>JAESFZ010000009.1_pt1 | contig 1720328 bp, 1514 predicted proteins | sample 9269561 | NCBI WGS metagenome assembly JAESFZ01 (sample SAMN14515552, study PRJNA621657) | algae metagenome | isolation source: Tildeniella nuda ZEHNDER 1965/U140 and co-occurring heterotrophs from wet... | place: Switzerland: Stansstaad, Zurih | collected 1965-01-01
CCATTAAATCCATACCTATAGCTGCTTCCGGAGCTGAAAGCTCGTCCGGGCATTGCCATCCCGAAGGGATAGTAACCGGTTTTCCACAAACACTTAACAGGCCTGCTTTTTCAAAGAACGTTGTTCTTTAAAATTAGACATTATCGGTAACTTTTAGGAGCTTTTATACCTTGAAAAAACGCCATGTAAATTTTCTTTTATGACAAAAAAAGTGAATGGTAAGGAGTTCGATTTCTTTATGCTTTATGATCAATTTATAACAGAGAGTGTAAGGGGGAAACGGCTTCAGCCCAACGGGAAAAAAGTATCTGCAGGTACTGTTGCTAACTATGCTTATAGTTTAAAGTTGATCAAAAAATTCTGCGGGGAAAAGAAATTCGTACTAAGGATCCGACCAGCTCAAAAGTTAAGCTTACGGGAAAAAGAAAGGGAGAAAAATTACTGGAAGAAATTTTACCGGCAGTTTACTGATTATTTGTACAGGGAATGCGGTCATTATGATAATTATGTTGGCCAGACCACTAAGAATATCAAGGTATTCTTTAACTACCTGAACAAAGAAAAGTCGCTGGGTGTGGGGGAATATCATAAACTTTTTTATGTACGAAAGGAGGAGATCGGTATTTTCCCCTTACTACCGGAAGAGTTGAATTTCCTTATTTATAACGAATCTTTTAATGCATCCCTCTCTGCACGCATGCAGGAAGTAAAAGATTTTTTTGTTTTCGGGTGCACTGTTGCGCTAAGAGTATCTGATCTGTTTTCTCTTAATAAACAAAATGTTCGAATTATTAACGGGCAATATTTTTTGTCTGTCCGCTCCATTAAAACCAATACCCCCACTTTGATTAAATTGCCTTCCTATGCAGTTGAAATCCTGTGCAGGTATTCCAAACAGAGGAACAGGCTGCTTCCTTTTTTTAATAAGACGAACCTGAACAAGTATATCAAAAAGTTACTGGAGCTGGCAGGATTTACACAACAGGTTTCAAAAACCAGGGAGAAAAGAGGGGAGCCTATAGAGTTAAAGAAAGACAGTGGATCTATTAAGGTCTACCGTTTTTGTGATGTAGCCAGCACCCATACCATGCGTCGTACAGCCATTACCACCATGCTGAGCCTAGGTATGCCGGAGCAGGTAGTCAGAAAGATAAGCGGTCACTCCGCTCATGGAAAGGAGTTTTACCGGTATGTATTGTGGGCTCAAACATACCAGGACCAGGAGACAGAGAAGATGTTTGATAAACTGGCTACCAAACAATTGGCTATTGCTGCGTACTGAAGAGGTTGTATAAAAAAACCCGGTCAGCTGACCGGGTTTTTGCTCCCCCTGCTGGACTTGAACCAGCGACCCTCTGATTAACAGTCAGATGCTCTAACCAACTGAGCTAAGGAGGAATATTGTAAAAGACCCCAAGGAACAAGGCACAAGATGCAAAAGAACAGCCCTTCTCTTTTTGGGAGGGCAAAAATAGGGATTTTAGGTTTTAAACAACCTATTCACAATCAAATTTTACCGGAAAATATTCCAGAAACTGCCGCTTTCTTCTATTCCTACAAAAACACCATCTTCCCTGCTTTCCACCGGCCAGTTCTTTAAATAATACCCTTCGCCGCTTACATTCCGGCCGTTTTGCAGGGCATATTTATAGCGGTGCAGGGGGCAGACCACATTGCCCAGTGCATCAATATAGCCATCGGCCATGATGCCACCGGCATGGGGGCATTTGAAAGCAAAGGCAAATACGGCATCATTGAATTTTCCGATGCAGATCTTTTTTCCGTTCAGCTCCGCTACGGCAATGTTATTAGCCCCAAAATCCAGTTCATTTACATGATCAGCGATCTTATGCCAGGTTATTTTTTTATCAGTCATACTCCTAAACTAAGAGAATAATCAGCAAAAGGTCAACTGGTATCAGTAGATGAAATCCGTTCTGTACGGGTAGCGGATCCTGTACATGGCCCTTACTTTTTCCAGTATGGTTTGACGCAGCCCGTCAATATTTCTTTTTTCCAGTGCAGAAATGAAAATAGCGTTACCATTGGTTTCCCGGTTCCATCTTTCTTTCAGGTCGTCGAGGATTTCTTCTTTGGTAGTTTCTTCCAGCCATTCATCAAACGTATGTTTTTCGTACAGGTCCATTTTGTTGAAAATGGTAAGAATGGGTTTTTCGAAAGCATTCAGTTCCTGCAGGGTTTTATTTACTACGCCGATCTGGTCTTCATAGGCTATGTGAGAAATATCCACCACATGCAATAGTATATCAGCTTCTCTTACTTCATCCAGGGTGCTTTTAAAACTTTCCACCAGGTGGTGGGGGAGTTTGCGGATAAATCCTACTGTATCACTTAAGAGAAAAGGAGTATTCTCAAAAACAACTTTTCCTGTCGTTGTGTCGAGTGTGGCAAATAATTTATTTTCTGCAAACACTTCTCTCTTGCTGAGCAGGTTCATAATCGTGGACTTGCCTACATTGGTATAACCAACCAATGCTACCCGGATAAATTCTCCCCTGTCTTTTCGTTGTGTGTAAGCCTGTTTATCTATTTCCGCCAGGCGTTTCCGCAGCAATGAAATTTTATCTCTAACGATACGGCGATCGGTTTCAATTTCACTTTCACCCGGACCTCTTGTACCAATACCACCTCCCAGTCGTTCAAGGTGTTTCCACATACCTCTCAATCTTGGTAATACATATTGGTATTGGGCTAGTTCCACCTGTGCTTTGGCTTGTGCTGTTTTGGCACGACTGGCGAAGATGTCGAGAATAAGATCAGAACGGTCGATGGTCTTTATCTCCAGTGCCTTTTCAATATTATTGATCTGTGCCCCTGTTAATTCATCATCAAAAATGATGATACGGATATCTTTTCCAAGGATGTATTGGCGTATCTCTTCCAGTTTTCCTTTACCAATAAAAGTACGGCTGTCCGGACGTTGCAATTTCTGGGTAAACCGTTTGACGGTTACCGCACCGGCAGTTTCTGCCAGGAAAGCTAATTCATCCAGGTATTCAGTAACCTGTTGTTCGGTCTGATCTTTTTGGACCAATCCCACCAGCACGGCTTTTTCTTCTTTTTCAATAACGTTTCTTTTGTCCAGCATAATAATAAAAATTCCTTCCGCAAAAAGAAGGATAGCAAAAGTAGAAAATAAAAAAGCGATCCACCTGTGGCAGACCGCTTTTCGGTAAATATTTTAATGACTTAAAGTCCACTCAGGGTAAGACCGATCGAGAAAGGACGTACCTGCGGGCCGGCACCATCTTTGAACAAAGTGGTCAGCTGGTAGCTGCCATATAAACTAAAATGACCAATTCCCACACGGCCCATAGCCACCAGGCGGTTCTTATTGAAAAAGCGTTTGCCGCTTTCTTTCATCACATAATCATTCAGTGTCTGGTCGCTGCTGTTTTGCAATTCCACATTACGGGTATGTGCATTCAGTAATAAACCCACTTTCACTCCAATGGCTGCTTTAAAGCTCTTATTGGGATTAGAGGGGTCTGCTGTATAACGAAATTCAATGGGTGCTTCCAGGTAAGATGTGGCCAGTTTTGTTTTTTTGAAATGGTTGGTATCGGACTGGTCGGTGAAGCGCAGGGTGGTAGTCAGGTCTTTGATACCTACATAAGTTTCTTTAAAAATGATATGATCAGAAGAAATACCCGGTCCGAAAGCCATACTCAGTTTGGGATTAGTCTTGAACGGGAAATCATACATCAGGTAAACATTAAAGCTTTTGGAAAAACCGCTTGTCTTCACACTGTCGGGGGCACCGGCCCAGTTGGTATAGCCAAACTGCACCAGCAGGTGATCATTGGAACGTCCGCTTAGGTCAACCGGTTTTTTCTTTAAGACCAGTGTGGTATCCTGGGCAGATAAAGCAGTAATAACAAGGGTACAGGTGAGTAGTGAAAGGATCTTCTTCATAAAATTTAAGTAGTGGACAAATGTATTTTCATCCCGGTTAACAAAAGGTTAAAGAACCTTTGTGGATTCAATGAAAGGGTTTTAAAATGAAAAATCCCGCAAAGCCGTTCAATACACAAAGAAAGCTGCACCTTGAATTGTTCTCTTTGTGGTCTCCGTGTCTTTGTGGGATAAATCTGTGATCGCTGTCTTTTTAAATAATTAGCTGGTGGACCCTGCAGGGCACGATCCTGCGACCCCCTGATTATGAGTCAGGTGCTCTAACCAACTGAGCTAAGGGTCCTGCCAAAAAAGGCGCTGCAAAAATAGAAAAAAACAGCGGTAATCAAATCAGAATAAATATTAAATGGAATCGGTAGATTTACCGCTGCTGACGAGTATGCTTGAAAACGATCAAATAAAGCGGCTGCTTACCGCTATTGCATTAAATAATGACCAGGCTGCCTATAAGGAGTTATTTCTTCTTTTGCACAGCCGCCTGAAACAATTTGCTTATTCCATACTGAAGTCCGGCGAAGAAGCTGAAGAGCTGGTGTCAGATCTTTTTATCCGGATCTGGGAAAAAAGAGACCAGTTGGCCACGATTGAATCCCCTCTTTTATATTTCTATACCACCGCCAAAAACCTGGCTTTTAACCGGATCGCTAAACTGAAACGACAACAGAACCTGGCCCCGGAAGAGTGGCTGGTGCAACTGAACAGCATCTATTTCGACCCGGAACAGCTGATGATGACCGAGGAGATGATGCGGCAGATCAGGCAGGCGGTGAATGATCTGCCTCCACGGTGCCGAATCATTTTTAAACTGGTAAAGGAGGATGGCCTGAAATACAGGGAAGTAGCCGAATTGCTACAACTATCTGTAAAAACCGTTGAGGCCCAAATGGCTATCGCCTTGCGACGAATCGGCAAGGGCATGCACTTGGATATTAAAACCGCAGCTCAATCCCCGCAAACGCCAAAAAATAGTTAAGATTTCTTTAGGGGTAATCACTCAGTTTTAGTGTCTTACTATTTTATTCCAACTAACGATTTCATGAGCCAGGAAAAATTTTGGGTTTTACTTTCTAAAAAACTGTCCGGCGAAGCCGGGGCAGCAGAGCTGAAAGAGCTGGAAAGTCTCATTCTCGCCCATCCCGAATGGCAGTATGCTATTCAGAACCTGGAAGATCTCTGGAAACACTCCTCACAAAAAGATTCCCTGCAGGAAGAAGATGCTTTCATGCTGCACCTGCACCGGATGAACGAACTCAATATCCCTTTTGGCGATGAGCCGGCTGAAATTCCGGCTGTTCCTGTAACCAAGGTTAGAAAATTAAGATGGTACTGGGCTGCTGCTGCAATTATTGCTGTTGCCGGGTTGTTCGTTTTTGGTAAATCCATATTAACAGGTGATGCCGATAAAGCACTGGCCAATAAAGAAGCCAATGAAATATCCACCCGGCCCGGATCCAAATCAAAGATCCAGTTACCCGACGGTTCCATTGTTATGCTCAATTCCGGAAGTAAGCTGATCTATAATAAAGATTATGGCATTGATAACCGGGAAGTGACATTGGTGGGAGAAGGTTTTTTTGATGTAAGAAAAAATAAGGAGAAGCCTTTTATTATCCATACTGCTGATATTAATATTAAAGTACTGGGTACTGTATTCAATGTAAAAGCATATCCGGACGACAAGAAAACAGAGACCAGCCTGATACGTGGTAGTATCGAGGTGACCATTAAGAACCGTCCCAACGACAAGATCATCCTTTCTCCCAGCGAAAAGTTAGTGGTGGAAAACGGGCTGGTGCCGGATAAACAATTACAGCAAAAAGAAGCCGGGGAACTGGTGGCAGCACCGGCAGGGATTAATACAGTAATGGCCATTAATAAACTGAAGTACAGCCCGGTTGACAGTTCTGTTGCTGAAACACTCTGGATCGAGAATAAACTGGTGTTCAGGGATGAATCTTTTGAAGAACTGGCAATGAGAATGCAGCGATGGTATGATGTGAGTATTTCAATAACCGACGAAAGACTGGCGGAGAAAAGGATGACCGGAATTTTTGAAAGAGAAACGATTGAACAGGCGCTGGAGGCGCTGAAAATATCGATACCGTTCCAGTATGAAAAGAACGGGAATAAAATTATTATTCACCAATAATGCTTATGCCATATGACTGCTCTAAACACATCGTGACAAGGGTGAAATTAAAATGACGAAGCCCCGCTGCAACGGGACTCCGCCAGGCTAATGCAAGTAGTAGACAGGTTCCTGAAAAGGACGCCTGTATTGATTAACCCTTCAAACGGAAAATATGAAAAAAAACGAAACGACTGCTGTTTCAGGTAAGGTTCTGTATTTAAAGATTGCGAGAATTATGAAACTGATGATTGCTTTGCTGCTGATCGCTTGTCTGCAGGTATCCGCCAAGGGCTGGTCCCAGGACCGGATCACCCTGAAGATGTCTGAGGCAGAGATCAAAAAAGTATTATTCGCTATTGAAAAGAGAAGTGATTACCGCTTTCTTTTTAGCGAAACCGCTATTAAAGGTAAACCGCGTGTAAACGTGGACGTGGTGCAAGCCCCGATTGCCGAAGTACTGGACAGGATACTGGCCAATACCGGGGTGAGTTACAAAATACTGGGTACCAACCTCGTGGTGCTCAAAGAAGGGATAGCCGCTGCGGCTATCACCTCCCAGGAAATCAGGGTATCAGGAAAGGTAACTGCCGAAGGCGGGGAGTCTTTAGCAGGTGTTTCTGTTGCTGTAAAGGGCAGCAGAACTGGGACAACCACTGATATTAACGGTAACTATTCTATCAGTGTACCGGATGATGCTGTGCTGGTATTCAGTTCTGTAGGGTATGAAACCCTGGAAATGGCTGTTGCTGGCAAAACCAATATCAGTGTTACGCTGCAACAATCTTCCCGTAAAATTGATGAAGTGGTGGTGATCGGGTATGGTTCTGCCAACAAAAGAGACCTGACCGGTTCTATTGTTAAAGTGGCTGGTAAGGATATTGCTGATAAACCCAATACCAACCCCGTAGCAAGTTTGCAGGGCAAAGTCGCCGGTCTGACCATTATTAATAATGGTACTCCAGGCCAGGCCCCTGATATCCGCATCCGCGGAACGAACAGCCTTGGTGATAATCTGAAGCCCTTATATGTTGTGGATGGTATTTTCAATGACAATATTGATTATATCAACCCGGCAGACATTGAATCTGTAGAAGTACTGAAAGATCCTTCTTCATTGGCCATCTTCGGGGTCCGTGGTGCAAATGGTGTTATTGCCGTTACCACCAAGAGAGCAAAAGCCGGTCAGACAGTGATCAATTTCAACACAGCGTTCGGGTTTAAAAAATTGGTGGATAAAATCGCATGGGCAAACGCCAGTGAATTCCAGACACTGTACGAAGAAGAAAAAATAAATATCGGTGCTAACTCTCCCTTTGATTATACCAAATGGACGGCGAATACAGATTGGGTAGATGCAGTAACAAGAACCGGTAAGTTCAATACGAATAATATCAGCATCTCCACCAGCACGGAAAAGAATAAATTCTATATGGGTGTTGGTTATACCACAGATGAAGGTATCATCAAGCATGAGCAGTTGAAAAAATTACAACTGACGCTGACGGATGAAGTAAAGATTAATAAGTTCCTGAAGCTTGGTTTTAATGTCAATGCGGTGAAACAGGATAATCCTTATGGAGCATCATGGGTATTGGATGCAGCCCGTAAAGTGATACCCCAGGTGAGTGCAGGTACAAAATCTGTTTATACAAAAAATCCATACGGACTGGATAGTGCCAATTACAATTTATATTATGAATTACCGATCATCCAGAATTCTGGTGTGATCAACCCCCTGCTGGTCTTAGAAAACGAGTGGGATAAAACCATCAGCCAGGAAAACAGGGTGGTGGCCAGTGCTTTTGCTGAGATCACTTTTAGTAAAAATTTCAGCTTTAAAACCTCTGTATATGCAGATATGAGTACTGTAAATGCAAGAGTGTATGCTCCGTTATACAGTGCATATGACGCATCAACAGATGCAGCTTTCCTGTACGGCAGAAGAACTGGTGTAAGGGAGAATGATGATACTTACAAGAAGTTTCAGACAGACAATATTCTGACTTATAAAGGGAAGGTTGCAAACGATCATAATATTACAGGGATGTTAGGTTTCACTACTTACGATAGTCGTTATGCAGGCCGTTTTGCCTCTTCTCAGCAAAGCATTACCGGTAATGCCATACCGAATGATAAACGTTTCTGGTATGTACAAAATGGTTTTGAAGACCCACTTTCTTTTAAAGCAGGTTCAGGCCAGTGGGAGAAAACAACGGCTTCTTTCCTTTCAAGGGTTTTGTATAACTACAAAGGCAAATATTATTTCAATGCCTCTTTCCGTATGGATGGTACTTCTGCATTCCCTAATAACCGTTGGCAACCATTCTGGGCCGTGGGTGCTGCCTGGGAACTGACTAAGGAAGCCTTTATGCAAGATCAGAATCTTGTTGATTTCTTAAAACTTAAAGCATCGACCGGTGTGCTGGGTGTTCAACATACAGCCGGCTATAATTATCCTGCCTACCCATTATTAAACGCTGGTTCGGCCGCCGTATTTGGAGATCTTGTGTACACAGCTGCCCAACAGCAGTATTTGGCAGATGCGGGTTTGAAATGGGAAACCAACCAAGCCAACGAAATTGGTGTGGAGGCGGATGCGTTTAAACGCCGCTTGCACCTTGAAATTGCTTACTACCTCAAAACAACAAAAGATCTTCTTTCCTATGTAGATCAGGGTGGCCTTGGTAATGGATTATTGAACCAGGGATCTCTCAGGAATAGCGGGTTCGAATTTTCTGCTGCCTGGACACAGACCCTAGGAAGAGATCTGACTTTAACAGCAGGGGGCAACTTAACCACCTTTAAAAACAAAGTGTTATCCCTGGCAGGTAATGGCAGACCAAAATTTGACGGCCCCTCTATAACGAAAGTGGGATCACCGATTGGTTCTTTCTATGGTTATATTGTGGAAGGTATCTACCAGAGCTATGCGGATAAATTGGCTTCTCCTGTTAATACAGAATTCACCTATGGACCTGGTGATTTTAAGTATAAAGATATCAGTGGACCTGATGGTCGCCCGGATGGTAAGATTGATGCTACCTATGACAAGACCATTATCGGTAACCCTACCCCTGATTTTACTTATGGTGGCAATGTAACACTCAAGTATAAAGGCCTGGACCTTGGTATCGATTTCGGTGGTGTATATGGCAATGAAGTGTACCGTATGTGGGGTGGAACTGAATCTCCTTTCCAGCGGGTGAACTATCCAAAATTTAAAGTGAACCGGTGGCATGGTGAAGGTACTTCCAACTGGGACCCGATCTTAGGACAGGATCACCGGATCAATTACGAGATATCTACCTATGGTATTGAGGATGGCAGTTATTTCAGGTTGAGAAATGTGCAACTGGGCTGGAACGTGGAGCCTAAATTTATTTCCAAACTGAAAATGAAAACACTCCGTCTCTTCCTGAACGTGCAGAATATGAAGACCTGGAAGAACAACCTCGGTTATTCACCAGAGTTTGGCGGAAGAGCCACACAGTTCTCTGTTGACTACGCCGGTAATGCCATACCAGTAGTAACAACATTTGGCTTAAACGTAAATTTTTAAAATAATTAAATAGCAAAAAAATGAGAAAATTTAAGCGTACATTTTTTGCAGTACTTTTTGCGGTGCCCCTGCTTGCTGTATTGGGCAGTTGCAATAAGTTCCTGGACCGAAAGCCATTGACGGCAACTCTGGAGGATCTGAACCAGGGTGGAATCGAAGCCGAAATTTTCGGTATTTACAGTAATCTTCGCCAAAGTGCTGGCTTTACCAGTATTCCCTGGTTAGGTGTGCATGATTTCCGTTCTGATGATTCAGAAAAAGGAAGTGATGCAGCGGATGGTGCAGAGTGGGTGGCTCCTTTTGATAATTACCTGTATGTAAAAGATCTCTGGGCCACCAATACCTATTGGGATGATCATATGACCCTGGTGACCCTTTGTAATTCTGCTATTCAAAAAGCAGATTCACTGAACCTGGTTGATCCAAGTTCTATCATCAACGTGGCAGAGGCAAGGTTCATGAGAGCTTATGCCTATTTCGACATGGTGAGAACGTTTGGTGAAGTGCCAATTATTGATACTAAAGTGTACCAATCAGCCGACTTGTGCAAACCCAAGAAAACGGTTCCGGAAGTTTATGCATTTATTGATGCTGACCTGACTTTTGCAGCCGCTAATCTCCCTGCTAACTGGATCTCCGGTGGGTCTAATAAGTATCCCGGCCGTTTAACCAGCGGTGCTGCTAAAGCCCTGCATGCCAAAGCCTATTTATACAGGCAAAACTGGGCACAGGCATTATCCCTTTGCCAGCAGGTGATGGGTAGTAACGAGTATGAACTTCTACAGAGCTATTATGGTATTTTCAAAGATGCGGGTGAGAACAGTAAGGAATCTATTTTCGAGATACAGGCTTATGTAAGCCCTAATGGTTCAATAGATCAAGGATGCATTTTTGCAACCACGCAAGGAGTACGGGCTGCTACTTCTACCGGCTGGAACCTGGGATGGGGATGGAATACACCGACGGATAACCTGGTATCTGCTTTTGAAGCAGGTGATGTAAGAAAAGGATCTACCATTCTTTTCTCCGGCCAATCTGATGATCCGTCCACTGGTGGTTATGGAAGGGTTCTTCCTAATTATATTCTTGACCCGGTTCCGGGTCCGTTGCCCAGAAAATACTGGAATAAGAAAATTTATGCAGATCCTGCTTACCGTGCTTCAACCGGTTTCAGTGATAACCCAAGTTGGATCAACAAACGGATCATACGTTATGCAGACGTGGTACTGATGGCCGCAGAAGCCAGTAATGAACTGGGTACAGGGTCCACTACAGGAATCGCTTGGTTAAACCAGATCAGGACCAGGGCCAGTCTTGGTAATAAGACATTTACTACACAGGATCAACTGAGAAAAGATATCAAGCAGGAAAGAAGGGTTGAATTTGGCGTGGAAGGTGAACGTTTCTTTGACCTGGTAAGATGGAATGATGCGCTGACCGTGTTAGGCCCTTTAGGTTATACCAACCGTTGCCGTTATTATCCCATCCCACAACCTGTTATTAACAGGTGCCTGAATGTAGTTATACAAAACCCAGAATGGTAATAGTAAAAAGGAGCCGGAAATAATTTCATTACCGGCTCCTATTAATTCATAAACGAAAACAGTTAACAATGAAAAGTAAAATTCAGTTATACGTTTTTTCGGCTTTGGCACTGATGATGATCGCCAGCTGCCAGAAAATGGATAGACCCGCTTTAGGCGATTTCCCGGTTGATGCCAATCCTCCTGGCGGTCCGTTGAAGTTCTATGCGGCTTATGATGGTACCACCACTGACCCGCTGATGAATGCGGTGGACAGTATCAGGGCCAATTTTGCTTCTGATAATCCCTGGACTTCCGTTGATGGGATCAGGGGTAAAGGTGTAAGAGGGGTAAATAAAAAATTCATTAAATATGCAAAGCCCAACGATTGGGCAAAGACATCCAAGAGCTTTACTATTTCTTTCTGGTATAAGCGGGATGGTCAGACCAAGAACAATACAGGTACCAATGGTCCTGAATACCCGATCAGTTTTAAATCCAGCAACGGGCATTGGTCAGGAGCTAACCTGTTTGTGATCCTGGAAGGTAATAATGCAGCGTGTGCTGTGAAAGTGATGATCGCTGATAAGAATAATGCCGACAACTGGTTTACCTGGGAAAATGCGAATACGATTCCCGGTATGTTAGATAATGCCTGGCATCATATTGCTTTAGTGTATAATGCGGCTACCAGTGAAATGAGATTATATAAGGATGGCGTTGTTAATCCCATCGTTCCTAAATGGGGCACACATGGAGACATCAATATTGATGATTCCAAGATCAGTGAAATGAGAATCGGTGCCGGTCCCGGAACCGGTTATGATACAGATGACTGGTTGTCGTCAACCTGGAAGGGCGACCTGGACCAGTTCCGGATGTATAATACGGTATTAACTGTTTCAGAAATACAAACATTGTTTAGCAACAAGCTGTAGTCAACACCGTCTCGTCAGAGCAAGCAGCATATAAGCAGAAAGGGCTGAACAATTTATTGTTTCAGCCCTTTTAATCTTTCACACCGTTCGATATATACTTTAATTGCCATGTTTAAAAGAAGAGGCCTTCTCCGGGTAGTTGCACTTGGTATTATTTCCGGAACTATTTTGTTCCTTACGGGATGTAAAAAAAAACAAACTCTTTTCGTCAGTCTCCCTTCTTCGGCCACTAATATTTCTTTTACCAATACACTGGAAAAGAAAAAACTATTCAGCATACTCTATTACCTGTATTATTATAATGGTGGCGGGGTGGCTACCGGCGATATTAATAATGATGGGTTACCCGATATTTATTTTACTGCTAATAGCAAAGGCGGTAATAAATTATACCTGAACAAAGGCGATTTTACATTTGAAGATATTACAGTAAAGGCTGGTGTGGCTGGTTCAGCCGACTGGTGTACCGGTGTGTCCATGGCTGATGTGAATGATGATGGCCTCCTTGATATCTATGTTAGCGCCGTATCAGGAAAATACGGCCTGAAAGGCCATAACGAGTTGTTCCTAAATAATGGGAACAATACATTCAAAGAAAGCAGCGAACAATACGGGTTGGCCTTCGCCGGCTTTACCACGCAAACCGCTTTCTTTGATTTTGACAGGGATGGTGATCTTGACTGTTATGTACTCAACCAGTCGCACCACCCGCACTCCAACATCATTGATACCATCAACCGGACAAATTATGATGCCTTGTCCGGCGATATCTTGTACAGGAATGATGTTGCCACAACAGGAAAATTCACAGATATATCAAAACAGGCGGGTATTTACCAGAGTAACCTGGGATATGGTCTTGGTATAGCTGTTGCAGATATTAATAACGACGGGTGGGATGATATTTATATTGGGAATGATTTTCACGAGAATGATTATTACTACATCAATAACGGAAACGGAACGGTAACAGAAAGCGGAGCAAAGCACTTTCGCCATTACAGCCGCTTCAGCATGGGAAATGATGTAGCTGATTACAACAATGATGGCCAATTAGACTTGGTGACCCTGGATATGCTTCCCCCGGATGAGAAAACATTAAAAACATATGGTAGTGATGAGAATCCTGATGTTTATAAAGTAAAGCTGGGTGTTAATGGCTACCAAAACCAGTATTCTAAAAACTGCCTGCAACGGAATAATGGGAACGGGGTCAGCTTCAGCGAAACCTCATTGCTGAGTGGGGTATCTGCCACGGACTGGAGCTGGGCTCCCTTATTTGCCGACTTTGATAATGACGGGCATAAAGATCTTTTTATCTCCAGCGGGATAGTTAAACGACCGGTGGATCTTGATTACGTTAGATTTGTTTCAGACCTGCAGGTAAAGAAAGGGCTGAACCAATCCGATAAATATGATGATGTGGCCATTGAAAGTATGCCGGATGGCAGTTCGCATCCTTTCTTATTCAGGAACGAAGGCGGGCTTCAATTCAAAGATGTAAGTACTGATTGGGGAACAGGGAACCTGAAAGGATACTTTAATGGTTCTTCATATGCCGACCTGGATAATGACGGCAACGTAGACCTGGTAATCAATTGTATTGATGCACCCGCTGTTGTGTTAAAGAATACCGCACCGAAGAAAAGCCACCTGGCAGTTTCTTTTAAAGGTGACAGCAGCAACAAATTTGGTATCGGTGCCAAAGCTTATTTATTTCAAAAAGGACAGCTGCAATACCAGCAGCTGATGCTGACAAGGGGATTTGAATCTTCCTGTGAGGCCAGGTTGCATTTTGGTCTCGATACTTCAACATCAGTTGACAGCATTTTGATTGTGTGGCCTGATCAACGATACCAGTTGTTGAAAAATGTTCCGTCAAATAAACAATTGGAAGTAAAACAAACGGATGCGGCTGGAACATTCGATCATGCTGCGTTCTTTAAACCTCAGCAGGAACTGCTACAGGATGTAACAGCAGAAAAAGGTACAGGATGGAAACATAGAGAGAATGAATTCCTGGATTTCAATGTGCAATACCTTATTCCGCACCAGCTATCAACCCGGGGACCAAAACTTGCCAAAGCAGATGTCAATAAAGACGGCCTGGAAGATTTTTATGTATGTGGAGCTTCAGGCCAGTCAGGTGAACTGCTGCTGCAGACAAAGGATGGGAAATTTATTTCCTCACCTATAACCTATGTGAACAGGATAAAAGCAACAGAAGAAACGGATGCAGTTTTCTTTGATGCCAATAATGATGGATTTCCGGATCTTTTTGTAGTGAGTGGTGGTAATGAATTTCCTGACGAGGTGCCGGTGCTGAATGATAACCTTTATATTAATGATGGTAAGGGTAAGCTGGTGCAGAGCCAGGAGGCTATTCCAAAATTATTGAAGAATAAATCCTGTGTTAGTGCGGCTGATATAGATAAAGATGGGGATACTGATATTTTCATTGGGGTGCTGGCTGATGCCACTAAGTATGGGTTTGAGCAAAGTTCTTATTTGCTGCTGAATGATGGTAAGGGCGTTTTTAAAATGGCCGATGCTGCTGTTATTGGGTTGAAGGATATAGGCATGGTCACTGCTTCCGCATTTGCAGATGTTAATAAAGACGGATGGATGGACCTTGTTGTTACCGGTGAGTGGATGCCCCTGAAGATCTTTATCAATAATCAGGGAAAGTTCACGGCGAAAGATATTGAAGCTTCTACTGGCCTCTGGCAAACTATTGGCACAGCAGATGTAAATGGGGATGGGTTTACGGATATACTGGCCGGTAACTGGGGTCATAACACAAAGCTTTATGCCGGGAAGAATGGACCCGTAAAACTGTTTGTGAAAGATTTTGATAAGAATGGTTCTGTTGAACAGATCATGGCGTATACGATAGATGGCAAGGAATATCCTTTCCTGGCTAAAGACGAACTGGAACGTCCGTTACCCGTACTGAAAAAAGCCTACCTGAAGTATAGTGATGTGGCTGGTAAAACAGTACAGTATATGCTGTACGACCTGTTTAAAGAGTACAAAGAACTAAAAGCAGAAGTACTGGGCTCATGCTGTTTCCTGAATGATGGAAAGGGCAATTTTACCAAAATTGAATTACCGGAAGAATTGCAGCTGGCCCCGCTGTTCTCTTTTGCACAAGTGCCATTTGCAGGTGCTAACAGTTTTTTAGCAGGAGGTAATTTTTATGGTGTCATTCCTTATGAAGGGCGTTATGATGCACAAACCCCGGTATTTTTTTCTTTTAATAATAAGACTAATCGTTTTGTCATCAATGCCAGTATGCCATCAGTAAATGGCGAAGTAAGAGATATAAAAACAGTTACTTACCCGGATGGCAGTTCGGGTATCATCATTGCAAGAAATAATGAGAGCCTGTTATTTTATACAACAACAAAAAAATAATCATCATACCCCCGCCTTGTAGCCGGCAAGAACAAGGTGGCTTATAAAACTAAAGTATATGCTGAATAAACATTTCATTGCTCCGTTGCTTTTCTCCCTTTCAACCCTTTGCTGTGTTTGCACCAAAAAGAATAGCGGTGGAGGAGGAACAACACCGACACCTGCAACTACCAAAGCTGATTTCTGGTTGACCAAGGGTGATAAGAGTGTATTACTGGCTAAACAAACGACAACGCTTTCATTTGAAACAGTTACCAATGCCATGCCCACGATAGATATTGATTCAGCCACTTCATTGCAATCCGTGGATGGTTTTGGATTCACCCTTACCGGCGGCAGTGCCACACTGATCAATAATATGGGGGCCACAGAAAAAAATAGTTTGCTGAATGAGTTATTTGGCAATACGGGCAATGCGATTGGTATCAGCTACCTCCGGGTGAGTATTGGTGCTTCCGACCTGAGTGCTTCAGTATTCAGTTATGATGATATGCCTGTGGGGCAAACAGATCCAACGCTGGCGAATTTCAGTCTTTCGCTGGATACAGTTGATTTGATCCCGGTTTTGAAACAGATTCTGCTGATCAACCCGAATATTAAAATCATGGGTTCTCCCTGGAGCCCGCCCGTCTGGATGAAAGATAATGGAAGCTCCATCGGGGGAAGCCTGCAACCACAGTTTTACAGTGTGTATGCACAATACTTTGTAAAGTACATTCAGGCGATGAAAGCGAAGGGAATTACCATCGATGCTATCACTATTCAGAATGAACCGCAGCACGGTGGTAATAACCCAAGTATGGTCATGTCGGCTTTGCAACAGGCGGATTTTATCAAGAATCATTTAGGCCCTGCTTTCCAGGCGGCTGCTATTACCACTAAGATCATTATCTGGGATCATAATTGTGATAATGCCAGCTACCCGATCACCATTTTAAATGACCCGGCTGCGAAACAATTTATCAATGGCTCTGCTTTCCATCTTTATAATGGTGATATCAGCGCTTTATCAACGGTGCATAACCAGCACCCTGACAAGAACCTTTACTTCACAGAACAATGGACAGGGGCTAACGGAAGTTTTGATGGCGACCTGAAATGGCATATGAAGAATGTGATCATTGGTTCCATGCGTAACTGGAGCAGGGTGGCATTGGAATGGAACCTGGCTAATGATCCTGCTTACGGCCCGCATACACCGGGTGGATGCACTGAATGTAAAGGAGCTTTGACGATAGCAGGGTCATCCGCTACAAAGAATGTCGGTTATTATATTATAGCACATGCTTCTAAGTTTGTACCGGCCGGTTCCGTGCGGCTGAGCAGCACTATTCCCAGTGTTTTTCACAATGTGGCATTCCGGACACCCGAAGGGAAAAAAGTAGTGATTGTTATGAACGATGCCACAACGTCCGGCAGTTTTAATATCCGTTACATGGGCAAATCAATCACTACTTCCCTGGAAGCAGGAGCGGTAGGAACATATATTTGGTAGAATCGTTTAAAAAATAACAGATGAAAAAAATGATGCTTATCGCAGGTTTACTGGGATTGTTTTCCTGCGCCGACAGAAAAGAAAAGGAAACAACAACTGCAACACCTGCTTTTTCAACAGAGGGTAAACAAGTGGTCGTTTATACCACTGCCGACAGTACTGATCTTCGTTTGTCACGAACGGATACGCTGGTGTTTAAAGAGATGGGCCAGCCCAAAGAAACAGAGATCTGTGTATTTGTTGATCCGTCCAAAACATTTCAAACCTATTTCGGAACAGGAGCGGCATTGACCGATGCTTCTGCTGAAACTTTTTATAAGCTGCCAAAAGACAAACAACAGGAAGTATTAGAAGCATTCTTTGATAAAGAAAAGGGGATTGGTTACACGGTAGCCCGTACCAATATCAACAGCTGTGATTTCAGCAGTGATATGTATACTTATGTAGCCGATAATGATAAGGAGCTGAAAACATTCAATATCGATCATGACAGAAAGTATAAAATACCATTCATTAAAGAGGCGATGAAAGCTGCCGGTGGTAAACTGAATTTATTTGCCAGTCCGTGGAGCCCGCCGGCCTGGATGAAAGATAATAATGACATGCTGCATGGCGGTAAACTCAAACCCGACTTTTACAACAGCTGGGCGATGTATTATACCAAATTCATTAAAGAGTATGAGAAAGAAGGTATTCCTGTCTGGGGTATCAGCGTACAGAACGAACCAATGGCAACGCAAAAATGGGAAAGTTGTTTGTACACAGCGGAAGAGGAAAGAGATTTCCTGAAGAACCATCTCGGGCCCGTGATGGAAAAAGAGGGACTGAAAGAAAAGAAGATCATTGTGTGGGATCATAACCGGGACCTGATCTACCAGCGGGCACAAACTTATTTCAATGATCCGGAAGCGGCGAAATATGCCTGGGGTATTGGGTTTCACTGGTACGAAGACTGGAGTGGCGGCACACCGATGTATGAGAATTTAAAAAGAGTATATGAAGCTTTTCCTGATAAGCATATTTTATTTACCGAAGGTTGCGCTGAGAGTTTTAATGCCACCCGCTACAATGCCTGGGTTTTAGGAGAAGAATATGGCCGCAGTATGATTAATGACTATAACAATGGCATGGTTGGTTTTACGGATTGGAATATTATCCTCGATGAAACAGGCGGTCCAAACCATGTGCAGAATTTTTGTTTCGCACCGGTACATGGTGATACAAAAACCGGACAGCTGATCTATACCAATGCGTATTATTATATCGGACATTTTTCCAAGTTCATCCAGCCGGGTGCCAAACGTATCAGCGCCGCAGCCAGCCGCAGCCAGTTGCTGACTACCGCTTTTCGTAATGAAGATGGAAAGACGGTGGTGATCGTAATGAACCAGGGCAATCAATCATTCCCCTATTATTTATGGATCAATGGTAAGGCCGCCGAAGTAAAAGCAAGACCGCATTCAATAGCTACATTAATATTCTGATCACATGCTCATTCACAATAATAAGAACAACAGTAACAACAAGTGGGTACTGTTTATATATTCACTTGTTGTTCTTTTCTTTTTTGCCTGCGGTAATAAAGAAAGCCCTGCTCCTCCACCAGTGGTGGTAAAGAACCCGGTGTTCACCACTGCCACGGTGAATGATATTTCTTTAGAGAATCTTGTGTATGATGTGAGCCTGCAACCAGCTGTGAGGATCAGTTTTTCGGAACCACTGAAGCAAAGTACTGTAACGGGTGCTGTAACAATGGCTGATGTGAATGGCGTAGCTGTAACAGTGAATACTACATTACAGAATGATGATAAGACTATTCTTATTCAACCTGCAGCAGCACTTGGATACCTGAAGAAATATTCAGTACGGGTGGGGAACTCCCTGATGTCATCATCCGGCGGGCGACTGCAATCCGATATCAGCAAAAGTTTTGTTACCCGGATTGATTCGTCCCGGAAATTTCCGGTCATTTCTGATAATGCCCTGCTGGACCTGGTACAGCAACAAACCTTTAAATATTTCTGGGATTTTGGTCATCCCGTTAGTGGCTTGGCAAGAGAAAGAAATACATCCGGGGATATTGTTACCAGTGGCGGCTCCGGTTTTGGTATCATGACGATCCCTGTTGCCATCAACCGGAACTTTATAACAAGAGCACAGGGGTTGGCGAGAATGCAAACTATCGTTGCTTTTTTAAAGAATAATGCGGTAAAAGTAAAAGGTGCATTCCCGCACTGGCTGAACGGAAGCACGGGAGCTATTATTCCTTTCAGTGCTAATGATAATGGCGCTGACCTGGTGGAAACATCTTACCTGATGATGGGCTTATTGACAGCAAGACAATATTTCAATGGAATGGATGTGGCTGAAACCACCCTGCGTACTGATATCAATACGCTATATAATAATGTAGAATGGGATTGGTTCCGGCAGGGTACCCAGAATGTATTATACTGGCACTATAGTCCTGATCGTGGCTGGGTGATGAATTTGCCCATCCGGGGATGGAACGAATGCCTCATCACTTATGTGCTGGCGGCAGCTTCCACCACGCATGGTATCCCGGCAACAGTATATACCAATGGTTGGGCAGCTAATGGCAGTACGAACGGCTTTATTAACGGGAACACTTATTACACACATCAACTTCCGCTTGGAACTGCATTTGGTGGCCCCCTGTTCTTTGCACATTATTCATTCATGGGAATTAATCCGAACGGACTAGCCGATGCCTATGCTAATTATGAAGTACAAACCAGGAATCATTCACTGATCAACTATAAACACTCTATCGCAAATCCCCGGTCCTGGTATGGGTACAGTGATTCAGTATGGGGATTAACAGCGAGTGATATTTCCGGGGGCTATACAGCCAGTTCACCCACGAATGATATTGGCGTAATTGCACCTACGGCGGCCATTTCATCGATACCATATACTCCTGCTGAATCCCTAAAGGCGTTGAAATTCTTTTATTATGTGCTGGGCGATAAGCTCTGGAAGGAATATGGGTTTGTGGATGCTTTTTCATTGAAAGACCAATGGTTCGCCAGTTCATTTTTGGCGATTGACCAGGGACCCATGGTAGTGATGATCGAAAATTACAGAACGGGCTTGTTATGGAACCTGTTTACCAGTTGTCCCGAAGTAAAAGCGGGTATGTTATCACTTGGATTCAGTGCTCCTTATTTATAAAAGAGGATTTTATGAAACGAATAGCCAACTCCCTTTTTATACTGGCTTTGTTTTTTTCTGTAACCATGGTTGCTCAAAAAAATAAACCGGGACCTGCTGTATTCGATCCAACAGCAAGGCCCAAAAACCTCTCTGATTCTGCACTGCTTGACCTGGTGCAAAAACAAACCTTTCGCTATTTCTGGGATTTTGCGCATCCTGTCAGTGGATTGGCAAGAGAAAGGAGCAATAGCAATTTTGGGTATGGACATGAAACCGTCACTACAGGGGGAACCGGTTTTGGTATCATGGGTGTGATCGTGGCCGTAGAAAGAAAATGGATCGGGAGGGATACTGCGGCAAAGTTTATGCTGAAGATGGTGAACTTCTTATTAAAGGCAGAAAGTTATCATGGTGTGTTCCCTCATTGGATGGATGGTGCAACCGGTAAAACAATTCCGTTCAGTCGTAAAGATGATGGTGCCGACCTGGTGGAGAGCTCTTATTTATTCCAGGGCTTGCTTTGTGCCCGTCAATATTTTAATGGAGATAACAGAACAGAAAGAGAATTACGCAACCGGATTAACTGGATGTGGCCGGATATTGAATGGAACTGGTTTACCCAGGGACAGGAAGTGTTGTACTGGCACTGGAGCCCCAATAATGGTTGGGCTATGAATTTTCCGGTGCGTGGGTTTAACGAATGCCTGATCATGTATATCCTGGCAGCTTCCTCACCGAATGAAAAGTACCAGGTTCCTTCCTCTGTATATCATCGTGGCTGGGCGCAAAGTGATTTTTTCAAGAATGGTAAAGAGTATTACGGTATCAAATTACCATTAGGGTTTGACTATGGAGGCCCGCTTTTCTTTTCGCAGTATTCTTTTTTGGGTTTAGACCCAAGAGGGTTGAAAGACCGCTATGCTAATTACTGGGAGCAAAACCTGAATCATACGCTGATCAACAGGGAGCATTGCATCCGCAACCCCAACAAGTTTAAAGGCTATGGTGAAAATTGCTGGGGATTAACGGCCAGTGATACCTATAATGGCTATGCTGCTCATTCACCTGCGGAAGACCTGGGCACGATAAGCCCCACTGCTGCATTAAGTGCCTTTCCTTATACGCCTGAGTATTCAATGAAAGCACTTAAACATTTCTATTATGATCTTGGCGACAAGCTATGGAGTGAGTATGGTTTTGTAGATGCGTTTAATGAGACAAAAAACTGGGTGGCACAATCACACCTGGCCATTGACCAGGGACCCATTGTCGCCATGATCGAAAATTACCGGACAGGGTTGTTATGGAATTTATTTATGAGCTCCCCCGAGGTGCAAATAGGGTTAAAAAAATTAGGTTTTGAAAGCCCTGCGTTGAAATGAAGGACTAATTAAATGAAGTTTGGTGCCCGGTTCATGCTAATAAGGTTTATTAAATATTATTTCTTGCTTATCACCGGTACATTATACCTGCAATATGTGGCTGCCCAGCAGGGGTTTGGGGCGCCAGTTCTCTACCAGCATTTTGGTACAGGCACAGCTGACGGGAATGCAACAGGGCCAGCGTTACCAGCCGGGTTAACAAGTTTTACATATAGTAACGCAGCTTGTCCGCCACCGAATAGTTATAGCCTTGTTCGATGGGTTAATTCCACTGTATGTTTTAATGGCGAATGGATTGCATTGGATAGTGATCATACCAGTGATTATGATCCGGATATGTCATTTGGGAATATGATGCTGGTGAACCAGGCAGCTCATGATGATTCCCGGGTGGTATATATGGATACAGTCAGAGGGGCATTATGTCCCGGTACCCGGTATTCTTTTTCTGCTGCTTTGATCAATGTGGATAAAGAGCTACCCTGTAATTCGTTCATAACCTTTCCGGTATTTGCTTTTAATGTGGAAAGCGAAAACGGGCAGGTTTTATTTACCGATACAACAAGAGGGGGAATCAGTTATGCCAACGGGTTTATGGGTTACAGGTTTGGACAGTTTAGTCTAGGGTTCATTATGCCCGCGGGAGTTAACAGGCTGGTGGTAAGGATCGTTGTTTTGCCATCCAGTGCAAATTGCGGGGAGGACTTTGCCATTGATGATATCAAAGTAAGCTCTGCAGGACCAGTTGTACAAATGGCATTCGTAAATGAACCCGCCAGTACGATTGTAAAAAGTATATGTTTCCAGGATAACAGGACCGTTACATTAAGCGGCGATATGTCGCCCTTTTATAATAACCCGGCCCTGCAGTGGCAACAGAGTACAGATAATGGAGTAACGTGGACGGATATTCCCGGGGCAACCAGTAATGTTTATTCAAGATCATTTTCAGTACCTGATACCTTCCTGTTAAGGTTAACCGGTGCAGAAGCTGCTAATATTGCTAATCCTAATTGCCGTGTTATTTCCAATACACGTAAAGTTGAGGTGGATGGTATCCCGGCTGATTTTGATGCAACGAATAATTCACCCGTTTGCGCCGGGCAGAATTTACAATTCAATGCTACGGGAGGAGCCAGTTATATATGGGCAGGACCGAATGGATTTTTTGACAATATATCATTCCCGCATATTTTTTTCTCTTCTTTGTCTGATAGTGGGATGTATTATGTGCAGATCACTACATTAGGCGGCTGCCGTGCAACAGACAGTACCTATGTGACAATGATCGGTACAAATGTCAATGCATGGCCGGATACTGTAATCTGCAAGGGAACAGCAGCACAACTCAGGGCCAGCACCGGTGTGAGTTATGCGTGGACGCCAGCTACTAGTCTGTCATCCACTGTAACAGCCAACCCAAAGGCAACACCGGAGAAAACAACAGTGTACACGGTAAAAGTGACAGATATTTTTGGTTGCAGTGATACTGCACATGTGGAAGTGAGGGTGAAGAACAGTTTAGCTGTGAAAGCAATTATAGAAGGTACAGATTATTTATGCAGGTCTTATGACTCGGCTTCATTTACCGATAGAAGTATAGGAGAAATACAAAGCTGGTATTGGGATTTTGGAAATGGTCAAACGAGTATGACCAGTGAACCCGCTGCCCAGTATTATATGATACCAATTAACCGGGATAATTTTAGTGTAAAGCTGCTGGTAAAAGATACGGCAGGTTGTGCTGACTCTACCTATCATCTTGTTAAGGTGGCCGATAATTGTTATATCGCAGTGCCATCAGCGTTTACTCCCAATAATGATGGGAAAAATGATTTTCTTTTTCCGCTGAATGCTTACAAGGCCACCCATCTTACATTCAGAGTATTCAACCGTGTTGGCCAGCTGGTATTTGAAACCAGGGACTGGACCCGGAAATGGGATGGGAAAATGGCTGGAACAGAACAGGCTGCCGGTGTGTATGTATGGATGCTTGATTATACCGATGCATCGAAAAAAAGGGTATCACTAAAAGGAACTACTGTATTGATCCGATAACAAAACAATGATTTTATGAAACGACTGCTTTGTGTATGTTCCTTATTTGCTTTTGTCCTGGCAATCCAGGCGCAAACGAAACTAATTACACTCTCCTCCAAAGGAAAGTTTGGAGACGGGCCAGACAGTATTCCGGCTGTTGGAGTAATTAAAGGATTAAGTGATGATCAGTTATTGGAAACAGTGCAACGGCAAACCTTCCGTTTTTTCTGGCATGGGGCTCATCCTTACAGCGGGCTGGCATTGGAACGAAGTAATACAGTTTTAGCAGAGCATTACTGGGATTATATCAATGAGGCGTGGGACGAGCCCAATTTCAGTAAAACCACATTTGGCCCTGATGCCGGTGCTATCGGCGGAACAGGGTTTGGTATCATGAGTACCGTAGTGGCTGTGGAACGAGGCTGGATCGGAAGAGATACCGCCGTAAGAAGATTAATCAAGATCGCAGATTTCCTGATCAATGCAGATTGTTATCATGGCATCTACCCGCATTTTATGAATGGCCGGACCGGCAAGACCATCAAATTTGACCGGCTGGATGATGGGGCGGATATTGTAGAGACTTCTTATTTGTTGATGGGATTTTTATGTGCCCGGGAATATTTCAATAAGGATAATCCCAGAGAAGTGTATTTACGCAAACGGATCAACCAGATGTGGGGAGCTGCTAACTGGAACTGGCATACGAACGGAGAAAAAAAATTGTACTGGCACTGGAGTCCCAACAATGGTTTTGATATGAATTTCCCTGTGTGGGGGTATAATGAATGTTTGATCACTTATATCATGGCAGCCTCTGCACCCAACCCTTCCAAAGCCATTCCAAAGGAAGCGTATGATGGTACCTGGGTAGGCAGTTTCGGATTTAAGAATGGTAATGAGTATTATGGATACAAACTACCATTGGGGAATTATGATAAAGACAAAGGCGGCCCATTATTTTTTGAGCAATATACTTTCCAGGGCATTGACCCCAATGGTTTGGTAGATTCGCTGGGGAATGATTATTTCCTACAGGGCAAAAATCATACACTGATCAACAGGGCCTATTGTATGGAGAACCCTAAGAAATTCAAAGGGTATAGCGATAAGGTTTGGGGCCTGACAGCCGGTGATAGTTATAAAGGGTATGTGGCACATAGTCCCGAGAATGACCGTGGCGTAATACAACCAACCGCAGCTATTTCTTCCATGCCATATACACCGAAAGAAAGTATGGAAGCATTGAGATATTTCTATTATGAACTGGGGAATAAAATATGGAGTAAGTATGGTTTTGTGGATGGCTTCAGTATTCATCACAACTGGTATGCAAAATCGCATTTGGCCATTGACCAGGGCCCGATCGTGGTGATGTTGGAAAACTATCGTACAGGGTTGTTATGGAAATTGTTCATGGGTATTCCGGATGTGCAGAACGGATTGAAGCGGCTTGGTTTTTCCTCACCCCGCATTAAAAAATAAGAAACTAATTAACAACGTAATTGCTATGAATGAGAAAATAACAAGGGAACATTTTTTAAAAACAACCGCCATGGCGGGAGCAGCTTTACTTGTTTCTTCCCTGGAAGGATGGGCTGCCACTACTACAGATAAAAAATTGAGAGTAGCGGTGATCGGTTGCGGTAGTGTTAGCAACCGGTACCTTCCCCAGTTATTATCTTCTAAACTAATTGAAGTAGTCAGCCTTTGTGATATCAAATATGAAAGAGCTGTTGCACAGAATAAAGAATATAAGGTCAATGCACAGACTTACGCAAATATTGATGCCATGCTGCAAGGAGTGCCTTTCGATATGATGGTGACCCTTACGGATATGCAGGTACATGGCGAACTGAATAAAAAAGCATTGCTGGCAGGTAAACATGTATGGAGTGAAAAACCCATGGCAAATACTTATGCAGAAGGTAAAGCCCTGCTTGATCTTGCCAAGAGTAAAAAACTACGTATCTGGGGAGCACCGGCAGTGGTCAACAGTCCGCAGTTTGCATTTATGAGCCGCACTATTCAGGAAGGAAAATTAGGACGCATTGCATCTGCACATGGACAATACGGGCACACAGGTCCTACCTGGTCAGCTTTCTTTTACGAGAAAGGCGGAGGCAGTATGCCGGACCTGGGCGTTTATAATATGGCTACATTAACTGGTTTACTCGGTCCGGCAAGATCTGTAATGGCCATGACCAGTATTGTGAATCCTGAACGCACAGTGGATGATAAAGGAAAAATAAAAGTGGAAGCAGAAGATAATGCCCATATTTTATTGGAGCATGATAAAGGAGTGATCAGCCATGTTATGTGCGGCTTCAATTATTTTGATCCGCACGGACATGAAGCAGGTAATCAATCACTGCATTCCATCCAGGTCTACGGAGACTATGGCAATATGCGGCTGATCGGGTATGATTGGGAAACCAATGGCGTGATGCTGGATACTTCCTGGGATAAACCTGCTGTATTGATGAGCACTGAGAAAGGTGGTTATGAATGGCAGGAAGGTGCCAGGGTGGTGGGTGAAAGTATCATGAACGGAACTGAACCGCTGATCAATGTGGAGCATGCCTTACATGTACTGGAAATTATTGAAGCAGCCCGAAGATCATCTGCGACTGGTATGAAAGTGAAACTGAAAAGTAAATTTCCCTGGCCTATTGTAAAATAATTTTCTAACAGCGAAACAAAATTGTATGAGACTTGCCATTTTAGGATCGGGGTTTATTTCCCGTTTTTATGCAGATGCATTAGTGGCGCAGCGTCGTAAAGATGTTATTGTATCAGTCTATAGCCGTACCGAAGTCAATGCAAAAAAATTTGCAGCTGATTATAATGTGCCGCATTACACAACGAGCATAAAAGAATGCGTGGAGCATAAGGACGTGGATGCAGTTATCATTGGTTTGTCAAATGATATGCACCTGGAAGCTGTGCTGGCCAGTGCCGCAGCCGGGAAACATGTATTGTGCACAAAGCCATTGGGCCGTACAGCCAGCGAAGCCTTACAAATGTTACAGGCCGTGGAAAAAGCCAATGTGGTGGGTGGTTACTTGGAAGATCTTTGTTACACGCCAAAATTCCTGAAATCATTGGCTGCAGTAAAGAATGGCAGTATTGGGGAAGTGATCTGGACAAAAAGCCGGGAGACACATCCAGGGCCGCACAGCGACTGGTTTTGGGATAAAGAAAAATCAGGGGGCGGTGCCATGATAGATCTTGGTTGCCATTGTGTGGAAATAAGCAGGAACTTTATTGGAAAAGACATCAAGCCAATGGAGGTCATGTGCTGGGCAGATACAAGGGTGCACCCGATAGATGCGGAAGATAATGCGATCGGTTTGGTGCGATATGAAAACGGTGCCATTGGCCAGTTTGAGGTCAGCTGGACTTTTCGTGGTGGAATGGATTTAAGAGATGAAGTGATGGGAACAGAAGGAACTATCTGGGCCAATAATTTCTTGCGTACCGGTTTTGAAATGTTCACCACTGGCAAAGGGGAGCAGTATGTAGCTGAAAAAGCAGAGACCAATGCAGGCTGGTTATTCCCGGTAGGTGATGAAGTGCATGAACTGGGCTATAGCCATATGTTCACCGATATGTTCGATGCGATTGATAAAAAAAACGAACCGGCAGAAACATTTTACGATGGTTACATCGTCAATGCTATCCTGGATGCAGCGTATAAGAGTGCAGCCAGCAAACAATGGGAACCGGTACAGATCAGCGACTGGCGGGGAAAAGCAATAGCAATCTCATCGAAAAAAATAACCAGTTATGACGACCAGTATTATTTAATAAAAGAAGAAGTACTTCCGTCGGGAGAAAAAAAATTCATCATTAAGCATAAAATCACCGGATCAATAGAAAGAAGATAATGGGAATACTGACCGATAAAAAAATTGTGATCATTGGCGGCACCACCGGTATTGGCCTGGCAGCAGCTAATGCTTTCATTACCGAAGGTGCAAAGCTAGTGGTGGTGGGAAGAAAGCAGGAATCAGTGCAGGAAGCCGGGCAACTATTGGGGAGAAACGCAGTAGCTATCAGCGGAGATGCAATTGACCCTGCTACTGCTGTACAAGCTATTGAACAATGTTGTGAATTATATGGCGGTTTCGATGGTTTGTATCATGTGGCAGGAGGAAGCGGCCGAAAAATGGGAGATGGCCCGTTGCATGAGCTGACGCTGGAAGGGTGGAATAAAACCATGGAATTAAATCTTACTTCGTTGATGTTATCCAACCAGGCAGCCATAAAAAAATTCATCGCTTTGCACAAAGGCGGTACTATTTTAAATATGAGCTCTGTATTGGCCTTCTCTCCTTCGCCGGCTTTTTTTGCAACTCATGCATATGCGGCCGCTAAATCAGCAGTGGTCGGTTTTAGTAAGTCCATTGCAGCTTATTATGCCACGTATAATATCCGGGTCAATGTGATAGCCCCGGCATTGGTGGAAACACCAATGTCGAAACGGGCAGCGAATGATGAGCAGATCAGGAAGTTTATTCAATTGAAACAACCACTGGATGGCGGAAGAATCGGTCATCCGGATGATACAAACGGATTAGCTGTTTATTTCATGAGCGATTTATCAGCATTTACCACCGGGCAGGTGGTAGCAGTGGATGGAGGATGGAGTATCAGCGGGCAATAAAAATTAATGTATGCGATCAATTGGTATTGATATCGGGGGAACAAGGATCAAATCTGTATTGATTGACCAGGATGGAAATGTATTGCACCATGTTTATAATCCTACGCAGGACGGAAAGGAAAGGGCCTGGCAACAGACAGTGATAAATATTGTGGAGGAGATCAAATCAAAATTTGATATAAAAGACCTGGTAGTGGGGATATCTGCCCCGGGGTTACCTAATGAGAAGAATACCCGTATTGCCTATATGCCAGGAAGAATGCAGGGCCTGGAAAATTTTGACTGGCAGGAACAATTCAAATTACCGACCTGTGTTTTGAATGATGCTGTGGCCGCCATGGTGGCAGAAGCAAGATTTGGTGCCGCCCGGAGAAAAAAGAATGCCGTGTTGATTACACTGGGTACAGGGGTGGGAGGTGCTATTCTGATTGATGGAAAACCTTACCAGGGTGCTTTCAACAAAGCCGGCCATATTGGCCATATGGTGATCGATGATGAAGGAGATTGCGATGTCACCGGCATGCCGGGAAGCCTGGAAGAATGTATCGGTGATTGCAGCATTGAAAAAAGAAGTCAGGGAAAATTCATGTCCACACAGGCATTGCTCAATGCCTGCAAAGCAGGAGATGAATTTGCCCGTGAAGTATGGCTGAAGTCAGTCAGGCAACTGGCACTAGGATTGGCTTCTATTACAAATATTCTTTCACCGGAGGTTATTGTGCTGGGAGGGGGTATCACAGAAGCAGGAGCAGACCTGTTTGATCCGCTCGGGGAATACATGGCTCTCTATGAATGGAGAGCCGGTGGTCACAAAACAGAAATTGTAAAAGCGATCTTCGGAGACCTTGCCGGTGCTGTGGGTGCCGCTTTTTATGCTATGCGATTATGCACAACAACAGAAGAATATACTTTTTGATATGAGTGTAACAGCAACCTATTTACAAAAATGCGGAGCCATCATTGAGCGGATAAAAGAGCAGGAAGATAAAATCCAACTGGCAGCCCGCTGGTTTGCAGCCAGTATTCTTGCCGGAAGGGTGGTACATACTTTTGGCTCAGGACACAGCCGCATCATGGTGGAAGAAATGTGGCCCCGTTATGGATCCTTCCCCGGGTTCAACCCGATTGTTGAATTATCGCTGACCAACCATAACAATGTCATTGGCGCCAACGGGCAACGGCAAGCTATGTTCCTGGAAAATGTTTCCGGGCTGGCTGAACGCATCCTGCGGAATTTTGGACTGGATGAAAGAGATACAGCGCTGGTCATCTCCTCCAGTGGCTGCAATATTGTACCGGTTGAAATGGCTGAACTGTTGCAACAACGAGGAATAAAAGTGGTGGCTATTATTACCAGTGATCATGCGGCAGCCAGCAGCAGCAAAAGAAAGGACGGGAAAAAATTAGCTGATTTTGCATCGCTGGTGATCGATACCGGTGCACCTGCCGGTGATGCCATGATACAGGTTGAAGGATTAGAAACACCGGTATCACCGGGATCAACAGTCGGCGGGGTGCTGATCATTAACAGTATCAAAGCAGAGCTGGCCAAATTGCTGACCGAAGCCGGGCAACCACCAACGGTACTGACAGCAGCCTGTGTGGTGGGAGCTGAGAAAGCTACCCGTTTATTTGAAACAGCCTATGACGAACATGCACACCGGATGGCGGAGCTTTATAAACATGCAGGAAAATAATTTATGACGGATTAAAATTTTTTATGACAGCAATCAGAACAACCGTAGTAGGCAGTTATCCATTTCCCGGCTGGCTGGAATTTGCCTCGGAAAACCTGGAACAATTCGGCCCGGCTGATATAGAAGAAATGATTGAAGATGCCGTCGTAGCGGCTATTCACGACCAGGTAACGTCAGGGTTGGATGTTATCACCGATGGTGAACAAACAAGACTGGATTTCAACTTATCCTTTTATGGATTTATTAAAGGGATTGAGCATAATGAAACAACTACCCGGAAATTTGGCCCGGCAGCCCATGATCAGCGGGGAAAAAATAACATTGTGGGTGAACTCGTAGCACCGGAGGGGTTGGGTGCCGTAAAAGAATTTCAGCGATTGAAACGACTCGCCCCAGCAGGCCCGGTATTAAAAGCAAGTGTGCCCGGACCTTATACACTGAGCGGTCGCTTATTACCCAATGCTGTTTATAAAGACCGTTTTGCCATCACCGAAGCCCTGCTTCCCATTGTCCGCCACGAACTGGAAGCATTGGTGACAGCGGGCTGTACAGAGATCACCGTGGATGAACCTTCCATGAGTTGCTATGCTTATAAAGAAGATACCAAACGTTTTGTTGATATTTTCAATCGCACAGTAAAAACAATTGCAGGTAAATGTAATCTCAGTACGCATTTATGTTTTGGTAATTTCAAAGGACGACCGGTAGGCTACCGGAGTATTAAACCCATGCTGCCGGATTTTTTAGATATGAACGTAAATGAAATTCATATCGAAATGGCCAACCGGGAATTTGCAGAAATAGAATTACTCGCTGCTTTTGCAGAAAAGATGCATGTGGCGGTGGGCATTATTGATGTAAAAAATTATTATATCGAAACGGTGAATGATGTGGTGGAGCGGATACAACGCTGTTTAAAATATGTGCCGGCAGAAAAATTATCGGTGGCGCCTGATTGCGGATTAAGCCAGACCGCAAGATGGGCTTCCCGGCAAAAATTAGCGAATATGGTAGCCGGCGCTAAAAAAGTAAGAGAAAGTTTATGAGTTTACCGCATCTTAAAATATATAACGACTACAATACAATGTCAGCGGCAGCTGCTGAACTGATTCTTGACGTGGTACGATTAAAACCCGAAGCAGTATTATGTTTTGCCACCGGCAACACACCGGTTGGCACTTACAGGGAGCTGGCTGCTAAAGCAAGAGAAAGCGGAACTGATTTCAGCCGCTGTTTTTGTATCGGGCTGGATGAATGGTTGGGTGTTCCCGGAAATAAAAGCGGCAGTTGTAAATATATCCTGCAAGAGCAGGTGTTTGACCCATTGGGAATTAAACCAACACAGGCGCACTTGTTTGATGGCCTGACGAATGCAGTGGAGGCGGAATGTGAAAAAATGAATGCTCTTATTGACAGCAGGGGCGGAATTGACTGTATGCTGGTGGGCATTGGAACAAATGGACATATTGGGTTCAATGAACCGGGTGTTGATAGCAGATTAAAAGCACATGAACAGGTCTTACATGCAAGTACGCTGGATTCCGGGAAACATTATTTTAATGAGCCCACTCCCATTAAAAAAGGGATTACGTTGGGTTTAGCACAGGTGCTGCAGGCAAAAATGGTATTGTTATTGGCCAATGGTGTTTCCAAATCAGCAATTATCCGGAAAACACTGGAAGGGGAAATAAGCCCGGCTGTTCCGGCCAGTTTTATTCAACAACATACAAACGCACATGTGCTGCTGGATAAAGAGGCAGCCGCTGAACTGACACTATAAATGGAATTGATAAAAGCCATATTGAAAGATGAAGCATTGATTGCTGACATGGATCGCCTGCAGTCAGTGGAAAATGGTTTTCAGTTGTGGTGGCTGGGGCAAAGTGGGTTCCTGTTGCAATGGAAAGGCAAAAGAGTATTGCTGGATCCTTATCTCTCCGATTCATTGACCACTAAATATGCTGCCACCGATAAACCGCATACCCGGATGAGTGAATTGGTGCTGCAACCGGAATTATTGCGCAATATATCCATAATGAGTTCCAGTCATAATCATACGGACCACCTGGATGCGGATACACTGGTACCGGTGTTGAAAAACAATCCCGGCATACAGTTTATAATCCCGGACGCCAACAGGGCCTTTGTAGCGGAACGTGTGAAATGCGCTTTCGATTTTCCCGTTGGCCTAAACGATGGCCGTTCTGTAGCAATCGGGGATTTTATTTTTCATGGCATCCCAGCCAGTCATAATGAAATTGACAGGGATGAAAATGGCCAGTGCAGGTATATGGGATATGTGATTGAGTTTGGTCCGTATAAAGTCTACCATAGTGGTGATACACTCTGGTTTAATGAGATGCCAGACCTGCTTCTTCCCTTCGCGGTGGATGTGGCTATCTTACCGATCAATGGTAATAAGCCGGAACGAAAAGTAGCTGGTAACCTGGATTGCAAAGAAGCAGCATTACTGGGAAAAACTATTCATGCCGGGGTTGTGATTCCCTGTCATTATGATCTGTTTTCTTTCAATACAGCTGACGTAAATGAATTTGTAACTGCGGCATCAGCTATCGGGCAACCTTTCAGAGTACTGAAAATGGGTGAACGATATGATCAGCCGGTAAAACAATATGTAGTATGAAGAAATTTTTTTCGTCCTCACCCGTCTGGGAGCAGGCAGGATTATTGCTGATCAGGGCAACACTCGGCGTATTCCTGGTTTATCATGGCTGGGAGATTTTCAGCCCGGCAAAAATGAACGAATACCTGCTCTGGGATAATTTCAACAACTCCAATGGTAAATTACTTGTATATGCAGGCAAGGCGGCAGAACTGGTTGCGGGTATCTTTTTTATATTGGGATTGTTCACAAGACTGGCATCATTGTTTACAATAGGCACCATGTGTTATATTGCTTTTTTCCTGGGCAATGGTATTATCTGGAATAATGACCAGCATCCGTTCCTGTTTGTATTGCTGGCATTGGTTTTCTTTTTTACCGGGCCGGGAAGGTATAGCCTCGATCATTATTTATTCAAATCGAAATCGAGGTATTGATTATGCCCGACAGTTCACAAGTATATATTAATACAAAAGGCAAGGAAGCCAACAGCTATGATGCGATTGTGATCGGCAGTGGTATCAGTGGCGGTTGGGCAGCCAAAGAACTATGTGAAAAGGGATTGAAGACATTAGTGCTGGAAAGAGGAAGACCGGTGGAGCATATCAAAGATTATCCAACGGCTAATTTATCAAGATGGGAACTGCCTCACCGCGGATGGATCACGAATGAAACAAGACAACAAAACCCGCTGATCAGTAAAGCAGCCGGTTACGATGAAAGCACACAGCATTTTTTTGTGAAGGATGCAGATCATCCATATCTGCAGGAAAAACCATTTCAATGGGTGAGAGGTTACCAGGTAGGAGGCAAATCACTCACCTGGGGAAGGGCTTGTGCCCGGTGGAGTGAATATGATTTCACGGCACCGAAACGATATGGCTATGGTGAATCCTTTCCAATAGAATACAAGGATATCAAAGACTGGTACAGTCATGTAGAAAAATTCATTGGCGTGTGTGGTAGTTATGATGGTATTCCTTCCATGCCGGATGGGGAGTTTTTAACGGCGTATGAATTGAATGCGGTAGAAAAACATATGCAACAGGTGCTGAAGGAAAAATTCAACCGGTATTATGTTTCCGGGCGATGGGCACATATCACTGATCCTAAACAAATTCACCTCGACCAGGGCCGTGCACAATGCATGAACCGCAACCTATGCATGCGGGGTTGCCCTTTGGGAGGATATTTCAGTTCCAATTCTTCCACTTTACCCTGGGCCGGGAAAACAGGCAACTTAACCATTCGTCCGCATTCTGTGGTACATTCCATCATTTATGATGAGCAACAACAGAAAGCGGTGGGTGTGAGGGTGATCGATGCCAACACCAAAGAGAGTAAAGAATATTTTGCGAAGATCATTTTTGTAAATGCTTCGGCATTAAATACGAATTTAATTTTACTTAATTCTATATCAAACCGTTTCCCGGGCGGATTGGGTAATGACAGCGGCGTATTGGGAAAATATATTTGCTTTCACAATTACCGGGGCAGTATGAACGGTGATATAGATGGGTTCACCGATAAATACTATAAAGTATCCAAACCGGTAGAATGTATCATTGCCAATTTCAGAAATGTAGAAAAAAGAGATACGGATTTTATGGGCGGCTATGTGATTTACTCTGGCGCCTACAGGGAACGATTAAGTGATAAAAACATCAAACCACTTTTAGGAGCTGAATTCAAAGAGGCGATCAGTGAACCGGGCACCTGGGGAGTGTATATGTATATGCAGGGGGAAACGATCGCAAAAGCATCAAATCATGTACGGTTGAGCAAGGAAGAAAAAGATCAATGGGGTATTCCGCTGCTGGTAACTTCCGTCGGGTATGATGAGAATGATGATAAGATGGTCAACGATTTTTTAGAACAAGGCAGGGCCATGCTGGAAGCAGCCGGCGTAAAAAATATCAACACTAATGATAATAAGCAACCACCCGGTTTAGATATTCATGAAATGGGAGGTGTGAGAATGGGTAGTGATCCTAAAACATCCTTGCTGAATGAATGGAATCAATTGCATCATTGTAAAAATGTATTGGTGACGGATGGTGCCTGCATGACCAGCACCGGCAGCCAGAGCCCGTCTATTTTATATATGGCTTTTACTGCAAGAGCTGTTGATCATGCAGTCAGCGAATTAAAAAAAGGAAATTTATAAAATGAAACGTTTACTAACAGGAGTGATACTGGCACTGAGTTTTTGTACAACCCAGGCACAACAAAAAACCTATTGCAATCCTATCAATATTGATTATGGCTACACACCTATTCCTAATTTCAGTGAATGGGGGCGTCACCGGGCGACAGCAGACCCGGTAGTGGTAACCTATAAGGGGGATTATTATTTATTCAGCACCAATCAATGGGGATATTGGGTGAGCCCGGATATGCTGAACTGGAAATTTAATTCCCGGAAATTTTTACGACCCTGGAATGAAGGCTATGATGAGCTCTGTGCACCGGCAGTTGGTATTATTGGTGATACTATACTCGTATTCGGTTCCACCTATACCAGTAAGTTTACTATCTGGATGAGTACGAATCCCAAAGCAAATGAATGGAAACCATTGGTTGACTCGTTTGATATCGGCGGTTGGGATCCCTCCTTCTTTACAGATGATGATGGTAAATTATATATGTACAACGGGAGCAGTAATAAATTTCCCATGTATGGAATAGAGCTGAACCGGAAAACTTTCCAGCCCATCGGTACAAGAAAAGAAATGTATTTATTAGAACCCTGGCGTTATGGCTGGCAGCGTTTTGGTGAGCATATGGATAACACTTTTCTCGACCCGTTTATTGAAGGAAGCCATATGACGAAATACAAGGGGAAGTATTATTTACAATATGGAGCTCCCGGAACAGAATTCAGTGGTTATGCAGACGGCTTATTGGTAGGTAATGATCCATTAGGCCCTTTTGATGCACAAAGTGATCCCTTGAGTATGAAGCTGGGTGGGTTTGTAAGAGGTGCTGGTCATGGTGCTACTTTCCAGGATAAGTTTAATAACTATTGGCATATTTCAACAACTGTTCTCTCGGTAAAAAATACATTTGAAAGAAGATTGGGTGTATGGCCAACCGGCTTTGATAAGGATGGCCATATGTTTTGTAATACAACATTTGGAGATTACCCTCATTATATTCCGGCTGCCGGGTTCCCGGGGATGGAATATGGCGTCAACGGAAAATCTGCTTATTTCACCGGCTGGATGCTACTCAATTATAATAAACCGGTACAAGTATCATCCACACTGGGCGGATACCTTCCCAATAATGCCGTGGATGAATTAGCCAAAACCTACTGGAGTGCTGCCACAGGAAATAAAGGAGAATTTATCCAAACCGACCTGGGCAGTGTTTCGACGGTGAATGCCATCCAGCTCAATTATGCCGACCAGGATGTGGATGGCAACCGGCTTGGTAAATGGAATGACCAGTATCACCAGTATAAATTGTATTACTCTGTTGATGGTAGAAAGTGGATGACGCTGGTAGATAAGAGTAATAATAAAACCGATATACCGCATGAGTATGTGGAACTGGAGAAGCCAGTACAGGGAAGGTTTATTAAGCTGGAGAATATTCATATGCCTACCGGTAAATTTGCCATCAGCGGGTTCCGGGTTTTTGGGAATGGCAATGGGGCTAAACCAGATGCTGTGCAGGGCTTCATTGTATTGCGGACAGAAAAAGACAAACGCAGTGCTTTTATAAAATGGAAGCCGGTGGATAATGCATTCGCCTATAATATTTATTATGGTACGCAGCCGGATAAATTATATACCAGCATCATGATCCATTCCAACAATGAATACTGGATGAAGGCAATGGATTCACAGAAGTCCTACTATTATTCTATTGAGGCTGTCAATGAAAATGGCACCAGTGAAAGAAGTAAAGTAATAAAAGTTGATTAACCTAGTAAGTATGAAAAGAGCTATCAGCATATTGGTAATTGCTTTCCTCTGCACTTCTGTGATTCGGTCACAAGGCAATATCCCTTTTTGGAAAGAAGTGCAGGTATTTAAACAAAAAGACAGTGTACAGTTCCCTGTTGCCAACCAGGTTTTATTGATAGGCAGTTCTTCTTTCACCATGTGGAAAGATGTGCAGGAGTATTTCCCCCAACACAAGATCCTGAACCGGGCATTTGGCGGTTCCACCCTTGTTGACCTCATCCGTTTCCGGTATGATGTGATCTATCCCTACCAGCCAAAGCAAATTGTGATCTATTGCGGGGAGAATGATTTTGCGGCGAGTGATACGGTAACTGTTGAGTTAGTGATGCAGCGGTTCAAAACTTTGTATAACCTGGTCAGGGCAAAATATGCCAGCGTACCTTTATTATACGTTTCGATGAAACCAAGCCCGAGCCGGGTGCACCTGCTGCCGAAGTATAGAGAGGCGAACCAACAGATTGAAAGGTTTTTAAAGGCAGATAGGAAAGCAGCATTCGCTGATGTATATCAACCCATGCTAAAGAGTGATGGAACTGTGATGGATGATATTTTTAAAGAAGATAACCTGCATATGAATGCAAAAGGGTATGAGATCTGGAAAAAGGTATTGGAAAAATTATTGATGAAATAAATAACGACCATGCTTTCAAAAATGAAACTATACCTGCCTGTATCTGTCCTGTGTGTTTGCTTGCTGGGATGTAAACAGGAAACAGCCGTAACTAAGATTGCTTTTGGCTCCTGCGGCTACCAGGATGAGCCGCAGCCGGTATTGGCATTGGCCGCCGAACAAAAACCGGATGCCTTTATTTTCCTGGGTGATAATATTTATGGTGATACGGACAACATGGATACGCTTCGCAATAAATATACCCGCTGGATGGCACAACCTGATTTTAAAAAACTGGATAGCAGTACTATATTATTTGCCACCTGGGACGACCATGATTTTGGCCGGAATGATGCCGGTAAATGGTATCCCTATAAAAAGGAATCCAAAGAGATTTTCATGGAGTTCTTTAAAGAACCGGCTAATAGTGAACGCCGGAAACATGATGGTATCTATAAAACAGAATATATACAACAGGGAGATAAGACCATCCAGGTCCTTTTGCTGGATGTAAGAACATTCCGCAGTGATGTATTATTATATGATACCGCTGCTAAATTACCCAGGGATCATTATTTCTATACACCCGATTATAAACCACATATTTCAGCAGATAGTACGTTACTGGGCGAAGAGCAATGGAAATGGCTGGGCGAGGAGTTGAAAAAGCCGGCTGATCTTCGTTTGATCTGCAGTGGTTCACAGTTTTCCATTGAGTATAACGGATATGAAGCATGGGCTAATTTCCCGCATGAACAAAAGAGAATGCTTGAATTGATAAAATCAGTCAAAGCAAATGGGGTACTGTTCTTAACGGGTGATGTGCATTATGCCGAGATTTCCCGGTTAGAAGAACCCGGTTTATATCCTATTTATGATGTTACCGCCAGTGGTATCACTTCCACCTGGGATTTTGCCACGCAAAATAAAAACAGGATCGAAGGACCGGTGATGGATAATCATTATGGGTTACTAACCATTGAGTGGACAAAAGACCCGGTAATAAAAATGGAGATCATTGATAAGTTTAAGAATACCAGGATTGAGTATACAATCAATAAAAGTCAAATTCAATTTTAATTTTTAGTCACATATAAAAAGGATAATAATGAAAAGGATCGTACCAGTACTGTTGTTTGCTGTATTACTGTTCACTTCGAATCAGCTAAAAGCACAACAAGCCAATGATGCTAAAATGAAAAGCTTCGTGGATGCATTGATGAAAAAAATGACACTGGAAGAAAAGATCGGGCAGCTGAACCTGCCGGGCAGTGGCGATATCGTAACGGGTCAGGCACAGAGTTCGGATATTGCCAAAAAGATCAAGGAAGGAAAAGTGGGGGGCTTGTTCAATATTAAATCGGTGGCCAAGATCCGTGATGTGCAAAAAGTGGCGGTGGAGCAAAGCCGGTTAAAAATCCCGCTGATCTTCGGAATGGATGTGATACATGGCTATGAAACAGTATTTCCTATTCCTTTAGGGCTAAGCTGCAGTTGGGATATGAAATTAGTTGAGAACAGTGCCCGTATCGCTGCGGTAGAGGCGAGTGCCGATGGGATCAACTGGACCTTTTCACCGATGGTGGATATTGCCCGTGACCCCCGTTGGGGAAGAATTGCAGAAGGCAATGGTGAAGATGCATTCCTGGGGTCGCAGATCGCCAAAGCGATGGTGAAAGGCTACCAGGGCAATGACCTGAAGGCAAAGAATACGATCATGTCCTGTGTGAAGCACTATGCCTTATATGGTGCCGCAGAGGCGGGCCGTGATTATAATACAACCGATATGAGCCACCAGCGAATGTACAACGAATATTTCCCACCTTACAAAGCAGCGGTGGATGCGGGAGCAGGAAGTGTGATGGCTTCTTTCAATGAAATTGATGGAGTACCTGCCACAGCGAATAAATGGTTACTGACCGATGTTTTAAGAAAGCAATGGGGTTTCAAAGGTTTTCTTGTAACAGACTATACCGGTATCAATGAAATGATCGATCATGGAATTGGTGACCTGCAAACTGTTTCCGCCAGGGCATTAATGGCAGGCATTGATATGGATATGGTGGGCGAAGGTATTTTACTAACGACGCAAAAATCATTGAAAGAAGGGAAAGTGACCCTGGCGCAGATTGATGCCGCCTGCAGAAGAATACTGGAAGCCAAATACAAGCTGGGTTTATTTGATGATCCCTATAAATATTGTGATGAGAACAGGGCAAAAACTGAAGTGTTCACAGCTGAACACAGGCAAATTGCCCGCAGTACAGCTGCACAAAGTTTTGTGTTGTTAAAAAATCAAAACAATGTATTGCCGTTAAAGAAAAGCGGTACGATTGCTTTGATCGGGCCACTGGCAGATAATAAAGAAAACATGCCCGGCACCTGGAGTGTGGCGGCAAATTTTGATAAAGCAACTTCTGTATTAACAGGATTGAAAGAAGTGGTGGGTGATAAAGTAAAAATTCTTACAGCAAGAGGATCTAACCTGGACGAAGACAGTTTGTTTGAGGAAAGGGCTGGTATGTTTGGAAAATCATTGCGTCGTGACAGCCGCCCGGCCCATGTGATCTTACAGGAGGCACTTGATATCGCCAACCAATCTGATGTGATCGTAGCTGCACTGGGCGAATCAGCAGAAATGAGTGGTGAATCATCCAGTCGTTCCAATATTGAAATTCCAGCCATTCAGCAAGACTTACTGAAAGCCTTATTAAAAACAGGTAAACCAGTTGTGTTGGTATTATTTACCGGACGTCCGCTGGTTTTGAAATGGGAAAACGATAATGTACCCGCCATTTTAAATGTATGGTTTGGTGGCAGCGAAGCCGGTTATGCTATTGCCGATGTATTATTTGGTAATGTAAATCCTTCAGGTAAACTGAGTACTACTTTCCCGCAAAATGTTGGGCAAGTCCCCATTTTTTATAATCATAAAAATACCGGCCGACCGCTGGAGCAGGGGAAATGGTTTTCAAAATTTCGTTCCAATTACCTGGATGTAAGTAATGATCCGGTGTATCCATTTGGATATGGGTTAAGCTATACTTCTTTTTCGTATAGTGATATTCAACTCAGTAATACTTCATTAAAAGGAAAGCAAACGCTGACAGCTTCGGTTACAGTTACGAATACCGGGAAATATGATGGCAAAGAAGTGGTGCAATTGTATATCCGTGATATAGTGGGTTCTGTAACAAGACCGGTCAAAGAACTGAAGGGCTTCCAGAAGATCGAGCTGAAAGCCGGTGAAACTAAAACGGTTTCTTTCAGCATCACCCCGGAAGACCTGAAATTTTATAATTACGATCTGAAATATGACTGGGAAGCTGGTGATTTTGAGATCATGATCGGCGGCAATTCAAGGGATGTGAAAAAAGGCAAAGTAAACTGGATAAAATAAAACTATTCATTTAGTAAAAAGCTGCTGATGAGATACCTGCTTACAATTTGTTGGATATTGTTGTTAAGTACTGTGGGATCTTCTCAGCAGCTTTTCGTTTTGTATTCACCGGATTCATCACTGCGGCTTGAAGTGAATACAAACGGAAAACTTTCGTATGGTTTATTTGCCGGGGATCAGCCACTGCAATCTTCCCCCTCAGTGGATATCAAATTAAGTAATGGTCAGCAGCTATCAACCCGGCTGGCTGTTGCCAAAAAAATATACAGCCGGCTTAATGAATCTGTAATTGTTCCAATACCGTATCGCAAGCCTATTATTCAAAACAATTACCGGCAACTGGAACTGATCTTTAAACAACCCTTTTCGGTCATATTCCGGTTGTATGATAATGGCATGGCGTATCGTATTGGCCTGCGGTTCAGGGACTCCGTTAGTATAACGAATGAAACGGCTTTATTTGAGCTGGATAAGAACGCAGCTGTTTGGTTTGCCCATATGGATAAGCGCCAAAATGTGGACCGGTTTCATACCAGTTTTGAAGCCGTATATAAGAAGGAAAAATTAGCTGCTATCGCTGATACAATGCTTACGTACTCACCGGCTACGATTTCTTTACCCAATGGTTACCTGCTTGCCGTCTCCGATGCGGGTATTTATGATTATCCCGGGATGTTTTTGCAAAAAAAGGATAATGCTTTAGAAGCTGTATTTGCACCCTACCCGAAGAGTGAGCAATTAATGGAGGGAGATTTCCCGCAATATGTAGTCACGGAGAGAGCAGATTATATTGCCCGGACAAAAGGGACAAGGCTACTGCCCTGGCGGACCATATTGGTGGCGAAGAATGATACTGAGCTTCCGGTAAATGACCTGTTGTATATTTTAGGAGACGAATCGCAGATCATCGATCCTTCCTGGATAAAATATGGTAAGGGCACGGATGAATGGATCACCGGCATAAACCTTTTTAATATTCCATTCAAAGCCGGGATCAATACCGCTACTTATAAATATTATATTGATTTTGCCAAACGCTTCGGTTTTGACCAGGTAATGCTCGATGCCGGCTGGAGCGAGGTGAAGGATCTTTTTAAGATCAACCCCGATATAAATATGGAGGAGCTGGTGGCTTATGCAAATAAAAATAATATCCGGCTGATGTTGTGGACACTATGCTCCACCCTGGATAAACAATTGGACAGTGCATTAAAGCAGTTTAATAAATGGGGAATTGCTTCTATCATGACCGATTTTATGGATCGTGATGATCAGCCGATGGTTAACTTCTATCACCGGATTGCGAAAGCCTGCGCCGATCATAAAATTGCAGTAATGTTTCATGGAGCTTACCCGCCTAAAGGATTTAACCGTACCTGGCCCAATGCTATCACACAAGAAGGAGTGCTGGGAGCTGAATGGAATATCTGGAGCGAACTTGCTACTCCGGAACATAATGTAGCCATTGCTTATACCCGGATGCTGGCAGGTCCGTTGGATTATGAACCGGGTCTTTTACTGAATGCGCAAAAGGACCAGTTCAGGCCCATTGGAAAAAATCCAATGAGCATTGGCACCCGATGTCACCAACTGGCTATGTTTGTTGTATATGACAGCCCCTTACAGATATTCAGTGGTAATATCAGCCAGGGAATGCAGGAGCCGGCATTCATGGAATTATTGGGAAGCATTCCAACTGTATGGGATGAAACAAGGGTTTTACAGGGAAAAATTGGTGAGTACATTGTTACGGCAAGAAGAAAAGGCAGCGACTGGTTTGTAGCAGGGTTGAATAACAGTGAGGCAAGAGATATTCAATTGCCCTTGGATTTCCTGGCAGCAGGAAGTTACCGTATTACTGTTTGTAAAGATGGGGTCAATGCCCATAATTACGGAAGCGACTATACACTTAGTACCACAAATTCAAATAAAGAAGGTAAAGAATTCATTCACCTGGCTCCGGGCGGCGGGTTTTTATTAAAAATCAGCCTGAATTAATCAAATTTCTTTCTCAGTCAGTTGCATATAGCATAGAGTAATCCATAATTTTCAGTATTGATCATCCTCCGGATTTTTTTGAGCAGTAATACAATGATAACGGCAAATAAAATAAACAGTCATGGTTTATTTCTGCCAAATTCTTTACTTTTATTTCCGCTTGCTTACTGATGCTCAATACTTACAGAACATATGAAGAGAATGAATTGCTTTCCCTGATGGCGCAGGATGATAAAGCAGCCTTCACAGAATTATATGACAGGTTCTGGAAAAAATTATTTGTGATCGCCTTCAACCGTATCAAAGACAAGCAATCTGCTGAAGATATTGTACATGATGTTTTTGCGAGCCTCTGGAATAACCGAACCCAGGTGAACATTGATCAGTTAGAAAACTACCTGGCCGTTGCCGTTCGTTATTCTGTATTTTCCACTATAAAGAAAAAGAGCCGGGCAAAGCAAATCGAACAGAACGTTTCACTTTCTTCTATTGTCGAAATGCCGGTGGAAACCTCCCTGCATTATAAAAAAATCCTGGAGCTGGTTAAAACAGAAGTGGAGCATCTGCCGGAAAAGTGCCGCATCATTTTCAAATACAGCCGTGATGCCGGAATGCCCGTGAAGGAAATTGCCCGTCAACTCCACCTGTCGCCTAAAACAGTGGAAAACCAGCTGGGTAAAGCTATCCGCCAGTTGAAACTAGCTACCCGCAGTTTGCTGCAATCTTTTTTTACCCTTATGTGGTAATGCACTTGCTGAAATATTTTTAAAAGCCGTGGGGGATATCTCCTTCCGGGTATACCTATTTATATAGCATTATGAATACAGCTCAAAACTTAGCCGAACTGATCCAAAAATTTGAGGCCGGAACCGCCAGTCAGGAAGAGATCAACCTCATTAATGAATGGTATCATTCTTTCGATGATAGTGTTGCACAGGTAAACACGGGTGAAGCTATCAATGAGGAACAACTGGCGGGAAGGATGAGGGCCCGGTTGCTGGAAACGATCAGTGACGGCTCCTTAAAACAGGTGGTTCCCCTGCGCAAAAGATGGAAGCAAGTAGCGGCCGCTATAGCCCTTTTGTGTTTGCTGGGAACTGCTGCTTATTTATTGTTTGGTACAGGAAAGGAAACGAAAATACCAGGACAACCGGTAGCGATAAAACCTCAGCCATCTGACGAAATTAAGCCGGGTGGCGATATAGCCCTGCTTACACTGGCTGACGGATCAGTGATTGTACTTGACAGTGCCAGTGATGGATTACTTGGAATACAAGGAAATACGAAAATTGAAAAATTGGAAAATGGATTATTAGTTTATAAAGTAAACGGGCAAACTGTAACCGAAAACGACGAAGCATTTTATAACACCATTACCACACCCCGTGGTGGTCAGTACCAGGTTACTTTATCAGACGGTACAAAGGTTTGGCTGAATGCAGCATCTTCTATACGGTTCCCTGTTTTTTTTACCGGTAGTGAAAGGAAAGTGGAAGTGACCGGCGAAACCTATTTCGAAGTTGCAAAAAATGAAAAACTGCCCTTTAAAGTGAAAGCGGTCAATTCGGAGGTGGAGGTACTGGGAACTCATTTTAATATCAATGCATACGATGATGAAGCCAGCATAAAAACAACCCTGCTTGAAGGTAAAGTAAAAATATCTGTACCAGCTGCCGGACAGGCTGCCAGTTATTTAACACCTGGTCAGCAATCCGGGATCAGTAAAGCCGGAAAGATCAGTGTGCTCGACAATGCCGATACCGAAGAAGCTGTGGCCTGGAAAAACGGACGATTTCAGTTTAAAAGTGCTGACCTGAGAAGTATACTGAGACAGATTGCCCGCTGGTATGATGTGGATATAGAATACAAAGGAGCTGTTGACCTGCATTTCACGGGCCAGCTGACCCGCAACGATAATGTATCTAAAGTATTCGAGAAGCTTCAGCTGACGGGGGAGGTACATTTCAGGACAGAGGGAAGAAAAATAATTGTATCAAGATAAAAGAACACTATATGAAGAAGACAAAATCCCGGTGTTTTTATCCGTATGATAATGACGGGTAACAGCAAAGGACTCAATAAAAAACCGGAACCTGTTTGCGGCAGGATCCGGCAGATGGTTTGAGTCTTTTAATAAACAATAATGCGCTGCTTATTATTCAACCCTCTTCCGGGTGCATGCACCCGGAAGGACAACCTTTACAAATTTATGTATTTAACTGCTGTTTGCCGGTCCGGGCTCATTCAGCGCCGGATCGCAAAACAAACGATTAAGATTATGAAACTAACTACAGTTTTAATGATCGCCGCCTGCCTTCAGCTTAGTGCTACCGGGTTTACCCAGAAGGTCACTATCAAAGAAAACAATATATCCCTTCAGAAAGTATTTGAAGAGATCAGGAAACAAACCGGGATCCAGTTCTTCTATGCCGATGAAACGATCCGCTCGGCTAAAACTGTTTCACTGGCTGTAAAAAAAGAAACGGTGGAGAAAGTACTGGATATCTGTTTCAGGGATCAGTCACTGACGTATACCATTGCTGAAAACACAATCATTGTAAAAAGAAAAATACCGGAACCGGAGGTAATTACAGCACCCATACCTGAGGTAGTGGCAAAAGAGGTAAGAGGAAAAGTTACCGATGAAAAAGGCCAACCGCTTTCCGGTGTGTCTGTATCTGTAAAAGGAACAACCAATGGTACCACCACTGATGCGAATGGTAATTTCTCCATTACGGTACCTGATGATGCAGTCCTTGTTTTTTCATATGTCGGGTTTTCTAACGTAGAAGAACGAGTAGCCGGCCGTACAACAATCGAGTTATCGATGAAACCGGTTGAACGGGCTATGGACGAGATCGTGGTGATTGGTTATGGTACGCAACGAAAAAGAGATCTTACGGGTTCTGTTTCTTCAGTAAAAGGAGAAGAAGTGGCAAAAATGCCTTCTACAAACCCTATTGCTTCTTTACAGGGCAGGGTACCCGGTCTCACTATTTCCAACTCGGGCCGTGCAGGTGCAAGCCCGGTGGTGCGTATCCGTGGCGTGAACAGTACCAACTCAGCCAGCCCCGTATACGTTGTGGATGGAATTTTACAAGACAATATTGATTATCTCAACCCTGCCGATATTGAATCAATTGATATATTACGGGATCCTTCTTCCATTGCTATTTATGGTATGAGGGCAGCGAATGGCGTGATTGCCGTAACACTCAAAAAAGCAGCAAGGGGAAAAACAGTGATTAACCTGCAAAGTACTGTTGCAATTCAACGGGTACAGGACAGGATTGAAGTAACCGATGCGGAAGGATTTAAGAAACTGTATAATGCACAACTGGCAAACCTGAATGCAGCTCCGTTTGACTATACCAATTATACAGCCAATACCAACTGGCAGGACCTTGTGTTGAGAAATGCAGTGATGACCACACATAATCTCAGTATTGCCAATAGCGGAGAAAAAACAACCACCCACCTGAACCTCGGTTATACCAACCAGGAAGGGGTGTTGAAGAACGATCAGTATGAACGATTCCTGTTGCGACTGGGAGAAGAAATAAAAATTAACCAGAACATAAAAGTGGGCGGTGATATAACCGGCTATCATTTTATCAGCAATCCTCCTGCTGCCTCTGTCACCAATGCGTTGTGGGCGGCCCCGATCGTCCCCGTTCAGTTTGATGAGAATACTTATTATAGTATGCCGTCTTTTCAACGGGCACAGGTAGGCAATCCTATAGCTGCTTTAAAAAGGAACGACAGGAATTCTATCAATAAGGGATACCGGATAATTGGCAATTTATTTGCGGAGATAAAATTCCTGAAAAACTTTACGTGGAAATCGGTGCTGTATGGTGACTTTGGTTTTAATACGGGAAGAAGTTACAGCCGGTTACCGTTTTCATTCATTAATCTTGGCGAAGGCAGCACACCAACTACCACAACCTATGATAACTCTGTAAGAACATCGGTTTCACAAGAGCAAAATGAAAATAAGCGTTTCCAGCAGGATCATTACCTCACATTTGATAAACGATTTGGAAACGGGCATTCAATAACTGCGGTGGCTGGTTTTACAACGCAATATGAATATGGTTCATCTGTTTCAGGAACCAGGAGAGATACCGCGATCAACGTACCTGACAACCCTGATTTCTGGTACCTGGGTATTGTAAACCTCAATAACCCAATTTTGAATGCAGGTGCTGGTTACGAACGGTCACTGTTCGGTTCATTTGTAAGGGCTGCTTATTCTTATAAAGGTAAATATCTTGTCAACGGTACATTCCGAAGGGACGCCTCTTCCAAATTTGCACCTGAAAACAGGTGGGCCAGCAGCGGTAGTTTGGGACTTGGCTGGGTAATCAGTGATGAAGACTTTTTCAATAAAGTAAAAGGGATAGATTTCCTGAAAGTAAAAGCATCTTACGGTACTGTTACCAACTCAAACGGTATTCCGGATAATTTGTATCAGCCGGGAATTCAAAATGCTTCTACGGCAGTGTTTGGTGATAATGTATATACTTCCATCCAGGCAGCGTATGAACCAGATCCGAATATAAAGTTTGAAGTAGTCAGGGGTTCTGATCTGGGCTTCGAAACAAGGCTATTACAAAACAGGCTGAGTATTGATTTTACCCGTTACGACAGAAAGACATCAAGGATACTGACATTGGTTCCACGGCTGGCAACAGCTAATAACTCAGATGTTTCGCTGTATACGAATCTTGGTGAAATATCCAATAAGGGTATTGAGATCAACAGTACCTGGACTGATGGGATAGGAAAGGATTTCAAATATTCTGTTAGTGCCAATTTTAGTTATAACAAGAATAAGGTAGAAGCAATTGGTGACAAATTTGATTTTCAGATTACCGGAAACGGCGGTGTGAACTTAACAACCACCGGCCAGTCCATCGGCTATTTCTATGGATATACACAGGTAGGCGTTTACCAGTCTACAGCCGACCTGGCTAAAATGCCGGGATTTGCCAATTCCTTGCCGGGAGATATTGCGTATGCAGATATTAATGGCGACGGTGCGATTACTCCAGCCGACAGGGGCTATATCGGATCACCATTTCCTGATTATAACTATGGGGCCAGTATTTCTTTAGAGTATAAGGGCTTTGATATGGATATCCAGGGACAGGGATCTGCGGGCCACAAAATCTATACGCAACGGCGCACATCCACATTCGCTGTATTGAATTATGAAACCATGCGGTTGAATGCATGGACGGCACCCGGAACCAGTAATATTGAACCAATCATGGATAACACCCGTGGTAATAACTTCCTGATGAGTACGTATTACCTGGAGCCGGGTGATTTCTTCCGGATCCGGTTGCTGCAGTTTGGCTATACGTTCAGGCAGTCATTTATTACAAAAGCAGGTATTCAAAAAGCAAGATTTTTTATCAGTGCCCAAAACCTGAAAACATGGAGTAAGGTAACCGGCTATTCACCCGAGCCACTTATTGGCAGTATAATCGGGGGTGGTGCTGATAACGGAGCTTATCCTGTTCCTGCTATTTATTCATTAGGTCTTAATCTAACTTTCTAAATTTTGGCATATGAAATCATTTAATAAATTTTATACTGTTGTTGTATTGCTGCTGATCAGCAGCAGTATTGTAACTGTCACCGGTTGTAAAAAATTCCTGGATACACAGGCGCAGGGTTCTTACAATCTTGAGAACTATCCGTATCCCGGCGGTTCTGGTCCTTATGATCAATTTATTTTTGCAGCGTATAATGACCTGCGCAGTTTTAATGTGCACAGCCAGTCGTTTATCACTGCTTCCAGTATCCGCAGTGATGATGCGGATAAAGGAAGCACACCAGCTGATGGAGGTGCCAATGCCATTGATATGGACAACTTCCCTGTACAACCGAGCAATGGTTTTTGTAATACCTTATGGACCGGTTATTATGCATTGATCAATAAATGTAATACCACCATTTCACAGGTAGTTAATAATGCGGCTATTGTTGCACCGGCTCAAATAAAAGATCAAACAATTGCTGAAGCTAAATTTATCAGGGCTTATGGTTATTTTAATCTTGTTCGCTTTTTTGGAAGAGTTCCGCTGGTAGATACCGGAATTTCAGGTAATATTCCTCAAAGTACGGCGGCACAAGTGTACGCATTCATAGAAAACGATCTCAATTTTGCTGCTGCCAACCTGCCGCTGAACTGGGACCCTAAGTTTGTGGGAAGGGCAACCAGTGGTGCTGCCAACGGGCTGCTGGCCAAAGTATATCTTACCCAGCAAAAATGGGCACAGGCAATGGCTGCTGCCAATGCAGTGATGACATCGGGCCAGTATGACTTAAGCACTACCTACGATAAAATTTTCCGTGAAGAAGGAGAAAATAGCAAAGAATCTGTTTTTGAAGTACAGGCAACGGCATCAGCAGCTATACAAACAGCCAATGGGGTTCAATATGCACAAATACAGGGCATCAGGGGTACCGGTGTCTGGGACCAGGGATGGGGATGGAATTCGCCCAGCACTTTTTTAGAAGCAGCCTACGAACCCAATGATCCCCGGAAGAACAGAACGATCATGTACACGAGTACCGCCACCACCACCTATCAAACTATCTACGGAGAAAATCTGCCGGTTGGTTTGCCTAATCCGCGGTATAATAATAAAGTGTACACCAATCCTGCATTGCGTTCATCTTATGGCAACCGCTTTGGTTACTGGATGAATGTTCGTATTCTTCGTTACGCAGATGTGGTGCTGATGTATGCTGAAGCAGCGAATGAGATTGGAGGCACCGCAAACACCACTGCTGCATTAGCCGCTTTGAATTCCGTACGGGCAAGAGCAAGGAATGGTAACAACAGTATATTACCGAATGTGACTGTCACCGACCAGGCTTTACTGCGGGATGCTATCCGTAAAGAACGCCGGGTGGAACTTGCAATGGAGCATGATCGTTTCTTTGATCTCGTAAGATGGGGCATTGCACAAGATGCTTTACAGGCAGCGGGCAAACCCAACTTCAATAACAGCCGTGATGTGTTGTTGCCGATTCCGCAAACACAAATAGACCTGAGTGCAGGTGTATTGACCCAAAACCCGGGTTATTAATTGTCTGACTTTTAAAAATGAAACAAATGAAATTTCTAAAATCATATAGTCTATATCGTGTTGCTGGTATAGCATTCATGTTGCTGGCTTTCACTTCCTGCAAAAAAGATGGTAATCCCAATGATCTTCCCGACGTTGATCCATCTGTTTATGCAGGTACCATTGATGGCTTTAACAGCTCCGACGAAGTCTTTCCAGAAAATCTTATAGCGTACTGGAGTTTTGATGACACAAAAAATGAAATGAAAACAGGTACAGCCCCTTTCTCTTCTTTAAATGATAGTTATGTGGCAAGTGCGGTGAGAGGGAAGGCTCTGAGCCTGGCTGCGGGATTTGTTTATTATAAAACACAATTCCAGGCATTCAAAACAGATTCGTTAAAGAACTGGAGTATCAGCACCTGGGTCAAAGTGAAAAACAACGGTTCAAAAAGAACGATGCTTTTCCAGATGGCCAGGCCGGGTGTATTTAATGGCAATATTAATTTTGCTTTAAATACAAATGGTTACCCTGCCACTAACGACTCTACGTTGCGGATACAGCCAACCTTTTCAACAATAGATGGAGGCACGCAGGATAACCTGAACAATGCTGCCGGGCAGGACAAAGCTAACCTGAATGACTGGGTTCATATCGTGTTAACCTATGATTTCAGCACCGGTGTATTTAATAACTGGATGAATGGGCGAAAAGTAGGCAACTTCCCCAACCGTGGTACTGGTAATAATAACTACAAATCATGGGAACCCAGTGAGGTCTTCTTTGGAGCTAATTATAATGCAGCCGGTATGCCGGTGAATGCTGATGTGAATTTTGCACCGATGACAGGACAGATTGATGAGGTCCGTTTCTATAATAAAACCCTTCCCGATGCTTTTATCAGAGCATTGTATAACCTGGGTAAGGCCAATAAATAATTGTTCACACAAAAAGGTGTGTCACTGCATTGGCAGGACACACCTTTTTATTTTAAACGGCACAACATGAAATATATCTTCTATAGCCTGGTTGTTATTTGTGTAACTGCCTGTTCTGGTTCCAAAACGACATCCGTAAAAAATGATACAGGTATATTCTCATCGAAAGCCGACGAAGAATTATTTACCGAAGTGCAAAGGGGGACCTTTTCGTATTTCTGGGATGGGGCAGAGCCTAACAGCGGACTGGCCAGGGAACGCTATCATGCTGATAATATATACCCGCAAAATGATAAGCATATTGTTACAAGTGGTGGCGGAGGCTTTGGAGTGATGGCCATTCTAGTTGGTATTGAAAGAAGATTCATTACAAGAGAAGAAGCTGTACAGCGCCTGGAAAAGATCATCGGGTTTTTAGAAACAGCGGATCGTTTTCATGGCGCATGGCCGCATTGGCTGAACGGGGAAACAGGGAAAGTAAAACCGTTCAGTCGTTATGATGATGGCGGTGACCTGGTAGAAACATCTTTCATGTTGCAGGGTCTGCTTTGTGTCCGCCAGTATTTTCAGCAGGGCAATGAAAAAGAAAAGGCACTGGCAGCCCGGGCGGATAAACTCTGGAAAGAGGTGGAGTTTGATTGGTATCGAAACGAAAAAAATGTATTGTATTGGCATTGGAGCCCGAATAACGGGTGGAGAATGAATTTTGCTGTGCATGGTTATAATGAGTGTTTGATCATGTATGTGCTGGCTGCCTCATCACCCACACATGGCGTGCCTTCAGAAGTATATCATGAAGGGTGGGCGGAAAATGGAAAGATCAATGAAAAGCCGGCCTATTATGAAGACATTAAACTTCAAATGAACCACCAGGGTGATGCGGGCAACAGCGGCCCTTTGTTTTGGGCGCATTATTCTTACCTGGGTTTAGACCCAAGAGGCTTGAAAGATAATTATGCAGACTACTGGAAGGATAATACCAATCATGCACTCATTCATTATAAATGGTGTGTCAATAATCCCAATAAGTATAAAGGATACGGCCCCAATAGCTGGGGATTAACGTCCAGCTATTCAATGAAGGGATATGCAGGGCATGCACCCACTGAAAAGAGAGATTTGGGTGTTATTTCACCCACCGCAGCTTTATCTTCTTTTCCGTACACGCCCAATGAATCCATGGCGGCTATGAAACATTGGTACAATACGATGAAAGATAAACTCTGGGGGCCCTTTGGTTTTTACGACGCCTTCAGTGAAACAGCTAACTGGTATCCGACCCGTTACCTGGCTATTGACCAGGGGCCCATCGTGGTGATGATGGAAAATTACCGCAGTGGCTTGATATGGAAATTGTTTATGAGCTGCCCGGAAATAAAACAAGGGTTAAAGAAATTAGGCTTTCAAAGTCCGCATTTGAAATAAACAAGGGCGGCTACAATATTTTGCAGCCGCATTTTTATAGTAAGAAGCATGCCCACTTTTGCAGAACCCGGCTATATTGTTGGCTATCTTTACCGGGCCATTTTTTGCAGTACTTAAAAATAATAACCATTGAAAGCATTCATTTTTGCCAGTTGCGGTTTATTATTACTAACAGCTTGTTCTGTAACACAAAAAAGCAAGACAAACGTGAAGTTTGCCAAAAACCCTGTTGTTGCCCATCGTGGCGCTTTTAAAAAGAATGGCTTTCCTGAAAACTCAATCGCTTCGTTGCGGGAAGCGATCCGTTTAAAATGTACCGGCTCTGAATTTGATGTGCGGATGACAGCCGATGATTCACTGATCATTAACCACGACCCGCATTTCAATAAACTGGAGATCGAAAAAACAACCTATGGAGAATTGAGCCAATACAGATTATCAAACGGCGAAAAACTGCCCACGCTGCGGGAATATCTGCTGGCGGGCCTTGAGGCTAATGATTTAACCCGGCTGGTGCTGGAGATCAAACCTTCCGGCATTAGTAAAGAAAGAGGCAAACAGATTGCTGAAAGATCAGTTGCTTTGGTAAAGGAATTGAATGCCACTTCGATGACGGTGTATATTAGTTTTGATTACGACATATTGAAGAAAGTGATCGAAGTTGACTCCGCAGCATCAACACAGTATCTGAACGGGGAAAAATCACCGGAGCAATTAAAAACCGATGGGATAGCCGGAGCTGATTATCATTTCTCTGTTTTTAAAAAAAATCCTGATTGGATAGGCCAGGCTAAAAAGTATAAACTTATTTTAAATGCCTGGACGGTGAATGATGCTGAGACAATGGATTGGCTGTTAAAAAGTGGGTTTGATTTTATTACCACGAATGAACCGGAACTGTTGCTGGAGAAAACCAGGAAATAGGAAGCTATATTTAGTTTATATAAAGGTTTGCCATAAATACTACAGCATGAAAAAGATCACTATTAGCTTTTTTGTTGCCGTTTCTCTTTTAGCAGCATGCGAAGGTAAAAAGGAAGAAGGTTTACAGGATAAACAACTTGTTACAATCAGTAAAACAGTTTTGCTGGATAAGATTAAAGGAGGCTGGGCGGGTCAAACCATTGGTGTTACCTATGGTGGTCCTACTGAATTCAAATACCTCGGGACGATGATACAGGACTACCAACAGATTGCCTGGCCAGACGGTTATATCAAACACTGGTATGAAACTTCTCCCGGACTATATGATGACATCTATATGGACCTGACTTTTGTGGATGTATTTGAAAGAGTGGGATTGGATGCGCCAGTGGATTCCTTTGCCATGGCATATGCCAGGGCTTCTTATCCATTGTGGCATGCCAATCAATCGGGGCGGTATAATATTTTACAGGGTATCACGCCGCCACAATCCGGCCATTGGTTAAATAACCCGCATGCAGACTGTATCGACTTCCAGATTGAAGCCGATTTCGCAGGGCTGATGTCACCGGGCATGCCTAATACAGCTGCAGCTATTTGTGATAAGATCGGTCATATCATGAATTATGGAGACGGCTGGTATGGTGGTGTATATATTGCTTCCATGTACAGCCTGGCATTTGTATCCCCGGATATCAATTTCATAGTGAAAGAAGGATTGAAGTCAATTCCGGCAGAAAGCCAGTTCTATCAATGTATGAACGATGTGATTGGCTGGCATCAGCAATATCCTGATGACTGGAAAGCTACCTGGTTTGAGGTACAAAAGAAATGGACTGAAGATATTGGTTGTCCTGATGGTGTGATGAGCCCATTCAATATTGATGCAAAAGTGAATGCTGCATATGTTATCATCGGGTTGCTGTATGGCAATGGCAATTTTGAAAAAACCATGAATATCGCCACCCGTTGCGGACAGGATTCGGATTGCAATCCTTCTTCCGCCGCAGGGATTTTAGGAACAGTAATTGGGTACAAGAATATTCAGGAGCAATGGAAGAAAAATCTATATGAAGTGGAAGACATGCCATTCAAATACACAAATATTTCGTTGAATAATGTATATGCCATCGGTAATAAACATGCCACAGTCCTGGTTAAAAATAATGGCGGGTCAGTAAAGGACACCAGTATTACTATTATTTACCAATCACCTTCCCCTGTAAAAATGGAGGAGTCATTTGTCGGCCTGGTTCCGAAGGAAAGAAACAGGATCGGTAAGTCATTGACTGATACGCTGAGCTATACTTTTCAAGGAACCGGCATTGTAATTACTGGTTATTGTACTAACTCATGGGAAAAGATCACTGATATTGTTTTCAAAATTGAAGTAAACCTGGATGGGAAGAAAGATACATTATCAATGCCCTTCAATTATTTGTCAAGACGGAATGAGATTATTTGGAAATATAATTTGCCATCGGCCAGCCACCAGCTTCAGCTCAGGCTACTCAATCCAAATAAGATCGCCGATGTGGTGCTGAATGATGCCGTTATTTATGGAGAAAGACCAAAATCCTGATTTTTAATACGAGTATAAATTATAGAAGTGATGAAAGACATGTTGCTTAAAAAAGTAATACTGTGTACTGTATTGTTGTTACCAGCTGCTTTTGTTTTTTCACAGAAAAAAACGATTGATCAGAAAGTAGATTCTGTTTTGAAATTGATGACACTGGCTGAAAAAATTGGGCAGATGAACCAATACAATGGCCCCTGGGCTGCTACAGGCCCGTTGACCAACGATGACAACCTGTTGTCACAGATAAAAGAAGGTAAAGTGGGATCTATGTTGAATGTGACCGGTGTGGCAAGAACAAAAGACCTGCAGCAACTGGCTTTGCAATCAAGGATGAAGATCCCTTTATTATTCGGGCAGGATGTAATACATGGTTACAGAACCATTTTCCCCATTCCCCTGGGTGAAGCAGCCAGTTGGGATATCCCGGCTATTGAACAATCCGCCAGGATAGCTGCTACGGAAGCAGCAGCCGTAGGTGTACACTGGACATTTGCGCCCATGGTGGATATTGCCCGTGATCCAAGATGGGGAAGAGTGATGGAAGGTGCAGGCGAAGATCCCTATCTCGGTTCGCTGATCGCCAAAGCAAGAGTAAAAGGCTTCCAGGGAAAAGGATTAGGTAACACAGATGCTGTAATGGCCTGTGCCAAACATTTTGCAGCCTATGGGGCTGCCATTGGCGGCCGGGATTATAATTCAGTGGATATGAGTTTGCGGATGCTCCATGAAATTTACCTGCCGCCGTTTAAAGCAGCGGCAGATGCAGGTGCTGCCACATTCATGAATTCATTTAATGATCTGAACGGAATTCCTGCTACCGGGAATAAATATTTGCAACGAGACCTCTTAAAAGGAGAGTGGAAATTCAAGGGTTTTATAGTGAGTGACTGGGGCAGCGTGGGAGAAATGATCAATCATGGTTTTTCAAAAGATAATTATGAAGCAGCCATGCAGGCAGCGAATGCCGGCAGCGATATGGATATGGAAAGCCGTAGTTATATCAAGCACCTGGTTACACTGGCAAAAGAAGGGAAAGTAAAAATGGCTGTGATCGATGATGCGGTAAGACGTATTCTGAAAAAGAAATTTGAAATGGGGTTATTTGAGGACCCTTTTAAATATTGTAATGAAGAAAGAGAGAAGGCACAATGGAATAATGCGGAGCATATAATAGCGGCAAGAGATATGGCGAAAAAAAGCATAGTGCTTTTAAAAAACGATAAACACTTACTACCTCTTACTAAACAAACTAAAAAAATTGCACTCATTGGACCTTTTGCCAAGGCAAAATCAGATAACAATGGTTTCTGGAGCTATGACTGGCCGGATGATACTGCAAGAATTTCTTCTCTATGGGAAGGTGTAGAGAAAAAGATAAGTGCCGGTACAAAATTATTATATGCCAAAGGCTGTAACATTAATGATACAGTAAGAACTGGTTTTGCTGAAGCAGTCGCTGCGGCTACTGAAGCAGATATTGTAATTATCAGTGTGGGTGAAGCAAGGGATATGAGCGGAGAAGCCAAGAGCAGGAGCAGTATCCAGTTGCCCGGTGTGCAGGAAGAATTGATCAAAGCCGTAATGGCAACCGGTAAGCCAGTGGTAGTGATGATCAGTGCAGGTCGTCCGCTGATCTTCAACTGGACAGCCGATCATGTTCCTGCGATAGTATATACATGGTGGCTGGGAACCGAAGCGGGTAATGCCATGGCGGATGTACTGTTTGGTGATTATAATCCCTCCGGTAAATTGCCTATGAGTTTTCCCAGAACTGAGGGGCAAATTCCGATCTATTATAATTACTATAATACAGGTCGCCCTGCAACGAGTGACAGTGATCGCTTTTATCGTTCGGCTTATATTGATCTTTCTATTCACCCTAAATACCCGTTTGGTTTTGGGCTTGGCTACTCAAAATTTGAATACAGTGAGATCAGGCTGAGTAAGAAACAATTCAAACCCGGAGAAAAAATGGATGCGATTGTTACAGTGCGAAATACAGGTGAGTATGATGGCGAAGAAGTGGTTCAATTATATATAAGAGATATCACCGGATCGGTAGTAAGGCCGGTAAAAGAATTGAAAGGATTTCAGAAGATATTACTGAAAAAAGGAGAAGCAAAGGAGATACGGTTTACGATTGGTGCTGATGACCTTCGTTTTTACAATGATAAGTTGCAATATATTTATGAACCGGGGGAGTTTACATTGTTCATCGGTGGCAGCAGTGCTGATGTGAAAGAAGCTGCTTTTAAATTACTTTGATAAAATGAGAAAGAGGGTCGCTTATATTTTATTATATATCTTGATCCTAATAGCAACAGGCAGTTGCTCCTCCGAAAGCAATACGGGTTCCACAACAAAAGACAGTATGATCTCCTGCGAACAAAATCTTCCTTCCCGGCTGGCAGTAAAGAGTAATGATAGTTTGACAATCTCAGGTGAAACAACGTCAACTGAAGGAATGGTTTGGATCAAAGGAGGTGAATATATGATGGGGGCTGCTGATGGAGAAGGTAAGCCGGACGAGTATCCTCAACATAAAGTAAAACTGGATGGATTCTGGATTGATATCACCGAAGTGACCAATGCGCAGTTCAAAAAATTCACTGATGCGACAGGTTATATCACAACAGCAGAAAAGAAACCGGATTGGGAAGAATTAAAAAAGCAATTACCACCCGGAACCCCTAAGCCCGATGAAAGTATGCTGGTTGCCTCCTCCTTAGTATTTACCCCTCCTTCTTTACCTGTTCCTTTGAATGATGTGGCACAATGGTGGAGCTGGAAAGAAGGAGCCGACTGGAAACATCCGCAAGGTCCGGGAAGTAATATTGAGGGAAAAGATAATTACCCGGTTGTTCATGTCTCCTGGTACGATGCAGTAGCTTATTGCAAATGGGCAGGTAAACGATTACCCACCGAAGCTGAATGGGAAATGGCAGCAAGGTCTGGTACTGATAATAAATATACCTGGGGTAATGAAGATCCTGAAAAAGGTAAACCTAAAGCCAATACCTGGCAGGGAAGCTTCCCGGATAAGAATACAGGGTGGGATCAATTCAACAGGTCTTCCCCGGTAAAATCATTTGCAGCAAATGGGTTTGGGGTATATGATATGGCGGGTAATGTATGGGAATGGTGCAGCGACTGGTACAGGCCGGATCATTATTCTTCCAAAAAAAAGATGCTGGTGGCTAACCCCAAAGGTCCCGAATCAAGTTATGATCCGATGGAGCCAACCATACCCAAAAAAGTGGTCAGGGGAGGTTCTTTTATGTGCCATGCTTCTTATTGTAAGGGATACAGGGTAAGTGCCCGGATGAAAACCTCTCCCGATACCGGTCTTGAACATACCGGTTTTCGCTGTGTAAAAGACAGCATTCCCGGCAAATGAAGCTAACTTATTTCACTTCTTCAAAATCGATATAATCACCGCTGGGAGTTTTGGAATTCTTATTGTTATCGGCATAAGCAGCAGAAGGTTGTGACTGAGCTTGTTGCTGCTGGTATTGCTCGTTCATTTTTTCCTGCATTTCCCGGAAACCCTTTTTGATCGTCCTGGTGGTTTTGTACACAGGTATGACCAACTTAAAGATGAACTGGTACAGGAACCAGATCAGCAGGGCATACAAAACATATTTCATACGGTAAAGATAGTACGGGCTGGCGGGCCACCACCGGTTTTTGGATATGGTTTACCGAAATCTTAACCGGCAGAGAGTATTTGGGTGATAAAGGGTATTTCCCTTACATTTGCAGCGGAAATAGCAGATAGAAGGGAACGAGGCCGTTCCCTTCTTCTTTTGTATACTATGAACAGCGAATCTCAAATACAGGCCCTGGAGCAGAAAGTGGAGGCATTGATCAGCCCGGAACCCGGATTTTTCCTGGTGGAAGTGAAGATCAAACCCACCAATAATGTGAAAGTGTTTATTGACGCCGACCAGGGAATCAGTATTGACAAACTGGTGCAGCTGAACCGGAAACTGTACAAAGATCTTGAAGAGAACAGTTTTTTCCCGGGGAGAGATTTTTCCCTGGAGGTATCCTCTCCCGGCCTGGACGAGCCCTTGAAGATGCATCGCCAGTATACCAAGAATATCGGCCGCTTCCTGGAGGTACTGACCAATGAAGGAGAGAAAAAGGAAGGAAAATTGCTGCTGGTGAAGGAAGGAGAGATCGTGTTGGAAGAAGAAAAAGGAAAGAATAAGAAAAAAGAGATAGTGCAACATACTATCCCATTTGATCAAATAAAAACAACAAAAATTCAAATTAAATTCTGATTGAGGCTGGGAGGACCAGCCCTGATCCCGGTACATACCGGGGCAACAATCAAAAAAACGTAAATCTTTTTTTGCTATGGCAAGTATCAATCTTATTGAGGCATTCCAGGAGTTCAAGGATGCGGAAAATATTGACCGCCCCACGATGATGAAAGTGGTGGAAGACGTTTTCAAAACACTGCTGCGTAAAAAATATGGCAGTGATGAAAACTTCGACGTTATCGTTAACGCCGAAAAGGGTGACCTGGAGATCATCCGACGCCGGATGATCGTGGAAGACGGACAAGTGGAAGACCCACTGGCACAGATCGCTTATTCTGATGCCGTGAAGATAGAACCAGACTTTGAAGTGGGTGAAGAATTGTACCAGGAGATTGACCTCTATGATTTTGGCCGCAGGGCTATATTAGCCGCCAAGCAAACCCTGGCCAGCCGTATCAGCGATTTAAAGAAAAACGTCTTAGCGAAAAAATATGGGGATCGTACCGGTGATATCATCAGTGCAGAAGTGTACCAGGTTTGGAAAAAGGAGATCTTGCTACTGGATGAAGAAGGAAATGAACTCATTTTGCCAAAAAGTGAGCAGATCCCACAGGATTATTTCAAAAAAGGTGAGAATATCCGTGCCGTGGTGAAGAAAGTGGATATGAAAAATAATAGCCCGGTGATCATACTTTCCAGAACTTCGCCTGACTTCCTGGCCAAATTACTGGAGATAGAAGTGCCTGAGATCTTTGATGGCCTTATCGTAATTAAAAAAATTGTTCGTGACCCGGGAGAAAGGGCTAAAGTAGCTGTTGAATCTTACGATGACCGTATCGATCCCGTTGGTGCCTGTGTGGGTATGAAGGGAAGCCGTATCCATGGTATCGTTCGTGAATTAAAGAATGAGAATATTGATGTGATCAACTGGACCAGCAATACGCAGTTATTGATCCAGCGTTCACTGACACCTGCCAAGATCACCAGTATGGAACTGGACCAGGAAGGACATCATGCGAATGTGTACCTGAAACCAGACCAGGTTTCACTGGCTATCGGCCGCCGTGGTGTGAATATCAAACTGGCCTGTGAATTGACAGGGTATGAAATAGATGTATACCGCGACAGTGAAGAGGAAGAAGAAGGATTTGATATTGATCTCGATGAATTTAGTGATGAGATCGATGCGTGGGTTATTGATGAACTGAAAAGGATTGGTTGTGATACAGGCCGCAGTGTATTGAAGCTTACCGCAGAAGAGCTGGAACGCAGAACAGACCTGGAGAAAGAGACCATTGCTGACGTAAGGAAAGTGCTGAAAGAAGAATTTGAAAAAGAATAACGCAGTGTGCGGGTGAGAAAATCATTTTCGAATTTCTAACCTCCGGCACATTGATACATTAATTAAATAAACTGAATGGCAGAATTAAAACTTCCAAGATTATTAGCCGCCGCTAAGGAGTTCAACGTGGGGCAGGATACGTTGATAGACTACCTGATTGGCAAAGGTTTTCCCAAAGATGATCTGAAACCTACGTCCAAGCTGACGGAAGACATGTACCGTGCCCTGCAGCAGGAATTCCAGAGTGATAAAGCCGCTAAGATGAAGAGTGACCAGGTGGATCTTCCCAAAGGCGCTGCGGCAGAAGCCAAGAAGAAGAAAGAAGAAGAGGAGATCGTCTTTAAGAAAGAGGAGAAGAAAACGGTTAAAAAAGAAGAACCCAAACCGGAAGAAATTCCTGTTGTTGTGGAAGAGGTGAAGCCGGTTGAAGTACCGAAGAAGGAAGAAGAAGTAGTGGTTAAAGTGGAGGCCCCGGAAATCGAAAAGCCGAAAGTGCTTGATAAGATTGATCTTTCTGCCATTGATTCTTCTACCCGTCCTAAAAAACTGGTAAAGAAAAAAGAAGAAAAGGCTGCTGAAGAACCCGTAGCGGAAGAAGTTCCGGCAGAGACCAAGAAGAAAAAAACGAAGAAAGAAGAAGAGAAAGCAGAAGAACCCAAGAAAGAAGAACAGCTTGTAATAGCCGAAGAGGTCAAAAAAGACGAAGAAGACTTACCGCCTGTTATTGAAAATATCGAAGTAGAAAAATTGACCGGGCCTAAGATACTCGGGAAGATCAACCTGCCGGTTGATAATGATACAAGACCCAAGAAAGACGAAAGCAGGAAGCGTAAGCGTATTCCTATTGCTAAGAAAGATAACAAACAGGCAGCAGTTCCTGATAAGGATAAACGCCAAAGCGGACCCGGCAATTTCAACAGGGATAATCGTGGAGGAAGAGGCCCTGGTGGTGGCGGTACCGGTGGTGGGCGTCGTGATAACCGTACCCGTGAAGAGAAACTAATCGACGAAAAAGAAATTCAAAGAAAGATACAGGAAACACAAGCCAAACTTTCCGGTGGCGGTGGTAAGGGTAAAAACCTGAAAGCGAAATTGCGTCGTGAGAAAAGACAGGAAATGGCCGATGCCATGGACGGCACGGAGGATAACAAATTACAGGTAACAGAATTCATCAGTGTGAGTGAATTAGCTAACCTGATGGATGTAAGTTTCGCTGATGTGATCAGTAAGTGCATGGGACTTGGTATCATGGTGTCCATCAACCAGCGTTTGGATGCGGAAGTGATTGAGCTCGTATCCAGTGAATTTGGTTTCGATGTTGAGTTCATCAACATGGAAAAACAAATGGAGATGGAAGTGGAGGAAGAAGAGGATGATACTGCCGAGGAATTGAAACCACGTTCCCCGATCGTTACAATCATGGGTCACGTTGACCATGGTAAAACATCATTGCTTGACTATATCCGGAGTGCAAACGTGGTAGCTGGTGAGGCAGGAGGTATTACCCAGCACGTTGGTGCCTACCAGGTGGAATTACCCAATGGCAAAGAGATTACTTTCCTTGATACTCCCGGTCACGAAGCATTTACTGCGATGAGGGCAAGGGGTGCTAAGGTTACTGATATCGCCGTTATAGTTATTGCAGCAGATGATGCAGTGATGCCACAGACCCGTGAGGCCATCAGTCATGCGCAGGCAGCTGGCGTGCCGATGATCTTTGCAGTGAACAAGATTGATAAAGACGGAGCCAATCCCCAAAAAATCTACGAGCAGTTATCACAAATGAACCTGCTGGTGGAAGAATGGGGTGGTAAATACCAAAGCCAGGAAATTGCAGCGAAAAAAGGATTGAACATCGATAAACTGCTGGATAAAATTTTGCTGGAAGCGGAGATCCTGGATCTCAAAGCTAACCCCGACAGGGAAGCCAGCGGAACCATCATTGAAGCATCATTGGATAAGGGCCGTGGTTATGTAGCTACTTTACTGGTTGAGAATGGAACATTAAGAGCCGGCGACCTGGTAGTGAGCGGACAGCATTATGGCCGTGTGAAAGCCATGTTCAATGAAAGGAATAAAAAGCAGGATGAAGCAGGCCCTTCTGCACCTGCAGTTATATTAGGCTTAAATGGTGCACCGCAAGCAGGTGAGAAATTCAAAGTATACGATGATGAGGCAGAGGCAAAAGAGATCGCCAATCGCCGGGCACAGATATTGAGAGAACAAGGTATCCGTGCCAAGAAACATATCACACTGGATGAAATTGGTCGTCGTCTTGCATTGGGTAACTTTAAAGAACTGAATGTGATCATCAAAGGTGACGTGGATGGTTCTGTAGAAGCCCTGAGTGACTCCTTACAGAAATTATCAACAGAAGAGATCGCTGTAAGAGTGTTATTGAAAGGTGTGGGCCAGATATCTGAAAGTGATGTGGTTTTAGCAACCGCTTCCGATGCGGTGATACTCGGGTTTAACGTTCGCCCATCCAGCCAGGCCAACAGGCTGGCTGAGAATGAGGGAGTGGAGATCAAGTTATATTCCATTATCTATAATGCCATCGATGAGATACGCAGTGCGATGGAAGGAATGCTGGAACCCAAAATGCAGGAGAAGATCGTGGCGAATGTGGAAGTACGGGAAGTGTTCCGTTTTGATAAAGCAACCGTTGCCGGATGTTATGTGAGAGATGGAAAGATCAAACGGGATTCGAAGATCCGATTGATCAGGGATGGTATCGTTGTTTACCCGATCGGTGAAGGTGCAGTGGCTGAACTGGCTTCCCTGAAACGTTTCAAAGACGATGCTAAAGATGTGCAGGCCGGTATGGAATGTGGGTTAACGATCAAAAACTACAGCGATGTCAAAGTCGGGGATGTGGTGGAAGCCTACGAGGAAGAAGAAGTAAAACGTACATTATAAGATCAAATGATCAGCTGCGGGTAAACTATCCGCAGCTGATTCATCAATAGCGGGGCTTTCCCCTCAAACTTTTGTTAAATACCTGTTCGGGATTTACTCCGTCATCTATAGGAAATTACTTTTGAAGTCATGCTTTACACAAAAAAACTAGTCACTGCTTTTTTCCTGGTTCTGGGCTTTGCGGTAGCAGCCCAGGGACAGCCCAAAAAAGCAGTAGGTGATAAGATCGTTGCCATTGTTGGTGACCGCATCATTCTTCAGTCTGATATCAGGAATTCTATTTTGGATATGCAACGGCAGGGTCAAACTATGCCTGACAGTGCAGAATGTTTACTGATGCAGCAAGCTGTTATTTCTAAAGTACTGATGCTGCAGGCCGAGAAAGATTCGCTTCCGGTTACGGACGAAGAAGTGGAAGCTGAACTGGAGCAAAGGATCCGTTATTTTATTAACCAGGTCGGTACACAGGAAGCCCTGGAAGAAATGGCCGGCAAAACCGTTTACCAGATCAAAGACGATGCAAGGGAATCCGTAAAAGAAAGAAAACTGGCGGATGCGATGCAGAAGAAAGTAGTGGAGAATGTCCGGATCACCCCGGTGGAAGTAAAAGCCTTTTTTGATAAAATACCCAAGGATAGTTTACCTTTTTACGAATCACAGTTAGAAATTGGCCAGATCGTTATTTATCCAAAAGCATCACGGGATCTTGAGCAGTATATTGTAAGCGAGATGAATAACTATAAAAAGCAGATTGAAAGTAAACTGACCACTTTTTCTCAGCTGGCGATGAAAGTTTCAGAAGATCCGGGTAGTAAAGAAAGGGGCGGGTTATACGAGATCAACCGGAATGAAAAAACCTGGGATCCCGTTTTCTTATCTACTGCTTTCCGGCTGAAGGAAGGAGAGATATCAGCACCTGTCAAATCAAAATTCGGGTATCATCTTATTACACTTGAACAACGAAATGGTGATAATGCCGTGGTTCGTCATATCCTTCGTATCCCCCCTGTTACGGATGATGAGATTAAACAGGCTATTGTTAAACTGGACAGCATCCGTGCTAAGATCATTGCGGGAACAATAGGATTTAATGAAGCTGCTACCAAGCATAGCGATGATGAGTCTGCCAAATTCCTCGGGCCATTCCTGACCAGCCGTGATGGCTCTACCTATGTTACCATTGATGAACTGGATAAGGATATGGTGGCGATGATCAGTAAAATGAAAGTAGGTGATATATCGCAACCCACTCCTTTCCTGAGTGAGCAGGGTAAAAAAGGCGTTCGGATCATCTTCCTGAAATCAAGGTCGGAGCCACACCGGATGAATATGCGGGATGATTATAGCCGGATATCCCAGTTTGCTTTGGAAGAAAAGAAAGCTAAAACGCTTGATAAATGGATGAAGGCAATTATCCCTACCTACTATATCATGGTAGATAATATCTCTGCAGCGGAATGTCCTTTATTGCAGAAATATAATACCACAGATAACAAGGGCTTTTAATAAGTAATAAACCTGATTTTAATAGTAAGCCGTTACCGCCGTAACGGCTTTTCCCTTATTTAGAATTCCCTACCACTAAACAATAGCCGCCGGGTTATTGATACTGCTGAATATGGATTAATTTTATGCACTTGTCCAAAGAACCCGGTTAATTCCCAACTAAGAACACATGATCGACTTGCTCCGTACAAAGGCATTAAGAAAATATTTCCACAGCTCAGGTCAGTTTTACTATATACTTACTGATTTGCAGGGGGATTGTTTTTATATCAATCCGTTGTTTCTCCAGTTGAACGGATTTGCTGGTTCAGTTGCTGAAGGAACCCCTTTTTCCGCTCTGATTCCGGTGGCAGAAAAAAAAATGTATCAATCCATCGTCAAAGAATGTTTTGCACAACCCGGAGTTCCCTTTTTGGCAGACTTCCATCACCAGTTACCGGATAAGACCTTTAAGCATGTCCGCTGGGAATTTCAAACTATTCTGAACGATAATGATGAGCCTGAAGCTATCCAGTGTATCGGTACTTCCGTTAAAGAAATAACACAGTTAGAAAATAAAATTGATGACAAACCAGGGGAGTATGAAGAGCGGTTCAAAGCGTATGAGCTGAGTGCAGAAGGTTTATGGAAACTGGAACTTGAGATACCCGCACCCGCTGACTGGCCCGCTGATAAACTTATTGAACATTGCCGGCATCATGCATATCTGACGGAATGTAATGATAACATGGCCCGCATGTACGGCCTGAACAGTGCCGGGGAAATGACAGGAATGAAAATGGAGAATATGATGAACCTGGATGATCCCAAAGTGGTGGACTATCTCTTTACATTCATTAAAAATGGATATAGAATCGCCAATGCCGAAACCCAGGAGCATGATATAAATGGGAACAAACTCTTCTTCATTAACAATATGACGGGTATTGTAGAAAATGGCTTGTTGAAAAGAGTATGGGGTACCCAGCACGACATTACACAAAGGAAAAAGGCAGAAGAACAGTTGTTGCGCAGTGAATTATTTTTTAAGAACCTTATCAGTGATTCTTTAGATGGCATTATTCTTACGGATACGAACGGGACGATCACTTTTTCATCTCCTTCCGTTGAGACTATATTAGGATACAGGCCCGAAGATATCATTGGCACCAACACATTTGATTATGCACACCCGGAAGATCAGGTGGCGGCTCTGTCGGCTTTCCGGGAAGAAGTGCAAATGGAATCGCAGACCAAGTTTATTGATATCCGGTTAAAAACAAAATATGGCCAGTGGCTCTGGTGCAATGTCCGTGGGCATAATATGCTGTATAACCCGTATGTGGGAAGAATGGTAATCTATTTTACAGATGACACCTACCGGAAAAAAACAGAGCATGCTTTACGGGAAAGTGAAAACCGGTACAGGAACCAGGCTATGATATTGAGTAATGTAACAGATGTGATTGTTACTGCCGACCTGGATTACAAAATTACTTCTTGGAATAAGATAGCAGAGGAAGCCACTGGTATCGGTGCTGAAGAAGCCATTGGTAAGGATTATAAAGAGGTCATTCCTTTAGATTATTCACCCTATTCCCGGGAAGAAGTTGCAGGTATCCTTGCCAAAGAAGGAGTGTGGAGAGGCGAGTCATCATTTGCAAATAGTAAGACCGGTGAAAGGAGAGTTCATCTTCATACGTTTTCATTAGTGTATGATGAAGCAGGAAATAAGAAAGGGATCCTTGTGGTGGGGAAAGATATTACCGAACGGACGAAGATGGAAGCAAAACTCCAGGAAAGCGAATCGTTCTATCGCAACCTGATTGCTAATTCCCTGGATGGAATTGTATTGACGGATAAAACAGGCAGGGTTACCTACTGTAGCCCTTCAGCACTAAAGATATCCGGCTATTCCAAGGGCGAACTATCAGGACATTTTTTGTTTGAATTCATTCACCCGGATGATATGCCACTTGCACAAGAGGCATTTGTTGTTGAGGTCAATAAAGAGTCAGTATTAAACTATGTTTTATTGCGATTGCGTCATGCCAGCAGGGGCTGGGTCTGGTGCATGGTCAGAGGTCACAATATGTTCGATAACCCTGGTATCAATGCCATGGCGATCTATTTTACAGACGACAGCCGCAGAAAAGATATCGAAGACAAGTTGAGGGATAGTGAGCAACGGTTCCGGGACCTCATTGAGAATTTGGTAACCGGGGTTGTTTTGCAGGATACAGAATCGCAGATGCTGATCTGTAATAAAGCAGCGTATACACTGCTGGGGCTTACGGAAGATCAATTGCTGGGCCGCAGCTCATTTGACTCTTCCTGGAATGTGATCCATGAAGATGGGACCGATTTTCCTGGCACTACACACCCGGTTCCAATGGCCGTAAAAACAAGACAGCCTGTCCGGGATATTGTAATGGGTGTTTATCGCCCGGTTACAAAGGATAGAGTTTGGTTACTGGTAAACGCTGATCCAATCCTGGACGATAAAAATGAGATCATACATGTTATCTGCACTTTTACAGATATAACAGAGCAAAAACGGTTATCGCAGCAATTAGTGGAGCAGGAAATACAAAAACAAAAACAGATCACACAAGCTACGATTGACGGGCAGGAAAAAGAACGACGGGAGATCGGTAAAGAGCTGCATGATAACATTAACCAACATATTACCACCACCAGGCTTTACCTGGAAGTGGGGGAAGAAAAAGCAACCGGGGAAATCAGGGAAATGATCCGGCGGTCACGAAAAGAACTGACAGAAATATTCAACGTGGTCCGGAATCTTTCCCAGTCATTAGTACCACCCACGCTGGGTGATATTGGATTGATCGAATCAATAAAGGATGTTTGCAATTCGCTGAAAGTAACCCACAAGTTCAATGTTCATTTCAACTATCATTCTTTCTCCGAGGAAGTATTGCCCGATAACATGAAGCTGATGTTGTTCCGGATCATCCAGGAGCAGATCAATAATATAGTGCGACATTCCGGGGCGGATACTATCCATATCAGGTTAATAGCTGATGCCGAAGCGGCTGAGTTGAGGATCAATGATAATGGAAAGGGGGTTGATCTTTCCCGGGGCCGCAAGGGCTTGGGACTGACCAATATAACAAACAGGGCAGAATTGTTTAATGGGAAAGTCGATATTAAAACAGCCCCCGGGGAAGGATTTATCCTGACGGTATCAATACCCTTAAAATAACAAAATAGTCTGCCGTCAATCGATTACCTTTGCGGCTTCTCAAACAAAGGCGGCTTTCATGAGTGACCCGATCAAACACGAATGCGGTCTTGCATTCATCAGGTTAAGAAAACCTTTCTCGTATTACCATCAGCAGTATGGCACCGTTTTATGGGGCCTTAATAAATTATACCTGTTGATGGAAAAACAGCACAACCGGGGCCAGGATGGAGCCGGTGTGGCCGCTGTTAAACTCGATGTGGAGCCGGGTTACCCGTTCATGCAACGGATCCGGAGTAATGCACAACAAGCCATTGCCGATATTTTTCAGCAAATAGGAAAAGAAATTGAGGACCTGGAACAGTATCACCCGGATATTAAGAATCACCCGGGGCTGATGAAAGGTCATGTGAAATTTTTAGGAGAATTGCTGTTGGGCCATCTTCGCTATGGCACACAAGGGAAAAACAAACTGGAATATTGCCACCCATTTATCAACCGTGATACCATTCCTTCCCGCAACCTCGCACTGGCGGGTAATTTTAATATCGTCAATTCAGATGAATTATTTACCCTGATCGGTAAAGAGCCGCATCCCAATATCCGGTTTAGCGACCTGGCTGCTATGATCGAGCTGATGTATACTTTTTTATGTAAAGAAGATGAAGCATCACCCGGCAAGCTGGATATAAAGAAAGTATTGAAAAAAACCCTGCCCTTACTGGATGGTGGTTTTCATGTGGCGGGTATGACAGGTAACGGAATTGGTTTTGTTTTTCGTGATGCACACGGTATCCGTCCTTCCTATTATTATATCAATGAGGAAGTGGTGGTAGCAGCTTCCGAAAGAGCAGCGATCCGTACCGCTTTTAATGTGGGCGAAAATGAAGTGCAGGAGCTGATGCCGGGACAGGCATTGATCGTGGATGAAAACGGGGAGATCGAAATTGCACAGGTGCTGGAACCAAAGGAAAGAAAGGCCTGTAGCTTTGAGAGGATCTATTTTTCAAGAGGCAGTGATGAAAAAATTTACCGGGAAAGAAATGCATTGGGATATAACCTGAGTGAACCAGTACTGGATGCGATAGATCATGATTTAAGGAATACTATTTTCTCCTATATACCCAATACAGCAGAGACCGCATTCTTTGGAATGGTGAAAGGAATGGAGGATTACCTGAGCAAAGTGAAAGTGGAACGTATAATGAGCTGGGGTAAAGATTTTGATGAGGAGAAGCTCACGGAAATGGTGAACCGCCGTATACGTATCGAGAAAATTGCTATCAAAGATGTGAAGATGCGGACCTTTATTACGGAAGACTCTGGCCGTAATGAAATGGTGCAACACGTCTATGATATTACGTACGGCACTGTCCGTCCCGGACAGGATACGCTGGTGGTGATCGATGATTCTATTGTAAGAGGAACCACCCTTAAAGAAAGTATCATCCGGATGCTGGCCCGGCTGAAGCCAAGGCGCATTATTATTGTTTCTTCTTCCCCGCAGATACGTTATCCCGATTGCTATGGTATTGATATGAGCAAGATGGGAGATTTTATCGCTTTTAATGCAGCGGTGGAACTGATTAAGGAAAAGGGAATGCTGGGTACACTAACAGAACTCCTTGAAAAATGTAAAGAGCTACAGCGCAATAATAAATTACACACCGAGAATGTGGTAAGGCATTTATATAAACCATTTACTGCAGAAGAAATATCTGCGAAGATCGCCCAGCTGATCACTCCTCCGGGCTTGAATATACCTGTGGATGTCATCTTCCAGAGCATTGAAGACCTGCACAAAGCTTGCCCGAATAACCTGGGTGACTGGTATTTTACCGGCAATTACCCGACTCCCGGCGGCAATAAAGTAGTGAATAAGGCCTTTATGAATTATATGGAAGGAAAGAATGTAAGAGGTTATTAATGCACGAAGGGAGAAATGAAAATTATATTCAGTAACAAACTTTCTGATTTGAAAACTCTTTTACTTATCCGTCACGCCAAGAGCGACTGGAATGATGTTTCCTTAAGCGATTTTGACCGTCCATTAAATGAAAGAGGCAAAAGAGATGCACCTTTGATGGCGCAACGGTTGCTGGATAAGAAGATACCTATTGATCTTTTTTTATCAAGCCCTGCTAAAAGAGCTAAAAAAACGGCCAGCATTTTTGCTGAAGCCTATGGTCTTGATAAGAAGCAGGTTGAACTTTATGATGAACTATATCTTGCCCCGGAAACAGTTTTTGCTGATGTGATCAGTAAGATGAATAATATTGCAGATACGGTTGCAGTCTTTGCACATAATCCCGGCATTACTGAATATGCAAATTCACTCACCAATGCAAGAATTGATGATATGCCCACCTGTTGCATTTTTGCAGTGCAGGCAGCTTGTAATAACTGGAATGAATTTGGTGCCGCAAAGAAAACATTTCTCTTTGTGGATTATCCCAAAGCATAAATTATTCTTCGATGACGGGTGTGTTCTTGCGGCTCACTAAATAAACTCCTGTAAAAATCAGTATCCCGGAAATGATCTTTTCTGCTGTAAACTGCTCCTGTAGGAATAAGGTGGCAATGATCGCCGCAAAAATGGGTTGGGTGTATATATAAGACCCGGTGATACCGGCACCAAGATGATTGATGCCATAGATATTAAAAGAATATGCCAGGAATGTTCCGCAAACAACGATGAAGGACAGGGAAGCAAAATGTGACCAATCATATAGCTGCCAGTCAGTAGCAGCAAACTGGCCCCAGCCAAATGGTAATATCATTACAAAACCAAACGTGAATACCCATCGGATCACATGTAGCGGGGGATAGACCTGCATCAGCGGTTTTACAATGATAAAATAGATGGTATAAGCAATGGCATTCAGCACAATGAAAAGATCGCCGGATAATGTTGCAGTACCTGCTTTTTCTTTTGACAGTATAAGTAACACTGCGCCACCAATACCAAGGGAGAGCCCCAATGCTTTCAGCACAGTGATCTTTTCTCTTAATACCCAAAATGCAAGGATGGTGATCAGTAATGGTGTACACAACATGAGTAAAGACGCATGAATGGTCGAGGTCATTGTCAGGCCTTTGATAAATAACATCTGGTTGATAGCCACACCAGTTAGGCCGCATAAAAAAAATCGTGGAAGATGTTCTTTACGAATTCCAGCCTTTGTTTTTCCCAAAAGCCAGAATGACCAGAATAATAAAAGGCTTACACCTACCCGGATGACGTTCAGCCCGTAGGGTCCGACTAGGGAAGGGGAAATATATTTTACCAGGCTAAAATTGCTGGCGAAAAATATATTAGTAAAGAGGACAGCTATATGTGCTTTGGTTGTTGTCTTCAGGAGCAATAATTATCCGGCAAAGTTAGCCGGGAAATATTTACCGGGGAGACAGGGACTGAATAAACGAGGAAATTGTTTCTTTTAATGTGCCCCCGTTATTTACAGGAAAAGGCTGATAAGAAAATGTAGTTGCTTCTTGTAATGCAGCTGATAAGGAGAAAATCTTTTGTGAAATACACAATGCCATTTTTTTCTCCGTTAAGTATTCTGCAAGATATTCCTGCTCTGTTTGCCCGGGTGTGGGGATCAGTATCGTTTTTTTTTGTAAGGCGGCCATATCCATCACTGTACTATACCCGCTCCGGCTGATAATATATGCTGCTTTGATGATCTCTTTTTGTAATTCTTCGGCAGGTAAATGATTATAAAAGCGGATCATATTGGTGGAAGGCAGCAGCGATTTTTCCGACGGTAGCCCCCTTACAATAGTTGCTGTTCCGTTATAATGCGCAATTTCATGAATGATCTTATCCTCCAGCAATGACCGTTGAGGTTCAGGACCTGAAAGGATAAATAAGAGATGATTGTTGTTTTCTTTATTTTCTTCCACATAATAATTGAACCGTGATAATGAACCAATATAGTTTGATGGAATACCAGGCATTTTACCAGGATGTGAAAGTGTTCCTGCCAGGCCGTTTCTCATCTCATCAGGTATCCAGCATTCTGTAAACCGGTTGATATAGCTGTAATTCCTTTTTTGTATCAGCCGTTCACTCCATTTTCCCAACGGGCTTTTGATCGTTAACTGGTGTGTAATAAAAACAGAGGGGATTTTTTTATGATAAAGCCCAAAACGATTATCACTGATCACTGCATCAAAATGATATTCAGCCACCATTTTTTTCAACCAGGCATGTTCTTTTTTTATTATTTGTAGAAATCTTGGAGCTTGTAATAGCATTTGCCAGACCAAACCAGCCGCTGAAGCCGCATACCGGGCACGGTATCCTTCAAGCTGGAGAAAAGACAAACCCGGAAATTCTTCCCTTAGCAATACTTCCTGGGCAGCTTCCCCGGCCAGCCAAACCTCGCAATCAAGGGCTAAAAGCTCCCGGATAATGGGAATACAGCGGGTGGCATGGCCCAATCCCCAATCCAGCGGAGCCACCAGGATGCGGGGTTTTCCGTTGATTTTCCGGCCTTCCGGCTGATTCGTGTTAATTTTTTTTATTCCGGGGCTCACCGATACTAAATTGTTTGTAAAATAGTTTTAATTTAGAAAGCAAGAATATGAAAACCATCAACAAAATAGCGATAGTCCTGTTATTAACTGTGTTTCTGGCTTCCTGCAGCAAGAACTACTATTCCGGCAGCGGAAAAGGTGGTGGCGGCTGTGGTTGTCCAAGCCACAAAGGCATGTCGGGTTATTAAATCAGAACACTAGAAACGAAAACTTTTCATGAGAGGTCCCAAACGTGACATCCTCGTTGTTGTGAAAGATCAATACCTGAGTGAGCAGGATATTGAACAGGAAGTGCAGTGCCTGAATGAAATGCTCAGGATTACAGAGACGTATGAAGAGTTTTGCAAAGCACATGAATTAGTAGATCGTAACCGCATAACTAACAGGCCAAAAAAGATAATAAAGGCTATACAGTTTTCTGAACTTCAGCCTTTCCGATTCTTGATCAATAAAAATTGAATGAAAAAGAGAGTCAGCTGACTCTCTTTTTCATTATGCTACTTTTTTTAACGCTTCCCTGAGCTTTTCTATCATTTCATCAATCTCTGCTTTTTTACAGGTGCCCACACTTAAACGGTACCAGGACGAGCTTTTATCAGCACCAAATGCATAAAAAGGAACAACGGCTAAACCAGCAGCATTAAGTATATACGCTGTAACATCCCCCTGGTTAGCTAACAGCTTCCCATCTGACGTTGTTTTGCCCGCAAGGTCAATTTTAATGGTTAGGTAAATCGCTGCTTCCGGTGCAATGGCATCCACTGCCAGGCCTTCAGATTTCAGCAACTGAAATCCTTCATAAATGCGGCGGAGCCTTTCTTCCACTTCTTTTTTGAAATTAGAAAGATAACGGTGAATGTTTTCCCGTTGCCCTAAATAATAAGCTACGGCTTTTTGTTCTGCCATCGGCGCCCAGGCTCCGATATGAGTGAGTATGGCTTTCATTTTACTGATCACCGTGGCTGGCCCCATACTCCAGCCTACTCTGACACCTGTTGCAGCAAATACTTTACTGATCGCATCTATATAAATAGTGTACTCCCGCATGGCAGGCCGGAGCGATACCGGGTCGTAGTGTTTGATATCACCATAGGTCAGGTGCCAGTACATCTGGTCAAACATGACATATAATTTCTTATCACTGTCAGTTCTTCTTCTATTTTCTTCAATCACCAGGTCGCAAATAGCTTCCAGTTCTTTTTTGCTAAAAGTGGTGCCGGTGGGGTTTTGTGGTGAGCAAAGAGCAATCAGGGTAGCCTCTTGTACAAATGGTCGTATTGCATCGGCCGTGGGCATGAAGTTAGTAGCAGCTGTTGCTTCGATCACAATATGCTCACCTCCTATAAAATGTGTGTAGTGATTATTATTCCAGCTGGGTACTGCATAGATGATCTTATCCCCTTTATCACAAATCGCCCTGAATAAAGAATAGATCAGTGGTCTTCCCCCGGAAGCTACCAGTATTTCATTGATGCCATAATCCAATCCTTCTTCATCTTTGAGAAAAGAGTGAATCGCTTCCCGCAGGTCAAGGTTACCTTCTGCAGCCGGGTAATTGGTAAAATGTTTACGGTAGGCCTCAACGATGGCATCTTCCAGTTCTTTGGGTATAGGAAAGATGGAAGGATCAAAATCACCAACGGTAAAATTATAAATACGTTCCCCCTGGCGGATCTTCTCTCTTATTTCACCCCCCAGTTTTACAATTTCAGAACCGATCAGTGTTTCGGATAAATAGGATAGTTTCATAATCCAGCCTTTGGCGCAAATGTAACAGGATTGCCGGAGACGACCATCATCCGGGTATCAATAAAAAAGCCAGGCAATGAACCCGGCTTTTTTATTCATCAGCTTATTTTATTCAATCGGTTTATACTCTTTAAATAAATTAACCTTTGTGCCGTCCACCTGCTGCCGGTAGTTTTTCCACTTTTCCGCATAGAAGGCATTTATTTTTTGCACTACATCATTTACGGCTGATTCTGCCAATTCAATAAGTGTTTCTTCCTGTTTACCAGGAGCCACCATTTTACTGCCGATAGATTGCTGTGCCTGCTGCAAACGGTTCAAAACGGATATCTCAAAGGGGCTTCTTGATATGCCTTGTTTGTCACTTGTTTTACCACTGATGATCTCCCGGATGGTTTTTATTTCATCCTGCAATTTCGAAGTTGTTTTTCGCAAGGAATCCACCTCTTTCCCTTCCACGCCTTTTAATTGTGCCTGCATTTTAGTCAGCACTTCGTCACTTTCGGTGAGTTGATCCATACCTGCAGTAAGCTTATCAGCACTCTTTTTCAGGCGGTCATACATGCTGCGTTGTGCCAGTTTAATGTCATTCCGGTTGCCCAGCCTCGGATCATCTTTTATGGTTATATAAGTTGAATCAGTTGTCCTGGCATAAGTGAGTAATAATTTGTACGTGCCGGGTAATACCTGGAAACCGCCGGGCTCAGGTGCACCGGGTTGTGGTTTTGGGGAACCGGGCTGGCGGAAACCCTTTTCTTCCATTCCCCAATACATACGATTAAAGCTGGTATCAGCATTCCAGCGCAAAGTGCGGATGAGTTTATTACCTGCATCATAAATTCGAACCATTACACTATCACCACCTCTGCGGCCACCGCCACCTGCTCCGCCAAATTCATTTCTTCCGCCACCCCCACGACCACCACCGCCTCCAAGGGGAGCAGCCGCAACGGGTTGTTGTGAAGGAGCATTTTGCACAGGTTGTTTGCCAGCTGAATCGGCGGCAGCTGTTTTTGGTTTATTAATAAAGAAAGAAACGGCAGCACCTCTTCTCCTGTTCTCGCCATCATACAAACCATACGTACTCCATTCATAACCGGTAGCTGCTTTGTATTGCGACTGGTATGCTTCCGGAGCGGCAAATGCTGTTATGGGATTTGCGAATTTCATTCCTTTATTCGCAGCTGCTTTTCTGAAGGGGCGAATATCATCCAGTATCCAGAGTGCACGGCCAAAAGTGGCGATCACCAGGTCGGCTTCTCTTTCCTGTATGGCAAAATCATACGTGGAGACAGAAGGATAACCATTTTTAAATTGTTCAAAAGAGACACCATTATCAAAACTGATCCAAAGCCCGTTTTCTGTACCTGCAAAAATGAGATTAGGTTCTGTTGGATCCTGCAACACACACAATGCATATCCTTTTACTTTATTCTCATCAACCAGTCTGGTCCATGTCTTTCCATAGTCAGTAGTACGGAAGATATAAGGTTTCATATCACCGCGGCGATAATCGTTCGCCACCACTAAAGCCTCGCCGGCATTATGAACAGAAGCTCTTACCTGGGGAATCCAGCAACCAATAGGTAAGCCGGGAATTTTTCCGCGGAAGCTGGTCCATGTTTTTCCGCCATCTCTTGTCAGTTGAACATTGCCGTCATCCGTGCCAACCCAGATTGTGCCCTGTTCCTTTTTAGAAGGCTCAATGGTAAGAATGGTACAATGTGTTTCTGCGCCGGTGATATCCAATGTTAACCCACCGGTATTTTGATAGGCCGCAATTTTCACTGAATCATTTGTGGTAAGATCAGGCGAAGCAGTTTGCCAGCTCACACCTTTGTCAGTACTCTTATGCATAAACTGGCTGCCGAAATAAATGGTTCTCTTATCAAACGGGTCTTGTGCGATGGCGGAGTTCCAGTTGAAACGCAGTTTGGTATCTGCTGTTAATGCCGGAGGTTTGATAAACCAGCTTTCACCGGTTTTCCAGTTTCTTCTGCCCACACTTCCTCCCTGGCTCATACTATATACCCAACTGGCATCCTCCGGATCAGGCATTACATCAAAGCCATCACCACCACCAACATTATTCCAGTAATAGTTTCGGATACCTCCATTGGTCCAGGTATAGGCCGGACCGTGCCAGCTGCCATTATCCTGCATACCTCCCATGATATTGTAGGGAATTTCATTGTCAACATTAATATGATAGAATTGCCCGGCGGGTAGTTTCTCATCAAACACCCAGTTCTTACCACGATCTCTTGAAATACCAATACCGCCATCATTTCCTTCGATGATATGATTAGGATCGTTGGGGTTGATCCACCAGGCATGGTGATCAGGATGGATGCCGGAATACGGGATCATTGTAGAAAATGACTTACCGCCGTCTTCACTGAATGTAATGGTGGAGTGCACATCGTAGATCCTGTTCTCATTTTGCGGGTCCACATAAATTTCCTGGTAATAAAAAGGGCGGTCTGTTATTTGTGCCGGATCGCTATTTACCAGTGTCCATTTAAAACCGCCATCATCACTTTTATATAAACCATTTTTAGTGGCTTCTACTTTTGCATATACTCTTGATGGCATACTCCGGCTAAAGGCCACACCAATTCTCCCCAGCATACCATCGGGCATACCATCTTCTTTGGTCAACGGTTTCCAGTTCTTGCCGCCATCAACCGTAATGAATAAACCACTTCCCTTGCCACCACTCTTTAAATCCCAGGGTGTACGACGGAACTGCCACATGGCTGCGATGAGTTTATTCGGGTTAGACGGATCCATCACCAGGTCGGCACAACCGGTAGTATCATTAGCGTATAATATTTTACTCCATGTTTCTCCGCCATCTGTTGTTTTAAAAACACCACGATCCGGGTGATCTGCATACGGGTTACCTATAGCTGCTGCATAAACAGTATTCGGATTGACGGGGTCAATCACCACCCTATGAATGCAAACAGTTTTATCCAGTCCCATTTTTTTCCAGGTTCTGCCACCGTCCAGTGTTTTGTAAATACCGGCACCAAGATTCAGTGAGTTGCGGGGATTTCCTTCACCCGTTCCCACCCAAACAACTGATGGATTAGATTGCTGAATAGCAACAGCGCCAATATTCTGAATAGGCTGTTCATCAAAAATGGGCGACCAGGTATGGCCGCTGTTCTCTGTTTTCCAGATACCACCACTGGCAGCACCTACATAGATAATATTGGGATTAGCCACCACGGCATCAATAGCCGTGATACGGCCACTCATTCCGGCCGGCCCCACATTACGGGGTTTTAAATTCTTGAACTGGTCTAAAGATATTTTTTGTGCCTGGACAAAGCAGGCCATACAAAGAAGGACAGATAGCAGGGCTATTTTTCGCATACAGGTAAGTTTTGGAACACTAAACTTACTGATTACGAACCGCCATGCAAAAAGTTTATATGAACGGTTGAATAGCGGATTATTCCACCAGGAAAATGATCTTGGTGAGCCATTTGGCCGTATCCTTCACTACACCCGGATCATTCATATACTGCTCAATGACCGGTGATTTTTGTTTCAGCTTATTTGTTAGCAGGTAGGCATCAATCGTTTTATACGCATCTGCTGTTTTATCATACGCACCATAGTAGTCCACATAAACAGCTTTTGATCCGTTTATATCAACAATTTTAATACTATCACTATCGAATATTGTTCCTGCGGCAACTGGAATGGCGGCGGCCATATCAGCCTGCTGGTTTTTTTCATCCCATTCATAGTAAAGCCCTGTTGGTATTCCGGGCTGAACCCCGGCTTTGGACAATGCCTCATATATTTTGGGAAAATAAACAGCGAAAAAAGAAGAGATACTCTCCCATTTTATAGTTTCCCTGTAGAGGGCAAAGGAAGAAGCCGGGAAATTCATCGGGGTTACTTCATAAGTCTTTGCGGGGACAGCCGAACCTGTTTTTTCAATTGCTGTTTTCAGGTTTTGTAATCCTTTTTCAAAATCCTTTCCCATTTCTTTATCCATACTGGAAAAGAGATTAAAGATATTGGATGGCCTCGGCGTGGCTAATTCAAAATCCCAGGTCACTTTGGTTTGCCCGTTGATCTCTTCCAGTGAAAAGTCAGAATCGGCTTCCATTTGCCGGGGGGTTTCAAAATTGAGATGATATTTTATTTTTTTATTGAGGGTAAGGCTGATGATCTGCATTTTTCCTTCACCTGATAATGCGGGATCACCAACCCAGGTATTAACAGCACCCGGTGTGCCATCCGTACCGCTGATCGTATTTTTTATAGTTGAATCATTGCGGCTCCAGACCGACCACTTATTGAAATTTTCCAGCCTGAGCAGGTAATTATATACTTCGATCACCGGTGCATTGATCGTTATACTTCGTTCTGTTTTTTGTTTTACGGGCAACACCAAAACAAGGATCAGTGCAATAGCAATCACTACTAAAAAGAGTATTCCCAGCTGTTTGATGACTTTCATAACATGGTTTTAATGCGGACTTACAAATTTAATTTTTTAAATGGTATGGATTAAAAAACCCCGCCGGGGCGGGGTCTATCTGTTAGAACGGTTTAAGTGTTTTGTCGTCTGTTTTCTCAGGCTTTAAAACGGCCCTGATATATTTGACGGGGTTAACATATTTTTTGGCAGCAGCCTGGATCATTTTCCCGGTTAGTTCAGTGATCTGTTTTTCTTTTTGTAAGATGGCTTTGGGATCATTGCCATAGAAATAAGCATCAAACAAACTGGCTGACCAGAACTGGTTTTGCTTTATATCCACTTCCAGTTTTCTTTTTTGTTGCTCTTTGATCTTGGCAAGGTCTTCCGCGGTGACACCGTTTTTAATGATCTTATTCAATTCGGCGATTGAAGCTTTAGTCAATGTATCTGCATTCTCCGGGGCACAGGGGAATGAAATATAAAAAGAAGAATAGGAGTAAGGGATCTTTTGCATGGACCCGCCGGCACCCACGCCATATACGCCGCCTTTCTCTTCCCGCAATTGTTCCACCAGTTTAATGCTCATCACTTCACCAAGACTTTTTAGTGCATAGGCATCTTTGGCATTATAAGGAACAGGATTATTAAAAACAATATTCACCTGGCTTTGAGGTTCCGTTCCTTTGTTGATCTGTTTTTCCACTTTCCCGGCAGGCGGGCGGATGCCCAGGTCTTTGAAGGTCTCTTTTTTACCGGTGGAAGGAAGGCTTCCTAAATATTTTTCCAGTAATGGTTTGATGCTGTCTTCATTAACAGCACCTACAAACAGGAAGGTGAAATCGCCGGCATTGCCAAACCGCTCTTTGTAGATCTGTATCGCCTTATCAAGATTTACTTTATCAAAATCTTCGGGTTTGGGGAACCGGCCTCCGCGAAAATGATCCTTGCTCATCAGTTTTTGAAACTCATTACTGTAATAGTATTGCGGGTCTGACAGCACATTGGCATAAACCTGTTTTTGTTTAGTAATAAAAGAGCTGAAAGCATCTTTGTCTTTTCGGGGAGCAGTGAAATAAAGATGGGCAAGCTGTAAGAATGTTTCCATTTCTTTAGGGATAGTGCTGCCATTCATTCCTTCACTGTAATTAGCAATGTTCACCGACAGGCTGGTGTTTTTTCCTTTCAGCATATTGCCAAGGTCAACGGCATTAAAATCACTCACCCCGCTTTGCTGTACGATGGCAGCTGCATTGATGGCAGAATAATAATCAGCATCTTTCACCAGCGAATGCCCGCCTTTACTAAAAGCCCTCACAATGATCTCATCATTTTTGAAAGTAGTGGGTTTCAGTATTACTGTAACCCCATTGGATAATTTCAGCGTGGTGGTGCCCAGTTCTTCATCAGTGACAGATGATATTATCTTACCGGCTTTCAGTTTACTACCATCCATTAACGAACTGGCCAATATTTTTTCTTTATAGGGTTCAATAGCCGCCACGTCCACTGCACTGATAATACTCTTTACTTCTTCTTCAGAAGGGATTTTTACACCTTCCTTATCCGGTGCATTCATGGTAACCACCATATTGTCTTTGCTGATCCAACCGGCAGCCAGTTTGTTGATGTCTTCCAGTTTAACAGTAGCGAGATATTGTTTGACAAAATCATATTCCCATTCAATTCCCGGTATCGGTTCATTGATCAGGAAATTATTGACATATTCACTGACATATTTAAAGGATTCTTCTTTTTCCCGTTCGTTAAAAACCTGATCATAAAAACTTTGTGTTTGTTTCTTCTGACGAGTGAATTCAGTTTCGGTGAAACCATGCAACTGGATACGGCGGGCTTCTTCAAGCAGGCTTTTAAGCGATTTGCTCATACCCGTATCACTGCTGTTGGCATACAACTGGAAAGCATCTTTGGTCCTTGCGTAGCTGCTGCCATAATAAGAACCAGCGCCGATAAAGGGTGGATTGGGTTTTAATGCCAGTTCCCGGAAGCGACTGTTGAGCATACCGGTAAACAGCATCTGGTTCATATAGCGGACATAATCACCCATGGTTTTTTCGGGATGCGTTTCTTTTTTAAACATTACTTCAATAGCCGGGAAAGCAGTTTCCTTATCTTTTGCTACAACGGTAAGTATCTCCTGGTGATCAGGAACCGGGAATGATTCTCTTTTGCGGGGAGCAGCAGCGGCAGGTATATCACCAAATACTTCTTTGATCTTTTTCTCCATTTCATTCACATCAATATCACCCACAGCAATAACCGCCTGCATATCGGGGCGGTACCAATCTTTATAAAAATTTTTCAGGGCGGCATGAGTAAAACGTTCCAAAGATTCTTTGGTACCGATTGGCAACCGGTCCGCATATTTTGATCCGCGGTATTGTACCGGCAATGTTTGTTTCATCATCCGCTCATCGGCACCACGGCTCAGTCTCCACTCTTCAACTACAACACCTCTTTCTTTTTCTATTTCTAATGAATCAAGTGTTGCATTATGTGCCCAGTCTTCCAGTATCTGTAATCCTTTGTCAACAAGACCTGGTTTATCAGTCGGCACCGGAAGTATATAAACGGTTTCATCAAAACCGGTATAAGCATTCAGGTCTGCTCCAAACTGAACACCAATACTCTGCAGGTAATTCACCAGTTCATTTTTAGGAAAACGTTTGGTGCCATTAAAATTCATGTGCTCCATAAAATGAGCCAGCCCCAACTGGTCATCATCCTCTAATACGGACCCTGCATTCACCACCAGCCGCAGTTCCACTCTTTTCTCCGGCAGGCTGTTCTTACGTATATAATAGGTAAGACCGTTGGCCAGTTTACCAATCTTAACATTGGGATCAACAGGCATTAATTGTGAACGGTCGATCTGTGACCAGCCTGTTTGCAACAGGCAAACAACTATGGCTGACAACAGCAGGTGTTTTTTCAAATTGTTCATACCGGTTTCTTTTGGGAACGTAAATGTATTTACAAGCCGTTGCTTTGAAAAATAAAAAACCCCGCTTTGGATAAGCGGGGTTACGATCATAAGGAGGATCAGCTCTATTGTTGAGGTTTTTCCTTGTTGTATTGTTTTTCAGCATCTTTTGCCTTGGTAAAATCAAGAATAACACCATTGATACAATAACGGAGGCCTGTTGGAGGAGGTCCGTCTTCAAACACATGTCCCAAATGCGCCTTACAACGGCCGCATTGCACTTCTGTTCTTTCCATGCCGTGGGTATTATCAGGCGTATAAATAATACTGCTTTTGCTAATGGGTTGGTAAAAGCTCGGCCAGCCGCAACCGCTTTCAAATTTGGTATCACTTTGAAACAATGCATTACCACAGGCGGCGCAATAATAGGTTCCTTTTTCTTTGAAGTTCTCAAACTTGCTGGTCCAGGGTCTTTCGGTTCCTTTTTGGCGGGCTATATAATACACATCTTCGGGTAATATTTTCTTCCATTCCTCTTCGCTCATAGTTACTTTAGAGCTGTCTGAATTTGAATAAACGGGATTCTTTTTGCTGATGCTGTCCATTTTCGGGGTATTAGTAGTTGATGAATTATTCTGGGAATAACTGCATTGCTGCAGCAGGGATGCGGTAAGTAATACCAGTATTAATCTTGTTTTTATCATATCCGTCATTTTAAGATAACAAATCTACGGGAACAAGGTTGGGCTGGTTTGCCGGATCAAAGGCAAACACTTGTTCTTAACTTTTCATTAGCCTGCATGATTATCATCAAAACTTAAGTTTAAGACAGGATTTTTAACCCCGGACCATTATATTTGTTACTTACCAAGGTTAGGAATCACATGTTTAATTTGATCTTATTTGGCCCTCCCGGTAGCGGAAAAGGCACACAATCAGAGAGATTGGTTGAGAAATACGGGCTGGTTCATCTTTCCACCGGCAATTTGTTGCGGGAGGAGATCTCCCAGAAAACACCCCTCGGGCTCGAAGCCAAAAGCTTTATGGATAAAGGCCAGCTGGTACCCGATGAAGTGGTGATCGGTATGGTGGATTCGTATTTTGATAAACATAAAGAAGCCAAAGGTTTCCTGTTTGATGGGTTTCCCCGCACGGTGGCCCAGGCTGTAGCGCTGGATAAACTGCTGGAGTTGAAAAAAACGGAGATCGCTTCTGTACTGGCACTGGAAGTGGGAGAAGATGAACTGGTAAAGCGACTGTTGAACCGCGGAAAAACCTCGGGCAGAAGTGATGATACCAACGAAGAAGTGATTCGGAAACGGTTTTTTGTATATAGTAATGAAACAACACCCGTGGCGGAGCATTATAAAAAGGCCCGGAAGTTTCATCCCATCAAAGGAGAAGGAACAGTGGATGATATTTTTTCCGCCATCAGTGATGCTATTAATAAGAAATTAAAATAAAGGAACTTTAGTTTGTTGAAATGCCGGTGTAATGACCGGCATTTTGTTTTGCCAAAGCGGTTTTCGTAAACTTGCAACTTGTAAGCTTGTCACATGAGTATTGAAAAGGAGAATTTTCTGCGCACCAAACTGGTTGCATACCTGCAACAGTTAGCTCCTGCCACAACAGCCCGCTGGGGCAAAATGAGTGTGCAGCAAATGATCGAGCATTATGCGGGTGATGCTGTGCGCAATGCAAGCGGCCGCTTAAAAACAGATAACATACTGACCCCACCAGGAAACCTGGAACGAATGCGGGAATTCATGATGAGCGATAAGCCCTTCAAAGAAAATACAAAGAACCCGCTGATGGGGGAAGAGCCTGCACCACTGCGGTTTAAAACAGTGCAGGGCGCCATTGGCGCCCTGCAACAGGAGTTGATCTATTTTTTTGAAGCTTTTGAAAAAGAACCGGGATTGATTACCAGGAATCCTTTTTTTGGTGATCTTAATTTCGATCAGAATGTGCAACTGCTCTATAAACATGCCCTGCATCATCTGCGGCAGTTTGGAGTAGAGCCCTTAAAGAATTAAAGCTTTGCTTTCAGCAGGGAGTCGGCTTTTGCAAGACTGCCCAGGATCGCTTCTTTTACTTTGCCTACTTTCATCTTTTCGTCGGCCAGGTATTTTATTCGTTGTCCGGCATCATTCAGGGACGAGTCCATATTAAATTCCTCCATCCATTTATTCATGGCAAACTCAGCATAGCTCAGGTCTTTAGCCAGGCTGTCGATCTTTGCTTTCAGCGGGGCGGCTGCCTGTTGTGCCTTCGCAGGCAGTTTGGCAATTGAATCCAGCCATTGCTGCGCCTGTTTTTGTGCAGCAGATAGTTTTGGCATTTTACCCATACCGATGTCATGCCCTTCCATCACTTCATGCATCAGGCTGTCTGCTTCTGTTTTTGGAGCAGAGCCGGCATGGTTATGTTTGTCATCGTTATTACAAGCGAATAGCATGAATACACTTGCTAAAAACAGGATCAGTTTTTTCATGTAGTAATTGTGTTTATATATTTCCAGGATGATAAAAATACAGCTGCAAATTTATCACTGTTTATGTTCTTCTCCGCTGCATTTTTCGGTCATCTCATGAAACAGGTCATGCAAGGCTGTTAATTTTTCGGTGATCTGTTTGTCTGTTCCATTGCTTTTGATCAGTTTTTGTAATTCTTTACTGCCTTTTACCAGTTTTTTTAATTGTTCTTTAATAGCAGCTTTATTAAAACCCTCCGGGGCGGTGGAAGTTTTCCAGGCTACGGCTCTGTCGATCATTTCCTGGCTGCGGGTTTTAATGGGATCCAGTTTACCTTCTTCAGCCGGATGGAAGGTGGCACTCATGATATCATGGAAATCGCTTAATTCTTTCCATTTGGCCTGGGCCGAAACAGCAACGGTAAGCCCTAATAAAATAACGAGCAGGCTGGCAATCTTTTTCATAATCGTGTGTTTTTAGACGCCAAAGTTAAACGGCCCCGTTTTTTTTACTATGACTAAAATCATTTGACCGGTTCTTTTTGTTTTTCGGGTAATTTCGTTATGGCTAAAAGACGCTTGCAATAATGAATAAACTACAGAACTATACCCATGGTGAATGGGTGAACGGAGAGGGAGATGGGCAGCTACTCTATAATGCAGTGACGGGGGAGCTCATAGGTTCTGCCAGTACAAAAGGGCTTGATTTCAAAGCCATGCTGGACTACGGCAGATCTGTGGGTAATACCGCCCTTCGGACAATGACCTTTCACCAGCGGGGCAATATGCTGAAAGCCCTGGCCCTGTATTTAAGAAATCATCTAGCTGAATTTTATAGGATCAGTTACCAGACCGGCGCCACCAAAGCCGACAGTTGGGTGGATATAGAAGGCGGTATCGGGAATCTATTTGCCAATGCATCGCTCCGCCGCAAGTTCCCCGACGAAGTATTTTGTATCGATGGGGAAAGTCATAACCTCAGCAAGCAAAATACGTTTATGGGTACGCATATCCTGACACCGAAAGAAGGAGTGGCGGTTCATATCAATGCCTTTAATTTCCCAGTGTGGGGAATGCTGGAAAAAATTGCTGTGAATTTATTAGCAGGCATGCCGGCCATCGTAAAGCCGGCAACGGTTACCTCCTACCTAACAGAGGCGGTGGTAAAAGAGATCATTGCCTCCAAGATTTTACCAGAAGGGGCATTGCAACTCATTTGTGGTTCAGCCGGAGATATACTGGATCATGTTAGTTCGCAGGATGTGGTTACGTTCACCGGCTCAGCCTCTACCGGGCTATTGCTAAAATCCAATAAAAATATTTTAGCCAATAATGTTCCTTTCACCATGGAGGCAGACAGCCTGAACTGTATTGTGCTGGGACATGATGTGCAACCGGGTATGCCGGAATGGGAAGTGTTTGTGAAAGAAGTGCGCCGGGAGATGACGCTGAAAGCAGGTCAGCGCTGCACAGGTATCCGCCGCATATTTGTGCCCGAAAATAAAATGGATGACATGTGGAAAGCGATCGCTTCGGCACTTTCGCAAACCATGATCGGCAACCCGCTGAATGAGAAAGTAAGAATGGGAAGCTTAGCCGGTGAGACACAACGGCAGGAAGTGAAAGCACAAGTGCAAAAATTATTAGCCTCTTCACAGATCGTGTATGGTTCATTGGATAGTGTGGAAGTAATTGATGCGGATGCCGGCAAAGGCGCATTTATATCACCTGTCTTATTAATGAATGATAAACCTTTTGCATCAAAAGAAGTACATGAGGTGGAAGCTTTTGGCCCGGTGAGTACGATTATGCCATATAAGAACCCGGATGATGCGATTGCATTGAGCAAGCTGGGCAAGGGATCATTGGTGACAACGATTGTAACAGCGGATGAAAAAATTGCCCGCCACTATGTGATCGGTGCCGCCACACATCATGGAAGAATATTAGTACTGAATAATGAATGTGCCAAAGAAAGTACCGGCCATGGTTCACCGCTTCCTTTATTGGTGCATGGCGGCCCGGGCCGGGCAGGCGGTGGTGAAGAAATGGGTGGTATCCGCGGGGTAAAACACTATTTGCAGCGAACAGCCTTACAGGGATCCCCCACAATGATCACCGGTATCACAAATGTTTATCAGCCCAACGCCAAAGGAAAAGATCCCGGTAAACATCCGTTTCAAAAGTATTTTGAAGAACTGCAGGTGGGTGACCAGTTGCTAACGGATAAAAGAATTATCAGCAGCGAAGATATAGACCGGTTCGCCGATCTGAGCGGGGATCATTTTTATGCACATATCAAAACCACCGATTTTAACGGTACTATGTTTGAACAGCAGGTGGCACATGGTTATTTGATCATGAGTATTGCAGCCGGTTTGTTTGTGGACAGTTATGCAAAGAACCCGGTGTTACTGAACTATGGCATTGATGAACTGCGTTTCACCAAACCGGTTTATCCCGGTGCGGAAATACAAATTCGTTTTACCTGCAAAGAAAAATTACCCAACGATAAAAGAGTGGTGGAGAAGCCTGAAGATATGAAACGGGGAGATGATATTGATAAAGGCATTGTGAAATGGCTGGTGGAAATGCTGGATGGAACAGAAGAACCGGTGGTGGGAGTGGCCACGATATTAACGATGGTGGCAAAAAAGAATCAATAATTACTTTAAATCGTTTTTTATGACAGACGCATATGTAAGATCATCTTTCCATCATGGGATAACAACTATTGAGTTCTTTCACCCGCAAAGCAATTCATTACCGGGTAAGATACTGGATGAACTGGCACAGGCCATTCATGGTGCGGGAAATGATACGGAAACAAAACTGGTCCTCCTTCGTTCGGCAGGAGAAAAAACATTTTGTGCCGGCGCTTCGTTTGATGAATTGGCCGCTATACAAAATGAAGAACAGGGCCTGCAATTTTTCAGCGGCTTTGCCCATGTGATCAATGCGATCAGGATCTGTCCCAAGTTTGTAATTGCCCGCATACAGGGTAAATGTGTTGGTGGCGGTGTAGGTATTGCGGCGGCAGCTGATTATGCAATTGCCATGGAAGCTGCAGATGTGAAGCTGAGTGAGCTGGCGGTTGGTATCGGTCCTTTTGTTGTAGGTCCTGCGGTGGAAAGAAAAATAGGTGTAGCTGCTTTTTCACAGCTTGCAATTGATGCCACGATGTGGCGTAATGCAGAATGGGCGAGAAAAAAAGGATTATATGCAGAGTTGCATCACACAACGGCGGATATGGATGAAGCGATACAAAAGCTATCACATACACTGGTACATTCGAGCCCGGAAGCTATGGCAGCGATGAAAAAAATATTCTGGAAAGGAACTGAACATTGGAACCAGTTGCTCGTTGAACGGGCAGCGATCAGTGGAAGTTTGGTACTGAGTGAATTTACAAAACAGGCGATCGCTAAATTCAAAAAGAAATAAACTACCCGGTATCGCTTGAAAAAGAATAACCCCGTTGCCATTCAGACTTTCAGTGCGGCTGATTTCATTACTATTTGTAATCAACTGGCTAAAAAAGATAAGGAGCTGCAGGCTATTATTAAAGATCATGGCCACCCGCCCATGTGGACAAGACCAGCCACTTTTCAAACTCTTATTCTCACTATACTTGAACAGCAGGTTTCACTGGCCGCTGCTTATGCCGCATTCAAAAAATTAAAAGAAAGGATCGGGTATGTAACCCCGGCTAAAATTCTCTCCCTGCGTGATGAAGAATTAAGAGCTTGCTATTTCACCCGGCAAAAAATTGTGTATGCAAGAGAACTGGCGACAGCCATCCAGTCAAAACGGATAACCCTGAAACAACTATCGGCATTGCCGGATGAAGCAGTCCGTGAACAACTGATACAGCTCAAGGGCATCGGCCACTGGACCATTGATGTGTACCTGATGCATGCCCTGCAGCGAACCGACCTTTTCCCACTGGGTGATATTGCGCTGGTGAACAGTTTGAAAGAAGTAAAGCGATTACCCAAAGACAGCAGCAAGGAAAAAATGCTCGAGATCGCTGAGTCCTGGCGGCCTTACCGCACTATTGCAGCGATGATCTTGTGGCATGCGTATATCAAGAAGAGAGGGATTAAATTGCAGGGCTAGGAGATCAAAAGAAAAAAGGAAAAGAGAAAGTTTTGGCAAACTCTTTTTCTCTTTTCCTTTTTTATGCTCTTAGCTTATATATTCAACCCCCCGCAAACACTGATCGTTTGCCCGGTGATATACGAACCCATATCGCTGGCGAGGAATAAAGTCACATTGGCAATATCTTCTGCAGTAGCGAAACGTCCCAGCGGGATGCTGGCCCTGTACTTATCACCGGCTTCGCCTTCTTTTAAATAGCTGGTCATATCTGTTTCCACAAAACCGGGAGCAATGGCATTGCAACGGATATTGCGGCTGCCCAGTTCCTTGGCTACTGATTTGGTGAAACCAATGATGCCGGCTTTGGAGGCTGCATAACTGCTTTGCCCCGCATTACCCATTTCGCCGATCACTGAACTCATATTGATGATGGCGCCGCTTCTTGCTTTCATCATGGGTTTAATGACCTGCTTGGTCATATAGAACACACTGTTCAGGTTTACTTTGATCACATCATCCCATTGATCAGGGCTCATGCGTAACAGTAAGTTGTCTTTAGAGATACCGGCATTGTTCACGCAGATATCAACAGTGCCGAATTCTTTTAAGACATCGTTGACAAAAGCTTCGCACTGGGCAACATCACCGGCATTGCTTTTATAGGCTTTTGCTTTTACACCCAATGCTTTTAATTTTTCTTCCAGGGCCGCTGCTTTTTCAGCACTGCTGTCACTTACATACGTAAAGGCAACATGGGCACCCTGTTCGGCAAATTTTAACGCAATTCCTTCGCCGATACCACGGGCGGCACCGGTAACGATAGCAACTTTATTATCCAGCAATTTCATGATTCAGTTATTTAGGAGTTGGCAAATGTACTTGTATTCAGTTGTAAAATTTCTTCCACGTATTTCCTTTCGTTACTCAGCCTCGGCACTTTATGTTGCCCGCCTAATTTTCCCCGCTTCCGCAACCATTCGGTAAATGCTCCCTTGCGCAGGGAATGAATAACAGGCAAACCCAGGGCAATACTTTTATGCCGTTTGGCTTCATAATCGCTGTTGATACTTTTTAATGCGGTATCGAGTTCATTGGTAAAAGCGGCGAGATCTCCTGGTTCTTTTTCAAACTCGATCAGCCATTCATGAGCACCATTGGCGCTGTCAGAAAAATAAACAGGTGCGGCCGTATAATCATTTACGATGGCTCCTGTTCTTTCACAAGCCATAGTAATAGCTTTATCTGAATTATCAACGATCACTTCTTCACCAAAGGCATTCATATAATGTTTTAAGCGGCCCGATACTTTTACACGGTACGGTTGTAAAGAAGTGAACTGGATGGTATCACCCACCAGGTAGCGCCATAAGCCGCCATTAGTGCTGATAATGAGGGCATAATTTTTTCCCAGCTCCACATCCTGCAGGCTGATCGTTTGCGGATCTTTTTTCCCGTACTCACTCACCGGCATGAACTCCATAAAAATACCATGATCAGTAAAGAGTAACATCCCTTCATCACCGGGAGTATCCTGCGCTGCAAAAAATCCTTCACTGGCATTATACATTTCCAGGTAATTGATCTTTTTGCCAATGAGCTTCTGAAACTGTTCTTTATACGGAGTAAAGGAAACACCGCCGTGCATGTATAACTCTAACGAAGGCCAGACTTCCGCCATGGTTTTTTTGCCGGTGATCTCAAGAATTCTTTTGAACAGCACTAACGTCCAGGTGGGCACACCCGAAATGGAGGTCACATTTTCTTTGATCGTACTCTCGGCCAGTTTTTCAATCTTATTTTCCCATTCATCCATCAGGGCAATACTGAGATCGGGTGTTCGTAACCAATGACCCCAGAAGGGAGAGTTTTGCAGCAACACAGCACTGAGGTCACCATATTGTGCATCGGTGTTCATCGGGTTGATATTGTGGCTGCCGCCGATGACCAACCCCTTACCAGTCAGTAATACAGAATCCGGGTTGAACTGGTAATACAGGGACAATACATCTTTTGATGCTTTGTAATGCCCATCCTGCAGGCTTTCATCACTAATGGGAATGAATTTACTCTTATCGCTTGTGGTGCCACTGCTTTTGGCAAACCAATAGATCGGTGTATTCCATAAAATATTCTGCTCGCCCTGCATGATACGTTCAATATAGGGCTTTATATCTTCATACTCATGAATGGGAACCGCCTGCTTGAATGCTTTTACATTGAACAGTTGCGAGAAATTGTATTTCCGGCCAAACTCGGTATACTGGGCAGATGTGACTAGGTCCTGCAACACTTCCCGCTGGGCATCCAACGGATTATTTTTCCAGGCTTCGATACGCCAGAGGCGCATCCGGGCAAGCGATGATATGGCAGGGCTCAGCAGGCTCATGTAGCTGGCAAGATAAAATTATTTACCTGAATATGCAGGGCTGTTTATAACGCCTTTTATGGCTGAAAAATACTATACTTTCTATTTTTTGTGTAAGACCGGAGTATAATAAAAAAACAACCGGAAGGTATTATTACAATCATACTGGTAGCCGGAGAATTTTTGCTGGTACACGATCATATAACCGGTATCAAAACTCAGGTTCTTGCTGATCTTTTGGCGAATGCCGGCAAAAAGACGGTTCTGGTCAAATGTATTATAGACCACCTCCTTTCCCATATGCAGCAGTATTTCATCGGCAACACAGAGGAAAGGAAGTTTATCATTCTTAAAAACAGGGATCGTAACACTCAGCAAATACCGGAACCGGTTGGTAAAACGGTAATCACCGGTGAATTTATCAGCAGCTATCTTTTGCTGCCAGCGTTGTTCATTCCTGAACCGTTGCAACAGGGTGGCCCTGCGAATTTTAGACGTGTAGATGACCTGCTGGTAGATCCTGTTCTCATTGGATACGGTTTTCCAGCCGGGAGTGGTGGGGTGCAGCCACATATGACCATAGCCCAGAGCTACGGATAAATTCTTATCAATACTGTATTGTATGCCTGCACGGGCAAAATCAAAATTACTTTTTGCTAAAAAATTGGTCCGCCGTTCATGCAGGTCCAGTAATACGGACCAGCGGTCAGTGATACGGGCCGTGGTATTTACAGAAAACCAGGCTTGCGACTGATGATTAACCTGGCGGCTGGTTTGTGCTATAGAAGAGGTAAAAGCAGGTAAAATCAGCAGTAATAATACAATTCGCAACAAGGGTTTCATGGAACAAAAATACCGGGCTGACTTGGGATGGAATATGATGCTGGTTAGGTGCCGGAGAACAAAAAACTGATTAAAATCTGCCGGAATATTGTTGTGAAATGAGTTGAATCAATTAGTGTCGTTGTTCAAATCATGCTGTTCTTTCGCTTCCTCGTGCAAATAATCCTTCCGTTTCAGTTCAAAATTTCTGCCGAGGTAGAGTTTACGCACCTGCTCATCATCGGCCAGTTCTTCTGCGGTGCCGTGTTTGAATATTTTTCCTTCTATCAACAGGTAGGCCCTGTCGCAGATAGATAATGTTTCGGTCACGTTATGATCAGTGATGAGGATACCGATATTCTTTAATTTCAGCTTGGCCACAATGCCCTGTATATCTTCCACAGCGATCGGGTCAATACCGGCAAAAGGTTCATCTAATAAAATAAATTTTGGATCAACGGCCAGTGCCCGGGCTATTTCGGTTCGTCTTCTTTCACCACCGCTCAGCACATCGCCATTGCTTTTGCGTACATGGTGCAGCCTGAATTCATCCAGCAGGCTTTCCAATTTTTCCCGTTGTTGCTGTTTGGACAGGGTTGTCATTTCCAGCACTGCAGCGATATTATCCTCCACACTCAGTTTTCGGAATACCGATGCTTCCTGCGGCAGGTAACCAATGCCCATTTTAGCCCTTTTGTACATGGGCAACTGGGTAATATCCTGGTTGTCCAGGAAAACCTGGCCCTCGTCAGGCTTTATCAACCCCACCACCTGGTAGAAAGAAGTGGTCTTTCCCGCCCCATTGGGACCGAGCAGGCCTACAATCTCCCCCTGTTTCACTTCAAAAGAAACATGGTTAACCACAATACGTTGCCCGTATTTCTTCAGCAGGTCTTTTGTGCGGATGGTAACTGACATACTGCGCAAAAGTAAGGGTTCATCTACAATTAGGAGGACCCGGGAAATTCATTTAACAAACTGACATTAATGATTATTTTTAAAGACATGTTCATGAATCTCAGGTTATTTGCCATATCATGCTTTCTCTCTTCCGTATCAATTGCTCAGCCCGGGCAGCCATTTCATTTTGAAAAAATTGAGGGATTATCCCAAAACACGGTGTATTCTATTATTACGGATAAAAAGGGATTTATGTGGATTGCCACCGCTAACGGGCTGAACAGGTATGATGGTGCAGCAATGAAAGCATATAAACCTTCATATGGAAGAGAGAAGTCGCAAATGAAAGGAAGGATCATCCGCTCAGCATTGTTTGAAAATGATAAAGAACAACTATGGTTTGGTACCGACCGGGTGGTTAATTGTTTTAATAAAAAGCAACAAGTTTTCACCCAGCACAAGTTGTACAGGAATAAAGACAACAAAGAAGTAAAAGAAGGGATTCCGGATGAAGAAATCTTTGCCAACCCGTTAATCGAAAAAAACGGTACTGTCTGGTTTGCTACTGCAGTGGAAGGCCTGTTTGCATTAAGTACGGAAACGAATAAATGTATTAACTACCCGGTCACTATAAACGATGAAAACGGCGAAAGCATACCGCTGATGTATAATGGTGTTTTTAACGGGAAAGATCAATTATGGTTTGCCACTCGAAAAGGTCTTTTGTGTTTTGATATAGGCACGGGAAAATGGAGCCGTTTTTTACATGATCAATCTTTTTTTTCTGTTACAATTTGCAGCGATACGGTTTATTTAGGAAGCAATGCAAGGATAGACTGGTTTGATACCAGGTCGCATACCAGCGGGGGAATAGGAAAAATAAATACCCCTGCAAGTATCAGGCAAGGGATGATCAGGCGTATCATCACGGATTCAAAAAACAACTTATGGGCAGGAGACCAGGAAGGGAATATTTACCAGAAAACCGCATTGGGAAGAGCATTTGAATGGAAGGGAAATATCAATGGTAATGCCCGGACGAATTTCCCGGTGTATTGTCTTTATGCGGATACCACAGGTAATCTCTGGGTGGGTGCAGATGTGCTGGGCCTATTAAAAGCCGAAATATCGACGCCGGGGTTTAAGAAATTTCCTGATGCATCAGCGGTTGATATATCCAGCCAGGGGCTTTTTGTTTACTCCATTTATGAAGATGAAGAGGATAAGATATGGTTGGGCACTTTCCAGAACGGCATTTTTATTGTTGATAAGGCTACCGGGAAATCTTCCCGGTTAAATTTTCCTTATTTCGATCCTATACTCCCGTATGGGAGATCTGTGCCACTTATTAAGAAAGACGGGAGCGGCCGGCTATGGACAAGTTATTCCGGTTACCTCTATGTAAAAGAAAAGGGAGCAGATAATTTTATACCTGTAAAAATACCGGTCCCGAACAGTGCGGTGCAATCACCACAGCTGAATAGTATAGCGGAGTATAAAAATGGCTGGCTTGCCGGTACCAATATTGGTTTATATTTTATTGAAAAGAATACAAATAACTATGTAATCAGGCATATCAGTAATATTAGCCAGTCCCGGATCATTAGCATCTGGGTATCTCCCGAAGGAAAGATCTGGCTGGTCCCGGAATCAGAAGGTATCATGATCTTTAATGACGTGGGGGATAAAAAAGCGGGAAAAAGAATTTTTACCGGCCTGAACGTGAAGTCAATTCAGTATGATGAAAAAAAACAACTGGTCTGGATATCAACATCAGATGGATTAATTGCTTATCACTCCGCTGATGATCAATACCGGTTTTATACGGAGCGGGATGGTTTATACAGCAGCCTTGTATATGGCGTGGTTACTATTAACGATGAATTATGGGCCAGTACTAATAATGGGTTGGCAAAAGGCAAACTTGTATTTAATGCAGACTCTCCATTCCCGGCTATTCATTTTATAAACTACACAGTCGCTGAAGGTTTGCCGGTAAATGAATTTAATACAGGCGCCTTCTACAAGGGTAAAAGTGGTACGCTGTATTTTGGCAGCACAAAAGGAGTGGTTTGGTTTAAGCCGGAAGATATAAAGACAACGAATATTCAGCCCAACCTTCAGCTTACTAATTTTCTTGTTAACGAGAAACAAGCTGATAGTTTAACGGCACCGGAATATATCAGTTCGGTCAGTCTTCCTTATAACAGGAATAATTTATTTTTTCAGTTCAGGGTCATAGATTTTAACAATGCAGGTAAGGTTCGTTATAAATATCAACTCGAAGGCTGGGATAAGGACTGGGTGTACAGTAATACATTGAATGAAGTGCGGTATAATAATTTACCTGATGGAAAATATATTTTTAAAGTAGCTGCAGCGGGCAACCTTGGTGAATGGAGTAGTGAGATGCGTAGTATTCGGGTAGTCATCTATCCTCCATTCTGGAAAACATGGTGGTTTTATACGCTATCGGCTTCGGCAGTCTTGCTTATAATTATTCTTATCACCCGTTTTTTAGCCCAGCAAAAATTAAAAAATAAAATTGCAGAATTAGAAAGGCAAAAGGAAATAGATAAGGAACGCCAGCGGATCAGCCGGGAAATGCATGATGATATAGGTGCAGGTCTCACCCAGATAACCCTGATGAGTGAATCCGCCAAAACAAAACATGGTACCGAAGAACTGGATGACATTGCAAAGACCAGCCGTCAACTGGTCAGCAATATGAGTGAGATTATCTGGAGTCTTAGCCCGGAAAATAAGACCCTGGAACAACTGCTGTCTTATTTACGGGAACAGTTGAATAAACAACTGGAATATTCCGGAATGAATTACTCCATTCAACTACCAGAGTCCGGGAGCCAGGTAGTATTATCCAACGAGCAACGCAGGAATATTTTATTGGTTACGAAGGAAATTATCAACAATGCAGTTAAATACAGCAAAGCCAGGAACATTTCGGTGAACGCAATTTTGAGGGGTAACAACCTGGATTTTGAAGTAGCAGATGACGGAGCTGGTTTTGATATATCAATAAATCGGTCAGGTAACGGTCTGAAGAATATCAGGCATCGGATAGAAGAACTGGGAGGAATAGTAGTTGTTGAGTCTGCTCCGGGCAAAGGAAGCCGATTTTTTTACAACATTCCGCTACAACCTACTACTTAAATCACATTTTTTTTACAATAAACAACCGGCAATTTTAGATGGTGAAAATAGGGTCCATAGCAATTATTGAGGACGATGAGAAAGTACGTCATTACCTGGCTGAGCAAATACAACTGCATATTGATGTGGCAGAACTGAGGGTGTTTGGAGATGCGGAGATTGCATTGAAAGAACTGACAGCAGAACCCGTGGAGATCGCTTTGTTTGATGTGCATCTCCCGGGCATGAGCGGAATCGATTGTATCCAGCGGTTGAAAATGCTTCATCCCCGGATGCAGATGATGGTGCTGACCGTGTATGATAACCCGGATACTATTTTCAATGCGCTGAAAGCCGGGGCAACCAGTTATTTATTAAAAACAACACCGGCCGAAAAAATACTGGAAGCCATTGCAGAAGTACAACAGGGTGGAAGTCCCATCAGCAGCCAGATAGCCAGGAAGGTGATTGAGGCATTTGCAGTAAGAGAAAAGACCAATGAATATTTCCAGGAACTGAGCCGGCGGGAACAGGAAATGCTGGAGCAACTGAGCAAGGGATACCGGTACAAAGAAATAGCCGATAAATCATTTATAAGCATCGATACGGTCCGTACCCATATCCGCAATATTTATGAGAAGCTGCAGGTGAACAACCGGGCGGCAGCATTAAAGAAGACGGGATTATTATAGTATTTTTTCAATTACCAGTTTCAACTACCAGTATGAAATTATTTTTTGTTTTCATTTATTTCTCCATTGCTCAACTAACTTTTGCTCAAGCCCCCGGTTCAAAAACAACACAGAAAGAATCCTGCAGCTGGCTTGAAACAATTGTAAAAGCTGCTATTAACGGGTATAGTGCAGAAAAAGGTGCTTTGCAGCGATCTTATAAGGAAGATTATGATATGGACGGTATCTATACTCTTGAAGAGTATTATACTTCTTTTCTTTGGCCCGGCACCACTCCCAATTTTATTGAAGTATCCACCTCCGGTATTGAAGATGAGCAAACAATTTCATTGGTGAGCAGGTATGAAAAAACGGATACAAAAGAGAAAGCATACGCACAACTGAAAAAACTCTATAGTGAATTAACTCCCTGTGTGATCATGCCATTGCCCGGGCAGCGGGTGCGGACCAAAAAAAATATCCTGCCATTGGCAAAGGCCATGACGACTATGAGTATTGCCGATACCATCTTTAATTTTAATGGCCTTAAAAGAAGAATAAAAATAACATTGGGGTTAAAGGAAGCCGACAAGAAATATTTTGCTGAAATGCGGGTGAGCCTGGTATTGCGTAATGAAGAAGTGATCATACCGAAATGCAACGCACTGAGCGAAGTGATCAGGCAGTTGTCCACCAACTTTTCCGGCAAATATGACAATGTTGTTTTTTCAGAGGATCTGCCGATTGCCAACGGGGTATCAACAGAAACAACCAGGTATAAAGCCAGGGCTGGTTTTCCTGGAAGCAGCGGGGCCTGGGTAGAGAACAGCAAGATCAAAAAAAATGGAGTAACCCGAAGAGATAGTTGGGGATTGAAATCCTGGTATTCCACTTATTCCTATGAAAATGCATTAAGCAAGTACAAGAAACTTTATAACGAGTTATTGGGTTGCAGTGTAGTGACACCAGCGGGACGGCAACTACAACTGAAAGGCGAATATTCAGAACCTGCTACCATGCTGAGCGGAAATAAAAAAGGGATCATTGATTTCAAAACATCCACCGACAGTGAACAATTCTTTATAAGTATTTCGCTGGAAAAAGACGATAACGGGTATTTTGTTTGGTTATCAGTTACCGGGGCTAAAAAATTCTAAGCCTACCTACTACTTTTATCCTACTTTTCTTTTCAGTTGATTCCCTACCTTGTCAGGATGGAAAGAAAAAAATCGCTACCCCTGTATTGTTTGCTGGTTAGTTGCCTCGCCGGTTTATTGTTAAGCCTGTCAGGCTGCGATAATGATCCTCAAAAAGTAACAGCCGCTGAAGACCCATATCCCGATAAGGGTGATTTCAGGTTGCTCTATCATTTAATAAGGAAGAATAGTCCTGCAAAAGATGTTATCGCCGAACTGCGAACAAATAGAATCGCGGATGAAGTTGTGAAAGAACTTAACCAGCTTTTTAAGCTCCCTCATGATGTGCCGATCTATTTTAAAGAGGCAGTGGATACAACTAATGCCTGGTACGATCCGGACAGCAGGAAGATCACTTTTAGTACCAGTATGGTGGATGTGATTTATACCATTTTTGCGGAGGTATATGAAGGGGATGAACTTCGTGCCAAAGCAATGAATGCTGTCATTTTTATTTTGTTTCATGAAATCGGCCATGCACTGATTGATATGTACGATCTTTCAGTCACAGGTTCGGAAGAGGATGTGGTTGACAATTTTTCTATTTTCCTTCTTACAACAGGGAATGAACTGGCAGAAGCTGCTGCCATAGACGGAGCCAATTTTTTTAATGTTCTGGCCCGGGCCGAAGAAGGCATGCCGGTTGGACTGTTGCCTTTATGGGATGAACATTCATTAAGTAAGGAACGATTTTTTAATATTATTACCAAAGTGTACGGGAAAGATCCGCAGCGGTATGAATATTTTGTTACCAAAGGTTTGTTTCCTGCGGAGAAAACCCAGCGGTATGTGCAGGACTACCAAAAGGTGATGCAAAGCTGGAAGAGGGACCTGGATCCGTATTTGAAAAAATAGGCGGCTGATGTTCGGCAAATTCCAGATCGATTACCCTACTGCTTTTTTTACATTTTTACTTTGTTGGGATATAAGATAGAATGCTGTTTTTTGGGTAATGGGTTTGCTGGAGATATAAATTGTGAAGTATTCGAAGGGGATAGGATGGTTAAAAAGGATTATAGGGTTTTAGGTGACAGGTCAAAGAAAGTATATAAAAGCAATTTAGGAAATGGTATCTGGAAAGAAGTTATAGTTACAACCACCGAGCCTCCCAAAAATGTGCGGGTGAATAGTAAATGTACACGATGTGGTGGCAGGAGAAAAATGCGGGTGGTATAAATTATTCAGGGGGAATATAAAGAGCGGTATTGAAAGAATGGATTTAATAACTCAAGAAATTAAGAATAAAGCCGGAGGGTTATTTAAAAATAGTATAAGGTATTTTCAGCCGGTATGCTATTTTATATTCCCGGGTATAGAAGTATATTGGATATTTACATCACTTAATCTTATTGTATGCCAAAAATAATTCTGTTAACCTGCTTTCTGTTCATATTTGCCGAAATCAATGCTCAAGACGAAGATGAACCTGCATTTGACAAATCGTTTGCAGTAAAATGGTCACCTGCCAGCCTGGCTTTTGGGAAGATTGGCCTGGGTTCCGAAATAAATTTCAAAAAGAAAAGCTCCTTTACATTGAATGTGGGCATCCCGTTTGAAAAAACAATGACTGCTGAAATTGATGGCAAAGACCGCAGCCTGACCATGAAAACTCTTTCATTGATGGCCGGCTACAGGTTGTATCTCGGAAAAAAGCCGATGAAGGGCTTTTATTTTGAACCCTACCTGAAATATCTCGATAACGAGGCGGCCACCAGTACTGATTTTACAATAGGGCTTACCGACCGACCATTCCTGGTAACCAGTGACTACAGTGGCTTTGGGATTGGTGCACAACTGGGTGTTCAATTCATGATCGCTAAACGGGTGATTATTGATTGGTATTTCCTCGGCCCGGAGGCGAATAGCTCCCAACACAACCTGGCAGCACAGGAGACGGGTACAGGTCTTCCCTGGAGTCCTGCCGAAGCGCAGGATGCTGAAAACGAGATCAACGATTTTGTAAATGATATTCCTTTGCTCAGGGATAACTTAGATGTAACGGTAAATGCTGCCGGCAGAAATGTAAAAACCAATTATAAAGGTTTTTTGCCCGGGATCCGTTTCGGCCTTTCCATCGGGGTGCGATTTTAAGTGGGGATCCATAGCTTTCTTTCTTAACCTCTTTTGCATATTGCTTTTGATATGTTTAACTACCAGCGTATGTTTGCAGGAATTTTTGACAAGCAATGAAGGTAATCGACCATATCAACCAGGCTAAAGACACCTTAGTATCGTTTGAAGTGCTCCCCCCGCTGAAGGGTAAGGGTATTGAAGCATTGTATAAACATCTTGATCCCCTGATGGAGTTCAAGCCTTCGTTTATCAATGTTACGTATCACCGCAGTGAGCATGTTTTTAAAAAGAGAACAGACGGCAGTTTTGAAAAAGTGATCATCCGTAAAAGGCCCGGTACCGAAAGTATCTGTGCCGCCATCATGAATAAGTACAACGTAGATACGGTGCCCCACCTGATCTGCGGCGGGTTTAGTGTGAATGAAACGGAGGATGCGCTGATCAACCTGCGGTATTTGGGTATTGATAATGTACTGGTACTTCGTGGGGATGCCGCTAAGAATGAAACAGCTTTTGAGCCAGAACCCGGGGGTCATAAATATGCCAGCGACCTGCTTCAGCAGGTAGTGAACCTGAATGCCGGCATTTACCTGGAAGATGATCTGAAAGGAACCCAAAAAACAGAATTCTGTATCGGTGTGGCCGGTTACCCGGAAAAACATTTTGAAGCACCGAATATGGAAACCGATCTGCGGTACCTGAAACAAAAAATTGATGCTGGTGCGGATTATATCGTGACACAAATGTTCTTCGATAATGCGAAGTATTATGCTTTTGTAAAAGCCTGCCGGGAAGCGGGTATCAATGTACCTATCATACCGGGGTTAAAACCGGTGTACAGCAAAAAGCAGCTAACCGTTCTTCCCAAAACCTTCCATATTGATCTGCCAACTGATCTGTCCAACGAGATTCTAAAATGCAAAACAGATGAGGATGTAGAGAAAGTGGGACAGGAATGGTTGTTAACACAGTCAAGAGACCTGAAGAAAAACGGCGTTCCTGTTTTACATTATTATACATTAGGTAAACCGCATGTAGTAGCGAATGTGGTGAAACAGCTTTAATGGATAAAATAATTAGAATAAAAAACTCCGGTCACCCGGAGTTTTTTATTTAGTGCTTTCTATCTTATTTGAGTAAATTTTCCAAAACCTTTTCATCCACTTTCACCGGGTATTTCTCTCTCAGCCGTTTGATCCATTGTTCTTCCAGCAGCGCCTGGTAATCGTTTATCACTAGTCCTTTGGCTTCATTGAATGTCCGTTGTGCTGGTTCGGGATAAACTTTACTGATATAGGCAAAGGAAGCGGTATTATCAGTTGGATTGATCAGCGGAGTGGTCACCAAACCGGTATAAGGAACGATCTTGGTTTTACTGGGCAGTTGCGGCCACTCATAGCGGGATGAATCAGCTACAACTTTTTCCACCAGGGCATCGGTATAGGTTCTCCAGTTCGCCGGGTTTTTCTTTACCTGGTTAAATAATAATTCAGCCGTTTCTTTATCAGAACAAAAGAAGATCACGGCATCAGCACTTTTGGACCAGTTGTATTTAGTTTTATTGGCTTCGTACAATGCTTTTTGTTCCAATGTATCTGTACCGGTGCGGTTCCATATTTCCTGCTGCATGATCTCGAAGAATAAATTACCTTCTTTGAATTCATTCATCTGGTTACGGAAATCAACATTGAAGAGTTCAAGATGATCACGGTAGTATTGCATCACCACCGCATTCACATGATCGGTCATCACTTCCTCATAGGTTTTTCTGCCAGAGCCATCCGGTTTATAGCGAAATGCCTGCGCATAAGTGATCCAGTCGGATACTTTTACTGCCGTATCTCCCAATGTAAAAACCTTCCCATCAGGATTGATATTCTTTCCTGTTCCTAACGGGCGGCGATCCAGCAGGCTGTCGGTATAAGCCCAGAGATGATTCTTATCATAAGCTCCGGGTTGAAAACCGGCTTTTGTTTTTACATTATTATAGATTACTTCACGGGATTCTTTCCAGCGCTGGTCCCGGTTGATCTTTTGCCGAAGTTCCTGTTCATTCGATTTATTGCCTGCATCGGTCACAACGGGAACAATGCCGGTACGCTTTACAATATGATAGCCATGCGAAGTAAGAAAGGGTTTTGTAAGAGCTCCATCTTTTGCAAGTCCCCATACTTTTGCTTCAAAAGCAGGATCATATTGCCCCACACCAAAATCAGGCATGGTGCCGCCGGTGATGGCCGTGGTATAATCATTGCTGAATGCGGTGGCTAATTTGTCAAAAGACTCACCGGCCAGTAAACGTTTATAAATCGAGTCAGCTTTTTTGGCGATCTTTTGTTGAGCCGACGCATCAGAGCCGGGAGGAAAAGCCAGCAGAATTTGTTTGGCTTTCATTTTACCCACCGCTTTTCTTTCAGCGATATTTTTGAAGATATGGTAACCAGCTTTTGAACGGGTAATAGTACTGTACTTACCAGGTGCAGTTGCATAGACAGCATTTTCAAAAACATAAGGCAACGTGAAGGCAGTGATCCATCCAATGTCACCTTTATTGGTTTTAGCAGCAGGGTCCTGTGAAAACTGTTGTGCCAGTGCAGCAAAATCTTCTCCTTTCTGCAACCGTTCATAAATGCTGTTGGCCTGGTTGAACGCAGCAGCTGTATCGTTATAATTTGCAGCAATGAAAATATGAGCCACATGAATGTCTTTCTGGCTACGGGCAAATGCCTCCTGTGTTAATCGGGTCATGGTCTGCGGGTCACTCATGAAATTTTCAATGATTTGGTTGCGCAGGTTGGTTACTTCCACGGTTATTTGTGGTAAAGTATCGTATCTTCTTTCCAGTGCTTCCCTGATCTTGAGGCGGGAGTTGATATAGAGGTTAAGGTAATCCCGCATGGCTTTTTCCTTATTGGCAGCCGGGGCTGTATTGTTCTTGTTATATGCTTTTACAAATTCATCGGCCTGTACAGCATATTGGCCATAGGTAAAAAGTGTTTGGGAAAAGGAAGAGAAGGATAATGCACTAATAATGATCAGCAGGAAAAATCTCTTGTTCATAGTTTTGAATTTTCAGGTATGTTGGCAGTGATTACTGCGCCTTCATTTTTATTTGCAGCACTTCATCGGTTTGCTCCCAGCTCAGCTTCTTGGCAATGATCCGTTTGTCTTTGTCCAGCAAATATAATGTAGGGAAGGTCAGTACATCATAAAGCTGCGAGTAGCCGGGAATACCGGCCTGGATCTTTTTCCTCTCTTCTTCCTTGGAGTAATATACATGTGTCCAGTTATGCAGGTTCTTTTCACTCACAAAACCCAGCCAGTCTTTTTGGGTTCCATCGGTTTCTTTGGCCACAGCAAATATGTTAACACCAATTGCTTTCCATTTGGCCTGGTACATCGAATCTAATTTTGGGAGCACTTCTTTACAATGCCCGCAGGTGGGGTCCCAGAAACAGACAATGGTATAACGGGATGAATCCGCATATAGGGATCGTATCACACCCAGGCTATCAGGCAATACAATATCAGCGGCAGGTGTTCCCACGATATTAGCCATCATGCTGTAGGCCCTGTCGGTAATCGTCTTGTATTGTTTATCATCATACCAATCCGGTTTTTTAGCTGCCAGGTGTTTTTCAAACAGGTGGACAAAGATGGCATCTTCATACATGTATTTCTGGTTGATATAACGGTTCACAAACTTTGACAACAAGAATTTATACATCTCTTTATTGATGGAAGCATAGCCCAGCATCCAGTCCAGTTCTTTATTTACCGAATCTGCATCCGGCACCACCAGCTGGTTAAAATATTTATCGAGCTTGTCTTCAAAAAAAGGTGTTTGCAGCATACGGTTGTCCCAGAAATTGATGCCATTCCAGAAACGATCTTTATAATACCGGTAAGCAGCTAAGGAATCAGCCTTGGTTCGTTGCTGTTGCAACGCAACAGGTAACTCCGGTTCCCGCATCGCCTGCAAGAGGGTAGTGAGAAAACTGGTGGGATTTTTTTTAATAATATTTTCCCGGTAAGCTTTAACGCTGCTGTCTGTCTTCAGCAGTTTTGCATTGATAGCTGCCGAATCGGTTGCCGTTGTGGCCGCAACCAGTTGTTGCCGGAGGTTGTTGATCTCTTTTCCCTTTTCGGTCATGTAGAGCTGGTAACCGTTGAAGATGGTATTGTCCGGGTTGTTCTGGAACTGGATTCCTTTCTTCAGCGTAGCCGTATCGGCGACAATGCTGAACTTTTGTTGTTTGTCCAGCAGTATTTCAAAAAACCCTTGTTTGTTGGGATAGCCCACCAGGTAAATACCGCCGGGGAGTACTTTCTTTCCTTTAAAAGTACCGGTGCTGTTCGCATCCAGTTTTACCGAGTCAACGATAGGCAATGTCTTCCCGGCATAATGACCCAGGTAGATGAACTGGTTCTTAAAGGGTTTGAAAGTTACTTTGATCTCGTAACCCGTCTGTGCAAAGGCCGGAATACTGAGTAAAAGGCCCGCTATGATGTTCCATTTTTTCATGAGTCAGAATAAGTCGTAAAGATATTTAAAATGGGTTAAAAGGATAAGTGGTTTAAAGAGGCGGCTGGCCCGGAAACAGTTGCGTAATTAACCAAAAGAAACCCGGCTTTTTGGCTGCCTTTCAGGTGATGGGCTTAGTTTTGCGCCGTGAGAAAAAAGAAAAAAAATATCGTACTGGAAAAGGTCCTGGTGGAGGACTATGCTGCCGAAGGTAAGAGCCTGGCCCGGGTGGATGGTAAAGTGATCTTTATTGAACGGGTGGTGCCGGGAGATGTGGTGGATGTGCAACTGGGCAAGAATAAAAAGGACTGGGCCGAAGGATGGCCGTTGCGGTTTCATTCCTATTCCAAAGACCGGGTGCAGCCTTTCTGTTCACATTTCGGGGTCTGTGGTGGCTGCCAGTGGCAGATGCTGCCCTATGAAAAACAGTTAGAGTTCAAACAAAGGCAGGTCAGGGAGAACCTGCAGCGGATCGGCAAAGTGGCGTTGCCGGAGATGCTGCCGATCATAGGTGCGGTGGCTACACAGCAGTACCGCAACAAGATCGAATACACGTTTGGCAACAAACGGTTCCTGCAAAAAGAAGAACTAAACGATCCTGCCGTCAATAACGAACAGAATGTGGCGGGTTTTCATGCCCGCGGCATGTTTGATAAGATCGTGGATATAACAACTTGCTATTTACAAGCCGAACCGACCAATGCGATACGGCTGGCGATCAAAGAATTTGCAAGACAGCATGACTATAGTTTCTATGATATAAGAAACCATGTTGGTTTGTTAAGGACCATGCAGGTGCGGTTATGTGAAACCGGAGAGCTGATGGTGAATATTGTATTTGGGGAAAACGATGAAGAAAAGATCAAAGCCTTACTGGACCATTTGCTGGAAAAATTTCCGGTGATCACCACACTACTTTATACGATCAATACCAAAATGAATGACAGCCTGCATGATCTTTCCCCGGTAGCTTATCATGGTAAAGGCTATGTGATCGAGAAGTTAGAAGAGTTCCAGTTCAAGATCGGGCCGAAATCTTTTTTCCAGACCAATACCCAGCAGGGAGAACGGTTATACCAGGTAACAAGAGAATTTGCAGAGTTGACAGGAAATGAAATTGTATATGATCTCTATTGCGGAACGGGCAGCATTGGCATTTTTGTGAGTGAAAAAGCAAAGAAGATCATAGGTGTGGAAATGATAGCTGCTGCCATTGATGATGCCAGGGAAAATGCCGCACTGAACAATCTTAAGGAGGCGGAATTCTATGCAGGTGATGTAATTGATATCTGCAATGATGATTTTTTTGCCCTGCATGGTAAACCCGATGTCATCATCACCGACCCGCCAAGGGCCGGTATGCATGAAAAATTAGTCAGGAAGATACTGGAGATCGCAGCACCCACAGTAGTATATGTAAGCTGCAACCCGGCCACACAGGCCAGGGACCTTGCTTTGCTGAATGAAAAATATGCAGTCACTAAAATTCAGCCGGTGGATATGTTCCCGCATACCCTGCATATTGAGAATGTGGTGCAGCTGAAGTTGAAGAATGGTTAAACATCTGTACAAGCCGTTTCCACAACTGAATAACTACTAAATTTGACGAATGAGTAATTTTCGATTTACCCGGCCCAGTGGTTTTCCTCCTATCGTTAAAAACCTGATCATCATTAATGTGATCGTGTGGCTGGCCCAGTTGTTTTATGATAAGCAGGATGGAATACTGACGATGAGCCTGACCAGTAAAATCGCTTTGTTCCCCATATCAGACCCGGACTTCCGGCCTTACCAGATCGCCACGCATATGTTTGCGCATTCCTCTTATTCTCCGTTTCAGTCGGGTCCTATGTTCTTTCATATACTTTTTAATATGTTCGGTCTGTTTATGTTTGGCCGCATCCTGGAAAATGTATGGGGGGCTAAACGGTTCCTGTTCTTTTACCTGGCCTGTGGTATTGGTGCGGCGATAGCTCACCTGGCTATGCAATATTTTTTGGGAGAAGGAGCGGCAGCGGTAGGTGCTTCCGGTGCTGTGATGGGAATTTTTGTGGCATTTGCCTACCTGTTTCCCAATACAGAGGTGATGATCATCCCGATCCCCATACCCATTAAAGCCAAATGGCTGGTGATCGTGTATGTGCTGATCGACCTGTTTGGCGGTTTGGGCCAACTGGGTAACAGCAAGATTGCCCATTTTGCCCACCTCGGCGGTGCTTTGACCGGCTTTATTATCTGTTTTATCTGGAACAAAACCAACCGGAGAACGTTATACTAAGCTAAGAGGTGAAAGAGGGAAGGAGGTAAAGAGAGCTGCTGTGATCGGGTGTTTTATAACTGGCCAGCGCAGTAGTAATGGTCCACTAACAAGATTTCTCTTTAAACTCTTTATACTCTTTTGAGCTCTTAGCCTACATTTACAGCCTGATAAAGTGAGCCATGGCCTATACCGAAAAAGAATACCAACAACGCATTTCCCTGGGGCAAAGTAATAATGCCCTCACCAAGCTGCTCGTTATTCACCTCGTGGTGTTTGTGATCCTGTTCTTTATTCAAACGGTTTTTTATTTTCTCTACAAGGAGGATGGCAAATACAATCAGTTATTTTTTGAAAAGATCCTGAAATGGTTCGTGGTGCCCGCCGACCTGAACCAGTTGGCGTCAAGGCCCTGGACTATTTTAACCAGTATGTTTGTGCATACGGCTTTCTGGCCCATCCTGGCCAATATGCTCTGGTTATGGACCTTTGGTTATATCATGCAGGACCTGACGGGCAACCGTAAGATCATTCCTGTTTTCCTCTATGGCGGCCTGGCGGGTGTGATCGCATTTGTTGCTTCCTATAATCTTATTCCATCTTTACAGGGACAGTTGCCCAATGCAGTGAATTTTGGTGCAGCTGCCGGTGTTACTGCATTAGCTATTGCCACCACGATGGTCTCTCCCGGTTACCGTCTCTTCCCGATGCTGAAAGGTGGCATTCCTTTATGGGTACTGACCGCTTTTTATATGATCGTGGCGGTGGCAACGGTACCGGCTTACAAAGTGGAAAGTTATATGCCGCATTTGGCCGGCGCTTTTACCGGTTTCTTATTTATGATGATGGTGCGCCGCGGCTATGACTGGAGCGACTGGATGAATAATTTCTTTGACTGGGTGAATAATCTTTTCAATCCCGATAAGCCGAAGAAAGGAAAAAGCATCAAGGATGAGTTGTTCTATAAATCAGCTACGCATCCGTATAAAAAAACGCCCAATATCACCCAGGAACGTATTGATGATATCCTGGATAAGATCAATCACAAAGGCTATCACTTTCTCACCGATGAAGAAAAAGACCTGCTGAAAAGGGCCAGCGAAGAAGACCTTTGGTAAGGATGCCCTGAAAGATTTGTAAATTGCGGCAATGGCCAGCAAGTTCCGACTTTTTACGAAACGCTTTTTTATTTACACGAACATTGCGGTCGTCTTCTTTTTCCTGTTGGCTTGCCTGGCTCCTTACCTGAACCCACAAAAATGGTGGTTCATTTCTTTTCTCGGTTTGGCTTTTCCTTTCCTGCTGATCGTTGTGTTGGGATACCTGATCACCTGGCTGATCATCAAGCCAAGGCTTTCACTGATCTCCTTCATTGCACTGATCATTGGACTAAAAAGCATCAGTGTGTTTTTTGCGTTTAATAATCCCGGCGCTTTCAATTATAAAAAAGAACCGGGTCATATCCGCATTGTTACCTGGAACGTGGCCCGGTTCGTCGAAATAAAGATCAACAATAATAAAGGCAGCCAGACCAGGTTAAAAATGATGGACCTGCTGAAACAACAGGATGCGGATATCTTATGCCTGCAGGAATTCCAAAGCTCCGGGCTCTCCGATTATTATCACAATATTGAGTATGTGCAGAAGGAGCTCAACTATCCGTATTACTTTTTTATGTTTGATGAGGATGGCGATAAACAATATTACAGTTCCATTATTTTCTCCCGGTTCCCGATCATTGATACTGGTGTGATCCGTTATCCACGCCCTACGTTGCCCGATGTACTGATCCATGCAGATATCAAAGCGAATGATGATACGTTCAGGGTCTACACCACCCATTTGCAATCATTGCAGTTTAAGAAAGATGACTACCGCCGCATTAATGAAATTAAGGAAGTGGATGATAGCTTACTGACCAATTCCAAAACGATCTTCTCCAAAGTGAAAAGAGGAGTGAGCCACCGCAGCATCCAGGCTGACCTGATCGACCAGGTGATCGATGACAGTCCGAACCCCGTCATTTTTTGCGGCGACCTGAATGATGTACCGAATTCCTACACTTATTTTACCGTGCGGGGAGCCATGCAGGACGCTTTTTTGGAAAAGGGATTTGGCATTGGCCGCACCTTCTCTTCACTGTCGCCCACCCTGCGGATCGATTATATTTTTGCAGATAAAAACTTCAAAGTCCGGCAATTCAACCGGGTGGTGAAACGCTACTCCGATCATTATATGCTGGTGGCCGACCTGGAATTGAAAAAATAAACCGGATCAGCTATCTTTGAACCAATGAACAACTTTCTTCCCCATAACCGTTGTTGTTGCTGTTATCCCCTGTTGACAGCATAATTGCTACTTTTGCCGCATTCCGGCGGTTTGATTAACTAATTACAATTTTCAATAAGCTGACCAGCAAAGGAAAATACTCCCGTAGCTGAAAAAATAAAGGATATGAATGATCTGAAAGTCTATAATTCGTATAGCAGGCAAAAAGAAGTATTTACACCCATCACTCCCGGTCATGTGGGCATGTATGTGTGCGGCCCTACCGTGAGTGGTGAAAGCCATCTCGGGCATGCAAGGCCTTATATAACATTTGATGTGGTGTACCGGTATTTGCAGCATCTTGGTTACAAGGTCCGTTATGTACGCAATATTACCGATGCCGGGCATTTTGAAGAAGAAGGAAGAGAAGCAGAAGATAAGATCTCGAAAAAAGCAGTCTTGGAAAAACTGGAGCCGATGGAACTGGTGCAGAAATACACCAATCTCTTTCACTGGGCCATGGAGCAATTCAATACCGTTCCGCCATCTATTGAACCCACCGCTACGGGTCATATCGTGGAGCAGATCGAAATGATCAAACAAATCATTGAAGCAGGATTTGCCTATGAAGTGAATGGGTCGGTTTATTTTGATGTAAAGAAATATGCTGCCACGCATGATTATGGTAAACTCAGCGGCCGGGTGATCGATGACCTGCTGGAAACAACCCGTGAACTGGAAGGCCAGGAAGAAAAAAAAGACCGGGCTGATTTCGCCTTATGGAAAAGTGCGGCACCGGAGCATATCATGCGCTGGCAAAGCCCCTGGGGTGTTGGTTTTCCCGGCTGGCATATTGAGTGCTCGGCGATGGCTACCAAATACCTCGGTGCACAGTTTGATATTCATGGTGGTGGTATGGACCTGTTGTTCCCGCACCATGAAAGTGAGATCGCACAGAGTACCATCTGTAATCATGCAGCGCCGGTGCGTTACTGGATCCATAATAACATGATTACCATTAACGGCCGCAAGATGGGCAAGAGTTATAACAATGTGATCAAACTAACGGAACTGTTCAGCGGCAACCACCCGATCCTGGAAAAAGCATTTCACCCGATGACGATCCGTTTTTTTATCCTGCAAACACATTACCGCAGTACGCTTGATTTCAGTAATGAAGCATTGGTAGCAGCAGAAAAAGGATTGAAGCGTTTATGGGATGCGTATGAAAAGCTACAGGCTATGACCTATGAGTCAAGGGAAGAAGGACCGGATGCAGAACTGGAAGAGAAAGTAAAAAAACTGGTCGCTGAATTTCCTGAATTCATGAATGATGATTTCAGTACGGCGAAAGTGCTGGCGAATATGTTTGAGATCGTGCCGGTGATCAACTCGGTGAAAGATAAGATCATCCCGGTGGGTGCCTTAACGAAAGAAACTTTTCAACTGTTGCAGTCAACCTTCAAAACCTGGCTGGAAGATATATTTGGTTTGAAAGGAGTAACGGAAGCCGACAACAGTAAGTTACAGGGAGTGATGCAGTTACTGATCGATATCCGCAAAGAAGCAAAAGGAAAAAAAGATTTTGCCACATCTGATAAAATACGGAACCAGCTGGCTGCACTCGGCATCACCTTAAAAGATGAGAAGGGCGGAGAGATGAGCTGGAATATTGACTAAATTTGAAATATGAATTTTAAAGAAGAGTTTAATAGTGCAATCACAAGATTATATCCTAATGGGTTAGAATGGGATTTGGTAGGAGTTCTGACAAAAAGCTCAAAAGTTTATACTTTATCGTATGACTCTAAGATTTTGTCCGGCATTTTTGAGATTCTATGTGAACCAGTAATTATTGAAATAGCAGAGCAGAATGGCTATGAGCTGTTCAAAGGAGTACAAAATCAATATCCGGAATTTACTTTATTTGACCCGTTAAAGCCAAATGCAAAAATTGCTGTTGACATTAAATCTACGTACAGGCAAAAACTAAAGAATGGTAATGTCAAGCCTTTTGCGTTTACATTGGGCTCTTACCGGTCATATCTTCAGGATCCTGTCGGGAAAAAGGGGATTTTATTTCCCTATAGTGATTATTGCGAACATTGGGTTATTGGGTTCCTTTATGACAGGAACTTAAAACTAAAGAATATCGAAATAAGGAATATTATTGAAGCGGCGCAATTAGAAGCACCTTATAGTAATATTGAATTTTTCGTTCAGCATAAACATTTGATTGCCGGTAAAGTAAAGGGGAGTGGAAATACAACGAATATCAGTTCGATTAAAAGCAGCAGTATAGAAGATTTCAGTGAGGGCAGAGGACCTTTTACCACCAAAGAAGATTTTGAGAACTTCTGGAAAAATTTTTAAATTTAGCTAATGAGTTTTTTGCCCCGAAATATTATCAAAGTAGATGTGCCACCGATCAAATGCCAGGGTATAAAAACAAAACTGGTAAAATTTATTTCGCAAAATATTCAATGGACCGGCGAGGGAAAATGGATAGAGCCTTTCCTGGGGTCTGGAGTTGTTGCATTTAACATCAGGCCGGAAAGGGCTTTACTGGCAGATACCAATAGGCATATAATTAGTTTCTACAAGGGTGTACAGCGTGGAGACATTAATAAATATACGGTCAGGGAAGTGCTTGAAGTGATGGGTGCACAGTTATCTAAAGGAGGGGTTGAATATTATTATGAAATCCGGAACAGGTTTAATGAATCAGCCAGTTCTTTTGATTTTCTTTTTTTGAACCGGTCTTGTTTTAATGGATTAATGCGCTTTAACGGTAAGGGGAAATTCAATGTTCCCTTTGGGCATAAGCCACAGCGTTTTTCTAAGGCGTACATTACAAAGATTGTAAACCAGGTAAACTTAATTGCTGAAATTATAAAAGGACGGGATTGGGAATTTATCGTTTCGGATTGGGAAGAAACACTGACACTGGCACAATCTGGCGATTTCGTTTATTTGGACCCACCTTATATTGGCAGACATGCCGACTATTTCAATACTTGGGATAATGATGATGCAATAAAATTATCTGAGATAGCTGCAGCCCTTCCCTGTGAGTATGCTTTATCTATGTGGTTAGAAAATCAATATAGAAGAAATACACATGTGGATGAACACTGGCAAGATACAAAGCTGGTCACCTTTGACCATTTTTATCATATTGGATCCACAGAATCATTAAGGAATTCTATTACTGAAGCGCTGCTGCTTAAAATCCCAACAGGAAGCAGAGTAGAAGCAGTATAGTTCTTAACTCGAAGATTATCGCTATTTTCCTTAAACAAACTCACTCTTTCACAGCTACGATTCACTCCCTGTAAATAACGGTTCACTCCCCGTTGAGTACCGGAAGCTTTTTGTTTATGTTAATTACTTAAACAAAACAATTTAACTATGGAACTCAAAAACTTCTTCCGTAAAACAAGCCTTTTACTGGCCTTAAGTATACCGGTTGTTTTCAGCAGTTGTGAAAAAGATGATGAACCGGCTGTAGATAACACGATCACCGGTGTGGTGGTGGCCAGTGGCGATTTCAGTACACTGGAAGCGGCCGTGTTGAAAGCTAATCTGCAGGGCACACTGAGTGGTGCAGGTCCTTTCACGGTGTTTGCTCCCGATAATGCCGCTTTTGCAGCAGCAGGTATTGACCAGGCCGCATTGAATGCATTAACACCTGCACAAGTATCCAATATTCTTCTATATCATACTTTGGGTGCTAAAGTGCTGGCAGCCGATGTACCCGCCGGGCCCAACGCCAAAGTAACTACCGCCAGTGGTGATTCTGTATTCGTAACGAAAAATGCAGCTGGTGTTTTTGTAAATGGTATCCAGGTAACACAAGCCGATGTGAGTGCCTCAAATGGTGTCATCCATCGTATCGGCCGTGTACTGACTCCCCCGGCTGGCAATATTGTTGAAACAGCCGTAGCAGCAGGATTGGATTCTTTGGTGAAAGCCGTATTGCGGGCTACCAATGGTCCTGGTGGTGATCCATCATTAGCAGGTACATTAAGTTCTGCAACACTTACCGTGTTTGCGCCTACGAATGCAGCTTTCACACAATTACTGGGAGCTTTAAGTCTTTCAAAAATTGATGATATTCCTATGGCTACTTTGCTGGCCGTATTGCGGTACCATGTAAGAGGCGGCAGGGCTTTCTCTTCTGACCTCGCTAATGGCAACCTGGCTATGCTGGCTGGTGGCAATACCACGATCAACCTGACCAATGGAACCGGCGGCGGCCCGACTATTACCGGGAATGGTAATGGTGCCAACAGGTCAAATATCACCGCTACGAACATTGTATGCCGTAATGGTGTTGTACACCTAATCGACCGTGTTTTAATACCATAAAAACATTCATATAACCAGGTACCCCCTCTGAAAAACCTTTGTCCCGTCCCGGCCATTACCGGGGCGGGACTTACTTAAAGGAATGATCTATGTTCAGTCACCGTTACAGATACCTGTTTATCCTGTTGCTTTCGCTGTATACGTTTATGAATACAGCCCTGTGCAATGTGTATCATTATTTCGATATTGATATTGAATGGTATTATGCGTTGCTGACGATCGCCGGTATCACTTTTTTGACCTGGGAAGGGAACCGGCTCATCAAACCCTGGTTTAAAAAAAGATTCCTGGGGGCAAAGACCAAGATCCGGTTCCTGGCTTTCTTCTTTTTTGCCGGCAACTTTGTAGCGTTAGCAGCAGCTGTGCTGGTTGTTTATCTTGTCGGGAACATTATCCATGGCTATAGCTGGCAGGAAAGCAGCAACCCGCTTAAGCTGAATATTATTTATGCCAGCCTGATCAATCTTTTTTTTCATTTGCTCAATGCTATCCTGTTTTTCTTCCGGGAATACCGGAGGCAATGGGCCGAAGCTGAAGAATTGCGGCGCAACAGTTCTCAGGCACAGATGCAGCTGATCAAAAGCCAGATCAACCCGCATTTCCTGTTCAATAACCTGAATGTATTGTCAGGCATGGTGATCAAAGACAATCCTGAAGCCAATCATTTTATTGAAGAATTCTCCAAGGTGTACCGCTATATCTTAAACAACCAGGAAAAAGAACTGGTGGAACTGCGGTCGGAACTGGAGTTTATTCAACCCTATCTTTTTTTATTACAGAAACGGTTTGACCAGGGACTAACGGTGGCCATCAATATTCCGGACCAGTATAAAACATGGCATGTGGTGCCGGCGGCCCTGCAAATGCTGATCGAAAATGCGATCAAGCACAATATAGTTTCCCGGAATAAACCATTACATATTGATATCCATACCAATGGTGCCCAAACCCTGGTGGTGAAGAATAATTTGCAGCCCCGGCAGGTGGTGGAGCCCTCCACGAAGATCGGCCTGCAAAATATTATGAAGCGGTATGAACTGATCAGCGGCCGGGATGTTATAGTAAGGCAGACGGCAGAGGAGTTTGAAGTCATACTCCCTTTACTGCAACTTAATTAACCAACTATTTGTTCCGGCTATGAAAGTGATCATTGTTGAAGATGAACAACTGGCGGCTGAACGATTGCAAACCCTGCTGAAAGAGTATGACCCCGGCGTGGAAGTACTGGCCTGCCTCGAAAGCATTGAAGAAACGGTGCAGTACCTCCGGCATCGTCCGCATCCTGATCTTTTGCTACTCGATATTCATTTATCCGACGGGCATAGTTTCGAAATATTCAAACAGGTAAGCTATAACAAGCCGGTGATCTTTACTACCGCTTATGATCAGTATGCGCTGGATGCCTTCAAAATGTTCAGCATTGATTATATCCTGAAACCGGTAACGCTGGAAGCACTCGGCACAGCCCTCAATAAATTCAAATCCTTATCAGTTTCTTTTTCCGCCGTTGATTTTAATAAACTGATGCCCGAGTGGCAGCACAGCCGGTATAAAAAAAGGTTCCTCGGTAAAGTAGGGCAGCGTTTATTTTTTATTGATAGCCATAATATCGCTTTTTTCCAGGCGGATAATAAGATCGTTCACCTGGTGGATACGGAAGGCAACCGCTACCTCGTGGATCATACGCTGGAACGATTAGAAGAACAATTGGACCCGCAATATTTCTTTCGTCTCAACAGGCGATTTATCGTTAACATCAATGCCATCCAGCAGGTGAAGCCCTATTACAACAGCCGGTTAAAACTATCGGTGAAAGGGGCGCCACAGGCAGAAGAGATGGTCATCAGCCGGGACCGGGTGGCCGAGTTTAAACTATGGGCCGAAGCCTGATCTTTACGCCCAATACTCTATATTTATTTTTCATTTGAAAAATATGGAGTACATCGCCCACTTATCCAAAGACAAAAAGTTAGGTAAACTGTTAGCCACGGCAGAACCGCACCAGTTAAAGAAACGGAAGAATATCTGCATCTATCTCTGTGCCTCCATCATGAGCCAGCAGCTGAGCACCAAAGTGGCGGATGTGATCTATAAACGGTTCATCGGTTTATACGGCGGCAAGGAACCGACCGCCCAGCAAATCATTGCCACTCCTTCAGAACAACTACGGGCCATCGGTCTCAGCAATGCCAAAGTGAGTTATGTAAAGAATGTGGCGCAGTTTGAAATTGATTTTGGTATGGATGCCAAAAAGCTAGGCAAGATGACCAATGAAGAAGTGATCGAGTACCTGGTGGTAATAAAAGGAGTGGGCCGGTGGACGGTGGAAATGTTACTGATGTTTGCACTGGGCCGGGAAGATGTATTTGCCATTGATGACCTCGGCATACAAAACGCCATGATCGGTTTGTATAAACTGGACCGCAGCGATAAAAAGCAATTCAAAGAAGACCTCTTGCGCATATCTGCCAAATGGAGCCCTTACCGTACATACGCCTGTGTGCATTTATGGCGCTGGAAGGATAATGCGCCGGTGCAAAAAGTGAAACGGCCGAAGGAGAAGATCAAGTAATTGATTTGAAAAACGATGGCGGTTATACTCTTATATTTTATGGCGGCCTGCTTTTTCAAGAATATTATTAATGAACGTTGTGGCTTTTACTTCTTTTAGTGCAGCGTATTGCTTCCGATCCTGGTTAGCTTCTTCAGCAATTTGATATTTCAGTTGTTCATACTGTATCTTGGCAGCTTCATGCGTACGCAGGTAATCCCTGAACCGGAGATGCCGTTGCAGTTCTTCACTGTTGGCCGGGCAAACATAGAGGTGATGGGCAACCCTGTCCAGTACCTCCTGCACGGCCGCTGTGGCATCTCTTTTAAAAACTTCCCGGCCCGGGATACCCTGGTTGCCGTGGTGGCTGTACCCGATAGTTGCTAACCGGTTTTTTATTGTATCCAATGCTGTTTGTTCCTGCATTACGATATCAATATCAATGATGGGCTTGGCGGCTAAGCCGGGAATGGCCGTGCTGCCGACATGTTCGATGGAAACGGGCAGATCAACTAATGCTGCCCTGAGTATTTTTTGTATGACCTGGAATTCGGTGGCCCATTGTGGATTATATGCCTGGATTAACATGGGTGTATTTATTGCCATTGTGGTTGACCAATAGGATGAATGTTTACTACCGCTGTTTATTTTTTACTTCCACCCAGTATTCTTTAGACAGGATGCCGGTAAAATGCCGTCCTGATACAATAAAATACAAAATGATCCAGAGTACAAATACAGGCTGGAATTTTAATAAGGTGATGGAATTGTTTCCGCCGTCACCAAACCAAAACGTGGTGGTTGTGATGGCCGGGCTGTAAGAAAGGAAGCCGGTTACCCCGATGAGTAATGTTAGCCCCAAACACAAGACTCCAAAAAGATGACGAACAAAAAAGAGCAGGATGGTGAGAACGAGGAATGCAATGCCAACATAATGTTTCCATACCAGCATTATATCTGAGCTGGCAATTATCCATAACAAATATAAAGCAGAGCCCAGCAAAATAAGGAGTGGAATATAATCGAGGTATATTTTGAACTTATCTTTCACTTAAAATGAGTTGGTTTTTACACAGTTCATGTTAGCGGCCGTTTTCAATCGTTCGGGTTTTTGCGCCTTAAATTCGGATGCGGTGCAGTTTGATCTGTCAATGGAAATGAGGTAAATGTTAAGGTTACAAAATCAACGGTACCTTCAAGCCGTGTGAAAGATCTGAGTCTCTTTCCTGTAACACCGGTTTCTATTAAATAACTTATGACAGCATTCTGTCTGTCCCAGTTTAATGCACCGCATTTGTCGCACAAGTCTGCAGAATAACTGGTCGCAAGTACTTCACACGTTAGTTGGCTATTAATGACAGTGATTAAGCTGTCAAGTTTCACTTTTGCAGTTGCTGTCAATTTAGCACTATTTTTTTTAAATTCAATTTTACCTAACTCTTGATTCCTGCATGTTGTATCCTGTCCCAGTAAGGTAGAAGTTGAAAAAACTGTCAAGATAAGTATTGATGTCCTTAATCGAATTTGATACATGGTATGATCATGTGATGTTAATGGTTGCTAACGTACAGGGCTTGTTGCTGTGCTGGTATTTTATAATGTCCAGTCCGGAGCCGATTGAAAAACTGAAGATGAAGATAACAACAAAAGCTGATAGGATTCCGTCGGCTGGATATGGGCTGATAGAGATATGAAGCTGGGAATATATTCGTCTGCCAGCATAGTAGCAAACTCCCTGTTATATGTTCGCCCTTCGTCTTGGTGCTTCAAATTTTTAGTCTGTGTCCACCGTGGCGGAGTGTGTCCCGGAAGCGTAGGAACAAGACAGGCTCTTTTGCAAGGTTGGCTTTTGTGTTTCGATTTATTGTGCCTTGTAAATGTGCCTGACTTGGTAAGTTGGCCTTGGCATGAAGTATTCACTATGATATAACAAATAACTTAAGTAACACTTTATAATATAGATCAATCGAGATAGGCGAAATGTTTCAAAAGCCAGCAGGTGTTCAATTTCTATTTGGAGTATAAGAAAATGAATGGACAAAGATTGAATGCCGCGGACAAATGGCAAAAGCTTATTAACCAGGCGGGCGGGTATTATTTCTTTAAACAACTAAATACCAAATTCTCCAGAAAGGAAACAATCATTACCTCATCTTTATTTTTTCCAAAGTCGGTAAGCGAAGGAAGGTTGTGCATAAAGTAATTCTGGAAATGTGCCATTTCAATAATAGTGCTTGAAAGAGATTTTGGATATTTGTATTTAGGGTTATACTCCAGGATAATATCACCAATCTTTGCACAAAGGTCTTTGTAGGGTTTAAACAACTGGTCTTTATTGTCCTCTGTTACATGCTTAGTTAAATACGCTTTGGAGCCTTCAGCAATGATAATTTGGTGGAGAATAGTTTCATTTACATAACTGGTTCTGATATCATCCTCTACTGTGGTAGCCAGTAACTGAATTACTTTTTTAAGTTTCGTTTCCGGGTCCTTAATATTAGTTGTCGTAAAAACAACCCTATATTCAAGCCAGCTCCAATACCAGGCTGTAATATATATCAGTAAGCGGTGCTTATTTTCAAAGTATCGGTAAATACCCGCTTCGGTGGTGCCAATATCTTCGGCTAATTTTTTAAACGTGAAAGATTCAAATCCATTTACATGTATTAATTGAATACTGTGAAGTATAATTTTTTTCCCCAGCTCAGTGTGTTCCGGATTTCTCAGAAATAATTTTTCGTTCATTTTTATCTGCAACCGTATTTCCATTATAATTCCCTTTTTATTTATAAGCCATAATATAAAACAGACCGTGTTAAGCTGTCAATTTTTGTAAAAATAGGTAAAAGATTTACAATTAAATGAGATAGTAATACTATTATTTAAAATAAATATACTATCTTAGTTGTACAAAACCTAAATTAATAGTTTATGGAAGCAAAGAACCTGTTTAGGGAACTGAAAAGCGACCTGCCTGCGAGTATCGTTGTTTTTTTTGTGGCAGTTCCACTATGCCTCGGTATTGCCCTCGCTTCCGGTGCCCCACTATTTGCAGGTATTATTGCCGGCATAGTCGGTGGTATTATAGTAGGCATTGCCAGCGGATCACCACTTGGGGTAAGCGGGCCTGCAGCAGGGTTAGCCGTAATAGTTTTAACCTCCATTGGAGCTATTGGTTCATGGCCTGCCTTTTTATTAGCCGTAGTACTGGCCGGGATTTTACAGCTTGTTCTGGGCTTTGCTAAAGCCGGTTTTATTGCCTACTTCTTTCCCTCATCCGTAATTAAAGGAATGCTTACAGGTATCGGGTTGCTGATTATTTTAAAACAAATACCCCATGCTGTAGGTTATGATAAGGATCCGGATGGAGATTTGTCATACGCTCAAGCTGATGGTGGCACAACATTGTCTTCCATCTTGAATGCCTTTCATTCCCTCACACCCGGTGCTGTTTTGATTTCAGCCATTGCTTTAGCCATATTGATTTTTTGGGATAAGGTGCTGATCAAGAAGCATAAAATCTTTCAGATCATACAAGGCCCGATTGTAGTCGTTGTTTTGGGTATTGTAATGAATTACCTGTACCAGTCGGGCACTCTAAATTTCAGTTTGGCTGCAGACCAGGTAGTAAGGCTTCCGGTTGCAAATAGCCTAACTGAATTTTTTACCTTCTTTACTTTCCCCGACTTCTCGGCAATAAAAAATTTTAAAGTTTGGGAAGTGGCAGTCGTGTTAGCTATTGTGGCAAGCCTGGAAACGCTGTTGTGCGTGGAGGCAACCGACAAACTAGACCCGTATAAAAGAGTAACACCCACCAACAGGGAATTGAAAGCACAGGGATTGGGAAACATGCTTTCAGGCTTAATCGGCGGTTTACCTATAACACAGGTAATTGTACGAAGTACGGCCAATATTACATTTGGCGGCAAAACAAAAATGTCAGCCATACTGCATGGTGTCTTTCTCCTGATAAGTGCAATTACTATTGCCGGATTGCTGAATATGATTCCGTTGGCCAGTTTAGCTGCTATCTTGATTATAGTTGGATATAAATTAGCCAAGCCTGCTCTCTTTAAACAAATGTACAAATTGGGCTGGGAGCAGTTTGTACCATTTGTAGCTACAGTTGTTGGCATATTGGCAACCGATTTATTAAAAGGAATTACCATCGGTGTACTCTTCGGCATTTTTTACACATTGCGCCATAGTTACCGTAATTCACATTACATGAAAGATATCAGAACAACGGAAGAAGGGAATGAGGTTCATCATCTTGTTTTAGCAGAGGAAGTATCATTCTTCAACAAAGCTAATGTGATAAAGGCGTTAGACGCAATACCTGCAAATTCAAAGGTGATTATTGATTTTTCCAAATCAAAATCAGTAGCTCATGATGTGCTTGAATTAATACACAATTACGAGATAAATGCCAAAACCAAAAACATCACCGTTCAGAAAATAAAATACATTGAACCGGCTTATTTATAATCAATTCTAAAAAAAAGTAAAAACAAAAAAATGAAAACATTAACTAAGGAAATGCAGGCTGCCATTACTCCAACAATGGCACTCGGACTTTTAAAAGAAGGAAACAAAAGATTTATGGATAACCTTAAAGTAAATCGCAACCTGCTGCAACAGGCCAATGAAACATCAGATGGACAGCATCCCTTTGCGGTTATATTAAGCTGCATTGATTCCCGTACATCAGCTGAGTTGATTTTTGACCAGGGCCTCGGAGATATTTTCAGTGTACGAATTGCAGGTAATATCATTAACGAGGATATTTTAGGCAGCATGGAGTTTGGCTGCAAAGTAGCAGGTGCAAAAATTATAGTGGTGCTGGGCCATACAAAATGCGGCGCAGTGAAAGGTGCCTGCGATCATGTGGAAATGGGTAACCTGACTGCTTTACTTTCTAAAATACAGCCTGCGGTTTATGACGAAAAAACAGTAACAGAAAACCGTAACTCAGGCAACAGCGAGTTTGTGGAAAAAGTAGCATCTATCAATATAAAAAGAACAGTACATGCCATTATGGAACGCAGCCCTATATTAAAAGAGATGATTGAAAGCGGTGCTATCGGCATTGTTGGCGGCGCACATGATATTACAACCGGGGAGGTAAGATTTTATGATGATACCTTGATCATAAACACTCCTAATTGAAAACTACTTCAGGCGGCTGTAAAATGCTGCCTCGCTTTTGTATAGTTTCTTAACCGAATTAACATGTCTGGAAATGATTATAGTAAACCTGGTAGTATTCAATAAGGAGCAAATAAATAATGTTGTAAGTAAAGCTTTAAAAAACAAATGGACACTGAATGTTATTGTTAGTAATGCCGTGGATTCCTATTACATGGATGAGTCCACCATAAAAAATCATTCCGGGCCCATGTCATTCAGTTTGCTACAAAAAGCCTGTTGTTCAGCGAAATAGAATCTACCCTGATAAAAGAGTTACCGGGTATGTATTTTATCATGTATGCGGCACCGGCAGTACATATAGATACTGTTTACTATGATATCATAAAAAATGAGGTGTCCGGTCTTACATTACTTGAAAAAGAATAAATGATAAAGCCCAGTTTCAGTAAAATAAAGGACGGGTCTTTAATATCCAGTTATCATTCGGTCGAATGAAACATATTTTGATAAAATGGAATAAATGAAATGTTACATTTCGTCAACAAAAGGCTCGTGCAGTAATCCTAAAATAATATTGAGTAAATAAGAATATATGAAAATCAAGATTCAATCAAAAGGCTTTACCGCCAAACAGGAACTAAAGGATTTTATACAGGAAAAGACAGAAAAACTCTTTCGTCTTTATGAAAAAACCCTCTCTTGTGAAGTTGTGATAAAAATTGAGAAAGCCGGAACAAGAGATAATAAGCAGTGCGATATAAGGATGGTTATCGCAGGAAATGACTTACTGGCTGCTGCCCGGTGCGCAACATTTGAAGAAGCAACAATTCGAGCTATAGAGGCCTTGGAAAGGCAAATTCATAAACATAAAACAAGAACACTTCCAGACGGAAAACGGAGTACTAAAGTAAGTACCTGATCAGTGGGCACAAAAGGCGGCTGTAAAAGTGAATGATCGGGCCGGAATATTAGCAGTACGATTGTATAACCTAAAATAGTAGCAAAATGAAGTGTCCGCATTGTGAGGAAATCCTCATCATCACCGAACGGCTGGGGATTGGAATTGATTATTAACCAAAATGCCGTGGCATATGGGTGGATAAAGGTGAATTGGATAAGATAATTGAAAAAACGAAATCTCTGTGTCCAAGCATTATAACAACAATAGTAAGGAGAATGAGTACGACGATGACGACATTTTTTATAACAATCGCCACAATGATAAAAATAACTAAAACCGGAAAAAACGTGGTGGAATTTTAAGTAATCTCTTTGATTTTGATTAACCGCAAAAGCTGGTATTATGAAAAAAATTCTTGTTCCTGCTGATTTTTCACCGAATTCTAAAAGAGCAATACGCTTTGCTGTCCACTGGGCAACCCGGCAAAATGCAGAATTGGTGTTTATTCATGTACTAAATGTTCTGATAATGACACGATGGTCTGAAAGCACCGCTGCCAGATATAGAGCAGGAGAACTGGAAGCCTGCCGTACCCGCTTTAGAAAATTTATTGATGGTCTTTACAAAAGCATGAACATAACACCTGGCTTATATTCAGCAGTGGTTATACAGGGATATGATCCGGCTAAAGCCATTCTGGAATACTGCAAAAAGGAAAAAAAGTTCGGCTGCATTTGTATAAGCACAAATGGTGCAGGGGGTGTTAGGAAACTATTCGGCACTAACACTTCGGAATTGATTTCAAAGTCTTCGATCCCGGTTCTGGCAATACCAAAAAATTACAGACCAAAACCTGTTCGCAGTATTTTATATGCTACTGATTTCAGGAATTATAAAGATGAACTTGATAAAGTACTTCCATTTGCAGCATCGTTTCAGGCTAATGTTGACATTGTTCATTTTGCATGGCCTGGTGAAATAACCTTCGATGCACAAACTATCAGGAAGCTTACTGATGATTATCAATTCGGACTGAATGTACATGTTGAACACAGCAGTGCCACAGTCAGTCTTACAGAAAACCTGCAAAAAATAATTGAGAAGAAAAAACCTTCAGTTGTAGTCATGTTCACCAACCAGGATAGAAATCTGATGCAGAGAATTTTTGCCTCAAGTAAAGCCCAGGAACTATCGTTTGCATTAAAAGCGCCTCTGCTTGTATTTACCAAAACAAAGACGACTGCAAAAACCAAAAAACATGAACTGGCATAATTTAACTATTGACGAGGTTTATCAGGCAACAAAATCATCGCCTGGCGGCCTAACCTCTGCCACTTCAAAAGAAAGATTAAAGCAGGTAGGTCCAAACGTGTTAGAAGAAGGAACGAAAAAAACTGCCGCAGGAATCCTGCTGTCGCAATTCAAAGACGTGATGATATTGATATTGCTTGCTGCAGCTATTGTATCAGGAATCGTAGGTGATCTGAAAGATACAATTGTGATCTTAGTTATTGTTATCCTGAATGCTGTTGTCGGCTTTATTCAGGAGTTTCGTGCAGAGAAGGCCATGCAGGCATTAAAGCATATGGCGGCAACCCAGGCAAAGTTGCTGCGGGATGGAAAGATAACATGGTTGCCTGCTTCTTTATTAGTACCAGGAGACCTGGTTTTGTTAGAAGCAGGGGCCTCAATACCCGCTGATCTGCGAATTGCTGAATCTGCCAACTTAAAAGTAGAGGAAGCGGCGCTTACCGGAGAATCGGTTGCCGTAGAAAAAGTAAGTAATGTACTTGAAACAGAAAACCTGTCACCGGGTGATAAAAAAAATATCGCATTTAAAGGAACGTATGTGGCTTATGGCCGTGGAAGTGGTATTGTGGTGGCAACTGGTATGCAAACCGAATTGGGAAGGATTGCAAAACTGTTACAGGAAAAAGAAACACTCACGCCGCTTCAGCAGCGCCTTGCCTCATTTGGAAAAAAGCTTTCCATTATTGTAGGTTTTGTCTGTGTCGTGTTTTTTGTAGCAGGATGGCTTCGCGGGGAAGATCCAATGAAAATGGTACTTACCAGTATTTCGCTTGCAGTGGCAGCTATTCCGGAAGCATTACCTGCCGTTATAACAATTTCACTTGCTCTTGCTGCCAAAAGGCTTATCCGCCATAATACACTGATAAGAAAATTACCAGCGGTTGAAACGCTTGGTTCGGTTACTTATATCTGCACGGATAAAACAGGTACGCTAACCAAAAATAAAATGTATGTAGAAGAAATTTTTGCAGGTAATATATTGTACTCTCGTAGCAAGCTGAAACAATCTTTGCAGCATGATCATGAAACAGATTTGCTGCTTCACGCCTTTGCTTTGAATAACGATGCTGTTGAAGATGAAAATAAAACCCTTAAAGGCGACAGCACAGAAGTAGCATTGATGGAAGTGGCAAGAGAACACAATATCTCCACCGGCACACTCCCAAGAGTTGCGGAAATAGCATTTGATTCCGGCAGAAAGTTGATGACCACATTTCATACATACAATGAACGGATCATTTCTTTCACTAAGGGGGCGCCGGATGTTATTTTGGAACGGTGCAAAGACCTAGATAAAATACCTGTTCTTCAACAAATAGACCAAATGGCAGCCAATGGTCACCGAGTGCTTGGATTTGCTTATCGTTATTGGGATGCTATTCCAAAGAACCCTAACAGTAAAGAACATGAAACTGGGTTACAATTTTTGGGATTAGCCGGAATCATAGACCCGCCCCGGGAAGAAGTTTGTGATGCAGTAAGGCAATGCAAGTCTGCAGGAATCATTCCTGTGATGATTACAGGTGACCACCCTCTGACTGCTAAAACCATTGCTGAACGAATTGGAATAGTAAGCAATTCAGAGGATGTGATTGTTACCGGTCAGCAACTTGCAGACTTTAGTGATTTGGAATTTGAATCAAAAGTCGAAAAAATAAAAGTGTATGCCCGTGTATCACCTGAGCAGAAGCTGCAAATAGTTAAAATGCTTCAGCAAAAAGGTCATTTTGTTGCCATGACAGGCGATGGTGTAAACGATGCCCCTTCCCTCAAAAAGGCAAATATTGGTATAGCAATGGGGATTACCGGAACCGATGTCTCAAAAGAAGCATCTCACATGATACTTCTAGACGATAATTTTTCAACGATCGTAAACGCAGTAAAAGAAGGCAGAAGGATATACGATAATATTTTAAAGTTCATTAAATTCCTGATGACAACTAATTCCAGTGAAATACTGGTATTGTTATTAGGGCCGTTGATTGGCTTACCCGTTGCATTACTCCCGATCCATATTTTATGGATCAATCTTGTTTCCGATGGTGTGCCGGCAATTGCTTTATCTTTTGAAAAAGCAGAAAAAGACATTATGACCCGTCCGCCACGTCCGCCACAACAAGGCATATTTGCAGATGGTCGTGGCTTGCACATGCTTTGGGTTGGAATGTTAATGGCAGGAATTGCATTATGCCTGCAGGCATGGTCGATACGGAATGATCTTCACTGGCAGACAATGGTGTTTAACTTTCTTTGCTTAGCACAGTTTGGACACGTCCTGGCAATCCGGTCTGGAAAAGATTCATTCTTTCAGGTAGGTTTATTTTCAAACAAGTTGATGATTGTAGGTATCCTGATAAGCATTGCATTGCAGGCAGTCATAACTTTTGTTCCCTTCTTTCAACCCATATTTGAAACAGAAGCTCTTACCTTTTATGAATTTATTCTTGTAGGCGCTTGTGCTTCACTTGTATTTTTTGCTGTAGAAGTTGAGAAACTCATATCAAGAAGGAAAACTAAACACAACTATAACTAGAAATATAATCCCTATTAAATACATTTTGAGTAAATAATAGTAATTTAAATCTTTAATATTCGAATTCATTACCGAGTTGATTGGCCTATGACGCTGTCAATAAACACAATTTCATTTTCTTAGTTGCCCACTTTTTAAGTCTCCATAAATATGGTGATCGTAAGTCTGGTGTAGAGGAAATATTAGTTAGCTGTGTGGGTTGTGTGCCTTGCAAGGTACCAAAAATAGCGTTGGGGTCGGGCGGCAAAGTCATGTTAGCTTGAATTTAAGCAGGATGCTGTTTAGGGTGACATACAACGAGTGTATTGTCGAATATACGAACTGTTTCCAGCAGGAACTTCAAAAAATTGTCACCTTGATTTTCATTCGCTTAGATCAGTTTATGCAAGATTTTACACTTAGAAATGAGTTGAGACAATCCAACTGCCTACCAGTCATTTATACCACTACTTTCTCCAGCCTGCTCAACCATTTTTCTTCAATCGTTGCTCCCAATCCATTTGTATCCGGTACTTTCACAACGCCATTCTTTTCATATACAATACCGCCGGTCACCGGGTCTTCCCGCAGCATCAGGGCCGTGTCAAAATCAAAGTGTACAATAGCGGGGCTGCATAAAGCAAAATGCGCAAAAGCGGTCATCGCCAGGCGGGATTCGATCATGGCGCCTATTTGTAAATGCAAACCGGCTGCTTCCGCCATCCGCACCATTTTTAATCCTTTATAAATACCACCTGATTTGCCCAGCTTGATATTAAAATAATCACAGGCATCAATGGCAATCAACCGGGCGGCATCATGGTCATCACCGCAACATTCATCGGCCATAATCGCAATGGGGCTTGCTTGCTTTACTTCGGGCAGGCGCATAAAATCCCAGCGGGGTATCGGTTCTTCACAGTGCTGTATATCAAAGGGAGCTAAGGCTTGTAGGGTGACAATGGCTTCTTCCACCGTCCAGCCCTGGTTGGCATCAATACGCAACGGTATCTCCGGTCCAACGGCTGCACGGATAGCTCTCATTCTTTCCACGTCGGTCTTCCCGTTCTTGCCCAGTTTTACTTTGATAGCCGGGTAACCCTGTGCCTGTATCTTCAGTGCATCGGCCACCATCTTATCAATATCACCCACACTCACCGTATAATCGGTTACGATCACTTTATCATTGGCACCGCCAATGAATTGATAAAGGGGCATGGCAGCATGTTGCGCCGCAATATCATACAAGGCCATATCAAAAGCACTCTTGATACTGCCGTTGGCATAGATGATGGAGTCCATCAGCTGGATACAGGCTTCAATATCCAATGGGTCCTTTCCTTTCAGTGCTTGTGCAAAATATTGTCCCACGATGAAACAGGTGTCCACACTTTCACCATTGATGGGCATATAAGGGCTGCATTCACCAAAACCAATAATGCCTTCCTTCGTGATGATCTTTACCAATACATTTTCCGCACTCTCATCTCTTCCGAGTGAAGTAATAAAAGGTTCAATTAAGGGGATGGATAGTTTATACAACTCAACCTGGCGGATGGAAAGCTTGTTACTCATAGCCATCAAAAATAAGCATAAACAAAAGAGGAAGGGAAGCCGGGACAAATTTCAATCTTAATCAAACAGTATCCGCAGCCCGGCATTGAACATCCCCATCATCGGGGCATTCTTATTGACAAAAAGATACTTGCTGGGATAACTGCTGGCGGGTATCCAGGTTCTGCCTTCAGCATAGATATAGATACCGCCGCCCAGCGGCACTTCCCAGCCCAGCCCGAGATCAAGCGTCAATCTTTTGAAATTCGCTTTGCCATTTCTGACGGGAACATAGTATACAGTCGTATCAATAGTTGCTGAATGTGCATTGATGACCCGGCCCAACACCAGCCCTAAACCGGCATAGCCGTAAATACTAAATCCTTCTTCCGTGCTGCAATTGCCTTTCAGGTATTTTTTCCAGCCGGTGGATAGTTGTTTGAAGCGCATCTGGGCACTGTTAATGTAGCCGATCTGTTGCGGAACCGTAGCCGGCAGTTTTGCAGTAGCAATGAGCCGGTCACTGAACTGCCCGTCTGAATAATAAGAAGCCCAGAAATAGAGACCATCTTTGGGTGTAAAATTGAGTTGCCCCTGTATGGTTTGCCCGACGGCCCAGTACTGCTGTCCTTTTTTAAAATTCCGTTGGAAACTAACATCAGTGGCAAAACTGAACAGCGGAGTTTGTGCCAGCAATGCTGACCCGGTAAAAAGAGTGATGAAAAGAAAAATAAGTTGCCTGCAGCAGTTCAAGGGGATGGTTTATAAAACGAATTTATCTTTTTATTTGACACAAGCAATACGGTCGCTATATATCCCGGAAAATAAAAAAGCGATGGTGTAATTCACCATCGCTTTGAAAGTATTTTATACGAAACTTATTTCATCAGTTTTAATTCTTTGATGATGTTGCTGCCGCCACCGAGTTTATCAATACACCAGAGTACATAGCGGATATCCACGCAGATGGTACGGTTCAGGTCTTTGTCAAAAGCCAGTTTATGGCTTAGGGCTTCGTAGTTGCCATCAAAAGCCAGGCCGATCAGTTCGCCTTTGTTATTGATAACAGGAGAACCGGAATTACCACCCGTGATATCATTGGTAGTGATGAAACCGATCACCAGGTCTTTACGGGTCGGGTCCATATACTGGCCGAAATCTTTTTTCTTCAGCAGTTCGATCTGGTTAGCGGGAAGATCGAATTCATAATCACCGGCTTTGTATTTTTCCAGCAAACCTTTGGAAGTGGTCACATAATCATAGAACACAGCATCTCTCGGGCGGTAAGATTTTACATTACCATAACTGACCCGCATGGTAAACGTAGCATCAGGATACATCATCTTCGCTTTTACCGGATCCATTTCCATAATGCCTTTCAGGTAGATCCTTCCGAACTCGGCATTCTTTGCCGTGAACTGCTGGAATTTGGGCAGGTATTTGGAACTATAGTTGGTATAGAAACTGCTGGCATAACCAAAAGCAGGATCTGACTGTAAGGTGTTGGCATCAGGATTAGCGATGAAGGCATTCCAGCGGGTATCATCAAAGATGATGGTCTTGCTGAATACATCAGCAGCATATTTTTTATAAGTTGCCTCATCATTCAGCGGGCCATAGGTATTTTTCAGGTTGCCATAAAAACCAACAGGATGCTGCTCTTTGTCCACGTCTTCATAGAACATACGGGTTACCGCAGCGAGTATATGCTCGTCTGATAATTTGTTTTCTGCAGCCAGGAAATTCTTACGCTGCTGGTTCGCTGCTTCAGCTGCTTTTTTAATATCGGCTTGTGTGGAACCAGTTTTAACTAATGCTGTTTCCAATTGTATCAGGGAAGAAGCAAAACCGATCAGGGGTGAACCAAAGATACCTTCATTGATATACTGGCGGTGTTTGGCGAAAGGGGTCCATGCTTCATAAGCCTTGCCCCACTCTGAGAAAATGTTTTCATACTCAGGCTTTCCTTTGGCCCAGGCATTGAATTTTTCTTCTGCTTTTTTCTTCTGGCCGAATACATCGTATTTCAATAACTGTTTTGTTTCGCCATCAAAAAATTTCCAGTAGTTGGCAATACCTGCATAAGAGGAAGCTAATTGTAATTTAATGGCCGGATCTTTTTTCATTTCCTCGAACATATATTTCAACCGCATGTCACGCAGCTTCACTAATGTCGGGTTATTGATATCGGTGGCGATCTTGATACCATAAGAACTTTCATAGCGGTTGGTACCACCGGGATAACCCCAGATCATGGCAAAGTCACCATCTTTCAATGGCTTTAAGGAAACAGGTAAATACCATTTTGGTTTCAGCGGTTTATTCGCTTCGGCATATTTAGCAGGTTTGCCTTCGGGGTCAGCATATACACGGAACACCGAGAAATCGCCGGTATGGCGGGGCCACTCCCAGTTGTCGGTATCACCACCAAACTTACCTACACTTTCAGGCGGTGTGCCCACCAAACGAATATCCGTGTAGCGCTGGTACACAAATGCCAGGAACTGGTTGCCTTTGAATAAGGCACTTACCCTTGTTTCAATATTCTGTGTGGCATCACTCATTCTTTTGTTGATATTGGCAAGAATAGCTCCCTGCCGTTGCACTCTTTCCGCACCACTCAATCCTTTCAGGGAATCCAGTACCAGTGCCGTTACATCATCAATGCGCAGCAGGAACTGCACAGAAAGCGAAGTAGGAATTTCTTCCCCTTTATTTTTTGCATAAAAACCATTCTGCAGGTAGTTATGATCTACGGAGCTTGCATTAGCGATGGCATCATACCCGCAGTGATGATTGGTAAAGATCAAACCTTCGGCACTTACGATCTCGCCGGTGCAGCCGCCGCCAAAAATGATAATAGCATCTTTCAAAGAGGCTTTATTGATATTATATAACTGGTCCTTGGTCAGTTTCAGCCCCTTTTTGACCATATCATTATATACCTGCTGGCCCAGTAATAAGGGCAGCCACATGCCTTCATCAGCGAAGGATTTTAAGAATAGTGATACAGATAGTACAATCGTCAGGAATAACTTCTTCATAACTGAAAAATTTAGTGAGCAAACCTACTGAAAATTGGGTTGAGCAGGTATGAGATTCGTCAAATGTTGTATTTTGAACTGGTAAACCATTACCATGCATTCCATATTGCGATTTCTTATCCCTGTTCTGTTATTAATTGTTGTCTTAGCATCTTGTAGCAAAAAAGACAGCGGCACACCCATACCGCCTCCACCCGCCGTGCCGGGTTGTGCTGCCAATACAGCACCTGCCAACGGATCTTTTGTTACTGCAGGGCCACTTACACTGAGCTGGACCGCCGTAACCGGTGCCGCCAGTTATGATATTTACCTGGGAGCTACTGCCGCTACCGCTTCACTGATCGCCAATAATGTATCCGGCACCAGTTATAATTATACCGTTCCTGTTTTTGCCGCCAGCCAGTCTTTATACTGGTATGTGCAACCTAAAAATGCAAGCGGTGCAGCAACGGGTTGCACCACTTCAGTTACTTCATTTACCTGTGCGGTGATACAGGCACCTCCTGCTTTTGGATATTATGTAGTGGGTTATTTTCCTTCGTACCGCAACCCGGCTGATGTGCCTGATATAAAATTCAGGATGACTAATGTGGTGATCTATGCTTTCTTTGGCGTCAATGCAACAGGTACACTGACAGTGAACAGCCCGGCCACATTAGATGCGGTGATCCTGAAAGCAAGAGCCAATAATGCTAAGATATTTGTGGGTATCAATGACGGAAGTGGTGATGGGAAAACGAATTTTAAGAATATGGCAGCTACCGCAGCGGGCCGCAATACGTTTGTCAAAGATGTGATGGCCAAAGTGCGGCAGTATAATTTTGATGGCGTGGATATGGACTGGGAGTTTCCCACTACTACCGATGGAACGGATGTTACATTCACTGCCCTGATGAAGGAGTTATCGGATTCACTGCATCGTGATGCCCGGTACTATCTTTCGGCGGCTGTTACGGCTGGTAAATATGCCGGTGGCATAAGAGATGCCATCAAAAATGAGATCTTCGCTTATACCGATTTCTTCAACATCATGGCCTATGATGATTTCAACACAACGGTGCCATACCGTCATCACAGTGATTATGCATTGGCACAAACCTGTTTGAACTACTGGCTTACCACAAGGGGAATGCCTGCTTCCAAAGCAGTATTGGGATTACCAGCCTATGGAAGACCTAGTGGTATTACACAAACCAATACGGTGCTGACCTTTAAAACCATCTTATCGCAGGGTGGTAATCCTTTGTATGATTCTGCGACCGTAACGGCCGGGGGATTCACGAACTACACAATTTATTATAATGGCCAGTACACCGTAAAGCGAAAAGCCAAACTGGCGAAGGATATTGCCAATGGCGTTATGCTATGGGAAAAATGGCAGGATGCGGTGGATGGCAATTCCTTACTCAAAGCTGCCTGTGATACCGTTGGGAGAGCTTACTGATGGCATTATGCTTCCCGGTGAACCTGTTTTGGTTTGCAATAAATGATTGGTCTCACAATTATCCCCATCGCAACACGGGAGTATATTGGTGCGGCAAACCGGGCACTGGTAATGGCCGTGTACATGAACGGGTTCATTGGTTTGGTTGCAGAAAAAACAATGTTGTTGCATAACAGTCAGTATTTCCATTGTATCATCTTCTCACATTCCCTGGCGAAATTTTTATTCATCAGCAGTTTGTCATTCATCAATCCCCGTTGAAAACCCGAGATCACCCAGTTCATCGAAAACTTCTGTTTGTATTCCCCGCTGTACAGGTCAATATTGATGTAGTGAGTGGTATCATTCTGGTTGATGGAAGAAAGAAAATTTTTCAACCGCTGATCATTTACCAATGTTTGTGTACCATAAGAACCCAGTATGGTTTGTGCCGGGGACAGCAGGTCATTGGTAAAAGGGTTGATGCGGCTGAGTCTGCTGTTCTTCACATCATTATTGGTGATGTGCAACACAAAGAACTCCAGTTTGCTGGCATATTTTTTCAACACAGAATCTGCTTTCAGCATATCGTTCATAGCGATCAGCATTTCATTGACCACACCGGCACCTGAATTATCAAAATAGCCTCCATCCACAAAATAATGCGACTCGGTTTCGCAACTGTCGCAGGGTTGATTATCAATACGGCCGGCAGGGCTGAGATAAGGGAAGCTGGCCCCCAGTACCACGGCAGTGCTCAGTTTCATATCCTCGTCGTCTTTAGTTCCTTTATCCTTTAAGAGGCTGAGGACATCTACTCTTTTATTAAAATAATTTTCTTTGACACTGATATTGCTGATCACCCCCGGGCTTCCATCCTGCATGCGGGTAGTGTTCACACAAAGAACAGGCAGGGAATAATCAGTTTTGCCCTTTTGTGTCATAAAAGAGGAGAAGGGATCAGCAAAACTGTTGTATAAAAAACAATTTTCGCCGGGAGCTTTTTCCAGCGAATACGCCAATGCCTGTGCACGGTCACGGGTATATTTCCTGAAAGCAGGGACCGTGTGCCGGAAGATATCACGGCCCAGCAAACGGCTGATGGTATAACTTAAAAAATCTGATTCGAGGTAGCGGGTGGCCGCTTTCCAGTACCGTTGCTGTGATGTATCTTTTGCAATAAGCTGTTCTTTATTACGCAGCAGGTTGAAAAAAGTGGCATTGCCCACACTGCCGCCGGACGCACCGGATAAACAAAAAAGATGATCAGCAAATTTTCCGCCCGTGGTATCCTGCAGTTTCGATAAAATAGAAGCCACCCAGTAGCCCGAGCGGGAAGCGCCGCCATTGGCGATCACAAAATAAACAGGGTATCTTTTTATCGTGGTATCATCAAGGATATTTTTTCTTACCGGGTTATTCACCCAGTTCGTGAAATACTCTTTCAGTGTTTGCCGTTCACTGAACAGGATACCCGGTTTCTCCTTAGTGGTGAGTTCTGTGAAATGCGGATCAACAAATTTGCCAAGCAACAACGAGAATATAAAAAACAACAAGTGGAAATTAAAACGGGCCAGTACAGAAACAGTGGTGATGATATTACCAATGCCAAGCAAGACCCCAAAAGCTAATAGTAAGAAAGGGAAACTGCCAACCAGGATGGAAATATCCAAAGAGTTGATCGTGATAATATAAACTGCCACTGCAAAAAAACTAACCCATTGAAACAGCTTGAAATACTGGCGGTCTTCTTTATGACTGATGATGTATTTTAATTTTTTCCAGACACCGGATCTTGATGAAACAAGTGGCTGATCTCCCGATTCGCCGATCTCTTCGATCTGGTTAGCTGTATCAATTTCTCTCCGCAGAATTAATAACAATACTAACCCGACCTGCAAACTGAGCAGGAAGATGATCAGTGTCCAGAAGGTTTTGATGAAAACGACAGATAAAATAGATGCACCCAGTATGGCATAGGCGGTGAACCTCGTACTCCGAAGGAAGAAACGCCATCTTTTTTTGGGCATATCCCGCTGGGCCAGGAACCATTCCCAGAAATAATAGATGCCATAATACCAGGCATAACTCAGGGCCAGTAAAACATAGCATAACCAGGTGGGCCATTCCGGGTAAGGAGAATTTTCTAATTGTAAAAAAGCCAGTAAGATGATCGTGATACAGGTAAAAGCAAGCACCCTCGGTGTTTGTACCAGGAATATTTTCCAGATCTCATGTTTGTCCGGGTCCTGGAATTCTTTGGCCCTGGCTACAATCCGTGTGCTGTACCAGGTAACAACCACCCAGAAGATCAGCGATAAAATAAAACAGAAAAAAACAGGTGATATAAGATGCCCCTTATCTTCCAGCGCAATGATCATCAGGTCTTTTCCCTGGGTGACATGCCAGAAACAAAAATGTGCCAGTACTAAAAAAAGAATAGGAGGAAAGAACAACCAGATAGCCTGCACCATATAGCGCCAGGTAGCCGCCAGCAACACATCTTTATGGTTCAGCAATTGTTTGGTTCGGGTCAGTAGTGCCATAGTGGGTATCGCTAAAATAGCATTCCCTTTTAAGATAGCAATACCGTGTGGCGGGTATTCCTGCTGTACAGGAGGAAGAATTTACTTCACTTCTTCATTCAGTACTTTCCACAACAGGTCTTTGAGTTCCAGCAATCCCTTATTGGTCATAGAAGAAATAAAGAGATGAGGCAAGTCAGCTGGTAGTTCTTTTTCAATGGCGGCTTTCAGTTCCTCGTCCAGCATATCGCTTTTACTGATAGCAATAATGAATTGTTTGTGCAGCAGGTCAGGATTATATTGTTCCAGTTCGTTGACCAGTATCTCAAATTCTTTTTTATGATCGGTACTGTCGGCCGGAATAAGAAATAATAACACTGCATTCCGTTCGATATGACGAAGGAAGCGATGCCCCAATCCTTTTCCTTCTGCCGCACCTTCAATAATGCCTGGCAGGTCGGCGATGCAAAAACTTTTTCCGTCCCGGTATTCCACCATACCCAGGTTGGGAGTGATCGTGGTAAATGCATAATCAGCGATCTTGGGTTTGGCAGCGGTGATCACCGATAACAAAGTTGATTTACCGGCATTAGGAAAACCAACCAATCCTACATCGGCCAGTACTTTTAGTTCTAATACTTTCCATCCCTCTTTGCCGGGTAAACCGGGCTGGGCATGTTCAGGTGCCTGGTTGGTTGGAGTGGCAAAATGAGAATTTCCCAAACCACCTTTACCGCCTTCCATCCAGATAACTTCCTGGCCATCTTCTAATATTTCTACTTCCTGCTGGCCGGTTTCTTCATCCCTGGCAATAGTACCCAAGGGCACTTCAATGATGATATCTTTACCGAAACGGCCTGTTTTATTATTACTGCTGCCGCCCTCCCCATCTTCTGCCAGTACGTTCTTATAATAACGGAGATGTAAAAGTGTCCAGAGGTTTTTGTTGCCTTTCAGGATAATATGGGCACCACGACCACCATCGCCACCGTCAGGTCCGCCCATGGCGGTGAACTTGTTACGCATAAAATGCTTGCTGCCTGCTCCACCATGTCCGCTGCGGCAAAAGATCCTGATCTGGTCAACAAAATTGCTCTTCTCCAAAATTTTATATTTGCTGTGAATTGCAAATATATTCTTTCGTTCATCAACCCTTGGCTATGAAATATTTTATCCTTCTACTGGCTGTTCCTGCGTTATTAAGTGAAAACTGTGGCAAAAAGAAAAAGAGGGCCGCTTTCCCGGTCTGTGTCCAGCAAAAGATTGATTCTATTGTCAAAGAACCCCGCTGGAATCCACCTGCTGAAGTGAATGAGTATAGCTATAAAGGGAAAAGAGTGTTCTTGTTCAGCAGCGACTGCTGTGATTTTTTTGATGTTCTGGTTGATGAAAGCTGTAATCCTGTTTGCGGTCCCCATGGCGGCATTACCGGCCGGGGAGATGGCAACTGCACTGATTTTGATAAAGAAGCCCAACACATACAACTGATCTGGAAGGATAGCCGGGAAAAATAAAAACCCCGGTAGTTCCGGGGCTTTAGTATAGGGAAAAATGGTATGGTCTTATTGAACGATCAGTTTTTTGCTGTATACGGCCTTACTGTTCTTATCCAATATTTTCACCAGGTAAAATCCTTTAGCGGCTGATTCGGTAAGAGTGATCGCTTCTGTTTGATTTTTACCTCCCACATTAATGATACGCTGCATCATTAATCTTCCCATCACATCAGTTAGCTGCACGGTATATTCACCTGCCTCCAGTTTATTGAATTGTAAGGAGAACCTGTTATTGACAACCGGGTTGGGGTAGATCTGCACTAACCCGTTATCTGTTTCTTCAATGCGAGTGAAATCTTCCACCGGGTTTTGATTCCGTTGCCGGGTATCCAGGATATTACTGTTGGCCAGGTCAGAACTGCGCCATCCACCGGCTGTTTTATAAGGTGTAGCTGTCCAGCTGGCAGCGTCTACTATATAATAACTGTTGGCATCAACAGCGCTGCCGATCATTATTTTATTATCAGCTGTAACCGCTGCGCCATTACTGGTATAGTTGGCCGGTAAACCGCTGATGGTTCCTGCATGCGTAGCGATCTTTGTTTCAATATTTACTTTAAAAACATGATTACGGGCAGAGAAAATATAAAGATTGCCTTCATTATCGGCGATCATATCGCCACCAAAACTGCTGCAGGAACTATGGATCGACATTCCTTTATTCGCAGGATCATCCACCACGTTTCCAAGATCAGTAATGGTTAGTTTTTTACCGGTGGTAAAACGAACCAGGTGAGCACCATCGTTGGTCATCGCATAACCATTGCCATCATTGCCGATGGTCATCCGGGTAATGATATTTCCCTGGTCGGGAGATTTACGGGCCATACCGGTAAATTCCTGTGATGTGACATAGAAAACTTTCATTGTTTTCAGGTCAATATAACGGAGCTGATCAATGAACATCGGGGTGTACCAGATGCGATTATTCTTTTTATCGTACGCCATCGCTGCCACACCACTGCTGAATGCAGGTTGCAGGTTGTAACCCCTGTTCTGTTCGGTGGTAAAAGTGGTGAGTTCTTTTTTACTGGCCGCATCAAATGCAGTTTGTTTGCTGTCAGTACCATTCAGTAAAACAGTACTGAACTCGCCATTCTGGAGATTGATCTTTCTTAAATAACTCCAGTTCACACCATCCTGCTGCACATCGGTGATTGCATACGCAAAACGATCTGCCTGTGCAGACGAAAGTGAAGCGGTTAATAAGGCGGCTGCTAAAAATGAAGGAAAGCGTAGATTTTTTCTCATACAAAAGGGTTTTGTGTTTCTATGGAGATGAAAGGCATATTTAAATTACATACTATTTAGCTTTCCCGGAAATGAAATTATATGAAAGGGGTAATCATATTAAATAAAAAAACCCCTCCGCAATGTGCCAGAGGGGTCAAGGTATAAAAACCCTGAGCATTGATTTTCACTCATCAAACTCAGCGAACGACAGAAAACTTAGCGGCTGTCAGTTCTTCTCCATTTGAAAGCTGAATAATATAACTACCTGTTTGGAGACGCTCCAGGTTGTTGATAGCTACAGTGTTAGTTCCTTCGGCAGCCTTGCTTTGTTGTTGTAATACTGTTCTGCCGGCCAGGTCCACCACACGAATGGTCACTATGGCTGGGCGGGCTGCTTCAAAACGTACATTCGCCACACCACCGATCACGATGGGGTTAGGGTTCATTGAAATACCGGTCAGTGATTTTGCCCCTTTGCGGATCAGTACTTCGTTGCTGTACTTGAACCTGCCATTTACATCCACCATTTTCAGGCGATAGAAGAAAACATCACCACTTGCAGCTGCAAGGTTATCGCTGTATTGGTAGTTAGAACGGCCGGTAGCATTATTTGATGCTTTGCTACCAATTGCTGCAAAACTTCCGCTGCCATCTTTTCTTTCCACTTCAAAATGACTGAATTCAGATTCGTTTTCAGTTTCCCAGTTGATCAGCGTGGTATTATTTTTCAGGGAAGCAGAAAAACTAAGCAGGCTCACGGGTAAAGTTGACTGGCTGGGGAATGCATAGCAGCCAAATTTAATACCGTATTCACGGCCGGGTCTGCCCACATTGTAGCCGTTTGTACCTGCTCTGAAGTCATATCCGAGACGGAAGGTTACAGAACTTACACCCACAGAATTATAGCGGAAGGAAGAAGCTACCTGTGAACAACGGGAGATGCCAGTTCTTTCATATACACCGCCTGCAAAACCTGTCCAGGTATTACCGCCATCTGCATAGTTATAGGCTACCAGCTCTGTGGTTCCTGCTGCTAATACAATTGGGTTACCGCCACCAAATACCTGTGCTACACGGGTTTCACGGAGCCAGGCCTGGGATGTCGCTCCTCCTGTTTCAAAAGAACCGTCTGCATCATAGCTGATCATATTCAGGCTGCTGATGGTAACAGGAGTGGTAAAGTTGTTTACCCCCTGGAAGAAATTGATGGTCATTTGAACATATCCTCTTCTGTCAGTAGCATTCAGGTTGCCGTCTGGTCTTATCGTTGGTGCAAAAAAATCTGCTACTGAATTACCAGCCTGGTCAACTGCCGCATTATTATCCATACTGGTCACATCGGCCTGGAACTGGCTGTTGATCGTTACTTCAGCATTAATAGTTATTCCTGCCGCAACGCCAATATTAGCAAAACGCCAGATAGCGCCAACACCCAGGTTATTACCGTTGTTGCCCCTGTTATAAGTTCCACCGGTGAAATTTGTTACGAAAACGGTGCTGCCGGCCACACACTGATCGATAGGGGTATTGCCCGGACCTAAAACTGTACAATTCGCAGCATTACCAGTAGCCGGGTTTGCCGGAACGGTAGGCTGCGCATTTAATGCATAACCGGAGAATAATAATGCTCCAGTTAAAATGTAGTAAACCTTTTTCATGCTCAAAGTTTTATGTTAGAAATGATGATCCTTATTCAAGCTGGTCTTGAACGGAGATGGACTCTGACGGTCATTTAAAGGATTTGAAACTTTGAGGCTTCTTCAGAAAGGAATAATGAATGGCGCTAATCTATTAGCTGGCCTTTTAGCAGGATGGGATTTTTAGGGCTGCGAACTTAAGTTAACAGCACGATTTACACAACAGTATTAAAAAAACGACTCAACTGAATTTTGGCCTTGGGGTTTCTAGAGAAAGATTGGAGTACGGTAGTATACAGGCCTTTGAGAGGGTATTGGGTACAGATTATGTTGTAAAAGTAAATTGACGATTGCGGTTTCGCAAGTTTTTTCGAGTATTTTTTTTATTGATTACCGTAATTCTACGATTTATCTTTCCAGCTTTTATAGTTGACTGCGGAGTCTTTAATTGGCGCTAGGGGAGTTCTTAAGGGCTCACATTCACCCCATTTTGTGTGCATCTGGGCAGGCAATTGCTGGTATAAAATTGTTCCTTGTGTTTTCCAGGCTATCATATCATCGCTTACTTCTATGATGATCCTTGCCGGATTTCCGACCAATAAACTCCGGGGAGGAATTTTTTCTCCCTCCTTCACCATAGATAAAGCACCTACTATACTTTCATCACCAAGATCAACATGGTCCATGATGACTGCATTCATTCCCACCAGGCAGTTTCTTCCAATTACCGCCCCATGAATTACTGCGCCATGGCCAATATGCGCTGCTTCTTTTAATAGCACTGTCAACCCCGGAAACATATGAATGGTACAATTTTCCTGTACGTTACAACCATCTTCAATAATGATCTGCCCCCAGTCGCCTCTTAATGCTGCCCCGGGTCCTATATAACAATCTTTGCCAATGATAACATTACCTGTTACTGCTGCAAGAGGATGGATAAAAGAGGATTCATGAATGACCGGTATATGTCCGTCAAAAGAACAGATCATAACAGTGATTTATTAGTTCTGAAACAAGTGCCTTTGAATAAGGCCACTACATGTTCTTTCTGGTTAGTGATCGTGATGTGATAAAGACCAGTACTCTTTCCGTTGTGCAATTCTTTCGCTTCAGCAGTTAATATATCACCAACATGAACCGGTTTGGTAAAATTGATGGAGGTGTCTAAGGCTACCGAAAGATTATTCCGGTTGTTACAGGCAAATGCAAAAGCACTATCCGCTAACGAAAAAGCAATACCGCCGTGAACAATACCAAATCCATTGATCATCTCTTCTCTTACCGTCATCCTGATCTTACTATATCCTTCTGTAATATTCAATACTTCAATACCCAACCACTGGCTGAAGAGATCATGTTCCATCATGTGGTCAACTACGGCTGCGGCCAGCTTATCTTTTTCTGCATTCATAATGCTATTCTATTTTCCTTTAAAAACGGGTTGTCTTTTTTCTAAGAAAGCTGCTACTCCTTCTTTGTAATCTTCTGTTTGAGCCGCTTTCTGCTGAAACACATCTTCATCATTCAACTGTTCTTCAAAGGTGGTGGTAAATGACATGCTCAGTACCTGTTTGGTATAGGCTAATCCCTTGGTTGGCATTTGCGACAGCGTAGTCGCAATTTTTACCGCTTCTTCACTAAAAGAATCAGTAGCGAAAACTTTATAGATCATACCCAGTCTTTCTGCTTCTGCGGCTGTTACTTTATCACCCAGCATCATTAAGGCGCTTGCTTTTTGCCAGCCAATTAATCTCGGCAATGTATGGGTACCGCCACTATCAGGTATCAAACCAATTTTGGAGAAAGCCTGGATAAAAAAGGCTGATTCAGCAGCCACCACCACATCACAGCACAAAGCAATATTGGCACCGGCACCTGCGGCCACGCCATTCACCGCAGCTACAACAGGCTTTTCGAGATCTCTTATTCTTGCTACGATCGGGTTATAATGTTCGCTCAGTATCCGCTGCATACCCGGCCCGTTGGGATCAACGACTTCAGCCAGGTCTTGTCCTGCACAAAACGCCTTACCGGCACCGGTGATATAAACACATCTTACCGAATCACTTTTACTTTCATCCAGTTTTTCCTGCATCAGCAACGCCATTTCCCGGTTAAAGGCATTAAATTTTTCCGGGCGGTTAAGGGTAATAAAAGCAATTCCATTTTTTATCTCGAATAAAACAGGGGTCATAGTGTTAATTATAGAACAAACATACAAAAGTTCAGTAACCTGCCTGTGGCAACCGGGGTTTGTATGGAAGCGATATAAATATGATTTAACTTTAAAGACGAACAGGTAACCAACAAGGCTCTTAATGAACCACAATTTTTTTACTAAATGGTTTCAGGTACTGGCGACAGCAGTAATCATACATTTGTTTGTCTCGGGTACCGGTTGCAGCAAAGAATATAGCTGTGAGAGCTGTAATATGAATAGTCCGGCCGATAGTTTGCCAATACCTGCCACACCACCTGTTACCAGTGAATTACCGGTTTGCCCATCCTGTAATACTTATTCTGATCCGGTGGAAATCAATCAGTGGAGCCTGAAAGCACAACAATCACAGGCATGCGGACTTATTGATACAGCTATTATAAATCCCGAAAGAACTGCTTTTACTTTTTATGGCCCTTCAGCTTGTTCTGCCGACACCGGTATGGTACTGACTGTTTACATGGAAAACAGGGTACTCAACCAGGATATCTCCAATCTCACCATTAACAGAAGTTCTTTTTATTTCTACGACCGGGTTACTCCTTCTGATATTTATATGAGCAGGCAAACTGTTGCTTTTCCAATACATATTGACCGGTATGATCATCAAACCAAAATAATGACCGGTAGTTTTTCCGGCACCGTGTTCAGGGGGAACGGGTCGCCGGCTTCTATCAGCAATGGGAAATTCAAAGTGAAACTGATCTGAATTTAATGGCACTTGAAGTAATCGAAAGGTTCTTTACAATCATCACACTGATAAAGTGCTTTGCAGGCGGTGGAACCAAACTCGCTGATACGATGGGTGTGGTAAGAACTGCAATGAGGGCATTGCACCGCTTCATCAGCGGCGAATAATTTATCATTACAGACTTGTTGCCTGGGATTTGGCGGAGCGATACCGTATTCCTTCAATTTTCTTTTTCCTTCTTCTGTCATCCAGTCGGTGGTCCAGGCTGGTGAAAGGGCAGACGTGATACGAATATTTTTATAATTATTTTCTGCCAGCACCATCCTGATATTCATGCTGATCATATCCATGGCCGGGCAACCGGTATAAGTTGGCGTGATGATGATCTCCACAGAAGCACCATTTATTTTCACATCTCTGACAATACCGAGGTCGGTTACGGTCAGTACAGGAATCTCAGGATCAGTTACTGTTTTAAGTAACAGCCATATATTTTTTATTTCAGTATCGTTTGCAATTACCATTGCGAATCCGGGTAAGCTCTTTGTATGTATTGCAATTCTGTAAGAATAAAACCGAGATGTTCGGTATGGGTGCCTGTTTTGCCACCTGATTGCATAAACGTTTTTTCGGGAACAGGCAGTGTGGCCTCATCAAAAACTTCTTTTACTTTGTTCAGCCATTGCGGTTGAAAAAGTGACGGATCAACGCCAGCTTCTTCTTCATAGTCAGCAGCGGTAAATATTTCACCGGTATATCGCCATAATTCGTCAATGGCTTGCAGCATTCTTTGATGACTTTCTGTAGTACCGTCTCCCAGGCGAATCACCCACTCACTGCTCCAGCGGAGGTGATAGGTTACTTCTTTTAATGATTTTTCTGCGATCGCTGCGAGTTGGGTATCATTGTTTTTTTGTAATTCCTGGTATAATAAAAACTGGTAGTTACTGAAAAAGAATTGGCGCAATATTGTTTGCGCCCAATCTGTATTGGGTTGTTCCACTAACAAGCAATTCTTAAATTCCCTTTCGGTTCTTAAATAAGCAAGACTATCTTCTGTTGCCGGGTGGGTAGATTTATCAACCGACTGGTTGATCAGTTCTGCGGCATATTGATAAAAATTTCTTGCCTGTCCCACCAGGTCAAGTGAAATATTCGTGATGGCAATATCCTGTTCCAGTACCGGCCCATGCCCGCACCATTCGGCATTCCGCTGACCGAGTATCAGTGCATTATCAGCCAGGTGTAACGTGTAGTCGATTAAATAATTAGTCATAACAACTCCCCTTTGGGTTTACATGTGATTCACTTCATCGGGCAGGTCATAAAAAGTAGGGTGGCGGTATACTTTATCATTGGCTGGTTCGTATAAACTGGCGGCTTCATCAGGACTTGATGCATGAATATATTTTGATTCCACCACCCAGATACTCACCCCTTCCATTCTCCTAGTATATACATCCCTGGCGTTTTCTATGGCCATTTGTGCATCAGCTGCGTGTAAACTTCCGGCATGTTTATGATCAAGCCCCTGTTTGCTGCGGATAAATACTTCCCATAATGGCCAGTCAGTTTTACTGCTGCTGGAAACAATATTTCCTCCTGCTTTGTCTTCCGGGATATCGCCGTAATAAAATTTCCTGATGAAGTTCATGTTCTTTAGTTGAAATGTTGATAGGTTTTAAGGTTAACAAGATGATTTTCCTCACTTTCAACCTTGTTAACTTTTTATCTTTTAAACTTATTATGCGGCTTTATCTTTTTGCCTGTCCGCTCTTTTTTGGGCATAGGCCGCTGCTGCTTCCCGCACCCATTCGCCGTTCTCCCATGCTTTTCTTCTTGCTTCGAGCCGTTGTTTATTACAGGGTCCGTTTCCCTTTACTACCTGCCAGAATTCATCCCAGTTGATCTCACCAAAATCATAATGCTTTCTTTCTGCATTCCATTTCAATTGATCGTCGGGCAGTTTCATCCCCAATGTTTTTATTTGTTCAGCGATCATATCTACAAAATTCTGCCGCAGCTCATCATTGGTTTTTCGTTTGATCTTCCATTTCATACTCTGGTCACTGTTGGTACTCTCGCTGTCCTTGGGGCCAAACATCATCAAAGCAGGCCACCACCAGCGGTTGATCGCATCCTGGCACATGATTTTTTGTGCTGCTGTTCCTCTTGATAAAACCAACAGGATCTCAAACCCCTGTCGCTGGTGAAAGCTTTCTTCTTTACAAATCCTCACCATCGCCCTTGCATAGGGACCATAAGATGTTCTTGTCAGCATCACCTGGTTCATAATCGCGGCGCCATCCACCAGCCAGCCAATGGCACCAATATCAGCCCATGTTAAAGTAGGATAATTGAAAATCGAAGAATATTTTGCTTTGCCACTGTGCAGGTCATTGATCATTTCTTCTCTCGACATACCCAGTGTCTCGGCAGCTGAATAAAGATAAAGCCCGTGACCGGCTTCATCCTGCACTTTGGCCAGCAGGATGGCTTTTCTTTTTAATGAAGGAGCCCTGGAGATCCAGTTGCCTTCGGGTAGCATACCTACAATTTCGCTATGGGCATGCTGGCTGATCTGCCGGATATTGGTTTTCCGGTAGGCCTCAGGCATCCAATCCTTCGGTTCGATTTTGACCTCGTTGTCTATTTTATCCTGGAAGAGTTGCTCAAAATCCTGAACAGGCATAGTGTTACTTTATTTGATCACAAATCTAATCAAAACTAACAGGTGTTCAGCCGTTTTGTTGGAGCTTATTCGCACAAAAAAGCGTCCCGGGTAAACCGGAACGCCTGGTGGAAATGAATGGTAGCTTGTTATTGTGCTCACACACCATTCAGTGCCACTATAAAAATGGTCAGGTAATTAATATATCATCTTGCCGGTAAGGCAAACAGTAACAGGAATAAAAATCAGCATTTTACCGGAGGAACGAGATACCGTCGGGAGGGTATTTATTTAAAGGTAAAGAGGAGGCTTATTTCGCATCAAAGTCCACCACGATCTTTTCTGTTTTGGGGTGCGACTGGCAGGTAAGTATGTAACCCTGTTCAATTTCTTCTTCTTCCAGGCCCCAATGCACATCCATCATCACTTCGCCTTCCAGCAGTTTAGCTTTGCAAGTACAGCACATGCCGCCTTTACAGGCATAAGGAAGATCAGCTCCTTTTTTCAGGGCAGCATCCAAAATGGTTGTATCACTATCTAAGGATAGTTCAAAATCAAAACTTCTGCCATCCAGTTTTATAGAAACCTGGCTTTTGGGTCCATTATCTGTGGTCTGTTGATTATGGACTACAGACTTCTTTTGTCCAGGTGAAGTGAACAATTCAAAATGAATTTTCTTTTTATCAATTCCTGTTCCGATTAAATAATCTTTCACACAAAAGATCATTTCTTCCGGCCCGCATACAAAAAACTCATCGGTAGTGGTATAATCAATCAACCGGTTAAGATCCTTTAGTTTATCAGCAGTTATTCTTCCGAAACTTATTGAGGAATCAGTTTTTTCCCTGCTTAATACATGGATTAGGTTGAACCGCTCCATGTATTTATTCTTCAATCCTTCCAGTTCTTCAAAGAATATAATAGAGCCACGGTTCTTATTCCCATATACTAACGTGAAATTGCTCAGGGGTTCGATTGCTAATGTTGTTTTGATCAATGATAAAACAGGAGTGATGCCACTGCCGGCAGCAAACGCCACATAATTTTTGGATTGGGCCGGATCCAACTCTGTATAAAATTTCCCAACCGGCTGCATTACATCAAGGGTATCTCCTTTTTTCAATTGTTCGTTGGCAAACGTGGAGAACAGGCCACCTTCTACTTTTTTTACAGCGATGCGACATTCATTGTCCAATGGGGAGCTGCAGATTGAGTAAGTACGGCGTACTTCTTCATTATTGATCATTGCCCGCATGGTCAGGCTCTGGCCCTGCTTAAAGGAAAAATTTGATTTCAATGATTCAGGGATATCAAAAACAACAGAGACACAATCAGCAGTTTCTTTCCTGATCTCTTTGATGCGGAGCGGACTAAAGTGGATTGACATACTTATCAGCCTTGTTTTCTCAAACCATCGATCATGATGGTGATCATATTATCTTCTAATTCTTTGGCGTTGATCTTGGCCGTGCTGCGGTGCCAGCTTTCAATACCACTGACAGCATGGAGCATCATCATCACGGAAGTAGGTGCATCGATCTTTCTTAATTCGTTTTTCCGGATACCCTCTTCAATAATACCGGCAAATTTTTTACGGTACGTTCTCCGCTGGTTCTGGAAATTGGATAGATAGGGATCTTCCAGGTGTTTCCATTCCCGGTCAGCCACATATACTTCTTCATAATTGTCAACCATCTGCTGAATGTGGAAGCGTAAAAGTGTTTCCACCTTGTTGATTGAATTCTGGTTTGATGCTTCAACGATATCAATATTGGTATTGAAACGGTTGGCCACATCAAAACAAATGGCTTCCAGTATCTCGTTCTTGGAGCGGATATGGTTGTATAAACTGGCAGCTTCAATCCCAACTGATTCGGCGAGGTCCCGCATGGAAGTGGCGGCAAAGCCCTTCTCCCGGAACATGGCGGCTGCCTTGCGGAGGATCAGCTCTTTTTTTGATGCTTTTTTGCGTTGTGTTTTGGCCATAACCAAAGGTAATTAGTAATCAACCAAATTAGTAAAATAAGTCATAGGTCGTACAGCAGTTGGTGTTATAAATTGCAGTAGGTTTGCACGCCGTAAATATATTATATATCTAACACGTAAAATCACACCCAGCATGTCTTTGATCACCGTAGGAACCATGGCTTTTGATGCAATTGAAACTCCTTTTGGAAAAACCAACCAGATCGTTGGCGGATCGGCCCTCTATGTGGCTTATGCCGCAAGCCATTTTATAAAACCAGTGCAGCAGATATCGATCATCGGCAGTGATTTTCCCAAAGAGGAACTGGATGAACTGAGGGGCCGGGGGGTACATTTAGATGGGGTAGAGATCGTTCCCAATAAGAAATCTTTTTTCTGGAGCGGTAAGTATCATGAAGATATGAACAGCCGGGATACACTCGTAACAGACCTGAATGTGCTGGCCGATTTTGATCCTCATATACCCGATAGTTACCAGGGAGCTGAATTCCTGATGCTGGGGAACCTGATGCCGAAACTACAGCTGAATGTGATCCAGGAATTGAAACAGCGTCCCAAACTCATTGTCATGGACACAATGAATTTCTGGATGGAATCTGCGATGAGTGATCTGAGCATTGTTTTGAAATATGTGGACATGCTGATGGTGAATGATGCGGAAGCGAGACAGCTGACCGGCCAGTTCTCACTGGTAAAAGCGGCCAAATCGATCATGGAAATGGGGCCGAAATACCTGATCATTAAGAAAGGGGAACATGGTGCCCTTTTATTTCATGGGGATGAAGTGTTCTATGCACCGGCTTTACCATTGGAAGATGTATTTGATCCAACCGGTGCCGGCGATACGTTTGCTGGTGGTTTTATCGGCTTCTTAGCCAAGACCGGCGATATCTCTTTCGATAATATGAAGCGGGGTATCATTGTCGGCTCTGCTATGGCAAGTTTCTGCGTGGAAAAATTCGGCCCGACAAGATTAAAAGAAGTAACGAAAGAAGATATTGATAACAGGATTCGGCAGTTTAAGGACCTGGTGAGTTTCGATATTGAACTGGTGTAATCTTTATTTATAATACTAACTAGTTATTAAAAGACCTTTCAGCTTGAAAGGTCTTTTAAGTTTAATTCAATTTTCTTGCCAGTACAATTGTCTTTTTATGCAAATTTTTTTTCCCCTGTAGATTAAATAACTCTGCAAGTACTATATAAGTCCCTACAGGCAGTTTCTGCCCTTTATCATCTAATCCATCCCAGCTCCAGTAACCACTTAGTCCCATAGTTCCGTTTCGCACCAGGTTCCGGATAGATCTTCCTGCTCCATCAAAGATGGTAATATTGGCCACATAGCCTGGTTCTGTTATTTGGTATTGTATCACAGCGATATCATCCCGGCCATCATTATCAGGAGAGAATACTTTGGGTAAAACTTCAAGGACTGCATTGACCTGGTCGGTTCTCCTGTATTGAGAATTTTTATAAGTTGGCGTTCCGTACCCTGCTGTGGAAGCTGCACTGTGCCAGTTGGTGGCTTCGTGTGAGGGAGCAGCCGGGTCAATTCTTTCCAGGGAAACACCTTCTGCATTATCGATCAGCTTAAAATGCCAGTCATCTTTGTACTTCACTTCATCCACTACTTCACCCTGGAAATTTAAAGCAACAATAGTTCCCTCATCATCAGGAAAAGAAGGAGGTGAAGCAATGACAAATACATTGCCGGGCTCTTGGACAAGATAGTTCAGGGCAAGATTACCGGCATCTTCTGTGATCACAATATGATCACCAGGAAAAATATTATGAGGTGTTGTGCTTAATACTTTAATAGAACTGACTGCGCCATTACTGCTACGGTTAGCGATATACAGTTTGGCGGCGTCAAATATCTTATCACTGTTATTGTACAGCTCTATATAATCAAAACCATTGGGCCGGGGGTTGAAAAGTATTTCATTAATGATCCAGTCGCCGGCGACTGGATCTGTTGGTAAACCCACTTTTGCTTTATTGACTGATCCGATCCTGTTGCCTTTACAATCTGTAATATTATTGGCGATGATTGTATAAACCGTGTTTGCAGTTAGTGCCGAATTGGTTTTCAGTTGTACCTGGTTGAATAATGGAGCCAGGGTAATAGTACTGATCAATGACAAGCCACCATCAATAGAATAGTTGGTTAAAGTGGCACCCGCTGCACTATCAACGGGTTCATCAAATACAAGTACGATAGTCGTATTGTCTGTGCTGTATGCTCTTTGTAATTGCGGGGCTGTATTATCTGTATTCAACGCATCAACGGAATTCTTTTTCCCGGGTGTTCCTCCATTGGTATGAACACTGGCTTTCCAGTTACTGCTTCCGGTACAGGGATTTTTTGTATCAATCATCTCCAGGGTCCATCCGCCTTCTTTCTTTAGCTCATTCAGGTACCAGGACGAACTATAACTGACAGCATGAATGATCATCCCGTTAGCAGCTTTTAAGAACAGCTGGTCGCCATCGTTATCCAGCGAAGGGAAACTGGTTACAGCAATCGTGGTTCCGAAAGCTGATAAAGCAGCAACAGCACTGCCGGTACAAACGATGACCATACTATCCGGCTGCAAAATAAAATTGGGCATCGGGCCGCTTTGGCTGCTTGCATCGCCGATACGCCAGTTTTGTAAATTGAAAGGAACAGTGCTTGTATTCTTTAATTCGATCCATTCGTTGTTAGGTAAGCCAATTTGCGGAGAAGGATCTGCCATGATCTCATCAATAATGATATCATACCTGTTTTGCGCCAGCAAACAAACAGGTGTAAGCAGGATGAACAGGATGGATAAGGCTTGTTTCATCATCTGAAAGTTAAAAAATCATTTTAATAATCAGAACAACCTTTATTTAGCAGTGATTTTTTTTGGCTGTAAGACCCTGCCCGCCTATTTTTGCACCCATCATGATAACAATGAAGCATACAAAACGCATTCAAAAACATTCCTGAGGGAGGTTTGCAGCGTTATGTGTGTCACAACATAAAAGTTTAGCAGGCCTTCCACACGGAAGGCCTCTTTTTTTAAACAGTATTTTTTAATTAAAACCTGCCTGGTAAAGGCAGAACGGGGGGAAACAAAAAATGAAAGTTGCAGTAGTAGGTGCCACAGGACTGGTTGGCTCTAAAATGTTACAGGTATTAGCAGAAAGAAATTTTCCAGTAACGGACTTGTTGCCGGTTGCTTCAGAAAGATCAGTGGGCAAGGAAGTAGAGTTCAAAGGAAAGAAGTATAAGGTGGTGAGTATGACGGATGCTATTGCTGCGAAACCGGCTGTTGCTATTTTTTCTGCAGGCGGCAGTACTTCATTAGAATGGGCCCCCAAATTTGCGGAAGCAGGTATCACGGTTATTGATAACTCTTCGGCATGGAGAATGGATCCAACGAAACCGTTAGTGGTGCCGGAGATCAATGCGGATATATTAACTGCCAACGATAAGATCATAGCTAACCCCAATTGTTCCACCATTCAAATGGTGGTGGCGCTGAATCCGCTGCATAAGAAATATGTGATTAAAAGAGTAGTTGTGTCAACTTACCAGAGTGTAACGGGTACCGGTGTGAAAGCAGTAACACAATTACTGAACGAAAGACAGGGTATTGTTGGTGACCGGGCTTATAAATACCCGATTGACCTGAATGTGATACCGCAGATCGATGTATTCCTGGAGAATGGATACACCAAAGAAGAAATGAAAATGGTGAAAGAGACCTGCAAGATCATGCGTGATGATTCCATTCGTGTTACTGCAACTACCGTTAGGATACCGGTGATTGGTGGGCATAGTGAAAGTGTGAACGTGGAATTTGAAAAAGAATTTGACCTGGCCGAAGTAAGAACATTGCTGAAGTCTGCACCCGGAGTAGTGGTGGTGGATGATAATGTGAACCAGCTTTACCCCATGCCCATGGATGCCCACGAAAAAGATGATGTATTTGTAGGAAGACTGAGAAGAGACGAAAGCCAGCCGAACACACTGAACATGTGGGTAGTGTCTGATAACCTCCGGAAAGGAGCGGCCACCAATGCCATACAAATCGCAGAATACCTGCAATCAAAAGGATTACTCTGATCTTATTCTACACTGGTATTGATAAACCTGATCAGCGGTTGCAGTGCTTCAAAAGCTGCAACCGTTTTCTTTACAAGGTCTTTAGAAGTAAGATCGGCATCTGGAATTTTGGTAAGGGCTACAAAACTTTTGAGTTTTAAATAATTCTCTGCAGGATTACCGGGTTCATATCCTTTAGGTAAACGGGTCAGTGTGTATTCTGCATCCCTGGAAAGATCGCCATACACGGCTTTGAATTTTTTGGCGATGATTATTTTTTTGAAGGCGGCAAAATTATAATCGATCTCCTGCCTTATTTTACTAAGCTCGGGTGGCATGGGCATCCAGAGACCACCACCCATAAAGCTTTGCCCGGGCTCGCAGTGAAAATAATAGCCTGCAAAGATGGATTTTTTACCGGCACCGTTAAAGTAAGCACCCATATTGGTTTTATACGGTGATTTATCTTTTGAAAAACGAACATCCCGGTTGATGCGGAATAGACAATCTTTTGCAATGAGGGTGCTGATAGACGGATCATTCTTACCATGCTTATCTATCACTGCTTGTACAAAACCGGCATAATCAGCTTTAGCAGCTTCATACAATTTACGGTTCCCGTCAAACCAGGGTTTGTTATTATTCTTTTTCAGCTCTTTTAAAAACTTAATCGTTGATGCTTGTAACATAATATTATTTTTTTCCAATCAGCTTCAAAAATTCGTCTTCGGAGATGATCTTTACCGTATTTATTTTTTTTGCTTTTTCTAATTTGCTGCCGGCGTCCTCGCCGACCACAAGATAATTGAGCTTAGCGCTTACACCACTTAATATCTGCCCGCCCTGCATTTCTGCCATAGCTTCTGCTTCGCTCCTTTTTAAAGTAGGTAAGGTTCCGGTAAAAAGGAAAGTTTGCCCGGTGAGATTGCCATCGGTTACATGTTCTTTCTTTTCATTCTTCAATTGTAAACCCGATTTCTCCAGTTCCTGTAGCATTTCTATATTGCTCTTATTGCTGAAGAAATGATGGATACTTCCGGCTACTTTAGGACCCACATCTTCAAGACCCTGTAATTGCTCCAACGAGAAATTTTTAAAATCAAGCAAGTGATCAACAGCCTGTGCTAATGTTTTGGCTGTGGTTTCTCCCACGAAGCGAATGCCCAACGCATAGATCAAACGATGCAGTGGTTGCTTCTTTGAATTAGCAATTGCCAGTTGCAGGTTATCAATAGATTTTTGACCAAACCCTTCCATGCCACTGAGCCTGGTAAAATCTAATGTGTAAATTCCGGGAATATCTTTCACGAGGTTCAGCTCATAGAATTTGCGGACATTGGCATCACCAAAGCCACGGATATCCATGGCATCCTTACTTACGAAATGAATGATGCGTTCCACCACCTGTGCAGGACATTCAATATTGATGCATCGCCATACGGCTTCTTCTTCTTCTTTGAATAATTTACTGTTACATACAGGGCAGGTAGTTGGGAAAACGATCTTTTTTTCTTTCCCTGTTCTGGTATCAGATAAAGATTTTACAATTTGAGGGATCACATCACCTGCCCTTTCTATCAATACAGCATCACCGATACGCAGGTCTTTTTCCTTGATATATTCTTCATTGTGAACGGAGATGCTGCTGACGGTAACACCACCTACCGCAACAGGTTCCAATTTGGCCACAGGCGTCACAGCACCGGTTCGTCCCACCTGGAATTCTACCCCTAATAATTTGGTGGTTCCCTGTCTTGCTTTGAATTTATAAGCGATTGCCCAGCGGGGGTGATGAGATGTCATACCCATTTTATCCTGCAAGGCCAGGTCGTTTACTTTGATCACCATGCCATCTATCTCGTAAGGAAGGTCATCCCGTATGATCTCAAATTCATTGCAATGTTTGATAACGGATTCAATGCCGTTGAATACTTTTTTTTCTTTTTGCGGGCTGCGGAAACCAAGGTCCCATAGCATTTCCAATGAGCCGGAGTGAGTGGTTAAAGCTTTGGGCGTTTCCTTTCCTTTTAAGACAGTATAATAACTTACATGGTAAACAAATGCTTCTAGGTTTCTCCTGGCAACTTCTTTGGGATCTTTAATCCGTAATGTACCAGCAGCTGCATTGCGTGGATTAGCTAAAGGAGTTAATCCCTGTTCTGCTAATTGCTGGTTATAGCTGGCGAAATTGGTTTTATTGATCAGTACTTCACCCCTGATCTCCACTTGCTGTAAACCATAAGAAGAGAATTTAGCTGATAAAGGAAGTGACCTGATCTGTTTGATATTCGTTGTTACTTCATCGCCTTCCACACCATCACCTCTTGTGGCGCCGCGGACAAGCATATCATTTTCATAAATAAGGGAGATACTGCCGCCATCAAATTTGGGCTCCACGCAATATTCTATCGTAGTTAAACCGGTTAATTCTCTTGCCTTCCTGTCAAAATCAATAAGATCATCACTGTTATAAGAGTTATCTAAAGAAAGCATAGGTACCAGATGCTGCGCTGTTGGAAAATCTTTTGTCAACCCCTTGGCTACCCGTTGTGTGGGAGAGTCCGCTGTAATGAGTGTTGGGTTTTCCTGTTCGATCTTTTCAAGGGCCTTATAGAGCTGATCATATTCATAATCAGCTAACAAGGGGTCATTCAGTATATAATAGCGGTATTCATGAAAGCGGAGAACATCCTTCAGGTTGTTTATTTCTTTTAAAGTAACAGCTCCGCTGGGTAGCTTTTTAACCAGTTCATTCGTAAGCTTTTGCAATTCCTTTGTTGCTTCCTTTGTATACATAAACAGTCCGTTGGGGCTTTAAAGTTAATGCCTGCTGCGGAAAGGTATTTACCAGTGGAAAAAGAAGTTGGTATTTTAATGTGTCATAAGTACATATTTATTATCTTCGGAAACGAATTGCTTAAACAAAAGTGCTGTGAATTGCTGGCTACAGCGATTTTGAAATCATAAAACGAGCTTGCTATGAAGAAAATGCTTTCGCTTTTTACAGGTCTGGCCTGTATGTTAAGTACTGTCAGTGCCCAATTACTGACCTGGACTGCCGACTTTCCCAAAGACAATGATAATATTTCTATCACGGTGGATGCCACCAAAGGCAACCAGGGTTTGCAGAATTATAATCCTGTAACCGATGTATATGTACATACCGGTGTAATCACCAACCTCAGTACAAGCAATACCAACTGGCGGTATGTAAAATTCAACCAGAATTTTAATACCCCCAATGTTCAGTTGCAGGCTACTTCTCTTGGTGGCAATAAATGGAAATTTGATATCACCAATATCCGTTCTTATTATGGGGTGCCTGCAGGTGAGACGATCATTAAGATCGCTATATTATTCAGGAACGGGAATGGATCGGTAGTACAGCGTAATGCAGATGCCAGTGATATGTATATTCCTGTGTATGATAATAACGTGGCCATTCGGTTTACTGTTCCCCCTTTTCAACCAACATATATTCCGCAACCGGAGTCGATCACTAAATCAACCGGGGATAATATTGCTGTAACGGCTATTGCCAGCCAGTCTTCCACGATGAAACTGTATTTGAATGGTACAGTTATTCAAACAGCTGCCGCCAGTCAAACTATTTCTGCTAATCCGTTATTAACAGCAAGCGGTGCCACAGAGATCGTAGCTGAAGCGGATAATGGTTCTGCTGTAAAAAAAGATACGCTCAGGTTCTTCGTTTCACCCGGTATCAATGTGGCACCCTTACCGGCCGGTGTCCGGGATGGTATCAATTATGAAGCGGGTAATACATCGGTGGTATTAGTAGTTTATGCGCCGGGTAAGAACAGGGTTTCAGTGATTGGTGAATTTCCAGGCAGCAACTGGGTTGAACAAACCAGTTATGTAATGAATAAAACACCTGATGGTAATTACTGGTGGTTACGTATAACAGGGCTCACTGCTGGTACTGAATATGCCTTTCAATACCTGGTGGATGGAACCCTGAAAATAGGGGAGCCCTATGCAGAGAAGATCCTCGATCCATTTAATGATCCGTTTATTCCTGCGACAACTTATCCTTCGCTGAAGCCTTACCCAACGGGGTTAACAACAGGTATAGTAAGTGTGCTGCAAACAGCAGAACCCGCTTATACCTGGACCAACAATACATTTACACGTCCCGATAAAAGAAACCTGATGGTATATGAGCTGTTGGTAAGAGACTTTTTAGCCAACCGCAACTGGAATACGCTCCGTGATACATTGAACTATTTAAAAACTATGGGGATCAATGCTATTGAGATCATGCCCTTTAATGAGTTTGATGGCAATGAAAGTTGGGGTTATAACCCCGCTTATTTCCTGGCTCCTGATAAATATTACGGAACCAAGAATGCATTAAAACGTTTTGTTGACTCTTGCCATAGTAATGGTATTGCAGTGATCATGGATATAGCACTGAACCATGCCACAGGTGCCTGCCCGCTGGCAGCATTATACTGGAACAGCACCACCAATGCCCCGGCTGCTAATAATCCCTGGTTCAATGTATCAGCTACTCACCCATATAATGTATTCAATGATTTTAACCATGAAAGTATGGCCACCCGGAATTTTTCAAGCAGGGTGTTAGAACATTGGTTACAGGAGTATAAAATAGACGGTTACCGGTTTGACCTGTCAAAAGGATTTACCCAGAATACACAATGCGGGGGAAGTACAACGAATGAAAGCTGTATCTCCCAGTATCATGCAGACCGGGTGGCAATTTTAAAAAGGTATTATGATACCATGCAATTAAAATCACCAGGCTCTATTGGTATATTGGAGCATTTTTGTGATAATACAGAAGAAATAGAACTGTCCAACTATGGTTTCCTGTTATGGGGTAATAATACATTCAATTACCAGGAAGCGGCGATGGGATTCCTGCCCAATTCGAATTTTGAAAACAACCTGCATACAGTAAGAGGATGGACAAATCCACACCTGGTGGGTTATGCAGAAAGTCATGATGAAGAAAGGATCATGTATAAAAACCTGCAGTTCGGTAATTCATCTGGTAGTTATAATATCCGGGATCTTAATACAGCCCTGAAGAGAAGTGAATTAACCACTTCATTTTTATTAACCATGCCCGGGCCAAAAATGATCTGGCAGTTTGGTGAAATGGGGTATGACTATTCAATCAATACTTGTGTGAACGGTACGATTAATAATAATTGCAGGCTGGATAATAAACCGGTAAGGTGGGATTACCTGCAGGTCATTCAGCGGCAGCGTTTATATGATATCAATAAAAGTTTATTAGCCCTCCGGAAAAATACCTGGTATAAAGATGTTTTCATTGCTAATAATATCAATCTTACAAGGAGCATGAGTGGAGGTATTAAATGGATGATCATCCGCAGTGCCACCGATTCTTCTGACCTGTGTATTGTCGGTAATTTTGATGTAACGGCACAATCAACGAACGTGACTTTCCCAATCGCCGGGACCTGGTATGATTACCTGCAAGGAGGCACTTTCTCTGCCACCGGCACTGCACAAAACTTAACATTGCAGCCGGGAGAATTTCATGTGTACCTGAACCGTAACCTGACCAATGCTGTAGTGACACCAGTTACAAGCATCAATAATCCCGGTAATGCTTTACTGGCTGCAGTTTATCCAAACCCTGCCACGGATAATTCAGTATTGGAAATTACTATACCTGCCACAGGGAAAGTGCAGGTGGATTTATGGAATGCAACGGGCCAGCAGATCAAGCCCGTTTTTTCGGGGAACCTGGCAAAAGGCAAGCACCAGATCATACTTAATGATAAAATCAATAATTTGCCACCCGGCATATACCTCCTGAAAGTGAATACTGCAGGTCAGTCGAAGCCGGTAAAATTGATGATTCAATAGTTTAAAAGTGTCACTCATGGCAAAGTCTTTACAGTTGAAGACGGCTGAGCTGGAGAAGATCAGTCACCTTGATTATTTTAATATTGCCCTTTCTGTTGACCTTGTGATATTCGGATACGAGGATAAAGAGCTGAAAGTATTACTGATCAAATCTGACCTGGAAGAATTTTCAGGTATGTATTCTTTGCTGGGTGACCTGGTTCGCCCGGATGAAGATCTTGACAGCGCACCCTATCGTGTATTATTGAGTAGGACAGGAATGGATGATGTATTCCTGGAGCAGGTGCACACTTTTGGTAGTATCGGAAGACATCCATCTGGCCGGGTAATCACCACAGCCTATTATGCCCTGATCGATATTCGTCATCACCAGTTGCAGGTTGACAGTAATGAATTGCATTGGCATGCAATAAATGATATTAAGAAACTGGCGTTCGATCATAAGCTGATACTTAATACCTGCCTCGAACAGCTGAGAAGCCAGATCATGGAGAAGCCGGTAGCTTTTAACCTGATGCAGGATAAATTTTCCCTGCGGGAGTTACAGGAAGTGTATGAAGCTATACTCGATATTAAATTAGACCGGAGAAATTTCCGGAAAAAAATTGCCGTGAAAGACTGGTTGCAGGACCTGAATGAAATGGAGAGTAATCTGTCACATCGACCCGGGAAACTGTACGGTTTGAAAAAACAATTCAAACGCAAAAGTTCAAAGGTGCTGGCCGTCTGATTTTCTTTCCGTTTCCGGGGGTCACAGCGAGCCACCTTCCACCAATCTTGAAGGAAGCATGATTGACCTTGCGACTGTTTTTTCTTCCATGTTTTCGAGCATCCTTTTAATGGCGAGTTTCCCCAGTTCATAGCCGCTGGTCTCTATATAAGTGATCTCGGGATTGAAAAGACCCGGGATAAAGCCATTACTGATAGCCAGTACAGAAATATCTTTTGGAATGATCAGCCCTGCCTGGTTAATAGCTTTCATAACACCGATCAGTATTTCATCACTCATGCAAAAAATATGATCAGGAGGCATTGACTGTTTTAGTATGGAAGCAACGGTTTGCCGGGCTTCTTCGCTGCTGGAGCAATACCCGACAGTTGTTTTCGTTTTTTTTGCATCCTGTTCCAGTATTTTTAAAAAGGCATCTTTCCTTTTTTTGGTGATGGATAATTCACGGTTGCCAAACAAGGCCAGTATGTTTTTCTTTTTATACTTGATAATGGTGTGTGCAGCAATAGTGGCAGCTTCTTCATCTGCCATGCAAATCGTGTCAAAGTTTCCCGAATCAGGCACCTTATCAAAGAAAATAATAGGTATGCCGGCTTCCTGGTATTTAACAAACAGTTCACTGGAATAACTGTCCGGGGTTATACTAATGAAAATTCCATCCACCCGGTTATGCTTACAAAGTTTCAGGTTCTCTGCTTCCTGTTGCGGATCGTCGCCGGATTGAAGGATCATCATCGAATAACCACTTTTCCGGGCATCTTTCTCCACGGCAGAAATAAAGGAATCATAAAATAGGTTAGATATGGTGGGTACGATAAGCCCAAAGACCTTGCTTTTATTGGTCCGGAGGTTTACTGCATAACTATTGGGCTCATATTCCATCAGCGCTGCCAGCTCTTTTACCTTTCGCTTCGTGTTTTCCGAAATGTCCGGGTGATTCTTCAAAGCCCTTGACACGGTGGAAATGCTGAGGTTGAGCTGGGTCGATATTTTCTTAAGCGTTGCGGTTTGTGCCATAAAGTGAACGTTCAGATTAAAATTACTACCAATATTTTTTCCACCGAAAACATTTCCGCAAATGTTTGCGGAAGTTTTCAGGGGCCAAAAAGGATACACAAGTGTTTTTAATACACATATTTAAGTATAAATTTATCAGGCTTTAGGGGATTTTAACTTTGTTTTGGGAATTGCGCAGCAATGTGACCAATGGTGTTGCCTTATGCTGAACGGACCTGAACAAGGCTAAATAGTACAAGATATAGGAAACGAGACCCTTGTCCCCACCTGGAGTTTTATTTGTTCTATCGGGAACACACCATATGAAACTGGATTAACACACCGATTATAATTTTAAAAAAAACGATTGCTTATGTCTGCAAAAACTCTGCTTTCTGCTATCCTTTGCTTCGTACTTGCGTTTTCCGTGCAGTTTGCTGCTGCGCAGGACAAAACCATTACGGGGAAAGTAACTGATTCAAAAGACGGATCGCCGGTTGCCGGTGCTTCTGTTCAGGCGAAAGGCTCCAGAGCCGGAACAACGACCCGGGGAGATGGAACCTTCAGTCTTAGTGTAGGATCAAATGTATCCGTTCTCGTATTTTCTTCAGTTGGCTATGAAACCCAGGAGGTTTCTGTAGCCGGAAAAACTTCTGTTGATGTTTCTTTTGCACCTTCTGCTGCTGCCAACCTGAATGAGGTGGTAGTAACAGGTTATGGCACTGCCAGGAAGAAGGATCTTACCGGAGCCGTACAATCAGTAAAGGCCAAAGACTTTAATAAAGGAGTCGTAACCTCTCCTGATCAATTGATCCAGGGCAAGGTTGCTGGTTTGCAGGTTATTAATAATAGTGGTCAGCCGGGCGGTGGTGCTACTATTCGTATCAGGGGTGCAAGCTCTGTAAGATCTGGCAACGGCCCCTTATTTGTTGTGGACGGGGTACCATTAGAAGGTGGTTCCGGTCGCCCGGGTATTGGGCTTCCCAATATTGGCGACAGTCCAGGTGGTAACCCGCTTGCATTTATTAATCCGGCAGATATTGCCAGTATTGATGTATTAAAAGATGCATCTGCTGCTGCTATTTACGGGTCAAGGGGATCAAATGGAGTAGTCCTTATTACCACCAAAAAAGGATCAGGTGGTGATCCGCAAGTTGAATTTGGTTATTCTGTTGGATCTGCAAAAATTCTCAAACAATTAGATGTATTAGACGGTGATGAATATCGTGCAGCATTAACAAAATACGGATTAACAGGCGGTAATTATGGTTCCAATGTTAATGCGATGGATGAAATATTAAGGACTGGTGTTACTCACAACGTGAATTTGTCATTAGCAGGTGGCAACCCGAATGCGAGATACCGGTTTTCAACAAGTGCTTTAAGCGAAAATGGAATTATTAAAGAATCGGGATTGAATAAGTACACAATTGGGTTTACAGGTAATTTCAAATTCCTGGATTCTAAAAAAATGGGATTAGATGTTTCCATCAATACGGCCCAGGTAAATGAGGATGTAGTGCCTATTACCAGGGATGCAGGATTTGAAGGAAACCTGATCGGCCAGGCATTACAGTGGAATCCAACACATGATTTAATAAAATCGGATGGTACTTACTGGATTCAGCCACAATTTGGTGCAAGTTCTATTAATCCGCTTTGGTTTTTGAAAATGTATGAGGATAGAGTAAATACTTCAACTATTTATGGAAGTTTGTCTCCTTATTACAAATTCACCAACGATCTGGAATATCGTTTTCTTTATTCCATTAACCAAAGTGATGGTAGCAGGAAAACGATGGTTGGCCGGCAGATGTTAAATATTGACAGGTATAAAGACAGGGGATTTGCTGCAACAGGCAATAATCGTGTGAGAACACAACAGTTTACGCATACTTTAAGTTATAATAAGAACATTACCCCCGCTTTAAGTTTAAATGCAGTTGTCGGGTATGAGTATATGAAGTTTGAATTCAAAAGCAGTTCAATTACTGCACAGGATTTTAACGATATTGGCATCCCTTATTACAATATGCTTGGTTTTTCATCACAGTCTTCCCGTTCGATCAGTAATTATGAAGCACCTACCAATGAGCTGCAATCTTATTTTGGAAGGGCTGCATTCAGCTATAATAATAAATATTTGCTGACCATGACGGTAAGGGCCGATGGTTCCACCAAATTTGGTGAAAACAACAAGTACGGCTATTTCCCATCGTTTTCTGCGGCCTGGAATATCAGTAATGAAAACTTCATGAAGAGTGTGAATTTTGTACAGAATGTTAAGGTCAGGGTTGGATGGGGACAAACAGGTAACCAGGAATTTCCTTCAGGAGCTTCGCAAACAAGATTTGGAGTATCTGGCCCTGGTTCTATAACACAACAGAATGTTGGTAACCCAGATTTGAAATGGGAAACTTCAACCACTTTTAATGCAGGATTAGATTTCTCCCTGGTTAAAAACAAAATAAATCTTTCAGTTGATTATTTTAATAAGGAAACTGAAGATGTATTATTCGAAGTTGATTTCCCGCAGCCTGGAGCGTCAAGTGCAAAGCAATGGCAGAACTTTCCGGCAATTATTACTAATAAGGGAGTGGAAGTAACACTAAACTCCAATATCATTAATAAGAAGGATATAAACTGGAATTTTGGCATCAATGCTGCTTGGTTGAAGAACCAGATTGACGGGTTAAATGGTACGTATAACACAGGTGCTATCTCAGGCCAGGGTAGTACAGGAGCCTTCGTTCAGAAATTGGCTTCCGGCTATCCTCTGAATGTTTATTATCTGCGTCATTTTGAAGGGATAGATAAAACAACAGGGCAAAGTTTATATACCGAAGATGGTGATGTGTCTTATTATGGTGAAGACCCTAACCCGAATATGTTATTGGGTATCAGTACAGATGTTTCGTATAAGAAATTCAGTTTAGGTATCAACATGAACGGCGCATTTGGGCATTATATCTACAACAATACGGCTACTTCAGTTGTCCCCATCACTAATCTTGGAACAAGGAATGTGGTAAGTACTTTGATCAATAGTCCAATTAAAGAAGATCTTTCTAATCCAATTACAACATCGGACAGGTACCTGGAAAAAGGAAATTATCTGAAATTGGCAAACGCCACACTTTCATACAACTTGGGTAAGTTCGTGAAATTCATAAGAAGCTCAAGTATTTCTCTTACCGGACAGAATCTGTTTGTTTTAACCGACTTCTCTGGATTTGATCCGGAAGTGAATGTCGATAAAAACATTGGTGGAATCCCATCCAATGGAATTGAATATATCCCTTATCCGACAGCCAGAAGGATCATATTCAGTATAAATTTTGGGTTCTAAAATAATTATAAGAAACTGAATAAATTAAGTAATATGAAATACACAAAAATAGTTTTAATACTTACTGTGATTCTTACGCTTGGTTCCTGCACAAAGCTGGATGAGAGTTTCAAAAGTGAGACCACAGCAGGTACTTCAGGTGGAGGTGGTGTAGCAGACCCGGCAGCCTTGCTGGTCGGCGCTTATCGCTCAATTGAAAACCTTTATAATAACCAGGAAAGGCTTTTCGCTTCTTTTGAGCATACAACAGATGAATCAGTTGGCCCTACAAGGGGTGGCGACTGGGATGATAATGGTATCTGGAGAGTTTACAGCAGCCACAAATGGAATGATGAACATGCATATTTAACCGCAACCTACCGCCAGTTAGCGCAGTCCCAGTTTGCTGCTACAACAGTTCTGGATGTAACTACTGCGACACCCCGGCAAAAAGCAGAGGCAACATTTTTAAGATCTTTGGCTATGTGGTATGCGCTGGACGGTTGGGACCAGGTTCCTTTCCGTGCAACTTCTTTAGGAGATTTGACAGCTTCTCTACCTGAAGTTAAAAAAGGAACAGCGTGTGCTGACTTCTTAATAGCAGAGTTGAATGCTGCCATTCCAAACTTACCAGAGTCTGGTATGGGGTTAGCAAATAAAAATGCTGCAAGAGCTCTTTTGATGAAGATATATTTAAACAAAGGGGTATATGCAAACAGGACTGCCCCGACTTTTGCTGCAGCAGATATGAACCAGGTAGTAGCGCTGGCAGATCAGATAATCAATAGCCCGGCCGGATATACATTTACGCCTAACTACTTTGACAACTTTGCTCCTAATAATGATGCTATCGGCAGCGAGTTGATCTATACTCAAAAGAATGATAATGGACAAGGTATAGGTGGAAATGGTGCCATGTTCATGGACTTCCAGGGATTGCACTACAATATGAACCCCAGTGGTTGGAACGGTTTTTCAACCTTGGGTGACTTCTACGATAAATTTGATCCGGCCGATAAAAGAAGAGGTGGACCGGGTGCAACACCAGGCCCCCCTGCTCCGGGACAACCGGGCTACTATCCGGGTTTAACAAACGTAACCGGGTTATGGGTTGGTTTCTTATTTGGCCAGCAATACAATCAAAGTGGTGTTGCGCTACAGGATAGAAAAGGTAACCCTCTTTCTTTCACAAAGGCCGTTGCATTGAAAGAAACAGGCAATAACTTGGAAATAACAGGTATTCGTGTTATGAAATATGTACCAGATTTGGTTCGCCAATTCCCATGGAATAATGATTTTGTTATTTTCCGCTTATCTGATGTGCTGTTAATGAAAGCAGAAGCTATTCTTCGTGGCGCTACAGGTACTGCAGCTGGTCCTTATGGTTCTACAGCCCAGGCTATCGTTGATTATATCAGAACTCTGCCAAGTCGTAATGCAGGCCCTTTAACAGGCTTGACTTTAGATAAATTATTTGATGAAAGGGGCCGTGAACTTTACTGGGAATTATGGAGAAGAAACGATATGATCCGTTTTGGAAAGTTCCTGGCTGCAAGACAATTGAAACCTGCAGTTAGCGGGAATGAGCGTTTGCTCTTCCCGATACCTAATGAACAATTGATCATTAATCCTAATTTAACCCAGAACCCGGGTTACTAAGAATGTTTTTCGAGCAAGCAGTTAGCAATTTTAGCAATTCAAAAAAGCCATTTTCTAATGGCTTTTTTCTTTTTTTACCACTTCCCTGAAATAATAAAAGGGGATGAATTTTGCTGGAACAAATGCAATAGATTTGATAATAATAGTGAACAAAAACTAATGAGAGCCGAATCAAAGATTGTATTGCCCTTCCTTTTTTTTGTTTTTCTTTTGTTTACCGGATGCGGTAAACAGCAAGACGAAAAGACGCTCTTTTCCTTGCAGGACAATACGGGTATCGAATTTGTCAACACTATCCAAAACTCTCCCGACTTCAACATTTTTAGTTACCGTAATTTTTATAATGGCGGAGGTGTTGCTATAGGTGATATTAACAATGACGGGTTAGCGGATATTTTCTTTACCGCTAATATGGGGGCTAATAAACTCTATTTGAATAAAGGAGACTGGAAGTTTGATGATATATCTGCAAAGGCCGGATTTGTTGATAAGAAAGACTGGAGCACCGGGGTGGTTTTTGTTGATATAAACCACGATGGCTGGCTTGATATTTTTGTCTGCAATGCAGGATATATTGATGGAAAGAGCCCGGAGTGTCAGCTCTTCATCAATAATAAAGATCTTACGTTTACCAATAAAGCAGCCGAGTACGGTCTGACAAATAAAGGCGGGTATACAACCCATGCCGCCTTTTTTGATTATGATGCAGATGGTGATTTAGATTGTTTTATTATCAATAACAGTTTTATTCCCGTTAATACACTGAATTATGCCAATAAAAGAGGTTTGAGGGCTCCTGATTGGCCCGTGGCAGAATTCTTAAAAGGCGGTGGAGATCATCTGCTTCGGAATGATAATGGAAAATTCACAGACGTAAGTAAGGAAGCGGGAATTTACGGGAGCCTCATCAGTTTTGGATTAGGTGTAACTGTAGGGGATGTGAATGGTGACCATTACCCGGATATATATGTGTCTAATGATTTTTTTGAGAGAGACTATTTATATGTCAACCAAAAGGATGGCACTTTCAAGGATGAGATAGAAGAATGGACCCAACATCTCAGTCATTCATCAATGGGAGCAGATATGGCTGATATAAATAATGATGGCTATCCCGATATTTTTACAACGGATATGTTGCCTGATGATGACTACAGGCTTAAGACGACCACTTCATTTGATAATATCGATGTACAACGTTTAAAACAAAAATCCGGTTTTTATTACCAATATACTCAAAATACACTGCAGATCAATAACCAGCACGGAAAGTTTATGGAAACAGGTTTCTATAGCGGGGTGGCCGCATCTGACTGGAGCTGGGGAGGATTGATCTTTGATGCAGATAATGATGGATTGTCAGATATTTTTGTTTGTAATGGTATTTATAATGATGTGACCAACCAGGATTTCATTGACTTTTTTGCTAATGATGTGATACAGAAAATGGTGACAACCGGTAAAAGAGATCAGTTTGATGAAGTAGTAGCTAAAATGCCTTCTACACCTATTCCCAATAAGTTTTATCACAATAAAGGCAATATTCAATTTGATGATAGAGCGACTTCTGTGGGTTTAGGACAACCTTCTTTCTCAAATGGTTCTGCGTATGGTGACCTGGATAATGATGGTGACCTTGATTTGGTTGTAAACAATGTAAATGAAAAGTCATTTGTTTATAAAAATCAAAGCAGGGAACAGAATGCAAATAATTATATCGGGATCAGATTAAAAGGAACTGAGAAAAATACTTTTGCTGTAGGCTCTGTGATAAAAATATTTCAGGGTGCCCAGGTTTTAAGCCGTGAATTGATACCCTCAAGGGGATTTGAGTCCTCCGTTGATTATAAACAAATTATTGGCTTGGGGAAAGGGGCTGTTGATTCAATGACAATTTACTGGCCAGATAAAAAAATTTCAAAGTTTATAAGACCGGCAATAAATAAAGTTTATGAAATCGGTTACGTACAACAAGAAGTGAGCAGTGAGCCGGAGGCCCTAATACCGTATGCTTTGTTTTCTATTGAATCAAGTCTTCCTTTTGATAAGCACAAGGAAGACGAGTATATTGACTTTTACGCAGAAAGAAATATTCCCCTGATGCTTTCAAGAGAAGGTCCGCATGCTGACACCGCTGATGTTAATAAAGATGGGGTAGCAGATATTTTTATAGGAGGTGCCGCTAACCAGCCGGGGCAATTATACCTGCAAACTGTGTCCGGGTTTAAAAAAAGTGTGATAAAAGCTTTTGAAAATGACAAAGATTTTGAGGACGTAGCTGTATTATTCTTTGACGCAGATGGTGATGGTGACAAAGATCTTTTTGTGGGTTCTGGTGGCAATATGCAATCTGCTGGTAGTTCTTTATTGCAGCATCGTTTATATATAAACGACGGCAAAGGGAATTTCGAATTATTAGCTAAAGCTTTTCCGGACTATACGATGAATGCTGCTGTTGCCAAAGCTGCTGATATTGATATGGATGGGGATCTTGATGTATTTGTAGGTAGCAGAAGCGTTCCCCAGAATTACGGGGTAGTGCCGGAAAGTTATTTGTATATCAATAATGGGAAAGGGCAATTTACGATGGCTGAGAAAATGAAACCGGGAATGGTAACTGATGCCGTATTTGCTGATGTAGAGGGAGATGAAAGGAAAGAGTTGGTTGTTGTAGGGGAATGGATGGAGCCTAAAGTATTTTCATTATCTAATGGGAAACCTGTTGAAATGAAAACCTCCCTTTCGGAAATGAAAGGATGGTGGCAATCCATTGCAGTTGCTGACATAGACGGAGACAACGTAAGCGACCTGGTGCTCGGAAATATCGGCGAAAATTGTTATTTACAGCCATCGGCTGTTAACCCGGTTAAATTATGGATCAATGATTTTGACGGTAACGGAACACCAGATAAAATTATTACCCGAACAGTTAATAAAAGGGACGTTCCGGTATTTATGAAAAGGGATTTGACAGATCAGATGCCCGGACTAAAAAAACAAAATTTGAAATTTGAGGAATATGCCAAAAGATCAGTCCAGGAATTGTTTTCAGATATATTAATAAATAAGGCTTTAGTTTATAATTTTAATTATAATGCAAGTTGCCTGGCGATCAATAAGGGCAAAGGAAAGTTTGAAATAAAAAAATTACCCACCTTTACTCAGCTTTCAAGTATTAATGCAATATTGATAACTGATATTAATAATGATGGTAAAAGAGATCTTATTCTTGGAGGGAATCTTTTTTATTTTCAACCGCAATTCTCCAGGCTGGATGCAAGTTATGGGCATGTTTTAATAAACAAAGGAAAAGCAGAGTTGGAATTGGTAATGCCCGAAAAATCGGGAATTGAAGTAAGAGGAGAAGTAAAAAGAATTATATGTTTTCAAGTGAAAGAGAAAAAACAGGTACTGTTTCTTCAAAATGATAGCCTCCCCGTTTTGTACAAATTAAATAAATAAATAAAACTTTATTCAAGCCTTTTATTGTGAAAAAAAGGAAGTGGAATTATTGGATTGGCATTTGTGCCCTTTTTCTAATTGCTTGTACAGGCAGCAAAAAAAAGGATGTTCCCGTGTTATTTGAAGTCCTGGATAATACAAAAACGGGGCTCGATTTTAGCAACAACCTTTCACCTAACCCGGATTTCAATATGCTGAAGTATATGTATTTCTACAATGGTGCCGGCGTAGGGGCAGGTGATTTTAATAATGATGGAAGGATCGATTTATTTTTTGCTTCCAATCAATCACAGAATAAAATTTATCTTAATAAAGGAGGGTTACAATTTACTGATATAACGACTGAGGCAAAGATCCCTGATGATGGAGGTTGGTCTACCGGAGTTTCCCTTGTAGATGTGAATGATGATGGGCTATTGGATATTTATGTTTGCAGGGTTGGCCATTTTGAATCCTTGCAAAGTAAGAACCAGCTATTAATATGCAAAGGGATCAGTGAAAGCGGAATTCCATATTATAATGATGAAGCGGAAATATATGGAGTTGATTTTTCCGGTTTTAGTACACAAGCTGCATTTTTTGATTTTGATCTAGACGGGGATCTTGATATGTATTTACTCAATCATTCTCTGCGGTATAGCAGCACGTTTGCCCCAAGGAGTAGTTTTAAAGAAACAGTTGATTCGCTTTCAGGTGACAGATTTTTCAGAAATGACGGGAATCATTTCACCGATATATCTAAAACGGCAGGGATTAACCAGACCGTGATCGGATATGGACTGGGTATTGCTGTTTCAGATATTAACCTCGATGGGTACCCGGATATTTATATTGGAAATGATTTTCATGAGAATGATTATCTGTATATCAATAACCAAAAAGGAGGATTTGATGATTTGCTGGATAAGAGTATTATGCATACCAGCCAGTTTTCTATGGGGGTGGATGTGGCTGATATAACGAATGATGGCTATCCGGAAATAATATCGGCAGATATGCTTCCCTCTGACCCGGTTATTCTGAAAAGTTCATTAGGGGTTGATGAATACAATACTTTTTTAACCAAGATCAGGAATGGATATAGCTTTCAATATGCAAGAAATACGCTGCAACTTAACAGGCAAAATGGTTTATTCAGCGAAATCGGATTATATGCTGGTGTATACGCTACCGATTGGTCATGGTCAACCCTTTGGTCGGATTTTGACAATGATGGCTTAAAAGACCTGTTTGTTTCTAATGGAATTCCCAAACGACTTAATGATATTGACTATATCAACTATATATCAAATGAAGAGGTGCAATCGAAAATTCAGAGCAATAAAATTGGTGAGAGGGAAATGAATCTTATCGATAAGTTCCCCCAGATTAAAATTCCCAATCGTTTTTTTAGAAACAAAGGGAATGCTTCATTTGAAGATATAGGTGAAGCGATTCCTGGAAATAGGGACACCTATTCAAATGGGGCAGTATATGCCGATCTTGATAATGATGGAGATGTAGATATCGTCGTAAATAATATTGATGAACCTGCCCTTGTCTATCAAAATAAAATCAATGACGATAAGGAAAAACCTGCCATGCAGATACTACTGAAAGGGCCAAGTGGAAATAATAACGCTGTGGGAGCTAAGCTGTATATATTTTCAGGAACATCTGTTTTAAGCTATGAAAAATTCCCAGTAAGAGGATTTCAATCAAGTATGGAAGTGCCCATGCAGGTAAGTACAGGAAGTCGAAAATTAGATTCTGTTTTCCTGGTATGGCCGGATAACACAACACAAAGGATTAATTTAAACAGGGATTCACTGCAGCAGAAATTTGCTCATGCAAAAGGATTACCATTATTTGACTATACCTTACTTCGCAATTTTTCAACTAAAGAATCAGAAAAATTTTATGATATAACTGCTCAAACCAAAGTCTCTTTTTTACATAGAGAGAATTCATTTGTAGAATTTGACAGAGAACCTTTAATACCTTTTATGACCTCAACTGAGGGCCCCGCTCTTGCGACAGGTGATATTAATAAGGATGGGCTGGAAGATTTTTTTATTGGCTCGTCCAAGTGGGAAAAAAGTGCTGTATTTGAGCAACTGCCAGATGGAACATTTAAAAAAACAACACAACCAGCTATTGATGCCGACAGTACGTATGAAGATGTAGATGCTTGTTGGGCAGATGTTAATAATGATTCATATCCCGACCTTGTGGTGGCAAGTGGTGGAAGTGAATTTTATGGGCAAAGCGATTATCTTAGACCCAGGGTGTACATAAATAACGGTAAAGGAGGTTTGAAAAAAAAGGAAGATGCCTTTCCCAATGTTTTAGTAACTGCATCTAAAGTAGTAGCGAACGATTTTAACGAGGATGGTTATATAGATCTGTTTATTGGCGGAAGGTCAGTTCCATGGGAATATGGAACGGTACCCAATTCTTATTTATTACAAAATGATGGCGCTGGAAAATTTATCGATGTTACTGATAAGTTTGCACCCGGTTTGAAAAAAGCCGGTTTTATTAAAGATGCAAATTGGATAGATCTTAATAAAGATGGAAGAAAAGATCTGGCGCTGGCAATGGAATGGGACGGGATTTCAGTCTATCTTAATAATAAAGGTTCATTTTCAAAAACATATATTAGCTCATTAAAAGGTTGGTGGAATTTTATTTTACCATGTGATGTGGATAATGATGGTGATATAGATTTTATTGCAGGAAATCAGGGCTTGAATAGTCGGCTACAGGCGAGTGAAGATCAACCAGTAAGGATGTATTTTTATGATTTTGACGGCAATGGGAAAAAAGAACAGATATTAACTTACTATCTCGATAATAAAGAGCTGCCATTTACTAATAAATCGGACCTGGAAAAACAACTGCCGGAGATAAAAAAGAGATTTTTATATGCAAAAGACTTTGCTAACGCCTCATTAAAAGAAATATTCGGGGGTGATAAATTAAAAAAGGCAGCGTTGTTTTCAGCTAACTACTTCTCAAATGCTATTTTGATCAATGATGGAAAAATGAATTTTGAAGTACGGCCTTTACCTTGGGAAGCACAGGTGACTACGTATAAAACTGCAACCATATTGGATATTAACAAGGATAATTTACCGGATATTATTCTGGGGGGTAATTATTATTCAAATAATATTCAATTAGGAAGATACGACGCTGATTTTGGTTCAGTATTAATAAACTTGGGTAAGGGGAATTTCAAATATGAAGAACTGAATGGAATCAAGTTCAAAGGGGAAATAAGGCATTTACAAAAAATCAGGCTGGCTTTAAACCAAGATGCTCTTATTGTAGCAAAAAATAATGATAGCCTTATAGTGATTAGTACTATTCAATAAAGAGTTAAAGTATGGGATAATAAACTTTCATTTGTACAACCTGGTCATCTGCAAAATCATATCCGTCACTGATGAATTTTTGATAAGGTATTCCCATGGTGGCTAAGTAATGGTCATTTATAAATTTTTCTAAGGCCGCAAATACTTTATTTGATTCTCCAAAAGTTCCCTGGTAAGTTGCTTCCAGCAATTTTTTTTCAAATGGCATCCTTTTGACTTCAACTGAAGCGTTTTCAGGTATTGCGATTTCACGTGTAATACCAATACTGGCAAATAAAGTAATGTTATCCCCTGTTTTTAGCGAATAAAAAATACGATTACCAGTATAACCCATATTGTTTTTAGCAGCATAGGCTATTAAGTTTTCAAAAATTGACTTCATTGCCTGTCTTTTGTCAGCTTGTTGAACAGTTCTTCTTTCAAAAAGAAATAATGTATCAACTACTTTCACGGGCTTTATTTCGTAACCATACACTCTTTTTGAATCTTCAATATAGTCACGGAAATTATTGAAACTGCTGAGTACATTTTTTGTAAGATCATCTTGGCCAAACCAATTTTTAAAATAACTGCTTTTGTATATAACAGAAAGTGAGGTTATACTGTTTTTTGCTGTGTCGGGTAAGGCAGAAAAAATAAATTGTTTTTCATTTTTGTTATTTGCATAAATAAGAAGAGAGCTATACAACGACTGATCCTTAGTTTGAAGCTGGTATTCACCATTACTTATTTTTTTAGTGGAAGAATCAAGTGAAACAGATACACCAATGTCAAAAGGAGTAAACCATTTTTGAAGATTTTCAGGATTTTTGAATTGTTCAGTGACTGTTAAGATTGGTAACGGCAGATGAATAGTTTTTTTAAATTCAACCTGAAAAAAAAGTATATAAACCAAGGAAAATAGGCCCAACAGTAAAACAATACTTGTAATAATCTTTCTTTTCATCATACGGCAATTTTAGTGCTGCAAAATATATAATTGAGGGAATTCAGGAGGAAAATTTTTAACTGAATGACTCATGATAAAAGAGAGTCTTTTTCCCAACAACAAACGTTTGCAGCCCGGCAAGTGTTTCGGTTTCCTAAAGAATAACGACCCTCTTTTTAGTATTTTACCTCTTCAAACGATTGCTTATGTCTTTGTCCAAGCCACGGTTAAGTTTCTGGCAGATCATCAATATGAATGTTGGTTTTTTTGGTATTCAGTACAGCTTTGGACTACAGCAAAGTGCCGTTAACCCCATCTACGATTTCCTGGGAGCCAAACCGGATGAAATCCCGTGGCTGAATTTGGCGGGCCCGCTAACTGGTTTACTTGTTCAGCCGATCATCGGGGCTTTAAGTGACAAGACCTGGCACCCGAAATTTGGAAGGAGGAAACCGTTCTTTTTTATCGGTGCAATGATGTGCAGCATCGCCTTATTTCTTTTCCCATTCAGCTCTGAATTATGGATGGCTGCTGGTTTGTTATGGATATTAGATGCAGGAAATAATACGGCTATGGAGCCCTACAGGGCTTTTGTGGCAGATAAGCTGGATGTAAGCCAGCAGCCTGTCGGTTTCCAGGCACAAAGTTTTTTTACCGGCTTTGGACAAACACTGGCCAATTTTTCTTTGTTTCTCTTTCCAATGGTCATTGTAGGATATACAGGAAAAATTCCAAACTGGGTATTTGCCTCTTTTATGCTGGGAGCAATTTGCTCAATTGGGTCCGTATGGTGGAGTATGAAAACAACCCCGGAAATTCCGCCCACAGATGAAGAATTGAAAGAAATGAAATCAAAGCCACTGAACGTCCTCAGCCCATTTATAGATGTTATTACCGCTATTAAAGATATGCCTAAAATTATGTGGCAGCTGGCATTGGTATATTTATTTCAATGGTATGCCTTGTTCTGTTATTGGCAGAACAGTTCTAAAAGTATTGCTAAGTCGGTATATGATGCTACTCCCGACAATAAAGAATTGTATGAAAAAGCAGTGAGCCTGGCCGGTTCGGTGAATGGCTGGTATAATATCATTACTTTTCTTACAGCTTTTGCGCTTGTCGGCTTTGCAAAGAAATACAGCCCTAAGTGGGTTCATTTTGTTTGCCTGGTTATTGCCGGTCTTGGATTTATTGCATTCCCTTTTATTGAAAATAAGGCATTATTGTATGTTGCTATTTCCGGTTTTGGTATCGGGTGGGCCAGTATGATGGGAATTCCCTACCTGATGGTGGTGAGTCAAATTCCTAAAGAAAGATATGGGGTCTATATGGGCATTATCAATATGATGATCGTAATACCGATGCTTATACAAACTATGACCTTTGGCTATATCCTGAAGCATTTTTTTAGTAATGATTCCGGTAAGGCAATTTTGTTTGCAGGAATATTATTGTTAATAGCTGCATTATTTACTACCCTGATCAAGTTTAAAAAACCTGTTGGCGATATCGTATTACCGGCAGCGCCTCCGGGTCATTAATAGGATAGGTATGAAAAAAATACTCTGCATAGGCGAAGCACTGATTGATATGATCTGCACAGATAAAGGGAAGTCTTTATCAACGGGTGAAAATTTCTTAAAAAAAGCCGGTGGTGCTCCAACAAATGTAGCCGCTGCGATTGCAGCCTTGGGTGGCAAGGTGGAGCTTGCTGCCAAAGTCGGTACTGATCCATTTGGGAAACATCTTATTGAAGTCATGCAATCATTCGGAGTTTCTACCAAATGGGTGATTGAAGACGAACAGCACTTTACCACTTTTGCTTTTGTGTCATTGATGGAAAACGGGGAACGGGATTTTTATTTTAACAGGGGTGCTGATGGGCAACTGAGCAGGGCAGAAGTTGAAAAAATTGACCTGAAAGATTTTTCAATCATTCACTTTGGTTCTGCTACCGGTTTCCTGCCCGGTCCTTTGCAAGCGGCTTACCGGGCTTTATTGCAAAAAGCATTACAACAGAATGTCTTTATCAGTTTTGACCCGAATTATCGTCATTTGCTTTTCAAAAATGACACACAATCTTTCATTGATCAATCCTGGACATTTTTAACAGCCTGTCATTTCTTCAAAGTCAGCGATGAAGAAGCGTTACTGATCACCGGTTGCAGCAGCCTGGCTGATGCAGCAGCAAAGTTACTGGAAAAAACAAAAGCGGTATTTGCCATCACACTCGGAAAGGAGGGGACGATGCTGGGCATTCATGGAAAGACAATGATTATTGATAGTATCCCGGTTAAACCGGTAGATACAACTGGTGCTGGCGATGCTTTTGTCGGAGCATTGTTATACCAACTTAATAAAAGAACAGTAGCAGAAATGAGATCATTACCGGAAGAAAATTGGCAAAAGATCATTCAGAATGGAAACAAGGCCGGGGCAAGAACCTGTGAGTACCTTGGTGCCATGGAAGCATTCAAGCACCTGAGCAGTGATATATTTAAATAGAAAACGAAGTGTATAATCATTCCTTACATCAGCAGATCAACCAGGCGATCCAGCAACAAAAGATAGATATCGCCGGCAGGGATAATTTATTTTTTACCCGGTTTATTGCCAATGCTACGGCTATTGATGCACTCTTTCATGAGATATACGGGAAGCACCCACAGCAGGATGAATATTTTAACCAGCTGATCAACCTGATCGCCGGATCATATACCCGCAGGCCGACTATACTTAAACAACGTGATGAAGAAAAGGAAATAAAAGGAAACTGGTTCCTGAGCAATGAAATAACCGGGATGAGTTTATATGTGGATCGTTTTTGCGGCAGCATTAAAAACCTGGGGGACAAGCTGGATTATTTTAAAGAACTGGGAGTGAATTTCCTTCACCTGATGCCGGTGTTTGAAAGCCCGGAAGGAGAAAGCGATGGTGGTTATGCAGTATCTGATTTCAGGAAAGTGGATAAGCGATTCGGTACACTAAAAGATCTTCAAAAGCTGCAGGAGCAGATGCAAAAAGAAGGAATGTACCTGATGCTGGATATTGTACTCAATCATACTTCTCATCATCACGAATGGGCGAAAAAAGCTAAAGCAGGGGAAAAAAAATACCAGGGTTATTTCTATACCTATCCTGACCGAAACTTACCTGACCAGTTTGACCGCACTATGCCGGAGATATTCCCAGAAAGTTCCCCCGGCAGTTTTACCTGGAATGAAGAGATGAAAAAATGGGTAATGACTGTTTTTCATAATTACCAGTGGGACCTGAATTATACGAACCCGGCAGTCTTCCTGGAAATGCTGGATACGATCTTTTTTTATGCGAATTTGGGTGTGGATATACTTCGCATTGATGCACCTGCCTTTATCTGGAAACAATTAGGTACTTCATGCCAGAATTTGCCACAGGCACATAGTTTGCTGCGGCTGATCAAGCAATCCGTACAAGTGGCTGCACCGGGTATGGCGTTGTTAGGGGAGGCAATAGTGGCACCCAAAGAGATCATGAAATATTTTGGTACCGGTTTATATACAGCTAAGGAATGTGATTTTGCCTATAATGCCACCCATATGGCTTTGCAATGGGATGCTTTGGCTACAGCTGATATACGGGTCATGCTGGCAGCACAGCACGAGATATTGCAAAAGCCGTATGGAACATCATGGATCACTTATACCCGTTGTCATGACGATATTGGTTTGGGGTATGATGATTATATGATCCGTAATGCAGGGTTTGAACCTTTTGAACACCGTCGGTTTTTAAAAGATTATTATGCGGGATATTATTACGATTCCCCGGCGAAGGGAGCTTTGTTTTCCGTGAACCCCAAAACTAATGATGCCCGTATCAGCGGTTCACTGGCCTCTTTATGCGGATTGGAAAAAGCCATCGAACAACAGAACGAAGAAGCGATTGAGTATGCTGTGCGAAAGATATTGCTGATGCAGGCGCACAGTTTTTTCCTTGGCGGTGTACCGATGATTTTTTATGGGGATGAGGTGGGGTATACTAATGATTATTCCTATTTAAATGATCCCGGTAAAAGTTATGATAACCGCTGGATGCACCGGCCTGTAATTGACTGGGACAAGAATGAAAAAAGAAATGAAGCAGGAACGATTGAACAGAAAATATTTTCCGGTACCCGGAAACTAATTGAAGTAAGAAAAAAAATATTTGCAGTGGGGGATTATAAGAACCTTACCTGGTTAACTCCTCATAATATTCATATCGCTGGTTACCTGCGGACATTTGAAGACCAGAAATTCTATTGCCTTTTTAATTTCAGGGATAAGCACTCCTACCTTACCTGGTTTGCATTTAAACAACATGGTGCCGGGCCCGACTCTTTGTATGATCACTGGCAGGATAGGAAAGTATCAGTGGGGCATGATCATGAATACCTGGTGATGGAGCCCTACCAGTTTCTGTTACTGGAGGTGAAATAGTTTCAGGAAGAAGAGCTATATTTTTTGACCAGGGCCAGTAATACACCATTCGTCCAGCCAAAGCCATCTTGTCCTTCATATTCACCACCACCGGCTTCAAGATGGGTATCAACAACGTTGTATTTTTCCATCAGCTTTCCTGTTCGTTTGAATACAGCAGTATTTAATTTGATCCATCGTTCTGCTATTTCTTTTGCAAGTGCGGTGTGCCCATAGTTTTCCAGCCCAATAATGGTCATCCAGTGCAAAGGAGCCCAACCATTGGGAGCGTCCCATTGCTGCCCGGTTGTTGCCAATGTACTGATTACCCCTCCGGCCTTAAGGAATTTCTCTTTTATAATTGCTGCTACTGCTTCTGCCTGTTGCTGCGTAGCTATTTTTAAAAAAAGTGGGGTAACACCCGCTAATGAATAGCAGGTCTTTTGCTGATCAGTGGTAAAATCATAATCGAAATAAAAGCCGGCATCGGGGTTCCAGCAAAAAAGCCGGATGGTCTTTTTTCTTGTTTCAGCAAGACTTCGGAACTTTTTTGCTGTTGCATGTTCCTCTTTTAAAGAAAAAGCATCTGCCAGTATTTGCTCCAGGTGAAATAAAATACAATTCAGATCAACAGGTATGATATCCGTAGTATGTATTGATGAAAAGTGATTCTCCTCTTTGAACCAGCGGCAACTGAAATCCCAGCCCGATTCTGCACCGGCTCTTAAATGACGGAAGATGTTCGCAGGCTCTTGTTCAGACCGATGTGCCAGCTCTACATCCTCCCGGTACGATTCGGGACGGGCAGTGTCATTGTTGTCCCAGTAGCGATTCATAATATCACCGTTTTTCATTCGGACAACATGTTGAGCAGATGGTTTGTTGCCAGTCAGTTCATCAGTCCCTTTCATCCAGAAGTTATATTCCTTTTCCAGTTGTGGTAAATAATCAGCTAATATTATATTACCTTTTATATCAGCCAGCAGTCTTACCATTAGTGAATAAAAAGGGGGTTGGGAACGACCAATGAAATAGTGCCGGTTGCCATTGGGGATATATCCAAGTGTATCGATGAGGTAAGAAAAATTCTTTACCATGTTTTCGATCATCTCATTTTTACCGGAGGCTTTTAAACCCAGCATGGTAAAATAGCTGTCCCAGTAGTAGATCTCACCAAAGCGACCCCCGGGAACGATATAAGGATAGGGAAGGGCAATGAGTGATCCGGGTTCCTTATCAGGGTTCCTGGTCAGCACCGGCCAGAGTGCTTCAATATTTTCTTCCACTGTTTTACTGGTATCACTGTTATAGTGAGTGGAATGCGGAACCGGCAGTTCAAAATACCGCAGTACAAATTCTTTCAGATCAAATCCTATCTCGTCTTTTTGGGATAAGTAAGCAGCATTGATTATTTCCAGGTCATACTTCGGCAGGCAGTCAACAAATGTTTTTCCATCGGGAAATACCTGTTGCAGCTGCACATCTTCAAACAGAGGATACATCGTAAGCGTCATTTTCCGGTAAATTAATGTTGGGAAGTGGCTGGTGCTGACTTAGGTTGTATTTTTTTGAAGATAAAAAGTAAAACAATAAGAACAGCAATCGGGATCAAGGAGAAATAAAAAGCTGTTTGCCCTCCATATGCCCCGAAAATATGTCCCGTAATAATCGAGCCTGTTGTACCACCCAAAGCGGAGAAGACAACGATCAGGCCAGACATTGAGCCATGCTTGTGTGCAGGAAGATTGCTCAGGATAACAGAGTTAATTGCAGGGTAAACAGGTGCCAGGAACAGACCGATCAATGGGAAGGCATAAGCTACGAGGGGGATATCGCTGAGTGTAGTAACTGGGGAACCCGAAATATCTTTTGTAAGCGGAACAGTAATAATTACCAGTACAGCAGCCAGCAGGAGGCAACCTGATAAAACAAATAACCAATCAAACTTTTTTAATAATAAACCGGCCAGGAACCTGCCCAATGCAATAGAGGCAGACAGGATACTTGCCATCTGGATGCTGAGACTGGTTGACAATTGTAATACATCTTTATTGAATGTAGGTAACCAGCTCATAATGCTTTGCTCGATCAATACATAAAAGAAGGCACAGAAAATAAAAACGATCACTAACGGGAGAATAATAAGCTTCAGCATACCCAGGAAATCGTCACCGAGTGTTTTTGATTCTGCCAGTTCAGCTTTTTTGACGGACGATTCATCGAGTTTGGTGGAGGATAATAATAGAAATGCAAGTAAAGACATACCTGCCAGTATATAATAAATATTGAACCATGCAGTGGATTGAGGGTTGTCATTATCAACAAAAGCTCCAAAAATGAAATAACCTGCCAATACCCCGATCATAAAGAAGGATTCGAGAAAACTCATCAGGCTCAAATGTTCTTTTTTATCTTTTGTGATGATGCCCAGCGTGGCAAATACACTTACTTTGATCAGGGCAAAGCTGATACCAACGGTGGCAAATAATAATTTTGTCATCAGGAAGCTTCCGGCAGAAGGCATAATAAAACACATCATTGTAACCAGCATCAATGCGATCTGCATAGCCCTTTTATAACCGATCCTGACAATATAAGATGCCACGAGGAAAGAAGTTATGGCAATGCTCAGATCTTTGAAGGCTTCTAAAATACTGGCTGACCCTTTTGAGATACCAAAATTATTTTGCACCTGCAGAATGACAGTGCCAACGCTGTTCAGCAGGATGGCAAAAACAAAATAATTGAGGAAAAGTGATAGTTTGATCTTAAAGGAGGACATGTGGCAATCGTTTGGTAGTAAAATAAGCTACCTCAAAAGAACAACAAGTAAGTCCCTGAAACTATAACGTTTGCGGTGTAAAAAACGGAGGTTTTGTGAACTAAAAGCCACTGCATATCCTAGAGAGAGCCGCCTTCCACCAGAATAGATTCAAGCCGTACTTCCTGCGGTGCACTATCACCCCTGAGCGATGTCAGCATTTGGGCAAAAGCCAGTTTGCCTAATTTAAAACCGTTGGTTTCAACATAAGTGATCTTCGGATCATACATCGTGGGAATAAGCCCATTGCTGATACCTATCACCGCAATATCTTCCGGTACTTTCAGTTGCAGTTTATGAATGGCGTACATCACTCCGATTAAGATGAGGTCTCCCATGCAAAAGATCGTATCCGGTCGTTGTTTTCCTTTCAGGGCCTCCAGGGCCACTCTTTTTGATTCAGCAATACCTTCGGGATAATCAATGCTGATCTTTGTTTTGGGTGCATGTTTGGCAAAGGTTTCCTGGAAAGTAGCGCATCGTATCCTTGTTATGCTCAGGTGGGGATGACCAAATAATGCCAATACACGTTTCTTCTTTTTTTCTATAATGGCTTCTGCGGCAATCCGGGCTGCTTCTGCATCGGCCAGGCAAACTTTGTGATAGCCTTCTTCTTCTGGTACCCGGTCGAAGAATACCACCGGAACTTTCATGTCATCCAATTTTTTAAAAGGAGCCATATCTTCTGTCTCAATCGATACAGATGCAAATAACCCCATCACCATATTTTTCCGGAACAAATGAAGATTCGATGTTTCTAATTGTACTTTATCTCTTGACTGCATGATCATCACAGAATAACCGTGTACCCTGGCATCTTCTTCCACGGCAGAAATAAAGGAGTCGTAAAAAAAATTATCAATAGTGGGAACCATAATGCCCAGCACATTGCTTTGCCTTGTTCTTAATTGTACAGCATAATTATTGGGTTCATATTCCAGTGCCAGTGCCAGTTCCTTGACTCTTGATTTTGTGTTTTCTGAAATATCGGGATGATCTTTCAGGGCACGGGAGACCGTGGAAATACTGATACCAAGGACTTCGGAGAGTTTTTTCAGTGTACTTTGCTGCATTCATCAGGTTTTAGCAATCGTTCAAAAGGAAGCTAAAGATAATATTTTTCTATCCCGGATGAGCCAAGTCAGAATTTTGTTGTACCAGGGTTAAAAGTTTGCCAGCTGTGCCAGAATTCCTGGTAAGCGGGCAGTTGTTTCAGTGAAAAAGAAGTATCAATGCCCTTGCCGTCAATTCTGAAGAAATGATTTTTGTATAATAATGTATCCTTATTAAGAAAAAAAGCATTGATGTGATCCGGCCGTTCAAAGGCAAAGAAACTTTTATTATCTCCGGCCAGCACCAGCAGTATAGGCTTCCCACCTATTTGATCTGCAATCAACCGTTTTGTTTTTAGCTCATTCCAGTCGTATGCTTTTGTTTCATCACCAGCTTTAATACCCACCACCCAGGACTTCTCTTTCCAGGAAAGACTATCCGTTCCCGTTAATTTACTTTTACTGGCACCACTTTCAAATTTCATCGTGCTGTCATAAGATTTTATAAACGTCGGATCAGGCTGCATGATAAGAGAAGCAGGATATAGTTGCAGCCAACTGGCTAGCGATGTTTGTGTACTTAGAATTTCTGGTAGCTTTTGCCCCTTCAGTTTCCCGGTGATCGCTTCCCCGGTGGCCTGTCGCCACCAGCTTTTGGTGGTAGCATCCTCCAGCATGGCATTGAAATGATCCATACCCACCAGGCGGAATTTTTCTTTTTTGCCATTCACTAATGGTTCATATATACGGCCTGTTCTGCAAACGGTGCAATAGGTAACGAGTATTGCCTTACCGGCCACGGTATCCTGCACATGATGGTGATAGCCGAGGAATTGAATGGGATATGCTTTGGCCTGTCCATTAACAGAAACTCCTAATACCAGGCGATCTGGATCAACTTTGTTGTTGCCGGCATCAGCCAGTAACAACTGTTGGGGTTGCCTGAACATGGCATCAGCTGCCATTTTAAAATTGGCCAAATATATTATAGCACCTATCAATACCAGTGGAAATACAAGTAACCATTTTCTTTTCCATGGAGCTTTGAAAAGCCCGGCTACGATCATAAGCCCGAATACACCACGGAATAACCAGCGCCATTGATACAGGAAATAGGCGGTATCAATACTGTTCATTCGCTGGCTGCCCGGCATGGGCATAATGAAATAAACGTTCAGTACTTCAAAAGCAATTAAACCAATTGTTCCCAGCCAGAATAATTTTTTCATCTTTTGCTTTTATTTAGTGGAGTAAAAAGAGGCGTCGGTAAAGACTTACAACGCCGTATTTGCTTTGTCTGTAAAAAAGTTATTGCTTATTCAAACTGCTTTGTAGTACTATTTGCCTGATAATTTTTTTAAAAAGGAGGCGTCAGTAAAGATTTACAACGCCGTTATAATGCTTAGTCTGTAAAAATTATTCGGCTCCGTCAACCCGGGCTCTTGCAATCGCAAAGGCACCCACTTTATTACCAGCTTCTAATCCTTTTTCACAATCACTCCGGTAATGAATGGCCCCGTACATACGGGATAAAGAAGCTTCTTTTGCCATTTCAGTATAAGCCGTTGCACGGGATGGAATAATATGACCGAGTATAGTAGCAGCAGCTCCGCTGAATGTAGAGTGACCTGATGTATAGGAAGGAAAATTGGGCAACCCTGTTGTTGTTTTGATGCTGGGATCCATCTGTGACGGACGTGGGTTAAAATAAAAGTACTTGGCATCCCAGCAGGCAATAGCAGCATCCATTAACGACATATTTAGAAGTGCCATGTTCCTGGCCCATCTTAGTTCGCTGAAATTCGCTTTGACAAAATCTTCTGCTGCGATCGCATTCCAGTGACCCGGTGGTGTATAGGTACTCAAACCGTCAGCCCAGAAATGAGCAATGCGGACCTGCTCCCTGGTGGGATTTTTACTGAAATTATAGATCTCTGCTAATTCATCTTTGAATTGTTGAGAGGATGTAGATGGCGGTGGTACAGGACGAATAGTGGTTACCATTGTCAGGGAATCGAATAACCAGGTTCTTACTCTGCCAAATAAAGGAAGCATCGGCGGACGCCTGGGTGATTCCTGGCTGATCCAGGGGATTTCTCCTCTTGTAATAGCATCATTTTCCATTTGTGTCCATAATGCCTGGTTGCCAATAGCAGCACCGGTCCTGTCACCTCTTGCACGGGTTACAAATTTCTGAGCCACCAATTTACCCAATGCTTCACCCGCTTCGAGGTCGCTGCGCACATTAGCACCGGCAATGATCCTTGCTTTTTTATGTTCTTCTGCTTTTAACTGGATGAATTCCTGGTCACCGGGGAATAATAGCTTTAATAGCTCGGTGGTTACCCCGATCACAGCTGCGTCTTCTGAAGGATAAGAAGGCAGGTCTGATTTTGGTATCAGTGCATTGACAGTAGGATCTACTGTGTAGGGGGCTGCACGGTTGTACAATTTTTTATAGTGCCAGGCAGCTACTAATGCATCATATTGTGCGGCGGCCACATATGCATAAGCCCTCGCTGCATAAGGAGGGTTAGCGAAAGGGAACTGTGGATATGCTAACGGGTTATTAGCACTGGGAAAAGGATATGTGCCATCCGCATTTTGATAAGGGGGTAAATTATGTAAGGCCACCAGTTCTCTCATGATCTCATTCCAGCGAAGGATAGCACCGGCACTCCAATAATTTACCGATCTCTTTTCTTCTTTTGTGATAGTGGCCTGGAAACTTTTGATTTCATTGACCTGGGCGATATAATCGGGTGCTGTGGTAGCAATGGGAGCCGCTACAGCAAATTCCGCAGGACCGGTTAATAATATGGGCAGCCAGGTTCCTCCGTTGATATCGGTGTTAGCTGGTTGCAATGCCGGGAACTGCTGGTTGTTTTCTGTAATATCTTTTGAACAGGAGTGAAGTACTACTAAAGCAAAGGCGATGTATAGTAAGGTTATTTTTTTCATGGTCATTACTTTTTAGAATGATCGGAATCAGTTTTTACTTTTTTGGAGAAATCAAGTACATAGAAAACTCCGGCATTGAAGCTATTGGCCTGGCCCATATTTCTTCCTGCAATGGTTGTAAAAAAATTACCAGTCACAGAGAGGTTGGGTTTAAACGGCATGGGGTATTTAAAATTGAAGCCGATCCTTGTTGCATTCATTTCATTGCTTGGAAAAGGCATATTGTTCCGGGTGATATCAAAACCTCCTAAAGTGGTCCAGTTGTCAATTACCGCTTCAGCGTAAGCTCCTTTATCGCGGTAACCGGCCCTCAAGTTGAAGGAGGCGGCATCCGGCATTTTTACTTCATTGCTGTAATGCATTTCAGTGGTGTAATAAGCTGTACGGTCAATTTCAATATTGCTTCTTCTTATATAAGTCCCTGATAAAGTAGTAAACCATTTACCGAACTGGTAGTCTGCCATACCCCGGAGTGAAAGATTTTTACTTTCAAGGCCGATGGACATAGGGAGAAAATCAGCGGTATAATCAGAAGCCGGTAATGAATAACCACCAATGGCGAATAAGGATAAACGGCCCTGGCCGATCTTTTTACTATAGGCTTTCCATTTTATCCAAAAGGAAAGGTCCTGGATGCCTTTCAGGCCTTTCAACTGCCCGGCAGATGCTTTTGTTTTTATATACGGCAGGCCAAACATCACATTCAGCTTGCTTGTAATACCATAGTTACCCATGATACTATACATGGTGGTGGAGACTTTTCCCAGGTTCAGATTTTCTCTTTTCAAAGTGCCTTCCCAGTAATTGGTCCAGCTGCTGTAACCAAACATAGGACCAACACAAAAGGCGTTTTTCTCCATCATGATACCGTCAATATCTGTCTGGGCTTTCCCTGTGAATATGGGGAATATAAATAGTAGTAAAAGTATTTTTTTCATACTGATTAATTTGTTGGTTTAATTAAATATGCAAGTCAATCGTTGTCAGTCAACGGTTGATCACAATATCTTTTCTGTAAATAATTGATCTCAGAAGCGAAATGAAATACCTGCGTTTACAGAATAATCAGCGAAAGCTGCATCGCCCTGTACTTTCGTACCGGTATCAGCTGTTCTTAATTTATCAGCATAACTCTGTGTCCTGTTGCGCTGTAATGCAACGGGCACAGATAAATAGAAGTTGATCTTTTTTGCCTGGTAAGCAACCACGGGTTCAGCCGCTATAACCATACCCGGCCTTCTGAAACCTTTATCACCACCAACGAGGTCACTGCTGGGAATAGCTTCAATACGAATACCACCCGTAAAATTGAATTTACCGGTCATATAGCTGGCTCCGGCCCTTGCCATATACTGGTCAGCAACACTCATGGTACTGGTAAAATACTTTATAGCAGTAGCATTAGGAGTGCCACCCCTGGCTGTGGATACACCATTTTGTTCCCGGGGATTTACGAGGTAATAAAAATTTCCATAGACACCTACTTTGTGACTGATGTTGTAGTAGCTGTTCAGCTCCACTGTGAAACCTGTACCACCATCACCTAATTGAATAGACTGATCAACCGGACCCAAAACAGTGGTGCCATCTGCTTTATAGAAATAATCCTGGTACTGGTAATCACCGGTGGGGAGTTTGATACCTAAACCGGCCTGTATATTTCCTTTATGATGTTTGGCAGGATCCAATAACCAGCGATAAGCCGAAATACGGAGATCGCCAATACCAAACGATCTTGTACTGTGCCTGGCAGCCGCCCCCAATGCATTGCCGCCATGTTCATACAAAGAGGAACGGGTGTTGGAGATAACAGGAATTGTCATTGCCAGCGACCAGCGGGTATTAAAATAACGGGTAGCTGTTATGTCGAGCGAATAACTGTGATTAATAACTTCTGTATGGTTTTCTTCCCGTTCTTTTTGTTCAACCGTGCCGACAAAATGTTTATAGGATTTGAAATAGCGGTTATTGAAATTCATTTGCCATCCTTTGGCAGCTGCGGGGTTGCCAATACTACAGCTATTGCCATTGCTGCGAATAGCTACGCAACCCTGTGCATGGATTGTTGTGTTAGTAAGGGTAATTAATACCATTACTAATGAGATATATAAATACTTCATTGTAAAATCGTTGGTTTTCGTGATCAATTATTTTTTCATGCGGAGCCGCTGGTTCACCAGCTCCCCGACCTTTCTTCCATATTCTGTACTGACCAGGCAGGAATTATGGAAATGAATGCCTCCGTAAAAACGGGCCCAGTTATTTTCTTCTGCAGCCTGCCGGAAGGAAGTGAAAGAACGGTTTTTAATACCAAACTCCAGTTCTGATGTATCGGTGTAGGCGAAGTTGTCGCCAAATACGCTGGTCAATGTTTCTGCAGCGGCTGATGAAACTGTACTGTGACCGCAGGTATATTCCGGGAATGGAGGTGTTTGCAGGTAAGGTGCCCAGTTGGCATCAACATATTTATTAATGACCGTTTCGGGGCGAACGGCATTACTCCTGAACTTTTCATCCCAGCATTGAATAAATGCATCAAACATGGCAATGGCTGTTTTTGCATAAGCATATACAGTAGTGGAAAAATCCGCCTTAGCTGTTTGAGAAGCAATACCTACAATATTCATCCAGTGACCCGTTGGTGAAAATTTCTTGGTCATGAACATCACATGTCCTGATACATTCAGCCTGGTACCAAGGTCATCCCAAAACTCAGCGATATGTTTTTGCTCATCGGTCAAACTGTCGCCTGCATTTTTAACGGCCATTACTTCCTGGTAATATTTACTTTTTTTATCGGTCATATTAAATACAGGCGGCGGCGGCGGAGTAAACATATTGGCGCTGTCCATCACCATCGTTCTTATTTCTCTCCAATGTGGTTCCAAAGCCTGTGCATACATGGGGGGGGTAGGTATCCATCTGCCGGGAGTATCGATGACAGTGTATTTAGGTGCAGTTCTTGTCTGTGCATAATTATCTTTTTTGCTCCAGGCAAGAATGGCATTACCTGCTTCTTCTGCATAAGCAACTGTATTATCAAACACATCAGCAGGCATTCCATTGTCTTTCACTAATGTTTTCAGGCTGTCAACATATTCATACATACTTCCTTCAGGGAAAGTAACAGCTTCGCCGAGTTTACAAAAAGCAAGTATGGCGGCAAAATTGAAATCAATCTCCTTTGCTGTGTCTGGGGCAGGAATAACTGCCAGTTCATGCAATTGCCCTGCGAGTGACTGGTAATGGGCGGGGTTACCAGCTGCAATTACTTCATACGCCGCAATATTGGCATACAGGTAATTCCTGGAGGCAATAATGGGTGGGAAATTATTTTGCATCACCACGTTGTTGAGTTCCTTCACCGTCCGGGAATATAAATAAGGGTCGCTGGTAATTTTCTTATAATCGTCATTCTTCCTGTTATTGCAGGCACTTACAAAAATCAAGGCAGCAACAGCCACTACTGCTATACGCATAAATAAAAATCTATTAATAAATAAATAAAATCCGGGTCAAAATCTAAGGTATAATATCGTCAGCATTTGGGAGGCTGATGCGGAACCCGTACAGGTAATGAAGGTAAGCTGAATTGATAGCTGGCAGTATGGGTTAATGACTGGTTAGTTTGATTTTTAGGTAATGCAAACAAGAACTGGTCATCATACTCGCTGAGTAATTTTTTTGCAAAAGAGATGGGTTGTTGTTTACCCGGGCCTGGCTGGTTTACGTCCGTGGCACTATTGCTTTTAGTAATAGTATGATCAATATTTTTTAACTCTTGCTTTGACTGGTTGGCGATACATTTGAAAGTAACCACATCACCTTCTATCTTCTTTTTAACGTAGGTATAAGCAACGCCATCTATTTCAATCTCGCCGTAATGTCTTTCATACTCCGTGAAACGCTGCTGGTAAGGCATGTTCATCGACACTTTAATCTCTACGAGTTGCGACTCATCATATTCACTCTTGTCCAGTAAACTTTCCAGTTTCTGGTCGGCTCTGTCCTGCATAAGAGCAATAACAATACGGTAGCCCCCGATATTGAAGAGAAGAATGAAGATTAATAATATGGCAATTATCTTTCTCAAAGCAGTGAATCGTCCCGTTAGATTATTTCACAATATAGGATTTTTTTTCAGGCCCAATACCTGTAATGGTAAGGCTTTTCCAATGTTTTGGCAATACGGATTTTACCTGTATTAACCCTTTTGCAGTGATTTCCAATCCCCCGAATCCCATCAGCACACTTTGTAATACGCCCCCTGCACCGGTGGCAAAATAAGGATTGGTCCCGCCTTTTGTTTCAGCGATCACCCGGAAAGGGGGATTGAGGTTGGGCAGGTAAGCATCTTTGAACCAATGATAGGCTTTATCTGCATCACCTAACCGTGCATACAATGTTGTGAATACCGCCTGTGTCATAGCAGGTGTTCCTTCGTTGGGAACCCTGGTTTCATAATATTCAAGGTCTTTCCGGATCAATAGGGGATCGGTGACTTCTTTTAAGGGGTAAGATAACAGGTTAGCATCTGCCTGTTTGATGCCCTCACCATTATAAGTAGCATGCTCTCTTGTTACCCCATCGGGGAATTTTAAGACCGGGATATTCATGGCCACATTCATCCAGTCTGCATTCGGAGTGAGTCCAATTATCTTTGCTGCTTCGGTGGCAAATTTGAGATTAGCCTTAGCTGCGGCATTGGTGAATGCGTTATTATCTACATTCTCTGCCCATTCATCAGCAGCGACCACATTCTTTATATCATAATGACCGGGTCCGTTTCTTTCCACCCTGCTGGCCCAAAAATCGGCAGTGGCTGACAGTATGGGCCAGCCTTTTTCCTTCAGCCAGTTCTTATCCTGTGTTACGCAGTAATAATTCCAGGTGGCAATGGCAACACAAGCGGTGATATGATGTTCAAATGGCCCGCTTAGTGCCCAAACCGGTGTTTCTTCCACACCCGTTTCAGCACTTTCCCAGGGATACATGGCTCCTTTATAACCTTTACTAAAAGCGTTTCGTTTAGCAGCTTCCAGCCGTTGGTAGCGGTATTCGATCATACTCCTGGCCAGTTCCGGATGTAAAACAAGTATAGCGGGATACATCCACAACTCGGTATCCCAGAAAACATGGCCATTATAACCCAACCCGCTTAACCCCATGGGTGAAGGAGATAAAGCAGTTCCTTCTCTTGTAAAAGAATATAAATGATACAGCATACTGTGTATGTCCTGTTGTGCCTGGTCATCACCTTCCACTTTGATATCACTGGTCCATAATTCATCCCAGGCTTTTTTATGAAAACTTAGCAGCCGTTCTCTTCCTTCGAGTTTGGCAAAGATGGCCGAACGTTCGACTTCATTCAACGGATCATCATGATGGGCAGAAGTAATGGATGCTCCGGCAATAGAGAAACGGTAAGTTTCTCCTGCCTTTATTTTTTTGGAGAATTTCATCAGGTGCATATTGTTGTCCCACATTTCATGGATCACTCGTGGTTCGTGACCATGATCTTCACTGAATAGAAAAGTATTGGAGGCGCACATCAGTAATTTACCCGTAGGACTTTTAGCAGAGGAAGTCAGTAAACTGATCACCACATGCGGCCGGTCGATCTCATTATAATAATTCTGTACATCTTTTAATGCATCAGGAGCTTCCATTACACTGGCACCGGTGATCGTAATATCTTTTTTGGCTGTAATGGTCACATCCATCAATACAGTGAAGGGAAGATGGCGTAATGAATAATAAGTATAGCTGATACTGGCTTTGTCACCATGATCGAATTGTGTATTGAAACTGGCTTGTTTCATATCCAGTTCCTGCTTCATGTTTTGTGCATCGTTACTACCGATCCTGCGGCCATCAACTTCGAGGTACATGTTGAGCAAATTGAAGCTGCGGAGAAAATTACTTACCCTGCCCCTTCCATAGAGATCATAAGCACCGGCCAGTACCACATCCTTTACTTTGAATGGTTCGGGTGAAGAAACGATACCCAGCATACCGTTGGCAACAGTTACCCCATAATAGTCAGATGGTTTGATAGCGTTGGTACTGATCTTCCAGGGGTCAGCCTGGGCAATACACTGGAGGGAAATAAAAAGGAGGACTGGAAAAAAAGTTCTTCTCAGGGACATACAAGCAGGTTTCGTTAGCTAATGATATTAAAGATGCTATAATATTGATACAATCAGATGCCCCAAACGATTGCAGTTGATAATTTTCGGGATGACAAACTCCCAGGCTCCCGGTCCTGAAGCCGTCAAACTGACCTTCCCGCACTCCTTTTCCTGCCTTTTTTGAGCGCAGGAAAAAGCCCGGATTTTGTCTAATCTTTTGTTCTATAGGGATGATCTTCCTTAAACTCGCTGCCAGTGCAGGTTTAGCCGGGTATGATTTTCCTCATTCATCCTGAAATAATTTTTGAAAGAATCAAAAAAGTGTTAACATTGTGTTCTAAATACACAATGTGTAATTAGAAGAATCGAATTGCTAAACTCTTAATGATTGCTTATGTCATGCAGAAACTTGCTCAAAGCAGTTGTGCTATGCACAGTGCTTTTGCTCTCTCTAATTTCTTATTCCCAGGACAAAGTTATCACAGGTAAAGTCACTGATACCAAAGATGGTGCAGGAGTGGCTGGTGTAACTGTATCCGTTAAGGGAACTACAAAAGGTTCATCGACAACAGCAGATGGTTCCTTCAGTGTCAGTGTTCCGGCTTCAGCAACTACGCTTGTATTTTCTTCTGTAGGTTATACCACACAGGAGGTGTCCATTGAAGGAAAAACAACGGTGAATGTTTCCCTGGTGGTTAATAATGCTGCACTGGGAGAGATCGTGGTGGTGGCTTATGGTACCCGCCGCAAGACAGACCTGACTGGTGCGGTAACTTCAGTAACGTCTAAAGACTTCCAGAAAGGAAACATTAATTCATCAGAACAGCTGCTTGTAGGAAAGGTGGCAGGCCTCCAGATTACAACCGGTGGTGGTTCAGCAGGCGGTGGAAGTACTATCCGTATCCGCGGCGGTGCTTCGCTGAATGCCAGTAACGATCCGCTGATTGTTATTGACGGGGTGCCGGTGGAAGGTAACGGCCTTCCGGGCTCTGCTAATTTACTTAATACCATTAACCCTAATGATATTGAGTCAATAAGTGTATTAAAAGATGCTTCTGCCACTGCACTCTATGGTTCAAGAGCTTCTAATGGTGTGCTGATTATCACTACCAAAAAAGGCGCTAAAGGGAAGGTGAAGTTTAATTATAATACCCAACTTTCTGTAGCCTCTGTTACTAAAAAAGTGGATGTGCTGAACGGGGACCAGATCCGGAGTATCATTAACGATAACGCAGCTGCAACAGGAAGTAATACCTATAAAAATCTTTTAGGTACTGCTAATACAGACTGGCAGGATCAGATATATCGTGAGGCATTTGGTTTTGACAATAACGTTAGTGCATCAGGTTCCCTGAAGAATGTACCTTTCCGGGCATCGCTTGGATACCTTACTCAGGACGGTATTCTGAAAACAAACCATTTCAACCGGTTATCTGCTGCGTTAAACCTTTCCCCAAAGTTTTTCAGCGATCATTTATCGGTTAATGTAAACCTGAAAGCAACACAGACTAAAAATACTTTTGCGAATGAAGGTGCTGTAGGTTCAGCGGCCTCTTTTGATCCAACCCAGGATATCAATGCTAATAACAAGTATGGTGGTTATTTTGAATGGTTGGATGCAAACGGTAAACCAATTGGCACTAATGGTGGTTCATCCCAGCCCAACCCGATCAGTTTGCTTCAATTCAGAGATAACACTTCTACTGTTAACCGTTTGATTGGTAATATTCAGCTGGATTATAAACTGCATTTTTTCCCTGACCTGCATGTCTTGGTTAACCTCGGCGTTGATAAGGCGAAAGGATCAGGAAATGATAATATTGACTCATTGCTGGTAACTAATGCCAATACTTTAGGAAGATATTCCTATTACGAGCAGAAAAAATCAAATACGCTTTTTGATGTTCAACTTTTTTATTCAAAAGAAATAAAAAGCATCAGAAGCAAGGTGGATGTGCTGGTGGGTCACAGCTACCAGGATTTTTATACAGATGTAATGAATTTTGCTTCTACCAATCAGAAGGGAGATACTATTACCGCCACTATCCCTACTTTCAGAACTGACAAACCACAGAACAGGCTTGAATCTTATATTGGACGGGTCAATTATACATTCAATAATAAATACCTGTTAACAGCTTCCATCAGACGTGATGCCAGCTCCAGGTTTTCAAAGGACAACCGGGTAGGTTATTTCCCCGCTCTTGCTCTTGCCTGGAAAGTAAAAGAAGAATTTTTTAGTGGCAGTAATGTTATTTCAGATCTTAAGCTGAGATTAGGATGGGGCCAGACCGGTCAGCAGGATGGTATTGATAATTATGCTTACCTGCCAAGATATTCACAGAGCTATGATAATGCACAATACCAGTTTGGTGATGCGTATTATTATTTTTATCGCCCCGCTCCTTACGATAAAGACATTAAATGGGAAACTACCACCACTTCCAATATAGGAATTGATTTTGCTTTCCTGAACAACCGGATTTATGGTAGTGTGGATGGGTATATTAAGAAAACCAAAGACCTGCTGGCAACAGTGGATGTGGCTCCGGGTTCTAACTTTAATATCAGCCTTACTACTAACGTGGGTAACCTCGAAAACAAGGGAGTAGAATTTGTTTTAAACACTGTACCGGTAAAAACTAAATTCCTGACCTGGGAGTTTGGTTTTAATACTACCTATAACGAAACAAAAGTTACCAACCTCACTAAGCGGGAAGACCCCAATTTCCCGGGATTTGATGTTGGTGGTATTTCAGGAGGAACTGGTAATAATATCAGTAAAATCATTGTGGGTTCTGCTCCGTATAGCTTCTTTGTACAAAAGCAGATATATGGCAAAGATGGTAAACCAATCTATGGCTTATATGAGGATATTAACAGGGATGGTACTGCTGATGACAGATACCTGTACAAGAAACCAGCCCCGGATGTTTTGTTAGGGATCAACTCCCAGGTAATTTACAAAAAATGGAATTTGGGGGTTGCCTTTCACGGTTCATTCGGGAATTACCTCTATAACAACTATGCAGCTAATGCAGGGGTGCTGAATGCCATCAAGAACCCCGGTACTTTTATCTCTAATGCATCTGTTGATTATTTAACAACAGGATTTAGTAACCAGCAATATCTTTCTGACTATTATATTCAGAATGCTTCTTTCCTACGCTGGGACAATATTAATATTGGATATAACCTCGGTACTATTACTAAAGCCGATATCAAAGCCAGGTTAAGCGCCAGCGTTCAAAATGTCGCTGTATTTACAAAATACAAAGGATTAGATCCTGAGAATTCAAGCGTAACAGGTATTGATAATAATATCTATCCAAGGCCGAGAATATTCTCATTAGGTATAAACCTGGATTTTTAAAAAATTAAAAACTATTTATCATGATAAATAAATTAATTAACAGGTTTTTGCTGCTGGCTCTATTCGCCTTCGTTGCTCAATCCTGTTCAAAAAAACTGGATCTTTTCCCTCAGAATGATCTTACTCCCGATAAGGCTTACGCAGATGCCGCAGCTTATAAAAACGTGTTGGCTAAAGTATATGGTTCGCTGGCCTTAGGTGGTAATGGTGGACTGGCCCAGGACGGTGTTGGTAATCCTGATATCTCCGGTAACCTGGATGAAGGTTCACAAATTTCCTTTATCCGCCCTTTCTTTAACTGCCAGGAATTACCAACTGATGAAGCAATGTGCGGATGGAATGACCAGACCATTAAAGATTATCACAGCCTCAAATGGACAAAAAGTGACCCCTTCCTGAAAGGCATGTATGCCCGACCCATCTGGAATATAACATTGATCAATGAATACCTGAGAGAGTCTACAGATGAAAAATTATCATCCAGGGGTATTACCGGTGCAGATGCGGAAGATATCCGGAAAGCAAGAGCAGAGGTGCGTTTCCTCAGAGCCTTTAATTACTGGGTGATGATGGACCTGTTTGGTAAGTCCACTTTTATTACTGAAGCTAACGTGGTAGGTACTGATTTGCCGGGAGAGATCAGCAGGGCAGATCTTTTTAAATATATTGAGGAAGAATTAAAAGCAGTTGAAGCAGATCTTGCCCCAGTAAAAACTGCCATTTATGGCAGAGTAGACCGGGGTGCTGCATGGGCCTTGTTGGCCAGAGTGTATCTTAATGCACAGGTCTATACCGGAACAGCAAAATGGAGCGAAGCTGCCACCTATGCAAAAAAGGTTATTGATGGCGGTTATTCATTAAGACCGCAGTACAGCCACCTGTTTATGGCTGATAATGATAAGCAAAAAGACGAATTTATGTTCGCTATCCAGTGTGATGGTGCTACATTAAAATCTTATGGTAATACTACTTTTATTGTAAACGCAGCCAGTGCCAATGATAAAGCCGATTTCTTCCAGGGAGGATCCAGTGGCTGGAAAGGATATGTTGCTACCAAAGGATTAGCAGACTTGTTTCCTGATCTTAGTGGTAACACAGATAAGAGAGCCCTTTTCACTACGTCTGTTTATGGAACAAATAATTTAGCGATTACCTCGCTGGATCAGGACATACTTTTTGAAGGAGGACTTCATATAAAGAAATTCGTGAACAAGCGTACAGATGGGCTTGAGATAAGGGATGTTTCACAACGCACTTTTGCAGATATTGATTTTCCTTTATTCCGGTTATCTGAAATGTACCTTATTTATGCTGAAGCTGTATTGAGAGGTGCTTCAACTGGTGATTTGGGAACAGCTTTGACGTATGTTAATAATATAAGAACAAGAGCATTTGGAGGAAATTCAGGAAATATTACAAGTGGCCAATTGAACTTGCAATTTATTTTAGATGAAAGAGGAAGAGAATTGTACTGGGAAGGACATCGCAGAACTGACCTTGTACGGTATAATCAACTGACTACCGGAACTTATATCTGGCCCTGGAAAGGGGGCGTCAGCTCAGGTACTGCGGTAGACAGCAAATACAATGTTTTCCCGATACCAGCCAGTGTGTTGTCTTCCAATCCTAACCTGACACAAAATGCCGGTTATTAATCACTAACCACTAAATCATCAGATATGAAAAATATAGTAAAACTAATTTTCGGCTCACTCTTCCTGGCAGGTGTTGTTAGTTCCTGCGAGAAGGATGAAAACAGAATATATTTAGAAGGAGGAACGGAACCAGTTCTGACCGCTTCCACAACAGCACCCATGGTCTTAAATATTAATAATAAGGACCAGGTAGCTGTACAGTTTAACTGGACCAATCCTGATTACCGATTTACAACCGGTGGTAGCTCACAGAATGTGACGTATGTATTGCAATTTGATACAGCGGGTTCCAATTTCACGAACCCTAATATCCAGGAAAGAGCTATTCCTAACGAATTGTCAGTTACCCTGACCGTTAAAGAACTGAATACATTCCTTTCCAAAATGGAGCTTAAGGCAGGAACTCCCTATAACATGGAAATAAGGATCAAATCCACTCTTGCTAATAACAGTGCGGCACTTTATTCTAATGTACTTACAATAAGAATCACACCTTATCTTGATTTTGCCGTTGAACCCCCCGGCACATTAGGCGCCAATTACCTGGATGGAACGTTATGGATAGTAGGAGATGCTGTAGCTTCCGGCTGGAGCAATCCTTTACCACCTCCTTATAATGTCACACAACAACTTACAAGAGCAGGAGGCCCCACCGATGTATTACATTACCAGGGAACCATCACCTTCAATGCAACAGGCGGATACAAATTGATCCAAACACAGGGTGTTTGGTCAACGCAATATCATGCACTGGATGGTACAGCGAAACTGGCGGGTGATTTTGAGAAGAGAGACAGTGATCCCCAGTTCCCATCGCCAGGAGCCGGTAACTATAAAGTGGAAGTCAACTTCCAGACCGGTAAATACAAACTAACAAGATTATAATCCTTTTTAAACTGCATACAATGAGATATTTAATCAATATAACACTCATCACACTGCTGGCGGCGGTTGTCATCACTGCCTGTAATAAAGTGGATGACTTGCCTTATTATGGAAAGGGCAATGCTGTAACGCTGACGTCGTCGAAAACAGCCGTGGCCCCGGCACCTGCAGATTCGCTGACCAGTATGATCGCCTTCTCCTGGACCAATCCTGAATATGCATCTGATCCTGCTACTTTCAAATACATCCTTGAGATTGATTCTGCAGGCAGAAACTTTTCAAAGAAAGTAAGCAAGACAGTTACAGGAAGTTTAACCACCAGTTTCACCGGGAAAGAACTGAATGCCATGGTACTCAGTTATGGTTTCCGCCTGGGTGTTCCCTTTACCCTGGAAGCAAGGGTGGTTTCATCGTATGGTAATAACAATGAACGATATACCTCCAATGTCATCACGTTTGCTATTACTCCGTATACTGATCCTTCTGTTTTAACAACAGCAAATACTGCTGTATCCGGAACACTGGCAACAGCAGGGCAACTTTCCAATACATTTTCCTGGACCACCTCTTTTAATGGTTATACCGGTAATGTAACGTATGCACTGCAGTATGATTCTGCCGGTAAAAACTTTGTGGCACCACAGGAAGTACCTGTTGGAGTGAATCTTTACAGCAAGGCCATGACACAGGGAGAAATGAATGAAACGGCTTTGAACTCCGGTATCCCCGGTGGCAATTCCGGTAAAGTGGAATATCGTCTTAAAGCAACAACCGCACAGGGAGCTATCGCTTATTCCAATGTGGTGAACGTTACGATCCAGAGTTACTTACCGATCCTTCGTTTCTATATGCCGGGTGGTTACCAGGCAGGAACCGGTAACGGTAATAACTGGGATCCGGGAACAGCTCCTGAACTGATACGAGATACAAGAGCAGCCGCTTTCAATAAATTATATTATATCTATATCTACCTGCCGGGAGGTTCTGAATTCAAAGTAACGCAGGGCCGTGCCTGGGATGTGAACTATGGCGGTTCCGGTGGTAACCTCGCACAGAATGGAGCTAATTTCTCTGTAGCCACTTCCGGTTTCTATCGCATATCCATTGACAGGGCCAATATGAAGTATGATATCCGGGAAGGCAGAATGGGCTTTGTAGGTGGTGCCACCGGTGCCGGCTGGACACCTCCGAATGTATTCCCTAACTATGCACTTGGCAATTCAGCCACCAACCTGTTTGTAGGTCTTACCGATTTTACAACCGGTGGCTGGAAATTAATTGATCATAACGACTGGAACAATGGCGATATCACTGCGGTGAATGCAAGAAGCTATGGTGCAGCAGGTGGTAGCGGTAGTACACTGGATATAAACGGTGCCAATATGCCCGATATCACAACGGCCGGCCGGTACAGGGTGATCTGGGATGGTCGTAATGTTGATAATATCAAATACGAAATGAGTCCCGGTACTGAAATGAGAGTGGTGGGTGATGGTATACAGGGTGTGCCTGCCTGGAACCCCGGCGCTTCACCTCAAATGACCTACAGCGGTAATGGGGTATGGACGATCACCGTTACACTGATCGCCGGTAAGGATATTAAATTCCTTGCAGGTAATGATTGGGGTGCATTTGACTACGAAGATAACAGTGGTGGAAGCACGGCTACCGGTACCGCCCGTAAGATCAAATGGGAAGGTGGCGATAATTTCAAAACACCAGTGGTAACGGGTTCTTATACCATCACACTGGATGAAAAAGCACAAACCGTTACAATAAACTAGTAATGATCATCATTTAAAATAGAAAGCTGCCTTTTAGAAGGCAGCTTTTTTTATTTTCGATAAAACAGCTAGCATGATAAGCTATTCAGCCAGGCAAAGAGTGGTTACAGTGATTGTATTTTTTTCTTTGTTATTACTCAACTGCAATAAACCCGGTAGCGGTAATGGAGGAACAATTCCTGTAGCCTCGTTTTTTGCCAAAGGAGCTGATGTAGGCTGGCTGACACAAATGGAATCGGCAGGAATTAAATTCTATTCCGGCAGCGGCACCGAAACAGAATGTATGCAGCTGCTGAAGAACCTCGGCATGAATTCGATCCGGCTGCGGGTGTGGGTCAATCCTGCCGGTGGCTGGAATGGAACGAATGATGTGGTGGCCAAAGCCGTAAGGGCAAAGAATCTTGGATTAAGAGTGATGATCGATTTTCATTACAGTGATAGCTGGGCCGATCCGGGCCAGCAAACCAAACCGGCTGCGTGGGCAGCACTGGATCTTGCCAGTTTGCAAACCGCTGTTTATGATCATACCTATTTTGTATTACAGGCATTGAGGACGGCAGGCGTAACACCGGAATGGGTGCAAGTAGGTAATGAGACCAATGATGGTATGTTGTGGCCGACCGGCAGGGCTTCTGCCAGTATGAGCAACTTTGCTGCGTTGGTGAAACAGGGATATAATGCAGTGAAAGCCATTGATACGAAGATCAAAGTCATTGTTCATTTATCTAACGGGTATGATAATAATCTCTATCGCTGGATATTTGATGGTTTAAAGAACAATGGTGCAGAGTGGGATATCATTGGCATGTCGTTGTATCCTGAACCTTCCGATTGGCAGGTACGTAACATACAATGCCTCGCTAATATGAATGATATGATTGCCCGGTATGATAAACCGGTCATAGTTACCGAAGTGGGAATGAGCTGGGACCAGGCCAGTACCTGTAAATTGTTTATTACGGATATCATTACTAAAACAAAATCACTGGCTAACAATAAAGGCCTCGGTGTCTTTTACTGGGAACCGCAATGTTATAATAACTGGCAGGGCTATTCCAAAGGCGCTTTTGATAATAGCGGCAAACCCACTGTTGCTTTGGATGCATTTAATTAGTTTTATACTTTCTTATTCTTCACTATAGCTATTGTTTTCATGAAAGCTAAATTCATCTATGTTATTGCTGCAGTTATGCTGACTGCCAGCAGTACCGCCCAGCGTCAGCAAATTAGTTTTGATAAGGACTGGAAATTTCATTTCGGCCATGCGGCTAATGCAGAGAAAGATTTTAATTACAGCATTGCCACGATCTTTTCAAAATCAGGAGGCGCTGCCAAAACAGCAATTGATGCAAAGTTTGATGACAGTAAGTGGCGCAAGCTCGACCTCCCGCATGACTGGGCTGTTGAATTACCTTTTGTGAAGGTGGATAATTTTGATGTAATGGCCCATGGTTATAAACCGGTAGGTGGCTTATTTCCTGAAACCAGTATCGGTTGGTACCGGAAACATTTTACTATTGCCAGGGCAGATTCGGGTCAGCGGTTCCAGTTACAGTTTGATGGCATATTCCGGGATGCGAATATCTGGCTCAACGGATTTTTTCTTGGCAATAATAAAAGCGGTTATGTGGGGGTGGTGTATGATGTAACGGACTATATCCATTTTGATAAAGACAATGTCATTGTAGTGAGGGCCGATGCTTCGCAATATGAAGGCTGGTTTTATGAAGGGGCAGGGATATACCGGCATGTATGGCTGAATACATACAACAACGTCAACATAACTAAAGATGGGGTATTTGCTTACTCCAATATTAAAGGAGATGTGGCCACGGTTACCATTGAAACAAGTTTACAGAACCAGGAATTGACTACAGCTGGTTGTTCGGTGTATTCCTATATCACTGACAGAAACGGGAAAAAATTAGTTCAGTCAAAAGAACAAACCCTTTCATTGCTGGTCAATGGTACTGCAACCGTAAAAGCAAGTATGGCTCTTGCCGGGGCGAAACGATGGTCACTGGAAGACCCTTATTTATACCGGGTGGTTTCCATCGTAAAGCAAAACGGAACCATCATTGACAGTGTCAAACAACGTTTTGGTATCCGGTCCATCGAGATAAAACCCAACGGTGTTTTTCTGAACGGGAAATATATCAAACTACAGGGAGTGAACAATCACCAGGACCATGCAGGAGTTGGCAGCGCCTTGCCGGATTATTTACAGTACTACCGGGTGGGCTTATTAAAACGAATGGGAGTGAATGCTTACCGCACCAGTCACAATGCACCCACGCCGGAACAATTAGATGCCTGTGACAGCCTGGGCATGCTGGTGATGGATGAACAACGGTTACTCAACAGCAGTCCTGAATATATGGACCAGTTTGAACGGCTGATCAAAAGAGACCGGAGCCGGGCCTCTGTGTTTATGTGGTCTATCGGTAATGAAGAAGGCTGGATACATACCACAAGTATTGGTAAACGAATAGCACAAACATTAATAGCCAAACAAAAAGAGTTAGACCCCACAAGGACCTGTACCTATGCAGCTGATCTTGGCAATGTGTACCAGGGAGTGAATGAAGTGATCCCCGTCCGGTCTTTTAATTACCGGCAGTTTGCCGTAGCTGATTATCACCGTGATCATCCAACCCAGCCGATTATCGGAACAGAAATGGGCAGCACGGTTACCACCAGAGGTATCTATGAAAAAGATACGATCAGGGGTTATGTACCCGACCAGGATATTACTGCACCATGGTGGGCCAGCAAAGCAGAAGACTGGTGGACCTTAGCCGCAACCAATGATTTCTGGCTCGGCGGTTTTGTATGGACAGGCTTTGATTACCGCGGTGAACCCACACCGTATGAATGGCCGAATATCAATTCGCATTTTGGTATCCTGGATATGTGCGGCTTTCCTAAAAATATTTATTACTACTATAAAAGCTGGTGGACCGACGAAGATGTGTTGCATATCTCCCCCCACTGGAACTGGAGAAGCAAAGCAGCCGGCTGGAATAAGAAACAGGGTGATCCCGTGGATGTATGGGTGAACAGCAATGCGGATAACGTGGAGCTGTTCCTGAATGGGAAAAGCCTGGGTAAAAAAGAAATGCCCCGCAACAGTCACCTGCAATGGACCGTGCATTATGAACCCGGCAAGCTGGAAGCGGTGGCCTATAAAAAAGGGAAACGATTAACCACTAAAGTAGAAACAACCGGGCAACCAGTGGAAGTGGTGGTGACGCCGTATAAAACAACCATACTTGCCGATGGCAAAGATGTAACTGTTCTCAACATTACGGTGCTAGACAGGGAAGGCCGGGAAGTACCGGATGCTGATAATGTAATTAAATTCAATCTTGCAGGTGATGGAAAAATAATTGGCGTGGGTAATGGCGATCCCAGCAGTCATGAACCGGATAAATGTATGGAAGGTGCGTGGCAACGGAGCTTATTCAATGGAAAATGCCAGGTGATCATTCAATCCGGAACAAAACCAGGGATGATCAAGTTTGAAGCGAAAGCAACAGGGCTCTGGAGCGGCGGTACGGATATTCAAACTATATCGCCTGAAAGTGCGGCCACATTTACAACGGATAAAAAATACCAGCTGACGCCAGCACAAACAAAAAAAGCAGAAGTGGACCCAATGCTGGGGGCTGATATTTCTTTCTTACCGGAACTGGAAGCAAGGGGAATGAAATTTTCTGACAACGGCGTGGAGAAAGATGCTATTGCTATCTTAAAAGAACATGGATTGAATTATGTGCGGCTGCGGATCTTCAATGATCCGAAACAGGACAGCGGTTATTCACCCGGTAAAGGTTTTTGTGACCTGGCCAATACGTTGAAAATGGCGAAACGGGTAAAGGCAGCAGGCATGAAACTGTTACTCGATTTTCATTACAGTGATTACTGGGCCGATCCCGGTCACCAGAACAAACCGGCAGCCTGGAAAAATTTATCCTTTGAGGAATTGAAGAAAGCAGTTTATGATTATACCAAAGAAGTGATGATGGCACTGAAAGCACAGGGTACCACACCGGATATGGTGCAGGTAGGCAACGAGATCAATCATGGTATGATCTGGCCGGAAGGAAATGTGAGCAATATGGATGGGCTGGCGCAACTGATCAATGCAGGAACAGCAGCAGTTAAAACAGTTGATCCTGGTGTAATCATGATGCTGCATGTGGCACTGGGCGGGCAAAACGATGAATCGGTGTTCTTTATTGATAATATGCTGGCCCGCGGTGTTCATTTTGATGTGATCGGTGAATCGTATTATCCCAAATGGCATGGCACTTTGGAAGATTTGGAAACTAATCTCAACGATCTTTCCCGCCGCTATAATAAAGATGTGATCGTGGTGGAATATTCGCACCGCAAAGAAGAAGTGAACAAGATCGCTTTTGAAGTAAAGAACGGGAGAGGAAAGGGCAGCTGCATCTGGGAACCGCTGAGCACCTGGGAGAAATTCTTTGATGAGAAAGGCCGTTCCAATGAACTGCTTAAATTGTACGACGAGATCAGTAAAAAATACCTCGCTAACAACGCCAACTAATAACTACCCATGAGCGGAAAGTATACCATACCCGGACCCTTGCAGCCTTTTATTACGGATCAAGCGATCATTGTCCGGTCGCCGGGAAGGATCAACCTGATCGGGGAGCATACCGATTATAACGAAGGCTTTGTGTTGCCCGCAGCGATTGATAAAGCCGTGTACGTGGTGATTGAAAAGAACGAAGGCGATATGATTGTTCTTCATTCTACTGATTTTAATGAAACGGTGGAGTATGCACTGTCTGACATCAAACCTGTTTTGGGTCACTGGTCCACATATATACTCGGTATAGCTGACCAGTTGCAACAACGATCTTATTCTATCGGCGGATTTAAACTGGCGGTCTATGGCGATGTGCCCCTGGGTGCCGGTCTTTCCTCTTCTGCCGCTATTGAATGTGCTACTGCTTTTGCCCTGAATGAATTATTTGGATTGGGTATTAGCCGGAAAGAATTATCGCTGATCGCACAAAAAGCAGAACATGAATTTGCCGGGGTCAAATGCGGTATCATGGACCAGTTTGCCAGCCTCTTTGGTAAAAAAAATAATGTGATCCGTTTGGATTGCCGTTCGCTGGACTATGAATATTTTCCTTTGGAACTCGGGCAATATAAATTAGTGTTGCTGGATTCGCAGGTAAAACATTCACTGGCTTCTTCGGAATACAATGTGCGCCGCAGCCAGTGCGAGGCCGGTGTTGCAGCTATACAACAACAATATCCCGGGGTAAGAAGCCTGCGGGATGTAAGCCTGGAGATGATCAATGCCTGTATTGACCCGGCGGATATGGTGTACCGCCGCTGCAAATACGTGGTGGAAGAAAATATACGTTTACAGGAAGGCTGTACCGACCTGCTGAACGGCAACGTGGAAGCCTTCGGTAAAAAAATGTTTGCCACCCATGAAGGATTGAGTAAGGATTATGAAGTAAGCTGCAAGGAACTGGATTACTTAGTGGAGCAGGTGAAACATACTCCTTTTGTGATCGGTGCCCGGATGATGGGCGGGGGATTTGGCGGCTGTACAATCAATATTATACAAAAAGAAGAAGTGGATGCGTTAATCGAAAAGATCACCCGGCAATACAAGGATACTTTTCAGAAAGAATTAAAATCATATACCGTTCAGATCGAGGAGGGGACTTCGGTGATTAATAAATTAATATGAAACGGCTATTAATTTTGGGATTTTTATTTTCAATGGCTGCATGCTCAGTAAGCAGAAAGCAGTTGATAGGTACTTATCAAAGTAAATGTTTACTATATCTTGAACCAAGTGTGATTATGGTATTACATGATGACAATACCTTTGAGTATAAATTTGCACAATTGGGAGAGAAAATTAAAGGAACCTGGATGGTTTCAAAAAAAACATTGTTTCTCGAATCGGTCTCTTTTTCAGACTCATTAACAGAAGATATATCACCTCAAAAGAAGTATACAAAATTTCCCGGGAAAGATGCTTTTAGAATTACCACAAAACGCCTTTTTAGTTTAACCGCTGGTGGAGAAATTCAAAAGACTTGCTATTTAACTAAAATTATTACTTTACCTCCTTCTGATGTTCAATAATAAACCCTATCAGTTCCTCCAGCGTCACATCAATTCTTGCAACTGCATCGGTAATATCTTCCCGGCTTACCTGGGCGGCGAAGGAAGGAGTTTTTAATCGCTTCAATACACTTTTTACTTCCAGTCCTTCGTAAAGCGTCGGGCGGATAAGGGCTGCAGCATGGGTAAAACCGGAGAGTTCATCTATGGCATAGATCATCTTGTCCATTTTGCTGACCGGCTCCACACCAAATACTTTCGGCCCGTGGGAGGCAATGCAGCGGATAATATCCGGGTCTATATTCCTTCTTTCTAATTCTTCAATGATAATGCGGCAATGGTCATCGGGATATTTTTCCCAGTCAGCATCATGCAGCAAACCGGCCAGTTCCCATTTCAGGGCAGTTGTTTCATCGGCACCTTCCTTTTCGATGGCCCAGGCTTTCATATTAGCAGCCACCTGTTTCATATGCAGGCGGAGTTTTTCATTGGGCACCCATTCATTCAATAAAGCATGGGCTTCTTCCAAAGTCATGAGGTTACCGGCATTTTTCGGATCACCAAAATGGGTCCTGTTTAGCAAATGTGTTGACATACTGACTGATTAAGGAATAAATATAAGCGGCAATTTTCAAATGAGGCACCGGCTGTTAGGAATGGTTAAGCCGCTTAGACCTACATTTGTACCGGAATGGAAAAAGACCTGCAACAATACAAGGGAACGATATCGTTCGTCAATTTTGAAAAGCATTTTGCCACAATTGACTATACGCATAATAACAAAGCCAAATCGGTCAACTTTAAAACTGATGCTTCCGGCAATGACAAGAAGCCCCATCATTACCGGATCGGGGATGTGATCAACTTCCAGTTAAAACTGTCAGACCGCGGCGATAAGATGACGGCGTATAATATTAAATATCTCCACAATACAGCTATTGATCTATTGATCCAGAAAGCCGCCATTGAGAACCGCTTCTCCGGTTACCTGAAAAAGGTGGAAGAGAATTACTTTGTGAAAGAGTGGGACAGTTATATTTTCTTTCCGCTAATCGTTTCTCCCTGGGAAGTGCCTCCGGCTGAAACAGCAGCCAACGAAGCGATCACATTCCGGTTGCTGAACCTGGAAAAGCCCAATGCTATTGCGGCAGAACTTTTCTCACACAATTATATCCCTCAATACCGGAAAGCGGTGCAGCATTTTAATAACAAGATCGATATTGATGCGGTGGTTACTAAAATCACCCCACATGCCGTTTTCCTCAACCTCTTTGATGATAAGGTGCAGGCAAGACTGGCTTTACCTGTTGAAGGCAGGGAGGAGATTAAAGAAGGCGATATAATTCCTGTACTTATTAAGCATCTTACACATACCCGTATCGTGGTGGAGCCGGTGAAACCTGCTGCAGAATAAAAAATTCATCAGCACTGCCTGTTCGTTGACCGGTCGTTTGGCCCGGTTTACCTAAGTTCCTGTTCAATGCAGCATTGTCCTGGCCGGCTTTATTAATTTGCAGGAGAAAATGAACCAGCGATGTCACTGAAAATAACCGGTAAGCTTCCTTCAGGCCAACACCTGGAGCGATTGAAACAATCTCCCCACTTTAAAACAAAAGGGTTTGAAAATTTATCTGTCACACCCATGATGGCGGAAGATGCTTCCTACTGGAAGATGACCAAAGATTTTTTTAAGAAGAATAAAGACGCTGCACCGGCGAAAGTATTGCCTTCGGTAAAAACAGATCTGAATGCTCTTCATCTGGAGGAGCCGGTCATTATATGGTTTGGACATTCTTCTTATTTCATTCGCATAGCCGGGAAGAATTTTTTGATTGATCCTGTTTTCAGCGGTAATGCAGCACCGCTTTCCTTTATGGTGAAAGCCTTTCCCGGAAGTGATGTATATAAAGCAGAAGATATACCGGTGATCGATTATTTGATTCTCACCCACGATCATTATGATCACCTGGATTATAAAACCATTCTTAAACTAAAAAAGAAAGTAAAAACCATTTATTGTTCACTGGGTATCAGTTCTCATTTAAAACACTGGGGAATTGATACGGGCATCATCACCGAAATGGATTGGTGGGAAGAACAGCAACTGGATGAAGTAATCACATTAGCTGCCACACCGGCCCGTCATTTTTCCGGCCGGGGTATCAAAAGGGCACAGACACTTTGGTCTTCTTTTGTATTGAAGACAGCAACACATCGTCTGTTCCTCGGCGGTGATTCGGGTTATGACAGTCATTTCAAAACCATCGGGGAGAAATACGGGCCTTTTGATATAGCCCTGCTGGAAGCTGGTCAATACAACAAAATGTGGCCGCTGATCCATATGATGCCGGAAGAAACGGTGCAGGCAGCGGCTGACCTGCAGGCGAAATTATTATTGCCTGTTCACTGGGGGAAATTCTCCCTGGCCATGCATGCCTGGAATGAACCCGTGAAAAGAGTACTTGCAAGAGCACAGGAGCTGAATATTCCTGTCCATACCCCGATGATCGGTGAGCCAACTGTGCTGGGTACAACTTATACCACGAACAATTGGTGGGAGAGCTGATCCGTTGACGCTTATTAGCTATTTTTGACTCGTATGGGGTTATATTTTTCATCGCTGAACTCGGGTAGCAACGGCAATTGTTATTATGTAGGTAATAGCGAGGAAGCCGTGCTGGTGGATGCAGGCATTTCCTGCCGGGAAACGGAGAAGCGGATGAAACGTTCTGGATTGGAAATGGAGAAAGTGAAAGCCATTTTTGTTTCGCATGAACATTCCGATCATATCACGGGTATTCCGGCTCTCTCCAAAAAATACCAGCTGCCGGTATATATTACCAGCAACACCCTGAAAGGAAGTAAAATACCCATCGAAGAACATTTGATCCGTTCTTTTGAAGCGGATAAACCAGTTACCGTTGGCAAACTGGCCATCACTCCATTTGTAAAATCGCATGATGCAGCTGATCCGCATAGTTTTTTGATCTCGGGTAATGGTGTGAACGTGGGAGTATTCACGGATATCGGCTATTCCTGCAAACGGCTGACCCGTTATTTCAAACAATGTCATGCTGCTTTTTTGGAATCCAACTATTGCGAGGATATGCTCATGAATGGCAATTATCCTTATTACCTGAAACAGCGTATTAGTGGTGATGACGGGCACTTGTCCAACACACAGGCCCTGGAACTTTTTACCAAACACCGGAGTTCATTGCTGGAGCATCTTATATTAGCCCATCTTTCAAAAAACAATAACTCTCCTGAACTGGTGGAACGACTGTTCAGCCAGCAGGCCGGTTCCACTAAGATCACGGTGGCTTCACGTTACCAGGAAACGGCAGTGTTTTCTATTTATAAAGGAAACCAGCCGGCTCGGATCATATCCAAAAAAAGGGTGCCTGACCAGAACCAGCTTTCCCTTTTTTGAATTCTCACCTCTCAATTCGGCACCAGTTAAAAATAACGTGCAAAATATTTATTGAAAATCAATTACTTGCAAAGGTGTCATATAAATTTCCTTCCCGATTTCTAGGTTAAGAATTTACCCAAACCTATCTTCGCAGCCCCAAAAACAGCTATGGCTGAGGAAGGGAACAGGTTGAGGGATAGCTCAACTGTTTATTATTTAACTGCTGAACTGATGGGCCAGTCGCCCGCAGCAATCAGCTCAAAGCTTTTCTCAAATGAGCAAATTACATTTCACTACCAAACATGCGAACGAGGCTACCGTGCAACGTACATGGTATGTTGTTGATGGTACTAATCAAACCGTTGGGCGTATGTGTGCTAAGATTGCTGCGGTACTCCGTGGTAAGAACAAAGCATCATACACTCCTCACGTTGACACTGGTGATTATATCATTGTGATCAACTGCGAAAAAGTTGTTTTTACCGGTAACAAACTGGAACAAAAAATTTACGACCATTTTACCGGTTACCCCGGCGGCCGTAAAGAAGAAACAGCTGCCAACCTGCAAAAACGTCGTCCTGAGGTTGTTATTGAAAGAGCGGTAAAAGGTATGTTACCGAAGAACCGTTTAGGCCGCAAGATGTACAAGAAATTATTCGTGTACACCGGCACAGCGCATCCGCACGGAGCACAACAGCCTAAAGAACTTAAATTCTAATTCAAAACATTCCAAACAATAAATAATGGAAAAACAAACAACAAGCGTAGGACGTCGTAAAGAAGCGGTGACAAGGGTGTTCGTTTCCAAAGGAACCGGCAGCATCACCATCAATGATAAAGACTACAAACAATATTTTCCCCTGGTGTACTTACAGAACCAGGTGGAGCGTCCGCTGAAGACGGTTGAAGTAACCGGCAAATTTGATATCAAGATCAATGCGGCCGGTGGTGGTCTGAAAGGACAGGCAGAAGCTGCTATGCTCGGTATCTCCCGTGTACTGGTGGAACTGAATCCTGATTTCCGTCCTGCCTTAAAAGCAGCAGGGTTACTGAAAAGGGATCCGAGATCTGTTGAACGTAAGAAATTCGGTCATAAGAAAGCTCGTCGTAGTTACCAGTTCTCTAAACGTTAATCGTTGGAGTCAACACAAACAATTTTTAAAAACGATCATTCAAATACAATGGAAAATAATACATCCTTACAACAGCAGCTTCTCGATGCAGGTGTTCATTTCGGTCACCTGAAAAAGAAGTGGAACCCCAAGATGTTGCCTTACATCTTTGCTGAGAAGAAAGGTATTCACATCATTGACCTGAACAAAACCGTAGAATGCCTGCAGGAAACTGCAGCAGCTATGAAAGCGATTGCCCGCAGCGGTAAGAAAATTTTGTTCGTAGGTACCAAGAAGCAGGCGAAAGATATCGTGAACGAATCAGCCAGAAAAGTGAACATGCCTTTCGTTACAGAAAGATGGCTGGGTGGTATGCTGACCAACTTCAACACCGTTCGTAAGAGTGTGAAGAAAATGCAGAGCATTGAAAAAATGCTGGGCGATGGTTCTTTCGACAGCATTACTAAAAAAGAGCGTCTGACGTTAAGCCGTGATAAGGACAAGATGGAAAAAGTATTAGGCGGTATCGCCCAGCTGGGTCGTGTACCCGCTGCTTTGTTCATCGTGGATATCGGTCATGAGCATATCGCTTTGGCTGAAGCAAAACGTCTCGGCATTATGACCTTTGGTGTGGTGGATACCAACTGCGATCCTAACAAAGTTGACTTCGCTATCCCTGCCAATGATGATGCTACTAAATCTATCGCTATCATCACTAACTATATCACTGCTGCTATTGCAGAAGGTTTGGCTGAAAGACAAGCTGCGAAAGAAGAGGATGTGGAAGATACAGCAGGTGATGATGCAGAAAAGAGAGCAGCACGCCTGGAAGCAGAAGCACAGGCTGAAGGTGGTCGTGGTGGCCGTGGCCGTGGTCGTGGACCTGGTGGTCCCGGTGCTGGCGGCCCCGGCGGACAAAGACGTCGTACCACTGGTGGTGGCGGAACGGGCCGTGGTCCGGGTGGTGGAAGAAGATAGTTTGCCCGGGAACGATGTCCGAAGACAGATCGTTCAAATGAAGCAATCTAATTATTTAAATAGTGATGGTGCCGGGGGGAGATTTCCTGCTTCCGGCATCAGACTTCAAACTTCATAATATGAATACTGTAACAATAAGTGCACAGGATATAAACAAACTTCGTCAGGCTACCGGCGCCGGTATGATGGATTGCCGCAAAGCATTGACAGAAACCAACGGTGATTTTGAAGCAGCGATCGACTGGTTGCGTAAGCAGGGTCAGAAAGTGGCTGCTAAAAGAAGTGACCGTGAAGCAAAAGAAGGGGTGGTGATTGCACAAACCACTGCTGATAACAAAACAGGTATCGTTGTTTGTGTTAGCTGTGAAACGGATTTCGTTTCCAAGAACGCAGATTTTATCAGCATGGTGCAAAGCATTGCTGATGCAGCGATTGCCGGTAATGTTAAAACGGTAGAAGAACTCAATGATACTGTTGTGAACGGGGCAAAGATCTCAGACCTTATCAATGATAAGCTGGCTTCTATAGGTGAAAAGATCGGTATTACTAAATATGAAAGAGTAGAAGCTCCTTATGTGGCTTCTTATATTCACGGAGCTTACCGAATCGGTGTGCTGGTGGCTTTAGACAAACCGGCTGCAGAAGTAGGTAAAGATGTGGCGATGCAGATCGCAGCACTGAACCCTGTTGCAGTGGATGCAGCAAGTGTTCCTGCAGAAGTAATAGCCCGTGAAAAAGCGATCATCGTGGATGTAATGAAAGAAGATCCCAAAATGGCTGGCAAACCGGAAGAAATGCTGGCTAAAATTGCTGATGGCAAAATGGGTGCTTTCTTCAAAGAGCAAACACTGACTGCACAGGCTTTCGTGAAAGATGCTTCTAAAACAGTGGCTGATTACCTGAAAGAATCCGGTGATGTGAAAGTGCAAGAATTCAAAAGAGTAGCATTAGGATAATTGATCCGCTATATAATTTAAAAGGGTATATGTTTTTCATATACCCTTTTTTGTTTTGTTGTTCTTCAGTGATTCGTCCAGTGATACTTTTTTTGATCATGCGTAAAATAGATGTCCATCGGGTAAATGCCCGATGCGATGGCAGTGGGAAACCAATTCCGTTCTTCGGGTACCAGGATAAATAATCCTTCGTCATCACCAATGGCTTTGAACTGTGGCAACGGAGGTTGTTTGGCAAAATAAGAAAGGCCATATTGCTCCAGCAGGTGAGCGGCTTCTGTTTGCAGGGTATCTTTTGATGTTACTATACCTGCCTCACTGATGGAGAGGAATTGTTTAGCTGAAAAAGGCCCTTCGGTTTCATTATCCAGGTCAAACCGGGCGATCAGCTCCACGATATTACCGGCAGGATCATAGAAGTAAACAGATTTTGCATGCCAGTTTATGAAATCAGCGATATCGCTATTGTGGTCATCAACCCAAATCAATTCAACTTTATCAGCCAGCCAGTTTTTGGCTTCTTCGATTTTATTCGCCGGAATATTAAAGGCAAAATGATAAACAGGCTCCCTTTCATTTGTTTCTTTAAAAACAAGTGTTGAAGAACCTGTTGTTATGGCTATTTGCTGTTTATCTTCTTGTAATGGTAACTGCAAAACGGTGCTGTAAAATTCTGCCAGTTGATCCAGGCGGCCCGTCTCAAGTATCAGTTGTTGTATATGCATTTGTACGCAAACTTAGAATTTTCATACGCTTTTTCGTCAACCCCTTTCAGGCATTCATAGCAGTGATGGTCAGTCATACCTGCATGAACGGCAAAGGCAATCACCACGGCACACAACACAAAGAATCCGATCCATCTGATTGCCTGTTTCATCTTACTTGATTTTTCCTTTTACAGGTTTCACTGTTTTCAGGTAAGCATAGATAGCTTTCAGTTCATCATCACTCATCCGTTTAAATGAGTTCCAGGGCATCGGCGTTTTCGGATGCAGCTTTCCCATTTTAAACCGGTTGATAAACTGCTCCTGTGACCAGCTATAAATACGGCTGCCAGGATCAGGGGTAAGATTGGGAGTAACAAATCCATCAATCTCCAATCCGCCGGCAAAGGGTTCACCTGTAAATGCACCGGTCATCATATCTCTTTCCGTATGACAGCCGACACAGTTCGCTACATTATTAGCGAGGTATTTTCCATAATTCGCTGTGGAATCAACTTTAACAGAGCTGGTCACTTCACCTTCCGGTCCAACCGGTTTGATCAGGAATGCTTTTACTGCATAACCCAGTACATTAAATTCATTATCGGGCACTTCATTGCGAACAGGCTTTTGCGACCGCAGGTAGGAGATCACCGCCGTCATGTCTTCATCCGACATATTATGAAAGGGCATGAAATCAAATATCGCTGTACCATCCCGGTGAACACCATACCGCAATGCTCTTGCAATTTCAGCGTCTGTATAATTTCCAATACCTGTTTCCTTATCTGGCGTAATATTTTTGGTATAGACTTTGCCCACCGGCAGTTCAAACATAAAACCTCCTGTCAGTGGTACATCTTGCCCCAGGGCTATTAATGAGTCAGGGTTTGCTTTGCTATGGCAATCGGCACAATGTGCAGCACCAAAGATGATGTGTTTCCCTTTTTGTATCACTGCTGAATCGGTGGATGCAGTAATAGCAGGATAAGGACGGTCGTATTGAATATTTTGTCGCATGGCGATCGTTGCACTGAGCCCGCCAAGGAGCAACAGCAAAACAATACCTGTCCATTTCAGTATTTTTTTAAAGCGTTTCATTGCTATCGTTCTTAAAACAGTTGGTAATGGTTTACAGATCTTTTAGTTGTTTCCATTGCGGAACAACATTCTTTACCGGTTTTGTTGATTTCAGGAAGGCGAAGATGGCCCTCAGGTCTTCATCACTGTAATTCTTATAAGCAAACCAGGGCATAGGAGGCAGTAAGGGACGGTTTCCTTCCAGTCCTTTTGACAAACCTTTGCGGATGGCATTGAAGAATTGTTGTTCTGTCCACATACCAATACCGGTTGAATCAGAAGTAATATTGGCAGCATAAGACATGCCCCACGGACCAACCGCATTTGTTAAGCCCATACCGAACAATACATACCCGTTTTTAAATACAGTTGTATCAGGTTTGCCGGTAGGTTCATTGGCAGGATGACCCGAGAAACGACGGTCAATATCAATATCGGGCCCGTTGGGTCCCATTTTCTTAGGCGTGTGGCAATCATCGCAACCGGCAGCAGTTACAATGTATTCGCCCCGCTTAATAAGTGCTTCCTGGCTCAAGGCGGGGGTGGTTGTATCAGATGTCTTTGCTTTCCCTTCATTGCAGGCGATAACGATCATCGCAGTAGCGGCAACTATAAGTGACATCACGATGCTGATCTTTTTCATGTTGATAAGCTTTAAGGTTAATGGTTTTGAATTGAGGGGCAAATTACTGCTGCGTTATTCTGTAGAAAACAGCAAGCTGATTGAATTGTGCTATTCAGCGGATGAGTTGAAACAAAAACCGCCTTCGTTATGAAGGCGGTTCAGTAAGGAAAAGAATTGCGATTTACTTTCTCCACAAGTAATAACCCACGGTCAATTGCAATCCCCTGTTCCTGTATTTTCCATCGTCTGCCTTATTCAGGTTGGACAGACTGAACTGGTAACCCACATTGGCAAAAAAGCCACCTGCTAATTTCACACCGGCAATAGCACCAATACCAAAATCAGTTCTCTTCCATGTTCTGTCACCATTCTCATCTTTTTCAAAAACATCTGTTTCCTGTTTTTCTGTTTCTGTACTGCCATCGGCAAACTCATAGGTGATATCATCTTTTGATTTACCACTAACGGCATACGAAAAATAAGGACCACCACCGGCGAAGAACTGAACAGCTCCTTTGGTAGTATAAAGCACATTCAAAGGCACCTGCAGGTAATTCATATTCAGTTTTGAGGTGGAACGGATCATATCGATCTCGCCGGCCGGACCTGGTATCGCTGATTTCAGTGTAATACCCTGTTGCAGGAAGTTGATACCGCTGCGGACGGTTACAGAAGAATTAAGTGTAAGATCTGCCACGATACCGGCAGATGGTAACACTCTTGTTTTTTTATCCAGTTCTGCCAGGGTTGTGTTTTTGATGCTGGCGTCACTTAAATTACCGGTGCCCTGGATACCCAGCGCCAACTGGCTGAAGGAAGTAACAGTGGAACTAATTCCGATCAATAGTACAAATACTCTTTTCATGATTGTAAGGTTTAATTGTTATAGTTAATAAATGAATTTATAATCCGAAAATGATCCCTGCTAACAGGGCAATGAACCCGGTGATATTAATGACCTGCCGGGTATGGTAGAGGCTAAACCATTTGGAACGGTACTGTACCCAGTTAGCCGGGTAGTTGGTCATTGTCCATGTATTGATGGCTTTATTCAGCGGTACATTTCCTTTTAAGGAAATCATAATATCTGCCACCAGTGCTGCTAACGCAGTCAATGAACACCTGAATAGTATGCCGTATGGATTTACTACGGAGAATGCTGTTAATGCAATGGATGAAGCCAGGGCCAAATAGTAAGCCAGGTATAAGGTTGTCTGCAGTTTAGCATCCAGTAATTGCCGGGTTTGTATAAAAACAGCAGCCTGCATTTTCTTCATTACGGTTGACATGGCCAGGATGTAGAAAAGACTCTGGCTGATAATGACGGCATAGAATACCGTCGCAATGAATAATGATATCTTGATAGCCATCGTTTATTTTTTTACAGGTATATGGAATTTTGATACCCATGACGGATCAATGGTCTTAGGGTTATTGATGTCCGCTTCCGGGTGTTTTTCCAGGTCCACCATCAACAGGTAAGTATTATTGGGATCATCTTTGAAACTTGTTCTTTCCCAGAGATAAGTACAGGAATGCTGACCTGCCAGTTCCTCTTTAGGAATAGCACGGGAAGTAGTATGACCATTTTTGGTAATACGGTAGGTTCCTTTTTCTGCTTTTGTAATGATGATTTGTTGTCCCTTTTTATCTTTTGTGAATTCAACCGTTCCTTCCACCTGCGTCCAGGTTTCGGTATCAGTACCATAGGTGTTGGCCTGTACATAGAGCATGAAGGCAAAGCGATTTCCTTTTTTAAAATTGAATTTCACCAGCATACCGCCACCGCTTTTATAACTGTTGTAATTCGGACCGGCTGTGGTATTCACATAGCCAACAGTGGAAAGAGTGGAGATGGTCCAGTAGGTGGAATCGTTCGTGATCACATCTGCCGGCACATCATTGACAGGAACCGGTTTGCCTGTTTGTCCCTGGCTGTTCAGGGCAATAGCAAAGCTTAAAAAGAGAAATATCTTTTTCATGTTGATAAGGTTTAATGGTTGATGAACAGGGAAAACTAAAATCCTTTCTTTTCACCGGGTTTGGAAAGCAGGTACCTTGTCATAAAGATCCCCTGGCCGTTATCACCGGGGCTGAGGGTGAAAGAAGTGACCTTGTCGATCTGCCAGCCTTCATCGGTATAGTTTTTCAATACTTTCACGATCTGGCTTTCGTTCTCTTTAATATTCTTAAAATTGATACCGGCCAGGCTGAAGAGATTCTCCATATCCGATTCTTTTTGTGAACCATCCGGGTTGGTGACGATCATCTTTGAACGACCGAAACCTCCGCCGATCACTGATTCCACCGTAGTGACCTGCATGAATTGTTTTTTTGATTCCGGCTTCAGTTCCTGTGCCGTCAGTGTGCTGCCGGTTGTGACAGCCATAATTAAAATGATAATGATCTTTTTCATATTGAAGGTTTTAAGGTTTACTTGTTGTTGATATTATAGTTTGATGAATTCGACCCGGCGGTTCAACACTTTTCCTTCCTTGGTCTTATTATCTGCTACCGGTTGGGTTTCGCCTTTTCCTTCCGTTTCGATCCGGGATGCATCAATGCTGAATTCATTCACCAGCATCTCTTTCACGGCAGCGGCTCTTTTCTTGGATAATTCCATATTGGCGTTATCATCACCGTCACTGCTGGTATGCCCCAGTACTTTTATTTTCACCGAACCGTTTTCTTTCAGCACGCCGGCTATTTCTTTTACCACACCATATGATTCCGGCTTGATTACTGCACTTTGAAAATCGAAGAGGATACCGGTGGTTGAGAATTTACCTTCTTCGATCAGTTTATGCCGGGTATCGGGTTTGCCGGTAGCTACTTTGATATTGCTGATGAATACAGCATATTGATTTTCGGGATAATTGGTGCCTCCCACTTCAAAAAATATCTGATTTATCATATCCCCAACCGGTATTGCCTTAGGAGCATCAAACACTTTCTCCCCGTTGATCCAGATACGGCATCTTTCTTTCTGTACCTGGAAGGCAACATGTACCGGGGTGGAATACCATTTCTCCAGCGATTCAAAAGCTTTGGCATCGCTTTGGTACCAGGGCCTGCCCTGTTGATAGGAATGCAGTTTCACTCTTGAGGATTTACCTTCACCGGGAGCCAGCGTGGCTACAAGGGCTGTATTTTTCCTATACTCTCTCAGGAAATTATTCCCCGTGTTGGACTCATCGTTACTGGCGAAGAAACCAAAATAGATCTCGGGGTAACTCCATCCGTTGTTCTTTAGTTGCAGAATAATATCAAACTCCGCCGTGAAATTTTCTCCGTAATTTTTGGTGCTGCTGCTCAGGTAGGTAAATTTTTTATGCAGCTGTAACCAGTTACCGGGAAATTTATCCAATGTCACCACTTCGCCGGTGCCGCTGGTATTCCAACCTGTTGGTAGTTCGGCAATGGCTTCACCCTCAAATGCATCATAGTAGAGAACAGAATCGCCGGGAATGAAATCATATTTGGAAAAACTTTTTAAGGCAGGTTCTTCTGTTGCTGTTGCAACCGGTGCATTTGTTTTTTTCTCTGCTACCGGCTCCGCTTTTTTCTTTCCTTCGATCTCGTCGAGAGTTTTATCGATCTCCTTGTCAATTTTCTGGTCGGCTCTTTGTTTGCTTTTATTCTTGACCTTGTTAAGAATATTACCGAATTGTGCTTCGGCCGCATGTGGCAATACGGCAATCAATAAGACAATGAGCAGCTTCTGTTTCATGTGTATAAGGTTTAAATGGAGGTCAAAACTATACCGGGGCGTATGCACACAAAAGCGAAGAATGATTGAATTGAGGGAAAGCGGGATTGAGTTGTTGAAAATAAAAATGACTGCCCGAGCAGTCATTTTTATTTATAGCGCTTTATATGTTGTCGTACTTAACTGCGGGCACCGGTAATTTTTATACCAGCAATCTTTTCAGTAAATACTTTTAATTCATCCGGCGTAAATTCATATTCAGCTGCCCAAAGATTTTCCTGCAAATGCGATTGCTTGGTAGTTCCCGGTATAGGAACGATCCATGGTTTTTGTGCCAGCAACCAGGCTAATGAAACCTGCGTGGCAGTTAATCCTCTTTTATTTCCAAAATCCTGAATGGCTTCTAGTAAAGGCCAGTTTGCTTTCACTGCATCGGGGGTGTACCGGGGTAGTGTATCACGGTTATCATTATCCGGATCATACTTTGTAAGCGGGTTGATATAGCCGGAGAGTAAAGCCCTTGCGATTGGGCTGTAAGGCACAAAGCCAATTCCCAGTTCCTCACATGTATTTAAAATGTCTCCTTCAGGATCTCTTGTTATCAATGAATATTCGGTTTGTAATGCTGTAACCTGCAGCACGGCATGAGCTTTACGGATATTAGTAGGGTCGGCTTCACTTAATCCAAAGTGCAGCACCTTTCCTTCCTTGATTAAATCTTTCACCGTTCCTGCCACATCTTCAATAGGAACAGAGGGATCAACCCGGTGCTGGTACAATAAATCAATATAATCTGTTTTCAGTCTTTTTAATGATTGCTCTACCACTTCCCGGATATGTGGAGGCTTACTATTTAAACCAGCCAATTGTCCATTCTGAATGTTAAAACCAAACTTGCTGCACAGGATAATTTTTTTCCGGAAAGGTTGAATAGCTTCCCCAACCAGCTCTTCATTTCTCCACGGCCCATATGCTTCTGCAGTATCAAAAAAATTCACCCCCATTTCATATGCTTTCTTGATCAGTGCGATCATCGGTTTGCGGTCGGGTATAAAAGTGCGGTGCCAGCTCATACCCATACAACCGAGCCCAAGACCATAATTTACATTGAGGCTGTGCTTGCCTGTGCCCAGGGTCCGTTGTTTATTGCCGGTATTTTTCTTTTTGTCGTTGGCGGCTGTTTGTGCCAGACCCAATGCCGGGGAAAGCAGTAATGAACCGCTTACTGCGGCACCTGCTTTTAGAAAATTTCTGCGGTTGTTATTTTCCATTGTTTACTTTTTTAATTTGATTATTTTCTACAGCAAATTTCAGTACTCCCCGCGGGTATCAGCTTATACAGATTACAGCTGTTCATACCAGTTTTACTGATTGGGGTACTATGAGGCCAATCCCTGTACCGGAATATTTAAGTTTGTATCCGTAAAAGTCTTTTATGGAAGAAATTGTAAAACTGGAAAATGTAGCACAATACAACCTGATGCGTGGAGTAGAAACCCTGCACCCATTGATAACGGTACTGGACCTGTCCAAAGCAAAGCCGATGCCCGCAAAGACATTCAATTTTGGATTGTATGCCGTGTACCTGAAAGAGTTGAATTGCGGGGAATTGAAATACGGACGCAACCAGTATGATTACCAGGAAGGCACCCTGGTATTTATTGCACCGGGCCAGGTATTGGGTATACCATCAAATATAAAAACGTTTGAACCCAAAGGTTGGGCCTTGCTGTTTCATCCCGATCTGATCAAAGGTACTTCCTTAGGAAAACATATCCAGGACTATTCGTTCTTTTCCTATGATGTGAACGAGGCTCTGCATTTATCTGATAAAGAACGCCAGGTTGTACTGGACTGTTTTGCTAAAATTGAATACGAGTTACAACATGCTATAGATAAGCACAGCAAAAAACTGATCGCTTCTAACATCGAACTGTTTCTTAATTATTGCAACCGCTTTTATGACCGCCAGTTTATTACCAGGGACAATGCCCACCAGGGCATTTTAGAACGGTTTGAAAATTTGCTGAATAATTATTTTACATCCGAAAAACCTGCTGCTATTGGCTTGCCTTCTGTTGCCTATTGTGCCGGTGAATTGAATTTATCACCCAATTATTTTGGCGACCTGGTCAAAAAAGAAACCGGGAAGTCACCACAGGAATACATTCAGTCTAAAATCATTGATGTGGCCAAAGAAAGGATATTCGACATCAGTAAGTCAGTCAGTGAAATAGCTTATGAGTTAGGCTTCAAGTATCCCCAGCATTTTACAAGGCTGTTTAAGCAAAAGGTGGGTGTATCGCCGAATGAATACAGAAGCCTTAATTAAAGATCATTTCCTCGATTTTCAAAAAAGTAACGCCCTTGAAGGATACTCCTTCAAGGGCGTTTAAACTTATCTGTAGTCCCGACAGGAATCGAACCTGTATCAAAAGTTTAGGAAACTTCTATTCTATCCATTGAACTACGGGACCGGCTTTCAACTCAAGTTGAAAGGACGGCAAAAATAATGGTTTCCGGGCTAAACGGGAACCTGAAATTGGGCTAACTTGAGGGTATATATAATTACCAGTATGAAAAAGAGATGCCTGTTTTCAGGGTTGTTATTTTTGCTGTTATTCAGCACCTCAACCACATTTTCCCAATCTATGCAACCACCCAAAGCCGTACTAAACCATATAGCCCTATACGTGGTGGATCTGCAAAAAAGCACCCGTTTTTACCAGGATATCATCGGGTTGGATACCATCCCGGAGCCTTTTCATGATGGCAAACATACCTGGTTCAGCATCGGGGTGAAAAGCCACCTGCACCTGATCCAGGGAGCAGCGACCCCGTTGCAGCATCCCAAGAATACCCATCTCTGTTTCAGTGTGGCATCCGTGCCTGATTTTACCCGGGTATTGGGAAAGCATCATATTGAATTTGAGAACTGGGCAGGTGAAAAAGGAGCTATTACCAACCGGGTGGACGGGGTGAAACAGATCTATTTCAAGGACCCGGATGGCTACTGGATCGAGATCAACGATGCGAAAGAGTAGGGGGCGATACCGGGCAAGACCTTATCTTTGCCCTCCCTTAAAAGAGTAGCAATGAAGTTTTATAATGTCCTGATCAAATACCGCCTGTGGATAGGTATTGTGCTGGCAGCCCTGGGTGGATATGTGAATTATACCGCCAGTTTCTGGCCTGCTTTTCCTTTGTATTTTATTGGTCTTATCCTGGTAGCGGGTCATTTTTTCTTTGGTCCGTTGCGCCTGATCCAGGAATATATGGAAAGCGGTGACATGGATGGTGCGGAAAAAGTGCTGGCTTCCATCAAATTTCCCAACCTGCTGTATAAACCGATCCGTTCAGTGTACTACACATTGAAAGGCAATATCGCCATGATGAAGCAGGATTTTGAAGGGGCTGAAAAGAACATGAAAAAAGGGCTGGACCTGGGTATGCCGATGAAGGAAGCCGAAGGCGCCAGTATGCTGCAGATGGGAATGCTGTGCATGCAAAAAAATGATATGAAGCAGGCGGAAAGTTATATCCGGGCTGCCATCCGCAAAGGATTACCGGATAAAGAAAATGAAGCTGCTGCTTATTTACAGATGTGCAGTATCATGATGAACAAACGGGAATTCCGGGCGGCTAAAGAATTTTTCCGCAAAGCAAAAGCATTGAGGCCAACCACCCCGCAGATCGTTGACCAGATCAAACAGATCGAGAAATATATTACCCGGATACCGGGATAGTTGGTTAACAGGTAAAATAGTTAAGAGGTTGACAAGGATATTGTCAGCCTTTTTTATTTGCTCTTGATTAAACAAGTAAATTGTGCTCACTTAATTTGCTGTATGAAAAAATCACTATTTGTTGCCGTCTTCTTAGTTTCTTTTTTTATTACTGATGCCCAGCGGACAGCTGCCATCTCTGTGATACCCCAACCAGTATCCCTTGTAAGAGGAGCTGGTTATTTCACCTTGCCTGGAAACGGAGTGATTATAGCTGCAAAGAATGAAGAAGTGAAAAGAATGGCAACAGATCTTGCTGCCAAACTCAGCAAAGGATTGAATAAGATAACTGTGAAAGAAGGAACCGCGGTACAGCCAAAATCAATATCACTGTTATTGGTCAATGATAAGTCTATCCGTAAAGACGGGTATCGCCTGAAAGTAACTACAGGAGGTGTCAGCTTATCTGCGAATGAACCCTCCGGTATATTTTACGGTATACAAACATTATTACAATTATTTCCCACATTGGTAGAACGTAAAGCGGATGTTATGGTGGATGATAAATGGGTATTGCCGGTGGTGACTATCGAAGATCATCCCCGCTTCGGCTGGAGAGGCCTGATGCTGGATGTATCCCGTCACTTCTTTACGGTGGCACAGGTGAAAGATTATATCGACCAGATGGTGAAATATAAATTCAACCTGCTGCATTTGCATTTGACCGATGACCAGGGCTGGCGGATCCAGATAAAGAGTTTACCCAAATTGACGGAAGTGGGCGCATGGCGGGTGGAAAGAACTGGTACGTTTGGTACACTCTCAAAACCTGAAGCCGGGGAAGCTGCTACTTACGGTGGATTCTATACGCAGGAGGATATCAAAGAACTAGTCAAATACGCAACCGACCGTTTTGTCAATATCCTGCCGGAAATTGATGTGCCGGGTCATAGCCTCGCTGCTATAGCTGCTTATCCTGAATTATCCTGCACACCCGGGGAGTATTATGTAAGTCCCGGTGACCGGTTTATGGTTTGGCCGGGGGGAGGCCAGCATTTTTATGGCCTTATAGATAACACACTTTGCCCGGCCAATGAAAAAGTGTATGAGTTCATGGAGAAAGTATTTACCGAAGTGGCACAACTGTTTCCATTTGAATACATCCATATGGGCGGTGATGAAACAGCCCGTAATTTTTGGGAAAAGACCGATGCGATAAAAGCAATGATGCAAAAAGAAAACCTGAAGAACCTCGATGAAGTGCAAAGTTATTTTGTGAAAAGAATGGAGAAGATCATAAATAGCAAAGGCAAAAAAATGATCGGCTGGGATGAGATATTAGATGGTGGTTTGGCGCCGAATGCGGCCGTGATGAGCTGGAGAGGAATGAAAGGTGGTATTGAAGCAGCCCGGCAGGGACATGAAGTGGTGATGAGCCCCACTGATTTTGCTTATATTGATTATATGCAAGGCGATGCTGCGATTGAACCACCGGTGTATGCCACATTACGGTTAAAGAAAGCGTACCAGTTCGATCCGCTTCCCGAAGGCATTGATGCATCATTGGTGAAAGGAGGACAGGCCAACCTGTGGACAGAACAGGTGTACAATACCCGTCATCTGCAGTACATGACCTGGCCCAGGGGATTTGCTATTGCCGAAGCATTGTGGAGCCCGAAAGAAAAAAGGGATTGGAATGATTTTGTCAAACGAACAGAACAGCATTTTGCACGATTAACGGCTGCGGAAGTAAAATATGCACCAAGTATCTATGATCCCATTGTGGAAGTAAGCAAGAAAGACACAGCAACAATTATCATTAAACTAAGTACAGAGATCGAAGGACTTTCCATTCATTACAGTTTTGATAATTCCTTTCCCGATCAGTATTACCCGAAGTATAATGCACCGCTAACGGTTCCCAAAGACGCAGCCGCTATCAAAATGATCACTTACCGGGATAATCAACCAACCGGGAGGATGATCATCATTCCCATTGCGGAATTAAGAAAGAGGGCCGGAATAAAATAAGACCTGCTTAAAAAGGATTGGAAAATTTCGGATTCGTGATGAACATATTATCCGTGAGGGTTTGCAGAAATACAAGGATGGCTTGTCTTTCCACAGCGGATAAGGGAATACCGGGATTCCCGTTATCCTGTTTCATTAACTGATCAAGCGTAGCAGAGTTTTTTATTCCTGTTGCATAATGATCGAATACCTGCTCAATCGTGGCAAAACGGCCATCATGCATATAGGGTGCTGTCAATAAAATATTCCGCAGGGTGGGTGTTTTGAATTTCCCGATATCGGCCGGGTTATTCGTAATCCGGTAGCGGCCTAAAAAGATCCTGTCAAAACTGGTATTGGTGAAACTGCTGTCCAGCCCGTTGTTATGAAAAATATTATCTGTCAGTAATTCTCCTGCATGACAGCCACCGCATTTTATTTGGACCAGTTCCATTCCTCTTCTTTCTTCGCTGTTATAAATACCACCCGGTTCACTTCTTCTGTATTTATCATATTTTGAATTAGCTGAAACCAGAGATCGCTGAAATTGCGCAATCGCTTTGGCGATAGCTGCATCCGTGATGTCGCTATTAAAAGCTGAACGAAACCGTTGCACATAATCGGGTATGGCTTTCAATTCACTGATCAGGCCGGGTATAAGCTGGTGCATTTCATCGGGATTGGATAAGGGCATAAAAGCCTGTGCTTCTAAAGTTGGAGCACCGCCATCCCAAAACAAACCATTATCCAACCAGGCCAGGTTGATTAATGCCGGTGCGTTTCTTTGCAATGACATGCCTGATACACCGGCAGCCGTAAGTGCAGTACCATCTGAGAAAGCAAGGTTCTGCTGGTGGCAACTGGCGCAGGATACCAGGTTATTGCCGGAAAGGCGTTTATCATAAAACAATCTTTTGCCCAGTTCCACTGCTTCATTGGTTAATGGATTATCGGAATGAACAGGTAATACAGGAAAGTTAGCCGGTGCATTTATTGGATAGGGAACAGGCGAAGAAGGAGAGTCAACTTCCCGTTTACAGGAAATTGATACGATCAGTAGTATAATTAATATGGTCCAGGCAATCCTCATCAGTTCTTAAAGTTACAAGGAACGGATGACTGTAAATAGCAGGAGCGGCTTTTATGATAACCCTTTGTAAAATAATGGTAGTCCTGGTTGATCAGCAATTTATTGACTCCATTTGCCAAACAGCTCTTCTACTTTCTTATAGCGGAAGTCAAAAATATCACGCAGTTGTTTTTTTATAAACAGGGCATTGGCAATATCACCAAGGAACCACAAAGGATTTTTATAGTGGATGATATCCGTCATTTCCACGCCGCCTTCAATGGCTTTGAAATGGTGCTGGTGATGCCAGAGGCTGTAAGGGCCGAAGCGTTGTTCATCAATAAAATACTCTTTATCCTTTACCTGGGTGATCTCGGTCATCCAGTACAAGGGGATACCCAGCACCGGTTTCACTTTGTATTCAATAAGCTGCCCGGCATACATTTTCTCCCCGTGGTGCTTAGAAATGATCGTGAAACCCATTTTTGCCGGGGTAATGGCCTGTAAATTTGCAGGGCTGGAGAAGAAATCCCAGGCTTTATCAAGCGACACCGGTATTTTTTGAACAGTTTTGATGGAGTAAACAGCCATGGGTAATTTGAATTAACTTGTTCTATAACTGGCAACGGGTAAAAAAGTTTAAAGAAATGTCCTTAAATAAAGAAAGATTAGAAAAGAAATTCAGGGAAGAATACGAACGGCTGAATGAGCAGCAGCGGATCGCTGTTGATACTATTGAAGGACCCGTGATGGTGATCGCCGGGCCCGGCACCGGTAAAACGCAGATACTGGCCAGCCGGATCGGTAAGATTTTACTGGAAACGGATGCGTTGCCTGAAAATATTCTCTGTCTTACGTATACTGATGCGGGTGTGGTGGCCATGCGGAAAAGGTTGCTGCAGTTCATCGGGCCTGATGCATATAAAGTAAATATTTATACATTCCATGCTTTTTGTAACGATGTGATACAGGAAAATCTTTCCCTGTTTGAAAAAACAGCACTGGACCCTGTATCTGACCTGGAAAAAATTGAGCTCTTTAAACAACTGATCGATTCTTTTCCGAAAGGCCATCTTTTAAAAAGATACCGGGGAGATGTATACTTTGAAGTTAACAACCTGCAGTCCTTATTCAGCACGATGAAAAAGGAAGGCTGGACAGCCGCTTTTATCAGCCAAAAAATTGATGAATACCTCGCCGACCTGCCAACCAGGGATGAATTTATTTATAAACGAAAATATAAAGAGTTCAATGCCGGTGACCTGAAAAAAGATAAGATCGAAGAAGAGAAAGAAAAGATGGAGAAGCTGCGGGCAGCCGTGAACGAGTTTGATCGTTTCCAGCAACTACTGCGTAAAAAGAACCGCTATGATTTTGACGACATGATCAACTGGGTGATCAAAGCATTTGAAGAGAATAAAAACTTATTGGCCAATTACCAGGAGCGATATCAATATATACTGGTGGATGAATACCAGGATACCAGTGGTACACAAAACCGGCTGGTGGAACTGCTGATCATTTACTGGGATAAACCCAATGTGTTTGTGGTGGGCGATGATGACCAGAGTATCTATCGTTTCCAGGGAGCCAACGTGGAAAACATGCTGGAGTTTGCGGGTAATTATAAGGAAGACCTGCTGACGGTAGTGCTGACCAATAACTATCGCTCAACGCAACCGATACTGGATGTTTCCAAAACGCTGATCAACCGGAATGATGAACGACTGGTTAAAAAAATTGATGGACTCAGTAAAGAATTACTTTCCTCTAATACACTAATTAACCAATTAACGAATAAACCCATCATCCGGGAATACGAAACGCTGCGGCAGGAAATGATCGGTATTGCCAAACAGGTGCAGGAACTGGTGGGGCAGCAGGTGCTGCCGGGAAGGATCGGTATTATTTATAAGGAGAATAAATACGGGGAAGAACTGGCGCAGTATTTCAAACTGCTAAATATACCAGTCTATAGTAAGCGGCATTTGAATATTCTTGAATTACCGTTGGCACAAAAAATCATTTTATTGCTGAAATACCTGGCAGCAGAACATGATACGCCATACGGTGGCGATGAAATGCTGTTTGAGATCCTGCATTTCGACTGGTTTCATATTCCGCCTATTGAAATTGCGAAGCTGAGTATTGAAGTGGCAGAGAAAAGGTATGGTGAGCACAAAACATCCATCCGCCAGGCCTTGGTGGAAAAATCAAACGCACCGGCCAAAGATCTTTTCAGCCAGGGCCTCCACAGCGGGTTAAAAAATGCCAGCCGTGTTATCGAACAACTGGTTGCAGATGTACCGAACCTGACGTTGCAACAATTATTTGAAAATGTGATCCGGGAAGCCGGGGTACTCAGCCATATCATGCAAAGCCCGGATAAGCACTGGCAATTGCAGGTGCTGACCGGTTTATTTGATTTTGTAAAAGAGGAAACGCACCGTAGTCCTTTGCTGGACCTGGATGAATTGGTGAAACTTATTTCTTTAATGGAAAAAGAAGAGATCACTCTTCCGTTGGTACAGGTAAGCGGTAGTGATAAAGGTATCAACCTGCTGACCGCTCACGGTTCAAAAGGATTAGAATTTGAATATGTGATCCTGGCAGGCTGCAATTCTTCTTTCTGGGAAAAGAAAAGAAAACCGGGTGGTGGATATAAACTACCCGATACCATGTTCTCCTCCCAGCCGACAGCCAGGGATGATGAGGAATTGAGACGATTGTTTTATGTAGCACTTACAAGAGCTGAACAGCATCTTTATATTTCGTACAGCAAATTCAAGAACGACGGCAAGGAACTGGAACCCTCCATGTTCATTGCAGAGATACAGGATCAGCACCAGTTGCCCACTGAAAAAGTAATATTGGATAGGGAGGTATTATCTGAATTTGCGGCCCTGCATTTTGGAGCTGCTGAAGCACCGGAGATAGAAAAAATCGAGGAAGATTTTATTGACCGCATACTGGATAAGTTCGTGATGAATGTTACGGCGTTGAATAATTACCTGAAATGCCCGCTGGAGTTTTATTTTAAAAACCTGATCCGTATTCCTTCTCCCAAGAACGAAGCAACGGAGTTTGGCTCCGCTGTTCACTATGCATTGGAAAAATTATTTCGTAAGATGCAGGAGGCAGGGAAAGACCAGTTTGCCTCGAAAGAAGAATTCATCGCCGATTTTGAATGGTATATGCACCGGCACCGGGAGAGTTTTACACAGGAGCAATTTGACCGACGGCTGGAATACGGACAGGAAGTGCTGAGTAATTATTATGATAAGAATATTAATTCCTTTAATAAGATCGTAGCTATTGAAAGAAATATCCGCAACGTAGTGGTGAAAGATGTGCCGCTGAAAGGAAAGCTGGATAAACTGGAGTTTGACGGTAAAGCGGTAAATGTGGTGGATTACAAAACCGGTGACCCAGATAAAGCCCTTCCGAAATTGAAAGGCCCATCCGAAAAAGAACCCAACGGAGGAGATTACTGGCGGCAGGCTGTTTTTTACAAGATACTGGTAGATAATTACGAACAGAAAGACTGGAAAGTGGTCAGCACGGAATTTGATTTTATTGAACCCGATAAAAAGAAAAACTATCGTAAAGAAAAAGTAGTGATCAGCCCGGCTGATATAACTACTGTCACGGAGCAGATCAGCCAGACCTGGGAAAAGATACAGAACCGGGAGTTCTATACCGGTTGCGGAAAGGAAGACTGTCACTGGTGCAATTTTGTAAAGACCAATAACCTGGCAGTAGCCCTTCATGAACTGGAGGAAGAAGAAAATGAAATGCCCGGGTAGCTGAAAATATGATTAACAGGATTTTTTAAGTTAAACAACAAAGCCTTTACAGGCCGTAGCGGCAAACCCGTTAAGTTTGCAGATATTCCAGCAATGAAAAAAGTACTTCTCTTTTTATTTATAACAGTTATTACTATTAAAGTGTCTGTGTTTACAACCGGCTGCGCCAATATCATTCCGCCGCAGGGTGGTGACAGGGATTCACTACCCCCTGCTTTGCAAAAAGTGACACCGGGTGATTCCACCCGTAATTTCAACGGTAATAAAATTGAGTTTGAGTTTGACGAGTTTATCGGTGATATGATCAGTGCACAACAGGAACTGCTTATCTCGCCTATACCGAAGACGATGCCTAGTGTAACTTCAAAGCTGCGCAATCTTACTGTTAAATGGAAAGATTCACTGGAAGCAAACACTACGTACACGATCAACTTTGGTAATACGATCAAAGACATTAACGAGTCAAATGTGCTGAAAGATTTTACCTATACCTTTACTACAGGCAGCTATTTCGATTCATTAGAGTTGAGGGGAAATGTAATTCTTGCTGAAACAGGAAAAGTTGATACTACTTTAATTGTCATGCTGCACAGCAACGGTGATGATTCTGCCGTGGTGAATGAAAAACCCCGCTATGTTACCAGGCTGGATAGCAAAGGCAATTTTCATTTCAAAAATCTTCCCGCCAAGACCTATTATTTATATGCACTGAAAGATGATAACAGGGCCTACCATTACTTTGGTAATAAGCAGGTGTTTGGTTTTGCTGCGGCTCCAGTTGTTATTTCTGATACAACAAACCCTGTTACCTTGTATGCCTTTGGCCCTGCCCCGGCTGCTGCGACAGGCCCCGCCCTTCCGGTAACTGCCAATGCCGGGGGACGAAGAGCAACTGTTGCATCGGCAGACCGCCGGTTACGTTTTTCTACGAACCTGGTCAGTAACCAGCAAGACCTCCTGAACGATTTTGTGATGAGTTTCGAGCAACCATTGAGAAAATATGATTCAACGAAAGTGGGATTATTTACAGACAGTACTTATATCCCTGTTAAAGAATATAGTTTTCAGAAAGACAGCACAGGAAAACAGCTAAAGCTTGTTCATACATGGAAGGAAAGCACTACGTATCACTTCATTTTCGATAAGGAGTTTGCCGAAGATTCTGCTGGGAAGAAATTACTGAAGACGGACACACTCAGTTTTGCCACCAAAAGATTATCTGACTATGGCCAGTTGAAAATTAAATTCCGGAATCTTGACCTGGCTAAAAACCCGGTGCTGATCTTTCTTTTAAACGGGAATGTCACCCGTTCCATCCCCATGAACAGCGCCGAACTGGTGCAACCGTTGTTCTTTCCCGGCGATTACGAGCTGCGGATATTGTATGATGATAATAAGAACGGCAAATGGGACCCGGGTGAATTCTTTGGCAAAAAGAAACAACCGGAGCTGGTAAAACCGGTTGAAAGAAAGATCATCGTCAAACCCAATTGGGAAAACGAGTTTGAGATCGCTTTATAGGTAAAATATTTTCTGGTGGGACCTTAAACCAGGAACTTCAAACCTCAAACTTTCTACCTTTGCTTCATGCAATTCTCTTCTGCTTTATTAGAAAATGCGGTCAACGAATTTGCCAAGCTTCCCGGTATTGGTAAGAAAACGGCTTTGCGGCTGGTTTTGCATTTACTGAAACAGGATACCGGTGAGGTCACACATTTCAGCGATATCATTGCCAAAATGCGGTCGGAGATCAAATTTTGCCAACGTTGTTTCAATGTGGCGGATGGCGATATCTGTTCCATTTGTGCCAATTCCATGCGCAAACAGGAGATCATCTGCGTGGTGGAGAGCATCCGGGATGTGATCGCCATTGAAAGTACCCAGCAATTCAACGGGACTTACCATGTCCTGGGCGGTGTCATTTCCCCGTTAGATGGTGTTGGTCCTGACCAGCTGAATATCGAATCGCTGGCCAACCGGATCAAAAAGGAACAAACCCAGGAGCTGATCTTCGCCCTGAACCCTAATATCCAGGGAGATACAACCATTTATTACATACAGAAGAAATTGCAGGGACTTTCCTGCCGTATTACTACGATAGCCAGGGGTATTGCCTTTGGCGGCGAGCTCGAATATGCTGATGAAATGACCCTGGCCCGCAGCCTTCAAAACCGCTTACCGGTAGAGAGTTACGTCAATAGCCGCTAAGCTTTAATGCTTTGATATTAAAGATAGTTATAGTAGCTTTGTCACTTCTTGGGCGGATTTGTTTATTGTTCGGCCTGCAGTAACTGAACTAATAAACGTTAACGAAACTTCACTTACAGTTTCCCGGCGTTTATACAGTTCATAAAGATGTACCGGTCTTCGGTTCGCTGCCAGCTATTATCACAGTAACTACCAGCCCGGCAAAAGAATTCGTATATGGCTGATATCAGGAAAGAACTGGAAAAAAGAATACTTATCATTGATGGTGCCATGGGTACCATGATACAGCGTTATAAACTAGCGGAAGCAGATTACCGTGGTGAACGTTTTAAAAACTGGCATTGTGATGTAAAAGGAAATAATGACCTGCTTAACATCACACAGCCGCAGATCATCACCGAGATCCATAAACAATACCTTGATGCAGGGGCTGATATTATTGAGACCAACACGTTCAGCAGCACGGTGATCGCCATGGCTGATTATGAAATGCAGTCGCTGGCCTACGAATTGAATGTGGCTGCTGCTGCCTGTGCGAAAGAAGCGATCCGCCAATCTGGCAAGACAGCCTGGGTGGCTGGCGCTATTGGTCCGCTGAATAAAACATTATCACTTTCCCCGGATGTAAATAATCCCGGTTTCCGGGCTGTTACGTTCGATGAAGTGGTAGCTGCTTATTACGAGCAAGTGAAAGGGCTGGTAGATGGCGGAGTGGACCTGTTGCTGATCGAAACCATTTTTGATACACTGAATGCCAAGGCTGCCATTTACGCCATTAAAAAATATTTCCGCGATACAAAGAAGGAATCATTGCCGGTGATGATCAGCGGGACGATCACTGATGCTTCGGGCAGAACACTGAGCGGACAAACACTGGAAGCATTTTATACTTCTGTCATGCATGCAAAACCATTAAGTATCGGTTTGAATTGTGCCCTAGGAGCAAAAGAAATGCGTCCGCATATCGAGGAGCTGAGCCAGATATCTTCCTGTTATGTATCTGCTTATCCCAATGCAGGTTTGCCCAATGCAATGGGTGAGTATGACGAGCACCCGGAAGATACCGGTCATTACCTGGAAGAATGGGCCAAAGAAGGATTTGTAAATATTGTGGGAGGTTGTTGCGGCACCACACCTGATCATATCAAACATATTGCTGAACATGTAAAAGGTCTTACGCCAAGGCCATTACCAATCATTGAAAAAGAGTTAGTATGACATTATCACAGATTTTATTTTTAGCAGCAATTCTTATTCTTATCGTTAACAATTTTTCTGATATCAGGAAAGTGTTTGTAAAAAGAAGTTCATAAATGCAGGATAACGTTATTATCAGGCCCTACCTGCGACTGGCAGGTTTGGAGCCACTGGTCGTTCGCCCCGAGACCAATTTTGTCAATGTAGGTGAGAGAACAAATGTAACAGGCTCCAAAAAATTTGCCCGCCTCATCAGGGAAAATAAATATGAAGAAGCACTGAGTGTGGCCCGCCAGCAGGTGGAGAACGGAGCTCAGGTGCTGGATGTGAATATGGACGATGCACTGCTGGATGGTGTAAAAGCCATGACCACTTTCCTGAATCTTTTACAAAGTGAACCCGATATTGCCAAGATCCCGATCATGATCGACAGCTCAAAGTTTGAGATCATTGAAGCCGGGTTGAAATGTGTGCAGGGAAAATGCATCGTGAACTCCATCTCCATGAAAGAAGGGGAAGCGAAGTTCATTGATCAAGCCATCATCTGCCAGAGCTACGGGGCTTCTGTTATCGTGATGGCATTTGATGAAAAAGGACAGGCCGATACCAAACAACGAAAAGTAGAAATTTGCCACCGGGCTTATAAAATACTAACCGAACAGGTGGGTTACGATCCGCAGGATATTATTTTCGACCCTAATATTTTTGCTGTAGCTACAGGATTGGAAGAGCATAATAATTATGGCGTTGATTTCATTGAAGCCACCCGGGAAATAAAACAACTGATGCCGCTTACCAAAGTGAGTGGCGGTGTCAGTAACCTGTCCTTCTCTTTTCGGGGGAATGATCATGTGCGGGAAGCCATGCATTCTGTTTTCCTGTATTATACCATTAAAGCCGGGATGGATATGGGCATTGTGAATGCCGGTCAGTTAGTGGTGTATGATGAGATCGAACCGGCTTTGAGAGACCTGTGCGAAGATGTGATCCTGAACAGGAACAATGACAGTAACGAGGCTACGGAGAAACTGATTGCTTTTGCAGAAACAGTAAAGGCGAAAGGAAAGGAAATAGTGAAAGATGAAAGCTGGCGTAAAACATCCGTGGAAGAAAGATTAAAGCATTCGTTGGTCAATGGCATCACCGACTACATTGATGCAGATACCGAAGAAGCCAGATTAAAATACCCCACACCGCTTGAAGTAATTGAAGGGCCATTGATGGCAGGTATGGATGTGGTGGGTGACCTGTTTGGTGCCGGTAAAATGTTCCTGCCACAGGTGGTAAAGAGTGCAAGGGTAATGAAAAAAAGTGTGGCGGTATTAACACCCTTTATTGAAGCAGAAAAAGAAGAACGCCGCCAGGCACATTTGGCCGCCGGAACTATCAATGAAGAAGGAGCCGGTGCTCCGAAAGTATTGTTGGCAACCGTGAAGGGCGATGTGCATGATATAGGTAAGAACATTGTTGGAGTGGTACTCGGTTGTAACGGGTATGATATCATTGACCTTGGTGTCATGGTGCCTGCTGATAAAATATTAGACACAGCTGTTAAAGAGAATGTTGATATCATTGGTCTGAGTGGTTTGATCACACCATCCCTTGACGAGATGGTGCATGTGGCGCATGAAATGAAGCGTCGCAATATGAAACAACCCTTGCTGATCGGTGGAGCCACTACCTCCAGGATGCATACGGCGGTGAAAATCGCCCCGCAATATGATAATGGTGTACTACATGTACTCGATGCTTCAAGAAGTGTAACGGCTGTAAGCTCTTTATTGAGCAAAGAGCAGAAAGAAAGTTTCCTGAAGGAAGTGGATAAAGAGTATAGCGATCTGCGTACCCAGTTCCTCAATAAGAACAAGACAAGGGTATTGATTCCTTATACAGAAGCAGCTATTACAAAAGAGTATTTTGACTGGAAGAATTATAAACCTACTGTACCGGCTGTGAACGGGGTGAAAGTGCTGAAAGAATTTGACCTGGCTACTATTGCACAATACATTGACTGGGGTCCTTTCTTTATTGCCTGGGAAATGCCGGGCCATTTTCCCGAAGTATTATCTGATAAGATATTTGGTGCAGAAGCCAAACGTATCTATGATGATGCACAGAAACTGGTGGCAAAGATCGTTGCGGAGAAATGGTTTACAGCCGATGGGGTGATCGGTTTCTGGCCGGCCAGCAGCAATAATGCAGATACAGTAACACTGCAAACAGGTAAAGGAGAAGTGAAACTGGAGTCATTACGCCAGCAAATGAAAAAAGCTGTTGGACAGCCTTGCTTTTCCCTGGCAGACTTCATCAAGCCAAAAGAATTGGGCGAAGATTATATGGGGGCTTTTGCTGTTACCATTCATGGCGCTAAGCAGCATGTAGATAGATTTGCTGCCGATCATGACGAGTATAATAAGATACTGGTCCAGGTGTTAGCTGATCGTTTTGTAGAAGCCTTTGCTGAGTGTTTGCACCAGCAAACGAGGAAAGAGCATTGGGGATATGAAAAGAATGAAACCCTGACCAACGAAGAACTGATCAAAGAACAATATAAAGGTATCCGCCCGGCACCGGGTTACCCGGCCTGCCCTGACCATACGGAGAAGATCAAACTGTTTTACTTGCTGAATGTAACAGAGAATATCGGTATTGAACTCACTGAGAGTTTAGCGATGAACCCGCCAGCTTCTGTTTGCGGATGGTACATAGCCCATCCGCAAAGTCATTATTTTGGTTTGGGCAAAATAGGCCGGGATCAACTGGAAGATTATGCTAAACGGAAAGATATGAGTTTGGATGAAGCGGAGAAATGGTTAAGACCTGTATTAGAATAATGCTACTCTTTGGTCCATAAACGCTGGTTCAGTTTCAGTTCGTCGATAATACCAAGAACCATCTGTACAGTATTGTAATAATCACTGATTCTATTGTAATCATTCGCTGAGAATAGAGAAGGTTCAAACAGATCATCTTTAATAGGTACAGCCACATAGATATTGGTATTGACGAAGGAAAAAGCTGTCTTTTGTCCCATCATATCCTGGAGTTTTGATAATCGTTCCATAAATGAGGGAGTCAGGATATACCGGGCTTCCACCTGGTCAGTGCTGTACACAATAAACCTGTTCTCAAACTCACTGCTTTCCAGTTTCACCTTGGCCAGGTCCCAGGCAAAAGAAGAAAATAATTTGTTCAAAAAGTTCAACTGCGGGTTGTGCTCACTCCAAACATAGGTTCTTCCCTGGAAATGCTTATTAAAATCACCGATGAAAAACAAACCCTTGAAAATGGTTTCCCAATGAGAATTCTTGCCACTGCCAACCTTGTGCTCGGTATGCAGTTCTGAAAAACAGAAAAAAGTTTTATCCCTTTTGCCTTCGATATAATCATCTCCCTTGAACCGTTCTGGTTTCTCAATAAAGAGTCCACTGGCATCATAATCAGTGCGGCTGATGTGACTGACCGGATCATATTGGAAAGAAGGGTCGATAAAGTTGATCGTTTTCCGAACGATTGTTTCTTTATATTTTGAAACGTATGCTTTTTTCCTGTAATAAAGCCGGACCACGGCAATGATGCCGCCCAGGAATAAAATAAGTGTAAGTACACCGGCAATGCCTGAACGGGAAGAGGATGTGATTATAAAAGCTACAACAGCAGCAACAAATAACAAGCCGGTAATCACTGCTAATTTTTTTACAGCGTGTCTCTCCGTTTCTAATGGCTGCAGTAAGCCATGGAGTTCGCTGTCGTAAAACTGCTTGAAATTGTTATTAACTGCCATGGCGGTTTATTAGTTAATGGTAATAACAGGCACTGCTTTATCCGTCTCCGGTATATTGAAATAGGTTTTATGTTTCAGATTCATCCAGGAGGCAATCACGGAAGAAGGAAACATTTCTATTGCATTGTGGTAATCGTTAACTGCTGCATTATAAAATCGCCTTGCAGCAGCCAGTTGTTCTTCTGTTTCGTTAATAGCTCCCTGCAATTTTAAAAAATTATCACTGGCTTTTAGATCAGGATAATTTTCAAACCTGATAAATATCTGTTGCAACGCATCGTTGATCTGGTTATCAAGTACTACTTTGTCATTGGCGGATAATTTGAATTCCATCGATTTTTGCCGCATAGCGGTCAGGTTGGTCAGTAGTTCTCTTTCATGCTGCATATATCCTTTTACCGTATCTACCAACTGGGGGATCAGGTCATACCTTTTTTTCAGCATCACATCCATCGAGAAAAAAGCATTATCAACGGCATTTTTCCGGCTGATCAATTTATTATAGATAATAATAACCAGTAATAAAAGCAAGATGATAATCGCTGCAATAATTATCATAAAACAGAAGTATTAGTTATGAATATACTTCAATCCTGGTTTTTCAAACCTGATTTGAATTGTTCCGGATGCTGGAAAATGGCTAAGATCAGTCTCCGAATAAACCATCTTTTTACCTGGCTTTAATAACTCTTGTTTTGGTCCATGTATCATGCCAGGGTTCGCAGGGTGCACCCAACCCGCTAAAAACTTCAAACGGTACAATGCGGGATAATGTCCTTAGTAATGCATTCCTGAAAGTAAGGTTCTGCCCATCTGCACGGATAGCTCTTGTGCCGGTAATAAGTTTACCAAGTGTATAGCCTTTGAATGCCGCTTCGCAGATGGTGTAATAAAATATATAATTAAAATAAACTATACAGAAACTAAGCAACAACAGGCTGCTGCTTGACTCCCCTTCATAAGCAATTGACAGCATATACTCGGGTGCTAAAACTCCCAGCAAGTAACCCACTAAATAACCAGTAGCCTGGGAAAGTATATAATTCATGAATAGGTTATCGATCAGGAAATTAAAAAAACGGCTTCCTTGCGAGGCGTCGGTAAACTGTTCATAATCTTCGAACAGCCCTGGCTGCCCGGGAGTTTGTACATTTTCTTCCATAATTCAGAACTGCTTATTTAGTCCTCAATTAAATGATTTTTTTTCAATTGCTCAAGGAACTGCCCTGGATTTAAAAAATGAATACTGCGTATCCCCAGCTGCTCTGCGGCTTTTACATTTCTCAGGTTATCATCAACAAATAAAGCTGTCGCCGGGTCTACATTATAACGATGCAATAAACGCTGGTAAAATTCCGGGAATGGTTTTCTTATCTTTTCTTCACCACTCACCACCCGGCCATCAAACCAGTGCAGGAAGTTATAACGAACCAGCGCAATGTTGAAAAGATCAGCCTGCCAGTTGGTCAATGCATAGATTTTATATTTCCCGGATGCTTTTAGCTGCCTGAATATTTCTACTGTTTCATGAATAGGCCCATGCAGCATTTCTGTCCACCGGCCATAGTAATCACGGATGGATTGCTCCCAATCCGGGAATTGCTCTACCAGCAATTGCGTGGCTTCCACGATGGAGCGGCCTGCATCCTGTTCTTCATTCCAGTCGCTGGTACAAATGTGCTCAAAAAAGTAGTTGCGCTTTTCTTCAGAATCAAAATAGTTACGGTAGACATACATGGGGTTCCAGTCGATCAGGACACCACCCAGGTCAAAAATGATCGTATCAATAGATTTGCTCATCATATTCCAATTCAGTATTCAATGTTGTTGATTGTCCCAGGAATTTATTTTTCCATCCTATAACGGCGGCGGCGACAGCTAATAAAATTAATAAAGATAACCCTGTTGCCAGTGTAGCTTTTTCAGAAATAAAACCAATAACGGAAGGTCCTGTTAGAAAACCAATCAGGCCACCGGTGGTCACCATGGCATATCCCTCCACCGGGCTTACACCCGGTATATTGCCTGAAGCACTGAATAAAACAGGCACAATGCAAGAACAGCCGAAGCCAATCAATACATAGCCGATGATGGCCATAATGACTACCGGGGCAAACACCACTAATGAAAATCCTGCAGCTGCCAGTAGACTTCCGGCAATCACAACTTTTTTACTTCCGGCTTTGCTGATAAGGTCATCTCCATTCAACCTTCCGATGGTCATGGCAATGGCAAAACCGGCATATCCGAGACTTACTAATTCAGGCGGCGCATGCATGGTTTCTTTTAAATAAATACCGCTCCAGTCAGCCACACAACCTTCTGCCATAAAGATCACCATACAGATGAAGGAGATGCTGAGAATGCTTAGTGAAGGAAGCCGTAAGCCAGAACTGGTATGAATGATCTCCTTATGGGCTAATAAATGATGACGGCTGAGTACTAAAATGCAACAGATAACGACTGCAACGATGACGATCTGCCAGCCGGAAGGGATGCCCATGCCAAAAAATGCAATAGCTAAGCCGGCACTGACACCACCACCAATACTGTATAAAGCATGGCTGGTGCTCATCAGTTTCCTGTTATATTCTTTTTCCAGCCGGTTGATGGTGGTGTTAACGGAAACACCGTTGAGAAAACTAAAAAAACCAAACAGGTATAAACAGATCCATAGCATATACACGGATACGGTATTGATCTGTGCGATCATGATCAGGCAGACGATAACATAACCGGCCAGCATCCATTTACCAACTGATACTTTACTGAACAGTTTTGTTGATAAAGCCACGCCTGTTAAAGCACCAAGGGGAGATAATAATAAAGAAAGACCCAGGCTGCCATCCGTCAACCCGAGTCTTTCTTTTATCCCCGGGATGGACGCCACCCAGGTACCAAACAGCAGGCTTGAACAGGATAGCAGGAATCCAACTGCCAGTACCGGCTTCAGCCTTATGTAGGATATAATATTTTTAACCATCTATGCGAGGCGGCTTATTTATATTTTAGTTTTAAAACAATCATAATACCTGACATGGCCAGCATGACGGCATTGGTGGCAATGATGATCCAGTTATTGATCATGATGCCATAGACCAGCCACATGATCTCATTAACAAATGCGATAATGAACATATTCAGCGCCACATCCTTGGCAGATTTTTCTTTCCATGTTTTTAATACCTGTGGTAAAAAGGTGAAAGCCGTCAGGGCCCCTGCGGCATAACCTAATATATCAGCTGCTGTCATTATTTATATTTTTTAACTGATTTGAGTTCTGCTGTTGAAGCAGGCGTCAAACTTACGGCAGTTCCGCCACCCGCGGCTAATTTCATTTTTAATATTGTTTTACTATCTACCAGGAACTTTTCAATTACATAAGCTTCCGGGTTCGTACTCCAGTCAGCATTATCAGCATCCCTGTATATGGTTGCTACATATTTCTTACCCGCATCTAAGAAATCCAGTGAAGAAACCAGGTTTCTTGCATTCTCATCGGTAATAGCTCCCAGGAACCAGTTGGGGCTTCCCTTTGCTTTCCGGGCCATGATGATATAATCCCCTGGCTCTGCATCCGGCACCCTTGTTTCATCCCAGTCAACCGCCACATCTTTGATGAATTGCAGTGCATCAGGTTTTGCTTCATAATTTTCAGGCAGGTCAGCAGCCATTTGCAACGGGCTGTACATGGTTACATATAAAGCCAGTTGTTTAGCCAGAGTGGTATGTACCTGTTCTTTCTTCTCTGGATTATAATAACTCATCTTGATTTTAAAGATACCCGGTGTATAATCCATTGGCCCACCCATGATCCTTGTGAAAGGAAGAATGGTTTCATGGTCCGGCATATTGCCTACACTCCAGGCGTTGAATTCATTTCCCCTCGCTGCTTCACTGGCGATCCAGTTGGGATAGGTGCGGTGCAGACCGGTCAACCGGACAGATTCATGCATATCCACCATGATCTTGTAGTCGCTTGTTTTCTTTGCCACTCTTTCATAATGGCGAACCATCCACTGGCCATCATGATGCTCACCCCTTGGAATGATACGACCCACATAACCGGTCTTGACGGAATTATAGCCATTATTATTCATGAAGCGATAGGCGGTATCCATCCATCGTTCATAATTGGTAACAGAGGCAGATGTTTCATGATGCATGATGATCTTCACGCCTTTTTCCTTTGCATAAGCCGATAATTCTTTTACATCAAAATCAGGATAGGGGGTTACAAAATCAAACACATCTTCTTTCCACTGGCCAAACCAATCTTCCCAGCCGGTATTCCATCCTTCCACCAGCACACCCTGGAAACCATGTTTAGCAGCGAAGTCAATGTATCTTTTTACATTAGCTGTATTAGCACCATGAGGAACTTTGGTAGCCTGTTGAGAGCCTACCTGGCTGCCACTGTAATCCCAGCTGGATTTACCGACATGCATTTCCCACCATACACCTACAAATTTTTGAGGCTTGATCCAGGATTCATCTTTGATCACAGAAGGTTCGTTCAGGTTCAGGATCAGTCTTGAGGTAAGGATATTGCCGGCTTTATCACTGACAATGATTGTACGCCAGGGCGTTTTGGCCGGGGTTTGTAAGTAAGCTTTGTTACCTGTTGCATCTGGAACCAGGTGGGCATTGAAGGTGAGTGAACTTTTATCCATCACTAAATTCAGTGCGGGATAATTCACTAACGCTGCTTCATGGATATTGATATACAGGCCATCAGCTGATTTCATCATCAGCGGAGTTTGTGTAGCATTCTTGTCAAAAAATGTTTTAGCATGAATCTCCTGGGCATTACCTCCGCCTGTTGCATCAATCGCAGTTAAGGAGCTGGTATAATAGCCATATTCATTGGTATCATAATCCCCGGGTATCCAGAAAGCTTTATGATCACTTGCCATCGCAAACTGTGTCAGTTCTTCGCCAACAACAAAGTGTTTGAGTTTTTCCTGTTGTGGAAATTCATACCGGAACCCAACACCATCATTGAATACCCGGAATATTATATTCAGTTGGATACCCGAACCGGAACGATCTGCTAACTGAAGTACCAGTTGTTTGTAATTATTACGAATGACAGATTGCTCACCCCAAACTGGTTTCCAGTTTTCATCGGTGGCAGAAGAATCAGCAGAGAGGAGGTTAAATTTTACCAGCGATAAAGCTGGAACATTTAATTTGAACCCAAGGCCGGAAGGGGCGATCACTGTTTTACCCTTGTAGAACACACGGTAAACAACATCGCCATTGTCCCGGTGCAATACACCTAATTGTATATTTTGATCAGGCGATTGGATAGTGATGTTCTGATCAGCATAAACAAACTGTATCCAAAGCACGGCAATAAAGGCAGCCATTATTTTTTTGCAATTCATAACCTGGAAATTTAGGCCATGAAGGTAGGAACAATGTGTAAATACAACACTGTTGGAAGTCATCGTTTCTCAAACAACCACCACAAACGTTTGCGGGGTTTCACCTTGTAGTTTGTTTTGATATACTGGCTGATATGCTGCATGGCTTCATCAATACTGTCGGTTACCAGCACTAGGTTCATATCTTCTTTGGAAATAGTTCCCTTTTCAGCCATATCCTCAATAGTTTCTACCAGTTCCTGGTAATATTCCTTACCGAATAATACGATTGGAAATTGGGAAATCGTTTTGGTTTGCACCAGTGTTAATGTTTCAAACAATTCATCCATGGTGCCAAAACCACCGGGCAGGATAATAAAAGCGTAGGAATATTTTATCAGCAATACTTTACGGACAAAGAAATGTTCAAAGGTGATGGTTGTTTGCAGATAAGGATTTGGTTTTTGTTCAAAAGGGAGTTGGATATTGCAGCCAACAGAATTACCGCCATTTTCAAAAGCACCCCGGTTAGCTGCTTCCATAATACCCGGGCCGCCGCCAGTCATGGTGGTAAAACCCGTTTCGGCGATTCGCTTACCAAACTCCCTGGCTTGCTGGTAATAAGGATGATCTTCTTTGAACCGGGCCGAACCAAAAACGGTGATACAGGGGCCGATGAAGTGAAGCGTACGGAACCCTTTTATGAATTGTTTAAATACTCTCCAGGCAAATAATAATTCGTAACTCCTGCTTTTAGGCCCGTCCAGGAAAACATGTTCTTTAGAAGGAACGATGGCTTCCGGTTTTTGTTTTGTTGTTGCTTCCATACTATGCTGTAAATTGCTTTCCAAATTAAACAATAAAACAATGCGCATCATCAGTTATAATGTTAATGGAATAAGAGCTGCCATTAAAAAAGGGTTTATTGATTGGGTAAAAACAAACCCTGCGGATGTGATCTGCCTGCAGGAAACAAAAGCGGTAAAAGGAGATGTGGATATAAAACAGTTCAATGACCTTGGTTATCATGATTACTGGTTCAGTGCACAAAAAAAAGGGTATAGTGGTGTGGCTGTATTTACAAAAATAAAACCGGATAACGTTGAAATTGGTAATGGGCATGGTGCCAGCGATGATGAAGGAAGAGTGATACAATTAGATTTTGGTGATACAAGATTGATCAATGCCTATTTCCCTTCCGGTACATCCGGCGACGAAAGGCAGGACTTTAAATACAAATGGCTGGATGAATTTCATACTTACCTGAACAAGCTAAAGAAGAAGTATCCCAAATTGATCCTGTGCGGTGATTATAATATTGCACATACAGAAATAGATATTCATGACCCTAAAGGCAATAAAAAATCATCCGGGTTTCTCCCGGGGGAAAGAGAATGGATGACAAAATTCCTGGAAAGCGGCTGGATTGATACATTCCGCCATTTTCATCCTGAGTCTCATCGTTATAGCTGGTGGAGCCAGCGGTTCCCTTCTGTTCGTTTACAGAATAAAGGGTGGAGAATTGATTATATAAATGTTACAGAACCTTTAAAAAAGAACCTGAAGGATGCAGAAATATACCCGGATATCAAACATTCTGATCATTGCCCGGTATATTTAGATATCAAATTATAAAACTGCCTGCAAACTGAATAGTTATTCCTTTTCCACCATTGTTTTGCTGAAGCAGTAATTGTAAACCAAAATACGCATTGATGGACGGATTAATTATTCTGCTCCTTCTTGTACCGGTTGTTTTCCTCATTTTATTGTTAAGTATCCTGAGCCGTTCTGGTGAGCAGAGGCGGCTACTGGAATCGCTGTATGATAAAGTAAAGGATCTCACGACCGAAGTGGCCAATCTTCATAAAGAGCTAAAAGAAAAAAAGCCACCACCTGCAACAGAAAGTATAAAACCTTTATGGAAGGAACAGCAAAAAGAAGTAGTCACTCCTTCACTGCCTTTGGAACCGGTCATTGAAATTAAAAAGGAGCCTGTCACAGAGCCACCGGCTCCTATTGTTGCTTTAGATGAGAAATTTCCTGCAGCAGAAAAGGGAAGCATAATGAAAAAAAATCCGTCTGCTTATACTATGCCGCAACCGAAACAGGCGAAACAAAACAAGGATATAGAAAAATTCATTGGTGAAAATGTGGCCAATAAGATTGGTATTGCCGTGCTGGTGCTGGGTATTTCTTTCTTTGTAAAATATGCGATTGATAAGAACTGGATCAATGAAGCCGGCCGGGTGATCATTGGTTTGGTGAGCGGCGGTATCCTTATCGGGTTAGCTCACTATTTCAGGAATAGTTACCGCTCATTCAGTTCAGTGCTGGTGGGAGGAGGGTTGACCGTATTTTATTTCAGTATTGCTTTTGCATTTCATCAATACCACCTGATCGGGCAAACAGCCGCTTTCATCATTATGGTGATCATCACTGCATTTGCTGTTGTATTATCATTGCTCTATAAAAGGCAAGAGCTGGCTATACTGGCGACGATTGGCGGTTTCATTACCCCATTCCTGGTCAGCACCGGTCAGAATAACTATGTAGCCCTGTTTACTTATTTATGTATTCTCAATGCAGGACTGATGGTACTAGCCTGGTTCAAGCGATGGCCTGCCATCAATACGATTGCCCTTTTTTTTACGACAATCATATTTGGTGGCTGGCTGATCAATGAATCATTTTCCGGAGAAATAGATCTGCCGTATAGAAATGCCCTGCTCTTTGCCACATTATTCTATTTATTATTTGTGGCAATGAACATCATTAACACATTACGTCTGAAGGATAAATTCACAGGGTTTGATTTTATCATTTTATTGAGTACTAACTTTCTGTATTATGGAGCTGGCATGGCAGCACTTGATTACTGGAACGGGGTAGTTTACCAGGGATTGTTTACTGGCTTGTTAGGTGTCTTCAACATGCTCTTAGCTGCCTTCTTTTATAAAAAGAAAAGTGTTGACCGGAATTTTGTGTTCCTGCTGATCGGCCTGGCAATAACATTTATTTCTTTAGTGGCACCCGTTGAGTTTGATGGGAATCATATTGTATTATTCTGGGCGGCGGAATCAGTTGTATTACTATGGCTGTACCAGCAATCATCTATCAGCCTGCTCAAATTTGCATCCGGGCTGGTATTGCTGTTGATGTTGTTCAGCCTGCTGGTCAACTGGTCGGATATTTATTTATCAGGAACAACACTGTTGCCGGTGTTGTTAAACAAAGGATTTATAACTACTGTGGTGGCAGCCGGGGCACTATTCAGTTATTATGCGCTGATGAAAAAAGAAACAGCAGCCTTTTTTTACGGGCAGTTCTCCGCAGCTATTATCCGAAAAATAATTTTGATCGCAGCGTTACTGGTAGCCTATCTGGCAGGGGTTCTTGAAATATATTACCAGTTTGCCAACCGCTATACGGAAGCACCCGTCTTCCAGGTTTACCTGCAGCTATATTCTTTTTTATATACAGCTTTGTTGTTATTCCTGTTCCGGAAAGACAGCTATCATCCGTTGATGCGGTTTCTGCTGACCGGCTTTTGTTTTGCATTTTATCTATTCAGTCTTCCGGCCTTGTATGATGTTTCTCTTTCTTTATTTGAAACAAACAAAGGGGTTCTTTTCCTGTCACATTGGACAGGGGCAGCAGTATTGTTATGGTTGCTGTATGCAGTAATCATCTATATTTTTAATGATACCAGTAGTAAATGGAATGAGTATAAGCCTGCTTTTACCTGGGTAGCAGCAGCCAGTATCATTATTTTACTCAGTGCAGAAATGTATCATATTGTATTATGGACTAATTACCGTGATGCAACTGACTGGTCGTGGTATGAGAACCTTTATTATAAAGCCATGCTCAGTATTCTTTGGGGTGTTTGCTCATTTGCGATGATGTGGCTGGGAATGAAAAAGAATTTTCGGCCGTTGCGGATCATTTCATTGTCGCTGTTTACGGTTACCTTATTCAAATTATTCCTCTATGATATCATTAATATCCCCCCGGGAGGGAAGATTGCAGCTTTTATCCTTTTGGGTGTTCTATTGCTGGTGATTTCATTTATGTACCAGCGGCTGAAAATGATCATCATTGATAATAAAGGGGAATAACTTAGTAATTTTGTGATACCATGTTTATTTATAATGTAACCGTCAAAACAGATCATACTATTGCAGCGGACTGGCTGCAATGGATGAAGGCTGAACATATTCCTGATATTATCGGCACGGGGTGTTTTACACATGCGGTTATCCTGCACCTGCTTGAGTCAGACGATGCCGAAGGAATAACCTATGCAGTGCAATATCATACGGAAAGCAAAGCCCTGTATAACCGCTATATCGATCAGTTTGCAGAGATAATGCGTAAAAAGGCTACTGATAAATGGGCGAATCACTTTATTGCCTTCAGAACAGTAATGCAGGTTGTGAATTGAGTGTGCAAAAGAATAAATATTTGTTTTGAGGCTACACAAACAATTGTATATTCCCCGCAAACCCTTGCCCGGCCTGAATTTCACGACACGTCCTCTGGAAATGGCCGTGGCAGCGGATTTCAGCAAACTATTATTTTTTTTATCAACAATCCCTGAAAATCAGAACAGGCTAAAATCCTTGCCCCTTGCGGTTTCGGCGGGATTTTGCAACAACCAGGAGAGAATAAAAATTTTTTGATGGTATCAAAAAGCATCTAAATTTGTCGCCGTTACTAAAACATTTAAAATATAAATCATGAACAAAGCTGAATTGATTGCTAAAGTATCTGAAGATGCGGCCATCACTAAAACCCAGGCTAACGCAGCGCTGGATTCTTTTGTAGAAGCAGTAACCAAAACATTGAAAGGTGGTGGAAAAGTGACCCTGGTAGGTTTCGGTACTTTCTCCGTATCTAAAAGAGCTGCCCGTAATGGCCGCAACCCTCAGACTGGTGAAGTAATTAAGATCAAAGCAAGAAAAGTGGCCAAATTCAAGGCCGGAAAAGAACTTTCTGCGAAACTGTAATGGCTCTTAACCGTATTAAAAGCTCCTTCTCGTCTGTATGGGATGGGGCTTTTTAGTTATAACACTGTATTTTTGCACTTTCAATCAATTTAAAAAATAATAACATGGGCAGAGGAGATAAAAAAACAGCAAAAGGCAAACGCTTTAAAGGTTCTTTTGGTAAAAGCCGCCCGGCTGTTTCACCGGCTTCTAAAAAGAAGGCCGCAGCTAAGAAGGCTAAATAAGCTATTGCGTTGATAAGTTGGTAAGCAGTGCGTCTTATCAACTTATCAATATTAACTGCTCAGGCAGCCAGTCTGTCAATCTTCCATTTTCCGTCATTCAGCGAGGTTATTGTAAGTACCCTGTCATACAGAAGGCTGGGTCAGCCCTTACGCATCAGTTTATCTCTTTCTTCGGCCACCACATTAAGCATACTTTCCAGTTCACCGATCCGTTTGATTTGGCTCTCTAACCGTTTATTGGCATCTGATACAGCCTGCAGGTCATTGTTTAATTCCTCAAGATAGGCGACTCTTTTCTGTAATTGCTGGCGATGAAAGTGAGCATCTTTGAATTTATCTTCTGTTTCTGCGAGTAACGATTGCAATTCCCTGTTCTCACTGCTCAGGGCATTCAGTTTGGTTCGCTGCTCTTCAAAATCACGGCTCATTTTAATATGCTCTTCTTTCAGGTCTTCATACTCAAGATTGATGTTTTTGGAAGAGCTAACCTGCGACTCCAGTTTCTGTATCTTTTCCTGCAGTGTATTGAATTCCAGGTAAGCGTTGTCCAGCATGGAGGTCATCTCCTTTGATAAATGGGCTTTTTGACGGGTGTTATTGATCTCCTGTTCTTTTTGAGAAAGCATAGACCGGAGGTCTTCAATCTGGTTATACAGTTCTTCGTTATCCTTTAATATCTCTTTCTGCTTTTCTTCTGTTTCTTTAATGATATCAATATTGCTCAGCAACTGGTTGATCTTTTCATTGTGCTCCATAAGGCTGTTTTGCGCCTGCCGGAGTTGCTCATAATAATTCATCTTGTCAGTATGCGATCCATGCGATAGCTGGGGTGTTGCTTTCCTGGCTGCTTCCAGTTCCTGTTGTAATTTCTTATTCTGTTTTTTGGATTCTTCTGCTTCGATCAGGTATATTTTGCTGTTCTCTTCGGCTTCTTCCAGTAGCTGGCGAAGGGAACTGAGTTCCTTATCCTTTATTTCAACATCGTTGAAATATTTCATTTTCCATTCATTCAGGTCCTGTTCATTCTTTTTGGGTTCTGTAAAAGTGGATTTCAGGCTACGGCGGCTGGTAATAAAGAAGTGTATTGTAATACCGAGTATGATGGCAAAGAATACCAGTAAGATAATATCTAAAATAGATAGGGTGATGTTCGGCATAACAGGTGACGTACGATTTCTAAACTATTAAAAAATGGGCAGAAAGCCCTTAATAGTTTTTCACAGGTGGGTGGTAACGGGCCAACGCAAGATAGCCTTTACTGTGCATTATTATTATAGGAAATCTACGATGAATCAGCCTTTTACGAGTGTACCCACCTTTTCACCGGTCACAACCCGGCGCAGGTTGCCTTCCTTGTTCATATCAAAGACAATGATGGGGAGGTTATTTTCCATACATAAAGTGAAGGCGGTCATGTCCATGACTTTCAATTGCTGGGAGAGGCATTCCTGGAAAGTGATGGTATTGTATTTGGTGGCAGAAGGATCTTTTTCAGGGTCAGCATTGTAGATGCCATCCACCCGGGTGCCTTTCAGGATCACATCGGCATTGATCTCAATAGCTCTTAAGGAACCAGCTGTATCAGTAGTGAAGTAGGGGTTTCCGGTACCGGCTCCAAAGATCACTACTCTTCCTTTCTCTACGTGGCGTATGGCCCTGCGGCGGATATACGGTTCTGCGATCTGCTCCATTTTGATAGCACTTTGCAAACGGGTGTACACCCCGATTCTTTCCAAACCGGCCTGTAATGCCATTCCGTTAATAACAGTGGCCAGCATGCCCATATAATCGCCATGTGCCCTTTCAATACCCGTTTCCGCTTCATTCATACCGCGGTAGATATTGCCGCCGCCAATAACAATGGCGACCTGCACGCCTAATTCTGTGATCGATTTAATGTCCTGTGCATATTGGGCAATGACAGAAGTGTCAAATCCAAAACTTTTATCACCCATTAAAGCCTCGCCGGAAAGTTTGAGCAGAATACGTTTGTACTTAGGAAGCATGCAGTAAATATTTGCGCTGCGAAGATAGGGAAATCGGGTGTTGAAAAAAGAGAAAGCCAAAAAGTGATGGCCATAGTTAGCGGTCTGCTGCAAAGATACCCGCTAACGGCCATCACTTACCCTAACGCTGTGAGAACAGCTTTTTATAACAGTGATTGCACCCTGGTAAAGAATTGCTTTTTTGCTGCTTTATTCTTTATTGAAAAATGGATCGCAAAAACTGCCAATTCCCAAATGAGTTGAATTTTTTTCATAATAGTCGTTTTGAATGCTGACAGGATAAGGGGTTACTATGTTGCATCAGGCAACCATGGCTCCTTCAGTGAGGTCTTCGAGTATTTTCCTGAAACGTTCGTAGGGCAGTTCTTTTTCTGCAATGGTGAATAGAGCACTGAAAACGGCTTCCGGCGCATCTTTCTGAACGGTTTTCAGCCAGCCTGTGATCTCGGCATTATTCATACCCTTCATCATCCAGGCAGCCGTGAAGGCCATTTCTGCCGGTTCTATGGCAGCAACGATCTGCTGGTTCAATTTCCGGAGCTCTGCATCCGAGTAGAATCTCCACAATCTTTCATTCAGCACTGTTTCTTCTTTCGCCATATGATCAAGATTAAAGCTCATAAAAGCAATAAATGAATGCAGGATGGTGTGACCGGTGATTAACTTACTTTCTGCAGTTTCATTTTTTGAAAAACCGCCAATTACTATTCTGAGGTTGTCGGCCAATTGGTGATCTTCCACATGTTCCTGTTCAAACGCATTCACCAGGGATGGCTCATATTGCTGAATGGCGGGTAATATAAAATGGTCTTCATGGGCCGCATGTTTGTCAAAGATGTCCAGTACAGCTTTGATTTTTTCCAACGCCACTTCAGCTTCTTCCGCATTGGAAAAATTAGTTTGCTGCACGGTTAACGCTGCATCATATAATAAAGCCCTGAGTGCTTTGTGTATCTGGTTGAAAATGTTGAAACGCATAAGTGATAAGATTTAATGATCAATGATTTCAAAACAAATTTCTGCCGGATTGTTCAGCCAGGCAATGTAGTCCTGTATGAATTGACTTTTGAAACGGGTGAATTGAAATAAAAAAGGAACTCATTTGAGCCCCTTTTTTTAAAAAATGATATTTTCTATTACGAAGCTTGCCTGTAAACAAATGCTTCCAGGATAATATTAGTAATACCGTTTGATTTCTCAATTCTCATTTTGGTGGGATAATAACCTGCTGTTTTAAATTTAGCCGGTACTGGAAAATCCCTTTGGAAAGAGGCATTATTATCAAGAAATGATTTGGTGATCATCGGTTCGTAAAAGGTCACATTTCCGTTATATGAGCCGTAGAGGAATGTTTGTGTAAATGTGCCGCCGTTTAATTCAGGAGTGGAAACATCTACCCAATGGGTTCCCATTTGCGGCACACCACCGGGAACAGGTGCATATAAACCGGGCAATACACTGGGCATATAGCCCGGCGCCGGAAAATTCAGGAAGCCGCTGTTATCAACTTCGTAAGGGGGAATAGCTTTTCTTTCTGCTTCTGAGGTCATGTAAAAGTGAAAATCGAAATGCGGGAGGGTATACACCCCGGCAGGTTCATGGCCGTCAGGATTCCAGTCAAGCAAGGCGTGTTTGAACGGGGTAATATTTGCTTTTGGATGAAAAGCCAGTGAAAGCCCGTTTACATGATTATGCCCGCCATTATGATTTCCACCCGGGTCAAGGCTGCTCATGGCTTCATCGTCTATGCTTATGGCAATACGAAGTGGCTTGTCGGTTTTATCAACTTCCAGCCAGGTCCAGGCTTTTCCATGCTGGAATTTCTGAACCGCCCCTTTGTAAACAATTGTATTAATTGTTTCATTCTTGTCGCAGGCACTAAGTACAACAGCTGCCAGCGCAGCGAGTAAGAAAAATTTCTTCATTGATAATAAGGTTTTAATGATTAATGATTTTATGCAGTAAAGATGACCGCAACTCATCTATGGACCAATAACTCCACGTATGAATTGAATATTCGGTTGAATGAGTCATTTTTCTGTATTTTTTCCCGGATCAATTCATCACATCATTTGTGCAATCCATCCGGGTGGGCAGCAACTCATCTTTGCAATTGTACATTTTGTCTTTTCATTGGGTATATTTGAAGGGCCCAACCGCTGATACTTTGAAAAAATACCTGCTGCATATTTTTTCTCTTCTGCTTTTCTCCTTGTCTGTTCTCTCACAACGGGGTAAGAAATTTGCGTTTATGCATTATGGAATGACACAGGGACTAACCTCCAACGAGGTCATGTGCTCCATACAGGATGATGACGGTTATATCTGGATCGGTACCAACAACGGGTTGCAACGGTATGATGGTGTCAGATTCCTGACGTTCCGCAATCAAAAGGATAACCCGGCCTCATTACCCGGAAATTTCATCCAGCAATTGATGATTGACAGGACCGGGAATATGTGGTTACAGGCTGGTGGTCAGAAAGCGGGCATTTTTGATACTAAAAAATTTATATTCAGGGATGTTGCTGTACGACCTGCAGACGATCGCTACTTGTACGGAATGAAAAAAATCGTCGAGGATGAAGAGGGTAATATAATGATGGTCATTGGCAATCTTCAGTTACTTACTTATAATAAGGCGAAAAGTGAATTTTCCGGGCAGCACAACTTTATCAAATTTCCGCAGGACTGGGGTATTGTTGACCTGTTCAATATACCGGGAACAAGAAAGTATATACTGGGCACACAACATGGTATGGCGATCTACAATAGCAAAACCGGCCAGTTGAGCTATACGGGGCATAATACAGAAAGAGAACCGCTGATAGAAAAATTCGGAACCATCAAGGCCACGGCGAATTTTATGTTTGATAAAGATGGACGTCTGTGGTTTGATACCTGGGACGGTTATCCAAGACTGTATTGTTATGATGTTCGCAAAAACCAGGTGATCCTGGATAAGTATGATATTTTAGCAATAGTCAGCGGCTATCATGAAACACATGGCTTTCTGCAACAAAAGGATGGCAGTATTTGGCTGCACGGGTTAGGTGTCTTTGCGCAGTTTAATGAAAAGACAAAGCAATTTCAACAGGTGTATAATGGTTATGAAGGTGAACAAAGTATTGCATACTCCAAAGTGAGTGATCTCATGGAAGATGAAGAGGGTAATATTTGGGTGTCCACCAATAATAATGGTATATACAGCTTCAATCCTGCTGAACAATTCTTTACCAATATCCGCCATATCAACCGGGAGAGTGGCAAACCCGGAGATGGAAGCCCAATGTCATTTGCCCAGACTAAAAATGGAAGCATATTGGTGGGTACCTGGGGAGATGGTCTTTACCGGTACGATAGTAGCTTAAACCCAATACCGCTTAATATCAAAGGATTTTCCGAAACAGGAACGAAGTCGATCTGGGGAATGTTCCCGTCAAGAGATAATAACATCATCTGGATGGCTTCGCAGCCCGGCATTCATAAATATGACCAGGCGGCGGGGCAGGTAACTTTTTATGATCCCGAGCCCATCAAAGGGAGAACAGTGAGACAGGTTGTTGAAGACCGCTTTGGGGGTTTATGGCTGGGTACACAAAGCGTAGGACTTTATAAATGGCCTGCTAAAAATGGAAAAATAAATACGGCAGACAGTCTTACCCATGTAACAGGAGTTCCTGGCGGACAAATACTGCAAATGATTGTTGGCAAGGATGGGAATATCTGGGTGGCTACATCCGGGTTTGGTTTATATGTCATTGATCCGGCAAGCGATAAAGTGATCATGCATTTTGGACTTACGGAGCCACCGGAAAGGAGATTATTTTCCAATACGGTATCTGCTTTATTAGAGTATAATGACTCTACTATGCTTATTGCTTCAGATGGAATAATGGTTTTTAATACCAAAAGCCGGAAAATGATCCGGACCATTGGTAACTCGGAATCTATTACCGGGGGATTAACTGCTTTGGAAAGAGACCGGCTTGGCTACGTATGGGCTTCATCAACCTCGGGTATTTACCGGGTAAATATTCATAACAGGATATTCATACGTTTTGACAGGGTGGATGGTATTGCGAATGATTATTTTATTAATGCAGCTTCCCTGACTTTACCGGACGGGCGGATATTATTCGGGGCAGATAACCAATTTGTAACCTTTAATCCTTCCCGGGTACAGATCAATGATGTGTCACCTGAGATAAAGATCACAGGATTTAGTTTAATGAACAAGCCATTGCTGGTGGATTCACTGCTGAACCTTGACAGGATAGACCTGGCTCCGGAAGAAAACTCCATCGCCCTGGAATTCTCCGGTCTGAGTTATAATAATGCTTATATCATAAAATACAAGTTAGAAGATATAGATAAAGACTGGAAAATAGCAGACCGTAATTACCAGGCAATTTATTCTTATTTGCCACCGGGTAATTACACCTTCATGGTGAGAAGTGAGGATGCGGAAGGAAGGCCGGGGAAATTGGTTACTAAACTAATGATTAAAGTACGGCCCCCATTCTGGAGAACCTGGTGGTTCCTGGGCTTTGTTGTATTTGCTGTAACAGCGGTATTGTTCTGGCTGGATAAGCAGAGGCTTCAGCGGTTAAGGGCAACTGAAAGTGTGAGAACCAGGATTGCTACCAGCCTGACGGAAGACATGAGTAATTCCCTCAGCAGCATCAATATCTCGAGCGAACTGGCCAAAACAAAAGTCGATACGGATACTCAGCGGACGAAAGAGTATATCAACCAGATCAGTGATACCAGCAACCGGATGGTGCAGTCAATGTATGATATGGTATGGAGTATCGATCCCAAGAATGATACTATGGAGGATACGATGCAGCGAATGAAGAGCTTTGCTGCGGAAATCGAAAATGTCCATCATGTAAGTATTGATTTTGATACAGACCGGCAGGTGGAACAATTGGGGCTGGATATGGAACTCCGGTATGAACTATTATGTATATACAAAGAAGCGGTAACGAATGCGGCCCGCCATGCTGATGGCAGATTCATTAAAATAAGCCTCCGTTATAACAGGTCCAACCTGGTGATGATGATACTGGATGATGGCAAAGGTTTTGCCATGGATAGTGCGGCTATGCTGGGCAGGGGTATCAGCGAAATGCGGCGCCGGGCAGCCGTTATTAATGCAGTCCTCTATATCGAATCAGAAGTGAATACGGGGACCGTGGTGAAACTGGAAATGCCTGTATAAAGAGTTTGAAGTTGGCGGTCTTATAAAAACATAAAAGGGTGCTATTCTTTAACAAACACCCTGTGATTTGAGTACTGGTAAGTACAAACTACAAACCAGTTTATTTTCCCATCCATTTTTTAAAATCAGTTACCTTCTCCCGGCTTACGATTGATTCTTTATCTACAGCAGGTTTCAGGTTTAGTAATAAACGGTTGCCAAAATAATCATGGATCTGGTCAATGCTATTGACCGACACATAAAAGGAGCGGCTGATGCGGAAATATTTATCCGGGTCCAGCATTTCTTCCAATTCATCCATGGTATAATCAACCACATATTTTTTATTATCGCTGGTCTTGAAGAAATTCAGGCGACCATCACTATAGAAATAAGAAATATCATCCACTTCCACACTCACTAATTTCTGGGCATGCTTTACCAGGAACCTTTTCCGGAATTCTTTGGGTTGTAATTTTTGCTGCAGTTCTTTTACCAGGCTGTCTACCGTCATTGGAGAATTTTCGTGACCACCACCATACATGTTTTTCAGGTTCCTGAATTTGTCCAGCGCAGTTTGAAGGTCTTCTTTTTGAACAGGTTTCAGCAAGTAGTCAACACTGTTTACTTTAAATGCCTTCAGCGCATATTCATCATACGAAGTAGTGAAGATGACCGTACTTTTTACTTCGGTCTTATCAAATATCTCAAAACTCTGGCCATCCGCCAGCTCGATATCCATCAGGATAAGGTCAGGGGTGGGATTATTTTCGAGCCAGTTGACAGAAGCACGGATGCTGTCAGCTACCCCTACCACTTCTGCAGTAGCATCTACTGACTGAAGGGTTTTGCGCAGCTTTTTTACTGCCAGTTCTTCATCTTCAATGATCAATACTTTCATAAAATGAGTTTTAGTGTTGTGGGATACTAAAATACTACGATTACCCGGTTGTAAAAACCGGGTCTTTACCAGTCTGCCATTTGGCCTGTATGAATTGTTATTAAGGGGTATGAACTGGAGCGGGGCTGGCCTGCAGCAGCGGAACGACCACGGCAAACTCTTTACCGTCATCCCGTACAGTGATTTCTTCCTGTTTCATAAGCCGGTACTTGTTCACGATATTGGTAAGGCCCACTTTGTTAGAGGAAACCATCCGGTCTTTACGTTGCAGGTTATTGCTGACCACCAGTTTACCACTGTTGGTGGTCATGATCAGTATCTTCAGCGGGTGATCTTTCAGGATCATATTATGCTTGACGGCATTCTCCACCAGCATTTGCAAGGTGAGGGGTGGCAGTTGATAGCAGCAGTAACGTTCATCAATGATCGTTTCAAGGTCTAGGCCATCACCATACCTTGTCTTCAGCAGGTGAAAATAGGAATGAATGAACTGCATTTCTGCTTCCAGAGTGGTCAGGCCATCTTCATTCGTACGAAGCAAATAACGATATACTTTGCTCATCTCATCCAGGAATTTTTCAGCTTTATCCGGATCGTCACTGATGAGAGAAGAAAGTGAATTGAGACTATTGAATAAAAAATGCGGGTTCACCTGCCCTTTTAACCCTTCCAGCTGGCTCTGGAGGTTTTCCCGTTTTAATTGCTCGGCTTCATCTACGACCTTTCTCCATTTTTCAAAAAAAGCGGCCCCTTCATTAAAACTGGTGGCCAGTAAATTACAGATAGCCCCTACCACAATAGTCCAGGGATAATTATCCATCCTTACCCGGAGGCCGTTAAAACCAATATAGTCGTAGCCATAAAATAAAGTGGTGATGGCCGCCAGCATGATAATTACATAGGAAAAAATACCTAACCCAATGCGTTTAAATGTCTGGCTGTATTTAGGAAAACGGTTTTGGAGCAGCGACGCCACCATGCCGCATAATATATATACCAGCGCCACCACGGCGGCGGTGATGAGGGATGGCAATAAGAAATTGACCCAGCTGCTAAAATATCCGGCCCCGAATATTACAATATTCATGGCTATTGAAACCGGGGGGACAATAATAAAGCCAATCAGCTTTTCTTTACTGCTGTAGTTCAGCATGTTTATATTGAATAAAAAACCACTCATACGGATAGTCCCTAAATTATCATTCCGGGTCACTTTCCCAACAATCTGCCGTATGAACTGTGATTTATAGTGATGAATTGCCTTTTTATAGGTATCAATTGGTTGGTCAAATTACAAAATAAGAACTGAAAGCCCCCGGCAGATTCCTGCTAAAGGCCAGGTGCTATTTTAGTACTGAGCAGCAAGTGAAAACCAGCGATCTAAATTCTTAATTGCTTCCGTCAATTCATGCTCCACTTGATTCAATTCATTACCGTCTGTCTTTTCTCCCCCCGGATATGTTTACACCTTTACAGCACGATCAATAACCATTAACCAATTAAACCTTTTTTATGACAGACAGAATGATGAACCTCCTGCTGATAAAATTAAAAGTGATAGCCTTTATACTGGGTGTAGCACTGATCAGCCTTTTTAGTTTCTCCTTCACTACCAGTGAGCGGCTTGCCGATGATATCTGGAAACAACTGGGTATGACCAAATTACAGGGCACTGACGGGGTGAAACAAAGTTTCCTCAATGGCTACCTGTATTACTATGGTGCCAAAAATGCCAGGAATATTGCTGCGGGTAACAGGGCTTCGGTGGCTAAAGACCTGCTGGCGTATACCAAACAATATATCGGTAGCGAAACATTCAAAAAAGAATATGACCTGCTGCGCAAACAGGCAAAGCCGGTACCTTCAGAACGGAAAGTGAGAACAAAAGAAGAGATACGTAAAGAAGAAATAGCCAAGCTGGAGAAATCGGTGAAAGAAAGCGAGGGAATTATGAAAACAAGCGCAGAAATGGCAAAGATCATGAAGCCGGTGGTTGAAATGAACAAGAAGAGTATTGAGGAGTATAAAAAACCCGACAACCAGACCATAGCATATATGTACAAAGATGAGTTGGACAGGGCAGAACGGGATAAACAGTATTACCAGGAAAGTATGGTGCGGTGGGAAAAAGAATTTCCCGTTGATTACCGCCAGCTGGTAGCAGCCCGGCTGCAGAAATATCTTGACCTGGCAGCTACTGTTGATTTCAATGCCGAGCTGAAGCAGGCTGGTAACAAAAAGAAATTTGTAAACCCTGCTTATGAGGGTAAGGCTTATGACTGGAAACAGATCTATCGGGCGGGCAAAGAAGTCTATAATGTGGCAAAGCCATTTGCGGAGCAATGGATCAAAGAATTAGGCGTTGCTGCACCGGCTTCTCAAAAAGAACCAGCTAAGGCCGGCAATAATCAATACATCTACGGGAACGGTAAATAGGATCAGGCGAGGGTTTTGTTTTTTGCTTTTTTAGCAACAGTAGAGCCGCGGGTGATCAGCTCTGAAGCCAGTACCCTTGTTTCAAATTCCTTTACCGGCCTCTTGCTTTCGATGAGCTGTAATAAAAGATTCATAGCTATCTCACCCATTTCAAAAGCGGGTTGCTTGATGATTGTAAGCGGAGGATCTAATAATTCTGTCAGATCAGTGTTGGAGAAACCAACCAATCCCATCTCATTCGGAACATTGATGCCTTTGGATTTCAGTATCCGGAGGCATCCTGTTGTCAGCTTATCTGAAGTGGCAAGTATCGCATCCGGTTTTTCGGAAGCTTGTAATAATTCATTCACCGCTTCTTCTACTTCCACCAATATCATACCTCCATGATGACAATACTTGATGATATCTTCATTCACGGGAATTCCATGATCGGCTAATGCAGCCAGGTACCCGGCTAACCGGTCCTTTGTAATGGACAAATAAGCTGCATTGGACACAGCGGCGATATGCTGGTAACCATTTTTCAACAGGTGCGCCGTTGCATCATAAGCACTTTTATAGTTATCAACGATCACTTTGTGTGTTTCAATCTCATCCACGATACGGTCAAAGAAAACGATCGGCATTCCCCTTTCGTGCAATTCTTTTAAAAAACTGAAATCCTTGGTTTCGGTGGAAACAGATATGATCAGTCCGTCAATAGACCTGGAAGTGAGGTACTGGAGATTGATCATTTCCCGTTCAAAGGATTCACGGCTTTGCGAAATGATCACATTATAACCGTTGTTATAGGCAATAGATTCAATGCCATTAATGGTTTGGGAGAAAAAACTATTGGCGATCTCACAAACGATCACACCAATGGACCGGCTTCTTCTTTCTTTCAGGCTTAAGGCAATGGGATTGGGGTGATAGTTGTTCTTCTCCGCATATTCCAACACCAGCTTTTTTGTTTCCGGGCTGATCTCGTAACTGTCTCTTAAAGCCCTTGATACAGTGGAAGTTGAAAGCCCCAGGGCTTTGGCAATATCTTTTATCGTTAATGCTTCAAATCTCATTAGTAAGCAGGAAATAAGGATAATGTACAGTGATTAAATAAAGTTAGTCAATTTAAGCCTCACCGGCAGGGTAAATACTGTCGTTTCTGTACCGGAAAGGACCTTTTTTTTAAATTGGGGTGCTGCATTGTAAGAGGTTGGTTTAATACAGGTGATACAGCACAAATCATTTCATCCATGAACAAGTGAAAAGTTTTTAACGCCTTCAAAATGATATCGTTACCGGGAACGATTGCGTAAATAAACATCATTCCCGCTGATGCCGGTACCGGAATATCTGAGTAGAATTGAATTGAATTTTAACGATTGCGGATAAACTTCCGACGTTTTTCATTACGATTCTTAAACAATCAAACAACGCCATATGAAGAAGCTTGCGCTGCTTTTCCTCTTCTCTGTTGTTCTTAGTTCCCTTCTTTTTGCACAGGAAAAAACCGTAAAAGGTAAAGTGACTGATGATGCCGGTGCGCCACTGTCTGGGGTCAATATTTCTGTAAAAGGAACCCGGAAAGGAACACAAACAGATAAAGAGGGTAATTTTTCCATTGCAGTTGCCGCCAATGCGGAACTGCTTATTTCTTATGTTGGATTTAAACCCACCACGTTGAATGCCAGCAGCGATAACCTGGCCGTGGTGCTGCAAAGGGATGTTTCTTCCAACGAAGAAGTGGTGGTGGTAGGTTATTCCACCATCAAAAGACGTGACCTTACCGGTTCCGTTTCCTCCGTTGGTTCTAAACAATTGAAAGATATTCCCATCTCTTCTGCAGCGGAAGCCTTACAGGGAAGATTGGCCGGAGTGCAAGCCATCTCATCTGAAGGAGCACCAGGTGCAGAGATCATTATCCGGGTAAGAGGTGGTGGCTCCATCACCCAGGATAATTCTCCTTTATACATTGTGGATGGTGTGCAGGTAGAGAATGCTCTATCTGTAGTTTCACCTCAGGATATTGCTTCCATTGACGTATTAAAAGATGCCTCTACTACTGCCATCTATGGTGCAAGAGCCGCTAATGGTGTGGTGATCATCACTACCAAAGCTGGCCGGGCAGGTAAAACCCAGGTTAGTTATAATGGCAGCTATGGTTTCAGGAAAGTTCCTAAAACAATGGATGTGATGAACCCTTATGATTTTGTTCGCTGGCAGTATGAAAGAAGCAGGGGTAATACTACCGACAGTTCAAGTTTTGCACAAACCTATGGTACCACCTGGGATACACTGAACGTATATAAAAATATGCCCGCCATCAATTGGCAGGATGAAGTATTTGGAAGAAATGCAAGTTTTCAGAACCATAATGTATCTGTTAATGGAGGTAACCAGTCCACCAGTTTCAACCTGAGCATAACTGCAAACCGGGAAGAAGGCGTTCAACTCGAATCCGGCTTTGACAGAAACCTCGTCAATTTCAAACTGGATCATAAAGTATCTGATAAAGTAAAAGTGGGAATGACTGCCCGCTACCTGGATCAAAAGATCATGGGAGCAGGAACCACTAACAGCGGAACAAGAGCGACCAACCGCCTGCGTCATGCTATCAATTACAGGCCTTTTGAATTACCAACACCCTCCGGAGGTATTGATGATTTTGATGAAGCTTATTTCCTGGCTTCCAGTGGCGCCATTAACCCGGTTATACTTACAAGGGCCGAATACAGGAAACAAGAAACCAAAGCTACTTACCTGACAGGTTATCTCAATTTTAATATCCTTAAAAACCTGGTATTCCGGTCAACGCTTGGTTTTGACAATTCAACAACAAGAACTGATCTTTTCTACAGCAAGATCACCAGCACAGCCCGGAACTTTGCTTCTTTACCAGTAGCATCAATCGGGCAGCAAAATAACTACTCGCTCAATAATTCAAATACATTACAATACTCAGTAAATAATTATAAGAAGCACCATGATATTAGTGTATTGATAGGTCAGGAGATGGTAGATCTGCGTTCTAAGCAAAATGCAACAGAAACCCGTTATTTCCCGGCTGATATCACACCTGATAAAGCCCTTGCCAATATGGGTCTTGGATCTGCTCCATCAGGTTCTGCCCAGCCGTTGCCTACTTCTTTTGTTCAACCACCAAGCCGGATCTTTTCTTTGTTTGGAAGAGCAACTTATGGCTACGATGATAAGTATTTAGCCACTTTCAATCTTCGTTCTGACCGTTCTTCCAAGTTTAGCTCAGAAAACGGGTCATTGGTATTCCCATCTGGTTCTTTAGCATGGCGGTTTTCTAAAGAAAAATTTATGGATAAAGTGAACTGGATCAATGATGCAAAGCTGCGTTTTGGTTTTGGTGCGGTAGGTAATAACCGTATTGATAACCTGTTATACTTACAATTATATGGCGTAACAGGACAGTATGCATTGAATCATTCTATTTTGCCGGGTTTTGCACCCACAGCGTTGGCTAATCCTAACCTGAGATGGGAGTCTAATACCACCCGCAACTTCGGGCTAGATCTTTCTATGTTTAATAATAGGCTACAGTTCACGATGGATGTATATAAAAATACAGCCAAGGATCTTTTGTTAGCGGTTAACATACCACCCACAACAGGATATACACAACAGATACAAAATATAGGTTCTTCTTCTAACCGGGGTGTGGAATTCCAGATCAATGCCACCCCCATCGCAAAAAAGGATTTTAACTGGACCTCGAATTTTAATATTTCCTTTAATAAGAACAGGGTTGAAAGTTTAGGTGGTGTTGACCAGATCACCCGTAACTCAGGCTGGCAGGGAAGTGATGGTGTGGATGACTATCTCGTGAAAGTGGGTCAGCCGGCTGGTTTGATGTATGGTTTTGTAACAGACGGGTTTTACGGCATCAATGATTTTGATTATAACGCAACTACCGGTGTTTACACGATCAAAGCAGGTATTGCAGCAAATGGAGTATATGGTGTGCCGCAACCAGGTATGCTGAAATGGAAAGATCTGAATGGTGATGGTGTGATCACTGCTGATGGTGACCGCCAGGTGATTGGAGATGCCAATCCTACTTTCACAGGGGGCTGGAACAACCAGTTTACCTATGGTAATTTCGACCTGAGTGTGTTTGTAAACTTTGTAGTAGGGAATGATATTTATAATGCTAATAAACTGGAATGGACAGACGGTGCATTTGCCAACCTGAATATGCTGAACATCATGAAAGACCGGTGGACCAATATCAACGACCAGGGACAGGTGGTAACCGATCCGACTGCATTGGCCAAACTGAATGCGAATGCCAAAATATGGTCACCGGTAAGGGTGCAGCGGTGGTGGTTGCATTCATGGGCGGTGGAAGATGGCAGTTACCTTCGTTTTAATAACGTTACGGTTGGTTACACCTTACCGAAGAATGTACTGTCGAAAATGAAAATATCTACCTTCAGGATGTTCTGTACGGTAAATAACCTGGCAACCATCACCAACTATTCTGGTTATGATCCCGATGTAACGGCCAGGAGATCTGATCCATTAACGCCAGGCGTTGATTTTGCTGCTTATCCAAGATCAAGAACATGGGTATTTGGCGTAAACCTTACTTTCTAATAAACTAAACGATTGCAATATGAAAATCAAGTTTTATCAATCAATAGCAACCGTTTCTCTGGTTGCAGTATTGACAACCGTTGGTTGTAAAAAATATACAGAAGTAGAACCTGTTTCTCAGTATAGCATCCCGCAGGCATTTTCGGATGTATCAAATGCCACCAATGCACTGATTGGTGTATATGATGAACTGCAGGGGGATAATGGATATGGTATCCGCATCAGCATGTATTATCCATATGATTCGGATGAGGGTATTGTAAGCGGAAATATTGATAACGGCCGCCGTGGCGTGGGCCGCTACCAGTTATTGCTTACCAATTCTGAGATAGCCAATCCTTTCCGCCAGTTATACCGTGGTGTGGAAAAAGCAAACCTTTGTATCGAACAAATACCGTTGATGCCGCAGTATACCGGCGGATCAGCAGCTGACCAGGCCTTACTTAAGCGTTTACATGGAGAGGCATTGGTATTAAGAGCACAATATTTATTTCAATTGATGCTGAATTGGGGTGATGTACCTGCACCTATGATACCTGCTTACAAGCAACCCGATCTTTTTATTCCTCCAACTGACAGGGACTCTACGTATGATAAACTGATAGCGGACCTGGCAGTTGCAAGAGACCTGTTGCCCTGGAGAACAGATGCAGGGCCGAGAAACGAACGCATCACTAAAGGTGTTGCTAAAGCACTGAGGGCAAAAATGGCCTTATTCCGTGGCGGTTATTCTTTACGTAAGAACGGACAGATGGAACGCAGAAGTGATTTTCTTACTTATTATAACATTGCAAAGCAAGAATGTGAAGAATTGATGGCAAGAAGAGATCAGCATACGCTGAACCCCAGCTATTCAGATATCTGGAGAAAAGTAACTTCTTTCACGTATGACCCCCAAGGGGAGATCATTTTTGAAGTAGGTGCTGGTGGAGGTAACGGAAACAGCGATAGCCGGATGGGTAACTATGATGGTCCAAATCTGAGCAATGCATCAAGATATGGTGCTGGCGGTGGTGGCGTTCAAATGTTACCTAATTACTTTTACGCTTTTGATTCAGTGGATACACGCCGTGATGTAACGGTTACGCATTACCAGGTTACATCTGCTACCAATATTAAAAGTCAGCGTCGGTTAGGTGAATTGAATACTGGTAAATACCGCCGTGACTGGAGAGTTCCCCTGTTACCAGGCACCGTATTGAACGTGGGCTATAACTGGGCTATGATCCGTTTCTCTGATGTATTATTAATGTATGCCGAAGCAGTGAACGAGATCAATAATGGGCCGAATGCAGCTGCTATAGCTGCTTTTGAAGAAGTAAGAAAAAGAGCTTATGCAGGAAATACCGGGCTTATCGGAACCACGCCTACAGATAAAGCAGGCTTCTTTAATGCTATCGTGAATGAACGTTTCCTGGAATTTGGACATGAGGGTATCCGGAAGTATGACCTTCTTCGCTGGAACCTGTTAGCTGCGAAAATTGCAGAAGCAAGAACAAAGATCCAGCAGATCAGGGACCGGGTAGCGCCTTACACGTATGTACCACAATACATTTACTGGAAAAATAACGGCGAAGAAATTCAATATTATGCCGGTACAAATACAGCAACCACTGCACAGCCATTCTGGAGGCCTACACAGATACCTTCACCAACGACGGGTTGGACAAGAGTAGACTGGGCACAGCATTTAACAACAGCCAGTGCTATTGATGGCAAACCATTGTGGCAGGGATTCGCTTCATTCTTTGTTCCGGGTAAAAGTGAATTATTCCCGTTTGACCAGGCTACACTTTCTTCTTACCAGGGGAAACTGCAGCAGAACCCTGGTTATTGATGAATGATATGTAAACGATTCTCGTGTGTTTTCTTAAAGGCTGCTTATCCGAAGTAAACCTGTTTAGCAGAGGCAGGATTACCCAGTGGGATAAGCAGCCTTATTTTTACCGGTTACGTCTGTTTTAATACAAAACAACCATGACGAGATTTAAAAAGATAGTTACAGGAAGCTTTTGCGGATTATTATTGTCTTGCAATGCACAAAAACAGGCAATGCCTGCTATTGAAACTGATCAGCCAATTGCCTTTCCTGGAGCTGAGGGCTTTGGCAAATTTGCAACTGGCGGCCGGGGTGGGGCAGTTTTTATTGTCAGCAACCTGGATGATAAAGGACCTGGTAGTTTCCGGGAAGCAGCTGAAGCAAAAGGAAAACGCATCATTGTTTTTGCAGTATCAGGTACTATACACCTGGAATCAAAGCTATCTATAAAAGGAGATGTAACTATTGCAGGACAAACAGCCTCTGGCGATGGAATTTGCCTAGCTGATTATTCCGTTTCATTGGGGGGCGATAATATCATTTTACGGTATATCCGCTTCCGGATGGGAGATAAAAATCAGAAAGGAGGCATGGTGGACGGAAATGGTGGTGATGATGCATTCGGTGGTTTTAAGAGAAAACATATCATTATTGACCACTGCAGTATGAGCTGGAGTACGGATGAAGTGTTTTCCGTGTATGGAGGTGACAGTACCACATTGCAATGGAACCTGATCAGCGAACCGCTCAATTACTCGTACCATTTTGAGACAGGCGATAAAGACTGGGAACATCATGGCTTTGGTGGTATCTGGGGTGGACTTCATTTATCAGCACACCATAATTTGTTTGCCCATTGTATCAATCGTACTCCGAGATTCAACGGGATACGACACACGCCAACAGAATTCGTTGATTACCGGAATAACGTTATTTATAACTGGGGAGGTAATAATATTTATGCCGGGGAAGGCGGCGATTATAATATCGTGAACAACTATTATAAATACGGGCCTGGTACTAACAAAAATGTACGATTCCGGATCGTAAACCCGGGCCGGAATGAAAAGATCGGTTTTGGCAAATGGTATGTCGATGGAAATTATGTGGACGAAGCAAAGGATATCAGCAAGAATAACTGGCTCGGCATACAAATGGGTAATGAAGGAACTGAAACCGACAAGAAAAACACCATCATTGATAAACCGCATCCAGCTGTTGCCATACCTGCACAAACAGCTGTTGAAGCATACGAGTCAGTATTACAATCAGTGGGAGCCAGTCATAAAAGAGATACATTAGATGAGCGTATCATTAATGATGTAAAGAACAGGACAGGTAAATTCATTGATGTGCAGGGAGGATTTCCGCATGGCACCGGGTATGAAATGACCATCAGTGCATGGCCGGTATTGAAACAGCTGGCTGCACCTGCCGATACTGATAAAGACGGAATGCCCGATGAATGGGAAAAAAAGCAGGGATTGAATCATGCTGACCCATCAGATGCGGCAAAAAATAAACTGCATTCTCATTATACAAACATTGAAGTATATATTAATGGACTGCTGAAATGAAAAAAATACTCATCGTCCCGGTGGCTATTTGCCTGCTGGCTTTCATTTTACCTGCTAAAAAGAAAATAAAAATATTCCTCGCAGGTGATTCTACTATTGCGATCAAGGATACTAAAGTATATCCCGAAACTGGCTGGGGCATGCCATTTGTTTATTTCTGGGATTCAACAGTTACAGTAGTGAACCGGGCAAAGAACGGTCGTAGTACTAGAACATTCATCAGTGAGGGATTGTGGAAGTCGGTTATCAACGAAGCCGGTGAAGGCGATTATGTGATCATCCAGTTTGGCCATAATGATGCTGCGGTGACAAAGCCCGAACGCTACGCTACCCCCGACACTTTTAAAATGAACCTGGCCCGGTTCATCAAGGAAACCAGGGAGAAAAATGCGACGCCCATTTTATTTACACCTGTATCCCGGAGAAAATTTGATAAAGAAGGAAGGGCAGTTGAAACACATGAACTCTATGCAGCTTTAGTGAAAGAAGTGGCTGTTCGGGAGAAAGCTGATCTGGTTGACCTGGATGAACTGAGCAAAACATTATACCAGCAGTTTGGCCCGGAATTATCAAAGCTGCTGTTTCTCCAGTTAAAAGCCGGGGAGCATCCGAATTACCCGGAGGGAAGAGATGATAATACCCATTTCAATGAGTTAGGAGCAAGGTTAGTTGCCCAGTTGGTACTGAAAGAATTGGTAACATTGAAAACTGACCTGGCTGAAAGGGTTATTTCAACAGTAAAAAAATAGCATGAGAGCACTGGGTACTATATTATTTGTATTGACAGCTTTATTTACCAATGCTCAATCAACAGCGGGAATCACCGGCATCCGTGATACTTCTTATAATGTAAACAATGAGCTTAAAAAAAATCAGAAGAACTATCCTTTCATTCAATTGCCGGTGACTCCGAAACCCGTTAAGGTAAATGAAAAAAAAGATATTGTCTATTGCCAGCGGGGTAGCTGGAAACTTTTACTCGATGTTTTTAGTCCCGCACAAAAGACAAAAACTAAGAGAGCGGCTATACTCATCATACATGGCGGCGGCTGGAGAAGCGGTGACCGCAGTTTACATTATGCATTAGCTCAGCGACTGGCAGCATTGGGTTATGTGTGTATCACTCCTCAATACCGATTATCAACGGAAGCATTATATCCTGCCGCCATTCATGATATCAAAGCAGCGATCAGGTGGGTAAGAAAGAATGCGGATAAATACGGGATTGATACGAATATGATCGTTGCTTCCGGCCATTCAGCCGGCGGTGAACTGGCTGCTTTTATGGGATCAACGAACGGATTAAAAGTATTTGAAGGCGAAGAAGGGTGTAATAATAATACATCCAGTAAAGTAAATGCGGTAATTGATATTGATGGTACACTGGCTTTTATTCACCCGGAATCAGGAGAGGGGGATGACAGTAAAAGAGTATCTGCTGCCACACATTGGTTCGGATATTCAAAAACTGAAAATCCGGCGATATGGGAAGAGGCGGCACCATTAACGCATGTGGGCCCGCATACTCCACCTACTCTTTTCATCAACAGCAGCGTGGCCCGGATGCATGCAGGCCGGGAAGATTTTATCCGGGTATTGAACCAATATGGCATCGCTTCATCGGTTAAAACATTTGAAGGCTCTCCCCATTCTTTTATATTGTTCAATCCCTGGTTCGATTCAACTGTTACCATTATTAATGATTTTTTGAAAAGAACATTCGTTAAAAAGAATAAAGATGCTACTACTCAAATTACGGTGGCAAAGGACGGCAGTGGTGATTTTTCATCGGTACAAGCAGCATTGAATGCCGTTCCGTTGAATAATAAAAAGTCTTTTACTATTTTGATTAAAAATGGTGTTTATAAAGAAAAACTACGGCTTGACTCATCTAAAAACTTTGTCACCCTTATTGGGGAAGATAAATTTAACACGATACTCACCTATGATGATCATACGGGGAAGCTTTCTCCGAGGGGAGATACCATTAATACACGAACCTCCTGGAGTTTCTTGCTGAAAGCAGACAATTTTACAGCCAGCAATATCACTTTTCAAAATGATGCAGGGTTCACTGCCGGGCAAGCCGTGGCGATCGAAGCGGACGGCGACAAACTAATCTTTACCAATTGCCGCTTTATTGGCCACCAAGATGTATTGTTTACCAATAGTGAGAAAAGCCGGCAATATTATGAGCATTGTTATATTGAAGGGACAACCGATTTTATTTTTGGCTCAGCAACGGTTTGGTTTGAGCAATGCCATGTTCACAGCAAAAAGAACTCTCACATTACAGCAGCTTCTACTCCGGCAGACAAGCAATTCGGCTATATATTTAATGATTGTGTGCTGACCGGGGATACTTCATTGCACAGTGTTTCCTTAGGCCGCCCCTGGAGACCTTATGCTTCTGTGGTATATATGCGTTGTTTTATCGGTGAGCATATCAGACCCGAAGGGTGGAGCAACTGGAATAACACCGACAATTTTAAGACTACCCGTTATGCCGAGTATAAGAATTACGGAGCTTCGGCTGAACCGTATAAAAGAGTGAACTGGGCCAGGCAATTAACTGATGAAGAAGCAAGACATATAACACCCGTGAATATCTTAGGCAAATGGGCGCCCCATTGAATTGAACCGGGTACAGGCCGCATTTTCAGCAAGTCGGCTAAATGCTAAGATTGAAACGGAGTATTATTGCCAAACTAAATATACCATGAAAGGAAATTACCTTTTTTCAACGCTACTACTCTTGTTTTCTTTAATGCTAACTGAGCAGGGCAATGTAAAAATATTTATTGCCGGTGATTCCACTGCCAGTATCAAAGAAATAAGTGCATACCCGGAGACTGGCTGGGGCATGCCCTTTGTCTGGTTCTGGGATTCAACGGTTACAGTAGTCAACAAAGCAAAAAACGGACGAAGCACCAGTTCATTCAGGAAAGAAGGGTTATGGCAGCAGATCATGGATGAGGCAGCAGCCGGTGATTATGTCATCATTCAATTTGGGCATAATGATGAAGTGCCCACTAAAAAAACATTTACAACAGAAACAGAGTTTAAAAATAACCTGCAACAATATGTAAAGGAGGTCAGGGCTAAAAATGCCACCCCGCTTTTACTGACACCCATGGCCCGGAGAAAATTTGACAGTACGGGTAAGATCAGTGGTACACATGATATCTATGCACAAATAATCCGGGATGTCGCAAAGGAAGAAAAAGTAATTCTGTTTGATATGGACAGATTAACACAGGCCTTGTACCAGCAATTTGGCGAAGCGAACTCCCGGTTATTATTTCTTCAATTGAAACCGGGTGAACACCCGAATTATCCTTTGGGAAAAGAAGATAACACCCATTTCAGTGAGCTGGGAGCCCGGCTGGTAGCTCAATTAGTACTGAATGAGATCAAAGAGAAATGCCCGGACCTGGCAACACATATCATTAAATCTGTTGTAAAGAAATAATCATTAAGTGATGAGAAAACTGGGTATTATAATCTTCCTTGTAGCAGGGTGTTTGTTATATGCAAAAGCTCAGACAGCCAACCCGCAGCAGTATAAATATATTTTTACCGTTGCAAAAGACGGAACAGGAGATTATTATTTTATACAGGATGCCATCGATGCGATGCGGGTATACCCATTAGCGCCGCTCACCTTGTATATAAAGAACGGTATTTATAATGAAAAGATCGAATTACCGGCAAACAATACCGATGTAACTTTTATCGGGGAAAATGTGGACAGTGTTATTATCAGTTTTAATGATTATTCAGGAAAGGGTAAGCATACAACTTTCACTTCTTATACTGCAAAGATCTGCGGGAACCGGTTCAGGGCAGAGAATATAACATTTACTAATACAGCCGGTCCTGTTGGCCAGGCATTGGCCCTGTACGTTGATGCGGATAAGGCTGTTTTCAAAAACTGTAAATTCCTTGGTAACCAGGACACCATTTTTCTGTCAGGTGAGCAGGCAAGGCAGTTGTTTGTTGATTGTTATATCGAAGGAACAACGGATTTTATTTTCGGCCCCTCCACGGCTGTATTTAAGAATTGTACCATAAAAGCAAAGAGCAATTCTTATATCACCGCAGCGAATACCACGAAGGGAAAGTTATATGGTTTTGTATTTCTTGATTGTAAGATCATTGCGGAGCCTGCAGTAACCAGGTTATATCTTGGCCGCCCCTGGAGAGCTTACGCTAAAACCACATTCATTCATTGTGATCTGCCGAAAGTGATTGCACCGGAAGGTTGGGATAACTGGGGCAACGCTACCAATGAAAGCACCGTCGATTATGCAGAGTACAATAACATCGGCGAGGGTTTTGCTACCGATAAAAGAGTGAAATGGGCAAAGCAATTAACTAAACAAGCCGCAAGCCGTTATACTCCGGCTATCATTTTTAATGACCATAAGGATATTGAAGCAGGTGGATACAGGTGGTTTGATGACAGGATTGCATCTGGATTTGACAAAACAGTTTTTGCCAATAAGCCGCCGCAGATAGTACCCCTTTATCAAAATGTTGTGCCCAATTCAACGGGAGCCGCCGACAAAGAAAATTCAGTAACAAGAGATAATGTGACCCGCATTGCTAAAGTGAGCCGCCCAACATTGACTATCTATCGTCCTGCAAAACCGAATGGACAATCTGTTATCATTTGCCCCGGTGGTGGTTACACGATCCTCGCTTTTGATAAAGAAGGAACAAGAGTGGCGGAAGAATTCAATCGTTGGGGTATTACTGCATTCGTATTAAAATACCGGTTGCCGGATGATACAACACAGGTAGACAGAAGTATGGCACCATTACAGGATGCACAGCAGGCAGTAAGGTTAGTCCGAATGAATGCAAGAGAATGGGGGGTCGATAAAAACAAAATAGGTATTATGGGATTTTCAGCAGGCGGCCACCTGGCTTCTTCCGCCGCTACACATTTTTCTTTTAAAGCAGATCCGTTAAACAATGACACTACTTCTGTTCGCCCTGATTTCGCTATTCTTATTTACCCGGTGATCAGCTTTGACAGTACCATCACCCATAAAGGATCAAGAAATAACCTGGTTGGAGCGAATGCAGCTGCGGATAAGATCAATTTCTTTTCATCCGAGTTGCAGGTAACAACTGCCACGCCACCCTCTTTCTTAGTTCATGCCGGGGATGATGGCGTTGTTCCGGTGGATAACAGCTTGCGTTACTACCAGGCCTGTATAAAGAATAAAGTACCTGTCGAATTGCACTTATACCCGGCAGGTGGCCATGGATTTGGTATGAATAATAAAACAACAACGGATAACTGGCTGGAACGGTTAAGGAACTGGTTGAACCAGCTGAAGAAGTAAAATTGAGTATGAAAAAATTAATCACAATACTGTTACTCATACAATCCGGGTTTTTATCAGCACAGGTATGGAAAGCAGATAACGGAGATAATACCTATAAAAATCCTGTTATCAATGCCGATTACAGTGATCCGGATGCCATCAGAGTGGGGGAAGATTATTACATGGTATCATCCAGCTTCAATCATGTGCCGGGTTTGCCCATATTACACTCCAAAGACCTGGTGAATTGGAAACTGATCGGTCATGCGTTAAAATGTCAACCTCCATTTGATCATTTCAGTACAGTGCAACATGGTGGCGGTGTATGGGCACCGAGTATCCGTTTTCATAATAATGAATTTTATATCTACTACCCGGATCCTGATTTTGGTATCTACCTTATCAAGGCAAAAAAAATAACAGGACCCTGGTCCGACCCGGTATTGATCGAAGCCGGTAAGGGCCTGATTGATCCCTGCCCGTTATGGGATGATAGCGGGAAAGTGTACCTCGTTCATGCCTATGCAGGAAGCCGTGCCGGTATCAAATCAATTATAGTTGTTAAGGAGCTGAACAGCGATGGTACGAAAGTGATCAGCGACCCGGTGATGGTCTATGATGGTCATGAAACCGACCCAACCATTGAAGGGCCGAAATTTTATAAACGAAACGGGTACTATTACATTTTTGCTCCGGCTGGTGGTGTTAGTACCGGATGGCAATTAGTCCTTCGTTCAAAAAATATTTACGGCCCTTATGAACGAAAAGTAGTGATGGACCAGGGAGCGACTCCTGTTAATGGTCCGCACCAGGGAGCATGGGTCAGCACAACCATGGGAGAGGATTGGTTCCTGCATTTCCAGGATAAAGATGCTTATGGAAGAGTGGTTCACCTGCAACCCATGATATGGAAAAATGATTGGCCGGTAATTGGAACAGATAAGGATGGTGATGGTAAAGGAGAGCCGGTATTGTTGTATAGAAAACCAAAGACGGCAAAGACATTTCCTGTTGCTGCTCCAGCGGAGAGTGACGAGTTCAATACAAACCAGTTAGGATTGCAATGGCAATGGCAGGCGAACCCACAGCAATATTGGGCCATGCCAACCGCATCAGGATATTTACGCTTCTTTTCGGTACAAACAGCGGAAACGGTTTCATCACCCTGGTATTATCCTAATATACTCGGGCAAAAATTTCCTGCCGATGAATTTACTGCAACCACAAAATTTTCCTTCCGGCCAGGATGGGAAGGGGAAAGGTTTGGGTTTGTGGTATTGGGGCTGGATCTCGCTACTATATCTATTATTAAAAAACAGGATGGGAACTATATTGCTTACTCAGTTTGCAAGGAAGCAGATAAGGATAAAAAAGAAACAGTGCAGGAGGGTAAAAGAGTGAACAGTAAGGATATTTATTTCCGTATAAAAGTGACTGGCGGAGCTATCTGTGAATTCAGCTATAGTGAAGATGGGGTCAATTATATAACAGTGGGTGAAAAACTCCAGGCGAAGCCGGGGAAATGGGTGGGAGCGAAGCTGGGTTTGTTTTTCACCCGAAAGAATAAGACGAATGATGCCGGTATCGCCGATGTGGACTGGTTCAGGATCGGAAAATAAACAAGGACAGCATTAGCTTTTCAATATAAATCTATAATAATTGCCATATGGAAAGAAGAACTTTCGTCAAGTACACTGCAGCTGCAGGTGCATCACTGATGTTGCATCCATTTTCTACACTGGCTGCTGGTTCCGGGAAAAAAATAAGGCTCGTACAGGTAGGTACCGGTCACCGGGGAACTGGTTTCTGGGGCAAAGACCTTATCAAAAACTTTGCTGATACTGTTGAATTTACCGGGGTGTACGATGTAAATCCCGGAAGGGCTGCTTTTGCGCAACAATTATATGGGGGAAACATTCCCGTCTATAACAGTTTTGAAGAAATGCTGGCGAAATCCCAGGCAGATTATGTCATTGTTACTACTGTTGATTCAACACATGATGAGTTTATCGTGAAAGCACTGAACAAAGGATTTAATGTGATCACGGAAAAACCAATGACCACCGATGAAGACAAATGCAAACGGATATTAGATGCAGAAAAGAAATCTGGTAAAAAAGTGATCGTGGCATTCAACTATCGTCATAGTGTGCATGCCATGCAATTGAAGGAGTTATTAGCTGCGGACCGGGTAGGAAAAATCACTTCAGTTGATTTTAACTGGTACCTCAACGTTCATCATGGTGCTGATTATTTCCGCCGCTGGCACGGACGCATGAATAAGAGCGGCTCATTATGGGTACATAAAGCCACTCATCATTTTGACCTGCTCAACTGGTGGCTCAACTCTGAACCGGTGGAAGTTTCTGCATATGGAAGCCTCGAGCATTATGGCAAAAACAATGCATTCCGTGGCACTAAATGCCGGGGATGCGAACACAAGGATAAGTGCAAATTCTATTGGGATATCACCAAGGATGACCGTCTTACAAAATTGTATCCTGATAATGAGAAATATGATGGTTATTTAAGAGACGGCTGTGTGTGGAGCAATGAGATCGATATTTATGATAAGATGAGTGCCCAGATCATTTATGCTAACGGTGTTACAGCGAATTACTCACTTACCACTTACTCCCCCTATGAGGGTTGGCAGATAGCGTTTAACGGGATGAAGGGAAGGATTGAAACCTGGGAAGATATTCCCTATCTCCAAAAAACACTGGATGATCAGTCAAAACGGCATGCTATTGAAATGAGTAATGCGGATGATGCTGTTTCGGGTGAAGTAAGAGAGATCATTGCAATGGACAATTTTGCTAAAAATTTTGAAGTATATACCACGCCAAAAATAAAAGGGGGCCATGGTGGTGGTGATATCCGTATGCAGCGAAGAATATTCACTGATATAAATGATAACCCTCATCATGTAATGGCCGGTACCCGTGAAGGGGCAATGTCTATATTAATTGGTATTGCGGCCCGGAAAAGTATCCAGTTAAAAAGACCAGTAAAAATTTCCGAATTAACAGACCTGGTGCCAATGGCAAACAGGTTCTAAAATCTTTAAAATGAAAAAATTCTTTTCTTCTATTATTCTTTTACTTTTTATCTGCCCTTTTGTAACAGCGCAAGACAAACAGGAAAAAGCAGTGGCCAATGCTGTGGAAAAATTACGCAAAGCTATGGTGGACGGTAACAAGGCTGACCTGGAAAGCGGTGTATCAGAACAACTCAGTTATGGGCATAGCGGCGGCCATATTGATGATAAAAAAGAGTTTGTTGAAAAACTGACAAGTGGTAAGTCTGATTTTGTAACGATTGACCTCACAGAACAAACTATTTCCGTAAGCGGGAAAGTGGCTGTGGTAAGACATGTGTTGACCGCCAAAACCAATGATGGTGGGAAGCCAGGAGATGTTCATTTGCGGATATTGCTTGTTTTTCAAAAAAAGGGGAGAAAATGGGTATTGCTGGCCCGGCAAGCTGTAAAATTTAGCTGATGGCAAGTACTGAAAAACGAAACAAAACCGGTACCGTTCCCGGCAACGATTGCGTAAATAAACAAAGTCCAAAACACTGAAAATGATAGGGTTTAGAGGTAAAATTGTAGAGGGATGAACGGCTATTTTGCCTCTTATTTCAACGATTAACTTGTCATGATGAAGAAGATACTTTCACTATTGTTTATTGCATTCCTTGTAAGTGATGCTGCGGGCCAGTTCGGTGGTAAATTGCCTGTTATCGTTGCACCCAAATTTAAAAAAGATACAACCAGTATTAAAAAATTCGGAGCGGTACCTGATGGGTACACACTCAACACAAAGGCAATCAATGCTGCTATTGATGCCTGTACTAAAAAAGGCGGTGGTGTGGTGTTGATTCCGGCGGGCTTATGGCTATCAGGGCCCGTTGTATTAAAAAGTAATGTAAATCTTCACCTGGCGAATGGTGCTACACTATTATTTACGGATGATAAATCACAGTACCCGTTAATCGAAGCCAATTGGGAAGGCCTGCCCCAGATGAGAAATCAGTCCCCCATTTCTGCTACCAATGCTGTTCATATTGCTATTACGGGTAAAGGCATCATTGATGGAAATGGGGATGCATGGAGAGCGGTCAAAAGTGATAAACTCACAGCAAGTCAATGGAAAAAATTGGTGGCTTCCGGCGGGGTACTAAGTGAAGATAAAAAAACGTGGTATCCTTCTGAATCTTTTTTAAAAGGAAACAAAATGACCAATCCCGGGCAGCTTTCTCCTGAAAAAGATGCGGCCTTTTATGAAAGCATCAAAGATTTTCTTCGTCCCAACCTGGTATTGCTGACCAGTTGCAAATTCGTGTTACTGGAAGGGGTTACGTTTCAAAATTCACCCGCCTGGTGCCTGCACCCGCTGATGTGTGAGAACCTGACCGTTAGAAATGTATCCGTAAAAAATCCCTGGTATGCACAGAACGGTGATGGTATTGATGCAGAAAGTTGTAAAAATGTACTGATCGAAAATTCTGTATTTGATGTGGGTGACGATGCTCTTTGTATGAAAAGCGGTCGTGATGCAGAAGGTAGAAAAAGGGGAATGCCGATTGAGAATGTGATCATCAGGGGCTGCACTGTTTATTCCTCCCACGGAGGTTTTGTCATCGGCAGTGAAATGAGTGGCGGCGCAAAAAATATTTATGTCAGCAACTGCACGTTCGTTGGCGCAGATATCGGTCTTCGGTTTAAAACAACCCGCGGCCGTGGTGGTGTGGTGGAGAATATCTTCATTAAGGACATCTACATGAAAGATATTCCCGGAGAAGCCATTCTCTTTGATATGTACTATATGGCGAAAGACCCTGTGCCATTGGCTGGCGAAAAAAGAGAGTTGCCACCAGTGGTTTTTAAACCCGTAGATGAAACAACACCTGTCTTTAAGAATTTTCATATCAGCAATGTGTACTGCAATGGTGCAGCGAAGGGAATTTTTGTAAGAGGCTTGCCCGAAATGCATGTAAAAGATATTGTACTCGAAAATATGGTACTACAGGCCGACAAAGGGATCGATATACAGGAGGCCACGGGTATCAGCTTTAAAAATATAAAGATCATCAGTAAAGAAACCAACCCGGTTATTGATGTGGTGCAAAGTGATAAACTGCTGTTTGAAAATATCACGTATAAAGAGGGAGCAGAATTATTATTCAGGATCAGTGGAGACCGAACAAATACCATATCCGTTACTAAGACTGACGGAACAAAAGCGAAAACCAACATTTCTTACGAACTGGGTGCCAGTGAAAAATCAGTGATCATCAAATGAAAAAAATCTTCCTTTTACTATTATTGACTGCATCGCTGCAGGGGAAAGCACAGGAAAAGCCATTGTCTGAACAGATGATTGCTACCTGCATGACGCTTTGGAAAGACTCCTTCTCCTTTGGAAATAAGCCGGCCAGGTGGAGCTATGATATGGGAGTGATATTAAAAGGTTGTGAAAGGGTGTGGCAGAATACAGGAGATGTTCGCTATTTCAATTATATCCAGCACCTGATGGATTTTTATGTACAGGAAGATGGCAGTATTAAGGATTATAAACCTGATGAGTACAATATAGATCATATCAATAATGGTAAACTGGTGCTGTTGCTCTACCGGGTGTTGGGAAAAGAGAAGTACCTGAAAGCTGCAAAGATGTTGAGAGAGCAACTGCGTACCCATCCCCGTACCAATGAAGGTGGTTTCTGGCATAAGAAAATATATCCTTACCAGATGTGGCTGGATGGATTATACATGGGAGCACCATTCTACGCCGAGTATTCCAACCTCATGCAGGATGATACGGCTTTTAATGATATTACCAACCAGTTCGCCTGGATGGAACAACATGCAAGAGACCCCAAAACGGGATTGCTCTATCATGCATGGGATGAAAGTAAGCAACAACAATGGGCGAATAAGACCACCGGGCAATCACCACTTTTCTGGGCAAGGGCTATCGGCTGGTATTCCAATGCTATCGTGGATGCACTGGATTGGTATCCTGCTAATCACCCCGGGAAAAAGAAACTCATCGATATCCTGAATCGGTTGGTAACAGCTGTTGAGAAAGTACAGGACAAACAAACAGGACTTTGGTATGATATACTGAATTATGACGGCCCCGGAAAAGAAAAAAACTATTTTGAAGCATCAGCCAGTTGCCAATTGACCTATGCTATCGCAAAAGGTGTTCGTAAAGGGTATCTTCCGGCCGCTAAGTTTTCCATTGCGAAGAAAGCCTGGGATGGTATCGTGAAGGAATTCATCAAAGTAGAGAATGGTCAGACAAATTTATATGGAACAGTATCTGTTTCGGGATTAGGTGGCAATCCTTACCGCGATGGAAGTTTTGAATATTACATGCGGGAAAAAGTGATTGTGAATGACCCGAAAGGCATGGGTGCTTTTATCAAAGCCGCCGGGGAAATGGAGATCAATGGGTCATTGAAAAACGGGAAAGGTAAAACCGTGTTACTGGATCGATATTTTAACAGCGAAAAAAGAAAGAATACAGCTGGTAACATGGGTTACTGGCATTATACCTGGGAAGAAAGATCACACCCCGGCTTTAATACACTGGGAAGTATTTTTGAAAAGAACGGTGCTAAGCTTTCTTCATTAGATGCAGCACCAACTGCGGCAAACCTTAAAGGAGCATCCGTTTATATTATCGTCGATCCTGATCACATCCGGGATAATCCCAATCCGAATTATGTTGTTGCGAAAGACGTCAAAGCAATCAGTGATTGGGTAAAGGCAGGCGGTACATTGCTGCTTATGGCAAATGATAGTAATAATTGCGACCAGCGACATTTTAATACACTAGCTGCCGTTTTCGGTATAAAGTTTACAGATAAGAGTATCAACATGGTAAAGAATGATACATACCCTCAAGGAGAAGTATTGCCCGGTGATAATAATGCTGTTTTTCGCACTACGAAGAAGATGTTTTTAAAAGAACTGAGTGTACTGGAAATAAAAAACCCGGCCAGAGCACTGGTAACAAAAGATAACGATGTGATCATCGCTACAGCAAAATACGGGAAAGGTGCTGTGTTGGCTGTTGGTGATCCCTGGTTATATAATGAATATGTGGATGGCAGGAAACTACCTGTTGAGTATGAAAATTACAAGGCGGCCGAAGATTTGGTAAAATGGCTCTTACAACCGAAGAAATGAATGGAAAAACCAATATAATAATCTCTTCCCTTTTGGGGTTGTTGCTGATACAACTTGGCGTTTCAGCACAACCTGGAATTATATCCCTACCCCAACAAATTATCACCGTTGCCGCCGACGGCAGCGGAAATTATAAGACGATACAGGGTGCACTGAACAGCCTTTCGGATTCTTCTGAGGTTCCAAGAGTGATCCGTATAAAACAAGGAACCTATGCGGAGAAACTGTATATCGAGAAACAGAATGTGATCTTCGAGGGAGAAGACAGGGAGAAAACGATCATCCTCGCTGCTATTGCCCGGGACGAATGGCGCTGCGGTCACACCGATGACTGGGGCGTTGCCACTATGAATATCGGCGCCAATGATATTACGCTAAAGAATCTTACGGTCACGAATAATTATGGATTTGATTTTACAGAAAGAACGATCTGGTGTGCATCTGATACTTCACTCAACAAACAAAAAAAACTTAGAAAGGACGGTCACCAGATGGCATTACGCACTATGAATATGGCCACCCGTTTAAAAGCAGTGAACTGCCGCTTCCGTTCTTACGGTGGTGATACCGTCAGTCCCTGGGAAATATACAACGGCATGTGGTATTTTAAAGACTGTATCATGGAAGGCGGGGTTGATTTTTATTGTCCCCGCGGATGGGCCTGGGCAGAGAACTGTGAATTCATTGCACATAGCGGTCCTGCCGCTATCTGGCATGATGGTTCGGGCAACCCCGATTCAAAGACGGTATTGCTGAATTGTAAATTCTCCGGCTTTGATGGTTTTATGCTGGGCCGTTATCATCGTGAAGCACAATTCTACCTCGTCAATTGTTTGTTTGCGAAGAACATGAAGGATACCCCGATATACAGGGTGCCGACGAGTAACACCATCAATTGGGGCGAGAGAATATATTATTATAACTGTCGCCGCATTGGTGGAAATGATTTTGGCTGGTACAGCAATAATCTTCCGGCTAATGTGAAAGTTGCTGATATTACTGTTAACTGGGTATTTAAAAACAGGTGGAACCCTGTGATGGATTAATTATGCAATTATCGAAAGCAACGATAAAGAATATACAAACGCAAACCGGGCTGATCATACCCGAAGAGAAGTTATTTTCATTACCGGAAAAGGTGTTACAGTTTGGAACAGGTGTTTTATTAAGAGGCTTGCCGGATTACTTTATTGATAAAGCCAACCGGCAGGGGATTTTTAATGGCCGGGTAGTAGTGGTGAAATCTACCTCCAGCGGAGGTACTGATGAATTTGCGCAGCAGGATGGATTATTTACCCAATGTATCCGGGGAATTGAGAACGGGCAGCAGGTGGAAGAGGCGGTGATCAATTCTTCCATCAGCAAGGTATTATCTGCAAAAGAAGATTGGAATAAAATACTGGAATATGCTCATTGTCCAGAAATGCAGGTGATCATATCCAATACTACAGAAGTGGGTATAGTGATGAGTGGTGATAAAGTAACAGATCGGCCGCCCTCATCGTTTCCCGGTAAGTTACTGGCTTTCCTGTGGGAGCGGTATAACGCATTTAATGGTGCTGTAGAAAGCGGGATGGTGATCGTGCCAACGGAACTGATCTCCGGCAACGGCACCTTGCTTCGTTCCATTGTCCTGGAGCTGGCAACAAAGAATAAACTGGAGCAGCAATTCATCAACTGGTTGGAAACAGCTAATTATTTTTGTAATTCGCTGGTTGACCGGATTGTTCCGGGTAAACTGGTTGGGGATGATAAAATAGCAACAGGAAAAAAATTAGGTTATACAGATGACCTGATGATCATGTCGGAATGTTTCCGTTTATGGGCCATTGAATCGGGCAGCCAGCGGGTAAAAGAAATTTTGTCATTTACCAGGGCAGATAAAGGGGCTGTGATCGCTGCAGATATTACAAAATTCCGTGAGTTAAAACTTCGTTTATTAAACGGAACACATACGTTCAGTTGTGGCCTTGCTTTCCTGGCCGGTTTTGAAACAGTGAAAGAAGCGATGCAGGATAAAAGGATGTCTTTTTATATTCATGGATTAATGACGCAGGAGATTGCTTCCGTAATGTCGGGTGATATGATAGGCTACGAAGAGGCTTATATATTTGCCGGCAACGTTATGGATCGTTTCAGTAACCCGTTTCTTGATCATAAATGGATCAGCATTACAATGAATTACACTTCTAAAATGAAAATGCGGAATGTACCTTTATTGCTGAAGCATTATGAAAAGCATACCGCTGCACCTGAACTGATGGCACTGGGATTTGCAGGCTATCTTTTGTTTATGAAAGCGGAGGCAGGAAAGGATAACGTTTATAGTGGCAATACGAATGGGGATAAATATCCGGTGCAGGATCCGCAGGCTGGCCAGTTAGCTACATACTGGCAACAAGGCGATACCAATAAACTGGTAAAAGCAGTGCTGACAGATCAAAGTTTGTGGGAAACTGATCTTTCATTGCTACCGGGTTTAGCTGCGGCAGTGGAAGAAGCACTGAATAAATTAATGAATAGGGGAGTGGTGGCAACGCTGCAACAAGCCCAGCAACAAAATGAAATGACGAGATGAAGCAGTCGGTTTTAAAAGTACATCCAAAAGATAATGTGCTGGTGGCATTGACAAGTCTCAGTAAAGGAGCTGTTGTTTCTTACAACGGCGAAGAATTTACGATGCAGGAAGATATCCCGGCCAAGCATAAATTTTTTACACAGGATATGAAGACCGGTGATGCGATCATCATGTATGGAGTGCTGGTAGGAAAAGCACAACTGAATATTGTGAAAGGCAGCCGCATGGCATCGGAGAATACAAAGCATGCCGCTGAACCCTATGATTACCGCAATGCGAAGTTTGAATGGCAGGCTCCGGATGTATCCCGCTTTAGTGGAAGAACTTTTAATGGTTATCACCGGAATGACGGAAGGGTGGGTACTGCCAATTACTGGTTATTCATCCCCACCGTTTTTTGTGAGAACCGAAACTTGGATGTGATCCGGGAAGCGATGCAGAACGAATTAGGCTATGCGGTGACAGATAAATACAAACAATATACCAGCCAGTTACTGAAAGCATTTCAGAATGGTGAAACGATTGATAAGGTTGATCTTATGCCATCGGCAGTGCAACAGAGCCGTCCTTTTAAAAATGTAGATGGTATAAAATTCCTGAATCACCAGGGTGGTTGCGGAGGTATACGGCAAGACGCTGCTATCCTCAGTAAGCTATTGGCTGCATATGCCGATCACCCTAATGTGGGTGGCGTAACTGTATTAAGCCTGGGTTGCCAGAATTTACAGGTTCAGGATTTTATGACAGACCTGGAAGCACATAATCCCAATTTCGATAAACCGATACATATTTTTGAACAGCAACAATCACAAAGCGAAGAGCAGTTAATTGCAGAAGCGATCCGTAAAACATTTGAAGGATTGGTGGAGATCAATAAACTGGAAAGAAAGCCAGCCCCACTTGATAAATTATGCATCGGCGTAAAATGTGGCGGAAGTGATGGATTCAGCGGCATATCAGCCAATCCTGCTGTGGGATATTGTTCCGACCTTGTCGTTGCATTGGGCGGGCAAATATTATTAGCTGAGTTTCCTGAATTATGTGGTGTGGAGCAGGAGCTGGTTGATCGTTCTGTTAATGAATCTACGGCCCGCAAGTTCATGAAACTGATGAGAGGCTATGAAGAAAAAGTGGTCAATGCCGGTTCAAGCTTTTCGATGAACCCCTCACCGGGGAATATAAAAGATGGTTTAATAACGGATGCGATCAAGAGTGCCGGCGCTGCCAAAAAAGGCGGTACATCACCTGTAGTTGATGTACTGGATTATACAGAACCGGTTACAAAACCAGGGCTGAGTTTAGTATGTACACCCGGCAATGATGTGGAAGCAACAACAGGCAAAGCTGCCAGTGGTGCCACGCTGATCTTGTTTACAACCGGCTTAGGAACGCCAACCGGTAACCCTGTTTGTCCGACGATCAAAGTATCTACTAATAGTGCATTGACAAAAAGAATGGGTGATATTATTGATATTGATACCGGCCCGGTGATAGAAGGTGAGAAGACCATTGAAGAAATGGGAGAAGAGATACTGGAGTATTGTATTAAAGCAGCAAGCGGTGAAATAATACCCAAAGCGGTGTTGCTGAACCAGGATGATTTTATCCCCTGGAAACGGGGTGTTAGTTTATAATAGCTGAACAGCGAACCAACGATGAACCTGCCTGCCGGTAGGCAGGGTGAATGACACAACAGGCGATGCCATGAGAAACAAGGGCTGGCCAATTAATTTTTAAAGCAATTGTATGAAACAATTCCTGGATGAGAATTTTCTCCTGAAAACAGCAACCGCACAGCGTCTTTATCATGAATATGCGAAAGACATGCCGATCATAGATTATCATTGCCACCTGCCACCACAGCAGATTGCAGAAGATACACAATTTGAAAACCTGGCACAGGTATGGTTATATGGTGACCATTATAAATGGAGGGCTATGCGGACCAATGGTGTGCATGAAAGTTTTTGCACCGGGAATAAAACCGATTGGGAAAAATTTCAAAAATGGGCCGAGACGGTTCCTTATACCTTAAGAAATCCATTGTACCACTGGACACACCTGGAGCTGAAAAGATATTTTGGTATCAATGATATTTTGAACGGTGATACAGCCCGCCGGATATATGATGAGTGTACTGCTAAGTTGCAAACACCTGAGTATTCCGTGCGGAATTTATTGCGCAAAATGAATGTAACCCTGATCTGTACGACCGATGACCCCGTCGATTCACTGGAATATCACCAGAAGATCAAAGAGGATGGTTTTGAAAAACCGATCTTACCAGCTTTCCGCCCAGATAATGCGATGAATGTTAGCAGCGCCGAGAAATTCAACGCCTACCTGAATAAATTATCTGCAATGACTAATATTGCTATTTCATCGTTCGATGATTTCTTATATGCTTTGCAAAACCGCCACGATTTCTTTGCCTCCATGGGTTGCGGCGTATCTGATCACGGGCTGGAAGAGATATATGCTGAAGACTTTACCGGTTCAGAAATTGATGCCATTTTCACCAAGATACATGGTGGCCGCGAACTGAATGAAACCGAGCAACGCAAATTCAAATCGGCGATGCTGATCCATTTTGCAGAATGGGATTGGGAAAAAGGATGGGTACAACAGTTCCACCTCGGTGCATTACGGAATAATAACTCAAGAATGCTGCAAACGTTAGGACCTGATACCGGCTGGGATTCCATCGGTGATTTTTCCCAGGGAAAAGCATTGGCGAAATTCTTAGATAAGCTCGACAGTAATAATAAATTAGCCAAAACAGTTTTATACAATCTCAATCCTGCCGATAATGAATTGATGGCAACGATGATCGGTAATTTCAATGACGGATCAGCAGCGGGTAAGATACAGTGGGGCTCTGCCTGGTGGTTCCTTGATCAGCGGGATGGCATGACAAAACAGATCAATGCACTAAGTAATATGGGATTACTCAGCAAATTCATTGGTATGCTGACTGACTCAAGGAGTTTCCTGTCATTTCCAAGGCATGAATATTTCAGAAGGATATTATGTGACCTGTTTGGCGATGAAATTGAAAACGGTGAACTGCCCAATGATGTGAAATGGGTGGGTAAAGTGATACAGGATATTTGCTTTAATAATAACAGGGAGTATTTCAACTGGCAACTGGATGTGCAACCCGCAGTTATAAAACCTGTTACTGTATAAGCCGTGGCATCGTTCCCGGAAAAATATCCGGGCAAAAGTCCCTGTGGCAGGGATGATTTGGCAGGCCATGATGTATCTTTCAATCATAAACATAAAAAGTATAAATAAAATAGTATGTCAAAGAAAGTTGTAACACTGGGAGAGATCATGTTGCGCTTGTCCACTCCCGACTTCAAACGTTTTGTACAGGCCGATACATTTGATATTACGTATGGCGGTGGTGAGGCGAATGTGTCTGCTGCCTTGTGCAATTATGGTCTGAATGGGACCTTTGTAACCAAAGTGCCTAATAACCCGATCGGGCAGGCAGCTATCAATCACCTGCGCCGTTATGGGGTGGATACCCAATTCATTGCCCGTGGTGGCGACAGGCTTGGTATCTATTTTTTGGAGACAGGTGCTTCTATGAGGGCTTCACAGGTGGTATATGACCGTGCCGGTGCTTCTATTGCTGATGTGGACGCCAGTGAATTTGATTTTGATAAAATACTGGAGGGAGCTTCCTGGTTTCATACTACGGGTATTACCCCTGCATTGAGTGATAAAGCTGCAGCATTAACCGAAGCCGCATTGAAAGCAGCTAAAGCCAAAGGCATCACCACCAGTATTGACCTGAACTACCGGAAGAAGTTGTGGAGTAAAGAAAAAGCAAGAGAAGTGATGACCAAACTTTGTCAATACGTGGATGTATGTATCGGTAATGAAGAAGATGCTGATACAACCCTTGGCTTTAAAGCAGCGAATACTGATGTGACCAAGGGTGAATTGCACCTGGATGGTTTCAAAGATGTGTTCAAACAAATGAAAGAAAAATTCGGCTTCAAGTTCATAGCTTCTTCTTTAAGGGAGAGCCACAGTGCCAGTGATAATGGCTGGAGTGCACTGGTATATGATGGCAGCGAGTTTTATCATACGAAGCAATATAATGTCCGTATCGTGGACAGAGTTGGTAGTGGCGATAGCTTTGCCAGTGGCCTTATATATGGATTAGTTACAGGAATGCCGATGGCTGAAGCTGCAGAATTTGGAGTAGCAGCCTCAGCACTAAAGCATACTATTCCTGGCGACCTGAACCATGCAACCTTAGGGGAAGTTAAAGACCTGATAAAAGGTGACGGCAGTGGAAGGGTGCAACGATAAGTGTTTGAAGCCTGCCTGCCGGCGAGGAAAGTTTGAGATTTAAAGTTTGTGACTCATTAAAGCAGATAGTAATGATAATTGATACAGTACAAAATGCAGCCAAGTACTTTTCAGTACATCCGTTGTTTGAAAAGGCTTTTGCATTTATTAAAGAGACCGACCTTGCCAGTGCTGCAGACGGTAAGTCGGAGATTGCAGAAGGACTTAAAGCTATTTTCAGTAATAGCCAGGGTAAAACCAAAGAAGCCAGCCTGGCTAAGTTTGAATGTCATAATAAGAATATTGATATACAACTTTGCATCAATGGTGTGGAGACGATCGGCTGGAAACCACGGGCCAAATGTATAACACCTAACGGTGGATATAACGATGAAAAGGATGTACAGTTATACCATGACGGAGCCGACACATTTTTTCAACTCACCAACGGGCAGTTTGTAATCTTCTTCCCCGAAGATGTGCATGCACCAATGATCGGGGAAGGCGAAATAAAGAAACTGGTGATCAAAGTAAAAATTTAACCATGAGCAGGACACAACAAATAACAGATGCAATCGTAGCACAGGGTATCTTGCCCTTGTACTTTAATCCAAGCGAAGAAATAAGCCTTAACACGTTAAAAGCGATATATAAAGCAGGTATTAAAGCAGTGGAGTACACCAACCGGGGCGATGCTGCCCTCAGCAATTTTAAAAAAATGGTCGTACTGCGGAATGCGGAAATGCCCGGTTTGTTATTAGGCGTGGGCACTATCAAAAATATGCAGCAGGCCACTGATTATATGGCTGCAGGTGCGGATTTCCTCGTAAGCCCTGGTTTCGTACCCGAAGTAGCTGCTTATTGTGTGGCGAATGATATTTTCTATGCACCCGGTTGTATGACGCCTACGGAGATCATTGCTGCCGAAAATGCAGGTATCAAATTCATTAAACTCTTCCCCGGGAATATGCTGGGTACCGAGTTTTTGACAACTATTAAGGATATCTTTCCTAAACTGTTATTCATGCCCACTGGCGGTGTTGATACAACAAAGGAGAGTATTGAAAGCTGGTATAAAGCTGGTGTTTGTGCCGTTGGAATGGGCAGTAAACTGATCAGCAAGAAATTGATGGAAGCAAAAGATTATGCCAGCATGGAGACAGCTACTAAAGAAGTACTAACGATTATCGCATCAATTAAAAAATAAACTCCGGCATCCAGGTTGGGGCAAAAACGTAAAACATGACATTGCAAGCCGTAGGTAAATACAGATGGACTATTTGTGCACTTTTGTTTTTTGCAACTACCGTTAACTATCTTGACCGGCAGGTATTGAGTTTGTTAGCCCCGGATCTGTCAAAGGAGTTTGGATGGACTAATAGTGATTATGCAAATATCACCTCCGTATTTCAGTTTGTTTATGCCATTTCCATGCTGTTTGCCGGACGCCTGATCGACAAACTTGGTACAAAAGCAGGATTTATATTAGCTATTGTGATCTGGTCTATTGGTGCGATCATGCATGCCATTGCCATACCAATCGGAACAGGTATATCCAATCTTTTTGCCTGGATCGGTATCGGTGCTGTACCCGTTTCTATTGCAGGTTTTATGGTTGCCAGGGCAGTGCTTGGTCTGGGAGAATCGGGAAATTTTCCTGCTGCTATCAAAGCCACCGCTGAATATTTCCCCAAAAAAGAAAGATCGTTTGCAACCGGGATTTTTAATTCAGGTGCTAATATAGGAGCGATACTGGCTCCGCTTACGGTTCCCTGGATTGCAGAGACATGGAACTGGGAAACTGCCTTTATACTTATCGGGGCTGTTGGTTTTATATGGTTATTATGCTGGAATATTTATTATGCATTACCACGGAAGCAAAAAAGACTTTCCGCCGCTGAACTGGCTTATATTGAAAGTGATAAAGAAGATGAGCCTGTTACCGAAGACACGAATGTGAAAGCAGCAAAAATTTCCTGGATCAAATTGTTAGGATATAAACAAACCTGGGCTTTTGCGTTTGGTAAAATGATGACAGATGGTGTGTGGTGGTTCTTCCTGTTCTGGTTGCCCAAATACCTCGATGCCCAATATGGAATGACAGGAAAAGAGATCATGTTGCCTTTGGCAGTATTGTATAGCATGACCATGTTTGGAAGTATCGGCGGAGGTTATTTCCCAACCTATTTTATTAATAAGGGATACAATCCTTACGATGGCAGAATGAAAGCCATGCTGCTGATTGCACTTATTCCGCTGGTGGTGCTGGCGGCACAGCCATTCGGATATATATCATTCTGGGTGCCTGTTATCTTAATTGGTATAGGCGCATCGGCACACCAGGCGTGGAGTGCTAATATCTTTACCACTGTCTCGGATATGTTTCCTAAAAAGGCTGTTGGTTCTGTAGTTGGTATCGGCGGTATGGCCGGAGGCTTAGGTGGTGTGGCCATCTCAAAAATAGGCGGTGCGTTATTTGATCATTACAAAGCGTTGGGACATATTCAAACCGGGTATACGATCATGTTTGCCTTTTGTGCTGTTGCCTACCTGATCGCCTGGTTCGTGATGAAAGCCCTGGTGCCAAAATATAAACCTATTACCGACCTGTAGTAATATAGTGATATACCCATTAAATAAGAATCCCCGCTATCAGCGGGGATTTCTCTTATTGATAAATTCTGTCAATCGCATCTTTATACTTTTCGGATATCACTTTTCGTTTCATCGACATCTTTGGTGTCAGTTCACCACTGTCCACACTCCATTCATTGGGCAGCAATTCAAATTTTTTGATCTGCTCCACATGGTTGAAGAATTTATTAAAACTTTCCACCAGCTCTTTATACAGTTCGATCACTTTCGGGTTGCGGATCAGTTCTTCATTCGTTCCATCAGCCACCCCGTTATGCCGGGTCCAGTCACGCAGGTTGGGGAAAGAAGGAATCAATAATGCTCCCACAAATTTTCTTTCAGAACCCACAACCATCACTTGCTCAATAAAAGGAGACTCTTTTAATTTATTTTCGATCGGCAGCGGAGCTACATATTTACCACCGCTGGTTTTGAATAATTCTTTTTTTCGGTCAGTGATCTTCAGGAATTTATTATCGATGATGGTGCCGATATCACCTGTATGGAACCAGCCATCGGTAATCACTTCCGCGGTCAGGTCGGGCCGCTTGTAATAGCCCATCATCACATTCGGACCTTTGCTTAAGATCTCGCCATCTTCAGCAATTTGCACAGATACATTATCAATCAGTGGCCCAACAGAACCAAACATGCGGTCTTCTTCATTATACCGGTTCACACTGATAACTGGCGATGTTTCAGTAAGGCCGTATCCTTCCATGATTGTGATCTGCCCGGCGGTGAAAATGCGTATCAAACGTACCTGGCAGGCGGCACCACCCGTTACAATACACCTGATATTGCCACCCAATCCCTCTCTCCATTTACTGAAGACGAGTTTATTCGCCAGTGCAAGCTGCATTTTATACCAGGTGCCCTGGTCTTTGTTGATCTCAAATTTTTCTGCCAGGCCATGTGCCCAGAAGAATAATTTCTTTTTCATACCGGTAAGTTCATTGCCTTTCTGCATGATCTTATCATACACTTTCTCCAGCAATCTTGGCACCGTGGTAAACATATCCGGCTGCACTTCCTTCAGGTTATCACCGATCGTATCTAAACTTTCCGCATAATAAATGGACGTACCTCTGAATAAATAGAGGTAGGTGACCATTCTTTCAAAAATATGATTCAGTGGCAGAAAGCTCAGGGAACGCATTTTATCTCCCGGCGGAAAGCAGGGTATGCAGGCTAATACATTGGAAAGAATATTTTCATGGCTCAGCATCACACCCTTGGGTGTTCCGGTGGTGCCCGATGTATAGATAATAGTAGCCAGGTCTTCATACCTGATCTTATCAGCGATCGGTTTTATTTGTGCTTTGAGTTCGGGAGTACTTAGTGCAGTAACTTCTTTCCAGTGTTTGGCATTGGGAACATGATCGAATGTATAGATCTCTTTCAGGCTATGCACCCGTCCTTTCAGGCTCAGCACTTTCAGGTACAGGTCTTCATCGTTCACAAAAACAACTTTTACCTGTGCATCATTCAGGATGAACTCCAGTTCATTTACATTGATCGTTGGATAAATAGGAGTTAGTACGGCTCCGATCTGCTGAACGGCCAGATCCAGCAATACCCATTCGGGTCGGTTTTTACAAAGTATCGCCACTTTGTCCCTTCCTTCGGCACTCATATCATTGGGGCCGATACCGAGGCTTAACAGGCCCGCACCCAGGTCATTCACAATATCACTTACCTGCTGAGTGCTGTATTTTTTCCATTGCCCTGCCTCTTTACCTGCCAGCATATCATCCAGGGAAGATGATCCTTCGAGATGGTATTGAAGGCAATCAAATAATCTGCGTGGTTCTGTCATGGTGCAATCGTTATTTTATCAGGCCTATACAAAAGCGTTACAGCAGTCAAATTAGGCAAAAAAGAAAACATAAAAAAACCTCCTGTTTGCTGGTTCAGGAGGTGGAAATAAGTTGAAAATGGATCATTTTACCTGGTAATACTGGCCTTGGGGAATCCTGAAAACCCTGTTTTTCTGGAAAGCTGTAAAAGAGCTGAAATTTTCAGCATGTGTTTTGGTCCAGTTGTCATAAGCCGCCAGGTTCTCAACCGGTCCGAAGAGCCATTGATTATAAGCTTCAAATAATCCATCCCGGATCAGTTGCTGCTGGTAATCGAAAAGTCGGAACGGGTATTTAGCAGCATTATTAGTAAACCAGCCGAGTATAAAACGGGTCCTGATCATCGTGAGTGTTTCAATAGTCACCCCTTTACTGGTGAGAGAGGATTGCTTGCCCATCTCCGTTAAAAAAGCTTTGGCAAATTCACTCTTGTTTTTTTCTTCGCCTTGCAAAAGATCGGGGTTAGCAAATAATTTTTCTTTATAACCCTGTAGTAATAATTGTTTCATGGCAGCCCCTCTTTCACTAAGGCTTTCCATATTCACAAAGATCTCTCCATAGATAAGACTCCACACTTTATCTTTTGTGTAAAAATAGAATAGGGCTGCATTGTAATAGTTCCCGCCATATGCCGGATCGATCAGTATTCCTTTTTCCCACTGATCAATAGCGGTAAAATCTTTGGTGGCCCAGAGCAATTCGCCATATTCACTGTAGAGGGGGCCGCTTCTTGGAAACTTTTTCAGCGCCTTTTTATACATTTTGTCGCAGTCTTTAACCAGTTCCAGTGCCTTATATACATTCCCGGCGATCTGGTAGGTCATTACGTCAGCATCATCACGGTCTACGATCGCTTTCACACCATCCAGGGCTTTATCAAAATCCTGTTTGAGGTAATAATTCTGGATCAGGTCTTTTTGTAATTCAAGGCTGTTCTTATCCTGTTGCAGGGCCCGGTTCAATACGATAATAGCATTGTTATAATCACCGGCCATCATAAAGGTCCGGGCTGTTTCCCGAAGTGTGGCCACATCTTCCGGTTGTGCCAATGCCGTTGCCAGCGAAAAGGAAAAGATAAAAGCGGCAATAAGTTTTTTCATATATAAAGTTGAAAACAAAGAGACGTTACTATGAACGTCCCTGTTGCAAAGTAACAATTATTTTAGCTGCCAATCAGAGCAGATGTGTTAAAAGTCCGTCCCGGAGCTTGGGCTCAAACCAGGTACTTTTTGGTGGCATAACGTTGCCACTATCAGAAATATCAAATAACTGCTCAAGGGTAACAGGGTGCAAACTAAATGCCACTTTCATTTCGCCGCTATCAACTCTTTTTTCCAATTCTTTCAGGCCCCGTATTCCCCCTACGAAATCAATTCTTTTATCGGTCCGCTGGTCTTTGATGCCGAGTAATTTATCTAAAATGTTATTGGAAAGGATCGTTACATCCAGCACGCCAATCGGGTCTTCGGTCCAGGTGCCTTTGCGGGCGGTGAGTATGAACCACTGATTGTTCAGGTACATACCAAATTCGTGTAGATGTGCAGGTTTTACTGCTTCCGGGCTTGACGTGATCATAAAATCATCTTGCAATGCAGCGATCAATTCTTCCGGAGTATGATCATTCAGGTCTTTAACAACCCGGTTATAATCTAAGATTGCTAACTGGCTGGCAGGGAAAATAGTGGTCAGGAAATATTTTGCCGCATCACTGTCCGGCAATGCTTTGCTCACTTTGGCAGCAGAAGCCGCCCGGTGGTGGCCGTCAGCAATATAGGTGCAGGGAACTTTGGAGCCGAACAAGTCAGTGATGGTGGTAACTGTTGCTTCTTCATTCACGATCCAGATGGTATGTTGAATACCATCTTCTGCAGTAAAATCATAAACAGGTGTCTCGTTTTCCTGCCAGTTATCAATAATGGAATTCACTTCAGCCACATCCCGGTAGGCCAGGAACACATTCCCGGTTTGTGCTTTGATGGTCTGCATATGATCAATACGGTCCTTTTCTTTTTCAGGCCTGGTGAACTCATGCTTTTTGATCACATCATCAAAATAATCCTGCACGGATGATACACAAACCAATCCGGTTTGTGAACGGCCATTCATAATGAGACGATAAATATAATAGCAGGGTTTCTCTTCCTGCAATAATGTACCATTGGCAATAAATTGCTGCAGGTTCTCTTTGGCTTTTTCATAAACTGATGCACTATGGATGTCAATCGTATCCGGCAGATCAATTTCTGATTTCGTTACATGCAGAAAAGAATAAGGATTTCCTTTTGCTTCTTCTTTTGCTTCAGTACTATTGAGCACATCGTAAGGACGGGAAGCTACTTGTTGTGATAATGCGGGTGTTGGTCTTACTGCTTTGAACGGTTTAATAGTGGCCATTTTCGACATGAAAATTTATTGGTATAAATATTATCCTTTTTTACGGGCAAATTCTTTCATCAGCTCTGTAAATGCTTTTACGCTTTCTATTGTTAAAGCATTGTACATAGAAACCCGGAAGCCGCCCACACTCCGGTGACCTTTTACCCCGTTCATTTTTTCATTCTTACACTGGTCAAGAAATTCTTTTTCAAGGATCGGGTCTTCCATCACAAAGACAGCATTCATCTGGCTGCGGTCTTCCCTGGCAACCGGCCCTTTGAAGAGCGGCAGGCTGTCTAATGTATCATAAAGCAGTGTTGCTTTTGCAATGTTCAATTTTTCGATAGCAGCAACCCCCCCCATTTTTTTCAACCAGCGCAGGGTAAGCAAAACAACATAAACAGCAAATACAGGGGGTGTATTCAGCATGCTGCCTTCTTTAATATGATTACGGTAGTCAAGTATGGTCGGGATATTCCGGTTTACTTTGCCAGTAATATGCTTATTGATGATCACCAGGTTCACTCCGGCGGCACCCATATTCTTTTGCGCACCGGCATAGACCAGGTCAAATTTGTTGAAATCTAACTGGCGGCTCAGGATATCACTGCTCATATCAGCAACTAACGGAACGCCGCAATCATAGGGCAACTGGTGCCATTGGGTGCCGGCAATGGTTTCATTAGTGGTAATATGTAAATAAGCAGCAGTGGGTGTTACCGTAATATCTTTTGGGATAGTTGTGTAATCCGTGTCTTTCGAAGAGCCCACGATCTCCACATGGCCAAATAGTTTGGCTTCTTTGATGGCCTTACCAGCCCAGGTGCCTGTTTCAGTATAGGCAGCAATATCATTTTCATTCAGCAGGTTCATCGGCACCTGCATGAATTGCGTGGTGGCACCGCCATGCAGGAATAAAACCTCGTGGTCATTGTCCAGTTGCATTAATTCTTTGACCAATACTCTTGCCTCATCCATCACTGCTTCAAATAGGGGAGTACGGTGACCGATCTCTAAAATGGAAAGGCCGGTATTATTAAAATCAAGAATGGCCTGGCTGGCTTGTTCAAAAACCTCTTTGGGTAAAACAGAAGGGCCTGCATTGAAATTATGAATCATTGGCTGTAAGGTTTCAACCCTGCAAGGAGGGTTAATGAGCTGGCAAATGTACTAAATAAAAGGGCGACGGGAGGAAGCTTTACCTGTTGATTGGATAAGCGGTCACTCATGCTCTCTTCCCTTGATAGCAGCATTTTTCCAGGCAGTATTCAATTTTTCAAATTCCTGCAGGTCTTCAGGGGTGAATTCCTTATGACTGAGGTTACTGAGATCGGGCTGCCCTGCATTGATCCAGGCGGTATACCAGAATGAAGCGACTGTATAAATGGATTGCCGCATTCGTCTTTCGATCATTCCTTTCAGTAAGGCATCATATTTCAGGGAATAAGCAGAAGAGTATTGCCGGATCGTTACTCCATTGCGGTCTTCAAATGCAAATTTCTGGTCTGCAGGAAAAATCCGGCTTAATTCTTTTTCATATTTCAACACCGTATCAGCGGCGGTGGCACTTTCCAGCACCCTTTTCCATATATAGTCAGCCGGGTTTTTGATGTATTCAGCCTTACCAATGAAGAGATCCCATTCTTTTTCGGCCAGGAGCTCAGGAATACGGCTTTCCCAAAATCCATGAATACCTTTCTGGTCAGTAAACTGCCCGTTGTGATTACTGCTGGCATGAAGCGGTACATGGGAGTCGGCAATATAATGCCCGATCTCGGCTGAGTACTTCAGGATCTTTGCCTGGTTCTTTTCTTTAAAAGCTTCTGTTAAACGATACAGCATGGTTTGTAACCACCAGGGAACGATTCCATGCGCTATCAATGTGTCTTCCGAATATTTTGCAACTGCATCATTCCATTTCCTTGGCAAAGAGTCGAACGGGTAACTGCCGTAATGATCAATATCAATATAATGCCGGGGGCCTTCTTCCGGAACAGCATATCTTCTTTTATCAGGATCCACTGCATGTTCTTCCAGGAAACCAATAGCAGGTTTATATAAGACCATCATTTCAGGTGGTAAAAGAAATACTGCGAGGTAATTGATCTTCCGGTGTGCATAGAAACCCCAGCAAAAACATTGTTGCCAGAGCAAACAGGAAAAAAAGATGCCGAAAATTTTCTTCATTTAGTAACTGCGTTGTCAGTTCCTTTTTTTTCATCATCATCCTCATCCAAGTCCACCACCCCTCCCGTTACCGCATATTTCATGGCTTCACCGGCGGTGATCTGCTCTATTTTACGGATCCGTACCCGGGGCAAAATATAAAGCTGGCCTGCAAAGTTGTACGATTGCGGCACATATACGCTTACTTTATCAGCACCCAGTTCAAATTTCTCCATTTCTTCATCGGTTAAAAAACCAACGATCCATACATCTTCTGCAAATACATTAGCCAGGACTGCTTTATTAAATTTTCTTTTATCACCGGCGAAGGCTTCAAAGAAATCTTTGGTGGAAGAATAGATGAACTTGATACCGGGTGTTCTTTCCATCCATTGATCAAAGAAATTGATCGCACTGCCCATCAGGAAGTTGGAGCTCACCCAGCCCACAAGAATCACAAAAAGTATGATGAGTACAAAACCGAGACCGGGGATATTAACATAAGGACGAAGAATACCGTCTACTTTTTCAAAAAGCCAGTAAAGGGCATAAGCAGTAATAGCAATGGGTGCAATAATAATAAGCCCCTGTATAAAGAAGCGGAAGATCTTCCTAACCACACTTGTTTTTTTTAACGCAGGAGTTTTGGGCTTCATGCACAATCAATTAAGTAATAAAGGTAGCGGAATTTGAATTTTGACTGAGCATATCTCTTAGCTGAAACAAACACTTGTCTGTATGAAGGAATTGTTACGAATGGCCAAAAAAAAGGATGGAAACTTTGGTCACGAAAAAAGTTTCCATAGTTTTGCCCTTCGATTTTGAAGTATGGAACCCAAAGAACGCATATTAATTAAGGCTGAGGAACTGTTTATGCAGTATGGCATACGTTCTGTCTCTATGGACGACATTGCCAACCACCTGGGCATGTCAAAGAAGACGCTCTACCAGTATTATGCTGATAAAGATGAGCTGGTTGATGCTGTGGTGGACGGGCATATCAGTGAAATACAAACCGATTGTGGTGTGTGTAAGGACACTGCTAAAGATGCTGTTCACGAGATATTCATCACCATGGAAAGGATCATGGATGAGTTTGCCAATATGAACCCTATGTTACTGCATGATCTCGAAAAATTTCATTTCAGATCCTTTCGGCGGTTTAAAGAACATAAGGATAAATTCCTGGCCAAAGTGATAAAAGATAATATTGACTGGGGCATCAAAGATGAATTATACAGGCCTGATATCAATGTGGATGTGATGGTGAAGTTCAGGCTGGAATCCATGATGCTGGCATTTGATGTCAGTGTTTTTCCCCCGGGAAAGTATAACCTGGCAGGTGTAACAGAGGTCATTATCGAACATTTTGTATACGGGCTTGCCACTATCAAAGGACATAAACTGATTCAGAAATACAATGAACAACGAAACAAAAACCAACAACATGAAGAAGCGAGGAAATAACAGGAGACGTGCGGTAATCGTACTGGCTTTGTTCCCTTTCATGGCGATGGCACAGGATACGGTAAAAGTGACAAAGCATGAATTTTCCATTCAGCAGGCCATTGATTATGCCAGCAAGAATAATGTGCAGGTCAAGAATGCGTTACTGGATGTAAAATACCAGGAGCAGGTGAACAGGGAAGTAACTTCCCGTGCTTATCCCGGAATCAATGCCAGCCTGGGAACAACCTATAATCCCAATGTGGCCACCCAGGTGATCCCCAATTTTATTTCACCTGCCACCTACCAGGTACTGGTGGATGAAGGTGTAAAAGATGGTAATGGCAATCCTATTGTAATGCCAAACGATTTTGGATTTATTGCTGCGCAGTTCGGCACTAAGTATAGCGCTACAGGAGCGATCAGCCTGAGCCAGATACTTTTTGATGGCCAGGTATTCGTAGGCTTGCAGGCCAGGGATGCCACGATGAATTTTGCCCGTAAGAATGCAGAAATAACAGAGGAAGCTGTAAGGACGAATATTTATAAGGTCTATTACCAACTGGTGGTTAGCAAAACGCAAGTGGAGTTATTAGACTCTAATATCGCTTTGCTGGAAAAGTTATTGAAAGATACCAGGATCATTTATGAGAATGGGTTTGCAGAAAAACTAGATGTTGACAAAGTAAATGTACAACTCACCAACCTGCAGACAGAGAAACGAAAAGTATTGAACACGATCTCGAATGGTTATTACGGGTTAAAATTACTCATCGGAATGCCAATCAAAGATCAGCTGGTACTCACTGACACACTGAGTGCTGACCAGATCAAAGAAGGTGTGCTGGAAAACAGTGCATATGATTACAAAGACAGGAAAGATTACCAATATGCACAGATTGGCAAGCAATTGAATGAATATAATATCCGCCGCTACAAACTGAGCCAGATACCCACCGTATCGCTTAATGGTCAGTATGCCAAGAATGCCCAGCGGAATAAATGGAATTTCTTTGGTAAGGGTGATTGGTTCACGATCTCCTCTGTCAGTCTGAATATATCTGTGCCCATTTTCAATGGTTTTTATACCAAGTCAAAAATTCAGCAGGCGAGGATCGATCTGCAAAAAACCGAGAACCAGATCAGTGCCCTGGAAATTTCCATCGACCAGCAGGTGGAAACGGCTAAGAATAATTTCAGTTCTGCCATTATCAATATGGACTACCAGAAACGAAATATGGAATTAGCTGAGAAAGTATACCAGCAAACCAAAAAGAAATATGAAGTGGGTACCGGTTCACAAACAGAGATCAATACAGCGCAAACAGATCTGAAAACAGCACAAACCAATTATATCACGGCCTTGTATGATGCGATCATTGCAAAGGTTGACTTTATGAAAGCAACCGGTAAATTATAATTAACACCAAAATCAACGACCATGACTCTTAAAATAAATTATATGCAACAGGTTTGGAAATTCTCTTTCGCCGTAGCCTTATCAGCTTTGCTGGTAGCTTGTGGCAGTACTGCGGCTAAAGACAAAAAGGGTGAAATAACCGATATTAAATCAAAAATTGAGAAGCTGAAGAAAGACAAGACTGGCCTGGATACGGAGATACGCCAGCTGGAGGAGCAACTTGCAAAAGCAGACCCGGATGCAGCGTCCGTAAAAAAATTAATTGCTGTTGATACGCTGCGGATACAGGATTTTGCTCATTACATCGATCTGCAGGGAAAAATATCAAGCAGTGGTATTGGTTATGTGGCACCCAAAGGTGGCGGCGGAGTGATCAGGGCTATTTATGTGAAAGTAGGGGATAGGGTTTCTTCCGGCCAGTTGGTGGTAAAGCTGGATGATGCGATGCAACGACAAGCATTGATCGGGGCACAGCAAGCCACTGGTCAATTGAAAGCAAGAGTTGCCCAGGCACAAACGATCTATGAACGTTACCAGAACTTGTGGAAACAAAATATAGGTGCAGAAATAAATGTGGTGAATGCCAAAGCTGATGTGGATGCATTGACCGCACAATTACGTTCTGCAGAATCCAGCGTGGCACAGGCTGCAGAAGCCTTAGATATGACAAATGTAAGAGCGGGGATGAGTGGCGCAGTGGAAGAGGTGAATGTACGAGTGGGAGAATTTTTTAGCGGTGCCACTCAACAGGGAGGCCAGATCGTAATTGTAAATGCAGGATCACTCAAAGCAGAAGTACCAGTTCCTGATAATTATGTGGCAAAAGTAAAAAAGGGTGATAAAGTACTGATTTCTGTTCCGGAAACGGGGAAGGCACCATTTGAGTCAACAATCAGCGTAGTGGGTGCATCCATCAATGCAACGACCCGTTCCTTTATAACAGAAGCAAAGGTTCCTAACGATCCGTTGCTGAAACCCAATCAAACTGCCGTGATGAAAATCCTGGATTACCAGGCTAAGGGAGCAGTGGCTGTTCCTATCAACGTGGTACAATCAGATGAGAAAGGAAAATACGTATATGTAATGGAAAAAGCTGGCGATAAAATGGTGGCCCGGAAAAAAACTGTCATTGCAGGCGAAGCGTATAATGGGCTGATGGAGATCAAAAGTGGCCTTACTGGCGGTGAGCTGATTATTACGGAAGGTTACCAGACCGTGTACGACGGACAGGTAGTAACAACCGGGAATAAGTAACCAATACTTTACGGGTATTGAATAGAAATAAAGTGTGCAGGTAATGATCAGCAGGAAGCGATCATGACAGCAGGATTGCTGTTGGTAAACAAATCAACTGACGACAAAATTTTTTACGATGAATATTCTTGAAGGAGTAGCAGCCAAATTCAAACAGTTCAGGCCAACCAGCTGGGCAATTGATAACAGGACTGCTGTTTATATTATAGCGATCCTTATATCATTATATGGATTGACCAAGTTCAACAGTATGCCGAAGGAGCAGTTCCCGGATATTGTGGTGCCTACCATTTCAGTAGCTACTGTGTATGTTGGTAATTCACCAAAGGATATCGAAAACCTGGTGACAAGGCCTATCGAAAAACAACTGAAAGGGATCAGTGGCGCTAAAGTAAAGAAGATACAAAGCACCTCACAGACAGATTATAGCCTTATCGTCGTGGAGTTTGATACGGATGTAAAGACCGATATCGCCAAGCAAAAAGTAAAAGATGCGATCGATAAGGCCAAGACCGATCTGCCCACCGATCTTACATCTCAGCCCGACGTGCAGGAATTTGCCTTTAGTGAAATGCCGATCATGTTTGTGAATGTGAGTGGTGATTATGATGGTATCAAGCTGAAAGAGTATGCAGATAAAATGCAAGACCGTTTTGAAAGCCTGACTGAAATAACCAGGGCTGAAATAGTGGGAGCGCCGGAAAGAGAAATACAGGTTAATGTTGATCCCTATAAAATGACAGCCGCCCGTGTAAGTTTTACAGATATTGAAAATGCGATCAGCCGGGAGAATAATGATATCACCGGTGGATTGATCGAAGTGGGAAATATGAAAAGGACACTGCGGGTAAAGGGGCAGTTTGCCAGTGTTACAGATATGCAGAATATCATAGTTCGCAGTAGTGCACAGGGTGCTTCTGTTTACCTGAGGGATATAGCTGAACTGAAAGATACCATTAAGGAAAAAGATAGTTATGCCCGGCTGGATGGTAAGAATGTGGTTACCCTTAATATCGTAAAAAGGGCCGGAGAAAACCTGATTGATTGTGCCGACAAAGTGAAAGCTGCGGTAGCAGATATGCAGGCCAAGGAAGAATTACCTAAAGACCTGCGGGTCGAGTTCACAGGTGATCAAAGTAAACAAACAAAAACTTCTTTTAACGAACTGATCAATACGATCATTATCGGGTTTATACTGGTATTGATCATCCTGATGTTCTTCATGGGTGTTACGAATGCTTTCTTCGTGGCACTGAGTGTTCCGCTGAGTGTTTTTGTTGCCTTTTTATTCCTGCCAATCGCGGATGGAATTATCGGCACCAGTGTGACGCTGAATTTCATCGTACTGTTTGCATTACTATTCGGCCTGGGGATTATCGTGGATGATGCCATCGTGGTGATTGAGAACACACACCGTATTTATAATAATGGCAAAGTACCAATTGTACGAAGCGCTAAAGAAGCCGCCGGGGAGGTCTTTATTCCTGTATTAGCGGGTACAGCTACAACACTGGCACCTTTCTTTCCACTATTGTTCTGGAAGGGATTGATCGGGAAATTCATGATCTACCTGCCAACCATGCTGATCCTTACGCTGGCAGCCTCCCTGATCGTAGCGTTTATATTCAACCCGGTATTTGCAGTAAGCTTCATGAGGCCGGAAGGAAAAGAATTTGAGAAACCCAAGAAGGCCGTTTTCAGGAATAAATGGTTTATCATCTTTGCGGTGGCTGGTGTTTTATTACACTTACCGGGTATGCACGGGACAGCGAATTTCCTTTTACTGATGGCGATTCTGATGGTATTTAATGCCTATGTCCTGAATGATGTGATCCATGTTTTCCAGCAAAGAGTATTACCCGGGCTGATGGAACGGTATGAGAAATTATTGCGCTGGATATTACAAGGCGAACGTCCTGTATGGGCATTTATTTCCTTATTCGGGTTATTCATTTTCTCTGTTGTGGCCCTGATGTTAAGGGGTAATAAATCTACCTTCTTCCCAAGCGGTGATCCCAACTTTGTCTATGTGTACCTGAAGATGCCGGTGGGAACACATGTAAAGTATACAGACAGTGTATTGCATGTCCTTGAACACAGGGTGGAAAAAGTCTTGGAAAAAGAAAAACCGGGTGTTCCTGGCGGCATTGTGGAGAGCATTATTACCAATGTGGCAGTGAGTGCCAATAATCCAAGAGATAATAACAGGAGTGTGCAGCCCAACCTCGGCCGTATACAGATATCGTTTGTTGAATTTGAAAAAAGACATGGCAAAAGCACACTGCCTTATAAAGAAGAAATCAGGAAAGTGGTGCAGGGAATACCGGGTACCAGTGTAGAAGTGGCACAGGAAGATGGGGGACCGCCCACAGATCCGCCCGTCAATATTGAAATAGTCGGGGATAATTTTGAGAGCATCTCTGCTGTAGCTTCTAATCTTTATAATTACCTGGACACAAACCGGGTGGATGGTATCGAGAATTTACAGCCGGATGTGGACCTGAGCAACCCTGAGATCAGTATTGTTGTTGACAGGGAGAGGGCTATGTTTGAAGGTATATCTACCGGCCAGGTGGGTATGGAGATCCGTACTGCCGTATTCGGAAAAGAGGTAAGTAAGATCAAAGACGGAGAGGATGAGTATAAGATACAGGTAAGATATAAAGACCTGTTGCGTAATAATATTACCGACCTGATGAATATGCGTATCACATTCATGGATATGAACACCATGCAGGTGAAATCTATTCCGCTGAGCTCAGTAGCCAAGGTTGATTATACTAATACAACCGGTGCAGTGAAGAGAAAGAATGTGAAAAGAACAATCCAGCTACAGAGTAATGTGCTTGATCCTACCATGGTAGGACCGATCAATACAGAGCTGCAGGCGAAGATTAATGATTTTAAAAACAAAGTGAAGATACCTTCTGATGTTACGATTAAATTAAGTGGCCAAAGTGAGCAGGAGCAGGAAACGCAAACGTTCCTGGGTACAGCACTGATCATTGCACTGGGTATTATTTTCCTGATACTGGTGCTGCAGTTCAACAGTATGAGCAAACCCTTTATCGTTATCACAGAAATATTTTTCTCGGTGATAGGTGTCTTACTTGGCTATGCATTAACAGGAATGACGATTGCCACGATCATGTTGGGTGTGGGTATCGTTGGACTGGCTGGTATCGTAATTAAAAACGGTATCCTGCTGATTGAGTTTACTGATGAATTACGTGGCCGTGGCTACAGAACAAGAGAAGCCGCCATCCAGGCAGGTAAGATCAGGATCATTCCCGTATTGCTGACAGCGGTGGCTACTATACTAGGTTTGTTGCCACTGGCAATTGGTTTCAATATTGATTTTGCGGGACTATTTCAGCACCTGCGGCCAAATGTATTCTTTGGTGGAGACAGCGTGGTATTCTGGGGGCCATTGAGCTGGACGATCATTTTTGGTTTGATCTTCTCCTTCTTTCTTACGCTGGTCATGGTACCAAGTATGTACCTGATTGCTGAAAGGCTGAAGAGACCGATGGGTCAATTCTATGGAACTAAATTCATCGCCTTGTTAGGCTTTGCCGGCCCATTCTTCTTCATTTTTGTAGGAATAATGTATCTGGTAAGAAAATTGCAGGGTAAGTCCGTCTGGATGGGTGTTCCCCGCAAAACAAGAACGTTAAGAAAGGTATAGTTAATAGCTGTTATTCCGCAAAGCCATGAGATACAGGGAGAAAAATCGATAGAGCTTCGTCTTGTATATTAGTGGCTTTGCGGGATTTTTTTATGCAGCATTACTGACTACAGGGTTGTCTTATTGGTGCAACCATTGTTTTTATAAAGGAATAATGAATAAAAGGGCAACTCCAATGAGTCGCCCTTTTTGCTATAAACCTTAACCAAAATATTATCAGGCTGCTTTTGCCCTTCCTTTATTGCCGTTGTAGAAAACCAGGTCCATATCAACACGATTCAGTTTCCTGTCGCGGATAGAAATATAGGCTCTCATTTTTTCAGCACTGGGTTGAATTTCCTGCATACTGCTGATCATTTCCGGGCAGGAACATTGAATGGTTTCCTTCACCCGGAGGAAGATGATATCACTGATCTTTTGTGCGGAAATTTTGATACAATCATTTTCAGTATGCAACACCGCTTTTTTAAGCATATTGCTGAACACATCAGTCAGCATATCATTGTTGGTATTCACATTGATATCAGGGTTGATATCGTTGATAAAAAAACTTCCCCGGTTAACGGCAAGAGGCAGCATATCTTTCACGACATTGCTCACAAGTTCTCTTAATGAATGGGTAGTTTGCATAGGAATCAGTTTTTGTTTGTCATAATAATTAGCGGGTTTTTGACTTCAACGCCTGCTGTTAGTATAGCAGGCGGAGAAATCAAATTTCATTGTACCCGGATGATCTTGTTTTTTTCTTTCAAAGAGTAGGAGCTATTATCAGGGTTATTCACAGGCCTCAATCACTATATTGATCTTGAGTAATATCTCTTTCGTAGAACAAAGGAACAACAAACAGCAGCCGGATAAAATAGTGCATCCGCTTATTAAGGGGTAATTATTTTATAGCTGTTAGTGTAGAATCTGCACTACATAGAACTACTCACCCGGGCATAAAAAAGCCGCTTTTAAAGCGGCTTTTTTATTAATAAGTCGGATAGATTAAAAGGCTTTTTTCTCTACAGGTTTGCCATCCACGTCCAGCTCGATCACATCATAGCCCAGTTTTTTAACTCCTTCGAGGATCTTGGCTTTGTCACCTACCAGTAAGATGTTCATTTTTTCAGGATTCAGCATTTTCTTTGCTACGGCATCTACTTCAGCTTTGGTGAGTTTAGCCAGTATTTTATTCTGCTGGTCCACAAAATTGGCAGGCAGGTTATAATCCAGTATGCGACGGATGAAACCGGCTTTTTGGAAACCTGTTTCATAGCTCCTGGCATCCCGCTGCCCTAATGAATTCTTCATGAATTTCAATTCCGCCTCGGTGATACCATTCGTTCTGTAATTATTCAGCTCTTTCATCACTTCAATCAGGGCACTGTCCGTAGCATCTGCACGGATCCCAGCGCTAAATTCAAAGTCACCACCATATTCATTGGCGCTGAAACCGCTTCTGGCACCATAAGTCCAACCTTTATCCTCCCGGAGGTTCAGGTTCAGGCGGCTGTTAAAATCGCCCCCCAATCCATAGTTCATCAGCATACTCCTGTAGTAGTCGCCTGTTGCATCATATTTCTGCCCGGTAGCATAACCAACCCGGAATTGAGATTGTGCAGCTTTGGGAACGTCCACCATAAATACTTTGGTCTTATCAATGGGTGCCGGTGTACTGTTCACTTTCGGCATGTCAATCTTCTTATTGGGTAATTTGTTCAGGAAAGCAAGTTTGGGTAAAACTTCTTCCTGTTTTACATCACCTACCACCACTACTTTGGTGCCCTGTGATGTGATATAGTTGTCATAATAATTCTGTACATCCTGCAGTTTCAGGTTCTTCACCGTGTATTCAGTGCCTGCTTCACTCATGCTCAGTATATTGTTAGGGCCATAATTGATTTTGGCAAAAACATTACTGGCCACCGCTGCAGGATCTGCTTTTGCCTGCTTGAAACTTTCCAGGTTCTGGCGCTGGATCCGGTTGAAGGCCGCTTCTGAAAATTTAGGATTGAACAATCTCTCTTCCACCAGGGCTAATGTAGCATCCAGGTTTTTCTTTAATGATTGTACATTAACAGTAATACCATCAAAGCTGCTGCTGATATTGACAGAACTTCCGAGTTTTTGCAATTCAACCGCCATCTGCTCTGCCGTATATTTTTTGGTGTCTTCATTCATCATATCCCCAAACATATCCGCCAGCCCGATCTTAGCCGTATCTTTCGCTTGTAATAAATGCCCGCCGGGAATGGTAATGGTCAATGTTACTGTTGGGATCTCGGCACTTTCTGTTCCGATCATTCGGATACCATTTGGCATATCTTTTCTCCAGAACTTGGGCACCTTCACCAGTGGATTAGGTCCATTACCCGGAATTTTACTGCGGTCAAAATTGTCTTTCGCTTTTGCATATTTCAAACCGGTATAGCCATAATCAGGTGCAGTATATTTAGTCGAGTCGATCTTGTAATTATCTGTTTTAGCGATCAGGGCTTCCTGCCCTTTGGGTAACACACTAAGGCGAACAGCATATTTACCTTTGATATATTGATTATATACCCTCATTACATCTTCTTTGGTAACGGACTGGTACATTTTGATCAGGTCTGCTACTTTATTGGGATTGCCCGTGAAAGTCTGGAAAGCTGCCAACTGGGATACTTTGCCAGCTACACTTTGCAGGCCATTGATCAGTTGTGATTCAATGCCACCTTTGAATTTGGCCACATCATCATCAGTAACACCTCTTGCTTCAAATGAATCCAGCGCATTGCGGAACAGGCTGTCCATTTGAGCTAATGATTTACCGGGACCGGGTACCAACTGGAACATAAACTCCCCGGCTAATTCAGATAACTGGCTGCTGCCACTTGCCTGCAGGGCTAATTGTTTTTTCGTCAATTGCTGAAACAACACCGAGTTTCTTCCCTGGCCAATAACCTGTGCCAGGCAAGCTAAAGCTCCCATGTCAGGGTGATAGTTAGGAACAGTTGGATAAACCACCATCAATAAAGGAAGTTTTGCATAGTTGTCTGTATAGGAAACATAGCGGTCAGCTTCCAGTACAGCAGGAGGGACAACAACAGGACTCACTTCCGGCCCACGGGGAATTACACCAAAATATTTTTCTGCCAGCTTTATCACTTCCGCAGGTTTCACATCACCACCTACTGTTAATGTCGCATTATTAGGGCCATACCAGCGTAGAAAGAAATTCTTCAGGTCGTTCACATCCACCCGGTTCAGGTCTTCCACATACCCGATCGTCAACCAGGAATAAGGATGGCCGTAAGGATATAAATTCCTGGAAGCGGTTTCAAATGAAAGACCATAAGGACGGTTATCATAATTCTGTCCTCTTTCATTTTTTACAGTTGAACGTTGTATCTCAAATTTCTTTTGTGTTACCGCATCCAGCAGGAAACCCATACGATCGGCTTCCAGCCACAGCATTTTTTCTAATTGATTGCTGGGAACTGTTTCATAGTAGTTGGTACGGTCACGATTGGTAGAACCGTTCAGTGTACCACCGGCATCCGAAACAATTTTAAAATGTTGTTCATCGGCCACGTTATCACTTCCCTGGAACATCATATGCTCAAAGAAGTGGGCAAAACCGGATTTACCGATCTCTTCCCGGGCAGAACCAACGTGGTATGTTACATCCACATGCACTACGGGATCACTATGGTCTTCATGGATAACCAGTGTCAGCCCGTTGGGCAAAACATATTTTTCGTAAGGGATAACGATCTCAGTGCCCTTGCGGGTCACTTTCTCAACCAGCTTTGTCTGGGCGCCGGCAATAAAAGTTGCCAGGACGGCACAGAACAATAAAAGTCGCTTTTTCATATCTCATTAATTTTTTAGAAGGGACGACAAGTTAACAAAAACAGTCGTTCGCCCCTTGCCATTTATCAATTTGTGAGGGGCTTTATACCTTCCAGTTGGCTTTTCAGTAAAATTTGCCTTTTATAAAGGGATTTTTTCAATCTGTTGCCGGTTAATTTACAAAAGCCACCCTTTTTTCACCGTTCAGCTATGTTGCTACGGTAATGGAAACTATATTTGCGACCATTTAAAGCTAACTATGAAAAAATACAGTACATTTTTCCTGGCAGTTATTCTCTGCTTTAACAGCCTTGCCCAGTTTACTTCCGGTAACCTGGTTGTGGTTCGGGTGGGTGACGGAACTCCACTCAATGGAGGAGCAGCCGCCCGTTGTTTCCTGGATGAATATTCCCCCACCGGGATTTTTGTGCAAACGGTTGCCATGCCGGTAACAACGGTTGGAAGCAACAGGCAGTTTATGATTAATAACAGTTCTTCATTTGAAGGACTCATTACACAATCTGGTGATGGCCGTTACCTGATGCTGATGGGATATGATGTTGCGGAAGGGTCCACACCGGTTACTTCACTTACCTCAGGGATAGCTCCAAGGATAGTGGCCAGGGTTGATAAAAATGAAACGATCAGCACCAATACAGTAGTTGCTGATGGTTACAGCGGGGAAAGCCCTTCCAGTGCCGTTAGCCCTAACGGAACGGATATCTGGGTATCTGGTTCCAGTTTCAATGGGAATGGCGGTGTCCGGTATATAACTTTCGGAGGCACATCTTCTGTTGCCCTGAGCCCGGGTACCTATGGCAGGCAGGTTAACATTTTCAATAACCAGTTGTATGTTTCTTCTGGTGTACTAAGTTCTTTTTTGGTGGGAACTGTTGGAACAGGAACACCTGTTACTTCTCCGCAAACAATTACAAATCTTCCGGGTCTTTCCTTTAATAACGCCACACCGTTATGTTTTTTTATGGCAGACCTGAATGCAGGCATTGCGGGTCCCGATGTATTGTATGTGGCAGACCAGGGATTATTCAACGGGGCCGAAGCAAATACCATCACGAAATACTCATTAGTAGGAACCAGCTGGGTGAAGAATAACAGTGTGACACTGACCGATGCAATAGGATTAACAGCCAGTGTAAATGGAAACACAGTTACATTGTTTGCCACAAACAGCACAAACCTCTATACACTGGCGGATGCCACCGGTTATAATGCAAATATGACCGCAACCCTGACTTCGCTGGCAACTGCTGCGACTAACACTAAATTCAAAGGAGTTGCTTTTGCACCCACCAATATCACAACACCGGTTACTGCCATCACAAAGAATGAGAAGATCAGTATAAAAAAAGTATGGCAGCAAAGTGATAATGAAACGATCGTTGAATGGAATGCAGAAAAATCGCTGCAGGTGAGTATACTGGTTACGGATATGAACGGTAAAAAATTGCAACAGCTGTCAGTAAGGTCAGTTGCCGGTTTGAACAGAACAGTGCTTAATTCCACTGCTTTCACTAATGGTTCTTATGTGGTAAGCATTCTGTCCGGAAAGGATAAAGCAGCAGAAAAATTCATTAAGCAATAACTTTATTAAATAAAAAAACCCGGGGAGATCCGGGTTTTTTTATCAGGCGAATTTTCATAATTCATTTATAGTGTATCCATTCTTACAGGCTTTGCGGTATCCGCTGCAGGCGCAACAGTCTTAATTGTATCTGTGATTAGGTGGTGCTTCCTGATAGCCGGGTAGGCCGATACCAGCGATAGTTCATAATCATCCCTGCTTTTCAACTTTTGAATAAAAGTTCTGAGTTGTAAAGAATCTGCTGAGCTATGATAGACCTGGTCATGCGCCAGCAATACAAGATTATTCGGATACCGCATTCTCTTTTGAGCGAATGCACTATCGATCATGGTGAGCATTTCATCGGCTGTGTTTTGTACCTGGAAAGTTTTGGGATCGTAATGCCATTCCAGGTCCCAGCCCATCACTATGAAACCTGCTTTTTGTAACGAGTCCATCGCCAGTTTACTTTTTTTGATATCCGTGTATTGAAGACTGTCTATCCGCCAGCTGTTGCGACCCGGAGCTCTTACAATAATGGTTGCGGGTAATAAGATCTCTCTGGTTTTTTCCATATCCTTCACCACAGTTTCCGGCAGCTCATAAAAATGATCATAACGGTTATGAGCATGGGTATAGCTGTGGTTACAGATCTCAATATTTTCAGCAGTGATCAACCTGTTCCAGTCACGACGCTGGCCATGGCTGGCAAAAACATGTTCTCCCACTATGAAGAAAGTAGCCGGTATATTTTCTTCCTGCACAATGTCCAGCACATTCTTCGTCCCCTTATTAGGGCCATCGTCAAAAGTGAGGTAGATCTTTTTCTTTGCCCGGGCCTTTTTTTTCTTAGCAATCGCTAATGGCTTTTTTTCATCTGTAATATGCCCGGTATCTGACCGCAGGAGGGCTTGTTCTTTTCCTGTTTTTTTACCCGAATAAGTACAGGCCAACAGCGATAAAAAAAGAATAAGTGCAAAAGTGGGTTTGAAAAAATCAGCAGCAGGCTCTGCTTCGTCGGGGGTGGAGGGAGTTTCCATGTGTTGTAGTGGTTATTAATATTGACTGTGAATATATACAGCAGCAGGGCCAGCCTGCAAATCCAGCTGGTTAAAAAAAGGTGAAAGCCTTGTAGCTAAATCTGCAGGAAAGAAGTGAAAAAAGTCAGGCCAGAACCTGATAAATCCCTGAAAATGGACAGGAAAACTGTCTTAAATTCGCAAAACAAATTTTTACAATGGCCCGTAAGCAGGAAGTACTTAACGATGTTGTCATCAAATTTGCCGGGGATAGCGGCGATGGAATGCAATTAACAGGAACACAGTTTACCAATAACACAGCTTTATTAGGTATTGATCTTTCCACCTTCCCGGATTTCCCGGCGGAGATCAGGGCTCCCCAGGGTACTATACCCGGTGTGAGTGGTTTCCAGTTACGTTTCTCAAGCGACAGGGTATTTACACCCGGTGATGCCTGTGATGTACTGGTGGCGATGAATGCTGCCGCTTTGAAAACAAACCTTACCGCGTTGAAAAAGGGCGGAAAGATCATTGTGAATACAGATGGTTTTGATGGAAAAAACCTTCGCCTGGCCAATTATCCGGAAGGAGAAAATCCATTAGAGAATGGTAGCCTGGAGAATTATGATGTTATCAAAATGGATGTGACGAAGATGACCCGTGAGTCGCTGAAGGATTTTACCATGGGAATGAAAGAAAAGGACAGGGCCAAGAACATGTTTGTGCTCGGCTTCCTGTACTGGATGTATAACCGGGATATGGAGAATACCATCACCTTTCTGAAAGAAAAATTTGGTAAAAAGCCGGACATCTTTGACAGTAACGTGAAAGTATTGCAGGCAGGTTATAATTATGGTGATACCACGGAAACCTTCACCACTACATACCGGGTAGAGAAAGCAAAAATGCAGGCTGGCAGCTACCGCTCTGTTATGGGCAACCAGGCCGCTGCTTTAGGATTGATCGCTGCTTCGCAAAAAAGCGGGTTGCCATTATTCCTTGGTACATACCCGATCACACCTGCTTCAGATATTTTGCATGAATTAAGTAAGTATAAAAATTTTGGCATCCGTACCTTCCAGGCAGAGGACGAGATAGCTGCTATTTCTTCTGCTATTGGGGCAGCTTACGGCGGTTCATTGGGCGTTACCACATCAAGTGGTCCCGGTATTGCATTAAAAGGAGAAGCCATGGGCCTGGCCGTGATGCTGGAAATACCGTTGATCATTGTGAATATACAGCGGGGAGGGCCCTCTACAGGCTTACCTACAAAAACAGAGCAATCAGACCTGATGCAGGCTTATTATGGAAGGAATGGTGAGTGCCCGATGCCAATCGTTTCCGCATCCACCCCTGCGGATTGTTTTGATGCCATATATGAAGCCGTAAGAATTTCTGTGCAACATATGACACCGGTTATGTTCTTGAGCGATGGATATATTGCTAACGGTGCTGAACCCTGGCGTTATCCAACTTCCGATCAGCTGGCACCAATTCCAGTTAAATTCAAAACGGAACTGGGGCATGGCGAAGAAAAATACCTGCCTTACCTGCGGGATGAAAAACTGGCAAGGCCCTGGGCCTTACCCGGAACACCCGGCCTGGAGCATCGTATCGGTGGTTTGGAAAAACAAAACATCACCGGGAACGTAAACTATGAACCGGAAAACCACCAGCTGATGGTGAAGATTCGCCAGGAAAAAGTAGATAAGATCGCCGACTATATCCCGGAACAAAAATTAGACAGTGGCCCTGATAAAGGAAAGATATTAGTACTGGGTTGGGGGTCTACCTACGGTGCTATTAAATCGGCGGTGGCAGAAATGCAGGCCAAGGGTCATGCTATCAGTCATGCACACCTGCGTTATGTTCGCCCTTTCCCTAAAAACCTGGGGGATATCATTAAAAGCTTTGATAAAGTGCTGATACCCGAGATCAATAATGGCCAGCTCATCAAGATCATTCGTGATCAATACCTGGTAGATGCAAAAGGGTATAATAAGATCATGGGTGTGCCGATCACAAAAACAGAACTGGTGATCAAGCTGGAAGAGCTGATCAACAGCTAATGTCTTAACCAGTCGTTAAATAAATTAAATCCACCTGTTTGTATGGGTGGATTTTTTATTTTCATGTCCCGGGTTTCTATCTTTTATTTTAAATCAGCGAGTATGAGAAAGATAATTTTATTGGTATTGGTTTTTCAACTGGCCTTCCTGTCTAGCATATGTGCACAGGAGAATACAATTCAAAAAGAAAAATGGCATTGGGGTGATCCGCTGAAGCAGGATACAAGTGCTGGTTATGTGCAGGCGGTGAAAGTAGATAATGTGATATATATATCGGGTGCTGTGGCAAGGGATGTAACACCGGAAGGTATCACCAGCGTTTACAAAGCGTTAGAAAGATCATTGAAGAGTTTCGGGGCCACTTTTCAAAATGTAGTAAAAGAAAACCTGTACACTACGGATATGGAAGCCATGAAAAAATACAATGACAGTCGTAAAGTATTTTACAAAGGCGATTTCCCTGCAGCTACCTGGATGCAGGTGGCCAGGTTATATATGCATGATGCAAGGCTGGAAGTGGAGCTGGTAGCTCATCTCCCCAGGTAACATGTTTTTTTATGCTGTGATTATTCAGGGTGTGATAGGTGCATTTACCACCGAGCTGCTAACTACAAATACTTCATATAATATCATGGCGCCATAGAGTAGCATGCTGATAACAAGCCCATACATAAAGATGTTATACGACATACGGAGCCAGCGGTATTTTTTGGCCAGCACCACACCCAGGAAGTAAAGATCCTTTACCATACTGCTATATAAATAGTCACGGTCGGCCAGCAGTTCTTTCATGGCCCAGTCATAGTCGGGCAGGCTCATGTTATGAAAATTGCCAAAGAATAAAAGATTTGTTTTTTTACTTTGAATATCTTCTTTGGTAAAGGTTCCCTCTGATACGTTCGGGCGGGTAGCTTTTACTGCAAAAACGATGGTGGCTACGCAAACCAATATCAGTGATGTTGTAGGAATAATAAGGTTCCTGTTTTCATCCAGGTGGCGTATCAACACAGAAATAACAACGGAGAGAATGATCGAATTTACAGAGATCATGATATTCGCCTTGCTGTCGGCCATCTGGCTGAGGGTATTGTGATTGTTAGCCATAATACGGAACACCGTATTGATCCCTCTTTCTGTCTGTGTGTTGTTTTTTTCTTTTTTCTTTTTTTCCTCCGCTTCTTTTGTTGCTTCGTCGGGGAACACGGTCAGTAAGGCATCCTGTTTATCTTTTTTACTTTTCTTTTTGCCGTTGTCCTGGGTCTTAGGATCATCCACCCGGTTCCTGATTGCATCAATATGTTGTTCTTTTACCGGCTGCAGTTTCCTTCTTCCGTAATCGGTCAGGTATTTATGGTTCTCCATAAAAGAAATATTCATCTTTCTCCATTTCTTTTTGGAAATCTCTTCGCCGGAAACTTCTGAAAGTTCCTGTCTTAATTCTTCGTTTAATACTTTAAAGTCATCCGTGCCAAGGTGAAAAAGATCGGCATCACAGAGAATTTGTTCAATAAGTGTAACTGGCGACTGTGGCATTTTGGTTGCCTCAATGCAACGGGTCACCTTTTCGATAAAGGTGGCTGCAGCTTGATGGGTCGTTAAGAATTCTGTTGCTATTTGTGCACTGACAGCTTCATGCCCTTTCCCCTGGCCTGCAGAAAAACCAGTGTCATGAAACCAGGCGGCCACGGTTACAGCCTGCCGGTCGTCAGGTTGCAGCTGGTAATAATCTGCCATTTCTTCAACCGCCCTTACTACCTGCCGGGTATGATCAAGGTTGTGATACCTGAAGCTTTTGCTAACTTTAGTTTGAAAAATATCAGTAACCAGTTCCCTTGCAGCGGCAATAAGGTCCGTTTGCACTTCAGTCATACTTAAAAGTTTGAACATGATAAATTTAAATAAAAACACTAAGAATGTGGAAGTTAAAATGAAAACCCTGCTCTTATGGATGCTTTTTTCTTTTTTTCTTGTCAGCCTTGCGGGTTGCGAGTCTAAACGAATAACTTATACCCCAACCGGCTACAATATTACCGAGCCAGAAACCTATGAATTAGGCGCAAAACTCAATGAGATATCGGGTATTTGCTGGGTTAATGATACGGTGATGCTGGCCAACAATGATGAATCAGGTAAAATATTTGCTATCAACCTGGCTGATATGAAAGATTTTGAATACCGGAATGTGAAGTTTGGCAGCAAAGATGATTATGAAGATATCGTAAAAGTGGATTCGTCTATTTATATCCTTATCAGCACCGGACAGATCATGAAAATAACGAACTACAAATCCAGGGATAGTGTGCAGGCAGAACTGGTAGCCAACCTGGAAGGAAAGGAAAATGAATTTGAATCCCTGTATTATGACAAAAGCGAAAACTCGCTGGTCATGCTATGCAAGAACTGTCATAAAGAAAAAGATAAGATAAGATCCGCCTACCGGTTTGATCTCAGTACGAATACGCTTATTGATACACCTTATTACCAGATTGATATGGACGAAATAAGGAAAAAGCTGGATGACAGCCGCCAGGAATTTCGCCCCTCAGCTGCCGCAGTAAACCCGGTGGATAATAAAGTATATATTGTTTCATCTGTCGGTAAACTTATGGTGGTCATTAATAAAAAAGGGAAAGTGGAGCAGGCGTTTGGGATATCAGGCATCATGTTTCCCCAGCCAGAAGGAATCAGCTTCGCTGATAATGGAGATATGTATATTTCCAATGAAGTGGCTACGGAGCCAAGGGCTACGCTTTTGAAATTCCGGTATACAAAGCCACACTGATCAGGAAGGAAGATCGGATAACATTTGTCTCGCAAATCTTTTTTGCTCTATTTTATCAATAGCCAGCAGCGCAAGTAATAACCAACCAAAGCCTATGGCAAAGCCTGCTATCACATCACTGGCATAGTGTACCCGCAAATAGATACGGCTAATGCCGATCAGGATGATCAGTGCTGCCAGTAGCACAATAATGCTAATACGAAGCCAGCTTTGCCTGACCTCTTTCCATACAATATAAATAAGGAGTCCGTAAAAAGTAACACTCATAAACGCATGGCCGCTGGGAAAACTGAAGCCGCTTACTTTTTCAAGTAAAGGGATTTCAGGCCTGGGCCGCTGAAAAATAAATTTCAGTAGAAACATGATTGTTAAGCTTGTCAGGGCTAAAGCAGAAATACGGATGGATAAGCGTTTGTTCTTCCTGATAAACAGATAGAAGCCTAATACTGCAAAATTGGCGGGTAGTAGAAAAGTGTGTTTGCCCAGGAAGGAAATAAAGAGCATCATGGATGTTCGACTTGTTGTTATATGCCCGGAAAAATAGCTGAATACATTTTCATCAAACGAAGTGGTCTTTTTTACAAAGACCAGGTTAACGGCGTATAAAAAAATGAAGATGGAAACGGATAACAAAAAAAGGGTGATAATAAATTCAGTAGAGAATAAAGTGAGCCATTTTGACCACCGGCCCTCTCTTTTAGTATCATCTCCCTTTTGCATCATTGGCAATAGTAGTAAAAGCTCAGATCTTCAGGGCAAATAATTCGATATCGGCATTTTTACCTTTCAGGTCAACAGTGCCTATACTCTCCGTTTGCCAATCTTTCATGGCAAGAAGTTCACTCATTTCACCGGAGAGTAAGAATTTTTGATTAAGATCGGTACAGGCACTCCGTATCCTCGATGCAGTATTAATCGTATCACCGCTCATGACCAGCTCTTTTTTCGAAATACCCACCTGTCCCACCATAATGTTGCCGGTATGGACACCCGCTTTGTATTCCGGTACTATGTCGTACCTGGTTTTAAATATTTCAGTATTACTATTAAGGATCTTCCTGGATTCGATCAATGACTGAACGGCTTTTCGGGCATTTTTCCGGTTGCTTGGCCACCAGGCTACAATTTCATCACCCACATATTGGTAAATATGTCCATCATGTTCCATAATACCTGCGGAGATACAAAAAATAAAATCACGGATGAACTCAAAGTATTCTTTATGTCCCAGTTTTTCAGCGATAGGGGTCGAATTGCTCAGATCAATAAACAGGATGATCCTTTGTTCTTCCCGGGGCTGCAGGTATCTGCCGAGCATGATATCCAGGAAAACACCCCTTGAATATTTCTCATTGATCTCCAGTGCCAGAAAAGTAATGAGGAAGAAGATGACCCACTCCACCATTTTAGGAAGAAGCCATTCGATGCGGGAGGTGTTTGCTGCAAAATTCCGGGCTGCAATTATGAATGATCTGTTGTGAATCAATATTTCGTAGCTCAGGTAAATGAAAAGATTCATGATGATAGCTATAATAACCAGCAATATGGTTTTTACAACCAGGTTAACCCAGAGAGGGGCATGTTTTAAAAATTTCCGGAGTACGGATACGAGGATGAAACCGATCACAAGACTTACCAGTAATACATTTACTTCACGCAGCAGGATAGCTTCAGCTGTATTAATAGAGGAATCGGAATATTTTCCCGGTAGTACATTGGAATACTTACGGATGAGGAAGAGGAAAAAATCGGCCACTGTCCAGAAAAATGCAATCAGGATAATCATCTTTAGTTCCTGCTTTCTGACCACAGAACCACGTGGCAATATGAGTTTGGATCGTTTCAACTCTTTTATACATTCAGGATAACTAAGATTGGGGTTAGAAGCTGATATTGAACCTGGATCCGATACTGAAATTGAAGATCTTTTCCTGTTTTGAGAATCCTGCAGAAGCAGATATCATTATCATATTAAAGGGAATAAAATAAAAGCCTCCTCCAACAGCTGTGTGCCATAGTCCTGATGATTCAGTTTTCAGCCATACTCTCCCTACATCATAAAAACCGGTCAACCCAAAAGATCCCGGCAATAAGTATGATTTTACTTCAAACAGTTTTACACGGAGTTCAAAACTGCCATAGGCAGAGGATTGACCCAGGTAACGATTCCTGCGGAAACCATGCAAGTTATTAGTGCCTATTTGCGCAGCCTGGAAGAATTCAAAAGACCTATTGAATAATTTACTTCCCCCCATACTTATTACGGCAACAACTTTCGCAGGATCTCTCAGGCTTGCGTAGATCGTCATATCAGAACTGATCTTCGAATAGTTATCACTGCTCTTTGTAATACCTGCAGCTGTAACCAGTTCATTGTGCCATAATACACCACGGGTGGGGAATATCAGGTTATTCCTGTTATCAAAATGCATGACAAGTTTACCACCGATATATGTTTTCTTTGAAAATATATCAGCGGAATCAAGCCCCCCGAAACCAGGAGATCCCAGTATCCGGCTGCTGTTTTTTTCATATTTATTCCAATAATGTAGCAGGTAAGGGCCTGCCATGATCTGTAATCGTTCGAAAAGCCTTTTACGTAATAAAGCTTCTCCTTCTATCGTACTGAACCGGTTCCTGTAAAAACCATAGTCGGGCGAAGAAGGGATTTTGGTCCTATTGCCAAGACCGAAGAAATTAGTTACCTGCGGAAATGCAAACGTTGCCTTTAAAACAAGATCAGTTTTCCGGGTTATATGATTAAACTCTCCGTCATAATTAAAACGGTAGGCGCCCCGGCTCAGTGAATACAACGCAGCAAATTTTTGTTCTGTCGAATAAGGTTCATTCCGGAATCCATGTGTTCGTCGGGTAAATCCCGCACCGGCAAACAACCCGTCATCTGAGTTCACGCCAAGCTCTATTTGCGGGAAACGGGTTTTATTGTACTTGTATTCAGGAATAGTGAAGGAATTGACAGGCGGATCATTGGAGAAACGCTTTTTGGTTTTGCTGGAGTGCTGAATATAATTGCCTTCCACATTCATATCATACAGCAGGTTACGGACCTGTCCCCTGATATTGAAGGTATCATTCCCTTTACCACCAATGATACGGATCTTGATCTTGGAACTGGCACTCTCATCAATCTCAAAAAGATCATCGTCATTCAGGCCATATAAACGGATCTCATAAGTATGAGATGGTTCAAATATCCTGTTATACATGATAAAGCTGGTATCATTTCCTTTCTCCCGGGCATAAACCCGAACCTGCAGGCCGTTACCGGCATTACTTACTTTGAAATATTCTTTCTGGTTGCTGCCCACCACATTTACGGTACGGGAAACGAAATGATAATATTGCATACCGGCTTTTGCCAGGTTGTTCCTGCGTTCTTTTAGTTTATTGATCATTGACTCACCGTCAATCGCATAGATTTCCGGCGGTAATCTTTGGATCGCTCCAGTAAGAACGCTGTCATTTAATGTCTCCTGGAATTCATGGATCGTCTTTTCCCATTCAAAAGCATCAAGGCCGGTTAGGAATAAACGGTCAAAATCTTTTGCAGAATAACCCAGCCAATTCACTTCGCGGATATCTTTTCTGAATCCTCTTAAAAAAGGCATCAGGTTGCGGCTGGCAAATTGGAGTAACATGCCATCAGAGTTAAAATAAGCCTGGTCCCTGTCTCTCGGGATAGGGTAATACAATTTGCCTTTGCCTGTATCATTAGTAGCCCATCTCCATTGGTCAAAATGCCGGTCGAAATCACCGATCATGATATCGAGCAACCTGGCTCTTAACACAGCATGCTGATCGGCCCGGTGATCGTTCTCTTCGATCAGTTTGTCAAATACCTTCGCAGTACTTTTTGTCTCTGATCCGTCTGTAGAGGCATCTCTTTCTTCGAGCATACAAACTGTATTGGCAAACAGGGGCTGGTAAAATCCGAAAGCCGGATCATCAGGAATAAAGAAAAGCTGCGGATGTGGCACCACCACATTCAAAGGGCCGGCAAGGCCGGGAATAGTTAATGCTCCATACGGGTGGGAGGCAGAGTTAAGGTCCTGTACCAGATCCTGCGCAAAAGTACCCCTGAAATTTTCAGGTAATGCTTTAGTGGGATTTTTATCAACAGCTCTCAGCACCCATTCTTTTCCATTCTTATCTTTTAAGCGTAATGATTTTGTTTGCTTACCGCCGCCAAAACTTAAAATGGTAAGACCACCCTTTTCTTTTTTGATATTAAACACTTTCATATTTACCGGTGCAGACCACTCCGCCCGGTAGTTCTGACCCATTACTGATCGTTTCAATCCTTTTACTAAGGGATATTTCTCACTGGCGGATATGCTTATTGAATCCTTGTATTTGGCAAAGGGGTCATTGATTACTCTTACCGTGGAATCTATCTTTTCTACCGGGATCTTAGAAAAATTAAACATTGTTCCTTCAAAAGCATGACGGACAGAATCTGTTACGGTATAAAACGAAATAGTAACATTCTTATTAACCGACACTTCCATGACTGCAAAGCCAGTGGATTCTGATGCATAAGGGCTTTTTTTGCTTTTTGATACACGGTTAGTTTTGCAACCACCTCCGCTTACTATATATTGAAGACTACTGTCTTTGATCCATTGCAGGCCATGGTCATGACCGGCCAGGAAGACGAGGTTGGGATGTGACTTTACAGCACCTTTAACCTGGTTGATCATATTTGCATACGTAGGATGACTGAGATCCTGTGGAGTTCCAAAAACGCCTCTGGCAATCGGGTAAATAGAACCAAGAACAGGCAGCGGGATATATAGATTTTTCCGGATATCAGTAAGAGGGAAAATATGCTGTTTCAGGGGATAAAAACCACCATGGACACTATTGCTTTTAAATGGATGGTGGCAGGCGATCAATACCAGTTTTTTTGAGTTGCGGTTCACGATGTCCTGGATCTGGGTGACCAGTTCATCAGCCGTCTTACACTGGCAGTCTGATTCAATACCAGGTTTATCATATGGTTGCAGCCACCACTGGCTGTCAAATATGATCAGGGTTACATCATTACCCAGGCTGACTTCAACAGGGCCGGGGCAACCATCTTCGGGGTAATATTTTACATTCGGTTTACCAGAGAAGTCAACATACAGTTGTTGCCGGATAACTGACTCGTAACCACCCCGGCTGCCGTTATCCCAATCATGATTTCCCGGGATCATATAGACTTTTGCTGGAGTGTTATCGGCTACAGATAACTGTGAATCCAGCACCGCTCTTGCCGCAGTATAACCAGACGATTGGTCATCCGGAAGCCCGGAAGTATATAAATTGTCTCCTAAGAACAGTATGGTGGTCTTTTTATCAAGTGTAATGGTTTTCCTGACAGCATCCACAACAGGATGCCTACCATTGGTCAGTGCCCCAGCATCACCAATCAGTACGATCCGCTGTAAGATGGTATCTTTTTGTGCTTGCAAAGAATGGAGGACACCAAAAAATAAAAGAATAAGCCCTGTAATTTTTTTCATCGTCTTTCAATACGTTACTCGTAGTTTAAAACTATTTTGGTATTCTCAATGCAGAGGTGGGATCGATATTATAAGTAAGTTAGTAAATCTTCAGGCAATGCAGCTACCTTGTTTCAAAAATTGCCGGATGAAAGAAATTACCCTCCGTAAGCTTGTGTAAGGAAAACAGGAGGTTCAGAAAAAGTTGTACCTTGATTTAACGGACAACCAACCTCACCAACTTAACAAATTAAACCTGCAACCATGAAACTGCTTCGACTGCTCGTTGCATCGCTTATTATTCCTGCGCTGGATTGTGATGCACAGGTACAACAAGATTCTGCAGTAGCTGCAGGATCAACAGCCTTCAAAATAAATGGGTCCAAAAAATTCTGGATGGGAGCTAATTACCGGCAGGAATGGAAGACACCCGTTAAAGCACCTGTTATTCATATTGGCACCGAGTATGGCGGGTTAATACCTGTTAAGCGGGGTGGTGGTAAACAAACAAAGTCTTTACGGCTGGAAGATGGCAGCGGCAAACAATATACACTCCGGTCTATCCAGAAATTCATTACCAGTAAAACATTGCCCGGTGACTTGCAAAGCGAAGCGGCTGCCGACCTGGTAGCCGATGGTGTATCTGCTTCATATCCTTATTCAGCCTTATCTGTAGGTACACTGGCTGATGCAGCAGGTATTCCTCATAACAATGCAAAGCTGGTGTACATACCTGATGACCCGAAACTGGGAGAGTACCGGGCTGATTTTGCCAATATGCTGGCTTTATATGAACAACGGCTGCCTGATTCTGTCAGTAAAGGGTTTGATACCAACGAGGTGGCCGATAAATTGAAAGATGATAATGATATTGATCAGCATGCTTTGTTGAAGGTCCGGATACTGGATATGTTTATCATGGATTTTGACCGGCATGAAGACCAGTGGATATGGGGTGCATGGGATAATGGGAAGGGCAAGACTTTTTTCCCGGTGGCCAAAGACCGTGACCAGGCTTTTTATATCAACCAGGGGTTGTTGCCGGGAGTGGTAAAATGGCCGTGGCTGGTGCCCCAACTGGAAGGGCTGAAGCCGAAAATGAAAAATGTGAACCGGTTTAATTTTGCGGCCCGTAATGTGGATCGTTTCTTTCTGAACCAGCTGAATGAAGCCGACTGGAAACAAGCAACAGAAAATTTTATAACGAAGATGACCGATGCGGTGATTGAAAAGGCACTGGACCAGCAACCCCCGGAGATACGATTTGTTTCTGCTGATAAAATAAAAACCCTACTGAAAGAAAGACGTAAGTACCTGCTTGCTGAGACCATGCAGTATTACCGTTTTCTTGCACAAATCGTGGATATAACCGGAAGCGATAAAAAGGAATTGCTTGCTATTACCCGTAATAGTGATGGTTCTGTTTTAGTACAGGTGTATAAGATCACCAAAGAAGGGCAGCAGTCAACTAAAATGTATGAACGAAAATTTGATCCCGGGGAAACAAAGGAACTGCGATTGTATTCATTTGGGGGGGATGATAAATTTATTATTCATGGTGATAATGATAAGATAAAGATCCGGATGATTGGCGGTGACGGGCAGGATGTTTTTGAAAACACAGGTTCAGGTAAAGGAAGTATTGTATATGATATGAAATCAGGTAAGAATACATTGACCGGCAGCTTCCGTAATAAAATGGCCAATGATACCATCGTGAATAGTTACCAGCGCATCTATTATAAGTATAACCAGGCCATTCCATTTGTATCAGTGGGTTATAACCAGGACGATGGCGTATTTCTCGGTGCCTCACTAAAACTGATCAGGCATGGATTCAGGAAAGCACCGTATAAAACCATGCACCAGTTCAGCATCAACCATGCCCTGGCCACCAGTGCTTTTAACTTTCGCTGGTATTCGGAATATATTGATGCGCTTGGAAGGAATAATGACCTGCTGACTGATATTGATATTAAAGCACCGGACAACACGACCAATTTTTTTGGCTATGGCACCAACACTTTTTACGATAAATCACAACCCGGAAGATTTCGCTACTACCGGGCCCGTTACCAGGTGGGGGATGTGTCAGTACTAATGCGAACAAAAATATCGGAGAAAGTAACTTTTTCATTAGGCCCTACTTTCCAGTTTTATGGCTTTGATACGGACGATAACAATAACCGGTATATCCTGCTTACGGGATTAAATGGACTTGACCCGAATACCTTATTTGAAAAGCAGTCCTATATTGGAGGAAGATTTTCACTGGCAGTGGATACAAGAGATAATAAAGTGATGCCGCAAAAAGGAATCAGTTTCATGATCGGGGCGAGACATTTATCTGGATTGAATGATGTTAGTTATACTGTAACACAAGTAAATTCAGAACTAACCTTTCACCTCAGTCTATCTCCTAACAGGCTTGTATTTAGCAATCGCACAGGTGTTGGTCACAATTTTGGCGACTTTGAGTTTTACCAGGCTCAGTACCTCGGCAGTGAAGATAATTTACGGGGGTATCGGAAATTCCGGTTTGCAGGCCGTTCCAAATTATTTAATAATACAGAACTGCGTTGGCGGCTGGCCAATCTTAAAACCTATTTATTCCCTGCTTCATTTGGGATATTGGCATTTGCGGATGCCGGCCGAATCTGGGCGGATAATAATACCAGTAATAAATGGGTGAGTGGGTATGGAGCTGGTTTTTGGTTTTCGCCGTTGAAACGTATTGTGCTTACGCTAAGCTATGCAACTTCACCGGAAGACAAATTATTATTGATAGGTTTTGGGTGGAAATTTTGATAATGACATGTATGGTATTAAAAAACCCGGTCATTTGACCGGGTTTTTCTGTAATTGCTTCAAAGCAAATGTATCGTTCTTATTTTTTCATCACCATCTTGGTTAACACTTTATCATTATTCCTGACCTGCAGAATATAGATACCGGCAGCAAGGCTTTCAGTCTGATCCATACTTAGGCTGTTAGTGCCTGCTTTAACAAGCATACTCTTTTTCTTCAGCGTCCTTCCGGAAAGATCGGTGATCAGTACATCCACTTTTGTATCGGCCGGTGAATAAACATCAAACAGCAACTCACTTGCAAAAGGGTTAATGACTGTACCCAGGGCAAACTCCTGCTGATCTTTATTCAGGCTGATGATGCGGGAATATTTTGCATGTGTGGCGGTGATCATTTTGATCCTGTACCAGGCTTTATCAGCAAGTACAGCAGGATCTGTAAATGAATAACTGTTGATATCAGCTGATGGGTTATTTTTCCCGTTTACCGTTGCTATTTGTATAAAATCTGTTCCATTATTACTTTTTTCAACGGCGAAACTTACCGGCTCATTTTCTCTTGAGGTAGTCCAGCTGATCTTTGCTTTACTGCTAACGATCTGGCCGGAAGCAGATAACAAATCAATATCAAGCAACGGTCCGCAATCTGTCAGTACATCCAGGTTGATGGTAACCGGATCAGAAGACTGGCAGTTCGCATCAGTAAGATTTGCCGCGGTAGTACCTACCACCACCCTATAGCGGTCTCCATCGTTGGCAGCCGTTGTAAATGCCGGTGGTATGGTATAGGATAAAACATAGGTATAGGCTAAGCCATTCCATACCGGTGTTGTGGAACCGCTGGTACCGCCTATATCAACCCAGGTGACGCCCCCGTCAGTACTGCGTTGCCATTTATAATAACTGTAGTTATTAAAGTAAGAACTCACCGTATCAGTGATGATAATGGAATTACCTTCACATATTGACGGGCTGTTGGACGGTGAGTATTGCATATTGGGCAAACAGGTGGCCACCGCAATATCATCCAGTACCCAGTCATTACCACCACCGCCTTGCGAGTTATTACGGATAGAGAAAGTGGCACTGGTTTGTGAAGGCCCTGTTCTGAATACGAAACCTCTCTTTAACCAGCCCAGTGTATCAATATCACCAGTGTTATAATAATCCACATCATTCAGCAGGAAAGCCAGGTTAGGATATACACCCGGATAACCATTAGGAGGAGGTGGAGGAGCTGCCGGCACTGAGTTGGTAAACTGCTGGCCCACTGAATCAATACCACAGGTAGGGCAAATATTCCTGACCCAGGCTGAGAATTCATAATAGGTATTTGGACAAAGGTTAGTAAGGGTTTGACGATATATTTCAGATGCTACGTAATCAGCATTTACCATCAGCATATAACCACCATTGGTATTGCCGGCAGGTGGAGTATTACCTATTGCGTCATTGGTGCCGGTATGATCGCCATCAATATACCAGAAGCCATTGAACATCCTGTTGCTGCAACTATAGAGATCGTTTGGTGACAGCCCTGTTCCGCAGTTAGGATTTCTGCGGGCGGTGCGGATAGTTCCACTTTTAGGACTTATATTCTTTACAAGTGCATAGCGGCCATCTCCCACACCATTGATAGCATTTACTTCATTAATAAATGTATAGCCATTAATCTGTGTGGTAAGATCTGTAGTTCTGTTTAAGGTGGTACCTGAGCCAAAAGTACCGCCAAATTCTGCGGCGTTATTTACACCAATACTGTTAGCACAGAGTGTTAATGGATCACTGATTACAATTTTGAAAGGAGTAGCTGTTAAAGTTACATCAGGTCCACCCAGGGAAGTCTGGTAGATAAAACGACCGGGATTCAATGTAATCGTATCACCCGGAAGACCGGTTACCACCACCCTGAAAGCAGTTGCGAACAGCAACCCGCCACCCCCTCTTGGATTATTGGAGTTAGTCATTCTTCCCACAGCCGAGACCGTTTCAGTAGCAGTATTATCAGGAGGCACTGATGGCCCATAACCACCAAAACCAATATTCATACGGATATTATATTCTCCGACCGGCGGGGATGCTTTATAGGTGGCCGCATCATCGCCTGCTGCCTGGGTATAACTTTTATAGGTTAACCCTTCATTGGTAATTATTTTGATTGGGGCATCTGCCGGTGCCGTGGCTATCGTCGTATTTGTTGGAATATTATCAACATACCTCAATCCGTACATCGTTCCCGAAGTATGGTTAATGGTCATTCTTACTTCCAGTACATCACCGGTTTGCACCACGCCACCCGTTGTTTTACGGGTTACGTTTACATAGCTGTTACCAAAACGAACCGGCAGGCCGGTGGTGGTGGCACAAATATTAAACCTTGCGTTACCATTCGGCAGCGGGGCTGATCTTGAATACACTCTTACATAATAGGTGTTGCCTGTTGTAAGCCCTGCTGCTGTAACAGTAAGACCCGTATTACAGGCAATTGATGTGAGTGAGCCGCAGGTACCGGACAATATTTCAATGCCTGAATTGGTAAAATTCGCACCAAGGCCACTCAGCGTAATCGTGGTAGAAGCATTGGCTGCTATAAACTTATACCAGACATCATAAACCAATGGTCCCGTACAGGAGCCACCTAATGCAACAGCTGAAGGAGTGGCGCCCGCCATATTGCCGGGGTTATTGCTGCAACTGTTGAAAACCGGCAGGTTGATCGCACCGGCACATTCATCGTTGGATGGAGGGGGAGTTACCGGGTCAGTGATACAAATATCAAAACCGGCTCCCACAGGCGATACCGGGGCTAATGCAGTCGTCGAGTAAACTCGTATAAAATAAGTGGTACCGGGTGTCAGGTAATCAGCGGCAATGGAGGTGGTACCACAATAATAAGAGATAAAAGTACCCCCGCAGTTATTGGATAATAACTGGATGCCAGGGTTGGTAAAATTAACGCCGATATTACTTAAAGTAATAGTTGGATTTGTTGTCTGGGCCACAAAACGGTACCATACATCCCGGGTAGCAGCACTTGCACAATCGGGTGCAGTAATAGTCGGGGATGTAATATTGGAAGATGAATAAATTGTACCAGAAGTATTGACGCATGTTGTGGAAGATGTTAATGTAATTGCGCCGCTACATTCATCATTTGCCGGAGGGAGGTCGTTTGAAACACATATATTAAATGTACCTGATGCATTTGTATTTGAATAAACCCGTATTAAATAAGTAACGCCTATTGTAAGAGCTGTAGAAACCTGTTCCGAAGGCACGGTACTGCAATAAACTGAAGTGGGGGCTCCACAAGCACCGGAGTATATCTGAAAACGCATATTAGCCGGTCCACTTGTTATCGAGATATAAGGATTTGTGCTGGCTGCCACAAATCTGTACCATACATCATTGCGGTTACCACCGGAACTGCCGCAAGCACCGGCAACAGCAGTATATGTTGCAGCTACTAAAGTACCAGCGGTTGGGGTACAACTGGTGGTTGAAGTTAGTAGAACTGAGCTACCGCAAAGATTATTAACAGGCTGAGCAAAGGCATTAAAAGGACAGATATATCCTAATATAAACAGTAAAGCGGTACTTAAGTGGGTACGAAATCGTACAGATGGTTTCATAAATAGGATTATTTACTTAGGTTTTTTCTGGATAATGGAATATCAAAATAACAGGAATGAGATCACAATAACAATAGTATTAACACCCTTGTTCACTAAGTGTTTTTACTAAAAAATATTAAGTAGTTCTTAGGTTGCAGTATTTAAAAGAGCTGAATATCTTTATCGCAAATTCAAATCCACAAGCAAAAGCCACATTTCATGAAAAACCTTTTACTAAGCGTATTCTTTTTCCTATTTGCCATCTCATCATTTGCGCAATCCCCCGCTAACGACCTTTGCGCCAATGCAACAACTTTGACTGTTTCCGGTGACTGCAGCCCCACCGCAGGAACGCTGTATAACTCTAACAATACCACAACTACCGGGACAGGTAACTGTGGCTCGAGGGCAGATGTCTGGTATAGGTTCACTGTTCCGGCATCCTCCTCCTTTGTAACTATCACAGTTACACTTACTTCATCACCTTCAACATTGACAACTAACAATACTTATATTGAAATGCTGAATGGTAATACCTGCCCTGCAACGGGAACATCTATGGGCGGCTGTAATAATATAACAAGTGCCAGAAGATATACAGGTCTTACAGGGGGGAACACCTATTTATTCAGAGTTAACACAACGGCCAATATAACATCGGGCGGTGTAAACGCATACAACTTTACGGTTTGTGTAACATCTAATGATAATTGCGCTACGGCAACAACCTTGAATTCTTATACTACCAGTAATGTATTTGGTGCTTCTAACAGTAGTATAGCTGTAGCGCCTTGCACCGGAACGGCAGATGATGATGTATGGTTTAAATTTAAAGCTTATGCTACTGTAGGTACTGTTACACTAACCAGCCTGGGTTCGGATTTGACAAGTACATCACGGATGCAGGTATTTTCAGGAGCTTGTGGTTCCCTTGCATCGTATGCTTGTGGTAATTCAACCATTAACCTGACAGGTTTAACTGTCAACAACGATTATTATATCAGGGTCTATTCATCTAGTGCCAACCAGACCGGTTTTTCAACGGCGAATTCCGGGTTTACGATATCTGTTACACCCTCTGCACCCATAACGGTAGGTTCGGGGCGTATGAAAGAAGTGTACCAGCAAACCATTCTTTCCGGGCCGAGCATCCTCGCCGATCCCTGGGAAGTAACCTATGGACCCGATAATAACTTATGGGTTACTGAGTCTAAAGGATACAAAGTATACAAAATCGATCCTAATACAGGTATTAAAACAACAGTACTGGATATTTCACAGGGAAGTACATTTTTACCCGCACCTGATCAAACATTCAATTGCCAGTTTGCCAATGGTAGCGGCGCACAGGGAGGATTAGCCGGTTTAGCCCTGCATCCGTTATTCTTGGACGCCAGCACGCCCAAAAATTATGTTTATATATCTTATATATACAGCCAAACTTCAAGTACTGTATTTACCAATCGTGTTGTACGGTTTACGTACAACACTGGTACTGATAGATTGGAGTCGCCTGTATCCTTGTGTGACACAATACCGGGAAGTAGTGATCATAACTCCCAACGCATGATCATCCGGCCCATGACAGCCGGTGGAACGGATTATTATCTTTTCTATGCTGCCGGAGATATGGGATCCGGGCAGTTTGGTAATGTTAATCGTGTGCAAAAAGCGCAGTTGCGTAATTCATACGAGGGGAAAATTTTACGGTTTAACCTGGAAACGGATGGTGATGCAGGATTGAATGCCTGGATACCCAATACTAATCCGTTCAATGCAACATTAGGAGTTCAAAGTGCGGTGTGGGCTATTGGGATAAGAAATAACCAGGGTTTTGCTTATGATCCTGCCCTTAATATTTTGTATGGAGCATCCCATGGACCTTTTAGTGATGATGAGCTGAATGTGCTTGAAACCGGTAAGAACTATGGTCATCCTTTGATAATTGGCTATTCGGCGGATAACAATGCAAACGGAACCACGGCAGGGGCAGCCCCGAATATGTCTCCTGGTCATCCTTCCAGTTGCCCGGTCATAACCAACGAAACAACAAGTGCTGATTCGATCAATACCGTCGCAGCTTCTCAAGGCGGGCTGGGTGCTTATAAAGACCCCTTATTTTCTGCCTATCCCAACTCTGTTGCATTTCCAAGTTTAAATACTTTATGGAATTCAACATCCGGCGCAAATGCCCAATGGCCCTCGGAAGGATGGTCGGGACTTGATGTGTATACACACACCCTGGTACCGGGTTGGAAAAAATCATTAGTGGCAGCTTCATTGAAATGGGGAAGATTGGTACGCCTCCGTTTGAATACTGCAGGTACTGCCACTGCGCCAACCAACACAGCGGCTGATACGATCAGTTATTTTGGTGGGGTGAACAGGTTCCGGGACCTGGCCTTTGCACCCAATGGAAAAGATATTTATGTGGTGATGGATCGCTCAACCAGTACTTCAGGTCCCAGTGCCCTGAACCCGGTGGTACCAGCCTGTGCAGGATGTTTACAGAAATATACATTCTTAGGTTATGCGGATGTGGCTGGAAAAAGTTCAATACCCACTTCCATTGATGTAACAAGCGGTACCGTGAATACCTGTAACCCCGGTACAACAGTAACCATTGATGCTTCTAATAATACACTATGGGTACCCATCACAGGTCCCGACGGAAACATTATGGCGGAGATCAATGCCATGGGGCAAAACCTCGGTACGATCACCTCTTCATTCTACCAGCATTCGGGAGCTATACGTATAAAAAACAATGCCCGCTACCTGGACAGGAATATTACTATTACTCCGCAAACACAGCCGTCAAGTCCTGTAAAGATCAGGTTGTATATTTCTAAGACTGAATACGATGCACTGGACCTTGACCCCGCCAGTATGATATCAGCGATCACCGACCTGAGAATATTAAAGAATAATGATCCTTGCGGAAGTGCAGCTGTAGCAGCTACAACCAGTATTGTACCCACTTTTGCTGAAGCACATGGGAGCCAGGGGTATATGCTGCAGGGAAGCATCAGCAGTTTTTCCTCTTTCTATTTTGGCAGCACCGCACTGACCTTACCATTGGATCTGCTGACATTTACAGGTTCACTACAAACTGATAATACCGTTCTGCTGAAATGGAAAACAGAGAATGAAGTAAATACCTCGCATTTTGAAGTGGAAAGAAGTGCTGATGGCAGCAACTTCAGTGCAATAGGTACCGTTGCAGCTGACAACAGCACAAGTACGACACATAACTACTCTTATATAGATATGGATGCAGCTAACCAGCAGTCGCTGATCTTATATTACAGGCTGAAAATGGTGGATGCAAATGGTGCTTATAGCTATTCTAATATCATTTCGGTACTCTTTAATGATATTACAGGTGCTGTTATCGTGAATCCAAATCCTGTAGTTAGTGCCGCTCAAGTAAGAGTTACTGCACCGGCTCCGGGTAAAATACAGTGGAAGCTGCTGGATAATGCAGGACGTTCTGTACAAGAGAATTTTATGCAGGTAAGAAAAGGTAACGGGAACAGCTTTACAATTAACATGGATAAATTTGCGGCCGGCGTTTACTACCTGAAAGTAACAGGTAACGGAATTGATCAGAAAATTAAAATACAGAAACTCTAAGACTCACTACCCGTAAATCTGTATCACATATTGACTCCTGTCATTTTAAATAATGACAGGAGTTTTTTTATGCCCTGACTGATGAAGGCATATTATTTCTGATAATGAATTTCATCGCCCGACTTTTTCATTAAGTATCCTGCAAGAGAAGCACTTTTAATTGCGGGTATTCCTGCCTGCTATTAAGGAATATAATTCCGGAAGGTCTTCTTTTATTCAACTCTTCAGTGTTAATTCAGTTGAGAACAGTAGCTGTACAACAACAGGTATGCCGTCGCTATAAGTGAATGGCAGTGTTTACTTTTTTGATAATGGTGCATTTAACTCTTCATCAGTAATAAAAATACCCTGGTGTATTTATTAATAGATATTTCAAAAAAGATTTTTTTATCCGTTTATGATTTTCGTCAGGTCATTTTTTTTGTAAGTGAAAACTCTCATATTCGTCCCTGTGTAAACATAAGCTGAATTATATATTACTCTTATTTCTGCTTTACAGTATCAGGTAATAATAGTAATAATGATTGAGTACAGATGGGATCAGAAGAGTGATGTTCAGCATAGTTCGATTGACTCACCTGTCATGTTTACTGATATATCTATTATCCTTTTTTGAAGACCGTAGAATTAAAATCTGTATCATGAAAAAGTTGCACATCCTTTTGCTGCTTATAGCAGCTGGCGAATGTTTCTTTTCAATCAACCTTTCTGCCCAATGTCCCGGTGGTTATACGCAGGCTAAATTAAACTGGGATTTCAGGGATTATCTTGTTTCCACTGGTAATTATGCCGGGTTTGTATCCCCTGCAAGAGCTGCTGCTCAGCGATTCACTATTGGTGCCAATGCCCTTTTAATATCATATTCAGGAACCATCACTAATAATGGGGAAGATGAAACCCATACTGCAGATGCAGGAACAGACCTCAATTATTCAACAGTTCCGGCTGCCGGAAACACTGCGCTGATCACATTGACATTTGATACAGAGGCAGCGAATGTATTGTTTTCGGTTTATGATATTGACAGACGACAAATTGTAACTATCAACGGGAAAAATGCTTTGGGTGCTGATGTGTCCACAACGATCGTTAAGAGAAACAGTCCGGGCCTGTTAACACTTACACCTGCAAGCGGAACCGGGATTAATCCTTCTGCTTCTTCTATTAATTCTTCTGCAGCAAATACAAGTCATGATGGTACAATCGATGTAGCTGTGGCCGGACCTGTTAAAACTATTACGATCAGTATTTCTAACTCCGGAATCGTGAGCTCTCCGGAATTATTCCTTTCTTCTATAACAGCATGTGTTACGGGAAGCTTTCCAACGGGCTGGAGAAATATTACCCGTCCTTTTACCGGGATGCCCTCTTATATCTTAACAGTGGTGGACAACAGGTTTATGTTAGTGGATCCGGCTACGGGAAAAGCAAAGCAGCTGTTTACCGACCCGGGTCATACGAATATGAATGGTATGGGTTATGATCCTTATCACAGGGTGTTATACTATACGTATAGTTTAACAGCAACACCGGCAAATACGGTTACGATCTATAAATATGATGTGGATGCAGAAACGATCAGCACTTTCGTAAGTGATATACGGAATGCACCGCTTAATATCCCAAGTTATGATCCGGGTGTCACGTCAGGTTCAGCAAGCTTTTATAATGGGTCACTTTATTTTGGTGTGGAAGCTTCGAATTCAGCCCGGACATCCGGAAGAGAAAACACGGTTTGGAAAATTGATTTTGACGCAGCTCAAAATCCCACTACCGTCAGCCAGGTTTATGCTGCCAGGGTAGACAGTAATATCAGCGGAACCAACAGGTTGATACACGACTGGGCTGATATCGGTGTAACCAATGGAATTCTTTATGATTTCGATGGTGCTGGTACAGGTACCGCCAACCGGGATACGATGTATTATCATTTTGACCTGATGACTGGGCAGCGTACACAATACCTGCCGTCCGGACCGGGAAATATCGGCCCTAAACAGGTGGCCATTGATTGGCAGGACAAAGTATATAACATGGGCTCAATACCCATCAGCTCTGCTTATGCAAACTCAGCAACAGGCTTTATCGCTCCATATAACTATAATGGTACAATTGACGATGCGAACAGCAGGTTGGTGTATACTATGCCCGGACCAGCGTACCCGACAGGAAGCTGGGGGGATTGCAGTGAAGCGTTCCGGCCAACCTGTGATTTTGGTGACGCACCCGCTACATATGATCCGGACACCTGGAGCCCGGCCGTACACGAAAGAGATACTGCTATTCGTATCGGTGCAACCTGGGACAGGGAATGGTTGAAAAGAGGGGTTACTGGTGTGGAAGATATTGATGACGGATTAGCATATACACCAATCATGTCTCCCGGCGGTGGTGGTTATATCACCGAGGTGTCTGTCTATAATAATAAAGGAATACCCGCAACATTGATTGCCTGGTTAGACTGTAATGGGAATGGTGTTTTTGATGCAGCAGAAGCCATTACTCCCATCAGCGTTCCTTCGTCAGCTGCTTCTCAGAATTTCTGGCTATACTGGCCGGTTACTACCAATTCCTTTGCGATCGGCCAACATACGTACCTGCGTATACGCATGACAACAGGTGCCATGACAGTATCCGGCGCAACAGGATATTTTGAAGACGGTGAAACGGAGGATTACAGGGTCCTGGTTGATAACTTTCCCCTGACGATCAACCTTCTTTCTTTCACGGCTAAAATTGCTGATAAGGACCATGTCCAACTTGACTGGAGAACTACAGGTGAGGAAAATTTTACAGGGTTTGAAGTACAGCGAAGTGCGGATAATATTAATTGGAGCATTATTGGTATTACCAGTGCAAAAGGGAATGGTCAAAATTCTTTCAACAATTATTTGTTTAGTGATCCCAAGCCATTGCCCGGAAAATCCTTTTACCGTTTAAAAATGATAAGTGGAGATGGTAAGAATAAATACAGCGATACAAGGGCCATTATACTTGATAAATTACTTAACCAGGTTCTTGTATCTCCTAACCCTGCCTCTGATAAAATCACCGTGTCTGTTCATTCATCACAGAACCTGGATAGCGATATCCGGATCACCGGTATGACAGGGCAAACCCTCTACAGACAGAAAAAATATTTAAGTAAAGGCATTAATACAATTGAGATACCTATTACAACTGTGATCAGTAATGGCATGTACATACTGTATATACAGACGAGCCGGGAGATGTATCAGCAAAAAATTAGTATCAACCGGTATTCTAGTTTTTAAAAACCAGGTAAGACCTGTATTTCAATATCCAAATTCAATTAACTTATGAAACCACTACGAGTTACCCTGATCACAGCTTGTTTGCTGCTGTTGGTGCTGTTTACTTCAGCGCAGGGGAAATACACGAAAGTTAAAATCTATCCGCCTGCTGACAAGGCAAAAACCTCCAGGCTCATGGGCCTCTTACAGATCGACCACTTTCATGATGAAGCTGGTGGAGCTATCATCACTGAAATAGGGCAACCCGAACTAGATAAACTCAGATCCACTGGATTCCACTTCGAAATTCTGAACGGGGATATCGAAAAGGATTTGTTGGCAGAGAATAAGAAATATTTTGAAGACCGGCAGAAAGGATTGATCAGGGCGGATGGTAGTCCCGCAGGAGATCTTGCCGGCCGTGTGGCAATTGAGCAAGCTGGAAATACAGTAGCGAATATTATTGCAACACCCTCCGCTTTCCAGGTACAGTCAGGTTCTCCTAACCTGGGTGGGTATTACACATTTGCACAAATGAATACAGCCATGAATGCACTGGTGGCTGCTTATCCTGCATTGGCTTCAAAAACATCATTAGGCTTATCAGCTGAAGGGCGGGATATATGGTGCATAAAGATATCCGACAATGTACTGACTGATGAAGCGAATGAACCGGAAGTACTGTATATGGGTTTGCAACATGCCAGGGAGGCAATAGGCGGATCGAGTATGATCTTTTTTATGCAGTATCTATGCGAACAATATGCCGTCAATTCAAGGATCAAAGACCTGGTGGATAACCGGGAAATATATATTATACCCTGTATGAACCCGGATGGATGGGAATATAACAGAAGTACAAATCCGAATGGTGGTGGCATGTGGAGAAAGAACCGGAAAATTATTGCTACAGGCCCAACACAATATGGGGTTGATCTAAACCGCAACTGGGGCGTTGACTGGGCTAATTGCCCGGTAAGTGACCTGAGCTGTGGTGATCCCAGTCCAGTTACAGCCAATGATACATACTGGGGCTCTTCTGCATTTTCGGAACCCGAAACACAGGCAGTAAGAACCTTTGTTAAGACCCGGAATTTTGTGGCAATGATTGATCAGCATGCTTATGGCCCTTACTATTCATTGCCATTTGGAAGACCTTCCCTGCATACAGGAGCAGACTCACTTACACTGATGGATCAGCAGTTCTATACGCATATACCTGCATTGATGGGGAAGTATAATGGTATGCGGGCAGGCAACAGTGATCAATCCGTAGGATACGAAGTGGCGGGAGGCGTAAAAGACTGGATGCTGAAAGGTGAAATCGGTGTGGGTACAAAAGGCAAAGTATATGGCATGACAGGTGAAGGTGGTTATGGTGCTGCTGCTGTTACCTTCTGGCCACCGGCTGCTCAAATTATTAACCTGTGCAAAGGGATGACCTATCAAAATCTTCAATTGTTATTTTCAGCAGGCAGTTATGTGGATATACAGGATGCAAAAGATATTGCACTTTCGGCCACCTCCGGCACATTGGATTTTAAGATCAAGAGAATTGGTTTGGCAAATCAGCCGGTAACTGTTACAGCAATACCGCTGATCAACATCTCTGCTGTCGGGTCACCTGTTGTCATTAACAGCTTACCTGGTTATTACGACACGTACGCCGGAAATATCAGCTACACATTACCCGGCTCAATCACCAGCGGGCAGCGAGTGAAATTTGCCTGGAAAGTGGAAACAGGCGGCTATACCTATTATGATACCATTACAAAATTCTATAACCCTGTACAGTTGTTCGCAGATAATATGGAAACCGGTATTGTGTCAACCAACTGGGTGGTTTCTGCGGGCTGGAATTATGTAACAGATAGCGGCTATGCGGCAACCAGGGCTTTAACAGAATCTCCCGGTGCCAAATACCCTGCAAGTGTTACTACTGCCAGAACAGCGAGATATAACGGAACCTTAAATCTTAGTGATGCATCAGCGGCATTCCTGGTTTTTCAAACAAAGCACAGGGCGGAAAATTTCAGGGATAAACTGCAAATACAGGTTTCACCGGATGGAACTACATGGACAGCCATCGCTGGTAAAACAACCATACAGGAACCCGGGACACTTGAAAGCAGTACCATCAATGGGCAGCCTGCTTTGACAGGTATAAAAGATGATTGGGTCAACGAAGTATTTGATCTTTCTGCTTACCTGACACAACCTGCTCTCCGGTTCAGGTTTGCATTTACTTCGGATGCTTCCGGCAGTTTTTATGCAGCGCAGGATGAAGGTTTTTATATTGATAATTTAAAAGTGATAAAAAGCACAACTCCGTTGGTTACACTTGGAGTTGATTTTCTTACTTTTTCGGGCCGCCTGCTTCCCGGCAATGATATTCAGCTGAACTGGCAGGCCAATGCCGATAACCAGCATAGCCATTTTGAAGTGGAGAAATCAGGTGACTCGAGGAATTTTTCTTTTATTGGAAGAGTAGAAACGAATCAACCGTTTACATTTACTGACGAACAACCTTCCATTGGGAATAATTATTACCGGCTGAAAGGAGTGGCTGTTAATGGTGAAGCCACGTACAGCAGGATCATTAATATCATTTATAAGCCGGACCAGTTTGAATTATCACTATTCCCGAACCCGGTTAAAGAAGAGCTGAACATCAGGATCAGAACAACAGAAACTGAACGACTAACAGTTGAGCTGTCTGATCTCTCGGGCAGAAAAATACTTTCACAACAGGTAATTGCTGATAATTCCAACAGGACCACGAGTATCAGGGTAGCCCATCTTACCTCACAGTTCTATATACTACGGGTAATAAACAGTAGTAATGAAATAGTCGCTACAGAAAAATTTGTTAAGCAATAACAAATCATCTGCAACGGGAAGCTGATAATAAAAGGCAGGTTAGTTCCTGCGACCCTCCCCCAGATAGGTGAGGGTTTTTTGTTCAGATAGCCGAAAACACGTTTTTACAGAGATGAAGTCGTTGTCATTAAACGACAGTGGGATAAGTACTCCTTATTATAACTAAGAGTATAACCTCATAAATTGATAATGATTGGAAATACACCGTATTTTCTGTCATTTATGTGGTGCAAATACGGTTGCCTGGTGTTAGCAGAAGGTTTACTTTTAGTATAAATTCAACCTTATGAAAGTAATAATATCCACACTTGCAGTTCCGGCAATCATCTTCTCTTCTTTTACAACACCGGTTTCAAATGAACAGCAAGTAGCTAAAAAAATAGTAGTACAACAAAACGCAGATCCCTCATTTTCTTTCTTCAGGACACATCGCCAGGGTAAAGCTGGTATTACAGCTACCTGGGGACTAACACTAAGTACTAATGTGAGTGGTTTTATAGTACAGAAGACATATGAAGACCCAACTGATCCGTATGCAAACTGGGAAACAGTTACCCTTACACCCTGCACCGGAGAACGATCTTATAAATGTACTGATGCAAATGTTTTTCCCGGCTTTATCAGCTACAGGGTTATAGCCTCAATGGCTAATGGCGGAGAAATTATTTCAGAAATTTCTACTGTTCATATTGTCAGTCACTAAATTTATTGTGACTGATTGTATGCCCTTGTTGCAGAAATGATCCTGAGCGGACCAGAAAATTGAAGCCCATGAAAACAATTTTACGAATAGTCATAATCCTGCTTTTTATTCCTGCTGGACTTATTGCGCAGATTACTACACCGGTAATCAGGGCCAATTTTGGTGTGGATGCAGATTTAAGATCCAATTACTTTAACGGACTCGTACAGTCAGGCAACGATGATTGGTTCAAATATCCTGCTTCAGTGGGAACCGGCCAGTTTGTGGTGGATACTTCAGGTGTTGCTCAGATACTCGCACAGTATGCTGCCGACCCGAACTCCCGCAAACTTCCTTTTTTCCGTAATATGCGTTTCCCGGCTTATTCTGTGGTGAACAACCGGTTACTGGTGGATGCTTATTATGTGAGGGATTACCATGGTGATGATTCAACAGTATTTGCGTCCGGGTCTAATAAAAATGGGATGAGTCCTGCTAACTGGTCATGCCCGGTCTCACAATCTATACCGGATAAGAACGAGATATTGGATATGTTGCTGCATGTAAGAAGGGCAGGACCTAACACAACCGATTCCCTTTGGATGTTTGGTGGATTGTCGATTGAAAACACTACCGGTAACAGGTACTTCGATTTTGAGATGTACCAGACAAATATTTATTATGACAGGGCCACGAGGCAGTTTTATAATTATGGGCCACATGACGGCCACACCCGCTGGCAGTTTGATGCGTCGGGTAATATGACAGTACCTGGTGATATTATTCTTACTGCAGAATACAGCAGTTCTGCTATCACAGCGGTTGAAGCTCGGATTTGGATTGACAGGGCTGACCTGTTGATAACACCTGCTGGTTTCAACTGGACAGGCAGTTTTGATGGAGCTAATACAGGGTCACAATACGGGTACGCAGGAATACAACCCAAAGCGGCAGGAACTTTTTATACGGGTCTGCAAAGTGTGAACAACACCTGGGCCGGACCTTTTTCTTTAGTGCTGGGTGATAACAGCGTTGTTCCGAATTACACGGCCCGCCAGTTCATGGAGTTTTCTGTTAATCTTTCCAAGCTTGGGTTAGATCAGGCCCAGATATTTGGCGGGGATGATTGCCAGATGCCTTTCAGAAGAGTAGTCGTAAAAACAAGAGCTTCTACTTCTTTCACAGCGGAATTAAAAGATTTTATTGCACCCTTTGATTTCTTTATGGCACCCGCAGCACAGGTGGAATCGATGACGCCCATAATCTGCGACACCGGGAGTGTGAGTAATATATATGTAATGAACCCGATACCTACTTCTATTTATCAATGGTCAACATTGAATGGGAATATTGTAGGGTCAACCACGGGACCATCAATTATAGTTGACACGCCGGGGGTGTATATTGTTAATCAATACCTTTCTGCTTCCTGTTCTGTTTACGCAACGGATACGATTACTATTGGCAGTTTTGGTATTTGTACTGTGTTAGCCAGTAATCTTGTTGATTTTAGAAGTACATTAAGTAGTGATAATAATGTATATCTCAGCTGGAAAATACTGGAAAACCAACTGACAAGATATTTTGATCTGGAACGGAGTATAGATGGTATCAACTTCAGCCTGGTAAAAAGAATAGAAACAGAGCTGGAACGGGCCGGAAGTTTAATGTATAATTATACTGATGATATCAGTAACCTTGCAACAGGAATGGTCTATTATCGCATCAGGGTCAGCCAGACGGGTAATAAGGAGTTGATCAGCCAGGTTACACGGCACCAGCTGGGATCATTTACGGGCCCTGCTGTAAGGATCAGCCCGAATCCTGTACGAAACAGTATGCAGGTAACGATCAATTCATCCATCGACGGGCGGGCAACGATTCTGATATACGACCAATTAGGGAAACTAGTCAGCTCATCCATAATAGCTGTGCAAAAAGGAAACAATGTATTTAGCCTGGCTTCATTAAGCGGTAAACAGGACGGTGTTTACCAGGCTGTCATCAGCGTAGGAAATAACTTATATAAAGAAAAGATACTGCTCATTAAGTAATAAAAACGGCAATTAAACGTATCATCCTGCTGTTTGATCAGCAGGATTTTTTTGATCCCTCCGGCTCAACCAAATACGTTTACTTTTGCAGTCTATGTACACCCTCAAAAAATCATTGGGCCAGCATTTTCTCAAGGATGAGAATATTTGCCGCAAGATCATCGCATCGTTGCAGGAGTATCCTTTTTCACAGTTAATAGAAGTGGGCCCTGGCGGTGGTGCATTGACGAAATATCTTTTACAAATAGAAAACATTGATTTTAAAGCGGTGGAGCTGGATGAGGAGAAAGTAGAATACCTGGAGAAAACATATCCTGGCATTAAAGGGAAGATCATTCACCAGAGTTTCCTGGATATTGAAAAACCTTTTAGCGGCCCATTTACGGTCGTGGGAAATTTTCCCTATAATATCTCCACCCAAATACTTTTTAAACTGCTGGACTGGAGAGAAGAGGTGGAATGCATGGTGGGAATGTTTCAAAAAGAAGTGGCACAAAGGGTGGCAGCGAAAGAAGGAAATAAGACCTATGGCGTATTAAGTGTGCTGATACAGGCTTTTTTTGAAGTGGAATATTTATTTGATGTCAACGAGCAATGTTTTCAACCGCCCCCCAAAGTGAAAAGCGGGGTGATCAGGATGCTGCCTAAAAAAGAGGTACCTGCTATGAAAAGTGAAAAGGAATTTTTTCTGTTGGTGAAAACAGCGTTTAACCAGCGCAGGAAAACACTGCGTAATGCGGTAAGAGGCTTATTTGATGCAACTGTTTTGGAGGATGAATTGTTTAATAAAAGAGCGGAGCAGCTGACGGTGCTGCAATTTGCTGAACTAACATTTAGAATGCGATGAGGAAAGTAATTATAACAGGCGGGGCACATCCTTATTTAATGGAACACTTGAAGAACTCGGGATTTGAAGTGCTGTATAATCCTGTTATTACTTGTGAAGAACTGTCTTCCTCCATCAGTGATGCGGAAGGATTGGTACTGACAACAAGAATTAAAGTAGATAAAGAATTACTGGATAAAGCCGTTCAGTTAAAATGGATCGGCAGGCTCGGCAGTGGTCTTGAACTGATCGACATACCCTATGCGGAATCAAAAGGTATTTTTTGTGTCAGCAGCCCGGAAGGAAACAGGAATGCGGTCGCAGAACATACCCTTGGACTTTTACTCAACCTGATGAACAATATCTCTTCTGCCCACCAGGAAGTGAAAAAGGGTTTGTGGTTACGGAATGAGAACCGCGGAACAGAACTAACAGGCAAAACAGTCGGGATTATTGGTTACGGAAATACGGGAAGCAGCTTTGCAAGATTGCTGGCCCCTTTTAACGTGACAATAATGGCCTATGATAAGTACAATTTTGCCTTTAGTACGGGCTATATCAAAGAGGCGAACCTGGAACAGCTATGCCGCTATGCCGATGTGATCAGTTTTCATGTGCCGCTCACGGAGGAAACAAGGTATATGGCGAACGATAATTTTTTTAATGCATTGGAACGTAAACCATATATACTGAATACATCGAGAGGTAAAGTGATCAGCCTGGCTGCATTGGCCCGGGCATTAAAGAATCATAAGATCGCAGCGGCGGGATTAGATGTGCTGGAAAATGAAGAACTGGAAACATATACTGCTGCGGAAAAAGATCAGCTGGAGGAACTGCTGTCTTTCCCAAATGTTATCATAACACCTCATATCGCAGGCTATAGCCACCAGGCCTACCTGAAAATGGCGGAAGTACTATTACAGAAACTGCAGGTGGGCGGAAAGCTCTGATCTTTTCAGGGTTAAACTTGTTCTAAAATATGCTTCACCTGTTTTGTTGGGCAGGCAGACACATTACATTTGATTTCATACCAACAACCTTTTTTATGAGAATAAAACTTTACCTGCCTGTTCTTATTCTTTCTATTTTATTTTTTTCTTCCTGTAAAAAATGGCGCCCTGAAAACCGGATCATTGGTTCGTGGAAACTGGTGGAAGTGGAGAAGCGGCGATTATTTGATAAAGAAACCATCCGGGTTGGTTACGAACCGGGCACCTTCGTTTTTAATGAAAATGGTACAGCTACTTATGCTGATACATCCATGCAAATGACAGGAAGCTGGGAAATGAGGAGAGAAAATAATGGCTACTATGATGCGGATGGAAACTGGCAGACTAATGGGAAAACTGTTTTTTGGATACGACTTTATAATTTCACTTCAAACAGGGTGATAGACTGGTATTTCGACCGCATCGATTTCAGGTCATCAGGGAGTAAACTATTCGCTTTTATTGACGGGGCCAGCTATACCTATCGCTATGATTTCCGGAAGCAATGACTTATAGCGAGTTAATCAGAAAAGCTCAATCATTGCTTGTTCCGGAATAAATTTTCTATATTTGTACTAATTAGTGCAACGCTTCACAGTCATTCTGTCGGGGCGTTGTTATTTTTTTCTGTTTAATGAAAAAAGGAGGAGATTATGAGTGGTTTACAGTACGTAACAAAAGACACCCTGGAACACATGAAGGCAGAACTCCAGCGGATGAAATCAGTGGATCGACCTGCTGCCAGCCGTGCTATTGCTGAGGCAAGAGAAAAGGGAGATTTGAAAGAGAATGCAGAATATGATGCGGCCAAAGAAGCACAGGGAATCCTGGAAGCAAAGATCGCTGCCATGGAAGGAGTAATGGCGAATATCAGGGTACTGGACGAGTCAAGCATTGATACCAGCAAGGTATCTATCCTGACAAAAGTTACACTAACCAACCTGAATACTAAAAAGCAGGTTACCTACCAGATCGTAGGTGAACAGGAAGCTGACCTGAAAGCAGGTAAAATTTCAGTTACCTCGCCGATCGGGAAAGGAATATTAGGCAAGCAGCCAGGTGAAACAGCCGAAGTGCAGGCACCGGCAGGGATGCTGAAATTCAAAATTGAAAGTATCACCGCATAAAACAGTGGAATAAATTTTCATAGCCGTTGCGCAAGCAGCGGCTTTTTGTTTTCCTAAACGATATAGCTTTGCCTGTGTTCAAAAAGCTGAGATATTATTTACTTTCCTACTGGTCTAAAAAAACAGGTGCTATGACTATATTCTCAAAGATCATTGCCGGCGATATTCCTTCGTATAAAATTGCAGAGAATGATAGATTCTTTGCCTTCCTGGATATATTTCCATTGCGGGAGGGGCATGTACTGGTGGTGCCTAAAACTGAAGTGGACAATCTTTTTGACTTGCCAGCTGATTTTTTAAAGGAGATGTTAGTATTTGCACAACCCATCGCCAAAGCCATTGAAAAAGCATTTGATTGTAACCGTTGCGGTATCAGTGTGATCGGTTTGGAAGTTCCGCATGCACATATTCATCTTATTCCCATCAATTCAGCTAATGATCTGAATTTTACACAGCCGAAACCGCAGGCATCAGCGGAGAGCTTGAGGAAAGTGCAGGAGAAAATAGTAGCACAGCTCTGATTATTTCTTAAGTAACCGTTGCGGATTCTTTTTTATAAACTCATCCCAGCCCTTCAATCCTTTTCCTGCTTTCCCTACTACGGAATTCATTTGCAGGTGATGACATAAAGCTACCGCCAGTGCATCCGTGGCATCATAGGAAACAGGTTCTTCTTTTAAGGACAGTATTTGCTTCAGCATTTTCCATACCTGCACTTTATCTGCATTACCATTGCCGGTAACAGATTGTTTTACTTTTTTGGGAGAATATTCGGTTACCGGGATACCGGCACTCATGGCAGCGGCAATGGCCACACCCTGTGCCCGGCCCAGTTTCAGCATACTTTGTACATTTTTGCCAAAGAAAGGAGCTTCAATCGCAAATTCATGTGGTTTGAATTTTTTGATCAGTTCCTCTACTTTCTGGTGGATCAGCTGCAACCGCTCATAATTATCTTTCCTATTCGATAATTTCAGCACCTGCATCTCTTTCATCTTCACCTGGCTGCCTTGTACTTCAATAATGCCATACCCCATCAGTAAGGTACCAGGATCTATGCCGAGGATTATTTTAGCAGGCTTTTGCAAACGGGATACTATTTTTACAAGATTAATGAAGCTGAACCGAAATATCAAACTCTTTGTCAACTACTTCCTCGGGCCTGTGCTGTTCATCTGGTTGTCATGGTCTATTTACAGGCAGATACAGCAACAACCCAATTTAGAGAAAGCATGGCAAAGCATTCTTGCTTCTTTCAACAGCCCGTTAGCATGGAATCTCGTGGTTGCCGTTTTATTAATGATCGTCAACTGGTCCATTGAGGCTGTTAAATGGAAGATATCTGTTCAGCCCATTCAACAGGTTAGTTTTAGTAAAGCCTTCAAAGCGGTGTTGTCAGGTGTGTCTTTTTCAGTTAGTACACCCAACCGGGTAGGGGAATACCTCGGTCGGGTGTTATATATGGAGGAGGGCAACAGGCTGAAGACAATTTCTATTACTATCGTTGGCAGCATCAGCCAGCTGATCGTTACATTACTGATGGGTTGTTTGGGATTGATCATACTACGTCAGCGAATTGAAGCCAGCGGGCTTATCAGTTCTATCTGGATGCTGGTCATTATTTATGGCGTCGTGGCTGTATTGTCAGTTTTAACACTATTTTATTTCAGGTTAGCCTGGCTGATCAGGTGGGTGGATCGTTTACCGGGAAGCAGCCGGTTTGCTTACCTGGTAAAGGCGCTGGAGGATTTCAATGCAACTTTACTATGGCGGTTGTTGTCATTATCTGCATTACGGTTTGTAGTATTTATTACACAGTATTACCTGCTGTTTCGTTTATTTGATGTGGAGATTGGATGGTGGCCGGCTTTTTGGGCAGTAAGTGTTTCTTTCCTGGTGATGGCTGTGATACCGACCTTTGCCATCGCTGAACTGGGGCTGAGGGGAGAAGTGGGAATTAAACTGATCGGCTTGTTTAGTATGAACAGCCTGGGGATCTGGATGACGACAATGACGGTATGGCTGGTGAACCTGATCATACCGGCTGTAGTGGGAAGTTTACTGATATTGAGTATTAAAAAAATCTTTACGAATAAAAATGAAAGGACTTAAATTTTTTGCGCCATTGTTATTGGGATTATTCAGTTTTTCAACGGATGCCGGGGCGCCCTACAATGAATTTTGCGGTATTGAGAACAGGTCATTTAATGTGGGGGAGAAAGTTACCTTCACCGTGTATTATGCCGTAGCCGGTATTTATGTGAATGCCGGTAATGCTACTTTCTCCAGTGAACTGGAAACTTTTAATAACCGCCCGGTGTATCATGTAACCGGTGAAGGAAAGACCAATTCCTCCTACGACTGGATTTATAAAGTGCGGGATAAATACGAAACCTATATTGATACCGCCACGATGCAACCGCTGAAATTTGTCCGCAATGTGAATGAAGGCGGCTATAAAAAATACCAGAACATCACCTTTAATAAGACAGCTAACACGGCTGTTGCTACCGATGGTGTATTTAAAGTACCAGCCTGTGTGCAGGATGTGATGAGTTCGATGTATTATGCCCGTAATGTTGATTTTTCCAAACTACAACCGGATGACAGGATTCCTTTTTCGATGTTCCTCGACAACGAGGTCTTTAATATGTATATCCGTTATATGGGTAAGGAAACCATCAAGACCAAATATGGTAAGTTTAATGCGATCAAGATAAAGCCGCTGTTACTGAAAGGGCAGATCTTTGAAGGCGGTGAAAAGATGACCGTATGGGTAACGGATGATGCCAATCATATACCGGTTCGTATTGAAAGCCCGCTGGTAGTGGGAAAAGTGAAGATCGATATGATGAGCCATGAGAACCTTCGCCACCCGCTGACATCACTGATCAGGAGAAAATAGTTTTTGAATGGTCTCGTCATTTAAATTTCTTCCAACTTAAAGAAATCCTTGGGTCTGATACCTCTTTCTGTTTGTTGCAGGGTACAGCATTCATAGACCGGGTCATGTTCAAAGAAAAGTATATAATTATTCTCCAATGCTTCTTTCAGGAATGATTTCTTTTCATTCAACGTCGTCAGCGGGAACATATCGTAACCCATGATATAGGGCAAGGGAATATGTCCCTGGGAGGGCAACAGGTCGGCCATAAATACAATGGTCCTGTTCTTATACCGTACCTGTGGCAGCATCATCGCCTGTGTGTGGCCACTCACAAAGCGAATGCTGATATTGTCTGCAAAATGGGTTTCACCCAGTTTTCCATCTTTCATCCCGGAAGTCTCAACCCATTTCAACTGGCCACTTTCTTCAATGGGCAAAATATTTTCCTTCAGGAAAGAAGCCTTCTCTCTTTCATTCGGGTAAACAGCCCAGTCCCAGTGTTCCCGGTTACTCCAGAATTGTGCATTCTTAAAAGCAGGTACCAGTTTATCCCCTTCCCGGACTATTGATCCACCACAGTGATCAAAATGCAAATGGGTTAAAAAAACATCCGTGATATCATCGCGGTGAAAACCATATTTCGCTAATGATTTATCTAAGCTGTCATCACCATGCAGGTGATAATGGCTGAAGAATTTCGCATCCTGCTTATCTCCGTTGCCATTATCCACGAGAATAAGACGGTTACCATCTTCGATCAGTAAACAACGAAGTGCCCAGGAGCATAAATTATTTTCATCAGCCGGGTTAATCTTATTCCAGATGGTTTTGGGCACCACACCAAACATAGCACCGCCGTCTAATTTAAAATAGCCGGTATTGATCGTATAGAGTTTCATGCAGGTTTCTTTTTTAAAGCTGCCGCATAGAACAGCAAGAGTAAACCAATAATAAAAAATATCATCAGGGCCAGTACAGAGCTTCGCTGCGAACCGGTAAGTTCATTGATAAAACCAAAACTGAAAATACCGATTACCGCAGCCACCTTTTCAGTTACATCATAGAAACTGAAGAACGAAGCCGTGTCCTTTGTTTCCGGCATCAGCTTGGCATACGTTGAGCGGCTGAGTGACTGGATGCCACCCATGACAAAACCAACCGAAGCCGCCAGCCCATAGAATTCATAGATACCACCAACAGGTAATAAATAGCCGATATAGCAAAGCAATATCCAGAGAATAACAATTGATATCAGCGTTTTGATATTACCGATCTTAGATGATAACCAGGAAATAGTAAAGGCCCCCGGTATAGCGATCAGTTGTATCAGGATAATAGCGATGATCAGGTTATCGGTCGGTATCTCTAATTCACTCTTGCCATATAATGCCGCTACCAGCATCACGGTTTGCACACCCATATTGTAAAAGAAGAAGGCGGCAAGAAAACGTTTCAACGGCGGCAGGTGGGTAAGCTGGTTCCACACTTTCCGTAATTCCTTATAACCTTTTGACAGGATCTGGTGCTGCAGGTCACCACTGCCCGCAGGAATAGGTTTGGGTAAACGCCGTAACGAATATTGGCCAAAGCCCCACCACCAGATACCGACCAGTAGAAAAGAAGTTCTGAACTGGATGGTGGAATCTTTATCGCCGCCGAGTATACCGGGAAAGAAAACAAATATGAAACAAATAACCTGCAACAGCACACTGCCGATATAGCCATAGGTAAAACCTTTGGCGCTGATTCGGTCACGGTCTTCCGGTGCTGCTATTTCAGGGAGAAAGGAATTATAAAATACAAGGCTGCCCCAGAAGCCCACGCAGGCAACGATCATAGACAGTACTCCTATTATAAGTGTATCCTTTTCAAAGAAGAACATCGAAGCGCAGGCAATACTTCCCATGGTCATAAAGAACCGCATGAAATTTTTCTTATTGCCTTTATAGTCTGCAATAGAAGAAAGCAAGGGGGATATGACAGCTACGATGAGCATGGCAAAAGCCAATGCATAATTATAAAGAGCCGTATTTTCAAAATGCCGTCCCAGGAACGTAACTGCTGTTTTGGATGTTTCTTTATTATCAACAGCGATGGCTTCAAAATAAGCCGGGAAGATGGTGGAAGTGATAACAAGATTATACGCTGAATTCGCCCAGTCATACATAGCCCAGGCGTTCACTACTTTTTTCGGAGCCGTTTGCATGGTTGCCTCTTTCAGTAAAAATAGGAATTTAGCAGCCGAATAAAAAAAGCCTGTTTGGGTAAACAAACAGGCTTTTACCAATTGTATGGCTCAATGTAATTACTGTGTGATCTTGTACGTAAAAGTTTTGAAGGGTTTGAAGGTAGCATCGGTCAGCTGGAAGATCAGCGGTGCATCATCCAGGGTATTGGCTGATATCTGTGCTGCCATGGTATTGAACTCGCTGTCATCTAATGCAGCTGCTTTCTCTTCATCAGATACCATACTTACCACATAATATCCCTCTTCGTTCTTACCCACCTGGAAACTGATAGTATTCGCAGGGGCAATTTCTTTGCTCAGGAAACCGGCGATGGTAGTAGCCTGCTCCATGCTGAATCCATCCTTTGCATAGACCTCAATATTCCCGTCGGTAATCTTTTCACCATAATTCAGCCTGGCCTCCATTTTCTTAAACGAATAGCTGCGGACCGTTTTAAAGTACTCATCTGTGAGAGTGACATTAACAGGTTGACCGGCAAATAGATCTTCCGACAGCTCATTGCCCATGGTATAGAAAATATCTTCCGGCATCTTCTCCATCACTTTCATATTTGATACCATCCTGAAATTGACGGTATCTCCTTTCCTGCTCAGTTGAATACTTTTCTTAGCTGTTTCTCCTTTGCTTTCTTTCCAGCGGGGCAGGAAATAGTCCAGAGCTTTTTGGGCTTCCTCTTTACTTACTCCATCTTTATAATACACTTCCATAAAGTCTTTGGATACTTTATCACCATAATTGGTACAGGACAACAGCAGGAAGGCCGCTGCCAGAACGAAGAGGATTTTTTTCATATGCTGGAATTTTCAGCATAGGTAGATAAAAATCCGGCACACTGCCATACCCTTTTTGAGGGATTTTAGCTTTCGATGATCCCGGTAGCTAATAAAATAAGGAGTATGATACCCGCAATGATACGGTAGATACCAAATACTTTAAAGCCGTACACTTTCAGGTAATTGATGAAGAAACGGATGGCGAGCATGGCCACAACAAAAGCGACAACATTGCCCACAATAAAAGCGATCGTGTTTTCCCGGGTTGACACAATGATCTCGTATCCTTTTCTTACCACACCTGCTGCTTCCCATTTTTTTACGAATAAGGAATAAGCGGTGGCGGCAAACATGGTCGGTACGGCGAGGAAGAAGGAGAATTCAGCTGCGAGATGACGGGTAAATTTTTGCTGCATACCACCAATGATCGTGGCAGCACTGCGGCTGACACCGGGCACCATCGCAATGGTTTGCCAGAGACCGATGATAAAGGCTTTGGAATAGCTTACCTGGTCGTCAGATTCTATAGAAGGTTTCTTGAAGATCTTATCAATGAATAGCAGTACAATACCACCTACCAGTAAGGAAACGGCAACCGTGGTCGGGCTTTCCAGCAACGCATCGATTTTATCCGAAAACAAAAATCCCAGGGCCAGTGCAGGGATCACACCCACGATCAGCTTTACATAAAACTGCCAGCGGTGAAACTCTATGAATTTTCTCCAGTACAACACCACGACCGCCAGGATAGCTCCAAACTGGATGGATACTTCAAACAATTTGGTGAATTCATCTTTATGAATACCCAGCAGGGAACTGGTAATGATCATATGCCCTGTGGAAGAAACGGGAAGAAATTCTGTTAACCCTTCTACGATGGCGATTACGACTGCTTCAACGATGCCCATGGATATAATTTAAACAGGTAAACAAGTTAGGAACTATTTGATAATAAAAAAGCGATGAAGGATCCATCGCTTTTCAACAGGTTATAACCGTATAATTAATTAGCTGCTTTCGGTTTTTTGAAGATCGCAAAGATCTCGATCACCAGCCCGGCCAGGATCAGGATTGGGGCCACGGTGATGCGGGTGCTGCTGTATACTTCTTTCTCATTAAACACAGACGGGTCGGTACTTTTTCCGCCCGACATCAGGAACATGCCAATGGCAATCACCACGATGCCAACCAGCATCCACAAATAATTTTCTTTCGTAAACATGGAAGGCGTTGCCTGCTTATCACTCATTTCATGTGTTTTTGGGTCTGCAATATAGGAAAAAGTCTATAGTCGTTCACTACTGTCGTCCGTGGACTGTCGTCCTTTAATACAAATCATCCAGCTTCATCCGCAAATATTTCAGCACACTGCGGTGGGTACTGAATACCGTGATACAGATACCGATGAAAATAAGCCCGGCAAACAAGACGAACAGGCTGGTATTATCATGGGCCGCTTTCATCCAGGGAATATATCTTTCAGCCACCATCACCAGGAACCAGATGGCCACCACGGCAATCACGCCACTGATAGCCCCGTTGATAACAGCCCTCACATTCATGGGTTTGGCAATGAACCAGCGGGTGGCCCCCACCATTTGCATGGTTTTGATGAGGAAGCGGTTACTGAACATCGCCAGTTTGATGGTATTATCGATCAGGATAATAACGACGATAGCGAGAATGATGGCCAGCACCAGCATCACAATACTGGCTGTCCGCAGGTTCTCGGTCATTTTGCCCACCACAGCTTCAGGGTAAGCCACTTCGCTCACATAGGTCTGTTGCTCCAGGTCGGCCCGGATCGCTTTGAGTGAATCGGTGTTCAGGTATTCTTCCTTTACTTTGAAGTCGATGCTGTTGGGCAGGGGGTTTTCGGTCAGGATCTTATCCCAGCCTTCGTTACCATCTTTCAGGTATTTCTCCTTCGCCATTTCCTTGGTCACATAGACGTAGTTTTTGATATAGGGTTTGGCTCCCAGGTAGGTCACCAGTGCCACACTATCCTTGGGGTTCAGGTCGCCCCGCAGGTAGGCACTCACGGTTACATCGTCCTTTAAATTCTTAACGATCTTGTTGGCATTGATCACCAGCCATCCGATCACCCCTAAGAAGAACAACACCAGCGTTACCCCCAGGATGGACATAAAATAGGAGGGTTTACCACGTTTGATAGAAGCTTTTCCTGATTGAGACATGCGATAGAATTTTGAATTTTACGGGTTGCAGCAAAAATAGCAGTTTAAGGGCTACAATCAGTATTTTTGCGACCATTTAAACGATTGCCAAAGGCTCATATTGCCAACACCGGGAAAGATATTGTTAAAGAATTTTTAGCCAGCTCCGTTGGCCCTGCTCATCGCCGAACAGGAAGATTGTATTCTTGCTATTCAGCGGATAAAATAAATGATGAGTAGCGAACCAGCCGGTGAAGGGTGCGACGCAACGAAGATGAGCAACGAACAGGAACCTGGTAACACATAATAACAGCATATCATAAAATGAGTACAGAAGGTAAAAAAGGAAATGTTAGCAGCACCCCTTCAGGGGTTGGGGGCATGGAATACCAATTCAGGGATATTGAAAAGAAATGGCAGGAACAATGGAAAACATCCAATGCCTATAAAGTGGACAATGATTTCAGCAAGCCCAAGTATTATGTGCTCGATATGTTCCCTTACCCAAGTGGTGCCGGGTTGCATGTGGGCCACCCGCTGGGTTATATCGCTTCGGATATTTACAGCCGCTACAAAAGACTGAAAGGATTCAATGTGCTGCACCCGATGGGCTTTGACAGTTTTGGTTTACCTGCGGAACAGTATGCACTCGATACCGGCCAGCACCCGGCCGAAACCACGAAGAAGAATATTGCTACGTTCAAATCACAATTAGATAATATCGGCTTTTGCTACGACTGGAGCCGCGAAGTGCAAACCAGCGACCCGAACTATTACAAATGGACACAATGGATCTTTTTGCAATTGTTCAATAGTTATTATGATAAAAAGGAAAACAAAGCAAAACCGATCTGTGAACTGGTAAAGAAATTTGAAACGGAAGGGAGTCAGTCCATGGGCTTCACTGCAGAGCAATGGAAAGCCTTTGATGAAGCACAGCAGCAAAGCATCCTGATGGACCATCGTCTTGCTTTCAGCAAATACGGTGAAGTGAACTGGTGCGAAGCATTGGGTACGGTGCTGGCGAATGATGAAGTGGTGAACGGGGTAAGTGAAAGAGGTGGTTTCCCGGTGGAGAAAAAGAAAATGCGGCAATGGTATTTGCGCATTACGGCCTATGCAGATCGTTTGTTGGAAGGACTGGAGACAGTTGATTTCAGCGACAGCATGAAAGAAATGCAGCGCAACTGGATCGGTAAATCGCAGGGAGCAGAAATGGATTTCGAGATAAAAGGCCATGCTAAAAAACTCACGGTTTATACCACGAGACCTGATACCATTTTTGGTGTTGATTTTATGGTAGTGGCACCCGAACATGAACTGGTGACCGAAATAACAACGCCGGAACAAAAAGAAGCTATTGATCAATACCTGCACTATGTAAAAAGCAGGAGCGACCGGGAACGCCAGTCGGAAGTAAAACAGATCACCGGTTGTTTTACGGGTTCCTATGCTGTTAATCCATTTGATGGCCGGCAGATACCCATCTGGATCGCTGAATATGTACTGGCAGGTTATGGAACCGGGGCTATCATGGCCGTGCCCTGTGGTGACCAACGTGACTTTGCCTTCGCCAAACATTTTAATATACCCGTCACCAATATCATTGGTGAACATTTCAATGGTGAAGAAGCCAACCCCACCAAGGAAGCGACCTTGCAAAACAGCGGTTTCTTAAATGGCCTGCTGATGAAAGATGCCATTGGTGTGGCCATCAATAAAATTGAAGAACTCGGTATCGGCAAGCGGCAGGTGAATTATAAAATGCGGGATGCCGGTTTCAGCCGCCAGCGTTACTGGGGCGAACCCTTTCCTATTGTTTGGAAAAATGGGATTGCGTATCCGTTAGATGAAAAAGAATTGCCGTTGCAGTTACCGCATGTGGAAAGCTATAAACCTGGCCCCGAAGGCCAGGGACCTTTAGCCAATATCCCGGACTGGATCAACCAGTTTGGAGCAGGGAATGGCGGGCTTGAAACGAGTACCATGCCCGGCTATGCCGGTTCGTCCTGGTATTTCTTACGGTATATGGACCCGCATAATGCGGAAACATTTTGCGACAGGAAATTATCGGATTACTGGAACCAGGTGGATCTATACATCGGCGGCACCGAACATGCTGTGGGACATTTATTATACAGCCGCATGTGGACCAAAGTATTGTTTGACCTGGGCTATATCGGGCATGAAGAGCCGTACAAGCGATTGGTGAACCAGGGGATGATACAGGGTAGTAGCAGGTTTGTGTATAGGCTGCAATTGGTAAGTCAAGGGAAAAGTGGTACTATTTACTATGACACACCTACAGAGCTAGCTTGTGTTTTTGTATCTAAAGATTGGTATGACAAGGCTGTAGATGGAACTGTTGAAGCCCCATATTTTAGAATGCTACAAGATAAAATATGCGATGAATATCAAGAGAGGTTTCCCTTATTAAGCAAAGATTCTCATATCACTAATTGGAGATTAACTGCACTTCATGTTGACGTTAATATGGTTGATGGTTTTGAATTGGATATTGAGGCGTTCAAGAAATGGAAGAACGGCGAGTATGCAAATGCAGTGTTTATTTTGGAGAATGGCAAATATATCTGTGGCTCCGAAGTTGAAAAAATGTCCAAGTCAAAATACAATACGGTAAACCCGGATGTATTAGTGGCTAAATACGGTGCCGACACGTTCCGTATGTATGAAATGTTCCTCGGCCCGGTGGAAATGAGTAAGCCCTGGGATACCAAGGGCATTGAAGGGGTACACCGCTTTTTGAAAAAACTCTGGCGTTTGTTCAATGATGAGGTGAAAGGTAAAGTATGGACAACAGAGAAGGCCACCGATGCTGAACTGAAAGTATTGCACAAAACCATCAAACAAATTGAAGAAGTAACCGAACGCTTCAGTTTCAATACCGGCGTTAGTGGATTTATGATCGCCGTGAATGAACTCACCGACCTGAAATGCCATAAGAAAGAAATACTGGAACAATTGCTCATTTTGCTTACGCCGTATGCACCGCATATTGCAGAAGAACTCTGGTCGCAGTTGGGCAATAGCGGCAGCATCCTGGATGCTACCTACCCGAAATTTGAAGCAAAATATGTAACGGAAAGCAGCAAGGAATACCCGGTATCCATCAATGGCAAGACAAGGACCACGATGGATATTGCACTGGATGCCACGCAGGAAGAAGTGGAGAAACTGGTACTGGCCAATGAAGTGGTGCAGAAATGGATCGAAGGCAAGCCGGTGAAGAAATTCATTTTCGTGAAAGGAAAGATGGTGAATGTGGTGATATAATTTTGTTGCTAAAAACCATAATATGAAATATTCAATTCTGTTTATTGTATTGTTTATAACTGCTTTTACAGCAAAAGCAATCGACTGCGACGGCTATATCCTCAATAAAAAAGGGGATACCATTAAAGGCATCATTGATGCCCCCAAGGCGAAAGCCCTGCTGGATAAAAAAGGAATTGATTTTGGTGCTATGTGGGATGAAGTGAAGTTTGCAGAACCAGGTGCTAAATCAAAGAAAATGAAGGCGGGTGATATTACCGGGTTTGGCTTCAGTTATGAAAGCCAGTGGCACCATTTCGAATTGCTGGATATGCAAAAGAACACCGGGCAGAAAGTGCCGAAGATATTAGGTAAGATGGTCAATGATTTTGTGTTTTTTGTAGAAAGGATAGATGATGGCCCCCTGCCCATTTACAAGCAACACTGGAATTCAGAAAATTCAAGAAGGGATCCTTCAGGCACAGAAAGAGTAACGGGGTACTCCGCCAATGCAGACCTGTATGTAAAGAATGCGGAATACGGTTTTGTGGAAATAGCTCCCACCACATTGGGAGGCAATAAAAAACTGAAGGATTTTTTGAAAAAATACCTGAAGCTGGAGGAGGAGTTTTTGAATACCGTGGAGGATAAAGCAAAATTCACAGATGCTGAAGAAATACTGAAGCGGTATAATACCTGGAAAAAAGCAAAAGTATAAGATATTCCCTTATTATAAAATTGACAAAGGCCCCCGGGCCTTTGTTCTTGTTTAAGGAATCCAGTAACTTTCATAAAACATCTATATATGAAACAAGCTCTTCTGTTACTCTTTGCAATGTCCTTTCTTTTATCTTGCGAGGTAAAGATCAAAACAGGTGAGACTGAAAAGCAAGCCGGTAAATTCAGGAATGGAATTGCCATCAAGGAAAACGGGCTAAAGGTATCCGAAGCTTATCTGGTGTATGATGAGGACGGATCGCTGGTTTCGAATGATAATATTACCGATGTGGACAAGAAAGTGCGGTTGAAACTGGAGATCAGCGGCTGGCAGGAAGAAAATGGTAAAGTGCTGCTGGGTGCTTCCGAGAAAGTCTCCACGAATGAAGGGGATACTTTTTTGAACAGGGATGATCTTTTTGAATCTTATACGGAGGGTGTGAGTGCGGAGGATGCCAAACAAATATCCTTATCCGTGGTCATCTCCAAGGCCGATAAAATTTATGATCATTTCCTGGTGGAGTTCCGGGTTTGGGACAAACGAACCAATAAGGATATTACCGGTTCCTATAAACTGCACCTGAAATAAAGAGAATGCTCAACAAGCTATTCAAACCTTCCGCCGGAAGGTTTTTTCTTTTACGGGGCTAAACAAAATGTTTGCTTCCGTGTTTTTATAAAGTAATTTGAAATATGGCACACCCCTCCATTGAATTGATAAATGCATTCCGTAAAACGGCTGAGCGATTGCGCAACGGGGCACACTATGCCTGGGGACATCACGGGGCCTGCAACTGCGGTAATTTATTACAGGTGATCACTCCACTGACAGAAGCAGAGATTTTACACTATGCTCATTTGGGAAATGGGGAATGGACCGAACTGGCGGAAGAATTTTGCGGGGTGAGTAATGCGCCGGTCAGTTTGGTTATATCGAAACTGGAGCAGGCCGGTTTAACACCCACGGATATTCATCATATCGAATACCTCAGTGATAAGCAGGTGTTGCAATACCTGCACGGTGGGTTTCGCTGGCTGAAACGAAATGTGCGGGAAAATGTGATCCTCTATTTTGAAGCTTTTGCGGATATGCTGGAAGAAAAATTGTTAAAGACCGTGACTATTGATATGACAGCCATGATCTCAACTTCTCTAACCGGGAAAGAGAGAGTGCAGAGTGAAGCTGAAGTGTTGCAGGCAGAGTGCTAAAACTTTCTTTTTCTGACAACCGGTGAAGAACTCACCGGTTTTTTATATTGTATTTATTATGCGGTTTGATTTTGGTTTTTACTCTTCCCTGTTGCTGATCTTCTTTGTGCACGGGCTGGTATATTCGGTTTTATTATACCGGAAAGCGATCCGTAATGAAACAGCGTCGGATAAATGGCTGAGTTTATTCTTACTGCTCTGCATTCTTTATATCACACCCTGGATGGTTGGCTTTGCAGGCTGGTATGATAACCAGCCTTACCGGGACCTTTTATTCTATGTTCCTTTTCAGCAATTATTCTTTATCGGCCCGGTCATGTTCTTTTATATTCAAAGTTTACTGAACCCATCTTTTCGCTTCGGTAAAAAGGAATGGTTGCATTTAGTACCGGGCTTCTTGTATTTGTTGTACAGTATAGCAGCAGTGGTGACTGATAAACTGGTCCTGAACGAATATTATTTTTTAGCCAGTGGTGCCGATCCTGATTTCGATACCTGGTACCAGGTGGCCGGGCATGTATCCATGCTCTTTTATTTATTACTCTCCCTGCGTTATTATAATCTCTATAAAAAACTCATGCTGCAGGTGGTCAGCTATGCAGACTTTGTTCTGTTCAAATGGATCCGGAGTTTTTTATATGCATTTCTCATTATGCTGATCATCCGGGTGGCATTTTATATCGCCCCGCTGATCCCCGGTTACCTGGAAATGCGGTACATGGGTCCCTGGTGGGGCTACTTTTCTTTTGCCATTGTGTTTTATTATATCGCTATCACCGGTTATGCCAATTCCATTGAAACAAAAGTGCCATTCCGGCTAAACCTCTTAACCTATAAGCCCAGCTTGTTGCTGCAATATAAAGAGGATAATAGGGCAGGGGCAGACCCGGTGGAAGAAGCAGAAATCATCGAGATCAGCGATCCGCCCACTGAAAAAAGAGAAGATGATTTTTTACTAGCGGCATGGAAACCAAAGATCGTTGCACTGCTGGAACAGGAAAAAGCCTGGCAGGATCCCGAATTATCGTTGACACAGGTGGCCCGTCAATTGCATACCAATCCTTCCTTATTATCAAAGATCATTAACCAGGGATTCGGGTTCAACTTCAATGATTTTATTAATCACTACCGGATCGAAGCGGTGAAAGAAATGCTGGGGAAAGGGAAGCATAAGCAGCAGACATTGCTGGGTATCGCTTTTGAATGTGGTTTCAATTCCAAAGCCACGTTTAACCGGGCTTTTAAAAAAGCAACGGGGCTCAGCCCGAAAGAATGGGCCCAACAAACCCATGGCTGAAAAATATACGATACAAAAATCCGGTCCCGGCTGGATGCATTTCATCACACCTGATCCTAAGACCGTAAAAAAAATTACGGTGAATGGTAATAAACGGGTCATCTGCACCCTCAACGGCAAAATCACCATTCATGCCGCACTGATGAAGACCAAAGAAGGCACACACTATATTATGATTGGTGCCAAATACCTCAAAGAATTAAACCTGAAAGCAGGCGACAAGGTAACGGCCGTGATACAGGTTGATAAAACACCCCTGCAATTCAACCTGCCGGAAGAATTTGCCGAAGTGATGAATACGGACCCGGAAGCACTCAAAGTATTTAACGGCCTCACGGATGGAAATAAAAGAGGGCTGATCGCCCTGGTGAATATGGTCAAATCATCTGATAAGAAAATTGAACGGGCCCTGAAGATTGCGGCGAAACTGAAAATGGGAATTACTTCGCCACAAAAAGTGATGAAATGATCCTTTCTTCTTCTATCAGCTTCTTTAAAAACACAAAATCATGATTTGAGCCGCTTTATTTGGTATTTGAGGCGACCTGAAAAAATCATAAAAAGACCTTTGATAAAAAAAGTATGAAAAAACTGCTTCTCCTCTTTTTAGTAGCTGCCTGGACTGCAGCATTGGCACAACCGGGAAATAACTATCAGAAAATGGCTGCTATTGTTCAGCAATTTGCTGCCAAAGGTTTCAGTGGTTCTGTATTGGTGGCCGAAAAAGGGGAAGTCATTTTTACACAACAGGCAGGCATGGCCAACCGGCAGGATAATATTCCGGTATCAACAAAAAGTAAATTCCGCATATGTTCTATTACCAAAACATTTACCGCTGTGCTCATCCTGCAGTTGATGGAAGAAGGGAAGCTTAATCTTGCTTCCACCATCGGCCAGTACTATCCCGAATATGAAGGAGAGGCAAAAGATAAAGTAACCCTTCACCAGTTACTCACCTACAGTAGTGGCATCGAAAACCAGGACCAGGGTAATGAAGCCATGTATGCCCTGCAGCTGCCTGTTGACAGTATCATTAAAAAATATTGCAGTGGCAGGCTGGTTACTGAACCAGGCAAACAAATGAGTTATAAGAATGCGGATTATATCATCCTGGGAAAGATCATTGAGAAGATCACGGGTAAATCATATAACGAGGTCTTATCGCAACGCATCCTGGAGCCGTTAAAAATGAAGCAATCCGGTTATCTCAAAAACAGGGATATTATCCCCGGGCTTGTTACATCCTATCTGTATGACAGCACGGGCAAATTTTATAATGACGATCCTTTTTGGATAGATAATTTTTACAGCAGTGCAGCCATGTATGCCACCGCTGCTGATCTTTATAAATTTGACCAGGCGCTGTTCACCCATCAATTATTAAAAAAGGCGACAGTGGAATTAATGACCACTTCTTACCCCGAATTATGGGGCGTTGCTTATAGTTTTTGGGTAAATGACCAAACCATCGGCACCACTAAAACAAAGGTCATGGACAGAAGGGGAAGTATCAGCGGTAATAATACCGCCTGGTATCATTTTATCAACGAGAATAAAACCATAATCGTTTTGAGCAATAACAATGCGACAGATGTGGTGGAGTTGCGGGAAAAATTAGCGGAGGCACTCTTTAAGTAAACTACTTATTACCAATTAGCTAGCCCGTCTAAAGTATGATTTGAGACGGGCTTTTTTTTTGAGTCCTCTTTCTTTTGTCTCAAAACATCATTTGAAGCGATTGTGGTGTACAGCTATCGCATTTTTGAGTCATCATTCAATCACTCAAAAATATTTTTATGAAAGCACAACTTCGCCAGTTCTTTTTTAGCAGCAGCATCGGTGAAAATTCAATTCTGAATACCGGCTGGCTGCTTTTCCGTTTGCACATGGGTCTAAGCATCGCTGTCCATGCCGGATGGCCTAAAATGAATGCCATTGCAGCACCGGGTTGGTTCACCGAACAGGTAGCCGGTATTGGGTTTACGTTTCCGTCCCCGGGCTTCTGGGCAGCTATGGCTTCCTGGGGAGAATTCATCGGCGGTATCTGCATTGCACTTGGGTTGCTGACCCGCTTTGCTTCGCTGCAGCTGGCTTTCCAGTTCTTTGTGATCTCTTTTTTATGGTATGATAAACCGGAACCCGTAAGTGGTATGTATTTTCAACAAACTCTGTTTTGGGGATATGTGCTGCTGGCAGTAGGGGGAAGTGGCCGGTTTGCAATGGACAGGGCAGTATGGAGCAGCAAAAAACTAACTATATCGCTGCCTGCAAAAGCAATAGCTGCTTTATTATTGCTGCTGGCAGGAACAGGACTGCATGCTCAAACAGTTACCAAGAAAGATTTTACTGTCCTGGAAGGGCAATGGAAAGGAACACTTACCTACCTGGATTATACCAGCAATAAGGAAGAAACCATAAAAACTAACGCTATTGTTGAGGTAAAAAAGGGCAATGCTTTTACACTGGGCTTCTATTATACAGATGAACCAAAGAAAAATGGAAGAGATCGTTACAGGATCAATACAGATGGTACCATGATCAACGACATGAAAGTAATAGAACGAACGCTGCAGCCAGATGGCAGTTTAAAAATTGTATTGGAAAGCAGGGGTAAGGACGGTAATGATTTTAAGCCGGCCACTTTTCATCATGTGTTACTGATCGGGCCCGGCAAATTCTCCATGACCAAACTGGTGCGGTTTGACGGGGAGACGGATTTTTTCCGCCGCAATGAATACCTGTTTACCCGGAACTGATTTTTTACCAGCGGTGATGCTGGCAATGGTTTAGGGTGTAATTTGAAAGCCCAAAACCATTTTTAATGAAGTATATAATTTCTGTTCTTGCCCTTGCAGCTTCTTTGCAGCTATCGGCACAGCAACAATCAGCGTATTTCTTATCCACTCCCTGCCTTACACCGGATGGGCAAACGGTCATCTTCAGTTTTGAAGGAGATCTGTGGACGGCATCCGTAAAAGATAAACAGGCAACGAGGTTAACGGCTATGCAGGGCTATGAAACCAATCCACGGGTTTCGCCTGACGGTAAATGGATCGCTTTTACCGGAAGGCAATATGGGAATGCGGATGTATTTGTAGTACCGGTGAATGGCGGGGAGGTAAAACAAATAACCTGGCACAGTGGCAATGATGAAGTAACCAGCTGGAGCTGGGATTCAAAATTTCTGTACTTCAACAGCGGACGGGTGGGGCAGGTAGCCGGTTTTAAAGTGAGTGCAGAGGGTGGTACGCCGGTTCGTGTATTCGGTAATTATTTTTTTCAGTATGATCATAACCTGGTGGAGCATCCAATTACTGGCGAACTATTTTTTAACGATACCTGGGAAAGTATCAGCCAGGCACAACGTAAACGGTATAAAGGGCCTTTCAACCCGGATATACAATCGTATAACCTGAAAACAAAGCAGTATAAAAAATATACCGATTGGGAAGGAAAGGATTTTGCTGCCACAATTGATAAGAACGGGAATATTTATTTTATTTCTGACGAAGCTAATGGAGAGTATAATCTTTATACGATTGATAATGGTAAGAAAAAAGCACTGACCCGTTTTTCTTCTTCCATAAAAACACCCATGGTGAATGCCAATGGAGGTAAGATCGTATTTGAAAAAGATTACCAGCTCTGGTTGTACGATGTGAAGTCGGATAAAGAAACGAAACTGGATATTGCGATCATCCGCAATAATATCCTGCCCCAGGAAAAGGATTTTGATGTGAAAAGCAATATCAGCGCTTTTGATGTATCACCGGATGGAAAGAAACTGGCGTTTGTGTCAAGAGGTGAAGTGTTTGTCAGTGATATAGAAGGAAAATTTATTAAAATGATCAACCGGGGTTCTGCAGAAAGGGCAAGGGAGATCAAGTGGATGAGTGATAATAAAACCTTACTCTTTAACCAGACATTAGAAGGATACACCAACTGGTATACCATCGCTGCCGATGGAACCGGTACCTTAAAGCAGCTGACCAGTGATAAAATGAATAACAGGGCCATCAATTTCAATAAAAAAAGAGATAAGGCTGTTTATTTAAGTGGACGTGGTGAAGTAAGAATAATGGACCTGAAAACATTACAGAGCAAAACCGTAGCAAAGGAAGAGATCTGGGGTTTTCAATACAGCGATCCCGGTTTTTCGCCCAATGATGAGTATCTCCTCTTTACCGCCATGCGGAATTTTGAACAGGATATTTTTATTCATAACCTGAAAGAAAATAAAACGATCAACATTACCAATACAGGAGTTACCGAGTCTGATCCGTTCTGGTCTGGTGATGGGAAATATATTTTCTTCACTTCCCAGCGCTTAAAACCATCCTATCCATTTGGCATGGCCAATGCAAAAGTGTACCGGCTGCCATTGGATAAACTGGATGAACCGTTCCGGTTAGATAAATTCAACGAGTTGTTTAAAGAGGAGAAAAAAGATACTTCCAAAAAAGCAACACCTGCTGCCGCAGCAGATACAAAACCGATTACAATCGACCTGGACAGGATCATGGAAAGACTGGAACAAGTAAGTCCATCTTTCGGCGCCCAGTTCATCCAGTATGTGTACCAGAAAGGAGAAAAGACCAGTGTGTTATATACCAGTAACCACGGGGAAGGAAGAAATGCATTATGGAAAACTGTGATCGAACCTTTCGAACAAAACAAAACAGAAAAGATAGCCGGTACTGACCTGAGTTTTAATTTTGGCATCGTAGAGGTAAGCGATAAATTATATGTGCCCCTGAATGGAAATATTAATAAGCTGAACCTGGATGCTAATAAAGTTGATCTTATCAATATCGGGTATACATTCCGCCGTAATTTATCAGAAGAGTTCAGCCAGATGTTTGAAGAGACCTGGGCGCAGATGGAAGAGAACTATTATGATGAAAATTTTCATGGATTAAACTGGAAGAAAACCAAAGAGTATTACCAGCGATTCATTCCTTACCTGAACACCAGGGCTGACCTGAGGGTATTATTAAATGATATGCTGGGAGAATTGAATTCCTCTCACCAGGGCTTTAATTCTTTTGGTACGGATGAAACAATTGCATTGAGTAACCGTACCATGGAGACCGGTATCATCTTCGAAGAAGGAGATCCTTATAAAGTAAAGTATGTTGTTAAAAGATCAGCAGCTGAAAAAAGATCAATAGAGATCAGGTCTGGGGATATGCTGGTAAAAGTGAATGATGAAACAATAGATAAGAACAAGGACCGCAATTACTATTTCACCAAGCCATCATTGGATAATGAACTGGAACTGACTTTTGACCGGGCCGGCCAAATGATCACGGTAAAGATACATCCGCAATCCACTTTATTCACCAACCTCTATGATGAATGGATAGACAATAACCAGAAAAGAGTGGACGAAAAAGGCAAAGGAAGAATAGCCTACGGCTATATGAAGAATATGGGACAGTTTGAACTGGACCAGTTCATCATTGATATGACACAGGAACTGAATAATAAAGATGCATTGATCTTTGACCTGCGTTATAATACTGGTGGAAATGTGCATGATGATGTATTGAAATTCCTGTCGCAAAAAGCCTACCTGCAATGGAAATACAGGGAAGGGAAACTGTCGCCACAATCCAATTTTGCACCGGCAGATAAGCCCATCATTTTATTGATCAACGAACAGTCGCTGAGTGATGCAGAAATGACGGCACAGGGATTCAAGGCGTTAAAGCTGGGAACCATTATTGGCAATGGCACTTACCGCTGGATCATTTTCACCAGCGGCGTTGGTTTGGTGGATGGCTCTTCCGTTCGCATGCCGGGCTGGGGTTGTTATAGCCTGGATGGGAAAGACCTGGAGATGAATGGTGTGCAACCGGATATCCAGGTGATCAACAGTTTTGATGACAAACTCAATGGCCGTGACCCGCAATTGGACAGGGCAATTGAGGAAATACTTAAAAAACTGAAATAAGGGATAACGATAATGTGATCAAACAGGTGTGGTGCTTTGCCACACCTGTTCTATTTTTAGCCCATGAAGAGGATACTATTGTTTGCTTTACTAATGATGACAACAGTGTTGTTTGCACAACAACCTTTGAAAGTGATGACGTTCAATATCCGTTTGAATGTAGCTTCTGACAGCCTGAATGCATGGCCGTACCGGAAAGATAAATTGGCATCGCAGGTATTATTTCATAAAGCGGAACTCCTCGGTGTGCAGGAAGCCTTACATGGCCAGATGATGGACCTGGGAGAAAGATTACCTCAATTCAAATTTGTTGGGGTAGGGAGAGAAGACGGTAAGACCAAGGGCGAATACTCGGCGATCTTTTATGATACAACACGATTACAGGTCTTGCAATCAAATACGTTCTGGTTATCATTAACACCTCAAGTGCCCGGCAGTAAAAGCTGGGATGCAGCCATAACAAGAATAGTGACCTGGGCAAAATTCAAAGACAGGAAAACAAAGAAGATATTCTATGCCTTCAACACCCATTTTGATCATATGGGCAAAGTGGCAAGAAAAGAAAGTGCTTTATTATTACTGCAAAAAGTAAAAGCGATAGCAGGTACTACTCCTGCGGTGATCACCGGTGATTTTAATGCCAAACCAACTGACGAACCCATACAGGTGGTAACAGATAAAAACAATCCAATTCATTTGCTGGATTCAAAAGATATGTCTGCAACCCCGCATTATGGTCCCAGCGGCACCTTCAATGGTTTTCGTTCCAAAGAAACGGATGATCAGCCTATTGATTATATTTTTTTAAAGGAGAAATGGAAAGTACTCAGCCATGCCACGATCTCCCAAACCTGGGAAGGCCGATTTGCCTCCGATCATTTTTCGGTGCTGGCAGAGCTGGTGCTTTAATTTCTTGTTGAAACAGGACTCTTCTTTACGAATCGTACCATGGCACTGCTGCCTTCGGTACTTTCCAATCTTGCTTCGTAGCGTTTTTCACCCACAATGGCTACCATATAAGAAGTATTAGGTGGAATAGATCCAAGGTTTTCGGCAACCATGATCAGTTCATTGGTTTCATTCAGGTCACTCACTGCTAATTTGATGGAGTAGGCATTGCCGGTAAGGCGGATATGCTGGAAGATCAATTTATCATTTAAGAATAGCGAGATGGAGTCACCATCGATCTCTGCATTATCATAAAACCTAAGTTCAATCGAATCGCCGGTAACTGGAATTTCTGTTGTCAGTACTTTTTTCCGGGTACTAAATTTTTCTTCAATAGTAGGAGGCTTCAAAGGCTCCATAATCTTCACCACCGTTTTCGGTTCTTCTGTTTTTTGAACAGGTGTTGGTTCAACGACCGGTTTCCTCGGTTCTGTCTTTACCGTCTCCACCGGTGGCGTCGGTTTGACCGGCGCTGCTTCGATTGTTTGCTGCTCAGCAGGAACAGCAGCGAGGCCAGCGATACTATCAATAATAAAAGGATCATTGCCACCGGCAAGGTAATTATCAATCACAAAATCCCATTCATCTTCAAAGGAAGGGCCAGCTACTTTGTCTAAATGAACATCCCCGTTTTGCCGGTTATCTTCTTTCTTGCCTGTTTTACCATCCAGCATCATGCTGCCATCACCCGGGCAGTTAAAATCAGCACTGGACAGCATTGCATTCTTACCGGGTGAGGAAAGATTGAAACGACCTGTCTTTTCTTCCAGCAACTGGTCATCCCACCATACGGCTTCATTGGTGTTGTTATTGAAATACCCTTTGATACTGTAACGGCGGTAATGCGTAGCTGATTCGTAGTAATACGAAGTACCGGCCAGGCTGTCGCCCTTTTGAATGATCTTGACCTCCACTTTTTGCCGGTTGATCTTCCCCTTCCAGACCCCGGTTATCATCTGGGCATGAAGAGAATAGATATTTAGTAACAGGCATACGGACAAAAGTTTCACTAAGTGTTTTTGCATCAGGCAGGAAATGTTTTAAAAAGACGTGTCCGGGGTTAAAACGGTTTCCACGAAGAAATATTTTGCGTTTATCACCCCCTTTGACCCATTTTAGACCGGATATTCTTTATTTTAGAACCTTTAAATTTTACGAACGTTCACATACCAATCAAACCGCTTGTATTCATGAGAAAACTTTTACTCTGCTTTTTTGCAGTTAGCTGTTTTACTATTACCCGTGCACAGGATGCTGAAACAGCAGCAGCCCGCCAGCTTGTTGGCAAGAACCGTGCTGAGATCGGGTTAACTGCAGACGACCTCAACAACATTTTTATTGCTAATACCTATAAGATAGACGGGCGGCAGGATATCCGCATGGTGTACCTGCAGCAAAGCTATAAAGGAGTGCCGGTGTTCAATGAACTGCAGGTGCTGGCATTTAAAAATGACCAGCTTGTTTCCAATGCCGGAAGCCGTATCGGTAAGATGGAAGCAAAAGTGAATGTAAACAATGTGGATCCTGCAATTACTGTGGAGTCTGCTGTTCAGCTGACACTGGCGGATGCTAAACTATCTGCAAAGCAACCTGTCGTTGCAGCAATGGTCAATGGAGCAGTTCACAAGTATGAGTTTGGAACTTTAGGTATCAGTTTTGAAAAGATCACAGCAGAATTATTATGGTTACCCACCGAAGATAAGAGCAGGGTCCGCCTGGCCTGGCAGGTGTTTATCACACCTACCAACTCATCTGACTATTGGCTGGTTCGTATTGATGCTATGAACGGTACTGTACTGGGTAAACAAAATTTGACGATCACCTGTAATTGGGGTGATGGAAAACATACCACTGCCGAGCATTTTGCAAAAGGGCATGGTGTGCAGCAAAAAAATACCCTGGCTCCTCAAAAAGACCAGTTGTTTAAATGGGAATACAAACCTTTTGTTGTCAGTTCAGCCAGTTACCGGGTTGTTCCTTATCCTTATGAAAGTCCCACCCATCTTGGCGGTACCGGTTCTCAGCTGGTAACTGACCCCTGGACAATGGCAGCAGGCAATGCTACTTCATTGGGATGGCATAATGATGGTGCTGCTTATCATGACAGTACCCGTGGTAATAATGTATGGGCAGCAGAAGACAGGTTGAACACCAATACAATTATTGAAAAAGCGGCTGTTTCCACGACAGCACAACCTAATCTAAGTTTTGATTTCACACCAGATTATACACAGGCTCCTACTCTTGCAGTGAATCAGAATTTTGCGATCACCAATTTGTTTTACTGGAATAATATCATGCATGATATTCTGTATCTCTATGGATTTACAGAACAGACAGGTAATTTTCAGAATGATAACCAGGGACGTGGTGGTTTGGGAAATGATTATGTGATAGCTGATGCACAAGATGGTGGAGGTACTAATAATGCCAACTTTGCCACGCCAAATGATGGAGCAAGACCCAGGATGCAGATGTATTTATGGACAGCCCCCAACCCTGATCGTGATGGAGACCTGGATAACAGTATCGTCGCCCATGAATTTGCACACGGTATCAGTAACCGGTTGACCGGTGGACCCGGCAATAGTTCTTGTCTTGGTAATGCAGAGCAGGCGGGTGAAGGCTGGAGTGATTATTATGGTCTGATGGTAACCACCAACTGGGCTACTGCCAGTATTGGGGATGGAGCTATTGGACGTGGTATTGGTACTTATGCCCTGAATCAACCAACAACAGGCCTTGGAATCCGTGCATTTCGTTACTCTACCAACCTTGCTATCAACCCGAGAGTATATTCAGCCACAATGCCTGCCCAACAACACGACAGGGGTGAATACTGGTGTGCGGCCTTATGGGAAATGACCTGGGAGATCATTCAACAAGCTGGTATAAACCCGAACCTGTTTAATCCTGCAGCAGGAGGCGGTAATGCAATTGCCTTTAAACTGGTAACAGAAGGTATGCGGTTGCAACCCTGCAGCCCCGGTTTTATTGATGCAAGAAATGCAATCCTGAGAGCTGATACATTATTTTTTGGTGCCCAGTACAGTTGTGCTATCTGGAGAGCTTTTGCCAAAAGAGGAATGGGAAGAAATGCATCACAGGGGTCTTCCAACAGTGTAACAGACCAGGTACCCAGCTTTGCAGTTGATAATGGCACCTTCTCCATTACACAAAGTGTACCCCAGGTACAGGAAGGACAAAATGTTACCTATACGAATAAACTAACGGCTGGTGTTTGTTCACCTATTACCAATTTCTTTATCACAGATACATTACCTGCCAATGTTACTTATGTAAGTGGCGGAGCTTATAATGCCGGAAACCGCACCATAACTTTTGGACCGGTTAACCTGGCCACCGGACAAACTCAAACCTTTCCATTTACAGTTACTGTAAATCCCGGAACCTATTTTGCACCGGTTGAACATATTAATGAACCGGTAGCAGCAGCGTCAATTCCGGCAACCTGGACAGCTACTTCGATCAATGCCACAGTATGGACTGCTTCCACCACGCAAAGCCAGAGTTCACCTAATGCTTTCTTCTCGCCGAATTCCACAGGCACTTCCGATCTGTCATTAGCGACAACGAATAGTTATACATTAAATGCCACGCCTTCTTCTTATACAACCCTGAGTTTCTGGCACCGCTATAATACTGAAGATGGCTGGGATGGAGGTGTTGTTGAGGTAAGTACGAATGGGGGTACAAGCTGGAGTGATCTTGGATCAAAAATGAAACTGAATCCGTATAACGGGTCATTAGGAACAGGAAGTGCATTAGCATCAAGAACTGCTTTTACCGGCAATAGCGGAGCCTTCGTTCGCACTTTAATTGATCTTTCTTCTTATGCGGGTCAGAGTATTAAGGTGCGGTTCCGTTTTGCATCAGATGATAATACTGCTCCCACGGGTGGCGGCTGGTATGTTGATGATATTATACTCAGTACAGAACCTGCTGTTACAATCAAATCGAACCTTTTCAATGCATCAAGTGCATTGCAGTCGGTTACAGACACAATCACAAGGATACTGCCGGGTGTGGCCTGTACACCTGTTACAGTAACAACACAGCCAACAGATGTTACAACCTGTTCCGGTAGTACTGCTACGTATACTGTTGCAGCAACGGGTACAGCCGTGATCGGCTACCAATGGCAGGTAAATACAGGAAGCGGGTTTACGAATATCACTAATGCTGCACCATACGGAGGCGCAACATCAGCTACACTTACGATTACAGGCGTTACAGCAGGAATGAATAGTTACCAATACCGTTGTGTGATAACGAATCCCTGCTCATCCGTTAATTCGAATAATGTTACCCTTACCGTAACAGCGGTCGCGACAATCAATACACAACCGGCCAACAGTACTGTTTGTGCAACAGGTAATACAACCTTCTCAGTAGCTGCAACCGGGGCTACCGGTTACCAGTGGCAGGTGAATACCGGCAGCGGATTTACGGATATTACGAATGGAGCCCCTTATTCGGGTGCCACCACTGCTACACTAACCATAACAGGTGTGGCAGCTAATATGAACACATATCAATATCGTTGTGTGCTCACAAGTTGCGGCCCTGTATTGAACTCCAATGCTGCAATACTAAGCACTTTTGCAGCTGCTGTTGTTTCATCACAGCCGTCCTCTGCGGCTGTTTGCCAGGGAACAGGAACAACGTTTACGATCACAGCTTCCGGAGCTGTTACGGGTTACCAATGGCAGGTTAGCTCTGATGGAGGTGCTACTTATAACAATGTAACTGGTGCAACAACCGCTACACTGTCATTAGCGATTATAACATCAGCAATGGATGGTAACCGTTACCGTTGCCTGGTCAGTGGTAATTGTAATACGGCCAATTCCAATCCGGCTGTACTCACAGTATATCCATTACCTGTCTTTACGATCGGGGCCGTAGCGCCTCTTTGTGTATCTGATCCTGCTGTCACGCTGACAACATCATTTGCCGGTGGAAGCTGGTCAGGTGCAGGAATGCAGGGAAATGTATTTACCCCTTCCCAGGCAGGAGTGGGTGCTGCCTTAGTTACTTTTACTGCTACAAATAGTTTTGGTTGTTCGTCTGCTCAATCGGCCACCATACAGGTAAACGAATGCCCGGAACGTCACTTAACACTGGCACAGCCTAATTCAATTATCGTTTATCCCAACCCGAATGACGGAAGATTCAGTATCAGGATCAAATCAGATCTGTTTACCAGGATGGGTATGAGGGTCTATGCAAGCGATGGAAAATTGGTAAATACCCAAGCATTCAGTGGTTTGTATTATGACAGGGTGGTGCCGGTCGATCTTTCAAAACTGGCAGCAGGAGTGTACCAGCTCTTCCTGTATAATGATGAGGGTAATACCTTAGTTAAGAGGACTTTTAGTATCATAATAGCCCGGTAATATTAATTCCGGGATAAAGAAAAAGACGGGCTCCTGAAAGAAGCCCGTCTTTTTCGTCTTTAAGTGGTTAGAGAAGGCTATAGATTCGTGACAAACAGGGATGACCATTTGGCAAAAAATGAGTAAAAAAACGATGCAGGGGAAGTTTAAAAAGAGATAACTCCGGCGATTTAATACCTCCCAAAAAGATTGCTGGTTTCTGCGCCTATCAGGCTGAATATTTTCTTTTTAAATGTTGTTGCGCTGGAAAAAATTCCTAACTTTCCCGCAGAAACCTGAGACGGGTTCTGTCAATATTTTCAACCACCAAACTGTGCTTATGAGAAAGTTATATGCTTTTCTTCTTACTGCTTTTTCCATTTTTGTGACTACCGGTATTTTCGCTCAACCCTGTAGCGAGAATTTTGATGGAGTAACGGCTCCGGCCCTGCCTGCCAGTTGGATAGCCACAACGGCTACTACCTGTACAGGATCACTGGCCTGGGCTACTGTTAATACAACGAGTGATAGCCCTCCTAATTCTGTGTTTACGAACAATCCGGGTTGTATCTCTGACGAATGGCTGGATACCCGCCAGATTCCAATCGTATCCCCAACAGCTCAAATAACTTTCAGAAGAAGCAATATCCTGGAAAATAATTTTGATGGATTAGTTCTGGAAATTTCTATTGGCGGTGGCCCCTTCCAGGATATTATTGCAGCAGGCGGTTCTTTTGTTACCGGTGGCTATAATGGTACCATTAGCGTAAACTTCGGCAGCCCTATTGCCGGCCGGCCGGCCTGGACAGGTAACTCAGGTGGTTTTGTTACCACAACAGTTAACCTGCCCGCATCTGCCAACGGACAAACTGTTGTTTTCCGTTTTCGCAGAGCAACTGATTCAAGTGTGACTGCAACCGGAGCTTTTATTGATGAAATTTCTGTTGCCGGTTCCGATTGTAATTTGCCTTGTGTTCCCCCAACCTATACAACTCAGCCGGCCAATGCAGCTGTTTGCCTTGGTGCTAATGCAACTTTTACTGTTGCGACTACCGGTATACCAACACCTACCTACCAATGGCAGGTGAATTCAGGAAGTGGTTTTGTTAATCTTACTAATACGCCTCCTTATTCAGGAGTTACTACTGCTACCCTGACACTAACAGTTCCAGGACTTGCCCTGAGCGGCAATAGTTACCGTTGTGTAGCTACGAATTTCTGTGCAGCTGTTAACTCCAATGCAGTTACATTGACGGTTAGCCCGTTGCCAACGATCAGTGTGGCACCCAACGGCCTTTGTGCGCCGGTTGTGCTTACGGCTAGCGGTACTTCAAATACCTACAGCTGGTCTCCGGCAACTGCCCTGAGTGCAACCACCGGAGCAACAGTTACAGCAAGCCCGAATGCAACAACTACTTATACCGTTACAGGAACTATTACAGCAACAGGTTGTCAGAACTCAGCTACTGTAACAGTACTGGGTACACCGGCACCACCTGTTATTACACCTGCAACTTCTACAATATGTGCTGGGGCATTCCAGCCATTGACTGTTGCGCCTGTATTGGCAACCTACAGCAACAACGGAATCATCAGGATTCCCTTAGGAGCACCAGCCACAACATCGGGTAATGCGAATCCATACCCGTCCAGTATCACGGTAAGTGGATTACCAACAACTGGTGTGAGGGTAGCTTCCATTAATATCAATGGCATTTCACATACTTTCCCCGGTGATATAGATATGATGCTTCAATCACCAACCGGAACGAATGTGATCTTAATGTCAGATGTGGGCGGTGGTACAGATATCGTGAATGGAAACCTCGTATTCAGCGATGCAGCAGCTGCCGGCTTACCTGCCACCATTGTATCAGGAACTTACAAACCTACAAATACAGCTGGCCCGGATAATTTCCCTGCTCCTGGTCCCGGTTCTTTTACACAGGTAAATCCAACACTATCAACATTTACAGGTAATCCAAACGGAAACTGGGGGTTGTTCATCGTTGACCAGTTCGGCGGTGATGCAGGATCTATTACCAGTTGGAGTATTACTTTCGAAGTGAGTACCGCAAGATGGACACCGGTAACAGGGTTATTCCTGGATGCGAACGGAGCCACAGCGTATACGGCCGGCACTTTTGCCAGCACGGTATATGCAAGCCCTGCAGCAACTACAACTTATACTGCCACTGCAGCATTAGGTTCTTGCGCTGCACCGGGTTCTGCTACAGCTACTGTAACTGTAAATCCCAGACCTACGGTTACTGTTAGCCCGAATAACCAGTGCAGTCCCGTGACACTTACAGCTACGGGTACTTCGAATACCTACAGCTGGTCACCTGCTGCAGGATTAAGTGCAACAACAGGCGCAACGGTTACGGCTACACCGATCGTTAATACTACGTATACCGTAACAGGAACGATCACTGCAACAGGTTGTACGAATACAGCTACAGCTACCGTGAATGCAACACCGGCAGCTCCGGTTGTAACACCAACCGCTATTACTTTGTGTCCCGGTGGAATTGCCACCTTATCTGTACCTAATACCAGAACCGTTACATCAGGCGGTACCATTACTATACCAAGCTCCGGAACAGCTACTCCTTACCCGTCTGCTATAACTGTAAGCGGGTTACCTCCAACAGGGGTTACGGTTAAATCTGTTACGATCAATGGTATCTCACATACTTTCCCGAATGACATAGATATCCTGTTACAATCACCAACTGCTGTGAATGTGGTATTAATGTCAGACGTTGGTGGTACTTCTGCAATGACCAACAATATCTACACATTTGATGACGCAGCAGCAGCTTCAATGACGACCGGAACAACTCCGTCGGGTACTTATAAGCCAACGAACAGTGGTGCCATTGATACATGGGTCGCTCCTGGCCCTGGTTCAATTACCCAGGCAACTCCGCTGCTCTCCTCATTTACGGGTAACCCGAACGGTGACTGGAACCTTTTCGTGGTAGACGACCTGGGTGGAGATGCAGGATCTATCACCAGTTGGAGCATCACCTTCAATATTGCTGGTGCCCAATGGTCACCTGCAGCTGGTTTATTTACGAATGTGACTGCTACTACTCCGTATGTTGCCGGTACACTAGCATCAACTGTGTATGCATCACCTGCTGCTACAACAACGTATTCAGCAACAGTCGCATCTCCAACCTGTACTTCACCAGCCGGAACTGCTGTAGTTACTGTATTGCAACCATTGACTGTGACCACACAACCCGCCAGCCAAACGGTTTGCCAGGGTGCTAACGCTACTTTCACTGCTGTGATCGGAGGTGTTTCCCCAAGCTACCAATGGCAGGTAAGTACTGATGGTGGTACGACCTGGACAAATATTGCCGGTGCAAATAATGCTTCACTGGTGGTACCAGCTGTTACCATTGCTTCTAATGGCTTCAGGTACCGGGTTATTGCCAACAACAGTTGCTCAACGATCACATCAAATGGTGCTGCTACTTTAACCGTAACAACGCCAAGTGCTATAACAATTACACCGTTACCAGCAAGGATTTGTCTTAGCGATACATTAGTTGCCTTATCCGCATTGCCTGTAGGTGGTAGCTGGAGTGGTATTGGTGTATCCGGTAACAATTTTGTTCCGCCGGCTACAGCAGTAGGAACATATACGCTGACCTATAGCTATAATAATACTGCTGGTTGCGCAAGTACAGGTACTGTAGTTGCCAGGGTGCAGGATTGCCCTGAACGTATTGTTCGCCTGGCGGATAATGCCGTTATCCTGTTCCCGAATCCGAATGACGGAAGATTTAATATCCGTATCAACAGCACCTTGTATAATTATCTTGGAATGAGAGTGTATACTGCCAGCGGCCAGCTGGTAAGGATACAAAACTTCAGCGGTCTTGTATTTGGAAGAGTAATACCGATCGATCTGACCAATCTTCCTGGTGGCACTTACATGGTTAAGTTCTACTATGATGATGGTGCAAGAACTTCTGAGAAGACATTCCCGGTTATTGTTGGAAAATAAAAGAATAACAACGAAAGAAAACTAAGGATAGAGCATCCGCCAACAGGCGGATGCTTTTTTATTTATTCAGGCGGCAGATTATTTTTGTACGGTATGTCATTAGTAGCAATAGAAGAAATATTGGAAAATTACCGGCAGCAATTTGCTGCTGTAGTGCCATTTCAGGCCGGAGGCGACAGGTTACTAGAGTTGGATTTTACGGTAACAAATACTGAGCTTACGGCGGAGATGCTGAATGATACAGGTAAGTTCTGCGACTATATCAATCAAAAGCTGATAAGGGCTGGGGCAAAATATGGTATCGGAGGTTATAATGAACACCGGACTGTTTACAGCAGAAGTCCTGTATTTGATGCGGAAAGGACAGGAGAAGAACCAAGACGCTTACACCTGGGCACAGATATATGGGGCGATGCAGGAACAACGGTCACGGCACCTATAGACAGCGTGGTGCATAGTTTTGCATTCAATGACCACTTCGGTGATTATGGTACGACGATCATTCTTTCACATGAGCTGGAAGGAATAACTTTTTATACACTGTATGGTCACCTCGGTTTGGATTCGATCAGTGATTTGCAGGAGGGTAAAGTAATAGCGAAAGGAGAAGTGTTTGCCAACTTTGGTATTCCGGAAGAGAATGGTCACTGGCCACCGCATCTTCATTTCCAAATCATCAAAGACTTACAGGGATGGAAAGGAGATTACCCCGGTGTCTGTAAATTTTCAGAACGGGAGTTGTACTTAGCTAATTGCCCGGACCCGGATATTGTTTTACAGCTTAACCAGAGTAGCGGTTTCCAATAAAATAAGCAAAGAGAAAAAGTACCAATGCGGCCAGTAGGATGCCTTTTCCAAATAATCTTGTTTTTTTAGAGAATAAGGTTAGCAGACCCATTATAATGTATGCAAATATGAAGAGGATTAAAAACTGGTATCCTGTAAAAGGATACCAGTTGGTTGGGGTAGTATCGCCTGGTAATTTTTTATTTAATCTATAGCTAAAAATAAGTAGTAAGATCATCGGAATTATTACTCCTCCAATTAAGGCCCAATAGAACTCAGCGATTTTATTCTTCAGGTTGCCTGCCATTATTAAGTTTATCCCTAAGATAAAAATAAAAGGGCGGTAGCTCAGACTACAGCTTTAATAATTTAAAAGCGTGGGTCCATTGATTTTTAGTGAGGCCGGGTAAGCACCACAATATACAAAGTGGTTCAATGGCCCTGGCGGATTCAACTTTACCCATGTCTTCAGTTTCCCAGCCAAACGCAGTAAGGATACCCGTTACGGTTTGTTTGGATGCTTCATCATTTCCACAAATGAACATTGTAGGTGTTCCGCCCGGAAATTTCGGTTTATACATAAAGGCATTTCCAACACTGTTAAAAGCTTTTACCAGCCGTGCATCCGGTAGAAGACGTTGAATTCTTTCCATCAGGGAATCATTCGCAGGGGTGAAAAATTTCAATACGCCATTTTCGGGGGCCTCTTTTGCAATTGGGTTGGTGGTGTCAATGATTGTTTTGCCGGTAAAATTTTCTTCTCCGGCCAGGCGTATCGCTTCTTCTGTTACCGCTCCGCCAGTGGCTAATACAATAAGTTCACCAAACGCTGCGGTCTCTTTAAAATTCCCGATCAGAGCATCCGGGTTTTCCTTTTTGAATTGTACTACTTCTTCCTTGAGAACGTTACGGGTTCCCAACATTACTTCATGGCCTTCTTTTATAAAGGCATTGGCTAATACCCGGCCTACAATGCCGGAGCCGATGATACCAATCTTCATATATATAGTTTATGATTATAAGATATGATTTACCCGGCATTAAATACTTGAGCAAATACTTTTGCAAAGTCTTCCAGTTTTACTTTGCCAAAAGATGCCGGCCTGTTTTTCCAGTAATCCTCCTGCATCACACCTGTTTGTAGTGCGTTACCCATCTCAGCATAATTGGAAGCGATCTCGGCTGTTAATCCAGCTTGTTTCATACCTTCAAAAGCCTGCTCATTAGTAAATATTACCCAGGGAAGTGCTGGTTTGCCTATTGTCGCACCAAGAACAGCAGCGATATCATCCGTTGTTCTTTCATCACTGGCAATATATCTTATGATATGCCTGCTGAAAGAATGATTGAGTAACTCCTCAGCCGCTGCTGCTGCAATATCACTGGTATCAGTAAGCACCAGTTTAAAATCAGTACCGCCGAAATTGCTGCCAATGATATTCATGTGCTTTACCATGCCTGTATTAGCGAGGAAGTTAGAAAAGAAATAGGAAGGACGCAAGTGGACTATATTTACTTCTTTTAATTCATTCAGTGCTTTTTCAACTGCATATAAACCACTGACAGGGCCGCAACCACCTGGTAAATGTGCGCCAATGCTGCTCAGGTTTACTACGTATTTGATGCTGCTGCTTTTGATAGCATCCGCATAATTTTTCCCGACCTGCCCGATAAATTCTTTCCAGTTGCTGGTAATGTCAAAACGGGGAGGCACCATAGTGTAAACGGCGTCAGCCCCTGTAAATACAGTTTTCAAAAAGGCAAGATCATCAACAGATCCGATTGCAGCAACGGCTCCTTTATCTGTTAATGCTTTCAGGTTGGCAGCATTACGACCAATTACAGTTACCTGGTGCCCGGCCGCTAATAATTTTTCGGCTAAAGGCTTGGAGATATTGCCGGCTCCACCGGTGATTACATACTTCATTGTGTTTGATTTTAATATTTGTATATACAATTAATAGAATAAAAAAAATCAACCAAGCTTATCTGCCACTTTTCCCATATTCTGTACCAGCTTGGCACTTTCATCCTTTCCCAGAATGGCAGAATAGCGGGAATAAAATTCATTCAGGCACTCTTTAAGTTTTGGTAACAGGTCTTTGCCTTTTGGAGAAGGGTACACATTCGTCATTTTCCCTTCCGTTGTCCGCACCAGTAGCTTCTTTTCTTCCAGTTTTTCTATGAGGCGGGTAACTGTACTGGGTTGTAGTTGCAGGTGATCGGCCAGTAGCCCTGGTTGAATCCCTGGCTCTTCAAGCACCATCATCAGCAGGTAGGCATGGCTGGGCGAAAGATCAACCTTGTCCCAGCTCTCCTGTGCAAGTTTATCAATTTTACGGGCCAGTGAGTTGGCCGTAAAATACAAGCACTTGCAATATTTGCTGTCTGATGTTTTCACAGGGGCAAAGATAAGGGGTTCATAATTGTATATACAAATAAATAAATAAAAAATTTGTTAACTGTCCGGGTGGGTCTTCCTAAATTTACAGCATGGCAAATTCCAACCTGAATACGGAGAAAGAAGGGCTGAGTGCAGCAGATAAAGAGTTTGAAAACAATATCCGGCCGGCGCAGATGGAGGATTTTGCAGGCCAGGCACAGGTGATCGAGAATCTCCGGATTTTTATCAAGGCAGCAAAGATCAGGGGAGAGGCATTGGATCATGTGTTATTCCATGGCCCTCCTGGTTTGGGAAAAACTACTTTATCCAGGATCGTTGCCAATGAACTGGGCGTTAATATCAAAGAAACTTCCGGCCCGGTAATTGAAAAGCCTGGCGATCTTGCAGGGTTGTTAACCAATCTTGAGCCTAATGATGTATTGTTTATAGATGAGATACACAGGCTGAGTACAGTGGTGGAGGAATACCTCTACGCAGCTATGGAAGATTACCGGATTGATATTATGATCGACAGTGGCCCCAATGCAAGAAGTATTCAGCTGACATTGAACCCCTTTACATTGATTGGAGCAACTACAAGAAGCGGCCTGTTAACCGCTCCGTTACTTTCCCGTTTTGCAATCAAATCCAGGCTGGAGTATTATTCAGCTGCAACATTAAACAAGATCATTCATCGTTCTGCCGGCATTTTAAATACTAAAATATCTAATGATGCTGTTGCGGAGATTGGAAGAAGAAGCCGCGGCACTCCCCGTATCTCTAATGGATTATTAAGAAGGGTGAGGGATTTTGCACAAGTGCTGAATGATGGGGAGATCGATTTGGGCATCACACAACATGCATTGAAAGCATTGAATGTTGATGAATACGGCCTGGATGATATGGATAACCGCATCCTGCTGACGATCATTGATAAATTCAAAGGAGGCCCGGTGGGCATCACAACTATTGCCACTGCAGTTGGTGAAGAAGCCGGTACATTGGAAGAAGTGTATGAACCATTCCTGATCCAGGAAGGATTTATGCAGCGTACGCCAAGAGGCAGGGAGGTAACTGCAAAAGCGTATGAACATTTAGGGAGAAAAGGCTTTTCTGGGCCAGGCCAGAAAGAATTATTTTAATGCAACGATGAAGTTAGTACTGCTGTCAGGTTTTAGAATATGAAACATTATTTTATAATATCTCTTATTTCCCTTTTTACATTATCAGCATGTAAAAAAAGCCAGCAAGATAGCCAAGGAGATAACTGGTTTCATATTGAAATAAGAACGTCTGCCAATTTTGATTGTAAAGTACCTGAAATAATTTTTCTTGACCGACAGCAGGAAGCCTACCAAATTATAGGAGATAACCGTGGTACTTATTTAGCAGCAGGATTGCCTAAAGTATTATATCCAACCGGTACGAGGCTTTTTGTGTCAATTGAACGGCCCGCGGCAAGCCAGCAATTAGTATGTACTACAATGGGCCCGGGGGCCAATTGGTCACAAGTACTTATTAAAGCCGTTAAATAAAAAGGATTACTGGTTTCCCGGTAATCCTTCAAGTGTATAAATTCTGGTTCAGCGTATTATTGTACTACTAACCTGAATCCATTTCCATGGATATTCACGATCTCGATCTTGGGATCATCTTTCAGGTATTTACGCAGTTTGGCAATATATACATCCATACTGCGGCCATTGAAATAAGTATCGCTGCCCCATATCTTTTTTAATGCCTGCTCTCTCGGTAACAGGTCATTCAGGTGTTCAGCCAGCATTTTCAACAACTCATTTTCTTTCGGAGATAAAGTTTGTGTAACCCCATTATGGATCAGCTGGCGGAGTTTAGGGTTGAAATGGTAAGTTGAAAGATCGAATTCTTTATTCTCGCTTTCCCTGTTGATTTCTTCATTCCTTTTCAGGATCGCTTTGATCTTCAGCATCAGCACTTCACTGTCAAAAGGCTTGGTGATATAATCATCTGCACCCAGTTTATATCCCTGGATGATATCATCTTTCATGGTTTTAGCACTCAGGAAGAAAAGGGGAATATCCGGGTCTACATCTCTTATTTCTTCAGCCAGGGTAAAGCCGTCCATATTGGGCATCATCACATCCAGCAGGCAGAGTTCAAATTTTTCCCGTTGAAAAGCAGCCAGACCGAGGCGGCCATCTCTTTCCAGCGTTACATCATAATCATTCAGTTCCAGGTAATTTTTCAGCACACTTCCGAGGTTAGGATCATCTTCGCACAACAAGATTTTAGGTTTCTTAGCATCCATGGTTTGTAAAGTTTAATTCATATATAAGAAGACAAATAAAAGTAAATCATTTACCAAACATCTGAACAGGTGAATAATATTTTGTTAAGAGTCCCGTTGTCAGCCGTTTGACAGCCATTTTCTACATTTGTCATTTAATTACTGAATATGGCTATGCATATTACACCCGATAACCGTTTGAAAAAGCTGATTGTGATCGGTGACCGCTTACTTATTAAGCCCACCAAACCGGACGAAAAAACGTCCAGCGGCCTTTACCTGCCACCGGGAGTACAGGAGAAGGAAAAAGTGCAACAAGGCTATGTGATCAAGGCAGGTCCCGGTTATGCCATTCCCATGCCCGTGGAAGATGAACCCTGGAAAACGGAGGAAGACAAAGTGAAATATGTGCCGCTGCAGGCCCGGGAAGGCGACCTGGCAATCTTCCTGGTAAGCGGCGCCACGGAAGTGATGTACGAAGACCAGAAATATTTTATTGTACCACAGGGTGCGGTGCTGATGCTGGAAAGAGAAGAAGATTTGTAAACTTCATTTAATTATGCCCCTATTTCCAGTAACTTCCAACCAAAATTTTATCTATGGCGGATAACGAAAAATTTCTTCAGGCAGTTAAAGACGGGTACACTTTCAAAGGCGAATCGTTCAAGATCGGTTGTGCTATGCTGGATGGTGCCGTAGTAAGCGGAGCTGATGTTTCAATACCCATGAAAACACTGAACCGTCATGGGTTGATTGCCGGTGCCACCGGTACGGGCAAAACGAAAACACTCCAGATGCTGAGCGAAGGGTTGAGTGATGCCAGTATCCCCGTTTTACTGATGGATATCAAAGGTGACCTGAGTGGTATTGCTGCTGCTGGAACCATGAATGATAAAATAACGGACCGTTGCCAGAAATTGAATATTGAATTCAAACCGGCTGCTTACCCGGTGGATCTGCTGACGCTCAGCAACCAGAAAGGCGCCCGGCTGAGAGCTACCGTAAGTGAGTTCGGCCCGGTATTATTATCAAAGATCCTTGGGTTGAATGATACGCAAGGCGGTTTTGTGGCTATGATCTTTAAGTATTGTGATGATACGAAGCTGCCGCTGCTGGACCTGAAAGATTTCATTAAAGTACTGCAATATGTAAGTGATGAAGGAAAAGCAGAAATGGAAAAAAACTATGGTAAAATTTCCACTACTTCCACCGGGACGATCCTGCGTAAAGTGATTGAACTGCAACAGCAGGGTGCCGATGTTTTCTTTGGTGAAAAAAGCTTTGAAGTGGATGACCTGATGCGGATTAGTGAAGATGGCAGGGGGATGATCTCTATTGTAAGAGTAACGGATCTGCAGGACCGGCCCAAACTGTTCTCCACGTTTATGCTGCAATTACTGGCTGAGTTATATGCTTCCTGCCCGGAAGAAGGCGATATGGACAAGCCTAAACTGGTGATGTTCATTGATGAGGCACACCTGATTTTCCAGGAAGCAAATGACGCCTTGCTGCAGCAAATTGAAACCATCATCAAACTGATCCGGTCAAAAGGAATCGGGATCTATTTCTGCACACAAAACCCGATGGATGTACCTGCTTCGGTTTTAGCTCAATTAGGATTGAAAGTACAGCATGCTTTAAGGGCATTCACAGCAGCCGACCGCAAAGTGATCAAACAAACTTCAGAGAACTACCCTGAAACCGAATTCTATAAAACAGAAGACCTGATCACTCAACTTGGTACCGGGGAGGCATTAGTGACGATACTTAATGAAAAAGGCATTCCCACACCATTAGTACATTGCATGATTCGTCCGCCACAGAGCCGGATGGATATACTGTCTGATATGGAAATCGATTCCATTGTTGGGCATTCAAAGATCGCTGCAAAATATAACCAGGTCATCGATAGCGAAAGTGCTTACGAGATACTGACAGAAAAACTGGAAGAAGCATCTAAAAAAGAAGCCGAAGAAAAGCTGGAAGAAACCGCATCAAAGAAAGAAAAGAAATCAACAGCCAAAGAAAAAGGGATACTGGATAACCCGGTCGTGAAAAGTATGACCCGTACAGCCGGTAATACGATCGTAAGAACATTATTGGGTGTATTGGGATTGGGTGGCAGGAGCCGCAGCCGGAAGAGCTTATTTTAAATGGATATAGCCATTGGTATCCATCTCAATTTTATGTTCAGCCTGGAGGAATTCGATCACTTTCCAGGCTTTCTCTTTTTTAACCCCGTTTAGTTTTAGCAGTAATTCTTTTACCGGGAGTGATTCATATTTTACCAGGTTAATGACAAGGTGGTGCAGCTGGTCAAATTCTTCTTTGGTAAGGCTGATAGCTTTTTGCCGAAGGCAATTATCACAAATGCCGCAGGTTTTTATATGCTCATCTCCAAAGTAAACACCGATGATGCGGCTGCGGCATTCGGTTGTTTCCTTTACATACCTGACGATCTCCTTAACACGTTGCAGGTAACGTTCTTTTCGCTGGTTAAAAGCCAGCATATTGATAGTGATATCTTCCGCTTTTATCCTGCTTTTCAATAAAAGGAGCTGAGGAGTGTCTTTCTGCGGCTGGTAATCGATCACCCCGGATTGATGCAATTCCAGTAGTTGTTTCTTTACGTCAGCTGCATCGTTACGCAGAAGACCCGCAATAAATTTTTCTGAAACAGGGACCGGCTGGTCATAAATCCCTTCATAAGCCCGCAGCAACATTTTTACCAACGGCTCAAGACCGGGATGTGATTGTTCAAACTGGTGTAAATAATTTTTATCCGTAGTAAAACGCACCGAAGAAGACAAGAATACTTGTTCATTAAAAGCCATCCAGCCATCCTGTTCCAGTGCTTTTAAAGAATATAGAGTTGTATGACTTTGTAATTTGAATTTCCGCAGGAAATCAGCAATATCAAAATCGTAGTATTGCCCGTCGCCACCACCGGTGGGTAATTGCAGATAATTGGCCACCGATTGATAGACAGCCCGGATATTTTCAATTGAGGGGAAACGCTGCGAGGCAGATAGCTCCAGTTCTGCCAGGTCATTTTCATCAAATAATAAAACCGCATAGGATGTTTTGCCGTCTCTGCCGGCACGACCGGCTTCCTGGTAATAATTCTCTAAGCAATCCGGCACATCAGCATGAATAACGGAACGTACATTGGGTTTGTCAATACCCATTCCAAAAGCATTGGTACAAACGATCACCCTTATTTTATTATTGATCCATTGCTCCTGCTTACGGCTCCGCTCTTCCTGTGGTAAACCGGCATGGTAATAATCAGCTGAAATATGCTGCAGCTGCAGCAGCTCACTTATCTCTTTGGTGCGTTTGCGGCTCCGGCAATAAATAATACCAGTTCCGGGAACTTTTTGCAGAATTTCAATGATCTTATGGATCTTGGAATCTACTTTGAAAACACTGTAAGAAAGATTGGGTCGTTCAAAGGATTGCCGGAATATTTGTTCATTGTGAAAGGCCAATTTTTCACATATATCTTTTTGTACATCAGGAGTGGCTGAAGCGGTGAGGGCTAAAACGGGTACATGCGGCAACTCATCCCGTAAAGCGGCGATGCGTAAATAGGGGGGGCGGAAATCGTAGCCCCATTGAGAAATACAATGCGCCTCATCCACTGCAATGAGACTGATACCCATACCGGGTAAATATTCCTTGAACAGGTTTGTTTCTAATCGCTCCGGCGAAACGTATAAAAACTTACAATTACTTTCTGTTACCACCTTCAATACATTGATCACTTCTTTCCTGGTCATACCTGAGAAGATAGAATAGGCAGTAATTCCTTTTTTTCGCAGGTTCTCCACCTGGTCTTTCATTAAGGCGATCAAAGGGGAAATAACCAAGCAGGTTCCTTCTGTTACCATCGCCGGCACCTGGTAACAAACTGATTTGCCACCGCCGGTTGGCAGTAAGGCCAGTGTATCTTTCCCGGCTAATACAGATTGGATAATATCTTCCTGCAGGGGTCGAAAAGAATCAAAGCCCCAGTATTGTTTTAATATGGAATGAATTTCGGGCATCGTGCAGGGTGAATTTACAGCACTTTCTTCACGAATAAGCGTACAGAATTAATGGCCAACACCACATCACTCAGGCCCATGACCAATGCTCCGAATGTGGGGGTAAGGAACCCGAATGCGGCAACCGGGATAGCAACAACATTATAGGCAAAGGCCCAGAACAGGTTTTGCTTGATGGTGAGATAAGTATGTTTACCCAAACCCAATGCCGTCGGCAAATTCTTTAATCCATGATTCATCAATACCACCTGTGCACTTTGCATAGCGATCTGCGACGCATCATTCATGGAAATGCCAATAGTAGCTTTGGCCAGGGCTGGTGCATCATTGATACCATCACCCACCATGGCAGTTGGGGTTTGTTTATTCAGTTCATCTATCTTTACCAATTTTTGTTCAGGGGTCTGTTCGGCTATTACCGTATCAATGCCTAGCTGGGAAGCTAATTGATAGCATTTTGCGTACCGGTCACCACTCAGCAATATCGTTTTAATGTTTTTGCTGTGTAAATAATCAATTACTGATTTTGCTTCAGGTCTTATTTCATCCTGCACATCTATCCAGCCCACCAGGTGACTGTTCTTTACCAGGTAAATATTGTGGTTATCCTCTTTGGTAAAAGCATCGGCTATTTTATAGGACCCTGCCCACCAGGTATTGCCTTCTTTATCCGTTGCCCGCATTCCGAGGCCTTTTACTTCTTCAATTTTCTGCCAGCCAACCAGGTCTTTCCGCTTCCATTCAGTTGTTATTGATTTGGCAATGGGGTGATTGGAATATTTTTCAATAGAATAGACAATCTTTTTGAATTCATCTTCATTAATAGTTGAGTGGAATCCTCCAATCCTGAAATTTCCTGTGGTTAGTGTACCTGTTTTGTCAAAAACAACCTGGGTAATGTCTTTAAACAATTCAAGACTGGTGGCATTGCGGAAAAGAATACCTGTTTTGGCGGCCCGGCCAAGACCCACTGCAATGGCGGCGGGTGTTGCTAATCCCATGGCACATGGGCAAGCAATCACTAATACCGCAATACAGCGCATCAGCGACGGCGTAAATTCTTTTAGAACAATCCAGTTAACGACCAGCGTTATTACAGCAATACCCAGCACAACAGGAATGAAAATACTACTGATCTTATCTGCTAATAGTTGAACAGGTGGTTTTTCTCCTTGTGCCTGTTTCACCAGGTTGATAATGCCTGATAACACGGTATCATTACCAACTGCGGTTACCTGTGCTTTCACGGTGCCATCAGTTATCACACTACCGCCTATCAATGTGTCTTTGGCATATTTATGAACCGGGATGCTTTCTCCGGTAATAATGGCTTCGTTAGCATGTGCATCGCCCCATAGTATTTTGCAATCAATAGGAACCTGTTCGCCACTTTTGATCAAAATAAGGTCGCCAACCCTTAGCTGGGTATTTTCAACCGGGAAAATTTGTTCTTTATGTTCATCATCAAAAGCGATCATATTGGCCATCACTTTTTGTGATTTCACCAATTTGTTCAATTCTCTTTGCGTGGAGGCAATGGAAGCTTCTTCAAGATAATTTCCCAGGAAAACCAATGTAATAATGGTCGCTGCTGTTTCATAGAACATGTATTGTGCGGCTTGCCCGGTCAACGTTCCGTATAAACTATAAACAAATGCAGCGGTGGCACCAACGGCTATCAGCACATTCATATTCGGCATCCGGTTACGCAGGCTTTTCCAGGCACTCTTTCCAAAAAAACTCATGCCAACTAAGTAGACAGGAATAGTAAGACCTAATTGCAACCAGGGATTCATCAGCAAGTGCCATTTAACCCCAGGTAACATATGCAGTACCAGGATTGCGGTAAACGGAAAACAAAACCAGAAACGTTGCAGGTGAGTAGTAAGAAAGGGCTTCCGGGTTACAGTGGCCGTTTGATGACTGGCTACTGCGTAACCAAGATCATTAACGCCTGTTGCTAATTTTTCTTCGGGTACTTCTCCATTTGTATCAAAGCTGACATCCCCAGTAGCAAAATTCACTTTCACATTCTTCATCCCTTTTTTCTCCAGGTATTTGTGAATGTTTAATGCACAGGTGGTGCAATCCATGCCGTCTACTTTCCATTGAACCTTTTCCATGATACAAAATTATCGAAGCGGGTGGTGAAATGTTTTTGATAAGCGGAATTGTATTACAACGTGGTTGCGTAAATGCGTTGATTTTTATCAGTTTGTTTCCGTGGTTTTGTCAGGTAGGCCTAAATTTGAGCCATGAACAGGATTTTTTTGCTTGATGATATTCAAGAAGTAGCTGCTGCTTTTTGGAAAAGTACCGGTGCTGCAACTGTGTTTGCTTTTCATGGGGAAATGGGAGCCGGCAAGACCACCTTTATACATGCTTTATGTGATATGAAAGGGGTTAAAGATGCTGTAGGGAGCCCCACTTTTTCTTTGGTCAATGAATATCTCTATGAGGAAAACGGGCAACGGCAGAAGCTGTTTCATATTGATCTTTACCGCCTGAAAGATGAGGAAGAAGCTACCCGGGCAGGGATTGAGGATTGTTTGTACAGCGGCAATATCTGCCTGGTGGAGTGGCCTGAAAAAGCTCCAGGCATCTTTCCGGAGCATACCCTGCACATATTTATTGATGTACTTGATGCACAAAGAAGACGGCTGCGGATCGGCAATAATTAGTTATTTTTGGAGACAGGCCTGATAATTATTGCAACCAACTCATGAGCCAGCAAAAACCTAAAATAAGCACCTCTTTCAGTTATGAAACACTGGAAGAAACCCTTGATATCAAACCCAAGGGATCACAAATGCATATTGGTATTCCCAAAGAGATCGCTTTCCAGGAAAACCGGATTGCACTGACACCGGATGCCGTGAGTGTACTGGTCAGCAATGGACATCATGTTACAATCGAGCATAATGCCGGTGAAGCTTCCCATTTCAGGGATAAGGATTACAGCGAGGCGGGTGCCAAGATCGTGTATGACAGGGCTGATGTTTTTAAAGCACCGGTGCTGGTTAAAAGTGCACCCATTATTGATGAAGATCTTCCGTTATTACAACTGAACCAGGTCATCATTTCTCCTATACATCTTTCCATTTTAAAAGCAGAGCTGCTTGAAAAGATGATGGAGAAAAGAATTACGGCTATTTCTTTTGAAAACCTGAAAGACGACAGCGATTCTTATCCTATTGTCCGCAGCATGAGTGAAATTGCCGGTAGTGCCGTGATGCTAATCGCAGCCCAGTATTTAGGTTCTGCTAATCATGGTAAAGGAGTGTTGCTGGGTGGTATATCCGGCGTGGCCCCGACAAAAGTGATCATTATTGGTGCTGGTATTGTGGGAGAATATGCTGCAAGAGCTGCCCTGGCATTGGGAGCATCTGTAAAAGTATTTGATAACAGTGTCTATCGTTTAAAACGCTTACAGAATAATATCGGACATCGTTTATGGACCTCGGTCATTGAACCCAGGATGCTCGCCAAGCAATTAAAGACCTGTGAAGTGGCAGTTGGAGCTTTAGGCTCTGAAACAGGAAGAACACCGATGGTGGTGACCGAAGAAATGGTGAGTAATATGCGGCCGGGTTCCGTGGTCATTGATGTGAGTATCGATCGTGGGGGCTGTTTTGAAACTTCCGAGATCACTTCGCATGAACACCCCATTTTCATGAAATATGGTGTGATACATTATTGTGTTCCGAATATTCCATCTGGTTTTGCCCGTACGGCTTCACAAGCCATCAGTAATGTACTGATGCCACTATTACTCGAAGCAGCAGAAGAAGGTGGCTTTGAAAAATTGGTCTGGCATAAACTTCATTTACGCAGCGGCATTTATTTATTCAAAGGGTCACTCACAAATTTCTATCTCAGTGAGCGGTTTGATCTGAAATATACAGATTTGAATTTGCTGATTGCGAGTCAGCGATAGGTGGGATCGATCAGTGTTTATAATCACTGATATTCAACTTCTCATTGCAGAATTTATACTCCACTTCATCATTACTGCTTACAATAACAAGCCTGGTCTTACAGTAATCATTGATCAGCTGATGGTATTGAGCAATACCTGCAGCATCAAGGTTGGTACAGGGCTCATCTAATAAAACGATAGCTGAATTGGAAAAAATACATTGTGCCAGTTTTACCCGTTGTTTCATACCTGATGAGTAGTAGCGTATTTGCTTATTGGCAGCTTTTTCCAAGCCCAGGTTGCTGATAATTGATTCTTTTGTCACCCCATTGAGAAAGGGTTTGAAGCCGCTGTGAAAATCGAGGAATTCAGCCAGGGTCATTTCTTCAACCACTTCAAGGTAGGGGGCACAAATAGATACAAGGCTATACAGATCTTCTCCTGCATCTTTCCCTTCAGCTGTTGTCCAGATACCCTTGCCTTCGTTCATCATGGTGTTGCCACTGAGTACCTGCAACAAAGTGCTTTTGCCGGAACCATTAGGGCCTGTAATAGCATACGCATTACCTGTTTCAAATGTATAAGTGAAATGACGGAAAATCCAGTCGCGGTTGAAGCGTTTACCCGCATCAGTCAGCGATATCTTCATCCACACTGTTTTTGGTGAAGCGTTTAATAATACCACGTTGTGATTCGCGGATGAAGGTCACGATCTCATCTCTTTCGTCGGTGGCAGGAAATTCTTCCTCCAGGAATTCAATAGCCTGGGAAGTGTTCATTCCTTTATTATATAATACCCGGTAGATATCAAGAATATGATTGATCTTATCAACAGTAAAGCCTCTTCTCTTTAAACCAATGGAGTTAACACCTGCATAGCTCAGCGGGTTGCGGGCTGCTTTGATATATGGAGGTACATCTTTACCTACCAGCGAACCGCCACTCAGGAAAGAATGCTGGCCAATATTGACAAACTGGTGAACGGCACACATCCCACCGATAATAGCCCAGTCGCCAATAGTCACATGACCGGCCACCTGGGTGTTATTACTCATGATGCAATTATCACCCACCAGGCAATCATGGGCGAAATGGCAATAAGCCATGATCAGGCAATTTTTACCAATTACCGTTTTGTCCCGGTCTTTTGTTCCCCGGTTTACGGTCACAAACTCACGGATGGTAGTACCATCCCCAATATATACATTGGAATATTCGCCCTGGAACTTCAGGTCCTGCGGGATGGCAGCGATAACCGCTCCCGGGAAGATGCGGCAGTTTTTACCGATTCTTGCCCCCTCCATAATGGTAACATTGGAACCGATCCAGGTGCCATCACCGATCTCCACATCCTGGTGAATTACGGTAAAAGGATCAACTTTAACATTGGTGGCCAGCTTGGCATTCGGATGAATGTATGTATGTGGATGGATCATGCAGTTGTGTTACAAAGAATCCGCCGGTCGGCGGCGGATGGGCAAAGTTAATCGTTACGGCTAAAAACGGAATTTTTTTTACGCATAGATTGTTAAAACTCAAATCATCCCGCCACCTGATCAACGTTCAACCATTAAAACCCCGAAAAGGCTTACTTTTGCTGTTGTAATGCACAATCCCCCGGATATATTGACCCTGGCCTATAAGCAGGCTCCTATGCAGGAGCAGTTGCATTTATTGCAGGAAAGAGAGCAGCAAATACCCGGTTCTGTGCAATATACTATTAACAGGTACAGCCGGCTTCCGCAATGGAATATTGAGGATACCGGGATGATGGTCTACCATTATGAAAAGGGAGCTTCTAAAGAAAATTACCTGGAGTTAAGGTTTTGCGTTAGTGGTAACGTTTATTGCCGGAAAAAAGATACGGAATGTGACATGTGCCAGTTCAGTGCTTCCAAAAGCTGTATGGAAAGGGTGGATAGTGTGGATGTGGTCAGTTTTAAGTTCTCCCCCACCCATTTGAGCCAATTTATCAAGCCCCGCAAAGGGAATACAGTGCTGACGGACGATATACTGAGTTTTAAACACCGGTCTTCGTTTACCAAAATACTTCCGCTTTGTGGAAAGACAAGAATGGTACTGGAGGGTGTATTGAATCATACCTACTCAGACAGCCTGGAGAATATATATATCAATGCCCAAACCCAGATGCTGCTGTTATACAGCTTAGACTGCATGCTGGGAGAGAAAGAAATTGATGTGATCAGCTGTAAATTCCTGGCCAATGAAGCTGACCGGGAAAAGATCATTAAAGCCCGGGAAATACTGATCCAGCATATTGGGGAGCCAATTACCATTAAGGAACTGAGCCGGAAAGTGGCTATCAACGAATGTTACCTGAAAAAAGGCTTTAAAGAACTGTTCGGTACCACGGTCTTTGATTTTTACCAAAGCCAGCGGATGGAACATGCCAAATACCTTCTTTATGAAAAAGGATTAAGCGTAACCGAGGTATCAATTATGCTGGGATATTCTTCTATTTCTCACTTCTCAACTGCCTTTAAAAAGCATACCGGCCTTAAACCCTGCGAATTGCTACTTAGATAGTTTACGGGCAGTTCTCCCGTATTAGTAGTATTTACCAACGTAAAATTGTTCTTAATCATCTAAATGTCCGCAATAACATAGTTACTACTGCGTTCGTAATCACATGGCATCATTTTTGAATATTTGATTGTCACGAATGCGTAAAACTCTGATTATAGTAATGATCAGTATCCACCTTTTTGGTAATACTGAACTTGGGCAACTCTTTAAGTTACCCATGCTCATGACGCATTTCTTCCAGCATCACAGACAAAATCCTGATCTTAGTTTTAGTGAATTCATAGCCATGCATTATGGTGGTACTGATGGCACGAATGCTGATAATGATATGGACAACCAGCTGCCCTGCCACAATCTTCATCAAAATACCTTTTCAGTTGTCTATTCTTCTTTTGAGATAGATACACCTTCCATTGCATTTCCTGCATGGAAAGCCAGTATATATGGCGACCGTTTGCTAACCGGTAATCCTTCCAAACACGTCTCACTTATCCTGCAGCCTCCCCGCCAGGCATAGTTAAACCCGTCACTTCATTTTTTAGTAGAGAGCAAAGCTCTTTTAGTATTCCGGTACGGATAGCTTAAAACCTGATGCTGTCCGTAAGGCATCAGACTATATAAAACATAATAAATAGACCGGCGTACAAAAACCGATCTGATTATTCAATCAAACCAACCTGTATGAAAAACAAATTCATTTACGTAGTGGCAGCTGTGGCTGTAGCAGTCATTGTATTAAATGCCTGTCGTCATGAGATATTAAACCCTGGTAACGGCGGTAGCGGTGGAACTGGCGGAACTGGTGGCGGGGGCACTCCCCCTGCTGTTTCCAATTGCAGCCCGGACACAGTCTATTTTGTAAATAGCATCATGCCCATCATCGCCTCCAATTGTACCATGAGCGGATGCCACGATAATATCACTCATGCTGATGGTGTAGACCTTACTACATATACCAAGATCGTTCGTTATGTGGTGCCTGGAAATGCAGCCAACAGTAAACTTTATAAAGAGATCATTAAAACCGGCAGTGGCAGAATGCCACCACCACCTATGGCACCACTAACAGCTGCACAGATAGCATTAGTGCAAAAATGGATCAACCAGGGAGCCAAGAATAACAACTGTGTGGGTAGTTGTGACACAGCTACGTTTACTTACACGGCAGCCGTTAAACCGATCATGACGGGTAAATGCGTGGGCTGTCATAATCCCAATAATCTCGGTGGTAATATAGACCTCTCAACTCATGCTGCTGTTAAAATAACGGCACTCAATGGTAAGTTGTATGGTTCTGTAGCACACCTGACGGGTTATTCACCCATGCCTAAAAATTCAGCAAAACTTTCCGATTGTGAAATCAGGCAGATACAGAAATGGATCACGGCCGGGTCACAAAACAATTAAAATCCACTAAGATGAAAGTAATTATTTCGTTTTTACTACTATCCTGTATCGTATTCATAAGCTCCTGTTATTATGATAAGGAAGAATTATTGTATGGTGGTGCCAACAGTGCACCCTGTACAGATTCAGTTGGTACCGTTTCTTACGCACAGAAAATTGTTCCCCTACTGCAGCAATATTGCTACAGTTGTCATACGGGCAGTTTTCCATCAGGCAATGAATTAATGGGAACCTATGCTTCCGACAAAGCCATGGCCCAGAATGGAAAGCTTTTTGGCACAATCAACCATTCTACCGGCTTTTCACCAATGCCCAAAGGAATGCCTAAAATGACCGCCTGCCAGATTGCAACCATCAAGAAATGGATCGACACAGGGATGCTAAACAATTAAATTTTAAAATCCACCAGTCATGAAACGAAAAAAGAAAATCATTCTCTATGTGATATTATCAGTGCTGGTAATTGCCGGCGCTGCCGCTATCTACATATATAAAGAGTATAACAGGGCTCATAAAGACACAGCAAAATTAGCGGCAGACTATACAGTAAGTGCTGCGGACTTCGTCAACGAATTCACGGGTAATGAACAGGCCGCTAATAAAAAATACTGGGATAAGATCATCCATGTGGATGGACTTGTAAAATCAGTAGACATAGATGACAGGGGCTTTTATTCCATAATAATCGGGGATACGGCTTCTATGTCAGCTGTACGTTGCAGTATGGACAGTGTTCATAACAAGGAAGCAGAATCCGTAAAACCCGGCAACCTGATTGGTATGAAAGGTATATGTTCTGGTTTTAATGCTGACGAACTACTGGGGTCTGATGTTATTCTTGTTCGCTGTGTAATTGATACTAAAAAATAATTTCTTAAATAAAAAATATTGAGTATGAAAAACAAATTTTTAATGATCGCTGTGGCTGTTTTGATCAGCAGCAGCTCTTTCGGGCAAAAGTATTTTACCAAAACCGGTAAAATTAATTTTGATGCAACTACAGCCAGCTCTCCCGAAAAGATCGAAGGCGTTAACAGAACTGCTACCTGTGTGGTGGATACGAAGACAGGAAACATACAGTTTGCCTTATTAATGAAAGGGTTTGAATTTGAAAGGGCATTGATGGAAGAGCACTTTAACGAGAACTATGTAGAGAGTCATAAATTTCCAAAGGCGGAGTTTAAAGGAATTATTGTCAATAATGAAACAGTTAATTACAGCAAGGATGGTACATATGCTGTAAAAGTAAAAGGTAAACTAACACTCCATGGCGAAACAAAGGATGTGGAAACAGATGGCAAGCTGGTGATCCAGAATGGTAAAATAACAGCTACAGCTGACTTCAACGTTTTGTTAGCTGATTTCAAAGTGTCGATACCTGGATTAGTGGCTGATAAAGTTGCTAAAACAGCAAAGATCTCTGTAACCTGTTCGCTTGAACCCCTGAAGGGATAAAACTGATTATCATGAATAAACTATTGTTCTCAATTTTTTTACTGTTGTTCCTTTTCCAAGGTATCACCTTGTTAGCACAAGATGAAGACCTGCTGAAACTGGTGGGTGAAGAAAAGCCGAAGAAGGAAATCACCAAGTATGCCTTTAAATCCCCGAGGGTCATCAACAGTCATTCCATGGAATTCCTGAACCCCGGTACGATGGACTTCAGGATACTGCACCGGTTCGGGCAATTAGACCAGGGGTATAAGAACTTCTTTGGTCTTGACCAGGCCAGTATGCGGATGGGATTTGATTTTGGTATCCTGCAAAACCTGATGGTGGGTATCGGGAGAAGTACTTATAAAAAAGAACTGGATGGCTTTATCAAGTTTGCACCGATCCGCCAGTCAAAAGGACCCTGGAGCTCCCCTGTTACAGTTGCATTGGTTTCAGGTATGACCATGAATGGTCTTGACTGGGCTGATCCTTCCCGGAAGAATTTCTTCACTTCTAAACTGGGGTATTATTTCCAGGCAATCATAGGAAGAAAATTCAGCGAAGCATTAACGTTACAAGTATCTCCAACAATGGTGCATAATAACCTGGTGCCCTTACAATCTGATCCTAATAATATCTATGCAATCGGTGTCGGAGGAAGAATAAAACTCTCTCAGCGTATTGCTTTCACCTGGGATTATTCTCATGTCGTTGTGGGTATGCCTGACAGTGGTTATTATCACCCCCTATCAGTTGGTTTTGATATTGAAACCGGGGGCCACGTTTTCCAATTGCATTTCTCTAATTCCACAGGAATGAATGAAAGGGCTTTTATTACGGAAACAACAGGACAATGGGGAAAGGCGGAAGTGCGGTTTGGATTTAACCTGTCAAGGGTATTCCAGATCAAAAAGAAAAAGTTATCGAAACACGCAGATAAGTAATACTGCAAGGCTGTTGCGATAATATTAATTACCCGGATGTGTGTTGTTATGCATCCGGGTAATATTTTTGCAACTGGTGAAACTTATCAGCTACATATTCTCCTTTTATTTAATAGTGCTTTCAGTAGTGCCCTGCTGCTCGCTTGATGATTGCAACAATGAAATAACTGAGCAAGGCGTGAGCCATGAAAACCAGGAGGAGGATTGCGGCGTTTGTTCTCCTTTCTTTAGTTGCGAAGGATGTGCAGCCGCTACTGTTACTGTTGAGCCTGTTCAGTTTGAAATTACTCCTGCACATTGTATAATTAGATATACAGGGTATATACAAAATTCTCTCCCGGAAATTGATTATGATTTCTGGCAGCCCCCTAAAATAGTTTAATGTATCTCCGCTCATCAAAGCGGCAATCCATTTTTCGGTACATCAAACTAATTTCTGAAAATGAATAAATTTTTTTTATTGATAGCTGCATTAGTATGCACTGCTATTTCTTTTGGGCAAACAACAATTAAAGTAAAAATTATTGATGCCGAAACAAAAGAGCCATTACCGAATACATCTATTATTTCAAAAGGAGCAGACCCCGGGCAAGTTTCCGATAATGCAGGCGAAGCAAAGATTCTTTTACCTGCGGGCACAAGAATCCTGCAATTTTCTCATGTAGGTTATGAGACAAATGAGGTAGTGGTGGAAATTCCTTTTAAAGACTCTTTGCTGCTGGTAGCGATGCAGCCGAAAGAAGAGGAGGAAGAAGAAGTAGTCATTCAATCAACCCGTAGCTCCAGAACGATCAGGGATATATCTACAAGGGTGGAATTTATTGCAGGTGAAGAACTGGATGAGAAAGCAAATATGAAACCCGGTGACATCCGGATGGTGCTGACCGAAAGTACAGGTATTCAAACACAGCAAACTTCGGCTACATCAGCCAATGCATCCATCCGCATTCAGGGGCTGGACGGAAGGTATACCCAATTGCTTAAAGACGGGTTTCCCTTATATGCCGGGATGAGCAGCGGATTGGGTTTATTGCAAACACCACCACTGGATATGAAGCAATTTGAAGTGATCAAAGGATCTGCTTCAACTTTATATGGTGGAGGAGCTATTGCCGGTCTTGTAAACCTTATTTCCAAAATACCACAAGAGGAAAGGGAATTGAAATTTCACTTGGATGCAACTTCGGCAGGCGGGTTGAATACAAGTGGTTTTTACGGGGAAAAATATGGGAAGACAGGTGTAACAGTATTTGCTTCCCGCAACAGTAATACACCTTATGACCCAGCTGATATTGGATTAACAGCTATCCCAAAGTTTGAACGCTATACTATCAACCCAAAATTCTTTGCTTATTTCAACGACCGGGCCACACTTAGTGCGGGAGTAAATATTACCCACGAGGACAGAACAGGAGGCGATATAGATTATATTAAAAGGAACAAGCCTTCGGGTTTTTATGAGAATAATAATACAGACCGGTATAGTTCACAGGTAAAATTTGAATACCTGTTCAACTGGAGGAGTCATCTTACTTTTAAAAACAGTTTTAGCCGTTTTCAACGGGTTATAACGTCTCCCGGTTATGTGTTTAATGGGACACAGGACGCCAGTTTTTCAGAACTGACATATGTGTCAACTGGGGAGAAAATGGAATGGATCACCGGTATTAATCTGGTAACAGATCATTTTAAGGAAAGGCAATTAACGGCTACCCCGACCAGGGATTATAAACAATCAACGGCGGGATTGTTTATTCAGAACAACTGGAAGCTGAATGAGAAATTTCACCTGGAAACAGGTATCAGGGCTGATAATGTAAGGGACTATGGGTTTGTGTTATTACCCCGGGTTTCTGCACTGATCAGGTTCAGCCCCAAATTAAGTTCAAGAATTGGCGGCGGATTAGGGTACAAAACACCATCTGTATTTACAGAGGAGAGTGAACGCCTGCAATACAGGGATGTATTACCCATTGATGATAACGTGAATAAACTGGAAAGAAGTTACGGCATCAATGCAGATATCAACTACAAAACAAAATTTGCAGATGGGGAAGTGAGTTTTAGTATTAACCACTTATTTTTTTATACCCGGATAACTGATCCTTTATTATTGCAACCCACTGGCGGCGTTTACCGGTTTAATAATGTGAACGGCCATTTCGACTGCCGGGGTATGGAGACCAATTTGAAACTGGGATACGCTGACTTCAAATTATTTCTCGGCTATACGTTTACGAAGGCCAACCTGCACCAGGGAACTATTGAAACAGAGAATTTCCTTACTCCCCGGCACCGGCTGAATTCCGTACTGATGTATGAAGTGGAAGAAAAATGGAAACTGGGCCTGGAAGCCTATTATTTCAGCAACCAGCAATTGAGTGATGGAGCAACAGGAAGGGCTTACTGGATAACAGGATTTATGGCAGAGAAACTCTGGGAGAAATTTTCTGTGTATATCAATTTTGAAAATTTTTTAGATACAAGACAAACACGGTATGAAAGTATTTATACCGGATCAATAACAAACCCTGTATTCAGGGATATTTATGCCCCGCTGGATGGGTTTGTAGTAAATGGAGGAATTAAGTTTCGACTGTAACTAAAAGAGCCGGTTTACTACCGGCTCTTTTAGTTGGCAAAGCCAGGTTATTCTTTTCCCCGGTAATTCATAATATCCCTGTCAAACAGGTAGAGGCCACTTTTATCATCTCCGATCATTTCCATTTTATCATTTAATGTCCGGGCTACCCGTTCCTCCTCGATCTGTTCGTTCACATACCATTGCAGGAAATTATGTGTGGCATAGTCCTTTTCGGTAAGTGAAAGATGCACCAGGTCGTTAATACTATCACTTACTTTCAACTCATGCTTCAGGTATTCTTCAAATAGTTTTTTCAATGAAGGGAAGGTAACCATCGGTTGTGTTAAAGCAGGAATAGCTGCAAAGCCACCTCTTTCATTCACAAAACGGACCAGTTTGAGCATATGCATCCGTTCTTCATCGGATTGTTTGTAGAAAAACTCTGTAACACCTTCAAGCCCGGGTTGAATTTCACACCAGGAGGCCATCGCAAGATAAGCCTGTGAAGACTCAGCTTCCATCTGCACCTGTTTATTCAGGGCTTCTTGTATTGGTTTGCTTACCATAAGTTTTTTTTCTAAGTTACAAAAGCTTTCGCAGAACATCTTAGTTCAGTACCAGCTTCCTATTTTTGCCCAAACTATACAAATGAATCCTGAGCAGTTTAATCAATTAGCCCGTAGTCGCCGTTCCGTTTTCCCCGATCAGCTGGAGGCCGGCAAAAAAGTGGACGAAGCAATTATTAAAGAAATATTGACAAACGCCAGCTGGGCACCGAACCATGGTAAGCAAGAGCCCTGGCATTTTATTGTTTTTTCAGGTGAGGGCTTACAAAAATTAGCAGAATTCCAAAGCGAACTGTATAAACAGGAAGCCGGTGAGAACTTCAAAGAGATCACTTATACTAAACTACAGCAGAACCCACTGAAGGCTTCACATGTTATTGCTATTGGCATGAAAAGAACAAATAATAAGAACATTCCTGAGATCGAAGATATTGAGGCTGTCTCTTGTGCCGTACAGAATATATATCTTTCTGTTACTGCTTATGGGTTGGGGGGCTACTGGACCACAGGTGGAGTGACCTATAAAGAAAGTGCAAAATCATTTTTTGGTTTAGGAGAAGAAGATAAATTGCTCGGGTTTTTCTATATCGGGCAGGTAGCTTTACCTTCTACCGGTGGCAGCCGTAAATCAATTGAAGAAAAAACAACCTGGATAAACGAATAGATAGCATGGCAAAAAAAATTACCACACCTCCTTATCATATTTATTACCCGGTCAAAGTTGCTAAAAGCAAAATAGCCGGCAAAGGAGCATATGCTTTGCAGCGGATACCTGCCCGTAAAAAGATCGGTGACCTCGGTGGTGTCATCATCACGATGAAGGAAGCCATGAAGCTGATCAAAGATCTGAAAGTGATCAACCTGGTGGAACTGGATGATGACCTGGCCCTGAATGCATCAGCTAACCCCAATGATATGCGGTTCATCAATCATTCCTGCGATCCCAATACTTATTTACGGGTAATGAAGAACCGGGTGGAGTTTTATGCGTTAAAGAACATTAAAAAAGGAGAGGAACTGAGCTGTGATTATGGAGAAACACATCATGATGGCAAGCTACCCTGTCGTTGCGGGGCTAAAAATTGCAGGGGATTTATCTGATAACCCGTACATATTTATTTATGCGAAAGCTGCTTGTTATTATTTCTTTGTTACTGGTTGTTATTCTTTCAGTGTCTTTCACTGCTGATACAATTTCTGCAGGTAACCTTCGTAGGATTTACTCTCAGCCTGCATCTGTCTGGCCCAAACCGTTTGTGGATGATGGGGTGGAGTGGAAAGAGTTAGGCATATTGCCTGCAAGCCCGGTTGAAGCGCAAAAAGATTCTCTCCAAAATATCATTGAACTTGGAAAAATTTTATTCTTTGATCCACGGTTGAGCGGGTCCGGGAAAATTTCCTGTGCCAGCTGTCACCAGCCTGAACTGAACTGGACCGATGGAAAAGAAAAATCAATAGGTCATGAAGGAGCATTTACCCAAAGGAATGCCCCTACTATTCAGAACAGCTGGTTTTATCACCGTTTATTTTGGGACGGACGTTCAAGAGACCTGCAAGACCAGGCATTTGCACCCATTGTTAGTGAAGTGGAAATGAACAGTGAAATGCCCGATGTGATGCGAAAACTACGGCGGATAAGCGGCTATAAAGAACTATTTAAAAAAGCATTTGGCTCAGATGAGATCGGTCCCGACCGGATGACAGAAGCCATTGCGGTATTTGAAAAAACGATTGTGAGTGCCAAGAGCCGGTTTGATCAATTTTTAGAAGGCGATAAAAAAGCATTAAGTAATAGTGAGCTCCGGGGCCTGCATTTATTCCGCACCAAAGCAAGATGTATCAATTGTCATAACGGTACGCTATTCTCCGATAATAGTTTTCATAGCAGCGGCTTTTCAAACAATGACGCCGGTTATTATAAAGTGACCCATAAAGACGAAGATTCAGCAAAGTTCAAAACCCCTTCATTAAGGGATGTAGCCAAAACCGGCCCCTGGATGCATGATGGCCACATGAAGAATCTTTCACAGATCATCAGCCGGTATAGCCTTGCCAAATTCCCGGCGGGAACTGATCCCTTACTCAAACCTACCGGTCTCAGTTCCAAAGAGCAAAAGGATATTTTGAACTTCCTTACTGCTATTTCGGCGGACCCTCTGCCATTTCAAAAGCCAGTTTTACCACAATAAGCAACTATTTCGGGCTAAAAGTTATCTTTGCTCTCCAAACCTTAAAACATTCAAAAACGATAATCATGAAAAAATTCTTCTTTACAGTTGCTATCGCTGCTTTTGGTTTAATTGCAAATGCCCAGCCTCCTGCCGGTGAAGCAAAACCAGGCGAATGGTATGGCGAAAAATTAACGGCTGATGGAGCTGTTGCCCTTACCGATGTTGCTCAAAAATTAGCTAACAACGGCGGCGAAGGAACAATTGATACAAAAGTGAAAGCCAAGATCGTTGAAGTATGTCCTAAAAAAGGCTGCTGGTTGAAACTGGAGCTGGCTGATGGACAGACAGCGATGGTTAAAATGAAAGATTATGGTTTTTTCCTGCCGGTAGCTGCAAAAGGAAAAACAGTAGTGATAGACGGAGAGGTAAAAATGAAAACTGTAACTGTCGAAGAACTGAAGCACTATGCTGAAGATGCAAAGAAAACAAAAGAAGAAATTGCTGCGATCACCAAACCCGAGAAAGAAGTAAGGGTAACTGCAAAAGGTATCCTGGTGGTGGAATAATATTTTTATAATCTCTGGAAAGGGCCGTCTTGTAAAAGGCGGCCCTTTCTTTTTACACAGCATATAGTTTTCGGATTGCGTAAACCGTTTTTCTTATTCCGTAAGTACCAGCCGGTTATTCAGCGCCACCTTTGTGGGCCGAAACAAAGAATAGTATATGCTTAAGAAATTGATAGTGATTGTGACAGTACTGGCGAATGGATTCTCCGCTAATACCCAGGCCACAACAAAAATTTTTCATGATGATTCTACCAAACCGCAATCAAAATATCTTGCTGATGTAACGGTAGTGGGCCGCTACAGCAAAAGTGATATTCAGCAGATGCCGGAGATTGTAGGCACCTCTATATATGCCGGTAAAAAGAATGCCCTCATCGTATTGGATAATGTGAATGGAAATGTGGTAACGAATACGATGCGACAAATCGTTGCAAAGATCCCCGGTATCCAGATCTGGGAAAGCGACGGCAGCGGCATCCAGATCGGCATTGCCGCCAGGGGATTAAGCCCCAACCGCAGCTGGGAATTCAATGTCCGCCAGAACGGGTATGATATTGCAGCCGATCCTTATGGTTACCCTGAAGCCTATTATAATCCACAGTTACAGGCGGTGCAACGAATTGAAATTGTAAGAGGGCAGGGTTCATTACAATACGGGCCGCAGTTCGGTGGGCTGGTGAATTATATTCTCCGTAATGGCAGCGAGATCAATAAGCCTTTTGAATTTGAAACACAACAGACCATTGGGAGCAATGGGCTGTTCAATAGTTATAATGCGGTGGGGGGAGAAACAAAAAAATACCATTACTATACCTTTTTTGATCACCGGAATGCGGATGGGTACAGAAACAACAGCCGCTATTATACCAATTCCGGGTTTGGCACTTTCACGTACCGGTTTACTAATAAATTTTCGTTGAGTGCGGAAGTAATGCGTAACAATATACGCAGCCAGCAACCCGGCGGATTAACTGATGCACAATTGAAACAGGATATCCGCCCCAGTTTCCGCAGCCGCAACTGGTTTGATATTACCTGGACAACGGCGGCATTGATCGGTAATTACCAGTTCAATGAGCAGTCAAAACTGAATATAAAATTATTTGGCATTCATGGTGACCGCAATAGTGTCGGCTATATTCCTTCAGGAGGCATTACGGTGGGTGATACTATTAACAGAATTACCAATCAATATAATACCCGCAACCTGAATGCGGATAAGTATCGCAATTATGGACTGGAGATCCGTTACCTCGGGGATTATAAAATGGGTAGACTGTCCAATACACTATCTGTCGGCGGTCGCATCTATAAAGGAGCAACCTACCGTTATGCAGCTGACGGTAAAGGAAGTACCGGTACAGAGTATGATATGACCCTGAGTGACGGTACCTGGACAAGAGATATTGATTTCAATACGATCAATGCAGCCCTACATGCAGAAAATATTTTCCGGCTCGGAGACAAGCTATTGCTGATTCCTGGCATCCGGTATGAATATATCACCGGCGAAGCCAGCGGACGTAATGGTTTCAGCGGCGGCAATGAGATCTTATTGCAGAACCAACAACGAAGCAGGGGATTTATACTGGCTGGTGCTGGTGCTGAATACCATATAACTAAATCAACAGAACTGTATGCAAATATCACACAGGCCTACCGGCCGGTGCAGTTTGCAGATCTTACAGCTCCTCCCACAACAGATGTGATCGATGAAAATCTAAGGGATGCAAAAGGATACAACGCTGATCTTGGTTACCGCGGTAAAATTTCCAATTACCTCTTCTTTGATGTAAGTGCTTATTTCCTGCAGTATAATAACCGGATTGGTGTAATTGTGCAGCAACGGACAGATGGCAGTTTTTATAATTATCGGACCAATGTGGGCAACAGTATAAGCAAAGGAATAGAAAGCCTGGTGGAATTTAATCCTGTTAAAGCTTTTAGCAAGGATTCCAAATGGGGTGATATCAGTTTCTTCGTTTCTTATGGGTATACGGATGCCCGGTATGGAAATTTTAAAGTAATCACTAAGAATACTGCCAATCAGTTAGTAGAGAGTAACCTGAAGAATAAAAAAGTAGAAAATGCGCCGGAGAATATTATAAGAGCTGGTATTACTTATTCATTCAAAGGACTTTCAGTTACAGGCCAGTTAAGCCATGTGGATGATGCATTTGCAGATGCGAATAATACGATTACGCCAACAACTAATGCACAAAACGGGTTGATCCCGGCATATACAGTAACTGACCTTACGGTAACATATCGGTTCAATAAGAATCTTCATCTAAAAGCAGGGATCAATAATCTGTCCAACGAAAAGTATTTCACCCGCAGGGCTGGTGGTTACCCGGGACCCGGTGCATTACCTGCCGATGGAAGAACCTTCTTTGTGAGCATTGGTGCCAAACTCTGATATAACATAACACAGGTCATACAGGCTGCTGATTTTCTTCAGCAGCTTTTTTTATTCTCCAAAAAATGAAATGACCCAACTCAACTGTGCAGGTGACAACTCAACTGCTGCTGTCACCTTTTTGTAAAAGGATTTGTTCATCCTTTTTCCTGACAATCGTGTGATAAATCTCATGAAATGCCGGTGAATCTTTGCTGCGTAAATCACCAAATATGAGAAATAAGTACCTGATCTTCTTAGTTGCCTTTACCAGCACCACTGCTATGGCACAGGAAGTAAGAATCGCACCCGCGGAAGATACCACCCGTGCTAAAGAGCTGGAAGAAGTAGTCGTTACGGGCCAGTATAAGCCACAGTCTTTAAAGAACTCTGTTTACCAGATCAAAGTGATCGGAAAAGACAGGATACTGAAACAAGGAGCCACCCGCCTGCAGGATGTACTGAAGAATGAACTCAATATGCGTTTTTCACAAGACCTGGCAACAGGTGGATCAGCCATCACGATGTTGGGCCTCAGTGGTCAGAATGTAAAGATCCTTGTTGATGGATTGCCGGTAACAGGCCGCCAGGGAGTAAACAATGAGTTTGACATCAGCCAGATTGATATCAATTCAATTGAACGGATCGAGATCGTGGAAGGTCCCATGTCTGTTATTTATGGCGCAGATGCCTTAGCCGGGGTAATTAATATTATTACTAAAAAGGCAGCTAAAGCAAATTTATCTGTCACTGCAAGACTGCATGAAGAAACAGTAGGTAACGAATATGGTATCAAACAAGGTATACATAACCAGCAGGTGGGTTTGAGCTGGAAAAGAAATTATTGGGAACTGGGTGGCTCATTTGCACACAATTATTTTGGTGGCTGGAAGGATACAGCCATTGAAAGAGAACTGGTATGGCATAAAAAAGATCAATTGATCGCCAACGGCTTTATCGGGTATAATAATGGTAAACTGAATCTCCGTTATCGTATTGATGGATTAGATGAAGTGATCACCAACCCCGGTAACTTTATTCAATTTGACAGACGCTCCGGTGATACGCTGGCCAATGACCAGGAATATCTTTCCCGTCGCCTGATGCACCAGGTACAGGGTTCTTATTTTGTAAACAGCAGGTTGTCTTTTCAACTGCAATCTTCTTATACGGATTACAGCCGGCAGGTTTTCTCCACCACCGTAAGTAAAAAAACAGGTGCAGTCAATCTTGATCCCGGTGAAGGAAGACAATCTGTAGTGGATTTTACAGGTTTCACGTTCAGGGGGACAGCTTTATATAAGGTATCTGATGTGTTCAGTGTTCAGCCCGGTGTTGATATTAATATCGACAAAGGGAATGGGGAAAGATTAAAAGCCGGGTCTAATGAAGTAAATGATTATGCGTTCTTCATTACTTCAGAGATCACCCCATCAGATAAGATCAGCATCCGCCCCGGCTTCCGGTTCATCAAAAATTCGGTATATGATGCACCCCCGGTGATACCATCATTGAATGTAAAATTCCTGCTGGCTAAAGATCTTGATCTCCGTATGTCTTATGCCCGTGGTTTCCGTTCACCTTCTTTGAGAGAATTATACTTCAGTTTCTTTGATGCCAACCACCAGGTGATTGGTAACCCTGACCTGAAAGCAGAAACCTCAAATAGTTTCACTGCTTCGTTGGGACTGAAAAAAGGCAGCTCTGATGGTTTAATGTATAGTGTGCAGTTAGGCGGGTTCTATAATGACGTAAAGAACCTGATTGATTATGTATTCACCCAGAGTTCTGATACAGCCAAGTTATATAATGTATATCGGAGCAAAACATCCGGCGTCACCCTGACCTCAACTGCCAGGTATAAAAAATGGAATTTCTCTGCCGGTGTGGGCTATACAGGATTTAATAATGAACAGTATGATGCGGATAAAAGCCTGCCCACTATGGTATGGTCTGCCGAAGCCAATGCAACAGCCGGTTATTCTTTCTCTTCAATCGGTATGGATGTAAACCTTTTTTACAAATTCACGGGTAAAAGACCACGATATGTAACCAGTGGTACTGACCTCATCCTTGCCAAAACAAACAGCTTTCATATTGCTGACCTTACCATATCCAAAAAGATCGTCTCTTTCCTTTCTTTGAATGCAGGTGTCCGTAACCTCTTCGATGTCGATCGTATCAGCAGCACATTTGTAAATGGAGGCATTCACTCCGGCGGTGGACTGAATGTAGCGACCGGCCGTTCTTATTTTGCTTCATTGCTATTTAACTGGGATAAAAAATAATTAACACACAACCAAACAACATAAACGATGAAAAATAAATTTATAAAAATACTCGGTGCTGCTTTAGCGATGATTATTTTGGTAACCGGGTGCCGCAAAAGAGATGCGATGCTGGCCGATAACCTGGTGGTTTTTGAAACCGCTGCACAGGGTATTAATGCCTCTGAAAATGCTATTACCGTCAGGCTGACCCTATCAAGAGGTACCGACAGGGATATTCCTCTTACGATCAACATGACTGAACTGGGTGTTGCATATGCCACTGATTATACTACCACGCCGGCAGCAGTAGCAGGTAAATTATCGCTTACTATTCCGTCTGGTAATAATGAAACCTCCTTTACCATCACTAAAACAAGCGGAGCTTTATTTGACGGGGACGAAAAAATTGTTTTTGACCTCTTTAGTTCCGGAGCACCTGTATATATCGGGGCCACTAAACAATTCACCCTGGATTTTGCAGAGCTGGTTGCTGCCAATGCAAGCATGACAGTGAATGGGGGCGGTGTATTGTACAGCAATAAAGTGTTCATTGATCTCAGTGCCAACCGTCAAACCCCGGTCAACCGTAACAACTGGGACCTGGGTTTTTATACCGGCGCTGATGATTTCCGGGTTATACTGAATTCATCTGCTGCCATGATGGCCAAACAGATCAATAAGAACGACCTTACGCAGGTAACAGCAGCTGATACAACCGGTTTTTCAACAGAAGTAGCGTTCAACCAGTTTGCTCCTGTCACTACTTCATTACCTTATATCGATTATCCTAACGGTGATTTGACAAGAACTGCCATTGCAGCTACCAGTGCCACAGCAACGGATAATAAAGTGTATATCGTTAACCGCGGATTAGCTCCCGGTAACCCTGCAACGGCAAGAGGCTGGAAGAAGATACGTGTATTACGCAACGCAAGCGGTGGTTACACTCTTCAATATGCAGATATTGCTGCCACTACTTTCCAGGAAATCAATATTGCAAAAGACGAAGCTTACTTCTTTAAATACATTTCATTTGATAATGGGGCGGTAACGATAGAACCCGAGAAGAAGAAATGGGATCTTGCCTGGACCTATTTTTCTAATGTAACCAACTTTGGTAGTGGCGAAGTACCCTACTTGTTCCAGGATATTATTATACAAAACAGGAATGTACAAGCCGTAAGAGTGATGAACACAACAAAAGCATTCGCAGATTTTACAGAAGCCGATATTGCCACCCTTACTTTCTCTTCTTTACAAGCAACGATAGGTGCTGACTGGCGTTCTGGTGGCGGACCCGGCACCAGCCCTGCAGTACGCCTTGACAGGTACTATATCATCAAAGACGGCGATAACAATTATTATAAAATTCGTTTCACTGCACTGACACAAAACGGTGAAAGAGGATATCCTGCTTTTGAATCTGTATTAGTGAAGAAAGGCTGATAGTAGTTATTATAATAATACTAAATCCACCGCAACCTGGTTGTGGTGGATTTTTCGTTTTGCGTAAACCCGAATTACGCTTACCGTAAGTCTTCGTCATCGTTTGGTTGTTGTTTTGTCAGCAAATAGTAAAACGACAATCAATGAAAAAAATAATAACTGCCTTTGCTGCTGTTGCCATCAGCCTGTCTGTAAATGCGCAAAACGGGAAACAAATCATCAATAAATTATGCGGCTGTTTTGAAGTGGATTTTAAATATGCCGAAACCTTTTCACCCGATCCCAATTATAAATACCACGAACGGGAAGAAACGGGAGGAACTGCTGAACTGGCCTTGCCGATAGAAGTATCCGACAAAAAAATAGTGATCCAGCATTTGCTCGTAGTATCACCCACGATGGTTGTCAAACACTGGCGGGAAGAATGGACGTATGAAAATCCGTTGATCTGGATCTATAAAGGGAACAGGGTATGGGTAAAAGACAGTTTGCCTGCCGATCAGGTAAAAGACAAATGGACACAAACCGTTTGGGAAGTGGCCGATGAACCCCGCTACCAGGGCCTGAGCCAGTTTGTGCATTTAGATGGGAAGACCATCTGGCAAAATACTACTGATGCTCCGCTGCCACGAAGAGAGTATTCTGTCCGCAGCGATTATAACATATTAAGAAGAACTAACCGGCTGAACATAACAGACAGCGGTTATTTGCATGAACAGGATAACCAAAAGATCATCCGCCAGGCAGGTACGGATCAACTGCTGGTAGAAGAAAAAGGACATAACCGGTATAAAAGAATAGCCGACCAGGAATGTGCCGTAGCAAAAGAGTACTGGGAAAAGAATAAAAGCTATTGGTCCAAAGTGAGAAAATTCTGGGCCGATTATATCAATACACACAAGGTCATTAAACTAAAAAATAAGATTGAGGGCAAACTGCTGCATGAATACCTGCTTGCACTCGCCAAAGAGTACACGGAGAAAAAATTCAGTGATGCAGAAATTGACAGCAGGATAAAAGCCGAGATCAGCCGCTTTATCGGGCCGGAGGATAAGGCAGTAGCTGTTCAATAGTCAATAAGGTGGGAAGTCAGTAAGTCCGGAAGACGGGAAGTCCAAAAGACTGTTTCTTTAACAGGAGGTGCTTTTCTGGCCTTTTTATCTGCGTTAATCTGTGCTAATTGGTGGCTGAACCGGCTGTTTATTTTCGTAACTTCGCTGCCATTTTAGAATGGCTATGAGTGCTAAATACAGAGAATTTACCGGCTTAAACCTGCCTGCCTTTGAGCAGGAAGTACTGGCTAACTGGACTGAAAAACAGGCCTTTGAAAAAAGTGTGTCCTTCCGGGATGGAGCAACCCCCTTCGTGTTTTATGAAGGCCCGCCCAGTGCCAACGGTATGCCCGGCATCCACCACGTTATTTCAAGAACACTGAAAGACCTGGTTTGCCGCTACAAGACCATGAAAGGTTTCCAGGTAAAACGCAAGGGCGGCTGGGATACCCACGGACTGCCGATTGAGCTGGGTGTGGAAAAGGAACTGGGCATTACCAAAGAAGATATTGGCAAAAAAATATCGGTAGAAGAATACAATGCCAAATGCCGGGAAGCGGTACTGCGCTATAAAGACAAGTGGGATGAGATCACCAAAAAAATGGGGTATTGGGTGGACCTTAATGATCCCTATATAACCTTCAAGAACGATTATATTGAAACACTCTGGTGGCTGCTGAGTGAGTTGTATAAAAAAGGCCTGTTGTATGAAAGTGTAAGCATCCAGCCTTATTCACCTGCTGCGGGGACAGGATTGAGTTCACATGAACTGAACCAGCCGGGAACTTACAAGGATGTGAAGGATACGAGTGCTGTTGCCATGTTCCGGGCAGTACAGGATGATAAAAGTAAATTCCTCCACGATGCTGTTCATGGTGCTGAGGTTTTCTTCATGGCGTGGACGACGACTCCATGGACACTGCCTTCTAACTTAGGATTGACGGTTGGTGCCAATATTGATTATGTATTGGTAAAAACATTTAATCCTTATACACATTTGCCCATTAATGTGGTACTGGCAAAAGCATTACTCGGTAAATACTTCAAAGAGGAAGCAAAGGATGGCGACTTTGACAATTACAATGAAAAAGTAAAATTGTTACCATGGTCGGTAATAACTGAATTCAAAGGGTCTCAAATTGAAGGTTGTGAATACGAACAACTCCTTCCTTACGAGGCTAATTCACCAAAAGTTATTGAAGAACTTACACCGGGTGCAAAACCATTCCGTGTATTAGTTGACAGTTTTGTCACCACAGAAGATGGTACCGGTATCGTTCATACCGCACCAGCTTTTGGTGCAGATGACTTTAAAGTGGGTAAGAAATATAATATCGGTATTCTGACGATGGTGGACCGCCAGGGGAAATTTGTAGATGGCCTCGGCGAGTTCAGCAACCGCTATGTAAAGAATTATAAGGATGAGAAAGATTATGTTGACGTGAATGTTGACATATCCGTAAAACTGAAAAAAGAGAACAGGGCGTTTAAAGTAGAGAAATACGAACACAGTTACCCGCATTGCTGGAGAACCGATAAACCTGTTTTATACTACCCGCTGGATGCCTGGTTTATCAAAACCACGGCTATCAAGGACAGGATGGTGGAATTAAATAAAACTATCAACTGGAAACCCAAATCAACCGGGGAAGGTCGTTTTGGTAACTGGCTGGAGAATATGGTGGACTGGAACCTGAGCCGCTCAAGGTATTGGGGAACGCCGTTGCCAATATGGAGAACTGAGGATGGGGAAGAAGAAGTTTGCATCGGGAGTGTTGATGAGTTAAGGGTTGGTGCAAAAAAAGCAGACGAGGTACTTGGCTTGGCTCAAAGCGCAAAGCTCACAGCCGATAGCCTGGATTTACATAAGCCTTTCGTAGATGAAATAATTCTTCTCAGTCCATCAGGCAAACCGATGAAACGGGTTCCAGACCTGATCGATGTTTGGTTTGATTCGGGTGCTATGCCTTATGCACAATGGCATTATCCCTTCGGCAATAAAGAAGATTTTAAAAATGCATTCCCGGCCGACTTCATTGCAGAAGGTGTTGACCAGACAAGAGGCTGGTTCTATACTCTGCATGCCATTGCCTGTTTGCTGTTTGACTCAGTCGCCTATAAAACGGTGGTATCAAACGGGCTGGTGCTGGATAAGAACGGGAACAAGATGAGCAAACGGCTGGGCAATGTGGTGAACCCGTTTGAAACGATTGAGAAATTTGGTGCGGATGCCACAAGGTGGTACCTCATCACCAATGCCTCACCCTGGGATAACCTGAAATTTGATATTGAAGGCATCAAGGAAGTGCAGCGTAAGTTCTTTGGCACCTTATATAATACTTACCAGTTCTTTGCCCTGTATTCTAATGTGGACGGCTTTGCTTTTAAAGAAGCTTATATCCCTGTAAAAGAAAGACCGGAGATTGATCGCTGGATACTTTCTTCATTGAATACAGTTGTGAAGAAAGTGAATGAATACATGGATGATTATGAACCGACACAGGCCGGCCGTGTGATCGAAGATTTTGTGGATGAACACCTCAGCAACTGGTATGTTCGTCTTTGCCGCCGCCGTTTCTGGAAAGGGGAATATGAGCAGGATAAGATCTGTGCATACCAAACTTTATATGAATGCCTTGAAACCATCACCCGGTTGATTGCACCGATATCTCCGTTCTTCAGTGATGCGGTGTTCCAAAATTTGAATGCCGTAACGGGTCGTTTCAACGTAGAATCAGTGCACCATGTTGATTTTCCTGTGGCGAATGAAGCCGTGATCGATGAATTACTGGAAGAAAGAATGCAGCTGGCGCAGGATGCTTCCTCATTGGTATTATCACTTCGCAAAAAAGTAAATATCAAAGTTCGCCAGCCACTGCAAAAAGTGCTGATACCCGCCCTGAGTGCTTCCATGAAAGAGCAATTGCAAAAAGTGGAAGACCTGGTAAAAGCCGAGGTGAATGTAAAAGAGATCGAATACCTGAGCCCTGATAATACATTCATCAGTAAAAAGATAAAACCCAATTTTGTGGCCCTGGGTAAAAAACTGGGACCAAAGATGAAAGCGGTGTCGGCAGCACTGGCTCAATTCACACAAGAGGACATCGCAGTGTTAGAAAAAGAGGGACAATATAATTTGCCAGTTGATGGCGAACCTGTAATATTACAAACCACCGATGTTGAGATCAGCAGCGAGGATATCCCGGGCTGGACAGTGGCCAATAAAGGCAGTTTGACGGTGGCGCTGGATGTTACCATTACCCCAGAACTGGAAGCCGAGGGTAATGCCCGTGAGTTTGTGAACAGGATCCAGAAGATCAGGAAGGACAGTGGGTTTGAACTGACGGACCGGGTAAGCCTGAAAGTGGCTGCCGCCAACGGAATGAAAGATTCGCTGGCTCAGTTTAAAGACTATATTTGCGCCGAAATTCTGGCGGATTCGCTGGATTTTGAAACTGAGATACCGGAAGGTATCCAGATCGATATTAACGATGTATTGCTTAATGTGATTGTTTTAAAAAAAGGGTAAATCATGGCAAGTAAAAAGAAACCGGCACCTAAAAAGGCCGCCAAACCTGCCCCTAAAAAAGCTGCTGCTAAAAAACCGGCAGCCAAGAAAACTGTGAAAAAATCTGCACCCGCCAAGCCGGCCGCTAAAAAGCCTGCACCGAAGCCTGTTGCCAAGAAGGCAGCAGCTGTTAAAAAGCCTGCTGCTAAACCTGTAGCCAAACCAGCTCCTGTTAAGCAACCGGCCAAACCTGTGGCAGTGTCCAAGCCAGTAGAGAAAGTGGCAGAGAAACCTGCAGCACCTCCTGCCCTCGTGGTAAAAAAACCATCTGCGAACGATCCTAAATCGTTGGTATCAATCAAGCAGGTGGCCAAACCAGTTATCAAAAAAGAACCACCGAAGCCGGTGAAAGTTGTTATCCCGAAAACAACCACCAAAAGCTCGGTTAAATATGAACCCGAATTCACTAAATCTGTATTAGACACTAACCCTATGTACGAACATAATGGACCGAGTATGCGATACTCTGATGCCGACCTGGCAGAGTTCCGTGAGATCATTCAAAAGAAATTAGATGCCGCTAAAAAAGAACTGGCTTACCTGCATGGCCTGATTACCCGCCGTGATGAAGGTGGTGATGTGGATGAAGCCCGTTATATGACTATGGAAGATGGTAGTGTAAGTATGGAAAGAGAGCAACTGAGCCAGATGGCCAGCCGCCAGATCACATTTATTGATCACCTGGAAAAAGCGATGATGCGCATCGAGAATAAAACTTATGGCATCTGCCGTGTTACCGGGAAACTGATTGATAAAGCCCGTCTTCGTGCCGTGCCCCATGCAACCCTCAGTATTGAGGCGAAGCAGATGATGAATAAATAATCAACCTGGTTACATAAAAAAGCCCCGGATCATTTTGATCCGGGGCTTTTATTTTCTCTTCTAAACCGGGTCGTTATTATTTTGTTCGGGGTCCGAGGAAAACCTGGAACCCGACACCGATCATAAACCCGTGGCTGGTGAATTTGGTAGTGGGCTCACTCTCTATGGTTTGTTCAATGCTGCCATTATTACCATAATCTTTTAAGAGGGTTGTCTTGGATGTGTTTTTATTAAAAGAGAAAGTGTAGCCTGCATAAAAATCAAGACCTGTATGCGGGTTTAATAGTTTTGTCAATCCTGCCGATAGTGTGGCATTGGTAAAAAATCCACCGGAAGATTTACCCGAATAAGTCTGTTTATAGCTGCCACCGATATCGCTATTATAGATGAATCCTTCATTGCTTAAAGAGGTCATGCCTACATTCAGGCTGAACTGGCCAAAAGGCAGTAAAGAAGAAGAATTGCTGAAATAACTACGGGCAAAACCGCCAATACCAAAATTAAAAGAGTTGGTCTTGTCTTTTTCATAAGTTGTTCCACCGGCTTCTTTCGTAAGCTTGCTGTTGGTGGGGTTAATATTAAGCGATACCCCCACGGCAGTATTATCAGAGATAAACCAGCCGAATGAAGGTTGAATAGCCAGCCCGAAATTGGTGGTTTTGGCAGTATAGCCGGTGGTTGGGGCCGGGTACGAAACATCAGCATTCCCGGAATTGAAAAAAGCACTTCCGACGGTGAGTCCTGTCATCCGGTTGCCCTTTTTAAACTGACCCGCTGAAATTACCGATAGGAATAGAAAAGGAAGCAAAACAGATAGTCTGAAAGACATGAGTTTAGTATTTGAGTGTCAACAAATATAGCCGTTAGGGTTAAGCTGGCAAAAACACGCAATGCAGGAAATTTTTTTAAAGAAATCGATAAATGGTTGGATTTTTTTCCTTTACCTTTAAAACATCTTTGGGAAACGGTTAAATCCGTTTACATTTATACATTAAAGAAACTAAATAACTGCCAAATCAAACGCTATGAGAAAGTTCAGACTTCTTTCGCTTTTATTATTAGCCATCGCCTTTATTGCTGTCAACTGTACTAAAGAAGGTCCTGAAGGTCCTGCTGGTGCAACTGGTGCTCAGGGTCCTGCCGGAGGAACTGGTGGAACCGGCGCTACTGGTCCTACTGGTCCCACTGGTCCACAAGGTCCTACTGGTCCCACTGGCCCGCAAGGTCCTGCTGGCACAGCTAACGTAATTTATTCTAACTGGACAAACTTCGGTGCTAACCAAAGAGATACTGTTCTGTTTGGCGTACGGTATAAATACATATCTGCTGCAGTTACATCAATCACTGCTGCAGTTGTTGATAATGGAGCTGTACTTGCATATGTAAGAACAGTAGGATTGCCAACAGAAGTACAGACACTGCCTTCTTTTATCCCAGATGTTGCCCTGATGTTTGAACACAGACCTTATACCGGCAGACTGGATATCCGGTGGTATAATATGACGAATACAGGCGTTGCCCCAACAGCTGTTGGATCAACTAACCAATATCGTTGGGTGGTTATACCGGGTGGTGTATTAGGTGGAAGATCAAGAGATCCACGCACCATGACATATGAAGAAGTTTGCGCTGCCTACAACATTCCGCAATAAATTTCAAATCATTCTCCTATAGTAAATAAATCCACCTCTTGCAGGTGGATTTATTTTTTTGGCAAATTCCATCTGGCTTAACTTGCGGGACTAAAATTTTGTAATGAAAAAGCCCTTGTTATCAGCTGTTCTTTTTTTTAGCTGGGCCCTGCTTTTTGCACAGTCTAAAATTATTTCAGGACCTATGCTGGGCCCGGTTGAACTGAAAGATGCAAAGATCTGGGTGGAGGTTTCACCACAAGTGAAGTCTGTTTCGATTCAATACAATAAAAAGGGAGAGTTTAAATCAAAGATCATAGTTTATAAAGGACAATTAGGGAATGATTTTAACCCCGTTCAGCTTACTATCGGCGGGTTAGATTATAATTCGGTTTACCAGTATAAAATTTTGATTGATGGAAAGACAAGTGGTAAAACCGGGGAGTTTACCACGAAAGATCTCTGGCAATGGCGTAAACCGGCTCCCGATTTTAATTTCCTGACTGGTAGTTGTGCCTATTTCAATCAGCCGGAAACAGATCGTCCCGGTAAACCTTATGGCGGTGATTCTACCATTTTTGAAACCATGACGAAAGAACGATCAGCATTCATGCTTTGGCTGGGTGATGCCTGGTACACAAGAGAAGTGGATTATTACAGTGAATGGGGATTATGGAACCGGGCCAGTCACGACAGGGCAGTGCCGGTATTACAAAACTTTTTGAAAGCCATGCCCCAATTAGCCACCTGGGATGATCATGATTACGGGCCTAATGATATCGGTTCAAATTATATTCTGAAAGATGCCAGCAGAAAAGTATTTAATAGTTATTTCTGTAATCCTTCTTCCGGCGAAAATGGGCAGGGTATCTATACGATGACGACATGGGGGGATGCAGATATTTTCATAACTGATGATCGCTGGTGGCGCAGCGCAGACAGAACAAAAGATTCGGTGGATGGAAAACCCAATCCCGAAAAAAGAATGTTGGGAAAGCAACAAATGGAGTGGCTGAAAAACTCATTGTTATACAGCAGCGCTACTTTTAAGATCATTACCGTAGGCAGCCAGGTGCTGAACCCTGTTTCTCCATTTGACAAATGGCGGGATTTCCCGGCTGAATATGATGAACTGATGAGCTTTTTAATGGAGTATAATGTAACGGGAGTGCTGTTTCTTACCGGCGACAGGCATCATAGTGAGATCATAAGGATGGAAAGACCGGGAACTTACCCGTTGTATGATATTACCGTTTCCCCGCTTACTTCCGGCACTCATCAATTTGGAGATGCCGAAAAAAATAACCCTTACCGGGTCTTTGGGTTGGCAGAGAAACAGAACTATGGAAAATTTTCTTTCAGCGGACCAAGAGGTAATCGTAAACTGACTGTTGAGTTTTTAGGAATAAAAGGCGAGAAGTTGGGCGAGTGGTCCGTAAATGAAAAAGAACTGGGAACAACAGGTAACTAGTGTGTATTTTGTTTAGATGAAAAAATTATCAATCAAGGTTAAGTTCTGATCATGACAATTTATTTTCAATACGAAAAGGGCCAGGTAATGCAGGCCTTGCGCTATCACTTCATCAGCAGGCCCGAGATCCGCATCATGCTGATCGTTGTAAATGTATTTGCCATCGGGTCTATTACATTGTACGCCTTGAAAAAGATCACAGCGATGGCTTTTTTAGTAGGCTCCTCCTTATGGATTGTATTAATGATCAGTTTCTGGTTTGTGCTCCCCATGATGGTTTATCGGAGAGCCGCAACATTTAAACACAGCTTTAGTATGGATTTTGGTGAAACAACTTTCACGCTAAGTCATGAGAATGGTAACAGATCTTGGCCATGGGAGGCATTGAGCACTTTTTTAGAAAGCCCTCATTTTTTCCATTTGTATTTTGACAGTCGTTCTTTTTTCCTGGTCCCTAAAAGCGGATGTGCTGATAAAGAGGAAGTGAATGCATTGCGAACATTGCTGAAAGAAAAAATCAGGAAGAAATAAGGATGATATTCCCCGGAGGGCTCAAAGTTTCTTTTCCATCAGGTAGTGCGGGATCGTTACTTCTGTAAATTCATTACCCACTACCCGGTAGCCCATCTTTTCATAAAAGCCGGTAGCATTTTTCCGGGCATGCATACTAAGTATCTTATATCCTCTGTCGCGGGCTATATTTTCTGCAAAGGTCATCAAAGCTCTTCCAATACCCTTTCCCTGGAGGTCGTTTAATACAGCCATTTGACGAAGCCGGACCGTGGTGGGATTTTCTTCCACGAGCATGCAACAGGCCAGTATATCGTCTTCTTCAAAGGCACCGATCAGCATATTTCCCTTTTCTTCTTCCAGTTCCTCAGGAGTAAAGCCAAGACCCAGCGGTTTGCGCAGCACATCGTCCCGCAACTTCACCATTTGACGATATTCGTAGCTACCGTGATCAATTATTTTCAAAGCCATTTCAAAGCAGGTTGTTGATAGATTTTCAAATTACAAAGAACTTATTAGACAGCCAACGGCATTTCGTTTAAATTTTTATTTCGGAAAATACGGGAAGTCGCTACTATGACCTCTTTTTCAATGTTTTGGGCTAAAATGGGAAAAAAGAAGCTTTACGATGTTGATTTATCCAAAAAGTATATTTTTGCACCCAATAACTAAACTATTACAGACATGTCAGACATTGCATCAAGAGTTAAAAAGATAATCGTTGACAAATTAGGTGTTGACGAAGCAGAAGTAACCAATGAAGCTTCTTTCACCAATGACCTGGGAGCCGATTCACTCGACACCGTTGAACTGATCATGGAATTCGAAAAAGAATTCAACATCTCCATTCCGGATGAGCAGGCAGAGACCATCACTACAGTTGGTCAGGCCGTGTCTTACCTGGAAGAGCATGCTAAATAATGCATATATCGTTTCCGTCTGAGACGGAAGCACGGAATGGAAATAAATTAACTCCGCCTTCTGACTGTGTTGCAATGCAGCGAAGGCGGTTTTTATCTTTGAACAATTATTAATCATTCAATCAGGTTTATGGAACTGAAAAGGGTCGTTGTTACGGGCATGGGTGCCCTTACACCATTGGGAAATAATGTTGATGAATACTGGAATGGGTTGATCAATGGGGTATCCGGAGCTGCAACGATTACACAATTCGACGCCTCTAAGTTTCGTACCAAATTTGCCTGTGAGGTTAAAAACTTTGACCCAACCCATTACCTCGACAAAAAAGAGGCCCGTAAGATCGACCGCTTTACGCAGTTTGCATTGGTGGTTAGTGATCAGGCCATGGCGGATGCCGGGTTGAATAAAGATAATATCAACCCTGACCGTATTGGTGTTGTATTCGCCAGTGGAATAGGGGGGTTAATTACCTTTCAGAACGAAGTAACCGATTTTGCAAAAGGAGATGGGACACCCCGTTTCAATCCTTTCTTTATCCCAAAGATGATCCTGGATATTGCTGCCGGGCAAATATCCATGCGGCACAACCTCCGCGGGCCCAATTTCGCCGTGGTCAGTGCCTGCGCCAGCAGCACCAATGCCATTATTGAAGCCCATAATTTATTACGTCTTGGTAAAGCCGATATCATTGTTACCGGTGGTAGTGAAGCGGTGATCAGTGAAGCCGGTGTTGGTGGCTTTAATGCTATGAAAGCAATGAGCGAAAGAAACGATGATCCCACCACCGCCAGCCGTCCATATGACAAGGACAGAGATGGTTTTGTAATGGGGGAAGCGTCCGGAATATTGATACTGGAGGAACTGGAACATGCGAAAGCAAGGGGTGCAAAGATCTATTGTGAAGTAGTAGGTGGTGGTGCCACTGCTGATGCCCATCATATCACAGCCCCGCACCCGGATGGACTGGGTGCCCGTAATGTAATGCTGGCTGCACTGGATGATGCGGGAATGAAACCGCAAGAGATCGATTATATCAACACCCATGGTACTTCAACACCTATTGGTGATGGTGCCGAAGTAAAAGCGATTACCGCTGTTTTTGGTGAGCATGCTTATAACCTGAACATCAGTGCCACCAAATCAATGACCGGTCACTGCCTCGGGGCTGCCGGGGTCATTGAAGCCATTGCCTGTATTAAGGCTGTAATGCATGATATCGTGCCTCCTACTATCAACCATTTTACAGACGATCCGGAGCTGGATTCCAAACTGAATTTTACTTTCAATAAAGCCCAGCAACGCCCGGTCAACGCTGCTTTGAGCAATACGTTCGGGTTTGGCGGGCATAATGCCTGTGTGATTGTGAAAAAGTATAAAGGCTGATTTGTAAAAAATTCGTAGCTTGATGCTCTGTGGATTTCTTCAGTAATTTTTTTAAAAAACACGCCGGTTCAACTTTCAAAAAGGAACTCAGGAATATCCTGGGTTTCAAACCGGGTAATATTTCCCTGTACAAAACGGCTTTAACACACCGCTCTGTCCGTGAAGGAGCGGATGAGAACAATGAACGGCTTGAATACCTTGGCGATGCTGTGCTCAGTGCCATGGTGGCGGATTATCTTTTCAAACGCTATCCTTACAAAGAAGAAGGTTTTCTGACAGAAATGCGCAGTAAGATGGTGAACCGCCAGCAGCTGAATGAGATCGCTATCCGGATGGGATTGAAAAAAGTAACGCTTTACAACAAAATGGATGGCTCATTAAAAGTGAGCCAGATATTTGGTAATACACTGGAGGCCCTGGTGGGTGCGGTCTATCTCGACTTCGGGTATAAAAAACCGCCAAATGGGTGCTGGATTACATCATCCTTCCGCATATGTTCATGGATGACCTGGAGAACCTGGAGATCAACCATAAAAATAAACTTTACGGCTGGGCCAATAAAAATGGCAAATCGTTGGAATTTGAAACCCTGGATGAAAAGCTGGAAAATGGCCGTCGCCTCTTTACTGTCGCCGCTGTAATAGATGGTCAAAATATTGCCCAGGGGAAGGCGTTTAATAAAAAAGATGCATCACAAATTGCCGCCCAGGTAGCCGTAGAAAAATTAGGTATTGTGAATGCCGATTCAATTGTGGAAGAAGACGGCGATGGTAAATTATAGACCCCGGTTAGCTACTTTTTTCCTGGCACAGTTCTATTAAAACACCGTTGGTGTGTTTGGGATGTAAAAAACAGACCAGTTTATTATCTGCTCCCGGTTTGGGCTTTTCGTTCAGTAATACGAATCCTTCTTTTTTAAGCCGTTCCATCTCGGCTTCAATATCGGCCACATCAAAAGCGATATGATGGATGCCTTCTCCTTTCTTTTCAATGTATTTAGCAATAACCCCATCCGGGTCAGAACTTTCCAGTAACTCGATCTTATTAGGGCCGGTTTGGAAAAAAGCCGTGTTTACCTTTTCAGATTCAACGGATTCCGTCTTATAACACGAGGTATTCAGCAGTTTTTCAAACAACGGGACTGCATCGGTGAGGCTTCGTACGGCAATGCCGATATGTTCTATTTTTTGCATAACCAAACGGTTGATAGTAAAGGTCTTTGCGAATTCGGTAAAAACCTTTGCCAAGGCGAAATTACCCCTTTCATTTAGAACCTTTTGGGCTAATTTTGTGTTTAAGAAACGATAATCAAGTTATACATTGAAACTATGTTGAATTTCCCCATTTATCTTGACCATAATGCAACAACTCCCTGTGATCCGAGAGTTGTGGAGGCGATGATCCCTTATTTTACCAATAGTTTTGGTAATGCGGCCAGTCGTAACCATCCATTTGGATGGCAGGCAGAGGAAGCAGTGGATTATGCCCGTGAACAAGTTGCTAAACTGATCGGTGCTGACCCCAAAGAGATCATCTTTACATCCGGCGCTACAGAAGGTGACAACCTGGGTATCAAAGGCGTGTTTGAAATGTATGCCAGTAAGGGCAATCATATCATCACCTGCAACATCGAACACAAAGCGGTGCTGGATACCTGTAAGCATATTGAAAAAGAAGGTGGCGAGGTGACATACCTGAAAGTAAAAGATAATGGACTGGTTGACCTGGCAGAATTAGAAGCTGCTATCAAACCAACAACCATACTTATTGCGATCATGTATGCCAATAACGAGATCGGTACTATTAACCCGATGAAAGAGATCAGCGCTATTGCCAAAAAACATGGTGTGCTGGTTTTCACTGATGCTGTACAGGCCGTGGGTAAGATACCGGTTGATGTAAACAAAGACGGCATTGACCTGATGGCTTTCACAGCGCATAAAATGTACGGTCCTAAAGGTGTTGGTGCTTTATATGTTCGCCGCAAGAACCCGAGGGTAAAAGTTACGGCACAGATCGATGGTGGTGGGCATGAAAGAGGAATGAGAAGCGGTACGCTGAACGTTCCCGGTATTGTTGGTTTTGGGAAAGCCTGTGAGATCTGTATGAATGAAATGGAAGAAGAAACAAAGAGGGTAAGTGCACTGCGGGATAAATTACAAAATGAGCTGTTGAAAGTGGAGGAGAGCTACCTGAATGGTGATAAAGAGCACAAACTGCCGCATGTAACCAATATCTCTTTTAAATACGTGGAAGGAGAAGGGTTAATGATGGGGTTCAATAAAAATATTGCCGTATCGTCAGGTTCGGCCTGTACTTCTGCTTCATTGGAACCATCATACGTATTGAAAGCTCTCGGTCTTGGCGATGACCTGGCACACAGTTCACTTCGTTTTGGCCTGGGCCGGTTTACTACAGAAGAACAAATTGATTACACGATAGAACAGGTAACCAACACTGTTAATAAATTAAGAGAGATGAGCCCGTTGTGGGAGATGTATAAGGAAGGGATTGACATGAACAGTATTGAATGGGCACACCATTAATCGTTGAAAAGTTGAGAGGGTGGTAAGTTGACAAGTTATTACCGTCCTCAGCGTTCTTATTAACCAATTAACTTGTAAACTGATAAACTTAATACCATGGCATATTCAGAAAAAGTAATTGACCACTACCAGAACCCTAAGAACGTGGGAACGTTGGATAAGAGCAAAGCAAACGTTGGTACCGGCCTGGTGGGAGCACCGGAGTGCGGCGACGTAATGCGTCTGCAGATTGAAGTGGATGAAGCCACAGGTGTGATCAAAGATGCCAAATTCAAGACCTTTGGATGCGGCTCTGCTATTGCCTCCTCTTCTTTAGCTACGGAGTGGCTGAAAGGTAAATCAGTAGATGAGGCTATCACGATCGATAATATGACTATCGTTGAAGAACTGAATCTTCCCCCGGTTAAAATTCACTGTTCAGTGCTGGCAGAAGACGCTATCAAAGCAGCAGTAAATGATTACAGGAAAAAGAATGGTTTGCCTGAGCTGAAATTTGAAGAAAGCGTAATTCACTAAACCGAGAGTGGATAGTGGTAAGTTGAAAATGGGTCTTTAATCCCCACTTTCCATTTTCCATTCACTATTTTCCGAACTATGAGTGTAGCATTAGATAACGCAATTTATGTAAGTGACAAGGCCAAGGCCAAGGTACAGCAGTTATTAGCTGACGCTGGAGTGGCTAACGATCCCTCTTATTTCCTTCGGGTGAGTGTGGTAGGCGGTGGCTGTTCAGGGCTGAGTTATAAACTCGATTTTGATAATGAATCAAAGCCCATGGACCAGGCGTTTGAGGATAACGGTGTAAAAGTGGTAACCGACCTGAAGAGTTTTTTATACCTGGTCAATACCACCCTTGATTTTTCCGACGGGCTCAATGGGAAAGGGTTTTATTTCAGTAACCCCAATGCCAGCCGAACCTGTGGTTGCGGAGAGAGTTTTGCAGTGTAGTTTTATAACGACTTTGAAACAAAAGGTCCTTCTGGTTGGAAGGGCTTTTTTATTGCCTGTTTCTTAACGGCAATTTTTTAATTTCCCAATTCAGCTTTTCCTAATCCTCCCTGCTAAATAGTATATTGCAACTTATTCATTATGTGGTCCGTTTGTAAAAAAGAACTCCGCCAGTTTTTCAGCAGCCTTACCGGCTATATTGCCATTATCGTTTTCCTGTTGGTCAACGGGTTGATGCTGTTTGTATTTGAAAATAATATCCTGGATTTTGGATATGCCACACTTGACCGTTTTTTTGAACTGGCTCCCTGGGTATTGCTCTTGCTTATCCCGGCCATCACCATGCGAAGTTTATCGGATGAATTCAAGACTGGTACGTTTGAGTTATTACAAACCCGGCCGCTGACCCGCTGGCAGATCGTTACCGGCAAATACCTGGGCAGCCTGGTGGTGGTGTTGATCGCTTTATTGCCGACCATTGTTTATTATTTCTCTATTCAGCAATTATCGTCAACTGAGGGCATTGATACAGGGGCTACTATCGGTTCTTATATCGGGTTATTTTTTTTAGCAGCGGTATTTACGGCCATCGGTATTTGCAGCAGTAGCTTTACCACTAATTCAGTGGTGGCATTTATTATTTCTCTGATTGGTTGTGCGTTATTATATTATGGGTTTGATGCTATCAGCAAATTACCGGCCTTGAGTAACGGACCTGATTATTATGTAGCTATGGCCGGGATTGATTTTCATTACCAGAGCATCAGCCGTGGCGTCATAGATACCCGGGACATCATTTATTTTCTTTCTGTTGTATTTCTTTTTTTAATGATCACCAACCGTAACTTATTAAAACGGTAAGTTGAAATGAAAGGATTGAGTAAAATATTTTCTTCTAAATTAGGGTGGCTGTTGCTGCTGGTAGTTTTGCTGGCGGTTAACTTTCTTTCCACTATTTTTCATTCCCGGATTGATCTCACCAAAGAAAAAAGATACACCCTCAGTGCCGCTACAAAAAACTTGTTACGTGGGCTGGAGGAGGATGTGCAAATAGATGTATTCCTGAAAGGAGAATTTCCTGCAGGCTTCCGTAAACTGGCCAACAGCACACAGGAATTTTTGGAATTACTGAAAGACAGGAATGGATCAAAGATCCATTACCGGTTCATTTCCCCGCAGGATAATGTGGAAGGTACCAGGATCAGTTATGGGGACTCACTTGTGAATCTCGGCGCTACGCCCATCAATCTTACCGTACAAAAGGAAGCAGGGCAGAGTAGTAATATTATTTTCCCCGTTGCTGTTATGCAGTATAAAGGGCAACAAACACTGATAAATCTGTATCCCGGTGCCAGTGGAAGAATTTCGCAGGAAGAGATCAACAGTGCTGAGGCATTAATGGAATACCAGTTTGCCAAAGCCTTGGATAAAATGACCCAGGCCAATAAACCTGGTATAGCTTACAGTACCGGGAACGGGGAACCAACAGATGCAAGAACCTATGATCTGTCGCAGACACTCGGAAAGGATTACCAGTTTGGGCTGATCAATTTACAGAAAGAAGCTACTATTCCGGAGGGGGTGAATGTATTACTGATCGTAAAACCGGTGCAAACTTTTACCGAAGAAGAAAAATTCAAGATCGACCAGTTTGTGATGCGGGGTGGAAAGCTCTTATGTTTCATAGATAATTTGTATGCAGAACAGGACAGCCTGGCCTATAAACCCGAAACTATTGCTTTTGACCGGGGTCTGAACCTGACCGATCTTTTCTTTCGCTATGGCCTCCGGATCAATACAGACCTGGTAATGGACCTGCAATGCGACATGATACCCTTTGTGGTAGGTGGCACAGCAGAGAACCCGCAATACGAATTTTTGCATTGGAATTATTTCCCGCTGCTCTCTCCGGCACCCGGCCAGTCCCTGAACAAGAACCTGGGCTATATCGCCAGCCGTTTTGCTAATTCAATTGATACGATCAAAGTGGCAGATGTAAAGAAGACTCCTTTATTGGTCTCATCTCCTAATTCAAGGATCATCAGTACACCGGCACTGATCAGCCTGAACGAAAATAAAAATGCACCGGAGGATGAAAAATTTAAAAGGAATGCGATACCGGTAGCTATGTTATTGGAAGGTAAATTCACCTCCTTGTATAAGAACCGGGCAACAAAGGCACAGACAGATAGTTTGGCAGCGCAGGGTTACCAGTTTAACAGCATTTCAACCGATAGTAAGATAATTGTTGTAGCTGATGGTGATATGGTACTCAATGAATTTATCCCAGGCGACGGGCCTTCAAGCCAACCCATGCCTTTACCTATGGGCTGGAACAGGTATACTTATGGTGAATACCAGAAGCAATCCGAGTATGGTAAACTATTCATTCCTGTGGCCAACAGGGAATTCCTGCTGAGCTGTGTGGAGTACATGGTCAGCGACCCGGCCATCAGTCAGACCCGGAATAAGGATATCGTATTACGACTGCTGGATTCTAAAAAAGTGGAGGCCAAAAAACTAACCTGGCAACTGATCAATATTGCATTGCCCGTGTTGCTGGTATTATTGTCCGGGTTTATTTATCAGCAGGTAAGAAAAAGAAAATATGCAGCATAAGTGGTCTCACTTTCCCTGCTCTTACAATCAATATCTTTGGATTTTATTTATAATGTACAGTAATGACAACTGACCAGATCACTTATCTCGTTTTTGGAATTGTATTAATACTGGCTTTAGTGCTTGATCTTGGTTTGCTGAGCAAGAAAGGCAAAAAGATCAGTATCCGGCAGGCGTTATACCAAACGATGTTTTGGGTAAGCCTTGCACTGGCCTTTTTTGTTTTTATGTGGATTGAAAACGGGCAAAAGCCTGCACTGGAATACCTGAGTGCTTACCTGATGGAGTGGAGCCTCAGCATTGATAATATTTTTGTATTTATCCTTATTTTTTCGGCTTTTTCTGTTAAAGAAAAACATTATGGAAGGGTCCTGCTGATTGGGATATTGATGGCCATTGTTTTCAGGATCATTTTCATCACATTGGGTGTGGCACTAGTGCAGCGGTTTGAATGGATCCTTTATATTTTCGGAGCTTTCCTGGTTTATACGGGGTATAAAATGTTTACCGCCAGTGATGATGAAGAATTCAAACCGCAGGAGAGCAAAGTATATAAGTTCATGAAAAGATTCCTTCCCCTGGTGCCTCATGACGGGAATGGGAAGTACCGGATCATTGAGAATGGTAAACCAGTGTATACAACATTATTTGTAGTCGTTATTATGCTGGCTGCTATTGACCTGGTATTTGCACTTGACTCTATTCCTGCGGTAATGGGGATCGTTGATAATTCTGAAGAACACAAGGATATGGCCCGTATAGTGATCTATACGTCAAACATATTCGCAGTATTAGGATTACGTTCCCTGTTCTTCCTGTTACGTGGGGCGGTCAGCAAATTCGATTACCTTCAGCAGGGGATTGCTATTGTGCTGGTATTTATTGGACTAAAAATGCTCGGCGAACACTGGATATCACAATGGGTAGATAAAACGGTACAAGTAATTATTTCACTGGGCATCATTTTGGTTTGCCTGTCAGGTTCTATTTTCTATTCTATATTTATGCAGAAGAAAGGTGTGCCAAAAGATATTACTGATGACAGTGTTTAAGATATTATGAGAGCTTTCAAACATTGAGTTACGCTATACATCATATTGCCAGGATCATCGGTGCTGTTGATACAACTATAGAAGGTGATATATTGATCGGGCAGCCTATCCTGGACAGCCGTAAAGTGTATGCCGCTTCGGCCTCTTTATTTTTTGCCATCAAAGGGCCAAGGCGGGATGGCCACCAGTTTATCACCGAGCTCTATAAAAAGGGTGTAAGAAATTTTGTGATCAGCACTCCTGTTAATCATTTTCTTTTCCCGGATGCCAATTTCCTGCTGGTAAAGGATACATTGCTGGCATTACAGCAACTTGCAGCTTTTCATCGTAAACAGTTTTCTATCCCGGTAATCGGAATAACAGGCAGCAATGGCAAAACAATTGTAAAAGAATGGTTGTACCAGTTGTTGCAAGAAGATCAGCAGGTGGTTCGCAGCCCCAAGAGCTATAATTCACAGGTGGGAGTACCGCTAAGTGTATGGCAAATCAATCAACAACATACGCTGGGGATTTTTGAAGCCGGTATTTCTCAGGGCGGAGAAATGGAGCAGCTGGAAAAGATCATTCAACCCACAATCGGGATACTCACTAATATTGGAGAAGCGCATAGCGAGGGATTTACAGATAAAAAGCAAAAGCTAATAGAAAAACTGAAATTATTTTCCCATGCTGAAGTGCTGATCTGCCCCGGGGATGACGAGCTGGTATCATCTGTTTCAGCAGGAAGCAGCATACAAAAATTTACCTGGGGTTGGAAGAACACGAACACGGTCCAGGTACGATCTATAGATAAGACGATTTCATCCACCCGCATACAATTAAAATCCGAATGGGGTGAGTTTGATATCATTATTCCTTTTACAGACGATGCATCAGCAGAGAATGCAATAACCTGCTGCTGTGTGTTATTATACCTGGGTAGCAGCACAGAAACAATCTCTTCAAGAGTAAAGCACCTGCAGCCGGTAAATATGCGGCTGGAAATGAAAAAGGGAATCAATCACTGCTCGATAATTAATGATAGCTATAGTGCGGATATCAGTTCTCTTGAAATAGCCTTGAATTTTCTTGACCAGCAAAGTACTGCACATAAACGTACTGTTATACTTTCCGACCTGTTGCAAACGGCTATACCCGACCAGGAACTTTATCTTTCTGTCCTGAATAGCTTAAAAGAACACCGGGTTAACAGACTGATTGGCATTGGTGAGAAAATTTCTAAAGCATTAGAACAGGAATTAATAAAACAGAGGGAAGGATTAACAATTGAACTATATCCATCAACTCAGGAATACCTGCATCATTTTCGTTCTTCTGATTTCAAAGAGGAAGTGATTTTAATTAAAGGAGCCAGGGTATTTGGTTTTGAGAATATTGTGCAAGAGCTTGAGCAGAAAGTACACCAGACGGTTTTAGAGATCAACCTGAATGGTATTGTTCATAACCTGAAACAATACCAGCAGTTGCTGAAGCCATCTACGAAAGTAATGGCCATGGTAAAAGCGTTTGCTTACGGTAGTGGAGGCGCTGAGATAGCCGGCATATTACAATATCATAAAGTTGATTACCTGGGGGTGGCCTATGCCGATGAAGGTGTGGAACTGCGAAGGGCAGGTATCAGTTTGCCCATCATGGTGATGAACCCTGAAGAAAGCAGTTTTGATGCCATTGTGGAGAATAACCTGGAACCAGAACTCTATTCATTTGAGCTGCTCAGCGCATTTGATTCCTTTTTGCAAAGGGAAGGTTTACAACAATACCCTATTCATCTTGAAATAGAAACAGGAATGAATCGGCTGGGATTTTCCGGAAACGATATGGAAAAATTGGGTGATCTGCTGAATACATCTTCTTCGTTCAAAGTGCAAACGGTATTTTCACACCTGGCAGGCAGTGAAGATACCGTGCAGGATGAATTTACCCTGGAGCAATTCCGGCAGTTTCAAATTGCAATTAAAATATTAGAAGAGAAAATCGGTTATTCCTTTATCAGCCATATCAGTAATTCCGCTGCTATTCTCAGGCATCCTTTACTACAGCTGGATATGGTAAGGCTTGGTATAGGCTTATATGGAGTAGATAGTGCTGCAACCGGACGGCTTGACCTTTTCCCGGTTACAACATTAAAATCAACCGTGGCCCAGGTAAAATATCTGAAAGCTGGTGAGTCGGTAAGCTATAACAGGAAGGGGGTGGTCAGCCGTGATTCGATGGTTGCGACAGTTAGAATTGGCTATGCCGATGGTTATCCGAGAAGATTGGGTAATGGTGCCGGTAAGATGCTGATCAATGGGAAATTGGCGCCGGTGATCGGAACGGTTTGTATGGATATGACCATGCTGGATGTGACCGATATTCCGGGAGTGAAGGAAGGTGATGATGTAATTATATTCGGCAAAGAATTGCCCGTTCAGCAGGTGGCAGAATGGGCACAAACGATTCCTTACGAGATCATGACGGGTGTTTCCCAACGGGTTAAAAGGGTCTATTTTGAAGAATGATTTTTAACAACGGGAGTCAGAGCCCCATACCTGAAACCCGTATATTTGCGACTTAATAAAAACGATAGTGAAGCTCAGACATGTCATACTTATTATTGCGTTGATTATCCTTGGTGACCAGGCACTGAAGATCTGGATCAAGACACACTATGCTACCGGTGATACTAATATTACAGGTATTTCATGGTTCCGGCTTCATTTTATCGAAAATCCCGGAATGGCCTGGGGTTGGAAATTTGGTAATGAAACGGGGAAGATGATTCTTACCCTCTTCCGTTTAGGAGCAGTTGTTTTTGGAACATGGTACCTGGGCAGGCTGGTAAAACAACAATATACCAAAGGCTTCATTGTATGCGCATCACTGATCTATGCCGGTGCATTAGGCAACCTGCTCGACAGTATGTTTTATGGGATGATCTTTGATAAAGGATTGCATTATGATCCCACGATCGGTATCAATGATTATGTAGGTTATTCCGGCATTGCATCCTTTTCTTCGAATGGTTATTCTTCCTTCCTCCACGGTAGTGTGGTGGATATGTTATATTTCCCGATCATCAATTCACATTTTCCTTCCTGGGTACCTTTTGTAGGCGGTGACAGGTTTGAGTTTTTCAGCCCGATATTTAACCTGGCTGATGCCTCTATTTCTGTAGGCGTAATAACACTATTGTTGTTTCAGAAAAGATTTTTCAAACGACAGCATGAAGAGAAGCCACATCCGACAGTAGTAACAAATTCCGAGATAAGTGACCGGGCACAGGTATTATAAAAAGAAACCGCTTCATTGATGAAGCGGTTTCTTTTTTATAAGCAGGTGATTCATCTAGTTGTTTTGTTTTAGCACAGTTTTCTGCAATATCATTCCATCCGAGCGGACTCTTAATATATACACACCTGGTGCCAGGTTGCTGGTATTATTCAGTTTTAACCTGTTAATACCCTGCGTGAGGTCAAACCTGTTTTTTCTGACCACTATTCCTGAGATATTTAATAATTCTGTTTCTGCACTGGTGATTTTTGCGGATGAAATATCAAACCGCAATTCATCGGAGAAAGGATTGACAACTGATGTGAATGAGAACGGAACAATGTTAGCTGTCAGCTGTATGGTACGGGTATACCCGGTGCGGCCGACGATATTTCTTAGTTTGATCCTGTAAAAACTGGTTATGGTAAAATCCGGATCTGAAAATGAATAGATATTCATGTCGGACTCAAAATCACCATGACTATTGATAGTCCCTATCTGGCTGAAATTGATACCATCTGTACTTTTTTCAATATCATAGAATAACTGCTCGGCTTCACGTCCTGTTGTCCAGTTTAGTAAGGCCGTATTATTTTTTGTATGCCCGGTGAAGTTGATCATTTGTATACCCAGCGGAATACCACAGTCGATAACAGTCATAGTAATAATATTTCCCTGGTCGGTAAACCGGCAATTGGCATCAGATAAATTACTGGAAGTGGTAGCCACCACCAGGCGATACATATCACCGCTATCTGTCATTTGCGTATTAGCCGGCGGTACTGTATAGCTGCTTACATATTCCCAGGCTGTTCCATTCCAGAAGGGAGCCGAAGGCCCGGCTGGTGCCGTTACATCCACCCAGGTAGCTCCGCCGTCCGTGCTTCGCTGCCATTTGTAGTACGTGTAGTTATTGAAAAATGATCGAACTGTATCATACAATACCAATGGGTTGCCCCAACAAACGACTGGAGTGATAGAGGGAGAATAACTCATGTTTGGCGAACAGGTAGCAACGGATATGTCATCAAGAGCCCAGTCATTACCACCACCTCCCGGGGCGTTATTAAAAAACTTCAACGTAAAACTTGTTTGTGCCGGACCGGTAAGGAAGGTAAAGCCCTTCTTAACCCAAATCCCGGAGTAAAGAAGATTTCCGGTAGTATAGTAGTCAACACCATCCACTTCAAATGTAAGGTTTGGACACACACCTGAGGAATCAGCAGGTCCAGTGGGAATATAAGCAACGTTACCACTTGTAGCATTGACGCCATTTGAGTCAGATCCGCACATACTGCAAATATTTCTCATCCAACAGGAAATTTCGTAGTAGGTGTTCGGGCAAAGATTAGAAATGGTTTGTTGAAACGCAGAGTCAATCCGATACGCTGCATTAATAATGAGCATATATCCGCCGTTGGCATTTGCTACTGTATCAGCTGCAGGATTTCCCAGTGTAGGGGATACGGCACCAGTATGATCGCCGATAATATCCCATACCGAGAATACCCGGTGGGTGGTTAATGGCCCGGCACCATCGGGATCGGGATCCGGTTTGGGCCAGGTATTAAGTGTTGTATAGTTTGTTCTTGTGGATGTATTGTTTGCAATGCCATAAAAATAGTCATTAGGTGTACCTGTTGTAAAAACATTATAAGTATAGCCCGGGGGTACATTTGCAGACGTTCCCCTGTTGCGTGGTCGGCCAGATCCGAACGTACCGTTTGTTTCTGTTCCTAATGCGTTACCTCCAATAGTATTAGAGCAGATACCAAAATTCCTGTAGACCCGTACAGTATTGGCTGGAAATGTAAATGTTTGAATGGGTAAAGAACCGTTTTTATAAGTCATAGATCCACTGCCAGTGAGTATATTAGCTCCATAAGCGGCTGTAACACGTACACGAAAAGAAGCAATCATGATACAGGTGCCGCCGAATCTTGGTTTATGTGTATTGGCCACCCGTCCTCTCCTGGCAGCGGTAGCAGGCAGTGCAGCAGGGGTAAATCCAAGATTGATCCGTACGTTTGCACCACTGATCCATCCCGGATCATCATTGATAGCATCTGTAAATTGTTTGTAGATCTTTCCTTCATTGGTTAATACCCGGACTGTACCCGGAATGTATACAGTACCAGCGGGAACAGCGTCAAAATAAGCACAGCTGTCATAAGTACCGGAACGAACAACAAAAGAAGCTCTGATTTCTAAAGTATCTCCGGGTTCTACGGTTCCACCATTCAAACCTTTGGTAAGATTGATATAGCTCTTGCCAAAGTCAATATTTTGCGCCTCCGCATTCATCAGACAGCAGCAGAAAACTGCTGGGAGAATATAAGAAAGGGATATTTTTTTTAATAAATGTATACTTGACTTCATAGGCTGGATTTTCAATGACACAATACTCCGACTTCTGGTATCTAAATTAGATTAGCCATTGCCCAAAAACAATAGGAGTTTTGTCATGTAATGGACCTAAATGTCCGTATGATTATTGCGGGGAAACCCCTAGTGGCTTAAAACACAAAACCCCGCCTTTCGGTCGGGGCCTTTTTGTTATAGCTCAAGGGTTTACTCATAATGATTGAACCACTCATCTCCCCCCGGTTCCACTTCTTTAAAAGCGACCATCCTTTTTACAGCTGTATTTTTTACGGGATAAGGATTCACCATGGCGAATATCCTTGTTTTGCCTGTTGTTTTTACTTTACCGGCTAATACGGACCGTAAATAAGGTGATGAGGTTGTTACTGTTGGAGGTGAGGATGCTTTGATCAGCTTTAACGGGTAGGCTGAAAAGAACGGGGTCGACTTAACACTGCTTTTCACAAGGTTGGTTTTCATATAGGGTATTAATTACAGTGTTAAGTTATAATGGCTGTCACTTAGCTGCAACTTTTACGGAAAAAAAAAGAGAAGAAACCGGGATTCTTCTCTTTTTACTTAGCATTTTTACGATATGGCTTATTTGATTTCGCCAACCATATTGGCCGGGTTTACCCATTCGTCAAATTCCTCCGGGGTAACATAACCAAGCTTGACAGCCATTTCTTTTAAAGTCGTTCCTTCCTTATGTGCTTTCTGAGCTATTTCAGCAGCTTTGTAGTAGCCGATTTTTGTATTCAGGGAAGTAACAAGCATAAGGCTGTTATCAACATGCTTCTTAATATTTGCTTCAATAGGTGCAAGACCTTCGGCACATTTATCATTAAACGATACACAACCATCACCGATCAGCCTGGCACTATGCAGGAAATTATAGATCATCACGGGTTTGAAAACATTCAGTTCAAAATGGCCATTCGCACCACCGATACTGATAGCTACATCATTTCCCATCACCTGGGCAGCGATCATGGTTAAGGCTTCACATTGTGTCGGGTTCACTTTCCCCGGCATGATAGATGAACCGGGTTCATTGTCAGGAATGAATAGTTCACCAATACCACTCCTTGGACCGGAAGAAAGCATACGAACATCATTGGCTATCTTCATTAAACTTACAGCAACTGCCTTCAGCGCACCATGTGCTTCAACAATGGCATCATGTGCTGCCAAAGCTTCAAATTTATTTTCTGCAGTCACAAAAGGAAGCCCTGTTAAGGCGGCAATATGTTTAGCAACATTTTCGGAATAACCCGGAGGTGTGTTGATACCGGTTCCCACAGCGGTGCCGCCCAGTGCCAGTTCGCTGAGATGTGCTAATGTATTTTTGATGGCTTTTAACCCATGGTCCAATTGCGAAACATAACCGCTGAATTCTTGTCCGACCGTAAGCGGCGTTGCATCCATAAAGTGAGTACGTCCGATCTTTACCACCTGCATGAACTCCTTGCTTTTGGCAGCTAAGGTATTTCTCAATTTTTCAATACCAGGAATTGTGGTTTCGATCAAAATTTTATAGGCTGCAATATGCATGGCTGTCGGGAAGGTATCATTGGACGACTGGGATTTGTTGACATCATCATTCGGATGCAGGAATTTGTCTTTATCTGTTAATGCACCTCCTTTGATCACATGACCACGGTAGGCCACCACTTCATTCACATTCATATTGCTTTGCGTACCGCTTCCTGTTTGCCAAACTACTAATGGGAACCAGGCATCTAATTTCCCCTCCAGTATCTCATCACACACTTGCCCGATCAGGTCAGCTTTTTCTTTTGGTAAAACACCTGCTTCAAGATTGGTGATGGCAGCTGCTTTCTTGAGGTAAGCAAATGCCTTAATGATCTCTTTAGGCATACGGTTAATGTCCTGGGCAATCTTAAAATTATCAATGCTGCGCTGGGTTTGTGCGCCATAAAGAGCATCGGCAGGAACCTTTACTTCTCCCATCGTGTCTTTTTCAATTCTGTATTCCATATTGCTTGATTTTAGGAGTAAAATTTTGCCGCAAAGGTAGCGGAATTGAGCTGTTCCGGTGCTGATAAAAAAGCAGCTTTACAGGCTGTTTTGCTTAACCGAAATAGTTGTAACATTGGGTCTATGACAAGGATTTTTACCCTGCTGTTATTTTTAGTTTCCCTGCAACTTGCCGGCCAGGTCAAACAACCGCTGCCGTCACGCCAGCAACTGGCCTGGCATGATATGGAGTTCTATTTCTTCATGCACTTTGGCCCCAATACATTTACCGATAAAGAATGGGGGCATGGGGATGAACCAGAGGAAATATTTAATCCATCCCAACTGGATTGCCGGCAATGGGTGAAAGTGGCGAAGGAATCCGGTGCGAAGGGAATTATCATTACAGCTAAACACCATGACGGGTTTTGTTTGTGGCCCAGTAAATATTCAAAGCATACGGTAAGGGAAAGTAAATGGAAGGAGGGGAAGGGTGATGTGCTGAAAGAATTATCACAGGCCTGCAAAGAACTGGGTTTGAAGTTTGGTGTCTATATTTCTCCCTGGGACCGGAATCATCCTGATTATGGAACCGAAAAATACAATGATGTTTTTGTGAACATGATGAAGGAGCTGTTTACAAACTATGGTCCCATTTGGGAATTATGGTGGGATGGTGCTAATGGGGAAGGCCCCAATGGTAAGAAACAGGTATATGACTGGAGACGGTTTGAAAATATGGTGCGCCAGCTTTCTCCGGCTACCGTGATCTTTAGTGATATTGGCCCGGATATCCGGTGGGTGGGTAATGAAAGTGGCATTGTAGGAAAAACAAACTGGAATTACCTGGATACAGCAGGCTATAAAAGAGGATTGGGAGCCCCGGCTAATGATACCTTGCAACAAGGAAATGTATTTGGGAAGAACTGGATACCGGCTGAATGTGATGTAAGTATCCGTCCGGGTTGGTTTTGGCATGCGAATGAAGATACACAGGTGAAATCGCCTGAGCGTTTATTTGACCTGTATTTGAAATCAGTGGGTCGGGGAGCTAATTTATTATTGAATGTGCCGCCGGATAACCGGGGATTGATTCATGAAAACGATGTGGAAGCGTTGATAGGGTTCAAGAAATTGAGAGATGAGAATTTTGGTACTAATCTTTTGAAACAGGCTAATTCCTATTGGGAGTTTTTAGACGATGATATGATGCCTGATTCATTGCAGGTGAGAGCTATTAGTTTATCACCTAAGATTTACAGCATTAATGTTGAGAATTTTGTTGTACAGCTCCAGCAACCAGCGAGAATTAACTGCATCGTGCTGCGGGAAGCCATTCACCTTGGTCAGACGATAAAGAAATTCAAAGTGCTTATATATAACAAAGACAAGGTAGTGAAAGAAATTACCGGTACTACGGTAGGTAGGAAAAGAGTACTAACATTTCCTGCCAATACAGTTACTTCTTTCAAAGTTTTGCTGGAAGATGCAAAAGGCAATGACAATATCAGTGGGGTGGCCGCTTACTTAATAGATGAAAAACTAATTGAGCAATAATTCAGGTAAGATTTAATGTCCTTTAAAAACGGGTTTCCTTTTTTCCAGGAAAGCAGTTGTTCCTTCTTTCATGTCATCGGTATCGAAGGAATTACCAAACTCTTCTATTTCCACAGCATAACCATCTTTGTTCTCATCATAAACTGCATTGGCTGCTTTGATACAGCCCGCAATAGCCAGCGGTGCTTTGGAGTTAATTACTTCCAGTATTTTCTTACACTCATCTAAAAGTGCTGTTCCCGTTGTAATGTAGTTGATCAATCCCAGTGATTTTGCTTCATTGGCATCAATCATATTCCCGGACATGAGTAGTTCCATGGCTTTGCCTTTACCAATTAACTGCACCAGTCGCTGTGTCCCGCCATAACCTGGAATTAAACCAAGGTTCACTTCCGGCTGACCAAATTTTGCATTATCACTGGCGATACGGAAATGACAACTCATGGCTAACTCGCAACCGCCACCTAATGCAAAGCCGTTCACCGCAGCAATAATGGGTTTGGGACAATTCTCTATCCTGGCAAATGTATCCTGGCCTCTTTTGGCCAATGCCATGGCATCCACTTTATTTAAACCGCCAAATTCTGAAATATCTGCACCAGCCACAAAGGCCTTAGATCCGGCACCTGTAATGATCACCGATTTAATTTCTTTATGATCATATACCCGGTCCAGTACTTTATTGAGCTCTTCAAAAACAGTATTGTTAAGGGCATTCAGTTTATCAGGACGATTGATCACTACAGTCAATACTCCATGTTCCAGCAAAACAAATAAGTAAGTGTACATAAGCTGTCTTTTTTTCAAAAATAGACATTCAGTACAATTTACCTACATGACTTTTCTCCGGGGTTTCCATTTTAATATTGCCGCATATAACCAGGCGGATCCTGTCATGGCCGTTGCAATTAAAAGACAGCTGGCTACTCCTGTTTTAAGAAAGAAGAATATTTCTTCACTCAGCGACATGGGGAATTCATGAAACAGGCAACGAAGGGAAATATACACAAATAAGGAAATGACACTGCCAGACTGCATGGCCTGTACGAATACGTTTTTATGCCGGCGCACAAAGAATTGTTTCATTTGCTGAATTTTCAGGTTTAAGGTTGATCAGGCTGCAAAAATGCGATGCAGGGACCATAATTATTGACCCGGATGTGTGAACCGGGATTTCAGTATTACGGGAAGGGGTAAAAATGGAATGAATTGCAAACTGTTCTGGGCGGAAATTGGCTTTATATAAAATGCTATCCCGGAACCAGCTTATTGTTGTTGCTGTATCTCCATAAACCTTCTGTAAGAATTATCAGTGGAAGGAATGCCCGGGTTATTGACCTGGTACGAAAAAACCGGTGTAACCGAATGTTCATCTTCAAGCGTACTATTATTAATAATAACCGATACTTCCAGCTTGTGTTCTGAAGAACCTTTGTAAGTTCCTTTTACAGGAGTACAATCCGTAAAGCTCCTGCCGATCGCTAAACGCACATGCCTGTCACTTACAATACAGTCGTTGGTGGGATCGAGACCCAGCCATCCGTAAAAAGGAATATAGGCCTCCACCCAGGCATGCGTGGCACCTTCTCCCCGCAATTCATGGTTCTTGGGACAAATATACCCGCTGACATAACGGGCCGGTATGCCAACGAGTCGTAACATGACCAATAAAACATGGGCGAAATCCTGGCAAACACCGGCTTTCAGTTTCCATATTTCATCCACCTGTGTTTCCACACTGGTGATCCCTTTTTTATATTCAAAATTGTTATAGACAAAAGAGGACATTTCTTTTGCAGCAGTAAAAGGGGTAACGGATGCATTCATCATGGTGTTGACTACTGCTGTTACTTCATTATATGCATCAAAATTTTCCAGCAGCATAAAATCCAGGTAGGGAAATTGTTCGCGGATCACTGCAAGGTTCTCCCATTGCGTTTCTGCTGCCGTATCGTAAGCAGGTAACTCAGTTTCTTTCGTCACAATTTCAATATTCGACTGTATTGTTAACTCCGTATGTGGCTTAATAACCGAGAAAATTCCAGTTTTATTACCAAAGTAATCCGTAAAAATTTCAACAGCCGGGTGATGAGAGATGATCAGGTCATGTTTTTTAACTTCCTGCTGCAGGTCTGTGATCGGGAAAAGCATCACCTGGTTGGCGCTGTCAATAACCGGGGCAGGGTAAGTATATCTTGTAATATGTTTGATACGGTATTCAGGCATGGTTGCAAAATTGCGGCAATTCAGGAATTACCAAAATAATATTGATTAAAAGCAGCAGCAATACCAAATAACTCGCTGCGGGTTTGTTGTAAAAATTCTTTCAGGTGCTCACTTTCCGAAGGGCGGATGCTGCTGTAACGTACATTATTCATCGCCCTGCCGATCAGGAATTCCAATTGTTTATAGCTTTCGGGCAAACTTTCTGTTTCCAGCCGTTGAAAATACCGGAACAATTGTCCCAGGCAATAAGCCACAGAATGCGGAAAATTATTGTTGTACAGGATTTGTTGCAGCACATGATCGGCCTGGAAATTACCCCGGTGGGTTTTCAGGTATAATTCATACCCCGATAAAGAGTAAAGCAGGTAACGAAGGGCCGGCACTTCCTTCGGTTGCTGCAGGTTATAATTAAGCTCCGTAAGTTTAATATTCAACATATCTGTAGTAAGAATGGCCCTTTCGAGGAATTTACCGATGTTGAGATAGTTAAACGCCTCACCTCTGGCCATGGTGATATCCACCGTGCCATGATATAACATACCGTGATGGATCAATGTGTCCAATGCTGAGACGGGGTCGCCCTGTTGTAATTGTGATTGAATATGCTTGCTTCGTATCAGGTGGTAATAATCATTCAGGCATTGCCATACTTCTTTGGTGATATGATCCTGTACAGCTCTTGCATTTTCCCGGGCCCTTGTAATGTTATTGATAACTGATGCCCCGTTGTTTCGTTCAAACAATAAGTGCTGTAAAACTTTTGCAGAGTTGTTTCCAATACTTTTAACTTCTTCTGCCGGTGCATCACTGTGACTGAGCAGCAAAGGTTGCCAGCTGAAATCCTTTACTTCATCCTGTGAGGAAATATAATTGGTACGGAGTATCCGCAGCATACCATTGGTCCGTTCCATATAGCGGGCCATCCAGAAAACAGAATCAGCAACACGACTTAACATGTATTCTTACAGTTAGTTTTGTAATATTTTATCCCAGTACCCAGGTATCCTTGCTACCACCTCCCTGCGATGAATTCACCACCAATGAACCTTCTTTCAATGCTACCCTTGTTAATCCGCCGGGTACAATATCAATACCATCGGGTCCATACAATGCATAAGGCCGCAGGTCAACTCTCCTGGGCTGCAACACTCCATTGATATAACAAGGTGCTGAAGACAAACTGATGATGGGTTGTGCAATAAAACTTCTCGGGTCTTCTTCAATAGCGACCCGGAATGCTTTCATTTCTTTTTCAGTGGCAGCACTGCCGATCAGCATACCATATCCACCGGATTCGTTGGTTCGCTTGATCACCATCTGGTCCATATTTTTGAATACCAGTTTGCGGTTGTCAGGATCAGCCAGCTGGTAAGTAGGAACATTCTTTAATATTGGTTCTTCATTCAGGTAATATTTTATCATATCGGGTACATAAGCATAGACTGCTTTATCATCAGCCACGCCATTGCCCATTGCATTCACGATAGCCACATGCCCTGTGCGGTAAGCACCATAGATGCCCGGAACGCCGAGCATGCTATCCGGTCTGAATACTAATGGATCTATAAAATCATCGTCCACACGGCGATAGATGACATCCACCTGTTTCAACCCGGTGGTTGTTTTCATATATACTTTATGATTATCCACCACGAGGTCACTGCCTTCTACCAGTTCAATTCCCATTAACCTGGCCAACGTGGTGTGTTCGAAATACGCAGAGTTATAGATGCCCGGAGTTAACAATACCACTGTTGGATCGCTTTTTTGCCGATTGGCCAATGACACAAGGTTCTTTAATAACAGGTCAGGGTAATCTTTTACTGACCGTACATTATTCTTTGGCAATAGGTCAGGGAATATCCGGTACGTAATACTGCGGTTCTCCAGCATATATGATACACCCGAAGGTGTCCGCAGGTTATCTTCCAGCACATAATACGTGCCGTCATGGTCACGGATCAGGTCAATGCCGGAGATATGTGTATAGATATCAAATGGCACATTCACATTCACCATCTGCCTTACAAAATTGGGGCAGGAGTAAATAAGCTTAGCCGGAACAATACCATCGTTGATAATGAACTGCTGGTTGTAAATATCTTTCAGGAAAATGTTCAGCGCTTTCAATCGTTGCTTAATACCTGCTTCGATATGTTTCCATTCAGCAGCTTCCAGGATACGGGGAACGATATCAAAGGGGAATATTTTTTCAATGCCTTCGCCGCTGCTGTACACCGTGAAAGTGATGCCCTGACTCATGAAAAGTTTTTTGGCCAGTTCATCCTTATGGGTCATTTCATCAACCGATAAATCCTGGATGGAGGACACGAATTGCTCATAAGCCGGACGGATGCCTGCTGCATCAAACATTTCATCCCAGACACGGGGCTGATTATGGTAATTGCCTAAAAGCGGATGTCCTTCCATACGTAAATGAATTTACGAAGAATGAATTAGAAAAATAAAATGGAAGGAATCGTTAGTACTAAAAACTGCGGTGTTCTTTGACCCACGCTGTAATATAATCACTGATATCCGAAGTAGGCGTGCCGGGGGCAAATAATTTTCCAACACCGAGTTCATGCAGTTTGTCCATATCATCTTCGGGGATGATGCCTCCACCCGTGAGCAATACATCATTCATCCCTTTTGCTTTCATCATTTCGATCACTTTTGGAAAAACGGTCATGTGGGCACCGGAGAGAATACTGATACCTATAGCATCCACATCTTCCTGCAGGGCTGCATTCACCACCATATCCGGGGTTTGGCGAAGACCGGTGTAGATCACTTCCATCCCGGCGTCTCTTAATGCAGTGGCGATCACTTTAGCACCACGATCGTGGCCATCCAGCCCAACTTTAGCGACTAAAACTCGTACAGGTCTGTTCATATCAGCAATTGTATAGATCAAAAGTACATTTCTTTCCGTAAGGTTGTAAATTGGCTGATGCAATACAGACAATTCGGACATACGGATCTTTTAGTGAGCGAAGTGGGTTATGGTGCCTGGGCCATTGGCGGCGGAGCCATGATTGGCACCACTGCGATCGGGTGGGGCGATGCGGATGATACCACTTCAGTACAGTCTATAAACGCCTCGCTGGATGCCGGGATCAATTTTTTTGATACAGCAGACATTTATGGATTGGGCCATTCAGAAGATCTTTTGGGGCAAGCATTGGCTGGTAATAAAGAAGTGATCATAGCTACGAAAGTGGGTAATGTTTCCCGGAATGAGCAGTTCACGGTGGACTATTCTAAAGAATACATCCTGGGAGCTTGTGAACAATCCTTGCGCCGCCTGAAAAGAGAGACTATTGATTATTACCAGTTGCATACAGCCAGGATACAACACCTGCAGCAGGGAGAATGTATTGAAGCCATGCAGTTACTGCAACAACAGGGAAAGATCAGGTATTGGGGTTTGTCATTGAATACATTTGATCCTTTGCCGGAAGCCGACTATTTATTGGAGCATCATTTGGGAAATGGATTTCAACTGGTGCTGAACCTGCTCAATCAAAAGGCATTACCATTATTGCAAAAAGCAGCGGAACAAGGTTGCGGCATCATTGCCAGGATGCCGTTGCAATTTGGATTGTTGACGGGCAAATTTGATGCAGGTGCATCGTTCCCTTCCAATGATCACCGTAAAAACAGGTTAGTACCCGAGATCATTCATGCTTGTGCAGAAGCATTAGCACCTGTATGGGAGTTATGTAAAAAATATAATTGTACAAAAACCCAACTGGCCTTAAGTTACCTGTTGAGTTACCGGGAAGTATCAACTATTATTCCAGGTATACGGACCAAAGAACATGTGACAGGAAACACAACGGGGTTGTTCCAACTTGATACCACAGATATGCAACTAATAGAAAAACTAGGAAGCACCCGTTTTAAACCCGTGATGGAATTGATACAAAAGCAGGGATAGCCTACCGGTTAAACTTCTTTTTCATTTCTCTTAACCCTTCGCTGGCTAATTTATTGGCCTGTTCATCTGCATTTTCAAATAAAATGATCTTGTTTCCAAACTGGCGGGACAGTGGGTTGGTAACAGAATCTATCACAATATAACTTTCAAAATGCCGGAACACTTCATCATCTTTATCCGGCATCCGGCTTCCGATGAATAACAGATGCCTGAAGTGGAGCGAATCGGGTATCCATAATAGAAAAGAACCGTTATCGGAGATCACCCGGTCTTTAAAATCACTGCTGAGGCCATAAAACTTTAAGGAACCAGCCTGCCCATAATTACGGCAGTATATAATTGCACTGTCTCTTACGGCAACGGGCAGGCCTGTACTAAAAATTTTCTCCGCTTTCTCTGTTAGCTCTCTCCATCCAAGCATATCAGCAAAATCCTGTGGTAAAGGATGATTCTTTTGATCTTCCCATTTGTGTTCAATACCAATTTTTTCATAGAAAGCGGCCAGCTTTTCCGGCTTCCAGATGGGAAGCAGCATGGGCAGGATCATATACGTGAAGGCGATGATAAGAATAGTGAAAGCATACCTGGCCCAGTTTCTTTTTTGTGTCCATCGTTCCCACATAACAGCACCAGCTGCCAGTAACATAGGATAGACGCCCAGCGAGTAATAGCTTTTACCCCTGCCCAGTATCAAAAATAGAATGACAAGAAAATAAGTATAGGCCAGGAAACGCCATTGTTTGTTTTTCAGGTACCAGGCCATCCCGGCTACCCATACCAGCACCGTTGCAAGCAGCATCATGAACTGGTCAGTAATAAACTCTACCGGGTTCATATACTTCAGTTGTGTTTCCTGCAACTCTTCCATATGATGCAGCAAGGGCCAGTTATGCCGGTATTGCCACCATACATTGGGCAGGATAATGAGCAAGGCCAACAGGGAGGCTACGTAAAATTTCTTTACGGTAAATATTTTCCGGTGCTGCGATAACAGTAATGCCAATACAATACTGGCGATAATAAATAATACAGAATATTTGCCCCAGAATCCCAATGCGAGGCTGATCGTGAAACAGAACAACAGGGTTTCCTCTTTTTCATTGATATAACGGATGATGAAATAAATAGCCAGTGTCCAGAAGAAGATATCCAGCATATTAGGCTGAAAAAGAAAGTGCACCCGCATATAAGCACCCGTCATCATGCTGATACCCGCCAGGAATTGGGCAAACAATTTTCCCCCTAACTCTGCCGTGATAAGACAGGTAATGACCAATGTAGCGGCTCCAAAAAAGCAGGGCCAGATTTTTATCCATGCTTCATGGTCGCCAAACCAGGAAGAGATGCTGCCGAGATAAGAGATCAGTGGTGGATTTTCTAAATAGCCTAAAGCCAGGTGTTGCCCTTGCTGGTAATAGAGGTATTCATCCCGCTGCAATTCATAGCCGGGTGATTGCAGAAATAAAGGGAGGACAAACTTGATAATAGCTAACAGTAATATCAGCGGCCAGTAAGCTTCGGCTTTTTTCATTGTACCGTTAAGATACAACTGAAAATGAAATCAACTGATTTTCTCAGCTGTTGAATGCTGCAAGAGCTTTACTGATCCTTGTGATGGTCTCTTCTTTTCCAATGAGGGTGGCAATATCAAAAACACCGGGTCCGAATTTTCCTCCTACCAGCATGATACGGAAAGGCAGCATCAGCTCGCCGGGTTTTAATTCGTTGACAGCTGCGATCTCTTTAAAGTTATTTTCTAAAACTGTTGCATTCCAGTCAGTGGCCAGTTCATAGTTGCGGATCAGTTCGGCAAAGAACAATTGTTTAGCGGCATTCCATTTTGGTTTCACCGCTGCGATATCATATTGTGCTGGTGTGGCAAAGAAGAAAGCGGATTGCTCATAAAAATCAGTGAGCAGTGTACATCTTTCTTTGACCAGTTCGATTACTTTAGTCAGTAACGCATCGTCAGTAATGTTAATTCCCTTTCCAGCTAACAAGGTCTTGACTTCCGGCACCAGGCTTCCGGCTCCGGACTTCTTTATCCATTCATGGTTGAACCATTTCGCTTTTTCATAATCGAACTTCGCCCCGCCACTGTGCACTCTTTCCATGGAGAATTTGGCAACCAGCTCCTCTTTGGTAAATACTTCCTGTTCGGTACCATCATTCCAGCCCAGTAAGGCCAGCAGGTTAATAAAAGCTTCGGGTAAGAATCCTTTCTCTTTAAATCCTTCTGTTAATTCATAGGTTTTAGGATCGGTCCAGTTCATAGCGAACACCGGGAAGCCATATTTGGCACCATCCCGTTTACTTAATTTTCCATTGGGCCCTAATATCAACGGCAGGTGTGCCCATTGGGGCATCTGTTCAAGTCCAAACAAATATTTCCATAGCAGCACATGCACTGGTGCAGAGGGCAACCACTCTTCCCCGCGGAAAGCATGGGTGATCTTCATCAGGTGATCATCTACCACCACCGCAAGGTGATAGGTCGGCATACCATCTGCTTTCAATAATACTTTATCATCCACCACAGCTGTATCAAAGCTTACCTCACCCCTGATCATATCAGTAAAGGTTACCGTTTCATGCGCATCCGGCATTTTGATACGAATGACATGCCGTGTTCCTTCGCCAAGTAGTTTTTTTACTTCATCAGCGGCTAATGTCAGTGAGTTGCGCATTTGCAGGCGAACGGAACGATCGTATTGAGGAGCAGGATTCTGTTCTGTTTTAAAATCCAGCCTCATTTTTTCAAGCTCTTCCGGGGTGTCAAACGCATAATAAGCATGACCCTCTTTTATCAACTGTTCTGCATACTGGCGGTAGGTTGCTTTTCTTTCACTCTGGCGATATGGACCAAATTGCCCGCCATGCAGCGGACTTTCATCCGGTTCAAGCCCGGCCCATTTCAGGCACTTAAAAATATAGTCTTCCGCCCCGGCCACATAACGGGACTGGTCGGTATCTTCTATACGAAGGATGAATTCTCCCCCGTGATGTTTTGCAAACAGGTAATTGTATAACACCGTTCTTACACCACCCAGGTGAAGCCCGCCGGTGGGGCTGGGTGCAAATCGTACCCTGACTCTTTTACTCATAGGCTGCAAAGATAATAGCTCTGTGTACAAGGTCATGTTAGTTGCCTTTGTTTCTCTTTGCTGTAACTTGTGCCTGTTATGAAGTATTTGGTTAAAACACCCTGGATCGTGAAGAAGCTCTGGCCTTCTTATACATGGGGTGTTGATACAAAAGAAAAGATCATTTACCTTACATTTGATGACGGACCACATCCTGTTGCTACTCCTTTTGTACTCGATGAGTTGAAAAAATACAATGCAAAAGCTACTTTTTTTTGCATTGGTAAGAATGTGATCGCTTACCCTGACATCTATAAACGGATATTAGAAGAAGATCATGCAGTGGGAAATCATACCCAGCATCATTTGAATGGCTGGAAGACGGAGGATAAGGTGTACCTGGAAGATATTGCCGAAGCATCAAAATATATTGACTCCCGCCTGTTTCGTCCGCCTTATGGAAGGATCAAACGATTCCAGGCAAAGAATATTCAGCATGCGATGAAACAGGCAGATCCCAAAATAATCATGTGGACGGTATTAAGTGGGGATTTTGATACCTCCCTTTCAAAAGAAAAATGTTTGGAAAATGTAGTGCTGAATGCTGAACCGGGTTCCATTATCGTTTTTCATGATAGTGAAAAGGCGTTGCCATTATTGCGGCATGCACTGCCGTTATTTGTTTCGCTTTTTTCCGAAAAAGGATACCGTTTCCAAAAATTAGAAGGGTAGAAACGATTGAATGATAAATTCAATTTGTAGCTCTTTGATTGCAAAGAGGCCGGAAGGCTATAAAAAAGTTAGGGCCTGGGTAGAAACCCTGGCCCGTTTTTAATCCGTACCCTATGAAAACTGGTTTAAAGGTATAATAATTTTTTAATTACCGCAAAGTAATTTGATGCGAAACTCCGTTGATGGTAATGACGGCCTGGTTGTCGCAATTACCATTTCCGAAATTCAAAATAGCCACCCAGGGACTATTGGCATTCGCATTCCTTCTCACCGTTTTAATAGTGCCTTTCACTATCCAGCGACATACGAAACGCTTGATAAGAGGCTCAATTACATTGGATTCCCAAGTAACCACCAGATTTCCACGCTGGGCCTGGCCACTCGCTGATCCTTCAATTTTGAAAATATCGTCAAGGGGAATATTAGGCGTAGCAAGTCCTTCCATCTGGGTAATTGTTTTCACACTATTCCATTGGGTATAATTACCATTGGGTTTGGTCAGCCTGGCATTGATCACCTGTACTTTGAATTTCCGGGCAGGCGGTGTCGTGTTAGGAGTGCTCATATTGGTGATCTTATGCGTGCCTTCTACATGGATACTATCGAAATAAAATCCATCAAAAGTAGTAGTGGCCACCGCTTCGGGAACGAGCAACCTGTTCGTGTATTCTGCTATGATCTTACCCTTCCGGGTGTGACCATCCGGGCCCATGCAAGGAGTAGGTCCGAAATCAATTACTATTCGCACCGGGAATGGGTTACTGGTAGGACGGGTAATGGTAACTGTAAAGCAGGCATTGGGCCTTTCTGTGCCCGGGGTTCCGGTGTCACCGCCAGTTGCAGAACGTCCAAAGATACCAGTGCCAGACATGCCCACATCATCATTCACTCCCATCACATCGTCGAACACACCATTAAAAATGGTTTCTGCTTCAGCATCAGATTCGCTGGAGACCATTGATACTTCCTCTTCCTGGGCATCGGTACCTGTACTTTTTTCTTTCGAACAGGATACGATGAAAACGATGGAAAGGATGGAAAAAATGGTCACCAGTTGGGCCAGGGAGAACCGTAGTTTCATAAACATGGTTTTATGTTGTAATAATTTAACGGCAGTGAGATGGCTTTTATTGACTGAGGTTTAATGGTTTCTTAAAGTTTTTACAGAGTTTTGCCCAAAAAACCGGCCGGAATGAGATTGGTGGACACACATGCACATATTTACCTCGAAGAGTTTGAAAAGGACAGAGTAGGGATGCTTCAACGGGCTGAAAAGGAAGGAGTTGAAAAAATACTCCTGCCTGCCATTGATTCAAACACCCACGGGCAGATGCTGAAGCTGGAAGCGGAACACCCCGGTCAGTGTACCAGTATGATGGGCTTGCATCCTTGTTATGTAAAAGAGAATTATGAGGCAGAGCTGAAAATAGTGGAAGATTACCTCGCTCAACGTCCCTTTGCAGCCATCGGGGAGATCGGCCTCGATTTTTACTGGGATAAAACCTTTACGGAGCAGCAATACAAGGCCTTCCATCGGCAAATTGAATGGGCGCTACACTATGATATTCCCATTGCCATCCACTCCCGGAATGCCACGGATGAGTGCATTGAGGTGGTGGTCAGCCACCAGAACGGGCGGTTAAAAGGCGTTTTTCATTGCTTTTCCGGGAATGCCGGTCAGGCAAAAAAGATCGCTGATCTTGGTTTTTACCTCGGTATTGGCGGGGTTGTCACATTTAAGAACTCTGGCTTGGATAAGGCCATTGAAGATATAAGTTTGGACAAGCTGCTGCTGGAAACAGATGCGCCCTACCTGGCCCCGGTGCCTTTCCGGGGCAAACAAAATGAACCTTCTTACCTGAAATATGTGCTGTCAAAAATTGCTACAATCAAACAGTGTACAATGGAAGAAGTAGCAGCAGTTACTACTTCTAATGCTAAAAAACTGTTTGGTTCTATAAACTAAAAATTCCCCTGATTAAAGAGGAATTACTGCGGAGACTAAGGGATTCGAACCCTTGATACCCTTTAGAGGTATACACACTTTCCAGGCGTGCTCCTTCAACCACTCGGACAAGTCTCCATTGCTAAAGGGCTGCAAAAATAGGGATTCTTGCCTTACCAGTTGTTGGCCTGGTCAGGATTTAACCGCTCCGAAAAATCAATGGGCTGGCTATTCTTCCAGTCGGGGTCATATTTTACAAACCAGGAGATCCAGAGGCTGCGGCTCAGCCGCATGATCCAGGGCTGTAAGAAGATCAAAAACACCGCATTGGCACCCAGCCAGTAAAAGAACCGGTTATCATCGGTGGAAAAGCCGATCAATACCCACCAGGCCACAAGTGTGGAAACACTAAGAGCTACCGTTATCGCATAGCTCACATAGCTGGTGCCATAATAGAAACCTACTTCAATCTCAGTAGCCTGGCCACAGACAGGGCAGGTCTTGTTCATTTCCAGGTTCTTCTTGAAACTCAGTCGTACGGAGTGTTTGAATAATTTTCCTTCCCGGCAGCGGGGGCAATGACAGGTCAATGCAGATGCTAAATACCCCCTGTGGTCTTTTTTTTCCGGCATTCTTTTTTTATTAGTTGGTGGATGCGTGTTGTTCAATGATTTTTTCTAACTGTAGGGCCTGTACCACACCTGATTTTCTCCATAAGGGTTTCCCATTTTGAAACAGCATCAGGGTGGGAACACTTTGTATCTGCAATGCCTGGGCGGCAGCCGGGCTTTTATCAATATCTATTTTCAGGATGCGAACTTTATTGCCCATCCGCTTGTGTAACTCTTCCAGTACCGGTTTCATCAGTTTGCAGGGGCCGCACCATTCTGCAAAAAAATCAACCAGCACAGGTGTATTGCCATTAATGATCTCACCAAAACTCTCTTTATGATTGCTTGTTGTTTGCATTTTTTTCTTTTTTGAACATACTGAATAATAAACCACCCATCAATCCACCATAAGCGGTGCTGTTGGGCCATTTGGAAGTAATGACACAGGTGCCGCTGCTGCAACCGATCTGCTGCCAGTAAATATACCCGCCGACAGCACCGAGAAGGACGCCGGCAATGAGTAATTTATTATTTAACACCCAACTCTTCATATTCAATATCCCCTGTTTTTGAAAGATCTTTTTTTGAAGCAGGAGTATAACAGCCACCTGCACAACATACCCCGTCGGTTAATAAGGAGAACAGGGTAAAAATCCCTCCCACAATTATCCCGGGCACCTGCCCTGATTCAATCGAGGAGTACAAAATTAAGCTACCCAGCCCAACCCGGACGAACTTTAATGTGGTCCAGCCACTTTTGATCCTATCTATAATACTCATTACCTGTTTTCTATCTGCAAATTTCATTTCCAGCACCGAAAAAATGAGTGACAATAGTTACATGGCCAATACCTCCCCGGCCAATTGATATTACTCATCGGATTTTGTGATAAATGTCATTTTGAGCAGGGGGCTGCTGGTTGACATTTGCAGGCGGTGGGCCGGCCATCATCAATGCCGGGAGGGAAACTATACCTGTTTATTATGAACTATTAAATCGGCACAATCATGAAAGTTGAACAAATCTATACCGGTTGCCTGGCTGAAGCAGCCTATTATATCGAGAGCAATGGCGAAGCAGCTATTATTGATCCGCTGCGGGAAACAAGGCCCTATATTGAGAAAGCAGAGCGAAACAAAGCAAAGATCAAATACATTTTTGAAACGCATTTTCATGCTGATTTTGTAAGCGGCCATATTGACCTCGGTAAAAAAACTGGTGCGACTATCGTGTTTGGCCCAACCGCCATGCCTAGGTATGAGGCGTACATTGCCAAAGACAATGAAGAGCTACAATTAGGTAATGTGACAATAAAAGTGTTGCATACTCCAGGACATACGATGGAATCCACTACTTACCTGCTGATCGATGAGAAAGGAAAAGAATATGCCATCTTCAGTGGCGATACCTTATTCATTGGTGATGTGGGTCGCCCCGACCTGGTGCAGAAACTAAAAGCAGAAATTACCCCCCAGATACTGGCCGGGTATTTATATGATTCTCTCCGCAACAAGATCATGCCTTTGCCTGATGAGGTTATTGTTTACCCAGGTCATGGTGCCGGCAGTGCCTGTGGTAAGAATATGAGTAAGGAAACGGTTGATACGCTGGGTCACCAGAAACAGGTGAATTATGCATTGCGGGAAGACATGACCCAGGAAGAATTCATCAAAGCAGTGACCGATGGGTTAGTGGAACCTCCACAATATTTCCCCTTCAATGTGCTGATGAACCTGAAGGGTGGCCTGGAAAGTATTGATGAGGTGATTGCAAAAGGTAAGCGGCCCTTAACGACAAGGGAATTTCAAGCTGTGTGGGAGTCCCTCGAAGCAATAGTGATAGACACCCGTCCCAAAGAGGCTTTTGCAGCGGAACATATTCCTGGCTCTATCTATATCGGTATCGATGACAATTTTGCACCCTGGGTCGGAACCCTGGTGACCAATCTAAAACAGCCCATTCTATTTATTGCCGATCCCGGAAGGGAAGAAGAAGTGGTGATCCGTTTATCAAGAGTAGGATATGATAATACGGTTGGTTACCTGACGGGTGGTTTACAGGCATGGAAGGAAGCAGGGTTTAGTACTGATTTGCTAAAAGAGATCAGTGCTAAGGATTTTGATGTATTATATGAAATGGACAATCAGCATATTAACCTGCTGGATGCAAGAAGAAAAAGTGAATTTGACTCCGAGCATCTTGTCGGGGCGGTGAATTTTCCACTGGATTTCATTAACCAGAATATGTCGCAACTGGACAGGAATAAAAAATATTATATCCATTGTGCCGGTGGCTATCGTTCAGTGATTATGTGCTCTATTCTGAAATCAAGGGGGTTTGATAAACTTGTAAATATTAAAGGAGGATATAAAATGCTCAGCCAAACCGGCTTGCAAAAGACAAAATATGTAGCCCCTACGACGATGTTATGATGATTGCATACTGCTGATACAACCGGCCGACTGGCCGGTTTTTTTATGTGATAATAGTTACGATATCGTATAATATCATCCGCTAATTTTGACCAATAAATCAACGAAAATGGCGACAATTCAAATGACGACACAGGATTTTAAAGACAAAGTTTTTAATTATGATACAGAGAAAGACTGGAAATACCAGGGAAGCCTGCCGGCTATCATTGACTTTTACGCTGACTGGTGCGGCCCCTGTAAAATGGTAGCTCCTGTGCTGGAAGAACTTTCTGAAGAGTATAAAGACAGGCTACTGATCTATAAAGTGGATACAGATGCAGAGCAGGAATTATCAGCTGTTTTTGGAATCCAGAGTATTCCTACTTTATTATTCATTGATGCCAATGGAGAACCCATGCTGCAACCCGGCGCACTTCCCAAACATGTGTTCAAGAAAGTGATTGAAGAAAAATTATTTGTTACCGAAGCAAAAGGAGAGTGATCGGATATCTTTTGATATATAACAGCAATGCCACGAATTTTCGTGGCATTGCTGTTAAAAGAAGAAGTTTATTTGTTAAGCATCTCAATGTAGGCAGGAGAATCGTAGTTATCAGCCCCCACCTGGCGGTGAATCAGTTCTCCCTTTTCATTAAATATAAAAGTAGTGGGAATAGCTTCAACGGTGAACAAGGTTGGAAGCTGTCCTGCCGGGAAATAAACAGGCAGATTCATTTTTGTTTTTGAAGCAAAGTCTTTTGCTGTTTCAAAGTCGTCATCCAGGGAAAGCATAACTATCGCCACTTTTTCCGGGTTTGTTTTCGCTACTAATTGTTGAATAGAGGGTATTTCTGCCCGGCAGGGTCCGCACCAGGTAGCCCAGAGATTAACAAGTACTTTTTTCCCTTTAAAAGACTCAAGATTTACTGTTTCGTTCCTGCTGTTCATCATGGCGAAAGAGGGCATAGGAGCCGGCCTGCTTTCTGTTGCAGCAGGGGTGCTGGTTTCTGTAGCGGTTTCCGTGGTGCCGGTTTCTTTATCTGCATTATTACAGGCTGCAAAAAGTACCAGGCTTAAAACTATGATAGAAGATTTCTTCATGATAATTGATTAATGAATCGTTGGTTTAAAAATGAAATTCTATGTTTTTTATCGAACAGTAAAATAAACTTTCCAGATAACAGGGGATGCCCTGCTGGATTCAGGATCATTTCTCCAGAATACATTGGCTGCCCTGCTGTCAATACCGCCAATCATATAGCCAATGAGCATTTTCTTTTTCCCAAGTTTATCAATTTCTAAGATGCCGTTACTGCTGAATAATTTTTCATTCAGTGGAATGAACTCGGCAGCTGCGCCAAAATAGCCCGGCATTGGATCAGCAAGTATATATTCCCGGACCTGGTTTTCTTTTCTTTCCACCACACTGATGCTGTTAACAAAGGGAACGTTATCATCGGCGATAGTTTTCCCGCTGCTGTCTTTATAGTTTTGAGCAATACCGCCGAGGAAAATGCTGTACATAGTTTTATTTGTTCTGTTATAAGCAGCAATACTGGCAGTATGATAGTGACAATACAATTGGTTGAAGCCCGGAACTTCAGCATGTTTCTCTTCAGTGATATCAACCAGTGTTGTATACGGAATATCCTTTTTTGTTTGGAAAACTCCTGAATAAATGGTCAGCATTTCTTTTCCGTTACCATCATATTGATTCAACAGGTTATAATCCCTCCTGTGAAGTAATGATGTATCTGTAATTGCCGAGTAATTCTCAATACTTAAACCGCCTGACCCGCCGGCAACGCTGAACTTCCTGATCTGGTTGGTATATAATTGTGAAAAACCCGGGCCATGATCAGGCCCGTGAGGATTATAACTACCATCGAAGCGATGGCCACCTACGAGGTAGAAAGTATTGGTAAGTTTGTTTAAATGACCTCCTGTTACAGCCATTCTTTCATCATTAACCTGGTCGATGAAGGGCAGTATTTCTTTATCATTGATAATTGCATTTACCAGCCCGGTTACTTTGATCCGGAGCAGGGAGGGATAGGTGATATGATCTTTTTTGGTTTCGCTGTAGCCATACCCTCCAATAAGCAAAAGCTCATTGCCTTCCTGGTAGAATTCCATATTGGAGCTTTGTAATTGTTCAGCCAACGGAGCCGGTAATCCGATAACAGACTTGCGCCATACTTTTTCTTTTGCAATATCAATGAAGATAAGATCAGTGTTATTGTATTGTGGCCTAAAGGAAGCAAATGGCTGACGTTTATGAAGGCCATCTGTTCTGCCGCCAATGAGTACTATTTTGTCACCCGACTGGGCCCAGGAATAGGATTGAAGGCCTCCCATATCATTAATAATGATGGGTTCCAGTGATACAGAAAAAGGCTGGTCGGTTTGTGCTGCAACTGTGGTACTCAAAAATGCTGAGCAAATAGTCAAAAATGTAATTATAAACTTCATAAGAGAATTTTTAGTGAAACACTATCAGTCTTCAAAAGTATTGGTACCAGTTTCTTTTACAAGTGATTAAAATCACTGACCCGGGAATTATTACCAGGCTGCATTTATACTACTGCCACATTTATCTGAAAGTGACTTATATCACATAGGCACTGATTTCCCAGGTATTTGAAAGAGAATCATTTTCAGGCCTGACAGGACTCATTTGTTTTTGTGACTCAACTCGCAGAGTGCTGGTGAGTGCCGGACGAATTTTACACCGTAAATGATTATCAGCCTAACAAAACATAACAAATGAAACATCTCGTTATACTTGGAGCCGGAACAGCAGGAACTATGATGGCCAACCATCTTAGCCATGAGCTCAAGAAGGCAGATTGGAAGATCAGTATCATTGATGAAAAAGAAGAACATCATTATCAACCCGGCTATCTTTTTTTGCCCTTTGATATATATACCCCGGACGACATCATAAAATCAATAGAAGAGTTTATTCCTAAACATGCCAGCCTTGTAAAAGGGAAGATTGATAAAGTGGAGCCTAAGGAGAATAAAGTGAAAATGGCGGACGGCAGCGAATTGAATTATGATATCCTGATCGTTGCCACCGGGGCTAAAATTGCTCCCGAAGAAACAGAAGGAATGAAAGGAAGCGAATGGCATAAATCGGTTTTTGATTTTTATACATTTGAAGGATCTCTTGCACTCAGGAACAAACTCAGAAACTGGGAAGGCGGCAAACTGGTTGTTCATATCACCGAAATGCCCATTAAATGCCCGGTTGCCCCGCTGGAATTTGCTTTCCTGGCAGATTCTTTTTTTAAGCATAAGCATATGCGGGATAAAGTGGAGATCACTTATGTAACTCCTTTAAGCGGAGCTTTCACAAAACCTAAAGCCACCGAAGCTTTGGAACATTTGCTGGATGAAAAACATATAAAGATCGAAAGTGATTTTGCTATTGAACATGTGGATAATGAAAAGAAAGAGATCGTGGATTATGGCGGCAGGTCTATTCCGTTTGATATACTGGTGACTGTTCCCACCAATAAAGGCGATGAAGTGATGGAACGGTCCGGGATGGGCGATGACTTGAATTATGTGCCTACCAATAAGGCAACATTGCAATCAAAAGAGTATGCTAATGTATTTGTATTGGGCGATGCAAGCAATATCCCCGCTTCCAAAGCAGGTTCTGTTGCACACTTTGAAGCTGAAATACTCACCGAGAATATTCTCCGCTATATTAAAGGTGAGCCATTAAAAGAAGAGTTTGACGGCCATGCCAATTGCTTTATTGAAACCGGAAACGGGAAAGCGTTGCTTATTGATTTTAATTATACGCATGAACCGGTGGAAGGAAGTTTTCCTTTCCCTGGCATTGGTCCACTGAAATTATTAAAGGAGAGCCGCATGAACCATCTCGGTAAACTGGCGTTCAGGTGGATCTACTGGAACGTATTACTGAAAGGAACGCATATACCTTTTGTTTCAGCTACGATGTCTGAAGCAGGAAAAAAATACAATTAATCACTATAAATCAACAATCATGGAAAAAGTTATCGCTGGCAAAACAGTTGCCGTAAATGAAGAAGGATACCTCACTGATTTTAAGCAATGGGATAAATCAATAGCTGATGAACTGGCGGCCGAAGCTGAGATCAGCCTTAGCCCCAAACATTGGGAAGTATTGAACTATTTACAAACCGAATTCAAGAATGAAGTGCCACTGAGCATTCGTAAAATAGGGAAGAGCGGAGTGGTTGATATAAAGGAATTCTACCAGTTATTTCCCAAAGCACCCTTGAAAACAGCGACTAAAATTGCAGGTATTCCCAAACCGGCCAGTTGTATTTAAAACCATTAAAGCGTATCAATCATGACAGAAAATAAAGGTGAAATTAAAAAGATGATGATCATCTTGTCAAAAGGCACATTGGAAAATGTATATGCTGCTTTTGTGCTGGCCAATGGGGCCAGGATGGAAGGTATTGAAGCAGAAATGTTTTTTACTTTCTTCGGACTTGAATCAATTCATAAGAAAAAGTTGACGCATCTCCATGTAGCTACAGTTGGTAACCCTGCGATGCACATTCCTACCTTATTAGGTGGCTTGCCGGGTGTGGAAGCATTAGCCACCACCATGATGAAAAAAGAAATGGAAAAGATCGACATGCCTGACGTGGCTGAGTTCCTTGATATTTTATCAGCTTCCGGTGTCAGGATGTGGGCTTGTAAACTGGCCATGGATATGTTCCATTATAAAAAGGAAGACTTGTATGAAGGAGTGGAAGATGTGATCACCGTGGGAGATTTTTACAAACAAAGTGCGGGGGAAGGAACACATATGTTATTTATCTGACCAGAAAGAAACGGGAACTATATATTTAGCAGTTAATGAAATAAGCAGCCTGATGGCTGCTTATTTCATTATAATATTAATGGGGTAATTTTTCCCTGAAATAGCCGTAGAACCATGTACCTGCAATGGCACTTAAGAGAGTAATGATCGTTACAGTGGCTCCTGTTCCGATCTGTGCAAATAAAGGTCCGGGGCAGGCACCGGTGATGGCCCAGCCGAATCCAAATAGTAAACCCCCGATGATATTGCCTTTGTTCAATTTCTTTGTTACAAATTCGATCGGTTCCCCATAAATCGTTTTGATCTTATTTTTTTTAATGATCCAGACTGACATCATACCAACAGCAACGGCCGAGCCAATGACGCCGTACATGTGAAAACTCTGGAGGCGAAACATTTCCTGTATGCGAAACCAGGAGATCACTTCTGCTTTTACAAGCAGTACCCCAAATAAAATACCTGCAAAAGCATATTTGAAATTATACCACCAGGGATGCTTCAGTTCTGATTCATTAAGACAGACTGCATCCAGTGAGCGGACTTCAAAGTCAGTATTCTCCGTTAGAAATTTATGATGATCTTTTTCTTGTGTGGTTTGATTAGTTTTCATGCGGATCAGAGCTTAAGAATTAAAGGAAGTACAAAGTTGGCAACTATAAATCCTCCTGCCATAAAACAAACAGTGGCGACCAGCGAGGGTAATTGCACCATAGAAAGACCCATAATAGAATGACCGCTTGTGCACCCTCCTGCATAGCGGGTTCCAAAGCCCACCAGGAAACCACCGGCAACCATCATGATAAATCCTTTCAGGCTTACTAATGTTGACCAGTTAAATAGCTCTGCAGGAACGATGTTATTATAATTGCTGATGCCATAACCCGCAAGCTCCTGCTGAAGTTTGGGGGTTACCTCAATCGGTACATGGTTACTTAATAGTGTAATCGCTATATATGCGCCAACTAAAATACCAGTAACAAAAAATAAATTCCAAACTTCTTTTTTCCAGTCATATTGAAAGAAGGGGATTTTTGCAGGTAAACAAGCGGCGCAGATATGCCGGAGTGAAGAGGAAATCCCGAAAGATTTATTACCGATTAATAACAGTACTGGTACCATCAGCCCGATCAATGGCCCGGCCACATACCACGGCCAGGGTTGCTTTAGCCATTCAAACATATTTGGTTGGGTTTAAAAGACGAAATTACCAAATATGCAGAAAGGTGAACCAGTATTGTTTACTTACCGCTCAACTTTCTTTTGTTATCGCCTGGAATGAAGAGACCGTTAAATTTTATTTTGCAAGCTAAACCAGGGGCCGCCATTATATACCTCAATGCCGGCTGATTTCAATATTCCCTTTGCCATACCACTACGGGCACCGCTGCGACAAACCGTAATTACGGGTTTATTTAATTTCTTCAGGTCATTGACTTTGTTACGGATAGTATCCAAAGGAAAATTCTTTGAGCCTTTAATATGTCCTGATTTGTATTCCCCGGGGCTTCTTACATCAATAATGACCGCCCCGTTATTTACCAGTTCTTTAAAGTCAACAGTTGTGCCGCCGAATAATTTCTTTAAGAATCCATGCATGTGTTTTAGTTTAAAAGGAACTGAACATCTGCAAGGCCACCGCCATTGTACACATTCGTAATCCCGTTTTGTAATAAAATTGTTGTTGCCATCCCACTGCGTGCACCACTGCGGCAATAAACTACCACCGGTTGTTGAATGGATTTGAATTCGTCAATCCTGGCCGGAATCTCATCCAGCGGAATATTTTTAGCACCTGGTGCATGTCCCATTTCGAATTCCCACGGACTGCGGACATCCACCAGTACGGTAGAGGCCTGTTTTATTATTTCTTTTAGCATATTCTTTATTTTTTAAAATTAATTGTTATAACAAAGTGGACGGGCATACATAATCGCTGATAGCAATCTTCCGGCTCTCTTTAATAGATTTAAAGCCTCCTTTGACATCAATTAAATTATCAAAACCGCGGGCCCTTAGAATTGAATTAAAGATCATGGAACGGTAACCGCCGGCACAATGCACATAATATGTCTTATTCTTATCGATACCAGACATACTTTCATTGATAAAATCAAGCGGTGAATTTTTAGCATCGATCATGTGTTCGCTTTGATATTCACTTGTTTTCCGGACATCAAGAATATTTACTGGTTCTTTCTGCATGATCGTTGCCAGTTCATCCGCTTCCACAGATTTGATCTGGTCAATTTCTTTTCCAGCAATTTTCCAGCTATCAAAACCTCCCTTCAAATAACCGATCGTGTTATCATAGCCAACCCGGGCCAGGCGGGTGATCACTTCTTCTTCACGGCCTGTTTCTGCTATAATCAGTATTTGGTGTTTGATATCCGGTATCATGGCACCCACCCAGGGAGCAAAACTTCCATCAATCCCGATATTGACTGAATTGGGAATAAAGCTTTTTGCAAATACCTGCGGGTCCCTGGTATCAAGTATCAATGCACCAGTTTCATTGGCTGCTGTTTCAAATGCATCCGGCGATAATGCCTGTTGTCCCCTTGCTAAAACTGTATCAATGCTTTCATAACCCTGTATGTTCATCATTACATTCAGCGGGAAATATGCTGGCGGGGCTGTAAGACCCGTTGTTACTTCTTTAATAAAGTCTTCTTTGGTCATGTTGGCACGCAGGGCATAGTTGGTTTCTTTCTGATGCCCCAGCGTATCAGTAGTCTCTTTACTCATATTCTTACCACAGGCACTTCCGGCGCCATGTGCAGGATAAACAATGATATCATCTGGCAGGGGCATGATCTTATTGCGTAATGAATCAAACAGGTGACCGGCTAGTTTATCCTGTGTCAGGTCTGCTACTACTTTTTGAGCCAGGTCAGGCCGTCCGACATCACCTATAAATAAAGTATCGCCGGAAAATAGTGCGGTTTCTTTACCGTTTTCGTCTTTTAACAGGTAGCAGGTGCTTTCCATTGTATGACCGGGAGTATGCAATGCTTTGATCGTAATATTTCCTATGCGAAATTCTTCACCGTCTTTTGCTATATATGCATCAAAGGCGGGTTTTGCAGTGGGACCATATACAATAGGAGCACCCGTCTTTTTACTGAGGTCAAGGTGACCACTTACAAAATCAGCATGAAAGTGTGTTTCAAAAACATACTTGATAGTTGCGTTATTTCTTTCCGCTTTGGCGATATAGGGATGCACTTCCCGCAACGGATCTATAATAGCTGCTTCGCCATTACTCTCGATGTAATAAGCACCCTGTGCAAGACAGCCTGTATAGATTTGTTCAACTTTCATGTGAATAGCATTTACGATTACAAAATTGAAGATATTGATGTCGGCTATCTATGACTTATGTCACAGAGAAAATATGGGTTATTTTAAAAAAACCTCCCTGGTAATGATATAGATACCCATAATAAGAATGAACCAGCCAAAACCTTTCTTTAAGGAGGATGCCGGTATTTTGTCGGCGATCCTGCTGCCGATAAAAATCCCGGCAATAGCTAATGCAGTGAATGATAACAGAAGGCTCCAATTAAATTCAAATTGTTTCAGGCTAAATAAAAAGCCAAATAAAGAGTTGATGGCAATGATTAGGAGTGATGTACCTACTGCTCTTTTCATGGATAGATTCAGAAATAATACAAGGGTTGGTATGATCAAAAAACCACCACCCGCACCGAGCAGACCGGTTATAACGCCAATTGCTAAGCCTAATAACATCAGTGGGAAAACTTTACCCTGTCGTTTTTCGTCGGTTTGTTCAGGCCCCGTTTCATTATCCCTGCTCTGTATCATGGAGTAGGAGGCCAGTAACATCAGGATAGCAAAAACCACCATCAGTAACATTTCTTTTGATACGGAGAGTGTACCAATCGAAAAAATATGGGCAGGTATTGCGGGTAATAAATAATGGCGGGTAATAAATATGGAAAAAATTGAAGGGAAGCCAAATTCGGTGACTGCTTTAAAATCAACAAGTCCTTTGCCATAAGCCCTTATCCCACCAACAAGACTGGTGGTCCCTACAATGAATAAAGAACTTGTAGTGGCCAATAGCGGATGTACACTCATCAGGTAAACAAGAACCGGTACGGTAAGTATAGAGCCGCCGCTGCCCACCATTCCCAGAGAAATACCGATAAGGATAGCTGCTATATAGCCGATTATCTCCATGTAATTTTTTACAAGATTAGGCGAAAGGGGCTGTTTGTATTGTGATCAATATCACAGGTAACTTATCAAACCAACTCGATCATATTGCGATGCAGCTTTACAAGATTTCGCTGTTCCATTTTCTTCAGCAAACGGGAAATGACTTCCCTTGAGCTATGCAGGTCATCTGCTATCTCCTGGTGAGATATCTCAAATGTTTTTTTACCTGTTTTTTCCGCATGTCTTTTTAAATAAAATTCAAGGCGTTCATCCATATTCCGGAAAGCGATATTATCAACCACGGATAGCAGTTCATCAAAACGGCTGCGATAAGTTTGTATAACGAACTGGTACCAGCTTTTGTATTTATTCATCATATCATCCATCAGCTGTACCGGTACCATCAGTACTTCGGAGTCAACTTCTGCTTTGGCCATGATCTCACTGGTGGTGGATTGTATGGCGCAGATCATGGATACAGCACAGGCTTGTCCGGGCCCGAGATAATACATCAGGAATTCACCACCATCGGGATTCTCCCGGTAAATTTTTATCTGCCCTTCCAGTACTAAGGCTGTTGATTTGATATATTGGCCGGTACGCATGATAATGTCTCCGGCATTGAATGAACGTTGTACAGCGTTTTTTTCAATCAGCTCCACCAGCTCGGGTTCAAAATTGGGGAAGAGTTTTTTCCATTCCATAGAATCAATATTAGTTATCCAGTACTTTTTCCATTTGCATGCTCCGGCTTCCTTTGATCAGTAAATGGGTGTTTTCAAAATGCTGATCCTGCAGCCAGTTTTTAGCTTCTGCGGCATTTGTAAAAGTAGTGAAGGGGTGTTCAAAATGTAGAAAATCTCCACCCACCAACACCACAGCCTTCCAGTTGTATTGTTGTATCAGTCCTGCAATGGCTTTGTGCTCCGGGAGACTTTCTTCACCTAATTCTGCCATGCCACCCAGCATCAATACTTTATTTACCGCAGGGAGCTTGGCAAAATTCTCTATCGCCAGTTTCATGCTGCTGGGATTTGCATTATAGGCATCCAGTATGATCTTATTAGTTCCTTTTTCCACCAATTGGGAGCGACTGTTCGAAGGGGTATAATTTTCTATTGCTTTTTTTATTGTTGAGCCGGGGATATTAAAATAGTTGCCTGCTGTAACTGCTACCAGCACATTGGGTAAATTGTAATCTCCTACCAGTTGTGTTTGAATAGTGCCGGCATCGGAACCTTTGGTGATGTTTACTTCCAGGAAGGGTTCACTTTTCACGACTTGTCCCTCAATATCAGCGTGGCTTGTTCCGTATTTAATAACGGAAGGGATGCCTTTGCTCATTTCATGCAGGTAGTCATAATCCCACATCACAAAAGCGGTTCCGTTATGTGTCTTTAAAAAATCATATAGTTCACCTTTGCCTTTTCGTACCCCTTCGATACCCCCAAATCCTTCCAGGTGGGCCTTACCGCAATTAGTGATAATGCCATGTGTTGGCTGTGTATAAATGCAATAGCTTTCGATCTCTTTTTGGTGATTGGCACCCATTTCTATCACTGCCAGTTCTGCATCGGGTTTGATCTTCAGAATGGTCAAGGGGATACCGATATGGTTATTAAGATTGCCTTCAGTTGTATACGTTTTATAAGTGGAGGAAAGAACGGCATGCACAAGTTCTTTAGTAGTTGTCTTTCCATTGCTGCCGGTAATGGCTATAAAGGGAATACTGAATTGCTCCCGGTGATGTTTGGCTAATTGCTGCAGGGCCGTCAACACATCATCCACTAAAAAAGTCTTACCGGGTATTTCATATGCAGTTTCATCTATTACTGCGCAAACTGCACCAGCTTGAATGGCCTGTTCTGCAAATGCATTACCATTAAAATTACCTCCTTTCAAAGCAAAGAAAATATCGCCCTTTTTCAGTTTACGGGTATCTGTTTGTACCGACGGATATTCTAGGTATATTTTATAAAGCTGTTCAAGTTGCATACTGCAAAAATAAGTTGAGCAGGGCAGAGTGATCTACAAAATAAAAACCCTCCGGTGAGGGAGGGTTTTTAATAATATGAAATGGAGATTAACGCTTTTGTCTGCGGGTTGGGAACAGGTTACCTGTTTTGCGTTTGTTACCTTCAGGGCTACCCATCCGGTCCATCGCACAACGGAAACCTAATGTACTCATCGCCTGGTCTTCTTCCAGGAAACGACGGGCACCGGGGCTTAGCCAATAAGCTCTGTCATTCCAGCTGCCACCTTTATATACTCTTGATTTATCGCTAACCAGAGTGGTCAAACCATAGCCATAAGATGCCTGTGAAAGGGTATCACCATCCAGGAAGTTGATTACATTACCTCTTTGATAATTACGACGATTTTTGCTTTCTGCATCGGTAACATCTCTCATCTTTACTTTACCGGTACTATCAATCTCAGCTTCGCCGTTTTCATTCTTAGCAATGGTCCTGAATTTATTACCACGGAAAGGAGCCACATCATCAGCATCCATTAATGTCATAGGGCGATAAACATCCTGAACCCACTCGCTAACGTTACCAGCCATATTGTAGATACCAAAGCCGTTGGGATAGAAAGAATTTACAGGAGCTGTATAGAAAGCACGGTCATTCAAACCACCGGCTGCACCGGCTACGTCACCACCACCTCTTTTGAAGTTGGCGAGAAACTGACCCTGCCAGCTTCCGCGGCGGGTGTCACGAAGACCATTTACATTATGGGACCAGGGATAAATTTGCTTGTTAGATTGTAATTCCTCCCCTCTCTTACCTTCTTTAGCAGAAGGGCGGGGGTTTTGGTTGATCAGGCCATAGGCTGCATATTCCCACTCTGCTTCGAAAGGCAGGCGGTAATCAGGCAGCATGATACCATCTTCCATAGTTACTGTAGTCCTTGCCTGGCCTTGCGGAGTTCTCAGCTCATTCTTCTTTTTAGAAGTAGCACCTTTACCAGGGGCGGTTTGGTACAGACCCAGTAAATATGATTTGGAAGTAAAGTTATTTTCCTGTTGCTGTCCTTGAATTCCTTGTTTATTAATGAAACCTTTTTGTAAAAGGATACCTTCATTCACACGGTCACTTCTCCATAAGCAGAAATCATGAGCTTGTTTCCAGGTCACACCAACCACAGGATAGTCATTGAAACCGGGATGGCGGAGGTAGAACTCAACCAATGGTTCGTTATAACTCAACTCACTTCTCCATACTAACGTATCAGGAAGTGCTGCATCCAAAATAGGTTGGTTGGCAGGATCAGAAGGGTCAAATACACGTTGCAGCCAGAATAAATATTCACGGTAGTGAACATTGGCTACTTCAGTTTTATCAATGTAGAACGAAGGAACAGATACACGGCGGGGAATATTATTCCAGTCGCCCATTACGTCTTCGTCTGTTTGTCCCATGGTGAAGGTACCACCCTGAACAAAAACCAAACCTGGCCCGAGGCCCTGTTCTTTGGATTTGGCCACCTGGTAGCCACCCATGTTCTTGTCATTGTAGTTCCAGCCGGTTACATCGGATTTGGACTTTTTATTCTTATTAAAAAGGCCATTTTTACAGGATGCCAGCAGCATCACACAGGATAAGAGGATTACTAAGTTTTTCACTTTCATTGCTTTTTGCATAAACCTATGAATTGGAATAGTTTTAACGCCGCCTGAGGTTAAAATATTGCACAGGGCAAAAATTTTACTACCGCGAATTGCGAATATAGACAGATTAAAAATAAATTGTTACGCATAACTACTTTTTTTGACGGGGGAAATCCCCATTTATCCTGAATTTTGTACTCATGTCAAAACGCTGGTTTATAGTTGCTGCGGGGGTCTTTTTGTTGTCATTGACGGCCTCCTCTCAACGTACCTATAAAGCCAGTTCCGTGTTGTCTTCGGGTAATTGGTACAAGTTGGCTATCAAATCAGCGGGTGTATATAGGATGGATATCCCTTTTTTGAATAACCTGGGTATTTCAACAGGTAGCCTCGCCTCCAACTCCATACGCCTGTTTGGAAACGGCGGGCAAATGCTGGCCGAAGCCAATGCAGGGCCCTGGACCGACGATCTGCAGGAAAATGCCATTATGGTCGTGGATGGAGGCGATGGCATATTGAATGGGTCTGATTATATTCTTTTTTATGCTACCGGTCCTGATCACTGGGTTAAGGATTCCTTCAATCTCCGGTTTGTTCATAAAAAAAACCTTTACAGCGACCGGTCCTTTTATTTTTTATCAGTTGGTGGAACCGGGAAAAGAATGAGCACTTCAGCCGTTATTACTTCTCCCAATACTACAGTAACTAGTTTTTCAGAACGGTATTTTCATGAACTGGATACCGTTAATTTTTTAGCCAGCGGCCGTGAATGGTATGGTGAAGAATTTGCCAATATACCCGGCAAAACAACATCCCGGGATTTTGCAATAGGGCTTTTAAATCTTACCAACAATTCCCCGGTTACCGTCATTAGTCAATGCATTGCCCGTTCGGTGGGGGGTGCCAGCCGTTTTGATCTTCGGTTAAATAACCAATTACTGGGGCAATCATTTATCAATGGAGTGAATGGAGGTATTTATGACCTTTTTGCGCAGCAATCCACTGCAACATATACTACTACTACCACGCAAAGCAACCTGCTGGTCAGTTATAACTTTATACCCGGCAGTTTCAATGCACAGGGCTGGCTCAATTGGTTTGAGCTTTTTTGCCGCCGCAATCTTTCCCTGGACGGGATCGATCAATTGTTATTTCGTGACTGGTCCAGTGTAGGGCCTGCTAATATTGCCAGCTTTGTAGTGAGCAATGCAACCGCAACTACACAGGTATGGGATATAACCGATCCATTAACTCCCGTGCAAATGCCCGGAACACTGTCCGGCTCGGATTTTCGGTTCGTGAATACAGCTTCACGACTGAGGGAGTATGTAGCATTCAACAATACAAATTTCCGGGCACCTGCTGCTATTGGCAGGGTCAATATGCAAGACCTGCATAATGCTTCAGCCACTGATTATCTTATTATTTCTTATCCTGCTTTTTTGCAGCAGGCACAACGGCTGGCACAATTTCACCAGCAACAAAATAGTTTGCGTACGGTTGTTGTTACTACCGACCAGGTATTCAATGAATTTGCCAGCGGCAGCCCTGACCCTGTTGCTATCAGGGATTTTGTAAAAATGTATTATGATAAGTTTGGTACCAGCGCTGCGGATAAACCAAAGTATCTCCTCTTATTTGGCGATGCTTCTTATGATCCTAAAGACAGGTTGAATAATAATACCAACCTGGTTCCAGCCTGGGAAAATAGTTTTTCACTTGATCCATTATCTACCTACGCATCAGATGATTTTTACGGATTTTTAGACGACAATGAAGATATCAACTCCGGGCTGATCATTAATTACCTGGATATCGGGATCGGAAGAGTACCGGCTAAGAACACCGATGAAGCAAAGAACTTTGTCGATAAGGTGATTGCCTATTATGCCAAACCGGCATTTGGCCCCTGGCGTAATAATTTAACGTTTATTGCCGATGACGAAGATGCAAACCTGCATGTGCAGGATGCAGAAATTTTTACCAATACCGTTACAACCGTTCTGCCATTTTTCAACCAGCAAAAAATATATCTTGATGCTTTCCGGCAGGAAAGTGGTTCCGGTGGCAGCAGTTACCCGCAGGCCAATATTGCCATCAATAACCAGGTCTATAATGGTACCCTGATCTGGAATTATAACGGGCATGGTGGTGCCAGGAGATTAGCCGAAGAAACGGTGCTGGACCAGGAGATCGTTAATAACTGGAACAATGCTGATAAACTGCCTTTGTTTATAACCGCTACCTGCGATTTTGCTCCTTATGATAATCCCGCTATTAACTCCATCGGTGAAAATATCTTAGTGCGACCAAAGACTGGCGCTATCGCATTGATGACAACCACCCGGGTGGTTTTTGCATTCAGCAACAGGATCATGAATAATAATTACCTGCAACTGGCTTTGCAGGCCGATGCAAACGGAAAGTATAAAACATTGGGCGATGCCGTGAAGGAAGCAAAAAATTTCACTTACCAGACTTCAGGCGATGTGACCAATAACCGGAAGTTTACTTTACTGGGTGATCCTGCAGTAACACTGGCATTTCCTCAACTGAAAGTAAGGGCAACCAAAGTAAACGGTATTCCGGTGACACAGGCTGATACACTAAGCTCAACTGAAAAAATAACCATTGAAGGAGAAGTGACCGACTTACAGGGGAATGTACTTACCGGTTTCAACGGTGCTGTGTACCCGGTTGTTTTTGATAAGCCCCAAACCATCAATACCCTGGCCAATGATCCTACCAGCCAGGTCACTCCTTTTGTGGTACAAAACAATAGTTTATTCAAAGGGAAAGCGACCGTACAGAACGGACTTTTCTCATTTTCTTTTAAAGTACCCAAGGATATCAACTTTCAATATGGAAGCGGTAAACTGAGTTTGTATGCAGAAAATGGGGTAACAGATGCTGGCGGAGCGTTCACCAATTTTATAGTGGGTGGTGTCGGAAATAACAGCAGCAACGACGCCGAAGGACCCGAAATAAAACCCTACCTGAATGATGAAAAATTTGTGAATGGGGGCATTACTAACGAAAATCCGGTACTGATCGTCAAACTGGCTGATTCTTCGGGTATCAATACCACCGGGATGGGTATTGGTCATGATATAGTGGCCACCCTGGACAATGACAATAACCGCTATTTCATCCTGAATGATTTTTACCAAAGTGACCCGGACAGCTACCAGCAGGGAACAGCCCGGTTCCAACTACCGGCATTAGAACCCGGCACGCATAGTTTGAAAATAAAAGCCTGGGATGTACTAAATAATTCAAATGAGGCCATACTCGAATTCACGGTTGCCAATGATGAGGAACTGAAATTGAGTCATGTGCTGAATTATCCTAATCCGTTTACCACTAATACCAGTTTTTGGTTTGAGCATAATAAACCAGGTCAGCCGCTACAGATTTACCTACAGATCATGACGGTTACCGGCCGGGTCATTAAAACCATCCGGAAAACGATCATCACGGACGGCAACCGGTCGGATGAAATTCAATGGGATGGCCGGGATGAATTTGGTGATAAGCCTGCCCGGGGCGTTTACATTTACAAATTGCGGGTGACAAGCCCCGATAAAAAGAAGAAGGAGGTCATTGAAAAGCTGGTGATCCTTTAATAAATGGCCTTCTGCTGCTGGTAACTACTGCTATGCCGGGGCTCCAAACCCGGATTTTTGAATGACTACTATAAAAACATAATAAAATCATGGGGAAATATATATGGTTGCCCTATTTTCGGGGGTTGTTATTAAGCAAATGGGCCTTCGGATTACGGGTGTTAAAAAAAATAAAAGGCCTTGCAATAAAGTACAATTCAGAACGTTAATACCGATAATCAGCAAGCCTGAAGTGCAAATCTTCCCCCTTACTGGTTTTCTATAAAAATCCGATATTTTAGTTTTGTATTTTCTCAAAAACCATATATTTACACCATTATTAAACACATACTAATGAGACCAACTGCTTTAAAACTAACTGCTGGAATCCTGCTTTTTTGTGGTTTCACCTCCACTGTAAATGCCCAGGCTGACCCGATCAACGTTGTTACCACTGCTGTTCCTTTCCTCCGTATTTCACCTGATGCCCGTGCCGGTGGTATGGGAGATCTTGGTGTTGCTACTTCACCTGATGCCAACTCTGGTTTCTGGAACATTGGAAAGGTTGCCTTTAACGAATCTAAAGGCGGCATATCTGCTAACTACACTCCATGGCTGAAAGACGTGGTAAATGATGTTTTCCTCGCTTCTTTAGGTGGATATTATAAGTTTGACGAAAACCAGGCATTACATGCAGGTATTCGTTATTTCAGTCTCGGAAACATCCAGTTCACTGATGGTAACGGAAGTACTATCGGTAGCGGTAAACCCCGTGAATTTGGTGTTGAAGTAGGTTACTCCCGTAAACTGTCTGGAAAAGCTGGTTTGGGATTGACACTTCGTTATATCAATTCTGACCTGGCTAATGGTTTCTCTGGTAACTCGGTTGTAACTAAAGCCGGTAATTCAGTAGCTGCTGACCTCGGTTTCTACTATGATGGTAAAACTGCTGGTAGTGGCTGGGCTTTCGGTGCAACTATGTCTAACTTAGGTGCTAAGATCGCTTACACTGATAATGCAGATCAGAAAGACTTCATTCCTGCTAACCTTGGCTTGGGAACTACGTATACAAAAAAATTCAATGATCAGAACCAGATCACTTTTGGTCTTGACCTGAATAAATTAATGGTGCCCACACCTCCCGGTCAGAATGCAACAGCACAGGAAATTGCTGACTACAGGAAAAAAGGTGTTGTAGGTGGCTGGTTCGGTTCCTTCGGCGATGCTCCTGATGGCTTTGGGGAAGAGCTGAAAGAGTTCCAGGTTTCTCTTGGAGCTGAATATGTTTACAACAACCAGTTCTCTCTTCGTGCAGGTTATTTCCATGAAGATGGAACCAAAGGTAATCGCCGTTATGTTACTGCCGGTCTGGGTGTTAAGTATAATATCTTCGGACTTAACTTCTCTTACCTGTTACCAACCGGAAGTGGTGTAAGCCGCAATCCGTTGTCAAACACTCTGCGCTTCTCATTGATATTCGATCTTGATGGTGGTGCAGCAACTGAGAAGAAATAATTTTAAAGTAAGTTATTCATATACTGACAGCGTCCCGCAACCACGGGACGCTGTTTTTTTTGGATATTTGTAATTAAATAAGCAACATGTCTTATCGAATAGGTTCCGGGGTTGATTTCCACCGCCTCGCTGAAGGAAGAGCATTATGGATCGGGGGTGTTAATATTCCGCACTATAAAGGAGCAGTTGGCCACAGTGATGCCGACGTGTTATTGCATGCTATTTGTGATGCGATGCTGGGTGCTCTATGCCTCGGGGATATAGGTGTTCATTTTCCTGATACCGATACTACGTATAAGAATATTGACAGTAAGATATTATTGCAAAAAACAATTGATCTCATCAGTAATGAGGGGTACTCCGTGGTGAATATTGACAGTACCCTTTGCCTTGAAACTCCCAAGATCAAATCGTATGTTTCAGCTATGCAAAAAGCGATTGCGGGAATAGCCGGGATTACGGAAAAAGATATTTCCATTAAAGCCACCACCACCGAGAAAATGGGATTTGCGGGCCGTGAAGAAGGTCTGATGGCATATGCCACTGTATTGCTGCAGAAGAAATAGGTCCCTGCTTTATCTCCCGGAAACCTTTAGCTTTCATCCTTTATCTTTGCCGGATGCCAGCTATCAATGTAAAAATCATCAACACCTCTCCCAACGAACTACCGGGCTATGCCACTGCCGGATCATCTGGTATGGATATAAGGGCACACCTGGATGAAAGTATTACTCTTCAGCCGATGGAAAGGGCGTTGATACCAACTGGTCTTTTTATTGAATTACCCGCAGGTTATGAAGCACAGATTCGTCCAAGAAGCGGACTGGCTATCAAGCAAGGGATTACCTGTTTGAACACACCGGGCACCATCGATTCGGATTACCGGGGAGAAATTAAGATTATTTTGATCAACCTTTCTGCGGAAGACCAGGTCATTCATCCGGGTGACCGTATTGCCCAGGTGGTGCTGCAATCTGTAGAAAAGATGAGCTGGACAATCGCGGAGCAAATTGAAGCCACCGAAAGAAATGCAGGTGGATTTGGTCACACAGGTAAACACTAAACATTACGAATGAGCAGATTTGTTTTTATACTAACAGCAGTAGTAATAGTATTCAGTTCCTGCCGCTCCACCCGAAAGATACAAACAGCTGTAGCGCCAAGAGATACTACTGCAACAGTAGTCATATCCAAAGACACATCCCGTGATGATTCCCTTCGTTTCATCAGCGAAACATTCAACAGTATTCAAAAGAACAGAATCACTTTCAATACCTTTTCAGCCAAGGTAGATGTTGACTATCATGACGGGGATGGAAAGAAATATAATGTCACCGCCCATATCCGTATGCAAAAAGATAGTGTGATCTGGATATCTGTCAGGGCCATCCTGGGTATTGAAGGGTTGAGAGCTTATATCACCAAAGACTCGGTAAAACTATTAGATAAACAGAATGATGTCTATACGGCCCGCAGCGTATCCTACCTCCAGGAGGTGACGGCCCTGCCGCTTGATCTTGGCTCCTTGCAAGACCTTTTTTTGGGAAACCCTGTTTTTCTTGATAGTAATATCGTTTCTTACAGTCAGCATAATGATGCGATCACCCTACTCAGTATCAGCGATTTTTTCAAAAATCTGCTGACAGTCGATAAATCAGGGAAATTGATACAGGCCAGCAAGCTGGATGATGTGGATGAGTTGAGAAACCGTACCTGTTATCTTACGTATAGTGATTATGAGAATAAGAAAGGGGTCAGCTTTGCTACCAAAAGGCAAGTTACGGTGACGGAAAAGAAGAAGCTCGATATAAAGATGGATTTCAAGCAATATGACTTTAATGAAACGTTAAGCTTCCCTTTTTCAGTGCCCAAAAATTATAAATTGAATTGACCGATAAAATTTATTTTAAAGCCGACCGTTATACTCAGGCATCTTTCCGCACCCTGTTTTATTCACCCACATCCTGTTATAAACTATGAAGAAAAACATCCTCCTCACCCTGCTTATTGTAACCAGCGGATTTTTTACTGCTGATGCGCAACCGCAGGACAAAGCCCAACTGGAAAAAGAGAGACAGGAAATCCAGAAGGAATTGAAGGAAATGCAGGGCATGTATGACCAGATCAAAGGGAAAAGTAAGCAGGCCCTCAGCCAGCTGAGTGTACTGAACCGGAAGATCAACCTGCAGGAACGGTATATCAACAGTATCAATAAAGAGATCAAAATGATCGAAGATGATCTCTATCTCAGTAACCTGGAAATTTACAGGCTGACTAAACAGTTAGATACACTAAAGGCAGAATATGCAAGAACTGTAGTGTATGCGTATAAGAACAGGAGTTCTTATGATTACCTGAATTTCATTTTTTCAGCCGGCAGTTTTAATGATGCGGTGAAAAGGATCACTTACCTGAAAAGTTACCGGGCGTATCGCCTGAAACAGGTAAGTACAATACTCGAAACCCAGGACCTGATTGCCAAACGTAAAGAACAGCAAATAGGCCGTAAGCAACAAAAAAGTGTGGCCCTGCAAAGCCAGACGAAGGAAAAAGTGGTGCTTGATGTGGAGAAAAAGGAAAAAGGGGCCGTACTGAACCAGTTAAAATCACAGGAAAAAGATTTGCAAAAGCAGATAGCTGCAAAGAAGAAGAAAGACAAGGACCTGAATAATGCGATTATGGCTATCATTCGTCGTGAGATCAAAGCAGCGGAGGATAAAGCAAAAGCCGATGCATTAGCAGCGAAGAAAAAAGCTGATGAGGATGCGAAAAAGAATGCACCAGTTACTAATACAAATACTGGAGCAACTAATCCCGCAACAGTAACAACACCTGTTGTAACAAAACCTGCGGAGGTTGCTAAGAAACCTGCCAGTTATTTGGAGCTAAATGCAAAAGATGTGGCATTGGGTGGAGATTTTTTGAAAAGTAAAGGAAGGCTGCCCTGGCCGGTAGACAATGGAGTTCCTTCCATACATTTTGGTCCCTACAGTATTGAGGGAACCTTGTTAAAAGGGGATAACCCGGGAGTTACCATTTCTACACAAGTTGGTGCGACTGTAAAATCTGTTTTTGATGGTGATGTGGTGGGTGTATATAATTTGGGAGACGGGATGGCAATAACAATCCGGCATGGTAAATATTTTACTACTTACAGCAATTTATCTTCCACCAGTGTTAAAAAGGGAGATGCCGTTAAAACCGGGCAGGCACTTGGTCGGGCAGGGCGTGATGAAGAAAGCGGGGGGGGGCAAATTGATTTTATACTGATGATCGAAACAAAGAATGTAAACCCTGAACCTTGGTTACGTCGTTAATGCATGAGCATATATATAAAAAAGAAAGACCCTCAAACGAGGGTCTTTCTTTTTTATAAGAATCTTTCGTAAAGCTTTTCATACAGCGGAACAATATTCGATATATCATATTGCTTAGCATACTGGGCAGCTCTTTCTTTAAATCCTTTTAATATTTTATCATCTTTTAAGATCATCAGCGCATTCTGGCTCATAGCAGCCACATCACCCACATCAGCCATATAACCCGTTTCGCCATCGGTAATAATTTCTTTCAGGCCGCCTGCGTTAGTTGATATAACGGGTACACCTGCTGCCATCGCTTCCAATGCCGCCAGACCGAAACTTTCATATTCTGATGTCAGCAAAAACAGGTCAGCAATGGCTAAGATATCTTCCATTTGTTCCTGCTTGCCCACAAAGCGTATCTCATCACAAACGCCGAGTTCTCTCGCCAGGTCTTCGGCTGTTGAACGTTCCGGCCCGTCGCCTACAAAAAGCAATTTAGCCGGTATCTCTTTTCTTACTTCAGCAAATATCTTTACCACATCCTGCACCCTTTTTATCTTCCGGAAGTTAGAAGCATGCATTAATATTTTTTCGCCGTTGGGTGCAATCACTTTCCGGAAGGCATCAATAGGCTTGCGGGTAAAACGCTGTACATCCACGAAGTTGTAAATGACCTCGATCTCTTTCTCGATATGAAAAGTTTTGAAGGTCTCATCCCGCAGGTTATTAGATACAGCCGTTATAGCATCACTCTGGTTAATAGAAAAGGCTACTACTGGTGCATAGGTCTTATCCTTTCCCACCAGGGTGATATCCGTTCCGTGCAGGGTAGTAATGACAGGAATATTCTTACCTTCTTTTTTCAATATCTGCTTGGCCATATAAGCTGCAGAAGCATGAGGGATGGCATAGTGCACATGCAGCAGGTCCAGGTTATTATTTTTGATCACATCTACCATGGTGCTGGCTAATGCTGTTTCATACGGCGGGTAATCAAACAATGGATAAGTTGGCACTTGCACCTCGTGATAAAATATATTGGGCAAAAAACCATTCAGCCGCACCGGCTGCTGGTAGGTAATAAAATGCACCATATGTCCTTCCTGCGCCAGGGCTTTTCCTAATTCCGTCGCCAGCACTCCACTACCACCAAAAGTGGGGTAACAAACAATTCCGATTCGCATAATTTTATTCAAATGGATTCCGAAGGTAACAGTTTTGCGTGACGAAGGTTTACCATTCATCTTAAATCTTTATTTTCACTGCGGCTATCAGTTAACTTTAGCAAAACAGATGCACATGAAAAAATGGTTAGTTTTTCCTCTTTTCGTAATGGCGGGCACAGCAATTTGTGCCCAGCAGGAAGATTCGGCGATGATCAAACGTATGGCTGACGAGATATTGACACATGGCAATGCCTATGAAAACCTGCGCCACCTGACCAAAAAGATCGGTGGAAGGCTGGCCGGTTCAGCAGGGATGGTGAAGGCTGAACAATGGGGGTTGAAAGTAATGCAGGAAAGCGGGGCGGATAAGGCATGGCTGCAGGAATGCATGGTGCCGCATTGGGTGAGAGGTGGAACTGACGCTGCTGAGGTAGTGTATACTGTACCGGCAACCGGCACTAAAAATATGGTCCCACGGAAAAAAGGGCTTGACATTGTTGCATTGGGAAATTCAGAAGGTACCGGTAAGTCTGCAGTAAAAGCTGATGTACTTGTTGTCAATTCTTTTGATGAACTGGAGGCTAAAAAAGACCAGGTAAAAGATAAGATCGTTTTTTACAATTATAAATTCAATGACACTTATGTGCAAACTTTCCTGGCTTACCGGGATGCAGGTCAGTACCGCGGACAAGGCCCCAGCCGGGCCGCTAAATACGGGGCAAAGGCTGTTATTGTAAGAAGTATGAGCCATGCGGCAGATAATAACCCGCATACAGGTGCCACCAGATACGATAGTGCCTATGCAAGGATTCCTGCGGTGGCAATCGGATTAAGAGATGCTGATTGGTTGAGTGAACAAGCCGCAAAAGGAACGGTGAAAGTATCGTTGAAAACAAACGGTCATTTTTTACCCGATACGATCGGGCATAATGTGATCGGTGAATTAAAAGGAAGTGAATTTCCTGATGAGATCATTGTGGTAGGCGGTCACCTCGATAGCTGGGATAATTGCGAGGGTGCCCATGATGACGGAGCAGGCTGCGTGCAGACCATGGAAATATTGAGAGCTTTTAAAGCGATTGGTTATACGCCAAAGCGGACCATTCGTTTTGTCTTGTTTGCCAATGAAGAAAATGGCTTGCGGGGCGGTAATAAATATGCCGAAGAAGCCAAAGCCAAAGGGGAGAAGCATATTTTCGCCATTGAAAGTGATGCTGGTGGTTTCACTCCCCGTAGTCTTGGGTTTACATTGCCGGATGATAAGTTTGCAAAAGTGATGCAGTGGAAACCATTGATCGCTCCTTATGGATGTACTGAATTTCAAAAAGGAGGGGGCGGTGCTGATATCGGGCCATTGGCAAGGACACAGGGAACGCCAACCGGTAGCCTGAACCCGGATTCACAACGCTACTTCGATATTCATCATGCAAGAAGTGATGTGTTTGAAGCCGTCAATAAAAGAGAACTGGAATTAGGCGCTGTGAATATGGCGGCTATTATTTACCTGATCGATAAATACGGACTCTGATTATTATCTTGCAATAACTAATTTCTTTATCGCTATTCTTCCTTTACCGGTAAGCTGAACGGAGTATACTCCGGCTGGTAGTTCATTTACTAATGATTGACTGGTTGAACTGCGGTTAATGGTATAACGTTTCAGCAGTTTGCCTGCTATATCATAGACCATAATATTCTCAAACCAAGTGGCCGGGTATTGCAAATAAACAGTGCCGGCAGAGGGATTCGGGAATAGTTTTACTTCCTGGCTCACATTGACCGGGTCATTGAAACCGGTAGTGATAGACCCCACTTTATTAATAACCCAGTTATTGGGATCAACTGTAACACCATTTGGTGTTCTGTTCGAGCGGAATTTGAAAACCTGGTTATTGTTCTGCAGATTTATTTTCACCGTGGTATCACCTTGCAGCGTAGAGAACCTTATTTCATACAAGCCTTTGAAGAAAGGAGTAACGGCAGGGGCACTGACAGTTTGATTGACCAACAGTACCAAACTGTCTCCTTGTTTAGAGTAATCAACATTAAAAGTGGGATAGCCTTCGCCATAATACCACTGATTGAAAAAATCAGTAAGGTCTTTACCAGAGATTGTTTGGGCAAGGTTTTTAAAATCATCAGCTGTAGCTACAGAATCTTTATACTGTTGCTGGAAAGCCTGCAATACCTGGTAAAAAGTATTATCATTTTGCAGCTCAAACCGCAGGTTATGAATAATAGCTGACCCTTTATCATAACTAAGCCTTCCACTGAATATCCTGTTCTCGTCAAACAACGAAGCATCAGGAACAAATACACTGCCGCCAGCCGAACTCATCACGTTGGTGTGAACACCGAGCATATAAGAAGCCGGGTTAGTGGTTGGGAATAAAGCCGGCAGCTGTTCAATCAGTAAATATTCACTGTAACTGGCAAATCCTTCGTTGATCCAGATATGGTTCCAGGTGGCACAGGTCACATTATCTCCAAACCACTGGTGACCTAATTCATGAGCGATCAATGTGCTTCCAAAACTGCTCATGGTGCTCATGGTCTGGTGTTCCATACCACCCCCGATATTTGCATGTGCATGACCGTATTTTTCAAAACGGAAAGGGTATAAACCATATAACTCGCTTAATTTTTCAATGAAAGCAGGGGTCTTATCAATATTAGCTTTGTTCGTATTGAAATAGGTGCTGTTATTGACAATATAGTTTTGCACCAGTATGGAATCAGGCGATATGCTAAGGGGTTTTGCATAAATTTTATAGTCCATATAATTGCCTACCGAAAAACTGGGCATATAATAACTCATCGGGTAAGTTGTTTTCCACTGAAACTGCTTCTTATTATTGGGAAGATCAACAGTATTCACTAATAAGCCATTGGAGCCGGCAAGGTTGGTATTGCTCGTGGTGATCCAGCAATCAGCGGAATCAATCTTATCTTTTAGAAATTGTTTTACCGGGAACCATTCCCGGGCCTGGTAGCTTTCGGAAAGTGAGGCTGTGTACATTAAGCCATTACTGGTGACAGTTCCGGCAAAGACAGCACCCGTGTTGGTCAATCCACGGTAATAAAAAAGAGCTTCAACAGTGGACCCGGCAGTAATAATTGGAGCGAGGGGAACAAATACATGATCTGCAGAACGGGTGAAACCTATATTTTTTACCCCGTTGATGAAAACAGAGTCAAGGATCATATTATTTTTCAGTTCGCAAATAAAGGAATCCAGGGGTTGTACCGCTATCGCTCTTGTAAGAGCTGTTCCATTTATATTCCTGTTATTTGCTTCAATGGCAAGGTCTAACTTCAGATACTTTACATCATACTTATCCATTGATGGATATTGGAAATAATTGACTCTTTGTACCTCGCTTGCCGAATGAGTATGATGACATTTTTCATGGCAGGACAACTCTGCCTGTGCAGGTAATAGCTGGGATTGAGCACTCAGCCCTAAAAACAGGCTGGCGAGCAGGATAGCAGGTTTTCTCATGAACGGGTGTTATCCTTCAAAGATAAGGATCGGAATTATTTCGGGCTGTTAAAAACTAAGCAAGGAGCTTATCCAAAGCCGCCTTTACTTCAGAAAAAGGGAAAGTCCGGAGTGTTTTATCCATTTGTTCCCGGATGGCTGCGGTGCAGAGGTTACCAATACTGCCTTCATGAGTATGTTGAATATGGGTGCTGTATGTGAATTTTCCAGCTTCAATATCAATCCCTACTTTTTTATAGGCATCCCGGAAAGCCATTCCTTTATTGACCAGCTTATTTACTTCTTCAACACTAAAAAGGTATTTGTATTTCTCGTCCGCCAGTATGTTTTCTTTTACTTCTATATTTGAAAGCATGAGGCCGGCCATTTCAATGCAATCTTTCAGAGTTTTAAATGCCGGGAATAAATGCTCTTTTAATAATTGCAGGTCACGATGATAACCCGATGGAAGATTCGTGGTCATCATGCTGATCTCGTTGGGCAATGCTTTGATACGGTTGCAATGGGAACGGATCAGTTCAAATACATCCGGGTTTTTTTTATGCGGCATAATGCTGCTACCGGTAGTGAGTTCTGCAGGAAATGAAATGAACCCAAAATTCTGATTGAGGTATAAGCAGGCATCCATGCTGAGTTTACCAATCGTGTCAGCTACATTAGCCAGTGATTGTGCTGCGATGCGTTCTGCTTTTCCTCTTCCCATTTGAGCATACACAACATTGTAATTAAGGTCAGCAAAACCGAGAAGCTTTGTTGTCAATGCCCGGTTGATGGGGAAGGAAGACCCATAGCCTGCGGCAGAACCCAGCGGGTTTTTGTTAACTACATCATACGCAGCTTTGATGGTTGTTACATCATCTACCAGGCTTTCTGCGTAAGCACCAAACCATAAACCAAAGGAAGATGGCATCGCTAACTGGAGATGGGTATAACCAGGCAGTAAGTGATCCTTATATTTTTCGCTTTGCGTTTGGAGTAACTGAAAAAATGGCTGTATACTGTTTACCAGTTCTTCCAGCTCATTCCGGAGAAAAAGTTTTACATCCACCAGTACCTGGTCGTTCCGACTGCGGGCTGAATGGATTTTTTTACCGGTGTCCCCCAGTTTTTTTGTCAATAACAGCTCTACCTGTGAGTGAATATCCTCTACATCATCCTGTAAATGGAACTGTCCTTGTTGTATCTGTTTGTAAATATTTTTTAATTCTTTTTGTAATTGTATCAATTCATTTTTCTCTAGCAGACCAACTGATTCCAGCATTTCGATATGGGCCAATGAACCCAGTACGTCAAAAGCAGCGAGGTACATATCCATATCCCGGTCTTTGCCAACTGTAAATACTTCTACTTCCTTTAGCGAGGCTTTATCTTTTTGCCAGAGCTTCATAAGATTTGATTTAAAAGCTGTATGTACAATTCGATTCCCTTGCAGATCTCGTCCATATAAATATACTCATCTGCCGTATGACTTCTTGCACTGTCACCAGGTCCCATTTTTAATGAGGGGAACGGCATCAGGGCTTTGTCGGAAGTGGTGGGGGAGCCATAATAAGTCCTGCCCAGTGCTGTTCCGGCTTTCACCAGGGGATGATCGGTTGCAATGGAAGTGGAACGAAGCCGGGTGCTTCTTGGCTTTACTTCACTTTGCACATTTGCTTTGATAATATCAATCACTTCTTCAAAGCTGTAGAGTTCGTTGATCCGGGTATCTATTACAAATTTGCAAACAGCGGGTACCACATTATGTGCTTTATTTTCTGTTTCAATAACCGTCACACTCATTTTTGAAGGGCCCAATAACTCCGATACTTTATCAAACTGGTAATTCCTGAACCATTCAATATCCTTTAATGCCCTATAAATGGCATTCTCGCCCTCATTACGGGCAGCATGACCTGCTTTGCCATGACTGACACAATCAAGTACCATCAGCCCTCTTTCCGCAACAGCCATTTGCATTTGCGTGGGTTCGCCAACAATCGCACAATCTATTTTGGGTAAATAAGGTAACGTATATTCAATACCACCGGTGCCGGATATTTCCTCCTCCGCCGTGGCAGCAATGATAATATTATAAGCAGGTTCTTTCTTCTCATGGAAATGAAGGAAGGTTGCTACGAGGGAAACAAGGCATCCCCCCGCATCATTACTGCCCAACCCATATAGCTTTCCTTCTTCAACAATAGGGGAAAAAGGATCTTTGGTATACTGCGGATTTGGTTTTACCGTATCATGATGGGAATTAAGCAGGATCGTTGGCTTTTGTTCATCGTAGTATTTATTCAGGGCAAAAACATTATTGCCAACTCTTGTATGTTCAATATTTCTCTCTCCCAGGAAACGACAAAGGATGCCAGCGGTTTGGTCCTCCTCTTTACTAAATGAAGGGGTTGCTATCAGCTCTTTTAGAAGACTGATTGCATTTTCCTGTAATATGGATAACTCTTTACTCATTTATAATGCTTGTTCCTGCTGTGCCTGCAATAAGCTGCTCTAATTGTTCTGCCTTGCCAATAATAACTTTATTGACTCCGCTGTTTAATGCATCAAAGGCATTATCCAATTTCGGTATCATTCCGGCAAAGATCTTCTGTTTGGATTTCAATTGCTGGTAATACACAGAGTCAATTTGCGGGATGACGGTACTGTCATCTTCAGCATTCAGCAGTACACCACTTTTTTCAAAGGAATAAATCAATTCTACATCGTATAATTTGCTCATACCTTTTGCCAGCTCCTGTGCAATGGTGTCCGCATTCGTATTGAGCAATTGCCCCTGCTGATCATGGGTAATAGGGGCGAATACAACAGCAATGTTTTGCTCCAGCAGGGTTTTGATCAGAACCGAATTGATGGCATCCACATCGCCAACAAAACCATAATCCATTACCGGGTGCTGGCGTTTATGGGCCAGTATTGCATCTCCGTCTGCACCGCAAAGCCCGATGGCATTGCAATTATTTGCCTGCAACAATGCCACTATTGTCTTATTGACATAACCGGCATAAACCATAGTAACGATCTTCAGCGTTTCTGCATCAGTGATCCTTCTGCCATCCACCAAGTGCTGTTCAATGCCTAATTTTTCGGCTAACCGGGTGGCCAATTTACCACCGCCATGCACCAATATCTTTTTTGCCGTGATATCAGCAAAGGAGTGCAGGAAGGAAGCCAGTTTTGCTTCATCATCAATAATGTTCCCGCCGATCTTTATGATATATAATTTATCCATTGCTTTTTAATATCTCTGATAATACAGCCTGTGCTGCCCATACCCTGTTAGATGCCTGCTGTGTAACAATACTCATGTCGCCATCCAGCATCTCATCACTGAGTTCCACATTCCTGCGAACAGGCAGGCAATGCATGATCTTAGCATTATTGGTGTGTACCCAGCGTTTATGTTTCAGCATCCATTTGGGATCGTTGGTATAGATCTTACCATAATCATTATAGGTGCTCCAGTTCTTAACATATACAAAGTCAGCTCCTTTCAACGCTTCTTCCTGGTTGTGAGTGATGCTGGCTCCTTTGGTAAATTCTTCACTCAGTTCATAATCTTCAGGGTGAGTGATCACAAAATCAGCTTTGCCCCAGGCATTAACCCATTGTGCAAAGCTATTAGCGACACATTGTGGCAGGGGTTTTACATGCGGCGCCCAGGTCAATACGATCTTTGGCTTCCACCCAATCCCGGAAGATGAGTTAAGAAGCGTCTCCTGGATTGTAATAATATCTGTTAATGATTGTAGCGGATGCAGTGTAGAGCTTTCAAGGCTGACTACCGGTATACCTGCATATTTAATGATCTGTTTAATGTAAAGTTCACTATAATCATCTTCCCGGTTTTTTAAGGAAGGGAAAGTTCTGATCGCTAAAATATCAAAGTAGTTGCCGAAGATGGGGGCAGCATCTTTTACATGTTCCACCGTACTGCCACTCATGATCGCTTCGTCTTCAAACTCTAAGGCCCAGCCTTCATTACCTACATTAAAAATGATAGCTTCCATACCCAGGTTCTGGGCGGCAATTTGTGTACTGAGCCTTGTCCGCATACTGGGATTAAGGAACAGGCAGCCAATTCTTTTATTGGTACCAAGAACTTTATCCTTAAACGGATCAGCCTTATATCCCAGAGCGGTTTGTACCAGGGCATCAATGTCGGTCACATCATGAACCGAAGTGAAATTTCTCAATGTTCAAGTTTTTAATGATCGAATTCCAGCCATTCAGAATAATGAAATAAGCAGGAATATAAATAATATAAAACGGTAAATACCTGATATAGCCATTGACCAGTGTGAAGCCTATAGTTACCGGTAGTTTTGTGTTTGCCTGTAATACAACAAGGAACAGGTCGCAAAACACCGGAATGATAATAAGGCATAATGCAACCGCGGAAGCTCCTCTTGCCGTAGGTTTCAGGCTTAGTAAATATTGTTTAAATGTCTGTTCAGGCATCTTGTAAGACAGCTATTTCAGCTTTTATGGCTTCAATAAAATCTTCTGCATCTCTCTTCTTTAACGCCAGGCTTGGCAATAAACGGATCACATTGGGTTTGGCCTCACCGGTAAAGATCTTCTGGTTCCACAGCAAATTTTTCTTCAGGTCTTTTAATTCAGCCGGTACATCAAACCCGATCATCAGTCCACGGCCCCTTACATTTTCCAGTTCAGGTATATTTTCCAATTCGTCCCGTAAATACTTGCCCACCATTACTGCATTACCCATCAATTTTTCTTCTTCAATTATTTCCAGCACGGCCAGTGCAGCAGCACAAGCAAGGTGATTGCCTCCGAAAGTAGTACCCAGTTGAAAATGTTTTGGTTTGATATGAGGTGCCACAATGATCCCGGCAACAGGAAACCCATTTCCCATACCTTTTGCCATGGAGTAAATATCTGCATTCACACCGGCAAAATCATGACTAAAGAATTTGCCGCTGCGGCCGTAACCACATTGCACACTGTCGGCAATATAAACAGCGCCATATTCATCACAGAGGGAACGTATCTTTCTCAGGAATGAATCATCCGCCACATTGATGCCTCCCACTCCCTGGATTCCTTCGATGATGACAGCAGAAATTGTTTTTCCCTCTTTCTTAAAACATGCTTCCAGCGCATCCGCATCGTTAAAAGGGAGAAATATCACATTATCAGTTTCATTGACCGGGGCGATGTAATTCTTATTATCGGTTACAGACACCGCCAGCGATGTTCTTCCATGAAAAGATTTGCTGAAAGCGACCACTTTTTTCCTGCCGTTATGAAAAGAAGCAAGTTTCAGGGCATTCTCATTGGCTTCAGCCCCGCTGTTACAAAGGAATAGCTGGTAATCAGTTTTGCCGGAAAGCTTGCCGAGTTTTTCTGCCAGTTGCTGCTGTAACGGAATACGGATGGAATTGGAATAGAAAGCGATCTTTTCCAGTTGCTCTTCAATTCTTTTTACCCAATGCGGATGTGTGTGCCCGATGCTGATCACGGCATGACCGCCATAAAGATCAAGATACTGTTCCCCTTTATCGTCCCACACATAAGAGCCTTTTGCTTTCACGATAGTGATCTCGTTGATCGGGTAGACGTCGAATAAGTTCATTTATTTTATTTTCAATTTTTGTAAGGGCAATTTATAAATAAGAAATGGAGCTATTTCAGTAATCCATTCGTTTTCTTCTTTATCCAGTTTCAGTTGTACTTCGTTCCAGCTTGTCTTGTTGTCAAGGTAGTCCAGTAATAACTGGTCACCCACCAGCAGCTCAATAGCTTTTTTATCATTGAATGCTTCATATCTACCTTCTCTCCATTTAAACCCCGGCGTCCGTTCCTTTACATATTTTATCAGTTGCAGGGAATGTGCCAGCGAATGATATGATTTTTGGGACTGGGGAAGGATATGCAAACCCTGACAAACTTCGTCTTTGTATTTATGAAAGACCGGGATGAAGCGAACCGGGCGGATAAAACAGGCTTGGTTATAAGCTGGGTGTTTTGGGTTATTCCAATCGTCAGTAAATACCCAATTCATAATGGGAGCTCCCACCATTTCAAAGGGTAGTGTAGTGCCGCGGCCTTCGCTGATATTTGTTCCTTCCCACAAACACTGACCACAGTAAACCGTGCAGGTGCTGATCGCAGGAATATTCGGGGAGGGAGAAATAAATACAGCTTCTTTTTTCCGGGCGGGGATAATGATGAGTTCCCAGCTTGCTCCCAGTTTAAATTTAAAATAACGGCACAATTCGCCGATAGTTAACCCATGCCGGTGTGGCAACCCTTCAAGGCCAATAAAAGAGGCAAATGAACCAATCATTTTTGTCCCTTCCACTTGTCTTCCTGCGGGGTTGGGTTTATCCACTACAAGTATAGTGATAGTGAGTTTCAGTTCGGTGATCTTTTTTAATAACAGCCAGATGGTACTGGTAAAGGTGAAATACCGGCTGCCTGCATCCTGGATATCGATGACCAGTGTGTCAATAGCTCCTAATTGTTCATCACTGGCGGTGAGAGAATGATCAGCTGAATTATATAAAGAGATCCATTCAACATTTTCCGCCAGTTGTTGGTAAGCGGAAGTGTCATCCATTTTTACCTGGTCCTGTAGTTCTCCGAAAAGACCATGCTCAGGAATAAATACTTTTTTTAGTTTACCCGTTTCCGCCAGCGATTGAAAAGTGTATTTACCGGTAAGCGGGTGCCAGGCAGATTGATTGCACAGTAAACCCGTTGACACACTTTTTTTAAGAAGTTTATGTAACGGGTCTTTTTTCATTATCAGAATCCGGCGGGTTTGAGGTGAAGGCCGGTTGTTTCTTCAAGTCCAAATAAAAGATTCATATTTTGTACCGCCTGGCCGGATGCGCCTTTCAATAAATTGTCAATAGCTGAATGAACGACTAATTTGCTACCGGCCTTTTCTAATTGAATAATGGCTTTATTGGTATTCACCACTTGTTTCAGGAAAATGGGTTCTTTGCTGACATGGGTAAAAGGGTGATCTTTATAGAAATCGCTGAATAGTATAAATAATTCTTCGATACTAAGATCACAATGCAAAGTGGAGCTGACGAAGATACCTCTTGTAAAATCACCTCTCCAGGGCACAAAACTCAGGTCAAAATTGTTGGCAGATTGTAACTGTAATAATGATTCGCCTATTTCACCCAGGTGCTGGTGAGTAAGTGTTTTATAGGCCTGAATATTATTAGCTCTCCAGCTGAAATGAGAAGTTTGTGATAGCGACTGACCGGCTCCGGTGGAGCCTGTGATACCGGTTGTATAAATATCATTTAATAAACCTGCTTTTGCCAACGGTAGTAAGCCCAACTGGATAGTAGTGGCGAAGCAGCCGGGATTCGCAATATTATGTGCCGTTTTGATCTTTTCTTTATTCAGTTCAGGAAGCCCATACACAAAATGGCGGTTACCGGTACTGGCACTGCCACTTAACCTGAAATCATTGGCCAGGTCAATGATTTTTATTTGATCAGCGATCTTATTTTCTGCCAGGAATTTCTTTGATTCTCCGTGCCCAAGGCATAAAAACAATACATCAATATCATCACTCACTTCGCCAGAGAATATAAGGTCAGTGTCACCCAACAGATCCTGGTGAACACTATGAACAGGCTTGCCGGCATTGCTGCGGCTATGAATAAAAGAAACAGCTATATAAGGATGGTGAATCAACAAGCGAATGAGTTCGCCACCAGTATAGCCTGCCCCACCTATTATGCCTGCTTTAATGTTTGCCACTAGCTGATTCTTTTACCTGGTGATAGATCATTGTTTGGTTACCAAATATTTTACTGAAACCTCTTACATCTTCTCCTGTCCAGCCATTATTCATTTCACCATATTTACCAAACTTACTGTTCATCAGGTCATACGGTGATTCAATACCGGTTACCTGGAAACGATAAGGCATAAGCTGAACAAATACATCACCGGTCACGTTCCGCTGGCTGCTTTCAAGGTAGGCTTCAATATCGATCATCACCGGATCTAAGATTTGTCCTTCATGTAACCAGTTGCCATAGAATTGTGCCAGCTGATCTTTCCAGGTCAGTTGCCATTTGGTCAGTACATGTTTTTCCAGCGCATGGTGGGCTTTGATGATCACCATCGGTGCAGCGGCTTCAAATCCTACTCTTCCCTTGATACCAATGATGGTATCGCCGACATGAATATCTCGGCCTATACCATAAGGTCCGGCCAGTGTTTGCAAATATTGAATGGCGTCGGAAGGATGATTAAAGCTTTTTCCGTTTACTTTATTTAATTCGCCTTTATGAAAATGGAGCTTTACTTCTTCCGTGCCTGTTTTGGTAACCTGGGTTGGCCAGGCTTCTTCCGGCAGCATGCCTTTGGAAGAAAGCGTTTCTTTACCACCCACACTGGTTCCCCATAATCCTTTATTGATTGAATACATGGCTTTGGAGAAATTCATATCCACTCCTTTTGCTTTCAGGTAGTCGATCTCCACTTCACGACTCAGTTTCAGGTCGCGGATGGGAGTAAGAATTTCCACACCCGGGATCATGATATTAAAGATCATATCAAACCGCACCTGGTCGTTACCGGCACCAGTGCTTCCATGTGCCACCGCATCTGCATTCAGTTCAAGTGTATGCTCTGCAATGTGCAACGCCTGGCTCAGCCTTTCTGCTGATACACTCAGCGGGTACGTATTATTCTTTAAAACATTGCCGTAAACAAGGTATTTAATGATCCGGTCGTAATAGGTTTTGACGGCATTTACCGCTTTGTGTGATTTAACACCCAGTTTGTAAGCATGGGCTTCGATCTGTTTCAATTCTTCCTCTGTAAAACCACCGGTATTCACAACAATACTGTGCACTTCATAGCCAAGGTCTTCGCCCAGGTATTTCACGCAGTATGAGGTATCTAATCCGCCGCTAAATCCGAGTACAACCTTTTTAGCCATCTTATTTTCAATGATTATAAATGAAGGAAATAATTCAATAATGATTTGGGCTTGCCCCCGCCATTCCCGTTCTTCTCTTTTTTCATGAAGGGCTTTAGTAATTTCCATTGTTTAAAGCGCAGCAGGCGTTCAAAACCGGAAACATTCTCTTTAAAGAACTCTTTGGTCTCTTCGGGCTCATAGTGATCTTTGGGATCGTAGAGCATGGCGGTACACATACAGTTTTTCCGTTCTTTGCTCATCAGGATCTCGTAGTTCACACAGCTTTTGCAGCCGGCCCAGAAAGCTTCATCCTGGGTAAGTTCGGAATAGGTAACAGGCTCATAGCCGAGATCGCTGTTGATCTTCATCACAGCAAGGCCGGTGGTCAGCCCAAAGATCTTTGCTTCGGGATATTTCTGCCTGGAAAGATTAAATATTTTTTGCTTAATGAGTTTTGCCACGCCACTTTTGCGATGAGCAGGTGCTACAATGAGGCCGCTGTTTGCCACATATTCACCATGGCTCCAGGTTTCGATATAACAAAAACCCACCCACTCATTCTGGTCGGTAATGGCAATGACCGCTTTGCCCTCATCAATCTTTTGTTCAATGTAATCAGGGCTCCGCTTGGCAATACCGGTTCCCCGGGCTGCGGCGGAAGCCTCCATCTCATCGGTGATGGTCTTGGAATACACTTTATCAGATATGGTCGCCACCCTGATAATAATATGTTGATTGTCCACTATAAAACTTAATTGAGATAAAAACGGGCCACCAATCCTTGAAAATTACTTTGCGGGGATTACTTCACTGACAGGGACCAGGGTGAGGGGTTCGTCCTGTCAGAAAACAGGGCGACGTCGGGGGCGTGAAAAAGTAAATACATCGAAGCCAACGGAATAGACGCCGCTGGTGATCGGTGCATGAAAAGCGAACTGTTTGGTATGTGTCAGAATGTTTGTCATGTTGACGAACTGAAACAAGTTGTAAATTGAGTACAAATGTATAATATTAATTGGTTTAGTGTCACAAATTTTTTGTTATAAAAACGCATCATATGGAAGCTGGAAATGACTTTTCATCAGAACAACCGTTAGCAAAAGAAGCGAAGAAAAAGCCGTCAGGCTTCCGGCGATTTATGAGGACAATACTGATCCTGTTATTCCTTGGACTGGCCGTTTTTATTTTTATCAAATACTTCTTTGTCTTTGGCGAAGGATCCAAAGCAGGTGAACTGAATTTCTTTGTCAAAAAGGGATACGTCTTTAAAACATATGAAGGCCGGCTGATCCAGACAGGGTATAATTCCAAAGTGCCCGGAAGTATCCAGTCCAATGAATTTGAATTTTCAGTGGTGAGTGAAAAAGTGGCCGCACAGCTGATGGCCAACAGCGGAGCATTTATGGAACTGCATTATAAGGAATACCTGGGAGCACTTCCATGGCGGGGTATGAGCAATTACGTGGTGGACAGTGTTATCTCGATAACAAGAAATGGCACCAAACAAACGCTGTTACAATAAACTCAGGAAGCTAATAGTAAGAATATTGCTGGTCGTTTATGAATGTCCGGCTTTTCTTTTTGCCATTGTTCAATGGTCTTTGTTTTGATCCACTCGGTTTTAGCGGTGATATCAACTGCAATACAAAGTTGTGTGGTTGCTTTGCAGTTTTTCAGTAAACCTTCTGCCAGCTGGTTATTACGGTAAGGCGTTTCAATAAAGATCTGCGTACAATTCTTTTTCTGTGACTCTGCTTCCAGTTCTTTAATGGTTTTATTCCGTTGCTGGTTATCGATAGGCAGGTAACCAACAAACTGGAACTGCTGCCCATTCATCCCGCTGGCCATTAATGCTAATAAAATGGAATTGGGTCCCACCAAAGGTTTGATCACCGCATTCAGTTGCTGCGCAATGGCTACCAGCTGCTGCCCGGGATCAGCCACCCCGGGGCAACCGGCTTCGGAGATGATACCAATATTCTTTCCTGCTGTTAATTTTTGCCTGAAGGTATTGGTATCAACATTGTCTTTGGTGACGGGATACCATTCGTAATCATCGATCACAATTTCTTTACTGAGTTGTTTCAGGTAGCGGCGGGCCGTACGATCATTCTCTGTAAAAAGAACCTGGCAATCTTTTACTGCAGTAAGCAGGTAGGACGGCATGGCTTCCAGCCCATCTTTGTGTAAGAGCGATGGTATAAGATAGACTATGCCCATATCAGCTTGTTTTAACTTTATGAACAGTGAGTGTGGCAGCAATGATTGCATAAGCCGGGGCAAAAACAACAATCGCATGCATCAGGTAAAATAAAAAACCATTGGCGACAGCGAGACCTTTATGACGACCAATAAAGGCAATGCTTTTGGAAGGTGAAAAGCCATTCCGGGCAAAGCTGTAATCCAGCATCGAGAAACCGTAATAATAAAATTCCATCGCTAATGCGATCAGCGGGGTGATCCATCCCACTAAGGGGATCAGCGATAATAGTATCAATGCCAGTAAATACACCGTTTGCCAGCCACAATTCCGCAGCGCCAGTGTACTGTTGCGGATGCAATCTTTTTTTAGCTCTGACCAGTTGAAGGAATGTTCCTTACCCTCCATAATGGCTTCTGTTTTTTCGCTCAGATAGGCGAATACCGGTGAGCCGATGATCAGGATCAGGTATTTGAATAAGGAGAAGTAAAATAATACAAGTACCAGCCGCAGCATCATACCCATCATGACGAAAAAGAAACTGAGCCATTCGCTTCGTTCCTGTTGCAGCCAGGGCTCAATACGAAGCTGGGCACTGGCCCAGGAAACGGCATTATCGGAAGATTGCCAGAAAATGATCATACCGGCGATGAATAAAGCGGTGTAAATGATACCCGGCACAACGATCCATTTCCAGAAGCGGTGCTGCTGAATGAAGCGGTGTGCTTCGGCCCAGGATTGGAACGCTATGACGAGTTCTTTGAGCAAAGCCTTAAATTGAGGCATAAATATAGACCATTGATCACAGGGATGAAAATGATTTACCCGTTTTCCTGCATATGAAAAAACTGCCTTTGTCATTTTACCAGGGGGATAATGTGCTGCAAATTGCAGCCGAGCTGATGGGGAAAATACTGGTCACCAACTGGGAGGGGATTATCACCTCCGGCCGCATTGTGGAATGTGAAGCTTATAATGGGATCATTGATAAAGCATCTCATGCGGCAGGCGGAAGAAGAACAACAAGGAATGAAGTGATGTATGCTGATGGAGGAGTGGCATATGTGTATCTCTGCTATGGCATCCATCATTTATTTAATGTGGTAACAAATGATAAGGATATACCACATGCCATACTCATCCGGGCGTTGGAACCCATAACCGGTATTGAGGAAATGCTGAAAAGAACAGGCAAGCCGAAAGCGGATCATACACTTACAAGAGGGCCTGGTAATGTTTCCAAAGCACTGGGCATCCACACCACGCATAGCCGGTATCCACTGCTGAGTAAACAACTTTATATTGCCGATGATGGGTTCGGGTTCGATAAAAAACAAATAGCCACATCAGCACGGATTGGTGTTGATTATGCCGGTAAAGATGCACTGCTGCCTTACCGGTTTTATATAAAAGGAAATCCTTTTGTAAGTGGTAAACCAAAATAGGTTGTATTTTCAGCCCAAATACTGATTGCTTGGCAAAACTTTCTAAACAACAGGTCAGCGTTATTTCTTTACTGGCAGGGATCATCATTTCATTAGCAGTTTATTTTATCAACCCGTTTGGTGTAGATAACAATGCAGCTAAAGTATTAGCAGTTGCTGCATTAATGATTACCTGGTGGGTGACAGAGGCATTACCCATGCCGGTAGTGGCATTATTACCACTGGTCTTTTTCCCGTTGTTAAAGATCAGCTCTATGAAAGAAGCGGCTGCACCGTTTGCCAATGAGGTTATTTTTTTATTTATGGGGGGCTTCATGCTGGGTTTGGCTATCGAAAAATGGAACTTGCATCGGCGCATTGCCCTAAATATTATCCGGCTCACGGGCACCAGTGGTGATAAAATTGTACTTGGATTTATACTGGCTACCGGCCTGCTGAGTATGTGGTTGAGTAACACGGCAACAACAATGATGATGTTTCCAATTGCCTTATCGGTAATTCATGTAATGCAGGAGAATCACAAAGGGGAGGGCAATATGGCCAATTTTTCACTGACCATTTTGCTGGCTATCGCCTATGCGTCCAATTTCGGGGGTATTGCTACCATTGTGGGTACACCGCCCAACTTTGCTTATATCGGCCATGTACGGGAGAAATTACAGTACGAAATTGGTTTTGTTGACTGGATGCTGCTCTGTATGCCGATCGCTATTCTATTATTATTTGCGTTGTACTGGGTGTCAGTCAAATGGCTTTTCCCGAATAAAATAAAATCTGATACTGCCACCCGGCAACTGATCCGGGCAGAATTGGATTTGTTGGGGCCTATGTCAACAGCTGAAAAAAGAGTGCTGGTCATTTTTGCCGGGACTGCATTCTTATGGATATTCCGGAAACTGATTAATGAAGCGCAATCACTATTTGTATTGGATGATACGATCATTGCAGTGCTGTGTGCGGTGACTTTATTTATTTGTCCGGCGGCCAAACCATCCAAAGAAGGAACTGCCCTATTAGAATGGAATGATACGTCTAAAATGGCCTGGGGTATTTTATTGCTTTTTGGAGGAGGCATATCATTAGCTGGAGCATTAGAAAGGGCAGGCCTGATACAGCAACTGGGTGGTTGGTTAGCAGAGTTCTCCGGCAATGGGTTCATGCTGGTGGTTGTTATTACCGTGGTCACTATTTTCCTGAGTGAAGTGATGAGCAATGTGGCCCAGGTGATCGTTTTTGCACCAGTGGTTACTTCATTAGCGATTGCATTAAACATGAATCCCTTGCTGCTTGGTATCCCGATGACATTGGCTGCAAGTTGCGCCAGTATGTTGCCCATGGGCACACCACCTAATGCGATCGTATTTGCCAGCGGTCATATCAAACTGAAACAAATGACGAAGGCAGGGTTTGTGATGAATATTGTCTCCATCATTCTGATTGTACTCTTTAGCTGGTTCTTGTTGCCGTTACTAATGAAAATAGGCTAAGAGTACAAAAGAGAGAAGGAGATAGAAGAGATGTGCTTGAATTATATGCCATATGATAAAAGAAAAAGGAGAGCATTTTGTGCTCTCCTTTTCTCTTTATTCTTTTTATCTCTTAGATTAAAATTTAGGACAGTTTAGTTTCCTCATATTCGGGTCTACGTATTTCTTAATGTAGATCAGGGATACTTCAACACCACCTCTTGAGTTAGAAGCTGGTTTCAATGTGGAGGTGTTTACATCATACGAAGCACCGAAATGCCATTCGCCAAATTCAAGACCAACATAAGGAATAACAGCATCTCCAAAACGATACCAGCTACCGAAATAGAAATTGGTGGGGTTGGCTTCATCATTATTCAGGTTCATGGCATAAGCACCCCCGATCATGGTATTATTGGCTTTTGCCTGCATACTGTGGTTAGCTGCAAAGTGAATCGCATTGTACGAACCGACCGGTATTTTACCACCAGCCTGTAAAGTGGTTCTTGCACTCAGCAGGAAATTCCCTTTCTGAAAACTTTCTTTCGGGCGGTTGATGTGGTACATCGAAGCACCGAGGTAGAAATTATTATAACCGTTAGTACTTCCGTTATAGAAAACACCGGCATTCATATCGAAATAATGAAGATTTACCTGCTGGCTGGTGAAGCTCTCGCTGGTAACCCCGGTGAAACCAAATGGAGTCAGCTGGTCCTGGAAATAAACCTTATTCAGGTTTAAGCTCTTATTCATATATGTACCCTGGAAACCGGCACCTAACTGGTGGTAACCGTTTTCATCCAAACCTTTATGGTAGGCCAGTGATATAGCTGCATAATTATTGGTGAGTACGCCATTGCCCGCCCGGTCTGTAAAACCCATGAAGCCGATGCCAAACTGGTCCAGGTCGGAAATCCGGTTCTTCATGATACCAAAATCGGCAGAGATGGTAGCGGTGGTATAAGCATTATTAATGGAAGGCCACTGGTTACGGTAATTACCAGCTATCCGGTACACCCCGTCAAACTTACCCGTCATGGCCGGGTTCATCGTCAGTGGTGACGCAAAGAATTGGGAGAAATTGGGATCCTGGGCAGTAGCATCACTTACCAAAGCCACACAAACAATAAGGGTAGAAATCAGTTTTTTCATCTCAGCAATTAATTGTTTTTCAGTTACGGCATAGTTAGTGTACAGGCTGCTTTTCGGTGTAACTCATTTAAACGTATGATTTTTCTGGAAATTGCCCCTGTAGCCGGCTAATACCTGCCCCTAACGAAATGGAAATGTAAGGTAAAAAAAAGACCCGGAAAAATGTCAAATTGCTGCTTTACATCTGCACTTTAGTGCCAAAAGCCAGGTCTCCGGCATCTCCCAGCCCGGGAACGATATAGCCCTTGGCAGTCAGCTCATCATCAATATCCCCGCACCAGATAGTTACCGAAGGCTCTTCTCTCTTAACATATTCAATGCCAACCGTGCAGGCAATGGCTGCCACGATATGAATTTCTTTGGGACGACCCTCTTCTTTCAGGAAATGGATGGTTTTTACTAAGGAAGACCCCGTGGCCAGCATAGGATCGGAGATAATGACCACCCTGTTCTCCATATCGGGGCAGGAGATATAATCCAGGCTGATCTCGAAACTACCGTCTTTATGATGCTTCCGGTAGGCAGAAATAAAGGCATTATCGGCTTTATCAAAGGCATTTAATAAACCCTGGTGAAGTGGTAAACCGGCCCGGAGGATCGTAGCCAGCACTGGCTGATCTTTCAGCAATTTGCAAGCGGCTGTTCCCAATGGTGTCTGAATTTCTTTTTCTTCAAAAGGAAGGATCTTGCTGATCTCGTAAGCAATGGCCTCACCGATACGTTCCAGGTTGCGGCGGAAACGCATGCGGTCCGTCTGCACGTCCACATTCCGGAGCTCACTTACCCAGTTGCTGATAAGACTATGTTTCTCACTTAAATTAATGACCATGCTTCTGTCAGTTTTGGATAGCAGATGATAGATTTGCTCAAAATTACGGCTTTTGCTTTGTGCAGGTTCAAATGACGATCGCTAAAATTAAAATGTTCATCAAATGGTTTACCGGGCTATTGGTTTAATGAGTGGCAGTTCGCTGGATGGATTGGATATTGCTTTTGTAGAGTTTCATGAAAACGCAGGCAGGTGGACTCATGAGATATTACAGGCTGATTGTTATCCTTACCCGGCTGACTGGGTGAACCGTTTGAAGAATGCTACGTCTTTATCTGCATTGGAGTATCAATTACTGCATATTGATTACGGTCATTACCTCGGGCAACAAGTCAATCATTTTATTGAGCAGCATCAACTGCATTATAAAGTGGCGCTGGTCGCATCGCATGGACACACTACTTTTCACCTGCCTGCCAAAAAGATGACGGCCCAACTGGGTGATGGGGCAGCCATTGCTGCGCAAACTAAATTACCGGTGATAACTGATCTGCGGGCTTTAGATGTGGCATTGGGCGGACAGGGTGCCCCGATCGTTCCTATTGGAGAAAAATTGTTATGGCAGGAGTATGATTATTTCCTGAACATAGGAGGCATCGCCAATTTTTCTATCAATTCAAATCCATATATCGCATTTGATATTTGCCCGGCTAACCGGGTGTTGAATATGCTGGCCGCAGATGCCGGAAAGGAAATGGATGAGCATGGGGCGATGGCTGCTGCCGGTACACTCAACAATGACTTGTTAGAGAAATTAAATGCCCTGGAGTATTATAAGCTGGCAGCCCCCAAATCATTAGCGAACGATTATGGAACTGATATTGTTTACCCATTGATCAAAGAATCAGGATGCAGTGTACCGGATGCTCTAAGAACCTTTTCAGAACATATTGCTATACAAATCAGTGAAGCCATTTTCAGTAGCAGTAACCACAAACCACAAACTACAACCCCCAAACTTCTTACTACAGGAGGGGGTGCTTATAATACTTTTCTTATTCAGCAATTGCAGGAAAAAGTGGAAGCATATAATATAGAAGTGGTGGTACCGGATGCGAAACTTGTCAGCTATAAGGAGGCGCTGATCATGGCATTGATCGGCGTTCTGCGCTGGAGGCAGGAGTATAATGTACTGGCTTCAGTAACGGGTGCATCAAGAGATAGTATTGGTGGTGCTTTGTGGACGGGCGATCAGGCATAATTTTTTTATAACCCCAGCACTTCTCTCAATCGTACATAACCTGTTCTGCTCACTGGCACTTTGATACCGGAGCGAAGAATAGCAACATGATTATCTTTTTCATAGGGATCAATTCTTGTGATCTGCTGCACATTTACAATATAGGAACGGTGGGAACGGACAAACTGCTGTCCGTCCAGTGTTTGCTCAAAATGATTCATCGTCTTATTCTTCAGGAAATAACCTTCGCCGGTATGCACTTTCACATAATCATCTGCTGCTTCCAAATACTGTACTTCGTGAACAGGAATGATCTTGATCTTGCTGCCGTTCTTTACCACGATCCGGTTGTTCTGTGACGGAGATTGGGAAGCGGTCTCCAATAGGTCCTGCGTGGCCTTTTCTGTGCTTGTAGCTTTTTGCTCTTTGAATTTACTGATCGCTTTATCAAAACGTTCCTGGTTAAATGGCTTTAATAAATAATCAATAGCATGTGCTTCAAATGCTTTGATGGCAAATTCATCAAAAGCCGTAGCGAAGACAACAGCCGGGGGTTGTTCGATGAGTTCCAGCATTTCAAAACCATTGATCTTGGGCATCTGGATATCCAGGAAAATAAGATCGGGCTGGTGCTGCTGAATGGCTTTTAACCCTTCAAAGCCATCATTGCATTCCTGCATAATCTCAACCTGCGGGTGCTTTTGTAAATACTCTTTTACGATACTTCTTGCCAGGGGCTCGTCATCAATAATAACAACTTTCATGATATATGATTTAAAACCTAAGAGGTTTGTGGTATCTTAACAATGGTTGTAAAATTATTCTCTTTTGCTTCGGTTGACAACAGGTCTGTCCTGGCAAATAACAGGTAAAGTCTGCGTTGCACGGATTTCAATCCAAAACCTGTTCCTTGTTTAGGTGAGGATGTTTCCGGGTCAAAAGGATTAATTACTTTAATCACCAGGTGCTTATCCTGGATCATAGTGCTGATATGGATCAGGGTTTCTCCTGTTGTATCATACAAGCCAAATTTGATCGCATTCTCTACAATGGGTTGTAATAATAATGCCGGTAATTTAAGCTGATGGGTAGCTTCATCGCATGCAATATGCGTGGCCAGCCTGTTTCCGAATCTCACTTTCTCAATATCGAGGTATAATTGCAGGTATTGCAGCTCTTCCTGCAAGGTTACCCATTGGGTTTCTTCTTTTTTTAAAGTTCCTCTTAAGAAATCAGATAATTGCTGAACCATTTTCCTGGCTTCTTCCGGCCTGCTGCCGATCAGTGCATTAATGGAATTGAGGCTATTAAATAAAAAATGCGGTTGCAATTGCTGGCGTAATTTGAATAACTCGGCTTCTTTTGACATTTTTTCAGCATCCACTTTCCTGTTCTCATTCTCTTTTTGTTCCTGCTGGTTATACCAGAGTATACTGATCATGGTCATGCAGCCTAATAGTAAAAAGCCAATCCCAAAACGGATGGGCATAGAGTGATACAGCATATCGGTATACCCTGTATGAATTGGCCCAATCCAGGTTTTTAATATCCACTTGGTAATAAGCAGCCAGAGAACAGTTAGTAAAAGGCAGAGAAAAAAAATATTTACATACTGTTCGCCGCGGGGCAGGTAATAACGAAGGGTATTCATGACCAGCAGGGATGCGAGGAAAAGAAGCACATTACTGATAAGGCCATCAATAATGGCCGCATCCCAAGGTAAACCAAACCAATGCATGACCAGGATATGATCGCCAATCAGCACTGCCCAGCAAATACTGAAAATAATAGCGAACCGCCGCATTGAGTAAGGAGTGTTAGGCATGGGTGGTTTAAGCCAGTTGTAACAGCTGATGTGTTTGGGTAAAGAAAATGTTTTCAGCTTTTTGGTTCACGGTATAGACATAGGCATCAGCATTATCCTGCTCTTCAATACGGGAATATAATTCGGCACCGTCAATCAGTTCACTGAGCAGGTAGAGTTCACTTATATTAATAAACTCCCATTTCACCAGCTGCTCCTTACTGTTATAAAAAGCATCTTCTTCTCTCTTACCCATTTCCTGAGCTTTGCGGAATGCTTCTTCTTTATCAGCAGCAGAAATCAATCTTAATTGTTCATCAAACTGGGCCCGGTGTTGCCCGTCACCGCAAACAATGCGAAATACCAATTTGGAAAGATACCAGTTCATAAAAGTCAGTTGATAAGGTGAATGGTGTTGAAAAAACCATACCGTTCATTCACTCCTGCTCCTGCACACCCCGGTATGGCTGTTGTATAGTTAATAGCTCTTGATATCAATACCTCCGAATATCACAGTCCCTCTCAGTAACAAAACTTTATCAGGATTGTCAACCATCTGTGACATGGGTCGTTTGTCTTCCAGTCCGCCAAAAATGGTGACGGCCTCAGATTTTACGGCCCAGTTAGATGGTATGATCAGTTTGGTACCACCAAATATCGTGGTCAGCTCCAGCACAGCCGTCCCTTTAATATCTGCCTGTGAAAGGTTGAGCTCAGTGCCTCCAAATACATTGACAATGTCGCCGCCTTTAAAATCCTTACAAAGAATATTTTTTTTGGAGCCACTGAAAATACAGGTGCTGTCAACATAATCATCCTGAGTAAAGGTTTCCTGCTGGCAACTTGAAAGCGGATCGTTGGTATCTGTACCATCATTTTTTTTTCTGCCGGACCACCCATTCCTGTCGCTTCCTGATTTTTGTTGGGAACGGAGTATGAAAAACAATCCGACAACGATCAGGATGACGGGCCATATATGACGGCGCAGGTCGCCATGTAAGAAATAATCATTGGCCAGGAAAGTGCCGCCCACCAATAATAAAACAAACCAGGCCATCCCCTGGAAACGGTGCCGGAAACCAATGAAGAGACCCAGCACAATCAGCAGCATTTGCCAGCTGAAAACCCAGCGGGGAAAATCGGGGATATAACTCCTCATTAATGCTACGATACCAATCAGTAATAGCAATACTCCTGTCCAGATATGGCCGCTGCGGTGGTGGCGTTCCATCCTCATTTCCCAGCGCATCTTTCTTTCCTCCATCCTTTTTTCAAATTCTTCTCGCATGGCTTCAAATTTTAATCAAAACTAACGGGTAACAGTATACAGGTCAACAGCAGATGGGTACTGTGCTGCCACAAGTCGGTGAACGGGGGAAAATGCCCGGTCAGTAACGGGCAAAAAAATCCCCGTAGCAGTGTTGGCTGCTGCGGGGTAATATGATCAATGATATCCGGGGGTCTATTGCTTATTGAACCTGATCTTCTGGCCGCTCAAATTGCCAAAATACATACCCTTGGGGAGTTGCCGGGTATCTGCTACAGATATTCCCTCATGGCTGCTTTTTTGAAGCGGTAATTCCCATTGCCGCAGATGGATATCAGTAACAAAAAATATTTTCTGGTTAGTACTGTTATTGATATAAATATAATCAGTAGCCGGGTTAGGGTAGAGAGCCGGGGCAACTCCATTAAAGCGGACATTAACCATTTCTGTATAGATCTTCCGGCCCGTGGGGTAGGATATTTCTATGCGGTAACTATAGCTCCCCTTTTCTGACAGAATATCATCATAACTGTACCTCTTGTTGTCATTGCCGGTTTTCATATCAAACCTTGCAATATCGATCCATTTCTGGTTCACTGTATCTGACCGCTGGAGTATAATATATTCGTCATTCTCTTCACTTTCAGTAAACCATTCAAGGCGGGCTGAATTATTTTTTAACGCTGAATAAAAGGAAAGAATATTCGTATGAAAAACCCTGCCGGGAGGATAAATCTCTGCTTTGGCTGTTGCACAAAAATATAAGTTGAAAAAAGCCAGGCAGATAAACAACGAAAGTGAATATTTCCTGGTGGCAGAAAAAATTAATTTCATGAGTGGTCCGGATTAGAGATATTAAAAGTAGAAAATAAGATCGGCTGCTGCAACCCTGGCAGATTTTAATTTTTGGAAATAGGTGTTTTGTTTATCTTTCAATTAAATTCTACTATATGCTCCAGCCAAAGCTAACTGCTCTTATTATCAGTTTGTTATGTACGGGATTATTAGCTCAGTCACAGGAAAAAAAGGATCCCAAAAAATGGGATGTCAGTAACCCGGAAGGGCCTTATAAAGAGGTGTCTTTTACAGTCTCTGAAGGAACCTGGATGAACCTGGATATGTCGCCCGATGGAAAGGAAATAGTGTTTGACCTGCTGGGAGATATTTACAGTATTCCTGCTGCCGGGGGCGAAGCCAAAGTGCTGAGAGGTGGTCATGCATTTGAAGTACAGCCCAGGTTTAGCCCGGATGGAAAAAAGATACTGTTTACTTCCGATGCAGGAGGTGGTGATAATATCTGGGTGATGAACCGGGATGGAAGTGATGCCAGGCAAATTACTAAAGAGAGTTTCCGGTTATTAAATAATGCCTGCTGGTCACCTGATGGAGAGTACATCATCGCCAGGAAGCATTTTACTTCGGGCCGCTCTCTTGGTGCAGGTGAAATGTGGTTATATCATACCAGTGGCGGCAGTGGTCTGCAACTGACAGCCCGGAAAAATGATCAGCAGGATGTGAATGAACCGGTGGCATCACCAGATGGCCGTTATGTTTATTTCAGCGAGGATATGTACCCGGGTGGATTCTTCCAGTATAACAAGGATCCGAACAACGAGATATTTGCGATCCGTCGTTTTGACCGGCAAAAAGGGATCATTGAAAATATAACCGGTGGACCGGGTGGTGCAGTAAGACCACAGTTATCTCATGACGGCAAGTTGTTATCATTCATCAAAAGAGTACGAACAAAAACGGTACTATATGTACGTAACCTGGAGACAGCTGAAGAGTGGCCGGTTTGCGATATGCTCAGTAAAGATCAGCAGGAAGCATGGACCATATTCGGAAGTTTTCCCGGTTATGCCTGGACACCGGATGACCAGCATATCATTATCTGGAGTAATGGCAAGATCAATAAAATAGAAGTGGGTGCAGTTAACAAAATAACCGATATTCCTTTCACCTGTGCTGTAAAACAGCGTATTTATGATGCGGTACGTTTTCAGCAGGAATTAAATCCTTCCACGTTCACAGCACATGTGATACGGCAGGCTGTTACTTCTCCGGATGGAAAATTTGTAGTGTTTAATGCCGTTGGTTACTTATGGAAAAAGGAATTACCGGCTGGTAAACCTCAACGGGTAACGAATGGTCTTGACTTTGAGTTTGAGCCTTCTTTTTCTGCCGATGGAAAAACACTGTTATATACAACCTGGAATGATGAAACAGCCGGAGCGATCTGGAAAGTAAATACACAGGGAGTTGCAAAGCCAGTTAAGGTCTCCAAAGTAAAAGGAATTTACCGGCAGCCCTCATTTTCTCCCGACGGGAAAATGATCGTTTACCGACGTGAAGGTGGGAGTGATGCTCTTGGCCCTGCTTACACTGCAAAGCCGGGTATCTATACGATGAATGCTGATGGCACTAATGAAAATTTTGTAAGGGCAGGAGGTGATAAGCCGGTATTCAATAAAAATAATGATCGTATATACTACCAGGCCGGTCTGGGTCTTGGTAGTTGCAAATTGAATGGCGAAGAGGATAAAGCTGTTTTGAAGAGTACCTATGGCAACCAGTTCACGGTTTCGCCGGATGAAAAATGGATCGCCTTTGTTGACCTGCATAAAGCCTACGTGGCCGCTTTCCCGCAAACAGGAAAAACAATTGATATCGGTAGTGGCACTAATGATTTCCCGGTAAAAGTGGTAACCAAAGATGCCGGTTTCAACCTGCACTGGAGCAGCGACAGCAAACAAATGCATTATACACTTGGTGATCAATACTATTCCATCAACCTGGAAGACCGGTTTGAATTTATAGCTAATAAACCTGACTCCTTATTTAAAGTGCCGGAAAAAGGAATTGAAGTAGGATTGGAAGTGAATATAGATAAGCCAATGGGAAGTATTGCTTTTACGAATGCCCGTATCATTACAATGAAGGGGGATGAAGTAATTGAGAACGGAACAGTGATCGTCGAAGGGAATATGATCAAAGCCGTAGGAAAATCAGGTGAAGTGGTTGTTCCTGCAGGTGCCAAACAAATTGATTGCAATGGAAAAACCATTATGCCCGGTTTTATTGATGCCCATGCACATGGCAATCATTTCCGTTCTGGTATTTCACCACAAAAGCACTGGGCCTATTATGCCAATCTTGCTTATGGTGTTACCACTATGCATGATCCCTCCGCCAATAGCGAAATGGTATTTGCACAAAGTGAATTGGTGAAGGCCGGGTTACAGGTGGGGCCGAGGGTATTCTCTACAGGAACGATCTTATACGGTGCGGATGGGAATTTCAAAGCTGTGATCAATTCACTGGAGGATGCAAGAAGTGCCTTGCGCAGGACAAAAGCCTTCGGTGCTTTTTCAGTAAAAAGTTATAACCAGCCCCGCAGGGAACAACGGCAGCAGGTGATACAGGCTGCACGGGAACTGAATATGGAAGTTGTGCCGGAAGGGGGTTCTTTTTTTTACCATAACACAACAATGATACTGGATGGTCATACAACAGTGGAGCATAATATGCCGGTAGCTCCATTATATAATGATGTGATCCAATTGTGGAAGAATGCAAAGACGGCGTATACGCCGACGCTGATCGTTAACTATGGATCAGTGAATGGCGAATTTTACTGGTACCAGCATAGTAATGTATGGGAGAAAGAAAGATTACTTCGTTTTACCCCCCGTGATGTGATCGATACCCGTAGTCGTCACAGAACAATGTTACCAGAAGAAGAATATATCAATGGTCATATTCTTACTTCAGGAAGTTTGAAAAAACTGGTGGACCAGGGTGTGCTGGTGAACATGGGTGCACATGGACAAATACAGGGCATTGGTGCTCATTGGGAGATCTGGATGATGCAGCAAGGAGGCATGTCTAATCACCAGGCTTTACAAACTGCGACAATTAACCCTGCTAAGAGTTTGGGTTTTGATAAATATATTGGCTCGCTGGAAGCGGGTAAACTGGCTGACCTGCTGGTGATGGATAAAAATCCATTGGAGAATATCCGTAATACGGAAAGCATCCGCTATACGATGGTGAACGGAAGATTATACGATGCGGAGACCATGAATGAGACAGGTAATGTGAATAAGCCAAGAGGCAAGTTCTTCTGGGAAACCAGTAAGAATGCATTCAGTTTTCCCTGGCATGATGAAAGTGAAACCGAAGGTTGTGGTTGTGGAAAACACTAAAGGATAGTAAGAGAATTTATCATAGCCTGCTATTTATATAGCAGGCTATTTTATATAAACTCAAATGTATCACCGTCAAAAAGGCCTTTATCGCTCAGTTTCAGGTGAGGTATTACCAGCAATGCCATAAAGGATAAGGTCATGAATGGTGAACCCAATATGGAACCGGCTTCTTTTGCTGCTTTATCGATCATTGAATATTGCTCAGCTACTTTGTAGCCATCTTCATTGCTCATCAGCCCGCCAACAGGCAGCGGTACGATCATTTCAAGATTATCTTTAATAAGGCTTACGCCGCCTTTATGATCAATGATCATATTGATGGCTTTGCAGATACTTTCATCATCCACACCCACTGCAACGATATTGTGACTGTCATGTGCGACAGACGAAGCAATGGCTCCCTGTTTCAACCCAATATTTTTGATAAATGATTTGGCAATGGGTGCGTTATTGTACCTGTTGACCACCACGATCTTTAACAGGTCTCTTTCGGTATCACTTATCATGAACCCATTTTCGGTTTTGGGTTCCAATAATAATTTGTTGGTGATCAGTTGGCCATCGAGAGCTTCAATTACTGGAATATTTAGCTGTGAGTTACCGGTTGTTACCGGGATTTCAAAATCGGTAACATCTTTTTTAGCACAGGAAAAATTATTTATGATTTCCGACTTCGGGCTGGAGATCAACGTTTTCCCATTCTCAGCTACTAAATTTCCATTGATATAGGTTTGTACTGTTTCAAAGTGGATAAGGTCTTTTACGATAATAAAATCTGCAGGATCGGCTTCTCTCAATAAACCCACTTTCATATTATAATGTAATACCGGGTTAACACAAGCCGCTTTTAAAATCTTGAAAATATCGATCCCTTTTGCAACAGCCCTTGCGCAAAGCTGGTTGATATGACCATCCACTAAGCTGTCCGGGTGCTTGTCATCGCTGCAAAACATGATCCTGTCCGGGTAGTCATTCAGTAATCCTATCAGTGCTTCAAAATTCTTAGCGGCACTGCCTTCCCGGATCAGGATCTTCATGCCGCATTGTAATTTTTCCAGGGCTTCTTCGTGGATGAAACACTCATGATCAGTACTGATACCTGCTGCGGCATAATCAGCGGCCTGCTGTCCCCTCAGCCCGGGTGCATGTCCATCCACTGGTTTACCGGTAGTGTGGGAGGCTCTTATCTTTTTCATCACTTCTTTGTCTCCGCTCAATACACCTGGAAAATTCATCATCTCGCTGAGATAAAAAATATCATCGCTTTTTAATAAAGTGCTTACCTGGTCTGCATCAATCACAGCACCGGCTGTTTCAAAAATTGTCGCAGGCACGCAGCTGGGTGCGCCAAAATGAAATTTGAAAGGCACTGTTTTGCCATTTTCGATCATGAATTCCACACCTTCCAGGCCGCATACGTTAGCAATTTCATGGGGGTCGCTGATGGTGGCCACCGTGCCATGCACCACTGCCAGCCGGGCAAATTCTGACGGCACGAGCATAGAACTTTCAATATGCACATGACTGTCAATAAAGCCGGGGAGAATATAGTTTGAACTCAGGAGTTCGGTATTCATTATTTCTTTGATCGAAAGAATTCTCCCATCCTGCACTTTTATTATTGCCGGGTAAATTTTTTGCTGCTGAATATCCACGAACTGTCCGCTGATAGAAAACGATGCCATGCCGATGATTTGGATAAAGGTAAATCACTACCTTCAAAGAACTAATTTAACTGATCATTGCTATGAGAAAATTATTATGGCTTGCCTGTGCATTTGCCTTTGTTCAAACCCATGCACAAAAGAAACCGGCAACAAAGCCTGTTGCTGATAATGCTGACTCTGTTTTATTATCCAAAACAAAATACCGGCTGATCGGACCCTGGCGGGGTGGAAGAAGCGGGGCTGTAGCCGGCAGTTACAAAAATAAAAATACGTTCTACTTCGGGGGCACTGGCGGAGGTGTCTGGAAAACCAGCGATAGCGGTAGCAACTGGAAAAATATTTCTGATAAATATTTCGGCAGTACTATCGGTGCCGTGGCCGTGGCGCCTTCCGATGAGAATATCATCTATGTTGGTGAAGGTGAGAATACCATGCGGGGTAATGTCAGTGAAGGGTTAGGAGGTATGTGGCGCAGCGATGATGCTGGCAGAACCTGGAAAAATATTGGCCTGAAAGACGGCCGGCATATTATACGGATCGTTATTCATCCGAGAGATCCGAATACAGTTTGGGCAGCGGTGATGGGGCATTTGTTTGGCCCCAATGAAGAAAGAGGTGTTTATAAGACAACAGATGGGGGAAAAACATGGAAACGAACTTTGTTTGTAAATAACCAAACGGGTTGCAGTGACCTGGTGATGGAACCGGGTAATCCATCTGTCTTTTATGCCGGAACCTGGCGGTTGATCAGGACGCCGCATAGCCTGGAAAGTGGAGGTGAAGGAAGCGGCCTCTGGAAAAGTATGGATGGCGGTGAAACATGGATGAATATTACTGCAAAGAAAGGATTACCCAAAGGAGTGTGGGGAATTACAGGAGTAGCTGTTGCTCCGTCTAATCCTGATAAACTGTATGCTATTATCGAGAATGAAAAAGGCGGTATGTATATGAGTGCAGATGGGGGAGAAAGCTGGACACTGACGAGCAACGATAATAATATCCGCCAACGGGCCTGGTATTATACCAAAGTATTTGTTGATCCGAAAAACGAAAACCTGGTCTATGCGCCGAATGTAAACTTTATGCGGAGCAGGGATGGTGGCAAAACATTTCAAAGTGTGAATACACCACATGGCGATCATCATGATCTGTGGATTGACCCGGAGAACGGGAACAGGATGATCGTGGCAGATGATGGTGGTGCACAGGTAAGTTTTGATGGGGGTGATAACTGGAGTACTTATTTAAACCAGCCTACGGCGCAGATATACCGGGTATCAACAGATAACTCTTTTCCGTACCGGATATTGGGTGCACAACAGGATAATTCAACCTTACGAATAAAACACAGAACGTATGGAGCAGCCATTACCGATAGAGATTGGGAGGTAACAGCGGGCAGTGAAAGTGGTTATGTGGTAGCCGATCCATTGAACCCGGATATTGTTTACGGGGGCAATTACGGAGGCTATTTATCAAGACTGGATCATAAAACAGGCGAAAACCGGGCTGTAAGTGTATGGCCTGATAATCCAATGGGTGCAGGTGCTGATGTATTGAAGTATCGTTTTCAATGGAACTTCCCGATCTTCTTTTCACCTCATAACCCGAAACGGCTATATGCAGCAGGTAATCATTTATTTGTTACCGAAAACGAAGGAGCCAGCTGGCAGGAAATTTCTCCTGACCTGACCACCAATGATAAATCAAAACAAGGACCCAGCGGTGGACCGATCACTAAAGACAATACATCAGTCGAGTATTATTGCACCATTTTCACGGCGGCAGAAAGTACAACGGAAGAAGGACTGTTATGGACGGGCAGTGATGATGGATTGATACATGTCAGCAGGAATGCTGGTAAAAACTGGGAGAATGTAACTCCGAAGGATTGCCCCAAATGGATAATGTGGAATTGTATCGAGACAGATCCGTTCAAAAAAGGAGCAGCTTATTTTATCGGCACAAGATATAAAAGCGATGATTTTGCACCGTATATCTACAAAACAGAAGACTATGGCAAAACATGGAAACTGATCGTGAATGGGATTAATAAACTTCATTTTACAAGGGCTATGCGGGCAGACAGGAAAGTAGCAGGTTTATTATATGCAGGCACAGAGTATGGGATGTATATCAGTTATGATGATGGTGCCAGTTGGAAATCATTTCAGCTGAACCTTCCTGTTGTTCCGATCACCGATTTAACCATTAAGAATAATGACCTGGTCGTGGCCACACAGGGTCGTTCTTTTTATGTACTCGATGACCTGAGTGTGATCCAGCAATTGAGCACCCCTGTTTTGCAAAAATCACTACATGTCTTTGTGCCCGATCCTGCCTGGCGGATACAGGGAGGAGGGTTTGGATTCCGGTCGGGTCCGCCCGCCAATGCAGGTGCTAATCCTCCCAACGGTGCTATTATTAATTTTTATGTGAAAGAAACAGTTGATACCACAAAGGCTTCAGTAACCATCATGGATAAAAACAAAAAAGTGATCCGCACTTTTTCAACCGATGCAAAGGAAGCAAGGGATAAGTTGGAACTGGCAAAAGGTATGAATCGTTTTGTATGGAACCTGCAATACCCGGAAGCAGAAAGGGTGGAAGGCATGATCTTATGGAACGGCGTACCGGGAAGTATCCTGGCGCCACCAGGCGAGTATCTTTTTAAACTGAAAGTGGGTAACGAAACTGCTGAAGGCAACTTATTGCTAAAAGCTGATCCGAATTATAAAATAACACAGGCTGAATATGAAGAGCAATTCAATTTCCTGCAAACAGTGATGGGGAAATTCAATGAAGTGCAGAAAGCGATTAAAGACATCCGTGCACTAAGAACCCAGATAAGCGATTTTACGGGTCGGCAGGAAAAAGATTCTATCAAAGAAATAAAGGCTATGGCGGATAGTATCATTAAACAATTGACAGCTGTGGAAGAAACTTTTTACCAGACTAAAGCTAAAAGCAGCCAGGATGTGCTTAACTATCCTATCCGGTTGAATGATAAGCTCAGTGGTTTATTTGATGCAGCTAATAGCGGGAATATGGCTCCGCCAAAACAGGCTAAAGATGTGTATGCTGAATTATCGAAGCAATGTGATGAGCAGTTGACGAAGTATAAAAAAATAAAAGAAGAAGAAGTTGCAAAACTGAACCAGCTGATCCGGGATAAAGCAGTGCCGGTAATAGGATTAAAAAAAGAAGACAGTAAGAAGGATTAAGTAAGATGTAATATGAAAAAGGGCTTCAGTTAACTGAAGCCCTTTTTTTATGCAGTGGGTTGAATAGGCTTTGTTCGTTCTTTCATCACAGCGATGGCTTCTTCCTTGCTGCTGAACATATTATTCACGTTAACCAGGTTATCGGCCAGTTTATCATAATTTTTTGTCATGAGCCAGAGAAAAACATGCAGGTAATGAATGCCGTCAAACACCAGTATTTTCTGCTTGGCAAACTCATCTTTATTTTTCATGAACTCAACAGGGATCTCGGTATAATGCAAAGCAGGGCGAACATGGTGTACGGCATGATAGCCATCATTCCAGCACATCTGGTTGTATTTGGTATTAATGCAATTGATGGTATTATCTTCCAGGTTTTCCGGGTTTACAAAAGCATGTTGTGCCCAGTTACCGAGCATCATTACTATTCTTGCAAAAACAAAAGGAATGATAAATATCCAGAGCGTAGCCTGCAGGTTCACAAAACACATAGCGATACAGAAGATGTAAAAAGAAATTTCCCCGTAGCTCAACCGCATATAGAGCTTCTTTCTTTTCCGGTTGAACAGGTACATGAAAGTATCCCGGAAGCCTAAAATAAGAAAACGGCCTACATACTTAAGGAATCCGCCAAGGCTGTCTCTTTTATATGGTAATGTACTGCTGGCATCATCATGCATATTGTTCTCTACATGGTGCATGGCCATATGATGCACAAAATAAGTTTCAGGCGTATGGCCAAAGAAAGGGCACACCACCCAGATCACCCAGTTGTACATCCAGTTGTATTCTTTTTTGAACAGTTTGCGGTGGCTGATACAATGCAGCATCAATCCAAAGCGGCCTTTAAAATACATCTGGGATACATAGAAATAGGGGATATAAGCCAGCCACCAGTACCAGCCCTGTAATACCGGTGTATATAATAATACGGCCACAGGTATAACAAGAATGTGAATGGCTGTCAGCAAATGAATAAATGGAAGATCTCTCTTATCACTGATATAATTCAGCCAGAATTTTTCATACCAGCTGTAGTGATCTTTTGGAACATAAATCGGATCTGTAATGGTGGTCAGTGCCTTCATGAAATAGCTTAGTTGATTGAAAAACGGGCCGGGTTTACGGCTACGAACACATACTTTAAATACCCCAAAATTCCGGGGATTCAAACGGCGTAAAACTAAGGGATTCCTGCTAATAAAAAACTGATTGTTTGACGGTAATCCCCTGATAAACGGCTGGCAATCAGGTATTGTTACACGAAAGAAGTGATATTTTAACAGGCTTATTGTTTCAGTTCAGTTTTTTGAGGTTTTATAACACCTGTATTACCACCGCCATCCAGGGTCAGGTCAACTGGTTTATTGGTATTCCAGGCCCCCCTGGTAAAATCGGGCACATCCACTGTTCTTGATTTTTTTGCCACAGATCTTTCACTGAGCGGGGTGATGGCACTCCAGGCAGCGGCATCATAAACATCCTGGTCAAGAGGCAGTCCATTCCGCAGGCAATCGATCAGCCGCCAGTCCATAATGAAATCCATCCCACCATGGCCCCCTACATCTTTGGCAATAGCGCCAATATGATTAACGATCGGCGGAGAATATTTTTTATACAGGTTATCCAGTTCTTCTTTTTTGATCCAGCTATGACCAAATGCAATTCTTTCCGGACCGGGCCATTTTTGGGCGGCACCTTTTGTTCCGCTGATCAAATGAATTCTTGAATAAGGCCGGATCGTTGAAACGTCATGCTGGATCATGATGGTTTTGCCTTTATGGGTCCTCACCAGGGTTGTGTTCATATTTCCACGATAGGGCTTATCTGTATAGTCTTTAAAGAAATCATCTTTTGCTGCCAGTTCTTTGGCCATCGTATTCAGCGAAAAATCATTGGAGCTCATGCTGACAAGATGATCTAACTGATCACCCCGGTTGATATTCATACATTGGGCAACTGGTCCCAGGCCATGGGTGGGATAAAGGCTGCCATTGCGGCCAATATTTTCTTTCAGCCGCCACATATCTGCATAGGCATTTTTATTAAAAAGCCAGTCCTTACTCAGGTCATGAATGTAGGCTCCTTCAGCATGCAATATTTCTCCGAATAATCCCTGCCGGGCCATATTCAGGGTCAACAATTCAAAAAAATCATAGCAACAATTCTCCAGCATCATACAGTGCTGTTTGGTTTTCTCTGATGTTTCCACCAGTTCCCAGCACTCATCGATGGTTTTAGCTCCCGGCACTTCAATAGCAGCATGCTTTCCATGTTTCATCGCATATACAGCAATGGGTGTATGCAGGTGCCAGGGTGTTGGCGTATAGACAAGATCAACATCATTGCTTTCACAAACAGCTTTCCATCCTTCTTCTCCACTGTACTCTTTCGCCCTGGGCCGTCCCATTTTTTCCAACGTCTTTTGCGCTGCAACCACCCGGTCAGGGTATTTATCACACAAGGCGACGATCACGGCTCCGTCGATATAACTTAAACGTTCAACGGCGTCACTTCCTCTTTGGCCCAGCCCGATCAGGGCAATACGAACCATTGCTATTTTCGGAGCTGCATAGCCACACATATTGAACCGTTGCTTTCCTTTTTCCAATGAAGCTGATCTTTCGATTTCGTCATCAGTTGCAGCTACAGAAGCAAAAGAGGGTAGGCCGGTGGCTAACAAGCCGCCACCAACAGCCATACGGCGTAAAAATTTCCTGCGATCGTTATTCATATTCCTTTCATTGAGTTGCTGCAAGTTCATAAAATAACCAGTAGAATACTACAGCTTGCCAAATTCAGACAATCGTTTGATGTGCTGCGGTAATTACAGGAAAGACTGGTTTTTCACTTTTACAAGGAAGGAATATTTACCTGTAACAAATTGTACGTAAAAAAGAACAGTGTTTACCCGGTATAAATCCGCTGTGGATAAGCTGGCTTTGGCAATGTGTTTGCCGCTTATTGAATGAGCCATCGCAACCATTAAAATCCATACATATGAAAATAACAATGGCTGTCAACGTACTGATCATCCTGCTGTATTACGTGGTGCTGCTGATAGCAGCCTGAAGATGATCAAAGCAGTTCAAGGGGAAATCTCTACTGGTTATCCAGCAGATCGGGTCTCCTTTCTTTTGTTCGTTGTAATGACTGCTCATGCCGCCATTCTTCGATTAGCCTGTGATTGCCGCTCATGAGCACATCCGGCACTTTCCAACCCCTGAAATCCACAGGCCTGCTGTATACGGGTGGTGCTAACAGGTTATCCTGGAAAGAGTCAAAAAGAGCAGACGTTTCATCATTTAACACACCGGGCAGTAAACGGCCGATGGCATCTACTAAGATAGCAGCAGGTAGTTCACCTCCGCTCAGCACATAATCACCGATGGAAATTTCCTTAGTAACAAAATGATCACGAATGCGCTGGTCAATGCCTTTATAATGCCCGCAGATCAGTAGCAGGTTCTCTTTTAATGATAAGGTGTTGACGGTTTTTTGTTTTAACTGTTCTCCGTCCGGGGTCAGGAAAATGATCTCATCGTAGGTCCGGGCAACAGATAATTCTTCAATGGCTTTGACCAGCGGCTCACACATCATCACCATTCCCGCACCACCGCCATACTGGTAATCATCCACCTGCCCGTATTCATTTACCGCCCATTTTCTCAGCTGGTGAATTTCCACAGTCAGCAGCCCTTTTTCCTGTGCCCTTTTCATGATGCTGTGGCTCAGGGGGCTTTCCAGCAGTTCCGGTAAAACGGTGAGAATATCAATATGCATAGCGACAAAGATAGAAACTTGTAATTTATCGCCTCAGGGTCTGGCAAAGAGAACTAATATAGTTTTAATGCAGCATTGAACCGGCTCAGGCAGGATTAAAGGAATTTTGCAGTCGAACCAGGTGATGCACCTGTTCTTTATCAACAGCTATACTTATTGACCAGTTGTACAAAACCTATTTATTACTGAACAGCCATTAACTTTATACAATAATGACACTGGATATAAATATTCTCATTGTTGAGGACGAAAAAAAGATCGCTGATTCATTAAAGCAGGGACTCACAGAAAACAGTTTCCAGGCAGAAGTGGCATATGACGGGATAATGGGATGGAAAATGTTCCGCAACCAGCCTTTTGACCTGGTGATCCTTGATATCAACCTGCCCGGCATGAACGGGTATGAATTATGCAAGGCCATCCGTTCTGCAAATGCTGCCATACCCGTAGTGATGCTGACTGCTATGAGTGCTGTGGATGATAAGATAGAAGGGTTTGATGCCGGGGCTGATGATTATATCATTAAGCCTTTTGACTTCAGGGAACTGCTGGTGCGGATCAGGGCCCTGCTCAAACGAATTCACACGACGGTAGCAACCGGTACTTTATTAAAAGCAGGTGACCTGGTCATGAACCTGGATAGCAAGGAAGTGACCAGAAATGAACAGGTAATTTCATTGACTGCAAAGGAGTTCCAGTTACTGGAATATTTGCTGCGCAATAAGAACCGGGTAGTATCCCGGGCCGATATTGCCCTGCAGGTATGGGATATTGATTTTGATACCCGTACTAATGTGATTGATGTGTATGTAAATTATCTCCGGAAAAAAATTGATAAAGGGTTTGATGAACCGCTTATTCATACCCAGGTGGGAATGGGCTATATCCTGAAAGATAAAAGCTGATGAAATTATCGGTCAAAATTAACCTTCTGTTTACAGCAATTGTTTCCGGTATTGTACTGGTGATTGCGGTTATTATTTATAATATCAGCGATCAGAATATTCAAAAAGATTTCCGAAAAAGGCTGCAGACCCGTGCCGCCCGGACGGTCTACCAGTATAACCTGTTCAGGAATGATACAACGAATCTGCTGAAGTCGCTGGATTCAACTTCGCCGGCGGCCCTGGTCAATAAGAATATCAACATCTATGACAGGAACGGGATTATTTTTTATGAATACCATGATGAGGGTACTTCTTTGATCAATGTTGACAAGGATCTCTTTGACCAGCTGGAAACAGACAGTATACTTTTTTTCACTTACGGGAAAAAGGATGTTTGTTTGATGGAGGCAGCATCAGGTGGTATTTCATATGCCGTGTTGGCAGCAGCGGAGAATGTGACCGGAAGAGAGTATATCAGTAACCTGAAAAAATTATTCCTGGTTTACCTGCCGGTTGCCTTGTTGGTTACCATTCTTGCAGGATATCTTTTTGCCAAAAGCCTGGTAAAGCCTATCAACCAAACGATCAGGGATGTGCAGCTGATCACTTCACAAAATCTTTCCCATCGGTTATATGTAGGTAACAAAAGAGATGAATTTTCGCAGCTCAATGCAACATTCAATGACCTGCTGAACCGGCTGGAAGAATCCTTTGCTATTCAGCGGCGATTTATTTCCAATGCTTCTCATGAATTATCAACACCATTGACCTCTGTTTCCAGCCAGATCGAAGTGGCATTATTGCATAACCGGAGCGATGAAGAATACCGCCGGGTATTAGGATCAGTGCTGGAAGATATACAAGAGCTTCACCAGCTGACTAAAACATTGCTGGAGATTGCTAATGCCGGAACACATGGTGCCATTTCTCTGGACAAAGTCAGAATTGATGAAGTGTTGCTGAAGGCACATAGCGAAACTTTGCGCCAGCATACCGGGTATAGTGTATCGCTTGAATTTAATGAACTTCCGGAAGATGAAAATGAATGCCTGGTATTTGGTAATGTTCATTTATTGCAAAGTGCATTCAGGAATATAATGGAAAATGGTTGTAAGTATTCCCCGGACAGGTCCGTTAACGTTCAATTGTTTTTTAAGGCGGACAAAGCAGAGATACGGTTTGTCAACAAAGGAGATATTATTCCGGAGGACGAGATGAACCGGCTTTTTGAACCATTCTACCGGGGGGGGAATGCTGAAGGAAAACCGGGGGTGGGGCTTGGTCTCACATTAACAAAACGTATCATTAATCTTCATAAAGGAACACTATCTATTGCCTCAGAGCCTGAGCAGGGTACTATTTTCAAGATCATTCTGCCTACTATGCTTCGCTGAGCTTTTAACTCTTTTCTAATAACAGGTTAATCCCCTTTTTAACCGGGTGGCCTACTTTGTAGTCATTATAACTAATGAATGCAACAACTTTTTGATCATATACTGGTACCGGTGGGGTTTAACAGGAATACCAATTTTATAATTGAAAAAGCTGTCCAGGCGGCCAATCATTTTGGTTGCGATATTCACCTGTTGCATGTATGTACTCCCTACCTGCCTGTTTCCGTTTTTTTTGATGGTTATTTTTCCGCACCGCCATTCTTCAATACAGAAGAGAAGGCCCGGCACAAAATGAAAAAACTGGTCAGCAAGTACCGGCACCGTTTACGGGAAGGCCTTGTACTTGACGCTTCGGTCAGTTCGGGAAGCTGGGATGTGCAGATGAAGGAGCTGATCATTACCCGGCATATTAACCTGGTGATGATTCCCAAACATAAAAGGAAATTTTTTGGTGCTTTGGTATACGAAGTTGATGTGAATGAATTGTCATTGCAGTCGCAATGCCCTATTCTTACCGTTACAAGAGATTTTGATGTCCAACATTTGCAAAACATAGTTGTACCCGTCAATGATTTTTTGCCATTAAGAAAATTATCTGTTGCTACCCGTTTGGCCAGTCAATTCAATGGTATGATACACCTGATGGGACATCGAAGCAACCGGTATGCAGATGATAAGCGAAATGTAAAATACCTGACCATGGCTTACCAGTTACTAAGGGATTATGCCGACGTGAAGGTCTATTGCTCTTCGAAGGAAGGAAGAAATGTGGCTGATGATACCCTGGAGTATGCTACTAACATCCAGGCGGATCTTATTGTAGTGAATTCAGGAAAAGAATCGATTTTAAAAGGATGGTTTAGCAGGTGGTTTGGGAATTATTTATATAGACGTTCAGCAATACCGGTACTGACCATAGCACCTAAATAATAACCCGTACCAGTTAAAACAAGTAGTATGAATTATTTTTTTGTGATTACAGCGTTATTTCTTTCTTTTTTCTCTGTTGCACAGGATAGGGACGATATTGTTCAGCTAATAGAGAATGAACGGTTTGCAAGCGCTGAAAAAATTCTTGAATCAGCTATCCGGGAAAGTGGGCCTGAGCCCTCTTTAAATTACCTGATGGTAAAAACTTATCTGGAACAAAATAAGGAAAAAGATGCCAGGGAATTTGTGGAGGGAAATAAACTTTATGATCTGGCCGCTGACCCACTAAGCAGAATTTCTTATGCCCGTTACCAGTTGAGGGAGGGGAAGAAAGAATCTGCTTTCCAGGTATTCAGAGAAATACTGGATGGCAAGAAGAATAAAAAGAATGTTCAGCTCTTGCTGGCGATTGCGGATGTAATGGTAAGCGAAGAAAATGGGGATAATAATTTCGCCATTGAATTATTACAGGCAGCCGGAAAATATGATAAAAAAAATCCGGAGGTTGATTTACTGCGGGGAATGGCCTACCGGAAATTAAAGGATGCTTCTTCGGCCTATCTCAGTTATGGGGAGGCGTTAAAAAAAGACCCGGTAAATGTAAAAGCCCGTTACCTGATGGGTCAAATATTCAGTGCTCAGAAGAACCCAGATGTATACCTTGAACATTACTTGCGGGCTTATGCCATTGATTCGACATATGCTCCTGTGCTGGAAGCATTGTATGATCATTATTATTTCAGAGATGTCAAACTGGCCAGGAAATACCTGGAGAAATTTATAGCCGCTTCGGATTATTCATTACAAAATGAGTACAGGCTTACTGACTTGTTATACCTCACCGGCGACTACCAGGAGGCCATTAATTCATCCATGTCAATTCTCGATAAGGCAAAGGATAGTGTGCAACCAAGGCTTTTTAAACTGATTGCTTATTCTTATGCGACTTTGGGCGATTCAGTTAAAGCTGACTCCTACCTCAATGATTATTTCAGTAAGGCAGAACCTGAAAACTTCATTGCAAAGGATTTTGTATTCAGGGCTGCCCTTTCTGATCGTACGCCGGGTAATGAACAGGAAACCATCACTTATTACGAAAAAGCAGTGGCATTGGACAGTGTTGCTGCTAACAGGGTAAACTATGCTGCTCAATTAGCAGGGTTGTACAAAAAAGCTGCTGCCTACAAAGAACAATCCCATTGGCTGGGAAAGGTATTTAGCTGGAAAGAAAACCCTTCCAACATTGACCTGTTTAACTGGGGACTTGCAACTTACAACGCACAAAATTATCCTGCTGCCGATTCAATCTTCACACTATATACCACAACATACCCGGATAATATCTACGGGTATTACTGGAGGGCAACTGTTAATGCTGCGGTGGATACAGCCATGCAGCTCGGGTTGGCCATACCGCATTATAAAAAGCTGACCGAGATTGGTGAAACAGATACAAAGATGAATAAAGCGATGCTGCTGAAAGCTTATAGTTACCTGGCTGTTTATGAAGCAAATACTACCAAAAATTATCCTGAGGCACTAAGCTGGTTCGAAAAATACCGTTCACTTGAGCCGGGTAATGCTGATATCAATAAATATATTGAAACATTGCAAAAGTGGATTGCGGACGGGAAATGATGTTTTTTTTTCATGAGTTGGTGTGTAGTAAAAGGCTGCCTGGCAACAGGCAGCTTTTAATTTGCGCTAACCAACACAGTGGCCCTGTTCTCATTGGCAGCATTGTCTTTGGCGATCACCTGTATCTTATATTCGATTCCGCTTTGTGCAGAGAAACTTTCATTCAGTGTATAAGTGGCCGATAACGGGTAGCGATGAATATCCACCAGTAAGGTGCCGGTACTGTTATTAGAAATATGTACATGCACTTCAGCCAGTTGCTGATTATCGCTGAGCGTTCCGGTAATATTCACTGTCTGACCGGCGCTAAACACCTGGTTATTCAGAGGCGCTGATATAGTAACAACAGGGAGTACCCGGTCGGTCTCCCTGTTGTTATTTTTTGAACAGGAAAATCCTGTTGTAATAAGGATTGCAATAAAAACTAGCTTATTCACGAGACTAAGTTACACAAACCCTTTCATCTGGGTTTAATTCTGGCTCGTTGCTGTCATTTTTTCCAGCAGGCTGATCGCTTTGGGAAATAATAGATTATTCTCCAGGTGTACATGGCGGTGCAGGTCTTCCTCAAATGTTTTTAAGGAAGCAAAAGCTACTTTATACGTGGTACAGGCATCCAGCGGGGCCTGGTAATTATTGGTCAGCTGGCGTATCTCCTGCAAAGCAGAGCCGGCATGATCATGTTCTTCTTCCATCACATTGATAGGACCGGATAGATAAGTGATATTGGGCCTGAACCCATTTTTGTCCTGCAGTGATATATCTTCCAGCTCTTTGATCCTTGGAAAAAGAATGATCTCTTCTTTATGCATATGCATATCCATTTCTTCTCTTACAGCGGCGAATAGCTCAAATATTTTATATAGCTCAGGATGACGGGGGCCATGTTTGGAAGCGATCTTTTCAAGATAACCCAGTAATTGCGGCATTTCTCCTTTTACATATGAGTGGTGTGTGGAAACAATATAATCGGTCAGTTGGGTAAGGCTGAGTATATCAAAAGGGAATGCCTCAGCATTACCGCTTGCAGAAACTGTTTCCAGTTCTTTCAGTAACTCTTCCACCTGTATATTTTGGTCATTGCAGGCTTGTTCAAGGGATCTTTTTCCTTTGCAGCAAAAATCAAGATTATACTTCTCGAAGACAGATGCAGTGCGGTGATTGGAGGATACGATCTGTGCCAGGGTTTGAGATGATAATTGATTCATAGTCTTTTTCTTTTTAAATAGGTATAAAATAGTGTCAGAGATCTTTTCTTTTAAAAACCCGGATAGCCCACAACAATGGCAATGTGATCCAGAGCAGCATAATACCCAACGTGAAGAATACACCCGTACCACTGCCAAAGAAGTCTTTATATAATGCACCGGTATAACCCATCAGTGCACTGATATCCATTTTCAGCATGATGAAGATCCGGCCAAGATCGATCGGGTTCAATGCAGAGAGCAGGAGCGTAAATTTCTCCATGGGATAATCACTGAAGGCAAACAGGATAAGTAATACTAATCCATCATAGATCAGTGCAAAATAGAACCAGAGCAAGAGGGCGGCACCGATACCTCTTGCTTTATCCCTTGCTTTTACAGATGCTAAAAAGGCGATAGATGTAAATACGAGTGTGAGAGCACTACCCGTGAACAAAAGAGCAAGCCCTGTTTCATCAAACGCAAAAAATAAAACAGGAACACCCACGCCAATAAAAAAAGCACTGAGTAATGATAATGCAACGCCGGCATATTCGCTTAGTAAGATACGGGTACGGCTCAGCGGTTGCGACAACATCAGTTCGATAAATTCATAGGAATTGTAATAATGGATCGTAGTAAAGATCATGCTGATCAGTGGCACAACGATCAGCACAATGGTAAGTAAACTGAGAATGGCTTTGCTGTCATTTTCTTCCAGCTGGAAAAGGCTGAACGAAACAATGAACAGGAAAAGGGTATAAGCCAGTACAACCTTACTTCTCAGGATATCATACAGTACATATCGTGATAATTTAAGCATGCTCTTTTTTTAGTTGCTTTTTGTTGTTTCTTTCAGTGCGAGGACCTCGTCGATCCATAAAGCTTCTTTCTTTCCGCCTTTCATGATACTTGCAATGGCTTTTCCAAGCTTTTCTTCTTTGGTTTCTTTTTTCAGTGCAGCCAGTTCTTTATAAAATATCATTTTCCCTTCCTGGAGATACATCACATCGGTGGTCAGTTCATCCAGGTCGCTCAGGATATGTGAAGTGATAAGAATGAGTTTATTCTTTTTCTTTTCCTGCATGATCTTTTCTTTCAGTATCTCGGATGAAAGGGGGTCAAGCCCTGCAGTAGGTTCATCGAGGATCAGGATAGCAGGATTAAAATAGAATGCCAGTGCTGCACTTACTTTCTGGCGGGTGCCGCCGCTGAGTGTCCGCATGGGTTTATCAAAAATGGAAACCAGGTTAAACTTTACCAGCAGGTCAGTATCTAATTCTGTTTCAGATATTTTCCGGATATCTTTCAGCATCCTGAACAATTGTCCCACTTTCATATTGTCGGGGTAGCGGCCTATCTGTGGCATATAACCGATCTGGCTGCGGTAAGAGGGATCGCCATTGATCTGTTTACCGTTTACATGAATGCCGCCACTATCTGCCCTTACCATTCCCAATATACATTTGATAAGAGTGGTCTTTCCGGAACCATTCGGACCGATAAGGGAAATCACCTGGCCCTGGTTAAAAAAGACATTGATGTCATCCAGTGCCTGGAGTTTTTTGAATTTCTTTTTCAGGTTTTCGATTCGTATCATAGTGCGTTAGGTTTCATCATTGGTTTATCGTCAAGAAGATTTTCAGGTGTCAGGCTTGGGATCGCTTTTTCTGCTTTGTCTAAAATAGATACCATGAAACTTCTCATCAGTATCAGCGTGGTGGGGTTTTGCTCCACGATCATGGCATACATGCTTACCGGGTGATAGGGCACATCACCAATACCATCTTTATTAATATCATAGCCCTCATATTTATCCCAGTAATTATTGAAAAATTTATTCAGCATCATAGTGCCATTCGTGGCAATGTCAAAACTGTTTCCATTGAAATTATTATGATGGATATTATTGTCATCACAACTGGCCTGTACTTTCAGGGCCCAGCCATTGTTTTTGAAAGCGTTATTCTGTATCTCCATCCGGCTGCTGCCTTCCATATAAATGCCGACTGTATTTTTAAGAAATGTATTATTACTGATAGAGCCGTCCGTGATCTCTTTTAGTAAAATGCCGTAGGCAGAAGGCCCCCAGTTTTCTTCAAAATGATTACCCGTCATTACCACTTTTTTGGAGTACATCACAGCTACACCTGCACCATTCTTTTTAAAAGTATTATTGATATAGTGGTCACTGTGGGAGAACATGAAGTGGAGTCCATAGCGGATATTGTTTTCGCTGAGGTTATTCCTGATGGTGGATTCCGTTACGAATTCGAAATAGATACCATCGCGGTGACCGGAAACATTATTATTTTCGATGAGGGCATGATTGGATTTCCATAAATGGATACCGTTACCGGTTAACTGTTCTGATGTCGGATTCCCGCTAATCTTGTTATTTCTTATACTGCAATAGGAGGTATTTGAAATATGAATAGCAAAATAGGAGTTACTGATCGTATTTTGTTCGAGCAGGATATTACTGGCATCGATCACTTTGATAGAAGCAAAATCGTTCAGTGCGGAGTAGCCTGCGTTTTGGAATTGTATCTTCTTAACAGTAATGTTCTTTCCGCTGATAGTGATCAGCTCCGTTTTGTTATTCCCGTCAAGAATGCTGTTGCCTTCTCCAAGTAATGTAATCGACCGGGATATAAGAATATTTCCTTCTTTGTAGATTCCGTTTTTTAACAGTATTGTATCACCATCCTTAGCCAGCGTAACTGCTTCCCTTAACGTTTGTACCGGCTGACCTTTTCCGGCAATTATGATACGGGCATCTGCAGTGGTAATAGTAAGAAGCAATAATATGGTAATTAAAGAATGCATTTTAGTTGGACCGGGTTAGTAAATTTTTCCAATTGGTTATTTCAGCTTGTTTGCCTTTGCTGAATCGAGTGGCTGAGGCTTGTGTTTCAAATCCGGCAGTATGGCTGCCCATCGGGCTTTTTAGTTCCGGGCTGATAACAAAAATAGCTTTGTCAACTTCAAGGAAGGTATTTGGTTTTTCAAAATTGATCGTCAGCTTTTGAGAAAGACTATTATCTGTTTCCGTGCCTGCTTTCAGGAAGCTGATCATACAGTGCAGGTCATCAAATTTGAAGATCTTTCCTTTTTTAGTAATGAGTTCGCCACCAAATCTTGTATCGGTGATACTCATCTTGCAGAAATGACAAACATCTTTGCCGGGTTCAAAAGGTGATGGTTTTGTATTGCAGGATATAAAGGTCATCAGAAATGCAATTAATATAAGCGAAGCTGGTTTGGCTTTTTTGCTGATATGGCGGTGACGGTACCATTCCACAAACCAGACGGTGAAAGCTAAAGCCGCTGCACCAATGACTACCCACCCGCCAACATCCGGGAAGGAATAAGCATCAAAATTCAATAAGCGTTTATGTCCAAAAAGTGGAGGCTGGTAGGATAAACCAGGGACCTGGATAGGAGCAGTAGGATCAAGATTATGCCCGTAATCATAACCCCATTGGTAGAAATCATACATCGCCAGGGCACCACCTACTGCGGTAAGTCCAAGATAGGCCAGTAAAAATTTCCTACTTCCTGTTATGGCTACGGTCATTCCCAGGAGCATAAAGAAACCTACCACATAAGGAAGGTATTTGAATTCAGGAAACATGCCCACGGTAATATGTTTCATGCCGATATAGTGATTCAATCCATTGATTACTTCCACATCACCTGAGAGACCGTTGATCCAGATATTCATGGTTAGCCCTTCGGGATATTGAGGTGCGAAAAGATCAATCCGCCAGGCAGGAAGAAAGAAAACGGCAACAAGGGCACCAGATGCAAAAGCCACGAGTATCCTGGAGGCTATGCTTAATTTATTATTGTTCATGACCGCTGTTTAAGAACTTCCGGGGGTATTGCACCCCGGAAGTAGGTGTACAAATGAAAAAGCAACGACAGTCCATTATTTTTTAACAGGGGGCAACAGTACTGCATCAATTATATGAATGATGCCATTGGAAGCTGGCACAGAAGCGATAATAGTAGCTGTCCCGTTCACTATCACTTTGCCGTCTTTTACGCTTAGTGTAATGTTATCCCCGTTGGCCTGGCCTATTACCTGGCCATCCTTCATATTCTCTGCTTTGTAAACAGCTACAGACACATGGTATTGTAATATATTCTGCAGATCTGTTTTCTTATCATCTTTCATTAATCCATCAACAGTGCCGGGAGGAAGTTTATCAAATGCGGCATTGGTGGGTGCAAAAACCGTGAAAGGACCGGCATTCGATAAAGCAGTAACCAATTCAGCCTGTTTCAATGCTGCAACCAGTGTGGTATGATCCTTTGATCCAACAGCAACTTTTACCACATCTTTTGCTGATTCGTCATCTTGTACTGCTTCCTGCCCACCGGCAGATGTGGTGGGTTCAGCTGATACAGCAGTTTCAGTTGTTTTGGTTTCGTTATTACAACTGCCCAGCATGAACAGCAGGGTGATTGCGGGGAGAATGAATATTTTTTTCATAACTCAATATTTTGGCAAGTAATAATTTGGTGTAACTGCAACGGCATTTTAAAACCGCTGCAGCTATATTGTATTATTTATTAGCCGGAGCAGTTTCTTTGGCTGCATCGGGCTCAGTTTTACCTGTGCTGAATGTGAGCGGCACATTGGCGCTGGCAGGGCTAACTCTTATATATCCCTGCATTTCCTGGTGTAATGCTGAGCAGAAGTCAGTACAATACATGGGGAAAATACCTGCTCTTTCAGGAACCCATTTCAATGTTTGTGTTTCTCCGGGCATGATAAGGAGCTCAGCATTGTTGGCACCTTTTACCGCAAAACCATGGGGCACATCCCAATCCTGTTCCAGGTTGGTAACATGGAAATACACAGTTTCTCCGAGCTTCACACCTTCAATATTATCAGGCGTAAAGTGTGAACGGATAGAAGTCATATATACATGCACTTCATTACCTTTGCGTTCCACCCTTGCATTATTATCTCCCATGGCCACATACGGATTTTTATTTTCTTCAATTTTGAAGATCTTCCTGCTGTTCTTCACAATCAGCTCGGCCGGAATAGCTTCAGCATAGTGTGGCTCACCGATGGTGGGGAAGTCAAGTAATAACTTCATTTTATCTCCATCAATAGAATAGAGCTGAGCACTCTGTGTCAGTTCAGGGCCGGTAGGCAGGTAACGGTCTTTAGTGATCTTGTTATAGGCGATTACATATTTACCCCAGGGCTTTTTAGTAGGCCCGCCGGGTACACAGAGGTGACCGATGGAATAATAAGTAGGTACACGGTCCACCACTTTCAGATCTTGTATATTCCATTTTACAATTTCAGAAGAAACAAAGAAAGATGTATAAGCAAAACCTTTTCCATCAAATTCAGTATGTAAAGGTCCGAGACCTGGTTTTTGTACTTCGCCATGCAATACGGCATCGTATTTTAATACAGGGATTCCATCGTATTCACCGTCATAATTTTTAGCTGCAATAGCAGCTTGTATTTTAGTGAAGGAGAATACAGGGATAGTAGCCGCCAGTTTGCCACTGCCTACAATATATTCACCAGTAGGATCAGTATCGCAGCCATGTGGTGATTTCGGGCAAGGCATAAAATAGAGCATATCAGGACAATCCTTTGGATCCAATACCAGCACCTCGTTTTCGATAGTAGAGCTGGCAGTATGTGTGCTTTCATTATAAACATTGTGGGCATACTTCACCGCTTTCTTTACACCCTTACCGGCTTTGGCATATTCTTCTGCTTTTTTCCAGTTCACACACATGATAAAGTCTTTGTCTTTTTGTGAGGCATTGACCTCTAACAGTGTATTAGCTTTTTCAGAATTATAGCAACTGAAGAAAAACCAACCAGCAGATTTTCCTTTACCTGCACGGGCCAGGTCAAAATTGATGCCGGGAGTAAGTATCTGGAAAGCAATATTCATATTGCCTGAAGTTTTATCCACGCCAATAAAACTTACAGTGCCTTTAAAGTTCTGTTTGTACGTATTAATAGGAACATCAAGATTATCCCCGATTGGGATACTGAATCTTGTACCAGCTACTACATATTCAGAATTTTCTGTAATAAAAGGAGAGGAGTGGTTACCGGCACTGTTAGGGATTTCAATGATCTCCGCAGTACGGAATGTTTTCAGGTCAATACGGGCAATACGGGGTGTATTGTTAGCATTACCAAAAGCCCATCGTCCATCATGTTCACTACCGGTAACAGAAAGGGCAATATGGTGAAGATCATCCCAGGGAACAAATCCGTTCGAAGTATTCAGCATGGGTTTGGTTTCTTCGCTGTAGCCCCATCCTTTTTCGGGATCAACGGAGAAAACAGGAATAACCCGGAATAAACGACCTGAAGGGATGCCATAGACAGACATTTGCCCGCTAAATCCACCCGATACAAAATTGTAGAACTCATCATATTTACCCGGAGCAACATAAACCTTAGCAGCGGCGTCGCCACTAACAGCAGATTGGGTGCCTTTGGGTTTACAGCCCTGCATCCAAATGAGACCAACCGATACAAGTAATACTACCAGTACCGTGTTTAATAATTTTTTTTTCATATTGACAATATTTAGCAGTTTTAAAAATGATCCGGTTTTATCGGTTGGTTTTCGTTTTCAGTATTACTTTTCTCCATCATTGCTGCGCATGAACTCAAGCACCTTACGGGCTTCATCGGTTGTTATGTTCTGGTTAGGCATTCTTACCATACATAACTCCAGCAATTTTTGTGCTTCAGCATCTTTCGCCAGCATCATATCGACATTAGTGATCATGTTCATTATCCAAACAGGCTGTCTTCTTTTTGTAACATCCTTCCAGCCCGGGCCTACCAGTTTTTCTTCTGTTAACTTATGGCAGGACTGGCATTTCAGTTCATACGTGGCTTTACCGGTGCTTACCATTGCCTGGTCAAGTGGGGTGCCTAAGGTGATATCGCTTTCTTTTACTTCAGTCCCGTGAACTTCGGGTTGGTCCTTGGTTAGTTCCTGTACATCTACAGGCTTTTCATCTTTTTTTACCCCTTCGTTGCCACAGGCGGTTAAAAAGAAGAGCCCCGCTGTTGCAAACAGGGCCACAATAAAAGTTTTTTGTTTCATGTGACGTTGCTTTTTAGTTAAGAAATAAAAGGATATTGGTATCCTTTATTAAAATCAAAAATATTTACCTTAATTGCCGCTGTTAGTGATAGCCGTCATTCGGTATGATGATGTTGATCAGGTAATAGCGCAAGACCTGTCTATAGTTTTGTAGCATAATTAAAGTTATGACTTTTTCTAAATCCTTCGGGTATGCGTTGCGTGGCATACTATACGTTTCATTACTGAAAGATGAACCCCGGAAAATATCTATTGATGAGATCGCCGAAAAGTTATCGGTGCCCCGTCATTTCCTGGGTAAGATTATGAAAGCTGTGGTTAAAGCGGGTATTCTGAGTTCTACAAGAGGGCTCCAGGGTGGCTTTTTCATCAATGAAAAAACACTGCACACCCCTTTATTAACCATTATCCTGCTTACGGAAGGTAATAATTATTTTAATACCTGCCTGCTCAGTATGCGGAAATGTAATTCCGCTAATCCATGCCCCTTACATAATAAGGTAGAGGGACATAAGGACGGATTGTTGCAGATATATGGACAAACTCTTGTCAGTGATCTGTTACAAGATGACAAAGCTGATTTTATCAAAAGCTTAGCCACAGTAGAAGCGGCCTGATTTTTATAATATATGAACTACTTAGTCCCGGGTCATTTCCCGGGATTTTTTTGTATAAAGAGAAACCCCCGGGGAACCGGGGGTTGTAATAGAAACGAAAACCAACGATAGCTCATTTTCATGAGCCTCATTTAAGTGTATTATCACTTGATGCCCGAAAATAAAATGCATACCCGTCCTGCCTGCTGATCATCGTCATATTATGGGCTGATTGCTGTCAGCCGGCTTTTATTTATTGTTAAAAAGAGTAACATGTATTTTTTTCATTTCTGCAAATGATTTAAATCAGCTTTTGCGGTCGGCCATCTTGCTATTTTGCCCGTGAAAGGCTTTATACTATGTTATCGAGGAATTATCAAACCATAAGCACCGAATCCTGCGCCGCTGATATTGTGAAAATGGATTACCGCACTGCCGCCGTCTTTAAGAAGCACGGTATTGAGTATTGCTGTGGGGCCAAGTGGCCGCTTAAAATGGTTTGTGAAAATAATAACCTTAATCCCGATCATGTACTACAGGATCTACAAGATGCTCTCCGGGTGATACAGGTATCTCCTGCACTGCCTTTTAATGACTGGAAGGTCGACTTTCTGACCGATTATATCACGAATGTTCACCACCAGTACCTGCGCCAGGTCCTTCCCTACATCAAGGAGCAACTGGGGAAGTTTGTAGCGGAGCATGCCAGGAAATATCCTTATTTGCCTGACTTGGAGAATTATTATAATTTTCTTTATAAAACAATGATCCCACATTTGCAACAGGAAGAGGAGATCATATTTCCATATGTGAGGCAGATCTCTCATGCGTATGAAAGCAAAGAATCATATGCCAGCCTGCTTGTTCGGACGCTACGTAAGCCGGTGGAAGATTTGATGCATCACGAACATGATACCCTGAAAAAAGTATTGACCCGTTTCAGGAGCCTGACCAATAATTATATGGCCCCGGATAATGCCTGCACCAGCCACCGGGTGGCTTTCTCCTTATTACAGGAGCTGGATGATGATATCGTGCAGCATCTTTACCTCGAAAATGAGGTCCTATTTCCAAAGGCCATAGCGATGGAAAAGGAACTGCTGCAAAAACCCGTATAGGCAGATTGATCTCACTTCTTATTTTATATTTAACTTGAGCCGGAAATCATTAATTACATGTTCAAGTTAAACAGCCGTGTTATTCTTCTCTGGTCGGTTCTTATTTTCATACTGGCACTGGCATCTGCCTTTGTTTTCCATAGTTATGAACTGGCCGTAAGCGGCCTGTTAATAATTATTGTTTTAACTGCTTTTGTTCCCGGCTGGAGAGTAACTCTATTTGCCGGTTTACTGGGTATGGTTGTGATGACCGGGTTATTACTTTATTTTAAGGAACAAGACAGCGATATCATGAAAGCCATGCTTTCGCAGGTGTATTCATTGCTGGTGATCATTTTTGCAGTCATGATCGTGTTTTACATGAAAAGATTGCAACAAAATTTTGCGCATGAGAAAACACATATGATCTCCCTCTTTGAAAATGCAACAGAAGGCATATTGCTCACCAATCACTCCGGCCAGATCGTATTGGCCAACCCGGCGGCATCAAAGATGTTTGGCTATACATCGGAGGAACTGGTCGGGCAGTTTATTGAAAAACTGATTCCGCAGCGGTTCCATCATAAGCATTCCGGGTTACGGGATGGTTTTTATAAAGCTCCTTCCAACCGGACCATGGGCACAGGCCGTGACCTGTTTGCTAAAAGAAAAGATGACAGCGAATTTCCCGTGGAAGTCAGCCTCAGTCATTATAAGCAAAAGAATGAAATGTTCGTGATAGCCTTTATCGTGGATATTACTACCCGGAAGGAAATTGAACAGAATTTATTGCGGCAAAAAAAGGAGCTGGAGAAGATCAGTGATGATATCCGCAAATTAAACGCACAACTGGAAGGTAAGGTGGAAGAAAGAACAATGATTCTGAAAGAAGCCTTGCAACGACTTGAACTATCCCAACTGGAAGTAAGCGAAGCACTTGATAAGGAAAAACAACTCAATGAGATCAAGAGCCGTTTTGTATCCATGGCCTCGCATGAGTTCAGGACGCCCCTCAGTACTATCTTATCTTCTGCTACTCTTGTTTCCAAATACCCGGGCTCGGATGACTTTGACAAAAGAGAACGGCATATCCGGCGGATCAAAGAATCCGTTAATCATATGAATGAATTACTGGAAGACTTTTTATCCCTGGGTAAATTGGAAGAAGGGAAAGTGGCCATTACTGTTTCTTCGTTTAATGTGAAAGAGTTTTTTGAAGATGTGATCGATGAAATGAAAACACAATTAAAATCGGGGCAGGAGATCATCTTTACGTGTGAAGGGCTGGGTCATTTTATGACGGATAAAAGAATGATGAAAAATATTTTACTCAACTTACTTTCTAATGCCATCAAATTTTCCGGGGAAGGAAAAAAGATTCGGGTTTGCAGCGATAACCTGGAACACAGGTTATATATAAAAGTACAGGATGAAGGCATGGGAATACCCGCCGAGGATATCCCTCACCTGTTCGCCACTTTTTTCAGGGGTAAGAACGTCAGTAATATCCAGGGTACGGGTTTGGGGCTGCCCATCATAAAGAGATACCTCGGGCTGTTAAAGGGTGATATAAAAGTGGAGAGTGAACTGGAGAAAGGTACCACCTTCCATGTAGAAATGGCCCGCCTGGGTCCTGAAGACAGCAGTCTCTGAACTTTTTGAGAGGAAAGATTGTTCTTTATAAAAGATCAGCCAATGAACCGCAGTGAAAGAATCCCCGTACTTGTTGTTTCGGGGCTTTTATTACTCTACATATTCCTGATAGCCACCTCTTCTTTGCCAGTCATCACCGGTATTATTTTTTCGATATCTCCTTTATTAGTTGTGTGGCTGGCATATAATGTTGTTCGCTTCGGTAAATCTGTTAAAGAATTAAAGGACGGGGATGAATGGGGTTATGCAGATAAAAGCAGGGATGAACCAGGAATGGTTTAATGACAATTGATCGCCGCACCGGTTGATGATTGCGCAGGCATATCCGGGCTGATGTAAGGGATCCCGAGGTTTAATCCCCGGAGAATAAGTACAACGGCCATGATCACCACAAAATACGGAACTGCTTTACGCATTACCTGGCGAACGGGTAAACTTATTACCTGCCCTAAATAAGCCACGATCATCATGGCGGGCAATGTACCTGCACCAAAGGCCGCCATAAATGCAATAGCCTGGCTTACACCTGTTGAAGAAATAGCAGCAGCTACTGCCAGGTAAACCATGCCACAAGGCAGAAATCCATTGGCGATACCCATCAGGAAAAAACCGGCGGGACCTTTTGCCTTACGAAGAAGGCCGCTAATGAGTTGTTGAATAAAAATATAGAATTGATCAAGAAAGGAAAGACGTATATGGGTTTTGCGGAGAAAATAAAATAGTGATAATAACAGGATGATCACACCCAGAAGAATGGAAAACCGTTGTTGAATGCCTGCCATATATATACTTCTGCCTGCCAGGCCAAACAACAAACCGAAAACCGAATAAGTGATGATACGTCCGAACTGGTAAAGCAGCAGGGAAACAAATTTCTTTGTACGGGATAAATGCTGTGTTGGCAATGCAAGACTTAACGGCCCGCACATACCCACGCAATGAAGACTGCCCACAGCTCCTAAAGTAAAACCCGCTATGATGACAGGCCATATCATTTTACAATACCGTTAATGCTTTCTCCGTGTAATAATCTGTACCATTACTATTCCATCCGATCTTCACTGTATATTTTCCAGGCGCCACCTGTGCGTTGTTAAATACCTGGACGCCATCCTGGTTAACCTCCAGGTTAAATCTTTTATCCTGTTTTTGATTATAGGCACAATAGAACAGTACAGAACCGGTGACTGCCTGGTTTTTCATTTCTTCCGGAAACTGTAATACAATACCACTGTCGGTCTGCTGCAGGCTGGCAGCAGCACTTAGTGCATTGGCCCTGTTAGAACCATCTATGACTTCCTGGTAGCGAAGTTCTTTTTTGTAATAATCCTTTTCTACCAGCTCATACGTGGTGTTCATTGATTTATAAACCAGCACTCCCATTCCTGCTCCGAATACGATGAAGGTTACCAGTAATTTATTTCCCCAATTCATTAGTTATAATTTTTTGTGGTTGAATGATCAATATCTCCTGAACGGTCCCATAAAATTGGTGGTCAGTTCAGTTATCTTTTTATCGCCTTCATAAATACCTACCCGAAGCTTTGTCTTTCTTGACTTTAAAGCTGTATTAGGAAGCACAACAAAGAAAGTGCCGCTGCCTTGTCCGCTCTGTTTTACATGGATATTCTTTGTGCCCACCAGTTCTATTTTTCCCGTTCCGGCCTCATCGCCCTCCAGTTTAAGTACTACAGGGATATCAAGAATTGTTTTATTCTGTACGGTAATAGAATAAAGATTCGATAAAGAATCCTTTCCTCTTTCCTGGTATGTTAAACCAGTGGTACGGATAATGGTTCCGTCAACATCTTTACGGGTAACAAGCAGGATGGTCAGTAAACTGGCCAGTACAATTAGAACACCGGTATAAAATTTCATCCGGCCGGTATAGCGAAGCGGCTGATGATCGGCAATGCCATTTTCGGAGGCATAACGGACAAGGCCTCTTGGTTTGCCCACGGCATCCATCATTTTGTTACAGGCATCAATGCAGGCCGTACAACCCACACATTCCATCTGGGTGCCATTCCGGATATCAATACCAGTCGGGCATACTTTCACGCATTGAAAACAATCAATACAATCACCGGTATTTACGTCAGCCGGTTTTATTTTTTTCAATTTCCCTCTCGGCTCCCCTCTTTTATAATCATATGCAACAATCATGGAGTTGCGGTCGAGCAAAACACTTTGTAAGCGGCCATAAGGACAGATCACCGTGCAGGCTTGTTCCCGGAAATAGATATAAACGAAATAAAAAATAGTTGTGAAGGTGATGATGGCCATAAATCCGACCACATGCTGGCTGATAGGTTCTGTAATGATCTTCTCCAGTTCTTTAACGCCAATTATATAAGCCAGGAAGAAATTAGCGATGACAAAAGCGACAAAATAGAAAACGATATGCTTGATCGTTTTCTTACGAACTTTTTCAGCTGTCCAGGGCCCGTTATTCAGCAATTTTTGTTTCGGGGCATCTCCCTCGATCAGGTATTCAAGTTTGCGGAACAGCATTTCCAGGAAAACGGTTTGCGGGCAAACCCATCCACAGAACAAACGGCCAAATGCAGCAGTAAATAAAACAATGAACACAATGAATGTGATCATTATAATTCCGAAAATAAAAAAATCCTGCGGCCAGAAAACTTTACCAAAGATGATAAATTCAGCTTCGGGGATATTGAATAGAAACAGGGGCCTTCCGTTCAGGGAAATAAAAGGAAGGGTGAAGAACAGGGCAAAAAAGCCCAGGCTCACCCATGTCCTGATATTGTAAAGTTTTCCCTTGGGCTTATGTGCATACACCCATTTTCTCTTTCCTTTAGCGTCTACAGTAGCAAGCCGGTCACGGAAAGAATCTGTGGCTGTTTCGTTTGTTGTGGTTTCGTTGGTGATCGTTTCTTCAGTGTTCATAGTTCGTCGGTTTATTCTAATTCATAGCCATCTTACCATCTTTTGCTTTTGCTGAGTCAATAGCTGGTGCTGCTGGAGCCGCTTCTTCTTTATATACAGGACCGTCAGGTGCTTTTGGATTGGGAGGGTTGGTGCCCTTCAGTGATTTTACATAACTGGCCAGCTGTGCCATTTCCCTGGCGGTAAAATTTTCCTGCCATGATTTCATCCCTTTATTCGTACCATATTTGATGGTTTTGAAAATGTCCTTAATGCTGCCTCCGTAAACCCAGTTCTCGTCCGTCAGGTTGGGACCTACAAGCCCTCCGGCATCTGCCCGGTGACAAGGCACACAGTTTGCAGGGTTGATGAATAATTTCTTACCAGCTTCCAGGTCTTCTTTTGCAGTCAGGTAGGTTACTGTATTTTCATCTACATTATCTCCCTGCAGTTTCAGGTATTCTTTTACTTTCAGTTCGCCTTGTGCAACGGCTGTTTCAAACTCCTGTTTGCTGGATGGGCCCGTATGTGCAATATGAAAACGGTACAGGTAAATACAGCCAACAATGATGGTTAAGTAAAATCCATATAACCACCATTTGGGTAAACGGTTATTCAATTCACGGATACCATCATAATCATGGCCAAGATCAAGATCAGCTTCCTGGCTGCTAGGGCGGAAACTGTTGAATTTATCCCACCAGGACAGCTGGTTCTTTTTCACTTCTTCAGCTACCGGCTGCGTTTCAGCTACCAGTTTATCCTTTTCGGCTTTCAATAAAAATTTGATATTGATAAGCAGTGCAATGATGATAAATAACTCAAGAAATATTACTGTTGCCATGACATAAAAGGTAGAAGCGGTCATGCCACCGATCGTTTGACCTGCTGTGGTAGTAGCCGCAGCATCAGCCGGAGCAGCTCCTGTTTGTGCAAACAATGAACTACTGCCTAGTAACAAAAGAGTGATCAGCACGGCTGCAACAGGAACAGCGGCTTTTTGTTGTTTTCTTTTTTTCAATTTTACATCAGCTGTACCGATCAGTATATTGGCCAGTATGCCAATAACGATCAGCAACAACAGCATCAGCACTACTAATACTATCGCCAGCGGATTACTGAATGCCGAAGGTGCCGGCGGACCTGCTGCCCAAACCGGTTGTACAAAACCCATTGCCAGGAACACACCCAGCAAGCGGATCATATTCTTTGATTTATTATAATTGAACAGGTTCATATAAAAGTTAGTTTTAAAGATTCTTAATTGTCCAGCGGAATACGGCTGATATCATTGAATTTTTTCTTATCCGTTTTTAAAACCCAGGTAACCATGACCGTAAAGAAGACTACAAAAATGGTGAGTGATAACATCCCATAGATGTCAACACCACTTACTTTTTCTATATAGTTGATGAATTTCATGATTGATTTCTTTACTTATTTTCTGCTAAGGGCTGTTTAGGTTCTGACTTGATATCTTTCCCGAGACGCTGCAGGTAGGCGATCAGGGCGATGATCTCAGCATCAGGAGCCGTTTCGATCTTATCTTTTTTCAGATTGGCAGTGATAACATTGGCCTGTTCCATCAGGTCTTTATTAGCCACCTGGTCATATCCGTCAGGATAAGGAACACCCAGTGTTTTCATGGCCCTGATCTTGGCCGGTGTTGAACTGATATCAAGTTTATTATCGATCAGCCATACATATCTCGGCATAATTGAACCTGGTGACATGGATCTTGGGTCGTACATATGGTTATAATGCCAGGCATCCGTTTGTTTACCACCTTCACGGGCCAGGTCAGGACCGGTACGCTTGCTTCCCCACTGGAATGGATGGTCGTATACAAATTCACCGGCTTTAGAATATTCACCATAGCGTTTCACTTCATCCCGGAACGGACGTATCATTTGCGAGTGACAGGTGTAACAACCTTCCCGGATATAAATATCCCTTCCCTGCAATTCGAGTGGTGTATAAGGTTTCACACTGGCAATGGTGGGGATGTTTTCTTTTACCAGGAAAGTAGGGATCATCTCTACCAAACCACCGATAGCCACCAGCACCAAACTTAAGATCAGCATGGTCACGGGTTTTCTTTCCAGGATGCGGTGCCAGTATTCTTTCTTATGTGATGTTTCTTTTACTAACGGGGCAGCTTCTGCTGCTTCATTTGGAATGAATTTACCCTGTGTAACGGTCTTATACAGGTTGTACACCATGAAGAAAGCACCGGTCAGGTATAACGCACCACCAATACTTCTCAGGATATAGAATGGTTTGATATTAGTAACGGTATCCAGGAAGTTGGGGAATTTCAGGTTTCCTTCTGGTGTAAATGTTTTCCAGGAAATGCTTTGTTCAAAACCAGCCCAGTACAGCGGCACAGCATAAATGATGATACCAATAGTGCCCAGCCAGAAGTGATTAGTGGCTAATTTCTTTGAGTATAAATTAGTGCCCCACATTTTCGGGATCATATAATAGAGGATCGCAAAAGCAAGGAATCCATTCCAGCCAAGCCCCCCGATATGAACGTGGGCAATGGTCCAGTCGCTGAAGTGGGAGATCGCATTAATGCTCTTCAAACTCAGCATCGGTCCTTCAAAAGTGGACATACCATAACAGGTAATGGCCACCACCATAAATTTCAAAACAGGATCTTCACGAACTTTATCCCAGGCACCACGAAGGGTAAACAATCCATTCAGCATACCACCCCAGCTCGGAGCGATCAGCATTACGGAGAATACAACACCCAGTGATTGAGCCCAGTCAGGCAATGCCGTATATAACAGGTGGTGAGGACCAGCCCAGATATATAAAAAGATCAATGCCCAGAAGTGGATAATGGAAAGACGGTACGAATAAACGGGCCTGTTAGAAGCTTTGGGCAGGAAGTAATACATCAAACCAAGCACAGGAGTGGTGAGGAAGAAAGCCACGGCGTTGTGACCATACCACCATTGCACCAGTGCATCCTGCACACCTGCATACCAGCTATAACTTTTAAATGCAGAAACAGGTATTTCAATAGAATTGACAATATGCAGCATAGCTACTGTAACCCAGGTAGCTATGTAGAACCAGATGGCAACATAGAGGTGTCTTTCCCTTCTTTTAATGATGGTGCCAAACATATTGATACCGAAAACAACCCATATCAGGGTAATGGCAATGTCAATCGGCCATTCCAGCTCAGCATATTCTTTACCGGTTGTAAAACCTAACAGCAACGTAATGGCTGCTGCTGCAATGATGGCCTGCCAACCCCAGAAATGAATCCAGCTGAGTTTGTCGCTGAACATTCTTGCCTTACACAACCGTTGCAGGGAGTAATAAATACCACAAAAGATAGAATTACCTACAAAGGCAAAGATGATGGCATTGGTATGCAACGGACGAAGACGTCCGAAGGTGGTGGGGGCAAAATTCAAACTGCTTTCCGGGTAATAGATCTGGATAGCAGCCCAAAGACCCGCCAGCATACCCACTATCCCAAACACGATAGTGGCTATACCAAATGCCTTTACAATTTTGTTGTCATAATAGAACTTTTCGACTTGCATAAGCTGGATTGTTTTTTGAATTATACTGTTTTGGTAGATGAAGCAGGTTTGTCATCAAAAAGAATACGGGAGGAGGGTGAGTAATCATCTTCAAACTGGCCAGACTTAACACCCCACAGAAATGCCACCAGGAAAAGGGCGGCAACAGAAATGCTGGCTATCAGCAAAATGATAATCACACTCATACTTTTGATTTTACGTTCCTGTAAAAATATTTTTCGGGTACCCGGCAAAGCATAACAAGTATCAACAGGGGGACTGATTTTCATCAAACTGTAAAAAGATTGATGAAAGACAAGTTTTTTACAGTTTCATCCGGCGGGCCAGCAGGCTGCTGCTGCCAAAAGTGAGCAGTAAAATGCTGAGGGAACTGCTGGGCATCAGTATAGCCGCTACCAGGGGAGACAGGTTTCCCTGCACTGCAAAGGCAATCCCGATAATGTTATATACGATTGACATAACAAAGCTGGCTACCACGATATTCCGGTTGGCACGGCACAGGCGGATGAATTTGGTAAGCCTTGAAAACTGCCGGGCTTCAATAATGGCATCGCTGGAGGGAGTGAAATTGTTGGTCTGTTCAGCGACAGCGATGCCGATATCACTTTGTTTCAATGCCCCGGCGTCATTAAGTCCGTCACCGATCATCATTACTTTTTCACCCTGTTGCTGTAATTGCTGGATGTATTGGAGTTTATCTTCCGGTTTTTGGTGAAAGAGCAGGGTGGCTTTGCGTCCCAATAACCTTTCCAGGTTGACTTTTTCGGCTTCATTATCGCCGGAAAGAACAGATAAGCGATAATCATTTTTCAATTCATTCAGCAACTGGGGAATTGCTTCACGGTAATGGTTGCTGAACAGGAAGAAACCATACACTTTGTTATTGATGCTGACATACACAGCTGTTCCCGGCTGAGTATTATGCTTACCTGCCACAAACTCATAAGAACCTGATCTCAACAAGTCGCCGTTTACAGATCCTTCAACACCCATACCTGTAGTTTCTTTGAAACCGGTTACTTCCCTGTTTTTCGGGATACCCAAATGTTTTGCCAGTGCTTTACTCAGCGGGTGATTGGAACAGGAGGCCAATGCTGCCACCTGCTGTTGCTGGTAAGTTGTCAGTGCTGTGCCCTCATAATTAATATCCTGCTGCTGGGTGGAAGTAAGTGTCCCGGTTTTATCAAAAACAATATGCGTGGCTTTGGCCATATCTTCAATGGTCTGGGCACTACGCAGGTAAAAATGATTATGGCCCAGGATGCGAAGGATATTCCCATTGGTGAACGTATTGGATAATAACAGGGCACAAGGGCAGGCAATGATAAAAATAGCAGTAACGGCGGGCCATAGTTTTGACGGATCATTCAGCTGCCAGTAAATACCAGTGACAAGGGCAATGGTTAAAACGATATAAGTAAAATACCGGCTCAGCAGGTGAACGAATGAAACGCTTTTTGCCTGCTCCTGTTTTTTAAATTCATCCCGGTTCCAGAGTTTGGTCAGGTAGCTTTGCGCCACTTCTTTCACTACCAGTATTTCGATATTACCTTCGGTTTGTTTACCACCCGCATAAACCAGTTCCCCTACTTCTTTTAGTACGGGTAGCGATTCACCAGTCACAAAGCTATAGTCGATAAAAGCTTTTCCTTTGGAGAGGATGCCATCAGCCGGTATCAGTTCTTCGTTATGAATCAGTAAAGTGTCGCCGGGTTTTAGATCCGGTAAGGTGGTAGGAACTTCAGTATTTTCTTTTAAAACCGATACAGCAATCGGAAAATAAGATGTATAATCCCTTTCAAAAGAGAGTTGGCGGTAGGTTTTATCCTGTACGATACGGCCGGCCAGCATAAAAAATACAATACCGGTCATGGAGTCAAAATAACCGCCGCCGTTTCCGCTGATCACTTCCCAGACGCTGCGTATAAATGTTACAATAATAGCTAATGCGATAGGTGCATCAATATTCAGGAACTTATGTTTTAAACTTTTCCAGGAAGATTCGTAAAAGGGCAGAGATGAATACAACAGCACCGGGATCGCCAATGCAAAATTGGCCCAGCGGAACATGCCCCTTAAGCCAACCTCACTGGCATCTATGCCCAGGTATTCCGGAAAACTCATCAGCATAATGTTGCCGAAGCAAAAACCGGCAATACCCAATTGGTAAACCATGCTTTTGTTGATTGCCGGCCTTTTTTCTTTCAGGTCGTTCAGGCTGATATAAGGTTCATAACCAATAGTGGTTAATGTTTCAGCTACTTTCCGAAGACTGGTTTGCGGAGTCAGCAGCACAATATCAACTTCCTTACGGGTAAAATTGACTTTGCTGGAAACAACACCGGGATCTAAACGGTGCAGGTTCTCCAGCAGGTATAAACAGGAACTACAGTGCATCTGGGGCAGGTAAAATGTCACATGCACCTGTTTGTCATCCCGGAAACTGATCAGTTGTACCTGTATCTTATCATCATCCAGGAAAGCGAATTTATCCTTGCGGACATGCACCCGCTGGTTGATACCGGGATTCTCATTCAGGTTATAATATTCGCAAAGCTCACCTTCGTTCAGGATCTGGTACACCATTTTGCAACCATCGCAGCAAAATATCTTTTCCGCCACATGAATTTTTTCATTGGCGCAGGTTTCCCCGCAATGGTAACAATGTAGTTGCTGGTCAGTGATAACAGGTGAAGCCATAGTTTTCGTAATCTAAGGCTGCTAAAGTAAAAGGAGGGGGTCTGGGGGGGTATGAGTAACTTCACCGTTAAAGCTGATTTTTATCAAAAGAGTCTTTTGACTATTTTGCAGCCCGATTCACCAAAATATCCCGCATGACCCAACGCACTATCCTGATTATCGATGATAATGAAGATATCAGGGAAAATACAGCAGAAATACTATCTCTTGGTGGTTACAGAACCGTCACCGCAGAAAATGGAAAGAGAGGAGTGGAAGCTGCTTTAGCCGAAAAACCCGACCTGATCGTTTGTGATATTATGATGCCGGAACTGGATGGATACGGTGTTTTGCACCTGCTCCGCAAAAACCCGGAAACAGAAGATATCCCCCTGATCTTTTTAACTGCTAAGGCAGAAAGAAGCGATTTGCGTAAGGGAATGGAGATGGGAGCGGATGATTATGTGACCAAACCGTTTGAAGAGATCGAACTGATGAATGCGATTGAATCCCGCCTGAAGAAAATTGATGTACTGCAAAAAAAATACAGTGCTACGGGTAAAGGGTTGAGCGAACTGGCCAATGATCTCCGGGCCAGTGGTATGCTCCAGTTCAACCTGGATAATTATAATTCAGAATTATATTCCAAAAAACAGGTGATCTATGGTGAAGGGAAAAGGCCAAGGTTCCTGTATTATGTGGTGAAAGGTAAAGTGAAAGGTTTCAAGACACATGAGGATGGAAAAGAATACATCACCGATCTGTACAGCGATGGCGATTTTATCGGCTATCCTGCCCTCATCGAGGAAAAAAATTATGATGATTCAACGGTAGCACTTGAAGAAACGGAGATCATCCAGATTCCGAGAGATGAATTCCAGGAAATGATCGCCGGTGATATCGTGGTGGCTTCCAAATTCATCCGCATTATCACCCAGAATGTAAAAGAGAAAGAAGAAAGATTATTAAGTCTTGCCTATAGTTCTTTGCGCAAAAGAGTGGCGAAGGCGCTGGTAGATATCCATGGCAAATTCAATTCCGCTGGTGAGAATAAGCCGATTGAAATTTCGAGAGAAGATATTGCTCACTATGTAGGTACGGCTACTGAATCGCTGATCAGGACCCTGAGCGATTTCAAGAACGAGAAACTGATCGAGATTAAAGAAGGGAAGATCAGCATCATCAACCTGGAGAAGCTGAAGAACCTGCTTTACTAAAATAAAAAGCCCATGCTTTTCATCTGATAGCATGGGCCGCCCTTCCGGGCCATCCTGTTACTGTTAGTTCACAGAAATGTTTTTGATTTTCTTCGGCTCTACGATCTCTGTTTTAGGGATCATCACCTTTAATTCCCCGTTTTTATATTCTGCGGCAATCTTGCCCGCATCACAGTTTTCAGGAAGGGTAAAACTCCTGCTCCAGCTGCTGTAATTATATTCACGACGGTTGAAGCGGCCATTTTTTTCTTCTTTCTCTTCTTTTTCTTTCTCGGCACTGATGGTCAGCATATCGTCATAGGCTTCTACCTTAAAATCTTTCTTTTCCATACCGGGAGCAGCTACGCAGAGTTTGAATTCCTTGTCGGTTTCGGAAACGTTTACAGCGGGTACATTCATCACTTTGCCCATATTAAAAAATTCGTCGATCGGGGCATTAAAGAATTTTTCCATCCAGCCACTGTCAAACAAAGTGGGCCAAGAGGTTCTGTGCTTTTCAACAGCTTTGTTTTCCATATGCAATTGTTTATGGGTGAATGAATCTTGTTGACAAAAGCAATGTAAAAAGCAGTAAACGGTAAAACCAATGACTAATATTATCCCATTGCTGATATTGATCAGTACTTTCTGCTGTAAGATGATGTAACTTTTACAGATACCCTTTAGTCATCCAGAAAATCATCCAGGTCTCTTCTTTCTTTCTTGGTAGGCCGGCCGATCTTGCTGGGCCTTTTGCCGGTATGAAAACTGGCGGCCTGGTATTTCAGGCGTTCTAATTCTTCTTCAGGAGTAATATCAAGATAATACTTGATCGCTTCTTCGTATTTCACCCGGGTATGTAATAATCCAATTACTTTAATTCGCCAGCGTTTACCTTCGGTTCTTACATCATAAATATCCCCCAAATGAACATTCTTTCCGGGCTTGGCCTGTTCTTCTTCATATTTCACTTTACCACTGTTACAGGCTGTGGTGGCCAGGCTTCTTGTTTTGAACAAACGGATTGCCCAGAGATATTTGTCGAGGCGGAGTTTTTCTTTATCGGCCATTTTCAAAAATAAAAAATCCCAACCGAAGATTGGGATTTGTATAGCAGTTTGAATACGTATTAATTCATATCAGCAAAGAAGTGATGGAAATAAGGGATCGTCTCAATGCCCTTATAATAGTTCTCAATATTATACTTCTCATTTGGGCTATGCAGGTTGTCATTATCCAGCCCAAAACCCATAAAGATGATCTTGATACCCAGTTCTCTTTCTAAAATAGAACAGATGGGGATACTACCACCGCCACGAACGGGGATGGGGGCTTTGCCAAAAGTAGTTTCCACGGCTTTAGATGCAGCTTTATAACCTTTGCTGTCAATAGGCGTCATATATGGTTCACCACCGTGATGTTCAAATGCTTTTACTGTAACGGATGCCGGAGCAATGCTGGTAAAATAATTCAGCAGCTTCTCCGTCATTTTGTGAGAAGACTGGTTGGGAACAAGCCTGGCTGAAATTTTTGCTGTTGCTTTGGATGGCAAAACAGTTTTGGCGCCTTCTCCCTGGTAGCCTCCCCAGATACCATTGATCTCAATAGTAGGACGGATACCGGTTCTTTCATACGTGGTATATCCTTTTTCACCCCAGAGTTCTTTCACTCCCAGTTCATCACTGTATTCTTTTTCATCATATGGTGCTTTATTGATCAGGGCTCTTTCTTCTGGTCCGGCCACTACTACATCATCATAAAAACCCGGGATGGTGATATGATTATTTTCATCATGACAGGAAGCGATCATTTTTGCCAGGATAGTGATCGGGTTGGCTACCGCTCCGCCATAGGTACCACTATGGAGGTCCCTGTTAGCTGCTGTAACTTCCACTTCAATATAACTCAGGCCACGAACCCCTGTATCGAGTGAAGGATTTTCCATGCTCAGCATCGAGCTGTCGCTGATGAGAATCACATCCGCTTTCAACAGGTCTTTATGAGCGGCTACAAATTTTCCAAGATTAGGTGAACCTACTTCTTCTTCTCCTTCGATCAGGAATTTGATATTGGTTGTCATGGTATTGGTCTTCACCAAAGTTTCCAGGGCTTTCACATGCATATAGAATTGCCCTTTATCATCCGCACTTCCCCGGGCAAAAACTTTTCCATCGATGATCGTTGGTTCAAAAGGAGGATTGGTCCACAATTCCAGTGGCTCGGCAGGTTGCACATCGTAATGACCATATACCAATACGGTTGGCTTTGAGGGGTCAATTAGTTTTTCTCCATATACAACAGGGTGCCCATCAGTAGCCATTACTTCGGCTTTATCACAGCCGGCATCCAGCATACTTTTTTTTACGGCTTCTGCGCAGATCAGCATATCGGCCTTATGTTCGCTTTTAGCACTGACAGAAGGAATGCGGAGCAGGTCCAGCATTTCGCTCAGAAAACGGTCTTTATTTTTTTCCTGGTATTCTTTCCAAACTTGTGACATAACAATTGTTTTAAGGAGGACGAAGATAAGAAGGATGCACTTATCCTTGCTGGCCGGGTTTATTTTTAACTGTAACGGCCTTGGTAACGAGTTTACTGCCAAACCTGTCTTTAATTTCATCAACAGCCTTGTAAAGGTTTAGTTTCTCCACGTTATTGTCAAATAAGCTCATCTGCATGGTGAAAGGGATCATCTGGCTGAACCGGACTCCCAATAGTCGTACGGGTCTTCCTTGCTGGTAGCTTTTGTTGAACAAGTCTTTTACTTTAGCAATTAATACATCATCCAGTGCTGTATAGTCAACTGTTTCCTGCCGGGAAGTGGTTTCAAAATCTGAATAACGGATCTTGACGGTTACACAACCGGTCAGCTTTTCATCTTCACGAAGTGAATAAGCTGTCTTTTCGGTTAAGCGTACCAATTCTTTATGCAGGAAACTTACATCTGTATAATCGGTATCAAACGTATTTTCATGGCTCATGCTTTTTTGCTCCCAATCGGTAGTGATCTCTGCACTGCCAATACCATGTGCTTTATGCCATAATGATTCTCCCCATTTGCCGGCATATTTTTCCATCAGCTCAATAGGCGTTTTGGCAATATCTTCAATCGTATAGATGCCAAAATTCTTCAGTTGTTGTTCGGTTTGTTTACCGACGCCATTTATTTTTTCAATACCTAGTGGCCACAAAAAATCCATTTCTTTTCCATGGGGAATTTCTAAGAAGCCATTGGGTTTGGCTTCGTTGGTGGCCATCTTGCTGATAAATCTTGCTGATGATAAGCCGCAGGAAATCGGCAAGCCGGTTTCCGTGGTAATTGCTTTTCGTAATTCTTTAGCATATTTACTGACGCCAAAAAATTTATCCATTCCTGTGAGGTCAATATAGAATTCATCTATGGACGCTTTTTCAAATAAGGGCACTCTTGCAGCAATGATATCGGTGACCCAGCGGGAATATTTGCTGTAATCACTGCGGCTGGCATTGGTAACGATAGCCTGCGGGCAGAGCTGCATCGCCTTTTTCATGGGCATGGCCGAATGGATACCGAACTTCCGGGCTTCATAACTGCAGGCGGCCACCACGCCCCGTTCATAGCCTCCTACCAGTACAGGTTTCCCTTTCAGTGAAGGGTCATTGCGGATCTCCACAGAGACAAAAAATGAATCGAGGTCAAAATGGGCGATATATCTTTTCGTTTCTGCCATCCGGGTATAAAGATAAATTTCTTTCAGGCAAGCGGGTGTTATTTGCCAGTGCCGATAAATTATATTTGAGGTATAGAAAATATAATGACAGATACAGACCAACTCAGGAGTTTTATCAGCAGTGCTTTCCCATTGAAGGCGGAAGAACTGGATGCGTTAACTGCTATCTGGCAACCGTTTGAATGTAAACGTAAAACAATTCTGACCGCCGCCGGTGAAACAGAACGGTATCTTTATTTTGTACTGGAGGGGGTACAAAGAGCTTTTTACATAGGCGGAGAAAAAAAAGAAGCGACTATTGTATTCATGTATCCGCCTTCTTTTTCCGGGGTTGCCGATTCTTTCCTGACACAAACAGCTTCTGCGTATTTCCTGGAGACGCTGACTGGCAGCCGCTTTCTCCGTACCACGTATAAACAAATTGATGAACTCTGCGATCAATATCCTAATATTCAGAAAATGATACTGAAACTGACAGCTTTTGTATTGAAGGGAGTGTTGGAAAGACAGATAGAATTACAATGTTTCAGTGCCGAAGAAAAATTCAGGACACTTTTGAACAGAAGCCCGCATGTGTTACAAATTATCCCGCATAAATACCTCGCTTCTTATCTCGGGCTGGATGCCACCACTTTCAGCAAATTGCTGGGGTCTGTACGATTATAGTTCAGACTGGATTTGAAAATCTTGGGAAATACCAAGATTTCCGGAATACAGCCCCTGTAGGTTTGTTGAAAATTATCAATCATGCAGAAATTTATTAGTACAGACCTGCTGAATGAGTTGCAGGCAGATGTTCGTCAACTGATCGCAACCGCGACCTTATTAAAACTGGAAGACCCCGGTTGCTTACTGGAACAGCCGGCCCCGGGAAAATGGAATGTGGTGCAGGTGTTGGAACACCTGAACAGTTATGGCCGGTACTACCTGGTAGCTATCGAGAATTCTTTGCAACAGGATATAAAAGCTACGACTATTTTCAGGTCAGGCTGGCTGGGTAATTATTTTACCAACCTGATGAAACCTGATGCTGACGGACAGGTAAAAAATAAAATGAAAGCCCCGAAAGATCACCGCCCTTTACCACAACTGGATGTGTTCCCGGTGCTGAATACCTTCATTGACCAGCAGCAGTACCTGCTGGAATTATTGGAAAAAGCCAAAGCAAAAGATATCGGGGCCATCCGCACACCTGTCTCCATTTCCCGCTTTATCAAATTAAAACTGGGGGATACATTTCGTTTCCTGGTGGCACATGAACAACGGCATTTTGTGCAGCTGCAAAATATACTGCGGATCGTACAGGAAGATAAACGGTGTTATAAAAAAACAAGCATCTCAGCAAAATCCGTAAAAGCAGTTTAAGGTATGGGCCTGAATAGTTATTTTTAGCCTATGCAATTAGAATGGCTAAAGACAGGTATTACCCCGTTGAAAGACTTGCTGACATTTTTAAATAATGAAAGCAAGACCAGTGATGTGATCAAAAAACAGGTGATCCGTGAATTACGGAATAACCTTAATATTTTTCACAATGCTTTTTTGAATGAAGTGAAGCCGGATGTAATGATCGACCTGCTCAGCAATGAAGCTATCAAGGAAGCGATAAAGAATAATTTCAAATTCAAAAAGATCAAGGCAGGCGATATAGAGCCGTATCATGTATTTGACGACCGGAATAAGAAATATATTGGCTGGGATGCCGAACGGCTGATCGATAAGATCGATGAGAAAATTGAAGAGCTGCGCAACATAAAAAAGATGAACGGCGGCAGCGTGGAGAAAGTGAAAAATAATTTATCGCTGATGCTGAGCAACCTGTATTACCGTATGAAACTGCTGGCTGATTTTATCAAAGGTCCTAAGTGAGGTATACATCCAGTAAACCGTCGGGCAATTGTACCAGCACTTGTTTTTTCCGGTGATCTATTTTTTCCAAACTCCCTTCATGAATTGGGATCAATACTTCTTTCGATTGAATTTCCAGGCGGCATAATACCTGGTGAGGCTGTTCGATCACTTCGAGTATCTCACCTAGGGATTTCCCATCATTGATGATGGTGTATCCGAGTAAACTAACGGGGGCCGATTTAGCAGCAAATTTTTTAAAATCAGGTTCGGGAAGCCAGCATTCCTTTGGAGTAAGTTTCATAGCCGCTTCTCTTGTATCAGCCCCTTCGAGTTTGATATAAATTTCTTCTTCACTTTTTATTTTGGTGGATTCTATGAACCAGGGAAGAAAGGAGTTTTTTTTGTCTTCGATGAAAAGAGCTTGTAGTCCCTTCAATGAAGTCTTTTTACCCAGTTCATGCTTTAGTACCAATTCGCCCTGCAGGCCGTGCACCGCAACCAGCTTTCCTATTTTATAATATTCCGCCATTCCCCTAAGGAAAATTTTGAGTTAGTATTTAAAAGTCATTTGGCTTCAAAGCTATCCTTTTAAATATGAAAATAAGTAAAGTGAGAAATCGAGTTCCCCTTTAGGGGTTAGGGACACAAAAAATCCCGGTTATATAACCGGGATTCATGAACTTTCAGGATCAGGATATATTATCCTTCACCACCGCCGCTTTCAGTCCTTCTCTCAGGTCTGCGACCTGGCATTGGACGTCTTGCTCTTTTCTGGCGATAAGCTTCGTCCTGGCGTTTTTTAATTTGGGCGTCATGTTCGGCGCTCCATTTTGTGAACTTCTCCATCGCAGTTGCATCATCAAAAAGTCCCAGCCCCACACCACGGAGCAGGTGTTTCAGGTACAATACTCCTTTGAAGCTCAGGATACGGCGAACGGTGTCAGTAGGTGTTGCACCTTTGTTCAGCCATTCCAATGCTTTCTGACGGTCCAGCTGAATAGTAGCCGGAACAGTCAGGGGATTGTAAGTACCTAATTTTTGGATGAATTTACCATCACGGGGTGCCCGTGAATCGGCTACTACAATGAAGTAGAAGGGTCTTTTCTTAGACCCGTGTCTTTGAAGACGGATTTTTGCTGACATAAATAGAAATTTAACAGCGTTAAACAATAATTGTTAGTTCCGGTAGAAACCGGACAGCAAATATAGTACGGGGGGAGGAGAATGCAAAGAGAAAGTCGTTGAGAAAGTCCATAGTCCATAGCTATATTTCCCAGGGATTTAGCTTACCTAACAAGGACGGGATAATGAAGGGGGCTTTATTTCTTACAATGGTCTATGGACTATCAACCATGGACTTACCTCTTCATTCCTGGCATCATTTTACCAAACATTCCGGCTTTATTCATGCCTTTCATCATATCCCGCATTTGCTCAAACTGCTTCATAAAGGCATTTACCTCGGCAATGTCTTTTCCAGCCCCTTTAGCGATGCGTTTGCGGCGGTTGCCGTCAATCAGGTCGGGATTGCTTCTTTCTGCAGGTGTCATGGAGTTGATCATGGCCTCAATACCTTTGAAAGAGTCTTCGTTTACGTCAAGGTCCTTGATCTGTTTGCCTACTCCGGGTATCATTCCCAAGAGGTCTTTCATGTTACCCATTTTCTTGATCTGCTCCAACTGCATTTTGAAATCGGCAAAATCGAATTTATTCTTGCGAAGTTTTCCCTCGAGTTTCTTAGCCTGCTCTTCATCAAATTGTTCCTGTGCCTTCTCTACCAACGAAGTGATATCACCCATGCCGAGGATTCGTTGCGCCATCCTTTCGGGATAGAAAACATCCAGGGTATCCATCTTTTCACCACTGCTGATGAATTTGATGGGTTTATTCACCGTGTATTTGATAGAAATAGCGGCACCACCTCTTGTATCACCATCCAGCTTGGTCAATACCACGCCGGTAAAATCCAGTTTTTCATTGAATGCTTTGGCTGTATTCACAGCATCCTGGCCTGTCATCGAGTCAACCACAAACAGGATCTCCTGCGGGTTAACAGCACTGCGGATATTGGCCACTTCGGTCATCATCACTTCATCAATGGCCAGGCGGCCGGCAGTATCAATGATGACTACGTTTTTATTTTTACTTCTGGCTTCTTTTACAGCATTTTGTGCAATGGCAACAGCATCCTTGTTCTCTAATTCGATATGTACATCCACGCCGATCTGTTCTCCTAATACCCGCAATTGTTCCATTGCTGCCGGGCGATAAATATCCGCTGCCACGAGCAGTGGGGAAAGCCCTTTTTTAGTTTTCAGGAAATTGGCAAGTTTGCCGCTGAAAGTGGTTTTACCACTACCCTGCAGACCGGCGATCAATATTACCGCAGGATTACCTTTTGCATTGAAAGCGGCTTCCTGTCCGCCCATCAGCTCAGCCAGTTCATCCTTAACGATCTTGGTCATTAACTGGCCGGGAGAAATGGCATTGATCACCTTTTCGCCCATGGCCTTGTCCTTTACTTTATCGGTAAATTCCTTGGCAATTTTATAGTTCACATCGGCATCCACCAGGGCACGGCGGATCTCTTTTACCGTGGTGGCAATATTGAGTTCGGTAATCCGGGCCTGGCCTTTGAGGTTCTTAAAGGCACTTTCTAATTTATCCTGTAAGCTGTTGAACATAATTCACAAATATTTTCACTATCACTAAATAAAAAGTGAACATCATGATGTTCACTTTTAAACGAGTTGCAAAGATAAAGTAGAAGTGTAAAGATTATATCAGTGAGTACTGTTTTAGTTAATTAAGCCCCGAGATAAGTTCTTAAGATCCTCGTCCGGGTGTTTGTTTTCAGCTTGGTAATGGCTTTGTCCTTGATCTGGCGAACCCTTTCCCTGGTCAGGTTGAATTTTTCACCGATATCTTCCAGGCTCATGGGGTGGTCAACGCCGATACCAAAGAAATAACAGATCACTTCTTTTTGCCTTTCTGTAAGCGTTTTCAGGCTACGGTCGATCTCTGTTTTCAAAGACTCATTATGGTCCAGCTGGCCATCGGTCCGCTCGGCATTCGGGTTGATCAGCACATCCAGCAGGGTACTGTCTTCTCCTTCAGATAAAGGCGTGTCCATGCTGACATGGCGGGAATTGATACCCAGTGTAGCGGATACTTCTTCCAGGTCCATTTCCAGTACTTCGGCCAGCTCTTCAGCGGACGGTTCCCGTTCAAATTGCTGCTCCAGCGAGGAGAAAGCCTTTTGAATCCGGTTGGTCAGCCCGACTTTGTTAAGAGGCAGACGAACGATCCTTGACTGTTCGGCCAAGGCCTGTAAAATACTCTGGCGGATCCACCAAACGGCATAGGAAATGAATTTGAAACCGCGGGTTTCATCGAATCGCTGGGCCGCTTTGATTAAACCCAGGTTACCCTCATTGATCAGGTCGGGCAGTGACAGTCCCTGGTTTTGGTACTGTTTGGCTACAGACACCACGAAACGCAGATTGGCCTTGGTCAGTCTGTCGAGTGACTTCTGGCATCCTTGTTTGATAAGGGTGGCTAATTTGACCTCTTCTTCGGGGGAAATGAGTTCGACCTTGCCGATCTCCTGCAGGTACTTTTCTAAACTCTGAGATTCACGATTCGTAATAGACTTCGTGATCTTCAATTGTCTCATGCTCATAGGTATGGTTTTAGAATGGTGTATTTAAAGGGTTAAAGAATAATAAGTTTTAGTCTGCTTATGACTCTAAAAATACCCACCACAATGTCATTGGTTGTTCGGAACGTATTGAACTTCAAGGCAATTTAACCTTTTCAGTAATATGTGCCAAAAAAATTTTGGTTTTTATTTAACGCTTATGTAAGGGTTTTATTTTGTAAAGGCCGGGTTTGCTGTAAAACAAGGGGAAAAATAAATAATAAATTATTTTGGGGCACTGATTTATTATTTATTATTGCAGCTATCGCAATGATTTATTAATAAGAGAGAGAAGATGAGCAAGCAATTATACACGTTAGAATTTCCTGTCCGGTGTTCACCATCCATATTGTACGAGTTTCTTGCCACCCCGGCCGGCCTTGGCGAATGGTTTGCAGAAAAAGTTGATGAAAGAGATGGTATCTTTTACTTTGGCTGGAATGGTTCCTTTGATAAAGCTGACCTGCTGGAAACAGAGCAGGACAAATATGTCCGCTTTCACTGGCAAACAGCTCCTAAAGAAGAATACTTTGAGTTCCGGATCGAAAAATCAGAGATCACCAACCAGACCATTTTAGTGATCAAGGATTTTGCAGAGAAAAAGGAAATCAAAGATCAGAGCCTGTTATGGGACCACCAGGTGAAAGACCTTTTTCACCGCTTGGGTAACTAAGCTTTTACTATTTCCATTATTTTTCTGAATTCGGTAAACAGGAGGGTTGGAATCTCATCCCACTGCTGAAGAGGATATTTTTGTGCCAGTTTTATAAAAGACTTATTGGATATAAGTTGTTCAAATTCTCTACTTGTTATTTCTTTCGTCAACTTATAGTTATCTTTTTCAAAATGATGCTCCCATTGATCATCGTTAGTGCAAAGAAAAAAATCATTACCGGCAAACAACGAGTATGCGTTGATAAGTTGCTGCTGAAATAGTTCCTTGCAACGGCCGGATAGATGAAGCGTAATGCTGAAAAAATTTCCCCACCAAAACAAGGTTCGTACTGTAAATACATTTTCTTTATCAAAATACCGGGGATGATCCAGCACCAGGTAGGGTAGGCCTTTGTAGTTTTCTCCCTTTGAAATTTTGGGTAAAGGGCTGATAAATTCAGCGGGAAAATTGATTTTCTTTTTGGCCAGGTAATCCTGCTGTTCGGCTTGCAGGACTTCCAGTATATTTTTTACTTTTTGCAGGATAGCGTTCTTTGTTAAAATCCAATCTGCATTGGTCACCAGTTCCAACTCGGTTGCTGAAAGCCTTATTTTTGCGGGATTCATACTTAAAGATAAGTGATCAAAAAATTAGATAAACTCATCATCAAGGCCTTTGTCGGACCCTTTGTGGCAACGTTCTTTATTACGTTGCTCGTACTGGTGATGCAGTTCTTCTGGTTATATATTGACGACTTTGTAGGTAAAGGATTGGGTGCCGGTTTGATCCTTGAATTTATCTGGTACCAGGGGGCGGTATTGGTTCCATTAGCATTGCCACTGGCCATTCTGCTTTCCTCGCTGATGACCTTTGGTAACCTGGGTGAAAGTTTTGAATTAGTGGCGATCAAAGCCGCCGGCATTTCTTTGCTGCGTTTCATGCGGCCTTTATTTTTTGTAACCTTGCTTATTTGTGGGATCGCTTTCCTTTTCTCCAATAATATTATCCCCATCGCTAACCTGAAGTCAAGAACACTGTTGGCGGATATTGTGTATGCCAAACCAGCTTTCGACCTGAAAGAAGGTGTTTTTTATGATAAGATCAATGGTTTTGCTATCAAGATCGGGAAAAAGGAATCCAATGACAGTATCATCAGGGATGTGATCATCTACGAACAGACCAATCCTGTGCAGGATAATTTTATTATTGCCAAAAGCGGTGTGATGCGGGTGACGGAGGATAAACGATACCTTGAATTCAACCTGCGGGATGGCTGGCGCTACCAGGAACGCACCAGTAATGCATACAGTCCGAATACAGAATTCATACGACTTGGGTTTAAGGAGTACACTAAACAGTTTGATCTTAGTGCTTTTCAATTTGTCAGGACTGACGATAGTGTCAATAAGAATAATGAACGGGTTTTGAGCATGCGGCAACTGGATATAGCGATCGACTCACTCAGAAAAGAGAATGATGCCATCAGGGTTCAGTTAACAAAAACAATGTATGCCACCTGGACCTTCACGAAGTATATTGACAGCAACTGGGCAAAACAGGAAGTGATAGATACCGGGAAAAGAAAAGCGGTAACTACTTTTTCGCAATGGTTGCCCGATTCAGCAAAGACGGATGTGGCGCAACGGGCTTCCGGGCAGGTCAATTCCATCCGGGTGGGACTTGAATCAACAGCTACCAATTTAAAAGACCGGGAAAGAATTTTCAGGAAACACAAAATCGAATGGCACCGGAAAATATCACTTTCCCTGGCGTGTCTGGTTTTATTCCTTATCGGGGCGCCATTGGGCTCTATTATCCGGAAAGGAGGCTTGGGAACACCCCTGATATTTGCCATCATCTTTTTTATGGTCTTTTATTTCTCCAGTACCATGGGAGAAAAATTTGCCAAAGAAAATACCCTGAGCCCTTTTATGGGTATGTGGCTGGCTACTTTTGTCCTGGTACCGATCGGTTTATTCCTTACTTACAAAGCCATGCGGGATTCACAATTATTTAATAAGGAATCCTATCATCGGTTTGCTAAAAAGGTGCGTTCTATCTTCAATCGTAAGCGATCAGCGTAATATTATCTTTTTCCTTACTGATTTCAGTTAATTTCGGGCACCATTCAATAGCTCCGTATGCGACTATTCTTTTTTTATTTATTGATACTGCTGGCGGCCTGTAATTCTTCGGGAGGCAGTAAAGATAAAGAAGCTGTTTCGAATAATAGCCCCGTATCAATCACAAGTGAACAGGCAATCGCAATTGTACCAGTTGAATTAAAGCTGGGTCAAATTCCGGCTGCACTTAAATTTCGTGGAAAACTCAATGAAGCCTGGCAGTGGGATGATAAGCTCGGCAAAAACATACTCATTACTTCTTATGTTGACGCTTTCGGAGATAACAAGAAGAATGAATTCGGGGAAGAAGGACAAACAGCAGAATTACATGCATTCCATTTTGTCAAAAAAGATACGGGGTATATGTTACTCTGGAAAATCAGCGATACCATGAAATCCTGCCCGTTTGATCTTACGGTTGCATTTATGAAAGGTTCCGCCACTGTTACTGATCTTGACAGCAACGGAATTGCTGAAACAACCATTCAGTACAAATTGGCCTGCCGCAGTGATGTTTCACCAGCTTATATGAAGCTGATCATGCATGAGGATACAATGAAGTATTCATTGCGGGGGCCTATGTGGATCAATGCCGGAGCCGATGATAAGTTTACTGTTACGGAAAATGATATGAACCTGGAGAAGCTGCCCGTGAAAACAGATGAGTACGAACAAATACTGCAAAGTTTCGGCCGGTACGAATCCGAAAAAGAGTTTGCAACTGCTCCAGCTGTTTTTTTACAGCATGCCCGCAAACAATGGATGAAATATGTAAAGGAAAGTTTTGAATAAATAGCCTGTGACAACACAACAACAAAATCTAAACGTACAAAAATGGGTAGCTGCTGTATCGGTAGTACTGCTGGCAGTTAAGGTTATTGCGTATTACTCCACTCACTCAGTATCGATACTTACCGATGCACTGGAAAGTATTGTCAATGTAGCGGCTGGTTTTATTGGCTTATATAGTTTATTCATCGCAGCCAAACCCCGGGATATTGATCATCCATATGGACATGGGAAAGCTGAATTCCTGTCTGCCGCAGTGGAGGGAACGCTGATTGGAAGCGCAGGTGCTATTATTCTTTATAAAGCGATTCAAAATCTTATTAACCCCGTTGAGCTGGAGAAGATTGATTATGGTATTATCCTCGTTGCCATAACGGCAGTGGTCAATTTTCTATTAGGCTACTATTGCCTGCGTGTGGGGAAAAAGAATAGTTCAGCAGCTTTAGCTGCGAGCGGAAAGCATTTGCAAAGTGATACATGGTCAACATTGGGGATAGTAGTCGGGCTTGTCCTTTTATACCTGACCGGGGAAAAATGGATCGACAGCGTTGTCGCTATTGGCTTTGGATTATTTATTATGTATACCGGGTACAGGATCATTCGCAGTTCAGTAGCAGGTATTATGGATGAAGCGGATAAGAATTTATTATCAAGGCTGGTGATACTTTTAAATGCCAACCGGAAACCCAACTGGATCGACCTGCATAATCTGCGGGTGATAAAATATGGAAGTGTGCTGCATATGGATTGCCATCTGACGGTTCCATGGTACCTGAATGTACATGAGGCTCACCGGGAAATTGATGCATTGGCAGAACTGGTGAGAAAGGAATTTGGTGAATCAGTTGAGTTCTTTGTGCATTCAGATGGGTGCCTTCCTTTTTCCTGCCGTATCTGTGACAAAAAGGAATGTTCCGAACGAAAGCATAATTTTGAGCAACGGATCGGCTGGACACTGGAGAATATTCTTCAAAATCAAAAACACCAGCTGGCATAGCAATGAAAACAACGACTATTTGGAAAGGAGATCATCGTTTTGAGAGTGAACATGAAGGCAACAGGATCAGCGTGGATGGCGATAAGAAGAGTGGGCATGGCCCCAAAGCCCTTTTATTATCCGGGTTGGCTGGCTGTTCCGGTATTGATGTGGTGGATATACTGGAAAAGATGCGGGTACAATTCTCCGATTTTTCCATTGAAGTGGAATCAGAGCAAACAGAGGAGAATCCAAAGGTATTTAAATGGATCATGATCACCTATAACATAAAGACAGCTCCAGAGAATGAAGACAAGGTGCGGAAAGCAATTGACCTTTCCCTGGAAAAATATTGTGGTGTTTCAGCCATGTTGCGGAAAAATTCACCAATTAATTATAAATTGGAAATCCTGAAATAGCCTTATGCTTTCAATGAAGTCACAATATGCCTTTAAGGCCTTGAGTTATCTCACGTTAAAATTTAACGAGGGTCCCGTGCTGATCTCCGAGATCGCCAAAAAGAAGAAGATCCCGTTAAAGTTTCTCGAAAATATCCTGCTGGAATTAAAGAAAGCGGGGATACTGGATAGCAAGAAAGGCAAAGGCGGTGGTTACTTCCTGAAGCAACGTCCCGAAAAGGTAAAAGTGGCAACGGTGATCCGTCTTATTAATGGGCCTATCGCTATGCTGCCCTGCGTAAGTCTCTATTTCTATGAGCGTTGCAAAAATTGCGATGAAAAGAAATGCGGCCTTCATGATATGATGGTGGAAGTGCGGGATGCCACCCTGCAGATCGTTGAGAACAGGACATTGAAGGATCTTGTTATGTAGTTTCCCTGTTTTATCTCTTACCAACAATAGTTAGCGGTATCGTTTGCACGATATATTCAGTCCACCGGGTTGGTGGGGTAATCATTTAGGCCTATTTTTGTCTTCACAAAAATTTCAATTATGGCACTACGTCTCGGGGATGTTGCTCCCAACTTTAAAGCACAAACAACAGAAGGTGAAATAGATTTTTATGACTTCCTGGGTAATGGATGGGGGATTTTATTTTCTCACCCTGCTGATTTTACCCCGGTTTGTACAACTGAACTTGGTAAAACAGCTTTATTACAGGAGGAGTTTGCTAAACGTAATGTAAAAGTGCTGGCTGTAAGTGTTGATCCGCTGGATAAACATATGGAGTGGAGAAAAGATATTAATGAAACGCAGCATTGTACGGTAGGTTTTCCTATCATCGCTGATGAAGACAGGGTAGTGGCCCTGTTATATGATATGATCCATCCCAATGCATCAGCTACCGCTACAGTTCGTTCTTTATTTGTGATCGGGCCTGATAAACTCGTGAAGCTGATGATCGTTTACCCTGCTTCTACCGGGAGAAATTTCTACGAAGTATTAAGAGTAGTAGATTCATTACAGCTGACAGCAGGGTATAGCGTAGCTACACCGGCCGACTGGAAAGCAGGCGAAGATGTGATCGTTGTTCCGGCTGTGTCAACAGAAGATGCGATCAAAAAATTCCCTAAAGGAGTGAAGGTGGTGAAGCCTTACCTGCGCTATACCCCCCAACCCAATCTTTAATGCTGAGCAGCGAACAGATACAGGAAATAGAGAATGGCTCATTACCGGAAGCGATCCGGTTGGTGACTGCTTTATTCCCCGGCGAAGTGGTCTTTTCTTCTTCTTTAGGACAGGAAGACCAGGTGCTTACCGATGTGATTTTTAAAAATAACCTGCCTGTAAAGATCTTTACGATCGATACCGGCAGGTTGTTTAATGAAACATACGAACTGCTCGACCGGACAACAGCCCGGTATAAAAAACCGATACAGGTTTATTTCCCGGAAGCAACTGATGTGGAAACGTTTGTTGTAGAAAAAGGGATCAACAGTTTCTATGAATCAGTTGATAACCGGAAGCAATGCTGTTATATCCGGAAAGTGATCCCATTGAACCGGGCATTGAAAGGAGCGAAGGTTTGGATCACCGGTCTACGGGCCGAGCAATCAAACAACAGGCAGCAAATGCCCATGATCGAATGGGCAGAAGATAAGCAGTTATATAAGTTCAACCCGCTGATCAGGTGGAGTTATGAAGAAATGATCAGTTATATCAATGAGCATAATGTGCCCTATAACCGCCTGCATGATAAAGGATTTATAAGTATCGGTTGTGCCCCATGTACAAGAGCTATTGAACCGGGCGAAGATGCGAGGGCTGGCCGTTGGTGGTGGGAAGCATCGCAGAAAGAATGCGGATTGCATGAAACAAAAGTGAAAGCAGGATAGATTGTATCATCATATTGTTTGCTTTGAATGCAAACAGACCAATAATAGTTATGAGTAAATATCATTTGGATTACCTGGAGCAGCTCGAAACAGAGAGTATTCACATTTTTCGTGAAGTCGCTGCTCAATTTGAAAGGCCGGCACTGTTATTCAGTGGAGGAAAAGATTCTATTACCATGGTACACCTGGCTAAAAAGGCATTTGCCCCCGGTAAAATACCTTTTCCGTTAGTGCATATTGATACCGGGCATAATTTCCCCGAAGCACTGGAATTCCGTGATTGGCTGGCCAAGGAAGTCAATGCAACACTGGTTGTGAGGAAGGTGGAAGATACCATTAAACAAAAGAACCTCACGGAACCAAAAGGAAAATTTCCCAGCCGAAACTGGTTACAGACCTATACACTGCTAGATACGATTGAAGAATTCAAATTTGATGCCTGTATCGGAGGCGCCCGGAGAGATGAAGAAAAAGCAAGGGCGAAAGAAAGAATATTTTCTGTCCGGGATGAGTTTGGGCAATGGAACCCCAAATTGCAACGGCCCGAACTATGGAATATTTATAACGGAAGAATTCATAAGGGTGAGAATGTGAGAGTATTCCCGATCAGCAACTGGACAGAACTGGATATCTGGAATTATATCCGCAAAGAGAATATCGATCTTCCGTCTATCTATTTTGCACATGAACGGCAGGTGATCGAACATGAAGGGCAGTTGGTGGCCATCAGTGAATTTGTGCAACCGGATGCAAACGATGTGGTGCTCACCAGGCAAGTACGCTACAGAACGGTAGGAGATATGACCTGTACAGCTGCTGTTGAATCTGCTGCTGCTAACCTGGATGAAGTGATCAATGAGATCATAGCAACAAGGATCAGTGAACGGGGAGAAACCAGGATCGATGACAAAGTAACGGAAGCAGCCATGGAAGACAGGAAGAAGAACGGGTATTTTTAGAAAAAGACCGAAAGATAAATGCTGCATACAGGAAATACATCAGATAATTAGTAGAATACTTTCCGACTTCCGGACTATCGAAAAAATTTTTAAAATATGGATCTATTACGTTTTATAACTGCAGGTAGTGTTGATGATGGAAAAAGTACACTGATCGGGAGATTGTTGTACGATAGTAAGAATATTCTCATCGATCAGCTGGAAGCATTGGAAAAATCAACGAAGAACAGGACTGATGGTTCTGTTGACCTTGCCTTACTCACCGACGGACTCCGGGCTGAAAGGGAACAGGGTATTACGATTGATGTGGCGTATCGTTATTTCACCACGCCGAAAAGAAAATTTATTATAGCCGATGCTCCCGGTCATGTGCAATATACCCGTAACATGATCACCGGTGCTTCCAATGCCAGCCTGATCATTGTCCTGGTGGATGCAAGACAGGGTGTGGTGGAACAGACAAGACGACATTCTATCATTGCTTCTTTATTAAAAATACCTCATGTGGTGGTTGCCATCAATAAGATGGACCTTGTGGAATACTCGCAGGATGTTTTTAATAATATCGTGATCGATTATGCTGAAGTGGCGAAGCAATTAGGATTGAAGAATGTGACCTATATCCCGATCAGTGCATTAAACGGTGATAATATCGTGGACAAATCGGAGATTATCGATTGGTATGATGGCAAACCGTTACTGGAATTCCTGGAAGAAGTGGATACAGCACATGATATTGACCTGGATAATGCCCGTTTCCAGGTGCAGTTTGTTATAAGACCCCAAACAGAAGAATTGCACGACTACCGGGGTTATGCCGGAAAGATCATCAGTGGTATTTATAAAAAAGGAGATAAAGTAAAAGTGTTGCCGGCAGGTTTGGAAACAAGCATCAGCAAACTTGAAGTGGGTGGCCGGGAAGTGGAAGAAGTATTTGCACCACAGGCTGCTGTTATTCAACTGGCAGATGATATTGATATCAGCCGGGGTGATGCTATTGTAAAAACAGAAGATACACCTGTTGTCAGCAATGAACTCGAAGTTTTACTCTGCTGGCTGGATGATAAACCATTACAAGCGGGCAACAAGTATTATTTGCAGCATAATAGCCGTTTGGTTAGAGCCGTGGTAAAGAGTATTGAATATAAACTGGATGTAAACACCCTTCAGCAACAGCCGGTGGAAGGGGGAGTAAAACTGAATGAAGTTGTCAAAGCCACGATCAAGACAGCTTCACCACTGGTGTATGACCCATATGACCAGTTTGTGGTAAACGGAAGTGCTATCCTGGTGGATGAAACAAGTAACAGTACTGTAGCGGCGGTGCTGCTGCAGTAAATTTTTTTACCCAATTAGTCTATTAAAAAAGTAGAATACTGATGAATGCAAATGGTAAAGTGATACTGGCAGGAGCCGGTCCCGGTGATGCAGAACTAATCACCCTGAAACTGCAAAAGCGGTTAAAAGAGGCAGATGTAATCATTACTGACCGGCTGGTGAATCCATTGATCATTAAAGCACATGCTAACCCGGGGGCTATAGTTGTTGTTGCCGGTAAGCAGGGTTATAATGATGCTTCTGTTTCGCAGGAAGAGATTTGCAAGCTGATTGTTGATCATGCACTGGATGGGAAAAATGTATTACGACTTAAAGGTGGTGATGTGGCTTTTTTCAGTAATGTACTGGATGAGCTGAAAGTATTGCAGGAAAACAATATCCCGTTCGAGATCATCCCGGGTATCACGGCAGCATCAGGAGCTTCTGCTTATGCAGGTATCCCGTTAACAGCCCGTGGATATGCCCAGGCTGTTCAATTTATTACTTTCAATCCAACTAATTTTTATAGTTCAGACAAATGGAAAAGCCTTGCTGGCACGAATGATACACTGGTATTTTACATGGCCGCCAAGAATATAGCCGACCTCGCTGAATTATTATTGCGTTACACCCGGAAGCCTTCCACCCCGATGGCAGTGATTGAGCAGGCAACTACACAACATCAGCAGGTTCATATAAGCACCTTAAAAGATTGTGCCGGTGATTTTGCCGAAAAACATTTCAGTTCCCCTTCCCTGGTTATTGTCGGTCAAGTGGTGGAGTTGCACCAGTCATTTAACTGGTTTGATGCAGAAGGGACCGGTTCCGTATTCAATGAATTGATAACTGCTAAATAGTAGCTATGATCGGCGAAGGAAGATTAAAACAATTACATCAACTGCTGGAAGGCTACTCACATGAGGAGCTGGTCTGGATCAATGGCTACCTGTCTGGTATCGTGGCTAACCGGAATACGAATGGCCATGAAGCAAGGCAGACAGCAGTTAAAAAGATAAACCTAGTATTTGGTACTGAAACAGGTAATTCAAAAAGATTGGCTACTCAATTAGCAGGAGTGGCGAAGAAGAAAGGCATTCATGTGAAACTGACTGATCTAAGCCAGTACCGCCTGACCGATCTTGCAAAAGAAGAACATTTTTTTGTGGTGATCAGCACACAGGGAGAAGGCGAGCCGCCTGTTCCGGCTAAGAAATTTTATGATCATTTACAGGAAAGTGTACTGTCGCTGCCTGGTCTGAAATATAGTGTGCTTGCGCTGGGCGATTCATCATATCCTCTATTTTGTAAAACAGGCGAAGAGGTGGATGCAAAACTTGAACAGTTTGGTGGTAAACGGGTAGTGCCTTTGCAAAGATGTGATGTTGATTACGAGGAAGACGCAGCCAGCTGGTTTGATAAAGTACTGGCCATAGTGGATCAGCAGACAGCAGCAACTTCTGAACCTGTTTCGGTGAAGCCGGTGACAAAAAAAACTACAGGAAAAAAATATTACGAAGGGAAAATTCTAGCGAATATCAACCTGAATGACAGAGGCTCTAATAAACAAACGTATCATATCGAGATAGGAACGGATGAACTGATAGCCTATGAGCCCGGTGATACCATTGGCATTGTACCTGCTAACCGGAAAGAAGTAGTCGATAAGATCATTGATTTAACAGGAGTCGACCCGGTATTGGAAGTGACCACAGCAAAGGCAACAGCAGCAGTAAGAGAATTACTGACTTATAATCTCAATATCTGCTACCTGCTTACCTCAACAGTAAAAAAATATGCGGCCATCACCGCCCAGGAGATTCCTGATACAAGAATGGATCTTGTTGACCTGTTAAGAATTTACCCTGTAAAGAATACAGACCAGTTTATAGAAGTGCTCAAGTCATTAATGCCCATAGCGCCCCGTTTATATTCAGTGTCGTCATCACCGGCTACACATGGCGAAAATGAAGTACATATTACCGTAGCCAAAAACCAATTCTTAGCGCAGGACGAACAACGCTTTGGCCTGTGCAGTGAATTTTTAGGCGATCAGGCTGTAGGTACGGCAATCAGTTTTTATGTGCACAAGGATAAGCATTTCAAACTCCCGGCTGCTGATAAAGATGTTATTATGATTGGCCCGGGTACGGGTGTGGCGCCCTTCAGAGCTTTTCTTGCGCATCGTGATGCAACAGGTGCAAATGGAAAAAACTGGTTCTTTTTTGGGGAACAATATTTCCTGACTGATTTTTTATACCAGTCAGAAATACAGCAATATGTACAAACAGGAGTATTAACCAATATCGACCTTGCTTTTTCAAGAGACCAGCCGGAGAAGATTTATGTACAGCACCGGATGCTGGAAAAAGCAACAGAACTATATCAATGGATCAATAACGGGGCTTATATCTATATCAGTGGTACCAAAGACCCCATGAGTAAAGACGTAGAAGCAACCCTGCTGCAGATCATTACACAGGAAGGAAAAAAAACAAATGAAGAAGCGAAGCAATACCTGGATCAATTGGAAAAGGAAGGAAGATATGAGAAGGATGTGTATTAGAATTCCGGATAGAGCTGAAAGCAGCAGGGTGTCAACGAAAAAAATAAAATCATGAGCGAAAAAAATAATTTATCAGCCGTTGAACGGATCAAGACATCCAGTGATGGCTTGCGGGGTACATTGAAAGAAAGCCTGCAGGACGGGTTGACCGGTGCATTGAAAGAGGATGATCAGTCGCTGATCAAATTTCACGGTCTGTACCAGCAGGATGACCGTGACCGGAGGGAAGAACGTACTACGAAGAAATTAGAATGGTTGTATTCTTATATGATCCGTCTGCGGCTGCCCGGAGGTTTTTTAACAGCGGATCAATGGATCGGTTTGCATCATATAGCCGGGGAGCATTCAACCGGCACCATCAAGGTTACCACAAGGCAGACAGTACAACTGCATGGCATATTAAAATCACATATTAAACCAACGATACAGTCTTTCAATACGCTTCATCTTGATTCTATTGCGGCCTGTGGTGATGTGAACCGGAATGTAACCTGCAGTGCTCATCCGAAAGAATCAGCGATACATGAACAGGTGTTTCAATACGCAGACAAGATCAGTATGATGGCTTTGCCAAAGACAAGATCCTACTATGAAATATGGCTGGATGAGGAACAAATAGCGGATAAGAAGGAAGATGATCCTTTATACCAGGATCGCTACCTGCCCAGGAAATTCAAAGTGGGTATTGCTATTCCGCCGAATAATGATGTAGATGTACTGACCAATGATGTGGGGCTGATCGCAATTATAGAGAACGATGAACTAAAAGGATTCAATATTGCTGCTGGTGGAGGGTTAAGTTCCACGCATGGCAACGCTGCGACCTATGCAAGGCTGGCCACTGTATTGGGATTTGTGGATACAGAAGAAAAAGTACTGAAAGCAGTGTATGAGATCATGACCATACAACGGGATCATGGCAACAGGAGCGACCGGAAACTGGCCCGGTTGAAATATACGATCGATAAACTGGGTGTTGATCCGTTTAAGGAAGAGTTAGAAAAGCGATGTGGTTTTAAACTTGAGCCGGCAAGAGACTATGTGTTTACTGAAAGAAAAGATCATTATGGCTGGAAGCAAAACCATGAAGGTAACTGGTATTATACCGTGTTCGTGGAAAACGGCAGAATACTGGATGACGAAAAACTGCCACTGAAAACAGCATTGCTGGAAATCGCTAAAACAGGTAAACTGAATTTCCGGTTTACGGGTAATCAAAACCTGATACTGGCCGATATTAAAGAAACTGATAAAAACGAGATAGATGCATTATTGCATCAATTCAATATTAGTGATCATACTGCTGCAGCAGGTGCACTCCGCAAAAATGCGATGGCCTGCGTGGCATTCAATACCTGCCCACTGGCATTGGCAGAGGCTCAGCGTTATTTGCCTTCGCTGATTGATAAGATCGAACCGTTGCTGAAGAAGCATTCGATTGAAGAAGAAGAGATCATTTTACGAATGACCGGTTGCCCCAACGGGTGTGGCCGTTCCCCTGCTGCCGAAATTGGTTTTGTGGGAACTGCTTATGGACAATACAACCTGCATATCGGGGGAGACAGGGTCGGTGAAAGGTTAAATATAAAATATAAAGATAGCCTGGATGAGCCGCAAATACTGGAAGAGCTGGACCAATTGTTTGCGGTGTATAGTACGAAAAGAAATGCCGGGGAAGCCTTCGGTGATTTTGCCATCCGTGAAAAATTAGTGTGATGTTTTTGTACGAAAATTATTTTAAGCAACGCCTGCAGGAACTAAAGGATAACGGCTCCTACCGTTATTTTTTAGAAGTGAACAAGAGTGCCCAGCACTTCCCTCATTTCTATTACCAGGATGCAAGTGGTGTGCAACGGTCAGCCGTAAATTGGTGCAGTAATGATTATCTCTGTATGAGTACAAGGGAAGAGGTAATCGCTAAACTTGGGTTTGTAACACACCGCAGTGGAACAGCGAGCAGCGGTACCCGGAATATCTCAGGTACGACAGTGCATCATAAAGAACTGGAAACAACCTTAGCGGCCTGGCACAAAAAAGAAGCAGCTTTATTATTTAACGGAGCGTATGCGGCAAATGTAACAACACTGCAAACACTGGGCAGGCATATCCCCGGACTGATCTTTATTTCAGACGAACGGAACCATGCTTCACTGATCGAAGGAATGAGAGCTGCTGGTAATGAAAAAAAGATATTTCGGCATAATAACGTGGAGGAACTGGAAAGGATTTTAAAAGCCATTCCACTTAAAACGCCCAAGTTGCTGGTGTTTGAATCGGTGTATTCCATTTCAGGAACGATTGCCCCGGTAAAAGCAATCATCGCATTGGCAAAGAAATACAATGCTATGACGTATGTGGATGAAGTTCATGCCGTGGGTCTTTATGGAGAAACAGGTGCCGGTATATTTGAACAGGAACAATTGCAAAACGAAATTGATATTCTGAACGGAACTTTGTCGAAAGCCATTGGTGTTTTTGGCGGATTTATTGCAGCTTCAGCTACGATCATTGATTTTATCCGCAGCTACGGAAGCGGTTTTATTTTCACCACTTCTTTGCCTCCTGCGGTTTGCAGTGCTGCTACTAAAAGTATTCAGCTGATACAGCAACACCCGGAATGGAGACTGGAGTTCAGGGAGAATGTTCAGTTACTGCGAAAAGCATTGCAGGAAAACCAGCTTGAATTCAATAATAATGATTCGCATATCACCAGTATCCCGGTAAGAGATGCGGCCCGTTGCAGGCAGTTGGCCAATGAGCTGTTGCAAAAGCAGGGAGTGTACCTGCAACCGATCAATTTTCCAACGGTGCCCAAGGGGGAAGAATGCCTGCGAATTATTGTAACGGCAAGGCACCTGGTAAAACATATTAATCATTTAGCATTTAGTTTATCTAAAATAATTCATGGAGACGATCAGGCTCATAGGACGGGATTCCCAGCTTTCGTTGCTGCAACTGGAGATAGTGAAGCGGCGTATTGAAGCAGCGACGGAGGGAATCAAAGTGGAGATCATTGCCCGCAGCAGCCGGGGCGATGCGCTGCAGGATGTACCATTGCAAACCGTGGAAGGAAGTGATTTTTTTACACAGGATATTTTTGATGCCCTGGAGAATGGCACAGCCGGTATAGCTGTTCATTCATTAAAAGATATGAGCAGCGAACATTTTTTTGGAACCAATAAGTTTGCCGTAGTGGACAGGGATGATGTCCGGGATGTGGCCATCTTCCAAAAAGATATTCAACAAAAGATCACTGATGGGAAGCAGATCGTTATCGGAACCTGTTCGCCACGAAGAGAAGAAATGGCGATCGGGTTTTTGCAAAAAGCATTGCCGCAGTTGAATAATAGTTTCCGGGTGGTTACAAAAATGATCCGGGGTAATGTAGATACAAGATTACAAAAACTGGATACTGATGAATATGATGGGATTATCCTCGCAACAGCCGGGCTAAACAGGCTATTGAGAAGCCGGGAAGATGTGGGAGTAAAGGAATTATTGAAAGATAAAAAGCTGATGTTATTACCGCTGATAGAATGTGTGCCTGCCCCTTGCCAGGGAGCTATCGTGGCAGAAGCAGTTCCCGGGAATAGAAAAGCTGTTGAATTGTTGAATTTGATTAACGATAGCAGCCTGATGGTTGATTGTAAAAGAGAGAAGAAAGAAGCCCTGCAATATGGTGTGGGCTGTTTGCAAAAATTTGGTGTTACTACATTTAACCATGACGGTAAGAAGATTCTGTATGCTGCCGGAAACAATAGTAAGGATGAAAAATTCAGCAAATGGGAAGGATTGCCGGAGCTGGATATTGCCAATAAGAAATTTTTCAGCAGTACGGATCATATGGGTGAGTTTTTTCAGTATGAGTACTATGCTGCGCCAATAAAGATTATAGAACCTGTGGTTTATGTTGCCAATTATAAAGCAGTAAATGATCAAAGTCTCATCAGTCAGCTGAGTGAAAAGAAAGTCTGGGCGGCCGGCACTAAAACATGGTATGAACTGGCTAAGAAAGGAGTATGGGTGGAGGGATCTGCAGATGCTTTCGGCTTGGAAACATTGATCCCGGTGTGGCAAATGCCGCTGATCGGTATTGAAAATAAGGAAGTAGCCGTGATTACGAATGACCAGTCAAAGGCTAACTGGCATCAAAAGAACTGGAATGCGTACAGCACTTATTCTTTACTGGAAAAGCAATCCACGGTAATAAGTGAACAAATCAAAGAAGCGGATATTATTTTCTGGACAAGTTTCAGGCAGTACAAACAGTATAAGGAATTACTAAAAAATAATGTGCAGCATGTTTGCCCGTATGGAGAAACAGCAGAACAATTCAACGGAGCCGGCCTGAAACCGGTTGTATTTCCAAATATTAAAGCCTTTCAGCAATGGAGACAAACCTTTGGCCACTCACTCAGCGTCGCCTGAGAACGGGGACACATATCCGGGAGCTGACAGCATCGGTAAAACTTAATTATAAGAGTTTTATCCAGCCGGTGTTTGTTGATGAGGGTATAAGCTCTTCCAGAAAAGTGAATGGATTAAATGAGGTGCAGGTGGAAACGGCTGACTCAATATTATATGGTATTGAACAGGATACCAGGAATGGGATCTCAAAATTCCTGTTATTCCCGGTGCCTGCCACTAAAAGAGATAAAGAGTTCGATTTTTCATTTGCAGCTAATGTGATCAGCAGGATAAAAGAAAATTTCGGTGACGAAGTATGGCTCGCAGCAGATGTTTGTTTATGCAGTTATACGACTCATGGGCATTGTGGTATTTTAAACCAGGATCATACGCAGCTGGTAAACAGTAAAACAGTGGAAGTATTGAGTCACTATGCTTCTTTATTGGCCAATGCCGGGGCAGATTGCATTGCACCCAGCGATATGATGGATGGCAGGATTGGTGCGATTAGAAATAAACTGGATGCCCTGGGATTTGAGCAGGTAAGTATCATGAGTTATGCTGCCAAGTTTAGTTCGCAGTTCTATGGACCTTTCAGGGATGCCTGCCATTCTGCTCCGAATACAAAGAGATTGCAGAACAGGAAGACCTACCAGCTTTCACCATTTAATATTAATGATGCACTGGCTTCGGCAATAAGGGATGAAAAAGAAGGAGCGGATATATTAATGGTAAAGCCTGCCACACTATATACAGATGTAATCGCAAAACTGAAACAACAAACCTTAAAGCCGGTTGCCGCATACCATGTAAGTGGCGAATATGCAGCTATTGAAGCGTTGGCGGAGAAAGGTTTATTGGACAGGGAAGCGGCACATGTGGAAGTGTGGGCGGCGCTGCAGCGCAGCGGGGCAGATATCATCATATCCTATGCAGCACGAAATGCAAAAGAGTGGATCAATAAAGCAATCATTTAAAAGTTAACCGGACCAATGGAAAGTTATATGGATAAAACAGATACAGGGGCAAGTACTGATCACGGAATTAAAAACCAGTTGTATCCTGTTTTCCTGAAACTGGAGCAGTTGAATATTTTATTGGTGGGAGCCGGTAATGTGGGGTTGGAGAAATTGCATTCTCTTTTATCGAATTCTCCCCAGGCAAAGATCACGGTAGTGGCACCAATGGTTAAGCAGGAAGTAAGCGAGTTGATACAAAAACATCCTTCCTGTACAATTACAGAAAGACAATTCCAGGAGGAAGACCTGGAGAATAAAGAACTGGTTATTTTAGCAACTGATAATAAGGAGTTACACCAGTATATCACCAAACTCGCCAATGCGAATAAGATACTGATCAATGTGGCGGATACCCCTGAACTCTGCGATTTTTATTTGGGTAGTATTGTGCAGAAAGGCTCCCTGAAGATTGCTATCTCCACCAATGGGAAATCGCCAACAGCCGCTAAGCGTATCAAAGAAGTATTGAATGAATCTTTGCCGGCAGAACTTGATGAGCTGATCAATAACCTGCATAAGGTGAGAGGTAAACTGAATGGGAATTTTGATTATAAAGTAAAAAAACTGAATGCACTTACTAAAATTCTGGTAGATAAGGACAGCACACTGGGTGAGAGAAGATGGCGAAAGATTGCTACCTGGTCATTAGTCATTTTTGCCTCAATGCTTGTCGGGCATTTCATTTTATCATATTTGCCTTTCCGGCAGATTGCGGATGATACAGTGGCATGGTATGGTACGCTGGATAAAAATTTTCACTGGATGGTACTGGCTGGGTTCCTCGCACAAATGGTGGACGGGGCAACCAGTATGGGCTATGGAGTTACGAGTTCGGTTGTTTTACAAACAGCACAAGTAAGCCCGGCTGCCATCAGTGCCGGCATTCACACAGCGGAGATGTTCACTACTGCCGCATCAGGGTATAGTCATTACAAGTTCAAAAATGTAAATAAAAAATTATTTAAGGCGCTTGTAATTCCAGGTGTTATTGGTGCTGTATTGGGGGCGTTATTGTTGGTTTGGTTTGATGACACACATATTAAATACCTGCGTCCTGCTATGGCCATTTATACATTAATGCTTGGCTTAAAGATATTCAGTAATGCCTTTCGTACTACCGGCAAGAGTAAATTCAAACGCTATGGGTGGCTGGCAGGTGCAGGTGGTTTCCTGGATTCATTCGGCGGAGGGGGATGGGGTCCCATTGTTACTTCCACGCTGATAACAAAAGGCAGGACACCAAGGTATGTGATAGGTTCCGTAAGCCTGACCGAATTTTTTGTTACCCTGGCCAGTGCGTTTACCTTTTTTACTCTCATAGGTGTACAAGGCTGGCAAATAATCCTGGCGTTGGTACTGGGTGGAGTAATAGCTGCACCCATAGCCGCCAGATTAGCAGGTAAATTACCCAAAAAGGCATCCTTCATCTTACTGGGAACAGTAGTGGTTTTATGGAGTATACGTATTTTGTTCAAGGCATTTTAGGTTGGGTATAAAATTTAAAGTCTATAAATTTGGTAGAGTAATAAACCGTACCTATGTTTGCATTTCATCAGTTGCTGATGAGTAGAATAGGCTATTTTCTGCGATTGCCTTAGCCAGCCAGTAAATAATATTTTTTTATCTTAATAGTCTATTAAATTTATAGACTACATAAAATATCTGTCAATCAAAACCGAATACATGAAACGTAGTTTTTTACTTGCAGTCCTTTTGTTACCTGTACTGGTATTTGCCCAGCTTACCGGTCGTGTGGTAAATGATAACAATGAAGGAGTGCCGTATGCGAATGTGGCCATTAAGAATTCCTCATCAGTGGCCACTACCGATTCAGCAGGCCGTTTTTCTTTGGAGACTATTCAGAAGTTTCCTTTTACACTGATTGTTTCTTCAGCAGGCTATACTTCCCAGGAATTCACGGTCAGGAATGCCGGCATCAATAATGTGATTATACAATTGCAATTGCTTTTTCAGCGGGATACCGTGATCATTACTTCCAGGCGCCGCCGGGAAATACTGCAGGATGTTCCTATCCCAATCACCGTAATAAGTGCCGGGCAGGTAGAAGATGCCGGTGCATTCAATGTTAACCGGGTGAAAGAATTTGTACCCTCCGTTCAGCTCTATACATCCAATCCCCGTAACACGGGTATTAATATCAGGGGGCTGGGATCACCATTTGGTCTTACCAATGATGGCCTTGATCCGGGAGTAGGTTTTTATGTGGATGGTGTTTACTATGCCCGTCCCGCGGCTGCCACCTTCGATTTTATAGATGTAGAACGTATTGAAGTGCTGCGGGGGCCGCAGGGAACATTATTTGGTAAGAACACCACTTCAGGTGCACTGAATATAACTACCCGTAAACCCGTGTTTAAACCAGGCGGCAATTTTGAAGTAAGCTACGGTAACTATGGCTATGTGCAGGCTAAGGCCTCCGTAAACGGGCCGCTGAGTAAAAAATTTGCAGCCCGCCTCTCTTTCTCGGGCACACAACGGGATGGTGTGATTGAGAATGTGAGCACAGGCAAATTTACAAATGATATTAATAATCTTGGTTTCCGTGGCCAGTTGTTGTTTAAGCCATCCGATAATACTTCGGTTACATTGTCGGCAGATGCTTCCCGCCAGCGGCCCGATGGCTATGCACAGGTTGTAGCCGGTGTTGTACAAACAAAACGGGCGGCCTACCGACAGTTCAATGCAATCATTGCTGATCTTGGTTACAGCTTACCCAGCCAGAATGCTTTTGACAGGAAGATTGATCATGATACTCCCTGGAGATCGGGTAATGACCTTGGTGGCGTATCGGTGAATGCAGATACTAAAATAGGCGAGGGCACACTAACTGCAACTACGGCCTGGCGTTATTGGGGTTGGGATCCTTCCAACGACCGGGACTTTACCGGCTTGCAGGCATTGGCTAAATCGCAGAACCCTGCTAAGCACCGTAACTGGTCGCAGGAACTTCGGTATGCCGGAGAATTTTCTTCCCGGTTGAGCGGTGTAGTCGGACTCTTTTATATTGACCAGGAAGTTAAAATCAATGGGACAGAAGAATCTGGTTCGGCGCAATGGCGTTTTTCGCAAAGCTCCACCAGCAATCTTTGGAAAACACCGGGCCTTTTTGAGGGATATGGAATTTACACAAAGGCTTCGATCAAATCACAGAGTGCGGCAGCATTTGCCAATGTTGATTGGGAGATCACGAAAGGATTACATGTATTACCTGGTCTCCGGTTCAATTACGACAAGAAAGATGTAAGCTACAACCGGGTAGCAGCCGGCGGCCTCGATACTGCTACGTATAATGGCTCACAAGCCGATAAGGCCACACTCCAGGGATTTAAAAATGGTGTTTACAGCAGCCAGTCTTATGTGGCGGATGCTGATGAGAATAACCTGACCTACCAGCTTACTATTGCCTACCGGGCCAATAAACACATCAATGCTTTTGTAACTTATTCCACCAGTTTTAAGCCGGTGGGTGTTAATGTGGCTGGCCTCCCAACTGTGAATGGACAGCCAGCAACTGACCTGGCAGTAATAAAACCTGAAGATGTAAAGAATATTGAATTGGGTATTAAATCCAATCCAATTGATAACTTAACATTAAACCTGACATTTCATAACACTGATATAAAGAACTACCAGACAAATGTTCAATCAGCTGAGTTGGGAGTTAATCGTGGCTACATCGCCAATGCCGAAGAAGTAAATGTAAAAGGCCTTGAGCTGGATGCAAATTTTAAAGCCAGCCAGTTTTCATTATACGGAGCTTTAACTTATACCGACGCCAAGTATGTAAAATTTACCAATGCGCCGCTCCCATTGGAAGAAACGGGTTTAACAGAGAATGGCGTGCAGAAAGCATTCAAGGATATTTCAGGCGGAGAGCTCCCGGGCATATCCAAATGGGCGGGATCATTGGGTGCTGAGTTTACCACACCGGCTGCTTTCTTAGGCAAAGCCGGAAAATTCTTTGTGGCGCTGGATGGTTATTATCGTTCCTCTTTCTCATCCAGTACCTCACCTTCTGCTTACCTCAATATAGATGGCTATACGCTGATCAATGGAAGATTTGGCTTCAGGTCTGTCAATGGTTTTTCAGCCTTTGTCTGGGGACGTAATCTATTCGATAAAGATTATTATGAGCAACTGCTGCCGGCCGGTGGTAATGCCGGGCATTATGCCGGAGTACTGGGAGATCCAAGAACCTATGGCATAACCTTACGGTATGCATTTTAATAAAGAAACTTATGACCCTGTTTTTTTTCGATAAGCAAGTTTTAGAGAAAGGCGTCCCGATTCTTCGGGATGCTGTTTTTAGTTGTAAAAGAAGGAGTAACCAAACGGAATTACTACTATCAGCTGTTGTTGCGACGCTCCGTTCAGCGTTCTGTGCACTGCTGATCATATCTGGCGGTAGTGTAAATGCGCAAGTAAAGCAAACTGAATCAGTGCAACAGGTTTGGACGGGTTATTTTAATCAAACACGGTTTAGTAATAAATGGGGGATGTGGACAGACCTTCACCTGCGAACCAAAGAAGATTTTTTTACCAATTTCTCGCAGGGAATTGTAAGGCTGGGATTGACTTATTACCTGACGGATGATGCAAAGCTTACTGCGGGTTATGCTTTTATCAATCATTTCCCAGCTGATGCGCATAAGAATATATCGCAACCGGAACACCGACCCTGGCAACAGCTACAATGGCATAACCGTTACAATAAGGTAAGAGTGATGCAATGGTTCCGCCTGGAAGAACGATGGAGACGAAAAATCCTGAATGATGATGAGCTGGCTTCAGGATATAATTTTAATTTCCGGATCCGGTATAATTTCTTTTCGCAGTTTGCTTTAAGTAAGAAAAGATTTCAGCCCAATACCTTGTCACTGGTGGTGAATGATGAAGTACATGTAAACTTCGGCGAGCAGATCGTCAATAATTACTTTGACCAGAACCGTTTTTTCCTGGGGTTTAATTATCACCTGAATAAGCATGATAATTTGCAGTTGGGATATATGAATCTTTTTCAGCAGTTAGCTGTCGGAAACCGTTACAAGAGTATTCATGTTGCCCGGTTATTTTATTTCCACAATCTTGATTTGAGAAAAAGTAATAAAAAGCAATAGTGTATGGCAAGAATTGAACCAGTGCGGCCTAATGAGTTGCCACCTTCAGTGCGGATCGCTTTCGAAAGGCATGTGGAAGGATATAACGGAGCACTTACAAATACCAAGCGGACACTGGGCCACTCATTGCTTGCATTTGAAGTATATATGCAATGGTATTCTTTGTTTGAATCTGTGGAAAAAATATTGGGAAAACGACTGGCTAATTTATATGCCTATACAATTTCTTCTGCTTCCACCTGTACCATATGTGCTGCCTTCTTCCGGAAAAAGATCATTGATGCAGGCGAGGACCCTGAAGATTTACCGCTGACTGCCGCCCAGAAAAGCATTATTGATTTTGGTTGCAGCATAGCCCGGCACCAGGGCAATATTGCTGATCATATTTATAATGAAGTGGCAAAACAATACAGTCCTGCTGATATCGTAACGCTGGTTGCTTTTGCCGGGCAAATGATAGCCACAACAATTTTTAATAACGTGGTGGAAACAGATATCGATGATTACCTGGTTAGTTACGTTCCACCTGTCAAATACTGTTAAAATGAAAAAGATCTATCTGAGTGATTCCGGCCCGAAAGTATCTCCCGCAATCTATGGTTTCTGGCGATGGGAACACAATGGTGACTCCGGCCTGAAAGCAATGGAAAAAATTGTGAATTATTGCCTGGAACAGGGTATCAATACATTTGATCATGCAGATGTATATGGCGGATACCAGTGTGAGGAATTATTTGGTGAGGTATTAAAACAAAAATCTTTCAAAAGGGAAGATGTTGTTTTATTTACCAAATGCGGAGTGAATATCCCGCATCCCAACCGGCCGGGTATACGGGTGAAACATCTTGATACGTCAGCAGCGCATATCACAGCAAGTGTGGATAATTCGCTTCGTAAACTAAGGACCGACTATATTGATATTTTCCTGCTGGATCAATTAGATCCCCTTGCCAACCTGGAAGAGACGGCCCTGGTACTGGAACGTTTGAGAGGTTCAGGAAAGATCAGGAATATAGGGGTGGCTAATTTTTCTGTTTTCCAGCACCAGCTACTGGCTTCTTATCTGAAAGCACCGATCGTGACCAATCATATCGAACTAAACCTGCTGAATACAACAGCACTGGATAATGGCCAGCTGGATTATATCAAACAAAAATATATGCGCCCCCTGGCAGCGGCACCCCTGGCTGGCGGACGGATAGAGAATGGCACTGATGAACTGGCAGTATGGGTTCATTATAAACTGGAGCAGCTCAGTAAGAAATACAACTCCAATATTGAATCTATTGCTGTGGCCTGGCTGATAAAACTGGGAGCTCTGCCACTGATCGGAACAACCAGTGAGCAAAGGATCAGGAATATTGTGGATGCATTTGATATTGACCTGGAACGGCAGGACTGGTATGAACTTTATACAGTATCAAAAACCAAAGCAGAGAGAAGCTGATAATTATTGATATACTAAATCCAATTGTATGCAATTAAATTACCTGGCACTTGCCGTTCCATTTTTTACAGGGCTGATGTACCTGGAGTATTATCTCAGTAAGAAAAAAGGGAAGGCAGATAATTTTCATTTTAATGAAGCGGTTGCGAATATAAATGTAGGAATAGCCGAACGGTTATCTGACCTGTTTGCCACCGGCCTGTTCTACTTCTTCTTTGTATGGATACACAAGAACTTTGCATTGTTCAATATCAATCCGGGTTTTTTTACCTGGGTCCTGTTATTTCTATTCACTGATTTTATGTGGTACTGGTATCACCGGTTTGGGCACGAAGTGAATTTATTCTGGAGTGTGCATGTGGTACATCACCAGAGCGATGATTATAATTTTACCGTTTCGGCAAGGATCACCGTACTACAGGCTACGGCAAGGTGTTTATTCTGGGCGGTTCTCCCTCTTATTGGTTTTTCCCCTGAAATGATCACTATTTTCCTGCTGATTCATGGTACATATCCTTTTTTCACGCATACACAACTGGTAGGTAAATTGGGATGGCTGGAATATTTTATGGTTACACCTTCCCATCACCGGGTGCATCATAGCAGTAACCCGCAATACCTTGATAAGAACTATGGGGATGTATTGATCATTTGGGATAAAATGCTGGGAACATTTGCTGAGGAAAAAGAGAAACCTGTCTATGGTCTTACCAAGCCGTTGAACAGTCATAGTTTTCTCTGGCAGCATTTTCATTTTATCCTGGAGATCATTATCGCTTTTAAAAGAGCAAAAGGGTTTAAGCAGAAATTCAAGGCCATATTCGGCAGGCCAGATGATATTGACCCGAGAATAAGAGCCAGCCTGGAAAGAAAACTGTCATTTAAAGAGCAGGAGGTAAAGTATTCTGTTCCCCTGCTGAATTACATAAAGGCACAAACTATCTTATCATTGGCATTGTTGTTTTTTGTGATCCTGTTTGAGCATTATTTCAGCGGGATTAAGATAGCCTTGCTTTCCCTTTTCATAATACTGAGTGTGATCACCACCGGCAGTATGCTGGAGCAACGACGCTGGATCTTCCACCTGGAGTTTGCAAGACTGGCCCTGGTCGGAATACTGGCATGGGTGTCATACCCCTACTTTAATCTTACGGTCTTTCTGCTGAGTTTATCTGTCGTCATCATTTTGTTTTATAAAACAATTGGTAACCGGTATTATTCCTACTTATATAAATACGACTAGCGGCTGAAAGTGGGGGCTGTACCCCGGGGAAAATTTATAAAATTAAAAGTCTATAAATTTGGTAGACTAATAACTGAGCCTTTATTTTGCTAAATATTAATTCGTGAAGAGATGAGAAACGTACTTGTTCTGACAGCTGCCTTTGTCCTGGTAGTCTTATCCGGGTTTACCTTAGGAGCTCCAGCGACTGTCAATACGGTAACAGGTGTGGTGGTATCGGAAAAAACAGGCAAACCGGTAGCGGATGCGCTGGTTTATGTTACGCTGGGTGAGGAAGAAGCACTGAGTAATGGCAAAGGGGAATTTAAAATCACTACGATCAGGAAATTACCCCTGTTGCTGACGGCAGAACATTGGGATTACAAAAAGCAGCAACTGGATATTACTGATATCAACCAAAAATTACAGGTGAGATTAAAACCAAGGATCAACTAACTACATACCCTTGAAAGTATGAGAGCTTCAGCCAATATCTAACCCATTATGCTGTTGCTCATCAAGGTAAGCGTTACGTGGCCGAGAGGAGAGGCAGAGGTTCGCAAAACCTTTTACGAGGGTTCGATCCCCTCCGTAACCACTATTCATATGGCAAGCAATCGTTAGCCGGACGGTGTTTTCACACTGCCCTTTTTTTACCTTTCATCAGCCATTGGATTGTATCTTTACCGCCTTAATTCTAAAGACAGCAAAGGTTATGGCGAAGCAACACCCGGAGACAAATGCGATCCGTATTCAGACCAATCAAACAAGTCAGAAAGAACATTCAACTCCTCTATTCCTGACCAGCAGTTTTACATATGAATCAGCAGAAGACATGGCTGCCGCTTTTGCCGATGATTCCCTGGAGGTGAATATTTATTCCCGTTTTTCCAATCCAACCGTTGATGAATTCATTACCAAGATAGCTGCTCTCGAAGGAGCAGAAGATGGTATTGCCACCGGAACAGGCATGGCTGCTGTCTTTTCGACGTTCATGACTTTCCTATCCCAAGGAGATCATATCATTTCTGCTTCTGCAGTGTTTGGTTCCACCCATACAATACTTACTAAATATTTGCCGAAATGGGGAATCGAGTCTTCTTATTTTGATATGAGCAAACCGGAAACGATTGCCCCATTGATAAAACCAACTACAAAAATGCTGTATATCGAAACACCGAGTAACCCGGGTTTGGATATCATCGACATTGAATATGTTTCGGTTCTTTGCAAGCAACATAATATTTTGCTGGTAGTGGATAATTGTTTTGCTACCCCGGCGGTACAACAACCCATAAAATTTGGCGCTGACCTCGTACTTCATTCGGCAACAAAATTTATTGACGGGCAGGGGCGGGTACTAGGTGGGGTGGTAGTGGGCAGGAAAGAACTGATCAACCCGTTGTATTTATTTGTAAGAAATACCGGCCCATCATTGAGTCCGTTCAATGCATGGGTGCTTAGTAAAAGCCTGGAGACATTATTCATCCGGATGGACAAGCATGCATCAAACGCCCTGCAACTGGCTGTGGCTTTACAAAGTCATCCGAAGATCAGTTCAGTGAAATATCCTTTCCTGGAATCACACCCGCAATATGCGATTGCAAAAAAACAAATGAGTAACGGCGGTGGTATCGTCACTTTTGAATTGAAAGGCGGCATTGAAAGTGGCAGGAAATTTCTGAATGCCTTGCAAATGCTTTCCATGACCAATAATTTGGGCGACAGCCGCAGCATTGCTTCACATCCTGCTTCCACCACCCATTCCAAATTAACAGAAGAAGAAAGACAGTCTGTAGGTATCACACCGGGACTGATCAGGCTTTCAGTTGGTCTTGAACATCCGGACGATGTATTGCAGGATATTTTGCAGGCATTAGACAAATCCTGAGTTCGGGTTGTCTGCAAGGACTAAAACATATTTCAGTAATTTACTGGTGAAATAGGTTGGTTATGCGAAAAGTACTTCTCCCCGGATTTTTGTTGTTCCAGTTGTTAGCAATAGGACAAGTCAATACTTTCTATAAAGAAAAATATCGACCTGCTTTTCATTTCACCCCTGCTATTCACTGGATGAATGATCCAAACGGACTCGTTTACCACAAAGGAGAGTATCATTTATTTTACCAGTTCAACCCGTTTGGGAACCGTTGGGGTCATATGAGCTGGGGGCATGCGGTGAGTAAAGACCTTATTCAGTGGCAGCATTTACCGGTGGCCATACCCGAGGAAAAAGATACCATGATCTTTTCCGGAAGCTGTGTGGTAGACGAATATAACACAAGCGGGTTTGCTCAAAAACCCGGGCAAATTCCCATGGTGGCAATTTATACGGCGCATATTGAGAATATAAAACAGTCACAGCATATAGCTTATAGTTTGGATGATGGACGAACCTGGACAAAATATAATCACAACCCAGTACTGGATCTGGGGAAAAAAGATTTCCGTGATCCTAAAGTGTTTTGGTATGCGGTGCAAAAAAAATGGGTCATGGCGGTGGTACTGCCCATTGAAAAACAGGTGCAGTTTTATTCATCGGCCAACCTGAAGCAATGGCAACTGATGAGCAGCTTTGGCCCGGCAGGTGACACCACCGGCATCTGGGAATGTCCTGACCTGTTTGAAATACCGGTTCAGGGAGAGCCCGGAAAAACTAAATGGGTGCTTATGCATTCACCTGCTCCTTATATGCAATATTTTGTTGGTGACTTCGACGGTACATCTTTTAAAAATGAAAGTACAGCTACTAAGATTTATCGTCCTGATTACGGGCCGGATTATTATGCCGCCATTGTGTATAATAACCTGCCCGCAGGTAATAAGCCGATTAGTATGGGCTGGATCAATAACTGGAACTATGCCAATGATATTCCCACCACACCGTGGAAGAGTGCAATGTCGTTGCCAAGGGAATTAACGGTAAAAAAAATCAATAATGAATGGGTCCTTATACAACAACCACTTGAGAATAGTAAAGAATTAAGACAGGAAAAAAAGGAGTGGATAAATAAAGAGGTTGCGGGAACGGCATTACTACCAATAAAAAGCCAGGTGCTGGAAATGGAAATAGAATTTACGGTTGACTCAAAAAGTATTGCCGGCGTTCGTTTGGCCAAAGGGAGTGATGGTTTTATTGAAGTGGGGTATGATGCAGTCAACGGGCTACTGTATATTGACCGGTCAAAAGCTGGTGATACCAGTTTTCATGCTTCCTTCTCCAAACTAAGCCGGTATGAAACAAATATTAAACCGGTAAATGGCAAAATTTTGCTGCACATTTTTCTTGATAAAAGTCTGCTTGAAGTTTTTGCTAATAACGGGCAGGTTTGTATGACTGCACAATTATTTCCTGCTGAGAAAAGCAATGGAGTGGAATTATTCGCTAATTCTGGCAAGGTGCTATTCAATGTTGTTCGCTGCTGGAAAATGAAAAGTACCTGGTAATTATTTCCCCTTCCATTTATTCAATTGCTGTAGCAAAGCTCTTAATTCTTTAGGTAAAGGCGCTTCCAGTTCAATCATTTCATTATTGCTGTCAGTAAAACTTAGCTGAAAAGCATGTAAAGCCAGCCTGTTCAGCAAGGGTCGTTCCTCCAGTTCATTTTTGGAGAGCTTGAATTTTTTATGTTTCAGCGAAGACAGTAAAACAGGTTTCCCATCGCCGTATAAGGGATCACAAACTATCGGGTGCCCCATTTCTTTTGCATGCACCCTGATCTGGTGTGTCCTCCCGGTATGAATTTGAAACTGCAACCAGGCATATACGCCAAAATCTTCCAGCACTTCAAAATCTGTCAGTGCATCTTTCCCTTTCCGGTGAACGATCATGGTGCCGTTTTTGGCAGGATGCTCGCCCATCGGGGCATCAATACTTCCTTTTTTTTCTATTGGTGAACCGATGACTAACCCGAGGTATATCTTTTTAGTAAGTCTTCCTTCAAATTGCAGGCTCAGCTGTTTATGCGATACTTCATTCTTCGCAAAAATGATCAGGCCACTGGTATCTTTATCCAGGCGGTGCACCGTAAAGATGTTGCCGTATTTATCTTTCAGTAATTGTTTCAGCGAGATTTCTTTCCCCTCCCGGTCAGGAATAGATAATAAACCAGATGGCTTATTCAAAGCGATCCAGTTTTCATTTTCAACAATAATAATATCCTTCAGGTTCATTAGCTGTTATTAGTAAATCTTTGTAGTTGCCAGGGACTTTAAAGATTATTTCCCTTTACCAAAATGTTTAAGGTCCCGTATTTCTTTTTCAGAAAGAAAACGCCATTTACCCCTTTCCACATTTTTCTTGGTGAGACCGGCAAATGTTACACGGTCAAGATTCTTTACATCATAGCCGAGATGTTCGAAAATGCGGCGAACGATGCGGTTGCGGCCACTATGTATCTCTACGCCGATCTGTGTTTTATCTTTCATATCGGAATATGCCAGCACATCCACGCTGGCCGGACCATCTTCCAGTACCACCCCTTTTAATATCTGGTCAAAATCTTTTTTATCTAAGGGCTTGTCTAAAGTAACAGCATAGATCTTCTTGACTTCATTACTGGGATGCGTCAGTTTTTGTGCCAGTTCACCATCATTGGTGAGCAATAAAACACCGGATGTATTCCGGTCAAGGCGGCCGACAGGATAAACCCGTTCAGTAGTTGCTTTCCCGATCAGGTCAAGTACTGTTTTTCTTTTTTGCGGATCATCCGTAGTGGTGATATAATCTTTGGGCTTATTGATGAGTATATAAACAAGGTTTTTGGCGAGGAATATTTTCCTGCCATTCACTCTTACTTCATCCGTGGCGGATACTTTATGCCCAGGTTCGGTTACCAGTTCATTATTCACTTTCACTTTGCCTTCTTTCACTATTTCTGCGGCTTCCCGGCGGCCGCAAATACCGGAATGGGCAATGAATTTATTGAGTGGCATGGAACCAGTGGGTTCCGGACGTTTATGAACAACAGCAGCCGGAACTTTTTGTCCGCGGATAACGGCCTGCTGGCCTCTTACTTCTGCTTTTTTCTTGTCGAAGAATTCTTCCCGCTCTTTTTTGAACTTTCTTTTTTCCTGTTTGAAATGTTCTTTTACGGCGGCGTTACTTTTCTTTTTGGTGAACTTGTCGAAATGGGATGACTTCTTTTGCATATGTGGTAGTTTGCTGTTTTACAACAGTAATTTGATGAACCGCAAAGATAACTAAAAGGCCTGTCCTTATTGCAAGGGACAGGCCTTTATTGTATGAATAAGGGTACTTATATTGTTTCCTGCATTTTACCAGGCTTATGTTTTCTTTTTTCTTTCATTTTCTGTAATTGTTCTTCTGTAAGCACTGATTTCATCTTTTCTTTTTGTTCCTTCATCAGTTCTTTTGATTTTTCTCTTTTTTGCTCAGCTGTCAGGGCTTTATCTTCCCGGATCGCTTTCATTTTTTCTGCTACAGCTTTGCGGTTTTCCGCCATTTTAGCTGACTGTTCATCAGTAAGCTTCAGTTCTTCTTTCATCCGGGCTTCTCTTTTTTGACCAAACTCTTTTGCTTTGGCAGCTCTTGCTTCTTTATCTTTTTGTAATTGTGCTTTTTGATCAGGGGTCAGGATACTTTGCATTTTTTCCTGCTGTTCTTTCCGAATAGATTCCATACGTTCACGGCTTTCTTTTACCGTGATATTGTCCTGCTTGCGGAGCTCTTCCATTTTTTTCTGCTGTTCCTGGTTCAGGGCTTTGACTTTAGCTTTTTGTTCTTCACTCAGGTTCAGGTTGGCCAGTTGTTTTTTCTGGTGCATTTTCTGGGAGGCATGTGGCCTGAACCCATCATGTTTACGTTCAGGAATTTCCTGTGCTGCTGCATTAACAACGACAAAAGCGGCTGCTACAACTGTTACGATTATTTTTTTCATGCTATACTATTTTGAAAGTTAGATGCCCGGTGAGGAAATAAACCTTCGCCCGGTGCTGTTAAAAAAAGGCGGACGATTAACAGACCGTGTCGGATTACCGGGGTTTAATTCAAACTAAGAAATATTTCGTATTAAGGACAAGCGGGTACTTAAAGGGCCTCTTTGTTGGCTAATTGTCCACAGGCGGCATCAATATCTTTACCGCGGCTGCGGCGGAGACGGGCATTCACCCGGTTCTTGCCCAGGTAGGCCATAAATTCTTCCACCCTTTCTTCATCGGGCTTTTCAAATTTGGCAAAATCAATGGGGTTATACTCAATAATATTAATAAGATCGGCCGGTACCTGCCGGTAAATTTTGATCAAATCATCGGCATCTTTAATCGTGTCGTTGAAATTCTTGAACAGAATATATTCAAAAGTGATCTCGTTCTTGGTTTGCTTATAGAAATAGTTCAATGCATCGATCAGCGTCTTGATATTGTTTGTATCATTAATCGGCATGATCTCGTGCCGCTTGGCATCCGTAGCGGCATGCAGGGACAAAGCCAGTTTGAATTTTACTTTGTCATCCGCTAACTGCCGGATACCTTTTGCCACACCGGCGGTTGAAACCGTGATTCGTTTCGGGCTCATCGCTAAACCATCAGCCGCTGTGATCCGTTCAATCGCTTTTACTACGTTCTTATAATTCAGCAGGGGCTCACCCATGCCCATGAAAACAATATTGGTCAGTTTTTTACCCTGTACTTTTTCGGATTGCTGGTTGATCAGCACCACTTCATCATAGATCTCATCATAATCCAGGTTTCTTTTCCGGTCGATATAGCCGGTGGCACAAAACTTACAACTTAGTGAACAACCGATCTGTGAAGAAACACAGGCGGTATTTCTTGATTCGGTCGGTATCATCACCCCTTCCACCAGGTGCCCGTCCCAGGTTTTGAAACGGCTTTTGATGGTTCCATCCGCCGAATATTGCGTGGCATCTATACTTAATGCGGGTAAGGTAAATTTTTCACCCAGTTGCTGGCGCAGGTCCTTGCTCAGGTTGGTCATATCAGCAAAACTCATGGCCTGTTTCTGCCAGATCCATTCATGCACCTGTTTGGCCCTGAATTTTTTTTCTCCCAGCTCTTCAAAATAGGTTTCCAGTTCGGCCAGGGAAAGATGCCGTATGTTGTTCAGTGCTTTTTTCATCAGGAGGCAAAGATAACCACTGCTAAATGGATTGACTGATTTACCGGATATTTGCCCTTAAAATGTAAATGAATGAAGGCTGTCTATATAATTGATGCTGTCAGAACTCCCATCGGAAAATATGGTGGCTCACTTAGCAGCATTCGTCCCGATGACCTGCTGGCCCATGTGATCCGGTCGCTGATCCAGCGAAACCCTTCAGTGGATGTAAATGCTATTGAAGATGTGATAGCAGGGGATGCCAACCAGGCCGGTGAAGATAACCGGGATGTGGCCCGGATGGCTGCATTGCTGGCTGGTTTACCGGTAACGGTAGCCGGTAACACCGTAAACCGCTTATGTGCTTCCGGTCTGCAGGCTATTATGGATGCGGCAAGGCAGGTCATGTGCGGAGATGCAGAATTGATCATCGCAGGCGGAGTGGAAAGTATGACCCGGGCGCCTTTTGTAATGGCCAAAACTTCCTCACCTTATTCGAGGAATGTGGAGATACATGATACCACCATCGGCTGGCGGTTTACCAATAAAAAACTGGCAGAGATGCATTATCCCCACAGCATGGGAGAGACTGCTGAGAATGTGGCGAAACAATGGAATATATCCCGGCAGGAGCAGGATACATTTGCCTTATCCTCCCAGCACAAATATTTTGAAGCCGCAGCGGCCGGTAAGTGGAAAGATGAAATAGCCCCGGTGGTCATACTCGGTGCCAAAGAAGAACAGATCTTGTTTGAAGCAGATGAACATCCCCGCCAGTCAACTATGGATAAATTGTCATCGCTGAAACCGGCATTTTCCAAAGACGGAACAGTAACGGCGGGTAACTCTTCGGGTATCAATGACGGTGCAGCTGCTATGCTGTTAGCCAGTGAAGAAGCGGTGAAGAAATATAATCTCTTGCCCATGGCCAGGGTTGTGTCCAAGGCCGTGGCCGGTGTTGATCCCTCCATCATGGGTATCGGCCCCGTGCCGGCCACCAAAAAAGCCCTGCAAAGAGCCGGGTTGAAAGCAAGTGACCTCGATATTATTGAATTGAATGAGGCTTTTGCTTCTCAATCTATTGCCTGTATCCGGGAACTGGGGCTTGATATTAATAAGATAAACGTGAATGGAGGTTCCATTGCTATCGGTCATCCGCTGGGATGCAGCGGTGTTCGCATCTCAGCTACGTTGTTGCATGAGATGAAACGAAGCGGATCGAAGATCGGCCTGGCAACGATGTGCGTTGGGGTGGGACAGGGGGCCGCCATTATTTATGAAAAGATGTAATTTCAGGTTGGCCCTGTAACTTTTTTCAATTGTTCTTCGTAGAAACCCAAAAACCAACATATGAGAAAATTAATGCTCTCTTTTTTTGCTATCAGCCTCACTTGTATTGTAGCTGCTCAACAAGACAGCACCCTGCAGCAATACACCGGCAAGTATAAATTCCCTGAAGGAAGTGTGGTAACAGAAGTTACTGTAGCCTTAGAAAATGGGGTGCTCCTCGCCAATTCACCGATGGGTAGTTCAGAATTAAAGAAAACAGAGGCTGATGTTTTCGAGATCGTTGCCTACGGAGGCACGGCCACATTCAAAAGGACAGAAGGAAAAGTGTCGGGTGTGCAAATGATAGTTGGAGATATGATCCTGGAAGGAACCAAGGCAGAGAATACTGTATACCTGGCCGGTTTTTGCAGCAATTTGCGGTGTGTATACCGTAAATAGTTGCCAGTTTTTCTAATTTATATTCTTGTAAGTAAGCGGTTTAGCTAATCATTGCCGCTTATATATTTATTTGGCCATTCAATTGCCATCTTCCTATTTTCGTGCAGCAAAATTTAACAGTAGTTTGTCTTTAAACACCTGTTAGATTTTTTTGGCATCTGTAGATGTCTCCAATAAGTCTTATAAAAACCAACATTTCAAAAGCTAAAAGGCGCTAATTTTTTACTTTAAATCAAAACACATGAGGAAATTGACTCTGCTCCTGCTGGGGGTTTTGTTGTTTGCAGGCCAGGCCATGGCGCAACGAACCATCACCGGCAAGGTTACCGATGATAAAGGTAACCCGCTCCCCAACGTTTCTGTAGTTGTAAAAGGTACGACCACTGGTACCTCCACAAAAGCCGACGGATCCTATTCATTGGTACTTCCGGCTAATGCCCGCACACTGGTATTCTCATCAGTGGATATGGCATCACAGGAACAGACTATTACAAACAGCTCCAGTATTTCAGTAACCATGTCTACAGAGGCTAAGAATATGGATGAGGTTATTGTGGTAGCTTATGGTTCTCAAAAACGAGAATCAATTACTGGTTCTGTTTCTAAAATTGGTGCTCCTCAATTAGAGCAAAGGCTGACAACTAATATATCCCAGGCATTGGCGGGTGCAGCCCCGGGTATTTCAGCCACTTCCGGAAACGGACAACCCGGTAGTTCAGCAGCTTTGCGAATCAGGGGGTTTGGTTCAGTAAATGCAAGCTCAAGTCCATTGTATGTAGTTGATGGATTTCCATACGGAGGTTATATCGGCGATATCAATACAAATGATATTGAGAGTATTACCTTATTAAAAGATGCATCATCTACAGCTTTATATGGTGCAAGAGCTGCCAACGGTGTAGTAATGATCACAACAAAGAAAGGTAAGGCAGGAACTCCTAAAGTAAATATGTTCATTAATACAGGGTTTTCAAGCAGGGGCCTTCCGGAATATGATCGTGTAGGTGCTTATGATTATTATCCATTGATGTGGCAGGCTATGAAACATGGTTTAATGTTTCCAACCTCCGGAACTGGCCAAACTGAGGCGGTTGCTGCCCAAAATGCTACGAACGGAATTGCTGCCCAGTTAATTTATAATCCGTTTGGAGTGCCTAATAATCAAATTGTAGGTGTAGATGGAAAGCTTAACACTAATGCTAAATTGGTATATGATGACTTTGACTGGTATAGTCCTTTGGAAAGAAATGGAGCCCGTAATGAAGTAGGTTTCAGTTTGTCGTCAAAAGTCAATAAATCGGATTATTATTTTTCATTGAATTACCTGGATGATAAAGGATTTGTTATCAAGTCTGACTTCCAGAGGATCAATGCAAGATTGGCTATTAACAGCCAGGTAAAAGATTGGTTAAAAACAGGGGTTAATCTTACTACTGCTATAGTAAGTTCAAACCAGGCTGCAGGTGATGGTTCCAATACCTTCATCAACCCATTTGTTTTTGCCAGAGGTATGGGACCCATTTATCCCGTTCATGCTTTTACTGCTGCGGGAGCTCCAATTTTAGACGCATTTGGTAATCAATGGTATGATTTCGGGCAGCATCCCGGATCTATAAACAGGCCATCAGGTGCATCGCCCGGCCGTCATATTATCTATGAAACAATACTGAACGAAAGAAGTGAAAAGCGTAATAGTATTATTGCAAGAACATTTCTTGAAGCTAAATTTTTACGTCACTTTACATTTACAACCAACGTTGGTATTGACTTAAACAACTTCAGAAGTCAAAGCTTTCAGAACAGGATCGTTGGTGATGGTGTAACAGCAGGCGGTACATCTACCAGGAATTCCAACGAATTCAGAACAATTTCTCTGAACCAGATATTAAACTACAATCAGAAATTCGGACTTCATGATATTACAGTTCTGGTCGGACACGAGTCACAAAAAAATATCGATGAGACTTTTAGCGGATCCAGAAGAGGGATGAACCTGGATGGGAATATTGAGCTTACCAATTTTGTAACATTAGCAAGTGCTACTGGACAGCTTGACAGATTGAGAAGGGAGGGGTTATTATCAAGATTTAATTACGGCTATGATAATAAATACTTTGTTGATCTTTCTTTTCGCAGAGATGCATCCTCAAGGTTTTCGCCACAAAACCGGTGGGGAAATTTCTATTCAGCAGGTCTTTCATGGTCTGTAATGCGTGAATCATTTATGAAAAATATTAAGTGGCTAAATGATTTGAAACTAAGGGCCTCTTATGGAACAGTAGGTAATGACGCATTGGATTCATATTATAAATACCAGGCTCTTTACGGTTTAGGTTGGAATAATGCGGGAGAACCCGGTGCACTAGCTGCAAGTTTCCCAACTCCTGATTTAACATGGGAAGTAAATAAAACCCTCAACGTGGGTCTTGAATTCGGACTCTTCAAAAACAGGGTGTCTGGTTCAATTGAATTTTTTGACAGGGGATCATCAGATTTATTGTTTGATGTGCCACAAGGACTTTCTTCCCCTGTTACAACAAAAACAGAGAATATTGGGGCAATGTCCAATAGAGGTGTCGAAATTCAATTAAATGCTGATGTTGTGAGAACAAAGGATGTTATCTGGGAAGTGCAAATCAATTTTACAAGCCTTAAAAACAAGATCACCAAATTACCAGGTGGCAACCCAATTACAGATGGAACCAAAAGATTAGCAGAAGGAAAAGATATCTATGCCTTTTACCTGAGAAGATGGTATGGTGTTGATCCTGTGGACGGAAGCGGTTTATTCTATGCGGCAAAGGGAACTACTACAGATTATCGTGTAAATGCTAAGGGAGATACACTGACTTTTAATCCAACGAATGCTGCTTTTGATTATGCAGGAACAGCGATCCCAAAATTCTTTGGATCTGTTTCCAGTACAGTTACAGTAAAGGATTTTGCCCTGTCATTTTTACTTAACTACCAGGTAGGTGGCAAATTCTACGATGGTAACTACGCTGGATTACTGGCGATGAGTTATGGCAGTGCATTGCATACCGATAACTTACGGGCATGGAAGAAGCCAGGCGATGTTACTGATATTCCCCGCTTGGATATTAACAGAACCGGCCAGTTCAATTCACAATCTGACAGGTTCCTGATTGATGCTTCTTATTTGAATCTTCGTAATGTTACGTTGAGCTATAAGTTACCAAAATCGCTTTTAGGTAAAGTTGGATTTGACCAGGCAAAAGTTTATGTGGGAGGTGAAAACCTTCATATTTTTTCAAAGAGAAGAGGTATGAACCCGGCTGAGAGTTTCAATGGAACAAACAGCCCTGTTTATGTGCCCAACAGGTTAATTAACCTGGGTATAAACTTTACATTCTAATTTATAAGTCATTCTTTAATAAACAGATTATGAAAAAAATATTAATTGCCGTTTCTTTTTTGGGCCTGCTTGTGGGCTGTAAGAAAGATTATTTTGATGTTGGTCCAACCGGAAGCGTGGATGAAGGGGCTATATTCACCACAACTGGGAATGCCTCGAATGTCATCAATGGTGTTTATCGTTATTTATACAGCAGGTATAGTGCACAAAATCAGCCGGGTCAGGGCGGTGTAATGTTGATGCTTGACTTTATGGGCGAGGATGTTCACCAGGCTGTAGCCAGCTGGTACACCCCTGGAAATGGAACGGGTGGCTGGATAAACCATAGAAATGCAAGTTATTTATATGTGGAGTATCCTTTTCGTTTGTACTATCGTTGTATAGGAAATGTAAATGGGATCATTGATAATATTGATAATGCGACAGGCACTGATGCTGATAAAAGCAGATTGAAAGCTGAGGCCTTAACCATGAGGGCATGGTCTTATTTTAATTTAGTTCAGATTTATGCAAAGCGTTATGATGCTGCTTCAACTCCAAATGCTCAGTTGGGGGTATCAATGCCGTTGTCTGTCAGCCAAACACAGCTTCCTCGTTCAACAGTTGAAGAAGTATATACACAGATCAAAAAAGATCTGGCCGATGCGATTGCAGCGTTTGCTACTGCTTCCGCTCCTCCTTCCGGCCCTCAGACCAAATCACACCTGAATGCTCGTGCAGCCTGGGCCATTCGTGCAAGAGTAGCTTTAACAATGCAGGATTATGTAAATGCTGCAGCATATGCCAAACAGGTTATTGATTTAGGAGGCCACTCACTTATGAGTAATACACAATACCAGGCTGGATTTAATGATCTGTCAAACCCTGAATGGATATGGGGAGCTTATGTTCAGGATGACCAGGGAGATACATTTGGATCCTATTTTGGTCAAATTTCATGGGATGGAAACACTACTTATGTTCGTGGTGTTCCAAAACGTATCAACTCGGCATTATATACACAAATAACTGCTACAGATGTACGGAAAAAAATGTGGGAGCCTAGCCCTAATTCTACTAATTTCCCTCTTCCTGCTTCAAACTTTACGCATTCACCATACATGAGCAGGAAATTTAAGATCAGGGCTCTTCCAACAATTGGTGATGTTCCTTACATCCGCCTTGCTGAAATGTATTTGATCATGGCTGAAGCATATGCGAGAACTCCTGGAAAAGAAGCCGAAGCAAGACAGGCTTTGTATACATTGGCAGTTAATAGAGATCCAAGCTATGTATTAAGTACTAACAGCGGTCAGGCTTTGATCAATGAAATATTATTTCACCGTCGGGTAGAGTTTTGGGGTGAGGGGCTTCGTTTCTATGATCTGAAGAGACTTAACCTGCCATTAGACCGGACAGCTGTTCCTAATTTTGTGCCTGCATCTGCAGGTGGAACTATGCAAATTCCTGCTGGTAGCAACTTATGGGAATTTGTAATCCCAATTTCTGAAATTCAAGCTAATCCTAATTCAGTACAAAATCCGTAAGACATTTTTAAATAGTTAATGCAGGGGCCATACGATCGTATGGCCCCTTTTGTTTTATAATCGTAATTAATTGTTTATGATAACCTGTAAAGCAATTTCCTCACCATCCTGAAATTAGTGATCACAGACAGGATGATCAGCAACAGGGCAATGACTATAATACTCCAGTGAAGGAAAGACGATAATTCCGGCCGGTCATACATCACAAAATGATGAAAGAGCCATTGCATTCCCTGCGTTAATAAGAGGGCAAATAACACCACAAGAATATAAACAGGAATGAATTGGCGGGCTACGTTCTTACTCAGCCAGGAGGGTGAATAACCCAGCGTCAGTAATAACTGTAAACTGTCTTTGCTGCGGGCAATGACCAGTTGAAGGTAAAAGGAGAACAACATCAGCGCTAATACAATGACAAGAATACCAAAAACACCCAGCCCGGTAATGATACCCTGTAATATTTGTTTCGACCGGCCAAAGGCAGTTTTGTCTTTATTGATGCGATAGTGTTTGTTCTCCAGGAATTCGATCAGCTCATTATTATTAGCATCTTTTGTTTTGATATATACTCTTGATGCTTTTGTTTCTTCAGCTCCTTCCAGTGTTTTATTAGCCCAGTCAACAAAAGTCTTGGGTGCCAGTAATGAATTCACCCGGTCAGAGAAAGCTACGATATTGGCCCGGAATACCTGTTCGCCCAGCTTGCCTTCACAACGCAGGGTGATACTGACATTAGATGCTGTGGCCGTTGACATTTGCGGGAGCCCGTAACTTGGCGCAAACACATTATACATTTCTAAAAAATCAGAGGAGAAGATGATGGGTACACTTGCCTGCCCTTCACTCCAGGTAAAATTGGGAGGAACCGTATCAATAAAACTATTATCCAGTGCTTCAATAAAAATATCAGAAGCAAAAGGGATCATGTCACCGGCGCTGGCCACTACTTTAAAACGGTTTGGGATCAAAGGAGCCGCATCATCAATAAAGGGGGTCGCTTTCAGCTCTGCTATATCAGCCGGGCTGAAGCGATTATCCTGTCCCATATTATCATTAGTGATGAGCTTGGTGACAGATACATAATCGAAACCATTTTTCCGGATACTTGTTTTCTTTAACAGCGCTTGAATATTAAAGAACATCTGTAAAGAAGACAATAATAACAATACGCCAATACCCAGCCCGATATAGGAAAACCAGCGGGAAGCCGCATTGGTACCGGTGAGCAAAAGTGGTTTAATGGTTTTATAGGTAAGCGGCACGGTTTCGTATTTATAAATGAAACAATCGGGTGAAGGGGAAATAATCAATCCGTTCCAGGTCGGCAAAGACAATGCAGGCATTGCGTTCCCGGCTTTCTTCCAGCATCAGCTCCATGGCTTTTTGAGAATTCTCATTATCCAAATGGCTGAAAGGCTCATCTAATAATAAAAAATCAAACGGTTGTAATAAGGAACGGATGATGGCCACCCGTTGCTGTTCACCATACGAACAGATCCTTGCTTTTGACTGTAGCTTATCACCAATACCAAGCCGACTGGCCATGTATTGAATTTTCTCTTTGCTGTGATAGGGGTTCAGTTGCCGCTTGATCTCTAAATTCTCCATTACGGTCTGTTCGGGAAATAAACGAAGGTCCTGGAAAACAATACTGATATGATTGCTGCGGTGTAGCGCAAAATCTTCTGCATTGAACTGGCTGATGTTTTCATCGCCATATTTGACAACGCCGGTATATTCTTTTCGCATGCCATACATAAAATGCATGAGCGAAGTTTTGCCACTGCCTGAGGGAGCCACGATCTTGATCATTTCTCCCCTTGAGAACGCAAGGTCTTTGCCCCAGATCTCTGAGTTGGCCTTCCTGCTTTCTTCAAAGTAAACAGGTAATAGCTGTTGTAGCTGTAATTGCATAGTTGCAATAATAAAGAAAAACCACAGGTTCTTTTCAGGAAGCCTGTGGTTTAATTCATGATGAGGTATTAATTTATTTAGCGGGTGCAGGCATAACTTGTACAGAGTCCATGAAGTAATTATCCCCATTTCTCCGGTAAGCTTCCTCCCTTCTTTTTTCCTTTTCTCTCATTTTTACGGCAATAAAACCCAAATAGCTGTTCAGTTGTTTCAGGCTGTTGGTGTTTTTGTCCACCATATTAATCTCCATATAACTATCCGTACCGCCATCTTTAAACTCACCACCATGGAAAACAATATCCTGCCATACTTTGAGTGAGTGATCAGCAATTAGTGTTGCAGTGGAGTCATCAGCAAAAGATGATTTGGACCCACTGATGAATTGCTGGATATCCAGGAAACCGCCCATCGGGTGTCCTTTGATCTTGCTGATAAAGGAATGATCCGTTTTAGCAGCCCCGAATGAATGTACAGAAGCAGAGTCGCTGCCGGCGATGAACCAGTTATCTTTCAACAGGTAAGGTATTTTATTGACAAAATCATTAGCACTGGCACCGGCTTCCTGGCCGATCTTTTCTTTCAGGATGGTCATCAGCTTCTCAAAAGAAGGCTTATCGGCTACAGAAGTAGCGAATAACATTTTAGCATCGGGTTCTGTTGATTTGTAGGTACTCTTAGTGCCATCATACATCGTTATGGTCTTTTCTTTTTCACCAAAAGAGAAATCGGATACAGACAGTAACAGGTCTCCTTTATTGGCTTTCACGAAATCTTCCACGCTGAAACCGGCTTCGGCCAGGAACATATTCACGAGGCCATCCACGCCCAGCAGGGATATAAATTCTTTTACTCCTTCGGGAGGATAATTCATCGCAATCACAGCAGCCACATCGCCGGCAGGAATACTTTTCAGCATGTCTTCATCAATATTCTTCATGCTGTATTTTTTATAGACAGCAGCGAGTTCTTTATTGTAATAGCTTCTGCCTTTTGCAGTGATCTTACCATTGTCGAAGCTGATGGTGGCAGCACTGATATTACCTTCAAACAAAAGACTTGCTTTTGTAATGGCTAACATAGCAGGCAGCGAGTTGCCATACAAAGAGCCAGCATTCATCCAGAAATGCACATCGCCTCCTTCTTTCATCATGGAAGCAAATTTTGAATTGCTGCCAATACTCTTACTTCCTTTAAGGTCATATACTTCTTTAGCAAATTTCAAAAGGCTGTCCGTATCAAAACGGCGGCTTTTCCCACTATTGCCCATCATCGAAGCACCACTGTTGAGATCCGGATTGTCGGCAATGAATACAAGACGTTTGTTATTCCAGGTAAGTACGTTACTCTGATCAGCGATCACCGATAAGCCTTCTTTTTTCTCGACTTTAGCACCCTCTTTTGCCTTACCCATAAAGGCTTCAAATTTCTTTTCATCATTAATGGCGCAGATAAAAGCAACATAACCACCCCGTCCACGGGTTTTCATAAAAAAATAAGCATCTGATTTTACATTAACGCCGGACTCATCAGGGTTGTCCAGTATTTTTTTGGCCAGGTCATCTTTGATTTCTTCATTGGCCACTTTAAACCAGTCGCTTTTTTTGATCTCATCCCAGGGCAGTTTAGAACTGAGGGTGGCGCCATCGATATGGATAATGACGGCAGCATCTTCCGGCACCGGTACATCGGCTTTTCCGGAGCAGGAAGCAAATACGATCACCAGCGTTGCTAATAATGCCAATGATGTTAATTTTAATTTCATAATTGATTTTTATTGATAGGGTTTACTAAATGAATGAGAAACTTATTAATTGATTTTGCGACAGGATCTGCTGCTCCCCGCTTTTAATATTTTTTATTTTGACAGTGTTTGCTTTTACTTCTTCTTCACCCAGGATCACCACATAAGGGATATTCTTTTTCTCGGCGTATTTAAATTGCTTGTCAAATTTACTATTCTCATGGTAAAGTTCACCACGGATGCCTTTTTCTCTCAGCTGCTGTAATAAATGGAAGGCAACTTTGCTCTCAGCTTCACCCAAATTAAAGAAAAGCACCTGTGTGCTGATATGTACCTCTTCGGGGAAGAGTTGCAGTTCTTCCATCACATCATAGATCCTGTCTACCCCAAATGAAATACCAACACCCGGTATATTGGGAACGCCAAATAAACCGGTGAGATCATCATACCGGCCGCCGCCACCAATACTGCTCATCTGGACCTTGTTCGCTTTTACTTCGAAAATGATACCTGTATAATAATTAAGACCTCTCGCTAATGTGAAATCAATGGATAGTTGCAGGCTTTGTGTTTTGACCTCGGAGCAGAGATATTCTATTTCTTCAATCCCTTTTTTACCGGCATCATTTTTTTCAAGCAGTTGTTTTACCTGAACCAGTTTGTCTTCGTTTGTTCCTGTGATGGAAAGATATTTTTCAATAATCCTAACCTGTTCTGCTGTCAGACCTCTTTGCGCCAGTTCTTCTTTTACTTTTTCAAGGCCTATTTTATCCAGCTTATCGATTGCCACGGTGATATCGGTCATCTTATCAGCACCGCCGCATATTTCAGCCAGAGCTGTTAACACTTTCCTGCTGTTAATCTTTATTTCCACGGCAATGCCTAACTTACTGAACACAGTGGCGTAAATAATAGCAAGCTCCACTTCATTCAGCAATGAATGACTGCCCACAACATCGGCATCACATTGATAAAACTCCCGGTATCTTCCTTTTTGAGGGCGGTCGGCTCTCCATACAGGCTGCACCTGGTAGCGTTTGAAGGGGAACGTCAACTGTGCATGATTCATTGCTACATACCTAGCGAAGGGAATGGTCAGATCATACTTCAGTGCTCTTTCAGTGATGCCTTTGTTGTTTTTCCCCTGCAACACTTTTTCAAAATCATCCCGCACCTGTTTTTCTTTTCCGGGATTATCCAGGCCGTTGTTGAGAATTTTAAAAATCAGTTTATCTCCTTCTTCCCCATACTTGCCCATCAGTGTATCCAGGTTTTCCATGGCCGGTGTTTCCAGTGGTTGAAAACCGTACAATTCAAACACGTTCTTTATAGTGCTGAGAATATAATTCCGCTTGCGAACAACATCCGGTCCGAAATCCCTGGTGCCCTGTGGTAATCCTGCTGTAACTTTTGCCATTTATTATTTCAAATGAGATGAAACGGGTGTATTACTGTTTACTGAATATTTTTCAACGATCCTGTCGCAAACTTCACTGATCATTTTATACACTTCATGATAACCTGGTTCAGTGCCATAATAAGGATCAGGGACATCTAAATTTTTTCCAGGAAACTGTTCATTCATCAGCAGGTCTGCTTTACCGGCATCAAATTTATTCTTAGCGATCCTCTTCATATCATCCAGCACATCACCAGCCAGCGCATAGATCTTATCATAGCTGTCAAAATCAGCGGCGGCAAATCTCCGGGCTCTTTGTGTTGAAATATCAATTCCGTTCAGCCGGGCCACTTTTTGTGAAAGCGGATGTGGTGGTTCGCCGGTATGATAACTGTTGGTGCCTGCACTTTCCACACTCCATGCTAAGCCGGCTTCAAATGCTTTTTGTTGCAATATGCCTTCTGCCAGCGGGCTGCGGCAAATATTACCGAGGCAAACCATCAGGATTTTCATGGCTGCAAAGATAAGGAGGCCGGGGCATGGTTGCCAGCGGTTATTACAACAGCGCTTTAACTAAAAACATATGGAATCAATGGTTGAACAGCATCTAATTAGCAAACACACAGCCATGACAAACAAAGAAATTCTTCAATCAGATATGCTCGACATTTTGTTCGAGAAACGAAATAAAGCCTACGGAGCGTATGCCCTGCGCCGCGGCTACGATCATCGTATGTTGCTGGCGCTTGGTTCAGGGTTAGCTGTTATCTTCTCCGCAGCACTCTTTACTATTATGGGTAGTGATAGTAATATACCCAATGATCCTTTACCAAAGAAAGAAGTGATTACCATAACAACAATTGAAATGCCGGAACCACCTGAAAAGCCCAAAGAACCGGAGAAACCGAAAGAAAAGCCGGCTGCTCCGAAAGTTTTAAAGCAGGTAGCTACCGTAAAGAATACAGCGAATATTAAGATCGAACCGGATAAGATTGTAAAGACTACTGAAATGCCAGCAATAACTGATCTGAAAGACAAGCAGACAGGTACGGAGAATATTGCCGGCGAAAAACCGGGCAATATTGCTACTATATCAGAAAAACCTGCAAATACCGGCATCGGAGAGGGAGTGGGAACAGAAAAGCAAAGCGATTTCATCATTAATGAAAGGGCTCCGGAATTTCCGGGTGGAGAAGAGGCACTGGCCCGTTTTCTTTCCCGTAACCTGAATACACCGGAAGAGTTGGAAGCCGGGCAGAAAAAAGCTGTCAGGGTCAGGTTTACTGTCGGTAGTGATGGTAGTATTTCTTTAATGGAGATCGTGCAAACCGGGGGTGATATGTTTGATAAGGAAGTGGTGAGGGTCTGTAAGAAAATGCCCCGCTGGAAACCTGCTATTCAAAACGGGATGCATGTACCGGTGAGTTATGTGCTGCCGGTAACATTTATCGGCACAGAACAGTAAAAAATCCATAATTTTCAGCCCCTGAAAAAAAGTTACATGGCAACAGAAGATTATGAGGAAAAAAGAAGGAAACAAGTGTCCCTGGTCCGTTCCGTGCTGGATTACCTGGTTGGCGCTGGCATCGCAGGTTTTGGGGTATTCATGATGATAAGAGACCGGTGGAAACTGGATTTTAATGAAACATTTCCCCCGGGTAAAATCGATAAATTTTTTGGAGCTGTATGTATAGCTTATGGTATCTGGCGGATGTACAGGGGGTATAAGAAAAATTATTTCAGATGATCAGAAGATGGGTTAGGGTGTTGCTGTGCATGTTTGCATGCGGACTGCTGGTTACAGGCTGTAAGTCGTATAAAGAGCAGGAAAAAGAATTACCTGATACATATAAACGAGGAACGATCAGGGTCAGTGCGGATGAATCATTCAAACCAATTATTGATGCACAGGTGCAGGTCTATGAATCCAATCATCCCGGAACAAAGATCGTGGTAGATTATAAACCGGAAGCAGACTGTTTACGGGATATGCTGGTGGATAGTGTGAGGATGGTGATTGCTACCCGTAAGCCCAGTGCTGCAGAAAAAGAAGCAGTGTCAGATTCTTTGAAAGTTGGCGTGGAAGATTTGGTAGTGGCCCGTGATGCCGTTGCGGTGATCGTTAATCCGCAAAGCGAGGATTCGTTTTTTACGATGAAAGAGATCAAAGCCATACTCCGGGGGAATTTTAATAAAAATTTAATTCCTGTATTTGATGGGGTAAAAGCAACCAGTACCATACGTTTTATCATCGATTCTATATTACATGGAGATACGCTGACAAGTAAGGCTGTAGCAGCCAGGTCAAGCGAGGAAGTGATTGAATATATTGCGAGAACACCGGGGGCAGTCGGTTTTATCGGGGTAAGCTGGGTTGGCAATAAAGATGATGCTGCTCAATTAGGTTTTTTGAAAAGGGTTAAGATGGCGAATATTGAAAGTGCATACCTGCCGGGAAAGTACGTATTGCCCTACCAGGTCAACATTTATGATAGAAATTACCCGATGGTACGGGATTTGGTTTATATACTGAAGGAAAGTCACAAAGGACTCGGACATGGATTTGGTGATTTTATGGCAGGGGAGAGGGGACAACTGATCTTTAAAAGGGCTTACCTGATGCCCGCACTGCGGGATTTTATTTTGCGTAAGGCGGAATTAAGGAACGACGGGCTGTAAAAAGAAATGTACAAGTAATTATATTTACAACTCTTTAAAGTAAAAGAAAAGAAAATGAAGAAAACCGTAATGATTGCAGTGATTGGCTTCCTGTCGGCAGCCGGTCTGAAAGCACAAACCCTGCAAGAAGGTGTCAATCACCTGTATGCAGATCGTTTCAAAAGTGCTGTGAGTGTTTTTGAAAAATTGCTCGCCGCAAATCCTAATAATATTGAGGCCACCTATTGGTTGGGTCAAACCTACCTGGATATGGATAAAAATGACCTGGCCCGCCAGTTGTATGATAAAGCACTGACGGCAAGCTCCAATGCACCGTTGGTACTGGTGGGAAGAGGACATGTCGACCTGCTGGATAAAAAAGCAGCGGAGGCACGCCAGAAATTTGAGACTGCAATTACCATGACCCGCACCAAAAAAGGCGATGACCCTGTTATTCTGAACGCCGTGGGTCGTGCCAATGTGGATGCCAAAGAGGGTGACCTGGCGTATGCCGTTACCAAACTGGAAGATGCAGTAAAAAGAGATGATAAAAATGCGGAGATATACCTGAACCTGGGTAATGCTTATCGCAAAGCCAAACCGGGTGAAGGCGGTGGGCAGGCTTTCCAGAACTATAAAAAAGCACTGGATGTAAACCCCAATTTTGCGGTGGCTTATATAAGGCTGGCTAAATTATTTGAAGCGCAAAGAAATGGAGAGCTATACCTTGAGAACCTGAACAAGGCCGTGGAAGTTGATACTAAATTTTCCCTCGGCTACTACGAGTTATTCTATTATTATTTCTTCCGGCAGAAATATGAAGATGCAGAAGGCTACCTGAAAAAATTCATTGATAGTAAGCAACCCGAAACCTATACAGAAGATCAGCGTATGTATGCTGAGCTTTGCTGGGCCCGTAAGGATTACACCTGCGCCATCACCAAGGCAGAAAATATCATTACGGAGATGGGGGAACAAACTAAACCCAAAGTATTGAAGCTGCTTGCTGACTCATACTTGCAGAAAGGTGATTTTGAAAATGCAAAAAAATACGTTGACTGGTATTTTAAAAGAGAAAAATCTGATGAACTGATTGCATTTGACTATGAGTTAAAGGCCGATATCTATTCAAAAATAGCCGGCCAGGAAGAGGCATTATATGCTATTTATCTTGAGGGGGTAAGGGTTGATACAATCGTGGATAATAAAATCGATATATTAAAGAAAGCCGCTGCTTATTTCAAGGAAAAAGGCCAGCGGGATAAAGAAGGAGATATGTGGGCAAAACTGGTGGAAGTAAAACCTAAACCTACACTGACTGATTATTTTGAAGCGGCCCGATCCTATTATTTCGGAAAAAAATATCCTCAGTCCAGGGATTTCGCATTACAAATGATCGAAAAATATCCAGCAGAAAGTTTTGGGTATGATTGGGCTTATAACAACAGCCAGGTTATGGACACCGTAAAAAAAGACAGTATTGCTGTTCCGGATGCGCTGAAACTCTTTGAATTTGCACAGAAGGATACCGTGAAATTCAAAGCTCAGTATATAAAGACAGCCAGGTTCCTCGCTGTGTATTATACCAATGATGCCAGGGATAAAGAAAAGGCGCTTGAGTATTTGAAAAAATGGCAGGAAGCTGATGTGGCCAATGCACCTACCATACAGCAGTATATTGACCAGTTGCAAAAATCACCTGCTGCAAAACCAGGCACGCCCAGGGGAAATGCACAACCTCCCCGCCAGGGAACGGCCCCTAAACCAACAACAAAGCCAGCTACAACTACTAATAAAGTAGCCGCTGTAAAGAAATAGAACTCGGTTTTCTTCTTTTACTTTTAGAATCCCTTGCCCTTGTGGCGGGGGATTCTTGTTTTCGCTGGCTTTCAGCCAACTAAATTTATTTTATCAGGTAATTTGCTGTGGCCGTCTTATTTTTGCCCGAAGAGAAAAACCTATGTTCCATTTGCTCCAGACAGGCCTTAATTCCACTGATGCCGGCTCTTACCTCCCGGTAGGTATACAGATTATGATTGCGGTTGGGTTGGTCGCTTTCCTGATGTTTGCCACCCACATGCTGGGCCCCAAAAGAAAAACAACGGATAAACTGCAGAATTTTGCCAGTGGAATTGAAAGCCACGGGGATGCCCGTCAGCCGATGGCGATCAAGTATTTCCTGACAGCGATCCTTTTTGTGTTGTTTGATGTGGAAGTAATCTTCTTTTACCCCTATGCAGTCAATTTCAGGGAGCTTGGCTGGAACGGGTTCTGGGCAGTGCTGATGTTTGTAGGCTTTTTCCTTTGCGGGTTCACTTATATCATAAAAAAAGGTGCCCTGAAGTGGGAAGACTGATGTGTGGCTGTGCAAATTTGAGACGGTGAAAATGAAACTTAAAGAGGAGTTGGATTGTTATAAAGACTAAATTTTCGGATTGCACGATTATCAAACTTTCAAATTGTAATTATGTCCCGTCCTGTATCATATAATCTCATCAAAAAGCCACTGGAAGCGGATATCAGCATTGTTGATATGCCCGAGGGCAGCATGGGAGAAGGCTTTTTTGCTACTTCCCTGGATAAAGTGATTGGCCTGGCCCGCAAAAATTCCATCTGGCCTTTACCGTTTGCCACGTCCTGCTGTGGTATCGAATTCATGGCTACCATGGGTTCGCATTATGACCTGGCCCGTTTTGGTTCTGAACGGGTGGGATTCTCTCCCCGCCAGTGCGACCTCCTGATGGTGATGGGAACCATCGCAAAAAAAATGGGACCGGTGGTGAAGCAGGTGTATTTACAAATGGCCGAACCAAGATGGGTAATGGCAGTTGGAGCATGCGCCAGCAGCGGTGGCATATTTGATACCTATAGTGTATTGCAGGGAATTGACCAGGTGGTGCCGGTGGATGTATATGTGCCGGGTTGCCCGCCCAGGCCGGAAGCAATCATTGATGGAGTGATGCGAATACAGGACCTGGTAGGAAAAGAAAGCTTACGAAGAAGAAACGGCGAACAATACAAAGGATTATTAGAAAGTTACGGCATACAATAGGCAAAGCTGCCAATTTGATAATTTGACAAGGAAGCAATGGCAATAACGAACGACATAATAAAACAACGGCTGATTGAGAAATTTGGTGAACAGGTGACCGGCTTTGAAGAACCTTACGGTATGCTCAGTTTTGAAGCACCGAAGGAACTGAACCTGAAAGTCCTCAACTTCCTGTATGATGATGATGAACTGAAGTTCCGTTTTATGACAGACCTCACGGGTGTGCACTACCCGGACCAGGCCGGCAGGGAACTGGCGGTTGTTTATCATCTCCACAACCTGGTGGATAATATCCGCATCCGTTTCAAAGTATTTACTGATATCAATAAACCTGATATATATACTGCATCCGGGCTGTTTTCAGCAGCCAACTGGATGGAGAGAGAGACTTATGATTTTTTTGGAGTGAACTTTGTCGGTCACCCGAACCTGAAACGAATCCTGAACGTGGAGGAAATGGATTATTTCCCGCTGCGTAAAGAGTTTCCATTGGAAGACCAGACAAGGATAGACAAAGATGATGAGATGTTTGGAAGAGGAGGAACAATTAATTAATGCGGTAATTAGAGAATTTGGAAATGAGTAACGTTTTTTAATTTCCAAATTGTCCAATTCAAGAATTTTCAAATCGAATCATGTCAGAACATCATATCAAATTACCGGAAGGAAGTATAGAGAAAACCACTACTACGCTGAACCTGGGTCCTACCCACCCGGCCACGCATGGAGTGATGCAGAACATACTTGAATTAGATGGTGAAAGAATCGTTTCCACCGAGCAGACCATCGGTTATATTCACCGTGCTTTTGAAAAGTTGGCTGAACGCCGCCCGCTGGCACAGATCACAACTCTCACCGACCGGTTGAATTATTGCTCCTCGCCGCTCAATAATATGGGCTGGCACCTGACCTGTGAAAAATTGTTGGGTGTTAAAACACCAAAACGAGTTGACTATCTCCGCATTATCATCATGGAACTCGCCAGGATATCGGATCACCTGATCTGTAATTCCATCGTGGGGGTGGATGCGGGTGCATATACCGGGTTCCTTTATGTAATGCAGTACCGTGAACTGATCTATGAGATATATGAAGAAGTATGCGGGGCCCGTTTAACAACAAATATTGGCCGTATCGGTGGCTTTGAAAGAAATTTCAATGATATCGCTTTTCAAAAATTAGAAAAGTTCTTAGCAGAATATCCAAGAGTGCTGAAAGAATTTGAGAACCTGTTCCAACGCAACCGGATCTTTATGGAAAGAACACAGGGCACCGGTGCCATCAGTGCTGAACGGGCATTGAACTATGGTTTTACAGGTCCTAACCTGCGGGCAGCCGGTGTTGATTATGATGTAAGGGTGCATACTCCTTACAGCAGCTACGAAGATTTCCAGTTTAATATACCTGTTGGTACCACCGGCGATAATTATGACCGCTGGCTGGTTCGTGAAAAGGAAATGTGGGAGAGTCTCAGCATTATTGAACAAGCGTACCAGAAAGTACAGGAATTCAAGGGAGCTGAAGCCGATGTATATCATGCTGATGTACCCGAGTATTATTTGCCTCCCAAAGCGGATGTGTATACCAAAATGGAAGCGCTGATCTACCATTTCAAGATCATTATGGGAGAAACCAATATTCCTGCCGGAGAAGTGTACAATTCTATTGAAGCCGGTAATGGGGAGTTAGGATTTTATTTTATCAGTGATGGCGGAAGGACACCATATCGTTTGCATTTCCGCAGGCCTTGTTTTGTGTATTACCAGGCCTATGAAGAACTGATCAAAGGGTCCATGCTGAGTGATGCGATCATGACCATGAGTAGTTTGAACCTGATTGCAGGAGAATTAGATGCCTAAACAAATTTGACAATGAAATTTTCAGACAATAAATTAAAAGAAGTACAACAGATCATTGAACGCTATCCGAAGGGGAAGCAGAAGAGTGCCGTGATACCTGTGCTGCACCTGGCCCAGGAAGAATTTGGTGGATGGCTGAGTGCTGAAACAATGGACTATGTGGCTTCTTTGCTGAGTATTGAACCCATTGAAGTGTATGAAGTGGCGACTTTCTACAGTATGTACAACCTGAAACCGGTTGGTAAATATATGTTTGAAGTATGCCAGACCGGTCCTTGTATGCTGAATGGCAGTGATAATATCGTGAAATATATCTATGACAAACTGGGCATTAAACCCGGCGAAACAACGGCTGATGGATTGTTTACACTGAAAACAGTAGAGTGCCTGGGAGCTTGTGGGTATGCGCCGATGATGCAGCTGGGTAAACATTACCGGGAGCATTTGACCAAAGAAAAAATTGATGCGATCGTGGACGAGTGCAGGAAAAATGCGGCTAGCAGTAATTAAGCAATGAGAGGAATAGTAACGATAGTATTCTTCTTTGCAAGCCTGGTGGTTGCTGCACAAACAGCGGATGAGAAACTGGTAACAACAATAAAAGAATTTCACCAGGCCCTTGTGAAGAAGAATACGGTTTCGATCATCCAGCAAACAGATAAGGAAGTGAGCTATGGACATAGCAACGGCTGGGTGGAAACCAAAGCAGAGATGATCAATAACCTGGAAACAGGGTATTTGACTTACAGGAGTTTTAAAGAAGACAGCCTACAGGTAACAATAAATGGTAATGTGGCACATGCAAGATTTATAGCTGATATTGAAGCCACATTAAACCAGAAGGACAGCCAGTTTCACCTGAAGGTGCTGGAAGTATGGGTGAAGAAGGGGAAGCGTTGGTTGTTGTTTGCGAGACAGGCGGTAAAGGGATGATTTGCAACTTTACAAAGCGATGAAATTGAAGAAGCAAGGAAATACTCTTTTTAGGGTACTTAGTCTTATCGTTGCGGTACTATTGGGTGCAAGCCTTATTGTAAAGAACGATGAAACAAAACGATTGCTTAGAATACTCGGATTTGGATTAATGTTTGTTTTTTTTCTTTCTAAGTTATTTGAAAGTAAGGCAGACAGTGATCTCAGTAAAGAAGAGGGTGGCGAGATGCCCGAAAAAAAATGAATATAGAAGATTTTGTTGAATTGAATTACAGAACGATGAAGAGTGCGACGCAACGAAGATGCTCAGGGAACTGAAGCAGGTAACAAAAAGAATAAAATTCTCCGCTTTTGCGGAATAGGATTATATGGGAAGAAAATTATTATTAGAAAAAGCTCACATTGAAAACATCAGGCTCTATGATGTGTATCGCCGTGAAGGTGGCTACCGCAGCGTGGAGAAGGCCTTGAAAACAATGGCCCCTGATGCGGTAACGGAAGAAGTTAAGAAAAGCGGTCTCCGTGGTCGTGGTGGTGCCGGTTTTCCAACCGGTATGAAATGGAGTTTCCTGGCTAAACCGGAAGGAGTGCCCCGTTACCTCGTGGTCAATGCAGACGAATCTGAACCCGGAACCTTCAAGGACCGTTACCTGATGGAGTTCATTCCGCATTTATTGATTGAAGGAATGATCGTTTCTTCTTTTGCTTTGGGTTCCAACACATCTTATATCTATATCCGTGGTGAATACGCCTGGATCGTTGGTATTCTGGAACAGGCTATACAAGAAGCAAAAAATAATGGCTGGCTCGGTAAAAATATTTTAGGAACCGGCTTTGATCTTGAAATATATGTGCAGCGGGGTGCCGGTGCCTATATCTGTGGTGAAGAAACGGCCTTGCTGGAATCATTAGAAGGAAAAAGAGGCAACCCGAGAATAAAACCTCCATTCCCGGCTGTAAAAGGATTATATGATTGCCCGACCGTGGTGAACAATGTGGAAACGATTGCAGCTGTTGTTCCCATCATCAATGAAGGTGGTGAAGAATATGCAAAAATCGGTGTTGGTAAATCAACCGGCACCAAACTGATCTCTGCCTGTGGTAATATCAAGAAGCAGGGTGTGTATGAAATTGATATGACGATTTCTGTAGAAGAGTTTATATACAGTGATGAATATTGTGGCGGTATTGCAAATGGAAGAAAACTAAAAGCCTGTATACCCGGTGGATCATCTGTTCCTATTTTACCGGCAAATCTTTTATTAAAGACGGCTAAAGGTGAAACAAGAATGATGAACTATGAAAGTTTGTCGGATGGTGGTTTTGCAACCGGTTCGATGATGGGGTCCGGCGGTTTTATCGTAATGGATGAAGACCAGTGTGTGGTGAAGCATACATATACGTTAGCCAGGTTCTATCGCCATGAAAGTTGTGGCCAGTGTTCGCCCTGCCGTGAAGGAACCGGCTGGATGGAAAAGATCCTGCTGAACATTGAAAATGGTAAAGGCAAACTGAGTGATATTGACCTGCTCTGGGATATTCAGCGGAAAATAGAAGGTAATACGATCTGTCCATTGGGTGATGCAGCAGCATGGCCGGTGGCGGCAGCCATCCGTCATTTCAGGGATGAGTTTGAATGGCATGTGAATAACCCGGCAGAATGCCTGCGCAGGAATTATGGATTGATGCATTATGCCGATCCCATCCATGTGCCGGTAAGTGCTTAATAAAAGATTGAACGTACAAGCAATATATGAGCGAAGAGAAAAAATTATTTAAAGTAACCATCGACAACATCACGGTGGAAGTGGAGCCGGGAACAAGTATCCTGCAGGCTGCCCGTAAGATTGGTGGCGATGTGGCACCACCTGCGATGTGTTATTATACCAAGCTGAAAGGTAGTGGTGGTAAATGCCGTACCTGCCTGGTGGAAGTGGCCGCAGGTTCAACTGCTGATCCGAGACCGATGCCGAAGCTGGTAGCCTCCTGCCGTACCAATGTTATGGATGGCATGATCGTGAAAAATATTACGAGTTCCCGTGTGGTGGATGCAAGAAACGGTGTGGTAGAATTCTTATTACTCAACCATCCATTGGATTGCCCGGTTTGCGACCAGGCCGGTGAATGCCATTTGCAGGATCTTGGCTATGAGCATGGAAAAGAAGGCACCCGTTACGAGTTCAACCGCCGCACATTTAAAAAGCATGATCTCGGTCCTTATATCCAATTACACATGACGAGATGTATTCTCTGTTATCGTTGTGTGTTTACTGCTGACCAGGTAACGAATAAAAGAGTACATGGTGTGCTCGACAGGGGTGATCATTCCGAGATAGCCACGTATATCGAGAAGAGTTTAGACAATGATTTTATTGGCAATGTGATTGATGTTTGCCCGGTAGGTGCTTTAACTGATAAAACATTCCGCTTTAAGAACCGGGTATGGTTTACCAAACCGGTAGATGCGCATTGCAGTTGTGATAAATGTTCCGGTAAAGTACAGTTGTGGATGAGAGGGGATGAAGTGTTAAGGGTGACTGCCCGGAAAGATGAATGGGGCGAAGTGCATGAATGGATCTGCAATACCTGCCGTTTTGAAAGGAAGAAAGTAAGTGACTGGACCATAGAGGGGCCAACCAAAGTGAGCCGGCATTCTGTTATTTCGCAGGGCCATTATGTGGGACTGAAAAAACCGACTGAAACACTACCGGAAGTAATGGGCGGCCGGGAACCGAAATTATTAATGGATATTCACACCGTCAGCGATGTGAATTCAGTAGAGCTGAGTGCATTACCCGGTCCCGCAACAAGTAAGACATTTGAAAAGAAAGAACCATAATAATTGAACATGTATTTATTGGTAATTGACTGGTGGCTGATCTTAGAAAAAGTGATACTCATAGCCTGTATCGTTGGGCTATCCTTCTTTATTGCTATGTACACTACCTATGCAGAAAGAAAGGTGGCGGCCTGGTTGCAGGATCGTATTGGCCCGAACAGGGCGGGTCCTTTTGGTATCTTTCAACCCTTAGCTGATGGTGGTAAATTATTCTTCAAAGAAGAGATCATACCACTGGCCTCTAATAAATTTCTTTTCATATTAGGTCCGGGGCTGGCCATGATCACTGCCTTGCTGACCAGTTCGGTGATTCCCTGGGCAGCTCCTTTTGTAAAAGGAGATGGCGGCATCATACCCATGCAGGTGGCTGATGTGGACATGGGCATCTTACTGGTGTTTAGTATTGTAAGTGTGGGTGTATATGGAATTATGATCGGCGGCTGGGCATCGAATAATAAATTCTCCCTGATGGCGGCCATTCGTGGCGCTTCGCAGATGGTATCTTACGAGTTGCCGATGGGCCTGGCATTGATCGCTGTGTTGTTTATGACAGGATCACTGAAGATGAGTGAGATCGTGGCTAACCAGGTGCAGCATGGCTGGCATATCATTTACCAGCCGCTAGGTTTTATAATATTCTTTGTTTGTGCATTGGCGGAGTGTAACCGAACTCCTTTCGACTTACCGGAAGCAGAGAATGAATTGAACTTTGGATATCACCAGGAGTATTCATCAATGAAACTGGGATTTTATTTGTTTGCTGAATACATCAATATGTTCATCAGCAGTGCGGTGATGACGACCCTGTATTTCGGAGGTTATGATATACCATTTGTAAATGAAGCCTCCTGGGGATTAGCCCCGTGGCTGATGACGCTGATCAGTTTCAGTGTGTTTATGACCAAGGTCGCTTTCTTCCTGTTTGTATTCTTATGGATACGCTGGACGATACCGCGTTTCCGGTATGACCAGCTGATGAACCTGGGCTGGAAGAAACTGATACCGCTGGCACTGGTGAATATGATCATTACTGCGGCAGTATTGCTGTGGTTGAAGAAATAAGTGCGGAGTAAAGAACAGAACGATGAAGTGAGTGACACAAGAGATGATGACAGTAGTACTGTAGCTTGGTATATTAAATATATATTTGCGAACTAAAAAAATACCCCTTTAGGGGCTAGGGGCATGCAATTAACACAACGAGTAAAACCTGTAGATCGTAAGCCGATGACCTTCCTGGAGAGTATTTATCTCTGGAATATCATGAAGGGTATGGGTATTACGATCAGTCACCTTTTTAAAAGAAAGGCGACGATACAATATCCTGAACAGAAAAGATCTTTTTCGCAGGTGTTCAGGGGCTTGCATGTACTGAACCGGGATGAGCAGGGCCGTGAACGTTGTACGGCTTGTGGATTGTGTGCAGTCGCCTGCCCTGCAGAGGCGATCACCATGGAAGCGGCCGAGCGGTTGCCCGAAGAAGAGCATTTGTACCGGGAAGAGAAATATGCAGCGAAATACGAGATCAATATGCTGCGCTGCATTTTCTGTGGTTTGTGTGAAGAAGCTTGTCCAAAGGATGCGATCTATTTATCACAGACCTTTGCGCCGGCCAACTATGGACGAAAAGGATTTATTTATAAAAAAGAAGAATTGCTGATACCCAACCCCGTGACACAGCCAGAAGAATATAAGAAGGCGTTGGGCGACAGGGCAGCAAAAGGACAAATGAATTAATACAGGCAATAGTATCAACTGCTTTTTAGAATGAACATTACGCAAATATTATTCTGGTTTCTCTCGGTTGTAGCCTTGTTCGGTGCACTGATGCTGATCACCAGTAAAAACCCGGTGTATAGTGTACTGTGGCTGATCGTTACCTTCTTTGCTATTTCCGGTCATTATATTTTACTGAATGCACAGTTCCTGGCGATCGTGAACATCATTGTTTATGCCGGTGCCATCATGGTATTGTTCCTTTTTGTGATTATGCTGATGAACCTGAACAAAGAAACAGAACCACAGAAGAACAAGTGGCTGAAACTGGCTGGTGCCGTCTCCGGTGGTTGTCTATTACTGGTGCTGGTAGCAGCACTGAAAGATACAGAGGCTAAAGACAAACTGGCGGAAGTGAACACCGGTGATATTGGATTAATAAAGAATCTCGGAAAGGAATTATTCACCAAATACGTAGTGCCGTTCGAGATCAGCAGTGTATTGTTCCTGAGTGCGATGGTTGGGGCTGTGGTGATTGGGAAGAAAGAATAGCCCCTGTCCTCCTGAAGGGGGAACGCAGGTGGAAAGAGTTCTTTAGCAGATAAAAATTATTAGTTAACACACTTTAATGTTGTTTCAGCATTAGGGTTAAAGCCTCTTTAGGGGTTTGGGTATGCCGATAAATTATTACATATTTCTATCGATCGCTTTATTCGCTATTGGTATAGTGGGTGTACTGACTCGCCGAAATGCGATCATCATTTTCATGTGTATTGAGTTAATGCTGAATGCGGTGAATTTATTACTGGTAGCCTTTTCGAAAATGCATCATGTGGCGAATGCCGCTGTTGATGCCACGGCGGGAAGTGATGGGCAGTTATTCGTATTCTTTATCATGGTGGTGGCTGCAGCAGAAGTGAGTGTGGGGCTGGCGATCATCGTGATGATGTACAGGAATATCCACTCCGTGGATGTGAACTTTTTGAACCGGTTAAAACATTAAAATACAGCTATTAGCTGCTGGCTAATAGCATATAGTTGAATATGCAGAACGCTTTACAAATAGTTTACCTGATTCCGCTGTTGCCATTGATTGGTTTTTTGATCAACGGGCTGGGAAGAAAACATTTATCCAAATCACTCATCGGGCTGATTGGGAGTGGGGTTATACTCGCTTCTTTTGTACTGAGTATTTGGGTGTTTTTGCAGGTGAAAGGAGGTAATACGCATATAGCCAACTATTTCAATTTTATCAACGTTGGTGATCTTACCATTCCGTTTGCTTTCCAGATTGATCAACTGTCTTCTATTTTCTTACTGATCATTACAGGCGTTGGTTTTCTCATTCATGTATATTCCACTTCGTATATGCATGAGGAAAAGACCGAACATTTCGGAAGATACTTTGCTTACCTGAACCTGTTCGTTTTCTCCATGCTGTTGCTGGTAATGGGTGCCAACTATGTCATCCTGTTCATCGGCTGGGAAGGGGTGGGGCTTTGTTCTTATTTGCTCATCGGGTACTGGTTTAAAAAGCCGGAGTATAATAAGGCAGCTAATAAGGCCTTTATCATGAACCGTATTGGCGACCTTGCTTTTTTGATCGCTATTTTCTGGATCATCGCCAAAGTGGGTAATGTGAATTTTAATGATGTGTTTGTTTTTGCGGAAGCTAATAAAGGCACACCTAAATTCACTTACACCGATATTACTGTTATAACCTTATTGCTTTTTGTTGGTGCTACGGGTAAAAGTGCACAAATACCTCTTTACACCTGGCTGCCGGATGCCATGGCGGGTCCCACACCGGTGTCAGCCCTGATCCATGCGGCTACGATGGTAACGGCGGGTATCTATATGATCGCCAGGAGCAACATCTTATATTCTATGTCAGCTGTGACGATGAATGTGGTGGCATATGTGGGATTGGCTACAGCTTTATTAGCAGCTACCATTGCGTTAAAACAAAATGATATTAAAAAAGTATTGGCCTATTCAACGGTCAGCCAGTTGGGTTTTATGTTCCTGGCACTGGGAACAGGCAATTATGTAGCGGCTGTTTTTCATGTGATGACACATGCCTTCTTCAAAGCTTTGTTGTTCCTGGGCAGTGGTAGTGTAATCCATGCCATGGGAGGAGAACAGGATATCCGTAATATGGGTGGGTTGAGTAAAAAACTGACGATCACTTATGTTACTTTCCTTATTGGTTGTATTGCTATTTCTGGGATACCTCCGTTCAGCGGTTTCTTTTCCAAAGATGCCATCCTGCTGAGTGCTTTCGAGCATAATAAGATATTATACGGCATTGCATTATTCACAGCTATGCTGACAGCCTTTTATATGTTCCGTTTATTGTTCATCACGTTCAGCGGAAAATTCAGGGGCACACCGGAGCAGGAACATCATTTGCATGAAAGCCCCGCTGCCATCACTATTCCATTGATCATTCTCGCTGTTCTTTCCATAGTGGGAGGTTTTGTAGGTGTTCCGGAAGCGCTGCTGCACGGCGGTGACAAGCTGGGCGAATTCCTGGCACCGGTCATTGCACCCGCAAAACATGCTAATCCTGTTTCTCATTCTACTGAATATGGTTTAATGGCTTTGTCATCAATCCTGGTGATCATCATGATCATTTTTGCCTGGTTTAAGTTTCGCAATTACCAGCGTACTGAAGCAACAGGCTTTGGAAAAGTGCTGGAGAATAAGTGGTACGTGGATGAATTATATGATAAGATCATTGTGAACCCGCTGCATAAGTTTGGAGGTTTCCTGAAATCAGTGATCGAGAAATCAGTGATTGACGGTTTGGTGAATGGAGTGGGCAAAGCAGTGAACTATGGAAGTCGTCAGCTCCGTTTGCTGCAAAGCGGCCAGGCAGGCAGTTATGTGCTGCTGATGGTGCTGAGTATGCTGCTGGTTTTTGTAGTGCAATTCTTTTTGAGAAAATAACTGGTTATAGAAAAATAATATGATCCCTGTTTTACTGATACTGCTTCCTTTACTGACCGGCCTGGTAACATTCTTTATAAAAGATGAAAAGACGGCCCGTTTTTGGGCATTACTGGCATCAATAGCCACCCTTGCTGTCTCGTTACTTGGCCTGACGGTAATGAATGATAACACACACCTGTCTCATAAGGCACAATGGTTACAGACAATTGGCAGCAGCTTTTCTGTAAAAGTGGATGGGATGGGTCAATTACTTTGTTTACTGACCGCCATTTCTTTTCCCCTGATCTTTGTAAGCACCTGGTACAGCAACTATAAAAAAGCAAATAACTTTTTTGCACTCATGCTGCTCGGGCAGGCAGGCTTAATGGGTGTCTTTGTTGCCATGGATGCTTTATTATTCTATTTCTTCTGGGAACTGGCACTGATACCGATGTATTTCCTCGCTTCTCAATGGGGTGGCGAAAAAAGGATCAAAGCAACTTTCAAATTCTTTATCTATACGTTTGTCGGATCTGTGTTGATGCTGATTGGTATTTTATACCTGCAGTCACAAACACCGGATCATTCGTTTGCGCTGCAGTCATTTTATAATCTCAGTTTGTCAAAAGGAACACAAAACTGGGTTTTCTGGTTATTCTTTGTGGCATTTGCTATAAAAATGCCCATCTGGCCCTTCCATACCTGGCAGCCGGATGCCTATGAGCAATCACCAACCGCTACTACGATGGTGCTGAGTGGGATCATGGTTAAAATGGGTTTACTGGGTGTGATCCGCTGGTTAATGCCCGTATTACCGATCGCATCTTACCAGAATGGCGATATGGTGATGTCCATGGCAGTGGTAGGTATCGTATATGCTTCGCTTATTGCTATTCGTTCTGATGATATCAAACGACTGATCGCTTATTCTTCCATTGCGCATATCGGGCTGATGTGCATGGCACTTTTTGCTGAAAACAAAAGTGGTATGCAGGGAGTGATGATACAAATGTTCAATCATGGTATCAATATCATTGGTTTGTGGATCATGGTGGAAGTGATCGAACGGCAGTATGGCACCCGTAAATTATCTGAGTTGGGAGGCCTGGCACAAAAGGCACCGGTGATGGCTATCTTTTTTGTGATCGTGGCATTGGCAAATATCGCCCTGCCGCTCACCAATGCATTTGCAGGTGAATTCCTGATGTTTAATAGTTTACTGTCCGCCAAAACATCTTATCTCTACGCCATTCTTTTTACCGTGTTTGCCGGTTTGGGTATTATCCTTGCCGCTGTGTACACACTGAATATGATCCGTAAGATATTTTTCGGTGAACTGACGGCTGTAACGGCCAATGCACAGGATATGAAACTGAATGAGAAACTGGTGATGGGCATCATTGTGATCCTGGTATTCTGGTTTGGTGTGTACCCGCAGGCTTTGCTGAATATTACAGATGAGTTGTCACAGGTTCTGGTCAATAAAATGGAGATTAGTCATTTATTACGCAAGCAATAAGTAACAGGTTGTATGAACGCATTAATTCTTTCGTCTGTTTTGGGTGTTGTTATGATGTTCAGTGGTATACTGCTGAAACAGAAGAGTGCTATCCGCAACCTTACCATTGCAGGTATACTGCTGCTGCTGGTGAGTAATATACTGGAGACCTACGGTACTGTTTTCTTCAAAGTCAACACCGAAGGGATGATGTACTTTGACCGGTTTGCCCTTTTCTTCAATACGATCGTATTGGTATCAACATTGCTTTACCTATTACTGACAGCAAGGGATATGGAGAAGGTGGGGGTGAACTATGCTGAGTATTTTGCACTGATCTTCTTTATTCTTTGCGGTATTACGCTGACCTCTTCTTTCAAATCATTGCTGATATTATTTCTAGGTATCGAGATTATTTCAATTCCGCTCTATATTCTTACCGGTACCGATAAAAGGAACCTGAAGAGTAACGAAGCTTCCCTGAAATATTTATTACTCGGCGCTTTTTCAACCGGGTTGATGCTGATGGGTATTGCACTGATCTATGGTGCAAGAGGAACGTTCAGTACAGAAGGAGCGAACATGGTTGCAGATAAACCCTCCGCTTTGCTGCTGGCCGGTATGATCCTGTTATTATTTTCCATGTCATTTAAAGCATCTGCTGCGCCTTTCCATTTCTGGACACCGGATGTGTATGACGGAGCCCCAACTGTGTTTACTTCGTTCATGGCTACGATTGTGAAAGCAGCCGTATTCATTGCTTTTATCCGTTTGTTTGATGAAGCCTTTGGCACATTAAGATCTCAATGGCAGTTATGGATCGCAGTTATTACGGCCGCCACTTTATTCATTGGTAATATTACCGCCGTTTTCCAGCAAAGTGTGAAAAGAATGCTGTCCTATTCAAGTATTGCACAGGCAGGATTTATGTTATTGTCGCTGTATGCCATGAATACAGATGCCAAAGAAGGTATTTTGCTTTATGTGACCGCCTACAGTTTTGCAACAATTGGCATTTTTGCTGTGCTGGCTAAAATGAATGACTATACGTTTGACGGATTTAACGGGCTGGCCAAAAAAGATCCGCTGCTGGCAGGTTCACTCACTGTTTTCTTATTATCTCTGGCCGGTATACCATTGACCGCCGGTTTCCTGGCTAAATTCTATATGCTGAAAGCAACGGTGGCCACTCCGCAGGGATTATGGCTGGCCATATTTGCTATCCTGATGGCTGCCGTCAGCGTTTACTATTATTTCCGGGTCATACAGGCCATGTATTTCAAAGAAGGGGATGCAAAAGCACCGGAAACTACCCCTGCTTTCAGGTGGACGCTGGTCATCCTGGCAGCTTTGATAATATTGCTGGGTATCTTCCCTGACCTGCTGCTGCACTGGTTTTATTTTTAATCCGCCGTTCATACCGAATCACATTTTTATCAGGCTTCTTTGTTTACCTTAGAAGCCAATTCCAAGCATGAATTTCCGTGATGTCCTTTCGCTGGCTTTCCGTACTGTCCGTGGTAACAAACTAAGGACAGGATTAACTGTTGCTATCATCGCATTTGGTATAATGGCATTGGTCGGTATTATTACCGCCATAAAAGCCATGAACCAAAAATTCACGGAAAGTTTCTCCACCATGGGTGCCAATGCTTTCACGATTCGTTTCAAGGAAAGGAATATCCGTTTCGGTGGCGGTGGTAATTCAGATGTCAAACTCTCCAAAAAAGGAAGCCGCAAAGAAAAAAAATCTAACCTGGATAAAAAGATCACCCTGGATGAAGCAGAATTATTTGTGAATAGGTTCGGGTTTCCTGCTACTAAAAGTATTTCTGTCTTTGGCAACCGCAGCAATATTGTTTCGCATGAAGCCAGGAAGACAAGTCCTAACGTGACGATGTTTGGTGGTGATGATAATTATCTTTTATTGAACGGGTTCTCCTTAGCCTTTGGCCGTAACCTGAACAGGATGGATGTGCAGACGGGAAGAAATGTTTGTATACTCGGCTATGATGTAGCCAGTAAACTCTTCAAAGAAGGTATTGAGAGGGCGGAGAATGCGGTAGTCAGGTTAAATAATATTCCTTACCGGGTAATTGGTGTATTGGAAAGCCGGGGTTCCACTTTTGGTTTCAGCAGGGATAATGTGGTGATAACAACGTATAAGAACTCCGACCGGAATTTTCCTTCGAGTTTTTCTTTTGTGATTGCCGTGATGACTGAAGATATCCTGAAAGTACCGGCAGCGATGGGAGAAGCGGAAGGTGCATTCAGGGCCATCCGTAAACTGAATACCACGGAGGAAAACAATTTTGTACTGGACCGTAGCGACAGTGTGGCTGAAAAAGCAATGAACAGCCTTGGTTTTTTAACGATCTCCGCCACGGTGATCGGGTTCATTACATTGATTGGTGCTGCCATCGGGCTGATGAATATCATGCTGGTCTCCGTATCGGAACGAACGAAGGAGGTGGGTTTGATCAAAGCCATCGGGGGAAAGAGCAAAATGGTGAGACGCCAGTTCCTGCTGGAGGCTATTATTATCAGTTTGCTGGGGGCTTTTTTTGGTATCATCCTGGGTATTATGGTCGGTAACCTCTTTTCTAAAGTATTGAATACGGGATTTGTAGTGCCCTGGAACTGGGTTTTGTACGGGATCGTTATTTGCACATTGGTGGGTTTGGCTGCGGGATCATACCCGGCCTGGAAGGCTGGAAAACTGAACCCGATAGATGCTTTACGCTATGAATAACCATGCAGCAGAATTGACCGGGATTCAGTCTTCTTACATCTCCAATAAATTTGTTATCAAATTATTTTGCAGGGAGTTGCAGCATATGAAAAAATCCTTAACTTGAAGCCCTTTCGCAGAAAAACTGCGAAAGTTAGATTTTTGTATAAACTTTTTTGTTAGCATTGTAATTCCTAATTCTGGATTAGTATTTAACTTTTAAAAAAACTAAAAAATTAAGATCATGGCAGAGACTAAACCAACTGCATCCGTTAAGGCTACTTCGGTTCAACCTAAAAAAAGCAGTAACATTATCTCGTGGATCGCTCCGATTGTTTGTATTGTGGCAGGGTATGCTATCTGGAGATTTATCATTGGTAATCCAGATGGATTTACTGATCCGGCTAAGGAAGGATGGTTCTGGCCAGAGCACAAAGGCCCTAAAGGTGCCTTCCACAGGATTTATGAGGGTGGTATCATCGTACCATTACTGATTGGTATGTTATTGATGGTAATCGTATTCTCTATTGAGCGTTTGCTTACTATCCGTAAAGCATTGGGTAGTGGTTCTATCTCTGATTTTATCCGTAAAGTACAGTACCACCTGGCTAACCGCAATGTGGATGCTGCTTTGTCTGAATGCGATAAACAAAGAGGTTCAGTTGGTAATGTAATGAAAGCAGGTCTGCGCCGTTACAAAGAAATGATCAATGAAACCGGCCTGGACACGGAGCAAAAAGTATTATCAATCCAGAAGGAAGTGGAAGAAGCTACAGCACTGGAACTCCCGATGCTGCAGAAAAACCTGGTATTCCTTTCTACTATTACTTCAGTAGGTACCCTGGTGGCCCTGTTAGGTACGGTAATCGGTATGATCAAATCATTCGCCGCATTGGGTGAGTCTGGTGGTGGTTCTGATTCAAGTGCACTGGCGGTTGGTATCTCTGAGGCCTTGTATAACACAGCATTAGGTATCGGTACATCAGCTCTTGCATTGATCATGTATAACATTTTCACTACCAAGATCGACTCTATCACGTACGGTATTGATGAATCAGGTTTTACCCTGACACAAAGCTTTGCTTCACTTTACAAATAAGAGTGAATAGCTTGTGGATTTTCGGAAACTATTCATCTAATACTAAAATGAAGTAAGACATGCCAAGTGTTAAAATACCAAGAAAGAGTACGGATACGGATATGACTCCCTTCGTGGATATCGCCTTCCTGATCCTGTCCTTTTTCATCATGGCAACAAAATTCAAACCCGCTGAGCCTGTTCCGGTAGAAACACCTAATTCGGTTTCTTCAGATATATTAAAAGAAGAGAATTCTGTTTTGATCACAATTGATCCGGACAGTAAGGTATTTCTTAATATTTCTGCTCCGAAGGACAAATCAAATACAAGTCTTGGGGAAGTGATCGAAGAGATCAATACCAGCAGGGGATTGAATTTATCACCTAAAGAAATACAAAGTTTTAAATCAGCTCCGATCATCGGTGTTCCTTTTGCAAGCCTTAAAGGCTACCTGAACCTGTCAGCAGCTGACCAGGAAAAATTCAAGCAACCCGGAATTCCCGTTCTGGATACCTTGAACAATGAACTGATCTGGTGGATAGGGGCAGCTAAAAAGGTATTTGCCGGTGAAAAGTTGCTGTACCTCATTAAAGGGGATAACAATTCAAAATATCCCACTTTTGAGGCGGTGATCAATGCACTGCGGAAAAATGACGAGTTTAAATATAACCTTGTCACTTCCCGTGAAGAAGCCCCTGAAGGAACTGAATTGTATAAAGAACGTATCAGGCAATAAAAGGATTTTTATTATTCCTAAAACCAAATTATTATGGCAAGTATAGATAGCGGTGGTGGCGATAGTGGCCACAAAAAAGGACCCGGGGTAAAGAAAGCCAAAAAGCTTTCCACCCGTGTGGACATGACACCGATGGTGGATCTGGGATTCTTGCTGATCACTTTCTTCATCTTTACGGCAACAATGAGTTCTCCTACTACCATGGATCTCAACATGCCGAAGGAATCGGAAAAAAAGGAAGATGAGACCAAGATCAAACAGTCAGGTGCCCTGACCATCTTACTCGGTAAGAATAACCAGGTCTATTACTATGAAGGTGAATTGACACAGGAAAATGCTTCAGCAATTTTCAAATCAACCACTTTCAAAGGCATCAGGGATGAGATCATCAGGAAAAGACAAGAAGTGATCAAGAACTACAGACCTGAGCCAAGGGATGAAGAGATCAAACAAAAAGCAAAAGACCGGGGCGATAAGAACTGGGAAAAAGCAGCGTTGGACAGGGATTTTGTAGTAGTTATTAAGCCTACCGCTGAAGCTACTTACAAAAACGCTGTGGATATCCTGGATGAAATGACCATTAACGCCGTAAAGCGTTTTGCCGTCGTAAAAATCTCAGATACAGAACTGGCCCTTGTAAAAGCAACTGAAGGCCAGTAAATAAACTGGTTTTGGTTGTGGAATATGTATTGAAAAGCATCTAATTTATTAAAACAACTTAAGCATGGACGCAAATAAGATATTGTCCTCCGATATTCTGGACCTTCTTTTTGAAGGAAGGAACAAGGATTATGGGGCTTATGAGCTGCGTAAAACCTACAACAAGCGGATCACCGGGGCCCTGATCATCACGGCATCTGTTGCCCTGCTGGCTTTGTTGGGTTCTGTTTTGGCCAGTTCATTAAAGAGCGACAACAAGGAGAACCTGGATATCAAGGAAGTAACTATCCAGGACCTGAAACAGGAAGAAGATAAGCCTGAACCTCCGCCTCCGCCTCCGCCAAAACCACCAGAGCCTCCCAAGATCGAGATGACAAAATTCACACCTCCCAAGATTGTGAAAGATGAGGAAGTGGAAGAACCACCACCCGTTGTGGAAGAACTGAAAGAAACCAAGATCGCAGAAGTAAGCCAGGAAGGTATCAAAGATGAAGGTATCGCCACACCTGTGGAAATTGACCAGGGAAAACAGGTGATCGAAGAAAAGAAAGAGGAAGATGAGAATAAGATCTTTGAGAAAGTGGAGATTGAAGCTTCTTTTAAAGGCGGTGAAGGTGCCTGGAGAAAATACCTGGAAAGAAACCTGAACCCGAATACCCCCGTCGATAACGGAGCTCCCGAAGGGACCTATACTGTTTGGGTGCAGTTCATCGTGGATAAATCAGGTAATATCAGTGATGTAAAAGCACTGAGTAACCACGGATACGGAATGGAAGAGGAAGCTGTTAAGATCATCCGGAAGGGACCAGCCTGGGTTGCTGCCATTCAGAATGGTCGCCCGGTGAAAGCCTACCGTAAACAGCCTATCACATTCGTCGTAGCGTCAGAATAAGATCAACTGGTAACATATCATTTAATCCCCCCGGTTCAACCGGGGGGATTTTTGTTTTACCAGACGATCATTCACGTCTATTTTTGATCTATGAATCAACTGGCAGGATGGGATGATACAATAGTGGCGTTAGCTACAGCCCCGGGAATAGGAGCTATTGGGGTGATACGCATGAGCGGGACAAAAGCTTTTCCTATTATCAATGAACTATTCCCTTCAAAAGACATCACCCAACAATCTTCACACACTTTGCATGTGGGATTTTTAAAACAAGGAGATGAGGTGTTGGATGAGGTGGTCGTTTCCCTTTATAAATCACCACGATCATATACCGGGGAAGATGTGATTGAAATAAGTTGCCATGGTTCTCCTTTTGTGCAGCAACAGGTTATTGAAGCCTGCCTGGAAAAAGGGGCAAGGCTGGCCAAGCCGGGTGAGTTCACTCAAAGAGCTTTTTTGAATGGCAAATTGGATCTTGCACAGGCAGAAGCTGTAGCTGACCTGATTGCCAGTAATACCGCGGCTGCCCGCAAAGCAGCATTACATACCATGCGGGGAGGTTTCTCAGAAAAACTAAAAGCATTAAGAGAAAGAATGATCCGGTTTTCTGCACTGATAGAACTGGAGCTTGATTTTTCGCAGGAAGATGTGGAGTTTGCAGACCGTAAACAATTTTATGAATTGATTACGGAGATGAGTGAAACAACAACAAAGCTCACGGCTTCCTTCCAGTTAGGCAATGTGATAAAGAACGGTGTTAGTGTAGCAATTATTGGTAAGCCGAATGCAGGTAAATCAACATTACTGAATGCCTTATTACAGGAAGACCGGGCTATTGTCAGCGAAATTCCCGGTACTACCAGGGATACGATTGAAGAAGTACTTAACATAGATGGGATCCTTTTCCGGCTTATTGATACAGCGGGCATTCGGGAACATAGTGGTGACCTCATAGAATCAGCCGGGATAGAAAGAAGTCTTGACAAGATGAAGCAGGCTGACCTGGTTCTCTTTCTCTTTGATGCCAATGATACCCGTTCAGCAATTGAAACACTGAAAGCGGAAATTGAGAAGCAGCAACTCAATTACTTACTCGTAGCTAACAAAATTGATATCGCCGGGGAAAAAGAAGCAAAAGAAAAATTTACCGACCTGGATAAGGTTGTTTTTATTGCCGCCAAACAACACCTGCATACAGAAGTATTGAAACAAAAAATGGTAGATGCCGTATTGCAGGGCCGGTTAAACACCGAGAGTACTATTGTAACCAATGCCCGACATTATCATGCCCTGAAAGAAGTGGAAAAATCATTGGTGGATATCCGCACCGGGCTCGATAATAAATTGCCGGGAGATCTTTTGTCCCTTGATATCCGGCGCTGCCTGCATTATCTTGGGGAAATAACCGGTGAAGTGACGAACGATGATATGCTGGATTATATCTTCAGTAAGTTCTGTATCGGAAAGTAACTTGTTTTCTTTTGTTTGTTAACTGATTGTTTTTCTTTGTTTTAACAAATTATTCTTCCTCTTTTTTGTTGCCCAACCCTCTTTTTTTGCATATATTTGTTGCCCAGTTGTTGCCCAAATAAGCCGGGCAACAAGTTCGGGCAACAAAGCGAGATGATGCTACATACAGCTACATCAAGCTACATTCTGCAACAACCAGCTACAACAGGCAACAATGAGCAGTCATATCAGACTTCAAAAGACTTGTCAGTTTTGCGGTGAACGATTCACTGCAAAGACTACTGTTACACAATTTTGCTCAGATAACTGTGCTAAGAAAGCGTACAAGAAAAGGAAGAGGAGTGAAAAGATGGAAGTCGCTATTGAATCGGAAATTGAAAAAGCGATTTACGACCCGGCTCTATCTCAAAAGGAATTTCTCACCATCGGAGAAGTTTGCCAGTTAATTAATGCAAGCCGCTGGACTATTTATCGACTTATCGATAATGGTCAAATAAAAGCCGGTAAAGTCGGTCGTAATACCCGGATACCTCGAACAGCAATTAATGAACTTTTCAAACTGACTTAATTATGAATGTAACATTAAGACAAAGAGTGAAAGGAAATAAAATAAGTCTTTACCTGGATTATTATAATAGCGGTAAAAGAGAGTATGAGTATTTGAATTTATACCTTACTCCCGAATCAGAATCCGGTAAACTGACTAAGCAGGAGAAGGACGACAATAGGAAAAATCTGGCAATGGCAGAAGCGATCCGTGCAAAACGGCTTATAGAAATTAAGAATGATGAATTTGGTTTTAGAGATACCGAAAAAGTTAAAGGAAGCTTTTTAATTTATTTTGAACAACAAACAAGGAAGCGAAAAAATAGCCTCGGCAATTGGGGAAACTGGGATAGTACCCTAAAGCACTTAAAAAAATTTGCGCCCCGAGGCATAACATTTAAGGAAATTGACAAGCAATGGCTGGAGGGCTTCAAGGATTATTTGCAAAACGAGGTTAAAAACAGGAGTAAAAAGGGACTTTCTCAAAATTCCCAGTCATCTTATTTCAGCAAAGTGTTGGCTGCTTTAAAAGAGGCGGTCAAAGATGGCATTCTCCAAAACAATCCAGCTGATCAGGTACAAGGAATAAAACCCGATGATCCCAATAGAGAATTCTTAACGCTTGAAGAGTTGCAGGCTGTTGCAAAAGAAGAATGCGAACTTCCATTGTTAAAGACAGCGTTTCTCTTTTCAACGCTTACGGGTCTTCGCTGGTCAGATATTGAAAAATTGATTTGGTCTGAAGTCCAGCAGTCAGATATATCAGGCTACTATATTCGCTTCCGGCAGAAGAAAACTAAAGGTGCTGAAACACTTCCTATTTCCGAACAAGCGTTTCAATTGTTGGGAGAGAGAGGAAAACCTGCAGACAAAGTATTTCAGGGCTTGACATATAGTGCCTGGACAAATCTGAAATTAAGAGAATGGATAGAAAAAGCAGGTGTCATCAAACATATTACTTTTCACTGTGCACGGCACACTTACGCTACTTTGCAAATTACATTAGGCACCGATATATATACAGTATCAAAATTGCTGGGACATAAGCACCTGAAGACTACAGAAGTTTATGCAAAAGTTATCGACCATAAAAAGCAGGATGCTGCCAATAAGATTAAGCTGGAATTGTAGCGTTAAAATTGTAAATGATATATTGAAAATGAATTGATGTTTAAGCCCTACATCTACAAACTCCTGTTATTTTTCTCATTTTTAGCTGCCACATGGATTATAATGTTAGTTTACAATCTATTTGCAATACAAGTATGAAAGTAAAACCGCTCACTGTTGCCATACATACCATAGTCTGGGTGCTGTTGCTGGTGATCCCCTACATATCAACAGACCAGGTTTTCAGTTCACTGGTTCCCGGATCTGACAATAAATATCTTTTCCTTAGCATCGCAATAAGTATTGTATTGTTATTTGTTTTTTACTTCAATTACTACTTTCTGATTCCAAGATACCTGTTGGCTAAAAAGTATTGGTTCTATTTTATATTTCTGTTTCTCACCATAGCCGCTATGCTTTTATTTTCTGCAGTAATATTTTACCTCTCCAATTTTGATTTTGAAAAAATAGTAAATGCCAATCCATCCGTTGAAAAGATTTTGCCTGTTATAATCATCAACTCCATTTCACTCTGGCTTTTGTCAATAGTATGCTCCATTTTATTTACGGTATATAATCGGTTGAAATTAACAGAAAAGGAAAAGCTCTCTGCACAAATTGCTTCACTTAAGTCACAAATAAACCCCCATTTCCTGTTTAATACGTTAAACAACATTTATGCAACTGCTATAGACACGTCTCCTAAAGCGGCTGATATGGTTGATAAATTGTCGGAGATGATGCGCTATACGATGAAGGATACCCAACAGGACTTTGTTATGCTGGAAGATGAAATAAATTATATTAACAACTTTATTGAACTACAAAGATTGCGGCTTGACAGAAGGGTAAAACTGGAATATAGCAACCCCTCCGCTATTCCTGCTTTGCAAATAGCGCCGATGCTGCTAATTCCATTTATTGAAAATGCTTTCAAGCATGGGGTAAACTCTGAGCAAAAGAGTTATATCAAAATTGAAATAGTAATCAACAAAACAGAAATTCAGTTAAAGGTGATCAATAATAAGGTAAGTATCCAGCAGGATATTTCAGAAAGAAGCGGGCTGGGGATAACGAATACCTGGCATCGGCTGAATTTAATTTATCCAGGGAAACATCTTTTGGTTATTAATGATACCGAAAAGGAGTTTTCTGTTTCTTTACACATTAATCTGCAATGATCAAGGCAATTGCCATAGACGATGAACCCTTAGCACTCACGGTGGTGGAATCACTATGTGCTAAAAATGAAAACATCAACCTCCAAAAAACATTCACCCAACCAAGCGAAGCATTAAAGTATTTACAACAATTTCCAGTCGACCTGATTTTCTGTGACATACAAATGCCTGCAATGACCGGTCTCAATTTTGTCAAGTCGTTGCAGTATAACCCAATGGTAATATTTACAACAGCTTTCAGCGAATACGCAGCTGTTAGTTATGAATTAAATGCAATCGACTACCTGCTAAAGCCCATCAATCAAAAACGGTTTACACAGGCTATGGCAAAAGCAATTGAGTATTTTGAGTATATAAACAGAAAAGCACCGCTTCCTGATGATAGTATTTTTATCCGGGCGGATTTCAGCCTGGTGAAAATTCCATTGGCTGACATTTTATATATTGAGGGATTAGCTGATTATCTCAAAATTTATATTAACAACCGCAAGACTATCGTGGCAAGATTACCTATGAAGGACATGATGGAAAAATTACCTGCGGCTGATTTCATCCGGGTACATCGTAGTTATATATTGCCTTTTAAAAAGATAGAAGCCGTTCGGGGGGCCACTATTTTTATTGGAGATACCTCTTTTCCAATTGGAAGGACCTACGCAGAAGAGTTTTTTAAACGCTATTTGCCTTAGTCTCCAAAGCCTGTAGAACATTCTTCGCATAATTCCATTCCTTCTTCTCAAAGCATTCCTCCTGATATATTCTTACTGCAATTTTGACGTTTACAATTCGTGCATCTGCACAGGTCTCCTGAACGTAAACTAAAAACCAAATGTTTAAAAAATTAATTCTGGTAAACTTTCTCTTTTGCAGTACAACCGTGATGCTGGCACAACAAAAGTTTACCGTAAGCGGCACAGTAAAAGAAAAATCATCCGGTGAAATTATTGCCGGTACCAATGTAACAGTAGCGGAAAAACCAGGGGTGGGGGTAACTGTCAATGAGTATGGCTTTTTTTCGTTGTCGCTTCCCAAGGGCAGTTACACCTTACGGTTTTCTTATACCGGGCGTAAACTGGAATTGGTTCCTGTTACGCTGGATTCCAATATTACACTGAGCATTCAGCTTACGGAAGAAGCAGCAATGCAGGAAGTAGTCGTAACTGGTAAAAAAAGAAACGAAATCATCACCAAAGCCTCAATGGGTACAGAAGTGCTTGACATGAAAACGGCGGCAAAGATCCCGGTTGTATTTGGCGAAAAGGATTTGGTAAAAACGATCCAGTTATTGCCGGGTGTAAAATCAAACGGGGAAGGTACCAACGGTTTTTCTGTAAGAGGTGGTGCTACTGACCAGAACCTTATCATACTCGATGAAGCTCCTGTATATAACGCCTCTCACCTGTTGGGTATCTTCAGTACATTCAATAGTGATGCCATCAAGGATGCCACCATTATCAAAGGCAATAGCCCGGCACAGTTTGGCGGCCGATTATCATCCGTGCTGGATGTAAAAATGAAAGAAGGTAATAACAAGGAATTCAAAGTTAGCGGTGGACTGGGTTTGATCAGCAGCAGGCTAACGATAGAAGGCCCCATACAAAAAGAAAAATCATCGTTTATCATTTCCGGCAGACGTACTTATGCAGATATGCTGGCAAAGTTGTCCCCGGATTTTAAAGGGCTTAAATTATATTTCTACGACTTGAATGCGAAAGCAAATTTGCAGATCAATGCGAAGAATAAAATTTTCTTCTCCGGTTATTTTGGACAGGATGAACTAGCGGTCTCCAATATGTTTGGCAGTAAATGGGGTAATGCTACCGGGACCTTTAGATGGAACAGCATACTCAGCCGGAAATTATTTTCCAATACCTCTTTCATTTATAGCAATTACGATTTTAATGTTGGTTTTAAAACCGATGGTAATACCATCAATTATAATTCCCATATCAAGGATTTAAATGTAAAACAGGATTTTACTTTTTATCCTAATTCAAAGAACACTATACGCTTTGGCTTTAATGCGATACAGCATACCATTACTCCTACAAAAACAGAGGGAACAAATATTGTAAGTACGAAAGTAGGCCGTAAGGGTTTGGAGAATGCCATTTATGCGGGCAATTCCTGGAAGCTAAATGACAAGATAAATATTGATTACGGGTTAAGGTTCTCTTTCTATAATGTTATAGGTGGCGACACCTATAACATTTACAAGGATAATCAACTCACCCATTCTATCAATTTAGCAAAAGGAAAGGTGGGTAAAACGTATTACAACTTCGAGCCACGGTTTTCTATGAATTACCAATTAGACAATGGGGCCAATTTAAAGTTAGGTTATGCAAGGAACACCCAGAACCTGCACCTGATGAGCAATAGCACCGGTGGCAGTCCCACCGACCAATGGATCGGGAACAGTTATAATATTAAACCAGAAGTAGGGGATCAATTTAGTTTGGGCTTCAATAAAAATTTGAGTGGTAATAAATATGAATTTACTGCGGAAGCATATTATAAGCTTCTTCAACATCAAATTGATTACCGGGATGGGGTGGACCTCAACACAGTGCCGGATATAGAAAGTGAATTGCTCTATGGGAAAGGAAGGGCATATGGACTGGAAGTTTTACTGAGAAAGAAAACAGGTAAATTGACGGGTTGGGTTGGTTACACCCTTTCTAAAACGGAAAGGCAGATCAATGGTATTAACAACGGACAGTGGTATAATGCCAAGCAAGACCGCACCCATGACCTATCAATTGTTGGTATCTACGAACTCACTAAACGATGGACACTATCCGGCACTTTTATTTATACAACCGGGAACGCTGTAACATTCCCCACGGGTAAATATGAATTGAACGGCATGACGATTTACCAGTATGGTAACCGCAATGCGGATAGAATGCCTGCCACCCACCGCCTGGATTTAAGTGCTACCTATGAAAAACCTTCAAAAAAAAGATTTCAAAGCTCCTGGAGTTTTGGTCTGTACAATGCCTATGGTCGGGAGAATCCTTTTAGCATGACTTTTAGAGAGAATAAAATTAATCCACAAAAAATTGATGCAGTACAAACATCCCTCTTCCGGTGGATACCCAGTGTAACCTATAATTTCAAATTTTAAAAAATAACAATGAAAAATATATTCGTCCTGCTACTGGTCACACAGATCATTACGTCTTGCGAGAAAACAGTGGATTTAAAGTATAAAAGCAATCAATCTAAAATTATCATCGAAGGCAATATCAGCAATGAACCCGGTCCTTATTTTGTAAGTATAAGCAAGTCTATTCCTTTATCGGATACCGGTGCTTACCCTTCCATTAATAATGCCGTTGTTACTATCAGTGATAATGCCGGAAACAGCGAAACGCTTAGCCCGCAGGGAAATGGACTTTATCGTACCAGCACCATTACAGGTGTACCGGGCCGTGTATATACATTAACAGTGAACGCAGAGAGCCAAATTTACACTGCACAAAGTACCATGCCCCAGCCAGTGCCATTTGATTCAATCAAAGTTGAAGAATTCACCTTTGGCGGAGACATTGAACGAAATATTATACCGGTTTACAGGGACCCGGCAGGAAAAGGTAATAATTATCGTTTTTTGTTATCGGTGAATAATAAGCAGATCAACCAACACTTTGTCCAACAGGATGAAGTAACAGATGGATTGGTAAACACATTACGGTTGGAAATAGATGATAACCTGGTAGACTTAAAATCCGGCGATGTACTTACATTGAAAATGCAATGCATCGATAAAAAAGTGGCCTTGTATTATACCACGTTAATGTTGATGGCTGACAGTGGCCCCGGGGGTGGCACAACGCCCAGCAATCCACCGACTAATTTTTCGAATGGAGCATTGGGAATATTTTCAGCAAACACGGTAGAGGAAAGAATTAAAGTATTGCAATAAAATAGAAATAATTAATTGCGAAAGAGGTAGAGAGTAACCTCTTTCGCATAATGCCTGCTATCTTGATTTCTTCATCACCGAACCTACCATTCCGGGATCATTCATAATTCTCTCGATTTCCGCATTCACTAAATCCTCCACCTCCTGTTTGATCTGTTCATAATTTACCTGAACAATGGAAGGAGTCACTTGTCGGACAACCGGTACTGGTTGATAACTCTGTTGCTCTTTTTTAAGTGCATCATGATTGTTAATGATGGAACTATGAAATAGTTTCAAATCAATTTTATTATCGGGATCATCGGCCACCATCCCCACAAATTCTCCTGAGCTTAATGATGATATTTTTGATGGTGGAACTGCTGAATCAAGCTGTTTGGATTTACTGATGGAAGTATCATTCCGGTTGATGGATAAACTTGTTCGGTCCTGCATAATTTTCCCCACCCGTTCCGATAATTGTTTAGCTGTTTCACCAGTGACCTGCCCGGAAATAATATTACCAGTGATATTCATAATCACATCCGCCTGGTCTTTTCCATAATCTTTTTTTAACTGGCTGAAGTCCTGTACGCCTAACGTGGTGGCCACTTTATTACTTCTGGCCGTGGCGATCAAACTATCCATATTATTGAGATAGACAGTAGGGAACTCATCAAACACTAAACTGCTTTTCATCTTCCCTTTTTTATTCACCATTTTTATTAAGCGTGAAATATACAATGATAACACAGCACCATAAACCTGGATCTTCTGCGGATTATTTCCCATACAGACAATTTTCGGTTCATCAGGGTTATTAATATCCAATGTAAAATCATTGCCGGATAAGACATAGTAGAGTTGAGGGGACGAGAGCCGGGCCATTGCTACTTTAGCAGCAGCAATCTGCCCTTCGAGTTGCTCCATCACATCATTCATGTACGCCGATACAAATGGATTGATCAATGCTTCGATTTCTTTTTCTGTTTTCAGGATCGTAAATAATTTATCGTAATCCACCTGCATTAATTCAATAACATGCGGCAGGGTACAAAACTCTCCATCATTATAGCGGCGAAGAAACCAGATAATAGCAGTCAAAAAATTAATCGGCGACTCCACAAAAAAATCACCCTGGCGTTTGATCCATTCCCGGTTCAATCCCATTAAAATGGTGCGGGCCGATTCTGAAGCGTCCGTAATATCCAGCATGTTTTCTTTATCCAGGGGATTGCAGCGGTGTGTTCTTGACAGGTCTTCAAAATTGATTACATAAAAGGAGGGAGGAACAGGGTAGTAGTGACGACATTTTAAATAATGATTGTAGGTAATGACGGACAAATCATCAAATTTAAAATCATAGACAAACATCGAGAACCCTTTTTTGATATGCTGTGTAATCACATGACGGATCACAAAATAAGATTTACCAGCACCGGGTGAACCCAACACTAACAGGGAGCGAAAAGGATTGATAATATTGATCCAACTATTACGGATTTTTCCTTTCAAATGATACTGTGCAGGCAGGTTAATAGAATACTCATTTTGCAGCAATCGCTCTTCCTGCGGGAAGGTTTCATTTTCTTTATTGAATATGTCTTTGTTATTTAGTTTTTGCCGGATGACTCTTGATATAAGATTGCCTCCAGTTAATACGAGTATATAACCTGTTACTGTTACCAACATATAAGTAATGGCACGGGTTTCAAGTGCTGCCGGAAAATATAAGCTGAAGTAACTCAAAAAATAGATCAGCAATCCTGTAATGATATAGGCAAATGCAATTTTATGATTTATGTGTTCATCTTTTTTCCCTTTTGCACCCAATAGTGATATAATCAATAAGGCCAATGCTATCAATTTTGCAGTATTGAACGAGCTGAATAAACCAGTGTTTTGAATATTGGTTAATAGCCGGTCGGATAAATCAGCTGTAAGTTCCCAACCTTCAAAGGCCTGGTAACAATAGTAGTAAAAATGTAAACCGAGTAATACTATACTCATCAGCCTTGTCATGTCCGTTATTTTTCTTAGCCCCTGTTCGTTTTCACCGGTACTCATGTGTTTATCGTTTTAACTGTTGTCTTTTTTTTCGTTTCTTTTTTCGTAGCTGAAATGGAATATAATCTGGCCCGCTTGCTGTCCCTGTTACCACATCCAGTATAGTCGAAGCCCCGCTATCAGTGTGGGAAGGCTGCGGAGAAAGAATAGTCGCATCCCCGGATGAATTTTCGGATGGCAGCGACTTTTTCTTTTCATCCGCCAAGGAAGGAGCGACCACCGAACTATTTTGACTTAACCTTTCAAGCATCATCTTCGCACTATATGATTTGCCAAGATCGCTTCCATTGAACACGCATTTGGTCTTATGATCCACATAGGTGATTCCATAGATCGTACCTTCTTTATTTTGCCGGAGTACCAAGCTGATCTTTTCCTTATTCAGTTCATTCATCAGCTGCTCCAGGCTCAAACCTGATTTTTTCAACAAAACAAAATCAATCACTGTCCGCAACCGTTTGGCATGTGGTTGTTTCAGCGGCTCATTGTCAGCAAATCGTTTCTCCAGATTTTTAAGGGTTGGTTTCATGTAAAAAAGGCTCGCCTTAATTGGCGTGCCAACCTTATTGCCTTTCTCATCCAACACCCGAAACAATAACCCGTTGTGTTTATAGGTATGAGAATCTTCACCGCACCTGTCTGCTGTTACATTGTATAGTTTAAGCACCGCATTCAATTCAGGCAATGAGCTGTATTTATATTGCGGTATAACAATTCCAAGAATATTTGAAATGGCTGCTTTTGTCGAACGCTTCCCCGGATTGATTTTTTGTGCATTGACACGCGATAGCTTTAATGTATCTGTCAATGTTTTACTCTCGGCTTTCACCAGTCCAAACTCCAGCTCAATTTCTTTCCTGGCAACCTCAGATTGATTACGTCCCATGTTGTGCATGGAAATACGATTTCCATCCCGTTGGATATTAGTACTGACGATATGTATATGGGGATGCCCGGTATCAAAATGACGATAGATTAGATAAGGTTGTTCACCAAAGCCGATTCGTTTCATATAGCTAATAGCAATGGCAATCATCTTATCATTATCAAGGTTCTCTGAAGGATCGAAATTCAGCGACACATGCAATGTATTCGTAGTTGTTCTTTCATTAAGGGAAGTAAGTTTTTCAAATGTTGTCTGCTTTTCATAAAAATTCATCTTATCAGCATCTTTTAAAAAGTTTGTTGCTGACAAAATTTCTGCCTGGCCTTGCTGCACTTTTTTCTCGTTGTAATTAAGTGCCTTGCTGATACTTTTTCCGGTATTTATTCTTGCCACCATTTGTCCGACAATTCAGCGATTTTCAAATTGATTTCATTTGCCTTATTCAGGAACTTTTCTTTATCGGATTCGGCCTGAAAAGCAAGGGCTTTAATTTCTTGAAAATGACTTGCTGTATGCAGTCTTTTTACGAGCTGATTGAAGTTGCTGCCGATGGCCGATAATTCATTTCTCAGACGCACTAATTCTGTCATTAATTCATCAACAGATTGGTCTCTTGTATAAACTGTTACCGGCTTTTCCAGCAGCACATAACGGATGTATTCACTTAGTTTCTTTTTGGTAGTGGCCTTAAAAGAAACATTAACCTTGTTGTATTCATCGGGCTTAAAACGAACTGTTACCTTCCTGGTAAGCTTCACCTTTTCACTATTACTCACGCCTCATTATTTTATTGGTGTTCATGATTGCTTCGCAGTTCATATCCTCACATTTAGCTTTTCAATTCCCCCGAAACGACTCCGGAGTGAAAGGGTAAAATTTCGTTTGTCCGACAAACGTACATTTTACCATGACCTGAGATGGGCATTAAGCTCCATTGAGAAAGATGATATAAAGGTTTGTCTGACATTTTCATACTCATCAGGTCTGTTTCAATCCTTTTTTCATTGCTTTGCCTATTTGCTGCTGCCATTCATTGAGATCGTTATAGCCGTTGTACAAACTACTTTCATCCTTATATTTTTTACCCCATGATAAAGCCTGTGCCGTGCATTTTTGACCCCCTTTGTCTCTGTCAAGAAATAAGCGGATGCTATCATGCTGTTCCATCAACCGCCTGCTCTTTTCAAAAAAGGAAGTAGAGTTCAGCACTAAAATATCCGATGGTGAAGGTGATTGATGTTGATGAATTGTCTGATGAGACAAAAAGTTGAAAAATCCTTCAAATACCTCCAGCTCTTTTGAACCGTTTTCAAAAGTTGTTATGCCTTTTGGAGAACTGCTTCCTTTGAACCATTGGTTGCGTAGTTCAAACCCGCCTTCATTGTTTTTAAAACCGATAGCAGTGTATCTTTTTTCATGCAGCGAAAAGATAACCTCCCGGCAATATTTTTTGGCTATTGATTCTGCTATTCTCCGCTGCTTTAGGTAGCGGAGTAATGAAAGAGAGCTGAGATTGTTTTCAGCAATGATTTTTGTAAGCGGTTCTTCGGGAGCCATCGCAACAACAGGCCGCTGGTGAAAGGAAAGACCGTTGTTTATTTTACCCAGTACTTCTTTAACTGAGCAATTGTGGTATAGCATTGCGAAATCAACAAAATTGCCACCCTTGCCCAGCCCGTGATCGTACCAAACATTTTGTTTGCGGTTTATTTTAAAGGAAGCTGTCTTTTCTTCCCTGAGCGGCGAGCAATACCAGTAGTCACCCCTTTTTATTTTCGATGGATGGTAACCCAGCGAAGCCAGGTACTCCACCAGGTCTATTTTCTTTGCTTCTGCAATATTCATACACACTATTTTCAAACTCACACAATACAAACACACTGTAAAAGTATTAACTCCCTTTCGTGCTTTTATATCCCCTGTCAATTTGGTAGGGGATGAATCCGGAACAGCGATTTAATTTTGACCGGTGAAAATGATTCGTGAACAAGAAAATTAAAAATTATGCTTGCAAAAAATGATGTGGCGAAAGTCTATGACACGGTACTGAGTATCCCCGGCATGAACGATGAAGTAAAAATCAGCCTCAAGATTTCCAGAAAGAATTTATTGTTACTGAACAAAGTGATTGAGCGGGGACTGAACGGAAAAGAAAGTGAAGACAAATCCGTCAGTGTGCTGGACACTGTCCCGAAAGAAACCTTGCAGGAGTTAGGTGATATCGGTGGGCAGTTATTACAAAAGGCCGGGTTGACAGAAATGAATGAGAAGTTGAAATCATTTTGATGTTGCTGTTGTAATGAGCAATGAAGAGGATAGGCTTCAACGATTTCTTGCTTCACAGCAAGTAGAGAAATGAAGCGGTTAGAGTAGCTGGTAGTTGATTTCGTCCCGGCTGAATGGCGATAGTCATAAAAAGAATCAGCCAGCCGGGACGAATTGAACTACCCCATCCGGTTTTGTATAGCCCCGTTGTTACGGCCCTGTTTGGCCGAAGGCTGCATAACAAACAGGCCGTAAGTACGGGGCGGGGTCGGAAGCAATAATTGAGTGGCTGCAATCATTTTAGTTTTATAGTGGCGTATTAAAAAAAAAAGGGCTTAGAGCAGCCCTTCATCAGCGAAGCTAAAGTACCCTTCGCTGGTTACAATTACATGGTCGAGTAAACTAATGTCAAGGAACAGACCGCCCTGTTTAATTTTCTGTGTCAATTGTTCATCCGCTTTACTCGGTTTGAGACTCGAACTCGGATGGTTGTGTGAAATAATGATCCCGCAGGCATTTGCTTTTATCGCCGCCGCAAAAATTAATTTGGGATCAGCTACCGTACCCGTGACACCACCACTTGAAATCTCTACAATCCCTAATACCCGGTTAGCCCGGTTCAGTAATAAAATTTTGAATTGTTCAACAAAATCAATCTTGTCTTCATTCCATAACTCCATCAATAAATTCGCCGCATCTTTTGAGGTTTTAACCAATGGTCTTTCGGATGCTTTTACTTTTGATTTGTAGATCAGTTCTACTTCGGCTACTTTTTTCCAGTCTTGCTGATTCATTACGCTTTCCATAACTCAATGTTTTAATAGTTTAAAAAATTAATTATGGAACCTTCCACGGCTGCGGGATGCATCAGCGCAAGGAGGATGCGGAATAAATGTTGGCCCGGTGGCAGGAGTTGTGTTTATGCCGAACTCCTTGTACGCTTTTTGCAGCCAGCGGCCGAGCTTCGTGGAATCCGATTAATACCCTTCCACTAATCCATTATATTTTACGGTTTGCTTTCTTACTCTTATGTGCAATCACCGCCGGTTTGTCCAGGCAGCGGTAATGAATGGCTTCGGCGATATGACCGAGTTCAATTTTCTCCTTGCCATCAAGGTCGGCTATCGTGCGGGCCACTTTCTTGATCCGGGCATAGGAACGGACAGATAGCTGATGGGAGTCGATACTTTTTAAAAAGAAGCGGTTCTCGATCTCATCCAGTTTACAAATGCTATCAATGGCCTCGTCCGGCATTTGGGAATTATTATAGATACCCGTATATTTTTTGTACCGGTTGCTCTGTATTTCGGTGGCCCTGATCACCCGCTCCCGGATAGCAGTGGATGATTCACCCGGTTTGCAATCAAACATCTCATCGGAAAGTATCGGATCTACCTCCACATGCAGGTCAATCCGGTCAAGCAAGGGCCCGGATATTTTCTTGCGGTACCAGTACACCGATGCAGGGCTGCAGGAACATTCTATCCGTGGATGATTGAAGTATCCACAGACACAGGGATTCATCGCCGCCAGAAATATAAAAGAGGCAGGAAACTCAAGTGACATCCTTGCCCTTGCGATCAGGACTTTTCTTTCTTCCAGCGGTTGCCGTAATACTTCAATCACGCTCCGCCGGAATTCCGGCAATTCATCCAAAAACAAAATACCATTATGTGCCTGTGATACTTCCCCTGGCATTGGAATGCTCCCGCCACCAATCAATGCGACATCACTCGATGTATGATGCGGGTTGCGGAAAGGTCTTTGCGTTATCAGTCCCGTTAACGGATCTGCATGGTTTAATATACTGTAGATCCTGGTCGTCTCCAATGCTTCCTGTAAGGTGAGTGGCGGAAGAATGGAAGGAAGCCGTTTGGCAAGCATCGTCTTACCGTTACCCGGCGGTCCAATCAGTAACGCATTATGTCCACCGGCTGCTGCAATCTCCAATGCTCTTTTAACATTCTCCTGTCCCTTGACATCTTTGAAATCAAGCGTTGAGTGCAGAAGACGATGATCAGATCTGATTTTCTGATAAGGTTGTAATGCAGCATCGGATTTTATAAAGGAAACAACATCCCGTAAGTGATGAACAGCAAACACATCAAGCCCGTTGACCAGTGATGCTTCTTCCGCATTACCGGCAGGCACAATGATCCCTTTGAATTTTTCCTGCTGGGCACGGTACGCCATGCACAGTGCTCCCCTCACCGGGTATATTTTCCCGTCCAATCCCATCTCGCCCACCACCATGTACTCGTCTAACTTATCCATCTCCGTTAGTTGCTCGGATGCGAGCAGGATGCCAATTGCCATAGGCAAATCATAAGCGGTCCCGTATTTCCGGACATCGGCTGGTAACAGGTTAATGGAAATTTTCGTGCGGGGCATTTTAAACCCGATATTGCCGAGGGCCACATCCACCCGGTTGAGACTTTCTTTCACCGCATCATCGGGCTGGCCGGTTAACTGGAAGCCGACTCCTTTGCCGGTGATATCCACTTCAATGGTGATGCGGTATCCGTTGATCCCATGCAGGGCACAGCTATATACTTTTGCAAACATGATTTTTGATTTAAAAATTAACGGTCGAGATTTAGCAGGCTGGTGGCTTTGATCCTTGTCATATACCTCATATTGCCTTCTTTATTTTTGAACACCCGGTATTCGATCATCCCCTCCACCATGATCTTGCTGCCCTTCACAAACTGGCGTTCGGCATACTCCGCAGTACCATCCCAGGCAACCACATCATGCCATACGGTGTTATCTATTTTTGCCCCCTGCTGATTCTTGTATTCATAATGCGTGGCCATGCGGATGCCAATCCGTTTGGAACCGTCCTCTAATTTTTTACTGGCGAGATGCTTACCGACATAGCCGATGAGTAATACACGATTGTTGTTCATAAAAATTCGTTTGCTTGATGAATTGTGATGACGGAACGAAAGTAAAATGGGGTCAAACCGTTACCAGCATACTACTTGTGTGTATGCTCATATACCCGTGTATACACCGGTAAAAAAAGAGTTTTATCTTTAGGAAATGCCAGATGCACTTTCCTTATGTCTTTATTGTAACAAGGTCATCCGATCCGGACGGTCAGATAAAAAATTTTGTGATTCGGGCTGTAAGGATGCCTATTTTAATGACATAAAAATTGCCGAGCATAAGGAAATTAAAAAGATCGACACGATCCTGAAAAGGAACAGAAGAATTTTGAAGAAATTATTTAATCCCAAAAAATTTGATAAACAATTCACCAGAGAAGAATTATTAAAAGCTGGATTTGAATTTGGTTTTCTGACACATACCGTTGTAACAAAAAGTAAAGCGAATGAAATTGTTTTTTGTTATGATTATGGTTTCCGGGAGGTTTCGACAGGTAAGTTTCAATTATTTCCATCATTCGGAAAGGTGAAGGTAAAGGATGGAGATGAGGTAAAGGTTAAAGAGTAAAATCACAGATAAAGATCTACACAAAATTGAACAGAATGAGTTCAAGCTTAATGATTTTCTTGGCATCCTTCGGATTGCGGAAAAGAAACGAATAGGCCGTATCTTTTCTCTGCCCCAATGACTTTTCACACAAGGGATGGGAAGACATTGTCGCCACGGCGGTTGCAATAAGATCGGTGAAGGTTTGACGATCTTTGTTGAAAATGATAATCGCTGTTTTTTCATCTCTCCAGTTCACATATCGTTCTAAGAGCTGATCGATCGCATCGATTAAATATCTTTTGCCCTTCCATAATTTACATTCTGCAATGAAAGTATTGTTGCCTTCGTTGTCGAATATTAAAATATCTGTCTTGCCTTCCCGGTTAAAGGATTCACCTTTCGAAGCATATTTTTCTGATAATGCATTGAGATGCGAAACAAATTGATTCCTGTAACCCTCTTCATCCAGGTCAATCTGCTGACTTTCGAGATTCTTGCCCAGCCTTAAAATATGATCTATTATTTCTTCATATGCTTTATCACTTATTGAAGAAATCGGTTCGGCTTTAAATACAGGATCATTTGGATTTTTGGAAAAATATACTTTCAATGATGCTTCCACCTCGGCCTGCGTCTCTGTGATATCATAGGCTTTGGCAGGATACACAGTTATGTCCGTTTTTCCGCTTTGTTGGGCGGTTACGTTTGCTCTGCGGACTGAATCAAGTTTTTCCAGATGCGTGGCCACATCTTCATAGGAACCCGCTTTTTTCAAATGTACTTTGAGATAAATATTGTCCATAACCTTTCGAACTTCCAACTCAAAGTGCTTCGGAGTTACTTTCATTTCTTGTAGTTTTCTGAGTTTGTTTTGTTTTCTTAAGATCAAAGAACGAACCCTGTAAAGGGCGCGATATTCAGCAATTGCAATTGCAATCGGTATTATTTCCTTTCCTCGCGATTCACAATAGGTAACTATTGCATCATAAAGAGATTTCAATCGTCGGTCAGCTTTCCATATATCTATAATTTTCGGCTGAACATACCCATATGTAGTTCCATCAATATCTCTCATGACCTCGCTGTTCCCGAGTTTATCCAGCTTCTTGTATAGTTCCTGCAATTTTTCATTCAGGTAAATATCCGGCTCCCGGTGCAAAGCGAGTTTTTCTTTGAAATCAATATTTCGAAAGTATTCCTCACGGTATTTAATAACCATTTGGCTGAACTGGTCTTCCGTAATTTTCGCATCAGCAATTGGGACTGTTGAAAGCATACTACAATTTAAACATTTAGGCTTGAATCCCGCAACGTCATCCCAATAAACTTAGTAAATTCGGTGGAATAAAAGTTAGATTGTCAGACAGAAAGGTAACCCCCGGGAAAAGCTTATTGTTATGAGTGAATTGATCTCAAAGTATGGAACTTATATTATTGAGCCAGGTACATTGTTGTTCCGTAAGGCAGCAAACCGGCAATTCTATAATTCGATGTTTTTCGGTTTTTGCGAGATAGGGGCTTCTACTTCTAATGTAAGGTCAAACTATATCCAGGTCTGGAAAGCATCAATGGAAATTAAAAGTCTCCTGATGCTGCGCGGGCGACAAGTAACGTCTGAGGAGCCTTTCTTATATTCAGCAATAGTTGATATTTATAATATGCAGTTTCCAAATGACAGGAAACTTGAGTATGATGATTTGGCGTTGAAGAAGCATGATTCAGTTTACAGGAGGAGGATCATTGAAACATTGAAGAGGCAGGGGATTAATACATGGGTCTGCTCAACGGAGGACAATTTTGTTATGGAATTGTTCGCATTTGGAGGAGCAGCATTGCACGCACAGATGTTTTCTTTTGTTGAATCGTACAAGGATTTGCCAGGATTTGAAAGAAAAGATTATAGAAATTCATTCAACTATGATAAGGTGGCTCATTTACCCGAGATCAGGAAGGGGCCGACTCCGGACGACCCTTTCACGGACTGGCTGATGTCAGAAAATTGATGTTGAAAAGTATTTCAAGGCACTAAATTGTCATTGTGGAACTTTGTAGGTATGAAAGAATTATTGAGTTATGGGAGGCTTCGTGACAGTGATAAGTTGATCCATATTGAAGACGCTGAGAACGGGAAAAAATGTAATTGTGTCTGTTCCTGGTGCGGTGAAACGCTTATCGCCCGGCAAGGTGAGAGCAATGCTGCACATTTTGCTCATGCGAGTGAGCGGGATTGTGAATTCGCAGGCGAGTCAGCTTTGCATCTCTTAGCAAAAGATATTCTTTTTGCTGCGAACTATATCATACTACCGGATCGTTCGAGCTTCCGCTATTCGCAGGCGGAAATTGAAAAATCACTCGCGGCTTTCAGGCCTGATGCTATTTTAAAGGAGGGAGACGATCATCTGCACGTTGAAGTATTCGTTACTCACAAGACCGGATTTCATAAGCAACGATTCTTTTATGAAAACGGTTTGAATGCCATAGAAATTGACCTTTCCCAAATTGATCGGAGCATTACCAGAGAGGAACTTCGGAAGTTCATTATTGATGAAATAACAACAAAATATTTTCTATGCACAAAGCAGGAACCTGTTACTGAAAACGCAGTTCAGGTTAAAATACAAAAGCAAGTCGAAGTGGTCCCTGTATTGACTGAAGATTATAGTAAGCAGCATCCCTGGTACGCCACTATTTGGAACGTTGTGGGAATCGGATTATTGATTACCTTTTTGTTCTGGGTGGCCAGCATCCTGTTTTCCGATCGGAATAGGAAAGGATATTACAGGTATTAGCCTTCTTCCTCAATTCTTTTGCGAAGCATCAGGTCATCAACTATTTTAAGCAATACTACAATTACCAATTTAAGGAGGATATAATATTCGGTACGATGTTCATTCTCTGACCCACTGTTGGAACCATGCAGGTATTTGTTCCGGATGTTCAGGCCGTTGGTAAATTTCTTTTTGTTTAAATAATAATTCAGGTAGCTGATTTCCGGCATGGAGAACAATGTATCCTCAAACCGGATCAGTTTTTCCTTTTCCATCTCATCCAATAGGTCCCGAACTTCCTTTGGATAGTGCCAATAGCTGATAACCTCATTGCGATGCAACTCTCCGATCAGGTACATCAATGTGTCGTCTTTCATTTTAACTATGTGTTCATTATCAATTATTAAATATCCCTCTGTGGTCAGATATCTGATAAGATCCTGCTGGTAATTGGCAAATTGTTCCATTTTTACCTCTTCCTCTTTATCCAGCAGATCATAAAAATTGGAATACTTGTCCTTGAAAGTCTCTGTATAATGTAATGAGCTTTGATCTGAAAAGAAATGGAATTTTACATTTTCTATCTTTTTACCTGTTGCATACGCATACCTTTTTTTTAAAAGACTTTTCACCTGGCTAAATGCCAATGGAGTTGAATCTATTTCGATCAGCTCAAAATCGACTTTTCCTTCACTGACAAAAACCTGGTACTGCTTCAATAGGAACTCCAGTTCGGGTGCAAGTGTTCTTATCTTTTCCAGAAATGTAGTATCGCTTGTCGCGAACCTCAGTTTTAAGCCGCTTATCATCGTTTCTTTATCCAGTGCGAGCCGGATAAATGATTGAATCAACTCTTCAAGCGACCTGTTTTTTTCAGACAGATAATGGTTATAGGAGACAATCTGGATCAAAGCGGTTTGATTTTTTTGCATGAAGCGAATACCTGTCGGGTATTCATTTTTTGAGGTCATGACAATCCGCTCCATTACGTCCATTTCACTTTGCCTGTTGTATAGTGTGGTCAACCCTGTTTCGTCGTTAAACCCAAAGAGATTTCTAAACAGCATGAAAAGAGCGATGTCATGGGGCTGTTCGTCGAAAAATCTGACACTGTAAGAATAGTCAAGACGGAATCCTTCACGGGAAACTTTTACCGGCCCATCCTGGTCTTTGTCAAATGTAACCTGCACTCCCATTTGCATCGAAGAACCTTCCTCAAATATCTTGTTGTTCAGTTCCGCTGATTTCTTTTTAGCCTGGAGTCTTGTTTTGACCGACAATGTCAGGTCAGTTGAATTAACAGAATGCTCAATCAACCTTATGTAATTAAGATTTGGTTTTTCCTGGCTGATATACTTTAAAATGATATCTTCTTTATCCTCGAACGTCAAACTCTTGGGAAATAGGTAAGAAACTTCCCGGTACGTATCACCTTGCTCAAATCTTGATAGTAACAGTTCTGCACTTTCTTCATATTGTTTGAGAAAAGTTCGAAGTGGTGCATCAAAGTGGGTGACTATATTAAAATGATTAAGTACATATCGTATTTGATGAGGATGTAATTCCAATAGCCTGGAAAACGTATCATTAGTGATCCGCTTATAAACCTGCAGGTGACTGAAAAGATACCAGAAAGATCGCCTGTAATTAAATTCCAGTATTTCGACGATGCCGATCAGATCTGCATCACTAATGGAGATGAAAAATTGCTTTGTTTTTGTGTATGCCTGGCTTATTATCTCTTTATATGAAGTTTTGGTGTTCTCATCCCAGGTGGACAGGTATAGATCGTGATCGAAATACTCTTTAATATTGTAAAGCTCCATCCAATCATTTATGTCTTTTTCAACTGCGAGGTCAAGATTATTTAGCAGCGGCTCAGCCTTTTTCAAATAATAGCCACCTGCACCATCCTCTCTTGAATGAAATACGACTCTATCCAACTGATTTCGGCTCATGATGATTGTCAATTTTTGAATTGTACAGAACGCAACTCCCGACAGCAACAAAGGTCGTAAGTAGCTTTAAATTACCAAAAAGTTTAGTAAATTCGATTGTTTAATTTTGCACCGCGATGCCTGAACTATTCAAACAGAGCGATCAGAAATTCGAGTTTGTCTCGCATAATGTAACCATTTCCTGTGAGCGGTTCAATCTCCCAGGGTATGTTGCGTTTCATGTAAATTTCAGCAGCGAGCGGGAGCCGATCGTGGTCGCCAGGGCCAAAGGAATGGAGCGCCCTTTTTTCTGGACCTCCATCCCGGAAGGCAGGCAAAAAGAAGCAGAAGGCGTCGGAAAATTAATTGAAGGATATTTACTGGATAAAGAATAAACCATGTGCTACTACAACGGACAAAAAGTTACAAGGGATGAATACATCCGGCTCAAGAACCTGGAAAAGCTGGTGGCCAATTATAAATTCCTGAACCGTGATGTGGAAGTAGGTTTTGATTTTGGTCCAACTGTCGTTCTGAAGCCAATCCCCGGCAAGCAAGATTTTGAAATTGTAACCATGGAGTGGGGATTTATCCCGGACCCGCTGGCCTGGCCCTTTATTGAAACCAGAGAACAGCTCAATAATTTCCGGCGCGGGTTCACCGATGCCCGTGGAAAATTCGTCAAGTATGATTTTCTCAATGCCGTTTCGGAAGAACTGCTCTTTAAAAATAAAGTATATAGAAGAGCTGCACTCGAACGACGCTGCATTATCCTTTCCACCGGTTTTTATGATTGGCGCCATATTTTTCCACTGAATAAGCGAACAGGTGAACCCCGAAAGACAGCAGAGAAATATCCTTACCGGGTAATGCTCAATGGCCGTGAATATTTCTGGATGGCAGGTATCTGGAATCCTTTCGAAGACCCAGATACGGGAGAATATGTTGAGAGCTGTGCGATCGTTACTACTGCGGCCAATGAAGTGATGGAGCAAATTCATAATAGTAAAAAACGAATGCCAACCATGCTGACCGATGACCTGGCATTTGACTGGCTATTCAAGCCGATGAATGAAAAAGAAATTACGGAACTTGCGCAATGGCAAATTCCGTATCAGGATTTAAGTTATTATACACTCAGGAAAGACTTTTTAAATTCAACTGATCCTTTACAACCGCATTATTACAAAGAGTTGGAGCCGCTTGCTGTTCCCGGAGGAGATAAGAACCTTGCAGTGGCGGGCGAGGCGAATAATGAAGGAGGGCAGATAGAATTATTTTAAGATGCCTGCACAAAATCTTTATCATATAACACTCATTGGTACCATACATTCAGAAAATGGTCAATGTAATTCGGATGAGTTATATAAAATACTCGAAGATATAAATCCCGAAGTGATCTTTGATGAATTGACAGACCGTTATGCAGATATGTATTATAGCGACTCGTTCGATACCTATCGTATGAACAAAATTTTGCTTAGGCAACCAGCTCCGGTAATTCCACTTGAAGTAAAATGCATTAAAGAATACATGCAGCACCATCACATTGAAATTGTTCCTGTCGATATCGATACAAGACAGCAATTAGCTCCGTATGAACAGGAAATTAATGCGATGTTTTATAACTTCTTCCAACACGAAGAGTATAAAAAATTAGATGAAGAGATTGACGCTTTGATTGCAACGGAAGGTTTTGGATTTCTGAACAGCAAAAGATTTTCAGACTATTCTGCAAAAACGCAGATGATAGAAAAAGTCCTTATTGAATCTGAAATTGAGAAGAACAGGCTGTTAGAACTTTATCAAATGTTTTACTCAGTACAGCACGATCACCGTGAGGATACGATGCTGGAAAATGTTTGCAGGTACAGCATTGATAACCCCTATAACCAGGCCGTGTTTTTAATTGGTGCCGGACATAAATCTTCAGTCATGCGAAAAATTGAAGGCTTCGAGAACCAGTCAGTGATCCAATTGAACTGGAAGATGTATGCGAACGAATAGAGGGCCAACAAACAAAAATGGAAAATAGCGACAGTTTATTTTCATTTAAATAAGTCAAGATTTATGTTGTCATACTCAGAAGTTATATTACTAAGAGATAAGCTGGCGAAAGGTGAAATTAGTTTAGCCTCCGCACAGGAAGCATACTGGAAAGATTTCAAAGAAGGACAAAGGTCGTGGGAAACAAAGGACTGGAAGGAAAGGAGAGCTGCCATCATAAAAGATAAATGTCAGATATGCAGCAGTAGCGAAACACTGACGCTGCAGCACGGGTCTCATCCTCAAAAACATTCCGAGTATCTAAGAGAGGTAACAAGACGGTACACAGAAAACTATATCAGCACTGGCCCCACCATCGATAAAGATGAATTCAGTTATTACGTAAGCAGTAAATATGAGTATGTAGCCGTTTCTTTTTGTCCATATTGTAAATGGAGCAATCCCAGCCGACGAGTGAAAAAACTGCCAGTGTATCGATGCGCAGGCTGCAAGCACGAATTTGATGACCCGGTCTATAAATCCTTTGATGAATTGATTTCTATTTTTTTTGAAAATGAAGATGCTATTGAAGTCCGGGATAAATGCTTTGTTTCAAAGGATCAGTATAGAAACAAACAAAGTCTATCAAATATCAGGTATTGGTTCCAAAGGGAGCAGGCAAAAAATATGGATGCTGAAACAATAGGGAAAGAGGCATTTTTACTTTACCTGAACGCCAGTATTCATTATCTGTCTTTTGAAGATACCATTACGGCCTGTAAAAAATGTGCATTTAACCTGGATATAAAGAAAATGGAATTGTGTCCTTACTGTAAAGAATATTATAAAGGAATCCAGTATCCAACCTGTATTCAATGTTTGCCAGAAGACAGGCGAAAAGCTGCTTTAGAAAGTATTCAATTTGGGAAACAGATGCATGAAATACATAAAAATCTTGGGATCGATTAAATGAGGATTCAAAATGAGCGACAAACTTCAATACAGATTATCAAAGAATCAAAAAAGCGAAATAGCGCAAAATCTGATTGATGTAATTCAGAAGGATGCCCGGATAAGTAAACAGACCCACGTGTTTATTGGTAATTGGATTCTTACTGACGGTAGCGAGAAACGTAAAGCATTTTATGATGTATGGGATATTGTTTTGAAGAATTTTCTTCCCACATCAAGACCTGTTTTATTTCGGGCATGTGGAAGAGTCAATAAGAAAGAGAAGATTGTCAGCTTTACAGGGCGATTAAGATGCGCAACAAGATTTAGCAAAGGGAGCGGCTCCTTAATAATTTGTGATACAAAGGAAATGCTGGAATTGGAAGAGAGGTATTATAAACCCGGTGAGTACAAACACACATTTTTTCCGCTGGTTGCAGTTTTATTAAAAGCGAGAGATGCCGGGGGATGGGGGCTGTCTGAGGGGCTATTGAATTACATATGTGAAGACGAATATATAATGCGAATCGATCCAGGGAACATGACTTTTCTGAAATGGATGAAAAATGAATAACAGATCGTCAAAGATTTCTCGTTTTTATCCTTTCCGCCAATGCTGCGATGGAGAGATATTCGTTTTCAAATTTGGTATGAAGCATCCGGTGGCAATTCGAACAAACGAGTGCGAGGTCATCCAACGAATTTCGCCGTATTCCTGATTTCCCGATAGGAAAGATATGGTGACACTCCAGAAAGTCTTTACCATAAACTGCCTGGAAAGAAAAAGAACAGACTTCGCAATGGAATTCATTTTTCAATAATGCCTGACGTTTTTTTTCGTCAATCAGCGCACGATTTCTTTCACGGGCAAAATGCGAAACAAGTATTACTTTGCCTTCGATTGCATCCATCTCAGGAAAGTCGACTGAAACATCATCTAATAAAGAATCAACCAGGGACCTTGACTCGATTGCCAATCCCACGAAGTAGTCTTCAAATTGCTCCCAGGTATTCAATTGCAATTCCTGTAAACTATTGACACTGCCGATGTGCTCAATCTCGCAAGCGTTTCCCTGCGAAATCCCGCTGAAAGTGACATCCTTCCAGAGTGTATTCTTAACAGGGATCACATTTGCTTCACTCGTCATCGCTATAATCCGGACTTCTCTGCCGTAGAGATATTCTGCTCGTTGGCTGGTTTCATCAATCTTATTGTTGATTGGTGTGACAAGATGGGTAAAAACAGACTCGCCATTTATTTTCTGATAGAGCAGAATTATGTCGTCGATGGCAGGGCTCAATACGTTGCCCTTGTGATGAGTCGGAAAATGCAGAACAAATGAATCGCTAACTACATCAAGGTATGCTCTTCCAATCTCTGCGTTGCTGATGTTTTTGATCCATCGGATATCTGACGGGGTATAGATGGGTTGAGATGCAGGCTGGGATACTTGCCGTATAGTGTTTCTTTGGGAGGGACTGGAAACAATTTCCCATAGTCCGTGAACAGATTCATTATACTTTTCAAGGTATCCACGCCTGGTACGATAAAGCAGGTCATACACTGAACCGCTATTGGTTAACCTGGGTTTATAGTTGACGGTATAATGAATTCTTGATTCATGATTCACCGTCATGGTAATAATATCAGCATCAATAGATGCCCTGTTCGTACCGGGCCATTTATTTTTTATGTACTGCCTGATCTGCGCATTGGAGAACTGGCCTTGCATGTTTTCGACTGCTTCAGCAACCATTTCTCTTATTAGTGGTACCTGATCCTGGTTCATGATGTAGATAGCTTTCCATAAAAATACAACACGAGCCTAAATATGAGAATGTTCATCTGCTGGTGACGGCCCTGGTTAGTTTCCCTTCCCCGAACCTTTTTTTGATATGATCGATAGATTGGTAGAGTTTGATCGTTTCCTGGGAGTCCTGGAACAGGTCGATCTGGTAAGTGCCTGGGATAAGATTGGTGAACCGTATCCCGAGTAATCTCACCAGCAATCTACGTGTAAATAATTTCCGGAATAATTCCTTCGCGACAGTCAGTAATACATGATCGGTATTGCAATAAGCAATGGACCGCTGAACTGTATGCGTATCGCCATCGGAGTAACGAAGTTTCAATACCACACAACCCGTTACTTTATTTTGTTGTCGCAGTTGAAATGCGAGCGTCTCTGTCATTCCGGCCAGTTGTGCGAGAAGGACATTCATATCGATCGTATCCTGCTGAAAAGTAAATTCCGTGGAGATGGATTTTTGTTCCTGGAATGGCACGACCGGTGATTCATCAATGCCATTGGCCCTTCTCCATAACTCATTACCTGATTTACCCACCACATCACATAACATTTCCGGAGGAATTTCGCTCAGCGATGAAATGGTTTCCACGCCCATATCAATTAACTTGAATGCGGTTTCCTTTCCGACGCCCGGCAACTTCACCACACTTAACGGTGCAAGAAATAATTTTTCACTCCCAAAAGGAATCTCCAACTGCCCGTTGGGTGTGACCTGGTTCGCTGCCACTTTACTCACTACTTTATTACTGGCGAGGCCATAGCTCGATACAAGCCCGCTATGCTGATAGATCTTAGCCTTGAGTTGCTTCGTAAATTTTGCGCAACCAAAAAATTTATCCATCCCCGTCAGGTCCACATAGAATTCATCAAGGTTTGATTTCTCTACAAGAGGTACGGTATCCTTAATTATTTCCGTAATGAGTTTGGATTGCCTGCTGTATTCTTCAAAGTCGGCCCTGACGATCGTTGCATGTTTGCATAATCGTTGCGCAATCCGCATCGGCATCGCCACATGAATACCGAATTTTTTGGCTTCGTCGCTACAGGCAGCTACAATACCACGGTCATTACTACCACCAATTAATATGGGTTTATTATTAAGCCTCGAATTGCGAAGCCGTTCGACCGATATGAAAAATTGATCCATATCCAAATGAGCGATATGTCTGTCATAGGTCAGCATACTGTCTTGATCTGTAACTCACGGTTTCCATTTTACTCACTTCCAAACTGACCACGCCGAAGTCCAGCGTTACTTTACCTGTTGCTTTAAAGAATCCCGATTTATCGAGCGGGTATCGTTTAGCTGACTCAGGAAAATGCACGGTATCCACCCAATCTAAATGGCTATCAAGAAAAGTCCCGAAATACATTTGTTCCCCATTCTTCGTTGGCACATGCTTATGCGTGATAAAATACACCAGCACCGTTACATACTTATTCGCATGATTGATTAAATCTTTGGAAGAAACATAGTTTGCCGGGTCTTCATCTGCTAAGTCAAACGGATTACATAGCGGAAACCCCAGGTGCTGTAACTGATAATAAATATCATCCAGCGGATGATCGGACAGATCAGGCAGTTTAAATTGAAGAGCAGGTTCATGGAATAAGGCATTAGTATGTTGCAATTGGAGTTGATGCTTTTTCATCAGGCTATGCGCTTCCCAGAGCAGTTGCTTCTTCGTTTTCCCGGTAAAGCGGAAACAACCCACCTTAATTAATAAGGTCAGTTGCTCGATACCACAGTGCACCCTTTCAATGAAATCCTGTACATGCAGGAATGGTCCGTTTCGCTGTCGTTCATCCAGTATCCCATCCCGGAGTTCGGTACGTAAACTTTTGATATGGATCAGCCCAACATACACTTCATCGCCGGTGATATTCGTGTATTCATCACTGTGATTGATGCAGGGTGCTTGTATGTGCCCGCCCGCTTTGAAAAGCTCAATGAAATACAATTCCGTGGAATAAAACCCGCCGAAATTATTGATCACGGCCACCATGAATTCTTTGGGATAATAGGTTTTCAGGTACAGCGACATATAACTTTCCACTGCAAAGCTGGCTGAGTGCGCCTTGCAGAAACTATACCCTGCGAAACTTTTCATTTGCCGCCATACTTCTTCCGCCAGTTCTTTGGAATGGCCTTTGGCTGCACAACCTTTGAAATATTTATCCTGAATTATTTCAAAACTGCTGTTCCCGATATATTTGGCAGAGTTCATGGCCCTGCGGAGTACATCGGCATCACCCAGCGAGAGCCCCGCAAAGAAATGTGCGATCTTGATCACATCTTCCTGGAACACCATCACACCAAATGTTTCCGAGAGATGTTCTTCGAAGATCGGATGCAGGTACTTAATCGAAGCCCGGTTATGATACCGCATGATATACTCCCGCATCATTCCTGATTCCGCCACACCTGGCCGGATAATGGATGATGCAGCTACGAGTGTTAAATAATCATCGCATTTTAATTTCATTAATAAATGCCGCATCGCCGGTGACTCGATATAAAAGCAGCCGATGGAATTTGCATTTTTGATTTGCAGATTGACATTCGGATCCTTCTTGAATTTGTTGGTATCATGGATATTGATGTCGATGCCTTTGTTCTTCCTGATTAACTGAAGCGACTCGCGGATATGACTAAGTCCCCGCTGGCTCAGTATATCATATTTATTCAACCCGATTTCTTCCGCCGCATACATATCGAGTTGCGCGGTCGGCATTCCTTTGGGCGGCAGGAAAAGGGCGAAGTGACCCGTGACCGGTTCTTCGGAAACAAACATCCCGCAGGCATGAACGGAACAGTTATTGGGAAAGTTCTTCATCAATCTTCCGTACTGCATGATGAGTTTTTGATTTTGATCGCGGGCTGTATGCGAGCGTTGCAGTTCTTTGATCTCCGCATCCGGGAGCCCGAACACTTTACCAAGCTCTCTTATGATCGAATCATACTTGTAAGTGGTAAAGTTCCCGACCAGGCTTACATGGGCAGGACCGTAGCGCTTGAACACATAATCCATCACTTCATCCCGGTCATGATGGGAAAAATCAATATCGAAGTCGGGCGGTGATGTTCGTTCCGGATTCAGGAACCGTTCAAAATATAAATTCAGTTCAATAGGATCTACATCAGTAATGCCCATACAATAAGCGACAATCGAATTAGCACCGCTACCACGCCCCACATGCGGAAATCCTCTTGACTGGGCATGCCGCACGATATCATAGTTACTCAGGAAATAAAAATTAAAACCCATGTCACCGATAATCTTCAGTTCTTTCTGCAATCGTTCCAATGCAACTTTATTCCTTTTCCCATATCGCTGCGGCATACCATCCATCGCGAGTTTCTCCAATAATATCCTGTCACCTTCCAAACTTCCTGTATAGGTTTTTTTGGTTTTGTCCTTGTGAAATTCCATCTCGATCCTGCAGGCGTCCATCAGCTTGTATGTGTTGGCGATCATAAACGGGTATTGCCGGAACTGGTTCATCAGGTGCAGGGGTTCCGGAAAAATTTCATCTTCCGCACACTGCGTTTCTTTGGGCAACTGGGATAACAGAACATTTTTGTCGATTGCCCTAAGCAAGCGATGCAGGGAATAATATTTTTTATCCTGCACTGTGACGGGCTGGCGGATCACGAATTTCTCTTCATAATCCCGCCAGTCCGTACCGAATAATTTCGTCAGCTCCGGTGGCTTTACACCGATGCGTTCATTGATCCGTAAATCCTTTACTTGTTTTGCGCCGACGGGATAGATCACAAACCCGTCCCAACCATTCTCGAAAAATTGAAGGTCTTCCGATGCTGGCGGAAAATCTTTCTTTGCCATCAGGTGTTCAGAGAGAAATTGATTGATCCAGGCATAGCCTTTATTATTGGCGGCGATCAGGACATACAACAACCTGTCACCGTTTCGGATTTCAACGCCGACGATCGGTTTCACTTTCTGCTCCCGGCAGATCTTCACGAAGGGCCACACATCGCAGGTCGAATTGATATTGGTCAGCACCAGCGCCGTCACACCTTTCTCCACGGCTATTTCCACGAGTTCCCGGGTCGAAAAAGTGCCGTATTTGAAGCTGAAATATGTCTTGCAGTTGAGGTACATATCGCTACAACATTACTAAATAATTTAGCTTTTATAAACTAAAAATATTAGATATTGATTATCAGCATCAAAATCTGACCTTTACACTCTTTTTATGGAAACACAACCACCTCCATCCAGACGCCTGGCCGTTATCATTGCTATCGAGGACTATAGAAACAAGCCTCAGATACCATCTGTCCAATATGCCGGTAATGACGCAAAAGCATTTAAGGAAATGCTGATCGAGCATTTTGATTATATGGAGGATGACATCATTTACTGGATAGACAATGATGCTGTTCAGAACACACTGGAGAACGACCTGCCTTACCAGATCCAGCAATTAACCAAGGAAGATGAATTTATATTTTACTATGCGGGACACGGTTTCTTCCAGGATGGACATAACCGGTTAACTTGCTGGGATTCGCATCCCTATAATCTGACTGGTACAACTGTTTCACTAAAAGATATATTATTTGATCCACTAGAAAAATCCGGGTGCCAGCGTTCACTGGTCTTTATGGATTGCTGTTCTACCGTTCTTACTGACCAACTGAAAGACGGAAGAGATGTGATATCAGACATGGACCAGAAAGAATTTGATGAATTTGTAAAAACAGGTCAATATGATGCGATGTACTTATCCTGCTCACCAGGAGAAAAATCTTCATCAAGCTCCGTAATTCAGCATGGGGTATGGACGTATCATCTTATAAAAGCATTGGCGGGAGACGCTCCCGGTGCGATCATAAAGGACCAGTTCATCACCAGCAATTCGCTTCAGAATTATTTAAGCCACGCCATACCAAAGTTCATCCGCGAACAGAAGGAAAAATTTTCCCGTCAAACTCCTTATGCCAAGATTGCCGCGAAAAACGAATTTGCAATCCGGGAGATCGAGGATGAGCCCATAGATGACAGTCTTCCTTCACTTACATTCAGGCTGGGGGATATACACCTCCGTAAAATATCGGAGAGCGAGCTCAAACGTTCATTACCGAAAGGTAAAGGCTGGAGTGTTCCGAAGTTCGTTAATCAGACGACCCGCCGGTTCGTCCAGGATTTATTTGTGGAAGATTCCAGAAATGAGATCGCTGAAATCGTTGACAGTACAAAGAAAATATTCGGACTCAGAGATGTTGAAATCAATTATGACAGCAGCCGCGAAGGAGGCCGGGTGGAATGCGAGTATTTCCGGTTTTACCTGAGCGTTGATCAGCATGATAATGATCCTTCCCTGGCTGTAATCCGCCGCGAACTTCACCCCCTTGTCGCCATGAATAATCTTCCCACTGAATTTGATGATATTTTCCCGAACAGGATGGACGAACTTATTATTCCGATCGATGGAAAAATAAATGTTGATGACCTGATCCACAAGTTTGAGAATTTTCACGACAAAGAAAAGGGCACTTTAGAAGTTGACAGGTTACATGGATTCATTGAGTATACCACAAATACGCATACAGCAATGAAGGTTGACATAAACACAAACGAGCTTGTTGTTACAAAATATGGCTTCAGCAAACCTCTTGCACTTATCAAGGAATCCATTGAAGATATCAAGCGTTTAAGCCAGCAGAGTCTTCGGCTTTTGGAAATTGATTGAGAACTCTTGAGAATGCAGTTTCAGTCCTCCCTTCCGCAGTTGCACTCCTCGATCAGGCCCGGCTCATAATAATTAATGTAATCCCGCATAAAGAGCAATGTTTTCTCGTATTCAAACTCAAGGCTCATTACATACAAATTTTCATAGGAGTTGGCTGTAGGCCCACCATCATATGATTTGGTGTGCGCCACTTCATCGCGAAACTCTTTGAGCTTTTTTATATACTCGAACTTGTGCGTAAATTCGGACACGAAATTTTTTCCCTTGACCTGGGGCAAGACTGATTTCACTTTTTCCAGGAATTGTATTTCACGCTGTACCTGGGCCCGGTTAAAAAGCTCCGCTCTCTTATCCTGTATTTCTCTGCGGTATTCAAAATCAGGAGGTATGGATTTGTTGACAAAAGCTTCCAGCGCCGCAAACAAAAAAATAGCATAGGAGCTTGCCATTGAAAAATACCAGTAAAAATCACCGTTGACCCCTACAAAGTTTTCTTCAAAGGATCTTGCGTTCTCAAATACTTTCTCCCTGTATTTTTTGAGTTGCTGGGAATAGTTTCTTGCGGAATCAAAATAGATCACGACCGGGTTGGGTTCAGGTATCATGATCGTCTTGCCGTTTGCCCGGTAGCGGAACGCCTGGAATATCTCACCTTCTTCCGTAAATAGAAATGCATTCATCTCCTCTTTTTCCGAATCAGGTAACTGTCGAAATTCTTCTCTAGCATCCGGAATTTGATTCATTTCCTTCTGTTGCTTTTCATTGAACTGGAAATGCAGGACAAATTTTTTTTTGAGGTGTTTCATTGTCTAAAATTAATTAATCCGGGTGTCGCCAATTGATTGAAATAATTTTGAGGATCTCTCTGATCAGAATTCAGCCGACATCGATCTTTAGTTGGTCCAGGTAGGGCCGCAACTGTGCCGTATCATCAAATACATTGAATTTCCGCAGGACATTGTATTCCTTATGGTACCAGGCTTCGACATAAAAAGCATCGAGCTGGTATAAAATAAACCGGTGGACATCATCTTCCCTTTCGGCAATATGCACACCTTTCTCCCAGAGTGCTTCGGCCTGTTCCATCTCGTCAGCCTGTAAGAAATCTTTTATGGTCATGGATTTAAGGTACAACTTTCATATCATTTCACTGGGGAAGGTGCCAATGAAATGGTCAGGCCACTTGACAACCATCTCCCCGGCATCGGTACACCGAAGCGGTCTGCATAATGGCGGTCGAGCATATTATCAGTCTGTACAAACCAATGAAACTTTTTTATTGTTGCTCCCAACCTTACATTCATCACATAGTAGTCTGATGAAAGAGAAGCCAGTGATGCATTGCCGGATAGTGACTGTCTTTTTTTATAGAGACCATTCACCGCTACCCGGAGAAATTTATAATGGTACAGCAATGAATAATTCAATATCCATTTTGCATGGGAAGAAATATACAATGAGGAGGTAGCACTGCTGTTGAGAATAGTTACACCAATATTTCCGTTGAAGGATTTGGACTGATACTGGACACTTGTTTCAATCCCGGTAGTAGTTAGTTCCGAAATATTCTTTGCGAGAAAATAGTTCCCCGAAGGAGAGAGGTTGTTTTTTCTTGGCATATCCGCATAGGGCGTATTCACCCAATCAATCAGGTCATCATAATACTTGGCAAAAAAAGTGGCGGACAATTTCAAATGATCAGCAACAAAATAATCTGCACCGATTTCAAAAGTCCAGGATGATTCTGCCTCCAGTGCATCGTTCCCGATATTGCCACTGGTGACAAGGGTTTTTCCATAGTTGTTATAACGCTCCGTAAAATCAGCGTCCCTGATGGTTTTCCCTCCACTGGCACGAAGCAATATTTTTTTGATCCGGTAAGACAGATTTAGTTGCGGGATGAATGATTTTTCATAACGTATCGCAGGACTGATATGAAAATGATTGCCGAACTTTTGATGAAGTAGCACAAATCCTGCAAGCGTATTCACAGCATGATCACCCCTGTCATTAGATTTAATGGAACGATTGATGAACTGGCTGCCCACTGTCAATTTTGTTCTTGGAGTAATTGTCCGGGTATATACAGCGACCGATTGAAGTACACTTGATTTATTCAGGTTCGGCACGGCGGCTTTATTAAAATCATATTCATCGTTTACTTTTTTATATCCTGCATCTACACTTAGCTGATCCCTGTTATGGGAATAGGCTGCTTTGATATGATTCCACCAGGTCGTCACTTTCTCAGTCGCTGTATCACTGGTGAAGGCCGTATAAAAATTCTGTGCAGCAAAATCTCTTTTATCATAGGAAGATTGTAAACCAACTTGCCATTTCTTTATTTGATACTTTAATGAACCTGATAAAGTGTTGTTATGAAAATATCCATTGATGCCTCTTTGTAATTGTCCGCTGGCATTATTGCTCAGTACACCAGCAGATAAAGCCAGCTTATTTTTATGATAATAACCACCGGCATTTACATTGAGTAAACCATATTCACCGGCGGTGGCTGAAACTGACAAAGTATTTTTATGATGTTGTTGCGAAAATGTTTTGGTAATGATATGGATCACGCCACCAACGGCATCACTGCCATAGATAGCCGACGCAGCTCCTTTCATCACTTCAATGCGGTCTATCTCGGATGGCGTAATGGGTATATAGGAATTAAAATGCCCGGTCAACGGATCATTCAAACGAATACCATCTATAATAACGAGCACCTGCTGAAAGGTTCCGCCCCGGATGAGTAAATCGGATTGCGTTCCCTGTGGTCCCCTTTGCTGTACTTCAATCCCAGGTACATAACGGAGTAATTCATCGAGGGAATGCACCGGGAGGTTTTGAAACGATTCTCCTTTAATGACAGTGATATCACGCCCTGATTGGGATATTTTGTTTTGAGTAAGAGATGCGGTAACAGTAACCGGGTCAAGGTCAATCTTTTCTTTTTGGGCCGGGCTTATCAATGGGATAAAAATGAAGGTCAGGATTAAAAGATGCTTCATATAACAGGTTTTGGTTAGGCCGCAAATTTCTTTGCGGGAGTTACGTGTCCTGTCATTTCGTTGTCATTTAACAATTAAGGGAAATCGGTAATTTTTTCTATCTATTATGGTATTGGTTTATGGCTATACCAACTACTATAGTTTCCTGATGATCTTCATTTTATAAACACCCAAGCAGCATTTTTTTTGCTATGTTCGTCTGAACATATGTTAGCTTTTCTTTACTTTTAGCGTCAGGGTTAGCACTTATTTTTTGCAAAACGAATCTCTATACAATGAAAATGACCTGCTGCGGCAGGTAGCCGAAGGCAACCAGCTTGCCTTCAGGCGCTTGTTTGACCGGTACAATAAGCGGCTGTTCACTTTTGCGGAAGAAATGCTGAAATCCGCTGCCGATGCCGAAGAGATCGTGCAGGAATGTTTCACCAAGCTTTGGGTGGACAGGGCCAATTTCGGGGAGATTGACCATGCCGGTAATTACCTCTACCGGATGGTAAGGAACAAGACCCTGGATCATATCCGAAAAGTGGCCCGGGAGCAAAAGCTGATCAGCCAGGTGTGGGCGAATATCTCCAAAACAGACGAGGGCTTACAGGAAGAAATTCAAAAGAAAGAAACGCAGGAATTAATCGAGCAGGCCTTATCTGCACTATCTGCCCAGAAACAACATATTTACCGGCTCAGCAGGGAGAGCGACTATTCCCATGAACAAATCGCTGACCTGACGGGTCTTTCCAAGAGCCGGATCAATAATATTTTAGTCGAGACACTCAAGCATATAAAGACGCACCTGGAAGGGCATTCGGGCACCCTCGCTACCATCTTCTGGCTTTATTCCTGGGACAGGCTGTTATAAATAATTCGATTTTTTTTTGATGGACCCGGTTATTCCACATTCCGGCAATCGTCTTATTATGGAATGGTTAATTAATTGCAACCGTATCCTTATCAAAACCCACTAGCATTACCAATATGAATGAACGTATAAAATACCTGTTTCAGCGATATGCAGACAAGACCTGTAGCCGGGATGAATTGCAGGAACTGTATGGGCTGGTCAATCAAACCGGCGATGAAGCACTATACAGCCTGATGGATGCCCACTATGCAAACCTGAAAACAGGGCCGGGTGCGGAGCGGGTGGATTGGGAGTTTATGTTTCAGCAGATTGTAAAAGAGCAGAAAATTATTCCTGTCCGGAGAACGCTATGGAAACGGATAACAGTAGCTGCTTCTATCTTATTAGCAATAGGTCTTGGAACTTATTTCGTGTTCTTTAATAAAAGCACCAAACAAGATGAGATTGTAAAAACAGTACCGGCCAAAGATGTAAAAGCCCCGGAAACTAACCGTGCGATGATCACTTTGGGTGATGGAAGAACGGTGTACCTGGACAGTGCAGCGAACGGAGAGTTAGTACAACAGGGAAACATCAAACTTATAAAATTAGATAACGGACAAATCGCTTATCAAACTGCCAGCGGTGAAATAATTGAGGAGTTGCAATATAACTCACTGAGTAACCCAAGAGGAAGTAAAGTGATTGATATGCAATTATCCGATGGGTCGCATGTATGGTTGAATGCGGGAAGTTCTGTTACATTTCCAATTGCTTTTGTTGGGAATGAGAGAAGAGTTTCTGTCACGGGCGAAGCATATTTTGAAATATCTCACGACAAAACAAAACCGTTTATTGTAAGTGCAAATAATAAAGCTGATGTAACGGTATTAGGAACTCACTTTAATGTGAATGCGTATGATGATGAAGGAAATATTAAGGTGACATTGTTGGAAGGATCAGTAAGCGTAAACAATACTATTATTAAACCAGGGCAACAGGCACAGGTAAGCGGTGATGTAAAGGTGGTGAACAATGTTGACCTCGCTGAAGTGATGGCCTGGAAAAATGGAAATTTCAAATTTACCCGCACGGATTTGAAAGTAATCATGCGGGAGATCGGAAGATGGTATGATGTAGAAGTGAGTTATGAAGGAAATATACCAGTGCAGTTATATAATGTAGGTGTTCCCCGGACTGCAAATGTATCAGAGGTATTAAGAGGCCTGGAATTTACCGGGGCACATTTCAGTGTAGAAGGAAAGAAGATCATTGTGCGGCCTTAACAGAGTTCTTATGGTTAATCCAAATGAAAACCGGGCAGTGTTACTAGCACTACCCGGCGAATAGCCTGGGTTAACCCAATTATAACAATCGTTCTGACGGACTGCTTATTGTAAAACCCAAACTAAACGTAAAGTTATGTTTTTAAAGGCTCTTTATGCCCCCTATAAGGTGGGTCTAACGAAAACGTTGCGGATTATGAAGTTAACCGCTGTCATACTACTATCGGCTTGCCTGGCGGCAAGTGCCAATGGTCATTCACAGAATGTAACGCTTACCGTAAAGGATGCGACATTAGAGAAAGTGTTTACAGAGATCAGGAAGCAAACTGGCTACGATTTTGTTTACAAGACTGATGTGCTGGAACATGCCAGTAAAGTGAGTGTATCTGTAAAGAATGCAAGCCTGCAACAGGTACTTGATCTCTGTTTCAAAGATCAACCACTTACTTACAAAATTTTCCAAAGTTTTATCGCTGTAAAAAGTAAAGATGATCCGACAAATGCGGAAGAAAATTTGTCGCCTCCACCCATTGATGTTAAAGGCCGGGTGGTAAATGAAAATGGTGAACCGGTGTTGGCGACTGTTACGGTGAAAGGAACAAAAAATTCTACCAGCACTGATGTAAACGGTGTATTTGCATTAAAAGGAGTGGATGAAAATGCAACCCTTGTTATAACCGGTGTGAATATTGAGACCTATGAAATAAAAGTGGGTGGAATAAATGACCTGGCAACAATCAGTACAAAAACAAGAATTGTACAAGGACAGGATGTGCAGTTGGTCAGCACGGGCTACCAGGATATGCCCAAAGAAAGAGCCACTGGTTCTTTTGTAAAAATTGATAATGACCTGGTGAATAGAAGAGTTAGTACTGATATATTAAGCAGGCTGGATGGTATCACCAACGGCCTGATATTTAACACCAACCGGCGGCAGGCCAATGATATCAGCATCAGGGGCCGAAGCACCATTTTTGCCAATGACAAACCACTGATTGTGGTGGACAATTTTCCCTATGAAGGAGACATTAATAATATTAACCCTAACGATATAGAAAGTATCAATGTATTAAAAGATGCTGCTGCTGCCTCCATCTGGGGGGCAAGGGCCGGGAACGGTGTAATCGTAATAGTTACAAAAAAAGGAAGGTTTAATCAACAGCTCAGGATCGAGTTGAATAACAATATCACTTTCGGCGAAAAGCCTGACCTGTTATACAGTCAAAACTTCCTGAACTCTTCCGACTTTATTGACGTAGAGAAAACATTGTTCAGCCAGGGATATTATTCGGCTGATGAAACTTCTTTAAATCGGCCGGTTCTTTCTCCTGTTGTAGAGATCCTGATCAGAAGAAGAGACGGATTGATAGGTGTTGCAGAAGCGGATGCACAGATTGATGCACTGCGTGGAATTGACGTTCGAAATGACCTGACAAAATACATACACCGGAAAAGTGTTAACCAGCAACATTCGGTTAACCTGAGCGGTGGCGGAGAAAGCATTAATTATAATTTCTCACTCGGCTATGATAATAACCAAATGAATGACGTGGGAAATTATTATAAGCGGTACACTTTTAATTCGATCAATAATTTTCGTATTTCAAAGACTTTAACTTTCACGGCAGGCCTGAATTATGTCCAAAGCAACAATCAAAGAAATAATCAGGGCTATGAAAACATCAGATCGGGGAACACCAAATCCTTATACCCCTACGCAAGGCTAGCGGATGAAAACGGAAATTCACTTCCCATTTTCAATACATTCAGAAATTCATTTATTACAAGTCTTCCATCCCAAATGCTGAACTGGAAATATAATCCCGTTGATGAAATAAAAATGGCCGATAACTCAAGCACGCTGAATAATACCAGATTGCAACTCGGTGCAAAGTATTCAATTATAAAAGGCCTTGATGCAGAGATTAAATACCAGTATGAGAAACAAAGTGTTTTATCACGCAATCACCGGAGTAAGGACACCTATTTTGCAAGGGATCTTGTAAACAGTTTTACAGAAGTAAGCGGGACCACCTATACCCGCCATGTCCCAACAGGCGGAGTACTTGATTTGAATTCTACTGAATTGAATGCTCACACCGGGCGGGCACAACTTAACTTCAGCAGGAACTGGAACAATAACCATGATGTAAATGCAATTGCAGGTTTTGAAACCCGGGAAACGCTTGCAAAAACCAACAGCAGCCGGTATTATGGCTATAATGATAACCTGGCCTCTTCTGCACAGGTAGATTATATTAGTTTTTTTCCATTGTACTATAACACAGGAAATTTTGCAACCATACCCAATGGCAATTCTTTATCGGGACTTACCGACAGGTTTACTTCCTTTTTTTTTAACGGAGCTTATTCATTCAAAAAAAAGTACACGTTTTCAGCAAGTGCAAGAAAAGATGCTTCCAACCTGTTTGGGGTTAATACCAACCAGAAAGGGGTGCCATTATGGTCAGTTGGTGGATTATGGAACCTGAGCAATGAAAAATTTTATCAGTTAAACTTTCTCCCCGTTGTTAAACTAAGAGCCACTTACGGATACAATGGAAATATTGACAAATCAGTTACTGCCTACCTGACCGCCATTGCTTTCGGTTTTCCGGCAAGCCAGACAGGTCTTCCTTACGGGGCCTTGTTAAACCCGCCCAACGCAGAATTGAGGTGGGAAAAGGTCAGAACAATTAATTGGGGGGTAGACTTTGAATCGAAAAATAAAATCATCAGCGGAAGCATTGAGTACTATATAAAATCGGGGCAGGATTTATTTGGAGATGAATATATTGCTCCATCCTCCGGCAATCTTTTGATACGGGGAAATTTTGCCAGTACAAAGACGAGAGGAGTTGATGTAAATCTTCATTCAACGATCATAAACAAAGGGATTAAGTGGGAAGCCAACCTTTTATTCAGTTGGGTAAAGGATAAGGTTATCAGCTACGATATTAGATCCACAGCAGATAAGTTTCTCAGTTATGGGGCAAACGGTTTCATACTTCACCCGAGAGAAGGGTTTCCGTTATTCGCACTTTATAGTTTGAGATCGGCCGGATTAGACCCGGTTAACGGAGATCCGCAAGGCTATGTTAACGGCGTCTTGAGCAAAGACTATAATGCTATTCTGAGTACCACCACGCCGGAAGATTTAATCTATCATGGCTCTGCCGTACCGACGGTCTTTGGTGGATTCAGAAATAATTTCACCTGGAATGGACTTGCATTATCCGTTAACATGATGTATAAATTAGGTTATTATTTCCGAAGGCCGTCAATCTATTACGGTTCGCTTTTTGCCGGATGGTCAGGCCATGCTGATTATTCAAAACGCTGGCAAAAACCAGGGGATGAAAATTTAACAACTGTCCCTTCCATGCCTTCGGTACCCTTTTCCAACAACCGGGATGTAGTTTATAGCAACTCCGAAGTTTTAGTGGAGAAAGCTGACCATATCCGGTTGCAGGATATTTCACTCAGCTACCAATTGAATAATAATTTGTTTAAGAAAACAGCATTTAAGTCCATGCAGGTTTACTGTTACCTGAATAATTTGGGTATAATCTGGCGGGCCAATAAAAATAACATTGACCCTGATGTGTCGAGTTATCCAACGATAATTTCAAATTACCCAAATCCCAAAACCATAGCGTTGGGTATCCGGACAACATTTTAATTAGTATAAAAAGATTATTATATGAAACAGCTACTAATATTACTTTTATCAATAGCAATACTGCCTTCCTGCAAAAAGAACTGGCTGGACGAGAAACCCAATACAGCCTTATTTGTGCCAGGTACATTGGAAGATTGTCAAATCCTGCTGGATAATAACAGCCGGTTGAATGTGAGAGAGCCGGGTATTGGGGAAATCGGAGCAGATAACTATTATAAATTTTTTTCTGACTGGCAAACAGCACAGGAGCCGGAAAGAAATATGTACACCTGGCAGCCGGATATCTATGGAGCCCAGCCATCCCCGGAATGGAGAAATGAATATGAAAAAATTTATTATGCCAATGCAGTATTGAGCACCCTTGAGAAGATTGCAATTACTTCATCTAATTCTTTAGAGTGGAATGCAATAAAAGGCAGTGCTCTTTTTCTGCGAGCATCCGGGCATTATAATTTAGTCTCTCTGTTTGGAAAACCTTATGATCAGACAACTGCTACTACGGATTTGGGCATTCCAATTAAAACAACAGCTGATGTAAACGAACCGGCAACAAGAGGGACTGTAAAAGCAGTCTATGATCTTATACTGGCAGACCTGAATGAAGCAAAGGAATTATTGCCAATTACCGTTGTTGCGAAAACCCGGCCTTCAAAGGTTGCTGCGGAAGGATTGTTGGCAGATGTTTATCTCACTATCGGAAACTACGATCTGGCATTTGAGAACGCAGAGGCAGCATTAAATAAATATAGCAGCTTGCTTAATTACAACACCCTCAGTGCTGCTTCTAATACTCCATTTACAAGGTTTAACAGTGAAGTGATTTACCATGCCGTCCAAATATCATACGGAATTATAGTTCTTGGAACCGGGTATGCGGATACACTCTTGTATCAATCCTACCACGCCGATGACTTAAGGAAAGTTTTATTCTATAGAAACAGGACTGTTGGGTATAGTTTTAAAGGAAGTTATAACCAGTCGGGTTCTTCCTTCTTTTCAGGAATTGCAACCGATGAACTCTACCTTATACGGGCAGAATGCAATGCCCGGAAGAATAATGTTGCTGCTGCAATGAATGACCTGAATACATTGCTGCGAACCAGGTGGAGAACGGGGACTTATGTTGATATGACTGCTGCTAATCAAACCGAAGCATTAAGCAAGGTTTTAACAGAGAGAAGAAAGGAACTGGCTTTCCGTGGCAGGCGATGGAATGATCTGCGAAGATTGAATAAAGATCCCAATTATGCTGTTACATTAACCCGTCTATTGAATGGTCAGACCTATACATTACCTCCTAATGATATAAAGTATGTATATCCTATACCGCAGGAAGAAATAGACAGGAGCGGAATAGAACAAAATCCGAGACAGTAATTAACTAACAACAACTAATAGAAAAAGCATGAAGAAATATTTGTGCTGGCTTGTTATGCTCCAATTTCTTGCATACAATGGCCAGAGTCAAAACAAGAGCCTTACCAATAGTATTAAAGAGATTGGGATAGGAGAAAAGATACCTGATCTTTTAATCAGTAACCTGGTGAATACAAAATACGCATCTATAAACACCCGGGATTTCAGGGGCAAGATGCTAATCTTAGATTTCTGGGCAACCTGGTGTACCCCCTGTGTGTCGCTGATGCCTAAAATGGATTCAATTCAGCAACTAATGAGTAACGAGGTACAGATACTGCCCGTTACCTACCAGACAAAGGCTGATGTACAGCGGCTTTTGAACAGGTCTCCAAAGTTTAAGCGCATTACACTTCCATTCGTATTTGCTGATGAAACCCTGAATAAATATTTTCCGCATAAAGAACTGCCGCATTATGTTTGGATTGATAGCACAGGAAAAGTGATTGCCATTACCGGACATAACCAGATCACGGCTGATACCATAAGAATGATGCTGGCAAAGGGAAACACATCTTTGAAAATAAAGAAGGACAATTTCAAACCCTATGATAGAGAAAAAGCAGTATTATTTCAAAACCTGGATTATACACAACAGGATGTTCAATTTCAGTCCCTGTTTACCGGATTTAAAGAAGGGTTGAATACCCGACTGGAAGTTGTCCGTCAGGAGAATGGTAAAGTAAAAAAAATAACGATACTCAATGGCTACCTGCAATTCCTGTTTCGTATCGGATGGAGTGATGAGACCAGGTATTTTTCGAACTCCCGGATCATCATCGAATCAAAAGATTCACTTAAAATAATTAACCGTGAATCGGGTGATAAATTTGTAGACTGGTTAAAAGAGAATGCTTGGACTTATGAGCTGATCGTACCGGAACACCTTTCTGCAAACGCATTTGCTATCATGCGGTCAGACATGGAGCGGTTTTTTCCGCAGTATGCTGTCCGGGTTGAAAAGAGACCAGCAAAATGTCTTGTATTAGAAAGAACCTCAACATCTGATAAGATACGTTCAGCTGGCGGCGAGCCACAAAGTAATTTTGATCCGTATGGTATAAGCATGAAAAATACGGGGATTACCCTCCTGGTATCACAGTTGAATTATTTATTGCAGGGCCGGAAAATGCCGGTCATTGATGCAACCGGATATACAGAAGGAATTGACTTGCTGCTTGACACCAATATTACTGATATAGCATCATTGCGCAAGGCGCTTCAAAAGTATGATCTTGACTTGGTGGAAAAGGATTATGCAATTGATATGTTGGTTATTGGGGACAGCCCTTTAAATAGTAATGATCGAAAGAAAGGATTTTGAAAGCCAAAGCTTAACGTGTGATAGCTATGCAGGAGTTCTTTTATGTTAGGAAAAATGCAAGATATGAACAGGTTAAATTTTCAGAACTGCTTTTTGTGAAAGCCATGCGGGGTTATATGCAATTGGTTACAGAAAGCCAGGTGTACTTTGTATTAAATACGATTGAAGAAGTACAAAAATATTTACCAAAAGAGTTGTTTTGCCGTACACACAGGTCTTATCTCGTGTCAATACAAAGGATAACAGCGTTTGACCAGTTCAAACTCAGCTTACGTGCGCCACCGGAAGGCAGACAATATAGCCCAGGCTTATCCAGTATAACTGAATTGCCGGTAGGAAAAGCATATCGGAAGAATTTGCGAAACAGTATAAGCATTATACCTAACCGGATGAATAAAAATGTAAAGAGGATTGTGACTAAGGCAGCATTTTTACTCGAATGCCAGTTGGAAGAAGATTAGTTTTCTCATGTATAAGTCCAGTGTCCACGGACGATGTTTCAACATCATTCCTCTTACACTTAAAGAAAGAGACGGGAGGTTGGCTAAAGTTGCCTCCCTCTTTTTATAACAGCGGGTTTATTCTCATAAGCAATAGCTCTCACATGGGCAGTTAGTTTTTGCAGAGGGGAAGTATAAGCAGAACTTCCCCTCATTTTATAAATGACATTATATGGAACAGAAATTAGCTAGACGAATTAGTTTACTTGAATATGAACCAAAGCAATCCATTTGTTTTATCAGCAAAGGAAGATTGGAGAATATTCCCATGAAGTCTATTGTGCATATAGAAAAGTTTGGAATGGAAACAAGAATTTATACGTCAGTCCGGGAGTATATTACTTTTCACAGTTTGCAGGAACTCCTGCAGGAGTTACCAGTAAATGATTTTGCCAGAGTACACCGTTCGCATATTGTTTCGCTGGGCAATGTGATAAAAGTAGAAAGATGTCATCTTGCAGTTAATTACAAGAGGATACCGGTGTCGGATTATTATAGGGAATTACTGAAGAAAAAACTGGGGAGGATATTGGAGCAACGATACAGGTGGTTTAGTAGCAAATAAACCGTTAACCAACAATCGCTATATGGTAACAATCCAGGTTCCGGAGAATACGGGGTCGTTCCTGATTCGCTGCATTCAGTTTCAGGAAGAAATGATGAATGATATCAGGCTTTGCCGTCGCAAGGGACTGAACCAGGAAGAGGAACTGGAATCCTGCTTTGAAATAACCACCAATTATATTACCCAACTCACGAATGAGCTGAGCAGCTACCGCTTTGGGTCAGACACGGATGAAATACTATTCTTTAAAAAGATCAAACCTTTATTTACGGCGGAAGCAGAATATTTCACTTATTGTTATCATGCAGGTATGTTCAAAGACATGACCGGCCGGCAGGAACCGGCCGAGCTGGAAAGTTTTTACCGCAGGCAATTGCAACGCATGGATAAATTCAGCCGGGAGCATCCGGCTTTTTACAGCTATATGCAAAGCGAAGCCACAGACAAAGATAGTTGTTGGTTCAAAAGATTACCTGATGATCCCACCCGTTGTTTTTATGATAAACAACTGGCGACTTATGGGGCTATTCAAAAATATGAGTTGTTTATACAGGGGAAATTAAAAGCGATGGGTGCTGATAGTAGCAAATCTGAAAGTGAAGAAAGCAGGAACCTATGAATCACCTCACGCCTGTCATTGTACATAAAACCTGTGCTTTTACGCTGCATATCAGTGAGCCGGTGGAAACGTTGAAAAAACTGGCGATGTTTTTCCAGGACCGCCATATTCCCATTGATAATTTGCAAATGCATAGGTATAGAAATGGCGAAGCAACAGTGATCATTCATTGCCAGGTGGAGAAAGATAGGATTGGCCGCACGGTGGATCTGCTGGAGAAATTGCCGGGGGTGATGGAAGTGGAGATGTTGAAATAATTGAATTGAAAACCATGAATCATTAAACCTACTTTGAAGTTCTTTGACCTATTGGTAAACCAAATGTTTGAAAGGTAATATTCTTTTCGATTTTGTAATGTTCGTGCCCAAGAATCGAATTTAGTATAACAGCATTGCGGTACGGACCAAGACTAAGATCAGAAGCATTGAAGCCATGCGTTTGTTGTTCACCGTTCTGAATAAAAATACTGTTGTTATCATCAATGGAATAATTACGGTGGGCTTTACATAATCCATCTTTGGTTAACTGTATGTGGTGGCGAATTGGTTTGATGCAATCGGGAACACTGGCTGTATATCCAGTCGCCAATATAAGGGAGCTGGTTTCATGCAGGAAGGTTCTTTCCTCCTCCGTATGCAGAAAAGTAAGTGTCAAATCATCGCTGATCTTTTTTAATTCACAGTTGCACTGTAAATTAATATTGGGTGAATCCAGTTCATCCAGCATATCATAAATATCGGTGATGAGACATTGATTAATGCCTTTGTAGAGGGCGTCCTGATTTTTCACAACTGTTTGTTTCTTTCGCTCAGGTAATGAAAAAAAATAATCAATATAATCCGGTGTACTCATTTCAAGCGTGAGTTTGGAATAATCCATCGGATAAAAACGGGCAGACCTGGTGAACCAGTTTAATTTGCCTTTGTAACACTGCAGCAGATCATAAAAAATCTCCGCTGCACTTTGACCGCTTCCAACAATGGTTATGGCGTTTTGTTGCAGGATAGTTTCTTTCCGGAATAAATAGTTACATGAATGAAAAATGTTTTTATTGGCTTTCTGATCAAACTCTGGTATAAATGGCACCGTTCCTGTACCTAAAATTATTTTCTGCGTTAAGTAGGAACCTTTGTTTGTTTTGATGCGGTAGAACTGGTTTTCTTTTTCGATACTAGTGCAAGTAGTGGAAAATTGCAATGACGGCAACTGTTCAGATACCCAACGACAGTAATCATTATACCGGCTGCGTTTAATAAAAGAAGGATCAGTTATCCCAAAATGAAATTGCTTCTGTTTTTCATGCAGGTAGTTCATATAAATAAACTTACTGCAAGGGCTGGCTAGGGAAACCAAATCAGCATACCACGGCACTTGTAACCTTGCAGACGGAAGCATCATACCCGGATGCCAGTTAAAGTTTTCATTTTGGTCAATGAAAAGACAATTTAGTTCAGGTATTTCATAGCAGAGAGCGGCAAGGCCTAAATTAAAAGGACCAATACCAATGCCGATGATGTCATATACTTTTTCGGGAGGCATAAAATCAGTTGTGAGGTGTGAGTTGTGAGTTGCGAGGAGATTTCTTTAAAGCATAAGTCAGCAGTAACGTAATGATGGTGATACCGGTCATCCAGCATACTGTTTGAGTCATGTTCAATTGTAAATAACCAGTGAAAGCCATGCACCAGCAAATGAGTATCCATTGAATGATATATATCGATGTAATGTTTTTGCTGCAAAAGGTTAAGAGCCTGAATAAATGATTGGGTGGAATCTTTTTGGATAGCCAATGAAAAATAGATAACCATACTAATACAAATCCTGCATGAAATAAGGTGTCGGCTGGTTCGGTGCGGTAGAAAGGTAAATAAGTTGTGGGCTGTGAGGTGTCAGTTGCCGGAAAACAAAATGAGATTATCATAATGCCTATTCCGGAGATACCTGTTTTCTTTATTAAGTAATTATTGTTGATGTGTTTTAATAAATAACCCAATGTCAATCCCATTAATGGATACACTAACCACGGAAAGACCGGAAAGAAAGTTTGCGGTGGATGGCCGTTGAATAAAACGATTACATAATCGATTGCAGCAATTCCTGTTTGTTGATCCCATAAATAAGGAGATAGGAACATTATTGCAATGGCAAGTACCAATGAGATATAGGGGTAATACCTGGTGCGGGTGATAAAGTATAGAATGATGTAAGCAATAGCAGCAAAATGTAAGATGTCGCCTATGAAGAAAAAGAAAGGCACTGATGTGAAATCATTTTTTAATTGCAATTCCTGCAACAAATTTTCGGGTAGTATGCCGAGACCTAATGGAATTATGAATTTGAAAATATTTAATGCATACGCTGCAATGAATAATAATAAAGCTCTTTTACATACAGACCTCATCTCTTTACCAAGCCATTTGTTTTGTCGGCCGCCACCAACGGTGGCGGTCGACAGGGGTTTCACTTGTAGCGCAAAAAATACTCCCATTAGTAGCATGAATAATTGTGCGCCGGGGCCTTCAGCCGTGAAGCCGAGGATGTCACCGAGTAGTGATTGCTGAACAGGTATAGTACTATATAACATGACTACATGAATCATAGGCATACAGAAAACAGTAAAACCTCTGGCGAGATCGAATGAAATTATTCTTGTTGCCCTTCCGGAGTTTCCGCTCGGGTGCTTCGCAGCCCTCGCGAAATCAACGTGCGGGCTTAGTTGAGTTGTAGTATTATTTTTCATTGGATACTGATTTAAAGAATTGCTCTTTAGTAATGGAATAGAGGTTAGCGGTTTTGTAGGAGAGCTGAATAGTTTTTTGAAATTCAAAACCTGATTGTTTGGCTGCAAGATTAGCAGCACTGTTACGATGATCGGGTTCACCATATAATATTTGTGCAGCACCAAAGGAGAAAAAGAATTTAATAAAAGCTCTGAGCATGTTTTCTGTTAATCCTTTTTTCAATTCTCTGGGTGGACACATCAGAATATGTAAACCACAGTTGCCGGGTGAAGGATCAACATGTTCTTTTAATTCATCCGCTGCTACTGCATAGCAATCAATTTGACAAACGAGTTGGTTGTTGAATAAGCCGATAAAGGAATGTGCCAATGGATTATCCAGCATGGTATGATAGGTGCTGTGTAACGAAGTTTTGTCAACATTGAGTTGCCAATAGCGCAAACTATAAGGCTGATTGACCCAACGATGAATAGTAGCTAAGTCCGTGGATAGATCGAGGGAACGAAAAGCAATGGAATTGTTTTCATGTTTGTTGCTGAGATAAAATAATAATTCGTTGGATAGCATTCCCGGCAAGGGTTTGCAAAAAAGAGTGGCTGGCATAGTTGTTAGTTTGGTGATAGTTGATGGGTGCAAACTACCAGCCCGGCCGTAGTAGGAATTTAGCCAGCCGTATAAAAAATTAGCGTAAACGTATTATGCAAAAACAAAACCAATAGCTACATGAAGATTGACATCATTGATGAAAAGAAAGGACCCATTTACCTGTCCACCATTATCCCACCGCATCTTGCTCCACACCTGCTCCAGCATTCGATTCCTTCCTTGTTAAATGAACCCGGTTACCAGGCTTTGTTCCAATTATTACCCGGTGATGGTTTTCATATCTGGTACTCGGTCTATACTATCGGCAAGGAACGGGTAGTATTAAAAGCAAAAGGAGGTGTAGCCGTATTGGAACTCCGGATCGCTGTTCAGAATTCTATTAAAGGCACCTGGGAAAAGATACTGCAAGCCGAACTGCCGGAATATTATTTCAGCCTGGGCTTTACGCCCTTTGTTTCGACCCGTGCCATCTTTGAACCCCATACAGAATACCGCACCCTTGATTTTCATTTTGATGTCGCTTTCCTGGAAGATCTCGGTGTGGATTATAAAGTGCTTGAATTATTTCTTGGGAAAGTCATCCGGGAAGAACCCGCTGAACTTTCTCCTTATCCGCATGCATGTCCTTCAGAAATGAAAGATGCCGTACACGCCATCCTGCATAATAAATATTCGATGGCGGGTAAGTTTTTCTTAAACAAATGGAAGGCCGGTGAAATTTTACTCTCCGCCCTCGAAGCTATTCTCCGCAGTGAACAATTATTACCGCTGCCTTTAAAATCCTATGATATACAAAAGCTACATAAAGCCCGTGCCGTTATTGAAGCAGCTTTCCCGGATTGGATCGGCCCGAAAGCTATTTGCCAGCACACCCAACTGAATCAACTCAAATTAAAAATCGGCTTCAAACATTTGTTTCACCAAACACCCTATGAATTTTACCAGTTCTTAAAACTCCGGGAAGCAAGGCGGTTATTATTGGAAGGAAAAGAATCTATTACTTCAATTGCCTATCTCGCCGGTTATAAACATCTCTCCAGTTTCACCAGAGAATTTAAAAAGATTTTTGGTTATACACCAAAGGAGTTTGGGAAGGAGGGGAGTTATTAATTGCATCTTATCAAAGTGTTCGCCGATAACACTTACCAGTTCAGTACCCTGCGCTTTGCTCCGGGGACTGAGCACTATCGCTACCGGTAAGTGTTATCGGCTCCCTACCACTGCACTGTCTTAAATAGTATTGCTGCAACTCAAACATCCCCCGGTTATGATAATTGCGAACCGTGGAAATGGAACGCTGAAGCAATCCGGTGATTTCCTGAAAACTATATCCTTCTGCATAATGCCAAGACAGCACTTTCGCACTGATTGGGTCAATCATTCGTAGTGCGTCTTTGAGAATAAAATCATCTTTTACAGCCACCAGGCTTTCCCAGAATTTCCGGCGGTCTTGATTCGTATTGAGTCGGGATTGTCGCATCGTATTGGCTGAAACCCGGTCCGGGTAAGGTTTTGGAGTCACTTAATCATAGTTAATTGGCAGGCGCCTGCAATAGTTTCAACTTAGTTATGATTAAGTATGAAACAAACGGCAAAAGCATCCTCCAGGCGAACCAAGAAGGCCATCAAAAAAATCTCGGCCCTCGACTGGTATGTGATCCATGCCGTCAAAAAGCTTCGCATGGAACGAGGTCTTTCGCAAGCTGATCTTTCTTTCCAGCTTAATTTTTCCGACAGTTTTGTCTCTCAAATGGAAAGCGAGCAAACCCCCGCCCATTATAATATCGCCCACCTCAATGCCCTCGCCCGTGTCCTGAAATGTTCGATCCATGATTTTTTTCCGAAGCATCCTTTGCCGGAAGAGGGTGGCTGATTCTCCCCGCAAACTTATTAATAAATTCGGTTGACACTTAATTATGATTAAGTGAAACCAGAGGATGAGGGAAATAGTACGTTTGGGCTAATTGTTGGGTAACCCTTACTTCAGGGACTATGATTTTCAGACCGCTAACCGTGGTTTACAAGGAACAATATTTATCTTTCCATCCTGATGACTCCTGAACAATTTATATCCCGCTGGAAAACATCCGGCGCCTCCGAACGGGCGAATTACCAGTTGTTTCTATTGGAGCTTTGTGAGCTGCTGAGCGTTGAAAAACCCCGGCCGGCCTCCGATAAAGTCCATGAAGCATCTTACAGCTTTGAGCGGCCGGTGGATTTTGATGACGGGGAAGGAAAAAAAGTGACCAACTTTATTGACTTGTATAAACAGCATTGTTTTGTGCTGGAAGCCAAACAGGGTTCAGATAAAGCAGAAATTACCGAAGCAGAAATCTTGGGAGCCGGGAGGGTTAAAACCAAGACAGGTACCGCCAAACGGGATACCCGGAACTGGGACCGGGAAATGAAAAAGGCCAAGGAACAGGCTTTGCGCTATGCCCGTTCCCTTCCCGCTACTGACGGTTGGCCTCCCTTCCTGGTGGTCGTGGATGTCGGTTTCTGTTTAGACCTCTATTCCGATTTTGCCCGGCAGGGAAAAACGTATGTAGCTTACCCTGACCCACTGAATTATAGGATTGGATTGGAAGACCTGGCCAAGGACGAAATCCGGGAACGTCTCCGCCTCCTGTTTACTGATCCCCTGCAACTGGACCCCAGCAAACGGGCCGCCAAAGTAACCCGTGAATTAGCGGAAAGGCTGGCCAAACTGGCTTCGCTGCTCGAACAGGCCGGTCATCCTCCCGAAAAAGTAGCCGGGTTTCTCATGCGTTGCCTCTTTACCATGTTCGCTGAAGATGTTCAGTTATTACCAGAAAAATCTTTCACCCAATTACTCCAGGATTACCGGGAGCAACTGGATCTGTTGCCACAAGCCCTGCAATCCCTTTGGGTCAGTATGGACAAGGGTGGTTTTGATCCGGCACTCCGGTCACTAATTCCCCAGTTCAATGGCTTTCTGTTCAAAGAACAGGAGGCTTTACCTATCACCACTGCACAGGCGGACCTTTTGATCCTGGCTTCGCAGGCTGACTGGGGCGAGGTGGAGCCAGCTATTTTCGGCACCTTACTGGAACGGGCCCTTCAACCCCGGGAACGGCATAAATTGGGTGCCCATTATACCCCAAGGGCTTATGTAGAACGGCTTGTTATGCCCACTGTCATAGAACCTTTGCGGGAAGAATGGGAAGCGGCCCGTGCGGCATCCGCTATCCTAGAAACCAAGGGCGATGATGCCGGGGCATTGAAAGAAATCAATAAGTTTCACCGCAGGCTCTGTTCGGTGAGGATACTGGACCCTGCCTGTGGCAGCGGGAATTTCCTCTATGTTACCCTGGAACACCTGAAGCGACTGGAAGGTGAAGTAGCAGAATATATAGCACATTTCCCCCGGCAATTAGGTCTTGATATGACCGGTGGATATACCGTTACACCGGCACAGTTCCTCGGATTGGAAGTGAATCCAAGAGCCGCCGCCATCGCAGACGTAGTACTCTGGATCGGATACCTGCAATGGCATTTCCGGACTCACGGACATGCCAAACGCCTGGAAGATCCCATCCTCCGGCAATACGGTAATATCCAGTTGCAGGATGCTGTATTAAGTTATACCAGCACCCTGCCAAGAGTCAATGAAAATGGAGAAGCAATGACTCGTTGGGACGGACATACTACCAAACCGCATCCGGTAACCGGTTTAGAAGTTCCTGATGAAATGGCCCGTACTCCGATTGTAGATTATATTGATCCCAAACCAGCTATTTGGCCGGAAGCAGATTTTATAGTGGGGAATCCGCCGTTTATTGGGAATAAAAGAATGAGGGAAGTTTTGGGTGATGGTTATGTTGAAGCACTGCGCAAAGCTCATAAAGGATCTGTTCCAGAAAGTGTGGACTTTGTTATGTATTGGTGGAACAAAGCTGCCATGTTGTTAGTAGATAATAAAGCAGAACGCTTTGGTTTTATTACAACTAACAGCATCATTCAATCATTTAACAGAAAAGTTTTGCAGGATTTTCTTGATTTACCAAAACCAATCTCAGTCGTGTATGCAATTCCAGATCATCCCTGGGTTGACAGTATGGACGGAGCAGCTGTGCGTATTGCGATGACTGTTGTTTCCAAGAATAGAAATCAAATCGGGACACTGGATTTAGTTATAAGTGAAGTAGAGGTCAATGATTCAATAGTTGATGTCACTTTAACGGAAAGAAATGGACTAATACATTCCAATTTAAAGATTGGAGTTAATCTGGCCGAAGTTGTCCCATTGAATTCAAATCAGGAGGTTAGTGCCAGAGGTATTATACCCCACGGAGAGGGATTTATAGTAGATGAAGATACAAAGTCAAAACTTGAAGCAAAGTCAGGCAATCAATCAATCATAAAACCGTATCGAAATGGTAGAGACATTAACCAAATTTCCAGAGGAATTTATGTAATTGATACTTTTGGATTGGATGAAAGCCAGCTTAGAAATGACCATCCGAAAATTTACCAATGGCTTTTTGAAAGAGTAAAACCAGAAAGAGACGAAAATAAAGATAAGGGCAGAAGAGAAAATTGGTGGCTGCATGCCCGCTCAAACGAAAAATTGCGTGGGGCGATAAATAATCTGACCCGGTATATTGTAACTGTACAGACGTCTAAATTCAGAAATTTTACGTTTCTCAATGCTGAAATAATGCCGGATGATAAATTGATTGCTATTGGTTTTGAGGATGCATATTTCTTGGGTGTTCTATCTTCAAATTTTCATATTGTTTGGTCTTCCGCTTTGGGTGGGCGAATGGGAGTAGGAAATGATTTGGTGTATGACAAAAATCGTTGTTTTGAACCTTACCCCTTTCCAATTACCACTGATGAAAAAAAACAAAGCATCCGAATTATAGCAGAGCAACTCGATGCCCACCGTAAAAAACGCCAAGCCGAATATCCGATGTTAACCCTCACAGAAATGTACAACGTGTTGGAAAAGCTGAGGAGTGGCGTTTCCTTAAATGACAAAGAACAGGAAATAAACGAGCAAGGTTTGATTGGCATCCTTCTTAAATTACATAGTGAACTTGATGCCGCTGTTGCTGATGCTTATGGTTGGCCTACCAATCTTACAGATGAAGAAATCCTGGAAAAACTTGTTGCATTAAATAAAGAAAGAGCTGCTGAAGAATCCCGAGGATTGATCCGTTGGTTACGTCCGGAATATCAAAATCCGAAAGGACAAGTACAACAAGTAGGTTTGGATATTTCTGCATCAGCTTCTACTATTCCTAAACTTGTTGACCAAAGTTCCGAATGGCCGAAAAATCTGGCCGAACAAGCTCAAATCATTCAACAAATCGTTTTACAATCACAGCATCCGGTCTCAGCCACTGCTATTAATAAGCAATTCAAGAAAGCACCTAAAACTGCTGCCATTGCCCGTGAACAACAAATTGGTCAATTGCTAGAAACCCTGAATGGTCTGGGCTTGCTAAGAAAAACAGGTGAAGGCTTGTTTGTTCGGTGAGGAGAATTGTTATTTGGCGCTATTTATTTTTATGTTCGAGCAATGCGATGTAGGCTAAATCCTCATCGCGTATCGGGTTTTCCATAAACTGTTTTCGCGCTTCGTTAACTCCATTCAAAATGGTAGCCGTCGGTGTTATGATATCCCCTGCTATCAGTGATATGGCAGTTTCCAGCACGGCTGTCTTTATTGTACTACGCCCAATTTTTCCCAGCTTGTTTTCTTTAAGTCGTGCTTCCAGTTTTTTCCTGCGTTCGGTTATTTCTTTTACATAAAAATCGAATGCTTCTTCCTGAAGTTCTTTCTTATCAAAGTTTCTTATCTGCAGAACACACCGTTCTACCAGTCTTCTGAAATCTTTCAACTCTCCGGCATATTTGTCTTTGAAATCTACCAGTTCGGAGACCGTAAACTTCTCCGGATAAGGCATCACTTCATCCAGTATCCTGCTGGTGAAATTTTCCTTTTCCGACTTCGCAGGAAGAAAAAGCCCCGCCTCCGGTAAGAATCTCATTTCATCAGTAGAGGGTATGGATTTTGTTTTCTCTCCGATCAATGTGGCGAGTACCGTCATCATCGATGCAGCAACCGATTCTTCAACCCAATACCAGTATTCATTCTCCTGTTTGATTGCCAATCCCCATGCGACCAGGTGATCGAATAACTCATCGCTGAATTTTTCTTTGTGAATCTTCCAGCGGTTTCCATTCCCAAAGCTTGTGCGCAATTCAGGAAAACTGTGTTTGTTTTGCAGGAGCATTTTGAATATCCCTTTGGAGGCTTCAACCTCCTGTGGTCCGTAATGCATGGTCGGCTCCTGATTGACCGCTCCCGCTGCCACCAATTCCTTCATCTCTTTGTCCAGTAAATCCGGATTTTCGAAATATTCATAAGGAACGATCGTAGAGACCTTATCCCAATATAAAATGCTCTGAGTAACCCAAGGAGTTTTGGGCAAATTGATAGAGGGATAATATAGTATGTTGTCCATTGATTGATATTATTTCGGGATCAGATTCAACAGGAGTCCAGACAATCTTTTCTAAGGTACAGAACTGAAATGGAATTTAATCTTATTGATAAATGGGAGTCATTCTTTTTCGGAAGCGGTTACGGAATCCCTAATGTGAAGAGTGATATGGGGAACTGCAGGGCTGGGTTTGGGCTACAGCTATCCTAATGTTTATCTCGGTGAATGGGTCGTGAACTCATTTTTAAGTGTTCATTTTAATGCTTATATTTACCATGCTTAATGCGGAAGCCTGCCACTCGTCTTAGCAAAGCTGTATCAGCACCGCCTTCAATTAAATTATCTATCGAAACCAATTTCTCGTTTCGAAAGATGGTAGACGGGTGACATTTTTCCGGCGGGAGTTTTGGATAACGATGGATATTAAAATACAAGGCCATACGGCCACATTTCTTAAAAGGCAAGCTAGAAACCTCAAGAAAACGGAGGGCATTTCATACCTGAGTGCACTTGATCAAGTTGCTATGAAAGCCGGGTTTACCAACTGGAATAATTTCGTGAATCTGCTGAATGCCACAACCGCAGCCAACAGAAGCAACCTATCTGGTCGGAAAGAACCACCACGGTTGAATCTTAAACAAAAACAGCAGCTACAAACTATTAACCCGTATAAGAAGTTGCTGATCGCTGCATTGAATGAATTAATAAACCGCAAGTTGATTTCCTTAACTGCACCGGATGATTCGGTAGATGAAAAGGGGCATATATTTTTGGAAATATTTGGTTATCCTTCTGTAGTGATGTGGGATGATATCGGGTGGGAAGAATTACGCATATCGGTCTGGTGGAAGTATGACCATTCCCTGCATCCCCAGGCAAATTTAACCGGCAATGCCAAAGAGAGTTTTAGTTGTGCATCGCCTTTAGCCAATAGAATTCATTACAAAAAATTTGTCGGTATTACCGCAAGCGGATGGCTGGAAAGAAAAGTAGGTAAATACCTCCAGGGAAAAGGCAACAGAGGCATTTTTGATATTTATACAAGAAAGGGTGAGAAAGCTGAGTTGGAAAAAATTGCTTTCCGCCCGCCCAATGGTTTTGGTATAGAAGGCCCGGTGCATATGTAGGCCGGTTAAAATACTTTCTGGCTAATTGGGAATACGGCTAGGGCAAACCTTTGCTTTTGGAAGGGTAGAGGTTTGCTGATGCCTGGTTACAGTATACCTACTGATAAGGAGATTGCAGAAAAAGCCCGAAGGTTGATCATTTCTGACCTTGCAGTGGCTTATTCCCTTTCTTCACTAGGTGGCCAATGTAGTGTCACGCCATATACACTTAAGCGGATATTTAAGAAGATCTATGGACAAAGCATTGCCAGTTTTTACTTACAGGTGAGGATGGACCGGGCAAAAGACCTGCTGACGAAAACTAATAATACGCTGCAGATGATTGCAGAAGCGGTGGGATATACGGAGAGCACTAATTTTCAGAACATTTTTAAAAGGACTGTTGGAATGACACCGGGCGAATATCGAAAAAACAACCAGAATTCGGCGGTCTGAAGGAAAAGAAATAGGAATGTGGCCTTTCCCGTAACTTTACAACTATGCAATTCGGTCCAATTATAGGTGACTTTTTCCAGACGCGGTCGCAGCTCTGCCGATCGATATTTGGTTCGCGGGGCTACTAGTCCTGATCAGCCTGAGCATTCTTCTTTGCTGAATGTTTTTCAACAGTCTGATTTATTCCCTTACATTATTTTGATCCAAAACATATGGAACAGTTTGAAAAAATAGACGAGATCGTTGCACGTATAACAAATGAAATTGAGCAGCATATTACAGAGCTGCATAGTAAAGTACGCCAATACGGCCCCTTTAATGTAATTGCTAATACGGCTTTCCGTAACCAGTTGGCCCTTCTTAATCCCGAAGCCAAACCTGTGGCAGGATCGCTTTCCGTGGCTGCCGAATACCTTTCCCTGATCTGCCTGAAATTTCCCTTTACATTAGGTGTAAGGGAGTTTACTCGGCCGCATGATGTTGCTGAAGACCTCCATGTGATCAATGAACTTTGCCTGGAGATCATTCAGAAGTATACGATGATACATCATCACCGGTTCCATGTATACAGACCGGATGGTACGGTGTCTGATATCCAGCATATCGCGCAGGCTTTATCCAGTGAAGAGCTTCTGGTTCGTAATGAAACATTTGAATCCCATCACTGGGATTTGCTCGAAGATTTGTACGAACGCTATGACGATTATTTCAAAAAAGAACTTGGGTTTACCATTAAGGAAGCGATCCGGATCTGCATTACTATTGCCGACCTTGTGAATAAGCTGATGCAGGAGTCCATCACGCAACTAAAAGAAAGTTCTCAGCAAATGCTAAAAGAGATTCTTGCTTATAAAAAGACCAGGAAAAAGCCACAGCAATTCTACCCGCAAGAAATGCTGGATGCTTACTGCACCTGGGATGACCGGGCTCTCGAATTGCATTTTTTTGAAAGCATGGCGACTTACCAGATGGTGATGATGGGTGACCGTTTGAGTTTTACACCTGAACTGATCGCGGAGGAAGAAAGTCTAGAAGTCGAAACAGTACGCAGCTTTTTCTCCCGGCTTTCTCTCGGGTTCGGTGAAATCAATGCCGATTTTTCCGAGCCTGAGATTATGCACCCGTTAAAAGACCGCCCGCTGATCCGTCATGAAAACCAGTACATGGCTCCTTCATTGTCCCTGCTCGATTATTCTCTTGACCGCCTGTTCGCCGGTACACTGATAAAGGATGGTAAAAAGCAGCCACGCTATATGGAAACCAGGCATGATTACCTGATGGAAAAAGGAATGGAACATATCAAAAGCGTATTGAAAGGAGGGCAGTATTATACACACCTTAAATATCCAGGTGGTGAAATGGACGGACTGGTTATTCTCGGTACGAATGCATTTTTCATTGAAGCCAAGGGCCACCGGATACATGACCGTGCAAAAAAAGGATATATCGACCGTCTGGAGAACCATATTGATGATCTCGTTAAAGACTCCCATTACCAGGCTACCCGAACTCAGCAGTATTTAGCCGGTAATCCCGCGGCCGTTTTTGAAGATAAGCAGGGAAGAAAAGTGACGATTGACGGAACAACGTTTCACAATTCATTTTTCATTTCACTGACGATTGAAAGCATCAGCGCCATTTCCTGTAATTTGAAGGTGGATAATACACTCGGCCTATTTACGAAGGAGACTTTTCCCTGGATCGTAAGCTTGTATGATCTTCGGGTCATCTGTGAACATATGGAAGGGCCTGCCTATTTTATACAATACCTGCACCGGCGAAAGGAGTTTTTTAAACATAAAAAGTTCAAAGTACTGGACGAGCTTGACCTGCTTGGCTATTACCTGAATCGAAACCTGCGCTTTGATGATATTATCCAGGAGCGGTATGATCAGCTTTCTGGTATTTTGCTGGAATCGATGATGGAAGAGTACAACAAATACTATTTGTACGAGGAAGGGGTGACAAAAAAACCGGTGCAAAAGCTGAAGCATTATTCTATTCAACCTGTAAAAACACTGGTCAGGGCGCTGGAAGAATCGAACTTAAAATTTGGCCTTGATGCGGCCGTGCAGTTACTTGAATTCGGATCAAAGACCAAAAAGCAAATACTGGATAATATAGCCACAATCAAAAAGCGTTTCAAACGGGATGGCTATAACCATGATTTCCGGATCGCTGGTGATGACAATGACTCTGGCAAGAGCTGGATGCTGTCCTATTGGACGGGCCCGCACGAAGAAGGGTTTGTCGAGCATTTCCGCAAGCATATTAGCGAAACCTACCAGCGGGAACCATCAAATTCCTATATCGCGATCCTGGATACAGGAAAAAATGAGTACCGGTTTGCAGAGATCCTGTTGTTTACATCGTAGGCAGTTTTTGGAGAAGAACCTTAATTTGAACTATATTAAATGACAACATCAGAAAAATTTGTAGCAGATCTATGCGCAATGTCTTTCTTGCCGTTTTGGAGCTTCCCGAGTCCAATAGGAAAGAAGGGGAAGGAACTGTGTGATCTTTTGGTTGTCTGTCATAATACGATTATAATTTTTTCAGTAAAAGATATTGCACCTTCCCGGCATGAGGACGAGTTGATTATTTATGATAGGTGGGTAAAGAAGGCAATTACAGAATCTATTTCTCAGATATACGGTGCAGAAAGATTTATTAATACTGTTGACAGTATTAAGCTTAAGGATTCAGATCATATCATTGCCCTACCATCAAAGGAGAAAAGGATCATTCACCGGGTTGCTATTGCCTTTGGCAGTAAGGATTTTTATCCGTTACCAATGGGAGATTTTGAGAATGGTTATGTCAATGTGTTCGATGAAAAAGCTACTACTACTATTTTAAAAGAACTGGATACTGTCACAGACTTTACTAATTACTTATTGGCGAAGAAAAGATTTTCTGAAAAGCACACAATCATGTTGCCTTATGAAACGGATTTCCTTGCTTTTTACCTGCAGACGGGACTTAAACTGGACGTTGACGAAGATGTCGTTCTCGTGGGGGAAAACCTTTGGGAGGATTATAGCAAGAGTGAAAAATATGCCCAATGGAAAACCAATATTGAAGTGAGTTATGTATGGGACATGATGATCCAGAGCTTTTATATGGACCATGTCAAGCCGGGTATATCCTATGAAAAAAGACGGGATATGGAAAGAGCGATCCGGCTGATCAACCTGGAACCCCGGATCAACAGGATGGAACTGGGCCTGATCCTGGAGAACACTTCTAAAACAAAAGTAAAAGCGAGGATGATAAAACCCTTTGATGGGGCAGAGCATACCTATGTTTTTATGCCTTTAACTGGCGATAACTGGGAACATAAGGAGCGGGAATTAGGGCTGCGCTGCGTCATTGCAAGAGCTCAGTTCCCGGAAGCAAAAAAGATCATTGGTGTTGCCATAGGCCGGACATCGGAAGACAATTTTACATTTGACCTGCATTATCTCGACATGCCGGAGATCGATGAAAAATTCGTTGCCTATGCGGACTCCATTAAAGAGGAGCTGGGTTTTTTCAAAAATATAAAGCAGACCCATAGTAAGGATATGAGGTAATCTGGTTCGAACTATAAACCAAATGAAATATGTACTATACAGACGAAATAAAAAGGGCAATTGCTGCAAATGTAGTTTTGCCGGAAGACGTTTATGATTTTAGTGAAAGCGTTTATAAAGAGTTTCTCACGAATTACTATAAGTTTTGTCGTGATAATCTCGATATCCAGGCCAAGCAAGAACCAATTGCGCCAAATGTTTTCTTATTTACTAACAGCTTTGAAGTAAACGCAGGAGCAGGAATCAGGAAGAAACATTTTGTCATTGAGATTAATGTGGGCTTAATTCGCTCCTGTTTTGAAAACTACCATGACAACACTCAGCTGGCAGATTTCTTCACCGTGCTGCTTCCCGACACGTTCAGTAAATTCGATAACCCTGCCAATATCCTGGCCTTCCAGATCTGTACACAGTTTACCTATTACCATGAATTGGCCCACCTTTTTCAATTAAGCGGAACAAAGGATGATATCACCTTAAAGGAACGATACAATCTTTCTAGTAAATCCGGCTATGATCGTGTGAAACATATACTCGAAATAAACGCAGATACATTTGCAACCATTAATGTCGCTACCCATATTGAACAATATATTGAAAGAACATTTAAGGATAAAGTATCAATAGAGAACACCATGGATACATTTGTATTTTTCGGGTGTTGCCTGCTAAACTATACACTTAATTTTTCAGCTCAGCCCGAAGAAATATACTTCGAACAGCAAGATCATCCGCATTCTTTTCTGCGTCAGCTAAATGTTGTATTGAATCTTACCCATCATGTCGGCCATAGCCCTTATTTCCAGACTGCGGGAATTGTATTGAATGAAGGCGTCTTGTTCAGGTCCATTCTTGACGTGTATAAACAACTTGAAGCAAAGGGTGTTTTCAAAACGAATATAACCGGTATCATTGATGACAGTAAAGACCTTTCCAAACCACTCGCCAATTATTTATTTTCACTACTTCAGTTTGAGGTTAAGGAATACAGAAATGCTATGGATGTCTGGAATAAATCAGCGACAAAATAATCCATTACTTTATATCTGAAGATTTCGACAAAATGCTAACGATGTGCAAACTGCAGCTAGCAGCAAATACCGAAAGCAATGCAATTCATGTTAAAGTTATGTCAGCTTATACTAGTGGAAGTCTTACTACCCCACAGGTCAAATGGCATTTGTCCGTTGGTGATATAGATATGGAAAATGGCGTTCAGCTCGTAGATGCATTGATTAAGGATGGAATGTCTATCCTTAAAGACGTTAACATAGAAACATTGCTGAATTGCATGACAATCGGTTACCAGGATATGGTACGAAGCAGACACTTGTTCGAACATTCAGCAGACCGCAGTACAAGTTCAATTATCCATCATTGGCAGCAGGGTGAAAAGCTAACTCCCCCTACTATCCTTGTATTTACGGAAGAACATTTTCGTAAAATTGGTCGTGAGCATTTAATTTCATCCGTAGAGCTAGTCCCTATCGATGGTAAACACCGGCTGAATGCTGCATATTATTTTGGAGAGACCAAGATCCCAATATTAGTCAGAAATCCTCAATTAGAATTGATAAAAACGATGCTAAAAAATGGTAATTAACTGCCTCGGATAATTTTGCTCACTTCGCATATAAAACGCATCATATCGCATATAATGAATGCGTGAATCGCTTTAGACATTTGCACTGTAACAAAAAACACAGTGTATGTTCTCTTCAATCTCCTGGCAACAATACTGCATCTTCCTGCTCATCGCCAATGCCATTTATTACCTCTTTATCTTGATTGTTTTTTATAAAGCAAAATTGCCGGTATTATCCGGAGTAGGAAATTTCCGGAATGTCTCGCTGCATGGCGAAGACCAGCCGGATGAAATCATGACCACCGCCCAGCATGTCATCGCTGAACTGCGACCATTGTTCAATGGCAAGACCAATAAAAATGAACTCCTGTTTGCCCTGCAAGCACCGCTGAAAAAATATACTGATTGGCAGGAATCCGGTTTCCGGGACCTGATCAACCAGTTCGTCGCTGCTGAAAGCGAAACCATATGCTCCATCCGTCTGCGTGAAGATGATCTCCGTGCCCTCTGGACATGACGTGATGGAGCACCAGCAATCCCAACCCTATTATACATGAAAACAATCGTGAGAAAGAAAATGTGTGTTATGAAATCAACAGTAAAAATTCAAAAAACAGTATGGCTGTTAATGCCCTTATTATTTATCTCCGTATCACTCCTTGCACAAGACGGTAATGCCGGTATCAACGAAGCCAACAACAAAGTGCGGAGTTATTTCGCCTCCGGCACCAATTTAATGTATGCCGTCGGAGCCGTGCTGGGTCTTATCGGTGCTGTCAAAGTGTATTCGAAATGGAACAGCGGTGACCCTGATACCGGAAAGGTGGCTGCTGCCTGGTTCGGGTCCTGCGTGTTCCTCGTGGTAGTAGCTACGGTGATACGATCTTTCTTCGGTGTATAACCTCACCCAACCCTCTCCTAAAGGAGAGGGCTATTTAAAATGATTCTTTAATTCTCAAATCAACACTTATGAAAATGAAATTTATTTTTATTGTTGTCCTGCTGTTTACATGCAGCGTTAGCTTTTCACAGTATATAGGTGTACGTGCCCGTTATACCGAAACAAGACTGGTGGATGATGCACCGAATCCACCAAAACGGGAGAACCGACTGGTACTTTCCTTTTACACCGTCACATTTAATGGAACGGAAAATGTTTTTACTCCTGTTGTCCTCTCCAATTATGATATCTGGGTGTACCGGCAGGGTTTGCAGTATGGTAATGTCATGGGTGGGGTACTCGATTCCACCGGTAATAATTATCCCGGCTATGCCTGGCCTGCTCCCAAAGCCGTATCCTATTACAATACACTCGGCATAAATTATATTGACTGTGATCCCAATGCAGCGACCCATTATATTGTCAATGGACAGGAACTCGATTGTGGTTTTATCACTGTTTCCTATTGGGACGTGGATGGGGGAACAGGTATGCCCTTTGAAGCATTTCCGGCCCCGAATATCTGCCTGCCGTATTACGACTTCATGCATCCCTATTATTTTACACCGGGCAATGTCAATTTCAGTCCTGAAACCATCTTTCCCGGCCCCCCTTATAACCTGTACAACTATCACTGCGGCGGTCCCTTGCAATTAGTAAGAAGAGGATTATTATCATTTGATACCGCTGGTGGTGGGGTAGTGTTACCTGTCCGTTTTGCGAATGTTAGAGCGGATATAGATGCAGCAGACAGGGTGACGATTGCCTGGTCCAACATGACCGAATCTGATATACTGCATTACACGATTGAAAGTTCGGTAGATGGAATTTCATTTCAATCCATCGGAACATTATTACCCACTGTTAATACTGGTGGAAGAGCTGATTATGATTTTGTCATTACACAAACAACCGAGAAGGTTTACTACCGGATAAAAGCAACCGAAAATACAGGAGCCCTTTTATACAGTACGGTCATGCTGGTGAAAAGAACCATGCCCGTTACTGCAACAACTATGTCAACATTCCTTGTGTATCCTAATCCAGTTGCAGGAACTGAATTTAGTTTTCGGTTATCCAATGCGCCTCCCGGTCGCTATATCTCCTGTATTGTAACTCCGTCGGGACAACAGGTAAAACAAAAAATGATTGAGCATACCAGCGGTGACCTGGTGCGGCAAATTAATATGAGCGGATTACCTCACGGTATATACCGGTTGGTGCTTCAAAGTGCTGAACGAAAATATGCTCAACCTATTATTTATATCCAGTAACTAATTGTGTTATGCAGGAAAAACTGATTCGAAAACTACATGACTATCTCCAGGAAAATAATCCCGATCTGTTAATCACATTACAGGAAGAAAACCGGGTGACGGATTACCTGCGGGAGAATGTAGCATCCGTAGATGGATTGCTAAATCAATTATTGGCGGAGAACAAAGCACCATCAGTCATCGAAGAATTATGCATGGAAGAACTCACCAGACCCTTGAAACCTTCCCGCTTCAACTATATCAAAGAGTTGCTCGAAGAAGAATTTTCAAAAGACTTTGAAATACTGGAGAGTAATGGCCTACTGATCACTGAACTCATCAATATGATCGCTGAGTGTGATGCAGTATTTGATGAGTTGCATTTTTCTATTGACAATGAAGATGACCGTACACTGCGCTATGCAGTAATAGGTGCGATGTATGAATACCTTACCAAATCGTGAAGCAAGAAATGTGAGTAATGGCCTATAACCCTTTACATAAACTGAACGAGAATATCGCAGCGATAAGAATTGCATTGAAAGATGCAGTTCCATCTGTGGATGAACTAATCACATTGCAGCGCTACAGTGGTTTCGGTGGCATTAAAGCCATACTCTATCCTTATGGAACAAAAGATGAATGGATAGAACAAGGAGCTACGAAGGAAGATCTGCGTTTATATAAAGGAGTGCAGGAATTGCATGAATTATTAAAAGATAAATTCAATGAGGCGGACTATAAAGCAGTAATCGCTTCCATGAAGAACAGTGTACTGACCGCCTTTTATACACCTGCTATTGTTCCGCAAACATTATATAAGATACTGGCTGAAAAAAATATCCGGGTAACGAATTTATATGAACCCAGTGCAGGTGCCGGAGTCTTTATCAGTGAAGCAATGCCTGTTTTCAAGGAATTAAAATTGGTTACCGCTGTTGAAAAAGATTTGCTGACAGGTAAAATATTGCAGGCAATTTGCAATTCATTGCCTGTTTCAGCTGTAACGCATCATAGCGGGCTCGAAGCAACACCCTCAACAGAAAATGGTAAACATGACCTGGTTGTCAGCAATATTCCTTTCGGCAATTTCCGGGTACATGATCATAAATTTCCTGCTCCTGCTATATCCGGTAAAATACATAATTACTTTTTTGCCAAGGGGCTGGATAAATTAGCTGACGGTGGCATCATGGCCTATATCACCACCGATGCTTTTTTAAACAGTCCGTCCAACCGGGAAGCAAGAGCATATCTTTTTTCCAAAGCTGATTTTATTTCCCTATCCGTGATGCCGGATAACCTGATGAAAGAAACAGGTAATACCGAAGCCCCGAATCATTTATTAATCGTTCAGAAAAATGAACACAAAAAGGAATTGTCTATTGAAGAACAATTGCTGCTGGAAACAACAGAACAGGAAAATGAATTCGGCATCTATCATTGGAACGAATACATTGTACAGCACCCTGAAATCATTTGCGGGAATGAAATAAAGTCGGGACAAAACCAATATGGCCATGCCACGCAAACAGTATGGCAGCAAGGCGATATTAATTTAATTGCCCAAAAATTAGCGATTACGATTGGGGAAGGATTCAGTGAAAGATTTAATGAGGCGTTGTACCAAAGCCAACCCTTAACTGAAATTATCAGCAATGGAAAGGAACTAACATTTTTACAACTGCCGGAAGACAAACCAGACAATGATGGCGTACAGCTCGGTTTATTTGATACAGGTCCGGCACAGAATATCAACCGGGCCATGGCCTATCTCAGTGAGGAAGATGGGCTGACCATACAAAAACAAACAGCAAGGATCGCTGCGATGGTTCGTAGCACCCAGCGTCCCGAACATGAAAGCATCGTTCTCCTTACGGCCAAAGCAAAGAACAGTCCTTTTTATAGTTATAAACTTTCATCGAATCTTAAAGAGATTTTGATTTCGCGTGCATGGATGAACGCTTCTGCACTCGGCAACACCTTGCAAAGGATCGGAACTGAATTAAAAGAATACAATTATGATTTCAGGTTTGAAGGAGAAAAACATTTTGAAGCAGCATTTGGCTTATCGGTAAAACAAGAACTATTCAGCGGGTTGAAGCCCCATTACCGGGAAGGAACGCTGGTTGTTCATAATGGAACAGCCGGAACCATTCATCACCTTGATAAAGAAAATGACCAGGCGGAGTTCAAAGCTTTTTCACTCCATAATAAAACGGCTGCATTCTACGGGCAATACACGCAAGTAAGAGATTTATATTTTGTACTGGTGGATAAAGAAAATGCGGCAGCTATTGAAAATAAAGATTTGCGTTCAGCATTAAATGAAATCTATAATGAGTTCCAATCACAATACGGTTGGCTGAATCAATCCACCAACAGGAAACACTTGCTGGATGATGCACTCGGATTTATCACCCTGTCATCGCTGGAAAGAAAAGAAGGAGAACAATATGTAAAGGCAGATATTTTTAGCCAGCCCTTATTTAAAAAACAGGAAGCCTTCACTACGGATGACCCGGTGGAGGCACTAGCTCATTGCCTGAATGAAAGAGGCAAGGTGGATATTGATTTTATTGCAAAGACCACCGGCAGTGTTGCCAATGATACCATCGCTTCACTACAGTATTATATATACCTGAACCCGTTGTTAAAAGAATGGGAAACTGCCGACCAGTATTTAAGCGGTAACGTAGTGGACAAACTGCGTCAGGCAAAAGAGGCGATGGAAGAAGATAAAAATAATAGTCAGTTACAACGAAGCTTGGAAGCCATTACTAAAGTGCAACCAGAAAAAATCCCCTTTGAAGTATTGGACTTTAATATGGGGGAACGATGGATGCCGATTGAATATTACCAGCGTTTTGCTGAACAGCTTTTTGAAACAGTTACTACAGTCAGTTACTTATCCTCGGTTGATAGTTTCAAAGTAATCCCGCAACGATTCAATGCCAAGATCAATGATGAGTTTGCTGTATCTCCCCGCAATGGTAAAACCATGTATGGGCAAACCACTATGGAACATGCGCTGGAGAACACGGCCCCGTTTTTCACCTATGAAATATCCATCGGTGATAAGACTATCCGGGTTCCTGATAATGAAGCGACCCAGTTAGCCCATCAGAAAATAGAATCCATCCGGACAAAATTTGTAGAATGGTTACAGGAACTGCCGGCATCCGATAAACAATCCATTGAGCAATTATACAATGATACGTTCAACTGTTTTGTGTTGCGGGAATACAATGGGAACCATTTAAGTTTTCCCGGACTCGACAGAAATGCTTTGGGCATTGCTGATTTGTATGACTCTCAAAAAAATGCTGCCTGGCGTATTATTCAAAATCGGGGTGCATTGGTTGATCACGAAGTGGGGCTTGGGAAGACACTTACGATGGTAGTCGCTGCCCATGAGATGAAACGTCTGGGTATAGTACACAAGCCGATGATCATTGCTTTAAAAGCCAACGTATCGCAGATCGCCGATACGTATCGCAAAGCCTATCCATCTGCCAAACTATTATATCCCGGCGAGAAAGATTTTTCACCTGATAAAAGACAGCGGCTGTTTCATGCGATTAAAAATAATAACTGGGATTGCATCATCCTGACCCATGACCAGTTTGGTAAAGTGCCGCAGTCCCCGGAGATACAAAAGAAAATACTGGATGCCGAATTGGAAAATGTGGAACAGGATTTACAAACACTAAAAGAACTCGGAGGAAACATTTCCAAGAAAATGCTCAAAGGGCTGGAAGTGCGAAAAAATAATTTACAGGTTAGTCTCAAAGAGATCCTTTATAAAATCGAACAAAAGAAGGACACCGATATCAACTTTAAAGAACTGGGCATTGATCATCTGTTCGTGGATGAATCCCATAAATTCAAGAACCTCACTTTTACTACGAGACATAACCGGGTGGCTGGACTTGGCAATATGGAAGGAAGTCAGAAAGCTCTCAATATGCTTTTTGCTGTCAGGACTTTGCAGGACGAGTTCAAGTCTGATCTCTGTGTAACGTTTTTATCAGGCACTCCCATCAGCAACAGTCTGACTGAAATGTATTTACTGTTCAAGTATCTCCGCCCTCATGAAATGCAGCGGCAGCATATAGAAAACTTTGACGGATGGGCAGCGGTCTTTGCGAAGAAGACCACCGACTTTGAATTTTCCGTCACCAATGAAATTATTGCGAAGGAACGTTTCCGCCATTTCATTAAAGTGCCGGAGCTCGCACTTTTCTATAATGAGATCACTGATTATAAAACAGCGAAACATATACGGCTCGATAAGCCTGAACTGAATGAAGAATTAGTCAATATTGGTCCTACCGATGAGCAACGGGAATTTATCAAAAACCTGATGGCTTTTGCAAAGACAGGTGATGCTACGTTAATCGGTCGTCGGCCATTGAGTGAGGATGAAGACAAAGGGAGGATGCTGATCGCTACGAACTATGCAAAGAAGATGGCAGCGGATATGCGCCTGGTTGATCCGAACAAATATGATGACCATCCCGGCAATAAAGTGAGTGTGTGTGCAAAAAAGATCAACGAGATTTATAATTATACATCCGAACACCGGGGAACACAAATTGTATTCTCAGACATTGGCACTCCGAAGCCAGGTGAATTTAATATCTATGATGCGCTGAAAGATAAACTGGTTACGGAATATTCTATCCCTTTACAGGAGATAACATTTATCCATGATTGGACAGACCTGAAAAAACCGGAACTGTTCCGCAAAATGAATAATGGACAGATCAGGATTTTAATCGGCAGCACCGAAAAAGCCGGAACCGGTTTGAATGTGCAGCAACGGGTTGTGGCGATGCATCATTTGGATATTCCCTGGAAACCATCGGAATTGGAACAACGCAATGGCCGTGGTGCAAGGCAAGGGAATCTAATTGCGAAGGAACATTATGGCAATGAAGTGAAGAATTATATCTATGCGGTGGAACAATCACTCGATAACTACAAATTCAACCTGCTGAAGAATAAGCAAACCTTCATTTCACAAATGAAGAACTGCGAACTGAATGTGCGGAGCATTGATGAAGGAGCACTGGATGAAAAAAGCGGAATGAATTTCTCCGAATACGTTGCTATTCTCTCTGGCGATACCACACTACTTGAAAAATCAAAATTAGAAAAGAAAGTCGCTGTACTGGAAAGCCTTCGTTCTGTCCATTTTAAGGAAATTGCCCGATCAAGGTTGCGGTTAGAAAGAATGGAAACGGATCATCATTCTGTCTCCAATATATTGCCACTGCTTACAAGAGATGAACAACAATATACTACGCAATTACACTATGATAAAGAAGGTGCCAAAGTAAATCCGATTCAACTACATGGATTGAATAGTATCGATAGTGAACAAATAGGAAAATACATTATTGAATTATACAAACAATGGCAACCGCACCTCACCCTAAATCCCTCTCCTTTAGGAGAGGGACTTGATCACCGAACTGAAGAAAAGGTCGGAACCATTTATGGATTTGATTGCTATATCCGGCAGCAACAGGGAAGTATAGAAGAAAAAGGATTGTTTGCTTATCGCACCAGCAATGCCTTCTATGTGCAGCATGCAGCCGGTGGTATTAAATATACCTATAACCAGGGCCACCCCTCCGTAGAGAATCCCAAACTGGCCGCCCGCCACTTTTTAAATGCGCTGGACCGGGTGACAAAAATCAAAGAGCAATATCAAAAAGACCTGAATGAATTAGATACTAATATACCCGTGCTGAGACAGTTGATGGAAAAGCCTTTTGAGAAAGAAGCCGAACTCAAAGCCATGAAACAGGATCTCTCAAAGCTTGAAAGAGAAATCAGTATGAAGATACAAGCAACGCAATTAATTCAACAGGAACAGCAACAAAAAGAAGCACCAGAATTGATAACGGAAGTAAAAAAAGCCCCGGTCATTACTATGAAGAAAGAAAAAGAAAATGAACCGGGGCAACGTATGAGAAGAAGTAGAGGAATTAAAATATGACCTCACCCCAACCCCTCTCCTTCAGGAGAGGGGCTTATTGAAAACAAACTTAAAACCATGGCGACAAGTGTATATACTATTAATAAAGGAATCAATAAGCCGATTGAGTTTAAAGGACTGAAGGCGCAATATATCTGGTATCTCGGTGGTGGCTTGCTTGCATTGCTGATACTCTTTGCCATTCTCTATATCTGCGGTGTCAATACATTTATTTGTTTGTTCATCATTGTCAGTGCTGCCACCGCTCTATTCATGCATGTCTATAAGCTCAGCCGCAAATATGGAGAACATGGCATGATGAAAACATTGGCGAAAAGAAGTATTCCAACTGAATTGAAAATCTATTCAAGAAAAACTTATACGAACCTGTGCAAAAGAAAATAGAGGACATATTACCCATCTTCGGTGTTGAGCATGATTGCATCCTATCCAAACAGGGAGATGTCACAATTGTATATGAAGTGCAGTTGCCGGAACTGTTTACATTAAGTGATGCTGAGTATGAAACATTACATCAGTCGTTGATCCGGGCCATTAAGATCCTTCCTTCAGGAACAGTTTTTCACAAGCAGGACTGGTTTACGGAAAGTAAACATGCAGCTGATTTTTCTGCGATTGGTGTTTCGTTTTTATGGAGGGCGAGTGAGCGGTTCTTCAATGAACGGCCCTACCTCGATCACCAGTGTTATATCATGCTTACAAAGAAACCAGCTGGTCGCAAGTTAGGTTCGTCGTTGTTTTCAAATCTATTACGCCGATCCATTGTTCCTGAACAAACATTGAAACCGCAGCTACTGCAAGATTTTTTAGATAGTGCCGGACAATTTGAACGGATATTAAATGATAGTGGCTTTTTAGCATTGAAACGATTAACGGATTCTGAACTAAGTGGTAATAAAACATATTGCGGTTTGGTGGAACGTTATCTGAACCTACAACCAAATGAAACAAATTTTATTCTAAATGACATCACGTTTAATGACGGCATACAGGTGGGACCTAACTATTGCCAGCTATTCACCCTGGCGGATGCTGCTGATCTGCCATCTTACTGTGGAAGCCGTATCAATTATGATAAATACTCTACGGATAAAACAAAGTTCAGTGTTGGCTTTGCCTCACCACTCGGTCAATTACTTCCCTGCAATCATATCTATAACCAATATATTTTTATTGAAGATGCACAAAAGACCATTCAGAAGTTAGAAAGTAAAAGATTACGATTACATTCTTTGTCTGCTTACTCCAGAGAGAATACAATCTCAAGAGATGCCACCAATGATTTTTTGAACGAAGCCATCTCTCAACAGCGTTTACCTGTGAAATGCCATTTGAATGTGTTAGTGTGGACGGATAACCGTGAGTCAATGAAGGACACGAGAAACCTGGTATCATCTGCCCTGTCCCAGATGGATGCGGTACCGAAGCAGGAGCTGTCGGGTGCACCGCAGGTCTTCTGGGCGGGCATACCGGGGAATGCCGCAGACTTCCCGATGAATGACAGCTTTGACACCTTTGCAGAGCAGGCCTGTTGCTTTCTGAATCTGGAAACGAATTACAGAAGTTCAGTTTCGCCTGTCGGCATCCGGTTGGGAGATCGCCTTTCCGGTAAACCGGTTCATGTCGATATATCGGATGAACCAATGCAGAAAGGCATCGTCACCAACCGCAATAAGTTCATACTTGGTCCTTCCGGAAGCGGTAAATCATTTTTTACCAACCATATGGTGCGGTCTTATTATGAACAGGGAACACATATTGTACTCGTAGATGTGGGGCATAGTTACAAAGGTCTTTGCCAGATGGTAAACGGCTATTATTTCACTTATGATGAAAAGAATCCGATCCGTTTTAACCCTTTTTATATCGGAGAAGGTGACACACTCGATACGGAGAAAAAAGAAAGCATCAAAACATTGCTGCTGGCATTGTGGAAGAAAGACAACGAGACGTTCAACCGCAGCGAGTATGTAGCACTTTCCAATGCTTTGCAGCTTTATTATGAGAAACTGGATAAGGATAATTCGCTGTTTCCTTGTTTTGATACGTTCTATGAATTTTTACAAACAGACTTTGTTGAAGTATTGAAGACCGATAAAGTAAAAGAGAAAGACTTTGATGTTTCTAATTTCCTGTATGTACTGCGACCCTATTATAAAGGAGGCGAGTTTGATTATTTGCTCAATGCTACTAAAGATCTTGAAATGCTCAAAGAACGGTTCATCGTATTTGAACTGGATAATATTAAAGACCATCCGATTTTATTTCCTGTTGTCACTATCATCATTATGGAAGTTTTTATTTCCAAGATGAGGAAGTTAAAAGGCATCCGTAAAATGATATTGATTGAAGAAGCATGGAAAGCCATTGCAAAAGAAGGCATGGCAGAATACATTAAGTATCTATTCAAGACTGTCCGTAAGTTTTTTGGTGAAGCGATTGTTGTGACGCAGGAAGTGGAAGATATTATTTCTTCTCCTGTAGTGAAGCAAGCTATCATCAATAACAGTGATTGTAAAATTCTTCTTGATCAAAGTAAATATCAAAACAAGTTTGACCAGATTCAGGAATTGCTGGGACTTACAGAGAAGGAAAAAGCCCTGGTACTATCTATCAATAAAGCAAACGATCCAACTAAAAAGTATAAAGAAGTCTTTATTTCTCTCGGCGGGATGTTAAGTAAAGTTTATCGTACTGAAGTATCGCTGGAGGAATACCTGGCTTATACAACGGAAGAAACAGAGAAAGTGAAATTGATGCAGTATGCAGATAAGTTCGGTGGTGATATGCAAAAAGCGATTGCGGCTATGGCTGCTGATATGAGAGATGCGATAAATAAGTAAACCATTTTTTAATTAAATAAAACAAGTGAGTATGAAAACAATTGTGATGAGTGCATTGTGTGCAATGATTGTATTGATGGCCTGCAACAAAAAAGAACCGCAGCCATTAGAGAAAAGTAGTCCTGTAGTGAAACAGGAACTACCCGTTGAATGTGGTAAGGAAATTATCACTAACAAACCAGTGAAAGTTGGTGAAACGGGCATGATACTTCCTGTTGGAAGCAAACTTTGTATCACAACCGACAACCTTGAAGTGCGGGTGGAGTTACCAAAAGGATTTGCTTTTCTTTCCAGCGATGTGAACGCTAGCGAAAGGACATTACCTTATTTCGGAACCTATGCCTGTTATTGCAGCGGAGCAGGTTCGGCCTGTAACGTTTTTTATGGGGATGGCCTTGGCTTTGGTTGTTTGCAAAGCGGTTGTACCGGTGCATGTACCGGGAAATTTACCTATAAAGGGTATAGTGTGGATCGGGTGATTAACCTGGCAGATAAGACTGAGTTTTTTACTGCAACGGATATACAACAGGAAATCCGTTCACTGACAAAAGATGTATCTCCACTGGAAGCCTATGGTAAATTCTCAGTGATGGGAATTTATTTCTGGCTGGTGCAGGATGAAAAGACTTTTTTAGCCAAAGCCTCCTGTGATTGTGAAGGCACGCAGGCTTGCAAACTAAAAACTATTTCATTGCCTTTACTCAAAGGAGAAACAACAGCGAAGAAAATTTATTACTGTGAAGGTGGCTGTAATGGATGCGAGTTAACCGTGAACTAAAAAGTTTTGGTTGTGGCATATATGGTGACCCCTGCAAAGCGGGGGCACCTATATCCTTTATAAATTAATTTATGAAATGCTCAAGCATTCGATTTGGCAATAAAAAATAATGATATGCAAATAAAAAAGTTATTGGTAATCCTATTACTTACTGTCTCTGTCAACAGTCAAGCACAATTTCCCATTGCAGAAATCATCAAAGCCGGTATTAAAAAAATAATTGTGGCGGTTGATCTGAAAATTCAAAAACTGCAAAATAAAACGATCTGGCTGCAGAATGCGCAAAAGACATGGGAGAACAGTATGTCGAAACTGAAACTGACAGAGATCAGTGACTGGGTGGAGAAACAGCGAAAACAATACGCTGGCTATTTCGATGAACTGCGCAAAGTAAAAGCAGCACTCACCTATTATCACCGGGTGAAAGATATTATCGAGGACCAGGTAGCCATGGTAAAGGAATATAAATCTGCCTGGGCAACCTTCCGGCAAGACAGGAATTTCAATCGGGAGGAACTGGATTATATGGCGGAAGTCTATAGTGGAATGCTCAACGAAAGTGTGAAAACCATTGACCAGCTTTTTTTGGTGGTGAATGCTTTTACTACACAAATGACGGATGCCAAACGAATGGAAATTATCAATGCCGCTGCTAAAAATATGGAAGAGGGGTTTTTGGATTTGAAAGAATTCAATAACCAGAATAAAATGATCTCTTTCCAGCGGGCTTCGGCGATAGGAGAAATGGAGTACGTTAAAAGATTGTATGGTCTATGACCCCTCCCAACCCTCACCTGAAGGAGAGGGCTAATCAAAGACACTCAAACGATTTAATATGAAAAAGATTCTGATACTACTGTTATTCAGTTCAACACTATGTTTAGGACAATCGCAGGAAGCCAAACAACTAATGTTGAATGTGGAGAAGCTGGCACAGTTAAAACTGATGCTCAGCCATATGAAAAAGGGCTATGATATTTTGAATAAAGGTTATACTTCCATAAAAAATATTTCTGAAGGCAATTTCAATTTACACAGAGATTTTTTAGATGGATTGTTACAGGTAAGTCCTGCTGTAAAGAAGTATGCAAAGGTGGCTGATATAATAAGTTTCCAGATCAAGCTGGTAAAAGAAGGAAAAGCAGCGTTGACAGAATTTAAAGGAAGTAAACAATTCACCGTAGCTGAAATAGAATACATGGCTTCGGTTTATTCCAACCTGCTTGGTCAAAGTGCAAAGACACTGGATGAACTGCTGATGGTATTAACTGCCGGGAAATTGAGAATGAGTGATGATGAACGGCTGAAAGCAATTGATGGAATTCATGATGAAGTGATGGAACAATATACTTTTCTGAATGAATTTAATAATGGCACGGCCATTCTTTCGCTTCAACGGGAAAAGGACAAAATGGATATTGATTTGATGAGAAAGATTCATGGATTAAAAACCCCTAACCCCTAAAGGGGAATAAAAAATTGTGAGTATGAAATGCCGATAGGCATTCATCAAGGCAAATTAAAAATAATGTGATGCGAGATAAAATGTGTGTAAGGATTTGTTTAATAATTATTGTATTGCTTTTTCCAATGATTGCAGATGCCCAGATAGCCACCCGTATCCGTTCCATGCACGAAGTGCTGGAACAACTTTATGATGATATGATGCCATTATGCAGCCGTCTTATCGGAGTTGGTCGTGGCATTGCAGGTTTTGCCGCCACCTGGTATATCGCTGCCAAAGTATGGGGACATATTGCAAGGGCTGAAGCAATAGATTTCTATCCTTTGTTCCGGCCTTTTGTATTAGGCTTCGCTATCCTGATTTTTCCTTCTGTTATTGCTATGATCAATGGTTTGATGAAACCCACGGTGACAGGAACTGCACAAATGGTAAAAGACTCCGATGCGGCAGTAGCGCAATTGCTGAAGATGAAAGAAGAAGCCATCAAGACGACAGCTTACTGGCAGATGTATGTAGGGGAGACTGGAAGGGGCGACCGGGATAAATGGTATAAATATCATTACGGGGATAAAAAAGAAGGATGGTTAAAGAGTATCGGCAACAATATCCGTTTTGCGTTTGACAAGTTCGGTTACAACCTGCGCAACCAGATCAAGCAATGGATGTCCGAAGTATTAAAAGTATTATTTGAAGCGGCGGCTCTTTGTATCAATACCATTCGCACTTTCTATATGATTGTGCTGGCAATACTTGGGCCCCTGGTATTTGGTATTGCGGTCTTTGATGGTTTCCAGCATACACTTACTGTTTGGATTGCCCGCTACCTCAATATTTTCTTGTGGTTACCGGTCGCAAATATTTTCGGTGGTATCATGGGAAAGATACAGGAGAATATGCTCAAAGAAGATCTACAACAGATCGCCTCTAATGGTGATACATTCTTTTCCACGACTGACACGGCTTATTTGATTTTTATGATCATTGGCATCATTGGCTATTTCACCGTGCCTTCAGTTGCCAACTATATCATTCATGCAGGCGGTAATAATACACTGCTTCAAAAAGTAACTAATATGGCAAGCATGTCAACAAGAAGTGCTGCATCCGGTTCTGTTTCTATGACCAGGGATGCTTTGGGCGGTGCCTATAATAAGATATCCAATAGCATGGCTGACAGTGGTGCAAGTGGTGGTTATTTCAAAGACAAAATTGAAGGAAAGTGATGTTTACAAAAATGAAAAATATTGATACGGCTTTTAAACAGGTGCGGTTGTTTTCACTGGCAGTAATTGGCCTTTGTTTGATACTGACATTGTTTATGGCGCATAAAAGTTACCAATTGGCAACCCAGTCGCAGCAAAAGATTTTCATTCTGGCAAATGGCAAAGCTCTCGAAGCTTATTCCGCAGACCGGAAAGATAATGTACCAGTGGAAGCAAGGGATCATGTAAAAATGTTTCATCATTATTTTTTTACGATGGACCCGGATGACAAAGTGATCAACGGTAATATTAATAAGGCACTTTATCTCGCTGACGGTTCTGCAAAACAACAGTACGATAACCTCAAGGAGAATGGGTATTACACGAATTTAATTTCAGGCAATATCAGCCAGGAGATGCAGGCGGATAGTATCATCATTAATACCAATGACTATCCTTATTATTTCCGGTACAAAGGAGTACAAAGAATTATCCGGCCAACAACTATCGTTACAAGAAACCTTGTTACCGAAGGCTATTTGCGCAATGTATCAAGATCGGATAATAATGCGCATGGATTTTTGATCGAACGCTGGAAGACGTTGGAGAATGCGGATATAAATATTGAAAACCGTCAATGATGGCCTCACCCAAACCCTCTCCATTAGGAGAGGGCTTAATTGTGAAAGATGTTTAAAAGAAAGAAAAAAGTAGAAAAGGAAAATCCTTTGCAGGATAAAGTGGCGGGAAAGATTGCTGGCCTTTTTATCCTGTTGCAAACAAAATTTGGTACTACTATGAACAAACGATTTGCTTCGATGAATGTAAAGAAAGTAAAAAGAGTGTTACTTATTTTCTGTGTTGTCAGCGGAGGATTGAGTATTTATTTTTTTGCTGAGGCGATTGTTTCTAAACCAAAGCCGGGATTTAAGATTGAGCAAGTCAGAATGCCGCAACATTTTGATCAATCCGGTGATGAAGTAATGGAGAATGTAATGCCTGATGATATTTATGAACAGATCCAGGATTATAAAAGGTATTTGGACAGCATTGGTCAACCTATACGTCCCGGCCTGGCTGATTCCATGCGGATACTCGAAGAAATTTATTTACAACAAAAGCAAAAATAGAAGCGTATGAATGACGCAGTAATCACGAATTCCTAACTATAAAATAAAAGTGAGTATGAGTAAAAATGTGAAGCGAAGAAAAATGATGCTTGTGTTGCCGTTACTGGTAATACCCTTTTTAACAATGGCCTTTTGGGCTCTTGGTGGGGGAAAGGGCAAAAAAGAATCCACTACCGCATCCAACGGATTAAATCTAGACCTGCCGGATGCCAGGTTAAAAGAAGATAAGTTATTTGATAAACTGGGTTTTTATGATAAAGCCGATAAGGATAGTTTGAAGATGGAGGAATGGATGCGAAGCGACCCTTATTTTAAGAGAGATACGGGACCCTCCACTTATTATCCCAATGAATTGCAGGACCTGACAACGATTACAGCGGATAAGTATAACCAGCGGTTGAATACTTCGACTTATTCAACAACCGGCAGCAATCCGGAAGATCAGATACTGCAGAAGTTGAAGATATTAGAAAATGAAATGAGTAAAACCGCAACAGGTACTTATGAAGAAAGTGAAACACAGCGGCGGACAGATAACCAGTTTTCTTCTGAGGTGGACCGACTGGAACAAATGCTGCAATTAAATAATTCAGGTAGTAGTGATGACCCGGAAATTAAACAACTCGAAAGCACTTTAGATAAGATCCTCGATATACAAAACCCACAAAGAGTAAAGGAACGTTCTATTAAAAATAAGGATGCGGTGTATGCAGTACGCAGAACCTCCGGTACTGATACAATCGTAAAGGGGTTTTTCAGCTACAGCGATGAAACTGAATTTCAAGCCACGGAGCAAAATGCTATTGAAGCTATCATTGCCACCAATCAAACTATCGTTAATGGTGCCGTGGTAAAGTTTCGTTTACTCAATGATATTTATATCAATGGCAAACTGCTGCAAAAAGATATTTTGATTTCTGGTATTGCTACACTTGACGGAGAACGGTTGAATGTGGAGATCAATTCTATCCGTAATGGTAAATCTATCTATTCGGTAAAGCTCGATGTATATGATATGGATGGGCTGCCAGGTATCTATATTCCCGGCACGATCAACCGGGAAGTAGCTAAAGAATCCCTGAATAGTTCATTATCACTGGAAGATATAACTGCCCTTGATCCCTCACTCAAAGCACAAGCCACTGCTACTGGTATCGGTGCTGTTAAATCATTGATCAGTAAAAAAGCAAAGCTGGTGCGGGTACAGCTGAAAGCAGGTTATAAAGTATTACTCAACAATAAAAATCAAAACCAATGAAGCAACTAATTATCTTATTACTCCTGGCAAATGTTTGTTTTGCCCAAACTCCTTTAACTGTTACAACAGATAAAACTACCTCTTTGATTTTTCCCTTTCCAATTAAGTATGTGGACAGGGGAACCAAAGATGTTATCATTCAACCCGTGAAAGAAGATGAAAGAATTTTGTTGGTGAAAGCGGCGAGCAAACAATTTGCTGAGACGAATTTAAGTGTGGTTACCGGTGACGGGAATGTATATGAATTCACTGTCAACTATGCTGCACAACCTGCGGTATTGGTGATGCACCTGCCACCCAACAAGAAGGCAACTATTTCATCGTATGCCAATGCCATATTGAATAACCCGCCCAAACGAATTATCAAAGTGGAACATGGTGGCGTGTTCACCAGGCTCTCCGGTATTTATATTAAAGATGGTGTCATCTATTATCAACTGGAAATTCATAATCACAGCCCGCTGGATTTTGATATTGACCTGCTGAAGTTCCATATAGTTGATAAAAAGAAGGGCAAGCGAACGGCTCTCCAGGAAAATGAATTGCTGCCACTATATATAGCCGGAAACAAAGCAAAAGTGAAAGCGTATAACTTTTCTGTGATCGTTGTAGCTCTCGATAAGTTTACTATTCCCGATGCCAAGTTTCTCGGTATTCAGTTAATGGAGAAAAATGGTGGACGGCATTTTAACTTGAAAGTATATAACGGGCAGCTACTGAAAGCAAGGGTTTTGGCAGATTTATATTAAATCAGTTGCTATGCAGCAGGAAAGAAACCGTGTGATTGAAGAAATGCAGGAATGGAAAGCGAAGGAAGAAAATATTGCGAATTTATTTTCTCCGGAGACATTGAAGACATCTTACTTCCAGCAATTGAAGCTGGACCATTTGAAAGAGATGAGAAAGTCCGTTAAGAATCCTAGCAAGGAAGAGAGAATGGTATTGCGCATACTTAAAGGGGAAATGAATCTACTGGAGCGGAAGCTTTATCCCAATAGAATCGAACGGTTTTTTTTAAGACTTGTACATGTGCTAAAAGGGCTGAGGAATAGCGGTATGAAACGTGATTTAACACAACAGACAAATTGGATGTTGAAAATTGATACTGCGGTAGCAAAAGCCTCACAACAAAATAAGAATGGCAATACCCTTAAAAGTGTTCGACAGGAAAAAAGAGAACGTCCGATACTGGTTCAGAAAAATAGGATTTCTTCTAAAAAAAGTTTGCGAATAAAATAGATGAACATGGAACCGAACGATAAAAGGAGCGTCGCAAGTATAGATGCTACAGTTCCTGTCGTTTGTAAAACCACATTTTCATCAGTATTGATTAAGCGATGACCGGACAAAATCTCATAGCATTGACTGAACAGTTAAATCAACTGGGGTTGGGAGACCATGCCGGTGAACTGTACATGAACCTTAATAACCCAGCGAAAGAATTTTCTATTGTCTGGGGTTCGCAGGCCGGTCCTGACCTCTTGCAATATTTCCTGCGCTTTGAACGGGATGCAAAAGATGATTTTTATTTGAAGGAATACGAATTGACTACCCGCAATGTACCCGTACCAGCTGAGTTTTCCCCGCTGGATAAAGACCTGATGACAGCCGATGCTATGATGAATGCTTATTTAGCCGGGCAGGAAGAACCAGGCGATCAGGAATTCTGCCAGGCAGTTGAGGAGAAATTACAACAATTACACCAGACAAAGCCTTCCGTTGCTGAACTGCTCCTGTTTAAATACTGGCCACAATCACTGTATAAAGAATTTATTCCGGATGACAGCCATTTGAAGCAACGCTATGAAATAACCATTACGGTCGAAGCAAATGGCGACCAGACTATGACCGCTTCTGAAGCATATCAATATATCAAACAAATGAACCGGGAACATGTAATAGCCGATGAATTATTGACCATTGCCAACAGGGAAATGCAGCACGGTCATCATTTTATAGCATTCAACCAGGTCAATTATTTTCTCGAAAAACCGGATATGTATTTCTTCAAGACAAAGGATGAAGCCGATGAATTTTCGGATAATAATATCAGTGAGTATGACAACTTCAAAGTGATTCATGCACGGTCGGTGGATGAATTACTGAGCAATGTACCCTATGGAGAACAATTACGCATTCAATTATTAACAACTAAAAATCTATCCCCCATGAATCAAGAAAATTATGATTTTCTCGTCAACCAGTTGAAGTATACCGGATTTGGCGAAGACCTGAATCATCAGCTGAAAGAAAAATTAATCAGCGGTGAAAAAGAATTCACACTGAGTTATCAAAAAGATTTCGGAAAAGACCAGACAGCAGCCACGCTTCATTTCAGAGGACCCGAAGATGGTAACATCATATTCTTTAATCGCTATAACCTGATGCTGAAAAACCAGCAGCACCCCGATGCAATCAAGCAAACTTTTTTCCAGGGTAAGGATGACCCAAAAATCACTCTGAAAGAAGGCTATAATCTCATGAGTGGCCGTGCTGTTTATAAAGATAGCCTGACCAATAAAGAAAAGCAAGAATACAAAGCCTGGCTGCAGATTGATTTCAAAGTGACCGATAAGAACGGCAATTTTAAACTCCATCCTTACAATGAGAAATATGGTTTTGATTTGGAGAAAGCATTGAATGTACATTCGATTAAAGAAATGAATGATACGACCAGTAGAGAGCGGTTGATGGCAGATCTGCAAAGAGGTAACAGGCAGTCAGTGACAATGACTGTACAGGGAGCGGAACGGAAATTATCTATTGAGGCTGCTCCACGTTTCAAATCATTGAATATTTATGATGAATCCGGTAAGCGGTTGAAGCCAGAAGATTTGTATATCAAACAATCAAACGGTCAGTCGGTGAAGCAGGATGAGAAAAAGCAAAGTCAAAAGCAAAATAATGGCGGGGATGATGGGGAAGGCGAACCCGGACCCAAAAAATCCAGACGCAGAAAGCAAACCATCACCTGATGGATGAACTGCTGTCTTTTTTATCCGCCATCGAGGAAGACCCCCGGATCAGCACGGCCCATATCAGTTTGTATATGGCTCTCTGGAAAAAATGGACAGATAGCGGGTCGCATGGCCCGCTATCTTTTTTTCGTTGTGATGTTATCGCTTCTTGTAAAATAGCCGGAGGGAATACTTATCATAAAGTATTACGGCAATTGAATGAGTATGGATATATAAAATATGTGCCGTCGTATAACCGCTTTCAGAAGAACCTCGTGCATTTCGTTCAATGTGGAAGCTATTGATTTTTGTACAGCATTTTGTGAACAGGATTTGAAAAAAGTGAGACATGGAAAAAATGCCCCCGGACAGGGTTGTAAAACTATTGATGGATCATGGTGTGACCGTGACGGCTGAAGAAGCGCAACTGATTATTGATTTCCTGCGGAGTCTTTCTTTGCTTGCCAGCAAAATGGATGCACTCAGTATGCTGCAAAAGCCGGTTTTGAATTTTGAAGAAACTTGTCGGTACCTTACCATCAGTCCCTCTCATCTCTATAAGTTAACTTCCCAAAAACAAATCCCTCATTTTTGCCCGCAGGGAAAAAAACTTTATTTTAAACGTGAGGAAATCGATGAATGGTTATTGCGTAACCGGCAAACAACAACCGATGATATTGATAAATTTTCTACCGATTATATCATGCGGAAAAGACGTGGCCGTTAAAGTGCATAAATAATTGGAGAGATTACGAGCCGGTAATTCCGGTTTTTTATTTTGAAAATATTTTGTTCTTGTTTTCTTTTGTTTGAGTAGTTTGTGTTGCCCTTTTGTTGCCCGAAATGCAGTAGGTGTTGAGGGTCAAGCAGAAGGAGTTTCTGTATTGGTAAGTAGGTAGTCAGTCTTGAGTTGCAAACTCAAGACAACTGGGTATTATAAGTTATATCTAGGTTTAATTCAGCCCCTAAATGGTCTCTTTCAAACCACTTTATTAATTATGGTGAATGATATTTTTAAATTGGTAAGGTCAGAAGATGTTGTTTTATTTGCCGGATCTGGGTTGTCTAAGTACGCTGGCTATCCTTTGGGTAGCGAACTTGCAGATATGATTCTTTCTTCGTTGTCTAATTCTGAAAAGAACGAAATCGGAAGTGGATTAACGCTTGCCGACTTAACGGAAACGATTGTTAGGTTAAGAGGAGGCAAGAATGAACTTTTCGGACTCTTAAAAAAGATATTTCATAAACAGCCAAATACTTACAAGTATCATGAGATTCTCCGTACTATCCCGCATATCAAAACTATAATTACAACAAATTATGACAAGCTGTTTGAACTTGCATTAGGCAGTGAAGCTAAGGTGATTATAAAACAGGAAGATGTGGCAACTATAAAAGACGAACGGGAAATCTTTAAAATACATGGTGATTTTACCTATCCCGAATCTATAGTCCTTCTTAGGTCAGATTTTACCCAGTTTTTTAGTTATCAGACTATTAACAATCTTTTGTGGGCAAATGTTAAAGCGAGGCTTTCTAATAAATCAATTTTATTTATAGGGTATGATCTTGAGGACTCTAATATTCACATGATGTTATCTGATTTGTCAAAATCATTGGGTGCGAAAAGGAGACGGGCATTTCTTATTGCCCCAGGATTTAAGAATGCAAAAAAGAACTTTTTAAATGATAATAACATTGAATATGTAGATTTAAAAGGAGAAATATTTATTGAGAAACTATTTGAGAATATCAGGATGAATATTGTTAAAGACTATGACAATGACATAGTCTCATTGGAAACTTTGAACAAGTTCTTTTCAATGAACGACATTCAATTTGATGTCAACTCAAAGGGGCAAAACATTTCAAATCTAAGGGGCATTAACCAAGAGATGAAAGCAGACATAAAGATGAAATTTAAAGATGGGAGTGATAAGAAGACTAAACTAGATGAGTTGATAAGTGGGAATTCATTCGGAAATTTAACAATTGAACCTCAATTTTTAGATGACTTTTCTTTTTCGTCGAAAAATATTAATCTGATTGGAAACCCAAAAGATTTTCGAATTGTGATTGGCTCGGTACCACATCAGGAAGGAATTGTTGATCTTACTTTTGAAGACGGCTTTGAAGTGACTGATATTCCTTACAAAATATTCAGATCAAAAAAGAAGACTGTAGTCTCTGGCGAATATAAAAGCTCGACAATTGAATTACATTTAGTGCCTCATGGCAATGCCTTTCAGGCAACATTTGATTATAAGTTAAATGAAGATTTTAGAAGGAGTACAGAAGCTATCGCGACCCTGAAACTTCTGGCCAATTTGATTGGCGGTGTAAAATTTTCGGCATTTACTCACAGCGATAAGAAATTCCATGAAATGCCAATCCCTGAAGCCACCAATGATGAATTTCTAGAGAATATCAAGGATAATCTAGAGTTCTATGAAGTTTTAAGACAAGTTGAGATATTATACAAATTGAATTTTGATAAAATACCAGAACCGAGCAAAGAAATGTATAATAAATTGATGCTTGCGACCCAGACAATCAATGAAAAAGTAAATGAGGTCAAATGGGAGGGTAATTTTCGATACAATGTCAAAAATAAGCATACGCCATTGGAATTAATATTAGAAATGCAAGAACCTGGTTCAACCTTTGAGGCGGTTAGCGCCGAGCCAGAAATAATTGAAATACTTGGACATCAAATTAACATCGGTCATAAACATATAGTTTATGACGATCTTTATGTATCAAACATGGAAGATATTGTCAATAAATTAGCGGATGAGGCAATTTTCAAAAGTAGTGGTCAACGGGTCAAGATCAAATATAAAAAGGAGATTTCGCCAGGTGATATCGCAGCAAGTGCATAAATTAAAAAAAAGCCCCAACTGCAGGAACTCTTCTTTCATAATCATGGGCTAGTAAAAAGTACAAATTAAAGCTCGGGTAGCGGCACTCAATTATTCATCACTTATCAACAGTACTACTTTGTTAAATTTCCCGCAAGTATTCCCAGGCTTCTTGGGCAGTTTGGAAACGGTATTCTTCTCTCCGCCTTAATAAGATAGAAATAAAGTGTCCAAATTGAGTTCGAAGCTGTTCCGCTCTTACTCTTGGGATGCCATGTAATATGGCCCTTTCAATTTCGTTGGATGGGAGATTGATATCGTAGGGAAAATCGCCCGTGTGGCAGAAATAAAGTGCAATACCCAAGTGGTAGAGATCGGATTGAAACGATGTGTACTGAAACTTGACAAGCTCAGGGGCTTTGAATTTTGGATGGGCAATTTGGTTAGTAGAGTAGAATCTGCCCCTTAATTCTTCACTGATCCCGAAATCTGAAATTTTATAAACTCTCGGTCCGGTATTGCCATTTGGGAAATAGAGAATATTATAAACGGTGAGGTCCTTATGCAGAATATTTGCTCCATGAATATAATCCAGCGCTGATAGTAGCTGGAAGGCGATATTTTTTACAACAGACTCTCGTTGGGATCCATAATGTTTGGTTAGATCGTACAAATTACCCCATGCCCGTTCAAAAACGATGTAAAATAAATTATCACAAATAAATGCATCGTAAATATGAACAACGTTCTGATGTCTTACTTTATCCAGAATGGAAGTTTCGCTTTCCCATTGCCGTTGTACCTCTTCGAATTTTCTATGATCAGGCTTGAATATCTTAATAGCAAGAGAATTACCAAAATTATCTTGTCCTTCATACAAGAGCCCGAAACCTCCCTGAGTAATAAGTCTGCCTATAGAATAATCTACACCTCTTCCAGTCTCAATAACATCACCGGGATTTGGAAATTCACCCTTTATTTGATTCGTAAAAGTCATGGTGGGTTGGGAATTATGATGCGCTCTTGATTAATATTGTTGATTCTCAAAGTTACTAAATAGAAAGACTGGTTCTACAATCGATTCAGTATTCGACTCTCACACTTTTTGAATTTGCAAATATCAGATTTGTATTAGGTGATTGACAAATAATCATTCCGGCTGAAGAAAAGTAGTCACATTCATATGTATTGTACTAGCCCATCCAAGCCAATTTGACAGGAAATAAATGTAAAATGCCTATGGTATAATTTCTGGGGAATATATCCAATACAACTAAAAACTAAAAATCATGGAAAATAAAGCTGTTTTGAGAAAAGCATTGGAGAATTTAAACTCAAAATTTATACGTGAAGGACAAATTTGTATTGGGTTAAATAGATTTTCCAATTATCGAATTACCGATTCAGAGAATGATCTTTCTTTTGCACTGTCAGGAAATTATTATGGAGTAGATTGTTTTGAGCATTGGGAAGGAATTTACTATGATCAGGAAAGGGATTTATTCTTCTATGTAGGTATGTCAAGCCCTGATAAATTCTCAAATATCACATCTGCTTTCGAAATAAACGGCGATCTGCTTGACATATTAACAACAGAGCTAAAGGTTAAAATAAGGGAAGCTAGTTTGAGTAAAAGTAGAATTTGTGTAGACTATACGGAATTCCCAAATTTCTTGGAACTCCCTAGCTAGCATTTCTCATCATACAGACTCTGCTTGACACTGCAACAATAGAATATATTGCTCGCAACAGGCGAGAAAGGCTGGGATAGTAAAGCGAGATTATTTGTCGTTACAATCTCTTTTTATACTTATAAGATCTTGTTCTTTTTTCTTCGCTAGATTTGACCTAGCCTTTGTCAACTAGAAATCGCGTAGACTAATGTTGTTGACTAGCAGTTTAATTTTTTTCTATGGTGTATTTATAGTTCCAATCATCGAAGTCTTCAACATTGACTTCAATTAAACTCAAATCGATGCTATCTTCAATAATAGCTTTGTGAACAAGCTTCAAGACTGCTGGGTATTTTTCTAATTTATCGAACTCAATAATATGAATCCCAGGTCGGGTCATGGCGGCAACAAATGGCAATACAGCATTCAGAGAGTGCAGGTTCTCATAATCAAGTGTTCCGTGAGGCACGGGTTTAATGGTATAGGTCTTATTTTGTCCATCCACTTCGACTTCGTAAGGGATTAGTCCTGGCGCTTTCAGCAGCTGCAATTTTAAATTGATGCTGTTATACTCGTCGTTATTATAATATTCTTCAACAATCTCTCCAAATCGTTCATCCCTGTTGCAAAAAAGGCTGACTAATTTTATACAACTTCCCAGAAACGTTACCTCGCCCGTTGTCAGTGTAATTCCTGGATTGGGTTCTTTGTCTCCATTTTCAAATAAATCCTCACTGTAATTTAATAGGCACGTGAATTTCTTGTATTTGATATCCCGGAAATTCTGAAATAGTGGAATCTTTAAGAAAGAAATAGTCACAGGCTTTTGAATTTCAGGTTCAGCCGGAATAATCATCTCGCATTTGGGAATTGACCTGAAGACTTTTGGCTCAGGCTTTTGTTTATTCTCACTTTCCTTTATTAAGCGTTCTAATATCTCTAGCCGTACCTTAATGTCTTCAGTATTGTTCATAATTCCACCTAGGTTCTGCTGGACAAAGCGGTTAAAAAGTTTTGCCTCTTGTATTAAAACTCCATTCAAATTGACCGCAAGATCCATTAAATGTTCCTTTGCCTCTGCGTCTTCTAAATTGAAAAATGGCTGCTTATTTGATATCCTTTGGCACTGACGCCACCTTTCATATAAAGCAGCAAAAATTAGTTGTTCATCCGGGAGTTCACCTTTGTCAATGGTTTGTCCGATTATTCTAAGTGAACTTTTATCATCATGCAAAGGATCATCAGTATTTAGGTACATTGCAACCGATACTAACTTGCAATACCCCGGCAGATTCCGTGTCCATTTGTCCACTTCCTTATTCAATTTCGACTGTATGTCTTTTGAGTCAAAAATTGAACCTGCCTTTGACGTGATATAGGTGAAAGATCCACTAACTAACCAATCAACAAAATCGAATGCCATAATTTACAAACTTATATTGCGGAATGCAGAACTTGTCCCTTGTAATTTAAAGACTATCTGAGTATAAATCTCTAGATCTTGTTCTTGTTTGTTTTTATTTCATTTTTCTTGTCGCTAATTTGTTGCCCGATTTGTATAATTAATTGAAAGCCAGTTTTAAGTAATTCCTGTATCGGAAAGTAATCTCCTGATTTTATTTATAATCGTATTTTTAAGTAATGCCACCCGATCATTATAATGAAACGCCTTTACTGGTTGCCGTTGACTGTGTCATCTTTGGATTTGATGGAACGGAGATCAAGCTGTTGCTAATTCACCGAGGGTTTGAACCATTAAAAGAAAAATGGAGCCTGATGGGTGGCTTTGTACAACCCCAGGAGGCGCTGGATGATGCCGCTACCAGGATATTGAAGCAGCTTACCGGTCTTAATGGTGTTTATATGGAGCAGTTGCACAGCTTTGGTGATCCCACCCGGGACCCGGTGGAGCGGACGATCTCTGTTGCCTACTATGCATTGATCGATATTCATACCTATGAAAAGCAGATCAGTGAAAATTACCTGCCGGAGTGGTTCTCCCTCAAAAAATTACCGAAACTGATCTTTGATCACCGGCAGATGGTGAATATGGCCTGGCAACGGGTACAATACAAAGCGGCTTTGCATCCTATCTTATTTGAGTTATTACCCGAGAAATTTACCATGCCTCAACTGTTAAGTCTCTATAAAGCAGTTTACGACAAACAGCTGGATAAACGAAATTTCATGCGGAAATTGCTAACAGCAGGGTTATTGGTCCGGCAAAAAGACAAGGAAAAACAAACATCCAAACGGGGAGCCTATTATTATAAGCTGGATAAAAAGAAGTACTCCTCCAATTTACAGGCTTTTATGAGTTTTCTGCCGGCGAAGGAAATATTCAGGTAGGAAATAAGTAATGAACCGGCCACCGGGAGGCCTCCGGTACTGTCTGAAGGAGAATTTTTTTTCAGTAGTTAAAATAAGTGTTATTTTGACACTAATTATGAATGATTGTTTTGTCATTGGAGTGGATTATGGAACAGATTCCGTCCGTTCTGTCCTCGTGAATGCAGCTACAGGTGCTGAAGCAGCATCCTCTGTGTTTTATTATCCCCGCTGGAAAGAAGGTAAATATTGTAATGCATCATCTAACCAGTTTCGCCAGCATCCTCTTGATTATTTGGAAGGTATAGAAGCCACAATTACAGACTGTATTAAAAAAGCAGGACCTGCCATTGCTGCCGCAGTAAAAGGTATTGCCGTTGACACTACAGGTTCATCACCGGTTGCCGTAGATGAAACAGGTACACCGCTTTCTTTACTGCCTGAATTTGCGGAGAACCCCAATGCCATGTTTGTTCTCTGGAAGGATCATACTTCCATCAAAGAAGCAGCTGCCATCAATAATCATGCAGCTACATTTGAAACGAACTATTTACAATACGTTGGCGGTATTTACTCCAGCGAATGGTTTTGGGCGAAACTGCTTCATGTACTCCGGGAAGATGCTGCTGTACGCAGCAAAATTTATTCATGGGTGGAGCATTGTGACTGGATTCCTTTTGTATTAACAGGAGGGCAACATATCGCCGCTATGCAAAGAGGTGTTTGTGCGGCAGGGCATAAGGGATTATGGTCCGAAGAATTTGGCGGGTTTCCTCCCAATGATTTTTTTAAATCGCTGGATCCTTTATTAGATGGTTTTGTAACAAGACTGCATAATAATATTGTCGCTTCTGATCAGCCGGCAGGTAACTTATGCAATGAGTGGGCAGCTAAATTAGGCCTGTCCACCAATGTGGTAGTGGCGGTTGGTGCCTTCGATGCACATATGGGTGCTGTGGGTGGGCAGGTGGAACCTTATTTTCTCAGTAAAGTAATGGGCACTTCCACTTGTGATATACTGGTGGCGCCTGTAAATGATATAAAGGGTAAATTAGTGAAAGGGATATGTGGCCAGGTAAATGGTTCTGTCATTCCGGGTATGTATGGCCTGGAAGCAGGCCAGTCTGCATTTGGAGATGCTTATGCCTGGTTTAAGAATCTTATTGCATGGCCCTTGCAGTTTATCAATGATGAAAAAGAAAAAGCGAAGATACTGGATATGATACTACCCCAATTGAGTAAAGCAGCTGAAACTATCCCCCTGGATTTTAATAATGAGCTGGCTGTTGATTGGATGAATGGACGTCGCACTCCTGATGCCAACCAGGAATTGAAAGCTGTACTTTCAGGTATCAACCTGGCTACGGATGCACCCCGTCTTTTCAGGGCTGTGGTGGAATCAACCTGTTTTGGTGCTAAAGCTATTGTGGACAGGTTCGTGAGCGAAGGGGTGCCTGTTAAAGGTTTGATCGGGTTGGGCGGAGTGGCAAAAAAATCCCCCTTTATCATGCAAATGATGGCGGATGTGATGAATATGCCGATCAGGATCCACAAAAGTGAACAGACCTGTGCATTGGGTGCAGCCATGTTTGCAGCAACTGCCGCAGGACTGTACAGCAAAGTGGAAGAAGCTATGCAGGCAATGGGCAGCGGCTTTGATGCAACATATTATCCCGACCCGAAAAGAGCTGCGGTATATGCCCGACGGTATGAGAAATATAAACTGACAGGTGCTTTTATTGAAGAACAAACAGTACCCGCCTGAGTAATGATCGTTAATATAACCGGTTAAAGAATTGCCTATGTCTGAACAATATGCTGCTATAAAAAAACTTTCCTACGATGCAAATATGCAGTTGCCCAAACTGGGGCTGGTGCTTTTTACATTCGGGAATGTAAGCGTTGCAGACAGGGAGAAAAAAATATTCGCTATAAAGCCTAGCGGTGTCCCCTACGACGAGTTAGCTATTGATAAAATGGTTATTGTTGATTTTGATGGGAATGTAGTGGAAGGTTCTCTACGACCCAGCAGTGATACAAAAACACATGCTGTTCTCTATAAGTATTGGGAAAAGATCGGCTCCATCGTACATACTCATTCCACCTATGCCACAGCATGGGCTCAATCCTTACGGGATATTCCCATTTACGGCACTACTCATGCAGATCATACTACGGTTGATATCCCTTGTGCCGCACCAATGGATGATGAAATGATAAAAGGGAATTATGAATATGAAACGGGATTCCAAATCATGAATTGTTTCCGGGATAAGGGACTGAGTTACGAAGAAGTGGAGATGATGATCGTGGGTAACCATGCCCCGTTTACCTGGGGAAAGACTGCAGATAAGGCAGTATATAACGCTGCCGTGCTGGAAAGCATTGCACAAATGGCCTGGCTGACGGAACAGATCAATCCCAAGGCACCCCGGTTGAAAGAGGCATTAATTAAAAAACATTATGAAAGGAAGCACGGACCGGATTCCTATTACGGCCAATAAACATATAACTCTTCTAAAACGATTCTGCATATGAAATTTCTTCCAGTATTAATGATCACCGCCATCGGTTTTTCTTCCTGTAATAACAGTGAGACTGAACAAAAAGAAGCTACCGGAACCACATCGGGTAAAACGCTCATCACTGAAAAACCATTTGGTGAATATGAGGGCAAAGCTGTTACCGAATACACACTTACCAATGCCAACGGGATGCAGGTGAGTATTATTAACTATGGGGGCACCATCACCCGGCTGATGGTACCTGATAAAACAGGCTCGATGGGAGATGTGGTGACAGGCTTTGAATCACTGGAAGGGTTTCTGCAAAAAGGAGTACCTTATTTCGGTGCATTGATCGGACGCTATGGTAACCGTATTGCTAATGCGAAGTTTACATTAGACGGAAAAGAATACAGCTTGTCTCCCAATAATAATGGCAATACCCTGCATGGTGGTAATAAAGGATATGATAAAGTGTACTGGAATATTGAAAAGCAGGCGGGTGATAGCAGTCTTAAACTTAGCTATTTGAGCAAAGACGGGGAAGAAGGATACCCCGGTAACCTTACTATTGAAGTTATCTATACGCTGACTGCAGGTAATGCATTAAAAATTGATTATACCGCTACGACTGATAAAGCAACGCCTGTCAACCTGACCAGTCATGCCTATTTCAATTTATCGGCCGGCAGGGATTCCACTATTCTTAGCCATGACCTGCTGATCAAAGCCTCCAAATTTACACCGGTGAATGAGCAACTGATACCAACCGGGAAGATCGAAGAAGTAAAAGGGGGCCCGATGGATTTTACTATTGCTAAACCGATTGGAAAAGAAATAGCCATGGTGAGTGGTGGTTATGATCATAACTGGGTATTGGACAGAACTAGCAACGGTCTTGAACTGGTGGCACAATTAAGCGATACAGTAAGTGGAAGGGTAATGGAAGTATGGACAACAGAACCTGGCCTGCAATTCTATTCCGGTAATTTCCTGGACGGGACCTTAACGAATACGAAGGCGGGAACAAAATATGTGAAGTATGGAGCATTATGCCTGGAGACACAACATTTCCCGGATAGCCCCAACCAGCCATCATTCCCTGCTACAATTTTGAAACCAGGAGAGACCTACCGGCATACGACAGTTTATGAATTTTCGGCTCAATAAATATTAAAACAAGCAGCATGAAAAAATTTTTTTTCTTCATCAGCATGTTTGTTGCTTGCACAGTAGCTGCACAGCAAAAGGATTATTCCATAAAAGATATCAATTTCACACAGGTACACCTTACTGATAATTTTTGGCTGCCAAGAATTGAAATCAACCGGACCGCTACTATTCCCGCCTCTTTTGAACGTTGTGAGAATACTGGTCGTGTAAAGAATTTTGTAATGGCTGCCGAAAAGAAAGGTAAGTTCTGCACCGTATATCCCTTTGATGATACAGATATTTATAAAACGATTGAGGGTGCCGCATTCTCCTTAGCCACACATCCCGATAAAAAGCTGGATGCCTACGTAGATTCTTTAATTGTGATCATCCGGAATGCACAGGAACCGGATGGTTATTTATATACGGCCCGGACCATCGATCCGGTTAATGTGGGCAGTTGGGTAGGAAAGGAACGCTGGGAAAAAGAAAGAGAGTTAAGCCATGAACTGTATAATGCGGGCCATATGTATGAGGCTGCGGTGGCACATTACCTGGCAACAAAAAAGAGAAACTTCCTGGATATTGCTATAAAAAATGCTGACCTGGTTTGCAGTGTATTCGGACCCGGGAAAAGATCAGTGGCACCCGGTCATGAGATCGTAGAAATGGGGTTGGTGAAATTATTTCGTATCACGGGCAAACAGGAATATTTAAATACAGCTAAGTTTTTTATTTATGCCCGTGGTCAGTACAATGGTTACGATCCGAAGAGTACGGATTCGTGGAAGAACGGATCTTACTGGCAGGATCATAAGCCGGTGGTGCAGCAGGATGAAGCTGTAGGACATGCTGTACGGGCAGGTTATTTATATTCCGCCGTGGCAGATGTAGCGGCATTAACCGGCGACGACAGCCTGACAAAAGCTATTGATAAGATTTGGGAGAATGTAGTAGCGAAGAAACTCTATATACAGGGCGGTATTGGAGCCCGGGGTGATGGAGAACGTTTCGGGGCTAACTATGAATTGCCGAATAATACGGCGTATAATGAAACCTGTGCTGCTATCGCCAATGTGTATTGGAATCATCGTATGTTTTTGCTGCATGGAGATAGTAAGTACATGGATGTGCTGGAAAGAACATTATACAATGGTTTGATCTCCGGTGTTGGACTGGATGGGAAATCTTTTTTTTACACCAATGCCATGGAAGTGCGGAATGGGTTTTCGCATAATGATATTGAAAGAGAAAGATCCGGGTGGTTCCAGTGTAGTTGCTGCCCCACGAATATCTGTCGTTTTATTCCTGCTGTGCCTGGCTATATGTATGCACAAAAGGAAAGCGATCTGTATGTTAATCTCTTTATCAGCAGTACAGCTAACCTCATCATAAATAATAAGCCGGTACAAGTGGTGCAACAAAATAATTATCCCTGGGAAGGCGACCTCCGGTTTACCATTCAAACAGCAAAAGCCAATAGTTTTAAATTATTGATCCGTATTCCGGGCTGGGCTTTAAATACTACAGTTCCTTCGGATTTGTATTCGTTTCAGAAAAATGCAGGAGTGAAGCCAACCATACAAATAAACGGGGAACCTGTTACCTATGAAATACAGAATGGGTTTGCAGTCATTGACCGGGCCTGGAAAAAGAATGACGAAGTATTGGTCAGTCTACCGATGGAAATAAAACAAGTAGTTGCCAATGAAAAGATCAGAGATAATATTGGCAAAGTTGCTTTGCAGCGGGGCCCCATTGTTTTTTGCGCCGAATGGGCCGATAACAATGGTAAGGCCGGAAATATCATTGTACCGGCAGGGGCAGCGTTTTCAACAGAGTATAAATCCACGTTACTGAATGGGATCATGACATTGAAAACAGAAGTACCCGTTGTATCAATCACAGGTACAGAGAGTATTACTACGGAAAGAAAAACAGTAACCATGATACCTTATTACAGCTGGGCCAACCGGGGAAAGGGAGAAATGACCATCTGGTTCCCGTCACAAATAAAAGATATTGAAATATTAAGCAAGTAAAAAAAATGCAGGAGTACAATGAATAAAAGAATCAATACAAAAGGCCTCGAAGTGTGGTTCATTACCGGCAGCCAGAATTTATACGGAGAAGAGACACTGAAACAAGTAGCCGTACACAGTTCTAAAATAGCCAAAAGCCTAAATGATGCAGAGGACATTCCGGTGAAAGTGATCTTTAAGCCGGTTTTGAAATCGCCTGAAGAAATTTATAACCTGGTACTTGATGTAAACAGTAGTAAGAATTGTATTGGTATCATTACCTGGATGCATACATTTTCGCCGGCGAAAATGTGGATCAACGGACTGAAATATTTACAAAAGCCCATGTTGCATTTTCATACACAATTTAACCGGGACATCCCCTGGGGTGAAATTGATATGGACTTTATGAACCTGAACCAGTCTGCACATGGCGACAGGGAATTTGGGTTTATAGTAAGCCGTATGCGTCTGAACAGGAAAGTAGTGGTGGGACATTGGCAGGATAAAAAAACAATAGCACAAATTGCGGAATGGACCAGGGTTGCAACCGGCTGGCATGATTGGCAGGGTGCAAAATTTGTACGATTTGGAGACAATATGCGCTACGTGGCGGTAACGGATGGAGATAAAGTGGAAGCGGAATTAAAATTTGGCTTTAGTGTCAATACACACGGTGTGGGAGACCTGGTTGGATATATTAATGGAATAAAAGAAACGGCTATCACAAAACTATGTGATGAATATGCGGTTCTCTATCAGCTCATGCCGTCGCTGAAGAAAGGAGCTGGACAACACCAGTCATTAAGAGAAGCGGCGAAGATCGAATTAGGTATCCGCAAATTTTTGGAGGATGGAGGCTTTAAAGGATTTACGGACACATTCGAAGACCTGCATGGCATGGTTCAGCTGCCGGGTATCGCTTCCCAGCGGTTAATGGCAGATGGATATGGATTTGCAGGAGAAGGTGATTGGAAGACAGCGGCTTTGGTGCGGGCCATGAAGGTGATGGGAAATGGATTGAAAGGGGGTAATTCTTTTATGGAAGATTATACCTATCATTTTGAACCGGGTAATAATTTAGTATTAGGTTCTCATATGCTGGAAATTTGTCCCTCCATTGCTGCTGATAAACCCAGTTGTGAAATACATCCGCTGGGTATTGGTGGTAAAGCAGACCCGGTCCGGTTGGTATTTAATGTAGCTGCCGGTCCCGCCTTGAATGCCTCGCTGATTGATATGGGTGACCGGTTCCGGTTATTGGTAAATGAAGTGGAAGCAGTGGCACCCAAAAATAAGTTACCCAAACTACCGGTTGCACGGGTGTTGTGGAAACCATTGCCCGATTTTAATACAGCCTGTGCGGCATGGATCTATGCCGGGGGTGCCCATCATACCTGCTACAGCCAAAATATTTCATCCGAGGGGTTACAGGATTTTGCAGAGATGGCCGGTATTGAATATGTTTTGATTGATAAAACTACAATTATCCCTAATTTGAAAAGGGAATTACGGGTGAATGATGTAGTTTACAAGTTTAATAAATAGTTACAACAACTGGAAAATAAAGACTCTGATCACCAAACTAAAATAACAGCTAATGAATAATCTTGCCACAAAAGATATCGTTGTTTTCATTGTCTATTTCATCCTCATTGCCGGTTATGGCTACTGGATCTACCAGCGGAAAAAGAAAGCATCCATTACCGCCTCTCATGATTATTTCTTAGCAGAAGGATCATTGACCTGGTGGGCTATCGGCGCATCGTTGATCGCTTCCAATATTTCAGCAGAACAGTTTATCGGTATGAGTGGTAATGGTTTTTTTGTAGGTGTTGCTGTGGCTGCTTACGAATGGATCGCTGCTGTGGCCCTTATCATTATTGCAGTATGGTTTATTCCTATCTACCTGAAGAACAAGATCTATACCATGCCGCAGTTTTTAAAGACGAGGTATAATGAAACGGTATCGTTGATCATGGCAATCTTCTGGTTGTTCCTGTACATATTTGTTAATCTTACTTCTATTTTATTCCTGGGAGCTGTGGCGATCAGTGGCCTCGTAGGCCCGGAATATTTTCATACCATTATGATTGGCCTGGCGATCTTCGCCCTTATCATTACACTCGGTGGCATGAAGGTGATCGGGTACACTGATGTGATACAGGTAGCAGTCCTGATCATCGGCGGATTTGCCACTATCTATTTTGCCCTGACAATTGTCAGTGAAAAATTTGGGTTGGGCAGGGATGCGATCGCCGGTTTCAATACGCTGTTAAAAGAAGCTCCTGAACATTTTCATATGATATTGAGTAAACCGGATGCCAACTCTTCACAGGAGTATATCAATAAATATTTATTACTTCCGGGTATTGCCATGTATTTTGCCGGGCAGTGGATCGTGAATCTTAATTATTGGGGTTGTAACCAGTATATCACACAAAGGGCATTAGGTGCTGATCTGCAGACAGCCCGTAAAGGCATTTTATTCGCCGGGTTCCTAAAACTATTAATGCCGATCATTGTAATGCTGCCGGGTATTGCTGCTTATGTCTTAAATAAGAGTGGTCACCTCCAGGTGGATAAGATGGATGATGCTTATTCTTCCATTCTTGGTTTTTTACCTGAAGGTTTAAAAGGATTATCAATAGCCGCTTTAACCGCTGCAATCGTGGCTTCGTTGGCCGGTAAGCTTAACAGTATCTCCACCATTTATACCTACGATATTCATAAGAAGTATTTTAATAAAGAAATGGAGGAAAAGAAACAGGTGTGGATGGGACGTCTTATGGCAGTGGTGGCCATCCTAATATCCCTGTTGTTTACCTGGGAAGATCTGCTGGGAATTGGGAAGAAAGGGGGATTTACATTTATTCAAGAATACACAGGTTTTATCAGTCCAGGTGTATTTGCAATGTTTATACTGGGTATGTTCTGGAAAAGAACAACCGGTGCTGCAGCGGTAGCAGGGCTTATTACCGGGCTGGCATTTTCAATCTTTTTTAAAAACTATGCTGTATCTATTTTCGGGCATGAGACGTGGTTGTATACAGCCTTTCAAACTATCAATGATAAAGGGGAGTCTGTTTACCAGATACCGTTCCTTATCAATATGGGCTGGTCGTTCTTCTTTACAGTATTGATAATGGTTGGATTTAGCCTGGCAGGACCGAAAGTTAATCCGAAAGCATTTGAGCTGGATAAATCTATGTTCAAGCTAAGCCCTTCAATTACGGCTATGATCGTGGTAACCTTGCTGATCCTGACCGTACTGTATGCTAAGTTCTGGTAGTATGTAGCAGAGGAAAAATACATTCAAAGCAGCCACAAGGCTGCTTTTTTTATAGTAATTGTTTTACGGCCGGGCTAATATAATCAGCTATCAGCATTTTTACATTGGTGAATTGGTTAAACTCATATTCTTCGTGCATGGTGGTGAGTACCACACAATCCATGCACGCATTAGCAGCTGCTTCCACACCTTTAGGGGCATCTTCAAAGACCAGGCAATCAACAGGGTCAATTCCTAATGCTGTGGCACATTTCAGGAATGTTTCAGGATCGGGTTTGCTTTTTACTACATTGTCTGCACTGATCAGTGCCCCGAAATAAGAACGAATATCCAGGTTGTCGATCACAAAATCAATATTGAACATAATAGCAGCTGAGCCAATAGCCATTTTGATTCCCGACTGCTGCGCCTGCAATAGAAATTCAGTAAGCCCGGGCAATAATTGTAAATGTGGTTTGAATTCCTGCTGGTATTGTTTTTCTTTTTCAAAACCCATTTTCTTTTTCTCTTCGGGAGAAAAATGCCCCGGCATTACCCGTTCGATCACTTCTTCATTTTTCCCGTAACATTCTTCTTTCATTCTTTCAAGGCTGATATTGGCACCCAGGTCATTCAGTATCCGGTGCCAGGCCCTGATATGATAGGGCATATCGTTGATCATCGTTCCGTTCAGGTCAAAGAGGAATGCTTTATATCGTTTCTTCATGCCGCAATATTAGTGGAATAAATTTCAACGGCCCTGGAGAAATCAGCATTGTGGAGATGGATTTGATCAGTCAGTTGCATTTATTTCTTGTACGGCCAGCGGATCAGTTGCGGGTTTGCCTGTTATATAGCGGATATTGCGAAGCACAAGCGTAAGTACCGTCATGAAGGCTAACAGGATCAGCAAGATCAATTCCTGCCGTAATTCTTTCAACCAGTATACTTCGATCAATATAAATCCATGTATAAAGCAGATCAGTTTAGCTGCGAATGCATGACTGTATCCCTTGTTCGTAAGTAAGTGATGAATATGTGTTTTATCTGCTTCAAACGGCGATTTGCCATTCCATATCCGGGTTGAAAAAACACGGACCGTGTCAAAAATAGGAATCAATACAATGCCAAGGATAAATAAAGGAGCATGTTGTATCACGGGAGCAGCAGCGGAAATATTTACCTGCAATAATCGTATGGCAAGAACAGCTATAACAAAACCCAGCAGCAAGGATCCGGTATCTCCCATGAAGATCTTGGCAGGGTTAAAGTTGAAATACAAAAAAGCAAGTATGCCGCCGGCCAATGCGAAAGCGATAAGGGCAGTGTTCACATCACCACTCATGGTAAGGAAGATGCCCAGTGTGACAAGGCTCATGAAACCGATACCACCCGCCAGTCCATCAATCCCATCAATAAGGTTGAATGCATTGGTGATACCAACGATTGCCAGGACCGTAAATGTATACTGGGCCGAAACAGGCAATTCCTGGATACCAAATAACCCGTCAAATGAAGTAATCCGGATACCCGATAAGGCAATGAGAGCTGCTAACCCCAATTGGATAACAAATTTGTATTTGGCCGAAAGATCTTTCAGGTCATCCATAATGCCAAGGCCAAAGAGAACGGATATGGCAAAGAAAAAACTTACCTGGGGCACTTCGTTTGTAAAGGGAAACCAGAGAAAGAGTGCGGCCATCATACCGGCCAGTATTGCAATACCTCCCATAGTAGGGATCGGTGTTTTATGTTCCTTTCTTGCATTCGGGGTATCGTACAGCCTGTACTTATTAATAAGACTGATGATAGGAGGAATAGTGATCAGTGTAATAACAAAGGCGGTGATCAAACAAAGCAGGGCAAACTTATAATCACGGAAATAGATATCAAGCTGTAACAGGTGGAAGTGGCTTTTCATCTTATTAGTTCGGTTTTTCTTAAGGTGGTATAAGAATCTGAAATAAATATAGACGTATTTTTCAGCAAAGGCAAGCCCTTTTTTATTGTGCCGGAGCGAAAATTTACCCGGTATTTTAACCCGGCATCAGGTTTTAAAATCTAGTCAGGGGTATTTGCTTGGTCGTGCCCGTATTTTTTACATAATAACATCCCGCCAGGGCTCTAAAGAATGAGCACCGCAGACCTGCAAGGACTATTTTTGTGAAAAGTAGTTTTCTATCTCCGGTACAACTCAAATATTAGCCAGCCCGATCGAATACCTGAAAGGAGTGGGGCCGCAACGGGCCGAATTGCTCAAAAAGGAGCTCAGCATTTTCACCTTTGATGATCTGTTGAATCATTTTCCCTACCGGCATATTGACCGGACAAAAGTTGACTCCATCAGTAGCATTACCCCGGCTACGGAATTTGCTCAGGTAGCAGCTGTGTTGGTGAGTTATGAGGTTATCGGGCTTAAAGCTGGCCGAAGACTAGTGGCTCAGGTAAAAGATAAAACAGGTTTTTTGGAGCTCACCTGGTTCCAGGGGGTTAACTGGATACAAAAAACATTGCAACAGGGGCAGGCCTATCTTATTTATGGCCGGGTTACCTTCTTCAATGGAAAAGCACAGATCGTTCACCCGGAAATGGAAGTGCTGACAGCAGAAAAAAAGGACGGCAAGGATTTTCTTGAACCCGTTTATCCCACCACAGAAAAATTAAAGGCAAGGGGACTTGGAGGAAAACAAATTGGTAAGCTGTCTGAGGTTCTACTTGGCCTGCTAAAAGAGAAAGATATCCCGGAAAATTTACCGGATAGCATTTTGCAGCGATTGCAAATGGTCAGCCGATATGAAGCCTACAGGGTAATACATTTTCCAACTTCTGCAGATTCATATGAGCAGGCAGTAAAGCGGCTGAAATTTGAAGAACTCTTCATTGCACAGCTTCGGATGGCGATGTTAAGGTCAGAACGGCATCGTTACTCCAAAGGAGTGGTGTTTGATAAAGTGGGGGATTACTTCAATGAATTTTATAAGCATCATTTACCTTTTGCATTGACCAATGCACAAAAAAGAGTGATCAAAGAAATACGGGTGGATACGGCAAAAGGAAAACAAATGAACCGGTTGCTGCAGGGTGATGTGGGCAGTGGGAAAACCATCGTGGCCGTCCTCATTATGTTACTGGCAGCCGATAATGATTACCAGGCATGCCTGATGGCACCCACTGAAATACTGGCTCAGCAACACTATTCCGGTATCTCATCACTCCTTGAAAAAACAGGAGTCACTGTCGGTTTACTCACAGGATCGGCCAAATCAGCGCATCGTAAGAAAATATTAAAAGAGCTGGCAGCGGGCAGTTTGCAAATCCTGATCGGCACCCATGCCGTAATTGAAGATGTGGTACAGTTTAAAAATCTCGGTATGGTGGTAATAGATGAGCAACACCGCTTTGGTGTGGCACAAAGAGCAAGGCTGTGGGCTAAAGCAACGATTCCGCCACATATTCTTGTCATGACGGCAACACCCATTCCAAGAACACTGGCCATGACTGCATACGGCGACCTTGATTACAGTGTATTGGATGAGTTACCACCCGGACGGCAACCCATTACTACGGTTCACCGTTATGAGTCGCAACGCAGCAAGGTGATGGATTTTTTAAAAGCGGAGATCGAAAAGGGGCGGCAGGTATACATCATCTTCCCATTGATAGAAGAAAGTGAAAAATTAGATTATGAAAACCTGATGCAGGGATATGAAAATGTCAAGACCTATTTTCCGGAGCCTAAGTACTGGATCAGCATGGTGCATGGCCGGCAACCCTCCGAACAGAAAGAACTAAATATGAAAAGATTTGTTGAAGGAGATACACAGATCATGGTTTCGACTACAGTGATCGAAGTGGGGGTAAATGTGCCGAATGCATCAGTGATGGTGATAGAAAGTACAGAAAAATTCGGCCTTTCCCAGTTGCACCAGCTGAGGGGCCGGGTAGGCCGGGGTGCTGAAAAGAGTTATTGCATATTAATGACCGGGACTAAATTAGGTAATGATGCCCGGGAACGCATCAGGATTATGACAGCCACCAATAATGGGTTCGAAATAGCAGAGAAAGACCTGGAATTGAGGGGGCCGGGAGAAATAGCAGGAACAAGACAAAGTGGGGCATTAAACTTTAAGCTGGCCAGTATTGTCCAAGACCGGCAATTATTAGAAACGACCCGGTCTTTGGTGGCAGAGTTATTAGAAAGCGATCCAGACCTTGTTTCGGCCGAAAATTTGCGGTTAAAGAATTTCCTGTTGTCACAGAAGAGTAAAACAGTTTGGAGTCGTATTTCTTAACAGAAGATTGTCACAACACTTCTCATGATTTTTAGTTATTTTAAAGAAAATAAATTGAACCTGAAACGCCCTGTACTCTTTGCCATTTCCCTGCTTTCTGTCCTGTCGCTGTGGTCACAGGATTATAATAATATTGAGTTTATTGAAAATAAAGGGCAGTGGGACAGCAGGGTGAAATTTAAGGGTGACGTTAATGCAGGAGCATTCTTCCTGCGTTCAGGTGGCTTTACAGTACTCCAGCATAATCCACAGGATCTTGCAGCATTAGAACAAGCATGGCATGGTCACCAGCATGGTGCCACTGCAAAGACGGGCACTATGGTGCTTCGTTCACATGCATGGAATGTAGATTTTCTCGGTGCTGATCCTGCCATGGAGATTGCCCCGGATAAAGGCATTTCTACTTATAATAATTACTTTCTTGGCAATGACCCGTCCAAATGGGCTTCCGGTTGCCGCATCTTCCAGGCAGTTACTTTGAGGAATGTTTATCCCAATATTGATGTTCGTTATTACACAAATAACGGGGCCTTGAAATATGATATCATTGTAAGACCGGGTGGTAATGTCAGTAAGATTGCCTTACAGTACGAAGGTGTTGACAAATTGCAGGTAAAAAATAAAGAACTGGTTGTAGCTACATCAATCGGCGAAAGAAAAGAATCTGCTCCTTATACATATCAATCAACCGCTAAAGGAAGAACAGAAATTGACTGCCGGTATAAAGTAAGTGGTAATATCGTTCGCTTTGAAGTAAAGGATTATGACCCTTCTTCGATCCTCATCATAGACCCTACCATGGTCTTTTGTTCTTTTACCGGAAGTACAGCAGATAACTGGGGCTACACAGCAACCTATGGCCCTGATGGCAGTATGTTCGGCGGCGGTATTGTAAGAAATGGAAATGGGTTTCCTGCTTCCCCGGGTGCTTTTCAAACAACTTACCAGGGCGGAAGTTCCGGAACCCAGGAGGGGCCTTGTGATATTGGTATCATCAAACTTTCACCCACCGGTAATGCCAGGGTATATGCGACCTATATTGGAGGCACAGCAAATGAGCAACCCCATAGTCTTATTGTAGATAACCAGGGCAACCTGGTCATGGCCGGAAGATCTAATTCAGGAAACTATCCCACTACAGGCACAGGACAGATCGGTGTTGGTGGTGCTTTTGATATTGTAGTCACAAAATTAAATCCCACAGGCACTGCTTTACTGGGATCAAAGAAAATCGGGGGTGCTTCCAACGACGGAGTAAATATTACACCCGGGAGAAGTGGCGTTAATTCCTTACAACAAAACTATGGTGATGATGGACGGAGTGAAGTGATCATCGATGGGGGCGGCAATATTTATGTAGCATCCTGTACACAATCAGCAACTGATTTTCCTGTTACAGCCGGGGCATTCCAGGGAACTTATGGTGGAGGAACACAGGATGGAGCTTTAATGAAATTTACTTCAGCCTTAAACCCTTTATTTATCAGTTACCTCGGTGGCAGCAGTAATGATGCGGCCTATGTACTTTCCTTGGGGGCCAATGGAAATATTTTTGTCGGTGGTGGAACTGAAAGTGCCAATTTTCCCGGCAATCATGCCGGAACTATCGGCCCCTCAATTAATGGTAACATTGATGGTTTTGTAGCCGAGATCACTAATAATGGGTCCGGTATTATAAGGTCCACATTTATTGGAACCGGTGGTATTGACCAGGTATTCGGTATACAGTTTGACCGCAACGGTTTTCCCTATATCATGGGACAAACCACAGGCGCCTGGGTGGCACAGAATGCAACTTTTAGTAGTCCGGGCGGTAAACAGTTTATTGGAAAATTGAGACCCGACCTGTCCGGCTACGTATATACAACCATGTTTGGTACGAATTCTTCAGTACCGAATATTTCACCTGTGGCCTTCCTGGTTGATCGTTGTGAAAATGTATATGTATCGGGCTGGGGCGGACTGATCAACGCGGGACTACCTGGCCTTTATCCCAATGCAGGAACAACAGGCATGCCTGTAACAGCGGATGCTCTTGATCCTTCAACTGACGGTGCAGATATGTACTTCTTTGTACTGGCAAGGAATGCTACAAGTCAATTATATGGCAGTTTCTTCGGCCAGACCGGCGGGTTGGTGGATCATGTGGATGGTGGTACCAGCCGCTTTGACCAAAATGGGGTTATATACCAGGGTATTTGTGCGAATTGCGGAAGAGGAGCTACTTTCCCTACCACTGCCGGAGTTTGGGCACCTGCTAATGGTTCTCAGAACTGTAATATGGCCATGGTCAAAATTGCTTTCAACCTGTCCGGCGTTGGTTCGGATGTGGAGTCAGCCATCGGAGGTGTTCCAAGGGATACTGCGGGTTGTGTGCCATTGACGGTTGATTTTACTGACCAGATCAGAAACGCACAAAGCTATATCTGGGATTTTGGTGACGGCTCTCCGCAAGTAGGTCCTTTACCTGCTGCTACCGGTTTTACGCAATCGCATACGTATAACGCTGTTGGTACCTACCAGGTCATGCTGATTGCTATTGACCCGGCCACCTGCAATATCCGTGATACTTCTTATATCCATATTCGTGTGGGTGATCTTCGTGCAAATGTTGATTTCAATGCTGTGAAGATCGGACCCTGTACTTCTTTCCAATACCAGTTCAATAACTTATCGGTTGCACCACCTTCCACACCATTTCAGCCCACTTCTTTTACCTGGGATTTTGGTGATGGCAGTCCAACAGTAGTAGCAGGTTTAAATTCTGTTACCCACACGTATGCAGCACCGGGTACTTACAATGTGATATTGCGATTAACAGATACTTCTTATTGTAATTCGCCGGATGCGGATACCCTGCAATTAAGTGTGGATGAAAACGTGGATGCAAGATTTACAACACCCGCAACAGGTTGTGTGCCTTATACAGCAGTATTTGATAACACATCCATTGCAGGACAAACCTGGCAATGGGATTTTGGCGACGGTAATACTTCTACTGCATTTGAACCAACACATTTATATCCTACTCCCGGAACGTATAATGTGGTATTAGTGGCCACTAATCCTAATACTTGTAATATAACCGATACGGCAAGATTCACAATTACGGTGGTTGCTATCCCAACTTCCAATTTCAGTTATACACCTACTACGCCGGTGGAAAACACACCTAACTTTTTCACTAATCTTTCGTCTCCCGATGCAGTCAGGTTTAAGTGGTTGTTTGGTGACGGGGATTCCTTAGTAACCACATCAAGATCCGTGGTTCAGCATCAGTATAATGCAACAGGAACATTTACGGCCTGCCTCATTGCTTATAATGCTGCCGGTTGCCCGGATACCAGTTGTCAGGATGTACAGACAAGGGTAGTTCCTGTTGTTGATGTGCCCAATGCCTTCACGCCTCAGAGCGGGGATGTGAACAGTAAGATTTTTGTGAGGGGTTTTGGTATTTCAAAAATGCGTTTCATCATCTGGAACCGCTGGGGTCAGAAAGTATTTGAGACCGGTAACCGGCTGGAGGGATGGGATGGTAAATTCAAAGGGCAGTTACAACCGATGGATGTGTATGCCTATACACTGGATGTGGAATTTTTTGATGGCGCAAAAACAACCAGGAAGGGTGATATAACGTTAATCAGATAGAAAAGGAGGATCCGTTTATGAAGCAACGAAAAATGATAGGATTATGGATGGCTTGTATGCTTAGCCTTAGTGCTTCAGCACAGGATCTTCATTTTTCACAGTTCATGAATTCGCCGCTGGTTACCAATCCTGCTAATACAGGTTTTATACCGGATGGTGATTACCGGGTTGGGGTGAATTACCGCAACCAATGGTCTTCTGTTATGACCATTCCTTACAAAACGATGAGTGTTTTTGGTGATTTTCAAACCATGAACAATGAGGATAATACGGGTTGGCTGGGCATAGGCGGACTTATTTTAAGAGATGTAGCAGGCAGTGGCAGCCTTACCTCAACAAAAGTATATGGTTCTGTTGCTTATCACCAGATGATTGACCAGGGTAGTTTGCTGAGTTTAGGTTTCAATGTGGGTTGGGCCAATAAAAATATCAATGTAACCAACCTGAAATTCCCGGACCAGTTTGATGGAAAATTCTTTGATAATAAACTTCCCACTTCTGTTGCGCTGGACAGGAATAATATCAATTACCTGGATATACAGGCAGGCGTTAATTATGCCTATTTTCCCAATAGCATGACCTATTTCAATGTGGGTTTTTCCACGATGCATATCAACCGCCCGAGGGAATCATTTTTTAATGCAGTGGCAGGCATTGACAACAGGATATCCATGCGGCACAATGCGTTTATCAACGGAAGTTTCAAGCTGAATGAGCAATGGATCATCAATCCCAATGTATATTTTTCTTACCAGGCTAAATCAACAGAACTGGTCGGGGGTATGAATGCGCATTATAATCTGTCGGGTGACGGGGAGAAAATACTGATAGCCGGTTTATACTACCGCCACCAGGATGCGGTGATACCTATGATCGGTTTTGGACTCAAAGACTACAATTTTGCATTTACCTACGATGCCACCATGTCCACCCTGCGCAATTATAATAATTCAAGAGGTGCGTTTGAATTCTCACTGATCAAACAGGGTGCTTTTGACCGCTACAACGGCAACAGGCGGGAATCTATGTGCCCTTCTTTCCGTTATTAACAGGCTGAATTTTCACTTTACCAATTCGCTGATAAGTACGATTTTTACAGCATTAAGCCTGTAAAATAAACGAATGGACACATTAGCTAATCCTGCACTTACTTCACATCATATAGAGGCCTTCAGAAAGATCGTTGGTGAGAACTATGTTTTCGTCGACGAAGAATCCCTGGAAACCTATGCTCACGATGAAACAGAGAACCTGCATTATCCTCCTGAGGCCGTTATTAAACCCCGGACTGCGGACGAGATCAGTGCGATCATGAAGATTTGTAATAAAGAAAGAATACCGGTAACCCCAAGAGGTGGTGGCACAGGACTTAGTGGCGGTGCTTTGGCGCACCTGGGTGGTGTGATCCTTTCTATGGAAAGAATGAATGCGATCATCGAAATAGATGAACGCAACCTGCAGGTAACGACAGAGCCGGGCGTTATTACAGAGGTATTACAGGATGCCGTAAAAGAGAAGAAGCTTTTTTATCCTCCTGACCCAAGCAGCCGGGGATCTTGTTTTATTGGTGGAAATATTGCAGAGAACAGCGGTGGCCCAAAAGCGGTAAAATATGGAGTGGTAAAAGATTATGTACTAAACCTGGAGATGGTACTGCCCAATGGCGAGATCATCTGGACAGGTGCGAATGTATTGAAGAATTCAACCGGCTATAATCTTACGCAACTGGTAGTAGGCAGTGAAGGCACATTAGGTATCGTTACAAAGATCGTCCTCCGGCTCATCCCGCTTCCCCAATTTGATATATTAATGCTGGTTCCTTTCAGGAATCTTGAACAAGCTGGTGAGGCGGTAAGTGCCATCTTCCGGGCTGGTTTTGTACCCAGCGCCATGGAGCTGATAGAGATCAACGCACTGAATATTGTCAGCAAATTTGTGGATAGTAATGCGGTGCCGGTTACACCTGATACAGCGGCGCACCTGATCATTGAAGTGGATGGAAATAATATGGAAGTACTGATGCAGGAAATGGAAGCGATTGGTACTTTGTTATCTCAGTATGATATCGGGGATATTTACTTTGCTGATGATGCACAACAAAAAGCAGAGCTCTGGAAATTGCGAAGAAGAGCAGCTGAAGCCGTGAAACTGATTGGTTATACGATCGAAGAAGACACTGTGGTACCAAGGGCTGAATTGCCTGCGCTGATCCGGGGTGTGAAAGAACTGGGTAAGAAACATGACTTTGAAGTGGTTTGTTATGGGCACGCCGGTGATGGGAACCTGCATATACGTATCAAAAAGGAGGGGATACCAAATAGCTACGGCAGTGAGGAAATGAATAAAGTATTACGGGAATTGTTTCACTTAGTAAATGGATTGGGTGGAACGATCAGTGGTGAACATGGTATAGGGTTGATCCAGAAAACGTATATGGATATTGTTTATAAAGAAGCCAATCTTCAACTGATGCGGGGCATTAAAAAAGCTTTTGATCCCAATAATATTTTGAACGCCGGTAAAATTTTTGATGCATAACAGGATGCTTTTAATAAACCAATGATATGAAAAAAGTAATCATGATTTTGTGTGTGTTAACCGGAATGGTTTCCGTCCACGCACAGGATAAGGAGGAAAGTGAAAAAAGAGGATTCAAAAAGGAAAATCTCTTTACCGGTGGCAGTATCTCAGCCGGGTTTTCGAATAATTCCGTGTTGCTGGGGGGGAATCCTGTCTTTGGCTATAGTCTTACGGACTGGGTTGATGCCGGCTTTGTTTTAAATTATACCTACACTACTTACAGGGATTACAATTTTGTCTTCAATGATAAACTCAGGCAAACAGTTTATGGTGGCGGAGCTTTCCTGAAATTGTACCCGGTTCGATTTCTTTTTGTACAAGGACAGTTTGAGCATAATTTCCTGAAACAGAAATTTATTCCTGTTGCAGGAGTAACCCAGGTCTATAATACTCAAGCCAGCAGTTTCTTACTGGGAGCCGGGTATGCTACAGGCAGGTTCGGAAAAGGCGGCCCTCCGTTCTTTTATTTATCTGTCATGTTTGACCTGATTGGTGATATCAATTCGCCTTACACCGATGGCTATGGCAGGGTTATTCCTATTGTAAGAGGTGGTATCCAGGTGCCGTTGTTCCAGGGAAGCAAAAATAAATAATGCACTCCTTACAGATGCATAGCCAGATCAGCAGGGGTATTAATAACACCGATCCTTTTGGCCGCTTTCTCATAAAGAAATTTTTCCTGCTGCATCACTTCAATGTGTTGGATGAGATGATCATAAAAGCCGTTACTGTTCAGGATAAATATCTCTTTGTCGTGAATAGAAAGCTGGTTCCAGGTCAGCATCTCAAATAATTCGTCCAGGGTGCCAAAGCCACCGGGTAGTACAACAGCGGCATCACACATGCTGTAGATGGTCCTTTTTCTTTCATGCATATCTTCGGTAATGATCAGCTGGCTAATACCTGTATGCTGCCGTTCCCATTCTACTAATACTTTGGGGATGATGCCAATCACTTTGCCGCCATTATCCATCACTGCATTGGCGATAGCTCCCATGATACCAACATTGCCACCGCCATAGATCAGGGTTATATTTTTTTTGGCCATCAGTTTACCCAGCTCAACAGCCTGCTCCATGTATAAAGGATTATTGCCAGTATGTGAGCCGCAAAAAACTGCAAGTGATTGTATTCCCATAGTTCTGCTAAATTGCGGCAAAGGGATAACAAATTTGTTTATCTTCAAAATTCAGTATTGCACATTTTTATAATAAATATTCATTAACAGAAACCCGGTTGTATGTCACCTGTCCTTCTTTTCTCTTTTGTGATCGGATACTTTTTATTGCTACTGGTTGTGGCCTGGTACACTTCCCGTAATTCTAATAATGATTCTTTTTTTATTGGTAACCGCAATAGTAACTGGATGCTTGTGGCATTTGGTATGATCGGAACCTCTTTATCAGGGGTAACATTTGTCAGTGTGCCGGGCGGTGTGGGAACAGGTAATTTCTATTATTACCAGATCGTATTGGGTTATTTGCTGGGGTATATAGTGATTGCTTTTGTCCTGATCCCGTTGTATTACCGGATGAACCTGACAAGCATCTATACCTATCTCGAAAAGAGGTTTGGGGTTAATGCACATAAAGCCGGGGCGTTCTTTTTTATTCTGTCCCGTACTGTAGGGGCAACTGCCCGGTTATATTTAGTGATCAGTGTGCTGCAGATATTTATTTTTAATAAAATGGGTATCCCATTTGAAGCAACAGCATTAGTGATTCTTGTGCTCATCCTATTATACACATTCGAAGGTGGCGTAAAGACGATCATTTATACTGATACCCTTCAAACTACCGGTATGCTGGTGGGCCTGGTGGTTTGTATAATTGTGATTATAAAATCGCTGGGCACTGATTTTGGCGGTGCTATTTCGATGATGTCGGACAAAGGATATACCCGGATATTTAACTGGGATGTCAATTCCGGATCCTTCGCTCTGAAGCATATAGTGGGTGGTATGTTTATCGCTATAGCCATGACAGGGCTTGACCAGGAAATGATGCAAAAGAATATCAGTGTAAAGACCCTGAAGGATTCGCAAAAAAACATTATGACATTCACCGGGGTACTGATGATTGTAAATCTTCTTTTCCTGGTGCTTGGAGGAGTGCTCTATTTATATGCTGCAAAGAACGGTATCAATGTCCCCCCAGATGATCTGTTTCCTACTATTGCCCTGAGTGATACTTTTAGTGGTGTAATCGGTGTCATCTTTATCATTGCTATTATATCTGCTCTTTTTCCCAGCGTGGATGGAGCTATTACTTCACTTACCTCCTGTTTTTGTATAGACATACTTGGTATCAATAAAAAAGAGGATACTGAAAAGGAAAAGAAAATTACCCGGTTGAAAGTACATTTTACCTTTGCTGCAATTTTCTTTATCATGGTATTGCTGTTCAAATGGATCAACGACAAGCTGATCATTGATTTTATACTCAAATTTGCCGGAATAACCTATGGTCCTTTATTAGGTTTGTTCTCCTTTGGTATTCTTACGAAAAGAAGGCTTAATGACAAACTGATCTGGATGGCTTGTATCATTGCCCCGTTATTGGCCCTGGGTGTGGATATGCTCAGTAATCCTGCCTGGTACGAGGCAAAGCTGCATGTGCAATTACCTCTTCTAAAAGACTGGTCGGTAACAATTTTCAACGGGTATAAGATCGGTAATGAGTTGATCCTGATAAATGGAATTTTCACATTCTGCGGTCTCTGGCTGATATCGAAAAAAGGAACTGATTCTTCCGCTGCCTTGCAGCCTGTTTAGGTTTATCTTTGCAAAAAGACCGGAATTGGAATTGATAAATCCATTGGCAGAAGCATATGCTGAAAAATACTCATCAGCAGAAGATACATTGCTTAAAGAAGTACATGATTATACTTTGCAACATCACAAAGAATATGTCATGCTCAGTGGTCATCTGCAGGGAAAAGTGCTGGAGATGATCAGTTGTATGGCCCGGCCCCGGAGAATACTTGAAATTGGCACTTTCACTGGCTATAGTGCATTGTGTCTTGCCAAGGGGCTTTCAGAGGATGGGATATTGCACACCATCGAACTGAGGCAGGCAGATGCAGATAAAGCGAGATATTTCTTTGATAAATCTTCCTATGCCAGCCAAATACTATCCCATACAGGTAATGCGTTAGAGATCATTCCCGGGCTGGATGAAACCTGGGATCTTGTATTTATTGACGCAGACAAACCAGCCTATATAGAATATTTTAACCTTGTTTTGCCACGTCTACGGACAAACGGTTTTATTTTAGCAGATAATATTTTCTTCCATGGACAGGTGATGGAAGAACGGGTGACAGGGAAAAGCGCCAAAGGTATCCAGGCGTTTAATGATTTTATTAATAACAGAACTGATATAGAAAAAGTGATTTTGACGATCCGTGACGGGTTATACCTTATCAGGAAATTATAATTAGTGTATGATGCGATCCACGAAACAACTGATTGGAACTATTTCTTTTGTTGTTCTCTCATTCTTTGCAGGGGCACAGCAAAATCCTGTTGTGCTGGAATACATTAATACATATAAGGAGCTGGCGATTGCTGAAATGCAAAGAACAGGTGTACCCGCTTCTGTCAAACTTGCACAGGGCATCCACGAAACCATGGCCGGCACCAGTAATCTTGTAATTAAATCAAATAATCATTTTGGCATAAAATGCAAGTCGAATTGGACCGGTGAATCGGTGTCTCACGATGATGATGCAAGAGGCGAGTGTTTCAGGAAATATACTTCGGCAGAAGATTCCTACCGGGATCATTCTGATTTCCTGAAAAACAGCCAACGCTATGCTTCATTATTTTTATTGGAGCCTACTGATTACAAGGGATGGGCAAACGGTTTGAAGAAAGCAGGCTATGCCACGAATCCCAAATATCCCATTATCATTATCAAATTGATTGAAGATTACCAGTTACAGGATTATACACTGATAGCTCTTGGAAAAATGGAAAGATCAACGGATATCGCTCTATCAGCCAAAGATCCGGGTAAGACTACTGAACTGGTCAGCGAAAGAGGAACCGAACCGGATCAAAACGTACTGGCTGTCAGCACAAAAATGATACCTGTATATCCGGAAGGGGAATTTAAGATCAATGAAACAAAAGTGATCTTTGTTAAACAGGGAACATCATATCTCAGTATTGCGCAACAATTCAATGTACCATTGGCTAAACTATTTGAGTTTAATGAACTAAAGCCGCTTGAGGCAACTGACACTGATCAGCTGCTGTATCTTCAGCGCAAAAGGAAGACAGGTAAAACAGATTATCATATCGTACAACCCGGCGAAACCTTGCGTGATATTGCACAGGAAGAAGCACTACGACTGGAGTCATTACTGGAATATAACTGGCTCAGCGCAGGGCAGCAACCCGCTATTGGTGAAAGATTATCATTACGGGTAAAGGCCGGGGCCATGCCTAAACTTGTTTTAAAAGAGAATTATTCAATCAGTCCGGCAGCCACTAAATGGAGCCGCAACTAAAACCCTGCAACTAAATATGCCAATCATTAAAGTGCATGATAAATCATTTGATACCTATCTTTCCGAGGAAGTTATACAGAACCGCATCAAAGAAATGGCTGCAGAGATTAGCCGGGACTATGCCGGCAAGAGGCCGCTTTTTATCGCCATTCTCAACGGTTCTTTCATGTTTGCGGCTGATCTTTTTAAACATCTTTCTATTAATGCGGAAATATGTTTTATAAAACTGGCCTCCTATAAGGGGATGAAGTCATCAGGAAATGTGGTGACCTCTATCGGGCTCGAGGATGATCTTTTTGGAAAAGATGTGGTGATCGTGGAAGATATCGTTGACACAGGAAAGACCCTCCATAATTTTTTGCCCAAATTGCTTCACCAGCAACCAAAATCTTTAAAGATCGCTTCTTTATTGCACAAGCCAGAGGCTACGGAATACCCGCTCCAACTGGATTATATAGGGTTTGATATTCCGAATAAGTTTGTTGTGGGCTATGGTCTTGATTACGATGGATTGGGCAGGAATCTGAAAGAGATCTACCAACTTGTCTAAATACTTAGACGTCTCAGGCTTTTTTTGTATTTTTTCTACCCAATATACCCATTTGAAGGCCGCTTGCCACATATTGTTGTTATTACTGACCTGTTTATCCACCCGATCCCAGCAATTCTATATCCGGGGAGAAGTGAAGGATGAAACAGGTAACCTGTTACAGAATGTAACTATTCTTCACAGCCGCAGTGGCTATATATATCGTACCGGTTCATACGGAACATTTGGGATTGTCACTAATCAACTGGTGGATACTCTTGTCTTTTCATTGCATGGATATAGCCCCGAACGGGTGGTTGCCAATGCGGAGAATTTTATAAATGTAAAGCTCAAATTACAACCGATTAATACGGCCCAGGGGAGGAGAGACAAACTGGCTTCACTAACCAGGGACCTTACCCGTGATGAACAGAAACAATGGTTTGCAGGTGACGAGACCTATGCAAGTATTATTGAAAACAGGCTAATCACTGCAAAGAAATTTCCCAGCACAGGTATGTCGCTGAATGTGGACAGGGCTTCTTACAGTAATATCCGGCGATTCATTACGCTTAAGTCTTTTGTACCCCCGGATGCTGTTCGTATTGAAGAAATGCTGAATTATTTCAACCTGAACTATGAGGAACCTCCAGGTAATGACATTTTTTCTATCAGGACCAAATTGACGGGCTGCCCCTGGAATGAGGACAACCAGCTTTATTATGTGAATCTTTTTTCCAAGAAAATAAATATTGATACACTTCCTCCCAGTAATCTTGTTTTCCTGATCGATGTATCGGGGTCAATGGATATGACCAACCGGCTGCCTTTATTAAAATCAGCTTTCCGGTTATTGGTAAATAACCTGCGGGATAAGGATTCAGTCGCCATTGTCGTTTATGGTGGTGTAACCGGCATTATGCTCAACAGTACAAGCGGAGGTGAAAAAGAAAAGATATTAAAAGCCATAGATGAGTTGGCTCCCGGCGGCTCCACACCAGGTGAATCGGGGATAAGGGTGGCTTACAGTGTGGCAAAAAATCATTTCATTAAAGGTGGGAATAACCGGGTAATCCTGGCTACTGATGGCGATTTTAATGTGGGGCTTAAAACTGAAACAGAGCTGGATGAACTCATTTCCCAGCACAGGGAATCGGGAATTTATCTTACCTGCCTTGGAGTGGGGATGGGTAATTATAAAGATTCTAAAATACAGACACTGGCAAGAAAGGGTAATGGCAATTTTGCGTACCTGGATAATTTCAGGGAAGCAGAAAAGGTCTTGTTGAAAGAGTTTACACAAACATTGTATGCTGTTGCTGATGATGTTTACATGAACGTGGAGTTCAATCCTGAGTATGTAAAAGAGTACAGGTTGATCGGTTTTGATAATAAAGTAGGGGCTATTAAGGATTCAATGTCGGTGGTGGAAGGAGGTGAGATTGGTTCGGGCCATTCTATGATCGGTGTTTTTGAGATCGTTCCAACAGACATCAATAAAGGAGCTATCAAGGATAATTTCACAACAGGAAAATTTGCTGATATTGATCTGCAGTACCGTCCTTCCCGGGATACGATGCACTGCCATAAGGTATACAGCAGTAAATTCGAATATACTCCCTTCCAGGAAACGGACAAGTCATACCAGTTCTATACTTCTGTAGTTATGTTTGGTTCTTTATTAAGATCATCTCAATATGCAAAAGATATTGAATGGCATGAAATAATTGATATCGCTACTCAATCATCCAGCACGGATGACCTGCTACAAAAAGAATTCATCAACCTGGTGCAGCAAGCAAAAACGCTTTACTCAAAGGTGAAGAAAAAGAAAGGAAGTTCCTTTGCACAATGGGACTGATCAGGAAAACATTTCCCTGATCTTATCAAAGAAACCTTTGTCATTCTTATCCGGGTGAGGCTTGAAATTTTGAGAGTGGCTCAATTTCTCCAGCATGGCTTTTTCTTCAGCACTTACCTGTTGCGGTGTCCATACATTGATATGGATCAGCTGGTCACCTTTCTCATAAGAATTAACCGCTGGAAACCCTTTGCCTTTCAGGCGGAATATTTTGCCGCTTTGTGTGCCGGCTGGTATTTTGATCTTTGCTCTTCCGTCGATAGTTGGCACTTCCACCTGGGTGCCGAAAACAGCATCTGTAAATGTAATATGAAGATCAAAAGCAACATTCAATCCGTCACGATGTAATTCTTTATGTGCTTCTTCTTCTATCAGGATGATCAGGTCGCCGGGCATGCCACCTCTTTCCCCCGCATTTCCTTTTCCATTTATGCTGAGTTGCATTCCTTCCTGCACACCTGCCGGTATTTCAATACTTACTGTCTCCTCGCCATATACTCTTCCTTCGCCTTTACAGTTACCGCATTTTGCCGTTACAGTCGTTCCTTCACCATTACAGGTAGGACAAGTTGTAACAGTTTGCATTTGCCCGAGAAATGTATTTTGTACCCTTCTTACCTGGCCGCTTCCACCACAGGTGCCGCAGGTTTGCACACTGCCTTTATCCTTGGCACCACTTCCGCTACAGGTGGTACAAACCACATGCTTTTTGACCTTGATATTTTTAGTAACACCTTTCGCTATTTCTTCATAGGTCAGCTTTAATTTAATACGAAGGTTACTGCCTCTCACGCCACGACTTCTTTGACCTCCTCGACCACCGCCTCTTTGTTGTCCACCAAAAAAGTTTCCAAAAAGGTCATCACCAAAAATATCACCGAACTGGCTGAAGATATCATCCATATTCATGCCCTGGCCACCGCTGAAACCACCACGACCATTACCGCTTACGCCGGCATGACCATAGCGGTCGTATTGTGCTTTCTTATCAGCATCACTTAAAATCTCATAGGCTTCAGCCGCTTCTTTGAATTTTTCTTCAGCAGCCTTATCACCGGGGTTACGGTCAGGGTGATATTGCATGGCTACTTTGCGATATGCTTTTTTGATCTCGTCAGCAGAAGCACCTTTTGCCACACCTAATATTTCGTAATAATCTCTTTTTGCCATGATACGTATTATTTCCCTACTACAACTTTTGCGTGACGAATGATCTTATCATTCAGGTAATATCCTTTCACTACTTCATCCACAACCTTTCCTTTCAGGTTATCGGTTGGTGCCGGTATTTCGGTGATAGCTTCATGCAGGTCTGGGTTAAATTCCTGTTGTATGGTCTCCATTGCTTTCACACCTTTTGACTGCAGGGTATTGCGAAGTTTATTGAAGACCAGCATCACACCTTCTTTTATAGCAGCAGCATCAGTGCTTGTTTCCAGCTGTTTTTGAGCACGGTCGCAATCATCCAAAACATTCAGCAGGTCTGTAATTACCTCTTTCCCGGCTGTCTGGATCAGCTCTATCCTTTCTTTGGCACTCCTGCGTTTGAAATTGTCGAATTCTGCCACTTTGCGGATGAATTTATCCCTCGCATCCTCCAGTTCGGCCTTCAGTTTTTCAAGGGCAGATTCTTCAGCCACAGGCTCGTTCAGATGTGTACTGCCGCTAACACTCTCGTCGGTATTGATATCCACGTTGCCGTTATTCTCTTGTTCCATCATGTCTTTTTCTGCCATTTTGATCAAATTGTTTGCAAAGGTAAGGTTGTCAAGAATATTGCCAACCCCTGTATTTGCCGGAAGGTAGGCTGTTTGGAGACAAAATGACCGGACAGGCAGCTGCTGCATGTCATGAAAAGGGTAGGTTTTACTTTCGTTAGCCCCGTCAAATTCAGTAGCTTGCAGCCCTTTATGAGCAACGTTTATCTGAAAAGAAAAATATCGCCCCGGGTCGTAAACGGTCACCCCTGGATCTTCAATAATGAAGTGGAAAAAGTGGAAGGGGACCTGGCGGGTGGGGAGACAGTGACTGTCTTTACATACGATAAAAAGTTTGTGGGCAAGGGGTATTATAATCCCAAGTCACAGATCGTGGTAAGATTGCTGTCAAGGGATAAGAAGGATGACATCAATGAGCAATTCTTTCATGACAGGATCGCCCAATGCTGGGAGTACAGGAAAAAACTGGGTTATACCGAAAATTGCCGTCTTGTTTTTGGAGAGGCGGATTCATTGCCTCAACTCATCATCGATAAATTCAATGACTATTTTGTTATTCAAACACTGGCCCTCGGAATAGATGTGTGGAAGCCGGCTATTGTAAAAGCGATCAACAGTATTTTCCAGCCCAAAGGGATTTATGAACGAAACGATGTACCTGTAAGGGAACTGGAAGGCTTGCCACAACAAAAAGGATTTTTATCAGCACCCTTCGATACAAAGATCATCATCAACGAGAATGGGTTGAAATTTCATGTGGATATTGAGAATGGGCAAAAGACGGGTTATTTCTTAGACCAGCAAGATAACCGAAGGGCCATTCAGCATATTGTAAAAGGAGCTGATGTGCTGGGAGCATTTACGTATACAGGGACATTTGAAATTCATGCTGCCCATTACGGTGCTAAATCTGTGCTGGGACTGGATATTTCGGAGAATGCCGTACAGCAAGCCAATAAAAATGCAGCATTAAATGGATTAGATAAAATTTGTCATTTTGAAACAGCCAATGCCTTTGATGTACTGAAACAATGGGGTAAGGATGGCAGGCAGTATGATGTAGTAATGCTGGACCCTCCGGCATTTACAAAGAGCAGGGAAACGATACAAAAAGCAATTACAGGGTATAAGGAGATCAATCTGCGGGGAATGAAACTGGTAAAACCCGGAGGCTTTTTAGTTACCTCCTCCTGTACAAACCTTGTACATGCAGAACTTTTTCTGCAGATCATTGATATGGCTGCCAAAGATGCCAGGAGAAAAATAAGACAGGTAGTATTCCAGGCACAAGCAGTAGATCACCCGATCATTTGGGGATTAGAAAATACACAATACCTGAAGTTCCTGATCGTACAGGTTCAGTGATTTCAGCCAGGAACAAAAAATTTTACTTGGAAACCTGGAATTTTCCAGACTCGATCAGCTTGCCGCTTTGGTCCCTGAGGTGGTAAATATAAACCCCCCTGTTAAAATCAGTGAGATTAATGATGGTCTTCTCTCCAATGTTCTGACTTTCAAACATTTTTTTTCCCAGCATGTGAAATACCTGCACAGACATTCCTTTCTGGTAATTGTTCTGCAGATCAAATGTGATGTAAGAAGTAGCGGGGTTGGGGTACAATTTCACTTTGTCAGCTGTCTCAGAAACGGGGGCAGTACGGGCTGTCTGCGCACCGGAAGTGATGGCTGTCAAAAGAATAAAGGATAATATGGGTAGAATTCGCTTCAACGAAACAAATTTACTTTTATTTCTCAATAATAGAGCCTTTTTCTTAGTTATACAAGGTATTTGCTATAAAAAATAGTAAGCCCTGTAAATCAATAATCTACAGGGCGTGGTATAAGGAATTTTAACTGGAATTTAGGCCAGTTTTGCCAGTACATCCCGAATAGCTGTAAAATCAGGAACCTCCCCGGCGTTTTCCAACACTTCCGCATACCGGATGATGCCATCCTTATCGATCACAAAAGCGGATCGTTTAGCCACCCCCTTCATACCAAAACCAAAGGTTTCGTACAAAGAACCATAAGCCGTAGCGGTATCTTTATTATAATCACTCAATAATGAAAAATTCAGGTTTTGTTCTTCTTTGAATTTGGCCAGGGTAAATAGTGAGTCGGAAGAAATACCAAACACAGCCGCATTGGCATTATTATAAATACTGATCGTGTCCCTTACTTCGCACAGTTCTTTGGTGCAAACACTGGTGAAGGCCAGCGGGAAAAAGAGGAGCAAAACATTTTTACCTTTTAGTTCCCCCAAGCTTACTTCTTTTTTTTCGCTGTCAAATAATGTAAAACCGGGGGCTGCTTGTCCAACTTCAATTTTCATGATGCTTTGAATATTTTAATGATCAAATTATTAGTTAGACATATCAACAAACATTAACAGAAAAGGTTACAGTTTTTTATAACTTAAAATCTCGGGCATAATGTAGAATTGAGGGCCGACCGGCTGAACCGGTCAAGGAAGCCAATATAGGATACCGATAACTCCACACCACCCCGGCCGTAACTGGAAGGTTTTAGTTTGGAAATATTGATATCATAGCTGAGGGCTACTGAAAATGGAACATAGTCAATTTTAATAACAGGTATAAGGGCATCGTTCCAGCGGAGAAATGCACCTGCATGAACGGTATAATCTGGTTTGTCAGGATCTCCGCCCAGTTTCAATCCATACATGCCGCCTGCTACAGTCTCGCTAAAAGCACCTTGTCTTGAATGATCTGCCTGCAAGGTTACATAGGCATAGTCAGTAACGCCAAGTCTGATGCCACCGGAATACACCCACTTGGGGTATAATTCAATATTGGGATTCCTGTAAAAAGAATACGAAGGCCGGTTGAAATGATGATAAGCGGCACCAATAAAAAAATTATTATCCGGGTTATCATTGATACTGGAATTATAACTCAGGCCCACACTGCCATCAAGATAAATATAAGAGGCTGTTTGAAAAGTTTCACCATCACCTCCGCCATCGTATTGCGAATTGGTTGTCATTTTCGAACGATCAAACCCCCGTTGCACCATCCCTCCCATAAAACCTAATGACAAGTATCTGTTACGGTCACTGCTTAAGGCCTTATGATAATTCAGGGCGGGTAAAATGTGGGTCGAGGTCCAGCCGATTGATCCGGCACGGTCATGCAATACCTGCATCCCCATAGTAACAAAATCATCACCCTTTCCAACAGGCATTTTATATTCTCCATTTAATGAAACCGTGCGGTAAGCATTGGTCACACTGTTCCACTGATCCCGGTAAACAGCCTGTACCCTAACATCACCGGAAAAGATTCCGGCCAATGATGGGTTGCGCAACAAGGGGGCTTCAAAGAATTGAGAGAAGTGAATATCCTGGGCAACCACTGCTGTGCTCAATAACAGGATGGTAGATAAAAGAAATAATATCGTTCGCTTCATTTTCAGCATCAGAGTATCAAAGAAATATTTCCATTTAGTTTGATAGTATCACCGTTATCACAAAATACTTCCGCCTGGTAAACATATACATCAGCCTGTGGCTTCTTTCCTTTGTAGGTTCCGTTCCAGCCGGCCAGCGGATCATTGGGCTGAAAATTCTGTCTTTCAAAAACCACTTCACCCCAGCGGTTGAAAATGCGCAACACTTTTACACTGAATAACCCTCTTCCTCTTGGGTAAAATATATCATTACTGCCATCGCCGTTGGGCGAAAATGTATTCGGAATAAACAGGTTGGCATCTTTACAAATAACAATTACTTCAACCGTACCTGTATTCCTGCACCCGTTTACATCGGTGAATAAGACAGTATAATTAGTATTAAATTTCGGCCCGGCATCCGGGGTTGGGCAATTAGTACAACTCAGCCCGGCAGCAGGTGACCATTGCCAGTTGATTGTATTTGGCGAATATGTTGCCGGAATAGTAACCGGGAAACCAGCCTGTACTGTCATTTGCCCGGGTAGCGTAACGGTGGGCAATGGATGAACAATTATATTTTGTGTAGTGGTATCAGCACAACCACTGCTGTTGGTGGCAATGCTTGTTACCACAAAGCTGCCTGCCGTGTTATAAAATTGTAAGGAAGGATTTTGTAAAGAAGAAGTATTTCCATTCGGGAAAGACCATTGCCATGAGACGGCAGAAGTATCCGGTCGCAGAAAAATACCTGTATGCAAAATAGATTCATTGATGCAGATCTCATTATCGCCATTAATCGAAATTAACGGGCTTTCCACCACTTTTACGATCTGCTGTTTGATAGCCGTATCGCGGCAACCACTTTGAGTTTGCACATCAAGTGATACGGTATATAATCCCGGGGAGGTATACTGGTGAACCGGGTTCTGTAAAATGGAAGTACCGCCGTCACCAAACGACCAGTTATAACTAATGATCGGGTCATTAAAAGTGGTGGAGTCGCTGAAGTTCACAAACCCACTGTCACAAAAAAGAGTTTGATTCAAACCGAAATTCGGATCAGCACCGCTGACATGTAACGTATCAATTCCTTCAAGGGGAATTAAACAACCCGCTGGGTCCCGCAGAATTACTTTGGGTACGAAAGTGCCATAGGAAGTATAAAGATGATTAACGTTTGGAGAAGTAGTATTTAAAATATTACCATCTCCAAAATCCCAGAAATAGGAGCCCCCTGTAACCGTACTCATTACATTTAAACCAATGGAAAGAGGTTTACAACCGGTAACAGGCGTATAATCCAACCTGGCGCCTGTTGTATCAAATACAGTAATGGTGCGGAAAGTGGAATCAAGACAACCACCAGGGCTTGTTACTACTAATTTTACGATATAAGTACCCGGTGTGGAATAATAGTGGACAGGGTTATTCAGTGCTGATGTTCCCTGCCCGGTTCCGAAATTCCAAAATACAGAAGAATAAAAGGATGATGTATTGGTGAATTGAATTTCAAGCGGGGTACAACCTCCGGCAGTATCACTGGCGGTGAAATTTGCAAAAGGAGTATCAACCCTGATATAAATATTTTTAGTAACCGAATCAGCACAACCATATATATCCTGTATCCTGAGTTTAACATTGTATAAGCCTGCTGCTGTATAAATATTTGTTGGCGATGTCAGTAACGATGTATTTCCATCACCAAAACTCCACTGGCTGCTGAAAGTTGTTGCAACAGAAGTATTGGTGAAACTGACGGTGGCACCGGGGCAGGTGAGGGTATCTGCAGAAACAAAATCAGGAACAGGGTCAGTTACTGTAACAAGATTATTAAGTGTTATACTGTCTATACAACCGGCAGCATCGGTGATCTTTAATTTAACAGGATAAGTACCGGGAACAGTATATATGTGCTGAAAAGGAGGGCTGCTGAAGTTTTGAATAACACCATCGCCAAAATTCCATTCCCAGTTCACTATATTATTTAAACCGTCGGTGGTGGAAAGGTCATTGAATATTGTTGTCAGCCCGGTACAACCAGCAACGTTTGTTGCCGAAAAATTAGTAAGGGGGCCGTTGATACGGATATAGTTATTCCTGATAATCGTATCCTGGCATCCATTTACATCTGTAATGATGAGCCGTATAGTGTAACTGCCTGAGACCGTGTAATAATAAGCAATCGTACCGGAAGTCGTATTTTGTTGAACTCCGTTTCCGAAATCCCAGAAATAGTTAGTAATATTTGAAGCCGTAACATTGGTAGCTGAGAAAGTTACCGTAGCTGCTTTGCAAACATTAGTAATATTTGCTATAAAATTCGGTGCCTCATTTACTACCCGGATTGTCCGGATAGTGGTATCGGCACAACTTCCATTTCTTACTATAAGTTGTACAATATAAGAACCCAAACCGGGAAATGTATGAACAGGATTTTGCGTAGTCACTAATGGACTGCCATCACCAAAATCCCACTCCCAGCTCAGTGGCGCCAGTGCCGGATTTATTATTGAAAGATCGGTGAAACTGAAGCGTAACCTGTTAATGCAATCGGGAACAACAGTGAATGCAGCAATCGGGGGAAATACATAGATATAATTTGGTCTCACAATAGTATCAGCGCATCCGTTATTAGTTGCAATCAGTGTGACAGAAAAATAACCGGTGTCATTGTAATTGTGGGTTGGGCTTTGTATAAGCGACGTACCTCCATCCCCAAAATTCCATTGCCATTCATCAGCAGCGGGAGTAGTGGCGTCCAGGAAATTAACCGGTTGATGGGCGCAGACGGGAATTGGTGCAGCTGAAAAATCAGCAGTTGGTTTTGTACCCACTCTTACAGCACCGGGTAGTAGTAATGTATCCCTGCAACCGGTACTTGTTGTAATGATCAGCCGCACGGTATATGTCCCTTGTATGGTGTAAGTGTAATTAGGATTAGGCAATGTGGATGTGCCAATCCCATCACCAAAATCCCATTCATAAGAAATAATGGCATCAACTGAATTGATTACAGGCACAGGGGAGATCGTATAGGGAACACAACCCCGGACCGGCAAACCATTCACAGCAATAGTGGCCCGTTGCACCCGTATATAAGCAGGTCTAACGATTGTATCCGTGCAACCTGCTGCATTAGTAACAATAAGTGATACATTATAGACGCCATAGCCTGTATAGGTATGTATTGGGTTTTGTATTGCTGAAGCAGGCGAGCCATCTCCAAAATCCCATTGCCAGCTAACAGCGCCGGTAGAAAGATCCTGGAAATTAACGGTCAGGTCTGGCTGGCACCTGGAAGTAATGGGAGCATTAAAATTAGCGGTTGGCCTCCCATTTACTGTGATCGTTTGTGAAATGGAATCCACACAGGTTGAATAGGTATTATAAAGCCAGACCGTGTAAGTGCCGGGAAGACCATAACTGTGTGCCGCATTGATGCCTGTTGCTGTTCCGGCATCTCCAAATGTCCAGTTCGCATTCACCGGCGCCGGTGTTGATGTGTTGGTAAACGTGGCCAATTCGTTTGTGCAAACACTGGCAGGAGAGTTAAAGGAAGTATTAAATCCACCGATGACGATTGGAACGGCAGTACGAAATGTGTCCACGCAACCAGCACTGCTCGATGTCACGAGGGTCACAATATAAGATCCGTTAGCTGTATACGTGTGGGAAGGATTTTGAGCTGTTGATGTACCTGCATCTCCAAAATCCCATTGATAACTCAGCACACCGGGACCTGTTGAAGTATTAGTGAAGCTGATATTGGCGGGAGCACTACAGACGGTTGCTTGTGTATTCGTAAAGCCGGCAACAACACCTGGTGTTACTGCTATATATGCCGGCCGGCTGATCGTACGGGTACAACCTTTGTCGTTCGTAACCCGGAGAGTAACGGTGAATAATCCTGCAGTTGTATAAGTGATAAATGGGTTTTGTAAAGTAGAAGTTATCCCATTTCCAAAATCCCAGTTCCAGCTTACGTTTGTATTACCAATACCCGGAGTGGAAAGATCGGTGAACTGGACCCGCAATGGGAAACAGCCACTCGTATTATTAGCGGAGAAACTGACAGCAGGGGGCTCGTAAACCGTTACATATTGTGTACGGGTCAGTGTGTTGGAGCCATTGGCATTAGTAGCGGTTAGCTGAACGGTATAAGTGCCGGGGGTAAAATAACTTGCCGTTGGGTTTTGCAATGTTGAAGTGTTCCCATTTCCGAAATCCCAATTCCAGGAGGTGGGATTTCCTGTGGACAGATCCTGGAAAACAACAATAAGCGGTGAGCAGCCCGATAAAGGTGTGCCGGTGAAATTGGCAACAGGGGTTTGTGCATGAACAAACAAGCCTGATAATACGAATACCAGTAAAGCAATCAGTCTAGTAAAGTGCTTCCGCAACACAAGTCTCAAAATCGGGCAGTTTAAATAGTTTTCCTTACAAACAATGAATACGGTGCAAAAATTGTTCCCGTATGGGTTGTTACAGGTTTAATTGCTGACTTTCTCTGTACATTAAAACAATTGTTTCGACAGCAACGTTGCCTGAACGTTTAAAAAGTGAGGGTGCGGAAGATTTCAACAAAATTAACTGATAAGGGGCTACAGTTTATCAAGGCGCATGGTTTTAGTTTCTGAACCAACGATCTGAGTGGCCTCCACGTAGGTCCAGCTGTTGCGGTCGATGCGCCAGTTACCATTAATCAGGTCAAGAGGATTGGAGGCATTGGTAAAATTGGCTGATGTGGTCATGGTAGAGGCATTACCATCCCAGGTGCCGGTTTTTTCTACCGTTCCGTTATTGATGGCATCAACCGTTTTATTGCTGTAGTATTGAAATTTATACGTGGCGAAACTGGAAGTGATATTATTACTGTTCTGGGTAAAATTGGTAATCTTCCATTGACCATCAGTCATGGCTTTAATCACCAGGTCCTGCTGGATATTTTCAATGGTTTTTTTACAGCCTGAAAGCAACAGGATCAAGAAAAATGAAGTAAGTAATGGCTTCATAGAATAGTTTAGAAGACACAAAATAATCAACTTGGCCAGCTTTTCCAATAGCATTTTACCGCTTTTGGGATCGGGAATTAACCTTATTTAAGCAGGTCTTTTTTTGCCTTTCCGCCTGCAGGAATTAATTTCATACCTGAACCTTGAATCAATGAAAAGGAAAATACTGCTAACTGTCATTCTAAGCCTACCGGTTCTGCTTTTTGCACAATCCCCTGACGATAAATTAAAACAATGGGCGGGCCAGAACCCGGTAGAAAAATTGTACCTGCATTGCGACCGGGAGGAATACCTGGCAGGCCAAACGATATGGTTCAAAGCCTACCAGTATGCAGAGTTCCTGCCGTTTGACAAAAGCAGCAATCTTTTTGTTGAGTTGCTGAACGAAAAATCAGACATTGTTTTGCGCAACACGTTTCCGGTTGTACTGGCAGTGTCCAGGGGGCAGCTGGATATTCCGGATACTTTATCAACCGGTAAATATATTCTCCGGGCTTATACAGCCACTATGCTGAATCATGATCCTGGGTTTGTTTTTAAAAGACTGATTGCTGTTACAGGAAAGGGCCAACCATCCAAACAGACAGTTTCTGCTGTCCCAAAAATCAGGATGGATTTTTTCCCGGAGGGTGGCAATTTTGTGGCAGGGCAACCCAATACCATTGCTTTTAAAGCCACTACTGAAGAAGGAATACCCATCCCGGTAAAAGGTATTTTGAAGAATGAAAAAGGAGAAACAATAGCTGATTTTAGTTCTTATCACGACGGTATGGGAATGATCGATATCAGCAAAGCTGAAAATAGCGGCTATTATGTACAATTGGAAAATGATGCATCCGGTCAAAAATACGAGCTACCCAAAGTGATAGATAAGGGAGTTGTCTTTCGGCTACTGACAGGAGATGATGGCATTCATTTCGAGATATTCCAGCCTAAAAATGACCCTGTCTTTAGTGCTGCTTATATCCTGGGGCAGATGCAACACAACGTTGTGTTTAAACAACCATTGAAAGAAGGAGTGGCTGCACTCAGCGGCTTGATCAAAACCAGTAATCTTTCTTCCGGAATTTTACATATCACCGTTTTTAATAAGGATGGCAAGCCATTAGCCGAGCGGCTGAGCTTTATCGACAACAAAGAATATGTTCAATCTGCTCAGCTTGTAGTTGATACGATTAATACAAACAGCCGGGGTAAAAATCATTTTACACTGTCATTTACGGATACGGTGAAAGGTAATTTTTCAGTAGCCGTCACGGATGCAGCTTTTGAAAGTCATTTACAACGAGAACGGAATATTTATTCATCTCTATTACTCACTTCTGATCTCAAAGGATATGTTCACAATCCCGCCTATTATTTTTCTTCGAATAATGATTCTGTTAAGTATGCAATAGACCTGTTGATGATGACCAATGGCTGGCGAAGGTTCAAGTGGGAACAACTGATGAAAGATCCTTTACCTGTTAACCAATACAAGGACGCAGGATACATTACCTTATCAGGACAAGTGAACCTGGAAGGCACCAAAAAACCTTTTGCGGACAAAGACCTGTTACTGTATATCGTGGCAGCTGATTCCAGTAAGAATGCCCAGCTGGTAAAAACAGATGCAAATGGGAGATATAGTATTGATTCGTTGATTTTTTTTGGAAAGGCTAGTGTATTATTTAGTGATATCCGGGGAAAGAAAAGCAGGTTTGTGGATATAAAACCCTCCGAAGATTCATTAAGTCGTTCTTACCAGTTGCCGCTGGTTGATAAACAAGAGATAGTTTTATTCTCAAAGGATGAAATCGCTAAAAGAGAGTTCCAGCATAAATTAAATGAAGAGTACACCGCATTTGTAAAAGCGAATGGGCTGGTTCTGTCGGAAGTTATTATAAAAAGCCTGAAGAAGAGCCCGTTACAAGAACTGGAAGATAAATATACTTCCGGGGCCTTTTCAGGTGATACAAGAAGAACATTTGACCTGATGAATACAGATGATGCGATGGCCTACCTGAATATCTTTGATTTTCTGCAGGCAAGGGTTCCCGGACTTGTTGCATCAAGAAATGATAACGGCGAATGGTTTGTTTATTACCGTCAAATGGCATCGATCAGTTCATTAGGTAACCAGGGAATGGATATTTTCCTGGATGAAGTGTTAACTGATGCCGCTACGGTCGCATTCCTTCCTCCTTCACAAATAGCAATGGTAAGAGTCTATAGTAATTTTGTTGGTTCTACTGGTGGAGGCGCAGGAGGTGCATTGGCTATTTATATGAAAAAAGACGAAGATCTTTTTGCTTCTATCCCTGCTGCGGGGGAAGTGTTGCGATATAATGGTTATTCCATCATCAAAGAATTTTACTCACCCGACTATAAAGTCCCTGTAAAAAATAACGATAAGCCTGATCAGCGGATGACTCTTTTATGGAAACCGGATATCAATATAGCAGGAGTGAATGCAAAAATTCCATTGATCTTTTATAATACAGACAGAACCAAAAGTTTTAAAGTGGTGGTGGAAGGAATGACGTATGATGGCAAAATGCTGATGCTTGAAAAGATAATAACACCTGCCGGAAAAGCTTTTTAATAATAAACGGCCCCGGCTTCTTAATGTAAACCGGGACCGGGGTTTTTCAACCTTGAATTAGTTACTATTTGGGAAAATTGGGATCTGCTTTTACTTCATTGATCTGTTGGGTGTGCCGGTCAGCATGTGCCGACATAAAAAGCAGGAACTGGTAACCGTCGATGGATCCGAAGGGCAATTGGAAAACATGGTTACGGAGGTCTTCTGTAGTGTTCTTTACATATTTCAGGTGTTCACCACGGGAGGCTTTAAAAGCAGCGATGGCCTCCGTCATATTTTGCCAGCTGGCTTTGGCAGGTAAAAAAGGTTCGGCCGCCTTTGCTTTCTGGCTCCTGTTCTCAATCATTTTTACGATCTCTTCATCGGATACTTTTATCTCTGAACGTTTCTCCGGGGTGGCGGGGGTTTTCATGGTCGCTTCAAACATAGCCCAAAGCCCGTTTTCTACTAAAGTGATATGGTAAAAACATTCTTTCACACTCCAGCGGTCAGCCGCTGGTTTATAGTTCAACTGTGTCTCCGAGAGTCCTTTTACACTTTTCAAGAGGTTAGCTTTTGTTTCTTTCAGGTGGTGGACAGCAAATTTTCTTTCTTTACTGCCAAGAGAAGCATCGTTGAGGGTTCCTGCCATACCGGTAACCACCAGCAATGTAAGCAGGAGACGACCTTTGGTTCTTTTAAGCATGACCTAAGTTTTTTAATGATGTTTCGGATAAGCTGTTATCCAGAGGGTGTGGAGGCATAGAAAAGGTACAAAAGTTTTTGACTTGACCAACAATGATTTTGGCCTTGTAAGAGTTTAATGGTTCAATGGTCTCTTTTTTACCATACCACCCCGGGTGTCTTTAATGCTCTGCATGACTAGGAAAGCGTTGGGGTCGATCTTTTCAACCTCAAGGGTGAGGCGACTAATTTCCAGGCGGGTTACAACCGTAAAAATGATATCCGTAGCCACCAGACTTTCCCCTCGTTTTCCAAAACCTCTTTTACCGGTATAGATGGTTAAACCCCTGCCCATTTTTTGCTTGATGAATTCAGCTATTTCCGCACTATGCGGGGAAATGATAGTAACACCGGTAAATTCCTCTATACCTTCCAGGATGAAATCAACTGTTTTAGAAGCGGCCAGGTAGGTAAGTATGGAATAAAGGGCTATTTCGATGGATAGCAAATAGGCGGCAACAGAAAAGATGATAATATTGAATAATAATATAAAATCACCCACAGATAAACTTCGTCTGCGGCTCAATGAAATGGCCAGTACCTCGGTGCCGTCAATGACCCCGCCACCACGGATACATAAACCGATACCGGCACCAATAAAAAAACCTCCAAATACAGCGACCAGCAGCTTATCATGGGTTACATCAGGATAAGGAAAGAAAGCAACTGCCAGGGCCAGCAAACTGATCGCAACAATACTTTTGATGCTGAATATTTTACTGATCTGCTGCCAGCCCAGTAAAATAAAAGGAAGATTGATGAAGATGATCAGGAGCGAAAGGGGGATGGTCGTTTCTTTATTGATCAGCAGGGAAATTCCCATCACCCCGCCATCAATAAGGCCGTTTGGTATCAGGAATCCCTTTAACCCAAATCCTGCGGACAAAATTCCCAACAGCATCAGCAAGGCTTCTTTGATTTCTCTGCCAATTGTTTTTCGTAACCGCCAGGCACCTTTTGCCATCTGGTAATCGCTCAGTTGATCACTGTCTTTTTTACCCAATGATTTCTTGATCTCATGGATGATCAAACTTTGCTGGTGGGGATTCAATGCCATAGTTTCAAAGATAAATAAATCGGAGGGAGATCGTCATACAATGATTAAAAGGAGGAATAGCGCAAATACTTAACTTGCTGCTATGAAAATCGCAGAAATTATCTCGTTGCTTGAATCAATAGCACATCCTTCTTTGCAGGAGCCGTATGATAATGCCGGACTTATTACGGGGAATGCAGGATGGGAATGCAGTGGCATTATTTGTTCCCTGGATGCAACAGAAGAAGTGGTGCGGGAAGCGATGGAGAAGAAATGCAACCTTGTGGTAGCCCATCACCCGATTATTTTTAGCGGGATGAAAAAACTCAATGGCAAAAACTACGTGGAGAAAACGGTCATCGCCGCTATAAAAAATGATATCGCTATTTATGCCATTCATACCAACCTGGATAATGTGATTGAGGGAGTAAACGGAAAAATGGCAGCTATGCTGGGTTTGGGAGGGGTGACCATTCTTTCCCAAAAGGAAAACACCTTAAAGAAACTGTTCACATTTGTTCCGGCTGATAAAGCAGTGCAGGTCCGCAATGCCATTTTTGAAGCTGGCGGCGGACAGATTGGTAATTACAGCGAATGCAGTTTTAATTCCGAGGGGACAGGAACTTTCAAAGCCGGTACCGGCAGCGACCCATATGTAGGAAAGATTGGAGAACGGCACGAAGAAAATGAAATAAGGATCGAAGTTGTTTTTCCCGGCTACCTGGAGAGCAGAGTTATTTCAGCCATGCGGTCAGCTCATCCTTATGAAGAAGTGGCTTTCGATGTGGTGGCGCAGTCCAATTCCCATCCCGGAATCGGGGCGGGTGTGATCGGCCATTTGCCCGAACCCATTACAGAAAGGCAATTTTTGGCCATGCTTAAAAAGGTTTTTGGCCTGAAAATTATCCGGCACACGGCTTTTTTAGATAAGCCGGTTAAAAAAGTGGCTCTTTGTGGCGGGGCGGGTAGTTTTCTCGTTTCCAGGGCTTTAGCAGCCGGTGCGGATGTTTTCATCACCGGGGATATGAAATATCATGAGTTTTTTGATGCTAACGGCCGGATACTGATCGCAGATATCGGTCATTATGAAAGCGAACAGTTCACTATTGACCTGCTGCACGACGTTTTAAGGCAAAAATTCCCTACTTTTGCCGTCCTTAAAACAGCTGTACAAACGAACCCTGTTCATTACAGCTGAGCCTTTTAAAACTTCAAACAAAACAATGGCAAACGTTAAAGATTTTTCGGTTGAAGAAAAGCTGACAGCCCTGGTTACCCTTCAAAAACTTGAAAGCAAGCTGGACGAGATCCATATCCTGAAAGGTGAATTGCCAATGGAAGTGGCCGACCTGGAAGATGAGATCACCGGTTTACATGCCCGCCAGACCCGTATTGAAGAAGAGATCAATGGCGTTACTGATTTTATCAACCAGCGTAAAGAAGCTATTAAAGAATCAGAAGCACTGATCAAAAAATACGAAAAGCAGAGCACCGACGTAAAGAATAACCGTGAGTTTGAGGCCATCAATAAGGAAATGGAAATGCAGCAGCTGGAAGTAAAGCTGGCTGAAAAACATATCAAAGACGCTACAGAAGAGATCTCTGAAAAAGCAGTGTTGCTGGAGAAAGCGAAAAAGAATATTGCTAATAAAGAAGGCATCCTGGCTACCAAAAAAGGCGAACTCGAAAAGATCATTGCTGCCAACGAAAAAGAAGAAAAGCATTTCAATAAACTGGCAGAAGATGCTAAAGTACATGTGGACAGCCGCCTGCTGGCCAGTTATGAAAAGATCCGCAAAAGCTATCGTAATGGCCTGGCTGTTGTGCCTATCGAAAGAGATGCCTGTGGCGGTTGTTTCAATGCCATCCCCCCGCAAAAGCAAAGCGAGATCAAGCAACATAAAAAAGTAATGATCTGCGAAAACTGCGGCCGTATCCTTGTTGATGAGGAACTGCACAACAACGTAGAGGTAAAATAATTGTTCTTGTCTGCTGCAAAGCAGATTTTTTTTCTCCTCCGTGAAAGCGGGGGAGTTTTTATTTTACAGCCTGCCTGTTAACCACTAATTTGCAATTACTATGCTGCAGCGGCTTTCCATACAGAACTATGCCATCATTGATGAACTGGAAATCGATTTTTCGGGTCAGCTCAATATCATTACGGGTGAAACCGGTGCCGGTAAATCCATTATCATGGGTGCATTGGGGCTTATACTGGGAGAAAGGGCCGACAGCACGGTACTGGTAAATAAAGAAAAGAAATCAGTGGTGGAAGGCACATTCAAGGTGGATCAGAAAGCAGCCATCAGTCGTTTCTTACAGGAAAACGATTTTGATATAGCTGAGGAACTGGTAGTACGAAGAGAGATCGCCGTGAATGGGAAGTCAAGGGCTTTTATTAACGATACGCCGGTCAATTTATCGCAACTGAATGAACTGAGTTCGTTACTGGTTGATCTGCACCAGCAATTCGATACACTGGAACTGGGTGAAAGTGATTTTCAGCGGGAAGTGCTGGATGCATTAGCAAATAATGGTGAAACACTCAGCAATTACCAGCAAAGTTTCCGGGAATGGCAGATGGTAAAAAAAGAATGGGAGCAACTAAAAGAACAAAAATTACAGTTTGATAAAGAAGCCGATTATAACAAGTTTCAATATACTGAACTGGAAGAGGCGGGCTTTAAGGATAACGAGCTGGAGGAAATAGATGCTGATCTGAAAATGCTCAGCAATGCAGAGGGTATCAAAAGTGCATTAAGCAAAGTGTATTTTGAGCTGGAGGAAAGCGAAACACCTATGGTGCAGCAATTGAAAAGCCTCCTGAACCAGCTGACCATGTATGCTGCCTATCACCCCGATCTGGGGGCTTTGCTGCAACGTTTACAAGCCACACAGATCGAATTAAAAGATATTGCCGATGAAGTAGACCGCATCAGCAGCCATGTAAGCTATGATCCGCAAAAGATCGAGCAGCTGAATGAACGTTTATCACTGGGATATAAGTTGCAAAAGAAACACGGGGTTAATTCCACCAATGAATTATTAGCCATCCAGGCGCAGCTGCAACAAAAATTACAAGCCGTACTGAATATTGACGAAGCCATTCAGCAAAAGGAAAAAGAAGCGACAAAGCTGCTGGCAACGGCCAAACAACAGGCCACGAAAATTTCAGAAGGCAGAAAAAAACAAGTGAAGCCATTTGAAGATAAAGTGAACAAGCTGCTGGCACAAGTGGGAATGCCCAATGCCAAACTGAAAGTGGATATTAAAGAAGCAGAACTAAATTTGTCAGGAGCTGATACAATTGATTTTTTATTTGATGCTAACAAAAGCGGGCAGTTTCAGCCAGTACGGAAAGTGGCGAGTGGTGGAGAACTGAGCCGGTTGATGTTATCCATCAAATCGCTGGTAGCACAATCTATTGATCTGCCGACGATGATCTTTGATGAAATAGATACCGGTATCTCTGGCGAGGCAGCCAGGCAGGTGGGTATTATAATGAAGGAACTGGCCGTTAAACGCCAGGTGATCTGCATTACTCACCAGCCGCAAATTGCCGGTAAGGCCGATGCTCATTTCTTCGTGTATAAAGAGATCGTTAAAGATGCGGTGAAAACCAATATCCGTCAATTGTCCACCGAAGAGCGGATAACGGCCATTGCAAAAATGCTTAGCGGGGAAAAGCCGACCGCAGCGGCCATGGAAAATGCAAGAGAAATGGTCCGCAACTGATAGTTGATTTTTTCGGTTTGCGATATGTCCCAATTTTATAAACTTATACTATTCCTGGTCTTTTTCTGGTTGATCGGTTTGGCAGGTTTCAAAGCCTACAAATTACTAAACCGTAAGATCAGGGATGCAGAGACGGGCTGGGGAATACTTCTATATGCGCTGTTGCTGGTACTGGTCAATATGGGGTTATTTTTTGGCGGGTTATGGTTGCTGATCAAAACATATGGCCTGCTTTCGGCAGGCAATCACTAATCAGAAAACATAGCGAATGGGCGGTTTGAATCTCTCCGGTTTTGTATTGTTTATAGTGCTGGTGGCTGTACCGGCCTATTATATCAACCGTTGGATGATCAAACTGACCCGACCCCGGGAATCTTTCAAACGATTATTCCTGTATTTCCTGCTCAGTGTAATAATCGCATTGACCTATGCTGGCATTTTCATCCTTATTCTTACCAGTATTTATCCATTGCCCAAAAAATAACTCCTTATTTTTACGGCCACAAAATCAAACGTTATGGCTTATAATCTTTTAAAAGGAAAAAGAGGTATCATTACCGGTGCCCTTGATGAGAATTCGATTGCCTGGAAAGTAGCTGAAAAAGCATACGAAGAAGGTGCCACTATTGTACTAACCAATGCTCCTATTGCGATGCGGATGGGAGAGATCAATAAACTGGCCGAAAAAACAAAATCGGAGATCATTCCGGCAGATGCCACAAGTGTAGAAGAATTAACCAACCTGTTCACCAAATCACAGGAAGTGCTGGGCGGTAAAATTGATTTTGTGCTGCATTCAATCGGCATGAGTGTGAATATCCGGAAGAAGATTCCTTATACAGAATCCAATTATGATTATTTCATGAAAGGTATTGATGTGTCAGCCATGTCATTTCACAAAATGCTAGCCGTGGCCAAAAAGCTGGATGCGATCAATGAATGGGGAAGTGTGGTGGCCCTGACCTATATGGCAGCCCAGCGTACCTATCCTTTCTATACCGATATGGCTGATATTAAAGCCATGCTGGAATCAATTGCCCGCAGTTTCGGTTATCATTATGGTGTGGAAAAGAAAGTGCGGATCAATACCGTTTCTCAATCGCCGACCAAGACGACGGCCGGCACTGGTATCAAAGGCTTTGGCGATTTCTTTGATTTTGCTAATTCCATTGCTCCGTTAGGAAATGCAAGTGCTGAAGATTGTGCTAATTATTGTATCACCCTGTTCTCCGATCTGACAAGAATGGTAACTATGCAGAACCTGTTCCATGATGGTGGTTATTCAACAACTGGGGTGAGCAACGAAGTAATGCAACGGTTGGGTGTTACTGAATAGATAATACGGGAAAGTGAGTGGTGAGAAAGAAACCGGAAGTGACGCTGATAGGAGTAAAAGAGCTTTGTAAATAATTAAAAAGGCCCCTGATTTAATCAGGGGCTTTCAATTTTATATGCCTGGCGGCTTGCAGCTAACAGCTTATAGCTTCACTCGCTAATATTCATCTTCATTGAACAAAAAATCATCCTGGGTGGGATAATCAGGCCAGATGTCTTCGATTGTCTCATATACATCACCTTCGTCTTCCAGTTCCTGCAGGTTCTCCACCACTTCAATAGGGGCACCGCTACGGATAGAATAGTCGATCAGTTCATCTTTAGTCGCCGGCCACGGTGCATCTTCGAGGTAAGAAGCCAATTCTAAGGTCCAAAACATGCTCTCAGGGTTTAAATAATTTTGAATAAGGTCTGGTTGATCCGGGTTAATACCACCCTAATTTTCCGCAAATGTAGGTGTATTAACGAATTTTCCAAATCCTTAGTTGCTGACAGGGTTTTGAAGATTTTCTTAAAAAAAACGGCCAGATCAGTTATTGGGTTTTGTGGCGGGTATGGTTTTAAGGATATTTGATTTTCAAACTCATACTTAGCCGGATGATCACAGGTAAAAATATTTATAAGCGTTACGGAACAGTGGAAGTGCTCAAGGGAGTGGATATTGATATTCAGAAAGGAGAGATCGTTTCGATAGTTGGCCCATCCGGCTCGGGCAAGAGTACCCTGCTGCATATCCTGGGGACCCTTGATAAGGCTGATAAGGGTACAGTGACCATGAATAATACCGCTATTAATGACCTGTCGGGTAAAAAACTGGCCGCCTTCCGGAATAAGCATATCGGTTTTGTGTTCCAGTTCCATCATTTGCTGCCAGAATTCAGCGCCATTGAAAATGTGTGCATTCCCGGCTGGCTGGCGGGAAGAAAAAAAGCAGAGGTAAAAGCAGAGGCAGAGCGGTTATTAACAATGCTGGGCCTTTCGCAGCGTGTGGAAAATAAACCCAACCAGTTGTCAGGTGGGGAGCAACAACGGGTGGCGGTGGCAAGGGCTTTGATCAACAAGCCGGATATCATTTTTGCAGATGAGCCCACCGGCAACCTGGATTCTGCCAATGCGAAAGAACTGCACCAGCTGTTTTTTGATCTTCGAAAAGAGTTTAATCAAACTTTCCTGATAGTAACTCACAACGAGGAACTGGCGCAACTCAGCGACAGGGTTTTGCATATGAAAGATGGGATAATTATCTGATGATAGGCCAGCACATATAGCTTTTTAATTGCAGCGGCTTAACTTTCAGATCAGCACATTTTCAAATTGGAGCATTACAGTCTCGGTTTCCACGGAATTTCTGCCACTTTTAATTGGTGACTGGTATAGCGGCTCAGTATAAAAAGATAATCACTCAGCCGGTTCAGGTATTTCAGAATGATGGGTTCTACTTCCAAACTTTCTAATTCTAGCCGCACACAGCAACGCTCAGCTCTTCGGCATACACAGCGGGCAATATGTAATTGTGATACTGCTAAATGTCCCCCCGGAAGAATAAAACTTTTCATTTCCGTGGTCATTTGATTCATTTTATCCATTTCTTTTTCCAGCAACTCAATGTCTGTTTCTTTCAGGTCAGGTATCCGCATCTTTGGTTCTTTGATGGGATCGCAAGCCAGTGATGAACCAATGGTAAATAAACGATCCTGCACTTCCAGCAAAACAGTCCGGCTGTTTTCATCGGCCAGGAGATCACGGCAAAGACCTATATAAGAATTTAATTCATCCACCGTTCCGTAAGCTTCAATACGCAAATGTGATTTGGGAACTTTGGTGCCACCAATCAAAGAAGTGGTGCCTTTATCTCCTGTCTTGGTATAGATCTTCATAGCCATAATATGCAGTATTTATGAATGATGGTATTGGGTCACTACTGATCCTTTAGAATGAACGGTTCTAACAAAAGTAAACCCAATTAAGTTCTGAACTATAGCAGGAAATTTTTTGAAAGCAGGCCCTGTGCTCAGCCATGCACCATGGTAGGTTCTTTCTTCTTATCGCTTTCTATCAAACCATCTCTCAGCCGGATTACCCGGTGGGCATGAGCGGCAATATCTTCTTCGTGGGTTACGAGCACAACCGTATTGCCACCCGTATGTATTTTACCAAAAATATCCATGATCTCGTACGAGGTCTTGCTGTCAAGGTTACCGGTAGGCTCATCGGCCAGGATGATCGAAGGATCATTGACAAGTGCCCGGGCAATAGCTACCCGCTGGCACTGACCACCGGATAATTCATTGGGTTTATGATGGCTACGATCGGTCAGGTTTACCAGGTCCAAAACATGAAGCGCCTTTTCATTTCTTAGTTTTCTACCCATACCGGCATACACTAATGGTAAAGCCACATTTTCTAAAGCAGTTAAACGGGGTAATAAATTGAATTGCTGGAACACAAAACCGATCTCCCGGTTGCGGATCTCGGCCAGCTCATTGTCCTGCATTTTACTCACATCATGCTGGTTCAGGATATATCTTCCACCGCTGGGTGTGTCAAGGCAGCCAAGGATATTCATCAGGGTGCTCTTGCCCGAACCCGAGGGTCCCATCAGGGCCACGTATTCATTTTTAAAAATATCAAGCGATACGCCTTTCAGTACTTCTAATTCATTTTTACCCATGAAATAGCTTTTCCTGATTCCTTCCAGGTGAATGATTTCCTGTGCCATAGTTATTTTTTTATCACTTTGGGTACTTTGAAAAACTGGTCATCATGGGCAGGTGCATTTTTCAATGCTTCTGCACGGCTGACCGATCCTTTGATTTCATCCTCCCGTAGCACATTTACCTCCTCGCTCATATGAAGCAGGGGTTGAACCCCTTCCAGGTCCAGCTCATTCAGTTTTTCCACAAAACCAATCATCTTTTGCAGGTCATTTTTTATCTCTGCCTTTTCCGTTTCGCTGAATTGCAATCTCGAAAGCCGGGCCAGTTTGTCCACCAGTTTATCATTGACTTCCATAAAGCAAAGATAGTCAGAAGCCCGAAGCGGTAAACCAGAATTACAGGGGCGGAAACTGAATTTCCGGCATAGTACATCCTGCCTCATTTTCTTATCTTCGCCGCCCTATGGCAGATAAGAAGAATATAGTAATGAGTGGTATCCGCCCTACCGGTTTTTTACACCTCGGCAATTATTTCGGGGCGGTAAAGAACTATGTAAGGATGCAGGAAGAATTTGAATGTTATTTTATGGTGGCTGACCTGCATTCACTCACCACTCACCCCGATACAAAGGAGCTGAAGTTAAATGTGCAACGGGTGTTGTCCGAGAATATAGCCTGTGGCCTTGACCCGGACAAAGTGGCCTTGTACTGCCAGAGTCACATTTATGAGACATCGGAGTTGTATTTATACCTGAATATGCTGGCCTATAAAGGTGAGCTGGAAAAAACAGTCACTTTTAAAGATAAAGTAAGGCAACACCCGGATAATGTGAATGCAGGGTTACTGACCTACCCGGTATTACAAACAGCGGATATCATACTGCACCGGGCCACATACGTACCCGTTGGGAAAGACCAGGAACAGCACCTGGAAATGGCCCGCAATTTTGCCAACCGTTTCAATCACCGCTACGGTGAAGTGTTCCCCGAGCCACAGGCCTTCAATTACGGAAGTGAGTTAGTGAAAGTGCCCAGCCTCGATGGCGGTGGTAAAATGAGCAAGAGTGAGAACCAGATGGCCACCCTGTATTTGTCAGATGATGATGAGCTGATCCGTAAAAAAGTAATGAAGGCAAAAACAGATGCGGGTCCAACAGAACCCAACTCTTCCAAACCGGATTATATTGAAAATATTTTCCTGTTAATGAAACTGGTGAGTAGTGAAGAAGTGGTGAAGAAATTTGAAGGGGATTATAATAACTGCAGCATCCGTTACGGTGATATGAAAAAACAACTGGCGGAAGATATGGTACGTTTTATTGCCCCGGTGCGGGAAAAAGCGGAAGCCATCCGGAATGATGAGAAATACCTGAAGGAAGTGATGGAGAAAGGAGCGGAAAAGGCCCGGAAAAGTGCCCGTGCCACCATGGCGCTGGTGCGGGAGGTAATGGGCTTGAACTATTTCTAAAAAACCCAAATCTTTAAATCTCATATTTCAAAAAGAAGTTTTACTTTGAACCCCTCCCGATTTTGGGACTTGGAGTTTTATTTCTGGAATTTTTCCAATTATGGCAAAAGCAAAAAAACCAAAGCATATCGCAATTGCCGGTAATATCGGTGCCGGCAAAACCACGTTGACCGAAATGCTGAGTAAACACTATAAGTGGATTCCCAACTTTGAAGACGTGGATCATAATCCTTACCTCATGGATTTTTATGAGGACATGCCCCGCTGGAGTTTCAACCTGCAGATATTCTTTTTGAACAGCCGCCTGCGCCAGCTGGTGGAAATACAGAAAGGAACCGAGACGGTTATCCAGGATAGAACGATTTATGAAGATGCCAACATATTTGCCCCCAACCTGCATGAGATGGGGTTGATGAGCAAACGGGATTTTGATAACTACTTTCATTTTTTTCAGACCTTAAAAACACTGGTGCAACCACCCGACCTGCTGATCTACCTGAATGCGTCGGTGCCAACCCTTGTGGGACAGATACAGAAAAGAGGCCGTGAATACGAGGAGAATATCCGCCTGGATTATCTCAAACGCCTGAATGAATACTATAACAAATGGATCGGCGATTACAAAGAAGGACAATTGCTGGTGATTGATGTGGACAAGAACAAATTTGCTGAACGGGAAGAAGATTTCGGAGAGATCATCCGCAAAGTGGATGCCCAGTTATACGGATTGTTCTGATCCTGTTAAGAAATAACCAAATAGCCCCTCTTCAATTCCGGCATCAAATTTTCGGTGTAACTTACTGCAGGCAATAAAACACAAATACTTGAAAAAGATTTTCATTTTATGTATAGCAGTGCTGATGATGGGTGCTGTGAATGCACAGCAAACATTAAAAGAAGCCTTGTATGGCGGCCGGTTGAAAAATGATTCGGGTTCTGTGGTGAAAAAAACTGATGACCTGAAGAGCAAGATTGATACCAGCCAGAAAAAGACAGAAGAGATCAGGGCCAAGGATTCAATCGCCAAAGCCGTGGTCAAAGAGGATTCGGTGAAACTGGAACGGATCAAAGAAAATGTGGTGGTGGCTTCCAAAGAAATTGCAAAGGATAACAATACGGTTTGGAAGGATTTTATTGATAAACTCTCCACGGATATTCGCACCGAAGTAATGACATCCAAAAAGATCAAGGAGGGTACCTATTCGGTACTGCTGAATTACGAGATCGGGGTGGATGGCCATGTGTCGGTCATCAGTGTTTCTTCCGATCCTTCGAATTCATTTTTAGAAAGCCAGGTAAAAGAAAGAATTACATTGAATGCCCCGGTACTCAGCCCGGCCGTAACTGCCACTGGTAAGCCGAGAAAAGTAAGCAAGAAGCAGGTGCTGACGTTTTCGAAATAATATTTTTATCGTTCCCGTTGTGGAATTATCTCTTTCAATGATCTCATACCTGAGGTATGAGATTTTTTATTTTAATACTATTAGGCTTCTATTGTTTGCAATTGCAGCCGCAAAAAGACACTACTATTCTATCTGAAGACAGTGAAGTGTTTCATTCTTGTGAAGTAGAAAAAGCGGCAGAAATTGATCCCAAAATATGGCGTAAATACCTGGAAGATAATTTTGAACCTGATTCATTGGCCATGGATTCGATACCGGCAGGTATTTATAAAATATCCGTGAAGATGATCATTGATAGTACCGGAAAGGTCAGCGTTGCCGGTATCGTGGATGATCCGGGCTTTAGCCTTGGTCAGCGGTTAAAAACGGTTATTGAAAATTATCCCGGCAAATGGATACCTGAAGAAGAAAATGGAAGGGTTTATAAAATTTATCGTATTCAGCCAGTAATATTTATTGTCGGAGAAAAAGATACTTGCACTACTGAGTCTTTGTCCGGACTTATGCTTTAACCGGGATAGAATGAATTGCATCACTCATCTCTTTGATCAGGGACGCATCTTTTTCGATGGCATTACCCACGACTATGACATCCGCACCGGCTTTGCAGTTCAGGTAGGCTTTTTCCGGTTCAATGATACCGCCACCCACGATCAGCGGCACTTCAATATGTTTGGCCACTGCTTCGATCATACTTTCGGTAATGGCCCTTTTAGCACCACTGCCTGCATCCATGTAGATGAGTTTCATGCCCAGCATTTCACCTGCCATTGCGGTACACATGGCAATCTCATTTTTATCAGCCGGTACCGGAGCTGCATTGCTGATATAAGAAACAGTAGTAGGTGCTCCGCCATCCACCACGATATACCCGGTTGGCATGATCTCAAGGCCACTCTTTTTTACAAAAGGAGCAGACACCACATGCTGACCGATCAATAATTCAGGATTGCGGCCCGATATCAGCGAGAGGTACAATAAAGCATCCGCATATTTACTCACCTGCGAAGGACTTCCGGGAAAAAGAATCACTGGGATATCACAATTCTTTTTGATATGCTGGACACATTCATCCAGGTGGTTGGAAATAACCAGGCTACCACCCACCAGCAGGTAATCCACTTTGGCAGTAATAGAAAGATCAATGAGTTCATCCAATACCGAATTATTCACCTTGTCGGGGTCAATCAGTACAGCAAAGGACTTTTTGCCTTGCTTTTTCTTTTCTGATAAGGAATGGTAAATTATTGACTTCATCCGGTACCGGTTGGTTCTTGCAAAAATGCGAAAAAAAATCTGTTATTAGTGGATTTTCAGCCGCTTAAAACCGTTTTTAGGTAATTAATTACTTTGTGCTTCATTATCTACGAAAATAACCGGGAATGCGCCGCTGGATCGAGTCATTAAATTTTAAATTCCGTTACCTGCACAGGTCTTTTGGCAGTTCCTCTTTCCGTTTGCTGGATGTGGGCAGCGGCAATCATTCTGCTTCTAAAACCTGCCGTGTTTTTCCATTATGCGACTATTATGGCATTGATAAAGAAAAAACCTACCATAACAGCGAAGAAGATTTCAGGGTGATGAAAGGTTTTTATGAAACTGACCTGGAACAACTGGAATTTGCTGCTATACCGGATAATTATTTTGATGCGCTGTGGATGGTGCATGTGATTGAGCACCTTCAAAATGGGGATGAAGTGATAGCGGCCTTGCTACCCAAACTGAAAAATGGAGGTTTCATTTTTATTGAATACCCCGGGAAAAAAAGTTTACAGCTGCCATCTATGTATGGTACGCTCAACTTTCATGATGATCCGACGCATGTACGATTATATTCAAACGTTGAATTGGAAAATTTGCTTACCGGAAAAGGCTTCACCATTTTACGGTCAGGCACCCGGCGCAACTGGCCTTATATTTTTCTGCTACCGGTTAGAATCTTTCAATCATTGTATACCTATAAAAAAATAGTAGGCAGCGTTTTCTGGGACCTGCTGGGTTTTGCAGAATTCGTATATGCAAAAAAATAATTACAGCCGCAGGTAGGTGGCAAGCTGCACTATATGGTTATTGGTAAATGCAGTTCCTTTTCCATTGATGTATTGATTCATATAGCCAACTTCAAGATCAGCTTTGGTGCTCAACCGGTAACCCATGGCCAGGTACAAACGGTTCTGGTCAAAGAATTTTCCATTCACGTTGGAAGTGTTGCCGAAGTTGACAAATATTTCGTTTTGTAAAGCTGCAAATAGGCCTTTTTGGAAGGAAGCCTCGTTTGTTAGCGGCAGTATATTGCGGATAAAATACCTGAAACGGTTAGCATAAACAGATCCATCGTGTTTTAATTCATTGTTAAGTACTATACTTTTTCCAATAAAACGTTGTTCGATACGGAAGCGATGACTGGTGAAGATATTTTTCAGCTTATGATTATAAATAAGTTGTTGCCAGGCACGATGTTCAGGTGCAAAGCCCTCCACATTACTTACAACACGTTTATTACTGATGAATGCATAGCCGGCGCTGATGATGATTTTTTTATTGAGGTGATAATTCAACCCGGATCGAAGTAAAACAGTTTGTGTTTGCTTTATTTCATCTGTACTTCTCCATTGCATATCGGCATGAATACTTGTTTTCTTACCAACTTTGAAAGTATTGAAGGAAGCAAGCCAGCCAGAGAATTGCGATTGACCATAAGCAACTGAAAAAAGGGTGGGCAACAGGGTAATGATCGCCAGAACAATTAATTTTTTCATATACGCAAAAAAACAAAATAATCACATTACTAAATTTTTATCCTTGTGTAATGGCTGTGTTACTTAGCTGGCAAGGCTTTCAGGGTTTGGATATCCATAAAATCCAGTAGAATCAATAGTTTCAGCGGTTTTTATCGTAAGATCCCTTGCTGGTTTTGGGTTTGCGGTCAGGCGGGTAACTGTTAAGAATTTTGTAATATATGTACCTGAATTTTCCAAAAAAATTTTACCCTAAAAGCTATCGCCAGTTGTGAAAAAATCATCTAAATCAATACAGTAAAGCACTTGGGGATAATTACTATGCCTTATCCACACAATGTGTATATCTGGAGGTTTGAATTTCCCTGTGATAAAAATACTTTCGTAACAGACCTCTCGCCAGAGGGGTTGGATTGAAACCAGGACCCAAACCCGTTAAATTTTTTCTAGTTATGGCAAATAAGAAGCAGGCATCCGCCACAAGCGGTTTGCAGTTTAGTCGTCGCTTCACCCGTGAGGATGTGAATGTATATGACCAGTTCGAGTATGATTACCGTACCTCTGTGATCCGTAACCCATCCGGAGAAGTGGTATTCGAGATGAACAACGTGGAAGTGCCCAAACAATGGAGCCAGATCGCCACAGACATTTTAGCCCAAAAATATTTTCGTAAAGCAGGTGTGCCACAACCCGACGGCAGCCTTGGAAGAGAAACCTCTGCTAAACAGGTTGCTCATCGCCTGGCGCATTGCTGGAGAGTATGGGGTGAGCGGTATGGGTATTTCGCCGGGGAGAAAGATGCACAGGTTTTCTACGAGGAGTTGGTGTACTCGATATTGAATCAAATGTGTGTACCCAATTCACCACAATGGTTCAATACCGGTTTGCATGAAGTGTATGGCATTACGGGCAAGCCTCAAGGTCACTACTATGTAGACCAGACCGATGGGCAATTAAAAAAATCGCAGAATGCATATGAACGTCCGCAGCCACATGCCTGCTTCATCCTGAGTGTGGATGATGACCTGGTAAACGAAGGCGGTATCATGGACCTTTGGGTTCGTGAAGCAAGAATTTTCAAATACGGCTCAGGTGTTGGTACCAACTATTCTAACCTGCGTGGTGCCGGTGAAAAATTAAGTGGTGGTGGCACGTCATCTGGTTTGATGAGCTTCTTAAAGATTGGTGACAGGGCTGCTGGTGCGATAAAATCGGGCGGCACTACCCGTCGTGCTGCTAAAATGGTTTGTTTGGATCTTGACCACCCTGAGATCGTTGATTTCATCAACTGGAAAGTAGAAGAAGAAAAGAAAGTAGGTGCCCTGATCGCTGCCGGTTATCCTTCCGGCTATGAAGATGAAGCCTACAGAACAGTAAGCGGACAAAACTCAAATAACTCTATTCGTATTCCTAATGAATTCTTCAAAGTATTAGCAGAAGACGGCGATTGGGAATTGAAAGGAAGAATGGACGGCAGGGTAATGAAAAAAATACCTGCCCGTGAGTTATGGAACCAGGTTTCTTATGCAGCATGGCGTTGTGCTGACCCGGGTACTCAATATAACACCACTATCAACGAGTGGCATACTTGCCCCGAAGGTGGCGAGATCAGGGCTTCTAATCCCTGCTCTGAGTATATGTTCCTGGATAATACAGCTTGCAACCTGGCATCTGCTAACCTGATGAAATTCTTCGATACAGAAACCAACCAGTTTGATGTAACAGGATATGAATACAACTGTCGCTTGTGGACGGTTGTATTAGAAATATCTGTATTGATGGCGCAGTTCCCTTCCAAAGAAGTGGCACAACTGAGTTATGAATACAGAACATTAGGATTGGGTTATGCCAACCTCGGAACCATGTTAATGGTTAGCGGTATTCCTTATGACAGTGAAGAAGCAAGAGGTATTGCCGGTGCAATCACGGCGATCATGACCGGTATTGCGTATAAAACATCAGCCGAGATGGCTGAGACTTTAGGCGCATTCCCAAGATATGAAGAGAATAAACATCACATGATGAGAGTAATGCGTAACCATCGCCTTGCTGCTTATGATGCGGATGAGTATGAGAACCTGAGTTTGAAGCCCATGGGTATCAAAGCAAAATATTGCCCGGACTATTTATTAAAAGCTGCCTGCAAAGCATGGGATGATGCCGTGGAAATGGGAGAGAAATTTGGTTACAGAAACGCACAGGCAACTGTAATTGCACCAACAGGGACGATTGGGTTGGTAATGGATTGCGATACAACAGGTGTGGAACCGGATTTTGCCCTGGTGAAATTTAAAAAGTTATCTGGTGGCGGTTATTTCAAGATCATCAACCAGTCTGTGCCTGCTGCATTGAAGAACCTAGGGTATTCAACAAAAGAATCAGAAGCAATTATTAAATACGCCACAGGTTCTGCCTCATTTGCCGGTGCTCCTTTTATCAATCACCAAACATTGAGTGAAAAAGGATTTATCGCTGATGAGATCAAACGGTTGGATGCGGCTGCATTAACTGCGTTTGAGATCGGGTTTGTATTTAATAAGTATACTTTGGGTGAAGAGTGCCTGCAACGTCTTGGCTTTACACCTGAGCAATACAATGATTTTGAGTGGAGCTTGCTGGAAGCTTTAGGATTCAGCGATGAACAAATAGAAGCCGCTAATGATTATGTATGCGGTACGATGATGCTTGAAGGAGCGCCATTGCTGAAAGAAGAGCATTTACCTGTTTTTGATTGTGCGAATAAATGCGGTCCTAAAGGTCAGCGTTATATCCATGCGCATGGTCATATTCGCATGATGGGTGCAACACAACCATTCATCAGCGGTGCTATTTCAAAAACGATCAACCTGCCCCACGAAGCAAAAGTGGAAGAAATTGCAGATGCGTACCTGCTTAGCTGGAAATTGGGTTTGAAAGCAAATGCATTGTACCGTGACGGCTCTAAATTGTCACAGCCTCTTAGTAATAAAAGTGATAAAAAGAAAAAGGCAGAAGATACTGCTGCAGAGCAACCAGCAGCCAGCAACCCCCAACCCGAATCAAACATCGTTGATTTAGGAAAACTGACTGTTGAAGAATTATTGGAAGAAGTACAAAAAAGAGTACAGGCTTCTCCTGATACCAAGCTGAAACGCAAACTGGCAAGCATAGTAGAACGCCGTGCATTACCAGCCAAGCGTCGGGGTTTTACACAAAAAGCAAAGATCAACGGGCAGGCTATTTTCCTACGTACCGGTGAGTACGGGGATGGGACATTAGGTGAGATATTCATTGATATGGCGAAAGAAGGTGCTACCATGCGCAGTATGATGAACTGCTTCGCTATTTCCATTTCTATCGGTTTGCAATACGGAGTTCCGTTGGAAGAGTTTGTTGATAAATTTGCTTTCACAAGATTTGATCCATCAGGGTTTGTAGAACATCCGAATATCAAATCAACCACTTCATTGGTTGACTTCATCTTCCGTGTTCTGGGGTATGAATACCTGGGACGTACTGATCTTGTTCATGTACTGGACAAGCCTGAGGTAATGAATACCGGTGCCGATGAGTGGGATGAAATTCCCTCCAACGGTTTAGAATATGCAAAAGAGCAGGAATTGTCAAGTGTGCGCATCACACCATCATCAGGTTCGGTAACACCTCAGCCCGTAAAGAATCAGCGGACGGCACAAACAGTAAAAGCAGATGCAGGAATGGATGCCATTAACGCTGCTGCCAAGAACATGCAGAGTGATGCGCCGGCCTGTAATGTATGCGGTCATATTATGATGCGCAGCGGCACTTGTTATAAATGTTTGAACTGTGGTAACCAGGGCGGGTGCAGCTAAATAATGTTGTAAGGACGGAAAAACCACCATAAAGAAGGTACCCATTAATTCAAATCCCGGCTGAAGGCCGGGATTTTTTATGCCATATCAGATGAATATCCTGTTGCCATAACTGTAGCTCTCCCTGAACTCTTTGGGTGTGCAGCCTTTTTTCTTCTTAAATAACCGGTTAAAATTGGAGATATTATTAAAGCCGCAATTGTAAGCCACTTCGGCCACAGATTGTGTGGTGTCTATCAATAAGCGGGATGCATGACCCAGGCGCAACTCCAGCAAACTATCAATAAAAGTGATGCCTGTTCTCGTTTTAAAGAACCGGCTGAAAGATACATCTGTCATACTCACCAGTTTTGACACTTCCGTCAGTGTAACATTTTTATGAAAGTTCTGGTTCATGTATTCAAAAGCCTGTTCAATTCTCCGGCTGTTATACGAAAGTTCTGCATTGCTGAATGTGGCATCAGACAGTGTATGCATATTTCTTGATACAGAAAGATCGTGCAGGATGGAAACTAGTTCCAGAACGGAATCAAATCCCTGCTTTTGTCCTAATGCCAGGAACCTTGGCATGAGTTGTTCTGCTGTCTGCTTCGAAAACAAAATCCCTTTAACGGATCGTTCCAGCATAGTGCGGATATAACTCAGCTGGTTTCTTCGCAAAAGTTTTTCATCAAACAGGTCTTTGTGAAACTGGATCGTTACTTCGGTGATCTTTTTGTTTTTAGATTTATGGGTTTGCCATACATGCGGAAGATTTGGGCCCACCAATACCAGTTCAAGATCATCAATCTCTGCTATATGATCGCCAATAACCCGTCTGGCGCCTTTGGCATTGCTGATAAAATTCAGTTCAAATTCTTCGTGGTAGTGCAGCGGGAAATCAAATTCAGATTTCACACGGGTAAATATGGTGAAACAATCACTACTGGTAAGCGGGGTTATTTCACGGAGTATATCTTTTTTCATGGCGAGCCCTTTGACACAAAATTATCATTCAGATGATAAAAAAGTATTATTATCCTGATTTTTTTTAGGGCATTTGAGTTTGATTATATCCTTTGATGGCAATGATTTTAGCTTTGTTTGATATAAATCAGGTGCAATTAGTATGATATTCTGATAAAAAAGTATTAGAGTCGGATAGGTATACAGGCCTACTTTTGGTCTTAAATCTACTTGCTGTATGAGAAAGTCACGACTCCCCCGTGCAACCACAATGATCATTGTGCTTGTTCTGTTTTCCCTTACTGTATTTTCCCAAAACAAAAGTGTATCAGGTGTTGTATCCGATCAGAACGGGTTGCCACTTGTTAATGCGACTGTTGCTGTGAAAGGCAGTAAGACGACCGTAATCACAGATAATTACGGAGCTTTCAAAATTTCTGTTCCGGCCAATGCTACTGCATTAATTATTTCCTATGTTGGCGCCAAGTCAAAAGAGTTTTCTCTTGAAGGAAAGACAGCTATTATTGCCAGCCTGGATGTAACGGATACCAAACTGAGTGAAGTGGTGGTCATCGGTTATGGAACAACGAAGAGATCGGATGTGTCTTCTGCTATTTCTTCGGTAAAGGCGAAAGATCTGAAGGATTTGCCGGTGGCAGGTATTGACCAGGCTATACAGGGTAAAGTAGCGGGAGTTACTGTTATTAATAACAGCGGTCAGCCGGGAGGCGGTGTTTCGCTGCGTATCCGCGGTGTAACCACTATCAATGCCAACGATCCGCTGATCGTTATTGATGGTGTGATTTTTACAAGTAATACAAAATTCAGTGCCGGCTATGCCGGATTAGGAGGTTCGGATGGACAAACTGGTAACAGTTTCCTGGCTTCACTAAATCCTAATGATATTGAATCAATCGACATATTAAAAGACGCATCGGCACAGGCCATTTATGGATCACAGGCTGCCAATGGTGTGATCCTGATCACTACCAAGAAAGGGAAAAGTGGCGAGGGTAAAATAACCTACGAAACTTATTTTGGCAACCAACAGGTGCAGAAGAAGCTTGATTTAATGAACCTAAGGGAATTTGCCCAATACCAGAATGAAGTTGCACCAATTCTGGGTCAAACACCCAGTGCTGAATTTCATGATCCTTCTGTTTTAGGTGAAGGTACCGACTGGCAGGATGCGATGTTCAGGACAGGTACAGTGCAAAGCCATCAGCTCAGCTTCTCTGGTGGTAAAGACAAAACCAATTATTATCTCTCTGCCAACTATTTTACACAAAAAGGTATTTTGATTGGTTCTGATTTCAAACGGTACTCCACCCGTTTCAGCCTGGATCATCAGCTGAAAAACTGGATAAAAGTGGGTGTAAGTGCCAATGCTTCCCGCAGTATCCAGAACGTTACGCTGGCTGATGCCGCTGAAGGTACCATCTGGTGGGGAGCTGTTCAAAGCCCGTTGATCCCGGTAAAAAACCTGGATGGAACATGGGGCGGCGGACAAACCATTGGCGGTTTCCAGTACGGACAGGATAACCCGATTGCCCGGAGTTTTTACAGGGGCAATAAGTCCACCAGCACACAGGTATTCGGAAACCTTTATGCAGAACTTGAATTCATGAAAGGACTCTCCTTAAGAAATGAATTTGCTTATTCTGTTAGTTTATACAACAACCTGGCTCACCAGAAATCCGGGTATATAGGAAATACAAGTCTTCGCAGCCAGTTATTTGAATACAGGGGTAATGGATATTACTATGCAGTAAGAAACTACCTTAACTATAATAAAAATTATGGCAAGCATTCTATCAGTGCTACATTAGGTCATGAAGCACAGTACAATTATTGGGAGAGTCTCAGTGGTAAAAAAGTAGATCTGCAGAATAATATCCTTGACCTGAACGCAGGTAGCAGTGACAGGGATACATGGGAACTCGGCGGAGCCAAAAATGATGGAACTATCGAGTCCTATTTCGGTCGGGCTACTTATTCATATGATAACAGGTATGCACTTACGCTTAGTTTAAGAAGAGACGGTTCATCCAAATTCTTTGGTAAGGGCAAATGGGGCAATTTCCCCGGAGCATCTTTTGCCTGGACTATTACGAACGAAAAATTTGCAGAAAAAATTAAAGAAACAGTCAATTCCCTGAAACTGAGAATTGGCTATGGTGAAGTAGGTAACACCAATATGCCGAATGGTGCACCGAATCCACCTTACACTTCGGTGGTCTCCTTCTGGCCTGGCCCGGTTGGCTTTGGAAGTTCTAACTACCTGTATGGTGTGGCAAACCCGGATCTTACCTGGGAATCAGTAGAAACAAAGAATGCAGGTATTGATGCCTCTTTCCTGAATGGAAGAATAGATATGTCACTGGATGTTTATAAGAAGACAACTACTGCCATGTTACTTATTGGAACAGGTCCGAGGTTAATTGGAGTAGGAGATCAGTGGGATGACCTGAAAGGACCGGTTATTAATACCGGTAAAATGTCCAACACCGGTATTGACATCAGCCTTACTTCTTACAATATCAAATCAAAAAATTTTACCTGGAAAACCAATGTCATATTCTCAAGCTTTAAGAACAAGCTGGAAAAAGTAGCCGGTGATCTTGCTGCTTTATACGGAAGGATCTATTATGACAACTACCTGATCACCCGGACTGTTCCCGGATTTGCTGTAGGTTCATTCTTCGGATTACAAACAGATGGTTTATTCCGTACGCAGGAAGACCTGAATAACAGTTTACCTCAGTTTGGATATTCTGTAGACCAAACACATACCTGGTTGGGTGATATACGGTATAAAGATATAAGTGGTGTGGATGGTAAGCCGGATGGAATCATTGATGAAAAGGATATTACTTTCATCGGAAGCCCTCTTCCTAAATTCACTTACGGATTTACGAATTCATTTACCTATAAGAATTTCGATGCTTCTGTTTTCCTGCAAGGAAGCCAGGGCGCTAAGATCTTCAACTTCCTTCGCTGGCAGCTGGAAAAAATGGATAATCCATTTTACAACCAGCTGAGAAGTGTGATGGACAGGTACAGCAGTACGAATACTGGTGGTAAACTGCCAAGGTTTACCAACACGAACGTAAACAACGTGTATATGTCTGATCGCTATGTAGAGGATGGATCTTACCTGCGTATTCAAAATATATCATTAGGATACAGGTTGCCTTCCAAACTGATCTCAAAAGCAAAAATCAGCACTGCCCGTGTATATTTCAGCATTCAGAACCTGCACACATTTACCAAGTACAGCGGGTATGATCCGGAAGTAGGGGTGTTTAACAATAATATCCGGCTGACCAATGTGGATGCCGGGCACTATCCAAACCCGAGAACATTTACAGTAGGTGTAAATATTGAATTATAATCAGCATACTATTTAAACATCATTGATATGAAAAATATATTCAGATATACGGCAATACTGTTGGTTCTGGCGGTTGCTATATTATCCTGCAAAAAAACATTCCTGGATAAACCCGCCCTTGATGCGACCACTCTTGATAACTATTATAATACCCCGGAAGAGGTCAGGGGGCTTACCAGTACTTTATATGGTTTGCCCTGGGCGGGGTATGAGAACCGTGCCATGGATGCTATCGGCGATGTAATGGCCGGTAATGAATATACAGGTGGCGGTGATGACCCTCCTTTTTTGAATTTTTCTTTTGCTTCCACCTCTGTCCGGATAGCTGATGCATGGAAAGTATTCTATAAAATTGGCGGATGGACCAGTGAGTATATGAATGCACTGGAATTGAAAAAATCGAAAGGAGGTAACGCAGCTTTCCTTGATCCTGCCATAGCAGAATGTCATTTTTTCAAAGGAACGGTGTATTTCTATATAGCCCGTATATGGGGTGATGCACCGATCGTCAACAACCCGGGTGCCACTATACTTTCCGGCAATTTTAATATTCCCCGGTATTTCAAGGCGGATGTGCTGCGTTTTGCGTTGGAAGAACTGAAAAAAGCTGAGGCCGGCTTACCTGAAACAGATGGTCCGGGGAGAGTAACAAAATATTCTGCCAAGGGCATGATGGCCAAGTTGTATTTATACCGCAAAGATTATGACAGCGCTAAAACAAAAGCATTGGAAGTGATCAACTCCAACAAGTATGATTTGTTCTCCAATTACGGGGCAATGTTCAACTCTAGTTCTAATAATAATAATATTGAATCATTATTTTCTATTCAGCACCAGCTTACCGGTAATCCGTGGGGTTCAGGCAATCAAAAGAACCCTGACCGGGGTCCCGGTAACCTTCAAACTTCCGAAGCAAGTATGTGGGAGCTGTATATACCGAGCAGAGATGTAATAAACGCCTTTGAGTCAGGTGATCTCCGCCGCAAAGGTTCTATGATGGAGCATGGATGGAGCTATCCGCAATGGAAACCACAGAATAGCAATGCTACGTACAATGCATTTATGGCAAATGGGTATAAGTATGACACATTGCAACCAACAGGCGATGGTGGCCAGAAAAATTCTACCCGTGCTAACATTGCCAAGTATGTGGTAGGTCCGGGTTCAGCTTTTGGTGGCGAATCTGTTTTGGGAATGAACACCGGCATAAATACAATGATGCTTCGCTATGCAGATATTTTACTGATCTATGCCGAAGCGGTTTTAGGTACAAATGCCTCCACGACTGATGCCAGTGCACTTGCTGCTTTCAATAAAGTAAGAACCAGGGCAGGTTTGAATACCAAATCATCTATTACACTGGATGATATCCTGCATGAACGCAGGGTGGAATTTGCCTTTGAAGGTGATTACTGGTTTGATATACAAAGACAAGGGTTCGCAAAGGCCAAACAGATCATTGAAGCACAGGACAGGGGAACATTTGGCAACCCGGTTCATGTAACTTTTTCACAAAACTATATGCACCTGCCTATTCCTGCTGGTGAAGTATTACAAGATCCTGCTTTGGCACAACCGGCAGTAGCATATTATTAATAATTCAATCAACTAATTAAAGATACTATCATGAAAAAAGTAATTATAAATCTGTTTACAAGATTGTTCTTACTGCTGGGAATTGTCTCGGTATTAATCATGGGTTGTGAAAAAGACAGTGATGGAAGCCCGGATATTAAAACCGGTGCCATGTCATCCGGGACCATCAATCCTGCATCGGCAGCCGGGGGTGAAGTGATTACACTCACGGGAACGGGTATCGGGCAAATAAGATCAATTGTTTTTGATAAGAACAATGTGCCGGCCCAGTTTATGTCTACTCTTAATACCGAGGCAAACCTGGTGTTTAGGGTGCCGGATACTGCTTTTGGCGGACCACAGAATGTAATCTTTACAAATGCAGATGGGAAAACACTAAGCGTTCCGTTCAGTGTTATTGCGTTGCCAAATGTAACCACTGCCTTTCCAACTGACTTTGAAGCTGGCACACAAGTCACTCTTACGGGTAACAACCTCGATGATGTGACTACCGTAGTTCTTGACGGAACAACAGACGCCTGCACTATTGTTTCCAAAACAAGAAAGCAGATGGTGATCACTATGCCGGCCAGTACTGCAGACCGGGCAAAGCTAAAACTGACCAATGCATCTGGTATCAGAATCACGGATATGGAATTTGTGAACGTTAGCAGAGCAATAACAGTATTTACAGAGCAGTTGAATAATGGATTTGAAAATTGGGGATGGGGTGGCACATTTGCTGCATCTGCCGATGATAAAATCACCGGCGGTTCTTCCATGAAAGCAGCTTTTGATCCCGCTGGTACATGGGGTGGTATGCAGTTAGGAAATGGTGGCTCCATCAATATTGCACCTTACCGGTATTTTTCTTTCTGGGTAAAAGGTGCTGACGTAGATAAGAATTTCCAGTTTTGGTTAAACTGGGGTAACCAGAAGGTGATCACTGTTCCTGCTAATAAATGGACGTATTTCCGGTACGAACTGGCTACTAATTATCCCGGTGTAACATCCGTGAATAATGTTACTTTCCAGATTGTTGATGCTGGTAAAACAGTATATTTTGACAATATCATGTTCTTTAAATAAAATTAAACAGGGCCGGTTTATTGTTGAAAAATACTACAAGATTAGTAGCTGATTAATGAAGTCGTTTCTGGGCCCGGACAATGTTACAGGAACGACTTTTTTATAACCTCGAGATGGTACCTGACAGGCATATACAGATTTCTCTATTTACAATTTTCTGCAGCAGTCACCTTGTGTGTGCCTGTATAAGGGCAATGCCGACTTTCCTGACCCAAAATCCAGGGACGATCTGATGAAGAAAAGATCTCACCATACAAAATTGTGTATTGTTCTATTCTTCCTGCTCCTATCCGGCACAACCCTGGCGCAGCAGGATATCCCTTCGGATAAAGAAGCTACAAAGGAAACTGCTAGCCTGTATAAGAATTTACAAAAACTCACCGGCAAAGGTTTTATGTTTGGTCACCAGGATGATCTTGCTTACGGGGTAGAATGGAAATATAAAGAGGGGAGAAGTGATGTAAAAGAAGTGGCGGGTGACTATCCTGCCGTTTACGGATGGGATTTGGGTGGTATTGAGAGACAAAATAATGAACTCAATATTGATGGTATCCCTTTTAAAAAAATGAAGCAATTTATTAAGCAAGGTTATGAGCGGGGAGGCGTAATTACAATCAGCTGGCACCTGGATAGCCCATTGGGAAATTATAAGAATGCATGGGATACAACACATGGCACAGTGGCTTCTGTCAACCCAGGTGGTGCTAATCATACATTGTACAAAGAATGGCTGGATAATGTAGCCGCATTTATTGGTTCTTTAAAAGGAAGTAGAGGGGAAACTATTCCTGTTTTGTTCCGGCCGTTTCACGAACATACGGGCAATTGGTTCTGGTGGTGTAAAAACGCATCAACAGCATTCGAATACAAAACTCTTTGGCGTTTTACTGTGTATTACCTGCAAAAAGAAAAGAAACTGCATAATTTATTATGGGTTTACAATACAAGCGGGGATTTTAAAACGAAAGAGGAATACCTGGAACGTTACCCCGGCGATGATATGGTGGATATACTGAGCTTTGATAATTACCAGTACGGAGATCCATTGCAGGAAAAGTGGTTCGAGGTGAATACGAATACAGCTTTACAGATGCTTGGAGAAATTGCGGCCGAGAAGAATAAACTTTTTGCCCTCGCAGAAACCGGCTTTGAAGCTATACCGTATACCGGTTGGTGGACAGAAACATTGCTCAATGCAATTGGCAGCAATAAGATTTCTTATGTGCTGGTATGGCGAAACCATGGCTATAGTAACGACATGAAAAAGATGCATTATTATGCTCCGTATACAGGCCAGGTATCAGAACAGGATTTTGTGAAGTTCTATAGTATGGAGCGGACTTTATTTGAAAAGGATGTGAATAAAGAGAAATTATATCAATAAATTTTTTAACCAAAGCAAGCAGAGCACTCGTTAAGCAGTGGTTGCGGGTTGATTCTTCAACCTGCAACCTATTTTTGCAGGGAACGAAAAAGACCGGCTAATTGTAAACCAAACCAGATGAAGCTGACATTGTATGATATAAGCATTGTTATCCTGTACCTCATTACGATGGTTATGCTGGGCTGGTTTCTCCGTAAAAAAGCAAGACAGAATAAAGAAAGCTATCTCATGGGGGGTAAAAAACTTCCCTGGTATATGCTGGGCATGAGCGACGCTTCTGATATGTTTGATATCAGCGGTACCATGTGGATGGTTGCTTTGTGTTTTGTTTATGGGATTAAAAGTATCTGGATACCGTGGCTATGGCCAGTGTTTAACCAGGTATTTAATATGATGTACCTGAGTAAATGGCTGCGAAGATCTAATGCCAATACGGGGGCTGAATGGCTGGGAACAAGATTTGGTTTAACCGGGAAAGGTGTGAAGGGGTCGCATAGTATAGTAGTGGCTTTTGCACTGATTGGGTGTTTGGGGTTCCTGGCCTATGGATTCGTCGGGCTTGGAAAATTCATGGAGATCTTTGTCCCTTGGGAGATGGTAAAGGACTATGTACCCTTTCACGTAGCCCCGCAATATGTGGCCCATTTCTATGGAATTATTTTCACCCTGTTTGCTATGTTCTATTCTATTCTCGGGGGTATGCATAGCATCGTATTGGGCGACCTGATCAAGTATGCAATTATGACGGTTGGTTGTATAGCAATAGCCGTGATCGCAATGATACACCTGAATGGTCATACACTGAATGTGCCGGCCGGGTGGAGTGATCCTTTTTTTGGCTGGAATCTTAACCTTAATTGGGCTGGAATTATTGATGACGCTAATAAGAAAATAGCGGATGACGGGTATGGCTTATTCGGCATCTTCTTTATGATGATGCTCTTTAAAGGTGTGTTTGCTGCTGGTGCAGGCCCTGCACCTAACTATGATATGCAAAAGATACTGTCAACAAAATCTCCAAAAGAAGCTTCCAAGATGACCGGATTCGTTTCCATTATCCTGTTGCCGGTACGCTATTCAATGGTAATTGGGTTAACCGTTCTTGGTTTGTTGTATTATAACCAGCTGCAGTTAAGTGATGGCAACGGCGGTGTGGATTTTGAACGGATATTACCCGGGGCGATCAATAATTTTTTACCGGTAGGGATATTGGGATTAGTGCTTACAGGTCTGCTGGGGGCATTTATGGGAACCTTTTCGGGCACTCTGAATGCAGCACAGGCTTATATCGTGAATGATATCTATCTCAAGTATGTAAATAAAAATGCTTCTACCAAAAAGATCATTAGTATGAATTACGTGGTGGGAGTAGTGGTAGTGGCTGCCGGTGTACTGCTTGGTTTTGTTGCTAAAGATGTAAATAGCATCCTGCAATGGATTGTGTCGGGTTTATATGGCGGATACGTTGCCGCAAACGTGTTGAAATGGTATTGGTGGCGTTTTAATGCCAATGGTTTTTATATCGGCATGTTAACGGGTGTTGCCGGGGCTCTTGTATTCTCCAGGCTTTTTACGGGAATAGAATTCTTGTATTACTTCCCCGTTTTGTTTTTATTGTCTGTGGCCGGTAGTTTGATCGGAACCTATACGGCACCACCAACGGAAACGGAAACGCTAAAGAAATTTTACAAGACCGTACGGCCATGGGGTTTCTGGAAACCGGTACATGAAATGGTTATAAAAGACGATCCTTCATTTGAACCCAATAGAAGGTTTAAGCTTGATATGTTCAATGTGGTGCTGGGTATTATTGCACAGTTGTGTATGACTTTATTGCCTATGTATATTGTACTGTCCATGCATCTGCCTTTGCTTATCACAGTAATAATTTTAACTCTGATTATTCTCATATTGAAAAGAACCTGGTGGGATAAATTAGAAGATTGATCACTATAATTCGGTTAACATGCGTAGTCAATTTTACAGGCGTTTGGAAAAGATAGAGCAGACCTACGAGAAACTGCTGAAACGCCGCAACGAAAAGGCTGAAGACGGAAATGGAATATTCGACCGCTATAAGTTTCCTGTATTAACAGCTGATCATACACCATTAGTATGGCGTTATGATCTGAATATTGAGTCAAACCCGCACCTGATGCAACGCTTTGGAATCAATGCAGTGCTGAATGCAGGTGCCATCAAATGGAATGACAAATACATTGTGGTGGCAAGAGTGGAAGGGGCAGACAGGAAATCTTTTTTTGCTGTAGCAGAAAGCCCAAACGGGGTTGACAATTTTAAATTCTGGGATTACCCGGTCAATATGCCGGAAACCGAAGTGCCGGATACCAATATTTATGACATGCGCCTGGTCCAGCATGAAGATGGCTGGATCTATGGTTTGTTCTGTACTGAACGCAGGGACCCTTCTGCACCGGCAACTGATCAGTCTGCCGCCATTGCACAATGCGGTATTGCCCGGACAAAGGATCTGAAAGTGTGGGAACGTCTGCATGATTTAAAAACACCTTCTCCTCAACAGCGTAATGTAGTGCTGCATCCTGAATTTTATAATGGCCGTTATGCATTCTATACAAGACCGCAGGATAAATTTATCGAGGCCGGTAAGGGTGGAGGCATTGGGTTTGGACTAAGCGACACAATAGAGGAAGCGATGATCGAAAAGGAGATCGTAGTTGATCCTAAAGTATATCATACCGTTTATGAAATGAAGAATGGCCTCGGCCCGGCGCCCATCAGAACAGAAAAGGGGTGGCTGCACCTGGCACATGGTGTAAGAAACACGGCTGCGGGTTTGCGATATGTACTTTATATGTTCATGACGGACCTGGAAGAAATAACCAAAGTGATCTGTAAGCCTGCCGGCTATTTCATGGCTCCTGAAGGAGATGAAAGAATTGGTGATGTTTCAAATGTTGTTTTTAGTAATGGATGGATCGTGGATGATGACGGATCGGTGTTTATTTACTATGCCTCATCAGACACCCGGTTACATGTGGCTACAACTACGGTAGAAAAGTTACTGGACTATGTGATGAATACAGCACCGGATGGATATACTTCGGCTGAATCGGTGAAGACACTGAGCCGGCTGATCGACAGAAATATGTCAGAACAGCCTGCAGAGCCGGGTAGTAACGCAAATGCTTCAGGAAGGTAGATAATGTTGTTAGTAAATAAGGATATACAACCTGATTTGTTGTTCCGGTACAAAACGGAACTGGCGGAGGAATTAACGGCAATTCTTTCCTATTGGATGAGGCATACCATTCACAGGTCCGGTGGTTTCTATGGAAGTGTAAATAATAGTAATATACCTGATGAAGCTGCTGTCAAAGGGGTGGTCCTCAACAGCCGGATCTTATGGACTTTTTCAGCGGCGTACCAAGTAACAAAGAATTTGAATCATTATAAAACAGCCCAACGGGCTTATGATTATATTCTCGGATATTTTGTTGATAAGGAATACGGAGGTGTTTACTGGGCAGTTGATGCAAATGGCAATATGCGGGATGGCAGGAAACAAATTTATGGGCTTGCATTCTGCATATATGGCCTGGCAGAATATTATAAGATATCTAATGAGCAGCAGTCCTTAGATACAGCTATTGATCTGTATAACTGTATCGAACTATACAGTTTTGATAAGACTAAAAATGGATACATCGAGGCCTTTACTAGAGAATGGGTAACGATCAGCGATTTGAGATTGAGTGAAAAGGACAAAAATGAACGCAAGACCATGAATACACACCTGCATATTTTGGAGGCTTATGCGAACCTGTATTCCATTTGGCCCGATGCAGGACTAAAAGAAAAAACCAGCAACCTGCTTTTTTTATTCGACAGGTATTTTGTGAATAGTGCAAATCATCACCTGAACTTGTTTTTTGACGACGACTGGCAGCTTAAGTCTTCCCTGCAATCATATGGACACGATATCGAAGCGGCATGGCTGTTACTGCAATGCGCAGAGATTATAGAAGAGGAAAAATGGATAGATCAATTCCGGCAATATGCTGTTCCTGTTACAGAGGCGGCAGCAGAAGGCCTGGATGCCGACGGTGGACTCTGGTATGAGTATGAACCGGGTAATGATCAGCTCATTCAGGAAAAACACTCCTGGCCCCAGGCAGAAGCCATGATCGGTTTTTATAACGCTTACCAGCTGACTGGAAAAGAAAAATACCTGCAAATGTCATTGCGGAGTTGGGAGTTTGTAAAGAAGCACATTAAGGACAAGGAAAATGGCGAATGGTTCTGGGGTGTAAACGGTGACTATACGATCATGCAAAAAGAAAAAACTGGTTTTTGGAAATGTCCCTATCACAATAGCCGGGCTTGCATTGAACTGGTAAAGCGCATCAATTAAAGAAATAATAATTATGAAGAGAGAAAAGTGGCTACTTATATTGTGTTTGTTGTTTATTGCAACCTCCAATATTTTTTCTTCCTGTAAAAAAAGTAACGGAGGTACGGATCTCGCACCCCCTCCAACAGATACAACAACCGTTAACCCGCAGGTTGATCCCGCATTGGCCAATACGATCGGATTTTTCCTGGATGACTGGCAACCTGTAAACTTTACAGTTCCATCAACATTTACCAATACAACGGCTCCGGCTGCTTCCGGTGTTACTGTTACTGTTGACAGGAGCAATGTCATTACAAAAATTCCCCGTTCTATTGCGGGCAATAATGCTAATCTCTGGATGGGGCAATTCGTAACGGAGCCTTCGCTGATGGATCATATCACGACACTTCATCCGCATATTATCCGGTTCCCGGGTGGAAGTATCAGCGATGTTTTCTTTTGGAATGCCCAACCTAATACTCCTCCTGCTGATGCACCAGCACAATTGGTACAGGCAAATGGTACTACTACAAATGCAGGTTACTGGTACGGAAAGAATACAGCCAGCTGGACATTCTCTGTTGATAATTATTACAGCATGCTGCAGCAAACAGGAAACCAGGGGATGATCACTATCAATTATGGATATGCGAGGTATGGGACAGGCGTAAATCCTGTTGCAGCAGCAGCACATCTTGCTGCTGATTGGGTTCGCTATGATAACGGTCGTACCCGGTATTGGGAAATAGGGAATGAAAATTTTGGTGACTGGGAAGCTGGTTATCGTATCAATACAGCTACTAACCAGGATGGGCAGCCCGAGTTTTTAACCGGGCAACTTTACGGGCAGCATTTTAAAGTATTTGCTGATTCCATGCGAAAAGCAGCACAAGAGATAGGTAAAACTATTTATATAGGAGCTGTAACTTCTGAGTCGGCCCCGCAAAGCTGGTGGACCAATACCGCCAGGACCTGGAATACCGGTTTATTTACAGGAGCCGGAAGTTTCCCGGATTACTATATCGTTCATAATTACTATACCAATTTCCAGACCAATGCAAATGCTACGGAAATACTGGCCACCCCGCAAGCTGTAACAGGAACCATGATGGATTATGTAAAGCAATCCATCAGTACCGCAGGTCTTACCCAGAAACCTGTTGTATTAAATGAATGGAATATTTTTTCTACCGGGTCAAAACAGGCTGTATCACATATAAACGGCCTTCATGCTGTTATGGTGCTGGGAGAATCATTAAAAAATAAGTTCGGGATGACCTCCAGGTGGGATTTCGCCAATGGGTGGGATAATGGAAACGATCACGGAATGTTCAATAATGGAGACGAACCGGATGGCGTTCCCAAATGGAATCCCCGTCCTGCCTATTACCATATGTATTTTTTTCAAAAATACCTCGGCGACAGGTTGGTCTCTTCGACTTCTACGGCTGCTGATATAGTCAGTTATGCCTCCTCCTTCACTTCAGGAGAGACAGCGGTTGCGTTGGTGAACAAATCTGCTGATTCAAAATCTGTTGAAGTAAAGATTCAAAATTTCCGGAAGGGTTCAAGATTTTATTGGTATACATTAACAGGTGGGGGAGATAACGGCGAGTTTTCCCGGAAAACATTGGTAAATGGCATTGCTTCTTCATTTGCTGCCGGAGGGCCGGAGAATTATAAAAATATTGGTCCCAACTCGGCTTCAACAACTAACGGTATAAGAATTACCGTTCCGGGCCGTGCAGCTGTGTTTTTAGTGGTGGCGAAACAATAAAAATCATGCAGGAGGTAAAGAAATAGAAATAGATTGGTGTTACGGGTTGACAAAAATTGAAGGATCGGGTATTAAATAAACTTAAGTTCTTGTATTATGCGGATCGTAAACTTCACCAGGCCGTTTAAATTGCTGCTGTTCCTTTTTTTTTCTGTTGCAGCTATTTCCCAACAACCAGTATTCAGGAAAACTGAAACCGGTGTAATCGTATATCCCGAACAGCGTTTTTCAGGTGAAGTAAAAATGATCCAACTACGGGTGGTGAATGATAAAACAATCCGGGTCACAGCGTCGTCACAAACAGACATATTACCTGATAAAAGTCTCATTGTTATTCAGCAACCTTCATTTGATCAATGGGAAGTAAAAGAAGCAGGTGAAACACTTGAACTGGCAACAGCTTCCGTAAATGCCCGTATAAATCTTTCAACAGGAGCTGTTGCTTTTTTTGATAAGGATAATCATTTAGTACTCGCAGAGAAAACTGTACAGGGCAGGAGCATTCAACCGGTAATGCATGAAGGAAAGATGTTGTATGCAGTAAAACAGGGTTTTGCTGTAACAGGCGAAGATGCTTATTACGGCCTTGGCCAGCACCAGGACGATGTGTGGGATTATAAAGGAAGGCAAACTATCTTTTTTCAGAATAATACGGAAATAGCGGTACCCTTTCTTGTTTCAGTGAAAAATTATGGTGTCCTCTGGGATAATTATTCGTATAGTAAAGTAGGTGATGTGAGAGCATTCCAACCTCTTTCTGCTTTGCATTTGTATGATAAACAGGGCAACTCAGGATGGCTTACCGCTTCTTATGCTAATGATAAAAGTAAGCCTGATCAACTTCTTTTTGAAAAGGCCGAATCAGAGATCTGGTACCCGTTTATGAATGATACCAAACAGAAATTGCCGAAAGAATTTGCGATTGAAAAAGGAAGTATTACCTGGCAGGGGAGTATCGCAGGAGATGAAGCCGGTATCTACCAGTTTAAATTTTCCTATGGCGGTTACCTGAAATGCTGGATGGACGGGAAACTCCTATTTGATAAATGGAGGCAGGCATGGAATCCCGGAACAGCGTTAATGGATCTGCCATTGGAAAAGCAAAGAAAATATTCCATCAAATTAGAATGGATTCCTGATGGTGGAGAATCATACATATCAGCACAATTTTTACCCCCTGCTTCAGCTGATGAAGCCAATACATTTGCTTTCGATTCAGAGGCCGGCCAGCAAATAGATTATTATTTCGTGTACGGAACTAACCTCGATGAGGTGATCCATGGTTACCGGCAGCTTACCGGCAAGGCACCGATCGTTCCCAAATGGGCCATGGGCTTTTGGCAAAGCCGGGAACGTTATAAGTCACAGGACGAAATTTTAAATACTGTGTCTGAATTCAGAAAGCGAAAAATTCCCCTGGATAATATTGTACAGGACTGGTTTTATTGGAAAGAAAATGAATGGGGCAGCCAGGAATTTGATAAAACCCGTTTTTCCAATGCGGATAGCATGATTGATGTGCTCCACAAAAAGCATCATGCTCAATTTATGATATCAGTATGGCCTAAGTTTTACGAAGGAATTAAAACATATACCCAGTTTGATCAAAAGGAATGGTTGTACACCAGGAATATTGCCGATCGGCAAAAGGACTGGGTAGGCCCTGGTTATGTATCTACTTTTTACGATGTATTTAATGACAGTGCCCGGAAAGGATTTTGGCATTTACTTAATGAAAATTTATTTAAAAGAAAAGTAGATGCCTGGTGGATGGATGCCAGCGAACCGGATATTCAATCCAACGTGTCAGCCGCAAAACGAAAAGAGCAAATGCACCCGCTGGCATTGGGAACGGCAGCAGAATTCATGAATGCTTACCCGTTGATGAATGCCAAAGGAATTTACGAAGGACAACGGGGCACAGATAACAATAAAAGGGTTTTCCTATTGACCCGTTCTGCTTTTGCAGGTTCACAGCGATTTGCGGCCAGTGTGTGGAGTGGTGATATCGGTGCCAGGTGGGAGGACATGCGTACACAGATCAGTGCAGGGCTGAATTATTCTTTATCGGGTTTACCCTACTGGACAATGGATATTGGTGGTTTTGCAACAGAGACCCGGTACAATAAGGTTCCCATGCTGGAAAAAGACCAGGAAGAATGGAGAGAATTGCAAACCCGGTGGTTTCAATGGGGCAGCTTCCTGCCATTGTTTCGTTCTCACGGACAATTCCCGGTGAGAGAGCTTTTCAATATTGCCCCGGAAGATCACCCGGCTTATCAAAGTATGCTGTATTATAACCAGCTTCGTTACCGGTTAATGCCGTATACGTATTCACTGGCCGGTGCTGCTTATCATACTGATTATACGATCATGCGTGGGCTGGTGATGGATTTTGCCACTGATAAAAACACATGGAAAACAGGCGACCAGTTTATGTTTGGTCCGTCATTGCTTATTAACCCTGTTTATTCATACAAAGCAAAAAGCCGAGCTGTTTACTTACCAGCCGGCCAGGGATGGTATGATATTTATACCGGCAAATATTTTAATGGCGGTCAAAATATTATAACTGATGCTCCTTATGAAAGAGTGCCGGTATTGGTAAAGGAAGGCTCCATTATTCCAACAGGCCCTGAACTGCAGTATGTGGCAGAAAAACCGGCAGACCCGGTCACTTTATTTGTATATACCGGGAAAGACGCTTCGTTTGTTTTGTATGAGGACGAAGGAGAGAATTATAATTATGAAAAAGGAAATTTTTCTGAAATCTCATTTACCTACAATGAATTGGCAAAGACCATTACAATCGGTAAAAGGAAAGGTAGCTTTGAAGGTATGCTGAAAATAAGAACGATTCATATTAAAGTGATAAGCAAAGACAACCCAGCCGGATTAGAGTTTAGCCAAAAGGCAATGAAGACAGTAAAATATGCAGGGAAAGAGATTGTTGTTAAACTGGATTAATTATTGGAATATAATGTTTACTTCTTTTCTATATAAGAAAAATGGCTGCCTGGCAATTTTAGTATTGTCTTTCATTACAACTGCTTACTCGCAGGCCAGTAATTCCGCAAGAGAACATTTGAATTTTGATAACGACTGGAGATTTTCATTCGGGCATGCAACGGATACTAAAAAAGATTTCAATACTGCTACTGGCTATTTTTCCTATTTGGCAAAAGCCGCTTATGGAGATGGAGCAGCAGCGGCGGATTTTGATGACCGTTCCTGGAGAAAGATAGATATACCTCATGATTGGGCAGTTGAACTTCCTTTTGACAGTACAGCAAGTTTAAGTCATGGTTTTAAAGCGGTGGGAAGAAATTTTCCGGCAACAAGTATTGGGTGGTACCGCAAGAAATTTTTTATACAGAAATCAGATGAAGGGAAAAGGATCAGCCTGGATTTTGATGGTGTGTTCCGGAATGCTGCTGTCTGGATAAATGGGTTCTATCTTGGAACAGACCCCAGTGGGTATACAGGGTTTGAGTATAATATCACGGAGTATGTAAACTATGATGGGGAGAATTTTATCGCAGTAAGGGTTGATGCCACGATGGAAGAAGGCTGGTTTTATGAAGGTGCCGGTATTTACCGCCATGTATGGCTGAACAAAACATCTCCTGTACATGTGGTTTCAGATGGTACATTTATTACTTCAGCTGTAAAAGCAGAAACAGCAACCGTTACGGTTGTAGCTACTATTATAAATGAAGAGCACCATAATAAAGAAGTTAAAATCAGGCAAACGATACTGAATGCGAAGGAAGAAAAAATAGTATCAGGAAGTACTGCTCCATTTATACTGGGAGGAATGGGTGAAAAGGAGATACCCCATCAGCTTTTGGTTACTTCCCCGAAACTTTGGTCACTCGAAGATCCTTATTTGTATACGATGATAACCGAAGTGATCAGCGGGAATTTGGTCACTGATGTTTATACAACAAAATTTGGTATACGCAGCATCCGGTTTGATGCGGAGAAAGGATTTTTCTTAAATGGGAAATCCATAAAAATTAAAGGAGCTAATAATCACCAGGATCATGCAGGTGTAGGAACTGCGATGCCCGATGGCTTGTATGAATACCGCATACAGAAGATGAAGGATGCAGGATTCAATGCCTGGCGTTGTGCACATAACCCTCCGGCACCCGAACTGTTAGAAGCTTGTGATAGGATGGGTATGCTTGTTATTGACGAGAACAGGCTGATGGGGATTAGCAGTATGCACCTTAGTTACCTGGAAAGATTTATCAGGAGAGACAGGAACCATCCTTCCATCATCAGCTGGAGTATTGGAAATGAGGAATGGGGTATTGAGGGCAACCAGAAAGGAGCAAGGATCGCTGTGACCATGCAGGAATATGTAAGATCACTGGATAGTACAAGAGGTATTACAGCAGCAATCAGCGGTGGCTGGCAAAAGGGCATTTCTAATGTGATCGATATCATGGGAGTGAATTATATAGGCCAGATCAATACGGATGAACATCATCGGGAATTTCCAAAGCAGCCGATGTGGGGCACCGAAGAAGGTAGCACAAGGGCTACAAGAGGTGAGTATATTGATAATGATAAATTACACATAATAGCAGCTTATGATAAGAAGCCCTGGCCCAATTTTGTTTCTATTGAAGACGGATGGAAACATTATATAAGCCGTGACTACCTTGCCGGTATGTTTATCTGGACCGGGTTTGATTACCGGGGCGAACCTACGCCTTATGGATGGCCTTCCGTTACTTCTTATTTTGGTATGATGGACCTCTGCGGCTTTCCCAAGGATAATATATGGTATTTAAAAAGCTGGTGGAAGGAAGATACGGTTTTGCATATACTGCCTCATTGGAACTGGAAAGAAAAACAAGGAAAGCCGGTTGACGTATGGGTCTATAGTAACTGCGATGAAGTGGAATTATTCCTGAACAAAAAACCGCTGGGAAAAAAAACAATGTTGCCAAATGGGCATTTACAATGGATGGTAAATTATGAACCCGGGATAATAGAAGCTATTGGATATAAAAAAGAGAAAAAGGTAGCGGTGGAAAAAGTAAGGACATCCGGACCGGCCACTGCTTTACATGCGGAAACGTATAAAAGTAGCACTAATAAAGAAGGAATAAGTACTGTTGTGGTAAGTATCTCTGCAAAAGATAAGAATGGATATTTCATACCGGTTGCGGATAACGAAATTAATTTTTCAGTATCTGGCCCGGCAAAAATAATTGGCGTGGGCAATGGTAATCCCGTATCATTGGAAAAGGATCGGTTTACAGAAACTGTCTCAACTATAAATATTCAGTTAAGAAACGAACGGGTAATAGAACCTGGGCAGAATAGTATACAGGCAATATGGCCCGGATATAACGATCAGCAATGGAATGATGCCTTCCGGGAAGATCGGGATGAGCAGTTTGGGAAAAGGGTAAAACAGGTATTGTACAGGGGAGATTTTTTTATGCCGGAGATGACCTCTGCATCAACGATCACTTTTTTTAGTAAGAATATTGGTACTTCCCAATCAGTGTATATCAACGGGGTAAAGATTGCAGATAGCCTTACTGGTGATAAAGACATCGTACTAGATCTCAAAATTCTTCACCCCGGAAAGAACGCTATTGCTATCGTTGCAGCACCGATGCTCAAGAAATATCCCTGGGATAATATTAATACCAATCCCGGGAATATCCAGGTCAGCATTCCTGCGAAGGGATGGAAACGGAAATTGTTCAACGGATATGCCCAGGTAATCATTCAAGCGGGAAAGAGTGCAGGTGAAATCAAATTAACAGCTTCGGCAGATGGATTGCCGTCAACAAGTGTCATCATTCAATAAAAATAGCCGACCTGATATCAAAAGGAAAATAAAAATACCAGAATATGAAACATATAACGATCTCTCTGCTCACCGTACTTATTTCAATAAGTACGATAGCGCAAAACAACAGTTCCCCTGAAACAAAAGCGACAGCCTTGCTGAAAAAAATGACATTGGAGGAAAAAGTGGGCCAGATGACCCAAGTGACAATGGCTGTATTTGCCAAAGGCGGATGGGCCAATGAAGATGGAAGCCTTGATCCTATAGCCTTGAAAAAGGCAGTGGTTGATTATAAAGTAGGCTCCATGTTAAATACTACGGCCCATGCATTGCCTGTGGAAACATGGCGTACTATTATTACACAAATACAGGATGAAGTAAAGAATACAAGATTGAAAATTCCGGTTATTTATGGACTGGATGCTATACACGGGCAAACCTATACGCTTAACTCAACTTTATTCCCGCAGAACATTGCTATGGCAGCCACGAGAAATCCTGAACTGGTAAGACAGGCTGCGAAAGTAACAGCTAACGAACTGAGAGCAGGAGGAGTGCGGTGGAACTTTGCACCCGTACTTGATATTGGCCGTCAGCCTTTGTGGAGCCGTTTCCCGGAAACATTTGGCGAAGATGTATATATAGTAAAAACAATGGGAACGGTGGCTGTCAAAGCATATGAAGAGGATGGCTTGCAAAACCCTACTGCTGTTGCAACGAGTTTAAAACATTATCTCGGTTACTCGGCATCACGTTCAGGAAAAGACCGCACACCTATTTATCTTCCTGAAATTGAACTAAGGGAGTATTACCTGCCTCAGTTTCGGGAAGCTGTAAGGACAGGTTCCGCATCAGTTATGGTGAACTCCGGTGAGATCAATGGTGTACCGGTGCATGCAAGTAAATACCTGCTGATAGATGTCTTACGGAAGGAACTTGGTTTTGAAGGGGTGATTGTAACCGACTGGGAAGATATTAAGCGGCTACATGATCGTCATAACGTGGCTGCAACACCTAGAGACGCAGTTGTTATGGCGGTGAATGCAGGTATTGATATGAGTATGGTGCCGGCTGATTATTCTTTTTATGACCTGTTAATAGAAGCTGTAAAGAAAGGGGAAGTGCCCATGGGCAGGGTTGATGATGCAGTGAAACGCATCCTTGTTATGAAGTACAGAACCGGGCTATTCGATAATCCTTACCCGGAGCCTGCCGCCTTTGCTAATTTCGGGAAACCGGAGTACCAGCAATATGCTTTAACAGCAGCACAGGAAGCGATGACCTTGCTCAAGAACCAGGATAATGTATTACCACTTGCAAAGAATAAGAAAGTATTGGTAGCGGGTCCTTCTGCACAAAGCATCAGTGCATTAAACGGATGCTGGAGTTATACCTGGCAGGGTAATGATGACAGGTGGTATCCTGCTGATAGCAAAACTATTTACCAGGCTATCGCTGATAAAATCGGTACATCCAATGTAATTACTACAACCGGTAAGGGATTTGATAATCTCATGAACTATGATGCAGCAGCAATAACTACCGCTGCTGCAAAAGCAGATGCTATTGTTCTTTGTATTGGAGAGAATGCCTACGCAGAAAGCCCCGGCAATACCCGTGAACTGGCTTTGCCCAAAGAACAGGAAGACCTGGTGATAGCTGCCGCTTTAACCGGCAAACCTGTTATCCTGGTATTGACAGAAGGTCGCCCAAGGTTTATTACCAATATCGAACCTTCTGTAAAAGGGATTTTAATGACCTACTGGAGCGGGAAGAAAACAGCAGAGGCTGTTGCCGATGTATTGTTTGGTGATTATAATCCTGGTGGAAGATTGCCTTTCACTTATCATAAAAGCATGGGCGAAATTGTAATGTATGACCGTAAGCCGACTGAAGAAGTGAGAGAGGTATTCAATGATAATGTGGGCACCGGGTATGATCCGCTTTTTGCATTTGGCCATGGCCTTAGCTATACCACGTTTGAATATGGTGATATTACTTTAAGCAGGAACACGATCAGCGGAAATGAGAAATTGTCTGTTTCAATTACAGTTAAGAATACAGGCAGGCGGGCAGGAAAACATACAGTGGAACTTTATACCAGGGATTTGTTTGCAAGCATAACACCCAGCATGAGAAGACTGAGAGCATTTGATAAGATCAGCCTGCAACCGGGAGAGGCAAAGACGGTCTCTTTCAACATCACTAAAGATGACCTCGCATTTGTAAATGATAAGCTGAAAACAGTGACCGAACCCGGTGAATTTGAAATTATGATCGGCGATAAGAAGGCTAAATTTTTATACCAGTAAGTTATGAAACGACCATTAGTGATTTCATTCCTGTTCCTGGCGACTGTAACAAGTTTACAGGCAAGGCTGGATAAAAAACTGAATTTTTATTCTCCGGATCACCCGTTCATCCAATACACGGGACGTATTGATTTTTCTGATCCGTTGTTACCCCGCTTCTGGCAGCCGGGTGTATATATTACCTTCAGTTTTAAAGGAGATAATTGTGAAGTGATACTGAACGATGAAGTCCTTTGGGGAAACAGCCGTAATTATATTGAGCTAATTGTTGATGGTAAGGAGTATCGTTTGCAAATGAAAAGTAAATCTGATACCATCTCTCTCTCCTCATATATTTCCGGCGGGGATGTACATTCAGTAATCATTTGCAAAAATACCGAAGCCAATATCGGGTATCTGGAACTGGCAGGTATTCGTGGCAGGGAGTTAGTGAAACCACCGGTAAAACCGAAGCGGAAAATTGAGTTTATCGGTAATTCAATCACCTGTGGCATGGGGAATGATGATAGTGAAATACCCTGTGGGAAAAGAAACTGGTATGACCAGCATAATGCATGGCTTAGTTATGGGGCACTAACTGCAAGAAATGTAAATGCGCAATATCACCTGTCCTCAGTATCGGGTATTGGGTTAATGCATAGTTGCTGTAATATGGATGTCATCATGCCAACTGTATTTGACAAGGTAAGTATGCGCAACAATGCCATCCAGTGGGATTTTAAAAAATACCAACCTGATGTGATAACTGTTTGTTTGGGGCAGAATGACGGCGTACAGGATTCAGCTGTCTTTTGCGCAAACTATATTTCTTTTATGCGGCAACTCCGCCAGTACTATCCAAAGGCAACTTTTGTCCTGCTATCAAGCCCGATGGCGGACGAAAAATTGAGAAACTTTCTCCGGCAAACGATCACCGCTGTCAGGTTGCAACTGGCCGGGGCAGGAGATAATAAGATATTTACCCATGTTTTTGAAAAACAATTCATCGGGGGCTGTGATGCGCATCCATCAAAAGCAGAGCATAAACAAATTGCAGCCGAATTAACAACCGCTATTAAGAATATTATGAATTGGTAAAACCATCATTATGAAAAGAACAGTATTACTATTTGTTTTTTTGTATTCAGCAGCAGTGCATTCACAAAAAATGCCGGGGCTTGCTCCAACACCACCGATGGGCTGGAACAGCTGGAATACTTTTGCTACTAATATCAATGAAAAACTGGTGATGGAAATAGCCGATGACATGGTTAGCAGCGGGATGAAGGATGCCGGTTATACCTACATCGTACTCGATGATGGCTGGATGGCAATGCAAAGAGATAGTGTGACAGGCAATTTAGTCCCGGATCCTGTAAAATTTCCGAATGGGATCAAAAAAGTGGTGGACTATGTGCATGCGAAAGGGTTGAAATTCGGCTTATACAACTGTGCCGGAACCAAAACTTGTGCAGGCTATCCCGGCACAAGGGGTTATGAATACCAGGATGCCCGCCAGTATGCTGCATGGGAAATTGATTATCTCAAATACGACTGGTGTTATACAGATGGCATTAATGCCAAAGAAGCTTATACAACCATGAGTAAGGCATTAACAGTTACTAAACGACCTATTATTTTCAGCCTTTGCGAATGGGGTTCCAACAATCCCTGGGAATGGGCAGAACCGGTTGGCCAGTTGTGGCGCATCAGTGGTGATATTTATAATTGTTTTGATTGTATCAAAGACTGGGGCACCTGGAAAAGCTGGGGTGTTACTTATATCATTGATATGCGGAAAAACATCCGCCAGTATGCGGGACCTGATCACTGGAATGATTTTGATATGATGGAAGTGGGGCATGGTATGAGTATGAGTGAAGACAGGGCACACTTCACGATGTGGTCCATGCTTGCTTCTCCCTTAATTGCCGGCAATGATCTCCGGCATATGACCAAAGAAACAATTGCCATTTTAACTGATAAGGATGTTATTGCGATCAACCAGGATAAGAGGGGAGTACAGGCCTATTTGTACCAGCAGAAAGACAGCGTGGATACCTGGATCAAACCATTGGCCGGAAATGATGTGGCCGTTTGTTTTCTGAACCGTTCTCAAAAGCCGGTACAAGTGCAATTCAACTGGCAGCTGAACCCCGTTGATGATACTGTTTCTAAAACACATATTGATTTTACGGGAAGGAATTATACGGTAAAAGATGTTTGGAAAAAGAAAATTTCCGGGACAACAAAATCCACATTCCGGGGCGAAGTAAAGCCGCATGATGTAATATTGCTGTACTTAAAACAAGAATAAAATGTATACAGCCTCATCTACCCGTTACGATAGTATGAAATATAACCGCTGCGGTAAAAGCGGGTTATTACTGCCTGCCATTTCATTAGGTATGTGGCACAACTTCGGCAATGTGGATGATTTTGCCAACATGCAAAAAATCATCTTCAGGGCTTTTGACAGGGGCATCACCCATTTTGACCTGGCCAATAATTATGGACCACCGGCTGGGGAAGCGGAAATAAATTTTGGTAAGATATTTAAACAAGACCTGCAGGCATACCGGGATGAGCTGATCATTTCTTCGAAGGCGGGTTACTATATGTGGCCCGGCCCATATGGAGAATGGGGCTCCCGGAAATATTTAATATCCAGTCTTGACCAGAGTTTGAAACGAATGGGTGTTGAGTATGTAGATATTTTCTATTCGCACAGGTTTGATCCCAATACGCCGCTGGAAGAAACAATGATGGCGCTGGATCAGATTGTACGATCAGGAAAAGCATTGTATGCCGGTATTTCCAGCTATGATGCGGAGCAAACTAACCTGGCAGCGGCTATATTAAAAAGCCTTGGGACACCCTGTCTTATTCATCAGCCAAGATATTCCATGTATGACAGGTGGATAGAAAAAACCAACCCGGCTGTTAAAAAATCAGTCCTGGATGTGCTGGGAGAAGAAGGAATTGGATGTATCGCCTTTTCACCTTTGGCCCAGGGTTTACTGACCGATAAATACCTGAAAGAGATCCCGGCTGATTCAAGAGTGGGAAGAGGTTTATCCAACGGGGCAATCAGTCAGAACGATATTTCTCCTGCTAAAATAGAACGGTCCAAAAAATTAAATGAGATAGCATTGAGAAGAGGACAATCATTAGCGCAAATGGCTAGTGCGTGGTTGTTAAAAGATGAAAGAGTTACATCAGTACTGGTCGGTGCCAGTTCTGCCGGGCAGCTGGATAATAATATTGATGCGCTGGCTAATCTCTCTTTTTCCGCTGATGAACTGGCGGACATAGAGATCATTTTAAAATGAAATGAAAGTGAGGATTTTTAAAAAGGTATTACTGTGTACCGGCCTGTTTATACCAGGACTGATTCAGTCACAGATCGGACCATTGCGGTTAATAGATAAGAATGCCACAAAAGAAACAAAGGCTTTATTTCATAATCTTTACAAACTTTCAGCAAAATATATCTTATTCGGCCACCAGCATGCTACTGAATATGGGCATGGCTGGTCGGGTGATGAAAACAGGAGCGACGTAAAGTCGGTTACGGGTTCTCACCCGGCAGTGATCGGTGTTGACTTTAACGGGTTGTCCGGGCGACCTGAAAATGAGATCGAAAAAAACAAAAGCAGTTTACGAAAAACGATAACGGATACTTATAACCGGGGAGGAGTGATCACTGTTTCCTGGCATTTTTCTAACCCCGTTTCACCCGGTGATTTTTATTGGAATGATTCAGTCTCCAGGCCTGCAGTAAAATACATTATCCCCGGCGGGTCAGATCATGACCGGTATAAAAATATATTGAAAACTGTGGCTGATCTTGCCAAATCCTGTAAAGGGAAAGATGACAAGTTGGTTCCAATGATCTTCCGTCCTTATCATGAGCTGGATGGTTATTGGTTCTGGTGGGGACGAAATTATTGCAGCGTTGATGAATTCAAATCTTTGTGGCGTTTTACCGTTTCGTACCTGAGAGACTCATTGAAGGTGCATAATTTCATCTACGCATTTTCACCGGATTGTACGTTCACCACCGAGGAAGAATTCACCGAACGTTATCCGGGAAATAAATGGGTGGATATGGTTGGCATGGATGATTATGCTGATTTCGGAAGATATGGCCGCTACAATTTGGATTCCGGGTATCACCGGTTAAAAATTGTCGCTGGTTTTGCCAATAAGAACAATAAACTGGCAGCATTTACAGAAACAGGGGTGGAGAGTATTCCCAATGAGCAATGGTGGACCCAGGTGCTGCTGAAGACCCTGCAGCGCAGTAACCTGGGATTCTGTTATGTGCTGGTCTGGCGAAATGACAGGAGCAGTCTCACTCATTATTATGCTCCTTTTCCGGGCCATGTATCCGAAAAAGATTTCCTGGAGTTTTATAAGCATCCTTATACGTTGTTTGAAAATGATCTGAAAAAAATATACAAACGATGGAAAAACTATTCCTTGCCACAATAGTGTGCATCCTTCATCTTTCAATCAGTGCTCAACCTGTAAAACAGCATGGTCAGTTAAAAGTGGAAGGCGTGCAATTAACGGATGCCGGCGGGAATCCTGTTGCACTGCACGGGATGAGTTTCGGCTGGCACAACTTATGGCCCCGTTTTTACAATAAGAAAGCCGTGCATGAACTGGTCACAAAATGGAACTGTACCGTCATCCGTGCATCCATGGGTATTGAACTAAACGACAGCGGGTATTTGAAAAAACCGGAGGAATCAGTACGGTTAATGAAAAATGTCATTGAAGCCTGCATTAAAGAAGGAGTGTATGTGATCATAGACTGGCATGATCATAATATTCATACGGGTGAAGCGAAGACCTTTTTTGAAATGATGGCAAAACAGTATGGACATTACCCGAATATCATTTATGAGATATTCAATGAGCCTGACCATGAAACATGGCCGGAGGTAAAAGCATATTCGGAAGAAGTGATCAAAGTGATCCGTGCTGCTGATCCTGATAATATCATTTTGGTTGGTTCACCCAAATGGGACCAGGCGGTTGACCTGCCTGCAGCAGATCCTATCAAAGGGTTTGATAACCTGATGTACACGATGCACTTCTATGCCGGTACACATAAAAAATGGCTGCGTGACCGTACGGACGAAGCCATTAAGAAGGGCTTACCCATTTTTGTTTCCGAATGTGCAGGCATGGAATCAAGTGGAGACGGACCTGTTGATAAAGCTGAATGGAAAGCTTTTGTTGACTGGATGGATGCAAAAGGACTGAGCTGGATAGCCTGGTCGGTATCAGATAAAAATGAGACCTGTTCCGTTTTAAAACCAGCTGCTGCATCAAAGGGTAACTGGGGAGAGTCAGTTATAAAAGAGTGGGGGATTATTGCTAAACAGTACCTCAGGCTGTATTCCGGTAAGCAAAAACCCTGATTTCCCGTAAATACTCTGTTTACTACCGGGTAAATATCCCTTTGCCACAACAGGGTATTTCAGTAGGGATTCTATACTTACATTATGAATAAGGAATATTACTTTCACGTCTTATTAATCTGCTAACTATGAAGACAAGAATTGTAATTGCCCTGTTGATCATTATTGTTTTTTTTGAAAGTTGTGCCCGCAGTTTTACACCTTACGAAGCGGCTAACCACCCGAGAGGAAAGAAATGTGGTGTGATCAGGTAATCGTTATCCTCCAAATACATTATTCACGGCGCCCTCCAGCATCGGGAATTTTTCAACTACAAAGCCTTTGATCGTTTCAATGGCTTTTTTAGCTTGTTCATCTGTCAGGCCGGCTTCAGCCTTTAATCTTTCAATTAACTCTTGCATACTGCTGTTTTTAACAGGTTTAAAAATTCAAAAGGTTTAAGAAGGTACAAACATAACTTCTTAAACCTTTTCAACTATGAAACTTTTCAACTTCTTTAGGCCACTTTCAACAGGCTCAGCTTGCTCTTATCAAATTTGCGTTTGGCATATTCTGCAGTCAATGCAAAACTGGTTTCTTTGGTAGAGGGCAGTTCAAACATGGCATCAGTAAGAATACCTTCACAGATACTTCTTAAGCCTCTTGCTCCCAGTTTATATTCAACGGCTTTCTCTACCATGAAGTCTAACACTTCGTCTTCGATGGTCAGGTGAATGCCTTCGAGTTCAAACAATCTTTTGTATTGTTTGATCAATGCATTCTTGGGTTCGGTAAGGATGGCCCTGAGCGTACTTGCGTCTAAGGGATCCAGATGAGTTACAACCGGCAAACGCCCCAGTAATTCCGGGATCAGGCCAAAGGTTTTCAGGTCTGTAGGGTTCACATAACGAAGCAGGTTCTTCTTCATACTTTCCTGCAGGTCCTTATCTACATTGAAACCGATGGTATTGGTTTGTACACGGCGGGCAATGATCCTGTCAATTCCATCAAAGGCACCACCACATATGAACAGGATATTCTGTGTATTGATCTTGATAAGCTTTTGTTCAGGATGTTTGCGTCCACCCTGCGGTGGCACCAGCACATCCGTTCCTTCCAGCAGTTTCAGCATTCCCTGCTGCACTCCTTCACCGCTTACATCACGGGTGATGGAAGGATTATCTCCTTTACGGGCAATCTTATCAATCTCGTCAATATAAACTATGCCACGTTCAGCAGCAGTCACATCATAATTACAAACCTGTAATAGCCTGGTCAGGATACTTTCCACATCTTCACCCACATAACCGGCTTCGGTAAAAACAGTAGCATCAACAATAGTGAAGGGTACATTCAGCATCCGGGCAATACTTTTTGCCAGCAGGGTCTTACCGGTTCCTGTTTCACCAACCATAATGATATTACTCTTCTCAATCTCCACATCATTAACAGGGGTATCGTTGGCTTTTTGCTGTAATCTTTTGTAGTGGTTGTAAACGGCGACGGCTAGTACCTTTTTGGCGTCATCCTGACCGATCACATACTCATCCAGGAATTTTTTGATCTCCATCGGTTTTTTGACCGTGAGCTTAAAAGCAGCAGGGGTTTTTTCATCCCGGACCATCAATTCCTGGTCGATGATCTCCCGGGCATGCTCCACGCAGTTTTCACAAATATGTCCTTCCTGACCGGCGATAAGGATCTTGACCTCATCACGGCTGCGGCCGCAGAACGAACAGTGTAAAGGATTCTTTGCCATTTCTTGTAGGATATAACGAATTACTAACGCAATCGTAACATACAAAAGTAAAAAACCGTCCTGATACGGGCGGTTTTATTTCTTTATTTAGGGTTAAACTCTTACTTATTAAGGATTTAGAGTTTTTCCATGATACCGTCAACAATGCCATAATCAATAGCCTCTTTGGCATCCATCCAGTAATCACGGTCAAAGTCCTTCATGATCTGGGCAACTGTTTTACCGCAATTGTCAGCCAATATCTTAGCCCCGATCTCTTTTACCCGGCGGGTTTGTTTGGCCTGTATCTCCAGGTCGGCACTTACACCCTGGATATGTCCGCCCAATGAGGGTTGGTGGATCATTACTTCACCATGCGGGTAAATAAAACGACGACCCTTTACACCACCACTCAGCAGGATACTGCCCATAGAGGCGGCCAGTCCCATACAGATCGTACTGATTGGGCTCTTCAGCATCTTCATGGTATCATATATTACCATGCCACTGGTCACCACGCCACCCGGGCTGTTGATAAAGAACTTGATCTCCTCACCTGACTTTTCAGCATCCAGCAATAATAGCTTGGTGGTTACTTCACGGGCGGATTTATCATCCACCACCCCCCAGAGGTACACGGCTCTTTTATCAAAGAAGTATTTCTCCAGTTTTTTATTCAGCATCACCAGGTCATCTCTTTTATCTTCTCTTTCTTTTTCTTCCTCATCGTCCATTTTCCAGTCGTTGTATAAAAAATTCTTGCGGTTCATGATATATGTAATTTCTTGATTTATGATTTTTGCGATCAGTCTTTCTTGTCTTTTCTTGGATTGGTCAGCAATACTTCATCAACCAAACCATATTCTTTCGCTTCGGGTGCCGTCATCCAGTGGTCACGGTCAAAATCTTTTTCAATCTGCTTCACCGGCTTGCCTGAATGATTACTGATCACTTCATACAATTCACTTTTCAGTTTTTTGATCTCTGCTACGGTGATCTCGATATCACTGGCTTGTCCTCCGATCGCACCGCTGGGCTGGTGCATCATGATGCGGGAATGTTTCAGCGCAGCTCTTTTGCCTTTGGTACCTGCACCTAACAATACACAAGCCATGGAAGCGGCCACACCAATACAAATGGTCGCCACATCCGGGCTTACATACTGCATCGTGTCGTATACTCCAAGACCCGAATAGACACTGCCACCCGGGCTGTTGATGTACATATTGATGTCTCTTGTTCTGTCGGCAGAATCCAGGAATAATAATTGGGCAGTTACAATATTGGCCACTTCATCATTGATGGGATAACCAAGGAAAATGATCCGGTCCATCATCAGGCGGCTGTACACATCCATCACGGCAACATTCAGGGAACGTTCCTCAATAATATTCGGTGTCATCGCAGTCACCATATGTGAAGCATAACTGTGCAGGGTATTGCTGGAAAGGCCACGGTGTTTCACCGCATATTTCTCGAACTCAGAGTTAAAAGTCATGGGTATTAAGTTAATATGTTAACAGGGTGGTAAGTTAATAAGTAAAAGGCAGCGAGAATTTGCGAATCTTTTCAACCTTTCAACTGATAAACTTTTCTTCCTGATCATCAAATATCCGTCCAAATGCCGTAACTGCAAAATTGGTGACAAGTTGGCTTATTTTATTAGTTGACAGGCGAAAAAGAAAAAGGTTGACATGATTTTTAGTCCATATCAACCTTTAAACAAGTTAACCTGTCAACCTTTCTTAATGATGATGGTGCTGATGCGCCTCCACCAGTTTCGTGAACTCTTCTGCACTGATATCCTTGTCAGAAGGCTTCACCTGTGTTTCGGTCCACTCAAATATCTTTTGGGTCTGTATACGGGTATAAGAATCTTCCACAAATTTCCTGTCTTTCATCATTTTTTCAACATAATCATTTACCCAGGGCTGATCGTCGCTCAGGTTGGCGCTACCCATATAGCTGAACAGTTGTTGTTTGGCAAAAGCCCTGATCTCATCAGGATCTACCTTGATGCCGTTCTCGTTTACAATTTTGTCAGAGATCAGCGTCCATTTCAACTGGCTCAGGAAAGCCGGGAATTCTTTTTCTACCTCTTCATCTGTTTTAGCCGTTTCACCCTGTGTCTTCACCCATTTTTTCAGGAAGCCTTCGGGAAAATCAATTTTGGTATGATCAACCAGCTGGTGAAACACCTGGTCATGGATCTGGTTGCGGGCCTGGCCATTCCAGTAAGCGCTGATCTCTTCTTTGATCTTATTCTTGAAATCAGCTTCGGTTTTTATTTCCTGGCCGGGATAAAGTTGATTGAAGAAATCTTCATTCAGTTCTCTTTTTTCCAGTAAACCAACTTTGGTAATAGCGATATTGAAATATTTTTCAGCAGCAGTGGTATCTTCTTTCAATCTCAGGTCGCTGATGATCCATTCTCTTTCTTTTTCATCAAAAGCAGTTTTTAACTGCACATTGAAAATATCACCTGCTTTTTTGCCGATCAGGTTTTTCCGGTAAGCCTCCGAAAAATATTTTACGAGTAATGAATTGTCTTTTTTGATACCGCCTTCCACTTCCGCACCAGCAGCATCTGTTTCCGTGAAAACAACATTGAGTACATTCTCCTCTGTTTCCGCTGAATCTTTATCGGTCATGTTACCGTAACGGTTTTGCAGGCGGGTTACTTCATTGTCCAGCATCTCCTCTGTAACCGTTACCACATAACGGGTGATCTTGGCTTTGCCCAGATCGCTCATATTGAAATCAGGTTTCATTCCTATTTCAAAATGAAAAACATAATCAGCAGGATTATTTACATCCAGCTGCCGTATATCTGTTTCCAGGGGCAGGGGCTGGGCAAAAATTTCCATTTTATCGGTTTCCAGGTAGCCGATAAGTTCACGGTCTACTGAACGGAGTACTTCGTCGGTAAACAGGGAGGGGCCATACATTTTTTTGATAAGGCCAGCAGGCACCATTCCTTTACGGAAGCCGGGAATATTGGCCTTTTTGCTGTATTCTTTCAATGCCTTTTCAAAAGAAGGCAGGTAATCGGTCTTCTCCAGTTTCACGGTCAGCTTTTCATGCAGCAGGCCGATGTTTTCTTTTGTAACTGTTGCCATTGTATATGTTTAATAAGTTTTAAATAGCGAACAAGGAACAGGGAATGTCGAATAAGGAAGTACGGTACTTCTTCCGATCAATATTCCTTGTTCCTTGCTCAGTATTCGTACTGTCCGGATGGAGGGACTCGAACCCCCATACCTTACGGCATCAGATCCTAAGTCTGACGTGTCTACCAATTTCACCACATCCGGTTTCACCAACTTGTGAGAGCTTAGTTCTGAATTGCGGCCTGCAAGGCCAGTAATCCATGGCTGAATGCTCAAAGCTTTGTTGGGGGCTGCAAATGTAGGGCATTTATTCAAACTAAACGGCTGGTAAAATCACTTATTTAAAGGCCCGGATTGACACAGAACATTTAATTCCTGAATTCTATAAAAAAACGATAAAAATTTGTAGGTTTGGTTCTCTTATCCGTTTTACATCCTCTATCTCGAGAACAGCCACCCCAAACGATCTTAGCTTTTAGCCTTTTTAAAACTCTTTATCCCGGGATTAACCTAAGGATGCGGACGATATTCCGCTAAACATTTTTTCGCAACCAAACTAACCGCTGATGAGAAAGCAAATTTTACTCCTTTTGGGAGTTATGGCCGGCTTTACTGCCTTTAGCCAGAACCCCGCCACCACTTTCACGATCGCTAACCGGAACATCACTTTACCCTGTGGTACTTCCTGTACATCTATCAACGCTAAAATTCCCCACATCAAGCAAACAACCGGTTACGTAGTAACCAACCCTGCTTATGTGCCTTTTGCGTACACTACCCCTACCGGAACAGTCGTGTCGTCTATTTATGTGGATGATACGTGGAGCCAGGCCATCAGCCTGCCTTTCCCTTTTTGTTTCTATGGTAATAATTTCAACTCCCTTTTAATGGGATCTAACTCTGCTATCACGTTTGATGTATCAAGAGCTGGCAGCGGAAGTGGATATTCGATCAGCGCAACTACAGGGGCTATCCCGAATACAGCCTATGCCCCGAATATGATCTTCGGGCCTTACCATGATATTGACCCGGGTCTGAGTTCTGCCAATAAAAAAATTGAATGGAGAATAGAAGGTACTGCACCCAGGAGAAGGTTTATTGCCAGTTATAATGATATGCCATATTTCGGCTCCAGCTGTACAACCCCGAGGGCCACTCACCAAATGGTGCTCTATGAAGCGACTGGTATTGTGGAAGTATATATTAAAGACAAGCCATTTTGTACAAGCTGGAACAGTGGCCTGGCTATTCTTGGTATGCAAAATCAAACAAGAACAAGTGCTATCTCGGCTACGGGAAAAAATGCTACTGTATGGGGAACTGCTGCTATGGATTCCTGCTTCAGGTTTATTCCCAGTGGCAGCACTTCAAGATTAAAAAGTGCCCAGTTAGTAGTGAACGGAACAGTGGTAGCTACTGCCGATACCAGCACTTTTGCCGCTGGTGTGCTGGACCTTAATTTCCCTAACGTTTGTCCCACTGCCGACAGTACCGCTTATGTGATCCGGGCCACTTTTGGTCAGTGTACCGACCCGGCACAGGATGTTGTATTTACAGATACTGTTTTTGTGAAGAAACAAATCACTCCTACTGCTATCACAACTACCATTAATGCCAATTGCACCACATCAGGTTCCGTAATAGTGAACGCTACGGGTGGATTAACCCCTTATGAATATAGTATCAACGGCGGCCAGTCCTTCCAGTCATCTAATGTATTTAATAACGTTGCTGCAGGTACTTACAACGTAACCGTTAGAACGGCAGGTTCTGCTTGTGCAGCTGCCCCTCAGCAGGTAGTTGTTAATTTCACTGACAACCTTAATCTTAATGCCGGTAACGGACGTACGATCTGCCTCGGGCAGTCATTCACACCTACAGTTACAAGTAATGCAACTTCTTACAGTTGGTCTCCCACAGCCGGTGTAAGCAATCCTGCTATTGCCAATCCTGTTCTCAGCCCAACAGCAACTACAACCTATACTGTGACGGCTACCTTAGGAACCTGTACTAAAACTGGAACAGTGACAGTCGTAGTGGCACCAGGTGCTACTGCCAATGCAGGTGCAGATGCGTTTATTATTGCAGGCGATACCTACACTCTCCAGGGAAGCGGTTCTGCAGGTACTTACCTGTGGACACCATCGGTTGGACTGAGTGCAACAAATATTCTGAAACCCGTAGCTACTCCCCAGGCAACCACTACGTATACGCTGAATGTTACCACACCATTAGGTTGTATTGCTGCAGACGACGTAACGATCACCGTTGTTCCGTATTGTATCAAACCCATGGAAGCGTTTACACCGAATGGAGATGGTATCAATGACAGGTGGCTGATCACCAACGGTAACTGTCTGAAATCTGCTACTGCGCAGGTCTTCAACAGGTACGGGGCCAAAGTGTTTGAATCCAATGATTACAAGAACACATGGGATGGTACATACAAAGGAAATCCGCTGCCGGATGGTACCTACTACTATGTAATTTCTTTTGAGTTGATCAATTCAAAGAAAGTATCCCTGAAAGGCAGTGTGACCATTTTAAGATAATCATCACCAAAACAAACTAATTATGAAACGTTTTATAATTCTCTTACTTGTTTCAACTGTTGCAGCAGGATCGCATGCGCAGCAGTTACAAACCTCCTCGATGTTCGAGTTGCAGGGCATGCTGCATAACCCCGCCGTTGCCGGCGTCAATAAATTCGGCAGTATCGGAACCACGTACAGGGCCATGTGGGATGGTATTGATGGTGGCCCGCAAACAGCTACTGTTTTTGGTTCTGCTTATCTCCCCTCAGTAAAACTGGGATTGGGTGGTTATGTATATAGTGATAAAACAGGCCCGACCAAACGCACCGGTGTGCAAATGGCCTATGCTTATCATGTGCCGCTGCAAAATGAAGCGAGTTTTTCTATCGGGCTGGAAGCAAGGGCTCAGCAATTTTCAATTGATAAAGCCAAACTGCAGGCATCGCTTGGTGCAGACCCGGTTTTAGCCGGTGCAGATAACCGCTTCAAATTTGATGCAGGATTTGGTCTTGCTTTTACCAGTAAAAAATTCCAGGTAGGAGCTTCCGTCAGCCAGCTGATCCAGTCTAAACTTGATTTTTATACTGTTAACTCCAGTGGCAGTGCTGCTGCATTGCCTTCACCCACTGAAGAAGGAAAACTCTATCGCCACTACTACCTGCATAGTAATTACAAATGGGATGTAGATGGAACCACTACTATCATTCCCAATGTATTGTTCATTTACCTGCCCAATGCACCACTTGAATTCCAGGGCGGTGCCCGTGTAGAACACAACGAACTATTCTGGTGGGGTGTGGCACTGCGGGCAAGACAGAGCTGGATGCTGTCTGCCGGAGTGCATATCAAAAAGAAATTCACTATCGGTTATTCTTTCGATATGTACAATGCACCACTCAGCCAGTTTGATAAGGGAGCCAATGCGCATGAAGTATTGCTGCGTTATGATTTTTTAAAGTAAACGAAGAGTTTAAAGGAGTAAAGGGAGAAAGAGTTGGATCCAACTCTTTCTCCCTTTTTTGTTATACAACTGATCTCCCGGAATTTTGAGCATTACCAGTTTTAGCTCTTTTTCTTCTTCCCTCTTTCCATCTCTTAGCTTAATTCAGTAAATTCGTAGACTGATGGAAACTGTCGCACAACTACCCAAATACAATCTCAACGAAGAACAGGAAAAAAAGCTCATCCTGAGGGAATATCGTTCTCTTTTAAGAGCACTGAAAACGAAACTCAAGCCCGGTGATAAAGACCTGCTCCGGGTAGCTTTTGAAATGTCGGCCGAAGCACATAAGACCATGCGCCGCAAAAGTGGCGAACCGTATATCCTTCATCCATTGGCCGTTTCAAAAATCTGCGTGGAAGAAATTGGCCTAGGTGTTCGTTCTTCTATTTGTGCTTTGTTGCATGATACCGTCGAGGATACGGATATTACCTTAGAAGATGTGGAACGGGAATTTGGTAACGAGATCGCCAGGATCGTGGACGGGCTCACCAAGTTATCCAATGTGATCGATGTGAATGCATCCCAGCAGGCCGAGAATTTCAAAAAGATATTACTGACCCTGACAGATGATCCAAGGGTAATTCTTATTAAACTGGCCGACCGCCTGCACAATATGCGGACGCTGGACAGTATGAAAAGAGAAAAGCAATTAAAGATATCCTCCGAGACGGTATATGTGTATGCACCACTGGCACACCGGATGGGCCTGTACAATATCAAAACAGAAATGGAAGATCTGGCCATGAAATACATGGAGCCGGAAGTGTATAAAGAGATCGCCAGGAAATTAGCCGAAACAAAAAGGGAACGAACAAAATATATCAACGAGTTCATCAAACCGATCAAGGATAAGATCGATAAGGCAACTTTAAATGCAGAGATCCACGGTCGTCCGAAAAGTATTCACTCCATCTGGAACAAGATGAAAAAGAAAGGAGTGGATTTTGAAGAAGTGTATGATCTTTTTGCCATCCGTATCATTTTAGATTCACCCACCGATAAGGAAAAAGAAGATTGCTGGAAAGTATATTCCATGATCACGGATGAATATACCCCTTCCCCTGAACGGTTGCGAGACTGGCTGAGTAATCCCAAATCAAACGGGTACGAAGCGTTGCATACCACGGTGATGGGGCCCCAGGGTAAATGGGTGGAAGTGCAGATAAGAACCAAACGGATGAACGAGATCGCCGAAAAAGGATTGGCCGCTCACTGGAAATACAAGGAAGGCACAGCGGATGAAAGCCGTTTTGATAAATGGTTCCAGCAGATACGGGAAGTGATCAGCAACCAGGAAACAGACAGCATTGATTTTCTCCAGGATTTCAAAACCAGTTTTTTGGCGGAGGAAATATATGTCTACACACCCAAAGGGGATGTGAAGATGCTGCCGGTTGGTTCCACCGCACTGGATTTTGCTTTCGCCATCCACAGTGCCATTGGGGTAAAAACCATTGGTGCGAAAGTGAATCACAAACTGGTTCCCATCAGCCACAAACTGCGCAGCGGCGACCAGGTGGAGATCATTACCAGTAACAAACAAAAACCTTCGGAGGATTGGTTAAACTTTGTTGTTACCGCCAAAGCAAAGGGAAGAATTAAAGATGCGCTGAAGGAAGAAAAAAGAAAAGTGGCCGATGAAGGTAAGTACACGGTGCAAAGAAAGCTGGAAGGCATGGGAGCTGCTTTATCACAACATAATATTGATGAATTAGTACACTTTTATAAACTGCCCTCGCACCTGGATCTTTTTTACCAGGTGGCGGTGAAGAATATTGACCTCAAAGAGATCAAGGAATTCAAAGTAATTGGTGACCGTATTGAAGCACCAAGACCGGTGAGGATATTAGAACATAAACCGGAGTATAATCCCCACCAGCCTGTCATCGGGAAAAAAGATACCGAGCTGATCATCTTTGGTGAGAGTAGTGACCGTATCGTATATAACCTGGCCAATTGCTGCAAACCCATTCCGGGTGATGATGTATTTGGTTTTATCACGACCGGGAAAGGGCTGACCATTCACCGAACCAATTGCCCCAATGCGGCTAAACTATTAGCCAACTACGGGCACCGGGTGGTGAAAACCAAATGGGCTAAGAATAAAGAAATTTCATTCCTGACCGGGGTGAAGATCGTGGGCATGGACGATGTGGGGGTGGTGAACAAGATCACCAACCTGATCTCCGGCGAATTAAAAATTAATATTGCCGCCCTTACTATTGAAGCGAAGGAAGGATTGTTCCAGGGTAATATCCGCCTGTATGTGCATGACCGGGAGGAACTGGATGAACTGGTGCTGAGCCTGAAGTCATTACCCGGTATTGAATCGGTAGAACGATACGATACAGAAGATATTCCCTCCAAGACGGCGTGAGATAAACTGTTTTATGATGGCATAATACAAACGCCAATTAGTGTAGTCTCGTAGATTTCCCATCTTATTTTATTGTGTATAATCAATAGTTACCATAGGAAGAATACCGCCTTTTTTCTGTAATTTACCGCACCATTAAGGACTGCTGGATTACCAACTAACTAACACACACTATGAGACTGACTTTCTCAAAGCTTCCGGCTTTTATTGCCGTATTGTTGTTTTTTTCTTTTTCGGCAAAAAGCCAGGGCTTTTCTTTCAACTGTGCCCGGGATACCATATTGCCGGGCTGCCCTCCCAACTTATGTTTTACCTTAAAGACACTCATACCGGACCCGCACAGGCAATCGAATAACTATGCGGTAAATAGCCCTTCCACAATGCCTAGTTGCTTATTATCTCAGGGTAATCCGGGAATTCCAGGTCAACCAACTACTTTGAACTTAGATGACAGATATTCTCCCGTTTTCCCAATAGGGTTTCCATTTATTTTTTTTGGCACAGCATATAATGACCTTGTAGTTAGCAGTAATGGTTATTTATCATTCAATACGGCACTAACGAATACATTTTCACATTATGGCATATTGAATAGCGGTGGTACTTTAAGTGCCACTGGAGGAACTCCGCAAGATTTACCTAGTACCTTATATGATGAGGCACTAATTATGGGTCCTTATCATGATATAGACGTAGCTGTTACAACTTCGCCTAATAGGTTGATTTCTTATCGCACATCAGGCGTATCTCCCTACCGAACCTGGACAATCACTTATAATAAAATTCCCCTGTTTTCCGGAACCTGTAATAATTTATTTGAAAATACACACCAGATTACTTTATACGAATCAACCGGTATTATTGATGTGGTGATTTATGACAAACAAATTTGTACCGGTTGGAACCAGGGAAGGGCTATGGTGGGTGTTCAGAATTTTGCCCGTAATCTAGGAGTGATGGCCCCCGGCCGTAGTGCTAGCGATGCACCGTGGGGTTCCGTTGGAATGTCTGAAAAGTGGAGATTTGTACCCATAGGTGGGACACCTCTTTTTAGAAGAGTTGAGCTGTACAACATGAGCAATGTTTTAGTTGCTACAGGTACCACTACTGTATTGCCCAATGGTGACAGGGATGTATCATTTCCTAATATTTGTCCCCCGGCTGGGGCTTCAACACCTTATATCATCAAAGCCTTCTATGATAAGATCGATGATCCTACGCAAGAGATTTATGCAATGGATACTGTAGTGGTGAACCGTCAGCAGGGTCTTGCTGCTTTCCCGGCTGCTGTATCTGCCACCTGTGGTAACAATAACGGAACTATTACTGTAAATAATGTTAGCGGCGGTAATGGTACGTATGAGTATTCATTAGATGGTATCACCTGGCAATCCAGCAATGTATTTACAGGTGTAGCTGGGGGCACACATACTGTATATGTAAGAGATGTTGCCGGTTCCTGTACAGCCAACTACCCTGTAACCGTGGGTGTTATTTCCAACTTAACAGCAACAACCACGAATACGGCTGCTGCCTGTACCGGTGTCAACAACGGTACTATCACTGTTACTTCATCTATGGGTACAGGACCCTTCTCCTTCTCATTAGATGGCGGAGCCTACCAGGCAGGTGCAATTCCCTATGCTATTACTAACCTGGCTCCCGGTAATCATACCGTGGTGGTAAGAGATGTAAATAACTGTACAACCAATACGATCACGGTAAATATTGCAACAGGTACCGGTGTAACGGCAACTTCCACCGCCACACAGGCCACCTGTGCTGGTGTCAATAACGGAACCATCACGGTTACACCGACAGCAGGTGCCACACCTTTTCAATATTCAATTAATGGCGGGGTAACCTGGCAGGCAAGTAATGTGTTTACAGGCCTTGCTCCTGCGAGTTATACGATTACTGTAAGAGACAATGTTGGCTGCACAAGAAATATTACCCGCACAGTTACAGCAGGGACTTCATTAAATACCAACTTCAATATCACTGCTACTACCTGCTCAGGTGCTTCTAACGGGTCAGTATCCATTACACCTGTGAACGGAACAGCGCCTTATACTTTTGTATTGAATGGAACAACCACACAAACAGGTTCTACTACTATCTTCAATAACCTGGCTCCGGGTACACACAGTATTACAGTAACTGATGCTAATGGATGTGTAAGAAACCCTGCATTATCGGTAACTGTTTTAGCAGGCCCGGCTTTATTGACCAGTGCCACGCATACAGATGCATTATGTAATGGAAGTGCAACAGGAACAATTACGGTGGCACAACCCACAGCAGGAACTGCGCCTTATGAATATTCATTAGACGGAACCACTTGGCAAACAGCCAATACATTCAACGGGCTGGTTGCCGGTATCTATACTGTATACTACCGTGAAGCAAATGGATGCCAGGGCCAGTTAACGCAAACCGTAACTGAGCCAACTGCATTGGCTGCAACAACCGCCACTTCCTCTGCTATCTGTAATGGCCAGAGTAATGGCCGTATCATTGTCAGCAGTTCGGGTGGCGTAGGTCCCTACGAATATTCAATTGATAACGGGACCACCTGGCAAACCAGCAACTCCTTCAATATGCCGGCAGGCAGTTACACAGTTATTATCCGTGATGCTAACCTGTGTACAACAACCCAGCAGGTGACTATTACAGAGCCTGCGGTATTGGCAGCTACCATTGCCACGACGAATGCAACCTGTAATGGTGGTAATAACGGAACGATAGTGATCAGTGCCACAGGTGGCAATACCAGTTATGAGTATTCTATTGACGGTGGCAGCAGTTTCCTTTCCACCAATAGCTTCAACGTGGCACCGGGAACCTATATGATCAATGTGCGGGACAACTTAGGATGTACTACAACGGTACCAAATATTGTGGTAGGTCTTACCAATGACCTCACTTTTGCACCACCAGCCAACCCGACCATCTGCGAAGGCACATCAACGCAGTTATCGATCACATCGAATGCATTGCAATATGCATGGTCACCAGCCACAGCATTAAGCAGTACTTCTGTATTTAACCCGACAGCCAATCCAACTACTACCACTAACTATACCGTTACGCTGACCTATGGTCGTTGCACGGCAGATGTTCCTGTAACGGTGAATGTGAATGCAGCCCCGATCCCTTATGCAGGAGCGGATGGATTTATCTGCTATGGCCAGACCTATACTTTACAGGGCAGTGGTGGTACACAGTTCACCTGGACGCCTTCTACGTACCTGGGTGCTGGTCTTAATACCGCCAACCCTGTATCAACGCCTGATAAAACGATTACCTATATCGTGTCGGTTACAGATGCGAACGGCTGCAGGTCACTCACAACTGACAGCATGGTGCTCGATGTAACACCTCCGATCTACGTCAATACATTCCCTTTTGATACCATTGTGTACAATACCGATCAGTTCCCGATACTAGCCACTTCCGGGGCCACCGATTATCTGTGGACACCAACGATTGGCCTGAGTGACCCCACCATCGCCAACCCGACGGTAACAGCGGGTGATATTGGTGATGTGATCGTATATAAAGTGACAGCTTCCACGCAGGCAGGTTGTAAAGGTGAAGGATTTGTACGGGTGCAGGTCTATAAAGGCCCTGACCTGTATGTGCCTACAGGTTTCACGCCAAATAATGATGGTAAAAATGATACTTTCTTCCCCTTCCCGGTTGGTATCAAGGCGATCAAATATTTCAGGGTATTCAACCGCTGGGGAAATATGGTATTCTCCACTACCAGGCTGAATGATGGCTGGGACGGTACTTTCAGCGGGAAAGAACAACCCAGTGGTGTTTATGTATGGATGGTGGAAGGTGTCACAAAAGATGACCGGCCAATTACCAAAAAAGGAACGATCATGCTGATCCGTTGATAAATCAGCTTTTTCGTGCATAAAAAATAAACAAGGCCACCGGATTTAATTCGGTGGCTTTTTGCTGAACCCGTATTTTTGCGGCCTTGTTCCGAGATTAATTATAGAAGAATCTCCCGCAAAGCAACTGAGCGGGAAAAATCACAAATATGGTAGATATATTACTTGGCCTCCAGTGGGGCGATGAAGGAAAAGGAAAGATCGTTGACTATTTTGCCAAAGATTATGATGTGATAGCCAGGTTCCAGGGAGGACCCAATGCAGGGCATACGCTTTATGTTGGCGATAAAAAAATTGTACTGCACCAGATACCTTCCGGTGTTTTTCATCCCAACACCGTGAACCTGATCGGCAATGGTGTGGTATTAGACCCCATCACGTTAAAAAGAGAATGTGACCTTGTTGCTTCTTTTGGCATTGATCTGAAGAAGAATCTTTTTATTGCTGAAAGAACACACCTGATCCTGCCTACACACAGGGCGTTGGATAAAGCAGCTGAATTATCCAAAGGAGAACAGAAGATCGGTTCCACGCTGAAAGGCATTGGCCCGGCCTATATGGATAAAACCGGGAGGAACGGGTTAAGGGTGGGAGACCTGTTGGATAAAAATTTCACGACCTCCTATATCAAACTGCGGTTGAAGCACCAGAAACTACTGGATAACTATGCATTCAACGAAGATATTACGGCCTGGGAAGAAGAATTTTTCGAAGCCCTGGAATTCCTGACGCAACTGAATATTGTGAATGGAGAATACTTTATCAACGAACAACTGAAAGCGGGTAAAAGAGTATTGGCGGAAGGTGCACAGGGAACCATGCTGGATATTGATTTTGGCACTTTCCCGTTTGTGACCTCTTCTAATACGATCTCTGCCGGTGTTTGCAACGGGTTGGGGATTGCCCCCCAAAAGATCAGGGATGTGATCGGGGTAACAAAAGCTTATTGTACCCGTGTGGGTGGCGGACCTTTTCCAACGGAACTGGATAATGCAACAGGAGAAGAGTTGAGAAAAGTGGGGAATGAATTTGGTGCTACTACCGGCAGGCCCCGCCGCTGCGGCTGGATCGATCTCGTAGCCCTGAACTTTGCCTGTATGATCAACGGGGTGACAAAGATCGTTATGACAAAAGCCGATGTACTGGATGCTTTCAGCGAATTACAGGTGTGTACTGATTATAACATGAACGGGAAAATCAGCCGTGAAATACCTTTCCGGCTGGAGCGGTTAAAGGTGGACCCGGTCTATAAGAGCTTTACTGGCTGGAACAAACCGAGCAGTGCAGCAAAAACAGAGGCAGAATTGCCTGATACGATGAAAACCTACGTTGAATTTATTAACCAGTACCTTGGGGTGAAAGTTCACTATATTTCCAACGGGCCGGGCCGGGATCAGTTGATCCAGGTATCCTGAACGTAGGTTTGTAAAGAATTAAAAATTCTTTTTTAAAAATTTGGCTAATTAAAAACTTCGCTGAAATTTTACAGCATCAACCCTGTTAAGAATATGGCATCGAAATCCGATAAAGAAAAGAAACCCGCTGGAAAGGCCAGTGCTGCATCTGAAAAAGAAGCAGCCAAGAAAGCATCTCCTAAACCTAAGAAAAAGGAAGAGGAAGATGATGACGATGATTTGGAAGATGATGAAGAGGAGGTGAAACCTGCCAAGAAATCCGGTAAGGCTTCTTCCAAAAAAGAGGAGGAAGACGATGATGAAGAGGGAGAAGACGAAGTGGATGATTGGGAAAAGCCAGAGGAGGAAGAAGAGTGGGATCCTGATTTTGAAGAATTCGATCTCCCCAAATCCAAGGGTAAAAAAGCAGCTGGCCCTGCCGGTAAAAAACCAGCGGCAGCAGATGATGATGATGATTTTAAAATGGATGATGAGTTCAAAGACCTCTTTAATGATAAAGACGACTTTGATGACGAGGATGATGATTATTGATTTCAACCGTTCGATCAAATTGCATTGAAACATACCACTCCAACCCGCTGCTCGTTTACGGTCAGTGATTTTGCGGAGATGAAAATGAAGGTGCTGAACTGGACACAACAGTTCAGCACTTTTTGTTTCCTCGATAATCACCAGTATCATATTGCACCCACCAGTATGGAATGCTTGCTGGCAGCCGGGGAAAGAAGAAGTATACAAACCGGTGCCGGGAATGCGATGCAGCAACTACAGGATTTCCGGGATGAAAAGAATAGCTGGCTGTTTGGTCATCTCAGCTACGACCTGAAAAATGAAATGGAAGAGTTGCATTCTTTACATCCTGACAGGACAGGTTTCCCCGATCTTTTTTTCTTTGAACCCGAAGTGATCATCAGCCTGAACGAACAGGAGATGATCATTGAAGCCAATGATCCCCAAAAAATATTCGATACACTTAATAATGCCGGGCTGCCGGACGTTTCTATTCAGCCATCAGTAAATAATATCGAACAACGGATCAGCCGAGAAGAGTATATTTCTATTATCAGCAAATTGAAAGAGCATATTCTGCGGGGTGATTGTTACGAAATCAATTTTTGCCAGGAATTTTTTGCTGAAAACATATATATAGATCCTGTTGAAGTATATAAAAAACTAAGTGCGGTTTCACCCAATCCTTTTTCTGCTTTATACCGGGTAAAGAATAACTGGCTGCTTTGTGCCAGCCCGGAACGGTTCTTAAAACGAAAAGGGAGTAAGATCCTTTCGCAACCGATGAAAGGAACAGCTAAGCGAATACCCGGTGATTTTGTAAATGATGAACAAAGCCGGGAGGATTTACTGCATAGTGCCAAGGATCGTTCAGAGAATGTAATGGTGGTAGACCTGGTAAGAAATGACCTGGCGAAAATATGTGAAGAGGGAACAGTAAAAACAGAAGAGTTGTTTGCGGTGTATTCATTCCCGCAGGTGCACCAAATGATATCCACTATCAGCGGTGAGTTGAAAAAGGATATCTCCTTCTCAGAAATTATCAGGGCTACTTTTCCCATGGGCTCAATGACAGGTGCGCCCAAGAAAAGGGTGATGGAACTGATTGAGCAGTACGAACAAACTAAAAGAGGGATTTTCTCCGGGGCGGTAGGTTATTTATCACCCGATGATGACTTTGATTTTAATGTGGTGATCAGGAGTATCATGTATAATACGGGTTCAAAATATCTTTCTTTTCAAACAGGCTCGGGTATCACTTTTTACAGTGACCCGGAGAAAGAATGGGAGGAATGTTTGCTGAAAGCCGAAGCTATCAAGAAAGTTTTGGCTGGTGCTGAATGATCATTGGGCTTGTCGCAGCAAAACCTGCATCGATTCATTCAGTATCTCGAATTTCTTAGCGAGGAAAATAGTCATTTTATCAGCAGGCAAACGAAGATCGTATTTACCATTATTGGCAATATGGTTATTGAAACCGGGATTATACCTGTTGAAATCATCGGTTTTCATTCCGGTATAAGTACAAATGACGCCGGCATTATATCTCCCGCTGATATTTAGCACTTTCGAACTGTCCATTTCTGCTTTACTGATATTGCTGGTCGTATTTTGTAAAGCATCTTTCACTTCTTCTTTGGTCAAAGTGGTCACACCGCCTTCTCCTTCCATGATATAGTGCGTGGAGATAAATTTCTTGACATGGTTTTTGGATTCATTGGGTAAGTGATGCTGCAATACCCAGAAATCTTTACTGCCACTACGGGTAATGGCTTTGTTGACATTGCCGGGGCCACCATTGTAAGCAGCGATCACGAGCAGCCAGTCACCGTATTTAGCAAACAAGTCTTTCAGTAAACGGGCGGCTACATGGGTACTCTTGTAATAATCAGTTCTTTCATCGTATTGCCGGTTCACCGTCATACCATATTGCCGGGCAGTGGCAGGCATCAGTGCCCAGGGACCAACAGCACCAGCCCAGGAGATAACATTATACTTTAACCCTGATTCAATAACGGCCAGGTATTTTAACTGGTTTGGTAAGCCATGCTGCGTTAGTATCTCATCCATCAGGTCGAAATAAGGTTTGCCCCATTCTTTCATTTGTTTTAGCCCTTTCGCATTCTTTCGCATATAATCCTGTACAAAAGTGATGGCCTGCGGATTCAGTTGCTGTGAACTGATTTCACTACCCAGTGTATTATCTATAAAAAGATTTTTAAATCCTTTTTTAAGATCTTTCAGTGCAGGCAGTGTATCCTTATTGATGACAGTATCTCCGGAAAAAATAATCTTGTTTTGCAATTGCTGTGCAGTGGCCTTCGTGTTATACGATAGTGCTGGCACAATGAAAAATAAAAAAGATATTTTTTTTAATAAAGTCACGCTGTGTTTTTATACATCGGTAAGGGCTTCTAGAATTTAGAAGCATTCATTAATTGTGCTGAAACCTGCAACAAAGGTAACTCCCGGAAACGGTCAGCCATCACCTGTAAGCCGAATGGCATACCATTGCTGTGTTTGAAAAGAGGTAATGAAATGGCGGGAACACCCACAAGATTAGCCATTACAGTATAGATATCAGCAAGGTACATAGCAATAGGGTCATCCATTTTTTCACCGAAACTAAAGGCCGTTGTAGGCGAAGTGGGCGTGATAATAAAATCATAATTGTTGAAAACAGCCTTGGTCTTATCGCATAAAAGCTGCCTTACTTTCTGTGCCCGGGTAAAATAGGCATCATAATAACCGGCACTGAGAACGAATGTGCCCAGCATAATGCGGCGTTTTACTTCTTTGCCAAAACCTTCTGACCGGGTTAGTTCATAAAATTCTGTGAGTTCGGCTTCCTTATTCGCAGTCCGGTGACCAAATTTTACGCCGTCAAACCGGGACAGGTTGGAAGATGCCTCTGCTGTTGTTAAAACATAGTACGCAGGTACGATATAATCCAACAAGTCAAACTGTACTGGTTTTACTTCATGCCCTTCGTTGGTTAATTTTTCAGCAAGGGCTTTTATAGCGGTACTGATCTCAGGGTCAAGGCTGGGATGGTTCAGGGCTTCTTCAAAATAAGCAAAGCGGAATTTTTTATCAGCAGCGAGTGAAGCAGTATATGCTTCCACTTCTTTATGTGAAACGGTGCTGTCAAATTCGTCTGCACCGGCAATTACTTCCAGCACTTGTGCCACATCAGCTATATTATTTCCGAAGATGCCGACCTGGTCAAAGGAAGATGCATAAGCTATAAGGCCATAGCGGGAGATTCTGCCGTAGGTGGGCTTTAATCCAATAATGCCACAGAAGTCAGCAGGTTGGCGAACAGAGCCGCCCGTATCGCTTCCTAATGATACCATACAAAGACCTGCCTGCACGGCAACAGCAGAACCTCCGGATGAACCACCGGGTACTTTTGTTTCATCTAATGCATTCAGGACTTTACCATACACAGAATTCTCATTGGTGGAACCCATTGCAAATTCATCGCAATTCAGGTTGCCAATGATAATCGCTTCTTCTGCCAGCAAATGTTCTACAACTGTAGCGGAATAAATGGAGGAAAAGCCTTTTAATATACCAGAGGAAGCGGAAAGTTGATGATTCTTGTGTGCAATTACATCTTTGAGGCCTGTTACTACTCCATGCAGTTTACCCATTGGCCTGCCGGAAGCTCTTTGTTCATCGAGTTGCTTTGCTTTTGTGAGGGCCTCCTCCGCATATACTTCAATAAATGCATTAAGATGCGCTGTTGACCTTATCCGGCCGAGGTAATACTCAACCACCTGCAAGCAGGTTACCTTACCTTCCTGCAATCGGGCATGATACTGCTCAATAGAAGAATAGTCAAACAAAAGCGAAGCCTTTTTGATATAGGGAAAAACTAAATTGAAGGATTACTGAACGGAATTCTTAACGTCGTTACTGCTTTCTTCAATTTCCTTTTTCACATTACTCTTTGCATCATTGAATTCACGAACGCCTTTACCAAGACCACGCATCAGCTCAGGGATTTTGCGGCCTCCGAATAACAGTAAAACGATAACCAGGATGATGATGATCTCGTTGGTGCCCAGCATTCCCAGTAAATTTGTTTGGATCATAATTGGATAATTAGAAGTCAAAGATAACAAGTACCTGAAAATAACGGAATATTTAGTTGCTAATTGCCAGCCGTTAACAAAAAAGCCCCTTCAAAGGGGCTTTTGCAATTATATATAGTGCAATTACTTTGCTGCATCAGCTGCAACGGCCATACGCTTTTCACGAATCCTGGCACTCTTACCGCTACGTTTACGCTGGTAGAACAATTTAGCACGGCGTACATTACCTGTTTTGTTCAATACGATCGATTCAATATTGGGGGAAAAAATCGGGAAAAGCCTTTCTACACCCACACCATCAGATATCTTACGAACGGTAAAGCAAGCCGTATGACCAGTGCCCTGGCGTTTGATCACATCGCCTTTAAAAGACTGGATCCTTTCTTTGTTACCTTCAATGATCTTGTAGTTAACCGTGATGTTGTCACCTGCCTTGAATTTCGGAAATTCTTTCTTGCCGGTCAGCTGCTCATGTACGTATGCGATGGCGTTCATATCTGTGATTTTTAAGGAGGGCAAAGGTAAGGGGAAAATGTTGGAATTGGGAATTAGTGGGGAAGGAATTTGGAGATCATCTGAAAAAAAATTTGATTTACCTCCAAATCCCTAAGTCCCAATAGCTAAATTCTATTACCTGGCTACGTTAACCGCTCTTTTTTCCCGGATAACGGTCACTTTTATCTGCCCCGGGAAGGTCATTTCGGTCTGTATCTTCTGGGCGATCTCAAAGGACAGTTTTTCAGAATCCTGGTCAGTTACTTTGTCGGCTTCCACGATCACCCTCAGTTCACGACCCGCCTGGATGGCATAGGCTTTTTCTACCCCCGTATAGGCCATGGCCAGGTTTTCCAGGTCCTTGATCCGCTGGATATACTGCTGCATGATCTCACGGCGGGCACCGGGACGGGCACCGCTGATAGCATCACAGGCCTGGATGATGGGGGAGATGACATATTGCATTTCCATCTCATCGTGGTGGGCGCCAATGGCATTAACCACCGCAGGGTTTTCGTTATATTTTTCAGCGAGTTTAGCACCCAATAATGCGTGGCTCAGTTCGCTTTCTTCATCCGGCACTTTACCAATATCATGGAGAAGACCAGCTCGTTTGGCCAATTTTACCTGGGGTTGGCTCATGCCCAATTCAGCAGCCATCGTAGCGCAAAGATTCGCTGTCTCCCGGCTGTGCATGAGCAGGTTTTGGCCATAAGAAGAACGGAAACGCATACGCCCCACCATTCTTACCAGTTCTTTGTGCAGGCCATGGATACCCAGTTCGATCACTGTTCTTTCACCGATCTCCATTACCTGTTCTTCGATCTGTTTCTTCGTTTTTTCTACCACTTCTTCAATACGGGCCGGGTGGATACGACCGTCAGTAACCAGTCTTTGTAAACTCAGACGGGCTATTTCACGTCGCAACGGGTCAAAAGAGGAAAGGATAATTGCTTCGGGAGTATCGTCAACGATCAGGTCAACCCCGGTTGCAGCTTCAATGGCCCGGATATTACGTCCTTCACGACCGATGATCTGTCCTTTGATCTCATCACTTTCCAGGTTGAATACGGTGATAGAGTTCTCAATAGCTTGTTCAGCAGCGGTCCGCTGTATAGTCTGTATAATGATCTTCCTTGCTTCTTTATTGGCTTTTTGCTTGGCGTCATCAATGATCTCCTGCTGGATGCCAAGGGCCTGGGTGTGGGCTTCATTCTTCAGGCTTTCTATTAGTTGGGCACGGGCCTCGTCAGCCGAAAGGACGGCAATTTTTTCAAGGCGGCGGATATGCTCTTCCTGGTGCTTTTCCAGTTCTGTTCTTTTGATATTGACCAGTTCGATCTGGCGGTTCAGGTTTTCCTTGATGGCTTCATTTTCTTTGATCTGCTTCTCAAGGCTGCCTTCTTTCTGGTTAATCGTTTGCTCTTTCTGGCGGATCTTGTTTTCGCTGTCATTGATCTTGCGGTTGCGGTCGTTCACTTCCCTGTCATGGGCAGCTTTCATCTGCACAAATTTCTCTTTTGCCTCCAGTTCTTTCTCTTTCCGGATGGTTTCAGCTCTTAATTCAGCTTCTTTCAAAATGGTCTGTGCCTGGAGTTCTGCCTCTTCTGCCTTCTTTTGGGTGTTTTTGGAGAAGATGAGTTTACCCGCTATGACCCCCACGATAAGGGCCGCTACGCCTGTTAGTATAGCTATGATGATCGGATCCATGAATCTGTTTGTTTAGTGGTTGAATACTATGTATTAATATAAATTTCATACTACAAAAAGTATGTAATCAGCGAAGATACAAAATGGCCGCTAATGACTGAAAATTAGCTGAAAGGGTGCTATTTAGCTTTGAAATGGAGTGGGAACTGCCGGGAAGTGGAGAGTTATTTCAGCGGGAATTTCTGAAAATGAAGTGGTTTAATTTCCGGTCAGCTGGCTATCCAGTATTTTTTCGATGCTGTCAAGCTTTTCTTTAATATGGCCCTGCTCCAGGTCATCCTGGGCGGTACCCTTTAAGTCGGTGGCAAGCCAGATCAGTACCATGGCGATATAGTCCTGCATATCCTTGCCGGCAAATTGTGTTTTGTATTCAATGATCTTGTCATTGATGGTCTTTACTGTTTTGCGGACCAGCTCTTCGTCTTTGGGCTGCACTTTCACCCGGTAGGTGCGGTCGGCAATCACCAAGGTTACCGGAATTAATGTATCCATAACTTGCATTTTTAAAATTGAAGCTCTATCTTACGTCTCCCGTAAAAAATTCTCCCGGTACGGCTCTGATAATCCCCCTCTCTGAGAACTGTAAACCAAACAAACTGTAGCTAATGTTTGCTAAAGTTAAGTCATCAATTTTTATTGATGCATTACAAATGGAGTTGTCAGCTCCCAAAGGAAACCCGGTAAGGGGTGTTATTAAAGATGATAAAGGCAGTGTTTGCGGTATCCTGGAAAGGGATATGATCAGCGAACGGGAATATTTTACCTGGTCAGGCCTGAACGATCTTCCTTACGGCCGTTATACCCTGGAAATATCCAATGGGGATGCTGAAATGAAACTGAACCTGGTGAAACGGGTTTGACACTATCCGCCCAGCAGGGCAATACAACGGTCTATTTCTTTCAGGTAAGTATTGATCTTTTTCTCAAACTCCTTTTTATCCGCCTCACTCATTTCTCCTGCATTCAACTTCAGGATATCCGCCTTCTGCTTTAATGTATCAATATGTTGCTGCTGAACTTTGGCTTCCTCTTTTGATTTATTCAATGCTTCCTTTAGCTGAACATTCTCTTTCTGCAATGCAGTATGCTGCTTCAGCAATTGCAGAAGCTTATCCTGTATCCGTTTCAGATGTTGTTCAGTGGTACTCATTGTTTATTTTCTGATCTCTGCCTGTAGTTCTTTTTCCAGGGTGGTCATGATCTTGTTCATCCAGCCGTCGATCTCTTTATCAGTGAGTGTTTTTTCCTCATCTAAAAATGTAAAGTTCACGGCCAATGATTTTTTATCAGCTCCCAGTTTCTCGCTTTCAAAAATATCAAAGAGTTTTACTTCCTGCAGCTTGTTCAGCTTTATCTTTTGTACCGTTTTTTCCACTTCTTCATAGGCCAGTTGCTTTGGAACGATCATGGCCACATCTCTTTGTACCGCCGGGAACCTTGTAATTTCTTTTACGGCTGCCTTCTGTTGTGCTGCCAGGCCGGCTAACAAAGACCAGTTGAGCCCCGCAAAAAATACCGGTTGTTTGATATCGAATTTTGCCAATACTTTTTTCGTTACCTCGCCGGCACCGGCAATGATCTGCCCGTTCAGTTTGAATACAATATGATTATCCAGTTTAGGTACAGCCACTACTTCAATACCATCTGCCCTGATGCCTAATGATTGAAGCACGGCAGCCACAACGCCTTTCAAAAAATACAGGTCAGCCTGTTTGCCTTTTTGTTTCCAGCTGTCCTCGCAGGTATTACCGGTTACTACTATGCATAATTTTTCTTCCTCTGCATATTTCCCGGAACCTGAAGTGCTGTATGCTTTTCCAAATTCAAATAAGCGAAGTGAACTGTTTCGATGGTTGAGGTTATGTGCTACCACTTCCAGTGCTGTTTCAAAAAGGGAGCTTCGCAAAATATTCAGTTCGGCACTCAGGCTGTTCATCATCTTCACCATTTGCTCCAGCTCATCCTCAGAAAAATAAGCGGCATTGGTGATGGAGTTGGTTATGATCTCGTTGAACCCGAGCCCGACCAGGTAGTTCGCTGTTTTCTCACGGTATGTTTCCGTAGCATAGTTTTCTTCCACTGAGGGGGTAATAGTAATAGCTTCCGGTATTTCAACATTATCCAGTCCATCAATCCTCAATACTTCTTCCACCAGATCGGCAGGAAGGCTGATATCCGGTTTGTGGTAAGGAACAGCCACCCGCAGTTCATCAATACCTTCTTTTAATATTTCAAAACCAAGACTGCCCAGGATATTTTTTACGGCATCCGGATGATAATTTTTACCGCTCAGTTTCTTTAAGAAATGGTACTTGATCGCCACTTCTGCTTTTGCTTTTTGATTTGGATACACATCGGTTATCTCGGAAGCAATTTCTCCACCTGCAATTTCTTTGATCAGTAAGGCTGCTCTTTTCAGAATATTCACGGTGGCAGAAATATCAGTCCCTTTCTCAAAACGGCTGGCTGCATCTGTTCTTAACCCGTGGCGGAAAGATGTTTTGCGGATAGTTACACCGTCAAAAAAAGCACTTTCTAAAAATATACTGGTGGTGCTTTCTGAAACACCACTATGAATACCGCCAAAAACACCGGCAATACACATTCCTTCCTTTTCATTGCAGATCATCAGGTCCTCTGCACTTAACTTTCTTTCCTTCTCATCCAGTGTTACGAATGCTGTTCCTTCGGGCAGATTTTTAACGATCACTTTTTTACCGGCAATGGCATCCGCATCAAAAGCATGGAGCGGCTGCCCGGTCTCATGCTGGATATAATTCGTGATGTCAACAATATTATTGATGGGCCGAAGACCAATGGCTTTTAATTTTTGCTGCAGCCATTTGGGAGACTCTTTTACTACGACATTGGAAATGCTTACAGCACTATAACGGGGGCAGGCCGTTTCGTTTTCTACTTTTACGTCAATAGCTAATGTGTTGTTGTCTGCTTTGAAACCATTGCTGTAAGGGAGTTTTGGTTTAATATCTTTTTTATCATGGTGACTTAAATAAGCACACACATCTCTTGCCACACCCCAATGGCTCATAGCGTCCATCCGGTTGGGGGTAAGGCCGATTTCATATATAATGTCATCATACGGTTCAAAATATTCTGAAGCGGGAGTGCCGACTTTTACATCAGCCGGTAATACCATAATGCCTGCATGTGACGAGCCTAGCCCGATCTCATCTTCCGCACAGATCATTCCATAGCTTTCCACACTCCTGATCTTTGCCACTTTCATGGTCAGCGGATCACCGGTGGCGGGATAGATAGTTGTACCAACAGGAGCGACCACTACTTTTTGACCGGCAGCTACATTCGGGGCACCACAAACGATTTGCAAAGGCTCACCCGTTCCAATATTGACAGTGGTAAGTGTAAGTTTATCGGCATTCGGGTGTTTCTCCGTAGTTAATACTTCTCCGATGAGCAACCCCTTTAATCCTCCTTTCACTTCTTCGTAATTGTCCATACTTTCCACTTCAAGCCCGATGGATGTGAGAATGCGGCTTAACCTTTCAGGTTCAACAGTTACAGGCAGGTATTCACTCAGCCATTTGTACGAGATGGTCATGTTCTGTTACTTCTTTAGTAGCTGCGAAGATAAAGGAAAGGGTGCAAGTGGCAGGTAGTAGCCCTCATCCGTTTGCATATTCTGGCAGGTAGATTTCCGGCGAGCCGGTTTTTCATATGTATGGATTGCTTAGGAAATGCGCTACTAACTACATTTCTGCACAGTTGTTGTAATAAAGTACCCAGAGATTGACACTACCTTTATAATTCAAAATCCGACCGTATGAAAAAGCCCCTGCTCCTTTCTTTTATTTTGCTGTTATTGCAAACTTTGTTAATAGCCCAGGTACAATGGTTCCAGAACCAGGATGGTAATAATAGTTATCCGAATGGTACTGTAGGTACTTCTGTTCAGCCGCTGACGTCAACATCTTTTGTGGCCACTTATTTGTGGCATGCGGATAATGACCAGTTCACCTGGAAATTATCGAAAACCAATCATAGCGGTTTGGAGCAACGTACTTTTTTTATTACCGGCACTACTGCACAGGTCGAAACAAGGGTCGGTAAAAGAAATATGATCTATGTGCTGGAAAAAAATTATCCCCTCGGGTTTGATCCTGTATATACATTAATCAAACTGGATAGTAACCTGAATATCCGTTCACAAAGAACGATCCCTTTTGAAGGCGGGTATTCTGTTTTTAACCTGAATGCATTCAAGCTGGATGAGAATGATAATGTTTATTTAACCGGGGATGGGCAGTATCCTGACGGACCGGGCTTTCAGCCGGCTTCCTTTGTATTGAAGACAGATAAGAATCTTGCCACCGCATGGATGAAGTTGGATTCTATACAAACATCTTATACTGATATTCATATTGATGATAATGGCTACGTATGGGTAGTGGAAGATTATTTTGCATCGTTTCCTGATATCAGGATAACAAGATTTGCTCCCAACGGTCAATTGAAATGGAGAAAAACTATTACTACGGATGCTGGACGTTTCAGTCTTTCTTCTGCACTGGCACAAGATGATCAGCTGATCGTTTATGGAGGGAAAGCTATTTCTGAAACAGCCCAGGGGGTATACCTCTGGAAGATCGGCAGGAACAATGGGAATGTAGTGTATAAGAAAACACATTTTCCTGCTAATGGCGTGCAGCTTACCGATCTCAAACAAGACAGAACCGGTAACATTTTTGCACTTGCCACACAGTATTATAATAATGGAAGAATGTTATGCCGGGTGGGTCGTATCAGTTCCTGGAACGGAGCGTTGCAATGGAGCCGCTATTTTCCTTATGAGCAGGATAGTTGCAATCTTTTCAAGTTAGTGGTAAACGACAATGATAAATTTTATATGGTGGGTGAAAAGAAAAGAAACAATATTCTTTCCAGGGGCTTTTCAATACGGATGAAAAAGAATGGCCAGCTGGACGGTAATTATATTTCTCCCGATAGTGTTTCATACCTGCGTTCCCATTGGCTCACGGATGGAATTACAGACAGGAATAACCAGCTGATATCGATCGGGATCACCCAGGATATGGATACGGTTACTTATCAAAGTACCTATCTGCGGAGTTTTGTGATAAAATTCGGGCAGGGTAACAATAACCATCACGGTTGTGGTGATCATCATACCACCGCTGTTAGCAGGGAGGCAGCAGAGGAAGAAATGAATACGATGCTGAAATCACCTGTTTTATATCCTAATCCTGTGCAACGGGAATTGACAGTCAGCAATCTGCTGGAGGAAAAATATGACCGGTTAACAATTTATAATTTACAGGGTAGCCTGGTATTGCAACGCACTATAAATACGTCATCCATAAAAATTGATGTCGGTGACCTCCCGGGAGGCGTGTATCTTTTACAATTACAATCAGGTATTTTACAGAAACAGAAGACGTTGCGATTCATAGTACAGAAATAAGTTCACGATATCATAATCAGAAAGCCTGAACAAGAAAGAGTTCAGGCTTTTTGTTCAGTTTACCGGAGTCGAACCGGTGACCTTCCCGAATGCTTTCGGAACGCTCTATCCGGCTGAGCTGATCAGGTTTTCAATATATTTCCTGCTTTTCTTGATTTCGGTTTCCCACTGAAAAGCGGCCGCTTTTGTGTCAAATGTTTCGGTGTAAACGATTGTCCAGTCATTTGCTTTTTAGTGGCTTTGCTGCCTGAATTACTATGCCTGGATAGCCGGTCATCCGGGTCATGCGAATGGCCATTATAGTATTGGTTTATCGTTGAAGAGAATAATATGTAGACATGATAAGGCATAAAAAAAGGCGCTGATTGTAATCAGAACCTTTTTGAATTGAAGTGGAGGTTACCGGAGTCGAACCGGTGACCTTTTGCATGCCATGCAAACGCTCTAGCCAGCTGAGCTAAACCCCCAATGATAAAATGAACTTCCACGCTACTTAGTTGCCCCTCCGACCTTCCCGGATCCATTCGGGACGCTCTTGCCAGTTGGGTTAAAGCTCTTAGCGGGCAGCAAAAATAAGGGATTCGGTTTTTGACTCCAAGTAGTATTTCAGAAACCGTTTTATACAAGAATATAATACCTTTTAATAAACGAAACCCACAGTTCAATAAGATAGCTCTGGGATAGGCAGCCTGAAATCGTTTCTTTACATCACAGTAGCCAAAAATCACTAACCATTTACCTTATCTTCTCATAACAGGACACGGATAGTTTTTCGAGCTGCCCGGGTTTTCCCGGGTTTTGCGTTTTAGCCGGCTGAATTTACGCACTGCCGGTCTCTTAAAAGAAAGCTACTTTTGTAAGGTACCTGAAGCCTTATCCCTCTCATCTTAAGTTTACCGGGTAAATCAGTAAAAATAAATGCCGGATAATCTGAAAAAAATATATAACTGGTCTTTATTAAAACCGGTTTCCATGGGGCTGCTTGTATTCCTGCTGCTTTGCTCGTTATGCGGTTTTTTGAGTTACCTGCGTTACCAGCTATTAAAAAATGAAGAACGACAAGCTGCTCACAATGTAGCGGAGTCGGCGAAAGAAAGATTACAACAATCTTTGCAATACAGTCTTTCTGCCACACAGGCTTTGGCATTAACGATCAAAGACAATGGGTTCCCGGATAATATTGATTCTATTGCTGAAGCTATTTTGCATATCAATAAGCATATTGACGCATTGCAGCTTGTGCCCGGTGGTATTATCAGGTATGTATATCCATTGAAGGGGAATGAGGCTGTACTGAATTATGATATTTTTGCTGATTCCACCCGTAATAAAGAAGCATATAAAGCGGTCACGGAACGAAAATTATATTTTGCGGGACCTTTTCAACTGCGGCAGGGTGGGATAGGTGTAGTTGGACGGCTACCGGTTTTTATCGGGAACCGGTTTTGGGGTTTCTCTGCTGTGGTAATTAAAATGCCAACCTTGCTGGATGCTGCCGGCATAGACACCACCGGAAAAACTGGTTATTATTTCCAGCTATCAAAGATCAACCCCGACACAAAGCAGGAGGAGTTTTTTTTGCCGCTACAGGAAAGATCAGATGATCAGTTTGTGGACATGGTGCCTGTTCCTGACGGGGAATGGAAATTATCTGTGACCCCGGTAAAGAAATACGGGGCATTTTATGCAATCCTGCCTGTAGCCCTATTGTCCTTCTTGCTTTCATTACTGGGGGGATATTTTACGGCCTATGTAATAAAAAAACCTGCTGAATTGCAAAAACTGGTTTTGGAAAGGACAGTCGAACTGGATCAGAGCGAAAAAAGAAATAAAGCTGTGATTAATGCATTACCAGACCTGGTTCTCATAATTGATAAAGAAAACAGGTTCTCTGATTTTATCAAACCAAAGGAGATGGATACGTATGTGGCACCTGAGTTTTTTATTGGGAAAAAAGTCAATGAAGTACTGCCTGCGGACCTTGCTGAAAAAACGATCATAAATAAACTGAAGGCGTTAACTACCGGGGAAGTTGCCACCTACAGCTACCAGCTAAAAGTTGGAAATGAAGACCGAGATTATGAAGCGAGGTATGTTACACATGGAAAGGAGGATGTCTTAGTGCTGATCAGGGATATTACAGAAACAAAAAGAGCGGAACGGATGGTGAAGGAAAGCGAGGAAAAGTACAGGACATTAGTGGAACAGGCATCAGACGGGATTTTTATTGCTGATTTTAAAGGGCGGTTTATTGTTGTAAACCCGGCTGGTTATAAACTCTCTCAGTATTCAGAGGACGAATTGAGATCGCAAACCATTTATGATTTTGTGTTTTCGGAAGACCTGAAAGAAATGCCTTTCCAGATGGATGAACTGGCCGCCGGTAAAACTGCCACTTCGGAACGAAGGATGCGCAGGAAAGATGGATCTGTTATTGATGTGGAGATCACTGCCAGGATCATCGCCCAGGATCGTTTCCTGGCTTTTATCCGGGATATAACAGAAAGAAAAAAAGTGCAGCAGGAGTTACTGAAATCAAGGGAAGAGCTACGGCAGTTGTCTAACCACCTTGAAAATATCAGGGAAGAGGAAAGGATGCACATTGCCCGTGAAATTCATGATGAACTGGGACAACATCTGACTGTTATCAAAATGGATATTTCACGACTGGGTAAAAAGATTGCCGGCAATGAAGTGTTAGAAAAGGAAATACAGGAGATTCTCGAAATGATCAATACGATTGTGGCTACTGTAAGAAAAATTTCATCGGAACTTCGACCCAGCATGCTGGATGATCTGGGCCTGGTGGCAGCACTGGAATGGTACAGCCGGGATTTTGTCAAAAAGACCGGTATCAAAACTAGTTTCAATACCAGCGTAGGCGAGATGGATTTGCCCGATAAAACGAAAACGGGTTTTTTCAGGATATTCCAGGAGTCCCTGACCAATGTGGTAAGGCATTCAGAGGCTACTGAAGTAAATACTTCGCTTTATAGTAAGGATAATAAATTGTTTATGGTGATCCATGACAATGGAAAGGGGTTTGACGCTGCTGAAACTATCGGTAAAAGAACCCTGGGTTTATTGGGGATGAAAGAGAGAGCTTTGATGATGGGAGGCCGGTTTGTCGTTAGCAGCAGCCCTGGTAGCGGTACGGAAATAGAAGTGGTTGTATCCCTGGAAAATATCCTGTAATCGTTTTCGCATCAATAGTCCCTGCATACTGTTTTTTTATAATTTCGTGAACACTGCTGCGGAAAAGCTGTTATTAAGTATCAACTGAATCATTTAACTATGGGAGTCTGGAGCCAGATTGCTGAGTATCTCTACCTGAAAAAGAAAGATCCAAACCGTCCGAAAAGCAAATGGATCGGTTATATGCATGGGATTAACCGTTTCAGTCTTTTGCTGTTTATTGTTTGCCTGATCATACTGGCGATAAAATTATTGCGCTAAAAAATCAACAATAGAACGGGCCGCTTTAGAAGAAGCATTTCCTCCTTTACTTAACAACTCTCTTAAATTACTGTAATCTTTTTGCAGTTCACTGATCCTTGTTTCACTGGTCAGCAATTGTTGCAATTCTCTTTCCAGGTTGCCTGTCGTAAGGTCATCTTGTATCAATTCCTTTACCACCAGTTTGTCCATGATAAGGTTGACAAGAGAGATGAATTTCACTTTTACCAACCGTTTGCCGATCTGGTATGACAGGTAAGAACCTTTATAACAAACCACTTCCGGTATCTCAAACAATGCTGTTTCTAATGTAGCTGTCCCGGAAGTTACAAGCGCCGCTTTTGACTGTTGTAACAGGTCGTATGTCTGGTTAGAGACATACGAGACATTGGAATAAGGTTTCAACAAATCATCATAAAATTGTTCTTCCACTCCCGGCGCTTTGGCCACGATAAACTGGTAACCGGGGAACGAGCGGCTTACTTCCAGCATAATGGGAAGCTTCTTGAGTATTTCTTGTTTGCGGCTGCCGGGTAATAAAGCCACTATTGGTTTACCGGAAAGTGGACCACTTTTGCTATCTGTTTTATGTCTTTCAATTACTTCCACGAGTGGATGACCCACATATTCCACTTCCCAGTTCCATTTGTTTTTATAATATTCTTTTTCAAAAGGCAGGATGACCAGCATTTTATCAATGGTCTGTTTCATCATCTTCACCCGGTTTTCTTTCCAGGCCCATACCTGCGGTGAAATATAATAGATCACTTTTATGCCCTGCTCTTTTGCCCATTTGGCTATACGAAGATTGAAACCGGGATAATCGATTAGGATAAGTGTATCGGGCCTGTTTTGGAGAATATCTTCTTTGCAGAAAGCGAGGTTTTTAAAAATGGTCCGAAGGTTCATCAGTACTTCGGTGAAACCCATAAAGGCGAGGTCACGGTAATGTTTGACAAGTTCAGCACCTGCCTGCTGCATTTTATCACCTCCCCAACACCGTATAGTCGCTGAAGGGTCCAGTTTTTTTAATTCGGTAATAAGATTACTGCCATGCAGATCACCCGATGCTTCGCCAGCGATGATATAGTATTTCATGTACAGCGGGGCTTTTGGGATAAAATAGTTTCAGCCGTTTATTTATTCAGAATCTTCAGGAGTAATATGATAATACCATAGATCAGCGTGATGATGAATATACCCTTGGCTGTTTTATCCCGGTGTGTATTAACATAGAGGGTAAACAAAACAACATTGGCCAGCAGGGATAAAGAACCAATTGAAGTGATAAGCCGGTTAGTATTGAAAAATAAATCCAGGAACTCTCCGAAGGAGAGTGAGTTAAAGTCTTCTTTTACGAAATAAACCACTACAAGGCCTAAAATTGGCCCCAGCAATCCTAGTACCAGTCCGAGTTTAAGATTATCTTTTTTAAAGATCATGGTCGCCATTGTTTTTCAAGTTGGGTCTTAAGAACGTAATTAGTCAGGTCAAATTGTACGGGAACCACACTAACATAATTATGCGCCAATGCCCATACGTCTGTATCCTTGCCTTTATCAAAATTCACAAATTCCCCGGTCAGCCAGTAATACTGTCTTCCGTGCGGGTCCGTTCTTTCAATAAAATCCTCTTCATATTTGGCGTTGGCCTGCCGGCTGATCATAATTCCTCTCAATAATTCTACAGGTACTGAAGGTATATTCACATTGAGAACGGTGTTTTTACCCAATTTGGTCGACAGCATTTTTTCCACCACCATTCTTGCATATTTGCGGGCACCGGTAAAATCCGCTTCAATATTATAATCAAGCAACGAAAAACCGGCTGAAGGAATACTTTCAATAGCTGCTTCTACCGCGGCAGACATGGTACCGGAATAAATAACATTAATACTATGATTGGCGCCGTGGTTAATTCCGCTGAGGCAGAGGTCGGGTTTACGATGTAACACTTTATCAACAGCCAGCTTTACACAATCAACTGGGGTGCCGGTACAAGCGTAAGCTTCAATATCACCAAACATATGCACCTTATGTAAGCGGAGCGGCTGGCCAATCGTAATGGCATGACCCATGCCCGATTGTGGTTTGTCGGGAGCAACGACTATGATCTTTCCAAGGTCTTTTACTGCTTCCACCAGGTTCATGATACCCGGTGCTGTTACGCCATCATCATTAGTGATCAGGATAACTGGCTTGTCTTTACGTTTTGCAACATTATTTTTTTTTGGAACAGGTTTCTTTTTTGTCATACGAAGGCAAAAGTGTTTGTTTTTTCCGGCTTAACCAAAATCAACCCGTGACTAAATTCTTTTTGTAATTCTAAATTAATTAGTATTTTGCGGCTAACTAAATTAGTTTAGTATGGCAATTTCCAATCAAAATCTGAAGTATCTCCGCAAGCTCCGTGGCTGGACACAGGAAGAATTTGCACAAAAACTAAGGATCAAAAGATCTCTTTTGGGTGCTTATGAAGAAGAAAGAGCAGAGCCCCGGATAGATGTATTAGAAGTAGTCTGTGATATTTTCAAATTAACCCTCGATGAGATTCTCCGGAAGGATTTGAGTGATAATAAAACAAGCTACCTGGCAAAACGCAGAGCCATGAAGCTGGCCGCCGGCCGCCCGGATATTCCTTTTGTGCCGATGAAAGCTGCAGCCGGTTACCTGGCTGGGTATGCAGATCCGGAGTTCATTGATGAACTGAATACGTTCACCCTGCCCATGCTTTCAGGGGGTAATTACCGGGCATTTGAGATTATTGGTGATTCTATGCTGCCTACACCCAGTGGTTCTGTAATCGTCGGGGAGAAAGTAGAAAAGGTGGACGATATTAAGAATGACACCCCTTGTGTGGTGGTTTCCCGCCACGAGGGCATTGTTTATAAAAGAGTACAAAAAGATGGAAGAACCCGGAATAAGCTGACTCTTGTTAGCGATAATCCTATTTATCACCCTTATACAGTTAATACGGAAGATGTACTGGAAATGTGGCAGGCACAGGTAGTCATTGCTAAAGCCAATACCCAGCACCGATGGGATATGGGCCAATTGGCCAACGTGGTTTCCGACCTGCAGGAGCAGGTAAGTTCCCTCAAAAAGCGTATGAATTAGAGGCACTTAGCGAAAAATTGCTTCGTAAATATATTTCCTGCGGCAGCCTTCGGCTCATGGAAACTGTCTGTTATATTTGTCTCCTTGAACTATGACATGCTGCTGAGAAGATTTACTATTGTCCCGCTCCTGCTGATTACCGTGTCCCTCTTTTCACAAGGAAAGATACTGGATGCAGTTAAGATCAGTCAAGCCCCCAAAATTGACGGGAGCCTGGATGATGCAGCATGGGTTAATGTGCCTCCCGCCGAGGGATTTATACAAAATTTTCCTGCAGTTGGGCAACCTGCCACTCAACGAACTTCCGTTAAGATCGCTTATGATAATAATGCCATTTTTATCGGTGCTTACCTCTATGATGATCCTTCACAAATAAGAAAACAATTAACAGCACGGGATGATGAGCAGCAAACCGATGTGGATTACTTCTCTGTTTTTTTTGATACTTATAATGATCAACAAAACGGTTTCCAGTTCCTCGTCACTTCCGCTAACGTGCAAACGGATGCCCGTTTAGGACCCAACCTTGGGGGTGGTTTTGGAGAGTACGGGGATAAAACATGGGATGCAGTGTGGGAAAGCAAAACTTCTATGAAAGCGGATGGCTGGGTGGTGGAAATGAAAATTCCATATATCTCTTTGCGATTTGCCAAAAAAGAAGTGCAGGATTGGGGAATTCAAATACTGCGGTTCATGCGCCGTAATAACGAAAGCGATTTCTGGAGCCCTGTGGATCCGAACGTCAATGGTTTCGTTAACCAGTTTGGTACCTACCGAAAGCTGGAGAACATTTTACCCCCTTTACGGCTAAGTTTTTCGCCCTATGTATCCGGTGGATACAGGAGTTCGCCGCAGCCAGATGGTACTTATTTAAAAGACTGGTTAGGCAGTGGCGGTATGGATGTAAAGTATGGTATCAATGAGAGTTTTACATTGGATGCCACACTGATCCCTGATTTCGGCCAGGTGATATCAGATAATGTAGTTAATAACCTCACGCCTTATGAAGTGAGGTTTACAGAGAACCGTCCCTTTTTTACGGAGGGAACGGAGATCTTCAATAAAGCCGGGTTGTTCTATTCACGCCGGGTGGGGGCCATGCCTTCCAGGTATAACAGTGTCAGGAATTTTGTAGCTGCAAATAGTGATTGGCATATCGTTAAGAACCCTTCGGTAACACGTTTGTATAATGCAACAAAATTCTCGGGCCGCACAGAAAATAAATTAGGTATCGGTATTTTCAATGCTGTTACTGCTGCAGCTCAGGCAAAGATCAGGAATACGATCAACGGGAAGGATTCTGTAATTGAGACAGAACCATTGGCCAATTATAATATCATTGTTCTGGACCAGGCTTTAAAAGGGAGATCATATCTCACCCTTACTAATACCAATGTAATACGAAGCGGAGCAGCAAGAGATGCCAATGTTACAGCGGTGGATTTCAGCTTCTATGATAAAAAGAACATGTTTAATGTAAGGGGAACAGGCCGCTATAGTAAAATATTTTCCACGGCACCTTATGATGGATATAATACCACACTGAGAGCAGGAAAGGTGAGTGGAAACTGGCAATACTTTTTGCAGGCTAATGTTGAATCAGCCAACTATGATCCCCGTGATCTTGCTTTCCTGCAGTCACCTAATGAAGTGGCACTAACAGGTTCATTTAGTTACCGGCAGTTTCAACCCACCCCGACGTTTTTAAATTATACGTACAGGATCAGTGGAAGATATGGCCGCCTGTATAAACCAGGGGCCTACACCGATTATTCTGTTTCTGCAGAAGGTTTTTGGTATTTTAGAAACTTTTGGGATGTGAGCCTGAGTGTAGGTGTATGGGGTGATCAGCATGATTATTTTGTACTGGGAGATCCTTCAACGTATCAACGGTTTGTAAAAAGACCGGCGTATGGGTATGCACAACTGGAAGGAAGTTCTGACAGCCGTAAGAAATTGTTTTTGAGCTATGAATTCCTGGTTGCTGATTTCTTCAATGTTGATAATAAGGATTATCATATTGCAGAAGCCGGTTTGCGCTACAGATTCAGTAACAGGTTTAGCCTTGATCTTTCTTACCGGCACGAAGGAGAAACTGATTACATTATTTCAGCGGGCCGTGGTACCAGTAACGAACCAATCGTAGCCTTTGTGAATTTTACAGACGCTACTTCGATACTCTCCGGGATCTATAATTTTACACCCCGCATCAATTTGACCATGCGGGCAAGACATTACCTGAGTCGTGTGGATTTTAAACGTTTTGCAGATGTTGACAGCAAGGGCAATACAACAACCCGGGCAGGAACCACTACTTATGATAACGTAAATATCTTTAACCTTGATGCCTTCCTTACCTGGGATTTTCGCCTTGGAAGCAGGGTTGTGTTAGGATATAAGAACTGGCTGGGGGATGAAGAAGTGGTCAACCTGAATGGGGCAAAAAATTCTTACTTCCGTAATCTCGGCCGGATCTTCGATCTCCGTCATGGAAATGAATTTACTATCCGGTTTATTTATTTCCTGGATTATAACCAGCTTCGCAAAAAACACTAATTCACTTTAAGTACTGTATTTTCTACGATGGCAAAGACGTTATCTTGCTTTCCGGGATCAATGCCATGTGTACCTGTAAACCGGCTAAAGGCAGGCAATACTGCAAACTGCTCCGTAAAATAAAAGCAAGGGAAATGCAGCGATTGTTTGCCTGGTCCTTTAAGGCTTATACCCGGATGAATATGGCCGGAGAAATAAAATAAACCTGTGCCTGCTGCGTTTGTATCAACAGCAGAAAGGTCATGGCAAAAGCAAAAACTATTTACTATATATTTTTCATTAGAGACGTCGATGTCCGCTTCTTCATACCAGCTGTCGTGAAGAATATCGTGATTTCCTTTTATTAATTTAATTTGTAAAAAATGAAGATCCGCTCTCCATTTTTTAAATAGATCCAGCTCTTTGTTTGATTCACTATGAAACAGGTCACCAACGATGATCAGCTGTTTGGGTTTGAACAACTGTACCAGGCTGACCAGTCTTTGAAGATCTTCTTTATACACATTTTGAGGAACGGCGATACCTGATTTACGGAAATGCCCGGTTTTACCAAAATGAAGATCACTGAGTACAAGGGCTGATTGTTCTTCCCAGAATATTACCCTTCCGGGATGTAATACCAGCAGCTGTTCTTTTAGTTTGTAGGATTGCATCGGGGCTGGAAAATTAACCTGTTTGCCATCAAAATCGAAGATTTATTTTTCCTTTTTTAAAAGGATTGAATTATTTTACTACACTTGTACTACTATAATTTTTACCAAAGTAAACACCTCGTATGAGACGTATCTTATCCCTTTTTCTTATTACGGTCATTAGCCTGTCTTCAATCGGGCAGGCCAATTTTAGTAAAGCCCTGGATCTGTTACTGAAGGAAAATAAAAGAACACAGGCAGCCAGTATGCTGAATGAATTGACCAATTCTCCCACTGACGGCCCGTCTGCATTGCTCACCCTTGCCATGATAGAAGCAGGGAATGAACATTATGGTCTTTGTTTTGAATACCTGCAACGGTTTTTTGCTAAAACAGATAATCCTTATCCTTATATCTATGCCTTCTGGACATCCGGGGCATTTGGGTCAACAGTGAGCGGGAAAGCGTATACTAAATTCATCGAAGACCTGATGAAGGATCCTAAGGCTCCTTCAACACTAAGGGCCATGGCTGCAGGCAACCGGGCTTCAGCCGTTTTTAGTGAAGGAGATATCAAGGAGTCTAAGGAATTATACAACCAGTATGGCGAAATTTCCAATTGGAGCACGGTTGGAGTTTTTGAAAATGTATCTGGAAGTGGATTCAATAAAGAACACGGAGTGCTGGAGCATCCGCACAAAACCTATGTGTTTAAAAACAACAAGGGAGCTGATGTAAAATGGTTCCCGATGGGTCATAACCTGGGGCACTGGTATGACTTCGAATATCATTATGATATCAGTAATGCATTGATATATGCACAGAGTTTTGTAAACAACCCTGCGGCCCGTCAACTAGTCATGAAAGTAGGTGTATCAGGATCGTTTAAAATATGGATCAACGATTTCCTTGTGGCTTCTGAAAGTGAAGAACGTAATACCAATATGGATGTATATAATTATGTGGTCAACCTGAAGGCTGGTAATAACCGTATCCTAGTGCAGATGGGCTCTGCAGAGATCAGCAATAATAATTTCATGATCCGGTTTACAGACATGAATGACCAGTTAATAACTGACCTTTCTTCACAGGCAGATCATATTTCTTATCCCAAAGAAGCGGGATATGAAGTGAAGAAACTTCCTTTTTTTGCTGAAGAGTATTTTGAACAACGCCTGGCTAAAAATCCGGATAGCTTCACCGACCTGATGATGCTGATCAGTATTTATAACCAGAACGACAAAAAATACGAGGCCCGGAAAATTGCGCAAAAACTAAAAGATAAATACCCCATAAGTACCCTGGTAGCTGAAAAGATAACAGAATCATACAGCCGTGATAATAATAACACTGACCTTACCCGGGAATTTGAATCAATTAAGACCAATGATCCAGAAAGTTTATATGGTCTTATCCTCCGTTTTGACGACGCCATGAACAAGGAAGACTACAAAGAAGCCTGGCAGCTCCTGGCTAAGAGAGAATCATTATATGGAAATAGCAAGGCAATTGTAAACGGACGGATCAGGATACATGCGGAGAAAAAAGAGTATGAAGAAATGCTGAAATTACTGGAGAAGGCATTTAAAGATTATCCCTCTGATGCAGGATTTACCCGTTTGCAATACCTGATCACCTATAATGCGACTAAGGATGCAAAAAAATCTTCTGCTATCCTGAAATCATACCTCGATGATTATTTTGATGAGGATATTTACGACCTGCTGACCAGCAGTTACCTGGAGAACGGGAAAAAGGAAGAGGCTTTCAAGATGTACCGGAAATACATGGAGTATTTCCCTTACGCCACGAATAAATATGTAACGATCTCTGACCAGTATTTTGATATGCAGGATTATAACAGTGCACTGGAGTGGATTGACAAAGCCATTGAAAGAGCTCCTTATATTGGCCGGTATCATTATAAGAAGGGAAGGATAGTAGAAGCACAGGGAAAGAAAACAGTGGCCATGGGACATATGCAGGATGCGATCCGCTATACACCCGGAAATTTTGATGCCCGAAAAAAAATAAGAGAACTGCAAGGCAAAAAGGATTTGTTTGAATCTTTTGCCAAAAACGATATTGAGAAAATAATCAAAACAACTCCCCAGGCCTCAGATTACCCGAACGACAATAGTGTTTACTTGCTGGAAGATATGCAGCAGGTAGTTTATCCCGAGAACGGTGCTTCTGAAGAGAAATATGAACTGCTGATCAAAGTGCTGAATAATGCCGGAATTGACCGGTGGAAGGAAATATCATTGCCTTATAATTATTACACGGAGAAGCTGATCGTTGAAAAAGCTGAACTGTTTAAAAAAGATGGCACTAAAGTGCAATCTGAAAGCAATGATAACGAGATCGTTTTTTCTTCTCTCGAAGTAGGTGATATATTACATATTCTCTACCGTAAGGAAATTGTTTATTCCGGTAAACTGGCAGAACATTTCTGGGAAGAATATACTTTTAACGGTGGCTTGCCCTCCAAAGAATGCCGCTACAGCCTGATCGTTCCTAAAGACAGGAAGTTTAGTTACCGAATGTATAATTCGGACCTGCAACCGAAGATTACCGATATTGATGATTATAAGATGTATGTATGGGAAAGAAAAGACCTGGCTACCATCAAACCGGAATCGTACATGCCGGCTTATACGGATATCAGTGAAAGGATCGTTGTTTCCAGCATCCCCGACTGGAACTATGTAGCTAACTGGTACCGGGATCTCAGCAGCGTTAAGACCAAGGCTGATTTTGAAGTAAAAGAAAAAGTAAAGGAGTTGTTAGCTGGTAAACAGAATCTTACAGATCTGCAAAAGGCAAGACTTATCTACAATTATATCGAAGAAAATTTCAGTTATAGCGATGTGCCTTTCCTGCATAGTGCATTAACGCCACAAAAAGCATCGAGGACACTGCGTACCAAACTTGGTGATTGCAAAGATCTCTCTACCATGTTTGTGGCTATGTGCCAGGAGGCCGGGCTCAATGCAAACCTTGTATTGGTTGATACAAGAGACAATGGCGATAAGAACCTTGACCTGCCAACAATTGGGTTTAATCATTGTATTGCGCAACTGAAGGCGGATAATAAAAGTTATCTAATTGAACTTACTAATAAGTACCTGCCATTTGGATCAATGGGGACAGAACTGCTGAATGCAAACGGGCTGTTTATCCCTAAAGAGAGTGAAACAGCTACTACCGCCTCACTGGTGAAACTGACCACGCCTTCCAGGCCTCTTAATACAATTGACCGTACAACTACTGTAGCATTTAGTGGTAGTAATGTAACGATGGAGAGAAGATCAAGACGCTCCGGCTCCGAAGCTTCAACGATCCGTGAAGGATATAAGGATAAAGGCGATGAAGATAACAGGAAGGATCTTTCGGAATCCCTGGCCAGTGAGTTCAACAAGAAAGTCACATTAAAGGATCTCAAAATTACTAACTTGAATGATCTTTCCGATACACTTGTTTTCCAGAATTCTTTTGTAGTCGAGAATTTCAGTAGCGAACTGGTGGGTATGCAGGTATTTAAATTACCCTGGTCGGATAGTTATAACTCACTTGATTTTATTTCAGCAGAGAAAAGAACTTTTCCTTTCAGTTTCTGGAAATTCTCTTCCACCCCGTATGATAAAGAAGTGATGACAATTGTTTTACCTGCTGGTAAGAAACTGGCGGAAGTTCCCGCTAATGTTACTTTTAGCTGCCCGGCTATGAGCTACAGCCTTACTTTCCAGGTGAAACCCGACAGGATCGTTGCTACCAGGGAAGTGAAATACCTGAAAGACCAGATGGATCCATCTGAATATGCAGCTTTCAAAGAATTCATCACAAAAATGAATGCAGCTGACGGCAAGCAGTATGCATTCAAATAGTACAGAGAGTTTAATAAATTGTAAAAGGCAGGCTTTTAAGTCTGCCTTTATTTTTCTAGCTGTGCCTGCATTTTTCGAACCCTGTCTTCTAGTTTTTCCGACGAAAGATCTTCCCGCATACTATCCACTTTGATCGGGAAGCAGAAAGGGGTTAGTTGTTCCGGGAAAGTGAGTACGATCTTTGATTGCTGTATCCGTTGCAACATATCACGCAGGCGGACTTCTTCCATTTGCTGATCAAATACTTCCTGGTAGGCTTGCCGTAATAACAGGTTACCGGGTTCATATTCCGCAAAAACTTTAAACAGGAGAGAGGCAGATGACTGCAGGTGCCGGGCTTTTTTATGTTCCCCCGGGTATCCGTGGAAGATCAGGCCGCCAATCACGGCAATATCCCTGAATTTTCGCTTGGCCATTTCAGTTGAATTGACGCTTCGTTGAATATCCTCAAACAAATTATCGGGAGAAAACAACTCATACACATTGCTGTCATCTATAGGAATTGGCTGATCGCTCAATAATTCAAATCCATAATCATTCATAGCAAAGGAGAACGTAATAGGCCTGATACGGCTGATCCGAAAAGCCAGGATGGCGGCCATCGCTTCATGCACTAATCTTCCTTCAAAGGGATAAACAAATAAGTGAAACCCGTCCTTTGTTTCAATTTGTTCAATCAGTAATTCGTTGGCTTTTGGAACATGGGACAAATTTTCCTGCAGATCAAACAACGGCTGTAAGATTTCGAGTTCCGGTTCTCTTTTCGCTTTTCCTTTCTGAAAGGCTTCATTAAATGATTCCCTCAGTTTTTTTCCTAGGTTGGCACTCAGGGGCATTCTTCCTCCCACCCAACTGGGTATATTCGATTTTTTAGCTGTAGATTTCTTTACTAATACCGTCATGTCCTTGATCATAACCAGTTCAAGGTTTCTTCCTGCAAGAGTAAATACATCACCCGGCTCCAGGCGGGAGATAAAATATTCTTCGATGACACCTATATAACCGCCGGAGAAGAATTTTACTTTCAGCATGGCATCGCTGACGATGGTGCCAATATGTAAACGATGCCGCATGGCCATACGCCGGCTGAGTATCCTGTAACGGCCGTCAATGATCTCTACTTTTTTATATTCATCATATTGCTGTAAGGCAGTGCCTCCTTCTGTGATATGATGTAATAATTTTTCAAACTCTTCACGGGTGATATCCGCATAACAATACGTTGATTTTATTTCATCAAATAGTTCACCAGGTGTAAACCCTTCGGAGATTGCCAGTGTACAGCAGTATTGAATCAGTACATCAAAACATAGCAACATCGGTACCCTGCTTTCTATCAATTGTTCTTTTATAGCTGATTTTAAAGCAGCAGCTTCCACCAGTTCTAAGGAATGCGTGGGCAGAAAATAGATCTTACTTATTTCATCAGGACTATGGCCACTTCTCCCGGCTCTTTGCAGAAATCTTGCAACACCTTTTGGTGAACCTACCTGTATTACAGTTTCAACAGGACGAAAATCCACTCCAAGATCAAGTGAAGCGGTGCAGACCACCGCTTTCAGTTTCCCGGTATGCAGGTTGTCTTCCACCCATGTTCTTAACTCCATGTCAATTGAACCATGATGCAATGCAATAGCACCTGATAGTTCAGGTGCAGCAGTAAGTAACGCCTGGTACCACATTTCACTCATGCCTCTTGTATTAATGAAAATGAGTGTAGTCCGGCTGTTATTGATGATAGGAATTACTTTATTCACCAGTTTGATACCCAGGTGACCAGCCCAGGGGTATTTTTCGATCTCATCAGGAATTACAGACTCAACCTCAGTTTCTTTTCGCATGGAAGCCTTAATAATGGTCCCCTTAATTTTTAAAGGGGACAGCAGTACTTCTTTAGCTTCTTCCAGGTTTCCTATCGTGGCGCTGATCCCCCAAACGGCTGTTGTTTTGCCTTTAGTACAGTTGATAATTCTTGAAACAGCGAGTTCCACCTGTACGCCTCTTTTACTTCCTAATAGTTCGTGCCATTCATCAACAGCAATAAGTTGTAATGTTTTAAATACATCCGGGTAACCTTTCTGTGCTAATAAGAGATGCAGGCTTTCCGGTGTAATGATCAGAACTTCCGGCATTTGTCTTTTTTGCCGGGCTCTTTCGTTCATGTCGGTATCACCATTCCTGATACCGATCTTCCACTGCATGCCCAATTCACTGATCACTTCTTCCATCGCCCTTCCAATGTCTTTTGCCAATGCTCTTAAAGGTGTGATCCATAATAACCGGAGGCCATTATTTTTTTGAGTTGTATAATTTACCGGATAGCGGTTTATGAAATCAATCACTGCACCTAAAAAAACAGAGTACGTTTTACCGCAACCAGTAGGTGCGTTGACCAGGCCACTTTGGTTGTTAATAATATGCTGCCATGCCTCCTCCTGGAAAGAGAAGGGACTGCGGCCTTTCAATGAAAGCCACTCACTGATGATCGTATATCCTTTGGAAGATCGTAATTGCACGGCTGTAATAGACTATAAAGTTACAGAACAGCCGCCTTAAGCGATGTACTTAATTAACTGATTTAATAATCCCACTCTGCCACTTCAGGAAGTATAATTTCTTATTCTCAAAATAATCCAGCGTCATATTGGGATTGCCCAGGGAAGGCTGGATATCAAAATCGGTGAAGACTTTATGTTGTTTATTGCCGAGATTGGAGGAAAGATCCTTTCCGTATTGCCCCAGCAATTTGGCGTATTTCCAGGTGACTTCGTAACCCCGAAAGACCATGTCACTGGGCCGGGCATACATCACCGTGTTAAAATAATTCGTGATACTGGTGCTGACCTTATCTGTTTTAGCATTGTAAAAAGGGGTGCTGTAAATAATTTCAAGGTCTTTGTACTCGGGCTTTGTAAAATCTTTGATCGCATCCCAGGTGGGCATCCCCATTACTGTTACGGGGTATTGTTTTCTTATAGAAGCCAATTGCAGCGATAATCTTTTTCCAAAATTGTCATTCAGGCTGCCGGCGATGCAAAGCGTATGGCGATTGCTATCCAGCTGCGCTTTTAGCTGGGTTACTGTGAAACTATCCGGCAGGTCAACATATTTTAATTTCAGAGGCACCGACATGGTGCTTTTACTGTAATCGTCGAATATTTTTTTGATCATATCCTCTGCCTGTCCTTTTCTCCTGAAAACTATTACCGGATTAGTGGAGTAGTTTTTTTGTACATACCGGTAAATGCCTTCACACTGTGTTTTCAACGTAGAGTTCAGCATTACAAAAAAGGGGTTACCCCTGATGCCTGCATCGCTTGGGAAATTAGGGTTGATGACCGGGATATTCTTTTTCAGACCAGCCTCAGCAAATATGCGGACATCACTTCCGCTGCAATGAGCAATGATCAGCTCCACATCACTCATTTCGGGTCTTTCTAATTGCTCAGCTACTGTCTCAACAGACGATTTTGTATCATACACAAATACTTCCAGTTGGATACCTTCTTTTTTAAGTGAATCCAATGCTAATTGAACCCCTTCATAAAACTCAAGCCCGGGATTGATAAAAGCCGGGAACTGGTTCTTTTCATACCGATAGTTTTCCATTGAATCAAAGGCCGAGTCAAGGTATAGTGGTGCAAAGACAGCGATCTTATGCTTGCCATTCCCATTCTGCGCAATGATGCCAGCTGAAAAACAAAATGCGATAAGGAGTAAAAAAACAATCTTCTTCATACTAAAGGTTAAGGTCAAAGTTGGGCTTATTCCCATTCGATGGTGGCCGGTGGTTTGCTGCTGATATCATACACCACCCGGTTGATACCTCTTACATTATTAATGATCTCGTTAGACATATTTGCTAAAAACTCGTAGGGTAAATGGGACCAGTCAGCGGTCATTCCATCCACACTGCTCACAGCCCGCAGGGCAACCGTGAACTCATAGGTTCTTTCATCTCCCATTACCCCCACACTTTTTACCGGCAATAAGATAGCACCAGCCTGCCATACCGTTGCATAGAGGTTGTTATCTTTCAACCCTTTTATATACAAATGATCAGCCTCTTGCAATAACTGTACCTTCTCTTCAGTGATCTCGCCTAATATCCGGATGGCTAAACCAGGTCCCGGGAAAGGATGACGGTCGATCATTTCTGCCGGTATACCAAGTTCCCGCCCTACTTTTCTTACTTCATCTTTAAAAAGATTACGTAATGGCTCCACCAGTTCTAAGTGCAGATGGTCAGGCAGCCCCCCCACATTATGGTGTGATTTAATGGTAACAGAAGGGCCGTGTACCGACACACTTTCGATCACATCGGGGTAAATGGTTCCCTGCCCTAATAAGCCGATACCTTCTATTTTTTTTGCTTCTTCCTGGAATACATCAATGAATAAACTACCGATCACTTTTCGTTTCGCTTCCGGGTCTGTTTTACCGGCCAGCTTGGTATAAAAACGTTCTTTGGCATCAATGCCTTTTACATTCAAACCAATTTTATCGTACGTATCCAGTACACTTTGAAACTCATTTTTACGCAACACCCCGTTATCTACAAAAATGCCGAACAACCTGTCGCCAATAGCCCTATGGATCAGGGTGGCTGCTACAGTTGAATCAACACCTCCGCTCAATGCCATGATCACTTTGCGGTCACCGATCTGTTTCTTTAAGGCTTCTACAGTATCGGTAATAAAATGCGCCGGTGTCCAATCCTGCGAACAGCCGCAGATATTGACCAGGAAACTGTGCAGCACTTTTTTCCCTTCCGTGGAATGATATACTTCCGGGTGAAATTGTACACCATATAATGCTTTGCTGTCAGTTCCATTTTTCTTGAAAGCTGCTACCGGGATACTCTCCGTTGTGGCGAGTAATTCAAATCCTTCCGGCAGTTCCTTAATCGTATCGCTATGACTCATCCATACCTGGCTGGTTGCTGAAACATCTTTCAGCAATACATCCTCTTTGGTCCGTTGTAGTATCGCCCTGCCATATTCCCGTTTATTACTTTTAGCCACCAGGCCGCCAAATCGTTTGGCCGTTAACTGGGCACCGTAACAAACCCCGAGTACAGGAACTTCTTTAATAAAGGCCTGTATATCGACATCTGGGGCATTTTCTTCATTTACTGAACAGGGTGAACCGGAAAGGATAATGCCTTTCAGGCCGGGTCCAAACTCAAATGTCTTGTGGAAGGGGATGATTTCGCAGTACACGTTGGCTTCCCGTACAGCCCTGGCTATCAGTTGGGTATATTGAGAGCCAAAATCAAGGATCAGTATCTTTTCCGTCATGGTGCTGCGAAGGTAAAAAAAGGTTTGTAGTTTGAACCGGGTAGTTTGAGGCTGTGGATGGAGGGTGAATTCTGTCTGCCCGGGACTTATTCCCGCATCCTGTAACCTAAGCGGCCTGTTAGGCGTCAAATCCGCGGAATACCAAAACCTAAAACGTAATTTCAGTGTTCAAAATAAGATATATGAAACGGATTCTGCCTTTAGTTATAGTAGCTTTTTTGCTTAGTTCCTGTCATTATTTCTCCGGAAGACGTGTACACGGAGATGGTAATGTGGTTGAACAATCCCGTTCAGTAAGCGGATTCAGAAGTATTGATGTGGGTGGGGCCGTAAAAGTGTATGTAAAGCAGGACTCGGTTTTTTCTGTACGAGTCAGGATCGATAATAACCTGCAGGAATATATTGATGTTTACAGGGAAGGCGAAGTTCTGCATATTCACCAGCGCAACAACACCAGCCTGGATGCTACAGAAAGTATAAAAGTTTATGTATCGGCTCCTTCCTTTGAAGATTTTGATGCATCAGGGGCTTGTGATATAATCAGTGAAGGAAGGATCAGTTCTGATAAAAGAATAGGAGTGGATGTAAGCGGTGCCAGTAATGTAGACATGGATATTAAAGCACCAAAAACAGAAGTGGATGCAACAGGTGCCGCAACGATCAAATTAAAAGGAGAAACGAAAGACCTTTCTGTGGATGGTTCCGGCAGCACCAATATCAGGGCTTTTGACCTGCTGACAGAAAATACAGATGTGCACCTTTCCGGTGCCGGTGATGCACAGATCTTTGCCAGTGTAAAATTGTTTGCGAATATCAGTGGTGCAGCCAGCGTTCATTACAAAGGGAATGCTTCGGTTAGTTCTGATATCAGCGGGGCAGGTAGCGTGAAGAAGGTCGACTAAATAATTTTTGCAGAATAATATTACGAAGCCCCGCCAGGGGCTTTTTTAATACACCTGTTTAAGGTATTGGTTGATTAAAACAAATTCCAGAACTTACAGCCACCAAAAAACCTCTTATGAGTTCACGAAGGCAATTCCTGAAAGAAACTTCGCTGGCTACCGGCGGTATCTTGTTAGCTACATCTTCCTTCAGTAATTTTTTTATCCCGGTAAAACCCAAAGTCATCATTATCGGGGCTGGTTTTGCCGGGCTGGCAGCAGCTAAATACCTGCATGAAAAGAAAATTGATTTCATCATCCTGGAAGCAAGGAACCGGATCAGCGGCCGTGTATTTTCTCATACGATTGATGAGAAAGAAAACCTGGTGATTGAACTGGGAGCAGAATGGGTGGGCAATTCCCATCACCGGCTGCATGATCTTTGCGGAGAATTGGGCTTAACACTTGAAAATAACCAGTTCGAATCACATTTAATTTACCAGGGTAAATATTATAAGAACGGAGAATGGGATTATAGTGAGAACTGGAAAAAGAAATTCCAGGCATTGATTGATTATTACCCGAAACTGACAGAGGCCCAACAAAAAGCAATAGATAAAATGGACTGGTGGCGTTACCTGGTCAACAACGGTTGTGAGGGAAGGGACCTGGACCTGCGGGAACTATTAGACAGTACCGATTTCGGGGAAACGATCCGCAGTGTGTCTGCTTTTGCAGCACTGGCTGAATATGCAGAAAGCAGTGAGAAAAACGAAATGGACCTGAAGATAAAGGGCGGTAACAGTTTGCTCGCCAAAAGAATTGCGGAGCGTATCGGTATGGATAAGATCAAACTGGAACATGCAGTGAACCGGGTCGTACAAAATACAAAGGGCGGCGTGAAAGTGTATTGTGACAATGGACAGTCCTTTACAGCTGATAAGATCATTTGTACCGCACCCACTTTCGCCGTGAAAAAGATCAAATGGGAGCCGGGCCTGCCGACCGACCAGGTCAATGCGATGAATGAATTACAGTATGCAAGGATCAACAAAAATCCTTTGCTCTTCACCGAAAGATTCTGGAAGGACGAAAGTTTTGATATGGTTACCGACCAGTCGCCACATTATTTTTATCATGCCACCAAGAATCAACAGTCAAAGAAAGGTGTATTGATCTCCTATACGATCGGCGAAAAAGCGGCGGTGGTGGCCAACCAAACAGATGAATGGAAGGCCAGCATGATCCAGCAGACACTGCAACCCCATTTTGGTGATGTAAAGGCATTACTGGAAAAGCAGGCTAATTATTACTGGGGTAATGATCAGTTCTCACATGGTGCTTATGCATTGTATGGAAAGGGGCAGTGGTTCCCGGTACGGAAGATTTTAAGCCGGTCACATATCCATACGCATTTTGCAGGGGAACACCTGGCCGACTGGCAGGGTTTTATGGAAGGAGCGATCAATACGGGAGAGGAAGCGGCTGGGAAAATTTAGAGATTTACATACTTCACCGTGATCTTTATATCCCTGTTTCTTCCTTTATCATCGGTACAAGAAATTTTTACCGGGCCTTCCTCCGGTATAAAGAATTGTTTTTCGCCGGCATTGCAGCTCTTGTAAAATTTATTATTGATATACCAGTAAACCTTGCTGACATCATTGGCCGTTTTGCAAACTAACTGTAACGGTTCTTTATTCTTTTTACTGATCAGGTATTCGGTCCCGTTCACCGGGGAGTTGATAATGGGACCATTGCCTTTAAAGATCAGTTCGCAGTCAGCGTTGTGCGGCGGTATCTTTTCAAAGACGATCCGGTTCTCGTCCATCCAGGCCTGCATATCGGGTTCGATCACTTTAAACCATTTCTTTTTATACCCGGTTACCGGAGCACAGCTTTTGCAATACGATATCTTCTCATCCGGGCTGATCATGATCTCTTGGCGGTTGTCGCAGGTTTTGGTGGAAGATATTAAAGGGATAAAATAGTCGGTAGCCAGGTTAGTGCAATGAAGTGCTGGCAGCAACCCGGTTTCACTGCACACCTGCCGTATATCAGCATCCTTAGGCTGGATGAACCACTCTTCATCGCTATCGTAGTTTATCGTATTAAAGATCTTGAATAATAACGGTGTTGCAATATTGGCACCGCTCAGGTCGGCCACACCTACACCGGAAAAATTTCCCACCCACACACCCACCGTATAATTTTTATTATAACCAATGCTCCAGGCATCCCTGCGGCCATAGCTCGTTCCTGTTTTCCAGGCGATCTTCGGCATCCTTTCCGTTGCAGTCCAGTTTAGCGGGAAATCCGGGCGGTTCACTTTGGACAATATCTCGTTGACCATATAATTAGCCGCCGGGCTGATGACGGTGGTTTTTCTAAGGATAGTATCAGTTTGCAGAAAAGAGGGGGAGATATAAATACCATTATTGGCAAAAGAAGAGAACAGGCCAGTTAATTCTTCCAGCGAAGTACCGCAACCACCCAATATCATCGATAAGCCCAGCTTTCGCTGGTCTTTCTGTATTTGTTTGAAATTGCAACTGCCCAATTTTTGGATCAGCTTTTCATGGCCCAGTAATTTCAGCGATTTTACAGCTGGTATGTTTAAAGAATGCTCGAGGGCATATTCTACTGTGACATAGCCATTGAATTTTTCATCATAATTCTCCGGGGCATAGCCTTCATAATTCACTGCCACATCCGTGAGTACAGATTTCGGTGTCAGCAAACCCTCATCAAAGCACAGGGCATAAAGTAAAGGTTTCAGCGTACTGCCTGGTTGCCGCACAGCTGCTGCGCCATTCACCTGGCCGCCATCAACGGTATCGTTGAAATTGGAGGAGCCGAGATAACTGATGACTTTATGTGTTTTATTATCAATAATGATGACCGCAGCATTTTTGATATTCTTCAGTCGCTGGCTGCGGACATAATCTTCTACTATTTTTTCTGTTTTCAGTTGGGTGTTTAGTTCAATATTGGTTTTAATAATAGAACTTCCTTGCCGTTTGAGTTTATAGGCAAGATGTGGTATATAATGGGGCACGGTTCCTCTTGTTGCTGTTAATGGCTCTGCAAGCGCATCTTCAATTTCTTTGGTTGTAAAAACTTTGTCATCAGCAAACTTTTGCAGCCACCGGTTTCTTTCCTCCACGATCCGGTCATTGGTTTTACCGATCACCAATGAAGATGGCCGGTTGGGAATAATGCTCAGTGCCGTTATTTCTGCCAGGGATAAATGGTCCGGGTTCTTTTTAAAATAAAGGATGGAAGCAGATTTAACCCCTTCAATGTTGCCACCGTAGGGCACAAGGTTGAGGTATAACTGTAGTATCTCATCTTTATCGTATTTCCATTCCAGCTGGAAAGCCCGGAATGATTCAATGAGTTTGCTTAAAAGGTTCCGGGGCCGGTGTTCCATGGCTCTAGCGACCTGCATGGTAATGGTACTGGCACCAGATGTGGTTTTCATCCGGAAAATATTCTTGAACAAAGCCCTGCCCACGGCAACAGGGTTAACACCGGGATGGGAATAGAAATACTTATCCTCTTTAGCGATGATCGTCTTTCGCAATAGGGGAGATATTTCTTCCAGTTCTGTTTTCATTCTCCATTTCTGGTCGCTGGTCAGGTAGGCGTTCACCACTTCACCTTTACTGTCGGTGATAATGCTGGAATATTCGATCTTGTCGGGTAATGGAAAGATCCAGTTGAGTAAAAAGAAAAGCAGGAGAAGACTGAGGATGAAAATCCCCAGGCGTTTAAAAAACTTCAACACCCCTCTTTTAGTTATGCGGAAACTTAATTTCACTTATTAATTAGTTACTGGTGCCACGGTGTCAAATCGTGACACCCGGAGCACTTAACAAACATTTATCTTCTTTTATTTGCAAAACAACTTTACTGCTCACTATCTTTCGGTTCAAATTCCCTTCAACCTGTATGGACATCTCAAACCTGTCCCGCCCCACGAAAGATATTCCTCCTTAGCTGTTTCAACCACACTAAATTCAGTTTTCTTTTTGTGTAAAAAGAAAACAGGGCCAAATTTTTTGGTTCATCAAATTTCTTTAACTTCTCGTTTCATAATCAGACCATTTAACCAAACCTGTATGCGCATTAAACTCCTCCTTGCAACTACGCTTGTGGTTGCTGTTTTTTTATCTGCCTGTAACAAAAATGCCGTTAGTCTTTCTTATACTAATGCAAAAGGCGAAGTACCCCAGCTCGGGAATCTTACCTTTCGTTTCAGCCAATCGTTGGTGAAAGATTCCTTGCTCAACGCATGGGATTCTACTGACTATATCTCTTTTGAACCTGCGATACCCGGTAAATTCCGCTGGGAAAGCCCTGATCAGCTGGTGTTTTCTCCTTCACAGCCGTTGAACCCGGCCACTACCTATAAAGCGTCAGTGGACAAAGCTGTATTAAAATTTAGTAAATACAACACCGTCTCAGGTGGGGATGATATCAGTTTTCATACGCCTGATCTTACCCTGGATAATTCACAAATCACCTGGATCGGAGAGACCAGCACTTCCGCCGTGCCGCAGGTTGACCTTTTCTTTAATTACCGCATCAACCCGGAAGAACTGAAAGGCAAGCTGACCATTGAAGTGGAAGGAAAGAAAGTTGATTATACGGCCGTAACCCAGTCACCGGATAATAAAATATCGCTTCGCCTTAGTGGCCTGAAGCAAGAAGACAAAGACCTTGATGCAAAGATCAGTATTGACAAAGGACTGAAACCCGAATCGGGCAGGAATGCTACTGCAGAAGCGATCAGGGCTTCTTTATCTATTCCTTCGCCGTATGTACTCACCATTCAAAATGTGGAAGCAGAACATGACGGTACGGAAGGTGTTGTCCGGGTTTCCACCAGCCAGCAACTGGGTAATGAAAGCCTGAAGGCATTTGTGAAATTTGATCCGGAGCTGGCCTACACGGTTGAACTGACGGAGAATGGTTTCCTCCTTCGCAGTGATAAGTTTGATGTGGAGAAAAGTTATGCATTGAATATTGCCAAAAACCTCCGGGGCAAAATTGGAGGCATTTTGAAAGAAGATTATAGTGGGAGCGTTGCTTTCGGGCAACTGGAGGCGAATATTAATTTCACCAATAGCAAGGCTGTCTATTTGTCTAAAAAAGGCAGTAAGAATATTGAAGTAAAACTGACCAACGTACCAAAGGTGAAACTGATCATCTCCAAAATTTATGAGAATAACCTGCTGATGGCGCAACGTTACGGCTATTACCCGCAGGAATCAAGATCAGCCAGCTATGCGAGTTATGATGGCGAGTATGAAGGTGATTACTACGATGATTATGGCGGAAACGCTATGCTGGGGGATGTGATCTATGAAAAAGAAATTGATACCCGGTCATTGCCCAAAAGTGGAGCAGGCCGCTTACTGAATTTCTCGCAGTTTGAAGACCGTCTGCCTGATTTTAAAGGTGTCTATCACATTGTCATTCGCTCCACGGAAGATTACTGGGTAAAAGACAGCCGCTATATTTCTTTATCAGACCTTGGCCTGATTGCCAAAGAAGGACAGGATAAAATTTATGTATTCACAAACTCATTAAAAACTGCAGGCCCGGTAAACGGTGTAAACGTATCTGTTTATTCGAATAATAACCAGCTGATCGGTACTGGTGCCACGAATGGAGATGGGGTAGCAGAAATTGCTTACAGTAAAAAAGAGTTCAGCGGCTTTAAGCCCGCCATGATCATTGCAAAGACAGCTGATGATTTCAATTACCTGCCCTTTAGTAATACCAGGGTGAACACCTCAAGATTTGAAGTGGGAGGTAAACGAAATAATCCCAGCGGACTGGATGCATTTGTCTATGCAGAAAGAGATATATACCGCCCCGGGGAGAAAGTGAATTTTTCTGTTGTTATCCGTGACCGTGACTGGAAAACACCGGGAGATATTCCGTTAAAAATGAAATTCCTGATGCCGAACGGTAAGGAGCTGAAATCATTCCGGAAAAGCCTGAATGAAGAGGGCTCCGTGGAAGGAAGTATTGATATTGCTACGTCAGCCATTACCGGTAGTTATACATTAGAGGTCTATACTTCCAATGATGTATTACTGGCGGCTAAAAACTTCTCCATTGAAGAATTTGTACCGGATCGTATCCGGGTCAGTACAAAACTGGATAAAGCTTTTCTCCGCCCTGGTGAATCGGCGAATCTCTCTGTGAATGCAGTCAATTTCTTTGGCCCGCCTGCCGCGAACCGGAATTATGAAACAGAGATACAGGTAAAGCAAAAGTATTTTTCCCCGGAGAAATTTGCTGATTACGATTTCAGCCTGGCCAACCAGAACAGTTTCTTTGATAAAGTGGTGAAAGAAGGAAAAACAGATGAACAGGGTAATGCCACTGAAGTATATGAAGTACCTGCCACCTATGCTAATACAGGTGTACTGCAAACAAATTTTTACACTACCGTATTTGATGAAACCGGGAGACCTGTTAGTCGTGCCGTTTCTGTTGATGTATTCACACAAGATGTTTTGTTTGGGGTGAAACGGGATTGGTTCTATTATTACCCGCTGAACCAGGCGGTGAAGTTTCAACTTGCTGCTGTCAACAAGGATGGTAATGCAGCCAGTGGTACAGCAAGGATCGAAGTGATCAAGCATGAATACAGAACAGTACTTACTAAAAGCGGCAGTTATTTCCGGTATGAATCACAGAAGGAAGATAAACTGATGATCGAGAGCCAGCAGTCAATCGGTGCTAATACCGTTTATTCTTATGTGCCAAGATCACCAGGGGATTACGAGATCAGGATATATCGTTCCGGGGCTAACAGTTACGTCAGCAAAAGCTTTTACAGTTATGGAAGCTGGGGTGGCGATAACAGTTCTTTTGAAGTGAACAATGAAGGCAATATTGAGATTGAGCTGGATAAGAAATCGTATTTCACCGGGGAGAGTGTAAAAGCATTGTTCAAAACACCGTTTAGTGGTAAGATGCTGGTAACAGTGGAGACGGATCATGTAGTATCTTACCAGTATGTGGAAGTGAGCAACAGGACCGCCAGTCTTGATCTGAAATTGTCCGGTGATCATGTTCCGAATGCATATATCACAGCTACACTGATCAAACCACATGAGGTATCGGATATTCCATTGACAGTGGCCCATGGTTTCCAGAGTGTGAAAGTGGAGGAGAAGAGCAGGAAGATTCCTGTTGAAATTGTGGCTTCAAAATCAGTTCGTTCCCGCACCCATCAAAAAGTAAAAGTGAAAGCTGCACCGGGCAGTTATGTTACTTTGGCTGCAGTAGATAATGGAGTATTACAGGTTAGTGATTTTAAAACCCCCGATCCGTATAATTATTTCTACCAGAAAAAAGCCCTGCAGGTAATGGCGTATGACCTGTATCCTTTATTGTTTGCAGAAGTAAGAGCCAAACTGAGCAGCACCGGCGGCGATGGTGAACTGAGTATGGAAAAAAGAGTGAACCCGATGCCGGCGAAACGGGTGAAAGTGGTTAGTTACTGGAGTGGTATCAAAAAGGCTGATGGAAGCGGCGAAGCAGAATTTGAATTTGATATTCCCCAGTTCAGTGGCGAGTTGCGTTTAATGGCTGTTTCTTACAAAGGCCAAAGTTTTGGTGGCGGAGAAAACACTATGACGGTGGCAGACCCGATTGTGATCAGTACTGCCTTACCAAGATTCTTAAGCCCGGGTGATACGGTCAATGTTCCTGTTACATTAAGTAATACAACTGATAAGTCCGCCAGCGTTACGGCAACGATCAATACGGATGGTGCTGTAAAAGTGGTGGGCGGCAGCAGTCAAACTGTTGCACTGAATGCAAAAAGTGAAGGGAGGGCTGTATTTAGTGTGGTGGCGAATCCATCCATCGGTGTGGCGAAAGTGACCGTTACCGTGAATGGCTTAGGTGAGAAATTTACCGATGCCACAGATATCTCCGTTCGTCCGCCATCTACGTTGCAGAAAGTAACCGGCAGCGGTTCAATAGCGGGTGGGGGATCTCAAAAAATAAATATTGGGTTAAGTGATTTTATGCCCGGCAGTAGTGACTACAGTTTAGTAGTAAGCCGTTCACCGGCACTGGAGCTGGGCGATCATTTACGTTACCTCGTTCAATATCCTTACGGATGTACGGAACAAACCGTTTCTGCCGCTTTCCCGCAATTGTATTATGGAGATATGGCTGACCTTATGCAACTGAATAAACAGAACAAGGTCAATGCCAATACGAATATTATAGAAGCGATCCGTAAGATCAAAATGCGGCAATTGTATAATGGAGCTGTTACGTTATGGGATGGTGAAGGCCGGGAAGACTGGTGGGCCACCATCTATTCAGCCCATTTCTTGTTGGAGGCAAGAAAAGCAGGATTTGATGTGGACAATAGTTTAATAGAAACCATGCTGACCTATATTAATAACCGGTTAAAGAATAAAGAAACGATCACCTACTATTACAACCGGAACCAGAATAGGAAGATAGCACCGAAAGAAGTGGCCTATGGATTATATGTGCTGGCATTAGCCAACCGCAGTAATGTGCCTTCTATGAACTATTACAAAGCCAACCCTGCATTACTGGCCCTGGATAGCCGTTATCTTTTATCTGCTGCGTATGCGACAGCAGGTGATAAGAAATCATTCACCGCTATGTTGCCGTCTTCTTTTGCGGGTGAAGAATCAGTGCCGCAGACTGGAGGCAGCTATTACTCTGATGTAAGGGACGAATCCATTGCGTTGAATGCATTGATCGATGCTGACCCCGGGAATAAACAGATACCGGTAATGGCGCAGCATGTCAGCAATAAACTGAAAACGAGACAGTGGTTAAGCACACAGGAACGGGCTTTTGCATTCCTGGCACTAGGTAAATTAGCAAGAAGTGCTAACAACTCGGATGCTACGGCTGAGATCAGGGTAAATGGAAAAAATATAGCTAAAGTAGATGGTGGCCAATGGAGAGGTGATATGAAGGCATTGGGTGGTACAAACGTAGAGATCAGTACAAAAGGAACGGGCCGTTTGTATTTCTTCTGGCAGGCCGAAGGTATCAGTACCAGCGGTGCCTATAAAGAAGAGGATAGTTACCTGAAAGTAAGAAAACGGTTCTACGATCGTTTTGGTAACCCGGTTACCGGCAATACATTTAAACAAAATGAATTGATCGTTATTGGTATTACTCTCGAAAGATCTTTTTCAACAGCTATTGAGAATGTGGTGATCACCGACTTGTTGCCTGCTGGTTTTGAGATTGAGAATCCAAGAACGAAAGAGATACCGGGAATGGACTGGATCAAGGATGCTGCAACACCTACAGCACTGGATGTCAGGGACGATCGTATTCATTTCTTCGTGGATGCTTACAATAATAAGCAGACCTATTATTATGCGGTTCGTGCTGTATCACCCGGCCAGTATAAAATGGGACCGGTAAGTGCAGATGCGATGTACAATGGAGAATATCATTCCTATCATGGTGCGGGGGTGGTAAGAGTGACCCAATAGGAATTTATTTTTTTTGACAGTGATGCACTTATTGATAGTGCATCACTGTTTTATTAATTTTAGGATATGAAGAGATTTGTAACTGCGATTCTTTGCTACGGGTTGATAACCTGTGGTAAGCCCGGAGGTACAGAACAACCTGTAACTGACGGGACTGATTCCGTAGTTGCAGCAAGCAGTCCACAGAGTAAACTCAACCTGCAGATCAGCAAGTTTGAGGAAATTGATTCTTCGGGTGTACTGATGTTTCCCCTTGCTATGGGAGAGACAGAGAAAAGAGGGAAATCAGATTATTATAAAGAAGTTCCTTATAATATGTACTGGAATATTATTTTTTATAATAGTGCAAACGGGCAATCTCACTTATTAAGCGACACCCTGAAATTACTGGTCAATGATTTTGGATATAATAACCCGGAACAAAGGGATAAACTCAAATCAAAAAGTAAGCTGTTTTTCAACCTGACGGTTACAGATAATAACGAAGATGGGCTGCTGGATGGAGATGATCCTAACTATTTGTTTGTAACAGACAAACAGGGGAAAAATCTAAAACAGGTATCGCCAGCAGGTTGTGATTTCTTTGACTGGTATGTAGTAGAGAATTCCGATCTTGTCATCATGCTGGTAAGAGTGGACAGCAACAAGGATAATAAATTTGACGAGGAGGATGAAAAAGCGGCCTACCGGTTTGATCTTGCTGCTGATTCAGTACCGGCAGAAATTGTGGAACCTGCATTCAAGGATAAATTAAGGAACATGTATCATCGTGACTGGCAGCGGAAAAAACAATAGCAAGATATTGTTCATATTCCCGGGTTCTCTATGATCATCCTGGCAAGCCGGCTGTCTCTTTTATAAATATCTTCCCTGAAATTTAATTTGCCTTCCCTGTCCACCCAGGCAGTAAAGTAGGCAATAAATACTGGTACTGTTTCTTTTAAGGTAAAGTATTGCTCTTTACCTGCACTCATAGCTTTATCTATTTTTTCATCGGTCCATTCGGGATAGTTACGAAGTAACCATTTAGCCAGGTCCCTTGGTTTGCTGACCCTGATGCAGCCATGACTGAATGCCCTTTTATCTTCATTGAACAAACTTTTTGCTGGAGAATCATGCAGGTAGATATTATAGCTGTTAGGGAATAAAAATTTAACGAGCCCCAGGGAATTAGAAGGACCTGGTTTTTGTCGTACGGATTTGCCCGCCCACTCCATATTATGCTTCTTGAGGTAATTGGGATTGCGGCGGATGCCCGGCAGTATTTCATTTTGTAAAATACTGGCAGGGACATTCCAGTAGGGACTAAACACCACATATTTTAATTCCCCGCTGAAGATCACCGTTTCATGAACGGCTTTTCCGACCACAACATTCATACTCCATAAAAGGGAATCGTTATGGTAGGCGTGCAAACTGAATTCGGGAATATTTACAGCGAGGTAATCACCTTTTGGTTGCTCGGGTAGCCAGCGGCAGCGTTCCATATTCACAATGATCTGTTCAATACGTTGGCTGATGGGATAATTGATCTCTTTCAAAAAATTGGCACCAATGATCCCATCCTGTCTCAATCCCAGTCTTTTCTGAAAAGCTTTAATTCCTTTAACAAGCCCTTCATCATAAACAGAACTGTTAGTAGCTGTCTCAATATCTCCAAGGAGGAATAGGTGTTGCCGGATCTGTGAAATAACCAATGATGAATCGCCTGGTTCATATTTCTTTTTATCTGGCTTTATTGTTTCCCAGCCATTTTTTGTTTCTATATCCCTGTATATTTTGAGGTATTTTTTTAGAAGGCCATACTGCCGGTAAACAGGTTCATCAGCAATAAATGCACTGCCGTCATTCAGCAGGGAGTCCATTAGCTGTAATAAGTTGACCTGCCTGCGGGGAAGGTTCCAGTCGAGGGCCTTGCTGTCTTTTTCACTTAATCCCTGCCAGGCAATTTTTGCGTAAGCGAAGTATTGTGCCGTCAGCATCAGTTCGGTTTCTGCGTCAGGTATTTTGACATTATTGATACGCTGTAAACTATCCATCGTCACCCGAAATGAATCCCGGTAGGGCATTTTATCGGGTAAGCCATCATCGCTGATATTCATGATGCGGTTGAAAAGATTTCCTGCCTGTTCAATCAGCCCTTTATCATCGTACCAGGCGTAAGCATACTCTCTTTTACTGTAAAAGTTTTGCAGCTCATTCCTGAAAGCGGAGAATGCCGGATAGTGTTGCAGAAAAGAGGACAGAAGCGTACTGTCAAAATGTAATTTCACCTGGTCGCTGAATCCTCCCGGTATGGAAATGTCAATTACTTCTTTTCTTTTGGCAGTACTGTCCGCAGGTTGTTGCCCATTGGTAGAAGCACCACCGCAACTGTCTAACAATAATATCATCAGCCATCCTGCGATCAATAATCTCCATCCTTTCATGATCATTTCTTGTGTTTGTTAGTAAAATTAGTAACAGATAGGAAGGACTGTAAACAAAAAATCCTCCCACTACTGAGAGGATTTTAAACGACTTTATTTCAGTTACGATTAATAATCGTTGCCGTAACCACCGCGGTCACGATTGTAACCGCCGCCGCCGCCGCCTTTTTTGAAGCCGCCGCCGCCGCCACCTTTGTAGCCGCCGCCACCGCCGCCATTACCGAAGCTTCTTTTCTTGAAGCCACCGCCGCCGCCGCCTTCAGGTTTTGGACGACTTTCGTTAACAACGATGTTACGACCATCAACTTCAGTACCATTCAAAGCTGCGATTGCTGCTTGTGCCTGGTCATCATTGGCCATTTCAACAAAGCCAAAGCCTTTGCTGCGGTTAGTGAATTTGTCAAGAACGATCTTGGCTGATACTACTTCACCATGAGAGGCGAAAAGATTAGAGAGGTCCTGGTCTTTCAGGTTCCAACTCAGGTTTCCTACGTAAATGTTCATTTTACTGAATTTTTATAAAAACAAATAAGTGCCAACAGTAAACAGTAACCGATGAACATTCACAGGACTGTGAGAAACGTTCAGGACTTGTGAAACTGAAAGAACACCAAAACAAGACAAAATAACGGATTTTTTTTTGAGATATTACCAAATTATTCAGGATGACTCTTTTGTAAACGTCAACTGCTTGATTTTTAATGCCTAAAATGAAAAAGCCCCTCATTTTGAGGCACTAACTACTAAAGGGGGACAAAAAAATGAAGCTGCTGGCTTAGATGCTGGTAGCTTTTTTTGTTGGCAAATGGTTGTTTTGACGAGACTAATTTATGTCTCTATTTACATTACTTATAAACTCAAATTGCGGGGTTGGATTTCCCGAAATTTTAATGTTGAAAAAATACAATCGGGAATTATTTGTTCCTTCATTAGTATAGATTATTTCTCCAAAGAAATGAGGCCGACTTCCCTCTTCATTTTGCAGTCGGTACATTCTGCTTTCAGCACCTTCGCAAAATCTTCTTATAGAAGTCTCTTTAACAACGTAGGTGTTTATAAATGTTGGGTCATACATTGGCTTCATTTGATTATCAAATATGCTTGCTACTGGGTTCTCAACTTCAAACGGGAGGAAATTAATACCGAATCTTGCGGTAGAAATTTTAGCGGGATATTGACCCAAATTGGAAATAGTATAGTAGAGCCTATCCCCCTCTATCTTAAAGTCACTTACTTGAAGAAATGGCTTGTTTTGAATTTTAAAGCTGGAATCAGCGTAGCCAATAGCTTGCCTTGCTATTTTAAGAGATTTATTGGTTTGAGTAATAGCAAAAAACATAAGTATAACACTTGTCAAAGAAACCCCAACACCTATTGCAGATATTATATCTTGTTTACTCCAATTGACTGGCCTTATGGATTGGGATTTATTTATCTCATCTTCATTTCGATAATCTTCTTTATTGGGGCTTATTTTCTGGTCATTAGTATTGTCATTCCCCTTAGTAACAAGAGGTTCAGTAGTATTAACTTTCTCGGCTTTCTCGCTTCCATCTTGTTTTTTATTCTCTTCCATTTTATGCTAAAACAGTTGTTTTGAAACTACCTAAAATTACAAATTATGTTTAATAATCTTAGAGAACTGATTTTGTCAATGCCAACTGAAGAACAGTGCAGGGAGTATTTAGCGGAGCAAAGATGGAACGGGAAGCCTGAATGTCCCTATTGTGGTCATGGGAGGGCTTATAAAATAGAGGGAGGAAAGAGATATAAATGTGCAAATGATGAGTGCTATAAAAAGTTCTCTGTGACTGTGGGAACAGTGTTTGAGGCTTCTAAAATACCACTGGTAAAATGGTTTACGGCTGTTTACTTAGCGGCTTCCCATAAGAAGGGGATTAGTTCTTACCAATTAGGAAAGGATATTGGAGTAAGTCAAAAATGTAGCTGGTTTATGCTTCATAGAATTAGAGAAATGATGAGGGTAAAGGATAACGTTAAATTGGATAACATAGTTGAGGTTGACGAGGTGTACATGGGTGGTAAAGTCGGAAACATGAGCAAATCAAAAAGGAAACAATTAAGGGAAGAAGGCAATACCATGAACACTAAAATTATGGTTATGGGAATGATTGAAAGAGGCGGCAATTTGAAACTTATTACAATGGGTAAGCCGAATGAAAAAATGTCACAGGTTCAGCAAACAATTAGAGAAAATGTAGATACAGATGCGGTATTGGTAACAGATAGTTTCGGAGGTTATAACGGATTAGACAATGTATTTGCAGCACATGAAGTAGTAAACCATTCAGAACATGAATATGTCCGGGGCAAGGTATTTCATACAAACTCAATAGAGGGGGCTTTTAGCCATTTTAAGCGTTCCATTTACGGGATATATCACCAATGTACCCCAAAGCATTTAAGCCGCTATGCTGACGAAACAATGTTTAGATACAACCTTAGAAAAATGACAGATGCAAGCCGTTTTACATTAGCCCTGCAAAATGTGGATGGCCGTCTTAAATGGAAGGATTTAACAGATAAAGAAAACGAAACCCCGGAAAGTAAAATACCTATTTCTTTCCCTCAAAATACCTTTATCCCTTCTCATAAGAAAAACGCAAAACCAGTACATCAAATATTAGACGGAGAAATAGTAGCTACTTATCAAACCCTATTAGAAGCACAGGCTAAAACAGGTATTAAATGGCAGAATATTTCAAGAGTAGCAAGAGGTAAAAAGAATACCACAGGCGGTTATCAGTGGAAATATGCTTAAAATCACTGAAAATCAAAGCATTTATTCCAAAAATCCTATTTTAACCTAATAGGGTTTAAATATTGTATAAAATACACCACCCCTGTATTATCTTTGCACTATATTTGACACAAGTATTTCAAATCCGACGCCAGTAGGCTGGCATAAATTTTCGCCGCTGTGGGTCTGTGCATAACGGGCAAACGGCGGTTTTTTTATTTATCTTAGCCATATGCCTACCAACAAAGTCGCTATTCTTATTGATGGAGGATTTTTTCTCCAAAGATTTAAAGCTAATAAAGGTGTATCCCCCAGGATAGGAGATATGCAACCTTTTATAGACGACATCATGAAGAAAGTTAGTGCTATTAACCCAACTACAACTGATATTCTTTTTAGAAGTTACTATTATGATTGTAGGCCAAATGGAGATAATAAAATTGACCCGGCAGGCCACCACGTTGACTTTTCCAAACATCCTCAATTCTATGCAGCTAACGCATTTCATGGTGACTTGAAAACATTTCCGCAGTTAGCATTGAGATTAGGAGAATTATCATTTGATGGGTGGAAGGTTGACCCCAAAAATCCAGCAAACTATATCCCGGATTTTAAACAAAAATCAGTAGATATAAAATTAGGGTTAGATATTGCGTGGATTGCGGGTAAAAGGATAGTTGATAAACTTGTACTTGTAGCTGGGGATAGTGATTTTGTAGCACCAATGAAATTTGCGAGAAGGGAAGGATTATTAGTGTATTTATATCCAATGGGGCAGGCAAATATTAAGATAATTCTTAAAGAACACGCTGATTTTATATTAACCTAAAAGATATGGCATCCAAGAAAAAACCAGCCAAAAAGAAAGGCAAATACGATATAACAGTTAAGACAAATCTTACACCTGATGAACTGTTTAAAAAAGCCATATCTACTCCAATAAAAAATAGTAAGACTAAGAAGAAGTAGCTTTTAAGTAACTATCAATAGCGTCTTTTATTTTCTCAACCACCCCGGCAGATTGTATTATCCCGGCTATCAGTTTGTAATCCGGCTTTCTGTGCTTTATCCCCCTCCCTCTTAATAACGGCCTATTACTTTGTATGGTCAGGGACTTGTTCCGGGCTTTCACCTCAAACCTTTCGATCTGATTGGATTCATAAACCCTTTCCACCTGCAACCTTATATAGCGGCCATCTACCCGTATTGCTATCCCAAATTTCACCCTATAAAGGTATCTGGTTTCATTGACGAAGCTAAAATAGTTAGCAAGTTTTTTACTAATTATTGCTAAACATGATATATTTTTGCCATGTTAATTATTTTATACCACTTAAATTTAAAAAAATGCAAGTACCCACAGTCGCATGGCCGGGAGGCAGCGGCAAAAACTACACGTTTGAAGTTTACCCTATTTCAACAAAAGTCAGCCCCGGATATGAAGGAAACTACATATTCGCAAAACAAGATGGGAATAAATGGTTGGCCGTTTACATAGGGGAAGGTGTTTTAAAGGACAGAATAGAACACCATTTATCAGAAAACAATGTAACTAAGTGCGGAGCTACACACTTTCATCTTAAATTAAACCGAGATGCTAAAGCGAGGTTTAATGATGAGACGGATTTATTGGCGGGGAATCCAGAAGCCTATTCTCCTACTGGTTGTAATGTAAAAAAGGGCGGCTAAGAGATAGCCGCCCTTTGATTGTTAATTATTCTACCACCTGAAAAAACGAAGTACTCTATTTTCCGGCAGTCTTTTGCGCTATACACAGGCACAACGTCGCACCTTAATAAAAGCAATATTCTGTATAATACTTTATTCTTAAAGTATTGGAAACGGGTATTTTTTGAATAGTAGTCCATCCCTCTTGTCCCTTATTGGTAGTTGAGACCCATTTTGAGGGGCTTCAGTATCTCCAGGGAAGCTTATTCAGCTACCACTTCAAATTCAACTTCTGTAGAATGACCATTACCGAAATCGATAGTGGCTTTGTAAGTACCCAATTCCTTCACTTCATCCACAATACTGATCTTGCGGCGATCAATATCATATCCTCTTTGCTCACGAATAGCACGGCTCAGCTGTAAGGATGTTACGCTACCGAATATCTTACCACTTGTACCAGTTTTGGCACCCAGTTTCAGCGGACCTTCTTTCAGTTTCGCAATAACACTGTTGATCTCAGCCAGCATCTTGTCTTCTTTCTTCTTCACCTGCTTCAACCTTTCTTCCAGTTGTTTTTTATTGCTGGGACTATTCTCAACAGCCAGTTTACTTGGTAATAAAAAGTTACGGGCATAGCCGTTTCTTACTTTTACTACCTCGTTCACACCGCCGAGATTATCTACATCTTTAATTAAGATTACTTCCATTGTTTTCTTTTTGTTCACCAACCCAGTTTCGTTTTTAACGTTACTGTCTTCCTGTTTATACCAGGAGTTAGGGTGAGGTTATTTTAAAAGATCTGTTACGTAAGGCAATAAGGCCATCTGACGGGCTTTTTTTACCGCATCAGAAACTTTGCGCTGAAATTTCAGGCTGTTTCCGCTGAGGCGGCGTGGTAATAATTTACCCTGCTCGTTCAGGAATTTTTTCAGGAACTCCACATCTTTATAATCGATGTAGCGGATGCCATATTTTTTAAAGCGGCAGAATTTCTTAACTCGTTTGTCGCTTTTAATGGCGGTCAGGTATTTGATTTCGTTCTTTGCCATGGTATTAAGCCTCCACTACTTTTTCGGTTCCTGTTTTAGCGCCACTTCTCTTTTTCGCATTATACTCGACGGCGTATTTATCGAGTTTAGTGCATAAATGACGGAGCACAGCTTCGTCACGCAGAAGCTGGATCTTCAGCTTCTCATTGAAGTCGGATGACGCACTGTATTCCAGTACCCAGTACAAGCCTGTGGTTTTCTTCTGGATCGGGTACGCCAGTGATTTCAATCCCCATGCATTTTCTGCCACTACACTACCACCATTAGCAGTAACCATAGAAGCATACTTCTTTTGCTCAGCTTTGAATTCTTCATCACTGAGAACAGGGGTAAAAATCACCATCAATTCGTAATTGTTCATTTTACCTTTTTTGTGTTTAAATAATTCGGTTTATCCCACTGGACATCCCCTGCAAAGAGCAGAGAAAGAATCTGCGAACACAGATTTGGGGCGGCAAAGATAGGGATTGACGGCCAGAAAAGGGAGCTGGTCAGAAGGTTTTTTATGCTGGTGACAAGGGTAATCGTTCAACAAGCTCTATGGGAGGTATTGCTAAGCTTAACTCTTTGTTTTACAAAGCTTCTTAAAAACCTTTTAATCCGGGCTTCACCGTTTTCAAAAAGACCAGGTAAGTAGGGAAGTGGTCGCTATAGCCTCCGCGATAGCTGTTTCCGTCCCAAGTCCGCATCGGGTATCCTTTGTAGCGGCCCTTGTTTTCCACCATGAACTCCCGCTGGAAGATATGCTGCTGGTAAAAAAAGAAACCGGTTTGTTCTTTATCCAGGAAGGGTTGAGAAATGATGATCTGGTCAAAAAGTCCCCAGGCGTCCTGGTAAGCCAGGGTTCCTATTCCTTTTCTATATAACTCAGTCCAGGGATTAAATAAACCTCCGGGACGAACATCCTTTTGTTTGCCTTTTGCACCCAGCACATCTGCGACGCTGGCATTGATGGGGTCATCATTCAGATCACCCATAATGATAATTCTTGCATTCGGTTCCAATTTGGCGATCGAATCAATATGATATTTACAAACGGCGGCAGCAGCTTGCCGGGCAGGAGCACTACGCTGTTCACCGCCACTGCGACTGGGCCAGTGATTGACATAAATATGAACTGTTTCGCCATCCAGTTTTCCTTTTACCCATAAAATATCTCGGGTGAAATAAGCGTCTTTTGATCCGCCGGGTAACTGAACAAATAATTTATCACTGGCGTCAACCGTAAAATATTTAGGATTATATAAAAGGCCGACATCAACACCCCGGATATCCCGGGAATCATAATGAACGATCTTGTAATTTCTTTTCTCCAGCAGTTTATGACGGACCAGATCTTTTAATACCGTATCATTTTCTACTTCTGCGACACCCAGTATGGCTGGCCCGTCGGCATTGACTTCTTTCCCGATCTGCGAAATAACGGTGGCCAGCTTATTTAACTTGTCCAGGTAGACCGGGGTATTATAATTCCTTACCCCGATGGGCAAAAATTCTTCATCATTAGTGATCGGGTTATCTACCGTGTCATATAAGTTTTCAAGGTTATAAAAACTGATAACAGCAGTTTTATAATCTTTTTTTTGCGCCGTAGCAGACAGGCAGGAAACCAGCAAAAAAAACAGGTAGATAATTTTCTTCATAACCTATGATTAAAATCAGGGACGCAAACATACTGAAACAATAGAAGCGAAATGATGATAAAAAGATGCCTGTGGTTAATAAAATATTATGTGTCTAACTTTTTATTCCCTTACAACTTACACTCGTTAATTTTGCGAACTCGAAAAAAACTATTTGCATGCTAAAATCAAGACTGCTGCTGCTGTTCCTTTTCGCCGGTTCGGTGGCCATGGCACAGGTTGACTCTACCTTAAAAAAAGATACTCTTATTAATGACGAGCTGAAGGACGGTGTGCTGGACAATATCCCAACCGTTTCCCTGGATGACAACGATTTGGGAGATGGCGGAAACCAAAACATTTCTTCCTTATTAACAGCTGGAAGAGATCCTTTCTATTCTGCCGCTTCGTTCAACTTCAGTGCTGTTCGTTTTCGTATCCGCGGGTATGATAATGATCATTTCAGTACGTACATGAACGGTATCCCGATGGATAACCTGGACAACGGGTTTACTCCATTTGGCCTCTGGGGCGGATTGAATGATGTGATGCGTAATCGTGATAATGTATGGGGTCTTCGTAATAATACGTTTGCGTTTGGTGATATTGGAGGCAACACGAATATCGATTCCCGTGCCAGCCGTCAGCGGGCACAGACCAGTATCAGCTATGCTGCTTCCAATCGTAATTACAATAACCGGATCATGCTGACCCATTCTACAGGTGTCAGCAAAAAAGGATGGGCTTTCACCTTAAGCGGCAGCCGTCGCTGGGCCGATGAAGGCTATGTGCCCGGCACTTATTATAATGGCTGGGGTTATTTTGCTGCGGTAGATAAACGTATCGGCCAAAACCACCTGCTTTCTTTCACTGCCTTTGGTGCGCCAACAGAAAACGGCAGGCAGGGTGCTTCTGTACAGGAGATGATTGACCTGGCAGGTACGAATTATTATAATCCCAACTGGGGCTACCAGAATGGAAAGAAAAGAAATGCCAGCGTTGGTAAAACACACCAGCCGGTATTTATCCTTTCTCATGATTTCCGGTTGAATAATAATACAACCATCACTACTGCTGCCGGCTATTCATTTGGCGACAGGAGTGTAACGGCGCTGGACTGGTATAATGCGGCTGATCCGCGGCCTGATTATTACCGTTATTTACCCAGCTATACTTCCACCTGGGCCAGCACACCCGATGCTGCACAAGGGGCACAGTTGTACGACCTGATGAAGAACGATATTACGTATCGCCAGATCAACTGGAATAACCTGTATAATGTGAACAGGGCAAGTTTTGCCAGCATTAATAATGCAAATGGTATTCCCGGTAACACCGTCAGTGGTAGACGTTCCCGTTATATTATTGAAGAAAGGATCATCAATACTCAGCGGCTGAACCTGAATTCTGTGATCAATACCAAATTTGGTGATCATATTGAATTTACCGGTGGCGCTTCTTACCAGATGCAGAACAATCATTATTATAAAGAAGTGAATGATCTGCTGGGCGGAGAGTTTTATGTGAATGTAAACCAGTTTGCAGAAAGAGATTATCCTACCGACAATAATGCGATACAGTTTGACCTGGACAACCCTAACCGTATCTTATACCAGGGAGATAAATTCGGGTATGATTATAATATTAATATCAGTCGTGCTTCAGGCTGGGCACAGGGTGTTTTCAAATTCACGAAGGTTGATTTCTTCCTGGCCGGCCAATACACCTTCACTTCTTTTCACCGGGATGGAAATGTAAGGAATGGTTTGTTTCCCAATGATTCTTATGGAAAAGGAACAACCAACGAATTTCATAATTATGCAGCCAAAGCCGGGGTAACCTATAAGATCGATGGCCGTAACTATGTTTTTGTAAACGGCTCTTACCTCACAAGATCACCCTACTTTGAAAATGTATATGTTTCTCCAAGGACCCGCAATGCACAACAAGGCACGGTTGAAAGTGAAACTATACAAACGGTGGAAGGTGGTTATATTATGAATGCACCCAAGTTCAAGATCAGGGTGGGTGGTTATTATACCCGTTTCCAGGATGGTATGGATGTAATGTCTTTCTATCATGATGCTTACCAGAATTTCGTGAACTATGCGATCAATGGCATTGATAAATTACATTTTGGCGGTGAGTTTGGTATTGAAGCGAAAGTGACACCAACTATTACCGTGAATGCAGCGGCTGCACTCGGCCGTTATTATTACGACAGTAAGCAACACGCAACGATCACCGTGGATAACAGTGCGTCGGTATTAGGTGAGCAGATCATCTATGCAGAAAACTTCAGGGTGCCCTCCACACCACAAGAAGCATATAGCCTCGGTGTTACCTACCGGTCTCCTAAATTCTGGTTTGTTAGTTTAACCGGTAATTATTTTGACCAGTCCTGGTTAAGTTTTAACCCCCTGCGCCGCACTTATGATGCATTGAAATTTGTAGAATACAATGGCGATAAGTATCACCAGATATTTGACCAGACCAAATTTGATGCACAGTACACACTGGATTTCTTTGGTGGCTATTCCTGGAAACTGCCAAGAGATTTCGAGATCAATCACAAACCCACTTTCATCGCCTTTAACCTGGGGGTGAATAATATTTTAAATACAAAGGATATTATCACCGGTGGTTTCGAACAATTGCGCTATGATGCACAAACCTCTTCCAGCGATCCTGTAAGTACTGGCAAATTTCCTCCGAGACTTTATTATGCTTACGGGCTGAATTTCTTTGCCAGTGCCACCCTTCGGTTTTAATAAAATTATTTGAGCGTTATAAAAACAAAATGTATGCGATCATTGAAAACAGGTTTGAGAACGACAACAGCCATCATGATGATGGTGCTGTCTGTGCTCCTACTTTCCTGCGATAAACAACCCATCGGCCCCACAGGCCCGGATCCACTTCCCCCACCTGCGCCTGGAACCTATATGCCGTTTAATGAATTCAGGGCTTTACATACCGGCGGTGGCGATATTACTGTTCCGGCAGGTACCAAAAAAATAAGAGGTGTGGTGATCTCCAACAGTGCGAATGAAGCAGCAGGCAATTATCGCCTGCAGGATGAAAGCGGTGCTGGTGTTTATTTTTATTCAGTGGTTGGTTCTCCCATTTATTCCATCGGAAGTGTGCTGGAAATTGATGCGGCAGGTTCAGGTATTCTTACCTTATATAATGGAGACCTGGAACTGAAAAGTGTGCCACAGGCAAAAGTGGTTCCGGTAGCAGGTACGATAACTGTTACACCCCGTGTAGCCACGGTGGCTGATATTATTACCAATAAAAATGCATGGGCTTCTTCTCTGGTAAAGATTAATAATGTGACGTCCATCACACAGGCATCTTCTAATGCCACGGGTGTGACATATAATATTACGGATGCCACCGGTACCTTGTCCATGTTTGTTCGTGTGGTATCTGGTATCACTGTAAACCTCTCGGGAACTTCTGTTACCGGTTATGTATCCATATTTAATTCAACAACCCAGGTAGGTATCCGTACCGCCGCTGATATACAGTAATTATTTAAAAAGCTATTTATGATAATGAATAAATATAAAACATGGATCAGCCCTTTACTGCTACTGGTTGTGGCGGGTCTGCTGGTTGTTTCCTGCCAGAAAAAATTTGAGGAGCCACCTGTTACCGGCGCACCGGGTGTGGTGGCGAATACTTCCATAAAAGATATTAAACTAAGATATGCAGGCGGTAACCCTGTTGCAATCACCGATGATGTGATACTGGAAGGTATTGTTTCCTGCGATGACAGAAGCGGTAACTATTACCAGCAGATCGCTATCCAGGATGCCACCGGTGGTATCTTATTAAGAATAGCCGGTAGTAATCATTATAATAATTTCCCGGTAGGGCGCCAGGTATTTGTAAAATGTAAAGGGCTATACCTGGGGCAGTATAATGGAACGTTGCAATTAGGAGGGGGTATTGATCCTGCCTTCGCCAGCCAGGGTGGTGTTACGCTGATCGCTAACAATTTGCAGGATCAGTACCTGGTAAAAGGAGCACTGAATCAGCCATTGGTGCCACAGGTGGTTACGGTATCACAACTTACTACCAGTTTGCAGGATAAATATGTAAGCACATTGGTGAAACTGGAAGGATTCCAGTTTTCGTCAAATGATCTGTCTAAGAATTATGCAGATGATGACCAGTCCGGGAACCGTATCATAAGTGCCTGCACGAATCCAACAACCAACCGGATCACTTTGCGCACCAGCAATTATTGCAATTTTGCCACACTCCGTGTAGCACAGGGTAATGGTGATATTATTGGTGTATATTCTTTCTTTGGTTCCACCAAGCAGTTTACGATTCGTGATACGACAGATGTGCGGTTTTACAACCCACGTTGTCCTACTGCTGCAGGTGGCGGCAGCATCAGTTTAACAACATCTCCTGTTACCATCGACTTTGATGCATTAGGTACAACCGGCTTACCGGCCGGTGTATATGTGAAGCAGGATGCCAGCAACGCTTTCATAGGTAACGAGGCCACTGTTTACAACAACAACTTTACTGCACCAACTACGTGGAACCAGACAAGTTTAGGATTTAAGAATTTCGCCTCTGCAACAGGATTAACATCCACGGCTACAAGTACGGTACAAAATGCCTCTACGAACAGGGCATTGGGCGCCAGACAAACCGGAACGGCTACGGCCGGTGGCGATCCGGGATACGCTTTTGCATTTCAACTGGCGAATACAACCGGTAAAAGCAATTTAATAATGGAGTTTTTATTACAATCATTAGATGCTTCCACCGGAACAGGCAGAACAACTACCTGGAGAGTGGATTATGGTATCGGGGATGATCCGGCCAACTTTACAACGGTTGCCACCACCCCGGCTACATTAACGGCAACATTTGGTACTGGCACATTTGCCAGTACTCCTGTGACTGTCAATTTTGGTAATACACTGAATAATATCAACCAGAAAGTATGGATCAGGGTGGTAGCGCTGACCAGTACAACAGGTGGTGGTAACAGGCCATCAACAGGTATTGATGATGTGAAATTTTCGTGGAATTAAAAAATTGTAGTTCAGTTATGTGGCAATACATAACTGAACTTTTTTCTGGTAAAGAAAAACAACCGTTATGAAAAAATTATTTACGCTTTTGTTTGTCTTGATTTCTTTGCTTTCCTTTTCTCAGTCAACCACAATTGTAATCAGCCAGGCTTATGGGGGAGGTGGTGGATCAACGGGTACTTATTTGAATGATTATGTAGAATTACATAACGTTAGCAGTACTGCTCAGTCTTTAAATGGAATGTCTCTTCAATATGGTTCTGCGACAGGCCAGTTTGGTTCAGTCGCTACTAACATTTTTGCACTGCCCAATGTCTCCATTCCTTCAGGAGGATATTTCTTAATTCAACTTAGTGCTGCCGGTACTGCAGGAGCCGCATTGCCCGTTACTCCGGATGCTATTACAACAAATCTAACGATGAGTGGTGCATCTGGCAAAGTAGTATTAGCGAACCAAACAACTGCCCTTGGGTGCGGAGCCACTGCTACGCCTTGTACACTCCCCTCTGCAGCGATTATCGATTTGGTTGCCTGGGGAACTTCAAATAATGCTGAGGGAGGCGTGTCAGTAAATAACGGTGTTGCAATTACCTCTACTCAGGGAGCAGTAAGAAAAACAAATGGATGTACTGAAACTGACAATAATAATGCAGATTTTGATGTGATAACAGCACCTGTTCCCAGGAATAGTGCTTCACCCGCAGTGATTTGTGGAGCCACAGCGCCATCATTATCTATCTCTTCACCTTTACCTGCCTTTGGTAGTATTTGTATCAATACCACAGCCGGCCCTAATTCATTTACTATTTCCGGCTCTAATCTTACTGCGGCAAATGTAACCGTGGCGGCGTTGGCAGGATATACATATTCAACAACAGCCGGCGGTACTTATACAACCACATTATCACTGACACAGCCCGGGGGGGCTTTCTCACAACAGGTGTTTGTGAAATTTGATCCAACTGCTGTTCAATCATACAATGGAAATATTACCGTTGGCGGTGGCGGTGCTTCTTCAGTCGATGCAGCTGCTTCAGGTGCCGGTGTGAGCAGTTCAGTGGCGACAGTCACATCCGGTACTGCCAGTGCAATCACACAAACTTCTGCAACAGTAGCCGGTTCAATTACGGCAACAGGTTGTTCTGCAATTACGGCTTATGGTATTGAATATAGTACAACAGCGGGTTTTGCCAACGGAACAGGAACTGCTGTTGCATCAACTAACTTAAGTGGTGCTGCTTTTTCTTCTGCACTTTCAGGCCTGACTTTAGCTACTACTTATTATTATCATGCCTATGCTACAAATGGCACAGGTACGTCCTATGGTGCAGAACAATCCTTTACGACATCTTCGTCAACCCCAACGGCTGGGGTCGTAATCAGCCAGGTGTATGGCGGTGGTGGCGGAGCTACAGGAACTTACCTGCATGATTATGTTGAGTTGCATAATAGTAGCTCTACTGCTCAATCTATTAATGGAATGTCGCTTCAATATGGCTCTTCTACAGGTTTGTTTGGATCAGCAGCGACAAATATTTTTGCATTACCAAACGTATCAATACCAGCAGGTGGGTATTATCTAGTACAGCTTAGTGCTGCCGGTACAGCAGGCGCTGCATTACCAGTAACTCCTGACGCAATAACTACTAATCTTACTATGAGCGGGACATCCGGTAAGGTAGTCCTGGCAAACCAGGTTACGGCGTTAGGTTGCGGTTCTACAGCAGTACCTTGCGTTCTGCCATCTGCTTCTATAGTTGATCTTGTTGCCTGGGGCGCTGCAAACAATGCAGAAGGTGGCGTTTCAGTAAATAATGGCGTAGCCATTACTTCAACACAAGGCGCTGTCAGAAAAAATAATGGCTGTACGGATACAGATAATAATAATGCAGACTTTGATGTGGTAACAGCTCCTGTTCCCCGTAACAGTGCTTCACCTGTTGTAATATGTGGCGCAGGATCCCCATCATTAACTATCTCCTCTCCATTAGCAGCTTTTGGTAACGTATGTATCAATACAACGGCTGGCCCGAATTCATTTACTATTTCTGGTTCTAATCTTTTGTCAACCGATGTAGTGGTAAGTGCATTAGCTGGTTTTACCTATTCCACAACAGCCGGAGGTACATATACAACAACTTTAAATATTCCACATGGAGGCGGTGCATTTTCACAGCAGGTATTTGTTCAATTTGCTCCAACAGCTGTTCAGTCTTACAATGGAAACATTGCAGTAGCGGGTGGTGGTGCCACCGCAGTTAATGCTGCTGCTTCAGGTGCTGGTATCAATACAGCACCGTCTGTAACCTCCGGTGCTGCCAGTGCGATCACCCAAACTACTGCAACAGTAGCGGGTAGTATCACGGCAACAGGTTGCTCTGCTGTTACTGCTTATGGTATTGAGTATAGCACAACAGCTGGTTTTGCTAACGGAACCGGTACTGCTGTCGCTTCCACTAACCTGGCTGCTGGCAACTTTAGTTCAGACCTTGCTGCACTGGCAACAGGCACTACTTATTATTATCATGCGTATGCCACCAATGCAGGCGGTACATCCTATGGTGCAGAGCAATCATTTACTACTGCTACACCTAACCCGACTATCAATGCAACAGCATTGACCGCTTTTGGTAATGTTTGTATCAATACAACAGCAGGCCCGAATTCATTTACTATTTCAGGCTCCAACCTTACTACTGCTGATGTAACAGTAGCTGCACTGGCTGGTTATACGTATTCAACAACTGCGGGAGGTACTTATACCACTTCGCTGACATTAATACAGCCCGGTGGTACTTACTCCCAGGAAATATTTGTAAAATTTGATCCAACAGCCGTTCAATCTTATGATGGAAATATAGTGGTCAATGGCGGCGGTATTGCTGCTGCAGTTAACGTAGCAGCAGCAGGCGCCGGTGTGAATACGGCTCCATCAGTTACTTCAGGTGCGGCTAGTGCCATTACTCAAACCACAGCCACTGTTGCCGGTAATATTACTGCAACAGGTTGTACGGCTGTCACAACTTATGGAATTGAATACAGTACGACCAATAACTTCCCGAACGGAACAGGAACACCCGTTGCTTCCACCAACCTGGCAGCAGGCAGTTTCTCTTCTGCATTAAGTGGTTTGACTGCCAATACTGTTTATTATTACAAGGCCTATGCTACGAATGCCGGCGGAACAACTTATGGCGCCCAGCAAACATTTACAACAGCTGCACCGCCACCACCGGCCATTACAGTAACAGCACTTAATGGTTTTGGCAATATCTGTATCAACACCGAAGCTGGTCCGAATTCATTTATTATTAACGGAACCAATCTCACTACAGCAAATATTACTGTCGGACCTTTAGCTGGGTATACGTTTGCTGAAACAGCAGGCGGTACTTATACTGCTTCATTAAGCATTACTCAAACCGGTGGCACGCAAAGCAAGAATGTGTATGTGAAATTTATGCCAACCGCAGTACAAGCTTATAATGGTAATATTCCTGTAACAGGTGGCGGTGTAACGGCAACAATAAACGTAGCGGTTACCGGGGCCGGTGTTAATACTACTCCGACAGTAACAACAGGTGCTGCTTCAACTATCACGACCAGCAGTGTTGTATTAACCGGTACTACAGCGGGTAATGGTTGTAGTCCGCTTACAGAACTTGGATTTGAATATAGTGGTATCAACGGCTTTGCTGATGGTACCGGAACTAAAGTTCTTTCCACCGTAGCCTTCAGCACCCAGGTGACAGGCCTTGTGCAGGGAGCTACTTATTACTATAAAGCTTATGCAAAAAATGCAGGTGGTACAGGTTATGGTGCGCAGCAATCATTTACGTTGACTGCCATTCCTAATGAGTTCAGGATATTCCCGGTGCCAGCACAGGCAGGTGCTGAGCTGAAGTTCAGTATTAATAACCTGAAACCCGGCTACTATGCTTTGTTATTCCTGGATGCGGAAGGTAAACTGGTGTACCAGAAAAATATAAACATACAGGCTACATTCATCAACCAGTCAGTCACATTGCCGTCAACCATATCAAAAGGTACTTACAGGGTGCAATTAGTCAATACAGATGATATCATTGCTACAAAGACCATACTGATCCTTTAACAGCAGGTCTGTTGTTATAAATAAAAAATCCATCCGTTACAAGCGGATGGATTTTTTATTTGAGATAAGTCAGTTTATAAATGTGTCAGTTTGATCACTGTTCTGAATTGTTTGGTTTGCACTTGCAGGAAATAAACTCCTTTAGGGAGTGATGTATTGTTTAATTGAATAGTTGATCCGGCATTAATAAGACCATACTGCATTGAACGGATCGTTTGTCCCTGCGTATTTAAAAGATTCAGCTGAACATTGGTCAGTGTCTTTGATACTTTCATATTTACTTCCCCCAGGAAAGGATTGGGGAAAGCAACAATACCCAGTTCCGCAGCCGGAATATTCGGAACAGCCGTGATCAGGCCAGACAGATCATATTTGGAGAAAACAGGGTAGTGGTCAGATGTATTCTGTGTGGTAACATAATCAGGAACAACATTGATAACATCTGTTCTGATCTGTGCGGAACCGGGCACATAATAAGGTACCAGCTCATTAGATATAATATGGTTGTCCACCACGTTGGGGAAATTGAGCATGCTGGTCTGCCCGGCAACCGCCAACGGTAAAGTGATCGATTTATAGTGATCTGCATCTGTGCTGTCAACGACAATGGGCTGATAAGATGTTTCAGGCCCTGCACCACTGGAAATGGTTTGATTCAATGCATCATTATAATCACCAATGATCATATTGAGTGCTGAAGGATAGTAAACGTCCAGGCTGTCCTTTAATTCCTGGGCACCACCACGGCGACGATCATAATCACTTACTGTGCTTCCTGCTTTGCCATGAATAACAATGAAATTGATATTCTTACTTACACTATTAATAGTGACAGTGGCTGATAACATATAAGGGAAACGTCCGGATGCCCAATTCACATAAGCTACTCCGCTTGCATTGGATCTAAGCAATCCCCGCAAACTGACATTGGAGAAAATAGATTTACGGTAAATAAAGGCCAGTTTCTGCCCGGTTAACCAGCTATTACCGGTCCCGGTTGTATTATTACTGCAGAAGGGAGCGATCGTAAAACCAAACTCTGTATTGCCCAATGAATCAACCAGCCTCCTGATACGCATGGAGTCCACGATCTCAACAAGACCATACAGGTCTGCATTAAGATAGCGCATGATCGTTTTAGCATTCGCTTCCTGCAGGTCGTTGTTTACTGGTCCGTTGTTGGCGTCGCCAAACCATTCTATATTCCAGCTGACCACATCCAACGTGGAAGCACTGCTTTGAGCAGCTGTTGTTGCCGGGTTAATGACAGGGAGTAAAAAAAGGAAGAGTAAAATTCTTTTCATCGAATTTATTTCAGCTGGTAAAGGTAGTGCAGAAATTCCTGTTATTGAATGACCGGGGTTATTACTCAGAAAGCCGGAAGTCGATCACTCGTAGTTGCAGGCTTTTTTCCCCGTTCCATTCGTTCTCATCAATTTTGAAAACAATATCCACCGGTTTTTTCAACTGGAGCAAAGCGAATTTTTCAGCCATACCAAAACCAATACCTGTTATTGTTACATTATCCTGCCGTACAGAAAAACGGATATGCTGTTCCTTCACAATTTTGGAATAGCCGGTATCCATTACTTTTTCAACGACAAAAAGAGGACGCAGATTTTCGGGCCCAAAGGGTTCCATTTGCCCGAGTATATTATAAAAGGGCCAGGTAATATCTTTTAAGGAGATGGCAGCATCAATAACGATCTCCGGTATTAATAATTCAGGATCGATAGTGGAAGAGACCACCTGCTCAAATTTTTCCCGGAATGCATCCACCTGTTCTAATTCCAATGTCATTCCTGCTGCAGCAAAATGACCTCCGTATCCCAGTAAATGTTCACGACAGGCATGAATAGCTTCGTATAAATTAAAACCCGGGACACTACGGGCACTGCCGGCTGCATAATCGCCTGACCTCGTCAGCACAATAGTAGGACGGTAATAATGTTCGATCAGCCTTGATGCAACAATACCCACCACTCCTTTATGCCAATGCTCTTTAAATACCAGTGTTGATTTGCGGGATGTCCAGGCTGCATTTTCCCGGATAAGTGATAATGCTTCATCGGTGATATTGCTGTCTGCTTCTTTACGGTCAGTATTATCACTGTGCAGCATTTCTGCATAATGAAGGGCTTCGTTCTCCGTTTCTGCAACGAACATCTGCACTGCTTTGCGGGCATCGTCCATTCTCCCCGCTGCATTCACCCGGGGTGCGATCATGAAAACAAGATTATTGATATGCATTTCTTTGCCAAGACCGCTGAGCTGCATTAATGCTTTGATGCCCTTGTTGGGGTTTTCATTAGCTTTTTTCAATCCATGAAAAGCCATGATCCTGTTCTCTCCCGTCATCGGAACAATGTCGGCGGCGATGGCAGTGGCCAGCAAGTCAAGAAATTCATATACATCATTATCGGAAAGGCTGAACTGCGGGGCCAATGCCTGTATCAGTTTGAAACCAACACCACAGCCGCATAATTCTTTATAGGGATAAGTACAATCCTTTTGTTTGGGATTCAGTATAGCTACTGCATCAGGAACTACTTCATCAGGAAGGTGATGGTCACAAACAATAAAATCTATACCCAGTGTTTTTGCATAAGCAATAAGATCAGCGGACTTAATGCCACAATCGAGAGAAATGATCAGGGAAAAATTATTTTCACTGGCAAAATCAATTCCTGCTTTGCTCACCCCATATCCTTCACGGTAACGGTGCGGAATATAAAAATCAAGATTGGAATGGATCTTTTTTAAGAATTGGTACATGCAGGCAACAGATGTGGTGCCATCCACATCATAATCACCAAAGACAAGAATTTTTTCATTACTGTTAACAGCAGTAATAATTCTTTCCACCGCTTTAGCCATATCCTTCATCAGCCAGGGATCATGCAGGTCTGATAGTTGCGGCCTGAAAAAATCTTTAGCCGCATCATAGGTGTCAATACCCCGTTGCACCAGGATACTGCAGATAACAGGATTTACTTTCAGTGCCTGCTGTAAAGCTTCGGTCCTTTCCCGGTCAATAGTAAGTTGATTCCATCTTTTTACTGTCATCTTGCAACACTACTCTTTTTTGAGCTTAACCTTAGTTAGTATTTACGATCAGTAACAAACAGTACCATGTCTTCTAATCCTTTCCGGACAGGAGTTTCAGAAAACTGGTGAAGCAATTGTAAGGCTTCTTCTTTGTACGCATTCATTTTTTGAGTGGCATAGCTGATGCCACCGGTTTGTTCCACCTGTTTTATTACCCACTGCACTTTCTTTTTATCAGTATTATTGTTTTTGATGATATAGATCATCTTCCGCCTTGTTGCTTTGTCGATATTGTTAAGCGAATAAATAAGTGGCAGCGTCAATTTTTTTTCTTTGATATCATTGCCGGTTGGTTTGCCAACATTTTCACTGGCATAATCAAACAGGTCGTCCTTGATCTGGAAAGCGATACCTGCTTTTTCACCAAACAATCTCATTTTCTCCGTTATCGTTTCATCATTGCTGGTGGACCATGCACCCGCAGCGCAGGCAGAGGCCAGTAGTGAAGCCGTTTTGTTTTTGATGATCTCAAAATAAACATCTTCTTTCAGGTTCAGTGAACGGGCTTTTTCAAGTTGTAATAATTCACCCTCACTCATTTTGCGTACTGCATCAGAAAGGATATGAAGGATACGGTGGTCATTATGATCAAGTGAAAGCAACAGACCTTTTGCCAGGAGGTAATCACCGATCAGCACATTCGCTTTCGCCTTCCAGAGGGCATAAGTGGAGAAAAAACCTCTCCGCTCCATGGAATCATCTACCACATCATCGTGAACCAGGGTGGCGGTATGCAGCAATTCAACCAGGGAGGCGGCCCGGTACGCCGCATCGTTCACTTCCCCGTTCAATTTTGCAGAAAGAAGCACAAACATTGGTCGGAGTTGTTTACCCTTTCTTTTTACGATAAATCGCATAATACGGTCCAGCAGCGGGGTGTTGCTGCGAACCGCTTCCCTGAAATGCAGTGCAAAATTTTTCAATTCGGGCTCGATGAGGTCACCAGGTAGCTTCATGTATAAAATGGCAATTTACGCTGCAAAAAAATAATTACTGCATCGTGCATCAAAATGAAGCCATTTCTTGACTAAGTAATTGAGAAATAATGTGAATAGAGGTAAATAATTACCATAAAAATTTGGTTTTTAAGCTTCAAGCTCTATTTTTGCAAATTATTAGGACAATGTTTTCATAAATCTTAATCCTTAGTTATGGCAAGCAAAAAGTATTTACTGTTCATGATGGCTGCATTCTTCCTGTCATTGAACATGTTTTCACAGGTGAAGATTGGAACTACGTATGATTCTACTCAGATACCTTCCAAGAGAATGCCTCAGCACAATGAGTTCCTGCAAGGAACTGGCAATTTTCCGGCAAAACCCCGTAACCAATGGGAAATTGGTCTGAAATATGGTCTTTTCCAGATCAGCGGCGATGTTCCGGCTGTATTTCTGACCGCTCCGAATTTCGGTATCCACGTTAGAAAGGCTTTCGGTTATGTATTTTCCATGCGTTTAGAATATATCAACGCCGTAGGTAAAGGTCTTAGCTGGATACAATCAAATAACTATGGTTACAATCCTGCCTGGTTTGGTAACTATAATGCACCGGTAAGACAACCGGGTATGCCTGATTACACTGTTGGTACACTTGATCCTACTGGTACTCAGCCTTTCGATCCGGTATATTATAATTACCGTTCTAAAGTACAGGACCTTTCTTTACAAGGTGTTGTTACATTGAACAATATCCGTTTCCACAAATCTAAAACTGGTTTCAATATCTACGGATTTGCTGGTATCGGTGGTACTGTATATGAAACTAAAGTGAATGCTCTTGACGGTAATACGCCTTATGATTTCTTCAATAACATCACTGGTGGTGTTTATAAGAACAGAAAGGATACCCGCAAAGCATTGAAAGATTTGATGGATGATTCCTACGAAACTGCTGCTGAAAACCAGGGCGAACGTCGTCCGAAGTTATTTGGTAACACTTTCAAACCTACTGCTACTGTAGGTTTAGGGTTAGCTTTCAAATTGAGCAACCGTCTTAACCTGGCGTTAGAAAACAGGTGGACGATTACCAAAGATGACCTGTTGGATGGTCAGCGCTGGCAGGAAAATCCTGTTGGTGATGCTGCTCAAACAGGCGATTTCGATTCTTATAATTTCACTTCCCTCGGTCTGAATATTAACCTGGGTGCAAAATCTGTTGAGCCACTGTGGTGGTTGAACCCACTGGATTATGCTTACAGCGAGATCCGCAACCCACGTTTGATGCGTTTGCCTAAGCCAGTTCTGCCTGATAGTGATGGCGATGGTGTAACAGACCAGTTCGACCAGGAACAAACTCCACAAGGTTGCCCTGTTGACAGCCATGGTGTATCCAAGGATACAGATGGTGATGGTGTACCTGATTGTAAGGATAAAGAATTGATCACTCCAACCTACTGCCAGCCTGTTGATGCAGATGGTATCGGTAAATGCCCTGTTGCATGTCCTGATTCAACTTGCCCGGGATGGGGTGTTAAGAAAGATGATTGTGCTACTATGCTCGGTGCGTTACCAAGTGTATCTTTCAAAGCTGGTTCTAACAACCTGAATGATGACAACAAAGCTGTACTGGCTACTGTTGCTTCAAGAATGCGTAACAATCCGGGTTGTAAAGTAGTTGTGGTTGGTTATTGCGCTTCTAATAAGAAAGAACAGCAACTGAGCTGGGATCATGTAAATAAAGTGATCTCTTATATGGTGGAAAAAGAAGGTATCAGTGTGGACCGCTTTATCTTCAACTACGGCCAGGAAGGCGGTGATTGCAATACCGTTGACCTGCGTGCAGCTGCTGAAGGCGAAGATGGACCTAACACAGTTACTCCTCCGCACCCGAACCTGCGTAAGAACTAAAATTTCTCGTTATACTTTTTGCTGATAGTAACCCCTCCCTTTACAGGGAGGGGTTTTTTGATGATTTTTTATGGTAAAAGCCGGATTTTGAGGCCTTTACCAAAACCTTAACGGGCTGTTTTTGGTCACCTATCTTTTTTCCGGAACTTTTGCCCATATCAATTAACTTTGCCAACCTTTATGCGTTTTACAGCTGTATTATTTTTAGCGGTGCTTCTCGCCGGTTGTGGCGGTGGCAGTATGACCAAACTCCTCAAAAATCCAGACCCGGAGTATAAACTGCGTATGGCTGAACAGTTCTTTGTAAAAAAGAAGTATTCAAAGGCGCAGGTGGTGTATGAAGATGTGATGCCCTATTTTAAGACAGGGAAGGAGTTTGAGAATATTTATTACAAGTATGCCTATTGTGCGTACTACCAGTTGGACTATTTCAATGCGGAAAATCTCTTTAAAACCTTTTTAGAAATATTCCCGAACAGCAGCCGGGCTGAAGAAGTTGATTATATGAGGGCTTATTCTTTTTATAAGCAATCTCCTAAACCAGCTTTGGACCAGACCAATACCATCAAAGCCATGGGGATGATGCAGACCTTCATCAATATGCACCCTGGTTCGGAAAGAAATAAAGAGGCGAATGAGATCATTGATATTTGCCGCCAGAAGCTGGAAACAAAGGATCATCAGAGTGCACAGCTGTATTATGACCTGGGTCAGTTCAGGGCAGCCGGGGTATCATTTACCACCCTGCTGGAAAACTATCCTGAATCGCAAAAAGCTGATGAGTATAAGCTGATGATCATTAAATCCTATTATCGCTATGCACAACTGAGTGTGGAGGAAAAGCAGGTAGAGCGTTACGAAAAGGTAATTAATGAGTGTAATGAATTTGTGGATCGTTTCCCGGAAAGCAAACTGAAAAAGGAAGCCGAAGATTTTTTAAAGCAATCGCAAACCAATATTAAAAATTTAAGCAATGAGCAAATTAAGACGTCAGCTTAGTGCCGGGATCACTAATAATGTTGAAACCCGCAACCTGGATGATCTAAAAGGCAAGACAGGAAATTTGTATGAATCAATTTCTATTGTTGCCAAAAGGGCCAACCAGATCAACATTTCCCTGAAAGAGGAGTTGCACAATAAGCTCGAGGAATTTGCAAGCCATACCGACAGCCTGGAAGAGATCCATGAGAATAAAGAACAGATCGAGATATCCAGAGCCTATGAACGTATGCCGAATCCTGCTTTGCTGGCTACCCAGGAATTCATGGATGAGAAAGTATATTTCCGTAAAGGAGATGATGAACTGTTCAGCTAAGACTGGTAACTGAATATATAATTGCGATCTCACTACCGGTGGGATCGCTTTTGCTTTCTATAAGTAAATAGTACTTTTGACAAATGCTGCAGGGGAAAAAAATATTGCTCGGCATCACAGGAAGCATAGCTGCCTATAAATCGGTCTACCTGGTGCGGTTGCTGGTAAAAGCCGGTGCCGACGTAAAAGTGATCATGACCCCATCAGCAAAAGATTTTGTTTCTCCCTTAACTCTTTCAACGCTTTCTAAGAACCCGGTTTTAATTGACCTGTTTGATGAACAAAGCTGGTCCAACCATGTGATGCTCGGCCGCTGGGCTGATGTGATGCTGGTGGCCCCTTTGAGCTGCAATACGCTGGCTAAAATGGCCTCCGGGCAATGCGATAACCTTTTACTGGCCGTTTATTTATCGGCCACCTGTCCTGTTGTGATTGCTCCTGCCATGGATGAAGATATGTGGCACCATCCTGCCACAAAGATCAACCTTCAGAAAATAGAATCTTTTGGCAACAAGATCATCCCGGTAGAAAAAGGAGAACTGGCCAGTGGTTTATTTGGCGATGGAAGAATGGCTGAACCGGAACAGATTATTCAATACTTACTCGACAATTTTTTTTTGACCCGTCCGCTCACCGGTAAAAAAGCATTGGTAACTGCAGGGCCTACATACGAACCGATCGACCCCGTTCGTTTTATTGGCAATCATTCCTCCGGGAAGATGGGAATTGCCATTGCCAGGGAATTACAACAACAAGGAGCTGAAGTAACATTGGTAACAGGACCGGTTCAGGCAGAATTGCCGGGAAACGGGATCATCGTTAAAAAGGTAAAGACAGCAGCAGAAATGTTTGCGGCTTGTTGGGAGGTATATGCAACAACGGATATAGCCATTATGGCGGCGGCAGTAGCAGATTATACTCCGGTGGTGACGGCAGCAGAAAAGATCAAAAAAAAGGAAGATGGCCTCACGGTTGCATTAACAAAGACAAAGGACATCCTGAAAGAATTGGGCGAAAAGAAAAGAAGCGGCCAGGTATTAGTTGGATTTGCCCTGGAGACAAACAATGAACAGGCCAATGCAAAAGAAAAACTGGTACGAAAGAATGCCGACCTTATTGTATTAAACTCGCTGAATGACAGTGGTGCTGGTTTCGGGTATGATACTAATAAAGTCACTATTTTCGGAAAGGAAGGGCAGGAGTTTAATTTTGAAACGAAATCGAAACAGGCGGTTGCTAAAGATATTGTTGATACTATAATCCGGTTATACTATGCATAGAAAAATTGGGCTGATCACATTGTTCCTGCTGGCAGTTGTTGTGGCAGATGCACAGGATATACAGGCAAGACTTACTGTGATTACCAGCAGGATCAGTACGAATATTGATAAGAAGATATTCAATACCCTGCAGACAACACTGACCAATTTTATCAATAACCGGAAATGGTCAGCAGATGTGTTTAATCCAAACGAGAAGATCCAATGCAATTTCCTGCTCAATATTGACCAGGAGATGGGTAATAATATCTATAAAGCGAAGCTGACGATACAGGCGGCCCGCCCTGTGTACAACACGACGTATGATTCTCCCATTATCAATTTCATTGATGATGATATTATATTCAGGTATATCGAATTTCAGCCCGTGGAATTTAATGAGAACAGGGTACAGGGTAATGATCCCATGGCGGCTAATCTCCCGGCCATACTGGCCTATTATATCAACCTCATACTGGGAATGGATTATGATTCCTTTTCGTTGCGGGGCGGCGACCCTTATTTTAAAAAGGCCTGGAATATTGTGAATAATGCCCCGGAGAGCGGCGATATTACCGGCTGGAAATCTTTTGAAAGCCTTCGTAACAGGTATTGGCTTGCCGAGAACCTGAATAACAGCCGGTTTGCACTGATCCATGATGTATTATATGCGTATTATCGTTCCGGCATGGATATATTCGCCGAAAATGAAGATGAAGGCAGGAATGGTATTCTTAATGCACTGAATTTTTTGAATACGATCAACTCAGAGAATCCCAATTCCATGTTACTACAGTTTTTTTTCCAGGGTAAAAGTGCCGAGCTGGTTAAAATTTTCAGCAAGGGAAATGGGGATGTGAAGACCAGGGCAAAGGATATGCTGGTCCGTCTTGATGTAACGAATGCTGCAGCTTACAAAGAGATCAAATGAGAATTACATTTTTTATAGTTCTTGTTATCCTTTTCGTTGCCTGTGGCTCCAAAGGCGATGTTCCTAAGGGTGTTTTACCTAAAGAGAAAATGGAAGACGTGATGTGGGATATGTTGCGGGCTGATGAGTTCGTGAAAGAGTATATGCTGGCGAGGGACAGTTCCCTGCGTGATACCGCAGAGTATCTAAAAATGTATGAACGGATTTTCCGGCTGAATAAAACAAACCGGGAACAATACGCTGAAAGCTTCACTTATTACCGGACGCACCCCAAACTGATGAAAGACATATTGGATTCGCTAAATGTAAGAGGACAGCAGCAAAGCCTGCCACCCGAAGCCAATATCCCCGAGAAACCTCCGTTTGATGTTACTCCACCTGAGCAAAAAATAAAGAAACCTGTTGAAGCAAACTGATAGCCGGATACTGATCTCCTGAACTTCTGTATTTTTACCACCTGATTATTTGCCAATGAACAAAGTTGTTACTACTGCCGAACAGGCTATCCATGATATTCATGATGGCGCTGTGATCATGCTCGGAGGCTTTGGCCTTTGTGGTATCCCCGAAAATTGTATTACTGCTCTCGTCAAAAAAGGTATTAAAGGCCTTACCTGTATTTCCAACAATGCCGGAGTAGATGATTTTGGCATCGGGCTCATGCTGCAACAAAAGCAGGTTAAAAAAATGATCTCTTCTTATGTGGGGGAGAATGCCGAATTTGAAAGACAGCTATTAAGCGGTGAACTGGAAGTGGAACTCATTCCGCAGGGAACACTCGCTACCCGCTGCCTGGCTGCAGGGTATGGGATGCCGGCTGTTTTTACTCCTGCCGGTGTGGGTACAGAGGTGGCGGGTGGTAAAGAAGTAAGAAACTTTAATGGTAAAGATTACCTGATGGAATATGCTTTTGATGCCGACTTTGCCATTGTCAAAGCATGGAAAGGCGATACACAAGGAAATCTTATCTATAAAGAAACAGCCAGGAATTTTAACCCGATGATGGCAATGGCGGGAAAGATCACCATTGCAGAAGTGGAAGAGCTGGTTCCGGCCGGAGCATTGGATCCGGATCATATTCATACTCCCGGTATTTATGTGCATCGCATTTTCCAGGGATCAGCCTATGAAAAAAGAATTGAGCAACTAACCACCCGAAAAAGAAATTAACAGATCATGGCTTTATCAAAGGAACAAATAGCACAACGAATTGCCCGGGAGTTAAGGGATGGTTACTATGTAAACCTGGGTATTGGCATTCCCACCCTCGTGGCGAATTATATTCCCGCAGGGATCGATGTGGTATTACAAAGCGAGAATGGTTTGCTGGGGATGGGGCCATTTCCGTTTGAAGGCGATGAAGATCCGGACCTCATCAATGCCGGTAAGCAAACGATCACCACGGTTCCGGGGTCTGTATTTTTTGATTCTGCTATGAGTTTTGGTATGATCAGGGCGGGGAAAGTGGACCTGACCGTATTAGGAGCCATGGAAGTAAGTGAGCAGGGAGATATAGCCAACTGGAAGATACCCGGGAAGATGGTGAAAGGAATGGGAGGTGCCATGGACCTGGTGGCCAGTGCCAAAAATATTATTGTGGCCATGATGCATAGCAATCCCAAAGGCGAATCGAAATTATTACCCGCTTGTACCTTGCCGCTGACAGGTGTTGGTTGTGTAAAGAAGATCGTTAGCGACCTCGCTGTGCTGGATATTACCCCGGATGGGTTTAAACTGCTGGAGAGAGCACCCGGTGTTTCAGTGGATGAAATAAAAGCAAAGACCGCCGGGAAATTGATTATTGAAGGGGAGGTACCGGAAATGACGTTCTAAACTCAGACCGTTGTCTTCATTTCACTAGTCGATCAGGTTATTCTTCACCGCAAAGAAAACAAGGCCCGCTGTGTTCTTGCTGCCGAAACGTTCCATCAACCGGTCTTTGATCGCTTCTACAGTACGAGGACTGATCTCCATTTTCTGCGCTATCTCCTGGGCGGTAAATTCCATGCAGATAAAACGGAGCACATCTTTTTCCTTATCGCTCAGGGTGATCTCGTTATTGAGGGAAGGAACCACTTTCTGGCGGGAATGCGATTTTTTCAGCAGGATGCGGTTCACAAAATTATTGAGGTAATATCCTTTCTCTGACACTTCCATAATGGCTCGGCGGATCTCCTGGGGTTCTGCATTCTTCAGCAGGTAGCCATTGGCACCATTCTCCATCAGGTGATAAACAAAACGTTCATCTTCATACATACTAAGCACCAGTACTTTTATAGTAGGGTACTGTTTGCTGACTGCCTTGGTGGCTTCAATACCATCTTTGCCCGGCATGCGAAGGTCCATCAGGATCACATCGGGTTGTGATTCCGGTAAACCGGCCAGCAATTCATCGCCGTTCTCGGCCTCTTGTACAAATTTGATATTAGTAAAAGGACGCAGGGAAAGAATAACTCCTTTCCTGAAAATTTTATGATCGTCTGCAATTGCAACCTTGATGATTCCCATAGTCAGCAGGTATAGGTAAAATTAATTTTTTTCAGAGATATTGACCGCTTAACCGGCTGCAATATACTCTCTTATTCGTATGGTTCATCTTTCGGCAGTTCGATGGTGACTTTGTAATAGGTCTGGGAGATATCTTTTTCGAAATTGATATTGCCCTGTACTACCCGAAGGCGGCTGCTGATATTCTTTAAACCCAAACCCACAGTGCTGCGGTTCAGTTTATCAAAATCAGCCTGTACAATTCCCCGGCCGTCATGGTGGATGCGGAGGTAGAATTTATCGCCATGCACATTCTGCGTGAGGTGGATAAAACTGGCGCTGCTGTGCTTAAGGATATTATTGATCAGTTCCTGGACGATCCGGAAGATCACCAGTTCTTTTTCGGCTTTCAGCCGGTCCTTGTATTCATGAAAACGGCTGCTGGCATTGATGCTGCCGGAACCACTGATCTTTTGGAACAGATCATTCACGGCCGACTCCAGCCCGAAATTCTTCAGGGTAGGCGGCATCAGGCTATGGCTGATATTACGGATGAGCTGGATGGTATCATCAATGATCTGGCGGGCCTGGAAGATCGATTGCAGCTGGGTGGACTTATCCTGGTTCACTAAATTTTCATTCAAATACAACCGGGCTGTGGCCAGCAGGGGGCCAGCATCATCGTGCAGGTCGGCGGCCAGGCGTTGCCTTTCCTCTTCCTGCAATTTGATAGAGGCATTCAGCAGGATCTTTTGCTGGTCCTGCTCCATCTGCTGCAGCTTATTCTGGAAACGGATCACCCGGCGCTGGTGAAAGATGATAAAGATGACAAGGCTGATCGTAAGCACCAGCATGCCCAGCGTACCTAAAAACAGGACGGTGGAAACTTTGGAACTGGTGGCTTGGAGAAAGAACATAAATTCGGATTAGTTAGGTGGTAATATTTATATCATATCCAGGTAAGGTACAGATGATGTTTGACCACCCGTGCTTTTATTTGGTTGACGGGCGACGAAAATCAGGCCTACAGAGAAAAATATATTTTTAATTGTATCGAAAAGGTAAGTCACATGCCAATACTCCATTCCAATTTTTTTGTCGATATTATTGACAAGAATATTGAAAAAGAATGAACCGGCTAGATAGAGCATTATTCCTGTAGAAAACCAAAACCAGGGGCTATTTACAATTGATGAATCCTTAGCTGTTTTAAATTGCTCATAGAAAAGAAGCAGTATAAAAATAAACAAAGTGATAGATTCAATACCGATAGGTATTGAATCTAATCGTTTTATTTTGGTTGTAAAAAAGTAGAGTATCTGAAAACAAACAAAGAAGATAGAGAACAATAGTATTAATCTCTTCAATTTTTCATTATGTATTTGAATCCAGAGAATATATGCAAAAAAGCAAAATTCAAAAGTTGTAAACATAGTGTAATACAACTTAATGTAGGACCGTGGAATAGAGTCGTAAAAAAAATTCAGACAAAAGAAGACTGTACAATAGGCAAATACTATCCATGCTATCTGTTTCGTTTTGAGCTTTTTGTTGAAAAAAAACAAAACCAGAACAGGCAGGAGGAAGGAATACTGAAGCGTAAATTCAAAAAGGTTTTCTATAAACTTGGATTTTACCCAAATATAGAAAACCTTTTAATAAACTAATAGTTTTGAGGGCTAATAAAATACTAGCATTGCCAGTATTTTATTATTAATCCCAATCGAAATTCAGGATATCTTCTTCCCAATTAACTTTGCGAGAATTTTTCATAACAGTAACGTTTTTAAACAGTGCCTTTCAAATCAGATTTGAGAGGTAAAAATGGGAATACAGCCACCCTTATTCAACAGGTCTGAGGGGCTGTAAAACAGCAGATAATGATGAAATGCAGGATGGATAAGCTTTTCAAGGGATTTTTCAGGTAAACTTACCTGCTCAAATTGCGAAATTTCCCTAGTAAAAACTAGTAAATTTACGGTCGTTAAAATAGGAAACTTACCCGGAAAATATCCGATGAAGAAGAGGTTATCAACAGCTGTGGAAAAGATTGACGAGAAACTCGCTTAAGAGCAGTAGTAATAAAGTGAAGGTACTATCGCTATGTTCGAAAAAAAGAAGTTGATTGACATTGGATTTCGCTTTTGTTCTTCAATAGGATTGGAAATTCTGTTTTTGGACGGTTTCTTCCCGTTTTACCGGGACTAAGGACATTGGATGTTTTTGAGGGGCTCATCCTTGGTCAATCAACTTGCACCAAAAGTATATCCACAACCGGGTGTGTACAAGAGCAGTACTCCGCTGTTTTAAATGCATGGTTTTTACGGCTGCTGACGTAAGCATACTATGCCGCTACCTGAAAATATACGAACAGGGCATTTTGACGATGCGGATCACTGAAAGTGGTGAATAAAAAGCCGTTACCCAAAAAATGATCTCTGGGCAACCTCGTATTTTAATCATAAAAAAGAGTACTTTTACGAAAACCATGTTCCTGTTACTGCCAAAACACATTGATCCATGACTGCCCAACAGATTAAAGTAGCGATTGCTGATGACCACAAGATTTTCCGCGATGGTATCCGGATGGCCCTGAAAGACAAAGAATACCTGAAAATTCTTTGGGAAGCCGAAGACGGTAAAGACCTGATGCACAAATTACAACTAAAGATCCCCGATGTACTATTGATGGATATCCGGATGCCTGAGATAGACGGTATCAATGCTATCGGTATGATCCGTAAGGAATACGAAGCGGTGAAGATCATTGTGCTCACCATGTATGATGACCAGGAAATGATCACCAAGATGATGGAGATGGGTGCCAATGCCTACCTGACCAAAACCACTGATCCGGACGAGATCTACCAGGCCATCCTCACCTGTATGAATGATGATTTTTATTTTAACGAACTGGTGAATAAAGCTGTGCTGCTGAAACTGCAGCATAAAAAAACGGTACGACAGTTCTACCCTAACCCGGTCAAGTTCTCCGAGAAGGAATTAAAGATCCTGAAACTGATTGCCGAGGATAAGACTACGGAAGATATTTCGAAAGAGGTTTTCCTGAGCCCCCGCACTATTGAGACCATCCGCCAGAATATGAAACAGAAAGTGGGCGCCAAGACCATTGCCGGATTGGTGATGTATGCGATGCGGAATAAATTGCTGGAATAGCACCCCTCTAAATCTCCCTTGATGGGGGAGATTTCCAACAGTATTATTATGATCTGATCATTTATTTTTAAGGCTGGAGCATCATGAGTAATATCAACGATAGTTTTTTTAACGGGTATTATAAAGATATCTGGAAGACAATCATACCGGCAGAATTAACGGCGAAGGAAGTTGAATTCATGTTGCCTTATTTCAAACTGCAGCCCGGCAACAAAGTACTTGACATCATGTGCGGTTACGGAAGACATGCCATCGCACTGGCTGAAAAGAGGATGGAAGTAACAGCGGTAGATAACCTGGAAGAGTATATCACTGAAATAAAGAAAACAGCTGCTGAACGATCATTGCGGGTAAACGCCATCAAAGCTGGTATTGTTAATTATATCCCGGAAGAACAATTTGACCTGGTCATCTGCATGGGCAACAGCCTTAATTTTTTCCCGGAAGAAGACGTACAAAAAATATTTGCTCATATTGCTGATCACCTGCAACCCGGCGGTCACTTGCTGATCAATTCCTGGTCCATTGCTGAGATTGCCTTCAAAAATTTCACGACCAATACCTGGTCGGATGTGAACGGGGTAAAAATTTTATCAGATGCATCTTTACATTTTCAACCCACCCGTATTGAGGGTAAAAGTATTATGATAGCCCCCGATGGAACCACCGAAACCAAACTGGCCATTGATTATATTTTTTCCATTGCAGAATTGGAGAAAATGCTTACAAATGCCGGTTTGCAATTAAAAGAGGTGTACAGTATTCCCGGGAGAAAAAAATTTACACTGGGTGAGCCGAGGGCATATATTATAGCGGAGAAGGTCTAAAACCTTACAACACCGTGCCGGATGGCATACATCACCAGTCCAACCCTGCTCTTTACCTGCAGTTTTTCAAATAAATTATCCCGCAGGTTATCAACGGCTCTTGGGTTCAGCTTCATCTCCAGGGCAATTTCTTTATAGGTCATTTCGGTACTGGCTAAAGAGAGGAAACGGATATCTGTTTCGGACAATAAATTTTTTTCTAAGGAGATCGAATTATCAGGCTGCTTCTTAAAAAGGTTGATCAGCTTGCCGGTGGTAGTATGGGAATAGTAATAACCGGACTGCATCACCGATTGCAGCGCAAAATGCAGCTCGGCAGGATGAATATCTTTTTTCAGAAAACCTTTTACACCGGCCTGTAATAACCGGATCAGGGCCAGTTCAGAATCATACATGGTCAGCATCAGCACATGTACGGCCGGGTGGTTATCCTGCAGCCAGGCAGCCGTTTCCAGGCCGTCCATTTCCGGCATGTTCAGGTCAAGCAACACCACATCGGGGATGATGCCATTATTGAGTTGTTGTATCAGTTCTTTCCCGTTGCTGGCTTGTATGGTCACCCGGCAGTCGTCAAAATGATCAATCAACGAAGCCAGTGCCGTCCGCAAAAGAATATGATCATCGATCAGGGCTACTTTTATAGTATTAACAGGTGGCTGCATGGATTATAATGGTATGGATAATTGAATAACAGTTCCTTCTTCCCGGCTGCTGTGGATACGACATTGCCCGTCAATCATGGTGGCTCTTTTTTGCATATTCGTCAGCCCGGCTGATTCTTTTTTGCCGGGTTCGTTCATATCAAATCCGGCACCATCATCACTGATAACAACAGAAAGCAGGGTCTCACTGTAATCCATTTCCAGCTTTATACTATGAGCTTTAGCATGTTTGATAATATTATTCAGTGATTCCTGGATGATGCGGAAGATAACAAGTTCTTTCTGCCCGTCCATAAAAACAGGTTCGCCGGTAACGCTGAACTCCACCTGGTACAGCCCTGTGTTCCTGAGTTTGCCGGTCTCCGTTTCAACAGCGGCCAGCAGGCCCCGCTGGATAACGATATCCGCATTCATGTTCCGGGAAATATCACTGAGGTCCAGTATGGCTTTGCTGATATGCCCGGCAACACTTTTCACTGATTCATGGATATGAGTCGTGTTAGAGAAATCAATAGTATGCAGTTGCAGCTTGGCCAGTGTAAGTGAGAGGCTGATATTATCATGTATTTCCCTGGATACATTCTGAAAAATTTGTTCCTGGATTTCTACCTGGGTAGAAAGGAGGGTATTGTTATAATCCAGCCTAATGTTTTCTAGCTCTTTTTCGTATGCAATTTGTCGGCGTCGATATAGAAAAATAACGATGATGATGAAACTTGCCATCAGTAATATTATCGCAGTAGTTGTAACTAGAAATATAATCATATTGTAAGCGGTTTTTTTAGTAAAACAGCTTTCGAAATAGCAAGAAAAACAACGCCAAGTGAAATAAAATGTAACCTAAATAAAGTGGTATAAATTGAGGGGTAATCACGAAATATTTTTGCTGATATTAAGAAAAAGGGAATAATCATGAAGCTATAAAAGAATAGACTACTAACAATCCAAAAAGAGGGCTTTTTCGATAGCAGCTCGGTTGAATTATTAGTAAGTAAGCGATGAAAATATATTAGGCATATAATTGAAATATAAAGCAGCGAGAGGCTTGATATCAGGTCTGAAGTTTTTCGAATAAATGAATTGGAGGTATTTAAGAATAGGATATTAAAAAAGAAAAAAGCAGAAGCTATTATCGTGATTGTGAGAAAAAAATTAAGAAGCGCAGTTAGCCTGGGTGATATGAATAATTTTTTAAAGTAAGTTATAAAGACGTATGACTCTATTAGTGAAAAAAATATATTCCCTGATTCGACAAATATAACATAGTTATATCTGTCTTTTGCTATCATAAGTATATATATCCAACCTGATAAAAATAATATGATGCAACCAATGGCATATATAGCGAATAATTTTTTAGTTTGATCATTGCCCTTACTTTTAATAAGTACTACTAATGCGCTAATTGCGCAGATGATTAGGAAAATATCTGTTCCGTAGGACCATTTGAAATTTGTAATAAGTTTCTCCCAGCCAGTTCGGTTCATAAATGCAATTTAAGCCGAGGCGATATTATTTCATGTAGTTTATTAGGAAAGAAAAAAACGGTAAAAAATGGTGAAAAAACGGCAGCCATAACAAGGCCTTTATTCCCGGGCTGTTTTATCTTTAAGCCAGCTCTTTGACGTGAAAAAACGGTAAAAGCGGATGAAATCCTCCTGAGGTTTTCGTTTTTTAACCCTGAACCCGTGGTTAAAACAGCAGGGCTGGCTGATGATAATACAGCGGCTTGCTGGTGTTTTCACCATGGAAGGACGATGGTGTCCCGGTAGTTTTGGTTCATCATTTTACATGCAGGCATGCAGCAGGAAAGATGAGCCGGGGATGCCGAAAACCGGGATTTTAAAGAGAGTAGGCGGGAAACTTAATTTATTATGAAAAAGATAGTATTCGTTTTTTCTCTTTTAATTTCTTTAGTACAAATATCGTCAGCACAAGGGAAAACGGTAATAGGGTTAACAGATATGGAAATTGCTAGTTTGCAAAGACAAAACCCCGGAGTTACAATTGATTTAAGTAAATATGGTTCTGGGAATTCACCCTATTTTTTATCCGTGGCAGATGCGCAAAATTTTATTGATTCAGTGAAAGCCGTAATGCTTGCAACTATAAATGTGCCCGAAAAAGAAGTCATTGTTTCATCGGGCTCAAATCAGAAATTTGCGTCATGTGGATGTGGTGATTATAGTGCAGGTGCCGGGTCAGCTGGCCTATTTAGTAGCTTTAGTGTAGCTTTTAGTTATTGCAATGGATCTGTTTCAAATGCTACTATTAATACGAGCGGGCTGCAAATTGGGTGGACGCTAGGGGGAACGAGTAGCTCTTATAGTGGATTATATGGCTGTAGCACTGCAACTGCTACATTTTCTATCGGTATTTTTTCGTGGAACCAAATTGTAAGAATTCAGTGGCATTTTAATCCTAATTCTTGTACTTTTTATTATAATATAGGTAGCGGACCCTGTGGAGGAATACTTTACTAAAAGCGTAACGATATGAGTAAACAAAAAAAATGGATTCTTGCTGGTGTGGTAATTATTGTAATTATCATAGCCTTTATTATGACAGAATCCAAGGTATTAAAATTCAATTTAGAGAAGGGACAATCTGACTCTACAACTGTGAATCAGGTTAAATAGCAGTCATTGTAAGCCTATTATTTCTTTCTCTGTGCTTTTCTCTTTTATTCATGAAACCTCTTTTGCCAATATTAATCTGGCTCTGGCCCTGTCTTGCCATGGCCCAGGCAAAAGAGGTTTCTTCTTTGCAGCGAAGTGATACTGCAAAAACAGTCATTCGACAAGCTCCGGTTGTAAAACCTGAGATCTTTACCAGTGGGTTTATCGATATTATGAACAATGGCCAGGTAAATGCATCGGCCCGTTTTATCCGGTTATTTATTGGCGAGCCGGGTAAATTTGCCGTGCCGCTTTCTTTGTATTCGGGTGTATCCGCCAATAATTTTCAAAACCAAACCAATGCCGCCGGGGTTTTGCGCAGCAATGATCATCTGGTGAACCAGTATATCAACCCATTGAGCGGCTTAGTCAATATTTCCAGTGATGGCGTTCTTTTTTTCAAAAAAACAGACCGGCCTACCAAAACCGGCTGGTTGTATCATTTTGGTGAAAGGGTGTTGACAGGTGTAAGAACCGGGCCTGTTACAAACCCGCAAACGGGTAAACCGGTCAGTTTCCTGAACAGCTTTGCCAGTTCGGGCTTTTATTTTCAAACAGGAGCCTGGGAGCGGAGCAACAATAAAAATGTAGGGGTTTGCTGGCTGGCGGCCCGTTACCATATCTGCTATACCAACCCGGCGCAACTCCGGGAGTTTTTACCCGATTTACAGACCAACGGGGTTTATACGGGCTGGTCCCTCGGCTTTGGGGTGGAAGTAAGCAACCTGGTGAATGTGAAAGTGCTGTATTATAAGTACCTGAAGAAGCCGGAGATTGATTATACTTTGCCTATTTACCAGTTCTCGTTCAGCTACTCTCTTAAATAACCTTTCCTTTCAGTATATACAAAGGCAAACCCCGGCGTTATGAGGACCGGGGTTCTTACGTTACTGTTATGAAAAGAAAAAGATAATTAGTTGCTGATCTTCATAAGGACAGGTCAATGGTTTTGGTTTGTGTTACTTTCAACAGGTATTGGATCATAAAAACGGGTTCGATAGAAAGAGAAAGTTGATTGAACAGGAAAAAGTCGTCTGGTCTTTCAAAGGATTGGAAATTATTTTCTGGACGGTTATGGACATTGGATGAGTAGGTAAAACGATTCATCCGTATCAATCAACTTTCTGACACAAAACTATATCCACAGGGGATTGTTAACAAGAGCATAACTGCTCTATTTAAAACATTCGGTATTTACTTAGTGCATCGTAGATTAGCAAAGAAGCTATCGTAAAGTTCCGTAAATGCTATCCGGTACTTTCCACAAAGCGGAAATCAAGTACTTTCACGATGGTATATGTTGCAGGAATTTCCCATCTTGCATTCAGAACAAATACTAAATCCAAACATTGTAATTTTTTAATCCATGAAAAATCCCGACACTAACTCTGTAATCAGGGTAGCCATTGCTGACGATCATGCCCTGTTCCGTACCGGAGTAAAAACTTCCCTGCAAAGCCGCAAAGACATCCAGATGGTAGCTGAAGCCGAAAACGGTATGCAGCTGCTCAATCTCCTGCGTCATATCCAGCCAGATGTGGTATTGTTAGATATACAAATGCCTATTATGGATGGCCTGACCACTTTGCCCGAGATCAAAAAACTCTACCCGAACGTCAAAGTGATCATGCTCTCCATGCACAACGATCATTCCGTTATTTCCAAGATGATGGAGATCGGGGCCAATTCGTACCTGACCAAAGAATCAGGTTCTGAGATGATTTACGAAGCCATCAGGGGTGTATATGAAAATGATTTCTATTTCAACGAACTTACCAACAAAGCCTTATTGAATGGTTTGCGTACAAAACGTACGGTAGAATCATCCATGCCGGCTGATGTGCAGTTGACTGATAAAGAAATTACCATCCTGAAACTGATGTGCGATGAGAAAAGCACCAAGGAGATCGCTGATATCGTGGACCTGAGCCCACGTACTGTAGAAGCGATCCGGGATAAACTCAAAACCAAGACCGGTACCAAATCAATGGCCGGCCTGGTGATGTATGCGGTAAAAGCCGGATTGGTAGAACAACACTAAGCGTTCACATGATATTCTTTTCCTGCCATCTTCCCTGTAGGGAGGATGGCATTTTTGTTTTACTTTGAGCCGGTGAGCAATATTTGTTTTAATGGTAAGATAATGACCGCTGATCAGCCGGTACTGATGGCCGACAACCGGGGTTACCGCTATGGCGATGGACTGTTTGAAACCATAAAAATGGAAAACGGAAGCTTGCGGCTTTTCTCTTTTCATATGGATCGGTTATGGTCGGGCCTGCAATTGCTGAAGCTGGCAATCCCTAAACTGTTTACCCCGGAGAAGCTGCAGGCAGAGATCATACAACTCTGCAGGAAAAATCATTGCGGTGAGTTGGGAAGAGTACGGCTATCTGTGTTCCGTGGCAATGGCGGTTTATACGATGGGGATAAGACATTGCAATACCTTATTGAAGCCTGGCCACTGAATGAATCCGTGAACCGGCTCAATGAAAATGGTTTGGTGATCGGTATTTTCCCGGATGCCCGTAAAAGTTGTGATCTCTTTTCACCACTCAAATCTGCTAATTATCTTCCTTATACCATGGCTGCTCAATATGCCAAAGAACAGCAACTGAATGATTGCCTTGTATTGAACCAGTACGGTAATATTGCAGACAGTACCATTGCCAATATTTTTATCCTGAAAGGCGAGGAATGGTTCACCACCTCATTAAGTGAAGGCTGTGTGAATGGTGTAATGCGGCGCCACCTGCTCCTGCAAATGCAGGAAAAAGGGTACCAGATTAAAGAAGCAATAATAAGAACTACCGACCTGGAGAAAGCCAAAGAAATTTTCCTGTCTAACGCTATTTATGGTATTAAATGGGTGAGGCAGTTGGGAAATACCGTGTTTGGTAATGCCGAAACAGCTAAAATTTACCGGGACATCGTGCAAACAATCAACGACTGATCTTGTTTAGTCTAAAATCTCCGCCACAAACATGAAGCCCCCCGTTAATCTTTTCTGGTTTCGCCGGGATCTCCGGCTGGAGGATAATGCCGGATTGTATCATGCTTTAAAGGACAAGAATCCGGTTGTTCCCCTTTTTATTTTTGATAAGAATATACTGGACGAACTGGAGGACCGAACGGACAGGAGGGTAGAGTTCATTCACCAGGCACTGCAGCAACTACAGCAGCAATTACTAAAACTGGGTTCAACACTGGAGGTGCGATACGGTTTCCCGGAGCAGGTGTATAAAGAATTGCTGCAGGAATATACCGTGGAGAAAGTATTTACGAACCACGACTATGAACCATATGCTCAGAAAAGGGATGCAGCGATTGCGCAACTACTTCAAACGAATGGAGCCAGCTTTCATACATTTAAAGACCAGGTGATCTTAGAAAAGAACGAAGTATTGAAAGATGACGGGAAGCCTTATACTGTTTTCACACCTTATTCCCGTAAGTGGAAAGCGGTGTTGACGGAGTTTCACCTGAAGCCCTACCCGAATAAAAAGTATTTCAGGAATTTTTACAAACAACCGGAACGCACCATTATTTCATTGGAAGCCATGAATTTTAAAGCAACTGGTCTTCCTTTTCCGGGTAAGGAATGGCAGGGTGCCATCATCCGGAATTATAAGGAGCAACGGGATATTCCTTCCATACAAGGCACATCAAGGCTGAGTGTGCATCTTCGGTTTGGTACGATCAGTATCCGCACATTAGCAGATGAAGCAGGTGCTTTCAATGAAACATTTTTAAATGAGCTGATCTGGCGGGATTTCTATCACATGATACTCTGGCATTTCCCAAAAGTGGTCGATCAGGCTTTCAAAAAAGAGTATGATGCGATCAAATGGAGAAATAATGAAAAAGAATTTGCGGCCTGGTGCAAGGGGCAAACTGGTTACCCGATCGTGGATGCCGGGATGAGAGAGTTAAACGAAACAGGTTTTATGCATAACCGGGTGCGGATGATCGTGGCGAGTTTTCTTACCAAACATTTGTTGATCGACTGGCGATGGGGGGAGGCTTATTTCGCTAAAAAATTATTAGACTTTGACCTGGCGGCTAATAATGGCGGCTGGCAATGGGCGGCCGGCAGTGGTTGTGATGCAGCGCCCTATTTCAGGGTATTCAATCCGTACCTGCAAACACAGAAATTTGATCCTGAATTAAAGTATGTCAGGAAATGGGTGCCTGAATTCGAAGAGTTTTCTTATCCTCAGCCTATCGTACCACATGAATTGGCAAGAAAGCGTTGTTTGGAAACCTATGCGGCAGCCTTAAAGAAATAAAACATCTTCGTCATCAGTTTCCAGGTCATGCAACTCCAGGAATACTTCATGTAAGGATTCAATAGCAATTCTTCCTTCATCTCCCAGGTCAAGACTGTAATTGTTTACATACAGGTCAATATGCTGGCGCATCACTTCTTCACTCATTTCCTGGGAATGCTGTTTTACATAATCCGGGATTAGCGGGTGATTTTTAAATGCATATTCAAGGCTTTTGCGGATCAGTCCGTTTATTTTCAATGCTACCGACCTTTTTACAGATTGAGTAATAGCAATACCGCCTAAAGGAATAGGCAATTCTGTTTTTTCTTCCCAATACTCACCAAGATCTTTTACTTTATACAAACCTTTTTGCTGGTAAGTAAAACGATTTTCGTGAATGATGACACCAAGATCTGTTTCTTTATTCAGCAAAGCATTTTCAATAGAGGAAAATAGCATGAATTTTTTGTCAATAGCATCGGGGTAGGCGTAACTGAACAGCAGGTTAGCGGTGGTATGAATACCCGGCAAGGCAACAGAGGCCTGGTTCACATCATCATCAGAAAGTTCCTGGGCAGAATCAGTAATTAATAAGGGCCCGACTCCTTTTCCCAATGCACTGCCTGCATTTAGCAGTGTATAATGTTGCAGCGACCGGAAGAAAGCCGGGAAACTCAGTTTGGTAATAGCTAATTTCCCTTCCAGGGCCCATTGGTTGAGTGTTTCCACATCCGCCAGCACTGTTTCAAATTCAAATCCTTCCGTATCAATTTTTTTATTGACAAGGGCATCAAAGATAAAAGTGTCGTTGGGGCAGGGTGAGAAGCCTAATGTGAATTTCATAGTGTTGCTAACAAACGGGTCAGTTCCTTGTTCAGGTTAATAATTGATTCTTTCATGTTCCAGTTCTTTTTATTCCTTTCAGCAATATAATTGCTGGTGCTTCTTAACTGGATAAAAGGAATTTTTTCCAGCAGGCAAACATAATGCAGGGCGGCACCTTCCATCGATTCCACTATTGGGTTAAAATGGTCTTTATAAAACGCCACTTTCTTTTTGGAAGTAGTGATCTCGTTCACGGAAATACCGCTTACTTTTTTAAGTTTCGTTTTTTTCAGGATATCGTTTTTATTGACCAGCCATCCTTTGGAGTAAGGATACTGGTCCTGTGGTACCAGGTTGAGATCAAACAAGGTTTTTAGTTGATTCAGTTCAACCACACTTTGATCGGCGATAGCTTCCTGTTTTACGGCAAACACCATTCCCAATGGGATGGCTGTATCAAAACATCCTGCCACACCTGCCTGTATTATAAGGTCAGGCCGCTTCATTTGTATATATTTTGATAAACTATAAGTAGTGGCTGTTAACCCGATACCGGTTATCAAAACATCAATATCCTGTTCATGAAAAAAAGAAGTGTCTTGTTTCCTGAATTGTTCCAGGAAAGGGGAGAGTTCTATGGAGGTGGCGGCGGTGACCAGTATATTCATATAAAAATCTTTTCCTGCCGGAAAGACAAGCAAAGTTATTGATTAATCAGCAGCTCTTTTGGCTTACCTTTGCCGCCTGCCAGCCAAATGGTATGGCCTCACTTTTCCTCCGCCCAATTGCTGTGAGGAAACAAAAAAGTAAAGCATGGTTTACTTAACAAGATCAGAACATTTCAATGCGGCGCACAAGTTGTACAATCCCAACTGGACCCCCGAAAAAAATGATGAAGTATTTGGTAAATGTGCCAACCAGAACTGGCATGGGCATAATTATGAATTATTAGTTACAGTAAAAGGCAAGCCTGACCTGGATACAGGGTTTGTATTTGATGTGAAACGGCTCAGCATTATCATCAAAGAGCATATCATTGAGAAACTGGATCACCGCAACCTGAATGTGGATGTTGATTTCATGGAGGGACAAATGTGCAGTACCGAAAACCTGGCAATAGCTATCTGGCAGCAACTGGTGCCCCATTTACCGGCAGGAGTTCAGTTGCATGCCATTAAATTGTATGAAACGCCCCGTATTTACGTCGAGTATTTCGGGGAGTGATAATGAGCTGCCTGAACATTTTATTCCTTTACCTGTTGTAGTTCCGATACCCGGAAATTTCCATACCCCGGGACCAATTCAAATCAGTATGCCGGTTTATTTCGTAATTTGAATACATGAGCAAGAAAGTAGCGGTTTTCAGAAGAGAACATTTTAATGCAGCACACCGGTTATTCAATCCCGGTTGGGATGATGCTACCAATGAGAAAGTATTTGGCAAATGCGCTTTGCCCAATTATCATGGCCATAATTATGAACTGGAAGTGAAAGTGGTGGGCATACCGGATGAAAAAACCGGGTATGTGATGGACCTGAAAGAACTCAGTGACCTGGTGAAGCGGGAAATTCATTCCCGTTTTGATCACAAGAACCTGAACCTGGATACGGAAGAGTTCAAAGAACTGAACCCGACGGCTGAAAATATCGTCATCGTTATTTATGATCTGCTGCGTCCGCATATTGACCAAAAAATGGACCTGCAGATCAGGTTATTTGAAACGCCGAGAAATTTTGTCGAATACCCGGCATAAATTATTTATAAACGGAAAGTAGAATTAAACGTTATGGCATATAAAAAGACAGAACAGTACGACGAGCAAACAACATCAGCACTTTTAAAAAATTATAAGGAAGCGATCGGCTTACTGGGCGAAGATCCGGAAAGGGAAGGGTTGCTGAAAACACCGGAAAGAGTAGCGAAAGCGATGCAATATCTTACGCAGGGATACCAGTTGGATGCACATGCTATTCTGAATTCAGCCAAATTTCATGAGCCTGTCAGCGAAATGATCGTGGTGAAGGATATTGAAGTCTACAGTATGTGCGAACACCATATGCTTCCTTTCTTTGGTAAAGCACATGTGGCCTATATACCCAATGGCTGGATAACAGGATTAAGCAAGATCGCCAGGGTAGTGGATGTTTATGCAAGACGGATGCAGGTGCAGGAACGATTAACCGTGCAGATCATGGATGCGATCAAGGAAACGCTGAACCCGATGGGAGTGGCTGTGGTGATAGAAGCACAGCATTTGTGCATGATGATGCGGGGTGTACAAAAGCAAAATTCTACCACCACTACTTCTGCTTTTGATGGAGAATTTCAAAAAAACTCGACCCGGAGTGAGTTTTTGAAACTAATTACAGCCCGTCTGAGCTGATTATCAGCAATATTTTTAATTAATGCCACAAAGATTTTTCTAATTAAAACCTTTGGGGCATTTTTGTTTGGATTAACTACCACCAAGAATGAAACATGCATACATATTTCCCGGGCAGGGTTCGCAATTTCCGGGAATGGGAAAAGAACATTACGAGAACAGTGCTTTTGCAAAGAAATTATTTGAACAGGCTAATGAAGTGCTGGGCTTTCGCATTTCGGACGTGATGTTCAACGGGACAGAAGAAGACCTGAAACAAACGAATGTAACGCAACCGGCTGTTTTTTTACATTCTATTATCGCTTACCGCAGTATTGAAAGTGCATCGCCTGATATGGTGGCCGGCCATTCACTCGGCGAATTTTCGGCTTTAGTGGCCAATGGCACATTGAGTTTTGATGATGCCTTGTCACTGGTTTCTATCCGTGCCAAAGCGATGCAGAAAGCCTGTGAAATGAACCCCTCTACCATGGCTGCAGTATTGGCATTAGCGGATGATAAAGTAGAAGCCATTTGCACCGAAGTACAAAATGAAACTGGCGAGATCGTTGTTCCTGCTAATTATAACTGTCCGGGACAATTAGTGATCAGCGGCTCCATAAAAGGAATAGAGATCGCCTGCGAAAGAATGAAAGCAGCCGGAGCAAAAAGAGCATTGGTCCTGCCGGTAGGTGGTGCTTTTCATTCACCGTTGATGGCGCCTGCCAAAGAAGAATTAGCAGCAGCGATAGAGGCAACAAAATTTCATACGCCTACCTGTGCGGTTTACCAGAATGTGGTAGCCAAAGCAGTGATGGATAAAGAGGAGATCAAACAAAACCTGGTTGACCAGTTGACCGGTGCTGTTCGCTGGACACAGAGCATACAATCAATGATTGCTGATGGTGCATCCACTTTTACAGAAGCGGGTCCAGGCAAAGTGTTGCAGGGTTTAGTGTTGAAAATTGATAAAACCATGCAGACAGGCGGAGTAAGCTGATACCAGCGTACCATTATCTACTACAGCAGTATCACGCAATCATTTTTCTGAAAGAATTTTTCTTCCGGCGGCTTATTTGTAAGCGGTCGCCGTTTATCAATGTAAGTTTATTATCCAGTGAAATTTCGGAGATGAAACTCCTGTTCACAATATGAGTGCGGTGTATCCTGCAGAAGGAATCATCCGGTAGTTTTTTTTCGAACCACTGTAATACCTTGGCTACTGTCAACGGGTACTCGTTGGCAAAATAAATTTTACAGTAACTGCTGCTTGCTTCCACCCGGATGATATTCTCGGGAAATACGACTTTCAGGCCTTTGTTGGTTGGGATCAATAACTGGTTCATACGTTTATTTCTTTAAATCATCCTCCCGGCAGAAGCACCGGGAGGACAATTGATTTTATTTTAAAATAGTGAGTGTAAACCCGCTGTTGACAGTTCCGGAAGCACCGGGCCTGAACCGTAATGTTCTGATGCTGACATTAGAGTTTACCTGGGGATAATTGAGTTTGCCTTCACCCACAATTACATCGGTATTTTCATCCGGCAAGCTGTTGCAACTCCAGTTGGCAGGGTTCTCCCAGGCAGTACTAACAGTACCTTCCCAGGTCATTCCGAATTTTAATAAGAATACGGTGCTGTAGGTTGTGCCGTTTACCAGGCAGCGGTACTGGTAACCATACATGGATGATGGGGCATTACTGATGTTGAGCAGGGATGTATTGGTGCCATTGTATGCTCCTCCGTCTGTAATGTTTGTAAAGCCAGCTCCTGTATCCACCTGCCATTGATAACTGGTACCTGAAAGCCGGGAATCAAACGTGACAGTTCCGTTCGGGCAAATGATATACTCACCGTTTTTAACAAATATGCTGTCTGCCAGTTTTAGTACTTCAATATTGCCGGTACTATCAGTGGCTGTTATGTAGAACCTGTACAGATGGTCTTCCACACCAATGAATGTGGTGTCGGTTCCACGGAAGTTGGCTATATATAATTCAGGGGCACTGCCATTGTCAGAAACATAGATGGAATACCATTTCACACCTGAACCATTCAGATCATCAGCACCCGTGTAAGTAATTGTTATTTCTGTATTGATTGTACTATCTGGCAGATTACTGATACTGCTGACCGGCGGAAATGCGTCAATCGTATTCTTTTCAATATTGGTCGGAATGGTATCGTTCGTATCAAACATGATATCTGCCCTGGCCAGTATGGAGTCCAGTGTTTGTGCAGTAGTAACTGGCTTGATACTGAAATTGACAAAGCCATGTCCTGATGTATTATTCAAACTATCCTGGCGGAGCAGGAAACCCTTTAACGGATCAGCCGGCGGAAGTAATGTAACCGGGTCAATGGATTGAAACTCCCAGAAAGCCTGGTTGTTCTGTACATCATAACCAGCAGTAATATCTACATACAATCCCAATGAATCCCTGCAATCCAGCCGCTGGTAATAAGATGCCGTGGCGGGAGGCACTGCAAACGTAAGACTGTTGAAACCAAAACTTCCTAACTGGAAAGTGGCAGCATCCATTTTTTCGTGTGCCGGTGATACGATCTTTACGTATTTGGCAGGAGCTGATGCTGTTTTATCATTTTCAAATAAGATAGTATAAGGCAGCCTGTCCTTGATACTCACCCAGCTTTTATCAGGCATACCATCCGGTCCTATGATCTCATTGGGATCAAGAGAAGAAATAGCTTCAGATGTACCTCCTATAGGATTGCCATTTCCATTAGGATCCTGTGTGCCACCCCCGTTGTTTTGCGGGCAATCGGACACCCTTTTCCTGAGTTCTTTTCTATTTGTTTTATGATATGCCTTCAGGAATTTTTTAATGGTTCCGTTTTTCCGGTGAAATTCCATCAGCTCTTCATCCATTTTTTGATCCACAGAATTTTCACCAAAGGTTTGCCCATATTCAGCAGACCATTCATTCATACTTTTACCGGTAGCCTGCTGCTGTAAAAAATCGGCGAAACTATATGCAGACCCAATCCCGGTGAAATTTAAAGCACTTTGAGCTAAATTACCGCCCGACAGGCTTAACTCAGCTCCATCAATTGAGCCATTATTATAATTATTGATGGCCTCCCCAAAGCTGTGTCCTTTTATCACCAGGTCAAGGACATTTAATCCCTTGCCGACCCCATCCAGAGCTTTTGCCGCTTTTGCAATTTTGGCGCCGTCGGGCACTTTTACATTTTTCATTTGTTCAAGAACCTGCTTTGCTTTTATTGCATTTTGCCTTCCAGATTTGGTATTACTCAAACTTCTCAGGTAATATTCTGCCCAATCTCCCCGCATTTTATAAAGCTGGTCTAATGCTTTATTTTGCAGGCGCTGGTTAATTTCGTTGTGCAATACCTCATAAGAGCTAAAAAATATATTTTCCCAGCTTACTACTGTTTCTACAGATTTAACGCTGCTGGTAAAATCGCTTTGAACCGTATTGTCAGGGCAATCTTCCAGGCCAAACACATCCACTCCGTTTGCCGGGTTATTATGCACATACTGGTACATGCCCATACCATCGGTATAGCCGATCAAATCCCGTTGATTAAACAAGCCGGTTACAGGATTATATTCCCTGAAGAAGAATTTGTAATTACCAGTGGCACTATCATACACCTGTCCGGTAAATCCAAATTGGTTTCCGGTCAATGAACCAGTCAATGGGTTATTGAGAGAATCATAAATACTCATCTTTCCGTAGACATCATACTCATATTTTTCCAGCAGACGTCCCTGTTGATTAGTGATAGCTTCAACAGAGTTCAACTCATTCTGGTGATAGTAGAACAGGTTATTATCTTTCTCATTAACAACAGGTGTAAGAAAATTGGAAAAGATCGTTTTGTTTTTGATCATCCCGGTTCCACCATCCCGTTCATCTATCAACTGCATACCAGAGAAACTGTATTTGAGGATATTACCGTTCAGGTTTTTACGTACCCTGCGGCCCAGTGCATCATATTGGTAGGTTAAAACATTAGCAGGCGCAGAAGAGTCTTTCACCAGTCTTCCCTCCGGGTCATAGAACTTATAAAAATTTCCGTCGAATATAAGGTTGCCATTGTTGTTGTAAGTATAATTAATGCTTTGTGAGCCGTTGCTGTTAATTAGCTGGTTCAGGTTGTTAGAAGTATAAGTAGTAGCTATTCCATTCAGGTTTGCGGAAACCCGGTTTCCTAATGCATCGTAAGTATAACTATTTTGTAAAACAGGTGAACCCCCAACCGGACCACGTTTGTAATTGGTAATACGATAACCATCATCATAGGTAAACTGTTCCGATTTTGCCGGGGCATTGAATCGATTGATGGCTGTTTTATTACCTTGATTATCATATGAGAACCCTGTATTCTGGATGGAGCTGCTGGCAGTATTAAGATTTATCAGCCGCCCTGCAATATCATACTGCCTGTTGCTGGATACGCCGTTGGCAAATGTTTGTCCTGTCAGCTGGTTATTATTATTATACTGGTAGCTTACCAATAACGAGTTATTTTTTGAAATACCGGTAAGCCTGTTCCTGGTATCATAGGTTTTTGTTACCACCGTGCTGTCCGGGTAAATGGTAGTTTGTGTACGGCCGGTTATGTTATAACTATACTGAACTGTTCTTCCGTCAAATGTTTCTGTCTGTATTCGGTTGAGAGCATCATAAGTAATGGAAACCGTCCCGGTGTTGTTGGTGGCTGCAACGATTCTTCCCATGGCATCATAAGCAAAAGAATAGACATGGCCATCTGGCAATGTCTTGCTGATAACACGGCTAAGCGAATCATAAGCAAAGTTTACAAGAGTCCCATCTGCCTGTAATTTACTTGTTATATTTCCTTTGCTATCGTAGCTATATTCAATAAACCTGCTATCCGGGTAAGTAATTCTCCCGGGTCGGTTCAGGTTGTCATAAGTGTAGGTAGTAGTATTGTTATTCTGATCTTTAGCGGAGGTGATATTTCCATTGGCATCGTATCCATAGCTTACCAAAAAGCCATTATTATCTGTGATGGTCTTTACCCTGTCAAGACTATCATAGGTATAGGTTGTGCTGATGTTATTCCTGTCAGTCACAGATATTAAATTACTATTCTTATCATATGCCAGTGAGGCCGAATTACCGAGCGGATCTGTAATTTTTTTCAAACGGTTCAGGCTGTCGTATTCGGCATCGTACGTAATACCTGTTCCTTTTATAAGCCGGGTAATATTATTATTGGCATCATAGACCAGGTTATAGAGAGACCCGGCAGCATCTGTGATTGTGGTAATACGGTTCAATACATCGTAACTGTAATTGATTATTTCTCCAGTGGGTAAACTTAAAGATGTGATGTTGCCATTTGCATCGTAGTTCACAACAGTATTATTTCCCAACGGATCTTTCAGGCCTGTTATCCTGTTCCGGGTGTCATAGCTGAACTCCATTTTATTGCCAAGCTGGTTGGTAATGCTGATAATATTATCCATTGCATCATAGGCGGCGGTCACATTATTATTCATAGCATCAGTAAAACGTACTTTCCGGTTAGATGCATCAAAACCCACAGTGCTGGTTTCATTATTTTCGTTGATAACAGAAATGGCATTTCCTTCCGCATCGTAATTCAGGTTGATATCATTATTGGCCGGGTCAATTATTTTCTTTAGCCTGTTAAGGATGTCATACTCTAAAGTAGCGGTGTTCCCTCTCGCATCTGTAAAGGAAAGTAGGTTTCCCCTTGCATCATACCCTAAAGCTGCCTGGTAGCCATTCGGCCCTGTTACCGATAAAGGGTTTCCATAAGTGTCGTATGTATAAGTAAACGTATTTCCTTTAGGGTCAGTACTGCTGGTAATGTCACCGTTACTGTTGTAAGAGGCGGTATAAACCAGGTTGCCCGGTTCAATCAATTGAGTCAGGTTACCGGCTGCATCATAGGTCATGGTGGTGATAAAACCTTTTTCATCCGCAGATGAAATTACCCTGTTGAGGTTGGAAGAATAGGTATAGGTAATGGTTTGGCCAAGCGGATCTGTGATGGTCAGCAGGTTTCCCTTACCATCATACGTAAAATGGGTGCTATTGCCTTTGGCATCTGTTTCTTTTATTTTATTTCCAGCAGCATCATATTCAAATTTCATATTAAACCCGCAACAGTTCCCGGAGAGTGAGCTGAGCCATATAGTATTTTCTGTTTTCTTGAAGGAATATTGAGTTACCTGGTTTGCCCCATTGGTCTGGTGGTCGGTAATGTAGGATACCAGTGCGGAGGTGTCGTACGAAAAACTGATTCGTTTATTACAGCCAACAAGTTCACTGATGCTCAAGTCAAAATAGCAGACAATATCCACCTTGTTGTTGTTTTTATCAGTTATCCCTTTCATCGGGCCATTCACTAAATAGCTGTATTTGTTGGTACCATTCAGGGGGTCTTTTACTTGTGTAAGATTTCCGGCACCATCGTAAGTGTAAGTAATTGTGCGGGTGGGTGAACTGATCGCATCAGTAATGCCGGTAAGTCTTCCGTTTGTATAATTCAATGAAATGATTTGACCAGCAGTATTCGTAATAGCCGTAAGTAAAGTGTCTGCATAAGTCATTGTAAGAAAGTTACCGTTGGGCTCTTCAATCTTTGTTATTTTCTTATGAACAGCATTGTCGAAGTAAAATTTAATTCCGTCCGGGTCAACCAGTAAATATTTACCCGGCTGGTATTCAGATAATCCGTTAAAGATGCCTTTGGGCGGAGTAAAGGAACCGCTTCCGGCAGGTGTGTACCTGTCTTTCCGGCCTTCCCCCCAGCTTATCGTTTTTGAACCGGTGGAGTCATCTTTATATTTAATATTATAGTTGAAACTCCAACCTTTCCCAAATCCATTATTTTCTGTATGGTGGTAACTGTTGTAGAAAAAAGTTATATCGAGGGGGAAACCCCTTCCTGGAATGTACAGGTCTGTCCGGGAGAAAAATAAATTGCCGGTAAGTGTATTTACCTGCAGCCCCATGGGTCCTCTTTTATTAGGGATATTGATGTTTTGTGCAGTTAGGGAAGTTGTTGCGGCAATCACCAGCAGTAAGGATAATAAATAACGGCTGCCTTTATTTTTCATAACCTGTATTTGAATTGAATAATTCATAATTTCTTTTTATCGCAGTGTGAAATTGATCATTGTGTGACCCGGCATATTCAGAGGTGTCTTACCATACACGGTGATTGTTCCGCTGGCACCTGCCCTGATAATACCAGGAGGTCCGCCCGGTTCTGCCAGCTCAAGATGTAATGATGTGTTTCCGGCTGCTAACTCCGCGGTGGTTTTTGCCAGCATCACTTCTTTATCGTTGTACAGTATTCTTACCTGGGCGGGTATATCATTATTTGAAGGGTTGGTATAATTAATTTGTATCACAAACGGCCACCCTACAAATACTTTCTCCGGTACCACGATTTCAGTTACTAATTGACTGTTCAACCCGGAAGGTGTACCAGGATCACAGCCGGGTTCAGTGCCGGTTCCTGATTGGCCTGTATTCGGTCCGCCGCCGGTAAGGATGCCACCATTATTTGCATTGGCAATGGTGAAACTGTTTGCAAGGGTGGCTATTGCCGAGTCGGCTTTTTGGAGAGATACGCTATAGAGACCCAATGATCTTCCTTGCAGGTTGAAAGTGGCAAATACCGTAGTGCTGTTAACAAAAAACACGGATGATGAATAGATCGTAGTACCCGGTTTCTCCAGTGTTGCTGTCATCGAACTGGTGAATAGTGATCCGCTAATTTTTACCGTTACGTTCCCAATATTACCGCCTGAATTGGATTGAACAGTGAGTATTGCAAAGGGAAGTTTCACTGCTTTCAGTGTAATATTCTGTACTAACGGATTGGGTGATACACACCTGTAGGCGATGTAATAAACGGAATCAACTACCGAAGTCATGACGATCTGCTGGTTTCCATAATTGGCGGTTTCAAAACGGTAATCAAAGGCCGAGGCTGATGGTACATAGCCAAGACCGATATACATCTCATTGCGCATGGTAAGGGAGTCATTGGTCTTGAGGGTGACAAGAATGGTTGATCCCCGGAGTGAATCCGGCACTTGTAATTTATAATACCTCGTGATAGTATGCAGGCTGTTGTTTTCAGGCGTATTCAACAGTAGTTCTTTTGCCTTTACATATATACTGCTCACCGAAACCCCGGTATTATTTGTCTTATCGGATTCTGTAATATTATTCAGCAGGTCCGTTTTTACGAGCACATTGTAATTTCCTTCTGTTACTCCGGTAATTAACGGTTGCAGACTGATAGTATCTTTTCCGAGAGGCGGAAGATTAATGGTCTTATTTTTAATTCCGAGTAGCACCGCTGTTGAATCCAGCACCATGTTTTTTGATAAATAAATTCCATCAGAAGAGATTCCTGCGGCGTTGTTGACCGAGATATTGCCAACTACCCATTTAGCCGTATCAATTGTGTAGCCGAGCCAGGCTGTATCCGGCTTCATGATGTTATGAACAACAAGGTCTGATGGAGCAGGCGAATAAACAGTGATATACCCGTAAGCCACATTATTAGTGTCATTACTTTCAAAAACTGCATTGTTTACATCTGCCTTAAGCAGGAGAATATAATTTCCCGGAGGGGTGAGGATGTTTAAAGTAGTTGTAACAGTATCGGTATATGATTGGCCTGGCAGCAGGTTACCCGAACGGTTTACTGTGGTTAGCAGGAGATCACCGGCATTGCCGGGAATGAAGTCAGTGGATAACCAGGCACTGTTACTCCATCCGGACGGGTAAGTGACGCCAACCCCGCTATTCGTCACTTTGTGAACAATTGTAAGAGGCTGCCCGATAGCCGCCGATACCGGAATAGAAAGTATCGTATCGACCAGGTCAGGTAATGGCGGCTGTATGACATGGATCTTTTTTGCTGCACCTGATTCATTGCGGATAAGGTTAGCATTATTATTTACAACTTTTTCGGCGAATATGGCAGAATTGTAGTTTGTTTTTACAAATACATAATAGTCACCGGTTGGAATATTGGGAACTGTTGCAGTTTTTGTTTCAGAGTAAGTTTGGTTCCTTTCAAGCCTGGTGGTGTTAACAAAATTACTTGCCGGTATAGCATTGTTGTTAAAAACCGAGTCTGTAGAAAAGTAAACTGCATCATACCAGAAGTAGTAATAGAAAATATTACCTGGGTTATAACCTATATTTTTTACAGTCCAGGTTGTTGTATAGGGCCTTCCTGCAGTTGTAGTATCAGCGCCGGAAACACTTGTTACAATATGGTCAACCAGAGGATTGACTAAGACTCTTGCCCCAGATCCGGTCACATTATTGCTTGCATTAGTACCCTCATACAATTGGTTGCTTGTATTTGTTTTTACAAAGAAATAGGCTGTTGAATAAGCAAGTTCAGGGAAGCAGGGATGAATAGCAAAGCTATACGGAATATTTACAGTAAATGAATCAGTATAACTGTTTCCCGTCGTCAGCACTTCGCTATGTGTTCTCTTGCCAATATAAAAACTGGATGAACTGCTAAAAGTGGGGCTGCAACTGATGTAAATACTATCTGTCCAGCTTCCGTAAGTGTTGCCGGGTCCATTATTGGTTACGGTGTATTTTATTTGTGAAGCGTAGATCGTGTAAATCGAATCAGCCAATGGAACAGATGAAACTACCAGGTCAACTGGTGTTGCATTCCCCACCAGTGTTACAGCACTATTGCTATTGTTGTTGTTGTTGGTTTCCCGGAATGAGCTGTCAGTATTTGTATGCACATAAAAATACCTGCTACCGGTAAGCCCGGCAGGGAATGAATAATTGAAAGAATGAACAACGGGTGTGCCCACGGGCAGGCTTTCAGTATAAGTTTGTGTTGAGATCAGTACTGCCGAACCATCAAAAATGGCTGATGAGCTTACATATATCTTGTCTTTGCGTACATGATTGAACACACTGCCAGGGCCGTTATTCAAAATAGAATAATTAACAGTTACAGGCTGGCCGCTTATTGTGTTGGCAGGGGCTGTAACATTTGATACGACAACATCGGGCCGTTGTATATTTATCGGCAGGGAGCTTCTCTTTATCTGCGGGGTTCCTGGATATTCATATACATGCTGTCCGGCATTGGCTTTTACATACACATAGTAATTACCGGCTGGCAGGTCAGATGGGATAGTAAAGTTAAATGATGCAGGATGGTTAGAGCCTTGCCTTATTACATTTGTTGTGTTGATGTTTTCACTGGATGGATTTGTTCCTGCTGTTACGCATTTCGTAGCTGGTGAAAAATCAGCACTAATTCCACTACCCAATATTCCCTGGGGGTAATTGGCAATCTCAACCGCAGCTCCATTTATGCCGGTAGAATCAGTACTCAAATAGATCCGGTCAACCCAATAGCTTGAACCAAAACCAACACTGTCAATTAAATTGATACCGTTGGCAATATTATTACAGGTTCCAGCAGGCAGATAATAATGCCCTTTATTTTTTTCAATATTATCATTGAAACCCGTGTTTTGTATGTTCCAGTTGATACCAATGGGCTGTGTTGTACTGGCCAGTGATACCGGTACAGTAAGAGAACTTACAATAAGAACCGGTGTTGGGGTCAGGAATACCTGTAGCTGGTTGTTACCGGTGTTATTGTTCGCAAGGGCACCTTCATATACAGAATTGTTTGCATTACAAACTACATAAATGAAATAAGGACCCGATATGAAATTGGGAATAACTACTTGTAAGGTTTTTGTGTATGCACTGTCTGCCAGTAATTGTGTGTTGTTATTTACAGTAGCATCTATAGTGTTGGGATAGTATGTTCCGTTTGGTTTCACCAATGTTAACGCAGTTGCAGTATTGAGATTGAATGTCGGGCTTTGTGATATGTATAGCTTATCTGTCCAGCTGCTGCCGGCAGGCGTAAGTACTCCGTAATTTTTCACTTTATATGTTACACTGATAGTGCTGCCAGAGAAAGTGGAGGCCGGGGTGAATACTGTATCAATCCGCAGGTCAGGGGTGGGTGATAAGGTTACGGTTACCGGCTGTGGAGCTCTTGCCGTATCATTCAGGTAAATAGTTTGCAAAGGAGCATTGATACCATTAGGATAATTGGTGATCACATAGGCATATAAAGGCTGGCTATAATTTACCGGCAAGGTAAAATTGAGTGAATTGGTGTAGTGCTGCCCGCTGTCCAATGCTGTTACATTGGAACGTGTACCAACGAGGAGTGGGCGCACCGGGAATTCTAACTGGCTCCATGCAGCCGGGCTGGTATTTGGGGATATGGTGAAATTCGGAACTGTATCAAATGAAAGGAATACAGCATCATTCCAGCTTTGATTGGTAGTGGTGGTGCCCGGGCCGTTATTTGTTACTTTCCAGCTGAATGAAATTGTTTGCCCCGAGAAAGCTGTTGCCGGAGCCTGCACATCACTCACTGCCAGGTCGGGTAATTTTTTTAACCGGAACTGCTGAACAGGTCCTTCTGTTTGCAGGCAGGCATTCTTTGAAATCACTTTCCATTTATACGCTTTGTTGTAAAGTAACGAGCCACCAGGTATGATATATTGAACAGTTGGAATATTTGTTGCGTATGGAGTGGTGGCTGCTGCTGCGGCAGAATCCCAGACATACAGATCATAGTTTACTGCATTGGAACCTGGAAGCCAGGATAATGATAATGGCAATTGCTGATCAATGGCTCCATTGACAGGCAACATATTAGAAACAGCACCTGGTGTAACAGCAGTGATTACATTTACAGTCAACGAATCATTAGCGGTAGCTGATCCGCAAGGTCCTGTTGCTGATACGATCAATGTATAAGTACCAGGTGTATTCCAGTTGATCATTACACTATCAACAGCTGAAGGATAGGTTGTTCCATCAGACAACCGCCAATTGTAGATTAGTCCCGGAACATTATTGATCTTATAAGTAACAACCTCGCCAGGACATACAAACTGCGTACCTGTAATTGTTGTTAATTCAGTAACTCTTATACAAAATGTGCGATTGATAGCTGTGGCAGCTAAATAGTTGGTGTCTCCATTTTGTTGGGCTGTAACGGATACCGTACCCAAACCGGTTATTGTCAGTTGATTTCCTGCTAATGTAGCCGGACCTGAAATAAGTGTATAGCTGGCCTGTAAACCGGACGAAGCAGTTGCATTCAGCATAAGCGAACCTGCACCCGGCAACTGGTCTGCGATTGCAGGGAAATCAATTGTTTGAGAGGCCTTATTTACAACGATATGCTGTGTTACAGCTGCTGCAGTATCATACACATCATCGCCTTGCTGGGTGGCAATAAGGGAAGAAGTGCCGGTAGTTGTAATTGTATAAGTGTTTCCTGAAAGAGACCCCGGCCCGCTGGTTAATTGTAATGAAACAGGCAAACCTGATGAAGCAGATACACTGATTACAAAGGCAGAATCACCATATGTTTTAGCAGGAATAGAAGGGAAGCTGATGGTTTGTGGAATTGAATTCGCTGCAAATGAAAATAAATTGGATGCAGGGCCATCACCACAAGTGTTATAATATCTTACTGTATACGTTCCTCCAAGTGATGCATAATAGGACGAATTGACGGCACCGTTGATCAATGTATCATTTCTATACCAATGATAGCCTGCTGCATTTTGAGCCGGGGCAGGAGCCGATGAATAGAGCCATCTTCCTGTTTTTGTTAACACAGGTGCCTGGGTTGGTGCTGGATGAGCAACACTTACCAGTTTATTGGCGCTGGGTCCGTTACCACACTGGTTGGATGTCTGGAGTGTTATCAAATGATTACCTGCTGTTGTCCAGGTAACATAAATGGTGTCCTGATTAGTAGTGAATGTGCCACCGCTGCCGAGAGTCCAGTTAAAATTCACACCGGCTTCTTTCTGGCTGGGATAATATTTATATACACCACCCCCTATACAAGCTGGCGATGTGCCTTCTACTGTGAATGGTAAGGAAGGGATGGCTCTTACAATTAATGGTTTGAAGTTGATACTGGTATCTGGTGGTGATGTGCCGATCACTCTTATTTTATATAGGTCCGACAGGGGCGTATTGAATGGAATAAATGCTGTGATAGAGTCAGACCGGTTGCTATTGAATCTTGTTCCGATATTGGTTGGGTTGCTGAAACTTCCGGTTGAGTCCGATAATTGAGCAATAAAATTGTTGTTAGAATACATCAGCGTATCCACCGTGAACCGGACCTTGATGGTGCCGTTGCGGCAAGCCACACTATCCGTATTACCCAGGGTGATCACCGGGATAACCGGTGGTTCTATATATCCCAATGTAAGAGGTTCGAAAGAAGAGAGTGTATCGAGTGAAGTGATAAAAGCTTCACCCAGGTTTCCGGTGAGGGAAGAAACACCCCTGTTCAACCACTGGCTTCCATTCCACTGTGCTATGCGTAAGCTATACAATGATGCTGTTGTATTACTTCTTGTGCTGTCATAATTAAGGGTCACACGAACAGTTGAAGTTCCATTATCCCTGTTCAGCATCCAGTATTCTTGTCCGGAGATATAGCTTAGACTCAAGGCGTGCTGGGCCGTATCATAACCGGCAGCAGTTGGGTTGGTGCGGTAATATTGTGCTGTAAAAACATCCGTCACAGAAGATGGTGCTGTCATGGACATGACGGCCTGTTTCAGACTGTCACCCACGGGAAACTGGAATTGATCATTGCCGATTTTTCTCAAAGGACCCCATACCCAGCTTTCACTAGAGGTCTGGTTGATATGTGCATCATCTTTGAAAATAAGAAGTTTGGACGGCGTCGTTTTTATCAAACCTCCCAGGAATTGAGTTCTGAACCCTATGTATATATCCTGTTCAGGAATGATATAAGAAAAGCGGGAGAATTTTTCGGGATAGAGATTCTGAATAGTTATCGGAGTACTACCCCCTTGACGGATATGGCTGGAGCCTCCGCCAGTGAATTTTATTTCATTCAGGCCGATATATTGTGGATCCATGTCTGTATTTACAGTCAAATCACCTTCAATCTTCAATGCATTACCGCTTCCCACATGAATGGTAACAGGTTCATTGATGGTAAGCATCACATTTCCGAATACTTCATCTTCACCACTGGCAGAAAGAAATGTTTCTGCATTGGCATCAGTACTATTGGTGGTAAGGCTGAAGTTGCCGTTGACGGTATTGCCATAGATAATATTTTGGCCAATTCTGCTGGCACTATCACTGATGGTGACATTGCCGTAACACACATTTTCAATAAAATAAAGTTCTCCTTTATAACCTTCGATCCTGATATTGGATGCAGAAAGTGTTGCATTCTCAACAGAAATATTAACAGCATTTCTGAAAAGTATAGCGTTGTTGTTATTGTTGGAATTAATACTGGCGTCAAAAATTTCTATTTCACCATTATTTATCAGGCTGTAGTTATCAAGGTCTAAGGATGTACCATACTCCATGATAAGCCCATGGATAGTGATATTGTAATTGGTAACAGGATAATCAGAAAGCCCGGTTGGTATATATACAGTATCACAAATGGCCGGAACACCTGCTGGTGCCCAGTTACCTGCTTCGTTCCAATCAGTATTTATTGATCCTGTCCAGGTTTTTAAGACACTTACCGTACAAGTATTACAGGACGCAAGTATTTCGGCAGCGCTGCTGCAACCAGCTGCATTATTTTGAATATCACCAAAGCCACCATTATTTAAATAATTACAAAGAGGAGTAAAGGAGCATAAGGCCAGTTGACTATTGTCCCTGATCTCGACTCCTTCATTATTATTGTCCTGTATGTCAAGATTCGGATGCAGAAAATCCAATGAAGTAATAACCGGGTTTTCAAATACCCGTAACCGCTGTCCGACCACTGTTATATTTCCAAGACCTGTTAGATCTGACAAGAGGTTATTGCCATGTATTTCCAATGTGCCATTATTCAGGCTTGTAATATTGCTTAGTGCTGTAATATCGGTAAGCTGGTCGTTGGCCCAGAAGGATATGCCGCCATCAATATTGCCGGACAAATTTTCAAGTCCCTGCAATGAAGTCAGATTAGGATTGAGCCAGATATAGAAATTGGAAGCGGAAGTAAGGCCACTAAGCCCCGACAAATCTGATAGCCCTGTTTGGATCATCCAGAAGGTGCCAATACTTGTAGTTGAAAGATTGGTAGTCAGGTTGGCAATACTGGTTAAATTAGGCAGGCTGCCGAAAAGAAAGCCCGAGCATTGTGTGAGATTAGTAAGACCAATACTTGTCATGTCCGGGTTATTATCCAGTATTAAGTACCCTTGAATTATTGTAAGATTCGCAAGACTGTTTAAGTTTACAATAGGTGTATGGGCAACTCTTAACCCATAAAAAATTCCATTTGTGATAGAGGTGATCCCGCTTAAGCCGTTTAAATTGGTTAACGCTGTTGAGTCAATATTAATAGTACCAATGGTACTGAGATTATTGCTTAGCCCATCAATACTGGTTAATTCCGGCAGGTCAAGCAGGATGATGCCACCTAATTCCGTGAGGTTGTTTAGTCCTATGCTTGTCAGCAGGCTGTTATGTTCCAACTGAAGTGTATCACCTATTTGTACAAGACTTGAAAGAGCTGATAAATTAGTGATTGAGGTGTTCCTGATGACCAGGTTACCCGTAATAGTAGTGATGGTTTGCAGGGAATCTAAATTGGTAATGGCCGGGCTGGCATTTTGTCCATCGATCATAAGAATACCCACGGTTGAACATCCGGCGTATAAAACAGGAAAACTGTCTATGGCTGACTGGCGATTAAGGATGATTGTATCACATATCCCCTGGGTACGGTGTTGCCCCGCCTGGTTGCTGTGCCTGGCTGGCTGATTAACAGGCAGGGTTACTTTGTTATATAAGGCGCCGATATTTATTTGCCCTGTTGGCCTTAACTGACCGGATGCGATTACCTGATACCCCAAAAAAACTACGAGGGAAAGGAATAATGATTTGATCATTTGCGAAACTTTAGCAGTCATGAATAGGTTGGTTTATCCCGTGAAAGCCCGTGGTCTTTAATGTTCAGTTTTGTTGGCCCAGTCAGCCTTTCAAGGCTGATTATTCAGAAGATTATGGATTTGGTGGCGGTATTATCCGGGAGTATCATCGCCATAAAAATTGCACTTTAAACCAGAGCGGGAAATACTTAATTTGTAGTACATACCCTTTTAATGAGTCATTTTATTCTATTTTTAGTCTTCAACACCTGATGCGTTGCAATAAGTATTATATTATCCTGAGTTTTTTCCTCTTGCCAGTCATTGGTAATTCGCAAACCGGAAGAATAGATGGACTGAAAAAGAAACTTTGGGCCACCAAAGACGAAAAGTACCGGCTGGATATCCTGCTTTCACTTTGCGGGGAATATCAAAGCCTGAACAGGGACACCCTTTACTCATTTGCACTTGAGGCAAAGAATTTGGCGGCATCTCAAAAAAATAAGACACAGGGAAGCCTGGCTGCACTGGCTTTGGCTAATGCCTATATGCAATGGGGATGGGTGGATAGTGCTCTTTTTTTTATTGAACCTGAAATTTCATTGAATACGGTATCAAACCCGGGAACCAGGGATATTTATTTTAAACTAACCCGTCAAAAGGCCATGTGTTACGGCAATAAATCTGATTTCGAAAAAGCCCTGGCAATTCTTTTTCCTATTTTGGGAGAAGCAGAAAAATATAAGGACACATTGCATATGGGTGGTATTATGAATACCATAGGATCTATTGCTATTGCTAGAGAGGAGCCGGAAGAAGCACTGAAATGGATACTTAAAGCAACTGCTTTTTCGACAGCAGGAACCAGGTATGACCCCGTATTGGCAGCGGTATATGTAAATGCTGCAAATGCCTATAACAGGATTGGAAAAACCGATTCTGCATATTACTATATTGAAAAAGGAATACCCATTTGCCGAAAGATTGAAAACCTGAATTATCTCGCCACGGCCTTGCGGGTGCAGACCAACCTGATGAAAAAAAAAGGCAGGCTGCAGGAGGCGGAGGCATCGCTTAAGGAAATGTTTAGTATAAGAGATTTAACCAGCGGCGGGGGCTTTTTTGTAGATGATAATTTGGAGCTGGCAGATTTTTATGCTACTACAGGACAGTTGGACAAGGCTATTGCACTATGTAAAAAGCAACTACAAACTGGAGATGTTTATGATACAACAGGGGATGAGTCAGTTACTTTTACAAATGATCCTAAGATGAGGTTGGCTTATTTCCAGGCCCTATCGGGATATTACAGGCAGGCTAAAATGCTCCCCGAATACCAGGAAACGCTTGAACAGCTTATTGCAGCCAAAGATTCATTTTACGAAGCCAATTCCGCACAAGCTATTGCTGATGCAGAAGCAAAATACGAGGTACAAAAAAAGGAGAATACTATTCTGCAACAGAAATATGGATTGCAGCGAAAGAATTTTTTTATTTATGGCTCATTAGGGCTGCTGGCACTGGCACTTCTTACGGTATACTTTATTTTCAGGGATTATCGTCGCCGGCAGCGGCTGAAAATGACGCTTGCCCTGGCGGAAGAAAAGAGAATTACGGTTAATGCAGTAAAAGCGGCAGAAGAAAATGAACGGGTTAGGATTGCGGCGGACCTGCATGATAACCTTGGTGCTTATGCTGCCTCAATGGCTTCCAACCTGGGGTATATCCGGGTAGAGCATGCAGATGAAAGAACTTTAACGGCTTTTAATGAATTAAAAAATAACTCGACAGCTATCATTTCTCAGCTGAATGACACGATCTGGGTATTAAAAAAAGATGTTTTATCCCTGACAGCGATCAGCGACAAAATAAAAGTTTTTGTGAGCCGTATTCAGAGAAGCTACCCGAACATACAGGTTGAGGTAAACGAACAGATTGAAACCGATCACCAGCTGCCATCTTCCCAGGCCTTTCACCTTTTCAGGATTATGCAGGAAGCAATCAATAACTCTTTAAAGCATAGCAAAGGAGAGAAGATCAGGATTAACATTACGGGTAATAGTAATTGGAAAGTATCGGTGGAAGATGATGGTACAGGAATGGAGCAGGTTAATAAATCAGCAGACGGAGGAGGTAATGGTTTAAATAATATGAAAGAACGTTGCAGGGAAGCTGGCTGGTATATTCGGTGGGAAAATATTGATTCGGGAGGTACTATGGTCGAAATATCACCTACTACAAATTAATTATTTGACAGGTATAGTGAATGCCTAATTTTATTATGTATGAATTTTATTATAGCACTTACAGAAGATAACAGTATCAACAGGAATACATTTTTGCAGAAGATCAATGCACTGGAAAATATGGACCTGGCTTTCGTTGCTGCTAACGGTAATGAATGCCTGGAGCATCTTAAAGGAACACCACAGGAAAAACTCCCCCAGGTAATATTTATGGATTTGGAAATGCCCGTGATGAATGGAATTGAGACCATACAGCTGGCAAAAGCATTACATCCGCAGATCCATTTCATCGTACTCACCGTTTTTGATGATGAAGAAAAGATCTTTGAAGCAATCAAAGCAGGAGCATCAGGGTATTTATTGAAACATGAACCGGCAGCTGTGTTGCAGGAAGCGGTGATGAATGTATTGGAATTCGGAGGAGCTCCCATGAGCCCGGCTATTGCCCGGAAAGCATTGCAGTTAATGAGCAGGTCATCTATTGGTGCAGCGGTGCCGGCAAATCATCCGTTGCCGGAAATGATAACAACCCGGGAGGAAGAAATATTAAGACATATGGTAAATGGCTGGGATGCCAAGAAGATCAGTTCGGTGCTAAATATCAGTGTGCTGACGGTAAGAAAGCATATCGCTAATATTTATGAAAAACTGCATGTGCAGTCAAGAGCAGAGATCATTAATATGGCTCACCAGAACAAATGGTTTAACCAGTAAAATGAAGGGAGCAGTTGATCCATTCACCATCCAATGTGGCATTATACTTTTTATAGAAATTGATGGCGGGTTCGTTCCATTCCAGCACCTGCCACATCATACCGGTAAATTTTTTCTCTTTCGCTTCTTCGATCAGCCGGTCCATTAATAATTTTCCAATGCCTTTTCCCCTCGCCTGTTCAGTAACGATGATGTCTTCGAGATACATACGCTGTCCTTTCCAGGTGGAATAGCGGATATAGTATAATGCAAAACCTTGTATCAACCCATTTTCTTCTGCCACAAATGCCCACCATACCGGGTTCTTTCCAAAACCACTTTCGATGAAATGATCCATGGTGACCGTTACTTCCTGTGGAGCTTTTTCATACAAAGCCAGTTCATTGATCAGCTCCATCATTCTTGCGCTGTCTTCTTTTACAGCTCTTCTTATCTGTATTCCCATAATTACTTATTCCTTTTAGCTTTAAAAGTCCCATTTGGTTGAATGAAACTGGCTGAAATGATTTCTCCTTTTTCATTTTCTTCAAATTGCACACTATACCCGCTTAATACCTTTAAATTGAATTTGTTTTTATCAACCGGAACTAATTCGTATTCCGGTTGTCCTTCGAGAAATGCAAATAAGGTTTTATCTCCTTTTATATAGAACTTAACACCGTTTCCGGGAGCAAATTCATAGTTGCCGGTATATTTGGTCAGTTCATCTTTTGTTATCTCCTTTGCCTTTTCTTTCCTGGTGAATTCAATATCTTTCAATCCTCCCTGCAAGGGTACGAATACTGAATTGATTTCTCCGGCAGGAGTCATCTGGTATTGAACTTTCAGGTTTCCTGCACTGCTGGTATCAATACCATCTGTTTTGTCAATGGGCAGGGCTTCAAAAACATCATAATGATAATGACGAAGCCATGCATCACCATTCTGAGTTAACATGATCAATGAATCGTTCCTGTTTATCACTTCAAAAGTTCCATATCCGGGGTGGTTGAACTGGCCGGTATAACTTTTTTTATCATGTGATGGAGAGGTGCCTGTCTTCTTATTACTGGTAGCCGATTTTTCAGCATCTTTCGCAGCAGCTTTTGCTTTTTTCTGTGCTTCATTGGCTCTTGCGTTCCAGTTAATGGGAGTCAGGTTTAACAACCGATCTGCGATGGTATTCCGGACAATACCCGGAATGGCTGAAGCATTCTGATTGGCGAGTACAACGATACCAATACTGTCTGTTGGAAAAAAGCTGGTACTGGCAGAAAACCCGTCAATATTGCCACCATGTTCTACCCGGTAATGACCACGGTAAGAAACAATCATCCAGCCAAAACCATAGTTAGCAATATGGGCATCCGGAATTTCCTTATCCGGCAACCCGGCAGACATTATCATCTGGGAACTCATTGCCTCTTTGGTATAAGCAGGTGGTAACACTTCTTTGCTATTGAATTTGCCGCCGTTGATCCAGGTCATCACCCAATTACTCATTTCGTTTACGCTGCTGTTGATGCTGCCGGCCGGTCCCATCGCATTAATATTATAGTAATCAAGTTTTTTGATCACACTGTCTTTATAAACTGTATAACCCAGGGCGGCGTCGTTATTTTTTTGAAGGCCGGCAATAGAAAGATTAGAAGTTTTCATTCCCAGCGGAACGAATATTTTTTCTTTGATATTGGTTTCCCAAGATTGCCCTGTTAGTTTTTCTGCGATCATTCCCTGTGTCAGGAACATAAAGTTGTTGTATTGCCATATTTCTCTTATTGCTGCAGTGGGTTCCTGGTATTGGATTCGTTGCAATAAACTATCTCTTGATGAAGTATTAAAAAGGTACCAGGAGTAATCATGTCTTGGTAGCCCGGTACGATGGCACATCATATCCCGTACGGTAACCTTATTGTTCAGGTCATCATTAAAAAATTTTAATTCTGGCAAATAGTTCCTTGCGGGTTTGTCATAGTCCAGTTTATTGTCTTTATTCAATAGACCCAGTAAGGAAGAAGTAAAGGCTTTTGTGCAGGAACCGATAGCGAACAAGGTATTAGGTGTAACAGGTAATTTCTTTTCATAATCACGGTAACCAAATCCCTTTGCATATATAATTTTATCCTTTTTTATAATCGCTACTGCAAAGCCGGCCCCCTGCCTGTCTTTTAATATCCTTTCAAAAACTGTGTCAATTCCTGCCAAAGGATCAGGCTGTTTTACTGGTTTTTTTTGTGCAAAAGAATTATTGACAAGCAATAAAGTAAGAAAAATAAATAACTGTTTCATTGCTGTATGTTTTTAATAGTGTCTTATAATGCCTGTGCCAGGTCGGTAATGATATCCTGTAAATTCTCAATTCCCACATTCATACGTATCAACCCGTCAGTGATGCCATATTTTTCTTTTTCTTCTTTGGGCACACTGTAATGTGTCATAGATGCCGGATGGGAGAGTAAGGTATCGCAGGTGCCTAAGGAAACAGTGCGGACACACATTTTCAGTTTGTTCATAAAATCAATACCACCCTGTAGACCGTTCTTTAATTCAAAACTCAGCATGGCTCCCGGGTGCCGCATTTGTTTCATGGCGGTGTAATGATCGGGATGACTGTCGAGTCCTGTGTAGTTCACTTTGGCGACAGCAGGATGATTTTCTAAAAAGGCAGCTACTTCCATGGCGTTGTGGCAATGCCGTTCCATTCTCACTTCCAGCGTCTTCATTCCCTGTATCAGTAAAAATGCATCAAAGGCATTGGAGTTGCCACCCAATGTGCGGTGAACTTTGGTCATTGTTGTTTTCATCAGCTCCACATCTTTTCCTAACAGGATACCACCAATTGCAGTTCCATGACCATTCAGGAATTTCGTCGTGGAATGAACAACATAATCAACCCCATATTTAAAAGGCTGCTGTAAATAAGGAGTGGCAAAAGTGTTATCACAAGCCACTATGAGGTTATACTTTTTTGCCAGTTTGGTCAGCTCATCAATATCCACACACTGAATAGTAGGGTTAGCTGGTGTTTCAATATAGAGCATCCTGATCGCCGGGTCAGCTTTCAATGCATCTTCCGTTTTTTGCAGGTCACGCATATCAATGATCACAGGTGTGATTTGCAGACCGGGTAAAATTTTAGTGATCAGTTCATTGGTACCGCCATACAAGGAAAAATGACTGATGATCTTATCGCCGGGTTTCAGCGTTGCCAGCATCAGGGTGGAGATGGCTGCCATACCGGAAGCATGAAGAATGCCTTTGGCTTCGATCCCAAGCTGGAATGTTTCCAGGGCAGCGATCTTATCTTCTGCTTCTTTGATGGTTGGATTGCCCCAGCGGCTGTAGATAAAACCTTCTTCAGTTCCGTCGAAGCGGCGCATTCCCTGTTCGGCTGAATCAAATACATAGGTACTGCTGGCATAGATAGGGACCAGGTGAGCATACATCGGGTCTTTTATATGTCCGCCATGAACGGCCAGCGAACCCCATCCGGTCAATACTTCCGTGGATGAATCTTTTTTGGGTGGAAAATTATTATCGGGCATTTGGTATAAAGACTTTTAATTTTGAAGGGAGCTATACAAATATCCTGCTTATTGACTGAATACTGAAAAGAGAAGTTATTATCGATGAAAGAACTACTGAAACAACTGGCTGCTTACAACACCTGGGCCACCCAACGGATCGCAGAAGCTATACTGGCTTTACCGGAAGAAAAACAAACAGCGGCGCTTCCGAGCAGTTATGAAAGCCTGCAACGAACCTTGCTTCATATGTGGGATGCGGAAAGCATCTGGTGGCAGCGGATGAAACTGCATGAACGCTTTGTCCGTCCCAGCGATAATTTCAAAGGCACCACCCGTGATGTGGTGAATGGTTTGCTTAGTCAATCAAAACTCTGGGAAGGCTGGGTCAATGCTGCGTCGGATTATTCCCTGGATCATGTATTTGAATACCGGGATAATAAACGGGAGCAGGTAAAGATGCCCATCTATCAGATGTTGCTGCATGTGTTTAATCATGGCACTTACCACCGGGGGCAGCTCGTCAATATGCTCCGCCAGTTGGGAGTGGAAAAAATACCCGGAACTGATTTTGCATTATGGGTATGGAATAAAAAATAGCTCTATGCAAAAAGCTGAAGCGAACGGGATACTGGTTAAAATTGTAACTAAACTGGTTGAAGGGGAATATTTATGGCTTTTTACAAATGATAACTCAAAGAATATAACAGAAACAGAATTAAAAGCTGCGATTAAAGCATATCCTGGTACACCAACCTTACCTCCAAAAGGGGCTTTCAACGACTTTGATTTTTATGAGATATCAGATGAAGAAGCATCTGTTGACTTCGATTTATGGATAAATGATATAAAGAGTGACTTAACATTGTCTTTTACTATACAAAAGACCTTAAATGGATATGGATATCAAATTGATAATATCCATGTCCTTTAAATGAATGTTAGATTCTCTTTTGAATATCAAGAACTGTAAGCCCATTTCACCAGCGTAGCACCCCAGGTAAACCCGCCGCCAAATGCAGCCAGCACAATATTGTCGCCTTTGTTCAACCTGCTTTCCCATTCCCACAAACAAAGAGGTATGGTACCGGCCGTGGTGTTACCATATTTCTCAATATTGATCATTACTTTTTCTTTGTCCAGTCCCATTCGGCTGGCGGTGGCATCAATAATACGAAGGTTAGCCTGGTGAGGCACCAGCCAGGCAATATCATCCCCTGCCAGGTTATTTCTTTCTAATAATTCAGCACTTACATCCGCCATTCCTTTTACGGCAAACTTGAAAACGGCTTGGCCTTCCTGGTAGGCAAAATGCTCCCGGGCCATTACGGTTTCTATACTCGCAGGTTTTAAAGAGCCACCGGCTTTCATATGCAGGTAATTACTGCCGCTGCCATCACTTCTCAGGATGCTGTCCTGTATTCCATAACCATCTTCATTGGGTTCTAATAAAACAGCACCGGCACCATCGCCAAAAATGATACAAGTAGCCCTGTCGGTATAATCAACAATAGCACTCATTTTATCCGCACCACAAACCACTACTTTTTTGTAACGACCGCTTTCAATCAGGGCAGCACCCTGCGTTAGCGAATATAAAAACCCCGAACAGGCAGCGGACACATCAAAACCCCAGGCATTTTTAGCACCCAGTTTATCACAGGCAATATTAGCGGTGGAAGGGAAGACCATATCCGGCGTAACCGTACCGACGATCAGGCAATCGATCTCTTCAGGGCTAATACCTCTTTTCTCACAAAGTTGTCTCACGGCAGGGACCACCATGTCAGAGGTGGCTTTTCCTTCTCCCTTCAGTATCCTTCTTTCAGAGATACCGGTCCGGGTGCGGATCCATTCGTCATTGGTCTCCACCATTTTTTCCAGGTCGAAGTTCGTCAGCTTGTCTTCGGGAACATAGCCGCCAACTGCAGTGATAGCGGCTGATATTTTTTTACTCATTGCGGGATTGAATTTTACCAGTAAAAGTGCTCAAAGGTAAGCGGTAGGATGGAATTGAGGAAACCTTGTCCCTGTTACTGATTACCAATACCCAATTCCTTATTTTCGCAGCCATGATAGCTTACCTGAAAGGTGATTTTGTGCATAAAAGCCCCGCTGTTGTCCATGTGGAGGTGCAGGGGGTAGGGTATGAAGTACAGATCAGCCTGAATACCTACTCAAAAATACAGGGGCTGGAAAAAGGAATACTTCATACCAGCCTGCTGATCCGGGAAGATGCCCATATCCTGTATGGTTTTTTTGACATGGCAGAAAAAGAGATGTTCCAGCAGCTGATTGCTGTGTCGGGTATTGGTGCTTCAACTGCGAGGGTGATGCTGTCGTATATGAAACCTGACGAGCTGGCCCGGGCCATTGTTTTGGGTGATACAAAGACCCTTGAAGGCATTAAAGGCATTGGTAAAAAAACAGCAGAACGGATGGTGGTAGAGCTGCGGGATAGGCTGGCCAAACAGCCTGTAGAATCAAATATTTCACCCATGAAAAACAATACTTTGCATACAGATGCGTTAAATGCTCTGACGGCATTGGGCATCAGCAGGCAAGCTGCTGAACTGGCTGTTCAAAAGACGCTGACCGCAGATCCCCATCTTTCCGTTGAGGAGCTGATCAAGAAAGCACTTCGTACCATCTGATATCCAATGAATATTTCTGGAAACTAATTGATTAAGAGACATTGAACCTTAAGACTGCTCATATCTTCCGTACATTGGTATCTATAGCCATGTTGTTTGCCTTTTCTGAGGAGGCAAGTGCCCGTTATTTCCAAATTAACCAGCAGCAACAGCCCGGCGATTCACTCAAATTCCCGATCAAAGACAGAAGAGGCGATCCTTATACGTATCCCAACCGCAATACCCTTGATCTGAGAGATACTTCGTACCTGAAAAAAACAGTGGAGTACGATCCTGCTACCAAGCAGTATTATATTGTTGAAAAGATAGGGAACCAGTATTATCGTACACCCACTTCCTTCACCATGGAAGAATTTGTCCGCATGCAGGGCAAAAAAGACGAGGAAGATTATTTTAAAAAGAGGGCTAACCTGCTGGCGAATATGAACCGCCGGATGACAAGGCCTGTCTTCAAAGTATCAGGCGATTGGTTCAACCGGATTGTTGGTAACGGTAAGATTGATATTCGCCCCTCTGGATATGTAGATATCCTCGCAGGCTATAGCGGGCAGGTGATCAAAAATCCTACGTTGCCGGAGCGGTCGAGGAATAACGGCATGTTTGATTTTAACATGAATTCGCAGTTGCAGATGGATGCCAATATCGGTGATAAACTGAAACTGCCGATCAATTATAATACATTAGCCAATTTTGATTTTGAGAACCAGATCAAACTGGATTACCAGGCCAAAGGCGATGAGATCCTGCGCCAGTTCCAGGCGGGGGTGGTCAACTTTACCACCAAGAGTACATTGATCCCTGGTGCCCAATCCCTGTTCGGGGTAAAAACACAATTACAATTTGGTAAACTATTCGTTACTGGTGTTTTGGCCAACCAACGGTCGCAACGCCAGTCGTTAGGATTACAGGGTGGTTCAGCGTCACAAAGTTTTACCCTGAAAGCAGATGAGTACGATGAGAACCGCCACTTCCTGTTATCACAATACTTCAGGAGTAATTTCAATACGGCGATGCAACAATTGCCGATCGTTAATTCCGAGATCCAGATCTTAAAAATGGAAGTATGGGTAACGAACCGGAATGGAAGCACTACTGATACAAGAGATGTTGTGGCATTGATGGACCTGGGCGAAACAACTCCTTTCGGTCCCTGGGCCAATGGTAATACTGATGTAAAACCATTCAACAATGCTAACAATCTTTATCCGTCGATACTGGCAAATCCCAATGCCCGTAATTCTTCACAGGTGCAAAGTATTTTGACAGGAGGAGGTTTTAACCTGCAACCGGTACAGGATTTTGAAAAAACATTTGCCCGCAAATTATTAGCAACTGATTATTATTATAACCCGAGAATAGGTTTCGTTTCGTTGAACCAGCCCTTGCAACCTGATGAAGTGCTGGGTGTGGCGTTTCAATATACATTCAGAGGCCGTGTGTACCAGGTGGGAGAATTCTCCCAGGATGTGCCGCCGGATACCACAGGTACTTCACAACGGGTTTTGTTCCTGAAACTATTAAAAGCAACATCACAGCGGACCAATCTCCCGATCTGGGACCTGATGATGAAGAACGTTTATTCAGTGGGTTATGGTCAGTTGGAAAGGCAGGACTTTACATTAGATGTATTATACGAAGAGCCAAGCCTGGGCGAAAAAAGGTATTTACCGACTGCTGATGTGCTGACCAATTTTCAATACCAGCCGTTGATCACTCAGCTGAACCTTGACCGGCTGAATAACCAGAACGACCCGCAGCCGGATGGTAAGTTTGACTTTGTGGAAGGGTTCACGGTAATATCTTCACAGAGCCGGATCATATTCCCGGTACTGGAACCTTTCGGTCATGATCTGGATTATGTGTATGGCACGCAAGCCCAACGGGATCGTTATCTTTTCTATCCCTTGTATGATACGATCAAAGCCATTGCACAAACATTTGCTAACCTGAACCGGTTTAAAATCAACGGCCGCTCCAAAACAAGCGGTGCTAATGGTGATTACCAGTTAGGCTATAATATTCCAAGAGGATCAGTAACAGTTACGGCCGGCGGACAAACCTTACAGGAGAACGTGGATTACGAGATCAATTATGACCTCGGAACATTGAGAGTGGTGAACCAGGCCATCATTGCATCCGGCGTACCAGTGAATATCCAGTTTGAGAACCAGGCAGCTTTTGGGTTGCAGCAAAAGAATTATATGGGTCTGCGGCTGGATTACCTGGCCAGTAAAAAACTGACCATCGGTGGTACAATTGCCAAACTGGGTGAAAGACCTTTCTTCCTCAAACAATCGTATGGTGAAGATCCTGTCCGCAATACCATGTATGGAATGGATGTGGATTACAAAAGTGATATACCCCGCTTAACGAAATGGCTGGATAAATTGCCATTCTATTCTACGAAAGCCATGTCTTCTATTACTGCTTATGCAGAAGGGGCTTTCCTGAAACCGGGTCACCCCAAGCAGATCAATGCGAATAAGAATGACAAAGGTGGCCTTTCTTATATTGATGACTTTGAAGGCACCCGTGCTGCTATTGATCTCCGGTTCCCGCTGATCAACTGGGCACTGGCTTCTATACCACAGGGCAATAATAATGACAATGGCTCTGCTCCTTTGTTTCCTGAATCTGCTTTATCAAATGATTCAGGAAGTGGTTTTAACAGGGCAAAACTGGCCTGGTACAATATTGAACCGGTATTGCAGGAAAAAAGAAACTCCAGCAACCCGTTGCGGAACAACCTCGCCGAATTGTCAAAACCGGAAACAAGACAGGTATTGCAGCAGGAAATTTTTCCCAAAAGAAGTTTGGATTTTGGCCAGGGATTGCTGACTACGTTTGACCTTGCTTTTTATCCAAAAGATAAAGGGCCTTATAATTTTGAAAGCCGGAATACAAGATTCAATGCACAGGGTCAGCTCACCAACCCGAGAGGTTCATGGGGTGGCCTGATGCGTAATATTGACCAGATCGATTTTGAAACCGGTAATATTGAGTATATCGAATTCTGGTTACAGGATCCGTTTATAACGAATACGGCCAACCCAAGCAATACCGGTCGTTTATATTTCAACCTCGGTAATATTTCAGAAGATATTCTTAAAGACGGGAAGCGCTTTTATGAAAATGGGTTACCTACACCCACGATTCCATCCCCGGTAGATAATAATACCACCTGGGGTAAAGTGCCTTCTAATCCTTTGCAGGTTACCAATGCTTTCAGTAATAACCCGGAAGACCGTCAATTCCAGGATGTAGGTTTTGATGGATTGACCGATGATGAGGAGAAAACCAAATTCTTGAATTACCTGAACAACCTGCAGGCGAATTTTGGAACCGGCTCCATCGCTTACCAGAATGCGAATACAGATCCTTCCGCCGATAATTTCAAACCTTACCGGGATGAAAGTTTTGATGCATCTGGCACCGGCATACTCGGCCGTTATAAGAACATTAATAACCCGCATGGTAATTCACCGGTGTCGAATAACAGCAGCCAGTTTATAAATGCATTCACGCAATACCCCGATGCAGAAGAATTGAACCGGGATAATACATTGAATGAGGTGGAAGAATATTTCCAGTATAAAGTGGATATCCAGCCCAATATGACGACGGGCACCAACTTTATCACTGATAAACGCATTGTACCGGTTAGCCTGGCGGATGGATCGAGTCGTAATGAAACCTGGTATCTCTTCCGTATTCCTGTTTCTCAATACCAGGTGAAAGTGGGTAATATTCCCGATTTCAAATCCATCCGTTTCATACGGATGTTCGTGACCGGTTTTGATGATTCCGTAGTCATGCGTTTTGGTAAACTGGAGCTCATCCGCAACCAGTGGCGTAAATTCAAATATGAAATTGATACATCAGGTAATTACCTGAACCTGCCGGGTACAGATCCTGTAACTGTTAATACATTGGCGGTGAATATCGAGGAGAACGATACAAGACAACCTATTCCGTATGTGATTCCTCCCGGTATTGAAAGACAGCAGCAATACAGCAATAACAATGTGCAATTGTTCCTCAATGAGCAATCACTCAGTGTGCAGTTGTGTAATCTTCCTTCCAAAGAAGCCCGCGGTGTGTTCAAGACCATGAACCTGGATATGCGCCAGTATTCAAAACTGAAAATGTTTATCCATGCAGAAGCATCGAATGATCCGGATGCGGTGCAGGATAATGAACTGACCGGTGTGATCCGTATTGGTAATGATTTTGCCGGTAATTATTATGAAGTAAGAGTGCCGCTGAAAAAAACAGAATGGGGAGCAAGAGACAGTTTATTGATCTGGCCGGAAGCCAATAATCTTGATTTCGATCTTGAAGAACTGACCCGGTTGAAGAGCCGGAGAAACAGGTCAGGTTTTTCACCATCACAATATTATAGTGAAACATTAGCGGATGGAAGAAAATATGCGGTGATCGGTAACCCCAACCTTGGTGAAGTAAGAGGTATGTTGCTGGCCGTGGAGAATTCTGGTAACCGGCCTGTTTGTGCCGAAGTATGGTTCAATGAGCTGCGTTTTTCTAACCTTGATGAAGAAGGAGGCTGGGCCGCATTAGGACGGGTGGACCTTCGGCTGGCTGATCTGGGTGCGATAACATTAGCTGGTACAGCTAAAAGCCGTGGCTTTGGTACATTAGAACAACGAGTGAATGAAAGAAGCCGGGAAGATATATACACGTTTGATCTGTCTGCCAATATCGATGCCGGTAAATTATTACCGAAGAAACTGGGCATACAACTTCCTGTTTATGCAGGCATCAGTCAAACATCCAGCACACCGGAATATGACCCTTATGATCTTGATATTAAACTGGAGGATAAATTAAAAGATGCTGCGCCAAAGGATAAGGATTCTATCCGAAGCAATGCACAGGATGTAACCACCATCAAAACGGTGAACCTGACCAATGCCAAAAAAATAAAAACAGATGGCAAGCGGCCGAAGATCTGGAGTGTGAGCAATTTTGATTTCAACTATTCGTATATCGAAACCAAACGGCATAATCCCTTAATCGAAAATGACCTGTTGCGGCGCACCCGGGGTGCTATCGGTTATAATTATGCACCGCAGCCACGGTTCGTGGAGCCATTTAAAAAGCTGATCAAATCAAAATCAAAATGGCTGACACTGATCAAGGAATTCAATTTCAACTATGCGCCATCGCAGCTTTCTTTCCGGGCCGATGTGTTCCGGCAGTTTGGTGCGATCCGCCCGAGAAATGTGGGAGGTGGTAGCTATAAAATTCCTGAGACCTACGACAAGTATTTCACCTTCGACCGCTATTATATCATGCAATGGAACCTCACCCGTTCTATCTCCATTGACTTCAATGCAACCAATAATGCCAGGATAGATGAACCTTTTGGACGTATTGATACCAAAGAGAAAAAGGACTCTGTTCGTAAGAATTTATTCAAGGGGGGTAGAAATACACAGTACCAGCAGGATGTGACAGTGACCTACAATGTGCCTACGCAGAAGTTTCCTTTACTGGACTGGACAACGATGAGGGCTTCCTATAATACCAAGTATAACTGGCTGGCGGCATCCCTGCTGGCAAGAGAGTTGGGTAATACCTTGTCGAATACACAGACCAAAACAATTAACGGGGAATTCAACTTTGAACAGTTATATAATAAATCAAGATTGCTTCGGTCCATCAACAGCCCGAATAGTAATCCATCTGGTAAGAAGAACGGAAAGGATAGTACCGGCAAGAGCAATAACCCGGCACAAATGAAACCGATCAATGTGATCAAGAGTTTCCTGGTTGATTCTGTACTGGCCAAGATGTCGCCCAAAGAAAGAAAGAAAGCCATAAAGGCTGACCGTAAAAGAATGCGGGAAGAAAGAAGAAGGCTGAAACAACAGACCCGGAATATGCCGATGGAATTGGGTGGTGCTGTGAAAACAATTGGAGGGTTGGTAACTGCATTAAAAAGAGTAGGTATCCAATACACCGAAGATTTTGGAACCACCTTACCCGGTTATATGGACAGCACACAGGTCTTTGGTTCTAACCTGAAAAGTGGCCAGCCTGGTTTTGATTTCATTTTCGGTTACCAGCCGGATACCAACTGGATCAATAATTTTGGGGCGAAAGGTTTGTTCTCCCGGAGCGACCTGGTATCGGCTATGATACAGCAACGCTATAACCAGCGGTTGAATATCACAGCACAGGTAAGTCCGTTCCGTGATTTTAATATTGACCTGAACCTCGATAAAACATTTGATAAGAACTATTCTGAACTATATAAAGACACAACAGGTACAGCAGGATTGGCGAGACTGAATCCTTATGCGATGGGAAGTTTCAGTGTGAGCTATATCTCGTATAAAACACTGTTCAATAAATTTAACCCGAACGAAGTATCGGAGACGTTCAAGAAATTTGAAGGATACCGTTCCGTACTGGCAGGAAAATTAGCAGGCCTGAATCCTTATGGTGCGGCAGCCGATCCGAATGATCCGGGCTTCTTCCAGGGTTATGGTCGCTATGCCCAGGATGTGGTGATACCGGCGTTCCTCGCTGCTTATACCGGTAAAGATCCGAACAGTATTAAGCTGACAAAGAATTCGAACCCAAATATCCGTTCCAACCCATTCGCCGGCATCATTCCAAAACCGAATTGGAATATAACTTATACCGGTTTGTCCAGGATAGCAGGATTAAATAAGATCTTTTCCAATTTCACTATACGGCATGGCTACCGCAGTACACTCAGCATGAACAGCTTCAATACGGCCTTATTGTTCCTTGATCCAAACCGGGTGAGTTTCCCCCAGTTCAAAGATCCGCTTACCGGTAACTATATCCCTTATTTCTTAGTTCCGAATATTACGATACAGGAAGCTTTTGATCCGCTGATTGAGATAGATGTGACATTTACCAATCAACTGACTACCCGGTTCGAATTAAAGAAAAGCAGGCAGCTTAGTTTGAGCCTGATCGATTACCAATTGTCAGAAAGCCGTTCCACAGAAGTAACTTTTGGTTTCAACTGGAGAAAGAAAGGCATGCCCATCATTAAGAAGATCGGTAAGATGAAATTAGATAATGATGTTACGTTCCGGATGGACTTTAGTTTGCGGGATGATGCCACAGCAAATAGTAAACTGGACCAGGGTACATCCTTTGGTACAGCAGGACAGAAAGTGATCCGTATCGCTCCTTCCATTGATTATATACTGAACAAGCGGGTGAGCCTGAAACTATACTTCGAGCAGAACCGGAATATACCGAAGATCAGTAATGCTTTCCCGATCACCAACACAAGAGGTGGTGTGCAGGTAAGAATATCATTGGCACAGTAAGATAACAGTAAATTATTTCTACTTAGTAACAGCAAAAAATATCCCGTCAAACGACGGGATATTTTTATATTAGTTTGTTTCCGGTTCCTTTTTTATGGATGTGGAATTGTATCTGCATTAGAAGGAGCTGCTTTTTTGAACAGCATCACATAACCGCATAAATTCTTTTTCTTCTGTTTATTAACCTGCACCGGTTTCATCATATGAAATTCTGAGAACTGGGGGATATAAGAATAGGAGATCACATTACCATCCACATCTCCCCATTTCTTTTGCTGGAACACCACCTGTTTTTCATTCCAGTCATACATTCTTACTTCATAAAGGCGGGAAGAGTATTCGCCGATAAAAACGAACTGGTACCAGCTTCCCTGGGTCAGCGGAACGATCACTGGCATTTCAAATTCGCTTTCCATCGCAATGGAAGCTTCTTTGAGTAATACAAAACCATCTTTGGAATAAAGTCCCTTCAGGCTGTCAACCTGTTTAGTAATGATCTCATTGCTGCAGGATTGCTGGCGGATCACATCTTGTGATTGGGAAGTTGCCGCTAACAACAATAAGGCGGCGGTTATGAGGTACGGCTTTTTCATAAGAGTAACAAGGATCTTTGTAAGGAATGCGGACAACGATATAAAGTTATGATAACCATTACGGGAATTAAAGTTTTAGTCACTGAAATTGGATGGCACAGGTACATTTTCGTAGGGAATACACGGCAAGTTTCAGGCCACGGAAGGGATAGGGTCAACGGGGCATTTAAATTAGACCAAAACTTTAAGGAATGCAAGCGTTTATTGATTTTAGTTAACCGGGATTCCGATTGAAGTAGATCGCATTGGCCTGTTGGGTGCAGGTGATCACCAGGTCGTTTATACAAACATGTGTTGGTACAGTCGTCGTATAATAGATCGCATCGGCTACATCTTCTGCTGTTAATGGCTGCAGGCCGTTATAAATACTCCTGGCAGTAGCTTCATCTCCTTTAAAACGAACCAACGAAAATTCTGTTTCTGCTGCACCGGGATGAACGCCTGTTACTTTAATATTATGCCGGAGAAGATCAATACGCATGGCCTTGGTCATAGCATCGACGGCAAATTTGCTGGCGCAATACATGTTACCTTTTTCATACACTTCTTTTCCTGCTACGGAACCGAGATTGATGATATGCCCGGTGGTCCCTTCCGATGCATTTCTTTTTGCCATCAGTTGCGATACGGCTTTGGCTACATACATCGCACCTTTCACATTGGTATCGATCATCGTATTCCAGTCTTCCAGGCTGGCTTCTTCAAAATAGTCCCGGCCCAGTGCCAGCCCGGCATTATTTACCAGCACGTCTATGTTCTTCCATTCCAGTGGCAAGTTGCTGATGGAATCAAAGACTGCCTTTTCATCCCGCACATCAAAAGCCAGTTGCAGTACCGCCACGTTGAATTTTTTCTCCAGCTGTTCAGCCAGTTCCTGCAGGCGTTCTGTTCTTCTTCCGTTTAATACCAGGTCATAACCGTTAGCGGCAAATTTTTCTGCACAGGCTTTTCCAAAACCGGCAGTGGCCCCGGTGATAAAAACAATCTTTGACATAGACATGAATAATTAATAACTCATTCAGAGTTGCAGGAAGCAAGTTAAACCAAGTTTTTTGCAGCAGGTAATAATTTAGTGCTGACTTAGGTTACCTGATCAGGGTAACAGTTCCTTTCTGAAAATAAGGATTGCCGAGATAATCGGTGGCACTCACCATCCAGACAAATACGTTGGTGGCCTGGGGTGATCCATTGATGCGGCCATCCCATCCCTGGCCATTGGTGGTAGTATGGAAAACCATTTGCCCCCAGCGGTTGTAGATGCGGAAATACTTGATCTCTTTCATGCCGACAGCGATCGGCCGAATCACATCATTCAATCCATCGTTGTTAGGTGTAAACGCGGTGGGAACAAATATGGAAGGAGCTGTCTTGAATATTTTTACATTGACAAAAGCAGAATCAGAACAACCTGCTGCATTGAACACATCCACCCGATAGCGGATATTATCAAAACTTCCGTCATATATACCAATGGGATTGGCAATGGTTGGGTTACTGAGACCGGTGGAAGGAGTCCAGAGATAGCTCACCCCACCTTCTGCATTGAACTGTAAAGGCTGCCCGATGATCACCGCAGTATCACGACCGGCAAAAGGGATTATTTTGGGTAGAACTGTTACCAACATACTATCCCTGCCCGGTTTTGGACAACCCAGTGTATCAAACACTGATAATATATAATTAGTGGTTCTTGGCGGAGTGGCAATCGGGTTAATAATATTTGGATTATTCAATGAATTGGCAGGAGTCCAGGTAAATGATGTTCCCCGGAATGTGCCATATAATTGTGCCGGCGTATTGTAACAGATAGTTGTATCGGGTGCAAGTGTTACAAATGGATACGGGACAACGAATACAGTGAGATCATCTGTGGCAGTACAACTACCGATTCTTGCAATGACCTGGTAGGTGGTTGTAACAGTAGGGGTGGCAATCGGGTTAATGACAGTGGGATTACTCAATGTTGCTGCCGGACTCCAAATGTATTGAAGTCCGTCTGTTATAAGGCTCAGCTGAACAGGGTCACCCTGGCAACTGGTAGTATCTGCTCTTGCACTTAAAGTTACTCGATCCACCACTCTTACCCTTACCGTGTCATAGTTGCGGCAACCACTGCTTTCTAATTCTACCCGGTAGGTTGTAGTTACAGTGGGAGTAACAGTTGGTGTCGCTGTATTCGCATTAATAATATTAACAAGTGGTGTCCAGCTAAAGTTGCCGGTACCGATTGCCTGCACCTGCACGTTATCAGTAATACAGATGAGTGTGTCGTTGAAAGCAACTGACAAAGGTGGCCGGTCAAGGAGATTCAATACCTGTGTTACCGTATCAATACAGCCCTTGCTGCTGGTCACAATAAAATTGATCGTCTTGGGTCCCGCTCCCGGGTATTGCCAACTGGGGTGTTGCTGATGAGACGTATCGGCTATAGTGGTAAGATCGCCAAAACTCCAGCTCCAGCTGTTTACAGTACCATAAACGGTTCTTGTGGTATCAATAAACTGCACCGGGTTCAGGTAACAGATACCTGCTGTAGTAAAACCAGGAAAAAAGCCCGGAAAAACTTTTACAATCGCCGTAGCAGAGTCAGAGCAGGGTTGATTCCTGTTAGTGACTAACTTAATAGTATAAACGCCTGTATCACTGAAGGTGTGTGAAGGAGTGGCAAGCGAAGAAGTGTTATTGACCCCGCTGGCCGGATCACCAAATTCCCAGTAATAAGTGCTGATAAGTGCACTTGGTGTATTGTTGGAAAATGCCAGGGTAAATGGATCTCCCGTTACATCACAGCTTACATACTCCGGGCTTAAAGTGGCAGTTGCCCGGTCGCAATCACCCACTTTTATTTGCAGGTCTTTTCGTTGGGTGGCAATAGTAACACCATTCCTGATCTCGCTTACACAAACGGTGACCACATAGATACCTGCTGCGGGTGCGATACCAGAAAGTAAACCTGTTGATGTGTTAATAGTGATAGTAGAACCTAAAGGCGACGAGCCATTAAATCCCCCCCCCGAATAAGGAACCCAGGTATACGGAGGGCCTGAAGGAGGATTAGGAGCAGGGGCACTTGATGTTCCTCCTGTAAAGGCATCGCAGAATGAATATGAAAGTGCATCTCCATCATCATCCGTGGCGGCGAAGCTGTATAAAAAAGCATTATTAGCACAAACGATCACCGTATCCGGCCCGATGAATTTTGCGCTGTTATTAGCTGGTGCATTGGATAATAGTATTGTACCCGGTATTTCAGCCGTATAAGTAGCTCCAACTGAACTGGAGCCGATCAGGTTATTGATACCTGATATACGGCAGCAACGCTGGTAAGCAATAGTATAGCCATTTTCCGTTCCTGGTAATGTAACATCAAAAGTATAATACCCCACTTCATAACATACCGCCGGCGGGTTATTGATACAGGGGTCAGGCGATCCTAAACTCAGCGTTGCCATTTGTGTTCTCGGAATACTGGATGACCAGACCATTACACCGGTTGATTTATTATAGATGGCGATGGGTGCACTGGCATCCAGTTGGGCACCGGTAGAGAAACAATCCCTGTATAATTTTAAGGTTACTCGGTAGGTATAATCATTACCATTCTGGCTGACTAATGTATAGAACATTTCTCCCCCTGTAATATGGTTGGCAAAGGCGGGTAGGGTTACAAAAATGCTAATTGATATGAAGAACAGAATTCGTTTCATTGATCGGATCGGTCAAAAATGTGTATCATATTTCAGATAAAAAATGCGCCAGGGCCTTGTTGCTTTTATCAGCTTCCTCCAGCATACCCATGTGGCCGGAATAATTAAGTACATGAATGTACGATTTTCCGGGCAGATGACATTGCTCCAGCACGTCTTTTATGGGAATGGCATTGTCGTCTTCACCCATGATAAAAAGCACCGGAACAGTACTGGTTTTCAGAACATTGGTCCGGTCGGGCCGCTGCATCATTGCCTGGTAATATGAAACGAGTGAGGGTGGTAAAAAGTTGCTCAAACCGGCTATTTGTTGGTCGATTAATCCAGGTCGTTCATCCTTGGTCCGGGCCGAAAAGAGTTTGGGAGTGGCGGTTTTCAAGAATTCGAAAGCTCCATGCTCTTTGATGAAAGCGATACCTTTTTTCCGGGTGGCTTTTTTTTCTTCATTGTCTGCATAAGCAGAGGAATGAAAAAGACCAAAGCCATTCAGCAAGCCCGGGTATTTTTCAGCAAATGCGAGGGTGATATAACCACCCATGCTATGGCCGATCAGGGTGCATTTTTCGATTCTTTCTTTATCCAGTATTTGTTTGATCACTTCCGCCATGCCTTCCATACTCATATCGTCAACCATAGCTGATTGGCCGGAACCCGGTAATTCAGGAATGATCAGTTGATGCGAATCTTTCAGGAAATCAACCTGCAGTTTCCACACATCACTGTTCTCTCCAAAACCATGCAGGAGTACAACAGGTTTGCCAGTACCAATTACTTCGTAATGAATGATGGCCTGGTCAATGGAGATGGTCTTTTGCATGTTATTTTCTTTTGCTGATGAAGTGACTTCTCACAATAATGATACCTAATACTGGTATCAGCGCTGTATTCAGCTGCTGCGGCAATATAAACCAGGCACCCAGTAATATAAGACTATAAAAAAAGATAAAACGGAAATAGAAAGCTACCCATTCTTTTTTACTGAAAAGAAAGAATGCAGCCACAGCATGGGTTGGCAATGCCCAGAGCAGGTTAAAGTTATTCTTACACATGGCATGCTCGGTGCCGAACCACATGAACAATAGCAGTATACCTAAGAGTCCAAGGATAAGAAAAAAAATAAAATCGAATATCTTAAAAAAGACAGGGTAGGAATGTTGTTTCAATAAACTCAGTGCCAGCACGAGCAGGAATAAAATAGCAAAGACCACTACCGGTGTAAAAAATGATTTGTCATTCCGGTTGACATCAGTCGGCAATAAACTGTTCTTTTCAGTTACTAATTTTTTATTTCCTGCTGCAGCACTGTCAAAAGCCATCAGCAAATAATCGGGTAAAAACATGGCTTCCCGGTTAGTTATCTTTTTATCTAACGGGCTGCCGAGTAAAATATCAATACCTAGCTGGCTCCAGTATTGGCCGCCTTTTTCCAAATAATCATGTATCAGGTTTCTGAAAGTAGTATTGCTATCCGGTAAAATATTCGTGGTTTGTAAGGGACTTCCTGTTACTTTTTCGATCATATCCCGCAGCCGGGTGGTGCAGTTGTCGTAATTAAAATCGTAGCGGTAATATTTGTTTTCTTCTTTGGCATTTTCAAAAAGTGCAGCCACCAGTTTTTGCTTTTGTTCGCAGCTCAGGTTCAGTACCTGCTCCGTTACGCCTCTTTTGAAATAATCATATTCCGCCAGGAAATTATTTAGTTCATCAATGGAAACAAAGTAGAGCAACTTGCCCTGTACAAATTTTTTATAGAAGCCAGGATCGTTAAAATCGAAAGTGCCATAGTTAAAAACAAGATCGGTGCCCGCACTCTCATCTGTTACACGGATGGCACTGTGGCCAAAGGAAGAATACAATTCTTCACCCGGCGTGCAGGTCAGCAGGCTGATGGTCAGCTGGCAACTGTCTGTTCTTTGTTCGCTGACAGTTTGTGCCGAACTGAATAGGGAGACCAGTAAGCTTATTAAGCCGAAGAGTTTTTTCAAAGAAAATTATTTTGGTAAAAGTATTGGTTAACGCCGGTGATACCAACCGGGAATATTTCCATAAAAATAAAGTTTTATGGAAAAGCAAAATTGCCAAGTCTCATTCCTAAAAGTTAAACCATGGATACCAACAAAATTCTCTCTGCCGATCTGCTTGACCTGATCTTTGATGACAGGAACAAAGCCTACGGAGCGTATGATCTCCGCAAAACCTATTCAACCCGTATCAAAAAGTCATTGCTGATAACCGTATCAGTAGTGGGACTTGCGTTTACGGGAGCGGCCCTTGTATCAAATGCAAAAAAGGATAGTATTAATCAGTACATTATTCCTGATGTTCTTATTGCGACGATTCCGGATGAAAAACTACCAATACCAGAACCGGAAATCCGTCAACCTGAACCGGAGCCAGAAACCCGGACAGAACAACTCACCAACATGGATATTGTAAAGGACGAAGAAGTGGTGGAACCACCACCAACACAGGATGACCTGGCCGATGCAAAAATTGATGTAAAGAAACAGGATGGTGTTATTGATGATGGCACCGTTATTCCCGATAAACCTCTTGATGATGGTAAAGGGATCATTGATGTACCTAAAAACACGGAGCCTGATATTTTTGAGAAGGTAGAGATCGATGCAAAATTTGCCGGTAACTGGGAAAAGTTCTTAACCAGGAACCTGAACCCGAATACACCTGTTGATAATGGAGCCGCCCCCGGTAATTATGTGGTGCTGGTGCAGTTTGTAGTAGATGTGGATGGATCAGTGAGCCAGATCAAACCAATCTCTAATGTTGGTTATGGTATGGAAGAAGAAGCTGTAAGAGTATTAAGGAAAGCCGAGAAATGGGTACCGGCTATTCAAAATGGGAGACAGGTGAAAGCATGGCGCACACAAAAGATTGTTTTCCAGGTGCTGGGAGATGAATAAAAGAATTGAGGGAGTATAAGTTGTAAGTTTCCTGCCTGCTGTGTGAAAACACATTTGAAAATTTGCAGAAAGGGAACTTACAACTTATGTGTTATTAGCGTCTGCTATAGTTCGGTGCTTCCTTGGTGATCTCAATATCATGTGCATGACTTTCTCTCATGCCTGCATTGGTGATCTTGATGAAGGTGGCTTTCTTTAATTCGGCCAGGCTCCTTGCACCACAATAACCCATACCGGCTCTTAGTCCGCCTACATATTGATACACGATCTCTTTTAATGTTCCTTTATACGCCACACGGCCTTCAATTCCTTCCGGTACAAATTTCTTGACATCGTCCTCCACATCCTGGAAATAACGGTCGCTGCTGCCGGTGGCCATCGCACCGAGTGAACCCATACCCCGGTATTCTTTGAATTTTCTTCCCTCATAGATAATGGTCTCGCCGGGGCTTTCTTCTGTTCCGGCAAACACACTTCCCATCATCACACAATCAGCACCGGCTGCTAATGCTTTCACCATATCACCGGTATAGCGGATACCACCATCAGCAATAACGGAAACATTTTTTCCTTTTACTGCATTTGATGCTTCCATTACCGCAGTTAACTGTGGTACACCTGCACCGGCCACAATCCTGGTAGTGCAAATAGAACCCGGCCCGATACCCACTTTTATCGCATCTGCACCTGCTTCAGCTAAAGCTTTTGCACCCGCGGCTGTTCCCACATTACCGGCGATGACATTTATCTTTTTAAAATTCTTCTTTACATTTTTCAGCGCCGTGATCACTCCTTTACTATGGCCATGGGCACTGTCTAAGGCAATGATATCCACACCCACTTGTTGCAAAGCTGCCACCCGGTCCAGCATATCTTTTGTGATACCCACACCTGCACCTACCAGTAAGCGGCCATACGTATCTTTTACGGCATTGGGAAAACTTTTCAATTGCAGGATATCCCGGTAAGTGAGTAAGCCGGTCAGTTTTCCATTCTTATTTACTACAGGGAGCTTTTCTACTTTATGCTGGCGGAGAATGATCTCGGCTTTCTTCATATCTGTTCCTTCCGGTGCCGTGATCAGGTTATCCTTTGTCATCACTTCACTTACTTTTCTTCTCGGGTCATCTTCAAAACGGAGATCACGGTTGGTAAGAATACCCACCAGCTTTCCTGTTTTATCAATGATGGGAATACCACCGATCTTATTTTCTCTTACCAGCCGCAATGCATCACCCACAGTTGCATCCGGCATCAGGGTGATGGGATCAAGGATCAAACCGCTTTCACTTCTCTTTACTTTCCGCACCTGCTCCGCCTGTTTTTCAATACTCATATTCTTATGCAGGATGCCGATACCACCTTCTCTTGCCAGCGCCATAGCCAGTGATGCTTCTGTTACCGTGTCCATTGCCGCAGAAAGCAGGGGTACATTGAGGATGATATCTTTGGTCAGGCGGCTCTGGATATTGACATCACGTGGCAGCACTTCGCTGTAGCCGGGCTGTAACAGCACATCGTCAAATGTGAGGCCTTCGCCGAAAAATTTAGAGGAATTTGTTGTTGCGGGGGGAGTATTTCTTGTTGCCATGTGCAAAGATAGGGTGGGGAACATATTTGTTCCAAATCGGCTTAGCGGATCAGCATCACCGTCCCTTTCTGAAATACTTTCTTACCCGAATCCCGGTGTGTATAGCTGAGCATCCAGACATAAACACCCGAAGCCTGCTCCACACCATTTAATTTGCCATTCCATTTACTTCTCCAGTCACGGGAATAGAATACCAGTTGTCCCCAGCGGTTATATACTTTGAAATCAAGGTTATCGGCTTTCAGCGCATTATAAGGCCAGAAGAAATCATTCAACCCGTCATTATTCGGGGTGAATGCCGTAGGCACATCAATGTAGCAGTGGTTTAGTACAGTGAGTGATTGTGTTGCACTGTCAACACAGCCCAGCGTATTATTATAGGCTAATAATTTTACAGTATAATAGGCTTCTGTTGCCAATGTCGGAAAACTAACCGGTGCCGGATCTTTTTGTGTGCTGTTAGCGATCACATCAAATTTCCATTGCCAGGCATCAATTTGCCCTGTACTGGTATTGATAACTTCTAATTTATCTTCCGGGCAAATAATGTTGGCCATGGTAAAAGATGCCCTTACTTCATTGTCAAGTACAAGTGTTTGATTGGTTGTATCACTGCAAACCCCATTGCTGACGATCAGCTGAATCATATTGGTGCTGGTGGCCGGAAAAACAATCGTATGGGATTGTGTACGGACAGGAGTACCATTGTTAAAGGTCCAGGTCCAGTTGTTTACATCATGAGCTCCATCATGATTAAATGTTATCCTGTTCTCCCGGCAGGATAATGCCTGTGTATAATTGAAAGCAGCGGAAACAGTGTCTTCTGCCCGGAAGGAAAGTGTTTGAACAGGTGTTTGCTGTCCGCATTCATCGATCAGTACTGTTCCGTCATTACCGGCTTTTAACGTGACCTGGTAAGTTCCTTTGTTATAAATGGGAGCTGCAAAGTGAACCACCACATAATCCGTTTTTCCATTTACACAATTACCATTGGCGGACGCAACGGTAACTGGGCTTGGCCCGGTGACCGAGAAATCACTTCCGTTGGCAGCAATACTGTTACAGCTGATCTTTTTCGGGAAATAAATTTTTATCGAATCAGGCGCACAACCCACACGGCCAATACTGTCAGCAAAAATGGGTTGTGGAATAAAATACTGGAAAGGCACTTGCTCGTTTTGCGGGATGGCGGAACCACATATGTCAAGCAGTGTATTAGCATCCGAACCATTGTTGATCACTAATTGGTAATTACCGTTGGGCAAAGGTGCTGCTAATGTAAGGGTGATGGAATCCAAATCGAAGCCGGAAGCACAACTGCTGGCAACAGCACCAATTACAGTTGTTGCTGCAGGTAATAAACTGAATTCCGTTCCTCCTGCCGTCAGGCTGTTACATCGTATTTTCTTATTCAGCTTCAGCGTAATCTTTGTGCCATCACAATCTGCCTTAGCTGTTTGCAGATGCGGTTGTGTGGGATCTGTGATAACAGCAGTACCTCCGCCAAAAGAAAGGGTATAGCCACTTTGTGTATCTGAAAAATGGCTGATCATTAATAGATATTGATGGCCCACGATCAGGGTTGGCATGGCGGCAAATGTGGGTACATTATCTGCAGGAACAGATCCGCATTGAATGGTGCTGGCCCCGGTAGCGGATGCACCTGTGGGTCCGTAAGTACCGGACCAGTTGCCTGTAACTACAATATTGGTGTTGGTAAAAATCTGGTTGGGGTCAAGACCCGTAATATCATACAGTTGCCAGTCATAATCTTCATTGGCTGCGAGAGGAGTTATAACAAAACCTAATGTGCCGGCTACGTAACAGGTAAATTTATAGAAAAAAGGATTTTTATTTTCATACAGGGCACCACCGGGTACGTTGGAACAACCGGGCACGAACATACTGTTGGTATTACAAAGCGGAACAGAGTTTTGGGTAAATGTGGTGGTTCCACAAACAGGAAAGGCAGTGGAAGGTGTTTGTCCTAAGGTGGTACAGGGCTGGGCCATTACATTACCTGTCCATAAAAGGAACAATAAAATAACGATAGGAAAACTGACTTTATTAAACCGGCTCATCGGGATCTGCAACAGTTGATTTTTAGTAAAAAAGCTATGACAACAAAATAACCCAATCTGTTGCCTCAGTTCATCAGGCAAGCTGATAAAGTTTACCCGGCAAAGATAATATCACGTTTTGTAATTCAAGGCTTAATACAGCAGCGGCAACCGCACTGCTGCTGAGACCGCTGCGAATGTTGATCTCATCAATATTAACAGTTTCTTTTTCATTCAGAATACCAATGATGATCTTTTCATCAGGAGTCAGTTCGATAAAAAGCTCTTTTTGCTTTTTTCTCTCTTTGGGGCTCTTAGCCTTTTCTTCCCAGCCCATGACCTGCAGCAGTTCTTCCGCATCGGTGAGGAGCATGGCCTTATTATTTTTGATAAGATAATTGCAACCAGCACTTTTACTGTCGGTCACTTTTCCGGGAAAGGCAAATACATCTTTATTATAGCCATTGGCCAGTTCGGCCGTGATCATGCTTCCTCCTTTAATACCTGTTTCAATAACGATCGTGGCATCACACATGCCTGCCACAATACGGTTGCGGGTCGGGAAATTATGTTTATCAGGAATGGTGCAGCTCCGGAATTCTGTCAGCAGTCCGCCGTTTTTGGCCATGTCTTTTGCCAGTCCTGCATGTTGCGGAGGATAGATCTGGTCGAGCCCATGTGCTAATACCCCAACGGTCGGTAAATTATTTTTCAAGGCTGTCTTGTGAGCAATGGCATCTATACCATAAGCAAGGCCGCTGACCACCAGTATATGTTGTTCCGCCAGGTCTTTGACGAGTTTTTCAGTTACCTGCTTGCCATAGTCGGTATGGTTTCTTGTTCCGACCACTGCAATGATCTTTGCTGCATTCAGGTCAGCCGTGCCTTTATAAAACAATAATTCAGGAGAATCATAACAATTCAATAAGCGTTGCGGGTAGGCTGTATCGGTAATAAATAACGGGCGGATGGAATATTTTTCAATGAATTTTATTTCTTCTTCAGCTTCATTGAACTGATCAAATCCTTTAATGGAGGCAGCTCTTATTTCACCAATACCTTCAATGTTCTTCAGTTCGGTTGCTTTTGCTTTGAAGATGGCTTCAGCCGTGCCAAATTGCTCCACCAGTATCTTGGCCTGTACAGGACCGATATTAGGAGTAAGGGATAAGGCGATCTGGTATAGCAGGTCGTTGCTCATTGCCCCTTAAAAATAAAGCAATCAGGGATATTACAATAACAGTTTTCTTCAATTATTGACCCGTTACTTTCATTTCTGTGCGGCGGTTCTTTGCCCGGCCTTCTTCGGTTGTATTAACGGCTACGGGTTTTGTTTCTCCATAACCTTTCGCTACCAGCCGGGTAGCAGCGACCCCTTTACCGGTTAAATAAGTAACGACGGCTTTTGCCCGGTTATTCGAGAGGGCCAGGTTATCGGCGGGTTTACCCGCATTATCGGTATGACCGCCGATCTCAATTTTAAGAGAGGGATTCTCATTCAATAATTGTACTAACCGGTCCAGTTCAATTTGTGAAGCAGGTTTCAAATCAAATTTATTGACATCGAAAAAGATATTATTCAGTATGACAGAAGCGTTCACTTCTATCGGTTGCAACCCGATATTCTTTTCATATACAGAATCAGGAGATGATTGTGTCAATGAAAAATTATCAGAGTAAAATAAATAGCCTTTCCTGTTTACGTTGAACGCATAATCCTTCCCCACCGGCAGGGTGATGAGATAGTTGCCCGTTTCATCGGTTTGAACTTTGGATAGAGGTTCTTTGGCAGTAAGGTCGATCAGTTCCACTGAAGAGGGTAAGCCCTTTTTTGTTTTGGTGTCAAATACCTGCCCTTTTACCCATAGCGTTTTGTAAGGCCGGACATCCTCTCTTAACTCAAAACTGTAAATATCAAGACCGCCTTTACTGTCAGCCCTGTCGCTGGAATAGTAAGCTGTTTTTCCATCGGAAGAAATAAACAAAGTTCCTTCCTGGCTGATGGTATTGATCGGGTATCCAAGATTTGTGGGATTGCTCCAGGCACCATTCGGTCCTTTTCTTGCATAGTATAAATCGGCGTCTCCATAACCGGGATGTCCATTGGAGGTAAAGTAAAATGTTTGATTATCGGCATGAATAAACGGGCATTGTTCATCGGCAGGAGTGTTGATGCCGGGTCCCATATTCTCCGGTTCACTCCATTTGCCGTTGGCTTGTAAATGCGAAACATAAATATCACTGCCGCCATAACCGCCGGGAACACGGCTGGCAAAATACAGGTCTCTTTTATCGGGCGACAAACAAGGTTGCGATTCCCAGAATTCTGAATTGATCTTACCGCCAAGATTCACTGCTTCGCTCCAGCCTTTATCAGTGAGGTAAGAAATATAAATATCACAGCTGCCAAAACCATCTCTCCGGTTGCAGGCTGTAAAGACCAGCCATTGTCCATCCTGCGAAATGTTTTGTGCACCTTCGTTTTCCGGTGTATTGATGTCACCCTCCATCGGTGTGGAAGTTCCCCAACTACCATTCTTGTTCTTGCTGTAATAAAAATCTTCATTGAAATTTCTGATCCTTCTTGTAAAAACGAGCTCACTGTTATCAATAGTCAGCGATGGGAAATACTCGGATTCTTTGCTATTGACATTATCGCCGATATTCTGCGGGGCAAACACATAATTCTTATTGGTATTCTTTTTTGCGTAATTCACAGCAAATTCAAAACTCTTTTTCCGGAATTCGCCTGATCTCCGGGTATTGGGGTTTAGTTTTTCTGCTGATAAAAGAATATTGATATTGTTCAGCGCTTTTTCAAATTCGCCTTTACCGGCCAGCGCAATCGAATAGGGGAGGCGGTATTCAAAGGAGAAAACAGAATCGATCGTAAATGCTTTTTCATAAGCGGCAATACAATCATCATATTTTTTATAATCGCTGTAAATAACCGCCTGCAATAAGTAGGCGTCCATATACCGGGGCTCTTTATCGAGAGCCTGTTTGAGCAGGGGTAAAGCATCCAGTCCTTTTCCATCTTCTACTTTGGTGAGGGCTTCGTTGAAAAATGCAACCGCTTTTTTATTGACTTTTGTGGCATCATAGGGCTGTGCTGTCAAAAAAACCGGAGTTGAAAAGCAAATGGCGGTCAATACAAAAGAGAAAAGGTATTTCATGAACAGGAATTGTTGATTTTCAATAACGAATCTAAACCAATTTTATTCCTGTAAAAGAAGAAAAAACCAGAATAAAGGTTGCCCGGTCAGGGTACATTGATGTATTTGTGCAGCTGAAGGCTAAGTTCCCATTGAGGGTTGGCCTTGATATAGTCAATGATGAGCGGCGTCACCTGGGCTGCTTTGTCCCATTCGGGTTGCAGGTAAAGCTTGCAGGAAGGTGCAACCAATGCAGCATATTTCTCTGCCCACTCAAAATCGGATTTATTGAAGACGACCACTTTCAATTCGTTGGCATGGGGAACTACATCAGGCAGCGGTGCTTTGAATTTTTTAGGGGAAAGACAGATCCAGTCCCAGTTGCCACTTAACGAATGTGCGCCGGAGGTCTCAATATTGGTCTGCAGGCCGGCTGCTTTCAATGCGGCCGTTAATTCGTCCAGGTTATGCATCAGCGGTTCGCCGCCGGTGATAACCACCAGCTCAGTTGAAGTCTTCTTTACTTCAGCAACTAAGTTGGTGATTTCGATTTTAGGATGTTTCTCAGCATCCCAGCTGTCTTTTACATCACACCACACACAGCCAACATCACACCCCCCCAAGCGAATAAAATAAGCCGCCCTTCCCTGGTGAAAACCTTCACCCTGCAGGGTATAAAAATGCTCCATTACAGGTAGAGCAGTGGCATGAATTTTTTCTCTGGCCATGTTCACGTTATCCTTGATATAACAGTAATTAATTTTTTTGCAGGCAGGACCTGAACGTATTTTTCATCAGTGCTGCAATGGTCATGGGTCCAACGCCACCGGGTACTGGTGTGATCCAGGAGGACTTGAAAGCTACGGATTCATACTGCACATCACCCTTCAGTTTAAAACCTGATTTCCGGGTGCTGTCTTCTACTCTTGTGATACCAACGTCAATAACGATAGCGCCTTCTTTCACCATATCAGCGGTTACAAATTCAGGACGTCCTAATGCGGCCACGATAATATCGGCCTGCAAACAAAAAGCTTTCAGATCTTTTGTTTGTGAATGACAGATAGTGACGGTGCAATTCCCGGGATTGGTATTGCCGCTTAATAAAACACTCATCGGTCTTCCGACAATATTACTCCTGCCAACCACTACGGCATGTTTTCCTTTTGTATCGATCTTGTAATGTTCCAGTAATAACATAATACCATGTGGCGTGGCCGGTATAAAAGTGGGAAGACCCTGTACCATTTTTCCTACATTCACCGGGTGAAAACCATCCACGTCTTTATCCGGGTCAATGGCATCAATCACTTTTTGTTCAGTGATATGTTTGGGTAAAGGAAGTTGAACTAATATGCCGTCCACATCCGGATCGTTGTTCAATCCTTCAATGGTTTCCAATAATTTATTTTCAGTGATTTCTTCTTCCATCCTGATAAGGGTGGATTTGAAACCCACTTCTTCACAGGCTTTCACTTTAGCTGCCACATAGGTTTCACTGGCGCCATTAGTGCCCACCAGGATCGCCGCCAGGTGAGGCACTTTTTTGCCTTCAATGGCTAATTGGGCCACTTCAATTTTCAATTCATCCCGGATGGCCTGTGATGCTTTTTTACCGTCTAAAATTTGCATGGCGCAAAGGTAGCTGCATCACCCGTGCAGCCCAAATAGATCCCGTTTTTATTTTGTTACCACAAAGCTTCCCTGTATCTTAATAGTCAAATTAACTGCTGTTGCGAAACGTAGTTTTTTTAGTAAACCTTATCTGCTTCACACTGGCCGCCCAAAGTCAAACACTTCGTCGCCCGGTGGCAGCACCTTATACCGGATTTGGTGCTTACAGTATTCAGCATGCAGATGTTTTTTCTTTTACTTCCAATCCTGCATCACTGGCGCAACTAAAAAACGGAGCTGCCGGAATATATGCCGAGCGGAGATTTTTATTGACTGAACTCAGCAATTACCAGGCGGTGGCGGGAATAAAATCCGCATCCGGAAATTTTGGGTTGAATATGGTCTATTCGGGTTTCAGTGATTATAATGAAACCAAACTGGGATTAGCTTATGGTAGAAAACTGGGTAATACACTTGATGTCGGCGCACAGTTTAATTATAATAGTATTCGTATTGCCGGATATGGAAATGCTTCTACAGTAAGTTTTGAAATTGGTTCGGTTATACATCTTACGGAAAAATTACATGCAGGAATACATATCACTAATCCTGTTGGCGGAAAATTTGGAAAAGACCAGTCCGAAAAATTGCCTTCTGTTTATACGCTGGGATTGGGTTATGAAGCATCAGATAAATTCTTTGTAAGTACAGAAGTAATAAAAGAAGAGGATCAGCCTGTAAATATAAATGCCGGTTTTCAATACAAGATCATTCCGCAGTTACTGGCCAGGGCAGGGATATCTTCTGCCACTACATCAGGTTGGGTGGGAGTTGGACTATCCTGGAAATCATGCCGCCTGGATATAACAACCAGTTACCATCCGCAATTGGGGATTACACCCGGCTTGTTGCTGCTTATTAACTTTAAAGAGAAAGAAAAGTGAAGCAGTTACTGGTCATATGGGTGTTTATTCATTCTGCTATACCACCTGTTTACGCACAAGAAATACCTGTTAACACTGAACAACAATTAGAGAACCTCACGGATGCGGACCAGGCAGAAACAGAAGATGATTCTTATTTACAGCAACTGGAATATTTCAGAAAAAATCCTGTTGATCTGAATACCGCGGATGTTAATGAGTTAAAAGAATTGAGAATACTCACAGACCTGCAAATTGAAAGCCTGCTCAGTTATCGCCGGCTGTTTGGAAAGTTGATCAGCATATATGAGTTGCAGGCTGTTCCTGCGTGGGATATTATTACCATCAAAAAATTATTGCCATTTATAACCGTTACGACTAATGTTACATTAACTGAACAACTGAGTTCCCGGTTTAAAGATGGCGAGCATAGCTTATTATTTCGTTTATCACAAGTGTTAGAAAAGGCAAAAGGGTTTAATAATACTTCAACAGGTACAAGATACCTCGGCAGCCCGCAGCGGTTATTTTTTCGCTACCGGTATTCATATAAAAATTTATTGCAGTATGGAGTAGTAGCGGATAAAGATGCGGGAGAACAATTTTTTAAAGGGGCGCAGCGAAAAGGATTTGATTTTTATTCTTTCCATTTGTTTGCCAGGAAAATAGGATTGATACAGTCATTGGCTATCGGGGATTTTACCGTGAACATGGGACAGGGTTTGATACAATGGCAAAGCCTGGCTTTTAAAAAAAGTGCTGATGTGCTGGGAGTGAAGCGGCAGTCACCCGTATTGCGACCGTATAATTCGGCAGGAGAATTTTATTTCCATCGCGGTGCAGGCATTACTATAAAGAAAGGTAGAGTAGAAGCAACTGCGTTTGCATCCATACGAAAAATCAGTGCAAACTTTGCGGCAGATACGGTGAACAATGAAGATTTCGTTTCATCTTTACTTAATTCTGGTTATCACCGCACTGCGGGTGAAAACGATGACCGGAATAAACTTACCCAAACTTCTTTTGGTGGCAATGCATTGTATCGTGGCAATCGCTGGTATATCGGGCTGAATACGGTGTACTATCAATTTTCAAGGCCGTTGCAAAAAAGGGATGAGCCCTATAATTTATATGCTGTAAATGGCAAGAGCTGGTACAACTTCAGTGTTGATTACAGCTATACCTATAAAAATCTCCATTTTTTTGGCGAAGCAGCCGTTGCTAAAAATTCAGGAAAGGCATTTGTGAATGGTTTATTAGTAAGTGTTGACCCTCGTGTGGACATTTCTTTCGTGCAACGAACTATAGCCGCCCCTTTCCAGGCTGTATATGGTAATGCTTTTACCGAAAATGCTTATCCCACCAATGAAACTGGTTTTTTCTCCGGGATCAGCATCCGGCCTGCAAATGGATGGAAACTGGATGCCTATGCTGATATCTTTAAGTTTCCCTGGCTTAAATACCTGGTGGATGCCCCCAGCCGGGGTACTGATTTCCTGGCACAACTGAGCTATACGCCAAACCGCTACTTTGAGATTTATACACGTTTCCGGAATGAATCAAAACAAACCAATCAAACAGGCAACATATCAACAACCAACTTCCTGGTCAATTTACCCCGGCAAAGCTGGCGGACCCAGTTTAGTTACAAGTTGAATAATATGCTGTCCCTGCGGAACCGTGTCGAGGCGTTGTGGTATGATAAGAGGGGGAACAACAGGGAAACCGGGTTTATTATATATAGTGATATTATTTACCGGCCTATGCTGCGACCGTTCTCAGGGATACTCCGGCTGCAATATTTTGAAACAGATGACTACAATTCAAGGATTTACGCCTATGAGAATGACCTGCTCTATAGTTACTCCATTCCTGCTTTTTTTGATAAAGGGTATCGCTATTACCTGCTTATTAACTATGAACTGGGTAAAAAATTATCTTTTTGGCTTCGCTTTGCACAAACCATTTATCCGGGAAAACAGTCGGTCGGTTCGGGATTGGATGAGATAAATGGCGACCGGAAAACAGAGCTTAAGGCACAGATTAGGTGGATATTATGATCAATACTAATGAGTGTTTAGTTTTTTTTAGGCCCTATTAAGTATTTGTTAAAAAAACCGTTACTTTAGCGCAGCAAAAATCATGGTTAAGGTGTCTCTATTAATGCCTTAGGTTTTTGTAAGGACGGTTCTCGTTGAAAATCAATGAATTTAATTCTAAAATTAACTCTACATGAGAAAAATTGCATCATTGCTAACAATGCTGATGTTAATCAGTGCATTGGCATTTGGTCAAAATCGTACCATTTCCGGTACGGTGACCGATGAAAAGGGCGACCCATTGCCCGGGGCATCTGTAAGGATCAAATCTACCCGTACAGGTGTTGCGGCCGATAATAACGGCCAGTTCCGGATCCAGGCTAAAACAGGCGATGTGCTTGTTGTGTCTGGTGCTGGTTTAAAAGAAACTGAAGCTACGATCGGTGCCGGTAACACTATTACTATCGCAGTAACAAGAGAAGTGATCTCTGGAACTGAAGTGGTGGTAACATCTTTGGGTGTTAGCCGTCAGTCAAAAGAGATCGGTTACTCTACTGCTAAAGTAAAAGCGTCAGAGTTGACCCAGGCTAAAGTGGTAAACCTGCAGAATGGTTTGACCGGTAAAGTATCTGGTTTGAACGTTCAGACAGTAAACAGTGGTGTATTTGGTGATACAAGGATCACCCTTCGTGGTATCCGTTCTTTGACTGGTAATAACCAGCCGATGCTGATTGTAGATGGTGTGCCTATTTCATTAGGTTACCTGAATTCAATCAACCCCAATGATATTACTGATGTAACAATCCTGAAATCAGCTTCCTCTACTGCTATATATGGTCCTGATGGTGCCAATGGTGCTATCGTGGTGTCTACAAAAAGAGGTAGCCGAACAAAACCCCAGGTTAGTGTTGGTCATACCGTACAGATCGAAAGAGTCTCCTATATGCCTGAGCTGCAAACACAGTTTGGTTCTGGCTCTTCAGTAGATGCTTTTGGATATGGTGTTTATGATCCCGTAGAAAACCAGGGTTATGGCGACGCATTTGATGGCTCTATCCGCCAGATTGGCCGAACTAATCCAATCACTGGCGAAAAATACCTGGTTTCTTATGAAGCACGTCCCGATGAAAAAAGAAAATTCTGGAATACTGGTGTAACTAACCAGACAGACGTTTCTTTCTCCACTGGCGATTTCTATATGAGTGCTCAAAATGTATTGATTCAGGGTATCATGCCAAAAGATATCAACCGCAGGATCTCTTTACGTATGAATGCTACTAAAGAATATGGAAGGTTCAAAGCTTCTTATAACCTGAACTATACCAAAGGTAATTATGATGTAACCGCCGGCTCCAGCTTCGGTAACGGTCGTGACTTCACCGTATACTGGAACCTGATCAACAGCCCGATGCAGATTCCTCATACAAGGTTTAAAGACTGGAGGAATGATTATTTTTCCAGCCCGGATGGCTATTTCAACGATTATTATTCTAACCCTTACTGGGCTATTGACAACTTCAGAAACATTGGCCGCAGCGAAGACATCTTCGGTAATGTTGAATTCAATCTGAAAGCAACCAACTGGTTGAATTTTACCTACCGTTTAGGAGCCACAGTTTCAAATGGTACCTTTAAAGCTACCCAGGGAGCACTTACATACGGTCAGGCAACAAAGGCCAGTGGTAAATCTATTGCGCAATCAGGAGATCTTGTAGCGCAGGTTGCTGACGGTTCATCCACCTCCAGCCGTATTAACTCTGAATTATTCGCTACAGCCCGCAAAAGTTTTGGCGATTTTAAATTAGAAGCATTGGTTGGTCAGTCATTCCGCGAAACAAATGCAAAAAATGTAAGTGTTTCCAGTAATAACCTGACTTTCCCAAGCCTGTTCAACATCATTGGTCGGAAAGGCGAGCCGGGTGCATCTGAAAGTAGTAATAAAACAAGATTGCAGCGTTTCTTTGGTAAATTATCATTGAACTACAATGGTTGGGCTTTTGCTGAAGTAACCGGTAGCTATGATATTGACAGCCGCCTTGCATATTATTATAATTATGATTTTGATAATATCAGTTATTTCTATCCGGGTGGTAACGTTTCATTCGTACTGAGTGAAGCTATCCCTGCCATTAAGAAAAGTAACGTTATTTCTTTCCTGAAAGTTCGTGGTGCCTTGTCCAAAACCGGTAACGTAAACTTAGGTGCACAGAGCCTTGAGAATACCTACGGTTTAGGTGGTGGCTTCCCTTACGGAACATTGGTAGGTTATACATCTGGCAACACCCTGCGTCAGAGCAGCTACAAGCCTGAGTTCATTTTGAATAAGGAAGTTGGTTTCGAAATTGGTTTCCTGAAAAACAGGGTGAACCTTGAAGCAACTGTTTACAGCCAGGAAAACACTGACCAGATCGTACAGGTGGCTTATTCCGGGGCTACTGGTTTTACCAGTGCCTTGCTGAATGCGGCTTCCTTCACCAATAAAGGATTTGAAGTGGATCTGAAACTGACCCCATTGGTTAAATTGGGCCAGGTGAATATCGATTTCAAAGCCAACTACACTTACCAGACCAATGAAGTAACTAAAATTGTTGAGGGGGTAGATGAACTAGGTATCGGTAATGGTAACTTTGTTATCGTAGGATTCCCGGCTTATACATTTAAGCTCACTGATTATGTTCGTGATGCAGAAGGTCGTGTAATTGTGAACCCAACTACTGGTTATCCAACAGTTGATCCTGTTACCAAAAACTTCGGTCGTACTCAACCTAAACATATAATCGGTCTCAGCCTGAATGTGAACTATAAAGGTCTTGCTTTCAGTGCAGTTGCTGATTATCGTGGTGGTAACCAAATATGGACTGGTAACTTAGGTACCGCTATGGACTTCTCCGGTATCTCTAAAAGAAGTGGTCAGAATGCACGTCAGCCATTTGTATTCCCGAACTCTTCTTATTTCGATGGTACCAAGTATGTTCCTAACACAGACATCTATACTGTAAGTGGCGGATATAATTTCTGGTCTCAGGCGATCAATACCAATGCCAACACCAACTACCTGGTTGATGGTTCATTCTGGAAGATCAGGGAGATGAGTTTAAGTTATAACCTGCCCACTAAATGGTTAGGCTTTACTAAAAATGCAATTAAGGGTGTGAACGTGGCACTGACAGGAAGAAACCTGTTCATGTTCCTGCCTAAAACAAACGAGTGGACTGATCCTGAATTCTCTAATACAACTGGTAATGCCCAGGGTATCAGCGGCCTGGATAATATCCCTCCAACAAGAATTTTCGGTCTTAGCGTAACAGCATCGCTCTAACCCTGTAAATGATTAATAATATGAAACTGAAAAAACTAATATACATGATCCCGTTGGCTGCCATTGTGGTGGCAACCGGATGCAGAAAAAGTCAATTCAACATCAACCAGAATACCAATAACCCTACTGACAGTACGGTTACGTATGATGTTGTATTACCTGCTGCCCTGCATGCATCGGGAACTATCGTTGCTAACCAATGGGGCAGCATCCAGAACTGGATGGGGTACTGGGCAAGATCCGGAACTTACGCACCAAACGTAATCGAGGAAACTTACCAGATCACTACCGGCTTTGGTAACGGTATCTGGAACAACTGTTATGATAATAACTACGACTACCAGATCGTGCAAACTAAGGCTGCGCAAGCCGGTGCTGGTTTTTATGAAGGTATTGCCCGTATTATGAAAGCACATAACTACCAGATACTGGTGGATGTGTATGGTAACGTACCTTATTCCGAAGCATTGAAAGGTGGAGGTAATCCAACACCTAAGTATGACAATGGCCTTGATATTTACAAGGACCTTTTAAAAGAGATCACAGAGGGGATGCGTTTGATCAGGGATGCCTCAATCACTAAGGATAATGCAAATAAAGATATCTGGAAAAATGATCTGATGTTTGGTAATCCTACTGCATCGCCTTCCACCCAGGCTGATATAACTACATTGACAAACGCTCAGAAATTAAAATGGTTAAAGTTCGGGAATACATTAAAACTTCGCCTTCTGATTCATGCTTATGCTGTGCCAGGTATTAATAAAGCTGCTGAAATTGCTATCATTGATACGTTCAGAATTCCTTCTGGTATCGGTGGTACGATTGCAGGTTACCTAGGAATTGGGGAAAATGCACAAATCCAGCCAGGATATACTGCTGATAAGCCCAACCCTTTTTATAATAATTATAAAAATACGGTTGCTGGTGCCCAGACCGCTAACAACGTTTACTTCAGGGCCAATAAATGGGGTATCGACTATTATGCATACAATGCTGATCCTCGCAGGAGTCGTGTTTACGAAGCAGGTGCAAATGGGTATGTAGGTGTTGCTTACGGCCTACCTCCCATCACAGATAATGCTTCTGGTAACCTGGCAGGTATCGGACCCGGTTTGTATAAGACAAGCAGTTCACCTCAGTGTGTGATGAGTTCTGCTGAAAGTTTCTTCTTGCAGGCAGAAGCCCGTATCAGGGGATTTATTACCACAGGTGCTAACGTAGCAACCCTGATGACAAACGGTATCAATGAAAGTTTCGCATACCTGGGAGCAGGAAGCGCAGCCAGCTACATCTCTGGCAATGCAGGCTATTCTGATGTGGATGTTACATCCCTTGGTAATACACCAGGAACCCCTGGCGTGGAGCCGCTGGGTGGCATCTTCACCGTATTATCTCAAAAATGGTTTGCATTGAATGGTATCAATACACTCGAAGTATGGTGTGATTACAGAAGGGTGCCTTATAAAGAAGTGCGCAGTTCTTCTACTGTAACTGATCATTTTGTGTATGGTGCAGGTGTTGGTTACGATCCCGGACCTCCGATCTCTGTATCTCCACAGAATACATCAACCAAGATACCTGTACGTTATTTATATCCTCAAACCGAGTATAACTATAACGCAGCTAACGTTGGTGCACAGGGTACAGTTGATCCATTCACCAGCCGTATCTTCTGGGACTTAAATTAATTATCACTAACAAACTAAATTTCATAATATGAAAAAAGTTATTTTATCATCTGTTCTTTTTGCTTCCCTGGGGCTCTTCCTCACCGGATGTTTAAAAGACAAAGGTTTTGATAACGGGGAATATGGCATCAATGACCCCGATACACAACCCCCTGGCGTTGGTTTCCCGCTGGCCGCCAGTGCTAAATATACTGTAGGCCTGGATGTATCTGCCACTGCGCAAGTGGTGAATGATGTAGTATATGTTAACCTGGAATCAGGTTCTCCGGCACCGGCTGATGTACAGATCACCCTTACTTTAAATGATGCGCTGAGGACCGCTTACAATACTGCTAATGGAACAAATATCCTGGCGTTATCTTCCACCTTGTATAATGTGGCCACTACCATGACCATTCCTGCAGGTGCCAGAAACGTACAGATACCTATTACGGTATCAAACACAACAGGTCTTGATCCCAATTCTTCTTATGGTGTTGGTATCACAATTGCATCTGTTAGCGGCAATTATACCATTGCCAGGAACCTGAAAAATCTTTTACTGGAGTTTACTATTAAGAACAAATATGATGGTAAATACCAGCTGACTGGTTTTCATAACCGCCCTACACTGGATCTGCCTTACGATGAAACAGTGCTTATGATCACTTCAGGACCTAACAGTGTGTATATGTTCTGGCCGGCCTTAGGCGCTGCAGCACATCCTCTCAATGGAGGTACCACATACTATGGTAGCTTTACTACGAATTTCATATTCAATCCAACTACTAACTTATTAACTGCATGGGATATGACTCCATATGCGACTACATTAAGTACACAAGTTGGACCAGCATTGGACAGCCGTTATGATCCGGCCACTAAAACTATCTATGCCCAGTTTTATTACAACAATAACCCCGGCGCAAGACGTTTTACTGATACTTTAAGATATCTTGGACCAAGGTAATTTTGTCTCCATCTATAAAACAAGGGAACTGCTGATGCAGTTCCCTTGTTTGTTTTTAATATATTGTTGGCATATGTTTCTATACATTTGAGTTCATAAATCTGTTAAACATGAAAACACTTTTTTCTTTCTTCTTCTCTTTGCTATTATCTGTATCCACTCGGGATATAGCTGCACAAGGCTCTGTTCCTGGTTATCATGATCCGGCATTGAGTCGTAATAAACTACTACGTGAACAGCAAGGAGAAGGTGTATATAAATTAATTGGTGCTTATAAAGTGAAGGGAATATCTTACTTGTTTGGGCAGAAACTGGTCGCCGATATTTTTTCTGTAAAAGAAACGGCTGCCAATGTCAATATTAATTACGATACATACAACCAGGAGATAGAATTCTTTTCTACAGAAAGCCCGGCAAAGCCTTTGGTAAAAACTCCCGGCGATATTGATTCTTTTGTGGTAAAGCCACAGGCAGATGCAGGAATAAATGAAGAACTGCACTTTATATATGGGCCGTTGGCCGGATCCTCCGAGAAGGCCTATTTCCAGGTAATAACAAGCGGTAAAAGGTTCAGCCTGTATAAAAGATATAAATCAGAGCTTGGCTATGTTTCTGACAATTATATTCAATCTGAACTGCGCCAGTTTGATATGCTATCTGATTATTTTTATTATGATGCCGTGACAAAGAAGATGAAGAAGATAAAATTAAACCTGTCGAATGTTACCAAAGAATTCAAATCGGTGAAAGATGTGAGCGGGATTGCAACCAATGACGATTTTACCAGCGATCCTGAAGGTGCCATGAGGAAAATATTTGCTGTGCTGAATGAAGGATAGTTGCTGTCCCTGATAAAATAAAAATGTAACTTTAAGTTCTAAATTTTAGACTATGGCCAACACAAAAAGACTCATGGTTGGGCTGCTTTTAATCAGTATTAGTTCATTTGGGCAGGGAAGCACCGGTGCCATTGCACCATCATTATCAGCTAATTCTAATACGTTAGTTACCAGGATGCCGGATGCCCGTGGCTGGAGTGATCCTGCCATGAACCATAATGCTTTGCTCAGGGATAAGCTGGGTGATGGGGTCTATGTGCTTATAGGTACTTATAAAGTCATGGGCAGTCCTTACCTGTTTGGCCAGCGACGCAATGCGGATATTTTTACCCCTAAAGAAAAGGCCTATAACCTCAATATTAACTACAACACCTATAACCAGGAGGTAGAGTTTTATTCCACATCCAACCCGGTTGCGCCATTGATTAAAGAAGCTGGGGAGGTTGATTCTTTTACATTGAAACAGGATCTGGAATCCGGTATTACAAAAGATTTGAAATTTGTTTACGGAGCACAAATAGGATCAACCGAAAAAGCCTATTTCCAGGTGCTGCAAACCGGCAGCCGTTATTCATTGTATAAAAGATACAAATCAGACCTGGGTTATCCCTCCGGTAATTACGGGCAGGCTGATCTTCGCCAGTTCGATTTGTTCTCTGATTATTTTTATTATGATGCGGAAACAAAAAAATTGAAGAAAGTCAAACTCAATTTAAGCAGTATCATCAAGGAATTCAAGGGCATTAAAGATGTAACTCCTGTAGCCAACAGTGATGCATTTTCAGCTAACCCGGAAGGAACGCTTATAAAGGTTATCAATTATTTAAATAGTTAAGCAGTAAAAGATGTCTGACCAGCAACAAGTTCCCAACCAGTTGAATATCGAAATATCGGAAGAAGTAGCCGAAGGTACTTATGCCAACCTGGCTATCATCACCCATTCGCATGCCGAGTTTGTACTTGATTTTGTGAACGTAATGCCAGGTACTCCCAAAAGCAAAGTAAAGTCACGTATTATCCTTACGCCACAACATGCCAAGCGTTTCATGAAAGCGATGACGGAAAATATACTGAAGTACGAAGCGGTGAACGGTACAATAAAGGACCTGGAAGAAATTCCGTTGCCATTGACTTTCGGTGGGCCGACTGCACAAGCATAATGTTTGAGCGGGTTCTATTTATATCATTAAATCAAGCCTTCATCTGCAAAGCTGTAATAGCCATCTTCACTTACGATGATGTGATCTAGTACTTTTATATCAAGGTAACCTGCGGCTTCTTTTATTTTGGCCGTGAGCTGCTCATCGGCCCGGCTGGGTTTCAGGCTGCCGGAAGGGTGGTTATGGCAAAGAATGATATTGACGGCATCTTGTTCCAGTGCTTTGCGGAGAATGACCCGGGGATCAGCAACGGTTCCGGTAATTCCGCCTTCACTGACGATCTCAAAATGATTGATCTTATTGGCCCTGTTCAGGAACAACACGCCAAATACTTCCCGGCGATGATCTTTTAGTTTGGTCTGCAGGAACCGGGCAATATCCCCGCTGTTACTGACTATTGATTTTTCGAGGGCTGCTGTCGCCTGGCGACGCCTGCCCAGCTCTAAAGCGGCAGCAATAGTGATAGCTTTTGCTTCACCGATACCCTTTATTTTCATCAATTCTTTCACCGTCAACTTCCCCAATTCTGCCAGGTTATCCTTACCCAGTTTCAATACTTCTTTAGCAAGGTCCACGGCTGTTTTTTCCCGGGTACCGTTATGGATCAGGATGGCCAGCAACTCAGAATGGCTGAGGTTTTCTGCACCTGTAGATAGTAGTTTTTCTCTTGGCCGGTCGTCCTTTGCCCATTCCTTAATTGAGTACTTGTGCTCTTGCATAAAAACAATTTAGCCAATACTTTTAACCCTATCAATACCACATTAGTGGTAACGATACAAACCGCCAGTTCATAAGATCCGACCTATTGAAAAACATTAAAATCTGGTGTCAATGAAAACCAAGACCTTTACCCCTATGGGAGCCCTGCACCCCATTCTATTTTTTGCAGGTGTGTATGTAGTAGTGCTTTTATTTTCCATCTTTATTTGTTCCGCATTGTTTTACAGCTGTAATGCAAGTCCGGCCAAACTGGGTGAGGAAAACAGCACGCCGGCCATAGAAAAGCCAGCAGCTACGGAGCCTGCCAGCATTTCTGCGATGGCACTACGATAAGTATCATATTTCCTGTCAATATTTTATGCAGGCTGACCGCTTTTGAGGCGATAGTAATATCTTCGCCGCACATTTTTCAGCCATGCAATCAGCCAAAATTTTCTCAGGTACAGGCTCACAAGGCCTGGCCGAACAGATCTGTAAGCGATTTGGGACCAAACTAGGAAAGGTCAATATTCAGCGTTTCAGCGATGGGGAAATATCCCCGATCTTCCTCGAAAGTGTCAGGGGAGACTATGTTTTCCTGGTGCAGAGCACTTTTTCACCAGCCGAAAACCTGATGGAATTGCTCCTGATGATCGATGCCGCCCGCCGGGCTTCCGCCTACAAAGTGATCGCCGTAATTCCTTATTATGGGTATGCCCGGCAGGACAGAAAAGACCGTCCCCGGGTAGCTATAGGTAGTAAACTGATCGCCAATATGTTAGTAGCAGCTGGAGCTGACAGGGTCATCACCATGGACCTGCATGCTCCCCAGATCCAGGGCTATTTTGATATACCGGTGGATCACCTCGACAGCCACGCAGTTTTTATCCCTTATATAGAGAATCTGAAGCTTGAAAAGCTTACCTTTGCGGCCCCCGATGTGGGAGCTACCAACCGTATCCGGGAGATCGCCAGCTACTTCAATGCAGAAATGGTGATCTGTGATAAGCACCGGAAAAGGGCCAATGAGATCGCCAGCATGGTGGTGATCGGGGATGTGACGGGAAAGGATATTGTGATCATTGACGATATCTGCGATACCGGAGGAACCCTGGCAAAAAGTGCAGGATTATTGAAGGAAAAAGGGGCAAGAAGTGTACGGGCTTTGATCACACACCCGGTACTAAGTGGTAAGGCGTATGAGAATATTGAGAATAGTGTATTGGAAGAATTAGTAGTGTGTGATACGATACCGGTGAACAAGGAAAAATGCTCAAAGATCAAAGTGATATCAGTAGCAGAATTGTTTGGTGTAGCGATCAGGAATGCTTTTGAGAATAAGAGTATCACCAGCCTGTTCATTCACTCGCAACGAAGAGATAAGTAAATTTTAAAACAAAATAAACAATGAAAACAATTACAATCGAAGGACAACTGAGGACCGGATTCGGGAAGACCGCCACCCGCCAACTCCGCTCTCAGGAACTGGTGCCTGGTGTAATTTACGGGGGTGCCCAGGAGATCAGTTTTGCTGCTCCTGCTGCTGCTTTCAAAAATTTAGTGTACACACCAAGTTTCCAGATTGCTGAAGTGAAATTAGAGGGTAAAACCTACAGGACGATCATGAAGGATCTGCAGTTTGACAAAATCGATGATAAACTGACCCATATTGACCTGCTGGAACTGGTAGAGGATAAAAAATTAGTAGCTGATATCCCGGTTAAATTTACGGGTGTTTCAAAAGGGGTGAAAGATGGAGGTAAATTGGTTACCAAGATCAAATCACTGAAAGTGAAAACGTATCCAAAGTACCTGAAGGCACAAATTGAAGTGCCGATCGACAACCTGGAGCTGAATGGTAATATCCGGGTGGAGGATGTGAAGGAAGAGCATTATGAAATCCTGAACTCCCCACGTATTCCTATCGCTTCTGTAGTATTGACAAGACAGTTAAAACAGGAAGAAGCTACTGCCGCTCCTGCTGCGGGTGCTGCACCTGCCGCCGCTGCTGCGCCAGCCGCCGCTGCGCCTGCAAAGAAAAAGTAAACTTTTCAACAAGGATATTTAAACCCGTATCATTGATGCGGGTTTTTTATTGGCATCACCGATATTTGATCTAAGTAAACAGTATATGAAATTTCTGATCGTTGGTTTGGGAAATACGGGTAATGAATATGCTCACACCCGGCATAATATCGGCTTTGATGTCGTCAATGCTTTTGTTCAAAAGCTCGGAGGCAGCTTCCGGACAGACCGGCTGGCTTATATTGCCGAAGTGAAATGGAAAGGGAAAATCTTTGTCTGTATCTGCCCCACCACTTTTATGAACCTCAGTGGCAAAGCGGTGAAGTATTGGATGGACAAGGAGAAAGTAGCCCTGGAGAATATACTGGTCATTGTTGACGATATTGCCCTGCCTTTATCCAAAATCCGTCTAAGGCCGGGCGGCAGCGATGCCGGCCATAACGGCCTCCGGAGCCTGCAGGAATTATTGGGCACGACAGACTACCCCAAACTACGATTCGGGATCGGGAATGATTTTCCCAAAGGCATGCAATCCGATTTTGTACTGGGAAAATGGAAAAAAGAAGAAGAACCCCTGGTAAAACTGAAAATTGAAAAGGCAGTGGAAACAATTGAAAACTTTGCTGCTCAGGGCATAACAGCCGCTATGAACCAGGTAAATAATAAAGATTTTTCGCTATGATAAATCAGTCGGATTACTTACTTTAGCATCCCTGACTAATTTTCCCGGTACCACCAGGTCTTTTGAACGTTCCGGGACGAATCCAATGATCATATTGATAGCCACTAGATATATCGGATTAACAGCCATATATGTATCCGGTGTATTTAATCTAAATACGTTCTGTTTATGAAGATTTTTTGTGTTGGCCGAAACTATGTAGCTCATGCCGAGGAGTTAGGCAATGAAGTTCCCGATGAACCGGTGATCTTTATGAAGCCTAAAAGTGCTTTGTTGCAGCCCCATACTCCCTTCTATTACCCTGAGTTTACCAATGAGCTGCATTATGAATGTGAGCTGGTGCTGCGTATCAGCAAGAATGGGAAATACATACAGGAGAAATTTGCTTCGAAATACTATGATGCTGTTACAGCCGGTATTGATTTCACGGCAAGAGATATTCAAAATGAATTAAAAGCGAAAGGCTTGCCCTGGGAAAAAGCCAAGGCCTGGGACAATTCGGCCGTGATTGGCAAGTGGGTTCCTTTTGGCAATATCAAGAATAAGAAAGACATCAATTTCTGCCTGTACAAGAACAAAGAGTTAGTACAACAGGCGAATTCGGCTAATATGATCCACAACTTCGATGAGATCGTGTCTTATATCTCCAACTTTTTTTCAGTGAATATTGGTGACGTGATCTTTACCGGCACCCCGGCCGGTGTGGGTGAAGTGGTTGTTGGAGATGAACTGGAAGGATTTATCGAAGATGATAGTATGTTTACATTAGAAGTTAAATAGAGAAACACCAAAACAACAAGTGTCGCAACCGGCTTGTCGCAAGACGGGCCAAAACCAACTGCTCTGCTAAAGAACCATCTGTTTTCAACAGGTGGTTTTCTTTTATGTACCTGGGGTTTACCTTATTTTTGTTGCTTTTATTGCCTGCTGTATATGACTGATACTTCCATATTATTACAAGCTTACCGGTTAATGAGCCAGGCAAAGGCAATGGCGGATACCTATGAAGCCAACCGTTCTGTTTGTAAATATGTTCACTCCACTTCCAGGGGCCATGAAGCGATTCAACTGGCGGCAGCTTTTCAATTACAGCCGCAGGATTTTGTAAGCCCTTATTACCGCGATGAAAGTATGTTACTGGGTTTGAGTTTTCAACCCTATGAACTGATGCTGCAATTGCTTGCCAAGGGCAATGATATTTTTACAGGCGGCAGAGAATATTATTCGCATCCCAATTATAAAGGTGAAGATAAACCCACGATCATTCACCAGAGCAGTGCCACCGGCATGCAGGTGATACCGACCACAGGCATTGCACAGGGAGTGCAATATTGGGAGAAAACAGATCCATCACGGTTAAAGAAAGGCAGGCAGGGCGAATTACCCGTTGTACTTTGTTCATTGGGTGATGCCAGTGTAACAGAAGGTGAAGTAAGTGAAGCATTCCAGTTCGCTGTGTTGAAACAGTTACCGGTTATTTACCTGGTGCAGGATAATAACTGGGGCATTAGCGTAACAGCGGAAGAAGCGAGATCAATGAATGCATTTGAATTTGCAGCTGGCTTTAAAGGAATGAACCGGATACAGGTGGATGGAAGTGATTTTGAAGCCTCGTATGAAGTGATGAAACATGTATGTGAATTTGTACGAAAAGAAAGAAAACCCTACCTCGTTCATGCACAGGTTCCGCTGCTGGGTCATCACACCAGTGGTGTACGGAAAGATTTTTACCGCACCGATGAGGATTGGGCTAAGCATTTGCAACACGACCCGGGACCCAAACTGAGAAATAAATTATTAACAAGAGGAGTTGCAGAAGCAGAAATACAGCAAATAGAAAATGAAGCAGCAACAGTGGTTGCCACTGATTTTTCAAAAGCAGTTGCCTCACCGGAACCAGATGTTACACAAGTAGAAGAACATGTTTTTGTTCCCACACCCATTGTTACAGAAAAAGGAGAGAGAAGTTCTGCCCGTGCAGAAAGAATAATGATGGTGGATGCGGCTTTATTTGCGATTCGTGAACTAATGGAGCAACACCCGGAAGCTGTATTATATGGCCAGGATGTTGGTAAGAGGTTAGGGGGGGTATTCCGGGAAGCGGCCACCTTAGCGGAACAATTCGGAGAACACAGGGTCTTTAATACAGCTATACAGGAAGCTTATATTGTTGGTTCAACCGTAGGTATGAATGCGGTGGGATTGAAACCAATCGTGGAAGTCCAATTCGCCGATTATATCTATCCCGGTTTCAATCAACTCGTAACGGAGATATCCAAGAGCTGTTATCTTACCTCTGGAAAGTTCCCGGTATCCATGATCTTAAGAGTTCCCACCGGGGCTTATGGCGGTGGAGGTCCTTATCATAGCGGCAGTGTGGAAACAACCCTTCTTTCAATCAAAGGAATAAAAGTGGTCTATCCTTCCAATGCAGCAGATATGAAAGGATTGATGAAAGCAGCATATTACGATGGCAACCCGGTGGTGATGCTGGAGCATAAAGGGCTATACTGGAGTAAAGTGCCGGGAACGGAGGAGGCAAAAATGCCGGAGCCTTCAGCAGATTATATAATTCCCCTGGGTAAAGCAAATATTGTTACTAATGCTTCACAACAAGCGATTACAAACGGGGAAAGTTGCGTGGTGATTACTTATGGAATGGGTGTTTACTGGGCGAAGTCAGCAGCCAAACAATTCAACCACCAAATTGAAATAGTAGACCTGCGTACATTATATCCATTAGATGAAGCATTGATCTATGAGAGAGTACAGCTGCATGGAAAATGTCTTGTGCTAACAGAAGAGCAACAAAATAATTCATTTGCAGAAGCCCTGGCAGGACGTATCGGGAAAAACTGTTTTTCATTCCTTGATGCCGCGGTTGAAGTAATGGGTGCATTGAATGTACCAGCCGTGCCTATGAACACAGGACTGGAAAAAGCAATGTTACCCGATGCTGATAAAGTAGTAAACCTCCTGAAAAAATTATTTTCTTATTAGGTCAACCGCTGAAACGATACCCGATACCATGAATTGTTTCAATTGACACCAGGGGTTCATTACCGAGATGTTTTCGAAGTCTAGTTACAAATACATCCATACTTCTTCCCAGGAAGTAATCATTCTTGCCCCAGATATGCGACAATATTTCTTCCCGCTTTAGTACCTTATTGGGATGGGTGCAAAAAAATTCAAGAAGTTCTTTTTCCCGCTCAGTAAGGAGAATGCTTTTATTATTGGTTAGTAGTGTTAACTCTTCCGGGTAAAAAATGCTTTTGCCCAATGCGTAATTTTTTCGTTTATCCTGTATCAGCATTTTATTACGACGGATGAATACCTGTATCCTTGATAAGAGTTCTTTCATACTGAAAGGCTTCAGGATATAATCATCCGCTCCTGCGTCAAAGCCTTTCAGTTTATCTTCTTCCAACGACTTGGCAGTGAGAAAAAGAATGGGAACCACATCGCTTTTTTGCCTGATCTTTTTAGCGAGGCTGTATCCATCCCTGTACGGCATATTGACGTCTAGAATGCAGAGGCCGGGTTTCTTTTTCTGGTAATACTCCCATGCCGCTTCACCATCAGGGCAATTTATTACATCAAATCCTGCCTCTTCCAGTCCATCTTTAATGATGAAACCAAGCTGGAGATCATCTTCCGCTACAAGTATTGTTGTCTTTTCGGTCATAAGAATTATTTTTCGGGTAGTGTGATTGTAAAAGTGCTTCCTTTCCCGGGCTGGCTTTGTACCTGTATTTTGCCTTTATGTGCCGAGATGATCCTTTTCACAAAGCTGAGCCCAATGCCAAAGCCACGAGCTATATGTTGGTCCCCTTTTTGTGACCGGTAAAATTTTTTAAACAGGTGTTTTATTTCTTTTTTGCTGATCCCTGTCCCGTTATCTGTAACAGAAAAGCTTAATGACTTTTCTTTACTGGTTGTGCTGATCCTTATCACCGGTTCCTTCGAATACTTGAGAGCATTATCAAGAATATTGATGATAACAATTTCCAGATATCCTTTATCAGCATAAATAACTGGTTGGGCAGCCTCCAGGGCATACTGAAATACAGCTTTTTTTTGTTGTATCAGTGGTGAAAGATTGCTGATCGCTTCCTGCACCAGCCCGTGGATATTAACTGGTTCCTTTTCCAGGTGAAGCTGGTGAGAATCCATATAAGCGAACTTCAATAACCTCTCCGTCTGGTTGAGCAGGTAAGCAGCCTGGTAAGCAACAATACCGGCATAGGTGTTTAATTTTTCGGGTTTTGTGATGATATTTTCTTTTTGTAACACTTCGGCAGCCAGCCCGATTACTGATACTGGCGTTTTGAATTCATGGGTGAAACTGTGAATGAAATCTTTCTGGGTTTCATTCAGGAATTTCTGTTTATAAAAGAAATAAAGACTGCCGCTCAGCAACAATAATACGATCAGTAAAACGGCACTGCTGATGATCCAGAAATTCATCTGCGACAGAATATAGTTATCCCTGTTAGGAAAAAAAAGAACAATTGCATCGTAGGAGGGCTTAATAACCGGGAGCTTTTGCACCTGTTGTTCTTTTGCACCTGCAGAGTGGAGCAGGCGGGTATAAATATATTCTCTGGTCGCAGCCTTATACAGACCCAGGTGACAATCTGTAAATATGCCGAAATCTTCAAGTTCGTATTGAAGATAGGCGGACAAGCTATCTGTATTCACGGGTATTATAAAACGGGCTATATAAAAATGTTGTTCAGGTTTTTCAACCAGTTCATTTAACGGGGAGGAGTTATAAGCCGGGATGGAAAGGTCTTCATATAAACCACGGATAGATTTGACAACACTGTGATCAAACTCTTTTTGTTCAAACCGGTACACTTTTCTCAGCCAGAGTAATTGAAAAATGATGATCACAGCAAGGATAAGGGTGCCGATAAAAATTCCCAGCCGGAGGGTGGATGACCGTATTTGCGGAGATTTCATGCGTAATAACAGGATACAAAGGTTCAGGCAATTTTTGATACGTTTTGTTAACATTGGTTAAATGCCCGTTAACAAAAAACGGCCCCCGCCGGGGCCGTTTCAGCCGAAACCATAAAACCAACTATTACTGTTATTAACCTTTTTTAGCGGCGGCTTTGTGTTTCTTAGGGTGATGCTTTTTATGTATAGCGTTTGTTTTAGCCGGGGCCGGTGTTTTTGTTGTTGCCACAGCCGGGCTGGTTGTTTTTAGCGCCATGGGTTTAGTAATCGGTGACATATGACTGGCAGTAACAGGTTTTGTTTGTACCGGTTGTTTTTGTGTTACCTGTGCATTGGAAGCTACTGCAAAAAGGAGCAGGGCTACTGTGGGAGCGATAAGTTTTTTCATAATTAAAATTTTTTGTTGTGAAAAATTGATACAGCTAAGTTGATACACAACAATGCTGAAAACAAATAATCGACCCTTGTTAACCATGGATTAACGGCCATTAACATGAACTTAGAATTAGCTATCCGGCTATATACAGCAGGTCTCTTGCAGTAATAAGTAGCAACTCAGGGAAAGAAGGATTGTTGCAGTACAGGATCCAGCTCCGCAAATTTTACGGGTGCTTTGGGGGCGCCAGCATATTCGTTTAATTGTAATTGCCACCAGCCTACATTTTTCCATTGACCCAGTTTAAAACCCACTTTTTCATACGTGGCAAAATAGCGGAAGCCCATGCTTTCGTGAAAAGCCACACTTCTGTCATTAGGCAAATTGATCACAGCATAAACTGTTGTAAAGCGCTGTTCTTTGAGGATGGCAAAAAGGGTTGTATATAGTTTCCGGGCTATTCCGGAACGAAGATGGTTGTCATGAACATATACTGAACATTCAACGCTCCATTGATAGGCTGTTCTTTCCCGGTATCGGGAGGCGTAAGCATAGCCGGTAATTTCACCACCGGTTTCTTCCACCAGCCAGGGCCAATTTTCCAGGTAGCTGCTGATCCTTTTTTCCAATTCATCCGTACCCGGCACTTCTGTCTCAAACGTAATGGAGCTGTCCTTTACGTAGGGCGCATAAATGGCCAGAATACCTGCTGCATCGGATGGTTTGGCGAGGCGGATCATGGGTTAAAGGTAGGGAAGGGCCTGATTTTTAAAGCCAAATTTGATTTCAAATTCTAAGCCGGAAGCTTTATTTTTGCCGCCCAATCGCCGGGGTAGCTCAGCTGGTTAGAGCATCGGATTCATAACCCGAAGGTCGGCAGTTCAAGTCTGCTCTCCGGTACAAAAGGGAATTTTCATTTATGTTTTGAAATTCCCTTTTTTTAATTCCCACTTAGATGTACTTAGGTTAAAATTATCAGCAGCCCCCTTTGATTTTTTATACGTAACTGTCGAATTTTGCTCCTCTGTCAGGGTTATGACAATATTTGAGGCTACCATTGTCTATATTTCGTCATTAATTATCTTTATATTTCATATGATATTTCGTTGGTAGCAGTTATGGGGAAAGCAAAGAATGATATAAACGACAAGAATTTATTGCAGGTTATTTCTGAAGCTACTTCAGGTTTAGTCGGCAAAGATTTAATGGATGAATTATGCCGGAATTTCACCCGGATTCTTAAAATGCAATTTGCTGTTATTGCTGAATGTATCGAAGAGGGCAGCACCCAGGTTAGAACACTTTGCTTTGTGAACGGGAATACGGTGGCTGATAATATTGAGTATGATACTACCGGCCGGCCTTGCGAATTGATCTTAAAGGGTAGCGAAGTTTTTGTTCCAAGGGAGGTATATAACCAATTCCCGGAAGCAAAGGGTATTGAGGCCGCAACAGGAGTTCCCATTTATAGTTCTGTCACCGGTAAAGTTATTGGCCATATTATAGTGTCCAGCCAGGAGCCGGTTACTGATGAAAGTAACCAAACGGCTATCCTGAAAATATTTGCGTCCAGGATCGGTGCTGAGATAGAACGCATGAAGGCCGAAAAGCAACTCCGGAGGAGGGTGAAGGAAAATGAGCTGTATGCTTTTACATTTGATCATCTTAAAGAAGCAATTTTTTGGATTGATGAAGATGCCAGCATATGGGACGTCAACGACGGGGCAATGGAGTTATCCGGGTACAGCAAAGATGAGTTAAGAAGAATGAAAGTGTTTGATATTAATCAAACCGTTCAGCCCGCTAACTGGCCTGAGGTGTGGGCTAAGTTAAAGGAAGCTAAGAAAGTAATTTTTGATGCTAAATTCAAAACCAAAGAAGGTAAAATAATTGATATCGAGATCACCCAGAATTTCCTGGTTTTTGAAGGCCGGGAATATACCTGCAGTATTGTAAGGGATATTCGCCAGCGACGATTTGAGGAAGAATTATTGAGGACTGTTTCAGAAGCCACCTCTGGTCTGACTGGGGAAGATTTTCTCATAGAGCTGGCCAGGCATATCACAATGACACTTACGATGCGATATGCTCTTATTACCGAATGTGCAAATGACGATAAGACCCGCTTACGAACACTTTGCTATGTGGATGGAGAGAAAGTGTTGGATAATTTTGAGTACGATACGGCTGATATTCCCTGTGAAATAATTATGGAAGGGAATGATTTTTTTATGTCAGCCGGAGTTGAAGTGAAATACCCTAAAGAAGAGGGCATGGAAGCGGCTGTAGGTGTTCCAATTTACAGTAGTAAGAATGGAGAAATTATCGGTCATATCCTGGTGCTAGATCCCAAACCTGTTACCACAGAGAAAAACCAAACAGCCATCCTTAAAATATTTGCTGCAAGAGCAGGAGCGGAAATTGAAAGGATGAAAGCAGAAAAGGAATTAGAAAAGGCAAATTCTGAATTAAAAGTCCGTTTAAAGGAAATTGAGTTACTTAAGAATCAGTTGCAGCTGGAGAATAAATACCTACAGGAGGAGATCAAACTAACTTACAATTTTGAAGAAATTATTAGTAAGAGCAAAGATTTTCAGAAAATATTACAACAGATACAGCAAGTGGCATTTACAGATGCAACAGTACTCGTATTAGGCGAATCTGGTACGGGGAAAGAATTAATTGCAAGAGCTGTACACAATATCAGTAACCGGAGTAAGCGGCCCTTAGTGAAAGTGAACTGTGCCACTTTACCGGCCAACCTCATCGAAAGTGAATTGTTTGGCCATGAAAAGGGCGCATTTACCGGGGCGATGGATAGAAAGATCGGACGTTTTGAACTGGCTGATGGCGGCTCTATTTTCCTCGATGAAATAGGGGAGTTACCTGTAGAATTACAGGCCAAATTATTAAGGGTTTTACAGGAAGGCGAATTTGAAAGGTTGGGTAATCCCAAAACTATGAAGGTTAATGTGCGGGTAATTGCAGCCACAAACAGAAACCTGCAGCAGGCGATTGAGAAGAAGGAGTTCCGGGAAGATCTGTATTACCGGTTAAATGTGTTCCCGATTATTTGTCCCCCATTAAGAGACCGTAAAGAAGATATTCCACTCCTGGTCAGGCACTTTTGCCAGAAGCATGAAGGAAAGATCGGAAAAAGGATTTCAAGTATCGCTCCTGAAGTAATGACAGCATTGATGGATTATGATTGGCCGGGTAATATCCGTGAACTGGAAAATATCATTGAAAGAGCAATGATACTCAGCCCGGGAAACAGCCTTGATTATGGCGAGTGGATTCCTGTTGAAAAAATGCCGTTAACGAAATCTCAACCCGCCAAACTGGGTGATCTTGAAAAAGAGCATATCATTGAAACACTACGGAAAACCGGCTGGAAAGTTAGCGGAGAGAAAGGAGCAGCAAAAATACTTGGCCTTAACCCAACCACACTGGAAGCACGGATGAAAAAATTGGGAATTAAGAGAGAGGCATGATCATTATTGTATGAATGCCTGGGTGGCGCCGGTTATTTGAAAAGTTCTTTCATCCTGTAAATAGGCGATGATGCTAATATCTTTTGCTGTAAGACCTTCGGGAATAGTGAATGGAATAGTTCCTTTTGTTGCTTTACCAGCATCAATTGTTTTGAATACCCTGACGATGTTAATATGATTAAGCCGGTGACCGCTATTTTCTCCTTTTTTTACATTCGTTGTGGCTTTTAATTGTACCAGCGCAATATGAAGTAATTTCCTGGCTGTTACATCATAGGCTATTTGAATGTTTTCGCCACTGACTTTGATATTTAATCCGATACTATCTGCCACTTCATTTTTTAGCTCCCCATTGATGATTTTTCTTAATTCCGTTTCCCGTGATCCAACCGTTTCTTTTTCCCCATTAATAATTACCTGCGGAGTGTAAATGCTGTTAAGATTAAAAATACCGGCATATTTTTGCTGTCTGTCAGTAAAGCTTTGCTTACTGAATTCGTCTTTCCAGCCAAGGCCATCCCAGTAATCAACGTGAAATCCAAGGAAATAGACATTGTCAGGATAGTCCCTTGAAATCCTGATCGCTGCTTCGTCAGCGGGGGGACAACTGGAACAACCTTCTGAAGTAAATAGTTCAACAACAGCTATGCCTTTAGAAGATGTAATATTCTTACTACTGGTAATGACTCCTGAAAAACTAAAGGAGAGCCCTGTTATCACTAATGCTGCTGCAACCGGAATGGTGGTGATCGGTTTCATATGAGTTTTACCTTTTTCCTTCAACAAGCTTTAGATACTTACTGCTTTCTTTCAGCATATTCAGCCCGGAGCGTATATCCATATAGGGCCGGTGTTTGGTATGATGGTTCATTTGGCTGATCTTCCACAGGAGATTCCAATGCCTGGTTATCTCTTTCCAGGCAAAGAAAATGGTATGCCGGGGATCATACATATGGGTGGGTTCACTACCAGCTCCATTCAACTCTATAATTGAAAAATTCCTTCCTTCTCTAAGTTCTTCCCATGTATTATAGCGAATATCCATACGGCCATAATAAAATCCATCCACCTGGCGGCAGACCGTATCGATTGTATGTGTCAATTGCTCATCAACCAGGTGGCTAATATCAATAAACTTTGCCCCCCTGACATGGTTGCCATAGGGAACCAGCAGATATTTTTCACCTTTCTCTAATATCAAATTAAGCTTCTCTCCATACGTCTTTATTAGCACAGGCAGCTGCAAAATATACCGCTTATCCTGTTTCAGAAGTTCTTTGACAGTTGAAACTCCATCCCCGGTTACAGCAAGGAATTCTTTTCCTACGATACCTGAAATATGCCCAGTCTTTTCACCCGGGAAACGATAGTAGAATAAACCTATTTCATTATCAAAGGGAATGAATTCCTGGATAAGAAAATTGACTTTTGAGTTGATGACATATTCGATCAGTTCCTTTTCATTATGGAGTTTCTTTACGGCCATTCCTTTCATGCCTATATCTGGTTTCCCTATTAAAGGATAATCCAGCTGGAGATGTTTTATTTTCTCCATAACCAGGTCTGGTCGAACACCGGTTTCAAAAAAAAGCGTTTCAGGATAATATACCGGGGGGATAAGATTGTATATAGCCCATTTTGATTCCATCAGGAACCCACCGTTTTTTATAGAGGGGTTAGAGGTATTAAAAAAGAAGAACGATCGTGCCCGCAGGCATAACCAGAACCAGTAAAGATAAACAGGGCCGTATACTACATGGAATGGCCAGTATTCCCAGTGAAATAATTTAATAAGTGCAGGATGGTTTAATATTCGTTTCATAAGAGATTTGTCAGGCCTGCGAGTTCAATCTTTACTTCAGTTTGTTTACCGGAAGTAATATCTAAGTACTTCATACTTCCCCGGTCAGAAGTTAATAATATGCTGGAAATACTTACGGTTGCGTATGCGCCATCCCGATTCATTACCAGGTCATTTCTTTCATCACCATCACCACTGAACTTGTGAAAATTAAGGATATCTGCCTGGGTGGGATTAGGATGACGATTAAGGAACCCGGCAAACCATTGTTCCCTTTTCCTGGCAATAATGCCATCGTATAAAGTTGCAGATGACCAAATATGGGGACGATTAGCAGCCAGCTGTTTACAATACCGTTCCGTACCATCCCACCTGAATTCATAAAGACAGCTCTTTTCGAAAAGTATAAAAGTGAAAGGCTCGATAGCTGTAAGATCTGTTTTTGCAAATTGTATGGAAGGTCTTTCGCCGGCCAGAATATCAAGAAAAACGATCCCCCTGCTTTTGCGGTAAGGCGGAGTACTACTGTGAGATAGAAAGGCTCCGTTTAATAAAACTGCCATATCACCATTTTCTTTCATGCCGATCCAGCTGCCTCCGTAGTTAGCATCTCTAGGGAAAATGATATTGGTACCATTGTAAGTGGATAGTTCAGGGATAATGGCTTTCTTCCTGGTATTTTTTTCATCCCTGTTTGAAGTCAGGAAAAATTTATCCTTTACTGGTATGAAACTTACTGTGCACATTGCTGGCGAAATTTTATTGTTGAATAGGCGACACCAAATGCTTCAGGTAATTCTACCTGTGAAACTTCATTGATTCCAACCCGGATAAGCGCCATATGATGTATAGTATGCTCAAGATTATATGCAATCTCCCGGTAATAGTTACTTGGAATATTAACAATTTGAGCGGTTTCGCAATAATCTTCAGCCTGTAATATTATCTCTTTATTTGGCTTATCCAGTTGCCGGTAAATTTTTTTCAGAAGATCTACTGCAAACAATTTGTCCGTTTCAATACGTTGATCCCGTTTTCTCTTTTCATAGTTTATGATGCCTTCTTCATAACCCGTCTCAAGACACTGGAATAATTCTATGATATGTCTTACATGCTGACCAATTGTAGCAGCAGAAAGAATCTTGCTGGGCTGAATATATTCAGCATCACTTAATTGAGATAAAGTCTCACTGATCTGAACAAAGACATGTTGGAGAGGTTGTTTGAGCAGCATAATTACAGGTTGGTTTTATCGCAGTTCGGCACTGCCGAAAAGATGATTAAATCGTTGACAATGGATCAGTGCATATTTATACTGTGAAAAATCAGGAGAACCCGGGATACTGTAAAGCTGGTTGCCGGCAAAAGATTGCAGGCTGCCAAGGTCAATATAGTTTACCGGCAATGTTTCTTTTGAAAGATAAACATGAAGATCCGGGCCGTTTGAAATTCGTACCCCTTCCAGCGCCAGGATAAAACTATTGTTTTGAAAATAGATCCTGGCTGCTCCAGTTACACTGCCATAGGGGCCGTTCATGAACGTCCCCATATACCTGCTCATCGCAATAGTGGTATCAATGTTATTGTTCAAAGGAATTGTGGGGGTGTTTTCTTTTACACAGGAACTGAGAGCTACTGTGATGCATAGGATCATAAACAAGTGTGATAGTCTCATTGATTGGTTATTTTATATAATAAATGTTTCAGGAAGCCTGTAAGCTCATTACGCAGGATGATGACTAAAAGAGTGCAGGTTACAAAAACGATCAATGCATAAATAAATAACAGGCCTCCGTCCTCCTTTATAAAAATGCCAAGACGGAACAGGTGTGCACCAATGGCACCAATCATCAACCCGGCTCCCAATGCAGCCCCCAAAAAAGTCGTGCGGGGGTATAGTATAAGTACCGATGCTGCTAATTCAAGTATACCGGTTCCAATCCTTCCCCAGGGTTCAATTCCTAATTGCGAAAATATATATACGGATTCCTCAGCACCGGTAAATTTGAAATAAAGGGTCTGCAGCATAATTACCGCTGCAATGAGCCTTAGCACCCAAAGACCGATAGTTGTTAAATTGAAGGACATGTGGTGTTATTTACGGCGGAGATTTAATGATAGATTTTTTGCCAGCTGGCATCAGCCTTTAATTTCAGGTTGGCTTCGTCCTTATTCCAGCTTTTTAAGGTGTTCGTAAAATACCGATTATAAAAGAGGTAAAGACGGCCATTCAATATTTTAAAAGTTTCCGGGTCAATGCTTACTTTTTCGCCTTTGGCACCCATCGCATATGCACACCATCCTCCATACTCGGGCTCGTATTTGGACGGGAATCGTTTAAATTCTTCTTTATTCTCAATTGAAGAGAAGTAATAGGTAACACCCTGGTGGTATACCGCCAGGTCTTTTTTCCCTTTTACCGCTTTATTGGCTTTGAAGTAGGCAACCGGGTCATAGCCATCAATCGCTACTCCATCATCGAGGTTGAACTGCTTTTTTCTGGCAGCAGTTGGATCCTGTGAAAAACCGGCCATCGAAAGAAGGCTCAAAAAAAGGAAAGTTGTGAATAATCTGGGTTTCATATTGTCTTTTTTGATGTAACAAATGTAGCGTTGTGTAACAGCAGCCTTTGTCAGCCAAATGACAGGGAAGTATTGTTTATTTTCTTTTAACAGGACAGCCATTTTGGAATAGGGGGATTGAAAGCATTTTTAATTCCCAATATATAGGGACATTCCCAACATATTGGGATGTTTTTTCAATCAAAATCCGGGAAGGAGTGTCATTTGTACTTTAATGAAAACCTTACTGGATAAGGGTTTCGGGGATGCAAGCGAGCTGCAATATTTTTTTTGGCACGCAGGTTGGCAATAAGGGAAAGACAAAATGAACAATATGAATCGAACAATCTCCAGGAATGAATTTAGAAAGGAAGTAATTGAAAGTATTACGCTGTCACTTGTTCAGTTTAAAATAGAGTGGAGCGGTGCCTGCCAGATCGTTTCTCCTATCTATGAGGAACTCGCTGCTTCCTATAAAGGGCAGGCTAATTTTTTTACAGTAGATGTGGAGGAAGAATCCGGGCTGGATCATGACTATGGGATTATTGAGTTGCCAACGATCCTCTTTTTTAAATCTGGTAAAGTGATTGATCATGTAACAGGCCTGACCCCAAAAAATGTTGTGATCAGCAAAATTGAAAATGCACTAAATCGAAATTAACCAGTACCAATTAATAAATTTTAAAAACCTACAACCATGTCTGATGAAATGAAATTCTTCTACCTGAAGAACCATCCGCTGCTGGCATCTTTGCCTGAACAAAAAATGAAGGAAGCTGCTGCCGTTGCTAAGATCAGAACCGTTTATCGTGGGGAAGTGATCAGTTACGGTGAAGCTGGCTATACCCGTATTCATTTTCTCGTAAAAGGGAAAGTAAAAATTACGGATACGGGTAATGCTGAAAATGAGTTAGTAAAAGATATATTGACGGAACCCGATATTTTCGGTGATTTGGGCCTGGAGGGAAAAATCTTCAGCGACGAAAGTGCTGAAGCATTAACAGCAAATACGATCATCTGTTCTTTCCATGTCAGTGACTTCAAACGGATATTGGAGGAGAACCCCGCTATTGTATTAGATTATGCGAGAAAAGTAAACAGCAAATTGCAAAGGCTGGAAAACCGGCATGCTGATCTTGTTTATTTGGATACAAAAGACCGGTTGATCCGCTTCATCAAAAACTGGGCACAGTCAGATGGTAACCGCCAGGGCGATAAGATCATACTCAATAATTACCTTACCCATAGTGATATTGCCGGTTTTATAGCGACATCACGGCAAAGTGTAAATATGCTGCTGAATGAATTAAGAAGCTCCGGGTTGCTTTGTTATAACAGGAAACATATTGAGTTAAATAATCCTGTTGCCTGGAATTGATTGCTTAGGAGGAGTATATTAAATGCAGCAAAATGTAATCAGGTTGACAGCAGCTGCTCTTACTCTTGTTTAGTTTTGTTTCCTGCTTTCTAATACAATTTTCAAAAGCCTGTTTAATACAGTGGGGTTTGGGTTAGAGAGGCAATATGGGTAACGGTCCTGTAAAAACAAGGGCCGTTTTCCCAGCCTTTCCCTGGAAAAAGTAATTCAATGACATCTGTTTGCCTATATTTTAAAGTTCACCAGCCTTACAAGCTTAAGAGATACCGGCCACAGGATATTGATGTGGTTCATTGTTACACCGATGATCTGGCTACCAGAGCTTCGATAGACATGGCAGCAGATCAATGTTATCTGCCGGCTAACGATATTATTTACCAATCGATACTGGCCAATAAAAGTTCTTTCAGAGTTAGTTTTTCTGTCAGTGGAATCACATTAGAATTGTTACAACGTTACCGGCCTGATGTTATTTCCTCGTTCAGGAAATTGGTGGCCACCGGCTGTGTTGAATTACTTGGAGAAACATATTATCATTCACTTACTTTTTTACATTCTGCTAATGAGTTTAACAGGCAGGTTAATAAGCATGCTGATACGATCCAGGAATTATTTGGCAACCGGCCGTCTGTTTTCAGGAACACCGAACTGATCTATAATGACAGTCTTGCTGCACAGGTTGCACCAATGGGTTTTTCGGGTGTTTTATGTGAAGGTGCAGAGAGTGTATTGAAAGGCAGATCCCCAAATCATGTGTACCTAGCAGCAGCTGAAACATCAGTCAGCTTGCTGTTACGAAATGCGAGGCTTTCTGATGATATAGCTTTTCGTTTTGGCGATACGAATTGGTCGGAGCATCCTCTCACTGCTGATAAGTTTTCCGAATGGTTACACAGCCATCCTCAAAATACGGAGGTCATAAACCTGTTCATGGATTATGAAACATTTGGGGTCCATAAGAAAAGGGATTCTGGAATTTTTGATTTTCTCGAAGCCTTACCCCGTGAAGTGCTGAAAGATACTGGATATCTTTTTTCATTACCATCAGAGGTTGTTCAAATGAGTACTCCGGCAGATACTTACCAGGCTACAAAAACGGTTTCATGGGAGGATAAGGGAGATAATTCCTGTGTATGGAGCGAGAATATGGTGCAGAATAATATGGTTAAGAAGATATATAGCCTTGAGAAAATGGTAAAAGGAAGCGGGTGTGAAAAATCGTTGGCTAAATGGGGCAGGTTACAGTCAGCGGATCATTTTTATTATATGACGGCAAAGAATGCGAAATACAGGAATCCATTCTCTTCGGAGGAGGAGGCCTCAGCCAGTTATACGAATATTCTTGCTGATTTTGAAATTTCACTGATCAGGAAAAATCTTGAGCGTAAGAAAAAATATGCAGGTATAAAGCCTGTTGCTATGAACTTTTTTTAACTATTAAATGATAATAAGTATGAAACTTAAAGGGCAAGTTGCCATTGTTACAGGAGCAAGCAGTGGAATTGGTGCAGGTTGTGCCAGGGAACTGGCAAAAGCAGGGGCCACAGTGGTTGTGAATTACCCGGTGGCATCCACGAAGGAAATGGCACAGCAAGTGGTGAATCAAATAGCCGCCGACGGTGGATCAGCAATTGCCTACCAGGCCGATGTAAGTAAAGAGCAGGATGTTCAAAACATGTTTGCTGATGTGATCGGGCAGTTTGGAACAGTGGATATCCTGGTCAATAATGCCGGTCTGCAGAAAGATGCCCCTTTCACAGAGATGACACTTGACCAATGGAATTTTGTACTGGGTGTAAATCTTACAGGGCAGTTCCTTTGCGCCAGGGAAGCCATCAAGGAATTCTTACGCCGGGGAGTGAATGGTAAATCCAAATCAGCCGGAAAGATCATTTGCATGAGCAGTGTGCATGAAGTAATTCCCTGGGCAGGTCATGCCAATTATGCTGCCAGTAAGGGAGGAGTGATGTTAATGATGAAAACCATTGCCCAGGAATTTGCTCCAAAACGTATCCGTATCAATTCAATCGCACCCGGAGCCATTGCTACGCCGATCAATCATGATGCATGGGACACAGCTGAACATTTACAGCAATTATTAAAACTCATCCCGCAGAAAAGAGTGGGGCAGGTGGAAGATATTGGTAAGGCGGCTGTCTGGCTGGCCAGTGATGATGCAGATTACGTGAATGGGACTACGCTATTTGTAGATGGTGGAATGACATTGTACCCCGGATTTGAGGATAATGGCTGATAAGCGAAACGAACTACGATGTGTGTGACCTGCTAGCCGGCAGGAAGGCGAAACGAAATTGAACAGACTTACAAAAGCAGGCAGCAAAAATTATCTATGAATAAAGAGCAAACACGGTTGAAAGATCGTCAATGGAAAAAATGGGGACCTTATTTGAGTGAAAGACAATGGGGAACCGTAAGAGAAGATTATAGTGAAAATGGTAATGCATGGGATTATTTTCCCCATGATCATGCCCGTTCTAAAGTATATCGCTGGGGAGAAGATGGTATCGCCGGTATCAGTGATGATATGCAACGGATTTGTTTTGCTATTGCATTATGGAATGGGAATGATCCCATACTCAAGGAACGATTATTCGGGCTGACAGGTAATGAGGGCAATCATGGAGAAGATGTAAAAGAGCTGTACTACTACCTGGATAGTACACCCACACACTCTTACATGAAACATTTGTACAAGTATCCCCAGATGGCTTTTCCTTACGCTGACCTGGTTACTACCAACAGGAATAGATCCAGGGATGAGGATGAATATGAAATATTGGAAACTGGTGCATTTGATGATGGAAGGTATTTTGATGTGTTTACTGAATATGCAAAGAAGGATACTGAAGATATTTTTATCCGGCTTACGATTCATAACCGTGGTAAGGAGGGTGCATTCATTGCGGTTCTCCCAACTTTGTGGTTCCGGAATCTCTGGAGTTTTGGGCTGGCCGAAGAAAAACCTTTGATGTATTTGAAGAAAGAATCTGCTGGTTATGGTGAAGTGAAATTGATTGATTATGCAGCAGGTGAATATCATTTTTACTTTGAAAAGCCGGTTCGTACCCTTTTTACGGAAAATGAAACAAACACGGAGAGGTTGTATGGCCAGCCCAATAAAACAGCATTTGTAAAGGATGCTTTTCATACTGCTGTTATTAGAAAGGGGTTTGACTGGATGGAGACCAAGAAAGAGGGAACCAAATTTGCCCCGATGTATGAGTATAATGTTCCTGCCGGGTCTTCCGTTACTATCAAGTTACGGTTGTCTAAGGCTGAAGCGGGGGATGAGCCTTTAAGAGAATTTAATTCTGTATTCGAAAATCGTATCAGTGAGGCCGATGAATTTTACAGCAAGATCAGCGAAGCAAAGGGAAAAGACCTGCAAAATATCCAGCGCCAGGCTTTTGCCGGTATGTTATGGAGTAAACAATATTTCAATATAGATATTCCCAGGTGGTTGAATGGAGATCCCGGTCAACCAGCTCCGCCACAGCAAAGAAAATCAGGCCGTAATCATCAATGGCATTCGCTGAATAACGAGGATATTATCTCCATGCCGGATAAATGGGAATATCCCTGGTATGCTGCCTGGGATCTTGCTTTTCATTGTGTGCCCCTGGCGATGGTGGATACTCAGTTTGCAAAAGATCAACTGATATTATTCCTGCGGGAATGGTATATGCATCCTAATGGACAGCTACCGGCATATGAATGGGCTTTTAGTGACGTGAATCCCCCGGTACATGCATGGAGCTGTTTACAGGTTTATAAAATGGATAAAGAGAGAACAGGAAAGGGTGACATTCAGTTTTTAGAAAGAGTATTCCAAAAACTGCTGATCAATTTTACCTGGTGGGTCAACCGTAAAGATCATAAGGGTAATAATGTTTTTGAAGGTGGTTTCCTGGGCCTGGATAATATTGGTGTATTTGACAGAAGTAATATGATACCGGGTGGTGGTGTGCTTGAACAGGCCGACGGTACGAGCTGGATGGCTATGTATTGTTTGAATATGCTGGAAATGGCATTGGAGATTTCACAACATAACCCGGCCTATGAAGATGTGACCACCAAGTTTTTTGAACACTTTGTCTATATCTCGGAATCATTGAACCGGATGGGTGAAGACTGGACAGGAAGCTGGGATGATGAGGAAGGTTTCTTCTATGATGTTTTGGCTATGTCAGATGGGAAATACATTCCCCTGAAAGTTCGCAGCCTGGTGGGATTATCTGCCTTGTTTGCCGTATTGGTACTTAAAAAGGACCTATTGGAAAAAGTTCCTGATTTTCACAACCGCTTAAAGTGGTTTCAGCAATACCGGGAAAAGAATAACCAGTATTCTGTCATTGAGGAACTAAATGATCATGATGATATTTTGTTGTCGCTGGTACCGAAACAACGCCTGGAGAAATTACTAAAGGCATTGTTGGACGAGAGGGAATTTTTATCGCCGGGTGGCATACGCTCCATTTCCAAAATTCATGAGAAGGGTTATAGTGTGCATATAGACGGACAGGAATTCGGATTGAATTACCAACCGGCTGAGGGGCGTTCAGCTTTATTTGGCGGAAACTCTAACTGGAGAGGGCCCGTATGGATGCCGATGAATTACCTGCTGGTACTTGCCTTACAGCAATATTGTGATTATTACAAGGATGATTGCAAAGCCGAATTCCCTCTGGGCTCTGGCCGGTATATGCAATTGAGTGAAATATCAAACGAATTGTCCAAACGGTTAGTTTCCATTTTCGAAAAGGATGAAACCGACCACCGGCCCGTGAATGATCATCTGGTGATCTATAAAGATGATCCGTATTTCAGGGATCTTGTATTGTTCTATGAATATTTTCATGGAGATACGGCCAGAGGTGTCGGTGCCTCACACCAGACAGGCTGGACTGGTGTGGTAGCAGAACTGATCAACCGGATCAGCCTTTTTAAGAAGGAGCATAAAGAGAAAGTTAACAAAAAAGCTACGGTTTAATATTTAAGGTATGTTGGGGAAAGACAAAGCAGTTCTTAGCGATTTTAAGGAGGCTACTCAATTTGAGTGGTTAGAAACAAATGGATTAGGTGGCTGGGCCGGTTCATCTATTACAGGAACAAATACCCGCCGTTATCATGGATTGCTGGTAGCCGCTATTGTGCCTCCTGCTGAACGAATGCTGCTGGTTTCAAAATTGGATGAGACAGTTGCCCTGGGTGATCAGCGATATGAGTTGGGAACAAACTTATACCCCGGAAGTACAATTCACCCCAAAGGACATCAATACCTGGAAAATTTCAGCAAGGACTTTTTTCCTCAATGGATTTATGATGCAGGAGGTGTTCGGTTAAAAAAAACAATAGCGATGATCTATGGTGAAAACACCACGATCATCCGGTATGAAGTTGAAAAGTCAGCATCAGTATTTACGCTTGAATTATTACCGTTAATAGCTGCAAGGGGATACCATTCCCTTTGTCAGCAAGGGTCTCAGCTACACTGGGGTGCCAATTTTGAAAATGGAATTTTTCATAATAAACCAGATGGTAAAACAAATCTGTTTATTAGTGTGCCCGGTTCTTCTTACCAGCATAATCCTTCCTGGTATAACAACTTTGAATATTCTATTGAGCAATACAGAGGCCTTGATTATTCAGAAGACCTTTTCAATCATGGACTTTTTTCTGTGTCATTGCGGGAAGGAGACTCATTAGAAATAATTATCTCCACAGAAAATCCGGCAGGCAGGAGTGCACAAAAACTGTTAACCGGTGAAAAATTGCGCAGGCAGGGACTCATCAGTGGGAAGCCCGATGATGAAATGGTTAAGCAGCTTGTATTAGCGGCTGATCAATTTATTGTAAGACGGGATACTGACCTGAAGACTATTATTGCGGGGTATCATTGGTTTACTGACTGGGGTCGCGACACCATGATCTCCCTGCCCGGATTGTGCTTAAGCACGGGGCGTTTTGAAGATGCTAAGAAGATCATTTCAGCATTTGCCAAGTCTGTGAGCAAGGGCATGTTGCCCAATCGTTTCCAGGATAATGGTGAACCCCCGGAGTATAACAACGTGGATGGAACACTTTGGTATTTTATTGCTGTATACAAATATCTCGAAGCAAGCGGGGATAAGAAATTTGTTTTGACTGAAATCCTTCCTGTATTATCCGAAATAATTGAATGGCATCTGAAAGGAACAAGATATAACATAAAGGCAGATGAGGACGGGTTGTTGTATTCTGGAGAAGCAGGACAGCAACTGACCTGGATGGATGCGAGGATCGGAACCTGGGTGGTCACACCCCGTATGGGCAAACCGGTGGAGATACAGGCACTCTGGTACAATGCGCTAAGAATAATTGCTGCGTTACTCAGAATGAAAAAGAAAAGCCAGGATGCTGAAATAATGGAGGACCATGCCCTGAAAGCCAGGAAGAGTTTTGAGCAACAATTCTGGTTTGATAAAGGGGGCTATTTATATGATAATATTGATGAGAAGGGTAGTGCTGTTACTGAACTGCGCCCCAATCAATTGTTTGCACTTAGCCTTCCTTTCCCTTTGATAAAAGGAGTAAAGGCAAAATCAATAATAAAAATCATTGAGGAGAAGTTATATACCCCAGTTGGTTTGCGCAGTTTAGCGGCCGGCGATGACCATTATATTCACCAATACGGAGGTGACCAATGGCACCGGGATTCTTCCTATCACGAAGGAACAGTCTGGAGCTGGTTATTGGGTGCATATATTGATGCGCTGGTTAGTGTTAAAACTCCGAAGTCTACAATTAAAAGAGTGATCAGTAACTTCAAATATCATCTCAATGAAGGATGCTTGGGATCCGTATCGGAGATCTTTGACGCAGATGCTCCGCATCATCCGAGGGGCTGTGTGGCACAGGCATGGGGGGTGGCAGAAATATTACGGGTAATTAAGCAGTATGATATTTTTATTAGTGAGAGGAGAAGGAGAAAGCAAACGGCATAAGCATAGTCATAAAGAAAACCTCTTAGAGGTTTTCTTTATGACTACACTGTTGAATGATTTAGTTTGATAACCTGGCCAAGATCCTTGCATCCACGGAATACTTCCCACCACCAGCGATCAGAAGCGGGATCATCAAACCGATAAACAGGAGGTGGTATTCAAAGCCTTCTCCCTGTTGTATGCCGAACCAGTTCATAAAAAAACCATATTGGGTATGTGAAGATAAAATGATGCCCGTCATATTGGCTATAATGGCGGCAGCCACTAGTCTTGTTCCCAACCCAAGTAAGAGGAACAATGGACCGAAAAATTCAATCAGTATCACCAAGAGGGCAACGGGGTAAGGAATATGTTTCACCTCCGTAAAGAAACTCATGGTTCCGGTGAATCCATAGCCGCCAAACCAGCCTAGCATTTTTTGTGCGCCATGGGGAAACAGGATCAGTGCTGCGGTCAGCCTTAGCGGCAACATACTTAATAAGGATTTGTCTGTACTGAATAAGATCTTTTTCATTGTAATTGCATTTTAATTGTAAATAGTACAATACAAAAATGCAATTGTGGGAAGGCCCTTTCCAATCGGATGGGATAAGAAATAGTATTATCCTATGTTAATGTTATTTACGAAACCCGCTCCTGATACGACTGAGACTTTGGGGGGTAAGGCCCAGGAAGGAAGCGATCTGGTGATCAGGGACCCTGTTCTCAATCTGCGGGTATTTTTCAACAAAATCTTTATAACGATCTGCAGCTGGTTTGCTAAGATTGGTCAGCACTCTTTTTTGCAGGGCAATGAAAGCGTTTTGAATAATAATCCGGAAGTATCGTTCCATTACAGGCAGTTCACCATAGAGTTCTTCAAGTCCTTGCTTCGAAATTTGAAGAACTTCGCAATCCTCCAGGCAGTCAATAGTATAGGTTGATGCTGTCTCAGTTAGAAAACTATAAAGATTCCCGGCCCACCAATCTTCAGGGGCAAACTGAAGAATATGTTCCTGCCCCTTTTCATCCAGTTCATAGGTTCGGCAGCAACCTTTTACAATGAAGGTTTCAAACCTGCAAATATCTCCTTCCTGGAGTATAAATTGTTTTTTCCTGAATTTCCTGTATGCAAAGAAGGCGCTTGCTTTTTCCAGGTCTTTATCGGAAATAGCAATATGTTTTCTTATTTGAATGTTAAGTGATGGCCACATATACTACAATCGGGTATAAAAATAATACTTGAGTAAGATTATTAGCAAAATGACTGGATAAATCAGAAGGTATTTTTGTATAATCTGGAATTTTCGTCATGTAAGTGACATCCTGTTTACACCGGCTTTCTTCTATTTGCAGGAGAATACTTTACTATGAGCAATCAGTATGACATTATTATTATCGGAACAGGAAGTGGCGGAAGTACAATCGCCTATAAGTTGGCTACAACAGGCAAGAGGATACTTATTCTCGAAAGAGGCGGATTCATCCCCAAAGAGAAAGAGAACTGGGACCCGCATGAAGTGGTGACGGTTGGACGCTACCGGCCGGATGAGGAATGGTATGATAAAGAGGATAAACCGTTTAAGCCCTATATCCATTATAATGTCGGGGGAAATAGTAAAATGTATGGAGCTGCATTATTCCGTTTCCGGGAAAGTGATTTTGAGGAGGTAAATCATTATGGTGGAAAATCACCTGCCTGGCCATTTGGATATGAAACCCTGGAAGATTACTATGAAACTGCTGAAAAGCTATATAGTGTGCATGGCAAAAGGGGAACTGATCCAACAGAGCCTTCTGCAAAAACGGAGTACCCATTACCGCCACTTCCATATGAACCATTGATCAGCGATCTTGAAATGAAATTAAAGCAAGCCGGTTTAAAACCATTTCCCTTGCCGATGGGAGTAAAACTGCCCCAGGATTATACAGAAACGGAGGCGCCGGTAGTATTAGAGAATTTTGATGGATTCCCTGATCTTACGGACAGTAAGGCAGATAGCCAGGTAATGTGTTTGCGTCCGGCATTGAGGAATAGAAATGTTACTTTGCTAACTCATGCTTACGTTGAAAAATTGGAGACAGATGAAAGCGGCACCAGAATTACTAAAGTGATAGCTGCTATTAAGGGGGAAAAAATTGTGTTCAGCAGCGATCTCGTAATTGTTGCCTGCGGCGCCGTGAATTCCGCAGCATTATTATTAAGAAGTAAGAATGAAAAGCATCCGAAAGGATTGGGCAATTCTTCTGACCAGGTGGGCCGGAATCTAATGCTCCACCACAATGGTTGCCTGGTGGCATTCACCAAAAAGAAAAATGATTGTGTTTTTCAGAAAAGCCTCGGACTTGCTGACTTTTATCACAGTTCCGATGACAGCGATTTCCCATTAGGCGAGATACAACTGATGGGAAGAAACGATCCTGATACAATTTTGTGGCTGGCCGAAAAAATGTATCCCGGAAAGACGTATGCCGAATTAAAAGAAATGACTATTGATTTCTGGTTAACTGCAGAGGATTTACCTCACCCTGATAACAGGGTTACCCTTCGACAGGACGGGAGTATTAAAGTAACATATACACGAACCAATTATACAGCTTTTGAAAAGCTGAAAGATAAACTGAAACAAGTATTTGTAAAATTGGGAGAATTAGATCCCGATTATAAGGACACCTGGTGGAATGGATATGACCTGGATATAAGCGGGATGAGCCACCAGAATGGAACTCTTCGGTTTGGCAAAGACCCATCCACTTCTGTGCTTGATATCAATTGTAAAGCACATGACCTGGATAACCTATATGTCGTTGATGCAAGTTTTTTTCCCAGCTGCGGCGCCTTTAACCCGTCACTGACAATTGCGGCCAATGCATTGAGAGTCGGTGATCATATTATTAGTAACCTGCTCTCCGGCACCACGGTAAAAACGGCCGAACAAAAAGAAGCAGTGATATAATAAAGTATACAGTCATTTTTTATAGCAGTTAGTCTTGACTGCTGCATGCGGGTTTGGTTAATGAACGGGTTCTTGTTCTCAGGAACCCTTTTAAATATTCAGACAATGGAAGAATTTGCGTTAAATACAACAATCACGATCAGCCATGCTGTGGAAATATTGGCAGCCATAATTATCGGGGTGGCTGTACTCCAAGTGGTGTTTACTTATTTCCGGTTATTATTTCAGCCTTTAGGCAGCATCACAAAAGAAGAGATTCGTGTAAAATTTGGAAGCTCTGTGGCGGTCTCGCTTGAATTATTACTGGGGGCAGATGTACTGGCTACGGCGGTGGCACCCAGTTGGGATGATATTGGAAAGCTGGCAGCCATTGCTGTATTACGAACCGCATTAAATTATTTCCTGGAAAGAGAGTTGAAACACTCGAAATCTATTGCCTGACGTCAATCAGGCGACAAACTATTTTCTTATTCCTTTATCTCTTTGCAGGATGAGAGTAATGCCTATACAGGTTATTTCGGGATCAAAAGGATGGAAGCAGGTGAAAGCTGCCTTTAGCAGGAACTGGATCCATTACCTCCAGGAGGCACTGGGATTAGCTATTTTCATGATCTCAGCATGTTTTTTTGGGGCCCTGATCTTTTCTGAGCAAAGCTATTGGTATCGATTTTTTCCTTCTGAATTTGCCCGTACTATTTTGATGGGGGTGATGATGGGCCTTACAGCCTTATTTATTTTCTATTCACGATTTACTTCACCAAGCGGTTCTCAGATCAACCCGGCTGTAACTATTACTTTTTTGCGCCTTGATAAAATGTGCCGTTATGATGCCCTGTTTTTTATACTATTTCAAATAACTGGAGGGACACTGGCCGTATATATGATGCGGACATTGATGGGAGAACTGCTTACTGCGGATCCCGTTCATACAGTTGCAACGGTACCGGGCAGGTACGGGGTCATCCCGGCACTGGTAGCTGAATTGCTGATCGCCTTTGTTACAATGAGCATGGTTCTGTTCACTTCACAACATGAGAAGTGGAGGCGCTATACCCGGATTGTTGCAGCATGTCTTGTTTGTACCTGGGTAATTGTTGCGGGTCCTGTTTCCGGCTTTGGAATGAACCCGGCCCGGTCATTGGCCAGTGCAATCCCATCCGGTACATGGACATCTTTCTGGATATACCTGTTGGCTCCTTTTGCGGGAATGTTACTGGCAGCAGAACTTTTTCTCTTTTCTGCCAGGAAAATGAGAAAAGCGAAACAAAAGATACTGCCTGCAGCAAAGAAAGCAGGTAAGAATTTTATGGAACCACTTGAATTTGTATTATAAAATAGTTTTATGAAAACCACGATGAAGTTTTTTTCGTTACTATTTATTTCTGTGAACTTACAGTTTACAGGCCTTGCACAGGTACTGAAAGTAGATGCGGTCGGAATTACGGTCAGCGATCTTGACAGGTCTGTTAAGTTTTATACAAAAGTGCTTGGATTTAAAAAAATCAGTGAAACAGAAGTGCAGGGAGACGAGTATGAAAAATTGCAGGGGCTCTTTGGCATCCGGATGCGGATAGCAAGATTGCAGTTAGGAGAAGAATTTATTGAACTGACAGATTACCTGACCAGTGGTGGTCGGAGCATACCCGAGGACTTCAAAAGCAATGACCTGGCTTTTCAGCATATTGCTATTGTGGTGAGTGATATGGAAAAGGCATATGCACAACTGAGAAAATTCAATATTGAACATGTTTCTACAGGTCCTCAAACATTACCGGTGAGTATTCCCGAAGCGGCCGGTATAAAAGCATTTTATTTTCATGATCCTGACAAGCACAAATTGGAATTGATCTTTTTTCCAACGGGTAAGGGACAACCTAAATGGCAACAACCTAAGGAAAAACTTTTTTTAGGAATCGATCATACGGCTATTGGTGTAAGTAGTACGAATAACAGTTTAAAATTTTACCAGGACATACTGGGTATTGAACGAAAAGGGGATAGCTGGAATAAGGGTAATGAGCAGGCGCATTTAAATTTTATTGAGAATGCAAGTCTGCATATCACCGGGCTCCGTGCAGCCACAGGGCCAGGTATTGAGTTTTTGGAATATATCATTCCGGGACCAGGAAAGGCTTATCCTGAAGACAGCAAAACCGATGATCTCTGGCATTGGCAAACTATACTGATTACGGATAATGCAAATAAAATATACCAGGAACTTAAGACAAGGGGTTATAGGATTATATCCAACGGACTTGTTCAGGTAAAGGACAAAAATGGGAAGCTAAATGAATCTTTTATTGTCCGGGATGCAGATGGTCATGCAATGCTCATTCGTGAACAATAAAAAACCTCTTAAAGTAAACACGATGAAAAAAATATTTTTCTTGCTATTTCTTGTTCCTGTACGTTCAGGTAAAATAAATGCACAAGGTTGCAGCGATGCTGGAGTGTGTACCATCCATTCAATAAAGAACAATACATGGGGAGATGGACAAGAGGAAAAAGTCAATACGGTCGTGGCAGGTTTTGCTTTTGGAAAAGGGGAAGATAATATTTCCTACTATACCCCTTACCTGGAGTACACCCGGGCTTTTAAATCGGGAACAGCCCTAACAGTCAAATTCAATTATGTTATTTCTGATGGCCGGCTGGCTACAACCTTCGGTATCAGTGATGTTTTCATTACAGCCAGCCAGGCATTTGATAAAAGAAAAGCAGTGCGGAAATCATTCATCTTGGGAGCTAAAATTCCCCTGGATCATGCAGAATTGAGGAAAGGAAATATTGAGCTGCCTATGCCTTATCAACCCAGCCTTGGTACTTATGATCTCATTACAGGGTTTAATTTCTTTTATAAGTCTTTTGGTGCAACAGCTGCTTTTCAAATCCCGTTGATCAATGAAAACAGGAATAAATTTCTTCCTTCCGATTATCCGGCACATCCCTTTGTTTCTGATTACTTGCCCACCAACCAATTCAGCAGAAAACCCGATGGATTACTACGGATTTCTTATAGCTGGGAGCAAAATCAAAAATTCTCCATTCGTCCAAGTTTGTTGGGGATTTACCATTTTGATGATGACAGTTATGTAAACAATGCTCAACAACGGGTGGATATTTTCGGATCCAGGGGATTAACCCTGAATGGAAATGTTTTCTTTAACCTGAAAACAAGCCGGATGAGCGAATTTGAATTGGCATTAGGGACTCCTTTTGTGGTGCGTCCTTCCCGTCCTGATGGACTGACTCGTTCATTTGTGGCTTCGGTGGATTACCGTATCAGTTTTTAGAAATTCAGTAATAAGTCAGTGAACCGACAGATGATAACAGTATAATTGCCCAGTTTTGAAAAAACTATAATTATGAAGCAACTTTTTTTTTCCGTTACCCTGCTTATTGTTTCTTTCAGCATGGGTGCCCAGGAAGGCCCAAAAGGACTAAACATTAATGACGCCGCTCCTGATTTTACAGCAAAAGACCAAAATGGTAAAGCGGTAAATCTCAAAGAAAAATTAAAAAATGGAGCAGTGGTGCTGGTTTTTTACCGGGGGCAATGGTGCCCTTATTGTAACCGCTACCTGAAAAGGCTGGAGGATTCAATGTCTCTTGTTAGTAATAAAGGGGCTAGTCTTATTACTGTTACACCGGAGACAGCAGAGGGAATTGCAAAAACAATTGAGAAAACAAATGCGACTTACCCGATATTGTATGATGAAGGACTCAGTATTATGAAAAGGTATGATGTTGCGTTTAAAGTGGATGATAAAACTGTTGAAAAATATAAGGGCTATGGAATAGATTTTACAAAAGCTAATGGGGATAGTAATGGGCCAAACCTGCCTGTTCCAGCCGTTTTTGTAATCAGCAAGGAAGGAAAGATCATATTCCGGCATTTTGATAAGGATTATACCAAAAGAGTTTCTGTAGCCGAGATTTTGGAGCATTTATAGAGCCTGTAGATGGATGTCAAACAAATGGCTGGGTAATTCCAGCCATTTGTTGTTTAGAGTAAGCCAGGCGACAGTCAACAGGGATTGTTTATTGTTCTTTTGTACTGGATGCATGCAGATACTATTACGATATGTCCGTTATGTAATGAGGCAGTTGATAAATTGCTTTACCGCTATCATATTGACGGGGAAAAGCAGGTAATTGAGAAGTTAAAACAGCAAAACCCCGGATGGTCAGTGCAAGACGGAATTTGCAGTCGGTGCGTAGATTATTATCACACTGAAGTCGTAATGCAACAACGCATCCTGCCGGAAATAGGACCGTACTTCCCTGTAAAAAGTGCCGATGAATTTATCATTCTCCCCACTGGTTTAAGACTGGATGCTGACCAGCGGTTTACCGGAAAGGGAATTACCATTTGCTTTATTGATAGTGGGTTTTATATTCATCCCGACCTGGTAAAGCACCGGAATAGGATCAAACTTATCTACGACATCACGGATCCGGCAAAGAAAGCTGAATATTTTACCAGGCCTCACCCTGAAAGCTGGCATGGAATGATGACCTCCGTGGTTTGTGCAGGGGATGGATATTTGAGTAAGGGGCTATACAAAGGAATTGCAAGCGATGCAGAACTGGTTTTACTAAAAGTGCAAAACCAGGAGGGAAAAATTACCGCCAAAAATATTGCTAGTGCTTTAAAGTGGGTGCAGGATCACCATAAAGAATTTGATATACGCATAGTCAATATAAGCCTTGGGACAGATGAAACAGTTTCCTACAGGAAAAGTGAGATTGATATTCTTGCAGAACAGCTGATCAGCGAAGGGGTTATTATAGTAGCTGCTGCCGGTAATGAAGAAACTGGGGTTATCAAGCCCCCGGCTAATTCACCAAATGTAATTACCGTAGGCGGATCCAATGATAACAACAAACTGAACCAGTTGGTAAATGAACTGTACCATTCTTCGTTCGGAAAAACAATGGACGGGCTGATGAAACCTGAATTAATAGCCCAGGCCATCTGGGTAGCAGCCCCTCTCTTACCAGGAAGCAAAGAACAACTAGAATCGGAATTGCTGTACGGATTATTGAAATTAAGCGGAGAAGAATTGATACAATCATTTTCAGCTTTACAAGGGAAAAATAGTTTGGGTATAACGTTGCCGGAAGTGAATGATTCATCCCGGTTAAAAGAAGCAATTGTAAAAAGAATCCAGGAGTGTAAATTTATTTCACCACATTATATGCATGTTGATGGAACCTCATTTGCTGCTCCCGTCGTCACTGCTGTTACTGCACAATTATTGGAAGCAGCTCCGCAACTTACTCCTGCAGCGGCCAGGGAAATACTTTTCAGTACCGCTAAAAGAATACCCGGCTGGCCGGCCGAAAGACAGGGATTTGGGCTTATTGCACCCCGTAAAGCCTTGTTTAAAACCTTAAAAAAGTCATTTATTATGAAACCCGAAATTTCTCCTGCATTCAATGAACAGCAGCAGATTATAAGTTTTTACCTGCAGCATGAGTGTGCTTCGCAGGTATCCCTGGCCGGAAATTTTAATCATTGGGCCCAAGATATTCTTTTGATGGAACCCGGGGAGAACGGAGTATGGAAGATCGACATTCCGATGCTGCCAAAAGGAAGATACCAGTATAAATTCTTTGTCGACGAAAAAGTATGGATTGAAGATGTAAATAATCCTTATCGGGAGCCTGATGGGTTTAGTGGCTTTAACAGTATACTGATAATAGAAAATTAATTCGAATGGTATTGATAAATATTATACTGGTAATGACGGCAGCTTACCTTGGTGCGGGTTTGATTTTTTCGGTTCCATTCCTATTAAAAGGTGTGACAAAAATTGATGAAGGAACGGAGAAGTCAGGTTGGGGATTCAGAATTATCATAATTCCGGGGACCGTAGTATTCTGGCCTTATTTACTAAAGAAATGGAGGAACGTTAAAAATAAAACTACCGATGATTAAACCATTGCGGAAACGGCATCTCCAGGTTTGGATAGTATTGGCTGTAGTGCTGCCAATTGGAGTCTTAGTATCGTGGCTGGTTATACCTAACCAGAAGGCTGTTAAATTATTGCAGCCTTCTGAACATTCCCTATTACCGGTGATATGGAAATCTAAGGACCTCCTCAAATACCAAGTGACGATCAGGACTGACTCCAAAAATGAACAATGGCAACTGGAATGGATCAATAAAATGGTATTGCAAGTGCCATCAGCTGTTATATATAGGGCTAACGGAGCCGTTGATATTACGAAAAACGAATTGATCGGAAGGATAGAGACCCGGGGGAGATATACTTTTCCTTTGCGGAGGATAGCCGGTAAAGAACAGCCAATTGAGTTTATTCTGTATGATTTTATTCACCAGCAACTTATTGACTCTATTAAATTTCAATTATGAGTGCCTCGTACACAGCGGTGGGATGGAACCGGCAAAAGAAGATATATGATTGGGTGATAGCCGGATTATGTACTGCATACTTTACCATATTCACTTTATTAACGCTTATTTTTAATGACCAGGTCACATTTGAAACCCTGATTATCAGGAGTACTTCCACGCTGGCAGTTCTTCTGCTCCATATTATTCTGGCCATCGGGCCGCTTTGCAGGCTGAATAATAAATACCTGCCCTTATTGTACAACCGGCGCCATCTGGGTGTTACCATGTTCTCTATGGCCTTGGTTCATGGAATATTCAGCCTCTTTCAGTTTCATGCATTGGGTAATAAAAATCCGCTGGTATCACTGTTTATTTCAAATACCAACTATTCATCAGTACCCGCATTTCCTTTCCAGGCGTTGGGTTTTTTTGCTCTACTGATATTTTTCCTGATGGCTATCACCAGCCATGATTTTTGGTTGCATAATCTTTCACCAAGGGTCTGGAAGACAATGCACATGTTTGTTTACCTTGCATACTTCCTGGTGGTGATGCATGTGATGCTGGGTGTGATTCAATATGAAAGTAATCCCGTACTGGTAATTCTGATTTTTACCGGAATGGCAACACTTGCTGTGCTTCACCTAAAAGCAGCATTTAAAGAGCATAAAACAGATAGCCAGCAATTTTCTAAACAACTGGAGGGCTTTGTTTACGTATGTGACGTAAAGGAAATAGAGAATAGCCGGGCCAAAATATTTTGTATTGATAAAGAGAGAATAGCGGTTTACAGGCATGAGGACAGGCTGTATGCCATTCATAATGTATGTAAACACCAGGGAGGCCCTTTGGGAGAGGGAAAAATAATTGACGGGTGTATCACTTGTCCCTGGCATGGCTATCAGTACCTGCCGCAAAATGGTCAGTCACCGCCTCCATTTAAGGAAAAGGTAAGTACGTATGACGTTAAAATAAATGATGATAAAGTTTGGCTGAATCCAATCCCTTTCCAAGAAGGGAGTGAAAGAGAGGGTGCTGTAATTAAAAATCAAAAATGAACAATTCAGAGTTTTATATTGGCTGGCAGCCCCGGGCACCGGAAAGGCTTGCAAAACATAATCGAAGTATTGTAATTGCTCTTTTCCTATTAATTGCAGGGGTGGGCACTTCTCTTGCTTTGCTGCAAAGAAAATTCTCTACAGCCAGCTTTGAATTTGGACAATTAACCGAAGTAAAGGGTATTTACCAATCATTCCCTGTACCGTCGTTGAAGGTGTCTACAGCGGATGATGTTTTTGGTAATTCCTCTTTTATAACAATGCCACTTGTTGGATATGGAAAATCAGGGGCTGAGGGTGTTATTGCACAATTAGAACGAAACCATAAGTTCAAATTTGATAATCATGAAATAACTGTGAAAGGAACCCTGCTGTATAGTGACGGGAAAACATTGTTGCAGATCGACCAGCATGATCATCCGCTTGTAAAAGTTAAGGAAGCTCCTGTTTACGGCAGGAAGGCAACTATAGCGGAGCTGGGTACAGTTAAGCTGACTGGGGAAGTACTTGATCCCAAATGTTACTTTGGAGTAATGAAGCCAGGGCATGGAAAGCCACACCGGGATTGTGCTATTCGCTGTATTGAGGGAGGTATGAGCCCCGTATTTTATGTAAGGAATGAAAGCGGAGAAACTAACTACTATTTACTCCTCGACGAAGCAGGTAATAAAATGAATGGTGAGCTGAAGGATTATATTGCAGAGCCTGTTTCATTGGAGGCAAGAGCTGCTCAGTATGACGATTGGATTGTTTTATATGTCAGTAGAGGCTCAATCAGACGGACGGGGGGATTGAGTTGGTTTAAAATAAAAGACGGGGATATTTCATGTGGTAACCCATCCAGTTCTTTACAATGAAATATCCACCGTTTTGTTTGAGTTTTTAAAAGAAGGTATTATACCCTTTTGCTGGCTACATTAAAAATGTAGTTTAGCCGTATGTTTTTTGAGAAAATAAAATGAAGGTCGTCGTCGCAAGAAATCCTGAATTTACCAACGATTACGTGAGGAAAATAGGCGTCGTTATCAGTTGAATTTTGCCAGAATTCTTCAATAGATAAGATGCCAAACTCGTAAAGGAATTGTAACTCGATCCCATTTTTACCGGATTGAAAATTGTAATACCGGTAAACCCACTCTTCGGGGCCGGAGAGCACCTCATTCTTTTCAAATCCCAGGGAGTATAAATAGTTTTCATTGATGATGTAGGGCGATTTTACAATTGACAATACAGGGACAGTAAAAAGTTTCTCTGCTTTAATTTGTGTTTGCATAAGAAATAGGTTCATGGTTCATTTTACATTATTTTATAAAAGGGAAACTTATATTCTCCTTTTTACCTGCAGTACTTATATTTAAATAGTAGATCCCCTTGCTGTTAACCGGCAGGCGGGCCTTAATGATGTTTGCACCTTTATGGAGTTGTTCAGTATGCTGCAGCAGTTTTTGGCCATTGGGTTTTATAAGCTGCCAGTTAATAACCAGGGAACTTGAGGCGTTTATATTAAATAGAATATCGGCCCCGCTTTGATTTTGAAAAGCCGTAAGTTTTAGTAATTCCTCCTTGTTTTCTATTGTAATAATGTTACTGAAAGTGATATTGCCGGATTTTTCGGTCATTCTCAATTTATAATATGTTTTTCCCGGTGAAAGAGTATTATCTGTGCAACTATATCTTGAATTTGAAGTGAATGAAAAAAGTGACAATGGTTCAAAGTGAATGCCATCGCCACTTTTAAGGACCTCATAGGTTTCTGCCTGAAATGTTGGATCTGCTTCCCAGCTAATAGTGCTTGTTGTGGAACTTGTTTTCTTTGCAGTGAACGATAATAATTTGACAGGCAATGTAACGCCGCTACCAAGTTTGTTGCTGGCTACGATAGCTTCATAGATCTTGTCATTTGCGGCCTGGTTGAGATGGACTCCGTCTCCTGTGTCATATATTCCTTTTAGCAGGTTGCTGGCTGACAGGCTATCCCATACATTAATATAATTCGAAGGGTAGGTTGCCGACACCCAATTCTTAAAGGCAAGGAGGTTTACCCCAAGAGTTTTTGTATAATCTTCCGGCAGAACTATATGGTAAACTGAAGCACCTGTCGCCTGTAAGATGCGTACCAGGGAGTCATAATTGGCCTGTAGCTGAGTAAGAGTAGATCCAAATCGTATGTCATTGCTGCCAATGCTTAGCAGGAATTTTTCCGGGCTCAGCCTAAGGAGCTCATCTCTTCGGTTCAATACATTTGTAACCCGGTCACCCCCACCTGCGTTTATCAGAGCAGGTGCATAATTCCTGTTTAATTGAGCTCCATACCTGCCAGCGAAAGTATTGCTGAAATAGCCTATCGTTTTGCTATCGCCCACCGTTACAAGGCGGCTATCAGTCAATTCCTCGCTGCTGATTTCAATATGCTGGATTTGATGTGTTCCACCAAGTTCCATCAATGAGAAGTGACTGGTATTTGGTACGACATGCGTACTGCCATTAGATGCAAAAGTATAGATCAGATTGGCTGTGATTCCTGATGTAATATTGTGCGCTGTGAAATGGAATACACTGTCATAGAATATTCCTTCCATATCTATGGTGTCATTAAGAGAAATGCCGATTGTAGGGCCGGAAGTAACAATTATCCTGTTTGATTTAAGAATATAGAGGCCTCCAATTCCAGAGTTGGTAGTCTGTAAAAATCCCATTACATCATTTTGCACGTTTGCGTTAACAGATTTAAGACCAAAACCTAACCCATAGGAGTCTCCTGCCCAGTTTATTATTTTAAACCGGAGCTTAAACCGCCATTTTTCCAGCTTTGTCTGGTATCCGGTAATATGGATAGTATTATTCCAATCATCTTTCGTTGAGCAGCTAATATTAATATAACCAGCATTGGGAGTTGCAGAGGTATTGCCATTTGTAATGAAGTCTGCAGCATCTGTCCAGTTGTTTTTGCTGTAGATTATTCCAAATGGGGCAGGCGGTGTCAGCTTGGTGGTATTTATTTCATTAGGTATACCATTTAAGCCTATTTTTTCTTCTTTAGGAAGAGCTGCAAGAATTAATAAGATAGCAACACTGAAAAGAGTAGTTTTCATGTTTGGGTTTTATTAGATTTGTTATTGTGATGGGTATTATGATTTAAGGATCCGGGTGCCTATTGTTTGATAATCTTTTTTATGGTAGATAAATTCTTCCCTTTTATCTCAGCATAATAAAAACCTGGAGGTAGATGGTCTAGAGGAATGGTTTTATTACTGCTTACAGTCTTGTTTGACACCAGCTTTCCATCATTTGTAAAAACTCGGATTAGCAAAGTTTCATTTTGCTTTGTCGCTATTTGAATACTATTGGTACAAGGATTTGGAAATACATGAAAGGGATCATTATTGTCTTCCAGTGTTATTTGTTTCGTTGAACTAAAGAAGAATGAGCCATCAATTTTGTGTGTCTTGAGCCTGTAATAATTCTTGCTAATTACAGGTGTCATGTGTGTATAATGATATACCTGATTCAATATTCCATTTTTCAGGGCTATCAGGGTGTCTAAAGATTTCCAGTGGGCGCCGTCCTTACTGTGTTCAATAATATATTCTTTTACACTTGTTTCGTCTGCAACCTTCCAGTTCAGATTTATAGTAGCTCTGTTTAGGGATGCGTTGAAATCAAGTAAGGCAAGAGGCAATACGGTGCAAGTTCCAAAGAAACCATACTTGGTGATCAGGTAATTATTAATGTCATCAGTTTCTGCAACTGAAAGCGAACGGTTATAGACGATTATTTCAGCAATATACCCTTGCAGGAAATTGATATTTTGAAAAGGAGCCCTGCCACCAATAGTTGATACATCACCCGTGTAACGGCCCAGTAACCCGCTTGTTGCTACTGTTGTGGTAGTGTTATCAATTCTCATATCATAACTGGATGTGGAAGTAATATTTCCCCCGTTATAAGAAAAACTAAGAATATTACCGCCAGCTGAAAAGGTTGTATTGACGCCAGAAGAATTCATGAACAATCCTCCTCCTGCACTCGAAGGAAGATCAGATATAAAAGTAACAGGTCTATACCCTGCAAAATTGGTTGCCACTATCTCTGTGAATTCATCTGCATTACCCTTTAGTGATATCAGGTCATGGGCAGCACTGCTCATGGTTGGCATCAGGAATACAATGAAAATTGTTTTTGCTCCCGATAGGCGCATTGTACTTTGTAGAAATGTTTCACGACCGGGGTCAAAATAGATAACTGGTTGGGAGCATAGTACATTGGGAATGACCCTGAACTCGGGACGCTGGCCGGTATTTGGCTGGATAAAATCATTTCCCTGCCCGCTTTGATCGGCCCACACCTGTACCGTATTACCAACTGAAGCTAATGTGCTTCCATTGTCGTTATAAACTCCCTGTCCGGCTTTCAGCCACAACATATTTCCAGAAGAAGGTATCTGGGAATACAACGAATGAGTAAGAACAAAAAATAGGAAGAAGCATAAAAGGTATTTCATAGATTGTTTTTTCAAGGGTATTAGTGTTTTGACCAGCCAATAAGAGAAATATAGCCTATATGAATCTTAATAGCTATTCAGGATAAGGAGTGTGTAACAGGACACAATGATAACTGGGGGATTGGTTGTGTCAAAGTAATCCGGCTGAAATTATATAACCTCTGTAAAGTAGTTTACATAAATGATGGAGAAACGAAGGTATGTTCTGCAAATAATGAATCTGAAATGACAAGGGTGATTCTTCTGTACCGTTTATTGTTTACAGAAGCACTCGTTTATTAGTATCATACTGCTTGTTTACGTTGTGATAGAGCCGGATTTATAAAGCCTTCAGCAATAAGAATTTTATTTCGGGAATAGTAAACTTGTCCTTCCTCTTTTAGTTCTTTTATTATAGTATGTATAAACTGCCTTGAGACCCCAATAAAATCAGCAATATCACCCAGGGAGAAATAGTTTTCCAAAATTATTTTGTCACCTGTTCTTATTCCATCACAGGCTGACCAGCCTTTAAAGAAGTATAGTAGCCGTTGCCTGGCATCCTTGTTGGTCCACACAAAGTGCCTTTCTTCCAGGTAGCGAAGTTTACTGCTTATGTTTTCAGCAAAATTCAAAGACAGGTTATGGTTTTGCTGTAGCATCTTTTTAAAATGGCTGGCAACAAAATAGAAAATAAACGTATTGGGTTTGAGACCCTTTACATATCCTTGTGCGTTAAAACCTGTGAAGGTGAAATCACCGAAAATATCCCCATTTACAAGAATATCCGTGACATGATTATGGCCACCCTTGCCATAGTACACCTGCTTCGCAGTCCCATTTCCTATAAAGTAAACCCTGCTAACTGGTTCACTATTTAGTAACAGTGGCGTCTTTCTGCTTACTTTAACCAACCTGGCTTTGGCACATATTTCACTAAATTCATCCTCGGGAATATTTTTGAATAGCGGGTGTTTCCTGATATAGGAGCATTTAATCTTATCGACCAGTATTTCATTCTTCATTTTTTTCTTTTTTCTGCACTATATTCTACATTCACAAAATAAGATCATACTATTATACGCAACTGCAAGATTGTTTAATTAACCGGGTGCAAATGTAGGAGTGCTTACACCAGGCTCAAAAAAAATAGGTCGAGCGGTTAGGCATTTTTGTATTGATGTCAACTAGTTTACAAATTGTGAATACATGTAGTTGTTGTGCTTGTCAGCGGGGCAGAGGCTTGATAACAAATGCTTACCTATTTACCTGAGGTGTTTGTAAATTGAATCAGTTGCAATCTTCTTAAGGATAGTTATTGGATTCATATATCTCTCCCTGTTCATGATCGGATCATTAACGTTATCTGCACCCTCCCAATTGGAGGAACCAAAGGCTTTTCTGACAAAAATACTCCAGGCTAAAAGTTGGTAACCTAATCCGTGGGCAATACAAATGCTGTCTGTTTTATATTCGAATTTGTCAAGAAATTTTCGGGAAAGATTTCCCAGGCCAATCCGCAGCATTCCAAATGAACTTTTATGCATGAAATCTGCCACATGGCTTAACTCATGACCTATAACGCCGATCTGTGCATTGAAATCCAGTTTTTTAAACAAAATGGGGGATAAGCTATGCGTTGAACTATCACTGATACTGATGATATAATGCCGGTTGCCCTTATTTTTAAAGACACTCGTCCAGGAAGGCCTTGTGGATAAAGGTGTTTTATTATGCCTGACCCGAAATTCGATAGCTGTTTCAGCCAGTTCAGGAAAATAGCTTAAAGCAATGAGGATCTGTTGTTCAAGGGCAGCTGGTATGATCTTATTGCTGCCGACAATTTCCCGCAGAATAGAATATTCCTGGTGAGTATATTTTTCTTTCCAAAATTCTTTTTGTGGCAATTGTGGTGAACCTGTCAGTGATATTTGCAAGAGGAAAGCAATAAGTACAAGCTTTTGACTATTGATACATGCTTTCATAATCTCTTGTCATTTCCTCAATTTCATGTAGCTCCTTTATAGTCATTAAAACCCCGGCTTCGTGTACAATATCAGCTGCGACTTCTTTTTTGGACTTCAAAGGATAAACGGTGCATGAATAATCATCTTTAATAATGCTGATCTTATTAGTGTCAAACCCAAATGTAGCATTGGCGTCGTTCATAGAGTTAAGAACCACCATATCAAAATTCTTTTTGTTTAATTTTTCTATGGCATGAACCTGTTCATCGTTCGTTTCCAGGGCAAATCCCACGGATACCTGGTTTCTTCTTTTAATCTTACCAAATTCACTGGCAATGTCAATATTTTTTGTCATTGTTATTGTAAAACACGAGTCGCTCTTTTTTATTTTCTGAACCGCAATTTTATCAGGACGGTAATCGGCAACTGCTGCAGTAAATATGGCGACATCAGCTATTTCAAAAAATCGGCAACAAGCCAGGTACATTTCTGATGCAGTAGTAACTTGGATCATTTTCAGTTTTGGGTGTTGTAATGTAACAGCAACAGGGCCTGAGACCAGGATCACCTCAGCTCCTTGCTCTAATAGTTCAGCAGTAATGGCATAACCCATTTTACCAGAAGAGTGGTTACTGATATACCGAACCGGATCAATCGGTTCCCGGGTAGGACCAGCAGTGACCAGAATTTTTTTATTGTGGAAAACTGGTTTATTCATTTCTTTAATTTATGACAACTAATATCTGGATATATAGAAGAATTGAGTGTCGCCTGGCAGACACGTATGAGCATATTCCTGAAATATTTATCAGGAATTCCCGTAAATCTTTATTACCGTTTCCCTGAGCGGCCTTGCTTCTTCTGAGCAGTGATAGTGTATTATATCTGCAATTGAGGCCGGCTTCACCCAATCGCTGAAATTGGCTGTCGGCATTGCCATCCGGTTTTGTGGTGTATCAATAGTGCTTGGAACAACAATACTAGTTACCACATCCTCCCCCCTGGCTTCATCATTCATCAGGTCAGCAAGTCGAAATAATAGTGATTTGCCTAAACTATAGGCAACCATTCCGCTTCCATGAAATGAGTGCAGCCCTGGCCTGGATCCGGTCATGAATATACGGCCATATCCTTGTTTCATCATTTGAATGAAGACGGGACGGGCTATGTTATAGGTGGTTTCAAAATTCAGTTTAACCTGTTGTGTTACAGCCGCTGTACCGGTTTCTTCAATACTACCTGTTGCGAATCCTCCTACTGTTAATACAAGCGTATCAATGGTTTTGTATTTTTCCACTATAGAGCGAATAAACATGCTTGTCTCATCTTCGCTGAGCAAATTCAATACTGCTTTTTCAAATTCAGGGTGCTCTATTTCTATAGGAACAGTATCATTTTTAATTACCGTGCCGATCACATGATAGCCCTCTGCAAGAAATTTATTAACAATAGCAATACCCATATTCCCGGAAGCACCGGTTATAATTGCTGTTTTCATTTAATTATTATTAGTTGAAAGGCCCCGTTTTACATTGCCATACGTATGCCCAGGAAAACAGAAATGCTTCTTACCGCTCTGTCATTTGTTTTTAAGGTTGAGATCCAGTAGGAGCCATCAATATAAATAGTCTGGAGAAGCTTTGATTTAGTTGTATATCCGATACGGGTGCCTCCTTTGCCTAATATACCAGCTCTCCGGACTACAGACTGCGTTATGATATTGTTGATCAGGTCAAGCGAAATTCTTGGCTCTCCAATATTAATATAGCCGGTTCCCGTATAAACTGAATTAAACCAACCGGTATTTCCCCAGTGGAAATCTCTACCAAAATTTAATCCTGCCATAAACAGTGAACTGTTTGTGTTCTGAAAGAGGTAGTCCGAGTTACCGTCTTTTTTCTGCTGATCGTACTTCAATGAATTGAAATTTACTTCCAGCTGGCCATACCAGTTATTCCGGAAAATTTTTTCGAACCCTGAATTAAAAGCAACGGTGGAGCGGAATGTTTTCCCTAGTGGCCCCTGGAACTTATTGACACCAACGCCGGTCGTCAGGTGTAGCCCTTTTACTTCTTTATCTTTTTGCGCAACCATGGTGCCGACCATGGATTGGGCCAGCATTGCAAGGAGGAAGATTTTAAATATGTATTTCATAACTTAACTTTTTTGTGGTTTATTCCCAGCTGAATTTGCCGCCAGTATTTACCCTGAGTTTATAAATGCTTGTATGTGCTGTCAGGTACAGGGTTTTACCATCATCACCCCAGGCCATGTTTGCTGGCCGCTCGGGGGTTACTATCTTTCCTAATAACTTCCCTTCCGCACTCAATATCCACAAGCCGCCGGGAGCTGATACAAAAAGATTTCCCTCTTTGTCTATTTTAAGACCATCCAACGCTTCTTCATCTTCGGTGAAATTAAAATCGAAGAATACCTTACCATTTTTTAAGGTGCCATCAGGCTGTACTTCATACCGCCATATGGTTTTGGTGCTATGAATGTTACGGATATCCCAATTTGTCGCATAGAAGTACTTTTCATCAGGTGAAAATGCCAGTCCATTTGGCCCCCCAAGATCTTTTGAAACCAGTTGTACTTTACCATTACGGATCATATAAATACCCTGCCATTCTGTTTCCTTTCTTTTATCTGTATAGAAACCGGGCAATCCATAAGGGGGATCGGTGAAATAAACCGATCCATCACTTCTCAGCACCAAATCATTGGGGCTATTGAAACGTTTGCCATCAGTATTGTCAGCTAGTATTGTTACCGGGCCTTTCTTTTCGTGCCGGATGATCCGGCGGTTTCCATGTTGCGCTACTATAAGTCTTCCTTCCTTGTCGATTGCCAGTCCATTGCTGCCAGGCTGGCCATATTCTCCAATATCTGCACCGGTATAACCACTGTGGCTCATATAAACTGTCACATTATGATTTTTCGGATCATACCTGTAAATGGTATTTGTATTGGGATCGCTGAATAATAAATATCCATCCGGATGCCACACCGGACCTTCGGTGAATGAAAAACCATCTGCAACCTTTTCTACTTTTGTGCCTGCTGGTATGATCGCATTTAGTTTTGGATCAGTACTGAATATTTTACCAATATCCTTCCATGATGAGTTAGTAGGTAAACCATCTTTGTAAAAATCGACTACTGCATTCCTGATCCAGATATAATTTTCCGGAAGTTTACCCAAACTACCATTGATCCCAAGAATAGCAACAGAGAAAGTCTCGCCTGGCTTCGCATTGTCTGTTAATATTACCCTGTTCCTGGTATTATAGCCAGCTATCGCTCCATTGCCTGTTTGGCCGAAACCCGGCATTTGTTTTCCATTTACCCAAACCTCACTGTAATCGTCTACCACTACTTCAAACACAGCGGTAGCCCCGGTTGTATTAAGTGTACCAATTTCAGCAGGTATAACCAGGTCAACTTTATACCACACAAAGGATAGTAGCCCGTTTCCCTGCCTGTTTTCAAGTTCTGTTGGCTTTATTTCAATAAATCCGTAATTAAAATCTGCAGCCCCAAATTGCGGGTGCAGCGTATTTGTTTTGACGGCATGACCTGTAGGGTAGAGGGGTAATGCATCGCCACCTCCCTTATGCGGGCCGGGCAGATTAAAATTCTTTTGTTCTACATGAACTGGTTGCACATACCATTTTGCCCTGACCAATGCTGCACCGTCAGTTGTTTTAAGATCTACAACAGCCTGTGGTTTGCCAACAGACAATTGTCTTGTTTCCTGTCCTAATACTGCTACTGTTGCCAGAAGAGCTGCCAACAAAAGGATATATACTTTCAGGAAGGAATAAATACGTACCATGATTTACTTTATTTTTTCTTTTCTACTGTTGTGAAAGAAACAAGCATAGTCAATATTCCTATGGCGGCACCAAGGGTGACACCAGCTGGTATATTGTCCAAGGCCACACCGACAGAGGCTCCAATGCCAATGCCGGCTACCACCCATATTGAAGGTTTGTTTTTCATCAATGGTCAATTTTTACTTTACTGCCGGCAATGGCAATTTCTTCATCCTGTTGGGCGCTGGCTGCACCGCTTACGCCAATTGCACCTACAACCTGGCCATCCACAATGATTGGAATACCCCCCTGTAAAAATGTATGACCAACGGTGATTAATGCCTGTCTTCCGCCGTTAATAGAGTTTTCCAATTTGGCAGACGGGACTTTAAACAGAGCTGCCGTATTTGCTTTTTTGATCGACACTTCAGCTGCGGCCGGAAAAGTTCCATCCAATCTTTCCAGGTAAATCAGGTTACCGCCATTGTCAACCACGGCAATAGCACTACCGGGAGCGTTATTGGCTTTTGCATATTTTACAGCTTCTGTTACTACTTTTTTGGCGGCCTCTAGGGAGATATTTTTTGTGCTGATCGTTTGGGCTTTGGCAGCCTGTGCCATCAATACCATTGCAGTAAAGGAAAGAATTGCTGTTATTTGTATTGTTTTCATTGTATTATTTTATTTAGAATCTTCAGTGGCTGGTTTTGCAGGTTTATCAAACTTTACTTTTTTTCCGGCATGTTTTTTTATTTGCCCTGGCCAGTTATTATTAGCTTTTTCAACATTATTGGAAAGGTTCTTGTGAAATTGAGAATAGGCATCCTGCGAGTGCTGAAGGATCAGTTTGCCATCGATTATATCAAAAATCTCAGGGTTAATGGGCCGGAGTTTATTCAGAGCCATGGCATAGCCGCAGAATGCACCATATTGTGGGGCAAACATTTCCGGGTGATCTTTGAACATGGATGCATTGGTTTCTGATGAAAACCAATAAGTAGCTCCGTTATAACGGGCAAAATATTGCGGATCACCTTTTACTGCCTTCATTTGTGTGAAGTAGGCCACTGCGTCATAGCCTTGTAAAGTGACACCATCAGGGTCCGTGTTGTTAAGAAAGGCCTTTTCAGCGTCTGTTTTTATTTGTTTCCCGCCTTTTTCAGCAACCTTCGGCCAGTATTTATCTGCTAATGATAAATTCCCCTGTACATCTTTATTCCAGCCATTCACCGCCCGCTGGTTATGCTGGATTACCAGCCTGTCGTTTACAATAGAGAAGGTATTTACATCAATGGGGGCCACACGACCAAGCGAAACGGCGTAGGCACACCAGCCACCGAATTGCGGTTTATATTTTTCCGGGTTCGCTTTGAACAGATCCAGGTGTTCCTGCGAAACAAAATAATAAACAGCATCCTCATATTTATATTGGAATGATGCATTTCCTTTTACCGGTTTGTTATCAGTAAAAAATGCAACGGCATCATAACCGCCAAGAATAACACCATTGGCATCTACATTATTAAACGATTTTCCCGGGTTTAATTGAGCGGTAGCTGAAAAGCTTGTAATGAGTGCTAATACAAGTAACAGCAGGCCGGCCGCTACACTGCAAAACCGATTTTCACTGGTTTTAAATTTCAATAGCTGCTCAGTTCGCAGCATTTTAATTCTTGTGTCCATTTTCATAATTTTTTGTGAGAACAAAGAAACAAAGCACCAAAGGGTTGGGTTGTCTGTTATTTTACAAAAAGAAAAAGTAGAAAAGGAAAAAGCCCGGGATTAGTCGGGTTCTTTACAAAAATGGAGATTATGACAATATTAGCTCCCGGTGGACATTGTTCTGACTACAATTTCCTTGAGGGCGGGCAATTAAACGTTATGATGCAGTATCTGTATTTTGGAAAAATCAATGAAATCCCTAATTAAATGGTTAGATATTTCTCCTGGTATCGGTACAAAAAAGGTTCTCAAATGTGAGAGCCTTTTTGTTTGCTATCATAGCTGTTTTTAACTTCCTGATTTTATACTGACTGATCCGGCTGTAAAGGAATACTGATCTCCAGCATACACCCTTTACCGGGTGACGAAATAATGTTCATCTCCCCGTTATAAAATTCGACCCTGTTTTTTACATTTTGCAAATCCAAGCCCAGTAGCTGCTTGTTGGTATCAAAGCCCATCCCGTCATCGGTAACAGACAGGTAAAGTGTTTCATCTTTTGTTGCCAGTGAAATGGTAGCGGTAACTGCATTTGCATGTTCGATAATATTATTTAATTGCACCTGTACAATGCGGTACAGCATCAGCTGTATCTTTTTTTCTATCCCTTTCAGATCACCTGTTTTATTGGCCAGCTTCACCAGCAAGCCGTTACTTTTATTGGTTTCTTCTGCCAGCTCTGCCAGGGCTTCTTCCAACCCAAAATCGTTTAAGGAAGGCGTAACCAGCGAATGAGATAGCTTGTTGACCAGCTTCATAGCCTGGTTAAGGTATTCATAGCTTTGATTGAGCAATGGTTCCTGCCTCTCATCTCCTTTTTTAATCATGCTGAGATAGATCTTTACAGTTGCCAGTACCTGGTTGATATTTTCATGTAATTCGTAAGATACCTGGCTTCTTTCTTTCTCCTGTTCCTGTATAGTCAGTTCCGTTATTAAACGGTGGTTGTGGATCAGTTGTTGGGCCAACTCTTTCTCCAGGTTTCTTTTTTTAGTGATATCCCTCCGGATGGCCAGGTATTGGTAAGGAGTTCCTGTTTCATTTAAAAATGGAATAATAGTCGTATCAGCCCAGTATAATTTGCCATCCTTACCCCTGTTGCATACATCTGCTTTAAAGACCTGCCCCGTTTTGATGGTTTCCCAGAAATTGTTCCAGAAGGAAGGAGGGTGATACCCCGAATTAATAAGACTATGATTTTTCCCAATGATTTCTTCTTTTGTAAAGCCATACTGGTTGCAGAAATTATCATTTACATATTTAATGATACCCTGCTGGTCGGTAATGGAGACATTAGCCGCCTGGTCAAGCGCATATTTGTAATCAGAGATTTCTTTCAGGCTTTTTTGTAATGCCTGCTCTTTGAGTTTTCGTTCGGTAATGTCTGTAAAAAAGCCATCCCATACGATGCTTCCATCTTCCTGCTTCCTGGGTACCGATTTTGTATTTCCCCACCTGATCTCACCGGGATGGTTACTAAACCTGTAATCGAAATTAAAATCAGTATTGTTTTGTGTCGCATCAGCCCTTGCTTCAAAATATAATTTCCTGTCTTCTTCTAGTATTCTGTTGAAAAAAACAGACGGATCATTAATGACTTCATCTATCGTGATACCCAAAAATTTCTCTACCCCCTTGCTTAAATAACATATTTCTGGTAATCCTTCTCCGCTAAAGCGGGTTTGGAAGATCACCGAATCTGGTAAATTATCACTAAGGGCTTTTAGTTGTGCGTTTTTTTCTTCGATTTCACTTTCTGTTTTCTTCCGGTCAGTAATATCATGAATAACGGTAAGAATAAATTGCTCCCCGCTCAGTTCGATCAGTTCCCCGGAGATAGTAGCATGTTTTGTTTCTCCTGATTTGATCTTAAATGTTTTTTCATAATTGATCACCCGGCCGAACTCGTTCAGTAAATTGACATATCGGTTTCTGTCTGGAAGCCCTGACCATCCTTCCAGTTCGAGAGTGGTCTTTCCAATAATTTCTTCTCTTGTATATCCGCTGATCTCGAAACTTCTGTTATTAATATCTACGATCACTCCATCAGAGATCCTGGTTAATAATATGACATCCGGCGACAGGTGAAATATGCGGGCAAATTTTTCCTCGCTTTCCCGCAACGCCATTTCAGCCAGCCTGCGTTTACTGATATCTCTGGCCGTGGTGATAAGTACTTCTTTCCCACAATAAATTCCTTTGTTGCAGATCACCTCTTTCAGAAATATCTCCCCGTTTTTTCGTTTACCCCAAAATTCAAATTGCTGGGATTTGCCGGAAGTAAATGTTTTGGCAATGAGGTTTGTGATATAAACCATATCATTTTTGCCGGGGGCTGATAAAAAAGCCGGTGTTCTTCCTATGAATTCTTCACGACAATAACCATACATTTTCTCCGCTCCTTTATTCACATCAATAAAATAGCCGTCTTCATCCTGGATATAAATGGCTTCTGTAACCGTGTGAAATAAATTTTGATAACTCTGCTCAATGTTATGTAAAGCGTCTTCGGTCTGTTTACTTTGTGTAATATCCCTGGCTATCCCTATAAAGGAAACGATCTGTCCATCAGAATTACATACCGGAGAGGCATTCGTGGTCTGCCATCGCCAGGTGCCGTCTTTATGCAAAGCCCGGTATTCAATACCTGATTGTTTTTCTTTGGTTGCAAAGGCTTGCTGAATAGCGGCGAGGCAAACAGGGATATCATCGGGATGGATCAGTGTTTCAAAAACGGATTTGCCTATAAATTCGCTTACATCATGCCCGAGTACTCTTGTCCAGTTTGGTGAACCATAAGTAAGGATGCCACCGGGAGTGATGGAGAAAACGGTATCATTGGCATTCTCCACAAATGAACGGAAGCGTTCTTCGCTTTCCTTCACGGCTTTATCGGCGATCTTATATTGCGAAAAAGTATCTAAAAGTGCTGCATTTTGTTTTTCAAGGCAAATTTGCCTTTGCCTTAGTTTTATGTATCCATTTATTTTTGATGCAATTGCTGCCTCACTTACAGGTCCACTCAGAATATCTTCGGCACCAGCTTCGTAGACTGGTATCATAAAAGATTCATCTTCAGTAACGAAGTAAAAGAGCACCGGAATATCTTTTATTTTTTTATCTGCTTTGATCTTCCCGCATAAGCGAATAGCTTCTGCCGATAGTGGGTGTACAGTAAATAATATCAATGCCGGGGGATTCGCCAACAGGTATTCAATGGCCTGTTCGTTAATGTTTATCAATGCTAAGCTGAAGCCTGTTTGTTGCAGGCTCTCAACAACTGGCCCGGCATTGCCATTATTGTTAATAACAACAATGCGGTTACTATCAACTTCGGGGTTAGTTTCTTTCGTTATCATAGACCCGGTTATAATATTACTCAATTGGTATTACTCCCTCTTAAAAGGAGCAGTAAATGCCTTATTATACTATTTGGGACAAGGTTCGGTTAGCGGAGTTTTGATATATGATTAGGAAAGAAAAGGTACTTTTTTTTAAAATCAATAACCATGATGCTACTCATAGTTATTGCCGGGGAAGCCTTTTTAGGCCGTTGATCACACTGATTAAAATCAGGTGCAGCCAAAAACAGCTGGTATGACCGTAGTTTGACAAAAAAAGAGGTTCCTGGAGGGAACCTCTTTACAGACTGTAAATAAGTTAGTTTGATCAGAAATTAAATGCCACCCGCATAAACAACCTTCTCCCGTTACTGCCCATTTGTACGGCATCCCAGGCACCACCGGTCTCCGTGTTATAAGCCCAGTCTTTGGCACCTTTTACAACACCGAAATCAGGATGTGTATTCAGCAGGTTATCAGCACCGGCAAACAAAGTGAATTTTTTGCAAAGTGGGTAGCTGAAATAAAGATCAGTTACCAGTTTACCGCCATAATTATATTGATCAGGTACATCACCACTACCATTATCCAATGGCACGGTTGGATTGATACCCAAACCATCTTGTCCGTAACCCAGCAAAACGATCTTACCGAAATAGGTGAGCCTTGTTCCGGCAGTGAACTTACCCATACCATATTCAAAATTCAGGGAGAATTTTGTTTTAGGGGCAGAAGCCAGGATGAATTTCTGTTCCCTGTCACTTAAAAATGTCTGGCGGAGAAATTCAGACCCACTCAGTTTAGAAGGTACATTGATCTCGTTGATCTTCATTGTCTGGATATTACCCGCTAGTACAGCTTTGTAACGGTTGTTACCTACTTTTTTAGCATAATCAACAACGATATCAACACCACCATTCGTAGTGGTTACGGCATTGGCAAAGAATTGTGCAAGGCTGACATTCAGTGAGGCCATCTGGTTGCGAAGACCTGCATCCAGGTTAGGATCACTGCCATCAAACTGGCCACTGATTACCACACGATCTTTGATGCGTACAAAATAACCGTCGACAGTTATGTTAAGGCCTTTAGCGGCCTGCCAGGCAAAGCCTAAACTTCCGTTGATGCTTTTTTCCTGTGTCAGGTCGGGGATACCGGCTGCTTTTGCCAATGAACTGTAGTTCGGGGCAATTTTTACTTCAGCAATAGTAGCCGCTTGTACAGTAGTAAAAGTGGAACTGAAGTTGATCTGTTGTAAAGAAGGAGCCCTGAAGCCGGTGCTGAAAGAACCACGGAAATTCAAACCGGGTTTCACTTTATAACGGGCAGCGATCTTTCCATTGCCGGTAAAACCAAAGTCATTATAATTCTCAACACGAACCGCACCATTCAGCAACCATTTATCCGTGGCTTCATATTCAACATCGGCATACGCACCGAGTACATGGCGTTTGGCATCCACTTCATCAGAAGGCTGGTAGCCGGGGAAACCCTGTGAACCGGTGGCTTTATCACCACTGGGATCATAATTAGCGTAAGAAGCCTCTTCACCTGCATAGATCTTATAATTCTCAAAACGATACTCAGCACCAAAAGCGAGGTTCAGTTTTTTAGAAAGCTGTTTAGCAATATTGAAGTTGGTTGTGTTTTGTAAGAATGAAAAACCGCCGTCATCAAAATGATTATAATAAGCACTCAGCGACGCATTGAATGTTTTATCACCATAGAAGTGAAAATCATTTTTACCGGTTGTATTACTCAGGTCCCAGTCCCAGCCGCAGTTGGTCTTGCCTTTTAATCCGCCGGTGACGGAGAGATCATTGATCTTGGTTTGTATATGCGGGCTGTACCAGGTTTCACCATCTGAGCCTGTCCGCATGATATCCGGAATATATACAAGGTCACCGTTAGGTAGTGTAGGGAAGCGGTCCGGCCTTGCAGAAAAATTACGGGTGAAGGCATAAGCATCAGATGATTTATGGGTACGGCCGCCAAAACCATAGAGAGTGAGTTTATCACTCAATGGTAATTCTGCATTCACAAAACCACTCACCATATCCAGCGACGCATCACCATGACCACGGCGGTAAATATTTAAATACATCGCTTCATCATCATTCAGGTAGTTTTCTGTTTTCAATGCCTGGCGGAATGTTTTTTCAGTGGTTGTTCCTTCCAGTGTAAAATTGAGGAACCCTTTTTTTGCCAACGGCACACCAAAATTCACACTGCCGGCAAAAGCATTACCATCTAATTTTTTATCACTTTCATAATCTCTTTTCAATTGCGGTTCGTAGGCTGTGTTGAATTTGGGATCAAGGTAACCGGACCAGCCAAGGTTGCCACTTACCTGGTTCACATTTTTCTTCATCACTAAGTTGATCACCCCGGCGATGGCGTCAGAACCATATTGAGCCGAAGCACCATCTCTTAGTATTTCCACCCGGTCGATTGCACCGGCAGGGATTGCATTCAGGTCAGTACCGGAATTGCCACGGCCTCTTGTTCCAAACACGGCTACAAAAGCGGTTTGGTGACGGCGTTTACCATTTACTAATACTAAAGTTTGATCTGGTCCCAGTCCACGCAAGGTGGCAAGGTCCACATGGTCGGCACCATCGCTGCCGCTTTGTTTATTATAGTTGAGGGAAGGAGCTGCCACGTTAAGGATCGAAGTAAGATCCATACGGGCTGTTGGCATACCTACCTGTCCCACATTTACGATATCAACCGGAACAGGCGTTTCTGTTTTCACCCTTCCGCCGGACCGTGTACCCACCATTACCACCTGGCTCAATTCGGTGGAATTCGCATCAAGGGCAACACTCACGGGGCCGCTACCCGCTTTTACCGTTTGGGTAAAATAACCTACCATGGATATCTCCAGTTCATCACCAGCTGTGCCGGCCAGGCTGAAACTTCCATCGTTACCGGTGGTGGTAGTGCGGTTATTTTTTTTATTGGTAATATTTACACCAGCCAGTGGTAAACCATCCTTATCAAGGACTTTGCCGGTAAGCGGTTGCTGCGCAAAAGCAGCTGTAAAAATAAAAAGGGCAGCGAACAGCAGTAGTATCGCTTTTCTCATACAGTTGGTTTTAGTTAACAATGATTAAATATAAAATAAATCTGCAAATGAGACAATTTGATAACAATCGTTATTAATTGTTCATGCAGGCAAAGCAAGTAACGTGGAAAGGTATCCTTACCAAATTGCCCCATTCGCTAATTGGCCAATTTGGCAAGGGGTCATTTTTCAGCGACAGCCACCTTTTTGGAAGGAGTCATCTTACCGGGATATACTTCCAGTGCTTTTTCTAGGCAATCCATCGCTGCATTCAGTGCATCAAGGTTCAGTACATAGGCGAGCCGCACTTCATTTTTGCCCAGGCCGGGTGATCCATAAAAACCGGTGGCAGGAGCCAGCATCACGGTCGCATTATTATAAGAGAAATCTTCCAGCAGCCACTGGCAGAATGTATCGCTGTCATCTATCGGTAACCGGGCTATGGCATAAAAGGCACCACCGGGATTGGGGCAGAAAACACCGGGCATCGCATTCAGCCGTTGCACCAGTAAATTTCTTCTGCGCAGGTACTCTGCTTTTGGTGCATCAAAATAGCTTGCCGGCAGATCCACTGCTGCTTCACCCATGATCTGGGCCAGGCCGGGAGGGCTTAATCTTGCCTGTGCAAATTTCATAGCTGCATCATACACTTCTTTATTCTTAGTTACAAATGCACCGAGCCTTGCGCCGCAGGCACTATAGCGTTTGGAGATTGTATCCATCAACACCACATGCTGATCTAATCCATCCAGGTGCATGGCGCTGACATACTCACCGTCATAGCAAAACTCCCGGTAAGCTTCATCACTGAAGAGGTATAAATTATATTTGATGCAAATAAGTTTCAGGGCTTCCATTTCTTCCCGGCTGTACAAATAACCCGTTGGATTATTCGGGCTGCAAATGATGATCGCTTTGGTTTTATTCGTAATTACTTTTTCAAAATCAGCAATCGGGGGCAGGGCAAAACCTGTTTCTATATTCGAAGTGATGGGCACCACGTTCACACCGGCTGCACAGGCAAAGCCATTATAGTTGGCATAGAAAGGTTCGGGAATGATCACTTCATCGCCGGGGTTCAGGCAGGTGAAGAAGCCAAACATAATCGCTTCACTGCCTCCGGTGGTGATGAGTATCTGGTCGTGGCGGACATCAATGCCCACACTTTTATAATACTGCACCAGTTTGCGGCGGTAACTTTCATTACCGGCACTGTGGCTGTACTCCAGTGTTTTTATATCTGCCTGGCGCACTGCATCCAAAATAGCGGGCGGGGTTTCAATATCGGGCTGGCCGATATTGAGGTGATATACTTTCAGTCCTTTCTTCTTGGCGGCCTCGGCATAGGGCACCAGTTTCCGTATTGGTGAAGCTGGCATTTGCAGGCCACGGGTAGAAATGTTTAGCATAGGGCAAAGGTAAGACGGGAAGAGTTAATTAGTTAACCAGTTAATGGGTTAAAAAACGGGACCTGTATTTTGTATTATTACTGTCGGGGCAGATCCAGGATTTACAGCAAGTACGGCCAACTGCCGAAGCCTGTCATCTTAGCTTGTGTGACCACAGAAAGAGTCTGGACCCAAGCCAGAAAAATCAATAGATTTAATTTACAAAACTCTACCCGCATCATTTTATGAACTGCACTTCATCTGTACGATTTGTCTTATTGGTACTAATAGTTGCCGGGTTTCAGGCTTGCCATTCTGACCCCGGTCTTAAACTGACGATTGCTGAAGTGGATTTTAATTCAATGGGATGTTTTCATAATTCAACATATAGGCTTGTATTGACCAAAAAAGGCAAAACCACTACTGCCACATTGGAGAACAATAACCAGATTCAAATAAGAATCCTGAATGATGAGCAGTTGCGGGCTTTTCGGAAATTTATTCGCCAGCTAAAAAAACTCAAAGAAGAGGAGGGTTGTACAACAGTAGATACCTATTTGGTCAAATACAATACGGAGACCATCAAAAAAGTTGACGGCGGCTGTGAATGGCATGGATTCAGTAAATTAAGGGAAGTAATATTTACCGGTTCTTCAGCCAATTGACCACTTCCGTCACCAACTAATACAGTCTTCGATCTCTTTTATCAGCAATTCCACTTAGCTTTTTTGCGGGAATCACTGTGTCATACCTGATAAACGACTACAAGCGAATCCATGTTCCTTCTATTTGTGCTGATAAGTTACTGCAGTTCCTTTGTGCTAATCCCCCCTGTGAAAGCAAAAACTATTTGCTTCACCCTTTTAAACCGAACCTTATGTCAATGCGACAGCTTAAGATCAGTAATGCGATCACCAGCCGGGAATCCCCCTGTCTCGCCAAGTATCTCCAGGAAATCAGTAAACTGCCCATGCTAACACCCGATGAGGAATCCGTCCTCACCCGCCGAATCAAACAGGGTGATAGAGTGGCTCTTGACAAACTCACCAAGGCCAATCTTCGTTTCGTGGTATCGGTGGCTAAAAAATACCAGGGACATGGTCTCCAGTTGGCCGACCTCATCAATGAAGGCAATATTGGTCTTATCCAGGCGGCCCATCGTTTTGATGAGACCCGTGGTTTCAAATTCATTTCTTTTGCCGTATGGTGGATACGGCAAAGTATTGTGCAGGCCATTTCTGATAAAGCAAGATTGATCAGGATACCGCTCAATAAAGTGAATCTCAGCAGCCAGCTGCGGCAGGCACAGTCCAGTATGGAACAGCAATTGGAACGGATGCCTTCAGTAGATGAACTGGCCGAACAAATGCATATGCCGGCAAAAGAAGTAGCGGATGGCCTCGGTTGTACCATACGGTCCGTGAGCCTGGATGCACCGGTAATGGAAGAGGAAGAAGGCAGCCTGCTGGATACCTTAGAAAACCCCGATGCCGGTAAAGAGAACGATATTTTTATTACCGTGGAATCCTTAAAGACCGAGATCAGCCGCACCCTGGAGCAACTCACCGAACGGCAGCGGGAAACACTTTGTTATTTCTTCGGCATCGGACAGGATCATTCTCTTTCCCTGGATGATATTGCCATGAAATTTGACCTCACCACCGAACGGGTGCGGCAGATCAAAGACAAAGCCCTGGAAAAATTAAGGTCCCTGCCCAATTTTAATTTATTAAGAACGTATTTAGGTGCATAAGTGTCTGACACATTTATTCCCAACTCATTTTATGAGAAGCTGAGTAGTGATCCCGGGTTTGGCCCGGGATTTTTTTCCCTGAGAGGGGTCGGAGATTAGTAGAGTAGTAATATTGCTCTGCAATTACCCGAAAGCAATCTCTACTAGTTAAGTTCATTCTGATTTTTTTCAGGAGACAAAATAAACAGTTTGTATATTGGTGGATATAAAAATTGACTATAAGCATAAATCACAAACTTGTTTTTAAAATAGATAATATATATGCAGGTTTTGGTATTTCTCACCAACGTCCCTATAGTAGATTGATCAGGATGAATAGTAGGAGACTACCAGTCCGGTAACAAATAAAAATAAAATACTATGGCAGTCACCAATAAAAAGAAGCTATCAGCAGCACAACAAAAAGAACTACTCGGTGTATTAAAAACCCGGTTTGAAAAAAACATGCAGCGACATAAGGGCTTGGACTGGGCAAAAGTGCAGACCCGGCTGGAAGCAAATGCAGGAAAACTTGGGTCGCTGGATGAAATGGAAAGCACTGGTGGCGAACCTGATGTTGTAGGATTTGATAAAAAGACGGGGGAGTATATCTTTTATGATTGCGCAGCAGAAAGCCCTGCCGGACGCCGGAGTGTTTGTTATGACCATGAGGCGTTGGAGAAAAGGAAAGAAAATAAACCCAAAAACAGTGCGATGGGTATGGCAGCAGAGATGGGCATTGAGCTTTTAACAGAGGAACAGTACCGGGAATTGCAACAGTCCGGAAAATTCGACACTAAAACATCCAGCTGGATCGTTACACCTCCGGCTATAAGGAAACTGGGCGGTGCCCTTTTTGCCGATTATCGCTACGGCACCATCTTCGTCTATCACAATGGTGCTGAATCGTATTATGCGGCCCGGGGATTTCGTGGCTCGCTGAGGGTGTAAGTAGTACCCAATAGCATTTACTTTTACTGATGTAAGAAACCGACAGCCTCCGCCCGGCTGCTATAGTCCCATTACCCATTGCCAAGGGCACACAACCCCTCATCATAATTCAACTGCAATTACCTTCCTGGTTGAGTAAATTGGAGTAAACACTGCATCATGAAAAAGATACCTGCCTTGCTGCTGGCTACTGTTTTGTCACTGGTTGTCTTTTCACAAACGGGACACGGAGAATTAATACCTGCCCGACAGGTTGTTAAAGAGCTTACAGCTGCCGATTGGCAGGCTGATCTTCGTTTTTTACAGCAGACCGTGCACAAGGATTATGCTTTTCTCTTCAAAAATATATCAGCCACACAGTTTGACGCATCGGTTGAGCAACTCTATAAAGAAATGCCATCTCTGCAAGAGCATGAGCGGCTGGCAGGCCTGGCAAGAATAGTGGCTTCGTTCAAATACGGGCATACCGATATTGGCTGGAGAGAATCACCTGTGAAATATCATGTGGCACCACTTAATTTTTACTGGTTCAGTGATGGGGTGTATGTGGAAGGAACCGATAAAGATCATGCCGCTATACTGGGAGCTAAATTGCTGAAAGTGGAAGGCGTGCCGGTTCAGGAGGCACTTGCTTCGCTTAAATGGTTAGTGCCTGCTGAAAATGACCAGTATTATAAAGGGTATGGACTGGATTTCCTGGCCATACCGGAAGCCCTGCATGCACAAAAAGTATCCAAAGCGTTGAAGAACACGATCAGTTATACCTTCGAAAAGGAGGGTAAGACTTTTGAATATACCATCACTGCATTGGATGCTTTCCGTTTACCAAGAAGCTATGGTTTTATAAGGAAAGGTTCGGGCTGGCTGACAGTAAGAGATACCAGTTTCACACCAAACTACCTGAAAAACCTGGAGAATATTTATTACTACGAATACCTGCCGGCTTCAAAAACAGTCTATGTCCGTCAAAGCCAGGTACAGGATGATCCGAAAGAAGCGATCCCTGCTTTTTATAAAAAAGTATTTGCTTTCATCGAACAGAATGATGTGGAGAAATTAGTGCTGGATGTGCGACTGAATGGAGGAGGTAATAATTATAAGAACAAACCTGTTGTTACCGGTATCATAGAAAGTAAAAAGATCAACAAACCCGGTAAATTATTTGTGATTATCGGACGGAGAACATTTTCTGCCTGCCAGAACCTGGTGAATGAACTCAGCAATTATACCAATGCCTTATTTGTGGGTGAGCCCACAGCAGAAAATGTCAATTTTTATGGTGATAACCGCCGGGTGGAATTGCCAAATTCTAAAACACCCGTCTTTCTTTCTTTTGCTTGGTGGCAGGATAAACCCCAATGGGAAAACGCTCCCTGGCTGGCACCACATATAGCGGTGGATATGAGCTTTGCGGATTACCGCAGCAATAAAGACCCGATGCTGGAAACCTGTTTGACTTTTTCCGAGAAAGATGCCGTCATTGATCCGATGGGAAAGTTAAGAGACTTATTCATGGCCGGTAAACTGGATGAAGTGGAATCTATTGCCACTGCGATGGTGGCCGATCCCAAATACCGCTATATGAATTTTGAAGACCGGTTCAACAAAGCGGGTTATGATATGCTGAACGGTAAACAAACAGACGGGGCACTGTTCGTTTTTAAACTGAACACAAAACTCTATCCTCAATCAGCCAATGCCTGGGACAGTTATGGAGAAGCTTTATGGAAAGCAAAACAAATTGATAAGGCTATTGAATCTTATAATAAGGCTATTGCATTGGATCCCACCGGTGTCACGGGCGACAATGCCCGGAATATGCTGAAGCAGATCAAAGCAGAAAAAGGGAACTGAGGGTTCCGGGTTATTTTGTGATCTCTTCTGTGTCGATATCGCCTTCTTCATCTTTTGATTTAGGATAATCGTCTTTTAGCTGCCGCTTAAATGCTCTTTCATCCCGGATATTACTCCAGACGAGGAAGATGATGAGGCCAAGGCCGATTGCACCCACAATGATAAGGACTGCCAGGTTCATATTGCTAAAGGTAAACCGAACGACGGTGTTGCCATGTTAAGTTTTTAAAAACCGGGAGTCGGACGTTTTTATGCAAGTCAACCCGGCAAACAGCTATTTCTGCTATCTTTAGTTCTATTCTTTAAACACAAACCGTATGCAAAAAATAATACTTGCCATTTTACTTATCTTTTCTTCTAGGTTGGTAATGGCCCAGGAAGTGGAGTACAAAAAAGGCATGATCAAAGTGGATGGAAAGGATTATGTAAAACTGGAAGTGACCAAGCAGAATTTTGGACTTACCAAACTATTTGAAGTGTTCTCACTATCCGGTGAAAAACTGATCATTGCAGCACCGGCTACAGAATTTGATGCGGATAAAAATGATAACTCCAATCTTTACTACCGGCTTACTTTTTTAACGGCTAACCAGGTGGGAATTTTTAAAGTAGCTTCCCTGGGACAGGAAAAATCATTTGCCAAATTGATCGGCAGCAGCGGTATTATAATCAACGATAAAGCAGATGAAGCTAAGGTAAAAGAGTTTATCGCTGCCAAAGGCGTTACACCAAGACTGCTGGTCAACTATACACAAGTGGCCCGTGATAAAAGATGGCCGGTTTCACTGAAAGCTGATAAGACCATTGAACAGAATGCAAAGATCATCGGAAGTTTCAAACCTACCGGTTCACAAAACGGTCTCGACAGTTATGAATTTCTATTACCCTCCGGTGTGGTGATTGCCAAGGTTTCTTTTACCGGTGGTAATAATGCCCAGAATATGGATGTCTTTACTGCTAAAGATAATTCGCAACGGCCGGTGCCACTTCCCCAAAAAGACAAGATACTGTTAGCGGATGCCAGCATCGACAAGAACCAGTTCACACTCAAAAGAGTCGCTCAATGGCTCATAGATAATCAATATCTCTAATCAATCGTTCTTAGCTAGTATGAAAAAGATCATTGCCGTATTAATTGTTTCCGCTTTTTCCTGTTCTTTATTAGCGAATATCAGCCTGCCGAAAATTTTCGGTGATAATATGGTGCTACAGCGGGATAAACCTGTCCGCATCTGGGGATGGGCCGCTACAGGAGAAAAAGTAACCGTGCAGTTCAACCAACAGAAAAAAAATACGAAAGCGGATAAAGCAGGTAAATGGGAAATCCTGTTAGCACCGGAAGAGGCAGGCGGCCCTTACCAATTAACAGTACAGGGAAAAAATAAACTGGTTATTCAAAATATCCTGGTGGGCGAAGTATGGATCTGCAGCGGCCAGTCCAATATGGAAATGCCGATAGCAGGCTGGGGTAAAATAAATAACTATGAAAAAGAAATAGCGGCAGCCGGTTACCCGATGATCCGGCAGTTTGATGTGCCGAATACCGTCAGCACCAGTTTGAAAGATGATATAAGTGCAGGTGAATGGAAGCAATGCAGCCCTGCAACAGCGGCTGAGTTTTCTGCCACCGCTTATTTCTTTGCCAGGGAGTTATATAATTATTTAAAAGTTCCCATCGGACTCATCAATACCACCTGGGGTGGCACACAATCCGAAGCATGGACCAGCCAGCAGGGTTTTGAACAAAGTGAACGATTTAAAGAGATCGCTGCGATCATGAAATCGGGTTCCATTGAAAAACTCAGCAAGGATAGAAACGAAGCTATCCTTGCAAGTATTAAAAAAGCACAAGGTGGATTAGATAATACCAATACCACAGAATGGAAGAATAGTAATTTTGATGACAGCCAGTGGCCCTTGATGAAATTACCTGGCGTGTGGGAGGAAAGAGGTTTTCCCGGATTGGATGGAACAGCCTGGTTCAGAAAAGTAATTACGATCAGCGAAGCCGATGCAGGTAAAGCAGCAGTGATAGAACTGGCGAAAGTGGATGATGCAGATGAAACCTATATTAACGGGGTGAAAGTGGGGAGCACACAACAATGGGATGAATTGAGAAAATATACGATCCAGGCTGGTATATTAAAAGCTGGTAAGAATGTGGTTGCAGTAAGAGTAGTGGATAACCAGGGTGGTGGTGGCATCTATGGTGATGATATAACGATGCGATTAACGATCAGTCAATCAGTTATTTCATTGGCTGGTGACTGGAAGTTCAGAATTGAATCTATTATGAATAAAGAGGCAGGAGCGATGGGCCCCAATGATTTTCCGGGTATTTTATTCAATGCGATGATCAACCCTTTATTGCCCTACACTATTAAAGGAGCGATATGGTACCAGGGAGAAACGAATGCCGGAAGAGCTTATGAATACCGAACCGCATTCCCGTTAATGATCACTGACTGGCGGCAACACTGGAAGCAGGGTGATTTTCCTTTCTTCTTTGTGCAGCTTTCCACGTTTGGATCGGCTGCTGCCAACAGCAATAACGGAAGCAACTGGGCCGAGCTGCGGGAAGTACAGGCGATGACCTTATCGCTACCGCATACCGGCATGGCCGTTACCACTGATATTGGTGACCCGAAAGATATTCACCCCAAGAATAAGCAGGATGTGGGCAAACGACTTGCTTATATTGCCCTGCATGATGTATATGGAAAGCCCGGTGAATACACGGGACCAATGTACCAGTCCATGAATAAAGTGGGAGACAGGATTGATATATCGTTTACCCATACCGGCAGTGGCTGGCTGGTGAAAGATAAGTATGGTTATATCAAAGGATTTGAGATTGCCGGTGCGGATAAAAAATTTCATTTTGCCAAAGCACTGATAAATGGAAGTAAAATTACTGTGTGGTGTGATGAGGTGCCGCAGCCGGTAGCGGTAAGATATAATTGGGCCGATGATGCTTCAGAAGGAAATTTATTCAACAAAGAAATGTTACCGGCAGCACCCTTCCGTACAGATAACTGGGATGGAGTGACTATTAAGAACAGGTATATCGTCAGCCAGTAAGGAATTGGTCTTCCCGGGTGCATTTGTCGTTTGTTATAATAAACATGAAAAGTGAGCAGTAATAAAGAGGCGGCTTCTTACACCCTGAAACAGGAGGTGGTGCATAGCATGATCCATGCATTCGGGATATTGTTTGGTATTATCAGTATCCCCGTTTTAACTGCCCTGGCTGCTAAAAATGCCAATGTACAGGGAATCGTTGGTGCCAGCATCTATGGATTTTGCTTCCTGATGTTGTTTACTTTTTCAACATTGTATCATGGTATTCAACATCCGCAGGTGAAGCGAACGCTGGAAATATTTGATCATATCAGTATTTATTTTTTGATTGCTGGTACGTATACTCCTTTCCTGCTGATCTTTCTTTTTGATTCATTCGGGATAACGTTACTGGCTGTGTTATGGGGATTGACATTGCTGGGCATCTTCTTTAAGATCTTTTATACCGGTAGGTTTAATATTGTTTCCGTGATCATCTATTTACTGATGGGATGGATCATGCTGGTGGGTGGCCGGCGTTTTTTTAGGGAGGTACCTTCCGATGTATTGTTATTTCTGATGATCGGGGGTGTCTTATATAGTATTGGTGTTGTTTTCTATTTGAAGAAAGGCTTCGGCTGGCATCATGCTGTATGGCATTTTTTTGTACTGGTGGCGGCTGTTTGCCATTATGTAGCCGTCTTATTGGCCGTTTGATATTCCTTTGTTAAAGCAGGTCATTCTCAAGGGCAAAGCGAACAAGCATGGCTGTATTCTTTACATTCAGTTTGGCATGTAAATTTTTACGGTGACTTTCGACTGTATCAACACTGATGAAAAGTTTTTCGGCGATTTGCATATTGGTCAGGCCTTCTGCCACGGCAGCGAGCACTTCCTTTTCTCTTTTTGTTAGTGGCGGAATGCTGTTCAGTTGTTCTGTACCTGATTTCAAGGCCTGCCCGGCATCAAAACTGAGATATGTTTTTCCTTTGACCACTACTTTGATGGCTTCAATGATCTCCTGGCGCCCCGCATTTTTTAATAAATAACCGCTGGCCCCGCTTTCCATCATCTTGCGGATATAGGTACCCTGGTTGAACGTACTTAAGGCCAGCACCATGATGCCGGGGTAATTTTTTTTAATGAGTTTGCACAGGTCCACTCCGTTCATATCCGGCAGGCTGATATCCATCAGTATCACATCGGCGGTATGGCTGCTGAAATACTGTAAGCAGTTAGCCGCATTGCTGGCATAGCCGGCCATTTCAATATCTTTTTCTTTTTGTAGTAAGGAATAAATTCCCTCAATAACTACTGCATGATCATCTACTATATAAACCTTTATCATTTGTTAAGCGATTAATTCAATATTGACCGAGGTTCCATTGCCTGGTGATGTCACCAGGTCGGATGTACCGTTGAAATACTGCACCCGGTAGCTGATATTTGCCATACCGGCTCCTTTGGCTTGTGCTAATATACTTTTATCAAAACCTTTGCCGTTATCTTCTACGGTAATACCTGTTTTGTTATCACTCATGGTCAGTTGCACGATGACCTGGGTGGCCTCGGCATGTTTCACGGCATTGTTCACCAGTTCCTGGATGATCCTGTAGATGAACATTTCCGCCGTACTGTGCAACTTCCTTCTTTCGCCAAATTGCTGGAATACTATTTTTATTCCGGTGGTTGTTTGTATGCTGTCGCAAAAATCTCTTACCGCTTCCTGCAACCCGAATTTTACCAGGGCTTCCGGCATCAGGTTTTGGGCTACTTTGCGAAGATCGCCGATGGAATTATCAAGCATACTCAGTGACCTGTCAAACTGGTTACTGGTTTCAGGAGTCAGGGGCAGGTTTTCTTTTACGTTCATGAATGACAATTTGGTGCCGGATAATAAACTGCCCAGGCCGTCATGCAGGTCTTTAGCGATACGGCTTCTTTCTTCTTCCTGCCCTTTCAGCATCGCATCAATGGTGAGTAATTGTTTGTCTTTTTCCAGCTCACTGATCTTTTGTTTTTGTAGTGCCTGTTGCTGCTTTGCCAGTTGCTGCCCTTTTTTAAAATTGATAAACCCGAGGTAACCCAGGATCAGCAGAATGATAATGGAGGCAATAAAAACTTTGTTCAGTGCAGACTTGTGTTTTACTTCCACGGTTTGTTTTTCTTTTTCAAATTGCAGCTGGCTGATCTGCTTCTGTTGCTTTTCCGCATCATACACTGCACCGAGTACTTTTAATTGTTTAATATTTGTTTCAGCAGTCAGGCTGTCCTTCAATTGTATGGTCTGCTGTATAAGTTCAAATGCTTTGGCTTTGTTTCCTGTTTTATAATAATAATTGGCCAGGTTGGTGAGAGCATCGATTTTGGAAGACCGGGTGTACATGGTTTCTGCCAGTGAAAGATTTTCCAGCGCATAGTTTTTTGCTGCTTCGTCCTGCCCGATCTTCAATGCTGTTGCTGACAGGTAATAAAGCGTAATACTCTTACTATTGCTGTGTCCCCCCTCTAATGCATATTTATAAGTTTCTTTGAAATAATTATAGGCTGCATTATAATGTTGTTTTATAAAGCTGACTCTTCCTCGTTTGAGATAGTAACCAAAACTTACCTGTACCTGCCCCGGCTCGGGCATAAAAGGTTGCAATTTATCAAGGTACCGGGTGGCTGTTTCGAGGTCTTTTTTTGCAAGGCAAACATCGATATAAGAAAAATAAATGGTGGCATTGTCTGTTATACTGCTGTCTTTCTCCACCAGGGCTATATTTTTTTCAGCATATTCAGTTGCTTTGTCAAGGTTGTTCAGGGCTGTATATATATCTGTAATAAAGGTATAGAGCCGGCTTCTTCGTTGTTCTCTGCCCGGAGTGATATATTTCAATGATTCAAAAAAATAATCTAATGCAGTATAATAGTTTTCCTGGCTGAAATAGATGGCTCCTTTCTGTTCAAGTGACCATTGTTTAATATTCAGTAAGTTTTCTTCCTGTATGGTGCCAGTAATATATATAGCAGAGTCAAAATACAGGAGTGCCTTTGTATAGTCAGATGAGCTTTTATGATAACCTGCAGTATTTGAGTAGCAGGCGGCAAGACCCCGGGTATAGTTCAGTTTCCGGCTGATTCTGAATGCTTCATCGAGGTAAGGCAATACGGCCTTTCTTTCTTTTAAATAAGCAGCGGTACTTAAAACTCTTATCAATGCATTTACCCTGGCGGTATCAGGGGTCGGATAATTCTTAAGATCGTTGATGGCTTCCTGTTTCTTTTTTTCAAAACCTTCCTGCTGTGCATTACCGGGGCAGGCAATACCTGTAAGTAAAGCGAGAACAATGAGTACAATCTTGCTGTGGATGCACATATTGTAAGGAAGTAATGGTTACTGTAAAGTATTATTTTATTTTTCAAATATGGAAATTGTTAACAAAAATTCACGCCTTTCCGGGATGCTGCACCGGGCTGATTACTTTCATATTTGCGTTTTGTATTAATCATTAAACCTTTTTCTATGTCATTACAAGCAAAGCCTGCCAAACCCGGTATGCGCAGGGATACTACGATCATTATACCGGGTCATGTTTCAAAACAAACCAACTACAAACCGGTATCATCTTTTCTGTACAGGCTATACCCCGGTAATTGGTTCTGCGAATTCAGTGATATCAGCATCACACTGGAAGAATTTGCCCCTGCTAAAATTGCACGGAGAACTAATAATAAAAAGCCTTAACACTACCACCATCAATCATTTTATAAAACTAAAATCAGCAGCATGAAAGCAATTGTGAAATTTGTATTGATCATGGTAATATTTTTGGCTGTTTCGCTGGTGCTTTTTGCCCAGGTAACAGCTAAAACAGGACAGAGTTATCAAATTCAATCGCAGCCCGACAATATGATGCCGGAAACAATAATGCCACTCCACTTCAGCGACAGAGCCCCGGGCAGTATCAACCCGGAAGCTGAGTATCCTTTGGTGGCAAAGCGTTTTCGGAAATTATTCCCAGATGCGGTAAATCCTGTATGGTTCAAAGAAAACAAGATCCTGTTTGTTTACTTCTACAGCAAAGGAAATAAAGTAACGGCTGTTTTTACACTAAGGGGCCATATGAATTATGCTATCGCCAACCTTCAACTAACAGATCTGCCTGGAGCTATCATTAACAAAGTGGAGAGCCGGTACGAAGGGTATGGTATTTTTAATGTAAAGCAAATTATGGAGGGTAGCCATATGGTATATGAAGTCATACTGGTAAATTCCTGTGAGTATGTTGTAATCAATATTTCAGAGGATGAAATAGCAGAGCAAAGAAGGGTCAGGAAAATGTAATACTATTTAGCGTTTAAATTTGCAGCATAGCATCGCAGAGACAGGTTCATTTGGAACAAGTACAGCCCGTAAAAGGGCTGTACTGTTTATACCAACTATTTACATCGGTTTAAGTGCTGCTGTTTTCTGATCAGCTAATACATTCTTTTTTACCATGTCTTTCACGATCATTTCACCATATTCATCAGCCAGGTTTTCTGAACCAGGCGGATCAAAAGACTGGCTCTGGGATGAATAGACCAATTCGTTAGCCGCGAGATCATACAAATTGCTTTCCCAGAAGTATTTGGTATCTGTTATATAGTATCCCTGTGTATAGATTCGGTCATACATCACTCTTGAATATCTCCAGAAACGGTTATGGTAAATAGAATAAGGAGAGTAATATACACGGCCAGGGACATATTGTTTTTCCCGGGTCTTATCCAGTAATACAACAGTCAGCACAGCGTCAACACCTGAATTGCGGAGTTTGCTGATGGCCTGCTCTTCACTCATATTTTCAAAAGCTTTGGGATTAAATTCATCACAGGAACAAGTGGCATCATAGCCCAGAGCCTTCAGATCATCCACCAGGTGCTGCTCCATTTTCTCCCGCAACGAACGGTCTTTTTCTGTGATCAGTCCAAGTACGACGACCTTTTTAAATTTGTCGGGTTGAATATTAGCTGCTTTCCATGAGCTGGTGATGCGGGATGAAGTGCCACAACCCACCATCAGCAGCAGAGCCGTCCATATTAAAATATGTTTCATACGATGAGTTTTGTACCAGTAATTTAACACAGGGGAGTACCTTTTTCCTATGATAAAGGTCACATGCCAGTAAGAGAAAACTGATATTCGTCTTCTTATAACTGAAATATGTCATAAATTAAAAAGCAGATTAAGTAGTAACTTTCCCTGATTAAACAAACTGATCAGTGAAGCAATTTCAAGGCGGCTCTTTTGTAAAGAGGTTATTATTTTCGACTGTTGCTGTCTCCGGTTTTTTATTTTCCGCTGCACAATTATGCTCAGGCAGTCTTGGCGACCCGGTTGTGAATATTACTTTTGGTACCGTCTCTAACGGAGATCCCGGTGTTGCTCCACCCGCAGGGTACACCTACACAAGCTCATCATGTCCTGATGACGGTTATTATACGATCACCCGTTCTACTTCCGGCTGTTTTGGTAATTCCTGGCATACGGTCAATGCAGACCATACCGGTAATGGAGCTTTTATGCTGGTGAATGCATCTTTCCAGGCCGGGGATTTTTATGTAGGAAGGGTTACGGGACTTTGCCCCAATACCACCTATGAGTTTTCTGCCTGGCTCATGAATGTACTATTGTCACCATCAGGTATTCAGCCCAATATCACTTTTACAATTGAAACTCCTTCAGGAACTGTGCTGAATCAATTCAATACGGGTGGTATCCCTGTAACAGCTCAGCCACGATGGGACCAGTATGGGTTTTATTTTACCACTACTGCTGGCAGTCCTGATATCATATTACGTATGCGTAATAATGCACCCGGGGGAATGGGCAATGATATTGCTTTAGATGATATTACTTTCCGCCCCTGTGGTCCTGTGGTAGCGGCAAGTTTACAGGGAAGCAACACGACAATAAATGTTTGTAAAGATGAACAGCAGTTATCTTATGATTTCGGTGCCACTATTTCACCCGGTTTTGTTTCACCGGTGTATCAATGGCAGGTGAGTACTGATTCAGGAAGAGTATGGAGGGATATTCCCGGGGCAAGCAGCCTTACTTATCAGCGGTTGCCTACAGCAGCGGGTATTTATTGGTATCGGCTTACTGTTGCCGAAAATGGAAATGCAGGGATCGTGGCCTGTCGTATTGCTTCCAACGTTAATATGATTCATGTACATGATGACCCTGTTATTACAGCAGGACCTGATAAAACAATTGTCAGGGGTGAGCAAATCATATTAACAGCGGCAAATGCAAGCGGGGGTAGTACCGTGTTTGGCTGGTCGCCTGCCGATCACCTGGATGATGATTCCATCCTGAACCCTGTTGCTTCACCCGCCAGCAACACACTTTATACACTGTCAGCAGTTTCCGCATTTGGTTGCCGTAGTGAGGACCAGGTGTTGATCAAAGTGGTGGCCGGTATTTTTGTACCTTCTGCTTTCACACCGGGAAATGATGGGAAGAATGACTATTGGCAAATTCCTTTTCTTGATCCGGCAAAAGGGGCCGCCGTTTCTGTCTATAACCGGAATGGACAATTAGTTTACCATGTAAAAGGAGCTGTTGTTAACTGGGATGGCAGGTACAATGGTACTCCACAACCTTCTGGTTTATATATTTACCATGTTCGCTTCAATGATGGAAAAGCGGATTTGAAAGGAACTATCACCCTTATCCGGTAATCCGAAAGAATATCTTTTAATTAATATAAACCAGGTTTCGGATTACATGAACTGGTTTTTCGAAGAATGCCGCTATTATATATACATTAGTTTTTACTTTAATTGTTCATGGAATTGTAAAAATTACCCCAGGGGTGGCATTATTAATCAGCCTTATTGATTGTAAAGAACAAGTAGATAAGGGAATAAGTGTTTTATTTATTAAATAAAGCCTTTATTTCTATGTATAGACACTTTTTGTTGTTAAATTACTAATAGAAACGAAGCCAACAATCTGCCTTCACGGTTTATTGTCTGCTTATTTATTACTGAAAACTTTATGTAACCCGGCTCGGTTAGCAAGCATCTATTTGTTGACTTAAGCAGATGCTATGAAAAAGTTTTCGACCAACTGGATTCTTGCCACTGGGATTGTTTCAGTAGTTATTACTGTTGCAACCGTACTTTTTGTATCCATCCGTCAATCACAAAGGGTAAGGGATACTACCAACCAGGTAGACCGCACTGAACAGGTGCTCAAACAAATCCAAAAACTGATTGTGACATCACTGGACAATGAAACCGGGGCCCGTGGCTTTGTAATAACCGGCAGGGAAAAATATCTTGAACCACTGCGTAACTCTGTGGCCGCATTCCAGGCAGATATTGCGAATCTGGAGAAACTCGTGGCGGGCAACTCTTTGCAAGCATCGTTAATGGATTCGCTGAAAATATCAATTAACAGGCGGGTTGTCTTTTCTGACAGCATGGTATTGTTAAGAAGACAGGCAGATATTGAATCTACCATTGACCTGGTTGAATCGGGCAGGGGAAAACAATACACTGATGCAATCAGGAGGATAGGAGATAAAATGAGCAATATCGCCACCCAATTGTTGGCGGAACGAAAAGAGAAAAATGAAAGGACGATAACCAACCTTAATATTATTCTCTATAGCATCCTTGCGGTTGTTGCCTTACTGAGTTTTTATATTATCCGGAGGGTCAAAAAAGATATCGACCTGCAAAGGGCCAATGAAGAAAAATTCAGTGCCTTACTGGATGCTGCTCCTGATGCAACAGTTATTGTTGATAGCTCAGGTACTATACAAATGATCAACCTCCAGGCGGAAAACCTGTTTGGATATACGAGGGAGGAAATGCTGGGTCAGCCGGTCGAGATACTTATTCCCCAAGAGCTCAAGTTAAAACATGTACAACACCGGGGTAATTTCATGAAAGCAGCCAAAGTCAGGGCGATGGGTGCCGGGATAGAACTAAATGCAGTAAAAAAAGACGGAATGATGTTCCCGGTCGAGATCAGTTTGTCTCCTATCAATACGAAGGCAGGAGTATTGGTATCTGCTTCGGTCAGGGACATTACATTGAGGAAAAACCTGGAGAATGAACTTAAGAAAATGAATTCAGAACTGGAGGCCTTTACTTATTCAGTTTCACATGATTTAAGAGCACCCCTGCGGGGTATTATCGGGTTTACGGCCATTCTTGAAGAGGATTACAGCAGTAAACTGGATGATGAGGCCCGGCGAATTACGGGAATTATTAAGGCAAATACACTTAAGATGGGACACCTGGTGGATGACCTGCTGGCATTTTCAAGAACGGGCCGGCAGGAGCTATTAAAAACCACGGTGAGCATGACTGGCATAGTGATTGAAATAATAAATGAGATAAAGGCAACCGGGTATAATCACCGCATAGAATGGAATATTGGTGCACTTACAGATGTGAATGCAGATGTAACTACGATCAGGCAGGTGTGGATCAATCTTATATCCAATGCTGTTAAGTATTCAGGTAGTAAAGAAAAACCCAGGATCGATATTGGGTACACTAAGCAGCAGGGTATGTATGTTTTTTTTGTGAAGGATAATGGTGTGGGATTTGATAACCGTTACAGGGATAAACTCTTCAGGGTATTTCAGCGACTGCACAGTGCAGAGGAGTTTGAAGGAACGGGAGTGGGGTTGGCTCTGGTTGAGAAAATTGTATCCAGGCATGGAGGCAGCGTATGGGCAGAAGGCGAAGTGGGGGAGGGCGCCAGTTTCTATTTCTCGTTGCCTGCTAACTAGAAATTTGGCCCGGTTTATAAATAACAAACACCTTTATTATGAATTCAAGTACTGTTGAAATACTGCTTGTAGAAGATAATATCAGCGATGCGGAACTGACCATTCGTGAATTGAAGCGGCATCATATGGCGAATAACCTGGTACACGTAAAGGACGGCGAGGAGGCACTTGAATTTATATTCGGCACCGGAAAATATGCAGGGCAGCGGGAAAATTTTTTATTACCCAAAGTAGTATTACTTGATATACAAATGCCCAAGGTTAACGGCATCGAAGTATTAAAAGAATTAAAGGAAAACCCTTTAACACAATCAATGCCTGTTGTGATATTAACGTCGTCCAAGGAAAGCCCTGATATAAAGAGATGTTATGATCTTGGAGCCAACAGTTATATCGTAAAACCGGTAAATTTCGAAAGGTTTGCGGAAGCAATACGGAACCTGGGATTTTACTGGCTGTTGCTTAACCAATCGCCATCCCAAAAATTATAGACTTTGTCAACAAAGCTAAAAATATTGATGCTTGAAGACAGCCATACGGATGCAGAATTAGTGCAACGTATATTGAAAAAGGAGGATTTCCCGGCTGTTTTTCACCTGGCAATGTCGAAAACTGATTTTATACTGGCACTTGAACATTACAAACCAGATGTGATACTGGCGGATAATTCCTTACCACAATTTGATGCAACAGAGGCACTGCGGATCGTACGTCAACAGGAAGAGCAGGTTCCTTTTATAATGGTTACAGGTACGGTTTCAGAAGAATTTGCAGCCCGTATTATTAAAGAAGGAGCAGATGATTATATCCTGAAGGACAGATTGATCCGGCTGCCCGCTGCCATCGAAGCGGCTGTACGGCAACGGCAATATGAAAGAGACAGGAACCAGGCATTAAAGAACCTGGTGGAAAGCGAGGAAAAATACAGGAGCCTTGTTGACAGGATATCGGATGGATTTTTAGCAATGGACGAAAACCTGAATGTAACATTTATCAATCAAACGGCTGAGCAATTATTGCAATCCTCTCAATCGATGCTGATAGGAAAAAATATTATAAAAGAATTCCCGGAAGCTTCAAACAAGTCTATTCATAAAGCCTTCCTGCAGGCACTGAAAACAGGTCATAATATACATCTTGAAGAGTATTCTGCTTTAATGAATAAATGGCTGTACGGAAGTATTTACCCCTCTGCCACGGGGCTATCAGTTTTTTTCCGGGATATCACCGAACAAAGGAAAGCGGAAGAAACAGCGAGAATAAGCGAAGAGAAATACAAAATCTTTATTCAGCGGATTACAGACGCTTTTATCGCCCTGGATAAGAGCTGGTGTTATACATACCTGAATAAACAGGCGGGCGAACTGATACAGCGAAACCCAGATGAAATGGTCGGAAAAAATGTGTGGGAAGAGTTTCCCCAGGCAGTTGGCTCTGACACTTATAAGGCCTTTCATAAGGCGATGGATGAACAATGTTATATCAGCAACACTGATTATTTTGAACCGCTTGATCTCTGGCAGGAAAATTTTATTTACCCTTCAGATAACGGCTTATCTGTTTTTATCAGGAATATAACAGAAAAAAAGAAGCTAGAAATAGCATTGCAGGAGCAGCAACGCCGGGAACAGATCAAACTCACTGCTACTTCCCTGCAGGCCCAGGAAAAGGAACGCAATGCAATAGCTATTGAATTGCATGATAATGTTAACCAGATACTTGTTGGCACTAATGTGTTGTTGAGTGTGATCAGGGATTTCCCGCAACGTGTACCGGAACTCATTACATCGTGCATGGACAATCTCCGGAGTGCAATTGAGGAGAACAGGCGCATTGCGCATGAACTGGTCAGCCCCGACCTTACATCAGAAACATTATTGCGGCAGATCTACCGCTTATGCCAGAACATGCTTCACCCGGCAGGATTAAAAACCAGTATCGATAATGAGGATTATGATGAGGACAGGCTGGATAAAGAAAAAAAACTGGCTGTTTATCGTATTGTGCAGGAGCAGTGTACCAATATCATTAAGTATGCTAAAGCTTCCACTGTTACTTTTTCGTTATCAATAAAGGATAACATTTTTATGATGCAAATCGGAGATGACGGGCTGGGAATGGAAGCAGCCAGTGTAAGTAAGGGAATTGGACTCAAGAATATCACGAGCCGTTTAAGTGTGTTTGACGGGAACCTTAAAATTGATACCCGGCCGGGGCAAGGATTCCGGTTATATATTGAAATACCTGTTAAATAAATCAGTTCTCACTCTCCTTCTCTTTTAGTTTCAATATTTATTTATCTTTAAGTTATATTCATTTTAAAGGGTACCATATGCGGGTTGTTATACTATCTTTTTTCCTGCTGGCAGGAATAATTGCTTTTTCTCAAACAAAGCGGATCGCCTTCAAAAGCCATAGTGGGAGTATAACTGATTTCAGGATTGCTCTTGATAATAACCTGTTTGATATGGCGGGGTCTGATTTTGGCGTAGCACCACAACGAACCATTAAGACAGCACAACTGGATAGTGTCATCTTTGTTTCTGATACTATGGCAATTCTTGTCACCAGCCAGTTTTGTACACTTACTGACAGGGATAACGATAAACCGTTGGGCAACCCGAAGCTTTGGAAAGCCGGAAGGGAGATAGCTTATAATCACCCGTTATTCTCAAAAAGACACTCGCTTGATAGTATTAAGAAAATCATAAAGGAGCAGTACCATTTTAAAAACTCTGTCGAAATGGTAGTGTTTATCGGTTTTGACAATAAAAAACCAAAGAAAAAGAAACGAAACCAGCAGCAAAACGAATTTTTATTACCGGTGACGGATAATAACAATGATAAGGGTTCTTCCGGAATGGAACTAACACTGTTGCTGGGCGGGGTAGTAGCTGTTTCTTTATTAATGGCGAGGCGGTCTTACCGGAAACATCAACTCAGTGTGAGCTGATTAATTCTCAATACTCAATACGAATGCCCGGAAAATACTTTTTTGCTTCTACAGTAAGCTCAGCTTTCTTCTTACTGGGTATTATATTTATTCCTTTCCCATTTGATCTTTTTCCTTTTCAGATCCGGGTTACAGATTTTCTCTTTGGAAAACTGATCGGGATAACCGCTGAGTGCTTGTTTGGAATTATGCTGAAGGATACGAAAGTGTATTCAGATTCTGTTTCCATGTACATATTGCTCTTGCTGTTTTTTTTAATTGCTGTCCTTATCAGTTTGTTTTCAAGAATGGGAAGATTGAAAATACAGGCTGGTAAATTGTCTTTTTTGGTTTACAACATGGGTTGCTACTACCTGGTCCTGCAATTATTACAATATGGACTTGATAAAGTATTTAAGGCCCAGTTTTATCTTCCTGAACCAAATACATTATATACGCCACTTGGACAAGTGAGCAAAGACCTGTTGTTCTGGAGTTCGATGGGGACTTCTTACAGTTATACTATTTTTACCGGTGCTGCAGAAGTAGTAGCTGCTGTTTTAATAATCTTTAAAAGAACAAGATTATTGGGCCTCCTGGCAGGTTTTGCTTTATTGCTGCATATTTCAGCGATCAATTTCAGCTTTGATATTTCGGTAAAAGCTTATTCCTGTTTCCTGCTGCTATTGAGTATTTATTTGCTGATACCTTTTATTAATCGGTTGTACCAGTTCTTTTTTACACAGGAATCAATTGCAGCTGTAACTAATGGTAGCGATTATCCTTTTTTTAAGCAACCGTTTGTTTCCGTATTCTTTAAATCACTTTTCATTGGCCTGGTAGCAGTGGAAGCCTTTTATCCCTATATCAAGTCCGGGAACTTTAATGATGATTTACAACAAAGACCTTTTCTTCATGGTGCCTATGAAGTGAATACAGTAACAGTTGGCGGAGATACAGTTGCGCGGGCAAGCTCACCTTTTAGGCGTTTCTTTATTCACCGTAATGGGTATATGATCTTTCAAAATCAGCAGGAGGAAATGCAGGATTACCAGCTTACTTATGATACATCACATCAGCTTCTTATACTGAAAGATTACCAGTTGCAGGAAACGATTCTCCGGTATAACTATTCTTCCCGTGACAGCCTGTTGTCGTTGAGATATAAAATGAATGGCCAGGATTACGAGCTAACCGGCAGACAGCTTAATTGGAGAGAGTTGCCTGCTGTAAAAAATGAATTCCACTGGACAGTGGATGCTCCGGAATAAGCTTTAATAATTTTCTTCGAGATACACGGGTATGACAGAATGACCAGCCTGCAGCCTTTCCTTACTAAGTTCCAGTTGTAATTCTTTCTCAATTTGGGAAAGGTCTTTCAGGAAATTATTGACCGGCAATACCATCCTGGTAAAATAGGAGCCGGCTTTATCATACATTGAGTTGAATTCGTCCCGGATTACCGTAACACCTTCCTGAAATTGCTTCTTTGCGTGTATATAGGATTGATGCACCCGCTCATTGAATGACTGCATCGTTTCCGCAACCTGTTGTGGTTGTATAAGATTTAAAGTTGACATAACTAACCGTTTGATATAATCCCTGCAATTCCGTGCCGGAAAAAAGCTCCAGCGGGATTATTATTGAGAAGTAGTTGTTTATAAGTGCAAATGTGGACAACTAATATTACTCCTTTGATAAATCAGCATGGTATTATTGTTAACGGCTATATGAAAGGCATAAAAAAATCCTCCGAAAAGGAGGATTTGTATACGGTTAAAAACAGAGTCGTATTAATTGCCTTTTGTCTTTTCCCAGGCTTCGTATGCTTCAGCAGTTAGCACCTCACCGGTGATGATCAGTTTTTTGGGTTCTTCAACGCCACCGAGTTTCACGAAAACTTCTTTGGTGAAAGGAGCCACAGCTGCAGCGTTATACTGAACTTTCAACTTTACCGTTTCGCCGGGCATGATCGGCTTTTCAATTTTTTCAGGGGTAGTACATCCGCAACCAGCCCATGTATTTTCAACTACGACAGGTTTGGTACTGATATTAGTGATCTCAAAAGAATAATTCACAGGAACACTTTGCTTCAGTTTGCCAAAGTCGTGTTTCTCTGTATTTACTTTGATCATCTCATCAGCTTTCGCTTGTGCCATAACAGCAAGACTGAATAAAAATGCGGTTGCGAGTAGTGCGATCTTCTTCATTTGTTGGATATTTTAAAGGGTTTGTTTTTTTAAAAAATCGACAGCAGCATTTGCAGGAGCAGATCCTTCCGGTGCCTTCCAGACTGTTCCTTTGATCTTCAATTGCTGGGTTTGATTCGTATTATAAGTGATAGTGATAGGCTTTTCAAAATAACCTTCGGCGGCAGCATTATATCCCACACGGATCTTAACAGTGGCTCCGGGGGCAATCGGGTCACGACTCCATTCAGGAGTGGTGCAACCGCAGGTGGCTTGCACATTATCCAGTTTCAGTGGGGTAGTACCGGTATTGGTGATTTCAAAGCTGTAATAAACGGGCTTTCCCTGTGGTATCTGGCTGAAATCATGCTCTGTTTCTTTCAACTTCAGGACTTCATTTGTTGTAGCGGGTTTCGCAGCATTTCCGTGGTTATGCCCGTCATTATCTGAATGCTGGGCATAAGAAACCAGGAGAAGGGATGAGGCCAAAAAGGTAAGGAGTGTTTTCTTCATATTCCGGTTAGTTGAAGACTTCAAAATTAGGGTAAAGATGCCACTTCTCATAGACAGGTTGCATCCCCGGATGTGGAATTTTTGGGGAAGGTTTAATGGGGGGCTTTCTTTTATCTTTGCCGCATGGAAAAGCCAACGCTATCAACGATGCCAGCCGATGAAAAGCTATCCTTTGACCGGTTTCGGGATGAAGTGCTGAAGGATTACCGGGTAGCCTGCATCAGCCGGGAGACCAGCCTCTTAGGCAGGAAGGAAGTTTTGACCGGTAAAGCCAAGTTTGGCATTTTTGGAGATGGTAAAGAAGTGGCCCAGGTGGCAATGGCTAAGTTTTTCCAGCCGGGGGATTTTCGCAGCGGGTATTACCGCGACCAGACCTTTGCTTTTGCGATCGGGCTTACTACGGCTGAACAGTATTTTGCCCAGCTTTATGCTGACCCGGATATCAATAATGATCCCTTTAGTGCCGGCCGGCAGATGAATGCTCATTTTGCCACCCCCAATACGGATGCAAATGGCGAATGGCTGGATCTTGCTGGGATAAAAAATACGGCTGCCGATATGGCCCCCACGGCCGGGCAAATGCCCCGCAGCCTCGGTTTGGCTTATGCTTCAAGAATGTTCAGGAAGGTGGAGAAACTGCGTTCTCTAAATGGACTTTCTCAAAATGGAAATGAAGTTTGCTTTGCCACCATCGGTGATTCTTCCACCAGTGAGGGACATTTTTGGGAAACCATCAATGCGGCCGGTGTGTTGCAGGTTCCGCTTGCGGTGTTTGTCTGGGATAATGGGTATGGCATTTCTGTTCCCAAAAAATACCAGACCACCAAGGGGTCTATCTCTGAAATATTACAAGGATTTCAAAAAACAGAAGGTACCAATGGTTTAAACATATACAAGGTTAAAGGATGGGATTATGCCGGCATGTGCGAAGCATTTGAAGAAGGTATCGGGCTGGCCAGGGCTACCCACACACCCTGTGTTTTTCATGTGGAAGAAATAACACAACCACAGGGACATTCCACTTCCGGAAGTCATGAAAGATATAAGCCAACAGAAAGATTAGAATGGGAAAGAGAATGGGATGGCATTAAAAAAATGAAAGAATGGATCATTGAAACGGGCCTGGCTGATGAAGAAGAGCTGAACCAGTTGCAGGACGAAGCGAAAGACGAAGTACGCAATGGGAAAAATAAAGCATGGGAAAAATACCAGGCACCGATAAAAGCACAGGCTGCCAGAACCATTGAATTGATCAACCAGCTATCCAATGGCCTGCCTGATAAATCAGATGAATTTAGAAAAATTGCTGCCGGGCTTTCGGCTAACCGTGAGCCCTTGCGCCGGGATGTAATGAAAGCACTGTATGCGGCTATTGGTGTTGCAGGAAATCATGATGCTGCTTTCTGGATCAAAGATTATTATAAAGATCTGCAGGAAGAGAATAAGGCATTTTTTAATTCTCATCTATATAATGAAGGGCCTAAGAGTACTTTGAATGTAGCGGTAATGGAAGCTGTTTATGGACAGGATGCACCGCTGATCAATGGGTATGAAATTTTGAATAAATATTTCGATCAATTATTCAGCAGCAATCCTAAAGTAGTGGCATTTGGCGAAGACATGGGGTTGATCGGGGACGTGAACCAGGGCTTTGCCGGCTTGCAGGCCAAACACGGAGAGGAAAGAATTTTTGATACCGGTATCCGTGAGCTAACAATTATGGGCCAGGGAATTGGTTTAGCTCTCCGTGGTTTGAGACCGATCGCAGAGATACAGTATCTCGATTACCTGTTATACGGACTGCAACCGTTAAGTGATGATGTGGCCACACTGCATTACAGAACATTTGGTAAACAAAGCTGCCCGCTGATTGTCCGCACAAGAGGACACAGGCTGGAAGGTATCTGGCATAGCGGTTCCCCGATGGGAGTGGTCATCAATGCACTTCGTGGTATGTATGTATGTGTGCCCCGGAATATGACACAGGCTGCCGGTATGTATAATACATTATTAAAAGGCAATGATCCGGGGATTGTGATCGAATGCCTGAATGGATATCGTTTAAAAGAAAAATTACCAGCTAATTTATCAGATTTTACTGTTGCCCTTGGTGTACCTGAAGTGATCAGGGAAGGAAATGATATGACTATTGTGTCCTACGGATCAACGCTTCGTATTGTGCAGGAAGCAGCAGCGGTGCTGAATGCGCAGGGTATCAGTTGCGAGATCGTGGATGTACAGACTTTATTACCTTTTGATATTCACCATAAGATCCTTGAGTCATTAAAGAAAACAAACCGCATTGTGTTTGTGGATGAAGATGTGCCCGGTGGAGCAGCTGCGTATATGTTCAATAAAGTGATGGAAGAGCAAGGAGGTTATAAATACCTTGATGTGGCCGCAAGAACAATTACCGGTAAAGCACATCGCCCTGCTTATGGAAGTGATGGTGATTATTTCAGTAAGCCCAATGCCGAAGAGATTGAAGCGGTGATCAAGCAAATGATGACAGAATAATTATCTTTTTCAGTCAGTCAGCATAACCAGCTACATGCCAACAAATTTTCTTTTCATCATTGATGTGCTTGGTACGTTCTCCTTTGCGGTCTCTGGTGCTTTTCTTGCTATGCAAAAGAAGCTGGATCCGTTCGGGGTATTGGTATTATCCTTTGTAACCGCTATTGGTGGTGGTACACTCCGGGATATACTGATCGGTAATCTTCCTGTTGGCTGGTTAAGAAATGAGACGGCAACTATCGTTATTTTTTCTTCTGCGATTGCTACGATGATCTTTGGCAGGTTTTTAAAGCAATTCACCACCACTTTATTTTTGTTTGATGCGCTGGGACTTGGGCTGTTCACTATTATCGGTATTGAACTGGGTATTGAGAAGCATTTCAGTACCGGTATCTGCATTGCACTCGGAACCATCACTGCTTGTTTTGGTGGCGTGATCCGGGATGTTTTATTGAACGATGTTCCCTTGCTTTTCCGGAAAGAAATTTATGCGATGGCCTGTATTGCCGGCGGGTTAATTTATTTTCTGCTCAGGAAGATCAATCTTGATGAGAATATTTCCAAAGCGATCTGCATCCTGCTCATTTTTGCCATTCGTGTAATTGCTGTTCGTTATAAGATATCCCTGCCTCAATTTTACACCCATAAATAATTGGATATGAAACTGACCATGTACCAGGTGGATGCCTTTGCTGATAAAGTTTTTGCAGGCAATCCCGCAGCTGTAATACCTTTGGACAAATGGATCGATGATGAGCTGATGCAGCAAATTGCCATGGAAAACAACCTGGCTGAAACCGTTTTTTTTGTGGCAAAAGGAAATGATTTTGATATACGTTGGTTTACACCCGAACTGGAGATCAATCTTTGTGGTCATGCTACGCTGGCATCTGCCTATGTTTTATATGAATTCTTAGGGTATAAAAAACCGAAGATCACTTTTCACTCTAAAAGCGGGCCGTTGTATGTAAGCCGCGAAGATGAAATTATTAAACTCGACTTTCCATCATGGAAACCCAAACGGATCGATGAATACCCGGAGGAATTGCTCACTTCATTGGGCAACCCTGATATCGTTAGTGTGTATAAACACAGGGATTTTTTGGTAGAACTGCACAATGAGGAAGATGTAAAAAATTGCAAACCCGATTTTACTCTGATGAAAAGGGCCGGTGGTATGGTCATCATTACTGCACCGGGTAAGGAAGTGGATTTTGTATCCCGTTTCTTTGCACCCACAGCGGGTATTGATGAGGATCCTGTTACAGGATCAGCCCATTCGCAATTAATTCCTTTCTGGAATTATAAACTCGGGAAAAAGGTGATGAATGCAAAGCAGCTTTCCAAAAGAGGCGGGGATCTTTATTGTGAACAAAAAGGTGACCGGGTGATCATGGGTGGTCAATGTGTGTTTTATATGAAGGGCGAGATAAATATTTGACAGGAGTCAATCGAGAAATCTTTCTTTTAACCCCGGTGCAGGTATCATGCAACTTTCACTTTTCCCAAACCATTTATAACGGTTCTTAGCTATTAAAGAATATACTGCATTTCTTATAAAAGGGGGTACAATAATAAATCCATACAATAGTGGCCAGGCAGCACCTAATTTCCTGGTGATCCGTAATGCAGCCGATGATTTTTGATACAGCTTCCCATTCTCTATCAATATAAAGGAGTTGAGGTTGTCAGCCGTGAGATGGAACTGTTCCAATAATTGTTGCCCGGTTTTCCCCTGTAGTGAGGCAAAATGAAATTGTTTATGACGGTCCCGTTTGATAATGAACTGAACACTCCGGTTGCACAGGTTGCAAACCCCATCAAAGAGAACGATCTTTTTTTCTTCCATCATTTCCCTGTAAATGTCCGGAATTATCCGGTAAAAAGCGATACAATAACCTCGTTCAACTGGAAGTGCTCTTTTTCACTGATCTTTTCGTTCAGCCCTGACTTTTATTGCTTATCTCTATTACACAATTGTGTAATAGACTGGTATTGCTTTAATACTCATTTTTAACCCGTGGTTTACTACATGAAATAAGCCTGTAAATAATCTTGTATGAAACAAAACCTTGTCTTCCTATTTATTTTTTGTCCTGTAATAATGGTTGCCCAGAATGTGGGTATCGGCACCTATAGCCCAACTGGCAAACTGCAGGTCAATCATCGTTCTTCTACCGCAGTAGGATTAAAACTCGTTGATTCTTCTTCCAACAATGCTGGTACGGTGGAGTTTCGTAATGTCAGTAATACCCGGAGAATGATCGTGGAAGGATACACCTCATCTGATTTCAATAATGGCCAATACCTCGATATTCATTCTGATTCTGCTTATGCGGCCACCTTCAGGGGTAATGGATATGTGGGCATCCGGAACACAGATCCACAGTATCCGTTGGATTTGAATGGCGACATTAATACAACAGGGGCATTACGGGCAAATGGGAGTGCCGGTAATAATGGCCAGGTGCTAAGAAGCAATGGCGATGGTACAATGACCTGGGCAGATATGTCCGAATATAAAAATATGGCGACTTTCAGAACTGCTGGCTCCGGCAACTGGACGGTCCCGGCAGGGGTAACTAAAGTATGGATAGAAGTATGGGGAGGAGGAGCCGGGGGTAATTATTATTCTGGCGGTGGCGGCGGAGCTTATGTCAGTGGAATTATAACGGTAAACGCAGGGAGTGATATATTTTATTCTGTAGGAGCAGGTGGCGCAGGTGGGTTTGATAATGCAACCAATGGTACACTAAGTAGTATTACCAGCGATGCCGGGATCACTCTCACTGCACAAGGAGGAGTAGCACCAACCTATTCAGCCGGACCTCCTGGTGTAATCAGCAATGGATTCGGGGGTAACTATTCCGTTTCACCACTGAGTTTTTTATCTTTTTATGGGGAGAAGGGACAGAACGGCCAGGTGGTACAAAGCACCATATTGACATTCCCGTCTGCTTCATATGAAGTGACCAATGGAGGAAAGGGTGGAGATGCCGGGCACACAACCAACACAGGTGGGGCATCCAATACGTCGTACTATAACCTTACCAGCTCAACACTGGTACGGTATTCAAATGCACTGGCCAATCCTGTAACACCGGGTGGCGGTGGTGGTTCCGGATTAAGGCCTTTAATTGGAGGTTTAGCACTCGGCGGTTCTGCGGGTGCAGAAGGAATGGTCATTATTCATTATTGACCTGGGTTATGAACTAAAACAAGTATCATTTCCATCAACGAAGAAGAATGGGTAACTCAAAGTGAACAAGTAGCTCTTTTTTATAAAAAACTTTTCTGCTGCTTAACAGGGATGTTTATTATACCCCTCTTGCTAATGAGCTGAACACTCCGGTTGCAAAAAATTAAGATAGATTCAGAAAGAAAAATGAGATACTGTGTTCATCACCCTGAAACCACGACTGCTTTCATGATTTCAGAAATAGTTGTAATTTTTCAAGATTAAAACCTGCCCCAGTTTCCATGCGCATTGCTGTGAAAAAAATAGTACTGATAAGTTCATGTATTTTCATTTCTCTTTTTGCTGCGGCACAACCGCCCTCCCATCAGAGTGATTCGGCGTATGTTTTCGGGATGATCAGTAAAGCGGAAGATCATTTCACAAATAGTAATTACGATTCTGCTCTTTACTATTGCGACAAAGCTGAAGCTTACAGCAACAAGATCAATTTTAAGAAAGGAATTGCGTATGCACTGATTGAAAAGACAGATGTGTATATTGATATGGATGAGCTGGATAAGGCAGGTTTATTTCCTAAGCAAACAGAAGCGATCGGGCTACAATTAAAAGATTCGCTTATTACGGCAGTAGCCTGGATGCAGGCAGGGCAGATTCATATGTATAATAACCAGGTGGACGAGGCAATCGCATTGCTCAGTAAAAGCCTGCAGTATTACCTGGACCGTCATCCTGTTCGTTATACAGCCCTTGCCTTTAATGATCTTGGTTATACCTGGGGGCTAAAAGGAGAACTCAGCAAAAAAGCCAATTGCCTGATGCAATCCATCAGTATTTACGAAACCTATTTCCCGGAACAATATGGGGAACTGGGTGTTGCATTGAATAATATTTCTACGGTGTATTATGAACTGGGCCAACTTGACAAAGCCATAGAATATGCCAAGAGGTCACTGGTGTACAGGGAAAAAACCGGGGATATTGCCCGGCTGTCAATAGGCTGTTGCAATATCAGCCAGTTTTACGCAGGCAGAAATAATGAAGAAGCTGAAAAATACCTGCAGCTATGCGTGAAATATGCAGCCCAAACCGGCCAGGAGCAGCGTATGATTCATTCTTATACTACGGCTTCCAAATTATATGCAACCAACAAAAAACCAAAGGAAGCACTGGAGTATGAGATGAAGTCGATACTACTTTTGGAAAAGAGTAAAAGAGATATACCTATGCTGGCGAACCGCTATGTGGCTGCGGCGATACTGAGCCGGCAGTTGAACAGGGATACAGCCGAAATTATGTCTTGTTTCAGAAAAGCGGAGCAACTCCTTTATGTGAATAGTAATAATAAGGCTCAACTCCGGGATTATTACCAGCAGTTATCCGGTTTTTACAAAGACAATGGGAATTATGAAGCCGCTTATGATAACTTTAAAAAATATATTGCCTACCGCGACAGCCTGGTCAACCAGAATACGGCATCAGCCATAGCTGAGATTAATACACGTTACGAAACAGAAAAGAAGGATAATGAGATTACCCGGTTAAGTACGGACCAGCGGATCAAACAGCTGGAAATTGAAAAACAAAAAGCCTTAATTGCCGGTAACATACTTGAGGCGCAGAAAAATGAGAATGAAATTGAGTTATTATCAAAGTCAAAAGAACTGCAGGATGCAAGGATCAGGCAACAGGATGAAGAGCTGGAAAGACAATTGTTGCTGGCAAAAAATAATGAACAGGTACTTCAGCTTTCGCAACAGGAATTAAAACTGACCAACCAGGAAAAGGCATTGCGGGAAAAAGAACTGAAGGCCCAGAAGCTGTTTCGTAATATACTAATCGCAGGTGCTGTATTACTGGCCTTGTTTGCGGGAATAGTATTTAACAGGTATAAGCTGAAGAAAAAACTGGAACAGCAAAACCAGTTACTCAGTATCCGGAATGATATATCCCGTAACCTGCATGATGATATCGGGGCGTCACTCAGTAATATCAATATCCTGAATGAACTGACCAAACGCAATGTGGCCAATCCGGAAAAAGCCGCTTCTTATCTTTCCAAAGCCGGTGATGATATCCAGCGTATCAGTGAATCCTTATCTGATATTGTGTGGAATATCAACCCTCAATATGATGACCTTGATAATTTATTTATCCGCATGAAACGGTATGCTGCCGATATGATGGATGGAAAGGAAATTACAGCGGACCTGATATTTCCGGCTGATAGCGAAAAGATCAGTATGCCCATGGATCAGCGCCGTGATTTTTATCTCATCTTTAAAGAAGCAGTTAATAACCTCGCAAAATATTCAAAAGCCACAGAAGCAACGATCGAAGTCCGCTCAGATGATCACCATATTCATCTTAAAGTGACAGATAACGGGAAAGGTTTTGACAGTAAGAATACCCGGATGGGCAATGGTGTTCAGAATATGAAACAAAGGGCCCAAAAGTGGAAGAGTGATCTGCATGTGGAATCTGTTCCCGGTAAAGGGACAACGATCCTGCTGACAATGAAAGTGAACGCTTAACTTACCCGAAAGTGTAATTGTACATGGCAGCAAACAAATCTAAATTTGTAAAGATGACCACCTCCCTCGTTATATATGAAGATAATGCCCGTTTGCGGCAGTCCATGGAATTGCTGTTGAGTGATGACAGTGGTTTTAAAGTGATCGGTGCATTCCCCGACTGTACAAAAGTGTTAAAGCAAATGGAAGAATTACTTCCTGAGCTCGTGGTGATGGATATTGATATGCCCGGGGTAAATGGTATTGAGGGAGTAAAGAAGATCAAATCCGAATTTCCGGATATTAAGGTCGTCATGTACACGGTATTTGATGACGATACCCGGATATTCGACTGTCTTTGTGCCGGAGCTGATGGATACCTGCTAAAAAATACATCACCTGTCAAATTAATACAGTCATTGCAGGAACTGGCTGAGGGAGGTGCACCCATGAGCCCCTTTGTAGCACAAAAAGTATTTACTTTCTTCCGGAATACTAAGCCTGCAAAAGATACTTTTAACCTGACTCCAAGAGAAAAAGAGATACTCGAATTGCTGGTAAGAGGGAATTCTTATAAGATGATTGCCGATAAAAGCAACGTATCCGTGGATACCGTTAAAAAGCACCTCCAGAATATCTATCATAAACTCCATGTAAACTGCGGCACCGAGGCCGTGGCAAAAGCATTACAACATAAGATTGTAAAGCTGGATTAAAGTATTACCTGATTGTGTAATTGACAGGCATTATTTCTTTTCCCACTTTTATAGAAAATACTTTTATGAAAAAGATGCTTATGTTGCCTGTTCTTTTCTTTTCAATTTATATTCATGCGCAAAATGTAGGCATCGGTACAATCAATCCGCAGGCGAAACTGCAGATCAATCACCGGTCATCCAATTCACCGGGTTTAGTATTGCTCGACTCGGCCGCTAATCTTGGGGGTATACTCCAATTTCAAAACATAAACTATCCCCGTGGAATGATGTTATCAGGTTTCTCCGGTTCTGCTAATAATAACGGACAATACCTGGATATCCGCTCTGATTCTCTTTATGTGGCCACATTTAAAGGCAATGGGTTCACGGGCATTCGCAACTTTGACCCGGCTTACCCGCTTGATGTAAGCGGCGATATTAATACAACCGGCAAACTGAGAATAAACGGTAATCCAGGTAGTGATGGCCAGGTATTGGTATCAGGGGGAAGTGGGGTAGCTCCTTCCTGGAGAAATGCAGCGCTGGACAACAATACCCGTTTTGCCGTCAGCTTTACTCACGTCACAGGTTCTATGATCGCTGATGCCGAGATAAACGCCACCAAGTATAACCTGAATACTTCGGATGCTGTCATTGGAGCCAATTCGATCACTATTAACCGGTCCGGCCTTTATCATTTCGATATTAATCTCAGTGCATTTATCAGCTATTCGGTCTCACCTGTGCCGTTTGCAAGCATGAACCTGACATTTTATACCGGCACCATCAGTTATCCATTTATGAATAATAAACTGATGACCCCAAATTCTCCTTCTAATGTTGCATTCCGTACAGGAGAAACCTACTCATTGGAATGTTATGTTCAGGCACCGGCTGTTTTACGGCTGTCGTATTCGTTTGGGTTCACCACACCGATCACCTACTATATGAGTGGCTTCCTGACGGGTCATTTGATCAGCGAATGACACTTCGCTTACCCGAATGTGTAATTGACTTACGTTCATAATAAGGCCATCTTTATGATATCAAAACCATTGACGTATGAAAAAGAGACTACAGCTTTCCCTATTACTGTGCCTGGCGGCCTTAATGGCTTTTTCACAAACTACATTGCCGCAGAACCCCGGGAAACTCCCCGCACCCAAAAAACTGCAGGTAGTGGCAAAGCCGGACCTTATTATCACCAATGTAACGGTGGTATCTGCTACCGGTGGTGTTTCTGCTGATTGGGATATCCGTTTATCGGTAACGGTAAAAAATACCGGCGGCATTATAACACCGGCCACAAAGTTTAAGGCCACTGCAAAAAATGCAGCAGCCGGGAATAATCCCTGGAAGGATTTTGGGTATGCCGATTGCCCGAAAGTAGGTCCCGGCCAAACCATCACAACAGAGATCAGGCTCAGGGATAATAATTGGGTGATGCACAAGGTTCCCCAATTTAACCTGGTACTGAAGGCTGATGGCACCAACCTGGTAGCTGAGGGGTCTGAAAATAATAATAGTACTACCGGAATCCTTATTGGGTTATAAATTTTAAAACACTCATCAACCTACAGTATGAAAAGAAACATTTTTCTCTCCGTGGTCTTGTGTTGTACGATTGCCTGTAACAATGAAAGCAAAACCGGATCTTCAGGGGATAGCTTAGTGACAACAGCAACTTCTGCCACTAAAGCTGAAACTACTTCTTCACTTGCAATGACGGGCAATTGCGGAAGCCTTTTACTTTTTAAAAAGGGTACCGTGATTGAAGCGGTCAGCTATAATAAAAACGGGGAAGAAACAACCAGGCAAAGTTCAACAGTACTTGATGTTGCATGAACAGCTGCCGGGGTGACAGCAGAAGTAGAAATGAAGAGCAACGGTATTGGAAAAAAAGAAAATTCGTTTACCGGGAAATACAGTTGTGATGGAAAGAATCTCTATGTCGATTTAACCAGCCTCTTTGCCAATATGGATGCAAAAGGAGCAAAAATTGAAGGAGACCCTATTAGTTTTCCGATCAGTGTTACTGAGGGAGAAACGCTCCCGGATGTTACCTATTCAATGACGGTCACTAAAGCGGGTAAGCAAATGAAGACAACCGTGTTTATGAAGAACAGGAAGGTGGGAGCAAAAGAAAAAGTGACCACCCCTGCGGGTACGTTTGATTGTTACCGGATATCATCCACGTCAGAAGCCGAAGTGGATATTGAAGGGATGGATGAGAAAATGAAACAGATCATGCAGTCAATGAAGAATACCATGCCGAAGCAAAGCTTTGTGATCTTTTATGATCCTGCTGTTACCATTGTTAAAGTGGAAATGTATAGTGATGATAAACTAATCAGTCACTCAGATGTGGTTGCGATCAGGTAATAAGTAACCGGGATAAATCCTTATATGAAGCACTCTAAACTGGTTTGGTTATCGCTGTTCTGCTGGTTATATGCAGTGGGGCTGTTTGCGCAGGGTCAGTTTGCCGGTCCAAAAAGCAGGACACTGATCGGAACAAAGTATAACCAGGGTCCTGAACTACCGGGATTAACGGGTTATGAATACCGGGAGTCGGGTCTTGCATTTGGTATCACTGAACCGGAACAGTTTTCAGTCACTGTTTTTCAGAACGGACCCACATATATTGTATTCTTTGCGATTAACGAGGATACAACAACAAATGATTATACTATCCTGGATGTGCTGCTGATCAAAAAGGTTAAAAGTAATCAGGTAATTAAAACATTATTATGCCGGCAGCAGAAGACCATTGATGAGGCGATTGTTGCTGTCACTCAACCAGGTAATAACGAATATTCCCGGGCTGTGAAAGCATGGCGGTTCAACAGGGATAAAAGACGCTTTGAGCTGATAAATATAAAAGATATTGACTGCCTCAATGAAGGTGATGATTAATATTTATTCAACAAAAAAAGCATTGCAATGAAACGAGTTATTTCTTCTTTGCTTTTATTATTTGCCATTTCACCGGCAGCGACCGGTATTATATGGTAAATGCAATTACTAACTGAGCCTTGGATGAATAAAACTAAATAGCTTAATTAATAAAAATTTTAACCCCACTACACATGAAATATAAAAACCAACTCCTGCTGGTGCTGCTGTTTTTTTCAGCCCTGCAAATAAAAGCGCAGCCGTTTAACCTGGATGAAAATGTTAAGCCTGTTGAACTAAAATTTGAAGAGTATAAAAAGCAGGGAGAAGAAAAAGCAAAAGGCAGGATCAGTGTCAATACGCTTACACAGGAGCAGGATACGGCCTATTATTTTATCCAGGGATTAAACATGTATGCACCTACTTACTTTAGTCTTAACAGCAACCAGCCGGATGCAGATATCACCATTAAACTTTGTAAAGAGAACTGGAAAACATTTCATCGTTCTGGCGAGGTAAAAGGGAAATCATTATGGAAGTCTGACTTTAAAACGGAAGGGGATTTTGGTATCATGGTGATCGCTAACAAAAAACCGGTTACCTATGTGTTAATGGTATGGACCGGTGATGAACTGAAAGTAGAAATGCCATCTGTTTTTAAACCGGCTGATGCTTCATCAGCTGGTGGAGCTGGATGGTTAAAAAATAATATGACACTGGTTATTGTTGCCGCTATAGCATTACTTATCATAGCTTTCTTATTAGTAAAACTTAAAAAGAAACAATCATGAGAACTATTATTAATACCATGCTGAAAAAGAGCGTACTGATAGTTGCAGTACTGTTTGTGTCATCTGTCGTAAAAGCACAGGATGATGATGGTTTCGATATTGGTGGTGATAATGATCCGGCCGAAGCGGTGAATGATGCTTATGAACAATTGCAGGGATATTTAGACTGGCTGGAAGAAAGAAGAAACGAGTGGAATGCAGTTCAGAATTTTGAACCGGGAGCCTGCGCACCTGATTTTAATGCCAGTGCCGGTGCTATGATGGCGTCCACCTGTGCAGACAATGCGGGTTGCGGGGAATGTTATCAACGGGCTATCGGCGAATTAAATTTTATCCGCCGCCAGTTGGGAAGGTTACGTTGTATTTATAATAACACGAAAAACTTTACAGAAAAGGCGTTGTCTTTCGGGGATAATATGAGTGGTATCCATGCCGTAACCGGTATTGCCTGGCAAAATGAACGGGGTGGCATCGTAGCCGAGTTTGAACATTTCAAACAAACCTATGACAGGAAATACACCGATATGATGGGAGCTTTGCAAAGGGCCTTACAAAGTATCAGTGCCTGTGAGCAGCAATACGGACTGCCGGATTGGTACCAGCGCTTTGGTTTTATGTACTTTGAATTTATGAAGGATAAATACAAGCGGACTGATTAAGCATCTTGTTGTATGTGATAAATTAAAAAGGCTCCTTCAGGAGCCTTTTTAATTACTTAGTTTTCTTATCCCATATTATGAAACACTTTCTGCACATCATCATCCTGTTCTAATTTCTCAATCAATTTGCTGACGTCGGCAGCTTGCTCATCATTCACGGGTACTGTAGTGGAGGGTATCCATTCCAATTCTGCACTGATTGGAGTAATGCCCTTATCTTCCAGGGCTTTTTGCATATTCCCAAAATCATGGAAGCCACAGCGAACCACTAACACATCTTCACCATTCTCGCCAGTACCTTCACCCAGTTCTTCCAAACCAAAATCAATCAACTCCAATTCCATATCTTCTGCGTTCAGCCCTTCTGGTTTTAATTTGAATACCCCCATTTTTTTAAACTGGAAAGCCACGCTGCCACTATTACCAAGTGTTCCACCGCCTTTATTGAAATGTGATTTTACATTGGCTACTGTCCTTACATGGTTATCCGTAGCTGTTTCCACCAGGATAGCCACACCATGCGGGCCATATCCTTCATATAATATCTCATCGTAGTTTACGAGTTCCTTTCCCTGTGCTCTTTTAATGGCGGCTTCTACCCGGTCTTTGGGCATACCCACGCTACGGGCATTTTGAAAACAACGGCGAAGGGCGGCATTAGAATTCGGATCAGGGCCACCGGCTTTTACGGCAATCACAATTTCTTTACCAATGCGGGTAAACTGCTTGGCCATACGGTCCCAGCGGGCAAACATGGTGGATTTACGGACTTCAAATATTCTTCCCATAGCGCATATTCTTTTGAGGCTGCAAATCTAAGGTAATAGGCGTAAATGAAAAACCGCCCCAATTGGGGCGGTTGTAAGCTATAGTCAGTTCTTATTAATTAAAATCAGATGCTTTCGGCAATATTTCACCCGGGTTTTTCAGCTTACTTCTTTTCCGGCTGTAGGCAAAGTAAACCACCAAGCCAATACCCATCCAGATAAAGGCCACTTTCAGCGTTTGTGCATCCAGTCCAACAATCATCAACGTACAGATCAATGCACCAAGGGTACTAACCACTGGCACCAGCGGAGCTTTGAAAGGCCTTTCGATGTTAGGACTCTTAACCCGTAATATCCATACACCAATGCTTACCAATACGAAAGCAAACAGGGTTCCGAAACTGGTCAGGTCACCGGCAACATGCCCGGGAACGAAAGCAGCAAAAGCACCTACGAATATGAACAGGATCCAGTTAGCTTTATAAGGTGTTTTATATTTTGGATGTAACTCCCCAAATGCTTTCGGGATCAAACCATCATTACTCATGGTATAGAAGATACGGCTTTGTCCCATCAGCATCACGAGGATCACTGAAGAGAAGCCGGCAAGAATAGCAATTGTTACTGCATTAGCCAGCCAGCCATAACCTGTCATATACGTACTGATGGCATAAGCAACCGATGCTTCTCTTCCTTTTTCAGGATCAACAAAATCTTTCCAGGGTGCTACGCCGGTGAGTACATGCCCGAACAGGATATAAAGTATGGTACAAACGACTAATGAACCAAGGATACCGATCGGCATATCTCTTTTCGGGTTCTTGGCTTCCTGTGCTGCTGTACTTACTGCATCAAAACCAATGAAGGCGAAGAATACAATTGCCGCACCACCGAGAACACCTCCCCATCCATGTTTATTCCAGCTGCTGTAATCAGCGATCACTTTACCGGCTTGGTCGGCCACTGCCTGTGTGCCTTCAGGAATCATATACGGAGTATGATTTTCTGGTTTGATGAACTGCCAGCCGATGGCAATGAAAAGAATAACAATTGCCACTTTGATAAATACAATGATCATATTTACAAAGGCGGACTCTTGTGTTCCTTTGATCAATAATAAAGTAAGGGCCAGCAAAATGACCAACGCCGGGGCATTCAGGATACCCGAATGATGTATGCCAGCAGAGTCGGTAAAGCTTTCAAACGGCGAGTGGCACCATTCATATGGAATAGCCCCTCCCAACAGCTTATTTAAATATTCACTCCAGGCAATAGAAACAGTAGCCGCTCCCAGTGCATATTCCATGATCAGTGCCCAGCCAATGATCCAGGCTATCAGTTCACCCATGGTAACATACGAGTAGGCATAAGCACTACCGGCAATCGGGATCATAGAAGCAAACTCTGCATAACACAAACCGGCGAAGGCACAACCTATGGCTGCCACGACGAAAGATAAGGTTACAGCAGGTCCGGCAGCTTGCCCGGCAGCCGCAGCTGTACGAACGAATAAACCCGCACCAATGATCGCACCGATTCCAAGGGCAATCAGGTTACCGGCTCCCAATGTTCTTTTCAATCCCTTCTCCGTATCTGCTGCCTGTGCCAGCACCTGGTCAAGGGGTTTCTTGATAAATAAACTCATTTGTTGGTTTTTTATAAGTGACTAAGATAAGTATTGAAGCCTAAACTTCATGCGTTCTTTTTCGAATGGCCCTATGCTTTTTTCTTGGTGGAAATTGCCAGGTAATACAGGGGAACTCCCAGTAATACAATGATAAGTCCCGGCCAGGTAAATTCCGGTTTGTAAATGATCAGCAAACCGCAAAAAGCTGCTCCCATCAGTATATACAGCGCCGGTAAAATGGGGTAACCAAATGCCTTATAAGGTCTCTCTGCATCAGGCCTTTTTTTGCGTAGTATAAATATGCCAGCGATAGTAAGCATATAAAATAAAACTACTACGAAGGAGATCATGTCCAGCAGCTGCCCGTATCTGCCACTCAGGCTCCAGATGCTGGCCGCAATACATTGTATCCATAAAGCTACCTGTGGCACGGCATTTTTATTTAATGTGCCTACATTTTTAAAGAACAGGCCATCTTTAGCCATAGTGTGATATACCCGGGCACCTGCGAGGATTAACCCGTTATTACAACCAAACGTAGAGACCATGATCAGCAGGGCGATGATGATGGCCCCGTTATCACCAAATATGCGTAAAGAAGCTTCCACTGCAGGACGGTCATCGGTTGCGAATGCAATTTTATCAAGCGGGAGCACATTCAGGTACATCAGGTTGGCAGCAACATAGATGACCGTAACTATCAATGTACCGAGAAATAAACTCAGCCCGATATTACGTTTTGGGTTTTTCATTTCGCCGGCAATAAAGGTTACATTATTCCAGGCATCGCTGCTGAAGATTGAACCTACCATCGCGGCAGCTATGGCACCGGCTAAAGCACTGCCTGAAATACCAATCCAGGTGCCGGGTTGTAATTGACCAGCCGCATCTTTTTGCCCAAAATCCTGCATGGCGGTAAAACCGGTCTTCCAGTTCTCTGCCCAGAAACTTTCCTTGACCACAAAGAAACCAAATGCGATCAGCCCGAAGAGGGCAAATAATTTTGCAGAAGTGAAAACGGTCTGGATGAGTTTTCCTTCTTTAACGCCTCTTGAATTAATATAGGTTAACAGGCAAATGATAACAATGGAAACCAGCTGACCCGAATACACTTTAATGATGCCTGCATCAAACAGGAAATAGTTATTCCCTAATTCAGGAACGAGATAAGCGAGGAATTTGGAGAAGGCCACCCCAACCGCAGCAATGGTAGCGGTTTGTATCACCGCAAAAAAACTCCAGCCATATAAAAAACCCATTAGTGGATTATAGGCTTCTTTCAGGTAAACATATTGTCCGCCTGCTTTGGGAAACATACCACTCAGTTCACCATAACTCAGGGCTGCGGTCAGCGTCATAAAACCGGTAATGAGCCAGACGGCTACCAGCCAGCCAGCACTGCCGACGTTCCGGGTGATGTCAGCACTCACAATAAAGATACCCGAGCCGATCATGGAACCGGCCACGATCATGGTACCATCAAACAGTCCGAGTGTGGGCTTAAAGGAAGTTGGTTGATCCTGCATAGCGTTAGTTTAAGAGGGACAGTTTTTTAGAAGCAGGGAAAATACAGATTTCCGGCAAAAACGGGTTAAAAGAATTATTAACGGCGGCTTTTTTAAAAGTTTTGTGGCTGGGCAATTTTTACCGATTTTCGGCAATCATTGTTACCATCAAATCCGTTGCATGTCAAAAAATAACCGGCTTACTTTATATATAATGATCGCCATGGTACTGGGTATCGTGGTAGGTTATTTTATCAATACCAATGCGTCACCGGAATTCATCAAAGCATTTGGTCCCAAGATCAAATTACTGACCACCATCTTTCTCCGGTTAGTACAGATGGTCATCGCCCCGCTTGTCTTTGCCACCCTCGTAGTGGGTATTGCTAAACTGGGCGACTTGAAAACAGTAGGCCGGGTGGGAGGGAAAGCCATGCTCTGGTTTGTGTCTGCCTCATTGATTAGTTTGTTCCTCGGGTTATTATTGGTGAGTATTACGAAACCCGGTGTTGGGGTAAACCTTTCCAATACTGACGTGGAGGGTGTAAAAGAATTGATGAAAAAGCAGGAAGAATTTTCCCTGGCGAAATTCATTGAACATGTGTTTCCGAAAAGTGTGATCGAAGCAATGGCGACCAACGAGATATTGCAGTTGGTGGTATTCTCTGTTTTCTTCGGTGTGGCATTAACTGCTATTGGTAAGGCCGGCGAACCAGTGATCAAAGCACTGGATTCTGTAGCACATGTAATGCTGAAGATGGTGGGGTATATTATGAATGTGGCACCGATCGGCGTTTTTGGAGCTATGTGTGCGGTGATCTCTGCAAAAGGATTAGGTATTCTGACCACTTATGCAAAGTATATTGGCTCCTTTTATCTTGGCTTAATTGTATTGTGGGCCTTACTATTATTGGTAGGCTACCTGATCTTAAAAAACAGGCTGCCTGTTTTATTGAGACGAATCTCCAACCCGATGGCTGTTGCCTTCAGCACCGCCAGCAGTGAAGCGGTATTACCCAAGCTGATCGAAGAAATGGAACGTTTCGGTTGTAAGGATAAGATTGTTTCGTTTGTACTTCCGTTAGGTTATTCTTTCAACCTGGATGGAAGTATGATGTATATGACATTTGCCAGCATGTTCATTGCACAGGCATATAATATTACATCCGTTACTGGTGATATCGGAACACAGATTACCATGCTGCTGGTATTCATGCTCACCAGCAAAGGCGTGGCCGGTGTGCCAAGGGCTTCGCTGGTTGTGGTACTGGCAACAGCCGGTATGTTTGGTATTCCTGCAGAAGGTATCGGCCTCATTTTGGCCATTGATGTTTTCTGCGATATGGGCCGTACCATGACCAATGTATTAGGCAATGCCTTAGCAACTGCTGCTGTCAGTAAGTGGGAAGGTGCACTGGCCCATGCACCACATGAGCATCATGAAGGGCATGATCATTCAACAACACAAAATCATTAAATCAAGAGGGAATAGTTATGTTTTTACTGGAAGCGTTTCATTGGACAAGTTTATTACAACCGCAATGGTATATTGAGAATGGCGGGCTGTGGCTTTTATTATTTGTGGTATTTGCAGAAACGGGTTTATTTGTGGGCTTCTTTCTGCCGGGCGACTCCTTGTTATTTGTGTCCGGCATCTTTGCGCATGAAATAACAAAAACCGGGCAGGCTCCTGAACCCGGACTAGGTTACCAGTTCTTAAAATTATTTGGTGTTGAATATCCTTATACCTACTGGATCGATCTTTTTGTATTGATCGGGCTGATCTCCTTTGTGGGTATTCTGGGTAATGCAGTGGGTTACTGGACAGGAAGAAAAGTAGGCCCGGCCATGTATAGCTGGAAAGACCGTTTCCTTTTCAAGAAAAAATATCTGCACCAGGCCCATGATTTTTATGAAAAGCATGGTGGCCTTGCTGTGATCGGTGCCCGTTTTCTGCCCTTCATCAGGACCTTTGCACCGATCGTGGCCGGTATCGTACAAATGGACAGGAAGAAGTTTCATTTCTTCAACGTAGTGGGATGTATCGCCTGGGTAAGCAGTATGATACTGGGCGGCTTCTTTTTACAAAAATGGGTGTGGGAGTGGTTCCAGTTTGATTTGAAAGAACATTTGGAGATCATTGTACTTGGTATCGTCCTTGTTACTACTGCACCGGTCATTATTAAAATGATAACCGGGAAAGCCAAGCACCCGGAAACGCCGGCGAAAAGCTAAATTATACTTGCCCATATGAATCAACCCAAACCAGCATCCATATTCAATGTAGCTGTTATTGTGGCTGCATTAGGATATTTCGTTGATATCTATGATCTGTTGTTGTTCACCATTGTAAGAGAGCCAAGTCTTGCAGGCCTGGGTGTTGACCTGGCAGATGGAAAAGCTGTGTTAGCGGCCAGTACCAAGATCATTAACTGGCAAATGATCGGGTTACTTATTGGTGGTATCCTCTGGGGAATCATGGGAGATAAAAAGGGAAGACTTTCTGTATTATTTGGGTCGATCATTCTTTACTCTGTTGCCAATTTCATCACCGGCTTTGTTGAAAATACCGATCAGTATGCCTACGCAAGATTTGCTGCAGGAATTGGTTTAGCCGGTGAATTAGGAGCTGGGATCACCCTGGTTAGCGAACTGTTGCCAAAAGCAAAAAGAGGTATTGGAACATCATTAGTTGCCGGTATCGGTTTGTTCGGAGCTGTATTTGCTTACTTTACCTTCAAATTTACCAATGACTGGCGCCTGTGTTATAAGATCGGCGGTGGATTGGGCGTTGCTTTATTATTTCTACGGATCAGTGTGGCAGAGAGTGGTATGTTCAAACAAGCCAGGGAACAAAATGTTTCTAGAGGGAACATACTCATGTTTATTAATAACGGGCAGCGGTTTAAAAAATATATACTTGCTATTTTAATCGGGTTGCCTACCTGGTATGTGATCGGCATACTGGTAAATTACAGTAACCGCTTTGCCAAGGTTTTTTACGAGGATAGCAAAATTGAATCAGGGCGGGCTATTATGTATGCCTATGCAGCTATTGCCGTCGGTGATATTTTAGTAGGCCTGATCAGCCAATATTTCAAAAGCCGGAAAAAGGCGTTGTATTTATTTTATGGCTTTACGATTTTATCAGGTATTCTTTTCTTCAGTGGCTTTATACAGTCTGATACCACTATGTACATTGCCTGTGCAGCATTAGGTTTCAGCACAGGTTTCTGGGCCATTTTTGTTACGATGGGAGCTGAACAATTCGGAACGAACCTCCGGGCTACCGCTGCCACCACGATTCCGAATATGGTCCGGGGTGCATTGCCACTGATCAACATGATGTTCCTGGATGTATTCCAGAAAAGCTGGGGCTGGGATATTGTGCAGAGTGGCATTATTACCGGTATCATTGTTATGGCGATCACCTTAGTGGCAGCCTATTTCACCGAAGAAACTTTTCATAAAGACCTAAACTATATCGAGGCAGAAGAAATGATGCCGTAGTTTTGAATATGCCTAAATTCCTCATTGTCCGCTTTTCTTCCATTGGTGATATTGTTCTCACCACACCTGTTATCCGTTGTTTAAAACAACAGGTTCCGGATGCAGAAGTGCATTTCCTGACCAAAGATGCCTTTCGTTCCGTAGTAGTGCACAATCCCTACATCGATAAACTCCATGTGCTGGCACATAGCTGGGAGCTGATGATTGAAGAACTGAAAGAGGAAGGTTATGATTATATCATCGACCTTCATCATAATGTGAAAACACTAAAACTGAAAAAGGCACTGAATGTTAAATCCTTTTCGTTTCACAAACTGAATATTGAAAAATATATTTATACCAGCATCAAGATAAATGTATTGCCCAAAAAACTTCATATTGTTGACCGCTACCTGAGAACAGTGGAATCATTCGGGGTAAAGAATGACGGTAACGGACTGGATTACTTTATTGCCCCGGAGGAAGAAACAAAAAAGCAGGATATCCCTGCTTCGCATTATGCCGGGTATATCGCTTGTGTGATCGGAGCTGCACATGGCACTAAACGATGGCCGGTGCAGAAATGGAAAGAGTTTTGTACCAATATGGACCACCCGGTTATGTTATTGGGAGGGAAAGAAGATGCAGCAGCAGGCAATGAGATCGCATCCGTGGATGATGTGAAAGTGTACAATGCATGTGGTAAATTCAGTATCAATGAAAGTGCCGACCTGGTGAAGAAGGCCAAACTGGTCGTAACTAACGATACAGGATTAATGCATATTGCTGCTGCATTCAAAAAGCCGATCATTTCCTTATGGGGCAATACAGTGCCTGCTTTTGGAATGTATCCCTACTATGGGGATAATTTCCGCCAGCATTATTTTGATGTGTTTGAAACAAAGAAATTGTGGTGCCGCCCCTGCTCCAAGATCGGGTATGATAAATGTCCGCTCGGGCATTTCAAGTGCATGCAAAAAATCGTCGCTGATGATATCGTGACCGCTGTTAAAAGAAGGCTGTGATCTTTTTCCACCAGGGTTCAGGTTTCGGGTGGAATAAAGGGTAAGCCGTATGCGCCTGCACTTCCGCCAAAATTTCTAATTCCAGCATGGATCGTTCTTCTGCGGTCAGTTGCCTGTTATTATCGGTAGTGCAGGAAAGCCAGTTTTGAATTTGTCTTGCTTCTGCAGGGGTAGATTCTCCGCGGAGGTATCTTCCTGTTTTCTGTATTAAAGTTTCTGCTGTCATAAGGGTAAGTTTAATGGTTGGGGATTACAAATATTAAAACAGGTTAAATGCTTTTTGAAAAGCATACCTGATCATTTTAACGTCAATGGATGGCAGGTAATGGCTCCACCATTTGTCCGGTTGTTTTTGCATAAACAAAGAGGAGCGCAGTGTGGCCATATTATCTGCATAAATTGGCTGCTCTACAGGCCTTCTAGCTTTTTGTAACTGATAAACGCTGAAACCGGGAATCACTTTTATTGCAGTAACCGGAATTTCATTTTCATCAGTGACTTGCGTGTTGATACTTTTAACCACAGACCGGCGGACTTCTGTGTATAGATGTAAGGAGAGAGAAAAGTTAACAGGTAATGTGTGTCGCTTTTCCCAAAGAGAAATAAAAATATCTCTTACGATCTGTTTGGCTGCTTCTGGTGAGCCTGTTTTGTCAAAGCAATAGGAGAATAAGGGATAAAAGTAGCGGTGATGGATCTCTTCAAAGGCTGAAGTATCATCTACTAATAACTGGTCAATAAGGGTTTGCTCCGGAGTGAAATTCCTGCTCATAAAGGGTACGATTTAATGAAACAATCCGGATACTGGAAGTTGTTAATCGCAGGAATTGGGGTACGAAATCTGGATGCAAACTATAAAGAAAATACGTTGATGCAAAACAAATGAGCTGCTGTTTTGATAGGAAAACTACGTGCCGGCAACGCAAAGATTTGAAGCTAAAAGAGATAAACCCGGTTAAAATATTCTAAAACTTATCCACTCGTAATTGTACGTTTGTGTTGATATTATTTTTAAGACCTGAAATAGTTTCTGTAATACCGCTGATTATAAAAGCAGTTAATGATGCATACTAAAGTAACGATCAGTTATCGGCTTATACTCTTTTTCTCTGCTCAGGCAGTTTATTGCTTTTGTTCAGCTCAGCTGACTTCGGGAGTCAGTTCATTTTTGATGAGCGATAGCGTACGGGTAACAATCGACCAGCCTACTGTTTTTAAAAGAAATAGAGAAACAGTCATTGTTTTTTTTGCTTTGCCAAACGGAAACACTACAGAGCAAACAATGGGTAAAAAAATGCAACCGGGTGATGACTGGCATTTTGATATCCAGCATATCAAAGCGCAGACCCGTTTTATCCGGCAACAGTGGAGTAAAAGGAATCTTGTTGTTATTTACCTGGAGAATAATTTGAAAAGCTGGCCTGCCTGGAAGCAACGTCATCCTGCATTCCGGCAACTGATCCCGCATATCATTGATTCATTGACCGGTCTGGTTGATGTTAAAAAGAAATCAGTTTACCTGAATGGCCACAGTGGTGGCGGGAGTTTTATTTTTGGATTCCTGGCTTCCTATGATAAAATACCGTCGTATATAAAAAGGATCAGTTTCCTGGACAGTGATTATGGATATGACAGCAGCTATTATCACAAATTCAGGCAATGGCTGCAAGAGGTAAAGGGAACAGCTTTAAATGTATTTGCGTATAACGACAGTGTGGCATTGTATAACGGGAAACCGGTGGTATCAGCAACAGGAGGTACCTGGTATAGGAGCCATTTATTGCTGAATCATTTATCTGCGGATTTCAGTTTTTCAAAATCCGGGGATGATAGTATTATCATTTATAAAAATGCTGGTCAGGGTATTCAATTTTTTTTCAAAACAAACCCGGATCGCAAAATATTTCATACCCAGCAGGTAGAACTGAATGGTTTTATCCACTCCATCCTCGCCGGGACAAAACTCGATTCCAAAAAATACAAGTATTTCGATGCAAGAGCTTATGCTGATTTCATTGAATAGGCAGATCAGTTAGCCAGTTCACTTAACTCAAGCCAGCGGAATTCTTTTTCATCAAGTAGTTGTGTTACTTCGCCAATGCGGTGGGATAGTTGCTGTAGTTCTTCAAAAGGAGCTGCCCCACTGGCTAATTTTTCAGTGATCACCTGTTTTTCTTTGGTAAGGTCGGCGATCTCCTTTTCCAGTGTCTCAAATTCCCTTTTTTCTTTAAAAGACAATTGGCGTTTGGGAGCTGCCGGTACCGGAGCCACATGCGCAATAACAGGCTCTGCTGGTTTGGCGGGCTCAGCAGTTGGATTTTTTTCTTCCAGCCTGTATAAGGAGTAGTTGCCCGGAAAATCTCTTATGTTTCCATCCCCTTCAAAAACAAATAAATGATCCACGAGTCTGTCCATAAAATAACGGTCATGCGAAACGATCAGCAGGCAACCAGGGAATTCACTTAAGAAATTTTCCAACACACCGAGTGTCGGAAGGTCCAGGTCATTCGTTGGTTCATCCAGTACCAGGAAGTTGGGATTGCGGAACAGTATGGATAATAAATGCAATCTTCTTTTCTCTCCACCACTTAAACTGCTGATATACGTGTACTGCTTGTCGGGATCAAATAAAAATAATTGCAGGAACTGCGCCGCACTGATAGAACCGCCGGTAGCTAAGGGAAAACTCTCTGCAATATTCTTAACAAATTCTATCACCCGCAGGTCTTCTTTTACAATCAAGCCCTGTTGCGAGTAATTACCAAATATAACGGTGTCACCAACATTCACTTTGCCGCTGTCCGCATGTTCTATGCCCTGTAAAATATTAATGAAGGTAGATTTACCCACTCCATTCTTCCCCACAACACCAATACGTTCTCCTTTTTTGAATGTATAATCAAATCCCTTTAGAATTACTTTCTCGCCATAGCTCTTATACACTTTTTTTAATTCGATCACTTTGCCACCGAGCCGGTTCATCTTCATCTGCAGCTGCATCTGTTCATCCTCGATCTTTTGTTTGGCTCTCTTTTCTACTTCATAAAAATTATCCTGGCGGCTTTTGCTCTTTGTTGTTCTTGCCTTGGGTTGCTTGCGCATCCATTCCAGTTCTTTTCGGTAAGTGTTCCGGGCTTTATCAATACTGGCCTGTTCGTTTTCTATCCGTGCCGCTTTTTTCTCCAGGTAATTTTCATAGTTGCCTTTGTACACATACATATTGCTGCTGCCATCCAGTTCCCAGATCTCATTACAAACCGCATCCAGGAAATAACGGTCATGGGTAACCAGCAGCAGCGTCACATTTTCTTTATCTAAATAATGTTCCAGCCATTCCACCATTTCTACATCCAGGTGGTTGGTAGGTTCATCCATGATCAACAGCACATGTTTGTGTTCAAAACCAATATCGATCAGTGTTTTGGCAAGGGCCACCCTTTTTCGCTGGCCACCGCTCAATGTTTTGACTGGTTGAGCGAGGTGATGAATATTCAGCTTTCCCAATACCTGTTTCACTTTCGCATCAAAATCCCAGGCATTCAGTTCATCCATTTTGATTAAGGCATCACCCAATTTGTTTCCATCTTCTTCCTCACTGGCGGCTTCATATTCTTTGATTGCATTAATGACGGGGTGGTTATGAAAGAAGATATTGTCCAGTACGGATTTTTCCTCCACAAAAGAGGGGTCCTGTTCAAAAAGAACCACATCCACATCTTTATTGATCCAGCATTTGCCTTCATCCGCGGTTTCCTGCCCGGCTAATATCCGCAACAAGGTAGATTTGCCGGTGCCATTCCGGGCCACCAGGGCAATCTTGTCGCCTTCTTCGATATGAAAGGAAATATTATTGAAAAGGGGCTTGATACCGTAACTCTTGGATAATCCTTCTACAGAAACATAATGCATGCTGCAAAGATAACCTAATGGCCCGCAATCCAGATGAGTAAGCAAAGAAGAATGGTGGCAACGAGGATGATAAGGAAGTTATATTTCTCCCGTTGTTCCCGGTGGCGATGTTTATCAGTGAATATATTGATCTGCTCATTGGCGACAGAATCATTACCAGCAAGCTGTTGAAGCCGTTTGGCAATTGGGATGACCTGTTGTTCCTGCAGGGGATTAGCGGACTTGATAATAGTATTGATGATCTGACGGGTGATAGTTGGCTCATTGAATTTTTTCAATAGGTCAACAACAGAAGGCGAGAGCAGGTCCAGTATATAATCTTTCAAACCCTCTTTGTCCATCCTGAAAACATCGAGTTTAGACGCATATCTCTCTAACTCTAATGCCTGCTTCAGCAGAGAAACAGGAGTTATAACTTCCTGCGTTTTTCGTTTGCCAATGCTCTGATCATACCAGCGTTGCTGCAGGTATTTTTCTTTTTTTGTTGGATTAGTCAGCACTTCATAGGCTTCTTTAATATCCGAAAACTGTGCAGCGGAGTAGGGGTCATTACCGGTTTTATCCGGGTGATGCAGTAAAGCCAGCCTCCGGTAAGCCTTTTTTATCTCGGGTAACGTAGCCGATGGTTCCAGTTCCAGCAGTTTATAATAATCCTTCAAATGCATAGCTGGCAGCGAAGGTAAGGCGGCGGCTGTTCATAAATAAACGGGCATTTTGATAAGAATTTACAACCAACTAACATACAAAACGGTCATGTAAGGGCAAATAAGTTTAATTTTAGATATCCTTTTCATTTTATAATCTTTTACATATGAACACACCTGGTAAAAAAAACCGCAGAGATTTTTTAAAAGCAACCGGTAAAGCAGGATTGGCTGCTGGTTTATCTGCTACCATATTGCCTGCCCTGGCAGCAGTCGGCAACAATGAACAGATCATAAATGGCGGAGCAGAAGACGTTTTGTTTACCCAACGTCCCTTGCCCTATGCGTTTGCTGCTTTAGAACCTGTGATTGATGCTATGACGATGGAAATCCATTATATGAAACATGCAGCTGCTTATGCCAATAACCTGGCGGATGCAGTAAAAGCAGAAGGAGTGGATACAGAAAAAGAGCAGCTGAGATGGTTGCTGGGAAAAATTTCAAAGTACTCTGCTAAGATGCGTAATAACGGGGGCGGGCATTATAACCATGAGTTTTTCTGGAGAAGTATGCAAGCCCCGGCTGAAGATAACTCACCGCAATCAGCAATCACCAAATTCATCATTCGTGATTTCGGTTCATTTGAAGCCTTCAAAACACAATTTACAGATGCCGGAAAGAACAGGTTTGGCAGCGGCTGGGCCTGGCTGGTAAAATCAGCCAATGGAAAACTGGCAGTAGGATCAACACCCAACCAGGATAATCCACTGATGGATATAAGTGATCTGAAAGGTATTCCGCTTCTGGGTTTGGATGTATGGGAACATGCCTACTATCTTAAATACCAGAACCGCCGGCCTGATTATATTAATGCCTGGTGGAAAACAGTGAACTGGAAAATTGTACAGCAACGCTATGATATGGCCTGATGCTATTTCAGGGTTTTATTAAAAAAATCAATGGTCCGGTGCCACGCAAGTTTGGCAGCGGTTTCATTATATCTCGTAGGTGCGGTATCATTATGAAAAGCATGGTTAACGCCTTCATAGATATATAACTCGTAAGGGATATTATTTTTCTTCAGGGCTTCTTCATAAGCCGGAATGCCAGCATTAACTCTCTCATCTAACCCGCCATAATGCAGTTGAATGGCAGCTTTGATTTTAGCAGTATCTTCTGCCGATGGCTGACGGCCATAAAATGCAACAGCTGCTTTTAGTGAGGGAACATTCACAGCCAGGTTATTACTCATTGCACCACCCCAGCAAAAACCAACACAACCCGCCTTCCCATTATAATCCTTGCGGGAGGGCAAGTAGTCAAATACATTGATAAAATTTTTCAGGTTGTCCTCTGCTTTCAGTTGTTGAAATTTCGTTCTTGCTTCATCTTCATTGGCCGGAGTTCCACCTAATGCAGCTAAGGCGTTCGGGGCAATAGCAAGATAACCTGCTTTAGCTGCTCTCCTGGCTACATCTTCAATATGTGCATTGAGTCCACGATTTTCATGTATTACGATCACTGCAGCATATTTTTTTTCTTCTTTAGGACGGGCCACATAGGCTTTCATTTCTGCCGGTACACCCGGGTAGCTGATGTATTCTGTAAAGAGATCATCATCTGTTGTAACCGCCGCATGGGAATAGTTTACTTCCAGCAAGGGGAGTAATGCCATAGCCGCAGCGGTGCCACCGGCTAACAGGGCCAACCGCTTCAGGAATTCCTGGCGGCTTAATGGTTTATGTGTGTATTCGTCGTAAAGATTGATGATCTGTTGGTCCATGATAAAAAAGATTGAGGTGTATTTAAAGTTACCGACTTTTTGAAATGTGAAAGTCTTTTGTACAAAGTTTTCATAAAACACCCGGTTTGTCATCCCGCTGCCAGCTGTATGGCATAAAACTGGCGTCCTACAAGTGAAGTACGAATTGAAGAAAACCAGTTTACTAAACAACATTTACATGAGTCTATTTTTTACAAAAAAACAGTCATCCATGAAACGGATCTTTCAAACTGCTGCATTGGCATTGTTTATAGTGCTGGTCAGCTCCTGGCGAAGCGATCTTGCTGCACAACCGTACCCGCCGGACAATTATAACAACAATAACAATGAGTACGGTGATGAAGAAGTTTCGTATCAAAAATTTTATGATGAACTAAGTCCTTACGGTCAATGGGTTCAGCATCCGTCTAACGGGTATGTATGGGTTCCCGATGCGGATGATAATTTCCGCCCTTATGCCACGAATGGTCATTGGGTGTATACTGACGACTATGAATGGATGTGGGTATCCGATTATGACTGGGGCTGGGCACCTTTCCATTACGGCCGCTGGGACCAGGATCAGTACCTGGGATGGTATTGGGTACCGGGTTATGAATGGTCACCGGCCTGGGTAGCCTGGAGAGATGGCGGAGATTATTATGGATGGGCACCGTTGAGACCCGGTATTAGCATCAATATCAGCATTGGTAGCTATAATCCTCCTTATGATTACTGGTGTTTTGCGCCGCGGCGTTATATCAATTATAACAGGGTATATGATTACTGTTATGATCGCCGGCAGAACATTACGATCATTAACCAAACGACGATCATCAATAATTACGGATACCGCCGTAACGTATTCTGCGCTGGTCCACGTAGGGCAGATGTGGAAATATATATCGGCCGCATTTCTCCGGTTCGTTTCCGCGGTTCTTCCAGACCGGGACGTTCCATCTTCAGGAACAATGAAGTGAATTTCTATCGTCCGAATGTGCGCCGAGATAATGAAAGACAATTTGCTCCCCGCCAATTTGAAAGATATGACCGGGAAAGAGCACAACGTGGTGAACGTTTTGAAAGAAGCAATGGCAGAAATGGTCGCCCTGAAGGCAACCGTTTTGAAAGAAACGATAACCAGCCGAACAGGAATAACGGCCGGATAGAAAGAAGAGATGATAATGTTCGTCAGCCACAACAGAATGGTAATGGACGTTTTGAACGCCAGCGGAACGATAACAACCGGCAGGGAGAAATAAGGACTCCACGGGAAAGGGAACCAAGGGCAGATCCTGGTAACAACGGAGGTAACCGGAATTTTGAAAGACGAACCCCGGAAAGAAATCCTCAGCCGCAGGTGCGTGAACCAAGGCGTGAGGTAAGAAGCGAAAACCGTCCGCCGCAACAAGTGGAAAGAAGGCAATCACAGCCACAGCAACCACAACGACAGTTTGAGCGGCGCAATGATAATAACAGTCCGCAGGGACGAACTGATAATGGTGGTGGTAACGGAAGGGGAAGAAACAGATTTTAATTGATCGTTGTCATGTATTTGCAAAAGGCCTCAGTATGAGGCCTTTTGCTGTGTATATGGTATTGTAATTGATAAAAATACGGTGGGACGACCGTTATTTTACATAGGCAAAAGCTGCGTTTACCGGAATTAAATGTAGTATTTTGAACCACGGTTAAAATCTGATATCTACTTATGGAATTACTGCAGCGTCTTCAACAATGGCAGCACCGAAAGGAAAGTAAAACTACACCTACACCTGCTGTACATTTATTATCCCCGTGGCAGCGGTTCTTCTTGTTTTTACGACATATAAAATCAACCGGGTTTACAGATGAACTGGAAGCTTATGAAAAAAGAAAGCTCGGCATTTTCAACTTATTGAATTTTTTTCAGCTCATTACCGGGATATTGATCCCGGTGATTGATTTTTTGACTATATCAAGCCTGCCGGTTACGGTTTGGGCTGTTGCTATGTTACCATCACTGGTCAGCTTAACAGCATTGATACTGAATGCAAAGTTCCAGTACAAAACAGCTTTACTGGTTTACTTTATATTATATCCCGTATTTACCTGCATCATTTATATCAATGGGATCAATCTTGGGGTAGAATTATCTTTTGTATTGTATGGACTGCTCTCTGTTTTCTTTTTGCAGGAGATCGGGTATATGCTTTTTTCGGTCGGCCTTTCGATGATCAGTTATTTTATTCTTTCAGTGGTTTTAAAAGATTACAGGTACCAGCTAAAATCTATTCACCTCGTAGCTTACCTCGTTAACCAGTTGCTTGCTATCGGTTATATTTTTTACGGATTCTATCTCATTAAAAGAGAAAATGCAGGTTACCAGTCAAGTATCATGCAGCAAAAGGAGGCGATGGAAAGACAAACAGGGCAATTAAAAAAACAGGCTGCGGAACTCGAAGAACTGAATGCACTAAAAAGTAAATTATTCTCGGTTATTTCTCATGACCTGAAAACGCCGATGTATGCTTTGCGCAATCTATTTCATAATGCACAGGAATTAAAAATGTCAGCATCCGAAATAAAAGCCATGCTGCCGGATGTGATCAACGACCTGAATTATACCACTGGCCTGATGGAAAACCTGCTGCACTGGGCCAAATGCCAGATGCAATCCAATGAAGTAAGAAAGCAGGAACTGGATATGAACAGTATGGTAGAGGATGTGATTCAATTGTTGAGAGTGCAGGCTGACGCCAAGCAAATAACCATTGAACGCAAAATGGCACTCCCTGCCTATGCTTTAGCCGACAGGGATATGATCAACTTGGTATTGCGTAACCTTCTTTCCAATGCCATCAAGTTCTCACCCCGGGAAGGACGTATTGTGATCGGTATCCAGGCATATGATTCATTTACGGAAGTGTTTATCCGGGATTCGGGTTCCGGAATTAGCAAAGAAGTAATGCAGAAAATCAATGAGAATAATTTTTACAGCACCCCTGGCACCGCCAGCGAAGCCGGTACAGGACTGGGCTTGATGTTATGCCGGGAATTCCTCCAGCGTAATCACGGAAATATGATGATCGAAAGCGAGCCCGGAAGAGGCAGTACTTTTTCTTTTACGTTGCCGCAGCCATAATCTAAAAATAATTTCTCCGGCTATCCATAAATACATATTTTCGGTTTAATTCTTTGTACCCCCTCTATTCCCGTAAAAACCTTCTCCGTAATCCCGATGGATACTTTCAAAACTAATGAGAGGAATAGCTATTCTTACGTTTACTACTTTTATAACCATAGCCGGGCAATCCCAGGAATTGTCAACGGCAGAATTGATTTCACTCACCTCTCTGACCCCGCAGAAATTTGAGCAGGCGATTAATAAAAAAGGCTACCAGAAAGCTGATATGACGGACAGGGGTGATGCTGTTGTGCATGTGTTCAATCCTAAACAAAAGAATGCTGAAGAAGTTAAGATAAAACGATACGCAGAGAAATACCAGCAGGGTGAAGAACAGTTTTTGGTCTATGCCACTTCCTCTTTAGCTGAAAATAATACCATCAGGGAGAAATTAAGAAAGGAAGGTTTCTTTTGCCCGGTTGATTCTGTTATCTACAACGGCAGAGAAATTCTTTTTCAAAAGAGGAATATGGTGGTGGCTGCTGCCTGTTTAGTAAGCCCGGCCGATACAGTCTATTCTTTTCGTTTCCAGTATAAGAATTTACCCGCTCCGGCCCGGGTCAATTTCGCCGATGACCTGTTGCAGTTCACTTCTCATCAGCACCTGGTAACGATGTTTGGTGCGGCTAACGTTACAAAAGACCAGTATTATTTCTCAGATAACGAGATTAATGCCTGTACCGTGTTATTCCCCAATACCAGCCGGCAGGCCATTTTCATCTGGAATGATGAGATGAACCTGGCTGACCTGGGATCCATCGTCATCGGCGGTAGTGTAAGAGGAGGAAACAGCACGGAGAACGAAATGCTGCAGGTATCTGAGAATGCATGGATGCTGCGGAACGGGATCAGGGCGAATATGAAACTGAGCGAATTGCTGGAATTAAATGGTAAGGATTTTACGATCTATGGTAAAGAATCTGATTATTTCATGAAAGCTGATGCTGCCGCAGAAAAAGGAGATATCGATTTTAAAGAAGTATCAGTTATTATGGGATGTTTAAATTGCGGATCTACTTATTTACTCAATAAAGAAAAACTGAGTGCCGAAGATGCGCTGGATAATAATCTGTCAATGCATGTGCTGATGCTGATATTATATCCCACGGATAATACTACTAAAGACGAAGTAAAAACCAAATAATAAAAAGCCTGCAATTGCAGGCTTTTTTATGGGTAGTATTTTGAAATTACGCTTCAGCTTCCATATAACTTTCCACCGGCTCACAGGTACAGATCAGGTTCCTGTCACCATGTGTGTTATTTACTCTTGCTACAGAAGGCCAGAATTTATTTTGTGTTACATAGTATAACGGGAATGCAGCCTGTTGTCTTGTGTAAGCATGTTTCCATTCATCAGCTGTTACTACAAATTGTGTATGTGGTGCATTTTTCAGGGGATTATCTTTTTTATCAGCCACACCCTCTTCAATCGCTTTGATCTCTTCCCGGATTGACAACAATGCATTACAGAAACGATCCAGTTCTCCTTTGTCTTCACTCTCTGTTGGCTCAATCATGATCGTACCCGGCACTGGGAAACTCATCGTTGGTGCATGGAAACCATAATCCATCAACCGCTTGGCCACATCTTCTGCTTCGATCTCTGCTGTTTTTTTGAACGGACGCAGGTCAACAATAAATTCATGAGCACAAGTAGCATTTGTTCCCAGGTACAATACATCATATGCCCCATCCAGTTTGGCCCGCATATAATTTGCATTCAGTATCGCATATTCGGTAGCCGCTTTCACCCCTTCGGCACCCAGCATACGGATATAACCATAGGAGATGAGTAAGATAGACGTACTGCCATAAGGAGCTGCACTCACTGCATGAGCAGATCCTGTTTCCACATGACCCGGTAAATGTTTGGCCAGGTGTGCTTTCACACAGATGGGTCCCATGCCGGGGCCACCGCCACCGTGGGGTATGGCAAATGTTTTATGCAGGTTCAGGTGACAAACATCGGCACCGATCAAACCCGGTGCAGTAAGTCCAACCTGTGCATTCATATTCGCACCATCCATATACACTTGCCCGCCATGCTGGTGAATGATATCCGTGATATCTTTTACTGTTTCTTCATATACACCGTAGGTACTGGGGTAAGTGATCATTACACCGGCCAGTTCATTACTATATTGTGCTGCTTTCGCTTTCAGGTCTTCCACATCAATATAACCGTTCTCCAGTGCTTTCACCACCACTACTTTCATACCAGCCATTACTGCAGAAGCAGGATTGGTACCGTGAGCAGAGATCGGGATCAGCATGACTTTGCGGTGATGATCGCCATTGGCTTCATGAAAACTTTTAATGGTCAATAGCCCGGCATATTCACCCTGTGCGCCGCTGTTGGGTTGCAGGCTGCAGGCATCAAACGCTGTTATCTCACAGAGATATTTACCCAATTCATCAATGATGTATTTGTAGCCCTGTGTCTGATCTGCAGGAGCAAAAGGATGTATTTTGCCCCAATGACTCCAGCTCAACGGCATCATTTCACTGGCGGCATTCAGTTTCATGGTGCAGCTGCCGAGTGAGATCATAGATGTATTTAATGAAAGATCTTTATTCTCCAGCGATTTGATATACCGCATCATCTGGCTTTCACTATGGTGTGTATTGAACAGGGGATGTGATAAGAAAGCGGATGTTCTTGTCAGCGATGAAGGAATATGGTTCAATTCATCATCATGATGAATATCAAATGCCACCGGGTCTTTATCGTTCTCAAAGCAATTGATCAGGTCATACAGGTCTTCGAGTACCACGGTTTCATCAAGGGAGATGCCGATATGGTTATGACCGATATAACGGAGATTGATCTGTTGTTGTTCAGCTTTTGCTTTTACCGGTGCTATATCTTTTACTTTCACCACAATAGTATCGAAGAAATTACCGGAGTACAATTCAAAACCTCTTTCTTCAATAGCTTCAGCAATGGTTTGTGTTAAGAAAGCTACCCTCTTTGCAATGTTCTTCAATCCGTCCGGTCCGTGGTACACGGCATACATGGCTGCCATATTAGCGAGCAATGCCTGTGCTGTGCAAATATTAGAAGTTGCTTTTTCTCTTTTGATATGTTGCTCTCTTGTTTGCAGCGCCATTCTCAAGGCCCTGTTGCCCTGTGCATCCACGCTCACACCAATGATGCGGCCGGGAATACTTCTTTTAAAATCATCTTTGGCAGCAAAGAAGGCAGCATGTGGTCCGCCATAACCCAACGGTACACCAAAACGCTGGGCAGAACCAACAGCTACATCGGCTCCTAATTCCCCCGGGGGCGTTAAAAGTGTCAATGCAAGGAGGTCAGTTGCCATTACAATAAATGCACCGGCTTCATGAACAGTATTGATGAATGCCCGGTAATCTTCAATGCTTCCTTTATCATTCGGGTATTGAACAATAGCGCCAAAATAACCGGAATCGATCGTTGCTGTTTTATAGTCACCGTAAACGATCTCTATACCAACAGGTACAGCTCTTGTTACCAGTACATCTTTTGTTTGCGGGAAAATCTCGTTGTCAACAAAGAATTTAGGCCGTTCAATATGATCCTGTTTGTTGAGGGTGTTAAAGAACATCGTCATCGCTTCAGCTGCGGCGGTGGCCTCATCTAACAAGGAAGCATTGGCAATGGGTAAAGCCGTCAGGTCGCTGACCATGGTTTGGTAATTCAGTAAACTTTCCAGGCGGCCTTGTGAAATTTCAGCCTGGTAAGGAGTGTATTGGGTGTACCAACCCGGGTTTTCAAACACATTCCGCAGGATCACAGAAGGGGTGATGGTATCATAATAACCCTGGCCGATATAATTTTTATAGACCTTATTCAGTAACGACACTTCTTTGATATGCTGCAGGTATTCATGCTCACTCATGGCGGCCGGTATTTCAAGTGGCTGTTGCATACGTATAGCGGCAGGAACAGTTTTGTCAACCAGTGCAGCAAGGCTGCTGACGCCGATGGTTTTCAGCATGCTCCGGGTATCCGTTTCATTGGGTCCGATATGACGGGGAATGAACTCGTTGGATTGTTGTTCAAAAAGACTCATAAAAAGGGTGCTTAGAGTGTAAAAAGATGCGCAAAGTTACGGGAGGACCATCATAAAATAGGTGACTTGTTGAAGGGTGGGGATAAGGGGTGAAATAGCTGGAATATCTACCTGTAAATGCCTTTCTTTGCAGGATGCAGGAAAAGCTATTACAGAACTGGGAAAAGAAGTCGGGCGAACGCCAGAAAGAGTATAAAAAATACCTGCACCGGGCGGACAAGAACAAGGTATTGAAACAACTGCCCGACCTGAACGAGCAGGCTTTTGAAAAAATTGACTGCTTGCAATGTGCCAACTGTTGTAAGAATTATTCACCCCGGTTCACGCCGCCGGATATAAAACGGATCAGCAAATTCCTGGGCATGAAAGATGGCGATTTCCGGGATACCTACCTGCGGGTGGATGAAGAAGGTGATAATGTGCTGAAAGAAATGCCCTGTGCTTTCCTGGGTGCTGATAATTACTGCTCCATTTATGATGTCCGTCCCACGGACTGTGCCCGTTTCCCGTATATGGATGATGACTTCATGCTGAAACGGCAACCGATGGCTTTAAAGAATACCAGTTTTTGTCCTATTACGTACTATGTAATTGAGAAACTGATTGAGGCGGAGAAAGGGAAATAAATACTAATACGTCTAGTTAATCTAACTAAATTGTTATTTCCTGTTATCATCCTTCTTTCCACCCGACGTACTGATCCATCCCCAGATGATCAATGCCGCAATAATGATAACAACGATCTTCATGTTGTTTATTTAGCCGTCAACTCTTCGTACGCTGCCTGCAAAGGCCGCTGGAATCCATCTCCCTTCCATTCGGTCTCGCCGGGTAAAGCTGTGTTCTTCAAAATTTCTTCCTTGGTCTTACCGGCTTTTATTTCGTCATCGGCAAATTTTAATACCCTGCCCAGGTAGTCGCCAAATTTTTTAAGGTCATCCGACGTACCGGTTACTTCATAGCCGGTGCCAGAGTGCCCGTATACAAACATCGTTTTCTTGTCGAAGGTATCCACGGCTTTGTCCAGTACTTTTATCCAGCTGTTCATATTAGCACCCGCACTGCGATCCACGTATGGATGACGGCGATTGAACAGGAGGTCGCCCATATGAACAATATTCGCATGCTGAAAATGTACTAATGCATCACCATTGGTATGCCCCGCACCAAAATAATGCAGGCATATTTTTTCTTTGCCCACTTTCTCGCACCAGGTGGTGCCAAAGGTCTGGTCAGGATATAATTGTTTGTCTTCCGTTTTATTTTTTTGTGCCGCTGCTTCCTGGTTCTTTTTGGAATTCTCATGTGCCAGCACATGCTCCACGATTCCTTTGAACGCAATATTACCTCCACTATGATCGCCGTGATGGTGCGTATTGATCAGTAACTTGAAAGGCTGTTCGCTTTTCTTCTTCAGTTCATCGATCAGATGCTTACTCTGGTCGGGGAATTGTGAATCCACCACTACAATCCCTTTCTTGGATAATAAGAAAGCAATGGTACCGCCCCTTTCCGTAAAGATGCCCACCTCATTGCGCAGCATAGTGATCTTCCAGGGGTCATCAAAAAAGCCTGCTAATAACTTTTGTTGTGATAAGGTCAGTGCGCCAACAACCATGGCGGAGTTTTGAATAAAAGAACGGCGGTTCATATAGAGAAGTTTATTTGTTAATCAGTTTACTGGTTACCGGGTAACAAACCATTATCGCTGTTTGTTGATTTGAAGTTACGATTTAGTGTTATAAATACTAAAGGAGAATAAAGGAATGTGCAACCTGGTTTTTTTCTCTGGTTGAAAAGAGTTTAATACTCAAATTTTCGCAACCCCGGTGCTTTGAACCATGTGACGACCACAACAACCAGCGTCATACAACCGCCAAAGATGACAGAAGGTACAGTCCCCATGGCAGCGGCAGCTACGCCGCTTTCAAATTGGCCCAGTTCATTGGAAGAATTGATGAAGATGGAATTCACGGAAGAAACACGGCCCCGCATTTCATCCGGCACAAATAATTGTACCACGGTGCCCCGGATGATGACACTCACACCATCAAACAAACCACCGGCAAACAAGGCTATAAAACTTAACCAGAAATTTTGTGATATGGCGAAGACAAGAATACAAAGTCCGAAACCTGCCACCACATATAATAAGGTTCTTCCCTGTTTCTTTTTCAACGGGTGGGTGGTAAGCCAGGCAATGGCGACAAAATTGCCTAAATAAGTAGCTGCGACTAACCAGCCCAATCCCTGCGGACCCACATGCAGGATATCACTCGCAAATACGGGCAACAATGCAATGGCACCGCCAAACAACACAGCAAACATGTCAAGGCTCATGGCACCTAACAATGCTTTTTGATGAAAGACAAAACGTAATCCTTCCTTTACGCCGTCCCATGTTTTACTGCTTCCCTGCCAGCTGACAGGTTTGGGTTTTATTTTTTGAAACAAAAAGAATGAAATAGCGATCAGTACACAAACGGGGGTGAAGGCGATTGTTATATTGGTATAACCCATTAATACGCCGGCTACAGCCGGGCCGGTAACGGCAGCAATGAGCCACACCATGCTATTGACCGAAACAGCTTTTACTAATGACTCCTGCGGGATCAGTTGCGCTAAAAATGCATTGAACGCAGAGCCGGTGAAGGCCCGTACAGCACCCGTGCAGAATACCAATGCATAAATACTCCATTCAATTAAGGGTCTTGAATAATTCTCCTGCATCCAGTGGGAAGTAACGATCAGTAAACCCAGCATGATAAAAAAATACAGCGCAATGCAAATGCTGATGAGTTTATGTTTATTGCTTTTATCCACTTTTACCCCGGCAGGTAAGGCCAGAAGGATAGCAGGGATCACTTCAGACAATCCCAAAAAACCAAGCGCCAGTTTACTGCCGGTTATTTCATATAATCTCCAGCCTAATAATACCGGGGTCATTCTGAGTCCGGCAATAAATAATATCCGTGCAATGATGAACCAGGTAAATTCTTTATTGATAACCGGTATGGGAATGCGTTTCATCATGGAAGTGAAATAAAATGCTGACCATCTTCATAGTCTTTCTCCAGTGCTTCATAGATCACCTGCAAATGTTTTTCATTACCGAGAAAATCGGCGTTGCTGGCATCCACGTACAGGGTTTTGATATTATGCTGTTTAATATAATTCGTATATGTTTCCTGGATGTTAAACAAATAATCATCCGGGATATTCTGTTCGTAAGAACGGTTTCGTTTTTTGATATTACGCTGCAGTTTGCTAACGGGTGCATGCAGGTAGATCAGGATATCCGGTTGTATCAGTTGCTGGTGAATGATATCGAACAGCCGCTGGTAAAGCCGGAACTCATCTTCCGGCAGGGTTACTTTGGCAAACAAAAGACACTTGGTAAAAAGATAATCAGAGATGGTCAGACTCTGGAACATATCGGATTGCTGGAGCAGGTCTTTTTGCTGTTTGAAACGTTCGGCCATGAAAAATAATTCCAGCGGGAATGCATATTGCTGCGGGTTCTCGTAAAACTTTGGCAGGAAGGGATTATCGGCGAATTCTTCCAGTATCAGTCTTGCATTATAATGTTTGGATAATAAATGAGCCAGCGTTGTTTTACCGGCGCCGATATTTCCTTCTATGGTGATAAAGTGGTACTTCATTGACGAGAACTGTGACTGTACGGTGTGTAAAGCAGCAAAATAAAAGAAATGAAAGGTCAAATCCGGAAGCCCGGAAAGTTTGTGGATAAATCAGGAAAGCTGTTTCACTTCCAGTTCATCCCGGCATTCTTCCAGCAACAGCGCAATCGTTTTATTCAATACGGGGTGCATAACAGCCGCTGCGATCTCTGCCAGTGGTAACAGGGCAAAACGACGGTTGGGTAGTTCCGGATGGGGTAGTTTCAGGAAATGATAATTATGTTTCTCCTGGTTGAATAAGAGGATATCAATATCAATAATGCGGGGGCCATATTTCTCCTCCCGGATCCGGCCCATGCTTTTTTCTGCTTTCAGGATACGCCGGATGAGTTGCCGGGCATTCAGTTCGGTATCCAATGCAAGGGCCTGGTTCAGGAAAGCCGGCTGGTCGGTCTTACCCCAGGCCGCCGTTTCGTACAACGAAGAAGCCTGTACAATAGTACCGCAATCCTTATTCAGCAAGACTCTTGCCGTTGCCAGGTTTTCCTCCCGGTCGCCCATATTGCCGCCTGTAAGTAAATATGCCCTGTTCATGATTGATCAACTGCTAAAGGGTCAAATATCTTTATTTTTGGCATTCATCAACGGATTACTTGTATGCGCAGTTTCTTTAAAACATTTTTTGCCGCCTTCCTGGCATTGGTACTTTTTTCATTGCTGGTCTTTTTTGTGCTGGCCGGCATTATCGGGGGATTGGCCACCAAACAGGTGTCTAAAGTGGAGCCACAATCAGTACTGGTGATTGACCTGGGGCAGCATTTTAAAGAACAGGTGCAGGAGGATCCTTTTTCAATTGTAAGTGGTGATGAGGAAAAAACCATTCCCGGTTTGTATGATCTTGTACGGTTAGTGCAATATGCCAAAACTGATAAACACATTGAAGGGATTTACCTGCAGGCACATGCAAGTCCGAATGGTTTTGCAGCCAGCGAGGAAATAAGAAAAGCCTTACTTGATTTTAAAAGCAGCGGTAAGTTCATCATGGCTCATGGTGATGTGATGACGCAACGGACCTATTCCATCGCCAATGTGGCGGATAAAATTTATATCAGCCCGCAGGGTATGCTGGAATGGGTGGGGTATAGTGTGGATTATGCTTTTTTGAAAGGGACATTGGATAAACTGGAGATCGAACCCCAAATATTCTATGCGGGTAAATTCAAAAGTGCTACCGAGCCGCTCCGTTCCGACAGGATGACGGAAGCCAATAAACTGCAAACAACAGTTTGGCTGAATGATTTGTATGATGAGTTATTGATCAATACCGCAGCGGCAAGAAAATCAGATACAGCAGTATTGCGGCAACTGGCGAATACAGCGGCTATACAAACCGTGCAAGATGCAGTGGATAACAAATTAATCGATGGTGCTAAGTATGACGATGAGGTAAAAGATGAAATTAAGAGCAGGCTGAAGATCGATAAATATGAACGGATCGCTTTTATATCTGTCAATAAATACATGAGCACCGCTAACTATATTAAAACGGGTGCAGAAAAAATTGCATTGATCTATGCGGAAGGAGATATCGTGGATGGCAAGGGCGGCAAGGATATGATCGGGGGAGAAGGGTATCGTTCTTTATTGCGCAAAGCCCGGCTGGACCAATCGGTGAAAGCAATTGTGTTTCGTATCAATTCCGGTGGCGGCAGTGCTATGGCCAGCGAGAATATCTGGAGGGAACTGGAGCTGGCCAAAAAGGAAAAACCAGTTATCGTAAGTTTTGGTGATGTGGCGGCTTCGGGCGGTTATTATATTGCTACAGCGGCTGACAGCATTTTTGCACAGCCTTGTACGATCACCGGTTCTATCGGTGTGTTCGGCATTATTCCCAATATGCAGGGTTTCTTTAAAAATAAACTGGGTATCACCTTTGACGGAGTAAAAACAGGACCTTATGCAGATGCCATGACCATCAGCAAACCCATGAATGAACAGGAAAAGAAACTGGTGCAGGCAGAAATTGAAAGTATCTACGCCCTGTTCAAGAAAAGAGTGGCCGAAGGAAGAAATAAAGACACGGCCTATATCGACAGCATTGCACAGGGAAGAGTATGGACCGGCATCAAAGCAAAAGAAATTGGTTTGATCGACCGGTTTGGCGGGTTGGAAGATGCAGTGAAAGCGGCGGCTGCCAAAGCAAAACTTACAGATTATTTTGTGGCAGAATTTCCTGAACCGGAAAATTTCTTTGACCAGATCATGGGGAAAACAAGTAACCCGCTGAACTATGCACAAAAAATGAAAGAAGAGATCGGGGAAGAGAATTTTAAATTATATGAACAACTGAAAAAAATAAAACAGATGACAGGCTCCGTGCAGGCAAGGTTGCCCTTTGAATTCTTTGTCCGTTAAGCACGGAGATTACTGATTTTGGGAACACAGTTCAGCGGGTAGGCTTACATTTGCGCACCACAATTAATTTTCATGTCAAAACCTTACAGCCAGTCGAAAGCCCTTTGGGCGATTACAAGGGCCAGTTTTAAAGCGATCTTCAACCAGCCAACGGCTATCGTATTCAGTTTGCTGTTCCCGATCATTTTTATTTTAATATTCGGGGCTTTTGGAAGCGGGGGCGGACCTACTTACAGGATCACCATGGCAACAGGGGCTGATACTTCCAATGCGTTGTATGATGCTCTTAAAAATAATCCCAGCATTCGTATCAACAGGTATGCTGACACGATAGGCCTGAATAAAGACCTGATCAAAGGAAGGCTGACAGCAATTGTGGATATAAAAACAGAGAGAGATTCTCTTAACAAACCTCATTTTACGATCAGTACGAACACAACCACAGCAAGTTCTAATACTTTTTATTCTTTTAAGCAAGTTCTTGAATACACTAAACTGAAGTTTGATGCAGCGATGTCCGCGGATAGGACCGAGTATGTAACTATCAATGAACCGGAAATCCGGGAAGTAAGAAAATACCGCCAGATCGATTTTATATTGCCCGGCCAGTTAGGGTTTTCTATTCTATTCTCCACCCTGTTTGGTATAGCCTTTACATTTTTTGGATTGAGAGAACAACTGGTACTGAAACGTTTTTATGCTTCACCGGTCAGCCGTATCAATATTCTTTTGGGTATTGGTATGAGCCGTTTGTTCTTCCAGTTAGTGAACGTGGTGGTGCTGATCCTGTTTGGCTATTTCTTCCTGGATTTTACCTTGCAGCATGGTGCACTGACATTTTTTGAAATGTTGCTTATGTCTGTCCTTATGCTCTTTTTGCTGATGGGGGTCGGCCTCATCTTCAGCAGCATTGTAAAAACAGATGCATCCATTCCGTTACTGATCAATTTATTCGGGTTCCCCCAGATGTTATTGTCCGGAACTTTTTTTACCATTGAAGTATTTCCCAAATGGCTGCAGGAAATCTGTTTTTACTTACCGTTAACCCAGTTCAACAATGCCATGCGAAAAATCTCTTTCGAAGGCCTAAGCATTTTTGAATGCTGGAAAGAAATCGGAATTCTTGGTGTCTGGATGGTTATTATTTATGCGATCCTGGCAAGGGTGATCCGCTGGCAGTAAACGTTGTTTATTGATTAATTGTATCGTTTAATTTTTTTGCTTTGAGATTATTGAAATTAGCCATCATCAGTTTTTTGTTTTTTTTCCTGCTGATCACAGGCATATCGCTTTTTATACCTTCTTCTGTACGCATATCGAGGGCGGTGGAAATAACTGCCCCGATGGATAAGATAATGGAACAAATTGCCCATGCAGAAAACTGGAAAAACTGGTATCCCGGTGCTGATTCATTACGACTGCTGATGATTGCTGGGGAGCCTAAAGGGGTTATTGCTGCGAACGATTCCATGCAGGGCTTGCAGATCATCGAAGTAAACGACAGTATAGTGATCGCTGCAAATGTGGGCAAGGGTTCTAAAGAAAACAAAACCGGCTGGAAGATCATGAGTGGCGGCAGCACCACTTCGGTGCAGTGGTATATGGATTTTCAACTCCGCTGGTATCCCTGGGAAAAATTCGCCAGCCTCCTGTTTGACAAACAATATGGTACACCCATGGAAATGGGATTAGGTAAGCTTAAGAAAATGTTGGAGAATAATTGACCAGTGGTAAGGGGTTTGCGCCAGATTCACTTAATTTCATAGTATACTTTAAAAACATAAACTATGTATATCAAATCTCTTCTGGTGTTAGTAGCCACTATAGCTACTATTTCTGTTACCGCACAAAATGGCCCCCGCCAGCGCAAAAGCCCACATGATACGGTAACCAGTGCAAATGCTTCTGTTACTTATGGCCGTCCTTTTAAAAATGGCCGTGTTGTATTTGGTACACTGGAGAAATTTGGTAAAGTATGGCGTGTGGGTGCTGATGAGGCCACTACCATTACCTTCAATAAGGATGTGAAATTCGGCGGTACTGGTGTTAAAGCAGGTACTTATACTTTGTTTGCGATTCCTAATGAAATGGAATGGACCATTATTCTTAATTCGCAGTTGGGCCAGTGGGGTGCTTTCAGTTATGAAAAGAATAAGGATAAAGATGTGGCGAAGATGAATGTAAAGGCGAAGAAATTGAGTACAACAGTGGAGCAACTCACCCTGCGGTTTGAAAAAAATAATTCCCTGATCATTGAATGGGATGACACACAGGTGGAAGTGCCGTTCAGTTTTTAACCTAAATAGAATGTATTTGAAAAGGGTTGCTATGGCAGCCCTTTTTTTATGCCGGGAAACTGATTTTTCCCATTGATACATTAGGAATGCCCTTTCTGCCATCGCCGAATTTTAATTGCCCGCCTGCCACACACTCGTTGGCGAGTAAAGCAAACAGCACCGCTTCTTTTGCATCGGGATTAACAGCCAGGTCTTCTGTTGAACGAAAAATGATGCCCGGCAACTGGTCCTGTATATGTTCCATCAGCAACGGGTTATGCATGCCGCCACCACTGCAGTACACTACAAATTCTTCACCCTCATGAAAACAGGTCTTAATACTTTTTACGATCATATCCGCGGAGAGGCAATTGAGGGTGGCCATAACATCTTCGGCTGAAAGACCCAGAGTGCCTGATCGTTCCTGTGCTGATCGTATATAGGAGAGATTGAATAATTCAGGTCCTATCGTTTTAGGGAAAGAAGCGGTGAAGAAGGAATGATCTTTTAAGGCACTTAATAATTCTTCATGAATTGTTCCTTTCCGTGCCATTGCCGCATTTTCATCAAAATATATTCCCGGTGAGTTTTTTTGTATCCAGGCATCCATTAAGGTATTACCCGGCCCCACATCCGTACTGAATACTTTTGCAGCATCTTTATCGGCTGGTAAAAAAGTGAAGTTGGCAATACCGCCGATATTCAGCATGATCCTGTTCTCACCAGCCTTGGAAAAAATAAGATAGTCGCCATACACCGCTAAAGGAGCACCTTCGCCGCCGGCCGCCACATGTTTCTGCCGGAAATCGCTGAGTGTGATAATACCGGTATCAACGGCGATATGGTCGCCATCACCTATTTGTAAAGTAGCATTCGGAAATTCCGCATGTCCATGTAATAGTTGGGGAGCATGATAAATTGTTTGGCCGTGACTGGCGATAAGATCTATTTGTTCGTTAGTATAATTCCATTTCTTCAGGCAACTATTTAAAATAACCGCATGTTGTTGAGCCACCCAGGCATTCAGCAAGCAAACCATTTCCAGGTTGGCATCTTTGCGGGAGAAAATGCTTTTTAATTTTTCTTTGAAAGAAGCTTCATACGCTACTGTAGTAAATTCTACTAACTCCAGTTGGGTGTTGCTGCCATCGCCGCTGATCCGGCAAAGAGCAAGATCCAGTCCATCAAAAGAAGTTCCACTCATCAGGCCAATGATCAGCCGGTTTTCCTTGCAGGCGATATCATACAGTCGTTGGATCTGTGTATTCATGAGGCTCAGTTTGTCGGTTTCGTGCAACTAAATTTACGATTTGTTGAGATTTTTTGCAGGTTTTGGTAAAAAAGATTGCAATTATTTGCAGATTTGAGCAAAACAATTTTAAATTCGGTCAAACAACCAACGATCTGCTCTATGCTGAAAAGGGAAAGACAGGATTTTATTCTGCATGAAGTGAACCTCCACAACAGGGTGTTTACTGCTGATCTTTCCGAGGCTATTAATGTATCCGAGGATACCATCCGCAGGGATCTGCAGGAATTAGCGGATACCGGCAAGATCATTAAAGTACATGGTGGTGCCCTTTCGAAATCCTTCCAGGCCAATTTCAATGTCAACGGCGTTTATTCGTTGGATAATAAAAAGGTCATTGCCCGAAAAGCAGTGACCCTTATTAAGGATGATATGTTTGTGCTCACCACTGGTGGCACCACGATCATCGAATTAGCCAAATCATTACCCGAAAATTTAAAAGCCACTTTCATCACTGGCAGTTTGCCCGCAGCGATGGAGTATGTGCATCACCCGAATATTGATATCATTTTTATTGGTGACCGTGTTTCCAAAAATTCAAGAATAACAGTGGGGGGTGAAGCGATTTCCCGCATCAAACAAATAAGAGCCGACTTGTGCATATTAGGCATCAATGCAATGGATGCCACGAATGGTGTAACGGATAATGACTGGGATGTGGTGCAGGTAAAACGGGCGATGATAGAGTCTGCTGAAAAAGTGGTGGCTTTATCGATTTCGGAGAAACTGAATTCATCACAAAGGATCAATGTATGCGGACTGGATGAAATTGATATGCTGATCACAGAACTGACCCCCGGCGATCCGCAACTGGAAGCGTATGTAAAGGCCGGTATAAAAGTGTTATAACGTTTTTGTAAACCTATATAGTTTTTTAACCCCAAAAATTGCATTATGAAAAATCTGCTTTGGTTAGGGCAGGGGCGGTGGAAAGCCTTTTCTTTCCTCTTGTTCCTGCAGTTGGCTGCTCTCCTGGTTACAGCCCAGGTCCGTGTGTCTGGTAAAGTAACCGGTACAGATGGAAATGGAATTGCTTCTGTCTCTGTACAGCTTCGTGGTACTAGCATTGGTACGGTATCAGATGGAAATGGACTTTACAATTTCACAGCTGATATAAAGCCCGGTTCTTACACACTGGTCTTTTCAGGTATTGGTTATAAGACAACAGAACAGGCGTTATCAATTAGTAGTGCAGCTTCTTATACAGTAGATGCACAATTGTCGGATGATGCGTTGAAACTTGATGAAGTGGTGGTCACCGGTACTTCACAAGGAACTACCCGCAAACAACTTGGAAGTTATGTCAGTACAGTAAGGGCTGACCAACTGACCAAAGGTGCTACGAGTAATGTGTTAGCTGCTTTGCAGGGAAAAACTGCAGGGGCACAAATTATTCAGAACAGTGGTGATCCCGGTGGCGGTATTTCAGTTCGCTTAAGAGGTATCAGTTCTATCTCCAGTTCCAGTGAACCTCTATACATTGTTGATGGCGTTATCGTGAATAATGCAACTACAAGGGTTACTAACACCAGTAATAACTATGATGGACAAAACTTCATTGGTTCTATCGGGCAAAACAGGCTGGCTGATATTAACCCGGCTGACATTGAGCGAATAGAGGTATTGAACGGTGCTGCTGCCGCTGCTATTTATGGCTCAAGAGCAAATGCGGGTGTGGTTCAGATATTTACTAAAAGAGGAAGCTCAGGTGCCCCGGTAGTAAGTTTTTCAACCAACGTGATGGTGAGTTCATTGAGAAAAAGTGTACCGGTAAATCTGTCGCCTACCAAATTTGGCGGCCCTACGGATGGTGTTGGTGCACAAACACAGGACATCTTAACACCAGCACTGACAAATACTACAGCAGTAACCAGGTATGATTATAATGACTACATATTCCGTACCGGCATAGGAACTGATAATAATGTTTCTGTAGCGGGAGGGAAAGACAAAACAAAGTATTATACTTCTGCTTCTTATTTCAAAAATGAGGGGATCATCAAGAATACCGATTTCAGGAGATACAGCTTCAGGGTGAACCTAGACCAGGGCATTGGTGAAAAAGTAAATTTCAACATTGGCCTGAATTATATCAATAGCCTTAGTAATGAAAAACCGGATGGTAATTCATTCTTCTCCCCGATGAACTCCATTAATATCATTGGCAACTTTCATAATATCTGGGAAAGAGATGCGTTGGGTAACCTGAAAGCAGTTGGAGAAAGAGGCCGTGTAAACCCGGTTTCTATTATAGAAGATATCAAACAGCAACAGGAGACAAACAGGATACTGGCTAATGCCGGTTTGAAAGTAAGACCTTTCAAGGGGCTTACGATTGACTATACAATGGGTATTGACCAGTATAGCCAAAAAGGGACCACATTCATCCCCCCGTTTGCTTATAATGTAAGCGATGGTTTCTTCGGCGGAGGTGCTGCACTTGATCCTACAAGAAACGGTTATGCAAGCGCCGCCAGTTATAATTTCTTCCAGATCAATAATGAAGTAAATGCGACTTACCAGACCAAAATTACTCCTGATATCAACTCAACTACACAAGTTGGTTATTCTGTGCAATATGAGAAGACCAGCTATTCACTATTGCATGGAAGAGGGCTTGCTCCTTTTGTTCAAACTGTAAATGGTGCAAGCACTTTGTTACAAGGTACAGATGAAAGAGGAGAGTTATCCGTTTCTGGTTATTACGTGCAGCAAAATTTCAACTATAAGAGCTTGTTGTATGTCACTGGTGCTGTGCGGGTGGATGGATCTTCCGTATTTGGAGCCGATCAACGGAATCAAAAATATTTTAAAGCAAGCGGCAGCTATGTGATCAGTGAGCATGAGTTCTGGAAAAAATCAGGTATCAGCAAGTTCTGGAATTTTGCGAAGCTGCGTTTAGCCTATGGTGAAAGCGGTAACCTGACCGGAATCGGGGCTTATGCAAGATTTAATACGTACAGCAGTAATTCCTTCGTGAGCAGAACGTCGTTGGTTTCGAGCAGCACACTGGCCAATACAAATGTGAAACCTGAGCGGCAGCAGGAATTGGAATTTGGTATTGATCTCGGCTTCTTCAACAGCCGACTGAATATCCAGACCAATATTTACAGTAAAAAAGTGGATGACCTGCTAATCAATCGTTTCATAGCACCTACTTCAGGATTTAGTAGCCTGTTAGATAACTTCGGCAGCCTGGAAAATAAAGGCTTTGAAATAGTAGTGAATGCAAAACCGGTTGCAACAAAAGATTTCAACTGGTCTGTTACGGCGATCTATAACCATAACAGGAACAAAGCGGTGAAGATCGGTCAGGCACTGACCTTGTTAAGCACCAACTCTGGTTCTCCTGTTGCTATTATTGAAGGACAACCCATTGGTGTTTTCTATGGCGCTTTCTTTGCATTGGACGGAAGCGGCAACCTGGTTAAAAATGGATCCGGTTTCCCGCAGGGAGAAAGGGGAATTCAGACAGGTGCGTTGAATTATACAGTTACAAGAGATCCTGTAACTGGGCTACCTATAACTACAAACCCTTTAGTACGTAAGATCATTGGTGATCCGAACCCTGACTATACAGGAAGTTTAGTGAATGAATTCACATATAAAAAGGCAAGCCTTCGTTTACAGTTAGATGCAGTACAGGGTGTGGATGTATTTAATGCTGACTGGAGAACAAGACAGGGAGTTGGGAATGGTAAAGAAGCTGAAAAAGAGCAGACCGGTGTATATCCCCGTGGTTATATCAATAGCTTTTATGCCACCGTTGAGCAGTGGCGTATTGATGACGGGTCATTTGTAAAACTGAGGGAGATTTCTTTAAGCTATGCTTTTGGCAGTTTGAAAATGTTCAAGGATATTACTTTAAGTGTCAGCGGTCGCAACCTGATCAGCTGGGATAATTACAAAGGATATGATCCGGAAGTAAATGCAGGCGGTCAGAGTACGATCCTCAGAGGAATTGATTTTGGCTCCGTTCCTATTCCAAAAACATTTAGTGTGGGACTTTCAGCAAAATTCTAAATCTTCTAAAAAACTAATTATGAAAAATAAAATAAATAAACTGGTATTAATAGCAGCCTTTGCAGGAACTGCTGTTATTCAAACAGGGTGCAAGAAGGATTTTGATAATCCCAATGCAGCCACTGATGACCAGGTCTTCAGTTCACCAAAAGGATTAACAGGTGCTGTAGTCGGGTTACAAAGAGTATATACTTTGGGCCGGGGCAGCTCATTATATAACCTGATCACTATTAACGGGCTCACCACCAGTGAACTCATTGTGGTGAATCCCGGTAATACAGCGGAAGTACAACTGGCCGCCGGTGGAACCAATGTGGATGGTAATCATTCCATGCTTACCCAATTCTGGACTACCTGTAACAAGATCGTATATGATGCAGATAAGGTGATTGATAATGCCAAGAATCTGGCTGATAAGAATTATGCAAGTGGTTTGATCGCCTACGCAAGTATTTTCAAAGCATTGTCGATTGGGAATATGTCTCAATTCTGGGAAAAGGTTCCTGCGGGAATCGGGACAAATGTGACATTTATTGACAGGGTGGATGGGTTTAAAAAAGCCATTACTGTAATTGATGATGCTTTAGCGGCTATCGCTGCCAATGCGATCAGTGCTTCGTTCATTGCCAATGTTCCGGCCGGTATTGATATTTCGAATACCCTCAATGCACTGAAAGCAAGATATTCATTGTATGCGGGTTTATATTCGCAGGCATTAACGGCAGCCAACCTGGTTGATCTTACTAAAAAGTCAACTTTCAATTTTGATGCCTTGTCGTTGAACCCGATTTTTGAAACCGCTACCTCCACAAACAACGTTGTGCAGGTGAAAGATTCAACACTGGGTTTGCTGGTGCCGTTGCAACCATCTTTGACGGATGGCCGGGTGCCTTTCTATACTTCTATTAATCCAACTATTGCACCCCGTTTCCGTATCAATGGTTTCTTTAATGCAGCTGGTATAGCCATTCCTGTTTACCTGCCGGGAGAAATCACATTGATTAAAGCAGAGTGTTATGCGAGACAAGCTGCGCCAGACCTTGCAACAGGAACAACAGAGCTGAATAAAGTGGTACAAAAGACCACTGATCCTTTTGGAGTGAATGCTAACCAGCCTGCGGCAACTCCGGCTACCATTGCAGAATTGTTAGAACAGATATACCGTCATCGTTGTATTGAATTATTTATGAGTGGTCAGAAGCTGGAAGATATGCGCCGTTTTGGAAGACCCAATGCTGAAAAGAAAAGAAACCTGATGCCTTACCCGCTTCGGGAAAGGGATAATAACCCTAATACACCTCCCGATCCCGCATTTTAATTTTTTGCAGATATAGAACAAGTAAGCAGTTAGTGTGTGAAAGGTTGCCAGCAATGGCAACCTTTTTATATATGGTCAATGATGAGCAGGAGGGTGTTGTACACCTCTTGCAGTTGTTCAGCAGTAATACAATAAGGCGGCATAATATAAACCGTGTTGCCCAGTGGCCGGAGGAATACATGCTGCTGCAAGGCCAGTTGCATGGTTTCTTCTTTTACTTTATTGAGGTATTCTTTTTGAACGGAATGAAATTCAAAAGCCAGGATAGTGCCCAGGCTGCGGGCATTCATCACTTTATTGTGATGGCTAATCTGCTGTACAAATTGCCGGTTGGAAACAGTGATACTTTCTATGCTGTCCATACAGCTTTCCTGTTGCAGCAGGTCCAGGCTGGCTAATGCCGCTGCACAGGCGATGGGATTGGCAGTATAGGAATGTCCGTGAAAGAAAGTTTTATACAGGTCATCCTGCAGGAAGGCATCGAATATGTTTTGTGTGCAGGCGGTGATCGCCAGGGGAAGGCTTCCGCCTGTCAATCCTTTGGACAAACAAATGAGATCCGGTTTATGATGCAGGTATTCCGAGGCAAACAGGTTACCTGTTCTCCCAAAACCGGTCATCACTTCATCTGCAATACATAGTACTTCATTTTGCTTCAGCTGGCAGATAAGTTCGTTCAGCCATGCTGCTTCATACATATGCATGCCACCGGCTCCCTGTACTAAGGGTTCGTAAATAAAACAGGCAATCTCTTCATAAGGTACCTGCGGAAGAGATAAGGAAGCGTTGGGTTCAATGAAGATCACTTCAAACAGGTAATTATCGAAAGCCATGGTAAAAACCCCTCTTTCACTTACACTCATGGCTCCGAATGTATCTCCATGATAGGAGTTTCGTAATGCCAGTATTTTGTTTCTTTTCTTTTGCTCCTTATTCCGGTGAAATTGGATGGCCATTTTCAAGGCTACTTCCACCGCAGTGGAACCATTATCTGAATAAAAGGCTTTTGAAAATTGACCTGGCAACAGGGGTAATAATCGTTCTGCTAATTGTACCGCCGGTTCATGGGTACAGCCGGCAAAGATCACATGCTCCAGTTGCCGGGCCTGTTCATATATTTTTTCAGCAATATAAGGATGGGCATGCCCATGAATATTGGTCCACCAGCTGCTGATGGCATCAATGTATTTATTCCCTTTTTCATCCACCAGGTAAACGCCTTCTCCTTTAGCAATAGCCAGCAGGGGGGCAGCTGTTTTATGCTGGGTATAGGGATGCCAGATAACGGATTGATCCCTCTCAGCCAGTGTTTTGATCAGTTCGGTTGACAAAGTATAGTTTTGAATTGTCAAAACTATTAGCTTGGGGGCAAACCCGGAAAGAATTTTGATGATTACCCGGTGCAACGAACAATAAGACAGAATTGTCAGTCAACATGATTCAGCGATTATGGATGAACGCCAACTGGTAAAAGACTGCCTGAAGGGAAGGCCCGAGGCGCAGCGGCAATTGTATGAGCGGTTTGCTAAAACGATGCTCGGGGTTTGCTATCGCTATACCCGGTCGCTGACAGATGCTGAAGATGTGTTGCAGGAAGGCTATGTAAGGGTGTTTACCGGGCTAAAACAATACAAATTTGAAGGGGAGTTAGGTGCCTGGGTGCGCCGGGTGATGGTAAATACAGCGCTGAATTACCTTAAGCGGAACCGCAAATACCGGGACGAAATGTTTTTTACTGATCAGCAGCCATTGCTGCACCCGGTTGCCGGCAGTGATCCTGTTATACACCTGCAGGCCAAAGAACTGGCCGACCTGATCCGCCAGTTGCCGCATGGCTACCAGACGATCTTTAACCTGCATGCCGTGGAAGGGTATTCCCATGTTGAAATAGGAGAGATGCTCGGGATCAGTGATGGCACTTCCCGTTCACAATATGCAAGGGCCCGTGCCCTGCTGATCAGCTGGCTTGAAGAAATTTCTGTTGAAAAAAAAATTAAGAATTATGCCGGTCAATGAATTTGAGCAACAGGTGCAGCAAAAATTGGAGGAGCTGCAACTACAACCTTCCGGCGAAGTGTGGGAGGAAGTAGAAAAACGTATCCAAAAAGAAAAGAAACGCCGGAGAGTGATCTTCTGGTGGCTGTTCCCACTTTTGTTGTTAGGCGGCGGGGCAGCGGTATATATATATAATGATAAACAAGAAGAACTGACAATTACTGAACAAACCCTTAACCCGCAAACAACTGAAAACAGCGACAGCGATAAAAGCAAAAAAAATAACATCAATAACAACGAACTGAATAATAATACTACCAGTACAGATAAAGAAAATAATCCGCCTGCTCCAGAACAAACCACAGGCATCAACGAAGAAAAGATCGGCACTGCTGGTAAGGAAACCATGCCCGTGCCGGTACAATCATCTGCAATAACAGTTAAAGCGGCAGGCATCAGCAAAAAGAAAAATACGGGTATTAAAACCAGCAGTAACAGGAATAGTGAAGAAAGTATGCTGACAACTATCGTTTCTGCCGGTAAGCAGAAAAAAGGGCAACCTGTAAATGAAAAAACTGAAATAGTTGATAATATTCCGGGTGCAACGGAAGAAATAAAAATTCAACCAGTAACTGATGAGCTGAAACCGCTAGTAACAAGTGGAAACGATATCGTCACTGCGGACGATAAAAAAGATACAGCAGCCCAGGTGCTAGCTGAAGTTAAAAAAGAGCCGGAAGCGGAATTAGTTCCTGCGACCGGACAAGCAAAGAAACCGACAGGGAAAAATAACAAATGGGAATTTGGTGTTCATGCAGCAGCAGGTGCGTCCGGGGTAAGCGAAGGCATATCTTTTTTTGATGCACAAAAAAGTGCGGATGCTCTCAGCAGTCCCGGCGGGCAATTCAATATGGCGGGCCCGTTGTCTCCTGTCACTGCGGCTGCACCACAAAACAGTTTTTACTGGCAGGCAGGTGTGTATGCAAAAAGAAAACTGTCAAGGAAAACAGCTGTTTCAGCAGGGCTTGATTTTTCAGCCTATACCACTGTCCGGGCTACCGGGGTATTTATCGAAACGTCAAGGATGGTGAATAATGGGCTGAGTAATTTTACAGTAGCTGACTATTATTACAGCGGTACTTCTTATAGTTATAAGAACAGGTATTACTTCCTGCAAGTGCCTGTTTCTTTTCACTGGCAATTCAATAAAGGAAGAAAACTTCCTCTAGAATGGCAGAATGGCCTGTCAGCCGGCTGGATGACTAACACTAATGCATTGGTATATAGTCCTGCTTCCAATGTTTTCTTTAAGGATAACTCTTCTTTCAATAAATTTCAACTGGCTTACCAGTCCGGCATTAGTGCCAGGTTCTTCAATACGGCAAAACATCCGCTGACCGCTGGCTTTGTTTTCAATTATCATCTCAGTAAACTGGAGAAAGTCAAATCAACGGATGGTAATCATCTTGCATCTTTTGGGCTACGTCTTGGCTGGGTATTAAAAAAATAATACAGCAGGCGCAACGCTGTTCTTTGCACTGTTGTCAGTGATGAAAACCAAGTTTATGAGAAAATATTTTTCATTGCTGCCTGTAACTATATTGTTACTGTCTTTCATGGCTATCATTTTACCAGCTTGTGTAAAAGATAAATGTACCAGCCGGTATTCTTACTGGGAGCCTGTCTACAGAACAAAAGCAGAGGTAAGGGCAAATATTAAGAATAATGCAACCAAAGACATTGAACGGCCTGGTAAGATTTATATCCGCGGCAATTATATTTTCCTGAATGAAGTAGACAAAGGCGTTCATATCATTGATAACAGTAACCCCGCTGCCCCCCGGCAGGTGTCTTTTGTTGATATTCCCGGTAACCTGGATATGGCTGTAAAAGGCAATATACTGTATGCCGACTTTTATACCGACCTCGTTGCGATCGATATCAGTAACCCGCAATCTGTGCTGGTGAAAAAATTCACCGAGAATGTCTTCCCGGAAAGAGTATGGGGCAATGGATTTTCTCCCAATCCCAATATGGTGATTGCTGACTGGATCAAAAAAGACACGGTAGTGCCGGTGGATTGTGGTGGAGGCGGTTTCTTTGGTGGTGGGCCATTAAGATCAGCAGATGTATTATTCCTTTCCAATTCATCTGGTGTGGGGGCTAATAGTTCAGCATCCTCACCCCAAGGCGTTGGCGGCTCTATGGCAAGGTTTACTATTGTGAACGATTATATGTATGCTGTTTCCAATACCGCACTGAACGTTGTTTCCATCAGCAACCCGGCTGATCCCGTTTTTAATAACCGGGTGAATATCGGCTGGGGTATTGAAACAATCTATCCCTTTAATAATCGCTTATTCATTGGTTCTAATACGGGGATGTTTGTGTATGATATTGCCAACCCCATTGCACCGGTACAGCTAAGCAATTTTACCCATGTTCGCAGTTGTGACCCGGTGATAGCGGATAATAATAATGCTTTTGTAACGCTCCGTTCGGGCACCATCTGCCAGGGATTTACCAACCAGCTGGATGTATTGGATATCACTAATATCAACAGCCCTGTTCTGAAGAAAACATACCCGATGAGCAACCCGCATGGGCTATCAAAAGACGGGAACACACTGATCATTTGTGACGGGAAAGCAGGATTGAAATTTTATAATGCTGCTGATGTGAATGACCTGAAATTACTGACCACGATCAGCAGTGGTGAAACTTTTGATGTGATTGCTATGAACGGATGGGCATTGGTGGTGTCAGATGACGGGTTATACCAATATGATTACAGTTCATTGAATAATATCCGCCTGTTGAGTAAGCTGACCGTTAAATAAAAGGGTATGAAAAATTATAGTTTATTATTGATTGGCCTGTTTATCAGTATTGGCCTGCTTGCACAAAAGACGGGAACAAAAAAATATAGTTTTCATTCGATCAATAGTATTGGTGTGGTAAATGGCAGTAACGGAGCGGCAGCGGTTTTACAAACGGTGAATGGTTTCCGGAAAGGTCCCGTGTTTGCTGGTGTGGGTTTGGGACTTGATTATTACCAGTACCGGTCAGTTCCTTTATTTGCTGATGTTCGTTACGAATTTGGCAGGAAGAGGAATAAACTATTTGCTTATGCAGATGCCGGCATCAATTGTAGCTGGGTAGACGGAACTTATGATGATGAAGTGGGGATATGGTGGGGTAACCCCAGTGATTTCTCCAATGGCCTGTATACAGATGCCGGAATAGGTTTGACTACATCATTCAGGAACGGGAATGCTTTTGTGTTATCGTTGGGCTATTCCAGGAAAACAATGAAAGAAACATTTGCCTATTTCGACTGGCAGACGAATGAACCTGTTACCGATGTAAATACGTACCGGTTTAACCGTATTATGATAAAATTGGGATTCAGCTTCTGATCGTGACGACTGTGTGTGGTTAGTGGCCATGTCTGTACGCACCTTATCCTTTCGTACGACATGGCTTTTTTTATTTTCCCTGTTGTAAGAATTTCAGGTTGCGCTGAATACCCTGGAATTTTGTTCGCTTCAGGGGGGAATGGGCAAATATTTGTTTAAAATTTTCTTCTGTCATTGATTCCCATCCGGCGGCTGATAAGTTTAGTATTTCGGGAATCGGGGTAAATGCGGTTTCCCGGTGCGGCTGGCTGAAACGGTTCCAGGGACAAACATCCTGGCAGGTATCACAACCAAATAGCCAGTTGTCAAACTTTCCTTTCATGTCACCCGGTAGCAGCATCTCTTTTAATTCAATGGTGAAATAGGAGATACACTTACTTCCATCAACTACTTTGCCGGGTAATATAGCCTCTGTGGGGCAGGCATCAATACATTTGGTGCAGGTGCCACAGAAATCTTTGGCATAAGGATCATCATACTCCAGTTCAAGATCAGTGATCAGTGTGGCAATAAAATAAAAGGAACCACTTTGTTTATTAATAAGATTACCATTCTTGCCCACCCATCCCAAACCACTTCTTTGTGCCCAGCTTCTTTCGAGCACCGGGGCCGAATCCACGAAACCTCTTCCATTGACTTCTCCAACGCTTTCTTTGATCTGCTGTAATAAAAGCCGGAGTTTTTCCCGGATCACTTCATGGTAATCTTTTCCGTAGGCATATTTTGATATACCCGGGGTGCCCGGTTCTTGTTGTTGAGAAGGGTAATAATTTTTGAATAAGGTAATTACAGATTTGGCACCCGGAACCAGCTTAGTGGGGTCCACCCGCAAATCAAAATAATTTTCCATGTATTGCATGGTGCCATGCATGCCTTTGTGCAGCCATTGTTCCAGCCGGCGGGCATCCTCATCAAGCCGCACAGCCCTGGCCATACCACAATGGTCAAACCCCAGCGAAGCCGCTGTTTTTTTGATAAAAGCTGTATTTTTTTTATGGTTTTCCACTTAGTTAGCTCACTTTTTTTAACTCAGCATCTTCAATGACCGCCATCAGGCAGCAATTTGCGTTTTTTTGTGTAAAATTGACCTTTCCTTATCAATGTAATTTATACGACAAACCACCCGCTATGAAATGTAAAGGATATCTTTTATCAGTATGCTGTTGTTTTTTACTCTTCACGACTCTTGCACAGGATAAATCCAAAGCCAAATTCGGAAATGTTACAGCTGCTGATTTTGCCACAAAAGTGTATAGCATCGATAGTAATGCCAGTGCCGTGGTGATCGCTGATATTGGTTCCAGCAGCATTGATGGTAATTCGAAAGGTTGGTTCTCCCTGGTATATAAAAGATTCAAACGGGTGCATATCCTGAACAAGAATGCCTATGATATGGCCAATGTATCGATTCAGTTATATGCAGAAGGAGGGGCCGAAGAACTGCTGGAGAAAGTAAAAGCAGTTACGTATAACCTGGAAGATGGGAAAGTGGTGGAAACAAAACTGGATACCAAAGAAGGGATCTTCAAAGACAAGCTGGATAAGAACCGGGTGGTCAAAAAATTCACCTTCCCAAATGTGAAGGAAGGAAGTATCATTGAATATGAGTACACCATCGTCTCCGATTATTTACGTAACCTGCAGCCCTGGGAATTCCAGGGTTCTTACCCGAGACTCTGGAGTGAATATAACCTCAGCCTGCCTTCTTTCTTTAATTATGTATTCTTGACCCAGGGATACCTCAATTATGATATCAACACCCGTAAAAGCGGGACCACAGTGTATAATGTAATCTCTTCAGAAGGAACGGAGCGTTCAGAACGATTCCGGATTGATGCGAATATCACCGATTACCGGTGGGTGATCAAGGATGTACCGGCTTTGAAAGAGGAAAGTTTTACAACTACAATCGATAATTATATTTCAAAGATCGAATTTCAATTATCGGAATACCGGCCCCCGTTACAGTACAGGAGTTTTCTCGGTACCTGGGCCAAACTGTCTGAAGACCTGATGAATGCGGAGTATTTTGGTGAATCGCTGACAAAAGATAATAAATGGCTGGATGATATTACAGACCCGCTGGTGAAAGAAGGAGCTAATAAACTGGAAAAAGCAAGGAACATTTATGCTTGGGTCAGGGATAATATTACCTGTACAGACCATGCCGATGTGTACCTGGGCCAGGGATTGAAGAATATCATTAAGACAAAGAATGGTTCTGTATCGGAGGTTAACCTGTTGCTGGCTGCTATGCTGCGACATGAAGGTATTGAAACCGACCCTGTACTGCTCAGTACAAGATCACATGGATTTATATACCCGTTATATCCCTTAATGAGCCGTTTCAATTATGTAATTTGTAAAACCAGTATTGACGGGAAAGATTATTTCCTGGACGCCAGTGAGCCAAGATTAGGTTTTGGCACCCTCCCGGTGCGTTGCTATAACGGAACAGCCCGTGTAATCAATAAAATTGGTACGGCAGTGGAGCTGACCGCTGATTCATTAGCTGAGAAAAAAAGCAGTACCGTATTTATCATCAATGATGAAAAAGGGAATATGGTAGGCAGCATGCAGCAGTCACCTGGGAAATACGAGTCATTCTCACTGCGCAACCGGATCAAAGAGAAGGGGAAAGAAGAATTAGTAAAGGAGATCAAACGGGATTTCGGATTGGCCATTGAGATCAGTAACCCGAAATTTGATTCCCTGGATAAATATGAAGAGAACCTCGGCATCAGTTATGATTTCGATATTAAAGAAGAGAAAGAAGATATCATTTACCTGAACCCGATGTTTGGTGAAGGGTATAAGGATAATCCATTTAAATCAGCGGAACGGTATTACCCGGTGGAGATGCCCTACACCATTGATGAAACGTATAACCTGCAGCTGGAAGTACCCGAAGGCTATGTGGTGGATGAATTGCCCCAGCAGGTGATGGTGAAAATGAATGAACAGGGAGATGGTATGTTTGAATACCGGATCACCCAGTCGGGCACAAGTATTTCTATGCGTTCAAGATTACAGATCAAACGGGCCCTGTTCATGCCGGAAGAGTATGAAATGCTGCGGGAATTCTTTGCTTTCGTAGTTAAGAAACATGGGGAACAAATTGTTTTCAAAAAGAAAAAATAGTGTATGCGGAAATGGATGATTGTTTTAACTGGTGTTCTTATAGCTATTACCACTGTTGCACAAGAACCGTATGCGGTATCTGCTATCCCTGCTGCTTTGCTTAAAAACGCCAGTGTGGTAAAAAGAATGGAAGAGATACGGTATGATATTTCCGAAGGAAATAAGGCAAAATATTTTTATAAAGCCGCCTATACCATTTTAAATGAGCAGGGCGACCGCTGGGGTGGTTTTGGAGAAGGCTATGATAAACTGCGCAGTATCGAATCTTTTGAAGGAACACTTTTTGATGCGACCGGGAAAAAAGTAAGAAGCCTGAAGAAAAGTGAGATCAGGGATGTAAGCGGCAGTGATGATAACCTGGCCGATGATAACCGGGTGAAATGGCATAGTTTTTTTAATAAGACCTATCCCTACACGGTAGAGTATGAAGTGGAACTTCGGTATAAAGGCACCATGTTTCTCCGTGACTGGATACCACAGGAAAAAACAATTATGGCTGTGCAGCAAAGCCGCCTTTCTATTACAATACCGGCCAGTAACCCGTTGCACTATAAAATGTTCAACTATAAAGGCGAGCCGGTGATCACAGGTGATAAAACAGATAAGATATATACCTGGGAAATCAAAGAATTGCCTGCGGTGGAACAGGAATACGGAGCACCGGCCTGGCATGAACTCACCACCAGTGTGTTCCTGGCTACTGAGAAATTTGTACTGGATGATTATGAAGGCAGCAATGCCAGCTGGAAAGATTTTGGCCGCTTTGTATATGATCTTACCAAAGGAAGGGATGTATTGCCTGATGATGTAAAAGCAAAAGTGCACCAGTTGACCGATGGGATCAAAGATGAAAAAGAAAAAGTGAGGACACTGTATGAATATATGCAGCAGAACACAAGATATATCAGTATCCAGCTGGGTGTTGGCGGCTGGCAGCCCTTTGATGCCAAATATGTGGCCGCTAAACGATATGGTGATTGTAAGGCATTGAGTAATTATATGTATGCCTTATTGAAAGAAGCCGGTATCCGTTCTGTATATACAGTCATCAGGGCCGGTGGGAATGACGATTACCTGCTAACCGATCTGCCTAGTTCACAATTCAACCATGCAGTGCTTTTTGTACCGCAAGGAAAAGATACCACCTGGCTGGAATGTACCAGCCAGACCAAAGCAGCCGGGTATTTTGGCGGATGGACCAGTAACCGGTATGCTGTTGCGGTAGATGAGAACGGCGGATCCCTTGTCCGTACCCCCAGGTATAGCCTCGATGATAATTTACAGGTGCGCCATATTGAAGCAACTATTGATGAGGAAGGGTTCCTAGGTGCCGTTGTGAAAACCAGTTACCGGGCCGAACAGCAGGACCGCCTTCATTCTATAATCAATGGCTTATCAAAAGATAAGCTGATGGAGTTCCTGAAAGAAGATATTGAACTGGCTACGTATGATGTAAAGAGTTTTAATTATAAAGAACAGAAAGACAAACTGCCGGAGATCAATGAAACACTGGACCTGGTGGCGAGCAACTATGCCACCGTCAGCGGCAAACGTTTTTTTGTGATCCCTAATATTTTTACCCGTACGCACCGGAAATTAAAAGCGGCTGAAAAAAGGACCTATGACCTGGTGCTTGATTTTGAATTTAAAGATGTGGATACCGCCACGATAAAGATACCAGCAGGGTATACCCCGGAATCAATCCCTGCTGATATAAAGATCGAATCACCATTTGGAAAATATATGGCATCTGTGAAACTGTCTGGCGATAAGATCAGTTATTTCCGCAGCTATGAACATTACAGCGGACGTTTTCCGCCAACGGCTTATAATGAACTGGTAAAATTTTATGAATCTGTCTATAAGGCCGACCGCAGCAAAGTGGTGCTGGTGAAAAGTGAATCTGCCCCGGCGTTGAAAGGGTTTTGATCAATCATCATCTTCCAAATTCAGCCGGTGAAACAAACGATGCACTGCCGGGGCCAGAATGATACCTACATTAGTGATGAAGACCACACCACTGAATAAAGCATAAATAGAGGAGAACCATTTACCGCTGATTGTGGTGATTTCCACCACCGGCCCCATACCACTTAAGATCATCGATGCATTATGCAGGGCATCCAGCCAGGGAATATGGGCCGTATAATGGTAACCAAGGATGCCTATCGCCAAACAGATAAGAATAATGACCGAAGCGATCATCAGGTTCCGGAATACCCGGCGGTAAAAGACATGTACTGGTACTAAGGGATCAGATTTGTGTTCGTACATAAAAAAGGATTGGTACGCTAAAGTTACCAATCCTTTTTACCCTTTTCAATAAAGGCTTATTACAGGAATAAATTTATTTCTCCGGCGATACTTTTACATTGATGATCGTTTTCCCGGTTGCAGGGATGCTCATACCTGCAACATCCACCGTAGTGCTGGATTCAATAACACTTGATCTCAATAGCACAAGCCCGGTTTTAATATCTACGTACAGATCTGATTTCACTGTATTGTTACTGTAGCTGTTCATTTCCATTCCCATTTGTTCCAGCACAGCGTTGACCACCTGTGTGCCCGCATACGAGATGGTTGCCAGCCCGTTCTCAATGGCTTTAACGGTGTAAGTTCCGGAATCACGGGAATCATATTTTTCTTTCTTAACGGAAAACGTATCCGTGAAGCTGTCACCTGTTTTCAGTTCTTTGCCGATCAGGGCAGGGATAAACAGGTCGGTGGTTACCGTTACTGCAGCTCCGTTGGTGAGTGCCGATTGTGTGTTGTTTCCTTCCTGGTCCTGTTTGGTGATCAGTCCCCTGTCATTCAGTTGCAGGGTATTGGGTTTATTTAGTATAGCTGAAAGCATATCCGCCAAAGGACCTGAATTATCCGTTTTATCACTGTCATAACTCATGTCCTGTCCCATTGCACTGGCCGTAACTGTCATTTTGGTAACGGTGGATTGCAGGTTGATACCATCCTGCCCGGTAGCCAATATTTCAAAGAGGGTGGTGGATTTGGAGTCGGTATTGTTTTCCATGGTCTGCCCCATGACTTCCGCAGCACTGGTCAGTTTGGTGCTGTTTTCCACCTTGTATTTCTGGCCTTTTTGCACATCGATCTTTGTCGTTTGTGCCGTTGCGGTCAATGAAGCTGCCAGCAGGGCCAGTGAAAAAAAGCTAATCTTTTGCATGGTTGTGTGTTTTTGAAAGCTGAAGATAGAGTGAACAAAAATGGTTTCGCCTTCATTAACGACAAGTGGCCCGAATTTGTTCGTCAACCGTTTGTTTTAGCTGCTCATGTGCATTGGCCCTTTCCTCGCCCAGCAGGTTTTTCACGAAAACCAGGTAAGCATACCCCCGGCAATAATCGATCATGGGCCAGGTGCCAAACAGACCGGGACTGGCAGCCACGGTTGTTTTTCCAGTCGCATCTTTTTCCGCCACCCAGCTACCCAGTGCATAACCATAACCTTCGGCTGCTTTGGGTGCATACTTGATCAGTTCGGGTTTGGTTTGTGTCTGCATCATTTGCTCCACAGCTTCTTCACTCAATATTTGTACACCATTGTGTTTTCCCTTGTTCAGCAACATGACCAAAAACTTCATATAATCTTCAGCCGTCGAAACAGCACTGCCCGAAGGATTCACAATACTGCCGTCCAGCGTGGAAAAAGACGTTTTGCGCATACCCAGCGGGTTCAGCAATTTTGTTTTGATGAGTATCTCAAATTTTTTCTTACTGATCACTTCCAGCACCCGGCCAGCTATATTCAAACCAATATTACCATACCAGAAATCAGTGCCCGCATTGGCCCGGATATCACGGGCGGCAAAACTGTTCACTTCTTCTTCTAACGACGAAAACTTTTTACGCTGGAACATCCGCTTGAAAAAATTGCCTTCATCACTGATGCCTGTCATATGGCTGAGGCAATGACGGATGGTGATATATTTCTTAAAATACTTTTCAAACTCCGGGATGTATTTGATCACCGGGTCATCCAGTGATAATTTTCCTTCATCTACGAATTGCATCACGAGGGCAGCGGTCAGCCATTTACTGCAACTGGCAATCGGTGCCTGTGTTTTGCTGTTAAAGCCACCCATTTCTTTTTTATAGACCAGCGAGTCGCCTTTCCAGATCATGGCCACCACGTTATCACCCAGCAGTTTTTGTTTGGCTTCCAGTTCCTGCGACAGCTCCGTCCAGTCGTATTGTGCCTTTGCTGGCTGCAACAATAACAGGAAAAGGGCTACGGACAAGACTTTCAGGCAGATAGAACTAACTTTATGTGACATTGTTTCGGGATTTAGAGGGTTGGATAAGTATTTGACTACAGTCCATTGTCAACAGTCCACCGACCACAGTAGTTCACTTGTATTGCTGTGGACTATGGTCTGTGGTCTGTTGGCCTTAAAATTAATCATTATGAACTTAGGAAATTTTACCATAAAAGCAGCGGAGGCTTTTCAGCAGGCACAGCAATTAGCTTTTAATGCACAACATCCGAATATTGAGACCGAACATATCCTGAAAGCGTTGCTTGAACAACAGGATTCGCCGGTGGATTATTTGCTGAAGAAGAACAACGTGACCGTGAACCTGGTGGATACCAAACTGGATGAATTGATCAGCAAACTGCCCACTACGTCCGGGGAAGGTGGTCAATCCATCAGCAGGGATGCCAACAGCGTGGTGCTGCGGGCCGGTGCAGCGTTAAAACAATTCAATGATGAGTTTATTACACCAGAGCATTTGCTGTTAGCCATTGTACAGGGCAATGATGCTACTGCTAAACTTTTAAAGAATGCAGGCCTGACCGAGAAAGGTTTGTTAGCTGCGATCAAAGAATTAAGAAAAGGAGAGACGGTTACTTCGCAAACACAATCACAGGAATTCAATGCCTTGAATAAATATGCCAAGAACTTAAATGAACTGGCAAGACAGGGCAAACTCGATCCCGTCATTGGTCGTGATGAAGAAATAAGAAGAACCCTGCATATCCTTTCCAGGAGAACAAAGAACAACCCGATCCTCGTGGGTGAACCCGGTGTTGGTAAAACAGCCATTGCCGAAGGTATTGCACACCGTATCGTGAATGGTGATGTGCCCGAGAACCTGAAATCAAAGATCATCTATGCGCTGGATATGGGCCAGCTGATCGCCGGTGCCAAATACAAAGGCGAATTTGAAGAACGTTTGAAAGGCGTGGTAAAAGAAGTGGCCGGCAGTGACGGCGAGATTATTTTATTCATTGATGAGATACATACCCTCGTGGGTGCCGGTGGTGGAGAAGGGGCAATGGATGCCGCTAATATTTTAAAGCCAGCCCTCGCAAGAGGTGAGCTCCGTGCCGTGGGTGCCACCACACTGAGTGAATACCAGAAATTTTTTGAAAAAGATAAGGCACTCGAACGCCGTTTCCAGAAAGTGATGATCGATGAACCGAGTATTGAAGATGCGATCTCTATTTTACGGGGATTAAAAGACCGCTATGAAACGCACCACCATGTCCGCATCAAAGACGAAGCGATCATTGCAGCAGTGGAATTATCCAGCCGCTATGTAACAGACCGTTTCTTACCGGATAAAGCGATTGACCTGATTGATGAGAGTGCAGCCAAGCTGCGCCTGGAAATGAATTCCATGCCGGAAGAACTGGATACACTCGAAAGACAGATCCGTCAATTAGAAATTGAACGGGAAGCAATCAAACGGGAGAATGATGAAGTGAAATTAAAAGAACTGAATACAGAGATCGCTAACCTGGCGGTGACAAGGGATACACTGAAAGCAAAATGGAAAGAAGAGAAGGAAGTAGTGGAGAAAATTCAGAATGGAAAAGCAGAGATCGAAAATTTGAAACAGCTGGCAGAACGGGCAGAACGGGAAGGTGATTATGGCAAAGTGGCCGAGATCCGCTATGGTAAGATCAAAGAACAGGAAACATTGATCAACCAGTTAACAAATGAACTGCTGAATTCTACAGAGAAAAGATTATTAAAGGAAGAAGTGGACGCTGAAGATATAGCCGAAAGTGTGGCCAAAGCCACCGGCATACCCGTGATGAAGATGCTGCAGAGTGATAAAGAAAAACTGTTGCACCTGGAAGAGCATTTGCATGAACGGGTGGTGGGACAGGAAGAAGCCATCACTGCCGTGGCCGATGCCATACGCAGGAGCCGGGCCGGTTTGCAGGATCCGAAGAAACCGATTGGTTCCTTTATTTTCCTCGGCACCACCGGTGTGGGTAAAACAGAACTGGCCAAAGCCCTTGCAGAATATCTGTTTGATGATGAAAGTATGATGACGAGGATCGATATGAGTGAGTACCAGGAAAAACATACCGTATCAAGACTGGTGGGGGCACCTCCGGGCTATGTGGGCTATGATGAAGGCGGGCAACTGACCGAAGCCGTGCGCCGCAAACCCTATAGCGTGGTGCTGCTGGATGAAATTGAAAAAGCCAATCCTGATGTATGGAATGTATTGCTGCAGGTGCTGGATGATGGCCGCTTAACAGATAACAAAGGCCGGGTGGTGAATTTCAAGAACACCATCATCATCATGACCAGCAATATCGGCAGCCACCTGATCATGGACGCCTTTGAAAATGTAAAAGAAAAAGATATTGAAGATGCAGCAGGCAAAGCGAAAGTGGAAGTGATGAATTTGCTGCGGCAAACCATACGACCCGAATTCCTGAACCGGGTAGATGAGATCATCATGTTCCAGCCTTTGCTGAAGAAGGAGATCATGGGTATTGTAAAGATCCAGCTCAATGGCCTGAAAAAATTAGTGGCCGACAGTGGCATACAATTACAGTTCAGCGATTATGCACTGGAGTTTCTCGCCGAACAGGGCTTTGACCCGCAGTTTGGTGCAAGACCCCTGAAGCGTTTGATACAAAAGGAAATTGTGAACCAGTTATCAAAGCGGATACTGGCGGGTGATATTGATAAGACCAAGCCGGTGTTGGTTGATGTCTTTGACAACACCGTTTTTTTCAGGAATGAAATGCCTGAGAAAGTGAAATAGGCTGGTGGATGCCTGCCTGCCGGAGCTTAAGCGAAGGCAGGTGTTTGATAATACGGTGGTGTTTCGGAATGAGACACCGGAGAAAGCGAAGTAAAGGAAAAGCCCTGACGAGAGTTGGGGCATTCTTTTTATCTTTAATAAAATCGCTCAAACATCAAATGGAAGAAGTAAATGCTGATTATGTAAAATACTCAATCGAATCTGGTGGTAGAAATGATTTTTCGAACACCGAGATAATTGGAGATCTTTTTATTAATCTTCAACACAACAAACCAGTCGTGCTGGAGCATACAAGAATTGTCGGAAAATTTGTAATTAATGCTCCTGATTATATAGGGCTAGGATTAAAAGGAGCTTTTTTGGGTGGAAAAGTAACTTTAAATATTAGGAGAGGAAATATCAATATTAGTGATGCTACTTTTAAGTCTGGTCTTTGTATTCGAGCTAGCGAGCAATATTCGCTCAATATGGCTAACTCCAAACTCGAAGGTGTAGTTGATATTTCTAATTCAAAACTATCCGATATAGATATGTCCAACGTTGAATTTAGCGGAAGTGTCGAAGGTGGTAAATTTATTTTTGAACATTGTGAAGTTGAGAATAAAAGTAATATTTCTAAATCAGTGTTTCATAATGCAGTATTTAATAATACACATTTTAAGTCCAATGTAAATTTTGATAACACAAAGTTTAGATATTCGGTTAGTCCAGATGAAGGAAATTTTATTAACTGTATTTTCGAAAGTGATTCTTATTGGAATAATGTAGATTTTGAAAAAGGATGTTTTTTTAAGGGATCAATATTCAAAGGATCGGCTCTTTTTGTTGGTGTAAATAATGGTAGTTTTTGTGTCGGAGATTTCTCGGGTGTCACATTTTATAAAAGGGTTGTATTTGATAATTCAGCCTTTTCAAAAATAGCTTTTAATAATTGCGAGTTTGCTGACATGGTTTCGTTTAAAGGAGTTCGGTCTGGATTTTTAGAAATTTCTAAAGCGGTTTTTTTGAAAGGGTCAGATTTTCTGAATGCAAAAATCGGGAATGCTGACAAGGAAACATTTCGAATTATTAAAAATGAGTTCCTGAAAATTAATAATCAAATAGAATCGCTTCATTATCGCTCCAAGGAAATGGCGGCGTATGAAAGGGAGTTTAAGGGAACGAAAATTACTACAGAGAAAGCAATGCTTTGGTTAAATAGAATGTCCAATGAACATGGCCTTAATTGGTGGAGGGGTGTTAAGTTTACTGTTATTACGGGACTTCTATTCTATGTTGCATACCTCTTTTTGGGTTTAAAGGAATTACCTTTTCAATGGGGGTGGGTTGACTGGGATAGTTTTGTAAAGGCTTCAGGGACTGCTATTAAATTCTTTATTAAATTTTTTATCCCTACCCATGACTTAGATTTTATGAATGAATTTCGACCCAATGCTGCTGGATTTATTATCGATTTTCTTGGACGAATATTTGTTGGATATGGAATTTACCAGACAATTCAAGCATTTCGAAAATTTGGCAAAGGGTAGCTAACTCTTCGAAACATATTGCTGCTTTACGGAACTTGTAGTTCCTCAGCTCTTCAAAAGATATTGCTGCTCGCTGCTCTGCGGAACTTGTAGTTCCGCAGCATTCTTCTATCGCCTTTGGCGATCAATACAAAACGAAACCCTACAATAGAAAATCCGCTTCGAGCAATCCCTTTTTATTTTCATAATTCGCCGCACTGCTATATACATAATGTGACGGCTCGGCAACTAGCCCGGCCCGCACTGGGTTATTATGAATATAATTCAGTTTGCTTCTCAGGAAATCCTGGCTTTGAATTTCTTCCGGATGATTGTTTCCTGTCCAAACCTTGAAATTTTCATTGGCTGCTGTCCGGTTGGCATAGAATTGAAACATATACAACAGCCAGTCCCGGCGGCTTTCTGGTTCGGTCTGTATGGCGGCAGTAATCGCTTTGCTGGTAAAGGTCTTGAAGTCCCGGATGATATCACTGAGGTTATTATGAGTGGCGGTCCAGATGGTATGCATATGGTTCGACATGATCACATAAGCACCTACCTGAAGGCCTTTTTGTTGCCGGCAAAACTGCATGCTTTCTATTAGTAAATCCCGGTAGCGTTGGCGGCTGAAGATATCGATCCAGCCCATGACAGTAAAAGTCAGGAAATGAGGTGCGGCCTGGTCCCTGATCTTAAAGCCTTCAGCAAATTCATAGCTCATACGAATAAGGTTATGAAATAAATGTACTGGTTTTTATTGCTGAAAGCAATAGAGTAGGCCTTCGGGGCTGCAAGCCCCGAAGAGCAAAAGTTGCTCTGCGGAACTTGTAGTTCCGCAGTAGTATTCTATCGCCTGTGGCGATGTAAACAAAAGCCGCAGTAAAGAAAGCCACACATCGGTAAAATATAAAAGCCCCGGGAACGTTTCTTTTCCGGCAAAGTGATACCGAAAATTTGATCCGGGCTGCACTAAACCTTTCGCTTTGCCGCCCGTCTTAGTCCAAATCTGAAACCGAATATGAAAAATCTGTACAAAATCCTTCTCTTAGCGTTACCTTTTTTTGTGGCCTGCAGCAAAGACAGCGATGATGGGAGTACCCCGCCTGCTGAAACAATGTACTACCCACCGACAACCGGCACCACCTGGGAAACAAAGACCGTTGCGAGCCTGGGCTGGAACCAAAGTGCTATACAGCCTTTAAAAGATTACCTGTTGCAGAAACACTCCAAATCATTTATGATACTGGTGAATGGCCGTATCGTGATGGAAGAATATTTTGATGGTCACACAGCCAGTACTACCTGGCCCTGGAACAGTGCCGGCAAAACATTGGTAACTGCCAGCACCGGCATTGCCCAGCAGGAAGGATTGGTGAATATCAATACAAAAGTTTCGCAATACCTGGGAGCTGGCTGGACCAGTGCCCCGCTGCTTAAAGAAAATATGATCACTTTACGGCACCTGCTTACCATGACATCGGGACTGAATGATTCCACTAATTTAGTCACCACGGGCAACCTTACCTATATGGCCGATGCGGGTACCCGCTGGAGTTATCACAATGTGTTTCAAAAACTGATGGATGTGGTGGCGGCAGCCAGTGGCCAGGATTTTGAAACATATTTTAATGCCAAAATAAAAAGCAAGCTGGGCATGGATGGTTTTTGGAACAATGGGCTCATCTTTAAAGTTTATCATAGCAATACCCGCAGTATGGCTCGTTTTGGCATACTGGCGCTGAACAAAGGGAAATGGGAGAATGAACAGGTGCTGAATGAAAACTTTTTTACCGAAAGCATCAATACTTCACAAAGCATCAATCCTTCCTACGGTTATTTGTGGTGGCTGAATGGTAAAAGCAGTTCTATGCTGCCCGGCGCACAAACGGTTTATCCCGGTACGCTGGTGCCGAATGCTCCTGCCGATATGTATTCGGCCATGGGCGCCGAAGACCAGCGCATCTATGTCATACCTAGTAAAAAAATGGTAGTGATCCGGATGGGCGATGCCTCTGACCCGGCGAACCCGAACTTTGCCTTATCAGGGTTTGATAATGCACTTTGGCAAAAAATAAATGCGGTGATTAATTAATTGCCGGTCCTGTTTCAGGATTATATATTCTTTGATTATGCTGCGGAACTAAACGTTCCGCAGTTTTATTTTATAACAATAAGTTTTTGCAGCAGCAAGCCCCGAAGAGCGGTATAAAAAAATCCCGGCCATTTAAATAGCCGGGATAGCGATCGGGCAAACAGTAAGTCGTTATATGTGGAAGGGTTTACGGAAGTAAAACTTTATTAATTACATGAATAACACCGTTAGTAGCCAGGATATCTGCCGGATGAGCAGTTGCAAAATTGTTGTTTTCATTTCCCTTTACAAAGCCGGTATTAAACCCGAGTATGGTGGTCACCTTATTATTGGGTCCGTCAGCAAGTGTAGTGATTTGTCTCAGGATACCAAGATCCCAGGCAAAATTGCGGCTGCTCACCACGTGGTATTTAAGAATATTTGCTAAGGCTGTAACCTGGGCCGGGTTGCTGATACCACTGATATTCGCAGCATTATTAAATGGAGCAGGTAATTGTGCAAAGGCAGCGTTAGTGGGTGCAAATACCGTGAAATCGCCACTACCGGTAAACACCCCGGCAAGATCGGTCTTTACCAATGCGGCTACGAGGGCCGATAGATTAGTGTTAGAGATAGCAAGACCGGCGATGGTATTGGTAGGGAATAGCAATACTTTATCAATCACATGTATCACCCCGTTGTTTGCATTTAGGTTAGGTAATATCACGGTGGATTGACCATTGACACGGATCAGGCCAAAGGTTTTAGAGAAATAAACCGTATTGTCATTACTGCTACCGGCAGGTTTGATGGTAACGGCACTGCTGCGGCCATTACTGATCTGGTTGCTGAATACTTCGGCACCGAGTACGTGATATAACAATACATTCCGGAGAAAATCAACCTGGGCCGGGTTGCTGATACCAGTAATATTACTTGGGCTGTTAAATGGTGCAGGTAACTGGGCAAAAGCTGCATTGGTAGGTGCAAATACCGTCAGGTTAGCCGATGGATCAGAAAGAGCACCTGCTAAACCGGTTTTTACAACAGCTGCCACCAGGGATGAAAAGTTAGGATTTGATACCGCAATTTGTACAATGTTACGGTTACTGCCGTTTCTGTTTTGAAAGTCTTTCAATCCAAGAGCTTCGGCTTGCCGCTCAGCTTCAGCAGGAGCGGTTTGTTCCAGGGCACGGGCCTGTTCCAGGGCCGCCTGTTCATTATTGGGCTCATCGGCAATGGGTTGAGGAGTATTGATATCTTTTTGGCAGGAAGCGAAGATACCTGCCATGACTACAACGATGGCAAATGCTTTCATGAAGCGGAGCCACTTAATGGAATTGGTTGTCATAATAAATGTTTTTGGTTTAATTCATTAACAAACAATTCTACCGCAGGAAAATCCGGGATATTGAATTAACAGCATAAGAGAGTGAATTGCAGAATTCCCGGAGTGAGCGGGGCATTATCTTTCTGTTTTTCAATTTGAGGCGCAGATTACTTTATTGGCCTGGCAGATTCAAAAAGTATATGATGTAAGTGGAAAATAAATGCCCTGTCTTTTTTCTGAACGTAATAGATGGATGATACCATAGTAATTGAGGATCATCAGCCAGGAGTCTTGTTAGGATCATGCCCGGTCATCCTTCTACCTAATACCTTCGCCTCATGCTTCCCGGGGAAAACACTGAACAAAGCTGGCAGAATACCCGGTAAAGAAAAATGTTAACAGCTTTGCATTTCGGGCCGCTGGTCAAAATTTGTAATAGTCGTTTTATTATTGCCTAAATTGGTTATCTAAAACCAAGCCCGCATGTCAGCCTTTAACCGAAGAAATTTCCTGAAAGCATCCGGCATTGCCGTATTGCCCGCCTTTGTTCCCGGCATCGCCAGTGCCACTGGAAAAAATGAACAGCAGGCCGCAGAGCCCATTATCAAATTCTTTTATGATGGGGAAGACTTTACCCCGTCTATGTATATTGATGAGTTACAAAAGATCAATAGTAAAGAAGCGATTAAAAGAGATTTCTATTTGCAGGGCGGAGCTGTGGCTGCCATGGAAAAAAGGTTTGAAGAGATTACCGGGAAAGAGAAAGCGATCTGTATGCCCACCGGCACCATGGCCAACCAACTGGCGATCGCTGTACTCAGCGGCGCCAACACCAAAGTCTTTGTACAGGACACCAGTCATGTGTACCGGGATGAAGCGGATGCGGCACAGTCTGTTTTTCAGAAAAGGCTAATGCCGTTGGCCAAGGGACAAACCTATTTTACAGCGGATGAACTAAAGGCAGCTATTGCCTCCCTGAAAGAACAGGAAGTATTTGCCAGCGGTATCGGTGCTGTTTCCATTGAAAACCCGGTGCGGAGAACCGACGGAAGAATGATTCCTGTTGAAGAGATACGGAAGATCAGTGAATATTGCCGCAGCAATAATATTCCCCTGCACCTGGATGGGGCCCGGATCTATATGGCTGCTGCCTGGTCGGGTGTAAGTGTAAAGGAATATGCTTCTTATTTTGATACAGTATATATTTCTCTCTACAAATACCTGGGTGCCGTCAATGGAGCCGTATTATGCGGTACCAAAACGGTGATCGATAAGATGCCGCACCTGATCAAAATACATGGTGGCACTGTATTCAGCAACTGGGTCAGTGCAGCGATGGTACTCAGCAGGCTGGAAGGGATTGAAAATCGTCTCCGGGAATCCATTCAACAGGCAACAACAATTTTTGCCGGGCTGAATAAATTGCCCGGCTTAAAAGTCAGCGCATTGGAAGGGGGCACTAATATCTACACACTGGAGATCGATCAAAAGATAGATGGTAATAAAATGCAGCAGCAACTGAATAAGGAATTCAATATCCGCATACCACCACCCGGTGACAAACACAAAACAATATTGACCGTTAATGAGACTATCTTGTACAGGGATGCTGCTTATATCATTAACGCATTTAAAAGTAGTGTCGGGTAATTTCTGCAGCGTTAAATTAAAAAAAGGGCTACTGACATAGATCATTGGGAGTGCTTGCCCGGTTGTACCAATTTGCAGAATAAATGGTGGTATGAAAAAGAAAATAAATGGGCTGAATGCCGAATGGCACCGGCAGCATAAGATGCCAAAGAATCCGACCGTGCAGCAGCGTATTGACTGGCACCTGGCCCACCTGGAAAATTGCGGGTGCCGCCCCGGCTTACCGGAAAAGCTGAAAGAGCAAATGAAGAAGCTGAAGATCAAGATACCCACGGGGGTATGATGCGTTATTCTTGATGATCATCAGCTGCTGTTCTTGTGATAGTCATACGGTGTCTTTCTTCTCTCCAATACCTTCGCTCCATGCTTCCCGGGGAGAACACAGGGCAACGCTGGCAACAATTACTTTCCAGGCTGGCAGATAAGTTGGGGTATCAACCCGATATGGAAGCTGTTTTATTATTCATTGGCATCCGGGAAGCGGGGCTGCCTCCCAAAAAATTTACAGAAAAAGAGATCAGCGAATTGAAGCAAATGGCGATCTGCACCTTGCTAGTTCCTGCCAGGTATTACCAGTTGTTTTGGGTGGATGATACGGGCTGGCCGCATTTTAAAGAACTGAAGCGGCTACCTGAAATGCCGGTTGAAGAAAGGAATGCGTTTTTGAAAGAGTATGTGCTGCTATATGCTGAAAAGAACAGGTTGCTGTAAATTAATTGTCAATTAAGATACTTCCTGCTTATGTTTCAGATTTCTTCCCGGGCTAGTACATGTCTTGTTGCCTGTTTTGATGACAATCATCATTTCTAATTACTGAACTCATTGGATTGACCTGCATGCAGGAGTTATATTACTGGTTCGCTAAAATGTACAGGATCGTATTAATAACCTCTAAATCTTTTTTTATGCTACAAACCGAAGAGAAAAACATAATGGTTAGTATGCCCCGCATAGGAGACCCGGCCCCCGCATTTGATGCAATAACCACCCAGGGTAATATCCGCTTCCCCGATGATTACAAAGGCAAGTGGATCATACTATTCAGTCACCCGGCAGATTTTACACCGGTATGCACTTCTGAGTTCATGACTTTTGCCAAAATGGAGCCGGAGTTTACCCGGCTGAATACCCAACTGGTGGGGTTGAGTGTGGACGGTCTCTATAGTCATATTGCCTGGTTGCGGACCATCAAGGATAAGATCGAATTCAGGGGTATGAAAAATGTGGAAGTGAAGTTTCCGCTGATAGAAGATATCAGTATGAGCATTGCAGCCAAATATGGCATGATACAGCCTAATGAAAGTACTACCAAAGCGGTCAGGGCTGTTTTCTTCATCGATCCTAAAGGGATCATCCGGGCTGTTATCTATTATCCTTTATCACTGGGCCGTAACTTTAAAGAACTCAAAAGAGTATTGATCGGTTTGCAGACAGCGGATAAGCATGCGATCGCATTACCGGCTGACTGGCAACCGGGTGAAGATGTGATCGTTCCTCCTGCAAACAGTTGCGGTGTGGCAGCCGACCGTATGGCAGGCAAGGATAAGGATGTGTATTGCAAAGATTGGTTTTTCTGTATGAAACCATTACCAAAAGAAGAACTGGAATTAGCCTGATGGTTTCGGGGAGCGTTTTAATTAATGAGAAGGAGGCGGGTTGCGGCCTCCTTTTACAATTTCAGTAAACCCAGTTTATTCATCGTACTCACCGGTTTATTATCCCAGAATAATTCAAAATCTTCCAGGCCCGCGGCTTCATAACTGTCTTTCAGTTCCTGCAGAGTCCATGTTTTGGGATTATCAATGGAGAGATTGGGCAGTATATTGATCAACCAGTTGCCCTGGGCTTTGGGGAATTGTACTTGTACCGTTTGTTTTTTGGTGGCAAAACTGACACTGATCATCTCCCGGCTGTTCCCTTTTTTAGTTTGGGTAAAATATTCTGTCTTGCCAATATTGCCGGTCCAGATCACTTTGGCTGTGGGACGGAAAAGAATGGAATCGGTTTCTTTGATTGCTTTTATAATATAATCAGGTGGCACCGTTGTTTTCGGAACAGGAAAGTCAAACCATTTCTGCAAGGGATCATCGAGCCCGATCTGGTGCATGTAATTATATAATGATTTCTTTAAACCAAAACTGAAGGTTTCATGATCGGCACCGGTCATATCAATATGCTCAATATCATTATTGGCAAAAGAACCTACTGCATCCGATTTTTTTCTCACCATATACTTGTCAGGCTCAAGCCCAACAGGACTATGTGCTGTCATCGTAAACAAATGCCAGAAGGCTGATTGTAATACACCTGTTTTAAATAATTGTCTTACCATTTCCAACGAATCAATGGTTTCCTGTTCGGTTTGTGTGGGGAAACCATACATCAGGTAGGCATGCACCATAATACCGGCATCGGTAAAGTTGCGGTTCACTCTTGCCACTTGAGCAACAGTGATTCCTTTATTGATCAATTCCAGTAAACGGTCGGAAGCCACTTCCAGTCCGCCGGACACTGCCACGCAACCGGACGCTTTAAGCAATAAACAAAGATCAGCCGTAAAGTTTTTTTCAAAACGGACATTGGTCCACCAGCTCACCACTAATTTTCGTTTGAGTATCTCCAATGCCAATGCCCGCATCAAGGCAGGTGGTGCCGCTTCATCGGTAAAATGAAAACCATTCTCCCCGGTTTGTGCAATGATGGTTTCCATCCGGTCGCAAAGTAAGGAAGCAGCAACTGGTTCGTACAATTTGATATAATCTAAGGAGATATCACAAAAAGTACATTTACCCCAGTAGCAGCCATGCGCCATGGTGAGTTTGTTCCAGCGGCCATCACTCCATAAACGGTGCATGGGATTGGCTACTTCAATGGCAGAGATGTATTGATCCAAATAGAAATCACTGTAATCAGGCGTGCCCACTTCATCCTGTTTATAATCAGTGCAGGCTGTATTATTTAAATAAACCAATTTGCCATTGACTAAAGTGAAGGTCCGTTTCAGTTCCTCCACGGTTTTTGTTCCTTCCACATGCGCAATGATATTCTCAATGGGAGCTTCACCATCATCTAATGAAATAAAATCAAAGAACTCAAATACCCGTACATCCGATAAAGAACGTAATTCGGTATTGGCAAATCCACCGCCCATCGTGGTTTTAACAGCAGGGTGATTTTGTTTGATCCATTGGGCACAGCGGAAAGCTGTATATAAATTTCCCGGGAAGGGAACTGAGATTGCAACCAGTTTAGGCTGTACCTGCTGCATTTTCGCTTCCAGTATCCCGATCAGTAACGTATCAATGAAACTGAAAGGTTGTTGTAAGGCCATATAGAGCTCATCAAAGCTGTTGGCCGAACGTCCGAGTTTTTCTGCATAGCGGCTGAATCCAAAATGTTCATCCACGCATTCTTTGATCAGGTCAGACAGGTCTTCAAGATATAAAGTGGCAATATGTTTGGCTTTATCCTGTATACCCATGCTGCCAAAAGCCCAGGTAAGATCATCGAGTTGCGCAAAACGGGAAGCTTCGGGTAAGAAATCCCGTTTGCAGATTAAATTGGCCAGTGTCGGGTTTTTCCCCTGCAGAAAAAGAATGACTGCATCAATGGTATGGATATACTCCTGTTGCAGGGAAATGATTCGTTCGGCATTTGCTGATAATTCTTTGCCGGTCCTGACCTGGGCAAACATTTTTTGCAGCCCCTCTTTACAAAACAAGGCAACCGTTACTTCAATCCCGAAATCAGCCTGGTAACAGGAAATATTTTTGGTATTCAGAAAACCTTTCAGGTAGGCGGTGGCCGGGTAGGGTGTATTCAGTTGTGTGAACGGGGGAGTAAGCAAAAAAACGGTTGCGGCCAATTCGGTTGATTTAAGCCACAAAACTATTCATATTACCGCAAATGGAGTAATAATGTCAACAGCGGAATATTTAACGAAAGAATTGTTTAGCAATAAATGTAAATAGGTGACAACTACATAGGTATAGTATATATTATTTCCAGAATAAAATTGTGTGGTAACCCAAAACAGGCCGAATCGTTGCTGCCATCATCAACTTGTGTATTGCCCTATCTTTGCGCTTACGAAATGCTCATCCTTTTCAGATGAAAATTAAAATTGTTTACCAGCATATCATCCAATTTTTCCGCACAAAGCTTAGCAGGGTGCAATTTATAATGCTGATCGCTACTTTTGCCGGGTTAGTATCAGGACTTGTTGCAGTACTGCTGAAAACACTGGTACATTACCTGCAGCACTGGATCGAAGAAATTCCTGTAAGCCGCTTTTCTTATTTATTATTCCCCGCCATAGGGTTGCTTCTTACAGTTTTTATTGTACGTCATTTTTTTTCAGGGTATATTGATAAAGGGATCGCCATGGTATTAAAGGCAATAGCCCGGAAATCTTCCTTCATTCCATTTAGTGATACGTACCGGCATGTTATTACCAGTTCACTTACTGTAGGATTAGGAGGGTCAGTTGGACTGGAAGCACCTATCGTGGCAACCGGTTCTGCGGTTGGGTCTAATATATCACGCATCAGCGACTTTAATTACCGGGAGAGGACGCTACTGATAGCTTGTGGTGCGGCAGCAGGTATTTCTGCTGTTTTTAATGCTCCTATTGCCGGGGTGATATTTGCCGTTGAAATCTTGTTAACAGAAACTGTAGTCAGTTATTTTATTCCCCTAATAATCTCTTCGGTTGTGGGAGTGCTGTGTTCAAAGATCATTTTACAGGAAGAATCACTTTTCAGTTTTATTTTAAAGGAGTCCTTCAATTATAAAAATGTTCCTTACTATATCCTTCTTGGCATTCTGGCCGGATTCGTTTCGCTTTACTATGCAAGAATTTTTAAAAGAACCGAGGCCAGTATCCATCGATGGAAAATAAATGGTTACCTGAAGGCAGTTTATGCAGGGCTCTTGCTGCTGGGCTTTTTTTTCATCTTTCCTCCATTATTTGGTGAAGGATATGAAAGCGTTAAACTGGTGGCTAACGGTTCCATGAATTTTTTTAGCGACAACACAACACTCTTTTCAACATTGGGTGATAACTGGGCTATCATCGCCTTTACGGCCTTCATTGTACTTCTAAAGCCGTTAGTAGCAGGGATCACAATTGGCGGTGGCGGGAACGGCGGAAATTTTGCTCCTTCATTATTTGCCGGGGCATACCTGGGCTTCTTTTTTTCAAAATTACTAAACAACGTTCCCTGGATCAGGATACCAGTAGGAAATTTCAGCCTTGTGGCAATGGCTGGTGTTTTAAGCGGGGTGATGTATTGCCCGCTGACAGCTATCTTTCTTATTGCTGAAATTACCAACGGCTATGAATTATTCATACCACTGATGATCGTTTCTTCCCTTTCGTTCTTCATTGTGAAGTCCTATGAACCTTATTCAATGGACACTAAAAAACTTGCCCTGGAAGGACAGATATTTACACATAAAAAGGAAAAAAATATACTCACTTCCATCAACCTTGAAAGCTTACTCCAGGATAAATATGATAGTATTGGTATTGATAAAAACCTGCGGGAACTGGTGGAGATTATCAAACGCAGTGAGAAAAATATTTTTGCAGTAGCTGATCAAAAAAACAGATTTGCAGGCATTATTGAGCTGAATGATATTAAACAACGGTTATTTCAACCCGAACTTTTTGATAAAGTAATGATCCGTTCTTTGATGAAAAAACCTGCTGCTGTTTTACAAATCAGCCAGGATATGCATTCCGTGATGGATAAATTTGATATAACACAAAGCTGGTACCTGCCGGTACTTGACAAAGACAGGAAATTCATAGGATTCATTTCTAAATCAAAGCTCTTTTCTAAATACCGTGAAATACTTGCCTCACAAGGTGATTTATATGAGGATGAGGCCCGTTAAACGGGGATACTTTTCTACTATATAAAGGCAGGCCACTACAAAAAGGGCCATGATAAAAGACCAAATTAACCTACTTAACCGTCACCACAATTATATGGTCAATTGTTCCGGGTGCAGGATATTCCGGGTAAATAAAAACACCTTCCGGCACTTTACTCCATTTTAGTTTTTTACCTGTGCCCATTATCTCTGCTGAAGTAATCGTTTCATTGAATCCCGGCAAGAGAATGAATGGCGTTGACGGAGCCTGCAGCATATGCAGGTAGATAGTTTTACCATTTCTTGTAGCCACACCCCATTGTTGCGGGGACATCAGTTTACCTCTTGTATTATAAATGGAAGCACCATATTGTTGGAGCCATTTTCCGGCCGCGGTTAATGTATCCACGAACTGCCGCTGAATTTCACCAGTTGGCATAGGACCCACATTCAATAATAAATTAGTGTTGCGTCCGGCTGCTCCCACTAACAAATGGATGATTTGTTTTACTGATTTATAATGATGGTCGGAAATATTGTAACCCCAGGTGTCATTCATTGTTTCACAGGTTTCCAGTGGCATGGCATTGGAAGGTTGCTGAAAACTTAACCCCGTTTTGTTTTCTCCCGGCAGGTCTTTTTCAAACATCTGGAAATCTTCCCCTTTGATCGGGTCCAGGTGATGATTATTACCGATCATACAAGCGGGTTGTAATTGATGGATGAGACCATACAACTCATCATACTTCCAGTCGATACGGGATGTCCTGTCGGTATGCCCTTCTTCATTGGTCTGGTCCCAGTGGCCATCAAGCCAGATACTCATGATCGGACCATAATTCGTCAACAGTTCTGTCAGCTGATTTTTCATGAACTGCAGGTAGCTCGCATAATCACTCTTTCCTGTCCTTCCGCTGTACTGGCCCGTGCGGCCTGTTTCGTAAGGATAATCGTCCCGGAACCAATCCAGGGTGGAATAGTAGAGGCCCAGTTTCATATCATATTTCTTACAGGCGGCTGCCAGCTGTTTCAATACATCTTTGCCATAAGGAGTATTGGTAATTTTCCAATCACTGAATTTGGTATCCCAGTTAGAAAAACCATCATGATGCCGGGTGATGAATACCATATATTTCATACCGGCATTTTTGGCGGTAAGCACCCATTTCTCGGCATCAAAATCTGCCGGATTGAATACCCGCAGGTAACGCTGGTAATCTTCTTTCCGGATCTTCCGGTTCTGCATCACCCATTCGCCATGCCCAAGCACACTGCTCAGTCCCCAATGGATGAACATACCGAATTTGTCATCCTGGAAAACCTGGCGGCTGTTTATATTTTCCACGGAAGGGGTATAATTATCCTGTGCTGACAAGGACACTGTGCACAGCAGTAATAAAACGAGAAGATTCCTTTTCATGTGCTATGGTTATATCCGAAAGGTACAAATTTGTTGCCCTGGTAAGCGGTACTGAATCGGTATAATTTTTTATTTTGTATCGCCTTATACAAAAACTACTGTTATGTTCATTGGTCATTATGCCCTTGGCTTTTCAGGCAAAAGAATTGACAAGGGCCCATCCCTGGGTACAATGTTCCTGGCCGTTCAATGGCTTGACCTGGTATGGCCATTCCTGGTATTGGCAGGAGTGGAGAAAGTGAGTATCGACCCGGGTAATACAGTTCTGACACCCTTGAATTTTGAGTCATATCCCTGGTCGCATAGTATGCTGATGGCATTAGGTTGGGGAATACTGTTTGCCATAATATATTTTGCCCGCACTAAAAACCGTCGTGGTTCTTTGTTACTGTTCTTTCTTGTTTTCAGTCACTGGGTGCTGGATTTTGTCACACACCAGCCTGACCTGCAACTAACCCCTTTTGCCGATACAAGAGTGGGATTGGGTTTGTGGAATTATAAAGGGGTGGAAGTGGTGATTGAAACTGCGTTGTTCATAGCCGGTATTTATATATATAACAGGTTGGTAAAAACAAAAAATAAAACCGGGCAATGGGCTTTATGGTCATTTATTATTTTTCTTATTATCATTCATTTCATGAATATGTTTGGTCCGCCACCACCATCGGCTGAGATGGTAGCCTGGGCCGGTCTTTCACAATGGATGCTGGTGGCCTGGGGCTATTGGATCGACAACAATCGGATCTGATCTTTTTTAAACACAGGCCTACGGTGATGGAACATTTGTAAACCAACTACTATGGGAAAGAGTTTTTTTTCATTTTTAGCAGGCTTCGCCATTCTGTTTTCAGTTTATCATTTCCCTGAATTTTTTCCTGTATTCTGGATCATGGCTGTTTTTAAAATCGGGTTTTTGCTGGTGGCATTTGCAGTGGCCCGTTTGCAGGGCTTGAGAGGGTTGGGTGGATATGGACTTGGATTGCAAAATGACTGGGTTCAGCATCTCCTGAAAGGATTGCTGACAGGAGCTATCTTCTTCAGTCTTTCAGTTCTTGCTTCTGTTCTGCTTGGATATGAACAGATAACTGGTGTTGCTTCTGCCCGTGCAATACTGCAGCAATTGCCCCTATTATTATTAATGACTGTTTTCCCCTCAATTGCGGAAGATATTTTAACCCGTGGATACTTGTACGGACATCTTGCTGAAAAAATGAAACCAGCAACATGGGTGCTTGTTTCAGCGTTAGTATATGTTCTCAATCATATCTGGCGTTTGAGTGATGATCCTTCGGTGCTGACCTATCTTTTTATATTGGGACTTGTTTTGGCCCTGGTTGTTTGGCAAACCAAGGCTTTGTGGCTGGCATTCGGAATTCATTGGGGCGCCAATATAGCATTTGAAGCCAGTCATTCATTTCTGAAAACGAGATCAGTTGTAACACACCACGGAAATACCTGGTTGCTGGCCATAAGCTGGTTGTTATTATTTCTGTTGCTTGTTTACGGACAAAAGAAATAAGCTTAGCCGGCACCTTGAACATAGTTCTTTAGTGATATCCCGATCAGTTCTGTCCATCCCTGCGTAAAACTTTCTTTTGCAAAATCAGGGTTATTAGCCGGGAAGCTTTCAAGACCGGTATGTGTCAGTTTTAATCTTGTGGTGTTACCTTCTTCAAATAATTCAAAACTTACTTCGGAGTAACCGGCATACTTGTCATAGCACCAGGAATAGGATAATTTTTGGCCGGGAATTACTTCTGTCACTTTACAGTTGTGCAAGTATTGTTCGCCTTTCTTGCCTTGACCGTAGAAGTGAAATTCAAATCCAACTTCTGCTTTAAATTCAGCCAGGTCAAAATACCATTGTTTCATCTCCTTAATATCAGTAAGTGCCTTCCATACTTTTTTAGCAGGAGCATTGAAAGTTCTTTCGATTGTAAACGCTGTTGTTGTCATTGTATTAAAATTTAGTTGGCAGGTGATTATTTTTCTGTGATACAGTTTAACATGCGGTTCACTTCAAACTTACCACACTCATTTCCTGAGATATTTACAAGACGGATGATAGGCAATTCTCTTCCGGGAGATTATTTTCTTTTGGTAGTACCATTTTTTTTATTTTTTGTAGGTGATGTTTTTTTAGTTTGTATTTCCTGCAGGTAATTTTCTAAGGCATCCAGTTTCTGTTCCCAGAATATGCGGTACTGCTCGATCCAGGCAGATACTTCGTTCAGTTGAGTGAGCCTGGCTTCACAATAACGTTCCCGTCCCTGCTGTTTGATAATGACTAGCCCGCATTCGGTCAGGATTTTCATATGCTTGGATACAGCAGGACGGCTGATGTCAAATTTTTGCGCTACTGAATTCAGGTTCATGGATTGTTGTGCGATCATGCCAATGATCTCCCGGCGGGTAGGGTCGGCAATTGCCTGGAATACGTCTCTTCTCATCCTGTTATCGTTTTAAGTAACCGTTCGGTTACAAATATAGGAAACCTTTTGGTTACGCAAAATATTTTTACAAGATCAGGATTCGTATTTCAGAGCTGAACGGTTTTGAGAAAACTCATTTTGAATATTGACAAGACTCATCAGGGCAGAACGGATATGAATTTAGCTTTACGCTTTCACTATTATTCACCTTCATTTTTCTATATGAACAGATATTTTACTCTTTCTATAGCAATGCTGATAATGGGGCTGGTTGCCTGCCAGCATAAAATGAATCAGCCTGTTACAACGGAGAGTAATACACTCGAAAAATTACTCCAGGGTAATAATCGCTTTGCGGCTGCACACCCCCTGCATCCTGATGAAAGCAGGCAACGGATGGGCGAGATCGCTAAAGGTCAGCATCCCTTTGCTGTCGTTATCAGTTGTTCTGATTCCAGGGTACCGCCGGAACTGATCTTTGACCAGGGACTGGGAGATTTGTTTGTGATCCGCACCGCCGGCAACCTGGTTGGGGGGCTTGAGATTGGCAGTGTTGAATATGCAGTGGAGCATTTACAGGTGCCCCTGATAGTTGTTCTGGGGCATGAGCAATGTGGTGCTATTAAAGCTTTTGTAGATGGAAGTGAAGCGCCGGGGCATATTAAAGATATTATAGACAGTATTAAAGCAGAACCCGAAATATCTGCAATAGCAAAAGATGATAAGGACAGACTGGTCCATTGTATTGAAGCTAACCTGCGGCATGTAACACTTCAATTACAAGTGCAATCATTCATTATCCGGGAGAAAATTGAAAAAGGCGAATTGAGGATAGTAACAGGCAAGTATGATCTTGAGAAAGGAGCTGTTACCCTGTTAAAGCAATAGCCTCCTGATTTATATATTAAAAAAGCCGCCCTGTTAGCAGAGCGGCTGTAGTTTTTCAAAACCGTCATTATCGAACGGTGAGTTTTGTTACAGATGTTTCAGCAGTGAGTGAATCATTTTTTTGGAGCTCCTGCTTTTTCATAAAATCAGCCACATCATCAATATGAGCTTTTGTCTCCGCTTTGGTCAGGGTGGTTAAACTGCCATGTCCTTCAAAATAGTAATGGATAGCAATGAATTTCTTTACATGTTTCCGGGTTTCCAGCGGAAGATATTTTTGTAATACCCAGAAATTACGACTGCCTGATTTTTTGATGGCTGATAGTACACGGGCTGGTCCGCTATTATAAGCTGCCAGGGTCAAGAGCCAGTCATCAAACATATTGTGGAGGTAGATCAGGCATTTTGCCGCTGCTACAGTGCTTTTATACGTATTCCTCCTTTCATCATTCTTTCCACTCACTTTGAGTCCAAAGCTCCTTGCAGCAGATGGCATCAGTTGCCATAAACCGGCAGCACCGGCACCCGATACTATCTTATTATCCAGTTTGGATTCAATAACTGCAAGGTATTTCAGTTCAACCGGTAAGTTGTAGTGTGACAATACTGTATCAATAACAGTAAAAAAAGGTGCACTCTTGGCTTTTATTTTATCAAGATAGAAATCATTGACATGAATATAATCATTCACGAAGCCAGCTACCTGCCTGTTTAATTCAATTCTCGGAGCAGCCGAAAGCTCTGTAATGCTGAGGTTGGGTAAACAGGTACACAAGCCTGCCGCATCAAAAGCATGTCCTTCTTTTAATAATGAATCAGGTTCATTAATAAGACATGAATGTGTGATGTCGTCAAAAGGGGTAACGGGTTTGCTGCCGGGTGCTGCAGCCATAAAAATAAAACTGCCTGCAGCAATACCTGCTTTAAACATTTTTTGCTTGAACATTGAGCGATTTTTAGTACAACAATGTCGTCCGGAGGATTGGATCAGAAAGGAAAAGTTGACACAGGATTGATTGGATGGTTACAGCATTTGTTCTGTGGACGAGTGATTTGGGTTTTTCAGTTCTTCAGAACGCTGTGGTTGCAATTGGTGCAATGACTGCGCAAAGATAGCTTGCAAATGAAGGTCCACACAGCATTTCAGGCCTCAGTTATCCACTGACAGGCTAACTGTGTGAGTATCATTAATGAATTTTGTTAAAGCTGTTAAAAAGTCAGGCAGATGATTTTATTATCGTAGAATTACCCCGTTTAGTCATGATTAGTATCAAATTGTTTATTTGTACACAAGGCAAATATTCTGAGATAAAATTGGCTGATAAAAATTTTTTAAGCAATACTAGCGACTGCATTATTTTTTTAATTCTGTTTTGATGACTGAAGTAAACAATAGGCTATACTTTCTTCTTTTGATCACAGCTACTCTATGACACAGGGAATTCAATGGCCCAATAAATGATCACACATCCTATAAAAATCCAGAACAACCAAGTTGGACGACGAAATTAAATGTCCTGTTAGTACGTTTGCTTTTAAGTGCTTGCTTCAATTCAATAGAACCTGTGCAGTGGCGATTGTCAACCTGGCCATCGTATGAGCTGGCGGGATTATTTTTTACGGGAATAAAACTTTTTCAGGGGCAGAAATTGTTGATATCTCGAGGAAGCTATTTTACCGGGCAGACATTTAACTTTTTGTTGATAAGTTGTTAGCTTAAAAAACAATTTTTCCAATATTTTTAAACAATGCAAGACCATTATACCCTTCTTCAAACCATCTATGAAATCGTAAAAAATGATCCACAGCCGCAGAGCTATGCCTGCCGGCCAAGAGAACTCATTTTACGAAGTTTGCAGGAATGGTCTTCTATCCATCAGCATATTATCTTACTGCAACAGGAAGAGTTGGTAACTACTGAACAACAGGATACTCTCGTAATCCGTATCACACAGGCAGGCCTTGAGAAAGTGAAAGAAAAAAACAGCCTGGTAAGTGAGTAGTATCGGGGGCTGACTTCCATTTCAAAAACAACAGTTTTATCGGTATTAAAATCATGGTATCTACTGATAAATGTCTTTTTTTTAAAGACAGAGGTGGCAGACTTTTGCTATTAAATAAGAATAGCTCATGGTTCACCCTTATAAATATGTTTCAGCCACTGAGGCTCTGTCGCTGATACAGAGCAACCAGCGGGTATTTGTGCATGGAAGTGCCTGCACCCCGATCTATTTGCTTCATGAACTGGCAAAAGAAAAGGACAGGCTAAATGATGTTGAGATCGTTTCCATCACCTTGCGTGGGGATATAGAAATTGATAAACCTGAATACCAGTCTGCTTTTCATATTAATTCCATGTTCGTATCGGCTTCAGTCCGAAATGCAGTAAAGGAGGGCAGAGCTGATTTTATCCCTGTTTTCCTGAGTGATATTCCCGATCTTTTCAAAAGAAAGATCATGGAAGTGGATGTGGCTATTGTGCAGGTTTCACCACCGGATGAGCATGGGTATTGTTCGCTGAGCCTTTCTATTGATATTGCCCGTTCGGCTGTAGATAGTGCGAAGCATATTATTGCGCTGGTCAATCCATCACTGCCCCGCACACACGGAGATGGCATGATACATACGGACAGGTTTACCAAAATGGTATTTCATGAAGCCGCGGTTCCGGAGGAGAATTATGGCGATAAAGTGGGAGAGGCAGAAATGATCATTGGCAAAAATATAGCCGGTATGATCGATGATGGCAGTACGATACAAATGGGAATTGGTACTATTCCGGATGCGGTACTCCGTTTTCTAAGTAACCATAAGGATCTGGGTGTACATACTGAAATGCTGAGCGATGGTATTATTGACCTCGTTGAGAAAGATGTGATCAACAACCGTAAAAAAAGGATACACCCCAATAAGTCAGTGAGTTCATTTGCAGTGGGTACAAGAAAATTGTACGATTATATTGATGATAACCCTTCTTTCGCTTTCCTGGACATTGATTATGTCAATGACCCGCATGTAATCCGCAGGAACCCTAAGGTAATTGCTATTAATAGTGCAATAGAAGTGGATCTGACAGGCCAGGTTTGTGCAGATAGTATTGGAGAGTACCAGTATAGTGGTATCGGCGGGCAAATGGATTTTATGCGGGGTGCTGCATTAAGTGAAGATGGGAAGCCAATTATTGCATTGACCAGCCGTACAACAAAAGGAGTTTCCCGGATTGTTACCAACCTGAAACCCGGGGCCGGTGTTGTTACTACAAGGGGCCATGTACACTACGTAGTAACAGAGTATGGAGTGGCCTTCTTATTTGGAAAGAACCTTCGCCAGCGAGCAAAATCCCTGATCGAAATAGCACATCCTGATGACCGGGAAAGTCTTGACAGGTATTGTCATGAACGCTTTAAGATATTCTGACCTCTTTTCTCATGTAATGGTTAATGAAAAAAAGCCCCGCCTGATTCCTCAGTGCAGGGCTTTTTTGGCTTAATTGAATAATTTTAGTTAATCTTTTTTACCAGGGTCTCTTCAACATAATGGTTGTTCTGGTTAATTTCATAAACCACAGTTTTGTTAGATTTCTTACCTGTGATCTCGAAACGCAGTGCTTCACCATCGCCTATCTCTTCAATATTCAGCATGAATTTCTTGGAAATAACATTGCTGTTTACATTTTCCCTGTACAATGAATTACCAAAACTGTCGCGGATAACAACTACATATTCGTTATCGGCTGTTCCAGGTTTAAAATTCAGTTCAAATACGGGTTTGTTCTTGAAATTGCCAAGGAATTTCAATTCAACAGCTGCTGTGTTGTTTGTTTCATCAATGGCTTGTGCTGCCGGTGCTATTGCTAATGTTACTACAGTCAGCAAAGCGATGGCGGCGTTACGGAAATTTAATACACTTTTCATGGTTATACTTTTTAGAGTTAAAAATTAAAAATTGTTAAAACAGATGACGGCAACCGATGAGAACAAGCAATGGGCAAACAAAGGGGCAAGTTTCGCTACCAGGTCAAGCAGAGGGTGAAATACCGGTAGAAGTTTTGGTTAGAAGAAGCGTTCCGCTTTTTAAATAACTAATGCAAACATATGCCGGCAATTCTGGCACATCAAACCATGTTTTTGCGGATTTCAGTGTCCTTAAAATTGGATAGTGGTATATAAAGCGATATTTTACAGTTGATTACACAGGTATGCATCATGATGTCCAACACCCAAAATTTGCCATTTTCTGCCTGTTTGTAGAGGGAAACCCTTAATCTCCATTTTTTATCGGAACTAAGTACCTGATTTTCAGGAGTGGGGTTTATGTGTTAGGAAATTAATTTTTTCTTTCATTTTCAGGGTGCAAAAAAATACTATCTTCAGCCGCCTTCAAGTGTTGATATAAAGGCGTAAATAGCTTTCATTCAACCAAATGAAAGGAATTTTGTTATTAACAAGTAGAGCCACGGCTGAAGCTTGGGGAAGAACTAAAAAAAGGAGTTTAATTATGGCATTTAAGAAAGATGATATCATCATCATTGAACCGAAAGAAATGTTCGTGGGCAAAAAAGACGCCCCTGTCACATTAATGGAATTTGGCGAGTACGAAAGTGAGGATTGCGCCAAGGCGAACGAAATCGTTAAACAATTGCTGGAAGAATATGAAGGCAAGATCAGGTTTAACTTCCGTCATTTCCCGCTAACAATGATACACCAGCGAAGCCTTAAGGCCAGCGAATCCGCTGTAGCTGCAGGCCAGGAAGGTAAGTTCTGGGAAATGCACAATGTATTGTTCAGTAATCGCCGCAATCTGGGTACAACAAGCCTGAAACTGCATTCTAAGGAAGCAGGAGTTAATAACAAGAAATTCCTGGATGACCTGGTTAATGGTGTGTATGGCTGGCAGGTGCAGGACGATTTAAAAGAAGGGATTAACAGGGGTGTAAAAGAGTTACCGGCTTTCTTTATTAATGATGAGCCTTTTACAGGTAAACCGACTTTTGCAAACCTTAGTGCTGCGATAGAATCTGCGTTGAAAAAAGTAAAGAAAAAAGCTCCGGCAAAACAAAGAGCTTAATACGAATAGCCCAAAACATTGAATCCTGTCTTTTTTGAGACAGGATTTTTTATTTAGCAGAACCAACTATAATTTATCTCCGTCCTCTTCCCGCAGCAGGTCTTCTTGTCCTTGGCTGGTAGGCCGGTGAGGGTCCTAATTCATCAGGTACTTTTGCTTTGGGTACCGGTTTGCCTAATAGTTGTTCTATCGAAGCAAATTTATTTTGTTCCCTCGGGCTGATAAAGGTATAAGCAGTTCCATCTGTTTCAGCACGGGCCGTACGGCCAATACGATGCACATAATCTTCTCCATCATGGGGAACATCATAATTAATAACAAGGTCGATATGGTCGACATCAATACCACGGCTGAGGATATCGGTCGCTACCAGGATGGGCAGGCGTTTGCTGATAAAACTGCGGAGTACTTCTTCCCGCTGGGCCTGTTCGAGGTCAGAATGAATTTCTTCTGCGGGTATACCGGCTCTTTTCAATTCACGGGTCAGCAGTTTTACCTGTTGTTTCTTGGAACAAAAGATAATGATAGATTTGAACTGCCGGCTTTTCAGTAACATTTTCACCAGTGGCATTTTCTGGTCTTCATTGATCACAAAGGCCTGCTGCACTATTTTTTCCGGCGGTTTTGAGATGGCAATATTGATTTCAGCCGGGTGTTGTAATATTTTTTGGGCCAGCGTTCTGATCCGCTGTGGCATGGTGGCAGAGAATAATAACGTCTGCCTTTTTGCAGGGAGCTCGTTAATGATCCGCATGATATCATCATGGAATCCCATGTCCAGCATACGGTCAGCTTCATCCAATACCAGGTATTTCAGGCCTTTGATCTTTACATATCCCATATTGATATGGGATATCATTTTACCGGGTGTGCACACCACGATATCAACCCCTTTTGAGAGGGCTTGTTTTTCCTGCACGAATGAATTGCCATCTCCACCACCATATACGGCAATCGAGCTGACAGAAGTAAAATAGGAAAGCCCCTCCAGGTGTTCGCTGATCTGGACTGCCAGTTCCCTGGTTGGTACAATGATCATGGCACTGATATGATGATCGTCGTGATGACTGGTGAGCAAGTGATTTAATAAGGGAAGGAGGAAAGCGGCTGTTTTACCGGTGCCGGTTTGTGCCGAAGCAATGATATCCCGGCCTTGCAATACAAGCGGGATAACCTGTTCCTGAACAGGAGTGGCGTCTTCATAATTGCTGGCAGCAATGCCTTCCAATAAGTTTTCGTGGAAATTAAATTCGGTGAATTTCAAGTGACAAATAGAGATTAGTTGGGCAGAATTGTTTTCGTAAAGATAGGGTTAAATCCATTTTCAGATAATAGCAAAAAAGGAGGGCCAAAGCCCCCCTTTTCAAACTTATTATACGATGGTGATTACCAGCGGTTGTTTGAGTTAGAATAAGAAGGCCTTGGCTTTCTTTCTTCTTTTGGCTTAGCTTCAGCAACTTTGATAGAACGGCCATCAACCATAGCGCCATCCAGTTCAGCAATTGCTTTTTTAGAAGCTTCGTCATCAGACATTTCAACAAAACCGAAACCTTTGCTGCGGTTAGTGAATTTGTCCATAATAACTTTAGCAGAAGTTACTTCTCCGTACTCTGCAAAATAAGACATCAGGTCTTCGTCTTGTACAGCGAAGCTCAGATTTGAAACGTAAATGTTCATCAATAAAAATTAAAGATCAAAAATGCTTGAGAAAAACGCAACGTAAAGAAGACTAACTATTAGCAGATCCTTCGATTATACTCAGGATTGAGGGCTTAGCAGAAAAAATCGTTCACTTACAAACTTAACGTCGAACTCAAATTAACGATGCAAATATAAGACTGTTAATTGACAATCTCTTTTTTATTTATTATTCCACTTATTAAATAATAAATAACAACAGCCAAACTGCTAAGAAGTAGCAGTTTGATTCGTATAAATAAAATACTTGTTGGTCTTAATTAGAAGCGGGAGGCTCTGCATTAAACATATTATTATTGTTTTCTTCCCTCTTGCGAATACCGAAGTTGTAGCGAAGATTAATACCTACCCTCCGGGTATCTGACTGCCGTAAGCCACTGGCGTCTACGGAACCCTGTTTAAGGGTAAAATTATTTTTATTCGACGCAAACATATCACTCAGGCTGAGGGTAACCACCAGTTTATCTTTCATGAACCTCCTGTTGATGCTGGTATTCAGTGATCCGAAGGAACTGAGCTCATATAATTGCTGCTGTCCTTTCAATCGCATAAAGCCATTTAAGGTTATCACTGATTTTTTATCAATTTTAAAAGTTTGGTATGTAAAGAAAGTCCAGGTACCTTTTTTGAAGGAAAGTGGCTGGTTCTGGTATAATCCCTGGTAGAAGTTATGGTTATATTGAGTGCCAATCACGAAGAAATACCTTCCTCCGGGTGGCAAAGCACCCAGTGCCCGGAAATACCATTCCTTGTTCTTGCCAAGATTATCATAGGTCCGGTAAGCCTGGCTCCGGCTGCTGTCGGCCTGGTAAACAACATTGGTAAAAATATCTTTGGTGTCATTTATCCCCACGGCCAGTATAGGCCTTTCATCTACGCTGATATTGGCTTCATAATTCTGGTTAAACTGGGGCCGCAATGAAGGGTTACCTGTTTCACTGAGGTATTCATCCACATATCTTGAAAACGGATTTAGCTGGCTGTAAGACGGCCTGTTGATGGTCCGGCGGTAAACAAGGTATGCCCTCAGATCATACCCTGCGATCTTCATCAAACTTTTGCTGAGATAGATGTAAGGAAAGAGGTCCGTCCGCTGAATGGAGAACGAAGTATCACCTGGAACCAACTGCCGCCCTTTCATATTCGTATTCTCCAGCCTGGAGCCAAACTTTACGACAAAGTCCTTACCAAGGGTCTTTGATCCCTGCAGGTAAAAAGCATTGATATTCTCATTGTAACGGAATGTATTTGTACGGCTGCTATCAACCTTGCGGACGCCATTCGATTCGCGGAAATAATTTGTTTTGTTCCGGTAATTGTTGACGGATGCCTGCAACCCTGTTTCCAGCGTAAATCTTTTCTTCATCTTTAGCTTCAGGTCAGATTTTGCATTGAAATAGTCACGGGTATTATCAGCTTTGCCATCACCACCGGATAGTATCGGAAAAGGGGTATTGTATTGTGTAAAGAAAACCTGGTCCGATTTATTGCTACTGCGGCTATACCAGGTATCATTAGTCCATTCGGATCCCAATGAATCAATCTTATATTTAGATTCAACACCATTGCCCAGCGTTAATGAACTGCCATCATTATCCACCCCGTTCAGGCTGTTGGAAAGTAATTGTGAGCTGCTGATCTTCTGGATGCTGTTCTTATTTTCCGAATGGGTATTGAACTTATTATAACTGGCAGTGGCATCATAAGTGAGCTCCCATTTTTTTGAAAGTTCATAGGTGAGTGCATAAGCAGCATAGTAATTATTGCCAGGGTATTTTGTCAGGGCATGCTGACTGAGCATGGAGTCGGGGGCAAATATCCTGTCGGTCTTTATTTGCTCATACGAATCACGGTGGTTATAATTGATGTTCAGTGATGAACTCTTCTTTCCATCATTATTATTAAGAGTGAAACCAATAAACTGGTTGCCATAAGTTCCTTGTTGTATGCCTGCGTTCACACTGCCTGTTAGCCCTATTTTCACACCTTTTTTCAGTACAACATTGACGACGCCGCCACTGCTCGTGGCATCGTATTTGGCAGAAGGGGTTCTTACAATCTCAATTTTTGAAATTGAGTTGGGAGGCAAACTTTTGAGCATACTGGCCATATCCGCTGCACTCATTCTCATATCCCTGCCATTGATCTGCACGGCGGCAGGGGTGAGGCTGCTGATATAAATATTGCCATCCTGGTCAACAAATAATCCCGGAGTCTTCTCAATCACTTCGTACCCGCTGGTGGAAGCGGCGACCAGGTTTTCCGGATCAACAATTGTTTTGTCATCCTCCTGCCGTATCAATGGTTTTTGCGATGTAACCACAACACCCGATAAGGTTTTTGCTGCAGGTTCAAGACTGAAGGAAAACATTGTTCTATTCCTGCTTACAGTAATGCCTTTTTCCAGGGATTGATAATTGACAGAACTGAGAGTAACGAGGTACTGACCTTCCTTATTCAGTCGGAAAACAGCGATACCACTGCTGTCGGCCACTTTTTTTAACACCCGGGTACTGTCAAGCCTGCTGGTTATAGCAACAGATGCAAAAGCAACAGGCTCCTTTTTCTGATTTATTATTTTGAGGCTGACCGGAATTTCCTGAGCAAATATGGAAGTGGTAAAGAGAACTACTATAAGGAATAAAAATGTTTTCAGGGAAGGAAGGAAGCTGATTTTCATGAATAGTAATGGCTGGTGATAAAGATCAAAAATAACTAAATCTGCTGCTGTTCAAACTGAAAGCGCTGTCTACCTGCCGATTTTTAAAACTTTTAACCTTTCTGATTTTATCGCTTATGACGGATTCTTTTCTGATGATGGATATTTTTAGCTTCATCGACTGAATGAGTGGAATGAATATCATTTTCTTTTTTGGCCAGCTCGGAAAGTTTGACATAGAATTTTTTGATTGTTTCAAGTTCTTCCGTGGAAAGATCTTCCACATCCACCAGACGGTTGCTGGCAGAAGAAGAGGCGGCGATCAGTTCGTTCAGTTTCAGGTGCAAAGCCACGGTATCTTTATTTTGAGATTGCTGAATGACAAATACCATTAGAAAGGTGATGATAGTGGTGCCTGTATTGATCACCAGTTGCCAGGTATCTGAGTAATGAAAAATGGGCCCCGTGACTACCCATCCAATGATGATCAAAAGGGCAAATATAAAGGCCAGTGGTTTGCCCGTGGCTTTGGTTACTTTACCTGAAAATTTTTCAAACAGCAGGTTGATCATTTTTTTCATAAAATCAGTGACAGGAGTTTTGTTGATCTCGTTGCCAATACCGAAATTTAATCATTCTGATCCAGCAATGGTACAATTCACAACCACTATACACAAGTTTGCCAAACAGGGAGAGAAGACTGGCTGGACCTATATTGAAATACCTGCTGACCTGGCACAGCAATTAAAACCAGGGAATAAAAAAGAATTTAAAGTAAAAGGCAAGCTGGATGCCTTTCCTGTCAAGCGAATGTCTGCTATCCCAATGGGTGGCGGTAAGTTTATTCTTGCCCTTAATGCAGCTATCCGGAAAGGCATAGCGAAAAAGCAAGGGGCCATGCTCAAAGTGCAATTGACAGAGGATAAAAGTGAGTTTGTTTTTAATGCTGATTTTATAGAATGTTTGAATGATGAACCATCAGCTAAGGAGTTTTTCCAATCCCTGACAGGTTCTCATCAGCGATACTTCAGTAAATGGATAGATGATGCAAAAACAGAACCGACCCGGACCAAAAGGATCGCTATGGCAGTAAATGCGCTTTCCAAAAAATGGGGTTATGGGGAGATGATCAGGGCCAATAAAAAGGATAACTTATAAAAAATGCCGGACCACCTGGCCCGGCACGCAGTGATTCTTGCCCACATCAATTAATAGATCCTTTCTTCCTCCCATTTCACTGTAGTATACAACCGCCCTGTTTTTCGTAGTATTTCTTTTATATAATAACTGCTGAGTTCTTTGGGGTCATACCCGCTGAATTCTTTTCCCAGTTTAACCACATTTTCCTTGTACATTTTATTTTCCAGGACTTCCTCCACGGCTTTTCTTACCTGTTGTGGTTTGGGCCATTCTGTTTTCAGGTTCACTCCGAGTTTAAAATACCCAACTCTTGCATTGATCTCGTTTTTGCCTTCATGAACACCGGCCACCACCAGCGGCAATTGGTTTTCAATACCAAGCATCACACCACCGTATCCGCCATTGGTGATATAGGCATCTGCATAGGGCATGATATCGGCGAAGGGTATAAAATCTTCAATGACCAGGTTGTATTGCGGGAAACGTTTTCTTAATTCTTCTGTGCCTGACCCGCCAGTTGTCGCAATTACCAGCACATCAGTATCCTTGAATGCTTCCAGCGTGGGCACAATGATCTTTTCATGATTTTTTTCTACTGTTCCCTGTGTTACGATCACTACTTTTTCATATTGGTTCAGTTTGGAGTTAAACCAGGCTGAATTTTGTTTCTTGGGCTGGTAAGGAAGCAAAGAGCCAATAAAGCGAACATTTTTTCCAAGATCGCTGCGGTAATATTCAAAACCCGGCGTGCCACTTTGCAGCAGGATCGTTGCTTTTTTTACCAGCAGGTCAAAAGCACTGAGATTAAAATGTTCAATTCCATATTCGCCCAATATCGTATGCATCACCTTATTGGCTTTACGGAACAATACACGGTCAGCAAAATAGCGGAGGAAACTTTGCTTGACCTTGCCGATAAATGTATAGGAAGGTGTCATCCCAAGACCGGGGGGAGCCAGGTCTACAGAAGTTTCGGGTAATGGAAACACACCGACAGAGGCAACCGGGATATTCATTTTATCAGTAATAAAAGGAATACCGGAGAAAGCACAGTCTGCCACCACAAGATCAAAAGCAAATTCTTTGTAAATATCCAGCAGGTCAGCATAGTATTCCGGCCCTCTCAATACAAAAGCATTGATAATATCAAAACTGAGTTTGCCGACCATGCCTTTGATCTTTTCCCGTTCCGGAAAAACCTGCTCCAGGTTGGTAGCGTTGATATCCTTTGCTTTTTTAAACGTGTAATGCGGAATATTTAACCGGCTGATCTTAGCGGCATATATTTCGGATGTATACCAGCGGACATCACAACCTAGTTGCTGTAAATGAGCAGCTAATCCTGTTAAAGGATTAAAGTGACCGTCAGCGGGGAAATTGGCAAATAGAATTTTTTTGCCGGCCAGGGCAGCAATGGATTGCCTGGCATCATTACTCAAATTGTTCTTGTTCATCATGACTGAATTTTATAGTAAGGTTTAATTGAAGCACAATGTTAACAGGGGTTCCTGCGGGGCAATACCTAAAAATGAATCAACTGACTAGCGGAAAGACAGGCTGAAGGAAGTGGCGGATGAATTGAAAATGTGTTTATTTGCAATATGATTCAGTCTGTAAGTGATTTTAAGCAGCCTTTTTTCATTGGCATCGCCGGTACGGGTATGAGTGCTATTGCACAATACCTGCAGGGAAGAGGAAAGCAGGTGTCGGGTAGTGACCGTTTTTTTAAAGAAGGAGAATATAATGAGACAAAAGAGAAACTGGAAGCTGAAGGGATCAGGTGTTTTTTGCAGAATGGGGAAGGAATAACCAGAGAAACTGACCTTGTGGTTGTTTCTACGGCCGTGGAAGACACGGTAACAGAAGTGCAAAAAGCAAAAGCATTGCATATCCCTATTATCAAAAGATCCGAATTACTCTCTGTTATTGCTGATAGTAAAAAAACAATCGCTGTGGGTGGCACCAGTGGCAAGAGCACCACCAGTGCCATGTTGTTTGACATACTTGAGTATGCAGGCATGCAGCCGAGTATCATCAGCGGGGCAGGTTTGGTGAGCATCATTAAAGAAGGAAAAATCGGCAATGCCAAAGCAGGAGACGGGGAGTGGCTGGTAATTGAAGCTGATGAAAGTGATGGATCAATTGTTCAGTATAAACCGGAGATTGGATTATTGCTGAATGTGGATAAGGATCATAAAGAAATCAATGTACTGATGGAGGTATTTGAAACGTTTAAAAAGAATAGCAAGAAATTTGTAGTCAACGATTCACATGAACTAGCAAAACAACTTTCACAGGATAAGCAATTTGATTTCTCCCTTCACCAGGGATCAGATGCTGGTTATATTGCCAGCGATTTTAAGCAGGAGGGACTTACCATTTCTTTCCGTATTAATAATACTGGTTTTAACCTGAACGTGGTGGGCCGGCATAATATGGAGAACGCAGTAGCTGCGGCTGCTATCGCTAACCAATTAGGAGTGGAACTTGCTGTTGCAGCGGCTGCATTGAAAAACTATGAAGGGATTTACCGCCGCCACCAGGTATTGGGCAACAAGCAGGGCGTCTGGGTGATTGATGACTATGCCCATAACCCGGTGAAATGTGCTGCGGCTATCCAAGCCTGCCAGCCTATAGCACCCAAAGTGATTGCCTGGTTCCAGCCACATGGATACGGGCCTACTAAATTCCTGCGGAATGATTTTGTAGAAGAGATCGCCAAAATATTAAGACCGGAAGATGAGATATGGATGAGCGAGATCTTTTATGCAGGCGGCACTGCTGTGAAAGATATTTCTGCCAATGACCTTATCAATGACCTGAAGGCATTGCATAAACCCGCCTTTTTCGTGGAGAACAGGGATGATTTATTACCTCCACTCCGCTCACATTTCACAAGCGATTGCGTATTGCTACTAATGGGTGCAAGAGATCCCTCTTTAGAACAGTTTGCTAAAAAATTGTGGGCTGATCTTTGATTTTTTACACAGCGTATTCCACCACATTTTCTTTTGCTACGGGCAGGAACATGTACCAGCAAAGGGCCATGAGTAAGCTTGGTTCAGAGGAAAGATGATTTGTATTTGCAAATTGAACAGCCGGGCTTTCATCACTAACATTCAGTCCGCAAACCACGGAGGGGTTATTGATTGATTCTTTGTAGATCACCAATTCCGCCATCGGGTTATTATGAATGCTGTAATAGAAGCGTTCGTCATTCATATCAATAAAATGCTCTTTATTGTCATGCCCCAATTCGCCAATCTTGATTCCATATTCGCTTCTTAATACTGTTTTGTTGCGCAGGAAACCTTCTTTCCTGATTAGGAATACTCTTTTTTCTGTGGCAGATTCCACCCGGGCGGTATTCGAAAAAGGATGCAAGGTCAGTGTCAGGAGCTGCTTATCCTTATCCCATAAATGGTATACTTCATTGGCTGAAGTTGATTTGCTTTTTTCCCAACGCATAATAAAGAATTTAGGTAGGTGAATTTTGCAGTATAAATTACAACCCTTTTGCCCGGGGAAGCCTGACTTACTGAAAGTTAATGATAAGTTCATATTGGAAAGGAGACCGTGAAAAAACTGTGGGCAAATCCGGACATATTCACAACAGCAGACCTGCAAAAAGCGGCAAATCTTCTAAAATCATATCAAAACTAAAGATAGTTGTCAATTCTGACCATTATTGATCATCCGGTGCAGGATGAAATAACTAAGTACAATTAAGAGCAATAAGATCAGTATCGAAATATAAAGCCAGGGCTGGTCTTTGAGTTTCAACTTTTCCCGCCGTTGTTTCTTCTTTTCCGTTTTCTTTTTCAGGTCACGGTTCAGCATTTCCACCATATAGGATATCTGCTGCTTATCCTTGATTTCTTTCAGACCTTCCAGAGCATCATCAGCAAAATCATTATCCAGCAATTGTTTTTCCACCTCGTGTTTCTTTTCTTCCGGCAGTTTATCCTGCAGGTAAAGCAACAGGGTCTCCTGGTCAATATCAGTAGATAAATTAGATAATATGTCTTTCAGGTTATCAGCCATTGCTCAGTGGTCTTCTTTTTCATTTAGTTTACGTTCGATCCAGATCTTCAGGTTGCGTTTACCATTTTGAATATAACTTTTTACCTGCAACATGGAAAAACCTGTTTGCTCCGTGATCTCCTGGTAACTTTTCTTTTCAAGATAAAACAAAGTTACACATTGCTGTTGCTCCCGGTTTAGCTCTTTAAGTCCCGCTTCCATCAGGTCCAGTGTATGATCATTCTGCAATAAGGCCTGCCGGTCCGTTTCCTCTTCCGGTGTGGCAGTAATTCTCTCTGTCAGTTCAGCAGGTATCTTACCCTGCCGGTCCCGTAGTTTCATCAGGCAGTGGTTTTTGGCCACCATATACAGCCAGGATTTGAAGTATTCCACTTTGTACTTGTGCAATTCCTGTATCACTTTCAGGAAAACCTGCTGCACACTGTCTTTGGCTTCCTCTTCATTTTTCAGGTATTTCATGCACACACCGAGCAGCAGCAGGGTATAGCGTTGCAGTAAGATACCCAGCCATTCATTATTGTGGTCGGCATGGAATTTTTCGAGCAGTTCCTGGTCGGTAATATGGTTGTACTTATCGCCGTTCACAAACGGAAAATAGCTATTTTGTTCTGATTAGATGCAACACAAAAATAATTTCATACCAAAACAAGTCAGATTGTATTAATTAATTTCGCCAAAAACAAGTTGTATGGAGTTTGCGATCGTTTCAGTACCTGCGGCACCCGTCCGCCGAAAGCCAAGGCACCAAAGAGAAATGGTGAACCAGTTACTATTTGGCGAAGCCGTGAATGTGCTCAATGAAAGAGGCAAGTTGTGGGTAAAGGTCCGCAGCCTGCATGATAATTATGAAGGCTGGATGACAAGAACCCTGCTGGAAGAAGCAACAGAAAACGAAGCGAAGGCTGATTCTTCCAATGTTATTTCCGGGGTGCTTAATACAATTACTGTTGCCGGTTCAGTTATGCAGGTTCCCGCAGGGTCATTATTGCCTGCTTTTGATAGTAAGAAAGGTAAGCTCGGAAAGTTGGAGTATAGTTATGAAGGGGGCTATATTACCAAAGGGGAGCAGCAGCCGGGAACTGAATTACTTGAAAAGCTGACTATGCCATGGCTGAATGCTCCTTATCTCTGGGGAGGCCGTACTATTCTTGGTGTTGATTGCAGTGGTTTTGTCCAGGTCAACTATCGGATGCTGGGAATTGACTTGCCAAGAGATGCCTGGCAGCAGGCACAGGAAGGAACTGCTGTAAAAAAATTAAAAGAGGCACAGGCAGGTGATCTTGCTTTTTTCGATGATAAGGAAGAAATCGTTCATGTGGGGATACTGTTGGGTAATGACAAGATCATTCATGCATCCGGCCGGGTAAGGATTGACAGCATTGATAAAAAAGGCATCACAAGCTCCACCACAGGTGAAAGAACGCACCAGTTAAAGGCCATCCGCAGGTATTGGTAAGTAGGCCGTATTTTCAACGATAGAGAAACGGATGGTGATGGCAAATACATTCTCTGAATGATCTTTATTAGTAGCCCAGGCGACGGTGAGCGGGGACAATAACAGGTCTTTATAATAATAATCCCTGATCTCTCCTGTTTGCTGATCCTGTAATTTTAGTTCCTTGTAGTTATCTCTCGTAAAGCCCCGTTTATACTGGCGGCAGAATTTTTCAAACTCTTGCTGCACATCTTTAATTCCATCCTTCCCTGCAGGGGCATAACCCACTAATTGGTACAGGAAAAAACTATAGGGCTGACCAGTTGAATCGACGGCTTCTTCCCGTTCTGCCAACACTACTTTGGTATAAGTGGCTTTAAAGAAAAAAGGTGAGTACGAATTATAGATCCCATTCAGGAAGAAAAGAGTGCTGTCAGTTTTTTTATGAATTGTTTTATTGATCAGCAGCGGGTCTTTCATTAGCTGATTCAGGAAGCTGCTGAATTCCTGCCGGAAAGGATCAGCCCGGTAATAGTTTTTGCTGATCTTATAGAATTGCTGGCTTTGTGCCTGCAGCGATATTAGAAGAACAAACAAAAAGTAAAGTTTCTTCATGTAATGAATCATTGATCAATATGAATGTATGAAAAGAAAGGAAGAGACAAATTACCTAACCCGTTAAAAAAAACCTTTAATCCATTTAACGATCATGGCATCCCATCCGAGCATTTTAAAAGCTGTATATAAAAGCACAATGGCAAATATTTTCTTCAATGCTTCTGTATTGATCATCAGGGCGATCTTGCTCCCAAAATAACCGCCGGCTAAAAAACCCACAGCCAGCAATCCCACCACTTTCAGGTCAATTGGGGTACCCAGTTTCTGGCATTGCTGGTAATAATAGAAAGAAGCGAGAATAACTACTGGCATGGTCAATACGGCCAGCGAAGTACCCTGCGCCTGGTGTTGGGTATACCCCATGAATAAAACCAATATCGGTACCATGATGATACCACCACCCACACCCACCAATCCGCTCAGCACACCGGCAGCCAGGCCGATGGCAATCACTGTTATCAGCAGTTGTGCTGTCATATTTTTTTGCTGGTTGAGGTTCATGATTATTTGGCGAAATGCTCTTTGTAATAACCGATCGCATCCCTGATGATCCGGCAGGCTGTTTCTTTATCCTGGAAATTATCGATCTCCACTTTTTTATTTTCAAGGGCTTTGTATTGTTCAAAGAAATTGCGCAGCTCCAGTAAAAAATGGCCCGGCAGGTCCTCCATTTTTTTGTAATGATTGACAGAAGGGTCATGTGCAGCCACGGCAATGATCTTATCATCTTCCTGACCATTATCGATCATTTGCATATTGCCGATCACTTTGGCTTCCACCAGGCATAAGGAACGGATGGATTGTGAACAGAGCACCAATATATCCAGGGGGTCGTTATCCAGGCCAAGGGTGCGGGGAATAAAACCATAGTTCACCGGGTAGTGAAATGAGGAATAGATCACCCGGTCCAATTTTAATAACCCTGTTTCTTTGTCTACTTCGTATTTGGCCCTGGAACCTTCCGGTATTTCAATGATCGCATTAACAACCTCAGGTGCATTGTCTCCGGTACTAACGCCATGCCAGGGATGATGAATAGTGAGCATATAATTGAAATTTTATCAGCGGGTAAGTTTCATACCGGCATACGTTGCAAGTAAGCCGGCAATAACACTGCCTGCTATGTAAAGAAAAAATAATCCTGTCCTGTTTTCTTTCAATAAGCCAACACCTTCCAGGGTGAAGGCAGAGAAAGTAGTGAATCCGCCACAAAGACCGGTCATCAAAAAAAGCTTCCAGCTTTCATTTGTGTCGAAGGAGCGGAAACTGAGTCCCCAGAAAATTCCGATTAGTAAACAGCCTGTAATATTCACGGCAAAAGTTCCCCAGGGGAACTGGTGAGGATAATAAATTGCCACCCACCGCTGGCAGAGATAACGGGCAATGCTGCCAATGCCACCGCCTAATCCTATTAACAGGATATGCTTGATCATTGCAGGCTGTCAGGTTTATGCTTAAAGATATATTTGAAATCCACCAGCCATTTACCATCTTGTTTGACAACTTTCAGCGAATCCTTTTGGTTCCTGAATGTATTGGAATAGTAAATGATACTGGCTGAGTCATTGATTGGCCTTGTTTCATGAATATGAATCGAAGCTCCCCTGTATTTTGCTTTGTCTTCAGCGCTCATCCTTTCTTTATATAATCTTTCCGATGCTTCAATATCCTGCTGGTTCAGCGAGTCATTCACAACAAAGGTTTTGGCCTTGGTATAATCACCATCCAGCGCTGCACGGATAAATTCACGGGCGGCATCAATATCACTGGAAGGTTGTTCGTTGGTTGTGTTTCTGTCCGTGTCTTTGCAGGAGGCAAAAATAACCAGCAGCACCATTGTAAAAAGGGTCATTCTTTTCATAGTTGCAAATTACGAAAGTTTGACACTTGTGTTGTACAGAAATAATAAAGCCCCTTCCTGAGGGGCTTTATTTGTATTACTTGTACAAGGATAATTATTCTTGTTTCAATTTTTCAAGTGCTTTTATGGCTTCCTGTGTTTTGGGATCTTTCATGATGCTGTCAACAGCCTGCATGCTTTTTTGAACATCTTCAGCACTTACATTCACGTCTTCACCAGATTCGTTCATGCCATCCATGCCGCCTTCCTGGCTGGCTTTATCTTTACCCATTTTCATCAGGGTGGCCATGCTGAAATCAACTTTCCAGGCACCATCTTCTTTCTTTAACGGGAAGTCAATACTTTCTTTTTCTTTTTTGCTTTTAAAGGGCACTAAAGCGGTTTCACCGGTGATTTTGGCTTCGCCGATCTCCACATCTTTGAAATCTGCAGTGGGATCGTCTTCTTCTTTAGTGTCCCCTGTTTTCATTTTTTCACCCATATCGATTGCTTTCTTCATCATATCCAGGGCGGCTTTACTGTCTTTGGTAGCCAGTTTGGCAGCGCCATCAATATCTTTTTCAGAAAGTCTTTTCATGAATTCTACCAGTACGGCTTTGGGGTCAGAGCTGGCTCCTTTGTTATTACAGCTAACGATCATCAGGGCTGCACCTGCAAAGAGAAACAGCGATTGCATAATTTTTTTCATATAAGTGGTTTTGAGTGCGACAAATGTAGTCTTTCCCCTTCAATATCAAAAGCAAGTGGGTTTAAAAGTCAACTCTTTTTATCAACCTGCTTTTTTTATACAGGAACAGGTCGTCGGGGGATATGCCAAAGGGCCATTCCCTGGCTTTAATGGATTCAGTCAGTTCACCGGACATCGCTTTATCCAGGCTTTTAAAAACGAATTCGGAGCAGTACATCGTCTCGTCGGAGAGGAAATTGAAATACATATCAAATTTTAACCCCGCCCGGTAAAATTGCTGTACAACAGCCGAAAGAGAATCATTTTCTGTAGTTGCCAGTTCATACCGGTACACCGCAAAGCGATCTGCTTCCTCCGGTATTAAAAAGCTGTCGATCGGGTCACGCCTGAGCTTTTGGCTGGGATTGTAACTGCCGCCGATGGCATGATAAACAAAGACATTATTGTTCTCTATTAATAGAATTCCGCAATGGGAAAAGGAAGTGTCAATACGGTTCATGCTCCTGGCGGCTTTGCTCACCTCATCCGTTCCATTTCGGAAAATGAGATCACCATTTTGAATCAGGGGTTTCACACTATCAATGCGCTGGTAATAGCGATTGTTATCCACTGAGCCTTTGGAACCTGTTTGGGTAGTACAACTGACCCCAAACAGCAAGAGGCAGCTGGTAAGCCACCTCTTTATTCCATTAAATAATTCAAATTTCATTTTCTATCCGTTGTCATAGTCTTTCTTCTCCTTGTCATAAGCCCGGATGATGGCTTTCACCAGGCGGTGACGAACCACATCTTCCTCATCCAGTTCGATATGACCGATACCATCTACATTTTTAAGGATGCGGACAGCAGTACTTAAACCGCTTTTCTGGTTACGGGGAAGATCCACCTGTGTCACATCACCGGTTATGATCGCTTTGGCATTAGCACCAATACGGGTGAGGAACATTTTTAATTGCAGGTCGGTGGCGTTTTGAGCTTCATCCAGCAGGATAAAGGCATTATCCAATGTTCGCCCCCGCATATAAGCGAGTGGGGCGATCTCGATGGTCCTGGTACTCATATAATACCCCAGCTTATCGGCAGGTATCATATCATCCAGCGCATCATACAAAGGACGCAGGTAAGGATCGATCTTTTCTTTCAGGTCACCGGGCAAAAATCCAAGGCTTTCCCCGGCTTCTACGGCAGGTCTTGTTAAAACGATCTTCTTTACCTGTTTGTTCTTTAATGCTCTTACGGCTAAGGCAACGGCGGTATAGGTTTTACCGGTACCGGCTGGCCCGATAGCAAAAACGATGTCATTCTTCTCCGCCATCTGCACCATTTTTTTCTGGTTGGCTGTGCGGGCCCTGACCGATTTCCCGTTGGGTCCGAATACAAGGACCTCGTTGGGGTTCCGTTCTTTGAAATTGTCAATGGCTTCGGCATCATCGCCTCCCAGGATCTGTTCAAAATAGTTCTCACTCATGTGCCCGTTCCTTTCCAGGTAGGTAACAATGAGGGATATCTTTTCCCGGGCAGAATCCACCTGTTCAGGTGCTCCGCTCAGTTTGAGCTGGGTGCCGCGGGAGAGAATCTTTAACAGGGGGAATTTCTTTTTGAGGATGTCTAACTTACCATTGTTTACGCCGAAGAACTCAATAGGGTTGACGGTTTCAAGGTTGATGATTGTGTCGGTCAATTCGCTTCAATTTAAATTGGTCTTGCCCGCTTGTAAAATTGTACGGAGAAAAACCAGTAAACAATTCCGGCGAAGGGTGGCGCCGGATTATTTCACGTCTTTTGCCCATTTGCAAAAGAATCACCCCTCTGTTTTCAAATATAACTTATACAAATTGTACTATCCTAATCTTACTTATTCACAGATGTGAACAGAAAAAATTGAGCCAAAACTTCAGGTAATGCTTTTTTCTGTAAAGCAGTACACTGAGAAGGGAGGTTACTGCCACAACAAAAGCATTGCTTAACTTTAGGAGATGGAAGAAAAAAAGCCAATTAAACGCAGCGAACAATTAGCTCCGCTGAGCCGGGAACATCATGATGGTTTATTGTATGCCTGGAAAATAAGGCAGGGGCTGCAAAACGGAGCTTCTGTAAATACGATGCGGGAATACAGTATCTGGTTCTGGAAGCATCATATCAAACCGCATTTTTACCAGGAAGAAAAAATACTGATCCCTTATATGCCGGCCGATCACCCGCTGGCGCAGCAATTAAAAAGCGAACATGCTCATATCCGTGAGTTGATATTATCATTGGACCAGGAAGCCGATAAAAGGACATTTACCATTCTTTGTGATCTGCTGGATGCACATATCCGTTTTGAAGAGCGGCAATTATTCAACTACCTGGAGCAAACATTAACGCAGGAGCAGTTGGATATCATTCATACCAACTTGGAAGATCACCCTGTAAGCGGTGATGAATGGAAAGATGAATTTTGGGTGAAGCAATAACCAGATGCTATTTCAAAGATTCTTGTTATCACTGTATTTTACTATTATTCCCTGTTAAACGGCTACCTGACACTGCTATATATACCGTATTAGGTAAGTTTGATAATATTTGTACTTCCCGAGATCAATAAGTGTTTACCTGTATTTTCTCCATAAGAATGATTAAGATTATTTCTTAACTGACTTAAGTCAGCCGCAACCGTAGCCATATGTAATATTTTTCAGAACCACCAGGAATGAATATTATTATAAAGCTGCCACATGCTGCAAAACCAGGATACGGATAAGGCTTATTTTAAGTTATTGAATGAATCACATGCCAGTGATTCTTTACTTCCGTCTATTCTCGACATCATGGATGAAGCTGTTTGTTTTTTTGATAACAGCTTCAGGTTGACATGGTGGAACCATGCATTTGAAAATCTCTGCTCCTTATCACAACTACCCGGGCAAAGCGGGGATGCCGTTTTTTATGATTTGCTAAATGATCAGCAAAAGGAATTATTTGCTGATCATTTGGAACAAGCTAAGGATGGCAACCGTAGCAATTTTGAATGGGAGTGTAATATGGGATTTTTAAAATGAGTAAGCATTGCCCTGCATCCTCTAAAAAATGACGACCGGAAAACAATTGGTATTGCAGGAGTTGCCAGGAATTGGGTAACCGGCAGATCAGCCATCCCTGTAATTACTAATAATGGTAATGCTGTTGCAGCTAAAAGAAGCCCTGAAGAATACCTAAGGGATTTTAATAAGGAATTGGCCAAAAAGATCGATGAAAAAACTGCAGAACTATCCGGGTTGCTGGAAAGAATAACCGATGCTTTTATTGCGTTGGATAAAGACTGGAATTATACTTATCTCAATAAGAAGGCGGAAGAATTGCATGGGCGAAATAGAAAGGAGCTATTAGGCAAAAATATATGGAAGGAATTTCCAGATGTGGTGAATGAGCCTTTTTATAAGAACCTGCAGCAGGCCATGGAAACACAGGAGCCGGTAAGGGCGGAACTGTATTATTCTGTTACTGAAAAATGGTACGAGGATTTCATTTATCCTTCTGCGGCAGGTGTATCTGTGTACTATCGTGATATTACGGAGAAGAAAAAAGTAGAGCAGGATCTTCAAAAAAGTGAAGAACTGTACAGGACATTGGTAGAACATGCAGCTGATGCTATCATTATTGCTGATACCAGTGGTAAGTATATTGATGTGAACAGTTTCGTATCAAAGATGACTGGATACAACAAGGAAGAATTATCCCGCATGAACATTTTTGACCTGCTGGTATTAGGACCAGATGAACCGCCTCTCCGCATTCCTGAAATACTGGAAGGGAAATCAGTATTACAGGAAAGGAAAATAAAACGAAAAGACGGATCTGTTTTTTTTGCAGAATTAAGTAATAAGTTATTGCCTGGTAACCGAATGCTGGTTATCGGACGTGATATTACTGAAAGGAAAAGAATGCAGCGATCTCTGAGTGAAAGTGAGTTCAAATACCGGACACTTTTTGAAGAAGGGGCAGATGGGGTTTGCTTTTATAACCCGGTTGAAAATAAGTACTATGCCGTAAATAAAAGAATGACAGCGTTATTCGGGTATTCAGAAGATGAATTCCTGGAGATGGGTGTGACTGGTATAACTTTCCCGGAAGAAGTAAAGAAAAACCCTCCCCGGTTTCTTAATTTACCTGAAGGCGTGACTGCGACCAATGAAAGAGTATTCAGAAAAAAAGATGGGTCGGGCATATATATTGAAACCACCACCAAACGCTTACAAGGAGATAATTTTATTTCTTTTATGCGGGATATTTCTGAAAGAAAAAATCAGAGAATCTTATTAAGGAGAATGAACTCCGGTGGAAGTTGGCGTTAGAGAAAAGTGAGTTGGGTGTTTGGGAAATGAACTTCGAAAGTAAGACCGCTTTCATTTCAGAAAAAACAAGGGAACAGACCGGGTATTATAATGAACAGGACCTGGCTAATCCTGAATTTTGGTACAATGCCATTTATAAGGAAGATAAACCAATGGCGATCAATAAATTTATTAATGCACTGAAAGGAATTGATCCGTCTTTTGATGTTGAGCTAAGGGTGGTTTGTAAAAATGGTGACCTGAAGTGGTTCCGGTTTACGGGTAGTATCACAGGAAGAAGTCCTGAAGGCAGGGCACTCCGGATCATTGGTGTGCATGAGCATATTACAGAAAGAGTAATGAAAGAAAAGGATTTGCGGGTAAAGGAGAAAGCGATTGAATCCTCTTTAAGCGGAATTGGGATCACAACACTGGATGGTACGATTACGTATGTTAACAATGCCATAATCCGGATGTGGGGTGCAACAGAAAGCAGTGAGCTGGTTGGCAAAAACCTGGCCGATGTTTTTGAAGGTAACCGTGTTTATCAGACCATTGAGACACTGCAAAGACAAGGCTACGAGTACGGGGAAGATATGGCAAAAAGAGTTGACGGTTCGGTTTTCCCGGTTGAGTTCACTGCGAATGTTATTATGGATGAAAAAGGAATTCCTCAATGTCTCTATGGTTCATTTATTGATATTTCAAAGCGAAAAGATGCATTAAACAAACTGGCACAAAGTGAGGTTCTGTTCAGGGAAATTACCGAGAATTCACCCAGCGGAATCATTCTGCTGAACAGAGAACATAAATTTAAATTCATCAGTGTTTCGGCAAGGCGTATCACCGGGTACCTGGATGATAATGTCATTGGATTAGACCCGGCATCCTTCACCCATCCTGATGATTTGCCAGCCTTATTACCACATCTGCTGGAGATGTTGGAGACACCCGGAAAGGTCTTTACAACAGAATACCGCTTCTTATTTAAAGACGGGTCATGGCACTACCTGGAAAGTACTTTTTCTAACTTGCTCCATATAAAAGGAGTAGAAGCCATCTCGGTAAATTTCAAGGATATCCATCAGAAGAAAATTGCACAAATAAAACTCAGGGAAAGCGAAGAGAGATTCCGGTCTTTTTTTGAACATAGTATGGATGGTATTCTTATTGGCACAGAAACCGGGGATATAATGGCCGCTAACAAAGCTGCCCAGCAAATGTTTGACATGACGGAAGAAGAAATAAAACAGGCAGGCAGGCCCGGGTTGGTGGATACCACAGATCCTTTACTGGCGATTAACCTGAAAGAGAGACATGAAAAAGGATTTACTAAAGCCGAACTGCAATTTATTAAAAAAGGAGGAACAAAATTCCCGGTAGAATTATCATCCTCCGTGTTCAAAGGGACAGATGGCGGTCAGAATACCATTATAATATTTCGTGATATTTCAGAGTGGAAAAAATCTGAACAGCAGATCAGGGAATTCAATGAACGTATACAGCGGATATCCAATGCTACGAATGATGGCGTTTGGGAATGGGACCTGGTGGAGGATACAGTTTGGTGGAATGAAGCTTTTTATAACCTGCTGGGCTATGACTCATCTGTACCTGTTCCGGAGCTAAATGTATGGTCTGAAAAAATTCACCCGGATGACAGGGATAAGATCATATCGAGATTAAAAAGTATCAGGAAAAATGTCATTGATTCCTGGCAGGATGATTTCCGTTATTTATTGCCTGATGGAACTTACGGTACCGTACTTGACAGGGCTTATGTGATCAGGAACGAAGAAGGCCGGCCGGTAAGGGTTATAGGAGCTTTTGTCGATATTACGGAACGGAAAAGAGCGGAAGAGAAACTGGCCAACGAAAAAATTCTTTCTGATTCACTGATCAATAACCTGCCCGGTATTTTCTATCTCTATACAAACGAAGGAAAATTCTTACGCTGGAATAAAAATTTTGAAATAGTGAGCGGGTACAGCACCGAAGAAATCAAAAAAATGCACCCGATTGATTTTCATGAAGGCGCTGAAAAGAACCGGTTAAAAGACAGGCTGGGTAAGATATTCAAAATGCAGGTACCGGGAATTGAACTTATTCTTACAACGAAGGACAAAAGAAATATCCCCTTCTTTATTAATTCAATGGCCATTATTTATGAGGGAATACCTTGTGTGATAGGTATAGGTAACGATATTACCAAGCGTAAAAAAGCAGAACAAGATCTTATCGAAAGTGAAGATGCATTCCAGCGTTTATTTGAAGAATCAGCAGAAGCCATCCTGCTGCTGGATGGTACCCATTTCATTGATTGCAATGAATCGACAGTTGCGCTATTAGGATATGCTTCAAAAGAAGATATACTTAATAAATCACCCTGGGATATATCGCCGGAGTACCAGCCTGACGGAAAATCTTCCGTGAGGAAGACCAAAGAAATGACGGCTAAAGCTTTGAAAAAAGGCTATCACCGGTTTGAGTGGATACATAAGAAGGCCGACGATGCCGAATTCCCGGTGGAAGTGATGCTAACACCAATCATCATCAGGGGGCAGCAATTATTTTATACAATCTGGCATGATATTACCGAAAGGAAGAAAGCAGAAGAGGATTTAAGAAAGAGCATGAAAGAAATTTCTGATTATAAATATGCACTGGATGAGTCTGCTACCGTTTCTTTTGCTGATGAAGAAGGTACTATCACTTATGTGAATGATAAATTTTGTAAGTTATATGGCTATAAAAAAGAGGAAATAGTGGGGCAGAACCACCGGGTACTTAATTCCAAAGTTCATCCTGCTTCCTTCTGGCAACATTTCTGGCAAACCATTCAAAAGGGAAAAGTATTAAATGCGGAGGTGTGTAATATAGCAAAGGATGGAAAGCTGCATTGGTCTGATACTACGATTGTTCCTTTCCTCGGGGAGAACGGTAAACCCTACCAATATCTGGCCATACGATATGATATTACTGAGAAAAGACAACTGGAAGAAGACTTAGCCCGGCAACAAAAATTGGAACAGATCAGGATCACTGAAACAGCACTGGAAGCCCAGGAGAAAGAACGTAATTACCTCGGACAGGAATTGCATGATAATGTGAACCAGATATTGGTAGGGACTAAACTATTGTTGTCAATTGTCAGAGATCACCCGGAGGAGAATAATAAACTTGTCGGTTCCTGTGTCGATAACCTGCAGCATGCTATTGATGAAAACAGGAAATTGTCGCATTCGCTGGTTACACCTGATCTGAGTTTACAAAGCCTGCCTAAACAACTAAAGCAAATGACCCATGAGATGTTTTTTGCCTCAGAGATTGCAATAGCTATAGAAAGCAAAGAGTTTAAAGAAAAACTGCTGGACAGGCAACGCAAGATAGCGATCTACCGTATAGCCCAGGAGCAATGCACTAATATCATAAAGTATGCAAAGGCTAAAAATGTAACGATTATCCTCCGGAATGAAAACGGCACCTTCCACATGAAGATAGCTGATGACGGGCAGGGTATGGAAGCTGGTCAAGCAACGGATGGGATTGATATCCGTAACATCAAGGGACGTGTCAGCATTTTTAACGGTAAGGCCAGCATTGAGACCCAACCGGGTAAAGGCTTTGCATTACTGATTGAGATACCGGTGAAATGATTTATTTTTTTGCCAATGTTCTTCGCTTATTGACGGGCAGAACTGTTCCGATGCGGATACCCAACCAGCCTGTTTTATCTGTGGCCTGGTTTAGTAAAATTGAAATGTCAATACTATTGCTTTTTAACGGTAGTAAAACGCCAGATCTTATTTGTGCTATTCCGGCAAATGTTTCACTACCTGATGATTTAAGAATTGAAGCGCCGCCTATAGAAATACTGGTATAAACTATTTCCGAAAAACGATGGCGTAAACCCGCAGTCAGAGTTCTGAATTCATTCCTGTAACGAAACCCACTGGCTGATCCTGTACGGAAAGATGTAAAGTTTGCGTTGAGAGTGATAGCATTACTTAATGACAGCATGACGATATAGCCCACATCACCACTCCATCCGGTCTTTGTTGCCGACAGGAAATTATATCCTTTACTTGCGCCAATTCCAAGCTCAATATTATGCTTGCTGACCTGGGAAAAAGCGGGAGTGCTAAGGAGTAATGAAGCGGTCAGTATATGTAGAAAAAATAATTTCATATACTGTTTACCATCTTGCCACAATCTTGAAATTCACTAATCTTGGTGTTAACCGGTTGGGCATAGTGTACACTGTATTGGAGAAATCTTTTACCAGTAAATAGGAAATAGTATTGGGCCGGTCGATGAGGTTAAATACTTCCAGGCTGGCCCATATACTTTCAAAACTTCTGAACGGGCTATGACTGCGCCGTTTGCTGCGGTCGCTGTCTAATAATAAAGCACTGAACCCGATATCGACCCGTATATAAGGAGGTATCTCTAAACCGTTCCTGTATTTTACACTGTTCGGAATATTATAAGGAAGATTAGTTCCATACAACCAGTTCAGGTACATTTTAAAATTCTTGTTCGTGGCCAGGTAGTCCTGGAAGAACATCCCAAAAGTGATCAGCCTGTCAGTGGGCCGGCGTACCCAGCCTTTTTCTTTGGTTACACTATCAATAGGTTCATTGAAATCATTTAGTGTATATTCCTTGTAGGTATCACCCTCAATATCTTCTTTACTCCGCATAAAGCCGAGGCTGATCCAGCTTTCGGCATCTTTTACCAGCTCACCAAACAACCGCATTTCAATACCGGCTGCATAGGCTTTGGCTACGTTCTCTCCAAAATAGCGGATACGGACATTGTCAATATCATAAGGCACTACATCGGTCATATGCTTATAATAAAGTTCTGTCGTTAACCGCATTGGTTTGCCGGCAAGCCCCGGGAAATTATAATCAAAACCGGCAACTCCCTGTATACTTTTTTGTGCTTTCAGTTTTGTGTTTACTGTACCGTCATATCTTCTTAATTCCCGGTAGAAGGGTGGTTGGTTGTACATACCGGCAGATGCACGGAACACAATATCTTTTTTGCCGTTGGGTTTCCAACTGACACCGACCCGTGGGCTTATCAATAATTCCTGGTTCAATGAATTATAATTGAAACGAACACCAGTTGTTACAGTAGTGTTATGCGATGAGTCTCCCAACAATATGTTATCCTGGATATACCCCGAAAATTTGTTGATGTCAAGATCAGTGGTTGACTTAATGACTTTGTTTAATTGCAGCATATTGGGCTGATACGGCAATGAATAACCAGCCGAGTCCTGGTATTCCCATTCATTCAGTTTATCGGCAATGGTAGTTTTATCAAAACTTAAGCCCCATTGCCAGGCATGTTGTCCCTGGTCATAATTTCCCTTATGTGCAAGGTTCCAGTTTTCTACATTCAATGTATTGCGGGCAAAATTCTGGTACACACCTGCTCCTAATGGATTAATGATTAGCCCGTAGGTGGGTTGACTTTTATCAAAATCCCTCTCGCCAAATAAATAAGCACCGGTGATATCTATATTCTCTCTTTCATCATTCTCAAAACGGCTGGCCATCCATTTTAATTTCAATTTTCGGCTGACCTGGTTAGTCAGAGAGAGCCCCAGCATGTTGGTACTGTACTCATCTTTTTCCTGGCCGTCAAAGAATATATCAACACCCAGGTTAACGCTCAGGAAAGGAGAGAAGACAGAAGAGGTGAGCTGGCTGAATTCAGGAACCAGCGAAAATTTTGTTTTTGAAATATTCCCTAAAAACTCAGCCTGCCATTTGGAACTGAACTGGTAATTGATCAATGCCTGGAAATCTGAAGAAGAGGGAACGTAGTTGCCGGTAGTTTCCTGGCGGCTTAATAAATTCTTATTACTCCTGTTACGGGCGCCAAGCAGGTAACTGAATTTATTATTCTTCCCAATTCCTTCAAGTTGCACTCCCTGTTCGAGTATGCCCACGTAGGCAGAACCCCCAAAGCGTTTCGGTCTTTTATATTGTATATCCAGCACACTGCTCATCTTATCACCATATTTTGCCTGGAAACCGCCATTGTAAAAATTGATATTCCGTACCATTTCAGGATTGATAAAACTTAATCCTTCCTGCTGGCCGTTCCTAACAAGATAAGGACGGAATACTTCAAAATCATTTACATAGATCAGGTTCTCATCATAGCTGCCGCCACGAACAGAGTATTGTGATGTTAACTCATTATTGGAACCAACAAAGATCTTGATCAGGCTTTCCACACCGGTAATGGCTGACGGAAGATTGATGATCGTTTTGGGATTAGGCCGGATCAAACCGGTTTCTCTTCTGTCCCGCTGATCAGTGATCACCACTTCCTGCAACACATTCTCACCTTTTTCTAATCGTAAGCTGATTTTTTCCTCTTCATTCTCATTCAACAGGAAATTCTTTTGTTCCGTTTTTCTGCCAGTATAAGAGAAGATAATGGCAAAGGCTTTTTCCGCCGGAACTTCTAAGCGGAAATAGCCGGAGTCGTTGGTGCTGATACCTGTTTGCTTGCCCAAGATGATAACAGATACACCAGGTAACGGGTTTTCATTATCGTCCACAATTTTGCCGGAAACGTAAGCGGTTTTTTTCTGGGAGAAAGCGATGGTGCTAAGCAGGAGGCAAACAACAGTCAGCAATATTTGGCGGCTTACTATTTTCATAAGAGATATGCAAACAAGATACGAATTGTTTTGGCTGTGAAATACGTCAGCTTGCTTTATTATTGAAATTGATAAGATAGTCAAACAGGTTTGTCTCTGAAGATATCCCCAGTTTTTTTCGTAACCGGTAGCGGCCAATCTCCACACCTCTCACAGAAATACCCATCAGCTGGGCGATCTCTTTGGTGGAGAGATTCATCCGTAAGTAAGCACACAGTTTTAATTCATTGGGTGTAATAGTTGAATGTTTTTCTTTTAACCCCACCACAAAATCGGAATGTACTTTATCAAAGTGCTGCGCAAAATGTTCCCAGTCCTTATCCATTTTGTCATCTTCACTCAATACTTTGACGAGTTTTTTCAATTCTGAAATCACCTGCTGGTTATCTGTTCCCTTCATTACCTGCGACAACTCGCCACGGATCTTGGAAATAAGTTCTCCTTTTTGCACCAGGTGCATGGCCGAAGTGGCCAGCTCTGAGTTTTTATAATTGATCTCTGACTGGAGTTTGTCGTTTCGTAATGCCACCAGCTCACTTTCGGTTTTATTCAATTCCAGTTGGTGCAGGTATTGTTGTTTCTTTTGTTCTTCTTCGTGTTTTACTTGTTGAAGGATGAATTTTTTATGCTGCCATTTATAAATATAGAAGGCAAGTGCTAATACGATCAGCAGGTAGAGAATATAAGCCCATGCTGCCTGGTACCAGGGAGGGAGTACTTTAAATGTGTAAACACTTACTGCAGATTCATTGCCCAGGTTGTTCCTTGCTTTTACTTCAAAGCTGTAAGAGCCTGCAGGAAGGTTATTATATTCTTTTTCTGTTTTCTTTGACCATTCTGTCCAGTTATTATCAAACCCTTTTAAACGATAGCTGTATTCTAAATTGTCTTGTTGCCCAAAAAGGGTGGAGGTAAACTCAAAATGAATAGTGCGCCAGTTATTGGCAATACTCTTGATGCTTTTCTCCTCCTGTACCTGTGTTTCATTTACATTGGCAAAATACCCTCCAAATAAAACACTGTCTTTATTATTAATGATCCGGACCTGTCTTATCTGTGTTTGAAATACAGGGCTGTTCTTTTTATATTTTTCAAAGTTGATATGGAAAAAGCCTTTTTCGCCCCCCACAAAAATATTTTTCTCGTTGACCGGGTAGACGAACTCAAAACCGCTCAGCAATTTATTCGTCAGTTCGGGCATGTAGATCACTACAGGCGTCTGACCGGAATAGTCAGCTACGCCCAGCATTTTCTCGTGTACGAACCAGATATTGCCGGCTTTATCTTCTTTCAGGTACCGCAGACTTTGCTCGCCGAATATTTTTTTATAAGTCGCCGAAGGCTCAAAGCGGTCGGTGCTCTTGTTGTAGACATATATTCCTTTTACTGTTGCAACAAGTACCTCATTTTTGATTTTGTAAATATGGTTATCAAGAGCAGAAGGCAAGCCTTCTTTATCTGCATATAATTTGGTGTTGTATTGCAGATTTGATCCCTGCGAAACTTTATACACTCCATGGTAAGGATGAGAAACCCAGATATTATCAGCATTATCTGTGGCAATGAACCGGGATGATTCAAAAAAATCGGGAAGAACGGCTCCTTCTTTAAAGCTGTTGTTGATATAATCAAAGAATTTTAACCCCCGGTAATTTCCTGATACGATCCTGGCTGATGGCGACACATTTGACAGGGGTAAAAAATTCCAGTGACCGGGACTTGTCGATATGGGTGTTGCTTTGTCTGGATTGACAATAAATGCACCTTCATGATGCCCCAATAGTAACTGACCGTTGATCTCCGCCAGCCCCCATATCTGCCCTCTTGTATTATTAACAAGCGAAAAACTTCCCTTACTGAAACTCAGGTCTTCGGTTGGCTGAAGCGGGGCCTGGAATAAGCCATTAGATGTGCCTGCATATAACCTGTCATTGTGAACAATGGCGGTATAGCCGGAACCATCCTGGGGATAAGGGCTGATATGCTTTACTGCACTGTTATACGCAATGAAATCTATACCGTTATTCAGACCCAGCCACAGGTTACTTTGCTGGTCAAGAAAAATGCTCAGGACATTGTTATTCTGTAATCCTTCAGATTTAGAAAAGGTCTGGATGATCTGTCCTTTAAAGTCGGTGATATAAATACCGCTGTTATTGGTGGCCAGTGCCACCCAATCTTTGTTAACGGCAGTGGCGGCATAGATCCTTTCTCTTTCAAAGAGGGCGGTATTGCTGTTATTGATCTTGCTGATGCCTTTTGCCGATAAGATGAATAAACCGTTTTTATGCGTAGTGATCAGAACACTGTCTTTGTTAACTGACAGGATTGAAGTCATCATATCATTAGCAGGCAGCTCACTTTTGCCAGCGAAAGGATTCCATGTATTATTTTCAAAAAGGAACAGACCATTTTTAAGGTCATGGGCATAAAGACGTTCATTGCATAGACCAAGGAATGACCATTCGGCCGGTGCATTGTAGGCTAAGAATGCTCCGTTACTGTATTTAAATATCTTGGTGGGAGTCCGGAAATAGATATCCTTGTTAAATGAAACGATATCCCAGACATCGCCAAACGACCTGTCTTTTTCAGGAACCAGGTCTTTTAAAGATTTGTAATGAAGCTTGCCGTTAGGTCCCGGGCTGAAAAAACCTAACTCATCCTGACCGCCTGCATATATATTATTATCAAGCCCAATTTCCAGCGACCGGACAATGGTTTTGTTGGGTAAGGGATAGGCCTTCCAGAAAGTGCCATCAAAAGTCAGCAGCCCTTCATTATTGGCAACATAGATCACCCCGTTTTTATCCTGCGTGAAATCCCAGCTTTGAAGACCCGCACCATAGGCTTGCTTGGGGTAATTGATCACATCGGGCAGCCCAATTGTGTTTTGACTTAACACAGTAATCGGAAACAGAAAAAGAATAAACAGGAGTTTACTCATTCGGGAGGCAGTTTATGTTTGTGAAAGTAAGGTTTTTTATATGATGTAGTAATGATGTAGTCATTTCCATTGTAAATTAATTAGTTATATTTTTTGATGTAGTGTTGATGTGGTTGTTTTTATTGTAACTGTAGCATTCAGATATATCTTGTAGCCGCTAAAATTTCGGGTATCTACGCCCGGTTTGCTTAACAAAAAAACGACTGCTGTATGAAATTCAAACTCTGTTTGCTATTTGCCGGCATTCTCCTGTCTAGTTTATTCCAATTTGTTTCGGCCCAGGATATCCAGGTCTCCGGAACAGTTACAAACAAAACAAATGGGGAGCCATTAGTTGGTGCTACTATTGCTGTAAAAGGCTCAAACAAGCCTGCGATTTCCGACATTAAAGGTGCATTTTCTCTCACTGCCAAAAAAGGCGCTGTCCTGGTTATTAGCTATGCCGGGATGAAGCCAGTGGATATTACAGTTGCTGACAATAGTTCAGCCCTGGTCATCCAGATGGAAGAAAGTGCTACTGCTACATTAAGCGATGTGGTAGTGGTCGGTTATGGTACACAGAAAATAACTAAAGTATCTGGTGCTATTTCCACCATTAAAAGTGGGGATATCGAAAAACTCAGGCCGGTCAGGACTGAAGAAGCCCTGCAGGGAAGAGCTGCCGGTGTAAATGTAATCCAAAGTGGGTCTCCCGGTTCTAAACCGACTGTATTGATCAGGGGTATTCCTTCTTTCTCCGGTACGGATCCCGTAGTGATCGTAGATGGTATTCCACAGACACTTACTGATCTTAATTCAATCAATCCCGGGGATATTGAATCCATCAACGTATTGAAAGATGCCGCCACCACTGCTATATATGGTGTAAAAGGTGGTAACGGTGTTATCGTTGTGACGACCCGGTCCGGCAGAAAAAGCCAGAAAGCGGAGATCAGCATCAGCAGCAATTATGGTGTGCAGGAAGTGTTGAATACCATCGGGGTATTAAATGCAAGTGAATATGGAGCCATGATTAATGAAGGAAGCACAGTGGCTGGTGGAAATATAATTTTCCCAGACCTGTCTGTACTGGGTGTAGGTACAGATTGGCAAAAACAAATATTCAAAAGAGCGGCGATCCAGTCGCACAATATAACTGCCCGTGGCGGTAGTGATAAAATGTCTTACTTTCTTTCCGGGGGCTACCTGAGCCAGGGTGGTATTGTAGGGGGCAACGATAAATCAATTTTCAATCGTGGTAACCTTACGGCTAACCTGAGCTTCGATCTTTCTTCCAAACTGAAATTCATTATCAACACAACCGGGTTGATACTTGAAGGAAGAGGTATACAGGAAAATTCTTTCAACAGTATCATCGGCAGTGCCCTGAATTTTGATCCAACGGTGCCTGTTTATAACACTGTCCCCAATACAGTTGGTAAATACGGGTTTAGCAACTATTTGCTATCCGAGATATTTAACCCGCTGACTAAACTGGACAACACGTTTAATAAAAACTCCGGCAGCAAACTGTATGGCAAGTTCGAATTCCAGTATGATGTTATTAAGAACCTGAAGCTGACCACCCGGTTTGGTTACACCAAATACGATGGTAATGCAAAAAGCTTTACACCACTCGTATTCTACGGCCCGAATAACGTGGAAAATACCATGAATGCGGATGGTTCAACCGTGCTGGATAAACATAATAGTGTGTCACATGTTAAAACCAGCAATTTCAATTATACCTGGGAAACATTTGGTAACTATAACTTCAAAGTAAAAGAAGATCATCATTTTGAAACCGTACTTGGTTTCTCATTAGCAAAAATATCAGGTAATGAAGCTGGTGCTTCAAGGCAAGATGTTCCTTTCAACTCCTGGGAGTTTGCTGATTTTACAGCGGCAACAGGAAACAATACTGCTACTAACAGTAATGCACTGAGCGGCTATTATTACCAGTATTTCCGGAATAACCTTTCCTATTTTACCCGGATCAATTATGATTACAGGGATAAATACTTAGCTTCTTTCACCGGTCGCCGTGATGGTTCCTATGCATTTGGTATTAATAATAAGTTTGCCAACTTCTTCTCCGGCTCTGTGGGTTGGGTGGTGAGTAATGAAGATTTCTTCAAATCAAATATCATCGATCATTTAAAGATCAGGGGTAGTTATGGTACGATTGGTAACGAAAATGTAAGCCCCCAGTTTGTAGGTATTGTAACAGGCGGCCCCAGCTATGGAGCCACGGCCAACAGTAATGGATATACTTTCGGAGATATATTCTATCCCGGCTCAACTGTAGGTTCAGCTGCCAATGATGCTTTAAGATGGGAAAAACAAACACAAACCAACGCCGGTTTTGATGTTACTTTCTTAAAAAGAAAACTTTCTTTATCAGCAGATTATTTCATCAAAGAAGTAGATGGATTGTTATTTACTCCTTCAGCTTCTTTATACCTGGGTACTGTTCCTATTCCTACTGCCAATATCGGTTCTACCAAAAGCAGTGGTATAGATCTTACCCTTAGTTACAACGAGACATTCAGTAAAGCACTCAAGCTAAGTACAGCTGTAACGTTCACTACTTCTAAAAACGAAGTAACTGCTACAAACAGTGATGGAACAGCCAAGATATTTGGAGGTGGCTATTTCAATGGACAGTCACAAACCGTAACTGTGTTTGAAAAGGGATTCACACCCGGTTATTTTTATGGGTATAAAACAGATGGTCTATTCCAGACAGCTGCTGATGTGGCGGCTGCTCCCACCCAAACCGGTGCACAACCCGGAGATATCCGCTTTGTGGATGTAAATGGTGACAAGATCATCAATGCATCTGACCAAACCAAGATCGGTGATCCGTTCCCTGATTTTACGATGGGTTGGAACCTGAACCTGGAGTACAAGAATTTTGATTTCAACGCATTTACATACGCTTCTGTTGGCAATGATATTTACAGGGCATATGAAAGAAATGCGAACTATTCCAATAAGTTCAGGTCAGTACTGGCCAGGTGGACAGGGCCCGGTACTACCAATGATGCAAGGAATCCCCGTTATTCTTTTACAGATGCCAACAGCAATATCCGTGTATCTGACCGGTACGTGGAAGACGGTTCTTTTGTAAAACTGAAGAATATACAGTTGGGTTACACATTCCCCTCATCCATGACTAAAAAGTTTTTCAGCAAACTGCGTGTATATGTACAGGTGAAAAATGCTTTCACTATTACCAAATACACAGGGTATGATCCTGAGATCTCCGGTGGCATCCTGGATACCGGTATTGATCGTGGTGCATATCCCCAGGCCCGGACCTATGCTTTCGGACTTGACATTAAACTTTAAAACTTCAATTTAAAACAGATTACAATGAAGAATATTAATATAAAAATAGTAAGCCTTCTGCTCCTGGCTTCCCTGCTTACTTCCTGCAAAAAGTGGGTGGATTATAACCCCCACGATGATTTCAGGATCACCGAACTGGATTACCTGAAATCAGAATCGGATTACCGTACCATGGCTGTCAGCGTTTATACGCCGATCCAATGGCTGAACCAGGCCGTGCCGGTAGGTGAAATTGCATCTGATAATGCAGTAAGTGGAGGTGAAAATGCTTCGGATGTATTGTCACTGCAGCAAATCGACGACTATACACACACACCTGTTAACTCTACGTTGACAGAACTGTGGCAGGCTTCATATGAAGGGATCAATAGGGCCAATTATATGCACCAGTATAAAGCCACTAACCTGGCAGGCGTTGCTGTTGATTTCGCCGGAAAAGATGCTTTATATGGTGAAGTATATTTCCTGAGAGCTTATTATTATTTCACACTGGTGAAATTCTTTGGAGACGTGCCTTTGTTTGTTGATAAACGCCTGAGCCTTGTAGAATCTAAAACATTGGAAAGATCACCTAAAGCTGACGTGTATAAGCAAATAGAGATCGATCTTAATAATGCTATTACTGTATTACCTGCCGTGCAGGTTCAAAAAGGTAGAGTTACAAAGTATGCTGCACAGGCATTACTCGGTAAAGTATTGTTATATCAAAAGAAATATGATGCAGCTGCCGCTATGCTGGAAAATGTTATTTCTTCCAATGCATTTAGTTTGGTAACAGATTTTGCAGGAATGTTTTTAGTAACTGGCGAAAATGGTCCTGAATCTGTTTTTGAAATTCAGTATTCAAATACTTCCCCTTATTATAACTGGGGAGGTGTAACAAGGGGACAGGGAAATCTTTCTGTACAACAGTGTGGTATCAGGGGCTTGAACGGTACTGCCGCTATGCCATATGCCGCAGGCTGGAGTACGAATTTACCTACCCAGAACTTAGCAGCAGCCTATGCAGCTGGTGACCAGCGAAAGAATGCTACCATTTTAGATATTGAAGCCTACAAAGCAGCAAATCCTTCTTTTAATATTACTTACCAGGTAGCCCCTTATAAGAACACAGGATTGTATAACCAAAAGTACCTGCCAAGAAAAGGGCAAACCTCCGGACAGTTGGAACTGAACTACCTGAATAATTACAGGACCATCCGCTATGCAGATGTATTATTAATGGCTGCTGAAGCTAACAATAAAGCTACCGCACCAAATGATACCAAAGCGCAGACTTACCTGAACCTGGTTCGTCGCCGTGCTTTCGGAGACAATTTGCATGACATCACATCAACCGGCGCTGCATTATACCAGGCGATCTTGGATGAACGCAGGCTGGAGCTGGCTATGGAAGGTGATCGTTTCTTTGATTTAGTGAGAACAGGAACGGCCGCAGCAAAGATCACCGGTTTCACAGCCGGTAAACATGAAGTGTTCCCCATTCCGCAGCAGGAAGTGAATATTTCCGGACTTACACAAAACCCGGGGTATTGATCACTCACCAATTAAAAAAACTATTATGAAAGCATTGAAATATTTTTTAAGTATGGCCTTATTACTCTCGGTAGTAGTAAGCTGTAAAAAAGAAACTTACGATGATCTGTCCTTCCTGGATACAGCCGCAGCATCTGCAAGCCTGAATGCTCTTTTTGAGATCACCCAGGATAATACAGGGTTAGTAACAATCACTCCGAACGGAGAAGGTGTTTCTTTCTATGAAGTATATTATGGTGATGCCACAGCGACACCTGCCAAAGTGCAGCCCGGGAAAAATACCCGGCATACTTATGCTGAAGGTGTTTATAATGTAAAAATTGTTGCACACAGCATTACCGGCAAAACAACAGAGATCACAAAACAACTCACTGTGTCCTTCCGGGCACCTGAAAACCTTGATGTGGTTACAGCGATTGATGCAGCGAACAATTTCAAACTGAATGTGTCTGCATCAGCATTGTACGAAACTAATTTCAAAGTGTATTTCGGGGATGTGCCGAACGAAGTACCGGTTACTTTCCTGGAAGGTGCAACAGTGAGTCATACCTACACAGCCGTGGGAACGTATACAGTAAGAGTGATTGCCTATAGTGGTGGTGCTGCAACTACTGAACTGACCAGGCAGATTACGATTGTTGATCCGCTGTTATTGCCCATCACATTTGAATCAGCAACGGTCAACTACACGTTCACCAATTTCGATGGCGGAGATGTTACTAAGATTAACAACCCGCAGGCAAATGGAATTAATACCAGTGCAAAAGTTGGTAAAATGGTGAAGAACGCCGGTCAGCCCTGGGGTGGAAGCCTGATTACACTGAGCGGCAATATTGATTTTTCTGCTAATAAGATATTCCGGATGAAAGTATATTCTCCAAGAGTGGGTGCTAAGGTTTTATTGAAAGTGGAGAATTCGGCGAATGGCGCAATTAATTTTGAGAAAGAAGTATTGACTACTGTCGCCAATGCCTGGGAAGACCTCGTGTTTGATTACCAGACCATCAATACAGCCAATAGTTACAATCGTATTGTGTTGATATTTGATAACGGTACCATGGGAGATGGCTCTGCCAATTTCACTTTCTTATTTGATGATATCAGGCTGGTGAATTCATTACCATTAAGCCTGCCACTTGATTTTGAATCTACCACTACCAGCTTCAACTGGTTCAATTTTGATGGCGGTAATGTTACGGTATTAAGTAATCCCCAGTCAAACGGTATCAATACCAGTGGCCGGGTTGCTAAAATGGTGAAGAATGCAGGACAACCCTGGGGTGGCAGTTACCTGACCCTGAGCTTGCCAATGGATTTTTCTGTGAACAAGATATTCCGGATGAAAGTATATTCTCCAAGAGTGGGTGCTAAAGTCTTATTGAAAGTGGAGAACTCCGGAAACGGCGGAATTAATTTTGAAAAAGAAGTATTGACCACAGTGGCCAATGCCTGGGAAGATCTGATATTTGATTACAGCGCCATCAACACAGCTAATACTTATGATCGTGTGGTGCTGATATTTGATAACGGCACACCGGGTGATGGTTCTGCGAATTTTACTTTCTTATTTGATGATATACGTCTCGTTAATACAGTGCCAGTAGAATTACCGCTTACATTCGAAGCGCCGATTACTTATGGCTGGTTCGATTTTGATGGTGGTAATGTTACCGTGATTAACAATCCCCAGTCAGGTGGTATCAATACCAGCGCTAAAGTCAGCAGGATGATCAAGAACGCAGGACAACCCTGGGGTGGTAGCTTCCTCGCTTTAAGTAACCCCATCGATTTTTCAGTATTACGGACATTCAAAATGAAAGTATATTCTCCAAGAGTAGGTGCTAAAGTGTTGCTGAAAGTGGAGAACCTGACTAACGGAGGCATCAGTTTTGAGAAGGAAGTGCTTACCACGGTTGCGAATGCATGGGAAGAACTGACCTTCGATTACAGCACGATCAACACCGCTAACTCTTACCAGAAGATCGTACTGATCTTTGATAACGGTACACCGGGGGATGGTTCTGCAAACTTTACTTTTTATGTTGATGACATCAGGCTTAATTAATTCAAAAAACTAATTGATATGATAAAGACTATAAAATCTGCCGGTGTTTTGGTTCTTGCAGTGCTGATCGCTTTCAGCGGTTGCAAGAAGCAGGAATATTCCTTAGGAAATATTAAAACACCTTCGGGACTTACACTGACCACTGCTATTGCAGGAGTGGATGTGGCCAACCCCAATGGTAACGGAACAGGTAATGTAACGATCACGGCGGCTGCTAGTGATGCCCTTACATATAATATAGATTTCGGAGATGGTGTAACAAGAGTAGTGCCATCCGGTACTTTAACTTATAAGTATACCAATCCGGGTACTTATAGTTATACCATCACGGTAAATGCTATCGGTACTGCCGGTGTTACTACCACCATCAGCAAAAGGATAACTGTGTTTGTGGCATTTGAAATACCAGCCAATATCATTGCTAATTTAACAAACGGTTCTTCCCGCATCTGGATCACTGATCGTGATGCTACAGGCCATTTTGGTGTGGGCCCGGCTGATCAGTTTGCTCCCATCTGGTATGCCGCTCCTCCCAATACAAGAGAGGCCTGTGCATATGATGATGAGATCACTTTTTCAAAGGATAACCTGAACAGGATATCCATGACGATTGATAATAAAGGTACCTCCTTCTCTATTGGTGCTGCATCCGGTTTCTATGGATTCAGCGGCGGGGATAATTGTTATGCCATTAATACGGGCGGTACCCGGATGCTGGCATTTATGGATGCTACTTCAGCGTCTACGCCGGCTAACTCTACGAGGATCCAGTTCACTGTTCCGGGAAATGGCATCATTAACTTTGGAACTGGTGGTACCACCTACGAGATTCTATCTTTAACCGCAACAGAAATGCACCTGCGTAATATTGGTATCGATGGAAACTCCTGGTACCAGAAATTAAAAGTAAAACCATAGGTCAATGAAACAATTGTCATTTATATTTCTATCGGCCGTATTGCTTTGTTTTTCCTGTGGTAAAGACAGCCCGGGCACTACGAATATTGCACCTACTAATCTTACCGTGAATGCGGTGGTGAGTACAGATAACAGTGGCAATGTGGCTTTTACAGCTTCTGCAACAAATGCAGTTACCTATGATTATGATTACGGTAACGGCATCTTTCAAACTGTTGTATCAGGCGTGGTCACCTACAGGTACCCGGCTTCAGGTGTTTATACGGTTAATGTAATTGCCAAGAGTTCATCTGGTCAGACCATTTCAAAATCAATACAGGTAACGGTGACTGTTGCCCAGTCATTGATCTGGTCTGAGGAGTTTGATACACCTGGTGCTCCCAATCCTGCCAAATGGGGTTATGACCTGGGAGCTGGTGGCTGGGGAAACAATGAACTGCAGTATTACACCAACAGACCTGATAATGCTGTTGTATCCGGTGGCACTTTGAAGATTATTGCCAAAGCAGAAAACTTCAGTGGAAGTCCCTATACTTCAGCCAGGCTTTTATCAAAAGATAAGTTCTCTTTTAAGTATGGTAAACTGGAAGCAAGAGCAAAATTGCCGTTTGGCGCCGGTACCTGGGCTGCTATCTGGATGCTGGGGAGTAATATCAACACCGTGCCCTGGCCGGGTTGTGGAGAAATTGATATTATGGAGCATGTGGGAAACCAGCAAAATAAAATATTCGGTACACTGCATCACCCCGGACATTCTGGTGGTAATGGAGATGGAAGTTCGGTGGTGATTGCAAATGCAAGTACTGAATTTCACAGGTACGGTTTAGAGTGGACTGCCAGTACGATAAAAATTTCCGTGGATGACTTTACATTTTTTACGTTTCCTAATTCGGCAGGGTTACCATTTAACCAGAACTTTTTTATCATTCTTAATATAGCCATGGGAGGCAATTTCGGCGGAGCTGTTGATCCGGCATTTGTCAGTTCAACCATGGAAATAGATTATATCAGGGTATACCAGTAATCATTTTTTCTCATAGGCATATAAAGCAAGCATTTTCATCAGCAGTCATTAAAAAGTGGATCGTAATTACTTCTTTAAGTTACTACCTCCACTTTTTAATACTTCTTGCCCGGTTTTGCCTGATTAAATAAAATAGCATGAAAATTAGTACAATAAAAGGAGCAGTAATTTTCCTGCTTCCTGTTCTGCTGTTAATGCAGCAAACTGCAAAAAGCCAGTCCGCCTTTCAAAAATTAGTATGGGCTGATGAATTCAATTACAAAGGGCTGCCGGATAGCGCCAAATGGAGTTATGATAAAGGAAACGGGTGCCCGGATATCTGCGGCTGGGGTAATAACGAACTCCAGTTCTATACCTGGAACAGGCCCGAAAATGCAAGGGTGGAAAATGGCAACCTGGTCATCGAAACAAAAAAGGAAAACTTTTCAGGAGCTGCCTATACTTCTGCCCGTTTGGTAACGAAGAACAAAGGTGACTGGAAATATGGCCGCATAGAAATAAAGGCAAAACTCCCTGCCGGTAAAGGCTTATGGCCTGCTATCTGGATGCTGCCCACCAACTGGGCCTATGGTGGTTGGCCTAACAGTGGCGAGATTGATATTATGGAGAATGTTGGGTATTTACCTGATTCAGTGTTTAGTGCTATACATACAGGCGCCTATAATGGGATGAAAGGGACGCAAAAAGTGAATGGCCAATTTAGAAAGGATTTGTATGATGCTTTTCATGTGTATGCTATGGAGTGGACAGCAGAAGAAATTACATTTTTAATCGATGGAGTAAAATTTCATTCATTTAAAAATGAACATTCGGGATCACAGGCCTGGCCTTTTGACCAGGAGTTCCATTTATTGCTCAATATTGCTGTGGGCGGCAACTGGGGTGGTAAGCATGGAGTGGATGATAAATTATTTCCACAAAAACTACTGGTTGACTATGTCAGGGTATATCAATAATGAATTTTAATTTTCCAGGTATGAAACAGTTTAAAAATTTTACCGGATCAATGGCTTGTGCGGTTATTGTATCCTTTTTTTTAATTCAGTGTACGAATAAAAAAGCTTCTGCCCCGGTAGCGAAAGAAGAAAATAAGCCGGCAGGCGAAACAGTTTTCTTCGATGATTTTTCCGGTACAACACTGGATACTTCAAAATGGAATACAGAGGTAAGCGGAATACATGTAAATAATGAATTGCAGGGATATGTTGATTCGGCAGCAGTGATCAGGCTGGTAGCAGGTGATGAGGCAGAAGGTGCAGCCAATGGGGCATTATTATTACAACCACATTATGCTCCCGGTTATATAACAAAGGACGGTCAGAAATTTGATTTTGTTTCAGGAAGAATAAATACCCGTAACAAAGCTGAATTTGCCTATGGATCTTTTGCTGCAAGAATTAAATTAACCGATGGTGCAGGTCTGTGGCCGGCCTGGTGGATGCTGGGCAATGGCAACTGGCCGGAAACCGGGGAGATTGATATCATGGAATATGTAGGGGAAAAGGATTGGATCAGTTCAGCGATACATGGAAAAGGATATAGCGGTGATGCAGGAATTGTGGACCGGTTATATTTCCCGGCTGATAATGATGTGACCAACTGGCATGTGTATGCAGTGGACTGGACGCCGGATAGTTTACTGTTCAAGTATGATGATGTACCTGTACTCCGAATTACCAAACCCATGACGCAATTTTTTGGGGAATGGGCTTTCGATAACCCGAAATACCTGATCCTGAATTTTGCAGTTGGAGGTGTTTACCCGTATAAAATAAATGGCATTCAAGAACCTTTCTATGGTTTACCAGCTTCAACATTTGAATTGATCAAAGCAGGTAAAAGTAAAATGCTGGTGGATTGGGTAAGGGTCACTAAAAAATGACCGCTACAGGCGATCACTTTCTTATTCATGTTTTAGTAGTTGATTTATTAAAGTCTCTTGAGCTGGCTGATCATTGCTTTTTGATCGGCAGCTTTGAATACAGTATTGCCTGCCACTAACACATCAGCACCGGCAGCAATGATAGAAGGGGCATTTTCCAGGGTCACACCGCCGTCTATTTCAATATGCACATTCAGCCCTTTCTCCGTGATCATTTTACGGAGCTGTTTAATTTTCTCCAATGTGTAAGGAATGAATTTTTGACCGCCAAAGCCCGGGTTCACACTCATCAGGCAAACCAGGTCAATATCATGAAGAATATCACTTAAACTTGAGACCGGGGTATGCGGATTAACAGCCACACCGGCTTTCATGCCCAGTGCTTTTATTTGCTGGATATTCCGGTGCAGGTGGGTGCAGGCTTCGATATGTACAGAAAGATTATCCGCACCGGCATTCTTAAATTGTTCCGCAAAGTTGCCCGGTTCTTCGATCATCAGGTGAACATCACAAACTTTGGTCGTGGCTTTCCGGAAAAATTCGATCAGCATGGGGCCGAAACTGATATTGGGAACAAATCGGCCATCCATCACATCCAGGTGATACCAGTCAGCCTCACTTTCGTTCAGCATTTTACAATCAGCTTCCAGGTTCAGGTAGTTGGCAGCTAAGAGGGAAGGAGCAACGATAGCCATAGCAATTATTTTCGGTGCAAGATAATTATTAGCGGACAGATTTTCTGAACTCCTTTTAACGAATCAACCAGCTAACTAATTAACTATTTTGTCGCCTGCTTCCTTCGCTTCTTTCAGTGTTTTATCCAATCCATAGGCCCGCTGGTAATTTAATTTGGCCTCTGCTTTATTACCGGTTGCTTCCTGGCATTTGGCCATCCAGTAATAAGAGTCGGCATATTTCGGGGAAATGGTCATGGCCAGGTTGAATGATTTGTACGCTTCTTCATATTTCTGCTGGTCATACAGAATAATTCCTTTTTCAATATGGGCATCCAGGAAATTATAATCATGTTTGATGGCGTCATTAAAAAGTGACTGGGCTTTGGCTTTGTCATTGATATTGGAATAATAAATGCCTTTATAATAATAAGGATCGGCATGAACACCCAGTGAGTCCATGTTGATGAGGGAGTCGCAAAGACGGATCACTTTTGGGTTTTTTGCTTCGGCATATTTTAATGCCAGGATATAATTCAGTTCAATATCATAGGGAGTGATCGAATAGGCTTTTTCAAGAATACGGATGGATGCGGCAAAGTCTTGTTTCTTCTCCAGCAAACCGGCTTTTAGTTTTAAAACATCCACCTGCTCCGGGTTCATTTGCAGTATTTCATCACATACTTTTAGCGCTTCTTCTGTTTTGTTTTGGGCATTATAGGAACGGGCCAGGCTGATGCGTAATAATGTGCTTTGAGGTAATTCTTTTAATGACTCCTTTAAAAATAAAGCAGCTGAGTCAGGGTTCTTATCCACTAAGATGGTACTAATGGCATAAGCATATTTTTCTTCTTTTTTCAACGACCAGGCTTGCTGAAAATCAGCCAGGGCAGGCTCCGGGAAATTGTTGGTATTTAGCAATACAGCTCTTCTGAAATAAAGGTCATGATTGGTTTTCTCGTTCTTTATACTGTCTGTCAATCCTGCAAAAGGTGGCTGGGTAAGGATCTCAGCATAAGGAGAAGAAGGAGTATTATCATTACAGCTGCTGAGAATGATCAGCAGGATAGCGAAAACACCGGCTATTTTTGTGATACGTTTCATTTCTCAAAACTAATTTATTTTTAGGGCCTAGGTATGACAATTGCCTGACAAACGAGGCTGGCAACAAAAATACCTTTGCCACCGCTGAACAAAACAATAAATAATGAAAAAAATTACTGGTTTCTTTTTTGTACTGGCAGGTATCGTAGCCACACAATCTTGTAATAACAGCTCCAAAATTGCTGTGGTTGATCCGGTAGCGGATACGTTGAAATATGCAGATGAGTCACATTTTAAAAACGTGCAGCAATTGACGTTTGGCGGCGACAACGCAGAAGCTTACTGGAGCTTCGATGGTAAGTATATTGTTTTTCAGCGCACCAATCCAAAGGAAGGGCTTAACTGTGACCAGATGTTCGTCGGTAAAGTGCCAACGAAAAGAGGGGAGAAGTTTACTTATAAAATGGTGAGTACAGGTAAAGGCCGCACCACCTGTGCTTTCTTTACTAAAGATGGTAAGCATATTATTTATGCTTCCACCCATTTAGGCAGCCCTGATTGTCCGCCAACCCCTGACAGAAGCAAATATGGTAATAAATACATCTGGCCTTTGTACGATAGCTATGATATTTTCATGGCCGACCTGGATGGAAAAATTGTAAAACAACTGACCAATTCAAAAGGGTACGATGCGGAAGCAACGCTTTCTCCTGATGGCGAAAAAATGTTGTACACCAGTGATAAAGATGGTGATATTGATCTTTACATTATGAACCTGAAAACAGGCGAAGAAAAAAGGATCACCAATATGCTGGGTTATGATGGTGGTGCGTGGTTCAGCCCGGATGGCACCAAACTGATCTGGAGAGCATCCAGGCCCAAAACGGAAGCTGAGATCAAAGAATATAAAGACTTGTTAGCTGAAAATTTAGTGGCCCCTACAAATATGGAAGTATGGGTAGCCAATGCCGATGGCAGCAATGCTCACCAGGTTACTTCTTATGGTCAGGCCAACTGGGCCCCTGCCTATATGCCGGATAACAAAAGGATCATTTTTGCTTCTAACCATGAGTATAAGCGGGGATTTCCTTTTAACCTGTACACTATCAACGAAGATGGAACCAATCTTACCAAGATCAGCCGGGATAAAGGATTTGATGCCTTCCCGATGTTCTCCCCCAATGGGAAGAAGATCGTTTTCTGCAGTAACAGGAATAATGGCGGAACCCGTGATACCAACGTATTTATTGCAGACTGGGTGGAATAATAATAAATTTCTCTCTTGAAGCCTGTCGTTGTAGATTTGATGACCTAAATTAATTTGCCATGGATAACGGATTACTGCACTTGCACAATTTATTGCGCTGGGTCATTTTATTATTGTTACTGGTAACCTTATTCCAGGCTTTTTCCAAAAGCCCTGGCATTAAGAAAACAAGTTTGTTCTTACTGATCAGTGCTCATATCATGCTGCTGGTTGGATTGTATCAACTGATCGCAGGCAGGTATGGTATCATGAATGGATTGCCGGATAATGTAGAGTCTTTAATGAAGGACAAGTTCTATCGTTTTTTCTGGGTGGAGCACCCGTTAATGATGTTTGTATCAATCATCCTGATCACCATAGCCCGTGGCAAAGCCAAGGTGCTTAACTATAAAGCAGCCGGCTGGTTGTTACTGGTGGCACTGTTGCTAATACTTGCCGCAGTACCCTGGCCATTCCGGGATATTATCGGGCAGGACAGGAGCTGGTTTCCTGGTATGTAAAAAGAGTATCCCGTCGGCCCCAGGCAGACGGGATTTTTTATTTATTCTGCCGGTAAAATATTTTACTGACGATCTTCCAGCCTTCTTTTGTTTTGAGCAGGCTCATGATATCATGGAAATAAAAGGTCGGGAATTCAATAGTCAATTTGGCCGTGGCGGCGTTACCAAATACTTCCACAGTTTCAATCTTAGTTTTGCGGTCTTGTTTTTTACCATTGTTAGGCATACGGGCCATAAAATCTTTCAGCGATACCACAACAAGTGTATCATTCCGCATATACTGCATTTGCCCGCCGGGGCTAAAAGCTTTTGAAAACAGGACACTGTCGCCGTTAGTGCCACCATCGAGATAATAGTTACAAACGACTTTAACAGCTTCTATTTCCTGTTCTTTTGTTTGTGCTTCGGCTATGCTGAAGGCAAGACAACTTAATGCCAGTAACAAAATTTTCATGCTGTATTTTTTATGAAAATAGAATTTTGGCTGACAGGTCTGTGCGATAATTACATAAACGGTTATCCCTCTTTGTAAGAAAACTATCGTTTACCCAGCTCGATCACTTCACAATCTTTCATATTCTTCCCGTCAATAGTAAAACGGATCAGGGTTCTCATTTTATGCCAGCCGTGTTTACCGGCAGCACCGGGGTTCATGTGCAGGCAATGGATGCTGTCATCATAGATCACTTTCAGGATATGCGAATGCCCGCAGATGAATAATTGCGGCTGATGGAGCTTTAATTCCTTCCTTGTTTCCGGGTTGTATTTTGGGGGCGAACCGCCGATATGCCGCATCATTACTTTTACCTCCTCGCATATAAAAACCAGTTGTTCGGGAAATTCGTTTCGTATTACCTGATCATCAATATTACCATAAACCCCCTTCAACTTTTTGAACGCTTTAAATTTCTCTGCTACCCCATCCCCAAAATCACCGGTATGCCAGATCTCGTCACATTTCTCAAAGTGCCTGAATACCGCTTCATCCAGGTAGCTGTGGGTATCTGATATCAGTCCTATCCGGGTCATTAGTAACGGGTGTGTTCACTTTTAAACAGAACGCTGTAAATTAGTATATCCTAACTTTACTTCAACGATCAATTATGCCATTCAACAGAAACTTTACTTATTTCATCGACAAAAGGAAATGGAAATACTATTTCCTTATGGTCTCCCTGGAATTAGAGAAACAGGATTAAGAAATGACTTTCCGGGCTTAGTGCCTGGTTAACTAATTCCCAATAAACAATTAACTTATTGCCATGCCGCATTATTATACACTCGGAACCATTCCGCATAAACGTCATACACAATTCCGCAAGCCCGATGGCGGGTTATACAGTGAACAGCTATTTTCCACAGAAGGATTCAGCGATGATTATGCACTGCTGTATCATTGCCATCCGCCCACGCAGATCATTAAAACAGAACCGCAAATAGATGTGTCACCACAGGTGGCGGAAGAAAAAATGCTGAAACACCGCAGCCTGGAAGGTTTTAAAATAAAACCGGCGAACGATTATTTGCAAAGCCGCATACCCGTGCTGGTTAATAATGATTGTCATATTGTACTGGCGGCCCCGCAGGAAAGTATGACCGGTTATTATTACAAGAATACCGATGCCGACGAACTGATCTTTGTGCATGAAGGCAGTGGTATTGTTCATACACAATATGGTGAACTGCCCTTTTCCTATGGTGATTATATTATGCTGCCAAGAGGAACTATTTACCAGATCAGTTTCAATACACCCGATAACAGGTTATTTATCGTTGAATCTTTTTCGCCCATCCGTTACCCGAAACGATACATGAGCAAATACGGGCAATTGATGGAACATTCACCCTATTGCGAAAGGGATATCCGTCCGCCGCAGGATTTGAAAACCTTTGATCAGAAAGGCGATTTCCTGATCAAAGCGAAGAAGAAGGGGATGCTCTATGGCTTGCATTATGGCACGCATCCTTTTGATGTGGTCGGCTGGGATGGATGTTGTTATCCTTATATTTTCTCGATTCATGATTTTGAACCTATCACAGGGAGGGTACATATGCCACCGCCCATTCACCAAACATTTGAAACCAGTTCATTCGTGGTTTGCTCGTTCGTGCCCAGGCTATACGATTATCATCCGCAGGGAATTCCGGCTCCTTATAATCATAGTAATATTGACAGTGATGAGGTATTGTACTATGTGGCGGGAGAATTTATGAGCCGCAAGCATGTGACCAAAGGAATGATTACCCTGCATCCTGCCGGCATTCCGCATGGCCCGCATCCCGGGGCTGTTGAAAAGAGTATTGGTGCCAAAGAAACAAAGGAACTGGCGGTCATGGTGGACACCTTCCGTCCCCTGATGCTTACGAAGCAGGCCCTCGAAATTGAGAACCAGGATTACGTAATGAGCTGGGCAGAATAGATTCATTAAATAGACTTGTAGCGAAAGGTCTGCCCGGCAGGCCTTTCGCCGTTTAAAATCCGCAGTTCATCCGGTTTTTTAACCATTTGGTTAAATTTTATTTGGCCAGTTTGTAAGCTGCATTTACTTTTGTTAACCATTTGGTTAAAATATGAGCAAAGCACAGAAAGATAAATCAACAGAAGAGAGAATACTTACAGCTGCCAAAAAAATATTTGTGCTGAAGGGAATGTCGGGTGCCCGTATGCAGGATATTGCTGATGAAGCAGGGATCAATAAAGCTTTATTGCATTACTATTTTAAGAATAAGGAACAATTGTTTGAAATGATATTCATGGAGGCGGCTGCCAAACTCTTCCCCAAGATCAATAAGATATTTGACGGTGACCAGCCTCTATTTGAGAAGATCGAAAGTTTTTGCGAAGAGTACATCACCATAGTAACAGATAATCCTTTCCTGCCGCTTTTTGTGATCAACGAGATCAACCAGGATCCTGATTATTTTTTAAAGAAGGTATGGGCAGGAAAATCCAAACCCAACCCTGCCAAATTCCTGGAGCAGATTGACAGGGAGGTAAAGAAGGGAACCATTAAAAAAATTAACCCCGTGCACCTGCTGATGAACCTGATTTCAATGACCATTTTTCCCTTTATGGGCAAACCCATGTTCCAGAAAAACCTGGGGATCAGTGAGGCCCAGTTCAGGCAGCTGATGGAGCAGCGGAAGAAAGAAATACCGGCATTTATTATTGACGCAATAAAGAAATAATTTTTTTTCATCTAAAATTAACCAAATGGTTAAGAAGTTAAAGTATATCATCCTGGTGCTTTTCCTGCCGATAATAGCAGCAGGTCAGGGATTGAACAAACTTGATCTGCAGCAGGCTTATGAATTGTCGCAAAAGAATTACCCGGTGGTCAAGCAAAAAGACCTTATCCGGCAAACAGCGAATATTAATATTGAAAACCTGCAGAAAGGTTTTCTACCACAGTTTACGGTTAGCGGGCAGGCTACCTACCAGTCAGATGTAACGAGTGTCCCGGTTTCTCTTCCGGGCATCACGATTGAATCTGCTTCAAAAGATCAGTATAAGCTGCTGGCTGATGTGAGCCAACTGATCTATGATGGCGGTGTTACAAAGGAACAGAAGGTTTACCAGCAACTGAATGCGACGGTGGAAGATCAGAAAGTGGAAGTAGAGCTATACAAGCTCAAAGAGCGGATCAATCAGCTCTACCTCAGCATACTTTACCTTGATGAGCAGTTGAAACAAGTGGAGCTGGTAAAAGCTGATATCAATACCGGTATCAAAAGGGTGGAAGCACAGGTACAGAATGGCGTGGCATTTCGTTCTAACCTCAATATGCTGAAAGCGGAGTTATTAAAAACAGATCAGCGTTCCATCGAGATCAGGTCATCAAGAAAAGGATTGGTCGATGCACTGGCATTATTTGTTGGCCAGCCATTGAATGAGGATCTGCAATTGGAAAAACCTGTATCAACAGCGGTGGCGATTGGGGAAGAGATCAGAAGACCGGAATTAAAACTATACAGTGTTCAATCAAAACTAATCGGGCAACAGGATAAACTGATCACAGCAAAAAATTTACCTAAGGCGAGTCTCTTTGCACAAGGCGGTTATGGCCGTCCCGGTTTGAACCAGTTAAAAAATGAATTTGATTTCTATTATATCGGCGGGGTTCGTTTCAACTGGTCGCTGGGTGGGTTGTACACGAAGAAGAAAGAAAAGGAACTGGTAAAAGTGAACCGGCAGATCGTGGATATTCAGAAAGAAACCTTTTTGCTCAATACAAATGCACTGCTAAAACAACAGCAGGCCGAAATTGACAAGCTGTTGAAGCTGGTGGCTTCTGATTACGAGATCATCTCCCTGCGGGCCAGTGTAAAAGATGCCGCTAATGCGCAACTGGAGAATGGAGTTATAACTGCCAATGATTATCTCAAAGAAGTGAATGCAGAAGACCAGGCCCGGCAGTTGCTCATCACCCACCAGGTACAATTATTACAGGCACAGATCAATTATCAAACTATTTCAGGAAAACAATAAATAAACAGCGATGAAGACAATAGTAAAAATTATTCCCTTAGCAGCCCTGTTATTCCTCATGTCCTGCGGCAATAAGAACGGTAAGTTTGATGCTACCGGCACTTTTGAAGCAGACGAAGTGATCGTTTCTTCAGAGTTAGCCGGGAAAATAACCAGCTTCTCCGTTGAAGAAGGGCAAACAATTCCAAAAGACAGTATTGTTGCGGTAGTGGATGCAGCCAATATTTCACTGCAGAAGGAACAGGTGGAAGCTAATATACAGGCATTGAGTGAGAAGACAGCTGATGTGTCTCCACAGGTGCGGTTACTGGAAAATCAATTAGCTGTACAACAGTCACAGTTGAACAACCTGCTGCATGAACAAGCAAGAGTTCAAAACCTGCTGAAACAGGATGCAGCCACCGGCAAGCAACTGGATGATATTACCGCACAGGTAGATGTGGCTCAAAAAAATCTTGCGGTCACGCAACAGCAGATCAATGTACAGCGCAGCAATGTGGCGACACAGAACCGGGGTATAATGAGTGAAGGCAGGCCCCTGGAAAAAAGAATTGCACAATTGGACGATCAATTGAAGAGAGCAACAATTCTTAATCCTGTTAACGGAACAATAATTACCAAATACGCAGAACAGGGAGAGATAACTGCTGCAGGAAAAGCACTGTATAAGATCGCCGATCTCAGCACCATGACATTAAGGGCTTATATCACCGGCACGCAAATTTCGCAGGTGAAGCTAGGGCAGGTAGTAAAAGTTTTAGTAGACGATGGGGCAGATAAATACAAAGAGTTACCAGGTACGATTGTCTGGATAGCTGATAAGGCAGAGTTTACCCCGAAGACCATACAGACAAAAGAGGAAAGAGCCAACCTGGTGTATGCAATTAAAGTAAAAGTGAAGAACGATGGTTACCTGAAAATAGGTATGTACGGGGAAATAAAGTTTAAGTGATGAAATCAGTAGTAGTAAATAATATCAGTAAACGGTATGGTTCTAAAAAGGCGGTGACGACGGCCTTACAGGGAATTAGCTTTGAAGTGGATAAAGGTGAGCTGTTTGGCATCATCGGACCCGATGGTGCCGGTAAGACATCCTTATTCAGAATATTGACCACACTCTTATTGGCAGAAGAAGGAACAGCAACCGTAGATGGACTTGATGTGGTAAAAGATTATAAAGCGATTCGTCAGCGGGTAGGGTATATGCCCGGCCGGTTTTCCTTGTACCAGGACCTGACCGTAAAAGAGAACCTTGATTTTTTTGCCACCATTTTCAATACATCTGTTGAAGAGAATTATGACCTGATCAAAGACATCTATTCACAGATAGAACCTTTCAAAGACAGGAAGGCGGGTAAACTCTCCGGTGGTATGAAACAAAAACTGGCATTGAGCTGTGCATTGATACACCGGCCCTCTGTATTATTTCTTGATGAACCGACAACAGGTGTTGATGCGGTGTCAAGAAAAGAATTCTGGGAAATGCTGAGAAAACTGAAGGAACAACAAATTACGATCCTTGTCTCTACACCCTATATGGATGAGGCAAGTCTTTGCGATAAAGTAGCGCTGATACAATCCGGTAAAATTTTATCCATCGACACACCGGAAGGAGTAGTAAGGTCATTTGGGAAAAAGATCATGGCCGTAAAGAGCAGCAATATGCTGCACCTGCTGGCTGACCTGAAAAGAACAGAACTTCTGGAAGATGCCTATCCTTTTGGAGAGTATCATCACGCCATACTGAAAAATGAAAGCAGTGAACAGGGATTGAAAAATTATTTGCAGCAGAAAGGGTATCCTTTCGAGATAAAAGAGACAGAGCCGAATATCGAAGATTGTTTCATGGCCTTAATGAAGAATTAAATGAGTACCAATAAAGTCATAACAGCAGAACAGCTTACCAAACGCTTTGGCGATTTTACAGCAGTGGATGCAATCTCCTTTGATGTATACAAGGGAGAGATATTTGGTTTCCTGGGAGCAAATGGTGCGGGCAAGACAACCGCAATGCGGATGTTATCAGGATTATCGATGCCTACTTCCGGAAAAGCAAGTGTTGCCGGTTTTGATGTATATAAAGAGAATGAAAAGATCAAACAGAATATCGGCTATATGAGCCAGAAATTCTCTTTGTATGAAGACTTGACGGTAAAGGAGAATATCCGGTTTTATGCAGGCATCTATGGAAAGAGTGATCAATTCATCAAAGAGAAAACGGCTATTGTACTGGAACAATTACACCTCTCCGCAGAAGGGAATAAACTGGTGAAATCATTACCGCTTGGCTGGAAACAAAAGCTGGCCTTCTCCGTGGCCATCTTTCATGAACCACAGATCGTTTTCCTGGATGAACCAACAGGAGGTGTTGATCCGGTTACCAGAAGAGAGTTCTGGAATATGATCTACCTGGCAGCTGAAGCGGGGATCACAGTTTTTGTTACAACACACTACATGGATGAAGCAGAATATTGTAACCGGGTATCTATTATGGTAGACGGAAGGATTGATGCATTAGATACCCCGGAAAAATTGAAGAAAACCTATGGCGTAGCCACTATGGACGACGTGTTTTTAAAACTGGCCAGGAAAGCAGTGAGGTCAGCAGACTAATGAATAAAAAGGGCGAAATACTGATCGGGAATTAAGGCCACTTTGAATAGTACGCCTATCAACCGGTAAACATTTCAACCTGTCAACTACTAAAGTAATGAAGCAGTTTATAGCATTTGTAAGAAAAGAATTCTATCACATTTTCCGGGATAAACGGACGATGTTCATCCTGTTGGGAATGCCGGTGGTGCAGATCATTATTTTCGGGTTTGCTCTCACCAACGAGGTAAAGAATTCAAAAATAGCGATCCTTGATCCCTCTAAAGATGCAGCCACTACTTCACTGATCGCACAATTGGAAGCAAGCCGTTATTTTGAAGTGGACCAGGTCATCCATTCAGCGGAGGAGATTGAGCCGATCTTTAAAAAAGGAAAGATCAAACTGGCGATTATTTTCCCGGCCAACTTTAATGAAGACCTTCAGCATTTTAATAAAGCACAGGTGCAGTTGATCGCTGATGCATCTGATCCGAATGTAGCCAATACGCTGACCAATTATGCCACGGCTGTTATCATGGATTACCAGAACCGTATTACAAGCGATAGGAAACTGCCGTATACGATCAACACCGAGATGCGGATGTTGTATAACCCCGAGCTGAAAGGAGCATATAATTTTGTACCGGGTGTGATGGCTATGGTATTGCTGCTTGTTTGCACCATGATGACCGCTATCACGATTGTACGTGAAAAGGAAATGGGTACGATGGAGATTATGCTGGTATCTCCCATGAAGCCTTTCAGGATCGTTATTGCCAAAGCAGTTCCTTATCTGTTATTATCGTCTGTCAATATCGCCAGTATTTTGTTATTGAGTGTGTTTGTACTGGATGTGCCGATCAACGGAAGCCTGGTATTACTGGTTTTTGAAAGCCTTTTATTTACACTCGTTTCATTAGCATTGGGTTTATTGATATCATCCAGGGCTGAATCGCAGCAAACAGCCATGTTCATTTCGCTGGTGGCACTTTTTCTTCCTACAGTAATGCTCAGTGGCTTTATGTTCCCGGTAGAAAATATGCCCTTACCACTACGCACCGTTTCAAATATTGTTCCGGCCAAGTGGTATTACAGTATTGTGAAATCAGTAATGATCAAAGGTATTGGGTTGCATGCGGTCTGGAAAGAGACGCTGATATTGATGGAGATGCTGGTATTCTTTCTCGGACTTGCTATTAAGAACTTTAAAATTCGCCTGGCATGAGGACATTGAAATTTTTATTGCAAAAAGAATTCCGGCAGATATTCAGGGATCCATCTATTCTACGGATTATTTTTATCATGCCCGTGATACAGCTGATCGTATTGCCATGGGCAGCCGATTATGAGATCAAGAATATCAAACTGGCTATAATTGATCATGATCGTTCGGATTATTCACTCAGCCTCACCAATAAGATAACAGCTTCAGGGTATTTTATATTGACAGATTATACAAGTTCTTTTGAACAGACCTTGGGAGAAATCGAACATGATAAAGCCGATATCATTTTGGAGATCCCCGCTTCTTTTGAAAAAGACCTTGTTAAAGAGAGTGAATCCAAACTGTTCATGGCAGTCAATGCGATCAACGGAGTAAAAGCAGGACTGGGAAGTTCTTATCTCCGCAGCATAATCCAGGATTATAACCGGGAAGTGAGAACGGAGTGGATACAGTTTCCCCGGTTCAGTCCGGAAACGAGTATTGAAGTCACCAATTCCAACTGGTTCAATCCTTCGATGAACTATAAGGTATTTATGGTTCCGGGAATATTGGTATTGCTATTAACAATGGTCGGTTCTAATCTCACCGCTATTAATATTGTGAAGGAAAAGGAAATCGGAACAATCGAACAGATCAATGTGACCCCGGTTAAAAAATTCCATTTTATATTGGGTAAGTTGATCCCTTTCTGGGTATTGGGATTGTTGGTTTTCACCATCGGGTTCGGTATTGCCTGGATCGTATATGGCATTTACCCGGCGGGCAGTTTTTTGACCGTTTATCTTTTTGCCGCTGTTTACCTGCTGGCGGTGCTGGGATTGGGCCTGCTTATTTCCACCTATGCCAATAACCAGCAGCAGGCCATGCTCATCTCTTTTTTCCTGATGATGATCTTTGTATTAATGGGCGGATTATATACATCAATTGACAGTATGCCGGGCTGGGCGCAGGCCATTACCAAAGCCAACCCGGTTTCTTATTTTATCGAGGTGATCAGGATGGTGGTATTAAAAGGAAGCGGCCTGGCAGATATCAAATACCAGTTGCTCACCATTTTGGGGTTTGCGGTGCTGCTGAATGGCTGGGCGGTTGTCAATTATCATAAAAGATCCTGATAAATCCTTTTTCAAAAGCCGGCAATCTTTTTTATATTCGGATAACTAAAAACGATTGTTATGCTAAAGATCAACGACCTCAAGTCCGGCGATATCATTGTTGTGGATGATGAAGGAGTAAAGCGGGAAGGAACCGTGGTGAGCATCAGTCACGAAGAGAACCAGGCCCTGGTAGATAACGGAATCCAGGAATTCTGGTACAGCCCGGAAGAAATGTTTGCCGTTCCGCTTGACGAGAACCAACTGGTGAAGCTCGGTTTCACAAAAGATGATGAGAACGGAGGGGTAAAGTACAAAAAGGACTCCTTTCGGCTGGTGACGCCTAAAAAAGGCGACTTTTCAAATATTGAAATGTGGTGGAGGGAGGACAGGCGCCATTTCAGCTTCCCGTTGGGGGTGCATGAGCTCCAGAATTTGTACCTGTCGATGACCAAAGTCCATTTGGAGAAGGCCTGAAAACCAGTATTTCAGCCTAATTCCTGAACAGCAACCGCTTTTTTCCACATAGCCCCGAAAAAAAATCGGGGTTTCTTCTTTTTTCGGGTGCATCCGCCTATCTTTGCAGCCCTAAAATCAATATGTCTAAACAAGCACTTATCAAACAAGATGGGGTCATCCTGGAAGCCTTGTCCAACGCAATGTTCAAGGTTAAACTGGAAAATGGTCACGAAATACTGGCCACCATCTCTGGGAAAATGAGGATGCACTACATAAGGATTTTACCGGGTGATAAAGTAGGAGTGGAATTATCTCCTTATGATCTGACAAGGGGAAGAATCAATTTCAGGTATAAATAATGCTAACAGCCAAAAGCTGAAAGCTTAACGCAGAAAACAAACAACGATGAAAGTTAGAGCATCCATCAAAAAGCGTAGCGCCGACTGCAAAATTGTACGTCGTAAAGGCAAGCTGTATGTCATTAACAAAAAGAATCCCCGCTTCAAGCAAAGACAGGGATAATCTTGTTATAACGTAAACATTAAAAAGATAAATAAATAAATAATATGGCTCGTATTGCCGGTGTTGACTTACCAAAAAATAAAAGAGGCGAAATAGGTCTTACCTATATATATGGTATTGGCCCATCTACTGCTAAGTACATTCTTGACAAGCACAATATTGACCGCAGCAAGAAAGTGAACGAATGGAATGATGAAGACCTGAATGCTATCCGTAATACCATTACGGAAGAGTTTAAGGTGGAAGGTCAGTTGCGTTCAGAAGTACAGATGAGTATCAAGCGTTTGCTGGATATTGCCTGCTACCGTGGTCTTCGCCATCGTAAAGGTCTGCCGGTTCGTGGCCAGCGTACTAAAACCAACAGCCGTACCCGGAAAGGTAAAAGGAAGACGGTTGCCGGTAAGAAGAAGGCACCTAAGAAGTAAGATAATTGCCATTAGCTCTGAGCCAACCGCTTTGAGCTTTTGGTTTATATATGCACCAATAACCACTGAATTGATTACGGATACCCGGTGCAGGAGGAGGATCAGTTCAGGTTCCGTTTTAAAAGCGGGATAATTAATTAAGTAAAGATTACCTCAGAACAACAAACATGGCAAAAGCACAAGCACAGCAGCAACAGGTTAGCGCAAAAGCAGCTGCTAAGAAAAGAGTGGTGAAAGTGGACTCCTACGGAGATGCTCACATTTCAGCCACATTCAACAACATTATCATCAGCCTTACCAACAAGAACGGCCAGGTTATTTCCTGGAGCAGTGCCGGTAAAATGGGCTTCAAGGGTTCTAAAAAGAACACTCCTTATGCCGCACAAATGGCCGCCGCTGATGCAGCAAAGACTGCATTTGATGCCGGTCTGAAAAGAGTAGATGTATATGTAAAAGGCCCTGGTGCTGGTCGTGAAAGCTCTATCCGCTCCCTGTCACAAAGCGGTATCGAGATCGTAATGATCAAAGACGTGACACCGTTACCACACAACGGTTGCCGTCCTCCGAAGAAAAGAAGAGTTTAATCCCCAAGCCCCTGAAGGGGGTGAAGGAATACATATTTGAGCCAGATTGGTTTCATTTTTAAAAAGGGTACACGATTAATTTTTTAAAGCTTTTTACTGATCGTTGTACCGGATTCTAAAAAAGCTTAAATGAAAGTAAAATTATGGCAAGGTACACTGGTCCAAAGACCAAGATCTCCCGCATTTTCGGGGAGCCTATTTTAGGCAATGGTAAATGGTTGGGTAAAAACAGCAACCCTCCCGGACAGCATGGGGAGAAACGTAAGCGTAAAACTTTAGGTGAATACGCTTTACAGCTCCGCGAAAAGCAAAAGGCTAAATACACGTATGGTGTATTAGAGAAACAATTCCGTAAAACTTTTGAGGAAGCATCACGCCGTAAAGGTGTAACCGGTGAAAACCTCATCAAATTACTGGAAGCCCGCCTGGATAACACTGTTTTCCGTATGGGTATTGCTCCTTCACGTCCTGCTGCCCGTCAGCTCGTTAGCCACAAACACATTGAAGTAAACGGCGAAGTTGTGAATGTTCCTTCTTACCAGTTAAAAGCTGGAGATGTAATCACGATCAAAGAAGGCAGCAAAACAAGAGAGTCAATTACCAGCATTGTTCGTGCTAAGAACCCTAAGTTCAACTGGCTGGATTGGAGTGAAACCGAGTTCAAAGGTACTTTCATTACTTATCCTGAAAGGGAAAGCGTTCCTGAAAACATTAAGGAGCAACTGATCGTCGAATTGTACTCTAAGTAATAGCTGAATAGTATTCAGAATGTACAAGAGTGCGACGCAACAGGCGATGAGAGTAGTACTGAAGCTGGTAACACAATCATTTTAAATCTAAAGAATAAAATATGGCAATTTTAAATTTCCAGAAACCTGATAAGATCATTCTGCAAAAGGCTACGGATTTTGAAGCTCAGTTCGAGTTTCGTCCGTTGGAGCCCGGCTATGGCGTGACGATTGGTAATGCACTTCGCCGTGTATTGCTGAATTCATTGGAAGGCTATGCTATCATCGGTGTGAAGATCGAAGGTGTGGAACATGAATTCGCTACCATGAAAGGTGTTAGTGAAGATGTGGTGGAGATTTTCCTGAACCTGAAACAGGTTCGTTTCAAAAAGATCGTTGATCATGAAGTGGCCAATGAGAAGATCATTTTGTCTATAAAGAACAGGACTGAATTCACTGCCGGTATGATCGGTGAAGGAACACATTCTTTCCAGATCATGAACCCGGACCTGCTGATCTGTACGCTTGATTCATCTGCCAAGATGGATGTGGAGCTGACTATCGGTAAAGGCCGCGGTTATGTGCCTGCAGAAGATAACAAGCCGAAAGATGCCCCGCTGGGTTATATTCCTATCGATGCTATTTACACGCCGATCAAGAATGTAAAATACACGATAGAGAACACCCGTGTGGAACAAAGGACTGACTTCGAAAAACTGATCATGGAAGTTTCTACAGATGGTACTATCCATCCGGAAGAAGCGGTGAAACAAGCTTCACGCATCCTGATCCAGCACCTGATGATCATCACGGATGAGAACATCACGTTCGATAATAAAGAAGAGAAGAAAGAAGACCTGGTGGACGAACAAACTTTGCAACTGCGTAAAGTATTGAAGACTCCATTGGAAGATCTGGACCTGTCTGTTCGTGCCTTTAATTGCTTAAAAGCTGCCAAGATCAACTCATTGAGTGAACTGGTGCAGTATGAGCAGGAAGACCTGATGAAATTCCGCAACTTCGGTCAGAAATCACTGGCTGAGATTGAGCAGGTGCTGACTGAAAGAGGTCTGCATTTCGGAATGGACCTGGTGAAACTGGGCATTGACCTCAGCGAGTTCTGATTCGGCAATGAATAGTAAGTAATGTAGGCTGTAATTCCTGACACGGTACAGCCGGTATTTAATAACAATGATTTGGAGGTGCCATTATCAAATGGACACATTACCAAATTGACAAATTAAACAGTCATGCGTCACGGAGACAAAGTAAAAAATCTAAGCCGCACCAAAGCTCACAGAGAAGCTTTGCTGAGCAACCTGGCTTGTCAGCTCATCGAACACAAAAGGATCGTTACTACGGTCGCAAAAGCGAAAGCATTGCGTGTATACGTGGAGCCCCTGATCACTAAAGGTAAAACCAACACTACACACCAGCGTCGTGTGGTGTTCAGCTACCTGCAGGATAAGGAAGCGATCAAAGAACTGTTTGGTAATGTAGCAGAAAAAGTAGCCGGCCGCCCCGGTGGTTATACTCGTATCATTAAGTTAGGTGCCCGTCCAGGTGATAATGCAGAAACTGCATTGATCGAACTGGTCGACTTTAACGAGATCTACGGTAAGGGTAAAGGCGAAGCGAAAGCTCCGGCTAAGAAAACCCGCCGCTCTGGTGCTGCGAAAAAGAAAGCAGAAGGCACGGATAAACCGGAAGCATCTGCAACAGAAGACAAAGCTGCTGAATAATAGCAACACAACGCTGTTCAATACAAATGCCCCCGGTTTACCGGGGGCATTTTTTTAATAATAATACAACGGCAGGCCGGGAGTGATAACGGGTTTTATACGAAAAATGAAGTATTTTCATTTTCATATTTCCCCTGCTTGCTATACTACTTCAATCAACTTTTAAACCAACGAAATGGATCATCCGTCGGGCAGGTCATTGCAGCAATTCAGAAATGAGGTCGGGATCAAATTCCAGCTTTATAATAGCCTCTTCACTTCATTACCTTTTCACCGGATAGAAAAGACAGGTATCCTGTTGTCTTTGCTGTCCAATAATTGCGAGGAAGGGTATAAAAAGAAATTAAGCCCGGTTGAAATACTCGAAGATTTTTTTAGCAAGCATACCATCTACGGCAAAGAAAATGAACGGGCAGACCTCCTGTTCCGCTTTGTACAGTACGTAGAAAGGCAAGTGGTATTATTTGATGCGCTGGAAGATGCAGCTTTTCGCAGTGTGCATGACCTGAACGGGGTGGGCACTTTAAAACATTTAGAATCGGAAGTATTACAGGGGAATAAAGAGAGAGAACTTGCCGATAAACTGAAAGATTTTTCTATCCGGATGGTATTAACAGCTCACCCCACACAATTTTACCCGGGTTCTGTATTGGGTATCATCAACGACCTGTCAAAGGCACTGAATGATAATAATACCAGCCTGGTAAATACTTACCTGCAACAATTGGGAAAAACACCTTTCTTTAAAAAGAAAAAACCAACACCATATGATGAAGCGGTGAGTTTGATCTGGTACCTGGAGAATGTTTTCTATCCCGCAGCGGGACGGATTATTTCTTCTTTAAAAAACCAGTTTCCTGATGCTGTGGATAAGCATAACCCTGTTATTCGTATGGGATTCTGGCCCGGCGGTGACAGGGATGGTAATCCATTTGTGACCAGTGATATCACGTTGCAAGTAGCCAATGCTTTGCGGGGAGGGATCATTAAGTGTTATTATATGGATGTGCGCCGCCTGCGGAGAAGACTGACCTTCGAAGGGGTGGATGTCTTATTAGCGGAGTTAGAAAATAAATTATACAATAACCTGTTCATCCCAGGTTTTAAAACCACACTGACGAAGGAGGAGATACTATCAACATTGGAACAGATCAGGCAGATCATCATCTACCAGCATAATGGTCTGTTCCTGCACATGGTCAATAACCTGATCAGTAAGATCGAGGTATTTGGATTGCATTTCGCTTCACTTGATATCAGGCAGGAGAGTACGGTGCATGGTAAATTACTGGAAGCACTTGCTGCGACAGGAGATAGTCTGCCCGCTGATTATGCTTCATTCACAGATACTGAGAAAATCAATATTCTCTCTTCTGTCGAAAAGCCGGTTATGGCTGACTCGGTAACTGACCCGGTTCACCGGGATACGCTGCAAACCATTCTTGCCGTGAAAAATATTCACCAGTATAACGGGGAAGCAGGTTGTAACCGGTATATCATCAGTCAATGTAAATCTGCCCTGAATGCCATGGAAGTATTTGGGTTATTCTTATTAGGAGGCTGGAAAAAAGAAGAACTGAATATTGATATCATTCCCTTGTTTGAAACAATTGATGATCTGCAGGTGGCTGCTGAAGTGATGAGAACATTATATAGTAACCCGGTTTATAAAGAACACCTGCAGCGAAGAAATAACCACCAGACGATCATGCTTGGTTTTTCCGATGGCACCAAAGACGGCGGCTACCTGATGGCCAACTGGAGTATTTATAAAGCGAAAGAAGAATTAACGAGTATATCCAGGGAATATGGCATTGATGTGATCTTCTTTGATGGCCGTGGTGGCCCTCCCTCAAGAGGGGGTGGAAAAACACATAAGTTCTATGCTTCGATGGGGCATAATATTTCGAACAAAGAGATACAGCTGACCATCCAGGGACAGACCGTGAGCTCCAATTTCGGAACCGTGGATGCGGCACAATTCAATATTGAACAATTATTGAACGCCGGTATTTCGAACGACCTGTTTTCAACAAGAGAGGAAACGCTTAGTGAAAAAGAAGAAACCTTGTTACAGGAGTTAGCAGCTTTAGGCTATCAATCGTATAAAAAATTAAAGGATCATCCCTACCTCGCCGATTATTTATTACAAGTAAGTCCCTTGCGGTTTTACAGTGAGACAAATATTGGCAGCCGCCCTGCAAAGAGAGGAGCTGCTTCCGGCTTATCGTTAAAAGACCTGCGGGCTATTCCTTTTGCCGGGTCCTGGAGCCAGTTGAAACAAAATGTGACGGGGTATTATGGAGTTGGTTCTGCTTTACAGGAAATGGAAAAACAAGGGAAACTGCTGGAGCTGCAAAAGCTGTATCACCAGTCTCTTTTCTTTAAGACACTGCTTGACAACTGCGAGATGGCGATGATGAAATCCTTCTTCCCGCTGACCGCCTATTTGTCGGCGCATAAACAGTTCGGCGAATTATGGCAAATGATCCATAACGAATACGAGCTGACCAAACAGTATTTAATGAAAATAACCGGGCAGACAGAATTGATGGCGGATTACCCGGTGGAACAATTATCTATCCAGATGAGGGAGCGAATTGTTTTGCCGTTAGTGACTATTCAGCAATATGCATTAACGAAGATCCGGGAAATGGATGAGCAGTTGATACAGGCCCCTGTAAAGGAAACCTATGAGAAATTGGCTATGCGCTGTTCATTCGGAATTATAAATGCTGGGAGGAATTCTGCCTAAGATTTGCAGTATCTGCTGGTATCAATTTTATATTTTTGCATCTCAATTCAAGAGCATGAGTAAAGTAAAAGTCGGAATGGTGCAGATGAGCTGCACCGGGAGTAAGGAAGAGAATCTGGCCAAAGCCATTGCAGGCGTAAGGAAAGCAGCTGCGGGTGGTGCACAGATCGTTTGCCTGCAGGAATTATTTACGTCGCTATATTTCTGTGATGTGGAAGATTACGAGAATTTCAAACTGGCTGAACCTATACCCGGTCCTTCTACAGATGCCATGCAAAAAGTGGCGAAGGAAACGGGAGTAGTGATCATAGCTTCTTTGTTTGAGAAGAGAGCACAGGGCCTGTATCATAATACTACTGCGGTGATTGATGCGGATGGAAGTTACCTGGGTAAATACCGGAAGATGCATATTCCGGATGACCCGGCTTATTATGAGAAATTTTATTTCACACCCGGTGATCTTGGTTATAAAGTATGGAAGACCAAATTTGCCACGATCGGAGTTTTGATCTGTTGGGACCAGTGGTATCCTGAAGCCGCCCGTATCACTTCATTGATGGGTGCTGAGATATTGTTTTATCCTACGGCGATTGGCTGGGCTACTGCACAGGATGAGGCAACAAATACTGAACAATATGGTGCCTGGCAAACGATACAGCGCAGTCATGCTGTAGCTAATGGGGTGCATGTGGTAAGTGTGAACAGGGTGGGGCTTGAGCAGAATGGTGCTATGAAATTCTGGGGTGGCTCGTTTGTCTCCAATCCCTTCGGAACAGTTTTGTACAAAGCCCCTCACGAGGAAGAAGAAATAAAAGTACTGGAGCTGGACTTGGCTAAAACGGATCAATACAGAACACACTGGCCTTTTATGCGGGACAGAAGAATTGATTCCTACCAACCGATTACAAAACGTTTCATCGACGAAGAATAAAATAGTGTTCATGGTTCATGGCCTATAGTTCATAGTGAAACCAAAGCCATTACCATGAGCCATTAACCATGAACTATGAGCTTCGAAGCAAAAACTCCCAAAGAAGCAGGCTACTATTTCCCCGCTGAATTTGCACCACATACAGCTACCTGGCTTAGCTGGCCGCATAAAGAAGCTTCCTGGCCGGATAAGATCCATACGATCTTTCCGTATTATGCCCAATTTATTAAAGAGCTGACAAAAGGGGAGCAGGTTAAAATTAATGTGGCTGATGAAACCATGAAGAATTTTGCTATCGGTCATTTGCAATATGCAGAAGTTGACCTGTCAAAAGTGGAATTCTTTTTTCATCCAACAAACGATGCCTGGTGCAGGGATCATGGCCCGGCTTTTTTGATCAACCCGGCAGCTAACCAAAAGAAAGTGATTGTTGATTGGGGTTATAATGCCTGGGGCAATAAATATCCTCCTTATGACCTGGATGATGTGATCCCGACCCTTATTGGTAAACATTATAATATCCCGGTGTATCACCCGGGAATTGTGATGGAAGGAGGTTCTGTCGAATTCAACGGGAAGGGAACAGTGATGACATCCACGGCCTGTTTATTAAATCCAAACCGTAACCCGCAGTTGAACCAGCAGCAGATAGAAAAATACCTCTGCAATTATTATGGCATGGAGCAGGTATTATGGGTGGATGAAGGTATTGTGGGCGATGATACCGATGGTCATATTGATGATACCGTCAGGTTTGTAAATGAAGATACCGTGATCACAGTTATAGAAGAGAATAAGAACGATGAGAACTATGCGTTACTTCAGCATAACCTGCAGCAATTAAAGGCTATGCGATTATTGAATGGCAAGCAACTCAATATTGTTGAACTACCGATGCCTGATGAAGTCATTTGGGAGGAGCAGCGGCTGCCGGCATCCTATGCTAATTTTTATATCGCCAATAAATCTGTGATCGTTCCAACCTTCCGTTGCGATAAAGATGAAAAAGCACTGCAGATCATTCAGGGCTGTTTCCCCGGCCGGGAAGTAGTGGGTATTGATTCAACTGAGATCATCTGGGGACTGGGTAGTTTTCATTGCCTGAGCCAGCAGGAACCTTTCGTATGATTTTTTCAGTACGATAAAAGGAAAGCCCCTTGTAGAAACAAGGGGCCTCTAACGATTGCTTGCCATATTAAAATCTTACTAAACCATTTTCTTTTAGAACGAATAAACAGCAGCGATCAGGAAATTGGCAGCTGCTTTTTTATACACGCCGTCTTTATCAACAAAAGTTTCTTTGTTAGAATTGTCTAACCGGAATTCAGGAATGAAGGTGAAACCTCCTGACTTAAAATTGGCGGATAACGTGGTGGCAAAAATGTTACAGCCATCAGGATTTACAGCAATTTTCAGGTTGTTCTTATCACTGAAATATTCTCCCCTCAGGGTAAGACCAAACCAGGGTTTGGGATCGAAATTCAGGTATAAAGCTGAACCCCACCAGGCCAGGCTTTCTGTATTCTTACTGCCATCCCAGAATTTGGTTGAATTAATGGTTCCGTTATAGCCAATATTGAACTTGTCGCTTATTTTGGCAGTTATCACTGCATCAAACTGGTTGGTCTTTGATGTATCAGGGTTTTGTCCGCTAACATAGTTCAGGAAGAATTTTACATTATCAGAAGCTGCAAAACTGTACTGCGCCAGTAAAAATTTCTTATTGATATAATCATCCGGTGGAATGCGGAAGTCTGTAGCGTTAGCAATACCCAGCATCACACCGTGTTTTCCTTTACTAACTTCTGCCTTTAAACCGGTGTGGGAGAATGGTCCGTTTGTAAACATATAGCTCATACTGTAGTTGCGGTTCAGCTGCGGATCCAATAACTCATATCCTACATGGGTGCCCCAGGTACCGAGTGTGAATTTCAACCAGTCGGTTGGGGAATAGCTCACATAAAGTTGTTTGATGGCCTGGGTGATACCATCATCTGTGTAGGCAAAACTTTTTGCCCTTGGACCAAATCCCAGGTCAGCCACAGCGCTTACTTTTTCTCCTTTATGCTCAAATTTCAAACTGGCCATCCCCAGTGAAAAAGCATTGTGTGTTTGTGTAAAGCTGGTGAAACTGTTAGCTGTTGTTTTCCCAAAGTCATATTTATAATAACCATCCACTGAACCGGTAATGGTCAGCACCGGTGCTTTCTTTTCTTCTTCCGGAACAGGAGCGGCTGCAGAGTCAGTAACTAAGGATGCGATCTGGGCTTCAGCGAGAGTAAATGACAGCAAGCCCATGGCTGCCACAAAGAGTTTTTTTTGTAACATTGTATTGCATTTTATATGTTAAGAAAAGGGTACGGTAGGTATATGCTTTTGCGAGAAGTTTATACCAGATATACTGTGCCTTTTTCTGTTTTATTTAATTTCTGCTGATTTTTCTTCAATCGCACCGTTATTGTGAACCAACAAGGTGCCCTGGAGATATTTTTCGTCGTGTTGCGAAGCATCCAATCCTTCTTCTTCTTCACTTTCACTAACTCTCATTGGTATAACGAAGTTGATGAACTTAAAGATTGCATAGGAAACGATGAAGCTATAAGCAACAACGATGGCCATGGCTTTCAACTGGGTGAAAAAGAAGCCCGGGTTTCCGTAGAATAAGCCCTCAGGACCACCGGCGATACCATGTACTTTAGTGCTGGCAAAAACACCGGTCATCAGCATACCAACCATACCACCAAGACCATGGCAGGGGAATACATCCAATGTATCATCCAGTTTTGATTTTTGTTTGATGCTGACCGCTATATTCGATACAATGGCACCAACCAAACCGATGATGATACTTTGGGGAATACCTACATAACCGGCAGCTGGTGTGATGGCTACGAGACCAACAACTGCACCGATACAGAACCCGAGTACAGAAGGTTTTTTCCCTTTTATTACATCAAAGAACATCCAGGCCAGACCTGCAGAAGATGCAGCGGTGGTAGTTGTTCCAAAAGCATTTACCGCTAAGGAAGTGGCGCCGACCGCGGAGCCGGCATTGAAACCAAACCAACCAAACCAGAGTAAACCGGTTCCGATCAGAACGTAAGGAACGTTCGCAGGTGGTATCTCTTTATTTTCAATATGTGATTTTCTTCTTTTCAATACCATGGCACCGGCAAGGGCAGCACAACCTGCTGTTATATGTACTACAGTACCACCGGCAAAATCCCAGGCACCCATTTTAGCAAGGAAACCTTCCGGATGCCAGCTCCAGTGTGCTACGGGTGCATATACTAATAAGGCAAAAAGAACAATGAATAAAATGTAGGAGGTAAAACGGATACGTTCAGCAACGGCACCCACTACCAGTCCGGGAGTGATGATGGCGAACATTAACTGAAACAGGGAAAACAAGGAGAGGGGGATCGTGTTAGCCAATGGCCATGCAGCTCCTGATTTTACGCCGTCATAGAAAGCGTACGTGGTGGGATTACCAATGAAACCATTGATTGATTCACCAAAAGCAAGACTAAACCCGCATACCACCCAAAGTACACCAACGATACCGGCAGCAACAACACTTTTGATCATCGTTGAGATCACATTTTTACGGTGCACCATACCGCCATAGAAAAAGGCGAGGCCCGGGGTCATGAGGAAAACGAGGGCTGTGGAAACAAGTACCCAGGCAATATCAGATGAATTGTACTGGGGATCTTTTTCGCCGGGAACATAATCAGCAGCAGGCTTAATGAACATGGCAATGATGGCAACCGCGACAAGTATCACAAATGGCAGGATCTGTTTAGCTCTTACTTTACTCATAGCTGGTGTTTTAGTTTATAAAAATTAATAATTTGAATTATTTCTATAAAAATACCAGTTTATTCAATTAACAGGTGTTAGTTTTATTTAATAAGTGAATAAAATGATAATAAAACATCAAATTAATTTAAATAATATCATATTATTTAAATTAATAATATTTTAAGATTGGCTAGAATTAATCAGACCAGCTGAAATTGAAGAGAAGATGTTTTGGTTTCGAGGATTGAAACGCCATTGTTGAGGAACTCATCGACTTTACGGGCACATTCCCGGCCTTCGCTGATGGCCCAAACTACCAGGCTTTGGCCACGGCGCATATCGCCTGCTGCAAATACTTTGGAAATATTAGTACGGTAATCTCTTTCTGTTGCTTTTACATTGCCTCTTTCATCAAGACCAATACCCAGGTCATTGATAAAACCAACATGCTGCGGATGCACAAAACCCATTGCCAGTAATGCTAATTCACAAGGAATCTCTTTTTCACTTCCGGGTACCTCCACAAAACTGGCCGGGCGACCATCAACGATCTTCCATTCCAGTGTTACAATTTTTAATGCTTTGAGATTTCCTGCTTCATCCCCGATGAATACTTTCGTAGCAACTGCCCAATGACGATCAGCTCCTTCTTCGTGTGATGTAGTTGTTTTTAATACCATCGGGAAAGAAGGCCAGGGCATAAATTCATTTCTTTCAGCCGGGGGTTTTGGTAACAGTTCAAATTGAGTAACAGATTTTGCTCCATGACGATTAGAAGTTCCCACACAATCACTGCCGGTATCACCACCACCGATTACCACTACATTTTTACCGGTTGCTGTTACTTCTTCATTCAGGATATTACTTTCAATAGCGGCGTTGGCTAATACATCTTTACCGGCTACTCTTTTATTATTTTGTTTTAAGAAGTCCATGGCGAAATGAACGCCTTTTAATTCTCTTCCGGGAATGAACAGGTTCCTCGGTGTGGTACTTCCACCTGTCAGAACAATGGCATTGAATTCACGCAGTACATCATTAATGCTGACGTTCACACCCACATTCGCCAGGCATTTGAAAACGACACCTTCTTCCTCCATCACTTTTATCCTTCTGTCGATCACCCATTTTTCTAATTTGAAATCAGGGATGCCATAACGTAATAAACCACCCGGTGCATCATCCCTTTCAAAAACTGTAACGGAATGTCCCGCATAGTTTAATTGTGCTGCCGCGGCTAAACCTGCCGGACCCGAACCAATCACCGCCACTTTTTTCCCGGAACGGAGATTGGGCTTTTTTGCTGCCACAAATCCCTTTTCAAAAGCGATCTCGATAATATGTTTTTCAATTTCCTCTATCGCCACAGGCGGTTGGTTGATCCCTAATACGCAGGCAGATTCACAGGGGGCGGGGCATATACGGCCGGTAAACTCGGGAAAATTATTGGTGGAAGAAAGTATATCGTACGCTTCTTTCCAATCCTTACGGTACACCGCATCATTGAATTCCGGTATTATATTTCCTAAGGGGCACCCGTTGTGACAGAAAGGAACACCACAATTCATGCAACGTGCCGACTGCTGGTTCAATTTCTCGTCACTATATTTTTCTACAAACTCATGATAGTGCTGTAAACGCTCCTCCACTGGTTTCTTACCCGGCATTTCCCTGTTGAACTCTATAAATCCTGTTGGCTTACCCATTTTTTCCGTTTGTCTTTTTATTTCAATTGATTGCTTTCTTTTGTCAGGCTTTTTGTTTTACGCCTTTGCTTTTTTCCAGTAATACTTTTTTATAATCTTTGGGGAATACTTTCACGAAATGCTGTAACTGGTTATCCAGGTCATCCAGTATGAATTGAGCCACTGTGCTACCGGTGTACTCAAAATGTTTTTGCAGCATCGTGAACAATTCATTTTTATCATTCAGGTCGCAGCTGTCAAGATCAACCATTTCTTTATTACAGTTATCTGCAAATTTGCCTTTCACATCATAGATATAAGCGATACCGCCGCTCATACCTGCGGCGAAGTTTCTTCCCGTATCTCCGAGTATCAGCACCATTCCGCCCGTCATGTATTCACAACCATGGTCTCCCACCGATTCAACCACTACATTTGCTCCTGAGTTACGGACTGCAAAACGTTCACCGGCTTTTCCCCTGATATAAGCTTCACCGCTGGTAGCCCCATAGAAGGCCACATTGCCAATGATACTGTTATCTTCAGGTGTATAGGTTGCCGTCTTGGGCGGATAGATGATCAGCTTCGCACCACTTAATCCTTTCCCAAAATAATCGTTGGCATCTCCTTCCAGTTCCAGTGTGATACCTTTTGTATTGAAGGCGCCAAAACTCTGGCCGGCTGTTCCGGTGAAATTGAAATGGATCGTGTTGTCAGGTAATCCTTCTGCCCTGTACTTTTTAGTGATCTCGTTGGACAAGATGGTACCTGCAGTACGGTCAATATTGCGGATATTGAAGGAAGCAGTTACTTTTTCCTTTCTTTCAATGGCAGGCTGCGCCGCTTCCAGTAATTTCCAGTCAAGGCTTTCGCTTAAACCGTGATCCTGCTCCTCGCTGCAATATAAAGTCGTGTACATCGAATTAGGTTCTTTGTACAATACTGCTGACAGGTCAATATTTTTATACTTCCAGTGCTCAATACCTTCTCTCATTTCAAGATTATCCACCTGGCCGATCATTTCGTTGACAGTTCTGAAACCAAGATCAGCCATGATCTCCCGAAGGTCCTGGGTGATCATTTTGAAAAAATTCACCACATGATCCGGGTCTCCTTTGAAACGGCTTCTTAATTCAGGGTCTTGCGTGGCAACACCAACAGGACAAGTATTCATGTGACATTTGCGCATCATGATACATCCTTCCACTACTAAGGCAGCTGTAGCAATGCCCCATTCTTCAGCACCGAGTAATGCAGCCACAGCAATATCACGGGCGGTTTTCATCTGGCCATCAGCCTGCACCACCACCCGGCTTCTCAGTTTATTTTTTACCAGCGTTTGCTGTGTTTCTGCCAAACCCAGTTCCCAGGGTAATCCTGCATGACGGATAGAACTGACCGGTGATGCACCCGTTCCTCCATCATGTCCTGCGATCAATACCACATCTGCTTTAGCTTTCGTTACACCGGCTGCGATTGTTCCCACACCTGCTTTGCTCACCAGCTTCACACTGATCCTTGCTTTCCGGTTCGCATTCTTCAGGTCATAGATCAGTTGTGCGAGGTCTTCAATCGAATAAATATCATGATGCGGTGGGGGAGAGATTAATCCAACACCGGGAGTAGAGTGACGAACCTTACCGATCCACTCATCTACTTTATGACCGGGTAATTGTCCGCCTTCACCCGGCTTGGCACCTTGCGCCATTTTAATTTGTAATTCATCAGCTTCGGTCAGGTATAAACTGGTAACCCCAAATCTTGCACTGGCCACCTGTTTGATAGCACTTCTCATACTATCGCCATTCGGAAGCAGCTCATATCTTCTTTCATCTTCACCACCTTCGCCTGTATTACTTTTTGCACCAAGCCGGTTCATGGCAATGGCCAATGTTGTATGCGCTTCCCAGGAAATGGAACCAAAGCTCATAGCACCGGTGGCAAAACGTTTATAAATGTTTTCAGCAGGTTCCACTTCATCAATGGAAACAGAAGGCCTGTTCTTCTTGAATTGAAATAGACTTCTTAAGGTTGCTGCTTTTTCTGTTTGTTCATTTACCAGTTTAGAATATTTTTTGAACGTCGCCATATCGTTGGTCTTCGTGGCGTGCTGCAGCAGATGAATGGTTTGTGGGTTGAACAAGTGGAATTCACCTTTTTGTTTCCATTGGTACACTCCACCGACCGGTAAACGGTCAACCGGAATTTCTTTTTTGCTGAAAGCGAAATAATGTTTGGCTAATGCTTCTTTAGCGATCTCATCCAATCCCATTCCTTCAATACGGGAAGTGGCACCGGTGAAATACCTGTCCACTACGTCTTTATTGATGCCCAGTATCTCGAATATCTGTGCACCCTGGTAGGATTGCAGCGTGGAGATACCCATTTTGGAAAATACTTTCAGTAAGCCATCATTGACAGCTTTCGTATAATTCTTTTTCAGTTGTTCGTCTGTAAGATCGGTTTTCATCTTACCTGCTTCTTTCATATCCCGAATAGAAGAAAGAGCCAGGTAGGGATTGATCGCAGTGGCACCAAAAGCAACCAGGCAGGCAAAATGATGCACTTCCCACACATCACCTGCTTCTACGATGATACCTACCTGTCCACGCAATCCTTTTTTGATCAGGTGGTGATGAATGGCAGCGGTAGCCAGTAAGGAAGGAATAGGAGCATGGTCACTGTCAATAGCACGGTCTTGCAAGATCAATACTTTAAACCCGTCTTCTACAGAATCAACCGCATAACGGCAGATACGATCCAGTGCAGATTTCAAAGAGCCGGGTTTACCATTGGCCCTGAAATAACATTGTAATGTTTTTGCCTGGAACAATCCCGTATCAATACTCCTGATCTTCTCCAGGTCATGATTGGTTAATACCGGTTGTTTCAATGCCACACTGTGACAGGTCAGCGGATCTTCCAATAATAAATTACCATTGTTACCAACAAATGTGGCCAATGACATCACCAATCGTTCCCGGATCGGATCGATCGGAGGGTTGGTTACCTGTGCAAATAATTGTTTGAAGTAATGACTCAGGTGCTGTGGGTGCTCACTAAGTATTGCTAATGGAATATCTGTGCCCATTGATCCGATCGGTTCTTTTCCCTCAAGGGCCATCGGGGCAATGATATTATCAAGGTCTTCAGTAGAATAGCCAAATGTTTTCTGGTATTTGAAAACCTGGTCATGCTCGAGGTGGGTGAACATGACTCTTGGTTCCGGTAATTCTTCCAGGCGAATCTTGTATTTATTCAACCACTCTCCATAGGGCTTTTGTGAACAGATTTCTTTTTTAAGTTCGTCGTCACTGATGATCTTCCCTTTTTCCATATCCACTACGAACATCTTACCGGGCTGTAATCTTCCCTTCTCCAAAATAAGTGCAGGATCAACAGGTAATACACCTGTTTCAGAGGCCATGATAACACGGTCATCTTTAGTGACACAATATCTTGACGGACGAAGACCGTTCCTGTCTAATGTGGCACCAATTAATTTTCCATCGGTAAAAGAGATAGATGCAGGGCCATCCCAGGGTTCCATGAAGGAAGAGTGAAATTCATAGAACGCTTTTTTTACCGGGTCCATCTCTTCATGTCCGTCCCAAGCTTCCGGGATCAGCATCATCATCACATGTGGTAAGGAGCGGCCCGTCAATGTTAACAGCTCAATGATATTATCCAAACAGGCAGAATCGCTTTGTCCTTCCGTTATGATGGGTAACAGCATTTCCATTTCTTCCTTGCTGAAGTATGGGGAAGTAAAACCTTTTTCGCTTGTCTTTAGCCAGTTCAGGTTTCCCTGTAACGTATTGATCTCTCCATTGTGTGCAATATAACGGAAGGGTTGAGCCAGTTTCCAGGATGGGAAAGTATTAGTCGCAAATCTTGAATGTACCAATCCAAATGCGCTGACCACTCTTTTGTTATTCAGATCAGGGAAATAATTGCGTACCTGGTTGCTCGTGAGCTGGCCCTTATACACAACAACTTTATGTGACAGCGAAGCAATATAAAAACCGATCGCATCTTTTTTTACGGTGTTATTGATCGTATGGGCTGCATAGTTACGCAGGATAAATAATTTTCTTTCGAAATCGTCAGCATTAGCAACATGATCTGGACAGGCAATGAATACCTGTTCCATTTCCGGCTCCACACTTAATGCGGTAGGACCGATGCCATCGGGGTTAACCGGCACTTTACGATATGCTAAAATCTCAAGCCCTAATTTTTCTGCCGTGCGGTTGAATATATCACGGCATTCTTCCCGCAATCTTATTTCTTTCGGAAAGAAGATCACTCCCACACCGTACTTGCCAAAGGAAGGAAGATGTACCCCCAGTTTCAGGCACTCATCAAAGAAAAATTCATGTGGTGTCTGGAACATGATGCCTGCACCATCACCGGTATTGTTTTCACATCCACAGGCGCCCCGGTGCTCCATGTTTTCTAACACGGTCAGTGCATCTGCAATATGCTGGTGTGATTTATGCCCTTTGATATTTGCGACAAAGCCGATACCACATGCATCATGCTCAAACGAAGGATGATATAAACCCTGGTTGCCCGCCATAGGAGAGTAATGTTTTAGAGATTTTATAAAGGAATTCAGCGAACGCTGAATGAATAGCAAGCAATCGTCCTAAGTTAATGAATAATCATGGGACAGGGGCAGGTACTTATTAGATATTTTCCACAGAATTTATAGACTAATGAATGTTTGTAAAACTAATCACACCACATAGCCAAAAAGAGTATCGTTCTTATTCAGCTCGGTATAGTTGATATGGTATTTCTTCATCTTAATCAACAGTTGATCATAATCATCCCTGCTTTTTAATTCAACACCGATCAGGGCAGGGCCACTTTCTTTGTTGGTCTTCTGCATGTATTCAAAACGGGTGATGTCATCATTAGGCCCGAGCACATGGTTAACGAATTCCTTCAATGCGCCGGGACGCTGCGCAAAATTGACCAGGAAATAATGTTTCAATCCCTCGTACTGTAAACTTCTTTCTTTGATCTCCGGCATGCGGTCAATATCATTGTTGCTGCCGCTGATGATGCAAACAATATTCTTGCCTTTGATCTCCTCCGCATAATCGTCCAATGCAGCCACACTTAATGCACCAGCCGGTTCGACTACGATTGCGTCTTCGTTGTATAATTTCAAAATGGTAGAGCAAACTTTTCCTTCTGCAACCAGGTGCATATCGTCCAGCACTTCTTTGCAGATGGAGAAAGTAATATCGCCAACTCTCTTTACTGCTGCCCCATCCACAAACCGGTCAATACTGTCCAGTAAAACAGGATGACCGGCTTTCAATGCTTCAAACATGGAGGGAGCACCTTCCGGTTCCAGCCCTACAATTTTTGTTTTAGGGGAATAAGTTTTGAAATAAGAGCCTACTCCTGCGCTTAGTCCGCCACCGCCAACAGGAACAAACAGGTAATCGATAGCTGACTGGTCTTCTAAAATTTCAATAGCGACCGTTCCCTGCCCTTCGATGATGCGGAGATCATCGAAAGGCGGGATGAAGGTCATTTGGTTTTCTTCTGTGTATTTTTTGGCCGCAACGGCACAATCATCAAATGTATCGCCGACTAATATTACTTCTATAGAATCCTCTCCGAACATTTTTGTCTGGGTGATCTTCTGCCTCGGGGTGATCACCGGCATAAACACGATACCTTTTACATTGAGTTTTTTACAACTGAATGCAAAACCCTGCGCATGGTTACCGGCACTGGCGCAAACCACTCCTTTTTGTAATTGCTCGGCAGGAAGACTACTCATCATATTATAGGCCCCCCGCAGTTTATAAGAACGTACTACCTGCAGGTCTTCTCTTTTCAGGTAAACATTGCACTGGTATTTCTTCGACAGGCTATGGTTATAGGTAAGCGGAGTCCTGTTCACCACTTTCTTCAGCCGGAGATGCGCCGATACAAAATCCAGTTCTATCTTATTATTTACTGAGGAGTGCATAGTTATACTTTTATCCAACTGATTCAGACTTCTGTGCCAGTTGACTGAATACTTCTTTGGTTGAAGAAGCGGGTGCTGCTGGTTTGACAGCTTTTGGCTGGTTTTCCGGGCGAAGGCTCCTTACTGTTTTACCAGACTGCCATAGTTCGCTTTCACGCAACTCTTTCAATTCTACTTCTAATTTTTCACGATAATCAGCTTTACTGTTACTATCAATCGAACGCTGAGATTCTTTACCGCTGGCAACACTGTCATACAATTCATTGAATACAGGAGCTGTTGCATCCCGGAATTTTTTCCACCAGTCCAGTGCACCACGTTGTGCTGTAGTAGAACAGTTGGCATACATCCAGTCCATCCCGTTTTCTGCTACCAATGGCATAAGTGATTGTGTCAACTCTTCCACTGTTTCGTTGAAGGCTTCGGAAGGAGAATGACCTCTTTCACGCAGCACCTGGTATTGTGCAGCAAAGATGCCCTGAATAGCACCCATCAGGGTACCTCTTTCACCAGTCAGGTCGCTATATACTTCTTTCTTAAAATCAGTTTCAAATAAATAACCGCTTCCTACGGCAATGCCCAATGCAATAACACGATCAAAAGCTTTACCGGTTGCATCCTGGAAGATGGCATAGGAACTGTTTAGGCCACGTCCCTGTAAAAACATCCTTCTTAATGAAGTACCCGAACCTTTTGGTGCCACCAGGAATACATCCACATCTTTCGGAGGAACGATACCGGTTTGTTCGCTGAACGTGATACCAAAACCATGAGAGAAGTATAAAGCTTTACCGGGTGTTAAATGTTTTTGTACAGTTGGCCATAAAGCGATTTGTGCTGCATCACTCAGCAAATAGCAAATGATGGTACCTCTTTGCAGGGCTTCTTCAATTTCGAACAGTGTTTCACCGGGAACAAATCCATCACGGATAGCTTTATCCCAGGTTTTGGAATCTTTGCGCTGACCAACGATAACGTTAATACCGTTATCTTTTTGGTTCAATGCCTGGCCGGGGCCCTGCACACCGTAGCCAATAACCGCTACTGTTTCATTTTTTAATACTTCCTGAGCTTTGCTCAGTGGGAATTCTTCCCTTGTCACTACATTTTCTTCAACACCACCGAAATTTAGCTTTGCCATGTTATTTGTTTTAGAGTTTTATAGTTTATTGTTTTGGTTGTTCTTTATAAATTATTTACTAGTCGCGGTTGATACTGGTCTCACCACCAGTTTACATTGAAAACACTTTTTCATTCTCATTCAAAAATTCATTTTCAATAGCATCTTCACCCGGCTCACGGTATTCGAACTCTTTTAGTTTTTCGTGGAAACCATCACTAGCTTTGATGATCGCTATTCTTGCACTGCGTACAAATTCGATCAGCCTGTAGGGCTCCAGTACTTTGATCAGCTTATCGGTCTCTTCCCGTTGGCCGGCCACTGCAAATACGGTGTAGTCTTTCCGGATCACTACGGTATGGGCACCATGTTCTCTTAATAATCGCTCTACTTTTACAGCTGAAGCAATTACTTCAGTAGGCACTTTATACATGGCCAGTTCCTGCCACACGATCTCGTCATTCGTATTGTAATAGGCTTTCAGCACTTCCACCTGCTTCTCGATCTGGCGGCATAGCTTTCTTACTACGTCTTCTGTTTCATTGATGACGATGGTGAAACGATGCACACTATCCACCTCGGAAGGAGAGGTGTTCAGACTTTCGATATTGATCTTTCTCCGGGAGAAGATAATAGCGATGCGATTCAGTAAACCGATCTGGTTCTCTGTATAAACCGTGATTGTATATTCTTGCTTTGTCATAGTGTTGTAATTTAAATTTCTTCCCTGCTTAATACACATTCCGCTACCCCACGACCCTGTGGTACCATCGGGAATACATTGTTTTCTTTTCCCACCATTACTTCCAGTAAAAAACTGCCATCCTGTTCCAGCATTTGTTGTAACGAGCTTTTCAACTCTTCTCTTTTCGAAATGCTCTTGCCGGGAATGCCAAATCCTTTGGCTACCTGCACAAAATCCGGGCTGGTGATATCCACGAACGAATATCTTTTTTCATGAAAGAGTTGCTGCCACTGCCGCACCATACCCAGGAACTGGTTATTAAGAATAATGATCTTTACTTTCGGTTTGAACTGCATGATCGTTCCCAGTTCCTGCAAGGTCATCTGGAAACCACCATCTCCAATGATTGCTATGGTAGCTCTTGAAGGATCACCATAAGCTGCCCCAATGGCAGCAGGCAAAGCATAACCCATCGTTCCCAATCCGCCGGAAGTGATATTGCTCTTGCTTTTATTATATTTGGCATAACGACAAGCCACCATCTGGTGCTGACCCACATCGGTTACAATAACAGCATCTCCTTTTGTTAATTCATTCAATGTATTGATGACTTCGCCCATGGTCATTATCTCTGTGGTTGGGTTCAGTTCCTCTTTAATGACTTTATCTTCTTCTTTTTGCTGGTAATCTTTGAACAACTGTAACCATTGCGGGTAAACTTTTTGGTCCACCAGTTCCGTAAGCAGGGGCAGTGTTTCTTTACAATCACCCCAGACGGGAACGGTTGCTTTTACATTCTTATCGATCTCGGCGGGATCTATATCGAGGTGAATGATCTTGGCCTGTTTCGCATACTTATCCAAACGGCCGGTTACACGATCATCGAAACGCATGCCAACAGCGATCAGTACGTCACATTCATTGGTCAGTACATTCGGTCCATAGTTACCATGCATGCCCAGCATACCAACACCCAGGGGATGGTTAGTAGGTATAGCACTCATGCCCATGATGGTCCAGGCCGAAGGAATGCCGGCTTTCTCAATGAATTTTTGAAATTCTTTTTCGGCTTTGCCCAGTATCACACCTTGCCCGAAGATCACAAAAGGACGTTCTGCAGCATTGATCAGTTTTGCCGCTTCTTGTATATATTCTTTGCGTACGATCGGCTTGGGACGATAACTGCGGATATGTTCACATTTCTGGTAACCGCTGTATTCAAATAATTGTAATTGCGCATTCTTGGTAATATCAATCAATACCGGGCCGGGTCTTCCGCTGCCAGCGATATAAAAAGCTTTGGCTAATACAGCAGGGATCTCTGTCGCATCAGTTACCTGGTAATTCCATTTGGTAACAGGAGTAGTGATATTGATCACATCTGTTTCCTGGAAAGCATCGGTACCTAATAAATGCGCAAATACCTGCCCGGTGATACATACAACAGGAGTGGAGTCGATCATGGCATCCGCTAAACCGGTAACAAGATTGGTGGCACCCGGCCCGCTGGTGGCAAATACCACACCTGTTCTGCCACTCACTCTGGCAAAACCCTGCGCAGCATGAATAGCTCCCTGCTCATGACGTACCAGTATATGCTTCAGTTTATCATTATAATCATACAAGGCATCATAGATCGGCATGATGGCACCACCCGGGTAACCAAAGACCGTATCCACACCTTCCGCTAAAAAAGCTTCCAGCACGGCCACACTACCGCTTACCTGGGTTGTTGGTTTGGTAGCTGGTTTCTCTTTTTTTATTGTCAGTGTTTCCATAATTATTTATTTTAAGCTTCATCGGTTACACAACCTTCGCTTGCATCTTTTACAAACTTTGCATATTTATATAATACACCTTTTGTTACTTTCAACTCCGGTTGTTTCCAGTTCTTACGTCTTGTCGCTATAATTTCGTCAGCCACTTGCAGGGTGATCTTATTATTCACTGCATCCAGTTCAATGATATCATCATCCTGTACTAATGCGATCAGGCCTCCTTCAAATGCTTCAGGAGTAATATGGCCAACAACAAAGCCATGTGAACCTCCGCTGAACCTTCCATCGGTGACAAGGGCCACATCCTTGCCAAGGCCAGCACCTGTGATAGCTGAAGTTGGTTTCAGCATTTCCGGCATACCCGGTGCACCTTTCGGGCCTTCATATCTTATCACCACCACATCCCCTTTTTTCACTCTTCCATTGGCAATGCCTGCCACTAAATCTTTTTCGCCATCAAATACACGGGCAGGCCCGGTAAATTTTTCGCCTTCTTTCCCGCTGATCTTCGCCACACTTCCTTTCTCGGCGAGATTTCCATACAGAATTTGCAGGTGCCCCGTTTTTTTCAATGGTTGTTCTACCGGGTAAATAATTTTCTGTGTGTCAAAATTCAGATCCGGAACACCTGCTAAATTTTCTGCTACCGTTTTACCGGTCACTGTCAAACAATCGCCATGGAGCAAGCCTTGTTGTAATAAATATTTCATTACGGATGGAATACCACCATGTTGATGCAGGTCCTGCATCAGGTATTTTCCAGAGGGTTTGAAATCGGCTAATACGGGTGTTTTATCACTGATGGCCTGGAAGTCATCCTGTGATAAGGGAACACCCACACTTTTTGCCATTGCTATTAAATGCAGCACGGCATTCGTACTGCCACCTAATATCATGATCACGGTAATTGCATTCTCAAATGCTTTGCGTGTCATGATATCAGAAGGTTTTATATCTTTTTCTAATAAATTCAGTATGGCTTTCCCGGCATCCAAACATTCTTTTTTCTTTTCCTCACTTAATGCAGGATTGGAAGAAGAGAAGGGTAAACTCATTCCCAATGCTTCAATAGCTGCTGCCATCGTATTGGCGGTATACATACCACCACAGGCACCGGCACCGGGACAGGAATGTTTGATGATCTCTTTAAAATCCCCTTCTTCAATTTGGCCCGCTATTTTCTTACCCAATGCTTCAAAAGCAGAAATGATATTCAGGTCTTCTCCTTTATAATGGCCGGGAGCAATAGTTCCGCCATATACCATAATGGAAGGACGGTTCAGCCGGCCCATCGCCATAATACTCCCGGGCATATTCTTATCGCAACCCGGAACAGCGATCAATCCATCATAATAAAATCCGCCACATACACTTTCAATGCTGTCAGCAATAAGATCACGGCTTACAAGGCTGTAACGCATTCCATCGGTACCATTACTGATACCATCGCTGATACCAATGGTATTAAAGATCAGCCCTACCATATTATTTTCCCAAACACCTTGCTTGATATCTTTTGCCAGGTCATTCAGGTGCATATTGCAGGTATTACCATCGTAGCCCATACTGCAGATACCCACCTGTGGTTTTTTAAAATCTTCATCTTGTAAGCCTATACCATACAACATGGCCTGTGCAGCCGGTTGTGTTACATCCTGCGTTATTGTTTTTGAATATTTGTTAAGTTCCTTCATGCCAGTGCTAATGATGATTTATATTCCTTTTCAGTGACTTTATGTTTGTAGACCTTTTGTATTGTTCTACTTACAGTTTCATTCCAGGGTTTTGGAAATTTAACGGCATCCAGGCTTTCCCAGCCGATTACTTCCGCAGCGGTACCGCAATAAAAAACGGCATCTGCCTGTTTTAATTCTTCTACAGTAAATTGTTTTTCTTCTACCTCAATCCCCAGTTCTTCACATATTTCCAGTACAGTTGCCCGGGTGATACCCGGTAATATATTTCCTAAAGCAGGTGTTACTAATTTGCCATCTTTCTCATAGAATAAATTCGCACCAGGCCCTTCTGCAACAAAGTCATTCATATCTGTCAACAGGGCTTCGTCGTAACCAGCGGCTTTGGCTTCCTGGCTGGCGAGAATAGAATTCACATAATGACCGCCAGCCTTTGCATGGATCTTAAATCCTTTTGGGTTTGGCCGCTGAAAAGAACTGGTCATCACTTTTAATAATTTATCGCCAAGAAAGGGTTGCATCTCCCAGGCTTCTATCACAATAAAGGATGCCTTATTTTCCACGAAACTCATATTGGCGGGAGCATAAACGACCGGCCGGATATAAGCATCCTGCAGTTTATTTTGTTTCAATACTTCGTAGGTAACAGCAATCAGTTCGGGTGTATCCCAGTGATAAGGCATATTCAGGGCCGCCGCCGAATTCTTCAGGCGTTCATAATGTTCCGTTTCTTTGAAGATCTTTGTTTCACCGCTGGCTGTTTTATACGAACGGATACCTTCAAATACAGAATAGCCATAGTGTAAGGACTGGCTATAGAGATCCATTTTTGCATCGGAAGCTTTTACAAAACTTCCATTGAGCCACAGTACCGTATGTTCATTATAATATGCTGCCATTTTATTTTTTTTAGGGGTATAAAAAAAGAACCCCGCCTTTTGGGAGGCGGGGTTCTTTGTATTGTTGGTTTTAGTTTATATACAATGTCCACCTCCATGCGTTGCAGGAATAATAATCACCACCACAATAATAATTGCAGTTATAAACGAGATGACATTATTGATGCGACTGTTTGCCATGAAGGATGTATTCCTGCTAAAAATACACCCGCCTCTTGAAAAAAAGAACTTAATGCGAAAATTTATTTCTAAAACAGAACAAACGTTCTGTTTTTATATGATCGTTGATTTTCTTAATTCGATATTTTCCTTCTTCACGGAGCCTGGTATCTTTCCACTTACATAATCACTGATCAGTTCACCCAAAGTGGAGGTGAAATAAAAATTAACCGGGTCAATATCTTTTGTCACAAAACCATTTTGCAGGGTCCATTCCGTTGCTTCTTTTACCAGGGCCGCTTCCTCTTTCAATCCGAAATGCTCTAAGAGCATGGCGGCCGATAAAACCGATCCCAGCGGGTTAGCAATATCTTTCCCGGCTGCCTGCGGGTAAGAGCCGTGAATAGGCTCAAACAAAGCAGCACCTTTACCAATGGAAGCAGAAGGTAATAAGCCAAGTGAACCACTGAGCACACTGGCTTCATCACTGATGATATCGCCAAACATATTCTCCGTGAGGATCACATCAAATTGTTTGGGATTTAAAATGATCTGCATAGCTGCATTATCCACGAACATATAATCAACGGTAACATCTGCATACTCCACTGCTATTTCCTGCACCACTTTTCTCCAGAGCCGGGATGTTTCTAACACATTGGCTTTGTCAACCAGTGTCAGTTTCTTTTTTCTTTTTTGTGCATACTGGAAAGCGAGATGGCTTACTCTTTCAATTTCTTCTCTTGTGTACACACAATTGTCGGATGCTTCTGTTTTTTCTTCGTTGATCTTCTTTTCCCCGAAATAAATACCCCCGGTAAGTTCCCGGAAAATAATAAAGTCAACTCCTTCGAGATTTTTGCTTTTCAACGGAGATAAATGTTGCAGGGAAGGGTAGGTATTGATGGGACGGATATTGGCAAACAGCTGTAATGATTTACGCAGTTTCAGTAAGCCCTGTTCCGGTCTCACTTTGGCAGTCGGGTCATTATCGTATTTAGGATGACCAATCGCACCAAACAACACTGCATCGCTGTTCAAACAAGCTTCAATGGTTGCATCCGGCAGCGGGTTTCCTGTTTTGTCAATGGCATCAGCTCCCATCAGCTGGTAGCTATAAGTAAATTCATGGCCGAAGTTTTCTGCAATCGCATTCAGTACCCTCACCGATTGTTTGGTTACTTCCGGGCCAATGCCATCTCCTTCAATGACTACAATGTTCTTTTTCATGATAGGGTTTTATTTATACTCGTTGTTTTTCGAATGTTTCAATGTCCGCTTTATTGCTCAGTAAAAAATCTATATCATCATAGCCATTCAGCAGGCAGGTCTTTTTATAAGGGTTGATATCAAAATGCTCTTGCTCCCCGGTAGAATTGATCCTGATGGTTTGTTGTTCAAGGTCCACGGTCAGTTCCGTATTGTTATCCTGCAAAAAGATCCGTTGCAGGAATTCATCACTCACCTGCACCGGCAGCACACCGTTGTTCAATGCATTGTTCCGGAAGATATCGGCAAAAAAACTGGAGACCACCACCCGGAAACCATAATCCAGAATGGCCCAGGCAGCATGTTCCCGGGAGGAACCACAACCAAAATTTTTTCCAGCCACTAATATCTCGCCGTCAAACTGTGACATATTCAGCGGGAAGTCAGCTCTTGTCTTGGATTCATCGTCATTATAATAGCGCCAGTCACGAAATAAATTTTTTCCAAAACCATCCCGGGTCGTTGCTTTTAAAAAACGGGCAGGAATGATCTGGTCCGTGTCAATGTTTTCGATATTGACCGGAACAAACCTGCTTTGTATGGTAGTTAATGCTTTCATGATTAGTTCAACAATTCTCTTACATCTGTAATAACACCGGTAACAGCCGCTGCAGCCGCCGTTAACGGACTTGCTAATAATGTTCTTGCGCCGGCTCCCTGTCTTCCTTCAAAATTCCGGTTGGAAGTGGAGATGCAGTATTTACCAGCGGGTATCTTGTCTTCGTTCATACCCAGGCAAGCGGAGCAACCGGGTTGCCTCAACTGGAAACCGGCTTCTTCAAATATTTTATCAATGCCTTCCTGTATAGCTTGTGCTTCCACTTGCTTACTCCCCGGAACGATCCATACTTCCACGCCATCTGCTTTCTTTTTTCCTTTGACAAAAGATGCAACCATCCGCAGGTCCTCAATTCTTGAATTGGTACAACTGCCGATAAAAACATAATCGATCTTCTGCCCTTTGATAGCAGCACCCTGTTCAAGACCCATATAGGCTAATGATTTAACAAGACCTGACCGGTCGGTATCATTGATTGTTTCCGTAGTAGGTATGGTTTCACTCACACCAATACCCATACCCGGGTTGGTACCGTAAGTGATCATGGGCTCTATATCTGCTGCGTCGATAAAAACCTCCTGGTCAAATTGAGCATCTACATCAGAGAATAATTGTTTCCATTCCGCTACTTTTTTATCCCATTCAGCACCTTGCGGAGCAAATTTTCTTCCTTTGATATAAGCAAAGGTTGTTTCATCCGGTGCGATCATACCACATCTTGCGCCCATTTCAATACTCATATTGCAGATGGTCATCCTGGCTTCCATGCTCAGGGAACGGATCGCAGAACCGGCAAATTCTACTGCATAGCCAGTGGCACCACTGGCAGAAATTTTGGAAAGGATATACAGCACAATATCTTTTGATACCACTCCTTTATTCAACACACCATCCACGTTGATACGCATCAGCTTGGGTTTGCTTTGCAATAAACATTGTGATGCAAAGACCATTTCCACTTCGCTGGTGCCGATACCAAAAGCAATAGAACCAAAAGCACCATGCGTGGAAGTGTGACTGTCGCCGCATACGATCGTCATGCCCGGTTGGGTGATGCCCAACTCCGGCCCTATCACATGTACAATGCCCTGGAACGGGTGCCCGAGACCATATAATTCAATACCATGTTCGGCACAGTTCTTTATCAGTGCATCCACCTGCAACCTGGATAACTCTTCTTTGATCGGTAAGTGCTGGTTCAGGGTGGGCACATTATGATCGGCTGTGGCCACCACCTGTTGCGGACGGAATACTTTGATCCCTCTTTTATTCAAACCGGTAAAAGCCTGGGGGCTGGTTACTTCATGAATAAAGTGTTTATCAATATATAATACCGATGGCCCGTCATCAATCGTTTTGACAACATGCTTCTCCCAGATCTTTTCAAATAGACTCTTTGCCATAAATTAAATTGCTTCTACTGCGATTGTTGCTGCCATTATTTTGAGATCCGAATCATCCACTTCTTTTTTGGAATCGGCCAGTTTAAGGAAACGTTCATAGAGTTCATCCACCTGGTTGCGGTCGAAACTGTAACCCAGATTTTTAAAACGATAGGCTAATGCACTTCTTCCGCTTCTTGCTGTTAACACGATCTTGGATGTATCCGCACCCACTTCTTCCGGTGCAATGATCTCGTAAGTAGTCGCCTCTTTCAAAAATCCGTCCTGGTGAATACCCGAAGAATGCGAAAAGGCATTATCACCCACCACGGCTTTATTCGGTTGCACCACCATCCGCATCGTGTCGGATACAAGACGGCTCATCGGTAATAATCTCTTCGGATCAATATTGGTGTAGAGATTCAGTTCAGGATGTTTGCGTATCGTCATCACTACTTCTTCCAAAGAAGTATTACCCGCCCTTTCACCAATACCATTAATAGTACATTCGATTTGCCTGGCACCGGCAATAGCACCGGCGATGGAATTGGCCGTAGCTAATCCCAGGTCATTATGACAATGACAGGAAAGAATGGCTTTATCAATATTGGGAACTTGGTTCATTAAGTAGGTCATCTTTTCGGCATACTGGTGCGGCAAACAAAAACCGGTGGTATCCGGAATGTTCACCACGGTTGCCCCGGCTTTGATCACCGCTTCGGTAAGTCTCGCTAAGAACTCCAGGTCGGCACGGCCGGCATCTTCCGCATAGAACTCCACATCATCCACGTAATTCCTCGCCAGCTTCACCGCAGCAATGGCCCGTTCTAAAATCTCTTCCCGTGTAGAATTGAATTTGTATTTGATATGATTGTCGGAAGAACCGATACCGGTATGTATCCGGGGCCGCACAGCAGGCTTCAATGCTTCGGCAGCCACTTCAATATCTTTCTGCACGGCCCGGGTCAGCCCGCACACCGTAGCATTCTTGATGATTTTGGCGATCTCGTTCACCGATTCAAAATCACCGGGCGAAGAGATCGGGAAACCGGCTTCAATGATATCAACACCGAGCTCCTGCAGTTTCAGCGCCAGTCCCAGCTTTTCTTTAGTATTCAATTTGCAACCGGGCACCTGTTCGCCATCGCGGAGGGTGGTATCAAAAATGTGGACTTTTCCGTCTGCCATAATTAATTGATATATTGGTTGTGAGATAAAAATGCAGGGGACTTACTTTTGTAATGGTTCATTAAAAAACCTGCCCGTCTAAATTACCGGCAATAAAGGGGGAGGGGAAATCAAAATAGGGGAGGATTTACAGCCCGCAAGGGGGCTAATATTCGCTGAAACCCTTTACTGGTAAGGATTTTAAATTTTTGGAATTACGATGGCCAACCGTTCAACTGATGCCCTGTTTCAACTGGTAAAATCGCTGGAAAAGAGTGAAAAACGCAATTTCAAGCTCTTTGTCAAGCGAAACTCTGCTGCGGATGACCTGAAGACCATCCAGCTCTTTGATGCCCTGGATAAAATGACGGAGTACGACGAGAAGCAATTGCTGAAAAAAGCCAGCGGTATCAAGAAGCAGCAACTCTCCAACAGCAAGGCCCATTTATACAAACAGATCCTCGCCAGCCTCCGGCTGATCCGAGAAGAAAATAATATTGACATCCAGTTGCACGAACAGATGGACCATGCCCGTATCTTATTCAATAAAGGGCTTTACCTGCAAACCCTGAAGATCCTGGAAAAACTAAAGGAAACAGCTAAGGCTTATCACCAGTTGACCTATTTGCAACAGGCTTTGTTCTTTGAAAAAAAGATCGAGGCCTTATACATTACCCGCAGTATGCAGAACCGGGCTGACCAGCTAACGGCAGAATCCAATACAGTAAATGAACAGCTGTCCGTCGTAAACCAGCTGTCGAATCTTTCATTGCAATTGTATAGCTGGTATATACAGCATGGCCATGCCCGCAATGAAAAAGATATAAAAGAAGTACAGCAATTCTTTGATAAACATTTACCGGCTGAAACGGGGCATTTGAAAGGCTTCTATGAAAAAATGTACCTCTACCAGAGCTACTGCTGGTCGGCTTTTATCCGCCAGGATTTCTTACAGTATTACCGCTATTCGCAAAAATGGGTGAACCTGTTTGAAGAACATCCCGGTATGCTGCAAACAGAAACGGCGATCTATATCAAAGGCATGCACAATTTAATGAGTGCTTACTTTGACCTGCTCAACCACAAGAAACTGGCTGAAGCCATCAAACAGTTTGAACGCTTTGCCGGCAGTAAGATCGTTGCCCAGAATGAGAATAACCGGATACTGGCCTATCAATATTTGTATACTGCCCGTATCAACCTGTATTTTTTGCAGGGCACTTTCACCAAGGGGTTACGATTAGTTCCTTTCCTGGAGGAAATGCTGAAAGAGTATGGCCCTTATTTGGATACACACCGGGTGCTGGTCTTCTATTATAAAATTGCTAGTTTGTATTTCGGCAGTGGCGATAATGAAAAAGCCATTGATTACCTCAACCGCATCATCAACCAGAAAGGCGACCTGCGGACCGACCTGCAATGCTATGCCCGTTTATTGCATTTGATCGCACATTATGAACTCGGCAATTTTGACCTGCTCGAATACCTGATCAAATCTGTGTACCGCTATATGGCCCGGATGGAAAACCTGAGCAAGGTGGAAGAAGAAATGTTCGACTTCCTGCGTCGTTCCTTCCATGTGGGAGCCCATGCATTGAAACCCGAGTTTGAAAAACTATTGACAAAATTGAAAAAGTATGAAGGCAACCCACTGGAGAGCCGTGCCTTTGTGTACCTCGATGTGATCTCATGGCTCGAAAGCAAGATCAGCGGGGTGAATGTGCAGGATGTGATCCGGGAGAAATTTTTGAAGGGAAGCAGGTAGCCGTTAGTGATTTGGAATTAGTAGTTTGTAATTAGGTTGCTGCCTTAACCAATTTAATTCTTTTTTTTCTTCAATGTGATCTCGTGAATCACCCCTGCATTCTTTAAAATACCCATCATAAGGTATTGCACAGCCCCAGCGGGGTATTACTTTTAATGTAAACTAGTAGTACTATGCTTCCATCAATAAAGAAAATAACGTTTTTAGTTGCAACATGCTGCTTTGTATCCGTTGCCGTTGCTCAAACCACCGCTACAGAGTGGTATAATGAGGGCCAGCAACTTTTCGAAGGTAAGAAATACGAAGAAGCAGTCCGGGCTTTTGATAAAGCTGCCGGTTTAAATGCCCAATATGATGCTGCTTTTTACAAAGCGGGGTGGTGCTATAACGATTTAGACCAGTATGATAAAGCGGTTGACCGCCTGCAAAAAGCCGTAGCCATCAATAAAACTCATGCAGAAGCCTGGCAGGAGCTGGGCTATGCCTATAAAAAGCTGGGTAAATACACCGAAGCATTGAGTAGCCTGGACAAAGCGATTACCATCCGCCCTTCTTATGCACTGGCCTACCGGCAAAAAGGGGATATATATCAAAACATGAAGAACTATCCGGAGGCCATTGATGCATATAAGAAATGCGTAGAGAAAGATGCCAAAAATGAATCAGCCTGTTATAACCTCGGGTATATTTATAATGCCACCGAGGATTTTACCAATGCCTTGTACTGGCTCGGTAAGGCAGTAAAACTCCAGGAGAAAACATCTACCTACAACGAGATTGGCTTTGCGTATTACAAGCAAAAAATGAACGACTCGGCTATTGCGGCTTACCGGAATGCGTTGCGGATTAATCCTGAGAACGGAACCGCTTATAAAGGTATCGGTGATGTGTATCGCAGGAACTACAGTCCCGCCCGGGTGGATGATGCTATTGAAAGTTATAAAAAAGCCGTTCAGTATAACCCCAAAAGTTCCGGTTCCTGGTTTGGATTGGGTTGGTGCTATAACGAAAAAAGCCAGTACAGCGAAGCCGTTCCGCTGCTCACCAAATCACTGGAGCTGGATAATAAGCTAACTGCTGCATATACCGAGTTGGGCTATGCACAATACATGACCGGCAAAAATTCAGATGCCCTCGCCACATTCAGGAAAGGGATTAACCTTGATAGTAAGAATGCCCTGTGCCGGTATTACAGCGGGTTGGTTTATGTCCTCTTGAAAGATAAGATCAATGCTACCGGTATTTACGATGAGTTAAAACCGATTGACAGTAAACTGGCAGAAAAGTTACTGGTTAAAATCAATGCGCTGTAGGGAGAGTCGTTAGTCTGGAGCTATTTTAAATAAAAAATACCTTGTAAATGGCAGGACCCTGTAAACAATAAGTAAGTTATTTTACCCTTGCTTTTACTGCTTGCCCTTTTGGAGTAAACCACCTAACAAAAAATAGTTTCTATGCGGTTCTTTATTTCGTTCCTCCCCCTTGTTTTTCTGGCGTCCTTTAATTTAGATGACTATCACTTTGAGCCCAAGGACAAAACAAAATACTTTTTTACAAAAACAGCCTATGATTTCTTTACTCTGACTCCGGAAGTAATGATCGAACTGACCAAAGAAGAAAGAAAACTGATGCTCAAAACAACCGGGCTGAGCAATGAAGACATTGATTATGTTCTTGAAAGATGCCAGAAAAAATATGAACCGAAAAGTTACCGGCGCAGCGAGAAGTTCATTATGTATAAGATTTACTCCTTCAATTGTGAGCAGCTTATCAACAGTAAAGGCAGCAGTTCAAAGTGGACAACCTATGCCTTATTATATATTAAAAAATCCGACAACAAACATATGCCGCCCACAATGTTTCCGGCCGACGAGGAAGGTTTTTTTCTGCTGGTGGATGATCGGGAAGTATCCACAACGCCGGTACCCGGTGTGGTATTCAAGCCGGCTACCAACGAAGCAGGAACCAAATTTGTTTTTGGATTTGGTTACAGCAGCAACAACAAAGATTCCGTATTGGTGACAAGAGTGCAGGGTAACGGACCGGCATATGCGGGTGGTCTGCGGGCAAATGACCTGTTGTTATCGGTGAATGGAATAGAACTGCCAGGGAAAAATGCCAATCAGATCGGATCGATATTGGCGGAAGCTAACTATACGGACAACCAGTTTCTCGTAAAAAGAGATAATGCCCGGCTTACTTTATCGGTTAGCAGGGGAGACTATACAGCATTTGAATATTTCTGTACTGGTGATTGTGAAAATGGGATATGCACAGTGGAATCAGTGAATGGATTTACTATAAAGGGGCAGTGTAAAAATGGGAAAGTGAATGGGAGTGCCATCATGACTTCAATGGAAGGCAAAGATTTTTATAGTGGTGAAGTAAAGGATAACAAGATCACCGGGACAGGCAAATATCTTTATTCGAATAAAGACATTTATGAAGGGGAGTTTGTGGATGGCTACCGGAACGGAATGGGTACTTATTTTTTTGCTGATGGTAAAATAAGTGTAGGATTCTGGCAACGGGATAAATATTTTATAGACTCATTAGTAACCGGTTTTCCATTAGACCGTTTTAAAATGGCAAGTAAAAAAGCCCATTTATATGATATCCAAAAAGACTTTACTTACCGGGTGCCACCAATCCTGAAAACAGAGTTACAGAAATTGAAAGACAAGTATGATATGTCTGATCATGAGATCGGCAAATTGATTGCTCTTTGTGATTTTAAATACAAACCGGAAAACCTCAACACTCCTTCAAAGATCAGGACGTTGATCAATAAATACCAGGACAAAAATGAGTATGATACAGAAATGCTGGTAACGCTGGAAGGCCTGGATGGTCAGCAATATACTATTGTCCGGGTCATATACTTCGGGGATATCAGTTTACCGGAAGAAATGCGGCCGGGCTCTTACAATCAACTGTTTTTTTGCATCCCGGGTACAGAAGTAAGATATATGAATTATCATACTTATTACAGTATGAAACTGGAAGAGGCGCAGGCTGCAGCCAGGAGGGCCCGTGAGCAGGCAGAATATGAACGTGATGCTGCAAAATATGAAGAGCTTAAAAGAAAAACCGGTATCAAACTGGCATTGAACGAAAAGATTTGTCCCACTTGTGAAGGATATGGTACTCACTCCACCAAATGTTCGATGTGCAACGATACCCGGTTTATCAATACCTCAAACCCGGACTGGTCATTTACCAGTTCAAGGACCGGGCTTCAGTATACCAGTTCAACGGCGACACCCACAAAATCCTATTGCCCGCAATGTATGGGCGGTGTGGTCACAACCATTGGTTACATGAAACGTACCCAGGAACTGGCAAATAATACATGTGTTCAATGTAAAGGAACAGGTAAAGTGAAGAGGTAAGTAATCAACCCGTCTTTTGGTAATTCATCAAAAAAATGTTAACGCAATTCAGCAGGCAGATACTTCAATTCATCCGCTTGCTGATTTTTTTTCAGGGTTGGGTATCGTTGTTTTGGGTCATCAAAAAACCTGAAAAAAATTGTTATGCAAAAAACCTTATTCAACCCACTGCGCATTGCAACGATAGCTTTGTTTGGCCTCGTTGCCTTTTCCTCCTGCCAGAAAGAAAGCACTACCGGTAACCCGCCGCCACCGGCCGCCACGAAGATCAAAGAATTCAAAAATGGCGATGAGTTCATCCGCTTTACCTATAATGCTGATGGCAGTATCCAGAAAGCAACGGTAAAAAGTGAACTGAATACCGCTGGTGCTATCGTTGACTTTACCGTGAGCTATGATGCACAAAAAAGGATCAGTGAAGTAAACAGTACCTCCGGAGAAAAAATCGTTCCGGTGTATGAGAATAATGTAATGAAACGGGCCGATATATTCGACGGACCAGTGCGGACCAGTTATACTAATTATACCTGGGAAGCAGGTTTGCTGAAACGTGTTACCATTTACCTGAACCAGGGTGCCGACTTTGAGCCCCTGCTGGAATTTGATTTCACCAACAATGCAGCCGGCAATCCTGTTAAGACCATTGTGATGATGAACAATGGTGTGCCCAATACGCTGAACCGTGCAGGACATGTGGATGTACAGTTTGATACCAAACCCAATCCATTGTATGAGCACCGTAATTTCCTGGCCCTGCTCTGGCAGCCTGCTGCCAAGAACAACCCGGTGAAGGAAGAACATTTTGCCGCCAACTTTACTTTGGAAGAAGTATATAACTATGCCTACACCTATAAAGCCAATGGCTTACCCGAGAAAGCCAACGTGGTGGTCAGTGCGCCTGGCCAACCGGAAACTACTTCGGCGTTGAATTTTGTATACCAGTAAACAGTCCTTTTAAATACAGCAATAGCCATCCCCGTAAGGATGGCTTTGTTATTCCACGAAATGCCAGCACACCCCGGCGATATCGATCATATTCACTTCTTTGCCATAGGGCTGTTGTGTGACCGTCCCGATTTTAATACCATACTTCTCTGCCAGCCCTTTTTCCAGCAGTTCGTTGCGGAAGGCTGCCACATCATCCACTTTCACACTCAGCATAAAGTTTTCGGCAAAGGCCTTCTCTTCGTAGTGCTGTAAAATAAAGGAACAACCGTCTTTTTCGAGACCGGCGTAGCCGCCGCCTTCCCAGCTAATATTGAAACCCAGATCAACAAACAAGGCTTTTGACTTTTCAAAATCCTTACCGGAAGGCACAAAGGGTTCGAGGGAAAGTATTTTCATATTGCTGGTTTTAAAGGGTCGCTGAAGTTAACATTTTAATGAACGGTTACGTAGGTTGACAGATAATCGCATGAAAAATTATTAAGTTCGGTTTCTGTGTATAACTGCTGCAAAATTCCTTCGGTCAAATCCCTGATTCTGCCCTACATTTGCGCAATTTGTTTTACCCGCCCCCGAAGGGGATTAAAAAAAAATAATGCCTGATCAATCTACTCCTTCTGTTCCTGCTGTGTTAGTGTTGGCCGATGGTACCGTGGCCCATGGCCGTTCTTTCGGCGCAATCGGCACCACCACCGGCGAGATCTGTTTTAATACCGGGATGACCGGTTACCAGGAAGTATTTACCGACCCGAGCTATTTCGGGCAGATCCTGATCATGAACAGTGCCCATATTGGCAACTACGGCGTGAAGGACGGCGATGTGGAAAGCGATGGGGTGAAGATCAGCGGGCTAATTGGCCGCAACCTGGAAGAAACCTATTCCCGCAAGCTGGCCAAAGGTTCCCTGCACGAATACCTGAAGGCAAATAACGTGGTGTCCATTGAAGGTGTGGATACAAGAGCCCTGGTGGCGGAAGTGCGTACCAAGGGAGCGATGAACTGCATCATTTCCTCCGAGACCACGGATGTGGAACTGCTGAAAAAGAAACTGGCCGAAGTGCCCGATATGGCCGGGCTGGAACTGGCTTCTAAAGTGAGCACTAAAGAAAGCTATGAACTGGGCGATGCCAATTCCGATATCCGTATTGCAGTGATGGACTACGGGGTGAAAAGAAATATCCTGAGCTGTATGGTGGAAAGAGGGGCTCATGTGAAAGTGTTCCCGGCAAAAACTTCACTGGAAGAAGTGAAGCAATTTCAGCCGCATGGTTATTTTATTTCCAACGGCCCCGGCGACCCGGCCCCGATGGATTATGCGGTGGCTACGCTGAAACAAATATTGAAAGAAGAGAAACCGGTGTTTGGTATTTGCCTGGGGCACCAGCTGCTGGCACTGGCGAATGATATTCCTACGTTTAAAATGCACCACGGTCACCGCGGGCTGAATCACCCGGTGAAGAATTTGATCTCCGGCCGTTCCGAGATCACCACGCAAAACCACGGTTTTGGTGTGGACCCGGAAGCGGTACGCAAAGCAGAGCATATCGAGATCACCCATGTGAACCTGAATGACCACAGTATTGAGGGCATCCGGGTAAAAGGCAAACCGGCTTTCTCGGTACAATACCATCCGGAAGCCACCCCCGGTCCGCACGACAGCCGGTATTTATTTGATGAGTTTATAGCGATGATCAGGGCACAGAAGAACTGATTGGCGGATCTGCAAATGTGCCGATTGGTGAATAGAAGGGTGATGCATCATCAAGTTCTTTCATTCGCAAATTTTCACATTTATTAATTTTCAAATTATTCCTCTTGTTCCCGGAATTAGCAACCCAACGTTTTTGGCTCAAAGCCATCCTCCCCGAAGACCAGGCTTTTATTTTTAAAGGATTAAGCGACCCGGCCGTGATCCCCTTTTATGGTGTGAGCTATACCAGCCTGGAAGACACGAAAACACAAATGGATTTTTATAACCAGATCTGGAAAGAAAAGACCGGCTGCTGGTGGAAGATCGTGGACAAAGCAACGGGACAACCCGTGGGCGCCTGCGGTATGAATTATTATTCGGCGGATCATGAGAAAGGAGAAGTGGGCTACTGGTTGCTTCCGGCATATTGGAAAAAAGGCATTATGCCGGAAGTGATACCGGTGATGACGGATCACTTATTCAAACACTGGAAACTGCACCGGTTGGAAGCGGTGATCGAAGAAGGAAATGAAGCGAGTTGCAGGTTGTCGGAGAAACTGGGTTTTATCTATGAAGGCACACTGCGGGAAGCGGAGATGAAGAATGGCAAAAGGATCAGTTTGCTGATGTATAGTTTGCTGGCGACCGACCACAAATAGGGGTTAGCCACAAATGGCACGAATCACACGAATAATATAATGCAAGGAAGAACAAACCGTGCAGGCTGCTATTAATAAATTCATTCGTGTAATTAGTGTAATTCGTGGCCCACTAATATCTTTTGTAATCTGTGGCTTAGTTTTTACTTTAGCTTATTATGAAGATCGCAATCATCAATGGCCCCAACCTGAACCTGCTCGGTAAAAGAGAGACCGGTATCTATGGCACCATGTCTTTTGAAGAGTTCCTGCCTTCGCTGAAAAAAAAATTCGCCCATATTACGATCAGCTATTTCCAAAGCAATATCGAAGGGGAACTCATCACTGAACTGCAGCGGGTGGGTTTTGAAGCCGATGGTATTGTATTGAACCCTGCTGGTTATACGCATACCTCCGTGGCGATCGGTGATGCCATTGCCGGCATCAAAGCTCCCGTAGTGGAAGTGCATATCTCCAATGTGCATGCCCGGGAAGATTTCCGGAAGCTCTCGCATGTGTCGGCCAAAGCAGCCGGCAGTATTTTCGGCCTGGGACTGAAAGGTTATGAACTGGCGATAGAGTATTTAATTTCTAATAAATAGTTTGTTTCCACAAACCTGCCTGCCGGCAGGCAGGGACACAGAGTCCACCAGGTAATTCTTTGTGTACTTCGCGGCTTTGTGGGATATCTCTTTAATCTCTGCCTGGTTCTGTATTTTCTCCAGTTTATTTTTACCACATAGGATCATAGGCACATAGGTGCACATAGAAAAAAACATAGAGACCCTATGTGTCTCTATGTTTCTATTGTGTCTATGTGGTAAAAGGAATTAATCTCTTTCCGGTTCACTTCCCGGTTTGGTATCATCCACATTCGCCGTTGGAGCCGGAGTATGTTTTTGTTTTTCCATTTTCTTCTTCATCCACTCCGGGTCTTTGCGTTGCATCTGCACATCATCCAGTTTGGCTACATACAAACTGCGGCCATGGGTGCCGAGTACAATTTCATTCTCCCGTTGTTGTATCGCAATATCATGCACCGGTACTGATTTGGGCATACCGCCATTCCATAACATGAAGCTGTTACCTGCATCAAAACTTACATAAAGACCACCATCAGTACCCACATACAATATGCTGTCATTCTTCGGGTCTTCTTTCACCACGTTGATAGGTTCATTCGGCAGGTCTTTACCCAGTTGTTTCCAGCTCATGCCATAATCATCACTCACATATAAGTAAGGAGCGAAATTATCAAAGCGGTAACCATTTAAGGATATATAAACCCTTGCTTCTTTGTGTTGCGAAGCGGTGACACGGCTTACCCATAAACTATTGGTTTGAAGCTTAAGATTTGCAGTTGTAGCTTTGCTCTTCTTTGAAACAGGAGCTGTTATGGTTTGATTCAGTTGTTCCCAGCTGTAACCACCATCTTTACTGATATGGATATTGCCATCATCCGAACCCGTGTAGACTAATCCAAAACGTAACGGCGATTCACTGATGGTAGTGATCGTACCATAAGGCACATTACCGCTTACTTTTCCTTTGGTCATATCTGTACTCATCGGTATCAACGTATCGCCTTTGTTTAATGAACGGTAGAGACGGTTGGCACCATAATACAAGACATCCTGGTTATGCTTGCTCAATAATATCGGTGTTTGCCAGTTAAAACGTAAAGGTGTTTCACCCAGTTCATGCACGGGGCGTAAGAATTTTTGGGAGCCTCTTCTTTCTTTATTGTATCGTCCGTATACTCCAAACTGGGAACCGGAATACACGGTGGCATTATCCCTGGTATCCACCTGCGCCTGCATCCCATCACCACCATTGATTCCTTTGTAGGCATATTGGCCATTGTCGATCCAGCCGGCATCTTCTTTATGCGTGGAAGGTCCCCACCAACTGCCGTTATCCTGCAAACCGCCATACACATTATACGGCTTGGCATCATCCACGGTGATAGCATAGAACTGTCCCACGGAAGGCATATTGGCTTTGAACCAGCTGGCACCATCATCATAGGTAATATTCGCACCGCCATCGTTGCCATTGATCACATGTGAATCTTTTTTCGGGTTCACCCACAAAGCATGATGATCGGGATGCACATTGCCCTTGTCCATTGTCTTAAATGTTTTGCCGCCATCGGTGGACACCTGTGCATAGAAACCAAGAATAAAAACTTTATCCGGGTTGGTATAGGAAGTATAAATTTTGGCAAAGTAATAACCATAGGTATTGAAGATACCAATGGGTTTATCATGACTTTTTTTCCAGGTCTGCCCGCCATCTTCGCTGCGGTACACTTCGCAACCGGCAATACCGGTGTTCTGGAAACCATCATCACTGTCGAGGTAATCATATAAAGCAGTAGGCTTTACTTTATCTGTTGCCACCATTTCCTTCACCAGTTTACCATTGTACTTTCTCGGGAAACCATTCTTGCGGAGGAAACTATCGATCAAATTGGTTTTGAGTGCAGCAAACTGGTCTTTGGTTATGGTTTTAAAATCTTCTTTCTTATAAAGGGAATCATTCTTTTTGGCTTCAGCTGGTTTGGGAGTGTTATTATCAACAATAGCCCACACAATCTTGGGGTTACCAGGATAGACGGCCAAACCAATACGACCAATTTTATCACCGGTCATAAAACCCGAACCGGCACCGGATACTAATTTCCAGGTATCACCTCCGTCATTGCTTTTATAGATACCACTTGTTTTACCGCTTTCTTCAAATTTCCAGGCCCTGCGCACCCGGTACCACATACCTGCATACACTTCATTGGGATTGGAAGGATTGATATCAAGGTCCACACAACCGGTGTTCTCATCCACAAACAATGTTTGCTTCCAGGTCTTGCCACCATCTGTTGTTTTAAACACCCCTCTTTCTTTATTCGGGGAATAGAGGTGACCCAATACCGCTACCCAGGCAATATCATTGTTTGTGGGGTGCAGTTGAATTTTACCAATATGATGTGATTCAGGCAAACCGGTATATTCCCAGGTCTTTCCATTGTTATTGCTTTTATATACACCCACACCGGCATAGGAAGAACGGCTGCTGTTCACTTCACCGGTGCCCACCCAGATCGTTTTGCTGGTCCAGTTCACGGCAATATCACCGATGAACAACATATCTAAACTATCCATGACGGGAACAAAACTTTGCCCGTTATTTTTGGTATGCCATAAACCGCCGGTGGCATAGGCCACATAGAATTCAGTCGGGTCTTCGGGATTGGCATCAATATCCACCACCCGGCCACTCATGATGGTGGGCCCGATATTCCGGAAGGGTATATCATTCAACTGGGATTTATTGGCTAATGCTTTCCGCTGCTCCATTACTTTCATTCTTTCAGCAGCAGGCGTGGGGTTCACCTGGGCAGTAACGAAGGTGGCGATGAGCAGGTTAGCCGATATAAACAGGGAAAGTAATACGATACGGGCTGAGCACCCGGTATTTTTTAACAGGCAAAACATAAAAGCAGTTGAATTTCGTTAGTAAATTGCAAAGACCCGCCAAGAGCGGCTCAGAGCTTACTCTCAAACTTACTAAACTATGCGCTTCATTCTTGTTTTACTGCTCCTTATTTCTGTGACCGGCTACAGCCAGCCCTGGAAGAGTTATATTATCAGTGTGAAAGGAGATACATTGAACCGGGTGGATATGAAAGGCCGTAAACAGGGACCCTGGGTGATCAAAGTGGAAAGCCTGCGGGGCGAAAGAGGCTATGAAGAAGAAGGCTATTTTGAGAATGACCAGAAAACAGGCGAGTGGAAACGCTTTTCCTTAGAAGGAGTGAAGATCGCTGAAGAAAACTATAGCTGGGGCAAACTGAATGGCCGGCAACGCTACTATACCTATAACGGTGGTTTATTAAGAGAAGAAAGCTGGCGGGCTATGGACCCGGCGAATGCTTATGATACCGTTTCGGTCTATGATGTGAATGACCCCACCCGGGAAGTGGACCGGGTGATTGTGAAAAATGAAGGCTTTGCCATGAAGCATGGGAAATGGACCTATTATGATCCGCGGGAAGGCACCATTGAAGAAACGGAGAACTATGTGATGAACAAATTACAAACCGCCGATGGTCTTTACGGCGATGATGATATCAAACCCCTGAAAGTAAGTACTTACCAGCCCAAGACCGACAGCCTCGGCAATAAAGTGGTGACCAAACCCAAAGAGATCCTGGAATATGAAAAGAAAAACTCCGGGAAGAAAAAGGTGAAGACCAGGGACGGAAGTACAGGGTATTAGAATCTTAGTTTTTTGAATTTTGATGGCGAATTTTCTTACTGGTTGCAATCTTTAGCAACAGAATATCCTTTATTTATTTTTTAAGCCGGAGTGTTCAAAGAAATCTTTGAAAAATAACAACTGGTACTTCACCGCATTCGCCCAGTAAGCCCAGTCATGCTTGCCCGGTCTTTCAATATAATCATGTGGTATTTTTAATTGCAGCATTTTTTCATGCACGGCTTTATTCACCCCGTAAAAAAATCATCGGTACCGCAATCAATGATGATGGATAAATGATCTGCCGGCTTTTGTTCAATAACAGTGATAGTGGAATAGCTTTTCCAGTTCTCCGGGTATTGAGCAGAGTCGCCCAGCATTTTTCTTATTTCCCAGCTTTTCGGAAAAGGACGGATATCCAGCCCGCCGCTCATACTGCCGCAGGCCCCAAAAAGATCAGCATGACGAAAACCCAAAAACAAACCACCATGCCCGCCCATACTTAAGCCGGTAATGGCTCTTGCTTTCCGGTTGCTGATAGCAGGGTAGTGCTGTTCAATATAGGCCGGTATTTCTTTGCCGATATAGGTTTCAAAACGGATGGAGGAATCCAAAGGACTGTCGAAATACCAGCTGTTGTTGCCATCAGGGCAAACGATCATCAGCTGGTACTCATCCGCATAATTTTTTAGTTCAGGTACCCTGATCAGCCAGTTGGCATACCAGCCTCCATAGCCATGTAATAAATAAACAACCGGGAATTTTTTCGTTTCTTCTTTAGCCGCAGGTTGTATCACCACGCATTTGTAGGCTTTGTGCATAGCATTGCTGTAAATACTAACGGTATCAACAGTAGCGGCAAATGAAGTGATGCTAAAAAAACTAATCAGCAGGGTTAGTATAAACGGGGTAATATTTTTTTTACCACACCTGCCCGCCGGTGGGCAGGTAGAGATCATAGGCACATAGCTAAACATAGGACTACAATTTTGGAAGTGCTGCATAATATTCGTACAGTTGAAATTAATAAGAATCCCTTTAGATTTCTCCAACAGTTTCATATAAGTAAGCTAATAATTTTCGATCAAAAAAAGATGCGCTACAGCTTTCTGTAACGCATCCTTATTAACGAATTAACTGGTTAACTTATCAACCCTCCTAAAACCCTTTCTTCTCCTGTGCCCGCTGCATAGGGTTACCCGCCTTGCCGCCACCGGCTCTTCTGCCGCCACCCTGTGTTTGTTTGAACACGGAGAAACGGGAAGGCTCAGCGATCTTGTTCCAGCTGTTATTATTCTCATTGATATCGGCCGTCTCCCGGTAAGGATCCAATTTCACCGATGCCACTTCTTTATCCTTCACAAATGTTTTCACCACTTTGTTTTCATTCAACCGCCATACCTGTGCAGGAATACGTTCCACTTCTTTGGTACCATCTTTATAGGTCCATTCAATGATGATTGGCATCACTAAACCACCTTTATTACTGAAGGTGAGTTCATACATATTCTTATTGCCATACTTTTCTTTTTCCGCATCGGATAAGCCTTCGGGTTGGGTGCCCGGAATTTTCACTTCCAGTTTGGAAGTATCATAAGGCTCCATGCCACGGGCATACCGCCAGTAGAAATCCCGTACCGTTGTATCTGCATCTGTCTGGAATTTGATGTTCTTGTCTTCCCGGTTGCGGATCTTCGAGATATCATCAAAGGTTGGTACCAATGATTTATCCGCACTGCGTTGAACCGTTCTTTCAGGAGTTTCTGGCTGTACTTTGCTTACATCCGCTTTCGCAAATTTTACGGTGTCCAGTGAAATATCACATACTTCGGTACTATAGAACCAGCCTCTCCAGAAAAAATCCAGGTCTTCACCGCTGGCATCTTCCATAGTGCGGAAGAAATCAGCTGGCTCCGGGTGTTTGAATGCCCAGCGTCTTGCATATTCACGGAAGGAATAATCAAACAACTCACGGCCCATGATCGTTTCCCGTAAAATATTCAACCCGGTAGCAGGTTTGGAATACGCATTCGGTCCAAACTGTACAATGTTCTCACTGTTGGTCATGATCGGCTCCAGCTGGTCCTTCGGTAGTTTCATATAATCCGTAATGAAAGCAGCAGGGCCACGGCGGCTCGGGAATTTATTATCCCATAATTCTTCGGCGAGGTATTCAACGAAGGTATTTAATCCCTCATCCATCCAGCTCCACTGGCGTTCATCACTGTTGATGATCATCGGGAAGAAATTATGTCCCACTTCGTGAATGATCACTCCCAGCATCCCGTTCTTGGTACTCTCGCTGTAAGTGCCATCTTTTTCGGTACGGCCGAAATTGAAACAGATCATCGGGTATTCCATACCGTTGGAGGCTTCGATACTCTGTGCAACAGGATAGGGATAAGGAATGGTGAATTTGGAATAGGTTTTAATCGTATGTTCAACTGCTTTGGTAGAGAATTTCCTGTACAAGCCATAAGCTTCTTTCGGATAACCACTCATACACATGATCTTTTTGCCTTCCACTTTCGTGGCCATCGCATCCCAGATGAATTTTCTTGAACTGCCCCAGGCAAAGTCACGGACATTATCGGCTTTGAAGATCCAGGTTTTCTTTTTATCGCTTTTTTGTTTTTCTGCATTCTTCGCTTCATCCAGTGTCACCACTTCCACAGGTTCAGTGGCAATCTTTGCTTTATTCCAGCGGGCCAGTTGTGCCGCTGATAATACAGCAGGGTAGTTCTGGCATTCACCCGTCGACATGATCACATGATCGGCAGGAACCGTCATTGCTACTTTGAAATTGCCAAAGGTCAGCGCAAACTCACCACGGCCGGTGAACTGGTGATTCTGCCAGCCCTGGAAATCGCTGTACACACACAAACGGGGATACCATTGTGTCATCGTGAATAAATGATTGCCATCTTCAGGAAAGAATTCATAACCACCCCGGCCGCCCCGGCTGTTACGATCGGCTAATTTATAGTTCCAGTCTAGCTTGAACACAAAACGCTGACCGGCTTTTAATGGTGCAGGTAACTCCACCCGCATCATGGTTTTATTGATCGTGTATTTTAAAGCTTTGCCAGTTGCATCGGTCAGCTTCAGGATATTAAAACCATAACCATTGTCGGTTTTACTTTCCTCCGCCCTGTCCAATTGCTGCGGGCTGGTTTGTGTACTCATTGCATTGCTGCCCTGGTAATTGGCATTGTTCACACTGCTGTGCTGGTTCTCGTCCAGTTGCAGCCACAGGAATACTAATTCATTCGGTGAGTTGTTGAAATAAGTGATCGTCTCACTGCCGTTCAGCTTCAGGTTCTTTTCATCGAGCTCACATTTAATATCATAGTCCACCCGTTGCTGCCAGTACTTGGGGCCCGGGGCGCCACTGGCGGTACGATACTCGTTGGGAGTGGGAAGGATGCTCCCCATTTGTTCAAACTTGTTGCCGTGATTGCTGTTGGGATTGTTGTAGATATTCTGTGCAAACGAACTTGCACCAAATCCCAGCATCATTACTAAACAGTAAATAAAGCTTCTCATGTTGTATGGTAATTTTTAATAATGAAAGGTAGGACAGGTTGTCTTCAAAACTAAGGAAATCAAGCTTGTTCTGAAGCAGCCATAAAAAAAATTAAAGCCGCTTTTTTATAAGCGGCTTTAATTAGTTGAGCAGTGTCAGGATTAGAACCCTTTCTTCTCCTGTGCTTTCTGCATGGGGTTGATGCCCGGGGCAGGGGTTACATTCTGTTTCTGCTTGAATACTTTGAATTTGCTCGGCTCTTTGATATCACCATACGTGTTATTGGTTTCATCAATATCTGCTGTTTCCCGGTAAGGGTCCAGTTTAATAGAAGCCACTTCTTTATCTTTCATGAATGTTTTGATCACATTCTTTTCATTCTTTCTCCACACCTGTGCAGGTATCCTTTCTATTTCTTTGGTGCCATCTTTATAGGTCCACTCCAAAATGATCGGCATCGGTAAACCACCTTTATTAGTAAAAGAAATTTCGTACAGGTGTTTGCCGCCGTATTTCTGTTTGCCTTCTTCATCCAGCGATTCAGTTTGTGCTTTTACCGTAACAGGATATTTAGCCGTATCATACTTAGCGATCTCCCGGTCGTATTTCCAATAAAAATCACGGAGTGTAGTGTCTTTGTCTGTTTCAAATACGATGCTCTTATCTTCTTTATTCCTGATCTTGGAAATATCTTCAAAAGGATTCACTGCCGGTTTGGGTAATGCTCTCATCACAGTTGTATCCTTTGTTTGCGCTGGAATAGCGGTTACATCAGGTACAGCATGTTTCACCGTGTCAATGGCAATATCGCAGGCATCGGTACCATAGAACCATCCTCTCCAGAACCAGTCCAGGTCTTCGCCGGTAGCATCTTCGATGGTACGGAAGAAATCAGCCGGGGTGGGTGATTTGAAAGCCCATCTTCTTGAGTATTCCCGGAATGCATTATCAAATAATTCACGGCCAACGATAGTCTCTCTCAGTATATTCAATCCTGTTGCTACTTTGGAATAGGCATTGGCTCCAAAATTGTTGATGTTCTCTGAATTGGTCATGATCGGCTCCAACTGGTCTTTGGGCAACTTCATATAGTTGGTAATGGTCCAGGCCGGTCCGCCATCAGAGGGAAATTTGTTATCCCATAATTCCTGGGTCAGGTATTGTAAATAAGAATTCAATCCTTCATCCATCCAGGTCCACTGGCGTTCATCACTGTTTACGATCATGGGGAAGAAAGTATGTCCCACTTCATGAATGATCACCAGGATGGCGGCGTTCTTGGAACCTTCCGTATAAGTACCATCTTTCTCTGCACGGCCGGGATTGAAGGAGATCATCGGGTATTCCATACCCTGGTTGCCTTCCACGCTGATGGCAACAGGATAAGGATAAGGGAAGGAAAATTTAGAATAGGTCTTTAAGGTATGAGCAACGGCCTTTGTTGAGAACTTACTGTAGATAGGGTAGGCTTCTTTGGCATAATAGCTCATCGCCATTACTTTCTTTCCTTCCACATTGGTACCCATCGCATCCCATACAAATCTTCTTGATGAGGTCCAGGCAAAGTCACGGACATTATCTGCTTTATAGATCCATGTTTTCTTGGCTGTGCTTTTTTGTTTGGAAGCAGCAAGTGCTTCATCCAGTGTTACAATCTGCAAAGGCTCTTTCGCTGTTTGTGCTTTCTGCCAGCGGGCCATTTGTGTAGCCGATAATGTTTGTGCATAGTTCTGGCATTCGCCGGTACCGCCCACGATATGATCAGCGGGAACGGTCATCTGCACTTTGAAATTACCGAAGCACAACGTGAATTCACCCGTGCCGGTAAACTGGTGGTTCTGCCAGCCCTGGTCATCGCTGTATTTACAAAGACGGGGATACCATTGTGTCATGGTATAGTTGTTATTACCATCTTCCGGGAAATTTTCATAACCACCTCTTGCACCACCAAAGCGGATAAAATCGCCGCGGTTGACGATCTTATAGTTCCAGTCCACTTTGAAAACAAATTTCTGACCGGGCTTCAGCGGCACCGGCAGATCCACTTTCATCATGGTTTTATTGATAGTATATTTTAAAGGTTTACCCAATGCATCGGTCAGCTTGCTGATGTTGACACCATAGCCATTATCAGATTTTCTTTCATCAAACCGATCCAGTACTTTGTCAACGGTCTGCTGCGGCAGGCGGTTCGCATTCTGATAGTCGGCATTGTTTACGGTGCTGTGCTGGTTCTCATCCAGCTGCATCCAGAAATAGGTCAGCACATCCGGTGAATTGTTGTAATAAGTGATCGTTTCACTGCCGGTTAATTTGTTGTTCGCCTCGTCCAGCTCACATTTGATATCATAGTCCACCCGTTGCTGCCAGTACTTGGTACCGGGAGCACCACTCGCTGTTCGTTGTTCGTTGGGGGTGGGTAAAATAGTACCCAGCTGTTCAAACTTGTTGCCATGATTGGAACTGGCATTGTTCTGAATTTGTGCACTTGAACTGGCAGCAAGCACCAGCAACAGGCAGTTCAGTAACAGGATTTTTTTCATGTAATTGTTGATTTATATTGGTAAACGTTCTAATGACATTTTAAGAGCCAGGCTAAAGATGGCAGCGGATAAAAAGATCACCCATTCCCGTCGATTGATCTTGAAGATGTTGATAAGGGCCTGGGTTATTAATAATAAGGTACCCACCACCACGATCTGCCCTACTTCCAGTCCCACATTGAAACCAAAGAGACCCATACCCAAACTTTGATCTTTGGCCAGCATAAAACGGATCGTGTTGGCAAAGCCAAGACCGTGGATAAGGCCAAAGAAAAGAGCTAAAAAATAATTGATACGGATAGACCTGGGAGTGAATTGCTTTTGGAAAAGATTACTGATCGCCGTGATCACAATCGTACAGGGGATCAGGAATTCCACCCAGTTGGAAGGGAAACGGATCACATCCAGTACACTCAGCACTAAAGTCAGCGAATGGCCAATGGTAAAAGCGGTTACCAGGATCAATACCTGTTTCCAGTCCTTTAGTAAATAGATGGCCGCCAGTGCAGCAATGAAAAGAAGATGGTCCAGGGCATCCCAGCTCATGATATGCTCCCAGCCCAACCCGAAATAGAAATTGAAATCACTCATACTTTTTCTCCTGCTTAGTTCGAACCATTCCCCTATTTTTAGCGTCTTAATCCACCGGGCATCAAAGTAAGCCCTGTTTTGGTAATCCTGAAAAATATTGTGTCAATGGCTTCATTCATCAATAAATGGCTTCTTTTCTCCCTATTCTCAGCCGTTTTAGTTCTCAATAGTGGTTTCCGGGAAAAAGAGGGGCTGCATCCCTTCCATGTCAGTGTGATCGAGATCAACCACAATGCTGCCGACAAAACACTGGAAATAAGCTGCAAGATATTCACCGATGACTTTGAAAAAACGCTGGCTAAAAATTATAACACTAAAGTGGATCTCATCAACCCACCGGATAAAAATGCCATGGACACACTGGTGAAAAAATATCTATACAGCCACTTATCCATCAAAGCCAATGGCAAACCGGTTACGCTGAATTATATTGGCTTTGAAAATGATAAGGAAGCGGCTTATGGTTATATCGAGGTCAGTAATGTGCCGTCCGTCAGTAAAATTGATATCGGTACCAATATCATGTATGATATGTTTGATGACCAGGTAAACATCATGCATGTGATCGTCAACGGCGAACGCAAAAGCACCAAACTGAATTTTCCCGCCACAGAAGCAACACTTAGTTTTTAAAGAAAAATGCTGAATATAGGTACGATGTAATGACTTCCGACTCCAAACTCACTCCTCCATCTCTTCTCTCAATTCCTTACTGATCTTCACCAGGACTTTATCTATGCGGTGACCATCCATGTCGATGATCTCGAGGGTGAAACCTTTCCAGTCAAATTTATCGCCGGTACGGGGGATACGTTCCAGTTCATGCAGGATAAAACCGGCCAGGGTATCAAAATCATGTTCCCCTTCATTCATCCATTCTGTTTTTTCAAAACGGGTCAGGAAATCATAGAAGGGGATCTGTGCATCCACGAGGTAAGAACCATCTTCCCGTTCCCGGATCTCGTAGTCGGTATTATTCTGTTGCGGGATATCACCCACAATCGCTTCCAGGATATCGTTAAGCGTTAACAGACCAAGGATACTTCCATACTCATCCACGATAAAGGCAGAATGTATCTTGGATTGTTTGAATTTTTCCAGCACCTGGTAGGGTGTGTTATTTTCCGGGATGAATAAAGCCGGCTGCATGATCTCTTTGAACAAAGTGCTGTCAGGACTTACATACAGGTCTTTGATAGAAACCACTCCTTTGATATTATCAATGGAATCATCACAAATAGGATAAGCAGAGTGCGGTTCCTGTAATATTTTTTGTTTGATCTTGTCTTCATTATCATCCAGGTTGAACCAGATGATATCACTGCGGTGGGTCATCAATGAAGTGATATTACGGTCGCCGAGATGAAACACCCGTTCAATGATCTCCTGTTCCGCTTCATCAATCGTCCCGGCTTCGGTTCCCTCACCGATCAGTGTTTTGATCTCTTCTTCTGTTACCGCATCATCTAAATTCCGTTTGATATTAAAAATGCGGAAGAAGATATTACTGGTCTTATTCAGCAACCATACAAACGGGTGGGTGATACGGGCAAACCCGTTCATCGGTTTGGCCACCAGTTTAGCGATCTTTTCTGCCCGCAGCAATCCGATACGTTTGGGGATCAGTTCACCAAAAACAATGGAGAGATACGTAACAATGATAACAATGATGGTGGTGGAAATGGTTTCTGCATACGGTTTTAGTAGCACTATTTGCTCCACGTAAGGCTGCAGGTCCCTGCCAAATCGTTCGCCGGAATACACACCTGTGATGATGGAGATTAAGGTAATGCCTATTTGTACCGCAGATAAAAATAATTCAGGATGGTTCGACAGTTCCAGTGCAATTTTAGCCTTTTTGTCACCTCTTTCGGCCTGGCTTTCCAACCTGCTTTTGCGGGCCGACACCAAAGCGATTTCAGACATGGAAAAAATACCGTTCAGTAATATCAGGAAGCTTAAAATGAAAATATCCATCAGGGGCTGCTCATTGTTGTTGTTCGAAGATAGCAAATCCGAAACGCTTATTGAAGAAGGAGCCGGTAAAGCTTCCCACAGCCAGGCCCAGTATGGCTCCCCCGATCACATCAGACGGGTAATGAACGCCTACATACACCTGGGCATATGCAATCAGTCCCGCCCATAAAAAACCGATCCAGGCCCATTTGGGCAATATGTTCCGGAAGGTTATATAGAAAAAGGTAGCCATGCCAAAATGATTGGCGGCATGGTTGGAGGTGAAACTATAACCGCCGGAACAATTATTCACCAGCAAGCGTACAAAATGAGCAAACTCCGGGTCACGACAGGGGCGCAACCGTTCAAAATTATGTTTGATAAGGTAGGTGCCCGTCATATCAGTGAGGGCAACGGTAACAATAAAGAATAATACCCACCACGAGCTCTTAATGTTGAAATTCAGTGTCACAAAAAGCAACAGGAATACATACAGCGGTATCCAGGTAAGTGAATTCCGCATCAACGGCAATACGGTATCAAAAAAAGAATTGGTCCATTCACTGTTCAGGGTGATAAATACAGAACGGTCCATATTTACTAATTCCTGCCGGATGTTGAGTAAGATGTGTAACAACATGACTGCAAAAGTAGTCATAGTTGCCAAGCCTGCCTGCACCCGTTCAAAAATCAGTTGCAGGCGGTATTGCTGGTACCGTTTAAATTGACTTTTTTTGTGGTCCTTCCGGAATTGCTGAAGGCCTTTACCAATGCTGACAAGATACAAGATACCAAAGACCATTCTCTGGGTAGCCAACCTGCTGGTTATCTTTTTGGTCATATTCACCTTGTTCCGGCTGGCCACTTATTTCGCCTTTAAACCCAAAGGGCTTTCGTTTACTGACTTGTTGCCCTCATTCGGCATGGGCATCCGGTATGACCTGCGCTGGATAGCGATCATTTTATTACCGGTCATTGTATTCAGCCTCTCACCCAAATTGTCTCCTTTTTATTCAGCACGGAATAAAAAATGGTGGTCCTGGTACCTGGCTGTTGTTACTTTTATTGTCTTTCTTTTCTTTGCCGCCGACTTTGGTAATTTTTCTTATAATAAAACAAGATTAGATGCCGGGGCGATGAACTTTGCCGAAGACCCGGGTATATCCATGAAGATGATGTTCCAGACCTACCCGATGGTATGGATGATACTGGGGTTGGTGGTGGCTGTTTTATTATTCCGCTGGATGTACCAGCAAAGTCACTGGCGGGTGATCAACCGGACAGATGGCAAAGGCATTCCGTATAAGAGAAAATATTTTATCATCACGGCTATATTGTTTGTGGTGCTGATCTATGGCAGTTTTACCTGGCCTCCGTTGGGAAGAAATGATAGTTTCAGGTTCCGGGATAGTTTTAAATCGTATGTGGCCATCAACCCGCTGCAGAATTTTTTCAGCACCCTGCACCTGCGCCGACCGGAATTTCATGAACAGAAAGCAAGAGCTGCCTTTCCACTGATGGCAGAGATGATGCAGTTACCCCAATCAAAAAATTTCACTTACCGCAGGGAGATCATGCCCGGTAGCCATGCTTTAGAAACCCATCCCAATATAGTATTGGTGCAATGCGAATCCTTCAGCATGTATAAAAGCAGTATGAGTGGTAACCCGCTGAACACAACGCCTTATTTTGATTCGCTCTGCCGGAAGGGTATTTTCTTTGAACGTTGTTTCACCCCGCATTTCTCCACGGCGAGAGGTTTGTTTGCCACTTTGTTTGGAATACCTGATGCACAGTTATTCAAATTCTCCAGCCGCAACCCAATGGCTTTGCAGCAGCATACCATCATAGATAATTTTACCGGGTATGATAAGCATTATTTCCTCGGCGGCAGCCCGGAGTTCAACAACTTTGAAGGCCTGCTGAAGAATATTGATGACCTGCAAATGCATACGGAAGAAAGTTTTACATCGCCAAAGGTCAATGTATGGGGCATTAGTGATAAAGATCTTTTCTTCGAAGCGAATAAGGTCTTTAGACAACAAACCAAACCCTTCTTTGGCTATATACAAACGTCCAATAATCACCGGCCTTTTATGATACCGGCTGCTGATTCGGCGTTTAAGAAAATAGTGGTGGATGATATCACCTTGAGAAAATACGGCTTTGAATCGCTGGATGAGTTCAACACGTTCCGTTACTCCGATTACTGCATTCAGCAATTCCTGGAAGCCGCACAAAAAGAACCATATTTCAACAATACCATTTTTGTTTTTATCGGTGATCATGGTGTGGCAGGTGATGCTTCAGCCATGTATCCCGCTGCCTGGACCGACCAGCGGCTCACGGACGAGCATGTACCTTTACTTTTTTATGCCCCTGCTTTATTACAACCACAGCGAAGATCAGAAGTGGTATCACAGATCGATGTAATGCCCACCATTGCCAGTATGATCCAGCAGCCCTATGTGAATACCACCCTGGGCCGCGACCTGCTGGATCCTAATAAAAAATACAATTTTGCGTTTATCACCAATACGGCGGGGCAAATTGGAATGGTGACCGATGATTTTTATTTTTTCAAACACCTTGAGTTTCCCGAAGAACAATTGGTTCCCGTTCGCTACAGTGCCAGCCGCTTCAGCAAAGCACAGCAGGATTCCATCCGGCAACAACTCTCCACGTTTACTACTGCTTTCTTTGAAACAGCCCGTTATTTAATCATGAATAATAAGAAGGATTAGGGAGAATTGGTAAAAGGCAATAAACAACAGGCAATTTGCAATGAGCAATTGGCTGGCTTCTTAACCTCAAATTTCAAACCTCAAACAGAAAAACATCTATTTCTCTGCAACAATGATAAGTCTTGCTGTTTTTCTCACATCATAGCTGTTGAAATCATAATCCCCAAACACTTCCTGCACTTGTAAGCCCTGGAAACTGAGCATATCGGTAAAATCACCTAAGGAGAACTTGGCTACTTTCTCGGTGTACACTAAAGGTTCTTTTAATGTGGCGTCGCTAACGGTGATCTTTTTATAAAAATGGGTTTCATCATCCCAGCGGTGAATGGAATAATGCGTCCCGTCAATTTCTTTCTCTTCCCGGTGTACGAGTCTTTCTTCTGCATAATGCACATTCAGGTAGTCAATCACCAGCCGGCCGCCTTTTTTCAAACTTTGGGCAATGGTGCGGATGGCATCATCATGTTCCCTTCTTGTTTTAAAATAACCAAAGCTGGTAAAGAAATTAAAAACGAGGTCAAAATAGTTGGCATAAAAAGGCAGCCGCATATCGTGTACAAAAAAATCCAGGTGATCGTTCTCAAATTGCCGGGCATACGCAATACTGTCAGCTGAAATATCAATGCCGGTAACGGTATAGCCCATTGAAGCCAGTGTTTTGCTATGCCTTCCCTTTCCGCAGGCCACATCCAGCATGCGGCTCCCCGGTGCCGGTTGCAGGTGCTGCACCAGTTTTTTGATAAAAGCTTCCGCTTCCTGCTCGTCGCGGTCAAAATAGAGCTTATGATAGAAGGTGGAATTGAACCAGTCTTTGTACCAGGCCTGTTCAGGCATATAAAAGTTTCCGCAAATGTAGTGTCAACAATCAAGAACTGTTGAATTTGAAAACCGTATTTTTGCAACCCTTAATCAAATAACTGAACTGTGGCGTTAATTAAAAGTATATCCGGTATAAGAGGAACGATCGGCGGAAAACCGGGTGATAACCTTACTCCTGTTGATATTGTAAAATTTGCTGCGGCTTACGGCACCATTATTACCGATGGAAAAACCAGTGCAACAATCGTTATCGGCCGGGATGGCCGTATCAGCGGGGAGATGGTCCAGCAGCTCGTGGTTAATACACTAACCGCTTTGGGCATTGATGTGATTGACCTGGGTCTTTCCACCACACCAACGGTGGAAGTGGCCGTGAAAATGGAAAAAGCAGATGGCGGCATCATCTTAACCGCCAGCCATAACCCCAAAGAATGGAATGCGCTGAAATTATTGAACAGCGAAGGCGAATTTATTTCCGCTGAAATTGGTGCACAGGTACTGGAACTGGCGGCCAACGAAGATTTCTCATTTGCTGCAGTTGATAAATTAGGAACGGTAACCATCAATAACAGTTATCTCGAAAAACATATTGAAGCGGTAGTCAATTACCCGCTGGTGAATGCGAAAGCGATCGCCAAACAACATTTTAAAGTGGTGGTGGATGCCATCAACTCCACCGGTGCCATTTATGTACCGGCCTTATTAAGGGCATTGGGGGTGAAAGATATTGTGGTGCTGAACGGCGAAGTGAACGGGAAATTTGCGCATAATCCTGAACCATTGCCTGAACATCTTTCCCAACTCAGCAGTGAAATGGTGCAGCAAAAAGCCCATTTAGGTATTGCTGTGGATCCTGATGTGGACAGGTTATGTTTTGTGAATGAAGACGGCAGTTTATTTGGCGAAGAATTCACCTTAGTGGCCATTGCTGATTATGTATTGAGCAAAAGAAAAGGCAATACGGTCAGCAATATGAGCAGCACCAAAGCGCTGAAAGAAATTACCGGGAAGCATGGCGGTGAATATTTCCCTTCCGCAGTGGGAGAGGTAAACGTGGTGAAAAAGATGAAAGAAGTAAATGCTGTGATCGGAGGTGAAGGCAATGGCGGCATCATCGTTCCTGATTTTCATTATGGCCGTGATGCACTCATTGGTATTGGATTGTTTTTAAGTCACCTGGCTGATTGTAAGAAAGGAATGAAATCACTCCGCAGCAGCTATCCTGATTATTTTATTTCCAAGAATAAAATTGAATTGCAGAAAGGGGTGGATGTGAAACCCATCTTTGAAAAGATCAAAGAAAAATATGCCCGGAACCCGATCAATACCGAAGACGGGCTGAAGATCGAATTTGATAATGACTGGGTGCACCTGCGTACTTCTAATACAGAACCCATCATCCGCATTTATTCAGAAAGTGATTTTGAAACCAAGGCAGCGAATATTGCCATGCAGCTGATGCGGGATATTAAGGAGTTTAGTTAGATGTTGAATGTGGAAGAGAAAATTGCCTCAGCAATTCATCTCTGTTCTTATTCATCATCGATAGCGTTATCCTTTTCATCTCACCATCAGTTTGATTAGCAAGCAGGGTTCCAAGTATTTCATTAGCCTTTGTTGTGTCGCCCAGCATAATATAGTTTATTGCCTTGTTCCCAAGCAGCATTTCATAGGCTGTGTTTTTCTTATTCATGCTGTCTAAAGTAATGGTACAGATTGCCAGAGATTTTTCATAGAACCGCCTGGCTGAAATACTATCACCACTTTGTTCGTATAAAACGCCACCGGTTAAATAAAGGTCGTGTGCTGAAGGCCGGAGACGGATTAGTTGATTGATTGTTAGGATGGCATTGTTAAACTCTTTAAGCTGCGCATAAAACATCAGCTTGTTATAGTGCCCCAAAAAATAATTGCTGTCCACTGAAGTTGCTTTGTCGAGAAGTGCAATCGCTTTTTTTGAACTGTCAGGGTTGTGAATAGATGGCAATAATGCCATTGCTCTATTATTGAGATCAACGGCTTCAGAATCAACTTTATTCTTTCCAGCCTTTTCCCCGCAAGAATAAAGTACAATAAACAATAGGGCGATGATGAATTTCTGAATAATCATAAAATGTTCCCAACTAACTCAACCTATCAATTGATCCGGCGTTACCGGCAACTGCCGTATTCTTTTCCCGGTTGCATTATACACAGCATTCGTGATAGCAGGGGCCACACCCACTAAGGCGATTTCGCCGATGCCCTTAGCTCCCGTCGGGCTGATAATATTGTCGGGCTTGTTCACAAACAATACATCCACCGGCGGCACATCAGCATGTACCGGCACATGATAGTCCACGAAATTGCTGTTGATATAACGTCCATAGCGGTGATCTATTAATGTTTCTTCGGTCATCGCCATACCAATACCGCCTACCGCACCACCCACCATCTGGCTGCGGGCCGTTTTTTCACTGATGATCTTCCCGGCATCCGCTACCGATACAATATGTTTCAGTTTGATCACACCGGTTACCGGGTGCACATGCAATTTCACAAAATGCACGGAGAAAGAATTGGCCACATATTTATCCCGCTGCGCAAAACCCGTGGATGTTTTGGAAACCTGCAGTTCGGGTTTACTGCTTTGTTTCAATAGATCAGTAAAGTGAATAGCTGCTGCTGCATTCGAGGCAGCAACCAGTTTGCCATTTTCATAGCTGATATCTTCTGCTTTCAGGTTTTTAAACGCTGCTATATTTTCAATGGCCATTTCTTTAAGACTTTGCTTCAATGCATCACATACTGCTATAACAGCAGTACCCACCGTAGTGGCTGAACCCGATCCACCCTGTGTGGGCCCGTTGGGAAAATCAGTATCACCCAGTTCAAACCGCACTTGTTTATCATCCAATCCCATTTGTTCACTTCCGATCTTAACCATCGCAGTAGAAGTACCCGGTCCCATATCGCTGACCGCACTTTGCAGTAACAGGGAACCATCCTGTTTTAAAATCCCTTTGGCTGTGGCACCACCACGACCGGCACCAAATACACCCACCGCCATTCCATAGCCCACCAGCATGCCGTCTTCTTTCAATGAACCCGGAACTGAAGGCCGGTTATTCCACCCGATCTTTTCTCCCCCCAGTGCATAACATTCTTTCAGGTACTTGGTCGTCCAGGGCAGTTTGCTTTGCGGGTGTACCTCTGCATTGTTGATGATGCGCAGCTCAATGGGATCGATATGTAATTGATAACTCAGTTCATCCAGTGCACTTTCTAATCCGAAACAACCTGAAGCCGGTCCGGGCCCCCGCATCCAAGTCGGCGTATTAATATGCAGAGGTAAAATTTTATAATCTGTATTCACATTCGGGCAGTCATATAAGAACTGCGATACATTCACAATACCTTCGGTGAAATCTTCATACACGGAAGTATTACTTACGGCCTGGTGGGTGATGCCGTATAATTTTCCCTCTTTCGAGGCCCCGATACCGATCTTCTGCCAGCTGTAGGGACGATAGCCCACCATCGTAAACATTTGTTCCCGGTTCAGCGTAAGTTTTACAGGACGTTTTAATTTTCTCGCGGCAATGACAGCTGCATGCACATGCGGCCAGCTTCTTAAACCACTTCCAAAGGCACCACCCACAAATTCAGTGATCACTTTCACATTTTTCTCCTCCAGCTCAAACATCCTGGCCAGTTCGCCCTGCACACCTTTTGGTCCCTGCGATTTATCATATACGGTTAACTTGTTATCTCCTTCCCACACGGCAGTTGTTGCATGCATCTCCATCGGGTTATGCGTCTCAATGGGAATGGTATATTCTTGTTCAAGTTTGACAGGGGCATTTTTCCAGGCATCTTTCTCATTGCGCAGGTATTCACCCCGGTTCTTTAAAAGTTTTCCATTGAATTTATTTTTTTCAAAATCAGTTTCCGGAACCTCTTTATCATACTCCACTTTTACCAGCGACGCTGCATGAACAGCTCTTTCAAAAGTATCAGCCACCACTAAGGCAATGGGCTGGCCATTACTCACCACCAGGTTATTGAAAAAAACTTTATGTCCTGTATAATCTCTTGCATTCGGGTTCTTTGTTCTGTCGGCGGGTTTGTAACCGGGCACAGCAGGGCAATTGAGATAATAAATAATATCAATCACACCGGCTGCATTTTTTGCAGCGGCGAGGTACATATTTTTGATTACTCCTTTGGCAATCGTACTGCTCACAAAAACGCCATAGGCCAGTCCCGGCAATTGATGTTCAGCAGTAAATTTGGCTTTACCGGTCACCTTCGCTAATCCATCCACCCGGTCATCATCTGCGAAGGGAGGTATATCGTATAAATTATTTGTATCCATAGAAAATGCTTGAAAGATTTGAATAGTTACTGCTAAATGAATCAGCTCGTTGCTTTGGTCAATGCTTCAATGATGGCCGCCTTGCCCAGTTTGATCTTGTATTGATTGTGGGTATATGTTTTTGCACCGGTCATTGCCATAGCTGCTGCTTCTGTAAACAGTTCCTTGCTGATCGGTTTACCAGTCACCAATTTTTCCACTTCAAATAGCCGCCAGGGTTTATGTGCCACACCACCCATGGCAATTGCTGCTGAACGGATCATGCCGTCTTTTACATCTAATGCAACTGCAACAGATACTAAGGCAAAGGCATACGATAAACGGTCACGGACTTTCAGATAATAGGCTTTATTAAAAGTATTAGTGGGGATAGATACATCTGTGATCAGTTCACCCACCTGTAAATTATTATCCAAGTGTGGCGTATCTCCCGGCAGCCGGTGGAAATCAGCAAAGGGAATTTTTCTTGTACCCTTTGTTCCGCTCACTTGCACAGTTGCATTCAGTGCCGCTAATGCCACACACATATCGCTGGGGTGAACAGCAATACATTGATCACTGGCACCAAAAATCGCATGCATCCTGTTATATCCTTCTACCGCACTGCAACCGGTTCCGGGGTTTCTTTTATTGCAGGGCATCGTGGTATCGTAGAAATAGGAACAACGTGTTCGCTGCATGATATTACCACCCACGGTAGCCATATTGCGCAATTGTGCAGACGCACCGGCATTCAATGCCATCGCCAGCAGGGGATATTTTGTTTTCACTGTTTCATGTTCTGCCGCAACACTGTTTGGCACTAAGGCACCAATACTTAATCCCTTTGCAGTAAGGCTGATCTCTTTTAACGGCAGTGCATTGATATCAATCAGCCGTTCCGGTGCTGTGATACCTTTTTTCATCAGGTCAACCAGGTTGGTGCCGCCGGCAATAAACTGCGAGGCTCCATTTTTGATCCTTGCTTCCGAAGCTGCTTTGGCGGAATTAGCTTTTACATATTCAAAGTTGATCATACTTTTTGCCCTCCTTGTTTTACTTCCATGATCGCATCCACAATATTGGGATAAGCACCGCAGCGGCAGATATTACCACTCATATACTCCCGGATATCTTCTGCACTGTTGGCATGGCCTTCCCGTATACAACCTATGGCCGACATGATCTGCCCCGGTGTGCAATAGCCACACTGGAAACCATCATGCTTCATAAATGCTTCCTGCATGGGATGCAGTTGTTCGCCGTTGGCAAGTCCTTCAATCGTGGTGATCTTTTTACCCTGGTTCATCACGGCCAGTGATAAACAGGAGTTGATCCGTTTCCCATCCACATGCACCGTGCAGCAACCGCATTGTCCATGATCACAACCTTTCTTGGTGCCGGTCAGTCCCAGTTGTTCCCGCAACAGGTCCAGTAAAGTAACCCGGGGTTCAACCGACAGGTTCTGCAACTGGCCATTAATTTCCAGTTGCAAAGGCACTTTTTCAAAATACGCATTGATCTTTTCTTCGTTTTCCGCTGCCTTTACCAATAAAGGAGAAGCAGTGGCCAGGGCTGCCAGGGCAGTGGATTGTTTTAAAAAAGATCGCCTGCTTTCCTGAGGGCAATGGTTTTGTTCTTCTGTATGCATAGTAGAATTATATCTTCCTAAGTTAAAGTTTCCGGGGAAGGAAGAAAAATAAATATGCCCTGCAGCAAACCTCTTCAGGTTTACTGGCGATAGGAGTAAAACAGGATTACCGGTCTTAATAAATTATATTAGCATACCATGCGCCAACTGCTATTCTTATCAACAATAATTTTTTGGATATCCTGTTCCATCAGCAGTGAATTCAGTAAGAAGAAATTTTCTTTTTACCGCTTCGATAAGCCCCGGGAGATTGCCATCAAAGCTCCCAAAGGTTTCCTTAAAGAACAGGTAAAAGTGGGGGAGTTTGGCAAAGAACAATTCTATACCTATAAAGATGGTTCCTTACTCTATATCGGCCTGAACATGACCTGGCTTTCCGATAACCAGTCACGGAGAAATGTATCCATTCCTGATAGTGTCCGCAGCCGTTCCGGTATCTATAAAGGCATGGATAAAAAAGGGCTGCATTGGAAAGAGATCCATTTCGAAACATTTATACTGGGCTACAGCTATGTGCCTCCCGGACGGCTGGAATTATTTGAAGAAGCGGTCAACTCTATTCGTTTCAGGTAGCAGCAATCTTCTTTTCCTGTATCACTACTACCGGGGATTTCGCTTCATCACCGATTACTTATCTTTGCTGCTCTTTTTAAAAAAGGAACACAGCTCTTGTAACTTGAATCTTGTGCCTTGAGTTTTGTTCCTTACACCTGAATCGTTTATATGGACCGTATTTATTTTGATAATGCCGCCACCACCGCACTCGATCAGGAAGTGCTGGAAGCCATGCTGCCCTACATGACCACTCATTTCGGCAATCCCTCTTCTATTTATTCGTACGGACGGGAATCAAGAATGGCCATCGAGACGGCACGAAAAACAGTGGCAAGAATACTGAATGCGCATCCCGGTGAAATATTCTTTACCAGCGGTGGCACAGAAAGTGATAATATGGCCATCAGTACTGCTATACATGATCTCGGCTGCCGGCATATCATTACTTCACCGATAGAACATCATGCTGTTCTCCATGCTGTAGAGCATTTTGATCATGATGATGTTGTTACCAGCAGTTTTGTAAAAATATTACCCGATGGGCATGTGGATCTTACCGATCTCGAAGACCAGCTGGCAACAAGAACAGAACGTTGCTTTGTCTCCCTCATGCATGCCAATAATGAAATTGGCAACCTGCTGGATATTTATGCAGCCGGTGAGATCTGTAAAAAATACAACGCTATTTTTCATTCCGATACGGTGCAGACCGTCGGGCATTATAAAATTGACCTCCGCAGCAAGCCCGTGCATTTTGCAACAGGAGCGGGGCATAAATTTCACGGACCTAAAGGCGTTGGCATTTTATACATCAATGATAATATCAAAGTAAAACCCATTATTTATGGCGGCGGGCAGGAACGTAATATGCGGGCCGGTACCGAAAACCTCTATGGCATTGTTGGTTTTGCCAAAGCCCTGGAACTGGCCGATGCCACATTGGAAAAAGACAGTGCCTATATTCAATCATTAAAGACCTATATGATCGAACAATTGCAAACCCAAATTAAAGGCGTGCAGTTCAATGGGGATTATGACGGTAAAAGTTTATATACGGTCTTAAATGCATCCTTCCCCAAAACAGAGAAATCAGAAATGATCCTCTTCAACCTCGATATGCAGGGCATCTGTGTATCCGGCGGCAGTGCCTGCAGCAGCGGGGCCGATATCGGCAGCCATGTGATCAGGGCTATCAATGCCAATCCTAACCTGGTGCCCGTTCGTTTTTCTTTTTCAAAACATAATACCAAAGAAGAAGTGGATGTGGTGATCAGTAAATTAAAAGAGCTGATCTGATCTTTTACTACAAAGAAACAGTGCATTATTCACAAAGGGCATGGGGAATAAATGATAACCTTCTGTCTGTTCCGGCCGGTTGTTAAAATATATTCCTGGCTGCAACGGTAGCTGTATCCTGCTTGTCAGGATAAAAAAAGCGAGTATGCGGTATCTTCTTTTTGCCCTGGTCATAGCGGTGTTGCCCGGTTTTCAGTGTAACAAAGACAATGAAGGATTATGTATGACCAACCTTAGCATCATTGAAACACAGGCCCCGGCAACAGGCACAGCCGGCAGTAACTTGCGGATACCACTCCGTTGCTCCGGTTCGGATCTTTGTTACAGTTTTTCTCATCTTGATCTGCAGGCCATTGCTCCCCGTATCTATGAAGTAAGAACCAAAGGATGGTATCCCTGCCAGCCTGCTATCTGCGCACAGGCCATCTACTATGCCGATACAGCTGTCAATTTCATCCCTCCTGCAGCGGGACAATATATCTTCCGCTTTTATAATGACCAGTTACTCTTCAAAGCCGATACCGTTATTGTTAATTAATTATTCAGCTTTACTCATCACCATACCCGCCTGCCGGATTATAGTAACATAACTCTGTGCTCTCTGTCCCTCTGTGTTTAAAAACCTTTAACAAAAATAAATTTGGATCTCTACGAAAAATCCGTAGGTTTACGAAAATTTCGTAGAAATGGAAAAACTCACCCATACCGAAGAGGAAACCATGCAGGCCGTCTGGCGCACCGGCGAAGGCAACGTAAAAGCCTTTATGGAAAACCTCGATGAACCGGCTCCCTATACTACCATTGCTTCCATCGTCAAGAACCTGGAGAAGAAAGGCTATCTCCACAGCCGCCTCGTGGGCAATGCCTATTTATATAAACCGGCCATCACCGAAGAAGACTATAAAAAGAAATTTATGGGCAACGTGGTAAAAGAATACTTTGATAATTCCTACAAAGAATTAGTCAACTTTTTCGTGGAGCAGAAAAAACTCTCTGCCAAAGAGCTCAAAGAAATTCTAACCCTTATCGAAAAAGGAAAATAGCCCTGGTGAACTTGTCAATTTTTTAACCAGTTAACCAATCAACCAACCACATGCCTCTGATCATCACTTATCTTATCAAACTGTCGGTCTGCCTGGCCGTGGTATTCTTATTTTACCAGTTGGTGCTGCGCAAACTCACTTTCTATAACTGGAACCGCTGGTACCTGCTGGGATATACATTGTTGTCTTTTTATATTCCCTTTATTAATATTTCCCCGGTACTCGAAAAAAATGAATGGACCAACAGTGATGTGATAACCTGGGTGCCCGTCATCGTTAGCAGTACCAGCAACTCACTCAGCACCTGGGATATGATTGTATTATTCGTGGCTGCCGGTGTACTGGTTATGCTGGTGAGGTTGATCATCCAGTTACTCTCTTTCCGCAAGATGATGAAAAAAGCGACAAAGGTTAGTGAAGACGGTATGACGATCTACCAGGTGGATGACAATATCATTCCCTTCTCTTTTGGTAATTCCATCTTCATCAACCGGGCATTGCACAATGAAACAGAACTGCAGGAGATCATCCGCCATGAATTTGTGCATGTGAAACAAAAACACAGCTTCGATATTATCTGGGGAGAATTGTTATGCCTGTTCAACTGGTACAATCCCTTTGCCTGGTTATTGAAAAAAGCCATCCGCCAGAATTTGGAATTCATCGCAGATCATAAAGTGCTGGAACACGGCGTGGATAAAAAACAATACCAGTACCTGCTCTTAAAAGTTATCGGTAATAATCATTTTAGTATAGCCAATCAATTCAATTTTTCTTCACTCAAAAAACGTATAGCCATGATGAACAAAATGAAAAGCGCCAAACGAAACCTGGTGCGTTTCCTCTTCCTGTTGCCGGTGCTGGCCATCATCCTCTTATCCTTCCGGGAGCAATTGAGCCGCACAACGGGCAATGACCAGCCGCAGGAATTGGTACAAACTATTATTCCCCCTGCTTACACGGATACCGTTCCGGAACAACGGCACCCCAACAAAAAAGGGTATTACATTGATGTTAAAGACAACAAAGGCAATTGTCTCATCGTGATCAAAGACAAAAACCGCAAAGAAGTAAAACGCCTGCTCATGACCGAATGGAATGAGAAAAGCGATTACTATGAAAATCTCTACGGCAAAGTACCTCCACCACCGCCACCATTGCCCACCGAAGGCCAGTGGATCGAAGCAGCGAATCCCGATGTAAGATCCATCACGGTGAATAATGAGAAAGCCACGGTGGTTTTGAAAACAGGAAAGAAAGAAGAATATGATCTTTCCGATCCCAAACAGAAAAAAACTTTTGAAGACAAGTATGATCTGCCCGAACCACCGCCACCACCGCCGGCACCAACAAACCTGGAAGAGCTGGATGCTCCCTTGCCTCCCTTGCCACCACAATCAGCAACCGGCGTAAAACATCCTGCTGCTCCACCGGTTCCACCAAAACCACCCAAAGCACCGAAAAAAGGTACAACCACGATGCTGATCAATGCAGATACATTAGTATGGGCCAGTGGAAAAGGAATATTGACCCTGAAAGGAAATGCCACCCTGCAAACCGGAACTACCAACGACATCAGTATAACTGCCAGCACGATCAATCTCAAAAATAATCCCCCGCTGGTACTGGTGAATGGTAAAGAAGCCGATCTCAGCAAAGATTTTGTAGCCGGAAAAAAATCGAAAATGAAAGTGGTCAGCCTCGACAAAGACGATGCGATAAAAAAATATGGTACCAAAGGAAAAAACGGCGCTATCGAGATCAGCACTTCTGCAGAAGCCGTCACTCCCAAACAACCCGTTCAGCCTTCCTTCCTCTTCAATCCCTACCAGCAAAAGAAACCGGGAGAAAAAGCAGGTGATGGTTGTTAATAAAAATGACTTTCCCACAAAGGCACTAAGAACACAAAGTTGTTAGTGCCTTTTTTTTGCTTAAAGGATTACAGGAAATCTTCCGGCGCCTTGTTCCGTCCTGTTAAGGGAGCTGGCAATTGTAATACTGCCAGGCGGAACACAGCGCTTTTTGGCATTACATAATTCACGCAGCAGGGTCTTCAACAGTCAGTACAACAGAAACATACTATTACAATTTGCCGGGGTCTTCGTGTGCGTTGGCCCGGCAACGCTGCGGAGCAATTGCGTTTGCCTTGATCTTTTTGTTTCTTTTTCCATCAAGGGAAAAAGAAAGGAGAGTAATTAAGAACGGGGATCATTTAATCAGCACTGCTGGAAACTTCAACACATAGTACCATATAGCTCAGTGTCTTTGTGCCTCTGTGTTTCAAAACTTACGCATCACCAATAAAAGGAAAAAACCAACCCGTAGTAAGACTCCGGGCTATAGATAATACCACGGATTCCGCTTCGCCGCCATCACATATTTCCGCACATTCCGGAAAAAGGCCAGCACCATATAGATGATAATAGGAGAACCCATCGTCAGGATCGACGCATACATAAAATACTGCCGGATCTTGCTGGTGGCAATGCCCAACCGGTTACCAATGGCCGTACATACGCCAAAAGCATTCCATTCCACCATATCTTTAAAGCGGTTCATAGAGCTAAAGTAGAGAATTTGAACAATCCTGGCAATACCAAGTTATACAGAAGGGTGATTTTCGTACTTTCGCAGCACTTTAAGAAAGACCACAGACGACAGACCACAGTCAACAGCCAGCCCGGGTCGTCTGCCGTCCATCGTCCGTGGTCCCGCCTCAAACCGTAAACATCAAACTTCAAACTATACTATGGTTTTCGATCTCGACCTCATCAAAAAACACTACAGTGAAATGCCCGCTAAAGTGGATGCCGCCCGCAAAGCCCTGGGTCGTCCGCTCACCTTAGCAGAAAAAATATTGTACTCCCACCTCTGGACGGGTGTGCCCATCACCGATTTTGAAAGAGGAAAAGCCTACGTGGACTTTGCCCCGGACCGGGTAGCCATGCAGGATGCCACCGCCCAGATGGCCCTGTTGCAGTTCGATACCACCGGCCGCAAAAAAGTAGCCGTGCCCAGTACGGTGCATTGCGATCACCTGATCGTGGCCAAAACAGAAGGCAAGGCCGACTTAACCAAAGCCGTTACCGACAACGAAGAAGTCTATAATTTTCTCTCTTCTATATCCAATAAATACGGTATCGGTTTCTGGAAACCCGGCGCCGGTATCATTCACCAGGTGGTGTTGGAAAACTATGCCTTTCCCGGTGGTATGATGATCGGAACCGATTCACACACCGTCAATGCCGGTGGCCTTGGTATGGTGGCCATTGGAGTGGGTGGGGCAGATGCCTGCGATGTAATGGCCGGCCTCAGCTGGGAACTCTTAATGCCCAAACTCATCGGTGTAAAACTCACCGGCAAACTCAATGGCTGGACAGCGCCCAAAGATGTGATCTTAAAAGTGGCCGGTATCCTCACCGTAAAAGGCGGTACCAATGCCATCGTGGAATATTTTGGCGAAGGTGCGCAGAGCATGAGCTGCACCGGCAAAGGCACCATCTGTAATATGGGTGCGGAGATCGGCGCCACTACCTCTACGTTTGGCTATGATGATAGCATGAGCCGTTACCTCAAAGCTACCGGCCGTGCCGAAGTAGCTGCCGAGGCAGATAAAATAAAAGAATACTTAACCGGTGATGCAGAAGCCTATGCCAACCCGGAGAAATATTTCGACCAGGTTATCGAGATCAACCTCAGTGAACTGGAACCCCATTTGAACGGACCGTTTACTCCCGATCTTGCTACACCCATTTCCAAAATGAAAGAAGAAGCCGCCAAGAATGGCTGGCCCACCAAGATTGAAGTGGGACTCATCGGTTCCTGCACCAACTCTTCCTATGAAGATATCAGCCGGGCGGTGAGCTTAGCCAGGCAGGTAAAAGCAAAAGGATTAAAATTAAAATCAGAATTCACCATTACGCCGGGTTCTGAACTTGTTCGTTATACTATTGAAAGAGATGGTTTCTTAAATGTGTTTGAAGAAATCGGTGCCACCGTATTTGCCAATGCCTGCGGACCCTGTATTGGTATGTGGGATCGCATGGGTGCTGAGAAGCAGGAAAAAAATACCATCGTGCATTCCTTCAACCGCAACTTTGCTAAACGGGCTGATGGTAACCCCAACACCATGGCCTTTGTGGCTTCACCGGAATTAGTAACGGCCCTGGCCATTGCCGGCGACCTGAACTTTAACCCGCTTACGGATACACTTACCAATGATAAAGGCGAACAGGTAAAACTCGATGCACCCGGTGGTGATGAATTACCGGTCAAAGGTTTTGCCGTGGAAGATGCCGGTTACCAGGCACCTGCTGAAGACGGAAGCAAAGTGCAGGTGGCCGTGAAGCCCGACAGCAAACGCCTGCAATTATTATATCCCTTCGCTGCCTGGGAAGGCACCGATCTCAAAGGATTAAAACTGCTCATCAAAGCCAAAGGCAAATGCACCACCGATCATATCAGTATGGCCGGTCCCTGGTTAAAGTTCCGGGGTCATTTGGATAATATCAGTAATAACCTGCTCATTGGCGCTACCAATTTCTTCAATGAAAAAACAGACAGCGTTAAAAACCAGCTCACCGGGGAATATGGTACCGTGCCCAACACCCAACGGGCTTACAAAGCCGCCGGTGTCGGTAGCATTGTGGTAGGCGATGAGAACTATGGGGAAGGTTCTTCCCGGGAACATGCAGCCATGGAGCCCCGGCATCTAGGTGTAAGGGTGGTACTGGTCAAATCATTTGCCCGTATCCACGAAACCAACCTCAAGAAGCAGGGTATGCTCGCCATCACCTTTGCCAACAAAGAAGATTACAACAAGATCCTCGAAGACGACAGCATTGATGTGGAAGGCCTGCTCGCCTTTGCCCCCGGCAAGCAACTGCAGCTCGTCCTTAACCACAAAGACGGCAGCAGCGAAACCATTGCCGTGAACCATAGCTACAACCAGCAACAGATCGAATGGTTTAAAGAAGGCGGAGCGTTAAATCTTATTCGCAGAGAATTTGCGAAAGAATAATGCTCCTGGTCATTCCGAGGAACGAGGAATCTAACTCATATCAAAGTCCTGCTGAACAAGCGGGACTTTTTATTTTCATAAACAGGGTCTGTTTCCCCTTAAATCGTTGTGATATTATCTGATTCAAGGGGAGCTTATACAGCTTACTTTTAAACATCGACAAGATAGTTTCTTCAACCGAGCAACTCACATTTTAGTAACAAACTAAAATTTTTTGCTAAAATATTTGGGAGTTTGGTTTTAGGCATATTATATTTGGACAATTATTGTCAAGACTTAAAATCGTCTATGATAACACAGCAAACTTTTGGTGAGACACTTCGCAAACTTCGAGAAGATGATGGGATGCCATTAAGAAAGCTTGCAGCGTTACTTGATATTGACCAATCAACATTAAGCAAGATTGAGAGAAATGAACGTAAAGCTAATTCCGACATGATTGATAAACTTTCAAAAATATTCAAAGCAGACAAAAAAGAACTTAATATCAGCTTTGTAAGTGACAAAGTAGTTTATGAATTGTTAGATGAAGAAAGTTCAATTGATATTCTAAAAGTTGCTGAAGAAAAAATAAGTTATATTAAAAAATCAAAGAAGAAACCTAATGCTAAATAGTGCCCTTGCAATAAACAAAACAAGTATTTTGAATCCAGTTAGGGTACAAACTTTCTTTCCTATTCCAAGCCTTCAAAAACCTTTTTTAAAATGGGCCGGGGGAAAAACACAGATGATTCCTGACCTATTAAAATTTGCACCTGCAAAATTCAATAAATATATAGAACCATTTATTGGTGGAGGGGCTTTGTATTTTAATATTAACCACCCGAAGTCGATCATATCGGATCTTAACGAAGAGCTTGTAATAACATATAAGCAGGTAAAAGAAAATGTAAACGACGTAATATCCGTATTAGATAGTTACATAAATACCGAGGAGTTTTATTATAAGATACGTTCTGTTTCGCCTTCTTCTTTATCACATAGTGAAAGAGCTGCAAGACTTATTTATTTAAATAAAACTTGCTTTAATGGGCTATTTAGAGTTAATAAGAAGGGGGATTTTAATGTCCCCTATGGCAAAAGAACCGGCCCGTTTTTAAATAAGCAAAATCTAATTGGTGCATCTGAATATATGCAGGGTACGGAAATTTTTCATTTGGATTATAAACAGACATTAAAGAGGTACGCAAAAAAAGGAGATTTTGTTTTCTTAGACCCACCCTATCAGCCAATTGGTAAGTTTTCTGATTTTAAAAGATATACAAAGGAGTTTTTTTATGAAAATGATCAAATTGAATTAGCTAATATTTTTAAAGACCTTACAAATAAAGGATGCTACGTCATGCTTACAAACTCTGACCACCCTTTTATACTTGATCTCTATAAAGAGTTTCATATTGAAACTATCGAAACAAAAAGATTGATAAGTAGCAACCCAAATACAAGAACCGGAATTGATATTATCGTATTAGGCGGATTATAACTATGCAACTATCATTGGACACAATAGAAGAACAATTTCAATACTTCCCGGGTACAAGATATATGGGAAGTAAGAACAAGATAATTTATAATATTTGGCAGCGCCTTGAGAAGATAGAATTTGAAAGTGTTTTAGATGCTTTTGGTGGTAGTAATGTAGTAGGCTATTTTTTAAAATGTCAAGGAAAAAAAGTTATTACAAATGATTTTATGTCCTTTAGTTATATAACTTCCAAGGCAATCATTGAGAATTCAAATGAGCAACTTAATAAAGAGGATTTGAAATTCTTACTCAAAAGGAATAAGAATAATCGCTTTATTGAAAAAACCTTTAAAGATATTTTTTATTCGTTAGAGGAAAATCAATTTCTTGACAGAGTAAGGCAAAATATTTCAGAATTACGAAATGAGTATAAAGAAGCCTTAGCGCTTTCTGCATTGGTACGAGCCTGTGTCAAAAAAAGATCAAGAGGGATTTTTACTTTTGTAGGCGAACGCTATAATGATGGTCGTTCAGATATGAAGAGGACAATTGAGGATCATTTTAAGGAGAGTATTCAAATATTTAATAAAGCAGTTTTCGATAATGGTCAGAATAATAAATCTTATAACAGTAGATCCGAAAATTTAAAAGTAAAAACTGATTTAGTTTATTTTGACCCGCCTTATTTTACTCCAAAATCAGATAATGATTATGCAAGAAGATATCATTTTGTTGAAGGCTTAGTGAAGAATTGGGAAGGATTGACAATTCAAGAACATTCTGTTGTAAAAAAGTTTGCGAGTTATAAGTCGCCCTTTGCAAAAAAGGGTACTGCATATTCAGCTTTCGAGCATTTATTTGAAATGTACAAAAAATCAATAATTGCTATATCTTACTCATCAAATAGCTTCCCTAACAAAGAGGAACTGGCTGAAATGTTAGGTAAGTATAAATCAGAGATAATAGTTCATGAGATTGATCACACCTATTCTTTTGGCAATCAAAATCATAAAATTGGCAATCAAAACAATCGAGTAAAAGAATATTTATTCATTGGAATATAATTTATGAGAATACCAAGTGATGAAATTCCTCAGGCCGACAGATTATCTGAAGTAGTAAAAACTATTGTTTGCGTGTCGCAAGGTGGCCAAACCTATCAAGATATTGCGGCATTTATTAACAAAGTTGAGCGGCAGGGCAGATATTATCGAAAGGCAGCTGAAATAATCGGAATGATAGTAACTCCAGTTCGAAATCAATCAGCACTTACTGCTTTGGGACAAAAATTTATTCAATCTGGAGCGAATTTTAATAATCCCTTATTAATTCAGTCAGTGCTTAATTCGAGAATTTTCCAAAGAATAATACCTTTTCTTGAGCTCCATTCTGCGACTGGTGTAGATAGAGATGCGATTGTCGATTTTATTACAAGTGTATCAGATATAGGAGGCGATTCAATGGCACCTAGAAGGTTTAGTTCCGTTGTTTCATGGCTGGAAGAACTTCAGATTATTCAAAGACAAGGTAATCGTTTTTATTTAGCAAGTAACATTATCAATAATTCAATCCCAATATTAAATTTTACTGAAATAGATGAACCGCTTTTGCCAAGGAATACAAATCTGCAGGAATATCAAACAGTAGAAATGCGTACAAAAGAAGCAAGTGAAACAGTTGTCATTTATAGAAATCAAGCTGCAGTCGATCGAGCAGATAATGCTCATCGGAGATTGGTCAATTTAGTTGCAAATAGAATACGTAATATAAATGCAATCCCCAGATATAACCAACTTGTTGATCTTGCTACCAGAGTTGGTGAAACGGATTTTCTTTTCGAGATGAAATCTATTACAGACGACAACTCAAAAAGTCAGGTAAGAAATGGCTTAAGCCAATTGTATGAATATAGTTATTTGCAAAATCTTCCAAACGCCTTATTGGTGTTAGTAATTGAAAGGCCTATGCCTAAAAATACGCAGTGGATGGTTGAATATATGGAAGCTAACAGAAACATTCAAGTGATTTGGGACGGCGATGATAATTTATATGGCACAGATAGAAGCAGGGAAACTTTGCCATTTTTGAATCTGTTGTAATAAAAGCTATCGCACCAAGGCTGACCCATTTTCTCTTGTATTCAATGAAAAAAATATTTTTAATTACAAGGGCGTTCTACGCCTCGTAGCGTGTCTCCACGCACCGAAATAATAACCGCTTTTTTCCTAAATTTAAACCATGTGTTATTACAACGGATGCAAAGTAACCAGGGCTGAGTTCATTCGCCTCTTGGCCATCGAAAAGAATAGGCAACCTGAAATTGCTCAAGCCGCTGTAGTGTATGTTCAATAATAGGGATTAGCCATCAATTTCTAACCGTAGGCAATAGTAAAATAAGTTAACACTACTAAATATGAATCAAGTAATTCGAAACCGAACAATAAGGCCATCTTCTAGGCATAAGAGTTCAAATAACTATAGGGTTGACACATCAACTGTAAAAGAAGGTACTACTTTGATTGTAAACATTCATCATGAATCCAAGCCCTTTTTGAAATCTTATAAATTCAATTGGAGGCAAGTAATAGGCCGCAATATCACGTTTAGCACAAAACTAGTAAATGGAAAAACGTTAATTAAGTGGAACAAAGTAAATCCGGTTGAGATTAATAATTTTAAAGGAATTATTTTATGCAGAATAGCATGGATGAAATATTATGAAGGTCGTGCAAATATTGATATTCCTATCTCAGGAGCAAAATACATCTTACGAAATAAGAAAGGGGGTGAGATTTACAATTTCAAAAACAGAAATGGTAAAGTTTATGGGTATTTCCCTTTTATAAACAGTCCGGAGTTGCAGAATTTAGGGGCAGAAAGAAATGCCAACGTCGTTAAGAATGTTACAGTGGTGTTTTGTGCAAAACATCCAAAAGAGGGCGGGATAAGAGTAGTAGGATGGTATAAGAAAGCAAGTGTTTATTCTTATTCTTCACAGAAGGGCGATAATCAAGCCTACCATACAATGGCAAACTCAAGAAATGTTACGAGAATATGTGAAAATGATAGAATATTTTTTTTGACTGATGTTTTTGGCAGAAGTTCATTGTTTTACTTTTCAAAACATCCAGAAAAAAATAAATTACTTAGTGATCTGGAAACTTATATAGCCTGTAAAGGGAACATTGAAAAATACAAATCGAAAAGTAACCGCAAAAGTAAAAAGGGTAGAGCATACCAACCCGACCCGCTAAAAAGATTGTTAGTTGAACAAAAAGCAATTGAAAGTGCTTTTAAATATTATGGGGAACGTTATGGTTATGAAAATGTACATAATGTAGATAAGGAAAACAAAGGTTGGGATTTGGAGGTAAGGTTAAAGTCTGCAAATATTAATATAGAGGTAAAGGGGAATAGCGGTAATGAGTTATTTGTTCAACTTACACCAAATGAATACTCTTTTTTTAAAAGAGGATTATCAAACTATCATTTATTTGTAGTAAACAATACGTTAGAAAAAAAACCAACTCTAAGAATTTTTCAGTATCAAAAGAAGGGGAAATTGTGGATAAGTGATGATAAATCTGTTTTAAAAGTTGAGAAAGTTAATAGTGCAAGAATAACTTTAATCTAAATTCAACGTAAAAAGAGTAGGCCATAGGAAATGTAGCTAAGTTACTGGTGATATTAATGACAAAAATGAAAACATAGAAAGCTATCTTGAGGCTAGTAGACAAGTAGGCAGCAATCAATATTGAAGGTAATAGGCTACTACTGATGACGATGTGTTAAAATAAACTAAGGGTTCCTAGTAGAGAAGATAAACAAAATTGAAATCAAACGATGGCAATACCGATAGTAAATAGCAATACTTTTTGGGGTATGATAATTTATGAGATTAAAGGGGATGGAACCTTATATGGCGCCTGGAAAAATAACAGGTTGTCAAATGGTTCAATTTTGGGCGAAATTGCCAGAAAGAATGAGGAAACGGCAACAATTGAAGGAATATATACTGTATCATGGATTGAAGAAAATAACCAGGCACATACAGGCACTTTAACAATAAGACAAATACAAAATAATACAGCGCTATCTTTCATCTGGCAAGAGAATGGAAACGAAGTTTTCCGGGGTATGGGAATGCCAATTGGATTAAATAAAATTGCTGTTACTTATTGGAATACCCAAGGTGATTTAAGCCTAAACATTTAGCGATAATGAGGAAAGGGCTGATAGTATACCATATGATCATTTTAGTCGTATGTATTGAAAAAATTGAAGTGTATTAATACAGGGTAAAGGTGAATGGCAACTGGGGAAACTGTCTTTAAGGTTAGTAGGAACGGGAAAATTAATAATACAAAAATGTACTTACTCTTACAAAAACAAGATTTCTTATGAGATGTTTTACAAGTTTATTATTAATATTAGTAATAGCCAGTTCCTGTAATTCTAAAAAGGGTAACTCATCTTCTAGGGATCATCGATATTCTAAACCTTTTAAAACAGAAGCAAACGATATTGACCAAAAAGTTGATGAATACAGCGATGGTACATGGTGTGCCGAAGTAGAATATTTTAATCCGAATACAGGAACCCGTAACACTTATAGTCTTAATGTGGAAGTTGAAAACGACGAGCTTGTTAAAATTAATTGGCCAAACGGGGGCTGGCTTGATGAATCTCATTTTATTGCTGAAGATATCAGCTCTGGTGAATGCAGTTTTATGTCCGACCGAGGGTATGAATATACCATTTTGCTAAAAGAAAAGGGAGGATGCAGTTTCAGTGATGAGAATCTACTTCGTTACGATATAGAGAGAGATATCCGGAAAATAACATGTCCACAGTGTGGGAAAGAAAAGAAAAACTATAATAGCTTATGTAGTGATTGTCAGAATAGTGCTGAGACCTGCCCTAAATGTTACGGTTTTAAATTTGATTGGGAAAAGATTTGTAGTAGTTGTGTAGATGAAATGCAAATTAAGGAAGATGAAACCGACAACGACTTTAAATAAATTAATGAATACCTTCAATAGTGTTTAAAAAGAAAATTTGAAGTTATATTATATTCTAAACGTAGTCCGTTTCTATTGACTATCAACCCATGCTCTTATATTTATATCCAATTCAATCATTATGCGCCAGCTGTTCCTTTTTACCCTCGTAGTATGCACTTTAATAACAAGCATGCCGCTCGTCCATGCCCAGCCCGGCAAAGCCGAAGCCGCCATCAGCGAGATCATGCAACAGCACCAGGTAGTGGGCCTGGCCGTGGCCGTGGTTAAAAAGGGGAAGATCAGCTATACCCATTCCTTTGGTGTAAAGAATGCCGAAACCAGGGCACTGTTAACGGAGGAGAGCATTTTCCGCATTGCCTCCATCTCCAAATCTTTTTCCGCTACGTCCATCATGCAACTGGTGGAGAAAAAGAAATTATCACTGGAGGAGGATGTAAGTAAGCTGGTAGGGTTCAGGGTCCGCAATCCCAAATTCCCCGAAACGGTTATCACCCTCCGCATGGTACTATCGCACCGTTCTTCTATCAATGATAAGGAAGGTTATTTTACACTGGATGCCATCAACCCCGAAAAAAATACCAACTGGGCCAACTGTTATAACGACTATGAACCCGGCACCGGATACCAGTACTGCAACCTGAACTACAATATGACCGGCACCATCATTGAAAAAATTTCCGGTGAACGGTTCGACCTGTATGTAAAAAAACATATTCTTGATCCCCTCGGTCTCTATGGCGGCTATTGCGTGGATTCGCTGGATGCGTCCCGCTTCGCCACGATCTACGAGTACAATGATTCACTCAAACAACTAGTGCCATCACCCGGTGCCTATGCGCCCCGCAGCCAGGAGATCGCCAACTATGTGATGGGCTACAGCACACCGATCTTTTCCCCAACCGGCGGCATGAAGATCTCCGCCACCGACCTGGCAAAGTATATGATCATGCACATGAAGATGGGTAAGGCCAACGGCAAACGGATCATCAAAAAGAAAAGTGCCGCCACTATGCAAACGGCCTTATCCGACAAAGAAGGTTATGGACTGGCCATTGCCACTGCCACCCGGCTCATCAGCGGTAAAACCCTGAAAGGGCATACCGGTTCGGCTTATGGTTTATCCAGTGCCATGTTCTTCGATCCCAAAGAAAAATACGGCATCGTGGTGATCACCAACGGCTGCCTTCCCGGCTACACCGACGGGCACAACACCGTGATCCGGAAAACAGTGAATGTGTTGTATGAAGAGTTGATTGCAAAATAGTGCTGGAGAAAATATTGGTACTACATTTTCCTTGTAAAAAGAAAGAAGCCATGCAATCCAGATGCCTCGTGCCCCGGCATGACAGGACTACGTAGGTTGGTATACCGAACCGAAACGCATCGGCGGTATAAATGACTTTCCCAGCGCCTTGTTCCGTCCCTCTTTCAGCAACCAGCAACTATAAACCAACCAGGACGGAACACAGCGCAGTCGGGGTCGTCGCATACCAGGCCCCGGAGTCTTCATCCTTCTTACTCACCATACGAATGAAAACTATGTTTCCGTTTTCTGTCACAACATAGGTGGGAGGGATGGCAAAGCTGCGGAGCAATAGCGTTTGCCTTGACTTTTTTGTTACTTTTTTTGTCAAGAAAAAAAGTAAAGAAGCTATTTGAAATTTTGATCCAACCCGAAAATTCATGTTGCTGGTGAGAAACACCAGCAACGGCGTAGTAAATAAAGAAGATCACAACTTTTCCCGATCTTATAAAAAACCCACTCTTTTTTTTCCGCATTGCGATTTGCCATTCCGCCTGCGCCCCTTTTCTTTGCAGCCATAAAAAAGAAAAAGCTATGGCAGCACTCAGTAAATCAATGCGGGTATGGCACCGGTACCTCGGATTTTTCCTGGCCGGTATAATGGCCGTGTATGCCATCAGTGGCATCGTACTGATCTTCCGCAACACGGATTTCCTGAAACAGGAAAAGACCATTACCAAAACATTGAAGCCCGGCCTGTTGCCGGAAGCACTGGGTAAAGAAACAAGGATAAAAGAACTGAAGATCGAATCGGAGACCGGCGACCTGCAAGTATTCAAACAGGGTAGTTATAACAAAAGAACCGGGGAGTTAGTGTATAAAGTAAAATCATTACCACTGCTGCTGGACAAACTCACCAAACTGCACAAGGCCAACTCCGATCAGCCGCTGTTTTATTTGAATGTATTTTTCGGCCTGTCATTATTATTCTTCGTGGTATCCTCCTTCTGGATGTTCCTGCCGAAGACGACGATCTTCAAAAGAGGAATCTATTTTGCGCTGGCCGGCTTGCTGCTGACGTTATTACTGTTGTTCATCTAAGCAAAAGGGGAAAACGACGCTTCCGAAGTGAAAGGCTGCCAGCTGCCTTCCTCCACTTCATCCTGCAATTGACCGGCATCCCAGCCGCAGTAACCAATAAACAATTTGATATCGGCTTCCGTAAGGCTTTGCTCATTAATAGCCGCAACAGCCTGCTGCATATTCCCGCCGAGAAAAATACCAGCAGCGATCTTCTGACAATCCTCAATAATATCCGGCCGGCGGTGCAGCATAAAAATACCATCGGTTAATACTGGTCCACCGGTATAAAGTGGAAAGGGCAATGCTTCTTTAAACTCCAGCAGTTCATTCAGCTTCCGGGGAAACGGTTTATTAATGATAAAACCCGTACTCCCTTTTTCATTGTCTTCTGCAATAAACAGGATCGCTTTTTCAAAATCAGTGCCGTCTAAGGCGGGAGTGCTTAGGAGATATTGACCGGTATAATTCTTCATACTTATCCAGGTTGGATTACAAAGTTACTACGCTGCAACCGGCTATTTTTATTTACATTCAGCAAAAGAATTGTATGTCAAGGATCATTCTGCTATTGCTGGGTATTGGGTTCACCCACTATCTTTCTGCACAGGAACCAACCTTTGCCCGTTACATTAAAGTAGAGGCTGCCGACAGCCAGCTCACGATCAAAGAAACTCTAAAGACCCAGTTGCTCAAAGAAATGGCAGGGAAGAAAAAGCAAACAGCAGGCAACAGGTTGCGGCTGGTACTAACAGGAGACAAAGAAAGCAACAGCAGCACGGGCCGCTGGTTAGCCGCCCGGCAAAACAAGGATCTGTACCTCATCGATCTTTCAGCCGTGGTCAGTAAGTATATTGGTGAAACAGAGAAGAACCTGGCCCTGCTCTTTGATAAGGCAGAAGCGATGAACTGCATCTTATTATTTGATGAAGCCGATGCCCTCTTCGGGCAGCGGACAGAAAGCAATGAAGACAAGGAGAAGAGAGGAGCCCTCACTTATTTCCTGGAACGGATGAGCCAATACAAAGGCGCTGTACTTATCAGCTGCAGTGGTTCTGATTGCCTGGCTACTTTCGGAAAAAATAAATTCACGGGGATAAAGTAATAGAACAAACTTCTACAGTCATACAAAAAGCTCCGGCTTTATACCGGAGCTTTTAAAAACAGGAAGAACTCCTGTACTCCCTTTAAAAGACACTGTTAACAAGTACTAAAGATGAACCACGGTCTTTTGTTCAATGATGAACAGGCTCAGGTTTTTTTAAAACGGAATCAATGATCCGGTCAATAACCTTTGGATCTTTACGGATCGCCATCGTAAAACTCAGTTCGGATCCGGCTATATTCATTTCTTTACCGGAGAGCTTCTCAAGTATTTCAATACCTATTTCAGGTATCAGCTCCGTGTTGGGCGCTGTCTGAATTTTCTTGAAGAATGAACTGATCACTTCTTTGTACGCAATTAATGCCAGGCAGCCCTGGCCCTTTCTGACCGTGATTTTGTCAGCATGCACGGTAGTGCCTTCACCCGGTAACAGCAGCTTAACTTCATTGAATTCGGTACTGGTCAGTTTGAAAAGTAAACCATCATTGGAGGAATGCCCCCAGACGGAAGTCAGCCCCAATTTTTCAATGATATCAGCTGTTACTGTTGGATGGCTGATACTATCAGTTATAATGCTGTTGTCAATTGCACCCGGTTCACTGAAACTGGCAATAGGAACATTGGTTAAGAACCGGGCATCTTTTTTACTGGTCACAAAACCACAAAGAGTAAAGGCATGATGCTGGCCATTAGGCACCTGCTTGATATACCAGGCTTTGACGGTTACATGTTCGCCTCCAGGGATTTCCTGGCCGGCAGGATAATAAACAGCCCCGTTGCTGTCAATCCGGTAGGAGAAAGACAGGTCCCATATTTCATGGGTGTATTTATCAACCAGGTGGTCATATACGGGTACTACACTTTCAGATGCATCCAAAGTAAGTTCGTTATGCCCGGGCACTGCTTTTACATTGTCTCCAAATTGCAGGTATTGACATAGGTATGACATAGACACCTCCTTTTTAATAAGTGAATAGAATAATTTATTAATGAGATTGATTCCTGAGAAGTTAAACTTGTTAATTGCTGAATTCCTATGATTTCAGGATACAGGAAAAATGATGTTCATCATTTTTTTTTCTTTAATCTGATCTACCCCAATATTCAAATTCTGCATCTGTTCCGGTGCCCCTGCCCGTAATAATTTTGTTCTTCAATAAACAAAACCTTATCAGTATGAAGAAGATCGGATTAGTGGGTGGCATCAGCTGGACCTCCACCCTGGATTATTACCGTTATATCAACGAAGGCATCAATGCCCAACTTGGCGGATTGAATTTTGCAGAATGCATTGTTTACTCCGTCAACTTTGACAACTTTCAACGCTATAATGCCGCTTACGACTGGGATGCTACCTTCTCATTACTCGCCAACGCCGCAGAAAATTTGAAAAAGGCCGGGGCTGAAGCCATTGTGCTCGGAGCGAATACGGCACATATCGTGGCCGACAGGATCGAAGCTCAACTGCAACTGCCGCTTATTAATATTGTTACGGCCACCGCAGCTGCCATTAACAAAAAGCAACTGAAGAAAGTGGGTTTGCTCGGCACCAGTTATACGATGGAGCTTGATTTTTACAAAACAAAACTGCAGGCAGCTGGTATAGTACCCATCATTCCCGAAAAGCAGGAAGACAGGGATTATATAGAAGACAAACTGAGAAATGAGCTGGGAGCCGGTATCATCAACCCGGGTACCAAAGCCGGTTATCTCTCCATTATTCAGCAATTAATTGACCGGGGTGCCGAAGGGATCATACTGGGCTGTACCGAAATCCCCTTGCTTATCAAACAGGAAGATGTGGCGGTACCTGTATTTGATACGACAAGGATCCATGCCAATGCAGCGGTGGCATTTGCGCTGGGGGGCTAATCCCGGCACAGAAAAGCCGCTCAAAATAAATTCCCCAATATCAAAACCACTTTTCTATATTTGTTGCCTGCCTCGGGCCACCCGGCCATTTCATTTTGCCTCTTGTTTTAGTTTTTGCCTCAGCCTCATAAGTTCATTGATTTTCGCCAGTACCAGGGATTCGTCTCTGCCAGCTGCGGGTTTAGTATTTGCCTTTTTAATTGACCGTATTAAAACCAGCATTTATGAAACTATCAGAATTTATCGTGTTGACACAGGAAGAAAAAAGAGCCGCCGTTTTACAAGAAGGAGTCGCCATTGCCCAGCGGAATATACCGGGCTATATGGTCTTCCTTTTCCAGTTGCCTGCTTTTTACGTAGAAACTTTTTGCAGCATGGAAACCAAGGATATCCGGGAGTATAAAGTATTTCACAACCCGGCGCACCTGGTTCCTTATCTCGAAGCCATTCCCATCGAACAGTTGCTGAAGAAACGATGAGCTGATGCGCTGCGGTATTGACCGGCTGGTTATTCGTGGATCACGAACCGGTTTACTGTGCGGTAAAGGGGGGTAATTTCTTTGGTATCGCACCGGGAAAGGAATATATTCATACTGCATCAATCCTCTCCCTTACAGCCATCATCATTTTTTCATCATCCAACAAGTATCACATGTCTAACACAGATCTCGTAAAACAGGCGTATTCATTTTTCGCCACCGGTAATGTGCCGGGAGTATTAGCCTTATTTGATCCTGCTATTGAATGGAACGAATGCAAGGGAATGCCCTTTGTACAAGGCGATGGTTTATTTATTGGCTCCGAAGCAATCGTTACCAACGTATTCATGCAATTACCCGTTCACTTTGATGGATTCAATATAGCAGTCACTGAAATATTTGGTGCAGATAATAAAGTAGTGATGGTGGGTTATTACCAGGGAACGAATAAAGCCACCGGTAATGCCTTCAAAGCCAATGCCACCCACGTATGGACAGTCAAAGAAGGAATGCTAACGCATTTTTTCCAGGCGGTGGATACGGCAGCGATCAACCGCTGAGTAGTAAGCTAATTTAATAAAGACGAACCTGAATAAGGTTAGTCTTTTTAATCGCCGCCGCCACAACCTCCACTGCATCCGCCACCACCATCTCCTCCGCCGCTATCACTTCCTCCATCGCTGAAATCTCCGGCAGCACCTCCGCCACCAAAATCGCCATCACCATAACCAGTAAACTCCGGGTAGGATGTTTCAGAACCGGCATCAAAATAGCTGTGCAACGGCGTGGTATCCGTATAATAAATTACGCCGGCATCACTATCCCCATTGTTGCGTTTCTTCTTCGCCGACTGAATAGTGTTGGTATCCGTAATCTCTTTATCAAATTTGGTATGGCCCCAAATGGCTGCAGGTGGTTCAATACCAAATTCGGTGCGGTAGAGTTCAATCGTATCCTGGTACTGTGCATTGAAACGGTCCGTCTGTTCATCCACCGGCACTAATTCAGGATAATGATCAAACGCTTGTTGGATCACTTCATTGCAAAAATCACGATAGGCTTTACTGAATAATAAATGCTCATGCCATACCACATCAATCACTTTGGAAGGAGTGACCAGGAAATCACTCACCAGCCCGAGGTAAATAAATTTTTTATACTCTTCAATGGCCCTTTGGGCAAACCTGTTTTTCCAGCGATGCTTGCGGGCAATCTTCCCGGCAAATGCCTGTACAGACGCATCCGTTTTTCCAAACCGGGCATTGATATGATCCCAGAGGCCGGGACTGACGATATGCTCAAAATGATAAGCTTTCAGCCGAAGCCATAATTCTCTTTTATGCATACTATAATTTGAAATTAAAAATAGGCATTGACGGTGAACTGAAAGTAAAGCCGGGGTGAACTGCTTATTTATTATATTGTCCTGCACCTGTGGCAGGTGAACCGGCATCAGTCCCTGGTTCCTGCCCTTACCTTCGGCTGGAAGAATAAAAAAATATGAAAAAAAATAAACGGGAACTTTTTTTCTGGGAATCGCAATTCAATATCCGCAAAGGGCAGTTGCATACATTACCAGCATCTGTCAGCCGTTTTAATTTTAGGGATAGCGAGATCACAGATGAACAGGTAGGATGGATCACGGCCCGTATAAAAAAAGTGGATCAGTTTGACCTGGATAATTCATTAATAACAGATGAGGGAGTGCAATACCTGGCCCGGCTCGAACATATTCGGGAACTGCGGTTGAAGGGTTGCCGTGGCGTTACCAAAGCAAGTATTCCTTTCCTGGATAAAATGGCCGGCCTTGAATTATTGCATCTCGGGGGCACCTCCGTCAGTTTGGATGATGCCCTGGGTTTAGGGACACTACAGGAATTAAAATTGTTATTGCTGCGGTCTGACGAAGAAGAACAAATCATCCGGGAAAAAGCAGCACAGCTTCAGCAGCTGTTGCCGGGCTGCACTATTAATATTAACTACCAGGTCTTCGGGATATAATCCTGGCAAATTTGGTTACTTCTCAGGGCTCATACTCCAGGTCAATGATCCAGCCACCGTTATCATCCACCTGGAAAAGAACAACTATTGAAATATGATTCCAGGGTTTTGTACCAATCCGCTGCAGCAATGATTTAAAATGTTCTTCGTTCGCTATATCCATACAGTTGGTAGTGCATTGCCAGACATCCCTGCCGGCCAGTTGTATCCCGCCAATCGTTTTCCAATAACCCCGGTCTACAGTAAGCTGTTGAATAGGGTGACCCGGATTTTTCACAATAAAATAAGCATCATCGGGCCGCAATGCAATCGTAGCTTCATGACCGATAGCATCTTTTAATTCCACCCGGGGAAACCAGTCTGTATCAAAAAAAGAAACGGGACCTGCATAAGAAGTCGTTTTTGTTTTCTCCAGCCTTACTGTTTTGCGCAACAGCCACTGGCCCAGGTACTGGTTGCTGTATTTTTTATTGGCAAAAATATGAATGGTCAGTTCCCCGTTTCCTTCCGTGAATACACTCATCGGCACCACTAATGAATCATTGCGCTGTTCCATTTTGATGCGTTGTACAGTACCATTGCTTTTCCAGGTAGCGAAGGCAGAATCAACCTGTGTGCCCCTGAGATAGGGCTGTGTAAGTTGTACCGACAATACCGGTGTTTTGGCGGGAGGGGTGACTGCAGGATCTTTCTTACAACCAACACCGGAGATCAATAGAGATACAAACAATAAAGAGACTGCAATAAATTTCATAATAGGATGATAAAGGTTTAATAAATGCACTGTAAAAATAGAGGAGATAACTACCCCGCCATTTCAATTCCGCTGTACTGGTATTTAGCGGGATCAACTGTTTGTTCAGCCACATGAATTGTTAACTCACTGCCAGGTAAACGAAAATACCGTTTGCAGGAAACAGTCATAATCCCCTGATGACGGGATTTTAATAACAGCAGGTGCAGGGTCGTAAAGATTCAGTACAGGAAATGTTGCATTCATTTCACTCAGTCAGCAATTCATCCAGCAGTTTTCTTACTTTATTGCTGTTCCAGTCGGCAGCACCGGTTTCTTTCATCACTATCTTTCCTGTTTTGGAAATCACAAATGTAGTGGGCAATGCAGACGATTGAAGCACCGCAGGAGCCGCTGTTTTTTCTATATAAACAGGGAAAGAATATTTTTTCCGGGTCAAAAATTGTTGCAGGACAGATGCTTCTTCAGTACTGACAAAATAAAAATCAACCCTTTTGCCATAGTCATTATACAGGCTTTGCAGTGAAGGCATTTCGGCCAGGCAGGGCGGGCACCAGGTGGCCCAGGAATTCAACACAATCACCTTGCCTGAAGAGGAAGAAAAATCAACGGACTGTCCATCCAGCGATTGCAAGGGCCAGTTATACGCTGTCAGCGTATCCTGTTTTTCTTTGCTGATAGTTCCGGGTGCACCGGAAAATAAACGTTGTATAAAAACCTGGATGGGTAAACGGGTTTGCGGGATCAGCAACAGGGCTATCAGCAATACGAAAAGAATATTGCTCCAATGTTTTTTGAGGAATTGCATAGTGACGGCTGTGATTGCCTTTAATGTAAAGCGAACTTACAATTATAATTGCCATTCATATATGATCATCATCTGCTTTTCCAGGTTTCCTTATTTTCATGTTTCCAATTTTCAATCATGCAGAAAGTATTTATAATCGGCGGCACCACCTTTGATCATATTGTGCAGTTGCCACAGCTGCCGCAACCGGTTCCGCACACCATTCACCAGGCTGCATTTCATGAAGGTACCGGTTCCACCGGTTCGGGTAAAGCCCTGAACCTGCATAAACTGGGTGTGCCGCTTACTTTTTATAGTGTGCTGGGAAAGGATGCCTATGGTGCCCATATTGAAAATGATCTTGCCGCAGCAGGCGTATCCGCATTTTATGATTATGATCCGGCAGGAACAGAACGGCATATCAATATCATGGATGCAACGGGTAACAGGATATCCATTTTCATTACTCAGTCATCAGAACATATAGATTATTCTGCTCAACAAATACAAGCTGCATTAGCATCAGCAGATATAATTGTATTGAATATTATTTCTTATTGCCGGGGTCTTGCATCCTTAGTAACTGCAACCGGTAAACCTGTTTGGACGGACCTGCATGATTATGACGGCCAAAGTTCTTATCACACTGATTTTATCAATGCCGCTCAATACATTCACCTGAGTTCGGATAATCTTCCTGATTACAGACCCGTGATGCAGCGTTTTATTACGGAGGGGAAAAAATTAGTTGTATGCACCCATGGCAAAGCCGGGGCCACTGCCTTAACACCTGCCGGTGAATGGATCGAACAACCGGCCTTGCTGAATTATCCTATGACAGATGCCAACGGGGCAGGGGATGCATTTTTCTCGGGCTTTCTCTTCGGATGGATGCAGGGTAAACCTATAAAGACCTGTATGCAGTTCGGTGCTGTTTGTGCTGCTCTTTGTATCGGGTCTGCTCAACTGGCTGCAGGGAACTTAACCGCCGGGCTTTTGGAACAGGAATGGAGAAAGTTTTTTCAAAATAGATAAAGCAACGGCGAAAAAAATTATTGGCTTATTCAACCAATTGCTGCTTAAACTGTTGAGATTAAAATAGGCCATATGAAACAGTACCGGTTTTTTTTAAGCATAGTCAGTTTATGTTTTTTTACATTCAGCAGCATGGCGCAGGTTAATAAACTTCATACCTGGAACATGGGTGCAGGGGTGGATTTTTTATACCCGGAAAATAACTTCCGCAAGTCACATAGCTGGGGCTATGGAGCCACTTTCAAAGCAGAATACCTTTTTGCCAAACATACCAGTGTTATCTTGTCGGCAGGATATTATACACTTACCGGGAAAACAACACTTGTAAATCCAATTGGAAAAAGTGTTACCGGGATTCCGCTGAAGGCCGGGGCCCGTTATTACTTTGGTAATTTTTACCTTGGCGGGGAAGGCGGCCTGTTATGGCAAACAGGATTCAGGCCCAATACCGGGTTTTTATACTCTTTCTTTGTAGGCGACGAACTTGTTTCGGGGAAGAATGGTAACAGCCTGGACATTACTGTGCGGCATGAAGCATGGGTCACCGATCAAACAAGGGCATTTGTGGCATTAAGGCTTGCCTATGAATTTCGTTTAAACTAAATTCTATAGTCAGATGTGAGTGGTAAAGCTGTTCTGCGTATCTTGCTTTTTACAGCTTTAACTTTAATGACTGGCTCAAAACATCGCTACTTCATCCTGAATAAACCTTACAATATGGTCTCACAATTTGTGAGCACCCATGAGGTAGGCTTACTGGGAGACATCAACTTCACTTTTCCTGAAGGCACTCATGCGATTGGTCGTTTAGATAACCTGTCTGAAGGACTACTTATTCTTACCACCAATAAAAAGATCACCCGCCTTTTATTCCAGGGTAAACAGCCGCATAAACGAACCTACCTGGTATTAGTGAAACATAAAGTATCGGATGAAAACCTGGTGCGGTTAAGAACCGGTGTCAGCATCCGGGTCAGGGGAGGAGAGCAGTATATCTCCACGCCTTGTGAGGTGGAGATCGTAACAGAACCGGAGATCAGTTTCTCTTCTCCGTATGTGATGACCAATTATATTGATTACACCTGGCTGCGTATTACGCTGACTGAGGGAAAATTTCACCAGGTGCGGAAAATGGTGGCTGCTATCAGGCACCGTTGCCAGCGGTTGATCCGGGTCAGTATCGAAGACCTTTCCCTGGGTGATCTGCAGCCAGGCTGTGTGAAAGAAATACCCGAGCAGGATTTCTTTGCCTTGCTGAAACTGGAGAAATAGCTGCAAGAATGCCTGTCATTTCCTATATTAGAATATATTTATTTCTATATGCAATTCAAACGATCAATCCTGTTTCTATGCAGCGTAATGACTGCCCAGTTAGTATTAGCACAACCGGTAAAAAGAAATCTCCGTGCTTCGGATATCCTGCGCTTGCAAAGCACCGGTGATGCACAAATTTCTCCCGATGGGAAATGGGTGTTGTATACATTAACCACCGTTGATTCAGCAAAAGATAAACGCAATACGGATATCTGGATGATGAACTGGGAAGGAACTGAATCCGTACAGCTTACCAATAGCCCGGATGGGGAAGGCAATCCCAAATGGAGTCCTGACGGGAAATATATTTCATTTACCGCGGCCCGCAACGGCGGCAGCACACAAGTGTATATACTGAACAGGCTCGGCGGTGAAGCCATCAAACTCACTGACACCAAAGGATCACTGGCAGATTATGCCTGGAGCCCTGATGGTAAACGATTGTTACTCGCAATCAAAGACCAGGAAGATACAACAGGAAAGAAAAAGAACAACCCGATGGTGATCGACCGTTATCACTTCAAACAGGATGTGAGCGGCTACTTATATGATAAACGTAAAACACATCTTTACCTGTTTGATGTAACTGCAAAAAAAATAGATACACTCACCCGTGGCAATTATAATGAAGGCAGTATGCAATGGAGCCCCGATGGTTCTGCTATTGCCTTTGTGAGTAACCGCACAGAAGACCCGGATAAAAACAGTAACAACGACATCTTTGTTATAGAAGCAAAGCCCGGTGCTGAAGCCAAACAACTCACCAGTTGGAAAGGAAGTGATGGTTCTCCACAATGGAGCCCCGATGGAAAAACGATTGCTTACCTGCGGAGTACCTCTGATGAAAATTTCCTGATGTATGACCAGCCCATATTATCAGTAATACCGGCAACGGGAGGCGAACCGGTGCTGTTAAGTAAATCCATTGACCGCCCTGTTACTAATATCCGGTGGAATAAAGACGGCAGCAGTATTGCTGCCCTGGTTACCGATGATTGTGAACGCTATATTGCCGCCTTCGATCCGAAGAACGGGAAGATGAATAAACTGATCGGTGGTAACCGTTCTTTCAATGCCCTGGAATTACATCCCAACGGCAGTTGGATCACTTCGATGACAAACCCGCAATTGCCTTCCGAGTATTATGCATTTGAGAATAATAATCTCCGCCGACTCACCCATGTGCAGGATGATTTTGTAAAAGATATTTCTCTCGCTACTGTAGAGAAATTTGTATCAAAGAGTAAAGATGGCGCCACTGTTTCCAGTCTCTTATACTTACCACCCAACGCAGGTAAAGAAAAACTGCCGGTCATCTTTTTTATTCATGGTGGCCCGGTTGGACAGGATGATTATGGGTTCGACTTAACAAGACAAACATTGGCTGCCAAAGGATATGCGGTTGTTGCCGTAAACTACCGGGGCAGTAATGGCCGTGGTATTGATTACTGTAAATCCATCTATGCCGACTGGGGTAATAAGGAAGTGCTGGATATACAGGGAGCTGCGGATCATTTGATCAGTAAAGGAATTGTGGACGCTACCAAGATGGGTATCGCCGGCTGGAGCTATGGTGGCATACTCACAGATTATATGATCGCTAAGGATGATCGTTTTAAAGCAGCAGTCAGCGGTGCGGGCAGTGCCTTGCAATTATCCATGTATGGTGTGGACCAGTATATCCTGCAACTGGATAATGAACTGGGCCCACCGTGGAAGGATAAGAATTATGAAAAGTATCTGAAGCTATCCTATCCTTTCCTGAATGCAGGTAAGATCAAAACACCTACTTTATTTATGACGGGTGAAAAGGATTTTAATGTACCTGCCATTGGCAGTGAGCAAATGTACCAGGCACTTCGATCGAATGCCGTTCAGACAGAACTTGTCATTTATCCCGGCCAGTATCATGGAATTACATTACCAAGTTTCCAGGCCGACCGGCTGGAACGTTACCAGCAATGGTTCGATAAATTTTTAAAGACAAAGGCGTTTTAAGTTTCCCCGAAATGAAATTTACAGTTGGGTAATAAATGAGATACTATTCTCTTTTATTACCCATTTTGTTTATAGCCAATAACCTGTCATTACTCATACGAAAAGCAGCATTCTTCTGACTTTACTCATTTAAATCAGGCAGTGACTCCTTTTATTTTTGGAGACTGAAGTGCAGGGAATAAGTGCTGTAAATGATTGCTTAACATTTTAAATTTTGCTGTATGATAACCACAAAACAACTGACAGTTGACAGGTTTATGCAACTGATGAAGAAACGTAACCCGGGCCAGCCTGAATTTCTGCAGGCTGTTGCCGAAGTGGCACATGCCATCATTCCTTTTATTGAAGAACATCCTGAATACACGAAAGCTAATATCCTGGAAAGGATGACGGAGGCTGAACGTATCCTGATCTTCCGGGTGCCCTGGATGGATGATAATGGTAACTACAGGGTGAACCGTGGTTACAGGGTGCAGATGAACAATGCGATCGGGCCCTATAAAGGAGGTCTTCGTTTTCATCCCAATGTAAACCTGAGCATTTTAAAATTCCTTGCTTTTGAACAGGTATTTAAAAATTCACTGACCACATTGCCAATGGGTGGTGGTAAAGGCGGATCCGATTTTGATCCCAAAGGAAAATCTGACAATGAAGTGATGCGTTTCTGTCAAAGCTTTATGACCGAATTGTTCCGGCATATTGGTAAAGACACGGATATACCTGCCGGTGATATTGGTGTGGGTGGAAGAGAGATCGGTTATTTATTCGGACAGTTCAAAAGACTTACGAATGAATTTACCGGTGTATTAACCGGCAAAGGATTCACCTATGGTGGTAGTTTGATCCGCCCGGAAGCAACAGGTTATGGGTTATTATTCTTTGTGGAAGAAATGCTGAAAACAAAAGGGCAGTCCATTAAAAATAAAAAAGTGGTGATCTCCGGCAGTGGCAATGTAGCCCAGTATGCCATTGAGAAAACAATTGCTTTTGGTGGCATCCCGCTAACTGCCTCTGACAGCAATGGATTTATTTATGATCCCGATGGTATTGATAGTGAGAAACTGGCTTACCTGCTCGAACTGAAAAATGTGCGTCGCGGCCGTATATCCGAATACGCTGATAAATATGGTGTGCCTTATTATGAAGGAGAAAAGCCCTGGAAGATTCCTTGTGATATCGCCCTGCCTTGTGCCGTGCAAAACGAACTGAACGAAGAAGATGCACAATTGCTGATGGATAACGGCTGTATACTGGTGGCCGAAGGTGCCAATATGCCAACTACTCCCGAAGCCATAGCCCTGTTGCAGGAAAACCATATTATGTACGCACCGGGTAAAGCTGCCAATGCCGGTGGTGTTGCCACTTCCGGGCTGGAGATGTCTCAAAATTCTATTCGTCTTTCCTGGTCAAGGGAAGAAGTGGAGAACAGGTTACGCATTATCATGCAGCGTATTCATGAGCAGTGCAAACAATATGGCAAGAAAGAAGATGGAACAATTGATTATGTGAAAGGAGCAAATATTGCAGGCTTTGTACGGGTGGCAGATGCCATGCTCGCTGAAGGTCATGTATAAGAGCAAGAGCAGAATATTTTTCCGTCCCCGCATTCGTTGATTTTAAAAAGCTGCCGGTGTATTGCCGGCAGCTTTTCTTTATAAAGATCAAAGACACCGGGGTCACACCCAGCTGTATCCCTCATTCCGGATCGGTAAATTTCTTGGCCTGCTTCCAGCAGCCGCTAATGCATTACAAAGCGCAGGAGCTACGGTTGAAAGGCCCACTTCTCCTACACCACCCGGATCTTCTTTGCTGTCGATGATATGAATTTCCACCGGCGGCATTTCATCATAGCGTAAGAGCTCATAACTGAAATAACCATCCTGGTTCACCCGGCTGTTGGTAATGGTTATTTCACCTTTTAGGGCTTGTGTTAACCCGAAAGCAAGTCCTCCTTCCATCTGGTTCAGCAAACCATCCGGGTTGATGACAACACCGCAATCAATGGCAGCCACGACTTTTACAATGCGGAATTTTTTAGGTTCCAGCATTTCAATTTCTATTGCATGGGCCGCATATGATTTGGCAAAAATGAAGGAGTGAGTGGCCAGCCCGATATAATGATTGGGTTTACGGGCTGATGACCAGCCAATCTTTTCTGCTGCTAATTTTAATACCGCCGCAATTCTTGCCGGTGATTGGGTCAATGCTCCGGGTCCTTCGCCGGTTTTAAAATCGGCTCTGTTTTCCAGCAAGGACAACCGGAACTGCAACGGATCTTTTTTCAGTTTCAATGCAATTTCATCAATAAAACTTTCAACCGGAAACGTGTTGACGCAAATGTCAACAGAACGCAACCAGCCCCGGTTGATATTAAAATCAACCGGTGTGTAACCGGTTTTTATATTGGGTATAGCATAACAAAAGCCATGATCAGCACCATCCATTTCGCCAATGTTCTTGGTATCCGGGCCCTCCGTCATAAAGGCAATGGGTGTACCCAGCACATGGTGTTGCCAGGAGGTGATATTCCCTTTTTCATCTGTACTGGCTTTTAACATATGGTAATTTGCCGGACGATAGGGAGAGAATTGCGTATCATCATTTCTTTCCCAAACCAGCATAACCGGTTTATCAAACTGCTGCGCAATTTTTACCGCTTCTATCGCAAATTCAAAATGTAATCGCCTGCCAAAAGCACCGCCCATCAGTGCCAGGTTCACTTTAATCTTTTCTTTTTTAATACCTGATACGGTGGATACTGTATTTACGGCCCAGTCTGGCAATTGCAAACCGCCCCATAACTCGCAACCATCATCTTTTACCGACGCAATAAAGTTCACCGGTTCCATTGTTGCATGGGCAAGAAAGGGCTGTGCATATTCAGCAACCAGTTCATTTTTACCATTGTATTTGCTGACATCGCCTTTCTTATACACTTCTATTTTGGGTGCATCTTTTGCCTTACCGGCAAATGTTCTAAATAACTGTTCAGTGCTTTCATTGTTCTTTTTTCCTTCATCCCAGGTAATGTTCAATAGTTTTCTTGCTTTGATAGCGGCCCAGGTTGTGGTGGCAATCACCGCCACCCCATCTCTTACCTGCATGGGAGCACCAGTACCTTTGTAACTCACCACTTTCAAAACACCGGGAACTCTTTTAGCAGCGCTATCATCCACACTCACTAAGGTTCCGCCGAGTACCGGGCAACGTTCTGCTACAGCATAGACCATTCCCGGAACTTTCAGGTCAAGCCCGTATTTTGTTTTGCCGGTAAGCATATCTTTTAAGCCCGAACGCTTTTCTGCTTTACCGATCAGTTTGAAATCTTTGGGATTTTTCAGGGTCACTTCTTTTGGTACGGGCAACCTGGCGGCATCACAAACCAACTCGCCATATTTAATACGCTGCATGGTGATGGTATTCACCACTTCACCAGTATCCGCTGCACAAGAGGCAGGATTTACTTTCCAAACAGCAGCTGCAGCACTTATCAGCATCGCTTTTGCCACAGCTCCTGCTTTGCGCAAGCTGTCATACATCCCTAATACACTCTGGCTGCCACCGGTGTCATGTTCTGCACCCGGCACACTGCCATACGGAGCTATCTCTGCTTTCACATCACGGAAATCAGCATCCAGTTCTTCTGCCACGATCATCGGTAATGCAGTATCCACTCCCTGTCCGGATTCCTGCTTGGAATAATATACAATGACCTTTCCTTGTTTATCAATTTTGATATAGGCATTGGGCTGAAAGAATTCGCAGTCGTTGGCATCGATGGCTAATGCCGGTAAACCCGGCAACATAAAACCGATGGCTAGACCTCCAGAGGAAAGGGAAGTGATCTTAATGAACTGACGGCGGTCAATAGCTGTTTTTTTCATATGCAGTGTTGTGAAGGTTATTTATTGATTTCTTCGATGGCCATATGAATGGCTTCTTTGATACGGTGATAAGTACCACAACGGCAAAGATTCTCACTCATGGTTTCATTGATCAGCTCCTCCGATGGTTTTTTATTTTTTCCCAGCAGGGCTGCTGCTGCCATCATTTGCCCCGGCTGGCAATAGCCACATTGGGGCACGCCGGCTTTTTGCCAGGCTTTCTGAACCGGGTGGGACCCATCTTCCGATAGTCCTTCTATCGTTATGATTTTTTTATTGACACAGGTGCTGACCGTTCGCTGGCAGGCATAGACAGCATTGCCATCCATGATCACGGTGCAGGCACCACAACTGGCCACACCACAACCGTATTTTGTTCCGGTAAGATCAAGCAGGTCACGGAGTACCCATAAAAGCGGCATATCGGATTCAGTTTCTACTGTATATTCCTTATTGTTGACATTGAGTTTGAAGACGGGCATACCATATGTTTAAGATGGAGAAATGATTCTAATAGAAATGTACGAATAATAATTACTCAACCAGGTACCTTTTTTCGCACAGGTTAATCCGGGACCTCACGTCAAAAAACTTTTTTTGGTCCTTATTGTTGTATTTTAATTTTAGAGTTATGCTCATCAGGATAAAACAATATAACACAGGCAATGTTGCTCTTGTAATGGCCCTGTTTTTTTGTGTGATCGCCGCTAATTGTGTTAAGAAATCTTCCCCGGCATTTTATACGCCGGTATATCCTGCAGGTGGAACAGGTGGTATGGTTTCCGATACAAGTACAAAACGATTACTGGCACTTGGTGATAGTTATACTATCGGGCAGAGTGTGACTGAAACGGACAGGTTTCCTAATCAAACGATCCGTTTACTACAGGCCGGAGGCATCAATATGCAATATCCGGCTGAGATCATTGCACAAACGGGTTGGACGACTCAGAACCTGCTGAATGGTATTGCAGCGGCCAGCCCGCCGCCAACGGGCCCTTATGATCTTGTCACCTTACTTATTGGAGTGAATAATCAATACCAGCGAAGAGATACGGCTGAATACAGAATACAATTCACCCAATGTCTTATGAAAGCAATCTCTTTCAGCGGTAACAGACCTAACAGGGTTTTTGTGCTTAGCATTCCTGATTATGGAGCCACACCATTTGGCAGCAGCAATGCAGTACAGATCGCTTTGGAAATTGACCGGTTCAATGCTATCAATAAAGAGGTGTGCCTGCAAACGGGGGTCAGTTATACAGATATAACTCCATCTACCCGGCAAGCTGCTTTCGATCCTTCTTTGATAGCAGGTGATGGATTACATCCTTCAGGAAGGGAATATGCCAAATGGGCTGCTATGCTCGCACCCAAAAATGCTTCCCCTTCTCCGGTAACTTTGAATAAAAAAAAAGCCTGCAGAGCAGGCTTTGGAGAGAATGGTTGACAGAAATATTATTGTACAATTATCTTTTGTGTGTGCAGGATATTGTTATCATCAGCGATGCGGACGATATAGATACCCTTTGCTACTGTTGAGGTGAAAGGCATAAAATTAAGAGCCTGTCCTGCCTGTAACCGGCCGATCACTTTCTGGTTGATCTGTACACCTGCTGCATTGGTAACTACTATAGTTGCTGACTTAATAGTATTGGCTGACTGTATGGTCACGGAACCAGTACCATTTACTACCGTGGGGTAGATACTGAAACTTTGGTTCGATGCATCGTTAAAACTAAGCGCAACAGCTTTGGAGTAAGTAACAATACCGGTAAGGTCAGTGATACGGAGGCGGTAGAACGATTTACCTGCCAGCGGAGTTGCATCTGTATAGTTAAAATTCATATCTGCCTGCATGTTGGTAGCAGCAGGAACTGTTAACTTACCAGCTGTAGTGAAATTAACGCCATCAGCACTTCTTTCAATATCAAAATAATCAGGATTGCTGCCTGCTGCCAGTGTCCAGTTCAACACTGCTTTCTTATTTAAAGCAGCACCACTGAAACTCATGAGCTTAACAGGTAATGAAGAACCTGAAGCCAGGGCGAAAGTGACACGGTTTTCACCGCCATTCTCATAATACTCCAGCACCATATTATACGAACCGTTAAGGGTGGCAGTATAAGAAGAAACAGTATAGGAATGATCATTCCACTGGTTGATGGCCCAGGTGGCTCCGCCATCAAAACTCAGGCGGTAACCATCATCACCACCCACGAAGAAGGTATAACTTCCGTTGGCAAAGGTCTTGTTAAGACGGAAGCGAACACTGAATGTTTCAGTCTGTACACCTGTGCAGCTTGTTGCAAAGTTTACATTGCTGCCGCCGAAGCTTTCATCTATAGTGGGGTTGTTCAGTATACCACGGGTAACAAAACCACGGTATTGGTTAAAGCTGGTGCCATCATATACATAAGCTCTCCACACATCACCCGTACCATAGAGATTCGTATCATCTGATCCGGAACAACTGGCTGCAACAGTAAAGGAAATGCGGTTATCACCACCATTCTCATAATACTCGAGTACGATATTATAACTGCCATTCAGTTGTGCAGTATAGGTAGTAGTTGTGTACGACTGGTCATTCCACCTGTTGATGATCCAGGTAGCACCACCATCAAGGCTAAGACGGTAACCATCATCACCACCAACTATGAAATCATAAAACCCGGAGGTAAATGTTTTGGTCAGTTTATAACGGGCACTGAATGTAGATGCATTTACAGGACAACCATTGGTATTGAAATTACCATTGCTGGAACCAAAATTTTCATCAAAATTGGGGCTGGACACAGTTCCTTCATTCATATAACCTTTGTAAGAGGTAAGGTTACTGTTGTCATACACATAGCCGATCCAGACATTACCGGTGCCATACGTTGTTTCATCTCCCTGGGGAGTACAAGGTTGGGCATTTACAGTTACAGCGGCAATAAAAAGCAGGGAAATAGAAACGAGTAAAGTTTTCATCATTGGGGTACTTTAAATGGTATAGGGATTAAATGCTGCAATCAACCGGATTACTCACTTGCTGATTGCGAGACAAATGTATAGCAGGATAGTATTTCCTGCAAGTTTATTATGAAAAAATACTGCGGTTATTTCTTAAAACCGAAAAAATGCTAATTCGTATTTATACGATTTTTGGCTATAACTTATTGACTGGGTGCCTGATTCATAGTCAATATTTTTTACGAAGTTCTACGAAATTAGTTTTCAACATCTTAATGCAATTATGAAATAGTAAAAGATTACTCTTAGTAAAGCATGAGTGGAAATACGGAAGACTATTTTAGAATGAGTAGCCGAAAGGTTTTAAAAACCACTTTTTTTGAATGCAGGGGCAGTAAAATCCCATCGTAAAGGCGTAAAAATTCAGGTAGAAATTCCTTGCAATCCTGCAGCAAACAGGCTGGCCCTTTAGTGCAAACAAACTTCATTTCACCTTTGAGGGTGATTTAATTATAATTGTAACAACTTGGATGCCGGTTTAATCGCTTTCTTCTAAATGGAAATGCTGGTGATGGGCACCCGCGGCAATATGCAGGGCAAAGCCCGCAATGGCTGTATCCTTCAGAATATTGATCAAAGCCATCTGGCGCATATCTCTGTCACCTGCATCCATATAATTCGGTACATGGATCGTAAGGATAAAGATGATCAGCATGATCACCAGCAAATAACTTGTAAACTTCACATACTGGTTGGTTAAGAAGGATAGCCCTACTAAAACAAAGGCTGAACCAACAACATATGCCCATTTGATTCCACCAACAAGGGACAGCGGAACATAAACCAGCAGGTCTCTTGGATATAAGAAATGAAAAATGCCAAAGATGATAAGTACCACCGATAACAAATAGATGGATATCCTGGAAACAATGTGATAATGTGTCATGGCAAGGAAGTTTAGTTGCTAAAAGTTAAGAATTCCCAACAAGTAAATACCTGATTTTTATCCAGAACGGTAAGCAGCAGGAAACAAGTGAAGGCTGTTTTATCAATGTTTAAACATTAAAATAGATAAACTTTTGTATCTTTAACGGGCAGTATGAAAAGAAAAAACTTTATCTATACAATTGCAGGAGGGTTATTAACTATGGGCAGCTTAACCGGGTTTAAACGTTTTACTGATGATCTCGGCGAACAGGAAGATAAAATGCCGGTCCTTTTTATAGGGCATGGGTCACCGATGAATGGCATTGAGAACAATGAGTTCAGTCTGCAATGGGAAAAGACGGCTAAAGAACTTCCTGTTCCGGCAGCTGTGCTGGTGGTATCTGCACACTGGCTAACGAATGGTACGCATATCACCGCCATGGATCATCCTAAAACTATTCATGACTTTGGTGGTTTTCCGCAGGAATTGTTTGATGTGCAATACCCTGCACCCGGCAACAGTTTGTTAGCTGCTGAAACCAAAGAATTAATTCATTCAACCAATGTCGGCCTCAACCATGATTGGGGGCTGGATCATGGTGCCTGGACCGTTGTTCGCAGGATGTACCCGGATGCAAAGATCCCTGTGCTGCAATTAAGTATTGACTACAGTAAACCGGCTTCTTATCATTATGCATTAGCAAAAGAACTTACAGCATTGCGAAAAAAAGGAGTGCTGATCATCGGCAGTGGTAATATGGTGCACAATCTTGGTATGGTGGCCTGGGATAAACTGGACCAGCCGGGATATGGTTACGACTGGGCTATCGAAATGCATGAGTTATTTAAGAAAAAAATTACGGAGGGGGATCACCAGGCACTCATCAATTATGAAACATTAAGTAAATCGGCAAAACTGGCGATACCAACCCCTGATCATTATTACCCGTTGATGTACACATTAGGGTTGCAGGAGAAAAATGAAGAACCTTTATTCTTTAATGACAAACTGGTGGCTGGTTCATTGAATATGACCTCTGTAAAATTTGGATAACAATAGGAGTTGATCAGCTCAACCCGGTAATCACACCATTGGCATCAATGTCAATTCCTTCAGCTGCAGGTATGGCGGGTAAGCCCGGCATCCGCATCATTTCACCCAGTATCGGTATGATGAAACCGGCACCCGCCGCAAATTCAAACTCCCGGACTGTCACAATAAAATTGGCAGGTCTTCCAACTTTTTTTTCATCGTCCGATAAACTCTTTGGGGTTTTGGCCATGCAGACGGGCATATGTTCAAAACCTAACTCCTTCAGGTGTCTTAATTGTGGTTTTGCTTTCACTGAATACTCTACGGCATCAGCTCCATAGATCTTAGTGGCGATACAATGTATCTTTTCTTCAATGCTGGTATGATGATCGTACAAGGGTTTGAACTGACTGCCATTCTGCTCGATCCGTTTTATGACGGCATGGGCAAGATTGGTCATTCCTTTGCCGCCATCGGTGAAACCGGTACAAAGTACCGCTTCTGTTTCGTAGCTGTTACAAAATGCTTTGATGGCAGTGATCTCATCATCACTGTCACCCGGGAAATAATTGATCGCCACTACCGACTTCATGCCAAAGAGCTGCATATTTTCCAAATGCTTGCCAAGATTCGCCAATCCTTTTTCTACTTTTTCAACAGAAGCAATGGTTAGTTCTTCTTTTTTTGCACCACCATGATGCCGTAAAGCTCTGACGGTTGCCACAACCACTACTGCTTCTGGTTTCAAACCGGCATTCACACATTTGATATCAAAGAATTTCTCCGCTCCCAGGTCAGCGGCAAAGCCGGCTTCTGTGACTACATAATCACTCAGTGATAAACCCATTTTTGTGGCGAGGATGGAATTGGTTCCCTGTGCAATACTGGCAAAGGGACCACCATGCAATAAAGCAGGATTTCCTTCCAGTGTTTGCACCAGGTTGGGCTTGATCGCATCTTTTAATAAAATGGCCATGGCACCCACTGCATTCAGGTCACGGGCAAAGACAGGTTCGCCGGTAAAAGTGGTACCGATATAAATATTGCCTAATCGTTTTTTCAGATCCTCCATTCCGGAGCACATACATAGTATCGCCATGATCTCCGAAGCCGGTGTGATATTAAAGCCATCTTCCCGGGTAATACCATTGGCGGTGCCCCCCAAACCGATGACGATATGACGAAGAGCCCGGTCATTCATATCCATCACCCGTTTCCATACAATGGTTCTCGGGTCTATCTGTAAACTTCTTTTTTTATTCTGCAGGTTATGATCGATCAGTGCGGCCAATAAATTATTTGCTTTTTCGATGGCGGCAAAATCACCGGTAAAATGAAGATTGATATCTTCCATTGGGATGATCTGCGAATAACCGCCACCCGTAGCTCCGCCTTTTAAACCAAATACCGGCCCGAGGGATGGTTCTCTCAATACCACCATTGCTTGTTTACCAATCTGGTTTAATCCATCCGTAAGCCCCACAGAGATCGTGGTTTTTCCTTCTCCGGCAGGAGTGGGAGTTATAGCAGTTACTAAAATGAGGTGACGCTGTTTGATCTTTTCTTCATCGATCAGTGATAAGGGCAATTTGGCTTTATGCTTTCCATAATATTCAAGGTCATTATTACTGATACCGGCCGCAGCGGCAATATCTTTGATATGGCGGATAGCCGCCGACTGGGAGATGGCAATATCTGTTAACATAGCAAGCGTTAAATGTTACTGCAACTTACATGCAGGGCCCGTTGCCTGCTATGACCAATATCAATAGCTGGTCTGATAAGAGGCCACTTCCGTTATGATAACGAATTATGAATAGATTAAAATAGCAACCTGCCTGCTAAGCCCAGTCATTAAAGTATCTCAGGATATCTCTTGCTTTGCTTGTATAAATGCCCCCGAACATAACGGCATGTACCAGCAGGGGATAAGCTTCACTGAGTTTCAGCCGGTTTTCCCAATCCTGTTCCAGTGGGTACACTTCATTGTAAGCAGCGTAAAAACGCTGATCAAAGCCACCGAATAACTTTGTCATCCCCAGGTCCATTTCCCGGTGACCATAATAGACTGATGGGTCAAAGATCACAGGATGACCTTTTGACGATACGGTGAAGTTCATACTCCAGAGGTCACCATGCAATAAAGCAGGATGTTCAACCGGGTATAATTTGTCAAGCTGGTTACAAAATGACCCGGCTGCTGCAATATCTTCCTTATTAAAATCTCCTTTATTGAATAATATTTCTACCATGGGCATGATGCGGCATTCGGTATAAAATTCATCCCAGGTCTTATGTTTTTTATTGCATTGAGGAAGGCGGCCAATATAATTATCCGTCTTCCAGCCAAAGTAAGATTGTTCCTGTTTGTGTATCATGGCCAGCCCTCTTCCAAACTCTTCCCAGAAGCCGGGCTTTGCTGTACCCTTTTCTATCCATTCCAGGAGCAGGTATTGCAAACCCTCCGCTTCTCCAACCTGTACAACTTCAGGAATAAGAAGTTCTCCTTGTTTTCTTAGTTCATCAAGTCCGGATGCTTCCTGCTCAAACATTTTCGGGTGAAGGGCGGCATTATTTACTTTCAGAAAATATTGTCCTCCTGTTGCCTGTAAACAATAGGCCTTGTTGATATCCCCGCCGTGAACCTGTTCATAGCGGGTAACTGTTAACCCGGCATCATTGAAAATAGCTTGCAGTGACATGGTTCAAAGATTAGTGAATGACCGGTGAGCACTCTCCGGGTTTGTTTCAGCAATATAAGCATCTTCGGCTTTTATATAACTGACGTGTTAACAGGTACTCCGCTGATTTGTATACGTAATATGTAGGCGTTTTTATAACTACTCTTACCTGATAACCAGGGGTATTGTTTCTGTTGCTGCCCTGACCTGGTAAATACCCCGGTTAAGACTGCTGATATCCAGTTGCTGTGTACCGGCGGGTAGCTGCTTTTGCAGTACCAGCATGCCTGCACTATTGTAGATCAACACCGGTACAGCCTGTTGTAGTTGTATATTGACCATTCCATTAACAGCAGGATTTGGATAGAGCATTATTTGTTTGCCCTGCGCCACATATTTCACAAGTATCACCTTACTGTATTCGCTGAGATGGTCAAGATCCCTTTGTAAAAGACGATAATAGTTATTCCCGGTAATTGGGTCCTGGTGTGTGAAACGATAAGAAAGCATGAACGTACTGTTCCCTGCCGCTGCAACAGTACCAACTGCATTCCAGTCTTTACCATTGCTGCTGTGTTCCACTACAAAATCTCTTGTGTTTTCCTCTCCAACCGTTGTCCACTCCAGCAGTACTTTATTTTTTTCTTTTGTTGCTTTGAAACCGAGGAAGCCAACCGGTAAAGCAGACAATTCACTCCAGTTGATCACTTCGGATCTTTGCTCACTGGTCAGGAAACTGGTAAAGTCAGTGGGCCAGTTGGTAATACTCGATAAACTCTGCACCGCCATGTAAGCCTGGTCCGGGCGGTTATAATTAGGGTCATCAATATCACCAATACCCACCAGGAACAAAAGACGTTTGGTCTTCCCGGGGGCAATAGAAACATTTGTCATCGTAAATGAAGTAACATCGCTTCCGTTGGCATAGGGCATGGCACTAATGTAATTATCGAGGGCCGCATCACCATATAGAATACTCACAACCGGGTCCCCGGCATTAGCGGCGGCGGAGGCATTATCAGAACTGATCGTATATCGTACCCCGGTTACAGATGTGTAATGAAATTTCGTGGACGCATCAGAGCCGAGGTTACCATTGGATTGCAGGTTGAATGTAGTGGTGCTGGCGCCGTTATTCGTAATGGCAATGTGCTGAACGGCCATGCCATAGGTTTTTGAAAAGTAATATTGTTTGGTAACAGAGAGGGAGGTGCCGGTAACGCTGGCCAACATGGCATTGTCAAACCCATCCCAATGGGTGGCACCATTGCGGGTAAGTGTTACTTCTGTCAGCGCTGCACCACCATTGATCCAGTCAACAAAGCCTGCAGCGGTGTTATACATCGGGTAGCCATACCAGGTATCAGCCGATTCTAAAAAGAAACGACCATTGGCAAATGCAAAACCATAATTCACCGGTATAGGTGCAGTTCCCGGGAGTATATAATATTTGGAATAATTACCGCCTGTAATGCTGAACAAGTAAACCCTTCTGTTCGTATAATCATAGAACCCCATTTCGCTGCCCGGGACAGCTGTATAGATCATATGTGAAGAATTGAAATTAGCACCGGCCGGTATTGTAATCGTGATGGTTCCCAAACAGGTGCCGGCTAAACTATAGCGGTAGATAACGGCCGCCCCGTTATAAATAAGAACTTCTGAAGTACTACTGTTTAATACACCAGCTTTTTCTGTATTGGGAGTGGCACAACCCGAAAAATAAGTAACAGCATCGGGTCCGGGGTTACCGGTAACACTCAACGGGTAATAGCCATATTTACCGGTTGCATCATTTCCTTCTATCCGCTGGTTGGAGGGATTATACCAGCTTCCCCTGTTATCAGCGTTGTGCGTTGTTTGACAAACAAATGTCCCCGTTGATGTAAATGTATTTAGCGGTGAATTGCTGGTGCCACCACTTGTTGTGTAGTATTTCTGGAATACGGGATGCCAGGCAACTGACATAGCGGTACCACCGCCCTGTCTTGCTAATGTAATATCAGCTGCTGCAATCGTTGTTTGTGCATCTGATACAAGAGTAAAAAAAAGCAAACTGGCTGGTAAGAAAAGCCATGCACGGGGGATTGGATTTTTTTTCATAGTCAGGATATTAGGATGGTGTCCCGGTTTGCATCATTTACTCTTCTGCAATCCGGGCGGGTAATTCGGCTTGTTCCGGGAAGTGGTGGGAGGTGATAATGCGATAAGTGGAAGACGATCGTCTTTGCCGGTTGTTTTTTTCATAGATAGAATGAGCACAGGTTCGCTGTTAACTCCTGTACAAAATAAATGATATAGTATAACAATTGAAATAGAGACAAACACACGAAATAACTAAGACAAAACCCGTAGGAGATTTTGCTGATTTGAAGTGATAATAGAAAAGGATATGGATGACCAAAATAAAAACAGGGATCAGCAAAGCCGGTCCCTGTTACAACAAGATAGCAGTAAAAATATTTTTATTGCATGACTGTATCCAGTAAATGCATAACGCCATTCGATATTCTTGCTTCCCGTTGCGTGACGGGGATATTACCAATGCTGACAGCACCATTCTTTACCTGTAGTGTTAGCTGCTTCCCGTTTACTGTTGTCAGGGTATCACCATCTTTCATGTCTTTATAATTGATCTGCCCGTTCACAATATGATTACTCAAAAGGTCGGCGAGCTTCGGCCTGTTTTGTGGCTCCAGTAAATCAATCATCATTCCATGATCCAGTTTTTCAAAGGCAAGATCGGAAGGAGCAAAGAAAGTAAAAGGTCCTGTACTGCTGAGTAACTGGTCCAGGTCAGAAGCATGTACTCCTTTTTTTAATGTTCTCAGATTTTTATCGGTGTTCACTACCTGTGTAATATTTGACATAATGTATTAATTTATTTGCCTGCAGCATTACCGGCAACCATGTAAGGTAGTCTTTAGCTGTCAGCATTGCCGATATAGTTTCATCCGGTAGTTCCGGAAAGAAGGGACAATAAAAAAGGGCATCAACTGATGCCCTTTTATTCCATTAACGAACAGCGTTCTTATTTCAGATTTTTAGCAAGGTGTTTAGCCATATCAAACATAGATACCTGTGCTTTACCACCGAAAACGGGTTTCAGTTTAGCATCAGCATTGATCATGCGTTTGTTGGCTTTATCCTGTAATTTATTGGCTTTGATATAAACCCAGATTTTTTTAACCACTTCTGTACGGGGAATTGCTTTACTTCCCACAACAGCTGCTAAAGCTTCACTTGGTGTGAGGGCTTTCATGAATGCTGCTGATGGTTTACGGGTTGATTTCTTTTTTGCTGCTTTTTTAGGAGCTGCTTTCTTAGCCGCTTTCTTTACTGCTTTTTTCGCTGCAGGTTTCTTAGCTGCTTTTTTAGGAGCTGCTTTTTTTGCTTTTTTAGTTGCCATGTTGTTTTTGTTTAGAATGTTAATGGGTATTCAAAATTAACAGTATCAAATATAAGTTATTTCCACACTCACGAACACGATACTGATTTTTTTTCCCACTATCTTCTAATATGGGTATTGATTGTGGAAAATAGGTGTGTATTCATTGGGAGAACCGGTGTGCTTATTGGGTGCACAGGGCGATTTTCCGAAGGGAAATGGAGTTTTCTCCGAAGGAGAATGGCTTTCGTCAGCGGTCTTTCCTTCGGGAAATGAGGTAAAACAGCAGGGTGATCACCAGTAATCCTGCCGATCCATAGACGAGATAACTGTAAGGCATATCGATTCTTTCCAATGAAAATAGTGCATTCTCCGGGGGAAAACAGGCTATAATGCCAGCAATTTCTTTACTTCTGTCCTGATATACCCGTTCTGTAGGTAGTGATAAAGGTTCTTCCCCGGGCAGGTGGTTTGTGCCGAATGGTCCCTGTGTGAGGCGAGTGTTTCCAATGGTAAATTGTATTTTTTACAGCAATAAGCGATCAGCCGGGTCAATGCTGCTAACTGGGCGGAAGGTACTTCCTGTTGTTCCAGGTTTCCGAGACAGGTAATGAGCAAATGCCCGGTGGGATCATATTCAGTTGCCGTTTCTCCCACGGTAAATACATTTCTTCCTTCGTAAATCGTCCCATCCGGGGCAATGAGAAAATGGTAAGGAATGTCAACCCAGTTCCTGTCTTTACCCATTCCCCAGGTCTGTATATTCTTTATTTTCCGGGCAGCATCATCCGTTATTTCCAGTTTGGTGCCTTCATGATGAATGGTGATCTGCACAGGAACATGGGATTTATAAGGTTTGGGTTCAGCCGCATTCCATCCCGAACGGGGAACAATAACAACTGCTGTTTTTGATGTACTGATCTTTTACCGGGACAGCAACCGGATATAATAAGCAGCAAACAAACAACAGGTACCAGTTTTTTCATAAACAAAAGATAAGATATTTGCGTTGATACCAAAACGGCATTTTGCCCGTTAATGCAAAACACAGGATTATACTATGCAGAACGCCACCATCCCACATACCAATACGGCTGCCCGGCTTTTTGTATGGGCATTACTGCTAACCTGTTTGCTGATCTTATCCAAGTATATACTTTTCAAAAAAAGCCCCCGGTATTATAAGAACTATTTTAACCGGGAATACCGGCACTATAAAGTAAAAGAGGGCTGGGCCCAGGCGAACCTGGCACCGTTTTCCACGATCCGGTTATTTTCCTCCCGGAGGGTCACAAAGGAATACAGCTATAAGAATATTGGTGGTAATATCATCGGTTTTGTTCCACTGGGCATCCTGCTTCCTTTGTTGTTTGGGGTATTCAGGAATTTTTTCCTGCTGACAGGAGCTGTATTGTTTGCCAGTCTTTCCTTTGAAACATTACAGTTGCTGCTGGGCACAGGTGTGTTCGATGTGGATGACCTGATACTCAATACCGCTGGCGGCATTGCAGGATACCTTGTTTTTATCATTGCAGGTTTGCTGATCCCGCACCGAAAACAGTAACACTATACTTGTTTCAATACCAGCACAGAAACCAGGGCGGGTTGTTCATACTGGTTGATGGTGATACTATACTCTTCCTGTTCCACACAAAAGGGGAGCAGCTTATCAATAAAAGATTTGGCCATCAGCCGCTGCGGCGTACTGAGTAAAATAGTAGTTCCGGCTTGTAAAAATTGTAATAATAAATGATGCAGCTGATCAAATTCTCCCGGTTCATAATTAATATCACTCAGTAACAAAATATCGGTATAGTTGCCTTCGGTTAAATGATTCCAGTCCGCCACACTGCACCGCATATTTGTGTACCCATTTTCCAGGACCGACTCCTGCATCATTTTTACTGCTTCGGGGATATGATCACTGCAATGGACTTCCGAAGCATACAAAGCAGCCAATAGCGAAGGTAATCCCAGCCCGGCAGCCAGTTCCGTTACTTTTTTATTTTCAATGTAACCGGTATGTACCGATAAAAAATTACAAAGCCCAATGGCAGCGGGCCATACCTGCGACCAGTAGGGAAATACAACAGAAGGATCTGTATGCTCCCTTTCCAGGTAATCCTGCTGCACCCATGCGGCATTGGGCACGACGACAGTTATTTGTTGGTCGCCAAAATGAAAGACCCGGCGGGAAGAAATAAAATTCATGTACAAATGATCAGTATGCAAAGATGCGTCATCCTTTAGTATACTGCTGTAATTATTGAAGGGCTTTTGGTACTTTCACGCCACTAACTATGCAACGGATAAAACCTGATGTGGATATTATACTCGATGTGCTGCAGGCAGTGCTGCTGGCAAAACCGGGCACCCCGTTTGTAGAAAGTTTATTGGTGCAATACCAGGAAAGGGGAGGGTTGAGCAAAAAACAATTACAGGGATTGCACAGCAAAGCATCAAAGATCAGCACGATACCGGCCAGCAAACTGGCTACATTAGAAGCAATCATAAAAAAGAAACATACCAAAGAAAGATCAGCCCTGCCCGCAACCGTTCCGTTGTATGAGAAGGATGAAAGCACCGGGGAAATGATTGCCTCCATCCTGGCCAAATACCCGCAGCACAAACGGGTACTTTTCTTTCAGTCGAAATATGCTAATAATCAACCTTTATCAGCAGCAGAGAAAACCGAGCTGGCAAAATTCAGCAAGCTTTTGAAATAATGAAAAGGCCGGTTATAACACCGGCCCTTGCTTTTATAATTTCACTACCGCTTTTGTTTTAGGAACAATGGACACCAGTAATCTTCCGCCTGGTAATTCGCTGGAGGAATAATACAGGTTCAGTTTTTCAGTCCCGGAACTTTGCAGGGTAATAATTTCTTTGACGGAGCAGGACATGGAAGCCGCCTGTTGTTTGGCATCATCAAAGCGCCATGTTTTCAGTACTTTGGCTTCCCCGTTTGTTATTGTAATGACCCTGTTCTTACCCACCTGGCCACAGTGATGATACTTTACCTGCAGTTCCCCGTTCATCGCAGCAGCATCTAATTCTAAAACGGATACAGTGTTCATCTGGTTACCGAATTTTTGCAGCACTACTTTGTTATCCAGGAAGATCTCAAATCCTTCGCCGCCCTTAGGAGCAGTGAAAGACATAAAAGTAAAACAGGTTGCTACCAATGTTGCCAGCAGTACAGGCATTTTTTTAATTAGAGGTTTCATAATTAAATGTTTTTAATGAAAGAATAAGGAAGATGGGTTAAGCATCTTTGTCAGCATAAAGGAACATCTTGGGAAAGGGGAATAAAAATACCTTTGATGAAGGGGCATTGCTGCTTGATATCCGGAAGCTACCGGTAAACTTTACTGTAAAACGGGCCGGCCTATTTCATTTTACCCGCTGGCTGCTGTCGGAAGATGGAGGATAATACTTCGTAGAGATCAGGGTGTTTTTCTTTTAAAAGATCAGGACGTTCAAAGAAGTATTCAGCAACCACAGCAAAGAACTCTGCCTGGTTGGTTGCGCCATAGGGATCGATATCTGACCGGTTAGCCAGTATCTGTTTCATTTTTTTATGTACCAGGTCCAGCCAGGGCAAAACATAGTTGTGTTGCAAAGCAAATTCAGGGACACCATCCGTACTGCCATCCGTCTTATCAACAAGATGCACAAATTCATGAATAGCGGTATTGCTCTTTCCTGTTTTATTAAGAAATCCCTGCCGGAGTTCATGCTGGGAAAGGATCATCACATCTTCGTAGGCACCGGTGCCCACCATACCAAGTATGCTGCGGTCAGTACCCTGCTGTTCAAAATCATGGTTGAATGAATCGGGATACAACAGCACTTCGTTGATATTGATATATTCCCAATCCGGGAAACCAAAAGTGGGAATGACGGCGCTGGCCGCCACATATACTTTATCAATTTCTTCAACCACGGTGTTGACTCCGGTGATGCGGGTGCTGGCAATAAAATGCTGCACCCGGTTGGCAAAGAGCTCTTGTTGGGTCTGATCCAGTTGCTGGTAAAAAGGAACTCCCTGGCTTAACAGCTCCCGGTAGCTGGCCGGCACAGGTTGTATAGCCTGCTTCTTTTTTCTTTTACGGATCAGCAGCAGGAATAATAATACCAGCAGGGCCAGTGCAACAAGAATACTCAGAACAATATCCATACAGACCATGAATATAGAGAAACGGCCTTTATTTATCAGATAGTAAAACTAAAAATGTGTGTAAACTGTTTTTTTTCTGTCCTCAAAAAATTACCTTTCTGTTTAAATCAACAACCATGAACAAACTATGGATGCCACTACTGGCCGTGGTTTTAGTAACTGCCTGTAACAATGAAGAGAAAAAACAGGCCACATTAAGCGAATTAAAACCTATTGAAGTGAAATATCCTGTAACCCGTAAAGACAGTACTGTCTTTGATACCTATTTCGGAACGAAAGTAGCTGACCCGTACCGCTGGCTGGAAAACGACACCAGTGCCGAAACAGCAGCCTGGGTGAAAACAGAAAACGAAGTGACCAATGCCTACCTGTCACAAATTCCTTTCCGGGAAGCGATCCGGAAACGCTATGAAGCCTTATTCAATTATGAAAAATATTCAGCACCATTTAAAGAAGGCAAGTTTACCTACTACTATAAAAACTCCGGTTTGCAGAACCAGTCGGTTGTGTACCGGGAAGCTGGTGATGGCAAAGAGGCAGAAGTGTTTCTGGATCCCAACAGTTTTTCCAAAGATGGTACTACGTCATTAGCCGGTATCAGCTTCAGCAAAGATGGTTCAATGGCTGCGTATAATATTTCAGAGGGAGGGAGCGATTGGCAAAAACTGGTGGTGATGAATGCCGTCAGCAAACAACTGACCGGCGATACTTTGGAAATAAAATTCAGCGGTGCCAGCTGGAAAGGCAATGAAGGATTTTATTACAGCACCTATGATAAAGTAAAGAACGGGAGCCGCCTCTCCGGTGTTACGGAAAGCCATAAGGTCTATTTTCATAAAGTAGGTACTTCACAAAAAGAAGATAAACTCATTTTTGGTTCCGATTCCACACCCTTCCGGTATGTATGGGTGGGAGTGAGTGAAGATCAACAATGGTTATTCATTTATACAGCCAATGCCACTTATGGTAACGGGCTCTATATCCAAAATCTTGCTGTACCTGATGCACCGATACAACCCGTGATCACCGATATGAATAACCAGTACGGTGTCGTGTACAATGATTCCACGAATTTTTATATCCAGACTGATAAAGGAGCACCTACCGGCAAGCTGGTGGCTGTCCCGGTTGCCAATCCTGATACCGCTAACTGGAAAACGATCGTTGAAGCCAAACCGGAAGTGCTTACGGCTTCTTCAGGGGGAGGTTATATTTTCTGCAGTTACCTGAAAGATGCGATCACCAAAGTAAGCCAGCATGATACCAGTGGTAAATTAGTTCGTGAAATTGCATTGCCCGGTCCGGGTACAGCTGCTGGTTTTTATGCTAAACAGGAAGAGAAAGAAATGTATTTCACCTTCACTTCATATATAAACCCGGCCACTATTTATAAAATGGATATTGCCAGTGGAAAAAGTAAAGTGTATAAAGAATCCAAAGTGCAGTTCAACCCGGATGAGTATGAATCCAAGCAAGTTTTCTATACTTCAAAGGATGGTACAAAGATCCCGATGATCATCACGCATAAAAAAGGTATTGAACTGAATGGAAAGAATCCCTGCCTGCTCTATGGGTATGGAGGTTTTAGTGTCAGCCTAACACCCTGGTTCAGTACCTCCACGATCATTTTATTGGAGAATGGCGGCATATATGCGGTGCCCAACCTGAGAGGTGGTGGCGAGTATGGCGAAGACTGGCATAACCAGGGCGTGAAAACAAAAAAGCAAAATGTGTTTGATGATTTTATGGCAGCTGCCAGTTACTTGGTCGATAATAATTATACCTCAAGAGACCTGCTGGCCATTGAAGGTGGCAGCAATGGCGGTTTGCTGGTGGGAGCCTGTATCACCCAGCAACCTGGTATGTGCAAAGTGGCATTCCCTGCAGTGGGAGTAATGGATATGCTGCGCTATCATAAATTCACAGCGGGTGCCGGCTGGGCTTATGATTACGGAACATCAGAAGAAAGCAAAGAGATGTTTGAATACTTGTACAAATACTCCCCGGTACACAATGTAAAAGAAGCGGCATATCCCGCCACGATGGTTACCACCGCTGATCATGATGACCGGGTGGTGCCTGCCCATTCGTTCAAGTTTGCAGCGGCCATGCAGGCTAATCAAAAAGGAGCTAATCCTGTATTGATACGCATCGAAACGAAAGCAGGGCATGGTGCCGGGAAAAGCACCCAGCAGACGATTGATGAAGAGACGGACAAATGGAGTTTTATGTTTTATAATATTGGCTTGCTGCCCGATTATAAGTGATCTTTCTGCAAACTGCCGGTACTTCCGGCAGTTTGTATTTATAACCTGCAATAAAGCCATACTGCTTACCGTTTGGGTTTAAATCAAATTTTTTATGCGCCGGATACTACTGCTGTTCTTCTCTTTTTTCTCCCTGGTAAACATATACAGTCAATCGGGTGATACTATTACTTCGCAACTGGCGAAGGTGAATGTATATGTGACCGATATGAAAGGAAAGCCCTCTAAAGGAGAAACCGTTTTATTCCGGAGCGAGAAAACAAAACAAACCTTAGGCGGCCGTTCGGATGCGGCAGGCAAATTCAGTTTGGAGTTAGCCCCGGGTGATACGTATATGATCACAGTAAAAAGCCTGACCGATACCACCAAATATGGTAAGATCGAAATACCGGCTTTAGGTCCCGACGAATTCTTTACCGATCCTTTTAAAGTGAATGTGAAGTTTGAAGCGGCCAAAAAATACACCCTGGATAATGTGCATTTTGATTTTGGCAAAGCCACGTTGCGGCCCGAATCATTTCCTGAGCTGGAAGAACTGGCGGCCTATTTAAAGAATAAGGAAACGATCAGGATTGAAATCGCCGGGCATACTGATAATGTGGGCAAGGATGCAGATAACCTGAAGCTGTCGCAGCAAAGAGCTGATGCCATCAAAGCCTGGTTGCTGAAAAAAGGAATTGCCCCGTCAAGAGTGATCGCCAAAGGGTATGGCGCTGCGCAACCCGTAGCGGATAATGATACCGATGAAGGAAGGCAGCTGAACCGCCGGACCGAAGTAAGAATTCTCTGATCGTTACGATTTTTTATCTTCTTCTGTAGTTTTCTCAATGCTTTTTTCTGTTGATTTTTTGTACCGGGATGCCAGTACTTCTGTTAGCAGGCATACAGATGAAACGAATGTGATAACCAGCAGGGAGTAACTCACCAACAACCCAAGTTTATTATTATTGATAGATGTTTTTCGCCATACCTGGTCAGCATTTTCGGGGCCGCCCTTGTCAATGATCAGTTGTTCAGGAGAAAGTTCTGTGCCTTTAGCTTTCTGGTATGCTTCCATATAGGATTTTGCGTTGTCCTGTAATTCATCTCCTTTCACATAGTATCCACCCTTTTTACTGACAATATCCTTGTAGTAGAAAGTATTATTATTAAATGTCTTAATAAAAAAATACATCGCTACCAGCATTAATAAAAAAAGGGCAAGGGAAATCATTTTTACCCTGTCCCTTGTTTTACGGGTCCATTTCAGTTTTAAGAAGAAACTGATCAGCAGGCTGATGACCAGGGAAATCAGCAGGCTGAGACCGATATAAGTCGATTTCAGTTCTTCAATATTCAGCAGGCTTGTTAATGCACCACCAAAGAGACCGAATATAGCCGTGATCAGGAATGCACGGTATTTTATCAGGTTTACCATAAGAAAATTTTACAATCAGGAATTTCTTGTGAGGAGCAGCCCTCTATTTCAGGACAAAAAAGAAGGTAGGCCTTATTGCCTTCAATAATAAACTGCTCACGGCTGTAACATCTCCAATACACTTTTTTTGTTGCCAGGTTAGTATACCGGAACACCCATTTTGTCACGGCGATTGTTGCTCCGGCTACTGAAACAGGGTCATTGTGATTGATAAATCCTCCGCAGTTGTTATTCTTACAGTCCCACCACGCATCAATAGGTGTCATCATAGCGAATGAGTATTGATCTGTCAGTTGTTCAAGCCTTCCATCCCTCGGCACAACAGCATAGATGTATATCTTTTTATTATCATCTTCTTCATCGTCAAAAAAGAACTCAGTTGCATCATTAAAATGATATTCATCTCCCGGCTGAATCGCTAAAGAAGCAATGCCGCTGCCTCTGCTGTTGCCGGCAGGATCATACTGCCAGGTGGTGCCCGGCGTTCTTTTTCCTGTAGGCCGGGTCTGGTCTGCATATTGTTTGAAAAGGGTAGTTTGTAAGGAAGAAACGGTTCTTGATGAGATCACTGCATCCAGTACTTTATTAATGGTAATCACCTGTTGCTCCAGCAGCTGCATTTTTCCCACAGAAAATTTTGTTGACTGGTTTGCATTATAATAGTTGTGAATGGTATTGAGCGATACATAGAATTCCTTAACCAGGTAAGTGGGATCAGCAACAAGCTTGATATCTTTTACATTGCTGACTCTTAAATTGAGCTGGTCGATCTGTTGTTTCAGGCGTACATGATCTGATCTGTTATATGTATTGAACTTTCGGAACTCACGATTAAGTTCTCTTCGCTCATACCTGGGTGCTTTTTCCATTTCGGGGATAAAAAGTGGAGTGCCATATTTGATAGAATCAGCACTGCTCAGGTGGGGATTCAGCAGTTTGATCAACGCTACCGATTCTTCATTCGGGATAATGTGGTTGGTTTTCAAGTAGCCAGTGACATAGGTTGTTTTCTCAAATTTCACCTTTTTAAGACTGTCTTTATTCTTTATGTTAGTACTCAACTCGGACATAAAGGTTTCCCAGAATGATGACTTCTTTCTTTCCTTCGCTGTGTCATTGACGGGAATATGTGTCCTGGCAGTGGGTGAATTCTGTGCCATTGAGCGATAGCTGCCGGTGTAAATCACCAGGCCAATAACAAGTGCTGCGATAAAAATATTTTTCATAAACATTTTTTTTCGCTGCTAAAGGAGCCATGCTTGTTAACCGGGAGTGGATCGTTTCCTAAGCTAAGACAATTTTTTGGGAAACAGCCTATCTTTTTGCAACAGGCATCTTTACTCACACAAATTGATCGTCTCAACCGATTGGGTGCTGAACCGTATCCGGTTGACCTTATTGGCCTTGTTAAAATACAGGATAAGTATGCCATAAGAAGTTTGATAGGCATCCCAGCTTACATCTTTGATCTTCGCATTGCCCAACCATTTAAACAGACCCATACGGCTGGCACCCAGCAGCGGAATACTCAGTTTGCCTTTGAAAGCCGGGCCGATCTCCACGTAATCTCTTTTGGTATAGAAATAAATATCCTTGTCTTTGTAGAACACAGTGCCACCGCATTTGGCAGAATCCGATTCGGCTTCTGCACTGGTAAAACAGGGAAATGCTTTTTTGATCTGCCCCTGAGTGGACCGGGCATCCAGGTCACCGATACGGCCATCCAAAATATCAATAGTAAAAGGAGGGCAGACCGGTGTTGTCTTTAACTGGGCTGTGGCCAGCAGGCAGCTGCATACTAAACCAGCAAGAGCGATGATCTTTTTCATGTGTCGTGTTTTAGTGAACGGGAATGGCTGGTGGTTTTTAGATGGCTTTGCTATACAAGCAAAATCCCTGCTAAACATTTCAAAAGAAGCGTTCTTTCGTAACTTTCTGCCATGGTCACCGTAGCTGCCGCAAGACAATTAGCGTTATCCCTGCCCGAAACGGAGGAGAAAAGCCACTTTGAAAAACCTGATTTCCGGGTGAAGAATAAAATATTCGCCACGATCAAAGCCGATAAACAGCTGATGATGGTAAAGCTCTCTGCTGTGGACCAGTCTGTTTTTTGTTCTTTTGATAAGGCGGTCATCTATCCCGTACCGGGAGGCTGGGGACGGCAGGGTGCCACTTATATTGAACTGAAGAAAGTAAAGAAAGCCATGTTGCTGGATGCACTGACCATGGCCTGGAAGCAGGTGGCACCTAAAAAAATGGTTGCAAAATATTTTGATTGAATACGGGAAGGATTTTATTTCAGTCTCTCCAGAACACCTTTCCGCTTTACAATATTTTTATAGTCCCACTGGATCTTTTCCGATTTTTTCAGCCAGCGTTTCAGGTCTTTGGTATTCACCTGTTCAGCAGCGGTGTACCGTATTTCAGCGGCTTTAAAACTACCCTCGTTTTGTAAACCCTCTTCTTCAAACGACTGGCCGCTCCAGAATAAAAGCCGGATACAGTTCTTCAGTTTACTGTAGCCCACCACCGGGTTTCCGTCCAGGAACCAGACCGGCTGTGCATGCCAGATCTTGTTCTCCGCTTTCGGCAACGCCACATCAATTTCTTTGGCCAGCAACTGGCATATCTCTTTGTCAGCTTTTGATTGAGTGTTGTTATAGGCTTGTATGTCTTTATTCATTATTGGTAGTTGCAAGCAGTAGAAGATGAGTTATACGTTTGGGTGCTTTCAATAGCCGATGTTTTTATTGCTTTAGGCAAGAAATTTACACAGCAAGGCATGCATTTAAAAAAATAACTGGTTTCGGGCATCATCACTGTATACAGCCTTTTAATCATTTCTCCTACCGAACGACAAAGGACGTGAAAGCCGGAGTGAGAATAAATTGAGTGACGGATCAACCGATACAAAAACACGTTGGTAACGAAGCCCAATATTTAATGCGAAACTTCCAGGGAAAATATACCCAACACCAACTCCTGTAGTAAATCCCTTTACCTGCTGTTCAAGCCAACCGCCATTTCCATCGGGAATCGGAGAACCAAATTCATTATATTTTTGAATATCGGTGCCGCCAATATTATAACCTGCATTGGGCTCCAGGTAAAATCCAGATCCACCTTCCTGTAACATATGCCTGTAGCCAACCAGGAAGGGAACTATGGCAACATTGTTTTCGTCTCTTTTAAAATAATAAAAGCCGGCTTCAGCCGTAATGGCCCCGGTTTCTGATACTGGTAACGCAAAATTTAAAAAAGCACCAAACCCAGCAGCAGAGAATTCTTTTGAATTGAGGTATGCAACTTCAACCTGGGCATTCGCTTGGATGTAGTGAGATGAAAGAAATAGAAAAAGAGTAAATAATTTCTTTTGAACCTGCATAAGATTTTTTTTGGTTTAAATGGTAATAATTGTATTGCAGAAAAAGCAACGGCTAAATATACTATGTGGCTATTGAAATTTCAAGAGTCACTCACAATTTTTTGAAATGCTGCGTTACTTTTATAACCTGCATCAGCTTTTAGTCTATACTTTTTTGCCTCATTAACCCTTCACTTCATTCTCCAGTGGCAACCCGCTTTCAAAATCGCTCAGATTTTTCAAAGTTACCAGGGCAATTTGTTCTAAGGCTTCTTTGGTAAAAAATCCCTGGTGGGAAGTGATGAGTACATTGGGAAAACTGGTGAGCCGGGCAATCACATCATCTTGCATGATGCTGCCGGAAAGATCTTTGAAGAATAATTTCTCTTCCTGCTCATACACATCAATACCGAGATAACCGAGTTGTTCTTTTTTCAGGGCTTCCACGGCATCAGCCGTATTGATCACCGCCCCGCGGCTGGTATTGATGAGCATCACGCCTTTTTTCATTTTGGCAAAGGAATCCTTGTTCACCAGGTGTTTGGTTTCCGGGAGTAAAGGACAATGCAGCGAGATGATATCGCTTTCCTGCCAGATGGTATCCAGTGTTGTATAGACCACACCAGCTTTGATCATTTCTTCAGAAGGGTAGAGGTCATGTGCCAGGATCCGGCAGCCAAAGCCCAGCATGATACGGCAAAAACAACGGCCGATGATACCCGTACCGATCACCCCCACTGTTTTACCATGCAGGTTAAAACCCAGTAAATTCTCCAGCGAAAAATTGCTGTCCCGCACCCGGTTATAAGCCTTATGAATTTTCCGGTTCAGCGTCAGGATGAGAGCCGCCGCATGCTCCGCCACCGCTTCGGGTGAATAGGCGGGCACCCGTACCACTTTGATGTTATTGGCAGCAGCGGCCGCCAGGTCAACATTATTAAAACCGGCACAGCGAAGGGCGATGATCCTGATGCCGTTGGCCGCCAGTTGTTCAATCACAGCAGCATTGGCTTTATCATTTACAAAAAGACAGACCGCATCATGGCCCTGGCTTAAAGCAACGGAATTTTTATTCAGCGATACATCAAAATAGGTCAGTTCGTGACCGGTTGTATTGAAACGGTCGAAGTATTCCCGGTCGTATGATTTGGTACTGAAGAAAGCTGTTTTCATGATAAAGTGGATGGTTATTGTGGAAGGGTGAAGATAGGAAGCAATCAGTATTGGGCATAACTTATTAGGTGAGGATTTGTCGTGGTAAAGAGCAACAGTTTGTATAAGTCCAATTAATACTCAATTAAACCATAAAAAAAATGACTTTTGCTTGGTTTTTTACACTGTTCATGGTAGCAGCGGTAATCGATTTATTTTACTCCCGAATTATCGCCGTAAACAGATACAATGTCGTTGAGTCCAGCTACCGCTTGAAATATATAGGTTTGATCAGATGTAAGCTCAAATACTAACTCATTGTCTTCATGAAGTCGTTCTTTATACGATCCTTTGGCAATTACATGCCCCAGACCATCGAATAAAACATCCATTTTCAAGTTGCCTTCATAGGAAGAGAGAGTGGCGTTGCCTTGTAAGGTTTCATAACATATACTCAATTGCTCAGCGAAATTAAATAATTCGCCGGTTGAAATATATAGATCGCCTCTCACAGAATAATTTGAGCTAATAATCTCTACTGTGCTTTTGGTGTCATATCCACCCCAAGGTGAAGTGGTCTTAGGAAAGCCTAATACTTCAACTATCTTCAAAGAAAAGTGGCCATTATCGGCTTTTAAAATAAATTCATCTTCATAATCTCTTTCCATATTCAGGTTGTATGGCTGCTAATGCCTGTTAGGCGAAGTTTATTTTGTCGAATTTGTCTTTAATTTCTAACATTTTAATGGAAGGTATTTTGTCTTGATGAGTATTAAAAATATTGCCTGTCAAAATCTCCTTATCTATTGCTTTTATTATTGTCAATTCTTCTTTGCTCCAAAGTTTTCTAAACCAAATCTTAGCTACAAAGACTAATGAAAGCCATTCATCTTTCCAAGTTTCATTATACCATGGATGCCCAGCCTTGTCAATTTTACTTATGAGGTCAATTATTCTTGATTTTAACACTTTTCCTCCTTCACCGTCAAGTCCATCCATTGTGATAATCTCTATAGCGATTTTTTTAAAAATGACAATGTTGGATGTTGAGTGCTTTTCAGACAGCCTCTGTATTTGTCCCAACAATCCATCACTTAAATGTTTGATTTTGTATTTTGTTGAAAGCAAGTCTTTGCATAATTCATAAAAACGACATTTATTTTTTCGTCCTGCTTGATAACCGGTAATAAAACTTTGGATATTATGGATGTCGACGGGATAAATGTACATACCAGTTCTTGTAACAAAATGAAGTAAAAATATTTTGTCGTCTTTTGTCATTGAAATAATAGATATATCTAACTAATTGTGCCTAGCACATAAATTTACGCCGCTCAATCTCAAATTTCAAAGATTAGGGGATTTTAAAACCAAGTTTTTAATCCTTAGATTTTTTAGTGTAGTAATTTTCTCTTAGTACCCAACAGCGGGTATAAAAACCTCTTGGTTTAGTATTACTTTTAAGCAAATAACCCACCATGCTTTATTTACTCGATGCCGGCGGAGCCAGTCTGTATTATTTTTTCTTTGCCTTGTTTGTTGCCTTTGTACTTTTTGCCATCCTGGCCGAGGCCGTGGTCATGATACTGATGAAGTACAATATAAAATTCAAAAAGGCCTTACTGGATTCCTTCCTGGCCAACCTGGCTACATTTACGCTTGGTTTTGTACTGATTGAATTTGTAAGTGATTTTTTTAATTCCACTGAATTGTTCAACCTCTTTGTACTGTATATCATCTCGGTACTGATGGAATGGGGCGTTCTGTATCTTCTGAACAGGGCCAAACCGGCTAAGCAAAGTTTTGTGGTAGCGGTAGTGATGAACGTTCCCACCTATGCCTTCCTGGTACTAATCGGCATGGGAAGATGAACCGGAAAGCGGTCATACTATTCCTGGCACTGGGGCATGGACTGAATGATCTTATTGCCGGTTATTTTCTCGGCAATTTGGTGCAATTGAATGCAGACCTCTTTCAAATAAGCCTTGGCCTTTTCCTGTATAACTTAATTGCTTTTGGAGGCCAGTACCCGGTTGCCCTGTGGCTGGAAAAATGGAAACAACCCAAACGGTTTTTACTGCTGGCTTATGGATTGAATGTATTGGCGGTTATTTTTTTCCTGCAGGCACCGCAATTATCCATTGTGCTGGCCGGGGTGGCTTCGGCTATCTATCATGTGGCAGGCGGAACGGTATGTGCCCGGCAAAATAAAGCTGCGGATATCGGTTTGTTTGCCGCACCGGGTGTAGTGGGGTTGATAGCGGGTGGTTACTGGGCTTATGCCGGTGCTGATATCTGGCTGTACCTGCTTGTAGCAGCATCTCTTTTCCTGGGTGGAGTATATTTTATACCGGTAAAGGATGCAGATAAAAAACATTTAGTTCAGTCAACTTCTGCACCAGCCCTCTCACTTGACCGGCACGATATCATCATGATCATTTTGCTGACAGTCATCTCTCTCCGTTCGGTGATCTGGAATATCTTCCAGCTCCTTCACGAAAAAGATTATCACTGGCTGATCGCTATTGCTGCTGCCGCTTTTATCGGTAAGATAGCCGGGGGCTGGATCGCTGACCGGGTAGGATGGCGCTTATATACGCTGGTGTCGCTGGCGGCAGCCACCCCGCTGCTGAATTTCTTTAAAGATGAATTATTACTCTTCTGTATCGGTATCGGGTTGCTGCAATCGGGTATTCCTGCCACTACTTCCTTACTTATTCATACCATGAAGGGAAGAACAGAACAAGCTGTCGGGCTATCATTTGGGACAGCCATTATACTTGGGGCTCTTGTGTTTTACAGTCCCCTGCGGCCCTGGTTATTTTCGGCAGCCGGTGGCTGGATAGTGGCGGTGCTTCTACTGGTTCTTATCGCCTTTTTAAAGCCGTGGCAAAAAAAATTTTTAATTCCCTGAAGCCTGTAAATCAGCCTGCTTGCCGGCTACAGGTCTATCCCCGTTTTTGGTTATTCGGGGACTGTTCCGGAAAGCATTAATTTACAAGGGAACGGCAACCTTTTATCCCCGTTTCCCGATAAGGCTGATGAAACCCGATCAATATTTGCTTTCAGCTGAGGAATTGACCTACCATGTCGGGGCTTGTGCCCTGAATAAAAGAGAGAGCCAGAAAATCATCTACAACTCTTTCTATGGCTATGCTATGGCCATCTGCGACCGTTACACCAACAATGTTGATGATGCTGTGGAGATACTGAATGATGGATTCCTGAAAGTGTTCCGGGAAATACATCATTATAGTCCTGCTTATGCGGATGTGGTCAGCTCCTTCAAAGGCTGGCTGCGGAAGATCATGGTCTATACCGCCATTGATCATTTCCGGAAATACCATAAGCAACGGATGATAACGGATATTGACCCGGTGATCATGCAGGTGCCGGCCAAAGGAGAAGATGCGGTGGATAAGCTATCGTATGATGAGATCATCCGGGGTATACAGGACCTCTCGCCGGGATACAGGACAGTGCTGAACCTGTTTATCATTGACGGGCTCAGCCATGATGAAATTGCTGCGCAACTGGGCATTTCAACGGGTACATCCAAATCGAATTTGTCCAAAGCCCGGAGACAGTTGCAAAAGATATTATTTAAACAAAATCAAACAGAGGAAGCGAAAAATGCAGTTTGAAGATTTTGATAACAGGATAAAGGATGCGGCAGACAACCATCACCCGACCTACGATGAAAAAGCCTGGGATAAGATGGAAGCACTGCTGGATAAGCATATGCCCCAACAGGAGAAAAAAAGAAGACGTTTCTTTTTCTTCTGGTTGTTTGCATTGTTATTACTGGGTAGCGGAGCTGCCTGGCTGTTCATTGATAAACCATGGAAGAAGGAAGAGCCGGCAACAGCTGTTGCCAGTACAGGCCCTGAAAAGAATACTAATGGAACAGTTACTCCTGGTTCAACGGCAAGTACAGCAACTAAAAATGAAACAGCCACAACTCCTGTAAAGGATGCCACTACTAACACCAATACAAATGCTGAAGGAAATTCAGTTACCACAACAACTGATACCGATAAGAAAGTAGTTGAACCAGCAGGTGCAGGATCATTGAGTGAGAAAAAGCGGGTTGTACAACCTGCAAGGATTGGTTTGAATAATGAAGCAGAACAAGTCATTACGACAAGTTCTTCTGGCATTGGCAAAAAGAAAAAGACTACTAAAGCGACACCGACAGATGATAAAGCAATTGTTTCCGCTAACGATCCTGATAAAATTGCTGACCAGGTGACTATGCAGAAAAAAGAAACCCCTTCAACGAACAAAACAGCTGAACCTGCAACGGCTGTTACGGAAAGCAAGTCTGCCAATAACACCATTGAACCGGTAGCAGTGAGTGAAGAGAAAAAACAGGAAGTCAATAAACCTGCTGAGGAAAAGATAACAGCACCGGTTGTTCCGGAAAACAACCTTGTAAAAGAGGAAGCAAAGAAAAAGAAACGGACGAATTCATTCTTTCTCAGTTTGTCAGCCGGCCCTGATGTGAGTGCAGTAGGTACCAGCAAGATCGGTAAAACAAGATTGCTTACAGGTGCGGGACTTGGATATACGTTCAATAATCGCCTGACGGTAAGAACTGGTTTCTATATGACGGATAAAATATACACTGCTGCGCCCAAAGATTATAAACCTGAAGTCCCAGTTCCCGGTGCCCAGTATCTTACAAAGATCGGTGCTGATTGTAAGGTGTACGAGATACCGTTGAGCCTTACCTATAACTTCAGCCGTTCTGCAAAACAGGGAATCTTTGCCGGGGCAGCTGTTTCCTCTTTGTTCATGAAAAAAGAAACTTATCAATATGTGTATGATTATCCCGGGCAGCCTACTTATACCTATACCAAATCATACAGCAATGAGAATAAGCACTTCTTCTCTATATTAACCTTGTCTGCAGGGTACCAGCGCAAGCTTACTAATTTCCTCTCTGTTGCAGCGGAACCTTATTTGAAATTGCCTCTTACAGGTGTGGGGCATGGTAAAGTGAAGTTGAGTGGAGGAGGAGTCCAGTTTTCTTTTCTGGTCAGTCCTTTTGCAAAGGCCAAAACCAAAACAACAGGAACAAAATAATTATAACCATAGACCTTTACCAACCGGGGCCATCTTTTGGATGGCCTCTTTTATTTGCCCCAGCGGAATGTTTTAATATCAATACCAGCCAGGTCCAGTACCCGGTCAACAACAGTGGCGGCTACTTCTTCGATGGTCTGAGGTTTGCTGTAAAAGGAAGGAGTGGCCGGGCAGATAACTGCTCCTGCAAGGGTCAGAGTTTCCATATTGCGGATATGAATAAGATTATAGGGAGTATCACGGACCACACAGATTAGCTTTCTTCTTTCTTTCAATACCACATCAGCAGCACGGGTGATCAGGTCGTTGGACATACCCGAGGCAATGCGTCCTAAGGTTCCCATGGAGCAGGGTATGATGATCATCGTATCGTATTGTCCCGAACCCGATGCAAAGGGAGCCATGAAATCAGTAGTGGAATAAAATTTAATTGGATAATCAGCATATGCTTTGTTGTCAAGCTCTGTTTCCCATACCAGTTTTGCATTCTCGGTCATCACTACCGACAACTCATTCCATTGTTCTTTGGCGGCAACCAGCTTGTCGAGCAGGTTTTTTGCATAGATGGAACCACTGGCACCGGTGATGGCAATAACTATTTTTTTCATGCTGTTATAACTGTTCAAAGCGGCTAAAAGTTGAGGGAAGTTAGCTGAATTTGCGCAAACGTTTGCTTATGATCCTTGTAGTTGTAAATCTACAAGCCTTGTTTAATTTAACTACAAAGATCATTGTTGAGCCATTGAGGTCAATCAAATATTCTCATTTCCTGCTGTTTATTAGTCATTTCGGCCAAAAAATTACAGCCAAATGTTTTGTGTTATGATATTAATAACGATATTAGCAATGAATTTTCATAGGATAAGGTTTAATGGTTAATGGTTTTTGATTAGGGCCCCCGACTTTCGAGTCGGGGTTCTTTTTTACCCAACGAGTTTAAGGTTCTGATATTCCCATAAAAAAGCATCCCGGTTACTACCGGGATGCTTTTCTTTTTTTTAAGGGCTTAATAAGTTAAAAAGCCTTGGGTTGTTTGGCCTGTTTGGCGGGTTGCTGGGTATTGGAATTACCCATATTTTCCAGTATCCAGTTGGTCATTTTACTCCAGAGATGGAACGTGGTATTATCCAGTCCCCCTGATATGCCGTGATTCTTGTTGGGATAATAAGCACTTTCAAAATCAATATTGCTTTTTACCAGGGCGGTGATCATTTGTGTGGCATTCTGGAAATGCACATTATCATCTGCCGTGCCATGAACGATCAGGTATTTCCCTTTGATCTTATCGGTAAAATTGATCGGTGAGTTATCATCGTAGCCTTTTGCATTTTCCTGTGGCGTCCGCATATACCGTTCTGTATAGATATTATCATAGAAACGCCAGTTGGTAACAGGTGCAACAGATACAGCAGCGCTGAACACATCATTGCCTTTGGTGATCGCTAAGGCACTCATGAAACCACCATAGCTCCAGCCCCAGTGACCGATATTGTCTTTATCCACAAAAGACATATTGCCGAGGTATTTAGCCGCATCGATCTGGTCTTCGATCTCAAACTTGCCCAATTGCAGGTAGGTTTTCTTTTTAAATTCTTCACCACGGTAACCGGTACCGGTATTGTCAACACTCACCACAATGAAACCTTTTTGTGCCAGCAACTGGTGCCACATACTTACGGCACCAAAACGATTGGCTACCTGTTGTGAACCCGGGCCACCATAGTTGCAGAACAAAACCGGATATTTTTTGGAAGCATCAAAATTAGCAGGTTTCAGCATCCAGCCGTTGAGGGTATCGCCTTTGCTGTTCGGTACTCGAATGAATTCTGCTTTACCGATAGCATATTCATCCAGTTTTGTTTTCAGTTTGTTGTTTTCATTCAATGTCTTTACCAGTTTGGCACTGATATTTTTCTTTTTATCAACCACAATATCATTCAGCGTTACCACCTGCGGTGTATTGAGATCGGAGCGGTAATCCTGGAACTGTGTAAAGCTTTCGTTTAATTCAGTGCGATGCCATGCTTCACCCTGTGTGAGCTGGTAAGTTTTCTTTCCGGTGAAATCGGTTACAAACAGGTTGCGGTCCATCGGGCGGGGATAGGCCATTGTATAATAAATGCGTTTGTTCACTTCATCCACGCCATTCACTTCTGTTATTTCATAATTGCCTTTGGTGAGCTGAGTTTTTGTTTTACCATCCAGGCTGTAGAGGTATAAATGACGATAGCCATTCATTTCACTGGTAAAAAGATAATTCTTACCATCCTTCAGGAACCACCAGTCATCATTGATCTCCACAAAGTATTTATTTTTCTCTTCGTATAAAACTGAACTGGCACCTGTTTGAGCATTCGTTTGTAACAGTTTCAGGTCATCCTGGTGACGGTTCATCCAGTACACTACGAGGTTGTTATCATCTTTGGTCCATTTGATGCGGGGAATATAGATATCACCCTGTTCGTATTGCGCCTTTACATCCTTGTTATTTGCTACGTCGTAAATATGTATTTCCACTTTGGAATTTTCTTCACCGGCTTTGGGGTATTTATAAGTGTATTGCTTGTTATATGTATTGTCAAATTGGGTGAACTGGTATTCCTTCACTTTGCTTTCATCAAAACGGTAATAAGCAATATAATTTCCTTTCGGGCTCCATTCATAAGCACGGGTGAATTCAAATTCTTCTTCGTATACCCAGTCGCAGTTGCCGTTGATGATCTCATTCCACTTACCATCCGTGGTAACAGCTCTTGAACTGCCGGTGGCAATATCGTAGAGGTAAAGATTGTTATTCTTTACATAGGCTATTTTACTGCCATCAGGGGAAAAGCTGGGGTGCAGGACTTTCTCTGCATCCAGCTTCTTTGTTTTTTTGGCAATGATGTCATGCAGGTAAGCCGTGGCTTTGGAAGAACGGCGGTAAATGGACTCACGGCCAGTGAAAACCAGTACTCTTTTTTTATCATCACTTACTAAATGATCGCCCAGCGGAATGGGTTTCCCGGCTTCATCCTTTACATCACTGGCCTTAACAAGGCTGTCAATATCTTCCCCGGCAAAACCGGGAACAAACTCGCCGCGGAAAGTACCTTTCTTATAAATGTCTTCGAGAGTGATCTGTTTTTGCTGGGCAACTGCCAGTACAGGGATCAAAAACAGCAGCAGAAATAGCTTACGCATCATGATTGATTTTTAGACTATAAATGTACTGGAAACAAGTCAAAAGGACTTGCCGTACAAATAAAAAGACGGAACCCACAAAGGTGGTTCCGTCCTATAGAAAGTAAGAGCATTTTACTTTGTTTCAGCCATATCAGGGATTGCTTCCACTTTGTATTCCCCGGCATCCAGTTTTTTCTTGGTTTCGGAAAATGCTTTCAGTGTCAGTTCAATATCCTCGTCATTATGAATGGCAGAAGGAATGAGGCGGTAAATGATATGTCCTTTTGGAATAACAGGATATACCACGATAGAAGCGAAGATGCCATAATTCTCCCGCAGGTCCATCACCATCGCTGTAGCTTCAGGCACATCACCTTTCATATACACGGGTGTAACTACTGAATCAGTATTGCCAATATCAAATCCTCTTTCTTTTAAACCATTCTGCAGTTTTGTAGCATTGCTCCAGAGATTGGCCTTCAGTTCAGGATGATTACGCAGCAGTTCCAGCCGTTTCAGGTTACCCACCACTAATGGCATCGGTAAACTCTTGGCGAATATTTGTGAACGGATATTATAGCGGATAAAATCAATGATCTTTTTATCACCGGCTACAAATGCACCGATAGAAGCCATTGATTTGGCAAACGTGGAGAAATAAAGATCAATTTTATCCTGTACACCTTGTTCTTCACCGGCACCGGCACCTGTTTTTCCCAATGTTCCAAAACCATGTGCATCATCCACTAATAAACGGAACTGGTATTTATCTTTTAACGCAGCGATCTCTTTTAATTTACCCTGGTCACCAGCCATACCAAATACACCTTCCGTGATCACCAATATTCCACCGGCTTTTTGTTTTTCTATTAACGCAGTTGCTCTTTGTAATTGTTTTTCGCAATCTTCCAGGTCATTATGCTTGAATACATAGCGGTGGCCGGGATGTAAACGAACGCCATCAATGATACAGGCATGGCTTTCGGCATCATATACGATCACATCATGACGGCTGCACAGCACATCAATGATGCTGACCATTCCCTGGTAACCATAGTTCAGCAGGGCAGCATCTTCTTTTTGTTCAAAAGCAGCTAATTCGGCTTCTAGTTGTTCATGCAGGTTACTGTTGCCACTCATCATCCGGGCACCCATCGGGTAGGCAAGGCCATAATCGGCAGTGCCTTGTGTGTCTGCTTTCCTTACTTCAGGATGGTTAGCGAGGCCAAGATAATTGTTCAGGCTCCATACGATCATGTCTTTGCCACGGAATTTCATGCGGCTGCTGATATCACCTTCCAGTTTTGGGAAAGCAAAATAGCCATGAGCCCTTTCACGGTGCTGGCCAAGCGGGCCGGCATTCTTCAATAAACGTTCAAAAATATCTGCCATATTATTTGTTTGTTACCTGTGAATAAACTGGCGCAAAGGTAAGGTTTTCAGCGTTTTGGAGAGCATGAACTTTAATAACCTTAGTAGTTTGGGAATGAGAGATTTAGCAAATTGCTTCCCGGTTTTATACCTGCTGGTGGGTATTGTTATGGCCTGGCTATTCGCTATGTTTACACGAATAAAAACTTCACAATGAAAAAATCCGGACTACTTGCGGTTGCCTTACTGGCAACTGTACTCACCAACTTTATTATTGCTCAAAAAACGCCTGTTAAAGTCATCACTTTGCAAATGCCCGGCGAGGATGGCAGCAATGCCGGTGCCGTGGTATGGCACCCCACACTAAAAAGATATTATACATCCATGATCGGGAATGCCATATACCCCTTGGCGATGTTTGATGCCAAAGGAAAAATGATCGGCGAAGAAACGGAAGCGGGTCATGACTTGCGGGGTATGTGGTTTAACCCGGCTACAAAAAATATTGAATTCAATTGTTACGATGAGGGAGGCATTGGACACCTCGTTCTTGATAAGGACGGTACAATTTCAGAAGCTTTGATCGACGTGGAAGGAATGAACCAACCCACTGCCCAATCAGTCGGAGTGTATTATAAAAATGGTAACCGGGTTTTATATTTTAATGAATTAGCAGAGGCCGTGTTGTATGATAGTAAAACAGGTGAATCAGTAAAAACGCTTGTAAAGATTTACCTGGGATGCAAAACCAAACAAGAAGCAGACGAACAAACAGAGGATGATCTGTTGGATGAGGAAGAGATACGGAATGTGTCCACTGTGCAATACACAGGAATCGCCAAACAGGAACTCGCTATCCTGAATGTAGAAGACCATAAAATAGAACTCTATGATCAGAAAACAGGGTTAATGACCCGGGAGATCAAGTTGCCCGAAGAACTTTCGCTGCAGCTGAACTTCAACTTTTGCTATAATAATGGTATCTGGTGGTTCTTTAATAAGGAAGCCAGGGAGTGGGTTGGTTATAAATAATTATACCAGTTGAAAAATTCTTAACCCTGAATAAACGCCGTTTTATTCAGGGTTCTTTTTTGGACAAAAAAATCCCGTCTGCTTTCGCAAACGGGATTTTTATAAGCAATTGGTTTGTTGCAGTAGCGATTATGGGAAGATCCCCAGTTCAGCGTAGCTGGTGCCCACCTTGTTGATCGCAACAACATAAGCCGCTGTACGCATGTCCGGAATCTCGGGATTTGCTTTCCAGGCATTCATGATCTCGTGTGTGGCAGAGATCATGGTTTCTTCCAGCCCGCTGTACACCAGGTCCACTTCATCAGCTCCGTGTACGATATACTCTTTATCTTTTTCACTCATCTTTTTACCAGACAATGATTCCATCTGGTTAACGATCTGTGTATTCATGTTCTCATTGAAACGTTTTTCCATTCTTCCGTAACGGACATGGCTCAGGTTTTTCAACCATTCAAAATAAGAAACAGTAACACCACCTGCGTTCAGGTACATATCTGGAACCACGATAATTCCTTTTTTAGCAAACACATCATCTGCATCGGGAGTCAACGGTCCATTGGCAGCTTCACCGATCAGTTTGGCTTTAACCCTTGGGGCATTCTCCCCATCAATCACATTTTCTAAGGCCGCAGGAATAAGAATATCACATTCCATTTCCAGTGCATCTGTATTCTTTGCAAAATTGGTAGCTCCCGGGAAATTCAAAATAGAACCGGTTGCTTTGCGGTGATTGAAGACAGCATCCACATCCAGTCCCTTATCATTCATGATAGATCCTTCGTATTCAGCCAAACCAATGATAATAGCACCTGCATCCTGGAAGAATTTAGCAGAGTGGTATCCCACATTACCCAATCCCTGTACCACCACTCTTTTACCTTCCACACCTACCGGCATGCCAAGACGTTTCATTACATCCGGCATATTACACACTTCACGCAGCCCGAAGAAAACGCCCAGGCCTGTTGCTTCGCGACGGCCGCGGACACCGCCTTGGGTTACCGGTTTACCCGTTACACAACCAGCAGCATCAATTTCACCCGGGTGCATGGCACTGTAGGTATCGAGTATCCAGGCCATTTCTCTTTCGCCCGTTCCGTAATCAGGAGCAGGAACATCTGTTCCCGGCCCGATAAATTTTTTCTTAATCAGTTCTGCTGTATAACGGCGGGTGATTTTCTCCAGTTCGTAAGGAGAGTATTTTCTTGGATTGATCTTGATACCACCTTTGGCACCACCAAATGGCACATTCACAATGGCACATTTATAGGTCATCAAAGCAGCAAGTGCCATTACTTCGTCCTGGTTCACTTCTGCCGCAAAACGGATACCGCCTTTGCAAGGTGTTTTGTGATGGGAGTGCTGTACCCGGTATGCTTCGATCACTTCAATACTTCCATCATCTCTTTTTAATGGAAAACGCATTTGGAAAACAGCGTTACATTCCCTGATCTGTTCAAGGATACCCGGATCCCATTTTGTGAATTTGGAGGCTTTGTCAAAGCTTCTTTCGACAGCGCCGAAGAAACTGTAATGTTTGTCTGACATGAGTTGAAATTTAATTTAGCAATTTGCAATCGTTGATATAAGCAGAAATAATACCTGTGAAGCAGGGCATTATTTCATAAAGGGAGATTAATTTTCTTTTTCCAGTTTGCTGATCTTGCGATCCAGTCTTACCACGTACAGCACCAGGCCAATCAGGATGGTGAGCATAACGGCCACCACCACATAGATCCTTCCGTTGCTGCGCATCTGGTCGGCCATTTCCACGGGCTTACCCTGTGCAAAACTGGCAACAGACAACAATAGTATGGTCAAAAGCAGTGTTATCTTTTTAAGAATACTCATTGCATCATCTTTTTTTCTTTAAGTAAGCTCAAACGTATTTTGATCGTGGTGATCCAGACCGCTAATAACGTCCAGCCAATAACGGCCGGGTAAAAAACGATCCGCATACTGCTATCTATATCGCTTGTATTGAGTGCAGGGTTTCCTTCCCGTCCGGGGTGCAGGCTCGGTAATATCCTGGGAAGTATCCAGATGGAGGGGAAAAGCATCGCATAAGCAAAGATGTTGTACACCGCACTGATCCTTGCCCTTTTGTCCATATCATTAATAGAATCACGGAGCACCAGGTAGGCAAAATAGATCAGCAGGCCAATAGCGGCCCCGATCAGTTTGGGCTCTCTTGCCAGTGCACTGAAAGATTCAAAGGCAGGATTGTTAGGGTCAGCCCAGGTATAACTCATCCAGATGGCCCCGGTCACATAACCCAGTATGCCCATTACAATACCCACCACGGCATACTGTCGGGCATAGATATCGTACTTATGGTTAAAGGTCCGCAGGTAACGAACCGCATTCACCACCGAAATGGTAAACAGGATCATCATCGCAAACCACATACAAACATGGAAATATAAATTACGGATCGTTTCCTGCAGGGCGGGAAGACGGGGTACTTCCGTAAGAAGGCCGGCAGTAAATGTGTATACTAATAAGATAACACTTACGATCTTCCACCAGGACTTGTACATATAGTTTTTTTCGTCGGTCATTGGGCAGCCAAAAGGAAGGCTTACAGGCTAAAGTGAAGCAAAAATAAGGGGAAAAGGGAATATCAAACAGAAGAACATTACTACCGGGACATGATGTTGGTATTACACGTCTGGTTGCTGTTGCAATGTATCAGTCTTTCCAGAGAAATGGAAACAGGATAACAGCCAGCAGGATAACCATTATATCAAGAGCCACTAACAACAGAACAGTATTAAGTGGGATCGTTAATAAAGGAGCAAAAGCTGCATTGGATAAACGCATCAGCAATAAAAGCTGTGGTAAAATAATCGGGAAACCCAGTACCGCCATGATGGCCGCATTTTGTTGTGCTTTGGCTGCTATAGCAGCTAAAAAGGTAAATACAAGGCTGAGACTCCAGCCACCGAGTAATACCAGCCCTACAAATGGCCCCACTTTATTGATGGGGCTTCCGAGGAAAAGACTGAATAATAAGAGACTCAGCATGCTCATGGCCAGCATCAGCAGGGAGTTGAACATCAGTTTGGCCAACACAAAATCACGGGGGCTGGCAATGGAATAAAAATAAAGCATGCGACCACGACTTTCCTGTAAAAAGCTTTTGGCCACCGCATTTATGCATATGAATAGCTGGATCACCCAAAAAAGGCCATTCCATACTTTGGCTTCCGGCTCGTTTATGGCCATGTACAACACAAAGATGGTAGCCCCGATATACAGTAAGATGCCGTAAAAGCTGTATTGCTGTCTCACTTCCAGCAAAAGATCTTTTTTAAAAAGGGTATATATCTGGCGAAAGGCAGTCATATTATTTTTCATTATAGCATTTCCGGCAACGGGGTTCATAAGCATCAGTGGCGCCCAGCATCACCTGGTCTTCATTAGGAATTTTACGATAGGAGTAATTAGCAATATTACCGCACTGCATACAAATGGCGTGGAGCTTGGTCACATAATCCGCTTTGGCCATGATAAAGGGCATCTGGCCAAAAGGTTTGCCGAGATAATCCATATCCAGGCCTGCCACAATGACCCGGATACCTTTGTAGGCCAGTTCGTCACAAACATTGGCAATCTCCTCGTCAAAGAACTGTGCTTCATCAATGCCGATCACATCCACATCATTGGCCATCAGCAGTATCTTCTGGGAATTATCAATCGGTGTTGACTGGATCGCATTTGTATCATGCGATACGATCTTCACTTCGTCATAGCGGATATCAATTGCCGGTTTGAAGATCTCCACTTTCTGGTTAGCGATCTTCACTCTTTTCAGGCGGCGGATCAGTTCTTCGGTCTTGCCACTGAACATAGAACCGCAGATCACTTCGATCCATCCACGGCGTTCACCACTGATATTAGGTTCAATAAACATTGTTAAGATTTATTTTCCTTATCTCTTAATAAGTATTCTGGTAAAGTATTTGTAATTTCAAACCACCCCAACAGGCGGCCAAAAGTAGCACAATGGAACGAATAGAAGCACTGATACAGCAACTTAAAGAACAATTTGATCAGAAAGCTGACCCCGGTCAGTTGCAAAGAACGGTACAAATGCTCCAGCAGGAAATAGCCAAGCTGCAAACTCCCGGTCCGAAAACATTAGGCACTTCCAAAGTGGCGGTCATGATGCCGGCTTCCATGAATATGCCGGCACAATACGAAAAATTTGCCCCCAAACCTGTGGCAGAAGAAATACCAGCGGTGAAGGAAGTAAAGGAAACGCTGCTGGTGGATGAAGGTACCATATCAGTAGTACAGAAAAACGGTCAGCTCGATATGCTCTTTGATCCGATGACTGAAATCCCGACCTTATCGCACCAGCCAAAAGAAGTAAATGATGCCGGTTTGCAGCAGGAATCACTGAACGATAAACTGAAACATGGTAAAACGGAACTGGTGGAAGTATTGAAAGAAACGCCGATCAAGGATCTTCGAAAGGCGATTGGCATCAACGACCGGTTCTTATTCATCAATGAACTGTTCCGGGGCGATGAAGCCATGTATGAACGCAGTATCAAAACGATCAATAGCTTTAATATTTATCCCGAAGCAGAATACTGGATCAGCCGGGAACTGAAAGTGAAAATTGGCTGGAGTAATGAAAATACTACCGTGCAGCACTTTGATCAGCTGGTCAAAAGACGTTTCTCCTGAATGAACTGGAGAATTTTTTGGGTAGCTCCTTTATTGGATCGTACAAAATCTCCTGCTGCCTTGCACCTGAAAGTATACTCCCTTTTATCGGTTAACAAAGCTTCAATCAATTGCTGCAGCAGTACTCCGTCTTTTTTTTCATCGGTAAAAGAGATAGCACCTCCTGCTTGTACCAGTCCCACTGCCTCTGTGTATTTGTGAAAATAAGGTCCGAATAAAACGATCTTGTTATACACCGCAGCTTCCAGCACATTATGAACACCATTTGTTTTTAAACCACCGCCGACATAAGTGATATCTGCATATTTGTACAATTTTGATAACATCCCTACATTATCAATAATAAGGCAACTATGAGTCTTGAGTTGGGAGTCGGTAGTCAGTAGTTGTGAGTAGCGGATGGAATCAGGGAATAGTTTTTCGATTTCCGCCAGGTGTTTTTCATTGATCTCATGCGGGGCAAGGATCAGTTTCAGGGAAGGGTCGTTAGTATTAGTAACTGCTTTTTGTAAGATATCTTCATCTTCCGGCCAGGTGCTGCCCGCAACAATGATCTTGCTGTTCCCGGCAAATTGTTCAATAGTATGAACGGGTTTGAACTGTTCAGCTATTTCAATCACCCTGTCAAATCTTGTATCGCCGGACACGGTGCAGATATCCCCAAGACCGATCTCATCGATCAGTTCTTTTGATGTTGCTGTTTGAACGAAAAGATGATCAAATCTTGACAGCATCTTTCGCTGCATGGCTCCATACCATTTGAAGAAAGACATGTCTTTCCGGAAAAGCGCAGAAACCAACAGCAAAGGTATATTCCGGTATTTGACCTTTTTCAGGTAGTAAAACCAGAACTCATATTTCACAAAGATGACCAGCGATGGATGAACGATCTCTAAAAAACGTTTGGCGTTTCGGGGGCCATCCATGGGAAGGTAAAACACCCAGTCAGCACCATTATAATTTTTTCTTACTTCATAACCGGAGGGAGAGAAAAAAGTCAGCAGGAATTTATGAGTGGGGTATTGCTGTTTCATTTTTTCCAGCAATGGCCGTCCTTGTTCAAATTCGCCCAGGGAGGCACAATGCATCCAAATGATCTTCTCCTGCGTAGGGATGGCTGCTTCCAGTTTTTCGAAAATATTCTTTCGCCCCGTCACCCATTTTTTAGCCTTTGCGTTAAAGGGAGCAGCCAAGTGAGTACCCAGCCGGAAAAGCAACAAAAAAATATTGTAGAAAAAGACGCTCAAGCCATTGATTTTAAATACCGGGCAAAAGTAAAAGCATTCAAGGAAACTACCTGTATTTTACTATTTTTGCGACACTTTTAATGCAAATAGTTACACATGCGGCCCATCCAGATGGTTGATACCAAAACCCAGTACCAGAAAATTAAATCGGAAGTTGATAAAGCTGTCCTGGAAGTAATGGAGAGCTCTGCTTTTATTAATGGGAAACCGGTGCATGATTTTGCGGCTGCCTTATCTTCTTACCTCGGTGTCAAACATACTATTCCCTGTGCCAATGGAACGGATGCCCTGCAAATAGCGATGATGGCCCTTGGCCTGCAACCCGGAGATGAAGTGATCACACCTTCCTTCACCTATATTGCTACAACAGAAGTAATTGCCTTATTGCGACTGACACCTGTTTTCGTGGAAGTGGATGCCAAAACATTTTGTATTGATCCGGCGGCATTGGAAAAAGCGATTACCCCGAAAACAAAAGCCATTGTCCCGGTTCATCTCTACGGCCATGCCGCACCGATGGAAGCAATCATGGCGTTTGCCCAAAAGCATAACCTCTATGTGATAGAAGATAATGCCCAGGCCATTGGTTGTGATTATACTTTTTCAGATGGGACTAAAAAGAAAACAGGTTCGATCGGTCATATTGGGGCTACTTCTTTTTATCCCTCAAAAAACCTGGGGGCTTTTGGTGATGGGGGGGCTATATTTACCAACGATGATGAACTTGCTGCTAAAATGAAAATGGTGGCTAATCACGGGCAAAGCAGGCAATATTATCATGATGTGGTCGGTTGTAACAGCCGGCTGGATTCGATACAGGCAGCAATTTTAAATATCAAATTGCAGCACCTGGATGAATATGCTGCTGCCAGGCAGAAAGCTGCTGATTTTTATAACCAGGCTTTTGCTGGCAATCCCAGGATCACCACACCTTACCGGGCTTCTTATTCAAGCCATGTTTATCATCAATATACTGTGTTGCTGGAAGGAGTGAACCGGAATGGATTGAAAGAATTCCTGGCAGAACGTAAGATACCTGCAATGATCTATTACCCGGTGCCGGGGCATAAGCAGAAGATGTTTGAGCAATTTAATGTGGCTTCCAAAGAAATGCCGGTGACGGATTGGTTAACGGAAAGAGTGATCTCTTTTCCCATTCATACAGAACTGGATGAAGAGCAACTGAACTATATCGGCTCAGCAATTTTAGAATTCGTAAACCAATAAACCACTTAATAATTAATCTATGAAAATTGCAGTTGTTGGAACGGGCTATGTAGGCCTTGTAACCGGAACCTGCTTTGCCGAGACAGGCAACAATGTCACCTGTGTTGACATTGACAGCAATAAGGTAAACAAGCTGAAGAATGGCGAGATCACCATTTACGAACCCGGTCTTGAAAAATTATTTCTCCGTAACCTGAAAGAAGAACGATTATATTTTACCACTGACCTGGCAGCAGGTGTGAAAGATGCTGAAGTTATTTTCCTGGCATTGCCCACTCCTCCGGGAGAAGATGGTTCTGCTGACCTGAAATATGTGCTGGGTGTTGCCGAAGATCTCGGAAAGATCCTTACCGATTATAAAGTCATCATTGATAAAAGCACTGTGCCTGTTGGTACTGCCGAAAAAGTACATGCAGCCGTTGCTAAAAATGCAAAGACAGCTTTTGATGTGGTCAGCAACCCGGAATTTTTAAGAGAAGGAGTCGCCGTGGAAGATTTCATGAAACCTGATCGTGTAGTGATCGGTACTTCTTCCGAAAGAGCTAAGAAATTAATGGGTGATCTGTATGCACCTTTTGTACGCCAGGGCAACCCGGTGATATTTATGGATGAACGCTCTGCGGAACTGACCAAGTATGCAGCCAACTCTTTCCTGGCCGCAAAAATTTCCTTCATGAACGAGATTGCCCGGCTTTGTGAAAAACTGGGTGCTGATGTGGATATGGTGCGCCGTGGTATCGGCAGTGATGACAGGATCGGCAAACGTTTCCTTTTCCCGGGGATCGGGTATGGGGGAAGTTGTTTCCCTAAAGACGTGCAGGCACTGGTACGATCATCTGCTGAAGTGGGATATGATTTTGAAATTCTGAATGCGGTGATGAAAGTGAACGAAGATCAGAAACTGCACCTGATGCCCGGCATCAAAAAATATTTCAATAATGACCTGAAAGGAAAACATTTTGCCTTGTGGGGACTTGCTTTCAAACCCAACACCGATGATATCCGGGAGGCACCGGCTTTGTATATGATTGAAGAATTGACAAAAGCTGGAGCTACTGTTTCATCTTTTGACCCGGAAGCCATGAAGAATGTAAAAGCACTGATCGGCGATAAAATTGAATATGCAGAGAACCAGTATGCAGCTTTAAAAGATGCCGATGCGCTGATCATCGCCACCGAGTGGAATGAATTCCGTACGCCGGATTTTTCAAAGATCACTGCCAGCCTTAAAAACAAAGCTATCTTCGACGGACGTAATTTATTTGATCTCGGAATGATCCGTGATCTCGGGTTTCATTACGAAAGTGTAGGAAGAGCCACCATAAACTAATTCACCCATGCAACAAAAAAGAGTACTTGTAACAGGGGCAGCCGGTTTTCTCGGATCACATCTTTGTGACCGTTTCATCAAAGAAGGTTTTCATGTTATCGGCATGGACAACCTGATCACCGGCGACCTGAAAAATATTGAACACCTTTTCAAACTGGAGCAGTTTGAATTTTATCATCATAATGTTACCAAGTTCATTCATATTCCGGGACAACTGGATTATATCATGCATTTTGCTTCTCCCGCCAGCCCGATCGATTATCTGAAGATTCCCATACAAACACTGAAAGTGGGGGCGATGGGAACACATAATTGTTTAGGATTAGCGAAAGCAAAGAATGCAAGAATGCTGGTGGCATCCACGAGTGAAGTATATGGCGATCCCCTGGTGCATCCGCAAACCGAAGAATACTGGGGTAATGTGAATCCTGTCGGTCCAAGAGGAGTGTACGATGAAGCCAAACGGTATATGGAATCGATCACAAGAGCCTATCATACTTTTCATGGTGTAGATACAAGGATCGTCAGGATATTCAATACCTATGGTCCGAGGATGCGGCTCAATGACGGAAGAGCTTTACCTGCATTTATCGGGCAGGCATTAAGAGGTGAGGACCTTACTGTGTTTGGCGATGGTTCACAAACGAGAAGCTTTTGTTATGTGGATGACCTTGTGGATGGTATTTACAGGTTGTTGCTGAGTGATTACACCATGCCGGTCAATATTGGCAATCCCAATGAGATTTCATTAAAGGATTTTGCAGAAGAGATATTGGCATTAACAGGTAATAAGGTAAAAATTGTTTATAAACCATTGCCTGTTGATGACCCAAAGCAGCGGCAGCCGGATATTACCAAAGCAAAAACCCTTCTCGGGTGGGAGCCGAAAGTTTCCCGTAGCGAAGGATTAAAGATCACTTATGATTATTTTAGTTCGCTGCCGGAAGAAGAATGGAATAAACTGCCAAAGGAATTTACCAGCGCCAAATAAAATAAAACTTTCAAATGTCCATGTATAAAGATTTAGTAGATCGTAAAGAGAAATTAGCTGTTATTGGGTTGGGATATGTAGGATTACCTATCGCTTTAGAGTTTGCGAGAAAGATCTCTGTGATCGGTTTTGATATCAATGAGAAAAGAATTGATATGATGAAGCAGGGTATTGATCCGAGTAATGAGCTGGAAAAAGAAGCTTTTAAAGGTTGTGACATCACATTCACAAATTCATTAGATGTGTTACGGGAGGCAAAATTCTTTATCGTGGCTGTACCCACCCCGGTTGATGAACACAATGTACCGGATCTTATTCCTGTACAAAAAGCATCTGAAACGATCGGTAAAGTGGTAAAGAAAGGAGATTATGTTGTATTTGAGTCAACCGTTTACCCGGGATGTACGGAAGAAGATTGCCTGCCTATTATTGAAAAATTATCAGGGCTGAAGAATATCACCGATTTCAAACTGGGTTATTCCCCGGAGAGGATCAACCCGGGAGACAAGAACCATACGCTTGCCACTATTGTAAAAGTGGTTTCAGGATGTGATGCTGAATCACTCGATGAAATTGCAAAAGTGTATGAACTGGTGGTTAGCGCCGGGGTACACAGGGCCTCCTGTATTAAAGTGGCAGAGGCCGCCAAGATCATTGAGAACACACAACGTGACCTGAATATTGCTTTAATGAATGAGTTGTCCATCATTTTCAATATGATGAACATTAATACCTATGAAGTACTGGAAGCGGCGGGTACCAAATGGAATTTCCTGAAATTTCAACCCGGTTTGGTTGGTGGCCACTGTATTGGTGTGGATCCTTATTACCTGACTTACAAAGCCAGTGAACTGGGCTATGATGCGGAAGTAATTCTTGCAGGCCGGAATATCAATGATAATATGGCCAAATATGTAGCCAAAACAGTGGTGCAGCATATTATCAAAAATTCAGGCGATGTTAAATCATCCAAAGTGCTGGTGAAAGGAGCCACTTTCAAAGAAAATGTAAGTGATATCCGTAATTCCAAAGTGGCGGATGTGGTGAAAGCACTTCAATCCTATTATGTAAATGTGGATGTGGAAGACCCTCATGCCGATTCGGATGAATTGCAGCATGAATATGGTTTTGGATTAGTGAAAAATCCGGGGAATGATTATGATGCGGTGATCGTAACAGTGCCGCACAAAGATTATTTAGCATTGGACGATCATTATTTTGCGGGAATCACCAAATCGCATGGGATGATAGCCGACCTGAAAGGGATCTACCGGAATAAAATCAATAACAGAACCTACTGGAGTTTATAAGATGCCGTTTATTGCCACCGATATAAAAGGGTTGTTAGTTTTTGAACCAAGGGTCTTTGGTGACAGCCGGGGTTATTTTTTCGAGTCGTATAACGAGAATACATTTCGTGAGGCAGGTGTGGATATCCGCTTTGTTCAGGATAACCAGTCTTCCTCTTCTTACGGGGTGATACGTGGCCTGCATTTTCAACTGCCACCCTATGCACAAACAAAACTGGTAAGAGTCTTATCAGGCACTATACTGGATGTGGCTGTTGATATTCGTATAGGATCGCCTACTTATGGGAAAGCGTACATGCTCGAACTATCTGCGGAGAATAAAAAGCAATTACTGATCCCAACCGGCTTCGCACATGGTTTTTCTGTATTGACCGAAAAAGCGGAAGTGCTCTATAAATGCGATAATTTTTACAATAAGGAAAGTGAAGGCGGAATCATTTACAATGACCCGGCACTGGGAATAGACTGGCAGATTCCGGCTGGCAGCGAGATCATTTCTGAAAAAGATGCAATTCTGCCTTTATTACGTGATACTAAGAATAATTTTTTTTTCGGTGACTGATGAGCAACCCTGTCAAAATATTAGTGACTGGTGCCAACGGGCAACTGGGAAAAGAGCTTAAACAATTATCTTCTTCTTTCCCGCAGTTTGATTTTCAGTTCTTGTCAAGAGAAGATCTTCCAATCCATCATTTTGAACTTGTACGGAATTTCTTCAACGCTTATCATCCAACATATTTAATTAACTGTGCAGCATATACAGCAGTTGACCGGGCGGAGTCGGAGAAGGAATTAGCTTTCCAGGTCAACGGGGAAGCTGTTGGCGTCTTAGCGGCCGTTTGCAAAGAAAAGAGTTGCCGCTTCATTCACATTTCCACCGATTATGTTTTTGATGGAACCGCCACTGTACCTTATAAGGAAGATCATCCGGTGAACCCTCAATCAGTATATGGCGCATCCAAACTGGAAGGAGAGCAGCAGGCTTTCCGGTTTAACCCGGATAGTATCGTCATTCGCACTTCCTGGGTCTATTCTGAATTCGGGAAGAATTTTGTGAAGACCATGCTCAAATTGATGTCAGAAAGAGAAGAGCTGAATGTGGTCAGTGACCAGGTCGGGTCGCCAACATATGCAGCCGACCTTGCCACGGCTATTTTACATATTATCAGTTCCGGTAAATGGAAGGGCGGTATTTATCATTACAGTAATGAAGGGGTGATCAGCTGGTATGATTTTGCAGTGGCCATAAAAGAGTTATCAGGTTTTACTTGTGTAGTGAATCCTATACCCACTTTACAATACCCGACTCCCGCCAAAAGACCAGCCTATTCGGTGCTGGATAAGTCAAAGATCATGGCAACATTTGATCTGCCGATACCAGACTGGAAGAAAAGCCTGGCAACTTGTTTGGAAAGGCTAAAATGACAAAACCCTCCCACCAGCGGCGGGAGGGTTTCTGTTGACCCATAAGGATAAACAAGCCTGTTTTTCTGAAATCCGCTGCTGTATTGCGTTCCGGGCTAATAACCTTACTAGCACAGTGTTTCAGGCTAAAAAATCATCTTATTTGTATCGCTAATAATCTTGCCTAATCCGCTTATCTTGTACCCCAAATTGTGCCCCAATGCCTGAAATAACCTTTCATTTGAAACGGCCGGTGCCCGGTAAAGATACGGCGATCTTCCTTTTATACTCCTGCCATGATGGAAGACTGAAATATTACACCGGTGAAAAGTCCAATGAAAAGAAGTTTAAGAACTGGCCTGCTTCCCGTGGATTAGCAGCACAGCTAGGACGCATTTCTAAGGCCGTACAGGACGCCGAAGAAGAAAGCAGGATAACCGGTCACCCAGTCACCAAAGCAGCCCTGAAAGCAAGATTAGATAACCTGCTGCACAAAAAATCAACGGTCAACTACTTTGAACAAATGCGGGACCTGGTCAGGCAGATGAAAGCAGGTAAAATCCTGACCCCCGGGAAAAAGAAATATTCCGAACAATCGATCAGGACGTTCAACTTCACGATTGATCTGCTGGAAAGATTTGACCCGGCCATGCAGCTCAGTACCATCAGCATGGACACCTATCACCGGTTTATCAATTACTGCCAGGCAGAGAAGTTCTCGACCAATTACATAGGCTCCCAGATCAAGAACTGGAAAAGCCTTGGCAAAGCACTCGGCGGTAAGATATTTAATGAGCCGGATTTTAAGAAGATATCCGAAGAGGCTTTTGATGTGTACCTGACGGAGGAAGAGATTGCCAAAATAGCTGCCGTGAAGTTATCGGGCAAGCTGGACCATGTACGGGACTGGTTTATTCTCGACTGCTATACCGGACTCCGGGTTTCTGACCTTACCCAATTATCAAAGCAGAACTACTCGAAGGGCTATATTACAATTGCCAACGAAAAGACCGATACCAAAGTGGTAATCCCGGCGCATGACCTTGTAAAGAAGATCAGGATAAAGCACAAGGGCTTTCCTCCACCGGTTACTTCACATGAGATCAATATCTATATCAAAACCATTTGCCGGTCTGCAGGAATCGATCAGGACGTATTACATACGATCACCAAAGGAGGGAAGCGGGTAGACACCTACCTGAAGAAGTACGAGATGATCAGTAACCATACGGCCCGGAGATCGTTTATAACCAATATGCGGAAAAAGGGAGTGCCCGATACCATCGTTATGAAGCTGGCAGGGATCAGCTCGGTTTTGACGCTGAAGAAATACGATAAGCTGACGGCTGACGAGGCGGCGAAGATTGCAGCCGGACTGGATTTCTTTAAATGATCACTTATTGTATAAGGCTACAAATAAAGCAATGCAGGCAAACAGGATAATGGCTGCTATTTCTCTATCGTCGAGGCGTTTCATTCTGGCTTTTTGTCGTAATCAATCTTTTGCTTGTACGTGGTGAACAGGATGGCACCGATTATGGGAGTACAGAAAATACACAACATAAAAGCATAGCCAAAGGAGTGGTTTCGCATGTCAGCCTCAAAAGAGACAAATAAAGAGGCAATCACATAAGCCGCTATCCCGGCAATTAAAGTAATGTCCATGTTATTCTTTTATTTCGTATAAAATCAAATTTCTCATTTTCATTGGCTTTGCGGTAATGTCATCAACCGCAAAAACCATTATTTCTTTTATTGATTCATCGAATTCTGTAAATTTAATAACTACTGATGCCGATTTTGTGCCTAAACTAATCCTGTAAGTTAGCGTCACTCCATTTTTTTTCTCATAAGAATAGTTATCTACATGTGCATCTTTGATGTAAAAATAATCAGGAATATCAACGGTCACATAATTTGCTTCCCCGTCTGAGTTCGAGGTAATGTTTACATGTGCCTCTTTATATTTATCAGAAATGGTTTTACCGGTTTTGCTTTCAAACTCAGATACTTTAGCGGTAGTTATATAGACTGCTCCAGTTTTCCACCATGGAGGGCTAATTTTTTGTGAGTTGCCAACAAAGGGGAGTAATAAAAGCCCCAATAATAGAATTTTCATTGTGGTTTAATTTAATGAGTTTCGTGTTTCCCGTCGTCTGCCTCCCCTATATCTTTATGCCCAGTTAGGGTATCTATTGAGAGGTTAAAATAATAAAGCCTGTGGTGAATCCCGAGATTACCTTCTAGGTTCTTTGCCCTGAAAGAGTGAGACATTTTCCAGCCCTTAAATACGGGTTTAAAAACATTTAAAATTGAATCAGCTTTTTTCAGGCAAATATCCATTGAATCACTCGCCTCTCTCGACCGTTTCAAGTATAAATTTAGTAAAGACCCGTAAGTAATGTAACGGGATGCTTTTTCGTTATTCTCTTTTGATATTTCCAAAAAACTATCAAACTTTTCAAGCCATTCTGTATACTGCCTGTCATCCCCTACATCGGTAAAAGCACTATCAAGTTTACCAAATTCAACAACCTTGTAGCTGTCAAAATTATTCAATGTCTTAAAGAGATGATCTTTAATAAGTTTCTTGGCTTTTGCCTCTGGCGAAGGACTGGAGCAACCAGCCATAAAAAATAAAAGAATAAGTGCTATTCGCTTCATTATTTTATAAGTTGAAAAGTTGACTGTGTATGCTTGTTCATCCAACCGTCTACCATCCAAACACTTTTCACCAGGCTTTTGGGTACTTCGTAGTCATCATAATGCGGATTATGGCTATGGAGCAGCAGATGTGTTTCTTCCTTCCGGGATCGCTTGATATACTTGAGAAATCTTCTGCCGTCATTAAGCCCGATAACATATATCTGGCCATACTCGATGGCATCAAGCCAGGCCTCTATTTTTTTGATAAACATACGACTTCCTGGCGTAAGTAAAGGGCTCATACTATCGCTGTAAACATTAACAGCAACGCAGCCGGAGAACTCTGGAACAAACAAGTAATCAACCGGGGCAGTGCCGTTCTTGTCATCTACTAAAGCGAGATTTGATTTCGAAGCGGCAACATCAAGATCATAAACGGGAATGGCCTGCTGAGACGATCCGTTCTTCCTCTCCCTTCTTTTTTCAATGTAAGTTTTAGCATCTTCAGAAGTTTCGACAAGCGCAGCTCCGGGCACTTTGTAATAATCATCAGGTTCACGAACAACGTATAAGTTGTGATCTTCTTCCGGTTTGAATTTGATATGCTTATGTGTTAATGCTTTATTCTCTAAATCTTCCATGGTAATACCTGCATAATCGGCGATTGCAGCCAGTACAATGGCTTTCGGCCTTACGGTAGTATTCTCGTAAGTCTTCAAATTGCTGATATTCGTCTTTATCAACTTTGCAAAATCCCCTTGCTTTTTACCACTTAACTCCCTGATTAGCTTTATGTTCTTATTTAATTGCAACATTGTTTTAAAAATAAATATCAACCTTATTGATTTTTTTCGACTTTCTCAACCATATCTTTGATTTATCAAACGAAAAACATACTAAAAACAAATCAGTAACAAATTAACCACAAAATGACAACCGCCCAAAAAACACAGATGGAAAAGGCAAACGATGTTCTGGAACAAGAACTAAAAGCCAATGTGACCTCTGAAGATCGCCAGGCAGCTGTAACGGAGTTGGATTTCTCGCTGTTCACCGTTGCCACTTACCTGACAGGAAAGGGCAAAAACCTTGATACGGCTATGAAGCTGATTGAATTTTTCAGGAAACGGATTAGTGATAGAGAGAAGCTAATCGCTTGAATTGTTTAACAACGAAAAGCAAAAGTAGATAAGAACCTCAACACCCGCAATAGCAAAACTACCATGCCCATTGACGCAGAGATATTAAAAGAACTGAGAAACTTCAACCGCAACGTTGAGTGGTTAAAGGCGAATGCGAATAAATCAAAGCGTTGGGTAAAGGTGGGTGCAGTGATTGAAATAACCGGATGGGATTTCAGACGATTGGACAGGGCCAGAAAGAACCATGAGATCGAATTTAAGAAGGAAGGCCGGAAGATATTTTATAACCTGGATTCTATACCGCAAATCCATTTGAAGCAAACAGCATGATTAAGATAGCAGCAATATGTATTCTACTTCTTTCCTCTTGCGCTGTAACAAAGCAGGAGTGGGTTACCAGTTATAAGGTTACACATATTCAAAAGGTGAGTACCGGGTTTGAGGTATATGTAAAGATGGGCCGCTACGATATGATGACAATCATGCCAGTGTTGCCCGATACAGTGAAACCCGGGGCCATGCTTAGTTTTTACCGATTTGTAAAAGTTAAACGATGAAAAAGAATAACTCAATACCTGCGCTGCCTTACATGAAGGCGGTGGCACAGTTCGCCCGGTCAAAAGGATTACGCTTTTTCACATGGGCAGAACAGATGAACGCTATTCAACTGTACGAATCAAACGCCGCAAGGCTCAACTGATATGGAACTACTTATATCCCTCGGCATCGTGTTCACTATGTGGGTATTTGTTTACCGCTTTGAGAAGTGGGCACAGGCTGATAAACGCAAAAACCAAAAGCCATGAATGAAATAACCAAAGAAGTGATCATTGTCACCTCCATCGCTGCAACACTGGCTGTAATGCTGTTGATCGGTACGATTGCCTGGATTACATGGGCGCAGAACAAAGCAGAGAAGAAAGCAATGGGCCATGATGAATGGAAGGGGTTTGTGATGAGCCGTGAAGCGGATATGAAATTATCAAAAGACGTTTTTGAAGCATAGGCAAGCATAACCAATCAGGGCTGGATTTCCATACGGCCCTCTTAAAAAACATTTCTCAGTGGACGGTTAATGGTATGGGACCGGTGAAATCGGTGAAGCCGGTCCCTCTTTAAAACGAAACATCTTATTCCGGCAGTTGGCGAAATCATGCAGAAATCAGGGAACATCAAAGACTGCCGGATTATTAAAATAACAGCATCATGATAACTAACGATCAGATAACATTAATGAGAAAGGCGGTAGCCGCCTATGATCTCGGCAACCAAAGCAAAGGAGAGGAAAAGAAAACTTTTGAATCCTTGCTTAAAAATACGGTTGAAAGTCTAAAACATTCCTTTCAGAAAGAACCGGAACTAACTAATTACGATGCCTGGCAGTTAGAGAAACACGGCAATATACTCCCTTCACCTGTTGTATTGCCTTCTGGAGAGATTGAGAACGGTCACGAAGGGATTCAACGTCATGCCGAATGGGTAGAGCAACAGGCTGCGCAACAATTACACGAATACGAAAAATACTAATCATGAATAAGAGCGATTCAATCGTAAACATTTCTAAAGCTATTGTAGCCGTAATGAACGAGGTAAAGGGTATTGAGAAGTCAATGACTGTTGGTAGTGGTACAATGTCTTACAAAGGTGTCCCGGACAAAGAAGTAAAAAAGATAGTTGGGGATTCAATGGCTAAGAACGGCCTGTCAATTCTTCCAATCGGTGTAACTCCGTTGACAAAAGTCGAACGTTGGGAAGAAACATACAACGGGCAGGTAAAGCAAAAGCAGTCAGTATTTACCGAAGTAACAACTGATTATTTGTTGATACATACCAGCGGGGAGTATATCCAGTTATCAGGATATGGTCACGGTGTAGATACACAGGACAAAGGAGCTGGGAAAGCAACAACCTATGCTCTTAAATATACCCTGCTGTATGCCTTCCTGGTTCCAACCGGAAAGATTGACGATGCTGATATGATTCATTCAGATTCTAATGAAGTACCTCAAAAAAAGCAGCAAAAAAGAATCCTACCCGCTGAAGATTTCCAAAGAATGATAGAAGCAATAAAATCAGGCAAAGTAGCCATAAGTGATCCTGTGATAAACAGTTTCAGTTATGATACTGATCAGTATACAAAACTTCAATCCGTAATCAATGAAATTAAAAATAAAGCGAAAGAACCTGCTCTCTCGTAAAATGACAAACCTCCGGCTTGACCCGGAAATGTTTGACTGGTTATTGATAAAAGCAACAGAGGAAAACAAAAGCATCAACAGATTCATTACCGATATTTTAGAAGAAAAGCGAAATGTACACCCCATCAAATCTAACATCACCAGAACTCATTCACAAGGAGCTTGAAGAAATTCAGGCTTTCCTTGAAGCCCAATATGCAGCCGATCTACAAGATGAGGTACAAAAAAGATTTGATTCGTTAGGGGCTTATATGGCACGAAGCGGGAAGTTAAAAGCTGATGCAGAATGGCATTATAATTCACTGGTTGAAAGCTCAATCATGGCCGCCCTTAAAAAGGGTTACGAAGAAAGGCTTTCAGCATCTACGGTCAACAAATTCGTTGAATCGGCAGCAAGAAACTATAAGTTTTTGGTAACATGGTCTGACAGGGTTAATCGTTCAGCAACTCATCAGCTTGAATGTATGCGGTCTGTCATGAGCACATTAAGAAGTGAACGCTTCGCAAATAATTATGGTAAGCAATGAGTGAATACCTATTAAAACGCCGGGCCATCATGATGGGTATTAAAGAGCCTGATCAAAAGAAAGATGCAAAGCCCATTCAGAACAAAAGCGACAAAAGGAAAGAGGTAGATAAGGAGTATCGGAAGATCGTTAAAGAGATGCTGAAGGATAACCCGAATTGCGAGATTAAGGAAACCGGCTGCACGAAGATAGCGACCGGGCTTCACCACATGAAAAAACGTACCCCTGCAACATTATTAGACAAGCAGTTTTTAAAGCGCAGTTGCAATAACTGTAACCTCTATGTTGAATTACACCCATTGGAAGCAATAGAGAAAGGACACTCAATAAGTAAATTCAAAAAATAAATATCATGTCAACCGTAACAGACAAAAAGGCCGTTTTGAACCTTTCTATTTCAAAACAAAGGGAGATCATCCGTAAAGAACTCAGTAAAGATGAAATGGATGATATAAGAACTTCAATAACCAACAATCTCCAGAAGTTACACGAGTACCAGGAAGAACTCGACGAAGTTAAAGCTGAATACAAAGCAAAGATGAAGCCGTTGGAAAAGCAAAATGGTAAACTACTGGTAGATATTAAAAACGGCTTTATTGATGAATCCATCGAAGTAAGCCTTGTTCCTGACTATGATAATCGCATCGTTGAGTTTTACAACGAAGAAGGTGTAAAAGTTGGCGAACGCCGAATGATGATGAGTGAATTACAGGGTACTCTCAATCTGAAATAATTTCTCCAAACCAATAAACATTTAAAATGGAAACAAAAGTAACCGTTGCCCCTACAGGTAACGAAATCATTATTCGTGAAGGTAAAGCTGAGACAATTTATGAGCCACGGAAGGTTCATTTACAGGGCGATATTAATGCTCCGGGGGCTTACTTTAACAGCAGATGGGAGCCACAGATAAAGCACCTGAAAGATCGTACCCACCTGGTGGTGGATCAGGAAAACCTATCCCTGCAATTGGTGGTGAATGAAGCCGATCACCATGCCGTTATCGTAGAAGGTAAAATGGAATTCTTTAAAGAGTTTCTTTCCTTCAATATCAACCGGCAAAAGAACTACACTATTGCAGAGCTTTATAAAATGCTGCGGTTGAAAAGAGCTTACTTCAAAGATCGCAGTGCCCATGCTGCCATCCTGGATCAGCTTAAAAAGTTTGAGGCTAAAACAGAAGTTGAATTTAAGAACCTCAACGACTTCAAGGGCTCAACTGCCATGCAAAAGATACAGGTTTGCAAAACGAACCTGTCTTACAACTTCGTTTTGGAAATTCCCATTTACAAGGGACTTCCTGCTATGCAATTCCCGGTAGAGATTGAATTTGAGCCCAACGATGGAAGTATTATCTGCTGGCTAATCAGTGAAGATGTAGCCGAACTGGAAGTAAAGCAGCGTGATGAAGTGATTGCTGCTGAGATTGAAAAATTTAAAGGCATAGCAATTATTAAAAAATGACCACCACAACGCAGCCATACCACCCACAAACAATAGAAGATAAAATATTATCCTTCTTTGACGTAAAGAGAGAGGAAGTATTCATTCCAAACCGGGGCAAGGAGCGTATCGCTACCATCCGGCAGATAATAGTCTATTGTTTGTGGAGGTATTCAGGGCTCAAATGCTTTGAAATAGGGGAAAGGGTAAACCGACATTATACAATCATCATTCATAGCGTCAAAACGATCCACAACCGCTGCTCAGTAGACCAGGAGTTAAGAAACCAAGTTATTGAAATTGAAAAACTGTTTGAATGAACCAAGATCCTGTATTTATCATTGTTGATCTGTTTGGTGGTGGAGGTGGAGATGCTACCGGGTTTTTCAATGCCCGGTTAGATGGCCAGAAAATTGCGAAGGTCATCATTTGTGTGAACCATGATGAAGTTGCTTTGAAAACACATGCTCACAATTATCCATTCGTAAAGCATTTCCGGGAGGATATCAGGACGGTTGATCTTTCGCAGTTAAAAAGCATCGTTGATTATTACAGGTCTTTATATCCGGCTGCTTACCTGGTTATCTGGGGTTCGTTCCCTTGCCCTCACTTTAGTAAGGCATTAGGCAATAAGCCAAAAGATGAGGGGATCAGGACAATGGCCAGATCACTGTATATGAATTTTGATACAAAGCAACAGAAGCACATTCCGGGTAACAGTTACATACAGGTACTTGACCCTGATTATATCTGGATTGAAAATGTGGAAGAGTTTATGAGCTGGGGGCCATTGTGTGATAAAGGCAGGCCAATATCAAGAAAAAACGGGCAGGATTGGATGGCTTGGAAAACAGATGTCAATTCCTTTGGTTATTATGACGATTGGAGAGAATTGAATAGTGCAGATTTTGGAGCAGATACCAGCCGCAACCGGCTATTCGGAATATTTGCCCGGCATGGGCTTCCTATTGCATGGCCAGAGCCTACACATAGCAAGAACCCACAGCAGAACGGAATTTTTGGTAGTTTGAAGCCTTGGAACCCCGTAAAGAATAGGATTGATTTTAATGATGCGGGGAAAAGCATTATTCACCGAAAAAAGAAGCTCACAGAAAAAACAATACGGGGAATTATAAAGGGAGTAAAGAAGTTTGCTCTAAATGGTGATGAGTATTTTTTGTATCACTACTATGGCAATAGCTTTTCCACCTCGATAGGTAAGCCTTGCCCTTCTTTCCGTACAAAATCATCAGTTTATTTAATTCAGGCGTTTATTCATAATCCATCGCATGGTGGTAATTGTACCTCTATCAATTCTCCCTGTCCGGTCATTGTAGCAAGGCAGGATAAGGCCCCCTTGAGGTTGGTAACCTGTATTAAAAATGAGGCATCAGTAGTAACTGAAGAAAGCGATTCACCTGCTTACCGGGAGTTAAAGCAGCTGATGATCGATAACAACATACAGGATATTCTTTACCGGCCACTACGGATACAGGAAAAGAAGGTGATACAAGGATTTCCTGCAGATTATCATTTCTACGGAACGTTAGCCCAACAAAATAAGCAGATAGGTAATAGTGTGGTGCCGTTAATGGCTCAGGTAATTGCTGAAGCGATGGCCCATCGGATAATTGACAAGCAAAAAAATAAAGTAGCGTAAAGAGAATATGGCCACTATCCCAAAAAAGAAACCCGAAGCATACAAAGAAGATATGAAGCAAAACTGGCTCATTAATTCTTATGCAAGACACATGACTGACCAGTTTGGTTTTAAGATCACATACGGGAAAACCTATACTCTTTATTTTAAGGACAACCCGATAACAACTCTGTACTCCCTGCAAGCCGCTAAATTAATCAGTACCATTATTCTTAACGATACAATTATGAATAAACCATGCTGATCCTAAAAACCGCTAAGCAGATCGCAATCGACAACGGCAATAAGCTACTTCCTTGGTGCGAGGTGCTGAATGTGGCCGGGAGCATCCGCAGGGGAAAGCCGGAAGTGGGAGATATCGAGATCATCTGCATACCAAAGATGATCAGCACCGGGTCGGTGGACTTGTGGGGTAATGACGACCAGAAGCAGATTGTTCACCCGGAATTCACCAAAACGGTGATGAGTCTTGGCCAGGTGCTTTCCGGCAAACCAGATGGCCGTTATATGAAGATCATGGTAAAGAATCCATATGCTGGCGCCAAAGAAATACAGCTGGACCTGTTCATGCCGCAGCGCAATGACTATTACCGGCAATATGCCATCCGTACAGGCTCTGCAGACTATGCACAGAAGGTAATAGCCACCGGGTGGAGGAAGAAAGGCTGGGTGGGTTGCAATGGTGATCTGCGGTTAGAAAGCGAATGCGAAGGCACTAAAGGCCCGGATGGTAAGATGAAATGGAAGTGTATCGTAAATAATCCGACCCTCCCACCTGCCTGGAGCAGTGAGGAAGACTTTTTCCGGTGGATAGGCGTGGACTATGTGCCACCATCAGCCAGGTATGTTCAGGTGTTAATGTAATGAATTGAAAAACTAACGGCTATGTTATCAATAGAAGAAATATTAAAAGAGATTGAAATCAGGGACGAGCATCTTCCGCAAAAGAAAGAGACTTATTACAAGACACTGCTCAGCTTCAGGGATTACTACCAGGCTCATGAAAAGGAGATCATCATCCTTTCTAAAACACATCCTCACACCTGGTATGAATCGTACCCTATTGACTGGAGCACAGTACTGACGCCCATTGAAATGGAGATATGGGATATCATCCGGTCAACCGGAAGGATAGTAATGTATCCGCAGTATCCTGTTCTGAACTACTTCGTTGACTTTGCCAACCCGGGTAAAAAGATAATAGTTGAAGTGGATGGGAAGGATTATCACACCGACAAGGATAAAGACTATTTACGGGACCAGGAACTGTATAGTAAAGGCTGGAAGGTGTTCCGGATCAGTGGAGCAGAAGCATATAAGCAGGTAGAATATGATGAAGACGAAGAAGGTGATGATTACGTGGATTGGGTGAAAAATACAGGTGAGGGTATCATCTGGGCCATGCGGCAGATCTTCTTTGAAAACTACGATGGTCAACACCGTGGCCTTTACGAGACAACATTAAGTAATCACAGTTCTTTTTATAAGAGATAAGATGGCAAGACCTGATAAAAAAGGGATAGACTACTACCCAAAGGATATTGATGCAGACCAGGACGATAAGCTCGGGATGATCATTGGTGAATTCGGGGTAAAAGGCGAATTACTGTTCGATAAAGTATGCGGCTGGATATATAAACATGAAGGGTACTATATGAAGTGGGAGGAAGACGTACAACTGAGGTTCTTGAGACGCTACGATTACTGTGGTTTCTCCTTGAGTTTCATAAATGAAGTTGTGCCGAGGTTCATTAAGTGGGGTTTGTTTGATAAAACCGTGTTTGATGAGTTTCAGATTCTCACAAGTAAAAGGATCCAAGAGACATGGATGGAAGCCAGTAGAAAGCGAACCGGCAGAAGATACATTAAAAAAGTATGGCTTTTAGAGGTTTCTTCCGGCTTACAGGCGGAAGAAATGGACGAAAAGGCGGAAGAAACACCACAAAGTAAACTAAAGGAAACTAAAGGAAATGAAATTAAAGAAAAGAGTAGAGCTAAAGCTCTTGTCGTTGCTGACGCAACTCCGGACAATGCCCAACAGGTTTTGAGAAGTGAATACACAGCGTTGGTAAAGCAGCTGACGGGCAACGATCTGAAAACGGTGATCACAGGCCTGAAGGAGTTTATCCACGATAAGAAGCCCCTATTCATTGAGCCCTACCAGGAATTCTGGAACCTGTTCGCAGGTAGTTACGGGCTGGCCAAAGTGGAAGTGCTCAGCGAAAGCCGTAAAAGAAAATTCAAGACCCGCATATCAGAACCCGGGTTTGATTTCCTAAAGATCCTGGAAAAGATAAAAGCCAGCCCCCTGCTTCGGGGAAAATCGGGCGACTGGAAAGTAAGCTTTGACTGGATACTGGAGAACGATAACAACTATGCTAAAATCTTAAACGGGAATTACGATTAATGCAACCACAGAACCAAAATAAAGACCGGGCCGTAAGGAGGAAACCATCACTGGAGCTTTCCACCATGGTGTATGGTAAAGTGCCACCACAGGCAAAGGAGCTGGAAGAGGCTATCCTTGGCGGTATGATGCTGGAAAAGGGTGCGGTGGACCGGGCTATCGAATTCATTAAACCGGAAAGTTTTTACGTTGAAGCCCACCAGCTGATTTTTAAAGCCATACTGGACCTGCACGGTAAAGGATGGCCCATTGATATCCTGACAGTAACCGAACTGCTGAGGGAGAAAGGTGAACTGGAAATGGTCGGCGGTCCGTACTATGTAACGAAGCTCACCAATGCCGTTGTTTCTTCTGCGAACATCGAGTTTCACAGCAAGATCATTGCTCAGTATCACATGAAACGGGAACTGATCAGGATTGGTGGGGAACTGATTGCTGGTGGTTACGAGGATATGACCGATGTGCAGGACCTGCTGGACGAGCATGAGAAAAGTATGACGATGATCACCACACAGCGATCTGGTGACAACGTGCAGGGCATTGATGCCGGCCTGGTGAAGATGATCCAGCGGGTAGAAAGTCTTCGGATGAGTAAGAAGGATATTACCGGTGTTACCAGCGGCTTCCCATCACTTGACCGGATAACATACGGTTGGCAGAATACAGACCTGATCATCCTGGCAGCAAGACCGGCAGTAGGTAAAACCGCTTTTGCCTTGAACATTGCACGGAATGCAGCCAAAGCAGCAGAGCCGACACCAGTAGCTTTTTTCTCCCTTGAAATGAGTACAGAACAATTAGTGATGAGGATCGGTGCGGCCGAGAGTGAAATATGGCTTGAGAAAATTGCAAGAGGAAAGATGGAAGAGTTTGAAATGAAACAGCTGTATACAAAAGGTGTTCAAGCACTGGCCAAGGCCCCCATATTTATTGACGATACTCCCGCCCTGAACATTTTTGAACTCCGGGCCAAATGCCGCAGGCTGAAAAACAAACACGATATCGGACTGGTGATCATTGACTACCTGCAGTTGATGAGAGGTGTAAATGAATCGAGAGGAAACCGGGAGCAGGAGATCAGCCAGATATCGAGAAACCTGAAAGGCCTGGCCAAGGAATTGAACATTCCAATTATTGCACTGAGCCAGTTGAGTAGGAAAGTAGAAGACCGGAAGGGAGATAAAATGCCCCAGCTGAGTGACCTCCGGGAATCCGGCGCCATCGAACAGGATGCAGATATGGTAATGTTCATGTATCGCCCGGAATATTATGATCAGAACTCCAATGAAATGGGAGAAAGCACCAAAGGACTCACATTAATAGACATCGCAAAACACAGGAACGGTGTATTGGCCAGGGGAAATGAAGCGGTGAAGCTGAGAGCCTTATTGCATATCCAAAAATTCGTGGAATGGCAGGATGATATCGTTACCTCATTAAAACCTATTGGTGGGAACTGGAGGCCGGTTGCACAAGACGACGACGAAGCTTTTTAAACCTAAAAATATAACGATGAAAAAAGTAAAAGTGTATATCAAAAAGTCCAGGAACGGGCAGTTCTATTTTACAATCCATGCAGCCAATGGTAAAAAGCTTTGCCATTCAGAAACCTATACCCGGAAAGACAGTTGCCGGGAGGGCTTTGTGGTGATGAGGTTGGGCCTCAACTGTCACGATCTTGAAGTAATTGATACAACAGAAAAAAAGAAATGAGCTGGTCCGAAAAACATATTAAAGACTTGCAGTCCCGGCGAGTGGGTGAAGAAATTTCGGGTTTGAGTGCGAATCCCGATGGGGCCGCAAAGAAAGACACAGGAGTTTGAAAAACGGGTGGATTTCGTTCCCTAAGAACCCCAAAAAAGAACAAAGAGAAAATATGAACTTATTTGATTTAAATGTACATACGGTAAAAAATGGGCATGAAAAATTTGCTACTGACTTTCAGACAAAGCCTGAAGTTTGTAAGTATATGGTATCTCTGTTACCAACAGGGGTAAGGACAGTATTAGAGCCAACACCGGGCATTGGGAATATTGTTGATGCCTTAGCTGGTTATGATGTAACAGCTCCAAAAGACTTTTTTTTATTGGATAAGAAAAGATTTGATGCAGTTGTAATGAACCCTCCATTTTCTTCTAAGTACGCAAATATGGAAAATGCGCCTGCAGGAATAAATAAACACAGGATGAGGTTGGGGTACCATATACTTACTGAGTGTATGGAAATGTCTGATATCATAATTGCTTTAATGCCGTGGTTTACTATTTCTGACAGCGATGTAAGGTTGAGATATTTAAAAAAATTTGGTTTAAAATCACTAACAGCCTTGCCAAGAAAAACATTTGAGTATGCAAGGATTCAGACTGTTGTGATAGAATTACAGAAAGGGTATAAGAGTAAAACGATTTTTGAAGTATATGACTGTCTCTAATCTCTTTGTTCTTTGGGGTTCTTAGGGATTGCGGTCCCATCGGTCTCAGGCGTTTGCGCCGGACTGCGATAGATGCGAAGCAGATAGTAAAGCAGGACGGTGCAACTTTTGGGTTTGTCTGGCGCAAAAGCCATGTTCACGGCAGTGCCAGCTTTTAATGAAATTAAAAACTATAAGATATGAACATTAACAGGGAATTGCTAATGGATTTTTTTAAATATTACTGTGACACAACTGATGACGAATATCTCGGTAGAGAAGAAGTCATTGTTGATGACTATATCCTATTTAAAAAATATCCATGTGGGATGCCAAACCCAAAAGAGCCTGAGACCGTTCACGGCAATGAGGCGGAAAAAGTAGTTTGCAAATGTAATAACCCACATTTATATCAAGACGCTGGGTTTAATTGGAGATGTTCATTATGTGGCAACCCGTTTTAATTGCAAACGGTTTACGCCGTCCGCCGCTTTCCTGGCTGTTGCGGCGGCATTGCCGTGAACGGATAGGGCTTGCAGAAGTTGGGGCATTTCTGCAATCGGTTCAGCCCATAGGTGCAGCTTGGATTTAGGTGAAGATGAGTTTTAGGGTCAAGCCCCAATTTTTGCAAACCCAATGTTCTATGCAGTGCCATCATGCTACTTCCTGTCGCTGAATAGAATTAATAAAGCTGGGTGTATTTGTTTTTTGTGCTGCGGAGCTTCTTAAAAATGTATTTTCTAACAATTAAATAAAAATAAAATGGCAAATGAAACAAGTAAACAAAGGTTAGCAAACCTTATTCAAAGTTATGAGCAGGTAGTTAAATCCGCTCAATCATTGTACGATGATGCTGAATTAAAAAGTTGGGCTATTGACCGCTCACTTGAAGCACAAGGAAAAATAACAGAAATAAAGAAAAAGCTGAAAGATACTTTTTCAATTGATTATGATGCTGACACTGCAAAAACAAAGGTAATAAAAGAAGGTAGCAGCGTTGAAGTTTTGGTTAATCACATGGACGGCATGAAAGGCTCGACAGCCACAATCAAAAGCTATTCATTGCCTGCTAATATTTCCGACATTACGATGAAGGACGGCATGAAAATGAATAACCATAAGTGGTTAACCAACGATGAGGTTAAACTAAAGTAATTATTCACTTTTAAATTCAAAAAAAATGGGAAAAATGAAACCTGGTATGCCAATGCCAAAACCGAAACCAAAGCCGAAACCAAAGCCGAAAAAGTAAGGCTTTAATGTAAGCCGGATGATTATTGTCTGGCTTACATTTCATTAAAGAACGAAAAGTGTGGCGTTGGCAAAAAAACAAATACATGATATGTCGCTCAATAGAATTACAGGTGCGGCATTGCATAGAACGGCCCGGAAATTGCCGAAGGCCGCCCCGTTCACTGCGAAGCAGAGAGTAAAGGGGAGGACTGAGGCCGAAACAAACTGGCGGCTTTTGGCAATTTTATGTAGGCCGCCGTCCGGCTGGTGGGTAAGGGTTTGTTGAGTTTTCCGGGCCGTAGGGGCCGCCAAGTAACGCCGGGAGTTTGAAGAATGAAAACGGAGGAGTTACGTTCCTCGCAACCAAATTGTAAACATTAAAAGAAAAATTATGTGCGAAGAAATCAAAAATGCAACACAAGCATTTAAACAGCATGACGCCTGTGATGAATGTGGTAAAAGAACAGACGGGTTAATGACCTGCACATATTCACATGATGGCAGCGAAACAAAACTGTGCCCAGATTGCATTGAGGGTAGCGGTTTTTGTTTACGATGCGGATATTATAGTGCAGGTATGAGCAGTTTTGATTTTTCCGATATGCCCGGATATTGCTCTGAGTGTAGGGATGAAATAAAGGCAGAAGAAGATGACGACCCTGATTTTGATGCCATATACAATCCGTGGGAATATCCGGATTAATTTTTCTTGCTTCTATTTGGTTGCGAGGATGGCGGTCCCTACGAAAACGCATTTACGCCGTAGGGCGAATTGAAGATAAAATAAAAACATATTCTTATGCGCAGTCATATTCTATTGTTGAGAGATAATTTAAAAGCTCAGTTAGAAAGAGCATATCAGGATGTTGAAAAATACGAATCAACCGAAGACCCTGATGGAGAAGTAGTTTACAACGAAGGTAAAGCGCAGGGCAAAGCCAATGCTCTTTCTAACGTTATTCAAAAGCTGAATTTTATTTTATCGGCAAATGAGTCCGAAGGCGGAGATAAAGATGGCAAGTAGTGAATTGCCCTATGGCGTTAAATGCAGTGTTGTAGGCCGTCCCGACCTATCACGCCATACGCAGCCATCTTTATCAGCAGGGCAAATGCGTTTTCGTTGTCGGCCATTTTAGAGCCTGTGGACGCATTAGTCCGAGGTACGAGGACGGCGGACACTGCACGGGAGGGATGGCCGACAACGGATTTCGCATTGCCGATGTTTGAGAGTAGTAAAAAATAAACAATATGAAAGATAATTTGATTCCACTTGTTACAGCTTCATTAATGGAGTGTGTAGTTATATTGATTCTTGTAATTGTTTATTTTTTACGAGAACGAAAACAGCGGTGAAAAAGACGGTCAAATAGCGGCAAAGCGATGATATACGAAGTTTGCTGCCGCTGTGAACGACTCCGTCTTTTTCTTGCGAAATCCGATATACAAAATTTAGGTAGTGGGAGTTGCCCGGTCTAAAAAGTCGAAAATAGATAGACTTCCGGGCAACGAAGCTACCGTGTGTGATGGTCTTGTGCGGCAGCAAATTTTGTATATCATATACTTATGCGAACCATAGTTTAAAATCAACAACTTATGATTGAGCATTATCAGGCTGAAATAAGAAAGAAACTGAACCAGCAATGGAGGATGGATCGCAAATCAATAGTGACCATCAAAGGCTATAACTATGCCCTGGACCTGCTGCTGGAGAAACTGCCGGTTTACTTTGACGAGTACAACACGGACGACCTGGTGGCTTATTGCCTAACTATTCCTGGCATCAACAAACGGGACCTGCAGATCACCATGATAAGGGCGGTGTACCGGATCATGCATAATACAAACCTGGACTGGAAGCTATTCCCATTCATCAAACGAAAGAAAAAGATCCAGCCACGGTTCAATACACAGGAGGTACAGGCATTGATCAACGCTACGGATAATATCGGACACAAGCTGATAATGCTCACTCAATTTGCAGCCGGCCTCCGGGTGGGTGAAGTGGTGATCTTGAAACGGAAGGATTTGTTTAAAGAAGAAGGGTTCTTATTCATCGATGGGGAAGGCATCAGTAACGACCGGTTTGCACCATTGCCTGATAATGTGTTCAGGATGCTGGATGAATTCAGTAAAGACAAAAAGGAAAATGCTTTTATCTGGACGGGTCAATACGGCGGACACCTAAGCACCAGGTCAGTTCAGCAGATCATCAACCAGTGCAAAGCAAAGGCAGGTATCAGTCACACAGCTAACAGTCATGGTCTCCGCAGAGGCTATGCTACCGAATCGGTTCGTGGCGGAGCTCATATGCTTGCTCTCCGGGATATCCTAGGGCACTCAGATATAAGAACCACCCAGATATATACCGGTACCAGCCATGAATTTTTGAAAGAACAATTTAATCCGGCAGCTGAACTGAAAGTTGCATGACAGATTAACCTAAACCAATTATCAAATAAAAATGAAAAAGCCACCTACTATCCTACAACAGCAAGAAATCCAAAAAGGGCAATCGTATAAACTCAAAGAACTTCCTTGTGGTGTGAACTTCCAACTTCCCGAATCACACGATATCTATTCCACAATCACCCATCCCAACCTGGCAAGGACCATGGGCAACTACAACGCTAAAAGGGACTGCTGGAATGAAACACAGAAGCGAATGGAGCTGATTCAGTACAATCAGCAAGTAATAATATTTTCGGAAAATATTGAAAATTCAGAAAATTAGTATATTTGGGGTACAATGGTTAGTAAACCAAAAAAGAAAGCAGCCCAAAGAGGGAGGCCCACAAAGTATTTACCTGCGTATTGCGACCAGGCAAGAAAGCTATGTCTATTAGGCGCAACTGATAAAGATTTAGCCAACTTCTTCGATGTAAATGAAGATACCATTCATCAGTGGAAAAAAGATTATCCGAAATTTTCCGAGTCCATAAAAGAAGGGAAATCGGTAGCTGATGCAAATATTGCTGATCGCTTATATCAAAGGGCAATGGGATTTGAACACGATAGCGAAGAGATCAAAGTAATTCCCACAGGCAAAGGCTCTAAGATTCAGAGGGTGCCTATCCGAAAGATTTATCCTCCCGATACCGTTGCTGCCATATTCTGGCTAAAGAACAGGCAAAAGGAAAAATGGAGAGACAAGATTGAGCAGGATATAACCAGCGGGGGGGAGAAGATTACAGCATTATCAGCTTTGCCACCAGATGATCTGAAGGCATTACTGGGAATCAAAAAGAAACTTGGTTAATGGATGCGTTACAGCTTCTTAACATACCGGCAATTGAGATAGAAAAAAAGCTCTTTGAACTTGGCGATTATGATTTTATCACCCAAACAGAAAACGGAAAGAATCTAAAGCAAGAACTGGCCTTAAAAGAACTGCACAGAGGATTAGCCAGGGAAGTTTTATACGGCGGTGCTGCTGGTGGTGCTAAATCATGGACCGGCGCAAGCTGGTTGACTTTTATGTGCGAGTGCTATCCAGGCACCAGGTGGTTTGTTGGCCGGGAATCGTTGACCGATCTAAGGAATGCAACCCTGTTAACGTTCACAAAGGTGTTCAAGGCTTATGGGGTCGAGGGAGTGATTTACAAAGACAAGGACCACTACCTGCAATTCGCAAACGGAAGCCGAATAGATTTCATCGATCTTGCTTTCTACCCGAAGGACAAGGAATATGAACGATTCGGTTCGTTTGAATATACTGGTGGATGGATTGAGGAAGCAGGGGAGGTGAATTTTGGGGCTTATGATGTGTTGAAAACGAGGATAGGTAGGCATTTGAACGATCATTATGGCATCAGACCAGTGCTGTTCATTACTTGTAACCCGAAAAAGAACTGGCTTTATTACGAGTTTTTTACACCCTGGAAGCTGAAAAAACTATCAAAGACAAGATTATTTATTCAGGCTTTTGTACAGGACAATCCGGCCATTGAAAGCACATACATCGAACAGCTGAGGTCGCTGAATGATAAGTCAAAGAGGGAAAGGTTATTACTCGGGAATTGGGATTATGAAGATGATCCCGCAGCTCTTTGCGAATTTGATGCAATCATTGACATGTTCACTAACGATCATGTGAAGCCAGGGGAGAAAAAAATAAGTGCTGATTTGGCAATGAAGGGTAGGGACCGATTTGTAGCCGGCTGCGCAAGCGGGTTGATAGTTAAAATAGAGATTGATAAAGAGTATTCGCCTGGTAAAGAAATTGAGGCTGATCTGAAGAACCTGATGATCAAATCAGCTGTACCGAGAAGCAAAACAGTAGTTGACAGTGATGGTTTAGGATCTTATTTGGAAAGCTACTTAACCGGCATTTATGAATTTCATGGTGGTGCCAAACCTTTTGATTTAAAAGAGTACGGCAACCTTAAAAGCGAGTGTGGTTATAAGCTGGCAGAGGTAGTTAATAAGCGATTGATAAAGGTCATTTGCAGCGAGGATCAAAAGCAAAGGATTATCGAGGAGATGGGGGCGCTGAGGGCCAAAGATGTGGATGCAGATGAGACGAGAAAACGGATAATCGCTAAAGATCAAATGAAAGAGTTACTGGGGAGGTCACCGGATTATCTTGACATGCTGATTATGTTGATGGTTTTTGATATCAAGCCTAAAAGAACTGGTAGTACGGCTGTTGAACGCTAAAACAAAATACAATGATCCTATCGTTTAATGAAATAAAAGAGATTCTGCTGAACAACCCGGCAAGGAAAACCTTAGTGGAGGCCAGGAATTACGCTAGCAAGATGCGAAGGCATTTGTACGGTGAAAATCTTTCAAGCCACATTGCAAAGATTGACGGCTACGAAAATAAAACGCTTCATGATCTCCGGGTGAAGTACATCAGGAACAACAAGGATATATTTTCGAGGCTCAAACGCCCGGTTGATAAGGTATTCAGCGCAAAAGGTGGATCTGTCTATTACAATCTTCCTGATACAGCTGACAAAAGAGCCAGGCAGCTATCATCTGACATTGTAAAGGGCTATTCGATAAAGCAGTGGAATGAGAATTACTGGAAACCGCATTTCATTGATGATCCCAACGGGATTATTTTCATGGAAATATTACCCGCCCAACAGGTTCAGCTATATCGCAGGATCAATAAGTCATACGTCTACCCAACCTATCGCAGTACAAAAGATATCTACGACTATTTTATCAACGGTTCTAACCTGGAATACGTTGTTTTCTATGTATCAAAGACTGAGAAGAAAAAAGCCGGTTTTGACGAGGCGTTGATCATTTACCGGGTGGTTGACGATTCAAAGGATTATTGGGTAAAGGTCGAGGGGGAGCAAATAACCATTATTGACGATCAGACGTTTCCAAATTACTTCATGAAAGTTCCGGGAATGCTGAACAGCGATATTATTGATCCCAATAACGATAATATCCGGTTGAGTTTATTTGACGAGGTAATGGAGTTGGCAGAGGATTTCCTGATCACCGGGTCAATCAAAAAGACGCATAGCTTTTTGCATGGCTATCCTAAGTACTGGGAATATGCAGATGATTGCTCAGCATGTAAGGGTACAGGGTATAATGAGGGAGAAACATGCAAGACCTGCAACGGGTCCGGTAAAGCCCATATGTCAAAGGTTAGCGATGTAAAATTGATTGATTACCCCCAAACAAAGGACACTCCAATTATTACCCCTCATGTTGGTGACTATATTTCTCCTGATAAATCATTTTGGGAAATGTCCACAACTGACCTGCAGTTGTTGGAGAGGTTAATGCACCTGACTTTATGGGGCTCAGACAGCACTCCTAAGACGCAAGGCATGAGCCAGGATCAGGAAGGGCAGAAAACAGCGACCGAGATTGTCGGGGAATTGAAGCCACAGGCTGACAGGCTACATGCGATCACAGAACAAGCTGAGAAGCGGCACAAGTTCATTCTCGATATGGCCGTTCAGATACAGATTTCACAGTCTTACCAGGGATCAACTGTCAACTACGGCAAAAGATACATGCTTGAAAGCCCTGATGTTATTTTCGAGAAATACTCCAAAGCAAGGAAAGACGGCGCCGCTGCATCGGTATTGGATGACCTGCTGATCGAATACTATGAATCAAAGTACGACAGTGACCCTGTGAAACTGGCTATTCAGATGAAATTAATGCGGGTAGAGCCGTTCATCCACAAGACTGCAGAGCAGGTTAAAACACTGGCCCCTGATGAGAATGATTACAAGACGAAGTTGTACTTCAGCGAATGGGTTCAGACGATGAATGAAGCGCAGTTATTAGTCACAGATGCTATTGGACTGAGGGATTTACTGGCTCAGTATGTATCTGAGAAGAAATTACCACAACCAGAGCCTAAACAGATAGCGGCATAATTTTTCAAACCAATAAAACAACAAACATGGCAAAAGCAAAAAAGACGGCTGATCCTGAATTAGTGGATTCATTCGTCGAGAAAGATTTAACTGGTAAACAAAGTAAATCATCTGGCGATCATTTCCAGGAATGGGAGTGCAAGATCGTAAAGGGCAAGGCCGAGAAATTGAAGATGAACCGGGCGGTGGTCAAGATCACCGAGTATGAAGCCGAGGTCCTGAACAAAGGCGTTGAGGAAGGCGGTAACTCTTACGGTAAGATGTACTTCCGTCCTGAATAATTCAAAAACCATATTAAAATAAAATCATGGCACTTAAAAAAGAAGCGATTGAGAAGATCGCAAAACTGACAAAGATCAAAACAGCAGACCTTGAAGCTGCACTGAAAGACGAAAAAGAGGTTGATGTAACCATCCCCGAAGATATAACCACGTTCACCAATGATGAACTGGAAAGCCGGGACCAGGCTCAAAAGAAATTGGGTGAAAAGGATGGCCGGGAGATCGGCATCAAAGAAGTGAAGAAAGCAGCCGGCCTGCCTGAAGAAGCGCCGAGTAAAGACCCGGTGAAAGTAGCACAGGCCATCATAGACAAGGCTACAACCGATGCGAAGGTGAAGCCGGATGAAAAGGTTACCCAACTGACTGAGCAGGTTAATTTGCTCCAAAAGCAATTGGGAGAAAAGGACAATGAAGTCACTCAGCACAAAACAGCGGCTCAACAGGAAGCATTAAACAGAAAGATATTGACTGCGTTCCCGAAAGAAAGGGCTTCGCATTTGAACGAAGATGAGTACCTGACACTATTGAAAGGGCAATACCAGTTCAAAGAAGTGGATGGCGCTATCATCGTTGAAAAAGACGGAAAGCCACTGAGAGATCCGAAAACAACCAATCCTCTGCCATTAACAGATGCGGTGAAGTCAATCTTCACGGAAAGAAAGTGGGTTGAAGAAGGCGGCGCCGGTGGAGCTGGTGGCCGAGGTGGAGCAGGATCAAGCGGCAGCGGTAAGCCTACAAAACTTTCCGACCTGAAGGCAAAGTTCACTGCTGAAGGAAAGAACCTGAACGGAGAAGAATTCTCCAAAGCAGTAATGGCAGCGGTCAAAGAAGACAAGGATTTTGATATGAATGGTTGATTGTTTCCGGTGTATATAATCAAAAAGCCCCTTAAATTAACGAGGGGCTTTTCTGTATCAACTGTAAGAATGGGAAAGGAGTACTAAGCTACACAATTTTCATTATTTACCGAAAATTCAGAAAATATATTTGGCGGTTCAAAAAAAGTTGTAATTTAGTACTGTCGTTTTAATCGCAGGTTCGTGATTTCTACGGCAAGTCTGATAGGGGCAGTCGCTCCAGGTATTATCCCGCAGGTCTGCGGAAAGCATTTCTCCAACATTTATTAAAATGGCAAATTTTGATACGTCGAACCTTCTGACGGCCCAAGTAATGGCCAACAAGAAGTACGAATCACCTGAGATGCGCATGAAACCAGCACCTGCTTTCGGCCTTCTCACTGCAAACGAATCTATCCTGATCGTTGGTGCAGAAACACTGAAAACAAGGGATGACAGAGCTATTGAAGCTCACCTGTTGACCCGTACAAAAAGAAACTCCGGTTCTGCAAGAGCGCATGATCACTCCGGCACTATTGATGACAGCCAGAAAGTGACACTGGTATGGACAACCAAGTCAGACAAATTCGCTATCAGCCTAAAATTGCTGGATAAATCCATATTGGATTTCAATACAGTACTGGCCAATAAAATGGAACAGGCTTGTATGAACATCTTGGAGGACAAAGAAACCGAAGCAGTCGCATACCTCCGGGCACAACGTGCCACTCAGCAACCCACACTGAAAGGGATCACATTCAGCACAGCTAATGACAGTGCTGAAATTTCTGCGAATGATGCAGAAAGCAAGAAATTCTTTGCCCGTGTACGGTCACTGATGCGCCAGAACTATTTCAGTTCAACATTGGATATGATAGTTGATTCTAACCTTGCTGTTCAGGCTGAATTCCTGGCTGCTCAGGGAGTGGGTAATGCCACTAACTACGGTTACCAGTTTAACGGTATAAGCATCGCAGAAAGCGTAGAGTTGGAAGATCCCAACTATGCTGACGGCGCTGCATTGGTGATGCCTTCAGGATCTGCATGCGCACTGAACTGGATTCCTAAACAAAACCGCATGGGCTGGGGTGATTACAACAGCTATGTTGGCGGATATGGTACGTTTACTTTCCTCGGTTACACTTTTGCTGTTCATGGTTATGCTTCAAGGGCGAATACCAGTTCCAGCAACGGTGATACTCAGGACGTGACAATGGAGTTTGAAGTTTCCCTGGATTCTTCTTACAACAAAGCCCCGCTGAACTATACCACAAACAGAACTGATTCTGTAATCGTGCAGGTTGGCCAACTTTCCTAAACCCCATTAATCACTACAAAAAATAAGAGATGAAAAAATTACTTTTTCTTTTGGTGATGGTGGCAGGGATGTTATCAATCACACAAGCGCAGACGTTCAAGCAAATGGGAGTGGTTGCCGGTGATACTATTGTCACCAGCTCCAGCAAGGACACCGTAAGCAAGATTATACCGGTAACAGCAGGGTATTCTACCGGTGCAATCAAAGTTGAATACACCAAAACGAGTGGTACGGTATCGCTGAAAGCATACCTGTATCCTGGTGATGGTACTGACTTTGAAACTGCAGCTACGGATTCCAGTGCAGCCTTTTCAGATGCTTCCGGGTATGTATATTTTACTAAAACATCGTGGCCCTACTCGCATTACAAAGTACAGATCAGGGCTGCGAATGGTGCAAATACTACTCAGAACGTACCGATCAAAATAAAGACGCTATTCAAACGATTCGACGATTAATAAAGCTCTTTGAATGGCCTACTCTAACGGATATAATCTCACGACCGTTTTGCCAAAGCTGTTTGGCCGGTTAGCCTGGAGTACAGATCAAACACTGAACACAGCTAATAAAACATCAGCAAGCGGACGGTATTTTGATGACGGAAGTTTTCACGCGTTGGTGACGGTGGCTAACATTAAAGCCACTGTCCCCGATGCTTCCAGTTGGGATATTTTTTTTACGTCAAAACAAAATGCGGTTATATCACGGTGCCTGAATTCTGTGTTTAATGATGCAGAGTTTTTTGAGCAGACGTTCTTATATGACCGTTGCCATGAGGTTGAAACCTTAGTTCCAAATCAGGGTAAAGCGGTAGGGTATAAGATTGAGATGGTCAAACGTTTCGATGTTACCGTTCAGGCGAATAGCCTTCAGTTGTTCTTTGACGGGGTGGCTACGTTCAATGTCTACTTGTTCAAGCAAGGAAGTAAAACAGCAGTTAAAACGAAGTCCGTTACTACTGTAGCTAAAGAAAAAACCAATATTGATTTAACAGATTGGTACCTGAATTACAAAGAATCACCCGTTTACTATGTGGTTTACTTCCAGAATGATCTTGGTAGTGTAAAAGCAATCCAGGAACAGGCAGATGAATGTAAGACACTGATGTTTGATGCTGATTCTTTTATGGCAGATACAACAGGTACTGATTTTGACCGGGATCAGCTGGCGGAGTATGAATACCCTAACGGGCTGAATATGCAAATGAGTTCTTTCAGGGACTACACGCAGAATATACTCAATCAGCCGGCTTTGTTTGATAACCTGCTGGGATTAACCATGGCTTACCAAACGATCGAGGATATGATCTATTCCGTTCAGAGTTCAGGGGCAGAGAGGATTATTAAAGAGCAACTGTTAAACATAGGCATTCAGCTTGATTTGAATGGTGTAGCCCCAATATCTGAAAGCCCTCGGGTTGTAGGATTTAAGCAACGGATCGATCAGGAAGTGGCGAGAGTAAAGAAAGCCTTTTATCCAAAGCCTAAAACCCAAATTGTGAATTATGCTGATCACTAAAACAAATCCGGTAGGAATTGACTGGTATATTGATCAGCTACAGAAAAGATTGCACAGTAAGTTAGTTGTAGCCTGGGAGTTATCGGATCAGTCAGAATACAAATGCTACGGCAGATGCCACAGGAATAAAACTAAAGACGGGTACATCGCTGAGAACTATGTAGGCAATGACAAGTACGAGGAACTATACTGGGATAAAACACTAACGGCCATTTCGTTCTTTGGAATTACACGGGAGATAAAAGTAACAACAGGCCATGAGGCAGATGTGCACCTGGTGTTTTTCGCTGACCTGGATAAACTGGGTTTAAAAAATATAGACGGGGCGTTGATCACCCACCGGGCAGACGAGGAACTAAGAAAAACGGTTACTGATGTTATTGGTAAGCATTTATTCGGCTTTTCGGTTACAGGGATTGAACTATGGCTGGAGAATGTGTTACGGGAATATCCCGGAAGCCGCAGGGACGACCGGTTGAAGTATGTGGATATGCACCCGGTACATTGTTTCAGGATCAATCTAAAATTATTATACAACGCAAATAAAATTTGTTAACCCTTTCAATTTTATAAAATGGCACTTAATTCATGTTCAACTATTGGAGGTAATACTGGCGGATCAGCTTGTCAGGGTCGCAGGGAAACACCTACCATTATGATAATCGGCGGTAAGGAGTTTTCATCTTCTGACTACGCTGATGCCGCAACGCAGCGAGCGGCCATTATTGCAGCTACAAAACTGGGAACCGGCAGCGCAAATAAATTGTTTGCTTTCCCGGTGATCAACAAAGTAACGAATAACACTGAGGCAGATACAACAGGATCACTTCCGCTGGGATCTCCTGTAAGGCTTCGTAAAGGCCGTCCTTCATACTCTTTTGTTCTGCAGGATATCAGCCAGCAGCAGTATAAAAACCTTTTACAGTTCGACAACAAAGTTGTTTCTGTATTCACTTTTGACGATGCTAACCAGTTCTGGGGCTATCGTGGATTGGGTTCAACCAATGCACTGAATACCGAAGTGTTCAAAGGTGAAAGAGCAAGGATCTCTGTATCTGGAAACGGTTTCAAGGATTCCGAGAACATCGAAACCGGCCAAACCCTTGTAACTGTCAGCTACCTCTCTATTGATGATTTTGAAAAGAGAGCTGCTTACATTGAATTACCCGATTTCTCCAGCGGCGATGTTGCCGGCCTGGTTGATGTTGAACTGGTAGAACCTGCAGCCCACGTTTCCAACGTTCACAGCCTTGTTCCTTACATCAAAACTCCGGCACTGTCTGGTGACCTGGATATCGGTGCAGAATATGGTACTGGCCTGGCTGCGCTGACATGGACGGCTTTCACCGGTGCGACCTACGGAACGTCTCTGACTATCACATCCGTGGCTTACACATCTGGTAAGTTGGTATTCACTTTTGATTCTACTGCATACACAGCCCTGGCAAGTGGTGCAAAGATCAAGCTGGTGCCTCCAACCGTTGCCGTCATGGACGCTGCGGACATTACAGGTATCGAGATCGGTTACATCATCTTAACTAAGTAACATGGTATTTGAAGGAATAAATATCACCGCTGATTTCTTCAAGGATAAGACGTTTAAGCAGTTCAAAGAAGAACTGAAGGCCCACGGATTATCCGAGGAAAAACTGAAAGAAGCGTATGAACTGATAACAGGTAAGAAGCTAACCCCTGCAAAACAGGCTGACGTAAAGCAGGAATAGCCATGATGTTTTTAAAATGGTAAAACCGGGGCGGGGTATATGCCCTGCCCCTTTTTGTTATGGCATCCATCAGGCAAATGTTAAGAAAGTTTGAGCAGTTAGATACTGATTCTATCATTCAGGATGTAATGATCGAGAGCCAGGATAAAATGGCCGACATGAATGCTGAGCAGATCAACTCAGGTATAAAAGCAGACGGTTCCATTATGCCTGATTATTCATTCAGGTCCGTTTTCCAGTATGGTAAGCCCCCGGGGCCCATTAAGTTAAGAGACAAAGGGGATTGGCAACAAGGCCTATATGCAAGGGTTGATGGAGATAAGGTAGTATTTGCATCCTCTGACAGTAAAAATGACAAACTGATCGATAAATACGGTGTGCAGATTGTGGGGCTCAGTGATAAATTCAAAATAGAGGTCATAAGGGAATCGATCAGGCCAGGGATCAAAGAAAAGATGTTTGTGGCAACCGGGTTAATGATGAAATGATGGGATGCGAATCTTGCCATATCGGGGTAATGGGTCAGCAGATGGCTTTAAACGACATTGTTTTACAGGCGAAAAAATATGCTGTTGAAAATGAGAAAACTATGGCCATATACAAAGAGGGGTACGACTACCGGTTCATCGAATACAGCATCGCAGCCGAAAACGGATACCAAATTGTCCAGGTTGTATCAAAACATAACTGAACTACCTCTTACCAATTTTATTGACGCTTACGTTGATAATAAACTTTCAGCGCTGATCATCGAAGGCAATCCCACTGAGCTTGAAATATTACAGGCATGGGATAAAATCAGGATTCAGTATGCCGATGCTGTTGCCGATCCACAATTCAAGAATTACGCTATTACAAAGGGCCAGGCAGCGCAGTTAGAATTGACAATGGAAATGGCAACTATCCTGATCAACGAATTGAGATTACACTACTGCACCAATTTACACGAGCGAATAAATAAGTTGTTTTCGTACAAGTTCAATTTTGATGCTACCGATTATGAGAAGTACGAAAATGAACTTAGGAAAGCAGAAAGAAGGATGGGGGGATGGAAGATTGAACTGTCTTTGAAAAAATCGGCAGTTGAGAAGATGGAGAAAGGGATGCAGGGCGGAGAAGTAAACCGGGAGTATTTCCAGGGGCTCAAATTAACGATCCATACCCATTTCAAAGTACCGCTGATTAACGAAAATACAACTACCTGGGAGTTCTGCGAACTATTGAAACGGATCAGAAAGGATATAGATAACAGTAAACCCAAACAACGTGGCAGGTAACGAAGACTTAATATCAAATTTTATTGACCGGGTTGGATTTGGGGAAGATGCTGAATTTGCAAAATCCCGTCTGATGGAGGTATTGGCTCTTTATGATAAACTGGCTAATACCAAAGTTGGGTTGGGGACTGATAAGATGACCGGTGTAGATGCCGGGTTAAAGTCTGCTGCATCTTCTTTAGGCGCCTATGATCAGACTTTACAGCGGGTTTCTCAGCGTATAGCGCAGATGAACGGGCAGAGCAAGGAGTTTACGAATGTACTACTGTTAGAGGCAAAGGCTTCAAAGGAACTGGCCGCTGCGAAATTGAACGAGGCGAAGGCGCAAACGGAATCAGCCAAACAAAAGCAGATAGCGGAGAAATCATCAAAAGAGGCTATTAAAAATTCAGCCGCTGAAAAGAAGATCATTGACGATGCAACGAATGATTATTTACAACTGAGCCGGTCCTATACTGAAGCGGCATTAAGAGCAAAGAACTATGTGCTGAGGTTAGGCGAAGGTCACCCGATAGCAGTACAGGCGGTAAAAGATGCAAATGATATCGGGAATGTACTGAAGAAATTGGACGCTTCGGTCGGGCAGAATCAAAGGAATGTGGGTAATTACGCCAGTGCTTATAATGGCCTCGGTATTTCATTTGCACAGGTATCTCGTGAATTACCTTCTTTAGCTATAAACTTTCAAACATTTGCTCTTGCTATATCGAATAACCTGCCTATGGTTGCTGATGAACTCGGAAAGGCAAGGAGGGAAATTGCACAATTAAAAGCGGAGGGTAAAGACGCTCCATCACTATTGAGCAAAATCGGGAAATCAATATTTTCCTGGCAGGTTGGTTTATCTGTAGGCATAACACTGTTTACTTTATTCTCAAAACAGATTGGAGCTTTCTTTGTTTCATTGTTTACCGGTAGTAAAGTATTTGACGAGGCAAAAGAAAAGTTGAAGTCTTATACCGCTGCATTATCAGAAGCCAATAAGCAAAAGATCACCAATTCAGTAGGTGATATTACAACACTTGAATTAGTAAGAGATATCCTCAATGATACCGCAAAATCATTAAAGGAAAGAACTGAGGCGGCGAAAGCATTTAATCAGATTGCTGATGAATCCAATAAACTCGATCTCACTCAGCTGGATAACCTCAATAAAATAAATGACAGCATTTCTAAGCAAATAACACTGATTGAGAAACGAGCATTTTCGAGGGCAGCTGAATCAATACTGGCCGATAAAGCAGAAAAACTATTATTAGCTCAACAGGAAGCGTCTATTCAGGCAGAAAAGGATTTTATATTAGAAAGGGAGTCAGATCAAGCTCAACAAAAACAATTTGGTATTTCCGAAGTTTCAGTAAATGGTATTAAGATAAACCAGTTAGAAAGGTATAATTCACTACTTGACCAGCAATCAATAAAGAATAAAATAGCTAATAACGAAAACGTTAAAAGGGCAAAGGCTGATTTTGATGCAAGTAAGCAGGCCTTACGTGGGTTAATAGACTTGCAAGGCTTTACTGCTGATTCAGGTAATGAGGATAAAAACAAAGACGTATCAGAACAAAGGCGCCGGGCTTTATTTGAGATCGAAAAGCTAAAACTGGAAAGGTCCATCGAAACAAACAAAGCCATCTTTGAAGATGAGAAAAAGGATTTTGTTGTAAGGTTAGATGCCTTTAAAAACTACCTGGACGACAAGAACAAATTAATTGACCTGACAGCCAATTTCGAGAAGGGCAAAAAAGAAATACTGTCCGAAGAAATCGCTTTGATCGATGCGAAGCAAAAGGATGACAAAATAAGCCTTGAAACCGAGCAGCAGAATACCCTTGAAAAACTCCGTGAATCTGAAATGAAGAAGATCCAGGAGGATATGAAGCGGAGGCGGTCGGTTTTAATGTTTGCTTATGGTGAAGAATTGGTTGATGCAGAGAATTATTATGATGAGCTGGCAAAGATTGGTTTAATATCATTTGAGAAAGCAAAAGAATTAAAAAAGCAGGAGGAAAAATTACAGGAAGATTTTTATAAGAAAGTAGGAGATCTTGCTAAAAAGCAAGTTGAAGATGATGATAAAAAAAGAAAAGAACAACGGGATAAAAGAATAAAGGAACAAGAGGACTTTAATAAGAGAAGGAAAGAATTAGAACAGGAATTAATAAGAGAGTTAACTGATTTGTCATTTACTTTTTTTACAGCCTCTATAGAAAAACAGAAGAATGCGATTCAGTTACAAGTTGATGCAATCGAGTTAAGAAAGCAAAGAGAAATTGATGCCGTTAACCAAACTGTTTCGAATCGGCAGCAAGCTGCGGCTGAAATTCAAATTATTGAGGCGAGAGCAAATGCTGAAAGAGAACAGCTTCAAAAGAAACAAAGAGACCTTGATATAAGAAAGGCTCAATTTGATAAAATACAATCAATCGCAAGAATAGTACAAGAAACCGCTATAGCCGTTATTAAATTAACCGGCAGTTTAAATCCGGCAGACAAAGCTCTGATACCATTAGTATTATCAATCAGTGCAACGCAGATAGCCGCTATTGTAGCGCAACCGATTCCGAAATATAGAGAAGGTACAAAAGATCACCAGGGAGGACGAGCAATAGTCGGAGATGGAGGTAAAGAGGAAATTGTAATTACCCCTGATGGTAAGGTGATGAAAACCCCTGCAAAATCAACGCTTGTTGACCTGCCCAAACACTCTATTGTTTTACCTGATGCAAACATCGCTATGAACTATGCACTGAAAGGTGTAAATGGGCTGAACCAGTCAAAAGTTGAAAATGCTCCATTAATTGACGGGATTATGATTGCCGGTGAAATTTCTTCTATGAAAAAGGCTGTTGTATCAGCCATCAAAAAGCAGCCTCAGCCGGTTACGCTGGTTGAAAATGTATTATCCCGGAGAATAAGAAGGGGTGACAATTCAAACACTTACTTAAATAATAACCTGCAGGGATGAGTTTGAAGCTATTTCAATATTATTTACTTGAAGAAGATGGACGTTCAAACTACATCAGCAACGGTATTGTAACTACCCGTGGTATTCCAACTCCTTTACCACAAACACCGGACGGATGGCAGGGCATATTACTTGCCTGGGAAAGGAACATGGCAAAGCAGGGCATCGTACGGGCCTATTCAAAAGAATTGGGCTATGTACTTGACGGAGCAATGATTCTCAGGGATGCTTTTTACAAAGGGAGCATTGACCGGAAATTATATTTACTGTGCCAGAAATTGACACTTGAATACGCAGCTACCTACCGGTGGGTGTATAAATACTTGTTCAAAGTTGAGGTTGATATGACCACAATAAAAGACGGAGAGGATATTGTAAAAGCAAGCCTGATGGAAGGTGGATTATCAAAAATGCTGAAGGCGAATGAGAATACCGTCTATTCAATCCCCTTCGATGACGATGCGATCAATATCACCCATACCGGGCTGAAGTTATTCAACTCTTTTAAAATACTACTGTTAGAAAACGGTAGTGGGGTAAGCAATTTTGCCGGGATGGTTCACACCAGCCAGGATGAGAATAAAAAAGGAGGCACAGGAGTAGCGGTATTCGATATTGCCAAAACATTGAACGTCGGCAGCCCGGATTTAGAAGTACTTTATTTTGGCGAGGTTAGACTTGATGGAAGGGCTGTATTTTCCGGGAGGTTTACACTGAACCCGCTGGAAACGGATGTAGTAATTAGTTTGCAGGTTTATAATAATGGGGTATTCAGAACACAGGTAAATACAAGTGCCTTAGGGCTTCCGGCTGGCTCTGACTATGATTATTTAGAAACCATACAGCTGATAAAAGGAGACAGGCTTTATTTCATTGTATCATTCTTTTACCTGGAAACCACCTTAACAATGGATTGGGATGTGGTCTATCCAACATCTACTTATAAGGCATTTCTCCGCAAAGATTTATTCAGGAAATTGATTGCTAAGATTTGCGGGTATGAAGATTACGCTGTTTCTGAATTATTGGCCAATGGAGACAGGGCAATTACCTGTGGGGATGCTATCCGGGGTTTTGACGATGCAGTCATAAAAGTATCGCTGAATGATTTCTTTGAGGACGTAGATACGGACCTGATGGCAGGAATGGGAATAGAACCAGGCGCAGCGGCCGGTCCGTTAATTGCCGGTGACCGGGTAGTAATCGAGGCCAGGGATCATTTCTACGACTTCAGCAGCCCGATAAATATAGGGGAACCTTCTTCCCGGCCAAATGTGACATACACAAATGACATAGCCTTTAACCGGGTAAAAACAGGATGGGCGAAGACAGAGGTTGAAGATACCAACGGACGCTATTCATTCAATGGATCGCAGCAGTGGACATTACCGCTGTTACGGATCAATAAAGAATATAAACTGACTTCACCATTCAGTGCAGATCCTTACGAGATCGAATGGGCTAGAATCAATTTGGATGGCAAAACCACAACTGATAGCAGCCGGGATAATAAGAATTATGTCCTTGTGGTCGAAATGGTAACACCTGGCGAATACCGGTTAAAGAGAGACGCAACACAGGCCGGTTCTGATCCTGATACCTTTGGTGTTCCTGATCCTGCAACGATATTTAACATCGATCTGAGCCCCAAAAGAAAGCTACTGAGACATAAGAGATGGATTCGGTCAATCCTGCACAATTACCCCAATGAAAAGATTATACAGCAGTCAGCAGAGACAAACGGCGATATTATCACAACAGTAGCCGGGCTGACAGTTGACGAAAACGCTGATATCCCTGTGGAAGATTTAGGACTTCCCATGTTCCTTCCATACTATTTTGACTTTGAGGCGAAATCACCTGTGAATTTATTTGAATTACTAGAAGCAAATACAAACCGCTGCTTTCAGTTTACCTGGGAAGGTGTAACCTATTACGGATTTCTTATAAAGGCTGGCATGGCGCCGAATACCAGCGAAAAGCAGGAATTTAAGCTATTAGCCACCCCACAAAACGACATGACAAACCTTATATAAATGCCAACGAATACACTTATATATCCACATATCAACGGCCTGACGGTTTACAAGGAAACACCGGACACGGATGACCGGTTTTTATCCAAACACATGGACGACTGGCAATTTTCCGATACTATCCTTCCATGGGAAGAGATTACCGATTGGTGTCAGCCGTGGATGAGTTCGGATACTACCAAATTGCAACTGCAGAGTACCTACGGCCCAGTTAATCTGAAGATGTACCGTCTTGAGGATGACGTGCTGATAGATACAATCCCGTTTGTGAACATAATCGGCAACTTTAATAACACAGACCTGAGAATTTACGAGGTAGATGTTGATCTATCTACCTACGACGAGGGCTGTTATTATTTCCGAATAACGTTTGGAAGCCCGGTCGCACTAACCTTGCGAACAAATAATATTGAACTTTCGGAAATTATTGAAAATACTTTACTTTTGGAGTACAAGCATCCTTCGTTCAGGGAGGATATGATCTTTGAAACTGGCATATTCCCATCAGTGAGAGTACCTGGATGTATTAAGTACGAAAGAACGGCAAGTAAAAGCACAGTGTATGAAGACCAGCCGCTCAATAACGAGGTGTTACGGTCCGTGAATTACAGGATATCGAAACTCTATATCGGGATAAATGAATACGGCCAGGGCTCAGGTATTCCTGATCACTTCGCTGATAAGATAGCAAGAATGATCGGCTGCTCAGATTTATTATTCGACGGCCGGTATTATGCGAAGAAATCTGAAGGTGATGACCTCGAGGCAAAGGATTCTGAAGGCTACCCTATGAGAGGTTGGACGATTGATTTGAGAGACAAGTTCAACCGGGCAAGTAAACACTACGTGAACGAGATCGGGCAGAATGCACAGGTTGCAGTGATGATCAATATTGATGGCAAGGGATTCGCAAATAGCAATTCCGGCAATGTAACAACAATAACAGGATTTCAATAATGGCACATATACCTTTCAAAGCAACAGTTTCAGGATATACAGGAAAGTTACTTTTCCGGTGGGTAGAAGCCTCTGCGCCTTTAGCAGAGGTAGGCAGGTCCGCTGCTTTAGACTTCCCTTATGATGACGCTTACGATATTTTAGATGTAAATCCGGTTGTTCATATAGTTGAATTTTGGAGATCTGATGACGGAATTGCTCTTGATGAATTAATTCAGGATTGGAGTGTAGATGCTTCTAAAAGTGAGGAAGTAATATTTATACGAAATGAGTATAAGGTGGGCCGTGGGAATACTGAAGGAACAGAGGGTAACGGTGATTACTGGATTGATCCATCTAATGAAGATACAGAGCTAATTGATGAACGGATTGATGGCTATACTAAGTCAGAAATGATTGTCCATGAAGCTGGTTACGGTGACAGATCAGTAGATGAATATGAGTTAAGAACTGGAGGAGGTATTGTACTTCAGGATAGTAATACTTTTAACCAAGATACAAGATGGTTTATTACTATTATAAAAAAGATATTAGTAACAATCCCATCAACAACTACAAATCAAAATCAATACGCAGGTGTTTCGGTAGTAACAGCTGACAGGGATATTTATATAGATTCCACAGATAACCTTTACAATAAACTGGTAATTGCCAATAAAGCAGGGGCGGTATTAACACTAAATTTCCCTGATCTGGCTTTGATTCCTAACCATACCAGGATCACATTCAATACGCATACAGGCTCATACAACTACCTGAAATTACAGCTTGACACAGGCGACACAATCAACTACTGTGGTCAGGCAAGGAATGTAATTTATATCCCCAAATGTGAAATAGTTTCTTTCTACTTCTTTGATGGTGCAGGTTATGTTACTGACCCGCCTCTGAGAGCTTTATTGAGAGGTACAGTAGTTGGGGATATGGACAGCAGCCGGCATACTGACACAGGTGCCTACTTACTAGCAGACGAAAGCACAGGAGTATTAACCAAAGCGAATTACCCGGGATTATATGAATTCATTGAAAATTTACCGGCTTCTCATTTTGTTGCTTTGGGAACAGGATCGGGTCAATGGTCAGAAAGCACAACAATCAATGGAGTAACAGTTTACCCTTATAAATCAAAGTATGGTATTGATACGATTTCTGAAACATGCAGGGTTCCGCATTTAAAGAATTTAGGGGCAAGATTTATTAATACCGGAGAGTATCCCGGACGTTATCAACACGATGCAGTGGGGCCTTTTGATTTAGAAGTAAGAACAGGATCGGGGGGGAGTAGTACAAATCCATTAAATCAAGGTGGAGGAGCTATTGATTGCGGCTTTTCGGGGATGGATAGCTTGGGTTCGTGGCTTTCTAATGGTTCTTATGGCTCAGAAAAATTAATACGATTTACGGGGACAGAAACAATAATGAAAAATTACGGTGAAATACCTTTTATAGTACTATGATAAACATAAAAAAGGGGTTCCGGGATAACTACCTGGCCCCCTTCTTAACTATTTTGCTGTTTGCAACTTCAGTAGTAAGTAATGCGCAAGTAAAGCAGAATTACCCGCAGTATGGCGGCACATGGAATAGATTGTATTTAAAAGATACAGGTGCTTTCAGATTACCAACTACTATTCTAGGCGTTAAAGACGCAAATGCCGGTCTTGACACCGCTCAGTTGAGGTACGATAAAGCCGATTCATCAGTAAAAGTATATACCGGTTCCCAATGGCGTACAATAGGATCGGGGACAGGCGGCATAGGCACTGATAACGCCAACGTAGGTTCAGGATTTCGCTTAGTAAAGCCAGGCACCCAGGAAATTAAGACCTTGTTTGCGGGCTTTGGAGTTATCCGGGATAGTACTACCAATACAAATGGGATCACTGATAAGATAGATTCAACAACCGTAGGTACCAAGGCCTATTCTCTTTCTCTTTATGATATTCTCAACGCTACAAAATTAGCTGCAAGCGACACCGCAGGCAAATGGGTCGGTAATATTTGGATTAGCGGTGGCAACCTATATATGCGTATCAATGGTACCTCAACCAATTTGGGTGCAGTGGGTGGCAGTGGAGGTTCACCAGGTGGGAATAACACCAATCTTCAATTCCTACGAAACGGTGCATTTACAGGTTCGGATTCACTGAACTGGACCGCTTCAGGTCTTGAATGGAAGGGAATGCTGATACAGAAAAATAGTGCGGGTACTGAACAGATGCGAATCTTCAGCGACAACCAGGTAAATACCTTTATCGGTTATCAATCAGGTTTGGTCAACAACTTTGCTGCAGGAGGAACAGATAACACCGGTGTCGGATATGAAACTCTCATCAGTAACACCACTGGTACTTTAAACACCGCAGTCGGGAAAAGAGCATTGATCACCGTTAGTACCGGGTCAAATAATAGTGTGGTGGGTGCTGGCTCTTTCCAAAAAACGACAGGCAGCAACAACGTAGGCCTTGGATTCCATTCCGGGTTTGAAAATACAAGTGGCCAGCGTAATTCATTTATGGGTACTCTCGCCGGGCAGAACAAAACCACCGGTGATGACAACGTGCTGGTAGGCTATCAAACAGGTGGTAATGCTTCAGGGGCTTTCAATAATGTGACAGCGGTAGGTACACAGGCATTGATACAGTCAACAGGTAATAACAATACAGCCATTGGTTATCAATCTATGTACAGTAATACTACCGGTACGAATAACACTGCCTTGGGTTATGCTACTGGCTACGGACAAACCGGCAGTAGTAATGTGCTGATCGGTTACCTGGTAGGCTTAAATGCCAGCACCCGGAGCAACAGGTTGATGATCGATAACGCAAACACCGACAACCCGCTTATAGATGGAGATTTTAATGCAGATACCTTACGGATCAATGGTAAGTTATACATCTCTACAACAGATAGTAAAGTACCTGCTGATACTGCCAATTACGTTCCGGCCTGGATTCATAAAACCACAGGTGAAGTTGCAAAATCAACTTTTCATTACCAGAGTGCGGGCGGTGGCGGAACTCCAGGAGGCAGCAATACACAATTTCAGTATAACAACAGTGGCGCATTTGGAGGAACTACAATGGGTTATAATAACAGCACAGGAGCTGTAACCTTAACCGGATCATCAAACACCTCGCAGTTTACTATTAAAGCCAATTCAACGCAGTCCAATTCAAATCCTTTACTCCGGTTGCAGAATAGTTCAGGCACTGATCTTCTATGGATGCACTCCGATAATGCGGTCAATACGTTTGTTGGTGTAAGTTCAGGAACAGCGAACGATTTTGCGGGGGGCGGTACGGATAACACAGGATATGGATACGAGACACTAAGCAGCAATACAACAGGATCATTGAATACGGCCATTGGTAAAAGGGCCATGATCATGAACGTAACTGGTGCCGGTAACAGTGCAGTAGGTGCCGGAGCACTCCAGAAGACAACCGGAAGTAACAATGTGGGGATTGGGTATCACTCAGGTTTGGAAAATACAAGTGGTGGAAAGAATACGGCAATAGGAACACTGGCATTATCCAACCAAACAACCGGGTCCGAAAATACAGTGGTGGGCTATCAGGCTGCCGGAAACGCAACCGGGGCATTTAGTAATGTGACCGCTGTAGGTACGCAGAGCTTAATTCAATCAACAGGTAACAATAATACCGCAGTTGGATATCAGACTTTGTACAGCAACACGACAGGCACCAATAATACCGCTATTGGGTATGCGGCCGGTTACGGGCAAACAGGAAGCGGAAATGTTACAATGGGTTACTTAGTTGGATTAAATGCCAGTACCAGGAGTAATCGCCTGATGATAGACAATGCGAATACTGACAGGCCTTTGATTGATGGAGATTTTGCAGCCGATACGCTGATGATTAATGGTACAATGTATATCAGAACAACGGTAAATAAAGTACCTGCTGATACTTCAAGCTATAAGCCGGTTTGGATCAATACAACCACAGGAGAATTGGCTAAATCCACCTTTCATTACCAAGCTCCAACTCCAACTATTCAGCAGGTGTTGACGGCCGGTTCCAGTTTTTCTACAAGCCATGTAATAGATGCTGGAACGAACGATTTTGAAATGTTTAATGCAAACTCAATTGAGTTAAATTCAGATATCAGAGCACAGATTTCAGCAGACCAAAACGTTTTTCAAGCCGTTCCAGATTCAACAACTTCATCAAGAAAGATAGTATATACAAGTAATATCAACGGTTCTCTCACAACCCCCAATTCATTAGTTACAAGGTCATTAATGGATAGTATTTATAAGTCACCACTTGCCAATGTAACTGATGTGGGCAACGTAGGAACAGGAGTTGACGACCTGATGAGTTATACAATACCAGCTGGCAGACTGGCATCTGATGGCGAATTCGTAGAGTTCACTGCCGTTGTCACCTTCGCAGCAAATGCCAATAATAAAACAGTACGTGTAGTGTATGGCAGCACTGAAGTATATAACAGCTCAGCGCAACCGCAGAACGCAGGAACTATGGTGATCAGAGGAACGATTATCAGAACAGGCGCAGCTACCCAGGACGTTGATATCAGTGTATCAACTGATGGTGCATTATTCACCAACCTGTCAAAGTACACTGCCACCACCGAAACACTTTCCGGGGCAACAACATTGAAGCTCACCGGTGAGGCGACCAGCAACAACGACATTCTTCAAAAATCATTACGTGTAAAATATTAATCAATGAAAAGAATTGCTTTTTTATTACTGTTTTTACCTTCTATCGTATCAGCCCAGTTAAAAACTTCCGGGCCAAACGAAGCGTCCGGAATGCCGGGGCTTTTGTACAGTGCCAACAGCTGGTCCTCCTTGGCAAATGATTGGGACACTAATTCGGTCAACGCAAATATTGTCAGCAATAAGATCAGGCTCTCTGCAGGTGCCAATTCAGACCTTACCCATTACTTCAGCTATAAGGATTCACTGGCAGCTTCTCATGTAAAGCTGACGGTGAAATGGAAGATGACAACTGCGAAAACAGCCAATGACTATGGCCTGGCTCTCGGGTTCAGATCAGTGAACAGTACCAGCCTGAACCATAATGTGATGATCTATGATCCTTCCACCGGTGGAACAGCTGGCCGCTTCCAGGTCTTCTTTGTGAATAACGGCGGATCACTTACCAACCTGTTTACCATGGGCGCAGGATCTGCGGTTTCTTATTCTCAAAATGATTATGTGCTGATGATGGTGGAAAAGAACAATAACCAGTTCCGCTGCTTCGTGCAGAACCTTACAACTAATGCACAAGCTGACACCACGTTTACGATGGCTGCTGCCGGATCGGGAATGTGCCCGGCTAATTTTTATGAGCCTACAATATTCTCACAAGGCCCTGCGCAGACATGCGAGATTGATTCCATTGCCATACAAGTTTTTGAACCGCAGAACGCAGATATCCTGGTGATCGGTGACAGCAAAGTAACCGGTTACGAGGCCACATGGTCAAATACCTGGTTATCCGGCTTACATAAATACTACCCTTCTATTTCTATTCATGCCGGAGCTGGTAATAAGATAGCTGATGCACTGAAGACGATACCGTATATCATTTCATTGCGGCCAAAGAATGTGATCATTGCCATCGGTAGTAACGATGTGCGGCAGGGAATATCCTCGGGCACCTGGCAGGCCAACTATGTGAGCATGACAGATCAGCTCATTGCAGCGGGTATCAACGTCATCCACCTGAAGCCGATGAAAGAGACGGTACTTGATTTGGCAGCTCAGCGCAACTGGATTGAAACAACCTACCCGGGAAGATTCATTGATACATGGCAGCCCTCCACAAGGACAGGATTTCTTGCTTCTGATGCTATTCATCCAAGCACTAAAGGGCACAAGTGGATACTGGATATACTGAAAGCAGAGCTGCCAAGATTTTTAGTGAACGTAAAAGCAATAAACCCCAACGAATGAAAAAACTATTTACCATCCTGCTGATATGCGTTGCTCTTATCAGTCAGGCACAAAACAGAACAAGAGGTTACTTTATTTCTGACGACAGTATGCGATTGGTCTTACCTACGATTCCTCCTGAGCTGGACACCACATTTTGCACACAGGTTCTGTATACACAGGCAGGTGCTTCTTACACCTCGGTGAAAAAGAAAAATGTGAAGTGGATTCTTATGAGAAAAAAGCCTGATGGGAAGTATTATACATATGACGATAAAGGCGAGGAACTGGATGTATTTATGTATAGACCAACAAATACCGACTCAGGTCAGCCGAAATGGATTTTTTATTTATCGTTTTATTGAATGAAGCGAGTCGTAATATATAAAGTGATTGATACCGGCGAGGTGAAGTATGATGATCTGGACATAAGGATCTGCAATCTTGTAGCGAAAGGGTTTACCTACGGCTCGATAGCTAAGGCGCTGGACAGGAGTAAAAAAACAATAGAGGGGCGGGTTTTGAATATGTGTTTAGCGGTGGATGCGGATAATAAAATTGAAATGATTTTGAAAGTTATTGCAAAGGGGATCATTAAAAACCCTTTTGATAAAGACATTCAATCACCAAACACTGGCGGGGATTAGCCAGCAAGATGATTGGATATTGGACACCGCCCTGGGTTTCTACTCTGGGGCTCTTTTTAAAAACGATAAAAACTAAAACCATGCAGATAAAATTTTGGAGAGGTGTATTCACCGACAAAGACGGGAACCCCAGCAGCAAAAGGATTATTCTTTTTACGCTGATCCTGGTATTCGTTGCCGTTGTGTTCATCAATTTACTGATGGGTAAAAACCTTGACAGTGTATTAAAAGAACAACTGTTTTACCTGGTGATCTATACGCTGGCCACAGTATTTGGTGAAAATGTAACCGGGATATTCAAAAAGAAAACACCGGGACAGGAAACCACTCCCATTGTACCACCGGAAGAAGGTATTGGCGGAGGTACAGTAGGTACACCAAAATAATAAACATGAGAAAGCTAAAAGTATTCATCATTTATTTTCCTGTGTTGCTGGTATCGCTGCAAGTGATAGCCAATATGCTGGCTTTGATCAGCTGGGATATTTATAACTCGATCGGGTTTTACCTCAACACTTTTTTGGGGACAAATATGCTGTTTGCTTTTTTCCTGGTGGCATTCACCTACATGTTTAAGTTCTGCACCATAAGCAGGGTGGCGGCATGGACAGAGGTAGCATTCGGGGTTAATTACCTGATAGTGCAGCAGGATAATCTATATAATATTTTGTTCCAGATCATCAGTGGTTCTTTAGCTGTGTTTTTCACCTTTCGGCATTATATAAAGAAGTTCCCTTTCTGCCGGTTGAGTTTATTGACAAAGTTTCTGTTGAGCATAGTAGCTACTGGGAGCTGCGCAAAAGGCGTTGAGAAGTGGGAAAAGGATTTAAAAAACGACTTAATCAAAAGGCATTATGAAAGGCTTTGAGTTGATTCTTGGTATTGTAGGAGCCATTGGAACAGTAGGGGCAATACTGGCATGGTGGTTATCTAAACTGTTAAACGATAAAAAGGAAATGACGATAATGGTCATGGATATAAAATACATGAAGGAAAAGATTGATGACATGAAGAAGGATATTGACCACCTAACTGTTAAAATCGAATACTTAAACGAAAAAGACTAATCGTGAAAAAAGTAACTATTGCCGCTATTGCTGCCTTTATCCTGCTGATGTTATTCACGCTGATTATGGCAAGCAGCTGCGTAACTACTCAGCCGGTGCCTGATACCCGGCCAGTAAATAATAATCATCAACTGGCTAAACAGGCCGAACAAATCACAAACTCGAAACAATGAAATATTTACTAATCATTCTGCTATTCGCTTCCTGTAATCCGCTGAAAAAAGCGCAGCAAACATTTGATGCCAACAAACCAGCAGCGGCCGAGTACTGCGCAGACAGGTTCCCGGTAAAGGATAGCCTGATCAAAGGCGATACGCTGGTTACAACTGATACGGTTTACTTCAAGGAGTATGAGAATGTAGTCACAGTTGATACGTTCAGAACTATGCCGATCACTAATACCCGATACATAACTAAGACCATCAGGATTACCGATACCATCATTCGCAGGGATAATGCCAGGGAGCAGGTACTAGAAGCTAGACTAAAGAATACCCAACAGGTATTGGAAAACAACAATACCGTTCTTGAGAAATGGAGAAGCGATTACTATGGAATGAAAGACAAGCGGGATAAATGGCGAATAAGGTTTTTTATCCTGCTGGGGTTAACTATTGCCTATGTAGGCTTGCGGGTAAAAAAATTGATACCATTTTAATAAAACTAATCACATGGCTTTTTCTTCAGCAAATGCACTCAATGAATACCTATCCGGCTCACGGCAGCGGATACCGTTTATAAAAACAGCAACAAGAACAACGGTTGTCAACAACCCGTTTTCGATGTTCGATATTGCCGGAGATCCGGGAGCGGGAACACTGGCCGGTACATCTACTGCAAACGGAGTTGTACCTACTGATGCCACAACCGGGTGCCCTATAATCAATCCTTTCGGCAGTGGTAATACCGGTTACCTGACAAGGGTTGAATGTTCAAGCAGTGCCGTTTCAAGAATTGCCCTGTACGATATGGTGTTCAAAGCGGGGGCCTATGCTTATAACTCAGGCACTACAAACCTATCATCTCAACCGGCTATCAGTAGTCGTTGTCCGGATTATCCTGGATCGGGAACCGTGTTTGGTAACGGCATGGAAATATGGATTGAAGTATCAACTGCTTTTACGTCTGCCACTTCATGGAGTGTGCAGGTTACTTATACCAACAGCGATGGAACCACCGGAAGGACCTCTATAGGATTAGCCGCCCAGGCAGCAGCCGGTCTTACAATAGGAAAGATGTTTGTGATATCGCTGGCAGCTGGCGATAGCGGTGTACAAAAGATAGAGAGTGTGATTGTAACAACAGGTGCAGCTGCATCAGGAGCTTTTAATGTACTGATCATGCGTAAGCTGTGGGAAGGAAGAATTACACAGTCAAACGGTATGGTCGTTGACAATATCTTACAAACAGGTGCGCCCATTGTATTTGCAGATTCTGCAATTGTCTGTGTGGTAACACCGGACGGAACCAGCAGTGGTACACCTAATATGAATTTGGAAATAACGAATGCCTAATATACTCCGCATACCGAACAACAGGCTAACTACCCCGGATCTTATACCTAAAAAGATAAGTGATTCCGGCTACCTGGTGGCCATGGGATTCTTTGCGGAAGAAAGCGGGGGTACTGAAAATATTACCGGATCAGTGGCCGGTTCTTCTGTTGTGACAGGTAGCTTATCCGCCACAGCGGACATAGTGGCCACATTAGCTGGCTCATCCACTGTAACGGCGCAGTTGCAATCAATAGTACCAGTTACGGGTACCAGTTCCGGAACCAGCAGCGTCTCAGGTACAGCTTCTGCAGTAACTGCCATCACCGGGACCAGTGCAGGGATAAGTACTACAGCAGCATTATTGATATCCACAGCATCAATCACCGTGGTGATCACTAGCCAGTCATCAATAAGCGGATCACTTTCAGCAGTATCATCTGTTACCGGTACGACATCAGGCATCAGCAGCGTATACGGAACGGCCATAGCTACAGCGGCAATGGTCGGCAGTTCATCTGCTTCAAGTTTAGTCGCAGCTATACTTACCAGCACGGCATCGGTAACAGCGACAACCAGCGGTTCGTCTTCAGTGAGTGGTATCCTGTCTGGCAATTCTTTGAATGAATTAACAGGCACAGCGGCCGGGACCAGTACTGTATCAGGTGCAGCCGTCGTAACCATAGCGGTAACAGGTTTATCTGCTTCTGAATCTTCAGCATCAGCCGTATTGGGTGCAGTGATCAGCATCAGCGGTACTGCATCCGGGATCACTGTTATTGATCCGGTGGATATGATTATTAATGCTGCACTGTCTGGCAGTTCATCTGGTATCAGCACCTGCGCAGCTATTATCTCTACTGCCGTGCCGGATGAATTACTGGAGATCATCGGTCTGAATAGTATGGTGGTAACTGTACTGAGTATGAACAGCAGTGTGGTAACGCTTCTGCTGATGAACTCGGCAGTGGATACAGAAAGGCAAATGAGTTCTGCAGTAGTCACGGAAATAGAATTGAACGGCCAGGTAACTGATCTTTTAAACTTAAAATCAAGAGTCAAATGAGCGTATATAACGGGCAAGGCCTTTTAAAAATATCACTGGAAACCGGGCAGGACCTTACTGATGCAACCAGTCCAAAGGTATTATTCGAAAAACCTGATCGTACAAAAGGAGAGTGGACCGGTACCGTATCGGGTACCAAGATCGAGTATGCGGTGCAGGCAAATGATATTGATCAGAAGGGCATCTGGCGGTTCCAGGTTAAATACACCATATCAGGCAGAGATGCCTACGGAGAAATAGACAAGATCGAATTCAAACAAACATTAAACGCATAACCATGTCAAAGAGTAACACTTTTGAAAATGATTTTTTACTGCTGCTTTTCAATAACACCAATGCAGCCAGCATCGGCGACGCCACCGGGCTCAGAGGCAGCTCAGCAGCCGGTAACCTGTATGTAAGCTTACACTCCAGTGATCCCGGCGAAGCGGGAACCCAAAGTACCAATGAAGTGGCATTTACCAGCTATGCACGGGTAGCAGTTGCCCGCAGTGGTGCCGGCTGGACTGTTACCGGCAATGCGGTAGAGAATGCAGCAGCTGTAGCCTTCCCGGCTTGCACAGGAGGATCAGCAACAGCCACGCATTTCGGTATCGGTACTGATGCATCAGGAACCGGTAAGTTATTATTCAAAGGAGCATTGGGCAGCTCTGTCGCTATCTCTACAGGAGTAACAGCGCAGTTTGCAGCCGGTGCTATTGATATCACTGAGGATTAATTATTCATTCAAATAAAACCATAATCATGACAAAGAAAAAGAATCCATTGAAACCGGCTATTATCGCCTTCTGTTCAGTGGCTGCATTACTCGTTATTATTTTCGTTGGCATTAGCAGCAGTAATTCCTTCAAGGAAACACACAACGATGCAATCCCGCAAACGGTGGGAGCTGATGGACGTTACCAGGCAGGATCAGCAGAGTTCACCCGGATTGAGATTTCACCTGCATTGGCACTTGAATTATCTGATCATACCTGGATGTGGGTAGGTGGTATTCTATTGGGCCTGTTGGGTATTTTTATTTTACTGGTATCAACTAACGTTGTCACCTTCGATGGTCCCGCTCCTTCCAGAATAAGCTTTGCTTTGTTGGGTGCTATTCTTCTATGCTTTTTTGCAGCATATAGTTCAGCCTTTGCCAATAACGATATTGAATTGACTCCTGATCAATACAATATCGTGAAGGGTGACAAAGCGAAGATTGAACAATTGTTCAGGGATAAGGAGCTTGTACGATGAAGACATACACCATCAAAAAAGACCGGCACCAGGCAAAGCCTGCACAGTACGGGCTATTCATTGGCCGGGTGCATCTGCGGTACCAGGTGCAATTCACCGAGAGCTGCCGGTACTACCTGGAAGGGATCGACAGCCTTGATATCAACAAACTGATCGGCGTTGCCTATGTTAGTTTCCCGGCTATCTGGTTTGTGCTGAAGTCGTATTTCAATGCCCTGCGAAAATGGAATGGTAAGTTGATCAAAGCCCTCCATCATTATGATTCAGCCAGGATCGGGTTCTCTTATAATGAAAAGGATGAGCGGATGATCCTGCATTCCTATTGTTACATCCAAGGTACCCGGGTAGACCGACCAATTACTTCAGTAACTATTCAGGAAATATTCATTGCCGATATACTGGCCCACCGGCACGGTGAGTATTGCCTGACCATTGAGAAGGAAGAGAAAAGCATTTACCACGGCGAAAAGAAAAAGCACTCCCGTTGGTTCAGCTATCTTCTTTCGCTGATGTTTGGCGGTAACAGGGCGGCAACTCATAACATGAAAATCAAAATGAAAAAGCTATGAGCAAAATACTTTTCTGCGATGATCAGAAAGCGATCATTGCTAAATATGGGAAACCGTCCAAAGAACCGGATTATCTGGTATCCTTCCCGGCGCCATACCCGTTGTATTATGATGGCAAGCTCGTAAAATCCATCCGCTGTCATAAGCTGATCAAAGAACCATTACAAGCGGCCATGACAGAAGTGGCAGAAGTGTATTCTGAAGAAGAAAGAAGGGAACTGGGGCTCGATCAGTGGGGGGGCTGTTATAATTACCGGTTGATGCGGGGCGGCACAGAACTTTCCACCCATAGCTGGGGGATTGCTGTTGACTACGATCCTGCCCGGAATCAATTAAAGTGGGGAAAGGATAAAGCCAGGCTGGCAAAGGATGACTGTAAGCCGTTCTTCGATATTTTTTACAAACATGGTTTTGTAAGCCTTGGCAGGGAGAGGAATTATGATTGGATGCACCTGCAGATTAATAAATGACTCATTCCATTGACTATAAGGGATATACAATTTACTGTGAAAACGGGTTATACTATATTGGTACAATCCCTCACAAAAAGTATTTCACATTTCAGGCGGCAAAGGATGAAGTTGATAAAAAAGAGGAGGGAAGTTCTATTGTTGATTTACGAAAGCTAAAAAATTAATATGCCGGGGAGTAAGACATCTGAATTAGGATTAACTGCAAGGCGTTACAGATCAGAATATGGTATGGAGATGCCTACATCGAAGCTCGCAAGGATTATGTATAAAGAAAATACTTTGCTATTTGACAATGTTGAGCATGCAAGAAAGGTGTTAAGGTATCACGAAGGAAAGGACGGAGATAAATCGAGGAAAAAGTTAACTGATAGGACTTTTGTAATGGAAGAAGCCCGGCCTTATAACCCGTATTCATTGCCTAAAAGCGATGAATCTATATATGTTCCTTTCGAGATAAAAGGACACAAAAGGATAGCTGTTTTCACTGATATACACGTTCCTTTTCATTCGATTGATGCAATAACAGCCGGTATCAGATATTGTAAAAATGAAAAGCCGGATGCTTTATTACTTAACGGGGACACATTGGACTGCCACAAGTTGAGTCGGTTTATCAAAGACCCAAAAAAAAGAGACTTCGCAACGGAACTTGAAGTATTCAAGTCACTGATTGAAGTGTTTGAAAAGCAGTTAAAATGCAGAATATATTTTAAGGTCGGCAACCACGAAGAACGGTATGAAAATTTTTTACTGGAGAAGGCGAAAGAGTTAAAAGGGGTTAAAGAATTTGAATTAGAAAATATCATTAAAGCGAGGGCGAAAGGTATTGATTTTATTTCAGATAAGCGGGTCGTCAAGATAAATGAACTACACGGTATACACGGTCATGAATACGTTGGCGGAATATCAGCCCCAGTAAACCCGGCAAGGGGATTGTTTTTAAGAGGTAAAGTTTGCTGCTTTCAGGGACACAACCACCAAACCAGTGAACATACAGAGCCAACCATGTCAGGAAAGATGATTACCACATGGTCAATAGGCTGCTTGAGTGAATTACACCCAGCCTATATGCCGCTAAATAAATGGAATCATGGCCTGATGTTGATTGATGTAGATAGCAATGGGCAAGATTACGAAGTAAGAAATAAACGAATTTATAAAGGGGAGGTTTTATAATGGCTAACAAAGATATTCCGATAATGAAAAAGAAAAAACATGGCATTGAAAGAATAAAAACCGATTACTGATGGCAAAGAAGATCAAAATAGAACTTGACTTTGACCACGGCCAAAAGGTTTATTTGGTCACTGATCCAGAACAGCTAGAAAGGGTTGTAGGCGATATACGGCTGGTTCCCGGAGGCGTAGCAATCTATTATCTTAAATGCGGAACCGAAGAAAGCGAACATTATGAATTTGAGATCAGTGATACCAAAAAAGTAATTGAATAAGGGCAGTTTTTCTCATGTATATGGCAAGCAATCGAAAGCAGTCCCGATGTTTCTACATCGGGGCTTTTTTACCCTATTAACTTAATGCCCAATTTCGGCAGTCATGCCGGGGATGGGTCCTGGTTACAATTCCGACCCCTGTTTCTACAGGGGTTTCTTAATTTGCGGTATGCACACCTACCGGTACAATAATGATGACTACCTGCTCACCATCTATTACGAAGGCAAGAAATTAACCTACCGGTTAAAGCGGCACTCACATGACCGGGATCATGACTGGTTTCACCTGTTTACCCGTGCTCAAACCAAGGATCTATGCTGGAGCCGGAAGACGAAGACATTGTCTGAAGAATTGATTCCGGGCCAAGAGCCAATGCCACAGGCGTTCTTAAAATTACTGGAGGCTGAAATAAGACAAATAGCAGGTTAATTTGTACCCCAGCCTATATAAAAAGAAAATAGCCTGATGATAATCAAGCTATTAGAATTTAATCAGTTGACCCATAAGGATTCGAACCTTAACAGACAGAACCAAAATCTGTAGTGCTACCGTTACACCATGGGTCAATCACTCTGAAAGAGCCAATTTCGCAATTGGGAGTGCAAAAATAGGGCTAAGCTGCTTTCCTCCCAAATGGTTTTTAAAAGAATTTATGCCGGATGGGAAGCCGAAATCCCTTCTCTTTCCTCTCTTTCTTTCAATTCCCTGATCTTGTCCAATGCCCTTGCCACCACATCGCACATGATGGTGTATAAAGCTCCCTGTTTAGGATTGTCATAAATATAATCCAGTGCCTGGTCCTCGTTAGGAATGACAACCGTTGGTATATCCGGATTTACACTATTAATGCCCTGCTGAAGCAGTTCAATGATCTCATCGGCACTACGGCCACGGAGATTTTTATCGCAGCGGATAATGATCTCATCAAAATAGCGGGCTGAGATTTCTCCCAATTCACGAATATCTTCATCCCGCCGGTCGCCGGTACCGGAAATAACCCCGATACGACTCGGGTAATCCAGTTTGCTGATAAAATCACAAAGCAGTTTCAGCCCATGCGGGTTGTGCGCAAAGTCCGCCAGCATGGTAAATTGTTTGAAATGGAAGAAATTCAATCGCCCCGGTGTTTGCGTGGAGGAAGGAACAAACGATACTAAAGCTGAACGAATATCTTCAATCGTTATATCCCTGAATAAATATGTGGCGAGTATTGCCGGTAAACAGTTTGCAATATTATGCACGGCTTTTCCTTCATAGGTGAGTGGTATATCTTTTACGGGCATCACCCTGATTTTCCAGGTTCCCTTCATGATGCTGACATAACCATTCTCAAACACAGTGGCTAATCCTCCGCCACCACAATGGGCTTTTATCCGTGGGTTATTTTCATCCATGCTGAATAAAGCCACATTGCATTTCAGGTCCTCTTTCATTTTATACACCAGGTCATCATCTGCATTCAATATCGCATAGCCATGAGGGAAAACAGTTTCGGGTACCACTGCTTTCACTTTAGCCATTTGTTCCAGCGTATTGATACCGCCGAGTCCCATATGATCAGCTGCCACATTGGTAACAATGGCTACTTCACAATTCTGAAAAGCCAGGCCTGATTTTAAAATACCACCCCTTGCGCATTCCAATACAGCGAAATCAACAGTAGGATCTTTCAATACAAAGGCAGAACTGATGGGGCCGGTACAATCACCTTTCATCATCAGCTGGTTCTGGATATATACACCATCGCTTGTGGTATAGCCAATTTTTTTACCCGCACTTTTGGCAATATGGGCTGTTAACCTGGTGGTGGTGGTTTTGCCATTCGTACCTGTTACAGCAATGATGGGAATTCGTCCGGCGCTTCCTCTTGGGAAAAGCATATCTACTACGGGTTCAGCCACATTCCTGGCAAGACCCTCAGCTGGTTCAATATGCATCCGGAAACCCGGGGCAGCATTTACTTCCAGGATGGCACCACCGTTTTCTGAAACAGGCGTACGAAGATCCATCGCCATAACGTCAATGCCACAGATATCAAGACCAATGATCCTGGCTATTCGTTCAAACATGAACACATTGGCCGGGTGCACTTCATCTGTTACATCAATGGACGTACCCCCGGTTGAAAGATTAGCCGTCGGTTTTAATAACACCCGTTCATCTTTTTGCGGGATTGTTTCCAGTGTATAACCCAAATCATCCAGCATTTTTTGAGTGAACTGGTCAATGGTTATTTGCGTCAGCACTTTTTCATGTCCATAACCACGGCGGGGATCTTTATTCGTTTCTTCTATCAGCCATTGAATATTGTGCACGCCATCACCAACTACAGAAGCGGGAGTTCTTAATGCGGCACAGATAAATTTATAATCGATCACCAGGCAGCGAAAATCATAACCCGTGATGAATCTTTCCACGATCACATTGCGGCTGTAGACTTTGGCTGCTTCAAAGGCTTTGATGGCCTGTTCCCGGTTGGTAATATTGGTGGTGTTGCCTTTTCCGTGGTTACCATCAATAGGTTTTATCACCAGCGGGTAACCAAATTTTTCAATCGCTTCATCTAATCCTATTTCAGTCTTGACCACCGTACCTCTTGGTACAGGTATCTCTGCCGCTTCCAGTAATGCTTTTGTTTCTTCTTTATCACAGGCAATATCAACGGCAATATTACCGGTGGTGGAAGCAATCGTTGCTCTTATTCTTTTTTGATTCACACCATAGCCTAATTGTACCAGGCTTTGTTTGTTCAGGCGTATAAAAGGAATACCTCTTTTGGCCGCTTCATCTACAATACAGCCGGTGGAAGGTCCCAGTCTTGTATCTTCCCGTATCTCCCGCATTTCTTGTATGTCTTTTTCAAGATCATAGTCAGTGCCATCAACAAGGGCCTGGGCAATTCTTACGGATGCTTTTGCCGCATACACACCTGCATCTTCTTCCATATAACTGAAGATGACATAGTAGACGCCTTCTTTTTCACCGGTTCCTCTTGTACGGCCAAAACCACAATCCATTCCTGCCAGTGTTTGTATTTCCAATGCGATATGTTCGATCACATGGCCCATCCAGGTGCCTTCATCCACCCGGCTGAAAAAACCACCCGGCTGTCCTTCGCTGCAACGATGTTCGTATAGAGAAGGCAATATTTTTTCTAACCGCTGCCGGAAACCGTCGATCTCATTGGTGGGTTTTTGTTCCAGTTCCTCCAGGTCCAGCTTCATCTGTATCAGTTTCGGACGGCGGACACTCCAGTAATTGGGGCCTTTCAGCACTTTCAGCTCTAAAATTCGCATATAAAAAATTTAATAAAACCTGCTACGGGCAGGCAAATTGGAAGTTAGTTTTTTTTGATCAGGTGACCAACTGTTGTGCCAATGGCAGCATCGTTGCGTCGCACACCTTATCGTCCTGTTCTTTGTGGGGCATTTTGCAGCCCTTTTTTTCATTACATTTAGTTTCAAAACAATCAACATGGCAACCAACCGCCGTTCTTTTATCCGTAAAGCAGGAGCTTTTTCCGCTACTGCTTTTTTAGCTTCTTTCAATCAACCTGCCTGGAGCCGCAACCTGGATGCGGCAATACGGGAGGCAGAAGGAGTTTCACCGGAAGACCTGGCTACGGAAGAGGATTTCTGGTATTATATCCAGCAATCCTTCACGGTATCGCCATCGCTGATCAACCTGAACAATGGCGGTGTTTCACCGGCGCCAAGAACTGTGCAGGATGCGATGAAACGCTACTATGATCTCAGCAATGAAGCGCCAAGTTATTATATGTGGCGCACCCTGGACCAGGGCCGTGAACCGTTACGGAAAAACTTAGCCAAACTCGCCGGTTGCGATGCAGAAGAAATTGCCATCAACCGTAATTCATCAGAAGGCCTTGAGACGGTCATTTTCGGTTTACAGTTAAAAGCAGGAGATGAAGTGGTGGCTGCGAAGCAGGATTATCCCAACATGATCAATGCATATAAGCAAAGAGAGTTGCGGGATGGTATTAAAATGGTTTGGATCAACTTAGACCTGCCCAGCGAAGACGAAAATTATTTGGTGCAGCAATATGTAAAAGCCTTTACCGCCAAAACAAAAGTGGTGCATATCACGCATATCATCAACTGGAACGGGCAGATATTACCCGTAAAGAAAATAGCTGCTGAAGCCCATAAAAGAGGAATAGAAGTGGTGGTGGATGGGGCACATAGTTTTGCCCATTTTGATTTTAGGGTACCCGACCTGGATGCCGATTATTTTGCCGCCAGTTTGCATAAATGGTTGTATGCACCCATCGGCAGCGGTATGTTATATGTCCGGAAAGAAAAAATAAAGAACATCTACCCGATGTTTGCAGTGGATGATCCGTTGAAGGCAGATATCCGGAAATTTGAAGCCCTGGGCACCAGGCCTTTCTTTATTGAACAGGCTATTGGCAAAGCCATCGAGTTTCATGATATGATCGGCAGTGAACGAAAAGAGAAAAGGCTGCACTACCTCAAAAATTACTGGATGGAAAAAGTACAGTCATTACCGAAAGTAAAACTCAATACATCGCTGCATCCCAAATGGGGCTGTGCCATTGGCAATATCGGTATCGAAGGCAGAAAACCCGGCGAACTGGATTCTTTCCTGATGGATAAATACAAAGTACATACCGTGGGTATCGTTTGGGAAAATATCAATGGCGTAAGAGTGACACCGAATGTGTACACTACTACTAAAAATTTAGATGTACTGGTGGAGGGGATTACTGCGTTTGTCAGGCAGGCCTGATAGGATTTTCTGATTTCGGAAACTATCAAACAAGTGTTATGGTGAAAGCTGGTTAAATTACAGCATTAACATGCACAGCTTTCATGTCCACACCCATCACTAACCGCAAGATCAATTTATTGCAGGCTACCTCTATCAATATGATAGACATGGTAGGCATCGGACCTTTTGTGGTGATGCCGCTGGTGATCGGGTATTTCAACAATGGTTTATTTATCTGGGCCTGGATATTTGGAGCCTTCACCGCTTTGATGGATGGGATGATCTGGAGTGAGCTCGGGGCAAAATATCCATTGGCCGGTGGTACCTATAATTTTCACCGCATTGCTTTTGGGAAGAAAGGCGGCAGGCTGATGAGTTTTTTATTTGTCTGGCAAACCTCCATACAGGCACCCTTGGTGGTGGCTTCTGCTGCTATCGGGTTTGCGCAATACCTGACCTATATTGTTGATCTCACAGGCTGGGAACAAAAAATGATCTCCGGCAGCCTTGTCCTCTTTGTACTGTTATTATTATACCGGAAGATCGAAACCATTGGTAAGATATCTGTATTCTTTGGCATCATCGTTATCGTTACCATTCTATGGATCATCATCAGTGGCTTGTCGAACCAGCAGCACACAATAAAACTATGGCCAACCGGCAATGAATCCTTTTTCCAGTTCTCTTTCTGGGCCATGGTGGCACAGGGCTCGTTGAAAACCGTGTACAGTTACCTGGGGTATTATAATGTTTGTCACCTGGGCGGTGAGATCAAACGGCCCGAAGTGAATATTCCACGCAGTATTTTTATTTCGATAATCGGGATCGCTGTTTTATACCTGCTGATGAATATCAGTGTGATGAGTGTGATACACTGGCAGGATGCTGTGAAGATGGATAAATACTTAGTCAGCAGTTTTATGGAAAAACTGTACGGCCATAAAGCAGCCGTGGCTGTAACAGTGCTGATACTTTGCGTGGCCATGTCTTCATTGTTTGCGGTAGTGTTGGGCTACTCGAGGGTTCCTTATGCAGCAGCAGTGGATGGTAATTTCTTCCCGGTATTTGGCAAACTGCATCCCACTAAAAACTTTCCTTATATCTCACTGCTGGTGCTTTGCGGGCTGGGCTTCATCTTCAGTTTACTCATGAAGTTATCGGATGTGATCACAGCAATACTCGCCATGCGGATCGTGGTGCAATTCATGGCACAGTCGGTGGGAGTGGTGCTGCTGCGCAAGAAATTTGGTAGTAGAGAACTTCCTTTTAAAATGTGGTTATACCCGGTGCCGGTCATAATCACATTGCTTATCTGGCTGTTTTTATTATATAATAATGAATATGCTCTCTGGGGTGGTTTATTTGCTGTTGCCGGTGTGGGAGTGTATTACCTGAAAAAGAAATTCTTCGAAAAGGCTGAGGAGCGGGCGGAACCCTAAACGGAGCGCCGCAACCAGAGCTGATAGTAGTCATACATCCTGCTACATAATCTTTCTCCACATATCCACATACTTCGGCGCTAGTTGTCAGCGTTATATTATTTTTCTTTTATTTTGTTGTTAATCAAACCCGAATGAATGAGCCATCCTAAGGGAAAACTAATAGCCATCGGAGGAGCAGAAGATAAGGGGACGAACCTGGAGACCGGAGAATTTCAACGTAATAACCTCAATTTTTTTGAGCTGGGTATCCTGCGCCGGGTGGTGAAGGAAGCCGGCGGGCCCTCTGCAAGAATAGAAGTCATCACCACGGCTTCCATGATTCCCTACGAAGTGGGAGAAAACTACCTCAATGCTTTTGGAAAAATCGGTTGCACCAATATCGGCCTGTTGCATATCCGCACCCGGCAGGATGCGATGAATGATGAATACATTGAACGTATCCGTCATTGCGATGCGGTGATGTTCAGCGGCGGCAATCAATTACGGCTGAGTGCTACGGACGGGGGCACTGAATTTTTAACTATTCTCAAAAGAAGATACCAGGAAGAGAGTTTTGTCATTGCCGGAACCAGCGCCGGAGCCATGGCGATGAGCAATACCATGATCTATGAAGGCAATGCCACAAGAGCGCATTTGAAAGGAGAGGTAAAGATCACCACCGGGCTTGGGTTTTTAAATACAGTTATTATTGATTCGCATTTTGAAAAACGGGGACGTTTTGGAAGACTGGCGCAGGCGGTGGCCACGAACCCTTCCTGTATTGGTATTGGACTGGGTGAAGACACAGGCATGCTGATCACGGAGGGAAATAAGATGGAAGCGATTGGCAGCGGGTTGGTGATGATCCTCGACGGGCATGATATTTTGCACTCGAATATTGCGGATATACCGGATGGCAACCCCATCAGTTTAGAAAACCTGAAAGTACATTTTTGTGAAAAAGGAAATGGTTACCTGATCAGGGAAAGAAAGTACCTGCCGGAAGCTGCAGACGGGGCAGTGATCAGGAAACAGGTGGATGTGGAGTAACAGCTGCAAGCAACGCTTATACATTTTCAAACATCTGTCTCAGGCAGGTGTTTTTTATTTTACCTTGTGTGATCAATTAAATAGTATGAAAAAACTGGCTCTTTTTATTTTGCTGGCAGCCTTAGTCGCTTTTATGCCGCAAAAGAAAACTAAAGTGATTTTTTTTGGAGACTCTATTACAGAGCTGGGTGTGAAGCCGGGCGGTTATGTGACCCGTGTTGACAGTATGTGTAAATTAGAAGGAAAAGGTGAACGATATGATTTTATTGGAGCCGGGATCAGCGGCAACAAAGTATATGATCTTTATTTACGGCTCGAAGATGATGTATTGAGTAAGAACCCGGATGTGGTGGTTATTTATGTGGGGGTGAATGATGTATGGCATAAAACACTATTAGGCACAGGTACTGATCCTGATAAGTTTGAAAAATTCTACTTAGCCATTCTGAAAAAACTGAAAGAGAAAAATATCAAAGCCATACTGTGTACACCGGCCGTGGTGGGGGAGAAGACGGATATGAGTAACCAGTTGGATGGCGACCTGAACCGCTATAGCAATATGATCCGGGATATGGCGAAGAAAAATAATTTAGTACTCGTTGATCTGCGGCAAAAATTTCTTGACTACAACAAAGCCAATAACCCCACTAACCAGGAAAAGAATATTCTTACTTACGACAGAGTGCATCTCAACGAAAAAGGAAACCAGTTGGTGGCGGATGAGATGTGGAAGGCAGTGAAATCAGTGAATTAGTTTCTTTAGCAGTGCAGACACTTCTTCATGCTGGTCCATGGTCAGCACATGGGTTCCATCTTTTATTGTATAATCAGCTTTCACGAGACGGTAAGGCAGCAGTTTATCTGCTGTGCCATGAATATGGATGATATTTTTGGGAACTATTTTATTTTCCCACCGCAAAATGGCACCGATAGCCCAGCGGGAGAAATTCATATCCGATTCACGGATGATCTGCTGTAATAGTTTTTTATGTTCTGGTTGAATGCCGCCAAGTATCCAGGTATTGGCCAGCATGGTCTTTTTCGAGAAACTAACCGGTGTCCATTTGTATACCGGAAGATATTTGCCAATCCGCAGGTAGGAAGGAAATTCAACAGAGGTCTTGTTGCTGGCCAGGATGATCCCTTTGATTCCGGGGTCTGCTTTTGCCATTTCAGTCAGTAACATACCTCCAAAGGAAATACCCACAATGGTCGGATGAGGGTCATTTATTTGCTCTCTTAAACGAAGGGCATAAGAAGGCAATGATTCATTTTGAGCCGGAACAATCCAATCAACAAAGACAGGCTCGTAACCGGAGTGATCAAGGAAAGAAAATATTCTTTTATCTGCCCCCAGCCCGCTGATGAAATAGATCTTTTGCATATAGTTCCGGTTCACCGGGTAAAGTAACAGTTTGGTTGAAAATTACTTTCATTTTGTTGAATTATTTTATGATTTAGGTAAGGTGGTAGCGTATCTGGTTATCTTTAAGAGAAGATGTCACCGTCTTTCTATCATACTACTGCAACACGGTACTGGCTCAACGTATTTGCCTTGTATGCCCTTGTGGAAGCCATTATACAGCTATTGTTTTTTTTTATATTGAATAATTTTGGCACAAGGCCTATCAGCCATATTGAGTTTCACGGGCTGATGTGGATCTTTCAGTGCCTGCTGATATGGCCGGTTTGGTGGGTGGCTTTGCTGGTGCAAAAGGAAAAGATCATCATCCAGGTGCTTGTCAATGCCGGGTTCTATCTACTATATAGTTATGTTTGGTTTGGTCCTGTACAGGAACTGATCGGGTATTTATACACTAATCTGGAGGAGATCACCAGGGCCCCGGAACACCGGCTCAAAGCAATGCTGGATAATGGAAGCCAGTATTCCTATCTTAATTATCAACTGCTGAAGCATGCTTTCCGCCTCTCCTGGTTTTACCTGGCTGCCTATTTCTATAACTACCGGGAAGAGGAAAAAAAGAGAATTGAACTGGCACTTGCGAATAAAGACTTGCAGTTAAAGATGCTTAAATGGCATCTTAATCCTTCTTTTTATTTTAAAACGATCAATCACTTGCAACAAGTGGCTGCTGTTAAACCGCAACAGGCCACTGAGCCGATCCTGCAACTGGCTAAAGTGATGGAGTATGTCATTTATGAAGCCAGGGAACCTTTGATAGAAATGAAAAAGGAAACAGCGTTTCTTCATATTTATGCCGGGTTGCTAAGTAAGCAGTCGGATGGCGACGTATTGATCCACCTGGAATGTGAACCGGGTGGTGAGCAGCTTAAGATCGCACCACTTTTACTGGCAGGGTTACTGGATAATGTTATTTCAACAGACAAAAAGAAAGGTAGGCAGGAGTATAGTATCAGGATAGCATTTGAAAAAAAAATGATGCAGTTCTCCATAACAGGTACCGAACAAGCACCGGGTTTGCCGGCCCTGCTGGAAAAATTATATCCGAAGAAGTACACATCCACCCATACGGCTGCTAATATTTTTACACTGAACTTAGAATTAGATGAGGACTGAAATATACCCGATAAAGAATCCTGCAGACAGCCGGGCCATCAAGAAGTTCTGGATAAAGGCATTTGCTGTTTATGCACTGGCGGAAGTAATATTTCTTGGTGCCACTTATTTTATTACCTATTCACAATGTCCGTCTTGTGTACTTCCTTTTCCTTTCTATTTATGGCAATACCTGGCCAATTTGCTGCTGACGGCTATGTTTTGGTATGGACTGGCCTTTTTTTATAAACAGGCTTTATGGAAAGCGATCACGGCAAATATTCTCATTTTCTTTCTCTATTATTTTATTTATGCCGGTATGTTGTATGTAGTACTCAATTCAGGACAGGAATGGCTCATGGGGAAGACACTACGATATCGCTCTTTTCAGGACGTGGTTTATAACTCATGGTTCGATATTGGAAAGTATGTGGTGAAATTATCGGCCTTTTATGTACTGAGATTTTACGCAGAGTACAGGAAGGCAGCCAGCCAGCGGCTTGAGCTGGCAGTGATTAATAAAGACATGCAACTCAACCTGCTGAAGCAGCAGCTCAACCCGCATTTCTATTTTAATACACTTAATAACCTGTATGGATTATCCCGTAATAATCATCCAAAATTGCCGGCAGCATTGAGCCAGCTGTCTGATATTATGCGATATGTAATAACGGATTGCAATCAGCATAAAGTATCACTTGACCAGGAGATCAATTTTCTCCACAGCTATATTGAGTTGGAGAAGCTGAGATATGAAAACGATACAATTATTGAATTTGATGTGCAAGGAGATGCCGGGGATCAGCAGATCATTCCACTCTTGCTGATACAATTTGTGGAAAACGCATTTAAACATGGGATGAAAGAAAAATCAAAAAATGACTGGATGAAAGTGAGTACAGCGATTGTGGATAATGAATTAGCATTCAGGGTAAGTAACAGTAACTATTCTTCTTTGCCAACGGGAGGCATTGGCATCAGCAGTGTAAAAAATATACTTGAACTGCAATACCAGGGTAAGTATGAATTACAGATGCAGCAGGAGGACCACTGCTTTTCAGTAACTTTAAAACTGAGTTTATAATGAAACAAATCACCTGTACTGTAATTGATGATGAGCCAATTGCCCGGCAGATACTCGAGGATTTTATCGGGCAGGATGAACGGCTGCTGCTAAAGGGGGCCTATAAAAATGCAAAAGAAGCACTAGCCGGAATGACAGCTTCGCCTGTTGAACTGGTCTTTCTCGATATTAATATGCCGGGTCTTACGGGTTTCCAGTTTTTAAAGGCGATGACGAACCCGCCTGCTGTTATTTTCACGACGGCCTACCGGGAACATGCCCTGGATGGCTTTGAGGCCAATGCGATTGATTATTTATTGAAGCCTATAGCCATAGAACGGTTTCTGCTTTCCGTAAACAAGGCCTGGAAATACATACGGTCAGCAGACCAGGAGGCGACAGTGATAGGAGCTGCTGCTGCTGAGAGCAATGATTTTTTCTTTGTAAAAGCCGATGGGGGGCTGGTTAAAATATTCTTCACAGAAATACTTTTTATTGAGGCCCTGAAGGAATATGTAAAGATCGTAACGAAAGATAAGTCTGTTATTACTTATCATACTATTTCCGGCCTGGAAGAAAAATTGCCGGCTGGAAAATTTTACCGTATACACCGGTCCTATATCGTCAGTTTAAAAGCGATTACTGCTATTGATGGGTTTATAGTAAAAATCGACAAATACGAAGTTCCGCTGAGCCGTAATGAACGGGATGCTTTTGTGGCACTGGTGGCCAGTGGCAAGATCATTTCCAAATAACCCCGCCGTTGGTTGAAATATGCCTGCATTGTGTTGAATCTCCTTTTCTTTTTTTTCGGATCAGTTTATTTTCAGCATCGTCATTTGAGAAAACAGGATTATAAGGACCATATAAGCCTGTTCCTGTAATCAGGCAAACACGTTGAAGCTACCTGTAAAGTAATTGTATACCAGGCTTAAAATTATTACCCATGAGTTATCATTTCTTGAAGCTGAACACTTCTTCCGGCGATTATTTGATCAATACCTGCACTATAGTTCGGGTAGAGGCATCATCTAACTATTCAAGAATTTTTTTTAGTGACGGGAAAGTATTGGTAACTGCAAAATTACTCCGTTGGTTTGAAGAAAACCTGGGAAGCGGATCTTTTACCCGGTTGCACAGGAGCCATCTTGTAAATAATAATTTCCTGGATGAATACCAGTGTTCAGCAGGCACTGTTGCACTCCAGAACGGGAAGGTTATTCCTGTTTCCAGGCGTAGAAAAAGGAGTGTTATACAGAAGCTGGCAGCAGCTTGTTTAATGTGTTTTTTTTATTCTGTGACTATCGCACAAAATGTAGGAATTGGTACCAATTCACCTCATCCCAGTGCCGCCCTGGATGTGGTGAGTACTAATAAGGGGTTGTCGATCCCTTCCCTGACAACAGTGCAGCGCATTGGCATTGTTAATCCCAAAGCCGGTTTGTTTGTATTTGATACAGACCGGCAAACTTTATGCATGTACAACGGAAGCAACTGGGTTTATTTTCAAAGTTCAGTTGAGCCAAATCTTGTGCACCCGGTTGAGCAGATGGCTTCGGATGGCGAAGTAGGAGACGAGTTTGGACACAGTGTTGCAACGAAAGGAAACTATGCAGTAGTTGGTGCACCGTATGACGATATCGGTGCGAATAATGCCCAGGGGAGTGCCTATGTTTTCTTTTTTAATGGTACTGCCTGGGTAGAACAAGCCAAATTATTGGCCACAGGCGGAGCTGCAAATGATAATTTTGGCTACAGCGTTGCGATCAGTGGTGATTATATTATTGTTGGGGCACCTAATGATGATGTGGGGATCAACAATAACCAGGGTAGTGCTTATATATTTTTGAGAAGTGGAACTAATTGGACCCAGCAAGCAAGCATTACAGGTGCTAGTGCAACGGCAGGTGATAATTTTGGCTATAGCGTTTCAATTGATGGGGCTTATGCCGCCATAGGTGCCCCGCATGATGAAGTGGGTGCCAATAACTGGCAGGGGACTGCTTATGTTTTCATAAGGTCAGGTGTTAACTGGAGTCAGCAAGATTATGTTACAATACCATCGGGTGCTGCCATTGATGTATTTGGTACTTCTGTAAGCATTAGTGGTATTCAGTTAATAGTTGGTGCCCCGAATGACGATATCGGAGGTGTTACCGATATGGGTTCTGTTCATGTATTTCAACGTACCGGTTCGGCCTGGTCACATACACAAGTGCTTACTTATTTTAATACACAAAATTACCATTTTGGAAATTCGGTCTCGATTGATGGTAATTATATGGTGGCAGGAGTACCAACTGAGAGCCTGGTAAATTATCCGGGTAGTGCCAGGGCTTATATTTTTAACGGCTCCAGTTGGGTTACTACAGCGAATGGAAATTTTTTAATAACGGTGTTAGGAGTAGATTCGGAACAGGGAGATCAATTTGGCTATTCAGTAGCAATGGGCGGTAATTATACCGTTGTTGGGTCACCTTTTAGCGATACACTGGCACACCTGAGTGGCAGAGCCTATTTATTTCAAACAGATGGAGCAGAATGGTATTTTGTCCGTGATATATTGGATCCTTTGGGTGGGCACACCCACCTGATGGGCTATAGTACTGCGGTCTCAGCAACCACTTGCTTAACCGGCTCTCCGTATGCAAACGGGCAAAAAGGGAAAGTCTTATTTCTAAAACTATAACCCGTAGTTTTCTTTAATCAACAAACTTTAAACAGCTCTTACAAGGTAATAATTCTTCTTGCCTTTCTGCACCAGGATATATTTGCCATGCAGGAGAAGAGAACTGTCAACAGTCATTTGTGCATTTTCTACTTTCTTCCGGTTGATGCTGACGCCACCACCTTGTACTGTTTTTCGGGCTTCTCCTTTACTCGGAAATATATTTGTTTCCGCTAAAAAAGAAACTACATCAATACCTGTTGCAATTTTATTATTACTAAAATCAGATTTCACAACACCTTCCATTCCTTCAAGATCTTCAATGCTCAATGATTCTGCCGGGGCTGTTTGATTAGCAAAAAGTTTTTGAGTTGTTTCTATGGCTTTTGCTAATTCATCTTTCCCATGCACAAATGCAGTTATCTCTTCAGCTAAACGTTTTTGTAAACTACGCTGACCAGGATCTTTACTGTGTTCAGTTAAAATCGTTTCTATTTCTGCTTTGGATAAGAACGTAAATATTTTGACCCATTTCTCTGCATCGGTATCACTGGCATTTAACCAGAACTGGTAAAACTGGTAAGGGGATGTTCTTACCGGATCCAGCCACACGTTCCCGCTTTCGGTTTTACCAAACTTGCCACCATCCGCCTTTGTGATAAGGGGATTGGTAAATACAAAGGCTTCGCCACCGGCTTTTCGGCGGATCAACTCTGTACCGGTCGTCATATTGCCCCATTGGTCACTACCTCCCATTTGCAGTTTACAATTCTTGTGCTGGTAGAGCCAGTAAAAGTCATAACCCTGCATCATCTGGTAGGCAAATTCAGTGTAACTGATACCTGTTTCTCCTTCAATGCGTTTTTTTACACTATCCTTGGCCATCATATAATTCACCGTGATGTGCTTGCCTGCATCCCTTAGAAAATCAATAAAGGATATATTCCTGAACCAATCGTAGTTATTGGCCATTTCTGCGGCATTCGGTTTGGCCGGGTCAAAATCAAGGAATTTTTCTAACTGCGCCTTTACCCCTGCCACATTTTTCTGTAGCACTTCTTCACTCAGAAGGTTTCGTTCTTCGCTTTTACCACTGGGATCTCCAACCATCCCCGTAGCACCGCCTACCAGCGCAATGGGTTTATGGCCAGCCTTTTGAAAATGAACGAGTAGCAAAATGGGAACGAGGCTGCCGATATGAAGACTGTCAGCCGTTGGGTCAAACCCGATATAGCCTGTAGTCATTTCCTTTTTTAATTGTTCTTCTGTGCCGGGCATAATATCCTGGATCATCCCTCTCCATCGCAATTCTTCGATCATGTTCATAAACTCGCTTAAGATTTGCGGCAAAAGTAAGACAGAAAGAGTTTGTTGCGCCTCCGGGCAATATTTTACTAACCTGTTCGTTTTCAAGTGTTAGCCTTTTTGCTCCTCCACCCTATGATTTCTGGAGCTTTAAGTCTAATTTTACACGGTACTCGTACCTATGAAAAAACGCTGTCATTCTATTGCTTATTTGAAAATTCAATAATGAAAACGAACCGCCTTTTTCTAACCCTATTCCTATCTCTTTTTTTCCTGTCAGCCACTGCACAATTCAGGAAATATTCCAACGAATTTTTAAACATCGGGGCTGGTGCCCGCGGGCTTGCAATGGGTAGTGCACAGGTCGCGTCTGTAACCGATGGAACTGCCGGCTACTGGAATCCTGCCGGTTTGGTGAATATCAAGGATCACCCGCAAGTGAATATCATGCATGCTGAATATTTTGCCGGTATTGGTAAATATGATTTCGCCAGCATTGCTTTTCCCGGAGCTAATAATAAAAGAACATTTGCCGTCACCGGTCTTCGGTTTGCCGTGGATGATATCATGAATACATTATTCCTGGTAGAACCAGATGGTTCCCTGAATTATAACAATATCCAGGCTTTTTCATCCGCTGATTATGCATTCATTTTTTCGTATGCTCAAAAACTGAAAGAAACAAAGAATAAGAACATCAATTTTGGAGTGAATGCAAAAGTGATCCACCGCAACGTAGGCAAATTCGCTAAAGCCTGGGGCTTTGGTTTAGATGCGGGGTTACAAATACAGAGCAAGCAATGGCGGTTTGGTATTTCCGGCCGGGATATCAGCACCACGTTCAATGCCTGGTCATTTACGTTCACCGAAAGGGAAAAAGAAGTTCTTTACCTGACGAACAATGAAATACCTGTTAAGTCAACAGAATCTACTGCACCACGTCTTGTGCTGGGGGTTGCCCGTGACTTCAAGATCAATAAAAAAACAACCCTGCTGGCTGAGTTAAATGCTGATGTGACTTTTGATGGACAGCGTAATACTATTCTCAGCTCTGATCCTGTGAGTGTTGATCCAAAGCTGGGTCTTGAATGTAATTTCAACAACGTATTCTACCTGCGTGCAGGCATTAATAATTTCCAAAAAGCATTGGCTGACGGTGATACACTTAACCAGAAAAAAGTGTGGATCTACCAGCCCAGTGCAGGTGCTGGTTTCAAGATATCAAATGTGACCATTGATTATGCATTTACCAACCTGGCCAACCAGTCCAATCCTTTATTCACCCATGTTTTTTCCTTGCGGTTAGATATGGTGGGCGATAAAAACAAAACGAAAAAGTGATCTGTATCCCGATAAATCTAATTGTATGAAACGATTTTTACTTTTATTATTCATTTGTACCGGTTTTGTTACTCATTCACAGGTCTACAATAATGAATGGATCGACTATAGCAAAACGTACTATAAATTCAAAGTGGCTGTAACCGGGGTTTACCGGATCAGTCAACCAACGCTTTCTTCTATCGGTCTTGGTAGCACTGCTGCGCAGGATTTCCAGTTATGGAGAAATGGGAAAGAAGTGCCTCTGTATACCACTGTGCAAACAGGTGCAATGGGGGCTGCTGATTATATTGAGTTCTGGGGAGAAATGAATGATGGAAGGCCGGATAATGTGCTTTACCGGGAAGCCGATTACCAGCTAAACAATAAGTGGAGTTTACAAACAGATACGGCGGCTTATTTTCTAACCGTAAATCCCGGCGCTGCAAATCTTCGCCTGGTACCCACAGCTAATACGATAACAGGCAGCCCCGCAGCTGAACCTTTTTTCATGTTCACAGCAGGTAAATATTTTAGAGATAGATTGAATGCTGGCTATGCACAGGTGGTGGGTGAAAATGTGTATTCCTCCGCTTATGATAAAGGCGAAGGTTGGTCTTCCAGTGATATTGGTAAAAATGTTACCAGAACCGAAGTACTGCCAAATCTGAATGTATATACAGGGGCCGGAGCTCCTGCAGCAGAATTCAGAATTCATGCCAGCGGGAATAACGGGCTAAATCCCAGGACGTTCAGGGTGAAGATCAATGGTGACTCAATACTTGGCCAGGAAATGAATTTTTTCGACTATGTGAAAGTAACAAAACCAGTCGCCTTATCATCAATCAGCAGCGGCACCGCTACTGTTGAAATAACAAATCTGGCTACAGTACCCGGATCTGACCGGATGGTGGTCGGTATGTTTGAATTAAAATATCCGCGGCAATTCAATTTTGGTAATACCCGCAGTTTTCCTTTCCGTTTACCGGCGAATGCCAGTGGAAATTATCTTGAGATCAGCAATTTTAATTATGGAAGTACTGCACCTGTTTTATATGATATTACAAACAATAGAAGATATGTAGCTGATATAACCAATCCCGCTATTATCAAGATTGCTTTATTACCTTCTGCTGTTGAAAGGGAACTGGTACTGGTAAGCCAGGAGGCAGTAGCTATTACAGATGTTACTACTTTTCAGCAGAGAAATTTCGTGAATTATGAGCTGGCGGCAAACCAGGGAAACTATTTGATCATCACACATCCGGTAATGCTCAATGGATCCAATGGGGCCCACCCGGTAGATGATTATAAAAATTACCGAGGCTCAGCAGCCGGAGGTAACCACAATGTAAAAATATACCTGATAGATGAACTGGTGGATCAGTTTGGCTTAGGAATAAAATTTCATCCGCTATCTATCCGTAATTTTATTCTTTGGGCCCGGGCAAAATATACAAACCCTATAAAGAATGTTTTGCTCGTCGGTAAAGGGATAAATTATATCCAGTACAGGGCCAATGAGAGCCATGCTGATCTCGGCAAATTGGCTTTCATACCCACATTTGGTCACCCGGCTTCTGATATGCTTTTGGCCGCAGACCCGGGGTTGGATGAAATTCCAAAGGTTTCAATAGGCAGGTTAGCTGTTATTACCGGCGATGAATTAACTACGTACCTCAATAAAGTGATTCAGTATGAACAAGCCCAGGCTTTTCAATCACCACTGATCCAGGATAAGGCCTGGATGAAAAATGTGGCACATGTGGTAGGAGCCAGCGACGAAGGACTTACCGCTGCTTTAGAGGCCAGTATGAATCGCTTTAAAGATATCATTGTAGATACTTTTTACGGAGCTAACGTGCAGACATTCACAAAAACATCTGCTGAAACAGTTGAGCAGACCAGTAACACCCGTATTCAAAACCTTTTCCAGGAAGGTCTTGGAATCGTTACATATTTTGGTCACTCATCTGCCACAACTCTCGAATTCAACCTTGATAACCCGCAGAACTATAATAACCCGGGTAAATACCCCCTGTTTATTTTATTAGGTTGTAACGCTGGTAATTTTTTCAACTTTAATCCTCTCCGGCTTCAAACAAAGGAAACCATATCAGAAAAATATGTGCTGGCAGCCGAAAGGGGAAGTATAGCTACTATTGCAAGTACGCACCTTGGTATTGTTCACTACCTGGATATTTATAATACAAAAAATTATAACGCCTTTAGTGTAAATAAGTATGGAGCAACAATAGGAGAGGCTATGATCGAATCAATTATTCAGGTATATAACCTGACTACGCAAAACGACTATTATGCACGTTTCCATCTAGAGCAGGCAACATTACATGGTGACCCGGCTTTGAAACTCAATTCAACACCTAAGCCGGATTACGTAATCGAAAACCAGCTGGTCAGTATTAATCCTTCCTTCATTTCAGTGGCAGAAACTCATTTCAAGGTGTATGCTAAATTCATGAATATTGGAAAAGCTATTAACAGGAATATTGTCATTGAGGTAAAACGCACCTATCCGGACAACAGTACAGAAATAATCAGGAGGGATACTATTCCCGGGATCAGGTTCATTGATTCTCTTTCTTACACCATACCGATTGTAGCGACAAGAGATAAAGGCCTCAATAAAATATCTATAGCAGTAGATGCTGATAATGCCGTAGATGAACTGTATGAAACCAATAATGGGATCACGAAGGAGTTTTTCATTTTCGAGAACGAAGCAAGGCCAATCTATCCCTATAATTATGCTATTGTAAACCGGCAGAATATCAAATTACATGTTTCCACTGCCAACCCGTTCAATGCAGTGCAGGAGTATAAAATGGAGATAGATACGACAACATTGTTTAATTCTCCGCTTAAAGCTACCCGTACTATTAATTCAGCCGGTGGTCTTATTTCTTTTGATCCGGTACTCACATTTACAGACAGTACCGTCTATTACTGGAGAGTATCCCCAACACCTGCTACTGGTGAGCGGATTTGGAATAACGCTTCCTTTATTTATTTGCCGAATAGTGATGCCGGGTTTAACCAGTCGCATTTTTATCAGCATACCAAGTCAGAACTGACCAGGATGTCGATTGATTCTGCTTCACGATTGTGGAAGTTCAATGAGTCAATGAATAATATCTTCCTGAGGATGGGCACATATGCTACCAGCGGATCAACGCAGGAAGGGTCTTTGACCACCTCCTTTAACGGGGAGCCTTTAGTAAGGCTCACCAATTGGTTCTCTTCATTAGTTTTCAATGTGGTGCACCCGGTTACATTTCACCCTTGGAGAAACCAGGTGGTAGTTCCTCATTCGTATGGAGGTGAACCAGCAAATCCAAGTTCGCTTGGCCAGGGCCTATACGGAAGTACTTCCCCTTTATTTATTAATAACCGTCCATATAGTTTTGAATTCCGGTACACAGATACTGCAAGCAGGAGAAAGATCATGAACTTTATGCGTGACAGTATCCCGGATGGCTATTATGTAGTCGTTAAAAACTTCACCTTGTATCCTGGAGATTACCCGGCTTTCCCGGTTGCTTATGCTACAGATTGGGCGGCTGATGAAGCTTTATACGGTCCGGGCCAATCATTGTACCATTATTTAAGAAATGCAGGCTTCGCAGGTATTGATTCTTTCTACAGGGCAAGGCCATTCGGACTTGTATACCGGAAGAATGATCCTTCCTTTACTCCCAAATGGATGGTAGGGGATGGAGTCTATGATAATCCGACATTATCAGTGGATTGCCCTTCACCAGATACATTGGGCTATATATACTCACCTCTTTTTGGTCGTGCCAAAGCATGGAAGCAGTTATTCTGGAGAGGTTCTGCTGTACCGGATGTTACACCGGGAGATGCACCATCCATTGATGTGGTTGGTGTAAGACTTGATGGCACAGAGAATACTTTATACACTTCTCTTCAGCTCAGTCAGCAGGATTATGATATCTCAGCAATTGATGCAGTTGAATATCCATACCTGCGTTTGCGGATGCGGAATGTTGACTCAATTCATTATACAGCATACCAATTAAGATACTGGCGACTGACCTATGACCCTATACCCGAAGGCGCTGTGGCCCCTAACTTATTCTTTACTACAAAAGATACTGTTGATATAGGAGAGCCTTTGGAATATAAGGTTGCCTTCAAGAATATAAGTGATGCTGATTTTGACAGTCTCAAAATAAAAATGGTTATTACGGACAGAAATAATATAGCTAATATTATTCCGGTGCCAAGAAGAAAACCATTACTTACGGTGAGCCCTAATGATACATTACATATAGGAACCACTATACAAACCCATAATCTTCCCGGGAAAAATACACTATACGTGGAAGTGAACCCGGATGAGGACCAACCTGAGCAATATCACTTCAATAATTTCACGTTCCGTGATTTTTACGTAAGACCGGATAGCCTTAATCCATTACTGGATGTAACCTTTGACGGGGTTCATATACTGAACAGGGATATCGTTTCATCAAAACCAGATATTATAGTTAAGCTGAAAGACGAAGCAAAATGGATGATCCTGGACGACAATAGCCTGGCGAAAGTTTCTGTCAGGTTCCCGGATGGAAGTATCAGGCAGTTCCAGTTTAACAGTGATACCCTGCAGTTTACCCCGGCGGGGCAGGCACCCAATACGGACAATACTGCTACAATCAATTTTAAGCCCCACTTCCTGGTTGATGGAGATTATGAACTGATCGTTTCCGGAAAAGACAGGAGTGATAATGCAGCCGGTAATATAGAATACAGGGTGGCGTTCCAGGTGATCAATAAGCCGATGATCTCCAATATGCTTAATTACCCGAATCCGTTTACTACTTCTACTGCGTTTGTATTTACGATAACCGGCAGTGAAGTGCCCCAGAATATCCGGATCCAGGTAATGACCATCACCGGTAAGATTGTCAGGGAGATAACAAAGGATGAATTAGGACCATTACATATCGGAAGGAATATCACCGAATTCAAATGGGATGGAACGGATGAATATGGCCAGAAACTGGCGAATGGTATTTATCTGTACCGGGTGATCACCAACCTGAATGGTAAGTCACTTGATAAATATAAAGCTGAAGGTGATAATACGGATAAATATTTCAATAAGGGATACGGTAAAATGTACCTGATGCGCTAAAAACGAGATTTTAAAATTCAAAATATGGGCTGCCTTGTGCAGCCCTTTTCTTTATTCGTAAACCAAAGCAGCCACGAATTGCTATTTTTGCTGTTCGTTCAAAAAAAGTCTATGGCAAAGATTGGAATTAATATAGCAACCGGGAGTTTGCAGCAGCAAGAAATGATCGTAGGTATCGACCTGGGAACAACGAACAGCCTGGTGGCAATCATTCATCCGGAAAGCAGGAAGCCGGTGGTTCTGAAAGAACATGATGGCAATGCGCTGGTTCCTTCAGTCATTCATTTTGGGGAAGCCGGGTTGGTTTCTGTGGGGGATGAGGCTAAAAAGTATCTTGTGGCAGAGCCACACAATACTATTTTCTCTGTCAAAAGGCTGATGGGCAAATCCTATAATGATGTAAGGGATTATTCTTCTTTTTTCACCTACAAAGTAATTGATGATAACAGTGAGAGCCTGGTGAAAGTGCAGGTTGGTGATACCTTTTATTCGCCGATAGAATTATCGTCCTATATTCTGAAAGAATTAAAAGCGAGGGCAGAGCATATTCTGAAAACTCCGGTGACCAAAGCCGTGATCACGGTTCCAGCTTATTTCAATGATGCGCAACGACAGGCCACCAGGGATGCTGGCCGTTTAGCGGGTCTTGATGTATTGCGGATTGTGAATGAGCCAACAGCAGCGAGTTTGGCGTATGGCTTGGGTCTCAGAAATGATGAGACAAAGACAATAGCTGTATATGACCTGGGTGGCGGAACTTTCGATATTTCTGTGCTGAAAATTACTGGTGGAATATTTGAAGTATTGTCAACCAATGGGGATACGTACCTGGGTGGGGATGATTTTGACAGGGCTATTGCACAATACTGGTCTGCAAAACTGGGCCTGACAGATGAAGAATTAAACACCAATAAGAACATTGCACAAGAACTACGCTTGCTGGCCGAAGAAGCCAAAAAACAACTTTCTTCCACTCCTGAATTTAAAGGCAGCATGGCCGGGGAAGAACTGGTGCTGACCAGGGAAGAATTTGAAAAACTGGCAAAACCATTTGTTGACAGGACGATACAGTGTTGTAAAAATGCCATGCAAGATGCGCAGCTAAGTATAACTGATATCGACGAAGTGGTGATGGTAGGCGGCTCTACAAGAGTGCCACTGGTAAAAAAATCAGTGGCTGAATTTTTCGGCAGGGCCTTACATGATTCATTAAACCCGGATGAAGTGGTGGCTTTGGGAGCAGCTGTACAAGCAGATATTCTAGCCGGCAACAACAAAGATTTTTTATTGCTGGATATTACGCCACTCTCCTTAGGAATTGAAACGATGGGTGGATTAATGGATGTATTGATCCCCCGTAATTCTAAGATACCTTCAAAGGCAGGCAGGCAATATACCACGCAGAAAGATGGTCAGCCTGGCATGAGAATATCGGTTTACCAGGGGGAGAGAGACCTGGTAAAAGATAATCGGAAATTAGCAGAGTTTAATCTCACCGGTATTCCCGGGATGCCGGCAGGTTTGCCCAAGGTGGAGATATCCTTCCTGGTGAACGCTGATGGTATCTTAGTGGTTAAAGCAAAAGAACTGCGTAGCGGTGTAGAACAGACTATTGAAGTAAAACCTCAATATGGGTTGACGGATGAAGAAGTAGAAAAGATGCTGCTGGATTCAATTACTCATGCAAAGGAAGATATTAAAACAAGGGCATTAGTGGAGGCGCAGACAGAAGCCCGGCAGATATTAGATACGACAAGACAGTTTGTGGAAAAGAACAAAGGGTTTTTGCTGCCGGAAGAAGTAAACCTTACCGAAGCCTCGATGAAGGACCTGGAACAAAAAATGTCTTCGGCTGATAAAGACGCCATACAGGCTGCTATTGAAAAGCTGAATGAGTTATCAAGACCTTATGCAGAACGATTAATGGACCATGCCATATCAACAGCCATGAAGGGCAAGAGTATAACAGAATAAGCATTCAGCGTAGTACCGCCTCAAGTATTTTATAAGAAACTGTTTCTGCCAGAGTTGTAGCGGGGAAAGAAAGCATTGATGCTCTTTTTACTGCTAAGCTGTCTTTTTTATCAATCACAAAGATCAAATCTCTTCCTTTCCAGGATGGATCAGTTTCGCCGGATTCAATAAAGCGGGAAAGCGCTGCTTTCTTTTGAGCAACATGGGGCGTGGTAAAAGGATGAGAGAGCCAGGGGTAGGCACTTGTGTAAACAGTACTCATGTAAGGGATCAGTTCATCTGCGCCGATAATTAAGGATTGGTTTGTCGTATGCTTTTTTAGCAGTGCAAATATTTCTTCTTGTTCAGAATTCAAATAAGAAGCAGACGGAGAGGTCGCCCTCGCACTGGACTGGCTATATATCCATACCAGGTTGTCAGAAAAGAAGAGTAACACAAATGATCCAAGAATGAATTTTTGGAAAACTGATGTAGTTAATTTGCTAAGGAGATAATGTAAAGCCGGTATTCCCAGAATAAATAAAGACGTCCAGATATAACCCCTGGTAAAATGCAGGGGTTGCATTGGTTTTATTACCATCTCATGATTAGCAAAGCTGAATGCTACAAGGAACCAGAGCAGGAATAAACGGTTTTGACTCTGTGAAAAAAACTTCCCTGGTTTATTTATTTTCCAAACGCTCAGCAAAGCTAACAGGCCTGTGATGCAATAAGCAGGTATAATACTAAAAAAACGAAGCCGCCAATTCAGGGCATATTGTTCATTTACGGAACGGTGATCATCAAATTGATTAAGATAATACAGGTAATAAAATATGTGAAAGAGCAATATTAGTAACTCGCCAATAACAAGCCAGGCAGGAATATTTTTATTTTTGAATACTATTTTTTCGGCCAGTAACCAGGCACTTGCGATGCCTAAAAGCTCAATACCAGTAAAAGGATGTGATATTGAAAGAATGGCTGATATCGCCAGTACTCCTGCCCATTTTTTTTTTAGCAGGCAATAGATCACTCCCAGAAATAATACATGATAGTAAGCTTCGCAAGAAAAAAATAAAGCCCTTCCGAAATTCAACCCCCACCAGCCTGATCCGGGATCAAGAAAGAATATACTGTTAACAGTTGAAGATCCATAAATCAGTTGTGCAAAAAAACCGGAGAGAGTCAATAACCCGCCGCCCCAGGCAAATAGCCAGATGCTGATCGCCCTGTATTTTTTACCAGTAAATAAATGATCATATATGGAAATAAGTAACCGGAAACAAATAAGCGAACAGATCAGTGTAAAAGGGATCAAAATCCAGCCAGGCGGAATACCTGCTTTTAAAAGGGCTGCAAAAAGTATTGTCTGTGTTTGAAAATATATAGGTTGATAATCATCGGCATCATTAAAGGGGTTGCTGTAGAAAATACCAGCCTTGTCACTGTCAAGATACTGTTTGGCATAAGCCACATACGATACATTGTCATGTTGTATAAAACCGGTTGGCGCTAGGTCATTGGAATGATTAAAAAGATAGCCAAGAAAGAAAACAAGCATTGGTGCCGTCAGCAACAAGGCAAATAACCAGTTTCTTGATCTTGGATTCATTCGGATGTTTTCTTTTTAACAAGCTGTAAGATAAAGAATATAGAAATCAGCAGCAGGGTAAATGACGAAACATATACAGCAACCCGGATATAATCATGGGGTTCGAATTTGAATTGTATAGTATGTTTTCCTGCCGATACTGGTACGCTGGTAAATGCCCGGTTGGTACAATAAACAGGTATTTCAACATTATCTTCAAAAGCCCGCCAGCCGTGGTGATATTGCTGGAAGAGATTTAGCAGCCCATTACTACTGGCAGTAATTTCTAATTCAATCTTGTTGGGTTCAAACTTTACAACGGAGACGGTACCCGTTATATGGGCATTAATTTCCATTACCCTGCCAATACGTTCAAATAAAACTATTCTTCCGCTGTTCGGAAGTTTTACTGTTGACAAAATAGTGCTGTCAGAAAAATAGGCGAAAGGGTAGTTGTTCAATGCCTTTCTCAGCAGGGTGTCTTTAAGGAAATTGATATACCTGGTGTTGATAGTAGGTGTGATAATATGATCCTGTATACTGATTATTTTACTATAGAATTTTTCTTGCCCTAATGGAGATGCGGTTGATGAATCAGAACTGGCTGTCAGTATAGGTTTTGATATATCCGGGAGTGGATAACCAGTGGGAAATGAAGCTATATAGTGATCGACAACTGATGTCTTAACCTGTGAGATAAAAGTAAAAGGTAAAGCCATCCAGCAGAAGATAATGGTGTTAGTGATAACCAGGGCCGGGATATATTTCTTCCAATCCTTCCAAACGGCCCAAAGGAATACGCTGATAAATACAATTTGAATGCTCCCTTGTATAACCGCCATATCGGCAAAGCTGAGTTTGTCAAGAAAGGCTTTTCCTTTCTCCGGGGCTGTGAGTTGAGGCAGGCCACTTTTAAACAGGTAATAAGTTAGAATTCCCAAAAGCAAGCTGATAATTGCAGAAGTAATTATTTTAATCTTTTTAGTTCCTGCATCTTTCGTTGCAAGGAATATATTCAATGCAGGAGTCGCTATTAATATAATCCCTATTGTTGTGAATATCCGCATGGAAGCCGGATGCCTGAATGAATTCATAAATGGCAGGAAATGATGGCACCATTCTCTTATAGGCGTAGCATCACCCAGGCTGAAAAGAAAAGAAAAGAAGATCAGGCCACCAATAAATTTATAAACAGGCTTCAGTTTTCCAGACAGGGCCAGCAGGAAGAAAAGAAGCATAAATATTCCTGTAGATGCATTCCTTGCCGTAAGGTCGGTTTGCAGTAAGGAATGACTCCTGGATACAGCAGAAGGTAAAAAATAAGATATGCTGCTGAAAGGAGGAAATGCATTGGTTTGTATTCTTTCAAGACTGGCCCCGCTTCCTCTCTCATAATATCCAAAAAAATCCCACCAGGATAAAACAGCAGGACTGATAATAAGAAAGAAAATAAGCACGGTAATACCGGAGAATAAAAAAAGGGGTTTAACTGACTTCTCTTTATAGTGACGGATCTGCCAGATAATAAATCCAATAAGAAGTATATAAAGACAATAGATAAAAAAACTGGGATAGCCTGCTGTGAGTAATAAGCTAAGTGCAAGAGATAACTTTAGGGCAGTGTTTAGTTTGGGATTATTTAACAGGCGGAAGAAATAGAGAAAAACAAAAGGAAGATAAGCTGCGCTCGTGATCCAGGGAATGATGGAACCGCTGTCGGTCATAAAACCACAACATAGATAAGCAGTGGCTGCGATGACGGCCGTTGTTACACTATTATTAAACTCTTTTACCAGCTTAAACATCCCTACGGCAGCAATAAACAAATAGAATAGCAGTTCCCATTGCAGGACTGCCAGGTTATACCGTGTGAAAAGAGAAATGAATATGACAACAGGATTCCATGCCCCGCTTTGTATATCACTGTGTAAGGGAAGGCCTGTGTACAGGTAGGGGTTCCACCAGGGGAAATGACCGTTTTGTATAGCTTCACTGATATGGTAGCGATAAGGAAGAAAATAAACTAAAGCATCATTCTTGAGACTGAATATGTGAAAGGTCAGCGGCCAGTAAGCAATGAGAGTGATCAGCAGTAAAAGCAGGTAATGCTTCCGGGTTAAGAAAAAAGTACTGATCTTTTGCATATTATTGTTTCTTCCAGACCGCCAAAATACTTTTTCCAAAGGAATAAAAGAAAATCCGATCCGTGATCCTGGAAACCGGGATCATCAATTGATCCCACACCTGAACCTGCCTTTTTGCAGGGTAAGATTGCCGTAATAGCAGTTTATTCAGTAACGAAGCAAAAAAACCGACCGAGTCAAGATAGACCATTTTTTTCCGTGTTAAAGAAGCTGGCCGAATTGCTGACAATGTTTTCCGGTTATATCTCCTGTAGTGGCCAATTGCGTTGTCAAAAGGGCTGAATAAAAACTGGAAAGCAGGAGATAGGATGATAAGATAACCACCCGGAGCCAGGAGATCAGTTGCTTTCTTTAGTTCAGCTGCATCGTTTTCTATATGCTCAAGCACATCTATATAAATGATACAATCGAACCTCTCGTTCTTATCTAGCGAATCAAGTGTTCCTTGTACAGCTTTACAATTTGAGGGGAGCAACTTGTCTTTTATTTTTTGTTGAAGTATTAGTTGCATTGTTTCATCAGGCTCTAATAGCAACCAGTTATCAGCTTTGCCTTTATTTAGTAAAAGTGTTGTTCCTCCGATACCGGCTCCAACTTCCAGCACCTTTCCTGTCAGGTATGATGATGTGTGGCTGGCAAAATAGTTTTTCCAATTGGTAGCTGTTTCAAAAAGCTGTAATTCTTCCCCCGGGTATTTGTATTCTGTACTCATGCAGTGATCGTTTCAACGGCACCCGTATAATCTTTATAGTGATGGGCTGGCACAAATTTTCTTTGGGACTCAGATGAGAAATACAGGAACAATGTAACAAGAGACAGCAGGAAACTCTGGAGCAGCACAATAAGCATAGATGATATAACGGTGGATGTCCAGCCCGGAATGGCTAATGTAGTGAATGTTTTAACTCCAAGCAGGGTAAGAATGATCAGTAGAGAAAAACCTATGAGACAGCAGGAGAAAATCAGCAGGCGGCCTGCAATGATCTCCATGAATACCGAGATAGCTCCCAGCCCCAGCAATAACAATTTACTGAAGTTCATTTTTGATTGCCCGGCATAGCGGATGCCTTTATGCGTTTGTATAGTTGAATAAGCCAGCCCTGATTTTAAAATTCCCCCGGCAAGGTGGCTCCATATTTCGCTATAGTAAACAATTTTATAAAGCGATGCTTTAGGCATGATCATAAAATTACCAAAGGATATTCTCCGACCGGTCAACAACCTGAAACTGATTTTATAAAGCCAGTAAAATAATTTGAACAGGAGGTCTTCCCGGCGGGAACTACGGTGGGCAAAAATTATATCATTATTTTTTTTCTCTGCAGCCAGTAATAATTCAAGGGCATCTTCAGGCCGGTCTTCGCCATCTGTATCCATGATCAGTACCCTATCGCAGCTCATGTTCTCTTTAATATACGCTAACCCAATTGCCAAAGCTTTCTGGTGCCCGATATTCCGTTGCAGTTGCAAGACCTGCATAGGAAAAAATGTACTTGTGGTAATTTTCAATTCTTCCGTTGAGCCATCATTTACAATTAAAATACGGAAACGATAATCTTTGAGATGAGAAAATGTTCTTGCCAGTTCGGTCAAGAGCCGGTTAAGCGATTCTCCGTCATTAAATAAAGGGCACAGTATAGTTACATTCTTTTGCATGGGCTGGTTTAAAGATACAATGCAGTTTTTTTATTATGAAATGCCTGCAGACGAGTCAGTCGCTGTACTTTGTTTTGAGTTTAAGAAAATAGCTTTCAAAATAATGATAACTGAGCCAGCTCAGCAGAATTGCACAGCCGGCTGCGGTTATGGAAATAGTCAGTTGAGCTCCTATGCCGGGTATTTTTTTCTTAACCATATCCAGTAAATAACTATTCATAACCAGGTATACAGGCCAGTGAAATATGTAAAATGAATAGGAGATACGTCCAAAAAATTTGAGTAAAGGGATATTAAAGATAAAGTTGATGATCTTTGTTTCCCTGTTAACCGCTTCATACACCAATAGGCCAAACATCATGGCAAAAGTGCTGTAACCTACCAGGCCTGTATATGGAAACGAGAAAGAGTAGAAACGATTGATGAAATAGAAGAGGAAATTAATTGCTGCGAAGCTCAGGACTATGATTGCTGTATTCTTTTTGATGAATTCAAAATTCATGTGTTTTAATAAGGCAACAAGGCAGCCAATGCAAATACCATCAATACGGGTGAAGGTATAAAGATTGTAATAGGCAAGGTTCTCAATTTTGTAGATCCACAGTCCAAATCGGAACAAAATGACCAGTGATAAAAGCGTACATATAAAAATCAACAGATACTTCGGTTTTTTCAGTAAAAGAATCACCAGCGGCCAGAAAATATAGAACTGTTCTTCCACCGCTAATGACCAATAGTGATTCAGTATATGAGCATTGTTGGGGTCTTTAAAAATATATAACCAGTTTTGCAGGTAGGTCCACAGGAAAAACTGGTTGTTGGTATAATAATCCCATTGTATGGTTGGGGACGTAAAGACCGGCAGTATAAAAAGGAAGATAATAAGGCTCAGGTAGTATAAGGGGAATATCCGCAGCACCCGGCGCATGTAAAAATTGCGCAGGAAATTGGGTTTGCCCACCGCATTCATTAATATATCTGTGATCAGGAAGCCAGAGAGTACAAAGAAAAGATCAACGCCGAGCCAACCAAAATAAGACTGTTGAATGAAACCGAAATTGTGATAAAGCACCACCAGCAGGATAGCCATGCCCCGGAGGCCGTCTAAGGCAGGATAATAAGACCTGTTTGCAGTAACAGCTGTCATGCAGGGGAGAAATGGGTTAGTTATTTCTCTTTCAAAGATAATCTTCTCAGCAGATACTTACCCAGGAGGTCAAATTCGAGATTTACGGTGTCCCCTTTATGAATGGTATGAATGTTTGTGTGCTCGAACGTGAAAGGAATGATAGCAACAGTAAAGCTCTTCTTTTTGACATTAAAAACAGTGAGACTGATACCATTCACAGCTATAGAGCCTTTTTCAATGATCAGTTCTGAAAATTTCCCAGGGAATGCAAATTCAAACTCCCAGCTCCCTTCTTTTTCTTTCCGTTTGAGGCAGGTGCCGGGGGTATCCGCATGTCCCTGTACAAAATGACCGTCCAGCCGCCCGTTAACCGGCAGGCATCTTTCTATATTAACAAGGCTGCCGGCAGTCCATTTTCCAAGATCTGTTTTTTGCAGGGTCTCGTCAATGGCCGTGACACGATGGCTATTATCCCTGGTTTCTTCAACGGTCAGGCAAACCCCGCTATGGCTCACACTTTGATCAATTTTTAGCTCAGACGAAAGGGCCGATTCTATCCAAAATGTCTTATTGGATCCGTTGGATATGACCTCTTTAACAGTGCCAATAGTCTCGATTATTCCAGTAAACATGGCTGCAAATTAGCTGTTATTGGCGGTTTTAGAATAACCCGAAATGGGGGAACAAACTTTTAAAGCCTGGAATCTTCCTATTTCGAACTTTTCCCTATATCTTTGCGACTCTAAAAAAAATACCAGGGAGGTATATACCATGTTAATTATTGATTCAAAAGATTGCGAAAACATTGACAAAGCGCTGAAGAAGTACAAAAAGAAGTTTGAAAAATCTAAAGTATTGCTCCAGTTGCGTGAACGTCAGAGTTTCACCAAGCCATCTGTAAAACGCAGAGGCCAGGTGCTGAAGGCAATCTACAAACAGAACATAGCCAGCGGCAAAATAGAGGGTTAATTCGTTAGCCTTTTCCGATAATAGGAGATAGCTGCAAAGTTTTATAGCTTTGTAGCTATTTTTTTTTATGTCATCTACTCCCGAACAGATCCAGTCCTTTATAGATTACCTGAAATTTGAAAAAAGGTATTCTGTTCATACCGTTACTTCTTATCAAAACGATCTCAGTGCTTTTTTTGACTACCTCGACCTGCAATTCGGGAAACTTTCCTTACAAGAAATAACCGCAGGTTTCATCCGCAGTTGGCTGGCGGGTCTGAAAGATGCAGAGATGAGCTCCAAATCCATCAACCGGAAGATATCCACCCTCAGGTCTTTTTTTAAATACCAGTTGAAGACTGGCAAATTGGAAGTGTCACCAACGGCAAATATTATTGCTCCGAAAATTGGTAAACGGCTCCCGGTATTTATAAAGGAACAGGATACTAAGGAACTGCTTCAGTCCCTGGCCGGGCTGACAGAAGACTGGAAAACGCTGAATGCCAAAATGCTGCTGACCTTGTTTTACACAACAGGCATGCGATTGAGTGAGTTGATCAACCTGAAAGAAAAGCAGCTTGACCTGGGACGGTCACAGATCAAGGTGCTGGGCAAGGGGAATAAGGAGAGGATCATCCCCGTCAGTAAAGAAGTAATTGTCATTATCAGGGATTACCAGCACTGGAAAAAGAAGGAATTTGAGAATACTGATGAAGTTTTGCTGGTTACTGCAAAGGGGAAGAGAATGTATCCCAAATATGCCTACCTGCTGGTTAAACAGTACCTGGGGGATATTAAAACGCTTGACAAAAAAAGTCCACATATCCTTCGTCATACTTTTGCCACCCACCTGATGAACGGCGGCGCTGACCTGAATGCTGTTAAAGAACTGCTGGGGCACAGCAGCCTTGCCTCCACGCAGGTTTACACGCATAATACCATCGAAAAGCTGAAGGATGTACATAAAAAGGCCCACCCGAAAGCCTGAGATATTTCCACTTAAACAATAAAATTTTGGCAATAATTTGTTTGTCTTACCCGTTCAATTGTGTAACTTTAAAATGAACATTAACTGCAAGCTTATGTAAGAAATGTACTTTTAAAAAGTTCTTTATTTATTGTTTCACAGTTAAAAATTGCGATTACTATGAACGTAAACATTCAGACTGTTCGATTCGATGCGGACAGCCGGTTGGTAGAGTATGTCAACCGTAAATTAGAAAAGCTCAATACTTTTCACGACCGCATCATCAAAGTAAGTGTGTATCTGAAACTTGACAATGTGGTTCATACCATCAAAGACAAGATCGCAGAGATCAGAGTACACGTACCCCGCCAGGAATTTTTTGTCAAATCAACCAGTAAATCATTTGAAACATCTTTTGACGATGCCTTTGAATCCATCGTTAACCAGATAAAACGAAAAAAACAAAAGCAGGCCGCTTAAAAAATTACAAGACCCCGCCCACCAGCGGGGTCTTTTTTTATGGGTTACTTATCTGTTATTTTGGAATAAAAGGGGGAATGCGTTATTCCCTTTTTTACATATTTCTGTTATTATGTTCCTGCTCTGGTGAGCCGCGGGATAAGGTTACCGGAATAATCAAAGTACAGCATAGCATTGCTATTTTACCATTTGCTGGCACGGATAAAAAAATGATCCGGGAGATACAATCCGGTCTTGAAAAGAGATTGCATGCTTCAATTATATTGTTAGAAGAAAAACCCGTTCCCGGGTCTGCATTTTACAAACCCCGTCAGCGTTATGTGGCCGACAGCCTGCTGGTTTTCCTGAAGCAGTGTAATGCAGGCGGTTACGGGAAAATACTGGGCATAACCCCAAAAGATATTTCCACTACCAAAAAGTCGCATAGTAATTGGGGAATAATGGGACTGGGGTATTGCCCCGGGGAAGCTTGTGTGATATCATCTTTCCGTCCAATCAAAAAAATAAGAAACCGGGAGCATTTTATTAACAGGATGGTCATACTGGCTATGCATGAACTGGGTCATACGTATTCTTTACCTCATTGCCCCAATGATCCCTGTATTATGAAAGATGCAGGGGGGAAAATGAACCTTGATAATGGTGAAACCTATTGCAATAAGTGCAGCAACTTTTTAAAACAGTCAGGTATTTTGAGAGGGTAGTGAAGATTTCCTGCATTTATTCACAACCAGTTGAAAACAAACAAAAAAATCCCGTAGCAAAATTTTTGCAATATCTAAATTCCCTTACCTTTGCCTTCCCAAAATTTGGGGGTAGCTCTTTATTGTTTATTCCGCCTATGTTATCCAGCCGGGCGGATGTTTGAAAATGCCACCTTAGCTCAGCTGGTAGAGCAACTGATTTGTAATCAGTAGGTCGCCAGTTCGATTCTGGCAGGTGGCTCAGTTGACAATTGGCAATTGCCGATTGGCAATGGGCAAGTAGCCAAGTGGCCAACGGCAACAGACTGTAAATCTGTCCTCTTCGGAGTTCGGTGGTTCGAATCCATCCTTGCCCACCTTAGTTCTTTGTTTAACTGAAAAGTTACCAGCGGGAGTAGCTCATTTGGTAGAGCGATAGCCTTCCAAGCTATAGGTGGCGAGTTCGAGCCTCGTCTCCCGCTCTTAAGATTACTGCCTGCGACGGCAGTGGAAAAGCCGTTGTAGCTCAGTGGCAGAGCACTTCCTTGGTAAGGAAGAGGTCAAGGGTTCAATTCCCTTTAACGGCTCAATACTGGTTACCGGGTTTACCGGCGGCCGGTGAATAGTGGACAAGACGGTGAAGAGTGCGACGCAAGAAAAGCTGATAGTAGTAGTACTGTTGGTTTCATTATAGGAAACAAAAATTAGTAAAACACAACTTTAAAAACACATAACAATGTCAAAAGAGACCTTTAAGAGGGACAAACCCCACGTAAACATTGGTACGATTGGTCACGTTGACCATGGTAAGACCACATTGACTGCCGCAATTACAGAAGTTCTTTCTAAAAGAGGCCTGGCGACAGCAAAAAAATATGATGATATTGATGGAGCTCCTGAAGAAAAAGAAAGGGGTATCACCATTAATACAGCTCACGTTGAGTACCAGACTGACACCCGTCACTATGCTCACGTTGACTGTCCCGGTCACGCTGACTATGTGAAAAACATGATCACTGGTGCGGCCCAGATGGACGGAGCTATCCTGGTGGTTGCTGCTACAGATGGTCCTATGCCACAAACTAAAGAGCACATTCTTTTGGCCCGTCAGGTAGGTGTGCCTACCATGGTGGTATTTATGAATAAAGTTGACCTGGTTGACGATCCTGAATTGCTTGACCTCGTAGAAATGGAGATCCGTGATGAGCTGACTAAGCGTGGCTTTGACGGAGATAACACCCCGATCATCAAAGGTTCTGCTACCGGTGCTTTAGCTGGTGAAGAAAAATGGATCGGCGCTATCACTGAATTAATGGATGCAGTTGATAAATATATCCCATTACCTCCCCGCCCGGTTGATCTTCCGTTCCTGATGTCTGTGGAAGACGTATTCTCTATCACAGGTCGTGGTACAGTTGCTACCGGTCGTATTGAAAGAGGTCGTATTAAAGTAGGTGAAGCTGTTGAGATCGTTGGTCTGATGGATGCTCCTCTTAATTCAACTTGTACAGGTGTGGAAATGTTCCGCAAATTACTGGACGAAGGTGAAGCTGGTGATAACGCAGGTTTATTGCTTCGCGGTATTGAGAAAACTCAGATCCGTCGTGGGATGGTTATCTGTAAGCCAGGCTCTATCACTCCGCACACTGAATTCAAAGGAGAGGTTTACGTATTAAGCAAAGATGAAGGTGGACGTCACACTCCGTTCTTCCAGAAATACCGTCCTCAGTTCTACTTCCGTACTACGGACGTGACGGGTGAGGTTGAACTGGCTCCAGGTACTGAAATGGTTATGCCTGGTGATAATACTTCAATCACTGTGAAACTGATCCAGCCGATCGCAATGGAGAAAGGTCTGAAATTTGCGATTCGGGAAGGTGGCCGCACAGTAGGTGCAGGTCAGGTGACTGAGATATTGAAGTAAGGTAAGCTACGAGCTACGGGCTTTTAGCTACGAGCCGTTAGGCTTTACAGATAAAGATTTATATCTTTACAACATATGCTAAAAGCTGTTTCGGTAACACGGAATAGCTTTTAGCTTTCTAAGGGCATGATCCCGCCGTTGGCGGGATACGGGTCCAAAAGTTATACGGGCATGGTGCAACGGTAGCATACGGGTCTCCAAAACCTTTGATCTGGGTTCGAATCCTAGTGCCCGTGCTGATTAAATGCCAAGGCAAATGAAAGTCATTTTGCCTGGCACAATTTGAAAATTAATTGTTATGATTAAAATTGGTAATTACTTCCGTGATTCTTACAAGGAATTGATGGAGAAAGTGAGTTGGCCTACTTGGGCACAATTGCAACAATCAACTATGATTGTACTGGTAGCCACCCTGGTGATCACTGCGCTTGTTTCCCTGATGGATTTTGGAGCAGGTGGTGTCCTGAAGCAGATTTATAAAATGTTACCTTATTAATTTAAGTAAGATGGAAGAAGCAGTAAAGACACAGGATGCACAACAGCAGGAAACGAAGTGGTTTGTGCTTCGTGTGGTAAGCGGTAAGGAACGTAAGGTAAAAGAATACCTGGATAAAGAAATATCTCGGGGTGGCTGGAGTGAGATCGTTAAGCAGGTATTTCTTCCTGTTGAGAAAGTATACAAGGTGGCGAATGGAAAGAAAGTGGTTCGGGAAAGAAACTATTACCCAGGCTATGTAATGATAGAAATTACAGATGGTAAACTCAGTGATGATCTCCGCGATATTATTAAAAATACCACCAACGTTATTCATTTCCTGGGTAAAGAAAACCCCATAGCTCTTCGTAAGGCAGAAGTGAATAAGATGCTGGGTAAAATGGATGAAATGGCGGAAGCGGGTGGTGTCAGCATGAGTGAGCCGTTCATTGTTGGTGAAACTATCAAGATCATTGAAGGTCCTTTCAATGACTTTAATGGTGTTATTGAAGAAGTAAATGATGAGAAAAAGAAACTCAAAGTTACTGTGAAGATATTCGGACGTTCAACTCCTGTTGAACTGAATTATATGCAGGTAGAAAAGATTAGCTGATCACCTGCTTCGATATAAAAAATTGGTCCCGCTTTTAGCGGGATTTTTTTTGCCTGTTCTGTTAAGGCTTTCTTAAACCATCTTTTTTTAGTGCTAACCCGCATTTTGTTTTGATGAGCGGTAACATTATCGCTTGTTCGTACGTATACCTTCGTAGTGCAACTGTTGACCAATTAAGCCTAAACCAACAACCCGTAACATGAAGAGAAAACATGTCCTGCAATACTGTGCAGCCATGCTGATAAGCTCAGCTGCCATCGCACAGCAACCAATTCCTAAAACATTACCCGCCAAAAGGACAACGGCCACTTTTAAGATCGATGGAAACCTGGAGGAGGCGGCCTGGAAAGAGGCCACACCCGCCACCCAGTTTGTAGAATGGCGTCCAAACTTTGGCGCTATTGAGGATGCTGATACACGTACCGAAATATACCTGCTGTATGATAACACGTCCATCTATATCGCTGGCTATTGCCATGAAAAATCTAAGGACAGTGTATCCAAAGAACTTGTTGGAAGGGATGTGATCGGTGTAAACGACTACGTTGGTGTCATTTTCGACACCTACAAAGACAAGATCAATGGTTTTGGATTTTATATTACACCTTTAGGAGAACAGTTCGATGCGAAATACTCCAATACAGTTGGAGAAGACGGATCGTGGAATGCTGTTTGGGATGGCGAGGCAAAAATTGTATCCGATGGCTGGACCTTTGAAATGCGTATACCCCACTCTGCGATACGTTTTGTTAGTAAAGAGAACCAGGCCTGGGGTTTGAACATAACCCGTAACAGGAAAAAAGTGGGCCGCCAGTTCATGTGGAATCCCGTTGACCCAAAAGTGAATGGTTTTTTGAACCAGGCTGGTGAGTGGACAGGTATTGAGAAAATAGTGGCACCGGTTCGTTTGCAATTCTCTCCTTATTTCTCCACTTATATTAATCACTATCCAAACAATACGGCAGGTGTAAAGAACGTAACATCATCAGTAAATGGGGGTATGGATGTAAAGTATGGCATCAGCGATGCTTTCACTCTTGATATGACCCTGATTCCTGATTTCGGCCAGGTACAGAGTGATAACCAGGTGCTGAACCTCACTCCGTTTGAAGTTAAGTTTAATGAGAACCGATCCTTTTTTACAGAAGGTACTGAGTTATTCAGCAAAGGCAACCTGTTTTATTCAAGACGGATAGGAGGGCAACCGCTCAATGCATATAGTATTAACCTGGGGTCAGATGAAGAAGTAAAAAAGAACCCCCTCGAGTCTAAATTGATAAACGCAACAAAAGTATCTGGCCGTACCAAGAAAGGCTTTGGTTTGGGTGTTTTCAATGCCATTACAAAACCCATGTATGCAACCATTGAGAACAGTGTTACGAAAGAAACAAGGAAAGCCGAAACGGGTCCATTAACCAATTATAATATCATTGTGTTTGATCAAACACTGAAAAACAACTCTTCTGTTTCTTTTATCAATACAAACACTTTGCGGAGCGGCGGCGATTACGATGCAAATGTGAGTGCAGCTTTATTTGACTTCAATAATAAAAAGAATACGTATAACTGGAATGGTAAATTCTCAGTAAGCCAGTTGCTGTTTAAGGATAATACTATTAGCGGATACTCGCAAAACCTGGGATTTGGGAAAACAGGGGGGCGATGGAACTTTCAGTTAGCGCAGGAATTAGCAGATGAAAAATATGATATCAATGATATGGGCATCCTGTTTAATAACAATTATATCGATCATTATTTCTGGACGGGTTATCGTTGGCTGAAACCTACCAAATGGTATAACAGGATACAGGTTAATTACAATGCTAATTACAGTGCCCTGTATAAAAAAATACCCGGACAATTTGTGGACGGAAAATTTCAAAGCTTTAATACCAATGTGAATGCAAACATTCAGTTTAAGAATCTTTGGTGGATGGGAATGTTTGTGGGTTATTCAACAAGGGGTAACGATTTTTATGAACCCCGTAGCCAGGGGTATTCATTCAAAACTCCGACAAGACTTCAATTCAATCCCTGGGTGGAAACTAATTTTACAAAGAAGTATTATGTAAGCTTCAATTATTTTGTCGGGATACGGAAGCTGGATCTTTTTACAAGCCCCAATCACGAGATCAGTATTTTTCACCGGTATCGTTTCAGCGACAGGTTTTCAATCAGCCAGTCGTTGAATTATAACCCGGTTAAAAACGATGCTGGTTTTTATAACCCTACCGACGAAAATGGAAACCAGATCATCGTTAGTGATATCCTCTTCTCCCGCCGTGACAGGAAGACGGTTGACAATGTGGTTTCCTTCAAGTACAGTTTCAATAACAAATCAGGTATCACATTAAGGGCCAGACACTATTGGAGTAAAGTGCATGTAAAAGAGCTATACGATCTACAGACTTCCGGAGTACTTAAGCCAACTTCTCATACCACTCTTCCATTGATCAATCAGAACTACAATATTTTCAATATTGATGCGGTTTATACCCTGCAGTTTGCGCCGGGCAGTTTCATCAATATTGTCTGGAAGGATCAGTCGTTTATGTTTGACCGGGAGATCGGGTACCGTTACTTTAAAAACTTTGGCCGTACGGTTGATGCGCCACAGAATAACAATCTGTCCCTAAAAGTGATCTATTTCCTGGATTACCTGGATTTCAAGAAATGGAAGAAAAAGAAAGAGAAAGATGCGTAATAGTAGATCCAGTCAAAAGAGACTGAAGACAGAAAAAAAAAACTGAAACCCTTTGCCCATCGGGTATTTGCCCTTACCTTTGCCGCCCCAATTAGTTCTTTTTGATCCCGGTAATACGGGAAAGGAATCCCGCCACGGCGGGATTGGGAGACCAAGTAGATCAGTTTAAACCGCTGAAAGAAAGGTCGTTAACACCAAAAAAGTTTTAAAAATGGCAAAAGAAATCAGCGGCTTTGTAAAGCTGCAGTGCAAGGGTGGCCAGGCCAACCCCGCACCTCCGATCGGTCCAGCGCTGGGTTCCAAGGGTATCAATATCATGGAATTCTGTAAGCAGTTCAACGCCAGGACGCAGGACAAACCAGGGAAAGTTCTTCCCGTATTAATCACTGTTTATACTGACAAGAGTTTTGATTTTATTATCAAAACCCCTCCCGCAGCCGTTCAGCTGATGGAAGCCGCTAAGATTCAAAAGGGTTCCAAAGAAAGCAACCGTGCTAAAGTTGGTAAAGTAAACTGGGAACAGGTAAAGGCTATCGCCGAAGACAAAATGCCTGACCTCAACTGCTTTACCATTGAAAGTGCCATGAAAATGGTAGCCGGTACTGCTCGTAGCATGGGCTTGAATGTAGAAGGTAAAGCTCCGTGGGAAAATTAATTCTTGAATCCAAAAACGAATTACAATGGCATTCATTAGTAAAAAAAGAAAGGTTGCTGATACAAAAGTTGACGCAAACAAAGCCTATTCATTAAAAGATGCATCGGCACTGGTGAAACAGATCACCACCTGCAAATTTGATGCTTCTGTGGACCTGCATATCCGTTTGGGTGTTGATCCCAAAAAAGCTGACCAGGCTATCCGTGGCACCGTAACACTTCCGCACGGAACTGGTAAAACAAAAAAAGTATTGGTGCTTTGCACCCCTGATAAAGAAGCCGAAGCAAAAGCTGCCGGCGCCGACTTTGTTGGTCTTGATGAGTTTGTTACAAAGATTGAAGGCGGTTGGGTAGATGTTGATGTGATAATCGCTACTCCCTCTGTAATGCCTAAGATCGGTAAGTTGGGTAAAGTGTTGGGTCCACGTAACCTGATGCCCAACCCTAAGACAGGTACCGTTACCAACGATGTGGCTAATGCTATCAATGACGTAAAAGGTGGTAAGATCGCTTTCAAGGTTGATAAAGTAGGTATCATTCATGCCTCTATCGGCCGTGTAAGTTTTGCCCCTGAGAAAATCGTGGAGAACAGCCAGGAGCTGATCAATGCGATCATCAAAGCAAAACCATCCTCTGCAAAAGGTATTTACGTCAGGGGAATCAGCATGGCCAGCTCAATGAGCCCGGGTATCGCTATTGACGCAAAAGCATTTGTTCACTAATCATAAAAGTGATTTAAACTCTTTATCATGACAAAAGATCAAAAAAACGAAGTGATTGAACTGCTGAAAGGCAAGTTCTCACAATACAACAACTTCTATGTTGCCGATACAGAATCACTGTCTGTTGAGCAGGTGGGCAAACTGCGCCGTGCATGCTTTGATAAGAAAGTGGAAATGAAGGTGGCAAAGAATACGCTTATCAAAAAGGCCCTCGAATCATTAGATGGTGAAAAATATGCAGGAGTTTATGACTCCCTGCATAAAGTAACGGCCCTGATGTTTTCTGAGAACCCCAAAGAGCCGGCACTGATCATCAGTTCTTTCCGTAAAGCCAGCAATGGTGAAAAGCCTGAACTGAAAGCTGCATTCATCAATGGTGATGTATATATGGGCGACAACCAGCTGAAGGCGCTGACCCAGATCAAAACCAAGAATGAGCTTATCGGTGAAGTTATTGGCTTGTTGCAATCTCCTGCTAAACGTGTATTGGCTGCATTATTGCACCACCACGAGCAGAAGGCAGCCGGTACTGAAGCGGCAGCAGCTGAATAAGTATTTTGTTGCTAAAGCCTGCTAACCAGCAGGCAGGCAATTCAAATAATGACCTGGCCGGATGGTATAACAAAGGCAAAACAATTTTTTTAAACTCCGTCGGAGCAAAAGCTGTGAAGACGGGAAAAATGTAAATCAAATGGCAGACGTAAAAGCATTAGCAGAAGGCCTAGTAGCCTTAACAGTAAAAGAAGTACAGGAATTAGCTGACTTTTTGAAATCAGAATATGGTATCGAACCTGCAGCAGCTGCAGTAGTAGTAGCATCTGGTGACGGTGGTGGCGCAGCCGCTGTTGAAGAGAAAACTGCATTCAACGTAGTATTGAAGAGTGGTGGTGCTTCTAAACTGAACGTAGTGAAGATCGTTAAAGACCTCACTGGTCTTGGTCTGAAAGAAGCGAAAGACCTGGTTGATGGTGCACCAAAGAATGTAAAAGAAGGTGTATCTAAAGCAGAAGCTGAAGAGATCGCAGCTAAGCTGAAAGAAGCTGGTGCTGATGTTGAGATCGCTTAATTCTTCTTGTAGAATAATTTTTAAAACCCTCCAACCGGAGGGTTTTTTTATTACCAGTTAAAACCGAAAGGGTATAATTGTTAATGTTTTCAGCAGGAAGAAACTATTGACAATTGTCAAGAGGGCATAGAGAAAGGTTTATCAATTTTAGTGAGTAAACTTTTTTAATCATTAAACTATTTTTTATGTGTACTAATTACTTCTTCATTGCAAAAAACGTATTATTCACAATGGCTTTTGTTTTCGGGATCACTTCCTGTCAAAAGAACAGATCACAGGACGATAGTTGCGCAAGAACTACTGCAGGGCTTGCAGGTACTTACAAACTGACTGCATTGAAATATAAAGCAGGGAATGACTCTCCTGAGCTTGATTATATGCTCTTGCGGGAGGTCTGCGAAAACGATGATCTTATAGTGCTTGAAGCCAATGGCACTTACCGGTATAACGACCTTGGACTGGTTTGCTCACCCGATGGCTCGAGCATAGGCACCTGGAGCGTTGCCGGTAATGTGATTATCAGCGATGGGATCGTTAGCGGAACGATTCAGAGTTTTGATTGCCATTTTTTGACTGTATATTCAGCTGATTTTATTATTCCTGGCGACAGGATAACTTTGACGATTGAAAAACAGTAAGATTTACAGGGATCGTTGCTATTGTTTAATTAATACAATTAAGTATGATAGAAAAGCTGCTTGACCGCCTTAATGCACTACATCAAATGGATGAGCCGTTGATTGAAAGAGTTAAAGAACTGGCTCAAATTGTTACGTATCCCAAAAAGACATTCCTGCTGAAGGATGGACAGGTATGTGATAAAGCCTGTATGGTGGTGAAAGGGCTGGCAAGAGCTTATTATATCAATGAAGACAGGGATATAACATCCCGGTTTATGGACGAAGGTTTTATCATTACTTCCTGGGTCAGTTATTACCAGCAACACCCGGGAGATGAATATATTGAAGCCATGGAGGATACAACGCTGGCTTGTATCCGGTACAATGAAATTCAGCAATTGTATAAGGAGTATCCTCAATTTAATATCGTAGGAAGAAAACAAACTGAATACTCCTTATACCTTGCTGAAATGCGAACACGGATGCTTCGTAAGCATACAGCTGAAGAGAAGTATAATTTCTTTCTGGAGCAGCATCCGGATCTTATCAACAGAGTTCCATTAAAACATATTGCCACTTATTTAGGTATGAATGAAGAAACGTTAAGCAGGATAAGAGGCAAGTACCGGAAAACAGGTAAGTAGTACTATTGCCAGGGTCAAAGGAAATAGATATATTATTCAATGATAAGATAGGGATAGATTCTATGATACACATCTTCTGTGACTACCATCACTTTTTTGATATCTTCTAATTTTAAAAAAGATCCATGCTCTTTGCGATAGGCAACAATTGTATTGGCCAGCGCATATTTGATATACGGATGTGCTTTCAACTCATCAACAGACGCGGTATTAATATTGATCTTCCTTAGTGAAGCATTATCAAGTTTCAGGTATTGTTTTAATTTTTGAAACGTGGAATCGGGCAGGCCATATGTTTCTGCTACCTGGCTGATAGCATAAAAGCCCCCCAATTTATCCCGGAAGTTTACGATTCTCGCAGCCAGTTTACTGCCAATGCCCGGTAAGGAAATAAAGGCCGATGTATCAGCCGTATTAATGTCAATCACTTTATAACGTTCTGTTTTTCCAGCCGGAGGCAGGGCTGTTTCATTAGCAATTGCTGATGGATTGGCGATCTTTTTTCCTTCAATACGGATATAGGGTTCCAGTCTTATATATTCGTCTTCAAACAAGCCATATATCTTTGAAAGATCTTCGGGCTTATAGAAGTGGCCACCTTTCGCCAGGTAGTTCTGTATGGTTTTAACGGTCTTGTCACGGAGCCCCAATTTCTTCCATCCTTCTGCATTCAGTGTATTGGGATCAAAATAGAACAACTCGCCTTTGCTTCGATTGAAATATTCCTTATCGGAGCGATCATATTGATAATTGCTGCTATTATCCTTGCTAGTACGATCGGTGAATCGATCTGTATCTTCTTCTTTTAACTCCAGCCTTTTTACAGAAGTCATCCACGCCGTATCGGGTGTAGCAGAAGATCCGGAATTAGGCCTGGAAACAATCGCAGGGGCAAAAACGACAATAACAATCAATACAACTAGGACCAGGACAGCGATCCGGTCCTTACGGGTAAAAGTAAAATAATCAGTACTTATTTTTTTCCATCCCACAGTTAAGGTTTTCAGCAATTTACAGGCTTCAGGTAGCTTTAAAAATGGCCTGTTAGTGGTATTAATGGCCGGGTTTTTGTTGGCAAATTTTTCTTGGTTAAGAAGTATAAATCCCTACCTTTGCCATCCTTTATTTTGGCCAAAAATATTTTGACATCCCGAATCATGTTTAAGTAGTTGAAAATCAAGGCTTTTATTTTGAAAAAAATAGAAGCCTGAATGTGATTTGTATGTCCTTATCTCTTTAAAACCGGTTTTTACGCATATGTCTTCAACAAAATTGAATCAAAGGGTGGATTTCGGTAAAATCAAGCATCTGGCCGAAACCCCTGATCTACTCGAAGTACAGATCCAGTCATTTAAAGAGTTTTTCCAGTTGGAAACAACGCCGGACAAGCGGAATATCGAAGGATTGTTCCGGGTGTTCAAGGAAAACTTCCCGATCACTGACACGAGAAACATATTTGTGCTCGAGTTCCTGGACTACTTTATTGATCCGCCCCGTTACACGATCGAAGAGTGTATGGAACGTGGGTTGACTTACGCTGTTCCACTGAAAGCCAAACTCCGTTTGAGCTGTAATGATGAGGAACACGTCGATTTCCAGACCATCGTGCAGGACGTATTCCTGGGTAACATCCCTTACATGACTCCCCGCGGTACTTTCGTTATCAACGGAGCAGAGAGGGTAGTGGTTTCCCAGTTACATCGTTCACCGGGTGTATTCTTCGGTCAATCTGTTCACCCGAACGGAACCAAGATCTACTCTGCAAGGGTTATTCCTTTCAAAGGAGCCTGGATGGAATTTGCAACCGACATCAATAACGTGATGTATGCTTACATCGACCGGAAGAAAAAATTCCCTGTAACAACCCTGCTGCGTTCTATCGGTTACGAAACTGATAAAGACATCCTGGAGTTGTTCGGTATGGCTGATGAAGTGAAAACGGATAAAAAAACCTTAGAGAAATATGTTGGCCGTCGCCTGGCTGCCCGTGTGTTGAGAACATGGGTGGAAGATTTCGTGGATGAAGATACCGGCGAGGTTGTTTCTATCGAAAGGAACGAGATCGTGATGGAACGTGATACGGTGCTGGATGATGAAGCGATCGAAACGATTTCTGAAATGGATGTGAAGAGTGTATTCATCCAGCGGGAAGACGTGGGTGGTGATTATGCGATCATCTATAACACATTGAACAAAGACACTTCTAACAGTGAACTTGAGGCTGTTCAGTTCATCTACCGCCAGTTAAGAGGCGCTGATGCTCCTGATAATGAAACAGCCCGTGGTATCATTGATAAATTATTCTTCAGCGATAAACGTTACGATCTCGGCGAAGTAGGTCGTTACAAGATCAACCGCAAACTGAATGTTGATCTGCCGCTGGATAAAAAAACACTGACAAGAGAAGATATCATCCTTATCATCAAATACCTGGTTCGTTTAACGAATGGTAAAGCGGAGATAGATGATATTGATCACCTGAGCAATCGTCGTGTTCGTACCGTGGGTGAGCAGTTGTATGCCCAGTTCGGTGTGGGTCTGGCTCGTATGGCAAGGACTATCCGTGAGCGGATGAACGTACGTGACAACGAAGTATTTACTCCTGTTGACCTCATCAATGCCAGAACCCTTTCTTCTGTGATCAATTCCTTCTTTGGAACATCACAGTTATCGCAGTTCCTTGATCAGACCAACCCCTTGTCAGAGATCACTCACAAACGTCGTATATCAGCACTCGGACCAGGTGGTCTGAGCCGTGAAAGAGCTGGTTTCGAGGTGCGTGACGTACACTACTCTCACTACGGCCGTCTGTGTACTATTGAAACTCCGGAAGGTCCGAACATTGGTCTGATATCTACGCTTTGCGTACATGCGAAGATCAATGACATGGGCTTTATCGAAACACCTTACCGCAAGGTTAGCGAAGGCAAGGTGAATATGAAAGAACTGACTTTCTTAAGCGCAGAAGAAGAAGACCTGGCGAAAATCGCACAGGCCAACACTGCCTTAGATGAGAAAGGACATTTTGTAGAAGAGAAAATCGTTAGCCGTGAAACTGGTGACTTTCCGATCCTTGACAGGAATGATGTTCAGTTTATGGACGTTGCGCCTAACCAGATCGTAGGGTTAAGTGCTTCATTGATTCCTTTCCTTGAGCATGATGATGCGAACCGTGCCTTGATGGGATCAAACATGCAACGCCAGGCTGTACCACTGTTACGTCCTGACGTACCTGTAGTAGGTACCGGATTGGAAGGTAAAGCTGCAAGGGATGCAAGGATCCAGATCCACTCTGATGGAAATGGTATCATTGAATTTGTGGATGCTAACGAGATACATGTTCGTTACGATCGTGATGAGCAAGAGAAACTGGTAAGCTTTGAAGATGACCTGAGAGTGTACAAACTCACTAAATTCATCAAGACGAACCAGGAAACCTGTATCAACCTGAAGCCGGCTGTAAAGAAAGGCCAGAAAGTGAAGAAAGGAGATTTCCTGACAGAAGGTTATGCAACACAGGATGGCGAATTAGCACTCGGAAAAAACCTGAAAGTGGCGTTCATGCCATGGAAGGGTTACAACTTCGAGGATGCGATTGTTATCAGCGAAAGAGTGGTAAAAGAAGATATGTTCACTTCCGTTCACATTTCTGAATATGAACTGGAAGTACGGGATACCAAACTGGGTGAGGAAGAACTGACACCGGATATCCCGAACGTATCGGAAGAAGCCACTAAGGATCTTGATGAGAACGGTATCATCCGTATCGGTGCTCATATCAAAGAAGGTGATATATTGATTGGTAAGATCACTCCGAAAGGAGAAAGTGACCCTACTCCGGAAGAAAAATTATTGCGTGCCATCTTCGGTGATAAAGCCGGTGATGCAAAAGATGCTTCACTGAAAGCACCAAATGGTGTGGAAGGTGTGGTGATCGGCAAGAAATTATTCCAGAGAGCCAAGAAGGATAAGAACGCTAAAGTAAGAGAGAAAGCAGCTATTGAGAAGTTGGAGAGAATGCATGAGAAGAATGAAGCTGACCTGATGGAAGTATTGCTGGAAAAACTGACCACACTGCTGGCTAATCATGTATCGGCTGGCGTTAGCAATAACTTCGGTGAAGTACAGATTGGTAAAGGATCTAAGTTCACGATCAAGAACCTGACCGGCCTGGATTATGCGAACATCAATCCATTGGGCTGGACCGGTGATAAGAAAGTGGATGAGCAGATCAACGTTCTCTTACACAACTATAACATCAAGTACAACGAAGAACTGGGCCGCTACAAGAGAGAAAAATTCAACATCTCTATCGGTGATGAATTACCAGCCGGTGTATTGAAACTGGCTAAAGTGTATCTCGCTGTGAAAAGGAAACTGAAAGTGGGAGATAAGATGGCGGGACGTCACGGTAACAAAGGTATCGTTGCGAAGATCGTTCGTCATGAAGACATGCCGTTCCTCGAAGATGGAACACCGGTTGATGTGGTATTGAACCCATTGGGTGTACCAAGCCGTATGAACCTCGGACAGATCTACGAAACTGTTTTGGGCTGGGCTGGTCAGAAACTGGGAATCAAATTTGCCACCCCCATCTTTGATGGTGCTTCTACCGAAGAGATCGAGAAATACTGTGCAGAAGCCGGTATTCCTAAATTCGGTCACACCTACCTGTATGATGGAGAAACCGGCGAACGTTTCCACCAGAAAGCGACGGTTGGTATCATCTATGTTATCAAATTACACCACATGGTGGATGATAAGATGCATGCCCGTTCGATCGGACCATACAGCTTGATCACACAGCAGCCGCTGGGTGGTAAAGCTCAGTTTGGTGGTCAGCGTTTTGGTGAGATGGAGGTTTGGGCACTGGAAGCATATGGTGCATCAAACATCCTGCAGGAATTACTTACACTTAAATCGGATGATATCATCGGAAGAGCGAAGACCTATGAGGCCATCGTGAAAGGTGATAACATTCCTAGACCGGGTATTCCTGAATCATTCAACGTATTGGTCCATGAATTGAGAGGCCTTGGCCTTGATCTGAAGTTCGAATAATAGCTGGGCAGTATTCAGAACGATGAAGAGTGCGACGCAACAGCAGATGAAGAAAGTTGATGTCGCTGGTAACAAAAAACAATAACGACAAACGATAAACATAACATGGCTATCAAAAAAGAAAATCGTCCAAGGGCAGCGTTTTCAAAGATCACTATCGGCCTGGCTTCTCCGGATACAATCCTGGAAAGAAGCTATGGTGAGGTGTTAAAGCCTGAAACCATTAACTATCGTACCTACAAGCCTGAAAGAGATGGTTTGTTCTGCGAAAGAATTTTCGGACCCGTAAAGGATTACGAATGTGCTTGCGGAAAGTATAAACGTATCCGTTATAAAGGCATCGTATGTGACCGTTGCGGTGTGGAAGTAACAGAAAAGAAAGTACGTCGTGAAAGAATGGGGCATATCAAACTGGTGGTGCCGGTAGTACATATCTGGTATTTCAAATCATTACCCAATAAGATCGGTTACCTGCTGGGGGTTAGCTCTAAGAAATTAGAGACTATTGTTTACTACGAGAGATTTGTGGTTATACAATCTGGTATCCGTGCAGATAAAGGACAAAATGTTGGCGACCTGCTGACAGAAGAAGAATACCTGGATATCCTGGATACATTGCCAAAAGATAACCAGTACCTGCCTGATGATGATCCCAACAAATTCATCGCCAAGATGGGCGCTGAGGCTGTACATGATATGTTACAGCGTATAGACCTGGACCAGTTATCATTTGACCTGCGTAATGCAGCTGCAACTGAAACTTCACAGCAACGTAAGGCCGATGCCTTAAAGCGGTTGAGCGTTGTTGAAGCTTTCCGTGATGCCAATACAAGGATCACTAACCGTCCTGAATGGATGGTGATGCAGTATATTCCTGTTATTCCACCGGAACTGCGTCCGTTAGTGCCGCTGGATGGTGGACGTTTTGCCTCTTCTGACCTGAATGACCTGTATCGTCGTGTTATTATCCGTAATAACCGTCTGAAAAGATTATTAGAGATCAAAGCTCCTGAAGTAATCCTTCGTAACGAAAAGAGGATGTTACAGGAAGCTGTGGACTCCTTGTTTGATAACAGCCGTAAATCAAATGCTGTAAAAGCAGAAGGTGGCCGTGCATTGAAATCACTCAGCGATGTGTTGAAAGGTAAACAAGGACGTTTCCGCCAGAACTTGCTGGGTAAACGTGTTGACTATTCAGGTCGTTCTGTTATCGTGGTGGGTCCTGAGCTGAAATTGCATGAGTGCGGTTTACCAAAAGATATGGCGGCTGAATTGTTCAAGCCATTTATCATCCGTAAGCTGATCGAAAGAGGTATTGTAAAAACAGTGAAGTCTGCCAGGAAGCTGGTTGATAAGAAAGAAGCTATTGTGTGGGATATCCTGGAAAATATTTTGAAAGGACACCCAATCATGCTGAACCGTGCCCCAACACTTCACCGTTTGTCAATCCAGGCTTTCCAGCCCAAATTGATCGAAGGTAAAGCGATACAATTACACCCGTTGGTTACGACAGCGTTCAACGCCGACTTTGATGGTGACCAGATGGCCGTTCACGTTCCGTTGAGCAACGCAGCGGTACTGGAAGCCCAATTATTAATGCTGGCTTCTCATAACATTCTGAACCCGCAAAATGGTACGCCAATTACCCTGCCTTCACAGGACATGGTACTCGGTCTGTATTATATAACCAAAGGAAAGAAAACAACAGCCACTGAAACGATGCGTGGAGAAGGGAAAGCTTTCTACTCTGCGGAAGAAGTGATCATCGCCTACAATGAAAAGGTGGTGGATATGCATGCCTGGATCAAGGTTAAGGCAAATATCCGTAATGCGGACGGGTTGCTGGAGCATAAGCTGATCGAAACAACGGTAGGCCGTGTGATCTTCAATCAACACGTTCCTGCAGAAGTTGGTTTCGTGAATGCGTTACTGACCAAGAAAAATCTTCGGGAGATCATTGGTGATATCATTCGTATCACTAACGTTCCTAAGACAGCGAAGTTTCTGGATGATATCAAAACCTTAGGGTTCCGTACAGCCTTCCAGGGAGGTCTGTCATTCAGTATCAATGACCTTATTATCCCGGATGTCAAGCAGGAATTGCTGGAGAATGCAAAAGGAGAAGTAGATGAGGTATGGGATAACTATAATATGGGTCTGATCACTAACAACGAACGATACAACCAGATCGTTGACATCTGGAGCCGTGTGGATACCCGGATCACTGAAACACTGATCCGTGAACTGAGCAGCGATAAGCAAGGGTTCAACTCTGTTTATATGATGCTTGATTCAGGTGCCCGTGGTTCTAAACAACAGATCAAACAGCTGGCTGGTATCAGGGGATTGATGGCGAAGCCAAGAAAATCCGGCTCAACAGGGTCTGAGATCATTGAGAACCCGATCCTTTCCAACTTCAAAGGCGGATTGAACGTATTGGATTACTTTATCTCTACCCACGGTGCCCGTAAGGGTCTTGCGGATACAGCCCTGAAAACGGCGGATGCAGGTTACCTGACCCGTCGTCTGGTTGACGTATCACAGGATGTGGTGATCACAGAAGAAGATTGCGGTACACTGCGTGGCATTGCCACCAGTGCATTGAAAGATAATGAAGATGTAATTGAACCATTGAGCGACAGGATCGAAGGACGTACATCATTGCATGATGTGTATGATCCGGTAAGTGAAATGCTGATCGTTGGTGCAGGTGAAGAAATAACCTCAGATATTGCCAAGAAAATTGAAGATACAGGTATTGAAACCGTCGAGATCCGTTCTGTACTGACTTGCGAAAGTAAGAGAGGTTGTTGCGTGAAGTGCTATGGTAAGAACCTGGCAAGCGGCAACACTGCACAGAAAGGAGATGCGGTGGGTATCATCGCTGCGCAGTCCATTGGTGAGCCTGGTACACAGCTGACACTCCGTACCTTCCACGTAGGTGGTGTGGCCGGTTCTGCTGCAGTAGACTCAACATTGACAGCTAAGTTTGATGGTACGATCCAGTTTGACGGACTTCGTTCTGTAATGACAGAGGATGCCGAGGGTAAAAAGGTACAGATCGTTATCGGAAGAACGGGTGAGATCAGGAATATAGATGTTGCCACTGACAGGTTGCTGAATACGATGCATATTCCTTACGGCGCTACCTTGTTTGTGAAAGATGGTCAGAAAGTGAAGAAAGGGGATACTATCTGTTCATGGGATCCATTCAACAACGTTATCGTTGCTGAGATCAATGGTACTATGAAGTTTGAAAATGTAATCGAAGGTGTGACCTATCGTGAAGAAGCGGATGAGCAAACCGGTCACCGTGAGAAAGTGGTTATTGAAACCCGCGACAAGACAAAGATTCCTTCTATTATCGTAGATGGTGGAAAGGATAGTAAATCTTATAACCTGCCAACCGGCAGCCATATCATTCTTGATGAAGGTGAAGCGGTGAGAGCGGGGCAGGTATTGGTTAAAATACCCCGTGTACTGGGCAAGCTCAGGGATATCACCGGAGGTCTTCCCCGTGTTACGGAATTGTTTGAAGCGAGGAACCCAAGTAATCCTGCTGTTGTATCTGAGATCGATGGTGTGGTTTCAATGGGTGCTATCAAACGTGGTAACCGTGAGATCATCATTGAAGCAAAAGATGGTGTACAGAAGAAATACCTGGTTCCGCTGACAAGACAAATTCTGGCACAGGATGGTGACTTTGTGAAAGCTGGTTCACCACTTTCCGATGGTCAGACATCACCGCAGGACATTCTTTCTATCCAGGGGCCATTCGCTGTTCAGCAGTATGTGGTAAATGAGATCCAGGAAGTATATCGTTTGCAGGGTGTGCGGATCAATGACAAACATATTGAGGTGATCGTCCGCCAGATGATGCGTAAAGTAAGCATCGTTGATCCGGGTGATACACGTTTCCTGGAAGATGACTCAGTTGATAAATTCGAATTTGTAGAAGAGAATGATTATATCTACGATAAGAAAGTAGTGACAGAGCCGGGTGATTCTGGTAAGCTTCGTGCGGGCCAGATCGTTAGCCTGCGTGAGGTGAGAGAGGAGAATTCAATTCTCCGTCGTAATGATAAAAAGCCGGTAGAATTCCGGGATGCACAGCCTGCTACTTCAGCACCAACATTGCTGGGTATCACAAAAGCATCTCTGGGTGTTCCGAGCTGGATATCTGCGGCTTCCTTCCAGGAAACCACGAAGGTATTGTCATCTGCAGCCATCAACGGTAAAACAGATGATATGCTGGGTCTGAAGGAGAATGTGATCACAGGTCATCCGATCCCGGCTGGTACCGGTCTTCGTGAATTTGAGAATATGATCGTGGGTAGCAAAGAGGAGTATGAACTGTTGCAGACCACCCGTGAAGCCATGGCTTTCGATGAGGAAGAATAAGTATTGATCAGAAATAATCCGGAAAGGAGTAAGTTATCTTACTCCTTTTTTTCATCAGTGGCAGGGCTGTTAAGGCTTTCATAAAGTAACCTGAATCCTTATCTTTGCCCGCCATCATTATTAATTTGCAAAAAAAGACTCAATGAAAAATGGATTGCTCGTTTGGAATGTGCTGTTGACATTGGTTGCAGGGTATTTATTGTTCACGCATTTTAGCTCCAATAAAAAAACTGCAACTGGCGAAAAGAAAGAAACAGGTGCAGCTGCCACAGTGAATAAAGATTTCCGTATTGCTTATTTTGAAATGGATTCTATTGAGGCTAATTTTTCAATGGTAAAGGATGTAAAAGCGGAACTGAGCAAAAAGGAAGAAACAATGAATGCCGAGATGGAAAGGTTGGGGAAAAATCTTCAGGAAAAGTATAATTATTTCCAGGGCCAGGCGCAGGCAGGAACACTGACGGAAACACAATCCCAGGCTGCCAGCCAGGAGTTAAAAAACCTGGACGACCAGATGAAGAACCGCAAACAGTTACTGGATCAGGAATACAGCGATTTTGTAATGCGTCGCATGAAAGATGTTAAGACCAAAATTGAAGATTTCCTGAAAGAGTATAATAAGGAAAAGAACTATTCTTATATTGTTTCCTACGAACAGGGATTGTTTTATTATAAAGACAGTGTCTACAATATTACGGCCGATGTGATAAAAGGACTGAATGGGATCTATAAACCGGGTTCTAAAAAAGATTAATGATTTATCGTCACGATAAAACGTCTCTCCGGAATCAGGAGAGACGTTTTGCTTTTAGAGTTATAAATCCAATGAATTACTTATCTTAATATCGCAATGACTGACTTTAAAAAACTATTTGCTTCCTTTTCCTCTCTCAAAGTGGGAGTGATAGGAGATGTAATGCTGGATACGTATATGTGGGGAAAGGTGGATCGCATTTCGCCAGAAGCTCCTGTTCCTGTAGTGACCGTTAAAAATAAGGATTACAGGATTGGCGGAGCTGGTAATGTGGCCCTGAATGCCTGTTCATTGGGCGCAAAAGTGACTGTATTATCGGTAACCGGTAAGGATGAAGAAGCAACGATACTGGAAAATCTTTTCAAGGAAAATAAGATTGATACTTCTTTTATGCTGCAAAGCAGGGAACGGATCACGACCAGCAAAACAAGGATTATCAGCCGTAACCAGCAGATGATGCGGCTTGACTCGGAAATAACTACTGAACTGGATAAAAAGGAAGAAGAGCTGCTGCTGAATAGCGTAAAAGCATATATCAGTAAAGAGAAGCCATCCGTGATCATTCTTGAAGATTATAACAAAGGAGTGCTGACGGAACAAGTAATTACCGAAGTAATAAGATTATGCAAAGAAGCCGGTATCGTTACAGCGGTGGATCCCAAGCGAAAGAATTTCTTTTCGTATAAAGGCGTTGATATATTCAAGCCGAATCTTAAAGAGGTAAAGGAAGGATTGAACCTGTTATTTGATGATGTGGATCAGCCGCTGTTAAATACTATTCACCGGGAATTGACTAACGTACTTCAGCATCATATTTCATTTATTACACTTTCTGAAAAAGGTGTTTTCTACCAGGGAGGCACTGATTCGGCTCTTATTCCATCGCACCTGCGGAATATTGCTGATGTTTCCGGTGCAGGTGACACGGTTATTGCAGTAGCTGCTATTACTTATGCAGTAACAAAAAATATCCGCCTGATGGCTGCAATCGCCAATATCGCAGGAGGTTTAGTTTGCGAGGAAGTAGGCACGGTGGCGATCAATAAGGAAAAATTGTTGCAGGAGTGTGAGCTATTGCTTTCCTGAGTCTTTTTTTAGTTTTGTCATGGATTGCTCAATGAGCCCGTCAAAATCAACGGCGATCTCAAAGAAGGTTTTTGCGAGGGCAAATACAAGAATAAAACCTTTGCCAAAACCAAAAGAAAGGAACATACTTCCCAATATCACCGTGAACTGTTGTATAAAAATTCTTCCATAGGGCTGAAACATCAATAACATCATCGAAACTGTCTTGTATTGTCCGGTGATGATAAAGGGCATGAAGTTCTTTGCCAGGTGACCGACGCCCAATGCGATCAGCATGATGCCAATATCCTTGTTGATATATTCATACCAGTGAAAAAAGAAATGCATCATGCCTTTGCCGGGAGCAGTTATGTCAGCAGCCTGGGAGAATATGGTTGTCTGAACGAGAGCAAATAATCCAAAGTGAACGATAAAGAAGAAAATAAAAAATAAGCCGCTAACCTGCTGCGAGCTCCCCTCGTTATACCAGGTATCTTTTCCCCGGAAGAAGGTTGCCGCCAGCATCTTCATAATGGTGATGATACCGATTATCATCGTCTCCAGGGCGTAAACAATAAACGCTTCCACAGCACTCCATCCTTCAAACCAAACCCCATAGACCGGGACCAGGTTGGCAATAATCAGGAAAATATCACCCTGTGTTAGTTTCTTTTTGAACATTTGAAAGGGGGCTTAAATTTTATAGCAACCAAAATAGCTAATTTTACCGCTATTAAAATACCCGCTTACACGTATGCCAAAATACAGCTTAGTAATCCACGGAGGAGCAGGAACGATCCTGAAAGAGAGCATGACCCCGGAAATGGAGACGGCTTATCGTCAAGGACTGCAGGCGGCCCTAGATCAGGGTTATGATGTACTGACCAATGGAGGAACTGCTGTTGAAGCTGTTTTAGCCGCTACAATTTCCCTGGAGGATAATATTCTTTTCAATGCCGGACGTGGTTCTGTATTTGGAAAGGATGGTAAGCAGGAAATGGATGCTTCCATCATGGAAGGAAAAGAACTGAGGGCAGGTGCTGTAAGTGCCGTGAGGAATATTCGTAATCCCGTGCAACTGGCTTATGCGGTGATGACACAAACCGCACATGTGATGCTGAATGGACAAGGTGCGAATGATTTTGCTGCCAGCATCGGGATGAAGACAGAACCGGACGACTATTTTTATTCCCCTTTCCGGTATGAACAATGGAAACAGGTGCAGCAATCAGGTGAAGTGGCACTGGATCATAATATTGCTGTCAGGGAAAAAAAATTCGGAACTGTTGGTGCTGCTGCCTGCGATATGCAGGGAAATATTGCTGCGGCCACCAGTACCGGTGGTATGACGAATAAACAATGGGGAAGAGTAGGAGACAGTCCCATTATTGGTGCAGGGACTTATGCGAATAATAAAACCTGCGCCATCAGTTGCACCGGGCATGGTGAATTATTCATCCAAGCAGTGGCGGCTTATGATGTGAGCTGCCTGGTGGAATATAAAGGCCTTTCCCTGCAGGAAGCGATGAACATAGTAGTACATGATAAGTTAATGAAGATCGGTGGTGAAGGCGGTATGATCGGTGTGGATGCAAAAGGAAATGCGGCTATGATCTTTAACAGTGAAGGGATGTACCGGGGAGTACGAAGCAGTGAGGGGATGAATGAAGTAGCAATCTATAAATAATTTTTGACCAATAATGCTGTACCAGTAATTGGAGCAGGCCATTATATACATTTGCATCCATGAAGAAATATGCAGTCATTGTAGCGGGTGGTTCCGGAGTAAGGATGGGAGGTAGTGTACCCAAACAGTTCCTTTTACTGAAAGACAAACCGGTTCTTTATTATACAGTAAAAGCTTTTCTGGAAGCATATGATGATATGCAGATCATATTGGTACTCCCGGTCGAATACACTGATATGGGCCAGGAGATCATAGATGCGTATTTTGATAAGGAGAGGATCCGCATTACGGCTGGTGGTGATACCCGCTTTCAATCCGTGAAGAACGGATTAGCCCTGGTAGAAGAGGAATCTGTCATTTTTGTACATGATGGTGTTCGTTGTTTGATTTCTCATGATCTTATACATCGTTGTTACGAAACCGCAGCAGCAACCGGGAGTGCTATTCCTGCTATTGCCAGTAAGGATAGTGTCCGGCTCTTACAGGAGGAGGGAAGTGACGCAGTGGACAGGAACCGCATCCGGTTGATTCAAACACCACAAACTTTTCACAGCAAGATATTATTACCTGCTTTCCAGATCGATTACAAAGATAAATTTACGGATGAAGCTACCGTGGTGGAAGCCTATGGATTGAAAGTATCCCTGGTGGAAGGAATGGAGAACAATATCAAGATCACCCGGCCAATTGATCTGCTGATTGCAGAAAGGCTACTGGAAGAAAAAAACCCGTAGTCAGGCCTCTGACTTCGTACTTCATCTCTTCAGCCATTTTAAATAGAAAGGAAGTTTATTGAACTGTAAGAAAGGATATTTTTCTTCCTTTGCCCCGAAACTACTGTAAAAGAAAGCCAGGTTAGGAATATCTGATCCTTCAAAATCCAGCAGCATATCTTTCCCGGCATGGTCTTGTATAAAAGCATTGATCAGTGCATGAGAAGCTCCGATGGTTTTCCCATTCGGGTGGTTCCCGACTAAAATATAATAGGCTCTTTGGTGAGAGAAAAAGAAAACACAGGAAGCAACGATTTCACTATTCAGCGTAATGCCATAAGTAGTCGCCATTTTTTTGGTGTGTAAAAAGCTGTATAGTTTTCTGAACCGCTCAACATTTTCAGAAGATTCTTTATCGTAACGCTTCATTTGCTGAAGTGCCAGTTCAATTACTTTATCTACTGCAAAGTCTTTAGTAATGGTGCAGCCAACCTGTAGCGATTTTTTAATATTCCTTTTGATATTCTCGCGGTATTGTTGTTGAAGAAACTCAATAGGGTGATTCATATCCAGCACATAATTCATCCGTAATTGCAGATCAACATGTGCACTATCCAAATTAGCATGGTTCAGTGCTATTTCAACCAGCTGAAATTTTCGGGGAATGCTATTAATGAATGAAGAAACCATCTCACCGGTTATTTGACTGCCAAATATGCCCAGTTGAGCAGTCAGGAAAGGCTGGTAGAGATAACAGATCCCATATTTCTTGTTCCAGGTCAAAGGCATCACAGCTTTGTAGTCATTCAACACCAGGGCATCCCAATGCTTAGCCATCTGGTCAAGGTAAAATGAATAAGCATAGATAAGACCATTACTGGCATTGTCTATACAACGATCCCATTTCGTTTTATCGATTTGCTGATGGGATAAGTATTGTATGTTGCCGGGTTCAGTCATCAGAAATCGAGGTTACGGTCTATTTTCCGGAAGCTGAAATTGGAGATATCAATGGTAAAAGAAACTGTTTTCCAGAAACGGCCTTTCTTCTCAATCGTTGACTGGATATAATCTTTGAAAACACGGCTGTATAGCAACGGGAAATAAATATGCACTGTTTCCTTCAGGAAAGAAAGCTGAAGCCCTGCATCATAGAGGAAACGGTCTTCTGCTGACCCTTTTTCCCAGGCACCGGCCTGTGTGCCAATATCAACAAAAACCCTGAAGGGGATTTTAAAAGGTAATATGCTCAGGGGGTTGATGGCATCAGGAATCGTCGTCGTGAAATTGGCGGCGACTAACCAATCATCTGTCCTTCCAACCTTATCTGCTAAAAGATCGGTTCTTACCTTAAATGCTCCATCACGCAACATGATCTGCTGGCTGGCGGCTCCTTCAAATTTATTCCTGCCGATGAAATAATCACTGTACGAATAATCTTCATAACCATTAGCGCCGGTCATATTCAAATGATAACGGTCAGTGGCAAATTGTTTGGAAGATGTTTTAGCGGATGTATAAATGAACTTACCTGCAAATAATCTTACATTCAGCCCGCCGGCTTTGGGGTAGTTGAAGAAGTAGTTACCTATAAATGCAGTACGAACAAAATCTTTTCCCTGTTCCACCTTCAGGTCGCCACGGTAAGGATACAAAGCCCTGTTATTTTCAATAACAACCTGTAGCTGGTTGAGGGTTCGGTTTTTACTGATCGTTTTTGCCCTGTTCAGAATAGATGTATCTAGGCCATTTACAATGGTATCACGATAAAACCTGAAATTTTCTTCTGTAATGAGGAATGATTTGAACTGAATAAAGCGATGTGCGGTACTTCGCGGAGATTTCTCCTTTAGGGTCATCCTGATTCCCGGAACTATTTTCTGAAACCGTTCAAATGTTTTATTTCCTTCTTCATCTATGAATTGATTACTGGAGAAAGTGGAGCCACTAATGCCAATATCTATTTTCCTGAAAACACCGGCAGGATAAAAACTTTTATTGATAAAGCCGATACCTGTAAATTTCTTTGCTCCGAATGAATACATCGGGCTCAAGAGAAACTGAAAACTGCTAGGAGGAAGCCTCAGGTTGGTGATATGAACACCGGCCATCAGTTTGTCATAGCTGTTGAGGCCGATTGCGGGCAGGATAGTAATGACCGTTTTTTTATCATCATATCCGCCGAAAGCGGCATTGATTGGATTCCAGATGGCAGTACCTTTCTGTTCCATGCCGGGAAGATTTCCTGTTTGCTTTAGTAAGGTAAAAACTGAATCAAGATTTTTCCCACTTACTTCTTCTATCACTTTTTTGAAATCCCCGGGTTGAGGATGTTTGAATTGCCAGCGGAGATAATATTCCTGCATTGCTTTGTTGAATGTTTCTGTTCCCAGTTCTTTCTGCAACCAGGTCAGCCATTGTGCTGTTTTGAAATATGCCACTAAAGCATAGTTGGCAGTACTAAATTCTTCTGAAGCGGTTGATATGGGCTGGTCTTTTTTCTCTGCAATAAAAGTTCTTAGTAATGATTGCTCTGTGGTTTGCCGGAAATGATGATTCTTTTGTTGCTGGTATAAGGCATCGTAGTAGGCGTTAATGCCCTCGTCCATCCAGGGGTATTTTCTTTCATTGGTGGCAAGAATCCCATAAAACCAGTTATGCCCGATTTCATGCGCAATAGTATTATCAAGTTCTCTTTCATTTTTTACCGGCGAAAGAATGGTAATAGTGGGATATTCCATGCCACCACCAAAGCTTTTTGGACCTTGCACAGCACTGATCGTTTGGTAAGGATATTCTCCAACATACCGGGAATAATGTAATACAGCATCCTTTATATAGGATAGAGTATTTTTCCAGGTAGTGCTTTCCTGGGGTGTATAAAAGGAGAACAGGTCAATTATTTTTTTTGAGGCAAGCTGTAGTGTGTCGTAATTAACAATAAATCGTTTGTCAGCAAACCAGGCAAAGTCATGTACATTTTCCTGTTTGTAGTAAAGTGTTTTATTGGCAGGTGAAGAAGCCGGGGAAATTTGCCTGATGGTTTTATAACCGCCACTTTTCATTTTTTCCTTGTGCACTAATGGTTGCCAGCTATAAGTACTCCTGGTTTTCAGCCATTCTTTTTCGCTTGTATTTTGTAATTCTCCTGTGGCAGCTACGACATAATTTGCCGGTAAAGTGATAGTAACATCATAGTTGCCAAACTCACTGTAAAATTCTCCCTGGTCTAGATAAGGCATCGGGTGCCAGCCTTCTTTATCATAGACCGCTGGTTTAGGATACCATTGTGTTAGCTGGTAAGACTGATCATCATGACCACCCCTGGAAAAATTATAAGGAAGCTTTACATGGAACGGGGTGCTGATGATTACTTTTTGACCCGGAGCAAGGGGCGTTGGTAAAAGTAGTTTGATAATGTCAATATGTTGCGGGTGATCTTCTGTTGCAGCAGTAACCGCATTGACTTTAAAATCCAGCCGGTTGATATACCCCTTTTCTTCTTGATCAGAAAAATAGAATTTTGTATTTCCATTTTCCAGTAGCTGATCACTGAAGGCAGTCTTATCATTCTTGTATGCATTCGGCCAGAGGTGAAACCAGATGAACCGGAGTGTGTCAGGAGAATTGTTGATGTATTCAATTTTTTCAAAACCATCCAGGCTGTGGTCTTTATCGTTCAGGGTAACATCAATCGTGTAGTTGACCTGTTGCTGCCAGTATTGGGAAAAAACGGTTGGTTGTGAACCAAGTGCTGTGAGCAGTAAAAACAGGAATTTTCTCAAAAGGATGGAATTTTTCCAAAAATAAACTCTAATCGGCATACTTCATACCTTACTTGCCTTTTCCTTTAAAGATGATCCTGATGGTATGGATCATGATCTTAAAGTCGAGTGCCAGCGAAATGTTCTCAATATAAAGCAGGTCGAATTTACTCCGCTCGATCATTTCTTCCACATTCTCTGCATAGCCAAACTGCACCATACCCCAACTGGTCAGCCCCGGTTTCACTTTCAGCAAGTATTTATAGTAAGGAAACCGGGCTATCACCTGGTCTATATAAAACCGGCGTTCAGCTCTTGGTCCCACCAGGCTCATTTCACCTAATAAGATATTAACCAGTTGCGGCAATTCGTCAAGTCGCCATTTCCGCATGGTCTTTCCCCATTTGGTGATGCGGGGATCATTATCAGAAGAAAGGGCGGGGCCATTTTTTTCCGCATCACTTATCATTGACCTGAATTTATACAAGCGGAAGGGTTTGCCTTTGTAACCTATTCTTTCCTGCGAATAAAAGACCGGGCCTTTTGAAGAGAATCTTACCCGTACAGCTATATATAGCAGTAATGGAGAAAGCAGAACAATACCTGCTAAGGCAAGAACAACATCTACCAATCTCTTTATATGCTGTTGCCATTCCGGCATCAGGCCGGTCTGCAGATCGATCAATGCGGCTCCCATTACACTGCTGGTCTTGACAGAACCCGACAAAATATCTAAGGTATCGGGTTGTATTTTTATTTCAACATCTTTCTCGCTTAATCGGTTAATTATATTTTCTACTACAGGTTGTTCTGATTTCTCTATGGCGAGTACCACGAGTTTGATCTGGTTACTGTCAATAATATTCTCCAGTTCTTCCACAGTTCCCAGTTTGGTCAGTATTTTTTGGATACCATTTTTCCCGCTCTGGTCAGGAGTAATAAAACCTGTGTAGCGATAACCACCGTCATGAAGACTTTTTTCCGTTTCTCTGTAAACCCGGATCGCATTTTCCTGGCTGCCGATCATCAGGGTATTAAAATATACTTCCCCTTTCAGTAATTGCCTCTTGACTTTACTGAGCAGTATCCACCTGCCGGCAAAAGTGAATAAAAAATGTAAAGTAAAAAGACAGGTAAAAGCTGCATAGTAATATGAACTGGACGAATCATTTTTTACATCATCCAGGATAAAACCAAAGAACAGCACGATAGCCCCGATAAGGCTGCAAATAAAAGTAATTGTGAATTCAAACAGCCTTGATTTTTTATAGAGGGAGTGGTAAGTGCCAACCAGTGTATAGAGGACCAGCCAGGCGGTGGGTATCAAACTGATGCCCAGCCAGAATTTATAATCAACCTGTAATTGCCCGGCATCCGCAATAGTTTCGTTCAGCAAAGCTTTACGGATGAAAAAAAAGCAGGCCCATGCAATTGACGCCGTGATAAAATCGATCACTGCATACCAGGCGATGGATATTTGCCGGCCGAGCTGCATTATTGCGAAATATTATTATTGCCTATTTTTTCCAGTATCTGGTGGGCCACATCCATTGCCATCAGGCCATCCATTTCTGAAACAATTGTTTTGGTATTATTGAGGATCGCATTCCTGAATTCTTCCAGTTCCATTTTGATAGCATTCACTTCCGGCACAACTGGGTTGGCCATGGCTATTGTTTTCTTCCCCGTTGGTGTTTCTATATCAAACGCAAATACGTTTGAATCAGTGGCATCTTTCAATTTGATGATCTCTGCTTTTTTATTCAGAAAATCAATTCCGATATAGGCATCTTTCTGGAACAGCCGGATCTTCCGCATTTTTTTCATCGAGATCCTGGACGAAGTAAGATTGGCCACGCAGCCATTATGAAATTCGATACGGACGTTGGCAATGTCCGGGGTTTCTGTCATTACCCCCACACCGCTGGCAGATATATTCTTTACATCACTTTTTACAATACTTAGGATGATGTCGATGTCATGAATCATGAGGTCAAGAATCACACTAACCTCGGTACCTCTTGGGTTAAACTGGGCCAGCCGGTGCACTTCAATGAACATTGGGTTCAGCTGCATATCTTTTACCGCCAAGTAAGCCGGGTTAAAGCGTTCTACATGACCCACCTGGAATTTGATACCAGACTCTTCCGCCAGTTTCACTAACTGCCTCGCTTCTTCCATGGTATTGGCCAGCGGCTTTTCCACAAAGACATGCTTGCCTTTTTTGATCGCTTTTTCACACCATTCAAAATGATAATTGGTGGGAGCTACCACATCAATCGCATCACAAGCATCAATCAGGGCAACAGGATCTATAAAACGGGCCAACTGGTATTTATCGGAAACATCTTTTGCCGTATCGTCATGCGGGTCATAAAAACCCACAATTTCAACACCAGCGATCTCTTTCCAGTTATTCAGATGAAACTTACCCAGATGGCCAACGCCAAAAACACCAACCTTAAGCATAGTAATAAATTAGTGCCCAAAGATAAAGATTGGCCGACGGAGAAAGGGATGAGTTTTAAACAAATGAATCACCTCAACAGGACAGAACGGCTGATATACGAGGGATGATAAATGAAGAGACAGGAACCTTCTTTGATCGTATTAATGACCGGGCGGGATAATTGTTCGGGTATGGCCGGGCATCCCTCACTGCGACCGATATATCCTTGCTTATGGGCAAGATCAGCACTTACATATTCAGCACCATGCATCACTATTGCCCTATTGTAGGCTTTGTCGTTAATTCCCGTTTCTATTCCGATTAATTTAAGGGAGTATCCATTATTGCCCTGGTACGTGTCGCCAGTAATATAAAAACCGGGACTGCTTTTATATGAAGCCGGTTGATTAGAAAAATAAGTCGCCCATTCACGGCCTGTATTCCTTCCATGCGCCACTAATGTATTAAAAAGCAGTTTATAATTTTTCAGGTCAAGTATATAAAGCCTTTTGGCAGAACTGGGCTGACTGAAATCAACAATTGAAATGATGGAATCATTCATCAGCTGTCCTTTTTCCAATAAGCTGTTCAATCCTTTTTTGGCATAATCAAATGCCTGTTGGCTGAGACCGGAAAAATTTAAATGCAAACTATCATAAGCAGAAGGAATAATTGCCGGAAGCGGGGAAGGTGCGGGTAACAAGAGATTGGTGGCAACAGGTATTGGAGAAGCGGGAGTTACAAATTGGACAGCCGATTTTGCAAACGAAAAGGGGAGATGCAGCAAGGCAATTACAATGGAGGATACAAAAAGGTAAAACCCTTTGAGTTGTTGCTTCATACTAATCAGTTTAACCGTGATGAAATTTGCTATTCTTAACCGTTGCTATACTTCTTTGCCCACCTTATTGTTTCATTCTCTTCGTAGCGCCAATAAAAATGCCTGGTGAAATATCTCACCAGGCAGCTTTGTTTTGATGTTGCGGACCGGACGGGACTCGAACCCGCGACCTCCGCCGTGACAGGGCGGCATTCTAACCAACTGAACTACCGATCCGTTGCCCTTGAATGAACCCGTTTCCGTTTTCATTTTTCGGGACGGCAAAGATAGTCCTGCAATGTTTTCCTGCCAAAACTTTTTCTGGTAATTATCCACCTGTTAGTCAACATTTTGACATCAACAGCATATTATCATTTAATCCTTAATTTAGCCGCCATATTTAACGCCTATGCCAACCAATGCCAACCGGCAATTCCTGGACTTTGAAAAGCCGATCAAGGACCTGATCGAAGAGATAGAACATGCCAAACATCGCCAGGAAAAGACCAAGATCGACATGAGTGACGTGATCCAGCGGCTGGATCAGAGCATACTGGAAAAAAGGAAGGAAATTACCCAGAACCTCAGCAGTTGGCAACGGGTGCAACTTAGCCGTCACCCGGACAGGCCCTATACCCTCAAGTATATTGATAAAATGACCAGCAACTTCGTGGAGTTGTATGGCGACCGGAATGTAAAGGATGATAAGGCCATGGTAGGCGGTTTTGCCTCCCTGGATGGAGAAACCGTGATGATCATCGGCCAGCAGAAGGGTATCAATACCAAAATGCGGCAGCTCCGGAATTTCGGAATGGCCAACCCTGAAGGTTACCGAAAAGCATTGCGCCTGATGCGGCTGGCCGAGAAATTCAATAAGCCTGTTATTACTTTAATTGATACACCTGGTGCTTTTCCCGGCCTGGAAGCTGAAGAAAGAGGGCAAGGTGAAGCGATTGCCCGGAATATCTATGAAATGATCCGGCTCAAAGTGCCTGTTATCTGTGTCATCATCGGGGAAGGTGCCAGTGGTGGCGCCCTGGGTATCGGCGTAGGTGATAAGGTCTTTATGATGGAGAACACCTGGTACACGGTGATCAGCCCGGAAAGCTGTTCTTCCATTCTCTGGCGCAGTTGGGATAAAAAGGAAGTGGCGGCGGAGCAATTACGCCTCACGGCCGATAAAATGCTCGGTTTTGGCCTGATCGACGGTATCATACCGGAACCAGCAGGGGGTGCTCACTGGGATTATAGTGAATCGGCCCGGATATTGAAAGATTACCTGGTGCCGGTGATCAGGGAGTTGAAACTAATACCTCCTGAGCAACGAACCAATAACCGGATCGAAAAATTCGGGAAGATGGGATTCTGGGAAGAAGTGTAGTGATAGTCGGGAGTTAATAATCTTGAGTCAGGAGTAAAAATATAGGTAACCTGCTTAAGCATGGCTATCAGCATGGTTGCAAGTTTATACTGGGCCTGCGAGGGACACAATTCATCGTTCAGTTCGCTATTCATCAATTATAATTTTAATCACTGATCAATATGTCGTTAAGAGAACAATTTCGTGGAACTGGTATCGCTATTGTAACTCCTTTCCTGGAAGATGGAACCATTGATTGGGAAGCGTATAAAAAATTGATCCAATTCTGGATCGAAAATAAAGTGGAATACCTGGTAGTGCTCGGCACCACCGGCGAGAGCGCCACCATTCATGGTGAAGAGAAACAAGCGGTATTCTCTTTTGTAAAAAATGAAGTGGCCGGTCGCCTGCCTTTAGTGGCCGGTATTGGTGGTAATGATACGACTGAAGTGATCGAAGGATTCAAAAAATTTAATCTTGAAGGGTACAGTGCTATTCTTTCTGTATCTCCTTATTATAATAAACCCAACCAGGAAGGGCTATTTCAACACTATAAAGCGTTAAATGCTGCAACGCCATTACCCATCATTATGTATAATGTGCCGGGCCGTACCGGTATGAATGTATCAGCTGGTACCACCATCCGCATTGCCCGGGAGTGTAAGAATATTTTTGCGACCAAGGAAGCCAGCGGCAATTTTGAACAGGTCAATCAAATTATCAAATACAAGCCGGCAGAGTTCATGGTCATCAGTGGTGATGACCCGATCACTTTACCCATGATAGCTGCGGGGGCAGAAGGACTAATCTCGGTGGTCGCCAATGCTTATCCCAAAGAATATGCAGAAATGGTCAGGCTTTGTATGGACGGAAAATTTGCTGAAGCACAACAACTTCATTATAAATACACCGATATCATTGCTTCCATGTTTACCGAAGGAAGTCCGAGTGGAGTGAAAGCTTATTTAAGTGAAATGGGGCTTTGCAAAAATACGTTCCGGATGCCGGTGTGGCCGGTAAGTGATAAACATATGGAGAAGATCAGGGAATTGATGAATGGAGTGAAATAAAAAATATGCGTAAATCAATACTTGTTTTAACAGCACTTATTATTGCAGTAACTGTATTTGCGCAGCATACAATAAAGTTGGAGATAAAATCACTGCCTTCTTATCACAGCCCAAAGGATTTCATTTATGCAGCCGGCTCTTTTAACGGCTGGAACCCGCAAGATGCTCAATACAAATTTCAACGAGATGATCAAGGGAATTATGTACTGAATCTGCAGTTGAATCCCGGTTCTTACGAATACAAGATCACACGGGGTGACTGGGATAAAGTGGAATGCAAGCCGCAGGGGATTGGGGTTGCAAACCGTATCCTAAAAGTGGAAGGGCCTGCTACGATAGAAGTAAATGTAGAAGAATGGCAGGACCATTTTCCCCCGTTGAAAAGAACCAGCACCAGCAGCAAAAATGTCCGCATCATTGATACCGCTTTTTGGATGCCACAATTGAAACGGAAAAGACGGGTGTGGATTTACCTGCCAGAAGATTATGCGACTTCCCGCAAAAGATACCCTGTGCTGTATATGCACGATGGGCAGAATGTTTTTGATGATGCCACTTCGTATGCCGGCGAATGGGGAGTGGATGAATTTCTTGATTCCACAAAAATGAAAAAATGTATCGTCGTGGGTATTGATAATGGTGGCGATAAGCGGTTAAACGAATATTGTCCCTACGATTTTTCTTTAGCAGGGATAGCGGCAAACAATAAAACAAATAAAGGAGAAGGCGGTTTATATGCTGATTTCCTGGTGAAGACATTAAAACCATTTATAGATAAACGTTACCGCACGGCAAAGGATAAGAAAAATACATTTATTGCCGGTAGTTCCATGGGCGGATTGATCTCTCTTTATGCTGTATTAAAATACCCCACCGTATTTGGAGGGGTTGCTGTTTTTTCCCCTGCATTCTGGATCAGTGGTTCTAAAATTTACCGGGATATTCGGAAGAAAGGGAAATCGGTCAGGTCGAAGATCTATTTCTTAGGTGGTAAACTGGAAGGCGGTAGTATGATACCCGATATGCTGAAAGCTTTCCAGGGTATGGCAGCTGTTTCCAAATCGACCATGACAACCGTGATACGGGATGAAGGCCTGCACAATGAAGCCACCTGGCGAAAAGAATTTCCTTTGTTTTATGAATGGCTTATGAAATAAATAATTTACCTAACCGTTTAGCGGTTATGCCGAATTATAAAAACCTGGTTGTAATCGGGTGGTTTTTTTCAAGTCTTTTTGTTACGGCACAATCAGTTATTGATAGTGCTAAGGTGTTTTCATTCCCAGTTAGAAATGGTGTTATTTACCAGTACGATCGAAAGGGTACCGGAATATGTTATTCACCAACACCTGTTGTTACTATTATGACTCATGATGATTCTGTTTTTTATTTTAAAAATGGAAAAGTAACAGGAGTTTTCAGGATAGACAGTTCTTACGTGGTTGTTTTTAGAAATGAAATGAATGAGTATGTCACCTATTCAAATTTGCGGACGGTAAATGTTAAAAAGGGTGATTTGGTAAGGTGGAATCAGTTTATCGGGTTTGTACAAAGGGATGCTTATGATGAAACAATAATTAACAGTCTTGATATAATTATTTCTCAAGGACTAAAAGAGATTGGATCAGTAAAAACACTAGAATTTATTCTGAACAAAATGTGTAAGTCATCAAGTGATGGCTGTTCAGATTTTATAGGCAACTCCCTCTAACGCCAATTCTGTATCTGGAAACACTTCTCTGGCTTCGGCCTCAAATTCTTCCAGTGTATCATACTTGCTGCTGAAATGACCGATGAGTAATTTCTTCACCCCGGCTTTTTGAGCGATCAGGGCTGCCTGTTTGGTGGTAGAGTGGAAACGAAGTTCGGCTCTTTCCCGCAGGTTGTCCAGGTACGTGGTTTCATGATAGATCATGTCAAAACCCTGTATATGGGGCAGGATGGATTCATCATATTTGGTATCGGCACAAAAAGCATAGCGATGTCCCGGCAGGGCAGGTTCTGTTACGGATTCATTTTTAACAACTGTTCCGTCTTTCCGGGCATAGTCTTCCCCGTTTTTCAACCGGTCATAAAATGAGGAGGGAATTTCATGCTCTATCGCCTTCTGCGGGTCCAGCCGGCGGGGCTGTCTTTTTTCGGCAAACGAAAATCCATAACATTCCACCCGGTGATTGGTGGGAAAGCATTTAATGGCAATCTTCTCATCGTCCACTAATGTGGCCGCTCCCTTAATAGGATGAATATACAGGTTGAATGACAGGCTGGTGTCGGCCACTCTCAACTGTAGTTCAATAATCTCTTTGAGCGGTTCAGGTCCGAAGACATGTAAATCCTGCTGGCGACTGAGCAGGCTAAAGCTATTGATAAGACCGATCAGCCCAAAATAATGGTCACCGTGTAAATGAGAAATGAAGATGTGGGATATTTTACTGCGCCTGATCTTGTAGTTGATCATCTGGATCTGGGTGCCTTCGCCACAGTCAACTAGGTAATTATTTCCATCCAGGGTAACCACCTGGCTGGTGGGATGGCGGTCAAAGGCTGGTACAGCCGAGTTATTTCCAAGGATCGTGACAGCGAGCATGCAGCAATGAGCAATTTTAGATATACGAAGTACGATGTATTGTGATTAAGACCCAAACTTATTCTCACCTGCTGCTCAGCTCCCCGGACCTTCTTCGTCCAGGAATTCCCGCTCAATTTCTTCCATCTGTACGATATCCCAGGCCTCACTTTGGGTGGGGGTAACATTCATCAGTTCCAGGAGCTCATTTTTATCCAGGAAATCCTCTACCTGCGGTTGCAATTCACAGATCACAAAAGAGGCGCTGTTCTCGTAATATTTTTGTTGAATATGCACTAGCTTCTCGGCTGCAGCAATATCGATGGATCCGATGTCTTTCAGTATCAGCACCACGTTTTTAACGTCATTTTGGAGGTAGGGTAACAAACAATCAGCCAATTCTTCTGTCATAGTAGCAGAAAGTGAAGCCCCGGGCAGCGTGATGGCATGAAATCTTTCTTTGGTATCCGTTTTGACCTGCATAGTTCATACTTTTTGTTTGTTGAGCCTGTCAGCCCCCGGCAAAGTGAAAAAACTGCCAGTTTCCGACAACTTAAATTATCAACATCTCGTTTATAAATACGGGAAAACAGGAACCAAATATATTCGTTAATATTGTACAACACCCAATTATCTTACATGGATAACAATTTTTCAGCCCAGGTAAAAGAGATCATTTCATTCAGCAGGGAAGAAGCCTTACGATTGGGAAATGATTTTATTGGTACCGAACATCTGCTGCTCGGTTTAATCCGGGAAGGAGATAATACCGCTGTCCGTATTCTTAAAAGTTTTAATGTTGACCTCTACGAACTCCGGAAGGAAATTGAATTAGCGGTGAAGGATAAAACAGGAAAGAATATTGCTAATATCAACAGTCTTCCATTAACCAAGCAAGCCGAGAAAGTGATCCGTGTTACGGTGCTGGAAGCAAAAGCACTGAAAAGTGCCACCGTGGAAACCGAACACCTCATGCTTTCCATCTTAAAGAACAAAGAAAATATTGCAACACAAATCCTAAATCAGTTTGATGTGGACTACGATCTTTTCAGGCAGGAATTAGGCATTGTAAAATCCAATGACCCCCGCGCCGAATTCTCAGAAGAAAATGATGACGATTTTGACGAAGAGAAAAAATACTCTGGTCAAAAAGGAAGCAGTAAACAACAGGGTAATGCAAAAAGCAAAACACCGGTGCTGGACAACTTCGGCCGTGATATCACGAAGCTGGCAGAGATGGGTGCATTAGACCCTATCGTTGGTCGTGAAAAAGAAATTGAAAGAGTATCACAAATACTGTCCCGCCGTAAAAAGAACAACCCGATCTTAATTGGTGAACCGGGAGTGGGTAAAACGGCTATTGTTGAAGGTCTTGCCCTGCGTATCGTTCAGCGGAAAGTATCAAGGGTGTTATTTGATAAGAGAGTTATTTCTCTTGACCTTGCAGCATTGGTTGCCGGTACTAAATACCGTGGCCAGTTTGAGGAAAGGATGAAAGCCATTATGAATGAACTGGAAAAGAACCGGGATGTGATCCTGTTCATTGATGAGTTGCATACTATCGTCGGGGCCGGTGGCGCCAGCGGTTCACTTGATGCCAGCAATATCTTTAAACCGGCTTTGGCAAGAGGTGAACTCCAGTGCATTGGTGCATCCACACTGGACGAATACAGGATGTACATCGAAAAAGATGGAGCATTAGACCGTCGTTTTCAGAAAGTAGTGATTGATCCGCCAAGTGTTGATGATACGATCACTATCCTGAACAATATCAAATCCAAATACGAGGATTATCACAACGTTACTTATAACAATGAGTCAATTGAGGCGTGTGTGAAACTGAGTGATCGTTATATCACTGATCGTCTTCTTCCCGATAAGGCCATAGATGTGATGGATGAAGTGGGTGCCAGGGTGCATTTAAAGAATATTAATGTTCCGCAGACCATTGTCGACCTGGAAAAGAAGATAGAGGATGTGAAGAATGAGAAGAATAAAGTAGTGAAGAGCCAGAAATTTGAAGAAGCAGCATCACTACGGGATACGGAGAAGCGTTTACAGGAAGACCTGGAAAAAGCAAAAGCAGACTGGGAGGAAGAAAGCAAACATAAACGTTTCCCGATTGATGAGGAAGCCATTGCAGAAGTAGTAAGTATGATGACAGGGATACCCGTGAAAAGAATGGTGCAGGCGGAGACTGACAAACTGCGCAAGATGGCTGATGATATGAGAAATATGGTGATCGGCCAAGACGAAGCTATCTCAAAAGTGGTGAAAGCTATTCAACGAAACAGGGTAGGCCTGAAAGATCCGAAGAAACCAATTGGTACATTTATCTTCCTTGGCCCTACAGGTGTTGGTAAAACAGAGCTGGCCAGGTCATTGGCGAGATATATGTTCGACTCAGAAGATGCGTTGATCCGGATTGATATGAGTGAATACATGGAAAAATTCACGATCAGCCGTTTGATTGGCGCTCCTCCAGGTTATGTTGGTTATGAAGAAGGTGGCCAGCTCACAGAAAAAGTCCGCCGGAAACCTTATAGCGTAATTCTGTTAGACGAAATTGAAAAAGCACACCCGGATATTTACAATGTATTGTTGCAGGTGCTGGATGACGGTCAGTTAACAGATGGGCTGGGAAGAAAAGTGGATTTCAAGAACACAACTATCATCATGACCTCGAATATTGGTGTGCGTCAGTTAAAGGATTTTGGAGCGGGGGTAGGATTTGCTACTGCCAATAAGATTGAGCATGAAGATGAAGCGAATAAAGCAGTGATTGAAAAGGCATTGAAAAAAACCTTCTCACCGGAGTTCCTGAATCGTATTGATGATGTGATCATATTTAACTCATTGACCAAAGAGAATATCTTCAGCATCATTGATATCCTTATGAAAGGAGTGACAAAACGGTTGACAAGTCTTGGATTCAGCCTGGCACTTACAGAAGATGCTAAAACTTTCCTGGCAGACAAAGGGTATGATGTGCAGTTTGGTGCGAGACCGCTGCACAGGGCAATCCAGAAATACCTGGAAGACCCGCTGGCTGAAGAAATACTCAATACACATGTCAAAGCCGGTGATGTGCTGGAAGCCGATGTGGATGCTGAAAAAACAAAACTTGTTTTTTCATTCAAAACGCAGCCTGAGCAAAAATCAAAAGCATAGACAGGCAATAATAAATTTTCAAAGGAGTGTTGTTAACCGGCACTCCTTTTTTATTTTTGTTACCTGTGGCAAAAAAGATCATTATAACTATTGATGGCTGGTCAAGTTGTGGGAAAAGCACCCTGGCCAAACAACTCGCCAAAGAACTGGGTTATGTGTATGTGGACAGTGGGGCTATGTACAGGGCTATCACTCTTTATTTTCTCCGTAATAATGTTGACCTTGGGGAGAAGAAAGAGGTAAAACAGGCATTGAAGAGTATCAATCTCGAATTTATATATAATCCAAAAAGTAACAACAGCGAGATCTACCTGAACGAAGAGAACGTAGAATACCTGATACGGGATCTTGTTATTGCGGAAAAAGTAAGTGATGTCGCTGCCATAAAAGAGGTAAGAGAGTTTGCAGTATCGCAGCAGCAAAAAATGGGAGAAAAAAAAGGTATCGTAATGGACGGCCGGGATATCGGCACTGTCGTTTTTCCTAAAGCGGAATTAAAGATATTTATGACTGCTGATAACGCCATCCGGGTGGAACGAAGGTTCAAAGAATTGTATGAAAAGAATCCCAATATTACTATTGAGGAGGTGAAGAATAACCTTGAAATGCGGGATTATATCGATTCACACCGGGAAGTGAGCCCGTTGCGGCAGGCCAAAGATGCGCTGGAACTGGATAATAGTAATATTACACCACAGCAGCAACTGAAACTGGCATTGGAATGGGCTTCTCAAAAAGTAAAATGACCAGCAGGGGCGGGTAGCAGATACTGGTTATTCCTTTTCAGGATTCATTTCTTTACTTTTATACCAAACCATCTCCCTTGCGGATAACCACATACAGGCTGCTTCAACCCTTTATTGTTCTCCACATTATCATCATCTGTGGTATCGTAGGCTATATGGTCATTGAGAATGCTTCGTTCGTCGATTCATTATTCATGACTACGATCTCTATTACAACGGTGGGGTATGGGGAAGTAGTTCCTCTAAGTACTGCCGGAAAATGGTTTACGATCTTTTTATTAATCACCAGTTGGGGCACTTTTGCTTTTGCTATTACCCGCATCACCCAGTTTGTGGTGAACGGTGAGATCAATAAATATTTTAAAATGCGACGGCTTATGAAAGATATTGCAAAGCTTGAACAACATGTTATTATTTGTGGGTATGGACGAAATGGCCATGAAGCTGCCAAGATCCTGAAATCACATGATGTGCCTTTCCTGATCATCGAAAAGAGCAGCGAACTGGTTGAAAAAGCACGGCATGAGGAGGAACATTTACTCTATGTGGAAGGAGACAGTACCAATGATGATGTGTTGCTGGCTGCTGGGATTGAAAAGGCCAGGGCGTTGATCACCACATTGCCTGTTGATGCAGATAATCTGTTTATTGTTCTTTCAGCAAGAGGGCTAAACCCGGTGATGCAGATCATCAGCCGGGCGTCAGATAGCAATTCTATACCCAAACTGAAAAAAGCAGGCGCCAGTAATGTAATTATGCCCGACAGGATCGGTGGATCACATATGGCTAACCTGGTATCAAAACCGGATGTAGTGGAGTTTATAGACTTTCTTTCCGGCGAAGAAGGCCAGTCCATACATATCGACTCGATTGCTTTTGAAGAATTACCTGAAGAAATAAAAGGAAAACCATTGCAGGAGATCATGCAATGGAATAAAACAGGGGTTAATTGTATTGGGCTCAAAAGTTCAGAGGGGAAATTTATCATTAACCCCCCTGAAGATATTATTGTAGATCCCGGAATGAAAATACTGGTACTTGGTACCCGCCACCAGATACTCAGGATGAAGGCAAACCTGCCCTGATTTTACTGGCCGGAACCTGCTGCTTTTTTGACATCCAGTAATTCAACCTCAAATATTAGCATGGCACCGCCGGGTATCTGCCCTTGTCCCATGGCTCCATATGCCAATTCATAAGGAATCCAGAATTTGTATTTTGAACCTACTGACATCAGTTGAAGCCCTTCTGTCCAGCCGCGGATCACCTGGCTTACGCCAAGTGTTAATGGCTGACCACGGTTGTAGGAAGCATCAAACTCAAAACCATCTAATAAAGTGCCCCGGTAATGGGCCACAAACGTATCAACTGCCGCGGGCTTGATACCATCACCTTCTTTTATCACTTCGTATTGAAGACCGGAAGCTGTTGTTTTGACACCGGGTTTGGTCTTATTTCTTTTCAGGAAAGCAACGCCTGAATCAATAATAGCTTTTGATTTTTGCAGCTGCATTTGGGTCAGGTAATTATTGATAACCATATTGGCGGTATTGTCATCTAACAGGGGTTTTTTATTTCCCATCAGGTCGTTGATCGCTTTTAATACCAGGGTAGAATTAACTTTATTAACTCCCTGCTGTTTGAAAAAATTAGCAAAGCTCATACCCATGGCATAGCTGGCGGAGTCAAATGAATTTTTCAAAACAGGTTTAGCAGCAACAGGAGGAGTCTTGGGCTTTGTTGTTTTGACAGGCTGTGCTATTGCAACAGTAGCCAGTACAAGTACGGATACACACAGAATAAGCTTCTTCATAAAGTTATTTTATTAGGGAGCAAAAATACAGGTTGAGGAGCTAATTCGGATGGCTGTTATCACTTAATTTGCGGTCTTACCTAAACAGGAAAAATGCAATACTTCAACAGGGATGTACAGGTTCGCTGGGCCGACCTGGATCCAAATTTTCATGTCAGGCATTCGGTGTATTACGATTGGGGCGCCTTTTGCCGGATCGAATACCTCTATAGCGTTGGCCTTACCGCTGAAGTGATGCAAAAAATCCATATCGGTCCCATCCTTTTCCGGGAAGAATGTATTTTCAGGAAAGAGATCAGGCTGGAAGATAAAGTGAGTATTGATCTGAAACTGGTTAAAGCAAAAAAAGATTTTTCCCGCTGGACTATTCAGCATGAGATCAGGAAGAACGGTGATATTTTATCTGCGGTATTAACGGTTGATATAGCCTGGCTGGATACTGTACGACGTAAGCTGGCTTCATTACCGGAAGAGGTTCGTGTCCTATTCGGGGATGTGCCGGTAGCCGACGGTTTTCAGTGGTTAGATTAGAGCGTTGTTCCTGCCAGCATTTTTACTTTACCGGGGAACCGTGCTGCATAACCATTGATAAGATTGCGGATATAAAGATTCTCTCTATAAGGAGTCAGTAATTCTTTCAGCATTGCATGATCAGTAATGGCCAGGTCCGACGGTAGATAACCCATACCATAAAATCTTCCTTCTGTAACGAGAATACAGGATTGGTCATCTCCGTTCAACCCTTTTTCAACAATGGCAAAAGAAGGTTGTTTTTTTAATGATTCAACCGCTTGGCGTACCCGTTCATTATAGCTGGCCGGCTGTTCTTTTTGCCGGCAGGCTCCATAGCAAAAGCCTTCTTTTATTCCTTCACAATCCACCTGGTCTTTTTGCATAAAGCAAAGCTTGGGGCAAAGATTGAATTCCCGCATTACTTTACGAAGGATCGCATGGCCATCAACGAGATAATGAAAACTATAGACAGGGGTAAGCCGCTGCTTATTTTTTTCAATAGCTAAACGAATAAAGCCATTCTGGTCTTCATAACTAAAAATACCATACACATCTTCCCATCTTTTTTGTGACTGGTTAAAAATGGGCCATAGCTTTTTTATTTCGGTTGACTCAAGGATACAGGCCATCAGTTCGGTGGCACAGGGCTGAAAACTGATAGCATGGATATGTTTCAGGAAATTCTGTTTCTGCCGGCTTTCTGAATTATTACTGAAATGGCTGTTGACCCGGTAGCGTATGTTATTCGCTTTCCCCACATATACGATCTTACCTTTTTCATTATGGAAATAATAAACACCGGGAGTATAAGGTAATTGCTCAAAATGTTCTTTGGGGACATTGGGAGGTAAGACGGATTCCTTGGAGTTCCGTTGAAGGCTTTTGGCAATATGCTGTTCCTTATCATGGGCTAACAGTAACTGGAATACTTTTACTGTTGCTTCAGTATCTCCACCAGCCCGGTGCCGGTCGTTGATCGTTATTCCCAACGAATGACAAAGATTGCCTAAACTGTAAGAAGCAAAACCCGGGAATATCTTACGGCTTAATCTTACCGTACAGAGTTTTTTACTGTTCAATATAAAACCGGCTTCTGCCAGGTGGCCTTTCACAAAGGAGTAGTCAAAATTCACATTGTGCGCAACAAATATCTTTCCTTCTAAAATTGTATGAATCTTTTCGGCAACAGTTTCAAACACCGGGGCGGAAGCTACCATTTTATCAGTGATGCCGGTCATGGCCTGGATATAATGGGGGATGGGCTGGTTGGGATTGATCAGCGTTTCAAATTTCTCCACCACTTTTTCTCCGTCAAAAACATGAATGGAAATTTCAGTAATGCCATTGGCCGCTGCGTAGGATCCGGTAGTCTCTATGTCAACAATTGCATACATGAAATAAGTGTCGCGGTTTAGCTGTGAAATACGAATTTCGTGAAAGTTTTTAACTCAACTATGCAGGCGGATAAATTAATAATGTTTCGCAACAGGCTGGCAAAGGTCTGGCGGCATCTTGCCAAACAGGCCAAGCGACAGGGTATAAGCTGCTACCGTGTATATGACCACGATTTGCCGGAATTCCCATTCTGTATTGAATTTTACGGGGATAAACTATATGTGGCGGAATACAAGCGGCAGCATGGGATGACGGAGGAGGAACATGACGAGTGGACCGAAAGAAGCCTGGAAGTGATGACAGAAGTGCTTGGCGTCAGTAAGGAAAAAATTTTCCTGAAACTCAGGCAACGAAAGCCCGGCCGGTTGGGGCAGTACCAGAAATATGATGAGGTACAGCATGAATTTGAGGTGACAGAAAACGGGCTAAAGTTCATAGTGAATCTCAGTGATTATCTTGATACAGGACTGTTTCTTGATCACCGCATCACCCGGCAAATGGTGAAGGAGCAGAGTAGCGGTAAAAAAGTATTGAACCTCTTTGCCTATACCGGTTCTTTTTCCGTCTATGCAGCAGCGGGAGCAGCCGAAGAAGTGATTACCGCTGATCTTTCCAAGACCTATTTGAACTGGGCGGAAAGAAACCTGCAGTTAAATGGATTTACAGATGCGGCAAAATTCAAATTCGTGCATATAGATGTGAAACAATACCTGAAAACAATACCACCAGGTTATTTTGATATGATCATCATGGATCCGCCGACTTTCAGTAACAGTAAGCGAATGGAGGATATTTTAGATATTCAACGGGATCATGTTATCCTCATCAACCAGTGTATAGCAGGGTTAAAGCCAGGGGGCATATTATATTTCAGTACCAACTTTCGCAAGTTTGAACTGGATAAGGAAAAAATTAATGCCAGCAGTATTAAAGACATCACAAAAGCCACGACCCCTTTTGATTTCGGGGGGAAATTATTTCGCTGGTGTTTCTATTTGGTTAAATAGAGTGTCTTTACCAGTGAATAGTAAGGAGCAAACATATGATGGATGAATGGTTTGGTTCTATCATCCGGGAATAATTGAAAATATCCGGCATCCGGCATTAGTATGACCGGGTTGCCTGCCCGCATAAAATTATTACCATGAACATAAGCCGGTTCTTTTAATTGCGGCAGCACCTTCCGGATGGCTTTCTTATACATCACGGTCCCAAGATATTTTTCAAATTTCCGTTGAGCTTTACGGGGTTTGCGTTCCAGTTTATCATACACAATACCCCCGGCAACACGAATGGCGAATTTTTGTTTCTTCAGAATAGCTTTTGCATTGGTCAGCGGGCTGGTGCGGTTGAAATCATAAACCGTTTGCATGGAAAAAGGTGTTTCCGGCACCCAGTCAGCAGCATTTACCACCGTATGTGCCCAGCTTCCCCGGGTAATAAAATCAAAATCATAGGCGTAATACATATTGCCAATTTTTGGCGCCGCACTGCAATATGTTTTATACGTAATGTCTTTGGGAAGATTCCCTTTCTGTGTTTCATAGAAAAGATAGGAACGAAGCAGGAAAGCTAAGGCACCACCCTGGCTATGCCCCATGACCAGGAATTCTTTTACTTTTTTTGTACTGTAATATTCATTGATCTTTTTAATGATCTCCGGTGCCAGGTGCCCGATACTGATGGTCCAGCCCACATGCACTGCCGCCTTTTCACTAGCAGCAAACTGGTAATTAAAAGTGGTACTATCGTTCAGTTGCAGGCTGCCCGTAGCAGGGATCATGGCCGCATAAAAATTCGCCAGCCAGCTGGTTGTTTTATTCACAGTTCCCCGCAAGTCAATAACTGCTACATTATCATTGCGGAGGTATAAGGTCCACCGGTTGAGTAATCCAACTTCTTCGGAACGATATTCCAGGTGATAAGGATCTTTCAACGTCCTGCGTTCAACCGAATCCGGGATACCGGAACTATTGAACGCAAGGGATAGTAACTGGGTATACTCTTTGGGATCAAAGCCGGGTTGAAGAATGGTTTGTGATTGGGCTGAACGAAACATCAGCAATAGCAGGAGTGTTGGTATTCGTTTCATAAATGGTAAATGGTTCTTGCAATTTACTGTATTAGGCTTCAAAAGCCATATCCGGGAGTTGCTAAAGAAATATTCTATCTACCTTTTTAGTTAGAACGACCCTGAATTTCCAGGCAGGTAGCGTATTCCTTCTTTTTTGAAACCAGGCTCAACGCTACTGGGGGAGATGCAAAATCACCCGAAAGTGTGATAAGGGGAAGGCTGTTTTTACTTAATTTTATTCATTCTGGTTCGGGCCGGTTTTAGTTTGCCCGCATTCAATATCCCCGGAAAAAGCAAGAACGATACGACCGATTAATAAACTGAGATTACCGCTTACTAAATGGGAAAGCAAGCGGCAAAGCATAATCGTAGTTTTAAACTATTAATTATTAAAACCATGAAACGCTGCAACCTTATTCTGTTATTGGCTCTTTTTGCGGGACTTGTATCCCGTGCACAGTTGGTGAACGACGGAGCAATTATTAAGATACAGCCCGGGGCCGTTCTTTTCTGCTTTGGTAATGTGGAAAATAAAAATGCAGGCACGATCAGCAATGATGGTAAACTGGAAGTCCAGGGCAATTTCCTGAACACAGCAACCTACACCACAGCCACGGCAGACGATTCACTCATCCTGACAGGGACGGGCAACGTAACATTGAATGCCGGTGCATCTATACTCAGTTTCCTGCACATCAATAAAACCTCCAACAGTAATTTTGTAACACTGGCCAATTCTGTCACCATTGGCAGCAAGCTGATCTATAATTCAGGCACACTTTCTACCGACCCTGTTGCTAATCCTTATACATTGACTGCAGCAGCAGCTGTGCCATTTGAGTTTACAGCAGGCCGGGAAATAGTAGGCAGGGTTAGAAGAACAGGCTGGACTAACGGGACAGCAAGAGTGTTTAATCAGCCTAATATGCTGGTAACAACAAACGCTGGCACCAACCCCACCGAATTTACCGTGAATATGATACCGCAGGATAATGCCGGTGATCCGACACTTACTGAACGGGAAGTAAAAAGAAAATTTGGATTTGCACAAGCAGGTGGTTCCGGGTTCACCGCTGATATCCGTTATCCTTACCTGGATGCAGAATTAAATACAAACACAGAAGCCAATCTTGTTCCCTGGCAATTGGTAAGTGCCGAATGGAATGGCCGTCTTACGCCGGTTACAAGAGATGGGGTCGCTAATTATGTTTCCACAACCGGTATTCCAGCTGCAGATCTTGCTAATGAATGGAAACTGGCTGATCCCAGGTATACCATGAATGCAACGGCACTACTCAGAGGCCCCTGGAACGGATCCTCAATGAACACAAATCTTAATAGTGGGGGTATTCTGCCGCTGTCTCAACCTTATAATACAACTCCTTTTAATTATACAGGAACAGAATCAGTAGGTGCCATACCCAATGCTAATGTGGTGGATTGGGTATTGGTTGAATTTCGTAAGCCTGCATCAGGGTTACCAGTAGATGCTGCTTCAGCTACTATTATCGGAAGAAAAGCCGGGTTCCTTTTAAATACCGGGGCAGTTGTTGAAACAGACGGAATTACTCCAATCGGCGTTGATATGAGCAAGCAGGGTGCAGGCTTTATGGTCATTCGTCACAGGAATCATTTGGGTGTGATGAGTGTATCGTTGCCATCTAATGCATTGGGTACTTATACCAACGATTTCAGGTCTTTAGCCAATAGTTATAAAGCTGTGGGTGCTTCTTCAGATCCGGTAATGCTTTTAGCCGGCGGTGTACATTATGGATTGTGGGCCGGTGATGCCAATAAAAGCGGTGTTGTGAATGGTACCGATATCAGTGCCATTAAAAATGCGATTGCGGCTTCTACTACCGGGTATGTACTCACCGATGTTAATATAAGTAACAGTATTAACGGAACGGATGTGAGCCTTGGAAAAGCGATTATTGCAGCTTCCGGTTCGGGTAGCACACCAGGCAGAATGCGTATTGCAACAACAAATATTCCTGATCCGCTTGGGCCGGAAGAGTAGAACAATAAGTCAGAAAATCATAAACCTTCAGATCATGAAACCAGTTTTACAGCTAAAATTATTTGCAGCCAGTTTGATACTATTACTGACTGTACATTCAACTATTAAAGCCCAGGTCTGTGAATGGCGGCTTGCAGATGCTAATTATTCAGGCACAGATCCCGATGGCGCAGGGCCTGCTCTGGGTTCTGTTACGTTTAAATTGCAAATACATACAACTGCAGGCAGTATCCCCAATGTAAATGTACTTGCAACAGGATTCAGCTACCAGAGTGCAAACGCTATGATTCCTACCACTCCGGGGTGTGCTATTGTCAGCAACCCGGCTAATGTTACCGTTTCTCCCACATTTGTGGGTGGTGGCTTTGCATATACGGTCGTTAACCAGTGCGGCATTTTTAACCAGACTGCAGGCGGGCAGAATTTTGACAGGAGAGCAGTAGGTACACTTGACGGAACAGGTATCACATTGACAACTACCTGGGTGGATGTATTTACGGTAACGTTGTGGACCCTGAATAATACCGCTCCATATGGAGGGTATGTAGTCATTAACTCTGGTTCGGGGGGAAGCCCCGGTGAGTTTACCACCTATTCAGTTTCGGATGACCTGGCTAATGAGTATCCGGTGAATTCGACAACATTTAATGTCCCTCTTTTACTGGGCCCGATTGTTACACCGGTTCTCTTTACTGATTACAAAGTCAATTGTTCGGATAAAGGAGCTTCCATCACCTGGTCAACAGCCTCCGAGATCAACAGTGATTATTTTGCTATCGAGAAAAATGTAAATGGCAGCTGGACCACTATCGATAAAGTGACAGCCGCTGGAAACAGCTCAGCAAGCCGCAGTTATCAATACCTTGACCTGGAAGGTGGAACTGCTCAGTACAGGATCAAACAGGTGGATAAAGACGGCGGGTTTACCTATACAGCTATACGGCAAACGAATTGCCGCAGCAATGCAGTAAGTGTTGTACTCTACCCGGTTCCAGCCAATGATGTACTGAATGTGGCCATACGAACTGATGTCGCATTACGAACTGAGCTGCAGATTTTTGATATGACAGGAAGAGTAGTGCGGAGACAAACAGCGGTATTGAATACAGGCAATAATAAAGTGGTCATTAATACTGCAGGGCTGGCATCAGGTGAATATGTGATCAGGAGCAGCGATGGCACGATAAAACTTAACCAGCAATTCACGATTGCCAGGTAACAAGGAGGTCTTTTAGCTCACAGGTTTATGATAGAAATAAAAATGCCCCGCAACTGCGGGGTGTTTTTTTGCTGGTTATTTATGCCTGTCATTATCTTTTAGCTCCTTCAGCACATCTTCCTTTTTTCTCCTGGATACAACGATATGACTGCCATCCGTGAGCCAGAGCAATCCTTCTTTATCCAGGTGCTTTACATATTTTTTATTCACCAGGTGTGATTTGTGAGCCCTGATAAAATCATGCTCCTGTAAAATATCTTCGTACTCCTTCAAGGTTCGGGAAACTAAAATCGGTTTTTGATCTTTAAAGAAGAAACGGGTGTAATTGCTTTCACCCTCCAGGCGAATGATTTCCCGGGGTTCAAAAAAGAAAACACCTTCCATGGTATTCAGGGCCAGCTTAAAGGAAGATTGATCTTTTTGGTGCAGGTTACTCAGCAGGTTGTCCACCAATTGCTGCTGCTGCTGTGGCGGAAATTCCTTTTTGATGATGTGGCGGTGAATGGCATTTTGCAGATCAACGATATCAACAGGCTTCAGCAAATAATCCAATGCACTGAAGCGGATAGCTTTGATAGCATATTTGTCGTAGGCGGTGGTAAAGATAACATCAAAATCCCAGGAACCGATCCTGTTGAGGAGATCAAATCCATTCATATGCGGCATTTCAATATCCAGCATCAGCAGGCTGGGTTTGAAAACAGCGATGATACCGGCTGCTTCCTGGGGATTATTACAAAGCATAATTTCCTTTGCTGCAGGGATATGTTTTTCGATCAGCAACTTCAGGATATTGCCTGCGGATGGTTCATCGTCAACGATCAGGATGCGTATCATTTGCTTATTTATTTTAACCCCGTTAAGGGAATTGAAATAGTAACTCTTGTTCCCGTTTCATCATTATCATATACATCTTCAATTAAAAGCATAGCAGAAGTGGCACCACTTTCTTTTAAAAGTTGCATCCGTTGCAGGGCAAGATCAGTTCCTTTTGATTCGAAATAATGGGATCCCAGTTTTTGCTTTTTGATAGCAGCTGCTTTTTCACGGCCAATACCATTGTCTTCGATTGTACATACTAATTGTTGTTGCTGGCTGTAAAACCGTATCATTAATTTTTTGTCCCCATCTTTATGCATCAAACCGTGCCACACGGCGTTTTCAATAAAAGGCTGCAGCATTAATGAAGGAAAAAGTACTGTTTCTGTATCAATCGATGGATCAATGTCAATCGTATACGTAAAAGAGTGTTTGAACCTGAGTGACTCTAATTCGAGATACAGGCGATTCATTTCTATCTCATCCCGTAGTGGTATAAAATTCTTTTCGGAATTATTCAATACCTGCCGGAGGAGTTTGGAAAACTTGGAAAGATACTGGTAGGAAGTAGTATAGTCATTCAATACAATACTCTCCTGTATTGCGTTCAGGCTGTTGAAAATAAAATGCGGGTTCATCTGTGCACGGATAGCTTTTGCTTCCAGTTCTGCCATTTGTTGTTTGATGGCGGCTTTGTTCTTAATAGCGATGATCCGGCGGCGAAATACAAGTATAACAAGAGCTGCTGCCAGCAAAATAATAAGTACCCTGAACCACCATGTTTGCCAGAAAGGAGGGAGAATAGTGAACTTGTATTGTACAGTGGTTTCTGTCCATACGTTATTGTTATTACAGGCTTTCAGCTCAAAAGTATAATGACCGGGTTGCAGAAAGTTGAAATGGGCTGACCTGTCATTAGTATAGATCCAGATGCTGTCAAGCTCTTTTAGCCGGTAAGCATAGCGAACTCCTGAAGGGCTGGTGAGGCAAACAGCAGTAAATTGGAACTCTAATGAATTTTGAGCATAAGTGAAAATAGCAGAATTGTTATCCAGGTAGTTGCTGTCTGAACCATTACAGCCAACCCGGTTCAAAGACAGGATGGGGGAGAGATTGTTCCTGTTGATGCTGTCGGGATGAAAGGAAAATACTCCCATCGATGTAAGGCCCCAAATGAGCCCGTTTTTTTGTTGTTCCAATTTTAATGTTTGATAATAGGAGGATAGCAAGCCGTCCTTGTCCGTAAAACTAGTCAGATGTTCTTGTTCCCCGTGGTTGATAAGTTCCGAGACACTCATATAATCTCCCCACCATACATTGTCGTTCTTGTCGACGACCACAGAAAGAGCAACATCCGAAGGGCTTCCTCTTTTTTTATCATATTGTTGGTGTAGCCAAAGCTTTCCGTCTTTCAACCGGCATTGTAAAAGACCTTTGCCAAGTGTTGCCACCCAGATATTTCCTTTTTTATCGCTTACAATTTTATTAATGTATAAATTCTTAACGGGTACTCCTTGTATGGAATCATCTTCTAGCAAATTATTACGAAGTATATACAAGCCCTGGCTGCCATAGAACCAATAAGCAGAATCAGCAATTTGAAAACAGCCAAATAGTTCAGGAGGCCGGCTGTATTTTTTTTGAAAGGGATAATGAGCTACCAGGGGATTCTTTGAATCCGGGTCAATAAGAGTGACCCCGTTTTCAGTACAGGCAAAGAGTTTTCCATCACCTGCAGGATAAAGTGCCTCACAATTATTGTCTTTTAAAAAACCAGTGTTCTTCCAGTTCCTGAGCTGTTTATTTATATAATAGCTGATGCCCTGGTAACCACTGCCGGCCCAGATGCCGTTCCTGCTATCTTCATACAGGCACATTACTTCTGCATCAGGAAACAGGGGAGGGAGATTTTTCACAGGACTGATGGCTGTATCTTTTTTATTATACAGCAGCCCCCGGTTACTTCCGAAAAGCAGATCCCCGTTTTTTCTTTCCAGTATGGAAAAAATTTCTTTGTGAAGCGATTGCTCCACTACGTATTGACTAAAAGTGATTTTTTGAAATTTCTGTAGTCCTTCCCAGGAACCGATCCAGATATTTTCCTCGGCATCAATCAGTGCAGTTACTGCATTGTTGGTGGTATTGCCAAAAGATACAACAGGTACTATTTGCTCTTTTATTTCTGAAACGCCGCTAGTGGTTAATGCATAAACTTTGTTTTTATTAGTGAATACAGTCCTTCCAATAAATGCTTCGGTAAATGAACTGCTTACCTGACCCCCGATCAGTTTAGCAGGATGGTTGTCGAGGCAATTCCAAAAGATACTGTCAGGGGATATAGCTGTTACGGAGGTAACGGGCGAACCTGCATCAGTATTTTCCCAAATCATCTCATAGCGGTTGCTATGAGCGGGTATTCTAAAAACACCATCATAAGAACCGGTATATATATTTTGCTGTTTATCTGTGGCAATACTGTAAACTCTTTTGTTGAAACCGGCAAAAGGTAGTAATTGAACAGATGAATGGGGGTTCTTATAAACGTTATTGACTTGTTCAGGCGTTATTTTATATAAAGCATTCAAATCTCCGATCCAAATATTACCAGCTGCATCGGTTAGTAATGCTTCAACGGCAAGGGGAGGCTGGTTTTTTACAATGATCTTTTGAAATGCTCCATCCCTGAGTAGAAATAATCCTTTATCGCCACCGATCCATATGCCTTGTTGGTGGTCTTCTGTGATGCACAAAACCCGGCCAATGGTTTCATTACCGGAACTGTACTGGTAGTTTTTAAAATCATAACCATCATAAACACTCACACCTAATTCAGTTCCGATCCACAACATCCTGTTACTGGCTTGCGATAGTGCATATATCTTAGAAGAAAGTAAGCCATCACGGGTGCCATAGATCGTTAGCCTGTATTGAGGATGTTGTGAAAATCCCATTAACTGGAAAATACAAACCAGTAACAAGGGTGATATGTAACGGAGGCGTGGCATTTAACCAGTAAAAATATACAACCTTTCCCCGATAGTTCCTCCATTCGCTCATTGAAAGATACCGTTGCCTAATCAGTGGTAATTATCTTCCCTTACGGTAACTGGTTACCTCCGTTCTCTTTTTGACACACTTTTCCAGGAAACACAACTTGTAGTTTTAACTAACTAATTCAAAGTAATGACAGCTACTGACCTTGTTCATGAAAAGATCATTGAGATTATCCAGGAAATGAAGCATCGCCAGCTATGGAAGAGCCAGACACCCGGCTGGGTTACTGATTTCACAAACAAAGAAATAATCAGTGAAGAAGATTTTGCCGGCTGGTTACAATTCGTCTTTTTACCCAACCTGCAGCAGCATAGCCGCATGAATGAGGAGAAAAAAATGGTGGCCCCGCAGGCAGTAAAATTTTTTGGGGAAGATGTGCGGAAAGGGAAATTATTACAGTTATTAATAGAATTGGATTCCTTATCATAAAGTATAATTATAAATCATGAAGAAGACAATCGTTTGTGTACTTGCCATAGTACAATGTTATTTAGCCGCTGCACAAAGTGTTGGAATTGGCACAGCCACACCAAGCAGTAGTGCATTATTGCATATCAACAGCACAACAAAAGGATTGCTGATACCCAGGATGAGTACTACCGAACGTAACGCTATTGTATCGCCTGCTGAAGGATTATTGATTTACAATTTAACTACCAACGAATTAAATCAACGTCAAAATTCAGCCTGGAAAACGTTGCTTAATAATGACTCCTGGACGGGAGGAGGCAGTGGTTGGATGTTTAACATCGGGGATAACGTAGGCGTTAATACGGCTGGCCCGTCAGAACGGCTGGATGTGAGTGGTAATATCCGCAGCAATAGCTCTGTGATCATTGATAACGCAGCTGCCATTCTGCAGTTGAAAAGTGCTGGTGTAAGTACCGGCTTTGTACAATTGTCAGGTGATAATCTCCGCTTTGGTACCAATAGCGGAAATACAAATGGCAGGATGATCATGCGGTTTGACGGAAGCGATATGTTTAGTTTTCAAAAGACAGCGCCAGGTGGCTCTTCGGTGCAAATGAGTGCTTCTAATATCCCTGTTGGATTATTAGAAGCCACTACCAGCGGTAATGTATCACTGACTGCTGTAAACGATAATACCCAGGTACAATTAGGTGGAGAAGTGTTCATAAACAACTTTACCAACAGAACCGGCATCGGAACTTCATCACCAACTGAAAGGCTGCATGTAAATGGAAAATTAAAAGTATCGGGAACTGAAATGACAGTTGATGATGGACGCATAACAGGAACCGCCACCAGCTCAGCTTATAATCTGCTGCCACTTGCCTATGGAAGGGTAACCTATCTTGGTAACAAGGCTGGAGGCACCCCAAATTTTACTTCTGTAACACGTACCGGCCCGGGCGCCTATGATGTTTTTGTTACCGGATTAACGAGCTCTTCGGTAATAATGGTAACACCAGGATCCATCAGCAGCATTGAAATGAATTACGATTCTCCCGGTAAGTTTAGAGTAAGGGTATGGAGTAGCATATACGATGAGTTTAACGACTGCGACTTTCATTTTGTTATCTACAATCCATAATAATCAATTTCTTTTTACTATTAAGCTTCTGTTATGAGGAGAATAACTATCTGTTTTGTTTTTTTGCTGCAATACTCAATGTTGTCAGCACAAAGTGTAGGTATTGGGACTACTACTCCCAATGCATCCGCACAATTGGATATAACGAGTACCAACAAGGGGATACTGATACCCCGGATGACAGCTGCCCAGCGGGCTGCTATCGTTTCCCCGGCCAATGGGTTAATGGTATATGAAACCACCAGCAATAGTCTCTGGGTTTATAATGGTACGGTGTGGGTGCAGTATGGTTCCGGAGGTACATCCCTATGGACAGAATCCGGTAATAATATTTATAACAGTAATGTTGGAAATGTTGGGATAGGCACCAGTACCCCCTCATCAAAATTTAGTGTGGCTGGGAATCTATTAGTTACAGGCGGTGATATAAGTATCAATGATCCGTCGGCCACCGTTTTTTTCAGGGTTTCCAATTCTGCCCGTGCCAGTGTTGCATTGAGTGGTGTTAATGATGATCTCAGCATCGGCACTCTTGCCTTAAACGACCTCGGGAAAATGTATTTTAAAACGCAAAGTGTGAACAGGATGACCATTGAGCCGAACGGGGACGTGGGTATCGGTTTTACAAGCCCTTCGTACAAACTGGATGTTAACGGTAATACCAGGACAGTGGGAAATTTTATTGCTGAAGATGGTTATATCCAGATAAAAAATACAGCTGATACAAAACTCTGGAACATACAGTACTCCAGTTCTTCCGATCGCTTATTGTTCCTGGAGCAGGGCGTGGAAAGAGTGATATTGCAAAATGGAGGGAATGTGGGTATCGGTGAAACTTTTCCTGCAGAAAAATTGCATGTCAATGGCAACACGATGATTGATGGTGATGCGACCCTGAATACAGTGAATCCCACTATCCAGTTGCAGAATAGTGATGTCAATAAAGGCTTTGTGCAACTCTCCGGTGATAATATCCGTATTGGTACTAATAGTGGAAATACTGACGGGAAATTTGTCATCCGCACTAATGGCGGAGACCGGGTATTTGTGGATGGAAGCGGAAATGTAAATATCGGCTCTCAAACCGATGCACCGGGTTACAAACTCAGGGTTGACGGAAAAATGATTTGCGAAGAAGTAAAAGTAAAATTAAGCAGTGCCTGGCCGGATTATGTGTTCGAGGACGAACACCAGCTGATGCCTGTAGATGAATTGTCGAAGTTTATACAGCTTAATAAGCATCTTCCTAATATTCCTTCCGCCCGAGAAGTTGCAACTAATGGAATACAGGTGGGTGATATGCAAAAAAGAATGATGGAAAAAATCGAAGAGCTTACTCTCTACATCATCAGTTTGCAGCAGCAGATTGACAGCCTGAAAAAGCAATTCGGGCAGTAAAGGTTTTTTTATTAACCATAAACTTTATGAAAAGAGTTTTTCTTTTTTGCAGCCTACTACTGGTGAGCACCAACCTGCTTTATTCACAGGCAGGAACAGGCAGGAATTTTTATGAGATCAGCCGGGAGCAAAACGATTATTATAACAGGGTAGGCAAAGACAAACCAGGGTACAAACAATTCAAACGCTGGGAATGGTATTATTCCACCCGTATGGGTGCAAATGGGCAACTGGTGGACAACCAACGGATGAATCAACAAGCACTCCGGCAAATGCCATTGAACAGGGCAGGAGAACCTAATATGGCCAATGTAACTACCGGCAGCTGGGCAGCATTGGGTCCCGGTTTTGTAAACTCTGACGATAAGGGTATTGGCCGGGCAAACAGAATAGCTTTTCATCCCAGCAATCCCAACATATTATATGTGGCAGGTGCCACTGGCGGGTTATGGATCACTTCAGATGCAGGTGCCAACTGGTATTCATACAGTGAGGGTATCCCCAACATGTCCCTAAGCGGGGTGGCCGTGGATTATACCAATCCCAATATCATTTATATTTTAACAGGTGATGCAGATGCAGCTTTCAGTGGTGCCCGGGGACAGTTTGCCTATGGAAAAACATCCAGTGGTGTTTTAAAATCGTATGACGGAGGGTTCACCTGGCATCAAACCGGACTTCGCTGGAATGAAACAGATGATTACCTGGGTTATAAATTAATGATACACCCTGCCAATCCGCAAATATTATTGGTAGCAACCAACGATGGCATCTTCAGAACCACGAATGGGGGTGATACCTGGGCTCAGTCGAATACCGGCCAGGTGGTTTATGATATGGAGTTTCACCCATCCAATTCTTCCATCGTATATGCTTCTGCTACTGCTTCAGACAGTATCCGTGTTTTTAAATCTACCAATAGCGGGCAAACATTTATTGCCACTCATGCCATCGACAGGGTGGTTGATGCTGGTGGAAATAATGCTGCCAACAGGGCGGCCCTTGCCGTAAGTCCGGCGAATAGTTCTTATGTGTATTTATTGACCGGACCTGCCACAGCCACCGGAGAATTTCATGGGGTTTTCCGTTCTGTCGATGCAGGAGAGTCTTTCACATTAAGAACAAATACGCCGAATATCCTGGGCCGCAGTTCAACAGGTGCAGATGCTGAAGACCAGGAATATTATGATCTTGCTGTTGCGATAAGCCCAACAAACATTAACATCGTAGCTTGTGGCGGCATCAAGTTATGGACTTCCACTAATGGTGGCAGCAGTTTTTCATGGCAGGATGATTATGTAAATGTTGCGAGTTATTACCATGCGGATATTCACGATCTTACTTATCATCCACTTAACAGCGGTATTTTATATATGTGTGGTGATGGTGGTGTTTACCGCAGTACAGATAATGGGAACAACTGGACGCATGTTAATAACAACCTGCAGTTAACTCAATATTATAAAATCGCCATCAACCCCAACAGCGGCCTGGGAGCTGAAAATGTAATTATAGGTGGTACACAGGATAATGGTACGAATAAAAGAAGTACAGGAGGCAGTGGTACTTTTTCACAGATACTGGGAGGGGATGGAATGGATTGCTATATTGATCCGGATAATACAAACAGGTATGTAGCCAGTGTGCAGGACGGGAAGTTTTATTACTCAGCTGATGCGGGATCTTCGTTTGAAGTGGTGTGTGATGAGGCAAGTCTTACAAATACACTGGGGGTACCTGTGAATGCAAACTGGGTAACACCCGTTTCAGAAATTACAGGCAATTCCACCCAGTTTGTAATGGGGTATCAACCGGCGGTACTGGCCACCAGGATCAGTACCGGTGTGTATGCGTTTACAAGAATTGGCTGGTCGGGAAGGACTTTTGTTAAAACAGCAAGGGGCAATGCCAGCAGGATTTATATCGGTGATAACAGGTATGCCGGTAATCAGCAAAACCTGGTCAAAACGAGTACCGACATGGGGTCAAACTGGAGTGATGTATATAGTGGTAACCATAGCGGAAGACCGGTAACGGATCTTGCCTTTGCACCCAACAATGGAAGCAGGATGTGGCTGACCTTTGGTGGTTATAATGCAACCAATAAAGTTTTGTATTCTGCCAATGGAGGTGATAATGGGGGCAGTTGGACAGATATCACCGGGTCACTCCCCAATGTACCGGTAAACTGTATTGTATATGATCCTAATGGTACTTCCATAGATGCTATTTACATCGGTACAGACATAGGAGTATTTTACAGGGATAATAACCTGGGTGACTGGATACCTTTCAACAATGGTTTACCTGTTGTGGAAATAACAGATTTGGAGATACACGCAACAGAAGGTTTATTAAGAGCTGGAACGTACGGACGTGGTATCTGGGAAACACCGCTGTACAGCAGTTGTCCTGCTACTATAACCCTGAATACAGGTAATACGGCTTTGTATATGCCTTACTATTTCCAGGCGTCACAAACGGTGAGTTCTACTGCTGTGCATTTTGGGGCCGGGGCAAATGTATATTACAAAGCAGGTACAGAACTGGTTTTAAGTCCCGGATTTATTGGTTCTGCACAAGGCGGTAATACGTTTGAAGCAGTCGTAGGCCCTTGTGGCGGCGGGGTACCTAACAGGCCGGTACAAGGAAAAAGAGGGGTACTTGTTGATGAATGATTACAAGATTACAGTATAAAAAAGTAAAATTCAGAAAGTCATACCGAAATGGAAAATCCTTTTTTAACAATCACCGTTCCTCCAATAATTTGTCCACATTCCACTACGCTACGTATAAGAAATGCTTACTAATCTTCATCTGCTGTTCCGGGCTGCCAAATTATTTGTAGATTAGTAGAGGTTTTATATCCGGAATTTCACCAACCAGTTTATGTTGAGAAAACAGCTTCTTTTAGTATTTCTTTTTTTTATTCAACTTCCCAATATAGGTGCCCAGCAGAGCCTTGAAGACAGTCTTCATAAAGTAATTGCTGACTACAAAGATGAGGGAGAAGTGGCCCGGGCTTTTAATTCCCTGGCGTATGAATATTCACGGAAAGATCTTGTAAAATCCCGGGCTTACCTGAATAATGCTATAGCGATAGGCAAAAGAATAAACAATGTTAAAAGACTCACCAGCTCTTTCTCACAATTGGTTTATCTATTGCATGATACCGTCAAACCCGACAGTGCCGAGTATTATATCGACCAGGTTAAAAACCTGTATGAGCAGGCCAACGAAACTGAAAAAAATGAAGTTGGATCCAATTATTATACAGTGGCGGCGCTTTATTATAAGCGAACAGGCGCCTACCAAAAGGCCATTCCTTTTTTTGAAAAGGCAATTGAGCTGTTTATTAAAATGAAAGACCGGCAATCTACTGCCGGGCAAATGCTGAACCTTGGCAATACTTATCTGGCCTTTGGCAAATATGAGAAAGCAACGGAGCAGCACCTGAAATCATTACGGATATTTGAAGAAATCCGTAATGATCGGGGTATTTCCTTTTGTTACCAGAGTTTAAGTAATTCCTTTACACAATTAAAGCGGTATGACCAGGCATTAACCTATGCTAATAAGTCAATTCAAATTAAAACAGCGTTAAACGACCGCAAAGGCATAGGGTCTGCACAAAGCAATCTCGGCGATATTTACTTGGGGCTTGGCAATTATGATAAATCCATATTCCACTTTACCAATAGCCTGCAGATAGCCAGGGAAGTTAAAAGCCTTCCCGATGAATTGGGTAACTACCTGAATATTGCAAAAGTGTATAAAGCAAAAAATGATTTTAAGCCGGCAATTGATTATTTTAACCAGGGGAAGCTGTTGGCAAAACAACTGAAAGATAGTTCATCGCTGGCAGTAATTGAGACAGAGCTCATTGTTTTGCAAAATAAAGCAGATGCTACTGTTGCAGCAGAGAATAAATTGAAATCAAACATTGAATTGCTGGAGGAACGGGGCGACTTAAACAGGCAAGCTTCCGGGTTCAAGAGTATGGTTGATTTTTATGTGGCTAATAAGGAGTTTGATAAAGCCCTGGAGTATAATAATAAATACCACCGGGCTATTGACAGTATTGCCAATAATGACCTGCAACTGCAGGTTAAAAAAATGGAGGAATTTTACAATATCGAGAAGAAGGAAAAAGAGATAACCATTTTAAAGAAGGATCAGCAACTGAACCTGGCCCGGTTGCAAAAGCAAAAGGTATTTCAATACGGTGCGGTATTACTGTTTGGCCTGGTATTACTTTCCGGCTTCCTTTTGTTTAACCGCTATAATTTGCGGCAACGGATGAAGGAACTGGAATTGAGAAACCAGATTGCTGCTGATTTACATGATGAGGTGGGCAGTTCACTCAGCAGTATACATATGCTGAGCCAGATGGCATCGCAACAAGGCGATGATGTGGTCCATAAGGATATCCTCTCCCGTATGAGCAGTAATGCAAAAGAAACCATGGATAGGATGGGCGATATCGTGTGGATGATAAAACCGGGTGAGGCAGAAGCAGCTAATCTTAAACAGCGGATGGAACGATTTGCGTATGAAATAAGCAGTAGTAAAAATATTTCTTTGCAACTGTCGGTAGACGAATTAGAAAAAGTAAAACTGACCATGGAACAGCGGAAAAATATCTGGCTGATTTTTAAAGAGGCGGTCAATAATGCAGTCAAATATTCCGGAACAGATAAAATGGAAATTAGCAGCACAACCGACGGAAAAGAATTATTACTGCTGGTAAAAGATTTTGGAAAAGGTTTTGACACAGGAGTAATAAAAAAGGGAAACGGGTTGGATAATATGCAGCAACGGGCCGCTGACTTGCAGGCGGAACTGCGTGTGCATTCCGTGGCTGGAGAGGGAACAAGAGTAGCCCTGCGGCTGCCGTTGTAATCTCACCCTATTTCGCTATTGCCAAGAACCATATATTTTTAAACTTTGTAAAAAAGGGATCTTGATACGGGTAGCCATTTTTGAGGATAACAAACATCTGCGGGAGACTTTCCGCCTGCTACTTGACCAGGCAGAAGATATTCAATGCGCCGGAGCTTATCCTGACTGTATTAATCTTGTTGAAAACCTGGAGCAGCATCCTTGCGATGTGGTGCTGATGGATATTGAAATGCCCGGCATGAATGGTATTGCAGCTACTAAGCTTGTGAAGGAACATTTTCCTGCTGTGTATATCCTGATACAAACCGTTTTTTTTGAGGATGAATATATCTTTAACGCCATCTGTGCCGGTGCATCCGGATATATTTTAAAATCAACCACCCCGGATGGCTACCTGGAATCAATCAGGGACGTACAGGCCGGCGGATCTCCCATGACACCGGGCATTGCACGGCGGGTACTGGAACTGTTTAAAGACAAGTTACAGCCAGCCACACCTGTTCAGGATTATGACCTCACTGCCCAGGAAAAGAAAGTACTGAAGCTGCTGGTCGAAGGGAAAAGTTATAAACTGATTGCAGCAGATTTATTTGTTTCTACTGACACCGTAAAAACACATATCCGGAATATCTATGCTAAGCTGCATGTGCACAGCGGCACAGAGGCTGTATCGCTGGCACTGAGAGATAAGATTGTTTAATTAAATTCTCTATAATACCCAACGCATACCAGGTGTTAACAATGCCTCTTGCACAGTCATGGTGTGTTCTGCAAAATGCGGTCAGTATTTTAAATAAATATTTATGCAACATAAAAAACCAGTTTCACTGTTACTGTTAACTTTTTTGTTATCATTTTTTTCTGTCGCACAACAATCTTTAAAAAGTAATAAAGGGGTAAAGGATGATATTGCTCCCTTAAATAAGGAGATTGACAACCTTTTTGCCTACTTCAACAACAAAAAATCACCCGGTTTTGCCCTTACAGTTATTAAAGATGGGAAAGTAATTGCCAGGAAAGATTACGGTATGGCAAGTATTGAATTGAATGTCCCTTTTAATCACAGCACCGTTATCCGCCTGCCCTATTCCGAAGGAAGAGAATTTATTTCCATTGCAGCCGTGGTAATGGAGCAGGAAGGATTGCTTACACTCAGCGATAAAGTGAACAAATATTTTCCAAAGCTTCCACGATGGAGTGAGGCGGTAACATTGCAGGATCTGCTAAACCACAGTAGTGGTTTCTGCGATGAGTGGGCTACGCTGGTGCTTACACAGGCAGAAATGGCCAACCGCCTGGATGTATCGCAGTTCCTGGAATTTTTATACAATCAGCCCGACCCACAGGTAGAACCGGGTAAGGGGTATATGTATAGCAATTCAGATTTTGGATTACTGCGGTTAATTCTTGAAAAAGTTGCTGGTAAGAATTTATCGGCTTACATGACAGAAAAAATATTTGTACCACTGGGTATGCAACAAACAAAATTGGGTCGCAATAAAGAAGAAGTGCTTCCCAATCATGCATTTTCGTATGCCGAAGAAGATTTGGGCAAATACACGGTCTGGATGAGAGATAAAACTTCGCCGGGTGGCAATTACTGGATCCTGACCTGTGCCAGCGATTTAGAAAAATGGGCGGCAGCACATGCTGATAAAAATTCGTTCATCTCCCAAGCAACGCAACGGTTAAAACAACATGCAAGACCGATTCCTGTATTGAAAAACGGTATCAACTATGTATTTGGTCATAAAATAAAACAACTGGCTGGCAAAGAAGTAATAAATCATCAGGGGGTAAGCGGTTATTCTTTTTTAACGCAGGTGCCCGCTGCCGGGCTATCTGTCATTTGTGTTGGAAATAACTTAGACCCGTACAGCGATAAAACGGATGCACTCGTTAGCTTTTTATTGCATGATAAACCAACTGTAACTGCAAAGAAAAAACTTCCAACGCAACCGGTACCCATCAGCAAAGCGGAGATGCAGCAATATGAAGGCTCTTACCGCTGGCTGCACCAAACTGGTTTTCAAAGTGCGGTGGAACGGAAACAATTTTCAGAACTGAAAGTAATTGAAGACAGTATGTGGTTACTGTATTCAGCCGTTGATAGTTTCCCGCTGGTATATGTGGGCAATGGAATTTTTAAAGACCCGGATTATCCCATCTGGAATGTGATGTATAAGCCGCACCCGGATAGTGCCATGCGGGCAACTATTTACCGGCAAACTGCGAGCAATGACAGTATAGAATGGCAAAAAGTAACCGCCATCAAAAAGAATTATTCAACTGATCATTTACAAAAACTCTGCGGCACCTATTACAGTAAGCACCTTGATTTTTACTGGCGGATTATTTTAAACGAAAAAGGAGAATTGGTGTTGAAACGACCTACTATTGCCGATAAAATAATCGAACCCGGTTACGATGACGAGTTTAAACTGCCTATACAATTTCATACCAATGACGAAAGCTGGGCGTGGATTACATTTTATTTTACTGAAAAAGGAGAAGTTGAATACCTGGATGTGCGGCATGGAAGGCTGATGCATCACCGGTTTGATAAACAATAGGGAATTCCCCAGGTAGACAATATAGTTGCTTCACTTCTTATTCTGCTGCCCGGTTCAATTTCACCCTATTTCGCTATTGCCCTGCCTTAACTTCTTTTTCATCTTTGGGTTGTAAAAAAAACAACCTGTTATGAAGAAGATTTTTCTTTTATTATTGATAGTTATAGCGTATCAAACAACAACGGCACAAAACGTAGGTATTGGTACCACCACGCCTAATTTCGATGCATTATTGGACCTCAGCAGCACCACCAAGGGAGTACTCTTTCCACGGATGACTACTGTACAACGCATTAACATCCCCACACCACCAAACGGGTTAATGGTATTTGATACCGACAGAAATGAATTGTACCAATACATCAGCTCTACTTTTTCATGGAAAGCTTTAATAAGCGATTCTTATTGGAGAAGACAAAGCCTTACCCGAAACCGCATCGGTAATTCAAGCGACAGTGTGGGAATTGGCCTGCTGGCTCCAACAGAATGGCTGGATGTGGATGGAAATATCCGCAGCCGGAATGATTTGCTGGCAGATGGCAGGGTAGTTGCTACCGGTACTGTATCCGGCAGCGGTTTAATAACGCAGGGTGGCTTAACCGTGAGTGCCAATGGCCTTATAGGTGGAAATTTTACTGCCAATGGAGACCTTAGCACTAACAGTGATTTAATAATTAATAACGCCGGGGCAACTTTACAATTAAAGAATGGCAGCAATGTAAGCAAAGGTTTTTTTCAAATAGCAGGAGATGATGTACGGTTTGGTACAAACAGTGGGAACAATTTAGGGAATGTAATTGTAAGGATGAATGGGAATAACCGTTTCACATTTACAGACGAAGGCAGATTGACACTTTCTGCAGATAATACACCAACGATAAACTTCAATAGTGGAGGTATTCCCCAGGCTTCGTTACAGGTTCAGGGAAATGATTTGAGTATTAATGCGCCTAATAATAAAGTAAGGATCAGCAATGTTATTTATGCTGACGATGCTACCAACAGGGTAGGTATTGGTACTATATCACCAACAGAAAGATTGCATGTAAGTGGCAACACGTATATATCAGGAAGTTTAACTTCAAACGGGCGTAGCTATTTTAATCAAACAATAAACGTAGCTGATACTTTATATGCCCCGGGCGGTGTTTGGGGAGATTTTGTTAAGGTTAACAGGGGCTCATTTGGAGGCATCAATACAAGAGCTACCGGAGGCTATCTTGCGGTAGGGTATGATGTATTGGCCAACGGCGAAGGATCATGCATCATTGCAGATGCTTCTGCAGGTTTCCTCAACAATACAGCAAATAAGATGTTGATGCGGTTTGAAAATGGTTACAGGTTATTAACGGAAAATGACTTGTCCTCAGGGGTATTCATGGGAAATGGAGATAACAGCTGGAGCTCAATATCAGACAGTACAAAAAAAGAAAATTTTAAATACCCCGATGGCGCTGAATTTTTAAAGAAGATCGGGCAGATGAAATTAGGCAGCTGGAATTATAAAACGCAGCATACAACAAAGCGTCATTACGGGCCGATGGCACAGGAATTTTATTCAAATTTTGGAAATGATGGCATCGGTAAAATTGGTACTGATACCGCTATTGCCACAGCCGATATCGATGGCGTAATGATGATAGCCCTGCAGGCATTGGAAAAACGAACAACTGGTCAACAGCAGGATATAATCATACTTAATAAAGAGGTTGCCGATTTAAGGGCAATCATCGTGGAGCAAAAAAAGTTACTGGATGCTATAATTAGCCAAAAAAATAAACAGTAACAGAATTATGAAATACTTCAAAAAGTAAAGGATAAGCCATCAGCTTATCCTTTACTTTTAAAACTTAAAAAACGGACCCTTATAAGGTTTTCAGCACATCATTCATACTTCTCACCGCATCTGCACTTTTATTGAAAGCAGCTTGTTCAGCTTCGTTCAGTTTAAAGTCAACGATCTTTTCCCAGCCGTTCTTACCAATAGTCACAGGAACGCCCAAGCAAATATCTTTTTGCCAGTATTCACCATCCAGTGCCACGCAGCAGGTAAATAATTTCTTCTCATCACGCAGGATGGATTCCACTAATGCAGCACCGGCTGCACCGGGTGCATACCAGGCAGAAGTACCGATAAGAGCTGTTAAGGTAGCACCGCCCACCATGGTGTCTTTTACAATTTTTTCTTGTTGCTCTGCAGAAAGAAAATTGGTAACAGGGGTGCTGTTCCAGGTAGCTAAGCGGATCAAAGGGATCATGGTAGTATCGCCATGGCCACCAACAACTACTGCATTCAAATCGGAAGGTGAACAACCGAGATGTTGGCTCAACTGGTATTTGAAACGGCTGCTGTCTAATGTACCGCCCATACCAATGATGCGGTGCTTAGGCAAACCGGTTGATTGTAATGCGAGATAGGTCATCGTATCCATCGGGTTGCTGATCACAATGATGATCGCATTGGGAGAATGCTTCAGAATGTTCTCGCAAACACCTTTTACGATACCGGCATTCACACCGATGAGTTCTTCACGGGTCATACCGGGTTTGCGGGGCAAACCTGAAGTAATAACGACAACATCGCTGCCGGCAGTTTTTGCATAATCATTGGTGCTGCCGGTGATCTTGGTATCAAAGCCAAGTAATGTGGCCGTTTGCATCATGTCCTGGGCCTTGCCTTCAGCAATACCTTCTTTGATGTCGAGTAATACCAGTTCCTGGCAAAGTTCTTTACGGGCAATATTATCAGCACAGGTAGCTCCAACCGCACCAGCGCCTACAACAGTTACTTTCATGGAAAATGTTATTTATAAATGAGGAATTATTTGCGCAGCAAAGGTAGGTGCTGGCCGTTAAAATTACTGGCCGATTTTGATTTTCCTGACGATTATCATACCCTGTTTGCTGGCTGTAAAAAAGAACTGAATTTCGTCATACAGGACGACTATTTTTCAAATATAGCCAATACTTTTTCAACCGGCATGGAGCCTTCAAAAACAGTGATGAGTTCTTTCTTCCGGTTGTAAAATGCAAGAAAGGGCAGGCTATAGATCGTAAAAAAGCTGGTGAGGAAATAATGCGTGTCCTGAGCTACAACAATATTCTTGTAGTTGGCCAATTGGTAACGTTCCCGGAAAGCCATCATGCTGTCAAAAGGCGCATACGTAGCCATCACGATCTGAATATGCCTGAATTTGTCAATGTGTTTGATGATCGCCGCTGTCTCCAGCTGGCAGTGTTCACACTGCGGGTTAAACAGGATCAACAGGACGGACGCCTTTTTATCTAAATCGTTTTTGGTAAAAAAGCTACTGCTGTCAGTCTTGAGCAGCCTGACCGGGGGAAAGGAAGGAAACCGTTTGTAAGGCGACGAGGTGGAATCAGTTTGTGAAAAAAGAGTAACCGCCAGTAGTGCACAGATTGCTAATAAACTGCTTTTCTTCATACCATAAAGATAAACAGCATTGCCCTGACGGGGTACGGGTCCATGTATATTATAATTGCGCTGCTGGAATGTGTTTTTATTTACTTATTGCCATCAAAACTCACTGCCTTATCTTTGCCGCCTCAAAATTTGTATTCATTATGGCAACAACAGCAGACATCAGCAGGGGGCTCATCATCAAACTGGATGGCAGCTTATATACTGTGGTGGAATTTGGTGAGAACAAAACAGCCCGTGCTGCGGCTAAAGTGTGGGCAAAACTGAAAGGAGTGGATAATAACCGCTCTATTGAAAAGACCTGGAACTCAGGAGATAGCATCTTCCCGGTTAGGGTGGAAAGAAAAAGCTACCAATTCCTTTATAAGGATGATAGTGGTTACAATTTCATGGATACCGAAACCTTTGAACAGGTTGCAGTCCAGGAAAATATGGTGGATGCTCCGCAGTTTTTAAAAGACGGCCAGGAAGTAAGTGTATTGTTCAATACGGAAACTGAATTGCCGATGAGTGTCGAACTGCCTGATAAGATCGTGATGCTGGTTACCTATACAGAACCAGGGTTGAGAGGAGATACGGCAACACGTACCCTTAAACCTGCCACTATTGAAACAGGTGCCACGATCAACGTTCCTTTATTTGTCAATGAAGGCGAGCAGATCCGCATTAATACCAAGACGGGTGAGTACGTGGAAAGAGTTAAATGATCTTCTCTATAAATTCAGCCAAATGGCCCTGAATCACCCGGTTTTGGGCCATTTTTCATCAATTTCACCCCGATTTGACCCTAAAAATCAAAAAAATCATTTGAAAAGCTGGCTGTGTTTTCCCTAACTTAGCCCCCTGCCTGCTTCCCAGTAGGTACTTTTCTAAACCAAAACTTCTTTCAAAATTGAAAAACATGGATTTCAAGCAAATACAGGAGTTGATCAAAATGGTCAACAAGTCGAATATTGGCGAACTGACCATTGAGCAGAAAGATTTCAGGGTTACGATCAAACAGAAAGAGGATCATGTTACCCAGGTTGTTGCTGCTGCGCCAGTGCAATCAATGCCAGTACAAACAGCCGCTCCGCAACCAGCAGCGGCTGGTAACAATGCCCCGGCTGCGGAAAAACCAAAACCTGCAGAAGCACCTGCCGGTAACCTGGTAACAATAAAGAGCCCGATGATCGGTACTTTCTACCGGAAAGCATCTCCTGATAAACCCAATCTTGCAGATATCGGCAGTGAGGTAGCACCGGGATCAGTAGTTTGTATCATAGAAGCCATGAAGCTTTTCAACGAAATTGAAAGCGAAGTAAAAGGAAAGATCGTGAAAGTGCTGGTGGAAGATGCTTCCCCGGTTGAATACGATCAACCTTTGTTCCTGGTAGAACCAGCTTAATATTATCATCGTCCATAGACTATTGCTCATAGTTTCATGCTATGGATGATCGTCAATGGACATTTTAGTTTAACAGTAAAGAAAATACAATGTTCAAGAAAATACTGATTGCAAACCGTGGTGAAATTGCGCTGAGGGTGATCCGGACCTGCCGGGAAATGGGTATTAAAACGGTGGCTGTTTATTCCACAGCAGACAGGGATAGCTTGCATGTAAAATTTGCTGATGAGGCCGTTTGTATCGGTAAGCCGCAAAGCACCGACTCTTATTTGAATATACCCCATATCATGGCAGCGGTGGAGATCACCAATGCCGATGCTGTTCACCCCGGGTATGGTTTCCTGGCCGAGAATGCAAGATTTGCCCAGATATGTAATGACCACGGTATAAAATTCATTGGTCCCACACCGGATATGATTAACTCGATGGGAGATAAAATTACCGCTAAGGATACGATGATCAAAGCCGGGGTGCCGGTTGTTCCGGGAGGCGAAGGGCTTTTGCAAAGTATTGACGAAGCGATGGGCCTTGCCAAAGGAATGGGTTACCCGGTTATATTGAAAGCAACAGCCGGTGGTGGTGGAAAAGGAATGCGTATCGTGTGGGAAGAATCCGAAATGGAAAGAGCCTATAATAATGCCAAGGCGGAAGCAGCAGCTTCCTTCAAGAATGATGGTATCTACATGGAGAAATTTGTGGAAGAGCCAAGACATATTGAGATACAGGTAGCCGGTGACCAATATGGAAATGTTTGTCACCTGAGTGAGAGAGATTGTTCCATTCAGCGTCGTCACCAGAAACTGGTGGAAGAATCTCCTTCTCCGTTTATGACGGATGAACTCCGGTATAAAATGGGAGAGGCTGCCAAAAAAGCGGCGGGTGCTATCAATTATGAAAGTGTGGGTACGATAGAATTCCTGGTGGATAAACACCGCAATTTCTATTTCATGGAAATGAACACCCGTATCCAGGTGGAACATTGTGTAACAGAAGAAGTGATCAATTTTGACCTGATCAAGGAGCAGATCAAAATTGCGATGGGAGAAAAAATTTCGGGGCAGGATTATATTCCGCAGATGCATTCTATCGAATGCCGCATCAATGCAGAAGATCCCTATAATGATTTCAGACCCTCACCGGGAAAGATCACTACGTTGCACCAGCCGGGAGGACATGGTGTAAGAGTAGACAGCCATGTGTATGCAGGCTATGTGATTCCTCCTTATTATGATTCCATGATCGGTAAACTGATCACGGTGGCACAAACAAGAAAAGAAGCCATCAATACGATGCACCGTGCCCTGAGTGAGTATGTGATTGAAGGGATAAAGACCACGATTCCTTTTCATTTGCAATTAATGAAGGATGAACGCTTTCTTGCCGGAGACTTCAATACCAAATTTCTTGAAGGTTTCGAGCTGAAATAATATAGTGTTACATCATGAATGTTAAACCCCTGTTAGCAAACAGGGGTTTTTTATGTGCCGGGCGATTCAATTTTCATTTTAACAATCCGTAATAAAACTTTTGCCCGCTGTTTGCCTTCTATGGTATGTGATAAGTTTTTGGACGTTTTGGAAACTAAAAAATCATTAATAGTATGAAAAAGTTAACTCTACTCTCAACATTTGTTGTACTCATTGCTGTCTTTATCAGCAGTTGTGTAAGAACCGTCAACGTAAACGCAGATGAAAATTACTGGCTCAACCAGGAAAGGGGTGATGTAGTCTACAGTGATGCTTATTGCGGCTACTATGTGGTAGAAACATTGTATGGCTACTCCATTCTTCGCTCTACCGGCAGCAGCCGTCCTTATGAAGGTGATATCATGTATGGTAACTTCGGTAACTATGGTACCCGTAATTACTATAACTACTCTGCCGGTATTGTAGTGTCTGCCCAGGTGGTTGAATTTGACCTTTCCTATGTGGATGCCCAGATCGCCTTGGAGTATTATTGCCCCAGCTATGGTAAGAATGCTGAAGCAAGGATCAAAAACTCAGGTGCTGTCAAAATCGCAAGGTCTAAGTAATATCCATAAAGTTCCAATAACTAAATCCCGGTAATCAACCGGGATTTTTTACTTTTAGGAACAAACGCTGACCTCATGCGAACTCTTTTATTTCTTCTTGCACTGCTTGCCACAACATTTTTACCTGCTCAATCAGTAAAAAAAGTACATAGTAAAGCTGTACTGGTGGATACCCATAATGATGTTCTTTCTTCAGGTGTACTGGATGGTATTGACATCTCCAAACGGGTGAAGGAAGGACATAGTGATCTTGATCGCTGGAAGGAAGGGGGAGTGGATGTGCAATTCTTCTCTGTATGGACCGGTGACAAGCCCCGCAACAAGGAAGGTTTTTTCCAGGATGCTAAGCAGGAGATCGACTCGCTGAATATACTGGTACTGAAAAATCCATTCGGGATGACACTGGCACGTAATTACCATGAAGTTAAAAAAGGGATACGGCAGGATAAATTGGTAGCATTGATCGGGGTGGAAGGTGGCCACATGATTGAAAATGACCTGGGCAAACTGGAAGAATTGTATAAGCAGGATATGCGGTATATGACGCTGACCTGGAATAACAGTACTTCCTGGGCTACCAGCGCCATGGATGAAACTGTACATGCAGATTCACTGAAACATAAAGGGCTTACGGATTTTGGGAAACAGGTGGTTAGAAAAATGAATGAACTCGGCATCATCGTGGATCTTTCACACACAGGTGAGCAAACTTTTTACGATGCGTTAGCTGTCACCACCAAACCGGTTTTGTTATCTCATAGTTCAGTATGGAGTATTTGCCCGGTATTCAGGAATGTTAAGGATGGGCAGATAAAAGCCCTGGCCAAAAATGGCGGGGTTATCTGTATTAATTTTTATTCAGGATTTATTAGCAGGGAATATGATCAGCTTTCCACTTACCTGAACGGACCGGGTAAAAAGATCATACAAGATTCTTTATTTGCTATGCTTCATGATTCTGCAGCAATGAAAACGCAATGGCAGCAGTATTATGATGCGGAGATGAATAAGGTAAGACCTTCTATCGGGCAGTTAGTGGATCATATTGATCATATCGTAAAGCTGGTGGGAGATGATTATGTGGGCATCGGTTCCGATTATGATGGGGTAGGCTCCCTGCCAGTTGGCCTTGAAGATGTAACAACTTATCCCAGGATCACAGAAGAATTATTCCGGAGGGGATATTCAAAGAAATCCATCAATAAAATTTTAGGTGGTAATGTGCTGCGGGTGATGAAAGCAAATTTCAGGTAGAACCTGTTCAATAATCAAAAAAGGCTGATAAGAAACCTTATCAGCCTTTTAATACTTATATAACCCCGGATTATCTCAGGAATAACATTTCCCTGTACTTCGGCAAATACCATTCCCTGTCATCTACCAGCAATTCCAGTTTATCAACATGATACCGGATCTCGTCGAAGAAAGTATCTTTTACCTGGCTCTGGTAAGCGATAGCTTTCGTCCTGGTACTGTCAATATTATTGGCAATCTTACGGGCATCGATCATTTTCTCCACCAGGTCGCTGGTTTTGTTGATATGCTCAGAAATTTTTTCCAGTATTTGTTTTTGGTTGGCAAAACCTGCTTCAGTGATACCGGCTTCTTTCAACCCACGGATATTATTAGCCAGCAGGTTCTGGTAGCGGATGGCTGCCGGAAGAATATGGCTGGTAGCGATCTCACCCATAATGCGGCTTTCAATCTGTACTTTCTTGATGTACTTTTCCAGTTCGATCTCATGCCTTGCTTCCAGTTCGCTGTGCGAATAGATATTATTGCTCTCGAATAATTTCTTGGCTTTTTCGGTTACCATCGCATCCAGTGCCAGCGGCGTGGTTTTAACATTCGCTAAACCTCTTCTTTCCGCTTCTTTAGCCCAGGCATCACTGTAACCATCACCTTCAAATAAAACTTTTTCACCCGCAACAATGTATTGACGGATCACATGCATGATAGCGATCTCTTTTTTCTCACCTTTCTCGATCAGGGCATCCACTTCTTTTTTGAATTGCTTCAGTGTTTCTGCCATGATCGTATTCAATACGGTCATCGGGTTGGAACAGTTGGCAGAAGAACCCACCGCACGGAATTCAAATTTATTACCGGTGAAGGCAAAGGGTGAAGTACGGTTACGGTCGGTATTATCCATCAGCAGTTCAGGAATGCTCTTATGAATATCGATCTTCAGCATACTCTCATCGGTCTCATCCATTTTTTCAGACACTCTTTCTTTTACATCATTCAGCACTTTACTCAAATACTGACCAATAAAAACAGAGATAATGGCAGGAGGTGCTTCATTAGCACCCAAACGGTGATCGTTCGGTGCTGAAGCAATGGAAGCTCTTAGTATATCTGCATAATCATGTACTGCTTTAATAGTGTTCACAAAGAAAGTCAGGAACATGAGATTGGTCTTCGGTGTTTTACCGGGAGCCAGCAGGTTCACACCTGTGTCAGTGGCCATACTCCAGTTGTTATGCTTACCACTACCGTTGATACCGGCAAATGGTTTTTCATGCAATAACACTCTCAGGCTGTGACGGCGGGCCACTCGTTCCATCACATCCATCAGTAACGAGTTGTGATCTACCGCTACACTTACATCTTCAAAGATCGGGGCACACTCATACTGGCCGGGAGCCACTTCATTATGTCTTGTACGTAAGGGGATGCCTAATTTATAAGCTTCATTTTCGAAGTCTCTCATATAGGCATACACTCTTTCAGGTATAGAACCGAAATATTGGTCTTCTAACTGCTGGTTCTTAGCGGAAGTATGACCATAAACTGTTCTTCCGGTCATCACCAGGTCGGGCCTGGCGTTGAACATTGCTTCATCAATGATAAAGTATTCTTGTTCCCATCCTAATGTGACATTTACTTTGGAAACATTCTTATCGAAATAATTACAAACTTCAACAGCTGCTTTATTTAACGCCTCTGTTGCTTTGAGCAAAGGTGCTTTGTAATCTAATGAATCGCCTGTGTAAGAAACAAAGATGGTGGGGATACATAATGTTTTACCACCGCTGATCTCCATGATAAAAGCAGGTGAGGAAGGATCCCATGCGGTATATCCTCTTGCTTCAAAAGTGGCTCTCAATCCGCCACTCGGGAAAGAAGAGGCATCCGGTTCCTGTTGGATCAGTGCATCGCCTTCAAATTGTTCGATAGGCGTACCGTCACTTTTTAATGTGAAGAAAGAATCATGCTTCTCTGCAGTAGTTCCTGTCAACGGCTGAAACCAGTGGGTGAAGTGAGTAACACCTTTGCTTTCAGCCCAGGCACGGATGCCGTTCGCAATCTGGTTAGCCATCGCCCGGTCAATTTTCTGGCTGGCTTTGATGGAAGACTGCAAACTTTTGTATGCTTCATCACTGAGAAATTCACGGGCTGTTTTCAACGTAAAAACGTTGCTGCCAAAGACGCCGGTGATTCTTGGAGATTCGTCCACCTTTACTTCCGCACTGGTAGAAAGATTCTGGATCGCATTAAATCGTAGTGACATGTAATTGTATTTTAATTGAGATAAAAGTATCGAAAAATTAAAGAGGGTAAGCCATAACCCGGCTTACCCTGAATAAAGTGTTTATTTCTTTTTGACTATGGAATGATCAGGCAAACTCATCAGGCTACTTTCATTTCGCCGAGAGCCATCATTGCTTCAGCCGATTTTACAGTTTTTACAATCCGGGCTGCAACTTTATAGGGATCAGCAGCACTGTTCGGGCGACGGTCTTCCAGCCAGCCTTTCCAGCCTCTTTCCACCGTACCGATCGGGATGCGGATAGAAGCACCACGATCAGAAACACCATATTTGAAATCAGTGATCGCTGCTGTTTCATGTTTACCGGTCAGGCGCAGGTGATTGTCGGGTCCGTATACTTCGATATGTTCCAGTACAACAGGTCTGAATGATTCACATATTTGTTCATAGATTTCCTGGCTGCCGCAGGTTCTTAATGTAGTATTGGAGAAGTTAGCATGCATACCACTTCCGTTCCAGTCAAGGTTACCTAAAGGTTTGCAATGCCAGTTGATGGAGATGCCATGCTTTTCACCAATTCTTTCCAGCAGGTAGCGGGCCACCCAGATCTGGTCGCCTGCAGCTTTGGCTCCTTTGGCAAAGATCTGGAACTCCCATTGCCCGGTTGCCACTTCTGCATTGATACCTTCTATATTCAAACCTGCATCAATACAGGCATCAAGATGTTCTTCCACGATATGACGGCCAAAGGCATTCTTAGCACCTACTGAACAATAATAAGGTCCCTGTGGTGCCGGGTAACCACCTTCGGGGAAACCGATGGGTTTATCAGTAGCGGGGTTCCAGAGGAAATATTCCTGCTCAAATCCAAACCAGAAATCATTATCATCATCTTCAATGGTGGCACGGCCATTTGATGCATGTGCAGATCCGTCAGGACTCAATACTTCGCACATCACCAGGTAAGCATTTCTTCGCTGAGGGTCTTTGCAGATAAAAACGGGCTTCAGTAAGCAATCAGAAGAACCACCCGGTGCCTGCTCTGTGGAGGAACCATCGAAGCACCACATAGGACAATCTTCCAGGTTACCACTAAAATCTCTTTCGATTTTTGTTTTGCTGCGGAGGCTTTGAATGGGCTTGTAACCATCCAGCCAGATGTACTCAAGTTTTGCTACTGACATGCTGAAGTATTTTTAATTAAAAAAATAAATAATATGAATATTACTAAGGCAAATCTAATAAAATGAAATGTATGTTTCGTTTGAAACAAATTTTTTTTGTGAAAATGTGAATAAACTGAGAGTAATTAAGAAAATAAACTCAAAAATAAACAGGCGTTAGTGGGGATTACTCATATTGTTATTATTCTTTATTCCATTTGAAAGCAGCTTGTTTAAGCGGCTCCAATTGGTTTGAGCAACCATGGGCACCACCAGGAGGGGAATGATGATGCTCCGGTAACGGACAATAGCTCCCAGGTTATTGACACTAAAGCCTATGGCAAGGAGCATGGAGACAGAGAAGAAGATGCAGAACCAGGTAAAATTATTGGACTGGATGGTTTTGTACCGGAAGACAAGAAATGTGATAAAGAGAATCAATAAGAGCATGATCTCGGCAGCAGCAGCTAAAGAGAGGATATGCCGCACATCACTCGGGTAGGGCCTGATGGTGGAGATGGTAAAGGCCTGCGGAATACTTTTCATAAAACTTCCCACCGTTGGCTCCAGTTCTTTGATCGGTACCGATGCATTGCCCTCCAGTTTCAAAAATTCTTTCTGTTTATTGACAACGGCCTGCGGAAAATCCAACTGCGGACTGATATAGCGGATACTGAAAAATAATACGATGAACAACACATACAGGGAAGCGAAAATAGCTAATCCCTTTTGTGGCCACCTGGAAGCCAGTAACCATGCAAACACAGCCGGAATAATGATCACCAGGATATAATTTCTCAGCAACAGTAACAGGAATAATCCCAGCAAAATACCTGCGATCCTTTTTATACCGAACCTGTTTTCTTTTAAACCAAAATAAACATGATAAACGACGAGGCTGATACCGACAAAGATCAGCCCGTCCTTATGAATACCGCTTGTCCAGTAAAGTACAGAGGGAACAAGAAAAGTGGCCAGCAGCACCGGCAATTTCTTTGAGGGGAATGCATCGGCCATTACCCTGTATATAGCCACCGGGCCAAATAAGGATAACAAGGAAAAGAGTATCACATTGACATAATAATAACCAAAGCTGAAGATGTCAAACACCGACATGACCTTGATAAAAACATTTCCTTTCAGGTCATTCCAGTACGAATTGCTGGCGCCAAAAAATTTCTGGAAACTGTCACCTTCGTAAGGATTGTAGAAAAGATTAGTGAAATACTCACCCGGCTGCTGCAACAGCAGGTTATATTCCTGGATACCGTAGGTATGATAGGCCCAGGTATCCGACATCTTGGCCAGGCCGCCATAATAAAGACCTATCCAGCCATAAAAAATACCGGCCATTACTTTCAGCAAAAAAACAATGATGAGCTGTGACTGGGTTAAGCCCGACCTTTTGAAAAAAGAGATCCGGGTGGCAAGCCAGGCAAAGAAAACGAGGTAAAGAATAAACAGCAGGTACTCCAAACAGTTACGGCTTTAATTAATCGTTGCAAAATAGCCATTATTGCGGTGCACAGGGCTTTGGCTCCCAACTATTTTTAACGGTAAAAAATAATTTTATTCATAAAAAGTTGACAACTTGTTGTAGCTGCCTTCCCGCTGAGTTTGTAATTTCGCCACTTCTTATTCATTCCCCAAAATCACGGTCAGCCCGGTAAATTAAATCAGATGGAAGTAACGCTAAAAACAGCACAGCAATTACGGTTAACGGAAGACGAATTTGAACTCATCAAACAAAAGCTGGGAAGAATGCCCAACTTCAATGAGCTCTGTGCTTTTTCGGCGATGTGGAGTGAGCATTGCAGTTATAAAAATTCTATCAAGTGGCTGAAGACACTACCCCGTGAAGGCGGAAGAATGCTGGTGAAAGCCGGTGAGGAAAATGCAGGGTTGATGGATATTGGTGGTGGACTGGGTGTGGTTTTTAAAATTGAATCACATAATCACCCTTCCGCTATTGAACCGTTCCAGGGTGCTGCAACCGGTGTGGGCGGTATTCACCGTGATATTTTTACCATGGGTGCAAGACCGATCGCTTCATTGAATTCATTACGTTTCGGAAAATTAGAAGAAGATAAAACACAGCATTTGCTGGCAGGTGTGGTGCATGGAATTGGTCATTATGGTAATTGTTTTGGTGTACCTACTGTTGGTGGTGAGATCTATTTTGATCCCTGTTATCATACCAACCCATTAGTGAATGCTATGAGTGTGGGTATTGTAAAAGCAGGTGAAACGGTTTCAGCAACGGCTGAAGGTGTTGGCAACCCTGTGATGTTTGTAGGTAGTGCAACAGGTAAAGACGGAATTGGTGGTGCATCCTTTGCCTCTGCTGATATCACGGCTGAAAGTGCACAAGATCTTCCTGCGGTACAAGTGGGTGATCCTTTCCAGGAAAAGAAATTATTAGAAGCTTGTTTGGAAGTCATTCAAACCGGTGCCGTGGTGGGGATGCAGGATATGGGTGCTGCTGGTATCATTTGTTCTACTTCTGAAATGAGTGCCAAAGGTCAGTCGGGTATGCGTATCGACCTGGATAAAGTACCCACCCGTCAGAAAAACATGAAAGCCTGGGAACTCTTATTAAGCGAAAGCCAGGAAAGAATGTTACTCGTCGCTAAAAAAGGAAGAGAAGCAGAAGTGCAGGCGGTCTTTGATAAATGGGATCTTCCCTGTTCAGTGATTGGTGAAGTGACCGGTGATGGCATCCTCAACTTTTATATGCATGGTGAACTGGAAGCTTCCTTGCCTGCACATGATTTGGTACTGGGTGGCGGCGCACCGCAATATGACAGGGAATATAAAGAACCGGCTTATTTGGAGAAGATAAAACAGTTTGATGCAGCCAAAGTTCCTGTACCTGCCGACCTGAAAGCAGTGGCAGAGCAACTGATCAAATTACCTTCCATTGCATCTAAACGCTGGATCTATACACAATACGACAGCATGGTGGGAACGGTGAATACGTCCACCAACGAACCCACGGATGCGCCATTGGTATTAGTAAAAGGAACCACAAAAGCATTAGCCGTTACAACAGATTGTAACAGCCGCTATGTATTTGCAGATCCTTATAAAGGCGCCATGATCGCCGTAAGTGAAGCGGCCAGGAATATTGTATGCAGTGGTGGTCAGCCATTGGGTGTTACCAACTGTCTCAACTTTGGTAACCCGTATGACCCGGAAGTCTATTACCAGTTTGTACATGCTATTAAAGGAATGGGAGAGGCCTGCCGCAAATTTGATACCCCCGTTACCGGAGGTAACGTAAGTTTCTATAATCAAAATCCTGATGGCCCGGTGAACCCTACACCTACGATTGGTATGGTGGGATTACTGGAAAACATCAATGAGAAGATGACATTGGATTTCAAAAATGAAGGTGATGTGATCTACCTGCTCGGGGTGATCAACAATGATATCAGCTGTTCTGAATACCTGCACAATATCAACGGGGTTACCTATTCTGCAGCACCTTATTTTAATATAGATGAGGAATATGCCCTGCAGCAAAAACTAACGGCATTAATAAAAGATAAAAAAGTGCACTCCGCACATGATTGCAGTGAAGGTGGTTTATTTGTAACATTATGTGAAGCCGGCTTCAATCGTGAACTGGGCTTTTCAGTACAAACCAAATCAGGCATTCGCAAAGATGCTTTCTTGTACGGTGAAGCACAGAGCAGGGTGGTGGTAACAGTTCCCGTTACTAAAACAAAAGAGTTTGAAGCTGCCATGGGCGACTTCCCTTGTGAAAAAATTGGCGTGGTATCCAGCGGCGAAGTGATCGTGGACGGAGATTTCTGGGGCACCATCGACTGGTGGAAAGACGAATATGATAATGCGATCGAAAATTATTTATCCAAAGAAGAAGCAGGAGCTGCTCTGAGTTCCATATAAATTAACCGTGGAAAAGAATGCAACCATACTCCTGACAGGAGCAGCAGGTTTTATCGGCAGTTATATGCTCGGTTACCTGAATAAGAAAGGATTTGCCAATATCATCATCGTAGATGACTTCAGCGAAGAAGACAAATGGTTCAACTTCGACAGCAAATCATTTACGGCCAAAGTGGAACGGGAAGAACTGTTCAGCTGGTTGCAATCAACCGGTCAGCATATCGATGCAGTATATCACCTGGGTGCAAGAACAGATACCACCGAGTTTGATTATTCCATTCATGAAAGACTGAATGTGCAGTATTCAAAAGATATCTGGAACTACTGCGTTGCCAATACGATCCCGTTGATCTATGCTTCTTCAGCGGCTACCTATGGCAACGGTGAACTGGGATATAAAGATGATCATGCAATTGTCAACCAGTTGCAGCCGCTTAATCCTTATGGCATTTCCAAAAATGAATTTGATAAATGGGCATTGCAGCAGGATAAGCAACCACCTTTCTGGGCGGGTGTGAAATTCTTCAATGTGTATGGGCCCAACGAATACCACAAAGGAAGAATGGCCAGTGTGATCTTTCATGCGTATAATCAAATAAAGAAAACGGGGAAAGTAAAATTGTTCCGTTCGCACAAACCGGAATTCAAAGACGGGGAACAGCTCCGTGATTTTATTTATGTTGAAGATGTGGCCGCCGTTTGTTACTGGCTGATGGAAAATAAACCAACACCCGGTTTATACAATGTGGGAACCGGAAAAGCAAGAACCTTTAACGACCAGGTTACCGCCATCTTCACCAGTCTTGGATTAGCCCCGCAAATAGAATACATCGATACACCGGAAGATATCCGGGATAAGTATCAATACTTCACGGAAGCGGATATGAGTAAACTGCAGGCTGCCGGTTATAACCAGCCTTTCTTTTCATTAGAAGCCGGTGTGAAAGATTATGTAACGAACTACCTGCAGCGAAAAGCTTACTTCTAAAACAAAAGGAGCATCCCGGTTTCCCCGGATACTCCCTGTTCTGTATTCGCAACAACAATGAAAAAGATTATTTCTTCGGTGTCACCACGGCATCAATAACATGCGTCACGCCATTGCTGGAGATCACATCAGGAATCGTCACCGTAGCACCATCGATCATTACTTTACCATCTTTAATGGATACGGTCAGTTCAGCACCCTGCACGGTTTTGATCTTCTGCCCGTCTTTCAGGTCAGCGGCTTTGAAAGCACCTGCCACCACATGGTAGGTAAGTATGCTGGTGAGGTCGCCTTTCATTTCCGGCTTCAGGAGGTTATCAACAGTGCCTGCAGGTAATTTCGCAAATGCCTCGTTCGTTGGAGCAAATACAGTAAAGGGACCAGCGCCTTTTAATGTTTCCACCAAACCGGCTGCTTTTACAGCGGCTACCAGCGTGGTATGGTCTGCGGAAGCAGCAGCATTATCCACGATATCTTTAGAAGGCACCATATTGGCACCACCCACTATTACACCGGCTTCTTCCATCGGTTTGGCTTCAGTGGTTGCAGTAGTAGTGTCAGCCATTTTTTCTTCTTCCTTGGCTTCATTATTACAGGCGGTAAATACAAATGCAGAGAGGCAGGTTGCTGCCACTACAGAAAAAAATCTTTTTTGCATGATCATTTTTTTTGGTTTAATAGATGTAGAACAACAGGTACGGGGAACAAGTGTTCGCAGATTGCGGAATAAAAAAATTATTTCTTTTTTTGTTCATGCAGCAGGGCATTAAGCGGCTCAATGATTCAACAAGGAAGGTTGAACGCCAAAATGTATCTTTACAAAAAATGATATATGAGTAAGAAGATCGCCATTATCGGCGGGGGCAACCTGGGAGCATCGATTGCAGACGGACTGATCATGAGTGAATTCAGCCGGCCGGTGGAATTGTCTGTCACCCGCCGCAATTTAGCTGCACTCAGCCGTTTTGCAGAAAGAGGCTGCAGTGTGCACAGTGATAATAAAAAGGCGGTGAAAGACAGTGAAGTGATCATCCTGGCCGTGAAGCCGTATAACTATGCAGATATTATTAAAGAGATCAAACCGGTACTGGACCCGAAGAAACATATCGTGGTATCGGTGATCACCGGTGCCTGGATCGAACAATTACAAAAGGCGATCGGCAAACCGGTGCCGGTGATCAGGGCGATGCCGAATACAGCTATCGCAATCCAGCAAAGCATGACCTGCCTGGCGCATGCAGGAGCAACAGCGAAGCAACTGGATTATATCGTGCAGTTATTTGACCAGCTTGGCCGCACCGTGATGATTGATGAGAAGCTGATGGATGCGGCTACGGTATTAGGCGCCTGTGGCACCGCCTATGCCATGCGGTATATCCGGGCCAATATACAGGGCGGTATTGAAATTGGTTTTGATGCCGCCACAGCCACACTGATCGCATCCCAAACAGTGAAGGGCGCAGCACAATTATTATTAGACAAAGGTTCTCATCCGGAACATGAAATTGATAAAGTTACCACGCCTAAAGGATGTACCATTGCAGGACTGAATGAAATGGAACACCAGGGATTCAGCTCCTCGCTGATACGGGGATTGGTGGCGAGTTATAATAAGATAGCAAAGGATTAAGTTGTACTAAAAGATCCGGTTTTGCATCATCGCATACGAATAAGGCAGTGTGTAAACGCTGCCTTAACTATTTTCATACCCGCTTTTAATGGTAACGGTGAGTAGTTTAAAACGGTCCACCGCTGAAATGATATAGTTCTGGTGGGCCGGGATGATAATACTCTGGAAAGCCACAATGGTATTGACCGTTTTATTAAGAGTGATGGCAGCCCTGCCTTCGAGCAGCATCACGAAGGTATCAAAAGGATATACCTTACTGATCAGTTCCTTGCCTGAATCGTAAGAGGCCAGGGCAATAATGCCGGTTAATTTTTTCAGGATGGTTTTGCTGACGATGGAATCCGGTACATATTCAATGATATCATCAATATTGTACACAATTCCTTTCTCGATTCCTTTATTTTCCATGGCTTATTATTTTCATAGAGATTTGAAAGCACAAAGTTGATTTTTTAACCCCGGGAAGGAATTATACGATTATCTCCAATCTTTATATAATTCACAGGTTTTGAGAATAACGAGGTGGCAGCAAAAAGCCGCATGAAAGAGTCCATAGACAATAGACCATAGTCCATCGACGTGGATTACGGGGGAGGTTATACTACAGTTGCGAAGCTGAAAGTTTTGGAGAGCTGAGAAATATATCGTTTTAAACGAACGAAAAACAGCATAGAAAATTATATAAGCTTCATCATAACATTCAACTCAAAGCCCTGTCCGGGTGAAGAATGGATCGAAACTTCCCCGTTAAAAAGAGAAGCCCTTGCTTTGATATTCATAAGCCCGATGCCTGCTGTTTTTTTTGACATGTCAAAGCCTGCCCCGTTATCTTTTATTATCAGTATTAAGTTCTCATTATCCTGGACAATTGTCAGCAATACCAGGGAGGCTTTTGAGTATTTAAGAATATTATTGAACTGCTCCTGGATAATGCGATAGACAGTAAGCCGGAGTTTTTCAGATAGCTTCTCCTCATCCAGCCCTGTGGTTTCCATTGTAATCTTTATTCCGCTGGCACCCGTTGTGTTGGAGATAAGGTTTTCGATGGCCTCCTTCAGGGTGGTTTTCTCCAGGAACGGGGCAATCATCGAATGCGACAAATTTCTGATCTCAGTGATCGCAGACCAAATCATCTGGTTTGTTTGTTGCAGGTATGAATAGCCTGATTCAGAAATGTCATTTTTTTTGACCATAGAAAGAAACAGGCGGCTGCTGACTAATATTTGCTGGATATTATCATGCAATTCACGGCCGATTTCCTGGCGTTCGTTTTCTTCAGCCGTTATAACAGCATTGGTGATCTCCAATTGCTTTTCCAGTCGCTCTCTCTCAAGCTGGTTTTCTAAAAGTTTTCTTTCCGTGATATCTGTACAGGCAAGCACAAGGCCAAATATATCTTTATCAACATTGGGAATGGGGAAAAGTCTTATATCATACCATAAGGAGGATTTATTGTCAAGATCATACCTGGTTTCAAACGTTATTTGTTCTCCTTTGACAGCTCTCTGCACCCTGTCTGCAAAAAGGATTTTCCTGTCTGCTGTAAGAAAATCATGCATATTGTCTCCTGCTTTCAGGTTCCAGTAAAATACCTTTCTGACATAATCGGCTGCCCGGTGGTTAAAAAGAAGTATTGACAAGTCGGGTTCAAGTAACAGGTAAGCCGTATCTGTAGAGTCAAATATTGTACGGAGATTGGCTTCGGTTCTTAGCAGTGTATCCTGGGTGATTTTGTGCTGTTCTATCTCTTGTATCAATTTTGCATTGATAACTGTAAGTTCTTTTGTACGTTCTGCTACTTTATCTTCCAGTTTTTTTTTATCCAGGGCCAGTTGTGATTTTGTTTGTTTAATGGCCGGTACTTCCACAATTTCCCAATGGCCTTTTCTTTTTGTTACAGCTATCTCGTGTACCTGCGATACATCAAATACTGCCTGCGCATCACATTTGTCAAGCGGGTAGGTGCAAAGAACGATCATCCGCTGATCTTTGAGACTGTTATTCAGGTTTCGCTCATAGTCAATGAAATTCTTCCAAACGTCCCGGTCTAACCAGGACTCGTTACCACTTACACGCATGCCGTCAAATCCATTATGCAACGATTTTCCAAGTTTTTCATACCAGCCATTGATAACAATGTCCGGTACAAATGTATTATCCTTCAAATACCAGTCAGCATGGGAAAGTATTACGATCTGTTCCCTTTTTTCATAGGTATCAAAATCAGCAATTTCCTTTCGCAATGCTTGGGTAGCGATTGACACAGTGACAGGATCTGAGGTTATCCAGAGACAAAATTCATTATTGATTAACCCGGCCTTGAAATAAGGAACGAGTATTTGCAGCAGGTCTTCTTTCGATTCAAAAAAATTACAAAAATGAGAGCCCCAGGGCAGTTCTCCAATAACTTCTATTCCGGAATTTCTAAGTCCGGTGGAAGAACCCTGGCCAGGTGAATCGTTGGGCATAGAAGAACATTTACTTAAATCTACTCTTTCTTTACCGGCAAGTCAGTTTTAATTTGCTTTGCCGGGACCAATTTACCCTGTGAAGCAGGAACCGTTGAATCGGTTCTGGTGCCCGTTTGTATTTAACAGCCCACGGTTTAAACCGAGTGCTATTTTGTGCAGGAATATTACCGGATTGGTTTTAACCAATTATGGAGTTATTCGCTAAAGGCGATATAATATAGCTGCGAAACTAAAAGTTTCGCAGAGCTGGGATTACAAAAAAATACTTTCAAATGCAGCCTTGAATTCATTTTCAATCGTGAAAGTCTTGTCGGGTATTGTATCGAAAACTGCTGTGTGCTCCGTAATTAAACTTAGTCCGATAGTATCTTCAAAGATCTGAATAACATAAAACTTTGAGTCAATCCAAATGTCTATCATCAAAGCACCTGAAGGGAATGAATGAATGTCGTGTCTTGCGTTTGCCTTTTTTAATCTGTCAACGATATATGGAACTAAGTCTTTCAACTCTATAAATAATTATGGGATACTAATTTTACGCCGTTGTTGATGTTTTTCACCAACTACATGAACTATCAGGTTATTTCAAAATTAAAGTGAAGCAAAGCTGAAAGCAAATGTACTACAACAGTGCGGTTGGTGAGAAGTATCAACCGCACTGTTCGGCGTGTTGCCTGCTGGAAGACCAACAACGGCTGAACCCTGAAGAGTGCGACGCAACAGGCGATGATAGTAGTACAACAGCTGGTTACAATATTTTACTTGTACTGCACCCCATCCTTCATCACAAACACTACTTTACCAAATACCCTTGCATCTTTTAAGGGATCGCCATCTACGGCCACGATATCGGCGAGTTTGCCGGCTTCGATGCTGCCGAGTTTATCTTTTTCGCCGAGCAGGTCGGCCGCACTGATGGTGGCTGATTTAATGGCATCCATGGGTTTCATACCGGCTTCGATCATATACACAAACTCCAGCCAGTTCAAACCATGTTTGTACACCCCGGCATCGGTACCGAAGGCAATCTTTACCCCGGCCTTATAGGCTTTGGCAAATGTGCTTTGTATCTGCGGGCCGATCTCCAGGGCTTTGGGTACCACCACGGGTGGATAGTAGCCGGGGATCTTTGCCGAATCACCCACGGCTTTGCCGGCGGTGATGGTGGGCACATACCAGGTACCGTATTGTTTGAAGAGAGCAATGGCTTCATCATCCATAAAGGTTCCATGCTCAATAGAATTGACACCGGCTTTGACCGCTCTTTTCATGCCTTCGGCACCATGGGCATGCACGGCTACTTTGAATCCATAGTCTTTGGCTGTTTTTACAATGGCTTCCAGTTCATCTTCAAAGAACTGGGGATTCTTTCCGCTTTTGGCCACACTGAGCACACCACCGGTAGCCGTGATCTTGATAAGATCGGAACCATCTTTATACCGCTGGCGAACAGCTTTGCGGCATTCATCGGGTCCGTTGGCTACGCCGTCTTTGGGACCGGGATCACCCTGGATATCTTTTTTATAGCCATTGGTGGGGTCGGCATGTCCGCCGGTGGTGGCAATGGATTTACCCGCCGTGAAAATGCGGGGGCCTTTGATGAGTCCTTTATTAATAGCATTGCGCAGGGAAATATTAACACCGCTTCCGCCCAGGTCCCTGACCGTGGTGAAACCGATCATCAGCGTGGTGTCGGCAAACTTTACGGATTGAAACGCATAATCGGCCGGGTTGAGCGTATAGGTTTCGATATAGCGGTTGGGATTGGTTTCAAATTCCAGGTGCACATGCATATCGATCCAGCCCGGGGTAACGGTTTTTGTTTTCAGATCAATGGACCTGTCATTTACTCCGGGTTTCGAAAAACCGTTTTCCACAGCGATGATCTTGTTTTTTTCGACCACGATGGTCATGTTCTTTTTGGGCTCATCAGCAAGGCCATCAATAAGAGAGCCGCACCAGATATAGGTTTTCTGCGAAAAAAGATTGAGGGTGATCAAGAGACTGAGTAACAGGGTGATGGTTGATTTCATGCGTGGTTGATTTTCCTGACTAAAATACCTGCTTTTTTCCACATGTATCAAGATGGATTTTTGAGGCAAGCAAAATTCAATTAGCTTTGCATGACCTCCCGGATATTTCTCATTTCACTTCCGCTTGGTCAGGATGGGCGAGGCTAAAAATCAGATCATTTTATTGTTTTTAATTGCTGCTGAATTTTTGTGCAACAGGTCTTTTTTATTGTATGAAAATTCAACGGTAACGATTTTGAAATTAATAACCATAGATAATGGCTAAGTATATATTTGTTACAGGTGGTGTTACTTCCTCATTGGGTAAAGGCATTATTGCCGCTTCACTGGCCAAGCTGATGCAGGCAAGAGGGCTGCGGGTAACGATCCAGAAATTTGACCCGTATATCAACGTGGACCCCGGAACACTGAACCCCTATGAACATGGTGAATGTTTTGTAACAGATGATGGTGCTGAAACCGACCTGGACCTTGGACACTATGAACGTTTTTTAAATATACCTACCTCACAAGCGAATAACGTAACCACCGGAAGAATTTACCAGACGGTGATCAATAAAGAAAGAGAAGGGGCTTACCTCGGCAAAACCGTGCAGGTGGTGCCGCATATTACCGATGAGATCAAACGGAGAATGCTGCAACTGGGACTGGGTGGCCAGTATGATGTGGTGATCACGGAAATTGGCGGAACAGTGGGTGATATTGAAAGTTTGCCCTTCGTGGAAGCGGTCCGCCAGTTGCAATGGGAATTGCCGGAAGAAGATACACTGGTGGTACACCTCACACTGATCCCTTACCTGAAAGCCGCCAAAGAATTAAAAACAAAACCAACCCAGCACAGTGTTCGTATGCTGAGCCAGGAAGGTGTGCATCCGGATATATTGGTTTGCCGTACGGAAAAACCATTGACACCTGAACTGCGCCGCAAGATCGCTTTGTTCTGTAATGTGAAGATGGAAGCAGTGATTGAAGCAGCGGATGCGCCTACTATTTATGAAGTGCCGGTGCTGATGATGCGGGAGAAGCTGGATATTATTGCCATGAAGAAACTGAACCTGACTGGTTTTAATGAACCCGAATTGTCAAAGTGGAAAGAGTTTTTGGATAAACTGAAATATCCCAAGAGCAAAGTGGCGATCGGGCTGATCGGGAAGTATATTGAACTGCAGGATGCGTATAAATCCATCCTGGAATCATTTGTACATGCAGGAGCGATGAATGAATGCCAGGTACAGATCATCAATGTGCACAGTGAATTCATCACAGAGGATAATGTATCGGAAAAGCTGGCCGGCCTGGATGGCTTGTTAGTGGCACCGGGCTTCGGACACCGGGGTGTGGAAGGAAAGATCGTGGCGGTGAAATATGCACGGGATAATAAATTGCCCTTCTTCGGTATTTGCCTGGGTATGCAGATGGCAGTGATCGAATTTGCCCGGAATGTACTGGGATTAAAAGAAGCCCATTCCACCGAAATGAACCCGGATACAGCAGAACCGGTGATTGACCTGATGGAAGAACAAAAGAAGATCACAGCCAAAGGAGGAACGATGCGACTCGGTGCTTATCCCTGCGACCTGAAAGAAGGTTCGCTGGCGATGCGTATCTACGGAACTCCTTCAATCAGTGAAAGACACCGCCACCGCTGGGAGTTCAACAATAAATACCTGGAACAGTTTGAAAACGCCGGTATGATAGCCAGTGGTAAGAACCCCGGTACCGGGCTGGTGGAGATCGTGGAGTTAAAAGATCATCCTTTCTTTATAGGTGTGCAATACCACCCCGAACTGAAAAGTACGGTGGAAGCCCCGCAACCCATCTTTGTCCATTTTATAAAAGCGGCCAAAGAATATGCAGAAAAGAAGTCGGAAGTGAAAAATCCGTTGCTACAGAGTGAAATGATCTGATGATTGCGGTCAACCGGGCTCTTCAAAGAGGTCGGTAAACGGCTGGTTTCATGGGCCAGAAACAAGTGACCAGCAACCAGAAACCCGTTATCTTTGCCGTCTTTAAATTTTTACTCAGCATGAAGTTTGATCGTAATACCGTCATCGGTTTTGTAGTGTTGGCGGCGCTTTTCTTTGGCTATTTTTATTACAATAACCAGGAACAGGCTTCTTTCCAGAAGCAGAAAGCCGAAGAACAGCGTATCAAGGATTCCATCGATGCGGCCAAAGCTCCCAAGATCGACCCTATCGCCAAACAAGCAGATTCTTTAAAAAATGATTCTATTACCAGCCAGATCAAAGCCGGAGGTTTTCCTGTTGCTAAATCGGCTGCTGAGCAACTGGTCTATGCAGAGAATGAAGTTTTCAAAGTGGCATTTACCACGCATGGCGGTCAGCCGAAATGGGTGGAGCTGAAAAATTATAAGAACCAGGACAGTGGCCTGGTAAAACTGGCCGGAACTGATTTTGATAAGATCAGTTACACCGTTAACACCGGTGACAAGACCACGGATGAAACGGCAAATCTTTTATTTAGTAAGATCGATTCAGTTAAAAATGCTGATGGCAGCACCACTTATTCTTTAAGCACACAATCCAACGACAGCGCCGCTGCGGCTACCATCACCCACCAGTTCACCGTGAAGAAGAACGATTACATGATCGATTTTTCCGTGAAGATGAAAGGGGCTGATAAATTATTAACAGGCGGCACGATGAATCTTTCCTGGCAGTATACCGCCGCACAGCAGGAATCATCTGTGTCGTATGAAAGAGAGAATACACAGGTAGGCTATGTGCTGGATGATGAATTTGATTATCACACCATCGCCAAAACAAACGATAAGGTATTTGATGATAAAGTGAAATGGGTGGGAGTGCGGCAGCGTTTCTTCTTTACCATCCTGGTGGCAAAAAACAATTTTTCTTCAGGAAAGATAGAATGGAACATTCCATCTTCTACGGATACGAATATCATTGTGCAATCAACCACGAATTTGAAAGTGCCTGTTCCGGTACAAAGTGAAGCCGGGGCAGATTTCAGTATTTATTATGGTCCTTCCGACTATCACGGGCTGAAGAAATATGATCTGCAGTTTGAACGACTGGTTAACCTGGGACAGGGCATCTATTCGTTTGTGCGTCCGCTGAACAAATATTTCATGCTCCCGATCTTTGATTTTATACGGGGCTTTGTCAGCAATTATGGAATTGTAATTGCCCTGCTTACCTTATTGATCCGGTTACTCATTTCTCCGTTAACATATTCCAGTTATCTGAGTGGCGCCAAGATGAAAGCCTTGCGTCCGGAGATTGCCAAGCTGAAAGAGAAATTCGGTGATGATCAGCAACAGATCAGCGTGGAGCAGATGAAACTCTTCCGGGAAGCCGGGGTTAATCCGCTGGGTGGTTGTATTCCTGCTTTATTACAGATACCGATCTTCTTTGCCTTGTTTAGTTTCTTTAACTCGGAAGTAGGGCTTCGGGGAGCGGAGTTCTTATGGTCCAGCGACCTGTCTGCTCCGGATATGGTGATCCAGTTTGGTGACATACCGGTGATCAGCTTCTTGTTCGGTAATCACATCAGTATGTTTAACGTAACAGCTGTTATTACCAGTTTCCTGATCTCTGTTTACAGCATGAGCATGACACCGGATCAAAGCAACCCGGTGATGAAGTATTTGCCATATATCTTCCCGATCTTCCTGTTGTTTTTCTTCAACAGGCTGCCTTCTGGACTGACCTGGTATTATACCGTATCTAACCTGATCACTCTCTTACTCCAGTTTGTGATCCAAAATTATATTATTGACCATGATAAGATCCTGGCCAAGATTGAAGCCAACAGGAAAAAGCCGAAAACCAAATCGAAATGGCAGGAACGGATGGAACAAATGCAGGAGCAGCAGAAACAGATGAAAGAGATGCAGAAAAAGAATAAAAGATAAACTTAGTTAAAGTACTCATAAGAAGATCCGGGTTTGGCCAGCAGCCGCCCGGATTTTTTCATTACGCAACTTATTGTCTAATTTGGCACGTCTTTTTGTTATACTAACCAGATACAACTTACCATGAAAAAAATAACGGCTATATCCTTAATGATGGTTGCAGTAATGCTCTCTTCTGTGCTGTATGCGCAAAAGCGGTTAACGGAGGCCACTATCTCTTATGACATTGTTATTAATACCAATAATGCACAACCCCAGGCGGCCGACCTGCTGGATGGAGCCACCAGTGTGATATACCTGAAAGGAAATTCGAGCCGTTCAGAAATGATCAGTTCACTGGGTACCCAGTCAACCATTATTGACGGTAAGACCGGCAATGTAACAGTGCTGAAGGATTATGGCGAACAGAAATACATGATCAATATGACCGCTGCCAACTGGAAAGAGTCCAATAAAAAATATGAAGGCATTGTGTTTACCTACGTGGAAGAGTATAAAACAATAGCCGGGTATAATTGCCAGAAAGCGATTGGTAAACTGGCCGACAGTACCAGCTTTACGGTGTATTTCACCAAAGAACTTGTTCCGGTGAATAAGGATTTTCAATACCTGAATAAGAACCTGCCGGGACTGGCCATGCAATATGAAGCGGCGATGGGTAAATTGATGGTAACTTATACGGTTTCCAATATCAGTTTTAACCCGGTGGCACAAATAAAATTCGACCTTCCTAAATCAGGTTACAGGGTGATGACCTATGCGGAAAGCAGGGGAAATTAATTATGGCGAAATTGCCTGTTGCTGATGTCAACCTTAACGTTGGGCAGCAATACTTTCTTCTTAAGAGGAACAATATAAGTAGTGTTCCCTTTCTGGTAAGTAAGAACCGTATTCAGGCTTACAAAGCTTTGCGCCTGGGTATTGATCACCTGGCTGCCCCTGAAATTATAACCGGACCTGAGTGAGAAAGAAGTAGTCTTAGCTTTATTGGTCAGCAGGGATTGTCCGGGCTTGTTCTTTTTGATCCTGCCGTCTCCCAATGTTGCAAAAGCAGCAAAAGTGGTGAGGCTGATCAAAACAATGACCGCCAGCGTTCTTCCGGGGAAATTAAATGATATGTACTTCTTGTTTTCCAATGCGGGACAAAGATAACTTCAAAAAAAGGAATTTAACAAACCGTTTATCCAGAACTTTAATAGATGTTTAACGCTGCAAATGCTGATTTGTTACGCCGGAAGGGAATTATTTTTGCCTGATTTTACACAGCTGGGGAAAACTACCCGGTCTGATTTTCAGGTATTTTGAATTAACTTGTTGTAAATAAATATTTCAGGGGGCAAAGGGATTTTGCTATCTGACTGGCTCTTTAAAAGTTTTAGCTCATTAAAAGTCCGGAATTCATGAAAGAAAATCAACACCGGGAGAACCGGGAAGAGATCCGAGAACTGCTCAAACGATACGAAAATCTCAAAAATGGCCGCCAGCACTCATTTATCGAAGAAGATGCATTTGAAAAAATAATCGACTATTTCCAGGAAAACGAAGACCTGACCAGGGCTTCTGAAGCAGCAGATTTTGCGATGGAGCAATATCCTTATTCCTCCATTTTGCTGATCAAGAAAGCGGATATACTTGTCGCTTCCCGGAATTATAAAAAAGCCCTGCTGATACTGGAGCAGGCCGAACTGCTGGACAGCGGCGATATCAATCTTTATATACTCAAAACAGATATATTTCTTGCACTCGATCAGCAGGAAAAAGCGGTGGTATTACTGCAGGAGGCACTGACGCTGTTTGAAGGAGAAGAAAGACTGGAATTGTTATTTGAACTGGCCGATGTGTATGATGATTATGAAGAGTTCGATAAAGTATTTGATTGCCTGAAACTCATCCTCGAGGATGATCCTACCAATGAAGAGGCATTATATAAAATATGTTTCTGGACAGATTTTACCGGCCGCAATGAAGAGAGCATACGGCTGCACCAGCAGATCATTGATGAATATCCCTATAGTGAACTGGCCTGGTTCAACCTGGCGGCCTCATACCAGGGATTAAAACTCTATGAAAAAGCAATTGATGCCTACCAGTATGCGATCACCATCGATGAAAAATTTGATTATGCTTACCGGAATATGGGCGATGCTTATATCCGGCTCAGGAAATATAAAGAGGCTATTGAGGCATTGGAAAAGGTGAATGAACTGGCCAAGCCCGAAGATGTGATTTTTGAAGCTCTCGGCCATTGTTATGACAGGCTGAAGAATTTTGCACAGGCCCGGTTCTATTACCGCAAGGCTTCACATATGCGGCAGGACGACAGCAAGCTTTTTTATAAGATCGCCTGCACCTATTTTAACGAGGGACAATGGGAGAGTTGTTGCAAACAATTAGACCAGGCAATGAAGATACACCGCCTGCAGTCGGAGTATAATTTATTAATGGGGGAAAGTAAACTGAAACTGGAGCAGTATAAAGATGCTGTGCAATATTTTTCCAATGTGGTCAGGATAAAACCTAAAAATGCCGCCGGCTGGGAAGCACTGATCCGTTGCCTGCATACAGCTGGTTATTTTGAAGAAGGACTTGAACAGGTGCAGGTGGCAGCAGAAGTAACCGGGAACAAGCCCATTTTTATTTTCTATAAGTCTGCATTGCTCATGGCCATGGGTAAAACAAAGGAGGCTTTATTACAACTGGAAAAAGGGATGGAGAAATCTCCAAAACTGCTGAAAAAATTCATAGAGCTCAATCCTGCTGTTTTACAGAACCAGTCAGTAGTTGATATCCTGGCCCGGTTCAAGCGAAAAAGATCGATCTGAACAGGTAACTGCATGGAGTGCTTGTGTCAGCAGTACTCTGCTGAATCTTCCCTATTTTTGCCCGCCGGTTGATAAAACCGGCTCTCCATTTTGAACATCAAATATGTACATGTATGAATTTTAATCTGTCGCAGATTCCTGATCGTATTGCAAAGCCCCGTTTATCAGGATTGACCATGGTTATGGACAAAGGACTGAGTGTTAATGAAGCAAAGAATTTTATGAGTGTGTCGCATCCCCATGTGGATATTGTAAAGCTCGGATTTGGAACTTCATTTGTAACTCCTAACCTGGCAGAGAAACTCGAAGTATATCGTTCCTATAATATCCCGATCTATTTCGGTGGAACATTGTTTGAAGCCTTTTTGATCCGTAACCAGTTTGATGATTATGTATCGGTGTGTAAAGAGTATGGTATCAGTTATATGGAAGTGAGTGATGGGTCCATTACAATACCTCATGCTGAAAAATGCGGCTATATTGAAAAATTAACGAAATACGGAACGGTATTGAGCGAAGTAGGTAGTAAAGATGCTGCACATATCATTCCTCCTTATAAATGGATTGAACTGATGCGGGCCGAACTGGAAGCCGGCTCCACCTATGTTATTGCAGAAGCCAGGGAAGCCGGTAATGTGGGTATATATCGTGGCAGTGGTGAAGTAAGAGAAGGGCTGGTGCAGGAGATATTGACACAGATACCCGGTGAAAAGATCATCTGGGAAGCACCGCAGAAAGCACAGCAATTATATTTCATTGAATTATTAGGTTGCAATGCCAACCTCGGCAACATTGCACCCACCGAAGTCATTCCGCTGGAAGCGATGCGTATCGGTTTGCGGGGAGATACCTTCAGTTTATACCTTGATAAAAAAGAAAATGCCTGATGCGTCGCTACGGACTGATCGGTTATCCTTTGGCTCAATCTTTCTCTAAGAAATATTTTGATGAGAAGTTTGAAAAAGAAGGGTTGACAGATTGCCGCTTTGACAACTTTCCTATTGCCTCCATTGATGAATTGTTACCGGAAGTGCTGAATGCATACCCGGATCTTTGCGGACTGGCTGTTACGATACCGTATAAGCAACAGGTATTACCCTTTCTTCATTCCACGGCAAATATTCCCGAAGGGCTGACAGCCTGCAACTGCATTAAGATTATCAGCGGGAAATTACACGGTTATAACACGGATTATATCGGCTTTGAAAAAAGTTTTACGCCTTTCCTGCAACCGCATCATACAAGAGCACTGGTCCTGGGTAATGGCGGTGCTACTGCTGCCGTGATCTATGTGTTGAAAAAACTGAATATCGGGTACGATATTGTCAGCCGCCGCATCCATGATCAGTCAACACTAACTTATAGTGATATTGATAAAAAGGTAATGGAGGAGCATACGATTATCATCAATACGACTCCCCTGGGAATGTTTCCTGCTAATGATAGTTGCCCGGCTATCCCTTATGAGTTCATTACCGAAAGACATTTTTTGTATGACCTGGTGTATAATCCGGCAAAAACATTATTTCTTCAACAAGGAGAGAAGCGGGGAGCCACTATTAAGAGCGGTGCAGATATGCTGATACTACAGGCAGAAGAGAACTGGCGGATATGGAACCACTGAAATTAAGGGCTTAGTTTCTTCTTAGCTTCTTCCGGAACTACTGCAATTTTCTTCCTCCCATAATCATAGCAGATCATTCCTGTTTTAGCAATTGCTACAGTTGTTTTTTTACCGGCTGTTTCTTTCTCCAGTAAATAATATAATTCAAAACCCACTTTGGAGAATGCCGCAGCAGTTACTGATGCGATCACCGTGTCTCCGTAGAATAATTCGCTTTTGAATTCGATGCCCACATCACTCATGATCATACCCGCGCCGGCAAACTCCATTTCTGAATAACCATAATGTGCCAGGAACTGCATTCTTGCTTCATGAATGATAGATAAGACAGCGTCATTCCCCACATGGCTGCCGTAATTAAGGTCAGTTATGCGGATAGGTATATTTGTTGAAAAACTGAATGTGGCAGGCAGGTCGATCTTTATGCGGGCCATGAATCGGTTGTTTGACTAAAATTAGGGAAACAGTTCTGAATGAAGTGGTCAGAGATTGGACTCTTTGAGTGTCTGCAACAAACTAAGTATATCCATGAAGTTGCCGGGGGATGGAGCAACCGGTGAATCTGCGATCTTCTTCTTCCATTGGTTCAGCTGGGTTTTGCAATTCTCATCCTGTTCTTCGCCGGACACGCAGCAGATAAGGCCACTCAGTTTTTTAGATACTCTTACAATATGCCCGTCAGCGGTCATTAGTAAAGAATAGCGGCTGGCCATATCAATGGCAGCGTTTGTCGCTGCATAGGCAGGCACAGCTACATCTGTACATTCGAGCCGCTGAAAAATGGCCTCTGGCAATATCAAATCCGCATCCGTATTCACTGTGGAAACTTCCTCCATGAAAAGATCCTGGTTGATCTTTCTCATCTTTTGCCTGTCTGACATATCAAGACTGGCAAAAGTGCCCTTACTTTCTTCTAATGCTGCTGCATCTATGGCATCCTGGGATTGAACAACTTCTTCTGCAAGCTGGTCCGTAGTAATTGCGGTATCATTATTCAGCGGGCTGTCCGAATTTTGCTTTCCGGGTATTTCTGTTGTACCGGCAAGGCCGTTGTTTTCTTTTTTGTTGTTCAGCAATTTGACAGCACCAAAGGCAACAAAACCAACGAATACAGCTGCTGCAGCATAACGTAGCACCGGAAATATTCTCCGTTGTTCTTTAGCAGGAGTTTCTTCTCCGGTATGGAGTGATTGGCTGATCTTTTCCCATGCTGTTGCAGGGGGAGCTATTTCCATATTAGCCAAAGTAGCCGGGTACTGGTTACTTAATTCCAGTTCTTCAAGACTAGCTGCAATAGAAGCCCAGGCCGAAGCCGGGGGATTAGCAACTGCATTCTGTAAGGTGGCCGTAAACTTATCAGACAAATGCGATTCATCCAGGGCAAGGGCTATTTTTTCCCAGGCAGAAGCCGGTGGCTCTGCTGTGTGATTGTATAGTTTATGTGAGAATGAATCGTTCATGACTTTACTCTTGCTTCACGTTGTTCATCTAAAAATGTTCTGACCATTTCCTGTAAAATCACTTTGGCTCTCGACAATTGTGATTTACTGGTTCCTTCACTGATGCCAAGCATATCACCGATCTCTTTGTGGGTATAGCCTTCCACCACGTACATATTAAAGACCGTCCGGTAGCCCGGCGATAATTCCTGTATCAATGCCAGGATATCTTTCTCCGCCAAACCATCCAGTGCAGAAAGCGATTTTCCTTCAATCGTATTCTCCTCTTTTTCCGTAACGGGTTGCAGATACCTTTTGCGGCGGAAATGTTCAATAGCGGTATTAACAAAGATCCGTCTCACCCAGCCTTCAAAAGAACCATCACCCCGGAAACTGTCCAGCTTTTTAAAGACCTTGATAAATCCTTCTTGTAGAATATCCTCAGCTTCTTCGGCATTGGAAGCATAACGGAGAGAAACAGCGTACATGCGGGGGGATAAACGGCGATACATTTCCTCCTGCATTCTTCTGTCGCCTTCCTTGCATCCATTAATTAGGTCGCTTTCGGTGATATTTTGGTTGCGTTGAGGTGTCAATTTGGGTGGTTTATTTACAAGATATTCAAAAATGCTACCAACTTTTCAGTTGCCTTCTTTCTGTGGCTGAACAGGTTCTTTTCTTCCATGGTCATTTCTGCAAAGGTTTTATCCGCACCGGCAGGAATAAACACCGGGTCATATCCAAAACCTTTGCCGCCCCTTCTTTCTTTTATAACGGTTCCTTCACAAATTCCTTCAAACAGGGTTTCTTTTCCATCAATAATTACGGACACGACTGTCCTGAAACGGGCACTGCGGTCTTCTTTATCGGCCAAATTAATCAAAAGCTTATCAATATTCTGGTCAAATGACCGGTCATCTCCCGCATACCGGGCACTTTTCACTCCTGGTTCACCATTGAGTGAAGCTACTTCCAAACCCGTGTCTTCACTGAAACAACTGGTGCCGGTCATCCGGTAAATGGTTTGCGACTTTTCAGAAGCATTTGCTTCCAGCGTATCGTGTGGTTCAGGAATATCGATATCAATACCGGCTTCCTGCAAGGTCAGCAATTTGAATTTGTCCCCGATCACGGCACGGATCTCTTCAACTTTATGCTGGTTATTGGTGGCAAAGATCAATTTCATAAATAGCGATCAGATATTAAAGAGCCTTCGTAAGGAAACCCAGAGCTTGCTTTTTTCTATTTTATCTTTTTCTATTTCATGGAGTGAAGGAGTATACAGAAAAGAACAATTCGCAAAAGGCTGTATCTGGTAAAAAGGGAAACTCATGGGTAAGCCAAAGCCTGCCGGTTCAATATCAAACAGCAAAGCGATTTTACTTTTATAAGTGCTGATCAGTTCTTTGTAAGAAGCAGGTTGTTGATTGATATTGACAATAGCAACATCTGCTAAACTGAGTTTACAGGCTGTCAGCATATTGGTCAGGAACTGCAAGTCCTGGTCAGGTAAATGAACCGCTTCACTGGTATTGACCACTACCAGTATATTTTTTGCATTATCTCCGAGTGATCTGAATGCACCTTGTTTTACCGGTTCGGGAAAAACTGCTTTTTCTGTAACAGGTATTTCTTTGGCAGTTATCTCTCCTGTATCAACCAGGGAGGAAGCATAAAGCGAAGCAATGGCTGATGCCGGTAAATGAATGTGGTTGATGTCCATAATCTGTCAGCAAATTTACGAATAGGTGTTAGTTTTTTTCGTTTCTTTGCATAGCCAAAAGTAAACTTTTATGATCGCAGCTATGGATATTTCAGTAACGAAAGCAGAAACCAGTAAACTAAAAGACCTGGACCTTGAAAATCTTCCCTTCGGCCGCTTTTTCAGCGATCATATGCTGGAAGCCGATTACGAGAATGGCGAGTGGAAGAATATTGAAATAAAACCCTACCAACCCTTGTTACTGAGTCCTTCATTGGCTGCATTGCATTATGGCCAGGCGATCTTCGAAGGTATCAAAGCCTACAAAGACAGGAATGGTAACCCGTTTATCTTCCGTCCGTATGATAATTTTCACCGCTTTAATATTTCTGCAGAACGTATGCAAATGCCGGCTGTTCCGGAAGAATTATTTATCGAAGGCATGCGCCAGCTGATCGCCTTGGACAAAAACTGGATACCCTCATCAGCAGATCATTCTTTGTATATCCGTCCTTTCATGTTCTCGTCTGATGAAGTGATCGGTGTGAAACCATCCGATACTTACAAATTCATGATCATTCTCAGCCCTACGGGTCCTTACTACAGTGCACCGATGCGTATCTATGTAGAAGAAAAATATGTTCGTGCTGCACCGGGTGGTGTAGGCTATGCAAAAGCAGCGGGCAATTATGGTGCTGCCATGCTGGCAACCGCAGAAGCAAAGAAGAAAGGATACGACCAGGTATTGTGGACTGATGTTTCCGAACATAAATATGTACAGGAATGCGGGACGATGAATGTTTTCTTTGTAATAGGCGATAAAGCAATTACACCCGGCCTTGAGCAAGGAACGATACTTGGTGGCGTAACAAGATTAAGTACCATTACCTTGTTACAGGAAATGGGGTTGACTGTTGAAGAAAGAGACCTGAGCATTGATGAAGTAATTGAAGCCTACAAAGCCGGTACACCTATCGAAGTATTTGGAACGGGTACTGCTGCCACCATCTCCCTGATCAAAGAGCTGCGGTATAAAGATTTTGTGATGGAATTTGATGTGGATGCTTGGAAGACGGCCCCGACAGTTAAAAAATGGATCACCGATATCCGGGAGGGAAGGAGAGAAGACAAATACAACTGGATGTGGAAAGTCTGATCAAAAAAAACTATTTTAGAGGGCCGTTGAAAAACGGCCCTTTTTTATTGCCTTATTCCTGCTCAGTATCCGTTGAAATTCACGGACGATTCATTGCCTGTTATTTTTGAGAACCAACAACTAACTACATGCGGTCAAGTGTATTCATACTGGCAGTTACTTTTTTTTTATTCAATGCTTTGCAGTCATCAGCACAATTTACTCCGGTTCCTGTAACGGGATTTAATCATGATGCAATTGCAGAAGGCACCCCGAATTCTTTAGCAACAACATCATTAGAGGTGGATGGTGCTTCTTCTAATAAAGTAATGTACACCAACGCATTCAGAACATTTGCAGGGATTGCCGGTGGTGGTTTGCCTGATAATGGGACCATTATCAATGGAGGTGATACGTACCAGCTGGCATCGTTTACCGGCAATAATGCACTGTATGTAAAGAGAAATGAAGCATTCAATCTTTTCGTTGCAACACCAGCCTCCTTTGCAAGGATCAGGATACTTGGTTTCACCACGGAAGGAGCCAGCTCATTGAACATCAGTTTATCTTTTACCGATGGAACAACAACACCGTATCTTACCAATTATTCTTTATCGGACTGGTTCAATGGTACAACAAATCTTGTCTTACAGGGATTCGGCCGTTGTGATCGCTCCGCCGGACCTGCTTATAATGCAGATGCATTTCCTTCTAACCCGAGGATGTATTATATCGAAGTGATCCTGACCTGTGCTGATCTGCAAAAGCAGTTGCAGTCTGTCAATTTTTCTAATGTCAGCACTTTCCCGAATAATGCACCGTTTCCGAATGCTGTATTATTAGCCGTTTCAGGCCTGGCCTATTCACAAACGGTTACACCCACGATAACACCCAGCGATTGTGCGGGACCTAATGGAAGCATCGCTTTGAACGTAACAGGAAGTTCTTCGCCTTATACGTATTCCTGGAATACGACCCCGGCACAAACATCTTCCACGGCAACGGGTTTGGCACCTGGTAATTATTCCTGTACGATCACAGATGCTAATGGATGCACCTCTCCGTATAATGGAGTTGTGCCATTAACAAACAATGCTTCTATAGTTGCTCTTGGGCCACCTATGGCAATCTGTTCAGGAAACCCTGCCGTATTAACAGCTAATGTATTAATTGGGAACCTGGCAAATTTTAGCTGGCAACCGGGTAACCTTACAGGGCAAACAGTAACTGTTTCTCCGGCAACGACCACAACATATACTGTCACTGGGACAAATGCACTTGGCTGTACCGCTTCATCACAGGTGGCAGTAGCAGTCAACCCACTTCCTGCGTTGCCTGCTGTAACTGTTACGCCGGTTTGTTCCGGGGCAACTGCTACCTTGCAAATTCAGTCTCCGCAGGCAGGATATACTTATAACTGGTATGATGCAGCAACAGCGGGAACATTATTATCAACCGGCACATCATTCACTACACCTGTATTAACAGCCAATACAACTTATCATGTGGAGGCGATCAATACCACAGGTTGTTTTAGTATGGGAAGAACTGCAGTTACTGTTGTTGTAAACAGTTTGCCTGCTGCACCAGCAGCCAGCAACATTTCAATCTGCCCGGCTACAAACGGCATTTTATCCGTCTTAAATCCACAGGCCGGCTTTACGTATAACTGGTACGATGCAGCAAACGGGGGGACATTACTCGCAACCGGAGTTTCTTATACCACTACAGCTATCGCAACGAACAGTGTTTATTATGTATCTACAGTGAGCAGCAGCGGGTGTACAAGCAACACCCGTACGGCAGTAGCGATAACTTTACTGCAACCAGTTGCACAACCGGTAGTAACCGTTGCCAATGTCAGTTTCACTGCTGTTACTTTTTCATGGACAGCCGTACCGGGCGCAGTGGGTTATGAAGTAACGACAAACGGTGGTGCCAGTTTTCAAACGCCAAGTTCTGGTGCAACAGGAACAACACATACTATTAATGGATTGAATGGTAATCAAACGATCATTATCCAGGTAAGGGCATTGGGGCCGCAGGTTTGTGAGAACAGCATTTTATCAGCACCTGTTCCTGCCACCACACTCAGCAGCAAAGAGATCTTTGTACCCAATGTTTTTACACCGAACGGGGATGGCCGCAATGATGTGTTGCTGGTCTATGGAAATTATATTGCTTCTATCCAATTGAGAATATTCAATCAATGGGGCCAACTCATATTTAGCTCCGATAATATCAGTACAGGTTGGAACGGGATGTATAAAGGACAGCAACAACCCATGGGTGTATACGCTTATACATTGAAAGCAGTACGACAGGACGGAACTATTGTTACTAAAAAAGGATCGATCAACTTAATCAGGTAAGCCGTGAGAAAAATAGTTATCACTTATTTATTGATCCAGTTTTTTGTTGCCGGCAATATATCGGCGCAGGTGGACCCGCATTTTTCACAATTCTATGCCTACCCGATGTGGCTCAATCCGGGCATGACTGGGGTGATGGATGGAGACTATCGTATTACCGGTATTTACAGGAGTCAGTGGAGTAATGTGATGACTCCTTTCACCACAGCAGGATTTTCAGCCGATGTGGCTACGGGCAAAAAGCTCAACCTTGGCGCCAACTTTATGAATCAAACAGCTGGTGATGCAGGTTATAAATACCTGAATGCCTATGCAACGATCGCTTATAGCGGACTTCGTTTCGGGCCGGATAATAACCAGCAGATCGTATTTGGTATACAGGCAGGTATGCTGAGCCGCCGCTTTGATCCCGCTAAATTCCAGTTTGGTGACCAGTGGAACCCGGTTACAGGATATAATCCCGGTGCAACAACAGCAGATCTTATTTCCAAAACTTCTTCGGCAGTGCTGGATGTTGGTGCAGGGGCGGCTTATTTCGACAGCCGGCCCGACCAAAAGGTCAATTTCTTTGGAGGGCTTTCCGCTTTCCACCTCACCAGGCCAGAGGACCCCTTTGTAAATGGTGCTGTCAAAAAGTTTCTGCCTGTTCGCTATGCTGTTCATGCCGGGGCCAGGATCACGGTGTCGGAAACGGCCAGTATTACACCCAACCTTTTGTTTATGCAACAGGGGAATGCACAGGAGAAGATGATCGGGCTATTTGCCCAGTTGAGGGCCAATGATTATACTGATTTACTGGTTGGAGTTAATTACCGGTTTGAAGATGCGGTTTCTCCTTATGTAGGCGTTGCTTTTCAAAACTTTGTGCTCGGGGCAAGTTATGATGTGAATGTATCTGAGCTGGGAAAAGCGGTGAACGGTACCAACAGCCTGGAGATTTCGCTGACCTATATCGGCAGAAAATCCGGGAAGCCACTTCGTTACCTGTCTTGTCCCCGTTTATAAAACTGGTTTTTAAGGCTGAAAATGGCTTATCCACAGGGTGGGGGATATAAAAATGAAAAACAACTCTTTATTTTTGGATTTTAAGGGTTGTGCCGTTACCTTTGCCCTCCCAAAAATAAAAGGTTCAGAATGCCTACTATTCAACAATTAGTAAGAAAAGGAAGAGAAATTATCAGGGCCAAGAGTAAATCGAGGGCTTTAGATCAGTGTCCCCAGCGTCGTGGCGTATGTACCCGTGTGTACACCACCACTCCTAAAAAGCCTAACTCTGCGCTGCGTAAAGTTGCCAAAGTTCGTCTGACCAACAAGGTGGAGGTGATCGCATATATCCCCGGTGAAGGTCATAACCTGCAGGAGCACTCTATCGTTCTGATCCGTGGTGGTCGTGTGAAAGACTTACCGGGTGTACGTTATCACATCGTTCGTGGTTCTTTGGATACTGCCGGTGTAAAAGACCGTAAGCAGAGCCGTTCTAAATACGGAACCAAGAAAGAGAAAGCCAAGAAATAATTCAATCAAAATTTGTACTGAGTAAAGTTTTAATACTTGAAGAAATTCAGCTACAGCAGTTACTTTAAAAATTAACATTCATGCGGAAAGCACAAGCAAAGAAACTCCCCTTAGCACCAGACCCTAAGTTCAATGACAAACTGGTTACCCGTTTTGTCAACAACCTGATGTGGCAGGGCAAAAAAAGCGGAGCCTTCAACATTTTTTATGATGCACTGGACAAAGTTGCCAAGCAAACCAGTGAAGATGGATATGAAGTATGGAAAAGAGCCCTGGTGAACGTTACCCCTGCGGTAGAAGTTCGCAGCCGTCGTATCGGTGGTGCCACTTTCCAGATTCCTGCTGAGGTTCGCCCCGACAGGAAGATTTCTTTGAGTATCAAATGGCTGATCCGCTACAGCCGCGAAAGAAACGGTCGCAGCATGTCTGATAAATTAGCTGGTGAGATCGTGGCAGCAAGCAAAGGTGAAGGTGCTGCATTTAAAAAGAAAGAAGATACCCATCGTATGGCTGAAGCCAACAAGGCTTTTGCTCACTTCAGGGTATAAAAGATACAAGACACATTTCCACGGAACCATCTCGTACCAACGGGGTGGTTTTTTTATTGGAGTCGCAGCAATTGGAAATAGTTGAAAAATAAAAGCCGCTTTACACAGTAAAGCGGCTTTTGAATATATCAGAAAATGACTTAGTTGTTTACTTCGCCATTGCCATTATCACTATTTGTTTCAAAGATATCTGCCTGGACTACTTCCGGCTGTACCACCGGTTCAGCAACAGGAACAACTACTGCTACTTCAACGGGTGCTGCGACAGGAGCCGCAACGGGTTTAGGCGCAGAAGGTTTTTTAGCAGCAGGCTTCTTTTTTGCAACCGGCTTTTTAGGAGCTGCTTTCTTAACTACTTTTTTTACTGCTTTTTTCTTGGGTGCAGACTTCTTAGCCGCTTTTTTTACAGCCTTCTTCACCACTTTTTTAGCTACCTTTTTTTTAGGAGCTGTTTTCTTTTTCACTGCTTTTTTCTTAGGGGCTGCTTTCTTTTTAGCAACTGCTTTTTTAGCGGCTTTTTTCACCACTTTTTTAGCTGCCTTTTTCTTCGGAGCTATTTTCTTTTTTGCTTTCTTTTTGGAAGCCATGGAATCAGATTTTCAGGTTAAGTAAATGAAGTGTTTTAGTTGTATAACGGGGAAATGAAATTACAATCATTCAGGACTAATAACAAAATTTATATCCGATTTCAGGTTAAAGTTATCATTACCATTGCCGGGCTGTTGATTGTAAAGAAGCAATACAAACAGATTTTTGGCACCATCATTTACAAGAGAAGCCTTTTAAGTATAGTCGTGGCTCTTGCCTGGCAACGGAAAAGAAGAGTTGCCAAAGGAATGACCTGTATGAATGGGAGAGGTAACAAGGAACAGTGGTTCCCGGAAAAAGTGCATCGGGCAGCATATTTAAAACGGCGCCGTCCCCATTGTAAACCCGGTTTTCCCTGTTTTCCACAGGCTCAAATTAAGCCCTCCCGGGTCTTTTTTTTCTGCATTTTTCCCCTACCTTTGCGCCGCCATTAGGTAAAGCCAAAGGTGGATAGCGGCCGGTGAGATCAGGGGTTTACTTCAAGTGGCAGTCTATGAGAGTCTAATCTACATATCAGCTTCTGCTCCCGCACACGGGACCATCAAATATTTTAGCTGATACCCCCGACAAACAGAACGGTTCTTATTGCTGATCAGCGGACAGAACGATGAAGTGAGTGACACAACAGGCGATGAGCAGGGAACCAGAAGATGACTAAAAAGCATTTCCAACTTTTTCAAATACATAAAACACAAATCAAATAGTCATGGCCGACTTAAAACTTCAGAGAAACTTTGGTATTGCGGCGCATATTGATGCCGGTAAGACCACAACGACGGAGCGTATCCTCCGCTACACAGGTATGATCCACCGTATTGGTGAGGTGCATGACGGTGCCGCCACTACTGACTGGATGGAACAGGAAAAAGAAAGAGGTATCACCATTACTTCTGCAGCGGTGAGCTGCCAGTGGAATTTCCCAACTGTATTGGGTAAAGCTACTGCCGATTCCAAAAAATACTCTTTCAACATTATTGATACTCCCGGTCACGTTGACTTTACCGTAGAAGTAGAACGCTCTATGCGGGTACTGGATGGCCTGATCGCTTTATTCTCTGCTGTTGATGGTGTGGAGCCGCAATCGGAGACTGTATGGCGCCAGGCTAACCGTTATGGTGTTCCCCGTATTGGTTTCGTAAATAAAATGGACCGCAGCGGTGCCGACTTCCTGAACGTGGTGAAGCAGGTAAAAGAAATGCTGGGTTCCAAAGCCGTTCCATTGCAGTTACCAATTGGTGCTGAAGATGACTTTAAAGGAGTGGTGGACCTGATCAAAATGAAAGGGATCATCTGGCATATGGAAACAGAAGGTATGACCTTTGACGAAATTGAAATACCTGCTGATATGCTCGAAGAAGCCAAAGAATGGAGAGCTAACCTGGTGGAAGCCGTGGCCGAGTATGATGATAAACTGATGGAAAAATTCTTCGATAACCCTGATACGATTACCGAAGACGAGATACATGAAGCGGTGCGTAAAGCTACCGTTGACCTGACGATCGTTCCGATGATGTGCGGTTCTTCTTTCAAGAACAAAGGTGTACAGACTGCACTGGATGCGGTTTGCCGTTACCTGCCTTCACCAATCGATATTCCTGACACAGTAGGTACACATCCTGATACCGGTGAAGAGATCACCCGCAAGCCGGATCCTAAGGCACCGTTTTCAGCGCTGGCCTTTAAGATCATGACCGATCCGTTCGTGGGTCGCCTGGCCTTCTTCCGTTGCTATTCTGGTCACCTGGATGCAGGTTCTTATGTACTGAATGTAAGAAGTGGTAAGAAAGAAAGGATCAGCCGTATCATGAAGATGTTTGCGAACAAACAGAACCCGATCGATTTCATCGAAGCAGGTGATATTGGCGCAGCGGTTGGTTTCAAAGAGATCAAAACAGGAGATACCTTGTGTGATGAAGATCATCCGATCACACTGGAAAATATGTTCATTCCTGAGCCGGTTATCGCTGTAGCGGTAGAACCCAAGACCCAGGCTGACGTAGATAAAATGGGTATGGCAATTGCCAAACTCGTGGAAGAAGATCCTACTCTCCGTGTAAATACAGACGAAGATACCGGTCAGACTATCCTTCGTGGAATGGGTGAGCTGCACCTGGAGATCATCATCGATCGTATGCGTCGTGAATTTAAAGTGGAAGTGAACCAGGGTGCACCACAGGTGGCCTATAAAGAAGCATTCAATGCTACCGTTGAACACCGTGAGACGCTGAAGAAGCAAACGGGTGGTCGTGGTAAATTCGCTGATATCCAGTTTTCAATCGGGCCGGTGGATGCAGAATGGAAAGCCGAGAATCCTGATAAGCATTACCAGTTTGTGAACGACCTCTTTGGTGGATCCATTCCCCGTGAATTTGTTCCGGCGATCCAGAAAGGTTTTGAGCAATCCATGACAACCGGTGTATTGGCCAGCTATCCTGTTGACAACATGAAGATCCGTGTATTCGACGGTAGCTTCCACGCTGTTGACTCTGATGCGATGTCATTTGAATTGTGTGCCAAGCAAGGTTTCCGTGAAGCAGCCAGGAAAGCAAAACCAGTATTGCTGGAGCCGATCATGAAAGTGGAAGTGATCACACCTGCCCAGTACATGGGAGATGTAACAGGTGACCTGAACCGTCGTCGTGGTATGATGGAAGGCATGGATACCCGTGCCGGTGCGGAAGTGATCAAGGCAAAAGTGCCGTTGAGCGAAATGTTTGGTTATGTAACCCAACTGCGTTCATTGTCATCCGGCCGTGCATCTTCTACCATGGAGTTCTCTCACTATGCTCCTGCACCGAACAATATCGCTGAAGAAGTGATAGCGAAGGTGAAAGGAAAGGTGAGTGCATAAATTGACCAGTCATTTTAATGATAAAAGCCCCGCTGAAAATGCGGGGCTTTTTTGTAAATAATTGAGCCGGATCAGGTGTAATACGGCCGGGTGGCATTATGTTTGCTGCATTATTATCCGAAAAACACCCGTTTTTAAGATTCCTAGGAAAAGGCCGATTCGCTGATTTATGAAAAACACGTTAAGGTTAAGGGCTCATTCGTGAGTCCTTTTTTTGTGCCTGCTCAGATCCAGTTCAGTTTGATATTCTCGATCCCTTTTTCTTTCAGTTGTTGTTTGATCAGGTCCAGGTCTTTTTTCTGGGATGGGATCTTGGTTTCATGTGTTTCCACGTACATACGGTTGAAGAGATGATGCGTATCTGTGGCGATGATCTTTTTGAGTATCTCTATTTCTGCTCCTTCGATATCCAGTTTTATCAAATCAACTTTTTGCTTTTGTTCCTGCAGGAAAGCTACCAGGTCGATCACTTCTATATCCTGCGTTCGCTGGGTATCTACATTTTGCTTTTCTGCGATAATGGAAGACCCTACTGTAAAAGAAACATCACCATCCTGTGCTTCTTTATGCGTAAACATTTTAAGAACGGAACTTTTGTCCCATACCCCTTTTTGAATGCAGGTAATATTCTTCCGGTTGCGGCAACGACGGGTGAGTTGTTTGAAGGCAACGGGATCCGGCTCAAAAGAAATGATGCTGGCACCGGTATAAGATAGCAGTTTACTGATATGGCCTACATTGGCACCACAGTCCAGCACTACAGATTTTTTATTGAGCCGGAAAAGATCGGGGATGAGTTTGAAATAGCTGATGGCGATAGCACCACTGTTCAGTATTTTTCTTTTCAGCAACCCGGGTCTCATAGGGCAACAAGTTTTATTATTTGTCAAATACTTTCCGGAAGATGAATACGGCACCGGAAAGGGATGCGGCTAAAGTAATGAAATAAAATACAAGACTGATCACAATGGCCGTATGTTCATTCACGCCTAAGAATACAGCGCCTTTGTAAAAAACAAATTCACGGATTCCTAATCCGCCACCTACTGTTAATGGTAATACACTGGCCACAGCTGCCACGAGGAAGATAAAAATATAAATGGATTGCTGCTCCTGTATCCTCAATGCATAGAGAATAGCATAAATGGAAAGTACCATCAGCGATTGTACCGCTAATCCCAGGAAAAAAGTAGGCCAGAAACCGGCTGTAAAATCAGTAAAGAAGCGTTTGATGATAAAAAACAAAACAAATACGGAAGCGATTTCACCTGCAAGCAGCAATATGCTGTAGGAGATATTGCCCAGTATAAAAAAGGAATATACAGCTAATATCAGCCCGAGTGCCAGTAAACCGCTGAACCGGTCAAGCAATACAGCGGCAGACGTTTTTTTATAAGGACTGTTAAAACGTTTGGACAGAACGATCACTTTATAAGCATCACCGGTAATAGAACCGGGCAGGAATAAATTATAAAACATACCCAGCCAGAAGAGTTTCAGGTTCTCTTTTTCGGATAGGGGAAGCCCGATATTTTTAAAATAGATATTGAGCCGGAACGAAGCGATGATCTTGGAACCAACAAACACCGCCAGGGCAACTAGTAACCAGCCGGGGTTGGCCGTTGCCAGTACCGATCCTAATTCAGCAAAGCTGATCTTAGTGGAGACAAACCAGAGACAGGCCACTGTTACAACTATCTTCAACAGCAGTTGTAATAGCTTTTTAGTTCTGGAAGCAGGTTGTTCTGTTTTGTCCATTATTGTGGTAAATTGTTGCAAGTAAACCTAAATTTTCAGAATAAAACCTATCCGATGAAATTTTTCATCTTCGGCATTTTCCTATTCCCAATTTTTTCCTTGTCTGCTCAAAAGAGTGAATTACCCCGTTATCACCTGCAAGTTTCAGCAGGACGCTGTTTTCACGGAAGTGGTGATCTGCGAGGGGTTATTTTTTCAACCGATTTTTCGAAGTATTTAAAGAGAAAGCTGAGCCTGGGGCTTTCTTTATCAGGAACTGTTCATGATGGTAACTATCCATTGTATTTTACTTATGGTAACCAGGAAGTAGATGGCTCGTTAAGGTATAACGTTGCCGGAATTCAATTAGCCGGGCTTATTGGTTATGGAATTGTGAGAAACGAAGAACATGAGATCCAAATAAAGGGAGGCCCGTTACTAAGGTATCAATCTTCCTCTTTACCTGATTATTATGAGATAGCCTATCCCGCAGCTACAGGGTTACCTTACCCGGTTGTTATATATCAGCATTCATCTTCACAACGGACATATTCAATCGGAGGTGTTTTGCAATTGCATTATAACTATACTTTCAGCAGGCGATTTACAATAGGATTGCTGGCGGGTTTTCAAACCGATACGGAGGGGGATAATTTATTTCAGACTTCTCTTTCAGCCGGTATAAGACTTTGACCGAAAGTGTTAACTTGTTGCGGAAAATCCAAATCGATGATAAAAAGAATTCTTCCTTTTTTGTTGCTTGTTTTTTATTCAGCAGTTGTTTTCAGCCAGGAAAAAGCACTGGTACCCGGAATGAAGATCAGCCGTTCGGTTAGGATCAAAAAGGCATTGTATAAACTGGATGCCCCGGCCGATACAGCCCGCCATATCATCATCATTGAAGGCAATAACATTACGATAGATTTTAATAATGCAGCACTGAAAGGAAGCAATACCAAAAAAAGGCCGGATGAATTTGTTGGTGTGGCCATTTTGATCCGCAATAGTAAAAATGTGACCATTAAAAACCTAGTGGCAAAAGGATATAAAGTGGCCTTGCTGGCCCGGAATGTGGAAAAGCTCACGATCGAGAACTGTGATTTCAGTTATAATTACCGGCAGCATCTCAACAGCACACAGGAAAAAGAAGATGTGGCTGACTGGATGAGCTATCACCAGAATGAAAAAGATGAATGGTTGCGCTATGGAGCAGCCATGTATTTGCGGGGTTGTAATTTTTTAACAATCAAAAACTGCAAAGTAACCGGCGGGCAAAATGCACTGATGCTGATGGAATGCAATGACGGAATGATCATCAATAATGATTTTTCCTTCAATTCAGGTATAGGTATTGGCATGTACCGCAGCAACAGGAATAATATCCTGTACAACCGGGTCATCTTTAATGTGAGGGGATATAGTCATGGTGTTTACAGCAGAGGCCAGGATAGTGCCGGAATATTAGTATATGAGCAAAGCAGTAATAACATGTTTTACAAGAATAATGTAACGCATGGCGGAGATGGTTTCTTTCTCTGGGCCGGGCAAACAACAATGGATAGTGGTCAAGGCGGCTGTAATGGCAATATCATAATGAGCAATGATTTTTCTTATGCCCCCACTAATGGGGTGGAAGCCACTTTCAGCAGCAACCGGATATTGGCGAACAGGATATTTGAATGTGATCATGGTATCTGGGGTGGGTATAGTTATAATACGGATATTGCTGACAACCAGTTCAGGAATAACCGCATTGCCATTGCTATCGAACACGGGCAGCATAACAGCATTCATCACAATCTTTTTCTCAAGGATAAAGAAGCCATAAAGCTTTGGTCGAAACCGCAACAACCGGCTGACTGGGGTTATGCAAAATACCATGATACAAGAAGTATGGGTTATGTGATGCTGGCCAACAGTTTTAACGATAATCCAATCGTGTATAATATCAGCCGCACTGATTCGCTGAACATTTTTGATAATACCTATTCCAGGAATACCGGGGAGATTTTTAAAATTGATTCAACCGTTACCAACCTTGATACCTTGTTTGACCAGCACTGGAGCAATTATATTGACGAACTGAAAGATGCAGTTGTTCCGGAAGTAAAAGACCCGATGGACCCGTTCAAAGGATACGGACGGCTGGCCGGGAGAAAAAATATCCTTATCACAGAGTGGGGCCCTTATGATTTCCGTTCACCCATCATCTGGAATACAAATCCAACGGATAAAGGGGATACGATAAAGTTTGACCTGCTGGGGCCAAAAGGTAAATGGGTCATTAAGAATTATAAGGGGGTTGAAAAACTGTCTGCCGGTAGCGGTGAGTTCCCGGCAAATATTACAGCAGTGAAGAAAAAAGGGGAGAGGACGGATATTCTCATTGAACTGGAGTACAAGGGAGAAATAATTACCGATCCTTTTGGACAGGTTATAGCAGCAGGTAAGCCATACCAGTTTTCGTTTAAGAAATTCTTTCAGCCCATTGATTGGGAAGTTCTTTTTTATTCGATGGACACAGCCTACCATAATCCTGTCAAAACAGGAACCCTGTTTTCTATGCTGGAAAAGAAGGCACCTTTCAAGACCGAAAGGGCGGACCGGCTGGACTATGCCTGGTGGGGTGGTATCAAACAAAAGGATATTACCTATAAGCAGTTTATCACCGTAGCTGCGGCCACGGTCAATATTCCCGCAGGCAGGTATGAGCTTTCCGTTACCTGGGATGATGCCGTTCGGATATACCAGGACGAAAAACTCATACTGAATGAATGGAATCCTTCCCGGTATAAGTTTGATGAATCACCCCATCGCAGGATTCCACTGGTTATCAGTGGGAAACACAGTTTCCGGGTTGAGCATTTGGAACTGGGAGGTTTTGCTACTTTAAGCCTGAAACTCAGCCCGGTAAAGTAATTCCGGCTGATTTGTAATAAGTTTGTCCACAGCCTATAAAATTCTGGTAACTATGTAGTTACGTCATAATTCCCTGAAATTTCCTTAACTTTGTTTCATGAAAGTAAAAGCATCAACAACCAAAAATCCAGCTGCCGTTGAATTAGGACGCTTGGGAGGTCTTGTTGGGGGCAGGGCAAGGGCTGAAATACTTAGCCCAGAAAGACGCAAGGAAATTGCTCAAAAGGCTGCTGCTGCAAGGTGGGGGCATTATAAATTGACCCCAGACCAAAAGTCGGTTCATTAGTTCTTTGAGTATTTTATTTTGGCTACATTTAGCTCCTAACAACCAAAATAACCTTATGCCACAAATTTTCTTTTCAAGAATTTCCATTGCTACCGAAAAAAAATTAGATACAATACAAAAGGCAGAATTTCTATTATCCGGCTTTGATATTGAAAAGGAAGTATCATATAGAAAGGACAACTATAAGTTTGTAAGACCAGAGATTGTAAAAGTAGGGGGTAAAATATATGTAGTTGGTTACATCGTAAAATATAAACCAATACATCAGGATTTTGTTGTTAATGATAAGAATGAAATTGAGGAAATAGACGTAACGAATAAGGTTTTAGCCGCTATTAGATTTATCATAGACCCGGCGTCAAGTATTGTAATGCACGAAGAAAATAAATCACATATACCCAAAGAGTCTTTTGGTGATCGGTTTACTCAATTATTCAAGGAAGTAAAAGAAGTTGATGTGATTATTTCTGCAATAACTGAGGATTATGATTTTCTGGAAAGAGTTAGTGAGGTAAAAGAAATCAAGAAAATACAGATTACCCTTGTTCCTTCTAATCCTAATAATTCGGATTTATGGAAAGACGTGGATGATAGATTAAACAACGACCAAATAGGTTGGTATAAAGAAATTCAAGTTAATAAGAAGAAAGGACAAAGTATTAAGATAGATGAGGAAACTCAAAAGAAATTCTTTATGTCCGAAGATGGTTATGGGAAAAGCGACGTAACTGGGTTTGATTCTAATGGGGAACACATTAAAGTCACCACAGAAGATACAGAAACTCATAGTAAGATGAATTTGAATAATGACATAGTTAATGTTCAAGAGCAAATTGAATTGCTACAAGAAAAACTAAATGAATTGATAAGAAGGACTAATGAAGCTGAGTAATATTATATTAAGCTGGGATTTTGTAGTATCAATAGTTGGGGCATTGGTAGTGGCTACCATATTACCCGATATGATTGAAACTGAATTTTCGGCTTCGTTTTACATGGTTGGCATAACGGTACTTTCAATTATTTTCTCTTTATTTTTTGCTGCTTTAGCCATATTAATGTCTTCTACTGATAATGATTTTATCATATACTTGGAAGAAAAAAAGCAATTTACCCGGCTAATGGCATCTTTCAAGTTTACTTTGGCGTTATTGTTTGCGAGTCTTATATATTCAATAATTCTTTACGTTGTTTCTGATTATGACATTAAGAAAAGCCATATACCAAAAGAGCAATCAAAATGGTTTTTCTGTGGATTTGTGTTTCTGTTCTCATATGGGTTACTTGCTACCGCATTTAGTATTAAAGACACTATTTCATTTACACACTTTAGGACTAAATTTTTACACGAAAGAGAGAAAAGAAAAAATGGGGGGACTAATGGCCACTAAAAAGAAACTATCAATAGATGAAATAGTTAATAATTTTGAGAAGTTAGCTCAAAGTAAAAAAATAAAGAACATCACTAAGAAGCAATTTGAGGATAATCTAAAGAAAGTAGCTAAAATTAAGCGACAATCCGGCTCAAAATAAGCTCAAACATTTTATCTTGATTATCTCTATTCATATACCTAAAGGCTACTTCATCCACGTACTTCTGTAAATGCTTAGGCGATACACTTATATGTGTTCCTTTTATTGTTCGTTTTAGGTTGCTCCAAAAATTTTCGACCGTATTAGTGTGTGCTTCCCCTCTTTTAAATTCATTGGCAACATGGTTTATTATTTCATGTTTATAAAAATCAACTTCTAACCCATAATAAGCAGAATGACTATCAGTAATGATTACTGATTGCCTATCCACGTTCTCCCGAACTCTTTCTTTAAAAGTCTTTGCATCATTCATTACTTTCGCCCTGACTTCGCCTCCACGACATACAAAACCCATTACGCCTACTTTGTTATCGGCAATACCTTCTTCTTTCATTCTCTTGCGTTCTGAATTGTGTTTGTTTTTGAACTTCCCACCATGATAACTTTCATCTACTTCTATTACTCCAAATAACGGGACATCATTCTTAGAAGCCATTAGCTTCTTTACCTGGTGTGACATTCTCAGGGCTGTTTTATAGCAAACATTAATTGTCCTTTCAATCTCTTTAGCTGAAACTCCATTTCTTGTTATGCTTTGCATGAATATTACCAAAAACCAATGTGTAAGGGGAGTGCTGGACTTCTCAAATACCGTGTCCGCCATTGGTGAAATTTGGTGGCTACAATCAGGGCACTGGTAGCATTTGCGTCCTTTGACACGGCTGTATGGCTTTATCCCTTCACATTTAGGGCAAACAAGGTTCTTATACCTCAGCTCAAATAGCTTGTCCAGACAAGCATCATTATCCGGGTAATCAAGCCTGAACTCATTGATTGTGTACCGCTTCATGGTAGTTTTTTTGATGTTTCAAAAAAATCCTACCTTAGAGGTAGGAAAGGGTGACGGCTCGGGCTGTTTACCGATACTCTGGCTTCAAAGGCCAATGTGTTAAATACACCAACCGTCGCTCCCTAATAACTTATCAAAGAAGTCTTGCGCAGCCTCAGAAACTTGCAAGGCTTTTTTGTTTATACGAATTTCAATTCATCAGGACTGAACACACTATCAAATCCTTCCCATTTATATTCGTCCTTCAATCTTTTAGTTGCTTTGTCAATCCAATCTGTCTTTACCCAATAGGAATTGCGGTTAGACTCATTAATCTTCATCAGCTTTACCACACCTGACTTATTTAAACTTCTTACAGTCTCTCTTATATGAAAATCGCTGAGTGTTTTACCTTCCATAAACTTCTCTTGTAACTCGCTCATTCTTACGGGGCGATTAAAGAAATCAAAAAGCCCCAATACTTCCGCTTTAACTTGGTTAGTTTTAGGGAGTTTAAAAAGTAAAGGATTTGTAACTGTTTGATTATTAGGCAAATTACGTATTGATGCCATTGAGTTAATTACAGGGCTGCTACTGTTATTGTCTTTCCCTTGTAGCTCTTTTATATGCTTATCAAGCTGGGCAACTTGGGTTAATAATTCAAGCTTCTTTTGCTTGAGTGCCTCAATGATAATCTTGTTATCTTCCATAATTAATTTACTTGAATGCTCAAGCAAGGTACAACATTAAATAATATCTCCCAAATAAAAATAATAAAACCCCAAAACCCTTCCCCTAACTTATGAGGTGAATACATAGTTGCCAAAATTCTTTCCCAACTATTTGGAAGGAATGGGTCTCAACCCTACCTTTGCACTCCCAAAAGAAAATTGGGATTTTACACATGTCTCAGCGAATCAGAATCAAATTACAGTCTTACGATCACAACCTGGTAGATAAATCAGCTGAAAAGATCGTAAAAACGGTACGCAGTACCGGCGCAGTGGTAACGGGTCCAATTCCCCTGCCTACCCGCCGCAAAATTTTTACCGTATTGCGTTCCCCACACGTAAATAAGAAGAGTCGTGAACAGTTCCAGTTAGCAACGCATAAGCGGTTACTGGATATCTACACTTCTTCTTCAAGAACAGTAGATGCGTTGAGCAAACTGGATCTTCCCAGCGGTGTGGAAGTTGAAATTAAAGCGTAGTACTTCAGGCCCCTCTGGGGAATGAAGCAATTAGTTCTTATAAATAAATTTTTGCTATCTCTCAAAGTCATCCTGTTATAACAGGATAACCAAAAAGAGCTCTGGTGTATTAACATAAAACAAGCCATTCAGGGTTTGTTTACTGCCGGTACTTCCCCATAAAGGAAAAGGTCGGTGGCAAACGGGGATTGAAACCTGTATCATCGCAGATGATACAAGTACAAGGTTGTCCCAATAATCCTGCAGGCTACAAACTGTACAAACAATGAAAGGTATTATTGGTAAAAAGATTGGGATGACCAGCGTTTTCGATCCCACAGGCAAACAAACCGCCTGTACGATCATCGAGGCAGGTCCCTGCGTAGTTACCCAGGTTAAGACCAAAGAGTCTGACGGGTACAGTGCTCTCCAGCTTTCTTTCGGCGAGAAAAAAGAAAAACACGCCACACAAGCCGAAAAAAATCACTTCGCAAAAGCTTCTACAGCTCCCAAAAAATTCTCTAAAGAATTCCGCGACTTCTCCATTGAAAAAAATATTGGTGAAACTATTACAGTTGACATTTTCGCTGAAGGCGATAAAGTTGAAGTAGTGGGTACCACCAAGGGTAAAGGTTTCCAGGGTGTTGTAAAACGCCACGGATTCCATGGTGTGGGCCAGCAGTCCCACGGTCAGCACGACCGCCAGAGAGCTCCGGGTTCACTCGGTAACTCATCTGATGCAGCCCGTGTAATGAAAGGGATGAAAATGGCAGGCCGCACCGGTACTGACCGTGTGAAACTGAAAGGACTGAAAGTGGTAAAGATCTTCGCTGAAAAGAATTATATCCTCGTCAGCGGATCTGTACCGGGTCATATTGGATCAATTGTTTTAATCCAGAAGTAAGAAACTGAGTCCTGAGCAAAGTCGAAGGGCCACAAAACAAAAGAAAATGCAAGTTGAAGTTTTAAATACAAAAGGAAAGAAAACAGGCAGAACAGTGGAACTGCCCGAAGATATCTTCGGTGCCGAGCCTAATAACCACGTTATCTACCTGGCAGTAAAACAATACCTCGCTGCCCAGCGCCAGGGTACACATAAAGTGAAGACCCGTGCTGAAGTGCAGGGTGCCAGTAAAAAACTGCACCGTCAAAAAGGTACTGGTGGTAGCCGTAAGGGTAATATACGTAACCCTTTGTACAAAGGTGGTGGTACTATCTTCGGACCAAAGCCGCACAAATATGATATCAAACTGAACCGTAAGGTGAAGGACCTGGCCAAGATCTCTGCACTGTCTTACAAAGCAAAAGAGAATGCGATCATGGTGGTGGAAGATATCACTATGGATACGCCAAAAACAAAATCATTTGTTGATATTCTCGGTAACCTGAAGATCGCTGATAAAAAGATAATGTTCGTGCAGCCGGAGTACAATGATAATGTTGAAATGTCCCTGCGTAATGTGCCTTATGTATTAGGTGTGTTGCTGAGTGATATTAACACCTATGATATCGTTAATTCAGAAGTATTAGTGTTAACGGAGAGTGCTGCCAAGATATTTGCTGATGACGAAACAGCTGAAGCTTAATTAAAAAATTCTAAAGAGTAAGAAATGAAACTTTCTGAAGTATTATTAAAACCCATTTTGACAGAAAAAGCAAATGCCCAGCAGGAAAAACTGCGTCGCTATGCATTCAAAGTGGCTAAGAAAGCAAATAAACTGGAGATCAAAAAAGCAATTGAAAGCTTTTACGGTGTTACCGTTACTAACGTGAACACTACAGTGGCTCCCGGTAAAAATAAAAGCCGCTTTACAAAAGCAGGTGTTATCTCTGGCCGCAAGCCGAGCTATAAAAAAGCCTTTGTAACAGTTGCTGAAGGTGAAAGCATTGATCTCTATTCTGCGATCTAAGCAAAACCAAACGAATGGCTTCAACAGCCGCTAATGTTGAACATAAAAAAGAATTAAAAAATGGCATTAAGAAAATTTAAACCCGTAACAGCCGGTACCCGTTGGAGAATCGGTAATGCATACGCAGAGGTTACTACCAATGTTCCTGAACAATCACTGGTAGAACCCAAGAAGAGAACCGGTGGTCGTAACTCTTCTGGTCACTTATCTATGAGATACAGGGGTGGTGGTCACAAGAAGAAATACCGTATCATCGACTTCAAAAGAAATAAAGTAAACATTGAAGCTACTGTGAAAACGATTGAGTACGATCCTAACCGTACCTCTTTCATCGCATTAGTTGAATATACAGATGGTGAAAAGCGCTACATCATTGCTCCCCAGGGGTTGGAAGTAGGCACGAAGATCATCAGTGGTGTGGATGTGGCTCCTGAAGTAGGAAATGCTTTATCAATGAAAAATATGCCATTAGGTACTAATGTGCACAACATTGAAATGCAGCCCGGCCAGGGTGGTAAATTAGCAAGAAGTGCAGGTTCTTCTGCGCAGCTGACCAACAAAGAAGAAAAATATGCGATCCTCAAAATGCCTTCTGGTGAGTTGAGAAAAGTATTGATCAATTGCTGGGCTACGGTTGGTGTGGTAAGTAATAGCGATCACTTCCTGCAAAGTATGGGTAAAGCTGGTCGTAACAGGTGGAAAGGTATCAAACCAAGAAACCGTGGTGTGGCGATGAACCCTGTAGATCACCCGATGGGTGGTGGTGAAGGTAAAGCTTCAGGTGGTCAGCCTCGTAGCAGGAACGGCCAATACTCAAGAGGTCTGAAAACAAGGACCAAGGGTAAAGGAAGCGATAAGATGATCATCCAGCGTAAGAACGGAAGCAAAATAGCGAAGTAAAAAACTCATTAATAATACAACGACATAAATCATGGCTCGTTCGATTAAAAAAGGTCCTTATATAGCAACACACCTCGAAAAAAAGGTGATGTCTATGAATGAAGGCAAAAACAAAAAGGGTGTTATCAAGACCTGGAGCCGCCGCTCTACCATTTCACCTGATTTCGTGGGTCACACTTTTGCTGTGCACAATGGCAACAAGTTCATCCCGGTGTATGTAACGGAATTCATGGTAGGTCATAAGTTAGGTGAATTTGCACCTACCCGCCAGTTCAAAGGACACTCTAAAAAAGAAGGTTAATCTAGAAACTAATTACAATGGAAGCAGTAGCTAAACTGAGAAATTATCCGACTTCACCCCGCAAAATGCGTTTGCTGGCTGACCTGATCCGTGGTCAGAAAGTAGAAAAAGTATTGGCTGAGCTGGAGCACAACCCCAAGCATCCTGCAGTTCCCCTGCGCAAACTGGTGCTGAGTGCTATCAGCAACTGGAAGCAGAAGAACGAAGGTGGTGATGAAAGCCAGCTGGTGGTAAAAACCATTTTTGTTGACGGTGCAAGAACATTGAAGCGTATGCGTCCGGCTCCGCAAGGCCGTGGGTACCGTGTTCGTAAACGCAGCAACCATGTTACTGTGATCGTGGACACTAAAGAATCTAAAAATTAAACGTATTAACGAATAACCTGAATAAACATGGGTCAAAAAGCAAATCCGATTGGTAACCGTTTAGGCATCATCCGTGGATGGGAATCTAACTGGTATGGCAGCAAAAAAGATTATGCTGGCAAACTGATCGAGGATCATAAGATCAGAACTTACCTGAATGCCCGTATCAATAAAGGCGGTATCTCTAAGATCGTTATTGAGAGAACCCTGGGTAAACTGATCATCACGATTCACACGTCTAAGCCGGGTATCATCATTGGTAAAGGTGGTGGCGAGGTTGATCGTATCAAAGAAGAGTTGAAGAAACTGACTGGTAAAGATGATGTGCAGATCAATATCCTGGAGATCCGTCGTCCTGAACTGGATGCCATGATCGTTGGTGATACTATTGCACGCCAGATCGAAAACCGTATCAACTTCAAACGTGCCACCAAGATGGCGATCGCTTCTGCTCTCCGTATGGGTGCTGAAGGTATCAAGATCAAATTGAGTGGTCGTCTGGCCGGTGCAGAGATTGCCCGTAGCGAAGAATTCAAACAAGGCCGTGTGCCCCTGCATACGTTCCGTATGGATATTGATTATGCCAACGTATTTGCACAAACAGTATACGGTAAGATCGGTATCAAAGTATGGATCTGTAAAGGTGAAGTATTAGCGAAGAGAGACCTGAATCCAAACATCATCGCTGGTGGTGGTAAAAATGAAGGTGGTGGAGTAGGTGGTGACCGTCGTGATGACAGAAGAGGTGGTGGTGATCGCCGTGACGACCGTAGAGGCGGTGGCGACAGAAGAGGCAGTGGTGGCCGCGGCGGAGACAACAGGAGAAACTAATTTTTGCAAACAAGAATCAAGTAACTAGAAATTATATACAATGTTACAACCGAAAAGATCGAAACACCGGAAGATGCAGAAGGGTCGCATGAAAGGCGATGCCAAAAGAGGTACAACCATTGCATTCGGTTCTTATGCTTTGAAAGCATTGGATCAGCACTGGATCACTGACCGCCAGATAGAAGCTGCCCGTCAGGCCCTGACCCGTGAAATGAAAAGAGAAGGTAATGTGTGGATCCGCATATTTCCCGATAAGCCGATCACCCGTAAGCCTGCTGAGGTAAGGATGGGTAAGGGTAAAGGTAACCTGGAGTTCTGGGCTGCCGTGGTAAAACCTGGTCGTATCTTATTTGAAGTGGATGGTGTGAGTGAGCAGGTTGCCCGTGCATCACTGGCACTGGCTGCTGGTAAGCTGCCTATTAAAACAAAGTTTATGGTACGCCGTGATTTAGTTACAGCGTAATAATTAATCAATAATCGTAAAGCGATGTCAAAGAAAGCTGATTTTGTAAAGAGTATTCACGGGATGAATGAGCAGGATCTTAAGATCCGCTTGGACGAAGACAAACAACGTCTGAAAAAGCTGGAGTTCGCTCATGCTATCTCTCCGCTGGAGAACCCGATGACCATCCGCGGACTGCGCAAGGATATTGCCCGTTTGCAAACTGAATTAAAGAACAGACAACTGGGAGCATAACATCAGTTCATCACTGATCAAAACAAATAACAATGACCGAAAGAAATTTAAGAAAAACAAGGATAGGTGTGGTAACCAGCAATAAAATGGCTAAAACCATTACTGTTGCGGTGGAAAGAAAAGTAAAACACCCTATCTATGGTAAGTTCTTGAAAAAGACCACGAAGTTCCATGCGCATGATGACAAAAATGAGTGCAGCATTGGCGATGTGGTGAAGATCATGGAAACCCGTCCGCTGAGCAAAACAAAACGCTGGAGACTGGTGGAAGTGGTGGAAAAAGTGAAATAACTTTTATGCTGTAGTAGTCAGCTGCAGCCTCTGAGAAAAAAAAGTATTAACTGCCCGGATCGGAAATGAAAAGGGCTCAAAGCTTAAAAAGATGATTCAGCAAGAAAGCCGGTTAAATGTAGCGGACAACAGCGGTGCCAAAGAGGTGCTTTGTATCCGTGTACTCGGCAACAGCGGACAACGTTATGCCAGGATCGGCGACAAGATCGTTGTGACAGTTAAAGACGCTTTGCCTGCAGGCGGTATCAAAAAAGGTACTGTTGCCAAAGCGGTTATTGTTCGCACCACTAACAAACTGCGTCGGAAAGATGGCTCTTATATCCGTTTTGATGACAATGCAGTTGTGTTACTCAACCAGTCTGATGAGCCCCGTGGTACACGTATCTTCGGGCCAGTAGCCAGGGAACTGCGTGATAAAGGATACATGAAGATTATATCACTGGCACCGGAAGTATTATAATTGATTAAAAGGGTGCAAACCCATAACGATAGATAAAAATGAAAGCAAGATTTAAACCCAAGTACAATATCCGGAAAGGAGACAGTGTGGTGGTGATTGCCGGCGACGACAAAGCCCTCGATAAACCCCGCACAGTAAAAGAAGTATTGGTGGATGAAGCAAAAGTGATCGTGGAAGGTGTGAATATCATCACCAAGCACACAAAGCCTTCTGCACAGAATACCAAAGGTGGTATCATCAAGAAGGAAGCTCCGATCCATATCAGTAATGTAATGCTTTGGGATGCTGCTCAAAAAGCAGGTGCGAAAGTGACAAGAGTGAGAAAAGATGGTAAGACAGAAAGAGTTTTTAAAACTAAAAAAACTCCCGGAGGTAAAAAATAATGAGTACTAAAACTTATACCCCAAGACTGGCAGACAAGTACAAAACAGATGTTGTACCTGCCCTGGTAAAAAAATTCAGCTACGATTCTGTAATGCAGGCTCCCAAACTGGAGAAGATCTGTGTGAACCGTGGTGTTAATGGTGCCGTAACCGACAAAAAACTGGTAGACATCGCACTGGATGAACTGACTACCATCACTGGTCAGAAAGCAGTAGCTACTTTTTCCAAGAAAGATATCTCCAACTTCAAGTTGCGTAAGAACATGCCTATTGGTGCAAGGGTTACACTGCGTGGAGTGAAGATGTATGAATTCCTGGATCGCCTGATCGCTGTGGCATTACCCCGTGTACGTGACTTCAAAGGTGTGAATGAAAAAGCATTTGATGGCCGTGGTAACTATACCCTGGGTGTAACAGAACAGATCATTTTCCCTGAGATCGATATCGATAAAGTAAATAAGATCACAGGTCTTGATATCACTTTCGTTACAACAGCGAATACCGATGAGGAAGCATACGAACTGCTGAAAGAGTTGGGTATGCCCTTCAAGAATGCAACAAAAAATAACTCAAACTAAAAAGAATAAACAATTATGGCTAAAACATCAGTAAAGGCCAGGCAAAGGAAAAGAGAGAGAATGGTTGCCCAATTCGCAGCTAAAAGAGAAGAGCTGAAGAAGGCCGGTGATTTCAAGGCTCTCGATGAACTGCCAAAGAATTCTTCCAAAGTTCGTTTGAAGAATCGCTGCCAGCTGACCGGTCGTCCTAAAGGGTATGTACGCTACTTTGGTATTTCCAGGGTTGCACTGCGTGACATGGCACTGAACGGAAAGATACCGGGATTGAAAAAAGCAAGCTGGTAAGAAACAAATTTTAAAATTAAACTATCCAATTATCCCGATTTTATCGGGACGTAGGAGGGCAAAAATATGGTAACAGATCCTATAGCAGATTTCCTGACAAGAATCCGTAATGCACAAATGGCGGGTCACCGTGTAGTGGATATTCCTGCATCTAACCTGAAAAAGCGTATGACAGAAATCCTGTACAACCAGGGTTATATTCTGAAATACAAATTTGAAGATGATAACAAGCAAGGTGTGATCAAGATCGCTTTGAAGTATGATCCTTCCACCAAGCAACCCGCTATCCAGAGTATGGAAAGGGTTAGCCGTCCGGGTCTGCGCCAATATTCAAGACCAGCTGATTTCCGTCGGGTGAAAAGCGGTTTGGGTATCGCTATCCTGTCAACTTCAAAAGGAGTGATGACAGATAAAGAAGCAAAGGTGCAGAATGTAGGTGGTGAAGTACTTTGCTACATCTATTAATAAGAAATGTTGCTGATACATTAAGCTGAAACTATACTAAGCTGACCGGTCAGTAATGAGTAAATAAAAAAGATAAATTAACTAATTATGTCTCGTATAGGAAAACAACCAGTAGTCGCTCCCGGTGGTGTGACAATTTCTGTCGGAAAGGACAACGTGGTTACTGTAAAAGGACCCAAGGGAGAATTAAAACAGGCTATCGACCGTGATATCACAGTCGAAGTGAAAGACGGTAATATCACTTTTGCCCGCCCTACAGACCAGATCCGTCACCGTGCTTTACATGGCTTGTACCGTTCACTGGTATCAAACATGGTAAAAGGTGTAACGGATGGTTTTGAAAGAAAACTGGAACTGATCGGTGTGGGTTTTAAGGCAGCTAACCAGGGTAATGTCCTTGATCTTGCTTTAGGTTATTCTCACAATATCATTTTCGAAGTTCCTAAAGAACTGAAAGTGGCTACGGCCCAGGAAAAAGGCCAGAACCCGATCATTACTTTGGAAGGTATCGATAAGCAACTGATCGGCCAGGTTGCTGCTAAATTGCGCAGCCTGCGTAAGCCTGAGCCTTATAAAGGAAAAGGTGTACGTTATGTTGGTGAAGTGGTGCGTAAGAAAGCTGGTAAAGCTGCTGGTAAATAATTAAACTAAAATTTGATCCTGGCAGAATCAGGATTATAAATACAAAGCGATGAACCCAAAAGTTAAATCACAAAGAAGACAAAATATCCGCTACCGCATCCGCAGGAAGATCAGCGGATCAACAGGTAAGCCCCGTTTGTCTGTATTCAGAAGTAATGCTGATGTATATGCCCAGCTGATCGATGATACAAAAGGCGAAACACTGGCTGCTGCTTCATCAAGAGATAAGGATATTGCGGCCCAGAAGCTGAACAAAGTGGAGAAAAGTAAATTGGTAGGTGCTGCAATTGCCCGCAAGGCTTCTGAATTAGGAATTAAAGATGTGACTTTTGATCGTGGAGGATACCTGTATCATGGTCGTGTGAAATCGGTAGCTGACGGAGCAAGAGAAGGTGGTCTTCAATTTTAAGTAAACAATACTCAAACTTTTAATTACAAGTATAAATGTCAAAGTTTAACGTAAACAGAGTTAAAGCCGGAGACCTGGAACTGAAAGATAAGGTCGTTGCCATCAACCGTGTGGTGAAAACTACAAAAGGTGGCCGTGCCTTCAGTTTCTCTGCCCTCGTGGTGGTAGGAAATGAGAATGGTGTGGTTGGGCATGGTCTTGGTAAAGCCAAAGAAGTTCAGGAAGCCATTACAAAAGGAATTGAAGATGCGAAGAAAAATCTCATCAAAGTTCCGGTCATGAAAGGAACTATTCCTCACGACCAGTGGGCGAAAGAAGGTGCTGCCAAAGTATTGATCAAACCAGCTGCTCATGGTACTGGTGTGATCGCAGGAGGTTCTATGCGTGCCGTTCTGGAAGCTGCTGGTGTAACAGACGTATTGGCCAAGTCATTAGGCTCTGCTAACCCGCACAACGTGGTAAAAGCTACTTTCAAAGCGTTGGCTTTACTGCGTGAGCCGATCAGCGTGGCTAAGACCCGTACACTTGGTTTAAAGAAAGTATTCAACGGTTAATCCGACTTCAAACGAATTGAATTATGAAAAAGATAAAAATAACATTGGTAAAAAGTCCTATTGACAGACCTGAGCGTCAGAAGCTGACTATACAGGCTTTGGGTTTGAATAAGACAAATTCCTCTAAAGAAGTGGAAGCCACCCCGCAAATCCTGGGTATGATCCGCAAGGTGACTCACCTGTTGAAAGTGGAAGAAGTATAAATAAACTGCACTCGCATAAGCGATCTGCAATCATTCAATAACAAGCGAGCCCCGAATGCTTTCGGGGCGTTGAGTAAAAAATAAAAGCAATGAAACTGCACGAATTAAGACCTGCAAAAGGCGCAACACACAAAACAAAAAGAATTGGACGTGGTGATGGTTCCGGCCATGGCGGAACATCCACAAAAGGTACAAAAGGTGCACAGGCCCGTACCGGTTACAAAAGCAAAATGTCACACGAAGGTGGACAGATGCCTATTCAGCGTCGTGTTCCCAAGCGTGGATTCAGCAATCCTCATCGTGTTGAATACACTGTCCTTAACCTGGGACAGGTTGAACAATTGGCTGAAAAATATAACATCACAGAATTTTCCCTGGAGAATCTATATATCAATGGACTCATCAGCCAGACAGACAGGGTGAAGATATTAGGCAATGGTGAACTGAAAAGTAAATTCACTTTTAAAGTGAATGCGGTAAGTGAGAAAGCTAAAGCAGCGATCGAAGCAGCCGGCGGATCAGTTGAAATCGTAAAGTAAATTTCGCTAAATTGCACCGACGCATCTGAAGATGTGTCGTTTGTGTTTACAGGGCTCTTAAATCTATTTAACTCCCGTGAAAAAATTAATTCAGACTTTAAAGAATATCTGGAGCATCGAGGAACTGAAAAGTAAAATTCTTTTCACCCTGATGATGATTCTTGTTTACCGGATAGGAACCCATATTGTATTGCCGGGAATCAATCCCATTATTATGACTGCGAAGGAAGGGCAGGCCAATAATGGTATCCTTGACCTGATCAACACTTTTGCCGGAGGAGCCTTTAACCAGGCTTCGATTTTCGCTTTAGGTATCATGCCTTATATCTCTGCATCAATCTTTATGCAGCTGATGACGGTGCTGGTACCCCGTTTCCAGAAAATGCAAAAAGAAGGAGACAGCGGACGTAAAAAGATCAACCAATATACACGTTACCTGACTGTTGTGGTTACGTTACTCCAGGCTTCTGCCTATGTACGTTACCTGGAGAATATGGCCCTGAGCAACCCCGGAATGATCATCGCAGATTATCCGTTCCTATTATCCTCTGTAATTGTGCTGACCGCAGGAACTCTCTTTGTCATGTGGATGGGGGAAAAGATCACCGATAAAGGTTTGGGTAATGGTACTTCATTGATCATCATGATCGGTATCCTTGGACGATTGCCGCAGAATTTCCTCGAGGAGTTAGCTGCCAAATCAACAAGAACCGGTTCAATCCTGATCTTCATTATCGAGATCGCTATACTGATTGCTATCATTCTTGGCTGTATCTTATTGATACAGGGTGTACGAAAGGTACCGGTTAACTATGCTAAACAGATCGTGGGCAACCGCCAATTGGGTGGTGGTGCCAGGCAGTTCCTTCCGTTGAAGGTAAACAGTGCCGGAGTAATGCCCATCATCTTTGCACAGGCCATTATGTTCCTTCCCACATTGATCACTTTAGGAGGTGGCAGGGACCTATCAGGAATTTTCACCGATCAGAAGAATGTGTGGCATATGGTCATTTACACTGTTGTGGTGGTAGGATTTACCTTCCTGTACACAGCACTGATATTTAACCCCAAACAGATTGCTGATAACCTGAAGCAAAATAATGGTTTTATCCCGGGTGTTAAACCGGGTCAGCCAACAGCTGATTATATAGGCCAGATCATGGACAGGATTACTTTACCGGGTGCTATATTACTGGCCTTTGTAGGTATCCTTCCGGGTATTGCTCAGCGTTTAGGGGTCACACAAGGTTTCTCTTCTTTCTTTGGAGGAACATCTCTGCTGATCATGGTAGGTGTTATCTTAGATACACTCCAGCAGATCGAAACCCAATTGCTGATGCGCCAGTATGATGGTTTGATGAAGAGCGGCCGTATACAGGGGAGACAGACAGCTTCAGCCGTACAGATGTAATAAATTAATTGATTATACTAAACCCGGTAAGTAGCACTTGCCGGGTTTTATTTTTATCAGGATATTTGCAGTATGATGATCTACAAAACAGATGAGCAGGTGGAGATGATGCGCAAAAGTGCATTACTGGTCAGTAAAACAATGACTGAAGTAGCAGGTGTTTTAAAACCAGGCATAACTACTTTGTCGCTGGATAAGATGATCGGAGATTTTATCCGTGATCACCAGGCGGTACCTTCTTTTTTGAATTATAATGGCTATCCTTTTAATTCCTGTCTTTCTGTAAATGATGTGGTGGTACATGGGTTCCCCACAAAAAATGAACTGAAGGAAGGAGATATTATATCAGTAGATATTGGCGTTATCTTAAATGGCTGGCATGGCGATCATGCCTACACATTTGCCATCGGTGATCCCGGAGCTGATGTGATGCAGCTGATACAGGTAACAAAAGAATCGTTGTACAAAGGGATCGAAAAAGCAGTGGCCGGAGGCCGTATCGGGGATATTGCTTTTGCCATTCAGGAACATACAGAAAAGAAGCATGGCTATGGAGTGGTAAGAGAATTGGTGGGTCATGGGTTGGGTAAGAACATGCATGAAGATCCGCAAGTACCCAACTATGGTAAAAGAGGCAGTGGCGCTAAATTGAATGAGGGACTAGTATTGGCTATTGAGCCCATGATCAATTTGGGAAAACGGGATGTATATACGGAAGATGATGGCTGGACAGTGCGAACGAAAGATGGTAAACCTTCCGTGCATTTCGAACATGATGTATGTGTGAGGAAAACAAAAGCAGATATACTTTCCAATTATAAACCTATTGAAGAAGCGGAAAGGGCCAATCCAAACCTGTTTACGAAAAGTTTACAGCAATTATAATAAGCGGTATTTTAATTCCACCCTTTCATCCAGCCAAATCTCCTGCGGGCTGATATACGTATCATTCATTTTGAAGAGTACACCTGACTTGGCAAACGCATCTCTTACTAATTCTGAACAGATATAACTTTTATTCTTTTCTCTTTTGCCGGTTTTAAAAAGTATCCGTAACATAATGCGGATGATCTCCCAGTTATCATAAGGCCGTGTCAGCTCATCAAGTCCAAAGCTGATGGCTTTATTAAGCCTTGGCTTTTCCAGGTCAAAATTCAGTTTTGCAATAGCCACCTGTCCTTTGTAAGGACGTTTTTTCCCCTTATAATTTCTCAGGTAATTGGATAAAGGGATCAGGCGAATGCCAACATAGGGCTCCGCTTCCAGTACCATGACCCTGCCCAACTGTTCATCTTTATAAACAATCGCCACATGGCTCCATACACTTTTGGTTAGTTTCTGAATGATACCAGAAAAAGTGTAACTGCCCGAACTGAAAAAGATATGCCCTGTTTGTAGATAATCCCTGATCTTTTCATAGGGCATCACGGGTAGTTCTTTAAGTTGTTTTTTGGTGAGTGGATGTGCCATGAATTCATGTTTCTGGTAAACGAACTTACCAAAAATTCAGCGTTCTTTGTAAAAAGCGGACAGGTGTCAAAACAACTGGTTGTAATAGGAGGCGGAGCTGCAGGTTTTTTCTGTGCGGTAAATGCAGCACAGATGAATCCTTCCCTGAAAGTTCTTATCGTTGAAAAGACGGGTAAATTATTGTCAAAAGTAAAAGTGAGTGGCGGCGGACGTTGTAATGTAACACATGCCTGTTTTGAAATCCCTGAACTAAGCAAACGATATCCCCGCGGGCAACACTTTGTAAAGAAAACTTTTCATCAATTCTTTACAACAGATACCGTGCAGTGGTTTGAAGAAAGAGGGGTGAAGCTGAAAGCAGAAGCAGACGGACGGATGTTCCCGGTTACGGATTCATCGCAAACGATCATAGATTGTTTACTGCGTGAAGTGAATAAATACGGGATAGAGATCATGATGAATGCCGAGGTGAGATCGGCTGAGAAAAAGGGAAATACATTCGAAATCCAATTAGCTGACGCAAGACTACTGGTTGCAGACTATTTATGTATCGCCTGCGGAGGCTATCCCAAATTGTCGATGTTTCAATGGCTGACACAACTGGATCATTCTATTGAGGAGCCAGTCCCTTCGTTATTTACATTTAATATGCCTGGTAATCCAATTACCAAACTAATGGGAGTGAGTGTTGAAAATGCGAGAGTGAAGATCACAGGAACAAAACTGGAGCAGGAAGGACCCTTGCTGATCACCCATTGGGGATTGAGCGGACCGGCTGTTTTAAAATTAAGTGCATGGGGGGCGAGAGAACTAAAAGAAAGGAGCTGGGAATTCGGAATTAATATAAGCTGGTTGCCTCATTACAATGAGCAGCAACTGGCAGAGAAATTTCAATCATTGCGTTTTGATATGGCCGCACAAAAGATCATCAATAAGAACCCGTTTGGATTACCCCAGCGGCTATGGGAATATTTATTGATTTTTTCTGAAGTCAATGCAGAAAGAAGATGGGCGGATATGCCGGCGAAGGAGCAGAACCGGCTGATCAGGAATCTTTGTAACTGCTCGTTTGATATAAAAGGGAAAACCACTTTCAAAGAAGAATTTGTAACCGCAGGGGGAATTAAACTGAACGAAGTGGATCCCAATACCATGATGAGTAAAAAAGTCCCCGACTTGTTTTTTGCAGGAGAAATTTTAGATGTGGATGGTGTCACCGGGGGATTCAATTTCCAGCATGCATGGACCAGCGGATTTATTGCAGCAAAGCATATTGCAGCAGCAGCTCAATGATTATCCAGCTGAGGTTTTAACTGAGCATAAGACCAGGCAGAGAAGGGTAAGAAGAAGAGTAATGACAAGGACCAGGCATTGCCGGTGAATATCCATAGTAAAGAAATGATCAGCAGAAGATAAATGGGGTAGGCCAATAATAAAATTCCTGTCATGATCGAATCGTAATGATCGTTATCCAGCGTTTTATTCCAGATGATTTTTTTGACAGGCAGGAAAAGCGGCATATGAACCAGCCAGCCAATCGCAGCAGGTATTGACAGTGCAATTTTCTGTAGCAGCGATGGTTTTATTTCCAGGAGTACTGACTGTTTTTCTTTATCTTTTTTGGGAATTTCTAAAACCAGTTGTTCTAATTGCTGCTGCAAAAGATTATTGAAAGCCCGGTTTTTTATTCCATCAGCTTCCTTGGAGTTCAAATCATCTTTGCTGATGATCTCTCCGAAGTTGAGCAAAATGTTTTTCCCGAAGCGTTTAAAAGAACTATAGTTGATACCGACCGGTAAAACCCGGAGTGGAATATTTTCTTCCCAGGCTTTGATGGCAAGTCTTGCTGTTCCCTTTTTCAACGGACGCAAATGCCATTCGTTGATACATTTACCTTCACTGAAGATGAGAATAATGCCGTTTTGTTTGAAGATCTGAATGCAGGCATCAAACGTTTTATAGTTCTCTGCTAAGTTTTCTACTCCTTCACTGGTTCTGTAAACTGGCAGGATCTTTAATGCTGCTAATACCCGGCTGATGAGTTTCCCTTTGAATGCATCACCTCTTGCTAATGACCAGACGGGTTGCTTAAACAGCACATCCAGTATAACAGCATCTAAAAATGAGTTAGGATGATTACAGGCGAGCAGTAAAGGACCCTTTGATTGTAAAATTGACGGCTTGTTGATGACCAGTTTACGGCAAAAGATCAGCAGGGCAAGACGGGCCATAATTTTCAGGCAGCGATAGAGCAAGGGGCTAATTTTGGTGAATATAGGAATAAATACCAGATGAGCAGCAGATGGAACCCTGAAGTGTGCGACGCAAGGAACGCTAAATCAAGGCGTTACGGCCCGGCAATTCCTTAAAAAACTCCGCCCCGGAACGGCCCGATTCAGCCATATTCATCTTATCTTTGCTGCCCCGATTTTTTTAAAACCCTTCGGGACTATTTTATCATGTTTTCAAATTTGATTAACAAACAACTAAACGCTGATGCACCCGAGAATGCAGCTGCTGAAACAGCAGATGTATCTACAGCGACAACAAATGTACCGGTGCAAACTGCCCACGACGATTTTGACTGGAATGTGGACAGAAGAAATGTGATCTCTTATAGCAATGAAGAGAGAGAAAAGTATGACAAAGTGTATGATAACACTTTTGTTCAATTGAATGATGGTGAACTGATCCAGGGAACTGTGGTTGGTTTAACTAAAACAGATGTGGTATTGAACATCGGTTTCAAAAGCGATGGTTTGATCTCCTTGAATGAGTTCCGTGATTTACAGAACCTGAAGATTGGTGATGAAGTGGAAGTGATGGTAGTGGATAAGGAAGACCGCCAGGGTCACCTGAACCTGAGCCGTCGCCAGGCCCGCATTACCCGTGCATGGGAAAGAATCGTGGAAGTTCACAAGACTGGTGAAGTTATCACTGGTACTGTTACTTCAAAAACCAAAGGCGGTTTGATCGTGGATGTGTTTGGAATGGAAACATTCTTACCAGGTTCACAGATCGATGTGAAACCTGTAACTGATTACGATCAGTTTGTAGGTAAGACAATGGAATTTAAAGTAGTTAAGATCAATGAAACTATTAAGAATGCTGTTGTATCTCACAAAGCACTTATCGAAAGCGACATCGAAGCACAACGTGCCGAGATCATGAGCAAACTGGAGAAAGGACAAGTACTGGAAGGCACTGTGAAGAACATCACAGACTTTGGTGCTTTCATGGACCTGGGTGGCTTAGACGGTCTGTTATACATTACCGATATTTCATGGGGTCGTATCTCGCATCCTAGCGAAATATTGAAAATGGATCAGAAGATCAACGTAGTGGTACTGGATTTTGATGATGAGAAAAAACGTATCAGCCTTGGTCTGAAACAACTGACCCCGCATCCATGGGATGTGCTGGGTGAGAACATTGTTGAAGGCAATGTAGTGAAAGGTAAAGTGGTGAATATTGAAGATTATGGTGCATTCCTGGAAATTCAGCCTGGTGTTGAAGGACTGGTTCACGTTAGTGAGATCACTTGGGCTAACACGCCGATCAATGCAAAAGAATTCTTCAAACTGGGAGATGAGCATGAAGCGAAGATCGTTACCCTGGATAAAGAGAGCCGTAAGATGAGTTTGTCGATCAAACAATTGTCTGCTGATCCCTGGAATGATATTGAAACCAAATTTGCAGAAGGAAGCCGTCATACCGGTTTAGTGAAGAATATCACTAATTACGGTGTGTTTGTGGAACTGGCTGCCGGTATCGGTGGTATGATTCATATCAGCGACCTGAGCTGGTTAAAGCGTTTCAATCATCCGGGTGAGTACACAAAAGTTGGTTCCAACATCGACGTGGTGATCCTTGGTATTGATAAAGAGAACCGCAAACTGCAATTAGGACATAAACAACTGGAAGAAGATCCCTGGAATACCCTGCAGGATACCTTTGCTATCGGAAGCCTTCATGAAGGTACCGTGAGCCGCAGGGATGATAAAGGTGCTACTGTTCAGCTGCCGTATGGCCTGGAAGGTTTTGCTCCTAACCGTCACTTAGCTAAGGAAGATGGTAAGTCTATCGGTGCTGACGAAACTGCACAATTCATGGTGATCGAATTCGATCGTAATGAAAAGCGTATCGTTGTTTCTCATACACGCATATGGGAACAAGGCAAGGTAGAAGAAGCAGAAGCCGTGAAGAAAGAAGCAAGAGTGGAAGCAGACAAGACCAAGAAAGCCGTTAAGAATATCCAGAGCAAAGTAGAGAAAGCTACACTGGGTGACTTAGGCGTCCTGGCTGATCTGAAGAAGAAAATGGAAGGTGGCGAAAGCAGTGAAGAAACAAAAGCTGAATAAGCCAATGCTTTTATAATTGAAAAGCCTCCCGGTTCCGGGAGGCTTTTTTTATGTTATTGCAGGGCAAAAATGACGGATACTTCAAAGCGGAGTTTGATTTTTTTAAAATCCACTTGTTCATTACCGGAGTCACTTTCTGCAAGGGTCATGTTTGACTGGGAATAAGTAGTGTTTGCAAGAAAGTTATTAGATAAATAGTTACCGCTGTATTGTAAGGCATCCGGTTCGTTAATAGTGATGGCGACTCCCAGTTTTTCACTGATAGCTTCAGTAAGATAGATCCCTTTTTCTTTTGCTGCTTTAATGGCCTGTATTTTGAGCTGTCTCCTGAACTCAGTCATTTTACTATGGCTGGTGGACGCTATAATAAAATTTTGAGTGGCTTCATCATCGAGTTTTTCTACCAGCAGGTCCATGGTTTTGCTGTCTTTGAATTTGACCTGGTAAACAATAGAAGCCATCAGGTCATTGTCTTTCTTTTTTCTGCGGAAGTTATAATAGTTGTTATAACCGGTAAAGGATGAAATACTGATAACAGAATCAGGTATGCCGGCCGCTTTACAATACTCCAGAAACTGCGTTTTAATTGTTTCCAGTTCCTTTTTACTTTCTCCTTTTTTCTGGTATTCCCGCAGGGTGATATTTACATAGATCTCATCCGGGATGATCTCCATTTCCGCACTGCCTGAAACGGTAATGGTCTTTGGAAATGGATTCACTGTTGCTGGCTGTTGTGCGAACACGGTTGCTGTAAAACCGGTCAGCATGATAAGGCTGATTATTTTTTTCATAAACATTTTTTTTGACTGATGATTATACTCATTAAATTACATAAAAAGTGTTGCTTACTTAGAGCCACTTTGTTAATTTGATCATTGCAGCCTATAATTGCCGTTTATGAGTTCATTCGCTGACAGGATAAAGCACTTCAAACCCGTACGAAAGATCGTCTACTTCATCGTCGGGCTGGCATCCTACCCGGGGCTGGCTATCATCAATAAACTCAAAATATCCGGGACAGAACATTTAAAGAATTTGCCAAAGGAAAAAGTATTATTCGTCAGCAATCACCAGACCTATTTTGCTGATGTGATCACCTTTTTCCAGATATTCAGTGCCGTGAAATGGGGAAAAATGAACAGGCTGGGAATTCCTTATTATTTACTGAACCCCTTTACCCGGGTGAACTATGTAGCTGCTGAAACCACGATGAAGGGAAGCTGGATCAGCCGATTATTTTTGCTGGCAGGCGGGTTGACTGTGAAAAGAACTTGGAATGATGGAGCCAAAGAAGTCAGGAAAGGGTTGGACCCATCTGATACCCGTAAGATCAACAGGGCACTGGAACAAAACTGGGTGATTACGTTTCCGCAAGGCACGACGAAGCCCTTTGCACCTGGAAGAAAGGGAACCGCCCTTATCATCAAACAGGTAAGGCCCATTGTAATCCCCGTAGTGATCAATGGTTTCTGGCGGGCCTTTAACAAAACGGGATTAAAATTCAAGAAAAAAGGCACCCTGCTCAGCGTCACCTTCAAAGAGCCGCTGGTGATTGACTATGAAGCGCCGACAGAAGTGATATTAGCGCAATTAATGGATGCTATTGAGCAAAGCAAAAAATACATGATGATGGGAAAGCATCACTGGCAAACGAAAGAAATTGTGTAGCGGTCAATCTTTGAAAAACAATGCCTTTAGTTCAACAGCATCATCAGGTTTCATCTTCCCGCCCAAGATCAAGCGTAATTGTCTTCTTCTTAGAGCTCCTTCAAATAATTTTTTTTCTTCTTCTGTTTCAGTGACCAGTTGCGGAACAGGTCGTGGCTTTCGGTTGGGATCCAGCGCCACAAAAGTGTAGTAAGCCTCGTTACTTTTGTATTTGTATTGCTGGGTAAAATCTTCACCCCATACTTTCATGTGTACTTCCATGGAGGTATGAAAAGAACGGGTCACTTTAGCTTCTATGTGAACGGCATTGCCGAGTTTGATCGGGTTTTCAAAAGAGATATTATCCACCGATGCTGTAACTACCGGCGCATTGCAATGCTTCTGTGCAGCTAATGCCGCTGCAATATCCATCCAGTACATCAGGCGGCCCCCCATCAGGTTACCAAATACATTCGTGTCGTTCGGTAATACGATCTCCGTCATGATAATACGGCTTTCTTCTGCTTTTTTCCCTTCCATAAAAAGATTTGTGCAAAGATAGGCAGCCGGGGGCAGTTATAATTAAGCCCTCATCAATTCTGGTTTTTGGTGCTGTATGTTTTTCAGTATACGTTCGCATTTTTTCCAGAAACCGAAAAAGGAATTATAAAAACCGGTTACTTCCGGAAACATCCAATCCCTTGCTTCTTTTTGACCCGGGTAATGCATAAAAGCCGGATGTTCTTTTGATAAGATCGCTGGTACCTTGTTGATAAAAGGAATATCACTTATTTCCCCGGTGAATACCTGTATGCCTTCAATATTCTTTGCCAGCGAAAGGATAAAGTCGATCACTTTACCGCTAACAGGGAATTGTTTAAAATGGGAGGGCTCCAGCAATAGGATCCTGTTGACTTTGCTGTCATTTCTCCAAAGCGGATCCAGGTTATATGAATTATACAGCAGGATTGGCAGTGATGGATCAATGAATGGGGTACTATTTTCAGGCAGTTCTGTAATGAACTGAACAGGTGTGGTGAGTTTTAATTCATCCGGAACTGGCATCAAAGGCAGTTCATGATAAGGCTTATCAAGGAAGCTATAGACCTGATGGCTGCGGGTGTATTTATTGATGTTTTCCTGGTTGCAGAAATATTGTTTGGATGACAAACTTCCGGCTACCCATTGCCAGCTACAAGTATTGCTTGCTATATCTCCATCCAATAAGTGATAATACATCCATTTAGAAGGCATTTCCCAATAAGCTTTCCCAATGTTGCAGGCGATACTGGCTGTGTACATGCGAAGGTGATTATGCATGTAACCGGTTTCATACAATTCATTAATGCCTTTATCAATCGCATGGATACCGGTTTTTGCTTCCTGCAAAGCAGCGAGTAAATACCGGTGCCGGGTTCCGGTATTGGACCGGCGGATATCATCAAACATATCGTCGCCTAACTGTTGCCATACCCGCTGAAAATATTCTCTCCAGGCCAGTTCCTGGATAAATTTTTCCATCTGATCCAAATTGTACCCTTTGGCCAGCAGGCTATCCAAAACCTGTTTGGTGCTGATTACACCTCTTGAAATATAAGGCGACAAATAAGAAACAGTGCCATCAATATAATTTCTGCCGGCAGCATATTTGCCCGGGTCTGTTTTATTAATTCGGTCTATAATATCCGTATATGCGGTTGGAAAATTCATTCACTGCGATTTAGTAGATAAACAAATCACTGCTGATTTGGTTGTTATAGTAATTATGGAAAATATAGTGTTTGAAGTTTGTGATACTAATTCGACTATTCCTTTAACAAAGCAGCAAGTGGATCGCATCATTGAAATGGCCTGGGAGGACAGAACGCCGTTTGAAGCAATTGAAATACAATTTGGACTGTCCGAGTCGCAAGTCATCAGGCTGATGCGTACGGAGCTTCACGAAACCAATTTTAAACGCTGGAGAAAAAGAGTTTCGGGACGAAAGACCAAACACCTCCAAAAAAGGAGCGGGGAGGTGGATCGTTTCAGGTGCAGCCGTCAACGAACTATTTCAAGGAATAAGATCAGCAAACGCTAGGCAGCTTTATTTTTATTGCTGCGGCATTTGTCGCTGCAATATTTTACATCCTCCCAGTTCTTCTCCCATTTTTTTCGCCAGGTGAATGGCCGCTGGCAAACCATACAAATCTTAACTGGCAAGTCAGCTTTTTTTCGTTGTTTCATTTTTCAGTGTAGTGTCTAACTCTTGTAAAAATCGTTCGGCTGTTTCCAGGTGCCTGTTTCTTTTTTCTTCCTTCATTTTATCAAATGTACCCACCAACATTCCCAGTCTCGGGTTTTGTAAAAAGAAGCCACGATGCACATGCATGAAACGCCAGAAAAGGCCATCCCATATTTCCTGCCAGTGGCCTTTATCCCAGTCACCCATCTTTAATAAGTAATTACTACCGCTGATATACGGCTTGGTCGTCATTAATCCGCCATCAGCAAATTGTGTCATGCCATAAACATTCGGTACCATTACCCAATCGTAACTGTCGATGTACATTTCCATGAACCATCTATACACTTCATCCGGGTCGAATTCACAAAGCAGCATAAAATTCCCCATGACCATGAGTCGTTCAATATGGTGGGAATAGCCGGTTTGCAAAACTCTTTTGATTACCGTATCAACAGGGTGAATGCCGGTTTCACCTGTCCAGAAAGAGGCGGGTATTTTTCTTTTGAACTGCCAGTAATTGGTGCTTCGTTGCTTGCTGCCTTCCTTTTCATAAACGATGCGGATGAATTCTCTCCAGCCCATGAGCTGCCGGATAAATCCTTCCAATGAATTCAACGGGATATTTTTTTCAGCAGCAGTTTGCAAGGCTTTATCAATTACCTGTTGTGGCAACAGCAACCCTGTATTCAGCATGGGTGTAAGCACTGAATGATAGAGAAAAGCCTGGTTCTTCAGCATGGCATCTTCATAGATCCCGAATTTGCTGAAGCGGTGAAGTAAAAAATCATCCAACCATTTTTCAGCAGAAGTATGTGTGACCGGGTAGATGAAGCTGTCGTTACTTCCATAGTTATCCGGGAAATTGGAACTGATATATTCTTTGGCTTCTTTCACATACTGGTTCTCACCGGGTATATCAATTTCGGGCACTATTTCATTTTTGGGAAATTTCAACCTGTTCTCTGCATCAAAAGTCCATTTGCCGCCCAGTGGTTTTTTAGCTGCATCCAGCAATACATTTCTTTTCTTTCGTTGCCAGGTATAAAAATCAGTCTGGAAATAAGATTTCTTTCCGGAAAAAAAATCTTCCACTTCAGGTAACTGGTTAAGAAATCCCGGGTTGGGGTACCGGACCAGTTTTATACCAGTTTCCCTGGCGGATGTTGCTATTCTTTTCTCCAGCCAGTTATCAGTAGTATCGGTGTAATGAATTTCAGTAATGCCGCCTTTAGCCAATTCAGGTATCAGTATGCGTACATCTGCTGCAGGGGCTGTACACTCAACATATTCGACTAGTATATTTTTTTCAGCCAGGTAATTTTCATAATACTTCATGGATGCCCGGTGAAAGATCAATTTCTGCTGATGAAAAATAAACTGCCGGAAGAAAAGGAATTCCTCAACCAGGTACACAGTCCTGCTTGTAATGACGGAGGAATGCACCAGGAATAACTGGTGGGGTAATATTAGTGTAACGGCTTTCATTTTTATAATATGATCGTTCAACAATTCGGGATAAGATTTGTTGTCATTCAAATTCATATTATGGAATCGGTAAAAGGGAAAAATATCTTACTTGTTGGAGCAACAGGAAGCATCGGGTCACGGACGGCTAAATTACTCGTTGGCAGTGGAGCAAATCTTTTTCTGGCGGGCCGCAACCCGGAAAAACTGGCAACAGTAGCTGATCAAATCTCAGTACCCACAGAAAGAACTTTTTCCCTGGATATTTCGAAGCCGGAAGAAGTACTGGCATTAAAAGAAAAATATTTTTCAGTCTTTTCTTCCATTGATATCCTTATCAATGCCGCCGGCATTGGTATCATTAAAAATATGGAACAGTTAAGCGAAGTAGAATTTTTAAGAACACTGAATTGCAATTTATACGGGCCATTTCTCCTGGTAAAGAATTTTTTACCAGCCATGAAAGAATTAAAAAAAGGACTGATTATTAATATACCCGGAGTACTGGGAAAAGTGCCGATGGCTGGTGCAGCAGCGTATAGTGCCAGCAAATACGGGTTGGTGGGGATGATGCAAAGCATCCGGGAAGAGATCAAAAGGACGGATATCCGGATCACTAATCTTTTTATGGGTGGTGTGGATTCTTCGTTTTGGGATACGATTGATCTGCGGGTGCAGCGGGATAAAATGATACAGGCGGATGAAGCAGCCAAAGCCATCTGGTTCCTTTGCCAGCAGCCGGTAAGCGGGGTGGTGAGTGAAATGGTACTGCAGCCATTCAATCACCAGGCAATTTGAGATAACTACGAACAGGCTCATAAAAATCAAAATCTTTTGCCCGGCCAGTCATTTTATCATCAGGAGCTTTCTACTACCTTTGCCCAGCTAAAAATGCTGCCATGCAAAATCAGACTCCTATCTCATTTGATAACACAGCCCTTGCTTTTGATTATAAAACAGATCAGCAACTTAAAAAGGCCCGGTTTCTTTTTTCGTTAATGGGTAAGCCCTGGCTGGTTAAAATGGCCACTAAACTCACTCCCTGGGCTATCAATGCAGGATTACCCGTAAAAGGATTGATCCGCAAGACCATCTTTACCCAATTTGTAGGCGGGGAAACGCTGGAACAAACGGCAACAGTAGCGAAAATGCTTGGCAAATACCATGTACAAGTGATATTGGATTATGGTGTAGAAGGAAAAGAAGGGGAAGTCAATTTTGATCATGCCTGTGAAGAATTCATCCGGGTGATCAATTATGCAGCCACCCAGCCCAATATTCCTTTTATGAGTGTGAAGGTGACAGGGTTCGCCCGTTTTGCATTGCTGGAAAAGTTGGATACACTGATGCATGAAGCAAAGGGTACTTTGATGAAACGATTTTTAACTGCGGCTGACCAGTTACCAGCTGCGGAAAAAGAAGAGTGGCATCGTGTAAGGCATCGTGTGATGCGGGTTTGTGAAGCCGCTAAAGACAAAAATGTGGGTGTACTCATTGATGCAGAAGAAACCTGGATACAGGACCCGGTAGATGCTTTGACCATCATGATGATGGATACGTTTAATAAAGAAAAATGTGTGGTGTATAATACGCTGCAGCATTATCGTCATGACAGGCTTCAATTTTTGAAGGATAGTTACGAAGCTGCGGTAGAAAGAAACTTTATTCTTGGCGCTAAGCTGGTAAGGGGAGCTTATATGGAGAACGAAAGAAAGAGGGCAGCAGAAAAAGGGTATCCATCACCCATACAACCCGATAAAGAAAGTACGGATAAAGATTATAATGCAGGGGTCGCTTTTTGCATTGAACATATTGACCGGGTTGCCCTGATCGTGGCTTCACACAATGAATTCAGTAATTTATATGCCACACAATTGTTACAACAAAAAGGGTTACCGCTGGATCATCCGCATGTGCACTGGAGCCAGTTGTTTGGGATGAGTGATAATATCACTTTTAACCTGGCACATGCCGGTTGTGGTGTCAGCAAATACCTTCCTTTCGGACCGATCAAAGATGTAATTCCTTACCTGATGCGCCGGGCAGAAGAAAACACTTCAGTTAAGGGACAGACAGGAAGAGAACTTGGGCTGATCAGTAAAGAACTGGCCAGGAGAACAGGTAAATAGTTTATCAGATTTCCATCAGTTCTTTCAGTTTTACCAGGTAGTCCAATTCAAAATGGTTGATCCTGCGGGTGCTTTCCGCAATATGACGGGCACTGTTGAAGATCCTTCTCCGGGTAATGATATCAATCTGGTCTTTATAATCTTTGAAGAACTGCACAAAGAGTTTGAAGGCTTCATCTGCACTCGTAAACTGTTCTTCCAGGGTATCAAATTCAAACTGTATCAGGAAGGCCCTTTCGGAGCCAAACCGGTCGGTACTTTCATCATAATGTTTCCAGGCAAATTCTATTTCATCATTCAGGGTCTTTTTTTCTTCGGGCCTGATGTGAGAGTCGGCAGCAGCAATTGCATAAAACAAGTTTCCCAGCTGGATATATAGTTTCTTGTTATTGGTCATAGCTCAATGTACCTATGTAATCCAATATTTTCGCTGATTCTTATCAACCCGCCTGCTGCATTTTATCAATTCACAGTTTCCCCACAACCGCTTACTTATGGTTATACCTGCCAGCTTTCTTCCTAACTTGCAGCCATGCAACAATACCTTGACCTGCTCCGGCATATACAGGAAAACGGTGTTCATAAAAGTGACCGTACCGGTACCGGTACACAAAGCTGCTTTGGCTACCAGCTACGGTTTGACCTGGCCAAAGGATTCCCGTTGGTGACCACTAAAAAAGTGCACCTGAAAAGTATAATTTATGAATTGCTCTGGTTCCTGAAAGGCGAAACGAATATTGCTTACCTGAAAGAGAACGGTGTCCGTATCTGGGATGAATGGGCGGATGATAATGGAGAACTCGGGCCTGTATATGGCAAACAATGGAGAAGCTGGGAGGGAAAGGATGGGAAAGTGGTGGATCAGATCAGTGAGTTGATAGAGCAGATCAAAAAGAGCCCGGATAGCCGCAGGCTGATCGTGAGTGCCTGGAATGTGGCCGACCTGCCCGAAATGGCATTGATGCCCTGTCATAATATGTTCCAGTTTTATGTGGCAGAGGGAAAACTGAGCTGCCAGTTATACCAAAGAAGTGCAGATGTTTTTTTGGGTGTCCCTTTTAATATTGCATCCTATGCTTTATTGACCATGATGATCGCACAGGTATGTGACCTGCAACCGGGAGAATTTATTCACACGTTTGGAGATGTACATATCTACAGCAATCATATGGAGCAGGTGAACCTGCAACTGGGCAGGGAACCATTTGCATTGCCAACCATGAAACTCAACCCGGCGGTAAAAAACATCTTTGATTTCAAGTTTGAAGATTTTACACTGGAGAATTACCAGTCGCACCCGGCTATTAAAGCACCTGTGGCTGTATAAGTCAGAAATCTGAAGTAAGAAGTACGAAACCGAAAGGTCTTTCGATATGTACTTACTTCATAAATCGTAGTTATGATCATATCACTTGTTGTTGCAGCAGCCTCCAATAATGCCATTGGAAAAGAAGGAAAAATGCCCTGGCATTTACCGAATGACATGAAGCATTTCAAAAATGTGACCTGGGGCATGCCGGTGGTGATGGGAAGAAAGACATTTGATTCATTGGGTAAACCTTTGGCTGGAAGAAAGAATATTGTCATCACCCGTCAGGCGGATTGGGCTGTAGAAGGTACCGTTACTGTTGCTAATATTGACGATGCCCTTTTTCTTGCCAAAGAAACAGATGCAAAAGAAGTAATGATAATTGGTGGCGGGGAGATCTACAAAATGCTGTTCGATAAAGCAGACCGTATTTACCTTACAAGGGTAGAAGCTGAACCTGAAGCCGATACTTATTTTCCTGTCATTGAGCCGGCAAAATGGAAACTGGTCAGCCAGAAGAATTATGAAGCCGATGAGAAAAATGCTTATAATCATTCTTTTCAGACCTGGGAAAGAATATAAGTTTCCAGATTTGAAAATGCGCTGATGAATCCCGTAGTTTGCTGATCATGTATTCAAAAGCCCGTCTTATACAGAAATATATTTCCTGGTATTGTACTGCCTCCAACAGTAAAGGACATGGCACCCATTCCCCCTTTATTTTTAGTTTTATTACCAAAATACTGAATGATAAAAAAGCATATGCGGATTATAACAGTATTGAATTACTAAGAAAACAATTACGCAACGATCATACTGTTTTAACTATTGAAGATTTTGGGGCCGGTTCCATAACCGATAAATCAAATCTTCGAACAATATCTTCGATTGTAAGGAATGCAGCCAAGCCAAAGAAATTCGGCCAGCTGCTTTTCCGGATGGTAAAATATTATCAGCCCCGGACAATACTTGAGCTGGGAACATCATTGGGCATTACCACTTCCTACCTCGCTTCCGGCAATCCTGCAGCTACGGTAACAACCATGGAAGGGGCTAAGGAAGTTGCTGCTGTTGCACGGAAGAACTTTGCAACTTTGGGTTTGCAGAATATCTCCGTCATGGAAGGAAATTTTGATGACACTTTAGCATCTGTAGTCCAAGATCTGGGGTCAAATGACTTCTGTTTCATTGACGGCAATCACCGCCGGGAGCCTACCGAACGATACTTTCAACAGTTGCTACCCATCACACATAACGACAGTATTTTAATTTTTGATGATATTCACTGGAGCCCTGAAATGGAAGAAGCCTGGGATACTATCCGGAACCATCCTGCGGTACGCTGTTCTGTTGATCTTTTTTTCATCGGGATCGTATTTTTCAGGGAGGAATTTCACGAAAAACAGCATTTCAGCATCCGTTTCTGAGGGCTGATTAATAACAGGCTGCCGGCTGAAGAAAATCAAGATTGGAGGCTGCGCCACTCCCCAAAAAATCAATATCTTCACGGCCACCAGAAATTCAATTTTCTATCCATAACCAAGGTATATTATGACGATCGGTGTTTTAAAAGAACCAGCCCACGAAACAAGAGTATCGTTACTGGCTGAAGCCACAGCTACCCTCACCAAAAAAGGAATCACAGTTATTTTAGAAGACGGAGCAGGTGTAAAGGCATTTTGCAGTAATGCGGAGTATGAAAAGGCCGGAGTACAAATAAAAAGTAGGGAGGAAGTAGCGGCCGCAGATATAGTATTGGGTATCCACCAGCCGGAGCCTGCTATATCCCTTCGTCCATCGTCTATCGTTATTGGTGTTTATCAGCCTTTATTCAACGCAGATACCATGAAGCAATGGGCTGCTGCAGGTGTAACCGCTTTTTCTTTGGATATGCTGCCCCGAACCACAAGGGCACAGGCCATGGATGTACTAAGTTCACAAGCTAATATTGCAGGATATAAAGCTGTATTAACAGCCGCCAATGCCTACGGCCGGTATTTTCCCATGTTCATGACAGCAGCAGGAAGTATAGCACCGGCAAAGCTGTTGATACTGGGGGCAGGGGTAGCCGGTTTACAAGCTATTGCCACTGCAAAAAGATTAGGAGCTGTGGTAGAAGTATTTGATACAAGACCTGCGGTCAAGGAAGAAGTAATGAGCCTGGGTGCCAAATTCGTTGAAGTGGAAGGTGCGGCAGATGCCAGCAAAGCCGGTGGTTATGCGGTGGAACAATCAGAAGAATTTTTACAACGCCAGAAAGCGAAGATCGCAGAAAGTATTGCGAAGGCCGATATTGTGATCACAACAGCACAGATACCCGGTAAAAAAGCTCCTATACTGATTACCGAAGATATGCTGAAGGCTATGCGCAACGGATCGGTGATCATTGATATTGCTGCTGCCACTGGAGGTAATACCCCTTTCACCAAAAACAATGAAACGGTTCAGTTCAATGGTGTGACAATCATTGGTAATTCATCTTTGCAATCCACCATGCCTTCCGATGCCAGTAAGATGTATGGTAAGAATGTATTGAACTTCCTGCAGCTCATCATCAATAAAGAAGGACAAATTAACCTGAACTGGGAAGATGACCTGGTAAAGGGATGTTGCATAACACATAGTAAAGAAATAGTTCACGAACGATTAAAATAAGAATATGGATTCAGTATTAAATTGGATTACGGCTAACCAGCAGATCATCTACATTGTCATCCTGATGATCTTTGTCGGCATTGAAGTGATCGGTCGTGTACCGAGTGTGTTACATACACCCCTGATGAGTGGTGCTAATGCCATCCACGGTGTGGTGATCATCGGTGCTATCATTGTGATGGGAAAAGCAGAGAGTGACGACTACCTGGCATTGGTACTTGGTTTCCTGGCCGTGATACTTGGAACACTTAACGTGGTGGGTGGATTTGTGGTGACAGACAGGATGCTTGAAATGTTTAAGAAGAAGAAAAAGTAATAGAATAAATTTTATGGAACTCAATATACTTACCGTTTGTTACCTCATTGCTTCAGTTACATTTATCCTGGGCCTTAAAATGCTCTCCAACCCGGCAACAGCCCGAAAAGGAAACCTGATTGCTGCTGCGGGGATGACAATTGCAATTTTCGGAACTATATTTCTCTACACGGATACAGAAGGTCATAAACTGCAGAACTACGCATGGATCTTTGGGGGTATAATTATCGGATCTGTTGTTGGTACACTCGCCGCCAAAAAAGTGAAGATGACGGCCATGCCGGAAATGGTGAGTTTGTTTAATGGAATGGGAGGAGCTTGTGCCGCCCTGATCTCTGCCGCTGAATTCTATCATATTTACAAATTGCATGAAGGATCAGGTGACACTGCTTTTTCAGCTATTGTTCCGGTTGGTTATTATATCACCATTGTGGCAGGGGCCATCATTGGTACTGTTTCTTATACCGGCAGTATCATTGCCTGGGGAAAATTAAATGGTCGGGTTAAAGATTTTTCGTTCAAAGGACAGCATATCGTTAATATGATCGTACTGGCATTGGTGCTGGTATCGGCTGTGATCGCCTACCGGTCAGAAGTGGGAAATATGTTCATCCCCTTTATGCTGATCGGCCTTTTTGCATTTGTATATGGTGTATTATTTGTGCTGCCCATCGGTGGTGCGGATATGCCTGTTGTTATTTCCTTACTGAACTCTTTTACCGGGGTTGCCGCCGCCTGCGGTGGTTTTTTATATGATAATAAAGCGATGTTGACCGGTGGTATCCTTGTAGGAGCTGCTGGTACCTTGCTGACCATGCTGATGTGTAAAGCAATGAACCGTTCGCTGACCAATGTACTGATTGGGTCCTTTGGTGGTGGAGCAAAAGCTGGCCCTGCCGGTGCTAAACAGCAGGGGGCTTACAAAGAAATTTCTCTGAGTGATACAGCCGTGGTCATGAGTTATGCCAATAAAGTATTTATTGTTCCCGGCTATGGACTGGCGGTGGCACAGGCACAACATGCCTGCCACGAGTTAGAAAAACTGCTGGAAGAAAAAGGAGTGACCGTAAAATATGCGATACACCCTGTAGCCGGACGCATGCCCGGGCATATGAATGTGCTGTTAGCCGAAGCCGATGTCCCTTATGATAAGCTGCTGGAAATGGAACATGCTAATGATGAGTTTTCCACTACGGACGTGGTATTGATATTAGGTGCTAATGATGTGGTAAACCCGGCTGCTAAATCGGATCCCTCTTCTCCCATATATGGTATGCCGATCCTGGATGTGGAACTGGCCAAGAATGTGATCGTTAATAAAAGAAGCATGAAACCCGGTTATGCCGGTATTGAAAACGATCTGTTCTTCCGTCCTAAAACATCGATGCTATTTGGGGATGCAAAGAAAGTATTGCAGGACCTGATCGGGGAGATAAAGAATTTGTAGTTTGTAATTTGTGGTTTGTAGTTTTGCCCGGTGCAACTTCCTTCTTTCTTATTAAATTCACTAACTGATGCCAAAGGCTTCGATAAAGAAGCTTTTGAACAGGTGCATACATCTGGTGAGCAGGTTACTTCTATTCGGGTTAATCCACGCAAAAGAGCAGAAATCAAAAATCTGGATTCTAAAGTTCCATGGACTTCTGATGGCTACTATTTGGAACAACGACCATCTTTTACCTTCGATCCTCTTTTTCATGCCGGCTGTTATTATGTGCAGGAAGCATCTTCTATGTTTTTGGAACAGGCCCTGCGGCAAACTGTTGATCTGTCAAAGCCTTTAAAAGTGCTTGACCTCTGCGCTTCACCGGGAGGCAAGTCAACACATATACAATCACTCATCTCCAAAGAAAGTTTATTAGTTAGTAATGAAGTGATCCGTTCAAGAGCTAATGTGCTTAAGGATAATATTATCAAGTGGGGTTGTGAAAATGTAGTAGTCACTAATAATGATCCTAAAGATTTTACCCGGCTGGAAAATTATTTCGATGTGATCGTGGTGGATGCTCCCTGCAGTGGCAGTGGTTTGTTTCGTCGCGACGCGGAAGCTATTGAAGAATGGAGTGAGAATAATGTGCAGCTCTGCTCGCAACGGCAGCAGCGGATACTGGCTGATGTATGGCCTGCGTTGAAAAAAGAAGGGATACTGATCTATTCCACCTGTTCGTATTCAAAAGAGGAAGACGAGGATATTGCCAATTGGTTATTGCATGAAAAATCAGCTTTGCAAAGCCTGTTGACATTCGATTCATCATGGGGAATTATTGAATCAGGCGGCGGCTGCCGTTTTTGGCCCGATCAAGTAAAAGGAGAAGGTTTTTTCTTAGCCTGTTTTAAAAAGACGGATGGAGAAGAAACTGCTTCCATCAAATTAAAGGGCAAACCCGAAGCTGCTACAAAAAAAGATATTGAAATGCTGGCCCGCTGGATAAAGATGGATGGCCTGCAATTCGTAAAGCATCTTACAACTGTGTATGCATGGCCGCAGCATCTGGCTACTAATTTTTCTTTCCTGCTTGACAACCTCCGGGTCATCTATTCTGGTGTGCTGGCCGGCGAATTGATGCGGGATAAATTAGTGCCGGACCATTCTCTTGCTATGAGCCTGCTTGTAACGGAAGAAGTGCCCAGTGCGGCGTTGAATTATGAACAGGCCATTCAATACCTGCAGCGGAAAGATATACAGCTGGAGGGTGCTGCTAAAGGATGGCAGCTCATGACCTATAATGGCTGTCCGCTGGGCTGGGCCAACGTTTTACCCAACCGGGTCAACAATTATTACCCCAAGGAAATGAGGATATTAAAAGACAATTAAATGGGTGGCCTGTGGGCAAAAATCTGCATCTTTGTAGCCCAAATCTTGTCAGTATGAAGAAGTGTTTTTCCCCCTTTCTGGCCTTGTTGCTGATGGCTCATTTTGCCATCGCCCAGAAGCCTGACCTGATGATAAAAAGCGGTGATAAGGGCCTGTACCTCGAACACAAGGTGGCGGCAAAGGAGAGTTTTTTTGCAATCGGACGTCTTTATAATGTTCACCCCAAAGCGGTGGCTTCTTATAATAAACTGGACATGACCAAAGGGTTGGTGATAGGCCAGGCAGTTCGCATACCATTAACCGATACTAATTTCACACAAAAAGGAAACACGGGCACACCGGTCTATTACAGAACCGGGGAGAATGAAGGGCTGATGAAAGTGAGTAATACGCACAATAATGTCCTGTTGCAAAATCTCCGCGACTGGAATAGCCTTGCGGCTGATAACATTCCCAAGGGGTCAAAACTGGTGGTGGGATTTTTATTGTCAAAAGAGATGCCTGCTGTTACGCTAAAGAGTAAAGCTGCACCAGTTACAGAAACCGTAAAAGAGACAGCTGTCGTAGTTACAGCACCCAAAGAAGAAACAGTGAAGACAGAGCCTGTGGCTGAGATCAAAAAAGAAGAACCCAGGCCTGAAACTAAAAAAGCAGAGCCTGTTTTTGCAAAGCAGGAAGAGAAAGTCATTCCGTCATCATCTGAAAACGGGTATTTCAAGTATCATTTCGAACAACAGGTGAAAACAAGCCCCGTGTCAAAAGATGCTACCGTTACATCCGGTATTTTTAAAACGACCAGTGGCTGGCTGGATGCAAAATATTACTTACTGATAGATGCTGTGCAACCGGGAACAATTGTAAAGATCACTAACCCGGCTAATAACAAAGTTATCTATGCAAAAGTGCTGGGAGTTATGGCGGGTATCCGTCAGAATGAAGGTTTTGATATCCGGATCAGCAGTGCCGCTGCTTCGGCCTTGCAGGTAACTGAGCAGGATAAGTTCATTGTAAAAGTCAACTATTAATAAAACGGTATCCTCTCAGGAATTCTTCTATTGCAATTTTCTTTTTGCCTTCCAATTGTAATTCCTTTACGTAGATAAAGCCATTACTACAGGCAAATTTCAGAAATGTTTTACCATCTGTTTTATATTCACCTGCTGCCATACCCGTATTGGTTAATTCCTTTTCACTTCTGTAGATCTTCAGGGTCTTTCCATTCAGACTGGTAAAGGCACCCGGGAAAGGGGAGAGGCCCCGGATGAGGTTATGCACTTCCTCCACCGGTTTTGTAAAATCGATCTTGCAGGTCTCCGTAAAAATTTTCGGCGCATGATGCAGCAGGGGGGCCTGTGGTCTATTGTCTGTCGTCTGTGGTCTTTCCTTCAATGTTTCATCGGCAAGCCCCTTAACCGTTTTCACTAATAAAGCAGCTCCAATCTCTTTCATCCTGTCATGCACTTCGCCGGCAGTATCGTTTTCTCCGATCGTGAAACGTTCCTGTAATAAAATATCCCCGGTGTCTATTTCATGTTTTAGTTTGAAGGTGCTTACGCCGGTTTCTTTCTCGCCATTGATCACCGCCCAGTTAATAGGTGCGGCACCACGGTATTGGGGCAATAAGCTTCCATGTAAATTTACACTGCCCATGGGCGGCATATTCCAAACTACTTCTGGTAACATGCGGAAGGCAACAACGACCTGGAGATCGGCTTGCAGTGCTTTTAATTCTTCAATAAATTCAGGATTCTTCAGCTTCTCGGGTTGAAGGACTTTCAGGTTATGTTCTACTGCATATTTCTTTACCGCACTTTGCTGCAGTTGCATGCCTCTTCCGGCAGGTTTATCAGGAGCTGTGATCACCCCCACAATAGTACACCCGGCTTTTACCAGTGCATCTAATGATGCAACTGCAAATTCGGGGGTACCCATAAAAACAATTCGCAGCGATTGAAAGTCTTTCATCGCTGCGAAGATATTGTAAAGAAATAAAAAAGACCTGGTTGACTATACTTAAGAACATTTATCTTTTCTCCAGGTCAGTGTTACCCTGCAACCTCCTTTTATTGCTGGCAGTACGGGCCAACCGTAGCTGAGCCGTGTTTCAAAGCCCAGCATTTTTGCCTTATTAAAAGCAATGGGCTTGCTGTTGAACAGCAGGTAGGTATTTATGATCGCTCTGTTTGAGGACCCGTTTTTTATTTCTACCCGGCGATAACTGATCTCATTTAACGGAATGTCAATGGCTTTCCACCAGGTAATTCCCGGGCCAGGCTGCAAAACAAATTCAACCGTTCCGGTATCCACCACATTATATTCTACTTTGAAATCAATTTCGTCACAATCATCTCCCGTTCTTAAAATGCCGGTTGCATTGCGGGGTGTAGGTGGGAAAGGGTAAACTTGTTTTGCATATAAAGAATCCATGGCAGATAACCGGTTAGCCATTAGTACTCTTACTCCGTTATTTGTAAGGCTGGCAGGAATAAAATAATGCATGATAGATGCAGGATCATAAACAGTAAAATTTGTATGACTTCTGTTATACTTTGCTATTACCTGCTGATCGATCATAGCCCTAGACCAAGAAATCGGGGGCTTTGAGAAATAGGCATATACATTTGCGTAATTCCAGTCAATACTTCCTGAAGTGGGCGACTGATGTTCATGAATAAAGCCAAGCGCATGCCCGAATTCATGTAAAACAACACTTCTTATACTTGCTTCTTGCGTATTATCTGTCAGATCATCAAAATTCATTGTTTGTAAACCCAGTGGATTGCTAAGTACATCACGACCCAGCCATGACCAGTTACCATCTGTGGTATCAAAGCCAACTTTTACATGCGCATCCCGGATGTTGTCTATAAATTGAAAATGAATATTTGCTACTTTCTCCCACGTACTTGCATACATTTTTACCCTGTCTAGTTGAAAAGCAGAACCTTTTTTCGAAGGCAAAAAACCTACTGTGATCACATCTCCTGGCGACCACATTTTATCAGTATAGGCAGCCAATGGTTGCTGTGTAATAGCGCTTAAGTAAATGGAGCCATCCTGGTTAATATTCCAGCGGGTGATAGAGGATGAATTTCTGGCAGGTAGTTGTGTTTCGGAATATTGCGGGTCATAACAAAATCCTTTCATACCACCGGGTTTTGGTGTTTGTGCAATTGCTGAATCGGTAATAAAAATATTTTTTATAGCATTAATCTTTTTAAATCGCAGGCTATCGTTTGTAATCCCTTTTACATAAAGGGTGTCTTTTTTTTGATACATAACCCATCTGCCGTGCTGTTTATAAGTATTATTTGTTCCGGCATCTTCTACCCGTTGCCACGATCCGCTTAGTACGTTAAATGCTTTATTTAACGTACCGCTGCATGCATACTGTATGACATCATTTGTGTATTTATACACGATTTTAATGTTATCTTCTCTTATGGAAAATGAACCCGTTGCCAGTATTTTATCATTCTGGTTAACGACATTTATTTTACCATCCGGTAAAAATTCAAAGGAAAAATAATACGGTCCCTCTTTTTCATTATTGCCATAAGTGCCTGCCCATCTTCCTTCCAGCATATGGTTATTCTGCTGAGCAAACAGGTAATTGTAACTAAAAATAAGGAACAGGAATAGCGTAATTTTTTTCATAACGTATTTTTTTGAGCATAGCATCAATGATATTCTCGTATAGTGCTTAATAGGTTGTTTTAATATTAGTAAGATAAAACACATCATTCTTGTTGTCGCTGTTATTCCCTTTGTAGCGGCTGAAGGTATAGAGGTTGTATTGTACGAGGGGAATGAAAATATTTTCAATTTCAGTTTCTTTTTTGTCATTAATAAATACAATCAGTGAATTGCCCTTCCGCTGCAGTTTTACCTGCTGGTTGTTCATGGAAAGGTAAAAACCTGGTAATATAATTTTTTTACTTGCCACGACACTTTCGTTCCTGGCATAGGAATAGATGGTCAAGGTTCCGCCATTATTTGCATAAGGGTCAAACCACAGCATTACCCGGTTGAAGCCGCCGGTATAACTGTCGTATAGACTCATGATATTGGCAGTACCTTCCGGTTTGTACATTTCGGCTGCATTGTCGTAACCTAGGCTACAGAAGCTAACCGCAAAACTGCCGCTGTTGTAAGCAATATCCTTATTCCACCGCAGATCAAACGAGAGGCTGAAATTATCTTTGATTTCTTTGTTGTATTGTTTGGGATACCAGTAGCCATCTTTATTTAGAGCCAGCCAGTTGTTATTTTCAAACTGTTGAACTGTTATATTATTCATGCCCTGCCATCCGGAAGGAAACTGGCCTAAAGGATTTTTGTCAAAACTGTACAGGTAGTTTGAAACTGTATTTTGATTGACTTTTGTTGCTGTTTTTGCCTCCTTTAATGAAGCATCAATAATATTCACACTATTGGGTTTTGCCGCCACGCCGCCAGTCATTTTCATCAGCACATCCATGTTGAACGCACTAAAAAACAGGTCCATGAAATTCTTTTTGGGGAGGTTTTCGTCCTGTCTTCTGAATGAAAAGTAGATACACTGTGGCTGATCTTTGGGTTTACCCGGGTCAAAAAAACTAATATCCTCAATCCAAACCGGGAAGTTGCCGTCTGTATTGTTGCTGTTAATCAATTGCTCTATTACGTTTTTTTCTAAACGGGTTTGTGTTACCCGGGCGGTATCATTTATTTTTTTATGCTGCAGTAAATTGCTGTACCAGTTTTGAAGGACAGTTTTATCATCTTCCAGTTTTATAATTTCTTTTTTCCTGTCTTCAATTAAATTCGACAGGTACTTTTTTGTATCCTCATATTTTGTGGTAGTCAGTTCTTTTTCATTTTTTGCCAGCCCTTCTTTTACATAGGTAAGTTTGCCCGTTATTTCTTTTTCAGTAAACGTTTTATAAGATAACACCAGCTCTTTCCAGCTTACTTTTCTTATTGGTAGCCGGTCTTTGGCTGAAAAGTAATAGCCTCTTTTTTGATTGAGCCGCCCAAATGTAGAGGCATATAGAATCCTGTTTCCGCCGGCATCTTTTTCTGTGTAAAAATCTCCCACATACATACCACCTTCATTCTTGTAGTATCCAAAGTGCAATCCGTCCTGGAAGGATGCACCTCCCTGGAAGATGCTGTTCATTACAAAATACACCCAGCAACCTGTTTCTCCTTCAGGCTGTAAAATATTGTATCCTTTCAGGCACTCGTATTTTTTCAGCATCAAATAACATTCATAATATTTTGGTGCTGCAGGAGTGTTTGGAACAGCCGGCATATCTCCAAATGCAATACTGTTGGTTGCATGCAGTCCATCCAAAGCCAGTGGCATTATGCGCTGCATTTCTTTTCGAATGGGTTCACATTGTTGCCACTGCTTGCCGTAACCATCTTTTTGCCATACCCATTTGCCGGACACTTTGTTGATGTCGAGAGTATTGCAGTTAATTTGTGCAGTGCCTGCATTATGCAGAATTACAGTTGTCGCCAGCAGTAGTAAGCCTTTGAAAGAATGAATATTTTTCATATAGTTTTTTATAAGTAGATCAACATATAATATTCTGCTTATAATTTTAACCCGCTTAATGCACCACTGCCACTTACGCTGCTGCCGCTATTAAGAGAGATTGTAGCAGAGGCGCCTGCAATGCTGGCCGATTTATTCCCTGGATTTGGAATGATGGGAACAATTACCGTAGTGCCTGTCTCTTTCATATATTCAACTCCTCCTTTCTTTACAATATTTTCTATTTTTTCAGCTTTATCTATCAGGTCTGTTCCCACAGTAATTTCTGCTTTCACCGTTGCAGACACCTCGCTTATGCCCTGGCTGTTTACTTCAATATGAAGGTCAACACCAGCGCCTGCCTCCGCTTTTACGGGGCCCCATTTCCCCAATCCTTTATTGCCAATACTGATGGATACGTCAACAGACCCGGCTATAATGGAACCGGGTAAAATACCGGTTGCTTTGTCCATATCTTCTGTAAATGAAAATTTCAATTTTCCAAAATCAACAGAAGTTTTCATACGGCTGCACCTTGATTCAATCACCATACCCCCAAACTTAAGACGGCTGTAATATTGGCAAGCTACATCGTCGTAATGTTGTAGCGGCTGTGGCTTAAAATCATTCACTCCGCTTTTTTTATTACAATATAAACTGGGCTGTGCAAAGCGAGGGCTTACTGCAGCCAGGGTCGCCGCATAAATATTTTTGTACCGAGCTTTTAAAGCTTCAAACGATGGCTCAGACATGGTGTATTGTGCAAAATATGCTTCTGCACTCCAGTACTTTTTATACAGGTCAATTGCTTCTTCATAGGCCTCACGGGTTATTTTATTGCAGGCCGTCAGCCAGGTGTTAGTAATTTGATTTATAGCTTCGCAGCATGCCGCAGCTCCTGCACCCGAACTCCCTTCTCCATCTCCGCAGTCCCTGTGCTGTTTTTCAAAATCTTCAAATGCTTTGTCTCTTTTATCGTCTAACTCTTTTAACTCGTCTGCCAGCGCCACCAGTTTTTCTTCTGCTTTTCTCAATTTGTAGGAAAGCCCCCCGTCTTTATCATTGAGCAGGTAACTCAGTTTAGCGCTGGCCCTGCTGCTCAATGGCCCCGGCCCCTCCTGTATACTGCCATTATTAAAAGTTTGTATTTTATTGCGCATAGCATTGATCTCGTATTGATCCGCAGCTGCCTGCAGGCGAGCCATATCTTCTTTATATTCTTGTTCCAGCGCCTGCATTTTATTCCAATGATCCTTCCATACAGGATATAGCGCAACAGATTGTTCAACATCATAAGGGAAGGGCGGCAGGTTAAATTTATTAAAACCCAGTGGGTCTTGTGGTATATGTAATGGCCAGTGTACATCACCTTTACTGCTAAATCCTAATTTTCGTAAACGTGCAGCTTTTTCATCCGTATAACCTGTTTCCATGCTTGCCTGAATACTTGCTGCAGCCCCGGCTTTATCTCCTTTCCTTTCCTGGATGATACTTTTGGTAAGATTGGCCTGTGAGTGTTTAGGTGAAAACCGGATAGCACTGTCTAAAAATTTTTCTGCCATTGGCATATCGCCCAGCCCATACCAGGACTGGCCCAGGTTGCCAAGAATGGTTGCGTTGCCCGGATATTGCCTGTTTAGCATCTGTAACAAGGGTACAGCCATATGCTGTGCGTTGAGCATATTCAATATGGCGGCATAATTATTAATATTTTCAGCTAATGACATATCGGCAAGGCAAACTTTACCTGCCAATATTGCTGCATGTTCTGTGTGACCGCTGAGCCATAAGCCAACTACGCTTTCTTCCATTTCACGGGCATCCCTGCTTTCTTTTTTTATAACGGCGAATGCGTCCGCAGCTTCCTGTTGAATAACCGGCGGCAAAGCAGCTTCCACAGCTTTTGAGAGCTTTTGCAGATAAGCATTTAAGTTAGCAGGAGAGGGTGTGGCAGGTATGCTTGCTATTTTTTTGACATCTCTTAACGGTATGTTATTACCCTGTTGTTGTCGTACCTGCTGTTCAGTTTTTCCTCCTGCTGATACTGCCTTTTCTTTTATGGAATTTGTTTGGCTAATCGCCTGTTGCTGCAATCTTGTTTGTGCCTCTTTATTTTCTGCACTATTCAGCTTTAATGCTTGTAGTTCTGTCATCACCGTTTGCATCTGGCCGGGATCCGTCATCATTTTTTGCATCAGCACCACCGCTTTCTTTACTTTGTCTTCATCAATGGATTTTTGTTGTGCTACTGCTGTAAAAAGTATAATAAAACAAAGGGCTATAGTGACGAGTATTTTCATTCTTCTTTAAATTTATTTATAAAGGATAGTGCCGGCTATTATTAAGGATAACAAAAGCAATAAGCATTATCCTATTTTTTTCAGTACCAGGTAAAAATCAATAAACCCTTTTTTCGCAGGTAGTTTTTTATCGTTGTGGGATGGTTCCAGTTTTACAGGAATTCTTTCCCGTATAATAATTTCCTGCTGTCCTTCTTTAAAAGCTCCTTCCACTAAACTCCAGTCGCTAAAAGTTATGTAGTCAACATTGGTAAGCTTGTGCGATTTAGTGTTTTTTCTTTTCCGGACGTCTTTCTTTGCCGGCGTAAATATGATTTCAACAATTGTTTCATCGCCTTCCAGGTTATACTCAGGTAAAGGAACACCAAAGCTGTATTTGCCGGTAATATGATCAATTTGTAAATCCGTATTCGTTACCCAACCTTTTACCCAGTTACTGTCGGTTGTATAACGGTAATATTTTTCCAATCTGCCGATGATGCCGTCTGTACCCAGCCTTGCAGTGGGGGCAATTACCGTATCAGTTTCATCGTGTTTGCTCCAACTGTTTTTGGTGCCGCTGCTGATCCAGCTTTCATAGCGCTGCACATTATTTTTATCAGGCTGGTTACTGCGAATGGCACCTCTTACTTCTGATGACAATTCTACGTAACCGGAATTGGTGCGGTTAACAATAATGTGGTAATAAACCCTGTCTTTACCTTTACCTCCCTTTGTACTGTCATTAAAACTGAACTGGTATACATACTGGCCTACCCAGCCTTTTTTGATAGTGGGTTTGTAGGGTAACTCAGGTAATTTTATTTCAGGCAACGTTTTTTCCTGCGCTGAAAGATTACTTACGGATAATGCCGTTACGGCAAAGCATAGCAGGGAGGTTTTTAATATTTTCATTTTTTGATTTGAGTTTTTCTGGTTTTAAATAGTCGTTTTTATTTTGCTTTAAATAAAGTATAGTTCATGGAAGAATTGTCTTTGTCCGACATATACAGCAGGTAGCCGTTTTTTACTGCAATAAGTTGTGCGTTATAGGTGGTTGTTTTGCCTCCATATCTATTAGTGGCTGTAATGCTCCAGTCGGTTACTGAAAAATTTCCTTTAAAATCCTGGCCGCCAAATTGTGTGCCGCCATTGTTCATACTGGCACTACGGTAGGTGCTGCTGTACGTGCCGTTGCTGTTAAATGTGAATTCATCTGTAGAGGATACAGCACTCATGCCTGCATAAGTGCCACTGTAAACATTATAGTATTCCACACCGCCGCCACCACTTCCTTGCCAGGTGCCGATAATATCATTGGCAGTTACAGCAAACCGGTTGGCATTCAACATTGGGTCTATATCATTGGGATGGGGAAACTGTTGCTGGTAGCTGTTTTGATTGGGAGCAATCACTACAATAGGTCTGGCTCCGCCACCATACACAATTTTGATAGCTACATAACAAGCTTTACCAGTTTGTTTCTCCACGGCATTGGCCTGCAGGTGATAAATAACGGGATATTGCACACCGCTCCACTTTTGTACGTTGCTCACCGTAAAGTAGGGTTCTACATATTTACTCCAGTAATATTCCGGCGCATCAATGGTATTGGGCCGGGCATCATCCAATGCTTTATCAATATAATGCAACCGTAATTCGATACCGTCTTTGGTGACTTTTACATAATCATTTGTAACTACAGAAACACCGCCATCATCAAAATGGGTTGTGGATTTGCTGATAGAGGATGAACCGCTGACTACTTTTGAAATGGCAGTTGCTTCCTGTGCCTGCTGACGGCTCTTTTTTATACCCGAAAACTTATTCTCATCAGGCACTACACTGGAAAAAAACTCCTGTGCAATGGGTATATATTTTTTATCTGTAAATACAGCCGCCATGTAATAAGTAATGCTGTCTTTTGTATAGGTTGACAAACTGATGGCAAATTGTTGCTTGTTAAATGTGCCTCTTGCTGCACCAAATATGGTTTTCCATCCATTGAGTGTATCAGTTTCTTTTGTTTCCGGATTATTTACTTTTTGTTTGGGATTGCGGGCAAAGAAATCCCAGTTTTTGACAAAATCCTTTTCTACATCATTCTGTTCCTGAGTGGCTGGATAGAGAAAAAGCTGGCAATAATTCTTGCCTTCGTTCTTTTGGTAGTAGAGAAAACCTTTATTTTCTTTTATTGTAAAACCTGGTGGGGTTGTATAGTTAAAAATGTCAAAGCTTGACTGGGCTTGTATTTCGAATATGTTACAACAGGTGATTAATAAGTATATTATCTTTTTCATATTAACGGTTAATGAGTAATTTATTGTTTGATGATGGTATGCGTTTCTACTCCATTTTCTGTTTGAATCTTAAGGAAGTAAGTGCCTGGGCCGAGGTGCCTGATGTTTAATGAATGGCTATTGGATGTCCCGGTAATTTTTTCTGTAAGTAGTACAACACCATTGCTGTTGATTAACTGAATTGCTTTGTTCGTTCCCCTGCTGAAAAAAATTGTTACTCTCTCCTGTACAGGATTGGGTGCAATAGTGATATTTGTTTGTAAAGGGCTTTTTTGTAACACTATTATTGCAGAGTAACTGAACCGGCCATCCAGGTCAATTTGTTTAATACGGTAATGATTTTTTCCGATGGCAGGTGGGCTGTGTAAAAAAGCATAATGTTGTGTGCTGCTGCTGTTGCCTGCTGCTGCTACAGTGCCAATGATTGAGTAATTGTTTCCGTTGTTGCTGTGTTCTATTTCAAACTTACTGGTATTGTTTTCAGAGGCAGTGGCCCATTTTATTACTGCTGTATTATTTTCCCATTGCCCGTTTATATAGAGCCAGGTAACCGGGAGTATACCATTACATAAAATCTGTACCCGGCTCAATTTGTCAACAAAAGTGCCATCACCAATCTGGCCATTCTCATTCAGGCCAGAAGCCCATAAATTGGAACCGGTTCTAATTCCAAATGCTGTATATGACTTTGCAGCAATAGTTCGCCAGTCTGTTTCAGGGCCTGTTTGAAATGGTTCTATATACCAATCAAGAGTTCCGATTCCATATTCGCCTTTTTCATTAAAACCCCAGGCCCAGCGGCTGCCATTTGCTTTAAGTGCTTCTGAATGGAGGAATGAAGCAACGATTGTATCCCAGTTATTATCGACTCCAATTTGCAGCGGCACATTACTATTGGTAAAAGTGCCATCTCCCAATTGTCCCAGACTATTCTGACCCCATGCCCAAAGGGTACCATTAGACTTAATAGCTATCATATGCAGGCCACTATTGCTAACCTTTTGCCAGTCAGTTGCAGTACCAACCTGTAAGAAAGTATTTCTATCTATATTGGTACCAGCGCCCAATTGGCCTGCATAATTTCGTCCGGTAGTCCATATAGTTCCGGTTGTTGTAAGGGCGGCTGATGCTTCAAATCCTGCTGATATATTTGCCCAGTTTGTGGCTGTGCCCACCTGTACCGGAATACTTCTTGAGGTAAAATCACTCAAGCCCAATTCACCGTTCTGGTTAAAACCCCATGCCCATAAAGTTCTGTCTGTTTTAATTCCTAATGAATATACCTTTCCCGCAGAAACAGTAAGCCAGTCATTATCTGTACCTACCTGTACCGGAGTATTATAGTTTCCAGGTGTGCCAATACCCAATTGAGCATAATTATTATTTCCCCATGCCCATAAAGTGCCATCTGTCTTAATGGCCAGTGAAAAATTTGATTTGGGTGTCGCATTGACCTCTTCGTTAGCTGAAATATCCCTCCAATTGGCATCTGTCCCAATTTGTACCGGTGTGTTTCTATTTGTGAAAGTGCCATCACCTAAAGCACCATGGAAGTTATTTCCCCATGCCCATAATGTTCCGTCATTTTTTATAGCCAGCGTATGCGACCCCCCGGGGGCGATCTTTTGCCAGCACTGGGCATTGTTTTGAATCGTTGCTGAAACGAGCATAAACAGGAGGTAAGAAATCTTTTTCATGTCTGTTGATTTAACGGATACAAAACTTCAATTTCTCAGCAAGGGAAACAATCCCCTGAACCCCTGTTTTTAGTATCCCCTGAACAAGGGATTTTACCGGAAAACTTGGAAATGTGCAGGTACAAGGGCTATTTTTATAAGTATAATAATTTCTGAAGTGAAAAGACTGTTATTAGTAGTATTTATTTTAATGTCACAAAATGCTTTTGCTCAAAACGACAGTAGTAGAAGCAGGCTTCGTTTTTTGATTGCAGAAAAGCCGGATGACAGCATCAAAGTATTTACGTATTACCAGTATGGCGAAACCTTTGAAACCGAAAACTCTGACAGTGCTTTATTTTATTATAGAAAAGGGAAAGATCTTTCAGAAAAGTTGAATTTCAGGAAAGGGCTGTCCACATATGTCAGCTATTCAATTGTAATCCTCAACAACCAGGGTAAGTTTCGGGAGGCATTGCAACTTTGTTTGGACCTGCTTGAAGTATTAGGACAAGGAGGTAGCAAAAATGACCTGGCCGCTGTTTACATTAATACTGGCAGCGAGTGGCAGTACCTGTCTGACCTGGAAACGGCGGCTGAATACTACCTGCAAGCAGCTAAGCTGGCAGAGGAAACGGGGAATGATAAATTCCAGCGGGTGGCGAATAATAACCTGGCCTCTGTTTTTAATTCTCTTCAGCAGTATGAGAAAGGAAAACAGTATGCCGGAAAATCGTTGCTGATTGCTCAAAAAATGAACGATGATTATGCAATAGCTTCCTCCACTATCAATATTGCTACTTCGGATTTCTTTTTGAAGCATTATGAAGAATCGCTCCAACATTTCAAACAAGTGGAATCGTTGGGAAAAAAAATGGAGGATGATATAATAATAATGGACGGGTGGCTGGGGATGGCAGATAATTACAAGGAATCAAAAGAGTACCAGCAATCCGAAATGTATTATCGCAATGTGATGGAAACAGCTGACCGGATCGATGCCCCTGAATACAAAATGTACGGTTACATGGGTATATCTGACCTGCTGCTCAGAACAAAAAAATATGCCCTGGCTCAGCCATTTATTGAGGAAGGGATCTTACTGGCGCAACAACTGGGCACCAAGATAGAACTCAAAGATCTTTATCTACGGGCCACAGAACTGCAGGAGGCAACCGGAAATGCTGCGGCTGCATTGCAATGGCATAAAAAATTTGTGGCGCTTAATGATTCCATACTGAATGAAAAAAATACAGCCAGTATCAACGGGATGGAAATTAAGTACGAGACGGAAAAGAAGGAGCAGCAATTGGCTTTACAGGAAGCCACCATACGCCAAAAAAGCACACTTAATTATATTTTATTTGCCGGGGTAGCCGCTTTGTTACTGATCTCTTTTCTTTCGTACAGGACATACCAGCAAAAAAGAAAATTACAGGAACAGAAAATAGCAGAACTGGAAAAGGAAAAATTATTATTAGCCACACAATCCCTGTTAAAAGGCCAGGAGGATGAAAGAAGCCGGTTGGCAAAAGATCTTCACGATGGCCTTGGCGGATTGCTCAGTGGTGTTAAACTTCAATTAGGAGCTATGAAAGGAAATTTAATTTTATCAGAAGAGCATGGCCGTACATTTAATAATGCACTCGGCAAATTGGATGAATCAATCAGTGAAATGCGGCGGGTAGCCCATAACATGATGCCTGAAGCATTAATGAAATTAGGCTTACAACAGGCATTACAGGATTATTGCGCCGGATTATCCGATTCACAATCCTTTAAAATAAATGGAGAATTTTACGGGTTGGAAAAAAGAATGGAATCTTCCACTGAGATTGTTGTCTATCGGATTGTACAGGAATTGCTGAATAATGCAGTAAAACATTCCGGTGCATCAGTAATCCTGGCCCAGGTAATGCGGCAGGATAATAGTTTAACGATAACCGTGGAGGATAATGGCCGGGGTTTTGAAAAGGAAACCATATTGCAGGGAGCCGGTTTAAAAAACATCCGGTCAAGGGTGGATTACCTGAAAGGTCAGCTGGATATTCAAACAACTCCTGGTAAGGGAACATCTGTTCATATTGACTGTATAATTGAAGAGAATGAATAAGATCAAAGTACTGGTGGTGGATGACCACCCGATGGTGCTGGAAGGTATGCGTTCCATGTTGCTGCAAATTAGTTTTGTGGAAATTACTGGGACTGCCCCAAATGCATATGAAGCTATTGAAAAAATAAAAGGAAATAGCCCGGATATCGTCATTACCGATATCAATATGCCTGAAGTCAGTGGTATTGAACTGACGGCAAAGATCAGGAAAGAGTTTCCGGCTGTCAGGGTAGTGGCAATGAGTACTTTTAAAGAACGGAGTTATATCTCACAGATGATACAAAGCGGGGCTTCAGGGTATTTAGTGAAAAGTGCATCAAGAGAAGAAATTGAAGAGGCCATACTGAGTGTATTTGAAGGTAAGTTGTATATGAGCCTTGATATTAATTTATCAGCAGCAGATAAAGCGGAATTGAATGCTGTGCCGGTTCTCAGCAGCCGTGAAAAAGAAGTACTCCAGTTGATTGCTGATGGTTTTACCAATCCCCAGATAGCAACAAAACTGTTTATCAGTCTCCATACTGTTGACAGTCATCGAAAGAACCTGCTTACCAAATTTGCTGTAAATAATACAGCCAGTTTGATCAAACTGGCTGCAAAGCATAACATGGTATAGCTTATGTCTCTTATAAGCAACTGTCTTTCTTCCATGTCAGTGTTACACGGCATCCGCCTTTCAGAGCAGGAAGCACATTCCATTTAAATCCTAATGGGGTATGAACGCCCAGTAGTTTGGCTTTCGAAAAGCTAATCCCTTTATTAGTATTGATCTGACTGACCGGAACCTGCACTGATGCTACCGGGTTATTTTCAGCAGGGATCAAGGAATGATTCTGGATAGCCACTAAAGTTTCTGTATTATTTGTAAGGGGAATACCTATTTGCTTCCACCAGGTAACCGTTTTATTATCCATCCTCCCAAATTGCATTTTAAATTCTATCCGATCACTGGCTACTACGCCATATTCAACCACGAAGTCAACCATATCACAATCATCCCCGGTTCTCAGCGTTCCGGTAGCATTGGAAGGAGTTGGCGGAAAGGGATAGATCAAACGGGCATAGTGTTTATCTGTAGGTGAGAAATCGGTGTTCATGGGCATTGCACTTCCGTCGGTAGTTAATTCGGCAGGAAAGGAATAATGCATGATTGAAAAACGGTCATAGGCAGAAAAGTTGGTACTGGTCCGGGAATATTTATTAAAGAGGTTGATATCAACATCCGCCCTGCTCCATTTATTAGGCTCACCAGCGAAATAGGCATATACCTTTTCCCTGTCCCATGCGATATTTGCCGCAGGCGACTGGTGTTCATGAATGAAACCAAGGGCATGTCCAAACTCATGTTCAACCACTCTTCTGAATTCCTCATCAGCTGTACGATCGGTTAACCAGCCCAAATTCATAGTAAATGCGTCGAAAGGATTGAATAGGATATCTTTTCCTACCATTGACCAGCTTTTACCATTATTAACAAAACTTACTTTTATCTGTGCAGCGTTAATAGTATTTACAAATTGAAATTTAATATTAGCATGGTTCTCCCATTGCTGTGCAAAGAACCTGACCTTGCTTCTTATAAATTCAGAGCTGCCGGCCGGATCAAGAAAAACAGTAAGTGTCTGGCCGGGGTTCCACATTTTATTTGTTTCGCCGGCAAGAGGCTGGCGGGAGACACCCACTTGTGACACACTACCGTCATTATTAATCCTTGGGGGAGCCTTTACGGCTGAAAAATCCCGTTCGGGAAGGTTCCCTACAGGGAAAACAATATCAGTACAGATTTTGATATTACTAAAGTCATAAGTAGTTTTTAAAGGAACAGTTTTAATTGTTTGGATGACGGCAGGATTGGTTTCTTTTATCTTTTTATTTGCCTGGATCACACCCGGCTGTGCCGATGCAACCAACGCAGAAAAAAAAGCTGCAGTAAGAAGAAATTTCTTTTTCATGATTAAGTTTTTTGTGAATGATTTTGATACAGTAAAAATGAGTGTTGGTTCAGGATGCTGCAATCCCTTAAAAACAGGATAAAGCGGGAATAGGATAAAATCATGGAAAAAGGGGAGAGATTGTCACCATGATCAGGCCTTATTTTGTTATCTGCCCGTAATCTTTTATTTTACTGTATGCGAAAATTCTGCTTTTTGGTGGCGCTGCTTTTGTTTTTTGGCTCTCCTGCTTTTTTGCAGCAGTCAGAAGCAGACAGCCTGAGGGCAGTTCTTTATAAATCCGGGGATGATACAACGAAGGCATTATTGTATTACCAGTATGGTAAATTATTTGAGACGGATAACCCTGACACAGCGGTTCATTATTACAATAAAGCCTATGAGCTTTCTAAGAAACTAACTTTTAAAAAGGGCCAGGCTGCTTATGCCAGTCACTATATCGTTATCCTGAACAACCAGGGGAAATTCAGGGAGGCTCTTGCTTTATGTAAGGAAGCACTGACATTGTATGAAGAAATGGGAGATAAGCGAGACCTTTCCGTCGCTTATTTAAATTATGGCAGCGAATGGCAATACTTATCCGACTTCCAGGTGGCAGCAGAGAACTATTTGAAAGCGAAGAAGCTGGCGGAAGAAATTGGCGACAAACGGTTGCAACGGATCACTAATAATAATCTCGCCTCTATTTTCATTAACATGGGCGACTACCAAAAGGGTAAAGAGTATGCGGAGAAATCATTATTGCTGGCCAAAGAGTTAAAGAACGATTATGCTATTTCTTCCTCCACTTTCAATATTGCTACTGCTGAACTCTACCTGAAGGATTATGATAAGGCCCTTGCCAGGTATAGAGAAATTGAGCAAATCGGGAAAGCCACAGATGATTACATAGTGATACTGGATGGATGGCAGGGTATTGCCGATGTCTACAGTGCTTTAAACGAGGCCAGCAAGGCAGAACAATATTATAAGCAGGTTATTGATCTTTCCAAGAAAAAAACAGCCCCCGAGTATGAAATGTATGCCTATATGGGTATTACCGACCTGTACCTGAAAACAAAACAATATAGCCAGGCACAGGCAACTGTCCAGGCAGGAATAAAGCTGGCGGTGCAGCTCGGTTCCAAATATGAGTTGAAGGATCTCTACTTTAAAGCCTCCGATCTTGCAGAGAAAACAGGAGATCTTCATGCAGCACTGGATTTCCGGAAGAAATTTGAATTGCTGAGCGATTCTGTATTGAACGAGAAAAACCGTTCCACCATTACGCTGGTGGAAGCCAAGTATGAATCAGAGAAAAAGGAAAGCCAGATCAAGGAGCTGGAAGTGGAGAGGCAACTGCAACGGTTAACCATCCGCCAGAAGAATACACTTAATTATATCCTTATTGGCGCTGCGGCCACCCTGCTGGTCATTTCATTACTTTCTTACCGGAACTACAAGCAGAAACAAAAATTACAGCAACAACGCATCAGTGAACTGGAGACAGAAAAGCAATTAATGGCCACGGAAGCAGTATTAAAGGGAGAGGAGCAAGAGCGAACACGCCTGGCGAAGGATCTTCATGATGGGTTAGGCGGAATGTTGTCAGGTATTAAATACTCATTTCAAACAATGAAAGGAAGCCTTGTAATGACCCCTGAAAACGCCCAGGCTTTCGAAAGGGGGATGGATATGCTCGACAGTTCTATCAGGGAAATGAGGAGAGTTGCACACAATATGATGCCGGAAGCATTAGTGAAATTCGGCCTGGATACTGCGCTGAAAGATTTTTGTAATGATATTAACCAGTCCGGTGCTTTGCAGGTAAATTACCAGTCGATCGGGATGGAAGAGGCGAAAGTAGAGCATACAACGTCAATCACTATTTACAGGATCGTCCAGGAATTGATCAATAATACCATGAAACATGCCGCTGCTAAAACAGCGATCGTGCAGGTTAGTAAAACCAATGAAGTGATAACGATTACTGTGGAGGATGACGGAGTGGGATTTAATCCGGTACTTTTGCAGCAGGCGAAAGGGATTGGCTGGAGCAATATCCAGAGCCGGCTGGAGTACCTGAAAGGAAAACTGGATATTCAGTCAGAGCCGGGTAAAGGCACATCTGTTCACATTGAATTAAATACATAAATGGCAACAAAAGTTTTTATCGTGGATGACCATTATATGGTAGTGGAAGGTATCCGTTCATTATTGCAAAATGAAAAAGGGATTGAATGGACCGGTCATGCCATGAATGCAGCTTCCTGCCTGGCTTTTTTGCAGCGGCAGCAACCGGATATTATCCTAATGGATATTAACCTGCCCGACAAAAGCGGTATTGATCTTTGCAGGGAAGTAAAGGAAAAATATCCTTCCGTATTTATTATAGGTCTCAGCACATTCAACCAGCAAAGTTTTATTCAAAAGATGATGGATAGCGGGGCTTCCGGTTATGTGCTGAAGAATGCAACACAGGAAGAATTAATGGAAGCAATTAGTGTAGTCATTAAAGGAAAGATATACTTTAGTGACGAAGCTTCCCAGGTATTAACTAAAGCAGATGTGAATCCCATCCTGCTCACCCGGCGGGAAAAAGAAGTACTGGAGCTGATCGCAGAAGGGCTGACCAATAATGAGATCGCACAAAAATTATTTGTAAGCCCTACTACTATTGATACGCATCGTAAAAACCTGCTGGCTAAGTTTGGTGTCCGGAATACTGCATCACTGATCAGGGATGCTACGAAACTTCAGTTCATATAACCGCAACTGGTTATTGGGGTTTATAATACGTTGTTTTGATCTCAGGGATCAATGCAGATAATTTTTTGATCCTTGTTTCATCAGAAGGGTGGGTGGAAAGAAATTGAGGCGTTTTAACTCCTTTATTGATCGCAGACATTCGTTGCCAGAATGGTACAGCTTCTTCGGGATTATAACCAGCCATACTCATAAATATCAAACCCAGTTTATCCGCTTCACTTTCCTGCATCCGGCTGTTAGGCAGGGCTAAGGCAAGGTTGGAACCTATCATATACAGCCCTAAGAATAATAATTGTGTTTCCTGTTTCTTTTCTTTCAATGCTTCTTCCAGTACCAGGCCACCAAGGTTGATCAGTAAGCCTTCGCTCATCCGTTCATTACCATGCCGGGCTATGGCATGAGCAATTTCATGTCCCATCACAACAGCCAATCCTTCCTCCGTTTGAGAAACCGGCAAAAGCCCGGTATACACTACTACTTTACCACCCGGCATACACCAGGCATTTACAATATTCTCCTCAATGGTATTATACTCCCATTTGAAATTCTTCAGGTCTTTACTCATATTGTTTTGCTGCATATAGGTTTCCACCGCCTGTTGTATCCTGCTGCCCACTTTACTCACCAGTTGAGCCCGGGTATCGTATTGGGAAAGGGTAGGACTGGCCTTTACTACCGAGTCATATTGTGAGAAGGCCATTGCCTGTATCATGGAGTTGGGTACCAGGTTAAGCTGCTTGCGGCCGGTTACAGGAACTGTTTTGCAGGATTGTACTATAATCAGGAGTAGTGCGGCAATAACAATACTTTTCATTGTATACTATTTAGAGGATAAAAGTACATGCAGCCAGCAGCTGGCACAATCCCTCAAAAAGGGGAGTTTTCCTAAAGGGGAGAATAGTATTTTTATGGGATAACATGATAAATGAATTCAATGAAGCTTCTGTTGCTTATTACAATTTTGAACCTTTCAATGGCTGCAATGGCACAGCAGCCGGCCATTAAAGATTCTGCTTCTGTAAGAGTAAAATTGAAGAATAACCTGTTGAGCAGGAAGGCAACAATGCCCATATCAACTAAGGATGCTATAGAAGCCGAACTGAATAGTATTATGGCATCTTACGTCAACAGGCCTAATACGGCGGCAACCTGGATGCAAATAAGATCAGCTGCGGAAGATATGTTAAGCCGTTATTTCAGGGGCGGGAAATTAATGGGAAATAAAGCATCGGAGGCCTATTTTGTAAAAATGGACGTCAGCACAATGACCCCAGCAGATATTGCCAATAAAAGAATGATTTTACATGCAGGTGTAGCCATTATAAAACCTGCAGAGTTTACTTTACTGGTTATTGAAAAAAAATGCCAGTTATAAACTTAGCATAAACGAAATACCACCGCTGGTACTATGGGTGGTATTTGTAAAGGTTCATTTACTGGACCCGCAAGGTTCCGGATAAAATACTAAACCAACCTGTGGTTTGTGCCAGGTATAACCGAAACATTTTAAGAAGTCACGGTATTGAGCCGGCAAGACAAATCAAAAGTTGATCCATTCTTTGCCCGACTCATTATCGAAACCATATTTACGGGAAACACTAGTCTTCCCGGTATTATCGGTCTGGTAATAGGTCCAGCCGATCCGTGCAGCCGTAATAACTGTAGTGGTGGTCATGACTCCATTACACCCCATTGACTCGGCACAAGTGTTTACCTTGATATTTTCCATTTTAATGGTGTAGCTGATAGTGATACCCGCACCTCCGGGTTGTGTTACAGTTAAAGTGCCATTCGGTAATAAACTCCCGTTACCCATAGCTCTTTTTAAATCAGCAGAGGCACCGGTAACATTCATGCTGAAAGAAAGTTGTGAATTGTTTTTTCCGGATGGGGCAAAAGATAAAACGATAATACTTTTTTCAAACCCCTTGGTTGTGGCATCTCCTTTTATTTGCTGGCCGGAGGCATCGGTTAATTTGATATAGGTTTGTCCTATACCCACCATTGGAAAGATTAAAAGTGCAAGAATAAGTGTACGCATGTTTTTGATTTTAGATGTATGATTATTTTGCTAACCCGTATTGGGTATAAATGCCCGAGCCGGGATATTCAGCATTTAATAAATGCAATATTCTCGCTCCTTTGATACAGGAGAAAAAAGCATGGTACTTTTGTGGTTTGCCTTCAATGTCGGAAAAATGTACCTGCCAGTTATTGGGAACGGAAAATTTTCCGGCTGATTTTACCTGGTTGAATTTCATATTACCTACCATGCCATTTACTACCAGTAATTTCCAGTTGTATGTACTGCCTGCACCGAAAACAAACTCTTCATTTGATTGATTCACATTCATTCCTGCATAATTACCTGTGTAGACATGATACAACTGCTGTATTCCTGTAAAATCACTGGTCCATTTTCCTTTGAAATCGGAAGCAGCTACGGCAAACTTGTTATATGTTTTCATAACTGATAACGGGTTCATCAGATCACTGTCAGTATCCCATTGCACCGTTTCGGGGTCTAATTTAAACTGCTGTATGAAGCTGTTTTTATCCGGAGCAATAAATTCGATCCAGCCGGTTTCACCCTGGCGGAATAACAGTACAAATACATCTTTTCCACTGCTGTTTTCTGTCAGGTAGCCCATGCCAAGATAGGGCCTGTTGTAGGTAGTGATATAAGCAGTTTTGTAATTCCTGAGGTTGCTATACCGCGGTGCCACTAAAATATTCCATGCTGCATTGGTCAATGGCTCGGGGTCTGCAGGAAAAATAGTTCCTTCCTTGGGATAATGCAGTAGCACTTTGATATTCCCTTTGGTAACTTCCACCCAGTCAGGCTGTTCAATAGCCGTCCACCCGTCATCAAAATTGGTTGTGTTGAAAGCAAATTTCCCCGTTGCTGCTGGTTGAGGTTTTACCGGTTCTTCCGATTTTTTTATAACCGGTTTTTTTGTGACAGCTGGTTTTTTAAAATCTACTGATTCAAGAAATTTTGTCATTTCAGCTTCGTAGGCATCTGTGTTTGTCATGATCAGGATATTCACCAGTTTTTCATGCCCAGATGAAGAAACAAGCAAGGCAATACCTTTATTGCCATCATTTTCAAAAGGAGCATAACCACTCTGTACTTCCCAGCCATTTTCTGTTACAGCAGGCTGCATTTCCGGCTCCGTAGGAACGGTTACCACTTCTTTTACAAGTGTTGCCCAGGAGTCGTTAAAATTTTCTTTTGGCGTGTTAGGTGCATCAATGGCTTTGTAGAGAGTGATAAGGCAAAAAGCTCCCGTTGTCTTGTTCTCTTTGATAAACTGCACAGTTTGTGCAGTTGCTTTTTTGCTCCATCCTTTTGGAGCCGAATAAGTGGCGAGATCAAATACCTGTTTTTGTGAAATTGCAGGGATAATGATCAGGCAACAGGCAAGAAGGAGGATTGTTCTTTTATTGGGCATGAGTTATAGTTTTACCAGTGAGTGTATTTCAGTATTTAACTACAGGTATTGAGGTTACTCTTTTTTCCCGTAACCACTATAGTCGCCATAACCAGTATCCTGCAGCCATAATATTCTGGCACCTTTGATACAAGAGAAATAAGCATTATAGGTTTTGGGTTTCTTTTCTATTTCAGAGAAATATATTTGCCAGTTATTCAATAGCTTGAAATTGCCATTGGATTTTACCCCCTGGAATTTGATATTTCCAACAAAGCCACTGGCAACAGCCAGGTCCCATTTATAAGAACCATTGGCTGAGAATTCAAAATTTTGAGCGGAGGAGTGAGTATCCATACCTGCATTAGCCCCGGTATTAGCATTTACATATTGCTGTATGCCTGTGAAATTATTTGTCCATACCCCGGTAAGGTCAGAGGCTGCTACGGCGAATTTATTATAAGAAGCCATCACTTCCATCTTTTCCCAACCGTATGACTCCTGGTGATATGCGCCAAATTGTTGTTCGAATGTTGCTTTATCCGGTGCTATGAACTCCAGGTAACGGCCACTACCATTACTATAGTTCTTCTTAAAAAAAACAACAAATACATTTTTTCCTGTTGCTTTTTCCACCATCATTGCTTCAGCATATTCAATAGGTTCCCATCCACTGACCGGTTTAAATTCCATTGCTGATGCACTGCTGTACCTTGGCGCCACCAGGATATTCCAGGCGACTTTTAATCCGTCCATTAAAACAGAGTTATAGGCATCCGCTTGTTTGTTCGGGTAGTGAATTAATACCTTTAGGCTGGCTTTTGTAACCTCCACCCAGTCTTCCTGAACTGTGCTGGTCCAGCCATCATCAAAATTGGTAGTAGTAAATGCAAATCCATCTTTTTTAGCTACTGTACCGGTAGCAGCTGGTTTTGATGGGTTGGTAGCTTGCCCTCCATTTGTGGGTGGTACTATTTTCAGGCTGATTGATTCAAGAAATGCGCTTATATCCTTTTCATAGCTGTCGGTGTTGGTAAGTATAACGAGGTTTACCATTTTGCCATTTGAAGTGGAAGTGATCAGCATGGCAATACCTTTGGTGTCATCACTCTCAAAAAGGGAATAACCACTTTGTATTTCCCAGCCATTGTCAGTAGCTGCAGGCTGCATTTCCGGCGGGGATGCTATCGTTACAGCTTTCTTTACGATGGTTTCCCAGGCATCGTCAAAATTAGCTTTAGAGTCAGCCGTGCCGGGTAGGGCTTTAAACAACTGCATGAAACAATAGATGTCCTTTGCGGGATCTTCCCTGGAAAGCAGGACTGACGAACCTGTTGTTTCTTTTTCCCATCCTTTTGGTAAGCTATAGGTAGCAATATCAAAGGTTTGTTGCTGGGCCTGGGCTGCTGTACTGATCAATACGAGCAAACCCAGTAATAGGGTTTTAAAATTTAATGCGTTCTTTATATTCATCATTTAGTTTTTACGAGACTATAGTCCATGCCTCCGTCCCTGAGTTTTAATATTCTACCACCCCTTATGGCTACAAACCATGCTTCAAAATTGTCGGTCTTTCCGTTAAAGCGATTGGTTGCTGTAAGGTTCCAGTTACTTACGGTGTATTTCCCTTTATAATTTTGCTGGAAGGTGCTCATGTTTCCCACTGCACCGGTAGCTCCGTTGTGAATACTTGTATAATTACCTCCCTCATTGAAATTGAAAGTGGCACTTCTTGCAGCTACCGTCATGCCGGCATACCCTTCATAACCGGAAGGTGTTACATAATACCATTGAGCTGTGGATGTATTCCCATCTTGCCAGGTTCCTAAAACATCATTGGCTGTAATAGCAAATTTGTTGTAACCGCCCATATTGGAAAGATCAGATGGCGAGAAGGCCCCGCCATTTGCTTTTGGAAATTGCTTCCATAATGATTCTTCATCTTTTGCAGAACCGATAGTTATATAGGCCGTATTGGGAGAAATATCCAGTCGCATACCAATAAATCTTCTTTCACCCGTTTGCTTATCCGTAGCCCATCCTTCAACATAGCTGGGTTTTAAAGAACCCAGCACTTCTCCATTATCTTTATATTGTTTGGTTTCGATCGTGAAATATTTGGAAACATAATTATCCCAGTAATAATCCCTGTCCACTACTCCTGTTCCGGAAAAGTCAGATGCATTATATTGCAAAGCGTACCAGAGGTATACTTTAATATCGTCTTTAGAAACAAACACCCAATCATCCTGGATAACACTTCTCCAACCATCATCAAAATTGGTGCTTGTAAAAGCAAAGTCTCCTGTTACAGGAGTTACCGTTGTATTAACGGGGTCCGAAGTTTTTTCAGGAGCCATATTTTCTTTTTGGAAACTCACTGATTCTAAAAATGCCGTCATTTCTTTTTCATAGACATCTGTATTGGTAAGGATAATGATGTTGATCATTTTGCCAAATCCAGTGGAAGTGACAAGTACCACGACTCCTTTTGTGCCTTCACTTTCAAAGGGTGCATATCCCGACTGGGCTTCCCAGCCTTCTTCAGTAGCCGGTTCTGTCATTTTGGGATCAGCAGAAACAGTTACCATTCCTTTCACGAGGTCTGTCCAGGCAGCATCAAAGTTGTTTTTTGCGTTAGCAGTAGCGGGGATAGCTTTGAAGAGGGTAAAGATGCAATAGGTTCCTTTGGCCGCATCTTCAGTAGAAAACTGGAGACCACCACCGCCTTCGGCTGTTTTTTTCTGCCAATCTTTAGGAGGCGTAAAATTGATTATATCAAACGTCTGTTGCTGCGAGAAAGCCACCGAACAGGCAACAAGCAGCATTGGTAACAATAGTTGTTTCATATAAAAAATTTATGACTTACTCAATTCTTACTTTAAAGGTGCGACTCCCAAAGCGGCACAGCAATCCCTTAAAAACAGGATATTCAGCTGCTTTGGTTTACTTTGATATGTATTTTCTGTTTTCATTATCTATTTCGTTATGATTTTTATATTACTGATATATACTTTTATTGCCTCTGCATTATTGGTGGTATTGATAAAGAAAATGGAATTGAATACTGTGCCTGCAGGCAGGCCGCATACATTGCAATTCCCCCCATATTGCAGTTTAAAGCCGGAAGATGAGGTTAGCTCTTTGTTATTGATGAAAATGCTGAGACTATTGTTTTTTACTATTACAGCTACATGAACCTTGGTTTGTTTATTAGTAAATTCCTTCAGCGGCTTTACATCATAAATACCTTCTGAATAATTTTGTTCATTTTGCGACGGTATTGCGTTAATTTTAGTTCTTATCTCCCCACGGTAATTATTGTTGTTATAATCTCCCTCATTGCCTGAAGTAATATTTATTTCCACCCTGGCTCCATTTCCGCTTTCTGTTTCGCTGCCATTTACTGTTGCTTTTCTTGAATTCAATACTAATCTTACTGCGCCACCCGTGCGGCTATTATACTCTCCATCGGTAGCCACATCAAACTCAAGTGTAAAATTTTGTGGCAGCGGCTTTTTTAATAATGATGGAGACAAGGGAGTGTTATATCCCAATGCTACCCATTTATCATTTTCTCCTTTAATGGCTGTTATATAGCAGCGCTTTGAGTAAGTATTGAAAAACCAGTTTGCGGGTGCCTGCCCAATGGTACCTGAAGAAAAATCATCCATAAAATGAATCCCGGCCGGTAAAGTTGCTGTTTTAACGTAGGATTTTTCGCAAGATTTATTTTTATTGCGGTAGGCAGCAAGCCGTTCATTTAATTGTCCTTCATTTGCCGGCGTATACACAATACTCTTTATTTTTTCAGGGTTAAAAAAATAGGTGTAGATGTAATCATAATTGATATTTTCTGTAATGGCTGTGTACATTTCATGCAGCTGGTTGCCGCTTTCCTGTGTTTGAAATGGCAATGACACAGTTACCCATTGCGGCTCTGCCGCTTTACATTTTTCAAGCACATCAGCGGTAAGTTTGTACAAAGGGTAGTATAGCTTATTCTCCTTGTCAATTTCCGAAAGAATAAATGGATCACTACCGTCAAAATCATACATACCAGGCTGCATAGTTCGCAAAATGGCAGCATCCTGCAGTGAATGTTTATATTTTTCTTTTAGTTGTACAATATTTTTCCGGATGCGGTCAATGGCTTTTTTATCAAATTCATTTGCTGTAGTGGATTTATTGGCGAGGGCTTCATCTGCCAGTTGAAGGTATTCGCCTTTTGCAACCGGTGTAATGGGCAGTTTATTACCGGGGGCCAAAATAATATTCTGCATTTCGTTGCGTATGGTAATGTAGTTGGCAGCGTTGGGGTGTATGCCTGCGGGACGTTTATTATTATTAGATGAAGCGTTGTCATATCCATCCGGCTGCCAGGTAAAAAGATACTGCCCTGCTGTATTAATAAAGCTGGCCGGGTATGCGCCAAACAGCTTATTAACGGATATATAAAACTTGGTATTTTCCTCGGGTATGGGTTTGAAATTTCCTTTAGCGTCGGTCCATTCTTTTTCATGACTAACATTCCATACCATAAACTTCACCCCATAACCACCATTTTGCAAATAGCGGGTTACGGTGCCCAGGCCACCAACCGGGGTGTAACTTTTTTTCACCCATTCTATCATATTTTTAAGGTGGACTTCTTTCTTTTTGCCAACGGGGTCTGTTTGTGGTTTCCAGTTGCGATCCCAGTAATTATTGTTCCACCAGCCAATTATACTGTCTTGTATGCGCTGTTCGGCAGTAAGCTGAGCAATTGAAATGCAATTTAAAAATGTAAGTACTATTGCTAAAATGATATGCTTCATTTTATTCTTTTGTAATTTTTATATTGCTGATATAGTATTTCTCCGTATCGCCGTCACTTCTGCTATGCATAAACTGCAACCAGTTGAATATAGTGCCCGGGGGTACTCCCTTGGGTAGGTGGGCAATTTTATCCCCGTCTAAAAAATATTCCAGTGCTTCACCTCTTTTTTTGAGTAGAACCGTAACTTTATTAATTTCCTTATCGTTTGAAAAACCTGTTGCATCGTAGTAGGGTTTAACATTCACGGGATAGCTGCTTCCGAACTTACATTCAAGGGAAGTTTCACCCGGCCTGCCGGAGTAACCGGCTCTAATCCGCAGGTTAATGCAAGGTCCGTTCTCTACATAGTTTTTCGCTGTGCCCAAATAGAGTACAAATGCTTTGGCCCCCCAGGGAATATCTTTCGGAACTGCCAAATCAAAACTCAATTCAAAATTCTGCGGCAGCGGGTAATTCATTTTCAGTGGTGTAACAGGGCTGTGGCCAATGAATTCGAGCCATTTACCTTCCATACTTTTTACTGATGTAATAACCGGGTATTGAGCATTACTATTCATGCTGGCTTTCCAGCCCATTGGTTTTTGGCCGGTTGCGTTTTCTGAAAAATCCTCAAAAAAGACAACCGAGGGATCGGTTGCATTTTTATTAGCCATGGATGATTTCTCAGTAGTAATGGTTTTTTCTTCCCTCTCCAGTGGGCCAAGCGGCTTATATTGTTTCCCTTTTACTTTTTCAGGGTCAAAGAAAAAATTGTATACGTAGTCAAAATCAAAGTTATTAATGATGGATTCATGCATGTGTTTATAGGGCAATTCATACATTGATCCGCCAAACCATTTAATAACAATCCATTGTGGTTTGTCAGTACTGCATTTGGCCTGCATTTCCGGATCAACCCTGTAAAGCGGATGGCTTTTGTCAAAGCTTCCGTCTTGTTTAAGCTTCCCATTTTCAAAAACATCTTCGCCATTGGCTAAATCCTGTATGGAGTAACCTCCGAATTTTAGATAGGCGGGTTCGTTCATTCTGCTTTTATATTTTTCTCTCAGCCTTTTTATCATAGCCCTGGCCTTGCTGAATTTATTTTCAAGATTATCCATGGCCAGTTTCAGGTGTGATGTATTGTATGAATTTTGTTCAGCTGCTGTTTGTTTTTCTTCAGCATATTTAACTGGGAAAGCATCCTCTGCAAATTGCATTGCTTCGCCAATTGTAACATGTAAGAATGGAAACCGGTTGTTTTGGCTAAGGATGATGAGCTGATGACCAAAATTATCATGTTCTGTTTTAAGAGTCATGAAGATGTACTTTTTCAACTGCGGATGCGACGGTATGGCATAGAGATTTTTTCTTTTTGCATCTTCGGAGTTCGGGTATTCTTTTAAAAATTGTTCATCGTACGTGGGCAGGGTGAACAAGCAGGTTTTATTGGTATTAAAAGCAATTTCCCTGTAAGTAAGTGGTATTTCATTAGCAGCAATGGTCCAGAAATTGGCAAAATTCAAATAAGGCTGCCACTTGCCGTTGGTTTGCCTTAAGAAAGTATAGCTGTTGGCATTGGCTCCATAGCTGTGCGGCACAGCTTCATTATAACGTTCGTTATACAAATTCTTTTTTGGGGTCACATATTTTTTAATATTGCCCAAACTGCCTTTGGGTTTATAGCTTGCCTGCATCCAATTGGCAAAAGAATCAATGATGGATAACTGGGCAATGGAATATTTTTTTTCATCCACCTGGCTTGGCTTTGTAAAACCTTTATACTTATAAATTTTTATCCAGCCTATAGACAAATTTTCATATGCCTCGTTGTGCTTTTGGGCAAATGTGCAGTTGGTTATTATCAGAAACAATAAAGTAATGATCAGCCGCATAGTTGTTTCATTTTGCCTGGTTCAGGTGTTCCTCTCAGCCCATTAATTTTTGATAATTGACTTCAACTTATCTTTTAGTTTTTTTGCGCCTGTTTTTTTAGTAGCCGGCGTTGCAGCAGGCTCTGCTTCTGTTGCTGTTGTGCCAGTGGTTACAGCCGGGGTCGTTGTTGTTGCATTACCGGTAGATGTAGCGGCTGCAGGTTTAGTAGCTGCAGCATTTTCTGATTTGGAAGGTGTTGCCGGGTTGCCTGCCATTTTTGTTTTTTCTTTAGCAATTATTTCTCCTTTCAGCCACTCTTTTACAAAAGCAGTCACTACATCATTTACTTCTTTGCCTGCCCGGTAAATAGCTTTCCATTTCAGACTTTTCTTTTCATACACCGGGTTTACAAATTTTTTGATCTTGTATTTATCAGGCTCCGTCAGCTTTGCAGTGAAATCAACCGAAGCTGCCAGTTGCAGGTATTCTTGTAATCTTTTCTTGAGAATACCGGAAGGATCAGCAGGGTAGGCTTTTTCCCACGCATCTTTGCCAGGGAAAGGTTTTTTCGCAGCTTCTATCAAAGCGTCCATCCTCTTTTGATTCTCTTCCATCAACTTTTGCTGCTCAGCCACATATTTTGTATCTGTTTTATAATTGTTGATATTCTTTTCGAATACAATTTTATTTTTTCTTAGGTTGGCCAGCGTTGATCCCCTGTCAGTCAGAGGCATAGCTGCTTCCCGCTGGCTATTGTAATTTTCAAGGAATTCCTCGCTGTTTACATATTTTTTTACATAGTCACACATTTCTGCTGCTGCGGCTGCCTTATCACCTTCGATAACATTTTTTAATGTTCTGGCATAGGGCAACCGGAATGATTGCAACTGGTTGTAAACAGAATTAGGGTCTCCGCCTTCGGATCCCAATTCCATCGGGCCATTATCGAAACGACCCACCAGGTTATTGATGAAATAATACCGGGCAGTTTCCTCCTGCATGCCCAGCCGGGTTATGATATCATCTGCTAATTTGAATGCTGTAGCCGTGATGCCGATGATTAAGCTGCAGAAGATAAGTTGATTGCGTTTCATATACTTTTTTTATATTTTAATTGAATAAGTTTTTTTGCGTGTTGAATGTACCAGGTGATTGTAATCCGCTGCTAATGGAAGGCTGCAGCCCGTTTTGCCTGATTTCATTGATCAAAGCAGGAGTATTTTCCATTTCTTCTACCATCTGCATAATCTTCTGCATATTTTCCCTGAATGCTTTTTTTTCGTCCATCTCATCCATTTCTTTTCCAAATTTTTCTGCCCTTTTTAAGAATTCCTGCATTTCTTCAAACTTGTCTAATTCGTCGGAGGCTTTCTGGAATTCTTCAATTTTTTTTCGCATCTCCTCTTTTTTTTGTGCATTGGATTCCTTTTCTGCTATTTCCTTTTCAAGCCTTTTTATTTCATCCATCATCGTTTCAAATGCATCGAGCTCTCTCACTTTTTTCATCATTTTATCCAGCTGATCTTTCAGGTTTTCTTTGGGAGTTTTTACATTTTTGCAATCAGCAGTCAGCATATTGTTCATCAGTTCTTTAAACAATTTATATTTATTGAGTAGTTTAGGATCGAGCGGAGTAAGTTCATCTTTGGGTATATTTGGAAGTGGTACAAGTTCATCATCATCGCCCAACACGCCTTGTTTCCGTCTTTCCTGCATCCTCTTCATAGCGTCAGATAATCCTTTGTCAATAGCATCACCCACCTGCCCGTCTGTTGGTTTGGGATTGCCGTTTACCCGGCGGAGAGCAGCCAGTAAGCCTTTATCCATGGCGGCTTCTACATCGGCTGTGCCGGGAGTGATGCTGCCATTAGCCGTTTTGTAAGAAGGACTGATACCAGGCTGGGCTACCATTTTACCTACACCTGTGGCGACTGTAACATTGGGAACAGGGTTGTTCGTTTTTTTGATACCATAACCATTTTTATTAAAATCCTTTGAAGCAGCCACTAACTGCTGCCATTCAGGTCCGGCCGGAATACTTACTACTGCGGGGCATGTGAAATTGGGTATTTGTGGCTCAGGAAATTCTCTTTTCACCTGGTAAACCGGGGGACTGCAATGCTCTGTAAGCGTTTCCATTCCATCTGTGATGCTGCCATACAGTTCAGCGAGATACCCGGTGAATCCAATATCCTGCAACAGTACTGTATTTTTTACATTTCCGGCCACGTACCAGTTCCAGGTACACCAGGCATTAAGCCATTCCCTGAACTCTTCTGTTTTTTTGATAAGATAATCTCTCAACCGTGTGTTTACTTTTCTCATGTAATCATTTTCCAGGCCATCCAGCTGTGCTTTGAATGTTTCGCATCGGGTGCCTTTGCTGTCGCTGATCTTTTTATAGATCGCATCAATTTTTTGTTGTTTCTCTTTATTCAGTTGTTCTTTCCAGGCCCACATTTTTTTAAGTTCTTCGGTATTTTCCAGTTGCCATTTTAGCTGGTAGCTGCTCAAAACCCCCAACACGATGGTGGCAGGTTTGCTTATGAAACTTAGCCCCTTCATGGTTTCAGCAGCCATTTCTTTAATAAAGGCTTCTTCCCCTTTATTAAAAGTTTCCTGCACTTCCTGGTCCAATTCATCGGCCATTAAATCAATTTTATTTTTGAAATTGCTAACCATATCAGCATAGGCTTTCTTGGTGCCATAATCCTCATTGTAATTCTTCACACTATTTGATAATTGGGGCGGCTCCGGCATCCAGTTTTTGGGAAAATATTCATAGATGGCAATCAGTTTTTTGATCTTTTCAAAATCAAGATCCTGGGCCTTGTAGTTTTTATTATGATTTTTTAGTACTTGCTCTGTGAAAGGATTGGGAGAATTCTCCAGCGCCTCTTTGTAAGAGTCATCTGCTTTGATGGGGTCGCCCTGCAGTTCTTCCATCAGGCCACCGCATAGTTTTGCGTCCGGATGATAGGGATTGATCCGGTTAGCAATGGCAAAAAATCTTTTGGCGCTGTCAGGTTCGCCAAACCCCAGCCAGGCCTGGCCGAGGTTATTTAATACAGTACTGTTAAGTGGCAAATCATCCTGCAATTTTCTTAACAGGGGCATGGCTTGCTCCGGGTATCCATAACTGGTTAATAAAGCAGCCATATTGTTTTGCCAGTTAAGATTGGCCGGATCCAGTGCCACCGCTTTTATACTTAATGCTAAAGCCGCCTGCGGATGACCTTGCAGCATGGCCAGCACGGCAGCACTTCCTATATCTGTTGCTTTCGGCGTTTGGGCTATTACTTTTTTAACTATTGCCATCTCTGTAGCATCGGCTTTTGCCATCATTTTATTATACAAATTGGTTGCGTAAGCTGCTACTTCTTTTTTCGTCAATGTCTTTTTTGACATACCAGCAATTCTTGCAGCATCTTTTCCGGGAATTAATTGTTTGTTACTGGTGAACTGCGAATAGTCAGCTATGGTTGCATTATGCTGCTCCATTACCGGCATCACATCTTTCATCATTTTCTTCATTTCCTCCTGTTCTTCCTCCGACATGCCTTCCGCTTTCATAGCGTCTTCCAGCATTTTATTCATATCGGGCTGGGAGGTGGCCGGTTGTTTGGAGGAAGCCGGTTTTTTACCCGGTTGTGCCGGCGTGGACAATGTTATAATGGCACTTATTAACAGGAGTCCTGAATTTTTTATGATATCTTTTGCTTGCATAACGGAAGTAGTTGTTAATAATAACCATTAGTTATTGTTACCGGGAGGGGAGTAAAGAACCCATCTGTTGATCCTGTCATATTAAAATTGTCCATGGTTAAAGTACCGTTTGATATATGATAAATCACTTTCCGGTTTCCAAAATGGGGGTGGAGGTTACCGTATTGATCTTTGAATTCAAGCGTTAGCGTAACTGATTCAATCTTCCATGCATCTAAAGAAAAACCAGGCAGGTAGTAGATTACAAAACTTAGTCCCTTATTTTGAAGATTGGTAAGTGAAAAGACATCTTCAGCAATGTTATTAAATTTTAGCAGGGAGAATTCAGTTTCTGTATTCACACCCAATTCGTGGTTTTTTATAGTATTGCCAAAAAGATTTTTCCCCTTCCCAAAGATGGTATTGTTCTCCATAATGTATAAGAGTGCTGTAGAAGGATATTCCTTATTATCAGTACTCGTTTTAATACTGATTTTTGCTGCGGTAAGTGTATAGATACTCACAGGTGCGGGTGGAATAGTTTTCTTTATACCTGCTATTGGCTGGGGCCGCAGTGTAACTTTCGCCGAATCCTGTTTTTTCAAGGTGCCTTGCGCAGGCTTTTGTAGCTGTGCTAATGCTGCGGCAACGAATAGGAAATAAATGAAACAAGTGCTGATCATTTTTTTCATAACACAGAGGTTTAAATTATCTAAGCCGGTAATTAACCGTGTATTACATTTTAACTACAATCTGTTTGCCCTGCCCTTTAACTATTTTTCCGGGGCCATTATACATGGATTGCCGGATGTAAAAATGTCAATAACCAGTAGTATAAACTATCCCTGAAAAACAGGATTTATTTGGTGATTGAAAAACTTCCACTTTCTGTTCCTGGTACATAATAGGGTGGCGCATTTGGGTCCTTCTCTCTTACTTCTGAAAAAGTACCTGTGATTTTCCCGGTGGTTCTATCATAGGTTCCTTCAAAGCGGTGTTTAAAGGGGAACAGGTAGATATCTGCAATGAGTACGTTTTTAATGAAACTGTAAGTGCCTGTCTTTGCCGGGTTATGCTCGAACCGCTGGTGTCTGAAACTGACGGTGCCGTCTTTTTTGAATTCGAAGAATAATGAATCTACTGTTACACTGCCCGGGTTTTGCGTTAACCGGGTGCCTTTCCATTTGCCAACTATGTCAGCGAAAGGTTTGGCGGTAGTTACCGGTTTACCCAATTCATGTTTGGGTAATTGTGTTGGCAGTTGCGGCGGCTGTTGTGCCCTTATTGTATAAAAAAAACAGGAAAGCAATATGAAAAGAAATAAGGTAATGAATGAATATCTCATGCAAAAAATTGAAACCTGAAATTAACCAGACTCCTGCGGCATGGAAATAGGTAAAACGACCTATGAAAAGGGAAGCATATGAGAAGAAAGGCTTATTGAACCCGGTTGCCAAAAACTTTGTTGATCGCTTCGGTCTTGTTCTGCACATGCAGTTTTTCGTAGATCTTACCAATATGTTGCCGGACAGTATGGAAGCTGATACCGAGTTGTTCTGCAATTTCTTTGTATAATAACCCTTTGGCAATGAGATTCAGCACTTCTTTTTCCCGGGGTGTTAATACGGCAGCTTCAGGTGTTGCTTTAACGGTATGCTGATCTACAAATAAAGTAACCAGTTTACGGGCAATGGAGGCACTCATGGGTGAACCTCCCTGTTGTAACTCTTTGATGGATTCTATAATCTGAAAGGGAGGAGTTTTTTTCAGCAAATAGCCACTGGCACCGGCTTTCAGGGCTTCAAACACCTGGTCATTGTTTTCATACACGGTGAACATCATGAATTGAATGGAAGGCTCCAGCACTTTTACTTTTCTCACACATTCAATACCGGTCATGCCGGGAAGATTGATATCCATGATCACAATGTCGGGTTTCAATATAGGCAGTTCCAGTGCTGCAGCTTCAGCAGTACGGTAAGTTGCCAGTAATTGCAGGGCTTCATCCTGCTGTATGAATGCAGTCAATCCTTCTGCTACTTCTGCCAGGTCTTCTACGATAACTACCTTGATCTTCGCCATTAGTGCAAATTTAGCGATGGTTGCATCACTGCCCATAGGTATTTTGTTGGATACCCGGATCTGCCGTGATACTGACCACTGTTCCGTTATTATTTTCTATCCGTATGGTACCCGAAATTTCATCTGCTCTTTTTTTCATGTTTTCCAGCCCGTTGGCAAAAGGCCGTACAGCCTGGGGATCAAACCCCCTGCCGTTATCATGGATACTTACCTTTAATTCTTTGTCACAATCAACAGTAAGGCTTACTTCAGAAGCATGTGCATGCTTAACGATATTATGCAGGGCTTCTTTCATAATAAGAAAGATATTACGGCGTATTTCCCCATTTATCTGTATGTCTTTTACCACAGTTGAAACGAAACTGAGTTTGATGTTTTTATCTTCCAGGTATTCGGATGCATAGGAACGGCAAAAACTAACCAAGTCGCCGGAAGAGTCATACCGCTGGTTCAGGGCCCAAACTATTTCTCCCATTTTCTCAGCCATTTCATCACTATAAGCAGATATTTTACCCAAGTCTTCATTCATTTTCAGGTCTTCATTTTTTTGCAACTGTATTTTTTCACTCAGGAATTTGATGCGGGACAGAGACGCCCCGAAATCATCATGCATATCCGTAGCAATACGGGTTCGTTCTTTTTCAATAGCCTGTTTTTTTTCAAGAACAGCTTTCTGGTGTTCCAGTTTGCGCAGGTAATAAGACCTGATAATGAACCATGCAACTGCCGCCGCCACTGTGATCAGCAGTAGTTTCCACCACCAGGTTTTTGTCCATGGTGTTTGAATGGTAAAGAAGAAAGGAACCTGCATCATACTCCATTCATTATCGCCTTTATGTCTTGCTCTTACTGTGAATGTATAATTACCCGGGGCCAGGTTGGCATACGAAGCAGTATTGATATTACTGTTATATATCCAGTCCTGATCGGCCCCAGTGAGCTGGTAACTATATTCAATATCGTTGCCGCTGTTAATATCCAGCCCTATGAAACGAAACTGGAGATTATTTCCTGATGAGTGGAAGCTGGTAATTCCTGAACTATCAATATAATATTGCTGGCCGTTTACCATTATCTCATCAATATAGATCGGAATTATTTTCCGGGTATTACCAAGTAAAAGGTCAGGACTGAATCGCATCAATGTATTTCTTGAACCTACCCAAAGATGGTTAGTGCTGCTGTCGAAATAAATACATCGTTCAGAGAAATAATCAGCAGGCAGCCCATCTTCTTTAGAAAAATTGATGAACTTGTTTTCCTTAACCAGTAAGCAACTAAGCCCTTTGAGTGTGCCGATCCATAGCCGTTTTTTATTGTCGAATTGTAAGGCATACACATAATTGGTAGGTAAGCCATTTTGAATAGTATAATGAGTTGCAGTTCTGTTGACGGGGTTATACCGGCCAACACCGGTACCGTCAAATGCGATCCATATATTGTTGTCATTATCTATTAAAAGGTCTGTAATACCAGCGAGGTTAGTTTCATTAAGACCTTTCACTGTGTCAAAAGCCACTTCGGTAAAATAATCTGCTTCTTTATTCCAGTGCAGCAGCCGCGACGATTTATTGACACCAAACCAGAGATCTCCTTTTTTGTCTTCCGCATGTACAGAATAATAACTCACTGAAAAGTTTCCCCGGGGACCATCCTTTTTGTATTGATAAACAGAGCCCTCCTTGGTTATTCTTATAAAGCCACCGCCATTATTGCCGCTGTACCATTCATCGCCATTACTGTGTTTGAATGCCAGGATGACAATATCCGAGAGGGGGAAGTACTTCTTAAAGAAATCAATCTTAGTATATTGACCTGTAAGCGGGTTGAATTTTGTAGCAGCAGCTCCCCCGGAGAAGATAAGGTCATTTCCAAACGGATTCATACACCAGTTTGCAGGCATCTTATCCCTGTCCAATAGGGAAACCTGGTTATTTTGTTGATTGATCCTGTAGACAACATTGGAGTTGAATACCGGCAAGTATATATTCTGATCTTTTCCCTTTGTAATATTTAGGAGTGTATTGTTCTTAGCCAGTTCAACAAATTCACTTCTCCAGCTTCTGATCCCGGAAGTGGAAATATTCAGTTTACTGATTCCGTCGGTTGTAGCGATCCATTCATTCTTATCACGGTCAGTGAAATTGAAGGTGAGAGAATTGGAAAGAAGTGATGAAGCATTGTTATCACTTTTGACACGGGTAAAGAGGTTGGTCGTGGTATTTAAGATACTTAAGCCGCCACCCTCCGCAGCCCCGATCCATAAAGTGCTGTCATTTTTCGGACGAACAAAGGCAATGTTGCCATCCTCTATATCCGATGCCGTATGACCTGCTTTCCAATGATGTAAAAGAACACCGGTGCCGGAATACCGGTATAAACCTTCGAAATAATTGGAGAAGTAAATAAAATCATTCTTTTCATCATAGTACTGGAACTCGAGCATCCTTTCCCGATCTGGCATATCTTTTTCACCCAGGAAGGGAATATACTTTTTGCTGACCGTATTAAAAATAAAATATTGCCAGGGCGTTCCTATCAGCCAGTTATTACCTTTTAAAGAAACTATCCTGTGTATTCCCCCTTTAGTTGAGAATGGAGGAACGATAGTATCCGTTATCTGCAATTGTTCGTTCACAATAAAACTACTGTCAATCTTATTGATAGCGAAAAGCCGATCCTTTAATGGCCTGATATAATAAACAACTTTATTCCTGAACTGCCAGGGCTGGTAAAATTCGCCGGTCATCGTGTTCATCGAAACCACCCGGCTGGCACAGGTCATCAGTAAATAACCTGGTTTGTATTCGATCAATGATCCTATTGTATTTCCTGGTAATGCCGTGCTATCATTTTTACGTGTAAAGAAGTTTTTAAAACTGGTACCATCATACCTGCTGAGACCCTCCCGGGTGCCCAGCCAGATAAATCCCCGGGAATCCTGGGTAATACAATTGACCGCATTGTCTGCAAGGCCGTTTGCAATTGTATAATTGGTAAAAGTAAAAGAAGGGGATTGTGTTTTGGCAGTGAAACACAAAGCAAGAAACAGGAATGCAACAAGCCAACGCATGTTTAAATGTAAGGGTTATTCACTTTTTTGAACAACAAATATTTTTAGTAAGAAAAAAACTCCGGGGTAATCCCGGAGTTTTTAAAAGGTTATACATCAAATTACCGGATATTTCCGGTAGCAGATACTCCTGCTTTGTTCATCACCCACCTGCCGCCACCACTTGTATTGCTGCCGCTGCCCCAGGTGCCGTTTAATGAACCACTGGCATCCAGCGTTGCTGCGACGGAAAAATTACCGCCGTTACTATATTTATAGGTGCCAGTAAATTGATTGTTAGTAAGAGTATAAGTACCATTAGCAATAACTGCACTATTAGCATCCAGTAACTGCATAGTGCCGTCGGCATTCAGCCTGAATGAATAGAAGCTTGGGCTGTTGTTCTGCCCGTTGCCATATGTGCCTTTCCATGTGCCTGTAATACCACTTGCGGCAGGCGCCAGGGGCATTTTTTTAAAACCACCGGGAGATTTCGTATTGCTGTTAGCAGGAGGATTAGATCCCGATGTATTCGATGCGCCAGGTTGTTGAGTAGCCGGGTTGGGGAAAAATTCCACTTTCAAAAGTATAGTGTAATTGCCATGGTCACGGCTGTTGCCAACGGCCACCTCATCATAGTTAACGCTTATAACTCCTCTGCCAAAGCCCATATCACTATTACAAATAGTATTCAGGTTGGGAGTATTCAGCACAACCAGTTTCGGAGAAAAGTCGCCATATTTTTCCATACCGATAGGACGGGTACCGGCCCTTCCCAATTCCCCCTGGTCTCCACCGGCTTTCGTTTTGGAAAGGCCCAGGCTTGCTGCATTGAAAACAACACCACCAAGATTACCGGTAAGTATATTAAAGCCGATCATAATGGGGGCCACTTTTTGATTGATACTGTTATATAGTCCACGCATAGTAGAGCTAAATGAAAGTGAGTTGTCGGAAATAGGATCATGTTCCCAACCCGTAGGTATAACAGTAAGGATATCTCCATCAGCCATATCATATTCACCAATAATATCATTGCAACGGTAATTATCACCCGCTTTGATACCCCCCCTGTTATTACCAAAGGCATCTACCCATGACCCGACGCTGATCCTGTTGGAAAAGGAACCAGTGGCATCACCATATACAGCAGTTCTTTTTTCATAACTCAGTTTGGAACCACCGTTTTTGTCGGCCAATGTAAAGTTGAACGTAAAAAACACCTCATCGCCTTTCCCATCCATATGTAAAATATCGTCCCAGGTTTCCCGGTAACAGTCAAACCCGGCAAATGAAATACGGATACGGCCAGATTGTGCGTTTGCACTTGTAATGAGTGCTGTTATTAATGCGGCAGCAATTATTTTTTTCATAACTGATTTTTTATTTGCTGTAAAAATGGATGATTAGTAATGCGAAAACTATCCTGTAAAAACAGGATATTCTCCTGCTATTGTTTTAAGAATTGTAGTACAATTACAGTATTGTCGGTTTTAAGTAGCTTAAGTAAGTAAAAGCCGGGTTTTAAAGTGTTGATAGCATACTGCATTTGGTTGTTTGCCGTAAATGTCATGAGTTGTTTGCCCGCTGCATTTATCAGCTGAAGCCGGGATATCACGGATGGGTCACTATTTTTTAAGCGGATAAAGTCAGTTGCCGGATTAGGATAGAGTGTTATTTGCGGCTCTTTGCCACTCGTAACTTTTACAATGGAACTGTATTCGAATTTTTCATCAAGGTCAAGCTGTTTTAAACGGTAGAATAAAACAGGATCTGTTATGTTGGAATGAACATAACCATACTGATTTTTCCCTGGCAAATTCCTGGCTGTTACTGTGGCAAGTTTTGTAAATGTTGTTCCATTGGCAGAGACTTCCACATCAAAACGGGAGCTGTTTATTTCATTCTCTGTTTCCCATGCAAGTGTGATGTTGCTGTTGTGAGGTACCGCCGTAAAGGAAAGCAACCGAAGCGGGAGCACACCGCCGGCAAATAGCCGTGATGAGTAAATATCATAGTCAGCGGTGGTTCTTAAATCCTGCCAGGCAATGAGAGCACCACCGGCACCATCAGTAATCAGTTGAGCTGTACTTTGTGCATGCGACTCATTGGCAACAGGCACCCCATTTGTTGTCCATAACGCATTGCCGGTGGCATCAATACCTTGTGCATAAATATCCTGCTGAAAACTGTTTCTCGAATCTGTCCATATAAAAACAGCTCCTCCTGAGACCCTTGCCACCAGTTGTGGTTCTTCCTGTGTATCGAACGTATTACAAACGGGGATGCCGTTTGCTGCCCATTGCGCCGCACCGGAAGCATTGATACGTTGCGTATAAATGTCCCTGTTATTTCTCCTGTCTTCCCAGGCGATGATAGCACCGCCAGCTGCATCAGCAACCAGTTGATGCGAAAATTGTATGCCGCTGGCAGTACAAATTGCAATACCATTGCTGCTCCATTGCGGTAAACCCGAGTTGCTGACACGTTGGGCATACAGATCAGTATTCGATCCGGCATTTCGTTTATCCTCCCAGCACATGATAGCACCGCCGCTACCATCGGCCACTATCCTGGTATTATACTGGTGGGCAAGGTTCGATTCGGAACAGATCACCACACCATTAAAAGTCCAGTCGGTAAAACCGTTGGAGATGTGCTGAGCATAAATATCCGACTGGCTGAAATTTCTCCAATCCTCCCATACAACAATCGCACTACCAGCTCCTCCGTCACTTATTATCTGGGGCATATTTTGAAGGGAGGGTGCTGTACAAACGGGTGCACCATTCAATGTCCATAGGGCAGTGCCCACTTGATTAAGGCGTTGTGCATAAATATCTGCATTAGCACTGCTGCCTCTTCCATCACTCCAAACAATCATGGCACCGGAGTTATCGGCCAGTAATTGCTGATTGTTTTGAATACCGGTGGCTGTACAAACCGCCACACCATCAGCTGCCCACTGTACTATCCCGCTGCTATTGATACGCTGTGCATAGATATCATAGTTGCCTGCGCCGCCACCATCTCTGTCATCTATCCATGCAATAACGGCACCACCTGCACCATCCGTAACTATCCTGGGATTTAGCTGGTTGAAAGCTGCTGTACATAAAGCCACTCCATCAGCATTCCAAAGTAATGTACCAGTTGCGCTGATGCGTTGGGCATAAATATCCGTAGATGAATTCCTGGTATCCTGCCATACCATGATAGCACCACCGGTTCCATCCGTTACCATCTGAACATTTGTCTGGCTGCCTGTAAAATTACATACCGCATTGTTGATTCCAGGATTGGCACTCCATTGAGCAGAAGCAGTTATAAATGTCAGCGTAATTATTATTAAAAGTAATGATCGCATAAAGTTTGGTTTAATTAATGCCAAACATATTGCCTTGTATAAGAAATACTATCCCTTAAAAACAGGAGATTACCCGGGGATTTAAAAATCATGGAAAAAGGGGAAGAGATCAGGGTTGCATTGTGCTTTATTTGTACACTGGGGATAATGTTTTACTTTACCGGTATGAGAATATTACTGATTATAGCAACTATACTATTTAATGTACTGTCAGTGCATGCACAGTTATTGAAGAAAGACAGTTTAATGCGCCTCCTGCCGCTGGCAAAAGAGGATACCAACAAAGTTCACCTGCTATATGCACTGTCGGATCAGTATGAAACCTCTGAACCGGAAAAGGCCAAGCAATATGTAAGACAGGCCGGAGACCTCAGCCGGAAGCTGAATTTTGAACCCGGGATATTTAAGTATAACAGGTATCTAGCTTATATCAGTGCTTACCAGTCTGAGTATGATTCGATGCTGTATTATAGTGAAGTTGTTCTTGAGCTGGCAAGAAATAAAAAAGATACATTTAATATAGGCGTTTCTCTTTTTAATATCGGGGAAGCTTATAAATATAAGTCAGAGTATGAGAAAGGACTTGAATACACACTGCAGGCTGTGAATATGCTGGAAGGGAAGGGCTATAGTAATATAGAATCGAATCTCTACGGCGGCCTGCAGGGCACTTACCTGATGCTGAAGCAATACGACAAAGCAATAGGGTATGGTATAAAATCCGTTGAACTGGGCCGTAAGATGGAGAATAAAGGGTCTCTGGTCTCATCATTAACGAATCTTGCTAATTGTTATGCCGAAGTAAAAAATTTCCCTGAAGCCAAAAAGAATTATGCAGAAGCTATAGCTCTTGCACAAGAGACCGGTAATAAAAGTGTGGAAGCCATGTGCTATGAAGGCTTGACCGATATTGCGCTAAAAGAAAAAAGAACAGGTGATATCCTGGTATATGCACAAAAGGCGCTGGCATTGCACACCGAAACTGGAAATAATTATGGTATTATGGCATCCAACCAGGGCTTGTCAATTTATTACTTGTACAAAAAAGATTTCACCATTGCGGCTGATCATGCACAAAAAGCATTGAAGATAGCAGAGGAGGAGAATTTCCTGGAGGGAAAAGCGGAGGTGCTTAGTACTTTGTCAGCCATTGCTTTTGCCACCAATGATTTCGATATGGCCCTTAAGTATGGGGATGAAAGCAAGAAAATAACAGAGAAAATATTTACTGAATCGGTGGCACAAAAAGATGCCCAGTTAAGGGTGCAGTATGAGACCGAAAAAAAAGATAACCAGATTAAACTGCAAAAGGCAGAGATAGAAAGAAAAAGTACATTGAATTATGTCCTGATCGGTGGAGCCGCCGCACTATTGATCATTGCTCTTTTGTCGTACCGGAATTACCGGCACAAACAAAAGCTGCAGCAACAGCGGATCATTGAGCTGGAGACGGAAAAGAAATTAGCTGCTACTGAAGCTGTATTGAAAGGAGAAGAAAAGGAACGAACCCGCCTTGCAAAAGATCTTCATGACGGATTGGGAGGTATGTTGTCGGGCATTAAATACTCATTAAACACTATGAAAGGAAACCTGATCATGACGCCTGACAACGCACAGGCATTTGAACGCAGCATGGATATGCTGGACAGTTCTATCAAAGAAATGCGCCGGGTGGCGCATAATATGATGCCGGAAGCACTGGTGAAATTTGGCCTCGATACTGCACTGAAGGATCTTTGTAATGATACCCAGCAATCTGGTGCAATGGAAGTAAGGTACCAGTCTATCAATATGGAGTATGCAGAAGTGGACCAGACCACATCCATTACTATTTACAGGATCATACAGGAGCTGATCAATAATGTGATGAAACATGCGGGTGCACGGACGGCTATTGTGCAGGTTAGCAAAACCAACGGGGCCATCAGTATTACCGTAGAAGACGATGGTAAAGGATTTGATTCCTCCCTTCTGGGCAAAGGCCGGGGCATTGGCTGGAGCAATATCCAAAGCCGGGTGGAATTCCTGAAAGGGAAACTGGATGTTCAATCTGCTCCCGGTAAGGGGACATCCATACATATTGAATTAGATAGTTGATCATTCAAAATCTTCGTACAACAAATATTTCTTTCTTATTTTTTTGAACTCACCCAAAGCAGGCTCCCAGGTTTTGCGGATATCTTCTTCAGAGGTTTCGGCTTTTATTTGTTGCCAGAGATCGTTATTGCCGGCCAGTTTATTGAAGAAGGACTGTTCCATCTTTCCTGACTTAGGTAGGATAAAGAAACTGTCTTTTTGGGGAAACAATCTATAGGCTTCTATCAGCCATTTCAATTGTATTTTGTTATCCACTCTTTTTTGTACCTCGTCCGGGGTTCCACTCAAATCCCAACCGTAACAAACCTGGCCGTATAACTTAGAACTTTTTGCCCCTTCATTTGGACTGGGTGTAAAGGAATACAAGTTTTTTGGTAACGAAGGATGACCAAATACCTGGAATTGTTTATTCGTTCCTCTTCCTTCACTCAATACCGTTCCTTCAAAGAAACAGGTGGATGGATATAAGTAGATGGATTGAATATTTGGTAAATTGGGTGAGGGTTTTACAGGCAACACATATTTGCTTTTGTGGGTATAGTTGCCACACTTGATCACCTGGAAATGGAAAGGCGTATCAACAGAATTTTCTGCAGTAAGATAATAATCATGTTTGGCATTGGCTTTTTCACTCAGCCATTTTTCCCCGGCGATCATTCTTGCATACTCGGCAACCGTCATGCCATATACAATGGGCACGGGCTGCATGCCTACAAACGACCTGTACTTTTTATCCAGCACAGGGCCATCCACATAATGCCCGTTCGGATTGGGCCGGTCCAGTATCATCAGGGGTTTACCCAATTCAAAAGCAGCTTCCATAAACTCTTCCAGCGAAGAAATGAAAGTGTAAAAACGAACACCCACATCCTGGATATCAAAAATCAGGAGGTCAACTCCTTTCACATCTTCAGCAGAAGGTCTCCTTTTACCACCATACAGGGATACAACAGGAATGCCTGTTTTTTCATCGGTATAATTGCCCACTTTTTCACCCGCATCGGCGGTGCCCCGAAAACCGTGTTCGGGTCCGAAGATTACTTTGATATCAATACCCAGGCTGCGCAAGGTGTCTACAAGATGCGTGTTACCTACCATCGAGGTCTGGTTGGCAAAAATGCCTACAGTTCTTCCTTTGATAAGCGGCAGGTATACATTTACTCTTTCGGCCCCGGCCAGTATCTTTTTTTCAGATGGTTGATTAGCAGGCTGGCTAAAAATAAGGGTTATCAGCAGCAGGCAGGCAATTGTTAGCGATACTTTCATCTTGTATTGATTTATGACAATTAAAATACTGTAAAATAATAATACAGACCGGGATCAATATTTGAACGGTTGCATTGGGCATTTTGGCCTACCTTGCAGGCCTGTTTTTATTAAATAATTAAAAAAATAACAATGGCACAGGTAAAAACTGGTGATAAAGTAAAAGTGCATTATCACGGCAAACTCACCAACGGTGAAACATTCGATTCTTCTGAAGGCAGGGCACCGCTGGAATTTGAGGTGGGCAGTGGTATGGTGATCAAAGGCTTTGATGATGGCGTTACCGGTATGAATGTGGGAGAAAAAAAGACAGTGAATATTCCTTTTGATGAAGCCTATGGCCCCCGCAACCCGGAGATGCTGGTGGAATTTCCGAAAGATAAATTCCCTGAGGATATGGAGCTGGAAGTAGGAATGCCGCTGATGATGAACAATGGTGCCGGTCAGCAGTTCCAGGTGGTGGTAACAGAAATCAAAGAGGAAGTGGTAATGCTGGATGCGAACCATCCGCTGGCAGGCCAGGACCTGGTATTTGATATCGAACTGGTAGAGATCGTTGGCGGAAGCCCATTGATCATTATGCCATAAGAAGCAACAGGCAATAAACAATTCATAATTCCCGATAAGCAAAAGGTTCAGCATTATATCCGATATAATGCTGAACCTTTTTATTTGCCAATTGACTACTGCAGTTGTTATTTCCTGTTAAGCCACCAGCCCAGCCAGAGTCCGGTAACTCCCCAGGCTACTAAGGAATCGATCAAATGCCCGGTTACAGCTTCCATCGGGGTTTGAAACCAGTTGTGCATCATATAAGGCCCCACCAGCCAGGTAAATAAACCAACGGCCACTGATCCGGCTACTACTCTTATAGAAGTCGGTGTTCCTCCCCGGGTCAGAATATAGATTAGTGTAAATACCAGGAACAAGTCGATCAGGAAAGCACGGATCATGGGCCTTGCCATATCATGTTTGTAAGCACTCATATAGGTTACGGTCGCCCACGGTTTTCCATCCATTTTTTTAGCTAATTCCTCGCCGGCACTCATGGATGAGCCTGGCGGGACGGTCGGGAGCATATATACCCCGTCCTCTTTCAATGTTGATGAAATAACATTAAGAAGGCTGTCCTGCGATGCCGTATATTTTGCTTCACCTTCGTGAATGCCCAGCACGGTCCAGGATAGAAACTGCCATGCGAAAACGACGATGGCTCCCACGAGAGAGCCGATTAACCATTTTTTCATGTTAGGAGTTTTTGGTTGAGATAAAAGTTGCATTAAAAGGTATGATAATTACAGGTTAAATACAAGCCTGTCATACCGCCACTCCCCATTAAATCGTATATTCGATACCCCAAAAAGGAATTTATGTTTGACAATTACAGGTTTACAGCTGCAGAACGGTTTCTCAGGTATGTGCAAATTGATACGCAAAGTGATCCTCTTTCCACTTCACATCCTACTACCGAAAAGCAGAAAGACCTCGGCCGCTTATTAGCGGATGAATTAAAACAACTCGGCCTGGCTGATGCACATATGGATGAGTGGGGCTATGTATATGCCACTATTCCTGCTACCACGGATAAGAAAGTTCCGGTTATTTGTTTCTGTGCCCATGTGGATACAGCACCTGATTGCAGCGGTACCAATGTAAAACCCATCTTGCATAAAAACTACCAGGGAGATGATATTGTGTTACCGGATGATACTACGCAGGTGCTACGGATGAGCGAATATCCGTATTTGCAAAAACTGGTCGGTCATGATATCATCACGGCATCGGGAACAACCTTATTAGGTTCTGATGATAAAGCGGGTGTGGCAGAGATCATGGACCTGGCCAATTATTTAATGCGGCATAAAGAGATAAAGCATGGCGAAATAAAAATATTGTTCACTCCTGATGAAGAAGTGGGGCAGGGCACCGCCAAAGTGGATATGCAAAAACTGGGTGCTGATTTTGGTTATACATTAGATAGTGGTGATGCCGGTGCCCTTGAAGATGAAACATTCAGTGCGGACGGCGTACAGGTGATCATTCATGGGGTGATCTCTCACCCGGGATATGCTAAAGGAAAAATGATCAATGCCATGAAGATCGCCGGAGAAATACTGGCGGCTTTACCAAAGGATCGTTTATCTCCCGAGTCAACCGATGGGAAAAGGGGATTCATTCATCCTGTACGAATTGAGGGTATTGCTGAAAAATGTACGATCGACTTTATCATCCGTGATTTTGAAACAGCCGGTTTGCAGAAGAAAGAAGATTACCTGCGAACACAAATCGAAGAACGGTTAAGAACCTATCCGAAAGCAAGCTTTGAGTTCAATGTGACAGAGCAATACCGGAATATGAAAGAAGTGCTTGATCTGCATCCCCAGGTGGTGAACTATGCAAAAGAGGCGATCGAAAGAGCAGGGCTGCAGCTAAAGATGGAAAGCATCCGCGGCGGTACTGACGGCAGCCGTCTTTCTTTTATGGGATTGCCTTGTCCTAATTTATTCGCCGGGGAGCAGGCCATCCATTCCAAACTGGAGTTTATCAGCGTACAGGATATGAACAAAGCAGTGGAGACGATGGTGCACCTGGTAAAAGTGTGGGAAGAGAATAGCTGATAAAACAGTTACTTTGTTTCTTCATTACTGGTACATGCCTTTATTCTTACTGATATTATTCCTTCTTTCACCCGTACTTTCTTTTTCCCAAAGTCTTTTGGCAAACGGAGGTTTTGAAGATGTCAATACCTGTACCGAATACAAAGTGGAATGTGCGCCGGAAGCCTGGATTAGTTCTTCCAACGGGTTTTCCAATTACTTTAAAGATCCCCGGCGGGCTCACAACGGCAAAAACTGTATGGTGATTGAAGCAGGGCATTTTGTAAAAGAGTATAACCGCACTTTTATCCGCAGCCGGTTATTATGCGGTCTCAGGAAAGGAAATAAATACCAGCTCAGTTTTTTTATTAAGTCGCCACATGATGTATTTGACAGCACTGGTATTTTATTTACGTACCGGGACCCTTTGTTTGATAAAACACCAGTAAAATCATTAACACCCACTTATTATTTACGGTCCTTTTTACAACCCCGGAAAAACCTGGATAGCAGCTGGCAAAAAGTTGATCTTGTTTTTACAGCCACAGGAGAAGAAAGATTTATTGCTTTTGCCTACTTTGCCAAAGAAGATTTCGTGGATGAACGCATTCATCCGCTGGAGAACAGGTTCTTTATTTTTCTGGATGATATCAGTTTGGTTCCTGTAAGCCAGAACGAAACGATCTGCCACGACTGGGAAAGAGTAAAAGAAGATATTTATGCTGAAAATGAACGGCATCATTACCTGGAAATAAAGATCAAGCAGTTCAAAGCCAACCCGCCGCCACCTCCGCCGGTTACCACCAATACCAGTTATGTAAAAGTGGATACATTGATACTACCCGATATTCTGTTTGATTTTTCAAAAGCCACCCTGACGCCAAGAAGTCATAAAATACTGGATAGTTTTTGTATGAAAATACAACAAAGCCAGCCGGATTCGATCATCATTGAAGGGCATACGGATAATGTAGGCAGCTTTGAAATGAATGAACAATTATCCATAGACAGGGCTTTTGCGGCAAAACTGTATATCATGAAGAAAACCGGGTACTACAATATCATTGCTACAGGCTACTCTTTTCTCCGGCCTGTAGCTGATAATAAAACAGCAGAAGGCCGGCAGCAAAACCGGCGGGTGGAGGTTTTGCTGTTCATGCGGGAATAGTACAACATATCGTACCTTGCAGGATAAATTTTAAAACTATGGATTTCGCAAATTTCTTTTCCAATTACTGGTGGGTACTGGTGCTGGTTGTCATTTTCTTTAGCTCACTGTACACTATCAATCAGGGGTATATTGGCGTTATTACTTTGTTTGGCAAATATCGCAGAGTGGCCCGTCCGGGGTTACGGATTAAGATTCCTATACTCGAGCAGGTATTCAGAAAGATATCTATTCAAAACAGGTCAGTTGAACTGGAATTCCAGGCTGTAACAGCAGACCAGGCCAATGTATATTTTAAAAGTATGTTACTGTATTCTGTTCAGAATGCAGAGGAAGAAACGATCAAGAAAGTCGCCTTCAAATTTTTTGCTGATAAAGACCTGATGCAGGCGCTGATCAGGACGATCGAAGGTAATATCCGTTCATTTGTAGCCACCAAAAAGCAGGCGGAGATATTAGCGTTGCGCAAGGAGATCGTTGAATATGTAAAAACCGAAATTGACCTGCAATTAGAGTCATGGGGGTATCATTTACAGGATCTGCAGATCAATGATATCACTTTTGATAAAGTAATTCTTGACTCCATGAGCAAAGTAGTGGCCAGTAATAACCTGAAAGCAGCGGCAGAAAATGAAGGCCAGGCCTTGCTGATCACCAAAACCAAAGCAGCTGAAGCGGATGGTAATGCCACCAAGATCGCTGCCGAAGCAGAGAAAGAAGCAGCCCGTCTCCGCGGACAGGGTGTGGCTTTGTTCCGTCGTGAAGTGGCAGCTGGTATGTCTGAAGCTGCTGAGCAAATGAAGCAAGCCAATTTGGATACTAACGTGATCCTGTTCAGCATGTGGACAGAAGCGATCAAGAATTTTGCAGAATACGGGAAAGGTAATGTGATCTTCCTGGATGGCAGCCCTGATGGCATGGAAGGCACTATGAAGCAGATACAGGCCCTGATGGTGAAACAGGCTGGTACCTCCGCAACTAAGTAAAATAGTCCGAAAGACAGAAAGTCTGTGAAGTCCGGAAGGCGTTCAATAAACTTGCAACGTCTTCCGGACTTTTAGCTTATCCTGTTAAAGAACTTAAAAACTTGCCGCTTGCGGACAACGTGGCACTATTTTTTTCGTTCTTCTCCCGATTGTTGACAGCTGTTGAAAACAAACAAAACCGGATTTAGTAGCCTTGTGCTACATTTACCCACCTAAAGAGCATTATTGTATGATTGACCTTTTACAGATCGTTGACTCCCTGAGTAAAGTAACCAAGTTCGCTGCCGGCGATACCAATCACGATGGAAATCTAAGTTTTTTTGAATTGCTGCAAATGGGTGGCTGGATCATGATCCCGCTGGCCATTATGTTGTTGCTGGCTGTTTATGTTTTTGCAGAAAGAACCATCGCTATCAATAAAGCCGGTAAGATCGATACCAATTTCATGAATATTATCCGGGATCACATTGTAAGTGGTAATGTTTCTGCTGCCAGGAGTTTTGCCAAGAATACCAATAACCCGGTGGCCCGCATCATTGATAAAGGCATACAGCGTATCGGCAAGCCGATCGACAGTATTGAGAAAAGCATGGACAATGTGGGCCAGTTAGAAATGTATAAACTGGAAAGAAACCTCGGTATCTTATCCGTTGTTTCCAAAGCGGCACCGATATTCGGTTTCGTAGGAACGCTGATCGGCCTGATGCAGTTGTTCTCCAATATCAATAACTCCAACGAATTTGAAGTGGGAACGATCGCCGGTGGTATCTATACCAAGCTGATCACTTCCATTACCGGGCTGGTGATAGGTTTGGGGGCTTACCTGGCCTACAGCTACCTGAATACCCAGATCGATAAGACCGCTAATAAAATGGAAGCAGCATCTGCTGATTTCTTAGACGTATTACAGGAACCAACCCGATAAACTACCCGCATGCAATTCAGAAAAAAACATAAAGGCGAAGCGGGGGAGGTGTTCACCGACTCACTCAATGATATCCTGTTCATCCTGCTGATGTTCTTTTTGATCGTAGCCACACTGGCCAACCCCAATGTGGTGAAAGTAGGCCTGCCCAGGGGAACCAAGGATACAAAAGCCAAGCAAAATATCATGGTCTCTATTGATAAAGACCAGAACTATTTTATCGGTTCGACTAAAGTCGATCATTTTCAAATTGACACTCTCTTACTCCGGGAAATAGAAAAATACAGGAAGTCGCCGCTGGATACACCTACGGTAGTGATCAATGCGGATACCGCTTCTTATTACGGCGAAGTATTCCGGATCATGCGGTTATCCAAAAAATCAGGGGCGAAAGTGGTGGCGACGGTTAAATAAGAGTAGGGTTTGTTGTTAGTGGTCTATAGTTTGTGGTTGAATGATGAGAACTACAAACCTCAAACTATAAACTACAAACTGCTTTCAGCATCCTGTCTTTCCCCTGCATATCTTTTTTCAATTCGGTTTGATAACCCTCTTTTTTAAATAACAGGGTTGTCGCTCCACCCAGGCCTTCATGTATTTCCATATAAACAGCGCCACCTGGCTTCAGTTTTTCTTTTCCCAAAGCCGCAATAGCTTTATAGAATAACAGGGCATCATTATCCGGAACGAACAGGGCTGTATGCGGTTCGTATTGTAATACATTTGGCTGCATCCCGGCCTTATCTTTTTCCGGTACATAGGGCGGGTTACTAACGATAATATCAACAGCAGGAAGTTGGGGCCAGTTGCTGCGGTCTAAAAAATCAAGTTGTAAAAAATTGACAGCAGCGCCGAGTTTTCCCGCATTCTTTTTGGCAACACTCAAAGCCCCTTCACTGATATCACAACTCCATACCTCCGCTTTTCGTAATCTTCTTTTCAGGGAAATGGGAATACAACCGCTGCCGGTGCCTATATCCAGTATGCTTAATGTGTCAACCGGGAATTTACAATTAGCAATGATCCATTCCACCAGCTCTTCTGTTTCAGGTCTTGGTATCAGTACGTTTTCATCTACGTAAAATTTTAAACCGCAGAACCAGGATTCCTGCAGGATATATTGAACCGGTTCATGGTTCAATAAACGATCAGCATATTGGCGCAGCGTTGTTTCTTCCTGGCTGGTGATGGCTGCATGTTTATAGATCATCCGTTCCGCTTTTTTGGAACCGGTCAGGTGTTCCATCACCCAGTCTGTTATTTCACTGGCTTCACCGTCGCTGCAGATCGTACGGAGCTTGTTCAATAAAAAATAAGTGGCTTCCTGCGTGGTCATAACGGCAAACTTACGAAGACAATAAGAATAGCCAGCCGATCATAGTCCGTGGCCAATCGTTTATCTTTGGCCACTGTTTCATAACTGATATTGTATTACAACAATGCATTCTCCTTCGTATTATATGCAACGATGCCTTGAACTGGCCCAACTGGGTGCCGGTCATGTGGCACCGAATCCGATGGTGGGAGCAGTGCTGGTACATGAAGGAAAGATCATTGGTGAAGGCTGGCACCGGCAATACGGGGAAGCACATGCGGAAGTGAATGCGATCAGCCAGGCTGTTCAAAACGGCCAGGCCGGCAAGATCAGCCAATCCACTTTATATGTTTCCTTAGAACCCTGTGCTCATTTTGGAAAGACCCCGCCTTGCGCTGACTTGATCATCCGGCATAAAATACCCAAGGTGGTGATTGCCTGCCGTGATCCGTTTGAACAGGTGAATGGGAAAGGTATTGAGAAACTGAAAGCAGCCGGTGTACAAGTGGAACTGGGCATCCTCGAAAAAGAAGCTGTTGAACTCAATAAACGGTTCTTTACATTTCATCATCAGCAGCGGCCTTATATTATTTTGAAATGGGCCGCAACTGCCGATGGGTTTATAGCCCCCCCGCCCCCCGCAGGGGGAATCCAGGATTCTCACAACAAAAGGTTACTAATTAGTAATGAATACTCAAACCGGTTAGTACATAAATGGAGAAGTGAGGAAGCCGGGATAATGATCGGAACCAATACGGCTTTGCTGGATGATCCTTCACTCACGGTCCGGTCATGGACAGGACAATCGCCGGTACGGCTGGTACTTGATATGAATTTGTGTTTATCTGCTTCATTAAAAGTCTTTAATAAGGAAGTGAGGACGGTTGTCTTTAATACAGTGAAACAACAGGAAGAGGGCAGCCTGTTGTACTACCAGTTAAAGAAAGAGGAAAGCCTGCTGCCACAATTACTGAAAGCGCTGTATGAATTGAAAATTCAGAGTGTGCTGGTGGAAGGGGGAGCCCGGTTGCTGCAATCATTGATTGATGCCGGTTGCTGGGATGAAGCCAGGGTCATTCGCAATGATCAGCTTCATATTGGAAAAGGGCTAAACAGCCCGCAACTGTCTAATGGCATACTGAAACAAGAAACAACGATTGCAACAGATACGCTTCGTATCTTTTATCATCAAAAAAATGAAGTATGAACTGGATCGACTGGGTTGGATATGCAGCAGCTGCATTGGTAGTGATCAGCTTTGTGGTCAGCTCGGATATAAGGGTTATCCGAACCATTAATTTTTTTGGCGCAACTGTTTTTGTCGTGTACGGCTTCCTGCTGAATGTGAACCTGCCGGTGATCATTCCCAACGTGGTGATCGCCTGTGTACAGCTGTATTATTTATACTTTAAAAAAGCAAAAAGTGCCTGAAGCCATCAAAGAGAGTGAATATTATAATACGATCGAAGTACCGGGCACTGCTGAATTCAAAGACCGGGGCAGTAAATTCATTGCCTATGCTTACCCGATCGGGGATGTGAATGATTTCAAAGAAAAACTGGCTGCACTAAAAAAAGAGCATCCCAAAGCGGTGCATCATTGTTTTGCCTACCGGTTGGGGTTGGATGGAAATACGTTCCGGGTAAGCGATGATGGCGAACCTTCCGGTACCGCCGGCCGGCCGATACTCGGGCAGATCGACAGCAAACAGGCTACAAATATTCTCATCGTGGTGGTCCGCTATTTCGGCGGCACGTTGCTGGGCGTGCCGGGACTGATCAATGCGTACAAAATGGTTTCTTCGATGGTGCTGCAGGTAACAGCGGTGGTACCCAAACCTATCCTTATTTCATACCGGGTGCAGTTTGATTACACCCAAATGAATGACGTGATGAAACTGGTGAAGCAGTTTGAATGTACGGTGCTGAAACAGGAAACGCAATTATTTTGCTCTGTAGAGATAGGTGTGCCAAAGAACCGGCAGGAAGAGTTATTGTACAAGCTGCGGGATCTGCGGGGAGTGGAGGTGGAGAAGATATAATTAGAAATATGGCTTGTCGCTGTAAGTGACAGGATAAGGATGCTAAAGTGGGATGTTTCATGTATAATTCCTTACCTATTTAATTATCATTTGGATTAGTTGTAACAATTATTTCTTGATCCCTTAACTTCCTCATCAATGGCTCGTTATTAATAGCCGCTTGTTCCAAAAAATTTGCAGTATTATATCGGTTAATTATCCTAGAAATGTCTCCTTCTGTTATGAAAGTATAACTAAAGGTTAGACTTTGTTTTGGAAATATCATACCCCTTGAAGGGATATAATGAAAAGGTAAAGTAATCGCAATTAGAACAACAGATAAACATCCTAAGAAAATTAAAACATCTTTTGCTGTATTGACATACTTGTATACTATAATTATTAAAATGATAATTATTAATGAAAAGCCGACAAGAAATGTAAGAGTCATAAAAAATGAATTTATTAATATCTTTTGCGTTGTATCTTATTTTCCCCACTTTAACCCCTCTACATCAAACTGAAACACGGTCTGTCCAGCCTGGTAAAACTCAGGTTGAATTTTAACTTTTTTCGCCTTCTTTAATTTTGCAATAATTCCATTACTGACATTTAAAAAAATAACATCGCTACTGCCATCTGATGCTTCATTAAAACTGTAACTTTTAACAGGCTCCTCATCGAATTTTATCTTAACTGATCCGCTATAAGAGTTAATAAATTGACCTTTTGTGATCGTTAGAATAACTTCATCCTTGCCATTCATTTTTCTAATTAATATTTTAAGGTAAGAGCCTCCATCGTATGGGAAAGCAAAGTCAACCAAATTGACGGATGTACAGGTGGCAAAATATCTTACCTTGTCTGTCATGGGATCTTTTTCTTCTGCGTAAGACCAATTTCCAGGTCCAGTGGTTTCTTTTTCATAGTTATTCAATCTTGTTGCAGCAGAATCGAATGTTTGTTCAATTTTATTTGTAGACGTTACCCGATTTTTTTCTTTTTCAAAAGTCTGTCCTATAAAGCCAATAACAGCAAGTATTGCAATTACTGCGAGAATAATTTTTGATTTCTTTGTCATGTTAGGAGGTTTATGGTTGCTAAATGTGAAGATAATTTAATACTTCTATTTTACAAATCCAGCACCACATTCCTTTCATTAAACTCCAGTTGCTGCCCGTCAATATCCAGTAAGAATACAAACCTGGAGGCCGGGGCAATCAGGATATAGGCTAATACTCCCGGTTCGATCGCATCAAATAAATTTTTGGGAATAGGCAGCATTGGTTTTTTGGGTGAACCGGTCTTTAAAAAGAAGCTGTCGAAATAGGGTGTTTTATAAGCAGCCGGGTAAAACCAGGAAACTGTTTTTAATCCCTTCTTCAGGTCACGGGTAAACGGATACACCGTTTTGAAATAGTAAATGACAAAGATGATGGTGAACAGGAGCAGGGAAAAACCGGTGAAGTAATTAGTGGCCCGCCGGTAACGGAGCATTTTTTCCACACTTGTTTCTGCCGACCGGAGCTGACCGGTCATAAAGACAAATGCAAGAATCGCTACTAAGGAAAGATAAGCCAGTACCAGGAAGATTGTTCTCTTCAACCGGACAGCAGCCAGCAGTTTTCTGTCCGCATCATTTAATAATATTTGTTCCCGGTTGACGATTCGCATAGCAGGTTATTTGAACCGGTCACTTACCACCAACTCTTTACTGCCGGGAGTGTATACATAAAAACCTTCGCCGGTCTTTATACCCAATTTACCGGCTTGCACCAGTTCAGTCAGTAATGGCGAAGGTGCATATTTGGGATTGTTGAATCCTTCATATAACACATTCAATATGGAATGACAAACATCCAGCCCGATAAGATCGGCTAATTGCAAAGGCCCCATCGGGTGGGCCATGCCCAGTTTCATGATGGTATCAATTTCCGTAACACCCGAAACGCCTTCCTGCAAACTGATAATGGCTTCATTGATCATTGGCATCAGGATACGGTTGGCAATAAAGCCGGGGAAGTCCTTCACCACGCAGGGTACTTTACCCAACTGTTTACTGGTTGCAACAATTGTATCCGTTACTTCCTGGCTGGTAGCATCACTGGTGATGATCTCCACCAGTTTCATGACCGGTACAGGATTCATAAAGTGCATACCGATCACGGCTTCGGGGCGTTTGGTCACCGCCGCCATTTTAGCAATGGAAATCGAAGAAGTATTCGTGGAAAGGATACAGCCCTTCGGGGCCGCTTCATCCATTTGCTGAAATAGTTTCAGTTTCAGCTCTATATTTTCGGTGGCGGCTTCCACTACGAGGTTAGCATTCTTTACGCCGTCTGCAATGGATGTATTGGTATGAATGCGTTGTAAAGTTTCTTCTTTAACTGCTGTGGTAATGATGTCTTTACTCACCATCCTGTCCAGGTTCTTGCTGATGGTGGCAACGGCTTTATCTAATTGTGCCTGCGAAATATCAATCAGTGTGACATTATAACCATGCTGCGCAAAAACATGAGCGATACCATTTCCCATGGTGCCGGCGCCGATGACAGAAACATTTTTCATTTGCGTAAATTTATCAGGAATCGAAAGTTGTAAAGCGAAAGTCGAAAGTATTTCACAAACCTCCAAAAGCAAAACCATTATAAACAATAAAACCTGTTTTTATGAGCCAGCAATTAAAAGACAGAACCAAGTCACTCGGTATCCGGGTAATCAGGATGGTGAAAGAGATCAAGGGGAATAAAATTGAAGATATACTGATCCGTCAGATTGTAAGATCAGCCACATCTGTGGGGGCTAATTACCGGTCTGCCTTAAGGGGAAGGAGCACTCCCGATTTTATTTCAAAAATTACTATTGCAGAAGAAGAAGCTGATGAAACCTGTTATTGGCTTGAAATACTGATTGAAATAGGAGTCTTCAAAGGAAACAGGCTGGAGCCATTATTGAAAGAAGCACAGGAAATAACCGCCATATTAACTACTGCCGGAAAAACGGCTAAACTAAAGCTGAAGAAATAATCAAATGAGGACCATTTTATATTTCCGCTTTACGATTTTCAATTTTTATTTTTAAAATCTCCCCGTTTCCAGGCCTGGATGAACTCTGACCAGGCGGCAGGATTGAAGATATTTTGCGGGGGTGTTTGTCCCTGGTACACGGCCCGGTTAGCGATCTTGTTGAACTGGATCTTGGTGGCTTCAGCGCCATCACCCGGAACACTGCGCATCAGGATGCGCCGTTTAGTGGCATCAGTATTTCTGCGGGCCACTTCAATATCATCATCAGGTACTTTGGTGCTGACAAAATCACGGGCAAATTGTTCCGGTGTGGGCCGGGGACGGATAATAGTGGCGGGCAGGTAAACAGTATCCGCTACCATCAGTTGCACAATACTGTATTGATTGCCTTCCAGTGAACGGGGAATGGCGACGGTCTTGGATTTATAGCTGACGTGGGTAAATTCCACTTCATCACCTTTTAATACCACGATGGAGAAAACGCCCTGGTTATTGGTGATGGTTCCCCGGTTCTGGCCTTTTACCACCACACTCACGGCCGGAATGCCCACCAGGCTGTCGGCGGTCATGATGATACCATATAATTGAACAACGGAGTCACGGGCAGCTTCAAACTGGGATTTGGCAGTGGCGGGTACCAGGAGAGCAGCGATGATGAGGTATTGTAAAATTTTCTTCACTGTGCCAAAAATAAAGACAAGTTGCTGATTTCGTAAAACAATTTGCAGGCGGTATTGGTTAACTTTGCCCTTCGATTGACTTTTAACAAATACTTGGAAAATGACTAAAGAAAAAGTACTGGAAGCCTTGAGTAATGTGCAGGAACCCGATTTGGGAAAAGACCTGGTGACACTGAACATGGTAAAAGATATTGCCATTGAAGGAAACTACGTTTCGTTTACAGTGGTGCTGACCACGCCGGCCTGCCCGATGAAAGACATGATCAAAAACGCCTGTATAAATGCTATCAAACTGCTGGTGAATAAAGAAGCGACCGTACAAGTGAATTTTACTTCTAATACGACTACGAAAAGAACAGATGAGGGAACCGTATTGCCGAAAGTAAAAAACATTATTGCCGTGGTGAGTGGAAAAGGTGGTGTGGGTAAATCAACCGTGGCGGCAAACCTGGCACTGGCTTTATCACAAGGTGGTGCCAAAGTAGGGTTAATGGATGCGGATATTTACGGGCCCAGTGTGCCGATCATGTTTGGTGTTCGCGGAGAAAGACCGATGATGATGGAGATCGAAGGAAAAGGAATGATCGTGCCGTTGGAAAAATATGGTATTAAATTAATGAGTATCGGTTTGCTGGTGGATGAAAAGAATGCCGTGGTATGGAGAGGCCCGATGGCCAGCAGTGCCATACGGCAATTCGTAACCGATGTATACTGGGATGAACTGGATTACCTGGTGGTCGATATGCCGCCGGGCACCGGTGATATACACCTGACATTGATGCAAACTGTTCCGGTTACAGGATCTGTGATCGTGACCACGCCGCAGGATGTGGCATTAGCAGATGCAAAGAAAGGTATCGCCATGTTCGGACAGGCACAGATGAATGTACCGATCATTGGATTGGTAGAAAACATGAGTTATTTCACACCAGCCGAATTACCGGAGAATAAATATTACATTTTTGGTAAGGAGGGTGGCAAACGCTTAGCGGAAGAATATGACCTGCCATTCCTCGGGCAGATTCCATTAGTACAAAGCATCCGGGAAGGTGGTGACAGTGGTGTACCGATCATGATGAGTGATGATGTGATCAGCCGGAAAGCCTTTGAAGGATTTGCATCTTATGTGGTGAGGAGTATCGCCATGCGGAATGCAAATATTAGTGCGGAGAAGATCGCTGAGACTGTATAAGATATAATGTTTGAAGTTTAAGGTTTGATGTTACTGAGAGCAGGTTATCAAACCCGAAATACAACTGGTTCCATGTACAAGTTACCTTATTTTATAGAAAATGATCCTGCCGTAGTCATGCAGTTTATAAAGGATCATCCTTTTGCTTTTTTATCCGGTTGTGATGAGACGAATAAACCGGTGGTCACGCAAATCCCTGTTTTTATAGATGAACGTGATGGAAAATTATTTTTGTCCGGGCATGTCATGAAGAATACGGATCATCACAAGGCCTTCTCATATAATCCGAATGTACTCGCTGTTTTTACCGGTGCACATACCTATATCAGTGCCAGCTGGTATGCCAATAAAGAACAGGCCAGCACCTGGAATTATATGACCGTGCAGGCGAGGGGAGTATTGAAATTTACCGATGAAGCCGCCTTATTGAATATATTAGAGCAGACTACCGATCATTATGAAAACGACCCTTCATCAGGAGCTAATTTTGATGATCTGCCAAAGGAATATGTACAGCGTTTGTCAAAAGCCATTGTGGCATTTGAGATTGAAGTGTTGGCTTTGGAAAATACATTCAAGTTGAGTCAGAACCGGGATGAGAAAAGCTATCACAATATCATTGCGAAATTGAAAGAGCAGGGTGGTGACGGCCTTATCATTGCCGGGGAGATGGAAAAAAGAACATCACAATTATTTAATAAAGATTGATAAGTGTTGGAAGCTATCCTTTTTAATATTGACCTATGAACAGTAAATTGATCTTTCAATACAGCCTGGCTGTTGTTTGTTTTTTTGCTGCCTGTCATGTAAGCCAGAAAGCACAACAGGCACAGGAAACAGAATCGGCTATGCAAACTGAATTTGATAAACAGGGGCATCGGGGTTGCCGGGGATTGATGCCGGAAAACACGGTGCCGGCCATGATCAATGCGTTGGGCATGGGAGTTACCACTTTGGAGATGGATGTCGTCATTACAAAGGATAAGAAAGTGATATTATCCCATGAGCCCTGGTTTGGGAAAGAGATCACCACGAAGCCTGACGGAACTTATATGGGGGAGAGGGAGGAGCGAAAGTTCAATATTTACTGGATGACCTATGAACAGGTGAAAACATTCGATGTAGGAATGAAACCGCATCCCCGTTTCCCGAAGCAGGAAAAGATGAAAGCCGTGAAGCCGTTATTGGCTGATGTACTCGACAGTGTGAAGCAATACATGATGATGGCAAGACGACCCTTCCCTTATTTCAATATTGAAACAAAATCAAGTCCTGAGAATGATGGGGTATTTACCCCGAAGCCCGAAGAGTTTGTAGAACTGCTGATGGCGGTGATCAAAGAAAAACAAGTAGAGGAGCAGGTGATCATCCAGTCTTTTGATTTCCGCACTTTACAATACCTGCACCAAAAATACCCGGCCATTAAAACAGCAATGCTGATCGAGGATTTTGATAAAAGAACGTTGCATGAGCAGGTAAAAGCATTAGGATTTACTCCCACGATTTATAGTCCCGCTTACCAGTTAGTCACCGGTGACCTTATCAAAAAATGCCGTGCGCAAAAAATGAAAGTCATTCCCTGGACCATCAATACCAAAGAAGAGATCGAAAAATATAAGGAGATGGGAGTGGATGGAATTATAACTGATTACCCGGATCTGTTTTAATGCATGTTGATCAGTTTATTAGTTAACCAGGGAATTGCCTTCTATTGCAGAATTTCGATTTAATGCGCCACCCCTATAAACTGATCAACTAATTAACCAGTTAACTAATCAACTATTCCGAGCCACTCTTCTGCATTTTTATACAGCAGTTTCTTCGTGGTCTTTTTATCCAGCTTCATTTTCTCTATCAGTTTGCCGGGATGATGTTCACCTAAAGGGAAAGGATAATCACTGCCGAGGCAGATCTTATCATCACCCATTACATCTACGAGGAATTCCATCGCTTTTTTATCATGCACCAGGCTGTCCACCCAGAATTTGCCGATATAATCTCTTGGGCTTACCGCATTATCAATCGCCACGAGATCGGGCCGTACTTCAAATCCATGTTCAATTCGGCCGATGGTGAAGGGGAAGGAGCCACCACCATGGGCAAAAGCCACTCTGAGCTTGGGAAAGTTTTCAAATACGCCGCCAAATATCATGGAGCAGATAGCTCTTGACGTTTCTGCCGGCATACCCACTAACCAGGGCAACCAGTATTGCTGCATTTGCTGTTCACCCATCATTTCCCAGGGGTGTACAAAAATGGCACAACCGAGTTGCTCTGCTGCCTCATAAAAAGGAAAGAAATCTTTGGATGACAAATTCTTCCCATTGATATTCGAACCGATCTCCAGCCCGGGTAACTGCAATTCTTTTACACAGCGTTCCATTTCTTTTATAGCAAGATCAATATCCTGTAAAGGAACTGTACCCAGGCCCATGAACCGCTCCCGTTTTTTACTTACAGTTTCAGCAATATGATCATTCAGGAACCGGGATGTTTCCAATCCATCAGCAGGGTTGGCCCAATAATTAAATAACACCGGGATAGTAGAAAGTACTTGTATAGTTACATCGGTGTCATTCATTTCTTTGATCCGCACTTCTTCTTTATAACAATTCTCTTCCACTTCCCGGAAGAGCTGGTCACCTTTCATCATGCAGGCTTTGCAGTTGCGATGTTCCAGGTGAATGAATTCGCCATAGCCAAACTTCTGTGTCCAGTTGGGCATCTGTTCGGGCATGATATGCGTATGGATGTCGATCTTCATATACCCCAAACCCCTGAAGGGGCTTTATTGATTAGTCTGTTAGTGTTATTATTTCTTTCTTTTGTGAGCATGATTTACTCCCCTTTAGGGGCTGGGGGTTTTACAGGAGGTTCCATCACAGCTCCGCATTTGTTACAGGTACGGTGCATAGTGTTTTCCCAGAAGCGGTTCATGACCGGGGGTAATTGTTTAACGATATCATCCACATGAAGGGCTTCTTCATATAGTTTGTTCCCGCATTTTTCGCAGAACCATAAAAAGCCATCATCTTCTGATTCTCTTTTCTTTTCGATCACCAGGCCGACCGTGCCGGATCCCCGTTGTGGTGAGTGTGGTGTTTTGGGTGGTAATAAAAATATTTCCCCTTCTTTGATCGGTATGTCTTTGAATTCCCCGTTATCAATGATCTTCACCACGATATCGCCTTCCACCTGGTAATAGAGTTCTTCCGTTTCATTAAAATGATAATCTTTCCGGGCATTTGGGCCGCCGACGATCATCACAATAAAATTCTCTGCATCCTTGTAGATACATTGGTTACCTACCGGTGGTTTCAGCAGGTCACGGTTATCATCGATCCATTTTTTGAGATTGAAAGGGGCTATGACGGGCATGTAACAAGTTTTTGATGTAAATAAGTTGTGCCACGAAGGCACAAAGTCACGAAGAAAGAAGATCAGCATCTTAGCGTCTTCGCGACTAATATATTAAGCGAAAAATTACAACAATTTTCTTTAGGTTTGACTTTATGAATCTCTCCCTGGAAGGAAAAAAAGCGATTGTTTGCGGAAGTACACAAGGAATCGGGCTGGCGATTGCCGAAGAACTGGCTTTGTTGGGTGCTCAGTGTACCTTAATAGCCCGCAATGAAGAAGCACTGAAATCCGCGGTAAATAAATTAGATACCAGCCTGCAGCAACAGCATAATTACTTGCTGGCTGATTTTAATCAACCGGATGAAGTTAAAAAAACGATTGAAGCCTATACCGCTGCAAATACTGTTCACATCCTTATTAATAACACTGGTGGGCCTGCAGCAGGACCGATCACTGAAGCAACTGAAGATGCCTTTTTAAATACCTTCAACCAGCATCTTATTTGTAACCATATTTTAGCGACGGCCTGCATACCTTCTATGAAAAAGGAAGGCTATGGCCGCATCGTGAATATTATTTCCACATCGGTCAGGATACCACTGAAGAATTTAGGTGTGTCCAATACAATTCGTGGAGCAGTGGCCAGTTGGGCCAAAACATTGTCCAACGAAGTGGGGCAGTTCAATATTACTGTGAACAATGTATTACCCGGGTTTACCAACACGAACCGGTTAACAACCCTGATCGATAATATGGCTAAAAAGGGGAATACGGTGATCGATATGGTAGAAAAGAATATGCTGGAAGAAGTACCGATGAAACGTTTTGCTGAAGCTTCGGAAGTAGCGGCCGTGGCGGCGTTCCTGGCATCACCGGCAGCTTCTTATGTGAATGGAGTAAGTATACCGGTGGATGGAGGAAGGACGGGGTCTATTTAGTTTGAAGTTTGATAGTTGGGTAATGACCTATAGTAAATTTCAAACTTCGGATTTCAAACACCAAACATGCATTTGCAAATACCATATCATTTAGAGAACTATATCGGCGGCAATCTTATCGGCCCGCTGAGTGGTAATTTCATTGATAATATCAACCCGGCTACGGGTGAAGTAGTGGGGCAAATTCCTGATAGTAATGAAAAGGATGTGAACATTGCCGTGGAAGCGGCAAAAAAAGCATTTGTAAACTGGAGTATTACTTCTTCGGAAGAACGGTTCAGGATATTAAACCGTATAGCTGAACTCATCGATGCGCATCTTCCTGAACTGGCATTGGCAGAAACCAATGATAATGGCAAGCCTTTATGGTTAAGTAAGAAAGTAGATATTCCCAGGGCTTCTGCCAATTTCAGATTCTTTGCTACCGGTATCATGCATTTTGCCACGGAGAGTCATAGTATGGAGGATAAAGCGGTAAATTATACCTTACGCCAGCCAATTGGTATTGTCGGTTGTATCTCTCCCTGGAATTTACCCTTGTATTTATTTACCTGGAAAATTGCACCGGCATTAGCGGCCGGAAATTGTGTGATTGCCAAACCATCGGAGGTGACTCCTGTTACTGCATTCCTGTTAGCTAAAATTTGTAAAGATGCCGGTTTACCGGATGGGGTGTTGAATATTATTCACGGAACGGGTACCAATACAGGTGAAGCCATCGTGAAGCATCCTGATATAAAAGCGATCTCCTTTACCGGGAGCACCAGGGCAGGAGAAAGGATCGCTTCACTAGCCGCACCGAAGTTTAAAAAATTATCACTGGAACTGGGTGGTAAGAATCCCAATATCATTTTTGCTGATTGTGACTGGGAAAAAATGATGAAGACAACCATACAATCTTCATTCAGCAACCAGGGAGAAATTTGTTTATGTGGCAGCAGGATACTGGTTGAAGAAAGTATATATGAAAAATTCAAAGCTGAATTTATAGAACGAACAAAGGCACTGACTGTTGGTGATCCGCTGGATGAAAATTCAAAACAGGGAGCTATTGTCAGTAAAGTACATTTTGACAAGATCATGCGCTGCCTGGATACAGCCAAACAGGAAGGCGGAAAGATACTATGTGGAGGATCTGCTGTAAAACAGGAAGGACGTTGTGCCAATGGTTATTTTATACAGCCAACAGTGATGGAAGGATTAGGTCCCAATTGTCAAACGAACACAGAAGAGATATTCGGACCTGTTGTAACGTTACAGTCTTTTACAACAGAAGACGAGGCGTTGCAATTAGCGAATGCAACGCAATATGGTTTGGCAGCTACGATCTGGACACAGGATATTTCGAAAGCAAACCGGGTGGCGGCAAAAGTGGAAAGTGGTATTGTCTGGATCAATTGCTGGTTGCTGCGTGACTTAAGAACCCCTTTTGGTGGAGTGAAGAATAGTGGTGTGGGGAGGGAAGGTGGTTGGGAGGCATTACGGTTTTTTACAGAGGCAAAGAATGTTTGTATAGAATTATAGTTTAATGTTCAGGGGGTGGAGGTTTTATTCTGGCCTCCGACATCTGACCTCTGATTTCAAATAGTAAATTATGAGCAATTTATTTTTTAATACCAGTAAAGCGGCAAAACCCCTCGGAGCTTACCCGCATGCAAAAAAAGTAGGCAAGTTGCTTTTCTTATCCGGTATCGGCCCGAGGAATCATAAAGATGATACTATTCCGGGCTTAGAACTGGATGCAGAAGGTAATATCGTCAAGTATGATATTGAAGCGGAATGCCATTCTGTGTTTGCCAATGTGAAAGCGGTTTTGGAAGCCAGCGGCAGCAGCTGGAACAAGATCGTGGATGTAACCGTGTTCCTGACGAATATGAAAAAGGATTTTCCTATTTACAATAAAATTTATGCAGACTACTTTACTTCTGTGCAGGCCTGCCGCACGACGGTGGAAGTAAAAAGTTTACCCACGCCGATTGCTATTGAACTGAAAGTGATTGCTACACTATGATCAGTTAATTTGGCAAAGGATTCATTAGGGTAATCCCAGTTAACCAATAAACTACTAAACTAAAAAGATGGTTTACCAGAATACGTTAGTATTTGCCCAACAAATGGATGAGGCTGATTCTTTACATGAGTTCAAAAGTTATTTCTATATCCCACAGCATGAGGGAAAGGATTGTATTTATTTTACCGGTAATTCATTAGGGCTTCAGCCCCGCATCACCGCACAATATGTACAACAGGAATTAGACGACTGGGCAAAATTGGGAGTGGAAGGACATTTCCAGGCCAAACATCCGTGGATGCCGTACCATGAGATATTCCCCCAGCAATTATCGAAGATCGTTGGTTGTAAAGAGGAAGAAGTAGTGGTGATGAACCAGCTTACGGTCAACCTGCATTTACTGTTGGTGAGTTTTTACAGGCCCTCCCAACAACGTTATAAGATTATTTGCGAGGCCAAAGCATTTCCCTCTGACCAGTATGCGTTTGAAACACAGGCACGGTATCATGGATTTGATCCGGCCAATGCAGTAGTGGAAGTAGCGCCAAGGGAAGGTGAACATACATTGCGAACAGCAGATATTATTGACACGATCAATCAACATGGAGATACTGTGGCCGTTGTGCTATTTGGCGGTATCAATTATTATACGGGCCAGTTCTTTGACCTGGAAGCGATCAGCAAAGCCGCACATGCTGTAGGAGCCTATGCCGGTTTTGACCTGGCACATGCGGCGGGTAATGTGGAATTGCACCTGCATGACTGGGATATTGATTTTGCCTGCTGGTGTTCTTATAAATACCTGAATAGCGGACCAGGTGGGGTGGCTGGTGTGTACATTCATGAAAAACATATTGCTAATAAAGAATTGCCCCGTTTTGCAGGTTGGTGGGGGTATAAGAAGGATACCCGTTTTAAAATGGAGAAGGGGTTTGAACCGATCCCTACTGCAGAAGGGTGGCAACTGAGTAATGCACCGATATTATCCATGGCTGCCCATAAAGCAGCACTGGATATTTTTGAAGAAGCAGGCATGGAAAAATTGCATACCAAACGAAAACAATTAGCCGGTTATTTACATTATTTACTGGCGGAGATCAACAGGCGTCATGCAGAAAAAGTCATCGAAGTGATAACACCTGCCGATGAAAACGAAAGAGGTTGCCAGGTGTCGATGCTGATGCTGAAAAGGGGAAAGGAAATATTTGACGGGCTGATGAAACAGGGAGTGATCGCCGACTGGCGGGAACCCAATGTGATCCGGGTGGCCCCTGTTCCCTTGTATAATACATTTGAAGAGGTGTGGCGGTTTGGTGCATTGGTTGATCAGTTGATCAGTTAACAGGTTTAATTAGGGAAATAGTTATGAAAAAAGATATTACGATAATTGGGGCAGGTTTAGTCGGGTCATTGTTATCGATTTACCTGGCAAAGAGAGGATATCGTGTTTCCATATTTGAACGCCGTCCTGATATGCGGAAGGAAAAGATATCTGCTGGACGCTCCATCAACCTGGCTTTAAGTGACAGGGGCCTGTTGGCACTGGATAAAGTGGGATTAGCGGATGAAATTAAAAATATCTCTATCCCCATGCACGGCCGGCATATTCATAATATGGACGGCAGTACTGCTTTCCAACCCTATGGAAAAGAAGGACAGTTCATTAATTCTGTTTCAAGGGGGACATTGAATATGAAATTGATGGACCTGGCCGAACAGCACGGTGTGCAAATTCAATTCAACCATAAATGTTCCGCTATTGACTGGAAGACGAATACGATCAACTTTGAACTGCCGGGCTTGCAACTCGTAGCTCATCACTCGCAACTGATTTTTGGTTCCGACGGTGCCTTTTCCGCTGCACGGATGCAACACCAGCTGCAGCATGATAAATTTAATTACAGCCAGTATTATATTGATTGTGGCTATAAAGAATTGACCATTCCTCCAACCGCTGCCGGCGAATTTGCCATGGAAGTAAATGCGCTGCATATCTGGCCCCGCAAAGATTATATGCTGATCGCATTGCCCAACCTGGACAAGACATTTACCTGTACCTTGTTCTTCCCGTTTGAAGGACCTGCCTCTTTTTCTAATCTTACTACCAAAGAAAAAGTTCAGAGTTTTTTTGAAAATACATTCCCCGATGCTATGGCCTTGATGCCGGATTATGTAAACGAATTTTTCAACAACCCAACTTCTTCATTAGTAACTGTCAAATGTTTCCCCTGGGTGCGGGAAGATAAATTTGCCCTGATCGGTGATGCTGCACATGCCATCGTACCTTTCTTCGGGCAGGGAATGAATTGTGGATTTGAAGACTGCCGGGTACTCGATGAACTGATCGATGAAAACGGGGACGACTGGGCAACTATTTTACAGCGATATCAACTATTGCGCAAACCCGACGGGGATGCGATCGCTGACCTGGCGATCAATAATTTTACTGAAATGCGTGACAGGACGGCTGATCCTAAATTCTTACTCCAGAAAAAAATTGAAGCCCGGTTGCACGATAAATATCCCGGTCAATGGATACCGGCCTATTCACAGGTAACATTCAGCCCGCATATCCGTTACTCTGAAGCCCTCCAACGAGGACAACAGCAGGAGGCGATCATGCAGGAAGTGATGAAGACACCGGGCATTGAAGAAAACTGGCAAAGTGAAGAATTGGAAAACATGATACTGAGTAAGTTGATCAGTTGATGAGTTTATTTGTTAATTGGGGGATAGTATGGACGCAATATTCTGATTGATTTCATGAAATCCCTTCTCAACTGATTAACCGGTAAACCAATTAACTTTGCGCCCATGACCCGCCAGCAACTCATCGAACAGATCCGCCAAAAACAATCCTATCTCTGTGTGGGATTGGATACCGATATCACGAAGATCCCCCGACATTTACTGAATGATACTGACCCGGTATTTGCTTTCAACAAAGCGATCATTGATGCCACCAGGGATCTGTGTGTAAGCTATAAGATTAATACGGCTTTTTATGAAGCATTGGGTGTGAAAGGATGGGTGGCAATGGAAAAAACCGTTCGCTATATTGGTGAAGGGCATTTTAAAATTGCGGATGCCAAACGGGGTGATATTGGCAACACATCCGATCAATACGCCAAAGCTTTTTATGAAGCATTGCCTTTTGATTCGGTAACAGTGGCACCCTATATGGGAGAGGATAGTGTGAAACCATTTTTGCAACACGAAGGGAAATGGGCAATTGTATTAGGATTAACATCGAATAAAGGAGCTGAAGATTTTGAATTACAAACTACCGGCAACCAGTTATTATACGAAAAAGTATTAACCACTGTAGCTTCCTGGGGCTCTCCTGATAATTTGATGTTTGTGGTGGGCGCCACACAAGCTGATGCATTTACCAATATCAGGAAATTAACTCCCCATCATTTTTATCTTGTCCCTGGCGTAGGGGCACAGGGCGGCAGCTTAAAAGAAATTTCTGAAAAAGCCATGAATAAAGATTGTGGCCTGCTGGTGAATGCCAGCCGGGCTATTATCTATGCTTCTTCAGGCGAAGATTTTGCAGCGAAGGCGAGGGAAGTGGCTAAGGAATACCAGAAAGAAATGAAAAATTATTTATAATGATTTTCTTTTACTTCCTGCAATTCCGCCAAGTAAACAAGAAATAATAATGATGAAAAACTCCAGATAGTTTTTAGGATGACTATTATCTGTTAAATTAAACTTCAGCCATGCGCCAAGTATTAATAAGGATAATATACACAGGATACAAGTACAGAGTAGTTTTAAATTTGCAGCAGTTGATGAAGTTGCAAATCCCCCTGAAAAACAGGGAACTCCCAATATTACCATATCCAGTAGCAGGGAGCTCCCTTTAGGCTTAATAAAGATGAGCACAACGAAAAATGCTCCAATAGCTGCGAGCATGACAAAAACCCCAAAAAGAGTTGCTAAAATATTTTTTAGAATTGGATTTGTATTGGTACTCATTTTTGACATTAATCTTTCTTTGGTTTTCCCGCAGCAAAACTTCCCGAAGGTTCGCTGTACCAGGGTACCATATCAAAAATAAAAACACCTGCGGCTACCGAAGGGTCAGTTTGCACATAACTTTCCGCTTCTTCTTTTGTTTTGCAGTCCAGGATAAAAAGACCCCTCCATGTAAAATCATTTTTGCCAAAAGGGCCGGCCGCTTTCAGGATTCCTTCTTTGTGCAATCGTTCCATATTGGCGAAATGTCCTGCAAATAATTTTTTGCGTTGAGCAGTATCGGTGATCTCTTTATCCTTTGGCCCGGTTTTCAGGATCACCAACCAGAATTGTTTCACCTGTGGCTCCGATTTCTTAGTCGTGGAATCTTGCTGGCCAAAGGAAACATGGGACAGGGCTATCAGCAATATCAGTAAGAGGAAGCTCCTTTTCATGAAGGTTTGTTTTATTAAATGTATCATTTTTTTGTAAGGCAAAAAAGCAGTTCCGGGGCTGTTTGGGCAGGTAATTATTCATAAACAATCAGGGTTTAACTACAAACTTTCTAATACCTTTGCCGCAGCTAAATCTGAAATCAAAAATCTTAAACAGACAATAACGATGGCAGCCCGTACAGACCTTTTTACCAGTCCTGATTATTTCAATGTAGATGAACTGCTCACCGAAGAACACCTGATGGTTCGAGAATCAGTTCGCAACTATGTAAAGAAAGAAATATCACCCATTATTGAAGACTATGCACAGCGGGCAGAATTTCCCTTGCAGATCGTCAAGCAATTGGGCGAACTGGGCTGTTTCGGGCCAACTGTTCCTGAACAATATGGTGGCGGCGGCCTGGATTATATCTCGTATGGCCTGATGATGCAGGAATTGGAAAGAGGTGACAGCGGTGTTCGTTCCACTGCTTCGGTACAAGGCTCGTTGGTGATGTTCCCGATCTATGCATATGGCAGCGAAGAACAGAAGATGAAATATTTACCTAAACTGGCAAGTGGTGAGTGGCTGGGATGTTTTGGATTGACAGAACCTAATCATGGCAGCGATCCGAGCAGTATGCTGACAAACATTAAAGATGCCGGTGATCATGTAATACTGAACGGTGCAAAAATGTGGATCAGCAATGCACCTTTTTCGCAAGTGGCCGTGGTATGGGCCAAGAATGAACAAGGTGACATACAGGGAGTGATCGTGGAGAGAGGTATGGAAGGATTTACCACACCCACCACACATGGCAAATGGAGTTTACGGGCATCAGCTACCGGCGAATTAGTCTTTGATAATGTAAAAGTGCCTAAGCAAAATATTTTACCCGGGGTAAAAGGTTTGAAAGGACCGTTGAGCTGTTTGACAAAAGCAAGATATGGTATTGCCTGGGGTGCAGTTGGTGCCGCCATGGATTGTTATGATACCGCCCTTCGTTATTCCAAGGAGAGAGAACAGTTTGGGAGACCAATTGGTGGCTTCCAGTTGCAGCAAAAGAAATTAGCGGAGATGCTGACGGAGATCACCAAGGCCCAATTACTGAACTGGAGACTGGGTGTATTAATGAATGAAGGCAAAGTGACACCGCAACAAGTGAGTATGGCCAAAAGAAATGCCTGTGAGATCGCTACGAATATTGCAAGAGATGCCCGGCAGATGCTGGGTGGAATGGGCATCACCGGCGAATACCCGGTAATGCGCCACATGATGAACCTGGAAAGTGTGATCACTTATGAAGGAACGCATGATATTCATTTGCTGATCACGGGTATGGATGTAACAGGATTCAATGCATTTAAATAGTTGAACAGTTAATAGGTTGATAGGTTAACTATCAACATATAAGCGGGTAATGAAAATATTCCTCATCGGTTTTATGGGCTCCGGGAAAACGCACTGGGGCAGGTTGCTGAGTCAAAAACTCAACATACCGTTTTTTGACCTGGATGAACAGGTAGTGAACCATGAAGGCAAATCTATAGCTGAAATTTTTGCAGAAAATGGTGAAGAGCATTTCCGGTTACTGGAGAAGGATGTGATGCATATCATTGCCGAAAGCCATGATAGTTTTGTGATGGCCTGTGGCGGTGGCACTCCCTGCTATTTCAATAACATTGAATACATGAATCAATCCGGCACCACGGTCTGGATCAATACTGCCATCGATACACTTTTTTACCGGCTGATGGGAGAGAAGGAAAAACGTCCGCTGATCAAAGACCTGACGGATGAGCAGCTGAGAGGGTTTATCGGGAAAAAATATGCCGACCGCAAGATCTATTATGAACAGGCTGATGTGGTAATCGATGAAGACCCCGTGCGATTAGATTTTTTGATTGAAAAAATATTTCATGCATAAGAATTTTTTACTGAGCGGCGCCATGCTGGGTGCCCTCGCTGTTGCATTAGGTGCTTTCGGGGCACATGGATTACAAAGACTGACTGATGATGAAACCATTCTCAAGGGATACCAGACCGCCGCTCAATACCAGATGTATCATGCCCTGGCCTTATTGCTAGTAGGCATTTTAGCGGAGCGGTTTCATGGCAGGCTGATGAACTGGGCAGGCACTTGTTTTATAACAGGAATCGTTCTTTTCTCCGGCTCTTTATACCTGCTTACATATTTGAAGATACAGGCCAGTACGGCTGTAAAATTTGTGGGCCCGGTAACACCTGTTGGAGGTATTTTCTTTATTGTGGGCTGGCTGCTGCTCTTTGCCGCCATCATGAAAAGAAAATGATCAGAGCGGCAATGTCAGCGTAGTGACGGTCCCGTTCTTATTTTCAATAGTATAAGTGCCCCCGATACTTTCCATTCTTCGTTTGATATTCTTGAGACCATTTCCAAACTGGCGGAGTTTCTGCATATCAATACCCACACCATCGTCGGAAATCCGGATCACTAGGTTCTCCCTGATCTCAATATCTATTTTGATCATCCCGGCTTTGGAATGTTTGAGGGCATTGTTCAGGGTTTCTTTTACACAGAGAAAGATATTTCTGCGTTTATCACCCGTGATCTCTTTTGCCTCGATCGTTTCGGGTGTATGCACTTTGCAATCTATAGGGGTGCTTTCAAAATATTCCAGTGCATAAGAGCGGATATAAGAAATCAGGTTATCCAGTGTATCATTCCCGCTGTTCATACTCCAGATGATCGCATTCATTTTGTTCAGCACTTCATCGGCTGAATGGGATATCTTTTCAATTTCTACCGGCGTGGATTCTTTCATTTTATTCCGGGCAATTTCGCTCATCAGCCGGATGGCGGTCATACCGGCACCCAGTTCATCGTGCATATCGGCAGAGATACGTTGGCGTTCTTCCTGCTGGGCTTTGTACACGGCCAGCTCTTTTTCATATTCTTTCATCTGGTTCTCTGTCCGCAGCCGTTCTCTTTCTTTTGTTTGCGCAATGATATTCGTACGGTTCTTATGATTCAGGCCGGAGAAGAAGAATACCAGTTCCAGGAATAACCCGATCTCGTAATAGAAAAGAGCAGAATCCCAGATGCCGGGTAATTTAATGACTTTGGTAACCAGGTACAACAGCAATGAAATAAAAGAAAAAATAAGCAAGAGTAAATTACCCCAGAATAAATAGCGGAGTAATTTGTCCTTCCACCGGCGCAGGCTGTAGACAAGAAAGATGACCGTCATGACCAGCAAGGCCATCTTGGTGATATTTTCCACATTGTATTCTGCTACGAAATTGTCGGTGAAAAAATGAAAATAACTGAAGACAAGGATCGACACGACGATCATGATGATCCCGACATTATAGAGTTTATACAGGAAGGGATGGTTCTTTTTGGTCACCAGGAACCGCTGCATGAAGAACATATAGAACATAATGCCAAGGCTCTGCATGACGTAATCAAGATAACCTTCAAAGAAATAACCAATCGTATTGGGCCGCATGTCATAAAATGCCTTGGTGAATAGCATACCACCGACAAAGAATGCATAAGCGGCATAATAGAGAAACTCTTTATTGGCACCTTGTACATAATTCGCCATTGAGAACAGGATCATCATCAGCAACAGGCCACTGAAGACATAAGTAACCATATTATACATCCGGTGATCTTCCTGTATGTCTTTGATGAACGATTCGACACGGTTAATATGTACCAGCCTTGGTTTCATGGTGCTGATATGAGTGCGGGTCAACTCAAGTACTGCAATGATGGACATGGAATCTCCGGGGGCTACTGTAATTTTCCGGTAACCGAGGTTGTCTTTAATGGGTGCGGGGATAAGTGGTAAAGGTATCAGAGACTGACCTTCCTGTTTAAATAGTGATACATCTGTATAAAAGAACCCGGGAAAAAACCAGGCACTAATGGCCGTGTCGGCACTGTTGCATACTGAAAACCGGAGTACTGCTTTTTTCGCCACATCTTTTGCAGGTACAAGCCCGGTATGGATCATTCCTTTTTTGAATACAAGGCCGGGGAGAACATTCTGCAGATCGTCGCTACTTTTTATAAAGCTGCTGTAAGCATATTTAGCCAGGCTCGTGGCATATTCTATACGGCTGATATCGAGATAACGGGGCGCTGTGCTATCCTGTGAAAGGGCGCAGGTGTTACATAGCAAAAGAGCCAGGAAGGCTACTAAAAGTTTACAGGTACCTGTTTTCATGTTCGTGACTGGTGGCAATCTTTCAAATGTAATGATTCAGGCCTGATAATCTAAATTTTAGCTATACCACTTTCCGGGTAGCCGGAACCCGGTTGAAGCCCGGAAAAAAGCAAACTATGCTATCTTTGCCGCCATGGCTCAAAAGAAGACAAAGAAGGTTGCTGAAAGTCCTAAGAATAAACCGGGTAAGTCGGACGCATTGCCCATGAAACAGGAAAAAGAGGAAAGTATTGACTGGCGCAGCCTGGCCCGTGACGAACGTACCTGGAAGATCAGCGGCGCTGTGTCCCTGCTGGTGTCTATCTTCCTGTTCATAGCCTTTATTTCATATTTCTTTACCTGGAAAGAAGATCAGGACAAGGTTTCGCAGGGTGCATCAGTGTTGTTCGACAACGATGTGAAAGTAAATAACCTGCTGGGACGACTTGGTGCTTATATCTCTCACTTTTTTATTTATAAGGGGTTCGGGGCAGCGTCTTTACTGTTCTGTACTTTCTTTTTTGTATTGGGGGTCAACCTGCTGTTTACCCGCAAAGTGTTTTCTGTTTCCCGCAACCTGAAATATGTAACGATCGGCCTGCTGGTACTTTCCGGTTCGCTGGCCTTTATTTTTTCCAACAGTGAGTTCCGGTTTGGTGGTGGGGTGGGTGCTATGATCAGCGGTTGGCTGACTGGTGCATTGGGAACAATAGGTACGGCCGCAGTGTTACTTTTATTGGCTATTGGTTATTTTATCTGGCAGTTCAATCCTGCTTTTAACCTGCCACAGAAAAAACAGCAGCTGGAGCCAGTAATTGATGAAATACCCGTAGAAGAAAACACAACAGGAGCGATCATCCCCGGCGGCAAAACCATCAACGATATCTATAATGAGAGTAACGGCGAAGCACTGAAAGGGAATTCGATGAAAACAACCGGCGGAATGATCCTTAATCCTAATAAGGAAGAGGCACTGCCCGAATTCAAGATCATTGAAAAAGAAGAACCGCTGGAAGACGAAGCAGCCATATTAGAACAACAGCAGCCAACGCTGGAAAAGGAGATCGTCAGTGAGATCATGCATGAACATGACCTGGCCGGAACCAAAGAATTGCCGGTAACGGTGCCGCAGGACTTTAAACCCATTAAAGAAAAGCCGGTTGAAAAAGTACCTTCTGCCGATGATCTTGAGCTGGAAATAAAGGTTGTGCCGGATGAGACTCCTGAGACGGATGTTGTTAAACCTTCCACACCGGCTATTGCTGAAAAATATGATCCTATACTTGGTTTAAAGAATTATAAGTATCCAACACTCGACCTGCTGGACAGTCATGGCAGTGAAAAGATCGTACAGGATACTAATGAACTGGAGAATAACAAGAACCAGATCATTGCCACCCTCCGGAACTATTCCATCGAGATACAAAAAATATTTGCTACTGTTGGTCCCACGGTTACATTGTATGAGATCATACCGGCTGCCGGTGTCCGTATCTCCCGGATCAAGAACCTGGAAGATGATATTGCCCTTAGTTTATCTGCCCTGGGTATCCGTATCATTGCGCCGATTCCCGGTAAGGGAACCATTGGTATTGAAGTGCCGAATGCCCGCAAGACTATCGTCAGCATGAAGACCTTATTGTCTTCTGAAAAATTTCAGAATAATACTTTTTCGCTTCCTATTGCATTGGGTAAGAAAATCGATAACGAGAATTTTATTGTTGACCTGGCCAGTATGCCGCACTTGCTGATGGCCGGTGCTACCGGGCAGGGTAAATCGGTGGGAGTAAATGCGATCCTCGTTTCTTTGTTATACAAGAAGCATCCTTCACAACTGAAATTTATTTTAGTTGATCCCAAGAAAGTGGAGTTGAGTATTTACCGAAGGATCGAACAACATTTCCTGGCAAAATTGCCGAATGAAGAAGAAGCGATCATTACGGATACCAAAAAAGTGATCAATACACTGAATGCTCTTTGTATTGAAATGGATCACCGCTATGACCTGCTGAAAGAAGCCGGTTGCCGGAATATCAAAGAGTACAATGAAAAATTTGTGTCAAGAAAACTGAACCCCGAGAAAGGGCACCAGTTCCTTCCGTTTATTGTACTGGTGATCGATGAGTTTGCGGACCTTATCATGACTGCCGGTAAAGAAATTGAAATGCCAATTGCCCGGTTGGCGCAACTGGCCCGTGCGGTAGGTATCCATTTGATCATTGCCACGCAAAGACCTTCGGTTAATATTATTACCGGTACCATCAAAGCCAACTTCCCGGCCCGTATTGGTTTCAAGGTTTCCTCAAAAATCGACTCCAGGACAATACTAGACACCGGTGGAGCAGAGCAACTGATCGGAAAAGGCGATATGCTGGTCAGTTATAACGGAGAGCTGGTGCGTTTGCAATGTGCTTTTGTAGATACACCTGAAGTGGACAGGGTGGTGGAATTTATCGGTTACCAGGAAGGCTACCCCGTGCCATTCCTGTTGCCGGAATATATTGATGAAAAAGAACTGGAAGGAAAGGATTTTGACCTGGGCGACCGTGACTCTTTATTTGAAGATGCGGCCAGGCTGATCGTGCAGAACCAAATCGGTTCCACTTCGTTATTGCAAAGAAGAATGAAACTGGGCTATAACCGGGCCGGCAGACTGATGGATCAACTGGAAGCAGCAGGTATTGTAGGCCCTAACCAGGGAAGCAAGGCCCGTGATGTATTAATTAAAACAGAAATTGATCTGCAACAACACCTTGATGCCTTGGGTTAGCAGACTGTTAAGAATAAAACAACCCTTGCAACCCGGCCTGATGATTGTCAGTCCTGATAACAACAAAGAGACCCTATCTTTGCACCCGTCTATAAAAAAGATAATATGATGAAGAAAGTTTACCTGTTAGCTGTAGTATTCCTGAGCGGTATTGTATCATTTGCACAAACCAATCCTACCCGTAACGACCCGGAAGCTAAAAAAGTGCTGGATGCTGTCAGTGCCAAATTCAAAACCTTTACATCAGTCCAGGCCGGCTTCAAATACACCGTGGAAAATGCAGCGGGTAAAGTCTTATCTACCAAAACGGGAACGTTGAAAATGAAAGGCACTAAATACAGGGTGAGTTTCAGCGGGCAGGAAATATTTTGTGATGGCAAGACGGTCTGGAACTATGATAAAGCAGCCAATGAAGTAACCATCAGCAACCTGGATGCTTCCGGTGGAACGATCACCCCGCAAAAATTATTTACCAATTTCTACGATAAAGATTTCTATTATATCCTGAATGGCGAAAAGAAACAGGCGGGTAAAACCTTACAGGAAATTGAAATGACCCCTATCGATAAAACAAAAGCCTTTCACAAAGTGTACCTGCTAGTTGATAAGAATGCAAAAACTATTTACAGTACCAAAGTATTGGAGAATGCCGGTAACCGGTATAGCTACACGATGACCAGTATGAAAACGAATACTGCAATCGCAGATGCTGAATTTGTTTTTAACAAGAGCAAATATCCTGGTGTGGAAGAAGTGGACCTGAGATAACTATTGGCAAGAAAGATAAAAGAAAAGGGCTGTGATTCATTCGTCGCAGCCCTTTTCTTTTAGTTCAATAAAATTTTTATATAACCGTTTTCCGGATCTTTACTACCTGTTCAAGCAATGGTTCCAGCAGGTCTAATCGCAACATATTTGCTCCATCACTTTTTGCCACAGCCGGGTTGGGATGGGTTTCAATAAACAAACCATCAGCACCTGTTGCAATCGCAGCTTTGGCAATAGTGCCGATCAGTTGCGGGTTGCCACCGGTGATACCACTGGTTTGATTTGGCTGTTGCAAGGAATGCGTTACATCCATCACCACTGGCGCACCATGTTCCTGCATCCAGGGGATATTGCGATAATCCACCACCAGGTCCTGGTAACCAAAGGTGGTTCCTCTTTCGGTGAGCATCACTTTATCATTTCCTGCCTGGCGGATCTTTTCGGCTGCAAATTTCATGGACTGCCCGCTGAGGAATTGTCCTTTCTTCACATTTACGATCTTGCCTGTTTGTGCCGCAGCGATCAGCAGGTCTGTTTGCCGGCATAGAAAAGCAGGGATCTGTAAAATATCGACATACGCTGCTGCCATCGCAGCTTCTTCGTGTGCATGTATATCCGATACCACCGGCAAACCCAGTTTCTTTTTTACGTTGCCCAATATTTTCAGTGCCGCTTCATCACCCAAACCTGTAAACGAACTGGCACTGGTGCGGTTGGCTTTGCGGTAAGATGCTTTGAATACATAGGGGATACCAAGGTTCTTACAAATACCCGCTACTTTTTCGGCCACTTCCATGACCAGTTCTTCACTCTCCACCACGCAGGGGCCTGCCAGCAGGAAAAAATTTGTTTCGTCATACGACTGACCTGCAAAAAGGTCTTTCAGAAATTGTTGCATGCTGCGAAGTTAATGAAAGGGAGGGAAGTTGACAGGTTGATAAGTTTGCAAGTTTAAAGAGAGCAGAGTTGTTGTTTGTGCTTATTAACCTGTCAACTTATCAACTTCACAACCTTTCCTTATATTGCAACCCTATAAAGCTTGCTATGGTAAAAGATAAAATTTTGGTGATCGGTGCTTCCGGCCAGATAGGAGTGGAACTGACACTGGCGCTGCGAAAAATATATGGGAATGCCAATGTGATCGCTTCGGACCTGCGGGAGCAAAATCCCCTGCTGGAAGGAACAGGCCCTTATGTATCACTCGATGTGATGAACAAAGAGATGCTGCATGTGCAGGTGATCCGCCAGAATATTACGCAGATCTATTTATTGGCAGCCATCCTTTCCGCTACTGGTGAAAAGAACCCCGGCCTGGCCTGGAACCTGAATATGCAGGGTCTGCTGAATGTGCTGGATATTGCAAGGGAAGAGAAACTGCATAAAGTGTACTGGCCATCTTCCATTGCAGTCTTTGGGCCCACTTCTCCAAAGAAAGAGTGCCCGCAGCAAACCATCATTGAACCTACTACGGTATATGGCATTAGTAAATATGCCGGTGAATTCTGGTGCCATTATTTTCATAACCGGTTTGGCGTGGATGTAAGAAGTCTCCGTTATCCTGGTCTTATCTCGTATAAATCTGCACCGGGTGGTGGCACCACGGATTATGCAGTAGAAATATTTCATGAAGCACTGGAAGAAAAGAAATACGAATGTTTCCTGAAAGAAGATACTTATCTGCCGATGATGTATATGCCCGATGCCATCAGGGCTACCATCGAACTGATGGAAGCGCCGGCTAAGAAAATCTCGATCCGCACTTCGTATAATGTTTCCGGTATGAGTTTTTCTCCGAAAGAAATAGCAGCTGAGATCAAAAAACATATTCCTGAATTTGCGATCAGTTACAAACCGGATTACCGGCAGGCTATTGCCGACAGCTGGCCGCAGAGCATTGATGATTCTGTTGCCAATAAAGACTGGGGCTGGAAAGAAGAATTTGACCTGGCAGCGATGACGAAGGATATGTTCGCCAATCTTAAATAAGCACCGGTCACTATCTTATAATACTGAATTGACCGAAAGATTGTAAAGGCAGTTCAGCTATTTCAACCGTTGTTACTATTGCTTTTGGAGGACCTTGCCTGCACCATTGCATTAAAGTTTCAATTTGTTCTTTTGTTCCGGTCGCTATTATTTTTACCTCTCCATTGGAAAGATTCTCAACTGTACCGGTAATGCCAATAGTAGTTGCCTTCTCCCTGGTGCTTTGGCGGTAAAATACTCCCTGCACTTTACCGGATACGATTATAGAATAGGTGACTAACATCAGAAATTGATCAGGCTGACCATTTCTTCCAGGAATTGTTGATCGGTTGTATCAAACTGGTCGTAGGCATCACTGTCCACATCGAGCACCGCCACCACTTCCTTATTCCGGATCACCGGCACCACAATTTCCGATTTGGATAAACTGCTGCAGGCAATATGTCCCGGGAATTTTTCTACATCGGGAACGATCAATGTTTGCCGCTGCGCCCAGCTGCTGCCGCATACACCACGACCTTTTTTGATGCGGGTACAGGCAACAGGTCCCTGGAAAGGACCGAGTACTAATTCATCTTTTTTTACAAAATAAAACCCGACCCAGAACCAGCCGAACTGCTCCTTCAGCGCCGCCACTACATTCGCCGTATTCGCAATGAGATCATTTTCTCCTTCCAATAATCCTTTCACCTGGGGTAATAGTGATTCGTATTGTTCGGCTTTACTGCCTTTTGCTATTTGTAAATCTTCTGCCATGGAGCAAAGGTAAGAAGTCAGGAGTAGTTAGCCGGGAGCCCTGGGTTTTGAGCCGGTCAGGGGTTCATTACCTGGTTTAAGATCATTTGCAGTTTCTCTTTTAGATCAATCCTATTTTCATAAATAACCTGCTGGTCGCTGATGCCGGAGAGGGTGGTGGAGTGATCCGTTTCTTTATTTCGCAGGTAGATAACAGGTTTGCCTTTTGCTTTGGCATACCCGGCTTCAATGCCGACACCAATAGCTTTATCGCTTGTTTCTGCGATCAGCAGATCGGCCGCATCCAGTTGCTGCATCGCTTCCTGCATCATTTCTTTTTCCTGCGAAGGATCAAATTGAAATTTCTCTGCAAATACAAATGGATGTATACCCGAAGCCACTAAAGCTTCTTTGATAACGGATAGTTCTTCCGCCAGTTCATTTCTCTTGCTGTAGCTGATGGCGATATAGGCAGTTCTGTTCATACGATCTCAATATCAAATTTATCCAATAACCCAGCTATACCCGGAAAAGAGAATTTTGCTTTTTTGATGGTATTCGAGGAGGGGTCAATGGAATAATTGAAGGAAGTGGTGAGGTCGGCTTTTTCTAGAATAGTTTCCTTGAAAATAGCTTGGGCAAGATCGCAACGGGTGAAGACCGACTGGCTGAGATCAGTAGCGGTAAAATCAACTTCATGCAAAATACAATCTGTGAAATTCGTTTCCTTCATTTTCACCTGGTAAAAAGAAGAAAGGTTCAGGGTGCATTTTTCAAAACTCACTTCAAACAGGAACGGATCGCAGTTATCAAAATGTAACCCCAATAGTTTACAGTTGTTGAATTTTACATCCCGCAACCCGGTTTTGGAGAATTTAGCATTACTGAGGTTGCAATCCGTAAACGTACATTCCGTGAAAGATATCTCTGACAGGTTGCTTTCCGCAAAATTACAGTTGCTGAAAGTACAGTTATCATAATCACCTTTGGCGGGCGATTGACCCGAGAAATCTGCTTTTTCAAACTGTTTATCTTCTATATAATTCCTGCTCATCGGTAATGAGAATAGTTTTTCTCCGCCGAAGATAAACAGAAAGAATTTCCGATAAACGGTACAACTATAAACCTTTATTAAAGAAAATAACTCCCTCCACCGAATAGCTGGTGGAAGAGAATTTATTTTTCAGTCCTGCGGATGCTTTAACTCCCCAGCCGCATTTAGAATCATAGATCAGGTCCAGTTTTTCGCCAAAACTGATCGGGCTGCCTTTTAAAAGATCTTCCGTATCCACACCCACACCTACAGAAAGTTCATAGCTGTTATCCGATGGATGGAATTCAACACCGGCACCCACCGGCCCGATCTCTAAACTGCCCGTTACATTCACTCCCATTTCCTGTTGCGATTGTACCCCGTTGGGTCCTTTGGTAAATGTATTGGAGGCTTCTATACTCACCACATCATTGGAGGAGAAGGTGACCTTTGTTTTAATGGATTCAGTAGCCGCACATTTGGCCGGTTCCGGTGCCTGGGGACCATCGCATTTAGGGGCAATATCTCCATCTGTCCTTACAATAAAGGCCTGGTAATGCACCCGGCGGATCAGTTTATCATTCAGCGCCAGGTATTGGTTCACGGTAATGAAAGGAACCCCTTTTTCATCCATTTTCATTTTCATATGAAAAGGCCCTTTCATTGCTGCACCGGGTCCATCTGGTGGAAGTGGTGACCATGTTTTTATCTTTTGCCATTTGCCCACATTCAACAGGTCCAGTTCACCGGAAGGCATCCCGTTTATTTCCACGTTGCCTTCTTCATCAATGGTGCCGCTGAAACTCCAATCTCTTATCTGGAAACCATCTTTCAGGTTGGTGGTAAAACCTCCCATCGTGCCGGCAACAGGAGCAGGGATCATACCCATGGCAGGAGCAGCTGCACCACCCTGGTACACATACAATACTTTTCCCGTGCCGCTGATATTGCCCATGCGGGTAATATCCATTGAAAATTCTTTGGCACAAGCCAGTGTTTGCAAATTGATATTGGTACTGCCCAATCCATCGCCAAATTTTGTATTGGCATCAGCAGCCGTTTCGCCGGAACGGGCACTGGCCACTTCAGCTTCATAATGACCTTCCCACTGCGCCAATTTTTCTTCTTTGGTCTGTGGCTTATTCGTTTTAGGTTTATTGGTATTGGGTTTGGATGATTTGACAGGAGTGGGGCTTTTTGCTACAGATGCATTTTTTCCCTTGGCACCTTCCCGTCCTTCACCGGCATAGCCAAGGTCCCAGGCTTCTTCAAAACTTTTTTGTGCTTCTTCTTTTTTTCCTTTTTTCTCTTTGATCTTGCCGTCGGTATAGCAGTACAATCCATTCTGCGGATCAATACGGCGGGCTATACGATTAGCAGAATCAGCTCTCACCATATCATTGGTTTTATAATAAGCGATAGCGAGGTTTCCAACAGGAGAAGCCAAATTAGGAAAGGTCCTTGTTACTTCTTTCAGTAAAGCGATCGCATCGCCGTATTTACTGTTATCCATCAGCAATAAGGCAAGGTTATTTAAAAAGAGACCGTTGGTGGGTTGTAGTTGCGCTGCTTTGGCATAACCATACAGGGCATCGGGCCGCAGGTTCTTAAAATAACAAACCATCGCATTGATATAATAGGCCTGTGCTATATTGCCTTTTAATTTCTTTGCAGTGGTTGCTGCATTCTTATCTACCTGCTCATAATACTTGGCCTTGCTCTTTGCATCGGCCAGTGTTTGGGCAATGATCTGTGGTACCGTTCCTGTTACAACCGTTGCTGCCGCCGGTAATGTTCCTTCTTTTTGCCAGGTGGAGCTTCCTTTCTCGTTACTCAGCATTTTAAAGGGAAGGGTAAGAGTGCCATCTACGTTGGTAAACGGTCCCGTTTGTTTACCCTGTTCCATTTCTTTAAAGATGATCGTGATGTTATTCCCCGTGATCTTATACGTACCATTATCTTCCACGGTCTGCCCCGGCATGGCCGCTTTCAGTTTGAAAGTGCCGGGGGCAAAGGTCAGCGAGATCACCGCCTGGTTCTTGGGTGATTTCCCGTCACTGTCTTTTACGAGGGTGTATTTTCCCTGCAGGGTTTGGGCATCGGTAACAAGGCCGGCGAATAAGAGAGCTACAATTAAAACGGTTTTTGGGGTTATGCAAAACAGTCCTCTTTTCATAACTGGGTTATTTTCAATTAATGTGAATCATTAAAGGTAAAATAGCCGGGAGGATATTAATATCCCTCTTTTGGGGGAATTAGCGGTTTTATCCTTTATCTGTTTTTTGTTCCGGTGATCTTACTCGGCAACTTCCTTTGCCCGGAACACCCAATCCGGGGCCTCGTTTATTTCTTGTCGTAATAACAAATTTAGCTGCGCTGCATGATGCTGCACATGCCGCATATTGTACAGCAATATCTCCACAACTGGATAACTCATAGTCCTTGATTCATTGGTCCAGTGTCTGATGGCTGTTTCATCCGTCAATGCTGCAATAAGGCGATGGCACTTGCCCCGGCTAGCTTGTAAATAGGTCAGCAGTTCATCCTTTGTATAAACTCTTTCTGGCATGGTATCTTCAAACTCCGACAAAGTAAAAGGGGCTGGCGGGGCAAAACCAACCGGGTCTGGTGTAAGGTAATAGTCTAAAAAAAACAAACAGTGATAGGCAGTATACCAGAATTTTTTATCGGTGTTCCATGATTCACCCGGGCAGCAACTGATGGCATTCTCCAGCATATCAATGCTGGCACCGAACTGTTTCCAGATGCTTTCTTTTATAATAGTGTCCATGTAATAAGTTATTTCGTATTGCTGTCTTCAAATGTAGGATTTTACTACTGATAGTGCAGAAGACCTTGAATACAAAAAAGCCCTTTTCCGGAAAGAACTTCCGCAGGGCGGTTGGTGAGAAATGCCATAGCGGCATAAACAGGGCAATGCTATGTCAGCAACATACGTTTATTGCAGATGATATATAAAATAATGGGGGTTATTCCGTTGTTTTCCCGTCAAATTCTTCTTTATGTTGTTCAGCCTCCTCTTTTGTCGCTCTTATGGTGTCATGTTTATGATTTGGCGGACCATACAGTGTGTACATTTTCAACTCGGTTTTATTGTCTGTGTTAATGATATTGTGCCTGGCGCCTGATGGTATAACAACAACATCACCATTGTTCACTATGTATTCGGTCTCATCAATTATACATTTTCCTGTACCACTTTCAAATCTGAAAAACTGATCCGTATCTGGATGCGTTTCTTCCCCGATATCTTCTCCCGGCTTCAGGCTCATGAGGACAAGTTGAAGATGTTTTCCTGTATATAACACTTCACGAAAGTCATTATTCTCCAGGGTGTCTTTTTCGATATTGCTTTTAAATCCTTGCATGGTAGTGAATTTAAAGTTTGAAGTAATTGCCACTCAATATAACGCCACCTGAACCGGGAATTGTTACATAATTATGAAAGGGAGTTGTATAGTTCACACTTTACGTATACCGGCATACAGGTCGCTGGAAAAACTGAATGAAAATTGCGGCTAACGTACAGGGATTATCTGTGCTGAATTATATTAGAGTTGTTGGTGAGAAACACCAACAGCGGCGTAAAAATTTATTTTTTCCTATTGATGTCCTTTTTGTAATTCTTTACCATTTTTCCAAATTCTTTATCTTTTTTCCGTCTTTCAACAACCGAAGATTCAAAATGAGCTTTCTCCCTTTCTAATTTCAGGTAATTTTCATATGAAGCCCGGTCTATTTCTCCCTTTTCAACGGCTTCAATAACAGAACAACCTATCTCAGTCGTGTGCGTACAATCTTTGAACTTACAATTCTGAGAAAGCCTGGTAATCATATCAAATGTAATTTCTAAACCGCTTGTTGAATCGGCAATACCTACTTCTCTCATTCCCGGATTATCAACTAATATTCCTCCATTTTCAAGAATAATTAATTCTCTGTGACTTGTTACATGTCTCCCTTTATTTGTACTCTGGCTAATTGTATCTGTACGCATTAAAGATTTGCCAGAAAGATTATTTAAAAGAGTAGATTTTCCAACACCTGAAGAACCAAGCATGCAATAAGTTTTTCCTTTTTCAATAATCGCTTTTATTTTGTCGTACCCATCTTGTGATTCGTTACTTATTGCAATAATCGGAACATAATTAATTCGGGCTTTTATTTTCTCCAATATCTCAAAAGTCCGATGTTCATCAATTAAATCAATCTTCGTGAGCACTATAATGGGGCTAACCTTTGATGAATTACAAATTGTCAGGTATCTTTCAAGTCTGTTAATGTTAAAATCTCTGTCAGCCGCTTGCACCAATAATGCGTAATCAATATTTGTTGCTATTATTTGTTTCTCTCCGAATTTACCTACAGCCTGCCTGGAAATAACAGAGAATCTCGGTAATATGCTGTGAATAGTGGAAAAATCTGAATCATGAATTGTTATTGCAACCCAATCGCCAACGGCTGGAAAATCTTCACGACTTTTTGATGAAAATCGTAAACTCCCTGTTATCTCAGCTTCAAATTCTCCTTTTTCAGTCTTTACGATATATCTTTCTTTATGTTCCGATATAACTCTTCCAATTTCAAACTCTTTAAGGTTATTCTCCTTTCTTAATTTTTCAATTTTATCATTATATCCTAAATCTTCTAATGTCATTTCAATTAAGAATTGATTAGCCTATTCAATACTCACGGTCATCTTTTAGCCTGACCGCTAACGAGCAGGTATTGCCGATGGTTGGGGATTTTATATTTGCCCGCCCGGAACCGCCGCCTGGCTTTTTTATAAAGCTAAATATTAAGAACTAAAGCTAGGTTTTATTTGTTAAGCCCCGAACCGCAGTATAGCGGAATTACTACTGCTGATTGCTCCAACGTCAAGCCCACTAAGGGCAATACCAATGTTATTTGCGGTGGTTCTTCTGTCTGTGTCTTGTAATCTTTTCTATTGTCTCAATAACGTTGTCTGGTAATTTGCCTTCAAAATACTCAAATATTAAAGGATTGCCAGTCAGATAATGACTAACTAAAGTCACCCAATCGTCAATTTCAACTCTTCCGTTTACTTTAAAAAGTTTCTTGGAAAGTGTTTTTAACTGTAAACTGTTTTTACTGTTGTAATTAAAATCCTCATCACGCCTTTGATAATATTCTTGCTCTGTGTAAAAGTGAATTGCTCCATCAAAATGTCTAAAAGTTCCTTCATTTACGTCAAACTCGGCATGCATATATTTTACTGGAAAATACTCATTTTCATTTTTACTTATTCTAATATCTTTTGTTTTAAATTCTTCAGCTTGAAAAACTTTGATCCCTTTTTTTGAACTCCACTTTATGTCAAGTGAATATGTGTTGCCAAAAAAGAAACTAATGTCAGACTCTTGAAGTTGAAGTGGTGGTCGGAGTTTTACAATTCCATCTTCGATATCACCAATTGTTTTTTTGAATTTGGCGCCATACCAAGTGTCATATTCCATATACATAGTATTGTCAACATTTATTCTTACCCTATCATTGTCAATGGAAATATGCTTTTCAATGTGTTCCTTGTTATAATTCCAAAATATATTTATAAATCTTGGAGCGAAGTTGTTTGCTTCAAAGTGGCCTCTTCTAAAATATGGATGGGCCATTACTATATATTTTTCTGAATAATAAAATCCCGAGGCAAAGGGTTCTTTTGAAAACTCCTTATCTAGAATGTCCATGGAAATAAGTTCCTCTTTGTCAACTATGATTTTGGGGTTTAGCAACGTAACAAGGTTGGGAAATTTTGCGACAAGACCAATTGTCCGAACATAATCGAAATTGTCAATTGTAAGAACTATTTGTTTTTCTGCACAAAAGTTTATGAAATTTTGAATTAGATTGGAATGCTTTTGCAGTTTCTCTTTTCTTTCTTCAATTTGCTGTTGTCGATATTTATTTTGTAAATCTGTTTCGTCACTCATAATGCTTGTCTTATAGAAGGGTGTGTCTTACCATAGCACATAAAGTATGTATTTGCGAAACTACAAACTGTTTTGTTTGATAAGTTCAAAAAATTGTTGATCTGATTTTCAAGAGATTAAGCCATTTTATGCAAGATTTTACAAGGTATTATTGAGTTTCGGCAATACCCGGTTAGAAAGGTTTGCACGCAGATCTTTAAAAAGAACAATCCTGCTGCAAGACCGGGGTCATAAGGAAGTATTTTTTGAAGCTCTTAAGCTGTAAGTTTTATTTCCTTACTTGAAATCTACCTGGTAGCGCATACCGGCTTTTGTCAGTATATCATATTCATGGGTCATTGGCAGGGCTGGCGACTCCAGGGTAAGCGTTGTATTTAGCAGCGGTGCAGCAATGGCATCAACTTTATAAAAAGGATTTTGATTTTCTCCTTTAGCTAAGAAGAGGTCTTTATGTATTGGCTGGCTGCCGGCTGCCAACCTGATCCGGCAATTACCTCCCAATGTTGAATAGATAATAAGTTTACTGATCTTGTTTTCTTTCCATTCCATATCTATTGTAAACCCACCCCTGGCTTTTAATCCTTTCATGCTACCATTTTTCCAACCGGAGGGTAATGCAGGCAGTATCTCAATGGAAACATCATGGCTCTGCAATAACATTTCTGCAATGCCGGCCGTGCAGCCAAAATTGCCATCCACCTGGAAAGGAGGATGCGCATCGAATAAATTAGGATAAGTGCCACCGCCCTCCCCGTTTTGCAAGTGAGGAGCTACCATCGTCAGTTGATTCCTTATCAACTGGTAGGCATGGTCGCCATCTTTCATCCGGGCCCAGAAATTTACTTTCCATCCCATACTCCAGCCGGTTGAAATATCGCCCCTGGTAAGGAGTGTATTCTTAGCTGCCGCAAACAATTCGGGATTCCTGTACGGTGAGATTTGATTAGAAGGATACAGGCCAAACAAATGCGAGATATGCCGGTGCTTATCATTTTTTTTATCCCAGTCCTCTATCCATTCCTGCAACTGTCCAAACTGTCCCACCTGCATGGGTGGTAATAATGCTCTTTTTTCCAGGAGTGTATCAGCAAATAATGCATCGGTTTGTAAGATCCGGGATGCATTGATGGTGCTCGAGAAAAGCTCGAACAGGATCTGGTTATCCATCGTGGTGCCATAGCTGAGTGCAACGCCATTGCCGGCTGAATCTTTCATATAACTGTTTTCCGGGCTCATGGAAGGCGTAACAACTAACCAGCCATGAGCAGGTTCTTTTTGCAAAGCATCAACAAAAAAAGTGCTGGCTCCTTTTAATACAGGATACACATTTTTTAAAAATACTTTGTCGCCGGTATACAAATAATGTTCCCATAAATGACGGCAGAGCCAGGCACCACCCATCGGCCACATGCCATAAAAGCCGCCATCAACAGGGCCCGTAATGCGCCAGAGATCGGTGTTATGATGAGCCATCCATCCTCTTGCTTTATAAATGCTGCCGGCACTTTGTTGCCCGGTTACAGCCAGGTCTTTGAGCATATTGAATAAAGGATTACCGAGTTCAGTAAGATTTGTTACCTCGGCAGGCCAATAGTTCATTTCCGTGTTAATATTGATCGTGTACTTGCTGTCCCAGGCCGGTTTTGTTTTATCATTCCATTTTCCCTGCAGGTTAGTGGGCTGGCTGTTGGTTTGCGACCCTGCGATCACCAGGTAGCGGCCAAACTGGAAATACAGGGCAATAAGTTGCGGATCAACTGAAGTGCTGAATTTTTGCAATCGTTCATCAGTCGGTAAAGCTGCCTGTTCGTTAGTGCCCAGGTCAAATACAACCCGGTTAAAGTATTGCTGGTAGGTCCTCGTATTTTCATTCAATAAACGGGTAAAAGATTTCTGCAAGCCTTTATTTAAATGAAAGGCGGCTTTGGCATGTGCATCACCAGATACATCATTATATTTTTTGAAGTTAGTGGCAATAGAAATATAGATGGTGGCCGATGTGGCGGATGTAATATGAATGGATGAATCGGTGTAGCTGATACGGCCATCCCTTGTGACTACTTTTACATTTGATTCAAATTGTATTTCAGGAGTTAATTTTTCTGCTACCTCCGGCATCCCGGTCATGACCAGCACCCCGTCTTTTACAGTTATTTTTTTATTGGGATGGATTGAATTGAGTAATACAGTGAAAGTAAGCATCCGGGCTTTACTTGCTTCGCAATGCAATACCAGCACATCACCGGTTAAAGGGGCAATGGCTGTTCTTGTGTAATGAATACCCTCCACGTCATAGCTTACAGATGCCGTGGCCTTACTTATATTAAGGTCGCGGTAATAATTGGTTGCTTTTTCATGCCCGGGAAATTGCAGCCAAATATCTCCGGCAGGCTGGTAGCTCATCCCGTTTTGTGCCGCTTTGATCTTTTCCCTCGATAAAGCCTGTGCTTCGGCATATTTTTTATCAAACAGCAATTGCCGGAGTTGCGGAATAACGAGTCTATGGCTATCCACGATATTGTTATGCGGTTTGCCGGTCCAGATCGTTTCCTCGTTTAATTGTAGTTGTTCCATCGCAGGATTACCAAATAACATTCCTGCAAGCCTGCCATTTCCTATAGGCAGGGCTTCATTCCAGGTGGAAGCGGGTTGTTTATACCAGAGTTTCAACGTATCACCTGTTCGTTGCGCTTCTGTCGTATAAGGATTTACTAACAGGAGGATAAGTATTGATAGCAGGGTAAATGATCTCATTTGATGTGGTTACTTTCTAAAATTTAATGCGACTGTTCCATGAAAACAGTTTTGCGAAACGAACCTACAAAAAATTAAAGTATAACCATCCCGTACTGAGCGGGTAGAGTTTTGAGAAGCGACGTAAAACAACAATCCCTGTCTCAGACAGGGATTGTTGCTGCATAAACTATATGTACTAATTATTTCTTGCTCTTACTCAGAATGCTTTCTGTTCTTTTTTCTCTGCAGGTTTTGGCGCATTCTTTACATACTTTTCCAGCCAGCTAAACTGTTCGGCCAGGGTATGTAAGATATTTTCTCTTCCGGCATAACCATGGCTTTCATAAGGCAGGCTGATATATTTGGCCGTGCCGCCATTGCCTTTAATGGCATTGAACATCCTTTCACTCTGGATGGGGAAAGTACCGGTATTATTATCGGCATCACCATGGATCAGCAGCAAGGGTGTTTTAATTTTATCAGCATAACTGAAGGGGCTCATATCATGATACAGATCGGGCGCCTGCCAGTAGTTACGATCCTCGTTCTGGAAACCAAACGGTGTCAGTGTTCTGTTGTATGCACCGCTTCTGGCAATACCACCTTTAAAGAGATTGGTATGGGCTAATAAATTCGCCGTCATAAATGCACCATAACTATGTCCGCCAACCGCCACCCGGTTCCGGTCACCGACACCGAGAGAGTCCAGTGTATTGATAGCCGCTTCTGCATTCATTTTTAACTGGTCAATAAAATTATCGTTGGGCTTTTTGTCTTTGTCAGTAGCTACAATGGGCATTTCTGCATTATTCAGTACAGCATAGCCCTGCGTTACATAATACACCGGCGAACCCCAGTTGAGCAGGGTGAATTTATGTTCACTGCCGCGGATCTGTGCCGCATCAGCCGCCGAATTATATTCAGCCGGGTAAGCCCAGATAAAGACAGGCAGTTTGCCATCCCGTTTTGCATCATAGCCCTTGGGTAAATACAGGTCGCCGGTCAGGTCCACACCATCGGCTCTTTTGTATTTGATCTTTTCTTTGGTTACCCCATCTAACTGCGGGTAAGGATTTTTGAATTCGGTGAGCTGGCGGTCAGCAATGCGCAACTTTAAATTTTTGATCCAGTAGTTCGGCATTTCTTTTTCACTCTCTCTTCTTGTTAAGAGTTGCAGTTTCTCCGCATCCATCACTCTTACCACATTTTCAAAATAACCATCAGCGCAACGCCAGACGATCTCTTTCTTTTTGGTATGTACATCAAACGTAGCCAGGAAAGGTTTATCACCTTCGGGTGAACTGCCCGTGGTGTTGTTCATTAATATCTTATTACCGTTGTCAATGGTCTTGATCACATTACGGCCATACTGGTTTTTATCCAGCACCGGGAAACCGGGATTGGAATACGCATCGGTGGTATTCCTAGTAATGAGTTTTTCCAAATCACCGGTGATGGGGTTATAGCGGTCGAGCTGCGTTGTTTGTTTACCGGTGAGTCCTTCTGTTACCAGGGCTAAATTCTTATCACCCCAGGTGGTGCCGCGGTAACGCATTTTTGTTTTGAAAAGTTCAACCGGTTCGGCTGTAAAAGGAGCAGGCTGTGCATAAACGGCATCCCTGTATTCGGCTGTTTTTTTAATTAAACCACTATCGAGCGGCATGCACCAAACTAATGTAGCGGCTTCATCATCTCTCCATTCAAAACCACGGGGCACCAACTGCACATTATCGTTACCACCGGGTGCTGTCTCCGCTGAAGGAAGATCGGCTACCTGTTTTATTTTTTTACCATTGATATCCGTAATAAATACATCAGAAGGAAATCCCTGGGCCGGTACGAGGTAAGAGAAAGGTTTCTTAAGTGTACGCAGCAGCATGTATTTTTTATCAGGAGATACACTGATCATACTGTAGATAGCAGGTTGCCCGATCTTTGTTTCCACTCCCTTTACATTTTTTACCAATTGAGCAGTGGTATAAAAAGCAAAGAGTTCTTCATCGTAAGGACTTTTGATCATGTCCTGGAAAGTAGGGCGGGGAGAAGCCTTGCCATAATTTTCCTGCGTGGCCGGTCCTTTTGGAACAGCGGGTTTGGGCGGTGCGGCAGTGGCTGGTTTGATAATGGTACGATATAATAAGGTGTTATCATCATACCATTGATAGGTGCCCATCAATCCATTCAGTGCTGCCTTATTGACTTTTGTTGCTTTTTGGGTGGCAATATCAATTACATACAGATCAACTTTAGATGTAGTGGTATGCGTGAATGCAATTTTTTTATCATTGGGGCTCCAGCTGATACTGCCAGCAGCAAGGGGAGAAGGCAGGCCGGTAATTTTATATTCCTTACCGGTAGCAATATTCTTTAAATACAGGTTATTGATGAAATTCTGCCGGCTGGGTGCAAAATTATTGGGGTTGATGCGCATGCCGGCGATCTTTAATTCAGGTCGGGCCAGTTCTTCCACCGAAGGATAACTGTTGCTTTCGGTAAATAACATCCATTCGCCTTTATCATCCAGGCTGATATTGGGAGTGGGTTTGGCCAGCAGCATATCGGTAATAGCCTGCGGCGGTGTTTTGTAAGCGGCATCATCCTGGGCAGTCAGGCTGGTTACAACACTGAACAGGAGCAGTACAAGCAGTGATCTTTTAAGAAACATAGTGTGTGATTTTGTGCAGGGAAGTTAAGCTACAAAACTTGTTGGCCGAGCAGTCGGGGCATAAAATGTTTCAGGCGGTATAAATGCCGGGTTCGGGTAATGAAAAATTATTTTTATATGAAATCCGAAACAACTGTTTTCATTAAAAGACGGGTATATTTGGTTTCACGCCATTCAACTTTCTGGTATGAAAAGGACTTGTATTATTTTCTTTACCCTGCTGCTGGCTGCTTCCTGTAAAAGCAAGGATGAGTGTCATTTTACAACTGCAGAAGAACTGGATAAGGCCGACCTGGTAAAATGCAAGGCAGATTCTATGTATTTTTTTATGCGCAAATTTTCACTGGCTTTTAATGAAGAGCGAAAGAAGGCAGGAATACCATTGTTACCTGCCGATTATATTGCCGAAGTATATACTGTGGGTAACCAGGTTCGCTGGCACAGTGAAATGGACGACCGTTATTTTTCAAAAGGGCTGCCATATATGAAATGGAAAGACCTGGAATGGAGCGGGGATACATTAAAATACGACCGGAGTATTTTTTCCGAAGGAAAGAAAGAGCATCCATCCAATACACTAATGATCAAGTACTGGCTTGATACGGTTAGCGGAAGCAAGCAATACCTGTTTACATATGAATATTCTCCTAAAGGAAATGCAGGCGACCGGGAACTAACGCCATTACAAGCAGACTCCATTTTAAAAGCCTGGAAGCTCAGTTATTGAGCCAATACATCCGCATATTCCGGCTTCTTTTTAAACACGGCATTGGCAAAGGGGCAAAGCGGGATGATCTTCAGTTGATGCGTTCTGGCATATTCAACGGCAGTATGTACTAATTGGTAACCTACATTCTGTCCGCGGAGTTCATCACTTACTTCGGTATGGTCAATGATCATTTTCTCGGCAGATGGCATGGTGTAGGTCATTTCAGCAAGTATATTCCCATCCTGCTGCACAAAGAATAAACCTTTAGTGCCGGCTTTTTTATGTTGAATAAGCATGGTTACTGTTTTGAGTTGGCAAATTGCCGGAAATAAGTTTCGGTAAATACGGGATCTAATTTATTATAAAAGCTGATCAGTAAACTCACTTTAGAGCGGATGCGGGGATAATTGTCAACAACTTTCCAGAACCCCGGAGAAGGACAGAACAGGTTTTGCGCAAAAGTGTTCAGGTCATTTTCCAGGCTTGACATGGCATATTGTGTCAGCATGCCAATGGCACAGAAAGCCGTATCAATATCCTGCGAGGAAGCATTCTTCCTGATTGCACCCACGCCGGCTTCCGGATCGTTATAATCAAAATTATACGCATTGGCAGCGATCCATACTGAATCATTGAATAGTTTTTTATAGTTCCTGTACAGGATGCTGGAAAATTCATGGTGCAATGTCTGCTCCATATATTTCATCGTATAACCCATCAGTTCTCCGTCATTCGTAAGGAAAAGAGCATCGTTGGAATTGGTGCCGCCATATCCTACATCGTAGAAACGCATATTCTTTAACCAGTACACCGCCCGGAGATTTTTATCCAGCAGTGGTTCCGGGTATTTTTTTAAGGCGATGATACTGGCCTCTTTGCTTCTTGATACTTCGCCGTTACTGATCATTTCTCCCCTTGCGTTGATCGGGGACGGTTGCCAGCTTTCCGGGAAAATAGTTTTTGAATAGGTAAATGAGACCATAACGGTTTTAACCACTGTATCTTTTCCGCCTGCATACAGCAGAAAAGGCAGCTGTATGAACAAAAGAAGAAGAAGTTTAGGCCATTTCATGGGTTAAATCTAAAAAGAATTTGGCGATAATGGTTTTGCTTTTATATTTGTAACACAATGAACAAGACAATTGTACATAATCAGTGGTGGTGGCATACAACTCTAAGGGGTTTGTAAGGTCATAACTATGTTTATATAAGCATATTACTACAAAGCCCCGGACTATCCGGGGCTTTGTCATTCAAACAAGGAAGAAAAGGGTATGAAGAAAATAGCGATCAATACCAGTGCGAAAAGAATGCTGGCGGATGTGTTCACCCCGGTGGGCATTTACCTGCGGCTGCGGGACCGGTTCCGGGACACGGTGCTGCTGGAAAGTACCGATCATCATTCCGCCGAGAACAGCTGGTCCTTTATCGGCATCAATGCTATTGCCGGGATGGAGATCAGTTCGGCCAGCAGTATTGAATTTAAATTGCCCGGGCAGCAACCGGAAAGAGTATCTATCAAAGATTCCGGTACGGTGCCACAGTTGCTGTGGGACTTCATGCAGAAATTCGAGATCGGTAGCACGGCAACCAAAGAAGCAAAATTTGCGCAGGGCTTGTTTGGATATACCAGCTATGATGCTGTACAGTTTTTTGATACAATCAATCTCGCTGCTCATAGCTCATCGTCCGCAGCTATTCCATTAATGCGGTACCGGTTATACCAATATGTTATTGCCTTTAATCATTTCAAAGACGAGTTATTTATCTGTGAAAATAGCATCAAAGGAATTGAAAGTGAGCTGGCGGTGGTGGAGTCACTGATCAGGGGTAAGGATGTTCCTGTTTATCCCTTTAAGAAAAAAGGAGAGGAAACATCCAATATGACCGGCGAAGAGTATAAAGCGATGGTGCAAAAAGGAATTGCCAGTTGTCACCGGGGTGATGTGTTCCAGATCGTTCTGAGCCGTCGTTTTCAGCAGGGCTTTATGGGCGATGAATTTAATGTGTACAGGGCCCTGCGCAGTATAAACCCTTCTCCTTATTTATTTTTCTTTGATTATGGCGATTATAAACTAATGGGTTCTTCTCCCGAAGCACAACTCATCATTCAGAACGGGAAGGCCGTGGTGCACCCGATAGCAGGTACATTCAAACGAACCGGTGATGAGGAGACCGACCGGCTGGAAACAGAACGGTTATTAAAAGATGCGAAAGAGAATGCAGAACATGTGATGCTGGTGGACCTGGCCCGCAATGATCTCAGCCGTTTGTGTGATGAAGTGGTGGTGGCGCATTATAAGCAGGTGCAATATTATTCGCATGTCATTCACCTCGTAAGCGAGGTGACGGGAAAAGTAAGAGCCGGCAGCAATCCTTTTGAATTAGTAGCCAAAACATTTCCGGCAGGCACATTAAGTGGTGCACCCAAGATCAAAGCCATGCAGCTGATCAACAGTTATGAACCAACAGACCGGAGTTATTATGGTGGCGCTATTGGCTTTACCGGGTTTGACGGTAGCTGTAATCATGCTATCATGATCAGGACATTTTTAAGTAAGAGCAATACACTGACCTGCCAGGCAGGAGCAGGTGTGGTGGTGGCTTCAGTACCTAAAAATGAATTGCAGGAAGTGAATAATAAACTCGGAGCATTAAAGAAAGCGATTGAGATAGCAGAGACCCTCTAAATCTCCCTGAAGGGAGACTTAAGAAGACTCTGCGAAACTGGAAAGACATTTATAATTTAAAACTATAAAGCCCCTTTAGGGGTTTGGGGTATGAAAATATTAGTATTCGACAACTACGATTCCTTTACCTACAACCTGGTACACCTGGTGGAGAAGATCATACATGGCAAAGTGGATGTATTCCGTAACGACCAATTGCCCCTGGAGAAAGTGAAAGATTATGATAAGATCATTTTATCACCGGGGCCGGGTATTCCCGAAGAAGCCGGTTTGTTATTACCGCTGATCAAGGAATATGCAGCTACCAAAAGTATATTGGGCGTTTGTCTCGGTCACCAGGCCATTGGAGAAGCTTTTGGTGGTAAGCTGGAGAATTTAAGTACGGTGTATCATGGAGTGGCTACCAAGATAGAAGTCGGAAGTCCGAAGTCGGAAGTCCGAAGTTATTTATTTAATGGATTACCCGATGAATTGGAAGTCGGACGTTATCATAGCTGGATCGTAAGTGATGAAAATTTTCCGGATGAACTGGAAGTAACTGCCAGGGATGATAATGAGTATATCATGGCCTTGCAGCATAAAACATTTGATGTGCAGGGAGTGCAGTTTCACCCGGAGAGTGTGCTGACGCCGATGGGAGAAGCGATTTTGAGAAACTGGTTGAAGCATAATTAGTCAATTTGAAAAGGAGATAATGAAGAAGATACTGCAGTATTTATTTGAACATAAAACCCTGGCAAGAGAACAGGCAAAGGATGTACTGGTGAATATCGGGAAGGGTATTTACAATGAACATGAGGTAACAGCATTTATGACCGTGTACCTGATGCGCAGCATCACGATTGAAGAATTGCAGGGTTTCCGGGATGCCTTGCTGGAATTATGTGTGCCGGTCAACCTCGGCGGGCATGCTACCATTGATATTGTCGGCACCGGTGGTGATGGTAAGAACACTTTTAATATTTCCACACTCAGTTGTTTTATTGTAGCAGGAACAGGGCAAAAAGTAGCCAAGCATGGTAACTATGGTGCTTCTTCGGTGAGTGGTGCATCCAATGTGATGGAGCAACTGGGTTATACATTCAAAGCGGATAATGATAAATTGAAAAGAGAAGTGGAAGAAGCAGGTATCTGTTTTTTACATGCCCCCCTGTTTCACCCGGCATTAAAAGTGGTCGGGCCAATACGAAAGAACCTGGCCATGCGAACCTTTTTTAATATGCTCGGGCCGATGGTAAACCCGGCCGACCCGGCTTTCCAGTTGGTGGGTGTGTTTAGCCTGGAGATGGCCCGTATCTATAATTACTTATTGCAGCAGACAGAGAAATCATTTACGATCATTCACAGCCTGGATGGTTACGATGAGATATCATTAACTAATGATACCAAAGTGATCACCAATGAAGGCGAAAGAATCATGACGCCGGAACAATTGGGCAAACGAACCGTTGACCCGCAGGATATACAGGGTGGTAATACACTTGAAGAAGCAGCAAAGATCTTTATCAAAATTGTCAGCGGGGAAGGCAGCTGGGCACAGAATGCCGTGGTGCTGGCGAATGCGGCGATGGCTTTATATTGCACCGGGAATTATACCACCTATGACGGGGCATACCAGGCCGCCGTGGAAAGTTTGGAAAGCGGGAAAGCAAATGCATCACTGAAAAAACTGATAGCCTTACAATGAGTACGATCTTAGATACGATTGTTGCGAATAAAAGAAAAGAGATTGAAAAATTCAAACCGATGAGTTCACTCGAACGGTTTGAACGGGATGGTTTCTTCTGGAAAGTCAGTAACCGCTCATTGAAACAAAGTTTACTGGCTGATGGCAGTACCGGCATCATTGCAGAATTCAAACGCAAGAGTCCCAGCAAAGGCTGGTTCAAAACAAAGGAACTGGAAGTGGAGCCGGTGGTGAGAGCATATAATGACCTGGGTGCCGCAGGTATTTCTGTATTGACGGATGAAGAGTTCTTTGGTGGTGACCTGGATGACCTGATCCAAACTAAAGTGATCTCGGATATACCGGTGCTGCGGAAAGATTTTATCGTGGATCAATGGCAGATCGCAGAAGCGAAAGCGTTTGGTGCCGATGTGATTTTATTAATCGCTGCTTGTTTAACCAAAGCCGAAGTAAAACAGTTTGCTGCCTATGCCAAAAGCATCGGGCTGGAAGTATTGCTGGAGATACATAATGAAGAAGAGCTGGATCATATTTGTGCAGAAGTGGATATGGTGGGAGTGAATAACCGCAACCTTAAGACCTTTGAAGTGGATATTGAAATATCGCTGGGGCTTATCAACAAGATACCAACGGGAAAACCGGCAGTGGCAGAAAGTGGTATCAGTGATGTGCAGACGATCGTAACTTTAAGGAAAGCGGGGTTCAAAGGATTTTTGATCGGGGAGAATTTTATGAAGAAGGAATATCCCGGGCTGGCTTTTGAACAGTTTGTGATCGACCTGCAACGGGTTAGCGAATGAATAATTATCTATACGATTGCTTTTGCTGATTTATTTAACCATAAAAGCAAGAGCTTATGCGAATTAAAGTTTGTGGCATGACATTGCCCGAACAGGTAAATGCCCTGGATGAAATGGGTGTTGACCTGGCCGGTTTCATTTTCTATGAAAAGTCGCCGCGGTTTGTCCGTAAAAAGATCAGCCCGGAGAAAATGAAAAAGACCGGTGGCCGTATCGGGAAAGTGGGGGTGTTTGTCAATATGCCGTATGAAGAGCTGATGCAGACCGTGGAGGATTACCGGCTGGATATGGTGCAGCTGCATGGGGATGAATCGGAACGGTTCTGTGAAAAAGTAGCTAATTATGTATCGGTGATCAAAGCCTTCCGGCTGAGTGATAATGACCCGATCGACTGGATGGTGAGACCTTTTCATGAAGGATGTGATATGTATATGTTCGATACACTGGGATCAGGATATGGTGGCACAGGTAAGAAGTTTGACTGGAGCGTATTGAAAGGAACGAATATCAATAAACTGTTTTTCCTGAGTGGAGGTATTGAACCGGGTGATGAAGAGAAGCTGAAAGAATTTGCTGTGTTGCCGGAAGCAAAAAAATTATTTGCGGTGGATATCAACAGTAAGTTTGAAGTGAGTGCGGGGGTTAAGAGTATGGAAAAAGTCAGGGAGTTTGTGAAGAATATGAAGGGGTAAAAAGAATAAACAAATAATAATGAATATCAAAGTGTGTGGCATCACCACCATGAAACAGCTGCAGCAACTGGACGGGCTGGGCATTGATTTTGCAGGCCTCATCTTTTATAAGGATTCTCCAAGATACATGGGAGATAAATTGTCCGGCAAAGAACTGAAGCAGGCGGATTTTGACCTGAAGAAAGTGGGAGTGTTCGTGAATCCCGAAATGATCGAAGTGCTGGATGCGATTGATGAGTACGGACTGGATGCGGTGCAACTGCACGGGGAGGAAAGCCCGGAGATGTGTGAGGATCTGGGCAGTGAAGTGGAAGTGATCAAAGCATTCCGGGTCGCGGATGGTACAGATATTGATAAACTGGTGGTGAAGTATGATGCTGCCTGTGATTATTACCTGTTTGATAATGGCGGGCTGAAAGAAAGTTTTGGCGGCACAGGTAAACAATTTGACTGGAGTATGCTCAGTAAAGCCAAAATTGAAAAGCCGTTCTTTTTAAGTGGCGGTATCAGCCCGGAAGATGCAGCAAAAGTAAAAGCCTTCAAACACCCTGATTTTTTTGGTGTTGATATCAACAGCCGGTTTGAAACAGCTCCGGGAGTAAAAGATATGAAACTGGTGTTGCAGTTCAAACAAGGTTTAAAGTAATAACAGATAAATCTATCTACCAAATGGGTACCTGGAGTACTGCAATAAGCGGGAATGATGAATTCAGAACAGTTTATGATTATTTTAAAGAATTATACACTGAATATGATGGTAAAAAATGGGTCTACGATATTCCGGGAATCAAGCAACAAATGGAGGAAACATTTGCTTTCCTGCTGACCAAAGAAGACCTGGCGAAAGAGTATTGGCTGGCTATAGCAAAAGCCAGCTGGGACTTCGGGATCGAAGATGAGCTGGCGATTAAAAAAGTAAAAGAAGTCGTTGCTTCCGGAATCGATAGCAGGGTCTGGAAAGAGCTGGGCGGGACAGAAAAGGATATAAAGAAACGGGAAAAACTGTTAGGCGAATTTATAACCAAGCTCTCTGCACCCAACCCCCGCCCCATTAAACGGGGGAAAGTGGTCAGGGTTCAGCCAGTATTCAGCAAGGGAGATTTGCTGACATTCAAAGACAAACAAGGAATATATTATGGAGGTGTGGTCACAGGGGCTTACCATGATATCACAGGGACAAACATAATTCACCTCCTTGATTATGGAAGTGTACAGAAACCTGCAAAGGAAGAGTTAGTAAAAGCAGCCCTGTTGGCATTGGATAAAGAGGTGAAGGATGCAGAGCCTAATGGCTGGGGTAACAGGAATGCGAATAATATCTTCGGGCTGATGGTGTCAGCCAAAAAATATAAGGAACAGGTGTTCAAAGCAGAGAAAGTGGGCGATATCGTTTTTCATGAATTTGCATTTTGGAAGGACGGACTTAAAAGTTTCTGCGATTTGTTGAAGTACGGGTGGAATGTTTTACCTGCTTATGCCTCATTAAATACCGGTATTGATTATAAACCGCCGCATTTTAGGGCAAAACTTATTTACTACACAACAGGAATGGATATTACCGAAGCGGAACTGGCAACTATTATTACCTCTTTTAAACAACATAAACCGGTGAAAATACTCGGCTATTTGTTTGATCCCGGGTTAATGAAGGCCTGGTTCATACAGATGAATGGATTGGAGGGGAAGGTATCTGTTTATATAAGTATGGAGGGATATAACCAGTCGGATACATTTTTGATCAATAATATATTAAGCCGGGTTTTTGGGAAATGGCTGAAGCATCTTGGCTTTGTGATAGATGATTATTTTTTTCGGGTGGAAGATATTATCGAAAAAACAGGGGATACCGCTGTATATTATAAAAGCCTGGATGTGGTAATTGAAGATTGGGAAAACAGAAAATTGACAAACAAATAAGTTCTAGCTACTGCGATTAATGAGAACCAGGTATAAACACAATTTAAGAAAGGGTAAGTGGCAGACGGACTTTTATCATTATCAAAGAATATTATGGAGATAACAGAAACATACCAGCAACCCAATGAACAGGGGTATTATGGTTCCTTTGGCGGGGCCTATATTCCCGAGATGCTGCACCGCAACGTAGAAGAGTTGCGGACAAAGTACCTTGACATTATTTATGAAGAAGGTTTTCAAAAAGAATTCAATGACCTGCTGCGGGATTATGTGGGCAGGCCCACGCCGTTGTACCATGCAGAACGGATGAGTAAGCGCTACAGTGCCAATATTTACCTGAAACGGGAAGACCTTTGTCATACCGGTGCTCATAAGATCAATAACACCGTCGGGCAGATATTACTGGCACAACGGTTAGGCAAGAAAAGGATCATTGCAGAAACAGGAGCCGGTCAGCATGGTGTTGCAACTGCTACCGTGTGTGCGTTGAAAGGAGTGGAGTGCATCGTGTACATGGGTGAAAAAGATATTGAACGGCAGGCACCGAATGTGGCGAGAATGAAAATGCTCGGTGCTACGGTGATACCGGCGACCAGCGGCAGCAAGACCCTGAAAGATGCGACGAATGAAGCTATCCGTGACTGGATCAATCACCCGGATGATACACATTATATTATTGGCAGTGTGGTGGGGCCACATCCTTATCCAGATATGGTGGCCAGGTTTCAAAGTGTGATCAGTGAAGAGATGCGCAAACAATTATTGGAAAAAACGGGGAGTGAATTACCCGATTATGTGATCGCCTGTGTGGGTGGAGGCAGTAATGCAGCGGGTGCATTCTATCATTTCTTAGATGAACCTTCGGTGAAGCTTGTTGCTGTGGAAGCAGCAGGTCACGGTGTGAACAGCGGTATGAGTGCAGCCACCACGCAACTCGGTAAGCCGGGAATTTTGCATGGTAGTAAAAGCCTGCTGATGCAAACCGCAGATGGGCAGGTGGTGGAGCCGCATAGTATCTCTGCGGGGTTGGATTACCCGGGAATTGGACCCTTGCATGCTAATTTGTTCCAGACCGGTCGTGCTATTTTCATGAGTGCTACCGATACCAAAGCATTGAATGCTGCTTTTGAACTTAGTAAAACAGAAGGGATCATCCCGGCACTGGAGTCTGCACATGCTTTACATGCACTGAAGATGATCAATTTTAAAAAGACCGATGTGATAGTGATCTGTTTGAGCGGAAGAGGGGATAAGGATCTGGATACGTATATGAAAAATCTGCCCCTCTAAATCTCCCCTCAAGGGGAGACTTGGGACTCCGATTGTTGAAGCTTCTTATAGCCTCAAAAGTTCATGATATGGGAGATATGTTTTATGGAGCCATAAAGCCAATTTTTGAAAGAGCGGAGGAGTTAAGGAAGAATCCGACGGAGGATGAAAAGTTATTATGGCTGTATTTGAAAAGAAATCAGCTGGGTGTAAGATTTAAGCGGCAACACCCGATCTGGATGTATATAGCAGATTTTTATTGCCACGAACTAAAATTGGTCATTGAAGTTGATGGTTCTATACATAATTTAAAGCAAGTGATGGAACATGATATTATCCGGGAAGAAGATATCTCTTCTTTTGGAATAAAAGTGATCAGGTTCAGTAACAATGAAGTGAAAAACAGGATAGAATCAGTAGTTGAAAGAATCAAATTTACAATAAGCGAATTAACAGCTAATGGAACAAACACAGAAAAGCAGGATTAGCAGGGTCTTCGAAAGTCTCCCCTTGAGGGGAGATTTAGAGGGGCAAAAAAAAGGAGTGCTTAACGTCTATTGCACCGCAGGCTATCCCCATTTGCATGCAACTGCTGAAGTGATGAAAGCCCTGCAGGCCAATGGTGCGGACCTGATTGAACTGGGTATGCCGTATAGCGATCCGCTGGCAGATGGGCCGGTGATACAGCATAGCAGTTCGGTGGCATTAGCCAATGGAATGACGATTGCCATATTGTTTGAGCAATTGCGGCAGTGCAGAAGCAATATTACGGTACCGGTTGTATTGATGGGTTATATGAACCCCGTTTTGCAATATGGCTTTGAACGTTTTTGTGCTGATGCAGCTTCCGTGGGAGTGGATGGGTTGATCCTGCCCGATCTTCCGGAGTATGAATTTGAAACAGAATACGGAGCCATTATTAAAAAATACGGGCTTGATTTTATTTTCCTGGTTACACCCGAAACGGCTGAAGAACGGGTCAGGAAATTAGACCAGCTCAGCTCGGGGTTTTTATATGCGGTGTCTTCTTCGTCCACTACCGGCAGTGATAAGGCAGCTGGCGATGTGACAGCATATTTACAACGGTTACAGGCCATGCAACTGCAAAACCCGGTACTGGTTGGGTTTGGTATTAAGGATAAACAAAGTTTTGAAGCAGCCTGTGCCCATGCCAACGGGGCGATCATAGGAACAGCCTATATCAATGCATTGGGAAAGGGAGAACCTGTTGAAGAAGCTACCCGGCGGTTCTTGTCCGGCATTCTATACTGAGATTTGTCGCTTTTCTGACATCTTTCCGGTGATTTTCTACGTTTATGATCAATAAAATTGTTAAACGGCAGGGAGCCGGTTTGCCGGTCCTGCCTGATTCTCTACATTTGTGGTTTATTAATACCCTCAGCGTAAAACGAGTCTATGTCAAATCGAATCAGTAAATTATTTTTTATCCTGTTGCTGTCTCCTTTGTTCACGATGGCACAACCAGTGGTGGCTGTTAAAAAGCCTGCTACTGAAAAAGGATTTACGATCACCGGTGATATCAATGGCCTGGTAAAAGGAACGGTGGTAAAACTGGTCAATGCCAATACGAATACCGAACTGGCTGCTACTACGGTTTCCGAAAAGAAAGTAACGGTGAAGAAAAATGGTAAGCTGGTCAGTTCCATGAAATCAGTTTTTGTATTGAAAGGAAAGATGACAGAGCCTGATCTTTGCCTCGTGTCTATAGGGGATATGAAGCCGTATAATATTTATGCAGAGAACAGTGCGATCACTATTACGGGCAGTAACGGGGCTATGGATAAATGGGTGGTGAAAGGTTCTGCCTCGCACAAAGACTTCCAGGATTTTGAGAAAACCTTTACGCCACTGGCCCAGAAACTGAATACCGCCGGTAACACTATCAATAACACCGCACCCGGCCCGCAACGGGATGCAATGATCACTTCGTATACTGCTTTACAAAAGGATATTCAAACTACCATTGACAGTTTTATCACCGTAAAAAAATCCTCTTATGTTTCTCCGTTTGTATTGCTGGTGATGATGGGTTTTAATGATGATCCTAACACGGCTGAAACAAGGTTCAACAAACTGGATACAGCTGTACAAGGTTCTTATATCGGGAAAATCTTAGCTAACCAGATAGCAGACGGAAAGATCGGGGCTGTGGGAACACAGGCCCTGGAATTTACCCAGGCAGATACCTCCGGGAATCCCGTTTCCCTATCATCATTCCGGGGTAAATATGTATTGGTTGATTTCTGGGCCAGCTGGTGCGGCCCCTGCCGGGATGAGAACCCGAATGTTGTGCAGAACTATAATAAGTTCAGGGATAAGAATTTTACCGTGCTGGGTGTATCACTGGACAGACCTGGTCAGAAAGATAAATGGCTGAATGCGATCAAAGAAGATAACTTAACCTGGACACATGTAAGCGACCTGCAATTCTGGAATAATGAAGTAGCTAAAATGTATCGTATCCAGGGCATACCGCAGAATATATTGGTGGATCCGAATGGAAAGATCATCGGGAAAAACCTGCGTGGTGCTGCACTGGAATCTAAACTTTGTGAGATACTGGGTTGTAATTAACGACCAACCTTATTTAAGTGCAAGGCCGGAACGTATTTGTTCCGGCCTTTTCATTCAGCTTACTACCGCTATTTCTAATTCACATCTTCACCTTTCTTCAGTTTTTCAATGATGGTTGTTACATTGTTCTTGTTATTGGTATCCGGTGCCAGTGGCAATGCCTGTTGTGCAAATTTTAGTGCATTTTTAAAATCGCCATTGGCGGAATAACCTCTTGTCATACCCATCAAAGTGGTGAACTGTCCGGGATTTTTTGCAAAATTGGTTTTGAATATTTCCAATGCTTCTTTGGGTTTCTTTTGTTGCAATAAACGTCTTCCGTACTGGTGTATCTCGTTCATGCTGGCAAAAGCCATAGCTGTTTTCATGATCGCTGCCGCTTCTTCGCCACGGCCCAGTTTCTCCAGTATCGCCGCTTTGTTACTCCATGCTGTAAAAACTTTATCACCGCCAAAGCCGGCACTGGTGGCGGAGTCGGCCCATAGTAAGGCCTGGTCAAGATTTACATTGCGTTGCAGGCACCAGGCAGCGGCCTGGTCCCAGCTTTGCCAGATAAAACCTTTTTCTGTTCTTAGTTCCTTGCGGAAGGAAGCCAATTGATCAGCGACCAGATCCGTTTCAACACGAAAGGCAATGGATAATTTTTCCCACTGCAAAACAATAGTGGCACTGTTCTCTGTTTCATTCATGAATTCATATTTCAGCCATTCAACACTTCTGTCTAAGGGTTGCGGTTTTACTTTCACCCGCAGGGCATCTTCTTTCTCATCATAATAATAGCTGCCCCAGGAGCTGGAGTTCTTACTGAAGATAAGGGTAGATTCATTGGGGTCGTAAGCAATGAAGAAGCCATATTTTCCCGCAGGTAATGATTGTCCTTCAATTTTTACGGCATTGGTAAATTCAATGGTAGTGTTCTCATTTGATCCTGCTCTCCAGGGGGCTGCTTTGCTGCTGCCAAAACCCTGGTCAATAAAACCGGTATGTACTAATTGCCCCCATATCTTTCCTTCACGGCCTTTTACGCCGGGGCGATCATAATGGATGGTCACATCTGTGAGACCAATGCGTTCCTGTATGCAAGCTTTTTTATTGCCACCGCTGGGGCTGACGGTGAGTGGTATTTGTGCCTGTACAGTTAAGGACAGCACAAACAGCAGCGATAAGAATAATGCAATCTTCTTCATGGTAGTAAAATTATTTGTACTACAAGCTACTATCTTCCCTATAATGCTGTGACCGATTGTTACCAGCGAAAAAACGAAGGGATGAACTGCTGTTTGGAAAGGATATGAGGCGAGGTCTGCTATAAAATGAAGCTGCCCTTTGGAAAGTGCATTTCACAAAGGGCAGCTGTCTTAAGCAATAGCAAGTGAAATTAGTTTTTCTTTACCTGGTCTGCCAGGGTTAGCGTATTATTACTGACTTTGTAGCGGGTGGTCCATTTTATAGTCGGGCAACAGGAGGGGTCCGTTAAAGCATAACAGGCAGACTCACCCACCAGCATACCGCTGCTGTCAATTTTCTCCGGGAAGAATTGCCCGTCAATACCACCTGTGGCTTCGCAATGGCCCAGGTCGTAAGAAGAATACATTCTCATCATATTCAACTGCCCGTTATTGCTGGTGAAGACAAATAATTCTGTCCAGCTTACGTTGCCACCACCGGTTGAATATACCGGCACGATATAATCATTTCTTTTATCGCCGTTCAGATCGCCTTTCAGGAATTTGGCGGCAACAGGAATGATATTCAGCGAACCTTCAGCAGAAGTGGAGTCAAACATGGTTTTGACCTGTATCTCTTTATCGCCGGTGGTGTCGATCCGGAACCGGTTCTTGGGATCCGCCGCATGTTCTTTCGTAAAATGCTGCTGGTAATAATCAACGATCGCCGAAGTGATAAAGGAGGTTGAATCAACTGCGGCCTCCGGGATTGCTGTTTTTTCTTTTTTGTTTTGACCGCAACTGGCAAAAAGTATCACCAGGATGGCAAGGGGCATAAATTTCATACTAGTTTTTTTAGATGATTAAATGCTGCTATCGTCAGGTTTCCGGGAACTAAGGTACAGTATTGGTCCCCGGGAAAGAAGAACCAGATCAGGCCCCTGGCTGATTTTTGGCAGGTAAACGGGGCATATGCCCGGGCAGCCCTTACTGGTATCGTAATATTACCTGTTTCATACCTTCCTCATACAGTATCAACGCTTTTAGTACGCTTTAAGGTGGGAGTAAGGATAGGGGATAGTTAAGGAATAGATAAGTAACTGCGGTGGTTAACGAGGCAGGTGCTTGTTCAGTAAAAAGAATACTATAAACTCCCCGGCTTCTTCCTTACTGACATAATGATTGAAATGATCAGGCCGGAAATGATGCCGTTCCAGTAATTGCTGTGATTTTTCATTACCCGGTTTTACCAATGCGGTGATGAGTTGTAATTTCATTTCTTCAAAACCAAAGCGGATCACTGCGTCAACAGCTTCCTGCATCAATCCTTTGCCCTGGTAAGCAGGGCTTAGTTCGTAGCCAATCTCAGCCTTGTCGTTTTCCGGTACAAAATTCCAGAGGCAGATCGTACCGATCAATTCCGGGGAAGTTTTTACTGCAATGGCCCAATACATCCAGGTATATTGTTGTATGCCGGTTGCGATCTTGCTGATATAAGCCGTGGCTTCATCTGTTGTGAGTGTTGCCGGCCTGTTGAGATAAGTATTTACCTGCGGATCAGAACGCAGGATGGAAATGGCTGCTGCATCTTCCGGCATCAGTGAACGCAGTTGCAGCCGGTTTGTTTCTAATACAGGTGTAAAATCGTACGGTTGCATCAGGATTGTTTTCTTTTGTTGAAAGCCATGATGAAAACGGGTAAAAGTGAAATGAAAAGACTTGCATAGAAATACAAATCATAAGGGATGTCCCGCAGGCCAAGGGTAAGTTTTCCGTCATTGCAGGCGGTGCATGCTGCCAGTTGATAAGAACTGTGGGCATAAACGATGGCAGCTGTGCTGAGAAAGAAAAGAATAACAGCGATCAGCAGTTTCAGTATTTTCTTTCTTTGTCCAAATAATAAACTGGTAAGTGCTACCCCAAATATTCCAAAGGCACTGATAAACCGGGCACCTGGAAATTGAAAATATTTCCCAAAGAATGTAAACTGTCCCGGGTGAAAATTTTTATACAGGTCAACCACCAGTACCCGGTAATAATATTCAAAATAGAAAGCCAAAGCCACACCCAGCACAAAGATGAAGATCAGCAGCAGTGTCCTGTTAAATGTAAAAATTGTAGATGTCCGAGGCATGTTCCTTGTTTCCCGGCTAAGATAGTTCAGCCAATCGTTTTTACCATATCATAGTTGGGGCCGTTGTATTCAAATGCACCGAGTATAATGAAACCATTTTTCAGGTAGTAGCGAACAGCGTTTTCATTTTCTTGTTGCACGCCACCCCAGAGAATGATCCGTTGCCGCCCAATGATCTTCAGCTCTTCTTCGATGAATTGTAATAAATGATAACCAATACCCAGACCCTGCCAGTGATCAGCTACAGAAGGGGCATACGTAACATCGGTAAAATGATCGGGTGCAAAACCAAAAGAATATAAGCGGTTACCATCATGCTCCAGGTAGCCAAGACGGATGACAGCATAAGCTACAATTGATCCGTCGCGGGTATCTTCAGCTATATAGCCGGTATTGTAAGGATTGGTTTGAAAAAAATAACTGACTGCTCCTTTATCATAAGGGTGGGGTGCAAAACGTTTTTTAGTTTCCGTGCTGAGTTCCTGGAGGTAGCTGATCAATGCAGCCTGATCTGCTATTGCCAGCGTTCTAAACAGAATCTGTTTATTATTTACAGAGATAGTCATTATTCCAGGTCTGCATATTTTTTTATAAAATCAACCCAGTCTGTTCCGAAGGGAACGACCAGGAATTTTCCCTGTGGGGTGATCAGTATTTTAGATGGGTAGCTGCTGATGTTATAGTTTTTTTCAATATTACTATCTGCCATTGCTACAGGGAAATTATAATTGAACTCTTTCATGTAAGTACCCACTTTACTCTCCGAATCCCTGCAGGCAATTGTAACTAGTATTATTTTTTGTGGTTGTTCGCCTTTTATTTCATCGTAAAATTTTTGCAGGTCAGGGTGTTCTTTTCGGCAAGGTGTACACCAGGTGCCCCAAAAATCCAGCAGTATCCATTTGTTTATATGCGCAGATGTTGAAAACTTTGTTCCGTCTATTTGTTCTAATGAAAATGCCGGAGCTAGTTTGAGACTTTTATTGATATTTTTCAGCCAGTAATTGCTGAAGGAATCCCCACCTGAAAAATTCTTTTCGTAATAGGCACGGAGCTGCTCTTTTGATGATGGGTTATTGAGTGCCATGTCAAGTAAAACTGCCAGTGTTTTGTTTATATCTTCACCACTGCTTACCAGGAAGTTTAGATAATCTTCCCGGAAAGATCTCTTTTCTTTCTGTAAAAGATAGTGCATATCATAAAAGAAGGCGGATGGGTTATTGTTATCATCTTTGTCAGGGCTATGTTCAAATGCTGATTTAAAATATGGGCCAGCCTCTTTATAATTTCTTTTTGCCTGTAACTGGGTTGCTTTTATGAAATTAGCATATGCAAAAAGATAGCGGTACCATGTTCTTCTTTCTTTTAGTTTTCTGGATGCCGTATCTGTATTTATGATCAGCTGGTTCGTTTTTAATTTGGTAAATATGCTGCCGAAAAGTTTATTCGCCAGTGGCTGTAATTCTTTCTTTGACTGAATCTCCTGCCATATGAGCAGGCCATATCTTCCTAATCTGTCTGTATAGATATCTTTTACAGGTTGTTCAAGGGCAAGGAATTCGGTAGTGATATTTGTTAAAGCAGTGATATTGGCTTTTTGATTCATTGCTTGTGTCCAGAGCCAAATGGGCTTTGCAGAACCGGCGAGTACCGGGTTGATGTCTTTACGGATTTCGTCAAGTATCTGGTATCCTATTGTCCTGCTTTTATTCATAAATGCCAATTCTGCTGAATCTTTGATTTCTTCCTCCCATTTTGAAAGGAACCGTTGCCCAAAAAAATTGTGCAACAGGTCCTGAAGTGTAGTGTAAGAATAAGGGGATTTATCATCTCCCAGTTTTCTTATAAAGTATAATGCAGAATCCTTATTACTATCACTGTAGTGCTGGAAACTATTGAAAAAGAAAGCCGGGCCCTCTTTTGGCCGGTTAATTTCTTGTGCTATTGTAATATGATTTAGAAATATAAGTAGCAGCAGTGAAAGATATCTCATAAGCAATGAATTTTGCCAGGTATGATTTCCCGATGATTCTTAAAGCTACAAAAGCCAAGGTATTAATGGGGCCGAAGTACCAGTCAGATACTATTTTTATGATTTTATTAGAATACGTTTGCTGTCGTCACCTCCAGCCGGTTATCATCGGGGTCCAGGGTTTCAAATTCATAATAGCCATCGCCTGTTTTTCGGGGGCCGCTCAGGATGGGAAATCCCGCTGCTTTCAGTTCAACCGCTTTTTCATCTACCTCCTGCATCGTATCCACACCAAAGGCTAAATGAATAATTCCTTTATGTTGCGCCTTGATCCTGTCATTGCAGTTATCCGGAATATCGGGCATACTCATCAGTTCCAGTCTTGTTCCTGATTGAAAGGTTAAAAAATAACTGTGAAACTGCTTCTTTTCATTCGTATATTTTTCATTGGGTACGCCATGGAAAAATTTTACATAGAAGTCTTTTAAGGCTTCTAACTGGTCAGTCCAGATGGCTACATGGTCTAAGGTCATACTAGCAGTTTTTGTAAGGAAACAAATATACTGTGTGGCAGAGAACAAAATTGTCAGTTGCCAGATAAAGCGGCGAAAGAGATCAACCGATACCCAATGTCGCGGATAGTAATTCCAGTGCATTCTCGTCTTCTGCCAATACATGCAGGATATCGCCTCCCATTAATTTGGTGGATCCATTGGGTACGATATAAACACCGGCTCTTTCGATAGAGAGGATATTGATAGTGGCGGGAATACCCAGTTCCACAATTCTTTTTCCAATAACTGGGGCATCATCCGGTATCCGTATTTCTTCCATAGCGGTTTTGATCTTGTCGGTGAGTTCAAAATCAAGCCCTGTTCTTCTTTTTGCTTTTTGCGGGATGGTGACATGCAGGAGCTTTGCTACATAGGAAAGGGTGGTTCCCTGCAGCAATACGGAGGTAATAGAAATAAAGAACACCAGGTTGAATATCAGTTCCGACTTCGGAAAACCGGCGAGCAGGGGATACGTAGCGAATACGATGGGTACACTGCCCCGTAAACCCACCCAGGATAAGAATAATTTGCTCCTGGTGTTAGATTTAAAAAAAGATAAAGAGGCGAAAACAGCCAATGGTCTTGCCACAAAGATCAGGAAGGCAGAGATGAGTAAACCCATACCGATCAGCGGAACGACTTTGGAGGGAAAGACCAGCAGGCCCAATGTAAGAAAGAGGATGATCTGCATCAGCCAGGCTTGCCCGTCATAAAATTTGATAAGGCTTCTTTTATGCACCATCTTACTGTTACCCATGATGATGGCACAGAGATAAATGGCGAGGAACCCATTGCCGCCAATAGCATGCGTCAGTGAATAAGTGAAAATAGCAAGACCGAGGGTGAGTACCGGGTAAAGACCTTCTGTTTCCAGTTTAATATTATTGACCAGCCATACACTGGCTTTTCCCATGGAAAACCCGATAGCAGCACCGAGAATAAATTCTTTCAGGAAACTGATTATTACTACAGCCGGGTCAATATTACCTGCCATCACCAGGCCGGTAAGTGTGATGGTAAGAAAATAGGCCATGGGGTCGTTGCTGCCGCTTTCCAGTTCCAGCACCGGCCGCAGGTAGCCTTTTAAGGCTATGCCTTTATTACGCAGTATGGAAAATACCGCAGCTGCATCAGTAGCTGATACGATCGCACCGAGCAATAAACCTTCGAGAATCGTAAAGCCAAATGCGTAGTGTACAAATATTCCGACTGCTAAAGCGGTGAGAAAAACTCCGAGGGTTGATAAAGCAACACCCCGCCAGAGAACGGGTTTGATGCTTTGCCAGTTGGTATCCAGGCCTCCGGAAAACAGGATAAAATTCAGGGCGGTGATACCGATCAGTTGTGCTACGGCAGCATTGTCAAACTGGATACCGCCGATACCTTCGGAACCGGCAAGAATACCGATGATGAGAAAAAAGATCAGTGTAGGCACACCCAACCGGTTCGTCGTTTTACCGGCGATAACACTGACCAGCAGTAATACTGATCCTGTCAATAAAATATTTCCGGCGTCTATATTCAAGGTAAAGGGTTTGCCTGCACTGACCTGGTTTTTATTTATTTTAATTGATTGGTTTTTTCTGCATCGGCTTTCTGGTCACGTTTATGAACAAACATGAGCAGGCCGATAATAAGGGCGATGAAACCCAGCACACAAAGTGCCGTTATGATCGTAGACATAATTTCTTTTTTAGTGAATAATAAAAGTTCGGTCAAGAATGACCGGGTTGTTGCAATGGGCCTGCAGGACGGATCACCAGAAATTATGCGAGGGATAAATAAAGAAAAGATGATTATTGAAGGCGAAATAAAGACTTGACGATTTCTTCAAGAACAAACCAATAGCAGCGGCTTGTAATTTCCAGTCATGTTCTTCTGCACAGGTCAATAATCGCTGTGCTGTTTTTGGCGCAGGCAGGCCGGGCAGGCTGATGCTTGTTCCCTGTACCAATTCGGCATCGGGGCAGGAAACAGGTACGGCAACCCGGATGCTGCTGGTATGCTTACTACCAGTTGCTACTGGCTTATTAGCAGGACCGGCCTGCACCCATACAGGAGCCAGCAGTAAAAATAACAGCGATATAAAAACACTTTTTTTCAATGCGGCGAAAATACGGAATAATCCCCGGGCAGCATGAAGCAGGATGTTAATAAACCGATAGTAAATACAAGGAAATTATATGCTTAATTTCAATGCCAATGCAGGATAAGATCGATAACGGATGCCTGACAGTTGTATAGTAGGAGACTGTTGCAGGCGGATAGAACCGGTCATCTTATTTGCCTTTCTTTTATTTCGCCCTGCTGCAATAAATAAAGGGATACTGCCCAGTACTGCTGCAGTGCCGCCAATGAACAAGGGTCCTGCGGCATCAAGGTCGGTATCACCCGTACTCATAATGATCAAAGTAGTAGCACCCGCACCCAGCAGGATAAAACCAACTGTCTTTTGTGATTTACTTTTCTTCAGTAGTTCTTCCCGGGTCAATGCCTGCTGGCTGAAAAGGGAGGTGGTTGTAAAAAATACCAGCAGAAAAAAACAGAGCTTTTTCATAACAGTTTGTTTTAGTGGTTAAAAAACAGGGGACTGTTTTCCGGGCTGGGGTTGTTATTAAATATAAGCTATTTAATCTGTACTCTTCCTGTTATTTCCGGGTTATGTAAATAACCCAGTGCTCCTTTATCAAAGACGAGGCTGACAGTATCTCCGTCAGCATATATTTTTGGAGCGGTAGTAAAGCCCGAGCTGCCAAAATGAACGGTTTTATTTTTATCAAGGTCAAACAGGTAGTCAATCTTTGTGGTATTACCGGTACTTATGATCCTGTATTCCTTACTGATCTTTTCTTTTGACAGAACCCCATTCAGGAAATAAATACCCGATTTAATAAAGACAATAAGGATGAAATAAAAGGGAAGTAAGAAAATTACCAGTATAGGGATCACCGACAATGCACTGATCTTTTTCTCCTGTTTTAGATAAAGTACCAGGCCTGTTAAAAGAGCAAGACCCAGCAGGATGAATGTAATCTTGCTGGTAATTTTCTCAATTGCTTTTATCGTCGAGTTGATATATCCTTTTTCCTGCGCAGGTATATACAAGAAAAGCAGCAAGCCCATCACCAGGACTGTGACTATATTCAGCCAGTATTTTTTAAAAAATTGTTTCATAGCAACCGGTAATAAAATCCAAGATTCAGTCCGGCATTCCATAAACGTTCAGATACCGGTGCATCGATCATCTTCGTGATACCATAACGGAAGATAGGTGCCAGACGAAAATGTATATTGGGCTTGAATGTGTAATCAATACCGGCACTCAGCAACGGGGAGAGGCTGACCTTCTTTTCGTTAGTGGTGGCGGGGCCGGTGCTTTTGTCTTTGCTGCCATTGGCATATTCAAAAATGCCGGTGGCTTCTCCTTCCAGGAAAATATTCATGGCTAATCCGGCTGTATAAAAGAAACGGCAGTTGCCGCTACCGGTTGTATACTTTACCTGTAGCGGGATGTCGAGGAAGAAATAATTGTAAATGAATTTTGAAGTAGTGGGGAATGCCGGTGAAGGTTGCTGCCATACCAGGTTTTCTTTTTTGCTCCGGTAACCTTTTTGTGCATACTGCACACCTGCTTCAATACTCCATTTTTCTGCCAGGGTATAATGAACAGCGAGCCCGGCGGTATAACCGATCTGTCCTATTTCTCTTTTGTCACGGCTTTCTTTAACGATATCCGCCGCCATACTGCCATCACTGCTGAGAATACGGTTATTATAATCAGGTGAAACCGTAACACCCACCCAGAGTTGCTGATGTGCTGCAGGGTTTCGCTTAATAATGAGTTGTGCCATTGCAGCGAAAGGGCTGAAGAGAAGAAGAGTGAATGCTACCTGTTTCATAGTTGAGGTTTAGTGGTTGCTGCTGCAAGCTACAAAAAAGCAGTACGACCATAAAATTTTGAAAAAGTAGTCCCTGCAAAATTCATCTACAGTTAATGCTTCTTGTTCCGCTTTTCATTTACCTTGCCGCAAAACAGGGACATGAAAAAGATATATATTGCTTTATTGGTTTTATATACCACAGTTGCCACTGCACAGGAACATAGTCACCAGTACGGACGCAAGATCATCTTTCCTGATATACCCGGTTATAAAACGATGAAGTGCGACCTGCACCAGCATACGGTTTTTTCGGATGGCAGTGTATGGCCTGATATCCGGGTGATGGAAGCATTGATGGATGGCCTGGATGCGATCTCCCTTACGGAACACCTGGAATACCAGCCGCATAAAACGGATATACCTCACCCCGACCGGAACCGTTCCTATGAACTGGCGCTGAAAGAAGCCAAGGACCATGACCTGCTGATCGTCCGCGGATCAGAGATCACCCGGAAGATGCCGCCCGGTCATAATAATGCCGTATTCATCACCGACGCCAATAAATTGCTGGTGGATGATTCAGTAACTGTTTTCCGTGAAGCAAAAAAACAAGGAGCTTTTGTTTTCTGGAATCATCCCAACTGGACCTCGCAACGCAAAGATGGTATGGCCACACTGACCGATATGCATCAACTGCTGATCAAAGAGAAATTACTGGATGGTATTGAAGTGGTGAATGATAATACGTATTCGGAAGAAGCTTTGCAGATCGCCCTGGATAATAATTTAACCATCATGGGCACCAGTGATATTCATAAACTGATCGACTGGGATTTTAAGGTAAACGAAGGGGGACACCGGCCGGTAACCTTAGTATTTGCTGCGGAGAAAACTAACGAAAGCCTTAAAGAAGCATTGATGAACCGGAGAACCGTGGTATCCTATAAAGACCTGCTGATCGGCCGGGATGAATTCCTGGTTCCGTTGCTGCAGGCTGCTGTCGTGGTGAAATCAGCGAAGTACACAGGCAAGACAGATGTTTTAAGAGTGGTGCTGGAAAACAGGACCAGCAATACCATTGTGCTGCAAAATAAAACCGGCTTTACCTTTCATACCGACTATGATGTCATTACCCTGCTACCGGGTGATAAGAATATACTGGAAGTAAAAACCAAACAGCGGCTCGCTGAAACGGAGCTGAAGTTTCAAGTATTAAGTGCGGTGAATGCACCGGGCCGACACCCGTTGGTAAGCTGGAAAGTGAAAGTGGGAGAGTGATAAGGTGTGGCTGATACGTTGGCAGCCTCAATACTGCAGCACAAATTAATATCGCTACAAGCGATAGAATAGGGATTCGAAACTGGAAGTTTTGCATTCAGGGATACTAAATTTATTATTTATCTTCTGGTAAAGCAAGAAACATTGCGAGTACGTTTTTAATCCATTTCTTCCTGAAATCATAAGTCATGTTATAGCAAAAGTAGATTGACAGGCAAAATGAAATAAGTATGACTGTTACCAGCAGCAGTGTTGAAGAGTTTAGCTTGCAAAGAAAGTATGATAAACTTAAAGTAAAGGGTAGCGGTATGACTGTAGCAAAAAGTGAGAAATTTATTAATCTTCTTGAATATCCATAACTATGATCGTTGGTGCGGGCCAGAACGTAATTGTTACATAGCTGAAAATGGGTATTGCTAAATACAAAATTGTTTTCCAGACTAAATTTTGAAACTGCTTTCCTGGTAATATTATTCTTTATCGTATCATCGAAGTCCAGTTTGCCTAATGAATATGGGCTTTTTTTATTCTTTTTAATTTCCCAATTAAATATCTGTATAAAAATTTGAGATTGAAGAAAACCAATGCAGGTTGAGAACGAAGCAAATATGAATAGCAGCCCGATATTTGCAGCTGTTGCATTTAGTAAGTAGGGGAACGGTGTTATGTTATATAACCCTAGGATTTTTAAGAACAGGTAAACTGTTATATTGCCTGGTATAACATATAATGTTACATCCCGGAAGGAAATAAAACTTGAAAACATAATTTTTATTTTACAGCGCTACAATCGGCATTATTTCTTGCACTACCACCTGCATCGCAATCAGCGAAAAGCCCTTCAGCATCACTTCCGTCCTGGCAGTCCGCATGTCCGCCTGCCATTTTTAATTTAGTGACTGGGTCAGGCCTGTGATGAATATATTTTCCATAATACCTGGCACAGTATTGCGTGTACGCTTCAGTATGTAAAATAAAACTATGCCATAGTTTATCCACTTCTCTTGTAGGCCTTTTGTTCGTTACTGATACCGAACAGGCGTTTAAAAAATCTATTAACTCTTTAAATAGTTGATTGATTTTCTCAAGCGGGATGCTATATTTTAGCGAATGGTATTGAATTACCTCTTCATTTGTGTACTCTTTTCTGCTCATTTAATATTGTTTTAGTTGTGAATATTTATTTTATAAAAATGATTATCCCTTCTTCACCCCTTTCATCTTAATAAACAACTGTCCCCGTTTATGGTGATAGCTGTCTTCATCATAATAGCTGGTAAACCAGGTATATTTTTCATCCAGGGGTTTATCAAAGCCCTCTTTTTTCTGTTGGCTTTTTGGTTTTTCATTGTTCAGGATGGTGAGGTAGCGGGGCCAGAAATGTTCAAAGAGCCGGTTAAACTCCGTAAGATAGATATCGGCTACCCTGGCATCACCTTTTATCAATAAGGAGTTCTCATCATTACTGGTAATGGAGGCATTGCTGAAATTGGCCGAGCCTGTGAGTACAGTGGGGTGATTACCCAGCGGGTCAATAAGGAAGAATTTATTATGCACATAAAGGATACCGCCCTTTACCGTTTTCTTGGCCGTCTCTTCTTTTACAAAAGTTTCTACCTTGGATTTTAATACGGCACCGGCAGTTACTTTCAGGTCCACATCATTCTTTTCATTCTTCTTGGCGGTTTTGGCCTGTTCTGCTTTTTCAAAGAGCAAGAGCCGCAGGTAGCCTCGGTCCTTATCATATACTTTTTTAAAGGCCTCATCATAATTAAAGGGGAATATCATACAGACCAGTTCTTCGGCTTTATCAATGAGATCCACATAGCTTTTTAATTGCGGCGGGGTAACTCCTGTTTTAGCGGGAAGGTTGCGGGGACTGAAGAATACATAGGTGCCGTCTTCCAATGCAGCCAGATCGGCATCGGGTTGTATTGCCTCGGATGTTTTGGAAAGAGCACCGAGGGCAGGATTCTGTTGTAAATGATCCCAGTACTTTTTATACTTTCTTGCAATGGCCGCATCTTTGATCCAGTGACCGGTATTGCACTGGCCGAAAATACCGGAGAGTGTGATATTGGTGGAGCCGGTCCATACTTCGATGGGCTTATCATCCTTACAGAGGATCATGAATTTATTATGCGGCTGGTTGGCTTTTGTTCTTTTATGGCTGATAGAAAGCAGTCCTGCATTTTTCAGGGAGTCCAGGTTTCCTTTTTCATCTTTGGGGTCTTTGGGTTTTTTGTTCTGCCCGCTTTGCCCGCTGTAAACAATCTGCAGGTCCTTGCATTTGGCTTTTACTTCTTTCAGTTCTTTAATGAAAGCAGGGAACTGTATCTCGTAGAAGGCGCAGTAGAGTGAATGTTTTTTTGTTTTGGCTTTATTCAGAAACTCCATCAGTCCTTCATTGTATAATTCACGGCTGAGATAATCCAATGCTTTTTTATAGATGGCCGGGGGCAGTTCATCCACAGGTTTGTTGCCGAATTCTTTATTGCTGGCATAGCCCTGTGAACCGGTGACACCATAGTTGAAATAAACGGAATGTTTGCCTTTGTGCAGTTCTTCGGTGGTCACCGTGATGCTGTTCTCGTATTTGGTTTTAAAATTGATGGGCGTACCATATTTGGCTTTTACCGTGTAAGTATATTTTTCGCCCGGGTTGGCTAAATAATCTTTCCAGAAAAAGGCCTGTACCAGGGAAGTGAATTTTATTTTAGGATCAGTGATCGTGTTATCCTTCATCAGGGAATCAAAATGCTTGGAGCCGTTGAGGTAAATTTTATCACCGTTTTTGTCCACCCGTTCCACACTGAAGCCCAGGAAATCGGTTCCTTTTACTTTGGCTTCAGCTATATCAAAAGCCAGTAGGACAGTTTGCGTGCCGGCCACTGCATACAGTTTGATCTCGCCGGTCAGGTTTTTGTATCTCATATTATAAGGTTTTGGTGAATGACAAATGCTATGGCAGGGCAGGGAGGTTGATCATCTTGTAAGGACTGTTTTCATAGCAGGGAGTAATTGCGCTAATCAACGCAGGTGGGGAACTGGTCATGGCGGAAAGGTTTATGTATTAATGGTTGCACTATTAAGGTATTGATTTTTTATGCGTATTTCCAAAACCGGGATAGGGGTTTTTAGGTAAAGTGGAGAAATACCGTTTTTTAACGGTAGCAGGGGAGGGTTTAGCGGGGAGTCCGTAGTTATTAGTCCGTAGTCGTGAGTCCTTGGCAAGGAAGTCAGGCCTGGTCCGCAGCCAATCTTTCTTCTACGGGAGAGATCAGCGAGTGAAATGATAAAAAAATCCCCCGAAGCCATTTTAACATGCTCCGGGGGATTCATATTTCGCAGTTCGTACTTGTTTAAGCCACAGCTTTCTTCACCAGGTCCGCAGCTTCGCTCAGCAGGATGGCCGATTGTACTTCCAGTCCGCTTTCATCAATGAGTTTTTTTGCTTCCACGGCATTGGTGCCCTGTAACCGAACAATGATGGGAATGTGAATATTGCCCAGATTTTTATAGGCGTCAATCACACCCTGTGCCACCCGGTCGCAACGAACGATACCACCAAAGATATTGATAAGGATTGCTTTTACGGCAGGATCTTTTAAGATGATCTTGAAACCGGCTTCCACGGTTTGCGCATTGGCGGTACCGCCCACATCGAGGAAGTTGGCGGGTTCGCCACCGCTGAGTTTGATCATATCCATGGTTGCCATGGCCAAACCGGCACCATTCACCATACATCCTACATTGCCATCCAGTTTTACAAAATTCAGGTTGTATTTACCGGCTTCCACTTCAGTAGGGTCCTCTTCCGTTACATCACGGAGAGAAGCGAGGTCGGCATGACGCATCAGGGCATTCTCATCCAGGTTCATCTTACAGTCAACGGCTACAATTTTATTATCAGCTGCTTTGAACAGCGGGTTAATTTCTAACATGGAACAATCCAGTCCAACATAAGCATTGTACAAATTGGTCACGAATTTCACCATGTTCTTAAAGGCATCACCACTTAACCCGAGGTTGAAAGCGATCTTTCTTGCCTGGAATCCCTGCAGGCCGCCGGAAGGGTGTACCCACTCTTTGAATATTTTTTCAGGAGTATCATGTGCCACATCTTCAATATTCATACCGCCTTCAGTACTGTACATGATCACATTCTGTCCTTTGGTACGATCTAATAGTATAGAGAGATAAAATTCTTTACGGTCTGATACACCATCATAATACATATCCTGTGCCACGAGGATCTTGTTCACCACTTTACCGGCAGGTCCGGTTTGCAGGGTAACTAGGGTGCCGCCTAATAACTTTTTGGAAATGTCCACCACGTCTTCGGCTGACTTAGCTACTTTAACCCCATTGATACCAGTTTCTTTCACGGTGCCTTTACCACGGCCACCAGCGTGGATCTGTGCTTTTACAACGGCAAAGTTGCTGCCGTACTGGGTTTTGATCTGGCGATAGGCTTCTTCTGCTTCGTGTACGGTGCTGCAGGCAAATCCTTCCTGGACGGTTACATTATATTTCTTCAGTAATTCCTTGGCCTGGTATTCGTGGAGGTTCATAGTGCAAAAAAATTTCGGCGAAGATACTTATTCGGACTGATGCAAAAAAAGAGTTAAGCTGTTGTTTTCCGGGTTCCTTTTTGCGGGGAATCACAAGTTATTCCCATCAGGTTTTCGGGTGGGATAAAAACATAGATTTGCGGCCTTTGCAAGGCCAAAACTGTTACTGATCATGAAGAAGATTTTTACCTTACTATTCGGGGGTTTGCTTACCCTTTCTGCAAGCAGCCAGATCACTTTAAGCGGTACCAACTATACACAGAATTTTGATGGAGTGGGAACGGGGTTGCCGTCGGGATTTAGGGTGGCTTCCAATGCTACTGCTACCAGTTTAGGTACAGCTGCCACATTCACCAGTGCCATTGATGGCAATTCTCCCTGGAACAGCACTTTCTCCGGTTGGAAGAATGTAGCTTCTGCCGATGGGCTGATCAGTTCTTCTAATACGGCAGCCCAGAACGCCAGTACGGACCGGGTGGTGGGCATACGGCAGAGTGGTTCAGTAGCTGATCCCGGCGCTGCTTTAGAAATGCAACTAACAAACACTACCGGCTTCTCTAATTTTTCCCTGAGTTTTAAATTGCAATCACTGGATATTACTTCCCCCCGGGTAACAACCTGGAGAGTGGATTATGGCGTGGGAGCTTCTCCCACAACTTTTACAGCCGTCACCACTACACCAGTTACGATTACCACCGGTGGCAGTGCATTTACCAATACAACGGTAACCGTCAACTTCGGATCAGCATTAGATAATATCGGGCAGGATGTATGGATACGTATTACCAGTTTAACAGCAGCTACAGGCACCGGCAACAGGGCTACAACGGGTATTGATGATATCTCTCTTGATTTTTCCAGTGGCAGCGGTTGCACGCCACCTGTTACGCAGGCATCGGCTGTTTCTTTTTCTGCTGTAGCCAGTAGTTCTTTTACCGTGAACTGGAATGCTGGCAGTGGTACCAATTCGTTAGTAGTGATAAAAGCAGGAACTGCTGTAGCCGGTTCCCCTATAATTGGGAATACTTATACAGCCAATACTGTCTTTGGCAGCGGGCAAACGATAGCTGCGGCTGAATATGTTGTTTATAACGGTACAGGAAATTCAGTTGCGGTTACAGGCCTTACTTCCGGCAGTACTTATCATGTAGCCGTATTTACATTTGATAATACCGGTTCCTGTTATAATGTAATAAGCCCCACAACAGGTAACCAAACCACATCCTGCGGCGCTCCTTCTGTGCAGGTGAGTAGCATCAATGTGAATGCATCACTGGTATCAGCTACTATTAGCTGGAGTGGTGGTAATGGCAGCAGTTCATTAGTAAAAATAAATTCAGCCAACAGTTTTACAGCACCGGTTGACGGAACCACTTACAGCGGTAACAATACGTACAGCGGTGGTGAACAGGTTTTATATACAGGAACTGGTACAACGACTTTTGTGTCTGGATTAACCAGCGGCACGACTTATTATGTTACGGTGTATACCTATAATCTCTGTGCTGGTCTTCCTGATTATTTAACCACAGGTAACACAGTTCGCACATTCAGTACACTGGTCAATAATAATATCCCGTTGAATTATTACAGCACTGCAACCGGGTTGAGTTGTGCTGCATTGAAAACAGAATTGCGCAATATTATTAATACCGGGCTGAATCATCAAAGCTATAGCGACCTGTGGACCATCTACCAAACAGGCGATATACAGCCCAGCGAACTGGCGAGTGGCAATGTGATCTGGGATATTTATTCCGATGATCCAACAGGCCCCGATCCCTATGAATTTACTCCCGTTACTGAACAGTGTGGTACGTATGCAGGCGAAGGTGATTGTTATAACCGGGAACATTCTTTTCCTCAAAGCTGGTTTGGTGGTGGCACTGCTGCAGGTCCCGGCACTGATTACCTGCATATCTTCCCGACAGATGGATATGTAAATGGTCAACGGTCTAATTTCCCTTATGGGACAGTTGGTGCAGCAAGTTTTACTTCTGACAATGGAAGTAAACTGGGTACCAGTAACTGGCCGGGTCTTTCAGGAACCGTGTTTGAACCGATCAATGAATACAAAGGGGATGTGGCCCGTGCTTTCTTGTATATGGTAACCTGCTATCAAAATAATATGCCGGCCTGGGAAGCGGCTGATCCAAGTGGTAATATTGCTATGGATGGAACCACCTGGCCTTCGGTTGAACCTGCTTATTTAGCATTGATGCTGAGCTGGCATAACAGCGACCCGGTGAGCCAGAAAGAAGTAGATCGCAATAATACTGCACTGGGCTTCCAGGGGAACCGCAACCCCTTTATTGATCATCCGGAATACGTGGAGCAAATATGGGCTTCACTTTGTTCAGTGCTGCCGGTTGATATTATTTCTTTCAATGGTAGTTATAGGGATGAATCGGCGTTGCTGAACTGGACGGTTGCCAATGCAGAACGGTTCAGTCATTTTGAAGTGGAAAGAAGTGTGAACGGCGGCATTGTATTCAGCAAAGCAGGAACGGTTAGTTATTTGCAAAACAGGAGTAGTTATTCTTTTACTGAAACTGCAGCAGGATTACAGGGAACTATTGTTTACCGCCTGAAACTGGTGGACCAGGATGGCAGCTTCAAATACAGTAAGCTGGTGAAAATAACGATACCATCTGCTGATGGTACGGCTGTCTTTTACCCCAACCCGGTGAATGATCAGCTGACGATCTCTTTCCGCCAGCCACCCACGACAGCAAGCAGCATAACGATCACTGATCTTTCCGGGAGGACCGTTTCCAGCAATGTGTTAGCTGCAGGGCAACTGAGATATAATGTACAGGTTGATCAATTAGCAGCAGGAACCTATTTGCTGCAACTGCGTTCAGCGGAACGTACACAGTACGCTAAATTTATTAAGCAATAATGCTGTTCAATAACTGTTTTAAAAAGCTGCCGTTCCTACGGCAGCTTTTTTTATCTTGGGATATGTTTCGATTTCTTGTTTTAATAATTATGATCTTGCTGTCTGCCTGTCAGAGCAACAAGATCATGCAGACCCCGGTGAGAAGTTCTGCTGTTACCGGCACTTTTTTTTATAAACAGGCAGCGGCTATGAACTGGAAGTCCCGGGATTCTTTTGCACTGAAGGAAGTACTATCGGGTAATATTCCCTCTTTTCTTAAGAAATTGTCGCCGGTACAGGTGAGTATTGTTGATTCTGTCTCTGGTAAAACGATCCATGCCACCTATTATGTAACGCCGGATTATATCAGCATTGGCAATGATGATGACTGGGCCAGGATCAATATAACGCCGATGGCCGCCCAGCAGATCGCCGACAGTTTTCATTGTTTTTTGCCCACCCGGAAAATGGTGAATGATATTTACCGGTCAGCTACTGTAAAATTAGAACCAGTTCCGATGTATGCTTTTCGGGACAGTACACCCACTATGTGGCAGCATCACCTGATCATTGAGGGGCAGCGAAAGGGGAGAAAGGGATTGATTGCCGGTATTAAGAAAGATGTGGTCATCAGCGGAAAAATTTTGAGAGATAAAAAACCGGACAGGGTTGCGATCTATGGCTGGCACCAGCTGAACGGCCAACCGACACAACCTTTATACACCGGGCATATCAACTGGTGGGTGGATTACAGCCAGGGAATACGGTTGGTATACCGCCGGGTTAAAGTAGGAAAAGAATGGATGGATTATACAGACATATTAAAAGACCCGGTGCTGAAAAAACTGCTATGTGATGAAGAGTTTTGCGATTTTTACAGGTATTCTTATTAAACTGAATAATCCATTTAACAATTTAAAAGCGACAATTGTATTTTTGCGCCGTTAATTTGCTTTTCATTTAAATGCAACCACTGGCCAGGAAGTTTACATACCCGCTGTTCGTTTTCTTATTTATTTCTTTTGTTGCATCCGCACAGGATCCAACACTGGGTAATCTCAGGAACCGTGTTGGTAATATTGGCCGGCAGTTTGGCAACAACCAGGGCGGCGGCAAAGACAGCCTGCAACGACGGGATAAAAATGCAGATTCTGTAACTATTTATTACCGCTATCTTGATTCCACCCGTAATTACAAACTGGATTCTTCCATCACTGATTTCACCCTTCATTTCCCGGTACCGGCCACGAATATTTATTTAGGAAATAATGGTACGGCTTCACGTTCTCTTTTATTTTCACCCAAATTCAATGCAGGCTGGGACGCCGGTTTTCATTCCTTTGATATCTATAAATGGAAACTGGAGAAAGTACGCTTCTTTAATACCACGAGACCTTATTCAGAACTGAACTATGCACTCGGGGCCCGTTCGGAGCAGATGATCGAAGTATTGCATACCCAGAACATCAAACCCAATTGGAATTTTCTATTTCAGTACCGGATGATCAACTCTCCCGGTTTTTTCAAGAACCAGAAAACGAATCACAATAATTATGTGTTCAGTTCCTTGTTCCGTTCGGTCAACCAGCGATATAGCAATTACTTCGTGCTACTGGCCAATAAATTACAAGCATCAGAGAATGGCGGCATCATGGATACAGCCAATTTTCTTGACAACCCGATCTATAAGGACCGGTTTAATATCCCTACGAAGATCGGGGGTGACAGTCCTTATGGCACCAACTTTTTTAATACCACTATTGGCAGCGGTAATAAATACACCGAGTCCACGATACTGATGCGCCAGCAATATGATCTTGGTAAAAAAGATTCATTGGTTACCGATTCAACGGTGATCCCATTATTCTATCCCCGTCTCCGGTTTGAGCATACCATCAGTTATAGTTCGTATAAATTCCTGTTCAGTGATGCGCCGTATGTCAGCAATACCGGTTATGTCTATGTACCTGATTCGGCTTATTACCAGGATCAGTACGGTTTGACCATCACTCCCGGCGATACGGTCCGGTACCGTGAATTATGGAAGGAACTGGTGAATGATTTTTCGATCATCCAGTTTCCGGATGCAAAAAACCTGCAACAATTCATAAAACTCGGAGCCGGTATTCAAAATCTTTCCGGGGAACTGCCTTCCGGCAAAAAGAACTTCTATAATGTATTCGGTCATGCGGAATACCGGAATAAGACCAGGAACCTGAAATGGGATATTGAAGCGAATGGTAAATTATACTTTACCGGCCTGAATGCTGGTGATTTCCAGTTGTACGGGAGCCTGCAACGCTATGCCGGTAAGAAATTAGGGTACCTGCAATTGGGTTTTGAAAATGCAAACCGTAGTCCCTCTTTTATTTTTGACAACCGCAGTACATTCAATGTATCCGGCGGTACCCAGGATTTCAAGAAAGAGAATAATTCTCATTTCTTTGCCAGTATTTTAAACCCGGCATTGAAACTAAAATTGGCCGGGCATTATTACCTGCTCACCAACTACACTTATTTTAGTGAATACTATAAACAACAGCAGGCAGAGGGTTTGTTCAATGTGCTGCAGGTTTCTTTGCAGAAAACAATAAAGCTGGGAAAGAAATGGAACTGGCATGCGGATGTATATTTCCAGCAAGTGATCGGAAATGCCCCGGTGAATGTACCCACTGTGTTTACACGCAACCGTATTGCTTATGAAGGCAAACTGGGTTATAAGAACCTTTCCATTGCCTTTGGTGCGGAGGTCCGTTACCATACTTCTTACAAAGCCGATGGCTATTCACCGGTACTGGGACAGTTCTATTACCATGACAGTGTGTCTGTCAGTAATAACCTGCCGGACATTGCCGGTTATGTACATTTCCGGATCAAAGGGATTAAAATATACATCCGGGCGGAAAACCTGAATACGGCCCGGAATCTCGATGGCTTCGGATTTACCAATAATAACCTGGCTGCGGCCGGGTATCCCTATCCCGGTCTGAATATCCGCTTTGGTATCTTCTGGAGTTTTGTTAATTGATTGACAATTGATTGTCTTCCCGGCCCCGTTGATAAGAATCAGCTTTTACAATTCATTATTGCTGTTATCTTTGTACCAGCTTCATGAAAAAGCCCATTGTTGTCATATTAGCCGTTTATTATCTTACTGTAGCCTGCGGGGTGACAGTTAATTTGCATTATTGCATGAAAAGGCTGGCTTCAGTTGACTGGTTTGGTGCCAAAGCGGACAAATGCGGACGTTGCGGGATGAGCATGCACGGAGAGAATGGATGTTGTCATGATGAACTGAAAGTGGTGAAACTGGACGAAGACCAGTTGAAGACCCAGGTTACTGACTATGTTTTTACTGCTGACCAGCCTGCTGTTCTTGCTTATTCTTCTTTTATCACGTCTTTCCTGTTTAATACGGATATCGAAAATCATTACGACCAGCATCCTCCTCCTTTATTATCTGCACAGGATTCTTACCTGCAGCATAATGTATTCCGCATCTGAGACAAGATTTGATCCGTTTATAGAATGGGTCCTGTAAGCTATTGGCTTACCTGTTTGCACATTTATTATTTTTATTCATACTAAACTATACAACATGAAAACGTTGAGAGTATTTTCTTTCATCGCCTTCTTTATGGCGATTGCTTCCTTCAGCTTTGCACAAACAAAGACAGAAACATTCAAAGTATCCGGTAACTGCGGCATGTGTAAAACATCCATTGAAAAAGCGGCAAAAGCTGCCGGAGCCACAGAAGCCAGCTGGGATAAGGAATCCAAGGAACTGACGGTAACTTATAACAGCAGCACTTCCAATACAGCGAAAATACAGCAGCAGATCGCTGGTGTGGGTTATGATAATGCGGGGTTTAAAGCCACCGATGCATCTTACAAGAAATTACCTGGCTGCTGCAAATACGACAGGGCTGCGGCCACAGCTGAAAAGGAAGAACACATGTGTTCAGATAAATGTGAAATGAAAGATGGCAAATGCGTTGGTCATGATGGCAAGATGGATTGCTGCAAAGACGGTAAATGCAGTAAAGAAGGACACGATGGCAAAGACTGTTGCAAAAAAGAAGGTGAGAAAATGGACTGCTGCAAGGATGGCAAATGCAGTAAGCCCGGTCATGATGGTAAAGATTGCTGCAAGAAATCATAATCTGTTACTTTAAAATAAGTGAACATGCGAAAAGTGTTTTTGGTAATGGCGTTAGCGTTCATCGGGTTGCAGGGGCTTGCCCAGTTCAGCAAAGGAACTTTACAGGCAACAGGGCTCACCTGTGCCATGTGCAGTAATGCCGTCAATAAAGCATTACTACAGGTCCCCTTTGTGGAATCAGTAAGATCTGATATTAAGAATTCTTCCTTCAGTATTGTTTTTAAGAAAGATGCAACGATCAACATCGATGCATTAAAGAATGCGGTGGAAGATGCGGGTTTTTCTGTAGGCAGCCTGAAACTGACCGGCAACCTGGAACAGGTGAAAGTGGCCAACGATCAGCATGTGCAGATCGGTGCTTTGCATTTTCATTTCCTGGCTATCAGTGAGCAATCATTGAATGGTGAAACGACCATTACTGTGGTGGATAAGAATTTTATATCCCCTAAGCAATTCAAAAAGTACAGTGCTGCTACTAAGATGACCTGTATGCAAACAGGCAAGGCAGGCAGTTGCTGCACTAATGAAGGTGTTGCGCCCGATACAAGGATCTATCATGTCACGATTTAAAAGAATAAGCATCTCCCTGTAACGGGGAGATGCTTTTATTAAATGATAACTATGTTAAGCCAGCGATTTATTTTACTGATCATTTTCTTCCTTCTTTCATTTGCCGCTAAAGCACAACCCCGGCAGGGAATGCCGGCCGAAGAGATTGCTTTGCCGACACCGGCAGGTGACACAGCTACATTATTGTCGTTAAAAGGGAAAGTGGTGCTGATCGATTTCTGGGCTTCCTGGTGCAGACCCTGTCGTGCGACCAATAAAGTGCTGGCAAAGATCTATGCCAAATACAAAGACAAAGGCTTCGAGATATTCTCAGTCTCCATTGATGATAACCTGAATGCCTGGAGGAAGGCTGTGAGTAAAGACAAAATGAGCTGGCCGCAGGTCAACGATAATGGCGGTAAGGCAGGAACAGCGGAAGCATGGGATATCTATGCTATACCTGCTTCCTTCCTGATGGACAAAAACGGAACCCTGGTGGCCAAAGACCTGGAAGGAAAAGAACTGGAAAGAGCTTTGAAACAATTATTGGATCAATAATATGAAAACGGGGATCATAACAATCTGCTGTTTGTTCCTGTTGCAAAAGCTGGCAGGACAAGAGCTGTATGTTTTTGCTGAGCCTGCTTCCAGTATACCAGCTCATTCTTTGAGTGTGAAGATCAAAGACCACTTTGTATCCAGCGACAATATCTATGACCGTTTTTCTAACCGCCTGATGCCACAGGTGATGTATGGCATCAGTAAAAAATTAATGGTAAGAGCCGGTATATCCATTGCCAATATGCACACTGCGGATACAAGATATGAATCCTTCAGTGTGTACACGAAATACAGGTTCCTGTCAAAAGACGATTTACATAAACATTTCCGCATGGCAGTGTTTGCGGAGGCATCAAAAACCAATATACCTTTTCATTATGATGAGATCAGTATGATGGGGGATAAGAGTGGTATTGAGGCCGGGATCATTGCCACACAACTCTGGCATAAGTTTGCGCTGAGCGGAACTATCAGTCATACACAAGTGCTGGACAAATCAAGAAATAATAAAGTGCTTTATATCCCGGAAAGAAATTACCAGTCGGTCAATTTCTCCCTGTCCGGGGGCTATTTATTGTTTCCCAAAGAGTATACCAGTTATAAACAAACCAACATGAATCTATACCTGGAATTACTGGGCCAGCAAACACTGGATCGCTCCACGTACTATTTTGATATGGCCCCGGCCATTCAACTGATCTTTACCAGTAACACCAAACTGAACTTTGGCTATCGCTTTCAACTGGGCAGCAACATGAACAGGATGGCGGACAATAGTTTTTTAGTCAGTTTTGAACGAACATTCCTGAATGCGTTCAGGAGGCACAATCAATGAAAAAGATATTCATTTTCATATTAGCTGTTGTTTACCTCGCTGCCTCCACAGGGGTGATGATGCAACGGCATTATTGCATGAACAGGCTGGTAGGCTGGAGTTTATCCCAGCAGCACGAGGATATGTGCAGTAAATGCGGAATGGATAAAAAGGATAAGAAGAAGGGCTGCTGTAATGATGAAACAATAAAAGTAAAGATCAGTGATGATCAGCAGTCCAATTTTACCAGTGTACATTTTGAATCGCCTGTTTACCCGCTTGTGCATGATCATTTTGTAAATGAATCATTGCTCCCGGTTTCATCACAGCATCAACATATATATAGCCACGGGCCACCAGGAACTCCTAAGATTCCTGTTTTCCTCCGTAACAAGGTCTTCCGTATCTGAGATCATTTGATTTGTCCAGGCTGCATCATCAGCCTAAGTAAATGCTGTAACAACAGTAATTATTCTCTTTCAATCAAATGCAATGAAAAATAGTTTTCTCCTGGTTTTATTCCTGCTGCCGGCTGTTTATAGTCATGCACAAAAAATGTCAACAAAAATTGATACTATACGGGTCCATGTTTTTGGTAATTGTGAAATGTGTAAGGAACGGATCGAGCAGGCTGCCAAAGGTCCCGGCGTTAAGTCTGCTATCTGGGATATTGACAGCAAGCAACTGACTTTGGTTTACAATACAAATATCACTAACCCCGGTAAAGTAGAACAACGGATAGCCGATGCCGGTCACGATACCCAAAAAAAGAAAGCAAAAGATAATGTGTATAGTGAGTTGCCGGAATGCTGCCTGTACCGGCATGGTACGATGGAAGAGCTGATGCAAAAAAATACAGAACAAGCCGATACGGTCAGTAAGATCGCTGCTGACCTGCTTTCTAAAGATGCATCCTTCGCCTCTGGTAAACAACTGATCAAAGGTGTGGTACTGGAAGCGGATAACAAAGGGAATTTCCATGCCTTGCAAGGGGCTTCTGTGATCTGGCTGGGTACGAATCATGGAACGATCACAGACTCATCCGGTGTGTTCAAGATCGCTGCGCATGCGGCTGGTCAGCAGTTGGTGATCAGTTATACCGGGTATAAAAGTGATACGATCGTAATACAACCTGCTGAAGAACTGAAAATCATTTTAGCCAGTAACCAGTAATTGGGTGAAGTAAGGGTGACATCCCGTCAGCGGTCCACTTATCTTTCTTCTATCAGCCCTATTCGCACACAGATCATGACGGAACGGGAATTGTTTAAAGCAGCCTGTTGCAATCTGAGTGAAAGTTTCGAGACCAATCCCTCCGTGGATGTATCGTATAATGATGCGGTAACGGGCAGTAAGCAAATTCAACTGTTAGGCCTGAGCGGTAACTATACCCAATTAACCGTGGAGAACCTGCCCGGCCCGAGAGGTATAGCAACACCATTAGGTTTGAGTTTTATTGCCGGTCCCTGGGTGGAGTCGATCCAGTTGAGCAAAGGTGTTGGGTCCGTGGTAAACGGATATGAAAGTATAGCCGGCCAGATCAATATTGAATTGAAAAAGCCGGAGAAGGCAGAGCGGTTATACCTGAATGGTTATATCAATACTATGGGTAAGACCGATTTGAACCTAAACCTCACTCAACAGATCGGCAAGAAATGGAGTACGGCTTTATTATTACACGATGATTTTTTGACCAATACAAAAATTGATTTTAATAACGACGGTTTCAGGGATCTGCCGACCGGTAATTTATTCAGTGCTATCAACCGCTGGAAGTATGAAGATGGGAAAGGATTTCTTACCCAGTTTGGTTTTAAACTATTAACCGATTCAAAAACAGGGGGCGAAACAGCTTTCAACCCAAAGGAAGATAAATTCACCACTAATAATTATGGGTTAGGTATTGAAACAAAACGCTACGAAGGTTTTGCCAAGATCGGGTATGTGTTCCCGGAGAAAAAATACAAGAGTATCGGTCTGCAGTTATCGGTATTTGATCACCAGCAGGATTCCTATTTTGGTATGACAACCTATGATGCATCGCAACAAAATATCTATGCAAACCTGATCTACCAGTCTATTATAGGCACCACAGCACATAAATTCAGGACAGGTGTAAGTTTTACGTCTGATAAATACAAAGAGGAGTTTAAAAATAGCAACTATAAAAGAACAGAAGCAGTGCCCGGCGGATTTTTGGAATACACGTTTTCCCCGGTAGATCATTTCAATATTGTAGCGGGTATCCGTGCTGATCATAACAGCCTGTTTGGATGGTTTGCCACACCGAGATTACACCTCCGGTATGAACCGGTGAAAGGAACAACGATCCGGGCCAGTGTGGGAAGAGGTCAGCGTACCGCCAATATTTTTGCAGAGAATATGAGTGTGTTGGTGAGTTCGAGGAATGTGAGTATTCTATCCGCCGCTGCTGGTAAAGCCTATGGATTAGAACCGGAGACCGCATGGAATAAGGGAATTACCGTGGATCAGAAATTTAAACTGCTGGGTCGTGATGCTTTGTTCAGTATTGATTTCTTCCGGAATGATTTTCAGAACCAGGTGGTGGTTGACCTGGAGAATGCCAGGGAAGTGAAATTTTATAACCTGGACGGGAAGTCTTTCTCCAACAGTTTCCAGGCGGAAGTGCAGCTGGAACCGGCACATAAACTAGAACTGCGTTTGGCCTACCGTTTTTTTGATGTAAGATCAACCTATAGCAGCCAGGTGTTGCAAAAACCATTTACAGCCAAACACCGGGCATTTGCCAATATCGCTTACGAACTAAAAGGATGGAAGTTTGATTATACGGTGAATTATAATGGCGCAAAAAGAATTCCCTCAACCAGTGCAAATCCCTTGCCTTACCAACGGGAGAATTATTCACCCTCTTTTATTTTGATGAATGCCCAGGTCAGTAAAACAGTTGGCAAGAAACACCCAGTTGACCTTTATATTGGCGGGGAGAATATTACCAATTATTTCCAGCGGGATGCGATCGTGGCGGCTGATCAGCCATTCGGCCCTTATTTTGATGCCTCACTGGTATGGGGTCCGGTAAGCGGGAACTTGTTTTACACGGGATTTAGGTTTAAGATCAAATAGGAATTTGTAGGTTTTGTAAATTAGAATACCAGTTCATTCGCTATGCCTGTATATAATATAAAAAATATGGTATGTGCCCGTTGCCTGAAAACGGTAACGGGCATTTTCCGGGAAGCCGGTATTGCCCCCCTTGCTATTCAACTTGGTAAAGTGGAAACACAGGAAGAACTTACCCGGGAGCAGGAATTACAAATAAGGAAAGCCCTGCTTGCTGAAGGTTTTGAATGGCTGGATGACCAGAAAGTAAAACTGGTGGAAGAAGTAAAACAGGCGATCGTACAATTGGTCCATTATGGAGAACTGGATGAGATGAAAGAAAACCTGTCTGCCTATCTTTCTTCCAAATTATATAAAGACTACCATTACCTGAGTAACCTGTTTTCTTCCATTGAAAATACCACGATCGAACAATACTTTATTTTACAAAAGATCGAAAAGGTAAAAGAATGGCTGGTATATGATGAATATACATTGAACGAAATGGCTTTTAAATTAGGATACAGTAGTGTGGCCTATTTATCTGCCCAATTTAAAAAGGTCACTGGTTTTACTCCTTCACAGTTTAAAAAGCTGAAAGATCACCACCGCAAGCCCCTGGACAGGCTCTGAAGTACAAATACTATAACATATCCTACTGATTCTGTAACAAGCCTGCCTGTCTTTCAACGGAAATTTGTGTTATAAATTTTTAGTTATGACACATGAATACCTGATCACCGGTATGACTTGCAGCAGTTGTGTGGCCCGGGTCAAAAATGAACTACTTAAACTGGGCGATGTAACCGGAGCTGAGGTTCAACTCAGTTCCCCGCAGGCTGTAATCAGTATGAACAAGCATATCAGTACTTCCATATTACAGGACGCCATCAGTAAGGCGGGCCATTACCAGATCACTGATGCAGTGGATCATTCAACACATTTAATGGTGGCTGCCCCTGAAGATAAGCCATCTTACCTGCCCATTTTTTTGATCTTTGGTTATATAGCAGGCATTTCCATTTTAGTACAGGTTGTAAAAGGATCCTTTAACTGGATGCAGTGGATGAGCCATTTCATGGCAGGTTTCTTTTTTGTGTTTTCTTTTTTCAAGCTGATGAACCTGAAAGGATTTGCAGAAGGTTACCAAAGCTATGATGTGGTGGCGAAACAATTTTCTGCCTGGGGCTATATCTATGCTTTTATTGAATTAGGCCTGGGTATTGCTTTCTTAACCGGGTTTGAACCTTTGATAGTTAATGCCATAACACTTGTTGTAATGGCTGTCAGTGCTGTGGGTGTGATGCAGAGCCTGCTCCGGAAAACCAGTTTTCAATGTGCCTGCCTGGGCACCGTCATCAAACTACCCTTAAGCAAGGTGACCTTGTTTGAAGACCTGCTGATGGTTGTAATGAGTGCTGTGATGCTGATCACGATGTTATAAAAGAGGTATCCCATTTTATTCACTAAGAAAATTTTTTGTAAATGAAAAAGCTATTGTTGATGCTGCCCGGTTTATTACTACTGCAGTTTGTTATGCAGGGTCAGCATGATCATCACCCCGCACCGGCAGATACTGTTAAAAAAACAGCCCCTTTGAGAACGCCGGTAAAGGATACCATGAAAATGCCCGGAATGAAAAAGCATGATCATACTATGATGAAAGCGATGCCATCCCATGCTTATTCCCGGAGCTTACCCATGAGCAGGAATGCGTCAGGTACGGCCTGGAACCCGGATGCCAGCCCGATGTATATGTGGATGAAACAAACAGGCAAGACCGACTGGATGTTTCACGGGAATATTTTTATGCGGTACACCAATACAGATATTTTCAATAACGGTAAACGGGGAGGGCAACGGTTCAGTTTCCCCAACTGGTTCATGACGATGATGAACAGGAGAGTGGGTGATAAAGGGTTGTTCAATGCAACTGCCATGATCAGCCTGGATGCACTGACAGAAACAGGGAATGGTTACCCGTTGCTATTTCAATCCGGTGAAACCTGGAAAGGAAAACGGCTGGTTGACCGGCAGCACCCGCATGATCTCTTTTCTGCCTTGAGTATTGGGTATACACAAATGATCAGTAAAGACATAGATGTGTTTGGTTATTTTGGTTATCCCGGAGAACCTGCTTTGGGAGCCCCGGCTTTTATGCACCGGGTATCGGCGATGAATGATCCGGATGCACCATTGGGTCATCACTGGCAGGATGCCACCCATATTACTTATGGAGTGGGAACATTGGGTTTCCGGTTTAAACAATTAAAACTGGAAGGTTCAATTTTTAATGGTCGTGAGCCTGATGAAGACCGGTATGATTTTGATAAGATCAAACTTAACAGTTATTCTTATCGTCTGTCCTGGAATCCAACGGAGAACTGGGCCTTACAGTTTTCCCAGGGGTTTATTAAAGAGCCTGAAGCATTGGAGCCAGGTGTGGATATTACCCGTACAACCGCTTCTGTTTTATATGCAAAAAAAATACAGACCGGTCAGCATCTCAGTGCTGCGCTGATCTGGGGCTTGAATGATAAAGGCCATGATCATAAGGAACATTCTGTTTTACTGGAAGAAAACTTCCAGTTCAATAAGAATGCAGTATTCAGCCGGTATGAGTTCATACAAAAATCAGGAGAGGAGCTTGATCTTGAAGCTGAATTAGGACATGCTGCTTTTAATGTCCATAGTTTTTCTATTGGGTATAACCGGAGCTTATTCACTAAAGCAAATATTGAATTAACAGCCGGAACAAAAATAACAATGAGTATACCTGCTGAACAATTGAACCCTTTATATGGTAATCTGCCGGTGGGTTTCCAGATCTATTTTCAATTAAGACCCTTTATTCATCAACACTAAATTTTTTTATGAACCACCAACACCAACATACACATCATGTAATGGAGGATAGCCCGGCTGGTATCAGTAATTGGAAACTCGCCTTCAGCGCAACAGTACACTGTCTTATCGGTTGCGGTCTCGGGGAAGTACTGGGAATGGTTATCGGTACCTGGTTGCATATGAATAATACTGATACCATGATACTTGCCATTTTACTGGGTTTTGTTTTAGGATTTGCTTTTGGGATGATCCCTTTATTAAGGGCCGGATTTTCATTAAAACGGGCTTTCCGGCAGGTACTGATCGCAGAAGGTCTGAGTATTGCAGTCATGGAAACAGTGGAGGTGCTGGTACAGGTTTATACTCCCGGTGTGATGGATGCTCACCTGCATGAATGGATTTTCTGGAAAGGGATGTTGCTGGGATTACTCGCTGGCTTTATTGCGGCTTACCCGGTCAACTATTTGTTTATCAGGAAGGGAGTGCGGCATCAGCATTAAAAGAAACTAGTTTTTCAAACAGGGCAGCAATAAAGCTGCCTTTTCTTTTGGCTATGTTGACAATAGTGTTATATTTGTCTAAACAATTATTTAGACAAGTCTAAAAATTTGTTTAGCCGGGTTGAATATGAAACGAAAACCTTTTTTATTTTTTCTCCTGTTCTTCTTATCAGCAGGTCTTTTTGCACAGCGTTCTGTGCAGGGGGAAGTGATGCATGAGCAAACCGGTGAACGGTTAGCCGGGGCAACTGTCAGTACCAGTGTTTCCCTGCGTTCTGTGGTTAGTGACAGGAACGGAAAATTTTCAATTGATATTAGTGATACAGATTCATTACAGGTAACGGTCACCGGTTTCGAAATAAAAAGGGTATTCCCTGCTGATAAAAGATACCTGGCCCTGTCCATGACTCCTTTACAAAAAGAGCTGGAAGGAGTAGTGGTTACGGGTACGATGAAAGCAGTGAGAAGATCAGAGAGCCCTGTTGCTGTGGAAGTATATACACCCCAGTTCTTAAAAAAGAATCCTTCGCCCAGTATTTTTGAATCCCTTCAAAATGTAAATGGAGTGCGGCCGCAATTGAATTGCAGTGTTTGTAATACCGGTGACATACATATTAACGGATTAGAAGGTCCGTACACAATGATCACCATTGACGGGATGCCGATCGTCAGCAGCCTCGCTTCGGTGTATGGATTATTTGGTATTCCCACGCAACTGATCGACCGTATCGAAATCGTGAAAGGACCTGCTTCAGGCTTGTATGGTTCTGAAGCAATCGGGGGTTTAATTAATATTATCACCAAGTCGCCCGATAAGGCACCTCTGTTCACCGCCAATTTTATGACCACCAGCTGGCTCGAGCATACTGCTGATATTGGTGCAAAAATTAAAATCGGTAAAAAGATATCTTCCTTATTGGGCATAAACTATTTTAATTACCAGCACCCGCTGGATAAGAACAAGGACCAGTTCACAGATGTGACCTTACAGCATCGTATCTCCGTTTTCAACAAACTGAGTTTTGAAAGAAAGAATAATCGTGTTGCCACACTGGCCGCCCGTTATTTTTATGAAGACCGCTGGGGTGGTGATATGCGGTGGAACAGAACGTTTCGGGGATCTGATAGTCTGTATGGGGAAAGCATTTATACGAACCGCGTTGAACTGATCGGTAATTATCAATTACCGGTTCCGGAGAAAATCTTCTTTTCTTTTTCTGCCACCAGCCATGATCAAAATTCTTATTACGGCACAACACCTTATAAGGGTAAACAAAAGATAGGGTTTGCACAACTGGTATGGGATAAACAGGCGGGTGCTGCTCATTCTTTGCTGGCAGGATTGGCCGGACGTTATAATTATTATGATGATAATTCAACGGCAACAACGGATACCCTGACCCGAATGAATAAGCCTGATAATTATGTTATACCCGGCATCTTTTTACAGGATGAATGGAGACTGAATACAAAACATTTATTGTTGCTTGGACTCCGGTATGATCATCAGCCCATTCACAAAGGAATTTTCACACCAAGACTGGCCTGGAAATGGAGCTTGAAAGAACGGCAAACGTTTCGCCTGAATGCAGGAACCGGTTTCCGGGTGGTGAGTTTGTTTACAGAAGAACATGCGGCGCTGACCGGGGCAAGAGCGGTGGAAGTAAAAGAGTCACTGAAGCCGGAAAGAAGTTATAATGTGAACCTGAATTATACCTGGTTTAAAAAATGGGAGCAGTTATCCCTGAATATCGATGCCTCCGCCTGGTATTCACATTTCACGAACCAGATCATCCCGGATTATGATACCGATCCCAATAAGATCATCTATAAGAACCTGGATGGATATGCGACTTCCAAAGGAATGACATTGAACATAGAATTGAATAAAGGACATCGTTTCAAAAGCCTTATTGGAATAACAATACAGGATGTTGAAAAGACAGAGACCAACGACCAGGGAAAGAAAATAAAACAGCAACCGGTATTAACGGAGAAATGGAGTGGAACCTGGGCCATTACATATACAATTCCTGCGGCACGATTAACGATTGATTATACCGGTAATATCTACGGACCGATGCGGTTACCTCTTTTATCGAAAACAGATCCGAGGCCTGGGTCTTCACCGGTATGGAGTATCCAGAATATCCAGTTTAGTAAGCTGTTGAATACAAAGCTGGAATTATTCACCGGTATCAAAAACTTATTGAACTGGACACCGGCAAAAAATACTCCTTTCATCATCGCCCGTTCACATGATCCCTTTGATAAAAAAGTGGAATATGACGGGAACGGGAATATCCTTGCTACACCGGAAAATCCCTATGCCCTCAGTTTTGATCCCACTTATGTATATGCACCCAGCCAGGGCATACGTTTCTTTGCAGGTATTCGTTACACGGTTAAGTGATGCAGGTGATATTTGTCACCGAAATCTCATGGTCTTTTTTTATCTTCGTCCATCTGAAAAAGACAATCACTATATTTTTCCTGTCAGTTTACCTGTTTTCCTATACAGAACTGCATCAGCTGGTAAAGATCCCTTTGCTGGTCAAGCATTTTCGTGAACACCGGCAGGAAGATAAGACCATCAGTTTCTGGGCCTTTATGAAGATTCATTACCTGGAAAAGATGGTGAAGGATAGTGATTTTGAAAAAGACCAGCAATTACCCCTTCGTGATGCTGACTGCAGTATGATGGTGATCAATTCTGTTTGTGAATGCCAGCATACGGCTATTGAAATAATTACTCCCAAGGAAAACCCGCGGCAATTCTCTGTTTACAAAGAAGAGAACAAACCCCAGTTTACAGCCTTCGATATTTTCCAGCATCCCCGCACTTGTTGATAAAATAGTCTCTTATTATCAACCAGATTTACTGAACAAGTAAAAATATTTATGCTTAATCATATTATCCGCTTTTCCATACGGAACAAGCTGATCATTGGGTTATTAATGTTGGGATTAATAGGCTGGGGAGCTTATTCGTTTACCAAATTACCGATTGATGCTGTTCCGGATATTACCAATAACCAGGTACAGGTGATCACCGTATCACCATCGTTAGCTGCTCCTGAAGTAGAACGATTAATTACATTCCCCATTGAACAGGCAACAGCCAATATACCCGGTATCATTGAGATCCGTTCTTTTTCCCGGTTTGGCTTATCACTCGTTACGATTGTGTTTGATGATAACACGGATGTTTACTGGGCAAGGCAACAAGTATCTGAACGGTTACAACAGGTACGTTCTGAAATTCCTGCTGATGCCGGTAACCCGTCTTTAGGCCCGGTTACAACAGGTCTTGGCGAGATTTTTCAATATGCTGTCCGGCCCAAAAAAGGATACGAAAATAAATATACCGCCACTGAATTAAGAACGATACAGGACTGGATCGTTCGCCGCCAGTTACTGGGCACACCGGGTGTGGCCGATGTCAGCAGCTTTGGCGGCAACCTGAAGCAATACGAAGTGGCGGTGAACAGTGAACGGCTGAAAAGCATGAATGTCTCTATCAGCGATGTGTTTACTGCACTTGAACAAAATAACCAGAATACCGGTGGAGCCTATATTGAAAAAGGCCCGACTGTTCTATACATCCGGAGCGAAGGCCTCGCAAAGGGTATTGAAGATATCGGGAAGATATTTGTAAAACATACGGCTGCCGGTATACCGGTATATATAAAAGATGTTGCTGAAGTAAGAATTGGTACAGCCGTCCGGTATGGGGCCATGTGTTTTAATGATGAAGGAGAAGTAGCAGGCGCTATTGTGATGATGCTGAAAGGTGGTAACTCTTCTGAAGTGATCAAAAATGTGAAAGAACGCATTAAGCAGATAGAAAAAACATTGCCGGAAGGAGTGCGGATCGAACCTTTTCTTGACCGGACGAAAATGGTGAATCATGCCATTGGTACCGTGGAGAAGAACCTGATCGAAGGTGCCTTGATCGTTATTTTTATCCTGGTCGTTTTTCTTGGTAATCTCCGGGCTGGTCTGATCGTTGCATCCGTGATCCCTCTTTCCATGCTATTCGCCGTGATCATGATGAATGCATTTGGCGTTTCCGGTAACCTGATGAGTTTGGGTGCACTGGATTTCGGGTTGATCGTGGATGGAGCCGTGATCATTGTGGAAGCGGTAATGCACCGCTTGTATCACAGCCGGCAGTATGCGGTCAATAACAGTATCACACAAGCCCAGATGGATGAGGAGGTAGAGAATTCTTCCGGTAAAATGATGAACTCTGCCGTGTTTGGCCAGATCATCATTCTTATTGTGTATTTACCCATCCTTGCTTTAGTGGGTATTGAAGGAAAGATGTTCAGGCCGATGGCACAAACGGTCTCCTTCGCCCTGATCGGTGCATTCATCTTATCACTCACTTATGTGCCGATGGTCACTTCGTTGTTCCTCAGTAAAAAAATGAAACACAAGGAGAACTTTTCGGATAAAATGATGAACTGGATACAAAGAATGTATGAACCGGCATTGAAAAAGGCGCTGGCATTTCCCAAGATCATTACTGGAATCGTTATTGCAGTGTTTCTATTTGCAGTATTTATTTTATCAAGGTTAGGCGGGGAGTTCATTCCCAAACTGGAGGAAGGAGATTTTGCAGTAGATACAAGATTATTGACCGGGAGTTCATTGTCACAAACCATTGAATCAACACAGAAGACGGCCGGAATACTCTTGAAGAAATTTCCTGAAGTGGAGAAAGTGGTGACGAAGATCGGTTCCGGTGAGATACCCACTGACCCGATGCCGATCGAAGCATCGGATATGATGGTGATCTTAAAAGATAAAAGTGAATGGACCTCTGCAAAGACCTTTGATGAATTAGCGAATAAGATGAGTAAGGCTTTGGAAGATGTGCCCGGTGTAACAGCCGGATTCCAATACCCGGTGCAAATGCGTTTCAATGAGCTGATGACAGGGGCTCGGCAGGATGTGGTATGTAAAATATTCGGTGAAGACCTTGATACATTGGCCGCTTATTCTAAAAAGTTGGGTGATGTGGTGAGTACAGTAGATGGTGCCAGGGATCTTTATGTAGAGACGGTGACTGGTTTGCCCCAGATCGTTATCAATTACAACCGGGATGCCATGTCGCATTATCAATTGCATATTGCTGATGTGAACCGGGTGATCCGTACTGCTTTTGCAGGCGAAACAGCAGGGCTTGTCTATGAAAATGAAAGACGGTTTGACCTGGTCGTTCGCCTGAACCAGCAATCAAGAAAAGATCTTACGGATGTACAGAACCTGCTTATTGCTACACCAACGGGTACGCAAATTCCTTTATACCAGGTGGCAACGGTGGAGATCAAAGAAGGACCCAACCAGATACAACGGGAAGATGCCAAACGAAGAATTGTGGTGGGCTTCAATGTAAGAGGCAAAGATGTGCAGACCGTGGTGACAGAGCTGAGCGAAAAAGTGGATGCACAATTAAAGTTACCGCCCGGCTATTATATTACATATGGCGGTCAGTTTGAAAACCTGGTGCAGGCCAAGAAAAGACTGAGCATCGCCTTGCCACTGGCTTTATTACTCATCTTTATCATGCTCTATTTTGCATTTGGCAAACTAAAATATGGTGTGCTTATCTTTTCTGCCATTCCTCTATCGGCAATCGGTGGTGTGCTGGCCTTATGGATACTGGGTATGCCCTTCAGTATTTCGGCCGGTGTGGGTTTCATTGCTTTATTTGGGGTGGCTGTATTGAATGGTATCGTGTTGATCACCGAATTCAACCGCTTGAAAAACCAGGGTATGCATGATCTTAAATTCATTATTATGGAAGGAACCAAAGTCAGGCTGCGTCCTGTATTAATGACGGCGTCTGTTGCGTCACTTGGATTTTTACCTATGGCATTGAGTCATGGTGCCGGGGCTGAAGTGCAGCGGCCATTGGCTACTGTTGTGATCGGTGGGTTGATCACGGCGACTTTCCTGACGCTGGTGTTATTGCCCATCTTGTATATGTGGATCGAAAGGGAGAAGCCGAAGAAAACAAGAAGGAAGAAACCTGTAGTGCCTGCAACCATTATTTTATTACTGCTGGCTTGTTCATTTGCACAGGCACAAGATCCGGCAGGGAAAAAAATGAAACTGGAGGAGATGCTGCAACTGGCCGGTAAACAAAATTTAGCCATACAGTCCTTGCAAAAGGAATCAGCTTACTGGAAACAACTGCAGGCAGCTGTATTTGAACCGGCTAAAACACAGCTCGGTGCTGAATACGGGAACATCAATAGCTTGAATAATGATACCCGTTTCACACTCAGTCAATCGGTTAGTTTACCAGTTGTGTATAAACGGCAGCGGGAATTTTACCAGGCCAGCGAAAAAACACAAACGGCAATGATCAGCTGGAAGCAACAGTAACTGAACAAAGAAGTGAAACTTATTTTCTGGCAGATGGCTGATCTTTTAGCAAGACAGCAACTGTTGGTAAAACTGGATTCAGTATATAGCCGTGTATTACAAGCCGCAGCACTTCGCCTGAAAGCCGGTGAAACCAATATGCTGGAAAAAGTAACTGTGGAAGCACAGGTGCAGCAATTAAAGATCCAGCAACAGCAATTAAAGGGTGATATCAGCATTGCGCAACAGAAACTGCAATGGTTGCTCAATACGGAAGAGAAACTGTTGCCTGATTATAATGAAGAAAACACTACTGGAATTGTGCTAGCGGATACTACAGCGATCACCAATCATCCGTTGATCAAATTCAGGGAGCAGCAGGTGATACTGGCGGGTTCGCAAACAGCGTTGGACCGGAATAAATTGGTACCGGATATTGCTGCCGGCTATAATAATATGTCCATTGTTGGCTACCAGTCACCCGATGGAATTACTCAGAAATACTATGGTTCCGGCAGCCGCTTCAATAGTTTTACTATCACGATGGCAATTCCCTTGTTCAGTAAGGCAGCAAAGAATAAAGTGAAAGCTGGTCAATTGAATGAAGAAGTGGCCCGTATGAATGTGAAAGTGGCGGATCAGCAATTGAAAAGCCAGTTATTGCAACTCACTGAAGAAATGCATAAGCGGCAACAGCAGCTGGATTATTACAGACAGCAAGGGTTAGTCCAGTCGGAGCTGATCATCAGTCATGCGAAACAGAATTTCGAGAAAGGACAGATCAGTTACCTGGAATGGACGATGCTGATGAATAATGCGGTGGGTATACAACTGGCTCACCTCGATGCAGTACAGCAACTGCATGTGATCAATACTGAAATAGAATACTTAACCGGAAAATAAAATGTAATGACAAAGATATTTTTATATATAACAGCGATCTTCTTATTCGCTTCCTGCTCATCGAAGAAAGAAGCGGCTGCTGAATCAAAAGAGGCAGTGGCAGAGGATGTGGTCCTGATGACGGATGCACAACTTAAAAATGCAGGTATCGAAACTGGTACTGTGTTGCCGCAGGCGATGAACAGTACTTTAAAAGTGAATGGTATGGTAGATGTGCCGCCCCAAAATATTGTGTCTGTCAGTTTCCCGCTGGGAGGTTATCTCCGTTCCACCAAACTGATGCCTGGTATGCATGTGAGCCGCGGTGAAGTGATCGCTGTGATCGAAGACCAGGCATTGATCCAGTTGCAGCAGGATTATTTAGTAGCCGTAGCCAGGCTTAATTTCCTGCAACAGGAATATGAGCGGCAAAAAATGCTGAATGAAAATAAGGTGAATGCGGATAAAGTGTACCAACAGGCGCAGGCCGATTTTACTTCTCAAAAAGTACTGGTGAAGGGATATAGTGAAAAATTACAACTTATCGGTATTAATCCTGCAAGGCTGACGGAGAATACTATTTCAAGAAGTGTGACCGTGCATTCACCTATCAACGGGTTTGTGTCGAAAGTGAATGTGAATATTGGTAAATATGTTACCGCCACGGATGTTTTATTTGAGCTGATCAACCCGGATGATATGCATGCCATGCTGACTGTGTTTGAAAAAGATATTACTAAGGTCAATATCGGGCAGAAAGTACAAGTGTCGTTTGTGGATGATCCTGCTTCTGTGCATGAATGTGAAGTGATCCTGGTTACTAAAAATGTGGACGAAAGCCGCAGTGCCCTGGTACATTGTCATTTTGAGAAACAACCCAAGAGCCTGTTGCCGGGGATGTTCCTGAATGCAACGATCCATACCAGTAATGCGAATGTGCTGACACTGCCGGAAGAAGCCGTGGTTCGTTTTGAGAACAAACAATATGTATATGAGCTTACGAACAAGAATGAATTTAAAATGCTGGAAGTGCAGACAGGTATGGTGGAAAAGGGGAGGATTGAAGTATCCAGTAATATCCAGGGATTCACGGATAAAAAACTGGTGACCAAAAATGCCTATGCCGTTTTATCAAAGATGAAAAATACCGCCGAGGAAGAATAGAATACTGCATAGTATATAAGTTTTATTTCCCGCAAAGACACTAAGGGCACGAAGATATTATAAGAAATACTTTGTGATCTCCGTGTCTTTGCGGGATTTTTGTCTCTGCTTATCAGAATATGTGTATAAAAACAAATTTTTTTGTTGTCGGGCTACCGTTAGATTTGCTCCCCCAAACAAATAACCTATGGAGCTGAAATACTCACAACAAATTGCAGCCACACTTAATATTTCCCTGAAGCAGGTTAGCAGTATCTATGACCTGCATACCGAAGGTTCCACCATTCCCTTTATTGCCCGTTACCGGAAAGAAGCCACCGGCAACCTTGATGAAGTGGTGATCGGGAATGTGATCGACCAGGTCAAATATTTCAACGAACTGGAGAAGAGAAAGGAAACGGTGCTGAAAACAATTGAAGAAGCCGGTAAGCTGACCGCGGAATTGAAAAAAAGGATCGAAGATTGTATCAACGCTACCGAACTGGAAGATATTTACCTGCCGTATAAACCCAAGCGCAAGACAAAAGCAACGGTGGCCATTGAAAAAGGGCTGGAGCCATTGGCTAAATTATTATTCGACCAGGAAGCGATCAACCCCGAAGAGGAAGCAACAAAATATATTACAGAGCAGGTAAAAGATACTGCCGAAGCATTACAAGGTGCCCGGGATATTATGGCCGAATGGATATCTGAAAATGAACAGGCGAGGAATATCATCCGTAAATTATTCACGGAAGAAGCGGCGCTGAGTTCAAGGGTGCTGACGTCCAAGAAAGAGGAAGCTGATGCACAGAAGTACCGGGACTATTTTGATTTCAAAGAGCCATTGGCACAAAGTCCTTCGCATCGTATCCTGGCCATCCGCCGCGGGGAGAAAGAAGGTTTCCTGATCATGGATATCAACGTGGATAAGGAAACAGCTAATGAAGAATTGAAAAGAACGTTTTTGAAAACTTCGGGTGCCGTAGCGCAACAGGTGAGTATGGCCATTGAAGATTGTTTCAACCGCTTACTGAAACCATCTATTGAAAATGAATTCCGCATGGCCAGCAAGACCAGGGCCGATGAAGAAGCGATCCGGGTGTTCGCAGAAAACCTGCGCCAGTTATTATTGGCATCTCCCTTAGGACAAAAGAAGATCATGGCCATTGATCCGGGTTTCCGCACCGGATGCAAAGTGGTTTGTTTAGATGAACATGGTACATTCTTAAAATACAATACCATCTTTCCCCATGCACCGCAGAATGACTGGAACGGTGCCACACAAACGATCAAAGAACTGGTGGCGAAATATGATATTGAAGCGATCGGTTATGGTAATGGTACCGCCAGTAAAGAAACCGAGCAATTGGTGAGAGGCATTGATTTTGGTAAACCCGTTTCTGTATTCATGGTAAATGAAAGCGGTGCTTCCATTTACTCCGCCAGTGAAGTAGCAAGGGAAGAATTCCCCGATGAAGATGTAACGGTACGGGGAGCGATCAGTATCGGCCGCCGTTTATTAGATCCCCTGAGTGAGTTGGTAAAAATTGATGCCAAGAGTATTGGTGTGGGGCAATACCAGCATGATGTCAACCAGAACCGGTTAAAAGAAGCACTGGACCAGGTGGTGGAAAGCTGTGTGAACTTTGTGGGAGTGGATGTGAACACCGCCAGTAAACATTTGCTGATGTATGTATCCGGTTTAAGTGCCACCGTGGCAAAGAACGTGGTGGAATATCGGGCTAAGAATGGTGGTTTCAAAAGCCGGGATGAATTGAAAAAAGTATCCATGCTCGGTCCCAAAGCGTTTGAACAATGTGCAGGCTTCTTACGCATTGCCCATGCCAGCAACCCGCTGGATAATTCAGCCGTGCACCCGGAAAGCTATCATGTGGTGGAAGCCATGGCGGCCAAAGCCAACAGTACGGTTCCGGAGCTGATCAAAAACCCGGAAGTACGCAAGCAGATCAAGGCCAAAGAATTTGTATCAGAAACGATCGGCCAGTTTACCATTGAAGATATTTTGAAAGAGCTGGAGAAGCCCGGCCGTGATCCCCGTTCACCGATCGAAGAATTTCGTTTTGCAGATGGGGTGAGTACCATGGAAGACCTGAAGCCGGGTATGAAGATACCGGGTATCGTTACCAACATTACCAACTTTGGTGCTTTCGTGGATGTGGGAGTGAAGCAGGATGGACTAGTACATATTTCGCATTTGGCGAACCGTTATATCAGTGACCCAAATGAAGCGGTGAAACTGGGACAAAAAGTAATGGCGACCGTGCTGGAAGTGGATATTGCCAGGAAAAGGATTGCGTTGTCGTTGAAAGAGGGAGGAGAGAGGACTGAAGTAAGAAGTCAGAAGCCAGATGCGAGGGGACAGAAACCTGCTGGGAAAAAGCCGGAGACATTGAATCCTTTCCAGGCGAAGCTGATGGAGTTGAAGAAGAATTTTAAGGATTAAGGTTTTAACACAGAGGCAAGGAGTTATTGCATGGAGAAACACAGAGATATTGAATATTGGGTTGATTAAAAGCTTAGTCAACAGGCCGTTCATAAGTTTCGCCTCGTTCCAGTATTACAACGCCGTTGGTCGTGTTAAATTTTGTTCTTGTAAATGAATTCACCTGGTAGTTTAGTTTTAGCTTGACTGAAAAGTGGAGATGCGGCCGCAGAACAAGCCCGGTTGCGCCGCTAATACCTATTTGCTGGCCTTTACTTACTTTCCCTTTATTAACAAGAACTCCATTTTTTTGGAGGTGCCAGTAACAACCAAAACTTCCATCATCATGTTTTATAATTATATAATTCGCCTTGTTCTTATATTTTGAGAAAATACCACCTTCATCACTGTCATCTCTATAACTATAGATAATTCCGCCTCTTGCTGCATGAACCGGAGTGCCAACGGGCATCTCAAAATCTAAAGCGGCAATATCACGGTGTGAAAATAACCCGCCATATCCCTGGACTACTTTGTATTTATCTCCTTTTTTGAATGGCAATTCATATACATACGAATCAATATTTGGAGTAACATCAGTGCTTATGGAAAAGAAAATAAAAATTCCAATAGTCAGGACTATGGAAATGACAATTACAATTTTTATTATCCGTAAAAATAGCCTGGATATTTTCATTGAAGAGTCTATAGCCGGTTATACGGGCATGTAATTCTGCAGTTTCAAACTGTATTTTATTTCCCCCTATTTCTTATAATCCTCCCTCACCGGGTTAAACACATCAATCACTTTACAATCTGTTCTTGCCACCGCACCGTGTACTACATTGGAAGGGATGACATAATACATCCCCGCGGTTAAGATGCAAAGCTCACCGGCAATGGTCATGTCCAGTTGCCCTTCGAGGATATAAGTGATCTGTTCATGAACATGCTGGTGCGCTGGTAAATTACTACCAGCTTTTATTTCCACCAGGCCCAGCGTCATGCTGGTGCCATGCGCATAATAGCCGGTGAGGCCGGGAGCTAATTCTTTTGGTTGTATGTCTTTCAGGTGTTGCATAATTATTACGAGTTTTCAAATATAGGAATGCTGTTCCCCTTCAGGGGGCTAGGGGGCGAAATAACACAAACTTCCTCCCACCCATTCTTTATCCTTATTATACCGGACACCGATCATTTTGCCTTTACTTAACCGGGCCAGGTTATTGGCAGGCACCGGGCGAAGGGCACCGTCTTTCCAGAAATAGAAAATACGGATCTCAGCTTTGGCGGGCACATCCGGTGTGGCAATAATATCTGCATATTTTACTTTGCGCTGCAGGATCCAGTTCTCCGGGTCTTTCACGTTATCAATATCCGCATGTGTGACATCAATGATCACACCCTGCCCGGCAAAAGAGAACAAAGGTTTCAATACATAATTCTCCAGGTCGCCGGGTAATTGTTTCACTTCGTTCAGGAAAAATGTTTCCGGCACATAGGGATGACGGATCAGCGGGATGGTGTATTTGCTGATGCGGTAAAACCAGGAAGGATGCGGCGCCCATTCCACGTCTAATTCTTCAAAGAATATTTTTCCTTTCTCCTGTACGTCGGCCGGTTGCTGGAACAGGTCATCAAAGATCACCCGGTTGTAGATCCGTTTGATCTCCGTTTTCACTCCGTCATTCAAATAGTATAGTTTTTTTCCTTCTTTGATCAGTTCGGTAATACATACCGGTTTAATGCCGACATGATCCTGCGTGCAGTAAAAATCAATCTTTGTTTTTTGCTGGTGCGGGAATATTTCGAGCAGGATCACATTTTCGGGACGATGTGTTCCGAGTATGATCTCTTTTAACTGCTGTATGTAAGTTTCTTTGGTATGACCGCCCAGGTAAGCCGAGAAGCCAGCCGGTACTTCGAAATGATTCCTGAATACATCATCCACCAGTATCTCGTAGGCAAAGAGGGAAGGGAAGCCCTGCATTTCGATCAGCTGTGGTTCATATTCACCTTTATCATTGATGCAGATGCCAAAATCAAACGCAATGAAATGGGAGTGCTCATTCTCTCCGGGTACTTCCAGTCCTTTCGGGATCGCATTTTTGGTCAGTTCTTTAAAAGAAGGATCAACAATAATGTCAACAATGCTTTCGCAGGCATCAATAATTTTAGTCGTAAAATCTTTTGGTACAAATACCGCCGTTTCTGCCACCCTGAACTCAATCGCTCCTTCATGTGCAGCATGCAGTTCTTTTAAAAAGGCTTCGTATTTTTCGTTGGTAAAATCAGCGTTGAATTGCTGGCGGATAGCCGGTATCATGTATCAATGGTTTATGCAAAGTAAGTTACTGCATGAACGGATAGCCACCAAACAGAAGTAAAGGGGGATTTGCCACAAAGGCACGAAGACACAAAGCTTGTTATAAAACGAAGGGACTATAGACTCTTAACTAAGCTTCCACCATTTCAAACTTTCCCACCGACTGGTTCAGGAAGTTGGGGAGAATATGGGCATGTGTCCACCTGATCTTATCAGGGTGATCGAGGAACTCCAGCATATTATTGAGTTTGTCCTCGCCATGACTTTCAATTACGGTCTTTCTTTTTTCTTCCAGTTGCAGGTACATACTCATACCCGGTGCATCGGCTTCAGGATGGAATTGTGTACCGATCATATACTCATTGAAACGGACACCCATCAAAGCCCTTTCATAAGGAACATGCGGCCGGCTTTTTTCAATACATAAAACTTTGGCGCCCATTTTATGCAGCAGGTCATGGTTGGGTTGTATCACCTGGTAGTCGCGGCTGTCCACACCATAAAAAGGATCACGGAGACCATCAAATACCGTTTCTTCTTTACCAGCTTCCAGCATATGGATCGGGAACACACCAAAAGCTGTTGATTTCCGTTTGCAGACCAAACCAATATTGTAATAACGGCTGGCTAACTGGAAAGAATGACAGATGAAGAAGATGTATTTTTTCTGCGTGTTGTCAGGATTGTTGTTCCAGCGTTCCATGCTGTCGAGCCAGCGGCACCAGCTGATATCCCAGTCATCAAAACGGGTGGAGAGGGGATCTCCGGGGCCACCACTGGAAATATATATGTCGAAGGAAGTATCGGGCAGTTCATTTTTCTGGCGCACATCAAATTCTTCGCAAATCGTATCAAAATTGTTGGAAGTTGACCATTCACCAATGATCTCCCGGATACAGCGCATGCCCTGGTTGGCTTTGCCTTCATAGAGATCGAGAATAGCGATACGAACTAACCTTTTATCTGTCCAGCCCATGCCGCAAACATAATCAATTTTGCCGGAGGGGCTTGTCGTACAAACGATGAAATTGCCCACAAATGTGGATTAATGACTGAGACTAAGTTATTTGCAGGAATTTTACAACCAGGTTGTAGTACTGATATTACATTTTCACGGCCATTTTTCACCACAAAGGCACATAGAAACATAGCTGTACATAATTCTATTATCTGTGCAGCAGTATCTATTTTTTCTCGTATACTTTCTCTCCATTCAAAAAAGTCTTCAGTACCGTTGTATTTAATATATCCGTATCGGCAACTTTCAGCAGGTCTTTATCCAGTATCACAAAATCTGCATACTTCCCTTTTTCAAGTGACCCTTTTTCTTTTTCTTCAAAATTGGATTTAGCTGCCCATATCGTCATACCTCTTAACGCTTCTTCTCTTGTCAGGGCATTCTCCATTTGATAGCCTGCATCCGGCCACCCCTTCGCATCCTTTCTTACCACGGCCGCATAAAATGTTTTGAAAGTAGAAATATCTTCCACGGGAAAGTCAGTACCTAATGGTAACCAACCGTTTTGCTGTAACAGTTGTTTATAGGCGTAAGCACCTTTCACCCGTTCAGCACCAAGGCGGTCAGCGGCCCAGTACATATCACTGGTGGCATGGGTGGGTTGCACTGATGGAATAATAGAGTTGGCACCAAATAAATTAAAATCATTTTGATTCACTACCTGTGCATGTTCAATACGCCAGCGCAGGTCGTTCTTTCCTTTTAAATATTTGGCGTAGATATTCAGGATGGCCCGGTTGCCGCTGTCGCCGATCGCATGGGTGCACATCTGCAAATCCCTTTTACGCAGCACCTGTGCCACCGAATCAAAATGATTCAGTGAACTTAACAGGAAACCTGACCAGTTGGGTTTATCATGATAGGGCTCTAACAAACAGGCACCTCTTGAACCTAAAGCACCATCAGCATATACTTTTAACCCCCGGATATTGATACGGTCTGTTTTAGTCAGCCTGTCGGAATGTAAATAATCAATATTGGCTCTTGTATCACTCAGCATGATGTAGAGCCGCATCTTCAGTTCTTTCTTTTGCTGCAGGGCATAGATAGCGAGTGCTTGCTGGTAATCCAGCCCGCAGTCATCAATGGTGGTCAGCCCCACAGCGAAACAATTTTTCTCGGCGGCCTGCAATGCTTTTTTGAATTGCTCTTCGGTGGGAGCAGGGATCTTTGCTGAAACAAGGTCAACGGCATTATCGATCAAAACACCTGTCAGCAAATCGATGGGAAATTCTTTTGAGTCGATATCTGTTTTGCCTATCGGAGTATAAGTCATTATGTCGCCACCTGTAATTTTTTGTCCCGGTTTTACACCTGACAGCTCTAATGCTTTCTTATTGGCAACGGCAGCATGGCCATCAATCCTTGTTAGTAATACAGGACGGTCCGGGAACAATTCGTTCAATAATTTATTATCGGGAAACTCTTTTACTGTCCAGTCGTTCTGGTCCCAGCCACGGCCGATCAGCCATCCATCCGGGTTGGTGGCAGCAAATGCTTTTAGTTTATCAATGATCTCTTCCCAGCTGGCGGTGCCAACAAGGTTCACAGTTTGCAATCCTAATCCATAACCTACAAAATGAGCATGTGCATCAATGAAACCGGGATAGATGAATTTTCCCTGTGCATCCACAGACTCGGTGGCACTGTATTTTTTTTGCAGCTCAGCCGTTGTTCCTGTTTCCACGATCTTTCCTTCTTTGATGGCCATGGCTTCTTTGCGGGAGAAAGAAGAATCCACCGTGTAGATCGTTCCGTTATAGACAAGCAGGTCAACCTTTTCTTTGGTATTGCAGGAAAGTAATAGTGAAAAAGTAAAGAGTAAAAAAAATAGTCTCATCATATTAGTTTTTATCAGGCATCCGGTGTTATCAGTCTATGAATTTCGGCGGATGCTTTTTGTTATGTTCTGTTTTATCCTGGAAGGCTTTTGCCACTGCTAAGATAGTGGCTTCATCATATAAATTACCAATGAGGGTAATACTGAGTGGTGAACCATTCCGGTTAAAGCCAATCGGCATACAAACAACCGGGTGACCTGTCAGGTTCGTAATAGCAGTCTGGTTACCCGCAAAAGTGGGAACGATCAGCACATCATACTCTTTCATAAAGGCATTCATATCATCACATAGTTTCGACCGGTAGCGGTTGGCATTGATATATTCCACGGCAGGTATCAGCCTTGACGTACGGAAGATATTCGGCCAGAAATTTTTATCCTGCCTTTCGATCAGGTCATCCCGGTCGGTCCGGGTCAGTTCATCAAAAGCAGCGGCTGATTCAGCACTGATCACCACATTCATGATGTCAAATGGATAAATGGAAGAATCCGGGAAGCTGATGGCTTTAATGTCTGCGCCCAGCGAACGATATACATCTAATACCTTTCGTTCTGCTGCATTACTGTCCAGTCTCCTGAAATAATTAACTGCATAGCCAATGCGTAATTTTTTCATATCTGCTTTGCCGGTATAATTAAATGCATGATCCACTGAACCCGGATCTTTTCCATCCGTGCCATTGATGACGGAGAAAACAATAGCAGCATCTTCAGCACTTCGGCAGATGGGCCCGACTTTATCCAAACTCCAGCTCAGCACCATGCCTCCACTGCGGCTGACCGAACCAAATGTAGGACGCAGTCCTGTTGTGCCGCAACGGGTGGAAGGAGAGATGATGGAGCCCCATGTTTCTGTACCAATAGCAAATGGTAATAAACCAGCTGCTGTTGCGGCGGCTGAACCAGCAGAAGAACCACTGGAACCCTGTTTTAAATTCCACGGATTTTTTGTGGCACCGCCAAACCATTTATTATCGAAGGCCAGTGCACCGAGTGAAAGCTTGGCACATAATACTGCCCCTGCATTTCTCAATTGCTGGTATACATAAGCATCGTCATCGATCATCTGTTCTTTATATGGTGTACTGCCCCAGGTTGTTTTTGTTCCTTTCACGGCAAACAGGTCTTTCAACCCGTAAGGAATACCATGCAGCGGTCCCCGGTAAATACCTTTCTTCAATTCATTATCGGCCTGCCGGGCCTGTTGCAGGGCGATCTCTTCTGTTAAGGAGATAACACATTGCAAGGTATCTCCCCATTTCTTCAGGCGGTTGATGAAAAAAGTGGTCAGCTCCACCGAACTGATCTTTTTATTTTTTATCAATGAAGCCAATTGCGGCAGTGAATAAAAGGCCAATTCATTCCGGTTAGCAGGTAAGGGAACGTTAGCGGGTATGTTCCAGCTGATGGTTGTTTTTTGCGGGGGTATCTTTTTCCCAATTGCCGGGTTGAATGCAAATGGGTATGCGAGATTATTCGGCGGATACAATTTATGCATGGCATAATAGATATCCCTGTTCTCTTTCAGTCCATCGAGCATGGAATCCACTTCTGCATCGGTGAACGAAAGATCATAGAGGGATAAAGCATCTTTCACGAGTTTGATGGAATCGGTTTTTGTTTGTGCCGTGGCGAAGAGGAACAGCAACGAACAGCAGGCAGCTACTAAAAATCTCATACAATTGGTTTTGCGTTGACTGAAATTAAAAGTAAAATCAATACCTTTTCCTAAAATCACCGGTATGAGAAAGATATTGTTTGTGCTGTTCGCCGTTATTATCGTTTCCTGTCAGCCAACTTCAACAAAGAAGGAAGGAGGGGATATGCCGGTGTCGGCCTATTTCAATTATGGTGACAGCAGTGTAAGGCTGGCCGGAATCAAAATGATTCCCATTTCTACCCCCGTTGGCACTTTTAAAGTATGGACCAAACGTTTTGGTAATAATCCCCGGATCAAAATATTGTTATTGCATGGCGGCCCGGCCATGACGCATGAGTATATGGAATGTTTTGAAAGTTTTTTCCCGGAGCAGGGATTTGAATTCTATGAATATGATCAGCTGGGTTCTTATTACAGCGACCAGCCCAAAGACAGCAGCCTCTGGACAACAGAACGTTTTGTGGAAGAAGTGGAGCAGGTGCGGACAGCACTCGGGATGAATAAAGATAATTTTTACCTGCTGGGTAATTCATGGGGCGGCATCCTGGCGATGCAATATGCGTTGAAATACCAGGACAATTTAAAAGGGCTAATGATTTGTAATATGATGGCGAGCTGTCCAGAATATGGAAGATATGCAGAAGAAGTATTAGCGAAACAACTGAAACCCGAAGTACTGACAGAAATAAAAGCTATTGAAGCAAAAGGAGATTTTTCCAATCCCCGGTATATGGAATTATTGATCCCGAATTTCTATAAAGAGCATTTATGCCGCCTGGAAGAATGGCCTGATGGATTTAATCGTTCGATGAAGCATGCCAACGGGGAGATCTACACGATGATGCAGGGACCTTCGGAGTTTGGTATTGCGGGACGATTGGCCAATTGGGATGTAAAGAACCGGCTTAAGGAAATCAAAGTGCCTACGCTGATGGTAGGAGCAAAGCATGATACGATGGATCCCAAAGCCATGGAAGAACAAAGCAAGTTGGTACAGAAAGGCCGTTATCTCTATTGCCCGAATGGAAGTCACCTGGCGATGTGGGATGATCAAAAAGTCTTTATGGAGGGAGTTATCCAATTTATCCACGATGTGGATGCGGGAACTTTTTAATTCTTTTCCTTTAATTTAAATGATCACCTGTTTTCCTGTTTAAACGGGTTAATTTTGATACCCGCAACTGAATAGTATGGAATTGCCATTCGCACAACTCGGACAAAAATTAACCGGCTTACTTTTTTTTGATAACTCCGCCATTCACCAGGCACAGTTACTGGCTTACTCAACCGATGCATCGGTGTACCAGGAAAAACCGTTGGCTGTTGCGATACCTTTTAATACAGCCGATATTCAGCAACTGATCATATTTGCCAATGAAAATAAGCTGACACTGATACCAAGAGCCGCCGGAACTTCCCTGGCGGGGCAGGTGGTGGGTAACGGGATTGTGGTGGATATATCTAAATATTTTACAAAGATCCTGGAAGTAAACAAGAAAGAGAAATGGGTACGGGTGCAACCCGGTGTGATCAGGGATGACCTGAATTTTCATTTGCGATCCTATGGATTGATGTTTGGCCCGGAAACATCCACGGCCAGCAGGGCCATGATCGGCGGTATGCTGGGAAATAATTCCTGCGGGTTGCATAGTATCGTGTGGGGTTCGGTTAGAGATCATGTGAAGGAAGTAACTGCTTTACTGAGTGATGGATCTGAAGTGGTATTTAAAGCAGAAGATATTTCGGTCAATAATGGACAATCAACCCTGAAAGAAAAAATATACAAGGACCTGTACCAGTTATTAGGAAATAAGCATAATCAACAACTCATCCGGGATACATTTCCCAAACCAATTATCCGAAGAAGGAATACAGGTTATGCATTAGACAGTTTACTGGCCATGCGGCCGTTTACAGAAAATGGAGAACCCTTTAATATTTGTAAACTCCTGGCGGGTTCAGAAGGTACGCTGGCTTTTATCACTGAAATAAAAATCGGGTTGCTTGATCTGCCGCCGAAGGAAACGGCTGTTGTTTGTATTCATTGTCATTCCATCATTGAATCGCTGCAAGCAAATATTGTTGCGTTGAAGCACCAGCCAATGGCCTCCGAGCTGGTGGATAAATACATCATGGATTTTACCATTGGTCATCCCGAATACAGCAAGAACCGGTTCTTTATCGAAGGTGATCCTGCTGCGATCCTGATGGTGGAATTTATGGAGCAGGATGCCATTGCAGTACAGCAAAAAGCACAGCAACTGATCGCATCATTACAGCAAGCAGGACTGGGTTATGCTTTTCCTGTATTATATAATGAACAAACAAAATTTGCCTGGGATGTGCGGAAAGCCGGTCTTGGTTTATTGCGCAACCTGAAAGGAGAGACACAGCCGGTGAATTTGATTGAAGACTGTGCGGTGAGTACCGATGAACTCCCGGATTATATTGCTGACCTGCAGGAGGTATTAAAAAAGCATAAGGTCAATGCTTCTTATTATGCCCATGCCGGCGCCGGTGAGTTGCATGTGGAGCCGATGGTGAATTTAAAATCGCCGGAAGGGTTAAAGACATTCAGGAATATCCTGGCGGATACGGTGGAACTCGTTAAGAAATATAAAGGCTCTTTATCCGGCGAACACGGTGATGGCAGGTTACGGGGCGAGTATATTGCCGACGTGGTGGGAGCGGAGACCTATCAATTATTTGAGCAGGTGAAATCCATTTTTGATCCCAATAGTATTTTCAATGCCGGAAAGATAACGGCTACGGCTGCGATGGATACACATTTACGGGTGCAGCAAAAGCCAGCCGGAAGAACTATAAAAACAACGTTTGATTTCTCCAATGAAGATGGGATATTAAGGCTGGCAGAAAAATGTTCCGGTTCCGGTGATTGCCGGAAGATGCCCATTTCCGGTGGCACGATGTGTCCCAGTTATATGGCCACCAGGCTGGAAAAAGATACCACGAGAGCAAGGGCGAACATACTAAGACAGTTCTTGAGCAATGAAGTGGATGAGCAACCTTTCCATCACCAGGAGATCAAAGAGATCATGGACCTGTGTTTGAGCTGCAAAGGTTGTAAAACAGAATGCCCTTCAGGTGTGGATGTGGCGAAGATGAAAGCTGAGTTTCTGCAGCAGTATTATGATAAGAATGGTATCCCGTTCAGGGCCAAGCTGATCGCCAACTTCAGTCAGCAAATGAAACTGGTATCAAAATTCCCGGGGCTGTTCAATTGGTTTTACAGTATTCGGCTATTCAGGAAAACAGCCAATAAGATTGTCGGTTTTCACCCGGACAGAACGATGCCTGCATTAGGCAAAGAAACTTTGCTGCATTGGTATAAGAAACATGCTGTAAAGAAATCAACAAAGCAACTTTATTTCTTTTGTGATGAGTTTACCAATTACAACGATACTGAAATTGGTAAGAAAGCGATTTTACTTTTAGAGGCATTGGGTTATGAAGTGATCATTCCTTTACACCAGGAAAGCGGCCGCACCTATTTATCAAAGGGGTTGGTGAAAAAAGCTGCGGCTATTGCCAATGCCAATATTGAATTATTATCCGGCCTGGTTTCAGCAGCCACACCACTGATCGGCATTGAGCCTTCAGCGATACTCACATTCCGGGATGAGTATATTGACCTTGCGGATAAAAAAAATAAAACGGCAGCAACAACTTTAGCCGCTAATTCATTTACCATCGAAGAATTTTTATCGAAGCAAGCGGTGGCTGGTCTTATTGACAGAAGTTTATTTAGTAGTGAAAAAATGGAACTGCATATCCACGGGCATTGTTACCAGAAAGCATTATCCACGCAGCAATCCATACTGGATACCGTTCAGCTGCCTGTCAATTTCAAAGCCAAACTGATCCCATCGGGTTGTTGTGGTATGGCAGGTGGTTTTGGCTACGAAAAAGAACATTATGAAATCTCACAACAGGTGGGAGAGCTGGTTCTCTTCCCGGCTGTAAAGGCGATACCTGAACATGACATTATCGTTGCTTCCGGAACTTCCTGCCGCCACCAGGTGAAAGATGGCACTTCTAAAAAAGCATTGCACCCGGTGGAGGTATTGTTTGATGCGTTGGTGAAATAATTACATCTTCATTAATTCTGCTGGTTCTGAAATCCCAGTTTGGTCTTTAAAATCTTACTTCATAGCAGGTAATATTCTTTTGCATATAACTAGACATGCTGATTTTTTAAAATACAAGCAATTGCAAAAGATTTGTTAACGCTCAGTTTTTACCCAACGCTTTTTCACTCACCCGGGGTATTGTATCAGCTCTCCGTTGTTGGGGAGGATATTTTAAACCTTTAATCAAGAAAAGATGAGACAGTTATTTTTGAAAGTGATGGGCGGATTGATCCTAGTAAATTCAATACTCCTTTCCGCATGCAGTAAAAAAGAGGATACTATTACCCGCAATCCACCGGAAAATCCTCCCCCGGTATTATCCAGGTCGGTACAATGGACGTTAGATGCGTTGCCGGGTCAATCCTCCGGTCCTGTAACAAATTTGTTTGCGATAGTTTCCGTGGAAAATGAACAGCAGCAGGAAATTTTATCCAGCAGGAAACTGGCCATCAGTTATAACGGGAAATACAAAACGGAGGAACTTGAATTGCCGGCAGGTACATTGAGAGTAACCCGGTTTATTTTGGTGAATGAAGCCGGGGTGGCGCAGTTTGCCACACCCAAAGCCGGTTCTCAAAAAGCAGGGTTAGTTACGGCAGCATTACCAGTTTCTTTTATTTTGCCACAGCCGTTGCTGTCTGCAGTTGCTCTACAGGTGCTGCGTATTCAACCCGGTGATACCCCGGAAAGTTATGGCTACCCCGCGGGAACTTTTAATAACGGAACACAAAACCCACCCCCGGGTGATGGGAATAGTATGGTCAAAATTAAGCTCCGGGCATATGTACAGGTGGGTGATATCCGGTATGACAGTATCCCCGGCTCTGTTTTGTACACATATTGGGACGAGAACCAGCAATCATTTGGGAGATACCTCCCTTTAGTGGCAGGAGTGAATGAAATTGAAGTATCTGCAGCGGCTTTGCGTCATCATTTCAGATTTTCCAAATGGAGTGTAGATTATGAGCTGGGATTTACAAAACAGGAACTGGCAGAAGGAAGGTTGTATGAGATCGGCGGTGTAAAACAGGCGAAAAGATTAAAGAATGAACTGGTCTATACGCTGGTCAACGGATTCTATAAGCCGGAGACCCGGACAATATTTAGTTACGGCGCTGACAATAAATTGTCTGAAATAAATTATTACGCCAAAAGACAGGATAACAGCGTTTATCTTTCAAAGAAGGAAGTATTTCAATATGCGGGGGCACAGTTGCAGCAAATCAACCAGTTTGATGAAAACAGTGCTGCTGCCGGGTTTATTTCTTTCGAATATAATACATCGGGAAAGATAAGTAAGGTGGTCAACCAGGATGGTTCCGGTATTCGTACTACGGGTATGGCTACTTATCATTATACACCTGCTACGGATATGACAGAAGTGAAAATCCGTTATAGTTATTCGCACAATAGTATAGTAATGGATTATTTTCAGCGGTACAGGCAGGGAAATATGATATCCGATAACAGTGTAACCAGTGTGAATAATACGGAGAACGGACAGTACCTGTATGACAACGCCATCAATCCGTTTGCCCATATCGGGAGATATAATCTTTTGTTCTACGGAAGATCGAAGAATAATATATTGGATGAGCAAAAGACTTATTTCGGGAATTACCCGCAGGCAGTAGTGTATAGTTATACGTACCGGTACGATGAAGAAGGTTACCCGGTTGAGGTATTGAAAAGTTACAAATCATACCTCACAGGTCAGCATCTGTACACGACTAAAACAGTCTATGCCTATTAATTTTCCGGTCTAATGGAAAACAATTAATTTAAATCGTTAAAATGATAGTTATGCGGAATTTGTTTTTAATAATACTGGTCCTTGTGTTTACAGGATCATGCACAACGGTAAAAGTGGCTGTGCCGGGTGCATTCAGTGAAGCCGCCACAAAGATGAAAGTAAAGGGGGTGAATGGATGGACCGTTAACCAACGGCTTAGTTTTGGTAATTATAAAACATCAGTGGTGAAAAGGGGCTGGGATTTTACCAGCACTGTTCAGTATACCAGGTTTAACCTGAAACCAGAGGAGATGTTATTGCGGGTTTTTGAAATTGATACAGATAACCGGCGCAACAATCAACGTGGAAAATTCCAGTTCCTGTTAGAAGATGGTAACCTCGCCGCTGACATCTTTGCGACGGAAAAATTTTCGGAGAAGCAATTAGTGTATAAAAGCAATAACCCTTTTATCGGTGATGTAAGCCGGACTGACCGGTATGAATATGCATTTTCTGCAGCTATTCTGCCATTAACCGCAACGGATCATGATCCCTGGTCATTGGTGCTCGTCAACCGGTATGATGCCAAAAAAGATACCGCCCGGGGATTATTTGACCGCCGTTATGTGGAAGAAGAAGGCTACGTAACAAATGGTAAAGAGACGATCACTATTCAACCATTGCGGCTCGATAAAGTGACAACCCGGAACGGGAAGGATACAAAAATATTCGGCGGAAAGATGCTTACCGGGTATGAATTACGGTGGGATGATGGCGTGGTCGCTATTGTGGATATTTTGGATAATACCATCTGGCTGGCCAATGACCTGGATGCAAAAGACAAACTCATTCTTTCTTCCGTTTCTTCCTGTATCCTCCTGAAAAGAATGCAGGATGTAGAAAAAGATAAAGACGATTTTTAAGAAAGCGATGATTGCAGAAGCAAACGATACCACGGCATTGATCAAAGGTTGCCTGGCTAATCAACGATGGGCACAGGAGCAGTTATACCGACAGTTTTACCGGTATGCTATGGCTGTTGCCCTTCGTTATGCCAGGGATGAGATGGATGCTGCCGATATCATGAGCCATGCATTTGTGAAGATATTCAAGAGCATACATAGTTACGACCCGGAAAAAGGAACACTCCAGGCATGGATACGACGCATCGTGATCAATGAAGGACTTGATCATATCAAATCGAGGGAACGATTCAGCCAGCATGTGGAAATCGAATCGGTACCTGAACCGGAAATTAACAGTACGATATTAGAGCAAATGGGTGCCGATGAGATCATGGCACTTATACATAAATTACCACCTGCCACACATGCTGTATTTGTGTTGTATGCCGTAGAAGGCTATACGCACCGGGAGATCGGAAAAAAACTCGGCATAAGTGAAGGCACTTCTAAATGGCACCTCAGTGAAGCCCGTAAACAACTTCAACAACAGATCCGAAATATTTTTCCTTCATGAATCAACGAGCACAACAAGAAATACTGATTGCTGAAAAACTGGAGCAGCTTAGTATTCCGGACATGGTAGATGCAATCTGGTCCAGGATTGAAAACCAGTTGGATATTGATCTGCCAACCGATGAAGGCCCCGGCGGTCCGGATGCACCATCCCAGCCTGGTAAAGGTGCCTGGGTAAAGCCGGGAATATTCCTCTTTGTCACCGCTTTTTTCATCACTATATATTTTATCATTAATAAAAAAGACAAGAGCAGTAATTCACTACCTGCTGAAACGGAAAAACCTCTGTTAATTTCCCCGGATCAACCAGAGAAGGGGCCACCCGGAATTTATGATAAGCTGAATCAAAAATATTTGCAAACTGATCAGAATGGTCAGTTAATTCCTTTTACAGACAGCGGCGCCGCTGATCTATCAGTGACTCCTGAAAATATAAACTCGGACAGTGTACCTCAGCCCGTTCCTGATAATAACCCGGTTATTTTGATGCCGCCTGCTGATTTGGTAATACCCGATACTGTTAAGAAAAAAAGTCGCGGAGTTAAAGGAATTAATCCCGGCGATTACAAAGTTGTTCCATCCAAAAAAGATAGTGCGGGGTAATGGATGCAAAGATGTTGTTCAGCAGTGGTTGTTTCATCACCCAAGGTTTTCTGCTAAACCAACATAGATGTACTTGCATGACAAACTTTTTATAGCATACACGTAAAATATAGACTATATAAATGCAAAAGACCGCTTCAAAGAAGCAGTCTTTTGTGCCCGGGGCCGGACTCGAACCGGCACACTCGTGAAAGCGGCAGATTTTGAGTCTGCTGCGTCTACCAATTTCGCCACCCGGGCAAAATCCTATCGATAAGAACTAAAGACCAATCCTTTGGCGGCATTGGGGCTGCAATATTAAGCCATTCCGGCTAATTGGCGGCGGATGCGGTCTAAATATTTTTTCTTGTAATAATAGGCTTTTACCTGCAACAGGTCTTTTTCGGAAAAACTGCTTTCCTTATAATTCTCCACCATTTCTTTAACTGGTTCATATATCTCGTTTTGAAGATTATTAACTGAGGATTCTAATTCCGCCTTGATAGCAGGCTCATCCGCATCCATTAATTGTTCATTTATTTCCAATACTTCCATCAAAAAATCAGGTGGAAGCTCATATTTCTCTTCTTCTTCCAGCAACCCTTTCAGCTGAAGCACATATTTAATGGTCTCATCAGGATTTTGAAAGGTTTTCCAGGCTTTATTCAGCAGGGCGGATTTTTCCAGTACTTCGGCCTGTGCCTGATCTTCCTCATTAATAAAATAATCCGGGTGATATTTCTTTGACAGTTCAAAGAACTTCCGGGATAGAGTGGCGGTATTCACTTTCAGGGTTACCGGCAGTTCAAATAATTCGAAATAGTTCATAGCCATTTATATATAAGAAATTATTTTCTGATAAAAATATCCTTAGTTTGGGTTACAAAACCGGATTTATCATTTACAAATCTACGAATAAGGAATGGAGGTAATCAGAAACCTCCCGGATACAGAGCTGGTAGCGAACCTCCGGGCGGGAAAAAGCATGGATGAATCGATCAAAACCATTTACAGGAACCACTTCGAAAGCCTCTGCTGGTATATCATGAACAACAGCGGCAGCAGGCAGGATGCGGAGGATGTGTTCCAGGAAGTGGTGCTGAGTTTTATTGACCTGGTACAAAAGGATAAGTTCAGGGGCGAATCAACGGTAAAGACCTTTTTATTTTCACTAAACCGGCATACCTGGCTCAACGAACTGAAAAGAAGGGGCAGGTCCCTGGCGAGGGAGGAAAAATATGAAAGAGGCCAGGAGAGAACGGAAATGGATGCAGGACATTATATCGCCGACCGGGAAGGAAAAGCAGAGGTAACCCGGTTAGTTGGGGAGTTGGGGGAGACTTGCCGGAAGATATTGCTCCTGTTTTATTATGAGAACCTGTCGATGCGGGAAATATTAGAAACCCTGCATTATGAAAACGAGCAGGTGGTGCGGAATAAAAAATATAAATGCCTGAAACAATTAGAACAAATGATCACTGAAAAACCATATTTGAAACAAAGCCTGAAAAACTTATTGCATGGATAATTCTACACCTGATATAACTTCCCTGCTCATCGATCATATCGACGGCGTTCTGCCGGCCACTGAAAAACAGCAGTTGGAAAAACAACTGGCTGCAGACAACATCATTAAAGATGAATGGGAGAACCTGCTTGGAACCACTGAAGCGATTAAATTATATGGATTGCAGCAAAAAATTGGAACTATACACCGGGAAATGATGACCGAATTGCAGACCCCTGTTAGAACCATCAGCCCGGTACGACGTATTGTTCGTTATAGTGTTGCTGTAGCCGCCAGCGTGTTACTGGTTGTATTAGGTATCACCGGGTATAATTTTTATAAATTATCACCTGATAAAGTATTTACTGAGAACTACAGTTTTTATGAGTTAAGCAATACCCGTGGTGCCGGATCCTCAATAACGGTAGCAGAAAAAGCCTACCAGGAAAAAAAATATAAGGAAGTAATAAGCATACATGACCAGGGAATTGAAGCCGGGCAGCTGACGGAGTTTCTTGCAGGTCTTTCAGCCCTGGAACTGGATAACAATAGTAAAGCGATCACTTGTTTTAAAGAAGTAATTGAAACCAACCGGCAAACAAATGATAAGCTGCTGGAAGACGAAGCAGAGTACTACCTCTCCCTTAGTTATATCCGAAACAGGGATTATGATTATGCACTTGAGCTCATGAAAAAAATTCAGGATGACCCAGGTCACCTGTACAACGAGAAAATAACCGGCCAATTGATGCGCCAGGTCAAATTGCTGAAATGGCGTTAATGGTTGAATGGTCACAGTTAGTGTCCTCCTGCTTACAGGAGGATTTTTTTTGCTTTGCCGGTTACATGTTGCTCCCTGGTGTGTACTTATTCATGAAAACAAGTATTGTGAAATGAAAAAATTATTTATGAAAAACATGATCCGTTTGAGTGCTATGCTGCTGTTACTGGCAACCGTTATCTTTTATTCCTGTCAAAAAGATGTTTCCGGAACGAACAAGGTTGATATCAATAAACCGCATACCGTGGCCATTTACCTGACCGATGACCAGACACCCGTTTTTGACAGTGTATTTATTGACCTGCAACGACTGGAAGTGAAACTGGAGGACGATACCTTGCCCAATGATGGCTGGGTAAGTCTGAATATCAGGGCTGGTGTTTATAATATTCTTCGCCTGCGCAATGGTATTGATACCTTATTCGGCACCGGTACGCTGCCCAATGGCCGTGTCAAAAAAATCAGGTTGACACTGGGTACACAAAACAGTGTGATGAAAAATGGCCAGTCATTCCCGCTCCGTATCAAAGATGAGGACAGGCAGGTAACAGCCAACCTGGAGAGCAGCAATTTTGAGATCAACAACGGGCAGGTATTGTTCTGGATCGATTTTGATGCCAGCCGTTCCATACAGGTTGATAACAGTGGCTCAGGGAACAATAATGGTTACCGTTTAAAGTCACATATCAAAATATTTACAAGGAGTCATTCCGGTGAAATAGAAGGTAAGGTATTGCCAAGAGCCGCTGATGCAGTAGTGATGGCGATCAGCGGAACTGATACCACGATGGCCCGTCCCGATGATGATGACGGAGAGTTCAAGATCGTGGGCCTTACTGCCGGTACGTATAAAGTGTTCATAGATGGAAGAAACAATTATAATGATACAACGATCAACAATGTGGTGGTGAGGAACCGTGAGGATACGCATTTGCCAACAATAACATTACACCAATAGCTTTGAGCTTACCTGTGGAGAACTAAGCCGAGCCTGGTCAGGCCCGGCTTCTCTTTTTATGCTTTATAAATAAATAGACGGTGGTCAATACAATGATGCCTGCTGCTATCCACCACCAGGCTTTTGGATGATTGTTGGGCTGGTAATCCCCGATAAATAAAAGATGAGCCCAATAGTTAGGTGTTTTGAAGCGGGGATCGATGTCTTTACTTTTCAGCATATCCATCTTGGCCCGTTGCAAAGCCACATCTTTTGAGAAACCGTTATCAATATAATGATGAAGTTGCCGGGTGATAAATGCTGTTGTTTTATCTTCTGCTTTCCATAGTGATGTGATAATGTTAGGACAACCGGCATAAGCAAATGCCCTTGATAAACTCATCAATCCTTCACCTTTTACTAATTGACCAGCCCCGGTTTCGCAGGCACTCAGGATGATCAGTTGGGTGGAATCAAGATTCATATCATAGATCTCCTGCGCATATAACCGGTAATCATCATTGCCAGGATAGAATGCAATAAAAGAACGCAGGGGAAGTTCATTGTTCACAGTAGCATGTGTGGCGAGGTGAATGATGCCATTATGGTTAGCTGTGGTTAAAAAATTTGCTTTGGTGGCACTGCTGCCCGTAAAAATTGTGCCCGGCAGCTGGCTCACTTCTTCTTTGGAGGCGGGCAGTTTAGTGAAGGAAAAACCGGCTGCGTCTTCATAGCCTTCAGTTGTAAATGGTGCAAAGGCCAGCGTACCATTTAATTTTCCTGTTGCTGTTTTAGGCTTTCTCAGCAGGGCCGTTGAATATTGGTATTGAACAGCAAATTTTTCCAGCAGGTAATTACCCTGTTCATCCTGCAAGGCTTCGAAAGGAAGATAGTTCAGTTCATCATCCGGTATAATGATCAGCCGTTTTGCGGCAGACAATTGTTGTTCAACAGGCTTTATAAGGATAGTATATAAGGCCTTGGCTTCAGGCTGACCTTCAAAACGTTTCAGGCCGTCGATCGTATGAAGAGCTGTTTTGTACCCTGCCAGTTGTTTATAAAAATCTTCAGTTACCGGGGCCCGGTAATAATTGATGCCATGTGATGAGATCAGCAATACCAGGATTTCTTTTACTGATAAATGATAGGATAGCAGTGTTGTGTTATTATCCAGCAATTCCCGGAGCTCTTTAACAGAAGGGATACGTTCGGCAGCCTGTTTATCCCGGTAAACAGGATCAGCATTTATTTGTTCCTGGATCTTTCCCAATTGGATCTCGTCATCCCGGATAGCGGCATTGATCCCCGCCAGTTGTGTACTGTCTGTTATATTGGCTGCTTTCAGGCTCCTACGGGTGATAGATGTTTTCAGGGAAGCCTCCTGCCGGGTCAGGTCATTACCGGAACCTTTGAGTTTATTTTCCTGTACGTTCAGCGAAAGGATCGAAGCTTTGTTCCGCTGATCAAAGAAATAAGCTTCTTCCAGGTACTGCTTCTCGCCGGTAAGCTCATGCAACAGGAGGCTGACATCAATAGGTTTACTGTGAGCCGTATATTTTATTTTATTCAGGAAAAGGCGGGCTTCGTCGGAGTCATAGGTTCTTTCTACAAAATCAGCCAGTTTAAACGCAGCCCGGTAAGCATCCAGTGAAGCTTTGAGCTGGATGATGTTCTTTTCCTGTTGGTAAAAGAAAACAAAGGCATCCGCTTTAGCTGTTAGAGCATTGAACAGGTTGATATAGGAAAATACCCCGCTGAATTGTTCCGGGTTTTTATAAATATCTCTTTCATTAAAGTCGTTGACAAACTGGATAACCGACTGCTGGTATTGCTCCAGTGCTTCTGTAAACTTATCTTTTTGAAGGGCCAGGTCCCCCAGGTGTTTCAGTGCCAGGCCAGCCTGTATATTCTTACGGCCAACATTCCATTTTTTATTCTCTGCCAATACTTCCAGGTAATAATGCCGGGCTGAATCAATTTCGTTCACACTTTCATATGCCTGTCCGATATCATTCAGTAACCGGACTATCTTGTTAGTATTATACCGTACCTGTTTAAAAAAACCGATGGCTTTCCGGCCGGCTCCCAGTGTCAGGTTGATCGTTCCTAAATTATGGAGGATATCATTTTTATTAATATCTTCTTTTAATAGTTGCTGGTAAATCGTATTGGCATCATCATATTTTTCCAGTTTTGTTAAGGTGGCCGCCAGGTTGATCTGGTAGTTAGCCCGAAGCCCTTCGGTGGAGGAATTAGGTGTACCTAACAGGGCTATAGCTTTTTCAAAATAGTTTTTTGCCTGGCTGTAATTGCCTGTTTCAAAATACATAGCTCCCAGTGTATTGTAGAGCCGGTTGGTTCCATCCAATGGAATGGAATAGCGGGAAGCTATTTCTTCTGCTTTTTTATAATTGAACAGGGCAGAATCAAATTGATTACTGCTGTACTGGATGCCACCCAGGAATATATAGGGTTTGAATAAAAAGGAATCAGGTAGTGTGGGAAGTTTGCTTTTAAGGAAAATAGCTTTTGCATAGTTCTTTTTAGCTGATTCGGTGCTGTCGAAATAATGCTCCAGTTCGCCAATTTTATAATAGCAATGAAAGGCAAGGGAATCATTAAAGGCATTTTCTACGGCCGGTAGCACGGCTTTAAAGCTTTTTAGTGCCTGCTGGTTCAGGGCTGCTTCTTTCTTTCCTGTTTCGTCTGTATAATTGGGAAGCGAAGAGAGCTGGCCGGCTTTATGATAAATTATATCTGCAACTGCATATTCTTCCCGGTAGGAATGGTTGGTCAGTGACTTTTGTTGTGAAAAAGCAAGTAGAAGAAGAAAGGCCAGTAAGATTGATAAAATGATCCTGTTCATGATAAGCCTGCTGCTTATCAAATTTAGCAGAACTAAGTGATTACTGGTTTACAATTATGACACAAGGTGGTCTTGGTTTGGCCACACGGCCTAAGTCGCTGCCTCTTAAAAAGACACCCTGTGAAGTACGGTCATTCAGTATGTCCCATACATATTGTGGTACATCGTTGACCGTATTGTACCAATATAAAAGCACTTTCAGTTTATTCTCTGATTTGCCACTGGCATCGTTGATCCGGTATTTGATCTCAAATGTTTGCTGGGCATCATTGCGGGGTGGGAAACCGAATACGCCGTTACGGATGGTCTCTTTAAGGTTGATCTTGCCATTATCGGTTCGTACAGAGCAGCCACCGCTGTTGGCCAGGTTGCCTTCATCAAATACGGAACCAGTGAGCGGTAAAGCCCTGCTTTCATCTGCGTTGTAAATAGGGAAAGCTATAGAGTCGTTGGCAGATAAGTAATAGAAATGATCTTTAAAGGTAATGCCGGATAAAACCACTTTGGTCTCCGTAACTGTACCATCGGGAGCGGTATGGGTAATGCGGTAGCGGAGGCCGGTCTCACTTTTTGATACATTAATGGCACCGGTATTCTCATCAATTTCTATTCCTTCGGGAAAACCATCATACATACCAGCTCTTTTTTGAAGCGGCTCCACAATATAATCCGTGGCCTGTGCCCGCATATAAATGATCGAGTCACCATAACTAAGGGTATAAGGGCCGGTCGGCTCATCAACACCAGCTTTGGGATCGCAGGATATAAAAAGCACTACAGCCAGTAATGCCGGGATAAAACGGAGGATACCTCTATTTCTCATATAGGCCTTTTTTGTGTGTAACCCCCGGAAGCTGTTTTGTAACCGGGTAGGGCTAACTTTTTTCAAGGAAATTAAAGTTACAACATTTATTATGCCAGCCTCGTTGATTTAAATCAGCTTGTTTTGCAACGGGAGAAACGGCAACTTTGCGGCCATAACTAACGAGTAAGGCTATATGACAAGAATCGGACTTATACGGGAAGGAAAGATACCTGCGGATAACCGGGTGGCACTGACACCTGCCCAGTGCAAATGGGTGCACAAGAATTCAGCCCATGTAAAAATAGTGGCACAGTCATCTTCTCACCGCTGCTTCAGCGACAGGGAGTATTTATCAGCAGGAGTGGAAGTAAAAGAAGATATTTCCGACTGTGATATTTTATTAGGCATTAAGGAAGTACCCATTGACCAGTTAATGGACAATAAGACCTACTTATTCTTCTCACACACAAAGAAAAAACAACCTCATAATCAGAAACTTATAAGGTCTATCCTGAATAAAAAAATACGTTTGATCGATTACGAGTGCCTGGAGCATGAGGATGGTCAACGGATCATTGGGTTTGGCTTTTTTGCCGGTGTGGTGGGTGCTCATAACGGGATGATGGCTTATGGCAATCGTACCGGACTTTTTAAATTAGACAGAGTTTATAAACAGCGTAGCTTCAGAGAATTAATTCATAATTATTTTGGCCTTCGATTGCCGAATGTAAAAATTGCCATCACCGGATCTGGTCGTGTGGCGCATGGTATTTTAGAGATCATGAACCTGATGGGAATCCATGAAGTGGAACCAGATGATTATCTCAAACGTCGTTTTTCCTATCCTGTTTACACCCAGTTAAAAGGTGCTGACCTGTACCGGAATAAGAGAACCGGAGGTTACAACCGCCTGGAATTTCATGACCACCCGGAACTGTATGAATGTACCTTCTTGCCCTATATTGCCCAGACCGACATATTGATGAATGGAGTTTACTGGGATAAAGCAGTGCCCCGGTTGTTTGAAAAAACAGATGCTCTTTCGGATAATTTTATCATCCAGACTATCTCTGATATAACCGATGATGCGAACGGTTCGGTACCCATTAATCTCGGCGATCAGACCATTGAGGATCCGATCTACGGTATTGACAAGAAAACGCTGGAAAAAACAACACCTTACTTAGAAACTTCGATTGATATAATGGCCGTTGGCAATCTTCCTAATGAATTGCCCCGGGATGCGTCCCGTTATTTTGGAGAACAGCTTATTAAGCATGTGCTGGAAGACCTGGTAGGAAACGGATCTGCAATTATTGACCGGGCCACTATGGCAAAGGATGGCGACCTCACTTCTCACTTTGAATACCTCAGGGACTACGTATCCGGAAACTAAGAGCATAAAAGCAGTTCCGCAGAACTGCTTTTATGTAAAAATTATTCAGGGAAGGTTAATCATTCCCAGGTCCGTATTTGACTGAGTACTCACCCTGATGTCGCTGATGACGATAGATTTTTCTTTATCATCAGTTTGAGTTTCACCAATAAGGCGGTATGTGATTTTCATATTGTAGATCCCGGCTGGTAGTTCCCCGGCTTTTAAATCTCCTTTTTGTTCGGCCGTTCCGCTGGCAATGATAGTCCGGTCGTAATAAATAATGAAAGTGGCGGATGCAGGGGCCGGAAAAAGTTTGCCGCTGACTGAACCGGTAAACGGTGCAGGCCCCCTGTCTGTATTATCCCGGGTACGGGTTGTTTGGTTATTAATAGATTTTTCTGCAACCGTTTTATCTTTTGAGCAACTGGTAAATGTTGTTACTGCAAGGATTAAAGCAAGCAGGCAGGTTAATACTGTGTTTTTCATGACTACATTTTTAGATGAAGAATAGGATGACAAGCAGGTAATCAACTGCTGATCCGGAATGACAGTGATAGCCGCTTACATCAAGTGGTAAATGCAGTGTGCAGGTATGTAACCTTAATTCTGTTAATGCTACATGAAAGGAATATTACAGGGACAGGTAGTAGTCTTTAAGCAGGCTGGTAAATTCCGGCGTGTATTCCTGTTGTTCATTTTTTATACTTATCTCCCGGGCATGTTGTTCTTTAACGGGATTGCTTTGATGGGTGCCCGCCAGCATAACCCGGAAATAATCATGCCTTGTAGTTTGCCGTACCAATGTTTTTTCGGTGATCAGCAAGGAGTGTTTATTGAAAAGGGCGGGCAATTCTTCCTGCCTTTTATAGGGCAGTAAAAGATAGAAACTGCCATTTTCTGAAAGGGACTTTTTAATGATTCCCAGCAAGCCGTCGAGGGTTAATGCGCTGCTATGATGCGCTATATTTTTACTATCATCATGTGATTTTAATTCATCTTCATAAAATGGTGGGTTGCTGATTATCAGGTCATAATTCTTGTTTGTTGAATATAATTTAGCATCAGTATGCATGACACTGACCTGTTCTTTCCATGAAGACATATTTACATTTTCAGCCGCCTGTGAGGCTGCTTCTTTGTCGATCTCTTTCGCCTCTATTTCGGCGGTTGGATTTTTCTGTGCCAGCATCAGGCTGAGCAAACCGGTTCCGGTTCCGATGTCCAGTACTTTTAAGCCAGGCTCCCGGTCCTGTATTTTATCCGCTACCCAGGCACCAAACAGGCAACCATCTGTTGTTACTTTCATGGCGCAGCGCCCCTGGTGAACGATGAATTGTTTAAAACGGAAATAAGTATTTGACAAAGGGTCAGGCTTTTTGTAAATGTAACCAGAAACCAGTGATTAGTAACTGAGTTTACCAATTCGCCCTGGCTGATGCACTTACGGAGAGGTCTGCAAACTGGCGGGCCTGGTATTTATAATAACCTGTAATAGCGATCATGCCGGCATTGTCGGTGCAATACTGAAAGGCCGGGATAAAAGTATTCCAGTGGTATTGTTCACCCATTGCCGTGAATGCTTTCCGTAACCCGCTGTTGGCAGATACACCTCCGGCAAGACAGATGTCATGTATACCGGTTTCAATCGCCGCCTTTTTAACTTTATTGAGAAGTATGGTCACAATACGGTGCTGAATGGAAGCGCAGATATCAGCCAGGTTATTTTGAATAAAGGCCTGTTTCTCTTCTTCTGTTACATTGAACTCTTCTTTATACAAATTGCTTTTACCTGCATTTTGCAGAAAGTAAAGGATCGAGGTTTTCAGCCCGCTGAAACTAAAATTCAGCCCGGGTATCTGTGGCTCCGGGAATTTGAACCGGTTGGGGTCACCTTCTTTAGCATATTTATCGATCAATGGCCCGCCGGGATAGGGAAGGCCCAGTATCTTGGCGGATTTATCGAAAGCTTCCCCGGCTGCATCATCAATTGTTTCACCGATCACTTTCATACTTATTGGTGATTCACATAATACAATTTGTGTATGACCGCCACTTACCGTTAAGCAGAGAAAAGGAAAACCGGGTTTGGGATCATCGATCAGGTTGGCCAGCACATGGGCCTGCATATGATGCACGGCGATCAGTGGCTTATCTAAAGAAAGAGCTAATGATTTGGCAAATTGTCCGCCAACGAGCAAGGAACCGATAAGCCCGGGTGATTGCGTAAAAGCGATCGCATCCACAGCCGAAAGTTGTGTATTAGCTGTTTTCAAAGCGGTATCCACTACCGGAACGATATGTTGCATATGTGCCCTGGAGGCCAGCTCGGGTACCACGCCACCGTATCGTTCATGCACGGCCTGGTTAGCTATGAAATTGGAAAGGATTGTACCATCCACACAAACAGAAGCGGATGTTTCATCGCAACTTGATTCTATGGCCAGGATGGTGGTTGACACGTTAATAAGTTAACAGGTTAATAAGCTATTGCAAAAATAACAGCTTACCTGATTAACTAATAAACTTATTTACTTCGGATCGCCACCACGGGGTCCATCTTTGCTGCCTGCAGTGCCGGTATAAAACCAGCGAGTATGCCCACAAAAATGCAAATGCCGATAGCCAGCACCATATAACTGGTAGAGATATAAACGGGGAAATTCAATGCCTGGGTAAGGATCACGGTTAAGAGGAATACCAAAGTAAGACCTATTAATCCACCAATGATGCAGAGAAAAGCTGATTCTAATAAGAACTCAGTGAGTATCACCCGGCTCTTGGCGCCAATGGCTTTTTTCAAACCGATTTGGCCGGTACGTTCCCGGACGGATACGAACATGATATTTGCCACACCAAACATGCCGACGATTAAGGATAAGGCAGCAATGGCCCAGCCGCCGATATTTAAACCCACGAAGGCTGAACTGATGGCATCGCTGAAATCATTGATATCGTTCAGGGCAAAATCTTCTTCTTTGGTGGGGCTGAGTTTATGCAATGCTCTCATAGTGCCGGTCAGGTCATCTTTCAGCGCCTTGCTGGTCATGTAATCCTGTCCCTGCACCATAATGATGGGATCGGTTTTTAGCTCATTCATAATTGAACGGGCAAACTGGTAAGTGAACAACACACTTTGGTCAAATTCAAAACCACCGATGATTCCTTTACCCTGTTTCTTTATTACGCCTATTACCAATACATTTTTACCCCGGGCCGAAATTTCTTTGCCTACCGCATTTTCCGGGGAGCCATATAATTTCTCAGCGATTTCATTTCCAATCACCCCAACATTGATGCCTCTTTCAAATTCTGCTTCGGAAAAATAGCGTCCGGTGCCAATACCCATGGTCTGTATATCATCAAAGTCTTCGCTGATACCATACAGATTCACATTGGATAACTGGTTCCCGGCAAACTCAACATTATCTTTTGTATTGATGGCAAACGCTGCGAACTTGGCACTCTTTGTCCGGTCTTTAATATGTTTCATCTCATCATACTTAGGAACGGGACGGTTCACATATTTCCACCAGGGATAATCGGGGCCGCCACCGGCACTGTAATCCCATTTATCAATATAGATCGTATTAGTGCCTAAGGATTTTACTTCGTTCTGGATATTTTGTTCCAGGCTGTTGACGGTGGCCAGTACGCCGATAATGCAGAAGATACCGATGGTGATACCAAACAGGGAGAGGAACGTACGGAGTTTATTCTTCCATAATTCCTGCAGCGCCATTTTAAAACTGCTGTAAACGATTTCTAGTGACCGGCGGATCATGTAACAAATTTACCGGAAGATGCCGTAACCGGGCATGATTTTATTTGACTGGTAAGATCACAAACCGAAAGATTATGATTTCCTATGTTCCTGTCCGTTTATTGAATGGTCCCAAGATCGGTTGGCAGGCCGTCCAGGCTCTTCAGGTTCTTTTGCTGCACATATTCATGCAATCCGTCAGCACCTTTCTTTTCGGCCCATTCAAAATGAATGTCTCTTTCGCCGTTGTAAGTATATAAAGGCACCCCAAAGCCACAGGAAGTTTGCACCAGGTCTATATCAGCTATAATGAGTTGCCGGGTGCTGGGGTAGATGGTGAAATGCGGTGCCAGCTCTTCCCATTCTGCTGTGCCGGGCAATACGGCATGGCCTTTACCATAGAGCCGCAAAATATTCGGAGCCCCTTCAAAGGAGCAGAACATGATGGTGATGCGGCCGTTTTCTTTGGTATGTGCAGATGTTTCATTGCCACTGCTGATGAGATCCATGTATCCCACTTTGTGGTCTGATAATACCCGGAAACAATCCAGCCCTTTCGGAGAAAGATTCACCCGGCCATTGGCACTTAAAGGAGCAGTAGCAACAAAAAAGATATGCTGCTGTTCCATGAATTCTTTGTGTGCCGGTTTGATGGAGTCGTGAAGTTTGCCCATGATGCGAGGTATTGATGATAAGTATATGTAAAGATAAGCCCTGCTTTAATTAACTGCTGGCACTCATCCTGGTTTCATTTCAATCACCTGAATCCTCAACCTGTTACATCCAGGTGTGATCATGCTTCAGGCTATATCTAACATTGCTATTATTTTTTTTGTATGAAGAAACCGGAGAATTCAAATTCAGTTAAGAATGCGTTGATGGCCGCTCTGTTCATTGCAGCAGCGTACCTCTTTATGTTTGGGAAGGTTATATCCTTTCCGTACAATATTCCTTTTATCTGTGCTGTTATTATAGCAGGATATCTTTTTTTTAAACGGCCATTGTTTTTATTGGGTATTCAAAAGGTCCGAAAGCCTTTTTTGTTTGTACTAACGGCTGCCGCCACAGCCCTTGCAGCAGAGCTGCTGATGGACTGGTTGGTGCAGCCCCTCGTTAATAAACTTTGTACTACAGTGCCCGATTATAGTTATTTCAGTGTGCTGGAAAGTAAAACATCCATGTTTACTAAATATTTTTTTTATACCTGGCTCAGTGCGGCGGTGGGAGAAGAGTTATTATTCCGGGGATTTATGTCTGACCAGTTGAGCAGGTTGGTGCCCCCGGGAAAATGGCAAACAGTTGTGGTCTTGTTCATTGGGGCTGTCTTGTTTGCTTTTGCACATGGCTATGAAGGACCTGCCGGTATCGCCATGACTTTTTTATGGGGAATGCTTTTCGGTATCATTTACAAGAGAAGCGGGAACATTTGGTTTACAGTACTGGTGCATGGTATAGTAGATACGATCTTTCTTTCGTTGGCTTACACAGGTCATCTTTCTTATTACGAATTACCTAACCGGTTGTTCTGGGGATATTGATCGACCGAAAGGATAAGTGGCTGGTTGTAGCAGCGGGAGTAAAATGAAATATTATTTCAGTTTCACTTTCCTGTATTCCCCCACCCAGATCCAGGGACTGATGCGGGATTGCCGTTCACAAACCTGTTGAACGGTCCAGTCACCGGCAGCATCATATTCATACCGGAAAATACTATCGGTCATATAGTCAAAGCCCCGGTGCAATTTTTTTATGATCAATCCCTTACTGTTATAAGTAGTGATGATCTTTTTTACTTTCTTTTTTCCCTCAGCTGAAAGCAGCTCAGTAACGACCTGGTTACTGTCTTTGATTGTATACTGGTATACATGTACCTGTGCAGGATAATGCCCATCTGCTGTTTCAATCATTTTTACAAGACGTCCGCTGGAATCGTAGAAATATTCCTCCTGCCAGTTGTACCTTTCGCCTTGTTTGGTTCTTTGTTCCTCCCAGGCCAATTTTAAAAGACCACTGTCGTTATAACTGAAATTTCTTTTATCAACCAGTCGATGCGTCCGTACATATTTCTCTTCAGCGATCTTTTGTTTTTTACTGTTGTAGATATACAGCGTCTTGTCAGTAAGACTGTCCTCGTAAACAGGAGTGGTTCGTTCCAGCAACAGCCCATCAGCATCATATTTCTCCAATATGATACCCTGTCTTTTCTGTTTACTGTGCAGGCCATTGGTATATTTCCAGTGTGTACATTCGATGGTATGTTGTGCCTCTGCTGATTGTAGGGCCAGCAGGATCAAAAGGAAAAGCAGCCTGGGTTTCATATTATAAATATAAGAAGGTTTTTTCTCGGATTACGGCTTGTCGCCGAAATCAGTACCTTCACTTTTCAAAAATATTAACATGAAACGTTTCTTACTGTTACTCAGTTTTTTTGTTGCAGGTGTGATACAGGCACAAACTGCAGATGAAGTTATTCAGAAATATACAGCTGCTATGGGAGGCCTGGATGCATTTAATAATGTAACCAGTGCAAAGATCACCGGTAATATCATCAGCCAGGGTATGCCGATGCCACTTACCATTCAGCTGATCAATAATAAAGCGGTACGTACCGATGTAGATGCGATGGGCCAGGAAATAGTGACCGTATATAATAAAGGAACCGGGTGGAAAATAAACCCGTATACAGGAGCCGAAACAGCAACCGAATTAAGCGGACAGGAACTTACTGAAGCCAGGTTACAGACCAGCCTGGTCAATAACCTGATGGATTATAAGAAAAGAGGACATAGCGTGGAACTGGCCGGGCAGGAGGATGTGGAAGGGGTCAAGTGTTACAAAATAAAACTGGTTAGTGCAGATGATAAAAAGACGACAATGTATTTTATCAATACAGTGGATTACCTGTTAATAAAGACAACTGCTACCAGGGAAATGCAGGGGCAGGAGATGGAAGTGGAAACTTTTTATTCAGACCTGAAAGATTTTAACGGACTTAAGTTCTATATGATGAGATCTCAGAAAATACAAGGCCAGGTGTTCCAGGAAGTCAAGTTGGATAAGGTGGAACTGAATATTCCAATTGATGAAAATATTTTTAAGATGTAGCAGCAGGCAAGCCCGCTAACTGAAATGTCCCGCTGTATACAGCGGGACATTTTTTATACCTGGAAATGAAGGATTGTCTTTCACTGTTTCACCGGCGAAGGCAACAAAAGATAAATGATATACAGGGCGATCATTATTGAATCAGCAATAACAGCGGTACCTGCGCCCAGGCCCCAAAACGATAAACCTGATGATAGTACTAAACTGATGAATATGATCTTGCTGAGACCCGCAATCACCAGGGTGAATTTTCGTACGGGAATATGGAAGGCTCCATAAATGAGCATAATACCCACCAGGCCGATCAGGGCTCCCCAGTTACGGGTCACAATACCTGCCACGGGCCCCTCCAGCGTGGCACCGAAATTGGATCGCAACGATTCCTGCGGGGAGAACAAAGCAAGAAACATCGTACAGGTTAACAAACCGGAAACAAGCATGACCCATTTAAAGTTGGTTAGGAAAAAACGCATGGCTTAATAGTTTTGGTGAAAGCAAGTCATATGGAAGAGAACTGTATCTAAAGTAAAATATTTTTTCAATATGATCAATTGCAGCCGGGAACCGGGGGTGCCCGTTCTGCATAGATCATTATACTTGACATACTGCTAAAAGTTTTTTCGCAGCGGAACGTGGAGTGGAAATATAGTCACTGAAACGGGTAATTTGTAACAGCAGTTCCAGGTCAGCACCTGTTTTGAACAATTCATACCATTCGGCTGGCTGATCAATACGATCAATAGCTATCTTGGCCGGAATTACCACGACCAAAAAAATCAGTATGAAGCGCAACCGCCCCGTGTACTTCTTATTCTTATTTTCAATCTCTTATTTTGCTTCGCATGCGCAGTTGCATGACAGCACCCGCCGGTACGTAATCGCCTGTGTGGACCTGATGCAAAAAGAATCCCTGTACAGTAACCGGGTGAACTGGAAAATGATCCGGGACAGCGTTGACCTGCAACTTCAACAGGCAGGTAGTTCCCGGCAGGCGGAAGAAACAGTGATCTGGGTTTTTAAACAGCTGAAAGATAATCATGGTTTTTATGGTGGCATTGATACCTCTTACCGTTATAGTAAACCAGGGCCTGAAAGAATATTCAGCCATGGTATTTTAGAAGAGTATAAAAAGCCCCGAACCGTAATGACAGCTATGCTGGAGAATGGCATCGCTTATTACAAGATGCCGGCTGTACTCATTGGCAGCAATACCACCAAAATGAAGCAATGGGCCAACCTGCTAACCGATTCCTTATGCAAACTGGAAGTGCAGCAGCCCCGGGCTTATATCATTGACTTGCGCATGAATAACGGTGGCAACAGTGAACCGATGTGGCAGGCACTCAAGAACCTGCTCGGGGAGAATAACCGTACGTATATGGCCAATGCCAGGAAAAAAATTCTCCCCGATGAGAATGATTCGGCAACACTGGCTTACAAAGCCGCTGCTGTTCCTGATCATCCCTGTGTGTTTCGTAAAAATATTCCTGTTGCTGTTTTGATCGGACCGGGAACAGCCAGTTCGGGGGAGATCATGGCTTTATCCTTTACCACCCGTGCCCATACCAAACTTTTCGGGGAACCCACTATAGGAGTGGCGAATGTAACGAACGGGTTTCCTGTGCTGGATAAAGGGTACCTGTTACTCACCGTTGGATATATTGCCAATGCCCGGAAGAAGATACTGGGCGATTTTTTTATTGAACCGGATCTGTTCATCAAAAGCGATGATAACTATACAGCACCCGAAAAAGATATAACCGTTCAGGCGGCAATGCAATGGCTGAATGCCCGGCAGAAAAAAAATAAACGCTGATCTCAGATGCAAAAGCGACAACCAGTGCTGTAAAATAGCAACCGGTGCAGTTGTCATTAACATACAACTACACCGGCTGAACATGAATAGCTAATTATTTTATTACCGTCACTTTCATGGACCCGCAATTATTGCCATTCCTGTCAGCAATTTTTAACAGGTAGAAATTAGTTACCAGCTGGCTGATGTCAACCGGTATGGTATTGTTACCTGCACCAACGGGTATGATCTTTTGCAATAGTATTTTCCCAGCCATATCATGCAGGGTAATGGTAAGCGGCTGTTTGTTGGGTGAAGTTACCTGCAGGTTCAGCGTATTGCTGGCAGGGTTGGGAAAAACGCCATCCAGTTGCACCGCAGTTGCTTTGCTGCCATCTATGACGATCACAGCGCTGAGTTTGCTGCGGTCATCAAGATCTACCTGGCGCAGGCGATAGTAATACTTGTTGCCGGATGCTGTATTATCCGTATACTGGTAAATGACCGGGCTGCTGCTGTTGCCGCCCGCAGCCAGGGAATGAACAAAACCAATTGTGGTAAAGCTGCTACCGTCCGCAGAACGTTGCAGTTCAAAGCCCCGGTTATTGATCTCTGTCACAGTTGTCCATTGCAGTTGGTTACGATTACCCTCTTTATAGCCACTGAAGTTCAATAAGCTGACGGGCAGGGTGCTTCCGACGGTGAAGCTATAACTTCTGCCAGATCCCGGCCAGGTAGTGTTATTATCCTGTGCAGTTACGATACTGGCGGTATGTGTTGCAACAGTAACTGAAACAAAATCAGTGAGCCCGTTGGTTAATACGCCTACCGAAAATCCTCCATTAAAATTATTTCCATTGCCATATACAAATTGTACCCGGTTGCTGGTTTCAAATAACCAAACCTGGAAACGTTTATCGGCAGCACCTGTATTTCCAAGATATGACAGGTTATATTCCACCACCAGTTTCCTGCTTCCGGGTGCACCCATCAGTTTATACTGCACATTGCCATCGGCATCTGTATAATTATCGTCCCAGTAAGGAACCAGGTAGGCACCATTTAAATTGCCGGTCACATTATTATAGTCGGTGACGGCCGATCCGCCCAATTGCATCAGGCCGTTGGAGGTAACACTGAAATTAGTGTAATCTGTTCCGCCAAACCGGAAGGTGAAACCAATATTGGTGGTGGCCGAAACATCATCATCTAAAAAAGTACCCATCAAATTGGTAAAGCCGCCGGATTCCAGTGTATTGCCAGTGGTGCTGGTAAACGTGTAACTGTTAACCTGGGCTTGGGAAATCGTAATGTTGACCAGGAGCAGCAGTAACAACCCGGAAAAACGAAGCTGACGAATGCAGGAGAAAGAAAATTTGGGAAAAGAGTGTAAAGTTACAGGCATGGACTCAGGATTTTGGATGTTAAAAATAATAACAATGCAAAAATAGTTGGTTCTTACGGAGGCAGTAACGTCTGAATTGTAGAATTATATATAGACATGCCGGATATAATCGCAAATCAGGTGTATGCACTTAGTGCAATGGTAACGGGATAAATAAAAAAGCCAGATGAAAGCTGTTGATGAGGTGTGAAGTAATTTATTATTGTCCGTTACTGCTCTTGTTGCCCGGCAGCAATAATGATTTATGGCTGATCATTATTTCATAGGCTCCGGAGCATTTTTAAAATGTTTGTATTTGCCCAGTAGCTGACCGATGAAACAGGTAACGGGCAGGATGATCTTTTTTACAAAGAGGGGGATATCTGTCATATCAAATTCCGAAGCATAGCGGGTGGCCAGGTAAGCCACATCAAAGAGTTCCGGTTGTGCTTTACCGGATTTGTTTTGTGCTGCAAAAATGGAAGAGAGAAAGAATACGATATTGTTAGCCGGACTGATATACCCTTTGCAGTGCAGTATATCATCTCCTGCATTCCAGAAACGATGGGCAGTTCCCCGGGTAAATAAAACTGTTTCGCCAGTTCCGGCAAATTGTTCCGGCTGGCCTTTGATTTGATAACCGATACGACCTTTCACCACGGTCAGGCATTCATCCTGCAACCAGTGGGTGTGCATAATGGGCCCAATGCCGGGTTGTACAAAATTCTCTACCAGCAACAGATCACCCTCCGGCCCCGGTTCCTTAGATAGGAAAACGAGTTTTTCACCAATACTGTTTTCGATCACATGCGGGAAGCTGTAGTTCATACCTATCATTTTCTGTAAAACTATTGTGGCAGAACGTCTGCTACATGCCAATAAGGGTACAACTGCGGAAACAGGGGATCAAGCAGCAGAAAAGTTTCATGAACGGGGGATTGCTGTATCAGATTTTAACCACATTGATATGTGTTAATTTCCCATGCGATAAACCAGGCTACGGATAACAGCATAGCAGCGCAGAAGTTTTATTTATTTTAGCGCTATGAACAGAAACATCACTATCCTGTTAATTATCATTTTTAACCTGGTCCCCATTTTAGGAGTGGCTTCATTTGGCTGGCAGCCTTTTGAAGCATTTTGGTTTTTTTGGGTGGAAACGCTCATCATGGCAATATTTAATACCCTGCAAATTGTATATAGCCAGGGCCAGGACGCTGGAAATGTAAACAGCAATACCCCGTTGGTGTATCATCTTAATGCCGGTATCAAATATTTGCTGATAAGAATGGGTGTTTTTTTATTCTATGCAATATTCATCATTACATTCATTGGCTTCGTGGCAAATGTAAATAAAGATAAAACGGCTGTAGTATCTACCATACTGTTTCAAAACAGGCTGTTTAATGCAGGATTGCTTATCAGTATGGTTAGCCAGGGCTACTACCTGGTGATGGGCTTTTTTAATAGCGGGGCTTTTTATACATCAAAGCCGGATAGTTTCGCTGCTATCTTCGACGGAAGGCAACTGGTTATTCATATCGCCATTGTACTGGGTGCTTTAGGGGCTATCTTTTTAGAAAAGAACACTTCCTACGGTCATTATAGCAGTGTTTTTATAATCAGTTTGCTATGTGTATGTAAATGTGTTTTTGATATTTTAAATACAGCTACTGCTGCTACGCTTGCTAAATAACTTTTGTTTGATCTATACCAGCCGGGAAGTAAGGGGATGAGTTGACTACCGGGTACTATATAATAAAACTGCGAAACAAGTGTTTCGCAGTTTTGAAAAGAGGAGCAGCTTATTATTGTTTTTGGCAGGTGAAAGCGATCCAAAATTTATGGGTATCATCACCCTGCTGAAAAACTGACCGGTTGATCGTGGACCCTGTCAAGGTCATATCATTATAGTAACGGTCGCTGATTGCCTGGATGGTTTCGGTCCTGCTGGCCCTGTTGTCGAGTATATACGTGGATTGTTTTTCCTGTTTCATCTTCACCGCATCGTAGGAGGAAAGGTCGCCATCTTTATGCCGGGAACCCACATAGGTTTTTATTACCAGCATGACTTTGCGGTTTTTGAGCAGGTCTTCCGGTATGTTATAGGTTACTTTTTCCATTTCATTCTTAGCGGCATCGGTGCGGTTATCCTGGTAATAACTCAGTCCCTCGGTGGGAGCACTCAGGTAATTGAGCTGGTTAAAAACATACTCGGGCTTGTTTTCGTAGGCGGCTATCTTTCTTTTCTTTTGATTGTTATCATCCAGTTCCCAGAGTTCTGTTTTTATCTGGCCGAAAACTCTTCTGCAATCACCGTTGTCGATCCGGTTGCGGGTGGCTTCGGAGACAGCAATATAATTCAGCATCACATCAAATAAAACGGATCGTCCCGTCCCGGTTGTTGACGTAGCAGGAGAAGAAGTTACAGGGGTAAAAACCCAAATTTTACCGGTAGTGCCTGGATTCAGTGTGTGCACAAGATTTGAATTTTCTTCGGTGAGGGAACCCTGCACCGACAGCAGCCGGTTATTCTTTTTATTTTTTAACTGGTAACCAACGGGTGTTCTTACCAATATCCAGGTTAATTCATCCCGGTTTTCAGCCGTTAACCGCCGCTGAACGATGAACCCATTACCAGCCCCCGTAACAGGTTTTATGCCGAGATAAAGGCCGTTTATTCTTGTCAGAAACATGTATCCGCCCCCGGCGGCAGCCATCACTTTCCATTGGCCAAAAAAAGTATTTGCATTGTTGAGCTGGCCATGTACAATGGGGGAGTCAACAGCAATACCTTTTGCTTTGATATATTTTCCGCTGCTGCTATTTTTTATAGTCACAAAATCACCGTTGGTGAGTTGTGCAGTAATTACTACAGGACTGAGAAGAACTATGAGGAGTGCAAGCCTGGTGCTGAAATATTTTTTCATAACTGGTTTTTTATTGCAGGGTAAATATCTGCAATAAGCCCGGCAAAGGAAATTACACTTTTGGGTAGTGAGGAAGGGGAAACTTCACCGGTGCAGCTGAAATCCTACTCAATCTTTAATGGTGGCCCGACTACTTCCATTTCATTGTCGGCAAAGAGCTGTGCCATTTCTTTTGGAGTAGGTTCTTTCTCCAATGCGGCTACCGCAACAAAAAAGTTTTCCAGTTTTCCTGCCGGTTGCATTATCACTGTCATTTTCCCTTTTTCGCTTACCTGTGTCCAGGCATGGGGCACTTTGCGGGGAAGAAAAATACTGTCGCCTGCAGTTAAATGATATTTGTCTTCACCTACCTGGAAATAATAAGCTCCTTCCAGTATATAAAAGATCTCATCCTGTAAATGATGCACATGCAGGGGAGTGCCTCTGCCTTGTGAGAGTGATGTTTGCTCAAAGATGGCGAGGTCGCCGTTGGTGTCGCTGCCGGAAATTTTTACATCCAGCACATTGGAGTTAACGCCTTTCAGTTTCAGGTGACCATGGATCCGCCCTTCACCGGCATTAATCTTAAATCCTTTGCCATTTCCCGTCAACGATTTTTTAAGCTGCGAAAAAGACAGGGCCGGGAGGGCCGTTAATGCAGCCAGAGTGGCGATGAATTTATTTCTTTTCATATTCCGGGTTTAAGCGTTTGTATAGTTCGTGTCAAAACAAATGTAGGCATTAATCCAGGGGATCGGGTGTATCAATTGTGGTTATGGGCTAACCGCCTGAGACAGTATAATAAAACTACGGAAGAGGAAGTTTCGCAGAGCCGGGTAAATAAGCTATCCTTGTTTCAAAAGCTGGTAAATGGTAATGATGATAATTACCACCAGGATAGATGTATAGATCAGCTTGGTATATTTAGCCAGCCAGTTGGGCAGGTAAATATCAAAATTGTCTTTGGTAGAGTTGGAGTATTGCCGGGCCATCACCGTTAACGGACAAAAGAATTTAAAAGCCAGTAGCGTAATTCCTTCTAAAGCGAACAGCCCGTATCCGATCCATAACCATTTGTCCAGCTGATTGGTCAGCACCGCATAGAGCATGTAAAAGATGACCACGTTGAAAAACACCCAGACAATGGTATGGATGATCTTGATCAGCACCAGTTTCGTTTCGTTCTTCATGTTACAGCAGTTGAGCAGAAACGAGCAGTATAAATTTACTTTATGCCGCCATCATTCAGTATCATCTATGCTGATGACCACATTCCCTGTCTTCTGGCCCGTCTCCACATAGCTGAACGCTTCGGCCATTCTTTCCAGCGGGTATTCCCGGTCGATGACGGGTTTGAATGTTCCCTGCTCCAGCAATTGTTTTACCATTAGCATAGTTCCTTTTATATCGGTGGGCACCGGGAAGATGACTTTCTTCTTACTGAACAAGGGAGTAAAAAGGGCGAGGAAAATATTCTCACATAACCAGCCCAGTTCGGAAGAGATATAAACACCACCGGGCTGTAACAATGGTTTGCATTTGCCAAATGAACTTTTACCAACCGTATCCAGCACAACAGCATATTGCTGGTCTTCTTTTGTAAAATCAGTGTGGGTGTAATCAATCACCCGGCCGGCTCCCAGTGATCTCACCAGCTCTGTATTTTTAGTACCACATACAGCAGTAATATCGGCACCAAAATGCTTCAGCAATTGCACCGCTGCCGAACCGATGCCACCACTGGCCCCGTTGACAAGCACTTTTTGTCCCGGTGCCAGTTTCACTTTTTTGATCATGTTATACGCATAATGGGCACCTTCAAAACTTGCTGCTGCTTCTTTATACGTTATATGTCCGGGGATAGTTGTAATGTTTTTATCTTCTGCCAGCACCAGGTACTGAGCATGTGCATGCAGTCCCTGGTCATTAAATCCAAACACCCTGTCGCCGGGTTTAAAGGCCTGCACATCTTTACCCACTGTTTCAATAATACCGGCAAACTCTGTTCCCAGTACCGGGTTCTTCGGTTTGAACAGGCCGGTGAGGAACCGCATGATAAAAGGTTTGGCCCGGAGCATGGCACAATCCGTCCGGTTCACGGTTGTTGCTTTTATGGCTACCAGTACTTCGTTATTTTTTGGAACGGGTTTTTCAATCTCCGCCAGGGAGAGCACAGCAGGCGGTCCGTAAGTTGTATAGATACTTGCCTTCATACAAGTTGATTTTATGCTGCCCTTTATTCTTTTTTTTAAAGATAAATGAATAACGGAAGCAGATGATTGAGATTAGTCATGGCAGCTATTGTAGTTGTGGAGTAACCGCCGAAGGCGATATAATAAAACTGCGAAACTGTAAGTTTCGCAGAGCTGGCCGTGCATTATTACTACGACGTGAAAGACTATAGCTTATCAAACCGGTGGTGCATCAGCCTGCCATGCCGCACATCCAGATAACCCACTTCTCCTTTTTCAGTAAAATAAAATGTAATCCAGGCCCAGCTTTCGTCATTGGTATGAAATTGTATGGGCAGTTTAAACTCATCATCGTAACCAGGTTCCATTATTTTATCGGCAATAGTCGGCCGTTTCAACAGCAATTCTCCTTTTTCGTTTAAAATGATCCGCCAGTAAAAATCAAGGTGTTTGCTGTAATAGGTGCCGCAGAGTTTTTGTAAATAATCAGTTGAATAATTTTTTTTGATGGCGGTTACTTTTTGCCATTCTATACTGTCATTGCTCGCAGTTTGCCGGTAAATAGTTGCCCGCATGGCACTATCCGGGTGCGGCTTATACATCACATTCCAGATGGGATAATCCGGGTCTTTAAAAATTCCATTGCCCACATATACCAGCGGGAAACTATCAACGGCTGAATACAGTAACCACATACTATCTCCGATTACTTTCAGTTCCGAATATTGTTTCCGTTGCACCGCACTTTGAAAACCGGTTTGGTGCAGCCAGCGGTAAGTACCTTCATATTGCTGCATCTCCGCTTTGCTGATGGGTACCGGTTGGGTTGGAAGTTTTTTCTTCGCCGTTACAGTTGGTTTATCATGCAATAAAAAGCTAACGAGTGCATCCGTTTTATCGCTGTAAGGGTCTAAGTTATTTCCGACACAAATGATGGAGAGCCCGGCAGCGGGTACCTGCGTTAAAAATGAATAACCGCTTACACCTTCATGTTTTATTACTTCTGTGCCGGCCAGTTGTTTTATTTTATGACCAAATACATAGTTGATACCGTTTTTCAATACCGGGATAGGCCTTGCATATTGTTTTAACCGTTGCGTTGCTTTAAATATGAACGATTTTTTATCGGCGTGAGCAGCCGCCCATTTTTCCAGGTCGGCGGCACAGGTAAGTATCCAATAATTGCCACCCGGCGAAGTTTTATCTCTCATCCAGACCGTGTATTTGCCCATATCTTCTTCGGCATACGAAAAAGCATGATTGGTAACCACTTCTTCTTTATTGCGACCCAATTTTGTTTGCTGCATGCCCAGTGGTGCAAATATTTTTTCTGTCATGTAAACCGATAAATTTTTACCAGCAACTTTTTCAAGGATCAACCGCAGTAATCCAAAATCTGAATTGCTGTACATATAGCCCTTGCCGGGTTCCACCTGCGGGCCGGGCTGGTTGTATAAAAAATCCAGGAACTGCGATACATCCAGCCGGTTGGCCATTTCTGCCTGTGTCAGCACCAGGGTAGCCCACTCATCACAAAAACCGCTACTGTGGTTAAGCAGGTCTTGCAAGGTTACAGGTTCGCTCCAGTGTGGAAGTTTTGGGAAATACTTATTTACTTTATCGTTGAGCGAAAGCAATCCCTGCTCTTCCATCATCGCTGCTGCAATAGCAATAAATTCTCTTCCTTCGGAATAGGGCAGGCGAACAACGGTACTGTGTGTAAACGGCACATTCAGTTCAATGCTTGCCCTGCCATAATCTTTCCTCGTCATTACTTTTCCATCTTTAATAACTGTAATGGCAAAGCCGGGCGATTTTTTATTGTTGAAAGCAGCAAAGAGGCTGTCCAGTTTTTTATGCAGTTCAGCAGTATTGCCGGAAACGGGCAGTGTTTTGCTGTTGATGGGTTTTTGGCCCGACAAAGAAAGAACCAGCGGCAACGAAAAAAATAACGTCAAGAATAATTTATGTTTCATACATCCTGGTTTGAAATGGAATGATGATTTAATAGAAGTACAAGGTTGAGGGCAGGGAGATGTGGCGATAGTCCGAATGATGCAAGCGGGGACGGATGCCGGGTAAAGATAGGAAGATGAAAATATATTGAAGCAGGGTTAACCGCCAGGGCCGGAGTAAAAATGGCTTAAAGCCAGGTAATAAAACTGCGGAGCTGTAAGCACCGCAGAGCTGGGTAGTTCAGCTTCAGCAACTACCTGGCTATTTAAGTTTTTTAAGTATGTAAGTCCAGTGAAGATTTTGCGGATCGAGTTCGTGAGCTTTCTCAAAACACTGAACAGCCAGTTTTTTGTTTTTATTCCGCCGGTACATTTCGCCCAGGTTTTCATAAACAAGAGTAGATGTTGGATACTCCCGGGCATTCAGGCTGTGGATTTTTATGGCCGCCTTTATTTTTTTATTTTTCCTCAGTTCATTTCCAAGATGACCCAGCTGGTATTCATTAAAAATAAAGGAGGAGTTTCCTGAGATTTTGAGCTGCTGATACAGTTCAATGGCCGCATCAACTCCTGTTGTTTGAATCGTTTTCCTGAGGGTATCTAATAAGGCCCATGGATATTTGTAGGGCTCAATTGTATAGCCGGAATCAAGGAGATGCCGGCCTATATCCGTTACAGAATTGTTTGAATTAGATAAAACAACAACTCCAACTTTGTTTTTCTTGTCTATTCCTAAAAAAGTACGGTAGCCCGGCATTCCCCCGTCTTTAAAGAGTAAATACTTTCCTTCCTTGTTTACAAGTGTCCATCCCATGGTCGTATAAACATTGGCGTCATCCTTTTTTGCCTGCAGCACATGTGTAAGTTCCATGGCAGGGGACAGGCCGGTTGTAATGAAACCCATGCTGGCTTCTGCAAAAGTGAGGAGATCGTTTACATTTGAACGCAGGGCCCCACCTGCATCTATCGCCCCTAAATCGGTTAAGCCAACAGGAATACCGGTTTCGGCATGCCCGGTTGCCAGGTTTGATTTTTGTTTGGCTGTTAATGAAACAACGGTGTTATTCATGTGCAGCGGCTTGCAGATCTGTTCTGTTACCAGGGTCTCGAAATCTTTTTGTGCCACCCGTGACAGTATATGGCCTAATAACCCGTAGCCGGTATTGGAATAGACCCATTTTGAATCAATATCAAAAGGAGGTTCAAAATTTGAAACATACTCGTATAACCGTTTTATGGAATAATCAGCATAAGGCTGGTCCAGGTTTTTTGGATCAACATTGTAAGGGAAACGGGGCATACCCGACCTGTGCGTAGACAGGCTAAGTAATGAAATTTCTTTTCCATTTCTTACAGGTGTTTTTACCGTTTTCGGAAGAAATGCAGCAATGGGGTCATTAAGATGGAGTTGTTGTTTTAAACTCATATCGGCCAGTAGCAACGAAGTGAATACTTTTGTGATAGACCCGATCTCATAGATGGTATTGCCATCCGGCAGCGTACTGTCCCTGTCGCTTAGTATGCCTTCTGCAATTATTTTTCTGCCGTTGGCATCAACGATCCCCACGATAATACTTTTACTTCTTTTTTGGGCAACTTCGTGTTGAAGGATGGCTTTTATGCTGTCTATAGGTAGTTGGCCAACAACTTTATTGGTTGCAATAAGCAGGCTGATGATCAGCAGGTATTTTTTCATTTCTCTGTTTGTAGTAAGGACCACAGCTAACAAAACAACCGTGAACATACAGGCTTGTTTGTGGCGATATTCTGTGTTCTTGTTAATCCGGGCTGGTGCCGGGTAAAGATAGGAAGATGAAGATATATTGAAGCAGGGTTAACTGCAAGGGGCGGAGTAAAAATGGCTTAAAGCCAGATAATATAACTGCGGAGCTGCAAGCACCGCAGAGCTGGTTACGCAGAAATGGAAAGGTTGCCAACTTTTTTAAAGCTGGCAACCTTTTGCTTATGCTGGTGTGAGATCTACATTGAGGGTTGTTGTTTCCCCGAGCTTAATGAGAACGTTGGGAATTTGCAAAGTTGTGTATCCTGCTTTGGTAAAGTTGAGAGTGTAAAGACCGGGTACCGGAATTTTGAGAGAATAAGAACCATCTACACCTGAAGTGGTGTTGTATGGCTGGCCGGTGACCGTGACCGCTACGCCGGGTATAGCAACATCAACAGTGACTGCATTTACAACACCTGCTGCCTGTGATGCTGATGTGGGTGCATTAATTATTATCCTGTTGTTGCGGTAAGCATTGTAAAATTCCGGATCGCTGGTTTTGAACTGGAGTGCCAGTTTATCCATTTGATCTTTTAGTGTGAGATCGGCTTCTTTGAAATAGGTGACCAGCAATGCCCTTAAAGCTTTTCGCTGTGCGGCTGCATTGCGGGGTGATGGGACTGCATTGGTATAGTTTGTTATTTCGTTTTGAAAGGCTGTTAGCATGGGTGCAGTGATTCCAAATGCCACGAGCTGGGCTGCGACTGAGTTGGCATTGTCGTGAATGTTCTGAACGACGAGGGGCAATTCATCATCTTTGTATCGCTGAAAGTCGGTGCTGGTGAATTTGAATTTTTCTTTTAACACTGCATTATTTACAGACGTGGCATAAGCGAAACCGGCCGATGCAATATTGGTGGCCGATACCACCATTGTTTTTTTGAGATTGGCCTTGTTGATGGTGATACCTGTGATAATAATAGCTTCCTGCTGGGCTGTGTTATCAATCTGATCTTTTTTGGCAATGAGATTGTCCACTGCTGTTGTGAAGGCGGGAATTGTATCTACCGTGGTTTGAAATTGATTGCAGAAGGCGAGTACTGCATTGTACATGTTGAGCTTTGCTTCTTGTTTGCTTGTCATTTGATAAGGTTTTCGTTTAAAAAATAAATTGACAGCATGAATTTATTCGATGCAGTCATTTTTTGCAATACCACTTTTGTCGTACTTTGAGATAGAGATGCTTACTGCGAATGGTGCTTAGTCTTTTGAGAAGGAGGCCCTGTGATTTTATTATGTGGAGATCTCTTTTGGCCGGGTGGAGATACCGTTTGATTTACAAGAGATGCGATTTGTTCGACTGACCAATGACTTTGCGGCAGTGCCGCCTGTAATTGTTTTAGAAAAAATATTTTTTGTTTGAGTGACAGCATCCGATGTTTTAAAGTTGTTGTCTATTGTTTGATTTACGAATGTCATTGAGGCAGCGACAACTGTAATTGTTTCAGGAAAGACGGCTATTGTTTGACGGACACTATGCGTTGTTTGTGTGACGGCAAGCGTTGTTTTTGATTTATTTGTTTTTTTATCAATGAGTTAGGATTTGGAAAGAGGTGTTTGTTGCTTTTTGTCTTGAAATAACCCTTCGATACTTCAACTGTGCACAGGTTTCCTCTTTTCTTTTTCCCTTGATGGAAAAAGAAACAAAAAGATCAAGGACAAAAGAATTGCTCCGCCCTTTTGTCCGGCCCCCCACTTTTTGCGGGACGGACAGCGGAAAATTATTTGATCATTCGTGATGTGAGGATGAAGGTTGCAGTTGCGGAGGCGTGGTGTGCCGGGAATCCGGTGGCGCTGTGTTTCGTCTTACCTTGTTTATTGTTGATAGGGGTTGCCTGCGGGACGAAACAAGGCGCTGGGTTGGTAGTCCATAGTCGATAGACCATAGTCCATAGACGAGGACTACGGGGGAAGATACATTACAATATATATTAAAATACAAAACCCGCCTGTAGGCAGGTTTTGTATGGGGTCAGCGGCTTTCGCCTTTGACGGGACAAATTTACATTTTTTTAGCGGGGTGTATTTTTAAAGCATACAGCCAATCCGAAGACTGGCTATATGGGGGCAGATTGGCAGTGCCGCTCTGCATGGCAAATATACTTTTTAAATGCTGTTATTTATCTGGCAATACATGGTCCTCATCGGTGCTGTTCTTTTTTCGCTGATCGAGGTAGCGGTCTATGGAATCCTGCACATCCCGGACAGCCATGGCGGCGGCTTCAATATTGGAGGTGTCTATCTGCCCTTCTATTATTTTCCAGGGCTGGCGATGAAGGCTTAGTCTTTTTTCGAGCAGTATATACCTGTCATTCTTTCCATTGATCTTGAACCGCTCTACCTGCGGGGAGGAATAATAATGCTCTACCAGCATACGGTATTTTTTTCCGCTGCGGAACACATCAACCGTGATATGAAAGGTGACTGATATATTCATAACTCACAAGGCTGGTAAATCAGCATACTCTACTTCTTTTTCCGGGTTATCTGACTTAGTAAAATCTTTTGCTACTGTCCATGCTTCCATCATTTCTGAAGGTAACTGGAAGGCGGCTATTTCTTTTATTCTTTCTTCACTTAATCCTTCCTGTATCCACTCGAAAGCCAAGGCTTCGGGCAGGATGGTTGGCATCCGTTCTTTTTTGTTATGGATCTTTTGCATGAGTTCATTTGCCTTGGTGGTGACGATGGCAAATGTTTGGGCGGACTGATCCCTGCTTTGGTTGGTCCATTCCCGTGACACCCCTGCCATGAAGAAATATTCGGGACGGTCTTTTAGAGTGATATGATACGGTATGGCTTCGGTGGCTTTTAAGGTCTGGCCTTTTTTACCGATCTTTTGTATGTGCCGCCATTCATAAAAACCGGATGACAGGACGAGGCAACGGCCTTTGGTGGCACCTTCCCGGTACATGGAGGGCTTGCCTTTTTCATTCTTAAATAAATTTTCGGCTTTGGCATTGAGCCAGGTGTTCATCTTCCGGGCTTCTGCGAGATCGTGTTCATCATGAATGAAGCCGGGGATATACTCCCAATGCACATTTTTAATCTCAAAGTCTTTGCCGCCGAAGGTGGGAATGAGAATGGGCCAATCCCGGTAATCGAAACCACTCTGCACCGGCCTGAGGAGTTTCAGGTTGCGCAGTTCTTTTTCGATAGCCATGAGGCGGATGAACTCTGCCCTGGTTACTTTGCAGCCGTTGTAATAACACATGGATTAAATGTAGGAAAAAGTATTTAGAGTGGAAGTTGAGCTAACCGCCTAAGGCGATAAAATAAACCTGCGGAGCTGCAAGCACCGCAGAGCTGGTGTGGGGTTATGCACCGAGGCGGAGGAGCAGAGTAAACTACTTTTTTGGCGGGTTAAACTTCTTTCTTATAGATAAATTAATTTCTTCCACATTCAGATCATCCCTCATCGCATTTACAATTTCATCAGTCAACTTTGTTACGTCTTTTGACAAGTTCTCTATAATTGCATTTGGAGTCCCTTTATATGTATTGTTATTTTCAGATAAAAGCTCAAGCCATTTTTCGATTTTTTGAAATATACTATTTGGAACAATTAATGCTTTGTAAGCAAGTGAGTAGTAAAAATTATAATAAGTGGCATCAATTATATCAGCATTCTGCCTTAATGTTTGCCCCAAATTGGGATCTTTTGATTTTTCAAACCTCTCAAATATTAAAAAAGTAGTATCGTTTAGTTTTATCATCTCCGTCATTTCCTTGAGGAGTTCCTGGTAAGCTACCAGCTTTTCTTTATGAAGATGCTGCTCGTACTCCATTTTAGTCTGCCTACGGAAAGTAAATATGGATATACCGATTGCAAATAATGAAGTTATTCCAGTAATAATATCAACAATATTCACATCCTTCATATTTTAACCCTCTACAATTTTTATTTCTTCTTCAGACAATTCATATAGATTGTAAACCATCTGATCTATCTCTTTATCAGTTTTGTCAATAACCTGCTGTATGTTGTTTGCAATAGCTTTTTGCTCTTCAAAATATTGCATCCATTCTGCTTCCTCTGCAAGGCTGAGTTTTATCTTTTGTTTGTTAAGTTCTTTTAAGAAATCTTTGAATGAAAGCGAAGGCCAATCTTCGAGTTTTTTGCTAAGAGTAAGGTTGTCATATTTTCCTGACAGAAGTTTCTTAAATTGTTGTTTCACCTTTTGCAACTCCTTATTCTTTAGAAGCATTATATCTACTTTTTCGATAAAAGGAAGTTGATGAGCCTTTTCAGTAATCTTTACAGGCAGTTTTTTGAACTCAGCTACACGAATTTTCGGAAAAAGAGAATCGAATTCATTGTTTACATACCTAAAATAGTAAGCCATGAGCTTAGATGCCAAAATTGCAAGCACAAATTTACAATCATATTTTTCATCACTATGCAGTGCTATATAAAGGCTTCTGTCAATTTTGTAATCTTCATCAATATAAGTACAGACAAAATTTTCTCCCAAAATCTCTCTAAAAAGGATTCTTTTACCGGTAAAATATTTTGATTCTCTTGGAGCGGCTAGCCAGTCACCATAGCTTATATAATGCTTACCGTCCCATGTATAGTTATATCTGCTTACATGCAAACCTCTCAATTCCGGAACAAATGTTTCATCTTTTTTGTGATCGGAATGGTAAGCTTTTGTTTCAATTACTTCTTTAGTTTGGCCAGTATATTTATCATAAGGGTTAACCCCTCTAGCGACTTCAAAAATATCACCGACATTAATGGTTGATTTTCTTATTTTATCAATAAGTTTTTGTAGTTCTGAATTTAACTCTACTGAAAAAATATACTTCTCGTTTTTTAAAAATTCTCCTTGTTGTATCAAATGTTTAAAAGAAAAAACCTTATCAGTAAAATCAATAATCTCAGTCCCTATATAAGTATCAATATTTTTATTTAGTATAAATATCAAAGAGTCTACCGAAACTTCTGTGAAAACATCAGGAAGGTTGGGAACAATTCTATGAATTGAAGTATTGTCGAGCAAAAACTTTCTACAATCAGACATCATTAAATTCTTGAGCCAAGAATTAGGTGTAATAAAGCTAAGGAACCCATTTTTCGATATTAGACTGACCGATTTTTCAATAAAAAGTATATATAAATCTAACTGGTATTGTGCAGTAAAAAAATTTGATCTAATAAATTCATTAGAGTTTTCTAATAAATTACCTGTTACGTATGGAGGATTGCCAATAACAACATCAAATCCGCCATTATAAAAAACTTTAGGAAACTCGGTTTCCCATTTAAATGCTTTTTCACCAGCCACTGAGGGATCGTCAATTAAACTGTTACCGCATTTGATGCGCTGACTGAGATCATTTAGTTTTCTTCCTTTTTTTGCTGTTCTTAACCAAAGACTGAGGCGGGCAATTTCTACTGCCTCCTCATTAATGTCAACCCCGTAGAGGTTGTTTTCCAAAATAGTTGTTTCCACATCACTAAGCACAAAGGCATCGCCAAAGAGTTTTGCTTTGAGTTCATCAATATACCTATGCTCGGCAATCAGAAACTCCAACGCCTGGTTAAGAAAGGCGCCACTGCCACAGGCAGGGTCGCAAATTGTGAGTTGGAAAAGCCAGTTGCGATAGTGATCTAATTGTTTACTGAGTTTTTCCCGGCTGTCTTTCCGCTTGCGATAGGCAAATTCTTCATCGGTGATATTGAGTTCTTCTTTTTTCTGCCTGCATAGTTGGCCTATAGTGTTTTCTACAATATATTTTGTGATGTATCGTGGGGTGTAGAACACACCGTCTTTTTTCCTCTTGGTTTTTGCTTTTTCTACGGCTGTGCCTTCTATCTGTGCCTGCACTTCTTCAATTTCACTAAGGCTATGCTCAAAGATGTGGCCCAGAATGTTTACGTCCACCTCGGTTTCAAAATCGTAGCCACTAAGTTGTTTTGTGCCATCGTGCAGAACAGTGTCATCAATTTTTATGTTATCCAGAATTTCATCAGGAGCAAAGAGGCCACCATTGTATGCGAATATTTCATGGTGCTTTCCCTCATGCCCCGTATTAAGATAGCCGAAGTAGAGTTTATACCGACTGTAAAGCGGCACATAATTATCAAGGTCTTTAAGCTGCTCCCACTGGTTCAAGATTTCCCTGACACTGTTAGGAGGAAGGAGCAGGCGGTCTTCTGCAAAAAGAATGAACAGGAACCTATCGAGCAGCTTTTGTGTTTTCTTGAAGAGTTCGAGTTTGTTGTATTGCGGGTTTAACTCTGTGAGATTGGTAAATAACCTCCGCTTGAATTGCGAATAGTCTGCATAGAGTTTCTGCGTTACTGATTCCTCTTCCGCAAGAGAAGCCTGTTTTATTTTGAGGGGCAGATCAGCTGCAATATTCTTTTGATGTAAACAAAGCCACAGCAAGGCAAACCTATCTTCAGTGAGCCGGAAAAGATCAAAATCTTCATAGTCGGTGGCATCATTGATATAGAACCGAAGTTTTTCGAAGTTGGAGGTTATGACATAGACACAGTTTTTGTGTTTGTGTTTATATCCAAAGACCTGTTTTTCGATTTTGTCGAGTTCGGTGGTTTCTGTGTCTTTTAGTTCCAGAACACCAATAATGTTTTCGCCCCGGAGCAATGCCCCATCACTTTTGGTGGCATCTGTTTCTGTTTTCTTTTCAAGTACAAAGTCGAAGTCGGGTTGTGGCTTTAACGTGTAGCCTAATACTTCTACAAAAAGGTCACGAACAAACCCCTCCTGGTATTCTTCTTCTTTGGCATTGCGGATGTTTTCCTGAATGGTGGGATTGTGAAAATGAGCTTTGTAAAGCTGCCAAGCCTGTTGCAGTTGTTCTTTATTGAGATCGGCAAGATATTTCTTAAGGACTGATTTCTGGAATAAGGCCATGATGATTGTAATGAATGACCCGAAAATAAGAAAAGAAAGAGAGAATAAGAGATGAGGGAAACACTTAACTGGTTTTGTCACAAAGGCACTAATACACGAAGAAGAGCTTCTTGTTTGACCCACCCCTTTCTCAGATTACTTTTTAGCAGAGACTGCGGCCCCTCCAGGGAGGGGATGAAGTGTCTGATGATTGCAGAGTAGCGGACTGAACGTACAAGAGTGCGACGCAAGGGACGATGCAATATGCATTGTCGCTGGCTTCCCCAAAATTGCCTTTACTGCCTTACCTTTGCGGCCATTTATGAAGTATCACAACGAAATAACGAGACGAAGAACCTTTGCGATCATCTCTCACCCGGATGCGGGCAAGACCACCCTGACGGAGAAATTCCTGCTGTTTGGCGGGGCCATCCAGGTGGCGGGAGCGGTGAAGAGCAATAAGATCAAGAAACATGCGACCTCTGATTTTATGGAGATTGAACGGCAAAGAGGTATCTCCGTGGCTACCTCGGTGATGAGCTTTGAATATAATAATACCCTGATCAACCTGCTGGATACTCCCGGTCACAAGGACTTTGCAGAGGATACGTACCGTACGCTGACAGCGGTGGACAGTGTGATCCTGGTGGTGGACAGTGTGAACGGGGTGGAAGACCAGACCCGCCGCCTGATGGAAGTGTGCCGGATGCGGGATACCCCGGTGATCGTGTTTGTGAACAAAATGGACCGGGATGGTAAGAACCGCTTTGACCTGCTGGAAGAGATTGAAAAGGAATTATCCATCCACCTGCACCCGATGACCTGGCCGATCAACAGCGGTAAGGAGTTTAAAGGCGTGTATAACCTGCATGATAAAAACCTGTTGCTGTTTACGGCGAATACCAAGGCGAATGATGAGGACAGTATCGCCATTGCTGATATCAATGACCCGGTGCTGGATCAGAAGCTGGGTGATAAAGATGCAGCCCAACTGCGGGAAGATGTGGAACTGGTGGATGGAGTGCATGGCGAATTGAATATTGAAGACTATCGTGCCGGTAAAGTGGCGCCGGTATTCTTTGGCTCGGCTATCAACAATTTTGGGGTAAAGGAAATGCTGGATACGTTTATCCGCATTGCCCCGATGCCGAGAAGCCGCAGCACCACCTTACGGGAAGTGAACGTGGAGGAAGAGAAGATGAGTGGTTTTGTGTTTAAGATCCATGCCAACCTGGACCCGAAACACCGGGACCGTATTGCGTTCTTCCGGGTGTGCTCGGGTAAGTTTGAGCGGAATAAATATTTCCATCATGTCCGCTTAGATAAGGATGTTCGTTTTAGCAACCCGTATTCGTTTATGGCCCGTGATAAGAGTGTGATCGAAGATGCGTATGCGGGTGATGTGGTGGGTTTGTTTGATACGGGCAATTTCAAGATCGGTGATACGCTGACGGAAGGGGAAGATTTTTATTTTACAGGTATTCCTTCTTTCTCGCCGGAGATCTTTAAAGAAGTGGTGAACAAGGACCCGATGAAGACGAAACAACTGGAAAAAGGATTGATGCAGTTGACGGATGAAGGCGTGGCGCAGTTGTTTACCCAGTTTGGCGGGAATAAAAAGATCATTGGTTGCGTGGGGGAACTGCAGTTTGAAGTGATCCAGTACCGGTTGCTGCATGAATATGGAGCATCGGTGGTGTTTAATTCGTTGCCCTATTATAAAGCCTGCTGGCTGACCTCGAAAGATGAGCAAAAGTTGTTGGATTTTTCCCGGTTCAAGCAGGCGAATATTGGTGCGGATAAGGACGGGCATATGGTGTACCTGGCGCAGAGTGAGTGGTTTTTGAATACGGAGAGGAGTAATAACCCGGAGATCGAGTTTCATTTTACGAGTGAGATACATAAGTAAGAGTCGGGAGCCAGAGATGGGTTTCTGCTACGCAGAAAGGGTTGGACACGGATTAACACAGATTAGCACAGATGAACACGGATTGGTTGCTGCTGCGCAGAAAAGTATTGGCCACGAATGACACGAATTGCAAGAATGATTTATCTGCAACACAGAAA